>Ga0268359_11321_pt1 | contig 1778455 bp, 1565 predicted proteins | sample BioMet11_FD_194416 | JGI IMG/M metagenome (GOLD analysis project Ga0268359, IMG submission 194416) | Sewage microbial communities from Oakland, California, United States - Biofuel 11 (PacBio Assembly) | ecosystem: Engineered > Wastewater > Sewage > Unclassified | place: USA: California... | reverse complement strand
GTTGCAGTGCGGGAGAAACAGACCATCGACGCCTTCTGCGCGAAACTTCTCAACAATGCGAAGGCGATCGCCCTCGTCAAAGAGAAGGCCCTCCTCGTTGATGTCATCGATGTCGACGAACTCCACGTCCAGCTCACGAAGCCTATCGGCGATGATCTTTCTGTACTTCACGGCATCGGGTGCCGAGAAGATGCTACGACGGGTGGGGGCATAGCCGATGCGCACTGTCATGGTCTGCTGCTTCTCTCTCCTAGATCCGCACGTTTTCTTATGGCGTCATTGTGCCAGCAATGAATCAGCAGCATGAATTACTAAGATATTTACTAAATATTAAGAACTAAAATATGCTGGGATGCCGTCTACGGCTGGATGATGACCGCCCGCTTGCACATGGTTGTAAGCAGCGGATTTGCTACAACTTCGTAGCAATAGCTCGTTCTGTTTCGATATAAGAAAATGAGACTACCCCATAAATCAACACCATTTTCACTGCTCCATTGGAGCATGTTCTACTTAATGCAACTAAACGATTTATCGTGACGAGAGGCAACGGAAAGCCTCCTGCCATTACGCCAAAAGCGGGCCTCTCCACGCCGACGTAGCCATACGTTGCAGATAACGACATTATTTACGAAACGCCTTGCTAGATAATGTCGTTATCTGCAACGTCTGGCTACGGCAGGCCGGAGGCTCCATCCCCAGAGCGCAATCGGCGCACGTGGCCCTACGCGATCCCTAAAACTCTTGGAGCGGTCAGTTTTTGCAGGCAGATGCATTAATGGGTACGCAGCAGACGACCTTGGCCCCGCAAGGGCACTCTGACGAGACCGTCTTACCTGCGATAACGTCTATTTTCTCTCAGGACTCACCTGTGCCGGCTCGATGCTCGATGATGCTCTCGGCACTCTTGCGCGCATCCTCGAATGCCGTCGTAAGGGTCTTGGCGATGGGCGAGACGGTCAAGGCGACGCTCTGCCCCACGACGCCTAGCAGGAAGTCGGTCATAGGCTTTCTGTCCTCCTCGTCGAGCGCACCGACGGAGTTGAGAACCGCGCCCAGACCTGCGGCACCCCGGCTGGCAAGCGTGGTCAGAGAGTCAATGCCTGCCACGTCAAGGGCATCATAGAGGTCGGTGACCAGGCGCTTTCTGCCGGCGATGTCATGCGATGCCAGAAGCTGCGAGAAGACCTCTCCCATCTTTCGGCTGTCCTCGGAGATTCCCTCCCCACGAACGAACTCCCCGCGCATGACCTGCCACTCCAGCGCGCTATGCTGCATCCCTGGGTACCGGTATCCCCGCCCGACTTGATGACGGTCGGGGCCAGGGCATGCGTAAAGAGGGAGCCCACGAGGCTGTATTCGGGCGTGAACAACCTGACGCGGTCAAGGATGGGGGTCAGACTCGACAGGGGCACGACCTCGTCGACAAAACCAGGTGCATCATTGCACCAGACGACCGCTATTCGCCGGCGAACCTCCGCCGAGCAGTACGCCGAGGCATACGCGGCGAGGTTGCCTCCCTTTGAGTGCCCGCCGACATGGAGCTCTCCTCGCATGAGACCCGCCACCTCGTCGAGATACGAGAGGGCCGACGTCTGCGACGGGACGACGCGGTAGCTCATCTCGCAGTCTTCTCGCCAGCCGACCATGGAGTCATCGGTGCCGCGAAACGAGACGTAGGAGATGCCATTGGGAAGAATCGCCGTCAAGGCACCAAACTGCTCATGGGAGACTGTATCGAGACGACTCTCGTAGCAGCAGAGACGAGTGGTGCCAAAGCGGCTACCAGCCGCCATCTTCTCGAAGACGGTCACCGTAAGCGGAGAGATGAGCGGACCGAGGTCGACCTTCTTGTCAACGGGATAGCACTCCCGAAACCTCGACCATGCGTCGCGAACGGAAGGGGCGTCGGGCGTCACGGAGAGCGACCCGCCTGACGGCGTCGGGGGCACTGCGCCGGTAAGGTCCAGGTAGGATATCTGCGACAGAATGAGGTTGTCAACCTCGTTGAACGGAACGGTTCTGAAGTCGAAGTCTCCGTACCAGTCGAGATAGTCGAGCATGTTTGCCATCTGGACTCCCTTTGCTGCGGGCGCATGTCAGCCGAGCCGTGCCTCCATGATAGCCCGAGCACCGCGTTCCCGCGCAGGGGACGCTGCACGGCCGATGTCTCCCCCAGCGCTCGTATCGCTTCATGATGCCCGCAAAGATAGAACAGATCACAATCGCATTCCCTATCAATTTTAGTAAATAGTAGAATCCAATTATCTTTTGCTCGTCAGGTACAAAGGAGACTGATGACCTGTTTTTCTCCTATGACACAGATAAGAAATACCCCAATGCACTCAGGTGTCAATCGCTAAACATATAAACTATCTTTAGCTAAACTCAGAGAGAAGGGTACACGATGACCGTTACCGCTCGCGACGTTGCGAAGAAGGCAGGCGTCTCTCCCGCCGCCGCCTCTCTCGTGTTCAGGGGCAAGCCGGGGGTCGGAGACGCCACGCGCGATCACGTCCTGGCCGTAGCCCGGGAGATGGGATTCGAGTCCCGCTCCCAACGAGAGCGAGGACGCACGAGCACGCTTCAGCTCATCATCTACAAGAGACACGGAAAGGTCGTCTCCGAGACGCCCTTCTTCGAGCAGCTCACCAAGGGCGTCTCGACGAGACGTACCGGCTCGGCTACCACCGGCTATCCATCTCGTACTTCTACGCCGCAGAGCACCCATCAGAGCAGCTCAAGAGCCTGCGAAGCACCAAGTGCGCGGGAATCATCCTCCTCGCCACCGAGATGCGGGCCACCGACGTCGCCCAGTTCGAGCGGCTTGGGGTACCCATCGTGCTTCTCGACGGGTGGTTTCCCTCAAAGAGAAACGACTCGGTCGTGATTGACAACCAGCGCGGCGCCTGGCAGGGCGACCCAGCATCTCATCTCCCAGGGGCAACCGCAACGTGGGCTACCTCAACAGCAACGTAGACATCCGAAACTTCCTCGAACGGCGAGACGGATATCTCAGCGCCATGCGCACGCTCGGGCGGAGCGACCTTTGATCCCGAAAGGGCAATCGTCCGCGTAGGCACGACCATAGAGAACCGCCTTTGATGACATGTCCGCCTATCTGGCCACGAACCCCCAACCTTCCCACGGCCTTCTTCGCCGACAACGACATCATCGCTGCCCGGCTGCATGCGGGCCCTCTCCAAGGCCGGAGTTCGCGTGCCTGAGGACGTCTCCGTCGTCGGCTTCGACGATATGCCCATCTGCCAGCTCATCTATCCCGCCCTCTCCACCATGGCGGTCCCCAAGGCCAGCAGGTGTGTGCGCTTGCTGTGCGGCGTCTCGTGTCCCTCATCAAGGATGACACCGAAGGGGAGTCGGTTCGCATCTGCGTGCTGCCCGAGCTCGTCTCCCGGTGAGAGCGTCACGAAACTATCGGCACGGTCTGAGCCTCCCCACAGGACGCACATCTGCAGGGAGGCCCTCGTCGATCGTTTGATCGGCGCACCTAGGCGAGGATCTCCCTCACGGCGCGCTCGACTCCCTCGGCGTCGAGGCCGTACCTGTGGAGGAGCCCCACGGCGGGACCTGACTCCCCGAAGACGTCGCGCACGCCCACCCTGCGCACCGGCACGGGGCATCGCTCGGCCAGGGCCTCGCAGACGGCTCCGCCCAGGCCGGCCTATGATGGAATGCTCCTCGCACGTGACGACGCGCCCGGGTCCTGGCTGCGGACCCCGCGATGAGGTCGGCATCGAGGGGGCTTGACCGTGTGGGCGTTGATGACCTCGGCGTCGATGCCGGCGGCAGCAAGCGCCTCGGCGGCCTCGAGGGCGGCGGGGGACCATGAGGCCGCAGGCCACGACGGTCACGTCGGAGCCGGCGCGCTCGACGACGCCCCTGCCGAGCTCGAACTCGTAGCCCGGGCCGTGGATCACCGGCGTGGCCAGGCGGGCCGAACCGGAGGTAGAACGGCCCTGGGGTCTCGTAGGCGGCCCGCACCGCGGCACGGGCCTCGACGTCGTCGGCCGGCACGACCACCGTCATGCCCGGGATGGAGCGCATGAGGGCGATGTCCTCGTTGCACTGGTGCGTGGCGCCGTCCTCGCCCACCGAGAGGCCGGCGTGCGTGGCGCCGATCTTCACGTCGAGGCGGGATAGCCGATGGAGTTCCTGACCTGCTCGTACGCGCGGCCCGCGGCGAACATCGCGAAGGTGCTCGCGAACGCCACGTGACCCGTCGTCGCGATGCGGCCGCTATGCCCATGAGGTCGCACCTCGGCGATGCCGACGTCGAAGAAGCGCCCCGGGTGGGCGGCCTTGAACCTGCCGGTCTTGGTGGCCGCGGCCAGGTCGGCGTCGAGGACGACGAAGTCGTCGTGCTCGTCGCCGAGCTCCACGAGGGCGCTGCCGTAGGAGTCGCGCGTCGCGACCCTCCTGACGTCTGCCATGTCTAGCCCTCCCTCCCGAGCTCGGCCCATCGCGATGGCGAACTCCTCGTCGTTCGGCGCCTTGCCGTGCCAGCCGACCTGGCCCCTCCATGAAGGAGACCCCCCTGCCCTTGACCGTCCTCGCCACGATGCACGTGGGTGCGCCCCTGGTGGGCCCGGGCCTCGGCGAAGGCGGCGCGGAGCCGGTCGAAGTCGGCGCCGTCGGCCACCTCGACCACGTGGAACCCGAAACGCACGGAAACTTGCCGGCGATGGGCTGGGCGGAGTTGACCTCCTCGATGGTGCCGTCTATCTGGAGGCCGTTGTTGTCGACGATGACGCAGAGGTTGTCGAGGGGCATGGTTGCCGGCGAACATCGCGGCCTCCCACACCTGTCCCTCCTCGATCTCGCCGTCGCCGAGGAGCGCGTAGACGCGGTACTCCGGCCCGAACGTCCTGGATGACAGGGCCATGCCCACGGCCGCGGAGACGCCCTGGCCGAGGCTGCCCGTGGACATGGTCGACGCCGGGGGTGTCGTTCATGTTGGGGTGTCCCTGGAGGCGTGAGCCGACGTGGCGCAGGGTCCCGAGCTCGGTCTTGGGAGGAAGCCCCTCTCGGCGAGGGCCGCGTAGAGGCCGGGGGCGCAGTGTCCCTTGGAGAGGACGAAGCGGTCGCGGTCGGCCCTCCCCGGGTCCTCCGGGTCGACGTCCATCTCCTCGAGGTAGAGGTAGGTCATGATGTCCGCGGACGAGAGCGACCCGCCCGGGTGCCCGGACCCCGCGGCGTGCGTGCCGACGAGGATGCCCCTGCGGACCTCCCTCGCGTGCTCCCTGAGCTCTTCGTTCGTCATGTGGTCCCCCCTCCCCTACGCCTGCGAGGCGACCTTGGCCCAGTCGGCCGCGAAGAGCTCGAGGCCCCGGTCGGTCAGCGGGTGGCGGGCGCACTTCCTGAGGGCGGACATGGGGACGGTGACGATGTCGGCGCCCATGAGCGCGGCCTGCACGACGTGCTGCGGCCCGCGGATGGAGGCGGAGATGACCTCCACGCCGCCCTCGTCCGCCCAGTAGCCCCAGTCGTAGTTCTTGATGCACGCGGTGATCTCGGCCAGGTGGTCCGTGCCGGTGTCGCCGATGTCGTCGAAGCGCCCGACGAACGGGCTGACGTAGCGCGCGCCGGCGCGCGCCGCGAGCATGGCCTGCGTGGCCGAGAAGACGAGCGTCATGTTGACGCGGACGCCGCGCCCGGCGAGCTCGTGGGTCGCGGGCAGGGAGGCCTCGCAGACCGGGAGCTTGACCACGATGTTGGGGGCGAGGGCGGCGAGGCGGACGCCGTCGGCCACCATCTCGTCGGTCGTCTCGGCCGTGGACTCGGCGGAGACCGGCACGTCCGGGCCGACGATCTCGCAGATCCTGACCATGTGGTCCTCGAAGTCGGCGAGCCTGCCGCCGGTCTTGGCGTACAGGCTCGGGTTTGTGGTGACGCCGGAGAGCACGCCCCAGCTCTCGGCCTCCCTGATCTCGTCCAGGTCCGCGGTGTCGATGAAGAACTTCATGTCTGGCTCCTTGTCTGCGGCGACGGCGCCGCGCGGGTATGACGTCCATGGGTGTCCGGCTAGCCAGGTTGGCTATTCCTCGGACAGAAGCCGTGCGTCGACGTGGCGCACCACGGCACCGGTCCTGTCGACGACAAGCCCGGGAATGTCCAGCGGATCGGTGTTAAGAAGCGTCGAGAAGATGCGCAGCGATGGCCCGAGGAGGTCGACCGACGGAATACCCCTCTCATCAAGCTCCTGGCGAACGACATCTCGCAGCTCCTCGTCGAGAATCGTGTGGAACACGGCCGTGGGCATTCCCTCCCCATGGTAGAGTCCGAGATACTCGGCGACCTGCCAGCCAGCCTCGACGTGAGAGAGGCAGCTAATGGTGATGGCATTCTTGTCAAACTGAACGGCTGCGGCACGAACGACGGCGCAGGCGGTGTCGCCTAGCGAGTCGGAAATGACATGGGCGATGATCGGACCTTCAATGGCGGTGACGTCAATACCCTCATCAGCACTCATGAGCTCCTTCTTTCTACGGGCCAAGCGTGGACCGGAACACGGGAGAGCCGCTGCGGTCGGATGGGATCCGGCCTCATCCGACCGCAGCGGAGCGAAACGAACACTACGAGAGGTTCTTGGCCTCCTCCGGCGTCATACCGAGCATGCCGGGAGTTGAGCGGTAACCAACGCCCATACGATCGATGCCCATGTCGATGAGCTGGAAGAAGTGCTCGCGCGTGCGAATGGCACCAGAACCCTTGACCTTGATCTTGCCTTCGCCAGCCTCCATCATAAGTGCCACGACCTCTGCGGTCGCACCATGCTGCTCGCCACCGGTATAGAAGCCCGTGGAGGACTTGATAAAGTCAGCACCTGCAGCGACGGCGCACTTGGTACCTGCCTTGACCTGGTCGGCATTAAGGGAGTCAGTCTCGATGATAACCTTGACCATGACGCCGTGCGTATGGCACTCGTCAACGACCGCCTTGATATCGGCGGTCACGTAGTCAAGGTCACCGGAACGCAGGCGACCGTAGTTGGCAACGATGTCGAGGTCCTCAATCTTGTAGTTGGTGATGTACTCGTGAGCCTGAGCGACCTTAGAGGCCGTGGTAGAGAGACCAAACGGAAAGTCGCAGACGACGCAGATGCCAGTCGCCGTGCCCTCGACCATGGGTGCGACGATCTCGAGGGAGGCGGGGTTGATGCAGATGGTCTTGCATCCGTAATCAATGCCCTCCTGAGAGTATTTCTTGATGTCATCGATGGTGAACTCGGGCTTGAGAACCGACTGGTCGATATAGCTCGCCAACTCGCGCTCGGTCATCTCGGCTGCCTTTTTGGTTGTCTGCATTCTGCTTCTCCTTCTCCTTTGGGGCATCCACGCCCAGATTATTTGTACCTTTTGTTTGGTACAAATTGTATCCATATAGAATATAGGATCCTGATTTTCGCACGTCAATAGCGAATCGAAATGTTTGGTACAATTACACTATCCATAGGAGCATCGTGCTGCCGCCTACTCCTCGGCGACGTTGATAGCCACGCCGTGGGCCTGCGCGAGCTCTCTAATCAGCGCAATCTTCTCCGTCGAGACGCTGGCCTCCCCTCCGAGGGGATAGTCCCATCCCAGGGCCTGGTACTTACCCACGCCATACTCGTGGTACGGAAGGACGTCAACGCGCTTGACACACGTGAGGCCGGCCACGAGATCGAAGCGCCGCGCGAGGTCATCGGACTGATCGTTGTAGCCTCCGATGACGGGCATGCGAATCCAGAGAGGCTGGCCCACCGAGTCGAGCCAGGCAAGATTTGCCAAGGTTTGCTCGTTTCCAGAACCGGTTCCCCGCCGGTGGATGTCGCTGTCCACCGCCTTGATGTCATAAAGCATGAGGTCACAGTAAGGCTGCGCGCTCTGCAGCACGTCAAGGGACACGTTTCCACAGGTATCGATGCACGTCGCTAGACCTGCGCCCTTGAGCTTGCGAAGGACGTCGAGCACGAACTCCGGTTGAGCGAGGGGCTCACCGCCACCAATGGTCACGCCACCGCCGCTCATCTCAAAGTAGTCGCGGTCTCGCAGGAGGTTTGCCACCACCGTGTCGCTCTCCATCCAGCTTCCGTTGAGCTCGAATGCATCATAGCTGCAGACCTTCATGCACTCTCGTTTGAGTTTCGAACGCTCGGCGTGTGCCCCGTCACCATCGATCACGATGGAGGGATCAACCCTTGCGCATGCCCCACATCTGCGACATCTCATACGAAAGTGCATGACTTGCTGGTCATGGCGGATACACTCGGGATTGGCACACCAGGCACAGCGCAGCGTGCAGCCTACGAGGAAGACCGTCGTTCGGATGCCGGGGCCGTCCTTGGTCGAATACCGCTGGATGTCAGAGACGAGCCCCCTCATCGCTGCCCTCCCGTCTCGGTGGTCGTGACACGTCTGCCCATCACGTCGAGGTCAACGCCGACAGCGTGCAGAATGCGTCGAACGTTTCTCTTGGCATGCGCCGTACCCACCTTGAACACCACCGAGGCGACGCCGAACACGGCCATGAGGATGACCCCCAGGGTACCGGCCCAGTCCGGGCCGGTACCCTGGAACGTCCACCACGCGAGCAGGGCCCCAACGGCAAAGAGCGAGTACACGGGTCGGGCCCAGGCATCCAGCCGCCTGCAGGCATCAGCCTGCAGGCGAGCCTCACGAACGAGCATGTCCTTCTGACCGTCCATCAATGGCTGCACCATGGTCGACCTCCTTACGGCTCTCGTCTAGTAGGACAGGCCTGGGTTGAAGAAGCCCACGAGAACGCCGACCAAGGCAACGCCGACGAGGATGAGCATGACCATGGTCGGAGAGATCTTCTTCTTGGTCATGAGCCACCAGCACAGATACACGAAGACGAAGTTGAGAAGTTTCGGGAAGATGCCGGAGCCGAAGACGTTCGTATCGGACGTCGTCCACAGCACGTCGTTCAGCGAACCCACACCAGGAAGAACGAGGGCGGTGTTGATCGAGATCCACGTCGCAGCGACGGCGCCGATGACCATGGTACCAATCATGACGATGGAGCTTCTGAGAGCGTTCGACTCGGGGCCAACGAGCGCCTCAACCGCAGATCCGCCAAGCTCATAGCCCTTGTCGTAGGCAAACCTCATGCCAAAGAACATGAGGGCGTTCCATACCACGATGTAGAAGATGGCGCCGAGGGGCGAACCCCCGGTTGAGAGTCCAAGGCCGATGCCGAGGAGGATGGGGATGAGGGTTCCCACGATGATTGAGTCGCCGAGGCCAGCGAGCGGACCCATGAGTCCGGCGCGGATGCCATTGATGGTCTCGTCATCGATGTCATCGCCGTTGGCGCGTGCCTCCTCGAGGCCGACCGTAAGGCCGACGACGAGCGATCCCAACTGGGGCTCGGTGTTGAAGAACGTAGAGTAGGTGCTCAGCGCCTCCACCTTCTCGGCGTCGTCATCGTAGAGCTCGTCGACGATGGGCAGCATGGCAGCCAGGTAGCCGAAGGTCTGCATGTGCTCCTGCGAGAAGCAGGTGAGGTTGCCGTATGCCCATCGCCAATAGGACTTGTTACGGGTGGCATCGGTGGTCTTCTTGAGGTCTGCCATGATTAGATGTCCTCCTCTTCCTCATCGTCACCTGTAGCTGAGGCGGCGATTGCGGGACGTCCGAACTTGGCCTGCTGAATCTCATAGTTGATGAGCGCGAAGAAGCAGGCGATGATTGCGGAAGCGATAAGGTTGCAGTGCAGGACCGCCGCAAGCGTGAAACCGAAGGCGAAGGTCAGCCAATCAAGTGGTTTGGTGACGACCTGCTTGCATAGGATCGCGATACCGACAGCGGGAAGGAGCGAGCCGACCGTGAAGAGCGTCTTCATCGCGACGCCATCCATGGGAAGGTAGTCCTTCATGACTTGGACCATCTGCGAGCCGGCCATGCAGATGACGAACGTGGGGATAAATGAGAACAGGATGTGGCCGACCCAGGGGTAGACGAAGTCTACGAGCGGAATCTGCCTCTTGATGGTCTTCCAGTCGCCGGTCTCCATGGCCTTCCAGCCGATGCCCTGCCAGACCAGGTTGATGGTCGCGGTGCCGTAGTAGAGAACCGTGCCGAGCGTGCCGACGGCAGCACCGAGCGCAGCGGCAAGTGACGCAGCCTCGGCGGACATGGGGTCGAGTCCCTGGCCCTGAATGGCGAGGATCGACAGAGGGATGCCGATGTAGGTGACTGCGCGGACGTCTGCGGATACGGCCCCTCCCGGAGTAACCAGTGCGATGTAGACAACCTGGATGGCCGCCCCGACGATGATCCCCGTGGAGACGTCACCGAGGATGAGACCGACCACCAGACCGCCAACGAGCGGGCGCCCAAGCGTGTAGTTGCCGATGGTGGTGCCACCCATGCCCGGAAGGGATGCGAGGCACGCGAAGAGACCCAGAAGGGCCGCCTGAAATACGGAAATGCTCATGCTGTCTTTCACCTCTCAAACTAAGCTGATTATTTAGCTAAGGTCGAACTTGTCGCGGAACTTGGGCCACTCGCCGATGGAGTTCTCCTTGACGAGCGCGAACTCCACGGCATAGCCGGCCCTGGTGATGTCCTCGAAGGCCTGAGCCTCCTCGGCGGTGATTGACTGGTTGAACCCCAGCTTCACGGTACCGGGACGGTCATTACAGGGCCCGACGATGACGCGTCTGACACCAGAGGGATCAAACCCCAGGCCGACGAGAATCTCCCTCATGTCCATAGGGCTCTTTGTGATGAGGAAATACCTGCTCTTGCTGTCAAGAACGGATTGGGCCTTCTCTTTGAAGTGCTCCATGGTCCAGATGAAGATCTTCTTGTCGGGTGCCGCGCCCTTGAATGCCGCCTTCAGAACCGAGTTGGTCGCCGCGTTGTCGTTGACGGCGACGATGCCGTCGCACGGGTATTCCATCGCCCACCGTGTTACGGTCTGTCCGTGGATGATGCGATCGTCGATGCGTACGAACGTGATTGCCATGACCTTTCCTCCTTTCGTAGTGCCTGCCTGGTCTCCATATCTGTTTTCCTGTCGTCGGTCGAGACGCCCTATACGTCTTCGTCCTCGTCCCCGAGGTTGAGCTCCACCTCCCTCATGCCGTCCTTGCCCTCGCCGAGGATTACCCGCCCGAGCTCTGCGAGAGACGTGCCGTCTTTCTCCATCACAGCCGAGATGGCCATGGGTAGGTTCATTCCGACAAACGCTGTCGACTTCGCAAGCAGTCCCAGCTCGTCGAGGGTGTTGAGCGTGTTTGTAAGCGGGGATCCCCCGATGATGTCTGCCATGACGACAACCTCGTCACCAGACCTAATCGGCTCGATGGTGACCCTCAGGTTCTCGGTGAAGGCGTCGGCCCCCATACCGTCGACCATGCTGCAGCTGAGAATGTCGTCGCGCTTGCCCAGCAGCATGTCGAGTACGCTGTGGAGTCCTGGGGCAAATGTTCCGTGGCTGATGAGAAGCAGATAGCGCATGATGATCCCTCTCTCGTTGAAAACGACATGGCTCACCTTTCGGGCGTGCCCTGTCGATGGCAGCTCGTGGGCAGTACCTATGTGCAACAGGCCTTTGGGGCCGACGGACGGATGGCTAGCCTCTCACAGCGCTCGCGGCCGTCATCACCAGTTGTTCTCCGTCCTCTCGATGATGGCGTCTTGCGTCTGTGGCATGAGCGAGACGAACTGGGCGCAGTACCCTGCGACCCTTACGATGAGGTCTGTGTACTCGTCAGGACGCGCCTGCGCCTGTCTCAGCACGTCGCTCGAGATAACGTTGAACTGATTGTGGTAGATGCCCTTCATCTGCGAGACGCGCAGGAAGCTGACGAACTTCGAGAGGTTCTCCTCACCAGCAAGGGACTGGGGGGTGAAGCGCATGTTGAGGAGCTGTCCCGCCGCGACGCGGTCATTGGGGAGCTTCGCAACCGAGTTAATGACGGCCGTCGGCCCCTCGTGGTCCGTTCCCTGCGTAGGCGAGCAACCTTCGTTGAGCGGCGCCCCCGCACCACGACCATCAGGGGTCGCGCCCACGACGAATCCATTGGGGACGTAAGAGGTGATGTTGCTCGTGGACATGGTGTAGCAACTCACCTCGGGCCCCTTGCCAAGGCGTAGCGTATGGTACCCGGGCAGAAGGTCGAGGTAGGAGGCAAAGACGTCTGCCACGATGCCGTCCACCTCGTCATCATCGTTGCCAAACTTTGGCACGCGGCAAACGAGCTGATGGATGCGAGCCGCCTCCGAACCCTTCCAGTTGGCACGTATGGCCTCCATGAGCTCGTGGTAGCTGACCTTCTTCTCGTCGAAGACGAGCCTCTTCATGGCCTCGAGAGAGTTACCCACCACGGAGGGTCCGATGTTGGACTGCGAGATGACGTCATAGCGACACCCACCGGCCTTGAGCGTCTTGCCGAGCTTCATGGAATCCTGGATGAGAGCGCTTGCGAACGGGTCGGCATCGTAGACCTCAAGTGCTGCGTCACAGACCTTGTCGCATTCCACCGAGATGTCGGAGTAGAACCTAAGGAAGCGCTCCCACGTCTCCCACAGCTCGTCATAGGACCCGAAGTGAGACTCCTGCCCGTCCCCGTCGTTGACTGAAATCATGCGAATGCCCGTCTTGGGATCAAAGCCGTTATAGAGCATGAGTTCGAACACCTTGCCCCAGTTCACATAGGTCATCCCCGTGGCGCGATGACCGTACTTGCCCGGAACGCCCGTTTCGACGCAGCCGATGGGACAGTAGTCGAGCGCGTCCTCGCGCGGAATGCCCAGCTCCACGAGACCCTTGACGGCCACCTCGTCATTGAACATGCTCGGCATGCCGCAGCCCGTACGAATGAGACGAGCGCAGGCCTCCAGGTATTCCTCGGGAGAGTCCCTGTGATAGCGAGCGGAGAAGTTCGGCTCAGCGAGCGAGGTTAGGTTCATAGCCTCGATGCAGAGGTAGCTGAGGTCGTTGGTACCATCGGTACCGTCTGGCCTGAGGCCGCCCACGACGAGGTTGGAATACAGGGGGTAGCCCTGCGAGAACTTCGTGTGGCCGTAGGGACGGACCTTGTTGGCCGACGAGTTCATGATGAACATGTCGGTCACGATCTCGAGAGCCTTGTCCTTGGAGAGCGCTTCGGCAGCGACGTCTCGCTCATAGAGGTCAAGCATGTACTGGTCGAACCTGCCGTAGCAAAACGAGTGACCGTTGGACTCGATCATCTGAAGGAGGTGAACCATGTAGCAGGTCTCGACACCCTCCCAAAACGTCCGAGCCGGTTGCTCCATCATCGTGAATGCCATCGCGGACATCCGTTCGAGCTCTGTCCTGCGGGACATGTCCGCGCAGGCCGCCCGATCGGAAAGAAGCGTGCCGTAGCGCTTGAAGAAGTCAAGCACGCCCTCCATGGAGATACGAACCGACGCATAGAAGTCCCGCTGGTCCTGCGTGAGGGTGATGTCCGCTTCCTTTTCCATCGCCTCATTCGCAAAGCTGCGGAGCCCGCGCGAGAGGAGCATCTCGTAATCGGGGACGATGTGACCGTCACCGCTCATGGAGATGCCCCCACGATGAATAACGCCCTGCCTCTCGGCGGTGCGGATGTCCTCGGTCAAGGTTGCCTCAACAGCGTCCGCATGCGTGTGTCCAAGCCAGTATGGAGCGATGCCGCGCAGGTCATCCTTGGTTTTCTCGTCTATGTGAAAGACGTCGCCCGACCGCCCATCAAACTCGTCAAGCTCATCGATGACCCAGTCGATTGAGTATTCGGGAAAGATGGGGGCCGCAAAGTTGCGACTTGCCATGTTGCCAAAGATGAGAGAGTCGTCTTCTACGTAGACCGTCATCTTGCGCAGCGTATGCGCGAATGCCTTTGCCTTGCGGAGGATGTAGGGCTCCCCCTCCGTGGTTCTGAAGGACTCGGTGTAGAGAAGCGCCCTCTCGGGACAGATCGTTGCCACGCGTCCCTCCATGGCGTGCTGAAACCGGGCGAGACGGTCCCAGTCGACGTCTGCGGATGACGGTTGATAGTTGAGGAATGGCTTCATTTCTACAACCCCCCGAATCTTCGGCTTGCTTTTTACTATTTGTATGGTACAAATAGGTCTAAGGAGAAGATACCGTCGCCTGTCTGCGGCGTCAAGAGAAAGTTACGTAATGTTAGGTACAAATAAACTCACACTAAAACCGCTCGACCAGTCCTCACCAACCTCGCTCTGGCGCCAGCTCGCAGATCAACTCTCTGGCTTCATCTCGTCAGGCACGCTCTTGGTGGGAGACCCCCTTCCCACCGAGGAGTCGATCTGCCGCGACCTCGGACTCTCGCGCGCGACCGTGCGCAAGGCGTTTTCCGAGCTCGTAAGTCTGGGATTAGTCACGAGGCGCGCCGGCAAGGGGTCTTTCGTCGCCGAGCCGAAGCTCCACAGGAGTCTCGACACCCTCTATAACTTCTCCTCCGAGATGGTGGCGCTCGGAATCGCTCCCTCGTCCAAGGTCATACGATTCAGGTCCGTCGAGGCCACTGACGGCATCGCCGAGCGACTCGAGGTGCCCGATGGCACCCCCGCCTGGGAGATTCGTCGCCTACGCATGGGTGATGGAATGCCGATTCTCCTCGAGACGACCTACGTCCCCTGCCGACTCTGTCCGGTGCTGGACGAGGATGACCTCGAGGAATCCCTTTATTCGCGCATTGCGGAGGAGTCTGGATCAAAGCCGAACGAGGCTCGCGAAATCTACGAGGCGATTGCGCTCGCAAAGGTCGATGCCGAGCTCCTCGAGTGCAGGCCGGGGTCACCGGCGTTTCGAATCAGCCGTGACGCAAGGAACGCCCGTAACGAGGTGTTTGAGGCAAGCACCATCATCGCTCCCGGCAAGCGCAACAAATACGAACTGACGCTGCATCAGGGGTCAACGACGCTCATGAAGCTGGCATAGGGAAGCCGAAGGTCTCACTCACGCGACGAGACGAGACGACAGAGGGGCACCGGGAGTCACATGGAATACGCCGTATTTGGCATGGGTGGAGTGGGTGCGAGCGTCTTCGAGCGACTGACGCGCGCCGGCAGGTCCGTCACGGGCATTGCTCGGGGAGAGCACCTTACGGCCATGAGGAGCCAGGGGCTGCGCATCGAACGGCTGGGCCTCGAGCCGTTGCTCGTGAAGAATCCGCGCGTCTGCATCGCCGAGGAGTACCGTACCACCCCTGACGTAATCTTCGTCTGCGTGAAGGGATACTCGCTTGATAGCACCTACCCCCTCCTTCACGGGACCTGCACCAAAAGGACCGTCGTCATTCCACTCCTGAACCTCTATGGCACGGGTGGGCGCATGGGAGCGAGACTGCACGATGAGATGGGACCGCTCGCGCCGCTTTGCGCCGATGGCTGCATCTACGTATCGGCCGAACTTGCTGGCCCTGGCGTTCTTCTCGAGCACGCACCCATCTGTCGTGTGCTCTTTGGTAATCCCGCGACTCGCGACGGCCAAGACGATCTCCTGGCGAGCATCGCTGCCGACGCCTCGGTGAACGGCCTTGACGTTCTCGCATCCTCCGACATCCGACGAGATGCCATGGAAAAGTTCAGCTACGTCTCCCCCATGGGGGCGACTGCCATCATCCATGACTCCACCGCCGGTGACGTCCAACGCGGAGGGGCAGCCCGGGACACGTTTGTCGCCGCCATTGGCGAGGTCATCGCCATCGGCAGAGCCATGGGCATCGACTTCGACCACGATCTCGTGACGGCCAACCTCGCGATTACCGATGCTCTTGACCCGAGCGCGACAACGTCCATGCAGCGCGACCTCACGGCGGGTCGCGCATCCGAGTACGATGGCCTCATCACCGAGGTCATCCACCTGGGAGAGCGTCATCACGTACCCACGCCCACCTATCTCAGGGCGGCCCAATCAGCCCACGAGCGCTTCGGACTCTAACGGGAGACGGGAAGGACGCCCGCCCATCTCCCCTATACGGTTTATCTGTTTTAAAGCAATATATTGCCTATATCGAACATTTCCACAGCAACATACCTATGTGCATCCTATTGCGTTTTAGTCGCAATCGGCACGATGTCTCAGACCCATCGAGCTAGAGGGTCTGCTCGGTTCGTCCGATGATGTCATCCTGGGTCGCCTTCGAGAGCACGTTGAAGAAGGCGCTGTAGCCCGCCACGCGCACGATGAGGTCCTTGTGCGCCTCGGGATGTATCTGCGCGTCCACCAGCGTGTCGCGAGAGACGATGTTGTACTGCACGTGATAGCCGTGCAGACGGTCGAAGAACGCGCCGAGCATCATCTCGAGCTTGCGCCTGTCCCCCTCGTTCTCGAGCATCGAGGGCGTCATCTTCTGGTTGAGAAGCACGCCTCCCGTGATCTTCTCGGTGGGGAGCTTGGAGACGGACTTGAACACCGCCGTGGGACCCTGCCTGTCTGCGTTGTGCGCGGGGCTGCACCCCTCGGCAAGGGGCTCGTGGGCGCGACGTCCATCGGGAGTTGCCATGGTACCCATGCCCTGACCAACGTTTGCCGAGATGGACGAGGTGCCAGCATAGCGGATGCCGCCGATGGGCCCGCGACCATGCCGTGTGTTGGGATACTTCTCGATCTCGTCGATGTAGGAGTCGTAGGCCTCCACCACGAGGTTGTCGACGTAGTCGTCATCGTTGCCGTACTTGGGGGCGTCGTTTTCCAGCATCTGCCGAACACGCTTCCCCTCGGGCGACTGAAAGTCATCGAGGATGGCATCCCAGAGCTGCTGCTGCGTGATTCTTCCCTCCTCGAACACGAGCTTCTTGATCGCAGCGAGACAGTCCGCCATGTTGGCGATGCCCACCTGGAGACCGGAGATGAAGTCGTAGACGGCACCGCCCTCCTTGATTGTCTTGCCGCGGGCGATGCAGTCGTCGGTCAGGGTGGAGCAGAGGACGTCGGGCACGTCTCGCTCGGAGGCCTTGTCGATGGCGTTCTCCACGATCACGGAGTAGCGGGTCATCTCGCGGATGGTCTTGTCCCAGGCGGCGAGAAGCTCCTCGTAGCTCTTCATCTCGGTGAACATGCCGTAGCCCTTGGTAAAGCGCCTGCCGCTCGTGAGGTCCACGCCGTCGTTCATGGTGACGAGGAGGATGCGCGGAAAGTTGAGGTAGCTCATGCCGGTGCAACGGTAGCCCCACTTGCCCGGAACGGCCGTCTCCACGCAGCCGATGGCCGAGTAGTCGTACGCGTCTCTCTCCGCCACTCCCCAGTTGATGAACGAGGGGATGATGACCTCGTCGTTGTTGAAGGCGGGCATGCCAAAACCGAGTCTCATGACCTCGATGCACTCGTCGAGAAAGCGTCTGTCGATGCCAGCATGATAGCGAACCGTGAGATTGGGCTGGGTGAGACGAGTCTGCGCGACCGACTGAAGCACGAGAAACGAGAGTTCGTTCACGGCGTCGCGCTTGTCCGCGGTCTGGCCGCCGATGGTGACGTTCTGGTACATGGGACTGCCTGCCGATGAGAGCGTATGGGCCTGGCTGCGCACCTTCTGGATGGTCAGCGTCTTGATCCAGAGGTTGGTGAGAAGCTCGAGCGCCTCGTCGCGGGTGATCTTGCCGGCATCGACATCCGCCCTGTAGTAGGGGTAGAGGTACTGGTCGAAGCGACCAAAGGAGAGCGAGTGACCATTGGACTCGATCTGGAGGATGACCTGAGAGAACCAGACCGCCTGGACGGCCTCGCGCAGGGATGACGCCGGCTCATAGGGAACGCGAGCGCAGATGGCGGACATGGACTCGAGCTCGGCGGCGCGAACGGAATCGGTCTGTGCCGCAGCCTTCTTAGCAGCAAGCGCGGAGTAGCGAAGGGCAAAGCGTCGGACGGCATCGATCACGACGAGGGCCGCCTTATAGAAGACGTACTTGTCTATTGAGTCGGGGTCGGTGAGGTCGAGGGCCGCCTTGGCCGCACGCACGCGGGCCTCGTAGCCCGCGAGCCCCTCGCGCAGCAGACGCGCATGGTTGATGGCGAGATGGGCGTCACCCGCATTGAGCTTTCCCTCCATGCCAAATACGCCGGTCTCCATGAAGACGGAGACCTCGTCCGGCAGGAGGGCCTCGCCACGAGCACGCAGGTTGTTGTTCTCCCAGAAGGGCGCAATGTCGCGGAGCTGCCGCTTGGTATCGTCGGTGACATGAAACACGTCGCCGTCACGCTTCTCGAACGCGTCAAGCTCGTCGATCACGAAACCGAGGGTGTACTCGGGAAAGATCGGGGCGTTGCAGTTCTTGGTCGCCTGGTTGCCGCAGATGAGCGTTTTGTCCTCGATGTAGATCGTCATGTTGTCGAGAATCTTCTCCAGCATGAGCGCACGTCTCATGACCGGGGGCTGATTCTTGCTCGCCTCGTATGACCTGGTGGCAAGGACGGCGCGCTCGGCATCGATGAAGGGCTTCTCGTCGAGGACCTCCTCGCGAAAGGCCTGCATGCGACTGGTCAGCGCGCCGAAGTGCTCCCTGTTCTCCATCGCTTCGCTCCATGTCTTGTGTACAGAATACATATCACTTTCGTTCGCAATTACTGTATCGACTAACCGCGCAGCTGTCAAGATATACTTACGTTCGTAAGTAATTATTATTCCGTTCACAACAATTGTCTACGCTGACGCGCAGGAAGGACTCCATGGAGGCTACTCCGCCACGACGACCTCGACGTCCGCGCGCTCGAGGCTTGCCCGCGCCGCATCGGGAATGCCAGCATCGGTGACCACGGTCATGGGCTTGTCGCCCAGACCGAGCGGGACCGATCCGTGGGTACCAAACTTCTCGGACTCGGTGAGCACCACCACGCGCACGGCCGAGGCAGCCATGGACCGCACCGCCTCCGCACGCATCTGGTCGCTGTTGGTGAAGCCCACTCCGTCGAACCATCCGTCGGCACCAACGAAGAGGTTGTCGACCACGAACTGCTGAGCGCCAAGGCGCACGAGGGGTCCGACCATCACCTGGGAGTCGCACTGCAGCGCGCCTCCGAGCAGCGTGAGACGCACGGCGGGAACGTCACGCACGTATGATGCGATGAAGGCGCTGTTGGTGACGATGGTTACGCCAGAAGCGACCTCGGCGACCCTTCGAGCGAGAAGCGCGCAGCAGCTGCCGTTCTCGACCATGATCGTGGATCCGTCGGAAACGAGCCGGGCGGCGCGCTCGGCGATGCGCAACTTCTCCTCGTAGTGATAGGCAAGGCGTCCGCTCACGTCATTGGGGTTTGCGAGCAGGGCATGTCCGTGCTCGCGGATCACGAGGCCGCGCGACTGAAGCGCGTCGAGATCCTTGCGCATGGTAACGTTCGAGACGCCGAGACGCACCGCAAGCCCAGCGACATCGATTCTCTTTGCGTCCGTGAGTATCTCAAGAATCTGCGAGTCACGCTTCGCCATGCGAAAGCCTTTCGTTTCGTCCGCAACGTGCTTCCATGAGTATAGCTTCTATTTACGTTCGTAAGTCGATGGGGATTGATCGCGAGTGCGGCCGCCCCACTCGCGACGGAGGAGGGTCATCTCACCCCCTGCAGCTCATGAAGGCCGTAACCTGACCGGCCGTCGGCATGGACTGCTGGGCGCCGATGGCCCTGCACGCAAGCGCGCCGGCGGCGGAGGCGACGACCAGGCCCTCCGCAATCTCCCTCCCGGCAGCAAGCTCGGCCGCAAGGGCACCGAGGTAAGCGTCACCCGCACCCGTGGAGTCGATGGTCTCGACCTTTCGCGAGGGCACGGACACGAACCCCTCGGCAATGAACGCGGCAGATCCCTGGGGGCCGAGTGTGATCACGGGAGTGGAGACGCCCCAGGACGAGAGGACCACGAGGGCCTTCATGATGCTCGCATCGTCTGTGGGGTGGATGCCCGTCAGCGACATGCACTCGCTCTCGTTCACGCAGAGCAGGTCGATCGAGGGATAGATGCCCATAAGGTCGCCGCCCGCAGGAGCTGCGTTGAGCATCGTGTAGAGGCCCATCTCGCGGGCATAGGCAAGGGCGTCCACCGTTGTCGAGAAGTCGCACTCGAGCTGCGTGAGGAAAACGTCTCCGGGCACGGCGAGGTCATCGAGGGCAGCGCAGACCTCATCCGAGGTGAGCGCCGCATTTGCCCCGGCATCTACCACGATGCGATTGTCGCCGTGACAGCGGATGATGGTCGCCGTACCCGTGGGAGCGGTGTCACGCACATGCAGGTAGTCGCAGGAGACGCCGGCGGAGCCGAGCGACCTTGCGAGGCGCGTGCCAAACGCGTCGTCGCCCACGGCACCGACCATGTACGTCTCCGCACCCATGCGCGCGGCCGCATAGGCCTGGTTGGCACCCTTGCCGCCGGGATTCGTCAGAAACCCAGAGCCACGAACCGTCTCGCCCGCGCCGGGCACCTTCTCGCACTCAACGGACAGGTCCATGTTGAGGGACCCGAACACGATGACCTTCGACACGTGTCTCCCCTAGCTTGGTTGTCGGCGGGAACTACTCGGTGGCGCTCTCCTCGACGGGCCTGGCCTCGGAGAGGTCGGCATCGGGCGTCTCCTCGATCGAGGTCTTGGACTTGTCGTACTCCTCTGGGGTGAGAACGTCCTCGATGCGCAGGTTGACGCCCGCGACTTCGAGACCCGTCATGCCCGTGACCTGCTTGACCACCGCATTCTTGACGTCCTCGAAGACCTGCGGGGCATACGCGCCGTACTTGATGAAGACTGAGACGTTGACCTTGACGGAGCTCTCGGGCGTGACCTCCACCGAGACGCCCTTGGTCGTGTCGGTCGTGCCGAAGGTCTCCTGAACGCGGTTGAACCATCTGCCCTTCATGCCCACGACGTCGGGCACCTCGCGCATGGCGAGGGCCACGATCTTCTCGATGACCCCGTTTGAGAAGGTGAGGGAGTCCTCGCTCTCCAGGTCCTCGTCGTCGGCGGTCAGGTCGATGTCGTGCTGGACGTCGACGGCCGCGGGACTGGCTCCTGCACCGGCCACCGGCTCGATGGCCTTTGACACCACGACCTCGGGCTCGACGGCGCTCTCGTTGGATGTGCTCTCGGTACTCATGTTCGCTCCTCGCTACTCGCGCCTGTCGGAAAAGAACTTGATGACCGCGTTGACTATCTTGGGGTCGCCGTCGAGGATCTGGCCGAGCGAGACGCCCACCATCACGAGCACCACGATGAGGATGGTGTTCAGGGCACCCACGCAGAAGACGAGGATCGCGGCAACGAGACCAAGCACACCGCCTACAAACGCGTTCTCGTGACCGGGGAGGGTACGACTCACCCATGCAGACACCTTGCTGCCGAATCCATCCTTGACGGGGTCGGAGGAGGCCTCGGGGGCTTCGTCCTTCGCGTCGTCTCGCTCGCCGTGCTGCTCCTGGGCGGCGAAGGACCCTGCGTCCTCGTCGACGAGGTCGACCTTGGCCTTGGGAGCTCTGCGATCGTCGTCTGACATCTGCTATGCCTCCTGACCGTCTGCGTCGGTGGCGCTTCGGGAGCCACCCATCGGCACGGTGATCTCGCTCGTGGAATCGGGCTGGTCGGAGCCCTCGGGCTTGGACGCGGGACCAGGGGCGGGTTCATGGCTGGACACGCTTCTGGCCTCGGGCGCGCGCTCGGGCTCAGGCGCGGGAGTTGCGAGCGTGACCGACTCGGGCTCCACGAACTCGAGGCTCACCTGGTCGACCTTGTCCCCGCACACGGATGACAGACCACGCGTGAGGTCGTCGTGAAGCTGGGCGCCCTTCGTGACCACGTCGACCGTCTCGTGCGGAAGCACGCGCACGTGCACACGCACGCAGCCTCTCTTCTTGGCCCTGATGTCCACGCGACTTGCCGAGCAGCTGCCGTCCGCCTCCACGATGTGGGCCGCCTGCGAGGCTATGGCGTCTCGCGAGACGCTGATCGTGCCTCCGTCGACCGTGGTGACCTCGATGGTCTTGACGCTGCGCATGAAGATCGAGCGGAGCAGGATGATGGCGAGACCAACGATGGCGATGAGGACGCAGACCTCGACGGCGCAGAAGTAGCCCTCAAGCGACATCAGGGAGCTCGCCTGTGACGTCCACCGGCCAATCCATGTCAGCGCAAGCGCCGACACGCCGAAAAGGCCTGCCAGCCCAAATACGAACATGCAGAAGCGCTTGAATCCACCCATGCGTTCTCCCCACCGTCGACCTCACCCGACCCCGTCGGGACGTTGACAGTTAGAGGATACCCCTCACCGGGGACTTCAATCGGTCCTCTCGGCAAAGAGGCGGCGGCCCTCGTGGGACCGCCGCCTGAAATCACAGAGCCTGGGGGATGAGCCTAGTCCTCGTCGGCGTCGAGCGCCTCGGCCACCTCGTCGGAGACGGACATGGAGGTGAAGACGTTCTGGACGTCGTCGAGCTCCTCGAGCTTGTCGACAAGGCGCTGGACCTTCCTGGCGTCGGAAAGCTCGAGCTCGGTCGGCGTATTGGGAACCATGGTGAGCTCCGAGCCCTTGACCTCGATGCCCTGGGACTCAAGCGCCTTCACGACGTCCTGCATCTTGTCGTAGGGCGTGTAGACGATCCACTCGTCGCCGGCATCCTCGTAGTCGTCGCCCTCGGCCTCGGCGACGGCCATCATGAACTCGTCCTCGTCGACCGCGTTCTTCCGATCGGGGACCTTCTTCTCGTCGCTCACGATGATCTTGTCGACGGCGATGGAGCCCTTGCGCGTGAACTGGAAGGCAACGGATCCGGTGGTGCCGAGGTTTCCGCCGGAGTGCGAGAAGGCGGAGCGGACGTCGGCCGCGGTGCGGTTGATGTTATCGGTCAGGCACTCGACGTAGACCGCGACGCCGGCAGGACCGTAGCCCTCGTAGGTGACCTCCTTGTAGATGACCGCCTCGGCGCCGGCACCGAAGGCCTTGTCGATGGCGGCCTGAATCTTGGCGTTGGGCATGGAGACCATGCGGGCGCGGGCCACGGCGGCGGAAAGGGCTGCGTTGTTTTCCGGGCTGGGGTCACCGCCAACGCGGGCGGCAACGGTGATGTTGCGCGAGTGCTTCGAGAAGAGCGCCGAGCGCTTGGCGTCGATAGCGGCCTTCTTGTGCTTGGTGGTTGCCCACTTAGAGTGTCCAGACATGCACATCTCCTTCTTGCCTGCTGACAGCCGCCTCTGGAGGCTGCCGCTGGGGCACGTTTACCATCACATGAGTCGCTCGCGGGGGCTCTCCCTCGGCGCACGGCATTGAACATTCATACGATACAAAAAACCACCCTCCGAGAAAAGCCATATATGCGGGTTTTTGCAGGCACTGTGAAGGATTTTCTCGACAGACCACCCCAGGAGCGTGACACGCCTCCGGAGAAGTCGTCTTTTTCAGATATGTTCCCCGTCTCGGAATCGGCGGACAGACCGATCGGGATCGCATACCCAAAGCGCCCTGCGCTCATCCGCCCTCCCCCTCGCGCACCCCTTCGGAGGGTGAGAGCCCGTACTTGGCCACCACGCGACGGATGGAGGCCTTCCACGGCGCCCAGACGAGCAGCAGGAAGCCCACCGTGGAGACGCCATGGATCAGGTCGAACGGCAACGCGGCGAGAACGGCGACGAAGGCCGTCTGCCACGTGAGCGGCCGCACGAAGCCGATGACGTAGAACCCGTTCAGGATGGCTCCGTACACGAGGGCCGAGCAGAAGCCCCATACGTACACGCCCACGCGCGTACGCCGTCCGTCTCCCCTGCAGACGAAGCCGGCGACGTAGCCCACGAGACCCCACGCATACATCTGCCAGGGAGTCCATGCACCCTGCCCGAAGAAGAAGTTGGAGACGAGCGCCGCGAGGGCTCCCACGGCAAAGCCGCTCTGCGGTCCCAACGTGGCACCCGCGACGATGGCGATGGCCGAGACGGGCTTGACGTCGGGCACGGCGGCAAAGAGCACCCGGCCGGCGGCGGCGAGGGCGGCGAGGACCACCGTCGGCATGAGCTGGCGCATGGCGGGACGAGACGCCTCGACGCTCGCGAACAGGAGGCCCACGGCAAGAAGCACGGCGAGAACGGTGAGCGGCGCCGTGGCGTCAACGTCCATGAGAACGCACGTGGCCATGATGACCGGCACCGCCACGAGGGCCGGCAGCTCGAGCGCGTGCAGGATCCGAGCCGTACGCGTAGCGGTAAACCCCTGCGTCATCGTTACCTCCTTTCGTCCATTCTAGGGCCGCGTCGTACCTCCCGTCCGCGGACGGGCGACCCCCTCCTCCAGGCGTGCTACAGTCAACTCATCACAGGCCATCGTCGCGAGGAGACCGCCATGATCTACATCGGACACTTCAGCTACAACGACGAGATGGACGACAAGGACAGCTTCGTCCTCATGCCCCTCATCGTCTCCGCCGAGAACGCGGACGAGGCCATGGAGAAGTTCGCAAACCACCTGCAGGCCGTGCGCTCCCGCTCCGACCTTCTCGAGGGCGCGGGGCAGATCTACCTCGACACCCTCGTCGAGCTGGAAGAGGTTCCCTCCGAACCCATCATCACGCAGTGGCAGAAGATCGTTCCCGCCGCCGACGGCCTGTGCTCCATCACGGGCGCCCTACCCGACGTGGACGAGAGCTTCGAGGACGGGTCGGCCTACGCGTGGGGCGAGGATGACGACGAACTCGCGCTCGAAGAGCTGGCGGACCTCTCGGAGGAAGACCTCACCCAGGCCTACGAGGAGGAGCCGTTCCTGCAGTTTCTCGACGAGGACGACCAGTAGCCTCACGAGCGCCCCCACACCCAGCTCTCCCGGAAAAACTCGCCGGTCTTGCCGGTGAGCGTCACGCCGCCGTCGAAGAGAAGCGACGTCTGGTCCGCCACCTCCTCCAGAAACGCCACGTCATGCGACGCCACGACCACCGTCACGCCGTCGTCTCGGCACTCGTTCACCACGCGAACCACCTCGCGGCGCAACTCGAGGTCCAGACCCTTGGTCGGCTCGTCGAGAAGGAGCAGGCGAGGACGTGTGAGAAGGAGCTTGGCGAGGGCGAGCAGCTGCTGCTGACCACCCGAGAGGTCGTAGGGATGCCGCTCGGCGAGGCCGGCAAGCCCCATGTGCGCCATCATGGCGTCCGCATCGGCGCGACCGTAGCCCGCCGTGCGCGACCACTCCATGAGCTCGTCCGCCACCGACTGGCGGGCAAGGAGCGTCTTGGGGCTCTGCGGTAGAAACGCCTGACGACACGAGAGGGCGCTTCTCGCCCTGCCGCGCTGGGGACGGGAGGTGCCCGCCGCAAGGGCGAGGAGCGTCGACTTTCCCGAGCCGTTCCCGCCGATGAGCGCACGGACCTCACCCTCGGCCACCGTAAGGTCGCAGCCGCGCAGCACCCAGTCGGCGTCGCGGTCGTAGCGAAACCATGCGTCCGCGATGCCGATCGCCTCGCGAGAGCCCATCGGACGGCACCGAGGCCTGAGACGGCCCAGCTCGGGCTCCCGGGACAGCCCCTCGAGCGAGACCTCTTCCACGCGGCGGCCCTCCACGCGCAAGGCGCATGTGGCGTACTCCCCCATGGTCCAGGGGGAATGCGTGGCCACGACCACGGTGACGCCCAGCTCGCGGTTCGCACGAAAGAGAAGCGAGAGGAAGGCCTTCGCGGCGACGGGGTCGAGCATCGAGGTCGGCTCGTCGAGCAGGAGCAGACCGGGCCGCATGGCGAGCGTCGAGGCAAGTGCGAGCATCTGGCGCTGACCGCCCGAGAGCTCGGCGCACGAACGATGAAGCCAGGACTCCATACCAAAGAAGTAGCAGGTCTCGGCCACGCGCCGGCGCATCTCCGCCTGGGGAAGGCCTACGTTCTCGAGCCCGAAGGCCATCTCGTGCCACACCGTGTCGCACACTATCTGGTTGTCGGGACTCTGGAGGACGTAACCCACGAGCTGCGCCGACTCGGCGGGCTCGAGCGAGCGCACGTCTTTCCCGAGCACCTCGACACTGCCTCCGAGCTCGCCTGCGGGTGCCACCTCGGGTTTGGCGAGGCGCAGGAGCGTGGTCTTTCCCGACCCGGTGTCTCCCGTGAGCAGGGCGAATGCCCCGCGCGGAACCTCGAGCGAAGCATGGTCGAGCACCGGCGCGTTGGCGGGGACCCCCTCGGCGACGGCATACGAGAAGCTCAGGTCACGCATCGCGAGCGCCGGCGCGTCCGTCTCCATCATCTCCACCTTGACCTCCCCATGAGCTCGAGCGCCGCAGGCAGAAGCACCTGGACGGCATAAGGGACGTATCCCCACCAGACCACGAGCTGAGGCATGGTGGGGTAGAAGCGCCATTGCGAGCACGCGACGTACGCGAGGAAGGCGTTGGCGAGAAGGAACACCACGACGCACGAGAGCATCGCCGCGTCACGGCCGCGGAACTCGACGGAGCGATAGGTCGTGCGGGCCTCGGTCGAGCCCCAGCCTCGCGCGCGCATGGCGTCGGCACGCTCGAGGGAGTCCTCCATGGCCCAGGCCACGAGCACGTCGGACATGCGCACCTGGGCGTGGCGAGCGTCCCTCGTACCGGAGGCGGCCGTGCAGGCGGCATACGTCGACCTGACCGCCTGCCCGCGACGCACGAGCTGGGGTACGAGCTGCGCCGTCATCGAGGTCATGAGCGTGACCGTGGGAAGCGCCCTCGCGCCGAGCTCGAGCACGCGATCCTGCGTGAGCACGCGCGAGGCGCACTCGAGCCAGAGCACCACTGCCACGAGCATCGCGCCCATGCAGGCGCCAAACGCAAGGCTCTCGAGGTAGATGGCCATGGGACCAAGATGCCACAGCTCCGTGGACCCAGATGCCGAGAAGAGCGGATTGACGAGGCAGATCACGCCCACGGCGGGAAGCTGCCAGCGAAGCCCGCGCAGCGTCGCTCGCACGCCCCTGAACGCAAGGGAGGCCGCGAGGGCACCTGCGAGCGAGAGGGCGATGAGGACGGGCTGGAGAGCGAACATGGCAATGAGGACGGTGCCCCCCAGATAGGCGGCGGGGACAGCGGGGTGCGACGTCTCGAATGCATGTGCACGGGGTGAGGTCACGGTCTTTACTCCACGTTGACGTAGGTCCAGGCCACGGAGTCACCGTCAGCAAGCACGTAGTTTGAGCAGGCCGTGTTTGGCTCGATTCCATTCACCGAGTAGACCCAGCCACTGTTTGCGCCGTGCTCCTTCTCGGCCAGGCCGTTGATCGCGGAGACGTACATGCCGTAGACGGAGCCGCGCGCGTTGACGCTGGCGCCCGTGGCGACGAGGGCATCGTAGACCGAAGCGCCGGCGTTCAGCGTGACGGTCGCGGAGCCGGAGCCCGAACCTGCGGCAGAACCGTCCACGACCACCGAGACGCTGACCGTGGAGGCCTTCTGCGACGTGTCCGTGGGGACGGACGAGCCATCGGAGGGCGCCGTTGACGACGAGCCCGAACCGTCCGTCGTCGATGACGTGGCTCCTGTCTCGGCGGCTGCCTCTCCCGACCCTGACGAGGTGTCCGTCTGGGTGGTCGTAGCGTCGGAGGACGCTTCTGACGTTCCCTGGTCGGTAGACGTCGCGACATCCGCCGTGGCGTCCGTCGTGGTCCCACTCCACGACGGGTCGGCCGCGGCCACGGTCTGGAGCGCCCCGGACGTACCTCCCGCGAAGGCAAGCGGGTTGTTGCCCTGAACGTACTGCACCATGGCCCACACGCAGAACGCCATGAGCACGACGGCGAGCGTCGCCGCAATCGCGCGCGGCGGTGTGAGAGCGCGCCTCTTCTTGCTGGAATCGCTTTCCGCCATTCCTTATGCCCCCTCTCCACCATTTCCGCGCCTGCGACCGAGCAGCGCCCACAGAAGCACCGCCACGCCGGCCGCCATGCCGACGATCGGCCAGACCGGGAGCGTGGTGTCAACTGCCCCGGCCGCGTTTCCGCTGGGGGCCTCGCTGGTAAGCACGACGCCATACTCGCCGGTGCCGGTGCCGTCCGTGGACTGTGCGGCAACGCCGGCAGAGTCGGTCGTTTCCTCTGTGGAGGTGACGTCAGAGGAGCGGAGGTTGGAGAAGAGAGAGCTGCTTGTGGTGGTGTCCTGGCCGCCCGTACCAGACGCGGAGCCGGAACCGCCGTTGTCACCGCCGTTGCCGCCGTTACCGCCCGCGTCCGCCGCGGAGAGGCGCACGAGGAAACCCGAGTCGTTGAGGTAGTAGAGGTTTCCCGCCGCGTCACAGATGACCGGTGAGTCGCAGTAGTTGGCGTTGGCAGATGACGGCGCATAGAGTAGGCTCGCCTCGAGGTCGCCGAGCTTATAGACGTAGAGGTTGCCGCCCGAGCAGTTGACGGTGAAGTAGGCGTAGGTGCCGCTCGACTGGATGGAGACGAGCGCTGGTGCCTTGATGGCGCCCGCGGAAAGCGCGGTGCCGCCAGCCGAGGTCACGGTGCGGGTCACCGTCATGGACGAGAGGTCCACGAGTGCGAGTGTCGTGGTGCCGCCCTGATCACCTGTGTCGCCCACCACCACGGCCGTGGTGCCCGTGACCGTGGGAGCCGCCGTGCAGCCGTCGAGGACCTTGAGTGAGACATCCGTGAGTTGGCCCGAGGACGAGAGAGAGAGCTTGTGGAGCACGCCGTCACGCGTGACCACGAGGGCGCCGTCACCATAGGCGACGGGGTCGGAGTTCACGGCCGCGCCGAGGGAAAGCGACGAGATCTCGGTGCCGTCGAGCGCGTATGCGCACATGGTGCCTGCGGCGTCACCCGCCAGCAGGTAGTCCCCCACGCGCAGGACACCCGTCCAGTACCAGCCGGAAGTCGTGCTCTTCTTCGCCCAGACCGTGGTTCCCGTGGCTGCATCGAGCGCCAGAAGAGATCCGGACGCAATCGAGTAGCTGGGGCCGTATGCGGCCGTACCAAACACCACGGCCTTCTTGCCGTCGAGATCCACCACGCGCAGGGAGCAGGACGACTGCTCTTTCTCGGCCGTCTTCTCCGAGGTCCAGAGCTTGGAGAACGTGCCGTAGTCCACGGCCTCGACCGCGCCTCCCGAGAGCGGCACGTAGATCACGCCGTCGGCGTAGACGGGCCTGGCCGTGTAGTCGATGGAGCCATCGAGCGCAAGGGCCTTCTCCACGGCCGCCGTGGAGGACGTGTTCGAGATGAGCTTGAGCGTGCCATCGACGGCCACGACGAGCTTGCCGTCGACGATGAGGGGCTCGCTCACGCTTGCCCAGAGGCTGCCCTCGTTCTTGAGGTCGACCATCCAGGACACCGTGGTGGACGCAGACGACGTGGGTGCCGTCGTCACGTTGCCGGCCGTCTCGGTCTCAGGCCACTCCGAGGCCGTATCGGGGGCGGTCACGCCACCGGAGACAGGCTTGTCGGGATTATCGGGCAGGGATTCTCCCCATGCGGAGTAGTACCAGACCACGGAGTCGCCCTCGGCGAGGATGATGCCTCCCGCCCCGAGGGAGGCGGCGCTGCCGTTGTGGAAGAGCTGCCAGTACTTGCCCGAGGTCGCATCGTAGCCGAGCGTACGACCGCCGTCAGGTGAGGTGATCGTACTGAGGTACCATCCGTAGGTGGAGTTGCCGTAACTTGCCGAGAGCTGCGCCTGAGAGAGGAGCTGCTCGGTGAGGTCGGCCGCCGTGGCGCCCTTGTCAAGCGTGATGGTGACGGGCTTTGCCCAGGTCTCGTCGTTACCATTGGCGTCCACGCCGATGATCGTTGCCGTGACGCTGACCTTCTCCTGGGGCAGGGATTCTCCCCATGCGGAGTAGTACCAGACCACGGAGTCGCCCTCGGCGAGGATGATGCCTCCCGCCCCGAGGGAGGCGGCGCTGCCGTTGTGGAAGAGCTGCCAGAACTTGCCCGAGGTCGCATCGTAGCCGAGCGCATCGCCCGACGCAGGGTCCGTGATGGTGTTGAGCGACCATCCGTAGGTGGGGTCGACGTCGTGGTCCGCAGTGATGCCCGCCTGCTTGGCGAGCTCCTCGAAGGCGTCAGCCGCCGTGGCACCCTTGTCGAGGGTCTCCGCTTGCGTCGCCCAGACGCTCCCGTCGGCTCCGACTATCGTGGCCGTGACGCTGACCTTCTCCTGGGACGTCACGTCGACGGTCTCCACGACCGGATCGGAGCCTGTCCCAGAGTCATCCGAAGACTGCTCTGCGGACGCGTCCGTCTGGCTGTCCGCCGTCTCGTCGGTTGACTTGACGACCTGCTGCTCGGTTGTCTCCGTGACCGCAGGCTGCACGACCTCGTCGGCGAGGGCAGCCGTGGGCACAAGGCCCAATACGAGCGCAAGCGTCACCACGCCCGCAACGACGCGCTGATAGAGACGGGTTTCTCTTTCTGTGGGTGCCACGCGGCGCCCTCCTTTCCCGCCAGACTCGACGGACCTCGGCTCCAAGCCAGGGGATGGGAGGGCATGTGTCGACGCATCCTCGCGGCATGCTGCCGCCAGGAACGTATTTCACGACACGGTGCCCTGCTCACACGCCCGAGGCGGAGGAACCTTGTGGAGGGCAGGCAGGTCTCCTGACTCTTGATTGAGAGACTCGCGGAGACTCACGCGGGGGTGCCTTCTCTGCCGGACCGCCCGCAGGAACGGACGGGGCGCGGCCAATGGCGCTTCCCTCGCTATCCTCAAACACAGTAGTGGCGGCTGTCCCGGATTCTGACCGGGTTCCCTTTTAATCTACTAGGCCTTGCAGCTGTTCAAACCGTGCCCTCGGTTGTGATATGCAGTTAGGGTCTGAGTGTATCACTACCGAAAGCGGCCTCTAGCCGATGTGACCAGTCTGGGCCCTGCCGACCCTGCGTGCCACGACGATCACGATGATTCCCGCCACCACCAAGGGCACGCTCAGGCACTGACCCATCGTGAGCCAGTTCGTGCCGAGGAGATAGCCGAGCTGCGAGTCGGGCAGGCGCACGAACTCGATGAGAAATCGAAAGACGCCATAGCCGACAAGAAAGGTGCCGATGAAGGTCCCCTGCGGGCGCGGCGGGCGCTTGCGAGAGAGCACGTACAGGATGATGAAGAGCACGATGCCCTCGAGCAGGGCCTCGTAGAGCTGCGAGGGATGGCGATACACGCTACCGCCGCCCGTATCGGCGAATATGACGCCCCAGGGAAGGCTGGTCTCCTTGCCCCATAGCTCGCCGTTGATGAAGTTCGCGCAGCGACCAAAGAAGAGGCCGATGGGCGCACCACACGCGGCGAGGTCGCAGACGGTGGCAAAGGAGATGTGCAGGCCGCGCGAGACGATGTAGCCACCCACGATGGCGCCGACGAGGCCTCCGTGGAAGCTCATGCCGCCGTCCCAGGTGGCAAAGATCTCGAGCGGATGCGCGAGATAGTAGCCTGCGCCATAGAACAGCACGTAGAAGAGACGCGCACCGATGATCAGGCCGAAGGCGATCCCTATCATGATGGACACGACGTCATCGCCCGAGATGTCGAGCTTCCAGCGCCGGGCGAGGGCGCGCATCACGAGGCCCGCGCAGACGAAGCCGGCGAGATAGGCCAGGCCATACCAGCGGATGGCAAACGGCCCGATCATGACGGCTATCGGATTGAGCGATTGGTAGATGTCATTAAGCCACAAGATGCGTCTCCAGAAGTCTAGATGAGGGCTGGCTGGACCTTGGTGACGCCGGGCACATGCTCCATGAGAATGCGCTCGATGCCCTCGGACATGTCGATCGAGGAGAGCGGGCAGCCGGCGCAGGCACCCTGCATCTCGAGCGTGACCACGCCGTCATCGGTGCAGTCGATGAGCGCGACGTCGCCACCGTCCGCCTGGAGGCTCTGGCGAATGACGTCGATGGTTGCCTCGAGGAGCTCCCTGTTCACTGCCATGATGGTCCCTTCCTGCGCATATGGTTGCGCCTATGTTGTAAAGAATTCAGGATCGCACCTGTACCCCTTGTGTTGTCAGGTGACTAGTTTACCCAATGCCCGTGAAAAGATGCCCGGACGTTGCGCCCCGCATGCGAGGGGCAGGCCTTCTCCCCTCACGTGCCGCGACGATGGCGCGCACCACACGCTCGACGGCGAAGGTCGTCTCGGCGGGAGAGAGGAGCGTGGCATCGGCCATGAGACGCATGACACCAGAGGAGACGAGCTCCGCCGTCTGCGGCGTGGCGTCGAGGGGGTGTGCCGCCCAGATGCGCGAGCGGCCGTGGATGTCCGTTCGCACGGGAAGGAGGTTGCCGTCGATGTCACGCAGAGAGAGCCGGCGGGCCCGTTGGGGACATCTCGCACAGTCGTGGATGCAGGCACCAGTGGTCGAGAGCACGCAGTGCTCGCTCGTCATGGCGCGTGCACGACCCGTCACGACGAGGCCCACGGGCACGGAGGAGGAGCGGGCAAGGGTGCAGACCTCGTCGAGCGTGAGCTCGGGCGAGAGCCACAGCCCTGCGGCACCGGCAGCCTCCAGCGCCACGACGGCCGACTCGTTGTGCACGGGCACGCAGGTACGAACCTCGGGTAGGGCTCCGAGCTCGTGTGCGAGCGCGAGCTCGGACACGTTGCCCACGCCGACGGGCCCGCCGGCGCGCACCCAGGGATCCAGGTGGTCGTGGTCTCCCTCGCGACACACCTCGTCTAGCCAGGGAATCACGCCCTGCGGCCAGGTTCCGCGCGCGAGGTCGTCAGCCGTGGCGTAGACGCGGGAGGCTCCTGCGGCGAAGGCCGCCTCTGCGCTCTCGGGCGTGGCCACGAGGGCGCAGGCCTCCGCCGCGACGGAAGTCTCCGGGGCTGGCTGGGCAACGCCCGCCTCGGCCCTCGCGGGAGCGAGGCGGGCACGGACGTCTTCTGCCGAAGGGGCCTGCGCGGTCGTGCGCTCGCGAGACGCATACGTGCAGAGAAGCTTCTCCTCCAGAAGGCGGCACGCCTCGGCGCGCACCCCGTGCACCGACGAGAAGCCCATGCCGCAGCCCTCGTCCATGTCCACGTCAAACGCGACCGGCTCGAAGGGACTCTGACCCATGCGGCCCACGTGCTCGACAAGGTCCTCCACGGTCACGGCCTTGGTACGAGCACTCTCCACGACAGACCCCTCCGACCGGGCGGACGCGAGCCCGTCCTCCGAGGTGAGCTCGACGGAGAAGGGGCGGCCGATTCGCGCGACCACGCGAACCGCCACGCGCCGCTTGCGCGCAACGTCTCGCGCGGCTGCGTTGGCCGCGGCGCTCATGGCGAGACGAGAACGTATCACCCTCACCGTGGACCCTGCGGGCATGGGCCGCGAGGCCTGGCAGGTGATGGTCTCTCCCGCGACGGCATCGTCATGGGCGAAGACGGTCAGGAACTGGGACGGATCGTCGAGCGGACGGAGCTCGAGGAGGTCTCCCTCCCCCACCGGCGCCGTCAGGCGCAGGCTCACGTCGGCACGTGTGAGGCGACGCGTGCGCTCGCGGCCGCCGTTGCCGCCACCGCGACGGACGAGGGAGTCCTCGAGCTTGTGCGACGAGGTGACCTCGCCCACCAGCTCGCCGCGGTTGTTGGAGCGCTCATAGCTCATCATGCCGTCGTCGGCCGACCCAAACAGATAGGAGTCGGTGAAGTCGCGGTTGAAGGCGCGCCTGAGCTGCTGGTGGCGCAGGGCGTCGGCCGCGCCGTCCCTATCGCCTGCCGCGAGCGCGTCGATGGCGCCGCGATAGGCCGAGACCACCGAGTACACGTAGTCGGGAGCCTTCATGCGGCCCTCCACCTTGAGCGAGCCCACGCCCGCGTCTCGCATCTCGGCGAGGTCGTCCATGGTGCAGTAGTCCTTGGGACAGAGCGGCCTCGTGCGACCAGGCGCCGAGACCACCTGCCCCGTCTCGTCCACGAGGTCGTACGGAAGGCGGCAGGGCTGCGCGCACAGGCCGCGGTTTGCCGAGCGACCGCCGGCGAGCGAGCTCATCATGCAGACGCCCGAGTAGCAGAAGCACAGCGCCCCGTGCCCAAAGCACTCCAGCTCGACGCCCTCTTGGGAGATGCGGGCCATCTCAGGCAGCGAAAGCTCACGCGAGAGCGTCACGCGATTCACGCCCAGGTCGCGGCACCACGCCACGCCGCGCGCGTCGTGTACGTTTGCCTGCGTGGATACGTGGGTCTCGATCTGCGGCCAGGTGCGCCTGACCTCGGCGAGAAGCCCCCAGTCCTGGATGATGAGCGCATCGGCGCCAAGAACCCACGCGCGGCGGGCGAGCTCGAGCGCACGGGGCAGCTCGTCGGTCGAAACCGCCACGTTTATCGTGACGTAGACGCGGACGCCAGCCAGGTGCGCGCGGCGGCAGGCCTCGCAAAACGTCTCGTCGGTAAAGTTGCAGGCGCCTCGGCGAGCGTTGAAGTCGTTGCCGAGGCCGCAGTAGATGGCATCGGCGCCTGCGGCGAGCGCCGCGTTGAACGGCTCGGGACCGCCTGCGGGAGCGAGCAGCTCGGGAACGCCGTGGGTATGGAGAAACGAGTGCCCCGTGGACATGAATGACCTTTCAAAGACGGATGGAGCAAGCCACGCTAGCGGTCGGCCTCGTCATCCTCCTCGGAGGACGCGTCAGGCTCGCCGAGGCGCTTCTCGAGAAGAGCGACACGCTGTATGAGCAGCCTGATGTCGCGAGACTGCCAGCTCACGATAGCCGTGAGGGAGAGGCATATCCCGACCAGGGCGACGATCGCGATGAGGAACACGAGATTTGACGGTGCCTCGATACCGAGAAAATCGGAGAAGTAGCCCACGAGATCCGGGAAGACGGCGCACAACATGAGCGCCAGAGAAAGCACCATCCATAGAAGCGAATACTTGAGCTGAAGCTTTCCTCTGGAGACGAGCTTGAAAATCTCGAAGAAAAACGCCAGGGCGAATACGATGAGCACGACACGAAGGGTGATGGACACGACTACCGCCCCCTCCTCTCGCTCTTGCCCACAATGAAGATCGCGAGCGAGACCTTGATCATGTAGTAGACGCTCTTCTTGGCATTGATGGAGGACTTGCCGCCCTGACGCTCGCGCATCGACACGGGAACCTCGACCACGTCGAGTCCATGCCTATAGGCCGAGACGATCGACTCGGGCTCGGGATAGTCGGCGGGGTAGTTCTTGGCGAAGAGCGCGATCGCCGCTCTACCCGATGCCCTGAAACCCGAGGTGGAGTCGGTAATAGTGAGACCGGTCACGTGACGGATGCACTTCTCCAGCCACTTGATGCCCGCGCGCCTGAGTACCGTGGACTGAAAGCCCTCGGACTGGCTCACGAACCTCGAACCGACGACGAGATCGGCGCCGTTCTCGATTTGCTCGATGAGCCGCGGGGCGTACGAGATGTCATGCTGGCCGTCACCATCCACCTGGATGTCAACGTCGTATCCGTTCTCATAGGCGTAGAGATGGCCGGTCTGCACCGCTCCGCCGATGCCCATGTTCACAGGCAGGCTCACGTAGTTGAGATGGTGCTCTTGGCAGACGTCCTCGGTGCGATCCACTGATCCGTCGTTCACCACGAGGTAGTCATAGCCGGCATCACTCACGCGTCTGGCGACGGAGGCGATGTTGGCCTCCTCGTTATACGCGGGAATGATCACGAGAACACGCGGGGCGATGGCGCTCGGCGTCACAGAGTCCGACGCGCTCATGTCGCTAGTCACCGTACTTCCTGCTGGGGGCGATACCACCCTCGGCAACCATCCGCAGGTGCTTGCCATAGTCGGACTTGCCGTAGCGCTCAGCGCACTCGACGAGCCTCTCGCGGTCGATCCAGCCGTTGTCGAAGGCTATCTCCTCCGGAACGGAGACGGGCAGGTCCTGGGCCTTCTCGACGGTACGCACGAACTCGGACGCCTCGAAGAGCGACTCCATGGTGCCCGTGTCGAGCCAGGCGTAGCCACGGCCGAGCGTGACCACGTCGAGCGAGCCGTCTTCGAGGTAGAGACGGTTGAGGTCGGTGATCTCGTACTCGCCGCGTGCGGAGGGCTGCACCCTGGCGGCCATCTCGGTGATGCGCGCGTCGTAGAAATAGAGACCCGTCACGGCATAGTTGCTCTTGGGGTGCACGGGCTTCTCCTCGATGGAGATGGCGTTGTAGTCCTCGTCGAACTCGACCACGCCAAAGCGCTCGGGGTCGTCGACGCGGTAGCCGAAGACCGTCGCACGACCGAGCGAGGCGGTGCCCGCAGCGCGGCGCAGGTGGCGAGAGAGGCCGTTGCCGTAGAAGATGTTGTCACCGAGCACGAGGGCCGCCGCCTCGCCGTCGACAAACGGCGCACCGATGACGAACGCCTGCGCGAGACCGTTGGGCTCGGGCTGCTCGGCATAGGAGAGGGTCACGCCGAAGTCCGACCCGTCGCCGAGCAGGTGCTCGAAGTTGGGCAGGTCGCGCGGGGTGGAGATGATCAGGATGTCCTTTATGCCCGCAAGCATGAGCGTGGAGAGCGGATAGTACACCATGGGCTTGTCATAGACCGGCAGCAGCTGCTTGCTCGTGACGGTGGTGAGCGGATACAGGCGGGTACCGGACCCGCCGGCGAGGATGATGCCCTTCAAGGGTTGCCTCCAAGCGTAGGTGATATGGATGCCAACATTCAGAGTCTATCAGGAGCGATGCCTACGCGCACAAACACACGCAAGCGGCATCCGCAGGACTCACGCGTGCCGGGGCGCAAATGACCCTCTCGCTAGACGAGCTTGACGAACTTTCGCTTGCCCACCTGAAGCGTGCTTCCCGCAAGCTGGACGGGATTGACGTTGTACGACTTGGCGACAACCGCGACGCCGTTGATTCTCACGCCGCCGCCGTCGATGAGATGGCGCGCCTCGCCAGCTGACTGCGCGAGTCCGCACTCCACCATGATGCCTGCGAGGTAGACGGAGCCGTCGTCGCGTGGCGTGAGGTCGACGGAGAGCTCGGGGATGTCCTCAGGCACCTCGTTGCGCCTGAACTGGGCGTCAAAAGCCGCCTCGGCCCTCTCGCCGGCACCCGCGCCGTGATAGAGGTCGCAGATGTTGCGAGCAAGCTGGCGCTTGAGCTTGTACGGGTCGGCGGTGCCTGCCGCATACTCGGCATCGACCCGGTCGACCTCGTCGATCGAGAGCGTCGAGCACAGGCGAAAGTAGCGTGGCACGAGCTCGTCGGTAATCGACATGAGCTTGCCGTACATGTCGGCGGGCTCGTCGGTGAGACCCACGTAGTTCTTGTAGCTCTTGGACATCTTCTTGTGGCCGTCGAGTCCCTCGAGAAGCGGCATCGTGAGCGCCACCTGAGGCTCCATGCCCATGTCGCGCATGAGGTCGCGACCGGCGAGAAGGTTGAAGATCTGGTCGTTTCCGCCCATCTCGAGGTCGGCGTTCACCACGACGGAGTCGTATGCCTGAAGCACGGGGTAGATGAACTCGTGCAGGGCGATGGACTGGCCGTTGACGTAGCGGTTGTGAAAGTCCTCGCGCTCGAGAATGCGGGCCACGTTGAACTTGCTCATGAGTTCGAGCATGTCTCCCAGGTTGAGCGGCTTGATCCAATCGCCGTTGTGAACGATTCTCGTGTGCTCGGGATCGAGAATCTTCATGGCCTGCTCGACGTAGGTCTGCGCGTTTTCCTCGACCTTCTCCTCCGTGAGGGGTGGACGAGTGCTGTCGCGCCCCGACGGGTCGCCGATAAGGGCCGTGCCGTTGCCGATGATGAGGGTGACGTCATGGACCGAGCTCCTGGAACTGGCGCATCTTGCGCAAGCGGACCGCATGGCCGAGGTGAAGGTCGGGGCTCGTGGGGTCCACACCCAGCTTGATGTTGAGGGGCGTGCCCTTCTCGAGCTTCTTCCTGAAGCTCGTCCAGCGGCACGATCTGCATCGTCCCTGAGGTAATGACCTTGAGTTGCTCGTCGACTGGCAGCACTGCTCTGTCCTCCATGTGAAATCTACGCTTCGCAGACGGCGGACCCGCCGTCGCGCAGGCAACAGGATAGCGCAGCTGAGGACGCGAGAACGGCAGGACAGGGCCGAGAAGTGCGTCATCACAAAATGCAAGACGCGACGGTGTTCGTGTTGGCAACAGCCCATTCCCAACGAGGCTGAAATGCCGCTTTACGCCGTATAATGTGCTGATGTGCACGACGACAAGGAGGAGCACATGGGGATTAGAACCCGAAGGGCACGAACGCACTCGAGCACGCACATCGTAGGCTTCAGCCTCGCTGGCGTACTCGGTTTCATTGCCCTTCTCGCAGTGACCGTCGCACTCTCGCTGGGTGCGCTGGTCTCCTCTTGGCTGGAGGATCTGCCTGACTACACCTCGGCGGACGCCTACCTCGTGGCCGAACCCACCACCGTCTATGATGCCGACGGCAACGAGATCGCAAGCTACTACCTCCAGCAGCGTCGCTCCGTCGACCTCTCCGCAATCTCGGACTACGTGGTCAAGGGCACCGTCGACACCGAGGACAAGCGCTTCTACTCCCACAACGGCATCGACCCCAGGGCATCGTCCGCGCCGTGGTCGTATCGTTCACGGGTGGCTCGGAGGGCGCGTCCACCATCACGCAGCAGCTCGTGCGCAACACCATCCTCTCTGACGAGCAGTTCGACCACACGCTCAAGCGCAAGGTCAGGGAGGCATACCTCGCCATCCAGATGGAGAAGGAGTACACGAAGGACCAGATCCTCAACATGTACCTCAACACCATCTACTACGGCAATGGCGCCTATGGCATCGAGGCCGCGAGCATCATCTACTTCAACAAGCACGCGAGCGACCTCACCCTCGCCGAGGCGGCCACGCTCATCGGTCTGCCGCAGTCGCCCTCCTACTACGACCCCACGGTAAACCCCGACGCGGCCAAGGCACGCCGCAACACGGTTCTCGACCGCATGCTCGATGCCGGAGACATCACTCAGGAAGAACATGACGCCGCACAGGCCGAGGACCTCGTCCTCAACGAGGGCGAACTCTCCAACCCCGTGGGCACCTACCCGTATTTCACCGACTACATAAAGCAGCTCCTGCTCAAGGACTTCTCGTCCGACACGATTCTCCAGGGTGGCCTGAAGGTCTACACCACGATCAGTCCCACATACCAGGCAGCCGCGGAAGACGCCTGCAACACGGTGCTCGATAACATTGGAAACGACCAGCTCGGCGCCGCGCTCGTATCAATAGATCCCGACACCGGCTACATCGTGGCCATGGTCGGCGGGCAGGACTACAGCACGAGTCAGTACAATCTCGCCACGTCGACAAACAGGCAGATGGGCTCGTCGTTCAAGATGTTCACGCTCGCCGCCGCCATCAACGCCTGGCATGAACCCCAACATCACGCTCAACTGCTCGTCAGCCCATGCAGATAACATCCACGTGGAAGGTCAAGAACTTCGGCAACCACGAACTACGGGACGCAAACGCTCCAGAGCGCCACGGCCATCTCGTCTAACACCGGATATGCGCAGGTGGCGCAGGCCATCGGCATCGACAAGGTCATCTCGATCCGCCCACGCCATGGGTCGTCGACACCGACCTGCCCGAGTACCTCTCCGTCTCTCTCGGTTCGGTGGGCATCTCCGCCGTCGAGGCATGCGAGGCGTATGCGACCCTGCCCGCAGGGAGGCGTCCATCCGCGACTGCCGTCGCCATCACGAAGATCGAGGACCGAAACGGCAATGTGGTCTACCAGCACGAGGACAATCCCCACCCAGGCCATCAGCGAGGCGGTCGCCGAGGCGACGACCAACGTGCTCAAGACCGTCATCGCCGACGGCGGCGCCACGGGCTACTACGCCCATGACTATTTCGACTGCAACCAACCCGTGGCCGGCAAGACGGGCACCTCCGACAACTCCGAGGACCTTTGGTTCTGCGCCTACACGCCGCAGCTCTGCACGGTGGTCTGGAGTGGCTACCCCTCGTCACGCACGGAGGTGATGATCGACGGATCGACGGGAACCACGCAGGAGACGGTGCAGCCGATATGGGTCGACTACATGAACACCGTGCTCGCCGGCGTGGCGCGCGAGGAGTTCCCGACCACCGACGAGAAGGTGAGCTACCTCCCCAACAGCTCCTGGACCTTCGTGGGCACCTCTTCCTCAGATAACTCGGACAGCGTCGTAGAGACCGTCACAGACGAAACGACCACGACCACGACCACGACCACGACGCCGCCCACGACCGACACGGGCAGCGGCTCTGGCAGTGGCACCGGCACGGGTGACAGCGGCAGCGGGACCGGCGGAGGTACGAGTGACACCGGCGGCGGTACGGGTGAAACGGGCAGCGGGACCAGCAGTGGAACTGGTAGCGGTACGGGTGGGACGACCACGACGAAACCGTCCGCATAGGACCTGTGACGAAGGGCGGCCGGACTATTCCGGCCGCCCTTTCTTCTTCCCTATCGCGAGGCACCGAGCTTCTCGACGAGCACCTTGAGCGCGATGGCGTTCTCGGCAGTGTCCACGATCACGAGAACCGTGTCGTTTCCCGCAACGGAACCAAGGGCATGCGAGAGACCCGCATCATCCACCGCAGCCGCCACACCCGATGCGGTACCAGGCTGGCACTTGATGACCACGAGGTTCTCGGCACGCATGGCGGAAATCACGAACTCGGAGAGCATACGCTGAAGATGCAGGTCCTCGGCAAGGACGTATATCCCCTCGGGCAGCTTGCGGAGCCCCATGTCGGCTATGTCACGCGAGACCGTGGCCTGGGTGCAGCTGAAACCCTTTTCCAGAAGCTCGTCGACGAGCGCGCGCTGCGTGCTCACGGACGTACCACGAACGATGTCCCTGATCGCGTCCTGCCTGCTGTTCCTGCGCTTCACCGACTCGCCTCGACTCTCAGAGCACGATTCGCGGTTTTACCACGAACCCGCGTTCATGTGGAATATTGAAGCAAGATTATACATTCGCCGGTAGGAATGAAGTGCGGCCTTTCGTAACTTGTCGCACAGGCGGATTGACAACTGCCTATGAGGCGCACCCTTCAACTGGCACGCGTTCCTTCACCACAAACCGCTCGCCGCTGGGCACTGCATACAATATTGACGTGCGTATTCATCCGGCCCTGTTCTAATATGCGAATAGAGTTTGAGCTTACTACCACCTACGGAACTATCTCGTTACCCATGGAGGAAAGATGCCTTATTCCGACACCGGCGGACGCCAGCATCTCAACACTTCCCACGGTGCCGACAGATCCTCTCGCCAGCGCCTCAATCCAAATCGTCAGAGTCGCAGCGGCTCCGCCAACGGTGCGCGCTTGAGGTCGGTCGACAATCGCAGAAGACGTAACTCCTACTCTTCCCTTCGGGCCCACAACATCCGGTTTGGTCGAGAGTCCGCTCTGAGAAGGCTCTTTGGTGGCAACCTCCAGACCATCCTGATCATAGTCGTCGCCATCGCGGTCCTTGTCCTCGTCATTCTCGGCGTCTCGAGCTGCGTGCGCGGTTGCGCCACCAAGCAGGACGGCACCGCAGCAGTCAACGTGGCCGACTCGCGCGTGGCGGCTGGCGTCTCCGAGGAGCTCACGCAGAAGTTCACCGGAGCGCTTGATCGCAACGACAAGCTTTCCTGGATCGCGGCAAACGCCAACCAGTACTCCGACACCTCCCTGCTCGAGCTTGCGCTCGACGAGCCCGACTCCATCGACTTCGTTGCCGCCTACCCCTCCTCGGACAAGACCGCCAAGCCGTATGGCGAATCCGTGACCGCAGGTAGCGCCCCACAGCTCTACGACTGGGATACGCGCTGGGGCAACGTCGACTATGCAGGGTCGGCGCTTGGCGTGACGGGTTCCGGTCCCACGGCACTCTCCATGGCCTACATGGGTCTCACCGGCTCTACGGACAAGACCGCCGCGGACATCTCCTCCCTCGTCTCCGCAGACGGCCTCGCTACGGGCGACTCCCACATGGATGGAGGCTTCCTCAAGGACCACGCCGCCGACGTGGGTCTCACCTGCAAGACGTACGAGTCTTCGGCCGACAATCTCACGACCGTCCTCGACACAGGCACGTACATCATGCTCGAGGCCAAAGCGGGAACGCTTACGGACGAGACGCACTGGGTACTGCTCGTCACGGAGAATGCGGACGGCTCGATCGTGGTCTACGACCCCACCTCCACCACGGTGAGTTCGGTCTCATGGACCGCCGCAAAGCTTGCCTCGTCCTGCTCGACGCTCTATTCGCTCACCGCCACGACCACGTCCGGCGAATCCTCGTCCTCCTCGAAGTAGCTGCGCGGGAAAGGCTTGCACGAGAAGGGCCCCACACCAGACGGTGCGAGGCCCTTCTTCTTGCGTCGTTGGCCGGCGGCTTACGAGAGGATCTTCTCGGCCGCCTCCTGAAGCTTGGCACGGACGGCCTCGGAGTCCGCGCGCGTGGCTCCCTTGGAGAACAGGTATGCCTTGACCTTGGGCTCGGTACCCGAGGGGCGGAAGATGACCTTGTTATCGTCCTCGAGACGAAACTCGATGACGTTGGCGGGCGGCAGAACCTGTGCCGCCTCCTTCTGAAGGCCGGAGACGCGCGGCATCTCGGGACCGACGGCGTAGTCGGTCATGCCGACAACCTTGTATCCGGCAATCTCCGCAGGCGGGTTCGTGCGGAGGCCGTCCATGATCTGGGCCATCCTGTCGGCGCCGGCGGCACCAGGGAAGGCGGCGTTGACGGTGCCGTTGAGGTAGTAGCCATACTTCTTGTACAGCTCCTCCATCGCCTCGAAGAGGTCCATGCCCTGGGCGGCGTAGTGCGCCGCCATCTCGACGCACATCTCGACGGCAACGATCGCGTCCTTGTCGCGAGCATGGGTCCCGATGAGGTAGCCGTAGGACTCCTCGAAGCCCATGAGGTAACGGTCCTCCTCGCCTTCGTCCTTGAGCTGGTCGATCTGGTCGCCGATGTACTTGAAGCCGGTGAGTACGCGACGCAGCTCGAAGCCCATGTCCTTGGCAAGCGCATCGGGCATGGCAGACGAGACGATCGTGGTGACGGCCACCTTGCGCCTGACATCCTCGCCCTTGTCGGCGGCCATCTTGGCAAGCCAGTCCATGAGCAGGACGCCCATCTCGTTACCGGAGAGCAGCACGTAGCCGCCATCGTGCGGGATGGCGGTACCCATGCGGTCGGCGTCTGGGTCGGTGGCGACGACGAGGCTCGGCTTGACCTTCTCGGCGAGGTCGAGCGCGAGCTGCAGCGTCTCGCGGAACTCGGGATTGGGGTACGTGCACGTCGGGAAGTTCCCATCGGGGTCTGCCTGTTCGGGGACGACGGTCACGTTGTCGACGCCGACCTCCTTGAGGATGCGTGAGACGCACTCCATGCCGGTACCGTTGAGCGGCGTATAGACCACGGAGTAGGACGGGTCGGCCTTGAAGCCGGGGATGGAGACCTTCTTGACGTTATCGATGAACGAGTCCAGGACCTCCTCGGGGGTCCACTCGATGAGTCCGCGCCTCAGGCCCTCGTCGAAATCGATCATCTTGACACCGCCGAAGACGTCGACGCTGGCGATGTTGTTCGAGATCTCGTCGGCCGCCTCGTCGGTGATCTGGCCACCGTTGTCGTTGTAGACCTTGTAGCCGTTGTAGATCGCGGGGTTATGCGACGCCGTGAGGACTATGCCCGCAGAGGTGTGCAGGTAGCGGACGGCAAAGGAGAGCGTGGGGACGGGCTCGATGCGCGGGTAGACGTAGACATGGACGCCGTTTGCCGCAAGGACGCCTGCCGCCACCTTCTGGAAGTCCTCTCCCTTGAGGCGCGAGTCACGCGCGAGCGCGAGCGTGGGCTTGTCGTAGTGAGCGTTGAGATAGTCGGCGACGCCTTGGGTGGCCTGCGCCACGACATAGACGTTCATGCGATTGGTACCGACGCCAAGAACGCCGCGAAGACCCGCGGTGCCGAATGCCAAGTCACGGTAGAAGGCGTCATTGAGCTTCTCCTCGTCTCCGGCGAGTAAATCGTCGAGCTCTGCCCTGAGGTCGGCCTCGGTGACGTTGTCCTTCCAGAGCCGTACCTTTGCCTCGGTGGTGGAATCCATATGAGTCCCCTTTTTCCTAGGCACGGAACCGATTCCGTACCAACTGTCGCAGACCTAGAGCAAGTTTAGCCAAGTGGGGGACAAGCGACGCGTCGCATACCCCAAACGTCGAAGCACAGCGGCAAAGGGAAGAGGTGACGTTGTGGGAAGTTGCTGGCGGTGGCCGTTGAGGGCCGCCATTACGTCGCAGGGGTGTCACAATCGAAAAATACTTATAAGGCGGCGTGCCGCCGTACCACACTACGGGCGAAAGGTGTCCCGATGGAATTCTTTGCAACATGTCCCAAAGGCTTCGAGCAACTGCTTGCCGACGAGCTCGTCTCGCTGAAAACGCCTCAGGTAAGGCCACTCAAAGGCCAGGTTGCCTTCGGGCGTGAGCTGAAAGACGCCTACCGGGCATGTCTGTGGTCGCGCCTGGCATCGCGCGTGATGCTCGTCCTCGCACGGATAGACGCGACGAATTCCGACGCACTCTACGAGGGACTCTCTACCATCGCCTGGGAGGACCACCTCACACCTGGCGCAACGCTGGTGATAGATGCGCACGGCACCAACGATGCCCTGCGCAACACCCAGTTCGTGGCCCAACGCTCGAAGGACGCCGTAAGCGACCGCATGGTCTCGCGCCGCGGCACCAAACCCCAGGTCGACACCGTCAACCCAGACGTGACGATCGCCGTGCGCATCTCGGATAACCACGCCACCGTCGCCGTGGACCTCTCGGGTGCGCCTCTTTTCCGCCGCGGCTACGAGGCTGCCCACACCGACCGCGCGCCGGTGGCACCCCTTCGCTCCGACTACGCCTCGGCGCTTCTTGCCGCTGGCGGCTGGTTTCGTGACGTGCGTCATGGCGAACCCACGCTCGTCTCGCTGTACTCCGGAGCGGGCAACGTGCTCGTAGAGGCTGCCGGTCTCGCGCTCGACCACGCCCCCGGCCTGCTCCGCGCACGCTGGGGCTTCGAGCGCTGGGCAGGTCACGACGAGAAGGTCTGGCGACGCCTCGTGAGGAACGCGGAGAAGCGAGCAGGCGCGGGTGTGGAAAACCCCTGCACGCTCGTCGCATGTGACCCTCGCCACGGTGCGGAGCGAGAGATGCGTCAGTCGCTTCGTTCGGCGGGCCTCGACGTGGAGCCGCAGTTCGTCTCGGCAGGGAATGCCGTGGCGCTTCTCGGCGATGGCCTCGTGACCGTGGACCTCTCGTGGCTCGATTCGGATGACCTTGCCAGCGAGGCCACCGCGCTTGCGATCAGCGGCGCGGCCGCAGGCTGCCGGACGGTGGCGCTCGCGCCGTCGGCGACGGTTGACGTGGCGCTGCGCGTCTCCCCAGCCGAAACCCTCGACGTGCTCGTGGGTAGTCGCGACGAAACGATTCGCAGATACGACACCGCGCTCGAGACGCCTGAACAGACCCTTGTGAGTCTTCCCTCGGGAGACAGAATCCCCGTGCTCGTCCCTGCGTCAGACCAGTTCGCGGCACGTCTCGCCAAAGTGGCGAAGCTCCGCACGGCGTGGGCAAAGGACGAGGACGTCACCTGCTATCGCGTGTACGACGCCGACCTCCCCGACTATGCGGTGACGATCGACCTCTACGAGGGCTCGCTCACTCCGGGCCGCTGGCTGCGGGTGTCTGAGTATGCCGCACCCAAGGAGGTTGACGAGACGCTCGCGCATAAGCGCCTTCTCGACGTCTTGGCGATTGCACCCCGGATTATGGGTGTCGCGCCTGAAAACGTGAACCTGAGGGTACGCACGCGGTCGCGCGGAGGATCGCAATATTCCAACGAAGGGGAGAGGGGCCATGATGACAGGGACGGGCGTGGCAGGCGTCCGCGGCCCGGCCAGGTCGAGCTTCCCCTCGGGGCTCACCTCGTGGACGAGGGCGGACTCACCTTTGAGGTCAACTTCACCGACAGGCTTGACTGCGGCATCTTCCTCGACCACCGAGAGACCCGCTCGATGGTTCGCGAGCTCATGAAGCAGACGATGGGTTCGAAGCGCTTCCTCAACCTCTTCGCCTATACGGGCACCGCCACCTGCTACGCAGCTGATGGTGGAGCGAAGTACACGACCACGGTGGACATGAGCCGCCCGTCGCTCGAGTGGGCTCGCCGCAACATGGCCCGTAACGGTTTCGACAGCAGCGACAACGAGTTCGTGCAGGCGGATGTGCTGCGCTGGGTCGACGAACAGCGCCGCACCAAGAATCGCTGGGACCTTATCTTCTGCGACGTACCCACGTTCTCAAACTCAAATCGCATGCGCGATGGCTCGTGGGACGTCCAGCGCGACCATGCCGAACTCATCATCGGCATCTCTCGCCTTCTCACTCGCAACGGCTGCGCACTCTTCTCGTGCAACCTGCGCAGCTTCGAGCCTGACATGGAGAAGCTCGAACGCACAGGCGTAAGAATCGAGGACATCACCGCCCAGACCATTCCCGAGGACTTCTCCCGCAACCCCAAGGTCCACCACACCTTCCGAGTAACGCGGACACCCCTACCAGAGGGCGCCATGAAGAAGGACGGACCACGCGGGGACCACGGTTCGACCAGCCGGAACGGATATCAGGGTCGCAGTGGGCATGGCGGGACAGGTAGACCCGGGGACCGTCGCGAAGGTTCCGGAGGATATGGGCATACAAACCAGCGCAGCGGTTCCAGGCCGCAGAGTGGTGGCAGACCTTCGGGAGGTGGCTACTCCCACTCACAGGGTGACGGTTCCTCGCGTACGCAGGGTGGCGGCTACTCCCACTCACAGGGCGGCGGTTCCAGACCGCAGGGCGGGAAACCGTCCAGCGGCTACCCCCACTCACAGGGTGGCGGTTCCAGACCGCAGGGCAGCGGCCCCTCACGTCCGCAGGGCGGCGGCAGGCCTTCACGTCCCCATGGCGGTAGGCCCAGCGGCGGTTCCAGACCACAACGATAGCCCCTACGCACTATCCAAAAAAGGCGCCGGACTGAGGCTGATTCGCCCAGTCCGGCGCCTTTTTGGTCAAGGAAACGTTAACGAATGACGTAGCGAATGCACCTCGGCAAGACACCTGCAGAGAATCGGGCCGGATGGACGGCTCAGTACTCTAGGTTCGTGCAAGCGCCGATCCTTTCCTGCGGATTCATCATCCTACAAGGGACCAGGAGATGTGGGTCTTGGTAGGGTCATGCATTCGGGCCACTTTTCTGCAGGTCGTCAGTCATCTCAGGTTCGAGGGGTCCCGAAGGCGCAATGTCATCGCAGACATCGGAACCCCCAGGGACTTGCTTCTCACCTTTTCTCAAAGAATGCGTGCATGTCCCGACCCATCGCCTCGAGCGTGGGCTCGTCCACGTACGCCATGTGGCCACAGCCATAGCGGTACCAGCTGATGCGCTCCTTGAGCTCGGGCGAGAGATACTGGCAGCTCAGGTCATGGACTACGTTCCAGAACGTGGTCGCGGCATCATAACGGCCACCGATGATCGCAAGCTTGCATGTAGGATTGCGACGAAGGGCGACGGCGATGTCGAGCGCGACGTTGGGTATGGGGCTCTCTCCGTCCTCGGTACCCAGCTCGTTGTGCTCCCAGCCCCACTTGTGTCCCACGTTCTCCCAGTTGCTTGCGAGGTAGCGCGCCGGTCCCCGATAGCCCAGCTCATCGTGGCAGAAGGACCGGAACGCGTTTGTCCATGCACCCTCGACGGCATCGTCGGCGGCATCCTCGCCACCAATCCATGTGTTGGAGGCCTGCATGGGTGACGGCGCGTCCGAGCAGAACCTCATGTCAAGCCGACCACATATCTTCCCCTCATCCTTGAGGATATTCTGGCGAAAGTCCGTGAGGTCAATGCGAAGATGGCGCTCCAGGATGTGCTCCGCAGACAGACCCCAGAACTCGGAGAGCTCGTCGGCGACCTCGCGCTCGCGTTCCGCGGGAAGACGGTCGCCCCGGAGGAGCACCGGCGCATAGACGTCCTCGGTGAACGCCATGGCTCGGTCGAACCACTCGTTCTCGTCCACGCCCGCACCGGCCTTGCCAAAGAACTGCGCCGCAGCGGCAAAGGTGGGCATCATGCCGAGGTAGTACATGTCCTCTCCCGCAAGGGTCTGGACCCAGTCATATATGGCGGAAAGCATGACCACGCCCGTGAGGCCCACGCCCCGCTCCCCGAGGATGCGCATGAGCACGGCGTTTCTCGTGGTGCCGTACGACTCGCCAAAGAGGTAGATGGGACTCGACCAGCGCCCGTTGTTCTCGAGCCAGCTCGTGATGGCACGTGCGAAGGCATCAGCATCGGCGTCGAGACCGAAGAGCTTGGTCGGGTCGGTTCCTTCCGCCACACTCGACCAACCCGTTCCCAGGGCATCGAGAAAGACGATGTCGGAATCGCGAAGCAATGTGGATGGATTGTCCTCCACGGGTGTGTTCATGCGCACGTGATTCGTATCGTCGGTCCTTACGCGGCGAGGACCGATCCCGCCGAAGTTGATGGCGACCGACGCCGATCCGGGACCACCGTTGTAGGCAAACGTAACGGGACGCGTGCGGTCAGGACTGCCCTCGGCATCCACCTTGACATACGCAAGCGAGAACATCATGCCCTCGAGGACACCCTTGTCGTCACGCACCTCCAGGTGCGAGGCAGTCGCCTGGTAGCCAATCGTCTCCGCGCCGCTCGTCCATGTGAGATGCGCGGATGCAGGGGCGGGCGTCTCCACCGTCGTGCTCGCGGGAACGCTCATGTACGCACTCGACGAGATCTTGCTTGGATCCTTCTCTTCCTCAGCCATGTCTTTCCTCTCCAGAGTCACCTTCAGCGAGTCTCATTCTAGGTCCCCTGCGTCCCTCTCGGCCATAGACCATCAAAGTCGGAAGATTTGCGCAGCATAGATGCCATCCCGTACAACGTCGTCAGGACCTTGGGATCTTGTGCCATCCGCATTCCCGCACCGCCAACCATAGGGAGCCCTTCGACCCACGCTCACAGAAGCGGTATAGTACAAATCTGTGTCATTTATCCGAGCCGGTGGCGAGCAACCATTACCCCACCGCAATCCGAGTTCTGCTAATTGGAGCGGCATGGCAGCGGCAAAGACCGAGGGCGTTTCCGTCGACACGAAAAGAACGCGGAGAAGGACAGGCATCCCACTCTCTGCTGGCATGGTTCTCGTCACGCTTGGTGTCGTGTACGGCGACATCGGCACGAGTCCGATGTACACGCTCAAGGCGATCGTGTCAGGCAACGGTGGACTCGAGACCATGAGCCAGGACGTCGTCCTCGGCGCACTCTCCCTCATCATCTGGACGCTGACCCTCATCACCACGCTGAAGTACGTCCTCGTCGCCATGAAGGCGGACAACCACAACGAAGGCGGCATCTTTGCCCTGTTCGCCCTCGTCAAGCACTACGGCAAGGCACTCATCGTACCCGCCATGGTCGGCGGCGCGGCCCTTCTCGCCGATGGCATCCTCACGCCTGCTGTGACCGTCACCACCGCCGTCGAGGGCCTGCGTACCATCGACTTCTTCTATGCCCTCATCGGCGACAACCAGACCATCGTGGTCACCATCACCATTGTCATCCTCTGCGTGCTCTTTGCCATGCAGCGGGCCGGCACGTCCAACATCGGCAGGCTCTTCGGACCCATCATGACGCTGTGGTTTCTCTATCTCGGCATTACCGGTCTCGTGAACATCGGCGGCGACTTCAACGTCTTTCGCGCCATCAACCCCGTGCGTGGCATCATGTTCCTCTTTGACGGCGGTATCAACCGCGCCGGCCTCATGGTTCTGGGCAACGTCTTCCTCTGCACCACCGGTGCCGAGGCGCTCTACTCCGACATGGGCCACGTCGGCAAGCCAAACATCTATGTGAGCTGGCCGTTCGTGAAGGTCTGCCTCATCCTCAACTACCTCGGCCAGGGCGCGTGGATCCTTGCCAACAACGGCAACGCCGCCCTTCTCGGCATTGGCGACCTCAATCCGTTCTTCCAGATGATTCCCGAGGGGATGCGCGTGTTTGCCGTGGTGCTCTCCACGTTTGCCGCCATCATCGCATCGCAGGCACTCATCACGGGCTCGTACTCCATCGTGTCGGAGGCGGTCCGTCTCGACCTCATGCCACATATGAAGATCAACTATCCCTCGGAGACCAAGGGCCAGATCTACATCCCGCTGGTCAATGGCATCATGTGGGCCGGCTGCATCGGCGTGGTCCTGCTCTTCCGGAACTCCGAGCACATGGAGGCCGCCTATGGCCTCGCCATCACCGTAACGATGCTCATGACCACGATCCTGCTCTTCACCTACATCGCGAAGGTGCAGAAGAGGCCCGCCCTGGCCGTCCCGTTCATCATCTTCTTCGGGGCGATCGAGCTCATGTTCTTCTTCTCGAGCCTCACGAAGTTCTTTCACGGCGGCTACGTCACGGTCCTTATCGCCACCGCACTCTTCTTGGTCATGTACGTCTGGCGCCGCGGCACGGCCATCGAGCGCACGCAGAGCGTGTACCTACCGGTAAACGAATACCTCGACCAGCTCTTCGACCTCTCCCACGACGAGACGTACCCCTTCCTTGCCGACAACCTCGTATTCCTGACCAACGACTCGTCGTTTGACAAGCTCGACCGAGACATCCTCTACTCGATCATGGACAAGCGGCCCAAACGCGCACGCGCGTACTACTTCCTCAACGTGAAGGTGACCGACGAGCCGTACACCCACGAGTATGTGGTCAACAGCTACGACACGGACTTCCTCTTCAAGGTACAGCTCCGCCTTGGCTTCAAGGTCAACCAGCGCGTCAACACGTACTTCTACCAGATCGTCGCCGACCTTGTGGCGCACAACCAGATCGCCCCGCAGAACCACAAGTACTCAATCTACCGCGAGCACAGCTCCGTCGGGGACTTTCGGTTCTGCCTGCTCCGCAAGGTCCTCACCCCTGAGACGGACATCTCCGGATTTGACTACCGCATCATGTCCCTCAAGTACCTTATCCGTCGCTTGTGCGGCTCTCCGGCACGTTGGTACGGACTCGAGAACTCGAGCATCATCTTCGAGTACGTACCCCTGTTCTCCAAGACCAAGCGGCAGCACAAGCTCAAGCGCATCGACTATTCGAGCCTTCCCAGCTGGACTGGTGATACGAGCCGCATTACGGAGCGCGCGGCATACGTCGAAGAAGACGAGGACATCTTTGCGGCCTCGATGAGTGATGAGCGTCAGCTCAACGCGGAAAGCGTCGGCGAGCGCCTTGTGGGTGGCGACACGGCAAGCTTCAGGCCACTCGTCATCGATGAGGATGCCGAGCTCACCGAGATCGAGGGTCTCGCAAGCGAGGTCGACTCGGACACCGAGTCGGACGGCGAGGACCCGTCAGTCTAGAGATTGACGTCGGAGCGCCTCGATGCGTCTTCTCACCCGAGGACGGACTCCAGGTAACGGGCGAAGCCCGCCTCGTCGTTGGTGGCGGTCACGTGATTGGCCACAGCCTTCACCTCGGGGTATGCGTTGCCCATCGCCACGCCGTCACCTGCCGCGCGTATCATCTCGATGTCGTTGGGCGAGTCTCCGAAGGCAACGGAGCACTCCCTTGGGATGCCGAGCCCCTCGCAGAGCCAGGCAAGCGCCTCACCCTTCGAGGTATGTCGGTCGAGAATCTCCATACCCATGCGCATGGAGGTCGTGCCGCGCAGCGTGGGGTCGGCCGCCACCGCTGCCTGAACCGAGGTGGCAGTGGCAGAGCCCTGGTCACCGTCGGTCCAGTACACGCCGATGCGCTCGACGACTCCCACTCGCTCGACAATCTGGGGCACGGTGAGGTCGACGGGAGTGCGTGAGCGCTTCATGAACGCTCGATGATACTCCGGGATGCCCAGATGGTCGATGAGGTCCCAGCGCCAGCGCTCGGTGAAGATGCGCCCATCGGCAAAGACGTCGAAGTCTACCCTGAGGTCAGCCATGCGCCCGTAGAGCGCAAGGGCTCGCTCCTTGCCTACCGTGATGTCATGGACACGCACGAGGTCTGCCGTACGATACACGCTTGAGCCATTCACGGAGACGGAGTGGTGCACGCTCGGATGGCGGCGCACTGCCTCTGGGGTGGCGAAGAGCGAACGACCCGTGCAGGGCACGAACTCAATTCCCTCCTCGGCCAACCTGTCGAGCATGGCCATGTTCTCGTCCACCAGCGTCTTATCGGTATGGAGGAACGTGTCGTCCATATCGGCAAAGACGATGCGAACGGACACCGCGCTACACCCTCTCGGACAGCGGGACATACTCCTGCAGCTCGAAGACGGAGTTGTAGGCGGGTCGGATGATGCGCGCGGGACCGTACAGCTCCTCCATGCGATGCGCCGTCCACCCGGCGAGACGCGCCATGGCGAAGATCGGCGTGAAGAGATCTTGAGGTACGCCGAGCATGGAGTAGATGAACCCGGTGTAGAGGTCGATGTTCGCGCAGATGGGCTTGGTGATTCCCCGCACGTCGCGCATGACCTCGGGACCCATCTTCTCGATGTTCTCGATGAGGGTGAGCTTGTCCTGCTTGCCCTTCTCCTCGGCAAGTCCTCGCGCATACCGCTTGACGAGAACGGCTCGCGGGTCACTCTTGGTGTAGACCGCATGGCCGAGCCCGTAGATGAGACCCGTGCCGTCAAACGCCTCCTTACGCACGATCTTGGCAAGATAGTCGGCGACCTGGCCCTCGTCGGACCAGTCCTCCACGTTGTAGGCAACGTCGGAGATCATCTCTCCGACCTTGGTGTTGGCCCCGCCATGCTTGGGCCCCTTGAGCGAGCCGATGGCCGCGGCATAGGCCGAGTATGCGTCGGTCCCCGAGGACGAGAGCACGCGCGTTGAGAAGGTCGAGTTGTTGCCCCCGCCATGCTCCGCATGGAGCATGAGCATGACGTCAAGCATCATCGCCTCGTCGCGCGTGAAGCCCTCGTCGCCGCGCAGGACGTCGAGGACGGTCTCCGCCATGGAGTAACCCTCGCGGACGGGGGGCACGACCAGACGCTCATCGTTCTTGTCGGCAAGATACGCGCGATGTGCGATCGCCGCCGTTCGCGGCCAGCGACCGAGGAGCGACAGCGCGACATCGACCTCGTGGACGGGGGTCGTATCGTCGGGCGTGGGGTCGAAGGCGTAGAGCAGCAGCGTGGCGCGCTGCAGGACGTTCATGATAGAGTGGCTGTAGGTGGTTCGCGGGAATATGCTCAGGTAGCCCTCGGGAAGCTGCTTGCGGGAGTCGATGCGTGCGCAGAAGTCATCGAGCTCTACCTGCGTGGGCAGTCTACCAGAGATAAGCAGGTACGCGACCTCCTCGTAGCCAAAGCGACCCTCGTCCTGCGAGGCACTCACGAGGTCGGCGATGTGATAGCCGCGGTAGATGAGGTCACCCTCGTCGGGAATCGTCTTTCCGTCAACCTTGGAGTAGCCGTGCACGTTGGAGATGGTGGTGAGGCCAACGAGCACGCCCGAGCCGTCGGCGTTGCGCAGGCCCCGCTTGACGTCGTACTTCTCGTAGAGCCCGGCATCAACGACGTCGATCTGGCTGAACCCCTTGTAGAGCCCATCAGACACGGGTGGCATCCCGAGAGCCTCGGAGGGCATGGGGTAGGCGTCGGCAATGTGCGTGAGGGCGGACGTCTTGACGTTGGTGAGCGTAGGCCCGATCCCCTTCGAACCCCTAGAGCGGAAGTTTCTCACGGCTACCTCCTTCTTCTGGCGCTAGAGGCGGTACATGAACCGAAAGACCTCTTCGCGCTGCATGGTTATCTGAACTCCGAGCTGGACTGCCAAACCGTCAAGAGCGGACTTCGTCGATGCGAACGCCGTCTCGAGGCCACCAACCTCGACGAGCATGGTCATAGAAAAGGTACCTTGCAGGATAGTCTGGGAGATGTCGAGGATGTTTGCGTCATGATCGCTGAGCATACCGGCGACGGCCGCGACGATACCGGGCCTGTCGGAGCCGAGGACGGTGATGATGACGCGACCCTTAGGTGCCTCGTCGCTGGTTGACATGCGTTCCTCCTCGTACTGAGGTTTCCCATTGACCCATAATTGTAAACGAGCCGCAAGCGTCCCGCCAAGCCGAGACCCATCGTCACAGTCGTACGACAAAGCAGTACGACCAGCCGAAAAACGACGGGATGCCCACCTCACTGGAGACGGGCGTCCAAAGAAAGGCCAGGGTTGCGAGAACCGTCTCTAGTTCTGCTGCGCCTCATGCTCGTCCGAGAAGTCCTCGAAGAGCATGCGAACATCATCTGGAGTGGAGTCGAGAGCAACCGCAAGCTCGGAGAGGGAACGCTCGCTTGCCTGCTTGAGGATGCGTTCATAGGCTACAGGAGGCTTCTTGTTGCGTGCCCTGACCTCGGCGATGCGCGTGCGGAACGTCTTCACGACGCGAACGGAATCGCGGCAGCTGCCCAAACGAATCTTATCTCTGAAATGCTCTTCCTCGAGGGCGTTGCTCTTGGTGGTGAAGTCATCCACCTGCATGGTGGGATACTGGGCGATGATATCAACGGCTTCGTCATGAGAGAGGACGGGACGCAGCCGCGACTCGGATGCGACAGGAAAGCTGATGTGTATGGGGTGGCGCTGTCCCACCGGCAGAAGCTGATACGTAGCGTCGGGCTTATCAACCACATCCTCGATGAGACAGACTCCCTGGCCGGGATGAACGATGTACTCCCCGATTTCGTACATATATGAGCTCCTTTCGATTTCAGCTCAGTATAGCACGACTGTGGTTTTTTTTGTACCTTCTGCGGATATGCTATTGAAAAAGGGTTCATGTAAATCTATGTTAGCAAGTTTCTCCATAGCAATCAGATGTCGCTGCATGGCCCACAGGACTAGTCAACCATCACAATTGATGAGATAACCGGCTGGTTTTCCGGAGCGACCGTGCCGTTGGAATCCTCCACGTGCACGGTCGCGCAGATGGCGTCGACCACGCTCATGCCATCACTCACGTTGCCGAAGGCTGCATACTGACCGTCAAGCGAGGTGTTGGTCTTCTGCATGATGAAGAACTGCGAACTCGCCGAGTCGTATCCGGTCGAGCGGGCCATCGAAATCACGCCGCGAACGTGACTGATTGGGTTGTTGACACCGTTCTTGGAGAACTCGCCCTTAATGGTGACGTCCGAGCCACCCGTACCATCACCCTTTGGGTCGCCACCCTGAATCATGAAACCCGAGATGACACGGTGAAAGGTAAGCCCGTTGTAGAAGCCCTTGTTGACGAGGCCCGCAAAGTTTGAGACGGTGATGGGCGCCGCCGTGGCGTTGAGCGCAACCGAGATCGTGCCAAAGTTCGCGACCTCAATGGTGGCATGGTGCACGCCCGACGAGTAGACGTCATCTGACGAGACGGATGACGATGACTCGTCAGCTGACGAGTCGGCATCCGATGTGGCAGCACCCGTATCGCCCCCTGAGCAGGCCACGAGCGTAGCCGTCGCGACAACGGCAAACGAGGCAGATACGAACTCCTTGCGGGTGAGCCTGACATGCGAGAGAGCCATGGTCTTGTCCAATCGTCGGGGTATGCCTCTACGATACCAGCCTATGGTCCTAGGTCGCCACGTCATCCCGACCAAAAATGGCCCCCGATTTAGCTGCCAGCTAATGAAGTGACTTCAGACTCTTTCTAGCATCGTATCCAGCGTCGTGACGCCTCACGACAAAAGGACTATCCCGCTAGGGGGGATCGATGAACAGTGCATGGACCAAGGCTCTGCTGCTTGCATCGACAGGCGCACTTGCGCTTGTCCTTGTCGGCTGCGGGAGCTCAAATACCGCCAGCTCCAGCTCGGACTCGAGCACCGACTCAAGCACGTCCGCCACGACGGAGACGGCGGCGCCCGCCCAGTCGAACTACGCCGTGACAATCGACGGGGCGACGGCAGGGACAGACTACAAGGGCAACCCCTGCATCATCGTCACCTATACGTTCACCAACAACTCCGATGACGCGACGTCCTTCGCACTTGCCTATAACGCCGAGGTCTACCAGAACGGGGTTCAGTGCGAAACTGCCATCTGCCAGAGCATTGATAGCTCGAGCTACATGAGCAAGCTCCAAAAGGGTGCATCCATACAGGTGCAGCTCGCCTATAGCACGACGGACACCTCGGCTGTCGAAGTCGACGTCTACGAGCTCTTCAGCCTGAGCAAGACCCCTGTTGCTACCCAAACCTTCCCACTTTCCTAAGGAGAATTTACCATGAAGAAAAAACTTAACGTCCCTCTTCTGATTTCCCTGCTCATCGGTGTCGCCTATCTCGTCTATAGCATCGTCTACTGGAGCGGTGCGGTCGGAGGCTCCTCAACGGGAACGGCAGCTGCCGGCGCGGCGATCGCATCCATGCTGGTCATGCCGCACCTGGTCTGCCTGGTGGTCGCCATCGTGTTCAACGCGCTCGGCCTCTTCATGAGGAAGGCCGCGTTCGCGCTGGTGGGCGCGATTCTCTATGCCGTGACGCTCGTGCTGTTCATCCCATACTTCATGTTCGTCATCGTGGAGATGATTCTCTCCTTCGTGGGCTTCGCCCAGCTCAAGAAGGCTGTCTCGACCCCATCCGCGTAAGGACGGCTGCCTCCGGCGTCATGCCTCGTCGCATGCGCCCACGCGGGCGACATCGAACGCCCCGAGCCGCAGAAGCGGCCCGGGGCGTCTCTGGTGACCTGAACGTCCCTGTCTGGCTATGCGCTGGCACAGCAGGACGTGACCCAGGAGACGAGGTTGGCAGTCGCCGTGCCCGTACGCTCGGCGAGTACGTGACCCTGACCCCAGACGGGGGTAAAGGCTACGTCGGTGACGCCGTTGCAGTGCGAGAGCGCGAGCGCGAGGTTGACGGATGCGCACAGGGAGTTCTCGGTGTCGAAGACGCCCTCGTTGATGCGCCAGTGCGGCGCTACCTGCGCCGTGCCATAGCCGTCGTAGTGACCGCTCGAGTAGTAAAACGGGTTGAACATGCTCACACGGTCGGCGATGGAAACGCCGAGGGAGTCGGTCTTCCCGAGGTCGTCGTCCCAGGCCGTGGCGTAGGACTCGTCCCAGCCAGAGAGTGCCGCATAGGCGTCGAGGTTGGCGTCCACGAGACTTGCCACCATCTGGTCGAAGTGGAGCGTGCTCTCCTCGCCGATGCCAAAGAGCTGGTTGACCTTGGAGCTGCGGTCTGCGGCATCGAACGATGAGACCTTGAGGTTGGCGGGGCGCAGGTGCGTGGCAAAGTCGCGCAGGCTTGAGATGCTCACCGTCTCGCGACTGAGGTTGTAGTCAATCCACCAGTTATCCGAATTGAGCGCCTTGAAGTAGTCCTGGACCGTGCTGAAGATCGTGGACGAGACGGTCATGGCACCCGTGGTCGCCACTGTCGTGGTGGTAGTGGCAGCGGCAGCCGCATCCGTGGAGACGGTTTGGTCGGTGGTGGCACCCGCCGCAGCCTGGCTCGTCGCAGCCGCAATCGCCGCCTCGTCGGCACGCGTGGAGGCGAGGTTGGGGTCACCGGGGAACGAGGGGTCCTCGAGGCGCTGCGGCGTATAGGTGTAGGGGAAGGTCGTACTCCCAAGGAAGCTGCTGGCGGCGGAGTTGAGTGTCGACACGACCTGCGTGGCATAGCTGCCGAGGGTATAGCAGCCACCCTCGGACTCGTCGAGCGTGAGCTGCGAGTCGGAACCATCACGCAGGTCCATGGCATTGACATACTCGCCGTAGGCATTGGCGAGACCGGTCGAGAGCTGCTTGGTCCACGTGCCGTCCGCTCGGGTGCCACTGGAGGCGTACTGACCAGCGGCCCACTCGTAGGAGGCGTCAAGGGTGTCGAACGAGGTCATCGGACACCACGAGGCGCTGCCAAAGAGCGCGTCGGATATGTCGTTGCCCTTCGCGTCGTGCGTGATGGCACCAATGCTCTCGAGGTAGGGCTCATAGAGCGGCGAGGCACCCGAGGTGCCGAGGGTCGCGCTCATGCCGCCGCCGCCCGAGAAGCCGAAGGAGAAGATACGGGACGTGTTGCATGGCAGCACTCCCGCGTTGTACCTCACGAAGCGAATCGCCGCCTTGAAGTCGACGATGGGCCAGGGAGAGCCGCCTGGATAGAGGTCGTTGGAGGAAGAGGAGGTGTCATAGCCCGCGCTCCTACCGCGGAAGCCCGGGTAGACATAGATGCAGCCGGCCTCCATGTAGGGGCCCAGGCCGTCGTAGCCGTACTTCGTGGGGCTCGACTGGGCGGCCATGGAGCCCGAGTTGATCGGCATGAGGACGGGTGCCGTCGAGGGCGTGAAGCTGCCGACCACGGCCTTGTCATCGACCGTGCAGGTGTAGTTGTCGCCGTTCTTCTCGGCGGAGAAGAACTTTCCCGGAACGAAGATCGCAAGGGACTCGTAGGTCTCCGTGGCGGGACTCAGGCAGTACTTGAGCCCAAGCTGGTAGTAGACGTCGTTGTCCTCGTCGTACTTCCATGACGAGGCGCTGATCGCGAGCTTCTCGAACTCCTTGAGGTTGACGTTAGAGGCGTTCGAGCTCGACGAGTCGGACGAAGACGACGAGGACGACCCGCCCTGCGTGCCGCTGGTGCATGCCGCAAGCCCCATGACGGTGCTCGCGGACGCCAATGCGAGGAAGCCTCTTCTGGTGCAGTCCATCTACTCTCCCTTGTGCCGAAAGCCGAATGCCGAATGCCGAAGTTACTTGGTGCGGATGCCCTTTACGTGCGTGACCTGCTTGTCGCCGCGACGGTCGTCTCCCCAGAAGCAGCAGGAGCACATGCCCGGGCCGACGTGGGAGCCGATGGTCGGGCCGATGGCGGGCCTCAGCACGCGAAGCTCCGGGTCGAGCTCACGGAGCGTGGAGGAGATCTGGTAGCCGTCATCGGGGCAGTCGGCGTCGCCCACGGCCACGACGTGTCCGTACGGATCGACGATTCTGTTCTTCTCGAAGTGCTCCACGAACTTGCGCATGCCCTTCTTGCGACCGCGCGCCACGGAACGGATGCCAAGCGAGCCATCAAGGCTAAAGTGGAGGATGGCCTTCACGTCAAGGGCGTCGCCCACGACGGAGATCGCCTTGGGGAGACGGCCCCCGCGATGGAGCGCGTCGAGGTTGTCCACGAGAAAGACCGTGTGCACGTGATAGCGGGCCTCGTTGGCCCAGAGCACGATCTCCTCGGCGTTGCGGCCGGCGTCGCGCTGATGGCAGGCCTCCTCCACGAGAAGGGTCTGGGCGGTTGACGCGAGGAGGCAGTCCACGACGTAGATGCGGACCTCCTCGTCGGAGTGCTCCTCCTTGAAGCGGTCGAGCGCGGTGACGGCGCCGTTATAGCCTCCGGAGATGCCGCTCGAAATGCAGAAGAGCACGGTGGGTATCCCCGAATCGTAGGCCGCCTGGAAGGCCTGGTCATACTCGAGCTGCGAGGGCTGGGAGGTCATGGGCGTGGCGCCCCTGCGAATCGCGTTGTAGAAGTCATGGACGCTGATGGACTGAAAGAGGTCGTCGTCACCATGAAGCCCGCCATCGGGCTTGCCGGCCTCGACGTAGTGGAACGGAATGATCTTGACACCGAGCGCGTCCGCCTGCCTCTGCGTGAAATCGCAGCAGGAGTCGCTCATGATGTTGCATTTGACAGTCATATGCCACCTCTCGAATCGAACGGATGGTTGCTGCTATTGTAAGCGTAGACGCAGCCGACGGCCAAAGCCGTACCATGCGACCACGAGAAAACGCTAGTCGCGAGGAGAAACCATGTTCGGACACGAGAAGGAGGCTCCGCAGCTTCCCGAGGGCACGAGGCGAATCCATGTGCGCTTCGTTGGCGAGGTGCAGGGCGTCGGCTTTCGTTGGACCTGTCGCAACATCGCCTCGAACATCGGCCTCACGGGCTGGGTCAGGAACGAGGACGACGGCTCCGTCACGCTCGAGCTCCAAGGTCTTGACGATGCCATCGGCCGCTTCTTCACGGGACTGGTCGGGAGCTTTCGTCGCTACCACATCGTGTACCGCATCGACGAGAAGGAAGACGTCATCCCCGACCCCCATGAGACGGAATTCTCCGTCAGGTTCTACTAGGAGCGAGGCGTGGCGCGGATGATGGCAAAGGGCCTCTCGCTCGATGCCGTGGCGAGGTCGGGGCAGGTGTTCACCTGGCGCCAGACCGAGGACGGACGATGGCTCGTGGCGAGCGGGGCGCGGCGATGCGTGCTCGCCCAGGAGGACGACGAGCTTGAGGTGCGCGGGATCCGTGGCGAGGAACCCGCGGCGGACGACCTCGCCTACTGGGGGCAGTACCTCGCGCTTGACATGGACTACGAGGCGATTCTCGACCAGCTGGAACTACCTGCAGAGGCACGCGAGAAGAACCAGGGTCTGCGCGTGCTTGCCCAGGACTGGTGGGACGCCGCGGTGTCGTTCGTGATCTCGCAGAACTCGAACATCCCGCGCATCCAGCGGACGGTCTGGGCGCTCATGGACGCAGGAGGTGGGTGCGTGCCCTCCCCCGAGCTGCTGCTCAGACTGATCAACGACGAGGGCTTTGCCATGGGGCTCAAGCTCGGCTACCGAAGGCCGTATCTCGCGGCTCTCGCCGAGCGAGCGCTTGGTTGGCGGCCCTCGTGCCTGGACCGCGCGGGCGTGACGCTCGAGAAGACCATGGGGGAGCTCGAGGAGGTGCCCGGAATCGGCCCCAAGGTGGCGAGCTGCATCTGCCTCTTCGGGCTGGGATACCTCGACGCGGTTCCCCGTGACACGTGGATCAAGCGCGCCGAGCGCGAGACGGGCGTGCGCTGGGACGCGAGATACGGTGGCATTCAGCAGCAGTACGTCTTCGCCTGGTACCGCGAGAAGGGCGGGCGCTGAGCGACGGGCAGCCTTGCTATGGGTACCGAAGCGCCGGGGCTCGCTGGGGTCTGGCGCCTGCGAGAGACGCGACTTCGGTACGGGCCCGAAGCGCCCCTGCCTGCGGGTACCCTAGCCCGACCATTCGTCGGGTTCTGGTACGCCCAGTTGGGGCCGTACCGAAGCGCCCCCGTACCACGACGCAACGAGACATGGGACTTCGGTACCCCTCCCACCTGCGGGTACCGAGGCCGAACGAAGCGTCGGGGCCCGGTGCGGCGAGGGGAATGGTCGCGGAGCGGGGCCTCAATGCGCTACCTGCGGGTACCGAAGCGCCGGGGCTCGCTGGGGTCTGGCGCCTGCGAAAAGTGCGACTTCGGTACGGGCCCGAAGCGCGCCTGCCTGCAGGTACCCTAGCCCGACCATTCGTCGGGTTCTGGTACGCCCAGTTGGGGCCGTACCGAAGCGCCCCCATACCACGACGCAACGAGAGACGCGGCTTCGGTACGGCGAGAGGAACGTCTCACCGCAGGCCTCGGGGCATCGGGTCTGCTTGTTGTTTTTCCGCTACGAACGTTCTCGATGAAATATCTCTTTGACCTTCAGAACGAGTCTGGTATAGTTATCAAGCTTGCGAAAGCAAGTCTTTGGCTGGGTAGCTCAGTTGGTAGAGCAGGGGACTGAAAATCCCCGTGTCAGGGGTTCGACTCCCTTCCCCGCCACCAGAAGGAATCGCAGGTCAACGGTATAAAATCCGTTGGCCTGCTTTTTTCTCTCCGCCAGAGAACCTCTGCATGAAGCATGCGATCTGTCTCCGTCACGTGTCGAGAACGGCACCTTCGGCATCGCGCGTAGTCTTCCGATGGTGAGCCTCCTGTCCTGGACGTCCCGGTAGTAGGTCTCCTCCGTCCCGTTGAACACGTAGGGGACGTGGGCCACGCACTCCGTTCCCGGTCGGACGTTGACGAGGGTCCCGCGCTCGGACACGAGGACGCTCTCGAACATGTCCAACTCTCCCGAACTGTCTCGGCTTCCGTGAGAGAGTCGGGAATGGCGTTGCGGCTATACCTTACGGCTTACTCAATCCCCAGGTTCTTGCGCTTGCGGAGAAACGCGCGGCTGAGCACCGCGAACCCCTCTGGCGTGCAGACCTCTCGCACGGCATCCTCCTGTGCGTCTCCTTCCTCTGCGATTCTGCGTAGTCGTTCGCACGGCCACTCGGCGCATTCGTGACACGAGCCGACCGAGTGCGCGGCCACGCACTCCCAGAGCCCAAACACGCACCGTCCGTCTCTGCCGCAGTTTGCCCCCGTAGAAGAGCAGCCTTCGCATCTAAGCGCCGCGGGCGTCTCGACCTCGTCGCGCCAGCCAAGCCTTACCCAGAGCTCCGCGACCCGCTCGAGTTCATCGTCGCTTCTCGCCAAGCGGCGAGGGCAGGCGGAGCAGTTGTCACCGCAAAGCCCGATGTGCCGCTCGAGCTGACGGACCATGACGAGCTCCCCGTCCTTCTCGCCCACGATCTCAAAGCCCAGCGACTCGTACATGCGCTTGGCGTAGTTTGCCTTCTGCACGGAAAGCGACGCGCGAGCATAGCCCGCCTCCGTGAGATGGACGAGCATGGCGCGCATAAGGGCGGTACCGATGCCACGTCCCCTGAACTCGGGATAGAGCGCGATGGAGAAAGACGGCGTCTCGCTGTCGACGTGTCCGTACTGATCGGTCGTTCGGCACCAGACGGCACCCACCACCTGGCCTGCGACCTCGGCGACGAGACAGCGGTCATCCGGAAGCGTGCCAAAGCCGTCGATGGTACGCCAGAGGAGCGGCTCGCGGATGACGGAGCACTGAGGAGGAGTGATCTCCTCTGGGATGAAGATCGCCTCGTAGAGGAAATCCTCGAGAAGTGAGAGCTCGTCGGCGCGGATGTCACGAATGGCAAGGGTGCCCGCGGAATCTTCGCTCGTGCAGGAGAGCCTACGAAACAGCGGACCCTCCTCGCCCATGCCGTCGCGTACGAATCCGCTGGCGAGAAGCACCTTCTGCGAGATGGCATTTTGAGGCTCCGCCTGTGCGACGACGGAGCGAACGCCTGGCTGCACGAGCGCCCACTCCACCATGGCGCGCGTTGCCTCCGTGGCGTATCCGCGTCTCTGAAATGCCTCGTCAATGCCATAGCCAACCTCGACGCAGCCTCGAATGTCAGGTGCGCCCTTGAAGCCGATGCCGCCCACGGACGCGCCGTCCGCACGTGAGATCAACCAGTCGCAGGCCCAGTAATCGGCATCGCCCAGGGGCTCCATGGCAGCGACCATCTCGGAATACGCCTGGCGCATCTCGGGGTCCTGCTCAACGTCACGAAGGGCGCGCATCTCGTCGATCGTGCGCGGAGCGATTGCGAGACGAGCCGACGTGACGAACGGCCGGCTCGAACGAAGCACCTCTCCCATACGTCTACCTTCTCCCTGCGTAACGAAACGTATTCTTGCCGTGCAAACGACCGAGTGGACGCCTTCAACTATAATCAAGCCATCACCGGACCCCGACCGTGGCAGGTGATCGCATGCAGTGCCCTGAGTGTGGACGCGAGGTCAACGACGAGGAGCTCGTCTGCCCCGACTGCGGGCACGTGCTTGACCGTACCGAGCCTGCGCCGCTGCCACTGATTACCGCTCCCGAAAACAAGCGTGAATCAGAGCACATCCACCACCACAAGCGTGGTGACAATGATGCGGTACTCACGATTGTCACCACGATCAGCATCGCCGCCGTGGTCGTCATCGGCTTCTGGGCTCTCATTCTCCCCTCTCTCGCCAACAGGAAACCCGCGGGCCCGTCACCATCGATCCGCCAGGAGTCGAGCTCGTCGGCGGACACGTCCGATGCGTCCCCGAGCGGCACGGCCACGACCGACGCTTCGACCGCAGGAGGCGACGAGGCGAGCTCGTCCAAGCCGATAGCGGAGGCAAGCTACATCCTCCCCGACAGTGACAGCAGGTACTACTCGGCAGACGAGCTTGCAGGCCTCACCGACGAACAGCTCGTCCTCGCAAGAAACGAGATATACGCCCGGCACGGACGTGGTTTTAACGATGCCTCGATTCGCAGCTACTTTGAATCGCAGGGCTGGTACAAGCAGCTCTATACGGCTGAGGAGTTCGACGCCATGCCGAGTCCCCTCAACCAGTACGAGAACGCCAACATATCGGCCATTCTGCACGCGCAGGCCGTTCGCTAGAACGCGCCGCCACCGCCTCCGCCGCCAAAGCCTCCGCCGCCACCGCCGGAGAACCCGCCGCCACCGCCGCCACCCGAGCTCATGACGGATTGGGCGAGCGCGGCCGTCGAGACGCTATGGGCTCCACGGGCGGCACCGCCAAACACGCTGGCAGGGGTTCCGAGACCGCCGTACATGCCATAGTAGTACCAGCCGTAGATGGGCCTCATCATCGGGTCGTCAAGCACTTCGGGCGCGACCATCTTGAGCTGCTTGATGACCTCGTCGGCAACTCCAAGCACGACCGCCATGACGAGAAGCCTGTTCCAGAGGACGACGTCGCGAGGAACCGCCTCGTCAAGTCTCGTAAACTCCTTCAGCCAGCGCTCGAGCCCGTCGAGCTTTGCCGCCACCTCGACGCCCTCCTTGGTGAGGGGCTTGAGCTTGGTCATGACGACGATCGCACCTGCACCGCACGCCTCGAGGGCCGCGATGACGCCGAGGGTGATGTACCACGGCATGCCAAAGACCACGAGGAGCAGGACGAATGCGAGCGGCAGGACGACGCAGTCGAGGGCGACAACGACGCCGAGCTTGCCGCGACCCGTATCCTTCGTGCTGCCGCGGAAGCGGGTGAGGTACTGTCCCTCGATGGTGTCCTTCCAGTTGTCGTAGGCCTTCGAATACCCTTCCGGGTGATCCTTGGCGTACTTCTCGATACGCGAGAAGTACAGGGGTGAGCCGTGCTCGGAGGATTCCGAGGACTTGTCCGTAGCCGGGGCGATCTTCTCGAAGAGCATGTGGATGGCGGCCTCGTCCACTTTGGAGGCAGCCGTCGCCTCGGGCGAGCCGGTGGCATGGTCGAGCTCTCTCACCTGGGTGAGACGATAGTCCTCCTCGACCTTGTCCTTGAAGAGGCCGTCCTTCTTGACATTGACCTTCTCCAGCTTGACGACGCCGTTGTCGGTAAGGCGCATGAGCGTCGCCGTGAAGTCGTCGACGTCGGCCTTGCCGTCACGGTGGAGGGCCCCGAGAACGGCAGGGTGGTCGGCCGTGGGAACGTCACGGAAGTACTTGTCCTGGAACAGGGGCGTATGCGTGCGCTGGTAGTTCTTTTTGATGCGGATGATAAAGAGGATCGAGAGCGCCACGGCAGCCGCAGCGGCAATGAGGCTGACGATTATCGCCATCCTGGCGGCCTCGCGCTTTGCGTTGGCCTCGTCGGCCCACTGCTGCTCCTCGGTGAGAATCGTGGGGAGCTCGCTACCCGAGGTGACCTCGCAACCAGATATCCACGAGGTCGGGAAGGTGATGCGGGCCTCGGCGTACTCGTCTGTTCCCACGCCTGGCACGGTATAGACGATGGTGCTGTTATTGAATGCCACCGAGGCGTCGAGCGGCCCATGACCCCAGGCGCGCACGTTATCACCAGCAGTGACGGTCTCCCCCGCGGGCACGGGAAGGGTCACGGTGCAGGTCACGTTTTGCGACTCCACGTCCCAGCCGTCCGAGACGAACTTCCAGTAGAGCTCGCCGGTGTCATCCCAGCGCGTCACGATGCCCGTGGCGTTGTAGGAGATCACGAACTGAGCGGTGTCATCCTCCTGGGCTGAGTAGAGCTTGACCTGGTAGTAGCTACCGTAGTCGCTCACCTGGTAGGTGCTGTTCCCGCCTGAGTTGGAAAGGTCGAACTTCTGGACCTGCCCGTTCACGAGCAGGCCGACGTAGTTGATGGTGATGCCCACGTCCTTGCCGTTGCTCGAGTTCTCACCCTTGGGTATCTTCCAGTACACGCCGTGATACGACCCGTCAAAGACGAAGTCGCGCGTCTCGGTGACGGAGAGCGTGCCATCTGACGCCACGGCGGCATCGATGTTCACGGCATCGATCGAGTAGCTGTCCGCAAGGGCGGGAGTGGCGACGAGCAGCGATGCGACAAGCGTCACGAACGCCCATGCAACCAAGATGAATTTGCGGCGCGCGCCGCCCCGATAGCTTCCGGTCATGAAGCACCAACCCCTCGAACGGTTCCTCGTTGCTCATGAAAGGATACCAAAGAGTGGTGCCCATCATCGTTCCAACCTATGCTCATCCGTGCGCGTCACCCCTCACCGCCGACTACGGTGACGAGGGAGCCACATAGCGAGACGGTCTCTCCCACCTTTACCTCGACGACATCCTCTACGTCGCGCCCATGGAAGACGGCAGGGTTCGTGGCGCCGAGATTCTCGGCAACGACACCACTGAGCACGGGGACGATTCTGAGGTGTCTGCGCGACACGGCCCGCGAATGAAGCACGACATCGGACGAGGGGTCACGTCCGATGATGAGCCCAGCGGCCGGAACGGGAACGCACACGTCAAGCGAGGACGTGCGGATCCAGAGCGTAGTCACGCCCCGTGTGTGACCCGGCAGCCTTGCGCACTCGGTCATGTCGAGCGTGTCATCCTCGTTCCACTCGTACTCGGCGGGAGGAAGGCCCAGGTCCCAACCTCCATCTCTAGAGAGTGCGGGATCAGGCAGCTGCGGGGCGCCTAGCACCGGGCCTTCCTCCCGCGTGAAGTCGTAGAGGCATCCGTAGCACACGTCCATGTCGGCAAAGAGCATCTCGCCACAGCGGGGGCAGACCCTCGTGGCATAGTCTCCCGACGGCATGCTGGCATTTTTTTGGTCACTCATCTGGCACCACCCCATCCCTCGCACATGTAATCCGACTCCGGCACGACCATCGAGAGTGCTCTCGCGTGGTCACCCTCCGCAAACCACGGCTCATTCGATGCTGGCCGCTCGAGCACGCAGTATGCGTCGGGAGAAGAGAACAGCCTGCGCGGCGCGAGTGCCCTCACGGATCGGAGCACCCTTCCTCGCTCGCTGACAAACGCCACGTCGATGGGATACCTCATGCCAAAGGTGTGAATCGATCCGCATCTCGTGAGCATCACGGGATCCGCGTCGGCGCACGTGCCGAGAAGCCCGCGCAGACGCTCGGCCCACGATGACAGCACCACGAACGTCACGTCCTTCTTCTCACCCTCGGATACCAGTCTTGCAAACACCATCAGAGCACCACCCCCGGTCTATAGCGGTCAACCACCAGCGTTCTCTCGTGTCTCAGGGACAGCGGCGCCTGGTACGTGATCCCAGGCAGCCTGATCGACGTGGGCCATGGTCGATACACGAGCGTGCATGTGTAGCGGGTGAGATGGGAGACGAGCGAGAAGGTCCCCGTCCCGTCGCCCGACAGGCTCTCCGCACGCACTTCGGCCTCGCAGCTCTTGTCATTCAGCGCGGCTTCTATACAGCCCCTCACCTCATCGACGGCCACGAGACTCGTCTGCTCTCCCGCTGGCGCCACACCGTGCGAGACGACCGCGTCGAGGCTCGCCCTGTCAAAGACCGCGCACGCCCCCACGAATCGCATGAGATTGAGGATCACCAGCGCCACGACGAGCACGACCGGCACGAGCACCGCAAGCTCGACCGCCATCTGTCCCGACTCGTCGGACGCTGGCGACGAGACGTCAGCCCTCCTCTCCCTCATGCCGCACCACCAAGCCCCGAAAGGTCGATGGTGAGCGGGACCGAGATGTCCGTTCCGGGAATCGTGACCTCCGCCACGGTGAACTCGCCATCCGTGAGCTCGTCAAGCCCCCACGCACCAATCGCTCGCACGTAGTCCGCCGTCGTGCCAGAACGCGGCAGCGAGCGCAGGAGGTCGCGAACGGTCGCCTGAGAGTCATCGCCCATCTTCTCGAGGACGTTCTCCGTGCTCGTGAGCACGGGCTTGCGCAGACGCATGTCCACGGGTTGAAACCCCGTGGCGTGCATCACCTCCTTGAGCTTGCCGCGCAGCCACGAGCCGACCGTCCCCCCGAAGACGCCATCGACCCCATCGAGAAACTCCCCTGCGACGTCCGAGACGTCCCCGTATGCAGCGCCATAACCCACGAGCAGCCTTCCCCAGAGACTCATGACGGAATCGACCGCCCCACCAGCGAAGGAGCCCGAACCAGAGATTTCGTCGAAGAAGCTTGCAAGCACGTTGTTCTCGGAGGTCGAGTCGTCGGGGGCAAGCACCGCCGCCGAGACGGCACACCCCGCTGGCAGCTCCGCCGATGAGAGAAACGATCTTGTGAGCTCAGAGGGAACTGCCGTCCCGTCGCCCCGCCAGACCACGGCGACGCACCCCCAGGCGCCAGGCGGGCAGAGCTCAGGCCTTACGACTCCCAGCTGGTCGATCGCCTGCTCGAAGAGGTCCGTGCTCTTGCCGGCCTCCTCGCGAGCGTCGGACTCAGCCTGCGCCTGCTCGTTGCGAGCGTCCTCATAGTCGCGAGAGGCCTCGACGATGATGCGCCAGTAGTGCTCGTATCCGTTATCGGTGGATGTGGACGCAGACGCCACGTGCCCCATGGCATCGATGTCCATGCCACAGACGGGACACCTCGACACGGACCCGTCGTCAATCCGAGAGAGCGAGGCGAGCCCCGCCGAGGGACCCACGGCACCGGGACACGCAGGAGACGAGTGGAGCACCGTACGCCCGTTCTCGGTGGTGCAGGGCCACGTCGCCTGGGTGTAAAGCGTGGTGGATCTGGTTTCGTCGGTGTCATGCGGAAGGCCTGGCAGGTCAAGGTCAACCGAGCCATCGACCGACTCAGAATAGTGACCCAGACGCACCTGCTCGTACGCGTATCGATAGAAGGCCGCCCGCGTGGCGGAGTCGGTGATCTCCTCTGCACCCGACCCGACGGGCGCCTCGTCCGCACGTCGTCTGGCATAGTAGGCGCGCGAGCGCGAGAGGGGCACGCCGAAGTTCCACGTGGCACTTGTCGGGTGATAGGGGTTGAGGGTCTCCTCCAGGCCGGCGAGCGAGGAGGCGCGCTGCCACAGACAGTAGGGCCTGTTCCCGCAGTCCGCCTCCCATCCACGCTCTCGCGCGTCGTCGGCACGCGACTTCGCGTCGGCCACGCGCTCCGACGCGGCAGCTAGGCTCTCCGCGGACTCCTCGAGCGCATCGTCATCCACGTCCGCCTCAAGGGACGAGAAGTCGGACATGGACTCCACCGGATAGGGCACGGCGCAGCCATGGTATTCGATGCCCTCGCTTGAGTTGGCCGAGACGCACAGCGCGGAGTTGGCCACGATGAGCGCGGGCAGCGCCGTCTCGAGCCTCTTCAGGCCGGCGGCGGCGCTCCGCGCAAAGCTGCGCCGAGAGTCGAGCAGATCGCCTCCCGCCTTGACGATGGCCTCGCCCGCGACCGTGGCACCAGGGACGCAGGAGACGACCAGCCCCGCCCCGTACGTGACGATGCCCGCAAGTCCCATGCTCAGCACGCAGGCGTCAACGACCTGCGCCACCGTCGCAAAACCCGCGACGGCGTTCTCCCCCGCCATCGCGGTGGCGTCTGCGACCTGCTGCACCTCAGATGACCTAGCCATGACCCATTCGGCCGACGCCGCAGCAAAGACCAGCGAGAAGCTCACGAGGAGGGCCATGGCGACCGCCACAGACGTATATCCTCCCTCGTCGCAGATAAACGCCGACACGCCCAGGCGCAGCACGCGCGTTCTACCCCCAGATCTTGACCCAGTCGCCATAGTCCCCTCCCACCCAGCTCGAACGAACGCCCTCCTCCACACGAACCCGCAGAACCGCCCCCTCGCCATCGGATGCCGCAAGCGCCGAGACGACCGCGCCAAGGAGCGGCAGTGGCCTGACGTGTCCCACGACCTCCACGCACGCCGTTCCGTTCTCATCCGGCCCAGACACGCTCACGTCCCAGTCGTCCATGCCTCCCGAATGAAAGATGGAAACGGACGGCACCGCCTCCAGCCTTCTCAGCACGTAAGACTCGCAGGCCTCCGGACCACCCACGCCCGTAGCCATCACCCGCACGCCCTCCGCCGCCGCAGCCCCCATCACGGAGCGCGTGTAAAGGAGGCATGCCGGCTGCAGGAGCAGGGCGAGGACCACCATGACCGTGGGGATGAGCAGAGCGGCCTCCACCGTCGACTGCCCCGACTCGTCTCGCACGCGCGCTTCCACGTCAGAACACCAGGACGTCTTGGAGAGCGGCGACAAGGCCCGCCGAGAGCGAGTGCGACGCCGACTCGACGGCGAGGTCGAGGAGCCGACCGTCCCGAGCCGCATGCCACACGGCACCCAAGGCTACGACCATGGCGAGAAACGCAACAAGCACGAGGGCGTACTCCAGCGTCGACTGACCCCGGTCGTCACGGACGTCTACTCGCCCAGCTCCCCCGCGACGTCGCTCGCGTCCATGTGAATGACAGAGCGCGTGCTCCCCTCGCCGTTCAGCCCCTCCTGAACGATGCATATGTCAACCCAACCCTCCCCCTGGACGACGCATCCCCACGACCTCCCGAGAAGGTCGAGATAGCCAGACTGCGCCAATACGCAGTCACCTCTGTCCGCATACCCTTCGAGCAGCTCAGCGCCTTCGTCATGAATGTCGAGGGCACACTCTGCCGTCACCACGCTCGACGCCGCCGTCGCGGCAGAGACTCCCGACCCCAACTCCTCGCCCTTGCTGACGGAATCGAGGTCGACTCCATGCGATTCGAGCCAATCCCTCTCGGTCATCTCGGCATCGTCCGCCACACCCGCCCGCAACCCGACGCATCGGGACACGGGCAGCGCGACGAGACAAACGACGGCGCAGGCGGTGGCCACGGTGCCGACCCAGGCCCCCGAGCGCCTCACAGCGAATTGACGCCATCCGCGATGGCGCTCCAGAGCTCAGAGACCTTGTCCCTGAACGCAAGGATCGCCACGATCGCGATGACCACGAGAACACCGACGAGAATCGCGTACTCCGTAGTGCCCTGTCCCTCGTCGCTTGTCAGCACCTCCCGCACGTGGCTGCGCACTACCTCCATGACGCCGTGTCTCTCCATGACCCACGCTCCCCTCTTCCGCATGATTCAACCGATAATCGCCGCAGACCCCAGAAGGGGCCCGAGAATCGCCACGAGCATGGCCGGGACGATGAGCGTTCCGAGCGGAACGAGCATCTTCACGGGCACCTTCTCTATCTGCTCCTCCACCTCCGAGCGCTGCTGGTCGCGTAGTGCCTGAGCCTGGCGTTCGAGCGACTCGGCAAGGGGCGTGCCAAACGCCAGCGCCTCGCCAACCACGGACGAGAAGCTCCTCAATGCGGACACGTCGAGTTCTGACGCCATCGTCGAGAGCGCGTCCGCCCTGCTCATAACTCCTATCCTCCATTCGAGCATCGCCTCGTCGAAGCGACGCGCGAGCGTGCTGTCGCTTCGCCTGCAGTAGAGCTCAAGCGACGCGTCGAACGAGAGTCCAGCGGAGAGACCGAGCGTGAGGATGTCGATCATCGCGGGCATCTCGCGAAGGCACTCCGATCGGGTTCTCTCCGCGAGCCTGCCGACAACGGGGAGGCTCCCCGAAAGAGCGTCCGTCACCTCACGCGCAAGCTCGCCGACTCGCCCCCATGACACGCTTTTCTGGTCCCCGCGATGCCCATGCCTCCCAGGAACGAGCATCGCCCCGACAAACGATGCCGCACCGGCGCTCGCCACCATCGCAACGGACTCCCACCCCATCACAGCACCCCCTTGAGAAGGCTTCTTACAATCGCCAGCGCAATGCCGTCGAGCGAGAGCGCGATAACCACGCTCGCAACGCCCACCGGTGTGGCAAGACCGGCCTGGAAGTCGGGCGAGATCATCGAAAGCAGGGCGACCATCGCCACGGGCAGCGAGCAGACGATCCGCACCGAAAGTCGAGCCTGGGCGGTCTTGACGGAGAGGAGCCGCTCGAACTCCCCCTGTCTCTCCACGAGCCGGGCGGAACGGAGGAAGAGCCCTCTCAGCGGACTACCCGTACGGTGAGAGATGACAAGGGCGGTGGCGAGAAGGCCGACGCCCGGCGCATCGAGCTCGCACGACAACGCGTCGAGCGCCTCGTCTGCCGAGGCACCGCAACGCAGGCGCAGCGATGCCCTCGCAAAGCCCTCACCCGCAGGACCTTCCCCATGAGAACCCACGTAGTCTATGGCCTGGGCAAGCGTCTGACCCGACCCCATCGCGATGGAGAGCGTTCTGAAGATCGATGGCATCTCACGGGTGAGCTCCTCGGTGCGACACCGATCCTCGTGGGATACGTACGCGGGAACGAGTGCCGCGAGAACGACGGCGGCAACAAGCGCGGACACAAGCGACCCAAAGAGAATCCCCGCTGACGTCGCACCGATGGCAATAGCCACAAGGAGAAGCGCACACGCATCCGACCTGCCGAGATGCTCCGACCTGCTCGCAAGTCTCTTCGAAAGCTCGTCCGCCGTGACCCTCCACGATCGCTTGGACAGAAGCACATCGACGAGTCGGAGACGACCAAGCCTCGCGAGCAAGGCGAGAAAGCGCCGTCGAGCACCGCGCAGCAGCCGAGAAGTGACCATCGCGGTGGGAACGCCGCCATCTTGCCATGCAACCATCGATGCCAGCCACGCTAGACCGGCGATGCCCGCAAGCAGCATTCCCTCCATGCCTTCACCTCCTCGACGTCGAGAACCCCTTCGGCGACCGCCCCCGTCAGAAAGGACGGCTCGCGGACCATCCTCCATGCTCTCGTTGGCAGGTCGAAGGCCACGCACTCCTCAAGACGGATCTCCCCGTCGACCCAACCGACCTCGGAGACTGACGTAATGAGGCGTGTCCCGTCCGAGAGGCGGCGCGACATCACGATGAGGTCGATGGCCGTGGCGATCTGCTCCTCGATGATGTCGGTCGGCAGGTCCATGCCAAACCTCGCCATGAGGACGAGCCTCAGCACTGCCTCCTGTGCCGTGCCTGCATGCAGTGTGGTCAGCGAGCCATCGTGACCTGTGTTCATGGCCTGGAGCATGTCGATGCACTCCTCGCCGCGCACCTCTCCCACGACTATCCTGTCAGGCCTCATACGCAGGGCGTTCTTGACAAGGTCGCGAATGGCGACCTCGCCGGAACCCTCGATGGAGGCGTCTCGCGCCTCAAGACGCACCACGTCGGGATGCGAGTCAAATCGCAGCTCCGCGGAGTCCTCGATGGTCACGATGCGCTCGTTTTCGTCAATCTCGCACGAGAGCGCGTTGAGTAGCGTTGTCTTGCCCGAGCCCGTCCCTCCGGCGACGGCGATTCCCTGACGCGCCCTGACCGCCCACGAGAGGAGCCGCGCAAACCACGCGGGCAGCGCCCCAAGCTCCACGAGCCTCTCGAGCGAGGTGATCCTGTCGGAGAACTTCCTGATGGTAACCGCCGGCCCGTCAATGGCCACGGGTGCGGCCACGGCGTTTACGCGATCCCCGTTTGCCAGGCGGGCGTTGACGATGGGGTTGCTCCGGTCGAGCCTTCGCCCGAGTGGTGCGAGGATGCGATCGATCACGATCATGATCTGCTCGGACGAGTCGAAGGCGCACTCGGCCGGACGCAGCTCCCCACCACGCTCGTAGAAGAGCGCGGCGCACCCGTTGATCACGATCTCGGTGATGGTGGGGTCATCGAGCAGCGACTGTATGGGCCCGAGCCCGCACACCTCATCGAGCACCTGCTCGCAGAGAAGTCGCCGCTGGGTCTCGTCGAGAATGGAAAAGTCGCTCGAGTTGAGAATCGCGTCGCAGGCGACTCCGAGCTCCGACCTCGCACGACTCGCAGAGCCCATGGCGAGCATCTCTGCCACGGTTGTCAGGCCGAGCCTCTCCACGAGGGCAGACCTGAGCTTCTCGCGCAGTGCGCGCAGGTCGACCCCACCGCTGGATACGCCGGTCGTCTCCTCGTGCATCCTCACCCGCTCGAGCACCGACACCTAGACCACCTCCCTCCTTGCCTTGAACAACCCAAACCGATGATGCATGGTGGCACGCGCCAGGGCGCGCTCTGCCTCGGGGCGCTCTGGCAACCTCCCCAGCTCTGAGAGGAGCTGGGCGACCAGGGTACCCACCGAGTCCGTGAACTCCGAGCCAACCTTGACGAGCTCGTCCACCTCACCCGATGCGAGGTAGTCGGACAGCTCGTCGCCCCCCTCCGACGCGCGGAGCACCCGCGCCGCCTCGAGACCCACCTCTGCCCTACCGGCCGAGAGATCGAGCTTCGCCCGTGGGTTCACCCGGTTCTCAACACGGGCTATCCGCGTGCGGGCGACACCGAGTCTCACCGCAAGGCCTCCCATGCGCGCAAGCGCCGAAGAGGAGCCTCGGCTGCCGTCTGACACGAGGATGAGCCGGTCGCTCTCCTGGGCCGCCTGCGCCACCGCGTCGGTAAAGGTCGTCGACGTGTCCACGAAAACCACGTCCGCGACTCTCGCCACGGCACGCACGAGTTCGGTCGTGAGGGGCATCGCCGTCTCCGCCATCTCGGGAAGGTCGCACGGACCCCAGAGCGTCACGCCCTCGCAGGCACTAACGCCGATGGCGCCGATGTCATCAGGGGAGGCCAGCCCGGTCGCAACGAGGCGCGCGAGATCGCAGCCGCGGGCGAGACCAAAGGTCGAGAAGAGGTTGCCGCAGGAGAGGTCAAGATCTAGCACCCCCACGCTCATGCCCCAGCTCGCCGCCACTGCGGCGGCCGTCGCAACGAGCGTCGTCTTGCCCACGCCACCCCTCCCCGAACAAAACGTCAGGATTGGCGCATGGCATTGCCCGTCTCCCCCTGGGCTGCGTACCGTGCCCTCCTCAAGGAGCACTGGTGCTGGAGCGCAGAGGGACAGACCCCCGTCTGCACCCTCCTTGCCCCTGGTGACCGCGGTGATCACCTCACCTGGATCGACCACGAGGTCAACTCCCGCCCTAAGCGCCCGCGACCTCAGCGACCCAGACGCGCCTCGTCTCGCGAGCACGACGCGCGCAACGCCGCCGTCTGCGACGAGCGCGGCGGCAAGGTTGACGTCGGTCACGCCAGAGTCCTCTCTGCCGACGATGGCGCCGAGAAACGACCCGCCACCGGAGCGCGCCTCCTCGCGAAACGTCTTCGCGTCATCCACAAACTCGCATGTGCTTGACGGCTCAATCGACCGGGCCACCAGCGTCACGTCATCTCTCCAGCGCTCGTCGGCGCATGCCAGCCATCTGCCCTCGGTCATGCCGCATCTCCTCCTTCCGCATTGACGACGGATGGTGCGGTCACAGCGCCCTCTTTGGACGCGTCCACGTCATCCGCCGGCACTACGAGACGCAGGCTTCCCTCTGCGCTGGCCGCGAGCACGCGCGGAACGTCCTCAGACGCCACGGCAACGGTGATGGTTGACGCGGAGGAGGAGACGCCCGTGCGCTCTGCCGGCGACACGAGGACCTCGACGGAGCCGGAGATTACCTCTGCACCACCCTCTACCACTCGATAGGCGTCAAGGGACGTACCCGCGCAGACGGAACCCGTCAGTGCCAGCTTGTCGGTTACGGGCAGACTCAGGGCAACGTGTCCCGATGGGACCTCCGTCATCTCGGACTCATCGCGAAAGTTGAGCGACGTGAGGGGAGAGCCCGAGGCCGCAGGTACCGTGACCTGGGTACCGATCACGTCATCAAGACTCGTGACGGCATCTGTCGGAGCGAGGTCGGCGAGCCACTCGCGCACGGAGACGTTGGAGGAATCGATCACGTCCCCCTTCTCGATCGCGCCGTCTGCCACGACGAGGCTCACCACCTCGCCACCGTAGCGCTCGAGGGCCTCCGCTCGAACGCTCTCGGCCTCCTCGCGCACGTGCTGCGCATACGCGGCGCAGAGCACCACGGCGAGCAGGGCAAACGCCCCAGAGAGGATGAGCCTGAACCGACGCGACATGAGACCGCCCCCTTCTCGGACGCGACGCGCCCGAACCGATTGGGGACATTCTCCCGTGCGTCGATGCCATCTCTGGAAAAAAGTCGAGAAAGTCCGACGGGTTTCTGACGGCCGTCTGACAGATATCTGACAAAGTCGGTCGTATTTGCAGGTAAATTGGTGTGTCTTCTCCTGTGGAAGTAACGGCGTTCTGCGCTAGATCACAACGTCGGGATCGAGCGTTCCCGCGCTCGAACGCATCTCCGCGGCAAGCGCGAGATACGCCCCGAGACGCCCCTCGCTGAAGTCACCCGCCTCGAAGCAGGCCCTGACCTCGCAGCCCGGCTCGTGTGTATGCGTGCAGTCACGAAAGCGACAGCCCCGAGCCGCGTCGGCGATCTCGGGAAAGACCTTTGCCAGACCGCGCTCATGTCCCACGATGGGCAGGCTCCTCAGCCCCGGCTCGTCTACGATGATGCCCCCCCTAGGGATGCGCACCATGCGCCGCGCGACCGTGGTGTGCCTTCCTGCGTCATCTGCCTCGCGCACCGCGCAAGTCTCGAGCACGTCTCGTCCGAGAAGGGCGTTGAGCAGGGTGGACTTGCCTGCACCAGACTCGCCGAGCACGATTGCCACGACGCCCTCGGGCACGAGACCGCACACCGCGTCGACCCCGAACGGCACGCCGCAAGACGCCGCCGCGTCCGTTATGCGATCTCGCTCGTCTCCGTCGGCACGCTCTGCCTCGGAGGACGTGAGCACGCAGCGCGCGCCCTCTCCGAGCACGTCGCGAATCGCAGACACGTCACGTGCAAGCACCTCGTTCGACGCCCTGTCGGCTTTGGTGAGCACCACCGCCACGTCCGCGCCGCAGTCGCGCGCGATCACGGCCGAACGGGCCATGCGATCGCACGACACGGGCCTCTCGCCAAGCGCCTGCACCACGAGCACCACGTTTACGTTGGCGGCGAGCGTCTGACGCTCGCCACGCGACCCGCCGCGCCAGCGAGCGATGTCGCTCTCGCGCGGAAGGACCTCCTCGATGAGACCCATCTCGTGCGTCTCTGGAACGCGGGCGCAGACCCAGTCGCCCACCGCGACGCGAGAGTTGTCACCCTTGGTCATGTGCGCCGAGAACTCCGCGCGAAAGGTCCCCCCCTCCGTGCACACGGCAGGAAAGCCCCTGTCAAGGCGGACGATACAGCCAAGCACGAGCTCATCCGCCACGTTGCCCGTGTCAGCGCGAACACGTCGCGCGCAGTCCTCCCAGGCGGCAACCTGCCGTTCGCTGGGCTCAAGGTCGGAGAAAACGGGCAGGTCAACAAGGGAAGAAAGTGCCGGCAGAACCAGAGAGGTCCCACCGGCACCCGACTTTCGCGTGCGATTGTTCTGGCGGCGTGTCACGCGGCTACGCGGCTTTCTTCTCGGCGGAGCGCATGATGGCCTTGTAGACCTCCATGATCGGGATGATCGAAATCGCCAGCGCCATGGCGATGAGGTACTCAGCCACGCTGATCTCCGCGAAGCCGAAGGCAAGGGCCAGCGGGGTCTCGATGACGACGAAGGTGAGGACGAGCGAGCCCGCGAAGGCCATCCACAGCCACTTGTTCTGGGTGGGGAGCCTGAAGATCGACTGGCGGCGGCTACGCATGTTGAAGGAATGGAACATCTCGACCATGGAGAGCGTGAGGAACGCCATGGTCATGCCATCACGACCGGCGTTGACGCCGGAGATGACGTCAGCGACAGACACGTTCTCGAAGCTAAGCCCCACGAAATAGGACACGAGGGTGAGCGCACCGATGCATGCGCCCTGAATCAGGCAGTCCATGCCCATCCCATTGGCAAAGATGCCGTCGGTGGCGTTGCGGGGCCTGCGCCTCATGATGCCCGGCTCGGCCTCTTCCATGGACATGGCAAGCGCGGGGAAGCAGTCGGTGATGAGGTTGATCCAGAGCAGGTGCGTGGGCTCGAGGATCGTGAAGCCTACGAGAGACGCCACGAACACGGAGATGACCTCGGCGAGGTTGGACGAGAGCAGGAAAGCGATGGCCTTCCTGATGTTGTCGTAGATCCTGCGACCCTCCTCGCACGCGTTGATGATCGTGGCGAAGTTGTCGTCGGCGAGCACCATGTCGGCGACGCCCTTGGTGACGTCGGTGCCGGTGATGCCCATGCCGATGCCGATATCTGCCCTCTTGATGGACGGTGCGTCGTTCACGCCGTCACCCGTCATGGCGACGACCTTGTCCTTCTTCTTCCATGTGTCGACGATGCGGGTCTTGTGCTCGGGCTGAACGCGGGCGTAGACGCCGTAGTTCTCTATGGAGGTGAGGAAGTCCTCGTCGGAGATCTTGTCGAGCTGGGCTCCGGTGATGGCCTGCGAGCGATCCTGAATGATTCCGAGCTCCTTGGCGATGGCCACGGCGGTATCGATGTGGTCACCGGTGATCATGACCACGTGGATCCCGGCGGAGTGGGCCTCGGCAACGGCATCCCTTACCTCGGGACGGACGGGGTCGATCATGCCACACAGTCCGATGAAGGTCATATCGTGCTCGAGCGCCTCGGGCGAGAAGTCCGCAGGACAGCTCTTACCGTAGCTGACGCGCGCAGATGCCATGACGCGCAGGGCGTCATCGGCCATGGCCTTGTTCTGCGTGGCGATCTCGGTGCGCCACTCGTCGGTGAGAGGAACGTCACCGTCCTTGGTGTGAATCATGGTGCAGCGGGACAGGACGACGTCGGGGCCGCCCTTGGTGTGCTGAACGTACTCGCCGCTGGGCGACAGGTTGACGACGGACATCATCTTGCGACCGGAGTCGAAGGGCGCCTCGCCCACGCGAGGATTGGCCTCGTCAAGGTCTTCCGAGGTAAAGCCGAGCTTTGCGGCGTCGGCCACAAGGGCGGCTTCGGTAGGCTCGCCGATGGCGGTGTTCTGGACGACATCCCACTTGGCATCCGAGCAGAGCGCCATTCCACACACGAGACGGGCCTGGTCCTCGGAGAAGTGGCGCACGACCGTCATCTTGTTCTGGGTGAGGGTGCCGGTCTTGTCGGAGCAGATAATCTGCGTGCACCCGAGGGTCTCGACGGCGGAGAGCTTGCGGATGATGGCGTTGTGCTCGCTCATCTTGGTGACGCCGATGGAGAGCACGATGGTGACCACAGCCGCAAGACCCTCGGGGATGGCGGCCACGGCAAGGGAGACGGCCACCATGAAGGTGTTGAGCACGAGCGGCATGTTCTGGAAGAAGCCCATGCCGTGCTTGAACCAGGTGATCGCAAAGACGAGAACGCAGATGATGATGCAGGCGATGGAAAGAATCCTGGAGAGCTCGTTGAGCTTCTTCTGAAGAGGCGTCTCCTCATCTTCCGCCTGAGAGATGGCATCGGCGATCTTGCCCATCTCGGTGTCCATGCCCGTGGCGACCACGATGGCACGGCCGCGCCCATAGACCACCGTGGAACCCATGTAGCACATGTTCTTGCGATCAGCGAGCGGCACGTCGTCCGTGCCCTTGGGCAACACGAGCGCCCCAAGGAGCTTGGTCACGGGGACGGACTCGCCCGTGAGGGCAGCCTCCTCGACCTTCATGGACGCGCACTCCACGATGCGGCAATCGGCGGGTATGGCGTCACCGGCCTCGAGGATCACGGTATCGCCCACGACGAGCTCGGCCGAAGGCACCGAGGTCATCTGGCCGTCGCGCACGACCTTGCTCATGGACGCGGACATCTCCTGGAGCGCCGCGAGGGCCTCCTCGGCCTTGGACTCCTGGACGACGCCGAGCACGGCGTTTACCACGACGACAAAGCAGATGATGATTACGTCGGCATAGTCGGCCTCGCCCTGGGCGACACCCACGATCGCCGAAATCACGGCCGCGACGATCAGCATGATAATCATCGGGTCGGCCATCTGCGCAAGGAAGCGCTTCCAGAGCGGGGTTCGCTCGGCCTCCTTGAGCTTGTTGAGGCCGTTCTTCTCGAGCCTTGACGCCGCCTCTGTCTGGGAGAGGCCAGACTTGGCATCAGAATGGAGCGACAACAGTACGTCAGCATCCTCTTGCAGGTACTCTTTCATGCATTCCCTCCTGGTATGCGGGCGCGAAGGCCCTTTTCCGAGCCGGCAGATTGATGCCCGATCATAATTCCCCAGGAGGGGCAAGGGCTCACCAAGGTTGCCATACCGGCTTACCTCACTACACCATGCTACCCGAAGGATAGCGCGGCCAACGCCGAATTTGCCCTAACCTCGCGTTTCACCCCAGAACGCATCCTATGTCAGTCAGAGCGGGAGGCGAGCCCATAAAGAGGCGTACCCCGCCCGCTGATCGTGATCCGCTCCCTGCGCATAACCTTTCCCTGGCGGGGCGTAGGTTGAAACAATCCTGTCAAGCGGCTCTTCATCACGCACGGGGTGCGTCTTTATCGCCTTGCGCCTGCAGTGCCTGCCGTCGACCACGATCTGTGTGGCCCTACCGTCGTTCATGTCGTATTCAATCATAAGAAGGCCCCAAGCCGTCGCGTTTCGCCTGTTGTCTATTACTTTGGCAAGAACCAGGGACAGGATGGGTCGCGTGGGACAGACAACCGCGAAGCAGCATGATGTTGCAGCCATTCTGAAGGACCGCGTAATCTACCCTTAAAATTCGACGGTCACCCTATACATCTCATATCACAGGTTGCTCGCTGCGCTAAACTGAGAGATGCACGCATGTGCCCCGTGGCGTTGCCACGTCTTGGTTTCCGGCGAAAGGGTTCAGCATGAAGATTCTCTTTTATGGTACCGCAAGCTATGACAGAGATTCATTCGAAACGGAGCTCAAGGACTTCCCCGACATCCGTATCGATTTCCTCGAGGCCAACCTCAATCCCTTCACCGCGACCTTCGCAAAGGGCTATGACGCGATATGCGCCTTCGTCAATGCCGATGCCGGTGCCATGACCCTTGAGATTCTCAACGGCTTTGGCATCAAGCTCGTCCTCATGCGCTGCGCCGGCTTTGACGCCGTGAACGTCGCCATGGCCAAGGACCTGGGCATGACGGTCACCCGTGTCCCCGCCTACTCCCCCGAGGCGATCGCCGAGCACGCCATGGGCCTTGCGCTCTGTGCCAACCGCCGCATCCACAAGGGCTATATCCGTATCCGCGAGAACAACTTCTCGCTCGAGGGTCTTGTCGGCGAGACGCTCTATGGCAAGACCGCCGGCATCATCGGCACCGGCCGCATCGGCGCAGCACTCTGCCGTATCTGCAAGGGGTTTGGCATGACGGTCATCGGTGCCGACCTCTATCCCAACCAGTCCCTCATTGACCAGGGTGTCATCGACGAGTACGTGAGCAACGACGAGCTCTATGCCCGTGCCGACCTCATCTCGCTCCACGCCTTCCTCAACAACGAGAGCTACCACATGATCAACGACGACACCATCGCCAAGATGAAGACCGGCGTGATCTTCGTCAACACCGGCCGTGGCGCCCTCGTCGACTCAAACGCCCTCATTCGCGGAATCCGCTCCGGCAAGATCGGTGCCGCGGGTCTCGACGTCTATGAGGAGGAGAACGCCAACGTGTACCAGGATCGCGCCGACCAGATTCTGGGATCCTCCATCACGTCGCGCCTCTGCTCCTTCCCCAACGTCGTCATGACGTCTCACCAGGCGTTCTTCACAAGGGAGGCCCTCGCGCAGATCGCCCAGGTCACACTCCAGAACGCCCAGGCATATGCTGACGGCACGCCCCTCGTAGATAAGAGCATTGTCTGCTAGATGTCACGTTTGGGTTTCTCGTTGGTCTTTGGCGCGGCACCCCGCATAATGTGACAGAGGGCGCTATTCTAGCCAGATACCATTCGCCCCCGGAGGGAAAGTTGCCGGGGGCGAGCTTTATTGCAGGGACGGTTTTTGCTTGGGAAAAGCAAGTGGAGATCAGTACCGGCATTCGACAAGGAGAACTATGGCACTCACAAAGAAGACCAAGATCGTCTGCACCATGGGACCCGCCACCGAGAGCGACGACGTCCTCCGCGAGCTCATCAAGAACGGCATGAACGTCGCACGCTTCAACTTCAGCCACGGCTCGCATCAGTACCATCGCAAGAACATCGAGCGCGTGCGGGAGATCTCGAGCGAGCTCAACATCCCCGTCGCCATCCTTCTCGACACCAAGGGCCCCGAGGTTCGTACGGGCGTCCTCAAGGACGGCAAGAAGGTCACGCTCGAGACGGGCAAGACCGTCATCGTCACCACCGATGACGACGTGATCGGCACGTCGGAGCGTTTCTCGCTCGACTACAAGGAGCTTCCGTCCGAGGTCGAGAAGGGCTCCATCATCCTCATCGACGACGGCCTCATCGGTCTTGAGGTCGATCACGTCGAGGGCAACGACATGCACTGCATGATCGTCAACGGCGGCGATCTCGGCGAGCACAAGGGCGTCAACATTCCCAACGTCAACATCAGCCTGCCCTCCGTCACCGCTCAGGATCGCGCCGACATCATGTTCGGCTGCGAGCTCGGCATCGATGCGATCTCCGCGTCGTTCATCCGTGACGGCGGCGCCGTGGACGAGATCCGTAAGATCTGCGTGGAGATGGGCGCACCGCATGTGTACATCTTCTCTAAGATCGAGAGCGCCCTCGGCGTCCAGAACTTCGACAACATCCTCGATCACTCCGACGGCATCATGGTCGCTCGCGGCGACCTCGGAGTTGAGGTTCCCGCGGCTCAGGTACCACATATTCAGAAGTCGATCATCCACAAGTGCAACGATGCGTACAAGCCCGTCATCACTGCCACGCAGATGCTCGATTCCATGATTCGCAATCCACGTCCGACGCGCGCAGAGGTCACCGACGTCGCAAACGCCATATACGACGGCACCGACGCCGTCATGCTCTCGGGCGAGACCGCTGCGGGCAAGTACCCGATTCAGGCCGTCCAGACCATGTCGGAGATCTGCAAGGAGACCGAGAAGTACATGCCCGAGCACGATGCCTACCATGGTCGCGGTGGCATCAAGAACGTGAACAGTGCCATTGGCGCCGCCGCCGTCGAGGTCGCGGACCGCGTGGGTGCCAAGTGCATCCTCTGCCCCACGCACTCCGGTCGCTCGGCGCTTCTCGTTTCCAACTTCCGCTCCAAGCTGCTGGTCTTTGCCTCCAGCCCGAGCCAGGAGACCATACGTCGCACCTGCTTCTACTGGGGCGTCTACGCATTCCGCACCGTAGAGCAGGGCTCGCTGGAAGCCACGCTCTATAATGCGCTGACCACGGCCAAGGAGCTTGACATCGTGGACTCAGGCGACATCGTGGTCCTCACGGCAGGCGACGCGCAGACCTCGCCGCGCCAAGGCGACTACACCACCAGCACCAACACCGTGATGGTGGCGCAGGTTCAGTAAGTAGATTTGCTGGGAGGTCCCTAGGTGCATCTGCGCCCAGGGACCTTCCTTTCCTTGCCGAACAAGGGCGGAAGCAGACGCGCGACCCATTGACTTTTTCTCAGCGTGGCATAGGCTCATCATATATTTAGATGATTACCTAAATATCTATTAAGGGGTGAGGGGATAATGGGAGAGGGGTTCAGGGCACTGGGCGACCCAACGCGGCGGCGAATCCTCGAGCTTCTACGCGACGAGGACCTCACGGCGGGCCAGATTGCCGACCATTTTGAGATGACCAAACCCTCGGTCTCCAACCATCTGAACGTACTCAAGGCCGCCGATCTTGTTACTTGCGAACGACACGGACAGAACCTCGTCTACCACCTCAACACAACCGTCTTCCAGGAGCTTATGCGCTGGTTTACCGGCTTTACCAAGAAACAGGAGTAGCCGTGAACAACAAGCGCACCTACCTCATTCTTGTCGTGGTCTGCGTCATAAGCCTCGCCGCGCACCTCGCGTTCTATCCGTCTCTCCCCCAGCAGATTCCCCTCCACTGGGGCACCGACGGCAACATCGATGGCTGGGGCGAGAAGTGGCAGTCGCTCATGCTCGACGTCATGCCGCTCGCCCTTCTCGGCCTCATGTCGATAGTTCCGAATATTGACCCCAGGCGGGAGAGTTACGAGAAGTTCGGCGATATCTGGCGCGGATTTGTTGCTGTCATCACGCTTTTCCTGATAGCCACCTCCTGGCTAACCGAGCTCTCCAGCTTTGGTGTCGTCCGCGACGGGTCTGGCGTGGTCAACACCATCATCTTTAGCGCACTGGGCATTCTCTTTATAGTGCTGGGCAACTACATGCCGCGTGTGCGCCAGAACTACACCTTTGGCGTCAAGACGCCTTGGGCACTTGCCGACGAACACGTCTGGAATCGCAGCCAGCGCATGGGTGGCATCGTATTCATCGTGATGGGCATCGTGATGCTGACAGTAGGACTTCTCGGCAACATTCTCGGAGGTCGCATCACGCTCGTTGTCTCCGCGGGAGTCTTTATCGGAGGAGTCGTCTGGCTATACGTCTACAGCTACCTGGTATGGCGAGGCAAGCTGCAATAGGACGCGAAGCTCTCGCGGCCGGCGCGCCGATCGAGCCGGTACCAAAGTCGCTTTTTTCGTTCGACCTCGGTACGAGAGGACTTTGGTACGGTCCCAGCTGCGGGTACCTTGGCACAACGATTCGTTGGAGTAAGGTACCCGCAGGTAGACGCATTTCCGACCCGTACCAAAGTCGATTCTTTCGCAGGCGCCGAATCCCAGTGAGGCGCCACGCACCGGCCCAGCTCCTACCTCTCGCACAGCCAGTAGGCCGTGGAATACGCTGCCAGCTCCGACCCGCCGCCAAAGTCGTGCGAGGCTCCGGTGATGAGCTCGGTTGCACGCCCGCAGCCCGCGTCAAAGTGGAGCGTCACGGGCTCATTCGCGGCATTCACGGCCACGATTACGCGCTTTCCACCAATCGCTCGTTGAAATACGAGCTGCTGTGGCTGACACTGGAGCTCATGGTAGTCTCCCCTGCAGAGCGCCTCGGCTCCCTCGCTTGTAAGTCGTGCCGCCGCCAGCGCGGCCATCCACTCGGTGAGGTCGTTCCACTCCGGCGCGTCGAGCGCAGGCCTTAGCTCGTGATCGCCAAAGTTCCGCTCGCCTTCGATCCCCCACTCGCTGCCATAGTACACGCATGGCACGCCACACATGCCAAAGAGCAGACCATACAGAGGCTTGAGCTGGTTCCTGTCCGAGAGCTGCGTCGCAATGCGCGGCACGTCATGGTTGTCTACGAAGTTGAGCAGGTGCTTTCCGGTGTAGAGGTTCCAGGGCTTGTCTCCGCTCTGACGCTCGAGCGTGTAGGCGATCTCGTGCATGTTGGCAGAGTTCATCGAGCTCCAGAGGCCCTTATACGCCTCGTAGTTGTACACGGAATCACAGGCGCCGTCGTTCATCCAGCGGTTGTAGTCCCCGAACATGGTCTCGCCGACGAGAACGAACTTCTCGTCGCGCTTCTCGGTAAGATCGTTGGCAATGCTGCGAAGGTAACCGAGGAAGCCCAGATCGAGGCAGTATGCCACGTCAAGCCGCAGGCCATCGATGCCAAAGTCAGCCTCCCAGCCTCGAACCACATTCCCCAGATACTCGTTGAGCTCGAGATTGTCATGGTTGAGCTTCACGAGGTAGGGCACGCCCGCCCACGTCTCGTAGCTAAAGCCATCGTCATAGGCGGAGTTGCCGTTCCAGTCGATGTTGAACCAACTGGCATACGGGCTGTCGCCCCGCTTGTCCATAACGTCCCGGAAGGCCCAGAAGCCCCGACCCACATGGTTGAAGACACCATCAAAAAGTACACGAATTCCCGCTTCGTGGAAGGCATCGACAACCGTACGCAGGTCATCGCCAGTGCCTAGGCGCGCATCTACCTTGGTATAGTCGCGCGTGTCGTAGCCGTGGGCGTCGCTCTCGAAGACGGGATTGAGCATGACGCAGTTGGCACCAAGCTTGGCCACGTGATCAACCCATCCGTCGCTCACGATTTTGACCAGACGGTGCTCGTCGTCGTTTGCCTTGCCCCCATCGGAACCGTCATTTGCCCACGGCGCACCGCAGAGACCGAGGGGGTAGATCTGATAGATGAGCGAGCCTTCATACCAATTCATGTCATCTCTCCATTCTTGTGGAAAGTCCTGGCGCTGCCTGCGCACCCGTTTGGGGACTCCACGCGAGAGGCCGATTTTGCCAACCTCGCTGTTGGAGGGATCAACCGAGCCAACTACCTTGTCGAGAAGACCAAACTCTCCGCAGACGTCGAGCACCGTACCCACGCCTACGCTTGCGTCGCCGCGCTCGATGCGAGAAAGCGTGTCACGCGAGACGCCTATACCCGTAGCCAACTCATCCGACGTGAGCCCACCGATCGCGCGCCACGCCCTCAAGCTCGAACCTATCTTCCGCATAGCATCTGTCGAAGCATCACGAACCATCTTATGCCTCCTATTACGTCTGATATATACGACTTAGTTAGTTATAGTACATGATTTATCAGTTGTATTCAGTGGCATCTCAAAGTAATTCTGTTCAAAATGCTTGCTTTTCGATGCGGCTCCACGTAAGTGCAACGCAGATGGATTTGGTACAAGGGCTACCCAGAGACAGCAGCGCTGTGAATACCTGCAGAAAAACGGGTCGAATGTACGCCTTTCTATCTCTCGGTCCACACTCGGGCTATTGTTTCCTGCAGTTTTGTTACCTCAAAGGGAGTTTGACGGGACGTACGCAAAGTCAGTCGTCCATTCGACCCGTTTTTCTGCAGGTCGTTGAGCGGCTCGGCCGCCGACAGGTTTGGTATCACCGCCGGAACCCCGCGCAACCGCAGGGTAACCCTACTTTTCTAGTGCCCGCATGAAAGGCGCGTCTTGGACGCCTACTGCATCCGAGATGCGTAGCTCCTCATGCCGGAGAGGCAGATTGCGTCGGCGTCGTCACGCGCCCGGGAGAAGAACTCCTCGGTGAGCAGGCTATATGCGGGCGTGCCCGAGATGAAGTCGCGCTGGTTCTCGTCCACGATTCTGCAAGCAACATCCACTGCGGCGAGTGTATCGTTCTCATCGATGCCGTACTGAGGGAAGTTCGCGGACGCACGCACGAGACCATGCGTGAACTCGGGTTTCATGGAGATGGCCAGCGTCTTGCCAAAGAGTGCAAAGTCATCCTGCTTTCGAATGCGCGTCTCGTCAGAGGACAGCACGCCGATGCTTTTGATGAACGCGCGCACATGGGCGTTATATACGTGATCACACACAAGATGACACCAGGCCCCGAGCACGAGGTCGGAAACCTGCCCTCTTTCCTTGACATAGCTATCCCAGAACTCGTCATAGCGAGGCAGCGGAATCCTGTCGCCCGTGGCGAAGTGAGTGACCTTGTAATCGATGATGCGCGTGGGCCTTGGCACCATGTAGCCCACGTAGATGTCGGGCACGAAGTTGCCGAAGAGGAACTCGTTGGCATCGCGAACGCCGAGCCCATCCGCTCCCCCGCCCTCGCGGAGGAGCCGTTCCACGTGTGCAATATGGATATTCCAGCTCGGCACACTAGCCCCTGATCTCTCCACCAGTGGCGCGAAGGACCTTCTCCACCAGCTTGGCATGGGTCCTCTCGACCTCCTCGGAGGTGAGGGTGTGATCGGCCGCGCGATACTCCAGCGAGAAGGCCATCGATTTCTTGCCCACGCCCACACGGATGGGATCGCGGTAGACGTCAAAGAGGCGCACACCCGAGAGGAGCTTGCCGCCTGCGCTCTTGATGCGCTGCTCGAGCGTCTCGCAGGTGATGGACTCATCGACGACGATGGCCAGGTCGTGGCTCACGCCAGGGAGCGTGGGGACCTCTACATAGGGAAGCTCGCGCTTGGCCAGACCGAGGAGCTTCTCCACGGAGAGCTCGAAGGCCACAACCGGTGCGTCAACTCCGAAGCTGCGAAGCGACGTAGGATGAACATTGCCGACCCAGCCTATGAGCTCGCCCTTATTTGCATAGACCTCGGCGGCGAGACCAGGCTGCAGCCAGGTGTAGTGCTCGGGATCGGCCACCTTGAAGCGGACTCGCTCGATGCGAAGCGCGGAAAGGAGCTGCTCCACAGCACCCTTTGCATCGAAGAAATCAAATTCGGGATACTTCTGGTCCCACGCGTCATCGGCGCGGCGACCACTCATGACGCCGCAGACGAAGGTGGGCTCGTCGGGCTGGCTCTTGCCCTCACCGCCGTAGAATACGCGGCCGATCTCGTAGAGCGCCACGTTGACCACGCCGTGATCGATGTTGTACGCCACCGAACGGAGAAGGCCCGGCAGCATCGAGCGGCGCATCTGAGCCTGGTCGGCCACGAGCGGGTTGATGATCTGCACGGGAACGCCCCTGTGAGAGTCGCCCATGTTGAGCTTGGCGAGGTCATCCTCGTCGGCGAAGCAGTACGTGGTCGTCTCAGAAAGGCCGAAGGCGCGCAGCGTTGCTCCGATCCTGCGAATGCGCTGCTGCTCCACGGTGAGGCCGCCGGCATGGTTGCGGGCGGCGGGTAGGGTTGGCTCGATGTCTCCCTCGCCCCAAAGACGAACGACCTCCTCGATGAGGTCGACCTCACGCGTGAGGTCGGGACGGTTGGTAGGGGCGGTCACCGTATAGACGTCCTCACCGGCGGGCTCGATGGCGCAGCCGAGACGGACGAGGCGATCGCACATGAAGGTGTCGGGAATCTCGGCGCCGGCAAGCGCACGAACGCGGTCGGCGCGCATGGCGATAACGGAAGCAGGCACGGGCGCGGGATACCCGTCCACGACGCCCGGGCAGACCTCGGCACCGCAGCACTCCTCGAAGAGGGCGGCGGCGACCTCGGCGACGTTGGCGCAGTTGGCACCGTCAACCTGGCGCTCGAAGCGAATGGACGCCTCACTCATGAGGTCGAGGCTGCGGCTCGTACGCGAGATGTGGCCGGAATCGAAGACGGCGCTCTCGAGAAGGACGTCTGTCGTTCCCTCGTCGATCTCGGACTCGAGGCCACCCATGACGCCTGCAAGCGCCACGGGCGTGTGACCATCGTCGGTGATGACGGTCATGTCAGCGGTGAGGGTGCGCTCCTGGCCATCAAGCGTCGTGAGCTTCTCGCCTTCGGCAGCCGCGCGGATGACAACGTGGCGCTTGCCATCGCGCTCGGTGAGCTTGTTGAGGTCAAAGGCATGGAGCGGCTGGCCGGTGAGGTACATCACGTAGTTGGTGACGTCCACGACGTTGTTGATCGTACGGGAGCCGGCGGCGAGCACGCGGCGGGCGAGCCACTCGGGGCTGGGCCCGATCTTGACGTTTCGAACCACGCGAGCGGTATAGCGGCCGCAGAGCTTCACGTCATCGATGGTCACGTCAACGAGGTCGTGGGCGTCAGGCCCTTGGACCTGTCTGACGCATGGCAGATCGATGTGCGTATCCTCGTCGAGACAGGCGGCGGTCTCGACGGCCATGCCGGTCATGGAAAGGCAGTCGGGGCGATTGGGCGTAATCTCGCAGTCGATCACGGTGTCGGAGAGGCCTTGGTAGTCGGTGAAGGGCACGCCCACAGGAGCGTCCGCTGGCAAAACGATAATGCCGGCATGATCGGAACCAAGACCGAGCTCGCGCTCCGAGCAGTTCATGCCACAAGACTCCACGCCGCGAAGCTTGCTCTTCTTGATCTTGAAGTCACCCGGGAGAACCGCACCGACCGTCGCCGTCACGATCTTGTCGCCCTCGTTGAAGTTCTGGGCACCGCAGACGATCTGCAGCGGAACGGGACTGCCGTTCTCGTCCACGTTGTTCGGCCCCACGTCGACGAGACACACCCACATGTGGTCAGAGTCGGGATGGGGCCTCTTGCTCACGACCTGAGCCGTGTACACGTGATCGAGGTTGGCGCCGACCTTCTCGACGGCCTCGACCTCGGTACCGGTGCGAACGTACTCCGCCACGAGGTCTTGCGGGTCCTCGGGCACGTCGACCATGGTCTTGAGCCACTCATACGAAACGCGCATTGTGCATCTGCCTTTCTGGAAGCGCGGCTCGGCCGCGAGGAAGTTGTGGTTGGGCGCGTGTCCTAGAACTGGCTCAGGAAACGCATATCGCCGGTCATGAGCATGCGCAGGTCAGGCAGGTCGTAGCGGAGCGCTGCGACGCGCTCGACGCCGATGCCGAAGGCAAACCCCGCGTACTTCTCGGAATCGATGCCGCAGTAGCGAAAGACGTTGGGATCGACCATGCCGCAGCCGAGGATCTCGAGCCATCCGGTGTTCTTGCAGAAGCGACAGCCCTTGCCGCCGCAGACGCCACAGGACACGTCAACCTCGCAGCTGGGTTCCGTGAACGGGAAGAAGTGCGGGCGATAGCGCGTGGCACGGTCTTTGCCAAAGATCTCGCGCGTGAAGTAGTCAAGCGTGCCCTTGAGGTCGCCGAAGGTGATGCCCTCGTCAACGACGAGGCCTTCGACCTGCGTGAACTGCGGAAGGTGGTTGGCATCCGCCGTGTCGGGGCGAAACACGGTGCCCGGGCAGATCATGTAGATGGGCGGCTTCCTCTTCTCCATGACGTGCACCTGAACGCCTGAGGTCTGGGTGCGGAGAAGCACGTCCGACTCCCCGAGCACGTGGGCCTCCTTGCCCTCGGGCGCGTTGTCCACCACATAGAAGGTGTCCTTCGCGGAGCGGCTGGGGTGGTCCTCGGGAGCGTTGAGCGCGGTGAAGTTGTAGTAGGTCGTCTCGATGTAGGGACCATCCTCGACGGTGTAACCCAGCCCGACGAAGATGTCTTCGATCTCCTCGCGAATCTGCGAGATGAGATGCTGCGTGCCGGGCGTGAGCTGACGGCCGGGCAGCGTGACGTCGGCGGCATCTGCCTCCATGCGCCTGGCGAGAACCGCACGGTCGAGATCGGCCCTGCGCTGCCTGATGGCCTCATCGACGTTGGTGCGCACCGTGTTGGCGAGCTGACCCATGGCCGGACGTTCCTCAGGCGAGACCTTGCCCATCATGTGCATAATCGCCGTGAGCGAACCCTTGCGGCCGAGCACGTTCACACGGAGCGCCTCGAGCGCCTCCGGGCTCTCCACGCTCTTGAGGCCTCTCTGGACCTGCGCCTCAATCGCCTTGAGGTCGTCGGACATCGCCATTGCGCATTCCCCTTCCAGAACAAAAAACCGCCCATGAGCACTGCTGCCCAAGGACGGATGTCTCCGCGGTACCACCTTGATTGACACCCACGTTTTCTCTCGCGGGAGCCCCCTCGTTAAACCCCGTTGCGTGGGGCATACGGCTTCCCTAGTTGCGCGGACAAAACGCGCGTTCAGGTTGCAGCTGGTGGAGTGAACTCCGTGTCTCAGGCGTCGTGGGCGCCTCTCAACCGATGAGCGCCCTCTCTGTCCGACGCCGACGCGAGATGCGAACCTCTCCGTCATTGCCTAACCGTGTAGGATAGCACAGACGGCGGCCCGGACGGCGGCCCGGATGGGGACAGGGATATTTTGGGACATTCTCTGGGAGATGTCCCAAAATATCCCTGTCCCCATCCGGGCCGCCGTCGTCCCCATCCGGGCCACCGTCCGAGTTGTCACGCGTAGAGGTTCTTGGAGAAGTAGCGGTCACCCCTGTCCGGGAAGATCGTCACGATCGTACCGACCCTCACCCGCTTGGCCAGTTCGAGCGAGGCGGCGAGTGCGGCACCGGAGCTCGAGCCAGCGATGATTCCTTCGGCCCGCGCGAGCAGACGCGACCCCTCGAAGGCCTGGTCGTCGGTCACCTTGAAGACGTCATCCACAAGCCCCATGTCCATCGTGTCGGCCACGAAGTCGTTTCCTATTCCCTCGATGTCGTAGTCGCCGTGCTCTCCCCCGCCCATGGTGGATCCCACGGGGTCTGCCAGGACACCTCGTATGCCGGGGTTGCGCGACTTGAGGTAGCGCGCCACGCCGGTGTAGGTGCCACCCGAGCCCGCGCCCGCCACGAAGTAGTCGATGTCGCCGTCGAGGTCATCCCATATTTCAGGACCGGTGGTGCGAAAGTGCGCATCGGGGTTGGCTTGGTTCTTGAACTGGCGAAGCGCAATCGAGTTGGAGGTCTCCGTCAGGAGTTGTTCCGCCTTCGCGGCGGCTCCGAGCATGCCGTCCGCGCGCGGCGTGTTGACGATCTTCGCACCCAACGCGCGCATGAGCGTCTGCTTCTCCTGCGAGAACTTCTCGGGGACCACGAAGATCACGTGGTAGCCCCTTCCGATGGCCGCGAAGGCGATTCCCAACCCCATGTTGCCCGCAGTGCCCTCGATGATCGTGGAGCCGCGCTTGAGAAGACCGTCCCTCTCGGCTTGGTCCACCATGAAGACGCCCGTTCGGTCCTTGACCGAACCTGCAGGATTCCAGAGCTCGAGCTTGGCAAAGAGACGCACGCCCTCGGGAGCTCCCACGTTGTGAAGACGGACGAGCGGGGTGTTGCCGACGAGTTCCCTCATCGAATCATAGTACCGTGCCATGAGCGTAATCCTTTCACTTGTGATTGCATATGCGATCAGGAGACGTCTCGTTAGACGCGACTCATCTCAATGGCATGCCCGACGTCAGCGAGAATGTCGTCGGCATCCTCGATTCCCACGGAAAGACGGATGAGCCCGTCGGTGACGCCGATCTTCTCGCGGATCTCGCGCGGTACCGCAGCGTGCGTCATGGTCGCGGGGTGGCAGGCGAGCGATTCCACACCGCCGAGGCTTTCGGCAAAGGACACGAGGTCGAGCGACGAGAAAAAGCGACGAAAGTCGTGCCTCTCGCCAAGCTCGAAACTGATCATGGCCCCGGGACCGGACGCCTGGCGACGATTGATCTCGTAGCCCGCATCCGAAGGCAGGCCCGGGAAGTAGACGCGAGAGACCTCCGGGTTTCGTACGAGCGTCTCGGCAATGGTCTGGGCGTTGGCCACGTGGCGATCCATGCGCACGCCAAGCGTCTTGATGCCGCGCACGAGAAGGAACGAGTCAAACGGCGCGAGCACCCCGCCCGTGGAATTCTGGATGAAGGCGATGCGGCGGGCGAGCTCGTCATCGCGGACCACCACGAGGCCCGCGACGAGGTCGGAGTGGCCGCCCAGATACTTGGTTGCCGAGTGGACCACCACGTCGGCGCCCAGTTCCAGCGGGCGCTGCAGGTAGGGCGTCATGAACGTGTTGTCCACGATGGAGATGGCTCCGTGTTCGTGGGCCACGGCAGAGGCCGCCACGAGGTCGGTAACCTCGAGCAGCGGATTCGCGGGACTCTCGAGCAGAAAGGCCTTGGTCCGCTCGGTCACCGCGGCCTCGAAGTCATGCGGACGGCCGCCTCCGACCACGCGAAACGTGATGCCAAAGTTTGAGAATATCCTGTCGAGCAGGCGATACGTGCCGCCATACACGTTGTGCGAGATCACGATCTCATCACCCGCTGAGAAGAGCGAGAGCACCGCGGTAATGGCTGCCATCCCCGAAGCAAAGGCAAATCCCCTGGTACCCCCCTCGAGCTCGGCGATGAGACCCTCGAGGGCCGAACGCGTGGGATTGCCCGTGCGCGAGTACTCCCACTCGGGCTCGCCACCCACCTCACGCTGGCGAAAGGTCGAGGTCTGGTAGATGGGCAGGTTTACGGATCCGGTAGCTGGGTCCGTCGTGGCACCTGCATGGATGAGCTTGGTGGCAAAGGCAACGTTTGCGCTGGTCATGTTCTTCTCTTCCGATCGTCTGCATATGAAAAAGGGACCCGACGTGCGGGTCCCCAGAGAAATGACAGAGGCGACCCGCCCATCCGGGTCGCGTATGGCTGGAAGCGGAGACTATCCTGCAGCCCTGCGAGGCGGATGGTTCTGCATGGTGTCGCAGCAACAGGACGCGGTGAAAACACTCATGTCCTTCTCCTCCCAAGGCCTTGCCGACTCTTTAATTCCTAGTATGTTACTAGGGTTATAAACCTATGCAGACGCCTTGTCAACCACACCTCGAAAACGAATGAGCGCCTGGGAGATTGCGGAGACTGTCCCAAAATATCCCTGTCCCCTTTTAGCCCTTTTAGCCTACGGTGGACGTCTCCGCGCTCTCCTCCTCGCGCCTGAGCACCTCGTCGATGAGCATCGTGTTCCCGTGCTTGGCGAGCGCGATGAACACGCACATGACGAGTCCCGTGACCGCAACATAGAGAAAGAGCTGCGGCTCGGCGACGTCCATAATCGCTCCGGAGAGTATCGGCGTCACCACCTGGGCCGCCATGGAGACCGTGTAGTAGTAGCCGGAATAGCGTCCCACGGACGCCGCACCGCAGTCCTCGATGATCATGGGATAGACGCACAGGTCAACGGCACCAAGAGAAGCGCCCATGAACAGAAACAGCACGTAGTAGAGCGGGCTGAACGTCGGAAAGAGCCAGATCAGCACGGGACAGATCACCATGACCGTGCCCATCACGAGCGCCACGCGCTTGCGGCCGACCTTGAGAGAGATGTTGGCGACGGGCACGTAGGAGATGAGACCACCCGCGATGGTGACGATGTTGATGATCGCATAGGATCCGCCCTGCATGGAGAAGAAGTCTGAGGCGTAGCGCGAGATGTTGGTCGTCATCGCGTTATATGACATGTAGTAGAAGAAGACCGCAGCAAGGAGAATCGCAATGGAACGGCGTAGCCCGGGATCGCTCACACGATTCTTCCCACCAGCCCGATCGGCATCGGAGACGTCGATCTGCTCCTCGTCGATGCCCATGGCACGACTCTCGTCGTGCATCTTGGTCACGGTGGCGCGCTCGTTGAGAAAGAGCTTGAACACGACGGCGGAGCCCGCGATCATGATGCCCTGGAGGAGAAAGACGGGCAGGTAGTCGGGGTGGGCCACCGAGGGCACGAGTACGCTGATGGCAACGAGCATGACCCCTGTGCCCGCGTATCCCACGATCTTGTCGACGGAGTCGCCCTTGGTGCGCAGCGGTCGCGGCGTGATGTCGGCGACGATGGCGATCGTGGCCGTGCGATAGGCGCAGACCGCCACGAGCGTCACGAGGATCATCGCGATGAGGAAAGGCAGGCTTCCCACGTTGTTGGCCACGGCGATCATGGGCACGGCGACCGCTGCCACGGCGCTGCCCGCGAGGATGTAGGGGGTACGACGGCCCAACCTCGAACGGCACTTGTCGCTCATGATGCCGAACCACGGAAGGAGAACGAGCCCGAAGACGTTGTCGAGGGCCATGATCATGCCCGTCACGGTGTTGTCGAGGCCAAAGGTGCCCACGAGCATCTTGGGAACGAGGCCGTCGAACACCTGCCAGAACGAGATCATGCCCATAAACGGCAGAGACGCAATCGCCGTGCGCCTCCAGTCAAAGGGGGTCCTGCGCTTTCCCGCACCAAGCTCCGCCATGGCGGTCTCCTCTCCCGACGCTAGGCGCCGAGCTCGTCAAGGGCACGAACGAATGCCATGTAGAAGGCGATGCCACGCTTATAGCACTCGATGGGGATGTACTCGTCGGTGCCATGGATGCGAGAGCGCATCTCGGGCGTGTAGAGAAACGGGGCGAGTCGATACACGCGCGTGCACACGACGCTCATCGAGCGCGCGTCCGAGCAACTCGTCTGCACGTAGGGACAGCAGCCCGCCTCGGGATAGATGCCTGCCACACAGCAACGGATGTAGTCGAAGGCGGCGTCATCGTGGGGCGAGAGAGGGGCGGGTTCGTTGAAGAGGCTGTTCTCGGCCACGCCAACGGTAAGCGAGCCTGGAGCGCCGCTGGCATCTGCCTCGGTATCGGCCAAGGACAACGCCCGGGCAAGTGCTCTTTCAACGGTCTCGAAGGGAGCGACGCGCACGTTGAGGTTGGCCTGCGCCTCGGGCGGCAGAACGTTTCGGGTCGTAGCCCCCTCGAGCTGCGTAAGCGCGTAGGTGGTGCGAACCAGAGGGCCCGTCTCATGACCCGAGGCGAGGATACGTCCCACGAGCGGGCGGAAGAGCCACATGTTGGCAAAGACGAGTCGATAGACAAAGGGACCTCTCGAGGCGAGCTCCGCGAGCATGTCCCGTACGGCAACGTCCACATATGGCTTGCCGGGATGCGAGCAGATACGCTCCACGGCACGGACGAGCAGATGCGGGGCATCGTTGTCGGAGGGAGCGGATGCATGGCCACCCGCCGAGGTAGCACGCACCGTCAGGTCCACGTGTCCCTTCTCGGAGACTCCCACCATCGCCATGGGCACGGTCACACCGAGCGGCACACCCGTAGCCACGGCGCCACCCTCGTCGAGCACCATGGCGGGATGGATGTCGTGATCGGCAAGCCATGCGGCAGCGTGATCGGCCGTGGAGCACGACGTCTCCTCGCGGCATGACGAGAAGAACCAGACGTCGCGCGGAGGTACGTAGCCCATGCCGAGAAGCGTCTCGAACGCCTCCATGATGGCCGCGAAGCAGCACTTGTTATCGGTCGTACCGCGCGCCCAGATGCGCCCTTCATGAATCTCGGCGGCAAATGGCGGATAGGTCCAATCCTGGCCTTCAGTGGGCACGACATCGTGATGGGCCATGAGAAGCACGGGACCGCGCGTCGCATCGGCACCAGCCCACCGCATGAGGATGCCATAGTCGTCGATACGCGTAAGTTCGAGCGTTGCCAGGGTCTTGGGATAGAGCTCGCGCAGCATGGGAATCCACTGGTCAAAGGAGGAGTGATCGAGAAGGACGGGATCATCCCTCGAGACGGTGGGGATACGCAACAGGGTGCGGAAACGTTCGACGGCATCATCACCCGCCGCATAACCGCCGGCGTCTATCGGGGCGCCCTTGGGCTGGGCGGGTCTGAGCATGAGGGCGCGGGCCACGCATATGACGAGAGCGGCGACAAGAACGATAACCAGTGCGAGCACGACCTGCATGGGGCCTCCTTCAACGACACGTTCCATGGTAGGTCCGACCTCGACCTCGGTTGGTAAACAGCAGGTTTCTCAACGTGAAGGTATCGTTATTTTCGCTGGAGGGTAGTCGAGTGCCCGAATGGGGACAGGGATATTTTGGGACATTCTCGTAGCGAGAGTGTCCCAAAATATCCCTGTCCCCATTCGGGCATCAGCCGACGAACGGCCATTCCCCGGCCGCCAGGCTCTCAATCGCCGACGCAACGGCATCATCCTTGCACTGACCGATGTGCCAGCGTGCAGCGTCGGCTGCCGCCTGCTGCGCGTTGGCGACGGCCACCGAGTCGGGCACCACGGAAAACATCGCCAGGTCGTTGCCTGCGTCGCCAAAGACCACCACGTCATCGACCGTGATACGCAGCGCCTCGCAGAGCGCACGGACGCCCGATCCCTTGTTGTACCCCCGCGGCATGATGTTGGAGAAGCCTGTGCACGCAAAGTCGAAGTCCAGCCTCTCGACCTCCTCGTTGAGAAGGTCGATGAGCGCATGGGTCTCACCGTCATCGCCGTTGAGGAAGACGTTGGACTTGACTACGGGAAAGTCAGGCACCCCATCGACATCCTTGCAGGTCTTGGCGTATGAGGGAAACGGATGCGAGAGATCCTCGCGCGTGCCCGCCACCAGCAGCGGCGTTCCCCCGTCAAAGACGAGGAGACCGGCACCCGGCGTGGCCTCCACGATTCTCCTTACCCTCTCGAGAGCGTCATAGGGCGAGTGCTCCTCGTGGATAAGCTCACCCTCGAGGTAGACCTGCAATCCGTTGGTGGCAAGCATCGTGGAGCAGCAAGCCTGGTCGCCACGGAAGAAGGGTGGAATCCACTCTCGTCCACGGCCGCTCGCCGGACCGACGTGAATGCCCGCATCCTGCGCGGCATGGATGGCGGCAATGGTACGCACCGAAACGGACGTCTGGCCCTTAGGCATGATTGTCTCGTCGATGTCGGTAAGGATGAGCTTGACTGGCATGGTGTCTCCTTTGCGATGCTGATCGGTCTAACCCTCTGCCAACACGAGCTCGCAGTCAAGCTCGACGACATCGACGGCGACAGCCCCCGTGGGGTCCGCATCCATGACGACGGCATCAGCATCGGAGAGCGATCCAAAGCGCAGGAGCCCCGAAGCTCCGACCTTCGCCGAGTCGAGAAGCACGTAGGTCTTACCCGCACAACCGAGATACGCGCGCTTGAGCTCGGCCATGCTCGGGTAGTTGGTCATGAGACCGTGTCCCGGCACATATGCCGTAGGGCTCACGAAGGCCTTGTCGGGGTGAAGCATTCCAAGCGCGGCGAGGGTGAGGGGGCCTATCGTGTAGCGATGACCCTTGCGCAGGGCGCCACCGAGCATGACGACGTCCATGGCAGGCATCGAGCGATCGACGAAGTCCGCGATGGTAAAGTCGTCCGTCACCACCGTCACCCCCGTGCGCCCGCCGAGCGCGCGCACGAACTCAAGTGCCGTCGTGCCCGAGTCCACGAGTATCGAGTCGCCATCCGAGACGAGACCCGCCGCCGCGACGGCTATCGCACGCTTGGCCTCCACGTTCACGTTGACGCGTGCATCCTGGATCGAGACCGTGAGCGTCTTGGAGAGCGAGACTGCCCCGCCGTGCGTACGGCGCAGCTTGCCATCGTGCTCGAGGGCGTCGAGGTCGGCGCGAGCGGTCACGCGAGAAACGCCAAAGGCTTCCGCTACCTCTGCCACCTGCACCGAGGAGCTCTGGTCGAGCATCGAGAGAATCGCCACGCGACGTTCGGCCGCATAGAGTCCCCGTCCGCTTTCCTTCTTATCCACCGATCCTCCGATTGTGCATGAATTGTGTTTCCTTTTCTTTCTTCTAGAACAAGGATACACCTATCCTTTGTTTTCTTTTTCCTTGACAGTCTCCACGAAAAGAAGGTGCATGCCGCCGGTCCCATACGCTTCACCTGTGTTTGCTTTCATTTTCTCCTAGCTCCACATCACCGCCCACGGTGCCTCGAAAATGAGAGCCCGTATACTGTGAGTCGTCAGGGAGAACCGCCCGGCACGTCGCGCCGAGCGAGGTAGGAGGGAGTCTCGCATGCTCGTCACCACCAAGGACATGTTGCTCAAGGCCCAGGAGGGCCACTATGCCGTCGGCGCCTTCAACGTCGAGAATCTCGAGTTCGTCATGGCGGTCGTTGCCGCGGCAGAGGAGAAGCACTCGCCCGTGATCATGCAGACCACCCCGGGTACCATCAAATACGCTAGCATCGACTACTTCGCCGCCATGTGCAGGGTGGCTGCTGACGCGGCCAGCGTACCTGTCGCCATCCATCTCGACCACGGCGACGGATTCGACCGCTGCGTCCAGGCCATGCACGCCGGCTACACCTCCGTCATGATCGACGGATCGCACGTTCCGTTCGAAGACAACATCGCCCTCACCGCAAGCGTGACCAAGGTCGCAGGCCCCATCGGCATCCCCGTGGAGGCCGAGCTCGGCAAGGTCGGCGGCAAGGAGGACGACGGCCCGGCAGTGGAGGGCGAGAACCCCTACACCGACCCGGACCAGGCCGAGGAGTTCGTCGCACGCACCGGCTGCACCAGCCTTGCCGTGGGCGTGGGTACGGCGCACGGCGTCTACAAGGGAATCCCCCACATCGAACAGGGCGTCCTCAAGGCGATTCGCTCTCGTCTCGACATCCCCCTGGTGCTCCACGGCACCTCGGGCGTGCCCGACGACCAGGTTGCCGAGGCCATCGCCAACGGCATCTGCAAGGTGAACTACGCCACCGAGCTTCGTCAGGCGTTCACCCGCGGGTTCATGGGCTTCATGGCCGAGAGCCCCGACTGCTTCGACCCCAAGAAGCCGTCCAAGCGTGGCATGGCCGAGATTCAGACTGTCGTGATGAGCCACATGGACAACCTCGGATCAACCGACAAGGCCTAGTTCGCTCAAAAACGGCCGCTTCTATAAATGCTGATGCCCTCCGACTGCCTCATCGCAGGCGGAGGGCATCGTCTTCTCCCGAGCTAGGCCTCCGTCTGAATGACCTTCACCTCATGGTCCGGGTTGGCGACGGCAGCGGCAACGACGCCATCGGGGTCCCTGTCCATGATCACGATGTCGAACTCGCTCGGCTTTGCAAAGCGCACGAAGGAGCGACCGGCACCGACCTTCGTGGAGTCCATGAGCATGATCTTGTTGCGGGCATGCTTGAGGAACTCAACCTTGGTACGCGCTGTCTGCTCAAACTCGGCAAGGAAGCCAAAGTCGGGCTCAAAGCCATCGGCACCAAGAAAGACCTTGTCAAGGTAGATGTCGGAGAGGCTCGATGCCACCATCGAGCCGTAGTAGTGACGATAGTCGCGTCCAAGCGCGCCACCCGTCGAGACTATCGTGACATTGGGAAGATGCTGCTCGGCGTACTCGATCACGTTGCAGTCGTTGGAGATGATCGTGATGCCCCTCTTCTCGTTCAGGGCCCTCACGAACGCGAGTGTCGTACTTCCGGAACCCACGAGGATCATCTCGCCGTCGCTCACGAGGGTGGCGGCATAGCGTGCGATGCTCTGCTTCGCCTTGGCGTTGCGCCTCAGACGCTGGGGTACGCATGGAATGACGTATTGCGTCACGGGGACGGCACCGCCATGCGTGCGCTTGAGCTTGCCGTCACGCTCGAGAACGTCGAGGTCAGAGCGGGCTGTCACGGCAGAGACGTCATAGGTGCTGCAGATGTCGGAGATACGAACCGACGAGTTCGCATCAAGCATCTCCAGAATCTTCCTCTGGCGCTCCACCGCGAGCATTTTGGCAGGCTGTTTGTTTGGCATGTACATCTACCTCGAATCATGTCCTGCATTACTTATTACATTATCGCGCGCGGACGCATCAGATAGCTTGCGCATTGCCGGGGAATTCGTTGGAAGAAACTTATTCTGGGCGGACGGACACCCCTTGATGCGGCCTAACCGACAATATCGACATCGATGGTCTCCGAGATCTGGTCGACGAGGGCAAAGTCGCCCAAGCCAGCACACATGGCAACGTTGCCCCCCGTTGCCATGGCACGCCGGAGCGCAGACTCCACGTTCGAGCGATCGAAGAACCACGCCGAGAGAAAGCTCGCCAAGGTCGCATCGCCAGAGCAGGTGGAGGAGAGCACGTCGACCTTTGCCGCGCTGGCACGCCACACGTGCTCGCCATTAAAGAAGTAGGCCCCCTCGCTGCCGAGGGTAAGCAGGATGTTCTTGGCACCACGGTCGTGAATCGCATGCAGTGCGGAGACGATGTCCGACTCGTCGCTCACGTCCACGCCGAAGATCTCGGCAACCTCCTCGTCGTTGGGCTTGATGAGCAGAGGCCCCCTCTCCACGAGGTTCGCAAGGTGCCTGTCCGAGACATCGAGTACGAGCTCGGCCCCCTTCGCACGCACGACATCGACGAGCTCGTCATAGTAGCTCGAGTCCATCTCGGGCGAGAGGCTACCCGAGACGACGAGGCACTCGAGGTCGTCCGCCTGACGAATGACCTCGAGCATCTTCTCCTGGGCGGCGCGGTGTACGGGTGCACCCGCGTTGGGAAGCTTGTACTCTCCCTCGGGCGTCGTGATGAACACGTTCACGCGGGTGATGCCATCCGCCTCGACCGCCTTTACCGGACAGACCTTCGATGCCTCGCGCACGATGTAGTCACCCGAGAATCCTCCGAAGAAGCCGAGGATGATCGAGGGAACGCCATAGTGGCCGAGCGTGAACGAGACGTTCAGTCCCTTGCCATTGGGAGTGAAGACCGCGTCCCGCGTGCGATTGACCTTCTCGGGAATCATGGTGTCGGTCGTGACGTTCATGTCAATGGCGGGATTGGTGGTGAGCGTGTAGATCATGGGGGCTCCTCTCGACGCTCTCCACTCATCATAGCGAGAGAACAGACAGCGATAGATAGTTTTAGAAAGTAGATTCGGACTCCGCAAAGGGGCTCGGCGCACAGGCACCGAGCCCCCTTGTCGTTACGCGGGCAATCGCCCTACTGGATGACCTCGCCATGCTTGCGATAGTCGGCTCGCTTGAAGATGACAAAGAGGATGCCACCAACGACAGCGCCGATGAGAATGGCGAGCACCCACAGGCCGCCGCCGTCAACGACCGGCAGCACGAGGAAGCCGCCATGGGGAGCAGGGTCGTGGACGCCGAAGAAGATCGTGAGGGTGGCCGCGATGGAGGACCCGATCATCATGATCGGCATGACGGGCCAGATGTTCTTGGTCATGAACGGAATGGCACCCTCGGTGATGTGCGTGCAGCCGAGGATGAGGTTCACGATGCCATGCGTCATGGTCCTCCCTGGGAGAAGTACTTCTTGCCGACGAGAACGGCGAAAGGTGGTGATCAGCGGAGGAACGATGCATGCGGCAGGAGACGGCGGCCATGAAGTTGGTTCCGAAGTTATAGGTATCGGTACCAATGCCGGCGGCAGAGGCCTCGGTGAGAAGAGCGGTGCCGGTGACATAGGCGGCCTTGTTGACGGGGCCACCCATGTCAAACGGCACACATGCAGCCGATCGCGATGACCGAGGGACGATGGGGACCATGAGGCCTCGAGGCCCTTCAGGAAGTTCATCATGCCGGTGTTGATGGTGGCCATGGGACCGGAGATGCCGAGCATGACGAGACCGACGACTAAGGTCGAGAGGAGCGGGTACAGGAAGATCGCCTTCAGTACCGTCGAGGTTCTTGGGGAGTCCCGAGAGGAGCTTCTCGAGGCCGAGGATTACGTAGCCTGCGAGGAAGCCGCCGACGATGCCACCGAGGAAGCCAAAGCCCACACCCGTGCCGCCAGCGTCGATGAGACCGGTCTGAGCGCTGATCGGCAGGCCGTTGATGGCAATCATGCCTGCGACAAAGCCGGGGACGAGCGCGGGGCGCTTGCCGATGGACTCGGCGATGTAGGCGGCAAGGATGGGCACCATGAGGTTCATGGCGATACCGCCGATGATCTTGAGCATGGCGGCGAACGTGTTGTAGTCCGCAGAGGTCGAGTCGTAGGAGTGGATGCCCCAGAGGAAGGAGACGGCCGTGAGCACGCCGCCGGCGACGACGAAGACGAGCATGTGGCTGACGCCGTTCATCAGGTGCTTGTAGATGATATGGCCGACGGACTCCTTCTCGGTGTCGTCGTCATCGAGAGAGGCTCCGGCGACCTCGTCTGTCATCTCACCCTTGGCCTTGGCGGACAGGGCCTTGTCGATCAGGCCGTTCGGATCCTTGATGGCAGCGGTGACGCCGACGCTGATCATGGGCTTGCCAGCAAAGCGTTCTGCCTGAACATCCTTGTCGGCAGCGATGATGACGGCCTTGGCAGCCTTGATCTCTGCCGGGGTCACCTCGTTCTCGATGCCAACCTGACCGTGGGTCTCGACCTTGATGGTGAGACCCCGAGCCTCGGCGGCCTTTTCCAAAGCCTCCTTGGCCATGAAGGTGTGCGCAATGCCTGTGGGACAACCGGTAGCAGCAATGAGGTCGTACTCAGCCATCTGACACTCCTTTCCGTGTTAGGTGCCCCCGGGCACCTGTCCGACAGCGGCCGACCTCGCCGACCGCCTTTACCTAGGGCGTGACATGCGATTTCTCCACATATCAAACCCAATAACTCCATGATAATATCATGTATGCCGTGTAGCTGCAAGAAATAAATAGATATTTATAGATAGTTTTAGAAAGTTAATATTCTGATTATATGCATAGGTTATCTACTTGATAATCGCTTTCTAAATGGTGCTCTATCTCATTATTTTGCTTTTGCAACTATCGCAATAAAAGCAAAGTTACCGATATGTGCTCGATCTGAGGTCGAATAGAGAGTCCGAAGGAATCCGCCATGCCCCTCGACCCATACGAAAACGAGGCCGGGTTCGGGGTCATCGCCCCAAACCCGGCCTCGCCCGGCATCTTCGAAATGGTTCTAGTTCCTGCTCTCGCCAAAGAGACGAAGCGCCTCATAGGCGCAGCCATACATGGCCGCCTGGTTACCGAGGCTCGCCGCCTCGATCGCCACGTTCTTGCACGTAGGCAGGGCGTGCGCCAGGAAACGCTCGCGAAGCTCGGGGGCGAAGGTCGCGAATGCACCGGCGACGCCCCCACCGAGAAGGTACATCTGCGGGTCAACCACGCAGGAGACCTGCGCCATCGCCTGGGCGAGATACTCGCACATCTGGTCGACGGCGATCCTGGCGCAGTCATCGCCCGCGGCGAGGGCCCGGAAGATGGACAGGGTGTCGGTGGCATGCTCGATCCTCACGGGCGTCACGCCACGCCTCTCGCACTCGCTCAGGTAGAGGCGCACGATACCCGTCGCGGAGGCGTATTGCTCGAGGCAGCCCTTGCGACCACAGCCGCAGGTCAGGGTCTCGGCGGGGTTCACGGTGATGTGACCGATCTCGCCGCCCGCCCCAAAGGCGCCCGCAACGAGGCGACCGTTGACCACGACTCCGGCACCCACGCCCGTGCCGAGGGCGATGAGGACGAAGCTCGAGGTACCCCGTGCGACGCCGGCCCACATCTCGCCAAGCGCCGCAGCGTTGGCATCGTTGACGAAGGCGATGCTCGCGCGAGGGTGCGCAGCGGAGATCGCATGGACGAGACCCTCGGGGTCGAGCCGGATGTTCGGGAGAAAGCCCACGGAGCCGTCATCGGCGACCGGGCCCGGGATGTCCAGCCCGATGGCGATGACGTCGTCGGGTGACGAGTCGTGCGCCACGACGATCTTCTCGAGGCCACTGGTCACGATTGCGAAGGCATCATCGTCCACGAGCGCAGGAGTGGGGATCTTCCGTTCCTCGAGCAGCTCGCCCTCGGGGGTGAAGAGGCCGACCTTGATGCTGGTGCCGCCGATGTCGATGCCAAGAACCTTGTCCATGAATCGTCCTCTCTCGCAGGCTGCATGCGACAGCTCCGCGACATTTACGTTTTGTCGGTCGAATCAGTATCCCGCATCCCCGGCCGTTAGGTACACTCAATGCCAAACGAACCAGTCGAGCGAGTCACACGCCGCTCGGAAACGGAGGACACATGACAGATACAGCCAACACCGTGCAGTTGAACGCTGCGCTCGCAAATCCCCGGGCAGACATCGCATCCCTCGACGATCTCGAGCGACGTCTCTTTGCCTATCGCTACGCAATCGACGAGATTGCATCGTTTGGTCCCTCCATCGACCCCGCCAAGGCCACCGAGGAGCGCGGGGAGGCATACTCGCTCTTGGAACGGGAGCGTCAGGAGCTACTCTGCGCCGCCGGCACGGGTGCGATGCTCAACCGTCTCACCGAGAACTCGGCCCTGCTCGACGATACGCGCGCGGCCCAGGTGCGCGTGCTCCAACGCGATCGCGCGTCGCTCGTGGACATACCCTCGGAGGAGCAGGCCGAGTTCAGCCGTCTCACCGTGGAGGCCAACGACGTCTGGCGCCGCGCCAAGGCAGCGGACGACTGGGAGAGCTTCGAACCCTACGTGGATCGCATCGTGGAGACGAAGCGTCGCTTCTCCAGCTACAAGAACGCCGATGCCGACCCCTATGACGTCTGGCTGGACGAATACGAGCGCGGTACTGACCGCGGCTTCTATGATGCGTTCTTCTCGCAGGTGAAGTCGTGTGTCATACCACTTCTTGCCGATGTCCAGGCCTCAAAGCACAAGCCGAGCCATGCCGTGGTGGACGGTAGCTTTGACGAGGCACGCCAGTGGCGCGTCGCCGACGACCTCATGAGGCTCGAGGGCGTGGACACCGACGCCCTGTGGATGGGCAGGACCGAGCACCCCTTCACCGGCGGTCCCGGCGTGGGCTTCGTGGTGATCGCAAGCCACGTCTATCCCGACAACCTGCTCTCCAACGTCTTCTCGATGCTCCACGAGGGCGGCCACACGCTCTACGAGCAGAACGTCAACCCCGCGTATCGCTTCACCTCGCTCAAGGGGGGCACCTCCTCGGGCATGCACGAAGGCCAGTCGAGGTTCTTCGAGAACTACGTGGGCCGCAGCGAAGCCTTCGCAGCACCCCTCCTCGAGATCTTGAAGAGGCGCTTCCCTGGCCAGCTCGGGCGCGTGACACCTTTCCAGCTCTACATGGCCGAGAACTGCGCGGAGCCCTGCCTCGTCCGCTGCGATGCCGACGAGCTCACCTATCCGCTGCACATCGTGATTCGCTACGAGATCGAGCAGCTGCTCTTCTCGGGCGAGGCCTCGGCAAAGGACGTCCCCGGCCTCTGGAACGAACGCTACAAGAGCTACCTCGGCCTCGACGTCCCCGACTACTCCCGCGGCTGCCTGCAGGACACCCACTGGTCGGACGGCGACTTTGGCTACTTCCCCACCTATGCCCTGGGCAGCGCCTTCGGGGCGCAGCTCAAGACCGCGATGATCGACGACGGCGTGAACTTCGACGGAGCCTGCGCGGCAGGCGACCTCGCACCCATACGCGAGTGGCTGCGCACCCGCATCTGGACGTGGGGCCGCGCGAAGGATGCCGGCGAGCTCATGGAGGCGGCGTGCGGAGAGCCCTTCTCGCCCACGTACTTCACCGACTACCTCACCCAGAAGTTCTCGTCCATCTATGGGCTGTAGCCAACGTGCGCGCGCTGGTGCAGAGGGTCGAGAGCGCTTCCGTCACAGTGGCGGGCTCGGTCGCAGGCTCCTGCGAGGGGGGACTGCTCGTCTTTCTCGGCGTGGGCTCAGGCGACGACGGACACGTGGCCGAACGTCTCTGGCGCAAGGTCCGCGACCTGCGCATCTTTGCGGACCAAGCGGGCAAGACCAACCGCTCGCTCGTTGACGTGGGAGGCGACGTGCTCGTGGTGAGTCAGTTCACGCTCTACGCCGACGCGTGCCGCGGCAATCGCCCCTCCTTTGCTGGGGCTGCCGTGCCTGGGTTGGCGGAGGCGCTCTACGGGCGCTTCTGCGAGCTCGCCGAGAATGACCTGGGCTCCGAGCACGTGGGGCGAGGCGTCTTTGGTGCCGAGATGCGCGTAAGCCTCGTAAACGACGGCCCGTTCACCATGATGCTCGACTCCTCTGAGCTCGGCTTCCGTCCCGACAACGGCTAGCGGTAGCCGAGCGTCATGAGTCCGCGCATGATGCGAGAGACGTCATCGGCCTGTGCGCGCTCGTTGGATTCTGCCGTGAAGTCAGAAAACTCGAGTTGCATCTTGGACTTACCGCAGGAGATCTGCAGCATCTTGCCTGCAAGCATGCCTCCCTGGCGCACGGAGCTGATCTGGTCGAGGGGAATGCTCAGCACGTTCATGACCTCGTGCACCCTGAATGCATTGATGATGGCAAGGTTCAGGTGATTCCTCGTGAGGCCTACGTAGGAGTAGGCGCTGGTAAGCGGCATCATCGACGGCTCGGTCCTCTCGGCGCAGGACAGACGTGAGATCGCATAGTACGAGGGGCCGGCCATGATAACGGATGCCCATACCTGCGCCTCGTACTCCTCGCCGTCGACGAGAAGCTCGCCGAGAAGCCTGTGCATGTCGTCTGAGTTCATGGAAGCCATTGCGAACATCCCCCATCTGCGAGCTGCCGCCCGCGCCGCATACGTCTGTATGATACCTGGAAAAGATACCTGTCACCATCTCCATGCTGGAGATGGTGACAGGTATCTTTTCCAGGTATCATGTCGCGCAGCGCAGTAGAATTGCGCCATGGGAGTGACGCAGACCAATCACGAGTGTTTGGAGCGCACATGAAGAGTTTTATGAAGGAATTCAAGGAGTTCATCGCCAAGGGCAATGTCATGGACATGGCCATCGGCATCATCATCGGCGGCGCATTCACCGCCATCGTCACATCGCTCGTCGCCAACATCATCAATCCCCTCATCACCCTCATCACGGGTGGCTCCACCGGAGTCGGTGGCCTGCAGATCGTGGTCAACGAGACGACCACGATCGACTTCGGGGCATTCATCTCCGCAATCATCAACTTCTTGATCGTCGCCCTCATCGTGTTCCTGCTCGTCAAGGGCATGAACAAGTTCACCGACAAGGCCAAGACGCTCAGCAAGAAGCAGGAGGAGGTCGTGGCGGAAGCCACTCCCGTGTGCCCGCACTGCCTTGAGGAGGTCAAGGCCGGTGCCACTCGCTGCCCGCATTGCGGAGGCGAAATCCCCGGCGGTGCCAGGTAGCGCCTGTGCCCATCAGAAGGACCAGCCCCTCTTGAGCAGATAGGTGCCATGCGAGAGGTCCCGGCATGCGTGATTTCGATGGGACTCCTCGACTGACGACAGAAGCCCCCCCCGCTGGCATGTGCCACTCCCTGGCCTTACATGCACTCTTTATGGATGATAACCACGCCTGCGCCACGAGTGCAGAGGGGGCGCCAAGGCAGAAGCCCTGGCGCCCCCTCTGAAGAACCGTTCCCTGTGCTACTTTACGCTGAAATCGTACGATCCGAGCAAGGAGTAGTCTGTGCTGTAGATGTCGATGGTGCCGGTGCAGGTAGACGAGTTCGTGAGCACGGCCTCGTCCTGATCAAAGAACAGGTAGCACTTCTTGGTATCCGCCGAGTTGATGTGGCGGAAGAGGTTGGCCGTAACGGTGGTGCCATTAACCTTAAAATCGTCGGCCCCTACGACGAAGATCTCGTTGCCGGTATTGTTGTAGACGGTCATGAGGTAGCCGGAGTCGCCCTCGAAGTCGGATCCGATGGCGTAGACCTTAATCGTAACGTAGTCATCCTGCGCCACGGTAACGTCTTTGGTGCCCGTCTCGGTGATGTCTGCGATATAGGCATCCATATAGGCGTCGCTCTCAGGACTGCTGAGATCCGAGAGGGAGGTATCGGAGCTCGACGAGACGTCCTCGGTAGGAACCGTGATGGAGTCGGTGCGGTTCATATCGGGAGTGTCGTCCTTCTTCTCGAAGATCATACTCTCGCCGTTGTAGTCGACCACGAGGCTTCCATTGGAGTCGAGAGGACAGTCGAAGGTGTCACCCTCGCTGTCCAGCGTGATGGTCTTCTCGTCCTTCATGGACCAGGTACCCGTAAATCGGGTTCCGAAGATGTCCGCAAGCATGGTGCCGTCGGAATCGAAGTCGATGGTGGCATGCATGCCAAGCGTCTCGGACATGTACAGATACGAATCATGGCTGATATCGCTCTCGGTGCCCTCGAAATCCGCCGAGTACAGTTCCCATGTGCCCACGTAGCTGCTTTTGAGCGCCTCGAGGTCGGTACCAGGGACTGCACAGCCGGCGAGCACGACGACCAGCGCAATCACACTCGCAAGCACCGCACAAAGCCTCTTCACCTTCATGTCCTACCTCTTTTCCGGGTGTGCCCCAACGGCATGGCCGTCGCTTCCTGGGCGCCGAATGGCCCAGGCTAACCTGAATAATACCTGAATACATCCGAGAAGAGGGGCGCGAACGTAAGCGGCTTCCCGCTCCCGTACTTTGTTTCCAGACCAAGACCAAGCAAAATTGCATCTTGCTCATGTGCGAGGCTCAGTCTATGATGCACTGCAACTGAATAGTTCCACCAAACCGATGACGCGGGGATAAAGGCAACATATGCGCGCACAGAGAGTTCGGGCAGCTGAGATCCGAACCGAAATGCAGGTTGTCAAATGGGCCGCGGAGGGCGCGCTGAAAGCGGGAGCGAGTAGGACGCGACGTAAGGCATACGTCAGTTGCCGGGGATGTGAAGGCATCTCGTAAAGAGCACGGCACCAGAGCCGTGAATCAAGGTGGCACCGCGGGCATCTGATGAGCCCGTCCTTGACGTCTATAGGTATACCTATGGGTCAAGGACGGGCTCGTTTCCGTTCTTACCCACCGAGAGGAGGGGATGATGGACAAGTCACTCGAGCCCTCGCTCGAGCAGGTGCGAGCCATCGCCGCGTCGGAGAGCTATCGGTGCGTCCCGGTGAAGCGCGAACTCATGGCTGACCGTATCACGGTCGTCGAGGCGTTCAGGGCGCTCTCCACCGAGAGCAGCCACTGCTTCATGCTCGAGAGCGCGGAGCCCGACCAGCACACGGGACGCTACTCGTTCCTTGGATTCGATCCCACGCTCGAGATCTCATGCACCAACGGCCATCTGCGCATCGTTCGCAACGTCGAAGACGATGAGCCGCATGTGGAAGAGCGCGAGGTCGACCATCCCGCCGATGCCATACGCCAGATTCTGGCGGAGAACCGATCGCCCAGACTGGAGGGCTTTCCCACGCTCACGGGAGGTCTTGTCGGCTACTTCTCCTATGACTACCTCGCGTACGCCGAACCCACCCTGCGTCGTCCCGACCTTGACCACGGAGACTTTCGTGACGTGGACCTCATGCTCTTTGACAGGCTCGTGGTCTTCGATACCTATCGGAGCCGCATCATCCTCATCGCCAACGTGGACAGCTCCGACATCGACGCGTCCTATGCTGACGCCGAGACCAAGCTCGACCACCTGTACGACCTGCTCCGTAGCGACGTCCGTCGCGAATACGAGCCCCTGCACCTCATCGACGACCTTGCCCCCCGCTTCTCGGCGGACGAGTTCACCTCCATGGTCAACGAGGCCAAGCGTCGCATCTACGAGGGCGACGTCTTTCAGGTGGTGCTCTCCAACCCGCTCACCGCGCGCGCCACGGGAAGCCTCTTCGACACGTACCGCGTGCTGAGATGCCAGAACCCGTCACCGTACATGTTCTACTTCCGCTCCGATGACATCGAGCTGGCAGGCTCATCGCCCGAGACCCTCGGCAGGCTCACCGACGGCGCGCTCGAGACCTACCCGCTTGCGGGGACTCGCCCGAGGGGCGCGACCGTTGCGGCGGACCAGGCACTCGAGCGCGAACTCCTTGCCGACGAGAAGGAAGTCTCCGAGCACACCATGCTCGTCGACCTGGGACGAAACGATCTTGGTCGCATCTCGAAGATCGGCTCGGTGAGCGTGGAGAGCTTCATGAACGTCGTGCGCTTCTCTCACGTCATGCACATCGGGTCCACCGTCAGGTCGACCATCGCCGACGGATGCGACGCACTCGACGCCATAGACTCGATCCTACCTGCGGGGACCCTCTCCGGCGCGCCCAAGATCGAGGCCTGCAGGATCATCGCCGAGCTCGAGGGCTCCAAGCGCGGCATCTACGGGGGCGCCATCGGCTACCTCGACCTCTCCGGCAACCTCGACACCTGCATCGGCATCCGGCTCGCCTACAAGAAGGCCGGCGTCGTCTGTGTGCAGTCCGGTGCCGGAATCGTAGCTGACAGCATGCCTGACCGCGAGCACCAGGAGTGCCTCAACAAGGCGCGGGCCGTCGTCGAAGCACTGCACGAGGCGGAGGGAGGACTCGCATGATCTTGCTCATCGACAACTACGACAGCTTCTCGTACAACCTCTACCAGCTGATTGGCTCCGTGGAGCCCGACGTTCGCGTCGTTCGTAACGATGCCATCACCGTGGACGAGGTGGCCGCGATGGGTGCGACCGCCATCGTGCTCTCCCCCGGGCCCGGCAGGCCTGCCGATGCCGGCATCTGCGAGGATGTCGTTCGCCAGCTCTCCGGCAGCGTCCCCATCCTCGGCGTGTGCCTCGGACATCAGGCGATCTGCGAGGCATTCGGTGGCGAGATCATACATGCAAAGGCGCTCATGCACGGCAAGGCCTCCATGGCCGACCTCAATCCCAGTTGCGAGCTCTTCGAGGGAATCGCCTTCCCCTCGAAGGTGGGTCGCTATCACTCGCTCGAGGCGGATCCCGACACACTTCCGGCATGCCTGCGCGTGACCGCGAGCACGGCCAACGGCGAGGTCATGGCCGTCGAGCACGTGGAGCACCCCACCTTCGGCCTGCAGTTTCATCCGGAGTCGGTGCTCACGCCCGCCGGTCCCACCATCGCCCGAAACTTCGTAACCATCGCGCGCCGATTCCAAGCCCACCGCGCGTAGCAACCACCATCAGGAGGCAAAGCATGATCAGAGAAGCAATCGACAAGATCGTCCAGCATGGCGACCTCAGCTACGACGAGGCCTACACCACCATGAAGGAGATCATGAGCGGTGAAACGACGCCCACACAGAACTCGGCGTTTCTCGCAGCCCTCTCCACCAAGTCGACCAAGGCGGAGACCATCAACGAGATCTCGGGCTGCGCTGCCGCGATGCGCGAGCTGGCGACCCCCGTGCCACACCCCGGCATGGAGACGCTCGAGATCGTCGGCACGGGCGGCGACCGCTCCAACACCTTCAACATCTCCACCACCGCGGCCATCATCTGCGCCGCCGCCGGCGCAAAGGTGACCAAGCACGGCAATCGTGCCGCCAGCTCCACGTGCGGCACCGCCGACTGCCTCGAGGCGCTCGGGCGTGAACCTGCAACAGAATCCCGATAAGGTCGTCGACGAGCTCGAGACCTGCGGCATCGCCTTCCTCTTCGCCCAGGAGTACCATACCGCCATGAAATACGTCGGTCCCATCCGCAGGGAGCTCGGCTTTCGCACCGTGTTCAACATCTTGGGGCCGCTCACCAACCCCGCCAGACCTGAGTACTTCCTTCTCGGCGTCTATGACGAGTATCTCGTCGAGCCGGTCGCCAAGGTGCTCTCCAACCTCGGCGTAAGACGCGCCTTCGTGGTCTTTGGCCAAGACACCATGGACGAGATCTCCCTCTCCGCCCCCACCACCATCTGCGAGCTCAAGGAGGGCTACTATCGCACGAGCGTCATCAGGCCCGAGGACTTTGGTCTCGCCCGCTGCGAGAAGGGCGACCTCGTCGGTGGCACGCCCGCGGAAAACGCGCAGACCGTCCGCGACATCCTCTCCGGTAGGCTTGCAGGCCCCAGGCACGACGTAGCCGTACTCAACGCCGGCGCAGCGCTCTACGTAGCCGGCAAGGCACATGACATCGCAGAGGGAATCAGGCTTGCCGACGAGCAGATCGCAAACGGCAGCGCGGCCAGAACCCTCGAGGCCTTCATCGCCGAGAGCAACGAATAATGGCCGGAAACGATGACATCCTCGAGATGATCGCTGACAAGACCCGCGAGCGCGTGGCGCACGAGAAGACGGTCCACCCACTTGACGAGGTCTCCGCAGCCGCACGAGCGGCCGCAGAGACGGAGGGCGAGAAGACCTTTCCCTTTGAGAGGTCCCTTCGCGCACCAGGCATGAGCTTCATCTGCGAGTGCAAGAAGGCCAGCCCGTCCAAGGGCCTCATCTCGCCCGAGTTCGATCCCGTCGCCATCGCGCGAGACTACGAGGAGGCGGGAGCTGCGGCGATCTCGTGCCTCACCGAGCCCACGTGGTTCCAGGGCGCGGACGACCACCTCGCAGACGTCAGCCGCGCGGTCGCCATCCCCGTGCTTCGCAAGGACTTCGTGGTCGACGAGTACATGGTCTACCAGGCAAAGGTCATCGGCGCCTCCGCGGTTCTCCTCATATGCTCGATTCTTGACGACGAGCGGCTTCGCTCCTGCGTGGCGCTCTGCCACGAGCTCGGGATGACCGCGCTCGTGGAGGCCTATGCGCCCGAGGAGGTGCCGCGCGCCATCGCGGCAGATGCGCGCGTGATCGGCGTCAACAACCGCGACCTTCGGACGTTCGAGGTGGACTTTGGTCGCAGCATCGATCTGCGCCCCCTGGTCGGGCCCGACCGCGTGTTCGTGAGCGAGTCCGGCGTAAAGACCTGCGCCGACGTGGCTCGCCTCGAGCAGGCGGGCGTTGACGCCGTGCTTGTCGGCGAGACGCTCGTACGGGCGGGCAACAGACGAGCTGTCCTCGACGAGCTGCGAGGGGTTGCGCGATGAGCGACATCCTCCCGATGCGACAGGCGCTCGCCATGGAGCTGCTGCACACGACGGGTGGCCCCTGTCGCGTTAAGCTCTGCGGAATGTTCCGCGAGCAAGACGTTGTAGCCGTCAACGCGGCAAAGCCTGACTTCTGCGGCTTCATCGTGGACGTTCCCAAAAGCCATCGCAGCCTTCCCTCGAGAGATGCCGCCAGACTCGCCCTCGATGTGGAGCCGGACATCTTCACCGTGGGCGTGAGCGTCGATGCGCCGGAGGCAAGCATCGGCGGCAACGAACGTTTCGATGTGCTTCAACTTCACGGCCACGAGGACAACGACTACATCCTCCGCCTCCGCCTGCGCACCAGGGTCCCCATCATCCAAGCCGTCCAGGTGCGCTCCAAAGGCGACGTGGAGCGAGCCAATCGATCGGTGGCCGACATGGTCCTTCTCGACAGCGGCCAAGGTACGGGCAGCAGCTTTGACTGGTCGCTCCTCAAGGACATGAACAGGCCGTTTATTCTTGCGGGAGGACTCACGCCCGAAAACGTCGCGCAGACCATAGGCGAGCTCCATCCCTGGGGCGTGGACATGAGCTCCGGCATCGAGACCGCTCGTCTGAAAGACCCAGAGAAGATTCGTGCGGCAGTGGCCGCAGTAAGGAGTGCAGGCAATGCCTAACAGCACCACCAGTCGTGGGCGCTTTGGCGTCCACGGGGGACAGTACATCCCCGAGACGCTGATGAACGCCGTCATCGAGCTCGAGGAGGCCTACGACCGCTGCCGGGAGGACCCCGGGTTCCTCGCGGAGCTCGACCGTCTCGAACGAGAGTACGCCGGTAGGCCGTCCCTGCTCTACTACGCCGAGCGCATGACGAGAGACCTCGGCGGTGCCAAGGTCTATCTCAAGCGCGAGGATCTCAACCATACGGGGGCACACAAGATCAACAACGCCCTTGGACAGGCCCTTCTCGCCAAGAGAATGGGAAAGACCCGCCTGATCGCCGAGACGGGTGCCGGGCAGCACGGTGTGGCGACCGCGACCGTGGCCGCCTACATGGGCATGGAGTGCCGCGTGTACATGGGCGTGAAGGACATGGAGCGCCAAGCGCTCAACGTCTACCGCATGCGCCTCATGGGTGCCGAGGTCATCGGCGTGGAAAACGGCACGGGCACCTTGAAGGACGCCGTGTCGGAGACCTTTCGCGAGTGGACCAATCGCATAGACGATACGCACTACTGCCTCGGATCCTGCATGGGGCCCCACCCCTTCCCCACCATCGTCCGAGACTTTCAGGCCGTCATCTCCAGGGAGGCCCGCGAGCAGATCCTCGAGCGCGAGGGCAGGCTTCCCGATGCGGTCGTCGCCTGCGTGGGAGGCGGTTCCAACGCCATTGGCTCCTTCTACAACTTCATCGATGACGAGGGCGTCAGGCTCATCGGCTGCGAGGCCGCAGGCCGCGGTACCGATACGTGGGAGACCGCGGCGACGGTCAACACCGGTCGCGTCGGCATCTTCCATGGCATGAAGAGCTACTTCTGCCAGGACGAGTACGGCCAGATCGCACCCGTGTACTCCATCTCCGCAGGTCTTGACTACCCAGGGGTCGGACCCGAGCATGCGTGGCTTCATGATACGGGCCGCGCCGACTACGTACCCGTCACCGATGACGAGGCCGTGGCCGCCTTCGAGTACCTCTCGCGCGTCGAGGGCATCATCCCCGCCATCGAGAGCGCGCACGCCGTGGCCCATGCCATAAAGCTCGCCCCCACCATGGACAAGGACCAGACGATCGTCGTCACGCTCTCTGGGCGCGGTGACAAGGACGTGGCGGCCATCGCCCGCTACAGGGGGGAGGATCTCCATGACTAGGAGCATCGCTGATGCCTTCGCCAACGGCAAGGCCTTCATTCCGTTCATCACCGCAGGCGACCCCACGCTCGATTTCACCGAACGCCTTATTCCCGCCATGGCCGAGGCCGGAGCCGACCTCATAGAGATCGGCATCCCCTTCTCCGACCCCACGGCCGAGGGCCCCGTCATCCAAGACGCGAACCTGCGCGCCCTCAGAAACAAGGTCACCACCGATGACGTCTTCGACATGGTCGAGCGCGTTCGCAGGACCTGTGACGTGCCCCTGGTCTTTATGACGTATGCAAACGTCGTCTTTAGCTACGGAACCAAGGAGTTCGCCCGACGCGAACGCGAGGTCGGCATGTCAGGCGTCATCCTGCCCGACGTCCCCTTTGAGGAGAAGCAGGAGTTCGACAAGCCGTTCTCGGACGAGGGGCTTGACGTGGTGAGTCTCATCGCCCCAACATCCCATGAGCGCATCAGGACCATCGCCAGAAACGCAGGGGGATTCGTGTACTGCGTGAGCTCGCTCGGGGTCACCGGCGTACGCTCCGAAATCACCGCCGACGTCGGTGCCATGGTGCGCCTCGTCAAGGAGGCCAACCCGACCATCCCGACCGCCGTGGGCTTTGGCATCTCCTCACCCGCTCAGGCCAGAAAGATGGCCTCCCTCTCCGACGGCGTCATCGTGGGCTCCGCAATCGTGCGCATGATTGCGGAGCACGGCGAAGATGCCATGGAGGAGGTCATCGAGTACGTGCAGGGCATGAAGAAGGCCGTGGAACAGGCAGAGAACTCCTAGCACAGACGGCCCAGGGAGTGGAGCCCCAGAACCATCGGTCGAATTCGAAACCCTTGGCTCTGGGGCCCAGCTGTCGTTCGAGTTACGGGACACTACGCGGTGGCTATGCCTTCCACGCCACTGCGGATGAAGCACACGACCGAGAGCATGTGCCTATCGGCGTCACAGCGCTTCTCGTCGTTTTCGAGGATGTCGATCACGGTGTTGATCTCGGTGGTGGCAAGCCAGGTGATGATGAAATCGTCACTCTGCCCGAGAATCTTTCCGCTCTCCTCGAGCGTGGTGCGTACGCCATCCGAGATGATGCCCACGAGCTGGTTGAAGAACTCCTCCACGACGGAGTTCTTCCTGTTGTTGGTGATGATGTTGATAATGGTCTTGTTGCTGAAGAACAGATCGAGGATGAGTTTGCTCGTCATCTCGTCAAAAGCGAGGCCATCCATGGGGTCACCGGACGCAGTGACGTTGGCGAGCCTCTCGTAATGCCCGGCGAACACGCCGAGCACCTGATCGGTGACGGGTGCGATGACCCGCCTGAAGAGGTCTTCCTTGTTCTCGAAGAAGAAGTAGAGCGCTCCGGTGGTAACGCCCGCCTTCGAACAGATCTGGCGAAGCGACGCACCCTCATACCCACGTGCGGCAAACTCGGTAGTCGCCGCCTTCAGCAGTCCGCGCCTGGTCTCACCGCTATCGGACTTTGCTCGTCTTGACATGGCTCCTCTTTCTTGCCCTGCAGAGGGCACATAACGTTATCTCGAATTACTACAAGAGGAGTCATTCTACGCTATTTTCCGTTGGGCATTCGTTTCTTTTTGTAGGTGGTGGCACGTTCCATTCCAAGCGCCACTCACCACGCCTCAGACACCTTCGAGATATGCAGAAAGGGGACCGGACCTGCCTACTTAAGACGGCGGCGCAGGATGAGCGTCACGACCACGATGCCAAGACCGATGCCGGCGATGATAGCGATCAGGGCGACGGGCGTCGTGTCTCCGGTCACAGGAACGGACGAGGTGAGAACCGCGAGGTTGATGGTAGCCATGAGAACACCCTCCCGCTATTGGTGGACTACTTGTCCCAGAAGTGTTTCTTGGGCTTCTCGTCTGGCACGAAATCCTGAGAGCACATGAAACGGCCGCACACGTTACTCGTCCGCAGATACTCCTTGCCGAAGGGATCAACCACAGGAACAAGCCCGTCAGCCCTTTCGCAGAAGAACTTCTCGGGCTCGGTGCGAACATGCGGATCGGCGAGCGTGAAGCCACGACTACACTTCGCTTGGTACATCTGCGTCTTCTCATTGAGCATGAACGTGCTGTAGATGCAGTCAGAGCAGTGAAGACCAGCCATGGCACCGTCCCTCTTTCCGCATCGAAAGACACTAGCACGGAAGAAGATTACCATTTCGTGGGCAAACTACACCCATTAACCGATTTCTCCAGATTTGATAAGGTCACGAACCTCAAATAAACTCGAGCAGCAACGCGCGCAGAGCGAACGCATCTCATCACTGGGTTCTGCGAGGTCGGGAACCATAACCGTGATGAATCTCCCTGCGGCGCCAGCGCGCACGCCGTTATACGAGTCTTCGAGCACGAGGGTACGGCTGGGCTCGACACCCATGCGACGTGCGCACTCGAGGAAGATGTCAGGCTCGGGTTTGGTGTGCGCAACCTCCTTGCCCGAGACCGTCATCGTGAAGTACCTCTCCACACCCGTCACGCGGATGTGGTGGGCTATCTGCTCGGGGCTGCTCGACGAGGCAACGGCGCGCGGTATGCCACGCTCGTCGAGAAGGGCGAGCAGGTCATCAAGACCAGGCTTCTTGTCGATGCGGCGAGCAAAGGACTCGTTGGCGACGCCGGAGAAGTACGTCCAGAACGCCTCGGCATCGACGTCATCACCGAGATAGGAACGGAGAACCGCGGAGAACTCCGCGCCCGTGGTCCCGCGGGTGTCCGCATCGATACCTGGCTGTGGACCGTAGCCGAAGTGTTCGAGCGCAGGCCCCCATGCGCGCTGCCACACGCGCTCCGTGTCAAACATGAGCCCGTCCATGTCAAAGATGACGCCCTGAACCATTGACGCTTCCTTCCGTAATCTCACGACCTACCACAGACGGCATCGCCCAAGGTCGCTGCCGTACATAGGGTACCGTAAGTGCCGTGTAGATCAGCTTACATTCATGGCTTCTCTAGCGGAGGGGACGATGGGGATCACGATTCTGGCAAGCCTCGCCATCGGCTATGCATGCGGCATGCTTCTCACCGCCGACGTGGTGTGTCGCACGGTCTGCGGCAAGAGCGCGTTCGAGACGGGAGTGGGCAATCCCGGCATGGCAAACGTCGGCCATGAGCTGGGCGTCAGGTGGGCGGCTGTCGTGCTTGCGGGAGACATCGGCAAGACGCTTCTCGCATGGCTCGCGTGTCGTGCGCTTTTCCCCGGAGACGCGGCGACGGCAGGCGTCATGGCGGGTCTCGGCGCCACGCTCGGCCACAACTACCCTGCATGGCACCGCTTTCGCGGGGGTAAGGGCGTAACCACCACGTGCACTGCCATATTCCTCACCAATCCCGTGCTTGGCATCGTCTCGTGTCTCGCGGGCTTTGTCGAGGTGCTCTTCTGCGGCTACCTCTGCATGGGAGCCATCACGATCTCGGTGGCATGGCTCGTTCTGAGCATCATCTTCGGTGACGTCTACCAGTCCATTGCCGCCGTGACGCTACTCGTGCTCATGGTGCTCGCGCATGGCGGACCCGTGATGGGCATCCGCGATGGGTCCACGGGCAAGGCATCCATCTCCGAGCACTTTCTCTCGCTCTTTCATAAGGGGCATCGCGGTTAGCCGCTGCTGGCTAGCCAGTACCGACGTCCCGCATGGCGGCGGCGCACCACCTCGCGCAGCCGCCGCCTTTGGCCGAACGCGGACGAGCCGAACGCGGCGGCGGGAATGCGAGGGTGGACGCACCCCAGACGCAGCGATAATGAATCTCAATAGTACCGGCTCGAGGAAAGGGACGACATGGCAGACGAGGACGTCATTCGAGAGGCATTCGAGTTCGCATCGAGCGATGGCTCGTCGACAATCCACGGCACCATCTGGTGGCCGAAAGACATTGCACCGACGGAGGGCGAGATACCGCGCCCGCGCGGGGTGATTCAGCTCGTGCACGGCATGGCCGAGCACATCAGCCGCTATGATGACTTCGCCTGCTTCCTCTGCACCCGAGGCTACGTGGTGGTCGGTCACGACCAGATAGGCCATGGCGACTCCGCCGACCCCGCCAAGTGGGGCTGCATCCCACTGCGTGGGGGTGCGGACTCCCTCATCGGAGACGTGGGCAAGGTGCGGGAAATCGCCTCGGCGCGTGTGACACAGGACACGCCCTACGTCGTCTTCGGCCATTCCATGGGAAGCTTCGTCACCCGTTGCTACATCGCGCGCCATGGCGAGGGACTCGCCGGCGCCGTGATCTGCGGCACCGGTCACCTCCCTCCGGCCAAGGCGGGCGCCGCCAAGACGCTGTCCTCGGTCATTGGCTTTTTCCGTGGCGAGGACCACAGGTCGAAGTTCGTCGACGGCATGGGCGTGGGCGCCTACGTGAAAGCCGTTCCCAACCGCAAGACCGACCTCGACTGGCTCTCCTTCGACGAAGGCAACGTGAGGCGCTACATCGACGACCCCGCCTGTGGGTTCATGTTCTCCGTAGGTGGATACGCCGCCGTGGGAGCCCTCTCGGGCGAGGCGTGCAGACCGGAAACCGCCGCCAAGGTGCCTCATGACCTGCCGCTCCTCTTTATCTCTGGCGCAAAGGACCCCGTAGGGGACATGGGGGACGGCGTGCGCGTCGCGGTCGACATGGCACGCTCGGCCGGGTCCAGTGACGTTACCTGCATCATCTACGAGGGCATGCGCCACGAGATTCTGAACGAGACCGACCATGCTCGCGTGTATGACGACGTTGCGACGTGGGTCGACGCCCACGTGGACAGCGAGGGTGAGGAGTAGCCATGTCAACCGTTGACGAGAGGTTCGTCATCGCACTCGACCAGGGGACGACCTCCTCGCGCGCCGTGCTCATCGACCACCGAGGACGCATGGTCGACTGTGTGCAGCGACCGTTCCAGCAGATCTTCCCACAGCCGGGCTGGGTCGAGCACAACCCGCAGGACATTCTCTTCTCGCAGATCGGCTCTCTCACCGAGCTCGTAAACAGACGCGGTCTCGCGGCGTCGCAGATTGACGCCATCGGCATCGACAACCAGCGCGAGACCACCATCGTGTGGGATCCCACCACAGGTCAGCCCGTCTATAACGCCATCGTATGGCAGTGTCGGCGCACGGCGGCGATCGTCGACGAGGTCTGCGGGACACCCGAGGTCCGTGAAAAGATTCGCGTCAAGACGGGACTTCTCGCCGACGCGTACTTCTCGGCCAGCAAAATCGCATGGATCCTGCGAAACGTCCCTGGTGCCCGCGAGCGAGCGGACGCGGGCGAGCTGCTCTTTGGCACCGTAGACACCTGGCTCGTGTGGGTGCTCACGGGCGGTCTCGTGCACGCCACCGACGTCACCAACGCAAGCCGAACGATGCTCTACAACATCCACGAGGGCTGCTGGGACGAGGAGCTCCTCGATCTCTTTGACATACCTGCGACCATGATGCCCGAGGTGCGCCGATCGAGCGGCAGCTTTGGGGAGACGAGCTATCCAGGCGTGCCCGCTGGCGTGCCCATCACCGGCGTTGCGGGCGACCAGCAGGCCGCCCTCTTCGGACAGTGCTGCTTTGAGCCGGGCCAGGCAAAGAACACCTATGGCACGGGCTGCTTCATGCTGCTGCACACGGGCCGCAACGCCCGTGAGAGCCGCAACAACCTCGTGACCACCATCGTGGCATCGCCGCCGTCGGTGGAGGGCACCGAATACGCGCTCGAGGGCTCGGTCTTCGTGGCGGGTGCCCTCATCCAGTGGCTCCGCGACGAGCTCGGCATCATCCAGAACGCCAGCGAGACCGAGTATATGGCCAAAAGCGTCCCCGACGCGGGCGGCGTCACGATCGTGCCCGCCTTCACGGGCCTGGGAGCGCCCTACTGGAAGCCCGATGCCCGCGGCGCCATCTACGGGCTCACGCGCGGAACCACGCGCTCGCACATCGCGCGCGCCGCGCTCGAAGCCATCGCCTACCAGATCGCCGACCTGTCCCTCGCCATGGCGGCAGACGCCGGCAAGCCGCTCGCCACGCTCAACGTCGACGGCGGGGCGAGCGCGAACGACTTTCTCATGCAGTTCCAGGCGGACCTTCTTGGATGCGAGCTGCGCAGACCCCAGAACACCGAGACGACCTCCCTTGGCGCCGCCTATCTCGCGGGCCTCGCTACGGGCTTCTGGGGTGGCACCGACGAGCTGGTCGCGCTGCGTGAGTCCGATGACGTCTTTTCGAGAAGGATGGATCCCGCGCAGGTAGACGTCCTTCTCGCTGGCTGGCACGAGGCAGTGAGAAGGACGATCTAACCTCCCGGTGCCTGGTGGCTGCCGGTGGGGGTGGGTGCTGGAGAAGGTGACAGGTATCTTTTCCAGGTTAAAAAACCTGGAAAAGATACCTGTCACCTTCTCCAGCACCCACCCCCACCGGCAGCCACCAGGCACCGCGCCGCTTCTTCGGCGAGCTCGCGAAAACTCTGCATGAGGCTCGAGAGATCCTCGGGCGTAGCCGCATCGACATGCACGCCACAGGTCACCGAGACGGGCGCTCCGATCGCCTTGCAGAGCCGTCGAGCCACAAGGGCTGCGGCCTCGACGTCCTTGTGGCCCGGAACCGTCACTTGCCATAGGTCGCAGCTCGAGAGATGCTCCCCATGAACCTCTGGGCCAGGCGCCGCGAGTGCGACGCCTCCCACGTGAGGCAGGTCGCCTCCGTACAAAAAGGCGCACGCGCCCTCGCCGTCCGTCGAAGAGACGTCGAGGGTGACGTGAAGCCTTCCCTCTCCCGCAGATACGCTGAAGCACTTCACCTTAGCCCTCCCAAGGCCTGAAGAAGCGAAACTCAATGCCAAACTGCATGAGTACTTTTCCCACCACGTGGTCCACCTGCTGAGCCGTGGTCTCGCAGCCGTTATAGAACGTGAGCATGGGCGGGCAGACAACGTAGCCATCTTCGACCGCCTGCAGGATGTTTCTGCAATGGCTACGGTTGAGAGGCATCTCACGCGGGACGAGAACGACCTTGCGCCCCTCCTTCACGCAGACGTCGGCCGCACGCACAAGAAGGTCATCGTCATAGGAGTTGACCATGGCCGAAAGACTCTTCATGCTGCACGGCGCAACGATCATGCCGTCGGTGCGATACGATCCGCTCGATACGGCCGCAGCGAGATCATGGTTGTCGTAGACCACGTCCGCCAGCTGACAGACGTCATCCTCCGTGATGATTGTCTCGCGTCCGAATATGAGCCGCGCGCCATCGCTCACGATGAGATGGGTCTCCACGTCGGGCGTCTCCGCCAGTGCCTGGAGAACGCGATACCCAATCTGCACACCGGTTGCCCCGCTGATGCCCACGATGATCTTGCGCATGAGAGTTCCTTTGGTCCAAGGGAGCTGCGAGCCTACATCAAGCCAAACAGGTGGAACCAGGCGGCCTCGACGAGCAGGACGACGAACACGACCGCCGTCAGGGGAATGCCCATGCGCATGGCGTCCTTCGAGGAGTAGCCGGCGGCATCCGGTCCCTCGCCCACGAGAATCGCGAGGTTGTGAAACGGCAGGATGTAGTGAATGTTGATCGCGGAGAAGACCATCATCGCCACGGCGATGTCAGACACACCAGAACCCGAGGTGAAGGCGAGAAACGCTGGGATGCAGATGCCGAGGACCGCCATGACAGAGCCCATGAACATGTGGATGATCACGGTGATGACGGCGATGAGCAACGCGAGGACGAAGATGTTCGAAGGCACGGAGCTGGGCAGCACGACGCTGGCGATCCAGGCGTTCATGCCCGTGGCACCGCCCACGGTGCCGATGCCCATGGCAGCCGTCAGGAAAACGAGCGTGTTGATGGGCACGGAGTTCCAGGTGGCGGGGGTGAGAACCTCGCCAAGTACGGGCAGCGCCATGATTGCGCCAATAATGAGCGTCACAAAGCCGATGTTGAGACCAGTCACCGACTCGGTGAGCCAGAGCGCGATGGCGATGACGAGCCAGAAAATGGTGCGCTTCTCCTTGGTGGAGATGGCTCCGAGGACATCCTGCCTTGCGCGCACCTCATCGAAGTCAATCTCCATGTCCCTCTCGGGCCTGAAGAGGAAGAGGCCGAGAAAGAGCGTGGCAACAGTCGCCACGAGCATGGGCACGGACATGTAGATGAACCACTGGATGAATGAGACGCCGTCAGCCGCATAGGATGCGACGAGCGGGTTGAGCGTGGCGTCGCCCGTGAGAAAGAACATGGAACAGGGTGCCGCGGCGGCAAAAACGAGGAAGCCAACCTTGTTCTTGTCACCCTGGGACATCTTCGCAGCATCACAGATCGAAAGCATGACAGCGAGAATCATAAATGCGCGGGGAAAGGGATGGGGAATGAGCAGTGAAAGGACAAACGTCAGGACGAAGATGGAGACGACAAGAGACTTCCAGTCGCGGACGAACCTTATCGCGAACCAGTAGGCGATGCGTTCGCCGAGACCGGACTCCTTCACGGCGGCGGCGATGAGGTAGGCGCCGATGACCATCCACATCTGCATCTTGGTCCATGACGCGAAAACCGTCGCGGTGTCAGAGGTGCCAGTCAGTATGAGGAGAGCGAGGTAGATTGCGGAGACAAAAGCGGGCTGGGCCGCGCCGCAGGCCCACCACACCACGGTCATGAGAGTCAGGGCGAGACACTGCTGGCCCTGCTGGCTAATCTCCGCCAAGGCGTTGAGCGGTGCCACCCATACGAGCCCCAGCACGATGAGACCAGCGAAGAGCCCCACCGTCTTCTTGTTGAGATTCACGAATTACTCCCTTCGGGAGTGGTCTGGTGTTTAACGGTTTCTAGTACGCGAGCTCAGATGCCCATTTGTCCTCGTCGATCTCGAGGAACTGGGAGCGTATGAAGTCCTGCTGCTGGTCAAAGGGCACGGTACAGTCGAAGATGGCCTTGCAGGCGATGCCATGGACGCGAATGGAGGGGTCCATCGAAGGATCATTGGATGGGTCGAGAACGTGACAGTGGCAGCCTGGGATGGCGATGACATCGGTGTCCGCCTGGAAACGCGTCGTCATGGCCCACATCACATCAGACATATCAAAGATATCCACGTCTGGGTCGACGAGGAAGACGTGCTTGAGCTCGGAGAAGGCCGAGAAGGCAAGCATCGCGGCATTACGCTGACGTCCCTCGTCGTTTCTGCTGCTCTTTTTGAATTGCAGTATGGCTACGAACTTGCCCCCGCCACAGGGCGCGGCGTGAACGTTGACCAGACGCCCCGGGATGGCCGCCTCGACCATCCTATAGATGGATGCCTCGGTGGGAATGCCAGCCATCGAGACGTGCTCTTGAGACGGTCCGATGCACGACTGCATGATGGGATGTTCGCGCGTGGTGACCGCCGTGACGTGAATCACATTGAGGGCTGGCTTGGCGTCACCGGTATAGCCGGGAAACTCTGGCATGGCCTTACCCGTATGGGAGTTAACGTCTTCCTGGATGACGTCGCTCACCGAGAGGTATCCCTCGAGGACGTACTCGGCGTTGGCAATGCAGCCCTGTTCGACGGTGAGGCACTTCGCCAGCTCGACGGGCCTACCACGCAGAGCGCCGGCGATCTGAAGCTCGTTGTAACCAAGCGGCGTGGTTGGAGCCTCGAAGCCCGCGCACATGTAGACAGCGGGGTCCAGACCAATGGAGATGGAGATGGGCATGTCCTCGCCGAGCTTCCTATACTTGTCGAGGAAGGCCCCCAGATGGCGCGAACCCGGCGTAATCCACATGCCGAGGGTCGTGGCGTCTTCGATGCAGAAGCGATGGATGGTGACGTCAGAGGTGCCGTTCTCGGGGTCGGTGCCCATGGCGAGGCCCATGGTGATGTAGGGGCCCGCGTCCTCGGGAGTATTGGTGGGAGCAGGTACGATCTTGCGCAGGTCGAAGCTGGAATCATCTGCCCTGTAGACGACCTCCTGGCAGTCGACGTGCTCGTCTGCGCCAATCATGACGGGAGGAATGACCTGGCTGAGCTTCTTGCCCATCTCGATACCGAGGTGCTCCTCCTCCATGCCGATGAGCTGGGCCACACGCCTGCGACTCGCGAGCATGCCGATGACCACCCTGGCATCATCGAAGCCCTTGACGTTGGAAAACAACATCGCCGGGCCCTCCTTGGTCGGTCGGGCAACGGTTCCGCCAGCCCCGACGTGACGGTAGACGCCCGAGACCTCGGCATCCGGGTCGACCTCGGTGTCGGTCTCGAGGAGTTGGCCAGGCTGTGTCTTGAGATAGTCGAGCGCGGAGCGAAGATCATGAATCTCTGCCATGTGTACCCTCCAACGATTTGGTGGCCGAAGCTCGTCTTCGGCCCTTCACCTGTTGCCGCAATCGTAGAAGGGTGTTGCAGGTATCGAGTCAAGCCAGAACCTGAGATTATTTCGAAGTGCAGGAGGGGTACTCGAGGGGATGATCCGTCCTGACCCTAACCTCAAGGCGGCAGAAGTCCTTCGCGCACCCATCGGTGTGGAAGACGGAGTCGAGCAGGCAGCTATCAATGACGTCGCCTTCAGGCACAAGGCCACGGGAGCGTGCCCAGACCAGCAGCCGTTTTGCAGGTTCGGGGTCATAGGGCATGGCCGCCTTGTACATGACCGCATAGTCGCCCTCAGGAAGCACGATGACATCAAGACCGTCCACGTCCTCGTTTCTGGGCAGCACGATGAGGCTGCCCGCCCCCTTGAGCGGATCATCGCTCGGGAGGCTCTCCGTCCGAAGGAGGGAGCCAAAGCCTCTCGAAGGAATCATCCCATGGTCGAGAAGCCTTCCCCAGGCGTCCATGAGCGTGAGGTGCAGCTTCCTGACGTCCATCTCGCTCGCGACATAGGGCGAAAAGATCGCTCGACGCTCAGGCAGCCAGCACACATAGGGAATATCCGCGACGGCGAGCTTGGCGGACATGTGCTCGAATATCTCCTCGAGCTGTCCGACCTCCTCGTCCTGTCGCCTGAGCTGCGCCATCGCCTCACGTATCGAGGCGCGCTTGTGCTCGAGAAGAACGTGCATGCCCTCGGGGGTAGGGCTCGTCAGAAGTCCACCTATCTCGGAGAGCGGCACCCCCATGCCCTTGAGCAGGCAGATGAGCCTCAGACGAGGAATCTGATCCATGCTGTAGTAGCGATAGCCATTCTCACTCACATATGCGGGCGTGAGCAGGCCGTTTTTATCATAGAGGATGAGGGTCTGGCGAGAGACGCCGTGCATGCTCGCCATCTCGCTGATCTTTATGAGCTCACTCACGTCCATGTTTTGCGTCCTCCCAGCGAAAGCTGACAGGGAATGTATTGCGGGAATACACCCCGTGCCCAATTCGTAAGACCTCGACCCGATGGGGGGGTGCCGGGGAGGGTGGCTGCTGGGGAAGGCTGCTGGAGAAGGTGACTGCTGGAGAAGGTGACAGGTATCTTTTCCAGGTTTTCTAAACCTGGAAAAGATACCTGTCACCTTCTCCAGCAGTCACCTTCTCCAGCAGCCTTCCCCAGCAGCCACCCTCCCCGGCACCAAACCGCCTATCGATACGAGCGCTCAAGGATGCCGAGCACGTCGCAGTAGTCGATTCTGACGGGATCGAAGAAGAAGACCCCATCGGTGTCCATGACATTGCGGGCGACCTTGGACATGTCGTCGGCAGAAAAGCCATAGTCGCTCAGGCGCAGGCCATCCACGCCACACGCCGCCTGCAGATTGGCAAGCGCCTCGCAAACGTCTGCCGGAACCGTCGCGTCCGACTTGCCGAGAGCGCGCGCCACCCGTACGAGACGATCGTCCATGGCATGCGTGCCCGCATAGAAATCATAGAATGCGAGGCTGATCATGATGAGTCCGGCACCATGCGGGAGCCTGGGGCAAAACGCCGAGAGAGAGTGCTCGATGGAATGCTCCGAGATGCAGCCCGCAAAGTCCATGGAGTAGCCGCTCATGGTATTGGCAAAGGCCAGACGGGTCCGCGCCTCGAGGTCCGATCCATCCGCCACGGCACGAGGCAGGTACTGGGCCACGTTTTCCATGGCAGCCAGCTGCAGGCGCTCCGCCATGAGGTTCGTGCCATTGGAGATGAAACCCTCCATGCTGTGGAAGAGCGCATCAAACCCTTGGTAGGCGGTGTATTTTGGCGGCACGGTGAGCATGAGCTCGGGATCCACGACGGCGATTTTCGCAAAGTCGGAAAAGACGAGCAGCTTCTCGGCGGTTTCCACACGCGAGATGACGGCGCCCGTGTCGACCTCGGAGCCCGTGCCTGCAGTGGTGGTGATGGCAATCCAAGGCATGGGCGTCACCGTGGGGCGCAGTCCCCTGCCCGTGATGCCACCCGTGAAATCCCAGAGGTCATCGGATGGTTGGACGGCGAGCATGGCTATGGCCTTACCGGCGTCCATCACCGATCCTCCGCCGAGTGCGACCACAAAGTCGCAGCCTCCCGCACGTGCCGCGCGAGCACCCTCCTCGACGGCCTCCTTGGTGGGGTTTGCTCCGATTCCGTCATATACGACATGTTCCACGCCTGCGGCGACGAGTTCGTCGACCGTACGGTCGAGATACCCGTTCGACCGCGTTGACGTGCCGTTGGATATCACGACGAGGGCCTTGTTGCCCGGCAGGGCCTGCTCATGCAGACGCGCGAGCTTCCCTGGCCCAAACAGCAGATGCACGGGAACGTTGAAGTCGAAGCTGTGCAGGTCCATCATCTCGAGACCCTTTCCTTGTACGGTGACGGCCGAGGTTCACGGCTAAAGCAGAGTATGGGGTGTGAGATGCATGTCACCCAAACACCACCCGTGGGCGGAGCGGCAAACGGACGCGAGGCGCTACCCCTTGAACACCCCGTGCCCAAGCGCGCGGAAGCGTTCGATCATCTCGCCCGTGAGGCTCGCGTGATCGCTCACGCGCTCGTCAGGCATCTCATCACGGCTGAACCACCGAGCCTCCTTGAGCTCGGTCTGGTCGACCGTGATCGAGGTACCACCGTCCACCTCGCACCAGAAGCCCATGAGAAGCGTATCCGAGAAGGACCACGGCTGGCTCTTGTAGAAGCGCAGGTTGCGCACGCGAAGCCCGACCTCCTCCATGACCTCGCGTCGCACGGTCTGCTCGACCGTCTCGCCCACTTCGGTAAAGCCCGCCACGAGCGCGTACCACACGCCCGCCCGCCCTGCGTACTTGGTGAGCACGATGCGATCGCCCTGCGTGATGCCACAGATGATGCCGGGCTGAATCTTTGGGTAGACGATCTTCCCGCACTCCGGACATACGATCTCGCGACTCGTGGGCGCGAGCTCAGTCGTGTGCCCACAGCGCGAGCAAAAGTGGTTGTCGGCATACCAGTTGGAGAGCTGATAACCAGTGGCCGCAGCGAAGAGCAGGTGAGCGGGGGTAGCGTGGCGCATCCAGCTCATAGCCTCATAGCCAAAGCCCCGAGGAGGCACCACCTCGTTGTCAAGCGCGAGAAAGTACCTCTCGTCACCAACGGAGAAGAGGTAGACGGTGCGTTTGGGCGGTACGGGGTAGTCGGCAAGACGCGGGAGCTCGATGACGTCGTCGGCCGAGCCCGCGTCGGCCCCGCCCTCGCCGGGCCTCGCCACGCTCACGAGCGCTCCACGGTCGTGGTAGTGAAGCACGTAGCTCGTCGCCTCGGGCTCAAGCGACTCGAAGTGATTGTCAAAATCCAGTGCGCCGATATCCTGAATCATCGTTCCCCCTCGGGTCTGGGCACCACGCTGCCCCCGTCCTTCGCACGTCTCAGAATCATTCCACCCACCTCGCTCGCCAGCACGGCAAGGAAGATAAGCGCAAAGCCTCCCAGCATACGGTCCGTGACCTGCTCATGGTAGAAGACAACGCTTGCCAGCACGGCGAAGAGGCTCTCCATGGAGAGGAGCAGCGCCGCCTGCGCGGGCGGGACCTTGCTCTGGCCAAAGTTCTGCGCCACCATCGCCACGCAGGTCGCAAGAATCACGAGGTACGCGAGGGCAGCCAGGAAGTCGGGCGTGAACACGCTAAGGTCCGGCGCTGGCTCAAGCGCAAGCGCAAAACACAGGGCGACAAGGCCGCTCGTCGCAATCTGTACGATGGTGAGCGTCATTACGTCATGTGCGGCCGCAAGCTTCGACACGAGCACGATGTGCACCGCATACAGCACCGCCGAGATGAGCGTGAGCTTGTCGCCCATGCCCAGCGAAAACGACAGGTCGTCTCCAAGGGAGAGAAACCCCACGCCCGCCATGCACAGGACGGCGGCGAGGACGTTGTTGGCGCCAGGTCGCCTTCCCGCCACCGCCCAGTTGACGAAAGGAACGAGCACGCAGTACACCGCCGTGAGAAAGGCGTTGCGTCCTGGCGTGGTGGACTCGAGTCCCATGTTCTGCACCACGAACGCCGTGCCCTCCACGACGCCGAGCAGCACCCCCGCGGCGAGGTGGCTCCCATCGAAGTTCTCCGCAAGCCTGCGTCGGAAGACGATGACGAGAACGATCGACGCGAGCGCGAAGCGGAGGGCCATGAGCCAGGCGGGAGGCACGTCCTCGAGCGCACCCTTGATCACGACGAACGAGCCGCCCCAGATGGCGGCCGTTGACGCGAGGGCCAGCTTCCAGCCCCAGCCGGGTATGTCCTTGGATTTAATCATGGTGCCGATTATATGGTTCGCGCACCGCCCTCACCGAGAAGCCATACGTATCCTGGCATGAGATGCTTCTCACCATCCGCCACCACGTACAAAACGAATATCGGTTATTCGACGGAACAGGCCCCTCAGTGCCGTACACTACGTGTAGCCTGCTCGTTCGGCGAGACGCTCTTGTCTCGTCGACGGCGACCAACGCGTCGGCACACGGGGTGCTGACGAGGAGTTCTGGAGAGGAGCAATAGATGCAGTATTCCGCAGAAGTGGAGAAGATGTGCCCCGTCGCCAAGGGCGCATACCACGGACCTGCACCCATTCCCGAAGAGGGCAAGTGGGTTCAGGCGAAAGAGATTTCTGACATCTCCGGCTACACTCATGGTGTCGGCTGGTGCGCGCCGCAGCAGGGCGCCTGCAAGCTCAGCCTCAACGTCAAGAAGGGTGTCGTCGAGGAGTGTCTCATCGAGACCATCGGCTGCTCTGGCATGACGCACTCCGCCGCCATGGCCGCCGAGATCCTCCCCAAGAAGACCATCCTCGAGGCCCTCAACACCGACCTCGTCTGCGATGCCATCAACGTCGCCATGAGGGAGCTCTTCCTCCAGATCGTCTATGGCCGCACCCAGACGGCCTTCTCCGAGGACGGCCTGCCCATCGGCGCCGGCCTCGACGACCTCGGCAAGGGTCTGCGCTCCATGGTGGGCACCGTCTACGGTACCTCTGCCAAGGGCGCCCGCTACCTCGAGCTCGCCCAGGGCTACGTCACTCACCTCGCCCTTAACGACAAGGATGAGATCATCGGCTTTGAGTTCCTCAACCTCGGCAAGTTCACCGATGCCCTCAAGAAGGGCACCGATCCCAAGCAGGCCGTCGACGGCGCTATGGGCCGCTACGGTCAGTGGGACAGTCCCGCCAAGGTCATCGATCCCCGCGTAGAGTAGAGAAAGGAGCTGAACACTATGGCAGTTACGTTCGAAGGCTATGAGCGTCGAATCGACAAGATCACCAAGACCTGCGAGAAGTATGGCATCGCCAACCTCGAAGATGCCCTGAAGATCTGCACCGACCTCGGCTTCAACCCATACGACATCACGACCGACATCCAGTCCATCGCGTTCGAGAACGCCAAGTGGGCCTATACCCTCGGTTGTGCGATTGCCGTCAAGAAGGGCACCAAGACCGCCTCTGAGGCAGCAGCAGCCATCGGCGAGGGCCTCCAGGCCTTCTGCGTTCCTGGCTCCGTTGCCGAGGACCGCAAGGTCGGTCTCGGCCACGGCAACCTCGGCGCCATGCTCCTCGGCGAGGACACCGAGTGCTTCGCGTTCCTGGCCGGCCACGAGTCCTTCGCAGCCGCAGAGGGCGCCATCGGCATTGCCAACAACGCCAACAAGGCCCGCAAGAAGCCCCTGCGCGTCATCCTGAACGGCCTCGGCAAGGACGCCGCCCAGATCATCGCCCGCATCAACGGCTTCACCTACGTTCAGACCCAGTTCGACTACTTCACCAGCGAGCTCAACATCGTCAGGACCATTCCGTACTCCGACGGTCCCCGCGCCCAGGTCAACTGCTACGGCGCCGACGACGTTCGCGAGGGTGTCGCCATCATGTGGCACGAGAAGGTCGACATCTCCATCACCGGCAACTCCACCAACCCCACGCGCTTCCAGCACCCCGTCGCGGGCACCTACTTCAAGGAGCGCGTGCTTGCTGGCAAGAAGTACTTCTCCGTGGCGTCTGGCGGCGGCACCGGCCGCACCCTGCACCCAGACAACATGGCTGCCGGCCCCGCCTCCTACGGCATGACCGACACCATGGGCCGCATGCACTCGAGCGCGCAGTTTGCCGGCTCCAGCTCCGTTCCTGCGCACGTCGACATGATGGGCCTCATCGGCATGGGCAACAACCCCATGGTCGGCTGCACCGTCGCCTGCGCCGTGGCCGTCGAGCAGGCTCTCAACGCCTAATCCCTAGGTATCCAAGCACGTCATAAGCCCGTCACCTCTGCGGTGGCGGGCTTTTTTGTATCTCGGGGATACGCGGTTTGTACCAAAACCCAACGAATCGTTCCGTTTTGGTACAAACCGACTTTGGTACGCCTCCACCTGGGGGTACCAAACCCCAACGATTCGTTTTACATAGGTACCCGCAGGTGAGGGCGTTTTCGGGCTGTACCAAAGTCGGTTTTTTCGCCTGTACCAAACCCAAACGAATCGTTCCGCTTTGGCACAGGTGCCCGCAGACAGCCGGGAAGGGCCAGGGTCTCTACCACACAACAGCAGCTTCCGCCTGCGGCATCAGGATTCTCAGGGAGCGGCGTCTCACAACGCGCATTTTTTAAAAGTAGGTCAAAAACATATACCTGACATCTGCGCTCGTTGTTAGCTTGCCTGACGCTTTATAGTTAGTAGGAGTCAAAACTACGTATTTTGAGGGAGTTCAATGCCAGGATATGTAATCAGCTGCAGTTCTACCGTGGACCTCACGCGCGAATGGCTCGAGGGGCGCGACATCAAATACGTCTACTTCAACTATGAGCTTGGCGGCACGTCCTGCAAGGATGACTTTGGGGTCACCAACCCGCCCTCCCAGCTCTATGCCAAGATGCTCGCCGGCCAGGACTGCAAGACCTCGCAGGTGTCCACCGGCGATTACATCGATCTCTGGCGCCCCTATCTCGAGCAGGGTCTCGACGTGCTGCACCCCACGCTCTCCTCGGGCATCTCGGGTACCTACAACTCTGCCTGCGCGGCCCGCGACGTCCTCGCCGCGGAGTTTCCCCAGCGCAAGATCTACGTCATCGACTCGCTCGCGGCAAGCTCCGGCTACGGCCTGCTCATGGACGCCCTGGCCGACAAGCGCGACGAGGGTCTCTCCATCGATGAGCTGAACGGCTGGTGCGAGGAGCACAAACTCGAGCTACAGCACTGGTTCTTCTCGTCCGACCTCACGTTCTTCGTACGAGGAGGTCGCATCTCAAAGGTTGCTGGCCACTTTGGCGGTCTTCTCCACATATGCCCCGTCATGAACGTGGCGCCCGACGGCTCGCTTGCCGTGATCGAGAAGATCCGTACCAAGGGACGAGCCGTTCGCCGCGTGGTGGACATGATGCACGAGACCGTCCAGGATGGCGAGAACTATACGGGTAAGGTCTTCATCTCGATGTCGGAATGCCCTGACGACGCGAAGGCTGTGGCGGATCTCATCCGCACGGAGTTTCCCAAGATAGAGGGTGTCTACACCTTTGGCATCGGCGCCACCATCGGCGTGCACACGGGCCCCGGGACCGTGGCCACCTTCTGGTGGGGCAAGAAGCGCGCGTAGCGCCGAGGAGAGATACGTGGATACGATCAGCAGCTTCGAAAGCCCCTCCCCCTTCATGGAGGGGCTTTCTCCCATCACGATCCTCGTCGGCCATGCCGGCGTGGGCAAGACCAACACCGCACTCGGCATCGCGCTCGCGCTTGCCGAGCGCGGAGACGACGTCACCCTCGCCGACCTCGACGTCGTAAACCCCTACTTTCGTTCGAGCGACTACCCTGAGCTCCTCTCCTCTCGGGGGGTAAAGCTCGTGGCACCGGTCTTCGCGCGCACCACGCTCGACACGCCAAGCCTCACGGGAGAGCTCGACGCCGTGATTGCGGGCATCGAGGCGGGCTCTGGCAAAAAGCTCGTGATCGACGTGGGTGGGGATGAGGACGGCGCCACCGCGCTCGGTCGTTACGCCGAGGCCCTCGCCTCCGCACCCGCCCGCATGCTTTACGTGGTGAGCGCGTTTCGCAGTCTTACCCCCACCGCCGCCGAGGCGGTCGCGCTGGTCCCCGGCATCGAAACCCACTGCCACCTGCGCGTGAACGCCGTGCTCAATACGTCGAACCTCGGTGTCGAGACAAGCTTGCGCAACGTCGAGCACGGACGAGCCTTTGCACGCGAGTGCGCCGGCCTTCTCGGCCTGCCGCTCGTCGCGACCATCGTTCCCGAGATCGCGCTCGCGAATACGGCTCCCGGCGTTGTGTTCAACGTGTTAACGAAGAACGGCGAGCAGGACGAGGAGCTTCTCGTGATGCCAAAATATGTGTCCACTCCATGGGATACCTTCTAGGTGGCCAATCGCATCGCGTTTGGCCCCATGGTTGCAAGCGTCCGCGTTACGAGGGAGGGCAAGCAGATGCCACGCATCATCGTGGACGACGTGCACTGCAAGGGCTGCGGCCTTTGCGTTGACGCCTGTCCCAAGGGTGTTCTCGCGCTCGACATGGAGAGAATCACCCCCAAGGGGTACCATCCCGCAAAACTCGTCGACCCATCTGGCTGCATCGGGTGCTCGTCGTGCTACCTCACCTGTCCCGACGTTGCGATTACGGTGGTGAGATAGATGGCAGAGACTGAAGGGCGCGTGCTCATGAAGGGCAACGAGGTGCTGGCAGAAGCGGCGATGCGCGCTGGCTGCAGATACTTCTTCGGCTACCCCATCACGCCCCAGACCGAGCTCGCCGCCTACATGGCACGCGTGCTCCCCAAGATAGGCGGCACGTTCCTGCAGGCGGAGTCCGAGCTCGCGGCCATCAACATGGTCTACGGGGCGGCCGCGGCCGGCGCACGCGCCATGACGTCGTCCTCCTCGCCTGGCATCTCGCTCAAGGGCGAGGGAGTCTCGTACATGGCGGGGGCCGACCTCCCCGGCGTCATCATCAACGTGGAGCGCGGCGGTCCCGGCCTCGGCGGCATCCAGCCCTCCCAGTCCGACTACTTCCAGGCGACACGCGCCATGGGGCACGGCGACTTCTACATGCCCGTCCTCGCCCCCAGCACCGTCCAGGAGATGGCAGACCTCGTCTATCTGGCCTTCGACCTCGCCGACGAGTACCGCACGCCTGCGATGATCCTCGCTGACGGCATGATCGGCCAGATGATGGAACCCGTCACGCTACCTCCCGCGCGCGACCTCGCCGACCTGCCCGCCAAGCCCTGGGCAACCACTGGCACGCACATGGAGCGCGAGCACAACGTCGTCAACTCGCTCTATCTCACGCCCCAGAAGCTCGAGGACACCAACCGCGAGCGCTTTGCCCGCTACGACGTCCTCATCGCCAAGGAGCAGCGCCAGGAGCTCATTATGTGCGACGATGCCGACATCGTGCTCGTGGCGTTTGGCGCCGCCTCCCGCATCGCCCGCACGGCCGTTCGCGCCGCGCGAGACAAGGGCATCAAGGCCGGCCTCCTGCGCCCGATCAGCCTCTGGCCGTTCCCGACCGACGCCTTCGAGCACGTCATCTCTGGCGGCTGCAAGGCGTTTCTCTCCGTCGAGCTCAACATGGGCCAGATGGTGCAGGACGTACGGCTCGCCTCCGATGGGCGCGTGCCCGTCTCCTTCTACGGACGCACCGGCGGTGTGCTTCCCACGCCCGAGGAGGTCCTCGAGCAGATCGAGGAGCTTGCGGCAAAGCTCGGAAAGGGTGGTGAGTAGCATGGCAGGGACAAAGACGCTTCCCGTCTACCAGCAGGACCGCATCGACGTGCACGAGGGCGAGACCATCGTCAGCTGCCGTCCGCACTCCCTCGCCGACGTCGTGTTCAACTACTGCCCTGGCTGCACGCACGGTATCGTGCACCGGCTCATCGCCGAGACGATCGACGAGCTGGGCATCGAGGGCACTACCGTAGGCATCGCGCCCGTAGGCTGCTCGGTCATGAACTACGACTTCTTCAACTGCGACATGATCGAAGCCTCGCACGGTCGCGCCCCCGCGGTGGCTACGGCCGTCAAGCGCGTCCATCCCGAGACCGTGGTCTTCTCCTATCAGGGCGATGGCGACCTCGCCTCGATCGGCACCGCAGAGACCGTGCATGCGGCCACCCGCGGCGAGCACATCACGGTGATCTTCATCAACAACGCCATCTATGGCATGACCGGTGGCCAGATGGCCCCCACGTCACTGCCCAACCAAGTCACCCAGACGTCTCCGTACGGCCGCGACGTCTCCAAGGTGGGTTACCCCGTGCGCATGTGCGAGCTTCTCTCCACGCTCGACGGCCCCGCCTACATCGAACGCGTCTCCTGCGACAGCACCGCTCACATTCGCAGTGCCAAGAAGGCCATCAGGCGCGCCTTCCAGAACCAGGTGGACGGCGTGGGCTACTCCTTCGTGGAGGTCGTGGCAACCTGTCCGACCAACTGGGGCATGACTCCGCAGGGCTCCTTCGAGTGGCTTCGCGAGAACATGCTTCCCTACTACCCGCTCGGCGTGTACAAGGACGTCGTGGCCGACGGCTTTGCCAACGCCGCCGAGGCTGCGCTCGCTCGCAGCGCCGCATGTCCCATCGCCCAGCAGAGGAGGGAGAGCTAACCATGGCAGACGAGACCTCCATCAAGACCCGGGAGATGCTCTGCGTGCTCGCCGGCTTCGGTGGGCAGGGAGTTCTTTTTGCCGGCAAGGTCATGGCCAACGCAGGCCTTCTCGACGGACGCAACGTCTCATGGATGCCAAGCTACGGTCCTGAGATGCGCGGCGGCACCGCCAACTGCAACGTGTCGCTTTCCGACGATGCCATCGGTACGCCCTTCATCACCAGACCCACGGCGCTCATCGCCATGAACCAACCCTCGCTCGAGAAGTTCGCGGACACGGTGGTCGCCGGCGGAACCGTCGTGGTCGACACCACGCTCGCCATGAACGCGACGGACGTCGCCACCGCGGAAGGCGTCGCGCGCTTCGAGATCCCTGCCACCCAGACGGCCGAGGACAACGGTCTCAAGGGCCTCTCCAACATCATCTGCCTTGGCAAGCTCTGGAAGGAGACCCGCTTCTGCGACCGTGCCATTCTCGACGCCGCCCTCGAGAAGTGCGTACCCGCCAAGCATCGCGACCTCCTCGAGCCCAACAGGCGCGCCCTGCAGATGGGCATCGACCTGTAGGTCCTTTTCTAGGTGTTCGCAGGAGTTCTTCACCGTTCGTGGGGTCGTCTTCCAGACGGCCCCACGTTTTTCGTCGCGGGTACAAATGTTGCCAAACGAGAAATCCTCTCCTTTTACGATGGGTGGTACCCGCGCGGTGCTATAACTTTGCCTATCAATACGACAAGAGGTCGTACACGCTATCGAGTGCCGAAGGAAGGTGACCGCGCGCATGGATAAGGAATCAGAGGCAGAGCGTCGTCAGGAGATCGCCAACCGAATTAGGTCCTTGCGCGAGGACAACGACCTCACGATCGAGGACATGGCGCAGGCGACGGGTCGCTCCGCAAAGGAGTATGCCGCCCGTGAGTCCGGCGAGATGGACCTTACCTTCACCTTCCTCTACAAGTGCGCGCACAAGCTCGGCGTAGACATCACCGAGCTTCTGACGGGCGACAGCCCCCACATCAAGTGGTATTCCATCACCCATCCCGCCGAGGGTCTGGCCATCAACCGCCGTTCCGACTTCGAGTACCTCCACAAGGCACCCTACTTCAAGGGGCGGCTCTGCGAGCCATTCTATGTCACGGTGCCCTACCAGCCCGAAAGCCAGAACGCACCCATCCACCTGAGCTTTCATCGCGGCCAGGAGCTCGACTACGTCCTTGACGGCCACCTTCGCTTTGCCTTCGAGGACCACATCGAGGATGTCGGTCCCGGCGACACCCTGCTCTACGACTCCGGACGTGGTCACGGCATCATCGCCATCGGTGGCGAGGATGCTCACCTGCTGGCGGTCGTTCTTCCTGAGGACGGAGAGATTATCTAGGCATCGTCTGCGCTGCGGACGATGCCTCAACCAAGCCCCCTGTCACCATGTCGTTAGCGACATGGTGCGTTCGTGTGCCCGCCTGGCTTTCTCCTCTCCTGAAAAGGACGATCATCATGCGATATCTAAGCGAGAACTATCTGTCCGAGTCCCGCGACCAAAACGGCGAGGTCTGCCATATCTCCCTGCACTATTCCGAGGATTTCAACTGGGCGTATGACGTAGTCGACAACATCGCCGAGACCGAGCCGGACCGTCCCGCCATGAAGTGGTGCAATCCCGAGGGCGAGGAGCACGTGTTCACCTTCGGCGACATGAGGTACTGGTCCGACAAGACGGCCAACTTCCTCGCCGACCAGGGCGTTCGCAAGGGTGACATGGTGCTTGTGATCCTGCGTCGCCACTACCAGTTCTGGTTCACCGCATTGGCGCTCCACAAGATCGGGGCAGTTCTCGTCCCCGCAACGTTCATGCTCCGCGAGCACGACCTCGAGTACCGTCTCACGGCCGCATCCATCTCCACGATCGTCTGCACCAACACCGGCACCGTCGCGGACGTCTGCGACAGGGTGGCGTCCAACTGCCCCGAGCTCAAGAAGAAGATCATCGTCAACGGCGGCGGGGCGGGCCTCTCCGAAGAGGGCATGGCTGGCACCAGCACGCGTGACGCCTGGCTCTCCGGCACCGAGCACGTGTGCGAGCTCAGCTGCGAGCGCGAGGGCTGGGTCGACTTCAACTCCGGCGTCTGCGGCGCACGCGAGTTCTGGAGCCGCGTTCCCACGAAGGTCCACGAGCCGATGATCATGTACTTCTCGTCAGGCACCTCGGGCGAGCCCAAGATGGTCCTCCATAACGGCACCTATGCACTCGCTCACACCGTCACCGCAAAGCTCTGGCACAACACCGTGGCCGATGGCGGCACGCACTTCACCATCGCCGACACAGGCTGGGGCAAGGCCGTGTGGGGCAAGTTCTACGGCCAGTGGACCATGGAGACCTGCGTTCTCACCTATGACTTCGACCGCTTCCACGCCGACGAGATCCTCGACCTCATCGCTCGTTGGAACGTCACGACGCTCTGCTGCCCACCTACGATGTATCGTCTCATGAAGCAGGCCGACATCGACGCGCACGACCTCTCACCGCTACGCTACTGCACCACGGCAGGCGAGGCGCTCAACCCCGATCTCTTTGAGTTCTGGAAGCAGAAAACGGGCCTCACCATCTACGAGGGATTCGGCCAGACCGAGACGCCGCTCACCATCGGCAACCTCAACAACTCCAAGCCTCGCCCCGGCTCGATGGGCAAGTTCGTGCCGCTGTACCAGATGGCGATACTCCATGACGACGGCAGCGAGTGCGACTACGGCGAGACGGGCGAGATCTGCATCCGCTACGACCGAGACGACCCGCCCGACGGAATCTTGATGGAGTACTATCGCAATCCCGAGAAGACCTTCGAGGCCATCCATGACGGCTGGTACCACACGGGCGACACCGCATGGAAGGACGAGGACGAGTACGTCTGGTACGTCGGTCGCAACGACGACGTTATCAAGTCGTCCGGCTATCGCATAGGGCCCACCGAGATCGAGTCGGTCCTGCTCACCCACCCAGCCGTTCGCGAGTGTGCCGTCACCGGCGTGCCTGACCCCGTTCGCGGACGCGCGGTCAAGGCCACGATCGTGCTGTCCGCCGGCTTTGAGGCCAGCCCCGAGCTCACCAAGGAGCTCCAGACCTACGTCAAGAAGGAGACGGCTCCCTACAAGTACCCGCGCATCATCGACTACGTTGATGAGCTGCCCAAGACCGTCAACGGCAAGATTCGCCGCGTGGCCATCCGCGTGGCCGACGAGAAGGCCGCTGCAGACAAGGCAGCGGATGCCGACAAGAAAGACGGCCTCGTCTAGGGACAGTTCGAGGGCACCTCGGCTATAGCGAGAAGAACCGTTCGTAGAGGGCAAGCTCCTCAGGAGCGGCAAGGCTGGAGAAGAACTCAACGGCACCGTCCTCGTCCTCGGGGGCAAGAATCCCCCGCTCCGCGAGCAGACGATGCAACTGATGAGCAGTTCCGCTGCCACCGTCAAGCAGCGGAACGTCTCCCACGACCTCGGTGATCTGCCTGCGAATAAAGGGATAGTGCGTACAGCCGAGCACCACCGAGTCCACCTTGCCTCGATACCGTCCCACGAGGCTCTCCAGCAGCGCGTGAAGCTCCGGCGTCTCGAGGTCACCCTTCTCGATGAGCTCGACGAGACCCGCGCAGGGCACGGTGATGACCTCGGAGTCGGCTTCCCACTCCGACTCGAGCTGCAAGAACTTCTCCAGACGAAGCGTCGCTGCGGTAGCCATCACAAGGATGCGGTCATGGCGAGGGAGAAGGGCGGCGGGCTTGAGGGCTGGCTCCACACCCACGATGGGTACCTGCGCGTACTTCTCGCGCAGGTAGGATGCCGAGGCGGACGTGGCCGTGTTGCAGGCGATGACGATGGCTCGTGCACCCTGGTCGACAAAGTCGCGCACGATACGCTCGGACAGGGCGCGTATCTGCTCGCGAGACTTGTCGCCATACGGCGCGTTCGCGGAGTCCCCGAAGTAGCGAAAGCGCTCGTGAGGCAGGTCTGCCACGAGATGCCGCAGCACCGAGATGCCGCCCACCCCCGAATCAAACACCCCTATGAAATGGCCGTTTTCCATGACTTCCTCTGATGCGCCACGTAGTCCTACTAGTATGCCACTCGGCAGGGTAGGATAGTCCAGTCCGAGAAAACAGTCAGACAGGAGCTCGCATGAGCAGCAACGCAGGCAAGAAGGTCAAGGTCCACTACGTGGGCACCCTCGACGATGGCACCCAGTTCGACTCCTCCCGTGACCGCAACGAGCCGTTGGGATTTACCTGCATGGCAGGGCAGATGATCCCGGGCTTTGACACCGCAGTTGCAACCATGGAGCTCGGCGAGGTGCGCGACGTCCACATCGAGGCCAAGGACGCCTATGGCGAGAAGAACCCCGACATGGTCCAGACCATCCCCCTCGGCGCCATGAACGGCATCGAGGGCTTTAGCGTCGGCGACAAGGTCGTGCTCTCCGACCCTTCCGGTCGCCCCTTCCCCGCCGTCATCACCGACAAGGACGACGACACGGTCACCTTTGACCTCAACCACGAACTCGCCGGTCAGGCTCTCAACTTTAGCATCGAGCTTCTCGAGGTGGAGGAGTAGCACGGCGAAACGACGAGCGTAGACCCATCGTCTCATGCAGAGGGCCCCGGCAGCAGCATCGCAGCCGGGGCCCTCGTCATACGAACGCCTCTTCCCTACTCCTCGCCAGGCATCGTCCATGCATGGTGGTTGGTATGGAGCAGCTGCTCGGCACGATCGGAGAGCGGCTCGCCCAGGTAGTCGCGATAGCACGCCTGAATGGAAGGGTTCTCGTGACTGCGGCGCAGCTCGGCGACGCGATCAAGTCCCCAGAGCACGTCGCCACGCACACCCGCGAGCTCCTCACCATCGTGAATCGGCTGTCCGCCGCCACCCGCGCAGCCACCAGGACAGGCCATGACCTCAACGAAGTCGTACACGACCTCGCCAGCCTCGACCGCAGTGAGCAGACGGTTGGCGTTGCCGAGCCCAGATGCCACGGCGACGCGCAGCGGCGTGCCCGCGAGGTCGAAGGTGGCTTCCTTCCAACCGTTGAGACCGCGTACCGCCTTGAACGCATCGGCGTCGCAATTGGTCCCCGTGGCGAGGAAGTAGGCGCTTCTGAGAGCCGCCTCCATGACGCCTCCCGTGGCACCGAAGATCACACCGGCGCCCGTGGCGGTGCCGAGGGGCTGGTCGAAGGGCTCGTCCTCAAGCGCGACCACGTCGAGATGGGCCGCACGAATCATGCGGTCAACCTCACGCGTGGTGAGGGATACGTCCACGTCAGGGTCACCGCAGGCGTTGTTCATGGCCGGAATGCTTACCTCGGACTTCTTGGCGAGGCACGGCATTATCTCCACGCAGTAGATGCGGTGCGGGTCGACGTCGAGCAGCTCTGCATAGTAGCTCTTGGCGATTGCGCCGAACATCTGACCAGGACTCTTGGATGTGGAGAGCTGGTCCACGAAGCCCGGATGATGCGCCTTGCAGTAGCGCACCCATCCCGGGCAGCACGACGTGAACATCGGGAACTTCTTGCCCTCGGGCTCCTTGAGACGCTCCAGGAGCTCGCTTCCCTCCTCCATGATGGTGAGGTCGGCCGAGAAGTCCGTGTCGAAGACGTAGTCAAAGCCGAGCACCCGCAGCGCCGCCACGAGGCGGTTGACCGTCGCCTTCTCACGTGACAGGCCGAAGGGCTCGCCCCAGGCCGCTCGCACGGCGGGAGCCACCTGCACCACGACGACCTTGCTGGGGTCGGCGAGGGCGTCGAAGACGCGCTCGGTGTCATCGCGCTCGCGGAGCGCGCCGGTGGGGCAGTGCGTAACGCACTGGCCGCAGAGGGCGCAGTCTGACTGCTCGATGGGCATGCCGCCCTTTACGCCCACGCTGGTGTGGCTCGAACGATTGGTGAGGTCCCATACGCCCGTGGCCTGGACCTTCTCGCACACCTGAATGCAACGCAGGCAGTTGATGCACTTGTCGTTGTTGCGAATGAGCGGATAGTCCTGGTTCCACGGCTGATGAGGCAGGTGCTTCTCATATGGCAGGTCCGAGATGCCAAGGTCGTTGGCGACGGTCTGCAGGGTGCAGTTGCCGGAGCGCACGCAGCTCGTGCACTCGGAGTCATGCCGGGAGAGCAGAAACTCCACGTTGATCTTGCGGGCTGCACGAACCTTGGGGCTGTTGGTACGCACGACCATGCCGTCGAGCACGGTGTTGTTGCATGCGGCCACCAGCTGGTCGATGCCCTCCACCTCAACGACGCAGACCCGGCACGCACCGATCTCGTTGAGGTCCTTGAGATAGCACAGCGTGGGAATGTTGATGTTCGCCTTTCGGGCGGCGTCGAGAATGGACGTGTGCTCGGGCACGCTCACCTGGCGCCCATCGATGGTTACGGTTACCACTGCTCGATCCTCCCTCCGCGGAAAGCTCCGAATCCGAAGTGGTCGCAGCGCAGGCACCTGGAGGCCTCCTGGTGGGCTTCCTGGTCGCTGAGACCAATCTCAATGTTCTTGAAGTCCTTGGTGCGCTCGTCTGAACGGCGGACCGTCATCTCACAGCGCGCGCACGAGACCTTACCCCTGAACTGGACGGGCGGAAGCTCGACGTCAAGGGTGATCTTATGGTCATAGCCGAGGTAGCGGTCGATGTTCGCCGCAGCGACCTTACCGGCGTTGATGGCACGAATGACCGTCGAGGGGCCGGTCTGGCAGTCGCCGCCAGAGAAGACGCCGTCAAAGCCCGGAATCGCTCCGTCGGTGTCGGTGACGATGCGTCCCCACTTGGTGGGAACGCCCTGCTCCTCGAAGGGGGCGGAGTCGATTGCCTGGCCGATGGCGACGATGACGACCTCGCCACGGACGAGGGTCTCTCCCGCCTCGGCATCGCGCGGCGCGGGACGCCCTCTCTTGAGACCGCCGATGATCTGTCTCTGGACGCGAACGCCCCTGACAGATCCGTCTTCGCGGACCTCGATGCTGACCGGGGCACAAAGCTGCAGGATCTCGCAGCCTTCCGCCTGGGCTCCAACGATCTCCTCGTCCTGCGCGGTCATGTCATCGATGCGACGGCGGTAGATGACCGTCACGCGCTTCGCGTGGCAGCGCACCGCAGAGCGGGCGACGTCCATCGCGACGTTACCGCCACCGATGACGCAGACGCGCTTGTCGGTGAAGTCGGGATATTCGTCGTCGCCAATAGAGCGCAGCATGTCGACGGCAGACATGACGCTTGGGTTGTCCTCGCCCGGAAGTCCGAGCTTATGGTCGCTGTGGGCTCCGATGGCCATGTAGACGGCGTCGTAGTCCTTGCGAAGCTTCTCGAAGTCCGAGTCGACGCGCGTCTCCGTGTTGACCTCGATGCCGCAGTCGAGCAGCCACTGAATCTCACCGTCGAGGTCCTCGCGAGGAAGACGGTAGCTCGGGATGCCGTAGCGGAGCATGCCGCCCAGCTGCTTGCGCTGCTCGAAGATCGTGGGCTTATGGCCCATGAGCGCGAGATAGTACGCGGCGGAGAGGCCCGCGGGACCGCCACCGATGACGGCCACCTTCTTGCCCGTGGCCTCGGCCTTCCTCGGCGTGTAGTCAGACTCCATGTGCTCGACGGCATAGCGCTTGAGACCACGGATGTTCATCGGGTCGTCAACCATGCCGCGACGGCAGTGCATCTCGCAGGGATGCTCACAGATCAGGCCGCAGACGGCGGGCAGCGGGTTGTCCTTGCGGATGAGACGGACCGCGTCGGCATAGCGGCCCTCCTCCACGAGGCTGATGTAGCCGGGAATGTCCACGCCAGCAGGACAGCCCGAGACGCACGGTACGAGTTGGCTCTGCGTGAAGCCGCAGGCATGCATCTTGATGTGGTGCTCGAAGTCATCGCGAAAGCCGCGGATGGCCGTGAGCGCCATTTCGCCTGCCTCGTAGCCAATCGCGCAATCAGCCGAGAGGTAGATCGTGCGTGCGGTCTTCTCGATGAGGTCGAGCGTGTGCTCGTCGGCGCGATTCTCGAGCACGTCGTCGAGCAGGTCCTGCAGGGTCCTGAGACCCACACGGCAGGGAGTGCACTTGCCGCAGCTCTGCGTCGCACACATGGCGACGTAGGCAGCCGTGAACTCCACCGGGCACGGGGCGAGCGAGCTCACCGCGAGACGCTTGCCCAGCGCCTCGTGCAGACCGTCCATGACGGCCTGGGCCTCGCTACGCTCCATAACGTGAAGCCTAGCCATATGTCCTCTCCTCTTTGCTCTCTCCAATCGGCGGAGGGCCCTCCGCCGATCCGACAAAAAACCAAACGCAATGGTAGGCCGAAAGATGGTTTTCCCTAGCTGTCATGACCTATCGTTCGGCAGACGTGGTAGTTCTGACGGGAGGATGCTACTCATCGACACATCCGTGATTCTGACAGAGAGTCTGCATCATTATGTTTACGAACCACGATTAGGAAAGCGACTCCACGAGAAGCACCGGCACCTCGTGGAGACAGAAGCATTCCGTGGCCGTGGCAGGTGGGCACCCTCTATCGCCGCGCTGCGTCAAGGGCCTGTTCGAGGTCGGCGATGAGATCTTCCGTACCCTCGAGACCGCAGGAGAGCCTCACCATGCCCGGACTGATGCCAGCCGCCGTCAGCTCGTCGTCGGTCATCTGACGATGCGTCGAGGACGCGGGGTGCAGGCAGCAGGTGCGTGCGTCGGCAACGTGCGTCTCGATGGCCGCGATCTTGAGTGCCGCCATGAACTTCTCCGCGGCCGTTCGTCCGCCCGCAAGCTCGAAGCTCACCACGCCACAGCTTCCCTTGGGCAGATACTTCCGTGCCAGCTCAAAGGAGTCGTCACCGGGCAGGCTCGGGTAGCGCACGCTCGCGACCCCTGGGTTCGTGTTCAGGAACTCGGCGGCGGCCATGCCGTTCTTGCAGTGCTGCGGCATGCGAACGTGCAGGCTCTCGAGACCCATGTTGAGATAGAAGGCGTTCTGGGGACTCTGGATGCTGCCGAAGTCGCGCATGAGCTGCGACGTCGCCTTGGTGATAAACGCACCGCCCTGGCCGAACTTCTCCGCATAGACGATGCCGTGGTACGACTCGTCAGGCATGGTGAGGCCAGGGAACTTCTCGGCGTGCGCCATCCAGTCGAAGTTGCCCGAGTCAACGATCGCGCCACCCACGGCAACGCCGTGGCCGTCCATGTACTTGGTTGTGGAGTGCGTCACGATGTCGGCACCCCACTCGATGGGACGGCAGTTCACGGGCGTGGGGAAGGTGTTGTCGACGATGAGGGGCACACCGTGCGCATGCGCGGCCGCGGCGAACTTCTCGATGTCAAAGACCGTGAGCGCGGGGTTTGCGATGGTCTCGCCAAAGACGCACCTGGTATTGGGTCGGAAGGCCGCGTCGAGCTCGTCAGACGTGCAGTCGGGCGAGACGAACGTGGTCTCGATGCCCATCTTGAGAAGCGTGTGAGCGAGCAGGTTGAACGTGCCGCCGTAGATCGTCGACGACGCCACCACGTGTCCGCCCGTCTCGCAGATGTTGAATACCGAGAAGAAGTTGGCCGCCTGACCAGAGCTTGTGAGCATTCCCGCGGTTCCGCCCTCGAGCGAGGCGATCTTTGCCGCCACGGCGTCATTGGTGGGGTTCTGCAGGCGCGTGTAGAAGTATCCCGAGGCCTCGAGGTCGAAGAGCTGTCCCATGTGCTCGGACGTCTCATACCTGAAGGTGGTCGACTGGATGATTGGCACCTGGCGCGGCTCGCCGTCTCCCGGCCTGTATCCCGCCTGCACGCAACGCGTCTCGATGCTCTGCTCCATGTTGCCCTCTCCTGCTCCTCGAAGTAAGTGACGCAGGGGACAGCCCTGCGCCACGCTATACCATCTCTTCTGGCTTGAATACCTCGTCGAACCCCTCGGGGGTAAGGAAGCCCAGTGACACGCACGCCTCGCGCAGGCTCGTTCCCTCGTCGAAGGCCTTGTGCGCGACCCTAGCCGCGTTCTCGTAGCCGATCGAGGGGTTGAGACACGTGACGAGCATGAGCGAATCGTGCAGGTTGCGGGCCATCTTCTCGCGATTGGCCGTGATTCCGCTCGCGCAGCGCTCGTCGAAGGAACGGATGGCATCGGCAAGCAGCCGAACGGACTGCAGGTAATTGTATGCGATAACCGGCATGAAGACATTTAGCTCGAAGTTGCCCTGACTCGCCGCAAAGCCGATCGTGGCATCGTTGCCCATCACCTGCACGGCCACCATCGTGACGGCCTCGCACTGCGTGGGATTGACCTTGCCCGGCATGATCGAGCTGCCCGGTTCGTTGGCGGGGATGGTTATCTCGCCCAACCCCAGCCGCGGACCGCTCGCAAGCCAGCGCACGTCGTTGGCGATCTTCATCATGTTGGCGGCAAGACCCTTCACGGCACCGTGGCTGAAGACCATGGCATCCTTGCCCGTGAGCGCGCGAAACTTGTTGGGGTCACTCACGAACGGCTCTCCCGTGAGCTCCGCCACCTCATCGGCGACCACGTCGGCAAAGCCGGCTGGCGCATTGAGCCCCGTTCCCACCGCGGTGCCACCGAGCGCAAGCCTGTGCAGTCCTGTGAGGCTTGCCACGAGCTGCTCGCGCGAGCCCTCGAGAAGCCCACGCCAGCCCGAGACCTCCTGTGAGAAAGCGATGGGAACGGCGTCTTGCAGATGCGTGCGCCCGCTCTTGACCACGCCGGCGTTCTCGTCCTCGAGGCGACGGAACGTGACACAGAGCCGATCGATCGCAGGCAGGAGGTCGTGCGTCACGGCGCTGACGGCAGCGATGTGCATGGCGGTGGGAAAGGTGTCGTTGGATGACTGGCTCATGTTCACCGAGTCGTTGGGGTGAAGGCGCCTCTCGCCCGCGATGGCGTTGCCTCGGTTGGCGATGACCTCGTTCACGTTCATGTTGGTCTGCGTGCCCGACCCCGTCTGCCAGACCACGAGGGGGAAGTTCTCGTCCAGCGCTCCCGCAAGGATCTCATCGGCTACCTGGCCTATGAGCGCGGCGTCCTTTTCTGACATGCGCCCGAGCCGGACGTTCGCGCACGCAGCAGCCTTCTTGAGCACGGCGAATGCGCGGATGATCTCGTGCGGCATGCGCTCTGTCCCAATGGGAAAGTTCTCATGGCTACGTTCGGTCTGCGCTCCCCAGAGGGCGTCTTCGGGTACGCGCATCTCTCCCATCGAGTCATGCTCGACGCGATACTCCATGCAGTTCTCCTAGTTCTTGGAATCCTTGTCCTTCTTGCCCGCCTTGCCCTTGGATGCGTGAGCCTCGCGACGGCGCAGGCCCGACAGTATGGCAGAGACGACCTCCGCCTGGTCACGTGCAACCACTCCCAGGTCAGCGCGGACGCCACGGAACCGAGGACTCTTGGAGAACTCTCGTGCGAGCTTCTGATTGTCTGATGCGATGCTGAGCGAACCAAGCTCGTTTTGAATCTCGCCCATGTAGAAGCTCATCTGCGCGCGCTCCGGGCCCAGGACCACGCCGAGACGGCTTGCCACGTAGTGAACCTCCTTGGCGTCCCGACGAGCGTTGCTCACGACACGCGCGTCCGTGAGGTCAAGACCGAAGAGGTCCTCGTCGAGAGCATCCATCACCTCGTCAAAACGCTGTTGGAAATCGGCCTCGGAAAGACCGGCAGCACACACGGACCTGCGCCACTTGAAGGTGGGATACATCTTGCGGGCCTTCTTGAGGAGGTCCTTCGTCTTCTTCTTCTTATAGAGCGCGAGCACGGACTCGAGCTCGAGCTGGCGCTCCTTGGCGCAGGCCATGGGCAGCAGGCTGTTGTTGCCCAGCTCGCCCGTCTCCACGAGATCGTCCACGGTATCGGAGAAGATGTCGATGGCGCGAAGGCGGTTGGTAGCCGACTGCATGCCCTTGAGAGCCTTCTCGGTACACTCGTTTTGCTTGGACGACTGCCAGGGCTCAAGGAAGGCATAGATCGACCTCATGCGGCGAACTGCCTGACGTAGCTCGAGGAGGTTCTTCGCCTCGGCGGGGCTGGCGAGAAAGGCGCTCGTGGCGACGTCGAGCTTCTGGGCCACATGCGCGACGGCTGCGTCGACCGTGCCGAGCGACTCCCATCGAGACGTGTCGGGGGCGTCCGCGGACCACAGGAGTGCGGAGAGCAGCGCGGGATTGTCGGGCAGGCCGAGCGCGATGACACCGCCCTTGCCCAGTGGGTGCGGCTGGCCGAGCAAGCGCTCGGCGAGATGGTCCATGAAGGGCACGTGCCCCACGGCGACGATGGTCTGCGCCTTCGATGCGTCGAGCTCGGAGAGAAACGCGTCGATGTCCTGATCGTAAAGCGACTGGTGAATCTCTACGTCGGAGACGCCCATGGCGCGCGCGGCAATCTCTGCCGTCTGAAGCGCGCGAACGGCCGGACTGCTCCACATCGCTGCATCCGTAGCGTCAAGCTGCGCGAACGTGACGGGATACGCGGCTTCGAGGGCGAGGGTTCCAGCACGGGTGAGATTGCGGAGCGCGCCGTCAACACCGTCGACGGCAGGCTCGGCGTCACCATGTCTCACAAGCACCAATGTCTTGACCATATCAACCTCCGAAAGAACCGTAGGCCTGCGAGCACCTGCCCGCATGGAAACTCAAGGATACCAGTACGAGACAATAATCCACTGCACCAGACTTGAGTGGTTACTTTCATTGGACACGAAACAGACATGTCGAAAGACGTAGGCGAGGTCTTGAAGCGATGGCCTCTCTTACGTGGAGAGTACCGTCTTCACACGCGCGACGAGCCCGAGCCCCCGCGCGGCCAAAACCTATGCGCAGCCAGCAATCCATTTTATGAGGTTCGATGTGCTGTCTCCCGTACGCTCGGCCATGGTGTGACCCTGACCCCACACGGTCTCGAAATCGACGCTCTTGCTGTACATGACAAGAGCGAGCGCAAGGTTCACCTCGGTTGTGAGCGACGTGTCGCTCTGATCGATGCCCGTACGGATGCGCCAGTAAGGCGCCACCCGTGAGGTGTCGTAGCCCGTATAGCTGTCGAGCAGGAAGTACATGGGGTTGTACATGTTGACGCGCGTGGACTGCAGGGTACCAAGGGAGTCAGTGCTCGCGATGTCGGTGGCGTAGCCATTGGCGTAGTTCGTGGAGAAGTCGGGACAGACACCGTAGTCGCTGGCGTGTTCTGAGAGCAGCTGCGTCATGGTCTTGTCAAAGTGGCGCGCTTCGGAGACGGAATCACCAAAGAGCTGGTTCTCCGTCTGACTCCTGTCGAGCGCGTCGAAGGCACCCACGTCCTTTGTCGCGGGCTTGCAGCATCGCACGAACGCACCTACGCTCGTGATGGCGGCGGTGTTGGTGGATGCGTCGTAGGAGACCCACTCCTCATCCGCGTTGAGCGAGGCGACGTAGTCTCCGACCGTCTCGTAGGTGGTCGTGACGCCTCTCGTGTCACCAGGACCAGACGAGCCCCCCTCCTTGGACGCGCCATCATCCGGGACGTCGACCACGGCAGAAGACGTCGCCGTGTAGGGAAACCTCGTATCCGCCAGGAAGCTGTCGAGCGCGTCTTCGATCACGGACTGCAGGTAGTCGTAGTAGGTGCCGGCGGTGTAGAGTCCCTCACCTCCCTCCGAGAGGTTGAGCGTGCCCCCGTTTGCCGTAAGCCCGACGGAGTTGACGTACGAGACGAACGCATCCGAGAGGTCATCGGAGAGGAGCTTCGTGAAGGTGCCCGCCGCGCGCGTGTCCTCCGAGAAATACTGGCCCATCATCCACTCGTATGCCTCGTCCGCCTCGTCGAGCGCCGTAATGGGGCACCAACACATGGCACCCCTCGTGGAATCGGAGATGGCGTTGCCATCTGCATCAGAGAATATCGCGCCAATGGACTTGAGGTAGGACGCATAGAGCGCGGAGTCGCCGGTCGCACCCACGAGCGCCGACTGCGCGCCTCCGCCGGAGTGGCCAAAGGTGAAGACGCGGCTCTTGTCGCCAGGAACCGCGGCCGCATTGTAGCGAATGCAGCGAATGGCTGCCTTGAGGTCGGTCACGCCCCAGGGTGCACCACCGGCATAGCTCGTCCCGTCATCGTTCTCGCCGCTGGCACGACCACGGCAACCGGCAAGGACGTAGACGAGGCCGGCATCGAGGTAGTCGGTGAGGCCGTCGGCGCTATATGTGGTGGGTGCCTCCTGCGCGGAGTATCCGGGGGTGTTCACGGGCAGCACGACGGGTGCGGTTGCAGCCGTGTAGCCGCCAACGGCACCAGAGGTGCTAACGCTGCAGGTGAAGGTGCCGTCGCCGTTGTCCGTCGCATCGAAGTACGCGCCGGGTACGTAGACGCCCATCGCCTCGTAGGCCAACGCGGCAGGCGTGGAACAATACTGAACGCCGAGCTGGTAGTAGACGTCGTTCTCAAGGTCATGGCACCACGCCGCAGGATCGATCGTAACCGCAGACATGTCGGCGGGGTTCTCGCCAAGGGCGTCGGAGGAGGTCGATGAGGTCGACTCCTCCGTCGAGCTTTCGTCGTCCGTATCGTCACCCGCCGACGTGCAGCAAGCAAGACCGAGCGAGGCAAGCGCCGACATGACGAAGACTCTTCTGGTAGTGCTCATGGGGCGGCTCCCTCTCCTGCTGCTGAGATGAGACTAGACAGAAAGCCTGAAACGGACCTTTGCGACGGACCCCCTTGTGGCAGTCCGTCGCAATCACGGCGAAAAGCTGGGGTATTTCTGAAAACTCAGTCGCCTGGACGAGGAGGTCCATGGGCGGGATCCAGATACGCACCTTCTGCCAGGTGATGGCTTGCGCTAGTATGTGGCCATGAACGAAAAGCTGCGAAACATACTCCGTTCGGCCCTCTCGCTCGCCCTCGCTGCCGCGCTTGGCTTTGGCGCCGTGGGTTGCTCGGCGGCAAGCGATCAAACGAGCAGCAGCTCAGAGGTATCCTCGTCGCAGTCAGACGCTTCTGTCGGCGTAACCGAGGACGGCAGATACACGAGCAAGGCCGAGGTGGCGCTCTACATTCACACCTACGGGCATCTGCCCTCCAATTTCATCTCCAAGACCAAGGCGCGCAAGGAGGGCTGGGTCTCCTCCGAAGGCAACCTCAATGACGTCTGTCCCGGCATGAGCATCGGTGGCAGCGTCTTCTACAACGACGACGGCCTGCTTCCCGACGCGGACGGTCGCACCTGGAAAGAATGCGACATAGACTACACGGGAGGCTATCGCGGGTCGGAGCGCATCGTCTTCTCCAACGACGGCCTCATCTACTACTCCGACAACCACTACCGGACGTTCGAGCGACTCTACTAGCATCACCAGGGGAAGCGGGCCACATGCGCGAAATCACTGTTATCCAAAGACACTGCGAAGGGGCCGAGCAGGTCCAGGACCTGCTCGCGAGCTGTCTCGACTTTCCCGTCTACTACGGTGGCAACCTTGCGGCGCTCAACGACTGCCTCGGAGACATCGACGAGCCCACGCGCATCGTCATAGACCGTCGTCGTGTGACCGACCACGAGCAGGATGCCTGGTTCGACAGACTGTGCACCGTCATCGCCCGCGTCTCGCAGGACAACGGCCTTCTCGACGTGGTGGTCAAGTACGAGTAGTACCGCTGCGACCTGGCACAGGGACGCTATCAGAAGTCGGCGCTGCCCACGGTGCGGGGGTGCGGCAAGACGTCGCGTATGTTGTCCACGCCCGTAAGGTACATGACCAGACGCTCGAAGCCCAGGCCAAAGCCCGCATGGTGACAACCACCGTATCTACGCAGGTCGAGGTAGTACCTGTACTGGTCCGGGTCCATCCCCGTCTCACTGATGCGACGCTCGAGCACGTCGAGGCGATCCTCGCGCTGGGAGCCTCCGATGATCTCACCGATGCCCGGCACCAGGCAGTCTGCCGCGGCCACGGTCTTCCCGTCGTCATTGAGGCGCATGTAGAAGGCCTTGATCTGCGCCGGGTAGTCGGTTACGAACGTCGGCGCCTTGAAGTGCTCCTCGGTGAGGAAGCGCTCGTGCTCGGTCTGGAGGTCAACACCCCAGCTCACGGGATACTCGAACTCGCGGCCCGCAGCCTGCGCCTCCTCGAGAATCCCCACCGCGTCGGTATAGCTCACGCGGGCGAAGTCGGAGGACGCCACGTGATCGAGCCTGTCGAGAAGGCCCTTGTCCACGAACTTGTTGAGCATGGCGAGCTCATCGGGACAGGCATCCATGACGTAGCGAATCACATACTTGAGCATGGCCTCGGCGACGTCCATGTCGTCGTGCAGGTCACAGAAGGCCATCTCGGGCTCTACCATCCAGAACTCCGCCGCATGGCGCCGCGTGTTGGAGTTCTCGGCGCGAAACGTAGGACCAAAGGTATAGACGTCACCAAAGCTCAACGCGAAGTTCTCCGCCTGAAGCTGACCGGATACGGTCAGGTTGGCGGCGTGACCAAAGAAGTCCTGGGAGTAGTCGACGCTGCCGTCGGGATTCTTGGGCACGTTGGCCATGTCGAGCGTGGTCACGCGGAACATCTCACCCGCGCCCTCCGCGTCCGACGTGGTGATGATCGGCGTGTTCACGTATACGAAGCCGCGCTCCTGAAAGAAGCGATGGATGGCGAAGGCCGCCGTGCTGCGCACACGGAATACCGCGCGAAAGAGGTTGGTGCGACTGCGCAGGTGCTGCTGGGTGCGGAGGAACTCGCGCGTGGCGTGCTTCTTCTGCATGGGGTAGTCTGGCGCACAGGTCCCCTCCACCACGATCGTGTCGGCCTTGAGCTCGAAGGGCTGCGGACGGTCAGGCGTGAACTCGAGCGTACCGACGCACACGAGGGCGGAGCCTACGCCCATGGCGGCGATCTCGTCATAGTTAGGCAGGCTGTCGCGACCCATGACCACCTGCAAGTCCTTGAAGCAGCTGCCATCGTTGAGCGTGACGAAGCCGAAGTTCTTCATGTCGCGCACCGAGCGGACCCAGCCCGCCACGGTGACGCTCGTGTCGCTGGGCTCGTCGGCATAGAGAGAAGCAATGGTGTTACGGTCCATGCGGACCCCTCTCGAACGGATGCGTGCGGGCGGTCCCACCGCCCTTCGTCAACCGCTCAACAGTACCGCAAATCGGATGCGTTGGCGTGATGAGACGCGGGGCGGCATGAATGTGACGCAGGGGACAAGGCCTGCGTGTCCATCGTCAAACGTCACGAATCGCATATCCAAGGATCTGCTCGGCTTTGGGTATGTCGCCGCGCTTGGAAATGAGTTCCGAAACGAGCTGGCTCGCATATCCAAAATCTCGTCTCATCAATGAGAGACAATAGGGGCAGCCCATACCTCGCCGACAGGAGATTCCCGCATGACCGACTACGCACTTCTCGTCGAACAGGTCCGCTCGCTCGCAGAGGAGGACGCGGGCTGGATCGCCCTTCTGTCCAATACGTCCGCGCTTGTCATGGACGCCCTCCCCCATCTCAACTGGGCAGGCTTCTACCTTGCCCGCGATGCCGCCGACGGATCGCCCGAACTCGTGGTCGGTCCCTTCCAGGGACGTGTCGCCTGCGTGCGGATTCCCTTTGGACGCGGCGTCTGCGGAAAAGCCGCCGCCACTGGCGAGACGGTCGTCGTGCCCGACGTCCACGCGTTTCCCGGTCACATCGCCTGCGACTCCGCGAGTACGGCCGAGATCGTGGTCCCCCTCTGCCTCGACGGTCGCGTGGTTGCGGTGCTCGACGTGGACTCCCCCGTCCCCGATCGCTTCTCGGCTGCCGACCGCGACGGCCTGGAACGACTTGCCTCCGTTCTCGAGGACGTGGCCCAAAGATCCGTTCTCGGATAGAATCCTGTATCAGAGCACACAAAACGAGAGGTCAGCAATGAAAGACTACAAGCACGATTTCATCGAGTTCATGGTTCAGAGCGATGTTCTCAAGTTTGGCGACTTTACGCTCAAGAGCGGTCGCACGTCTCCGTTCTTCATGAACGCAGGAGCCTATGTGACCGGCGACCAGCTGCATCGTCTGGGCCTCTTCTATGCCCGTGCGATCCACGACAGCTTTGGTCTCGACTTCGACGTGGTCTTCGGCCCTGCCTACAAGGGCATTCCCCTGGCCGTCATCACCTGCATCGGTCTCGACGAACTCTACGGCAAGGAGGCTCGCTACTGCTCCGACCGCAAGGAGGCCAAGGACCACGGCGCCGACAAGGGCAACCTGCTCGGCGCAGCCCTCTCCGACGGCGACCGCGTTGTCATGGTCGAGGACGTGACCACCTCGGGCAAGTCCATCGAGGAGACCTTCCCCAAGCTCAAGGCCGCCGCGAACGTAGAGGTCGTTGGCCTCATGGTCTCGCTCAACCGCATGGAGGTCGGCAAGGGCGGCACGAAGGCGGCCATCGACGAGATCTCGGACCGCTATGGCTTTCCCACCTCCGCTATCGTCGACATGACCGAGGTCACAGACGCGCTGTACAACCACGAGGTAGACGGCCGGGTGGTCATCGATGACAAGATCAAGCTGGCGCTCGACCGCTACTACGCGCGCTATGGCGTGGAGTAGCAGAGCCGTATCGGGAGGGACCGCACACCTTTTACGGACATGCCGTGTGAACGCGTTTCTCGCTTGGCTATACTGAGCCCAAGAAAATCGAATACCTCGGATGACGGGGTCGGGAGAGGCCGCGGCGTGCCCGCGGAGCCGAAGGGGAAGCAGGAACTCTCAGGCAAAAGGACCGATTCTCGACGAGACCTTGGAAAGGCGCAACAAGCCACCGAAGAAGCAATCCGCTAGCGCGGAGAATCTTTCAGGTTAAGGACAAGGGCACAGGTGCATGAAGTTCACGCAGCGTGTCGCCTGTCCTTTTCTTTTGCGCGAGAAAGGTCACTTATGGAGAAGAAGACTCCGCTGTACGAGGTGCACGTATCCGAGGGTGGCAAAATCGTTCCGTTTGCGGACTACCTGCTGCCCGTGCAGTATCCCACCGGCATCCTTGCAGAGCATGAGGCCGTGCGCACGCGGGCAGGCCTCTTCGACGTCTCACACATGGGCGAGGTCATGCTCACCGGCCCCACGGCCCTTGCAAGCGTCAATCACCTCATCACGAACGACTATGCAACGCTCAAGACGGGTCGCATGCGCTACGGTGTCCTCTGCAACGAGCATGGCGGCTGCATCGACGACCTCATCGTCTACAAGTTTGGTGACGAGGAGTACTTCGTGGTGGTCAATGCCGCCAATCGCGAGAAGGACTTCGCGCACATGGTCGCCAACGCCCTCCCGGGCACGACCGTCGAGGACATCTCCGACGGCATCGCCCAGCTTGCGCTCCAAGGTCCGCGGTCGCGCGACATCCTCTCCAGAATCGCGGACCCCGCCCGGCTCCCCGAGAGGTATTACTCCTTCTCCCGCCACGTGAGCGTGGCGGGCACGGACTGTCTCGTCTCCCAGTCCGGCTACACGGGCGAGTTTGGCTATGAGATCTACACCTCGGCGGAAAACGCCGTCGCGCTCTGGGGCGCCCTCATCGAGGCGGGCGAGGAGTTCGGTCTTCTCCCCTGCGGTCTGGGCGCCCGGGACACGCTGCGCCTCGAGGCCTCGATGCCGCTCTACGGCCACGAGATGGATGACGAAGTCACACCGCTCGAAGCCAGCCTCGGCTTCTGCGTCAAGCTCGCCAAGGATGAGTTCATCGGTCGAGACGCGCTTCTCGCCGCGGGCGAGCCCAGACGCATCCGCGTGGGCATCGTGGCGACGGACCGCGGCATCATCCGCGAGCATCAAGACGTCTACGCAGGTGGCAAGCGCATCGGCGCCACCACGTCGGGCACCTTCGCCCCGCACCTCAGGCAGGCCATCGCGATGGCCATCGTCGACGACGCCCACTCCGCGGTGGGCACCGAGGTGGAGGTTGACGTCCGCGGTCGCCACCTCGCCGCACGCATCGTCCCCATGCCCTTCTACAAGCACGCATAGCACCCGCCACAAACCAGCAGCCAAGAGAGAGGTACGACCATGGCAAACGTTCCCGAAGGCCTCAAGTACACCAAGTCCCATGAGTGGATATCCGAGCAAGGTGGCACGTATACGGTGGGTCTCACCGACTTTGCCCAAGACGCCCTCGGTGACCTCGTCTTCATCAACCTGCCCCAGGAAGGCGATTGCGTGACCGCCGGCGAGACCCTCTGCGACGTCGAGTCGGTCAAGGCCGTCTCCGACGTGTTCTCCCCCGTCACGGGAACCATCTCCGAGGTAAACGAGGCGCTGGCAGACTCCCCCGAGATGATCAACGAGACGCCGTATGGGGCTTGGATCGCACGGGTCGAAGGCGTCTCCGACATCGAGGAGCTTCTCGACGCCGCAGCCTATGTCGCATTCTGTGGGAAAGAGTAGCCCATGGGCAGCTACGTACCCAATACCGAGGAGCAACGCGAGGAGATGGTCGCGACCTGCGGGCTCTCATCCACAGACGACCTCTTTGCCGTCATTCCCCCCGAGGCGCGCGTCGCGCATCTCGACCTTCCCGCCGGCCTCTCCGAGATGGAGGTCCGTGCGCAGATGCAGGCGGTCGCGGACGAGAACGTGCGCTTCCCGAGCGTCTTTCGCGGCGCAGGCGCGTATCGTCACTACATCCCAGCCATCGTGACCTCCGTCACGTCGAAGGAGGAGTTCGTCACCGCATACACCCCCTACCAGGCCGAGATAAGCCAGGGGGTGCTGCAGTCGATCTTCGAGTACCAGACGCAGATCTGCGAGCTCACGGGCATGGACAGCTCAAACGCCTCCGTCTATGACGGCACCACCGCCGCAGCCGAGGCCGTGCTCATGTGCAAGGGCCGGACACGGACGGGCGTCGTGCTTTCTGGTACCACGAACCCGCAGGTAACCGCTGTTGTGAAGACCTATTGCGAAAGTCGCGGCGTCCACGTGATCGTGGTGCCGCCCGCAGCAGACCTCTCCACGGACGTCGACGCGCTCGCAGCCGAGACGGGAGACGACGTCGCCGCCGTCTACGTGCAGAGCCCCAACTACTATGGCGTGATCGAAGACGTGGAGGCGATCGTCGCGGTCGCCCACGACCACGGCGCCAAAGTGGTCATGGGCTTCAACCCCATCGCCCTCGGAATGCTGCGGACGCCCGGCGAGATGGGCGTAGACATCGCCGTGGGAGAGGGACAGCCGCTTGGCCTTCCCCTCTCCTTTGGTGGCCCCTACCTCGGCATCATGTGCGCACGGCACGAGCTCATGCGCAAGCTTCCCGGCCGCATGGTGGGCGAGACCACGGATGCCCGCGGCAATCGCTGCTACGTTCTCACGCTCCAAGCCCGCGAACAGCATATTCGTCGCGAGAAGGCATCGTCCAACATCTGCTCCAACGAGGCGCTCTGCGCAATGACCGCCTCGGTCTACCTCGCCGCCATGGGTCCCTCGGGCATCCGCCAGGTGGCCGAGTCCAGCGCCGCGCACGCGCACTACCTCGCCGAGCGGCTTGCAGGCGTGCCGGGCTTCTCGCTACGCAGCTCTCGTCCCTTCTTTCACGAGTTCCTGACCGAATGCCCGACACGCGCAGACGAGCTCGTCTCCGCACTGGCCGGAAGGGGCATCCTCGCAGGACTTCCCGTTGACGACGGCATCCTCTGGTGCTGCACCGAGATGAACACGCGGAGCCAGATAGACGCGCTGGTCGCCGCCGTAAGGGAGGTGAGCGCACGATGAGGCTCCTCTTTGAGCGCAGCGTACCCGGCCGCCGAGCGGCCCTCGTGCCCGAGCTCGACGTGCCCGCAGTCAGGTTCGACGAGTCGCTCATGCGCACCCGGGTGCCACGCCTGCCCGAGCTCTCCGAGGTCGACCTCAGTCGCCACTACACCGAGCTCGCCAAGCAGACGCACGGTGTAAACGACGGCTTCTACCCGCTCGGGTCGTGCACCATGAAGTACAACCCGCACGTCAACGAGGAGATCGCGGCGCTGGCCGGCTTCACCGACATCCACCCGCTCCAGCCGGTCGAGACGGCACAGGGCTGCCTCGCCGTCATGTGGGAGACCCAGCGAGACCTCCAGGAGATTCTCGGCATGGACGCCATGACGCTGCAGCCGGCGGCGGGCGCCCACGGCGAGTACACCGGCCTTCTTCTCGTTCGCCGCTACCTCCAGGAGCGCGAGGAGACGGACCGCACCAAGATCATCGTCCCTGACACCGCGCATGGCACGAACCCGGCGTCGGCGGTCATGGCGGGCTTCACCGTGGTCTCGGTACCATCCAATGCCCAGGGCGGCGTCGACCTCGACGCGCTTCGCGCGGCCGTCGGGCCCGACACGGCGGGCCTCATGCTCACCAACCCCAATACGCTCGGACTCTTTGACCCCGACATCGTCGAGATCTGTCGCATCGTGCACGAGGCGGGCGGTCTGTGCTACTACGACGGCGCCAACCTCAACGCCATCATGGGCCAGGCGCGCCCTGGTGACATGGGCTTCGACTGCACTCACGTGAACCTGCACAAGACCTTCTCCACGCCGCACGGCGGCGGCGGTCCGGGCTCGGGCCCCGTGGGCTGCAAGGACTTTCTCGCGAAGTATCTCCCCGGCCCCATCGTGGTACGCCGTGGGGACGCATACGCGTTCTCGCAGCCCGAGGCGTCCATGGGCAGGGTTCGCGGGTTCTACGGCAACTTCCTCGTGGTGGTGCGGGCCCTCGCCTATCTCAAGACGCTCGGCGCAAGGGGCGTCTCCGAGGCGTCGGTCAACGCGGTCCTCAATGCCAGGTACGTGCTGAAGCGCCTGGAGAATAGCTATTCGATACCCTTCGGCGACTCCTGCATGCACGAGTTCGTGATCGACGTGGGCCCGCTCAAGGATGAGACGGGCGTCTCGGCCATGGACGTGGCCAAGCGTCTGCTCGACTTTGGGATCCACCCACCCACCATGTACTTCCCGCTCATCGTGCACGAAGCCCTCATGGTCGAACCCACCGAGACCGAGGACAAGACCACGCTCGACGAGTTCGTCACCGCCATGCTCCAGATTCTGGACGAGGCGCACGAGGACGGCGAGAAGCTCCACGGTGCCCCCTTCGACTGCGCGATCGGACGTCCGGACGAGGTCGAGGCGGCACGCCACCCCAAGCTTCGCTATGAGTTCTCAGACTAGCGGGAGGCGCGGTGATCGAACGCATCTCCGTCATAGAGGCTGACGGCACCTCCCCCTACCGCAACATCGCGCTGGAGGAGTGCCTGCTGCACGACGTGGCACCGGGCCAGTGCATACTCTACCTGTGGCAGAACCAGAGGACCGTCGTCATCGGCCGCAACCAGAACGCACGCGACGAGTGCGACGTGACGGCGTTGGAGACGGACGGCGGGCACCTCGCCCGTCGTCTCTCGGGCGGAGGCGCCGTCTATCACGACCTCGGCAACCTCAACTTCACCTTCCTCGTACCCACTGCCGACTTTGACGTCAGCTCCCAGACCGAGACCATCCTGCGGGCCGTATGCAGAGTGGGCGTAAACGCCGAACGCACCGGGCGCAACGACCTCACCGCGGATGGCCGCAAGTTCTCCGGTCACGCCTACTACCACACGGGCGACAAGAGCTACCACCATGGCACCCTCATGGTGGCCGTGGATACGGAACCCCTCTCACGCTACCTGCGCGTCTCACCGCTCAAGCTTCGGGACAAGGGCGTGCGCTCCGTGCGCTCGCGCGTGTGCAACCTCTGCGACCTCGTACCCAGCCTCTCCGTGGGAGAGCTCGCCGAAGCGCTTCGCGAGGCCTTCGAGGAGGTCCACGGCAGGCATGCCGAAGAGCTTCTGGTGGCAGACGTCGGAGAGAAAAGGCTTCGGGCCGCAACGGCACGGTTTGCCTCGCGCGCGTGGCTCGACAAGGACGGGCGACATTTTGGCACCTCGCACGAGGCTCGCTTCGACTGGGGCACGGTGCGACTGGAGCTTGCCGAGACGAACGGTTCCATCGCCCGTGCGGCACTCTGGTCTGACGGTCTCGATGCCGACGAGCTGGACGCGGCGCCACAGGCGCTCGTAGGCGTACCTATCGAGATGGCGCGCATCACCGAAGCGCTCGTGAAGGGTGCGGGGATGTCCCTTCAGATGGCAGGGGATCTCGCCGGACTGGCAACGCACGTGGAAGGAGACGACCATGCGCTATGACATCGCGATCATTGGTGGAGGCCCCGGTGGCTACACGGCGGCGCACGAGGCTGCGAGCAGAGGTCGCTCCGTGGTGCTCTTCGAAGCCGACCTCATGGGTGGCACCTGCCTCAATCGCGGCTGCGTTCCCACGAAGGCGCTCATCCACGCCGCTCAGGCCTACGCTGACATGCGCAGGGCAGGTGAGCTTGGCGTGACGTGCGGGGCCGTGACATACGACTTCGCTGCCATGCACGCCCGCAAGGACGACGTCGTGGCGCGACTTCGCACGGGCGTGGAGAAGCTCATGCGCGACGACGGAGTATGCGTGGTGCACGGGCGCGCCCAAGTGAATACGGGAGGGGTTGTCACTTGCGACGGCGAGGCCTTCGAGTCCGGAGACGTCATTCTCGCCACTGGCGCGCAACCCAGCCGGATACCCGTGACGGGCTTTGACCTCGCAGGCGTTGGCACGAGCGATGACCTTCTGGAGGGCACGGGCCTTGACGTACGCTCGCTCGTCATCGTAGGCGGGGGCGTGATCGGCGTGGAGTGCGCCCAGATCTACGCGAGTCTGGGCTGCAGGGTCACGATTCTCGAAGCCATGGAACGCATCCTGCCGCCCATGGATCGCGAGATCTCGCAGCGCGTCTCCATGCTCCTGAAGAGGCACGGGGTGGCCATCGAGACCAAGGCGCAGGTGACAGCCATCACAGGTGAGCCGGGAGACATGGTCGTGACCTATGCGAACAAGCAAGGCGAGACGTGCGAGGCGTGCGGTGAGGCCGTGCTCATGGCAACGGGTCGCAGGGCGGTCACCGAGGGGCTCTTCGCACCAGGGGCCGAGCCCGTACTCGAGCGGGGGGCCGTGGTAACGGATGCCGCGGGGCTGACGAGCAACCCCCACCTCTATGCCATCGGTGACGTCCGGGCCCACACCATCCAGCTCGCGCACGTGGCGTCGGCGCAGGCACGCAACGTCGTAGCCACCATCTGCGGCGAGGAGCCGCCGGTGGACGAGGCCGTGGTGCCAAGTTGCGTCTACACCTCCCCCGAGGTGGCGTCGGTCGGGCTCACCGCCGACGAGGCAAAGGCTGCGGGCATCGCGGTACGCTGCACCAAGCAGGTCGCGGGTGCCAACGCCAAATGCCTCGTGGAGGGGAGCGAGGCGGGCTACGTCAAGCTCGTCTGCGACGAGGCGACCGGTCGGGTGCTGGGCGCGCAGCTCGTCTGTCCGCGTGCGACCGACCTCGTCGCCGAGCTCGCGCTCGCCATCCACCTCGGTGCCACCGCAGAAGACGTCGCCGCGACGATCCACCCCCATCCCACCGTGAGCGAGATGATCATGGACGCGGCCAGGGCGTGCTGAGTGGAGCGCCCCTTCGTCGCTGAGAAACGGCCGCAGGCGCATACCCAAGGGTTTCTCGCCTTTGGATATGCGCCTGCGGCCGTTTTGAGATGGGATTTCGAGAAGTATCACATATCCAAAGAGATCGTGTCCTTCTCGCCACAACGACGGCTCGCTACATCTTGGTCTTCCACTCGCGAGCGCGCATGCCAAAGAGGAAGGCCAGGGCGACAAAGACCACGATGGCACCGATCTTGCCGAAGAACGGGATGTCGGAGCTGCTCTCGGTGATGCCGATCGTCTGGTTCACGCCCTCCGCCGCGGCGGCCACCGTCACCACCACAAGCACGATGTCGAGCATGAAGCGCGTGCGCATCTCGCCCTGACTCGTCACGCTCTTGTCGCCGGGGCTTGCCTCGATCTTCTTCTTGGCTACCTTGATCAGGTCGTTATCCGAGAGCTTAAGACCGGCGTCGGCAGTGCTTTTGTTCTCGGCCTTCCATGCTTCGACGCGAGCCGCCTCGGCGGCCTTTGCCGCCTCCCTGCGCTTTCCCTTGCCCATCGTTGCACCCTCCGCCGCGGTTTTCTCGTCCACAAGGATACAGCTCGCAGGTTGCGCATGACCTGGGAGGGTAGACTCGACAAGGACGAAGGCGAGAGGAGCACGGATGGACCTCGATCTGCGCAGGGTGGCGACGAGCAGGCCAGGCGAGCGCGAGCCCGGCGAGAAGCTCGAACGTCTCACCACCGTCTGGGGCGATGCGCTCGACCCAGAGCATATGCTCGAACCTCATCCACGACCTCAGATGGAACGCGAGTCATGGCGCTCGCTCGACGGATGGTGGGAGTACGCGATCGTCGAGGGCACCGACTGGCAGGATGCCGTTCCCCCGTCCTCATGGGATGGGCGCATCGTGGTGCCATTCTCACCCGAGGCTCCGCTCTCACGGGTGGAACGTCAGCTAACGCCCGCCCAGCTCCTCTGGTACCACCGCAGACTTGAGTTCTCGCCCTTGGCAGGACGGCGCACCCTCCTCCACCTCGACGGGGTGGACCACGCCTGCTCCATCTACCTCAACGGCGAGAAGATCGGCGAGCATAGAGGCTGCTACCTGCCGCTTGTTCTCGATATAAGCAACTGGTTGCTCAACGGCGAGAACATCCTCGAGCTCTGCGTCTGGGACCCCAGCGAGACGGGCACGCAGCTTCGCGGCAAGCAGAAGCTCGCCAGCGGCACCATGTGGTACACGGCGCAGTCGGGAATATGGAAGCCCGCATGGCTTGAGGAGGTACCAGAGGCGCACATCGAGCAGCTCTCCATTGACGCCGACCCCGACACGGCAACGCTCACGGTGAGCGCAAGGACGAGCACTGCCGGAGGGCGTCTCGGCGTCTCGATCGACGGCGGGCCAATGGCCTATGGCGACGAGCAACAAGTTGCGCTCGCCGTTTCCGGCCCCCACCTCTGGAGCCCCGACGATCCCTTCCTCTACCCCATCGTGGTCGCCTACGGTGAGGATCGCGTGCACAGCTACTGCGCGTTTCGCACGGTCTGCGTGGAGCGAGATGCCGCAGGAACGCCTCGCTTCATGCTCAATCACGAGCCCCTCTTTCTGCGCGGTCTTCTCGACCAGGGCTACTGGCCCGACGGTCTTCTCACCCCACCCTCGGACGAGGCCCTGGCAGCGGACATCGTCGCAGCGAAGGACCTGGGATTTACCATGGTGCGCAAGCACATCAAGGTGGAGTCCGACAGATGGTATTTTCACGCCGACAGGCTCGGCCTGCTCGTATGGCAGGACATGCCCTCAGGCGGCGGCACGCTCGATCCCTGGCGCTCGCTCAACCTCCCCACGCTCTTTCGTCGCGCACAGACCGGCTACGATGACACCACGCTCGCGCACCAGCGTGCCATGGCCGCGGAAGACCTCGCCTACCAGTCCGAGTGGTGCGAGACCTGCAGGACCACGGTCTCGTCCCTGCGCAACCACCCGAGCGTGGTCACGTGGGTGCTCTTCAACGAGTCATGGGGGCAGTTTGACTCGGCGGCCAACACGCAGATGGTCTGGGACCTCGACCCCACGCGGCCCGTCCTTTCAAACAGCGGCTGGTACGACCAAGGCGCAGGCGACTTCGTCGGAGCCCACAACTACTTCCGCCACCTGCGCGTATATCCCAACAGGAGTGACCGCGCCTTCGTGATCAGCGAGTTTGGCGGGCTCGCCTGCCATGTGGACGACCACAGCTCTCTCGCACACGACTACGGCTACGAGGCATATGACGACATGACGGACTACGCGGATGCCGTGCGGGCCAAGCTTGCCGAGGCCGGTTCCCTCGAGGCGGCGGGGCTTGCCGGCTACGTGTACACGCAGCTCACCGATGTGGAGGAAGAGGTCAACGGTCTGCTCACCTATGATCGTCGCGTCAACAAGACAAAACGTTCCCTGCATGTGCCAGACTGTTCACAGTAGTCGCCGTCCCCGAGGGGACGTCGGGAAGGAGACCAGCATGCCCGAATTCATCCAGCTCGCCCACGATCGCTACTCATGCCGAAAGCTCTCTGACAATCCCGTAGAGCCCGAGAAGATCGAGCGCGCCCTCGAAGCGGCCATCGCGGCACCCACGGCAGTGAACAGGCAGCCGTGGCATGCCTGGCTCATCACGGACGCGGATGTTGTCGCCAAGCTCGGTGCCGTCACGCCCTTTACGTTTGGGGCACGACAGCTCGTGCTCTTTGGCGCGAAGGCGGACGAGGCCTGGGTACGCGCCTATGACGGTCGCAACTTCGCCGACGTCGACGTGACCATTGCCGCCACGCACTTCATGCTCGAGATTGCCGCCGAAGGCCTTGGCACCACATGGGTGGGCAAGTTCGATGCGCCGGCGATGAAGGAGCTCCTGCCACAGACCGCCGACTATGACCTCGTCGCCCTCTTTCCGATCGGCTATCCGGCAGACGATGCCGAGCCCTCGCCGAGGCACTTCCAGCGCAAGGCAGAAGAAGAGCTGGTCGCCCGGGTCTAGCTGGAAAAGGTGACAGGTATCTTTTCCAGGTTTTCCTCCTTCGAACTACTCGGCGGACGGTCGCCGAGAAGCCCGAGCGGCTTTTTTCTAGAACCACTGAGATATGCGCTATCCTTCCTTCAAAACACAGACCCCCGTCAACCTTATTCTGATGGGGGTACTATGGCTCGAAATCCAAGGCAGTTCTCAGCGTCAGGCTTTTACCACGTCGTTTGTCGTGGCAACGGTAGGCAGCTCATCTTTGAGGATGACAACGATCGCACGCGCTTTCTTGGTCTCTATGAGTCCGCGCTCGATGAGACCGACATGTCGACCATCGCGTGGTGCCTCATGGGAAACCACGTGCATCTCCTCGTCAGGGACGATGCCCAGGCCCTGAGCCCAATGATGCAGAAGGTCCTCTGCGGATATGCAAAGCGGTACAACTCTCGCACAGAGCATGTCGGGCACCTCTTTCAGGAGAGGTTCTATAGCAAGCCGGTTGAGGATGACGAGAGCCTCCTGACGACGGCGCGCTACATCCACCAAAACCCCCTCAAGGGAGGGCTTTCCGCGACGCTCGACTATCGATGGAGCAGCTACGGGGAGTACCTCGGGCGTCCAGGAACGGCGGAGACCTCCGTTCTTCTCGACCTTCACGGAAGCGTGGGGAATTTTGTCACGTTCAGCAACGACGTGGACCGCACGGGCTATCGCTTCGAGGGGAGCAGCCGAGTACCGGATGGCGAGGTGCTCGGATTTGCGCAGCAGGTGCTTGGCGGAATCGATCCGGCTAGCCTGAAGACCCTGGAAAGGTCGAGGAGAAATCCTCTGTGCACGCGGCTTCACGAGGCAGGTCTTTCCGCCAGGCAGATAGAGCGCCTGACGGGAATCGGAAGGGGAACCATCGAGTACGTCATCGGGCGGACGAGGTAGAAACCTGGAAAAGATACCTGTCACCTTTTCCAGGTCAGAGGACGTCGTCGATGAAGCCCACCTTGTAGCGCGAGAAGACCACGGACCCCTCCTCCTGCGTGGCATCGAGGTTCACGTCGCCCCAGATGCCGAAGTCATGATCATCATCGGAGTCACGGAAGACCTGGTGCACGTGCCAGACGTGAGCGGCCTTCTCGTCCCCCTCGTCGATGGAGAGGTATGCGGAACTGCGAGCATCAGCGTCGATGAGAATCGCCTCGTGCTCCTCATGGAAACGTTCGAGTACCTGCTTCCATACGAGCTCACGGTAGCCCCACTCCTCGTCGAGCGCACCCAGCTGGTCCGTGCGCCCCTGTGCGGCAAGGCGGACGCGCGAGAAGAGAGCGTTTCTCACCAGCAGCGTCGTGCCTCGGCGGTCGCGCACGACCTCGTCGGCCGCCGCTGGCGCCGCCATGTCCTCGAGCTCCCCCGCACTCGCCCACTCGTCCACGAGGCTGGAGTCAACGCTTCTCACCACGAGTCCGAGCCATGAGATGATGTCGTCGAGTCGCTCATCGCGCTTGTCGAGCGGCACGGTCCTGTCGAGCGCACGGTATGCCTCGGAGAGGTAGCGCAGGAGCGTGCCCTCGGAGCGCGCGATGTTATAGCGTTGAATGTAGGTCTTGAAGTCGGATGCCGTCTCCACCATGTCCCGCAGCACGCTCTTGGGGCTGAGCGCGTAGTCGCTCGCCCAAGGAACCTTGGTGCAGTACTCGACGTACGCCGCCTCGAGGAGCTCGTCGAGCGGCTTGGGGTAGGTAACCTCCTGCACCCGCTCCATACGCTCGTCGAACTCGATGCCGTCGGCCTTCATCTCGGCGATGGCACGGCCACGCGCCTCCCTCTCCTGCGCACGCAGGATCTGCCAGGGGTCTTCGATCGTCGCCTCGGCCATGCTGATCACGTCAAGCGCGTACGTCTCGGACTCTTGGTCCAGAAGCTCGAGCGCGGCGATGAGGAAGGGCGAGAGGGGCTGGTCGAGCGCGAAGTCATCGGGTAGGTCGACGGTGGTGAAGTAGTCCGCCGAACCGTCTGCGTGTTCCTCGCAGGTCACGACGCCCGCATCCATGAGGGTTGCGAAGACCTCGTCGGCACGCTGCGAGAGCGCGGACTTATCGTCGTCGGTCTGCGCGGAGTCTTCGATGAGCCTGCGCATGCGGGCGGCTGCGTCACCGCCCTGCTCGACCTCGGCGAGCACCATCGAGTTGGTGACGCGTAGGCGCGGGCGGAGCTTCTCAGGAACGGCGGTCTGCAGGCGCTCGAAGGTCTGTGCGTTCCAGCCGACAAAACCCTCGGGCGGCTTCTTCGTCTTGATCTTGCGCGCCTTCTTGGGGTCGCCGCCTGCCTTGGCGAGCGCGCGGGCGTTCTCGATGTCATACTCGGTCGCTTCGGCGATGACGCGGCCCTCGGTGTCGAAGCCCGCACGCCCGGCGCGTCCGACTATCTGGTGGAACTCTCGGGCGTTGAGCCGGCGCATCCGGTGGCCGTCGAACTTGGCAAGCGCCGTGAGCACCACCGTGTGGATGGGAACGTTGATGCCGACGCCGAGCGTGTCGGTTCCGCAGATGACGGGGAGAAGCCCCTGCTGCGCGAGCTTCTCCACAAGCAGGCGGTAGCGAGGGAGCATGCCCGCGTGATGCACTCCGACGCCGGCGAGGAGCAGCCGATGAAGCACCTTGCCAAAGCTCGTGGAGAAGCGCGTTCCCCTGATGGCATCCTTGATGGCATCGCGCTGCTCGCGCGTGGACACGCCGTAGCTCGCGAGCGCCTGCGCCGAGCTCAGCGCACCGTCTTGCGTGAAGTGGACGATGTAGAGCGGCGCGTCTCCGTCACGCAGGGCGAGCTCGACCGTGCCCTCGAGCGCGGTGTCGACGTACTCGTAGGCGAGAGGCACCGGACGCGGGGCGTCGGCGATGACGTCGACGGTCCTCTCGGTATGCCCCTCAAGCGAGGCAGCGATGTCGGTCACGTCGCCAAGCGTCGCACTCATGAGAAGGAACTGCACGTGCGGAAGGGTGAGCAGGGGCACCTGCCAGGCCCAACCGCGGTCGGGGTCGGCATAGAAGTGGAACTCGTCCATAACCACGCAGCCCACGTCGGTGCTCTCTCCTTCGCGAAGCGCCTGGTTTGCCAGAATCTCGGCCGTGCAGCAGATGACTGGTGCACCGGCGTTGATGGAGGCGTCGCCCGTGATCATACCCACGTTATCCTTGCCGAGAACGTCAACGAGGTTGAAGAACTTCTCGCTGACCAGCGCCTTGATGGGGGCGGTGTAGTAGGCACGGCGGTTGGTGCAGTTGGCGATGAAGAGCATGCCGAGCGCCACCAGACTCTTGCCCGAGCCGGTGGGCGTGCCGAGAATCACGTGATCATCGGCGGCCAGGCTGAGGAGCGCCTCCTCCTGGTGTGGCCAAGGCTTGATGCCCCGAGTCTCAACCCAACCGAGAAAGAGCTCGAGGGCATCCTCTGCGGGGATGTTGGGGTAGCTGTTTGAGTCGGGCCAGGGTATGAGCTGGCCGAGCGAGACGGTTTCGTCGAGCATGACTTCCTTCCTGGAAAAGGTGACAGGTATCTTTTCCAGGTAGTAAGGTACCTTAATTCCTGGAAAAGATACCTGTCACCTTTTCCAGGAATTTTCGCACAATCGCTGTCTTCACGTTACGTTGGGTATCCTAGAGAGAACTTCAGACGGCAGGAGACCGGCGTTACGAACCCACGCAACCTCTTCGCCAACCGACGACCGCGATGATCCCGGAGGGTCCATGTCCATCAACTACAACACCGCTTGCTTCGAGGCGTCCTTCGGCACCATCGAGAGCCTGCCCGACCCCACCACTCCCGAGGTCTCGTTCGTCGGCCGCTCCAACGTAGGCAAGTCATCGCTGCTCAACCGCCTGCTCAACCGAAAGTCTCTCGCCAAGGTGTCATCGACCCCGGGCAAGACGGCCAACATCAACTTCTTCTCCTGCGACGGAATCCGCTTCGTCGACCTTCCCGGCTACGGCTACGCCAAGGTCTCCGCCTCGGAGAAGCAGCGGTGGGCTGACCTCATCTCGGGCTACTTTAGCCAGGAGCGCAGCTTCAACCTCGTCGTGGCTCTCGTCGACATCCGCCACGATGCCCAGGCGCTCGACGTGCGGATGCTTTCCTTCCTTGCTGAGGAGGGGCTACCCTTCGTGGTGGCGCTCACCAAGGCGGACAAGCTCTCTCGCGGCAAGCAGGAGCAGCAGGCGTCCTCGCTCGCCCGCCAGTTCGGCATCGACCGGGCGCAGATGATCGTCACCTCGTCGGAAACCAACCTCGGCATCGATGAGCTCCGCAAGCGTATCGGGGAGTCCTGCGACTAAGCTGTGAAGACGCAAACCAATGCCCGGGCTCTTCTGAACGCGATATTATAATCGGTGTTCATCAATCGTGAGGAGCACAGCATGGGCCGTACCAAGTACTCCAATGAGGAACGCAGAACCATCGTCGCAACCTTCATTCAGGCGGCTCAGAGCATCATCGACACGGACGGCCTCGAGAGCGTCTCCATTCGTCGCGTCTCGTCGGCGGCTGGTTACAGCAGCGCGACGCTCTACCTGTACTTCTCCGACGTGAGCGAGCTCACGCTCATGGCCTGCGTCACCTACCTCGAGCAGTACGCCCATGAGCTCGGACCCATCATCGAAAGAACGGCCGACCACCACGAGGTCTACGTCCGCGCGTGGGAGATCTTCTGCAGGCATGCCTTCAAAAAGCCTCAGGTCTTCTACCACCTGTTCTTTAGCGAGCATGCCGCCTCTCTCGACGACATGGTCAAGGAGTACTACTCCATCTATCCGATGATGCTGGAGACGGCCACGGGTTCCACGTGCTCTCTTCTGCTCATGGGCGACCTGCGCTCGCGAGCCCTCAAGGTGCTCGCTCCCTATGGCGCCGACCTCGGCATGGACGGCGACGGCATGCGCCTGATCGTAGACCTCACGGTGTGCTACCTCCGCCAGCTCCTCGAGGCCGCCTGCGACCATCCCATTACGGCCGAAGGCGTCAACCAGAACACGACCACCTTCATGCGTGCCGTCAACTTCCTCCTCACGGAGGCGCAGGCCAGCAAGGGCTAGCTTGCTATCTCACGGACGGCTGCAGCGGCAGCGTCCGCCTCTTCGACGGTGTTGAACCATCCGAACGAGAAGCGTATCGCTCCCCTCTCGGCCGTACCCATGCTCTCGTGCATACGCGGGGCGCAGTGGGCGCCGGACCTGGTGGCGATGCCGTAGACCTGCGAGAGCTCGTCGGACACCGCACCAGAGTCGTAGTCGCGCACGTTGATGCTGACAATCGCCGTGCGCGGCGCATGGTCTGCCAGAAGCGCGTCACCATAGACCGTCACGCCGTCGAGCGGGGCCACCTGGCCTAAGAAGCGCTCGGCGAGTGCGGCCTCATGCGTGGCGATCGTCTCGACGCCGGTCTCCTCGATGAAGTCAAGCGCTGCCGAAAGGCCCGCGATGCCGTGGGAGTTGAGCGTCCCCGCCTCGAGCCGCGTGGGATAGGCCGGCGGCTGCTCGTGCGAGAAGGAGCTCACACCCGTACCCCCCACCTTCCAAGGGCGCACCTCCACACCCTCGCGCACGCAGATGCCGCCCGTACCCTGGGGCCCGTAGAGTCCCTTGTGGCCCGTGAAGCAGACCAGATCGAGGTCGAGCGCATCCATGTTCAGCGGCACGCAGCCCGCCGTCTGAGAGACGTCGACGATGAGGAGAAGCCCGTGCTCATGGGTAAAAGCGGAAACGCGTCGCAGGTCAACCACATCACCCGTAACGTTTGAGGCGTGGGTGCACACGACGGCGCGCGTATTTGGTTGCAGCAGGCGCTCGAAATCGTCGTAGACGGGACGACCGTGTTCGTCCGCACGAACAAAGCCCAGTGAGACGTCCCTCTCCGCCTCCAGACGATAGAGCGGTCGGAGCACCGAGTTGTGCTCGAGGTCGGTCGTAATCACGTTCTCGTGCGCGTTGACGGTACCTGCGATGGCGATATTCAGGGCCTCGGTGGCGTTGGCCGCAAAGGCCACATGATCGGCACGCCGACATCCAAGGAGCCGGGCGACCTTCTCGCGGGCCCCAAAGACCATGCGCGATGCTGCGAGCGACTCCTCGTGAGCGCCCCGCGAGGCGTTGCCCATGGTGGTGAGAGCGGTTGTCACTGCCGCAACGACGCAGTCGGGCTTGCGCATGGTGGTTGCCGCGTTGTCGAGATAGATCATGCGCGCCCCTTTAGATCGTGAGTACGTACGCGCCGGCCCAAGCAATTCCCGCCTCGTCAAGCACGGCGGTGACGCGCTCGCGAGCGTCCGGCGCGGCCTTCCATGAAAGGCCGCAGCCCGCCGAGACCTCGCGCGGAAGCGGGATGATTCGACCCGCCACCCCACGCACGCCAAGCTCGCGTTCGGCCGCCAGCGCATCGGTCGTCGAGTCAAACGCTATAACGAGCGCAGACCTCTTCTCAAGCGCCACTTCAAACCTCCCACGCCCACCACTCGTGAGCCCCTCGCTACTTCGTGAAGGGCACCACGCCCGCCACGGCATCGACGGGTTGAATACGCTGCCCTCCGTTATCGAGGTCGATGAGTACGTAGCGGTCGTTGCCCATCCCAAGCTCCTTCATGTAGGAGAGCTGGCGCATGCTGTGCCGCGTGAGCATGCGCTCGACGAGGTCATGATGCTGGTCCTCGCTCATCGCAAAGACGAGGTCGACACAGGCCTGGTCGATGGCGAGAATGTCGGTGGAGGCGAGTATGCCCACGTTGGGAGTGACCACGGGCTGGGCGGCAACGCCCTCGCAGTCACAGCTCACGCTCATGTTGCGCATGACGTTCACGTAGGCGATGCGGTCGCCGAAGTGGTCCGCGGTGGCCTTGGAGCTCTCGGAGATGCGCTCCATAAGCTCCTCCTGGGCAACGCCCCACTGCTCGTTCGTGTCTGCCTGATGGATCATCTTCTTGCCAATGCGGCCGTCGGCGCAGCCGATCCCGATGTTTTTGTTGGACCCTCCAAAGCCGCCCGCCACGTGCCCCTTGAAGTGCGTGAGCACGAGCAGGGAGTCATAGTCGAGCTCGTGGCTGCCCACCGACATGTGGTCGAACCACTTGCCACCCGCAACGGGCAGGTCGACCGTGCCCTCCTCGTCCATGATGTCTACGGGACAGAAGGTCCAGCCGTTGGTCTCGATGGTCTTACGATGCTGCGCGGTGGTGTGGCGATCACCCTCGTAGAAGGTGTTGGTCTCCACGATGCCTGCACCGGGTAGGTCGGTCTCGATGAGGTCTCTGACCCATGGGCGCGGGATGATGTTGGGACCGTGTGGCTCACCCGTATGGAGCTTGACGCCCATCCTTCCCACGATGCCCGCAGCAACCTTCTCGTAGACGCGCCGCAGACCCTCCGAGGAGAGGTCACGCGTGAAGTAGACGATGGACTCGTTGCCCATGCGAGCCTCGTAAGGAACGTAGATGTCTCCGCCCATGCCGGCCGTCGGTCGCTGGTCTGTCATGATGGTGTCTCCTCCGCCGTCGCCAATGCTTTTATTTTACCCCGTCAGGGGCATCGTCTCCGCAGGCTGCCCAAGGGACCGCCCGTCTCGCGAATTAGGGACGAATCGGTCCGATCGACCACCAGAGGCCCCGTCTGCGGTACGATTGACTATTCAAATTCAGCAGGCGAAACGCACGGGGGACCCCATGGACCAGACGTTTGAAACAGAGCAGGCACATCTCAGCGAGGTATATGCCAAGCTCGTCTCCATTCGCGATGCCCTCGTCGAGCAGGTCGAGGTCATACAGCATGACGCCGCCAAGGACCTCAGGGACATGGCGGACGAGGTACGCATCGACTTCGGCGGAGCGGACGAGACCATCGAGACGCTCGCTGCCATCGAGACGCTCAACTCCGTCATCGATACGTACAACCAGTACCACGACTTCTCCGTGGAGAAGCTCGGGCGCGTCTCGTTGCTGCTGCGTCCAACCCTACTTCGCCAAGGTACGCCTCAAGATGCGGCCCGGCCGCCCCGCTCGCGATGTCTACATCGGAGCGGCAGGCGTCACCGACGAGCACAAGGCCCCGCTCATCGTGGACTGGCGCGCCCCATCGCCGAGACCTACTACAACCAGGAGAACGGCGAGACGAGTTACGAGGTCGACGGCCGCAGGCGCACCGTCAGCCTCGAGTTGCGCCGTCAGTTTGACATCACGCGCGACCGTCTCAACATGTACTTCGACACCACCGTGGCCATCGAGGACTCGCTCCTGCTCAACGCCCTCAAGAGGCAGCACACCGAGAAGCTCCAGGCCATCACCGCCACCATTCAGCGCGAGCAGAACGAGGTGGTGCGCCACGCCTGACGTGCCCGTCCTTCTCGTCAACTGGCATCGCAGGCTCGGGAAAGACCTCGGTGCTGCTGCCAGCGCATCGCCTTCCTCTTCTATCGCGAGCGCAAGACCCTCTCGCCCGATCAGGTATACCTCTTCACGCCCAACCAGGTCTTCGAGAGGCTACATCGACGCCGTGCTTCCCACTCCTGGGCGAGTCCAACCCACAGGATCTTCACGTGGCGGAGCTTTCTCGCGAGCCTGGGTCTGGCCGACCATGGCACGGGTAAGGGACATCGACCCCGCCGAGCTGGCCAAGGCTCGACCTCACCATCCAGAGCGCGGATCCATCGAGGAGCAGGACCTGCGCGCCGTGAAGGATCGATGAGCTCACCAGTCCTCAAGGTGAGTCCAGGTCTCCAGCGCCATCAGGCAAGTTCTCGAAGTTTCCCAGTGGGCCCGAGGCTATCGCGCTGGTCAAGGACGAGCTGCACTGACAGGATCGACCGTCGTCTCGCGCAGATGTCAAAGGACGACGAGGTGCAGGAGGAGATGCTCGGTCCTCGACGTGGAGGAGCAGGTCGAGATCTTCGGGCGTACCATCAGCCCCGCCGACGAGGAGGAGACCGCCGCCTGCGCCCTCGAATACCTCGAGAGCCGCTACTTCCTCCGCACATGACGAGGTCGAGCGACTCAGCTGGCTGCGCATCGACCGCATTGGCATGCGCGTGCTCCACTAAGAGCGACCTCTCCGCAGCCGAGTGGGTCTACCTCAAGATTCCTCATCACCGGCTCTGGCGACAAGGAACGCCCGCTACTGTGATGGTCGACGAGGTGCAGGACTACACCGTGACGCAGCTCATGGTGCTCGCGCGGTACTTCTCGCGAGCGCACTTCCTGCTCTTGGGTGACGAACACCAGGCTATCAAGGAGGGCACGGCGACGTTTGCCCAGGTGCGCGACGTCTTTGCCTCGTCGCACGGCGAGGTCGAGGAGTGCCAGCTGCTCACGAGCTATCGTTCGAGTCCCGAGATCACCGAGCTCTTCTGCAGCCTGCTTGACGCCGACGAGCGCCGACGGCTCACCTCGGTACACCGCCCGGGCGTGGCACCCGAGGTCGTGGTGTGCGCCGAGCGCGAAGACTACCTCTCCGAGCTGCGACGCCATGTGGACGAGTCGGGCGGCGAGGAGGGCCTCACCGCGATAATCGCCGACAACGCCAGCCGCGTGAACTGGCTCTCGAGACAGCTCGGGGCTGAAGCCATCGTAATGGGTCGCGGCGAGAAGCTGCCGGCCGCAGGCGTCGTTCTCATGGACCTGGCACTGGCCAAGGGCCTAGAGTTCGACCACGTGATCGTGCCCGACGCGCAGGCCGAGACCTATCCCGACACGCCCCTCGCGCGCCGCCGTCTCTACACCGCCGTCTCGCGCGCGATGCACAGGGTGACGCTCATCTCTCAGGGCGACCTGAGCCCCCTGCTCACGCAGGCGCACCGCTGACCCGCTTTGGCTCTGTGACGTCGCTCGTTTTTGAGCCTCATTTCGAGCAAGACGACATATCCAAAGGCGTTCGCGCTGGATTCGTTCCCACCAAGGCACCCCGGGCTACTCTGCGTTGCGGATGGCGTTTCTCAGGGCCTGCATCGAAAGATCGACGGCCGTGATCTCGTCTGCGCAGCGCTTGAGCTCTCGGCTCATGAGCTCTGAGTTGGCAATCGACTTCTTGTACTTCATCTTGTGCTCGAGTGTGGCCCAGAAGTCAATGGCGATGGTCCTGAGCTGCACCTCAATGGCGGGCAGCATCGAGGCGGGACCCTCGGTCAGGTGCAGGATGAGATGAAGGCTACGATACCCGTTGGGCTTGGGGTTGGCGATGTAGTCCTTGCGGACGTGCAGCTCAACTTCGGGGCGGGCAAGCAACCAGTCGGCGGCGGCATAGACGTCATCGGTGAACGCGCAGATAACACGCATGCCGACCACGTCATTGATGCCCATCTCGAGGGCGTCAGAGAACGCCGTGCCCGTTCCGCCCTCGCGCAAGATCTTCTCCGTGAGACTCTCCGGGCTCTTGATGCGCGACGTGTGATACACGACCGGCCTTAAGTCATCCGAGCTGCCGTGCTGGCTGGCAAACTCGTCTGCCAGGGCATCAAGCTGGGCGCGGGCCGCGACGAGCGCAGGATAGCTCGCTGCGTAGTAGTCCTCTGGCGTCACTTGGCATCACCCTTCGTGGTGGGAATCGTAATGGAGAAGGTTACGGACGAACCGTCCGGCGCGGCCGTCGCCTTGATCTTTCCGCCATGCGAGGCCACGACGGCCCTCACCATGGAGAGCCCGATGCCGTAGCCACCCTTCTTGTGCGTGCGCGACTGGTCGGACTGGTAGAAGCGGTCAAACCAGCGGTCCACCTCGGCGGGATCGATGCCGTCAACGGCATTGGAGACGTCAAACTGGACCTGACGGCGCTTGACCGAGAGGGAGACGTCTATGGCACCGCCGCTCGACGAGTACTTCATCGCGTTGTCGATGAGCGCTCCGACCATGCGTGATAGGTACTGGGCGTTGCCGTGGACGAGCGCCTCGGGTTCGATGTCGAGGCGAACCTCATGCCCCTCGAGGAGGCTGCGCGACTTGAACGAGGACACCTCCTCCACCACGATGGCCGAGAAGTCGACGACCTCACCCCTGCGCCCGTCAGCTGAGGCGGCGCGAGAGAGCACGATGAGGCTCTCGGTGAGGTTGCTCATGACGCCGACCTGATGCTTGATGTCACGTAGCCACTCGTTGTCCTCGCCGATGTCCATGGCGAGGACGTCGGCGTCGGCGGAGATGATGGAGACGGGCGTACGCAGGTCGTGGCCCGCGTCAATCACAAACTGCTGCTGGCTCTCCTGAGCCTTGACCAGGGGCGCCACGATGCGCTTGGAGAGCAGGATGAGGATGCCCGTCACGGCGAGAACGCCACCAAACATCACTAGCGCCTCGTTCGTAATGCTCGACTGGGTGTCACTGTTCTGGCGGGACCTATCGAGAAAGGCCACGGCGTGGCCGCCATCGGACTGACCGCGGATAAGGTAGCGGTAGTTTCCGAGGTTGCCCGAATCGCGTCCAGACGCAAGGACGAGATGGGCGTAGCTCACCGCCTGATCCTCGCTCACGGTCGAGATCTGATCGAGGTTCGACGAGGTCACCGTACCGTTGGAGTCAAGCCATACGACGAAGAAGCGCGCATCGAGGATGCCCTCCGCCTCGTCCTCGAGATTGCTGCTCGCGTCTTTTGGGAAGACGCCGTTGTTGTCGAGAATGATGTTGAGGTAAACGTCGGCGGAGGCCTCCTGCTGAATCTTCCTCATCTCTACCGAAACGATCAGGATGAGACCGAGCAGTACCGCAAGCGAGGTAAAGACCGAGACGATGAGCCTAATCCTGAGGCGTCTCTCCATCGGGGCTCACCATCCTCCATCCCTCGTCGTCTGAGCCCTCTACGGCCACGAGCGAGCCGAGCGCCTGCAGCTTTCCGTTGAGGAACGACGCATAGAGCGAGAGCGTACCATCGGGGGCGTCGCCCTCCCACACGCGCTCGACGAGCCAGGTGGACTTCACCGTGCGACCACCCGCGCGAGCGAGCAACGAGGCGAACGACATCTCGTGGGGATCCACGCGGAGGGTACCACGCATCGTGGAGAGCTCGAGGGTGTCTGCGCGAATGGTGAGGTCACCAAAGTTGACGAGCGAGGTCGCACCGGAGCGCGGTCGTCCCAGCGCCTTGATGCGGGCAACGAGCTCGCGCGCGTTATACGGCTTCGTCACGTAGTCGTTGGCACCAAGATCAAGTCCCACGACCTTATCGTCAACCTGCGTCTTTGCGGTGAGCATAAGAACGGGAACCGAGTTGCCGTCAGCGCGTATGGACCGCAGAACCTCGAGACCGTCCATGACCGGCATCATGATGTCAAGAACGGCCACGTCATAGTAGCCACCCCTCAGCATGGAGAGCGCCTCGCCACCGTCCGCCGCATGCTCGACCTCAAGCCCGCTCTTGGAAAGGATGGCTGCGGTGGCGCGCGCGAGGCTTGCGTTGTCCTCGGCGAGAAGTACGCGCATAGATGCTCCGTTCTCGTAGCTCGTTTCTGCGTCCCAACTTACGTACCCATACGGTAACCCAAATGTCGGACATCATTCCATATGGACGCGGATTGCGTCTTCGGCGTCGGCTCGATTGCCGGCGAGGACATGACGTCTCGCGCGCGCCTATAATCTGGGGGCAGTGCTTCCCAGCTAAAGGAGTCCCCCGGCATGGCCTTTCTTCCCGTCAACAGGCACGAGATGCTCGATCGAGGCTGGGATCAGGTCGACTTCGTCTACGTGTGCGGAGACGCCTACGTCGACCACCCCTCCTTCGGGGCGGCGATAATCACCCGCCTGCTCGAGGCTCATGGCTACCGCGTGGGGTTCATCGCACAGCCCGACTGGCGCGATCCCGTGAGCATGACCGTCTTCGGGGAGCCGCGCCTGGGCTTTCTCGTCTCGGCAGGTAACATGGACTCCATGGTCAACCACTACACCGTGGCCAAGCATCGCCGCGAGACCGACTTCTACTCCCCTGGCGGCGAGATGGGTCTTCGCCCCGACCATGCCACCGTGGTCTACGGAAACCTCATTCGCCGAACGTACAAGAAGACCCCGATCGTCCTCGGCGGCATCGAGGCGAGCCTGCGGCGACTCGCGCACTACGACTACTGGTCCAACCGACTCAAGCGCTCCGTGCTTCTCGACAGCGGGGCCGACCTCATCAGCTACGGCATGGGCGAGCACTCCATCGTGGAGATCGCCGATGCCCTTGCTGGCGGCATTCCCATAAGCCAGATCACCTGGGTCGCAGGCACGGTCTACCGCACGCGTTCGGTCGAAGACCTCGACGACGCCATCGTGCTCCCCACCTGGGACGACCTCGAGCTCGACAAGCTCAACTATGCCGAGGGCTTTGGCGTGCAGTCGCGCAACCTCGACCCCTTCTCCGCACACGCGCTCGTGGAGGAGTATCCCCACGGCGTCTACGTGGTGCAGAACCCACCCGCCATGCCCCTCACCACCGAGGAGTTCGATGCGGTCTACGACCTTCCCTACGAGCGCAGCTTCCACCCCATGTACGAGGGCAGGGGTGGCATCCCCGCCATCAGGGAGGTGAAGTTCTCGCTCTGCAGCAACCGTGGCTGCCTCGGGCAGTGCTCGTTCTGCGCGCTCAACTTTCACCAGGGCCGCATCATCCAAGCCCGCAGCCACGAGTCAATCCTTCGCGAGGCGCGTGCCATGACGCACGATCCCGATTTCAAGGGCTACCTCTCCGACGTGGGTGGCCCCACGGCCAACTTCCGCATCCCAGCCTGCGAGAAGCAGCTCACGCATGGCGCCTGCGTGGACCGTCGCTGCCTCTCGCCCAAGCCCTGTCCCAATCTGCGCGTGACCCACGAGGACTACGTCCGGCTCCTCCGAGAGCTTCGTGCCATCCCGGGCGTCAAGAAGGTCTTCGTGCGCAGCGGCATCCGCTTTGACTACGCGCTTCTCGACCCCGACCACACCTTCATCCGCGAGCTTGCCGAGTACCACACCTCCGGTCAGCTTCGCCTTGCCCCCGAGCACGTGAGCGATCGCGTCCTCGAGGTCATGGGAAAGCCTTCGAACGACGTGTACGAGGAGTTTGTTCGCGAGTTCAACAAGGCGAGCAGGGACTGTGGCAAGGAGCAGTACGTGGTGCCCTACCTCATGAGCTCGCATCCTGGCTCGACCCTGCGCGAGGCCGTGAGACTCGCGGAGTTCTGCCGCGATCTCGGCTACAACCCCGAGCAGGTCTCCGACTTCTATCCCACGCCGAGCACGGTCTCCACCTGCATCTACTTTACGGGCGTTGATCCACGTACCATGAAGAAGGTCTACTGCCCCACCAACCCGCACGAGAAGGCCATGCAGCGCGCGCTCATCCAATACCGAAACCCTCACAATCACGACCTCGTGGTGGAGGCGCTGCACAAGGCGGGCCGCGAGGACCTCATCGGCTACGGACCGAAGTGCCTCATTCGTCCCGACAAGCCCGAAAGGTCAGGCAAGAACAGGGCTCGCGGCAAAAACGGGGCATCCCAGCAGCGGAAACACCCAAAACGCTGAACAGGGCATCACGTCGGCGAGGACAGGTACGGTAAGCTCTTCTCAACATGCTCGGCGAAAGGATCCCTCATGAACGACTTCACGTTCTGCTCACCCACCAAGTTCGTCTTTGGGCGCGGCGTCACGAATCGCGTGGGAGAAGAGCTCGCGGCCGCAGGCTTTCACCACGCTCTCGTGGTGTACGGGAAGGGCTCCGTCATCCGGACGGGCACGCTCGGTCGTGTGCTCGCAACGCTTGACGCCGCAGGTGTCACCCATGACGAGCTTCCCGGCGCACGTCCCAACCCAGAAGTCGGCCTCGTCCGCGAGGGAATCGCCGCAGCACGAAGGGCGGAGGTCGACCTGATCCTTGCCGTTGGCGGCGGTTCGACCATCGACACGGCCAAGGCCATCGCGGTCGGGGTGCCCTACGAGGGCGACGTCTGGGACCTCTTCTCAAAGAGGGCCCAGCCCATCGCCACAGGCAAGCTTCCCGTGGCCTGCGTGCTCACCATTCCGGCGGCCGGGTCGGAGGCGAGCGCATCCTGCGTCATCACAAACGATGAGCTGCAGCTCAAGCGTGGTCTCTCCACCGAGCTCCATCGTCCCGTCATCGCCTTCATGGACCCGGAGCTCACCTTCACGCTACCGTCCTATCAGACCGCCGCTGGCGTGACCGACATGATCGCCCACGTCATGGAGCGCTACTTCTCGAGCGTGCGTCCCGTCCCCGTAACCGATAACATCGCCTGCGGAATCGTGCGCGCCCTTATCGACGAGGCACCGCGCGCGCTCGCCGAGCCCGAGAACTATGACGCACGGGCCAACATCATGTGGGCCGGCATGCTCGCGCACAACGACCTCGCGGGTCTCGGACGCAACGCCAGTCCAAACGGCCGCGCCGGTGGATGGGAGAGCCACGCCCTCGAGCACGAGCTCTCCGCGCACGACCCACGCATCACGCACGGCGCAGGTCTTGCGGTCATCTTCCCCGCATGGATGCGCTACGTATGGCAAGAGAATCCCGACCGCTTCCTCTCCTTCGGCCGTGACGTCTTTGGCATCGAGCCGGTCGACCCAGCCGAGGACGGCGTGGACGTCACCCCCGAGGAGGCCACGGCTGACGCCGTCTGCGCCACGATCGACGAGCTCCAGACGTTCTTCGTCTCGCTTGGTATGCCGCGCACCCTCTCCGAACTGGGCGTGGCTGCCAACGCAATCGACGCGCTTCTCGCCACGCTCGAGGTGAACAAGGGCGCGGTGTTCGGCGACTTTCGCCGCCTCACCATGGCAGACGCGCGCGCGATCTACGAATCGGCGCTGTAGTCACACGCGCCTCAGGAGCTCCCAGCCTGCAATGTCGACGCACCACGGGATGAACTTTCCCGCCACGCGCAAGAAAAACGAAGCCACGCCACAGCACGCCACAGCAAAGTGGAGTCGGTTGGCGAGAAGCCCGCGACGCACGACGGTCTGCGGACGCTGGGCAAACGGGAAGTGTCGAACGTCTCTCGCCCCTTCCGTGCGCTGGGCCACCTCCACGAACTCGGTCCTCACCCAGAAGGGGCATATCGCCGTGGCGCAGATACCCGCACCGCGAAGCTCCCAGCGCAGACCGCGCGTGTAGCTCTGCATGAACGCCTTGCTCGCCGCGTACACGTTAAGGTGAGGAAGGGGCAGAAACGATGCGCAGGACACCACTTCGAGGATGTGCGAACCGCGGATCATGTACGGAATCACCATCTGGGTGAGAAGAACGGCGGCCCTGCAGTTGACATCGATCATAGACGCCGCGTCAGTCGCGGAAACGGTTGCATATGAGCCGACCTTACCGAGACCTGCTGCGTTGACGAGATAATCTACCTGCGGGTTGTTCTCGTCGAGTGCCGCACGTATGACCGCCAGCCCCTCATCGCACGAGAGGTCGGCGACGATGACGCGAGTAGGCACGGAAAGCTCGGCCGCAAGGGCCTCGAGACGGTCGACACGGCGCGCCACGACCCAGACCTCGTCCACGTCGCTACGCGTCGCAAGTGCGCGCGCGAACTCGCGACCCATACCCGATGACGCGCCCGTAACGATCGCAACCCCCATGGGGCCCTCCTCTCAAACGCGCTGCACTATGGCAGCAGACTGCCCTTCTGCACGTTTGCCTCAAAGCGCTCCTCTACGTATGACGCAAGCTCCTCGGATCCGAGCCTCGTGTTGGCGTTGCGTCTACGGGTGTCCCGGATGGCAATATCATGAGCGGACCAGTCGCGTCCGCCGTTGAAGTCGTTGAGCATCATCGGCTGCACGTTATCCATGGCCTTGACAAAGCGCGCCTCCACTGTCTCGCCTGCCTCAAACTCATCCCAAATGCTTCGCAGGTCACGGGCTTGGTCATCAGGAAGCAGACCGAAGATGCGGTCTGCGGCGCAGATCTCTCGCTCCACGTGACTCGCCTGGGCAACGGCATCGTAGGCATAGGAGTCGCCCGCATCTATCTCGACCACGTCGTGGATGAGGCACATGATCATGGCACGGGCGATATCGACGGGTTCGTTGGAATACTCACGCAGCAGATAGGCCATCACGGCCATGTGCCAGGCGTGCTCGGCGTCGTCCTCCTGTCGCGCATAGCCCGCGATGTGCGTCTGACGCAAGATCTCCTTCTCCTTGTCAATCTCGAGGATGAAGTCTCTCTGCCGCGCGAAGCGATCCCTGTCCATGCGTTCTCCCGTGACGCCCCTCCGTTATGCGCGACCATTTTAGCTGGAAAAGGTGACAGGTATCTTTTCCAGGTTTTGGTGCACGGAGAGACTTTCTCGCTAGCTAGCGTTCTTTAGGCCTCAATGACAATGCCAGACGTCGTTCGGAGGATTATTTTGTCATCAAGGCTTAAAGTGTGAGAACCAAGCGCCAACGTAGACAACCGCGAATGTCCGTTAGGGCGAAATTGCAGCGAAAGGCCTAGACCCAAGCCGCTTCTCCCCAACACATTCCGCTCATTCAAATGTCACACTGACAATTTCATTGGGGAAATATCGCTATCGATCCTCTTTTCTCTGCAAATATATATCATTTGTGCATATCATATGTTCTATACGCATTCGCCTCTCGAGATCGGCCGCACAATGAATACTCCTGAAGCAAACAACGACACTCTCCTTTACCAGGTCGCCAAGATGTATTACATCGACGGGATGTCACAGGACGATGTGGCCAAATCCGTAGGGTTCAGCCGTTCATACGTCTCGCGCTTGATCGACCGCGCCAAAGAGCGTCGCATTGTCACGTTCGTGGTGACAAACCCCATGGACCACGTTGTGGATAGTCTCGCCATACGGTTGAAGGAACTGTTCGGCCTCAGGTTTGTCGCAATAGAGGGTGTCTCGAGCGCGGAGTTCCTGGGCACATCAGGCCGACGGCTCAACGACTGCATCGCCACCAAGGCGGCCTCCGTCCTTCCTGGCTTCCTTTCGTCCGCGCATACGGTGGCCATCGGCATTGGCGAGACGATTGACACGATGTCGCGTCAGCTCGCACAAACGCCACTACCGCACGAGATACTCATTCTCCCTGCCATCGGCACAACCACCACAACACGTTCCGAGATGCAGTCGAACATCATCGTGGATAACATCTCATCGGCATTTGCCACAAGTCGCTACTTCACAAACGTGCCCATCGTCATTGACAGCGCGGAGTCGGAAAGCGATCTCTTTGCACACCGCTACCAAGAGCTCGTCAGCCACTGGAACGAGGTGGACACCGTTGTCATGGGCCTTGGCGTTCCTTACCGATCGGAGGCGGACCGCTTCACTCTCAACGAAGCTACCGACGAATATCGCGGACTTGTGGCGCGATCGGGCAGCGTAGGCGACGTGCTCACCACGTACTTCCGTGCGGACGGCTCCGAGATAGAGCTCGGCGAGAACTTCATGAGAAACGCCATCAGCATCCAGCGTCTGCACGACATCGATCGAGTGCTCTGCATAGCTGGAGGACATGACAAGGTCCGTGGCATACACACCGCGCTAAAGAGTGGCCTAGCAAACTGTCTCGTAACGGACTCCATGACGGCATCAGAAATCATCCGACTGGAAGAGGCGTGATGTCGTCACCTGAGAGGCAACCTGGAAAAGATACCTGTCACCTTTTCCAGGTCAAGGAGCGACGATGACAACGGTTCGCGTGCCCATGGCTTACTCGGCAATCTTGTATACGTTGATGATGTCATCTCTATAACACTTGATGGCGTTGCCGATGTATGGCATACCAGCCGTTTCAATGGCAAGATCGGCGCAGTACTCAAAGCCATCAGATGTGATTCCAACCTGACCAAGGTGCGTAGGAAGCCCGATATCCTCGATGAAGTGCTCGAGGTTGTTAATCCCCTCGAGAATGGTCGTCTCGGGATTGAAATAATCCATCCTTGCGTCAAAGCACTGCACGCTGATGCGGGTGAACAGAGGGACGTTTCGCTTGTAGACATATTTCATCCATGCTGAAAAGAGAATGGCGAGCATCTCGCCGTGCGTACGGTGAAACGTGCCGGTCATGGGCTTCTCGAGGTTATGCACGCAATATCCGTGCACCTGGCCGGCGTTGATGACATCCTCAAGCGGTACGTAGGCAACGCGGCAGATATTGGCGCGCGCGGTGTAGTCGGTCGGGTTCTTGAGCACGACCTTCAGGCTCTTCTTCACCTCGTTGATCACCCCCTCGTAGGCCGCAAGGTAGAACTCCACACCGTCTGGTGCACAGAAGTAGTCCTCCATGGAGTGCGAGATGATGTCGAAGCAGCCCGCGGCCGTTTGGAACGAAGGCAGCGTGTAGGTAAGCTCGGGATCGAGGAGAACAAAGTCAAAGCGCAGTTCGGCAGCAAATACGCAGGTCTTGCGCTCGGGCTCCACAGTATCGTCTCTCCATACGCCCGCGGTGCTTACCTCACTTCCCGTTCCGGGCATGGTGACTATGACGCCATGCCTGATCACGGGCGTGGCAATGGGCGTGAACTTAGGGTGATTCCATAGCTCGCCAGCATAGTAGGTCCCACACGCGATGTACTTGGAGCTGTCCATCGTGGACCCACCACCTACGGCCAGAATAAAGTCGATGCTGTTCTCCCGCACCATCTCGCAGCCTCGCCTCATGAGCGAGATCTTGGGATTGGGAACAACGCCGCCCAGTTCAAACACAGCGAGACCGGCGTCTTCGAGTACCTTGCGGACCTTGGCAATAAGTGGTTTGATAAAGTCTCCGGCGTCATAGTGAACGAGCACGCGCGTACCACCCTGCGCCTTAATCTCATCTGCGACCTTATCCTCGGCGCCGTGGCCAAAGATAATTCTGCTGGGATTGCACTGAACGTAGTCATTAAGCATGGTGGAAATCCTCCTCAGGTCTCCCTAGCGATTCAAACTCAATATTCGAAGCCTGATCTTGCGATGGTAAGCATCTTCGTGTAGTGGTTTGCCACACTTTTGTTGGTGTCGCGAAGCCAGTCATCATTGAAGCGATCAAAGACATCCGCCTTGCCCATGGCGTCCACGACGCCCCTCAAAGCCACGTCCTCGGAAGCAGCCACGATACGCTTCGCCTCTTTAACGCTTAGGTCGATCCCCGAAAGCTCGGGGAGAAGCCAGGTGAGTTCGTGAAGGTAGTCATCAACATCGATTCCCAGCTCAACGCAGCGACCAATGCCCTCGAGCGGTGTATATGAGAATCCGAAGTGCGACGTGACAACCACAAGGTCCACGATCTCCGCGGCGACCAAAGCATCGCTTCCAAGCCAGATGGGTGGATCCGAGAGCGCATAGAGGTCCTGCTCGATGGTGCGAAACGCCCTCTCGTCACCGGAGTAGGTGAGATAGCCGTAGGTAGTGCCCACCTCACCTTGGTAGGTCAGGATGGTGGAGTCAACATAGCTGCCGCCGGCCTCGACCACGACGCGCTCCACGTCGAGCACGTCCGAGGGCACCTCCGAAGAGGTGTTCACAAAGATGTGGCCGGCAAGACTTCCCTCGGGACAACAGGCCAGAACCGCACGCACCACGTTGTCGTCAGGCAAGCTGAACACCACGAACTTGGTATCCAGCGCAACTTCCAGAGAGGTGGCAAAGCGAGCGCCTCGAGCAATGCGCGGCGCAGCAGACTCCTCGTTGACATCAACGATGGTAACCTCGTGGCCGTGGTCCATGAAGGCGTCGACCAGATTTCCTCCCATCGCACCGCAGCCCACAACAGTTATGCGTGACATGCGTCGCCCACCTCTCCCGCGCAACCGGTCATGACACCGCTCCAGTGCGCGGAAAGGGCCTCATTGAGAAGCATCTGTCGTTCGCGGTTATCCCTTATCTCAGCATCGCCACCAGTCCTCTTCATGAGGCACACAAGCATCTCCATACCATGAATCACGTCATCAACGTCCTCAAAAGTTCGAGGGCCGTTGAGACCCGCCCAGACATTGCGATAGGCCCCCTCTGAGAGCAACGGCATGGTGTCCTGAGTAACGCGATAGAACGTCTCGAGCGGAAAGCCATACTTCTTGCACATTCCAATACCCATGTAGAGCCCGAGGACCGTGGAGTAGTGCACGCCGTTTGCCGTAAACGACATGAGCGCCGCGAAGGCGGGATTCTCGCTCAGCCAGCGCGCACCACATAATGCGTCTACCACGTTTGAGAAAGCGGAGAACACACTCTTGCTGCCCGAGTAGCAAACAATGGAGCTAGGCGTGCCCAAATCGGAGTAGAGACCAATCACGACACCGCAAAGCGAATCAATCCTAGCGGCCCTCGCGATTTCCGAGTACTCTGCGCCCTGTTGAACGGTGAGCTGCGTAAGGCAGAGAGCCTGGACATCTTTGTCGGCACGCTCGACGAGCGCTGCCCTCATCTCGTCAGAGCTGTCATCAGCAAGAATAACCAAGCCCCCCTCGTCGACAACCTCGATGCCCGCCGCCTCAAGGGTCAGGCGAATGCTGCATGCGAGATTTCCACTTCCCGTAACGACAACCTGTGACATTGAGCATCCTTAAGACCATGCCCGTGGCGAGACCTCCTCCCGCGGGACCCTGTGAGGACTAGCGAAAGTTGACTGCCCTGCCCGTCGAGCCGGTGACGTCCATGTAGCGGGCCGCGACCTCCTGGTAACCCTTAGTAAGACGCGGGTACATCTGGTAGGCGCCCATGCCCAAGATATCATCGCCAAGACTCAGGAGCTCGTTGATGGCACCCCTCTTGAGGTCGTTGGAGAGGTTGAGCTTGGTGATGCCCATCGTGCTTGCCTTTGCAAGCGCCTCATCTCCGGTGCCAGAACCACCATGCAGCACCAGGGGCACGGGGACTTTCTCGCTGAGCTCCTGGAGAAGGCCGAATTCCAAGTGTGGGGTCCCGTTCTTGTATACGCCGTGCGTGGTGCCAACGGCCACCGCCAGGGCATCGCAGCCCGTAAGCTCGACGAATCTCACCGCTTGGTCGGGCTGGGTGTAGAGGTCGGTCTCGACAGTTCCCACGCCCACGTGGCCGAGCTCGGCCTCGACGCCCATGCCGCAGGCGTGAGCCACTCTGACAACCTCCGCCACCTGGGCAACGTTCTCCTCGAACGACAGTGCGGAGCGATCTACCATGACGTCGGTAAATCCGGCGTGGACGGCCTTCATGGCTTCCTCATAGGTTCCGCCATGATCCTGGCACAGAGCCACGGGTACCTTCGCGCGCAGGGCCATGTCTTCGACAATTCTGCCCCACATGTTGATGTCAGGATTGACCTTGTAGAGCGAGATGAGGATGACGGGAGAATCTTTCTCTTCAGCAGCGTTGAGGATGGCTCTGACTGAGTGCTCGTTCTCCACGGCACATCCGGGAATGCAGTAGTGATTGGCCTTGGCGTCCTTCATGAGATTAATCATTGAGGTGAACATCGTTTACTCCTTGGAATACGTAGTGTCTGAGCCGTACTTAGTTGCTACCACGCAATCATTACGCGGAAGGTGTCCATACTCGTGGACCTCTCAAAGGCCCTCGTGGCCTCCTCCATGGGGTATGTTTCGGTGAGCAGGGGCGTAAGATCGACGATGCACTTGGAGAGGATCTTCGAGCTTGTCTCGAAAGCCTCTATGGAGGGTGACCTAGTGCCCGTGACCGTAATTTCGGTGTTATGAATGCTGTTCATAGAGACTTCGACCGGCTTATCGGGGTGCATGCTCGAGTACTGCACGAATGTGCCCATGAGGCCAAGCATCCTGATGCCCTGATCAGAGAGGGCCGAAACAGGGGTGGTATTAAACACCACGTTGGCGCCCTCTCCGTCGGTAAGAAGCAGTACCTTCTCAACGGCGTCTTCCTCCTTGGGATTAATCACGTCGTCGCAACCATAATGTCTGGCCATTTCTCTGCGAGATTCATCAGGCTCGGAGAGAATCACGCGCGCACCGCGAAGTTTGGCGAGAATCACATGGAGAATGCCCATTACGCCGCCGCCAATCACGACCACGTCATCACCGAGGCGGATAGTGCCTCGCTCGATGCTGTTGATACAACAGGCGAAAGGCTCGACGAGAACCGCCTGCTCGTAGGGTAGGTCGTTGCTCAACCTATAGAGCTGGGTCTCGTTGACGCAGATGTACTCGCCAAGGCCATTGGGAAGAAGCTGACCTGCCGATGCCGCCGACTTTCTATATGAATTGCGACAGAGGTTCTCTTGGCCCCTACGGCACTCGGGACAGCGACCGCAGCTCTGCAGGATGCGAATGGCCACTTTCTGACCGAGTGGGTAGTCTTCTGGATCAACCCCCTCACCGTACCCTTCAACCACGCCGGCGCACTCATGACCACCCACGTAAGGCAACGCCTTCTTGGTAACCTGTGTAAAGACCCGCTGTTCAAATGTACAGAGAGCACAGGCGTGAATGTGAACAAGCACTTGGCCAGGCCCCGGAATGGGTTTGTCAATCTCGCAGATGCTCGTTTCTCTATCACCGGTGATGGCAACGACCTTCATCTTTTCCATGTCTTGATGCTCCGTTTCTTCTCTCGAGCTCATCGTGGAGGGGCTGACGACAAACGGGCTCAGCCCCTCCACGCCTCTCTGGTGGTCTAGATAATGCCGAGGTAACCAATGACGAAACCGCCGAGAATCAGGAAGAGCATCATTCGCAGCGAGGAGACACCCTTCTTATCCATGAGCCAGAACGTGAGCAGCGTAAGCAGAAGCGGGAGAAGCTTGGGCATGATTACGTCGAAAACGTCCGTCTGCAGGTTGAAGGCACCAGTCGTGAGCTCAAAGGAAACAACGGTACTGAGCGAGACGTAATTCGCCACAAGAGCCCCCATGACAGTGCACCCCACGATACCGGCGGCCATGATGATCTTGTTGATGAGGCCGCTTTCAAGGAAGTTCATGAGGGCCTCGTCGCCCTTCTTGTAGCCGAGATGGAAGGAATACCAGCCCATGGCAAGAAGGATGATGATAAAAATCACGGAGTAAAGTACCGGGCCCATGACGTTACCATCCATGGCAAGACCGATTGCCATGGAGAGGAGAATGGGAGTGAGGATGGCCTGGACAATGGTATCCCCTATACCAGCGAGCGGACCCATGAGGCCATATTTGATGGACGGCATAAGATCTTCTGCAAGCTCGGTCTCTCCCGCAGCGATGCGTTCCTCCATTGCGGCAGAAAGACCCACGATGGCGGCGCCGAGGCGAACTTCGGTATTGAAAAAGGCAGTGTGACGTTCCATGGCCTTCCTGCGGCCATCGATATCATCCTTGGCATAGAGCTCATCGATAACCGGACACATCGCATATAGAAAACCAGTGCCCTGGAGACGCTCGTAGTTGTAGCAGGAATGCGCAAAGAAAAGCCAGTCCCAGAAGGCCTTACGGGCGGTCTTGGAGGAAACCCTCTTGACTTCGACCTCGGTTTCGTTACTCATCGTCTTCCTCCTCATCGGTGGCGGCGAGAATAGCGGCATCGATGCCACCGCCCTTGACGTTGGCATAAACCATTGCAAAAAGCAGAGCGAAGCAGGATATGGCAATCATGTCGAGGCCGAGGTAGGCGACCAACAGAAAGCCGATGAAGAAGAACGGGACTGCCTCGCCTTTAAAGATTGCTTTCATGTTCATTGCGATACCGACTACCGAGAGCATTCCCCCGATGACGCCAAGCACGCGGATAAATGTGGTGCCTGCCATGGCATTGATGAGACCAGAGATAGCGTCAACGCCAAACATGCAGATGATGGTGCATGGAATCACGTATATTGCCGCGAGAACGATCTGAGGCCACACGACGTTAGCCATAAATGCCGCACGTGTATTGCCGTCCGCAGCCGCCTTGTCAGCCATGTGCGTAAACGGAACCGCCGAGAGCATGCGGAGCTGGAAGAGAACCGTGCCGGCCAGGCCAACGGGCACTGCGATGGCAACGGCTTGCGCAGCGGTCAGCCCACCAGAGATTGCAGCCGCAGTGCCAACGATGCCCGCAAGGGCAGAGTCGGCGGGATATGAACCACCCGTGGACATGAGACCGAGATAGATGAGCTGAATCGTAGCGCCTACGATGGTTCCCTGGACGGGATCACCCATCACGAGGCCTACGAGGAAACCGAGGACCAGCGGCTTACCAAAGATCATGAAGCCCGCACCAAAGCACCAAGGGCCTGCATTGAGGTAATAGAAGATGCCGCACAGCAATGCTTGTGCAAAGTTCATGACTACTCCCTTCCTTCCAATGCGTTTTCAAAGTTGATCTGTGCCGTCGAGGGCACCAGTTGGTAGACAATTTTTGTTCCCATGGCAACGATTCTCTTCATGCACTCGACTTCCTCTGAGCTGGCCGAGATGTTCTTGTTAATACGCGTGCGACCATCTTTGAAGCCCATACCGCCGAGAATGACCGTGGGCAACGATATGCCTCCCTTGATCATTGCCTCGATGACCTCGGGTACCTTGACTAGAACGAGGATTATCTCGTCCTCCCTCTGCTCCTTTTTGCAGTACTCGATGCCATCGTCGATGTTCTTGACGAGCACCTTTATGCCCGCCGGCGCCGCCGCCTTGAGGATGCGAACCTGAAGTGCGTTGCTCGGAAGAGCTTCGTCGATGATCAGAACCTTGTTTGCGTGCGTCGTCTTGAGCCATTGCGTTGCGATCTGCCCATGTATCAAGCGGTCATCGATTCGTACGAGCGTCAGGTTTTTCATAACCTCCCCCTCTCTTGAAACCCACGGAATGCCTGCTTATGACGTCCCCCTTGAGGCTCATAACTAGTTGCATCACCTCCATGCGCAGTTCTTACGAGACCGTCCGGAACAAGCGGCTGAATAATGTGATGACGATTCTATTGACCGCTATTATCACTTGTTCTGCACATTTGTGTTTCATACCTGAGCGGTTGTCCTGGAAAAGGTGACAGGTATCTTTTCCAGGTTTTGGTGGTTGCTTTGGGTATGCGCGTCGACTCGTTTTGAGCTCTCGAACCGAGACGGAATACATGGCCAACGAGACCGTAGGCTTTGGGTATGCGAAACAGCTCGACCTGGAGAAGATACCTGTCACCTTTTCCAAGCTATACTCGGATACGTCGGAGCTGGAGCGCAGTGACATTGGGGGCTTTCGTGGCACAGAAAGAGACTGACGGGCCTGATTTCGTTGGCCACTCCACCTATCAGGATGCAAACGGCAGAGTCGTCTACTACAACTCATTTCTGAAGAAGAGCTTCTACATCCCCTACGACCGGCGACGCGCATACACAAACCTGTCGGGGCGGCACATGATCGCTATCGCCCTCGGCTGCATCGTCTGGGGCGTCTTCAAGAGCATTCCCATCGGCTTGGTGGTTGGCATCGGCTCGTTCGTGGTGTTGCAGGTCTACTTCTACTTCAGTTTTCTCACTTCGCTCGACCTCGCCCCCAATGACGACTCCCAGAGAAAGACAAACCGGGGCGCCGGCCCCTTCGCGACCATGCCACGCCAGCGAGCCGTTCGGACGAGCATCATCATGCTTGCCCTCGGTGCGCTCCTTGCACTCAACGCTTGCCAGCAGCAGTTTGTCGGCATCCTTCTCTATGTAAACTTCGCGCTCGCAGCCGCGTCCATGGCCTTTGGCGTCATGGGCGTCATCGCGCTCCTACGTGGCGAGACGGAATAACCGAGGGAGAAGAACATGGCTGAGTACGACGGAATCACGATGCTCACGTACGTAGAGGAGACTCCGGCGCGAATCCAGGCAAGCGCCGCCAACGCGACCCAGCTCACAGGGTCACTCGTCGATGCGTTTCTCGCCAGGGGCTATCGTGCCATCTGGATTATCGCCTGCGGGTCGAGCGCAAACGCGAGCTGGTGCGCGCGCCCGTTCATGAGAAGCTGCCTCAAGATCGACGTCGAGGTCGTGAGTCCGTCGTCGTTTATCTTCTCCGACTTCGTTCCTCCAGAGGACACGCTCTGCTTCGTCGTCTCGCAGAGCGGCTGCTCTACCAATTCCATCGCCGCGCTTGACAGACTCCGCGAGCTCGGGCGACCGGCGGTTGGTCTTACGGGCAACGTGAGCTCGGACTTCAAGGATCACAGCGACCTTCTCGTCGACTATGGCGTCGGTGCTGAGGTCGTCGGTTACGTGACAAAGGGCGTTGTCGCACTGACCGAGTTCCTCATGCTCTTTGCGGTCGAGGCCGCCCTCGAAAAGAAAGTTCTCTCGGCTGAGAGGCATGCCCGGATCTACCAAGATCTTGACGTCATCCCCGACCTCCATCGCGAGGTCCAAAGAAGGACGGCTACGTTCTACGAGGAGCGCTTCAAGGAGATGACCTCCATCACGGTGCACTACGCGCTCGGCTTTGACCAAGCCTACGGCATCGCGACCGAGGCTGCGCTCAAGTTTGGCGAGACGATGAAGGTCCCGAGCTTTGCATTCGACGCCGAGGAGTACAACCACGGCCCCAATCTCCAGCTCACGCCAAACTACACCGTCATGTTCATTGACGATATGAGCAGGGGTTCTGACCGGCTCTTCCAGCTCTATCACGCCACACGCGTGGTCACCGACGAGGCGTTCCTCCTCACCGACAAAGACCCCGCTGGCGATGCGAACGTATTTCAGCTGCCCGTCTCCGACCTCAGAGAGCCACTGCTCTCGCCTCTGTACGTCCTCCCCTTCTTCCAGATCATCGCCTACCGCGCGACGACCGACCTCGGACGCTGGGAGGGATACCCCCTCACGAAGGCGTATCGCGAGGCGGCTCCGAGCAAGACCACAGCCATCGACAGGGTCATGCCCCTATCATAGATGCGCCTCGTCGGATGCTTAATCAGTAAGTGAATCTATTACCTCACCCACGGCTTCGTGGGTCACGCAAACGCAGTCCGCGCCATCGACTCTGAGGCCATGGTCGTTGTGATCGAACTGAATGACGTGCAAGCCGGCACCACTCGCAGACTGGACTCCAACGGGGGAGTCATCGACTGCGACCGCCTGCGATGGCACCGTGCCGAGAAGGGCGACCGCCCTTGCGTAGATGGCTGGGTCGGGTTTTGCAAGCTTGACCATGTCGCCGGTAACCACGACGTCGAAGAGGTCACCCATACCGCACTCGCAGAGCATGCGGGACACGTCGGATTCAAAGCTCGAGCTAGCAAGGGCGAGCTTGAGACCATGATTGTGAAGCTGTACAACGAGGTCCTTGGCACCAGGAATGATGATTTCAGCGTAGGAGAACTGGTGCGCCGACACGTAATCGTGCTTCTCGACGGCCACGTCGTTCTCATCCATGCCGAGAATTCGTCCGAGAATCTCGTTCTCGTGCTTGTCAGAGCACCCGTAGAGCTCGATCCGGTCCTCTTCGGAGAGCCTAAGTCCATGCTGGGCGAGAAGCTCGCGGAAGAGCCTCTCCCACTGCCCCTCGCTGTCGACCAGCACTCCGTCCATGTCAAAGATGACCGAGTCAATGCCAGGAGCTCTCATCAGCGACCGCCCTTTCGAATGGAGAACGTTAATGATGGGTCGTAGTGCTTGATGACACCCATTCTCTTCGAGACGCGTAGCAAAAACGATGCTCGCGAGTGCGTGTCCACAACATGGCTATGTAAGAGGATGAGATGCGCGGGAGTAGTCGCTTTCGTGCACGTCTGGGCATACATCAGCCGCTGAGGCTACAATGTCCCAAGAACACGCACCCTTTCGCTGGAGGATTCCATGTCTTTCTCCGTCACTCCCCTCACCATCGCCCTTCTCGTGCTTGCCGTCATCATGGTCGCCGCACCGCAGTTTATCCGAGGAACCACCTCTCCCCGGATTCAGTCGATGTTCGCCCAGCACAAGTTCAAGGAGCTTCTCGCCTACCTCGATACGCCCCTCGTGCGGATCGGCTATCCAAAGTGGAACAGAACCTTCATGAAGCTCAACGCCTATCTCATCGAAGGCGACACGGCGAATGCCTCCCTGATGTTCTCCGAGCTTCTTTCCGTGCACTCATCGCGAGAGCAGCGAAAGGAGCTCATCCTCAAGGCCTTTGACTTCTATATTGGCTTGGAGCGCTATGAGGAGGCGGGGGCTCTTCTCCCCGAGATCACCGAGATTGTCGACGAGGTGACGGCGAAGGATCGCCAGGCAACCTATGACGTTCTTGCCAAGGGAAGCTGCGACCACATTGATGAGATGGAGCAGGACATGGAGATTGCCTCGCCCATGCACAAGGCTCATCTCGCCTTCCTGCTCAAAACGCAGTACGAGAATCTCGGAAACGCGGAGAAGGCCGCCGAGTACGAGATGCTCGCGAAGGACGTTCTCACGCAGGTCGTGACCTCCGCGAAGTCAAACGGCGAAAACGTCTAAACCTGGAAAAGGTGACAGGTATCTTTTCCAGGTGTCTTTCCGATCCGCTTCCCACATTATCGACCGATAGGGGCGCGGTATCTTACCAGCATGCGCCCCATCCGAGGCGACCTACAGCGCGCAGCCAAGCTGGGGCGCACACACCCCGAGTCAGATGTTACTCCCGTGTTTGGGCAGGTCGAGAGCCTGGATGTCTTTCTGAGAGGTGAGCAGGACGTCGTTTTCACTCGCGAAGACGTTCATCGCGTACCCGGCATTCAAGTTCATCCGCTCTACCAAAGTCGCATTTACCTGGTCTCTCGCAAAAAGATTCTCTCGCTCGCAAAGATCTCGTTACCACCGAAGACCTGCGCGGACGCATTCTCATGGTGGGTGGAGGCAGCCCACCAGCCCTGCGCGCCGTTCAGCATCGCGTGGTAAGCGCGCTCGGCCTTCGGCACTTCAATAGCAACGACTACAAAACCACGCTTGTCAGCGTCGCTGCGGGAAAGGGCGTATGTCTCTCGCTCGATATTTTCAATGACGGCAGCAAAGAGTTTGCCTAGACGCCCTTCGACTGTCAGGAAACCATCTCATGTGCGCTGTGCGCGCACGAGGGTGAGCATCGTGAATCGGTTATCGCCCTCGTGAGATTGCTCCAAGAGGCCTACCGGGGCGGCACGCGCTATGCATGTCTCGTCTGACGGCACCGCTGCGTAGGCCTTCATGCGTTGCGTCTTAGCCACAGGTTGCAGATAACGACATTATTTTACGAGGATTCGCTTAAATAATGTCGTTATCTGCAACCTGTGGCTAAGACGCACGACGGCAAGCTTCAAAGGCGCCCAAAGGTCCCAATAATCATCCCCAAACAACCTGGGAGTGCACTGCAGGTCAATCGCACCTGGCAGGGAGAGCAGAGAGGTCTTGGCGCGAATGCCCGCTGGGCCTTGCAATGGGTGTCCCTTGTTCCAAAATAGTGCCGTTACCTTTTTGGAGCGGCAGAGAGGGTCTGGCGTGGTCACACCTAACAAAGCAGGGAGAGGAGCGGCATCCTACGACCTTGCGTGCGCAATCGAGCAGCTGGGATACCCCGAGGAGTTCGGCATGGTGCTTGCCGGTGAGCTGCGTACGGAGCCTGCTATGCGTCGGATGACCGCGTACCTTCGCCAGGCAAAGCCGCGGAGCCCTGAGGAGATCGCCGATGAGATGCTGGCCATCGTAACCGATCGCAATCGCTGGATCGAGCAGAAAAAGGACGAGTACTACAACGCCAAGGTTACCGAGTTCTACAACCGTCCTCGCAGCGCTGGCGACGAGTAGCTACGTACCTATTGTGCAAGGGCGAAGGCGACCACATAGTCACCTTCGTTGGATATAGAGACGAGCACTTCGGAGGCACCTGCCGCAGCGAGCACGGGAGCAATTCTCTCGCTCGCGACCACGTACGGTGCCCCGTTCTCATCATCAAGTGACTCAATAACCCGCAGCTCAAATAGGTTTTCTTGTCTCTGCCGACTCAGGGCCTTGAACGTAGCCTCTTTTACGGCAAAGCGTCCGGCGAGATACTCCACGGAGTCGCCGCGCTCGAGCGCCTGCGCGCGCTCAGCATCCGAGAAGGTCCTGGCGACAAACGCGTTCGCTTTTCCGGTAGGCTCAGGCGCAAGCCCTTCTCCATGATTCCTTGTCACATGGGCAGGAACACGCCCAAAGCCCCCGCAAAGGCGGCGAAACTCACTCAGACAGACCATATCCACACCGATGCCAACGACCATGCTTCCTCCCACGTCAGCACAATGGGCACGGTTTGCTGGCTTGTGTGCCCGTCCAGGCCGACCTCGTCTTGGTTGGACACCCACCACTTAAGCACATACCCACATACTCCCGCAATCCTCCCCTGTTCGAACACGTCCCAGTTGGGCGAAAAAAGCGACTTTGGTACACCTCTCTCAAGGAGCGGGCGTACCTTCACGTGTGGTACGTCGCTCTCGAGAGACACGGTCGAGACAATGAGATCAACGCCTTTGGGCAGCCGTCCCGCAAGCGCGTGCGAGGGCAAAGTCGCAATGACTTCACGTCGGTCATGAAATCGCTGGTGCTTGGTACGGGTGGGGCCCGCAGAGAAAATTAACCACGCAACAATGGCCTGCACAGATAATGCGTGGGATTCACGACGATCTCGATAAGAAAAGTGACCCCAGCCTTCGCCGGGGTCACTCCCATTACCAAAAACGCAAGACGGCACCAAGTGCTACCCCTCGAGCAGCTCAGCAGCCTTCTCGAGCCACCTGGTGCACTCAATCTGCTGCGGGCAGGCGCTCTCGCACTGCATGCAGCGGATGCAGTCGCTCGCCTTGCCCTTGCCGCTGGTCACTCTGGCATACTCGGCCTTGGCCTCGGCAGTCTTTCCGTAGATGAGCTCCTTGTTAAGCGCCGAGAAGATCTCGGGGATGGGAATCTCCATGGGGCAGCCGTCGGTGCAGTAGTGACAGGCGGTGCAGGGAACGGAGTCGATGGCAGCAAGCGCCTTCTGTGCCTTGCCAATCGTTGCCTGCTCATCCTCGGTAAGCGGCTTGAAGTCGCTCATGTAGGAGATGTTGTCCTCCACCTGGGCAATGTTGCTCATGCCCGAGAGCACCGTGATGATGCCATCAAGGCTCGCAACGTAGCGGACGGCCCAGCTGGCCAGACTTGCGCCTGGGTTGGCGTCGTGCAGGATCTTTGCCACGGACTCCGGCGGATTGGCGAGCGTACCGCCCTTGATGGGCTCCATGACCACTATCGACGTGCCATGCCTGCGCGCAACCTCGTAGTTGGCTCGACTCGTGACGCTGGGGTTTTCCCAGTCGGCATAGTTGAGCTGCAGCTGCACGAAGTCGACGTCGGGGTGGGCGGTCAGAATCTGGTCGAGCAGCTCAGGGCCGGCATGGAAAGAGAAGCCGTAGTGCCTGATCAGACCCTTCGCCTTAAGCTCTGCCGCAAAATCCCAGATGTGATAGGTGTCGTAGACGGTGTAGTTACCAGCCTGCAGCGCATGCAGCAGATAGTAGTCAAAGTAGCCCGCCCCCGTACGTTCAAGCGAGGTGTAGAACTCCTGCTTGGCGCTCTCCTCGCTATCACAGCCCATCCAAGCGCAGAGCTTGGTTGCAAGCGTGTATGAGTCGCGCGGATGACGCTCCACGAGAGCCTGCCGCGTCGCTTCCTCCGAACCCGCATACACGTATGCGGTGTCAAAGTACGTGAGACCGGCAGCCAAAAACTTGTCGACCATGACCTTGGTCTGCTCGATATCGATGGAATCGTCCTCTCGTTTGGGCAGACGCATCAGCCCAAAGCCGAGCTTGGGCGTCTCCTTGCCAAAGTAATCAGACATGTGGCGCTTCCTCTCATCGCGTACGTACCGCATCTTACCTGCAGCTTATTTAGGATATGGCTGGATGTCCCAGACCTTTTTGTCATTCTACCCACAAGATCGAGACGATAGGCCGCACACGGTTCGTTATAGAGGGACTCTCGGTAGCCCATGCGTTAAGCCAGCCGCAGGTACGCCGAGTGGAGCGTGTCCCCATCACGGCAGCGAGACGAGTCCATTTCTCGCAATAACACCCTGGTACCAGAAGAACGAGTCCTTCCTCACGCGACGTAGGTCAAGGAGATCGTCCTCGGTGCGGTTGACGAATACAAAGCCGTAACGCTTGCCGTAACCGTTGTGCGTACTCACGACATCGATAAACGCCCAGGGACAGTAGCCAATGAGCTGCACGCCGTCGGTGATGGCAAGCTGCGCCTCGCGAAAGTGTCGTTCCAGGTAGTCTATGCGGTACTGATCGTGGACCCGACCGTCCTGCCCCAGCTCCTCCCGAACTCCGATACCGTTCTCGGTGATGAGAATCGGCAGGTGGTAGCGGTCCCACACCCGACGAAGCGTCGTACGCAGTCCCACGGGATCGATGAGCCAGCCATACTCGGTCTGCTCGAGATGTTCGTTCGACGCGGCGCGATACACGCCCTCCTCGCCAATCATGACCTGTTGGTCGCCATTGCGCGGCGCCCGATCGTGTCCGTCGTTTCTCGCCGCGGCGACGGTCGCCGTCGCATAGTAGTTCATCGCGAGAAAATCGGGCTTAGCCGAGGCCAAGAGCTCCCTGTCCCCCTCTGCGATCGTGGGCACGAGAGCGTGCTCCTCGAGATAGGACCAGGCCAGGGTGTTGTAGGAGCCGCGCGCGGCCACGTCAAGGTAGAGCCAGCAGCGTATGGCCTCCCAGTTCTCCGCCGCGATCACGTCCGCAGGATCACAGGTCTCGGGATAGACGGCCGTGACGTTGGGTGCGGGTCCAATCTTCGCGTCAGGCCACATTTGATGCAACATGTTCGTTGCCTTGGCCGAGGCCACGAACATGTTATGGCTCTGCTGGTAGAGCTCCTTCTGACTGGGAATCTCGCCGGCATACATGGCTCCCGGGTGAATGACCATGACGTTCTGCTCGTTGATGGTGAGCCAGTATTTGACGCGATCGCCGAGTCGCTCAAAGAGGATGCGGGCGTAGCGCTCGAAGGCGTCGACGGTCTCGCGGTTCGTCCACCCGCCTCGCTCCTGCAGGGCAAGGGGAAGGTCGAAGTGAAACATCGTGACGATCGGCGTGATTCCATGGGCGAGAAGCTCATCGACAAGCGCCTCGTAGAAGGCGATGCCGCGCTCGTTCGTCTCGCCCCTGCCGTCGGGAATGACGCGGGACCAGGCAATGGAGAAGCGATACGCCCTCATGCCCATCTCCGCCATGAGCGACACGTCCTCGCGAAAGCGATGATAGTGATCGCTTGCCACCCTGAAGTCGGCTATCCCCGCGGCGGACCTGTGCAGATCCTGGATGGACATGCCCTTGCCGTCCTCGTTCCACGCCCCCTCGACCTGATAGGCAGAGGTTGAGGCACCCCACAGAAAGTCGTCGGGAAATGCCTTAAGCTTTGAGTAGAACATCTTGCCCATCCCTTCCGAGTCCCTGCCCTATGCCTCGAGCTCGAGCAGTGCGTCTCCTGAGGTCACCGTTTTGGTGGACACATCCCTCACTGCCCTGAAGCTCGGCGTGTTGGTTATGACGACCATGGTCTGGGGGTCGTACCCGGCCTCCACGACCTTGTCCTTGTCAAAGGTAACGAGCTTCTGGCCAATGCCGACCCTATCGCCCACCTTTACGAATGCCGAGAAGTACCTGCCCTCGAGCTCGACGGTGTTGATGCCGATGTGAATCATGACCTCGGCACCGTTGTCGGAGGTGATGCCGATGGCGTGCATCGTGGGAAAGAGCGCGGTCACGCTGCCGGCACACGGTGAGAGGACGACTCCGTCGCTGGGGTCAATCGCAACGCCCTCGCCGAGAGCCTTGCTCGCAAAGACGGGGTCAGCGGAGTCAGCAATGGGGAGAACGGAGCCGGAAAGGGGGGCCACGAGATTGCCCGATCTGGCCTCGGGCAGAGCGGAGGCATCCGGCTCACTCTTCTCGGCCTCCTTCTTGTCCTCGTAGCGCAGGCTGAGGAAGAAGGTGAGCGTGGCGGTTACGGCGCAGCCGATGGCCATAGCGATGATGATGTTAATCATGTACTGCAGTGTGTCATCGCCGATGTAAAGCAGAATCGCAGGCAGGCCACCAGATCCGGTGGCAAAGCGATGGGTGTGCGTGAGTCCGGCGTACAAACCACCGGCAGCACCGCCGATCATGGCCGCCACGAGGGGATACTTCTTGGGGAGGTTCACGCCATAGAGGATGGGTTCGGTGATGCCCATGTAGGCGGTGATGGCACCAGAGCCGGCGGTCTGCTTCATGCGCTGGTCCTTGGTGCGCAGGGCAACGACGAGACCGGCCGTGGCCTGGCACATGTTGGAGACGATGTTGCCAGGACCCCAGATGCTGTCGTAGCCGAGCTGCGACATCTGCATGACGCCCAGGGGAGCGATACCGTTGTGCAGGCCAAACATGACCAGAACGGGGCAGAGGCCGCCGATGAGGACGGCGGGCGCCCAAGCGGCATTCTCGGCAAGGAAGGTAAACGCGCTCGCAAGCACCTGACCAGCGAGATAACCGAGGGGGCCGAGGACGGAGAACGCGAGCGTACCCATAACAAGGAAGGTGATCATGGGAACGAATACGAGGTTGACCGACTTGGGAACATACCTGTTCAGGAACTTCTCGACGTACGACTGAACGAACACGATCAAGACGATGGGAATGACGCTCGACCCATAGCTCGCAAGCGTGAACGGAATCACGCTAAAGAAGTTGACTGGATCTCCCGCCGCAACAAGCGCCGTCCAGCTGGGGTGCAATAGCATGGCCGCGACGCCCGCCGCGAGAATCGGGTTGCACTTGAGCTTCTGAGCCTCGGTGAAGGCAAGCAGGATGGGTAGGAAGTAGAACACGCCGTCAGCGAAGAGATTGAGCATGGTGTAGGTCTGCGACGTCTTGTCAATGAGGTTGAACACCACGAGCAGGGCCATGACGGCCTTGACCATGCCGGCGCCGGAGAGGGCGGGGATGATCGGCTGGAACGTACCTGAGATGAAGTCGATGATTGCCTCGAAGACGTTCTTCCTCTCGGCGGGCGCCTCTGCCACCTCGCCAAGATCGAGCAGCGGCTCAATCTCGTCGAATACGTCAGCGACGTGGGTCCCGATCACCACCTGAAACTGTCCTCCCGACCTGAGGACGCTGATGACGCCGTCAAGCGCCTCGACGGCCGCCTGGTCGGCCTTGTCCTCGTCAGCCAGCGAGAAACGCACGCGGGTCTGGCAATGGAACGCGTTGGTGACGTTCCGCCTGCCTCCCACGAGCTTCACGATATCGCATGCGAGGCCCTCGTACTGTTTGCTCATGCAACTCCTCCATCCAACGGTCTCCGATGAGAGGCCACGAAACCCAGAGCGCTCAAATTTGGTTTCGCGACCCTGATGAGACAGTAAACGAGCAGGTGAGTGGCATGATGGCTCAGATATGAGGATGAAAAATGGTTTCTTTGCAGGGGCGTCCAGAGGCGGTATTACGTGAAACTCCACGAAACTTCGTCCGCGAGCATCTTGCGAGAAGGGCTAGCTACCCTCGTCATCCTCGGATGGCCTGCCCTCGGAAGCAGTGTGCCGTCCCGTCTCGAGAACGCGGGCGCCAGCAAGACGAAACTCGAGATTCTTCTCGTAGTCTCGAGCGAACACGCAGGAAAAGAGCACGTTGAACAGGAAGTTTATCGATTCCTCCGTGGAGAAGTTCGCAATCTTGTTATAAAGCCTCTCGTGCGACGAGATGGTCAGCACGCAGGGAATCGTTTGACGTACGTAGTTCTCGCCCGCACCCGTGATTCCTATGATCGGGACACCGCGCTCCATCAGAATGTCAAGGGCCGTCGATGTCTCAGAATGGATGACGCTTCCGGAATAGGAGACGTAGATGGCGCAGTCCTGTCGATTGAGCGCACGCGATTGGATACCGTTCTCACCCTTCGTCACCACGGCGGCCTGCTTGCCGATAGTCACAAGCTTGCGGCAGAACAGCTCGCCGAGGTAGCAGTTGGGGCTCAACCCGAACACGCGAACCGTTCGCGCCTCCCTTAGAATGCGAACTGCCTTATGAAGCATCGCCCGGTCAAGGTGATCATAGGTGTCAGCGATGGACGCCGCTTGGAGGTCGCCGAGGTTCTGGATGATCGTCTCGTCGGAATCGCCTGCATGGAATGGAAAGTTGGAGTCGACGACGCTTCTCGAGTCCCTCTCGCCCAACTCCTCGGCCATGAAGGCCCTGATGAAGTCGCGCCATCCATCGAAGCCAAGGTACTTTGCGAACCGCGTTATGGATGGCTTAGAGGTAAACGTCACCTCGGCGATCTCGGCAATCGTGTACTGCGAGAGATGCGCGTGCTCGCGGAGTATAAAGGCGCCAATAGCATGTCGTGAGTCGGTCGTGTGAACGGTAATCTCCTCGACCCTGTGATAAAGGTACATGGCCTCCCCCATCGATGGAGAACTGCTCCGCCGGCGCGCTTCTGAGCGACTATTTTTATCATTATTGCGGGAGAGGACAATTGGGGCAACCGGGCAGCGCGACAAAAGGCAATCGTTCAGGCGATACTGCGGAAAGTGCTCCTGAGGTCAATGCCCTCGAATCGGCATAGGATGCTGGCCGCATAGCCGCAGGGGCCATCTCAAACCGTGAAAACAAATAAGGTGCTCATTTTTAGCCGCTGTGTGTGACACTCCTTGCGATGGTCACTTTTGCCTCTATTTGATATTCATTAAAATGGATAATATTTAATTTTATTTATCTATAATGCATAAATATACACAACCTCGAACACGGAATAAACGAGCCCACACAAAGCTATCGTTTTATCGCACCTACCCCTGAAGCTCACACCCCCTAGGAAAGAAGCGAGGCGCAGAATGGCCCACCAAAGTGACTTTGAGGCACAGCTCGAGGCAAACGATGGCAACGTTTCCCCGCAAGACAGCGCTCGGTCCACTCGCCATCGCGGCAATCTACCCTTCCCGTTCGTCTCCGCCACGATTGCCACATCTGATGATGCCCGCCAGGTATCTATGCAGTGCTCCCTCTAGAGCTCAATGACATGCGGTCTGATATCTGGATCATGGTTAGCCAGCGACTCGATACAGCGAGGATCAAGGCTCTGTTCGCGAATCCGCTCAAGGGACTTCTTCTGGGCTACCTTACCAGCAGCAATTCCCGAGGTGACAAGGTCGCGCCAAGACCGTTCGGCATAACCTCCGTCGGAAAACAGCAGGACGTGGTCTCCCTCGCCATTCGTGATCTTGACGGCGAAGAGGCCTCCGGAGTGTCCGGGGATGCTCACGAGCGTTATGCTACGATCGCCAAACAGGTCGTAAGATCTGCTGAAAGGACCCATCGTACCGTTCCACTCAAACGCATCCAAGTCGATGCCCTTCCACCAGATGCGCTTGTAGCGCACGGCATCATGCTCAACATGCCTGCCCGGATGATGCCCAACTACGTCGGGCCGCAGATACTGTCTCCAGTCTCGGCCAGGCGGCGACGCTCCTGCGCTGCCCCGCAATCCAAGACGGCGAGCGCACTTCCTACGAGCTCATGCGGGAGAGGGAGAAGATGCGCAGCTCCATCGTGGATCGTGCCGCAATTGCCGCATTCTTCTGGCATCGTGCACGGCACCCGAGGAGTCATTCGCAGACAATCTGGTGTGCGACTACCAAAGCTACGTCTCGTGCTTTCGCGGAGAGGGAAACGGAGATGGTGGCCACGTCATTGCCTGCAACGCCAACGGACCTGAGAACGTCTCGGGCTCCAAATCAGCGCGAAAGGCCTACGAGCTGGGACGAGACATACGAACCTCTTCCCAGGGCTCACGGCGATAGGCTGTGTGCAAGCTGTGACGAGGTTGCTCTCGTTCGTTTCTCTTCCTAAAGTAGTCCGATAGCAGACTATTTTGGAAGGAACCGCGATGGACGAGCTCAGACAGCGTCTCTCCCAACTGAATAATGACCTTCTCCGCCTGGACAGGCTCTACAACGACTTCGCACGCCTCCACGGCGAGACGTACCTCTCGCTTGCGATGCTGGAGGTCCTGGCAGACAACCCCGAGGGGGTAAGCCAGAAAAGGATCACCCAAGAGGTGTTTGCCTCGAAGCAGACGGTAAGCTCCACCATCGGTGACCTGACTCGCAGGGGGTTCGTAGAACAACACGCATGCGAGGAGGACGGCAGATGCAGGCTCGTCTTTCTCACGGCAGCGGGCCACGGCTATGTGCACGACACCGTCGGTGCCATGCGGGCGATGTCCCTCGAGGTAGCTAGGGGGATAGACGCGAGCGACCTCGAGGTCGTGCACAGGGTGGCCGTTTACTATGCGGCCGAGTTCGAGCGAAGGATGGACGAGGGAGACTCTCATGACTGAGGTAGATGACGCGAATTCCACGCCGCTGTCAAGGCAGGCGATAATGGCAATCTTCATGGCGCTGCTCGTGGCCATGTTCGCCGCCGCTCTCGACCAAACCGTCGTAGCCACGGCACTGCCCACCATCGTGGGCGACCTCGACGGCGCCACTCACATGCTGTGGGTTACCACCGCCTATGTGCTCGCAAGCACGGTGGCGATGCCCATCTACGGCAAGCTGGGAGATCTCATCGGGCGAAGGAGCCTCTTCCTGGGAGCGCTGGCTCTGTTCGCCGTCGGCTCCGTCGCCTGTGCCCTCGCACCCGCCATGGCGGAGCTCATCGCCGGGAGGGCCATACAGGGTCTTGGAGGCGGTGGCCTCATAATTCTCTCGCAGGCCATCGTGGCAGACGTGGTGCCGCCGCGCAGACGCGCGTGGTACCTGAGCATCATGGGCATCGCGTATGCCGTGCCCACGGTCGCCGGGCCTCTCTTGGGCGGCTTCTTCACCGACACCGTAGGCTGGCGCTGGGCCTTCTGGATGAACATTCCCCTCTCGGCGCTCGCCATTTTCGTAGCGGCGACAAAGCTGCCCGTGATAAAGCGCTCCTATGAGAAGGGCTCATTCGATTTGTGGGGCGCTCTCGCGCTCGCGGCTGCGCTCTCCGCGCTCACGCTTGCCATTTCGCTCGGCGGGACGACCCTTCCCTGGAACTCGCCTATCGTCCTGGGACTTCTGGCCATCACCGTGGCGGCGGCAGTGGCCTTCGCAAGAGTCGAGACGCGCGCGGCCCAGCCCATCATGTCGCCCTCCCTGCTCAAGAGTCGCAACTTCCTGGTCTGTGCGGCGGGCGGATTCATCACGATGTTCGTAATGATGGGCACGCTCACCTACCTGCCTACGTACTACCAGGTGGTTGACCAGATGAGCGCCACGGCCGCAGGGTACATGGAGCTTCCCATGAACATCGCCTGGTTTGTCGCGTCGCTTATCTCGGGCGCGCTGGTAGCGAGAAGGGGTAGGTACAAGCGGCTCATGGTGATGGGCTTCGTCCTCCTGGTGGCGGGCGTGCTTGCGCTCTGCGGCATCACGCTCGATACGCCCGTGCTCCTCATCGCCGCCGTTCTCAGTCTCGTGGGCTTTGGCATCGGTCTCACCTTCGAGATACTCGTCCTCATTGTCCAGAACGAGTTTCCCGCCTCGGACGTGGGCATGTCCACCGCCGCCACCAACCTGGTGCGCGAGATGGGAACCACGCTTGGTACGGCGGTTGCCGGGGCGCTCTTCACCAGCAGGCTCGTCGACACTCTCTCGCAGAACCTGACATCGGTCGGGGGCATGGGCATGCTCGGCGTGAATGCGAACGCCCTTACCCCCGCCATCGTGCGAGGCCTGCCCGACGCCGTGCGCGAGGCCGTGCGTCTGGCGTACAACGATGCGCTCGTCCCCGTATTCTGGGCCATGGCGGCACTGTCCGTGTGTGGGCTGGCGTGCATGCTGCTTCTCCGCGAGAAGCCTCTTGGAGAGTAGATGCTCTTGGCGGGCGGTGGGCGACCGGCTCACCTCGTCCGGCCAGAGATGACACCTCCGACCATGCACGCGCAGAGAAGAAGGGCACCCAGAAGGACGATCGCGCCACCGGGACGCAGGGCGAGATACCACGAGGCACCGAGCCCGCCCATCGTCGAGACGAGCGACGTCACGACTGCGGTGGCGATGGTCGCCCTGTAGCTCTTTGCGACCTGCAGCCCCACGGCCACCGGTATCACCAGCATGGACGAGACCACCAGCGAGCCTATGATGCGGGCAGAGATCGAGATCACGACCCCTGTCACCAGGGCGAAGGCGACCTCGACCGCAGCCACGCGCACGCCACTGGCACGGGCCATGCTCTCATCGACGGAGATGGAGAAGAGCGCCCGCCGGGCAATGACCCAGAACGCCACGACGCCACAGGAAAGCACCAGAACGGAGCGGAGCTCATCCGCGCTCACCGCGACGATGCTGCCAAAGAGATAGTCGTCAAGCGATCTGGTGTTACCCGCAAACGAAGAGAGCACTCCCGCAAGCCCTGCTCCCACGGCCGACACGACGGCGATCGTCAGATCGGCGCTGCGCGGCATCCTCCTGCGCATCCCCTCCATCGAGAGCGAGGCGATGATGCAGGCCACGAGCGCGCCCACCACTGGGTCGATGCCCGCGACCAACCCGCCGGCGACTCCTGCGAGAGAACAGTGAGCGAGGGCGTCACCGGTCATCGACGTCCTTCTCAGCACCAGCGTGACACCTATGAGGGGAAGCGCGACGGCGAGCGCCGCGCCCGCGAGAAGGGCTCTTTGCATGAACTGGTATTCCAGCATCAGCTCTCCACCTTCTTCTCGATGCGTCCCTGCGAGAGCAGCGCGATGGTCCCCGCGCAGGCGCGAGCGTTATCGAGGTCGTGCGTAACCACGAGAGCCGCCGCCCTTCCCTCGCACAGATGCGAGACGAGCTTGAAAAACGCCGCCGAAGACTCGTAGTCAAGCGAGGCCGTAGGCTCATCGAGGACGAGGAGACGAGGCGATCCCACGAGGGCCCGCGCCAGCATCACCCGCTGACGCTGACCTCCCGAGAGACATGACATGGGGCGCCTGGCCAGCGAGTCCACGCCGCAGCGGGAGAGAGCGCTTGCGACGAGCGCTCTCTGGGGACCCCCCATGCGACCAAACGGCCCTAGCGCCGCATGGAGCCCGGTCTCCACCACTTCCTCCACCAACGCCGGGAAGGTAGCGAGTCGCACCGCGGCCCCCTGCGACACGTATCCCAGGTTCTCCCACACGCGAAAGCGACGGGGATCCTCGCCCATGAGCAGGACGCTGCCCCCCGTCGGGGCGAGCTCTCCAAGCACGAGGCGCACCAGCGTCGACTTTCCTGCGCCGTTATCGCCAACGAGCATACAGAGCTCGCCCTCACCAACCTCGAGCGAGCAGCCATCGAGCACGGACGCTCCCTCATAGGAGAACCGCAGGTCATGTATAGAGATGAGCGGCATCACGAAAGGGCCAGCCTGAGCTCTTCGAGGTTCGAGCGCATGACCGAGAAGTAGTCCTCGCCCTGGGCCAGCTCATCGTCAGTGAGACCCTCGAGCGGGTTGAGGCGCTCGACGGAGGCACCCGTTTCAGACGCGATCGCCTGAGCCACCTTGGGGCTTGCGAGGTCTTCGTAGAAGATGGTGGTGACACCATCGTTTCGCACCTTGTCAGAGATCTCGGCCATGGACTGCGCGTCGGGTTCGGCCTCGGGGTCAAGTCCCGCGATGCCCACCTCGGTCAGTCCATAGGCGTCGCACAGGTAGCCCCATGCCTCGTGCGAGACCACGATCTCCTTCTTGGAACAAGTCGAGAGCGTTTGCGAGAAGTCACTGTCGAGCTGCTCGCACTCCGCCGCAACCTGCTGGTAGTTCGCCTCGTAGTAGTCCTTGTTGTCCGGGTCAACCTTCTCAAGCGCGTTGGCGATGTTGCGCAGCTCGACCTCCGCGTTCTTGGGCGAGTTCCACACGTGCGGATCGGTGATGAGCTTGCCGGTCTCGTCTCCCTCGTCGCCCACCACCTGCCTCAGCGTGATGCCGTCGGATGCGCACACGCTCTGAGGTGCGTCGGTGCCCGACGAGGAGAGGACGTCATCCACCCAGGACTCCATGCCCGCACCGTTGTAGACCAGGAGGTCGGCGGCATCGATCGCCTGGATATCCTCCGGGGTGGGCTCCCAGTCGTGGGGTTCGGACCCGGCAGGGACCAGACACTTCACATCGACCTTGTCGCCCCCGATCTTCTGAGCGAAGTCCGCCATGGGATAGAAGCTCGCGACGACCGAGATCTTGCCGTCAGAAGAGGCCTCAGACGAGGACGATGATGCGGCACTCTGTGCCGTCTGGGTAGCCGAGCAGGCCACGACGAGCATCACGGCCGAGAACGCAACGGCGGCGGCAGCCGCGATGCGCCCTAAGAAAGAGAAACGTGTACGGGACAAGATGAAGAACCTCCCTGGACGAATGCGAAAACCTATGGTTTCGCTTTCCAGGGAAGAGACGTCTAGCGTCCTGCACCTACGACACCGCTCGTATGGCGCCCCCTCGAGCAGCTCTCACAGTAGCCGTAGAGAACGGTACGGCGAGGTTCCAGCTCAAAGGCATGCTCCACGCTCACGTGATGCACGAAGGTCTCGAGTCCTTCGCACGCAAGCGGAAACACCCGATGGCAGGCAAGGCAGACAAGACACGTACTCCCGACGGGACCGTCCACGAGACAATATCGAGCAGGCCCACCCTCGGCGTCGGGAACCTGTACCACGGACCCCTCCGAAGAGAGGCGCTCGAGCGATCGATAGACCGTCGTCTTGCCCACACTCTCCTGGCCATCCAGAAGGTCGTGGTGAATCTCATCGACCGTAAGCGACTCGCCAGCATGAGAGCGCAGGAAGGCCAGCACCGCCTCCTGCTGCCTCGTGCTGTATCGTCCCCGCTTGTCAGCCATCGCCGTCACCTATCCCTAAGTGAAAACGAAAACCATTTTCACTATATACCGTATCGCTGCGTTGTCAACCGCAACATATCACTCGTTGCCAGACAGTGTAGTCCACGTATGCACCGGCTGCTGGCGCCTTCGTCGGCAAGGCAACCGAGATTGGCATCACTTGTGTGCGGGACCCCGCCAAGGAGGGGATGCGCCGCTCGCCCGTAGAAAAGGATGGCGGGTGGCCCGCTAGCCACCCGCCACAACCGATCTCGTCAGTTACCTATGCGAAAACATGTGCCGGCATCTCCACATCACTCCAAAGGCGGGCAACGCTCTACAGCTCATTGCGGACGTCATACACGACGCTCATGAGCTCCTTTACGCGATTGACGCTCACCCGCACGTTGTTGAGGTCATCATCCTCGAGCCTTCCGCCCTCCTTGAAGTAGGTCCCGACGATGGCCGCGTCGGAGACCGAGAGCTTGTCCCTGATGGTGTCGGGGCGGCAGCCGGTGTTGACCAAGACGGCAACCTCGGGGTTTCTCCTTTTTACCGACGCAATGAGCGTGCTGTCGACATCAGCACCGGCAGCATCGGCCGAGACGCACAAGCCGTCAGGATGGACTTTGAAGATCGTGGACGAGGCGATGTCCGCGAGCGGGCGATCGTCGAGATTTCGGTCGGACTCGGGGTTGATGAAGTACAGCATGCGCAGATCGTCGAGGTGCAGCGCGGCCTTCCTACGCATGAGCATCGAGAAGTCGTTGTCATAGAGACCGCCATCCCCTACGTAGACGCCCGAGAACGTCCCACGAACGAACTTTGCCTCGCAGGCGGCCGCAAGCTCGATGCAGGCGAGTCCATCCGAGATCGCATCGACACCATAAGGCACCGAGAGGTCCCCGATGAGCTGCCCAACGACGTATGCCATGGTTGCAGGCGTTACATAGTCCATATGGCGCTGGTATGGCAGGGAGAACTCGTTGGAAACGATGATGCCGTCAATGCCACCCTCCTGCAACGCGTCAAGGTCGCGTTTGGCGTGCTCGACGACGGTCGAGACCGTCCCGCCTCCGTGACCGTAGCGTGGGTCACCCGGCAGGGGATCGAGGTGGAGCATCGATATGATGGGCTTCTTAGTACCGAACATCTTGTCTGTCCAAAGCATGGCACTTCTCCTATCTATCACGGTATGGGACGCATGGAACGTCCGATCATCAGGAAAGTCTGTGCATGAGGTCCTTCGTTGCCGGATATAGCTCATCGAAGATGGCCTGGAATCTCTCGTATGCCACGTGGTTCCCCATGTTTGGCTCAAAGGTGATGCCCGGTCTGACCTTGCGTGCAAGCTCCTCGAAGCCACTCCAGCAGCCCGTGCCAACGGCCGCCATCATCGCATCGCCATAGCTTGCGCCGATGCCTATAGCGGGAACCGAGATGGATTTTCCCGTGACGTCTGAGACGATCTGCATCCACGTGGCGTTCTTGGTTCCTCCGCCCGCGGCCATCACTCGCCTCACGGGCACACCGTCCTCCTCGAAAATCCTAACGTGTTGGTTGATGGAGTACGCCACGCCCTCAAGGCCCGCACGATAGAGATGGGCGCGTGTGTGTGACAGCTTGAGCCCAAAGAAGGCCCCCCGTGCATCCGGATCGTTAATCGGCGTGCGCTCACCTGCAAGGTAGGGCATGCATATCAGGCCATCGCTTCCCGGGGATATCCCCTCGGCCTCCCGGGCCATCGCCGCGTATGCGTTCTCGCCGCCCGCCTCCTCGGCCAGCTTGAGCTCCCCGTACACCTGGTCTCGCAACCATCTGGTGAGCGTCCCAGCTGTATTGGTCCCGGCGGACACATCGAAGGTGCCGGGGATGATGAAGCGCTCGCGCCAGATGCGGTCGTCATCCACGAGCCTGTCCGTGACGAGGAACATGTATATCGATGAACCGAACTGGAGCATGAGGTCACCGAGCCTGCCGATGCCACAGGATATCCCCTCGGCCCCAGAGTCATCGGTTCCGACCGTTACCGGCGTACCTTCGGCGAGTCCCGTTTCACGAGCGGCCTCCTTGGTGACGTAGCCCGCGATGTCGGTCGTCTCTCCAACCCTGGCGAGCTGATCGGGTCTGCAGACGGGCTTGCACAGCTCGGCGTCCGGCATTCCATCGGAATCGTAGAGCGGATTGAAGCTCGCAAGGCCGAGGAACTTGTCGACCCAGTACGCTCCCGTCAGCTTTGCGGTGATGAAGCTTGAGCCCGTGAGGAACTTGTACGTCCTTGCATAGACCTCAGGCTCGTTCTCCTTCACCCACAAGATCTTTGGCATCACGTCAGACGAACCGAGCGGACGGCCAAACCAGTCATTGATTCGCTCTGTTCCGTAGAGGTCGGTGAGCTCGGCGCACTGGTCGAGGGCACGCGCATCGATGCCGTAAAGGATTGCCTTGCGCAGCGGCCTGCACACCTCGTCAACGGGCAGGCAATCGGCCCCAAGGGCACTCGCCGCGACACCCTTGATGCCTCTGGGATCGACCCCGCCCCTTGCGATCAGGTCGTTGCTTATCGTGCAGAAGTCATGCCACCACACGGCGTCCGCATCGTGCTCGTAGTAGTTGGGCTTTGGGTTCTCCATTCCATGTTCGGATGAACTCTCGGCAATGACGTTGCCGTCATTGTCGATAATCACACCTTTGCTCGCAAAGGTCCCCGTATCGATACCCATAAAATAGCTGTCAGCCATACCGATGCCTCTCTCGCTTCGTCGCACATACTATCGTGCTCTGGTTTCCAGGCGAGGGGAGCGTGACGGCGCCGTTGGCTATCCTTCCTATCGAACCCCGTTTTTAATCGTGAAGAAGCATGCGTCGCTCCTGTTATAGGAACGCATGAACTCCACGATCCTGCCGTCTTCGCGAAAGCTCTGGCACGTGAAGAGCAGGGCGTCCGTCGAGACGTCGACATCGAGCATTCGAGCCACGCTCGGCTCCAGTGGAACGATGTCGAGCGTCTGCCAGGCGCGCACGGGTGCCGATCCGTAAAAGCCGTAGGCGTCATAGAGGGAAAAGACTTCCAGATCGATATCAAGTAGGTTTGGGATCAGCTCGCTGGGAATATACGTCTGCTCCACTGAGATGGGCATTCCGTTTGCGAGGTTCAGGCGCTTGACGAAGAAGATGTCATCGTCAGGATTGATGGCCAACCGCCGGGCATAGACGCTCCCGGCCTTGCGACGAGCCCTCTCGAGTATCTTCACGCTCGGCTTTGCCTTGCCACCTTCGATGGCCTTGTGAAACCCCGTGAGGGTGTCGAGATCTCGTTCGATGCGCTTCCCGACGATGAAGACGCCCTTGCCCTGCACCCGTTTGAGTATGCCTTCCTCGACAAGGGCATCGAGAGCACTCCTGACCGTGAGCCTGTTGACACCGTATGTCTTCGCCAAGGCGTTCTCGGAGGGAATGTGGCACCCGGGGGCGTATTCTCCCGTGTCGATTCTCTCCCGGACGACCTCACGCAGCTGAAGGTAGATCGGTGAGTTCTCGTCTACTCTCGACATCATCTCGTCCTCTTGGGCCTCTCGACCGATCTCATCTCAGTGGCAAACGTAAGGTGCTCTGGTAGAACCACGCACTTGAAGTACTCGAGCGGCTTGCCGTCCTGGTCCTGAATCAAACCACTCTGAAAATACGCGGAAGCGCCAACCTCAACGCCAAGGAGCTCGGCTTCTTCGTCATCGATCTTAGGTCACGTCTATCTTCTCCGAACCCATGGTGGCGACTGATGCCGTAGACGTTCTCCAAGGTCTGGTAGACGGATTCGACCGAGAAGTCATGCTTCTCGATTCCCGTCGCAGTTGCGAGCAGTTGATCCAGCTGGTCTCTATCGAAACCGGACTGCCATCGAGCAGGTTCACCCTCTTCAGGACTGAGAACCTGGCGACGCAAGCATGACGCGAAGATGCCTGACGACGAACTTGTTTGCCTCCGTAAGTTCAGCTGTAGACGACGCGACTGCGAAGGAACATGCCCCGCCTCCTGTTACCTGCCTGCGAGAATCCCTTGGTGTCCTGCAGGTTCCTGACCATCTTGGGCTCGGCTACGAACGTCCCGAGTCCGACCTTGCTCTCGACGACACCATAATCGGCAAGACGCTTGAGGGCATTTCTGAGCGTCATCCTGTTCAACCCCCACATCTCGCACATCTCGCGCTCTGAGGGAAGCTTGTCACCAGGTTCTAGGCCACGATCGATGATGAGGGCTTCGACGAGTTCGGTTATCTGGTCACGCAAACTCATCCCAAGCATCACCTTCGAACGTGGCGGACATATCCTCAACCTATTGTAGATGATATCTATTTTTTTCCTTTGGATGTCTTTTCGTATGCCGCGTTCTCCTATTCCCCAATCACCTGCACGGTGATCGTCCTCTCGGACGGTCCGTCGAACTCGCAGAAGTAGATTTCCTGGGCACCTCCCTTGTCAATCTCGCCGTCCCTCACAAAAAAGTGCGCGTGGTTGCCCGTAAGCATCGCCTTTAGGTGGCCTGTCGGGTTTCCCGCCGTGGAACCGTAGTCCTTGAGCATACGGGCATGCGAATAGGGATGGTCCTCGGGGACAAGCCCTTTCAGGAAGACGTCGATATCGCTTTCGAGACACTCGAGGGATTCGTTGGTCATGATGCCTGCGGTGGTGTGCTTCGAGAGGACCGTTACCATGCCGTCCCTGACTCCGCACTCGTGCACCGCCTGTCGTACCTTATCGGTGATGACGATGTACTGGTTGTATTCGCTCGTCAAAAAAGTGAACGCGGTCGTATGGACCATATCCCACCACTACTCCATGCCATTGAGAAACTCAAGGGCGTTGGCTCCCTTGATGAGTTCGATGGTGCTCTCGCGCAGCTCGAGGTCATCTATCGCGTGAGCCATCCGTATCTGTTCGAACCGCGGATTATCGCTTCCAAACATCACCTGGTGGCGAAGGCTCCTATCAATCCATGTGATGGGGATCTCCTGCGTGAAGAGCCTCGTAAAGAACTCCTTCGCAGAGTCGAAGTAGAGCAGCCCCGTATCGGCGTAGACGTTGGGATGCTTCACCATCAGCATTGCGGCTTCCTCCACCCATGGCCATCCAAAGTGACCGAGACAGAAGCGGAGGTTCGGTCTCGTCTCCGCCAGCTCCTCGAACTCGACGGGTCGACCGTATTTCGCGAGAGCATGCGGCTCCCATGACATACCTGCATGAAACATGACCGGCCTGTCGTAGCGCTCGCATATGTCGAAGAGCCTCTGGACGCAGCCGTCCATGGGGTAGAAACGCTGTCTGCCCGGGTAAAGGTTGAGCGCGCTGAGACCAAGGTCACCGAAGGCGTAGTCGAGCTTTGCCTCGGCATCGGAATCGTGCGGATCGACGCTCGCAAATCCAATGAAACGGTCGGGGGCAAGGTCGACGAGGGTCTTGATCTCTTCGTTGGTGACCGGGGTCACACCCTCCTCGGTAAGGTAGTCCTGCGGTAGTAGACACATCCTATCGAGACCCGCCAACCTCATCTGATTGAAGACGTGCTCGAGCGATGCGGTGCCGTTGTTGTGGATGTCGAGCACTTCGTGCCGCATCTCCTCGCGTTGTTCGTCGCCATTGATCGCCTTGTAGAATGCAGGGTGCACATGTACGTCGATGAACATCTCTTCTACTCCCCGAGCATGGCCCTGACGTTGTTGATGGCACGCCTTGCATAGAGACGTGGCTCGTTGATGTATCCAGTCACGAGCTCTATGGTCGCGGTGCGCTCATAGGGCAGGTCTCGAATCTCCTCGAGCAGCTCCTTCATAGGAAGAACTCCTTCTCCGGGCATCACATGCGAGGCATCGGAACCGTTCGAGTCAATGATGTGCAGGTGATAGAGCTTGTCTCCAAGCTTCGAGAAGTAGCTCATGATCTGTTCCTGCAGCAGGAACGGCGGAACGACGTCCAGCATGCCGAGCAGATAGTCCGAGTCGACATGCTCGAAGAGCTCGATGAGGTCATTGGCGCTCCGGAATACGTTGGACTCCTCGGGGGTGAGAGGCTCGACGACGATATGGACCCCGACGTTCTCTGCGTGCTTGGCAAGCTCTTCGCACGTACGGTACAGTCGGTCGTGCATCTCCTCGTAGGTGGCTTCGTACCCGGCGTGCGCGGGCGAGATGAGCATGTAATCCGATCCGAGCGCCTTGGCCTGGTCGAGGCACAGCTTGAGATAGCCGACGGCGTCCTCGCGCTGGCGCTCCGATCCGATCATGAAGTTATAGGGGTATGCGTTGTGCTCGGGACAGTACCCCGTGATGGGCACGCCGTACTTGTCACGAAGGCGAATGACCTCGTCAATCTCGCCGGCGGCAAGATCCGGGGCATACGCATGCGGACGCCCACCCCACAGCTCGATGTAGTCATACCCGAATCGCTTTGCATCCTCGAAGACATTCTCTAGGGGATTGCGTTGATATCCGGACGTGAACATTCCGATCCTGAACATCCCTGAACTCCTTCCCGTCATGCGACACCAGTCGTAGGCGTCGCGTTGCCACCAACGGTAAACGGCCTCCGTCAGCGAGCGCCAACCCAAGGTTCGAACACGCTCACGACCTCCGAGGCGATACGCGCGCCCCTATCGAGGCAGCCACTCACGTCATCACCCGTGAGAACCCCCACGAGAAAGCCGGCGATAAAGGAGTCGCCGGCTCCAACCGTATTGGTAAGATGCTCGGCGGGATACACGGGACCCTCGTATAGCCTCTCGCCGTCCCAGGAGAGACTGCCCTCCTCGCCAAAGGTTGCCGTAGCGACCTTGAGACCGCGCGCGACCATATCCTTCAGAAAGTCCACGATGAAGTCATTCCTGCCCCCATGGTAGGAGTAGAAGCCATAGTCGACCGAGCCAAGGGTGCTCATGACCAAGGGGTGATCGAGACGGTCGGCATAGTCAAAGCTCACGAGCGTGCCTGATGCGTGAATGGCCGGCAGCACCCCATCCGCATTTCCCCAGAGCGCCGTGTGCACTATGTCATGGCCGCAGGCAAAGCGCACGTCCTCGTCATCGAAGACGATGTCCGCAAGAACGCCCTCGTCGTACTCCCCATGCACGCGATCAAGCCCGATGAGATCCATGTATGTAATCGCCGTAGGGCCCTTGGCCGTCTTGAGATGGCTGACGTCGAGGCCCTCCCTACCAAGCGATTCGATCATCCACATGCCATACTCGTCTGAACCCGTCGTTGAGATGATCGACGTGGGAATGCCTAGCTTTTGCATGTTGACCGCAGTGTCAACGGCATTTCCGGTCAGGTATGTGCGATTGAGATTGCGGTAGTAGTCGATACAGTTGTCACCAATGCATGCCGCCCGCATGGCCTTCCTCCTGTCTGGTATGGATTATACTTTATCTTATATATTATCTACGATATGTATCCATTGCAGCCCATATATCAGCGATTTCCCTTCACCGCTCTTTTTGCCTCGTTCACCTCGTATTTGTTTCGCTTACAGATACATACTCCGGGTTTTTTGTCGTACCTTTTGCCACTCACGGTTAAACAGATGCCCATCACAAAAGACTCAATTGGTCAGTATTGGTATACTTATACCATTTACTTATATGATTACGTTTGTTCATTGTTGAAAGGATGCTACATGAATGTGGCGACTGTCGGAGACAACTGCGTCGACGTATACGAGAAGGAGGGTAGACAGTATCCGGGTGGCAACCCCGTGAACGTCGCCGTATACCTCAGGCGCTTGGGTATCGATGCCTCTTACACAGGCGTTGTCGGAACGGATGAATACGGCAGGAATCTCATCGACGCGCTCAACGACAAGGGTGTTGACACCAGTCACGTCCATACGGCAGAGGGCTCCACTGCCGTGACCAAGGTCGAGATAGTCAACGGCAACAGGGTCTTCGGTGACTACATCGAGGGAGTGATGGAGGACTTCAGACTCACCGATGACGACATCACCTTCCTCTGCAGGCACGATCTCGTCGTAAGCGGAATCTGGGGCCATACCGCAGATGACCTCGGCAAGATCAAGGCGAATGGCACGACAATCGCCTTCGACTACTCCGACCAGCCCAACGATCCGATCGTCGACGCATCCATCGCCCACGTGGACTACGCCTTCTTCGGACTGGAGTCCGACGACACCGCTGAAGTGCGCGCGTTCATGAGGGACAAACAGGCGAGGGGACCTAGGGTCGTTGTCGTCACCCTTGGCGAGCACGGGAGCCTCGCGTTTGACGGTAGGGAGTTCTACAAGCATGGCATCATCGAAGTCGACATCGCCGACACCATGGGTGCTGGCGACTCCTTCATTGCTGGTTTCATAAAGGGTGTCCTCGAGGGCAGGGACGTCCCTGGCTGCATGGATGAAGGCGCTGGATGCTCCGCCATCACCCTCCGGTACAACGGTGCGTGGTAGACCATCCCCCTATCACTCGCATCCCCTCTCCGCCTGAACCTGGCGGTACCCGACCGAACTCGTCTTGGGCTCTTGCGAGTTCATGCGTCGCGCATCACGTCCTCGGCTCGGATCGAGGGCGCGACGCGCGACGCGGATGGTCAGACCTAGCGCGTGGACATCCAGGTCTCGACCTCTTCGAGCCTGGGATAGCCTTCGCCGTCCCTCGTGGTCATCGTACCTGGTCGTGTGACCTTGTAGGCGGCATACATGCTCGCCCATGAGCATGCGTCCCTCAGGGATTTGCCACGCACGATACCAGCGACGGTCGCCGCGAGGTAGCCGTCTCCCGCGCCGATCGTATAGACCGCATCCACCTTCGTGGCGGGCACGAAGAAGTAGTCATCGCCGTCGAGCACGGCGGAGCCGGCAGAGCCGCAGGTCATGATGGCGCCGTGGCACCCATGGCCGGTCACGATCCTATCGAGAACCTCTCTGGGGTCGGCGTCAGAGTTCTCGGGAAGGTCGCAGAGGACCCTGCCCTCGATGTCATTCACAACGAGGTAGTCCACAAAGGAGAGGTCACCCATGGGCTCTGAAGGCAGGGGGGATGCGTTGCAGAAAACCGTCATCCCAAACTCTCTCTTTGCAATCCTCGCGCCGAGAAGGGCCTTCTCATAGGGCATGCCAAAGCCGGTGATGAATACGTGAGCCTCCCCCATCGCCGCGATCGCATCGCGCGTCTCCTCCTCGGTCAGTGCCTTGCATGCCGAGTCGCCATCCACGATCGTGTTGAGGCCATCGTCATCTATCATGATGAGACCTGTCCCCGTCGACACGGCGTGGTCGCGATACAGATAGGTCGTATCGACGCCCGCCTCGCTCATCCACGCATCCCCCATGTCGCCCCAGGGGTCGTAGCCAACCTTTCCGACGTAGCCAGTCGAGACTCCCAGACGGCCGAGCGCAACGGAGACGGTGGCGCCCTTTCCGCCGTCTTCCTCAACGTGCCAGTTCCAGGCTTCCATCGTCTCGCCACGACGCGGGAGCCTATGCACGTTGCATACCTGCCCCACGCCATGCGAGTTCATGACTATGACTTCGATCGGTCCATGCTTTCCCATGACGCTTCTCCTTTGGTCCCGTTGTCCATCCGAGGGAACTCCCTGCTAGCTGCTACCAAGAAGGTCGCGAATGGTCCCGATGCCGCGTTCGGCAGAAAAATCGGGCTCGTTCCCATATCTGCAAAAGAGCTCGAGCGAGAGATAGCCATCGTAGCCAACGCGCCTGAGATAGCTCACGACTCGTGGCCAGTCCATCGCGCCATCCCCTGGAATGAGGTGGTCCTCGCAGTTGGGTTCGGCATCTATGAAGTGAATCTCCCTCACGGCGCCAGGCATCTTCTCCCAGTACTCGCTCATCGGTTCGCCGCAGGTCAGAGGGCAGGCAAGGTCGAGGACGACCTGCAGCGCCTCGTTGTCGACCTCGTCAAGAAAGTACTTGACGTCATCCGAGCTACAGCAGAGCCTGCCCTCGAAGGGCGTGACTGGTTCGAGGACCACCGTCTCTCCGAGCGCGGCGGCGTGGTCAGAGAGCTCCTTGAGATCCTCGACCACCTGACGTTTGAGCACCTCGCGGTCAGCGCCGAAACCCGGCATGTTAATCGCGAACATGACGAGAGGTGCCTCGATCGCCTTGGCGGCATCGATTGCAGATTTGAAGTAACCGAGCGAGATTTCGTTGAGCTCCCTCTCTCGAAAGACGAAGCTGTGCGGAGAGCCAGTGTTCTCGGGGGCGTAGCTCACGATCGGCATCTGATACTTCTGCACGTAGCCGAGAATCCTCGAAGCTCCCCCGTTGACGCCCCCAAGCACGTCGGACGGATAGGCGTGCGGCCTGAATCCGCCTATGTCGACTCCATCATAGCCACATCGTGACGCGACCTGGAAGGCGCGTTCGAGCGGCCAGCGAGAGAAACCCGTCGAGAAGAGCGATACCTTCATTGCCATGTTCTGTTTCTCCTCTGCCGTGTTGGATTCCTACTCGTCGAGCGTCTCAGCGATGTGAGCTTCGACCCTTTGGGTCTCCTCCTTGTCAAGCAGACCAAAGCGCCAGCGAATGACGTCGCTCTCATGTGGACCGAGCGTGTTGAAGTGGCCATGGCTACGCTGATAGCCAGTGCTTCTGTTCGTGCCCGTAGAAGGCAGGGCGATCCCAACGCCGTCCTCGTCTCCCGTGCGACAGAGCCAACGCAGGGCATAGGGCGCCTTGGCGGTATCCCACGAGACGTAGTAGGATCCGCCTTCGGGAAGCTCCAGGAGCGAGTGCGCCCAACCATCGGCATCGGGTTCGTAGCGGTAGTTGATGCACACCTCCGGATCATAGACCTGCGTCTTAGAATCGAGCACGTCGGCAATCGTGGGATCACCCGCGAGGCGCCTGCCATACTCACGAATTGCCACAGCCCTGGGAGAGTCGTTACCGAGTTCGGTCAGGGAGACTTGAACGTGCTCGTCGTCCTTGCGGCAGCCATAGACAAAGCGAGCGCCATCGACGCCTCGCCAGTTCATGTGGCAGAGCCAGAGGTACTCGAGGGGATGCGTGCGGCGGTTCTCGATTATCGCCGACATCTCGACCATCGTCTCGCCCTCATAGAGACGAAGCTCGGGACTGTAGGCCCAATGCAGCTCCTGACTGTTGCGATACACATAGGTTCCGCCAAGGGCTAGGTACCTGCCCCTCTCGTCACTGCCTACGCCCACGTAGGTATCGTCGAAGACGCCAAAGGGCAGCACGTCGTGCATTGGATAGTCTGCCTCGCCTTCTTCGGGGCCGTTTACATTGTTGAGCCCACAGTGGTAGAGAAAGCCTCCATAGGTATCGCCAAACCTGGCCGTCCTTAGTGGCATCTCGAACATCGACTTCTGCGTCACGTCGAGCCCATCGAATACGACGGACCACACCTGCATGCCCATGTAGGGCAGCACTACCATGCTCGACCGTGAGTTCTCTATTCTGAGTCCGGCAACGCCAGACGCATAGCGAAACGCGATAGCCGAGAACTCGCCGTCTCGGAGAAGTTCGAAGGGACGATCCGTGAAGAAGGACTCGCGAAAGTTCATACGTGTAAAGGGCATGGAATCTCCTAACTCGGCCTCAAGGAAAGGCAGACGACGGTAACGTTCCTAGCGAAAGTCGACCCCGCCGGCCATCTGATGGTCCAGCGTGGTGTGCGCGATCTTATCGCCCAGGCTCTCGTAACCGAGCTCGACCATGAGCTCATCCATCTCCTGCTTGACCTCGAAGGGCACCCAATCCTGCTTCGCGCCCATACGCGAGATCGTGGGACGACCAAACCCGTACTGCATCGCCCAGTTCCAGCCCGCGTTGAACGGGGTCTTTTTCATGACGTTGCGAATGCGCAAGACCTTCTGCTGAGCCTCGATGCACCCCCTCCAATCCCCTGCCCGCCCCTTCTCGACGATTTCGACCATCTCGCGCGGGAACGGGACAGCCATGAACGAGACGCAGCCAACGGCACCGAGCAACACCATGATTCCGTCGAAGCCGTCGCATCCCCCAAGGAAGTCGAAGCTCTCGGGGTCTATGCGCAGCACACACTGCTGGAAGTTGACGACGTTTGTCGAGGCATCCTTGAAACCTCGGAGGTTGGGATGCTCGAAGGCGAGCCTGGCAAGCGTATCGGGGGCAAAGAGCACGGCCTGCTCGACGCAGTTGTATATGTAGACGGGACGCTTGGCGTAGTCGATAAGCTCGGCAGACCAATCGTAGAGAGCTGCCTGGGAGAACTTGAAGAAGGGTGGTGCGGTGATGCAGTAGCAGTCTGCCATACCCGTCTTCTCATAGGCATCGATGAGGCGCTCGTTAGCCCGAACGTCGTTCTCGAAGGAGCACGCCATGATCTTGGCCCGTCCTCGCGACTCCTCGTAGACCACCCTGAGAACCTCGAACTTCTCCTCAAAGGTAAGCTCATGGCACTCGCCGGCATAGCCATTCACAAAGAACGCTCGAACGCCACAACCAATCTGCCAGTTGATCATGTCCCGCAGGTACGAGACGTCAATCGCCCCGCCTGCGGTGAAGGGCGTGCAGATCTCCGTAAGCACTCCCTCTACAAAGTGATTCATGTGCGACTCCCCTTTCTTGTCAGGAACAAAGCAAACAACGCATGAGCCACGGCATCGTAAGGCGGCTCGCAGACCGCCTACTCCTCGCCGGAGCCAGAAAGCGCGTCAAAGACCACGCGCCCCGCAAGCATGGTGAGACAGCAAGCGCATGTCCTCGCATCCCTCGGAACAACCGCCAGCACGTTCCTGTCAAAGACCGCAACGTCCGCAAGCTTTCCTGCCTCGAGCGTTCCCGTGTGATCAAGCTGCTCGAGGTCGTATGCTCCACCAGCCGTCCACGCTCGCAGCAGCTCCGCGGGAGTAACCATGTTCTCCTCGTTAAACGGCTCGCCACCCTCGGGGAAGAGTCCTCCGCACGCGCTGTATACGCCCGTGCCAAGGTCATCGACCGTCATAGGGAGGTCGGTTCCGCAGGCGATGACAACCCCCGCGTCAAGCATCGCGCGACGGTTCCAGTAATGACCGCCGCGCTCGGTGCCGATCTTCTCGGCAATCATCCCGAGCTTGCCTCTCCGGTCGGCTATCGACTGGATGAGCGGGTATACCTCGGCAACTATCCCCAGATCGGACATCCTCGCATAGTCCTCGGGGTCGGCGCACTCGAGGTCGGTCATTGCATGGCGAAGCGTCACCCTTCCGTCCTCTCCCCGACGGCACTTCTCGAAGATGTCGAGCGCATGCGAGACGGCGCCGTCTCCTTGGGTATGAAGCGAGAAGCGCAGCCCGGCCGCATCGGCTCGAAGCACCTCTCGCTCGTGAAGCCCCCAGTCGATATCGAGGGCACAGCAGGTGTCCGCATCGAGGTAGGGCTCCTTCATCTCCCCCTCGCCCTGACTGATCGACCCATCCGTCATTTGGTTGAACCCCGAGAACGCCATCAGTTCGTCGTTCGCAAACCTATCGCGGGTCGCGATGCCGTGGTCGACGTTAGCCGGCTCCCCTACGGGCTGGCTCATGAGGTTTACCCTGACGGTGAGGTCCCCGGCGTCCTCGAGCGACTTCACCTGATCGATAAACCAGAAGTCGTCGTACTCCATCTCCTTCATAGAGGTAACCCCATAGGAGTTCATCATGCGGAGATAGTTCTTGTAGAGCGGCACCGACATCTCAGCGTCCCCGATGATTGCCTTGAGGAGTAGATATGCCTTCTCGGACCAGCAGGCCTCGGGGGTGAAGCCAAAGCGCCTCTCCGCCGCGGTGTTCATGACCATCGCATCCGCACCCACGCACACGAGAACGGCGGGAACATCTCCAAAGGCGGAGTCGACGACGGACTCGTCAACTCCAGCGAGCTCCAAGGGGAGGTCATGACCAACGTAGAGTCCCTCTCGTGGACAGGAGGGCAGCATGTCGAGGGCCTCCTCTAGGGATGAGGCACCCGAGAGATCTGCGCCAGCATGTTGCAGCAGCCATCCGTTGAAGAAGCAGTGCACGTCGACGAGGCCGGGCGAAACGAGCTTGTCGCCCAACTCGAGCACCTCGGTGCCTTCTCCCACGTATTCCTCGCCGCTCCCCCTGCCTACTGCAAGAATATTCTTTCCCGCGATCGCGACATACCCCTCGAACGTATCGAGACCCGTGGCATCGAAGATCACGTTTGAACGCAGCAGATAGTTTGCCTTCGTCATTTGACAGATGCACCTTTCGATAAAGTTGAGCCGTGTTTTTCGCAGTTGTCGGCTATAAAGGACTCGACCTCTTCGAGAGGTCGATAGGATGGGATCGTTCCGTCGATGGTCACGCAGAGGGCGGCGTAGGCGCTCGCCCAGCGCGCCGCCTCCTCGAGGGTCTTTCCCCACACGAGACCCGCAACCGTAGCCGCCATGAAGCCGTCTCCCGCTCCCGCGGTGTTGATGACCTTCTCGACGCAGACAGGCGCTATTCGGCAGAAGGACCCGCCGGGTCCAAGGGCACATGACCCCGCATCACCGAGCGTCAAGACCACGGCACTCACGCCGGTGGTCTCCCTTACCCTTCTCGCAAGGTCTTCTGGGTCATCATCTCGGGCCAGGCCTGCCATCTGCGCCGCCTCGACCTCGTTCACGAACAGATAATCGACGAAGCCTAGGTCCCCGAGAGATCCGTCAGGAAGTGGGGAGGGATTGAGAGCGGTCGTCATTCCAAGCTCATGGGCACGACGCGTCCCCGCAAGCGAGACGTCAACCGGCACCTCAAAACCCGTCAGGAAGTATCGAGAACCCTCCATGGCCTCGACTGCACTCGTCACTTCATCAGAAGTGAGCGCGATGCTCGAGCTGTCGCCGTCAATTATTGCGTTGCGCCCATCAGGCGCTATGAGGATGAGGCCCGTGCCCGTGGAGACGCTCGGGTCACGGTACAGGTAGGTCGTGTCCGCCCCCGCCTCCTTCATCCACCTCTCGCCGAGATCTCCCCATGCGTCGCAGCCGACCTTGCCGATATAGGCGACATCGAGGCCGAGGCGAGCAAGGGCAACGGTGACGTTGGAGCCCTTGCCACCGTCCTCGGCGATGTGCCAACCACGAACTGAGAGCGTCTCCCCCCACTCAGGCATGCGGTCGCAGTAGGCGTACTGCCCTACCCCGTGGCTGTTGAGGACGATGACGTCTCTAACGGCCACCACTACCACCCCCTGGTCTCATGGGACATGGGGTGGTCGATCGTGTACTCGGTGGTGTAGAGCGTCACGTCCGGAACGTACTTTGGCAGGATGGTCACCGGATATTCGGTCGTCGGATCGCTGAAAAGCAGGATACGACACGTGGTCTTCTTCCAGTCACCCGTGGCCACCATGTAGACCGCTCTTCTGGCGGAGCAGATGATGTGAAAGCCGATGGTGAGGCCTTTGGGCGGAACGCGATCGAGACAGGTTCCGAAGGACCTCTCGGCCATTGCCACCATGGTGTCGGAGTTTATGTCGACCACACGGGTCTTGGAGGCTGCGTACTCGTCAACGGTCACGCGATGCCAGAAGTCTCGCGGCTCCTCATCGAAGGCGACGAGTCCGGTCGCCCCGATGCCCGCCCAGACCGTGTCCACGCCACCGAGCTTGTCGCACATCTCGTCTGGGTAGTCCAAGCTACTGAGCCGAGGCCAGATTCTGTGGTTCTCGGGGGGCCTCAGCTCCTCGTCGATCCTGTTGTAGAAGCAGGCGACCATCGTGCCCTCAAGGCTCTCGTACGTATCCGCAAGGGGATAGGGACGGCACTGCCAGTCGAGAAACTCGTCCATGTGAAAGACCCAGAGGTTCGTGCAGTCGATACGCTCCTCGTTCACGCGCCTGATGAAGGTGTCGTATTCGTCGCAGGGACCCGCGGGAAGAACCCACGTGGTGGCAAGACCAGCCGCGTTGTGTTCTGCGACCTCGTCGGCCATCATATTGCCGATCTCCTCCATCATCTGCGTCCGATCCCTGCGGATGGCAAGCTTGACCTTGAGGTCAACCCTCCCCACGAGCTCCTGCCAGGGAATCTCGCACCAGCGATATATCTCATCAGTCGTAAGTCGGTTCGTAAGCATGCGTATCATCTTCGCTTTCCAGATAGGCGGCCACCCGACTCCTTGACTGTCCGTCTTGTCGTCGGGTGGCCTTGACCTTAGTACGAGGGACTTTCTATGAAATCACCTACTTAGAAGCAGTCTCCGCAAGCTCTTCGGCGACTTCTTCCTTGATTTCAGCGTTTCGACGCTCTTCGGCCCCTTGGATAATATCGGCGTTGACCTTCCTCCAGTGGAAGAAGAACGGAATGGCGGAGACGACGATAAGGATGCCAGCGCTGATTGGGTTAAAGCTGAACAGAGGAACCTCACCAGAGAGGATGCCGCTAAGCTCGCCGAACATGAGGATCAGCGACGGGACAATGGCGAGAAGCGCCATGACGGGGCCACCGGGAGCCTTGAAGGTCGGGTGGTAGTTCGCCTTCTTGTGCAGGGGGAACCAGGCGCAGAAGAGCAGGGCGTTGCGGAGCAGGCAGATGAAGGTGAAGATTGCGACGAGGTCCTGAATCGCGGTCAGCCAGACGAGGACGAGCGCGAAACCAGACTGCCAGAGCATGGAGATGACGGGGGAGTCGTACTTGGAGTCGATCTTGCCCCAGGAGCGCCACCAGTAGCCTTCCTGAGCAGCCTTCATCTCGCCGCGTGCCTGGAACATGATGAGGGAGGAGAGCGATCCGGTGACCACGACGACTGCGAGGATCGCCGCGATATTACCAGCCTGCGTACCGATGGCCGGAATCATTGAGAACGCCTCAGCGACTGGTGCATCAGCAGCAGCAAGCGTGTTGATATCAACGAGACCAACTGCAGAGATGGAAAGGAGCACGTAGAGAAGGGTAACGACGCCCACCGTGCCGATAAGGGCAATGGGCATGTTCTTCTTCGGGTTCTTGACCTCGCCGCCCATGGTGACGCAGGTCTGCATGCCATCGTATGACCACGTGGTCGCGGCGATGCCCGCGATGAGAGCGGCGGCGATGTTACCGGTGCTCGACGCGGAGGTGGCCACTGGGGCCGCATCGAAGTTTCCGCCGTTGATGAAGAAGAGTCCGGCGAGAACGAGCAGCAGGAACGGGACGACCTTGAAGGCAGTGATGAAGTTCTGCCACAGTGCGCCCTGGTGCTTGCGGCACATGTGAAGCCAGGTGAAAAAGATGATGAGGAGACAGGCGATCACGGAAACGGTGGTTGCGGACCACCCGGTGAAGAAGGCAAGGTAGTTGGCAACCGTAAGTGCCATAATTGCGATTCCCACGGGGTCTGAGCCCCACCAGCACGACCAGATGAAGAACATCGCCATGAACGGCCAGCCAGCCTCGCGGAAGTAGACAAACTGTCCACCATCCTCAGAGTAGGCCGTGGAGTACTCCGCGTACATGAGGTTCTGCGGAATCATGATGAGGCCACCGATGAGAAATGCCAGGATGGCGAGAATCGGCGTGCCCGCCGCTCCCGCGACGGCGCCCACCGAAGTGAAGATTCCGGATCCGATGGTAGTACCGACACCGAGGGCTATTACCGTGCTCAGGCCAAGGTGGCGTGCCATTCCTTCGCCGCCTTTGACGGTCTTGACTTTGTCAGACATACCCTTCTCCCTTCTATATTGATACGACTGCTGTTTTAGGGAATATGCACTCCCCACCCAGAAGCAGCCCGTTCGGCCATCTTCTGCTAACCAGGATGATTACACAGATGGTTTAGTTTTCACGTCAACTTATATATATATCGGTGAGTGGTCAATTTGGTTCTTCAACAGTACGTGACAACTCAGTTTCACGGACCTGTCAACGGTAGCCGAATAGACCTAATTCCCTCTTTTACCTCATGTTCACACGATTTGAGATAAGCTACTATGCATTTAATACGGTACGTTTTTCAAGTTTACTTATATGTCATAAGAGAATATTGCCTCAGGAAATGATTAATTGACCAGATTAGGTTGGGGAGGTAGCTCTATGGGAATGCTCAGCGGAGACTTCTACTCAGAGTCGCTACGCATCACGCAGCATCTCAACGTCATCGTACCTGACAGGTCAGAAGACTTCTGGACCGAGGTTGATGACGAGGTGAGGGTACTCTATCTTCTGCATGGTCTTGGATCAAACGCTGACGAATGGCCTAGATTCTCGATGATCGAGGCATTTGCCAAGATATATGACTTCGCCGTCATCATGCCCGACGGCAACCGAAGCTTCTATGAAAACATACCTGCAGGCCCACGTTATCTTGACTGGGTGGCATATGAACTACCCTCACTTATTCATACGTGGTTTCGTCTCCCTGAAGACCGAGCGCATACGTTCATCGCAGGCGAAAGCATGGGCGGGTACGGTGCCCTGAGAGTCGCCTTCGAGCGACCCGAGGTCTTCGCTGGCGTCGCCGCCCTCTCGGCGGTAACGGACCCCATGGCTCTGCCAAGCGAATTCCCTGACCTTCTCTGGGGAGACGAAGAGGCTCGCTCCGTCTTTGGCGACCAGGGCCCGTGCGAGAGTGATTCCATCGCCTCCCATGCCAGGACCTCCATCGAAAGATACGGAGCGGCGTCCATGCCTTTCGTTCTGCAGATGGTCGGCACGGAAGACCCATTCTGCTCGCGTGTATGCGCGCTTTCCGGGATGCTCTCCGACATGGGACTTCGCTCCTCATTCGAAAGCTGGCATGGTCGCCACGACTTCCTCTTCTGGAACAAGGCGATCGAGCGCGCGATGAAGACATTCTGCGGACTCAATGGATAGGCTGTGCCGTATCAGCAGCACCAGAAGGCGACTGTCGAAAACGGACGCTAGCCTTTCAGCCCAAGCTCCTCGCGAAGGTAGCGGCAGGTCTCGACGTGAGGAGCGTGCGGGTCCTCCCAATATATTGAGTCGTTAACCTCGAGGTCGATGCCGTTTTGGAAGTCATTCTCCTCTAACGTCTCGATATATCCAGCGAGTTTGCTCTTCCCGAAGGTCCCGCTGCCAACAACCTCGTGATGACTATCGGAGTAGTGAATCCACTCGACCTTTTTGCCAAACCTTGCGAAGTACTGTCCTAGGTTCTCGCCTTGAACCTCCATGGCAGTCAGATCGACGCACACTTTGAGGCTTGGAGAGTCAACGAGGTCAAGCATCCTGTCTATGTCATCAATCGTCGTAACCAGATTCGATTCATAGGGCTGGAGCTGCTCGAGGGTCATCACGATGCGCTCTTGCTCGGCAATGTCTAGGATCGTACGAAGAGTGCTCACGCACCGCTTGAAGGACTCCTCCCTCGGCAGATTGCGAAGCCCGCAGCCACTGTTCACGAAGACGCGGTCACAGCCCATGACATGTGCGTCCTCGAATGCCCACTTGAAGTACTCGATGGTTCGCAAGGTGAGGGCTGCGTTTGGATCGGATAGGCTGAACGGGTATCCGAGCGTCTCAGGAGTGTAGATGGTTACGCGTTGGTCGCGCGCCTCCATCTCCGCACGCATCTTCTTCAGGCGCCTCGTGGCATCGTATCCGTCCGGATAGTCCAGTCTGCAGTAGAACGGCTCGGCTCCCCATAGGTCGATTCCATGTATCCCAAGCTCACTCATGGAATCGAGAAAGTACTCAAACGTATGGTGCACATACGAGGTGCCCATCACGGACACGTCGCGCATCGTGACCTCTGACATTTTCGCACCCTTCCATCGCAGCCGGTACAAGACGCACGGGCCGTCCCATCAAGGGACGACCCGCGAAGACGAACTAGTACTTTAGCTGCCGATAGTAGCGACGAATCTCCATCGGATGGCAGTTGATCCGCTCGATGTGAGCGTCAATGCGGTTGGTAACCTGATGCGTCACGAGGTGGCTCAGGTAACCGCGATACCCCGAAGAGATGCCGTCGAGCTCATAGTCCTTGGAATCGATCAGCGTATAGCGTGCGCAGACATGGGGGAGGAAATTCGCGACGCGCTCCGACAGAGGACGCTCTGCGTCTTCGCCAAGAAAGACCGTCACGTTGGTGTCACGGTCAACGACCTCGAGCATTCCATGGAAAAACTCGGCGGAGTGGATGGACTTCGTACGAATCCAGTGCTGCTCTTCCCAGTAGCACATGGCATAGGAGTAGGTAGAGCCATACTGCTCGCCCGCCCCAACGAAGTAGTGCAGAGAATCATCGTGATGCTCCTCTGCAAACTTCTTCGCAAACTCGTCAGAGGCCTTCGCGACGCACACGAGATCCTTCGCGAGGTGGGCATCGAGCTGGGCATAGTACTCATCGTACTGTGGGAACTCTCCGGCGCGATACATGAATCGATCGGCGACCATGAAGAACTTGAGCTGCTCGTTCTCCGGGTAGGTTACGCAGTAGGTAGCTTGTTTCGAGAGAATCGAGTCCGCAACGTCAATGAAGCCGATGGTCGTGGCCCCGATTCCGTTGAGCGCCCTCATAGCCGTCACCATTTCGGAAGTGCAACCCGATACCGACGAGATCACGACCACGCTCTTCTCGGTAATGCGCTTGTTGCCAGTCGTGTTGAACAGTGCCGCGTTCTCGACAACAACGGGAAGGTCGCTAATCTCTTTGAGATGTGACTCCACCTGAAGCGCAGAGGCATACGTCCCACCGATTCCCATATAGCAGAGCAGGTCATACCCCTTCTCACAAATTGCATCCACGACTCTCTCGACCTCGCCGCGAATGGCAAGAGCGCCGTTCACGCTATCGAGCTCATGCTGCTCGTCGTACTTGATCATTATCAATCCTCCAAACAAATCGACACTTTTTACTGATTCACCCGGACCGCTCGATAGCGCATGAGGCCGTAGGCTACTGCTTGCCCAAATACTTTCCGCCGTCCGCGTGAACGTTGATGCCATTGAGAATTGCGGCATCGTCAGAGGCAAGAAAGCAGAATATGCCTGCGATTTCTGAGGGTTCCTCCGCCCTCCCCAGCGGCCCATAATCGATGAGGTCGCCTGCGTTCTTGTAGTCCATGTCCCCGAATCCGTCTGCCGTTGAATCCATCATGGGGGTCTTCACCCAGCCAGGAGATACGCAGTTGACACGAATCTTGTTGCCGTTCTCATTGGCAAGGCACTGGGTCAGATGAATGACGGCAGCCTTGCTCATCGCATAGGGCGCCTCATAGGCATAGCATGCCGTACCGTCAACGGAGGCGGTATTGAGGATAACGCCCTCTCCCTGCTCTTTCATTATCGGCAACACATGATGAATCATGCCATAGGTTCCGAGGAGGTTCACTTCGATGACCTTTCGTGCGTCTGCAACCGTCTGGTCGTCTACCGCGCCTACCTCGCCTCCAATTCCAGCGATGTTGCAGAGGACGTCGATTCTGCCAAAGATCTCTCTGACGTTACTGACTGCCCTCCTAACGGCGTCATCATTCGTGATGTCAACAGGCTGAACGATATGGCTTCCCTCGGGCAATCCCAGGTCCTTGGCCGACGCCTTGAGAGCCTCCCCATTGAGGTCGAGCATGGCAACGGTTGCTCCTTCGTCCACAAACCTCTTTGCGGTAGCCTTGCCAATGCCACTCGCAGCGCCGGTAACGACGACGAACTTCCCACTGATACCTTTCATGGCCCCTCTTCCTCTCTCCTATCAATTCGATCCGCTGGGCACCGCCAGCTCCGTTGACATCAGCCAACTCTCACGGATTCATGAGTGGTATATATTACGTGATAACTTATTTAGCTCATTGATTCAAGGCAATTTTTATCGATAGACGCTATCGGTAGCGCAAGGGCACTCAACGGCCGCAATAACAGCACGGAGATCACGTGGGACAAGTCGGAACCATCGCGGCCGCAGCGAATAGAAGATAGATCTCTACTTGGTGCACCGGACGTATGCCGTGCCAGAGGGCACTGTAGGCAAAGAGGAGCTGGATTCGACCCCCAACCTAAAGAACGCTTTCGGCCCCAGACAGGATATATCCTGCCTGGGGCCGAAGTACCATAACTTTTAGTAGGTCGTTCGCCCTATCAGCTCTTGCACATGCCTCGGCGGCATCTCCTCAACTTGAGCGATACGGCCACGGTGCCCGCCAGCAAAGTAGCAATCACTGGCAGAGGTGGTTGGCTATCTGCCGTCCTGGGGAGAAGCCCTTTTGACACGAGCGTGTTGGTCACGGTGAAGCCCGTCGCCATGTCCCCGGTGATTTTGGTGGTGTAGCCCTCGACCGGGTCCTCAACAATGGTGTAGGCGATCTCGTGGCCGTCCGCCGCGTCGTACCTAGGCAGGTCCGCGAAGGTGTGCTGCCATCCGTTGGCCGCGCTCAGCACCTGGGACGCGACCTCCGTGGCCCCGCTCATCAGCCTGACGGTAACCGGATTCCCAACCCGACCGACCCACTGCTTGGTGACTGGGACGGACACCCTCTCTGCGTTGGTGTTGGTGAGGGAGAAGCCCGTTTGGGCCGTGCCGCTGATAACGCTGATATAGCCCTCGATGACGTCTTCTGTAACGGTATAGGTGATTTCCTCTCCACTTTGCGCATTGTATTTGGGCAAGTCATTAAAGGTGTGCTGCCAGCCGTTGGCCGCGCTCAGCACGATGCTGTCTATCTCCTCACCGTCGGCGAGGAGCCTGACGGTGACGCCATCCGCAGCCGGGCCGACCCAGGTCTTGGTGACGGGGACGCATATCTTCTCCGTGTTGGTGTTGGTCACGGTGAAGCCCGTCGCCATGTCTCCGACGACCTGCGCGTCGTAGCCCTCGACCGGGTCCTCGGCGACGGTGTAGGCGATCTCGTGGCCGTCCGTCGCGTCGTACTTCGGAAGATCTGTGACGGTATGGGTCCACTCGAACTCTGCCTTAAGCGAGATTTCCATCATCTCGACGCCGTCCGCAAGGAGCTTCACGGTCACCGCATCCAGAGGCTTTCCGATCCACTGCTTTCTGATCTCCACCAACGTCGTTGCCGTGTTGGTGTTCTTCACTGCATAGCCCTCTGTCATGTCCCCGGTGATTTTGGTGGTGTAGCCCTCGACCGGATCCTCGGCGACGGTGTAGGCGATCTCGTGGCCGTCGCCGTCGTACTTGTCCAGGTCCGCGAAGGTGTGCTGCCAGGCGTTGGCGTCGCTGAGGACGGCGGCGTCCCTCTCGACGCCGTCGGCGAGGAGCCTCACGGTCGCGGACGCCCCGGCCGGGCCGACCCAGGTCTTGGTGACGGGGACGGAGACCCTGCCGGTGATGGTGTTGGTGAGGGAGAAGCCCGTTTGGGCCGTGCCGCTGACGGCGGTGGCGTAGCCCTCGACCGGGTCCTCGGCGACGGTGTAGGCGATCTCGTGGCCGTCCGCCGCGTCGTACCTGGGCAGGTCCGCGAAGGTATGCTGCCAGCCGTTGGCCGCGCTCAGCACGATGCTGTCTATCTCCTCACCGTCGGCGAGGAGCCTGACGGTGACGCCATCCGCAGCCGGGCCGACCCAGGTCTTGGTGACGGGGACGCATATCTTCTCCGTGTTGGTGTTGGTCACGGTGAACACCATGATGTCCGCAATCCGGCCGTTTCTGTCCCTGGTAACCTGGGTATCGTAGCCCTCGACCGGGTCCTCGGCGACGGTGTAGGCGATCTCGTGGCCGTCCGCCGCGTCGTATTTGGGCAGGTCCCAGAAGGTGTGCTGCCAGGCGTTGGCATCGTCTAGGACGACGCTGCCCACTTCAACGCCGTCGGCGAAGATTCGTATGATGACGGAATCTGCGGCTTCGCCCACCCAGGTCTTAGCCACCTGAAGCGAAGTCTTCCCGGCAACGGTGTTGGTGATGGTGAAGCCCGTCGCCGCCGCGCCGCTGACGGTAGTGACGTAGCCCTCGAGGGCGTCTTCCTCCACGGTGTAGGCAATCTCCTGGTCGTCCTTGTACTTATCCAGGTTAGTGAAGGTGTACGTCCAGTCATTGGCATCGCTCAGAACGACGCTGTCCCTTTCCACGCCGTCGGCGAGGAGGTGGACGGTGGCCGACGCCCCGGCCAGACCGACCCAGGTCTTGATGACGGGGACGGACACCTTCGTGCGCGCATTCTGGATGTCGATCTTATCTCCGGTGACGTCATACTCCATCTGGCTAGCCGGAGTTTCCGAAAGAATGAAATAGGTAGGTTCAGCATTCAACTCGAATCCTACCGGCGACACGGTCTCCACGAGGCAGTATTTCCGCCCTGTCCAAAGGGTCCACCCGAGAGCTTGCTGGTTTCCGACGATCAGAACACTCCCGTCAGCTCCGGTCGTGAACGTAACGTTCTGCCCGTCTTTATCCTTTACCGGAACTCGAACGTCTCCGCTCATATAGTACAGCTGGAAGGTTGCACCGCCCAAAGTATGCGAAAGCGCTTCTTGATCGCGTTTTACGAGAGTGATGCTCGGGTTGCTCCCCGTTCCTCCCCCGGACGATTCAATGTTCACGGTTTCCGTGATGGTTCTCTGGAAGTTTCCGAGCATCACCACGTTCGAGTAGTTTACGTTCCCACTGCCCAAAACTCTCACTTGATAGGATATATCGAACTTCGTCTCATCTGGGACGTTCGTAAGTGTGAGCGTATTGGTTGCGCTGTCATACTGGGCTACGATCGCCTCATTCGATGGCGAGATAGTCAGAGAATCCGGAATGAACCGCAGGTTGGGTGACAATACATCCTGAACAGTCAGGGTATCGGAAGCTGGATCAAGGTCTTGTGCGTATTGGTTGATGGTCACCTTGAACCCCGCAACGTAGCCATTCTCGCCTGTGGGCTGCGTGAGCAATTCCTTGTCGACATAGGGATAGTAGGTGTAGACAACGTTCACCGTCTCCGATGTGAGATTGCCCCATGTAGCGGTATTCTCCAGCGTATAGCCGTCCGGAAGCGCCAGCGCAGCTTGGTTCAACGCGTTCAGCGCCGCCTCGTCTTTGACGATCAACGAGTAGTAGATCTTATTGACAGGGTAATATTTGCCGTCCGCATCTTTGGGGAACCGGCTGACCTGTATGCCGATACCCGTTGATGTGTCGACCGCGGAGACCTCGCCATCCGAATTCGTCTGCCCGCTAGCTGTCTCTCCCACGATCCGTATACCCTCGGCTTCATAGTATTTCAGATAATCCGTGTTGAAGGCGTCTGAGATGCTCGCTGTTTCCTCCCACGAATTCTCAAGAGTAAGCACATACCGATGAACCGGGTAGGTGATGCCATCGATGGTGACGCTACTGCTCTCTACCAGCTCCTTCTTGAACGCCTCTTTTTTAGGGATGACATCTGCGCTGTCACCGACGAGCTGCCCCGTCGACCTAGCGAAGGCGTAATTGCGATGCCGTTGATTGCTTGTGTAACCACTCGCAGCGGCCAGTGCGAGCCAGTCTTGGTTCACCGTCGTCTTGAAGGTGATAACAAGGTCTCTAGAGGTTCCATCATCCGTCGGCTTCAACCCAGTCGTGCTCTGCGCTTCATCCCGATAAAAATCCAGATAGATGGTTCTGGCAGAAGCCCCAAAGGCCTTCGTCAACTTGTAGGATTCACCCGGAAGCAGCCCATTCACTTCGATGGACCCCTCTACCAATTCATCGAAGTAGATGGTGGTGCCCTGCTGTAATCTCGGCAGGTCGTCGGATACCCTCAAGTCGGCATATCCTTCGGCAATCACATGAACCTTAATGCTCCACTCGCTCTGCTGCGCCGTACTGCTGACCGCTTCCTTGTCGATGGTCATCTTGTCACCGGTGCCTACGATCGTGGTTCCTGCGTCGACGCTAAAGCTGTCGTCAATCTTCGCTTGGTTCACCACGACCAGGCTGATGGGCACGCCGGTCTTGTCAACCACCGTTTTATAGGTGATCTCATAGGACGCCTTCCCGTCCGAGACGGGTGCATCGTACTCCCAGCTGATAATCCCCTTCGTGTTTGACGTCGTTCTTAGCTGCGCCCATGAGAGAACACGGGTCTCCGTCGTCCCGTTCTCCATGGTCACTTCCATAGTGATGCCGTCTCCCGTGAACTGCATATACGGCTGAGATCCGCCCCTCACGAGGTCGCCAATCGTCCCGCCGCCGATTGTCAGCTTGTGGTCTTTGTTGACTTTGATCTTCCACGGTACCTCGTACTTGTTGTTCCCAATGGAGGCAGGCTCTCCCGCAGTCGCCTTCTCGATCTTATGGAAGTTCATCTTTCCAGACAGATCGGCTTCCGTCTCTTTTCCGTCAGGTACCTCGTTGCTGGAGACCGTTGCCTTGTTGTTGGTCTGCCCCACGGTCCCGTTTCCCGTGATTTTATCGTTGTCGATGGTGGCACTGTATCGGATGGTCAAGATTTCGCCGTCAGTCATCTGTGCGACAGAAACGCGGAACCCGTTGCTGACGGAAGCATAGTCCGGTGTCACGGCCAAGACACCATGCGTGCTGGATTCCACGCTGACATCCTTGTTAAATGACAGGGCGGTCCCCGTAATCTGGTCTTGAACGGTTACGCTGTTGTTGGTTCCGCTAGAAGTAATCTTCAAGACATAGTTCGCCCTGTCCGTATTCTTATCGTAGGTTACGGTCTTCGTGATTGTCAGGTCAGACGTTTCGTCGTAGACAAAGCCCTTGATAATCGTCGCGTTAAAGACAATTTGCTCTACGCTATGGTCGAATCTCGACGAGAGACTGACATGGAAGCTTACGTTGGCCAACGCTTTTAGTCTGTTGAAGTTGGGGTCTGCCTGGTTGAACTTTACGAGCAACTGACCGTTTACGACTTTGAAGGTGTTGCCCGATATGGTTGCCGATCCTGCCTGATCTACGATGTTGATCTCGAAGTCGGTCGTGCCGACATCGCCCATCAGTACGCCCTGTGGCAGCGTATAGGTCATTTCCGCGTCATCGTCGAACTGTATGCTCTCGTTTTCGCCGAAAGACAGCGCCATGTCGTATGCGTTACCTGGATTGATGATGTAGTTGCCGTTCGCATCGGTGGGAGCGTTGATGGTGACGCCCGTCAGAAAGTCCCCTAGGTTCGCGCTGGTGCTTGTCTGTGCCCTGCTATCGGTCAGCTCCTCTGCTGCAACTGCCTGCAGGCCGATGGCGTCAGGCTCGGCCGCCGTCGTCTCGTCTTCTTGGCTGGAAGAGACCGGCGCACTCGTAGAGCTTACGTCGCTCGTAGATGAAGTGAGAGACTGAGAATCAACGTCTTCTGGGTCCGTTTTACTGTCGGATGACTCAGGCTCGTATTCCGAAGTGGAAGATACATCGGTTTCTTCTGAGGTTGCAGCCACTTCATTGTTCTGGGCATACGCCGCGACAGAGTGAGTGCTCGGAAAAAGACTGGTGACCATAAGAAGGCTCAGCACCCAACAGAGATATTTCTTTTTCATGATGACTTTTCACCCCAAAAGAGAAGTATTGGAAAATCTGCTTATATAGAGATACAATTACATTGATATATAGAACGGTAGTCTCTCCCTGTAAGATTACAGTATCCAATAAATCTGAAAAAGGTCTCAACTAATGGTTGAGACCTTTTATGGTTATGGCTGGAAGCCAGTAGTGGATTTCGGTATTCGAGGCGCCAGACACCTGTCCGCATCGACCAGCAGAAAGGTCTTCTCATGGCAAGCATCTATCTAGCTGATGATGAGAAAGAGATCAGGGATGTAATCCGCGTCTTCCTAGAGAATGACGGTCATACCGTTATCACATTTGGGACCGGCGATGAGCTTCTCGAGGCTTTCCGGCACAAGCCGTGTGACCTTATCCTGCTGGACATCATGATGCCCGGCTCCGATGGCATCAGCATCCTCGCTACGCTTCGCAACATATCGAAAGTGCCCGTCATCCTGATCACGGCAAAAAACTCCGATGGAGATCTTCTCAGCGGACTTGCCCTAGGGAGCGATGACTATATTGCCAAGCCGTTCAATCCCATGATTCTCTCTGCGAAAGTCAATGCGCTGCTGCGTCGCATCCAGTTCGAAAAAGCCAATGCGCCAACCATCAATGCGGAGTTGGCATATGGCAATCTACGCTACTCCGCAAAGAGACATGAGATGTCCGTAGGAGGACAAACCGTCTGCATGACTCCGACGGAGATGAGATTTCTCCTCTATATGATGGAGAGACCCGGAGACGCCGTCAGCAGGGAGGAGCTTCTCGGCGCCATATGGGGTGTGGATTGCGAACTCGAGACTCGTGTCGCAGACGAGACGAGCAGAAGGATCAGGAAGAAACTCGTCCATGCCGAAGCAGACGTCGTCATCCAGACGATCTGGGGGTACGGGTTCAGGCTGGTGAGGAAGGGGGAACAACTATAGGAAAGCATGCTACAGGCCTTCTGCGTCTTCTCTGCGTCATCGCTCTTCTGTTTGGAGCGCTGACGGTCGGGCTCTTCTATGGCTATGGGATGTCCAATATTGGAAGTAGCGCGACTGCGGCACTAGATGCCATACGTGCAGGCGGTCAGAGCGAAGAGGATTTCTCCCACGACGTCTGCATTATTCGCACCACAAGCGCGGCATCAGAAGACCTTCCCAGTCTTGAGAGGAAGCTCATCTCATATTACCAATCGGAAAAGTCAGAGATCGCTCCTGGTGAGATCAGAGAGTATCGAGACCTGAAGACCAGCGTTTACTTTATGCCTCTTGAAGAAGGTGCGCTTGAAGACGGGCAGGTCACCGAGGGAGAAGGCGACCTGCTCGCATATATCAACGTCTCTTTTGACGTGAACCTCGTAGAGACCACATCCCTCATCCTTGCTGCGGCGATGATTCTTGCCGCAAGTGCACTCTATTTCGCCAGCCGTGAGGTCTCGAAGACCCTGGAGGCCAAAGAACAAGAGACCAAGAGATTCTTCGAAAACGCCTCTCACGAGCTCAAGACTCCTCTTATGGCTATCCAAGGATATGCAAACGGACTATCCCAGGGCCTTATCGAGGAGGAGAAGGGGCTTGCGATAATCTCCGAGGAGTCGGAAAAGATGAGCAGTCTTGTCGATACCATCCTCCAACTCAGCAAGATTGACAGCGGGATGGCAGTCCCCTCGTGGGAGACCATCGACATCCGCGAAATCGTCTATGATGCCGTCCGCATCATAGAGCCTCTATCAAAACAGAAAGGGATTTCTATTTTGATAAGCATGCCCGAGCCGGTCATCACGGAATGCGACGAGGACATGCTCTTCTCGGCAATCTCGAACGTTCTGACGAACGGTGCTCGATATGCAATCTCTACCATCGTGATAGAGGCGACCAGCGATCAAAGTCGAGCGAGCGTCAGAATCACGAACGATGGGTCAAGGCTCACGGAAGAGGACGCGAAGCGGATTTTTGACCGATTCTATAAGGGAAGCGGAGGACAAACTGGTATCGGGATGGCTCTTGCAGACGAGTATATGAGACTGCTTGGCGGCTGCATCTCCTCAGAATCGAATGGGGACACAACGTTTGTCCTATCCTTGCCCGTTCAAAGACATACGAGATAGAGGCAGCGCGATCGCAAGCGCAGGAGCTATCAGAACCACTTCTTTTTCTTGAAGACCACTATCTCGACCGTAACGATAACGATTGAGAAAACGATGAAGGCATAGTAGGAGAAGCCCCATTGGAGTTCGGGCATTCCCTTGAAGTTCATGCCGTACCATCCGGTCATGAGCGTCAACGGCATAAAGATGGACGCGACCACCGTGAGAACCTGCATCACCTTGTTCTGCCTTACATCTGTCTTCGACTGAAAGAGACCTTGGATCTGGAGGGCATAGTCGAGCAGTTCCTGCGCATCCTCGGCAAGCCGCTGTGATCGCTCTGCCAGCATCTCGTATGACAGGTCGATTGTTTCGGCTCCCCCATCCAGATGAAATGACGCCATGGCATGACACATGGATGCGTGCTGTTTACAGAAGCGCTGAGACCTCCGCAAGGACTTCCGTGCGTCCGCGACGTAGTCTTCGAAATCCCTAGGGACCTCGTTGACGTCTTCCGACATGTTTCCCTCGAGTCTGTCGAGACTCCTCTGGCGATCGTTCAGATATCTCGTCTCATTCCGGACGAGATATTCCAGAAACCCAAAAAGAACGGAGAGCGAACCAGAACTGACGGCCTTCTGGTGCTCGAGGTATCGCTCGAAGGTCAACCTGAACCGATCGTCGTCGGAAGCGAACACGACTTGATCCTTGTGAAGCAGAAATGTCGTTTGCACGTCATCGAGCTCCGTGTGGCCCTTCTCGTCATTGTTGCTCCGACTTGGGATGCAAAGGACGCCCACGACGAATGGGGGGATGACGTTCGCATAGCAATAGCCGGTTCCCTCGTCTATCGTAAGGAGAGCAGGGGTTCTATTACGATAGACGCGATCGAATTCGTCCATCGTAATCATGCGGACAGCGGGTGACTCTTCGTCTTCGCTCGTCATCGTTTCGAGGAAACCATCGTTGAGCCGATAGAGAGGGACACGAGGCGATTCGATCACGCTCGCGCCATCATCCGCGATGTCGATCGGAGCCTTCTTGATACCATCCCAGAACGTACTTCTGACCTCGCTCCTCGCGGCAGCGTAGTAGAAGACGGGCAGGATGACGGAAAAGACGAAGTCGACGATCGAAGTACCGTCGAAATGAGAGACGAGCCCCAGGGAGAGACTTGAAATAAACGCGATGCCGACAAGGACGATCCCGAGAAACTGGCATGTCTCTGCCCGTATCTTCCCTCTGCATGCAACCACGCCGATCAGACCAGCACACAGTTGGAGAGACGATTCGAGTATCCCCATACCGCCCGCGACGCGCATGAAGAGAATAGCCGAGGCTTCGGATCCTCCAAAGCCTTCGACCGCGAGAGCGCTGGATACTTCACGAAGCATATCCTCGTCAGAGAAAACCAGCGCCAGGGAGCCTGCCAAGCCGAAAAAGGCCGAAACAGCAAGTAATACGCTTGAGACGAGCAAAAGGATGCCCGCGATCTTCATCCGTTTCACGACCAATAACCCCCGACTCTTTCCATCGCGGTGACTCATGCACATCACAGCGTTTTACTGACTGGAAACCATGACTACAGAACGTTGTGCTCAGCAGGAGAGGGGAGCCTTCTTTTTCTTCATCCGCACCAGATATAATTGCGTGCTCTTATCCTCGAGAACCCTGGTGCCGAGGCAGGCATGCCCGACGATGCTGTTCTCGACCGGTCTCGTCGTGACCAACGCATCGACAGCCCTGTGGCAAAGCATCTCCAGTCCAACGGAGAGGGTCCCGAAAGTCAGGTCTAATCCGAATTCGGTCTGCTTGAGCGTAAGGTCTTCGATGTCAGAACGAACCGATTGGACGTCTTCGACCCCTGGGATGACCGCCAGAAGTCTGGGGGTCTTGCTGTTCCCTGAACGAGGGCGGCGGTTTTCGGATAAGGCTTCGCACAGGAAGAAGGCACAGATTGCCTGCTCGGCAATTCCATAGAAACCATGCCCGAAACGCGTTGGCTGAACTCCCTCGATCGATCGGATGAAGAGTTTTCTCCCTAGCTCCCGCTCGAGGTTCCCGATGGTTTTCGAGGCGTTCTGAACGGACATCCCGAGTTCTTTTGCCGCTGAACCAAAACTCGCTTCGTTGTAAACGCTTACGAACACCTTGAGCTGGTTTATGTTCATTTCTGACACCTCCCCCTATCGCTCATGCTCATCTCAGGCACCCATGAACAGCATCAAGGTCGAAATGGAGTTACTGGCTATGTGAAGCAGAATCGGGTATTTGATGTTCTGCGTCTTCTCATATGTCAGCGCGAAGGCAATTCCGAGGGGAAGATACGGCAAGGTCGAAAGCAGTTGCGTAGCATCTCCCGCGATAAAAATCGCAGCCGCGGTATGCCAGAGGGCAAACAGCGTAGATGAGATGATGACTGCTAGGACGCGGCTGTGCTCTCTTAGGGTCCTGTAGAGAAAGAAGCGGAAGTACAACTCCTCTGCGATAGGCGCCAGCATACAGGCACCCACCACCTGGAACAGAAGCGACGCCGAATCTACGGATGACTGGTTCGAATCCTGAACGCTCGTCAACAGGCTGAGTATCCAGCTAATGCCAATAGCGGCCATGAAGGCAACCGCGTAAATCGCAAGGGACCACCTCATGTTCTTCCAGAACGAGTCATCCTTTTCCAGCTCGGCGAAGAGATACTTCCAGAAGATGAGAACGCCTGAGATCGCCATGATTGCATAGGATATGAGGCTTGCCATGTCTGACGGTATTGATATCCCGAGCACAGAACCGACTACTTCGGAGATGTTAAAGAGCCCCAGGGAGAACTCTAACCATACGAAGACGAAGAACAGCGTTCCAACGATCAGCGTTTCCCGTGAGAAGGACGCAGGCTTCCATTTCGTGTCAGAGGTCACAGGTTTCATAAGACATCTCCTTCTTTGTTCTCGTGACCGGACGTCGTCGCCCGTGGTTTGGTTCCGACATGCGCTCCAAATTCGAATCCTGAAGCTATCGCCTTGGCAGGGCATACGGATGCGCACCCGCCGCACCGGATACACTCAGGACCGCCCATGCTCTTCGTGGGATCGATATCCATGATGCAGACACGCACACATCGCCTGCACCCAACACACTTGCTTTGGTCGAGTCTCATCTGGAACAGGCTGAACCTGCTGAAAAGAGAATAGAAAGCTCCAAGGGGACACAGATACTTGCAGAACGGTCGGCTGATCAGTATCGACGCGACGAGAATCGCCACCAGCAGAAAAAACTTCCAACCAAACAGAAGCCCGATGGTAGCGCGAATGCTTTCGTTTGACACGAGCAGGGGTATCCCACCGCCAAGGGTTCCCGCGGGGCATAGAAACTTGCAGAAATAGGGCGAAGCCATGCCGAAATCGTTGGTCAGCACCGTGGGAAGTACCACGACAAGGACGAGCGCAACGAGATACTTCAGATACCGGGCCGGTCTATCTATCCGTTCGGAAATGTGAATCTTCTTGAGAGGCACTTTGTAGAGCAGGTCCTGAACAAGACCAAACGGACACATGAACCCACAGATCAAACGTCCGAAAACGGTGCCGAAGAGCATCATCGATCCAATTACATAGAACGAAACGCTATGTTTTGTCCCTCCGATTACCGCTTGGAGCGCTCCTATGGGACATGCTCCCAGCGCACCTGGACATGAGTAGCAGTTTAGGACGGGGACGCAGAGGGCCTTCGTTGCGCCAGTGAATATCTTGCCCTCTGCGAACCCAATCACATAGCCGTTGAACAATGCAGTCGAGATGACCTGCACAAACAGACGAAGATGCGGGACGGTTCTGCCTGTCTGACTTTTTCCGTTCAACCGATTCCGATGCATTCCAAACACACCCTTACTGCCTTTTTCAGCACTTCGACATGTTCTTGGCGCAGGATGCCAGCGATGATAAGACCTGCGGATAACAGCAGAAGGACGCATCGCAAGAGGGCAGGCCTTAGGTCCGACATCGGAGATGCTCCTTACTGGTTGCCGATCTCAGGCTTTCCGATGGACTTCAGCGCCTCGTTTATGCTGGCGATGTACAGGTCTTCTAGGTCTTCCGAAGGGTTGGACGGAGCTCCGATGATTGCCTCTCCGACAACATTTCCCTCAGAATCGATGAAAAGGGTCGTAGGGGTATAGAGAATCTTTTCCGTCACGCTCTGCCAATCTCCACTACCACCTATCAATGTCTGGCTCTCGTCAAGCCCTGCTTTCGAGGCGATCTGCCTGGCCGCATCCTCGTCGTTCTCTCCATCAAGGCAGGCCGTCACCAATTTCACGTTGCTAGGCAGTTTCGTCGAGAGCTTCGCGAGCTCTGGCATCTCGTTGATACAGGGGTCGCAGCTCGTGCTCCAGAAGTTGACGACGGTAATGTCCGCTTTCTTCAGGTCGTCCTGTGTAAAGGCAGACCCATCCAATTTCTTTGCAGAGAACTCCTTCAGACTGCCGTACTCGGCATTGTCGGAGCCTGAGCTCCCTGTTGTCTGCGACCCCGTGGTACCGGAGTCTCCCGTTCCCTTTGATGCGCATCCGCTCGTCAAGCCAATCACACCCGATATGATGAGCGTCAGAGCCGCCGTTGCGATCAACCCTCTTTTCCTCATCTCGGTCCTCTCCATCCGCTTGAGATATTGTTACGGTGGAGCTTACAGAAGCCCACCGGCTCACAACCCCCTTGGATATGCCGCTGTTTTGCAGCAAAAATGCAGCAGAGGAGGTGGTCGCCCCTCTGCTGGGGTGGATTCATCGGAATCTGGATCTGTTGTTGATGCAAGACCTAAAGGTCGGATGATACCGAAGGGGCTCGTCGGGGATAACGATTTATCCGCGTCGAGGAACGCCTCACACCGTTTGCCCTTCCTAGCAGGCGTCTCGTTTCCTGCCGGCCACCCATCTCGCGAGGCAGAAGGCCCCTCCCACCGCGGCTATCACGCACGAGGCAGAAAAGAGCACGGCCTGAACGCCAAACGTCTCCGCAAGGAACGGTGCCACGAGAAGGGGTACCACCCCTGCGCTCATGAGGCCGAATCTCATGAATCCCATCACTCGACCCAGCTTGGCCATCGGTGCGTCTTCCTGGACGAGAATCATCTGCACCGGCTCGAGGAACCCCCAGGCAAGGCCGTTGATCGCCTGTCCGAGAATCGCCACCCAGAGGATATTGGTCCCCACATAGACCATCGACCCCAGGCCCACCACAAAAAGCGACCCCAAGAGCAGTGAGAGGTTTACCCTCCTCGATGGAAGCTTCGTGAGCAGATACGCTCCGACTGAGGAGGTCAGCCCGACAACCGCAGAAAGCCATCCCAACCAGACGATGTCAACCGAGAGCACGTCGCGGTAGAAGAGCGACTCAAGGGAGTCGAAGGCACCAAATGCAAAGAAGCCGAGGAAACCAGAGATGAAGACGAGTCTGAGGTCATGGCTCTGAAACGTGACGCGCGCACCCTCTATCATGCCTGCAGTGACGCCGGTTCTGTCGTCGCCCTTTTCCCTTTTGGGCACCACGGCCTCCCGACAGTCGACGGCGAGGAGCGCAGCGATCGTCATCATTACCGTCATGAGGAGATAGACGGAGCGCGTGGGGAATACGCCCACCAGCATGCCACCGAGAATGGGACCGAGCGTGAAGGCGATGTTGCTGTAGAAGACGACGAGACCGTTCAACTTCTGCCTACCTGCGATATCCGGCTCAAGATAGCCAGGATAGGCATGGGTGCAGGTATTGATGAATCCGCCCGACAGCCCTAGGAATATTGCGGCAAAAAACAGCGTCACCACGGTCGTCGGGACAAGGCCGATGACGAGACTCGCCGCCGCGGAGAACCAGAGCGTGACCAGTGCCGTCTTTCTTGGTCCCACGCGGTCAATGATTGGCCCTGCGATTACGTTGCCCGCAGAGGTGGTGAGGTTTCTCACGAGGGTAATACCCGCGACGAGGAATGCGCTTCCTGCGAGGTCATAGGTCGCAGCGCCAATAAGGCCCAGAAAGTAGACGGCATTGTTGGCGCACCACTGGAGCGACTCTATCCAAATGAGTCTCACCTCCGAAGAGGTGAGACTGTTTCGCGACCGCGAATTCCTATTTGACGTGGCCTGTGGGGTCATCATGTTATATCCAAAGGTGAGTGAAGTTTTGTAGCTGCATATCGTTTGCGGGAGAGGGATAGAGTCATCAAGCTCTTACTCGCGGGGCGGGAGGACTATTCTCCCGCCCCGCGCATACCAGCCTAGACTACCGTGACCAGAATGTCTTGGGACTCATCTCCCTGCGAGACGGTAACAGTGGTCTCGCCTGGCGCGACCGCCCAGATCTTGCCGTCATCGGAGACCGTGGCCACGCTCTCGTCGGAAGAGACGTAGTCGGCGTTGACCCAGGGGTTCTCCACCGTCAGCTGGTACTCGCCATCGCTACGAATGGTTATGTCGGACACATAGGCGTTCAACCCCGCATCGGATGGCGTCACGTCAACGTATCCAGGCACCGGCTCAGTCACATCGCCGCTTATCTGGTAGTTGAAGCTCACTGGACCATCGCTGTCGGTGCTCCAGGCAAGAACGTAGCTGTCGGCAGCGTCAAAATCGTAGGTGAACGAGCCGTCAACGTCAAACTCATCCTCCGCCACCACGCGACCATCGTAGATGCTAGCCAGATAAAGGCTTATCGTCGCGTTGGGGTCGGATACGTTAGACACAGAGACCGTAAACTCGCCCGAGGTAGGCGTGGCAAATGCCACAAAGTTGCCTTCGGAGGCATTCCCGGTCGAATCGCTCACGCAGGAGAGCAGCGTGTTGGCATCTACGTAATCGGGCATGAGGGAGAGGCAGAACCAGATGGACGAGATGTTGCACCGATTGCCGTACGAAAGGTCAGTCGCATCGGCAGGGAACATCGCGAGCACGTATTCAAGCTCATCGTTGCTGTCATAGAGGTTGGCCTCGGTCACGCGATCGATGGTGAGGCTGGGCTCGTTGGCACCCTCGATGGGAATATAAACGATCTCGCCTGTCTCGGCGACATGCTGGCAGTAATACCACTGGAACTGGAACTGGGAGTAGTCGATGTCCTCGCTGGTAGACTCCTCAGTGTCTCCCGACGCTCCTTCTTCGCTTGCGGTGGCTTCATCCTCGGATGAAGCCAGCGGATCTTCGGCACCCTCGTCGCCGATAGCCGTAGCGTCAAAGTATGGAATGACCTGAGCTTCAAAGGTTACCGTATCACCCAAATGACAGTAGCAGTCACCATGAGCGCGATATAGGTCGTAGACGACCGATGATGTATCGTCTTCTTCAGTGGCGGCGCCAGCGCCGGGAAACACCATCCCCACCACCAAAGCGATTGCGGCCGCGGCAGCTATCACCAGGACAGCCGTCTTATCTTGTTTTTGCATGCTATCCTCCAACGTCTTGTTGTCCATCCTTGCAAAGCGGCGGCGGACCAACCGCATCCGCCGCCTGCTTTTGGGCAGTGCCTCTCGGCGGTTCCTATCCCAGGAAACCGAAGAAGACGCCGATAACTCCCAGAACCATGGTGCCTACGATCAGCCACGACGGGTTGACCTTCTTGGCAAGCAACCAGTAGTAGATCCAGAACGCTGCCATACCAAGGATTCCGGGCATGATGCCATCGAGAATGGACTGCACCGTGGCGACATCTTCGCCCGCGGCAGTAACCGATGCTCCAATTTCTATGGGAATCGTCGCGTAGAACATGGACACCGTCATGGCACCGATAACCATAGCTCCTACGATGGCGACCGCAGTCATGACCTTGGTCATGATGCCACTCTTCTGCGCCTGCTCGAGGAAGCCGATTCCAAGCTCATACCCCTTCTGAACACCCCAAATGCGCAGCCAGAATCCTGGGATGTTATAGATGAGCAGGAAGGCGATGGGTCCAAACGGGTTTCCTGCCTGGCAGAGCGAAATACCCACGGCAGCAGCAATCACGCGGAGGGTTGCCAGGAAGACGGAGTCACCAATGCCGGAGAGCGGGCCCATGAGCGCGGCCTTGACGTCGTTGACGGCCTCGGGCTCGATCTCTCCGCGAGCGACACGCTCCTCCATGGAGATGGCCACGCCGCCAACGAACGGAGCGAGCTGCACGGTTATGTTGAAGAACGCGAGGTTGCGCTCAAGTGCATCACGATAGCCTTCGGGATTGTCGTGATAGACCTTCTTGAGCATTTTTGAAATCATCAAACAGAATGCGATGTTCATCTGCTTGTAGTAGGTCCAAGAGAACTCCATTCCCAGGGCACCCACGCTGAGCGATGACTTGACGAGGTCGGACTTGGTGATCTTGTACGGATCGTCAGTGACAACAGGCTTAGTGGCATCAGAACTCATCGTCATCATCTCCTTCCGTGGCGACCTCAGCAGAGGCGTCGCCCAGGCCAAGCAGATTGAACTTCTCGATACCAACGATGATGGCGAGAAGGGCAACGCACAGAACCGAAACCCCCATGTAGGAGCAGATGAGGAAGCCCAAGAAGAAGAACGGAAGCATCTGCTTGGTAAGCACGAGACGGCCGAGCATGGCGAAGCCCATGGCAGGCAGGATATATGCAGCCACTTTGAAGCCGTCGAGCACAAACGAAGGAATCCAGTTCAGAACACCTTGGACTGCGTCAGCGCCAAGATAGAACGCGCCACCACAAAGCAGGAAGGTTATGGTGCAGCCAACCAGGCCGATGCCCCAGTGCACCGCATAAACACCCTTGAGGTTGGACTTCGCAGCAAACCTGTCCGCCATGTCAACGAAGACCGGCGCCAAACCACTTGTCAGGTTACCGATGGCAAGCGCTAGAACGGCGATGGGCATCGCCAGGGCAATTGCAGCCTCGGTCCCCTGACCAAGCGAGATTGCAAAGGCGCAGGACAGAACACCGCCCGTAGTTGCGTCGGGGGGAACGTAGGCACCGATTGATATGGAACCCATAAAGAGAAGCTCCATGCTGGCCCCAATGGCAAGACCCGCCTGAAGATCTCCGAGTACGAGACCCACGAGTGGGCACAGTACGATTGGCCTGAACGCATAGAGCGTTCCGAGCTGGTAGTCAAAGATACCGAACGCACCGATCAGACCAATAAGAAGTGCTTGGACAATCATTTTTCCTCCTACCTCATGACGCGATTCGATGAAACGGAAACTGACGTACTTCGCTTCTTGACATCAGCTGTCCTAAAGGACGGTCCTGATATCAACCTTCGGATCATCAGCAAGCGGACGAATCTCCACCTCCACTCCCCTATCTACGAGGTCTGAGAGAATCTGCTTCTCCTCGGGCTCTAGGAAGACCTGTCGTGCGACCTCCTGGGTCGTCGAACTCGCCTTCGTGTTCCCGAGATTTAGATCCTTGATCTGAGGGCACCCGTCGATGAGCTGCTTTGCCTCTGCGATGGTTTGAACGCAGATGATCATGCGGTACTTGTCAGTGACGCCGGAGTTGATGGCCCCTATCGCATCACTTACGTTCTTGATAACGAGCTTGCAGTTGGCGGGCTTTCCAAGCTTGAGCGTCGTTCTCCAGACGGGGTCCTCAGCCACGTGGTCTCCCACGCAGAAGATGCAGTTGGCATTGAGTCCCTGGACCCAGGAAACGGCGACCTGCCCATGAAGCAACCGGTGGTCAACTCTGAGAAGAAGAATCATAGTGAAACCCCCAAAAGGTTCAAATTGCCGCGACAAACTCGCGGCCGCCAGTCCTAGAACTCCTCGTCCACGTCGGTACCCTCGGAGAGGAGGTCGTTCACGAACTTGACGCGCGTGTCATCTGACTCGCAGATGTCACGAATAACCTGCTCGGTCGGCGCATCGTCATCTGCAAGAAGAAGCTGGAGGAGCAGGGGTAGGTTCATGTTGGTGATGAGAAAGACACGCGGACGGCACTGGATGATCTTGAGAAACTCGTTGTTGACCGAACCCCCCAGAAGGTCCGTGCAGACCACCAGGTCATCGCCCGCCGGACAGGCGTCGATGGCCTCCCGTGCCGCGAGCGCAACGTCATCATTGCCATCCACGAACATCGATACGGCGTGAACATTCGCACGCTCGCCCAAAAGGAGCTCGACGCTTTCGTTGATGCCGCGGGCAAAGTGGGCGTGCGTTGCGAGAATGAGCTGCCTCATGTGACTATTCCTCCGTTGCCGTACGATAGATATCCATGACCTGGGCATCCGCGCTCCCAGGGTTCGCGAAGTAACGCTCGCCGTACGTCTCGATGGAGCAGACGCCGAGATAGCCGTTTGCCACGAGCTCGTCGAGGTCTGCACGCATATCGCGGTGACCGTCGCCCCAAGCAACATGAGAGACCTCGCCCGTGTCCACGAAGTGGCAGTGAGCGATACGATTGGCACCAAGAACCTCGAAGTAGCCCGAGATGGTCTCGCCCGCAGCTTCCATGGCTCCGGTATCCAGACAGGCAAGAAGCGCTGGCCTATCCACGGCATCAAGAAGATCGCGCAGGTCATATGCCGTGTTTACAAGCACTGATTCTCCGTGTTGAAGTGCTTCGGCCACGAGACGGACGCCCGCGCCCTCGGCGTATTCGGCAATCGTCCTCAGCATCGAGACGCTTCTCTCCCAAGCCGCCTCCCGGGGCTCATCGAAAAACGCCCACCCACTCGTACAGGTCACCTGCGGAACACCGAGACACGCGGCGACGTCGATGGCATTCTTGAAGTACGAGAGCGTCCGGGCGCGCGGCGCCTCTCCTCGGGCGGCGATGTTGCTGGGCTTGGGATTATTCTGCTCAGGACACAGGCCTATGATGCGAATCCCGTTTGTCTCCGCAAGCCCACGAATCACCTCCACTGAGTCGTGTTCCGCGTAGTCAAGGAAGAAGTGCATGGGACCAGTCCAGATCTCCGCGAGCTCATAGCCTGCCCGAGCAGCGCTCGAGAAGAACTCATCCAGGCCGTAGAAGCAATGGCATATGTTCATCGCTGCAATTCTGGGATATCCCGTCTCCACCTCAATCCCCTCCTCTCGTCGGCCGGCTCGAAGTAGCCGCATCCAGCCATCCTGTTTTAGTAGTCAAACTGGTGATAGTAGCGGCGATATGCGAGATTGTGCTTGGTAACCGTCTCGTAGTACGTGGCGAGACGATCGGTGATGAGAGAACTCAGAATCCACGGCGACACAATCACGCGGAACTCGGGGTCGAGACCGGGAATTGCATACTCTGCGGTGTCGATGACCACCACGTCGTCATCACCGGTCACACCTCTCTTGAGGAAGGCCTCGACGCGATTGTCAAGGGCGCGGCACTCGTCCTCGCCCTTGAACAGAAAGACCGGCACGCCCTTCTCGACAAGCTCAAGCGTCCCGTGGAAGAAGTCGGCAGAGGTGATGTAGCGCGTGCGCTTCCACTGCATCTCCTCGAGGATGCACATGGCAAAGAGAATCGTCTCTCCCCAGAGCGCACCAGAACCGACGAACATGGTGTACGGGGCGAGGGCATACTTCTTGGCGTACTCCTCGGCCAACGGCTCGAAGCGCTTGCGAATGTCGACGAGGTCAGTCCAGATATCCTTGGTCTGCTCGACGAACTGGTCATACTTGGGGAAGCACCCCCTACGGTTAAGAATACGCAGCCCGAAGCAGTCCGCCAGGTAGTAGCCGCCCTCGCATCCACCACCGGTGTGGTCGGAGGCGATATTGACGCAATTCTCCGCTCCGATGGCCCTGCCAATTGGACCCTCTGGATCGGTCATTGCGTAGACGCGAATACCCCGCTCCTTCATCTTGTCGATGGCCTCAAGAACCTCAGGAGTGGTACCCGACTCGGACGCGGTGAGGACCACGGATCTCTCGGTCATCTTCTTGTGTCCAGATACGTTCCACTCGGCCGCGTGGATGAGGTAGACCTCAAGATCCCTGTCGCCGAACTTGTTCATAAGGTACTCGAGCTGCATGAACTCATCCCAGGTACCGCCCACGCCCATGAGGAAGATCGCATCGTAACCCTCGTCCGCAATCTTGTCTGCGAGAGAGGCCAGCTTCTTGCCGACCCCGTAAAGCTTTCCCCCCTGCGCAATGTAGCCCGCCTGGTCGAAGTGCATAATCTCGACCTTTTCCGTCTCTGACATTAACTCTCCCTTCAAATTGTCTTGCTCTGCGTTGCTTTGCCATCTACGCTGGCGTTCCCTATTGAGAGGCGGGTCCTATGACTCCGCCGGGTCTCCGTACCGTTCAATCGCCCTTGCCTCGAGGGCCTTCATCGCTCGGTCGTATCCCTCTGCCTTGGCCTCCATTTCGTCACCAATAGTGTCAAGGTAGGGATGGACGTCCCAGCGGCGGAGTTCCTCGGCCTTCTGCGCAGCCACATATTGGAAGAAGGCGAGATTTGGTATTGCGGCGAGGAGGGCGCGGGGAACCGTCGGCATCACGATCTCGCAAACCTCACCCCTTGGGTGAGAGGTAAGAAGGTACGTGGATTCCGTAACGGTACGAAGCAGCCGAGCCGTCCTCGCAAGGCGGGGCGATCCCTCGGGATCATCTATAACAAACACCAGATAGCCAGGGGTTATCTGCATCTCGGGCCCATGGATGAACTCCTCGCCCTCGAAGTACATGGTGGGGAGCTTGAGCGTCTCGCTAAACTTGAGCGCCGCCTCCTCCGCCACGCCGAAATTGGGCCCGTCGCCTACGATCATCGCGGGACTCATGCGGGAGAGCTGCAGGCGTTCGCCCTCGACGAAGGACGCTGCGACCTCGAGCACCTTTGAATGCACGTCTACGATCGTCGCCAGATCGAACAGCCTGGAGGCAAGCGCCTCGTCGGTGAGTCTCCCCATTGCGAGCGCTGCGTAGGTCGAGAACAGCAGGAGGTATTCGACGAGCGCCTGCACCCCCATGGTCACAAAGTCAACCGACTCAACCCCAACTCCGAAGTCGAGGATAACGTCGGCGTGCTCACACAGCGGCGACTCAGGGTTCCCCGTGAGGGCCACGCATGGCAGACGCCTTTCTCTGGCGAAGTCGAGCGCAGCGAGGACGTTGGTGGAGTAGCCACTTTGAGAGATGATGACATTGAACGCCTCGGACGGCCAGACGCTCTCGTGACGCACGAACGCCTCGGGCGTTACGACAACGACCTGGGCGCCCATAGACTCCTGCATGTAGTGCTTGGCACAGTCGGCAGAGTTGCGCGATGAACCCGAGGCAACGAGTCTGATGCTATCGCAGCCGCTGGCGACGAACGCATTCACAAGCGGGGCGACGAGCTCTTCTCCACTGCTGAGATTTTCCCGAAGACGAGAGCCTGCCATGACAACGTAGTCGAGCATCTTCATTCCAGCCTCAGCCTCCGCTCACGCTATGAAATACAAGTTATGTGCTTTCTAATACCAATTTGCTGTGAACAAGTTACCATCTTTCCGATACCAATTATCCGTCACAGCACCAGACACGACGAACGGTAGCTTCCGTCCGATAAATGGTATTCAATTATTGTTACTTGTATAGGTATCTAAGCCGGATGAAGCACCATTTGCTAGTACCGGTAGACGTAGCCACCACGGTCGCCACGGTTCAGGGCGCGGGCGCATTCGACCGCCTGGCCACTCGCATCGTAGCTCACGCATTCGAGCACAAGCGCCGGACTACCAGCCTCTACTTGAAGCAGTCCCGCATCGCGGGCACTCAGCGAGGCAATATCGATTTTCTCCTGAGCAAGCGCGACTTTCCTGCCATACATCTCATACGTCTCATACAGGCTGAAAACCGAGATGTCGACAGCGTCTATTCCCTCGAAGAAACGAAGCGGGATGAGCGTGTTCTCTATGGAGACAGGCTCATCGTTAACGCTGTTGAGTCTGCGCACGGAGTAGAGCACGTCATCATCGCGGATGCCAAAGAGGTTTGCATAGAACGGCCCGGAAAGTCTATGCGAACGCGTAAGTATACGTACCGAGGGGATGGCGTTGGAAGACTTCACCATCTCGCGAAATCCGCCGTATTCCAGATCGCCCTCGCTCTCTCCCTCTGTCCAGGAACCGGTGACAAAAGCTCCCTTTCCCTGAACGCGACGGACGAGCCCATGCGTAACGAGGTCGTCAATCGCGTTGCGGATAGTCAGCCTCGTGGTTGAGAACTCTTCCGCAAGGTCATTCTCCGACGGGATAGCTGTTCCCGCCGGGTAGTCCCCTCGCTCTATCCTCTCGAGGATGGAGCGGCGTATCTGCAGGTACATAGGTCTTCTGTCTGTACCTTGGTTCGCGTCGTCGACGCTTCTCAGGAACGTAGCCACTCGTCCCCCACCTCCACGTGCGTCCCGATTTCAGTGCCACTGCTTGCAAAACGATACCGACCAGGCAGTATCACAGACTTGACGTACTCCACGGGAACCAGATTCTCATCCTTTTCCAGCGCACGCTCAAAGAGTGCTGGCGTGCCCTCCTCGACATCTAGGAGCTGAGACTCCTCGGTGTTCACCCGGGTAATGGTTATTCTCTCGATGCCGTGCTTGACCGTCACCCCATATTCGTCGCGCAGCACGTCGTAGAGACTTTCCCTCTCAAAGTCGTGCGCTTCGACACCAGGGCAGCTCTCACGGTTCACGAACGCCGTCTCGATCGAGGACGGAACGTTGTTCACAAGCCTTACCCTCTGCATTTCAAAGAGGGATGACCCCACGGGGAGTTCAATCTCACCAGCAAGCGATGAATCTACCGTTCCCACTTTCGCGTGCACCAGAAGAGAACCAGGGGTAAGCCCCACGGCACGTGCTGCCGACGAGAAGTTATAGGTATCCTGAAAAATGTTGATTGGTCTCGGCGGGCACACGTAGTTCCCAGACCCTTGCCGACCTTCTATAACATGCGTCGAGACGAGCTGTGCCATTGCGTCGCGAAGCGCGGTACGCGAGACTCCGACCCTTTCGCAAAGCTCTCGCTCCGCGGGCAGTCGGTCTCCACCCTCGAGGTGATGACTCTGGATATACCAGAGAACACCTTCCAAGGCACGATCCTTTGGTGGGATTCCCAGCTCTCCGCCCATTATGCTTTGCAGTTTTCTTGCATAAGAGACGGTCCCTGCCTACTCACCAGAGGCCTTTCGACTCATCGCGTCGAACTCGTCCTTCAATGTCGTCGCAAATTGTACCATCCGCTCGTACATGGCCGAATCCCGACGCAGCTCGCTCGTAATGACAGGAACCATGAGCTGAGAGACGTCTTCCCCATCAGTCCTCACGGCGACGGCAACGCCCATGCCCAGGCAGCTGTTGCGCTTGGCGGCGTTCACCCGCGAGGCCCTTGCGGGATTGGCGATAATCTTACTGGCGACCTCGCTACCGGAAAGACCCTCCGCTTGCTCTGCCTCGTTATCCTCAACAATCTCGCACCCGAGGACGTCCCCATACGCGAAGAACGTCGGCTCCGCCCCCGGATACCTGACGGACCACCTCTGCGCACCACAGTCCTGATAGATTGCCGGAAGCATCGAGAGCCTTGGCGGATCGAAGAGTGTCTTGGTTATGGTGAAGCCATAACCATCGTAAAACTCCTGTGGGTCCCTTTTCCCAAACAGTCCCATCCCGCAGCCCCTTTACCGTGGGTACAAGTCATCGTGAAAATACTACCAATTCTCACGAGCCCACATAGCCGGAAAAGAGAGTCAACACGTCCGCAGGGAAAAACGGCTGGCAACACTCAGGAGGGCATCACGCCATCGGAGCATGGGGCTCGTCGAAAAGCACGAGCCCCATGCATACGCCATGTTTTAGGTTATCCCTTATCGCGGCAATCCCTCACCGGAACGTCGTTTACGAGCTTGAAGAGGTCGTCTCTCTCGCCCCTCAGAAAATGAACGATGTTGTTGCAGGGGATGACCTGAATGCCCCTCATCGACGCGGTCGAGTAGAAGGCGGAGTGGGGCGTGATGATGACGTTGTCCCTGCCGAGAAGAGGCTGGTTCTCGAGGTTGGGAACCTCGTCATCGAGGACGTCGGTGCCGAACGCGCGAATCCGTCCAGCGTCAAGCGCATTGAGAAGCGCATCCTCGTCAACGGAGAGCCCACGGGCGAGGTTGATGAAGATGGGCTTGCGCACCATCGCGCCGAAGGCCTTCGCGTTGAAGAATCCCCTGTTGGCATCCGTCAGGCACATATGGTTGACGATGATGTCTGAGCTACGGAAGAGGTCCTCGACCTTCTCCGCGCGTCTGACGCCAAGCTCGGCAAAGGCCTCGTCGGAAGCGAAGGGATCATATGCAACGACCTCGCGCACGAGTCCCGTCGCCTTGCGCGCCGTGCATCTGCCGATCTTCCCAAATCCGACGATACCGAGAGTCTGATCCTCGATCCGAGGGTACTGCGGAGCCGCCGCAAAGTTCCAGACATGCTCCTCCTCGATCTCCTTCGTATAGAACTTGAGGTGCTTGTTCAGCGCGAACATATAGGCTATCGCGCTCTCCGCGACATCCCATGTGCAGTACTCCCCCACTGGGCAGACGCCAACGCCATGCCTCGTCGCGGCATCCAGGTCAATGCTGTCCCACCCAGTGGCGTTAATTGCGATGACCTTGAGGTTGGGCGCATGCTCGAATGCCTCTTCGTCCATGTGCACGAACGCGGTGAGAAGTGCGTCCGCCGTGGCAAGTCGCTCGTAAAACTCCAGACGTCGCTCGTCCGTGTAGGCATAGACCTCGATCTCGAGATCGTCTCCGAGACCTTCGTGCAAGACCTCAGCCTCAAGGTCATGCGCTGGCATCATGCTATCCACGTAGTCGCTGATGAGTATCTTCATGTTAGAGTTCCTCCCGTTCAGGCACTAGACGCCTGCCTAGTTGTGGATACGCGTGCCGGAAAGCCCAGACATGGTCTCGGGCGCCTTGTCAAGAGACCCGATGATGGCTACGCGATCTTTGCGGCTGCGACAAAACTTGATTGCCGCTCGGACCTTCGGCTCCATGGAGCCCTTCCCAAACTGGCCCTCGTCGGCCAGGCTCTCGACCTCGTCTGCGGTGACGTCGACCAGCTCCCTCTGGTTTGACCTACCAAAGTTCACGGCGACATGCTCGACGGCAGTGAGGAGGAAGAGGACCTCGGCCTCGCAGTCCTCGGCGAGAAGCTCACCGCCCATGTCCTTATCGATGACGGCGGCCACTCCCCTGTAAGCGCCCTTATCCGAGTAGTCGCGCACCACGGGGATGCCGCCACCTCCGCAGGCGATGACGATGAACTCGTTGTCCAATAGATTCAGGATGGACTCGCACTCCACGATCTTCCTAGGCTCGGGGCTTGCCACCACGCGACGATATCCCCGTCCGGAGTCCTCGACGAAGGTCATCTCAGGATGAGCGGCCTGCTCCGCATCCACCTGCTCCTTGGTCATGAACTGACCGATAGGCTTGGTGGGGCTCTGGAACGCCGGGTCCTCGGGGTCAACCTCAATCTGGGTCACCACCGTAGCCACATGCCAACGCTTGTACTGCTTGTGCATCTGAGCACCAAGGGCCTGCTGCAGGTGGTAGCCGATGTAGCCCTGGCTCATGGCACCACACTCAGGCAGGTCCATCTTGGGGATAGAGCCATCTACGCTGCTGGCGGTATCAAACGCCCTCTGAATCATACCCACCTGCGGACCATTGCCGTGGGTGATGATTATCTCGTTTCCCTGCTCGATGAGTCCAATCAGGGCCGGGGCGCATGCGCGGACGCGACGTATCTGCTCCTCGGGCGTATCTCCGAGAGCGTTTCCCCCCAAGGGCGACGACGACGCGGTCATCGCCCGAATTCCTCTTCGTCATTTCAACTTCTCCTTCTGGCAAACCACCGATGACGTGCTCCGCAACGCCAGGCACCCATTGCTGCTTTAGAACGAAGCGCACCTATACCACGGTGGCCGCCCTCCCGCAGAAGGGCGGCCATCTCTCACGTGAGCATTCGGTTCTCGGCTGTCGGTGGTCCTTGCGATTCCAGGATGGCTACGGACGCTCAATCGGCTGGGTAAGGCAGTGAGGGCCGCCGCCCGCATGAAGAATCTGGTCAAAGGGGACGTCGATGACGTCGATGCCGAGGGCGCGCATCTTGTCATTGATGTGCTTGTTCTTCTTGATGGCGATGACCTTGTTGTTTCCTATGCACTGTACGTTGCATCCGTGCTTGTACATATCCTCGCTAGCCACCGGAATCAGCTCGAAGTGGCGACGCTTGAGCATCTGGAGGAAGTTGTAGGGAAGCTGGTCGATGCAGGCCAGCGCGACCTGTGGTGCAACGATGTTGAAGATCATGTCGAGGTGAAGGTTCTGAGGGGGACACGGAACGCCTACGACGGTGTAGCCAAACTTGGAAAGCTGGTCGCGCAGGTTGTCGACACCCGCCTGATCGGTGCGATCGCACATGCCAAACGCAAGCGTGTGCTCGTCAATCATCCAGAAGTCGCCGCCCTCGAAGCAGCCCGCGTTGACGCGAGCAATGATGGGAACGCCCATCTCCTTGAGCTTCTGCTCGTAGGCGACCGCCTCGACCTGGCGGACCGGATGACGGAAGTGGCCCATGATGGCGCCCTCCCTGACCATGGCGCCGTAGTCGCGCGCGAAGGTCATGACCTGGAACTCAGGCTTTGGCTCGACCTCGACGACCTCGACACCGTTGCTCTTGTAGGCGTCGACCAGAGTCTGCCATTCCTGAACCATCACGTTGTTCTGCTCGGTGTCGCCCTTGTTCATCCACTCGGCCGTGATGACGTTGATTGCATTGAACGTGTAGTAGACGGGAGAGCAGACCATGACCTTCTTGAGCGGGTTGGTCGCATTTGTCACAAACACCTTTTCGGCGTCCATTTTTATCCTTCCAAAATTACGATCTGATTTTTACTGAGCATATGGTCGGAAACCAGATGCTCTAGCCAATAGAGATCCCGACGATCAAAAACGCGCAGCATACGACAAAGATAATTCCGACAATTGGGAGAATGCGCTTGAGCCAGTCGGCATAGCTCATGTGCGCCGCGGAGGTGCAGGTCATCACCACGACGGAGGTAGGCGTGAACATCTTTGCCATGCCGAGCGCCATGCACATGATCGTGACCATGAGGCTTACCGGAACGTTCGCGAAGCGAGCCAGGGAGGCCATGATCGACATGGTTGCCGCCGAGAGGCCCGTCGAGCTCGGGATGAAGCACGCGATAACGAGGTAGAAGATCAGCGAGATTATCACGAATGCGATGGGAGGCAACGCGGAGAGCGTGGTCTCCCCGAAGTGCAGAATCGTAGGCGTAATCTGTCCCGCATCCATAACCACCTGTATGCCACGCGCCATTGGAACGACCAGTGCGGTGGGGACCAAGCCTGCCGCGCCCTTCATGACGATATCGATAACCTTGTCGATGCCATAGCCCATGACCAGGCCGATGATGACGGTCACGACAAGAATCAGCATGCTGAGCTCATTGAAGTACCAGCTGCCAAAAGGCGTGATGTCCTGACCGAGAAGCATGCCCAAACCAGGAATGTTAGCCAAGGTAACGACAAAATCATCGAAGAAGGTCCATGCAGGATTGATGGACGTCCAAGGAACGAACCCGAGTACCATAATCGCAAAGAGTGCGAAGAAGAGGATAAGGGCCACCTTCTGCTTCTTGTCGAGGCTGGTGGTCTCGACCTTGCCCCCACCCAGCTCCTTGACGTCATCGCCATGGCGGAAGAACTGCACCGAACGCTCGGGGTGCTCCTTGACCATGTCAGCGTAGCGACAGACGATGAGGCTCGCCAGCGCGACGAGAGCGATGAGAAGAACGAAGCGAAGCCCAAGGCCATCGCCACTGGAAATACCGGCGATGCCCGAGGCGACACCAACCGCGAAGGGGTTGACCGTGGAAGCAAGGCAGCCGACCTGGGTGCCGATGACGACGATCATGACCGCAACGACGGTGTCGAGCCCAAGCGAGAGAATCACGGGAACGAACATCATGAAATAGACGATTCCCTCTTCGTAGGCGCCTTCGAGAGTCCCGAAGAAAGCCATCACCGCGATGAGGATCGTGATGAGAAGATGCATGTTGTTGGCGTTCTTGGTGGTGATCGACTTGAGGGCGGTGTTGATTGCGCCGGTGTTATCCATCATCTCGAGGAAGCTGCCAAAGAACAGAATGGTCAGCGAGATGGATATGGCAGCCGAGGTCGTCGTTGATCCGACCATGCCGATGATCGGCGCGAGAAATACGTCCCAGATTCCCTGGGGGTTGGACTCTACCACATGGTATGTCCCGGCGATTGCCTGACCGGCGCTATCAAGGTCATATGCGCCGCCTGGAATAAGCCAGGAGAAGACCGCGACCGCACAGATGACAACGAACAAGATCACATAGGTATTCGGACTCCTGAACTTCTTCTTGCTCTTTTGCTTAGCCGGCGTCTCACTGTTGCTGGCAGACATTTGCACATCACTCCCCTCTTACTTGCCGATTGGCAAGCCCTGATCAGTCGTTTATCCAGTAACGAGTTCGTCGGATCGGAAGGTTCTCCCTGGAAGCTCCCAATCTCATGTGCGCGGGACTCAGACTCGAGGGATGTAGAGGTCACCGAGCGTCGCCGCCATCACGGCCTTGATCGTGTGCATGCGGTTCTCAGCCTCGCTGAACTGACGGGCATGGTCTCCAAAGAAGACGTCGTCCGTAACCTCCATCGCCTCGATTCCGAATTGATCCCTGATTTTCGAGGCATACTCGGTCTCGGCGTTGTGGAAGGCCGGCAGGCAGTGGAGGAAAATCCAGTCGGGGTTCTCCACATGCGAGACGAGCTCGGCGTTCACCTGGTATGGGCTCATCTGGTGTACTCGCTCTGCGAACTTCGATTCCTCGCCCATGGCAGCCCAGACGTTGGCGTAGATGACGTCTGCACCCCTGACCGCCTCGACGGGGTCGTTGACGACGCGAATGGTCGCACCGCTCTTCTTGGCGAAGCCTCGTGCCAGCTCGATGATCTCGGGGTCGGGCTCAAGCTCGGCAGGAGTGGCATTGACATAGTTCACCCCCAGTATCGCCGAGGTAATCATGAGGGAGTTCTGGACATTGTTGCGCCCCTGGCCGCAATACGCGAGCGTAAGACCCTCGAGCTTGCCGAAGCTCTCCTCGATGGTCATGAAGTCGGCAAGCATCTGCGTGGGATGCTCCCGATCCGTGAGACCGTTCCAAACGGGTACGCCGGAGTACTTGGCGAGCTGCTCGACATGCTCCTGCTTGAAACCGCGAAACTCGATGCCGTCAAACATGGAGCCGAGCACTATCGCCGTATCAAGAACGGTTTCCTTGTTACCGAGCTGGATGTCGTTCTTCCCGAGATACTCGGGATGAGCGCCGAGGTCTACCGCGGCCGTAGTAAACGCAGAGCGAGTCCGGGTAGAGGTCTTCTCGAACAGCAGGGCGATGTTCTTTCCCTCGAGATAGTGGTGGGGAACATTGCGCTTCTTGAGATCTTTGAGATGCTCGGCAAAACCGATGAGCCACATGAGCTCATCTTTGGTGTAGTCCTTCGTTGACAGTAGATTCCGTCCTTGAAATACAGATGACTGCATACGAGTACTCCCTTCGACGACACGATGCTATCCGCCCTTTCCCCGACGGACATCGCCCCGATCGAAGGCGACCCCTCCTGGCAGGTTGAGCTCTTTCCACGCCTTGCGGCGGCAAAGCCCCATCCCCACACCCGACCTCGCGTGCTCCATTCACATTGACGGCGAGGATCGAAAACCAGACTATCGACGTTCTAAAGCCCGCGAACGCCTCGTCCCCTGCGCTGACATCAATAATTTACGCAAAGAAACAGACTGTCAACGATTCAGAGTTTACGGACGCCCGCTCCTTCAACAATGGAGAAGTGACAATTACCAAGAGGATATTTTGGAGTATTTCATAAAACAGCAGATAGATTGACATGTTATTTAAAATAAACGAAAGTAATGAGAAGTTTTCCCCAGCCGTTCGGCACCTTCAGCGCACCGTCTGTCGGTTCGGAAGAAAAACGACGGTGAGAAAGGATGCAAGCTCCCTATCCGATATGTCTGCCAAACCCAGCAGGTCCTTGATCTTCTTGAGCCGGTATCTGATCGTATTGGGGTGCTGGCAGAGTTTTTCAGCGACGGCGCCAATGTCCCCGTGAAGGTTCGCATACGTCTGAGCCGTCTTCATGAGCTCGGACCTTTTATCCCCTGTGGATATCTTGCTCTGATAGGCCTTGCAACATCTTGAGAAGAGGTCGCCATCGCGCGCCGATACAGCAAAGGCATCCCAGCCGAGCTGAGACCATTGGACCAAGGACTCACTCCCGTCAACGGCCAGACTAACGGCTTCAAGCGCTTGCCTGATTGCAATGTCCCCGTCGCCAAGAGGGACCTCTTCGCTCGCACCGCAGGAGAAGGAGCCGATGGATTCCACCAGACCGTGCAGCTCGCTGATGGGTAAATTATTAGACGCGAGATCCCCAGGCAGAGATTTCCTCGACACAAGGAGAAGCAAGCGATCGTGATAGCGACATGCGACCTCGCTTGCAAGGTCATCGTGAGTCGCAACGTGCTTAGAGCACAGGGCACGTAAAGATGATAGGGCGACATGAAGAGAGGTCTCGCCCGCCCTCCCCTTCTGTGCGGCGATTGCAAGACACTGCAGAGACGCCCCCGTTACTCCTGCAATCTCGAAGAGGTCGGCACGTATCGCATCTCTGCTGCGATTTCCGATGAGGGCGTCGATTTGCCCCTCCCTCTTGGAATCGCTCTCATCCTGGCGAATTACCCCGAGGGCATCAAACACGACGGCCTCGTGATACGAGCCCTCGTATAGGAATACGGGAACGCCCGAGGCAGTGCTTTCCTCGCGGACGCGCTCGCTGACATAGGGGTCGTACACCGTCTTTATCCCAATCCCGGCGACGCCGCGGCCGATCATGGTAAGCAAGGCATCATCGGAAGCATCTTTGTCGCCCACGGCGAAACCAAGGTTGGTAAGGATAAACTCTCCTGGCATATAGGCGCTATAGCGATTGACGTTTGGGCTCACGTCAAGAATGCCCACGTTCAGCACCTGTCGCTTATTCCCGCCGTCGCATGGAGCAACCATCTCAAAGTGCTTGATTGATGGCAATGACATGATGTCTGCAACGGTTATCACCCTGAAAGCTCCCGCTCGTTGTTAACAGTCTGCTCAGAGGTATACCTAGGCGCCTCCTCCGCACGGTCATGACATGACCACCTCTGCCGAAGTCTCGGACAAAGGCCGCTATGTCACTTCGCATTTTAGAGGGTTTTGTTTGGAGTTGCTTCTTGATTCTGCCGCTAACGTGGACACCATTGTCCTGCTTGCCGAGAACCACCCGGTTTCAATGAAAGGTGGTCGAGAAACCCTTGGCGTAACCTCCTCCTTCTGCGTCGAATCCTCTGGAACGTGCGAGGCATCCATTTCTGTCCACCCCACGCGCTATTGTTCTCCAAAAGACGGAGCCAACCCATGACCCCACAGAGGAGGACATCATGAGCGACAGCAAACAGCACGACCATCACCATTCCTTCGAGCCCTCAAAGGAGTTTATCTCATGCGACGTCGCAGGATTCGGCCACTGGGACGGTACCCTGGTCTTCGACAAGTTGGAGCCTGGAACGCACCTCGACCTTGAGGCGGAGCCGGACAATCCCTTCGACGCCCGGGCGGTCGCCCTCTATTACAAGAACACCAAGATCGGCTTCATCCCAAGGTGCATGAACTCCGAGCTCAGCCTTCTGCTCTTCTTTGGCCATGAGGACGTCTTTGATGCTGTCGTCACCCAGGTGAGGAGAGAGGCTGATCCGGAGCACCAGGTCAGGGTCATGGTTCGCGTCCGCGACGCGCGGGGCTAGTCCGTACCTTGGGAAGCAACGTGCTCTGACGAACGGCCAAACCGGAGAAGAAAAAGCCCTCCCGAAGGGAGGGCTGGTGCTGCTCGATTGTCTCTTAGAATGTCCTGTCCACTTTTGATGAAACTATAAAAGCGCCCCGCTAGCGTCAAGTGCTTGACCTTATTGCTTTTGTCTCCTTCGCCTGCTTGACATGATTGCCGCGGCAATGCTCACGACGCCTGCCAATGCAATGGTTCCGGCAACGGTAAAGGGTTTTGTAGCATCTCCGGTATCCACTAGCGTGACGTGGGTTGCGGTGTCCTTGATGGTGATTGTCATGCCCGTCTTCCCCACCCCGGAAACCGTCACCGCACCGTTCGCATCGCTAGTCAGCGTGATGGTACCCTCACCATCTACGGTGAAAGTTGCAGTACCGGCAATCGCATCATAGCCACTCGGCGCTGCAATCTCTTTGAGCACGTAAGTCTCGTCGGAGACGAGGAGCTTGTCGAGTTCCGTCGAGCTTGTCACGCTCGTAAAGGTCTGGATGGTAGTCCCATCGGCAAACTTGCCATCGATCTCAAATGTGGCGCCGGCAAGCGTATTGCCCGCTTCATCGACCTTGTTGAAATATGCAACGATGGATTGATCGCCAAAGCCCAGGGTAGGCGTTCCGTCTTCAGACGTGATGATGTCTCCCACTTCGTTAAGCACGTGCACGTTACCGCTTTGATCGACGATAAACTGCACAGGCGTCGATTCGACCTGATAGCCCCCGGGCTCTGCAACCTCTTGAATCTGGTAGATGTTCTGGGCACCAGCGGTGTCGACGGCGGTCGTGCGCAGCTCTCCGCACAGGCTGGCGGTCAGCTCGTCATCGTTACCCTCGAAATACGCGGTCTCGGTTGACTTAGCGAACGTGGTGTTCACCGGCGTGACATTGAAAACGCATTCGTCATGGTTTGACAGCTGTTCGCCCGTGGTGCAATCGGTCTTCTGGATGATGACAGACACCATTGCATCAGTAATCGTTGTCGTCATCCCATCATCGCTGATGGCGACATCAGTACGAGTTGGGTCGACCAGGGACAATCGACCACCATCGCCGCAGATTATTTCTGCGTCCTCGATTGCTGTCATGCCGGCAGGCGCCGTTACTTCCTTCAACGTATAGGTCTGACCCTTGATGAAGGCATCCTCCAAAGTGCCAGAAACGTCAGCATCAATGACGTCAACGGTCTTGCTGACTGCCAAGCCATTCTCGTTGAACAGACCGGTCAGGCTGAAGGTCGCTCCGCCACGTACGGCGATATCATCGCCTGCCTTCACGAAACCATACGTTTCAGGGTCAAGCTTATTGGTCACCGTCAACCCATCGGCTGAGTACGTGGTGGTGTAGCCATCAACCGCCGTCTCCTCAACCGTATAGGTGACAGCCTCGCCAACGAGCCCCGCCCGGAAGATGGGTAGGTCCGTCCATTCCGTCGACCACGTATCTCCTTGCTCGGTCGCATCATCGCTAGTGAGCGTAACGGGATTGGTGATGGCCTTCCCAGAGTCGTCGGTTGTCACCTGCTCTTTGACAGGATTGCCATCCGCACCAACATAGTTGGCGTACAAGGTAAGCTCCACGCCGTCCGGCCGCAAGTTGCGGACGTTGCTCTGGTCATCCCATACCTTCGTGGCCGTGATGTTGGTAACTGCGGGTGTATGTGTATTAGTGACAGAGTAACCACTGGCCTGCGAGCCCGTAATGGCAGTCGTATAGCCAAGAGCGGTATCCAGCGGCTCTTCGGTAACGGAATAGAGATAGGGGGTTCCGCTGGCATCGACCTCGGGCAAATTGTCCCACGTAACGGTTCCGCCGCCATGTGCGACCTGGTCAGAGAGGACCTTGTCATAGGTCGAGTCAAGTTGCGTCATGCTATTGGCGTCTGTCCCCTGCCACAGGTGGAATGTCACGGATTCGGGACGCACGCCATCGCGATTGCTATCGTCAGCCCAGGCCTTGGTTGCCGATACGGATGTGACACGGGCGCTGTTGGTGATGGCGGTTGTCCAACCTGAGAGGTTGCTTCCCGTCGTGGTCGACGCATAGTCGAATCCGCCCACCGTTCCGGAGGTGAGGTCAGCCGCTGGCACCACGTTGATGGTGGAGCCGCCGGCGGCAGCCGTGAGCGTGACGGCCGTTTCGATGGCACGATAGGCATACTCTTTGCCAGCGGCACTGTATGTGGGCAGATTCTCCCACGTATAGGATTCTGGAGTGGAAGACGTCGGAACAGCCTGCGCGCTCCCCACATCGCTCCAGCTTTCCCCTGTCGAGCGCTGGAGCTGGTAGGTGACGCTTGCCACATCATCGTGGACGGAAGGTAGCGAGTCGGTCCATGATTTACTCACCGAAAGCGAGGTTTCCTGCATCGTATTGACGATGACGGGGTTGTCCGCACTCCACTGCTGCGAGTTCTCATATCCGTTTGGAACGGTCTCCACAACTGAGTAGGAAATCTTCTTGCCCACCTGACCGGGCTGATAGGTCGGAAGACCTGCCCAGGTGGTGCTCCATGCACCTGCTGCCGTCACGTCGGCGGTTCCTACCACATAGGGCTCAGACAAGTCGTCGTAAGTGGCATAGAGCGTGAGTTCCACACTCGCGGGACGATCCCCGTACGTGACGTCGTAATCGTTAGCCCATTGCTTGGTCGCTGAGATGCTAGTCGTGGCGGGCGTATGGGTGTTGGTAAACACAACGGTCGAGGTGGTACCTGCAGCCGCCTTGGTAGAAAGCGGGTTAGATGCAGCGGTATAGCCGGCAGGCACGCCCGACTCTGTGAGCGTGTAGATGATGTCGTTTCCTGCCGCATCCTTCACAGGGATGCTGCCCCATGTGTACGACCAGTCGTTGGTGCTGTCGAGCGTGACGGGCGCGGCAAGGTTGCCCACCGAGCTGCTGGATGCGGCGAGCGCGACCGATATCGTGGCAGGTCGGATACCGTCTTGGTTGTCGGCGTCATCCCAAGTCTTAGAAACCTTGAGCCCGCCCATGAGTGTCGTGTTGGTGACGGAGTTCGCCCAGCCGTCTGCGGTATTGCCGGACACGTCAGAGACGGCATAGCCGAAGCCGCCGACCGTACCGGAGGTATCGGTACCCGATGCCGACACAGGCTGGCCACCCATCGTCGTCAGGCTGATTTCGATTGCGCGATACATCCATGCACTACCAGATGCAAGGTCAAAGGCGGGAAGCCCCTCCCATGTCTTTGTCGAATCCGTCTTCGCGATGTCGCCAGTTACCACCGCGTCGCTTGCAGAGTAGTCGACCCAAGCGACACCATCCGTCGAGCGCTGGACCTTGTAGGAGGTCTTGCCCACCTCACCGGAGATACCATTGGGGTCGACCCATAGCTTGGTGACGGTAAGCGCTGTGGTCCTAAGCGTATTAGTGATAGTGGCAGCTTTGGCGTTCTCCGGACCCACGGGCACCGCGACACCCGTCACATCGGTCGTATCGTAGGTCGTGCTGTAACCGTTAACAGGAGTCTCGACCACCTTGTAGTGTATCTGGGTGCCGACAGCCGCAGCCCCACTCAGGTACGCAGGCAGTTCCGACCAGGTGTACGAGCAGGTGCCTGCAGCATTGCCTGCAACAGCGACGGTCTGGACCGCATCCGCCCTTCCCAAACCATCTGCAGATGCCCAAGAGGAAGCATCCGAGGGGGTTGTCGTATACATGAGCGTATAGGTGAGCGCTGCCGGGCGGGTGAGTGAGGCGTTGCTCGCATCGTTCCACGTCTTATTCGACGTTATGCTCATGGATGCAGGCGTATGGGTATTGGTAAACGCGACGGTCGAAGTCTTGCCCGAGGCTATCGTCGTCGATGCCATCAAAGCTGTGCCGCTGCCCGTCGCTCCGCCGGAGACCACGTACGAGGGCGCGTAGCCCGTGATGGCCGTGCCACCGTTCTCGGTAATCGTATATGTGATGGCATTGCCAGCGGCGTCGCACATGGGAACGTCATCCCATGCATGCACCCAGTTATTGGCGTCATCAAGTTCGAAGGGGGTGGCGATATCACCCACGCTCATTAGCGCACCGTTCGCCATGGCCGTGATGTTCACGGAAAGCCTGTCGGGTCGTATGCCATCTCGATCGTTATCGTCGGACCAGATCTTGCTTACCGCCAAACTGCCCGTAATGGGCGTGTTATTGATGGTGGTCATAGCATCTGTGGTACTCGATGTATAGGTGAAGCCGCCGACGATTCCGGACGTAGGGTCGGCGCCAGGCGTTACGACAATGGTGGAACCGCCAGCGGCAGCCGTGAGCGTGATGGCCCCCTCGATGGCGCGATAGGTGTAGGCATTACCATACGAGTCATATCTGGGCAGGTCGTTCCATGTCCTGCTATCTGAGGTCGCATTCGCCGTATGGTCAATGGTCGCCGTGTAGTCATCGGTACCGTTGCTACCCTTGACCGTCTCCCAGTCGCTCTCAGTGGGGTTGGCCGTCGTCGTGCGCTGCAGCTTGACCGTCACGCTCGCTACGGAGTCAGCCAGACCCACGGCGTCCTTGCCCCACGCCTTGGTGACCGAGAACGACGTCGTGTTAAGCGTGTTGGTAAACGCCTTGCCATCAGTGGTCGAGGACTGGTAGGACGCGCCAATACCAGGCGTCACCCTTGTCGCCCCATAAACCAGATCGGTCTCAACGGCGCGATAGGAGATCTTGGTGCCCGACGCGTCATACGAGGGCAATCCCGAGATCGTCACTGCATAGTCGTCCGCCTTGGTTGCGTTTACAGGGTTAGCCGAGAGAACGTTTCCTGTACCCGAAGAGACGGCAGTCCAATCACCCTCGCTCGGGGCGGCTACCGTCGTCTGCTGAATGGTGTAGTCGATAGAACCGGGCCGCGAGCCATAGGCATTGTCGGCGTCATTCGACCAGCTCTTTGTGATGCCTAGGCTCTCGTCTTTGATGGGGTTGGTGACCGTGCTTGTTGCCGGCGAGGCCGCCGTGGCACCGTTCACCGTCGTGGTACTCGAGGTGTCGAACGCACCCCCGAGCGCCGTCTCTACTACACGGTAGTAGTACGGTACCTGCTCGACCTCAAGCTCATTGTCCTTGTTTCGCGGTAGATTCTGCCAATCGGTCCAGTCTACGGTAATGGCACCCGTACTCGAGTCCACGGCCGCCGTATGGGTGGCCGTGACGCCCGCGAAGTCGACGTTGGTTGTCGCATCGGCGTTCGACCAGCTGGCGTTATCTGTCGAGTACTGCAGCGTGAACTCGAGCGATGCAGGCATATACGCCTGCATCCATGTGGGCAGCGTCGTGGTGCCCGTATAGGTGGCGCCGTTGAACGCCCACACCTTGGCAGGATTTACCTGCAGGGTCTCGTGCGGCTTGGTGTTCTTGAAGTAGGCGCTCGTGCCGGCAGCGCCCAGTGACAAGGGCACCGTCGTCGTGGGATCAAGTGTAGTTGCCGCGCTATAGGAGGTGCCATCGGTCGAGGTGGCCGTCTCGGTATAACCGAGCGCGGAGAGACCCTGGGCGTTCTCGGTCACGGTGTATTCGCTCTTCGCGCTAGTATCGACGTTCCAGTACAGAGGCACGGTGTAGGTCGCGCTCCAGATACCTGAGTTCTCGGCCGTCTCGTCGCTGGACGTGAGCGTCACCGTCTGCGTCTGCGTGTCGCTTGCGGTCTCGACCTTGGTACGCGTGATGGCGAACGTAAGAGAGGTCGGTCGCTTGCCATCTCGGTCCTTCTGGTCGTCCCATACCTTGGTGATGGTGATCTGCTTGGTGGGGATGGCATTGGTGATGGCGCTCGTGCCCGAAGTGGTGTTGTCGACCACGTTCGTGAAGCTCACCGGAAGCGTGCTGTCGGGAGAATCGTCCGCAAGCGTGTACGTTTTGCCGTCCGCGTACGCAATCGAGTACTCGTAGGCTTTGTAGGAGACGTTGACCAGCGCGTCACTGGCATTCTTAGCCTGCTTAGGCAGTGTGGAGAAAGACTGGGTGGCGAAGTTGCCACCGGTGTCCATGGTTACTGTCTTGGAGGCCGGCGTGATGCCGCCCGTCGTCTTCAGCACGCTCCACGTCGTCCCGCCATCAAGTGAGTACGCGATGTGGTAAGTAATGGACTTCGGTGTGGCACCCAAGCCACTCTCGAAGAGAAGGCGCTTCGCGGAGTTGGTACCAAACGCATCGCTAGTACCGCTGCCGTAGCTCCATGCCTTGGTTACCCTGAGACTCGTCGTCGTGGTGGTGTTCGTCACCGTGATGGTCGATGCCTTGCCCGTGGTCAGCTTCACGCCCGTAGTACCCGCTGGGCCATAGGTAACGGAATAACCCGTGGGGACGGGGTCTTCCACGCACCAGTAGGTGTACTGGTTGCCGTTGGGAGCATAGACCTGCAGGCCAGCGATTGCCTTCGTGGGCCATGTCCCATCGGCACCAGGCACAATGGTGATCTCGCCTCCCGACGTCACCACGTCACCGCTGGAGTCGATCTGCTCGGTGACCGTTTCGTTCGCGTTGTTGATGTACTTGCGATAGAGCTTGAGGCTTACGGAGTCAGGCTTGGTTGAAAGGTCGTACGCACTGTCGCTCACCCATCGCTTAGCAAGGTCGAGCTCAGCCGTCTTTCCGTAGGCGTTGGTAAGGGCAGCAGATCCCGAGCCGGACCCAGCGATGGAGTCGTACGTTCCGGAGACCGTGGTCGCATAGGCACCGGCAGAGTTTGCCGTCACCTCTCCCGTAGCGTCCGACACGACGTAGCCGTCCGGCGTGGTCTCCTCCACCTCGTACTGGTAGGGATTGCCGTTGGGGCCGTAGTAGGCGAGCGAGCCCCAGCTGGCGGTATCGGTATCGATGCCGCTGTACGTGAGGCTTACCCCGTTTGCGTTCCCGTTATCGGTAGCAGTGGCAAAGGCTTCCTCCTTGGTGCCGTTGATAATCGCGCCCGTCGAATCGGTGAGGTAGCGTACCAGCGTCAACTTGACCGTAGGGTACTGCGAGCTATCCAGTCCCGTCGGCATGTTGGCCCACGTCTTGGTGAACGTCACGCTGTAACTCTGATTCCTGGCATAGCTGTTAGTTACCAACAGGCCGCTGGCCGAGTCATCCGTAAACAAATACGAATACACGAGACCGATGTTGCCCGGAGAGACCTCCTTCACGACGTAGTTATACGGTCTGCCTTCGGTGTCGTACTTGGGCAGGCTCGCCAATGCACCTGTCGCGTCTTTGAACACGAAACTCGTCGCGCCGCTTGCAAGCGTCGCCGTATAGCCTGCCACCAGCACGGCGGTGGATGCATCAGCACCGTAGGAGTAGCGGTAGAGATCAAACGTCACTGCCGGCAGATAGTTCCTGTCAAACTCGCTGGGAAGGTTTTTCCATAGCTTGGTGCCCGAGATGACGCGCGTATCCTCTGGTCTGTTGACGATGGTACCGGCTTTCCCCGTCGAGTTGTCAAGACGGGCCACGTTATACGTAACGCCATCGACCGTTATGGTGTTTGCTTCTCCCTCGGTGAAGGTAAACGTACCATCGCCTGCGTTGTCTACCGGCTCACTGTCATATCCACCCACGTCCTTGTATTTGCTGACGCCCGAATACCCCTCGGCAATATAGTAGGTGTATTCGTAGCCCTCGGCGTTGTACCTAGCCTGGCTTACAAATATGCACTGCCACCAGTTGTTAGAGTTGCCAACCTTCTTGGTAGACCAATCGCGGTCCTGATAGGACATCTTCTCGTAGTGCGTCCCCGAGGCATCGGTATAGCTTCTGAAGAGGATGGGATAGATGTCGGGACGCGACGCGAGGGTGGCCTCACCAAGAACGGAATCATCACCCATGTCCTTCCAGACCTTGTTCATGTACGGTGTGACCGAGCCAGCGAGGGAGTATGTATACGTATACGCATCGATATCGCCCGTATGTCGGTCACCCACCGTATAACCCGTGTGCGTGGAGGACGTTGAATACGATGACGAGTGGTCGGTTCCCGTGTAGTTCATCTTCTTGCCGGTGATGGTATAGGTAATGACCTTGCCCGACGAGTAATCGTATTTCTGCAGCCAGCCCGTCTCGCTGGTATCGAGCGTCCACGTGCCATCGGCGGCCTGGGTCACGGTATAGTCGTGACTGGTGCTTGTAGCCGTCGTGCCATCCCATGAGACCGCCTGGCTTGCCTCCACCGTAATGGTGATAGAATCCGGGCGCGTGGCCGTCTCGTTGTTGCCGTCGATCCAGGTGCTGTCAACCGTTATCTTTTCCACACCCACACGTTTGTTGGTGATGCCAAAGTCGTAGGTATTGCCATCGGCGGCCACGAAGTCAAAGGCCGCCTCTGTCGATACGTCATAGTTCTGGTTGGGCGTGGAGACAAACGACCAGCCGCCCTCGTGCTCGGGATGAGCGGCGGCATCTACATTGGCATCAAGCACGACCTCGTTTCCGTCGAGGCTCGTCTCTACCACACGGAAGGCACCTGCGGCATCAGCAACCCTGCCCCCTTGCTCCCATGCGGCGTAGAGCGCTGAGTAGTCGGGTCCGATCTGGTTGCCGTCAGCGTCGCTACCGTCAGGTACGCTCATGAGGGTGAATATGGTGGTCGTATCGATGGAGCCGGTGCTCACCGTCTGCCAGTCGGGAGAATCGGTAGTTCCGGCGTTATATTGCAACTCGAGTGCCACGGTGCCGTGGTGAAGCTGATCGCCGTCATCTACCCAGTTCTTGCATACTGAGACGAACGTCTTTTCGCTCGGCTTGTGGTTGGAGATGGTAGCCGTATCGATAAGATAGCGCTCGTTTACAGAAGCCCCATCAGCATAGGTACTCTCTCCTTGGTTGTTGAAAGTGGTGGTACCATACGCTGCCGCAGATTCAATGGCAGACTCCTTGACAAAGTACTTGTACTGCGCACCCGTGACGTCATAGCGCGGAAGCAAGCCGCTTTCGGGCACGCCGGCAGCACGTGTAGTGAGCTGGCTGTAATCGGTGATCTCGATGGTGTCAGTGAATGCCGTCCCATCGACATCCCCCGTGTACCCTTTGGTATACGTACCAAGGAGTGACCCGTTCTGGTAGATAGAGAACGTGAGCGTGGTAGGGCTGGCGAGCAGACCATCCGAGAACGTCTTATCAATCTTTACCTCGGCATTGCCCACAAGGACATTCTTTACCGTCGTGTTGCCGCTTGCATCGACGGTAGTGTCCTGGCGGTAGCGATAACCATCAGCCGTGATGACGTAGGTGGTGCCATCGACAACCTGGATCGTCGCGTCCTCGAACTCGCCGTTCACCTTGGTCTGCACCTCGGCCTCAGACACCGAATACGTGTAGAGATGGCCCTCGCTGTTGTACTTGGGCAGACCAGAGAAGCTCGCGGTCTGACTGGTGGTCTCGGCACCGAAGCCAGAAAGTTCAACGGTCTGGATGCCTGTCGTAGTTACGCCATCGACTGTACGGTCAAGCGACATGGTCACCTTGGCATCGATGCCCTGACGCGCACTGGCAACCCATGTCTTGGTTACCGAGACCGAGGTAGTGCCAGTGATGGTATTGTCCATCTCGCCGCCGTTGAACAGGAACATATTGCTGCCCGCGAGCGTGCCATTGTCCTTGAACTCCTTGACATACGTATTGGTCCCACCCGAGAGCTTCTCCTTGGCGAAGTAGATGTATTTGCAGCCACTTTCGTCGAACGTGGGCAGGGAATGCTTGGTTTCCGTATCCGTCGTGGGCAGCGTGATAGCAATGGGCGTATCAGGCGCGACCGTATTGTCGATGACCTGGGTCACACTGCCGATCACCGGGGAGGCCGTCTCGTAGCTCGACCCGGTCTTGTCAGGATAGCGATACAGCGTGACCGAGGCGCTCGGACGACCTACGGCGCTGGCGTCCTTCCAAACCTTGATCGCATTGAACGTCATGGTGTTGGTGAGCGTGTTGGTGAGAGTACCGCCCGAATAGAGCGCACCCTCGATGGACGAGTAGGTACCTACGTTCACATAGGTTGGAACGTAAACCGTACCGGCTTCCACGTCTGCACCGGCCGCCACGTTGACGGATGAACTGTCTACGAGATAGTAGGCAAGGGGAAGGTCCTTGCTGTCATAGCCCAGGGCGTTGGGCAGCGTGATGGAATAGGTGCCGTTACCGTTGTCGATAACAACCGCATAGCCTTCGGCGTTACTGTCCGTCGTTGTCAAAGCGACAGCGGTATCACTCGTGTTCTGGCTCTTCTTGTACAGGGTGAGGGTTGCAAGCCATTCGTCAGTCGAGAGCCGTGTGCCATAGGCGTTATTGTTATCAGCCCACTTCTTGGTAGCCGTGAACGGCTTCTTGAGCGAGTTCATGAGGATGGTGCCATCCGTGTCGGCGTAGCTGGCCGCGTAGGCACTGGGCACCGTGGTCTCGGCAAGACGATAGGTGACGTCCTTGAGCGCGCCGCCCACCATTGCCTTGGTAAAGAGCGTCTTGGTAAACGTGTATATCCATCCGCCCGCATCTCCGGTATGCGAAGTTACGTCCACCGTTGGACAGGTGGCATAACCTAGGGATGCATAGCCGGCAGAAAGATCCTGCCACGTGGCTCCACCATCGGTGGAGTACTGGAGCGCAAGTGCCATGTCGCTAACGAGTTTGCTCTCGTTCGCTATCATGCCGTCTCTCCACTGCTTGGCGAGCTGGACGTTGGAGCTACCTTCCTGCGATTGAAAGACGACGGACGCAACCGGATTGGAACCCGTGACGGAAAGTGTCTGCGGATTGGATGACAACACACCGCAGAGCACCGGTGCTCCAGCAGAGGTCTGAGCTCCCGTGAGGTTTACGCTGAGCGACGTCGCCGTCGTACCAATCGTGACTTTTTTACCCTGACCGACGGTAAGGGCATAGATGTAATTGCCGCTACCGTCGGGACCCGTCTTGGAAACCTGCGTGGCATTGGTAAACGTCGCCGCCCCGTCCGCAAGAGTCGCGGTGTAGGTCGTCACATCATTCGCGCCATAGTTGTACACGGTGTTGGTGAAGGAAAACGATTGCGTCACCTGCGGCGCAACCAGCGTCGGCGCAAGCATTGTCGACGGCACGGCCGTTGTCTCTGATGCCTTCGTTGTTTCAACGTTTGTGATTGTATGACTCTCGAGCTTCGCCGTCTCGGTCTGGTCGTCAATCGAAAGCGACGCATCCTCTGACACGGTCGCCGTATAGTCCATGGTTCCCGCGTCGGTCAAATCGGAGGTGGCCGTGTAGACCATCATTCCGGCTTCGTCGGTATCCTTGTAGACAAGGTCGGCTCCATCGATCTTCGTCTCGATTACGCGATACTGAGTGCGCGTATCATAGACGCCCTCATCAGTCACCGACTGCAGCGCCAAGTCCTCGAACGTATAGGCCGCGTCTGGATTGGCCTTGATCGCGTCTGCGATGACCTCGGCGCTCAGATCTACCTTCTCCGCGCTGGCATCTGCCCAGTCACCATAGGTCGACCATTCCCCGGAGCTGGCATCCCATGATGCGGTCCTGCTTTGCAGCTGCAGGCTGACGGAAACGGGATTCACTTCGACGCTGTCGAGCGTAAATGATAGCTTCACGCTCAAGTTGCCCCTTACGGCTTCATGAGCATCGCTTTTTGTGCCTGTGGTCGTGGCGGCGTCACCAGTGGAGTCGCTGGCAGAGGTGCTCACATCGGAGCTCGCAGCGGTACTCTCCATCCCCGTGGCGTCACTTGTTGTGCTCGATGCGTCCGATGAAACCTGAGTACTGTCCGCTGAGCTGGAAGAAATCAGTTCGGCAGCATATGAGAAGTCAAAGTTCGAGGAACTTATCACCATGGCAAATGACAGGAATATGCATAGAGCATTCCTAGCCCATTTTCTGCGGCAAGTCCCTGTACTTCTCAGTAGTTTCTTCATGCCTTTTATACCCCTGAAGAGTTTTCGAGCCGTCCTCATGGCGGATCCCCTTTGGATGTTCTTTGCTAGCCCAACATGTTGTCGCCGCTGTAGCAATTTTTGTGCAGTTATATACTGTATTACAGTGGAGGTAGGCACTCTCTCCGCTTTTTATCAGCTTTATGTGGTTTAGCAAAAAAATATGTCTGAGGTTGCCCGGTTCTGGACAACCTGGAAAAGGTGACAGGTATCTTTTCCAGGTTTTGAAATCCCTCGTGCAGGCGCACCGCCGTAGGTAGCGCTAGGATTGAACCCGGACATCATCTGCAGAGTTATCGTGACAAGCGCATTAAACCGCACAATCTATGCGGTTGTTCTGCCCGTCCCGCCATCCTGTCAGGCGAAATTGCAGAGGCTAAGGTCGAGCCTGATTTACGTAGCGGTAGTAAGGCCGACCGCTGCAAGCGCATTGTTTATGGTGGCCTGCTGCGCTTCGGCGAGCATAAGGCCCCTACGGTCCCTCTGGATATTACCCGATGCGATAGAACCACCTGCGCCGACAAATGATGCCGGCCGTCACCTAGTCGGTCGTAATAACAGCCTCATCATCGTGCACAGAAAATGTACCCGCAGAGCACAGATTGTCGTAGGACATGGTAAAAAGTGTTGTCAATGCCCCCATCAAGTGCCGGCGGCCGACCCAAGGAAGGTTAATCCTTCTCGAGCCGGCCGCCGGCATCGTCTCCCAAATCGCATGGGAATCACGACATATGAGTTGGTACGTCAATCAATGCGATCATTTCATGCCATGCGAGATGCCGTAGCCCGTCAGCATGTCATCTATACTCGCGACAACCTCCTTGCTTGGCATGTGGATGGGCGCTCTCGTGGTGCCTGCACTGAACCCCATCATGTTGAGGGCCTGCTTCATGACTGCCGGCGCGACACATCTCTTAAGGGCCACGCGAAGCGGGTCCATCATGTCGCGCTGGGCCTGAGCAGCATCGTAGTCGCCTGCCAGGAAGTCGGCATAGAGTTTTGCCTCTATCTCGGGAATGATATTTGACGTTGCAGCAACGCTTGCCACCGATCCCGCCTCGAACGCCCTCAGCATCATCGAGTCCGAACCGTTAAGAACCGCGAAGTCCTTGCGCTTCGAGATTTCGATGTAGGCAAGTTGGGTATCAAAATCGCCACCGCTGTCCTTTACCCCGACGATGTTGGGGATGTCAGCAAGGGCATCTGCGGTCTCGGGTTCTATCTTGCAGCCAGTCTGACCGGGGATGTTGTACATGACAATGGGAATGTCAACGCTCTCTGCAATTCTCTCGTAGTGCCTCCTGAGGTCATCCTGCTTGGGAACGAGGTAGTACGGAGTGACGACCGAAATGACATCTGCACCAGCTTCGGCCAGCTGCTTTGCAAGGTCGATCGTGTGCTTTGTACCGCAGCATCCAGCACCCGCAATGATGGGAACCCCACCGTTTACTGAAGCGACGACCCCTTTGGTGAGGGCGACTTTCTCCGCATCGTCCATCAGGTGAAACTCCCCGTTTGTTCCTGCGATAAATATACCGTTCATGCCCTTCTCGACGAGCCAGCTTGCCATGTTCGCTGCCGCGGCCACGTCCAGAGACTCGTCTTCGACGGAGAAGGGCGTGACCATTGCGGTAATAATGCCCTTTAGTTCAGTGCTACTCATGATGGGACCTCTCTAGTCAATCACTTTCAGTACGTTGTCTACCGTCGTCGCCATAGTCTTCTCATCCGTCTCAAAGGTGAAGCTGGCAGCGTGGGGAGTAATCAGATAGTTGCCCATGGCAACAAGCTGCGGGGGCCTCTCGCAAATCTCGATATCCTCTGCCACGTAGCCAAGAATCCCACTTGCCATCGCATCGTAAAGGGCCTCGGGGGACACGATTCCACCTCTGGAGGTGTTGATGAGTACCGCGCCTCTCTGCATCTTGGAGAGAAAGTTCGTATCGACGATATTGCAGGTCGAGTCATTGAGCGGAAGGTGCAGCGAGATGATATCCCCCGCAGACAGAAGGGGGTCAAGATCCACTAGCTTGATGTAGCTGGGAACGTCCTTCTGCTCAACCATCGGGTCATACCCCAGCACGCTCATGCCGAGGGCGCACGCGAGCGCGGCGACCTTTTTCCCAATCGCTCCGACGCCCACGAGGCCGAGGGTCTTTCCCTCCGCCTCCCTACCCATCAGCCTGACATCCTCCCCCCCCTTGGCCGCTTTTGTCAGCTGATAAAAATTCCTGAGGCTGGCAAGCATAAGGAGGATCGTGTCTTCCGCGACAGCTGTCGAATTTGCTCCAAGGGCCTTGAAGACCCATATTCCGTTCTTCTCGCACCAAGACACGTCGATGTTGTCTAGGCCAACCCCATACTTTGAGATGACTTTGAGGTGAGCAGCACCAGCGAGCATCTCCTCGTCCAAGGGATCATTACCAGTGATGATAGCGTCGGCGTCGTGTATTTGAAGTGCAAGCTCGTCACGCGTGTAACGCCTGCCGAGATCATTGACGACGACTGCATGTCCATGGCTCTCAAGCAGCTTGATAAAACGGTCTCCGCTCTGGTGAAAGGGACGAGGTGTAACAAGGACCTTAGCCATCCTAAAGCACCCCAAAGAAGGAAAGTGCCAGGCTTGCGCAAACGATGGCGACTAGGACACGCAGGTAGTGCGGGCCCTTCTTGCTGATATAGAAGTAAACCGCGAAGACGACGAGAAAGGGCAGAAGGCACGGAACAATCTTGTCGAGCATCGTCTGAATCGCCACCGAGTTTCCTCCATCGGTTGCGATGACAAGCGGAGTCGTTATCTTTACGTATGTCGCCGACAGGGCGCCCATCATAAGCAGGCCAAACATTCCGAAGCCATCAATGACGCGCTGTATCTTGCCGGAGTGCAAGATGTCCATGATGGACTCCTTGCCCTTACGATAGCCCAGACTCGTGAGAGCCTTTCCGCAGAAGAACATGTAGACGACCTGATAGATCAGGGGCACGAGTGCCGCGAAGACGGATCCGCCCATAACAAACGGGATGCAGATTCCCATGACGATGGGGCGCAGGGTTCCAAAATCGAGCGTGTCACCGATTCCAGCGAGGGGACCCATAAGACCGGCCTTGAGGCTAGTGACAAGCTCGGTCGTAGACTCCTGGTCATCCGTGGACTGCGATGCGGCACCCTCTTCGAGAGCAATGGTGATTCCATTGACGATGGAGCCCCAGTTGGCCTGAGTGTTGTACATGGTCAAGTGACGTTGGAGTGCCTTCGAGAAGTCATCCTTATCGGGATAGAGCTTCTTCAGGATGTCAATCATGGAGTTGCAGTAGGCCAGAGCTTGGAGGCGCTCGAAATTGAGGGCGGTTTCCGAGAAGGCATGCCACCAGAGGAAGGACTTCATGACGTCCTGCTTGGTGATGACCTGAGTTTTAGTCTCGTCATTCTTTTCAGTGATCTCGCTCATAGTTATGCCTCCTCAGAAGACTTCGTCTTGTCGAATAGCGACAGGAAGTACATGATCATGAACACGGAGCAGGCGCCAAAGATGGCGATGCCGATGGTGCTGAGTCCCGTATAGGCAACGACGAAGAACCCAATCACAAACAGAGGAAGGTACTGCTTCTTGCCAATAACGATCATTGTGATGGCAAAGCCGAGGGCGGGGAGAATGCTGCCAGCCGTGGCCAAACCACTCGTTGCCCAAGTCGGCAGGGCGCTGACGAAGGCCTGAATCGCATCGGGACCAAAGAGGCAGCCAACAAAAACGGGGATGAAGCGCATTGGGAACGCAAGGAGAATCGGATAGACCGTTGCGCACATACGGATGCCGTGAGCGTTTCCTTCAGCGGCATAGGTATCCGCCATGTGCACGAAGAAGGAGTTGAGCGTCTTTCGAACATTTTCGAGAACAACGCCGAGAAGACCAATGGGAATCGCGAGAGAGATGGCGATTGTAGGCTCGATACCAGCCGTGATGGCAATCGGGATTGCTATACACGATGCTAGACCCTCGTCGGCGGGAGGGTTACCCCCCGGCGCAATCGATCCGATGTAGACCATTTGAAGCGTGGCACCAACCTGAAGTGCCGTTGGCATATCGCCGAACAGGAGCCCGACGATGGGCGCGATGCATAGCGGCATTCTCATGATTGAGAAGCCATACCAGACCTTCGCTTGGGAGACCCAATAGAGCAGTGCGAGAAGCGCTGCCTGAAGTATCGTCATAGTGACCCTTCTTTCTAACCTAGCTTCTTTACGACCTTGTCAAGTTCTTCTGGTACCTCGCCGGGGATGGTCTGGAAATAGACACGGATTCCCTTATCCTCAATAGTTCCAAGCTTTTCTGCATCTGCCTTGTCAAGAGAGATCTGGTTGTGGACGATCTTCCGCCCCGGCTTGTTTTCAAGCCCCCCAACTTGGAGCTCATTGACTCGAATGCCCTCGCTGATTGAAGCGACTGCGGCGTCGATGGTCTTGAAAAGAAGAAGGACAGGTTCGTTTCCGTAGAAGCTGTCAGCTTCCCACTTCACCTTCGACGAAGAGACCGAAATAATATCAACGACAATTCCGGTAGGTGCCGCCATCTTATAGACCATGCCGAGGAAGTCATCCCCAGCGAGCTTATCGTCAATGATGACTATTTTCGTGGCCTCGCACTGCTTGAGCCACTTGGTGATTACCTGCCCGTGAATGAGACGATAATCGATTCTTGCGTGAACGATGTTGGCAGCCATTTTTCACCTCCCCCCAAGCTCTTCGTCGAATGTGAAGGAGCGGCAAGCCGCAGCGCCAGCACTCTGTGCAATCCTTTGAAGAGAGACAAGGTCGGGAGCGTCTGCAGAGCCACGCATGACGAGTACCTCAAGAAGCATTCCGAGATTAAGACCACTCACACATCTGACGTCATGCGTCTTCGATAGCATCATCGCTACGTTTGACGGGGTGCCACCGAACACGTCGACGAGTATCAGCGTGGGCATCACGCCTTCCTCGATTACCCTGGTTGCCTCTGCGGCGAGACTCTCCGTGGACATCCCCGGCAGAAGCGAGACAGCCTCGACGTCATCCTCATGACCAACGATCATCTCGGCACTTCCGACAAGCCCCCTACCTGCATCTCCGTGAGTAAGGAGAAGTATGTTGACGCGATTGCTCATGGCGGCTCCTTTGGTGTGCGATACGTTTCTTGGCGAAGAATATTAGGGGTCGTCGTCACGAATTGATATGTTCACAGACTCCAAAGTCGCATCGAATGATTGGTTCATCGGAATACGATGAGATGGTGGCGGTTGGACGACAAACCATTAGAGTGTGACTAAAGGTTGCCAGTACTCCTCGACCAACGAACCGAGAATACGATGATTAGTCCCGAGATCGCAAAGGAATTTATAAGCGCCCTGGGACAGTTCTCCTCGTATCGTATTACGATTTTTGATGATCTTGGAAATCTAGTCTGCAGTACTCATCCACAGGGCCTAGGTGCGGCGAGCAAGCGCGCCGCCACGGTTGCGGAGACCGGAAGCATGCTCGAGCTAGACGACGGCAGTCTGACTTACGTGGTCCTTCCCATCGAAGCGGACCATATTTCCTGCGGCTGCATCGAGCTGACAGGCAGGGGACCAGACATCCATGCAGTTGCTGCCGCTCTAAAGATGAGCCTCGAGATTCGTCTAAAGATTGATGCAATCGAAGCTGTCCAACAACACGCCATCGACAAGAACGAGCGGGTGATCAGGGAGATCATTTTTGGCGGAGTCGGTCATCCGAGCGTATCGGAATCACTTGAAAGGGCTGGGTTCTCATGCGAGATTCCACGCCAGGTTCTTTTGCTCGAGCCTTGCGCCCCAGATTTTATCGAGCACTTCTCGAGCATCAACATCACCTTCGACTCTCCTCACGACCTCGCCGCGGTTATTGATGGCGGGGTGGTCGTTCTCAAAGACGTCTCCCACGGCCAAAGGGATATGCGCCCATATCTCGAGGAATACTCGAAGCATATCGAAGAGGACACGCCCTTCTCGGGGCTGATCATCGTTGGCTCCTTGTCGACGTCAAACGAGCAGCTTCGCAAGACGTACAGGATGCTCATCTGGCTCAGGGACAATGCTGACAGGCTCAGCCGCAACGCTCAGGTGCTGTTTCTGTCGGACTATCTCAGTGACTATTTCATGTCTATGGTCCCCCGCGAGGCATACGCGGACGTGTTCGAGGGGATTGAATCGATTTCCAAAATCGATAAGGTGGAGTTCGTCGCCATCTCCGATGCGCTTATTAGAAATAATTTCAATCTTGTCAAGGCAAGCCAGGAACTGTTCATGCATAAGAACACAGTGGTTTACAAGCTAAACAAATATAAGAAGCTGCTCTCTATAGATCCGATGGCATCGAGCACGGACCGAAGCTTCATGAGATACCTGAGCTTCTATCTGAGATTTGACGTTTTGAAGAAAGGGGGCACGGATGAGCGAGATTAAGCTGACCCGTGTCGACGATCGCCTCATCCACGCCCAGATTCTTCTCCTGTGGGTTAAGACGACAAACATCAATACCATCGTGCTGGTCGACGACGAGGTCGCGAACAACCCTTTCCTCGCCGAGATATATCGCCTTGCGATGCCCACTCATATAAGGCTACACGTCAAAACCGTTGAAGAGGCCATTACATACGACTATTCGAGCGAGCCCGAGCTATGGCATGATCGTCGCACTCTTGTGCTGATGAAGACGCTTGACACCGCGTATAGATTGCTTGATGCAGGCTTCCCGATAGAGAGCCTCCAGATTGGTGGTTCGGTTGTCGAGCAGGAGACGGACAGGAAAAAACTACTCGACATCCTACTGAGCCAATATCCTCGGCAGCTTTCCTACCTGATAAGTGCGAACGTGACGATATACTGCCAAAAAAGCCCACAGACTCAGAAGGTGTACGTAAACAAGGCGCACGCCAGCTAGAGACTGGCCGTGGGGTTTACGCAGACTCAGAGCTGCCGCCACACCAGAGCCCCACGCCTATTCGGCTATGGGCAAAATCCTTTCGACAAATTCCTCGTAGCTCCTCACGCGCGCAAGGTCCCGGCGGACGCGGTCGTCATCGGCGATCTCGGTCACGAGACCGAAGAGCGCCTCGATGCTCTCTATCTCCCCCGGCCTTGCCAGGAGGAGGAAGACGATGCGCACGTGGTCGTTGACGGATCGGGGGACCCGGACAAAAAGTTGGACCGGAATTGGTCCAGATTGGAGTCCGGATGGCTCATTACACAGAAGAGCAGAAGAGAGCAGCTCCGGGGATGCTGGTCGAATGCGGAACAGTTACCGAAGCTGCACGTAGGCTCGGCCATCCCTCCCGAAGCGAGTTCCACCGTTGGACGAAAGACGACAATGCCGCTGGGAGACGTGTCGAGGGCAAGGTATTCTCACACTACCCCGCGGGCACAGAAGAGGAGGCCGTGCGCCTTGTCGAAAGCGGACTCAGCAATTCAGGAGCCGCGTCCCGTCTAGGCGCCTCCCAGCCCAACCGTGGTCTATCAGTGGGTGAAAGGCGCAGGGAGGGGGAAGCGACCGATGCCGAAGGAGCCGACGTCCGTGATCGGAGCCGGATCAGCCAGCGACGGCTTCGAGGGCGACGAGGAAGAGAGGGTCCATCAGCTCGAGAGCGACGCCTTGCGAGGGGTGGCCGGTCTTTTAAAGGCAGGGGGCCTCGAGAGGTTGGCGAGCAGGGGAAAGGCCCTGGCCATCGACGAATCGAGACTGAAGGCAAAGCGTCCCTTGAAAGAGCTCACCTATTTCCTGAGAATATCGAGGAGCTCCTGTGAGCATAGACGAGACGGACGCACGCTCCCCGACGAGATTGACAGCAAGACGATAAGAGAGCGGATGAGGTGGTGAAGATGCTGGAGAAAGAGGTGCTGTTCTTCTCCAGCATCCACGAACAGGGAGATTGTTACGCCGGTCGATTCCTAAGTTCCTCCGTCGTCTCAAGTAGGTGAGCAACGCCTGCGGGCTCTCCTGTGTTCGCAATCGCCACCGGATGAGAGTTGCTTTTTATCCCTCGCTCCATCACCTGACACGATCAGCGCGGCTGCGATGTTTGCTTCTGGTCTACCTCCATCAGAAACAATTCACCTTTTAATAAAAGGACCAGATACTATATCTGAACTGCATGTCGTTTATGGTCGCGAGGACAGGATTTGATCCTGTGGCCTTCGCGCTACGAGACGGCCGCAGCCCCTTGGGCTGACGCATTGACGGAGAGCGACCGTATACGTGCCGTTTCCTTGGGCGTCTTCGCGCAGAACAATCGCCTTGTCTCTGACTCGTACAGGGGCGGTGCGCAAACCTCGCAGGATGACGATAATCGCTCCCCTACCCGTGCGGGTCGTATGACGAGCTAGTTTTCCTCTGGGCCGTAAAACTCCAGTGCGGTGAGGCTGAAGACGTCGCTGACCCTCCTCGAGAAGAGTGCGGCGTACACGAGGTCCAGCATGTATCGCACAGAGATAGGATACGAGAGCAACGACAGCCGATCGGCCGAGCTCGTGCAGAAGAGGCGCAGAGAGAGGTCCGCCGCGCGGGCGACGGGCGAGGCGTCACCCGGCGTGAACGCCGCACACCAGATCCCGTTCTCCCTGAACAACGATTCGGCCCTGATCGTGGCAGCGTTTGCGCCCGTGTGCGAGATGACGACGCCCACGGTCGCCGCCGGGTCGCCCCTATGCTTGATTGCCTGCACGTTGACCGCATCGCAGCTCTGGGCGTTCAGGCCAACAGCCTGAAGCTTGAAGCACGACTCCTGCGCGATGTACGCGTTGAGACCGCACGCGCAGAACTGAACGGACGACGAGGCGTCGAGACGGTCGATGAACTCGTCGAGCCTACCGGGGCTGAGCAGGCGATCCGTCTCATAGACCACCCGGTTGTAAAAGCGCGGCATGAGCTCGGCAAGGTCGACCGCCGCCACCTCGCCGTTGATGAGAGGCTCGGAGAGGCGGGCAAACTGGTTGCCGGCGCTCGCCTTCCACTCGGCTACGAAGCGCATCTTGAACTCGCCGTACCCCTTGAGGCCGATTCGCTGACAGAGCCGAGAGACGGTCGATGCACTCGTGAAGCTTGCCTTCGCGAGGTCCTCGGCCGTATGGCTCTCGATGAACTCCGGGTTCTTGAGAACGAAGACGATAATCGAGCGCTCCTGCACGGTGGGGTTCTCGATGTGCGCAAGGTCCTCTGCGATCATGGTGGCTCCCGTTCCTCTGTCCTGCATCCCCCCGAATCATGAACCATGTTCGCTCCTTATGCGTTCTCTTTCCGCAGCCATCTCAGAACCGTTGATGAGACGTCGCAGGCGAACGGCCTCATGTGGCCGGCGAACGGATTCACACGAAAGGTCCTTTCATACTTGCTCCAACAGCAGGCGCGTAGAGCGGGCAGAATATCCAAAGAAACCCCTTACATGTCAATCACAGTCGACGGGGCGCAGAATGGCGCCATCCGGATTCCTAGCGCTGCGCAAAATCGACTACGAGAGGAGAATTCATGAGACACGGGTTCCCCGAGGGATTTCTTTGGGGTGGTGCCACAGCCGCCTCGCAAGTTGAAGGTGGATGGAACGAAGGCGGCAAGGGCCTGGACACCCAGGAATGCCGCATCACCTACCCGGGCCTTACCCGCGAAGAAAAGAACAGCTGGAAGTACAAGCAGGTCACGAGCGAGGGTTTTGAGCGCGCAACCGCGGGTGATGCAAAAGGATGCTATCCGTTTCGTACTGGCAGCGACCAGTACCACCGATGGGAGGAAGACCTTGACCTCTTTTCCGAGCTGGGCATGAAGGTCTACCGCCTGTCGGTGAGCTGGGCGAGGATTTACCCCAACGGAGACGACCCTGAGCCCAACCAAGAGGGCATCGCCTACTACCGTCGCCTGCTGGAGGGCTGCCGCAAGCGGGGCATCAAGGTCTTCCTGACCATGCTGCATTACGCTGTACCCGTCAACCTCGTCGATGCATACGGAGGCTGGAAGAATCGAGAGCTCATCGACCTATACCTGCGCTACGCTCGTACGCTCTACGAAAGTCTGGGTGACCTCGTCAGCTTCTGGCTACCGTTCAACGAGATAAACGCAGGACGGTTCAACCCGTATAACGGCGTGGCGCTCATCCGAGACCGCGAGGAGAACTACGACCAGTCCGTGTTTCAGGCGCTGCACAACCAGTTCCTCGCGAGCGCACTCGCTATTAAGCTTGGCCACGAGATGATGCCAGATTCTCAGTTCGGCTGCATGATAGCGCGCTTCTGCCACTATGCGGCAACCCCGAAACCAGAGGATCAGGTTCAGTGCCTTCACGACGAGCAGTACACGAACTGGTTCTACACGGATGTCATGGTTCGTGGGATTTATCCCGAGTACATGGAACGGTTTTTCGATGATAGAGGCGTGACAATCGATAAGCACCCGGAAGATGCGCGCATCCTCGCCGAGGGAACGGCCGACTTCGTCTCGTTCAGCTACTACTTCAGTCAGCTCTCTACCACGGATGACTCGTGGGAGAGGACGGACGGCAACCTCGTCGTGGGGAGCAAAAATCCCTACCTCAGGACGAGCGCCTGGGGCTGGCAAGAGGACCCCGACGGCCTCCGAATTACGCTTAACCAGCTGTGGGATCGCTATCGAAAGCCGTTGTTCGTTGCCGAGAACGGCCTCGGAGCGATTGACGCGATCGAGGACGGTCGCATCCACGATCCATATCGCATCGAGTACCTGCACGACCACCTGCTCGCTCTGCGCGATGCGGTCGAAGAAGGCGTTGACATGCTCGGTTACACCATATGGGGCATCATCGACCTCGTCTCCTGCGGTTCCATCGAGATGACCAAGCGCTATGGAGTCATATACGTTGATGCGGACGACGAGGGCAACGGCACGTACGAACGTATGAAAAAGGACAGTTTCTACTGGTACAGACACTGCATCGAAACCAATGGTTCAGCACTGTAAGACAAGGAGAAATTGAAATGGCGAAGACGGACTACGACGAACTCGCCCGGTCGATCGTCGGACAAATAGGTGGCGCGGAGAACATTCGAAGCGTCGAGAACTGCATCACGCGCCTACGCTTTGTCCTCAATGACCAGTCCATTGCGGACGAGGAGGCCATCAAGGCGATTCCAGGCGTCAAGGGCGTCATGGTACGCGGCAACGAATACCAGGTCATCATAGGCACGGCAGTACCAACGGTGATGGAGGCCATGCAGAAAATTCCGGGTGTCCCCGGAGAGAAGGCCCCCGGCGACGCCACGGGAGGCAAGGCGAGCTGGTTTGATCGCCTCATGGGCGTACTGAGTGGCTGCATAGTGCCTTTCATCAGCCCACTCATCGCCAGCGGTATCGTCAAGGGTTTTCTCGCCGTCGCGACAACGTTCGGCTGGATGGACAAGAGCTCCGGAATTTACCTGCTGCTCTACGCGGGCTCCGACGCGGTCTTCTACTTCCTCCCGATCGTGGTCGGCTTCTCTGCGGGCAAGGTGTTCGGCTGTAACCCATATGTGACGGCCATGATAGGTGCGTCGCTGCTGTACCCCAGCCTAGTCAGCGCGGTTTCCGATCCAGGCATCACGCTCTTTGGTCTCTCAATTGCTAAAACGTCTTATTCGAGCACACTTTTCCCCACGCTCCTCGCCGCCTTTCTGGCGAGTTTTATCGAGAAGGGCTGCAAGCGCGTCATCCCAGAAATGCTCCAGATGATATTCGTACCGGCAGTCGTCCTCGTGATAATGGTCCCGCTCACCTGGCTCGCCATCGGTCCGATCATGAACACCGCCGCAAGCCTCATCTCAGGAGGCATCACCTTCATCTTCTCGGTGAACCCGATCATCGCCGGCGCGCTCCTCGGCGCGTTCTGGCAGGTTGCCGTCGCCTTCGGCTTCTCGCACGGCGCGCTTCTCCCCATTGCGACGAATAATATCGCCACACTTGGATATGACCCAGCCATGGCGGTTACTCACATGACCATCTGGGCTCTCGCCGGCATGTGCATCGGCTATACCCTCAAGGCGAAGAATGCCACAACACGTTCCGAGGGAATCTCGAACTGCATTACCTGTCTCTGCGGAGTCACCGAGCCAACGCTCTATACCATTGCCCTACCTAAGATGAAGTGCTTTGTCGCATCCTGGATCGGCGGAGGTGTCGGTGGTGCCATCGTGGGTGCGTTCGGATGCCACGTATTTGCCATTACCTCCGGCGGCCTCTTCTCCATCCCCGGCTACATCAACCCGGCGGGCATCGATGCCAACCTGTTTGTCGGCATCATCGGCATGGTTGCGGCCTTCCTGGTCTCCGCAGTGGTCACCTATATCGTGGCTGACAAAGAGTAAGTATTCCCTCACCCTGCCGCAGCTTGCGGCAGGGTCTTTGTCGTTTGCGGTCTTCTCTGACCGCATTCCGACATGAACCAATATCGTTAAGAAGCAAGCCGCCAGGGAGCGGCTTCCGTGTCCGATCGCTCAAATATCGTCTGGTTCGCCGCAGGCCAGATGTATGCCGACTCGATGGCACCTACTGCCAGAACCCGATGTATATCCCCTCACGATGCAGCTTCATGACCGGACTCTGCCTGCGCACGCTGGGCCATCGCACGATGTGCTTCATGATGCACCGAGAGGACTCAAACATACTGCGCACCATGAAGCAGTCTGGCTACGAGGTCGTGTGGATTGACCGCAATCGCGTAGTCCCCAGCGCCTGGAGCAAGGATAAGGAGTCCGCCCACTTCTTCAACGACGCCGACCTTGCGGACAGGATCGTAACGGAGGGTGTCAGGTCCGAGGTCGGCAACAGGAAGATGCTTCACGGAGACCTCGCAGACGACTACGAAATCGTAGAGACGTGCCCGAACTTGTTCGAGAGCCAGCTGGTAAACATCCCTCTCCTTGTCAAACCGGCAACGCGTTTCAGCGTGACCCCCGGAGTGCGAAAGGGTGCAGTGGGTCTCATCGACCTGCCCGCCACCGTCATCGACATCGCTGGAGCAGAAGCACCGCACGACACCGTGTTATGCGAGGAGGACGTCTACTCGGGGAGTGGCAGGCCATGGAGCTCGAGCATCCAGAGGGCACCCCGCACTAGCTGTGCATCTCGATCCAGCACGAGAAGGGCCCGACGCACACGAAAGCCGCCACGGTACTCGAGGGCAGGCCCCTCCTACTGTGCAAGCGGAACGGACACGAGTGCGGTCTCGTTTGTCCCGACGAGTCCGCCGACCTCGTACGAGAGCGTGGCATATGCGCCGTCAAGCGAGATGGCCATCTCATAGCGCCTCGTCGAGTCGAGAGACCGCGCACGAACCCGAAGGGTCGACGGGCCCTCCCATGCGTAGCACGCGTAGAGCGTGGTCGTGTCCCACGCGGGCGGGTCATCGAGCTCGGCGTCGTGCGTAAGGAAGGATGAGAACCCCCCGACCCCATCCTTCTGCGCAAGCCATCGTCCGAACGAGGCACGCACGGAGAACGCCTGCCGTCCGCAGACGATCTCGAGCGCCAGGATTCCGTTCGCAAACGAGAACCCCAGGGCGGATACGCCGGCGTAGTTCTCGAGCGCCTCGTGGACGCCCCAGAGCCTTGGGGATGCGACGCCCCCGACGGCGAGCCCGTCAAGGGTCGGGATGCCCTCCTCGCCCGTCGTCTCCCGCAGGCCTGCGGAACCAGCCGCAACCTCGCGGAGGGTTTTGTAGAACGGGTCGAGCACCGCCTTGCTTCCCGACGTCGAGCATGACGTCGCCAGTACGATGCGATCTTCCGGCCTTACGTAGCACACCTGTCCGAACAGGCCCGCCGAACGAAAGCCGCCCTCGGCACACATCCAGAACTGATATCCATAGCCGTTCCTGTCCTCGGTCATCGCGACCGGATATGCGTCGGAGGTCTCCACCTGCCTCCGGGTCGCCTCACGTACCCACTCGGCGGGAATCACCTGCCTCCCGCCGTACGCGCCCTGGTCCAGAAGGCACTGCCCGAACGAGGCCAGGTCGGGCGTCGAGAGGTGGAGGCCGAAGCCGCCTGTGCTGTGCCCGTGTCGATCCCGCTCCCACCACCAGTCCTTGATTCCGAGCGGCTCGAAGAGCCTCTCGCCGAGAAGGTCCGCGAGACTTTGACCCGATATCTTCTCGACCAGGAGAGATAGGAGGTGAGAGCACATGCTGTTGTAGTAGAACGTCGTTCCGGGCCTGCTCGAGGCCTCCTTCCCGAGCACGTTGCAAGCCCAGTCGTCATCCCCATGGACCACGGGGACGCTGTCCTGCCCGAACGTCATCGTCAGCAGGTCCCGTACCGTCGCCTCGCGGAGCCATTCCCCCGCGACGGCACCGTCGTATTCTGGGAACCACGATATCCATGGTTGAGAGACGTCAACAAGGCCGTCTCCGACGAGAAGACCGATTCCGACGGAGGTGAACGACTTCGTTGCGGAGTAGAGCGGGTGGACGTGACTCGTCTCGAACGGAGACCAGCTCCTGGAGAAGACCTCCCTCCCGTCCTGCCGTATCACGACCGACCGAGCCTCGACCCCGCCTTCCACGAGTCTGTTGACGTATCTCTCGCATGCGATCTTATCGAGCACCTTCACTAGAGCCACAGCCCTTTCTCGTCGACTGCAGACAGCGGCGCCCGGCCTTTCGGAACCGGACACCGCCGAGCTTCCTTCATCAGACAAGCGCCTTGTAGCTCTCGTCCCTGTACGTCATGAACGTCATGACGAACGACACGACCGAGGCGATGGCGATGCCCACGCATACGTAGACCATGTTCTGGATACCGAGAACGCCCGAGGGGTCAATGAAGCCGGGAAGGCCGAAGAACGCCCCGCCGCCCCACTCGTAGATGCGGGTGCCCATGGCGCCGACAAACGCGCCGCCGATGCCCGATGCGATGCAGGAGATGACGAACGCCTTCTTCCGGGGAAGCGTGACGCCGTAGATGCAGGGCTCAGTGATACCGAAGAAGAAGCCCGTGATGAAGGCGGGTACGGCGAGGGACTTCAGTCGCTCGTCCTTCGTGCGCAGGATAATCGCGAAGACGGCCATCGACTGGGCGAAGGAGCAGACCATGTACGCCGAGAGGACGAAGTCGTATCCCATGTTCGCGAAGTTCACGAGCGCCAGCGCGATGACGGCCCAGTGGAAGCCGAAGACGACGAGAACCTGCCACAGCGCCGCCATGATCATGCCGCCGAGAAGGCCTCCCACCACGGGGATGCCGAACAGCGCACCGAACAGGACCTCGAGCAGGTCGGTGAAGACGGACGCGATGGGGCCGATCAGCAGGTAGGCGACCGGCATCATGACGGCGACGGTGCACAGGGGGACGAACGAGAACTGGAGGTTGGTCGGGAAGCTCTTTCGGAACGCGCGCTCCAGCCTCGAGGCGACCCAGACCGCGAGGATGATGGGGATGACGGAAGCGGTGTACCCGGACGCCGGCATGATGACGGGAATGCCGAGCACCGTCGCGAAGTAGCTCATCGCGAAGGGCGTGTTCGCGAACAGCGTGCCGAGCGCGGTGCCACTCTTGAGCGCCACCATCGCCGGATAGGTGAAGCCAATACCCAGGGTGAGCCCGGTGAACTCCGAGCAGCCAAACTTCTTGGCAGACGTGTACCCGAGCACGACCGGCAGGAAGTAGAAGAAGCCATCCGCGACGGAGTTCCAGATCATGTAGAGACCGTCCGTCGCGCTCACCCAGCCGAGAAACGTGAGCAGGACGAGGACTCCCTTAAGGATGCCGGGCGCGGAGAGCATCGGCAGCGCCGGCTGGATGATGCCGGAGATGAGGTCGATGAGAACCGACGCCGGCCCCTCGCTCTTGCGCTTCTCCCCGCCTTCGGGAAGCGGATTCCCGTCGAGATCGGTCTCCCCGGCCCCCTCGAGACCTCCGACGGCGAGCACTGCATCATAGATGTTCACCACGTCGTTGCCGACCACCACCTGGTACTGCCCGTTGGCATTGATGACGGTGATGACCCCCTTCGTCTTCTCGAGCGTCCCGGTATCCGCCCTGCCAACGTCCTTCAGCTTGAAGCGAAGCCTGGTAATGCAGTGAGAGACGCTCATGACATTGTCTTTCCCGCCCACGCCGTCGATGACGGATCTTGCGAGCTCGTCATACTTCCCAGCCACGTTTTGCCATCCCCTCTTTGACCGCTCCGACATATACGCTCGACTATCTACAGGTTATCTTACATACCTGTCTAGACAAGTTGATTAACACAATAAGCATCTTGTCTAGACAGGTATGTTCATTTTTCCACCCTGCGGCGAACGGCTCGCCATGCTCCGCGAGCGGCACCGGCCATTCCTTGCGCGTGTCTCCCACCCGCTGCAGGCTTCGTGCGCGTCGCCATTCGCGCGAGGGAAGGCGTAGACGTACGGCTATGATTTGGAGGACGAGCAGCGCGAAAGAGGAAGAGCATGGCAAAAACCCTATTTGACGGCATCTACCGAACACTCCTGGAGGAGATCCGCTCCGAGCAGTACCCCGTCGGGACCCTTCTTCCCTCCGAGAGCGAGCTCACGAGGCGATTTTGCTGCTCGCGCACAACCGTCAGGAAGGCGCTCGCACTTCTCGCATCGAACGGCTATACGCAGTCGCTGGTCGGCAAGGGGGTGAGGGTCATCTGGCAGCCGTCCCAGGAGGGGGCGTTCGCGCCAGGGTCCCTGGAATCGGTGAACGAGTTCGCCCGTCGCATCGGCAAGTCCGTACGTACCAAGGCAATCGCGTACGAGAGGGTCGTCTGCGACGAAGCGCTGTCCGAGCGGACCCAGTTCGACGTGGGGGACGAGCTTCTCTATGTGAGCCTCGTACGCTACTTCGACGACAAGCCCGCCCTCCTCGACGACCACTACTTTCTGTCGTCCCAGGTTCCCGGCCTCACCAAGGAGGTCGCCGAGCACTCGATATTCAAGTATCTCGAGGACGTGCTCCACGCGAGGATCGCGGTCAGCAAGCGAACCATCACCGTGGAGAAGGCGTCAAAAAGCGACAAGGCCGCCCTCGAGGTGCGCGGCACGGTGTTTCTGGCTTGCACGTACAGCCTCACCTATAACTCAGACGGAATCATGTTCGAATACGTATGGGGCCGCTACCTCCCCGAGTATTTTTGCTTCCATGACGTCGCGACACGACCACTCATGGGAGGCTGGTAGGAGCGACAGAAAGCACCCCTGGCACGCCTTGGCAGAGGCGGCGGAATTCACTCCCGCATCTATACACCTTCTTGAGAGCGTCACAAAAATGTGAATCGTCTTTTTCCTTGGAAGATGCAAGGGATGCTGATTGCATCTGGGTACAGACCAATGCTACCGACAACGAAACTGGAGCCCACGAAAGAAGAGTCGTAGGAGTGCCACACGAGGGCAACGATCGTTATACCGCCCACAACACACGGTCAACCTACTGTTACCGCTCCGGCCTCGGCACAGTCGACCAAGAGTTTGACGTGGCAGGTTCTTCTTTAACCGAGACATGGTGATGTACGTATCGGTTTAACTATTTTCTAAAACAACGAGGTCGGAGATGTGTGGTCTCCGACCTCGTTGTTTCTGCCGTACCCGGCACTAGATACAATAGGCTGCGCTCATGACGTTCGTCTAAGCAAGTTCATAACTTCTTCTTCATTTGACAAATCATAATCGCCCATAATGCCCGACCTGTGATATACAATTCCGTCTTTTTCGTTCTGCTCCAGATAACTGATAAACTTTTGAATTCCATCCTCTTTGATGCACTGAACAAATGCCCTTGTTTTAATTTTATCCGGAGCGAGCATATCCTTGTCACAGGGAGAATAAGAGCATTCCCAGCATCCGCTAATTCCCTTGGCGGTGCAACAAGTGTATTGGTAACATCCTTGTAGAGACAGTCTTTTCCCACAGCTGTTTTCTGACTTGCAGTTGCATCTCCCGTCAGGACAGCAAAAGCTACAAACTAATCCACAATATGCTATTGAGTTTTCATTCATTTATTGTAATACCTCCGATATCAGCATCGACTATGGCGACGCGGGGAGTTGTCGACGGTGGGGGCACGGATTGAGCAGCCAGAAAGTGTATGGTTGACTTCCTTGGTTGTCAAGATGGCCCACCTCGCAATGCTCCTGGTACGCAACGCTAGGCAGTCCATGTCGGAGAGCCGACAGTCCGAATGAACTCGTTTAGGGTCTTCATCAGCCCAGATTTGAGAGACTAGCGGGAAACGGTCCTGCTCCGTTTAGGGACGTCTGGATAAAAGGCAGAGGCCAGAGCGCCCTCCCGAGCCCCAATTGCCCGATTGCTACTCCGACCACCGTCGTAAGCCGATTCTACCTCCTGCGCATACGGTACGCGCGCCTTGGGCTGTTCCTGGAGTCCGTACCGGGAACGAGCTCTATGGTCCCCTGATCGAGGAGCTTGCTCAGGTGGTAGGAGACGGTGCTGCGAGGAATGCCGGTCTCGCGCACTATGTCCGCCGTGCGGGCAGAACCGAGCCTGCCGATGCACTCGACGATGGAATCGCGCTTCTCTGCCCCATGGCTGCCTGCCGACGGCTTGACCGCAGCAGGGGGTCCAATGACGTCCAGCGATCTGTTGCGCGAGAACGTGAGGGTGAAAAGCGACGGCCTGTCCACGGCCCGAGGAGGCTCCATGCCCGCAGCGGAGAGCTCGGACTCGATGAGCTGGAACCCGGTACCCCGGTTCTCGGCGACATAGCCGCCTCCGGCGTACGGCGTGGTCTCGAGCAGGAGGGCCAGATGCTGGTTGCGCGTCGAAGATGCGCCGGGTTCCCCGAGCAGATCCACCGTGACGGCACCGTAGAGGCCTCCGGGGCTGAGCACCTCAAAACGGTCCGAATACATGTTCACCTGGACCCGGGCGCCACGCCCGAGCGGAGAGTAGTCCCGGTGCATAAGCGCGTTGCATACCGCCTCGCGCACCGCCGCTTCCGGATAGTCGGGCACATCGCGGCGAAAGACCCCGTCGAGCACACCTCCCACTCGCATGTTGCGGCGTACGGCAGCTACGGTGTCGAAGAGCACGGTCGGTATGGGCCCCGCCATGCTCTCGGAGTCCGTGTACTTCACGCCGCCGAATCCCGCCTTCTTCTCCCCGGGGTAACACGCGAAGGTCACGGTGAGCCTAGGAAAGTACCCCTGGGGATATCTGCCAAGCACGAGGAGGCCGGCGAGCGTGGGATGCGGCGCACCGTCCGCACCCGTGTCGGTTATGCGTAGGCCTGCCATCGCGTCCTCGTCGGTCAGGCTCGCGAAGACGCGCGGATGCAGAGCACGCTGTCTTGCTAGGACACCGGCGAGCAGGTCCGCATCGAGATCGGCGACGGACGCCTCTTCGACGACATCGATGTCGTAGTGCGGCTGGGTGCGCTCCTCGATGAGCCGGTCGATCTCGTACTGCGTGAGATGACGGTCACCGTCGCCCGTGCGGATGAACGAACCTTTGTACATGCCGCGTTCTGTGATATAGCACGGCTTGGAGGAAGGTGCCGTCTCGGGTACGTCAGCGACGAGGACAGATGCGCCCTCGAAGGCCGCGATCCTGATGTCAGCGCGAACCGGAGGCGTGAGCTTGTCCGCGCAGACACCGGCGAGTGCATCGAGCATCCTGTGGGCGTCGAAGCCTTCGGGGGGTTCGAATCCCTCCTTTTCGGAGAGGCCGAGCACGACCGTACCACCCGAAACGTTCGCGAAGGCAGAAACGGACTCGATGATGGAAGCGGGCAGCTTGCCGACCGACGACTTGACCTCGACTTCTTGGGAATCGGTCCCCGCAACACGGAGTTCCGCGACGATCCTTTTCAGTTCTTCGTCTGTCGTCATGCGCGCCTCCAAGACGTCCCGTGGGTCCGAGAAGGAAGATGACCGTTTTAACTGTCCAACTGTTCAAGTTATACCGTCTAACTATACAATATATTTGGACAGCCGGATAGTGAGCACACGACGGCTTTCTCGCATACCGAAAGAGACTGCCCGCTTCTCCATCCCAGCAGAGGTAATCTTGCTGCCACCTCTTTCGAAGACGCTCGCACAAGATTTCAGGAGGTTATTCCCAACGCCTTTACGAACGCATGAGGATGACGCTCCTAGCCCACGGCCGGTGAGACAAGCCCCCCAAGGCGCCCATCAAGGTGTCCTCGACATCAGGCGAAGTACCTCCCCGCCTTGAAGCCGACGTATGCGGCGAGGGACAGGACGCAGGCTGCAAGGGCCCAGAGGGCCAGGGCACCGTGCTCGAGGCAGAACCCCCTGCACGACCGGCACCGCTCCCACCACGAAGAAGGCGACCACGGCACTCGCAGAGAGCGCGGCGGCATACAGTTCGGTGATGATGGCCAGTGCGGCCATCATCACTTTGCGAGCCTAGAGAACTCCCTGCGGTAGCCCTCGATGGCTCCCCCACCAGCTCGCGGGTCCTGCGTCTGAACTCGATGGCCTCGTCGGCGGCCTTGGAGAGGGCGTCGTTGACCTCTCCAAGGCACTCGCGCACGAGCCTCTAGGCATATCGACCGTCAGTCCATCGGAGGTAGAAGGATGGAAATTCAGCTCATGTCGCTGCGGAGAAACGTGGGCTACAGAAACCGTGATTCGTTCGCGAACGCGATAGGTATCAACGTACGGATGCTGAGGGCGTGGGAGAGTGACAGGTATAACATGTTCCTCGCGCGAGTCTGCGAGATTACAGACGTTCTGAGCTGCTCCCTCGACGAGCTTGCTGGTCGCAGAGAAGTGCGACATCTGCAACAACATGAGCTCATCCAGAAAGGCCGTGCTCGACACCAAGCGGGCAGACTTCGAGATCTACCCTCCTGAAATCCAAACCAAGCTTCTCGACGCCCTCTGCGCGTCCGGAGTGGAGCCCCCCGGTGGTGGTGGGGCATGCATGTCAAAGAGGGTGGCCCGCCCTATTGGGAGCTGACTACGATATAGAAGAATGAGGACTGCATCTCGCGAGAACCCAAAAACCACGAGACGCTTTCTTGTCTTACGGGCATCGTTTTGTAAGCCTACACGATCTCAGCCATACGTCCCACAAGAAAGTCTGTCGGCACTTCTTCCCGAGACGCCTGTATCCCCACCCCGCGCCAAGCCGGCGGTCTCGTATGCTCTATCGCGCATGGGAGCGTCAGGCCACCGACAAAGATACAGTGCCTGAGGGCGTCGCGCTTGCAGCCATGCTCCATCCAAGACCTATCGAGCGTGATGATGCGGTAGGGAATGTTTTCGGGTTCCCATACCTCGGTGATGACTGGTGTCTCCTTCACCGGCCTGTGGTACTTCAGTGGGAGAATAATCCCGTCGTATATCGCATCCCCGTCCGGAGCAAAGGGGTCCACTTGGCTGGGTTCGGTGATGTCAGCCGTGCCGCCGATTCTCAGATGGGCCCCACCCTCTAGCCGGCATCCCAGAGCGATTGGGTGCGTGCGACTATCGGCACGCCAGTAGAACTGCTCTACTGTCAGCCCCTTGAGGTGGGCTAAGGGAACGTAGCTTCTCCAGGACAGGTCATCGAGATGACCATGCTCTTCGTGGGCACCGGAGATGTCGCATCCAAACACCGTCACGGGAGCATCGATGTCTATGCGCTCGAAGGCAATCCCGCCATACGCTCCCGAGAGGACATCGACAACCACATCCGCTCCATCGAGTCTCAGAATGACGAAGAAGTCGAAGGACCAACCCCTGGTGAGGCCGTCAGTATCATTCCAGACAACAAAGATATCTTCGACGCGCCCTCCCTCAAGGGATTCGAGTTTGTCGCCACATGCCTCGTCGATCTCGTCCAATGTGTCGTATCGCGGGAAGGGCCAGTCCATGGTGAGCGCACCGGAAGAGTCGTACACGAAGCTAGCCATTTCATCTCCCAGTTTCGAGAGCGGCATTCGCAAGCACTTGGTAGTAGATGACAGGATCCTGTACGGTCGCGAGCCCCGAAACCTGTCCGTCACCGGTCTCAACAACGGTCCAGCTCCCGTCGATGCACTCTGCGAAGTCCACGGTGTAGTAGGGGCTTCCCAGGTTCGAGCACGCCGAAACAAGCCCCTCTGGCGGCTTTGCTGCAATAGTGGGTTGGTCAGAGTTCCTGCACACGTTGAGAAGACCACCTCCGAGGTAGAATGCCCTCCACTCGTTCGTGGCACTACCGTAGCGAGCAAGGTCGACATATTCCTTGCACACGATACCGCCCGTGAAGAGGTCTCCCCGGAGCCAAGCGAACTCCTCCACGATCTCGTCCATGCGCTCCTGGCTCACGGGCGTCCTGAAGCTGATGGGGAACGACGTCCCCTTGACCGACTTCACGTAGTCCTTGACCATGAACTCCAAGAAGGTATTGTTGACCACCTCGGCATCGGCGCCCTTCCCCAGGAAAGCAACGAGCCTTGGAGCATATACTCTCAGGACGTCGTGCCGTGCGTACGCGAACGGGAACATGTGGAACTCGTCGTATGCATCGGAGCTCGTCACAGGGTGAAGACCCTTGCCTACCAACGCATCAAAGAAGGCCGCATATTGCTCGGGCTTCATCATCCAACCACGGTATATCAGCGGAAGCGACTCGTCGAGGAAGGTCCGCGCGAACGCAAGCGTTCCGCACTCCTCGAACAGCTCAAGGTCGAAGAGCCCCACGTCGAGCATCGTCTCAGCGCATGCGGACTCGTATTCGACGCGCATCGCGCCATCGGGAGCCTTCTTGTCGAAGTAGTCCGACGGGAAGAGTATGTTCGCGACATTTGGCATGGCAATCTCTATCGTCACATCAGCTTCAACTTCAAGAGTAATCATTCTGGGCCTTTTGGCGCAGGTATTCCTCGCGCCGCCTGCACCCCCGTGCGTCGACGATCATCGTATCGCGCGTGTAGAGCCGTAGGGTTCCCTCGCCATCCTCGGTCACGCCGAGCGCCATGACATTCATAGCTGCCATACGGGTTGTTGAGCAGCTCTGCGGTCAAGTAGCCTTCCTCTGCTACCCCTTCCAAGCGCATCCACACGAGCTCGATGCCGTCGTCCTCGCCTATGAGTCCCACTTGGATGTCAAGCGGGCATTGCGGGTGCCTGAGGTGGTCGATCTCCTCAAGGCCGAGCATTACCACAAGGCTCTGGTCATCTCTCCAATAGCTGTCGCTAATCTCGCACTGCTTGGTATAACGTTCGAGCACCCGCTCCTCGTCCTGCTCTGCCAGGAACCTTACCTCGCATTTCTCGTATGCGTCAGGATGAATCATCATTCTGATTCTGGCGGTGAGCATCGGGGCAGCATTGTGGAAAACCGCACCATCCTCGAAACGGGCAGGTACGAGTATATACAGGTTCAAGCCAGCCTGCCGGTCATAGTGGGTGTAACAGAGAACGGAATCTGCCGTTTCGTGCCAGGCAAGGCTGTCATGGCCGTCGAACAGGTGCAAGGCGTCGTACCTCATGATTATCGGCCTTGCTAGAAATGAGCGGAAAGGCACTTCGCTGGCTTGCATCTTCGGTCTCCTTCCTTGCGTAGCCCATCCTCATTGCCATAGCCCCGGCAGACTGCGAAGGGCAGGATTGTCCTCGTGATACCGTCGCAGCGCATCGGAAAGGATACGCTCCCTCTCTTCAACCTTCATGTCGTGTGGGTATTCCTCCAGAGATCTGTTGGGAACCCAGTTTCGTATCTTCTCGACATAGACAAGCTCGGAGCGGTCGGTGAACTCGATGAAACGCGGCGTCCAATGGTAGAAGCTGCGGTAGTCATGGTGATAGTCGCGCAGCGTCCACCCATTCCAGTATTCGGGCAATGCAATCTCGTTGTAGTTGCACCACGTACGCCAAAGCGATGTTTCCTTTGCGTCGAAGTCAAGGTGGAGTCCGCCTATCAGGAATTCGTCGTCATCGAGATGCAATGATGCTTTCCGTGAAGCAGACTATCTCATGCCCATGGGACACAAATTGCACCATAGATGGGACGGCGACGCAGATTTCTGCAAAATGCGAGTTCAGAGCATCTAAGCAACCGTAAGATACCCAGCCTGCCCGGCTCGGTCAATTCTCATGTACGTATGTCCCGTGTTCGAGTTCGACCAAGCTGTGCCGTTGCCACCAACAAGCGCGCTGCAGCGCAGCCCGAACCTCGTCCCTGCGGACGTCGCCGGTCGTCCTCGTCGACGAGCGGAGGGACCGGGCGGCAGCCATCGACTCGCCGGTTGTATGCAGTAGTCTTTTGATCGACAACTTCGGCATCTGAGAATCGACACCTTATGCACGAACATGCCGACCCCGTTCGATCGGCCTAACCTGATGGTTCTTCGGTATCCATCAGGAAGGCAGGAAGGAACGATAACCGGCATGTCCGGCGTCAATTCTATACGCCAGATGAGGAGGGACGGCGAGAGCGTCTCCCCCATCGCACGGGCGACGGGCGTCTCACGCGACACCGTCTACAAGTATCTCAGGAAGGATGACCTCTCCCCAGAGCCTCTCGTCGCCGTGGCGGCACGCCCGTCCAAGCTCGACCCCTACAAGCCGCTGGTCGACCTGTGGATCGAGGAGGACGCGGCAAACTGGAGGAAGCAGCGCCATATTTCTGATTCGCGGTTCCATATCAGCCAATTCTGCTTTGTTTCTGATTCGCGCAGGGCACAGTACGAACCTGCAAGGAAAATGGGCACCCACTCCCCGCCAGACGCCTTCGTCACCATCATAACCTGCAACTATGACGCAATGACGCAGGTGACGCAGACATGTGACACCAGCCAGCGTCACGTTCAGCCCAGAAACAAGGGGCTGCCACGACTCGGTTCCTCTGTACTTCGTCATCTCGGCCACCTTGTCCTAGAACTTCAATATGGTCAACTTTTACCTTAAACTTGACCATGTGGTAGCATATTTGGGTTTTAAGGAGGCGGATGATGAAGACGAAGGAACTCGATAAAATCGAGCTATGCGAAGCTGCCCAGCGGCTCTACGACCAGTATTCGACCGTCTTGTCTGAGACTAAGCTCTCATCTATCCTCTCCGGCACTTTGAATGACAGTTTCTTCAATCTTGAGCCCGCTGACACTGCGCGTAGCATTATTAATGATCTCGTCCTTCGTTACTACCCAAACGAGGCCACCATCAAGGCGGGCTTCATTGACCGCATTCTGGTTCCACAGAATCCCAAGACCATCTCCATCTTCGAACTCCCTATTGGGAAAAGCCGCGTCGACATGTGCAAGGTGAACGGGCACAGCGCAGCCTATGAGATAAAGACCGACCTGGACACCTTCGATCGTCTCGAAGGGCAGCTCAGGGATTATTTCGATGTTTTCGAGTCGGTCTATGTTGTCACGTCTGAAAGGCGTTGGCACGAACTCCCAGACTATGTTCCAGAAGGGTGCGGGATCTACTCATACCGGCAGGATCCCTCGGGTGGCACCTATCATTTTCGAGCACGCCGCAAAGCAGCAAAATGTACCGACCTCGACGCAGAGAAGCAGCTAAGGGCAATTCCCAAGCACAGTCTCTGCGCGATCTTCAATATCCAAGACACGCATATGCCTAAATCTGCCGTTATCGAGACGTGCCTCGCCGAGAGCACTCCGCAGAAGGTCAACATGGTGTTCAAAACCTATCTGAAACAGCGATATGGCAGCTATTGGAAGCGCTTTCGCGAGATTGAGCCGTCGGTCCTTGGCATCGACTACGAATGGTTCTATCGCAACGGCCTCGATCCGAGCATCGTCTACTAAAGGACATAGCTGCTTCCGTGGGCAAGGTACAGCTGTTGGACGTATCGCTCAATCGTGTATTCAATCCAAGTGGAGAATGCACCATAGTGGCCACTCTCAGCTTTGTCTGCAACCGTGGACAGAACCATGCATTCACCTGGGAATTTTTCCAGCCTGACTCTATCGGCCAATAACTTTTTCACCACATGGTCAAAGCCTGAGACTCCTAGTCTGTAATCAGGGTTCACATAGGCTTCGAATTCATTTTCTACACCTTTATACATAAGGGCAAGAGCGCATCCCCAAGCACCGCCCGTACCCGGAAGACTGTCTCTCAAGCCAGCGTAATCCCCCACGCCATCAAAGCCCCAGGCAGCATAGTCGACTATGTGGCGGTTGTCGATGGGGCAGCCATCTTCATAACTGCCGTTCTTTAAATCACGCCGCCTCGGAGAACAGAGGAGGATGGCCTCCGCCGGAAGGCCCAGGTGGCTCAGCTCCTCAAGCTCTTCAACTCGCGAGACGAGGGGAGTCTCATTGATGTCGTAGATGAGGTAGTCCTCCGGAGTCAGAACGGCGCGAAGCGCACCCTCATACCCTTCGAAATCTTCGATGCGGATTGCAAGAGGCCAGTTTGGGCGCGCCTTTCGGATGGTGAAGGCAAGTTCGACGAGCCGATCCGGGCTGAGGTTCTCGACGCCCTCTTTTACTGCAATCACGGGCACAAGGTTCGTATAGTCGGAAACTGCGAGGAGATGCTCGGAATAGGCGTCAAGGCTGTTGTTCATGCGGAAAACGAGTCCGCACTTGCTTGCGTCGATTTTCTTGTATCTGCTTAAATCGCCCCTGAAAAAGTCAATGAGCATCTTCCTGTCGGGCATGAGCCCGGCAATCTTCCCTAGCGTCTCACGACAGGACGAGAAACCGTCTGCCGGGCCTGGATCACGCTTGTCCAAGCGGATGATTTCCACAAAGGACAGGAAGCCGTCCGCGATGCACCCCTTATCCAGCAGGTTCTTAAGTGCTCTAACCTCAGCTTTGCCATTCTTCATCGTCAGCATATACATTGGAATCGCTTCCCTATTTGCAAAACGTCTTGAGGTCGGACAGCATATTGAACTCAATGAACCCGTCGTGTTGGAGGAATCCGACAACAATACCTGGATCAACGGCCTGACTTTTCGCAAACTCGTACACGCGTCCGCGTGAAAAATCATTCGTCTCGGTAAATGCCTTGTAATCATCAGTGTTCATGAAGAAGGACCGCGCGAAGAGGTTCGCCTCCTCGTCCCTATGCACCTCACTCGCAAGCTCTTCCATCGACACTATCGGCTGCTTGGGGTCGTAATGGAGCAGTAGGTGTGCAAGCTCGTGCACAATTGTGAACCACACATGATCATGGGTTTTGTACCTTTTGCTGATATAGACTGCCGGATACCCCATGTAGGTCGCCAATACGCCGCGCACTTTCGCGTTGGAAATCGTAGGCCGCACTACGAGGTAGACACCGCACCTGTTGAGCAGTTTGCGAGCGCTTTCGATCGAATCGTCCACGTTAGGGTTGAGCGCAATCATCTTCAGCCGGTCCATGGAGGATTCCAGCCTCTCCTTGGAGAAGAGCACTTCGCTCAAATCCTTGTTCTGCTCCTCGACCTCTTCCTCGCACAGCTTAATCCAAACGACAACGGCCTCGTCGTCGCCACCGTCCTGCATGAACTCCATGTTCCCGGGAACCGCATAGCGATACTGCCCAAAGCTGGACACGCGAAGAATCTTGAGCATCGAAATGGCCTGCTCCGCAAGGGACATCCTTGTCCGCCCGAACACCTCTTTGAAGTGGAACCGCTTGGCGATATCTTTGAGTTCCGCATCGTCAAACTCGGCCTGTTCACGCGCGCGAGCAAGATACTCCTGGTACTTGATTTCATAGTTAAGCCAGAAGCTAGCCGGAACGTCCGGCATGAGCTTCTCAAGCTTCAGCGCCATATCCTCGGTAAGCCTCGACTTGCCGTTTATGAGTTGAGAGAGATGGCGCTCGCTCACATCAATGCGCTTCGCCACATCTTTCTGAGTTAGGCCGCGGGCATCGAAGTATTCCTTAATTATCTCGCCGGGCGCGACAATGAAATCGCTCATCGTTCTCTTCTCCTCTCCAAACTCAGTGGTAATCCTGGATATCTTCGATGCAGACGCACGTCACAGTCGACAGATCATTCGGATCATAATCGCCGACAGGACGTACGACCAGACGCTGATTTTTGCTTAAGTCGATGCCCCAACAGCCCTCAAAGTTTCCGGCCAACTTGTGCCTACGCGGAGGAGGGAGATGGGTTATCTGGCTCAAATTATCAGCGACCCGCAAATCAGAAAGCCGATGGATGAGGCTTCTAGCTATCTTGCCATAGTGCCTGGAAATTGCCCTTTGATCTGCAAGGTTCTTTTCCATAGATTTGCTCGCGTATTCGATATCCATCTCCACCCCCTAGACGAACATAATAACGAGATTGACCTGATAGGTCAATAGTTGCTTGTCAGGTCAGCGAGTTTTCACATCAAACCTAGTCGCCCTGCCTGTCGAAGAGGTCGGAATAGTAGCTGCTGCTGTCCCCGAGGTCGCCTATCTTCGTCTCCGGTGGTCCTGGTCGTAGACTTCCCATGGCACTGGCGAGTTCGTTCTCCGGGCACAAAGGCGCATCACGAACGAAGTTGACGATTGCACGGCCCGAGACTGGCACTGAAACCTCAAGTGCCGATAGCATTATCGATGCGGCTCCTCTTCTTGGAAATGCTCTGGATGATTTCGACGTCTTCGTGCATCCTCGTGTACGCGTCATGCCGGCACTACTTGTCCAGGCGGCGCCTACTGGTAGTGCTTCTTCGGCCACCTCAAAGACAGGTTCTCCCGTAGCCGCGGATGGCCAGGCTTCGAGTCGTTCGAGAAAGGTCTCGATACGTGCGTCAGACACTGGAACTCGGTGCGGAGGTAGACCATGCTGAAGGACCTGACCTCGGAGAAATCCGGAACCAGGCTCTTGTGGCGTAGTGCTCTATTTGGTGGCTCCAAGATTCGGAGCGCGGTTCATCCTCTTTGGAACCCTTTATTTCTTGCCCTTTAATCATTAATAGTTCCTTCGTGGAAGGACCATAGCCGCTCCTATCCTTCGAGCTTGCCGCCGAACTCCTCCTCGACGAATTCCGCCAATCTGTCCTCGATAGCCAGTTTCGCGGAGTCAGCCATGACGAAGTTCGTCTGAAAACCAGTCCCGATCTCGTTGTTATATCCAAGGATGAAGTGCGTCGCTATCTGGTAGATGATCTCAGTGGGCGCGATGCCGAAGACCTGTTTCTCGAGGATGTGTCTCAGACGTTCGAGGTCATCCGGGAACAGCTCTCCAATCTTCTTGCTGTTGTAAAGCCGCCTGATGATCTCGGCGATGTACAAGCCAGATTTCATGTACAGGTCGGCAAAGGTATGGGAGGGATCATCGAAGCAGCCAGGATTCTCCTTCTCGAGTAGGTCGACCATCTTTTTTACGACACGCCTCGGCGTGTAGATCTGGTTCGTCCTCTGCGGGGGGACGTAATCGAAGATGTCCTCCTCGTTCGCCTCGTCGAAGTAGTTTGCAAGCTTCGTGCGAAGCCGGATGAACTCACGCACGGAATCGTCGAACACCACCGGGTCGAACAGGTGCCCATCGAAGTGTCTGGTCTCCCTCGTCTCCTGGTCGGTATAGTCGCCACCGTCGCGAAGAAAACGAAACTGGTCAGTCGTGATGCTGGTGACCTCGAGAAAGACGTCTTCGGGAATGACCGCGTCGAAAACAGCGAGCATGGTGCCTGAGTCGCCGTAGGCCATAAGGAACGACGGGATGGTGCGGGAGAAACCACGCAGATGGCCTCGCACGCCTTTTTCGATGTTCTGCTTCTTCCTCTCCTTCTTTCCCGTCTCGACCTCGCGGACGATGTCCTCGCCCGCACTCCTGACCAGATCATCCCTCGAGCTTCCAAGCGTCGTCACGAGCTCCTGGTACGCCGTACCCCTCCGTGCATCATGCTCCCTATTGATCAGCTCCATTTCTCTGTCGGTCTCGGCCTGTGACAGCGCCTCCTCGCGTGACTTCTCGATCATCCTCTTTTGGATGCTGTAGCTGCTCACCTGTCGGTTAAGGGCCATCCCAGCATCCGCCTTGAGCTTCCGCACAATCCTCCTCCGTTGGGAAGGCCTGAGATCATCGCAATAGTTTTGGGCAGCCGCCTCGACGAGCGGGGCAGAAACGCTGGTTACGAACGCCTCCTCGAGCTGGCCGAGCAGCTCGGAGTCATCATTCTCGTCTACATAATTCCTTGTGATCTCCTCGATCTGATGACCGAGGTCCTTGGATACGTCCTCATAGACCTTGCCGCCGAAGAGGTTCGCGGCCTTACCAATAATCTGCTCTTCAGGAATCTCGACCTCACCGTTCTTGTTCAGCCCCAGATCGTCCGCCGTATGCTCGTCGATTCCCAGCTCTCTATCGGGCTCCTTGCATGGCTCGAGCCGCTGAATGATCTCAAGCACCTCAGAAGGCGCATGGAACACGTTGCTGATGTTCTGGAACAGGAAGTCGCTCATGAAGCCACGCCGCACGACCTCTTGCGACCGGATCTTGCGCGGGATGGAGAGCACCCTCTCCGCATCGAGCTCGACCATCTCCCCTTGTTCGTCCTCCCCAATGACCGGGAAGAAGTTGAGCAGCGTCCGGATATGGTCCTTCCGGGCATCCGTGTCGCCCCTTCCAGAGGCGGTGTCCGAACACAGGTCGTTTGCGAACTCCTCAAAGATGGTGAGGGTACGCGCGGGGTCGAAGTCGAACACGTAGGCGTTCTCCTTGCGCAGATACCTTCCTCCCTCACAGAACAGGCAGGGGTTCTGGGAACGGAAGGCCGCCTGCATGTACAGGGAGGGGCTCTTCATGTTGGAGAGCATGAGCACGGCCGTCCACTCGGGGATGGTGACGCCTGTGGTCAGCTGCCCCACCGAAAGGGTGATCGTCTTGTCGTGATCTCTGATTGCCTCCCGGACCTTGTCGAAGGACTTCTCCGCGGCATCGACGTCCTCGATGCGCCCGTCTCCGGCCGCAAGCACGATCTCGTACTCGCTGAAGACCGGATGATTACTGAGCTTCTTCGCCAATGCCCTGGCGGAGTCCACACGACTGAGCATCCAGAGCGTGTGTTTGAGCTCACCCCTGAGCTCAGGCGTGGAGAAGGGATACTTCTTCTGCGTCGTAAGCGCATCCAGGAACTTGTCGACGTCCTCGTTGTGCTCGAAGTGACCATTGTCGCTCGTGGCAAAGAACTCGTTGAGATCGAAGGCGTACTCGACCGTCTCCCCATCGATCTCTTTGCCGCACGTCACCTCGTTCATGACGATGTCGGACATCTGGTAGGTGAAGAGGTTGAGCTGTGGCAGGTCGGCATAGGGGTTCGGCAGCTCGGGGTCGTTCCAGTCGCGCTTGGCCTTCTGCTCGTCGGCGTACGACCAGTTGAAGATGGCGCCCTCGTCGAACTTCTCGCTTGCGATCGCCTTGAAGGGCGTACCCGAGAGATGCAGGGTGAACTTCCGCCTGATGTGATCGAATGCGACGTCGGTCTTGTAGGTGTCCACACCCTCGTGGGCCTCGTCGACGACCAGTACGTCCCATTCGAGCTCGGCCACCTCGTCGAGCTTGTCGTAGATGCCACCGAAGCGAATGGAACCCTTGAGGTCCTGGAGGCTTACGAACTCCATTATCCTCTTCGAGGCACCGGGCCTGGTGATATGTTCCAGATACTCCTCGCGGGTCATGACAAAGGGCTTGTCCGCAAGGGCGATGACGCTGCTAACGAAGGAATATCCGGACTCGGTCCCGATGAACTCGACATAGTCGTCGTACCAGGAGTTCGCGATGGCAGGTCTGTTGGTGACTATGAGCACCTCGACGGCATCGAGCCTCTTGCAGAGGTCGTACGCTGCGAGGGTCTTGCCAAAACGGGGTTTGGCGTTCCAGAGGTACTCTCCCTCCTCATGCAGGTGGGCGTAGTCGGCGGTCTCCTCGACGGCCCTCTCCTGCTCGGAGCGAAGCATGTACTCGCTCGCCTCCGGAGTATCGAGCACACCGCGGTTCTCGCGATACTCATAGAAGCGAGCATGGGAATCGCTCGGCGTAATCTCAAACCACTCCGTACCAGGCTTGTCCTCATAATCGAGCTTGCGCAGGTAGCCGTGGAAGTCGGTGTCTCGGAACGTGTCACCGCTGCCGTCGTCGTAGACGGCGTTGCCATGCCACTCGAGCTTCCACTCAACATCTGCTGTATGGGTCTGCTGGCCTATGCGCACATCAACGGCCTGCTCGGTGTATCCAATCTTCGTCCAGCCATCATGACGTGCAATCTCCGGAGTCGTATAGGCATATATCTCGGGAACGACACGACTGGAGCTCTTGACCAGGCCGGTGATGTTCCGCGTACCCATCAGACCATCTCCCTCACGTGGGATTCGATGAAGGAGATTTCGTCCTCGTTCAGTCCGTACTTCTTGTAGAGCTGTTGATCGATGCCAGAGACGGGCTTTGACCAGTCGATGTCGGAGGCTGGGGTGAAATCCTGGAGAGGAATCGTTTTCCAGACCCGCGCTGGAGAGTGTTGCGTTACCTTGCGCACGCCGAGAAGTGCACGGAAGAACTTCGTCTTGTAGTATTTTTTAAGATTTTCCGGTTCCATCTCGTTATCAAAAGGACCTGCGTTGAGGAACGTATCCGCCGTACCCTCGTCGGGGTGACCAACGATTGGATCTGCGAGCGTCTCTCCATACGTTCCCGAGCTGTTGGCTTCGGGAACGTAGAGCTTAAAGGCATCTAGGTAATCGTTGCTCTTGAGATACTTGCGCTTGATGCAACGCCATTGGCGCTTGCTATCGATGCGTCCGAGAAACTTAACATCATCAGCATCGGGCCTTTCCTTGTCTATGAAGACCTCTGGCATCCTTTCCATAGCACTAGATAGAATCTTGTTTCGTGTACCGGTATCTAGAAAGAACTGAGCGTTCGGATTGTCTGCGAAATCTTCGAAGAATACATCAGAAAACTTGTATAAACGCTGTGAGGCGAATATCGAGTCAAGTCCGAGCTCATCACCGGTGGCATTTTTGAGCTTCTTTACAATGGAATTCAGTTCAGGATAAGCGGTGAAGACCTCGATTGCCCCGAAGTCCTTATTCGCGTTCCTAAGCGTAACAGCAACGCCGCCTCTAATATCCGTACCTGGGAAGACTTTCGTTGCATCCGTCTCGTATTCGAGTACTTTGAGGTGCTTGTCTGTGAGCATTTTCTCATTCCAGGAGGGTTGGGTCTGTCCGGCATCGAAGAGGAAACGCCCAGGCGTAACGAGCTCGACAATACCACTCACCTTGTATGCGGCATCCATGAAGTCGTTATAGACTGGCGAGGAACGACCGTTGCCCTCAGTCTCCTCTTGGTACGGCGGGTTTCCTATCACCGCATAGAACTTCTTCATGGCTAGAACCCCTTACCCTTCAGCGACACATAGGTCTGTGATTGGTTCTCTATCCAGTCGTAGATTTGACAGAGAGGAGCCCGCTCCCTAGGCCCCTCGTCAAGGTCAAAGAAGGACATCTGTTCGCATCCCACATCGTCCTGCGTGGTCTCTGGCAACTTATCCGAGGGGACGGCTCCGGTCAGCCCGTCCATCTGCCAGACGTTCCATGAGATGACCTCGGCAACGGCCATGGCCTCGGCATCATCGGGGCGCTTGTCCCACTTTGCCTGCATGTGCTCGGCAAAGGTCTCGATGACGTTGATCCGGGCAAGAAGCAGGCTGTCCCCTTGGTACTCATATCCATAGCTGCTCTGTACCGCCCGAATCGCCCATGCCAGCCAGTCCTCATAGGTGTCGGTACTCTCGGCGACCACCCGTAGCTTCCGATCCAGGAAGCCGATCCGTCGCTTCACGGGTAGCATGTCGCCGGTCACCGTGTCGTAGCGGGAGCAGATGAATGGCGCCTCGCCGCAGGTGATCTCGAGCTTCGGACAGTCCACGTAATCCCGCCAGGTACACCCCTCGGTCTTGCGGAACCGAATCTTCCCGCCAGCTGGCCTCCATGAGGTGCCGTCCTGTGAGTTGAACACGTCAGGCCTGCCGAACCAAGTCTCGTCGATGTCGTTGTTCATCTGGTTGCACAGCCACGAGGGCGTGAACACCTCGGCATGGCTCTTCGTACGTCGTGACTGCCTCTCCTGCTCCTTGGCGATGCGTGGCTTGATGACACCGGAGTTGAGGCCGAAGATGGCAGCCATGGTTATCTCATCCTGCGCTGCATAGCCCTCACCGCGGGCCTCGTACTCGGAGTCGGCCCAGATGATGTTTCTGCCCGTCGTCCTGTCCATCAGCAAGGTCTCGAGCACGCCAAACGGATAGGTCTGCTCGACAGCCTCAATAAACCCAGCGCTATGTGCGGATGCTTCGATCATTGGTCAGCTACGTATCCGTTCTTCCTCAACAAGTGAAACCCTTGCTCACACTTTCAGGATACCGCCTTGTCCGGACAGTTTGGTCTATGGAACGGTTTGCCCTTCACCAATTAAACGAATTGCGCAGGTGGCGATCGAGGCCCACTCTCACGGACAGGTGGCATCGCTAACGCAAAATGAGAGTTATAGGACAAAACGTGTTGGTCGGCCCTAGTCCCAGTCGGTCCTGAACGGAGCCGACGGGTGAAGCCCCGACCACACCACGGCATCACCCCAGCGTTGAGGTCCAACACGTTCCCGCTCTCCGTAGGCATAGACCCGATACAACCCGTCCACCTCGGAGTCCGTTGGCATCACCTTCAGGACCCGCGCGGCGGACAGGGGATGCTCCGTGCGAAGGCAGCACCACCAGAAGACGGCCTTGGCCCTGCGCATGAGCGAGAGGCCACGATGGTCGCGTGGCATCCCCCTCGGCTGGGCGTCGGCGCCACCCTCCATCCGGCTGTTCGTCGCCAGCGGAGGCCCGAGCCCGCCCACGAGGTCCGGGTCGACGTAGGCGAGAGGCTCGCCTGGCGAGGGTCGCAGGCGAGCCTCTCGCCCTGACGAGCCTCTCGTGGGTGTGGACGAGGCGGCCGCGATCGTCGCGGGTGCGCTCCGCCAGGAGCGTGTCCCAGCGCGGACACCATGACGCGTAGGAGGCCGCCCAGGCGGCCGCCTGCCCGGAATCAGCGACATGCAGGAGCCGGCATGCGATGCCATAGGGCACGACGCCGACGTCGGGCTTGGGACGAGAGGTGGTGCATCTCCTGACCTGGCAGAACGCATGGAAGGCGCAGCGCTGGGCCCTGGCGGTGGGCCAGGCCCTTCGTGCCGCCTTCGCGAACCCCGGGCCGCCATCGCTGATGACGACGGCCGGGGGTGCGATGCGGCACGGCAGCGCACCCCATGGCCTCGAGTTCTCGCTTCTGGCCACGTGCCATCCGAGGGCATGCCCGTCCGTGCGGGCCATGGGGACGACGACATCGCGCCCCACCCAGATCCCGTCGACGTGGACGACGTCGAACGCCTCGTCCACGAGGGGGCAGGGGCCATATGTCCCAGAACCTGGAGGTCCCCCTCCTGAATGTCCTCTCGCCACCTGGCAGGTCGGACTGCCTCTCACCGGAGAGCAGCCATGCCAGGAACCCGTCGAGCCGCTTGGCGGAAGCGTCTATCGGACGGGTGGGCGCGGCACCGCACGACGGGCGTCTCCACCTCTGCGACCCTGCCCTCGTCTTGCCGCACCTGCTCATCAAGGCCCCGCAGGCGGGACACCTCACCTTGCCCATCGGACCGCCCGCCTCCGTCGACATCGGCACAGGCAACTAACATGGCATGTTTATGGGTATTTAGCTGGGACGATAGGCGAAATCGGCAACACGTTCTGTCCATCCTCTTAGTTGGGCGAGGCCAACTACGGACCCACCTTATTGGGGCGCTACCTGCAAGAACGTGATAGATCAGCAACACGTTTTGTCCTATAACCCGACCTTTTTCTAGACCTTTTGGCAATCTGGCATCAAAAAAGGCCACCGGCTAAGCCGGTGGCCTGTACTTATGGTCGCGGGGACAGGATTTGAACCTGTGACCTTCGGGTTATGAGCCCGACGAGCTACCAAACTGCTCCACCCCGCACTATGTAAAGCGCACCCAGTGCGCAAGGAATAAAGATAGCGGCCTGGCGCATCAAAGTCAATCACGGCAAAACTTCTTCACACTTGCGGTGTATCTATTGCGCGTCGGCCATGTCGCTTGCGACATCGCCGCTCGCAACAGCGGAGCTGGGCTTCCATGTGCCCGCCACCACCGCGTTGAACGTGGCCAGAATGTCTGCCGAGTGCTCGATCACGTAGTCGTAGTCCTCCACCACCACGTTGATGTCATCAAGGCTCTGCATGCCCTCGCGAGGCGTGACGTCATCGCGCACCGGTCGTGCGGCCGTCTCGTTGGCAATGAACTGCTGGCACGTCTGCGTAACCAAGTAATCGGTCCACGCCTGCGCCTGGGTAAGATTGTCGCAGCCCTTGGTGATGGCCGAGCTCGCCGGCAAAAACACGCAGCCCTCGCGGGGATAGACCACCTGCACGTCGGCGCCATTCTCCACGAGCTCCTCGCAGGGCTCCTCATATGAGAGACCTACGCTCGACAACGCATCTGCCACATTGCCGTACACATCGGGCGACTGAGCTGCAAACGCGCCCCCCGCAGAGGCTATGAGCCCCTGCACGAACGTCCACGCGGTATCCGACTCGTAGCCGCCAAAGTCGGCGAGGATGCTCGTGAGGTGGGCAAACCCCGACGACGAGGTGTTGGGGTCGGTCATGGCGATCTTTCCTGCAATCTTCTCGTTGAGCAAGTCCGCATAGCCCGCGATGTCCAACCCCTCGCAGAGGGTCTTGTTGAGCACAATCACGGAACCGTCGAGACAGTATGGCGTGTAGTATCCGCTCGTGTTGCGCCACTCCCCCGGCACGGACGAGTTCTCCTCGGCAAAATAGGTCTGGAACAGGTCTTCGTTCTCGGCAAACCAGTGGTATGAGCTGCCCCACATGACGTCGGCGACGGGGGAGTTCTTCTCGCTGCGAAGCGTGTCAAAGCATTTGCCCGATTCGGCCTGCGTTACACTCACCGCCACGCCGTATTTCTCCTCAAAGGCAGGGACCACGGCGTTGATAAGGTTCTCGTCATTGGTCGTGTATAGTACGAGCTTGCCTCCGAGCTTGCCTTCGGAGGGGTTGGTCGGCTCGTTTGGCACGGACTCGTCACCACCGGAGCAGGCTGCCAGTCCAAGACCCACAGCACACCCGCCCACGCCCAGGAATGTACGGCGCGTCAGCCGTTCCATCTGACTACCCCTCCTCTCCGCAAGCTACGAGATGCCCCTGAGCACGTCGCGCAGGGCTCTCTGCACCGCATGGTCGGCATTGGAGCCCACGACCGGCCAGCGCTTGCGCAACGTATAGCGCGCATTTGCCATCACCCGCGGATGACCAACGAAGCGCAGGATGGCATAGTCGTTCATCGAGTCGCCAAATGCCATGACCTCGTCGGCCGCAACACCGTAGTAGTGCATGAGCTGCTGGATGCCGGTTGCCTTGTCAACACCGACGGGAGTGATGTCAATCCACTTGTCGCCCGAGGGCATGAACATAAGGCGGTTGCCTAGCTCACGCTCGAGCATGTAGGTCATGTCCATGACCTGGCCCGGCTTGTCGCAGCAGATGCCCATCTTAATGACGCTCTTGTCGGGCGAGGGTGGGTCGGGGCAAACCACGGCGTTGGGCAGGTCCTTGTCGGCAACTCGCAGGTAGTTGGTGAGGTCATCCATGAGATAGCAGTGGTCGTTGTCATAGATGGCCAGATGAAGGCAGTCAAAGGTAGCACACAGCTCAAAAAGACTCACGGTCGCGGCATACGAGAAGACCTCGCGGCCAATCATCTTTCCCTGGGCGTAGACCTCCGAGCCAAGAGAGGCCACATAGTCCATCTCATCCTTGACGGGTTCAAAGAACCAGCGCAGCGTGTTGTACCTTCGACCAGAGCTCGCGGCAAAGATGATACCCCGCTGGTGAAGCTCGTGGATAAGCCCAAAGGTCTCCTCGGGCACCTCCGAGTTCTCGTCTAGCAGCGTGCCGTCCATGTCAGATGCGATGATCTTGATCATTGGTCCTCCTCCAGAAGGAAGGCGGGCATCTCCCCTGCCCGCGTTGCACGTGCGATCTCCTCGAGTGCCACGGCCACGCCATCGTCCGTCGCGGAGCCAACGTGAAAGTTCGCCGTTTTGTTCACGGAGGCGACTGCGTTGGCCACGGCTACTGAATAGTGTACCTTGTCGAGAATGGCCACGTCATTGCCACCGTCTCCAAAGACGGCAACCTCGTCGGAACTAAACTCAAGGTCGGCGAGAAGCACATCGAGCCCCGTGGCCTTGGATACGCCTCGTGGCAGAATGTCAATCCAGTTGGCAAAGGGCGGCACGAGCTCGACCTCGGGCACGGCCTCCTCGACGAGTTGCATCACGCGGCGCAGACGATCCGCATTTCCGGAGCATGCAAGCGTAGCGGCAATAACGTCCACGTCGGGCACCTCGTCCACGGCGCCACCGTTGAAATTGGTCCGTGCCTCGTAGACGGCAAGCTCGTCGCTGGTCACGCCCACGCCGTAGGCGGGATTGAGCATGTTGGTCTCGGCGGGAAAGCACACGAGAAAGACGCCGGGCATGGACCGCACGACCTCGTCGATGCGTACGAGGACCTCATGAGAAATAATCCGCTGGAAGATGTAATCGCCATCGATGCGCACGCGCTTTCCGTTGGAGATGACGCCCGTCATGAAGCATGTCTCGTCCATGCGGAAAAAACGCATGAGCTCGACGTAGTCACGCCCCGTGGCAGGCCCAAAACGCACGCCGGCATCGATGAGGTCATGGATGGCGTCAATCGCGCGCTGAGACGCATGCGACTTCCCAAGAGGGACGAGCGTGTTGTCTATATCGGATAGCACGAGCTTGATCACGTGAGACCCCCCCGGTTGAACCAATTGTCCAACCCACCATCATACGAGGTGGAAACCAAATCGTGCTCGAGGAGCTAGCGGCTAGATGAGCGTCCGAGCACGTCGAAGCGATTGATGCGCACGAGCACCTGCTCGAGATCGAGTACTCCCACCAGGGTGATGACCTTCTTGTTGCCCACATAGATTGCGAGGTCACGATACCCCGTACCCTTGCGAAAGCCCGTCCACTCCATGCTGTCGATGTCGGCGTATCCCACCGTGACGTCACCGCCCACGAGGGGCGTAACGATCATCTGGTCATCAAAGAGCGCCACCTTAAACCTGCGGATGATCATCCAGAAGACAAACATCACCGCAAGAAAGGCAACGAAAAAGCTGAGGATGACAATGGCCTTGGCGGCAAAGACGCCGATGGAGCAGAGCCAGCTTAGGATGAGCCCCATGAGTCCCATGAAGAGCATCGCAAGAACGAGGGCCCTCGAAAACGCGGATGAGAGAACGTAGGTGTCATGATGGGAGTGATGCCGCTCGGAGATGCCTATGCTTCCCATGCGCTCTATCAAGGCCGCAAGCAATGGCATCCCTACGGTGGCAACCGTGAGGATTACGACATTCATGGCAGCGCACACCTGCTCAGGCTGACTGTCTCGGGACGCATCGTGGGCTTTTCTCCAATGGCTGAACGTTGAACTTTCTTATGGTCTCCAAAATATAGGATGACGCGAATACCTTCCGTTTTTTCGGGTCACCTGAACGGTCACCATCGGTGGGCGCGTTTTCGTCCCAGACGGCAAACGACGGATACGCCCTTGTCCCAATGATAACGACACCGCCGTTACGCTGGTGTTATGCAATATGTGTAGACACTCTTACGCGGCGGATACCTAATGGGTGCCCTCCTCAGTGGCAAAGTGAGCCACAAGATGCTCGAGGATGTCAACGGTCTTCTCGAGAGCAAAGACCGGGATAAACTCACGCACGGAATGGTAATTGTATCCACCTGTGGCAAGGTTCGGACAGGGCAGTCCACGGAAGGTGAGCTGTGCGCCATCGGTGCCACCACGCACCGGAACGATGCGGGGTTCGATGCCAGCGTCTCGATTGGCCGCGAGGGCGTTGTCGATAAGGAAGTCCTTGCCGGCAAAATGCTCAGCCATGTTGCGGTACTGCTCTTTGACGATCACCGTAACGGTACCTTCGCCGTAGCGTTCGTTGAGAAATGCCGCCGTCTCGTACATGATCTGCTCACGACGAGCAAAGCTATCCGAACCGAAGTCACGCAGGATATAGGTGAGCCTGGCATCGGACGAGCTGCCCTCGATGGCGATGGGATGGTAGAAGCCCTCGCGCCCCTCGGCGTGTTCGGGACGCTCGGCCTGCGGCACGAGTTGCTCGAACTCCGAAGCCACGGTGATGGCGTTGACCATGACGTTCTTGGCGCTACCGGGATGAACGGCGACCCCATGGACGAGAACCTCAGCCTGGCTCGCGTTGAAGCACTCGTAGTTGAAGTCGCCCAGCGCCTCGCCGTCCACGGTATAGCCATAGGCCGCGCCCAGCTTGTCGAGGTCGAGGAGCTGGGCACCGTGGCCGATCTCCTCGTCGGGAACAAAGGCCAGCTTGAGCATGGGGTGTGGGAGCGTGGGATTCTCGGCGAGACGCGCGAGGAGCGAGCATATCTCGGCCACGCCCGACTTGTCGTCAGCGGAGAGCAGCGTCGAGCCGTCGGAGCAGATGATGTCCTGACCAACGTACTTCTCGAGATCGGGAACCTGCTCGGGGGTGGTCTGTATCGTCTCGCCGTTCACGATGCCCGACACGAGCGGGCCGCCCTCGTAGCGCACGATATGCGGCTTGACGCCCGCTGCGGGCGCGTCGAAGGACGAATCGATATGCGCGCAGAGCATGAGCGCCGGATAGGTCTCGGCGCCGGCGGACGCGACGAGGGTACCCGTAACGTAGGCATGATCGGTGACCTCTACGTCCGCGCAGCCAAGCGAGCGGAGCTCTTCTCCCAAGACCCGCGCCATCTCGTGCTGGGAAGGCGTTGAGGGGGTCTGCGCCTCGTTGTCTGGGTCTGACTGAGAGTCTACCTGCACATAACGCATGAAACGCTCGACGACATCGCTCATCTGGTCTCCTCCTGTAATGGCATGGTCAACGTATCCAGTGTATCGCGGGACGCGGGACGTCATCGAGCGAGAAGGCATGTCCAAAGAAGCCCATCTCTTTGGATATGCTGCCGCGATCGGATAACACATCCAAACCAACCCCGTTCGCATACCCAAAGAAAGGCACGTTGTTCGCGAGCAAAGTGTCTGTTACAAAATGGGAAAGCGTCCTGACAGGCAAACTCAAACATGTCGAATATGCAGCATTGGCTTCAATCTGCACCTTACAAAAGGCATTCGACGACAAGAACCACGTTCAAGGCAGTTGCCTTTCTCATTAGAGCTTTCGTTTTATGCATATAGCTAACGCTGAGCCAGGCTGCTTTGGTACCGTTGACTCCACGTCGCGTCCTAGGATTTGCTCACCTACGAAAGGAGCATCCATGACGAGAAGTCGACAGTTGGAAGTTGACGCGCTCTTTGCCAAGGCCGAGAAACGCAGGGCCTGCCTTACGCTCGTCTCGGGAAAAGATCGGCAACTCATACGCAGGCGCATCGCCAAGGGCAGGGCCTTTGCCCCGTTGAGCGGCATGTATGTGAGATCGGGTTACTGGAGAGCCCTCTCTTCCGAAGAAATGGCGCTACATAAGGCACGGGCCCTACAGCAGCTACACCCCAGCTGGATTTTCTGCAGTACAACGGCCGCGATTGCCCACGGACTCGAAATCTCATACGAGGCCATGAGGACGATTCATGCGGGCACCAAGAGGCTTAGGCCATCTAGCAGTTCTTATCGTGTCGCAAGGCACATGCTTGGAGACGAAAGGCACGTCGACGTGGCCGGGATTCGAGTCACCCCTCTTGACGATACGATCTTTGACTGCCTGCGCAGCATGGACTTCGAGCGGGGTCTTGCGGCGGCAGATTCGTACCTTCGCTTGACGGGCAGGACCCGAGCCGACCTCATTGAGCTTATCGACAGCCGCAAGGGCGGATATGCGGGCATCCAACAGGCACGCATCACAGCAGCCTGGGCGGACGGTCGAGCAGAGAACGGTGGCGAGTCCGTGGCGCGGGCGCGCATGATCGAGTTTGGCTTCATGGTGCCCGAGCTACAGGTATGGATTGACAACCATCTGGATCCAGGCAATCCGTACCGCGTGGACTTTCGTTTTCTTCTCCCCGACGGCACTATGGTCGTGGGCGAGTTTGACGGAAGCGGGAAGTACTCCAACTCATCGATGACAAGAGGAGCCTCGCCCGTCAAGGTCATGCAGCGAGAGAGGCTGCGCGAGTCACGCATATCATTGGGCGGTGCGGTCGTCATGCGGTTCTCGTACGAAGAGCTGATGGATGATCTGTTCTTCATCAGACTGCTCACAGAGTTCGGAATCCCGCGAGAGTGTCTCGCGAGGCCCGTCCATGCGCGTTTCGCCGCCTCCCCTCGACCGCGTCCGTCGACGGCAACGAGAATGATGAGGCGGGGGCAGCTCCAAAGAAGGGCCGTTCCTGGGTTTACCGTAATTACGGCGCATATAGACAGGTAGTTCCGCTCGGATGAGAATCCGATTTCGACCTCTGGCGCATACCCAAGAAGAACTGAGACGTGTGGGACAAGCTCCATCGGCAGCTTTTTGGATATGTGCCTACGCTCGGATTCACGCGGAGAAACGAGCCGGGACGCATACCCAAAGGCTGGCGTGGCTTTGGGTATGCGTCCCGTCCCTGCCGAGAGGCACGTCGTGTCGCAGGCTCGTCTCTGTCCCCTACTTGATCACGCCCGTACGGCGCTTGGCCTCCTCGATCTGGGCAAGCTGTTCGGACGTGAGCGTAATGGAGTTGCTGCCATACCTATCCGCACGCGCCTTGCTGTCCTTGTAGGCAACACTCTCGCGCAATGTGGGGTCTTCGGGGTTCTCGAGGTGAAAACCGTCTTCGCGATTGTTGCGGAAGTTCTCCTTGGCCACACTGATCATGAGCTTGATGCGGTTGAGCTGGTTTACTTCTGAGGCGCCCGGGTCGTAGTCAACGGCCACGATGTTGCTCTCCGGATGCATCTGGCGCAGGCGCTTGATGACCGACTTGCCCACCACATGGTTGGGCAGGCACGCAAACGGCGAGCAGCACACGATGTTGGGCGTGCCCGTCTCTATGAGCTCGCACATCTCGGCCGTGAGCAACCAGCCCTCGCCCATGGTGTTGCACAGCGACAGGATCTGCTCGGCCTTGGCGGCAAGGTCTTGGATGTGCGGATAGGGCTCAAAGCGATCGCTTGCCTCGAGCATCTTGTTGATGGGCTCGCGGAAGCCCTCAATGGCCTTGATGCCCAAGAAGTGAGAGAGCATGCTTGACTTCTTGGAGCCGATCTCGCGATGCGTGTTGATCGCGTTTGACGTACCAAAGAGGAAGAAGTCCACGAGTCCAGGTACGTTGGCCTCGCAACCCTCCGATTCGATCACGCGCACGACCTGGTTGTTTGCGGTTGGATGGAACTTGACGAGAATCTCGCCCACCACGCCCACGCGCGGCTTGGACCGGTCGTTCTCCAGGGGCAGACCATCGAAGGCGTCAATGGTACGCTGGCAGAGGCCATAGAAGTCCTTGGGTGCCATGCTCGTGGTGATGACCCTCTTGGCATCGGCCATGCACTCGTGGTAGAGCGCGTCGGCAGAGCCCGGCTCCACCTCGTAGGGACGCACGCGATAGAGGGTCTGCATGATAAGGTCGCCGTAGAGCAGCGCGTATATCGCGCCCACCAGAATCTCGGGCTTGAGGATGTTGAAGCCGGGGTTGCTCTCATCGAGACCCCCCGCCACGGACAGGGAGATCACGGGCACGTTCTCATGACCGGAATCCTTGAGCGCCTTGCGGATGAGGGCGATGTAGTTGGTGGCACGGCAGCCGCCGCCCGTCTGCGAGATGAGAACCGCGGTACGGCTGAGGTCGTACTTGCCCGAGAGCACGGCCTCCATGATCTGTCCCGTGGTGAGAATCGATGGATAGCAGATGTCGTTGTTCACGTACTTGAGGCCGGTGTCCACAGCGCCCTGGTCCACGGAGGGGAGAAGGATCATGCGGTAGCCGGCCTTGTTGAGAAGCTCCTCCACCAGCTCGAAGTGGATGGGCGACATCTGCGGCGCGAGGATGGTATAGCCCGCTTCCTGCATGTCCTTGGTATAGCGAACCTTCTTGAACGCAGAGCTCTCGGACTTTCGATACACGGGCACGCGTCGGGCACCATCGGTGGGACGGGCATGCTCGAGCGAGCCGTCGGCCATGTGCACGCCCGTGGGCTCGACCTCAAAGACCTCTCCTGCGGCAGCCTTGCGCTCGAGCTCCTCGCTCTGCTCCTTGAGGGCGGCCATGAGCGAACGCACGCGGATGCGTGCGGCACCCAGGTTTGAGACCTCGTCGATCTTGAGCACGGTGTAGATCTTTTCGGAGGCCTCGAGAATCTCCTGGACCTCGTCGGTGGTGAGGGCATCCAGGCCACAGCCAAAGCTCTGCAGCTGAATCAGGTCGAGGTCGTTGCGAGACGCCACGAAACGTGCGGCACGATAGAGGCGCGAGTGATACATCCACTGGTCCACCACGCGAATGGGGCGTTCGGGAGTGACCTTGTGCGCCACGGAGTCCTCGGTGAGAACCGCAAAGCCAAAGCCATGGAGCATCTCGGGGATGGCATGGTTGACCTCGCCGTCGTTGTGATACGGACGCCCGGCGAGCACGATCCCATGCGCGTCGTTCTCCTCGATCCAGCGCAGGCAGTCGTCGCCTGCGCGGTGCATCGCGTCCTTGAAGTCGATGTCTGCCTGCCAGGCGAGGTTCACGGCCTCGTCTATCTCCGCACGAGTGATGTGCTCGCCGCGCACGCGACCCTTACCCGCGGCGGCATCGGTCTCGCGCTGCACCGAGATGATCTCGTAGAGTCTCTTCTTGAGATCGCGCTTCTTGTCATAGGGAAGAAACGGGCAGAGGTACTCCACGTTCGGAGCCGCCAGCTCGTCCACGTTGAGCTCGAGCGTCTGCGGATAGCTCATGACGATCGGGCAGTTGTAGTGGTTGGTGGCGCCTGCGTCCTCTTGACGCTCCCAGCGAATGCAGGGCATCCAGATGAAGTCGGGGTCCTTCTCGAGAAGGTCCATGACGTGGCCGTGGCTGAGCTTTGCGGGGTAGCACACGCTCTCCGAGGGCATGGACTCGGTCCCTGCCTCGTAGGTCTTGCGCGTGGTCTTGTCGGAGAGCACCACAGAGAAGCCAAGCTTGGTGAAGAAGGCGTGCCAGAAAGGATAGTTCTCGTACGTATTGAGTGCGCGGGGGATGCCCACGGTGCCACGGGGCGCAGCGTCAGGCGAAAGGACCGGACGGTCAAAGAGCAGCTGGCTCTTGTACTCAAAGAGGTTCGGCGCCTTGCTCTGCTCCTTGGCGGGCTTGCCCGAACCCTTCTCGCAGCGGTTGCCCGTGATAAAGCGACGACCGTTGCCAAAGGAGTTCACGGTGAGCAGGCAGTTGTTTGAGCAACGACCACAGTGCACGTTGGTATGCTTGACCTGCAGGTTATCTATCTCGTTACGCGAGAGCAACGTCGAGATGCCCGTGGCACCGGCACGATCGCGGGCGAGAAGGGCCGCGCCATAGGCACCCATGGTACCGGCGATGTCCGGGCGAATGACGTCGCGACCGGTAAGGAGCTCGAAGGCTCGCAACGTGGCATCGGACATGAAGGTCCCGCCCTGGACCACGACGTACGCGCCGATCTGGTCGTAGTCGCGAAGCTTGATAACCTTGAACAGGGCGTTCTTGATCACGGAGTACGAGAGGCCCGCGGCCACGTCACCGATGGTCGCACCCTCCTTCTGCGCCTGCTTGACACGGGAGTTCATGAACACGGTGCAGCGGCTGCCCAGGTCCACGGGGTGCTCGCCGCGAACGGCCGCCTTGGCAAACTCCTGCACGCTCATGCCCATGGAGTCCGCGAAGTTGGCGATAAACGAGCCGCAGCCCGAGGAGCAGGCCTCGTTGAGCATGATGTGCTCGATGATTCCATCCTTCACCTGCAGGCACTTCATGTCCTGGCCACCGATGTCGAGGATGAAGTTGACGTCGGGCACGAAGGCCTTGGCCCCACGAAGGTGGGCCACGGTCTCGATCTCACCGGAGTCGGCCTGGAGCGCCTCGATGAGAATGCCCTCGCCATAGCCCGTGGTGGTCACGTGGCCGATGGTGCAGCCCTTGGGTAGGTGGTCGTAGATGTCGTCCATGATCTTGCGAGCGGTGCCAAGCACGTCACCGTTGTTGTTGTCATACCAGGTGTAGAGCAGCTCGCCCGACTCGCCCACCACGGCCGCCTTCATTGTGGTGGAACCGGCGTCGATGCCGATGAACACGCGACCGTGGTAGCAGTCGAGCGAGCCCTTGGGCACCACCTGGGTGCCGTGACGGGCCTTGAACCTCTCGTAGTCGTCCTCGGTGGCAAAGAGCGGGTCGAGGCGGGCGACTTCGGAACCCTGGGCGTCACCGATGTTATCGAGGCTGTCCATGACCCCGGCGAAGGTGACGTACTTGTCCGACTCGCCGGCAAGAGCTGCGCCGGTGGCAACGAAGAGGTGGGCGTTCTCCGGTACGATGCGATGCTCCTCGTCGAGACGAAGCGTCTTGTAGAAGCGCGCTCGCAGCTCGGAGAGGTACTGGAGCGGACCGCCGAGAAACGCGACATAGCCGCGGATGGGATGACCGCAGGCAAGTCCGGAGACGGTCTGGTTGGCGACGGCCTGGAAGATGGAGGCCGCCACGTCCTCGCGCGCCGCGCCTTCGTTGAGCAGCGGCTGCACGTCCGACTTGGCAAAGACGCCACAGCGCGACGCGATGGGGTAGATGTGCGTGGCACCCTTGGCAAGCTCGTTGAGACCGGCGGCGTCCGTCTCCATGAGGGAGGCCATCTGGTCGATGAAGGCGCCGGTACCGCCGGCACAGGTGCCGTTCATGCGCTGCTCGATGCCATTGTCGAAGTAGATGATCTTGGCATCCTCGCCGCCAAGCTCGATGGCGCAGTCGGTCTGCGGAATGAGTATCTCGACGGCGCGCTTGGAGGCGATGACCTCTTGAACAAACTCCAGGTCAAGCCACTTGGCAAGCAGCATGCCGCCAGAGCCGGTGATCGATACGCGCATGGGCGTGTCTCCGAGGACCCTCTGGGCCTTCTCGAAGATCTCTCGCGCGGTCGCCTTGATGTCGGTGTGATGCCGCTCGTAGTTGGCATAGACGAGGTTACCGTTGTCGTCGATGACAGCGAGCTTGACCGTGGTGGACCCCACGTCGATGCCCAGACGCAGGCGGGCGTGCGAGAGGTTGATGGGGTGCCTGGGCGAGAGCTCCGCACCGTTCTGCACGAGTTCGACGCCCTGTCGGGCGGCCTTCTCGGCGCTGAGGGATGAGGGGTTGTTAGTCATCGCTGTCCTCCTCGGAAAACATCACCTCGAGCACGAAGCTCGGGATATCAAGATCGATGGGATTGTCGTACAGGTCCCCCGGACGCACGAACATAAGGGCCGTCATGATACGGGCCATGTCGCGAACGCTCTCGCGCATGCCACCGTCGAGCCAGCGCACGAGAACGCCGACCTCGGCGGAGATGGCATAGGTGAGGTAGTAGTCAAAGAACGAACCAATGGCACGCAGGTCAATGCCATCAAGTGCGCGGTCGAGCACGACCTCTCGAACCATGAGCTTGAGACGCTCTGCAAAGGCGGGGTCTCCGCCGTTGCCGAGGAGCGGACGTAGGTAGGCACCACGTCGCTTGACGGAGGCGAGAAGGTCCTCAGACCCGGGACAGGGCTCATGCCGTTCGATGGCCCTGCGCAAATCGTCGAGATGGACCTCGGTGAGCTTGGCAAGGGGGGCACGGAGACTGTCGAGCATCTCGTCCTCGGTCTGTCGCACGAGGTCGGGAATGTCTCGAAAGTGCGAGTAGAAGGTACGACGGGTAACGCCGGCACGTTCGGTGACAGCGGTGACCGTGACCTGCGAGAGGTCACCCGTGGCGTCGATCTCCTTGGTAAGCGCCGTTCCGAGCGCGTGTCTGGTGCGGACGCTCCTCTTGTCGGTGCTCAGGGCAACGCCTTCGGTGCGCCCTTGTACGAGCTGCATGGACGTGACCTCCTCTGCCGGTGCAGGCATGCTCAGATGTATTTACACAGCTTGAGTAGTATTGCACAACATGTGCAGTAATTCAGAGATGCACGGGTTTCTCATGCAAATATATGCCCGAAGGAACGACCCGCCCAGAGCGTGTTCTCCAGGCGGGTTACTCGCGAATGCTAGTCCTCGCAGTCAGCGTCCTCGTCAAGGGCGTTGGAGACCTCTTGGGCGCTCGCGCGATGGCGCATATACGCACCGGCACCAACAGCACCCGCGCTGCCGATCAATGCGGAAGCGAGACCGATGACCGAGGTGGGATCGCCGGTCGAGGGCAGGCGGCCGGTGCGAGAGCCGGCCTCTTGCGAGGTGCCACCGTTGCCGGTACTGCCGGTACTGCCGGTACCGCCACCGTTGCTGGTGCCACCGGTACTGCCGCCATTGTCATTGCTGGTGCCGCCGGTACCGCCACCGGTGCTGCCGCCGGTTGAGGCCGCGTTCAGCGTGAGGCCGCGCGTGGCCGTGCCGGTCTTGTCGCTCGTATCGTCGACCACCGCGTAACTCAGGGTGTAGGAGCCCGCGGCGAGCTTGGCGGTGTCGAGCGTGGTGCTCATGGGCTTGCTGGCAGCGAGCATTCTGGCCGCGACCTTCTCCGACGAGACCGGCACATCGGTCCCGTTCGCATCCAGGAGCTCCCAGGTCAGGCTGGCCGTGAGGTCGGTCGTGCCGTCGGATCCCGTGGCCGTGACGCCGTCGAGCGGCCTCACGACCTCTCCCACGGTTGCGACGAGCGCACCAGCGGGAACCGCAATCGTGGGATTGGCAACCACGACCGGCTTGGTAAGATCCTCGTAGCGCTGCTTGATCTCGGCAGCCGTCAGCGCCTTGGGGTAGAGGCGTGCGAGGGCCACGCGGGTTCCCGCCTTGCACTGGTACTCGTCGTCCTTGTCGGCAGCCGAGGTGTCGCTCCCCACCCAGTACGTCTTGGGCGAGGGGACCTTCATCGCACCAGCTGCTACCTGGGCAGCCTGTACGCCGTTGACGTAGAGCGTCACGTTCGTGCCGTCTGCGACGGCAACCGCGTAGACCCACTCGTTTGCATTGATGGCTGCCGAGGGTTTGACCTTGCCGCCGCTGTCCTTGTTGTACCAGAACTCGAGGTTGCCATCCTCGATCTCGAGACCCGCGCCGGCGCTCTGCTGGTTGGAGAAGACGCACTGGTCGCTCTGGACGTCGACCATCTTGAAGAGGCACTCGGTCGTGGACTGGCCCTTGAAGTAGCCGTAGTCGTCCGCGTCGAGCGTGTAGCCGTAGCCGTGGGTGCCATCCGTCTCGAAGACCGAAGTCGAGCTGCCCGCGACCAGCGTCGTGTCGGAGACGATCGAGCCGCCGTCGGGGCGCAGCGTATGGCCCATGGCGTCGGACGCATTGCCGCGGCGGAAGTCGACGTCGATGATCGCGTCGGGAATCGCAATCGTCTTCGTGGTCGCAAGGCCCACGAAGACGAGCGGCTGGGAGGCGCCGGTCGTGGCATCGTTCTGGTAGAACGAGGTCTCGGCGCAGACGCTCACCTTGTAGGACGTCGCGGGCAGGAGACCGGCCACGACGACCTTCCACGCCTCGCCCGTATGGTCGTGGCGCTTCTCGGGAGCCACGAAGTAGTCGGAGAAGCAGCGCCTGACCTGGGCGTCACCGGAGTCCGTACCAGAGGCGTCAACAGGCTGCGCGGTAATGCGGTAGTCGTGGATGACGTCGAGGTTGGAGTCCGAGCCGGCGGTGAAGGCGGGAAACGAGACCGCGAACGAGGTTCCCTTCCCGTCCGAGACCGTCACCGCGCCGCTTTGGGGCAGTTTCGGGGCCGCGGTCGACACGCGTGCCTTCTGATACGCGCCGGACTGCGGATCGTCTATCATCTGCGACGTCTCGATGGTCCACGACTCAAAGAGCGTGCGTGCCTGGCCACCCTCCATGAGCGGGTAGAGGTCGTAGCGCGTGACCACCGCGTCCCCGTTCTGGAGCACGTCGATCACGATGCACTGCGCCGCCTTGTTGAAGTTGTCGCCTGCCTGGGGATAGGAGGAGACCTCACCGCTCGTGGGGTCGTACATCGTGAACGGCACGTAACGCTCGTTCTCGAAGTAGGCGGAGAGGGTGGCATCCTGGATGCAGGTGAAGCCGAGGCTCTGGTCGATCGAGCGCGCGTCCTCGACCGTGGCATGGCTGTGTCCCGAGACGTGGATGATCTGGTGGTGCGTCTTCATCGCGTCGATCAGGTCGTTCCCGTAGTCGCCGTTCCACTCCTCGGAGGTATAAGCGGTGTCGGAAATCGAGTGGTGGCAGAGCAGGAGGATTGGCATGCCACGCGTGTACGTGGTCCCGTCGTCGTTATCGATCGTGTCCATGCACTCCTGGAAGAAGGACAGGTCATCGTGATACCACTGGTCAGACAAGGTGTTCGGCCCCAACGTGATGACGGGGATGCCTGCGACCGAGATGAGCTTGTTGGCGTCCTGACCCATCTGGTCCTTGAAGCGCGCGGGCGCAAGCAGGACGCCGGGGTCGAAGGTCTCGTGGTTGCCCTGGCAGAAGACGAACCTGTCACGCGAGATGGGAGAGGCGTTGATGATGCCATTGAGCGTGGCGTATTGGTCGAGACGCCCGTTGTCGGTGATGTCGCCCACGAGGCAGACGCGGGAGGGGCTCATCGTGGCCATCCACGAGAAGATCTTGGGCAGCTTGGTCGTGGAGTCGTAGCTCGGCACATGCAGGTCGCTGCCGATGATGAAGCGGGCGACACCGCCCTGGGCCACCTCCTCGGCCTCAGCGGGCGTCGTGGGGTGCATGAAGGCCGCTACCGTGAAGGCGGCACCGGCGACGGCCGTCTTGAAGAAGGTGCGGCGGGTCAGCCCTCCCGGTCGTTTCCGGTCTTCCTCGATGGTCCTCTCCTGGTTCACTGTCTCCTCCTGTTCTGCCGCTCCCGCGGCTCCCGTGGGCGAGCAAAGGCGTGGGGCGAGAAGCCCGTACCAACGAGCGATGTCCTGCGTTGCAAGGTTAGGTAGCGGCTGTTACGCTCCCGTCAGCAAAAAGGGGCGCATCCTGTAAGGGAAACGCCGGCTGACGTAACGCCTTCGTATGTTGTCAGGAGTTCGGTCGGATGCGGAGACCGCGCCGCTAGGAGAGCGTCACCTCGCGCGCGAAGAGCGCATCAATCGCCTCCCCGGCCTCTGCGGGCGTGACGAAGCAGACGCCCACGTGCGCGGGAGCCCCGTAGCGGCCGTGGTAGTCCGACCCGCCGGTCACGAAGAGACCGAACTCCCGCGCCGTCGCAAGGGCCCGGTCGACGTCGGTCGGCGCATGGTCGGGATGAAAGGCCTCGATGCCTGCGAGGCCCGCATCCACGAGCCGCGGCACCGCTGGCCACGAGTCCATCTGGCCAGGGTGGGCGAGCACCGCCGTACCCCCCTGCTCCACAATCGCATGGACCGCCTCGACGGCCGTCGGGTAGCCGATGTCGTGCGCCGCGACGCCCGACCCCTTGAAGAGGCTCTGGTAGAACCACTGGTACTCGGCATCGCGATATGGGAGATGCGTCAGCGCCTCCATGACGTGCTGCTTGTAGACGCCCATCGAGTCACGGGCCATCCGGATGACCTCATCGACGTCGAGCGTACGGCCCTCATGGGCGGCGCCCGAGCGCATGATGGCCCAGGCCTGCCAGAGGGTGTTGGCAGTCCGGGCACGCAGCGTCTCCGTCACAATCCGCTCGAGCGGCCCCACGCCACCGATGGTGGCCTCGAGTCCGTATCCCAGGACGTGGACCTTGCGGCCCGTCTCCGCGTCCGCGGCGGAGACCTCGACGCCGGCGAGCACGGGGAAGTCCATCCGGCGCGACCGCGCCCGGATAACCGAGAGCTGCGACAGACTGTCGTGGTCGGTGATGGCAATGCGTGCGAGGCCGCGGGCGCACGCCTGGTCAATTAGCTCAGCCACCGTCTTGGAGCCGTCGGAGAACGTCGAGTGCATGTGGAGGTCGTAGCTGCCAATCTCAGAGCGGTCCATGGCTACTCCCCCTCGCTCACGAAGCCCCCAGCCTGCATGTTGTACTCGCGGTCGCACACGCCCTCCATGAACTCGAGATCGTGGAAGATGCCGAGCATTGTGGTCCCCGATGCCTTGAGCTGCTCGATCAGGGTACGCACCTTGACCTTGCTCGCATTGTCGAGCGAGGCCGTGGGCTCGTCGAGCAAAAGCAGGCGCGGCCGGCGCACCATGGCGCGTGCGATGTTCAGGCGCAGCTTCTCCCCGCCCGAGAAGGTGTTGGGGTAGAGCTCCCACAGAGCGACGGGAAAGTCAAAGTGGTCGAGCATGCGCCTCGTCTCGGCCTCGGCATCGGCTGGGTCAGGAAACGCCTCGCTCGCGGACTGGAGCACGATGTCGTATGCCGTGGTGCGCGGCACGACATCAAGAAACTGAGACACGTATCCGATCTCGTAGCTGCGCAGCCAGACCATGCGCCGCTCATCGATCGTGGCGAGGTCCACGACGCCGAACGCGTCCGAGTCATAGAGAATCTGGCCGCTCTCGGGCAGGTTCGTGCGGTAGAGGCACTTCAGGATCGTGGACTTGCCCGAGCCGGAGCGACCCGTGATGCCCACGAACTCCCCGTGCCCCACGGCGAGCGAGATGTGCTCGCACCCACGCACGCGTCGACCAGCAGCGTGCAGCGTGAAGCCCTTCGAGAGGTCGCGGATGTCGAGCTGAGTTCCAGTCGCGGTGGCCATCTAGCGCACCTCCCCGTCGACGGCAAGCGCTGGTGCGTTGTTGGCCGTCTCCGCTATCGTGGCCGCATCGGTCGCAAAGCGTGCCGAGAGGGACGGTAGCGCCGGGTACCACATGCGCGACACCACGCGCCCGTCCACGAGCGTCGCGGTGATTACGGGGTAGCGGTGCCCGCCCTCCTCGACCTCGCGAATAACGAGAAGGTCGGCCTTCTTGCCCTCCTCGACGCTGCCGATCAGGTCGTCGACGCCCACGGCGTGGGCAGGGTTCACCGTGAGCATCGCGAACGCCTGCTCGAGCGGCAGCTTGAAGTCGTGGTGCAGGACAAAGGCGCTCTGGAGCATGGCCGTGGGGTAGTAGTCGGAGCACAGGACGCTCGCCATGCCATTCTCCACGGCCTCGCGGGCCGAGAGGTTGCCCGAATGGCTCTTGCCGAGCAGGATGTTAGGCGTCCCCATGACCGTTGCCATGCCACGCTTGCGGGCCGCGTCGGCGACCTCGAGGCTCACCGGGAACTCCGAGATCGTACAGCCGAGGTCGCGCATGAGATCAAGATGCTCGACCGAGTCGTCATCGTGGCTTGCGAGGGCGACGCCGTACTCCTGCGCCACGTCGGCAAGGTAGCGCAGCTGCTCGAAGGAGAGCTTGGGCGTCATCCGCTGCTCGGCGGCAATCGCCGCTGCCTCCTCGACGCTGACTTCGTGGTCCGAGCGAATCGAGCGCCGCCAGATCTCCAGGTCGCGGTACTGCCCCTGGCCCGGCGTGTGGTCCATGAAGGAGAGCTCGTCAATCTCGCCGGCACGCAGGTGACCCTCGACCTGGTCGACGAGATTCATATTGTCCACCTCGAGGCGCAGGTGGAGCCGGTGACGGATGAGGTGGACGCTTTTTCCCTCCGTGCGCTTGCAGCCAGCCACGAGCGCCATGAGCTTCTCGGTGTTCTCCCACTGGCGGACGGGCTTGACCTCCATGAAGTCGCGTCCGTATGCAGACAGCGAGTGATACATCGTCGTGATGCCATGGGCAAGAAGCTCGCGCTCGGCCTCGAACAGGGCCCCGGAGAAGTCCATGACCACCGTCGGTCGCGGGGAGATGACCGTCTCGATGTAGTCCGAATGGATATCCACGAGGCCGGGTGTGACGTAGCCGCCGTGGGCGTCGATGACACCGGCCCCGCAGGCGTCTACGTCCAGGGTTCCCTGCTGCCAGATATGCACGATGCGATCGGCCTCGACCACGACCTCATAACCAAAGAGGAGCCGGTCGGGCTGGATGACGATTCCGTTCCTGATGACGTACATGCAACCTCCTAGAGCAGCGAGTAGACGAGTTCCTGGGTGTAGACGTGCTGGGGATCCTGCATGATCTGGTCGGTGAGACCGTGCTCTATCACCTGGCCGTCCAACATGACGATCGTGCGATCGGACAAAAGCCGGATGACGCCCAGATCGTGCGAGACGACAACCATCGAGACGCCGAGGTCACGACGCAGCTGCAAGATGAGGTCGAGCACGCGCGCCTGGACCGAGAGGTCGAGTCCGGTGGTGACCTCGTCCAAGAAGAGCACAGGCGGCCGGTTAGAGAGCGCCTTGGCAATCTGCACGCGCTGCTGCATACCGCCAGAGAACTCCGACGGCGGATCCTGCTCGCGCCGGGCGGGAATTCTCACGCGCCCGAGAAGCTCCTCGCCACGGGCCACCATCTCGCCCACGTTGCGACTCCCGGCCGCGATCTGCTTCTCCGCAATGTTCGAGAGCGCCGAGAAGCTCATGCGCAGACCCAGGTAGGGATTCTGGTAGACCATACCGAAGATCGTGTCGCGGATGTGACGCTGCTGCTGGCGCGAGAGGCCAAAGCAGTTGGTCGCGCCGCCGTCGAAGGCCGCCACGCGCAGGTCGCCAGCCGTGGGCGTCTGGTCGAAGTAGAGGCATTGCATGAGGGTCGACTTGCCCGACCCGGACTCTCCCACGATGCCCAGGATCTCGCCGGGATGCACCTCGAAGGAGACGTCACGCACGGCATGGACCGCACCGCAGCGCGGGCAGATGTTGCGCTCGAGCAGGTTGCTCGAATCGTCGCAGTAGGGGCAGCCAGCTCCGAACCGACGCGAGAGGTGAGAGACGGAGAGGACCGGTGCCTCCTCGACATAGGTGTGTCGCACGGGCACAGGCAGCTCCGAAACGTTGACGTCGCTCACTGCGGGTCACCTCCCTTCTCGGCAGCGACGCGTGCAGCGGCTGCATGGCGCGCGCAGAAGTCGGTGTCGGAGCACTGCCAGACGCGCTCGCCCGTCGCGGGGTCCACGGTCTCAGTCATGTAGACGCTGGTTGCCCCGCAAACGTGGCATCGTTTGCCCGAGAAGTCCTCGCGCACGAAGGGAAAGTCATCGAAGGCCAAAGACACCACGTGCGTGTGGGGCGGGACGGCATATATCTTTTTCTCGCGGCCCGCACCAAAGAGGAAGAGGTTGTCGGCGTCTTCCAAGCGGGGGTTGTCAAAGCGCGGGATGGGACTCGGGGCCATGACGTAGCGCCCGCCGACCATGACGGGATGATCCGCGTCGGTCGTCGTGGTCCCATAGCGTACGATCTGCTCGAAGAGCTCCAGGTAGGCACCCGTATACTCAGCTTCGGCGTGAAGGCGGCAGGTCACGGTCTCACGTGGCTCGTAGGTACGCAGGGGCTCGGGCGTGGGCACCTGCAGGACCATGAGCTGATTGCGGGTGAGCGGCGTCTCGGGGATGCGGTGGCGACTCTGGATGAGAGTGGCGCGCCTAGTGTCGCTTGTCGTGGCCACGCCCGTGGTCTGCCGCACGAGGCCGCGGATGGACACGGCGTTCACCGAGTCGTCCGCTCCCTGGTCGATGACCTTGAGCACGTCCGCGGGACCGATGCAGGCGAGCGTGACCTGCAGCCCACCTGTGCCCCAGCCACGGGCGATCGGCATCTCGCGGCTCGCGAACGGCACCTGGTAGCCGGGAATGGCCACGCCCTTCAGGATCGCGCGGCGGATCTCGCGCTTGGACCCCTCGTCGAGGAAGGCGAAGTTATAGGTGTTACGCATCGGCCTCGCCTCCCTTCTCGCCGCTCGCATGAACGTGCGCCGAGCGCAGGGCGCTATCGAGCTTGGACTGAAACGTCACGTAGTGGGGTAGCTTGAGGTGGCTAATGAAGCCCATTGCCTCGACGCCGTCGATGTGGGTGAGTACGAACTCCTGGTCTTGCGTGGGGTAGCGCACGTCGTCGGCGCGCAGCGAGTGATCGAGGACGCTCATCGCGATGGCCTTGGATTCGTCGGAGCCCATCACGAGACCGTAGCCCACGTCGAGGGCGCTGCGGTGGACGCCGTCTTCCTCCTCGTCGCAGGTGATGAGGCTCTCGACCTCGCAGACGGGAAGCGACCCCAGGTAGTAGGCATCGTCCTGATCACCCACAGACGCTCCGGGGCCGTCGATGGTCACCGGCACCGTCCCGCGTCGCAGCTCGCCCACCGTGGGATGCGAGAGGCCAAAGCCGCGGATGGCCGCGTAGCCGAAGGCGACAACGGCCTGCGTGAGACCGCGCGAGAGGGCCTGGAGGATTATCGAGCGCGGGGCAGGGAACGACAGGGGCGCCTTGGTGAGGTCTATCGGCTGCGTATCGTCCGGCTCTACGGTGCGCACCATGTCGAGGGAACGTAGGTAGTCGAGGACCTTGGGGAGGCTAACGTCAGCATCGCGCCTCTCGCTCGCGTCGGCGTCCGCCATGTCAGACAGCTCTTCCTCGACTTCGATCAGACGCGCACGCACGTCGGCATCGGACTCCTCGGTAAGGCCAAAGTCGATGAGACGATGGCTGTAGTCTCGCGTGGCACCGAGGACCTGACCGCCCGGCACGTCCTTGAAGGCAGCCGAGATACGGCGGTTTACCTGCATGTCATTCGTGTCAATCGTGTGCGAGACGTAAAGTCGTTCGAGGGTGGAGCGATAGGCGCGCACGAGGAAGACCGCCTCCTCCACGGAGCCACGCGCCTGCTTGACGGCCGTGGCAGCCACCTCGGGACACCACAGCGACCCTTCGGACTGGACCTGCTCCACCAGTTCGGGCAGGACCTGAGCGATGAGATCGACGTCGATCGAGCGCCCAGGCGAGACGCGTCGGCGTTCGAGGAGGTCGAGCGAGGCGTCAATCGCCTCGTGCCCTCCTGAGACCGCTACATAGCCCATGAGCGCACCTCCTCTCCTGAGATGCCCATCCGCGTGAGGCGAGTGCTTCTCGGCACACAGGCGATATGGCCGGCGCCGTCAACGAGAACGAGGTCAACGCCGAGCGGAAACTCATCAACACGCGCGTTGCGGGCCGCCAGGACGTCGTCGCGATCGCACTCCAGCTCGCAGGTGCCGTCGATGCCAGGACCCACAAGCGTCCAGCGAACGTGCTTTGTGGACTCCGTTCTGGACCCGATGCGCACGCCCGAGGCATCGGTCCCCATAAGAACCGTGCACTCCACGACACAGGTGGCCCCCAGGTGGGGCGAGGCAAGCGTGCCGGACCGCACCGCCCGCACGGCAGTCGCGGCATCCTCACCCGCGAGCGCGAGCGGAACCACGCAGAAGGCTGCCTCCTCAAGCGGACGTGCGAGGGCGTGCGTACGCTCGCCGAGCTCGCGCGTGGCATCATCGCTCTGCGCACCGGCCACGCGCACCGTGGTCCCCGCGTCGAGGACCACGTCGAGCACGCACACGGTCTGGGGCAACAGGCCTGCCCGTGCGGCGCAGGAGAACGCCTCGTCGTCGGATATGGAGAGAAGCGCCAGCTCTCCGGGACGCGCCGTCGCATCGAGCAGCGCGCGGAAGTTCTCCTGCAGGTAGAAGGAGCGCACGTCAGCCGCATCGTCGCGGGGGAAGATCACGTCTCTCTCGCTCATCGCGCCACCACCTGAACCGACATGTCCTGTCCGCCCATCGTGTCAAAGGAGACGCGTGACGTCCCCGTCAGCGCGGCCTCGTGCACCCGACGGGCCGCCAGGTCGTGCTCGGCCGACGCGATGCCCTCCTCGATGGCGCCCGCGCAGGCGAGCGGGACAAGGAGCGCGCAGGCCGCGTCGACCACGGCCAAGGCGCGGGCCAGCTCGGCGTCGGAGCCCAACACGACACCCAGTCCCTCCGTCTCGCCGATGCGAACGCGACTCTCGCTCATGAGCGCCTCGCCGAGGTAGAATCTTGAGCCCCGCGCCGTCTCGCGGACCTCGCACATGACGAGGCCCTGACGCGGACGGGCGAGGTCGGTGGCCTCGACCTCGCTGCACACGAGGGCGGCAAGGCCGAGAGCCACGGCTCTGTCCGACTCCACCAGGACCTCCGTCCTCCTTCTCCGAGAAATCATTGAACGAACTCCTTACTGCCGAATGATGCCAAGCGTCCCGCGCCCCGAGGGTGCCGGCCCCTAGGCATCGGGGTTGATGATGTAACGGCGACGCAGACGCACCGAGACGAACTCGAACACGAAGGCCGCGATGATGCACACGTAGACGATCACGCCGACCTCGTGGAGGTTGTAGTAGCGCGTGCCCGCCTGGTAGAGCTGGAACCCGATGCCGCCTGCACCGGCAAAGGCGCCTACGGCGACGGCGTTGGTGAAGTTGATCTCGAAGCGGATGAACGTCCATGAGATGAGCTTGGTGATCGTCGCCGGGCAGATGGCCTGGAAGACAACCTGCCAGAAGCTCGCGCCCGCGGCACGCAGGGCCTCAATCGTGCCCTCGTCAATCTCCTCGATGGACTCCGAGTAGCTCTTGGTCAGATAGGCGATTGAGTGGAACGAGATGCCGAGGACCGCCGCCTCTGACCCCAGGCCGATGGCCACCGTGAAGACGAGAACCCACAGAATCGTGGGGATGGAGCGGATGACGGCGATGAAGCCCTTGACCACGTTCGAGACGGCCACGCTCGAGAGGTTGGCGGACGCCGCAAGGGCCAGGAGGAACGACACCACAGCCGACAGGACCGTGCAGATGAGGGTCACGCTGATCGTGGAGAGCGTGGAGGCGAAGACGGTCACCCAGGTAAAGTGGTTGGCGCCCAGCGGGGGGACGAGTGCCGGCTCAAGCATCATGGCCACGAAGTCCGACCCCGCCTGCTGAGTAGCCCGCGCGAGGTCGACGGTGCCGTACTGCATGCGAGCGAAGGTCACGAAGGTCAGCGCCACGAGGACCGCGAGCGTGATGCCCACGGAGGGGTTGCGACTCTTGCGCGAGGTCAGGCGGAGGGAACCGCGCGGGCCGCGCTCGACGACGGCTGCCGCGCCGCGGGAGAGCGAGAGGGTTGCCATCTAAATCATCGACCTCCTCGCACGGTTGGAGACCGTTTCGATGAGCAGGACCACCGCGATTGTCACCACAATCACGAGGCCCGCGCGATCGTAGCGGAAGGAGTTGTAGTAGATCTGGAACACGAAACCGATTCCCGTGCCCGTGAGCAGGCCGATGAGGGTGGCCGAACGGATGTTGGTCTCCACCATGTAGAGCATCCAGCTCATGAGGTCGGCCACGGCGAGCGGAAGTCCCGCCTGGAAGACGATCTGCCAATAGGAGGCTCCGCAACTCCTGAGTGCCTCGACGGGCCCAGTGGGAATCTCGTCGAGCGTATCCAAGAAGAAGCGAGTGAGCTCGCCGAACGTAGTCAGGAACAGGGCCAGGAACCCCGTGAACTCGTTCTGCTTGAACGACAGGAGAAGAAGCATCGCCCAGGCAATCACGGGGACGTTGCGAAAGACACTCGCCACGACGCGGATGACCCCGCGTACGAGGGGGTTCTCGACACCCACGGTCGAAGAGCCCAGGACCGCGAGCACGATGCCGAGCATGGCCGAAAGCACCGTGGCCGCCACCGAATCGAGGACCGTCGAGATCGTCTGCGCGACGATGACGGGGAGCTCGCCGAGGGAGCTCCCCGTGGGGAAGAAGTTCTGAAACATCCAGACGAAGGCGAACGGGATGGACGAGAGGGCGTAACCCAGGCTGAAGTTCGTGACGAGAGAGCTGGCCTGGAAGATCACGACGATCGCCGCAATCACGCCCAGCGTGACGAGCTGGCGATGGCGGAACCACGCGAGGTCGACCGTGGGGCGCGTCGGTGCGGGGGTTACGCCCGCGGCATCGGCGGCCACTACAGGGCCTCCGCGTGGGCGATGAGCGGACCGGCCGCAGGGGCGGTGCGCCCGGAGGCCGCGGCGTCCGGGGCCAAGTCGAGCCCGACCTCGTCGTCGTTGCCGTAGATGTCGCGAATTACCTCGGTCGTGCAGGAGCTGGGCACGCCGTCGAAAACCTTCTCGCCGGCATGCAGGCCCACGATGCGATCGGAGAACTCGAGGGCGAAGTCCACCTGGTGCAGGTTCACGATGCAGCAGATGCCCCGCTGGCGCGAGACGCGCCGCAGGTACTCCATTACCATGCGCGAGCTCTTGGGGTCCAGACTAGCGATCGGTTCGTCGGCCAGGATGATCTTGGGGTCCTGGATGAGCGAGCGGGCGATTCCCACGCGCTGCTTCTGGCCACCGGAGAGCTGGTCGGCGCGACGGTAGGCAAGCGCGCCAAGCCCCACCTCGTCGAGCAGCTCGAACGCGCGAACCTTCTCGTCCTCGCTGTACAGGCCGAGCGACCCGCTCACGGTACCCTTGTAGCCCAGGCAACCGTGGAGCACGTTCTGGATGGCCGTCATGCGATACACGAGGTTGTAGTTCTGAAAGATCATCGCAATCTGCCGGTGGATGGGACGCAGCTTGCCGCGGCGCAGATGCGTGATGTCCTCGCCGCCGAAGCGCACCCTGCCCGCCGACGGCTCGATGAGCCGATTGATGCAGCGCAGAAGCGTCGACTTTCCGGCACCCGAGGGCCCAATCACGGAGACGAGCTCGCCAGGTGCGGCCTGGAGGTCAACGCCGTAGAGGGCGGCCGGCTGCTGGCCGTCGCCGCGACGAGCGTCGTAGCGCTTACCCAGTTCGCTGACCTCGAGCAGGGAACCCCGCGCTGTCATAGTCTCGCCCATGGCTAGTCCATCGCGCGGATGGGATCATACCAGTCGTTGTCCACGACGATGAAGCCGGCCGTGTCGCCCCGGCTCCAGACGGCACCGTTGTTCTTCTCGTCCTTGGGAGCAAAGAGCAGCTCGTCGTTGGAGGTCTCGTCGGAGGTGAGGCCGGCCACGAGCTTGTCGATGATGTCCTGGGGCACAACCTCGGTGTTGACGGCAATCGGGCCGTTCAGGACCGGCGTGACCTGGATGATGCCGAAGCTCTTGCCCTGCACGCGGTCGAAGGGCTGGGAGGCACCGTCGGTCACCTTGAAGACCTGGCCAGCCGAGTTGGCCTTGTCGCGGTCGGTCGTGGGAACGTCGAGGTACATGTCCACGTCGACGTCATCGAAGGCCGCCACGTCGGCGTCACCCTGGAGCAGGTTGACGGCCGAGCCAGGATGCGAGTTGCCAAAGAGCACCTGCGAGAAGAACCCGGGGGTCGTGAGATCGTCGGTGGACTTCACGTCATCGGGGAAGACCTTCATGATCACGTTAGAGGGTACCTTGAAGCCCGAGGTAGACGATGCCGAGACGAAGCTCATGCGCTTGCCCTTGATGTTCTTGATCGAGTAGCCGGTGGCGTCGGAGGAGTCGACGTAGCTCGACAGCTCGTCGGCCGGCACGGCGATGCGGCTGAAGTACTTGGCACCGTCGAGGCCACCGTCGGTGTCGGAGGTAGTGACGAGGGGGAGAACCTTGTCGTTCTTCTTCTGGGCCTGAATAAAGCCCTCGGCGCCCATGTTGGCGAGCTGGGCCTTGCCCGAGGCGATGGCCTCGATGGCCACGTTGTAGTCGGTCGTGGTCATGAGCTCCACGGGGATGCCTGCGTACTCCTCGAGAACCTTACCGAACTCCGCGCGGCCGGCGTCGAAGTCAGCGGAGGACTCGTTGGGTAGCCAGACCATGGTCAGCTTGTCGAGCGAGGTCGTGCTGGTGTTGGCGCTGCTGCATCCGGAAAGCGCGAGGCCTAGCCCCAGAGCCGATACGCCAAACGTGCCGAGAAACATGCGACGAGACATCCGTACCTTCGTGAGATCTTCCACCATGTGCTCCCTTCGAGACCCACCAGAGGGTCTTCCTCTACGGACGTTGCCTAGACTATGGACGGAGAGAATGTTAGACACGGAGTGGGTGGCCCCGGCGCGTCTCGGCGGCTCTTACGCGGCTCTTACGAGGCCTTACGCTTATGGGACACGCAGCACACAGAGGGACGCGAACGGCTGACGCACTGCCGACAAGATGCTGACGAGATGCGCAGCCTCGGCGCTGCGGGCACGTAGGGTGCCGGGGTCCTCAAGGGCGCTGCTCTTGGTGGTCACCAGGCAGAGCACCACGCACTGATCCATGCCGGCTGGCAGGTGGCGCAGATGGGACCGCCGGCAAGCGGGAGGTGGAAACGGAACGAGAAGGGCCAACCCTCCAAGTTCGGGGGTTGGCCCTCTGCTGCCTCTTGACAGAAGCGTCCACCTATCAGCTCCCGCTGGCCATAGGCTATTACTATAGTGTTTGCACAACATGTGCAGTAATCGCGCCACGGGTGCGGCGGAACAAACGTGCCCTATGAAGGCGCGTAAACCTGGAAAAGATACCTGTCACCTTTTCCAGGTTCACCTCGGTTCACGCAGGCACGCGTGCGGGTAGACTGGTGGCGTTCACTCGTGTACCAGCTTGGGGGCTCGCTCATGGATCTCAACGTACTTGCCATCATATTATTCGGCGTCGCCATCGCCTACCTCGTGGGCGTCAGCTTTGCCCGTCGCGTCATCCTTGGCAAGGTGCACCGCTTTCTCCAGCACAAAGACCCGCAGGGCGCGCTCGACTACCTTGACAAGCCCGGGGTTCGCTTTGCCATGCCCGCGTTCAACCGCGAGCACATGCGCCTCAACGCCTTCCTCTTCATGGGCAAGACCGACAAGGTCTCGCAGTGCTTCGACAGCCTCCTCACCATGCGCACGTCAAAGGCCCAGCGCCAGGACGTGCTGGTGAGGGCCTTCCAGTTCTATATGCAGGAGGAGCACTTCAAGGACGCAAAGGTCATTCTCGACGAGATCAAGGCCACCTTCGATACAAAGCTCGCCTCGGACTGCGAACGCTCCTATGACGTCTTCGCGCGCAAGGACACGAGCCACATCGCCGAGATGGAGGCCGAGATCGAGGGCGCCCCGTATGCGAAGAAGGCCAACCTCGCCTACCTTCTCACCGCAAGCTATGCCAACGCCAACGACGAGAAGAGCAGCGAGAAGTGGCAAAGGTACGCCGATAGGCTCTTTGCAAACCCGCCCGAGAAGAAGTAGCGAGCGGCGAGACACCCGGATTTCTCCACGATGCCCCGCCGCTTTCACATTGGCCGCAGGTACTACTCGTTGTCTCCGCCGGTTGCCTTGGTCGCGCTCGTCGCGCTGCCGGCGTCGCTCGCCCCGCGCCACTTCCAGTCGGTGAAGTCCGGGTGGTCATAGCCGTTGTCCACCGCGTACTGGAATGCGTCCTCGCGGAACTGCTCCCACGCGGCGATCTTCTCGGCCCACCTCTCAGGGTCGAGCATGCGAAGCGCGTCGGCGGCAAGAGCCCAGCGGTCCATGTCGTTCAGGCGCAGCATGTCGTACGGCGTGGTCGTGGAGCCCTTCTCCTCATAGCCGTGAACGTTCCAGCTGTCGTGGTTCGGGCGGTTCCAGATGAGGCGGCGAACCGTGCCGGGATAGGCGTGGAAGGCAAAGAGCACGGGCCTGTCGGCGGTGAAGAGCTCAACGAACTGCTCGTCGGAGAGGGCCTGGTCGTTCTCGCAGGCGTTCTGGATCTTGAGCAGCTCCACCACGTTGACGAGGCGGACCTTGACGCCCAGGCCGTCGAGAAGGTCGAGCGCGGCCATGCACTCGCCCGTGGGAACGTCGCCGCAGCAGCCGAGCACGATGTCGGGCTCCTCGCCTCTCGTCGTGTTGGACGCCCACTTCCACTCGGCAGCGCCAGCGGCCAGCTCATCGCGCGCCTCGTCGAGCGTGAGCCACGTGGGCGCCGGCTGCTTGCCTGCAAAGATTGCGTTCACGCAGTTGGTGGACGTGTATGCACGCTCCGCCACGGCCAGCAGCAGGTTGGCGTCGGCCGGATAGTAGATGTTCACCACGTGGTCGTTGTTGAAGCTCTTGTTGAGGAGGATGTCAACGAAACCAGGGTCCTGGTGCGAGAAGCCGTTGTGGTCCTGACGCCAGACGTGGCTGGAGAGCAGCATGTTGACGGCGGAGATGGGCTTGCGCCAGGGGATGTGACGCACGGTTGCCTCGAGCCACTTGCAGTGCTGGTTGACCATCGAGTCAACGAGGTGGACGAAGCTCTCGTAGCTCGACCAGAGGCCATGTCGGCCGGTGAGGACGTAGCCCTCGAGAAGCCCCTCGCACTGATGCTCGGAGAGCTGCTCGATGACGTTGCCCACGGGCGCGAGGTGCTCGTCGTTTGCGGGATCGTCGTAGACGCCGCCACCGAACCACTGCTTGTCCGTGACTTGGTAGCTGGGCTGCAGACGATTGGAGGCCGTCTCGTCGGGTCCGAAGATGCGGAACATGTCGCGGTTGTTGTTGATGAGCTCGGCGGTGTACTCGCCCAGCACGCGCGTGGCCTCGGTGGCTCCAAAGCCATGACCCTTGTGCTCGACGTCAACCTCGTACGTGCGGATGTCAGGCAGAACGAGGTCTTGGAGGAGCAGGCCACCGTTGGCATTGGGGTTGGCACCAAGGCGAAGCTCGCCCTGTGGCATGAACTCGGTAACCTCCGGACGGACGGCACCCTTGCCGTCAAACAACTCCTCGGGCTCATACGACTCGAGCCAGCCCTTGAGCACCTGGAAGTGGGCCTCGGTGTCGCGCGCGGAGGCGAGGGGCACCTGGTGCGCACGCCAACTGCCCTCGGTCTTCTTGCCATCGATCTCCTTGGGGCAGGTCCAGCCCTTGGGCGTGCGGAAGATGATCATCGGATAGAACGGGCGCGACGCATCGCCGGCGGCGGCGCGCTGCTTGATCGCGCAGATCTCGTCGAAGACGGCCTCGAGAAGCGCGGCGAAGCGACGATGGATGGAGAGATGGTCCTCGTCATCGAAGCCGGCGACGAAGTTGTACGGGTGGTAGCCCATGCCCCGGAAGAACTCGTCACGCTCGCCGTCGGAAATACGCGCGAGGATCGTGGGGTTGGCGATCTTGTAGCCGTTGAGGTGCAGGATGGGCAGGACGATGCCATCGGTGAGCGGATCCATGAACTTGTTGGTCTGCCAGGACGTGGCGAGCGGGCCCGTCTCGGCCTCGCCATCACCCACCACGGCAACGGCGAGCAGCGACGGGTTGTCGAGAACCGCACCGTAGGCGTGGGAGAGAACGTAGCCAAGCTCTCCGCCCTCATGGATTGAGCCAGGGGTCTCGGGCGCGTAGTGGCTGGGAATGCCACCGGGGTAGGAGAACTGGCGGAAGAACTTCTGAAGGCCCTGCTCGTCATCGGTAATCTGGGGCTTGATCTCACGATAGGTGCCATCAAGCAGGGATTGCGAGGTGCCGGCAGGCCCGCCGTGGCCAGGGCCCATGAGGAAGACGGCGTTCTGGCCGTGGTCGTGGATGAGGCGGTTGACGTGGCCAAAGAGGAAGTTGACGCCTGGCGTGGTTCCCCAGTGACCCACGAGGCGGTACTTGACGTCCTCGCGCGAGAAGCCGTCGTGCATGAGCGGGTTGGAACGCAGGTAGATCTGACCTATGGAGAGGTAGTTGGCCGTGCGCCAGTACCTATCGACCCAAGCCACCTCCTCCTCGCTGACGGGCTCGTTGAGCTTCTTCCAGGGGGTGCCGATGACTGGCTGTGCCATGTGCTTCTCCTTCGTTGGGATACTACCTGCGTTGTCGTCGGGGATAGTATACAGAGTAAATCGTTTTACCTACCTCAGAGTACGATACCAAAAGCGATTTCTATCACGAACTACACGATTGTTCTGCCGTGGTGGTGCGCAAGACAACCAGAGACCGTCCGCGCCATCGTCTCCTATTTCCGCATCAGCGAGAAAGTCATGCGGGTGCGCATCGAAAACGGGTGCTCGGGCGTGATGATGGGACTCGGCCACTCGGGATGGTGAATGGAATCGGGAAAGAGCTGCGCCTCGAGGCAGACCGACCCCTGTGGCGAGTAGTGCGCCCCGCCCTTGCCGCCGTCGCAGTCGAGGAAGTTCGACGTATACACCTGCAGACCCGGTCGATCGGTGTCAACGTCCATCACGATGCCGGTCTCGTCTCCCACGAGCCTTGCGGCGCGTGCGTACGTGCAGCCCGCATCCAGCACGAAGTTGGTGTCGTACGTAGCGCCCGTCTCGCCCAACGCACGTAAGGAGCGAAAGTCGTTATCGGTGCCTGCCACCGGGGCAATCTCGCCCGTCGGCACGATCTGGGGTCCAGGGACGGTATAGCTCTCGGCGATCACCTGCAGGAGGTGTCCCATCGCTGACCCCGCCGCATGACCGTTGAGGTTGTAGTAGCCGTGATGGATGATGTTGGCGAGCGTGGGCTCGCTCGGCCTGGCACTCACGCGAACCTCGAGCGCATGGCCCACGAGTTCGTAGGTCACCAGCACGTCGAGCGACCCCGGAAATCCCTGGTCGCCCGCCCTGCTCTTAAGCGCAAGCGTCACGTGTGCGACATCCTCCTCCACCACGTCAAACTCGCGGCTCGTCCACGAGTCGGGACCGGAGTGGTTATTGTTCTCGCCATCATTTGCCGCAAGCTGGTACGAGACGCCGTCAAGCGTGAAGCGAGCGCCGGCCGTTCGGTTTGCCACACGCCCCACGATTGCCCCGACGTTCTGCTCGTTGTGCCGGTAGGCAGTCAGGTCATCGAATCCGAGCGCCACGTCGACCATCTCGCCAGCGCGTCCCGGCACCTCCAGCGAGACGAGCGATGCACCCGTGGTGACGATTCTTGCCATGATGTTTTTGTTATCAAGGACGATACTTCTCATGTGTAATCTCCAACCACTTGTGAAATGTCGCTAGTGTAGCGTTTTACCTATGGTTCTCTTTCCTTAAGCTGCACACGTTCGAAAGCTCGTCTGAAGGGATGGGGCATGTCGACAAAGGTGACGCTCAGAGACATCGCAAACGAGGTCGGGCTCTCGCCCACGTCCGTCTCGCTCGTGCTCAACGATCGACCGTGCAAGGTCTCCGAGGCGAGCAAGCAGCGCATCAGGGAGGCGGCGCGACGCAAGAACTACGTGCCCAACCAGATCGCTCGCAGCCTCGTGATGCAGCGCTCCGACACGCTGGGGCTCATTGTTCCCAACATCGAGAGCCGCTTCTTCTCGTCGCTGGCAAGCAGCCTCGAACGAAGGTGCCGCGACCACGGCTACGCTCTGTTCATCACCAACTCCGAGAGCACCGAGAGCGACGCCGACCTCGTGCGGCTGCTCATGAACCGCGGCGTGGACGGTCTCTTCATCGTGGTCTCTGACGAACTTTCCACGGACGCCCGCCTCGTCAGCGCCCTGGGACAGCTGTCCGTACCGTTCGTGATGGTCGACCGCGTGATTGACGGGGTGGTGGGCGACCGCGTGCGCTTCAACAACGAGGAGGGCGGCCACCAGGCTACCGAATACCTGCTGGACAACGGCCATGAGTGCATTGCCTGCCTCGTGAACAAGGACTCCAACACCGGACGTGCGCGCATGGATGGTTACGAGCGCGCACTCCGCGAGCACGGCATCGAGCCTGACCCGACGCTCGAGCTGCAGACGAACTACTACATAGATGATGCGTTCGAGGCTTCCGCGGCACTTCTCGACACGGAGGCCACCGCCGTCTTTGCGAGCTCCGACAACATCGCGCTCGGTCTTCTCAAGCGACTCTTCTCCAAGGGCCTGCACGTTCCCGAGGACTACTCCGTGGTGAGCTATGACAACTCCGCCGCCGACGCCCTCTTCGAGCCGGCCCTGACGTCGATCGAGCAGAACGTGGCAGAGCTCTCCGACGTCGCCTTCGAGGTCATGCTCAGGCGCATTGCGGAAAAGGACGGTGCGACCCCTCCCGTCGAGCGAATTCTCGAACCCAAGCTCGTGGTCAAGGCGTCCGTGGCATAGAGCCATCACCAGAATCATCACCTTACAGCTGACGTACGCTCTTGCGTTCTATGAGACTCGTACCGATGTGCAGTACGCGCGTGTAGTCGCTCGGCTTGTTGATCACGTCGAGAATGCCCTGCACGGCCATCTCGCCCATCTCCTGGTTGGGGACGTGCATCGTCGTGAGCGGCGGGTTGGCTATCGTCGCAAACGAGAGGTCGTCAAAGCCTATGAGAGAGATGTCATCAGGCACCGCGAGCCCACGCTCCGAGAACGCGCGCATGCATCCGAAGGCCATGATGTCGTTCTCGGCAAAGAAGGCCGTAGGCAGCTTCGGGCTCGTCCTGAGCCAGGCGAGCATTCCCTCGTACGACGTACTGACCTTGGTGCCCACCGCCACGCGGAAGTCCGGATTGATCGGCAGGCCGGCCTCGCGCATGGCGCGACGCCATCCCCGCTCGCGAAGCGGAAAGTTGCGGATGCGATACGAGCCCGCGATGTAGCCAATTTCGCGGTGACCGTGCTCGATGAGATAGCGAGTGGCACGATACGACGAGGTCTCGTTTGACATGACGATGGCGTCGAGCGGGATGCGGTCGCTTGTTCCGTCAACGACGACGAGCGGTGTCTCCGGATTGCTGAACAGGTCATAGTCCTCTTCGGCCATCTCGGTTCCGAGAAGGATGACGGCGCTGTTCGTGTTGTGGATGATGTCGGAGGCCTGCGCGGCGGCACTCACGCGATCTCTGAGCTCGAGCGTGGTGAACGAGGTCCTGACTCCCTCCGCCTGCGCCTTTACGGCTATGCCGTTGATGACGCCCGTGTGAAAGGTCCCCTCGTCGAGAACCTCGCCGGTCTTGCGAGCCATCACGAAGTTGATGTTGCTGATGTGCCCCTGGCGCGTGTAGCCAAGGTCTCTAGCCGTCCGGAGTATCGCCTCTGCCGTGACGGTGTTCACACCGCGTTTATGGTTGAGGGCGTTTGAAACCGTTGCAGGGGAAAACCCAGTCTGGCGGCTTATCTCTCTGACTCCGACGTTCTTCATCGCCTGCCTCCCCTGCGTGCCGTATATAAACATATTACAAAACGTCTCTCGCAAATACGGCGAGTCTTTTGCGACATGCAGGACAATGCGTCCGTAATAAAAAGCCTTCCGTCCAGACGCCGCCCGACTCTCCTCGTAGAGGCCGCCCCGTGCTACCTCTGCCCGTAGTAGGCGTTGGGTCCGTGCTTGCGCTGATAGTGCTTGTCCTGGAGGTACTGCGGCGCGGGCGCGGCGCCTGGCGCAAGCATCTCGGTGCGCGCCGCCATCTTGGCCACCTCGTCGAGCACGACGGCATGGTAGACCGCCGCCGCGGCGTCCTTGCCCCAGGAGAAGGGGCCATGGTTGCGCACGAGACATCCGGGCTGCGCCATGGGATCGAGTCCCTCGAACCCCTCGACGATCACGCGCCCGGTATTGAGCTCGTAGGCCTCCGCGATCTCCTCCCTGGTAAGTCCGCGCATGCAGGGAACCTCGCCGTAGAAGTAGTCGGCCTGGGTGGTGCCGTAGCACGGAATGGATCGTCCGGCCTGGGCCCAAGCAACGGCCCAGCTCGAGTGCGTGTGCACCACGCCACCGATGGACTCGCCCCAAGCCCTGTAGAGACAGGCATGCGTAGGCGTGTCGGACGACGGGTTGAGCTCGCCCTCCACGACGTTGCCGTCGAGGTCGCAGACGACAAGGTCCTGCGGCTGCAGCTCGTCGTAGTCCACTCCGCTCGGCTTGATCACGAAAAGGCCCCTCTCCCGATCCAAGCCCGAGGCGTTGCCCCAGGTGAAGACCACGAGCCCGTGCTTGGGCAAGTCCATGTTGGCCTCATAGACCTCATCGCGAAGTTCCTTGAGCATCATGATGTGACAGATCCCCTCTGGCTGACGTGCGGGATGACGAACCCCGCACCGCACCCATCGTTTTTACAATGCGAGCTCGGCGGCATTGATGTGCTTGAAGTGCTCGAGGTACGCCTTGAACCCATCGACGTCGGCGGGATCGGGGCTGATGGTGACACCGCTCATTCCCGCGAACACCTTGGCGTCGAGGTAGTCGGCGAGAGACTCACCATCGTCCTTGTTGAGCATGAACGACGCGGCAACCGCCTGGCCCCAGGCGCCTCCCTCGCCCGCCGTCTCCATGACGGTCACGGGAGCGTCGAGCGCAGCGGCAAGCAGGCTCTGGGCAACTTTCGGCGTCTTGAAGATGCCGCCGTGGCCATAGAGCTTGTCAATGCGCACACCCTCGGCACGCAGGGCCTCGTTGCCCACGGCAAGTGCGCCGAAGGCGGACATGATGTTCATGCGCATAAAGTTGGCAATGGTAAACCGCGCGTTCTGACCACGCACGAAGAGCGGATGGCCCACGCTGACACCCATGACCGTCTCACCCGACACGAAGGGAATCGAGGCAAGCCCGCCGGCGTCCTTGTCGGCCCCGAGCGCCGCGTTGAAGAGCGTCGTGTAGATGGATCCCTTGTCCACGGGCTGTCCCATCGCCTTGCTGTAGTCGGCGAGAAGATCGACCCAGTCGTTTATGTCGGACGTGCAGTTGTTGCAGTGGACCATGGCCACAGGGTCGCCGACGGGCGTGGTCACGAGGTCGATCTCGGGCACCATGGCGTCTGCCAGCGCATGCTCGAGCACCACCATCGAGAAGACCGAGGTGCCCGCACTCACGTTGCCCGTGCGCTGAGCGACGGAGTTCGTGGCGATCATGCCCGTGCCCGCATCGCCCTCGGGCGGACAAAGCGGACATCCCGGTTCGAGGTCGCCCACAGGATCGAGCAGTCGCGCACCGTCCGACGTGAGATGACCGGCGCACTCCCCTGCCACGAGCACGCGCGGCAGCAGGTCCTCGACCTTCCATGCAACGCCGTGCTCCGCCACGCGAGCGTCGAACCTCTCGATCATGGCGCGGTCGTAGTCCTTGGTCACGGAGTCGATCGGGAACATGCCGGAGGCGTCGCCCACCGAGAGGCAGTCCTCGCCCGTAAGAAGCCTGTGCGCATAGCCCGCGAGCGTCGTAAAGGAGGCGATATGCGACACGTGCTCCTCGCCGTCAATGACGGCCTGGTAGATATGGGAGACGCTCCACCGCTCGGGGATGTGAAACGAGAAGAGCTCGGAGAGCTCATGGGCGGCAACCGTTGTCGTCGTGTTGCGCCAGGTGCGGAAAGGCACGAGCAGCCTGTCAGCGTCATCAAACGGCAGGTATCCATGCATCATCGCCGAGACGCCCATGGCGCCGAGAGAGCGCAGCGTCACGCCATACCGTCTCTTCACGTCAGCCTTGAGCGACGCGTAGGCGGCCTGGATGCCCGAGATGAGCTCGTCCTGGGCATAGGTCCAATACGTTCCGTCAAACGTGTTCTCCCAGTCGAACGTGCCGATGGCGATGGGGTTGTCATCGGAATCGTCGAGCACGGCCTTGATGCGCGTCGATCCGTACTCGATCCCAAGGGTGGTCTTGGCGCCCTCGATGTCCTGGAGTATCTGCTCTGTCGTCTTTGCCATCTCTCCTGCTCCTCATGAGTCCGGCCGCGACCCTGCGTGGTCGCGGCCGGCACGGATTTCTTCGTCACCAAGCGGGCCGCGTGGTACTAGTGGTAGAAGACCTCGCCGAGCTTGAGGTCGCGCTGGAAGTCACGCAGGTTGGTGTTGGCGTCGATGACCACGGACTCGATGCCCATGGCGTCGGCCCAGTCGATCATCTGGTCCGCCGAGAGGTCATACGACATCGCGGTGGTGGGCGCCGCCCGCGTAGATCCAGGCAGTCGTGCCGATCTTGAGGTCAGGCCTCGGAGTCCAGAACAGGGTGCCGGTGGGAAGCATCGGCATGGGCTTCTCGACCTTCTTGCAGTCTATGTCCTGCACGATGAGACGGAAGCGGTCGCCGAGGTCGATGAGGGACGTCGCGATGGCGGGGCCGGTCTTGCCCGTGAAGATGAGGCGGGCGGGATCCTCGCGCTCACCCATGGAGAGCGGCGTGGCGCGGATGGCGATACGACCGTCGGCCACGGAGGGGTCTACCTCGCTCATATGGCTCTCGAGGATGCCCTCCTTGCCGGGAACGAGGTTGTACGTGTAGTCCTCCATGAGCGCGGAGCCCTTCGCGCCGTCCATGCCGGCGGTCATGACCTTCATGAGACGCACCATCGCGGGCGTCTTCCAGTCGCCCTCGGGGCCAAAGCCATAGCCCTTCTGCATGAGGCGCTGGATGGCAAGGCTCGGCAGCTGCTTCAGTCCGCCGAGGTCACCGAAGTGATCGGAGAACGCATTGTACTCATGCTCCTCGAGGAAGCGCTCGATGCCGATCTCCTGGGCCGCCTGCACCTCGACGTGGCGACGGAACTCCTGGGGGTCTCGGCCGTCGAGAATGATCTCATAGGTGTCGTAGTACTCGTCGGTAAGGGCCTTGACCTCGGCAGCGCTCACGCCGTCCACGTAGGGGACGAGGTCGTTCACGGGCCAGGCGTCAACGGTCCATCCGAACTTGATCTCCGCCTCGATCTTGTCGCCATCGGTCACGGCGACGTTGCGCATCGTGTCCGCGAACCGGGCGACGCGGATGTTGCGGCTCTCGATGACACCCACGGCAACGCGCTGCCACGTACCGAGCTCGGAGAGGACTCCATCGTCCTTCCAGTGGCCGAAGATCACCTTATGGGTCCAGCGCATACGGGCGAAGATGTGTCCCAGCTCGCGCTCGCCGTGCGCTGCCTGGTTCTCGTTCATGAAGTCCATGTCAATCGAGTCGTACGGGATCTCCTCGTTGTACTGCGTCGCAAACTGGCACAGCGGCTTGGTGAGCTGCTGAAGGCCGTGGATGTATGACTTGGAGGGCGAGAACGTGTGTGCCCAGGTGATGATGCCGGCGCACTCGGGGTCGGCGTTCGCCGCTGCGAACGTGGCCGAGATCACGTCGTTGGTGAGCAGGTTGGGCTTGAGGACCACCTCGTAGGGGACGTCCTTCGATGCGTTGAGGGCGGACACGACCTCTGCGGAGTGCTCTGCGACGTGCGCGAGGACCTCGTCACCATAAAGGTCCTGAGTGCAGGGGCAGAACCAGAACTTGTACTGTTTGATGCTGAGCATGGTGAATCCCTTCTCGGGTTGACTTTCTGGTTGACGTTGTGACAGCTCCCAGGATGTCCCGCCCCTTTGGAGGAAGGAGGGGGGTGGGCGGGGCGGGACAGTGGGAGGCGCCTCAGCGGATGAGGCCTACTTGATTACCTGGCTGGAGCTCCTGTCGGAGAAGAGCGCCACCATGATGATGAACACGACGCCGAGGATGAGCTGCTGTATCTCGGTGGTAAAGCCCATCATGACCAGGCCCTTCTGAAGAATGAGGTACGAGAGCACGCCGATGACGATGTTGGAGAAGCGTGCGCGCGCACCGCCGTTGATGGGCATGCCACCGAGCACCATGGCGATGAGCAGCTGCGTCTCGAGCATGTTACCGGCAGTCGAGGTGACTGACCCGACCTTGATGGCGTTGACGAATGCGGCGAAGCCCGTGAGACAGCCGGCGACGATGTAGACGATCACCTTGGTCTTCTGCACCTTGATGCCGGCGAAGCGGGCGGCCTTCTCGTTGGCACCGATGGCCTTGAGGTTGTGGCCGATGGAGGTGAAGCGAGTCACTACATAGGTAACCACAAGCACGGCGATCGTGATTCCCATGAGAAGCGGCATGCTGTTGAACGTCGTGACGTACGTCGCCGCATAGACCGGGCTCGTGGTCGTGATGAACGCGCAGACTCCGCGAAGCAGGAACATCATGCACATCGTGACCACGAACGACTGAATCTGACGGTATACAGTGAAGTAAGGCGTTGATGGCCCCGATGAAGGCCGCCCGTGGCGATGCCGCCGAGGAATGGCGAGCACGAGGTTGTACTGCGAAAGCGCGCAGAAGACGGCGCACGAGACGCCGAGCATGGATCCCTGAGAGAAGTCCAGGCATCCCATCGTCATGATCAGCCATACGCCGCAGGCTGCGATCATGAGCATGTACCCGCCAGAGAGGATCAGCGTGATGTTCTTGGGCGTGAGAATCGAGCCGCCGGTCGCGATGGCAAAGAAGCCGAGGAATCACCACGAAGCCGATGAGGGGAAGGAACCCGCGGATGCGCGTGGCAAAAGCGTCCCTCTTTTGTCATCGATAGGCGGTCGCCTTGGGAATCGATCGCCGTGTCAGTTTGAAGTTGTCATCTGTTCCTGCCTCCTAAACCATCTTCGCGATGAGGTCCTGCTCGGACAGCTCGGGGCTGCGCGTGAGCTCGCCGTTAATCTTCCCGTCCTTCATGACGAAGATCCGGTCGCACATGCCGAGAAGCTCCATGATCTCCTCGGAGATGATGAGAATCGCCTTGTTCTCCTTGCGCATCTGCTCGAGCAGGGCATAGATGGCTGCCTTGACCTTGATGTCGATACCGCGAGTGGGCGAGTCGAGGACGAGGATGTCCGACTGCTTGCCCAGCCAGCGCGCGAGCACGACCTTCTGCTTGTTGCCGCCGGAAAGCGCCGAGACGTACTGGTTGACACTGACCATCTTCGTGCTCATGAGCACGGCGTACTTGTCCGAGAACTCCCGGAGCTTCTTGTCGGAGAGCACGCGTCCCATGTCACGCATCGACGGCAGTGCGATGTTGTCCTCGATCGTATCGTTGATGAGCAGCGACTCGTTGTCGCGGTCCTTTGACGCATAGGCGATGGAGTGGTCGATGGCGGTGTTGATGTCCTTGACCTTGGTACCGTCGGCGAGGACCACCTCGCCGGTCCGGTCGTATGACGCACCGAAGATGGCCTTGCCGACCTCGTGCATGCCGCACTCCGACAGGCCGCCAGATCCCCAGGATCTCACCGCGATGAAGGTCAAACGAGACTGTCGTCGATCATACCGGGAACCGTGACCCCACGCACGGAGACGGCCGTCTCGCCGGGCTGCTCTCGGGCATAGTCGGGATAGTCGGTGCGGTAGTAGTGGTCATCCATCTGTCGACCGACCATCAGCGTCTTGAGCTGGTCCTCGTCCACGTCCTCGCGGTTGACGGTCGTGACGAAGTCACCGTCGCGCAGGATGGAGATGCGGTCGGCCATCTTGAGTACCTCGCCCATGTCGTGCGAGATGAAGATCACGCAGTGGCCGAGCTCGCGTACGTGGTCCATGACCTCGAAGAGCTTGTCGCGACCCTTCTGCGAGAGTGCCGTGGTCGTCTCGTCGATGACGAGGACCGCAGGGTCGAACCACGTGGACTTGACGATCTCGACGAGCTTGCGGTCCTCGAAGTCGTAGTTGTCGATGATGCTCGTCGCCTTGATGTACCCGAGGCCGTAGGCGTCGAGAAGCTCCTGCGCCTTCCTGTTCATGGCGGCGGTGTCCTTGATGCCCCTCCTGATGAACTGGTCCTCGTCGCCGAGGAACATGTTGTCGGCGACGGAGAGGCCACCGAGCGTACCGGTCTCCTGGACCACGATGGCAATGCCCTGGTGGTTGGCGTCAACCTGGTTCTTGGGTGCCACGTCATGCCCCATGAGCGTGAACGTGCCCGACCCTATGGGCAGGATACCCGTGAGCATGTTCGTGAACGTTGACTTGCCCGAGCCGTTCTCGCCGATGAGGGCGTGGACCTCGCCCTCGAGGAAGTCGAGGGACACCTCGTTGACGGCATGCGTGGGGCCGAACCTCTTATCGATCTTCTCGGCGTGAAGCAGCAGCTTCTGTTCCATGGTGTATCCCTCCCTTACTTGACGACGGCGCCCTTGACGCGCTTGGTGGTGATGCAGATTATTGCGAGCAGGGTCGCGCCCGTGACCACGTTGTTGATCGTGACGGGCATGCCTAGGGCAACGAAGCCGGCGAACATCATCGAGATGATGAACTCACCTATGATGATCGCGGCGACCGGGTGGCCGTACTTCTTGAAGGCCAGGCCGAAGAACGTGCCCATGAGCGGCTTGAAGTTGAGCGACTGCGAGAGCATCCCCGTCATGGGGGTCTGGGCGGTGCCGTAGCCGATGTAGAGGATGGCCATGATGCCCACGAACGTCGAGCAGAGCACGAACGCAAGGAACTTGTACTTGTCGACGTTGACGCCCATGTTCTTGGCCGTCGCCTCGTTGGCACCGATGGCGTTCACGTATGTGCCGAGCTTGGTGTACTTGAGAATGAACGTGCAGAGGGCAAACGCCAGCACGGCCAGGATGAGGTTCCACGGATACGAGCCGAACATCTTGTACGCGTCACCAAGACGCGTGCCCGACCAGCCCGAGGCGAAGACCGAGAGGCTTTCGTAGATGAGCGAGAGGCCGACGGTGACGATCAGTGATGGAATGCGCAGCTTGATGTAGGCGAGGCCGTTGGCAGCTCCGAGAAGCGCACCACAGAGAATCGGGGCCACGATCAGACCCAGGATGCCCATCGACTGAGAGAAGCCGATTGCCATGAGGCACGAGAGCACGAGCACCGAGCCGATGGAGAAGTCCCAGAGACCCATGACGACGATGAAGTACAGCCCACACCCGCCCACGGCATAGATGAGGCCGGTCTGCAGATAGGTAAGGAGCTGGTCCGGATCTCCGAACGTGCTGGGGCACATGGCCTTGAACACGAGCCAGACCAGTGCCGTGACGATGAGAAGCAGACCCACGCCGTACCACTGGCTCTGCCTCGCCCTCTTGATAAGTTCCATCCACCAATCCTTTCGCGAGAAACCGTCGTAGAGCAGGGGCAGGCCCAAGGAACGGACCCGCCCCTGCAGACGGGCGTGAGTCAAGCTCTATGCGTGACGCGTCTTGACATCCTCGATGGAGAGCGACGTCGCTGACTTGTCGAGGTCATCGAAGCTCATCGCGGCAAGCTTCGAGATCTCGTCGTCGGTATAGGGGGCCTCGTCGACGAAGTACTTCTCGTAGTCCTCGTACTCGGAGACGGAGGAGACGTACACGTACGGGAACAGAATCTCCTTGCCATAGCTACCAGCGCTCGGCATGAAGTCGGAGTTACCCTTGCAGGCGGCGTAGACCATCAGGAAGGAGTAGAGCGGGTCGCAGAAGTGGCCGCCGGACTCACAGTACATGCCACCGGTCTGGAGCTGATCCTTGAGGTCATCGAGGAAGTCGGTGGAGGCCACGCGGATCGTACCGGTGAGACCCATGTTCGCGAGCTGGCCCACGGAACCCACGAGCGGGTCACCGCCGCCGCCGGCAACGATCAGGGCGTCCATCTTCGGGTCAGTGTTATAGAACTGCTGGGTGACGTTGGCACCCTCGGAGGAGGAGGTGTTGGCGTAGACGGGGTCGGAGAGGGTCACGGGGTCGCTGGGGTTCGCGGAGTTCCAGGTGGACACGCCGGACTGATAGCCCTTCCAGCGCAGCTGGAACGTGGCGTCACCGACGGTCCAGGCCTCGAGCTTGATGTTGCGGGCACCCTTGGTGAGACCCTTGTAGGCATCCGCGTTGTCGGCGGTGAGCAGCTCGATGAGCTTCTCGCCATTGCCGACCTCGTCCTCGTGGACGGAGCCGACGAAGTACTTGGAGGCCTCGGCCAGCGAATAGACGTCGGGAGAGGCGTCCTTGGAGATCATGCGGTAGAACTGGGCAAGGTAGACACCGTTGTCGTTGCAGGTGTTGATCGCGGAGGTCATCTCCGAGTCAGCGGAGTTGCAGATGACGATGCCGTTGCAGCCTGCTGCGCAGAGGGTCTCGACGGAAGCCGTAACCTGCTCGGAGACATGGCCCTGGTCGACCGTGGTGACCTCGACACCGAGGATGTCGGCGGCCTTCTGGATGATGTCAACGGAGAGCTTGCCGAGAGCGTCGGTGGAACTCCAGATCGAGACGCCAATCTTGATCTTCGAGCCCGAGCTGGCGCTCGAATCCGAGCTGGAGCCAGAGCCGGAGCCGGAGCAGCCGACGAGCGAACCCATGCCAGCCGCACCACCCATGAGACCCGCATACTTGACGAAGTTCCTTCTTGAGATGTTCATGCTCTTTTTTTCCCTTCCCTGTTGCTTCCCGTCTGTGCTCACCTCTGTGTGAGCACATAAACAGACAAAAAACATCTGCTCGCCGTGACGAGCCGACCTTCCCCCTACCCAACTCCCTTCATGCCTTCATGCAGAGTTTTTTCGATTCCCGCTGGTGCCGTACGTTGGACTCGTTGAGACGTACGTTTACGAACGTTTTCTTTCTCGCCATCCGTTGTACCAGCAGACAAAACGGACAGAAACACGACCCCCTATGAACGGTATATTTTTGAACATAAGCGGTCTGTTTATATACTTGTTTACATATTATCGGCTGTAAACACGACTTTTATGTTTAGTGATGTTTATATACCCATACGGACGTATGCCTTCATGAATCCCCGCTGGTACAGGGACTGTCAACGGGAACTTCGTGGACGAGACGCACCATCTCGCAGCTCGTTCTCCCCTTGGGCGCATAATGGAACGCGGCACACACGAGGATGAAAGGCACCACATGGACATCACTCCGCGGGAAGTCAGCGAGACCCTCTCCATGGTCTCCGAACAGAACCTCGACCTTCGTACCATCACCATGGGAATCTCGCTCATGGGCTGTGCGGACGAGGACATGGACCGCCTGTGCGACAAGGTCTATGAGAAGATCACGCGCACGGCAAAGCATCTCGTGTCCACCGCCGAGGACCTCGAGAGCGAGTATGGGATTCCCATTGCCAACAAGCGTGTCTCGGTGACGCCCATCGCACAGATCGCGGCAGGTTGCCCGAACGCCGACCTCTCCCCCATCGCCCGTACCATGGATCACGCGGCCGCGACCCTGGGAATCGACTTCATGGGCGGCTTCTCCGCGCTCGTGCAGAAGGGCATCGGCGAGACCGATCGCAAGCTCATCGAGTCCGTACCGGAGGCGCTCGCCTCCACCGAACGCGTATGCTCGTCACTCAACATCGCCTCCACGCGCGCCGGCATCAACATGGATGCCGTGCTCCTCTCCGCCGAGACCATCCTGGAGTGCGCGCGACGCACCACCGACATCGACTGCTACGGTGCCGCGAAGTTCGTCGTCTTCGCCAACATGGTCGAGGACTCCCCGTTCATGGCGGGTGCCGTCCATGGCTCCGGAGAGGCCGACGCGGTCATCAACGTGGGCGTCTCCGGTCCCGGCGTCATGGCCGCGGCACTCCAGGAGCTGCCCGATGACGCCAGTCTCATGGAGGTCGCAGAGCGGATAAAGCAGACCGCGTTCAAGATCACCCGTGCCGGCGAACTTATGAGTCGCGAGGCCTCGCGCCGACTTGGCGTGGAGAAGGGCATCGTGGACCTGTCTCTCGCTCCCACCCCTGCCGCAGGCGACTCCGTGGCCAAGATCCTCGAGATCATCGGCGTGGGCGAATGCGGCGGTCCCGGCACCACCTGCGCGCTCGCCCTTCTCAACGACTGCGTCAAGAAGGGTGGTGTCATGGCCAGCTCGTCGGTAGGTGGGCTCTCGGGTGCCTTCATCCCCGTCTCCGAGGATGCCGGCATGATCAGGGCTGCCGTTGACGGCTCGCTCACCATCGAGAAGCTTGAGGCCATGACCTCGGTCTGCTCCGTCGGCCTTGACATGATTGCCATCCCAGGTGATACGCCCGTGGAGGCAATCGCAGGCATCATCGCAGACGAGATGGCGATCGGTGTGATCAATACCAAGACCACGGCCGTCCGTCTTATCCCCGCCATCAATCACGTCGAGGGAGACATGCTCGAGTTTGGCGGCCTCTTCGGCAGCGCCCCCGTCATGCCCGTCAACGCTTTCGCGGGCAACGTGCTCACGCACCGAGGCGGACGCTTCCCGGCACCGCTGAACTCACTGAAGAACTAGGGATACAGGCACCTCTCTGGACAAACTCACGGTCCTCACCCCCATCACATCTCACGCATGGGCGGAGGGACTGCTGACCTGCAGAAAAAGGCCACCGATGTACGAGCCTCCGGAAGGCACTACACGATTTGTGCCAGCAACCCCGTAAGATTCCCAGTTGAGACAGGCCTGGCACCCGCTCCAGCAATGCAACAAGAATGAGCTCGTACATTTGGCCGATAATTCTACAGGTGTTCAGCAAGACTTCGTGACAAGCCGCTTCACCCGAGTCCAAACGACCTTCCTAGCCCAGGAAACGCACCTCAGGCTCAAGGCGCACGCCAAATTGCCTCTCAACCTCGTCCTGCACGTGCTCGATGACGGCATGGACGTCAGCTGCAGTGGCATTGCCGACGTTGACGACAAAGCCCGCGTGCTTCTTGCTCACCGCAGCACCCCCGGACTGGTAGCCCTTGAGACCGGCATCGGTGACAAGCTTGCCTACGAAATAGCCCTCGGGACGCTTGAAGGTAGAACCTGCGCTCGGGAATTCGAGCGGCTGCCTCTCTTCGCGCTTTCGTGTGAGTTCATCCATGACCTGGCGAATCTTCTCGGAATTTCCGCGTTTGAGGTCAAAGGTGGCCGAGAGCACGACCATGCCCTCGTCGGCTATGCGGCTATGGCGATATCCCAAGTCGAGCTCATCGATGCCAAGGGTGTCCTGCGTGTCATCGGTCCTGAGAACGCGCACGCACTTGAGCACGTCGGCCATGCTGCCACCGTAGGCACCGGCGTTCATGAAGCAGGCGCCACCAACGGAGCCCGGAATGCCGCAGGCAAACTCGAGACCCGAGAGCCCAAGCTCACAAGCCATCTCGGAGGCCTCCTTGAGGCCAACGCCCGCCTCACAGGTCATCTCGTCATCTTCCACCGTCACGCCTACGAGGTCGTCTCCGAGAGCCACGATCACACCACGACACCCCTCGTCGGAGACGAGCAGGTCGGAACCATAGCCGAGCACAAAGTAGGGAACCCCGGCGTTCGTGCACTCACGCAGGACATCCCGAATCTCCTCGGGATCATCTGGGATGACATATACATCGGCGGGGCCACCGATTCTAAAGGTGGTGTGCTCACACATGGGCTCATCAACGAGGACGTTCTCCTCGCCTACGATGCCCCGGAGTCTCCAGGCAAGGGCATCTAAGTCATAGCCGCTTTCGGGCATGGCTGCAACACGCTCCGTTCGGTACGTCGACATACGCAGATTCTGCGCGATTCTTGCCGCGACAGGTTTCGTCACAGTATAGAACAAGGCGAGATCGTATCCGTTCGCCCCTGGCTATTGCCAAGAGCCATGACCTACCTCGCCAAGGCAGTCGTAGGGAGTGTGGCGGGTCACCCTTTCCGGTCCTGCTTCTTGGTTATGCGCCCGAGCTCAGATTGACACGTGATTTTGACCCCGGATGCATATCCAAAGAGTGTTTCGGCGAGGTCCGTCTCCTCGTCAGCCTCATCGACTCGTGCTATAGTCTGCGGCGACGGTTTCAGGGCGGGGTGAGAATCCCCACTGGCGGTGATAGTCCGCGACCCGCGAGAATGCGGCTGACCCGGTGCAAACCCGGGACCAACGGTTATAGTCCGGATGAAAGAAACAGAGGTGCCACATGGCACAGAACTCCACGTTCTCTTCGAACGACAGCCATTCGACCACGTGCAACGAGAATGGATGGTCCACGAGACGTATCGCGATGACCGCGCTGCTCTGCGCAGCCGCGGCCATCTGCACGCTTTTCGTTGAGTTTCCGATCGTCCCGGGGATCTCGTGGCTCAAGTACGACCCATCGGGCATCGTCGCGCTCATCGCAGGGCTTGTCTTTGGTCCCGCAACCGGCGCGGTCGTCTCGGTCATCTCGTATCTGCCGCACATCGCGACCGCAAGCGGCTTCTGGGGCATGCTCATGGCAATGGTCGCCACGTTCTCACTTGTTGTTCCCGCCGCTCTCGTCTATCGGCGCAACGGTTCGCGCAGGGGCCTTATCCTGAGCCTTGTGGTCGGTGCCGTGGTGAGCGTGGCGGCGAGCGTCGTGATGAACCTCGTCATAACCCCCATCTACGCACACGTGTCCGTTTCCGACGTGATGGCCCTCGTCGTTCCGGCCCTCCTGCCCTTCAACATCGCCAAGGTGGCCATCAACTGCATCGTGTGCGCGCTTGTCCTCAAGCCCGTTTCAAGGGCAATCGGAAAGTAGCGCATGCCCGCCGTAGCAGCCATAACCAGGCCGGCCATCTCACTCGAGCACGTAACCCTCGTCTATGGCAAGGACATGGCCGCGCTTGATGACGTAAGCCTTTCGGTCGCGCCGGGCGAATGGGTCTGTGTGCTGGGCGCCAACGGTTCGGGAAAGTCCACGCTCGCCTCGGTGATCTGCGGACTCCTTGCCCCTGACGCGGGAACGGTCGAACTCGTGGGCGAACACGTGCTCGACGAAGGAGACGCCGATCTCAACGCGTATCGTCGTGCTCGACGTGAAATCGGTCTCGTGTTTCAGAACCCCGACGATCAGATCATCACTACGGTCGTAGCGGAAGACGTGGCGTTCGGCCCCGAGAACCTCGGCGTGCCCCCTGAAGAAATCGGGACCCGCGTAGCCCGCGAGCTGCATCGTGTTGCTCTCGAGACATATGCCGACATGGATCCCACCCGTCTCTCCGGTGGTCAGAAGCAACGCGTCGCCATCGCTGGCGCACTCGCCATGGAAAGACGGGTTCTCGTGCTCGATGAACCCGGCGCCCTTCTCGACGTTCGCGGCCGTCGATCGATCATGGACGTCATGCGTCGCATACACGTCGCGGGGACAACCCTCGTACACATCACGCATTTCATGGACGAGGCCCTCGCCGCCGACCGCGTCATCGTCATGGACCATGGCAGAATCGCCGTCGAGGGCACGCCGCGCGAGATCTTCTCTCACGTGGATGAGCTTCGGGGCCTATCGCTCGAGGCCCCCCTTGCGGCGCGCCTCTCGGCCGCGTTGCGCCATCATGGCGTGAGCGTGCCCCTGACCTGCGACGAAGACGAGCTGAGGCACAGCCTCGCCAGAGCATGCGCCAGCGAGGCACACGCTGCGCACGCGTCCGTCCCCTGTGCCTGCGCGCCCGCTGATGAACCTGCGGTGATCTGCGAGCACGTCTCGTACAGCTACTCCGACGATACCCGCGGTCATACCGCCCTCTCCGACGTGACGTTCTCCGTCCCCGCAGGCTCCACCTGCGCCATCATCGGACAGACAGGCTCGGGAAAATCGACGCTCCTTCGTCTGATATGCGCTCTCGAGGTACCGGACGGGGGTCGTATCCTCATCGATGGCATCCCCACAGGGAAACGCCGCGACCGCCGCAGGCTTCACGGCATCGTGGGCTTCGTCATGCAGCATCCGGAGCGGCAGCTCTTTGCGGAGACCGTCCTCGAGGACGTCTCGTACGGACCACGCAACATGGGCCTCTCTCCGAGCGAGGTCACCCGTCGCGCCGCACGTGCCCTCGACCTCGTGGGAATCTCCGGGAAGGCGGACGCCTCCCCCTTCGAGCTCTCGGGCGGTCAGAGACGTCTGTGCGCCATCGCCGGCGTCCTTGCCATGGAACCCAGGATCCTCGTCCTCGACGAGCCGACGGCCGGCCTCGACCCCCGGGGACGTGCCGAGCTCAGACGCATACTCTCCGAGGTCAACGGCACTGGTACGACGGTCATCGAGGTCACCCATAGCATGGAGGATGCCGCCATCTGCAGCGAGGTCGTCGTTCTCGACCAGTCGAGGCTCCTCATGCAGGGCACGCCTACCCAGATCTTCTCGCCAGAACACGAGGAGCTGCTCAAGACGGGCGGCCTCGGCCTTCCTGCCCCACTCCGGTTTGCACTCGCGCTCGAGCGAGACGGTATGGCGCCTCTCGGCAACCCCCTCAACGAGGACGAGCTCATTGCAGCCATCACGACACGCGCGACCACCTTCGGCTCCTCTGGGGCGGTGGTCTAGGTGGCGCTCAGGATCACCATTGGCCAGTACTACCATACCGACTCGCCCGTCCACCGCCTCGATCCGCGATCAAAGCTTGCCTGCGCGCTTGCGCTCATGGTGACGGTCTTCTTCATCGTGACGCCGCTTCAGCTCGCGCTCGGGCTCTCCTTTGCGGCAGCACTCGTCGTCGTCGCCCGTCTCCCCCTCAGAAACGTGCTCGCCTCGGTGAGGCCATTGGTGGTGGTTCTCGTCATCCTCGGCGTCTTCAACCTCTTCTATGTGCATACGGGCACGATCGTTTTGACGCTGGGTCCGGTCGCGATCACCGACGAGGCCATCTGGTGGGCCGTCTGCTACCCGCTTCGTCTCTCCGCCGCCATCCTCTACGGAGCCATCATTCTGCTCACGACAACGCAGATTCAGCTCGCCGACGCCTTCGATGCAGCCCTTGCCCCCATTACGCACCTCGGAGGGCCTGGTCACGAGCTTGCCATGGTCTTCTCGCTCATGCTTCGCTTCATCCCCACACTCGCGGACGAGGCCTCAGCCATCATCGATGCCCAGACGGCACGCGGCGGCGGCATGGGCGAGGGGGGCTTCGCGCATCGCGTCCGTTCGATTGGACCCATGCTCGTAGCACTTCTCGGCAGCGCGATGCGCCACGCCGACGGGGTTGCACGCGCGCTCGACGCCCGTTGCTACGAAGGCTCCGTCGGGAGAAGCCATTGGCATCCGCTGCGCTTCCGTACCATGGATGCCGTCGCCGTGGTGCTCACGGGCTCCTATCTCATCGTGCTCTTCCTCCTGGCATAGATGAGGCGGCGCGGGCCCGGCATCTGCCGAACGTCGCACCGTCTCATGAACCTGCGGATACGTGTATCGGGAGAGAGCGCTACCTCACAAGCGAACCCCCAACGTAGGTGGCGTCGAGCGTGAGGTCGGCGTTGAGGATGACGACATCGGCGTCGCGTCCCGGAACGATGCTGCCGCAGCTGCGATCGATGCCGTTGGCAAGGGCAGGCACTTCTGTTGCCATGCGAATGGCCTGCTCGGCCGTCACGATACCCCAGTCGTAGAAGTTCTTGACGCCCTGCGCGAGCGTGAGGACCGAGCCCGCGATGCTATCGCTGTCGCGCAGGTAGCACAGGCCATCTCGCATGACGACAGCCAGACCGCCACTCGTATACTCACCCTCGGGCATGCCGCCGCAGGCCAGGCAATCGGTGATGAGAACCACGCGGTCCCAGCCCTTGGCGTTGACGAGGACCTTGCATGCGCCTGGCGTGACGTGCTTGCCATCGCAGATGATCTCGGCATAGGTCTCGGGCGTGGTCATGGCGCACCCGACGACACCCGGGTCGCGGTGATGGAGGCCGCGCATGCCGTTATAGGTGTGTACGAAGATGCTCGCACCTGCGGCCACCCCTGCCATCGTCTGCTCGTAGGTGGCGTCGGTGTGGCCGATGGCGCACTTCACACCCATGGCGGTAGCCGCAACGATGTACTCCGTCGAACCCGCACGCTCAGGTGCGAGCGCGCTCTTGCGTATGGCCCCCCGGGCAGCGCGCTGCCATCCCTCGAGGATCTCGATCCTGGGATCGATCAGGAAGGCGGGGTTCTGGGCACCGACGTGTTTCATCGTGAAGAAGGGTCCCTCGAGGAAGATGCCCTGGATGCGGGCACCCACGAAGTCACTACCACGCGACTCGGCCGTATCGGCGATCGACTCGCAGCACTCGCCGAGATCCTTCACGTCCTGGGTGAAGGTCGTGGGCAGCCACGACGTGGTCCCATGACGTGCGAGCTCGACGCTGGCGGCATTCAAGCCCGCCGCATCCTTGTCAGTGGACGAGTGACCAAAGAAGCCGTGGATGTGGGTATCCACGAATCCTGGGGCCACCCACTTGCCCGAAGCGTCGACGATGGTGCCCTCGGGTCTTTCCGTCGTGAAGGCACCAAACTTCCCGTCAACGACGGGCAGGTAACCAGTGCCAAACACCCCGCCGGGCAGCACGAACCGCTCGGAATAGAACGCGAAAGACTCCATGCGAAACCTCCTCCTGTCAGTGCCCTAGACCATGAACGGATGAATGGTAACACCCTTGACCACGCGATTGACCGTTCCCGTGGGAGAGGGCGTGTCAGGGGTGTTACCGACCTTCACCGAGGTGAGGAGCGCAACGGTCTGGGCAACCATCACGTACGGCAGGGCGAGGTAACCCTCGGGTAGGGGCATCGCGGCAGCGTCGAAGGTGAGGGACTCACCCGCATACGTCTCTTTGCCAGGCTGCTGAATGGCGATGGTGTGGGCGGCGATGCCGTCACCGGCGATCTCGTTCAGGATGTCGAGATCATAATCGCGCGTATAGGGGTCGTTGCTCACGAGACCGAAGACAAGCGTGCGGCCATCGACAAAGGACTTGGGTCCATGACGATACCCCATGGAAGAGTCAAAGCAGGTGGCGACCTTACCCGCCGTGAGCTCGAGGATCTTGAGCTGACACTCGCGCGTCATACCGGCGAGCGAACCCGAGCCGAGGTAGGTGATGCGGTCGAAGTCACCGTCGAGCCACGAGGCGATCTGTCCCTCGCGAGCGATGACGTCACGACCCATGGATGCCGCCTGGGCAACCCAGGCAGACTTCTGCTCGAAGGACGAGGGGTCGAAGATGAGGTTGCAGAGCAGCTCCATGCAGGAATAGCTGCCGGTCATCGCAAACCCAAGATCGTTGGCCTCGGGAATGAGCAGCGTGAGGGAGCGCTCGTTCCCCTCAAACCGACGTGCCAGCGCACCCTCTGGAGCACAGGTGATGTTGAGGAAGAGGACGTTGTCAAGCACCTGGTCGGCACGTTCGACGGCAGCAAGGCTCTCGGGACTGTTGCCGCTGCGAGCGAACGAGACGAAGACGGTCGGATCGCTCGGACGCAGGAAGTCGAGTGGCGCGGAGACGATATCGGTCGTCGCCCGGGGTTCGAAGACGTAGGCATCCGCATGTGCAACGCGACGCAGGTAGGGTGTCACGGTGTCGCTTACGTAGGCAGAGGTTCCCGCGCCGGCGAGAACGACGTGCAAGGGCTTCTTGCCAGCCATCTTCTCTGCCCTGGCGAGAAACGACTCGATGGCAGGGAGAGTTCTCCTGGTAGATCTCGAGCGTCGACTTCCCAGAGGTCGGGCTGCTGCTTGATTTCGCGCGTGGTGATGTGTGCGCCCATTGCCGCCAGAGCGGCCTCGTCCTTCTCGAACATGCTGGCTAGCTCCTTCGAGCTCAGCTCCGCACGTGAGAGACCTTATACCTGAACTGGTCGGCACGAGGCGATGCTGAGCGTGTATTCAACGATAACGTTCCTGTCCATATATGTGGTGCGCTCGAGGTTGAGAACGGGCGCAGCCCTCCTTGATGCCAAGCAGTCTCGCGTCCGTTCGATCTGCCACGCTTGCGCAGAACTCCTCGTTGGCGACAGTGAATCTTGATCTGGTAGTCCTCCTCCATGAGGCCATAGAGGGACTTCTTCTCAAGGTCGGCGCGCAGTGAGACCTGGCATGGCCTGATGACGGCACCCAGGTGTACTCCACCATCATCGGAACCCCATCTGCCGAACGGAGCCTTTTCATGCTGATGGCCCCGTCACCAATGTGCAGCCCGAGGTGAGCCGCTATGTTCTTCGTCGCCTCCACCACCCCGAACTCGAGGATGGTGGTCAGAGGTACGCGCCCGAGTTCCTTCATCTGATCGGTAAAGCTGTAGGTACCTGTCAGATCCGTGATCTCGTTCTTGTTCTCGGCCACGAACGTGCCTTTGCCATGCCTTCGCACGATGAGACCCATGCGTTCGAGCTCATTCAGAGCAAGACGGACCGTCGTACGAGAGACCCCGTAGCGTTGGGTAAGCTCACGCTCGGAGGGGAGTGCGTCACCAGTCTGCAGCTCGTTGTAAATCTTGTTTCGCAACATCTCGACCATCTGGTCATAGAGAGGCTGTTTTCCTGTTGAGCTGGTCATATCTGGTGCCTTTCGAGGCTTGGCGTCGATGTGCCTTAGTGTGTAGAACGGTTCATTGATTTTCGTTCACACCACTATGGCCTGTGCCCAAAAATGATACCAACTCCACTTATCCACATTGGGGGGATGCCGGGAGTCCTGCCCGGCATCCCCCATCGTGTCATCGCCTAGGCGGAGGCGACTGCACTACGCGTCCAGGGGATGGGAAGGAGGTACTGACGATTTCTCTACCAGATTCCGATGAAGCCGCCAACGAGACCAATCGCAAGAAGCAGACAGATTCCCTTGATGGGCGTCCACCTTCTCTTGGTCATGAGAGCGTAGAGCATCAACGTGAGACCCAGGGGAATGAGCTTCGGGCAGATACCGTCGAGGATCGACTGGATGTCAACGTAGACAGGACTCTCGACGTTGGTGTTGACAGTAACCTCGCTGTAGCCGTTGCCAAGGTCGACAGCAGTGGCGTTGTCGAAGTTGGACACGTCGTCATTGCTCACGATCGAGGTGATGGCCTTGGCCGTGTTGGTGGTGCCGTTAGGAATCTTCAGGCCAAGCTTGGTGCCGCCATAGCACACGGTCAGGCAGCCGATGACGAAGACACCAAGGATGGAGGCGGCACGCGTGAACTCCTTCGCGTTTGCCGTCAGCATGTCGATGGCACCCACACCCATCTTGTAGGACATGTTCATGAGCCAGAAGCGGATGACGAACTGGAAGACGTTGAACACGATCAGGAAGATGAACGGTGCCGCAAGGTTGCCGGCAATGGCCATGTTGGATGTGATGCCAGCCGTGATCGGCACGAGGGTGAACCAGAACAGGGCGTCACCGATGCCACCGAGCGGACCCATTGCGGCCACGCGGACGGCACGGATGGTTGGAATGTCAACCTTGTTCTGCTCGAGCGACAACACGATACCCATCACGAACGTGACCAGGAAGGGATGTGTGTTGAAGAACTCCATGTTGTGGCTCATTGAGGCCGCAAGGTCATCCTTGTTGTCGGCGTGAATCTTCTCCAGGCCGGGAAGGATGCCATACAGCCAACCGCAGGACTGCATGCGCTCGTAGTTGAACGAGCCCTGGAGGAACAGAGAGCGCCAGACCATCTTGTTGAGGGTCTTCTGGTCAAGAGCGGGCGCGGGGGTGGTGTTCTGGTAGGTGTCAGGAATGACGTAATTCTCGTTAGATGCCATCCTCTTCGTCACCTCCATTAGCGGCAAGCGCAGGCGCGGCCGTCTTGAACTTGGTCTGAATCTGATAGTCCCAGAACGCGATGCCAAAGCCGATGAGGGCAAGGATGATCAGCGCCGGGCTGGAGAGGGTCGCGTTTGCGATAACGATGTTGGCGGCCGCGAAGCCCATGAAGTAGAAGCCCCAGAGCTCGCCGGAAACCATGACCTTGAGCAGGATGGCGAAGCCGACGAAGCGCATCATGCCACCAGCCGCAGAGAGGACCGGTCATGAGCCAAGTCGGGATTGCGCTGGCCAGGGTCTGGCCGAAGGTGGCGCCGCCGACGAAGAACAGCGCGCAGATGAGGCCGAAGATGAGGCCGAGGGCGACCATTGCAAGGATGTTGATGCGCTCGATGCCCTTGACGTCGGCATTGTGGGCGCACGCATCAGCCTTTGCCATAACGGGGGACATAATCGTGAAGATAAGGGTAACGCCGTACTGTCCGAGCAGTGAGAACGGGATTGCGAGGCCAACGGCTGTGTTGGCATCGACATGCATGCTGATGCCGAGAACGGTGGCCATGATGCCGCCGATGACGGCATTGGGTGGTTGCGCACCTCCGACAGGCATGTTACCGATGGTCATGAGCTGGTACGTACCGCCGATGATAAGGCCGGTTTGCACGTCTCCGAGGATAAGACCGATAACGGCACCGGTCACGATGGGCTGGTACAAGGACTCGAGGAAGCTGAACTGGTCGATACCGCAGATGAAGCCGACGATGAAGACCAGAAGCACCTGAATCGCGCTGTATTCCATATCCCATTCCTCCTTTCAGATTTGTCTCGCTCCATCAATGAGGAGCTTCCTTGTCCCTCACCAGGAGGGACTTCTATGCTGATCGCACCTAGGCGAACAGCTTATCGGTGTCCTCCACGGGCGTGGTGGGCACCCTACGAATTTCGAGCTCGGCCCCTCCTTCCTGTATCTCCCTGAACGCCTGGACATCGGCATCATTCACGGCAACGCAAGTGGCGACCTGACGCTTTCCTTCCGCCATGTGCATGTTGCCGATGTTCACCTTCTTGATTGGGACCCCGCCCTTGATCAGCGTGAGGACGTCTTCGGGGTTCTCGCAGATGATGAAGATCTTCTGACGGGGAGCCGCCTTGTGGATGACGTCGATGGTCTTCTGCAGAGAGAAGTAGCGGGTGGCCACGCCAGAGGGCGCCGCCATGTCCATGAGGTTCTGGCGCATCTTGTTGCCAGCAACCGCGTCATTGGCCACCAGGATGAGGTTGGCACCGATGGTGCCGTTCCACTGGGTGGCAACCTGGCCGTGGATGAGCCTGTTGTCAATACGGGTAAGTAGGATGTTTGGCTCGCTCATGTGTCTGCCTTTCTAGTAAGGGTGCCGGCCGCCTGCCATGGCACCTTGCGCTCCCACGCGTGGGAGCAAGTACACCTGTCTTGCAATGGGCCGTTGGACGTCGGGGGGGGACGCCCGCCGCCCATTGCCTCGTCTCGTCTCTAGAGGTCGAGTTCCTTCGTCTTGCCCACGATCTGCTGGACGGATGCGCGCGAGACCTCGAGGACGGCGCCGGACTTGACCTCAACGTCGCAGGTGTCCTCGCCCACGCGCACGAGCTTGCCGTAGATGCCGCTCGCGAGCACAACCCGCTGACCGCAGGCCATCGTGGTGTGAATCTCCTCGTAGTACTTCTTCTGACGCTTGACGTTACGAGTGCTGATGACGAAGTAGATAAGCACGATGATCGTGAGCAGGATGAGAAGTGCTATCGAGGCTCCGAGCACGTATTGTCCGAGGTTTTCCATCAGATGCCGCCTCCGTTGCCAGCGGAGTCATCTGCCGCGGGCTCGGGTTCGAGCTCGAGCACCTTGTGGGCGACGCCCATGGTGCCTGCCGCGAGGGCCGCGTCGATAACCTCGGACCGAGAGACGCCGAAGGCTCGCTCCGAGCAGGACTCGAGCAGCATCGGAAGATTGCAGCCTGCGACGACATCAACGTTGCCGAGCGTCGCCGCCGCAATCATGGACTGGTTGAAGGGCGTTCCGCCCATGAGATCGCAAAAGACAACCGCGCCCTCGGGGTTTTTGGCGGCCGTCGCGATGACGCTCGCGATGGTGTCGCCATAGCTTGCCGCGCCCTCCTCAAGGAAGGGAACGACCGTGAACTGCTCCTGCGGACCGGCAATCATCTCGAGTGCTCCAGCCATGCCAGGAGCAAAGGTTGCATGCCCCGTAATGACAAAGTCGACCATGTGCATCTCCTCTCCCCCACCTCTTCGGTGCCCTTACTGGTTGTTGGGGTCCAACTGGTTACTACCAGATACCGTAAGAGCATTGTATGCGAGTGAAGATTATGTGGATAGAGTCACCACATCTTCACCACGTGAGTGGTAGTTTATTTGACACAAGCGGATTTTATTGGGTTTTAACTGCGGTTATTTGACTTGAAACTAATTGGTCATCCTCTGCAACAAGAAGGAAATTTCTCGTGCTTTCTAGAAACGAAGCTTCTACCAATACAACATATTTAAGCTGCAGAAACGTTAACTGGTATCTTCTTAATGACCGTTTCTAATTCCATTCTTATGCTTTGATACAAAGATGGAAAACAAGACTCGCAAGCATTCATAAGTGAACGATTCCATATCAATCACCTTGACCACTATACTAATATAACAGTCATTACCTGCACTTTTGCTAGTCTCTTAAAAAAGGCTGACCCTATGGCCGCCACATCCCCGTCTGCGGGCATCCGGCGGCCGTTCACGACCGGACCATCTGGAGCGGGGTTCAAATAAGGCGTTATACTGGTTATAACCAGTTATCTAGGAGGGCTTTCATCCGCCCTCCTCCCCCTTCTCGGGCGCGGTGGTCTTTTACTCCCCTGACCACCGCGCCCCACTCGAACAAATCGGGAGGTCAGATGATCTGCACCGTCACGCTCAACACGTCCATCGACAAGGCCTATCGACTCGACTCTCCGCTCGTTGACGGAGCCGTGCAGCGCGTGGCCACCTGCATAGACAACGCGGGCGGAAAGGGCCTGAACGCTGCGCGCGCAATCGCCACCTGCGGTGAGGACGTCGTCGCGACGGGCTTTGTGGGGGGGCACACGGGGCAGCTCCTCTGTGACCTCCTCGCACGCGATGACATCGCCGAGCGATTCGTGCGGACCAAGGCCGAGACCCGTTGCTGCATAAACGTCCTCGAGCCGTCCGGACGCTCCACGGAGTTTCTCGAGCCTGGTCGCGAGGTATATAAAGATGAGGTCAACGCCCTCATCGAGAGAATCGGCGAGCTCGCCGCACAGGCCGACGTCGTCACCTTCAACGGCAGCGTCCCAAAGGGCATGGACAGCACTGTCTACGCAGACCTCGTGGGCCGCGTGCGTGCTGCGGGAAAGCCCTGCATTCTCGACACGTCGGGCTCTCTTCTCGAGCAGGGCATTCGGGCGCTTCCGACCATGGTCAAGCCCAACACCGACGAGATCGGACAGATTCTCGGGCGGAGCGTATCGAACATCGATGAGGTCTGTGTCGCCGCACGCGAGCTTCATGACCGTGGGATCGAGCAGGTCGTCGTCTCGCTCGGGGGCGACGGTGCCGTCATGGCGTGCTCGGCGGGTCTCTTCAGGGGTCGCGCGCCCAAGATCGAGGTCGTGAACCCCGTCGGGTCCGGCGATACGATGGTCGGGGCCTTTGCTGTGGCGATCGCCCGTGGGCTCGCTCCCGCCGACCAGCTTGCATATGCCATGAGCTGCGCGAGCGCCAACTGCCTGAGCGCATCCACCGGCCACTTCGACCCCTCCGTGGCCACGGATCTTCTCGCTGGGACCATCGTCACGAGAATTGACTAGCAAGGCGTCCCCCCATCACCTTGCATCCTCCCATTGCACGTCCGTTTCCACGGCAAAGCTCCCATCCCGTACGGTCCCCACGGCCGTATCATGTTGGGGTATATGTGCTCACTCGCAATCGAAGGGCAGGAAGCAATGGTTTCTCGCGTCTACGTGGAGAAGAAGGAAGGCTTTGACGGAGAGGCAAGGGCCCTCTCGCACGAGCTGAGGCACATGCTCGGCATCGGAGGTCTCGACAACCTACGTCTCATCAACCGCTACGACGTCGAAGGCATTACCGAGGGCCTCTTCGGGACCTGCGTGCCCACGGTCTTCTCCGAGCCCCAGACCGACAACGCCACGCGCGACATGCCCAAGGTCGTCGAAGGCTCCGCGGTCTTTGCGGTCGAGTCGCTGCCAGGACAGTTTGACCAGCGTGCGGATTCCGCGAGCGAGTGCGTCCAGCTCATCAGCCAGGGCGAGCGCCCCATGGTTCGCTCCGCCAAGGTGTACGTGCTCGAGGGCGAGCTCTCCGACGGAGACGTCGAGGCCGTCAAGCGCTACGTGATAAACCCGGTCGAGGCACGGGAGGCCTCGCTCGAACCCCGGGAGACCCTCAAGACGAGCTATCCCAAGCCCGGCATGGTCGAGGTCCTCGCCGACTTCCTCGGCCTCGACGATACCCAGCTCCAGGCCTTCATTGACGAGCGCGGCCTTGCCATGGACCTCGCCGACATCAGGTTCTGCCAGAGCTACTTTGCCTCCGAGGGTAGGGTGCCCACGATCACCGAGATCAGAATGATCGACACCTACTGGTCGGACCACTGCCGCCACACCACCTTCGGCACCAACCTCGAGCACCTGCAGATAGACGACACCGTCGTTGCCGCGGCCTTTGAGAAGTACCTCCGGATGCGCCACGAGCTCGGTCGTGATGATCGCCCGGTCACCCTCATGGACATGGGGACCATCGGCGCCAAGTGGCTCAAGGCAGAGGGCATCCTCAAGGACCTCGATGAGTCGGAGGAGATCAACGCCTGCACCGTCAAGGTGAAGGTCGACGTGAACGGCACCGACGAGGACTGGCTCTTCCTCTTCAAGAACGAGACCCACAACCACCCCACCGAGATCGAGCCCTTCGGCGGCGCAGCCACCTGTATCGGCGGCGCCATCCGCGACCCGCTCTCCGGTCGCTCCTACGTATACCAGGCCATGCGCGTGACAGGCGCAGCCGATCCCACGGCCCCCGTCTCCGAAACGCTGCCCGGCAAGCTCCCGCAGCGCAAGCTCGTGCGCACGGCCGCCGCGGGCTACTCCTCCTACGGCAACCAGATCGGTCTTGCCACCGGCCAGGTCTCCGAGATCTACCACCCCGGCTATGTGGCAAAGCGCATGGAGATCGGCGCCGTGGTGGGTGCCACACCTGCCAGCCACGTGCGTCGCGAGTGCCCTGCGCCGGGCGACAAGATCGTACTTCTCGGCGGGCGCACCGGCCGCGACGGCATCGGAGGCGCCACCGGCTCATCCAAGGCCCATAACGTCGAGTCGCTCGAGAAGGACGGAGCCGAGGTACAGAAGGGCAACGCGCCCGTGGAGCGCAAGCTCCAGCGCCTCTTCCGTCGCGAGGACGCCTGCAGGCTCATCAAGCGCTGCAACGACTTTGGCGCCGGCGGCGTGAGCGTCGCCATCGGCGAGCTGGCCGACGGCCTCTTCATCGACCTCGACAAGGTCCCCAAGAAGTACGAGGGCCTCGACGGGACCGAGCTGGCAATCTCCGAGAGCCAGGAGCGCATGGCCGTGGCCCTCTCCCCCGAGGACGTAGACGAGTTTCTGAGCTACGCGCGCGAGGAAAACCTCGAGGCGACCGTCGTCGCCGAGGTCACCAAGGAGCCGCGGTTGCGCATGACGTGGGATGGCGAGAAGATCGTCGACGTTAGCCGTGAGTTTCTCGCCTCAAACGGCGCCCCAAAGAACGCCGACGTTCATGTGAGGCTTCCGCAGGAGTACGCCCGCGACTGGGCCGGCGACACGCTGGCCGAGAAGATGGAGTCCCTCGTCACCGACCTCAACGTCGCCTCCAACAAGGGGCTCTCCGAGCGCTTTGACTCCACCATCGGCGCAGCCACGGTGCTCATGCCCTTTGGCGGCCGCACACAGCTCACGCCCGCCATGGCCATGGCCGCCAAGCTGCCCGTCGACGGCGAGACCACCACGTGCTCCGGCATGGCCTGGGGCTTCAACCCCTACCTCATGAGCGCCAACCAGTTTACCGGCGCGTATCTCTCCGTGGTCGAGTCCGTCTCGCGCCTCGTCGCCGCCGGGTTCGAGCACGAGCGCTTCTACCTCACCTTCCAGGAGTACTTCGAGCGGCTCCGTGACGATCCGAGCCGCTGGGGCAAGCCAACGGCCGCCCTCCTCGGCGCGCTCATGGCCCAGGTCGACCTCGGCATCGGCTCCATCGGTGGCAAGGACTCGATGTCCGGCTCCTTCGAAGACCTCGACGTACCGCCCACGCTCGTCTCGTTTGCCACGGGTCTCGGCAAGGTCGACAACGTCACGTCGCCTGAGTTCAAGAAGGCTGGCCACCGCGTGGTCGTGGTCGTTCCCAACTACAAGGATGACGGCATCACACCCGAACCAGACTCCCTTCTCGCCGTGTACTTCCTGGTCGAAGGCCTCATTCGCGACGGGTCGGCCCTGGCCGTCTCCACGCCAGGCTATGGCTGCATGGCAGAGGCGCTCTTCAAGATGTGCGTGGGCAACTTCCTGGGCATCCACGTGGAGCCCGCGTTCACGGTCGAGTCGCTTTTCTACCCCGCGTATGGCTCCTTCGTGCTCGAGATCTCGGACGACGCCGCGATCGAAGAGATTCCGGAAAACGTCACGATATCCATTCTCGGCAACACCATCGCGCAGTACGCGCTCGAGGCCTGCGGCGAGAAGGTCACGCTGCTCGAACTCCAGCGCAAATGGGAGAACGCACTCGAGGACGTCTTCCCATATCAGGGCAAGGCCGAAAGCCCCGAGATTCATCCCATCAGCTTCTATCCCGACCAGGCGGGCGTCGAGGTCCATCATCACACCGTTGCCAGCAAGATCGCCAGGCCGCGTGTGATCATCCCCGTATTTCCAGGCACCAACTGCGAGTACGACACCGAACGAGCCTTCCGCCGCGCCGGTGCCGAGCCGCGCTCGCTCGTGATTAATAACCTCACTCCGCAAGCCGTCTCCGAGAGCGTTGACGCTATGGTCAGAGCCATCGGAGAGAGCCAGATCATCATGATTCCCGGCGGCTTCTCGGGCGGAGACGAGCCTGATGGCTCCGCCAAGTTCATCACGGCCTTCTTCCGCAACCCCGCGGTTACCGAAGCCGTTCGTGACCTCCTTCAGAGTCGCGACGGCCTTATCCTGGGCATCTGCAATGGCTTCCAGGCGCTCGTCAAGCTCGGCCTCGTTCCCTATGGCGACATCATCGACATGAGCGATGCCTGCCCGACGCTCACCTACAACACCATAGGCCGCCACCAGAGCCGGATCGTGCGCACGCGCGTGGCATCCAACATCTCGCCCTGGCTCTCCAGATGCCACGTGGGCGATGTCCACAACGTTGCGATCAGCCACGGCGAGGGTCGCTTCGTCGCATCCAAGGAACAGCTCGACGAGCTCATGAGCAGGGGCCAGATCGCGGCGCAGTACGTTAATGCCGACCGAATGCCCTCGATGAGCTATCGCTCCAACCCCAACGGATCCTATCTCGCGATCGAGGCGATCACCAGCCCTGACGGTCGTGTCCTTGGCAAGATGGGCCATTCCGAGCGCGCGGGCAAGGGACTGTACAAGAACATCCCCGGCAACAAGTTCCAGCCGCTATTTGAGGGTGGCGTGGACTACTTCGCCTAACCTGGAAAAGGTGACAGGTATCTTTTCCAGGTTTTCCGGCGGCCCACTGGACCCCGAGGAACAACGGACGTAAATACCCAAGGCGGCCCCAGAGTTTTTCGGGGCCGCCGCTCAATGACCAGAAACCTGGAAAAGATACCTGTCACCTTTTCCAGGTTAGGAGACGCACATGACCGAAGGCACCATCGCCACCAGCAAGAGGCCGTTTCTCACCACCACGACGGGTGTGCTCCTTGGCTGTCTCGCATGCTGCGCCCTCTGGGGCTCGGCCTTTCCGTGCATCAAGATCGGCTATGCGCTCTTCTCCGTCGACGCCACCGACACGGCCTCCCAGATGCTCTTCGCCGGCGTTCGCTTTATGCTCGCAGGCGCCATGGTGGTCGTCGGCGTAGGCGCGGCGCAACGCCGCCCGCTCGTCCCTGCCCGCCGCGACTGGCCCGCCATCCTCGCCCTCGCCACGTTCCAGACCTTTCTGCAGTATCTCTTCTTCTACCAGGGCCTCTCAAAGGCGTCCGGCGTCACGAGCTCCATCATCGAAGGCAGCTCGAGCTTCATCGCCATCCTCTTCGCAGCGCTCGTCTTTCGCTCCGAACGACTTACCGGCCGCAAGCTGGCCGGCTGCGCGCTGGGCTTCGCGGGAGTCGTGCTCATCAACCTTACGAGCGTCGGCGTCAACCCCAACATGCGCTTCGACGGCGAGGGATTCATCCTGATCTCCACCTGCGCGTCAGCCATGTCAACCTGCCTCATCCAGCGCTTCTCGGCGACGCATGACCCCGTCATGCTCTCGGGCTGGCAGTTTCTCGTGGGCGGCGTCGCACTCACGACCACGGGCCTGGTCGGCGGCGGACACCTCGAACCGACGGGCGTGCAGGCCTGGGCGCTTCTCGCCTACATGGGCTTCATCTCGGCGGCGGGGTACTCGATCTGGTCGCTCCTGCTTCGCGTGAACCCTGTGTCGCGCATCTCGGTCTTTGGGTTCATGAACCCGGTCTTTGGCGTGGTTCTCTCCGCGATCCTGCTTTCTGAAGGATCGGTCATCGAGCCGTGGCGCGCCGTGGCGGCTCTCGCCCTCATCTCGGTGGGCATCGTAATCGTCAACCGTGCAACCGCGAAGAAGAACGTCTAGCACCTGGCTCCACATGCGACATTTAGATGCGCGCCACGCCGCTTTCGCGGGCGGCCCTGGCGACGGCCTCGGCCACTGCCGGAGCGACGCGCTTGTCAAAGGCGCCGGGAATGACGTAGTCCGCGGCGCGATGCTCGTCATCCACGAGGCTGGCGATGGCGTAGGCGGCGGCCTCCATCATGTCGTCGTTGATGTCCGAGGCGCGCACGTCGAGGGCCCCGCGGAAGATGCCCGGAAACGCGAGCACGTTGTTGATCTGGTTGGGGAAGTCGGAGCGGCCCGTCGCGGCGACGGCGGCGCCGGCGGCAAGCGCCTCGTCGGGCATGATCTCCGGCACGGGGTTGGCGCAGGCGAAGACGATCGGGTCCTTGGCCATGGTGCGAACCATGTCCTGCGTAAGCACGCCTGGCTTGGAGACGCCCACGAAGACATCGGCGCCCCTGATGGCATCGGCGAGGAGACCCTCCACGTTCTCGCGGTTGGTCCAGACGGCAACTTCCCGCTTCACGGGGTTGAGACCCTCGCGGCCCTCGTAGATGGCACCGGTGTGATCGCAGATAATGATGTCGCGCACGCCCATGCGCTTCATGAGCTTGGCAATGGAGATGCCCGCGGCACCAGCGCCGGAGAAGACCACCTTGAGCGACGAGATCTCGCGCCCGGTGAGCTTGCAGGCGTTGATGAGGGCGGCGCAGGTGACAACGGCAGTACCGTGCTGGTCATCGTGGAATACGGGAATGTCGCAGGTCTCCTTGAGACGCCGCTCTATCTCGAAGCAGCGCGGCGCGGAGATGTCCTCGAGGTTCACGCCGCCAAAGGAACCAGCGAGCAGCTGTACGGTGCGGACAATCTCGTCCACGTCGTTGGAGCGGATGCACAGCGGGAAGGCGTCCACGTCGGCGAAGGTCTTGAAGAGGGCGCACTTGCCCTCCATGACGGGCATGCCGGCCTCGGGGCCGATGTTGCCCAGGCCGAGCACCGCCGAGCCGTCGGTGATGACGGCCACGAGGTTGTTTCGGCGCGTGTATACGTAAGAGAGGTCGAGGTCCTTCTGGATCTCGAGGCAGGGCTGTGCGACGCCCGGCGTGTAGGCAACGGCCAAGTCCTCGGGGGTCTCGATCTTGGCACGGCTCACGACCTCGATCTTGCCGTTCCACCGCTTGTGCATGTCGAGCGCATACTGCTTGGCGTCCTCTGCCATGACGCTTCCTCTCTCGTAGGTTCAAGGCAACATGACAAGTTTAATCGCACGGGCGAGAAATGCCACGGCATGTTCCGCGTCTCCACAGAGCACGTGCGCGGTCACTTCTCCCGTCTCTCACCGAGCGAGCGACTCCGAGGGCCTCGCGCCGTCCTACCATGAGAGCGTCACCGTTGACGCTCGGAGGAGCACGCCATGTCAAAGACCGTCAAGCACGTACTTGCCGCCGTTCTCTCTCTGGTGGTTCTCGCCGCAGCGGTGCTGGGCATCTATGTCATCTACCTCGAGGCGAACTACTCGCGCATCGCGGACGACACCGATGCCGAGGTCACTGCCACCACGTCGACGGCGGGCACCGTCAACGTAGGCCAGACGTACACGGCCGCGACCTACAACATCGGCTTTGGCGCCTATACGCCCGACTACACCTTCTTCATGGACGAAGGCTACATGGCGGACGGCACCAAGACCGTGGGCACGCACTCTTGTGCCGTAAGCGAGGAGAGCGAGCTCGCCTGCACCAACGGCGACATCTCGCTCCTCTCCACGATCAACGAGGACGGCACCACGCCCGACTTCATCCTCCTGCAGGAGGTCGACACCGACTCCGACCGCAGCTACCACGTTAACCAGCGCTCGCTTATCACCGACGCCTTCCCCGGCTATACCACGTACTTCGCGTATAACTTCCGCAGCGCCTACCTGGCCTACCCCCTCGGGGAGCCAATCGGAACCATCAACTCCGGCCTGCTCACGCTGTCGACACTGCGGGCAAGCTCCTCCGTTCGCCGTAGCTATCCCATCGACGAGAGCTTCCCCACCAAGTTCTTCGACCTCGACCGCTGCTTCGTGGTCATGCGCTACCCCACGAGCGACGGACATGAGCTCGTGCTCGTAAACAGCCACATGTCGGCCTACGACAAGGGCGGCACCGTGCGTGCGCGACAGCTCAATATGATCTGCTCGTTCATTTCGTCCGAGTATGCTAAGGGCAACTACGTGATCGTGGGAGGCGACTTCAACCACGCCCTCTGCGGTTCGGTTGACCTCTACGAGTCGCAGCAGCTCACTCCCGACTGGGTGGCCGAGCTCGACAGCTCGGAGCTGCCGGATGGTTTCTCCGTGGTGCAGGCAAGCAACCTAGCTGACGTGGCCAGCTGCCGCGGCGATGACATTCCCTACGAGAAGGGCGTCACCTATACCGTGACCATCGACGGGTTCATCGTGTCCAACAACGTGACCGCCACGGCCGCGAACGTCGATAACGGCTTCGAGTACAGCGACCACAACCCTGTGAGACTCACGTTCTCGCTCGGCGCGAGCGCATAGGGGGTGCCATGGGAAGAAGCGTGCTCATAGCTGACACCACCCGCGATGAGCGTATCGAGATTGTCCATCATGCGCTGGCGTTCTGCGGAGACAGCAGCTGCGAGACATGCAGCGGCTGCTCCATGGGCGTGGGCGCCATCGACGCGATGTTTCAGCCCTACATAGATGGCAAGCTCGAAATCGCCGAGATAAACTCCCTCCACGCCGCCAAAGCCTACGTTCACGGCTAATGCAGGCTCCACCAGCGCGCCACGGATCCCGCGATGCGGTAGAGCGGCGGGCGAAGGTCTCGGTCGGCCTTTGCGAGCGCCTCGCGGATGGGCAGGGATTGCGGGCAGTGGGTCTCACATAGGCCGCAGCGCACGCACTGGGTGGCGAATGCCGGCTCGCGTCGCAGGCTCACCGTCTGCCAGTACTCCTTGCGACCGACGTCACGCCTCTCGGTGTACATCTCGTTCCAGCACCGGAAGGTACCGGGAATGTCCACGCCCTTGGGACAAGGCATGCAGTAGCCGCAGCCCGTACAGCCGATCTTGACCCGCTCGGCAATGGCGGCCTTCACGTGCTCCACCAGCGCAAGGTCATCTGCTCCAAACTCGCCCACCTCGGCCTCGCTCGCCACACGGCAGTTCTCCTCCACCATCGACACCGAGTTCATGCCCGAAAGCACGCATGTGACCTGCGGTTGGTTGTAGAGCCACCGAAACGCGAGCTCCGCCGGACTCCAGCCGCGCGGGCTTGCGGCGATGGCCTCGCACGCCTCCTTGGGCAGCAGGTCCACGAGCTTGCCCCCTCGCAGCGGCTCCATGACCACCACGGGAATCCCGCGATCGGCGGCAGCAAGAAGGCCCGCGCGTCCCGCCTGCGCGTTCTCGTCGAGATAGTTGTACTGAATCTGACAGAAGTCCCAGTCGTAGGCAGCCAGCACCTTGAGAAACATCTCGGTGTTTCCGTGAAACGAGAACCCGATGTTGCGAACCTGGCCCGACGCCCTCTTGTCCGCGATCCAGTCCTCTATGCCCAGCGAGACGAGCTTCTCCCAAGCCGTCACATCGGTGAGCATATGCATGAGGTAGTAATCCACGTGGTCGGTGCGCAGCCGACGAAGCTGCTCGTCAAAGTAGCGGTCGATGGCGCCGCGTCCCTTGATGAGATACTGCGGCAGCTTGGTGGCTATGCTCACGCGGCTGCGCGCGTTGTTGCGCTCGAGAATCCGACCGAGCGCGTCCTCGCTCCCGGGATAGATGTAAGCCGTGTCAAAGTAGTTTACGCCCAGCTCGATGGCACGCATGACCTGCGCCTCGGCAGCAGCAAGATCGATGCCCGAGCTAGAGCGCTGCCAGCGCATGCAGCCAAAGCCAAGGAGTGAGACGGACTCGCCGTTGCGGTCGTTGCGATACTGCATGCTGCCTCCAGGGGGTGGGACAAAAGGGCTGGCCCCATTGTCCCACCCCGAAGGCATTACTCGCTTACGATCGGTACAAAGCGATAGGTGTTGCAGTCCACGTAGCCGCGGTTAGTCAGACGCAGGTCAGGTATGCACGCGAGCGAGAGCAGGCCCATCGTCATGAACGGGCTCGGCATGGTGCAGCCCATGTCGGACCAAGCCTTCTCCACCCCGCGAACCTCCGCGGAGACCTCCTCCACCGCCTTCGGGCTCATGAGCCCAAGAATGGGTAGCTTGACCAGACCGAGAACGCGTCCGTCCTGAACGGCCGCCTCACCACCGCCGCAGTCGATGAGCGTCTGCGCGGCTAGGGCCATATCCTCGTCGTTATCACCAACGACAAGCAGGTTGTGGGCATCGTGAGCCACGGTCTGCGCAAGCGCGCCGTGAATGCCGAAGCCCCTCGAAAAACCCGCGGCATAGGTGCCGGTATCGTGATGACGCTCAAAGACGAAGGCCTTGAGGATGTCCTGGTCTGGCAGGCACTGCAGACAGCCGTCGACCACGGGAACGCGAACGTGCTCCTCGCTCGTCACGGTGAGCCCCGGGAGAGACCTCATGACGCGCACCTCGGCATCGCCGTCAGGCAGCCGCTCGCCCTCGGGTCCGACGGCCGGAATTCTGAACGTGTCGGGCTCGATCTTGGTGGCCACGTGCATCGAGTTGAACACGAAGTCCGGCCATGGGTAGGGTCCGGGCGAGAAGAGAGGCTGCCCGTCCTCGGCCACGACCTCGCCGTCAATGATTACGCGCATGGCGCTGAAGTCACGCAGGTTGTCAAGAAACACCAGGTCAGCACACTTACCAGGGGCAACGGAGCCCATGTCGCCCGCCACTTCGAAGCACTGGGCAACGTTGATGGTGACCATCTGAATGGCAGTGATCGGGTCGATGCCGTACTCTACGGCCTTGCGCAGGATACGGTCGAGATGCCCCTCGGAGACGAGCGTCTCGGGGTGGTTGTCATCGGAGACGAGGCACACGAGACGCGTGTCGATGCCACGACCGACGATCGCCTTCGAGAGCTCCCGGAGGTTATGCCATGCCGAGCCCTCACGCATGAGCGCATACTGGCCCATGCGAATCTTGGCCGTAACGTCGCAGGCATGCGTTGACTCGTGGCAGCACGAGACTCCGGATGCGATGTATGCCGCAAGCAGGCGATCGGTATCGGGTACGGTGAAGTGACCTGTCACGACCTTGCCCGCCTTGAGGGTCTCGTTGATTTCCTCGATAGGGTTGTCCTGACAGCCCAGGACGCCGGGGTCGTTCATCATCTCGCCGAGCCCCACCACGGAGTCCCAGGTCATGGTCTCGCGGATGTCGTCGGCATCGATCTTGGAGCCGGTATCCTCAAAGCCGGGCACCGCCGGCACGCAGGAGCCAGGGGTAATCATGCACTTGAGAGGCACACGCTCCGAATCCCTTTGCAGCTCCCTGAGGGCATCGAGGCCGGCAACGTTCATGGCCTCGTGCGGGTCCCAGTAGATGCCGGAGGTGCCGTGGGGCACGACGGCACGGGCGTACTCCGAAGGTCCGATCATGGCGGACTCCACGTGAATGTGGCCGTCCATAAAGGCGGGGGCCACGTAGGAACCGGCAGCATCGATGACCCTGGTCTTGGGGCCGATACAGTGCTCGGCGGTGTTTCTCCCGATACCCAGATATGCCACGCGTCCCTCGGCGATGGCGATGTCGGCGTCATCGAGCAGCTCATGCGTGGTCACGCTCACGAGCGTAGCGTGCCTGATGACCATATCGGCTGGCTCTTGGCCTTGCGCGACCTTGATGAGCGTACGGTTGCACTCCCACAGCGGCTTCTTGCAGAACTTGTTAATCATGCGCTGCCTCCCATTCATCCTGGTTGTTGCAAGCCAGTCTAGCCGCTACCGCCGTAAGAAGAAGCGTGAGTCTTATTGACAGGCGGCGACGATTCGATGGCGGGGAAAAGCGCAGGTCATCACCACGCATCGCTTCACACATTCGACACGGCAGCCCAAGGAAGACTCATGACGGCAGGAGACCTGCAGAAAAAGCCGCCAAATGGACGGGTCTCTAAAACGGGCTATCTAACAGAACGATTTATTTACACGTTATTGCAGGTAACGCATATGCAAAATAGATCCTCGATAAGGGCTCGGGTACCTAGCTCAAAACGAATCGTCCATTTGGCCGTTTTTTCTGCAGGTGCCGTCTTGTCTGCTCTCACACCGTGCCGCCACAACGACCACGTATACTTGATGCCCGTCGCGTACCACGTGCGAACCCGATACCGAAAGGACCCCCATGAGCGAGGCAAAGAACCCCCAGGACACCTGCGTGCTCATTACGGGCGGCGCCGGCTTCATCGGTAGCCACACCGTTGTCGAGCTACTCCAGAACGGCTACCGCGCAATAATCGTCGACGACCTCTCCAACGCATCGGCAAAGGTCATCGACCGCATAGAGACCATCGTCGGCCCGCAGGCCGCGGCCAACCTCTCCTTCTACGAGGCCGACGTCAACGACCGCTCGGCGCTTGAGCGCATCTTCTCCGAGAATGCAATCGATCGCGTGATTCACTTTGCCGGCTTCAAGGCCGTGGGCGAGTCCGTATCCAAGCCCATCGAGTACTACAGCAACAACCTCGGCAATACGCTTACGCTCGTAGACGTCATGCGTAGTCACGGCGTGAAGTCGATCATCTTCTCCAGCTCGGCAACCGTCTATGGTGACCCCGACAGCCTACCTCTCACAGAGAAGAGCCCCAAGAAGGCCGCCACCAACCCCTACGGATGGACCAAGTGGATGATCGAGCAGATCCTCACCGACCTCCACACCGCCGACCCCGAGTGGAACGTCGTGCTCCTCCGCTACTTCAACCCCATCGGCGCTCATCCCTCTGGACTCATGGGCGAGGATCCCAAAGGCATTCCCAACAACCTCGTGCCCTACGTCGCACAGGTAGCCATCGGAAAGCGCGACGCGGTCCACATCTTTGGCAATGACTACGACACCCCCGATGGCACGGGCGTGCGTGACTATATCCACGTGTGCGATCTTGCCTCAGGCCACGCCGCTGCTCTTACCTGGATGAACGGGCGCAAGGGCGTGGAGATTTTCAATCTTGGCACAGGCAAGGGCAGCTCGGTCCTCGACATCGTGAAGGCCTTCTCCGCCGCCTGCGGCAGGGAACTCCCCTATGTGGTCGAACCCCGTCGTGCCGGCGATGTGACCGCCAACTACGCTGACTGCACCAAGGCGCGAGAGCAGATGGGCTGGACGGCACGGTATGACATCAACGACATGTGCCGTGACTCCTGGAACTGGCAGTCGCACAACCCCAATGGCTACGAGGGGTAGGAAGCATGTCCACCACCAGCAACAGTGGCGCGACCTTCGCAGCATATCTCGCCGAGAAGCGTCACGTCATTGAGGCCTACATCGAGACGCATGCGCCCGCGCCACTTTCAGAAGAGCTCACGGCACCCGATCTCGATCGCTATCTCTATACGCCGCTCGCGCGCTTCACTGCATCGGGGGGCAAGCGAACGAGACCCGCGTTGTGTCTTCTCGGCTGCGAGGCCGTAGGTGGCACGGACGCGCTGGCGCTCTCGAGCGCCGCGGCGATCGAGGACTTTCAGTCGGCGGCGCTCATCCATGACGACATCGCCGACGAGGGCGAACTGCGCCGTGGCAAGCCCTGCGTCTACCTCTCCGAGGGAACGGGCATAGCCATCAATGTGGGCGACCTTGCACTCGTCGCCGTGACGGCGAAGATTCTGCGAGACGAGACGCTCGAACCCGCCGTCCGCATGCGCGTGCTCGAAGGGCTCGTCTCCATGGAGGAACGCACGCTCGAGGGCCAGGCACTTGACCTCGGCTGGGTTCGCGACGGCCGCTGGGACATAAGCACGCGCGACTACCTCCGCATGGCGAGTCACAAGACCGCGTTCTACTCCGCAGCCACGCCACTCTCCGTGGGCGCCATCTGCGGCGGCGGAACCGACGAGCAGATCGAGGCGCTCGGCTCCTTTGGCATGGACGCAGGACTGGCCTTCCAGCTCCAGGATGACCTGCTCAACCTCGTGGGCAATGCCGTCGCACAGGGCAAGGACTTCCGCTCCGACATCACCGAAGGCAAGCGTACGATGATTGTGACGTGGGCCATCGAACATTTGGCAGGCACTGAGAGAGGCGAGCTCGTCTCGATTCTCTCCTCACATGCGACAGACGCCGCCACACTCCAACGCGGGGTTGAGCTCATGGAGACGGCAGGCGCCGTCGCAGCCGCGCGCGAATATGCGCACTCGCTAGCGCAGAGCGCCAAGAACGACCTTGCGGGGGTCAAACTTGCAGACGGCACGCGTCAGGTGCTCGAATCTATGGCAGACTTCTTCGTGGAGCGCACCGAATAGGCGCTCGCCGCGATTCACGTGTTAGAGGGGGAACATGGAACCGATCAGGGAAGGCGCTTGCGGCGCTGCCGTAGAGGACATACAGGAGCGACTCGGCTCCCTTGGCTACAGCATCGCCGATATCGAGCTCGCCGAAAGCAGCTTTGGGAAGTCGACGGGCACGGCCATCGCACGCTTCAGGCTCGACCATGACCTCCCTCTCGGCGATGTGCTTGACGCGGCAACGTGGGCGGCACTCGTAGACGAATGCTACCAGCTTGGCGATCGCACCCTCTATCTACGTCTCCCCAACTTTCACGGCAACGACGTACGCCAGCTCCAGGAACGCCTCAACATCCTCGGCTTTTCCTGCGGAACCGTAGACGGCCTGTACGGCGTGCACACCGAAGCCGCTGTCAAGCAGTTCCAAGAGAGCGTGGGCGCGCTGCCCGACGGCATGGCCTTTCCGGACACCTTCGACGCCATCGAGCGCCTGCGCCACGTATGGGCTGGCAAGCCCGCCAATGGACCTCATCCACAGGGGGGCATGGGCTTCGCACGTGCCGCAAGCGTACTCGAGGGGGCATGCATCGCCATCTCCGGCGACGACCCCATCTCGCGCAACGTAGCAGGGCGCATCGTCAATCTCGCCAACGCCACCTCCGACAAGAACTCTCTCGGGCTGGCCGATTTCCGCGAGGGAATCCCCGCTGACGCGAAGGCGCTCATCCTGCTCTCGACCACGCCTCCCACCCAGTGCCCGAAGGTCGGCAGCATCGACATGGATGACCTCGAAACGCTTCCCCGACGCCTGCGGTCTGCCTATGAGAGCGCACGCAGCCCTAAGCCCGTCGTCCGCATCGAGCTGCCCGTGGGAGCGGGTTTTGATGGCACCTTCACCTTGGGAGATGCACAGACCTATGCGGTCCTGCTGCTCGACGCCGTCTGCGCCGCATTTGACGGCGTCGAGCTCTAGGCTCTAGGACCGATGTTCATCTTGGCCTCACGACGGTGCTTCGCACCCTTGCGAGGCGTAAGGTCTGATAGACTCTCTCCGAGCGAGTAGCGCACTGGGGTATCGTCTAATGGTTAGGACACGGGTTTTTGGTGCCTGCAATATAGGTTCGACTCCTATTACCCCAGCCAATAAGAAAACAGCATGTCAGACGGTGTAAATCTGGGTGTCTGCTCACTAAGATATACCACGTGGTACCAACGCTGGTACCAACGCTGGTACCAAAACTTCCTAGTCCCTCACGCGAGCGGTGGTGTTCTCACCCGTGAGCGGTAACCCCGAACGACGATTCGGGCCTTGGATACGGGGAAAGCATGACAAGTCTCGGCCTATCGGGCCTCCTTCGTGATTTTAAGTTGTGATTTTTATTTATCGAGAGGCACTCCGACGACTGCTGCAACGAGGACGACTGGAGCGGCAGGGGCATTGAGAATAGACCAGATCATGGTACGTCCTTCCCGAAGTCTGGAACCGTTCTATCGAAGTACAGTCATGACGCCAATGATGCGCTCGGACACAGTTGGCTAGAACGCTTCATCCGACATGCCCACCGCGATAAGGGTGCATGGGGTTCGCCTCCCACGGCCTCGACCTTATTGGCGCCCTTTCGGGAGGACCCCGGAACGATGCACATCGAAGCGATAGTCATCGTTCTTCAGCACAGCTTGAGTGGCAGGTCACACGACGTCGGTCGTGAAGCCCCCCCGCGTGGATGGCTTGATGCCTATCTAAGCCAAACGTTGCAGATAACGACGTTTTCTCCGATATGGTCATTAAATAGTGTCGTTATCCGCAACGTTTGGCTATCGCACAATAGGCACCCGCTCATGCAGGCAGACCTTGCCCTGTAGCCGTAAACACTCGTGCCGGCAATCGGTCCAAAGGTACCTTGAGGCGACATGGCCTTTCGGTAGGTCGCTCACTTCTCGGGACTTGTTTTGGAGAACAGTTCGTGAAGACCTCTGCCGGTGCCATCGAGGGCACTTCCCGCGCTATCATGTTTTTGTAAGGGACCCACCTTTCCCGATGGAGGCACCCGAATGCCCATAACCGCGATTGTCCTCGCCGCTGGCGAGGGAACGCGAATGAAGTCCCACCATCCTAAAGTCATGCACAAGCTCCTCGATAAGCCACTGGTCTGGTGGGTTGTTCGTGCAGCTCGTGCGGCTGGCGCCGAGCGTACGATCATCGTCGTGGGCAACGGCGCACAGGAGGTTCGCGATTTCTTTGCCGCTGACAATGACGTCGAGTTCGTCGAGCAGGCCGAGCGCCTTGGTACGGGTCACGCCGTAAAGATCGTGAGGGATGCCATCGGCGGCTTCCACGGTCCTGTGGTCGTGCTCCCCGGCGACAGCCCCCTCATCCGTCCCGATACCATTCGGACGCTCGTCAGCACCACCACCTCAAACCACAACGCCTGCACTGTTCTCACCATGACTCCGCCCGACCCCACGGGATATGGCAGGATCTTCCGCGAGAACGGCATGGTCAAGGCAATCATCGAGCACAAGGACTGCACGCCCGACCAGCGCAAGCAGCTCACGGAGTGCAACTCTGCCACGTACTGCTTCTGTGGCCGTCGACTCGCCGAGAACGTGGACAAGATCGGTAACGCCAACGTCCAGCATGAGTATTACCTCACTGACATGGTGGGCATCTTCGTCGGTTTCGGCGAGCCCGTCGGCGCCGTCTGCTGCAGCGATGTCACCGAGCTTCTCGGGGTGAACTCGCGCATCCAGCTCGCCGAGGCCACAAAGGCCATGCAACGTCGCATCAACGATGACCTCATGACGTCCGGCGTCTCGATGCTTGACCCTGACCAGGTCTGGGTCGGCCCCGAGGCGACCATCGGCCAGGATACCCTTCTCCTTCCCCAGACCTTCATCTGGGGCAAGACCACCGTGGGCTCCGACTGCGTGATCGGCCCCAACAGCCGCCTCACCGATGCCGTCGTGGGCAATGGCTGCACCGTCGACGAGACCGTCATCGTCGACTCCGCCATCGACGATGACGTCAGCTGCGGGCCGCGGGCCTACCTGCGTGGCCACACCCACCTGCACAGCCACGCCAAGGCCGGCACCCATGTGGAGCTCAAGAACTCGACCGTGGGCGAGGGCTCCAAGGTCCCGCACCTCTCTTACATCGGCGACTGCCAGATGGGCACCGACGTCAACGTCGGCGGCGGCTCCATCACCTGCAACTACGACGGCAAGCACAAGAGTCGCACCACCATCGGTGACCACGTCTTCATTGGTTCTGACACGATGATGGTCGCGCCGGTCAGCATTGGTGACAACGCCCTCGTGGGCGCAAGCTCCTGCATTACGCACGACGTCCCCGCTGGCGCGCTCGCACTCGAGCGCAGCCAGCAGACAATCAAGGCAAACTGGGCAACTGAGTATTGGAAGCGCTTGGAGAAAGAGGACTAAAGAGATGTACGAGAACCTTTGCGAACCGCTCAACGTGGTGAAGAACATCAGGCTCTACACTGGTTCGGGAAACCCCGGACTCTCACAGAACATTGCTGATATCCTGCACCTGCCCCTCTCTGGCCTCATGCTGGAGAAGTTCGCCAACGGCGAGACCTACGCCCGCTTCGAGGAGACCGTACGCGGCTGCGAGGTCTTCTTCATCCAGACGCTTGCCGGCACAAACGTGAACGACCTTCTCATGGAAACCCTCATCGTCTCCGACGCCGCCACGCGCGCATCCGCGGCGAGCTTCACTGCCGTCATCCCCCATTACGGCTATGCTCGTCAGGACCGCAAGGCCGCCTCTCGCGAGCCCATCACCGCGCGCCTCGTCGCCAACCTGCTCGAGGCAGCTGGCGTCGACCGAGTGATCACGCTCGACCTCCACTCCAATCAGATCCAGGGCTTCTTCGACATTCCCGTCACGCACCTCACCGCCCTCTATCTGTTTGGCGATTACTTCAAGACCAAGGACTTCGACTGGGACAACACCGTCGTCGTCTCTCCCGACATGGGTCGTGCCAAGGTGGCCAAGAAGCTCTCCGACTACCTGGGTTGCGAGGTCGCCATCGCTCACAAGGGTCGTCCCAAGCACAATGCCGCCGAGGTCATGGGCATCATCGGCAACATCAAGGGTAAGACATGCATCGTCAATGACGATATGATCGACACGGGCGGCACCCTCGTCGGGTCCATCAACAAGCTCAAGGACATGGGCGCGGGTGACATCTACATCAGCGCCACGCACGGCATCTTCTCCGGCAAGGCGCTCGAGCGTCTCGAGACCGCCCCCATCGTGGAGTGCGTCGTGACCGATGCCATCCCCTGCGCGATGGCAAACGTGCCCGGCTCCAAGATAAAGCAGATCTCCGTTGCCCAGGAGCTCTCCGACGCCATCTATAACGTCTATGCGAACAAGTCCGTGAGCGGCGTCTCAGGCGGTCCCGCCGACATGTAGCCCGTCCGCTCTGCTCGCATCGTCCGGGTGGCATCGGAGCACCGGTGCCGCCCGTTTTGGTTGGAGATTCCATGCCGGTAACGCCAAAAGACGTCCGCATCGTGTTCGGTCTCGGCAATCCCGGCACCGAATACGAGCTCACGCGCCACAACGTCGGCTTTCTCGCGGTAGACGCGATCGCCGCCCGAGCTGGCGTGCGCTACTGGAAGAGCGAGGCGGGTTGCATGGTCGCGGCCATGGAGGCGCCTGACGGACGAGAGCTGCTTCTCGCCAAGCCCCAGGACTTCATGAACACGAGTGGCGGCCCCGTCTCAAAGCTCGCGCGCGCCCATCATGTCCAGCCTGCCGAGATCCTCGTGGTACATGACGAGGTCGACCTCGACGCGGGTCTGGTTCGCGTGAAGTTCGGAGGCGGACTCAACGCCCATAACGGCCTGCGCTCCATTGCAGACAAGCTCGGGACCCGCGACTTCGCCCGCGTCCGCGTGGGAATCAGCCGTCCGCCAGGACGCATGGACGTTGCGACCTACGTCCTGAGACAGCTCAAGGGAAACCTTGCCGACGGGCTTCGGCTCGATGCCGAGCACGCGGCGGATGCCGTGGAAACCTGTCTGGAGCGAGGCGTCACGTGGACCGAAACGAACTTTCGCTAGATAAGCGATTGCCAGCTCAGCCGTATCGTGGTCTCCGATGTGGGAAGTCGTTGCAAAGGTCGGGCAAACCCCGATCGGCATCCGTTTTCTTGTGTATCAAGTGTAAGATTGAAACGCTAATCTGCCTGCATCGACTGAGCTCTGCCGCGTGAGAGGGACACGCTCGAGTCTGCGCAGGCGTGAGGACACAGGATCGTTCAGGAGAGGAGTTCGGTTTAATGTACAAGATCCTCGATAAGACACAGTTCTCGGAGAAGGTGTTCAAGTTTCGCATCGAGGCACCGGAGATGGCCAAGCATGCACATGCAGGCCAGTTCCTTATGGTGCGCGCCAACGAGACCGCAGAGCGCGTCCCGTTCACGTTTGCGGACTGGAACCCCAGCGAGGGCTGGGTCGAGTTCATCTTCATGGTAATCGGCAAGACCACCACGATGCTTTCCACCTATGAGCCCGGCGACATCCTCGAAGACGTCACCGGCCCGCTCGGCCAGCCGACCGATCTCGGCGAGGGCACGTGGGCGGTCATCGGCGGCGGCGTCGGTCTCGCCATCGCGTTCCCCGTCGCGCGCCAGCTCGCGGCCACCGGCCACGAGGTTCACGCCATCATGGGTGCCCGTACCAAGGACCTGCTTCTCCTCGAGGACCAGTTCCGCTCGGAATTCGACGACGAGCACATCCACATCACCACGGATGACGGCTCCTATGGCGAGAAGGGCGTCGTGACCATCCCGCTCGAGAGACTTCTTCAGTCCGGCGAGGTCAATCATGTCTTCTGCGTCGGCCCTGTTCCCATGATGAAGTTCTCCACCATGACCGCGGAGAAGTACGGCACCCCGATCATCGCCTCCCTCAACCCGATCATGGTCGACGGCACGGGCATGTGCGGGTGCTGCCGCGTCGAGATCGATGGCGTGACGAAGTTCGCCTGCGTCGACGGCCCCGACTTCGATGCCACCAAGGTCGACTGGAACGACCTCCGCGCGCGTCAGGCCGCATATCGTACCGAGGAAGGCCAGTCTCTCAAGGCCTATGAGGAGGCGAACTGCGCATGCCACAGATAAACGGCGTTTTCAAGCCCGACATGACCTCTCCGCGCGTCTCGGACAACGAGGAGCCGGCAGAGGAGCGCGCCAAGGACTTTCGCCCCGTGGATATGGGCTTCACCAAAGAGATGGCTATAGCCGAGGCGAACCGTTGCATGGACTGCAAGAAACCCCTTTGCGTCCAGGGTTGCCCCGTTAACATCAACATCCCGAAGTTCATCGAGAAGATGCGCGACGGAGACTTCGGCGGCGCCCTCGACGCCATTCACGAGGATTCCATGCTCCCCGCCATCTGTGGGCGCGTCTGCCCCCAGGAGAACCAGTGCGAGGGCAAGTGCATCAGGGGCAAGAAGAGCCAGCCCGTCGCCATCGGTCAGCTCGAGCGCTTCCTGGGCGACCAGCCCGAGCTCGCGTCCATGCCCAAGATGGCTCCCAGGAACGGTAAGAAGGTCGCCGTCGTCGGCTCTGGCCCCTCAGGCATCACCTGCGCCGGCGAACTCGCTCGTCGCGGCTTTGACGTCACGGTCTTCGAGGCCTTCTTCACCGGCGGTGGCGTGCTCGTCTACGGCATCCCCGAGTTCCGTCTCCCCAAGGCGGTCGTGAAGCGCGAGATCGACGGTCTCGAGACGCTTGGCGTCAAGTTCAAGTACAACTCGGTCGTCGGCCGCATCACCAACGCCGACGAGCTCTTCGCCGAGGGCTACGATGCCATCTACATCGCCACTGGCGCAGGTCTCCCCAAGTTCCTCAACATCCCGGGCGAGAACCTCCCGAACGTCTACTTCGCCAACGAGTACCTCACGCGCGTCAACCTCATGAAGGCGAACAAGTTCCCCGAGTACGACACCCCCACCAAGCGCGGCAAGAACGTCGTGGTCTTCGGCGGCGGCAACGTGGCAATGGACGCCGTACGCACCGCCAAGCGCCTTGGTGCCGACCGCGCCATCATCGCCTACCGTCGTACCGAGGACGAGATGCCTGCCCGTAAGGCCGAGCTGCATCACGCCAAGGCCGAGGGCATCGAGGTCATGCCGCTCGTCTCGCCGGTAGAGTTCCTCAAGGGCGAGGACGGCAACGTCTGCGGCGTGCGCGTTCAGAAGATGGAGCTCGGCGCACCCGACGCCTCTGGTCGTCGTCGCCCAGTCCCCATCGAGGGCGCCATCGAGGACATCCCCTGCGATGTGGCCATCTCGGCCATCGGCACCAACGCCAACCCGTTCGCGAAGATGATTGGCGACATCGAGCTCAACAAGTGGGGCTACATCGTCGCCGATGAGGAGGGCCACACCTCCGATCCGCGCATCTGGGCCGGCGGCGACATCGTCACCGGTGCCGCAACGGTCATCCTGGCCATGGGCGCCGGCAAGACCGCTGCCGCATCCATCGACGAGGCGCTTTCCAAGTAGGTTCGTTCCAGACCAAGCACGCACGGGAGCCAGTCACCCCACGGTGACCGGCTCCTTTTTTCGTCATTGCGACTCGGTCGTACTCGTCTGCAGGACTACCCCAGTGGGGGCATGGGCTCCCACGCCGGATCATGCAGGATCTCTCGCGCTTCGTGCCAGCCCTCGTTGAGTCGCGCCATGCCCGAGCGAAAGTGTCCTCGGTCGACGATGACAAGGCGGATGATTTCCTTGGCATAGGTGAGAAAGGTGCCGAAGGCGTAGCCCACGGGATTGTAGTCACCGTGGAGCTGAAAGTAGCGTGCCATATACGCACGGTTACGCGTGATGTAGAGTCGCGTCATGTCAGACGTGGAGTTGAGTTGGCGCACGGAGCCGATCTCCTTGTTGGCTACCTCGCGTTCTCGGCTGAGAACGAAGTCGGGAATGAGGATGACCTTGTCGACCTTGCTTGCAAGGTAGCCATAGCACGCGTCGTCAAGATAGATGAAGAAGCGCCTGTCGGGAAGGCCGATCTTCTCGGGCACGGTGCGGCGGAAGAAGCCGCCCTCGAAGCAGAGCGCATTGCACTCCTTGTACTCCTCGCCCTGCTTCCACGAGGCCCGCGAGAGCGGGTTGTATATGGCGAGCGCGGTGCTGAAGCGATACTGCCAGAAGAAGGCACCACCGTCGAAGTCGCGCCGCTGCCCCTGTATGGCATCGGCCCGGTCACACCAGCGATCGAGAACCTCGAGGCCATCCGGCTCCACCGACACGTCGTCGTCCATGACCCAGAACCACTCGGCACCAAGCTCGTAGGCAATGCGCACGCCCTCGCAGAAGCCCCCCGAGCCGCCGGTGTTCTCCTTCTGTGGAGCATAGACAACGCGTCCCACACCACCCTGAGCGTCGGGGTCATCGAGGGCGTCGCCCCAGAGTTCATGCACGCGCTCCGAGAACTCCTGCACGAGTAGCGCCGTCTGTTCGGAGTCTTCGTTGTCGATCACCACAACGCGCCAGGGCGCCACGGTGAGACGCTCGATCGAGTCAAAGAGGCCCGCAAGCAGCTTTTGTCGCCTGAAGGTCACGATGACGATGGCCGGTCTTCTCATGGTCCGTCCAAAGATAGATGGTTTTCGGCTCGGCGGCCGCGTCCTAGTATTATAGAGTACGGCCGTATGCACATCCCGGCATGCGCCATCGCAAGGAGGACACGTGAACGTCACCCACTCTGACACGCATAAGGTTTCGGTCATCGTTCCCATCTGCAACGTGGAGCGCTACCTCGACCAGTGTCTTTTGAGCATCGAGAGACAGACCTTCGGCAACCTCGAGGTGATCTGCCTCAACGACGGCTCTAAGGACGGCTCGTCCGCCATCGCACACGCGCATGCCGAGCGAGACGCCCGCATCAGCGTGGTGGACAAACCCAACGAGGGATACGGGGCCACCTGCAACCGGGGTCTCGACCTTGCGACGGGAGACTACGTTGCCATCGTGGAGCCGGATGACTACCTCGAGCCCGGCATGTACGGCAACCTCGTCGCCTTTGGCGATACCTTCGGCAGCCCCGTCGATGTGATTCGTGCCCCGTACTGGCGCCTCTTCGAGTTCCCTGACAAAAGCTCGCAGCGTGTGACCTGCGCCTACAAAGGTCGCGTCAATCCGCCGTCGCAGCCCTTCTCGGTGGGTGACGGCATCGAGCTCCTCGGTCACCACCCATCCATCTGGTCGGCCATCTACCGCACGGACTACCTTCGAAAGACGGACATCCGCTTTGTCGAGGTACCAGGGGCGGGATGGGCCGACAACCCCTTCCTCTTCGAGACGCTCTGCCAGACCGATCGCATCGCCTACCTTGACAAGCCCTACTACAACTACCGCGAGAACGGCCTCGCCGAGGCCATGGCGTTTGCCAAGAAAAATCCGCTCGTACCTCTTGCCAGGTGGAACGACTGCATGGACGTCGTCGAGCGAATCGGCGTCACCGACAGGCGCGTCCTCTCGGCCGTCATGCTGCGCGGCATCAACTACTGCCAGATAACGGAGGGTGCCGTCGGCGTTGATGCTCCTGGCGTGGCGGACGCCATCAGCGCAAGCCTTCGCCGCATGGACCCCGACCTCGTCCTCGATGACGCGCGGATAAGTCCTGCCGTGCGGGGCAGGTTCGCCGCATCCGTAGGTCTTCCGGAGTGCAGGGTCGATATGCTCGCGTATCTCGCACATCTCGCCGACGAGGGTCTCTATCGCATACGGACAAACGGTCTCGGCTTTGCGTGGCTCACCGTGCGCGATCACCTGGGACGCAGCCGGGAGGCCTCGAGCAAGTAGGGCGCTTCTGCGAAGCCTATACGAAGGAGTCGGGCGCGATGGTGTCCGACCCCACGCATTTGCGCATGAGCGAGGCGAGCCACGCCTGCGCGTAGGTGAGGCCCACGTTGCCCGAGCGGATGGGCGAGACGAGCGCCTTTGCCGTACCGCTCTGCGGTCGCGCAACCGATGCCGCGAGCTTCGCTCGATCGGTGTTGATCATGGTAGCCACGAGCTGCCGACGCTCGGCGTTGGACATGCCGTATCTCCCAGCGCACACATCCTCGATGCAATCGACAAGTCGCTCGAGGTAGCGGCGCTGGAGCATCTCCATGCTCGCCGAGTCCCCTTCAAGACCCCAGTGGCGATAGAGTTGGACGAGGTCCTCGTGCTCGGTCTCCAGACGCTCATACTCTCCCGCGATGGCGTCGGCGGCGTTCTGCAGCGAGCGCTCCACGTGGTAGCGCACGGTACCCGTCACACCGACGCGCTCAACGTCTCGCAGGAAGCTCGTCACGAATGAGTGGTCATCGAAGGACGAAGAGTCAGGCCGTATGCCGCAGGCATCAACGACTTCGCGAGAGAAGAGCTTGCCGCTCGTGGGCAGAAGCTGTCCCGTGTCAAAGAGCTGCCATGCTGCGGCACGAAAGTCATGCTGGGTGATGAAGACGCTTCGAGGGCCATCGACCCTAACCGAGGCGCCACGAGAGTTGCCCTTGCGATGGATGCCGAGTGAGAAGCCGCCCACTACGAGGTCGAGGTGATTATCCTCGGCCATGCCCACGAGCTCGGAGATAAACGTTGGCTCGGCCCAGCCGTCCTGGTCGAACACGAGAACGTAGTCGCCGTCGCAGCTGCCGAGCGCAAGATCGAAAGCCGAGCATGTGCCATGGGCGGGCGTCCTGAGCACCTGCATGCGCACGTCTCGCTCGGCAGAAGCCGCGAGTAGGGCACCGGTACGGTCGGTCGAGCCATCATCCACCGCCACGATCTCGCAGTGGCCATACGTCTGGTTGTGGATGCTCTCGATGGCCCGCCGAACTGACGTCTCGGCGTTATGGGCCAAGACGATGACTGAGACGAGCGGAGTGTTATGTGATGCGCCCGACATTCTTCGAAGCGACTTCCTTCCCCAAAGAGCCGACTTCACCTTCGTTCGCATGAACAATCAAAGAGTATCAGTCGCCAATCAACCGCATGTGGAGGGGTTGTAGACGCCCTTCGATTACAACAGAACCACAGACCCGGCAAGGGCGGGCGGTTGAGTTGTGACGGCATGCGGCCTAGGAGACGAGAAGACCGACGGCCTGGTTGAGCGCAACGACATCCACCAGCTGATAGCCCGTCTCCGCCGTAGACCCATCCCCTGCCGTTGTGGTCTCGGCATACGTGGCGGCGTCCACGCGGCCGATGCCAGAGCCTCCCGCAGCCTTGACTTCGCCAGCAAACGTGATCAACGAATCGGCACTCATGTCGGTGTCCATGACATCGAGAAGGGAGCCGTTGTCGGTGACGAAGTTGTCTGCCGTGGAGCCCGAGGCACCCGCCACGAGACCGAGGATGTCGTCCACGGACGAGGTGGTCACGATGACGTGGTCAAACGATACGTTGGTGGCCGAGAAGAGCGGCTGGACGACCGCGGCGGCACCTGATGCGGCACAGAGGTCGGCGAGAGCGTAGCTGGTGTCGCTGGACGTCACCTTGACGGCGGTGGGAATATTCGCCACGATGGCCGTACCTTGGGTCTCGTTCACGACGACTGCGTAGGCACCCGAGAGCGTGCAGCCGGCCCCGCCGAGGGAGTCGGTCGTAAGGACCAGCACCTTGTTGAAGGTATCCCCAGATGCGGTGTGCCCGTCGATGTTGGAGGCGACGCTCACGCCAGAAATGGCGTCCTCGAGGTTGTTGTCACCGAGGCGAAATTCGTGCTGGACGCGCGTCCAAAGCGTTAGGCAGATGAGCACCGCGACCACGATCGCAGCCACGACCACGACGAGCGCGATGATGTTGCGATAGGGATTTTCGCGAGGAACGTCCGTCCGCTCAAAGCGCTCACGCTGTCTTGGCATTGTCCGCATCTCCCCTACGCTCGAACTACGTGCTCTTAATCAAAAAATGATACCAAGACTCGCAACGATGAGCCCAACGACTACTCCCACCGCATAGACAAACGCCGTGACGAGAAGGTTCTGTCGCATGTCAGCATTTGTGCGGAAGAGGACGAGCAGGCCAAGACCACCAGATGTGAGCAGACCCGCCAGCATGGGACCAGTAGAGAGAACGCCGTCGAGATAAAGCTCGGTGATGGCCACGCTCGCGCCACAATTGGGAATGAGTCCCACCAACGCCGCAAGGAAGGTCGCGCGTATGGGGTGGTTGCTCAGGACGGTTGCCAGGACATCCGTACCCATGCCCTCGATCACAAGACCACAGGCAAGCGTGATGAGGAAGATGAAGACCGTCACCTGCAGCGTATGCACGAGAGCCGAGCGCACGATGGCCCACTTACCGTGACCGTGGTGATGCCCACCTCCCCGGACGTCGTCCTCATCCTCGTCGCAGTGGCAGTGCTCGCGCTCGCAGAGCTCGTGGATGTGCGTATGCCCGTCACCCGAGCGATGGAGCCCGCGAAGGACCGCATCGACGGCAAGACCGACGACAAGACCGATTGCCACCTTGACCAGGATGATCGAGATGAGCCTTCCCGCCACGACGCCCTGGGCCACGCACACGGGAATGAGCTCGTCGGATGTGGAGAGAATAACCGCCACGAGCGTACCGACCGTGATGACTCTACCAGAGAAGAGCGTGGCAGCCATCGCCGAGAAGCCACACTGCGGCAGCGCTCCCAGAAGGCTGCCCACAATGGGACCAAGCCTGCCAGACGAGGCAACGAGCCTCTGCATGCGGCCCTCGGTGGAGTGCTCGATTGCCTCCATGACAAGGTAGGTGAGGAAGAGGAACGGCAGAAGCTCGAGCGTGTCGAGAACGCTATCGAGAAGAACGTCGAGAAAGAGGTCCAAAGTGGCATCCTTACCTGAGCCGCGTGCGGCGGCGAGCGAGACGGTCAGTTCTATTCCCAAGGCGAGAGGGCAGCCTCCGCATACTCCACGCCCACGAAGGTGAGTCCCGACGCAGGCGCGCAGGGGCCGGCGGCCGACCTGTCGCGAGCAGCGAGCACCTCCGCGACCCACGACGGCTTTCGATGGCCGCGGCCCACCTCCACGAGAGTACCCGCGATCGTGCGTACCATGTTGTGAAGAAAGGCATTGCCGCGGATGTCAATGACAACGAGCTCCTCGCCCGCCTCCTCGATGCGATTTACCTCAAGCAGCGAGACGCATCTGCACGTGGGCCTGTCCACGGCGGACGTGGCCTTGCAGAAGCTCTTGAAATCATGCTCTCCCACGAGGAGTCGCGCCCCCTCCCTCATGGCATCCAAGTCCAGCGATCCGCGATACCACCAGGCATGGTCCCAGGCGAGCACGGGGCGCGCCTCGCCTGCGCCGATACGATAGCGGTAGCTGCGGGACACGGCGTCGAAGCGCGCGGAGAACCCCACGGTCGCACGGTAGAGACCACGAATGGATACGTCATCGGGCGTAAGCGCGACGAGCGAGCGCATCAGACGGTCGCCGTCGAGCTCGAGCTCGCCCTCGGTCACGGGAAGGCTCACGTACTGTGAGAGCGCATGCACGCCCGCATCGGTACGACCGGCGCAGGTGAGCTCGACTTCGCGACGAAGCGTGGTCTCGAGCGCGCGCCGCAGCTCGCCGGCCACGGTTCGCTGGGAAGGCTGCTCCGCAAAGCCAGCATATCCCGTGCCGCGATACCCAAGCCGCACGACGAGCGTCCCTGCATGCCCACTGCCGTCCATCCGCACCTCCGTCAAAGCATCATCCGCATGGAGCCTAGCCGCGCGATCATAGCGCCCCTAGGGGACATGAGGTCGAGACCCATCCTACACGAGACACACGAGCGCGGTGAATACGAGACCCCCCGCGAGCACCGACCAGTCGACCGTGCGCATCGGACCTATGAGAATGGTGCGGCGATCTCCTGAGTAGCATCGGTCTCCCATCGCAAGGGCAAGTTCGTCTGCGCGCCTAAAGAGAGACACGACGAGCGGCACGAGCACCGAAACCCGTCTGGAGAGTCTCTTGCGCACCGAACCCTCGTCAAACCTCGCCCCTCGCGCCCGCTGCGCCAACACGATTCGGTCGTACTCATCGGATGCGACGGGAATGAAGCGCAGCGCGATCGAGGTCGCCATGGCCAGGTCGCCCACGGGCACTCCAAGCCGACCGAGCGGCCGGGCGAGCGAGCTTGCTGCGTCAACCATCTGCGTGGGCATCGTCGTCGCGCAGACCACGAGCGCAAAGCCCACGAGCATGACGATTCTCGCCACGGCGAGCGTACCCCGCCACACGCCCGCACTCGACGCTCCCACCTGACCCACGATGGTAATGTCGGCACCACCCGTCACGACGACCGCGTTGGCGAGAAACGAGAGGGCGAGCACGATCGCAGCCGGCCTGAGACCCCGAGCCACAGTTCCAGGAGAGACATGGGACACGAAGAGGCAGAAAGCAAGCGACATGATGCAGAGAACGGCGGCAAGAAGCGATGTGGCGCAGAAGGCGGCCACCGTCATTGCGAGCAGCAACACGAGCTTCACGCGCGCGTCAAGCCGGTGCATGGGGGTGTCTCCCGGCATGTAGGCGCCGAGTGCGACGTGGCTAGCCATGGATGCCACCTCCCAAAAGCTCTCGAACGCGCACCTCGTAGGGCACCGGAAGACCAACCGTCTCGTAGGGCGCGGAGCTCGCCCAGGCTTCATCGGCGCCGCAGGAGGTCGCAACTCGACCATCACGCAGAAAGACAACGTGATCAGCCACGGAAAGCCACGCCCCCACCGCATGCGTAACCACCACGACCGAGGCACCGCCTCGTGCGAGCCGTCGCACGAACGCCTGCAGCCGACTACGGCCAACGGGGTCAAGCCCGGCGGAGGGCTCGTCGAGCACGTAGGCCCCATAGTCGAGCGCAACCAGACCAGCGAGAGCGACACGACGCCTCTGACCGCCCGAGAGAGAGAATGGCGGCCTGTCGAGAAGATCGTCCCCCAGTCCCATCTCGTGCGCCGCACGAGCGACGGCGGCGGTCACCTCGACCTCTCCGAGACCGATGTTTCGGGGCCCGAAGGCAATGTCATCCGCAACCGTATCAGCAAAGAGCTGCGTCTCGGGTCGTTGGAACGCCAGGCCCACGCAGCCTGGCCTCACGGGAGCGTTGTCGAGAAGCGCGACGCCGTCCTCTAGGTCGATAACCCCCGCGAGCGCGCAGGCGGCCGTCGTCTTGCCCGACCCAGAAAGGCCCGCGATGATCGTAACCCCCTCCAACGCTGCAAGCGTCACCGCATCGAGCGCCAGAACGTCTCCATAGCAGACGGTGGCCGCCTCAAGTGCGAGCTCGTGACGGGGCAGCGGGACGTCCGCATCCGCTCGTTGACCGAGAGTCCCCATCACGTCACGGCCGATGCCATGGGTGAGGGCAAAAGTCGAAAGGACGTCGGGATCGCCACAGTCTCCCGGATTCGCTCCGGCACGAACGGCAGCGCAGATTGCCCTGGCACGCGAATCTGCGTTAAGGCTCGAGAGGTTGAGCGCCTTCGCGCTGCAGAGGAAGTCCGTCGGCGTCCCCTCCCAGGCCATGCGACCTTCCTCGAGCACCACCACGCGCGTGGCATCGAGCACCGACCGCACGTCATGAGCCATCTCGAGCACCCCGACGCCCTCGTCGACGAGCGATCTTGTCAAGGCGGCCACTTCTTCGCCCGCCCTCGGATCAAGGTGGGACGTTACCTCGTCAAGCACGAGATAGCGGGGATGCATCGCGATAACGCCCGCAATGGCGACAAGCTGCTGCTGGCCGCCTGAGAGCTCCGCCGTACCCTTGTCCGCCAGATGTTCAATGTGGCATCGTACCAGCGCCTCGTGTGCCCGCAAGACGACCTCGCGTCGCTTCAGGCCAAGGTTCGCAGGGCCAAAGCACACCTCGTCAAACACGCGCGCGCTCACGAGCTGGCAGGTGGGATCCTGACGCACGTATCCCACTACGCGTACGAGGTCGACGCCCCTCTCGCCATCTGCCTGCACCTCGCCCGAAATGGGCCTTGCGGAGCCGTTCGCGATGCGCGCGAGGGTGGATTTTCCGCTTCCGTTGACACCGAGAACTGCAATCCGCTCGCCTGGCCGGACAACGATCGACACGCCGTCAAGGGCAGGTCCACCGGAGGTCGCATACGCAAAGCGAACGTTCTTGATTTCGAGCATGACCCCTCCGATCCTTGTCTCGAAAGAACGAGGGCCCCGGCATGCGCCAGAGCCCCCGAGCGGTTCTTCAGTTCCTGAGAATGCCTACTCGGCGGAGTCCTCGCTCGTGGTCTCCTCGGCCTTCTCGGCCTTCTCGGCCTTCTTTGCCTTCTTGGCGACTGGCTCGACCTTGGTGACGGCGGACTTGTCCTCGGCCTTCGCCTGAACGGGCTCGGTGACGAGCTCCATAATGACGACCTCGGCAGCATCGCCCTTGCGGGGACCAAGCTTCATGATGCGCGTATAGCCACCGTTGCGATCTGCCCACATGCCCTGCGCAGCCTTGTCAAAGACCTCGCGGACGAGCTCCTTGTTATTGATGAGCGCAATGGCGTTGCGACGAGAGGCGAGGTCGCCCTTCTTGGCCCAGGTGATGATCTTGTCCACGTCACCACGAATGGCCTTGGCACGCACGTCGAGGGTCTTGATGCGGTCGTTCTCGAACAGGGCACAGACTAGGCTGCGCTTCATAGCCTTGGTATGGCTAGCGTCGGTGCCGAGCTTCATGCCCCTCTTCTTGTTGTGTCTCATGGTCTAGCTTCTCCTAAGCAATACGTGCGGCGGCCTAAGCCTTGAGGGACAGACCCATGGTCTCGAGTTTGTCCTTGACTTCCTCGATGGACTTGACGCCGAAGTTTCTGATGTTGAGAAGATCGTTCTCGGAGAACTCGACGAGCTGGCGAACCGAGTGAATGCCGGCGCGCTTGAGGCAGTTGTACGAGCGAACCGAAAGGTCCAGCTGCTCGATCTGCTTGTCAAGCTCGACGTTATCCTCCTCGACGCCCACGGCGAAGATAGAGGCGTCCTCGACGGGCTCGTCCTCGTCTGCCAGGCTCATGAACGCGGTCATGTGCTGGTTGATGATGTTCGCGGCCTCGACCACGGCATCACGCGGCGACATCGATCCGTTGGTCTCGATCTCGAGGACGAGACGGTCGTAGTCGGTGTGACGACCAACACGACACGGCTCGACGGCCTTGGCGCAACGGCGGATAGGCGAGTAGAGCGAGTCGACGCTGATGATGCCCACGGGATCGCTCTCGCGCTCGTTGTCCTCGCCAGACACATAGCCGCGACCGACGCCGATGCGCATCTGCATGGTGAGGTGCGCACCCTCGCCGAGCGTGCATACGACATGCTCGGGATTGATGAGCTCGAACTCGGCGGGGACGAAGAAGTCGCCGCCCGTGACCGTAGCGGGACCATCGATGGAAATGGTGGCCGTCGCGGTATCGCCCGTGCCCATGGAGCTGAATACGAGGCCCTTGACGTTCAGAACGATGTCGGTGACGTCCTCATAGACGCCCTCGACGGTAGTGAACTCGTGCTGGACACCGTCAATCTGGATGGCCTCCACCGCGGCACCCTCAAGAGACGAGAGCAGAACGCGGCGCAGCGAGTTTCCGAGCGTATCACCATAGCCACGCTCGAGCGGCTCAGCGCTCACGCGCGCGATGGTGTCGCTAATCTCCTCTACCGACACTTGCGGTCGGATAAATTCGGACATTGATACCTCCAAACCCGGGTCGAACTACTTGGAGTAGAGCTCGACGATGAGCTGAGCGTCGATGTCGAGGTCAATCTGGTCGCGCGTGGGAACCTGAAGAACGGTGCCCCGGAGCTTCTCGATATCAACCTCGAGCCAAGCCGGCACGGCCATGTGCTCAGAGGAGATGAGAGCCTCCTTGATGGGGAGAAGGTCCTTCGCCTTGGGAGCAACGGCGATGACGTCGCCAGCCTTCACCTTGTAGGAGGGGATGTCGACGCGCCTGCCGTTCACGACGATGTGGCCGTGACGGACGGTCTGACGAGCCTCCTTGCGGGTGCGTGCAAAGCCGAGACGAAAGACGACATTGTCGAGACGGCACTCGAGAATGCTCATCAGGTTGTCGCCCGTAATGCCACCGCGGGCCTTGGCGAGATCGTAGTACCCACGGAACTGGTTCTCGAGGACGCCATAGATGAACTTTGCCTTCTGCTTCTCACGAAGCTGCTGGCCGTACTCGCTCTCCTGACGCCTGCGCTGCCTCGGCTGACGGTGAGATTCCTTGTTGATGCCCATAACCACAGGGTCGATGCCGAGCTGGCGGCACCTCTTGAGGACCGGGGTCCTGTCAACTGCCATTAGTGGTGTCCTTCCTAGCTACACGCGACGACGCTTGCACGGACGGCAACCGTTGTGCGGGGTGGGGGTCTTGTCCTGGATTCCCGAAACCTCGAGGCCGGCGGCCTGGAGGGAACGGATGGCGGTCTCGCGGCCGGAACCAGGGCCCTTGACGAAGACCGCGACCTTCTTCATCCCATGCTCCATGGCTGCCTTTGCAGCGGCCTCGGCAGCAAGCTGGGCGGCAAACGGCGTGGACTTGCGGGAACCCTTGAAGCCGACGGTACCACCAGACTGCCAGGAGATGACGTTGCCCTGGGGGTCGGTAATCGAGACGATGGTGTTGTTGAACGTGCTCTTGATGTGGGCCTGACCCACTGCGATGTTCTTACGCTCGGAACGACGAACGCGCGTGGTGCGAGCGTTTTTCTTCTGCGGCATATTTACTCCCCCTAGGCCTTCTTCTTAGCACCGATCTGACGCTTCTTGCCCTTGCGGGTGCGAGCGTTGGTGTGGGTGCGCTGGCCATGGACGGGAAGTCCCTTACGGTGACGCAGACCACGATAGCAGCCGATCTCCATGAGACGCGCGGTGTTCGTGCGCACCTCACGACGAAGGTCACCCTCGGTGGTGTAGTTTGAGTCAATGTAGTCACGGATCTTGGTGACCTCGTCCTCGGTCAGATCCTTGACGCGTGTGGACGGATCGATACCAGTCTCTGCGCAAATCTTAGTAGCGCGAGTCTGGCCGATGCCGTAAAGATACGTGAGTCCGACCTCAACGCGCTTGTCGCGCGGCAGGTCGACGCCGTTGATACGGGCCAACTTGGTGCTCCTCTCTTAGCCCTGACGCTGCTTGTGGCGCGGGTTCTCGCAGATGACGTAAACCTTGCCATGGCGACGAATGATCTTGCACTTGTCGCACATCTTCTTAACCGAAGGACGTACCTTCATCGTCATTTCCTTCCGGTAGTTCTGGTACGAGCTAGTGGTACCTAGGCGTGTCAGGTGGTGCTGGCTCGCCATTATGTCCTCGCCCAGCCGCAGGCGTGAATATCCGCTCTCGAACGCAGCCCCTACTTGTAACGGTAGGTGATGCGTCCTCTCGTCAGGTCGTACGGGGAAATCTCCACGACGACCCTATCGCCAGGCAGGATGCGGATGTAGTTCATCCTGATCTTGCCCGAGATGGTGCAGAGGATGGTCTTTCCGTTCTCGAGCTCCACGTTGAACATGGCGTTTGGCAGAGGTTCTATGACCTTGCCCCCAAGCTCGATTGCGTCCTGCTTGCTCAAATTGCTCCCTCTCCACACTTTGACAGCGACCATTTATCATACAGAAAAAGGTAGTGCTCGTCCAGGTCGCATCATATGAACACAACGTTGGTGCCTGTAGGGTACGCCTCTAGTCCTCGCCGCCCTGCATGGGAAGCCAGGGGCCGACCTCGTCTTGGGTAAGGATGACCGGACCATCCTCGGTGATGGCGATGGTGTTCTCGTAGTGCGCGGCCGCCTTATGGTCATCGGTGACTACGGTCCAACCGTTAGCGAGCACCTCGGTACCAAAGCTTCCCAAGCTGATCATCGGCTCGATCGCAATGACCATGCCCGCCTGCAGTCGTACGCCCCTGCCGCGCTTGCCATAGTTGGGAACGTTAGGATCTTCATGCATGACATGGCCGACGCCGTGGCCGACGTACTCGCGAATGACTCCGTAGCCGTGGGACTCGGCGAGCTCCTGAACCGCAGCCCCGATGTCACCAAGATGGTTGCCGGGAACGGCCTCGGCGATACCGGCCTTGAGGCAGTCGCGGGTGCACTCGCAAAGACCCTTGAGCTCGTCAGACACCTCACCTACGTAGAAGGTCCACGCATTGTCCCCAACCCATCCCTGGTAGGTGGCGCCGGTGTCAATCGAGATGACGTCACCTTCCTGGAGGACGGTCGCGGGCGACGGAATGCCGTGAACGATCTGCTCGTTGACTGACGAGCAGATGCTCGCGGGAAACCCGCCGTACCCCTTGAAGGTGGGGACGGCACCGTGAAGCCGGATGAAACCCTCCACCGCGTTATCAATCTCCTGCGTGGTGACCCCAGGCCTGACCATGGCCCCGGCACGGCGAAGAGCCGCCTTGGACAGAGCCCCGGCGGCCTTCATCTGTTCGATTTGACTTGCACTCTTGATGTGAATCATGCGAGCTCGAGGAGGGTCTTGACATCAGCGAAGACCTCGTCGACCGGCCTGTCCCCATCAACCTCCTTGAGAATGGAATGACCTTTGTAGTACTCGACCAGCGGTGCCGTCTGGCTCTGATACACGTCGAGGCGATGCTGAATCGTCTCAGGCTTGTCATCGTCGCGCTGGTACATCTCGCCACCGCACCTCGGACATACGTCGACGCCAGCCGGCGCGGTGTATCCGCAGGACCTGCAGGTGCGACGAGAGGAGAGGCGCTCCACGATGACGGACGGCTCAACGGATACGAGCAGGGCGGCGTCCAGCGTGCAGTCCATGGCCGCAAGCTCGGAATCGAGCGTCACGGCCTGCGAGGTGTTACGCGGGAAGCCGTCGAGGATGAAGCCCCTCTGGGCGTCATCGTCCTCGAGGCGCTCCTTGACAAGGTTGATGACGAGCTCGTCGGGAACGAGCTTGCCGGCATCCATGAAGGACTTCGCCTGCTTGCCAAGCGCCGACTGGGCCTTGACGGCAGCGCGGAGAAGATCGCCTGTGGAGATGTGCGCGAAGCCGTACTCTGCGACGAGCCTCTGCGCCTGCGTACCCTTGCCTGCGCCGGGGGCGCCGAGCAGAACGATGTTCATGTTACAACCGCCTTTCCCTAGGATCGCCTGGTACCGGTAGAGCAATACGCTACGGAGCTACTTAAAGAAGCCCTCGTAGTTGTGCATCTTGAGCTGGCTCTCGATGGAAGAGAGCGTGTCCATGGCGACGCCGACCATGATCAGCACGGAGGTTCCGCCAAAGGCCTGGATAAGCGAGTCGCCCGTAAACCAGAAGATGATCGTAGGGACGACGGCGAGCACGGCCATGAACAGCGCGCCGGGAAGCGTGATGTGATCGATCGTACTCTTGATATAGGCCGCGGTAGCCGCACCAGGACGCACTCCCGGAATGAAGCCGCCCTGCTTGCGAAGCTGGTCGGACGTCTCGTCGGGATTGAAGACCATCGAGGTGTAGAAGTACGCAAAGACCACGATCAAGACGACGGACAGCAGCCAGTTGATCCAGCCGGAAGAGAGGGCATCTGCGACCACGTTCACCCATCCGATGTTGGGGAAGAACACCGCAAGCTGTGCCGGCAAGTACAGAATCGCCGAGGCGAAGATGATGGGCACGACACCAGCGGTGTTGACCTTGATCGGAAGATAGGTCGACTGACCACCCATCATCTTGCGGCCAACGACGCGCTTGGCGTACTGCACCGGGATGCGCCTCTGCCCGCGCTCGACGAACACGATGAGCGGAACGATCGCCATGATGACGATGAGCGTGAGGGCGGTGAGAAGGACGTTCCCGGACGTGGTGACGGACGAGATGAGAGCAGAGGGCAGGCCGGCCATGATGTTCGCAAAGATGATGAGCGACATGCCGTTGCCAACGCCACGCTGCGTGATGACCTCGCCGAGCCACATGATAATGATGGCGCCGATAAGCATGCAGAACACGACGATGACGTTCTCAAGACCCTCTGGGATGCCCATGTCGGTAAAGCTGACGCCATAGCTCTTGAAAAGGAACAGGTAGCCGACGGCGTTGAGCAGAGCGAGGGCGATCGTGAGGTAGCGCGTGTACTGCGTGATCTTACGCTGGCCGACCTCACCCTCCTTGGCGAGCTCGCCAAGGGAGGGGATGACGGCCTGCATCATCTGCAGGATGATCTGTGCGGTGATGTACGGCATGATGCCGAGGCTGAACACCGACATGCGAGAAAGGGCACCGCCCGAGAACAGGTTGAGCACCGCCATGGCGCCGCTCGTAGACAGACCCGTCTGATAGGCGGAGAGCATGTCCTGGAATGGCGCGCCCGGAACGGGCAGGTAGGCCCCGAAGCGATACAGCAGCAGGATGGCTGCCGTAATGAGCAGCTTCTGCCTGAGCTCAGGTACGCGGAACGCGTTGGCGATTCCCTTTAGCACGCCTGCTCGACCTTTCCTCCGGCCGCCTCGATCTTTGCCTTGGCAGAGGCGGAGACCTTGTCCACCTTGACGGTCAGAGCCTTGGTGAGCTCACCGTCTCCGAGGACCTTTACTGGAACATAGGCGTGCTTGATGACGCCCTTCGCGACGAGCGCCTCGGAGTCGACCGTCTCTCCGGACTCGAAGAGGTCCTCGAGACGGGCGACGTTGACCGGAGCGAACTCGACACGATTGTGGTTGGTGAAGCCGGGAAGCTTGGGGAGGCGCATCGCGAGCGGCTGCTGGCCACCCTCGAAGCCTGCGCCCTTGCCGCCACCGGCACGGGAGAGCTGGCCTTTGGTACCGCGACCGGCAGTTGTGCCATGGCCGGACGAGTTACCGCGACCGATGCGCTTACGGTTCTTCTTGGAACCCTCCGCCGGGCGGAGATCATTGAGCTGCATGTGCGTGACTCCTAGTTCTCTTCAACATCAACAAGGTGCTTGACCTTGAAGATCATTCCGCGGACGCTCGGATTGTCGGGCAGCTCCGAACTGTCACCGATCTTGCGAAGGCCCATGGCGCGGCAGGTGGCCGTCTGATCCTTCTTGACGGAGGCCACGGCGCTGCGAACGAGCGTGACCTTGAGGGTCTTGTCTGCCATGACTAGTGCTCCTTCCCGACGAACATCTCGGAAACGGTGATGCCACGGCGCTCCGCTGCCTGGGCGGGGCTGGAGAGCGACTTCAGGCCCTCGGCGGCAGCCTTGATGATGTTGAGGGCGTTGTCGGTACCGAGGGACTTGGAGAGCACGTTGGTGATACCAGCGAGCTCGAAGAGCGGACGGACCGGGCCACCGGCGATGACGCCGGTACCAGGAACAGCCGGCTTGATGAGGACGCGGCCTGCACCAAAGTGGCCCTCGACGGTATGAGGAACGGTACCACCCTCGGTAACGGGCACGTGGAACATGTTCTTCTTGGCGTCTTCGACGCCCTTCTGGATGGCCAGGGGCACCTCGGCGGACTTACCCATACCGAGGCCGACGTTACCCTTGCCGTCACCGACGACGACGAGAGCGACGAGGGACATGCGCGAACCACCCTTAACGACCTTGGTGACGCGGTGGATGTAGACAACGCGCTCCTGGAGGTCAGTCTCCTGCTGGCGCTTGCGATCACGAGGCATTCTGATTCCTCCTAGAACTTCAGGCCCGCGTTGCGGGCACCGTCTGCCAGAGCCTTGACGCGTCCGTGATAGATGCGACCACCGCGGTCGAACATGACCGTGGTGACGCCCTTCTCGACGGCGCGCTTGCCGATGAGCTCGCCCACGAACTCGGCGGCCTCCTTGTTGGAGCCAATCTTGCCAGTTGCCCTGAACTCTGCATCGAGGGTCGAGGCGGAGCAGATGGTCTTGCTGTCGGCATCATCAATCAGCTGCGCGTAGATGTGCGCGTTTGAGCGATGCACGCTCAGGCGCGGACGCTCGGCGGTACCGAAGATCTTCGAGCGAACGCGGCGCTCGCGGCGCTTGAGGTTCGCCTTCTTCGCTTGGCACTTGTTCATTCTTTCTCCTTTGACGTGCCATCACCTAACGGGGTGATGGTCTTAGCTGGAGGCTAGGCTTACTTGGCAGCCTTGCCGAGCTTCCTCCTGATGTGCTCGCCCGCATAGTGAATGCCCTTGCCCTTGTACGGCTCGGGCGGACGCTTCATGCGAATCTCGGCGGCAACCTGACCGACCTGCTCCTTGGAGATGCCCTGCACCGTGATGTGGGTGTTGTCGGGGACCACGAAGCTGATGTTCTCGGGGGCCGGGAAGATGACGGGATGCGAATAGCCGAGGGAGAGGTCGAGGTCCTTGCCCTTGAGAGCGGCGCGATAGCCGACGCCAGTGAGCTCGAGCTTCTTCTCGAAGCCATCGGAGACTCCGACGACCATGTTGTTGATGAGGGTACGGGTGAGACCCTGCTGCGCGTTGGAGGCGGTGGTGTCGTCCACGCGATTGACGAGAACCTCCTCGCCTTCGTGCTTGATCTCAACGAGCTCAGAGAAGGTGCGCGTGAGCTCACCCTTGGCACCCTTGACGTTAACGGTGTTGTTATCAACTGTCACAGTGACTCCGGCGGGAATCACGACAGGCTTCTTACCAATACGAGACACGGTAGTCTCCTTTCGTTCCTGCCGAGAGTTACCAGATGTAGGCGATGATCTCGCCGCCGATGCTCTGCTTGCGAGCATCGCGGTCGCACATCATGCCTTTGGAGGTTGAGATGACGGCAGTGCCGAGACCGCCGAGGACACGAGGAAGCTTGTCCGCAGTAGTGTAGATGCGCAGGCCCGGCTTGGAGATGCGCTTGATGCCACTGATGACGCGGGCACGCCTGACACCGTACTTGAGGGTGATGTGGAGGGTCTTCTGAGGCGTGGTGTCCTCGACGGAGTACCCCTCGACGTAACCCTCCTCGCAGATGACGCGTGCAATCTCGACCAGAACCTTGCTCGACGGCATGGACACATCGGGCTTGCCTGCCGAGTTCGCATTGCGAATGCGCGTCAGCATGTCTGAAATGGGATCGGTAACCTTCATTGATCCTTCTCCTTCGTTATTGATGAACCTGCACGTCCGGTTCGCCCACACCCATGGCAGGGGCGCCTGAACGCGAGTGCATGACGTCCTACCAGCTTGCCTTGCGGACGCCAGGAAGCTCGCCCTTGCTCGCAAGCTCGCGGAAGCACACACGGCACAGGCCGAACTCGCGATAGACGGAGTGGGGACGCCCACAGCGCTGGCAGCGGTTCTGCGTGCGCGACGAGTACTTCGGCTCGCGCGATGCTTTGACGATCATCGATGTCTTAGCCACAAATCCTCCTTCATTGCACTCTTGACGGCTCCGGACCATCCAGAGCCAGTCTTTTACTATAGACCTACTCCTGCTTGAACGGGAAGTGGAAGGCAGCGAGCAGCGCCTTGCCCTCCTCGTCGTTAGGGGCGGTGGTCACGATGGTGATGTCCATGCCACGGGTGTGATCAACCTTGTCGAAGTCGATCTCGGGGAAGATCAGCTGCTCGGTGACGCCCATGGAGAAGTTGCCACGCCCGTCGAAGCTCTTCGGGGAGATGCCACGAAAGTCGCGGATGCGAGGGATGGCGATGGAGATGAGGCGATCGAGGAACTCCCACATACGGTCGCCGCGAAGGGTGACCTTGGCACCGATGGGCATGCCGGCGCGAAGGTGGAAGGTGGCGATGGACTTGCGCGCGTGGGTCACGAGCGGCTGCTGGCCAGTGATGGCGCGCAGGTCGGCAACGGCACCGTCGATGGCCTTGGCATCGGTAGCGGCCTCGCCGACGCCCATGTTCACGACAATCTTATCGAACTTGGGAATCTGATTCACGTTGCCATAGTTGAACTGCTTCTGGAGCTCGTCGCGCACGGTGGCGTAGTACTGCTCCTTGAGGCGCGGGACGTACTTCTCGTTCTCTGCCATTATCGGCTCTCCTTGACTCTCGGTCGGATTACGTGCGGGGTTTCCGTCCTCGCACAACCCGCGGCGGTATGCCCGGGACCTTATCTGCATCTCGAGACAGAACTCTCCCCTGAATAGAGACGCAAAGCAGAATATTATGCCTTTTTCCTGCGAAAATCTAGTCTCTGAGATCATTCGCTGGAAGTACACATTGACTTTCCGCTATGCGAGTGACATCTGCGTTGGCCGCAGGGCTCCGCCGTGGCCGAAAGGTTTTACATCCGCAGACAGGGGGGGTACCAAAGCCCCAAGGCTCATCGAGTCTTGGTACGATGGCAGTTTGGTACGAGTCCAACTGGGCGTACCAAACCCCAACGATTTGTTGTTCTACGGTACCTGCAGGTAAACGCGTTTTTGGCTCGTACCAAAGTCTCACTTTTCGCAAGTGCCAAAAGCAGAACGGGTCCGGTCGCCTCTCGGCATCCGGACCCGCAGGCGTGCACAGGGTTGGCGCTAGTCGATCTTGGTGCCGCAGACGATGCAGAAGTGCGCCGTCGCAGAGATGACCGCACCGCAGTTTGGGCAGATGCGCGTAGCGGGCTGCTCGACCCCCTCCGCTGGAACGGAGGTCACGGCCGCCGTCTCCTGCGTCTGCCTCGGCTTATCGGGCGCAGCCTCGGCCACGGTCTCGACGACCACTACGTCGGAATCGGGCTCGGGAATGGGTGCGGCCTCGGCGGACGCAACGGGTGTTGGCCGTACCGGCTCGACGGGTGCAACCGGCGCTGTCGGCACTGCGAAATCATTGGGGGGGACGGGCGAGGTCGGGGGGACGGGGCATCCCGTCGTAGGGGAGGGGGCGGGCGCATACGGCGTGGGACCAGGCTGGGGGGTCACCGGAGTGGGAATGCCGCCAGCGCCAGGACCGTTGGCACCCATCATGCGCTTGATGTCTGAGGTGTTGCGCGCAACGATGACCGCCAGCATGATGCTCTCATGAAAGACCCTCACGAGAAGTTCGACGACGATACAGGCCAGACCGCCGAATATGAGTGTAGCAAGGAAGGCGCCGAATCCGTTGAAGAGGGAGCCGATCAGAACGGCGATGTAGACGAAGGCCACAAGGAGGGCATTGAAGATGTAGAGCGCCTTCACGATCTTGTCTATGAGCAGGGTGTCAAAACGCAGGAAGGGACCCCACGTGGACTGATCCTTGATATTCGTGCGTGCCTCCATGGGATCAGCGGCATACCTCCTGTAGCCCATAATCGCCACGATGATCGCAGCAATGATCGCGACGATAACGAGCACCCCCGTGACGACAGAGCCGGCGCCGTAGCCGTAACCATATCCTAAAGCCATTCGTGCCTCCCTAATGTCATTGCGCCCGCAGAGGCGCCAACGGAACATAATGCTATGGTACCCGTTTATCGAACGGGTCGACAACCCAGAACAGATTGTCGACCCCGTTATTCAAAGTCCTGTCTCGAAGACACCGCGCAAGTCTAGAACTTTGCGCCGCACTTCTTGCACACGCGAACGGTCTTGCCATTGTCATCCTTGGCGTGTCCGACACGAGTCGCCTTGCCGCAGCTGGGGCAGACGAGAGCGACGTTTGAAACGTCGATCGCGGCCTCCTGCTGAATAATGCCACCCTGCTGGTTGGTGCCATTGGGCTTGACGGACTTCTTGGCAATCGCAACGCCCTCGACGACAACCTTGCCCTCGGAGGGAATTGCGCGCAGGACCTTGCCCTGCGTGGGACTACCGGCAGGACCGCGGTCCTTGCCAGAGAGGACCTGGACGAGGTCTCCCTTTTTGATGTTCATCTTGGTCATGAATCTTGTCTCCCTTTCGCCTAAAGCGTCTCGGGTGCGAGCGAGACGATCTTCATGTACTTGCGGTCGCGCAGCTCACGGGCCACAGGGCCGAAGATGCGGGTACCCTTGGGCTCGCCCTCCTTGTCGACCAGGACGCAGGCGTTCTGGTCGAAGCGGATGTAGCTGCCGTCCTTGCGACGGGTATCCTTGGCGGTACGAACGATGACGCAGCGAACGATGTCGCCCTTCTTCACCGAGCCGTTGGGGGTGGCTTCCTCGACGGCTCCAATGATGACGTCACCGAGACTCGCATAGCGCCGCTTGGAGCCACCAAGGACCTTGATGCACTTCACGCGACGGGCGCCGCTGTTGTCGGCGACGGCGAGCATGGTCTCCATCTGAATCATGTGATGTTCCTCCGAACCTCTTATCCTCTCAGAGGTGCGCCCTCACGAGCGACGCACGTAAGCGGGAACAGGCAATCGATACTTACTTGGCCTTCTCCACGATCTCCACGACGCGCCAACGCTTGGTCTTAGAGATGGGACGGGTCTCCATCACGCGAACAGTGTCGCCGAGGCCGCAGCCGATCTCGTCGTGGCAGTGAAGCTTCTTGCTCATGGTCATCATCTTGCCGTACTTGGGGTGGTGCTTGCGGTAGTCGATCTTTACCGTGACCGTCTTCTCGCCGGAGAGGGAGACGACGACGCCGGTACGGATCTTACGCGCGTTCCTGGTTTCGGTATCATCCATTTCTTTATCTCTCCTACGATCTACTTCTCCGCAGCGGTCTTCTCCGCTGCGATCTGGCGGGCACGCATCTCGGTCTGGACGCGGGCAATGTCATGCTTCACGCTCTTGACGCGAGCAGTGTTGTCAAGTTGGTTGGTGGCCATCTGAAAACGGAGGTTGAAAAGCTCCGAACGGCCATCCTCCAGCTTCTTGGCAAGCTCCTCGTCGGTGAGCTCCTTGATGTCCTGATACTTCATATCGACTATTCCTCCCCGTCCTGATCGGTGCGGGTGACAATCTTGGTCTTGATGGGCAGCTTGTGCTGGGCGAGACGAAGGGCCTCCTTGGCAGTGGCCTCGTCGACTCCGCCGATCTCGAACATGATGCGACCGGGCTTGACGACGGCAACCCATTCCTCAGGGTTGCCCTTGCCGGAACCCATGCGGGTCTCTGCCGGCTTCTTGGTGATGGGCTTGTCCGGGAAGATGGTGATCCAAACCTTGCCGCCACGCTTCATCTCGCGGGTGATGGCGACACGGGCGGCCTCGATCTGGCGGTTGGTGATCCAGTGGGCCTCCTCGGCCTTGAGGCCGTACTCACCAAAGTGGAGCTCGGTGTTGCCCTTTGCCGGACCCCTCATGGAACCGCGCTGGACCTTGCGGTGAAGAACGCGCTTAGGTGCGAGCATTAACGGCCCCTCCTCTCATTGCGACCACGGCGAGGACGCGAGGAGCCCTCGAGCGCCGGCCTGGGCGTGGGCTGGCCGGGAAGCTTCTCGCCGAGGTAAATCCAAACCTTGATGCCACAGGCGCCCATGGTGGTGCGAGCGGTGGAAGTGCCGTAGTCAATGACGGCGCGAAGGGTGTGCAGAGGCACGCGACCCTCGCGGTACCACTCGCGACGACCCATCTCGGCGCCGTTGAGACGACCGGAGCACTGGATGCGGATGCCCTTGGCGCCAGCCTTGCGAGCAGACTGAACTGCCTTGCGCATGGCGCGACGGAAGGCGACGCGGCCCTCGAGCTGCTCGGCGATGGACTGAGCAACCAGCGTGGCGTCGAGCTCGGGGCGCTTGACCTCGATGACATCAACGGTGACCTGGCCCTTGTTGGCCTTGGCGACCTTCTCGAGATCGGCACGGAGGCCATCGATCTCGGAGCCCTTCTTGCCGATCACGATGCCCGGGCGGGCGGTGTAGATGGTGACCTTCACCTTGTCGCCGGCGCGCTCGATGTCCACGCGCGACAGGGCGGCGTTGGCAAGGCGCTTCTCGAGGTACTTGCGAATCTCGAGATCGTTACCGAGGTTCTCGGCGTAGTTCTTATCGGCGTACCAACGGGAACGCCACTCCTCGGTCGTACCGAGACGGAAGCCTGTCGGCTGTACCTTATGACCCATGCTTTCCCTACGCCTCCTTTCGAGGAGCGACGACGACGGTAATGTGGCTCATGCGCTTGTTGATGCGCGAAGCGGAACCCTTGGCGCGAGGGCGAATGCGCTTGAGCGTGGGACCCTCGTCGACATAGGCCATCTTGACCACGAGGTCATCAGCGCGGAGGTTGTTGTTGTACTCGGCGTTGGCGACTGCGGAGGCAAGGACCTTGGCCACGTCGTCAGCGGCGGCGCGGGTCGAGAACTGGAGAATCTCGGCAGCCTGAGCGACGGACTTGTTGCGGATCAGGGCAACGACAGCGCGTGCCTTGCGAGGAGCAACGCGAACGTACTTGGCGGTTGCGCGGACCTCGACGGTGTCGGTGTTCTTGTTAGCCATTTACTTCCCTACCCCCTAGTTGGCCTTGTGACCACGGAACGTGCGGGTGGGAGCGAACTCCCCCAGCTTGTGGCCAACCATGGACTCGGTGACATACACGGGCACGTGCTTGCGACCATCGTGAACGGCAATCGTGTGACCGACCATCTCGGGATAGATGGTCGAGGAGCGCGACCAGGTCTTGATGACCTCCTTGGTACCAGCCTCGTTTTGTGCGGCGACACGCGCGAGGAGGCGAGTCTCCACAAACGGACCCTTCTTGAGACTTCTGCTCATACTTTCCTTCTCCTACTACTCGTATCGACTACTTGGACTTACGGCGACGAATGATCAGCCTGTTGCTGGCCTTCTTCGGGTCGCGGGTCTTCTTGCCCTTCGTCGGCTTGCCCCAGGGGGTGACGGACGGACGACCAGAAGTGTGGTTCTTGCCCTCGCCGCCGCCATGCGGGTGATCGACGGGGTTCATGACCGTACCACGAACGGTGGGACGGACACCTGCCCAGCGGTTGCGCCCTGCCTTGCCGATGACGATGTTGGAGTGATCGGCGTTGCCGACCTCACCAATCGTTGCACGGCAGGTGAGCATGACGCGGCGTAGCTCGGACGAGGGCATGCGGAGGACGGCATAGCCGTTGTCCTTGCCCATGAGCTGCACGGAAGTGCCTGCGGCACGCGCCATTGCGGCACCCTTGCCCGGCTGGAACTCGACGGCATGAACGAGCGTGCCGACGGGGATCTCGGACAGGGGCATGCAGTTGCCCGGCTTGATGTCGACGCCGGTCTTGCCGGAGAGGACGGTATCGCCTACGCCGAGGTTCTCGGGGCACAGGATGTAGGCCTTGGCACCGTCGGCATAGTGGAGCAGTGCGATACGAGCCGAGCGGTTGGGGTCGTACTCGATGGTGGCGACCTTCGCGGGTACGTCGTCCTTCAAACGCTTGAAGTCGATGCGACGATACTGACGCTTGTGTCCTCCACCCTGGTGGCGGGTAGTGATGTGGCCGTTGTTGTTGCGGCCGGCCTTGTTGGGCAGGGGTTCGAGAAGAGACTTCTCGGGCTTGTCGACGGTGATCTCCGCAAAGTCGGAGACCGTCTGGAAACGCCTTCCCGCACTCGTAGGCTTGAGGTGCTTAACTGCCATTGACTCTTTCCCTTCTTTCCGTTGGCCGTCCCGCTCAGGGATTGGTAGGACGACACCGGATTACCACGGTACCGCGCGTATCCATCACACGCGACATAACAGCCCGACTCCCCTTTTGGGAATCGGGCGAAGTGCCTTACTCAGCGGAAGCCGCAGCTGCCTGCTGTGCGAAGATCTCGATCTGCTCACCGGGAGCGATCGTTACGATCGCCTTCTTCCAGGAGCGGGTCTTGCCCATCGTGGAGTAGCGGACGCGCTTGGCCTTGCCGGAGACGTTGAGCGTGTTCACCTTGATGACGTGAACGCCGAAGAGCTTCTCAACGGCAGAGGCAATCTCCTCCTTGTGGGCGGTCTTTGCGACCTCGAACGTGTACTTGCCCTGCTCCATGAGGTCATAGGAACGCTCGGAGACGATCGGGCGGATGATGACGCTGTAGGCGGAGTTCATTATGCGAGCACCTCCTCGAGGTTCTTGGCGACTTCGGCGGACATGAGAAGAAAGCCGTTGTCGATGAGGGTATAGGTCGAGGCCTCGGACACGCCGATCACCGTGACCTTCTCGATGTTGCGAAACGAGAGGTAGGTGTTGATGTCGTCATCGGGAACGACGAGGGTCACGCGCTTGCCGTCGATGCCGAGAGCGACGAGCGTCGCCATAGCCTGCTTGGTCGAGGGCTTCTCAAACTCGAGACCATCGACGAGGACGAGCTCCGCGTCAGCAACCTTGCCGGAAAGCACGGACCTCATGGCAAGCTTGACCATCTTGTTGTTGATGCGCAGGGCGTGGCTGTGGGGCGTAGGCCCGAAGATCACGCCGCCGCCGACCCACTGGCCCGCACGGATGGAACCCTGACGAGCACGACCGGTGCCCTTCTGACGATACGGCTTTGCGCCGCCGCCAGAGACCTCGTGGCGGTTCTTGGTGGAGTGGGTACCCTGGCGCTGAGAGGCCGACTGGCACACCACGACCTGGTGAATAACGGGGATGTTCGGCTCGATGCCGAAGACGTCTGAGGAGAGCTCGGCCTCGCCGACCTGCTCACCCGTGACGCTCTTGATTACGTACTTGGACATTCTGTCCTCCTTGGAAGCCTAAAGGTTTGCGAGTGATGCGGCCCTTAGGCCATGCGGACCTGGACGAGGGCGTTCTTGCCGCCAGGAACGGCGCCCTTGATGAGCATGAGGTTCTGCTCGGCGTCGACACGAACGAGCTTGAGGTTCTTGACGGTCACGCGATCGTCACCCATGTGACCAGACATGTGCAGTCCCTTGCGAACGCGGGAAGGGAAGGCGCACTGGCCGATGGAACCCGGCCTGCGCTGGTTACGAGAGCCGTGAGTCATGGGGCCACGGGAGAAGTTCCAACGCTTGACGGTGCCCTGGAAACCCTTGCCCTTGGAGGTGCCGATGACGTCGACGGACTTGACGTCGGCGAAGTCGGTGACGGTGACCTGGTCGCCGGTGTGGTACTCCTCGCCGTTCTCGACGCGAACCTCGCGGAGGAATCGCATGGGCTCGACACCCTGAGCCTTGAAGTGGCCGGACATCGGCTTGTTGACGTGCTTTGCGGTGATGTCTCCGAAGCCGATCTGCACGGCATCGTAGCCGTCGGTCGCCTTCGTCTTTACCTGCGAGACGGTGCAGGGGCCAGCCAGAATGACGGTGACGGGCACGACGTTGTCGTTCTCGTCCCAAACCTGAGTCATCCCGAGCTTACGGCCAAGAATGGTGCTGACCATGCTCTTTCCTAACTCTCGGTGGTCATGGGACCTTTTGCGCAAGCTTCTTGCCTGCTCCCCCAGCGGACCACGTCCTGTAGACTCTGCCCTAGAGACCTATTTGTCCCCTTTTTTGGGCAGCCTGATTAGAATACAACCTCATGCGCCGTTTCACAATGTCTTTACAAGAAAATCTGGGGGTATCTAGCTGCGAATTGACTTTCCACTGTCTCGGGCGTAGCCATGGGGCGCGGACGTGCGCGAAAACGCGTTCGCCGCACGACCAGCCACCGGAGGCGGAGGCGCATAGAAGGGCGTCCTGGGTTTTCCGAGGGAGGCTTCGCGTAACGCGCTCTCCGTAGGAAATCCCAGGACGCCCTGAGCTTGCTCTGTGATCAGACTAGAGCTTGATCTCGATGTCGACGCCAGCGGGCAGGTCGAGACGCATGAGCGAGTCGACGGTGCTGGAGCTGGGGTCAAGGATGTCGATGAGGCGCTTGTGGGTGCGCTTCTCGAACTCCTCGCGTGAGTCCTTGTCCTTGTGCGGCGAGCGAATGACGCAGTAGGTGTTACGCTCGGTCGGCAGTGGGATGGGCCCAGAAACACGCGCGCCGGTCTTCTGCGCGGTGTCCACGATGAGTTTCGCGGACTGGTCGACGACCTCGTGATCGTAGCCCTTGAGGCGAATCCTGATCTTCTGACTTGACACTTTCGATACCTCCATCATGAGCTATTAACTCGGGTCGTTGACTAGGCGTTGGTACCACTCTTGGCAACGATCTCCTCGCGGACAGCCTTGGGAACGGGGTCATACGACGAGAACTGCATCGTATAGCTCGCGCGTCCCTGCGTCTGCGAACGCAGATCGGTTGCATAGCCGAACATCTCGCCCAGGGGTACCTTGGCGCGGATGACCTTGGTGTCGCGGCGATCCTCCATGCCCTCGATCTTGCCACGGCGAGACGAAAGGTTGCCCATGACGTCACCCATGTACTGCTCGGGGGTCTCGACCTCGACGGACTCGACGGGCTCGAGAAGGACGGGGTCGGACTTCTTGAGAGCGTCCTTGATGGCCATGGAGCCAGCGATCTTGAAGGCCGCCTCGGAGGAGTCGACCTCGTGGTAGGAGCCGTCGACGAGCGAGACCTTGATGTCAACGACGGGATAGCCAGCGATGACGCCGGAATTGAGCGCCTCCTGGATTCCCTTGTCGATCGAGGGGATGTACTCCCTGGGCACGACGCCGCCGACGATCGCGTTGACGAACTCGTAGCCCTTGCCCTCCTCGTTAGGCTCCATGTCGATGATCGCATGGCCGTACTGGCCGCGGCCGCCGGACTGACGGATGAACTTACCCTCGGCGTGGGCCACGGCATGGCCGGCGGTCTCACGGTAGGCGACCTGCGGCTTGCCGACGTTGCAGTCGACCTTGAACTCGCGACGCAGGCGGTCGACGATGATCTCGAGGTGAAGCTCGCCCATGCCGGCGATGATGGTCTGGCCGGTCTCGTGGTCGGTGTGGACCTGGAAGGTCGGGTCCTCCTCGGCGAGCTTGGCGAGACCAACGGACATCTTGTCCTGCTCGGCCTTGGTCTTGGGCTCGACGGCGACCTCGATGACGGGGTCGGCGAACTGGATGGCCTCGAGAACGACGGGGTGCTTCTCGTCGCAGAGGGTGTCGCCCGTGGTGGTGTTCTTGAGGCCGACGCAGGCGACGATGTCACCCGCGGAGCACTCCTCGCGGTCGACGCGGTCGTTGGCGTTCATCTCGAGGATGCGGCCCAGGCGCTCGCGGTTGTCCTTGACCGAGTTGTAGACGTAGGAGCCCGCCTCGGCCTGACCGGAGTACACGCGAATGTAGGTGAGCTTGCCGACGTAGGGGTCGGTCATGATCTTGAAGGCGAGCGCGGAGAACGGCTCCTTGGGGTCGGCGTGACGAACCACTTCCACACCCTTGAGATCGGTACCGTCAACCTCGGGAACGTCAAGCGGACTCGGGAGATAGTCCACGACGGCGTCGAGAAGCTCCTGGATGCCCTTGTTCTTATATGCGGAGCCGACGAAGACGGGGTTGAGCTCGCCAGAGATGACACCCTTGCGGATGGCCGCCTTGAGCACGTCCACGGGGACTTCGTTCTCCTCGAGAACGGCCTCCATGACCTCGTCTGAGAAGTTGGAGGCTGCATCGAGCAGCTCCTCGCGCCTCTCGTTGGCGATGTCGACGAACTCCTCGGGGATCGCGTCCATGACCTCGGGGTAGATCATGCCCTTGGAGTCCTCCTTGAAGTCCCATGCCTCCATGGTGACGAGGTCGACGAGACCCCAGAAGTTGGACTCGGCGCCCATGGGAACCTGGGCGGCAACGGCAGGGGCGGAGAGGCGATCCTTCATGGTGTCGATCGCGTGGAAGAAGTCGGCGCCGACGCGGTCGTACTTGTTGATGAAGGCGATGCGGGGCACATCATACTTGCCAGCCTGGCGCCAGACGGTCTCTGACTGCGGCTGGACGCCGGCGACGGCATCAAAAACAGCGACGGCACCGTCGAGGACGCGCAGGCAGCGCTCGACCTCGGCCGTAAAGTCGACGTGACCCGGCGTGTCGATGATCTGGATGACATGGTCCTTCCAGAAGCACGTGGTAGCCGCGGAGGTGATGGTAACGCCGCGCTCCTGCTCCTGAACCATCCAGTCCATGGTTGCGGCGCCATCGTGAACCTCGCCGATCTTATGGGTCTTGCCCGTGTAATAGAGAATGCGCTCGGTGGTCGTCGTCTTACCGGCATCGATGTGGGCCATGATGCCGATGTTACGGAGGTCCTTAAGCGCGTACTTCATGTTTGCCATGTGCTAGGTCCTCCTTACTTTAGAAGCGGTAGTGCGAGAAGGCTCGGTTGGACTCTGCCATCTTGAAGAGGTCCTCGCGACGCTTGACGGAAGCACCGACGCCGTTGGAGGCATCCATGATTTCGGCGGCGAGACGCTCGGCCATGGTCTTCTCCTTGCGGGCACGGCTGAAGTTCACGAGCCAGCGAAGGGCGAGGGTGGTGGCACGGCGAGAGTTGACCTCCATGGGCACCTGGTAGGTGGCGCCACCGACGCGCTTGGGCTTGACCTCGAGCGTGGGGCGAATGTTGTCCATGGCCTTCTTGAAGACGGACAGGGGGTCCTCGCCGGTCTTCTCCTTGACGATGTCGAAGGCACCATAGACGATGCGCTCGGCGGTGGCCTTCTTGCCATCGAGAAGGACCTTGTTGATGAGCTGGGTCACGAGACGGTTGTTGTAGACTGCGTCAGGCTGAACCTCACGACGGACTGCTGCTGCACGACGCGGCATGTTTTCTCCTAAGAACTATGTGACTGCAGAATGTGTGGGGTCAGGCCCTACTTGGCGCGCTTTGCGCCGTAGCGGGAGCGAGCCTTCTTACGGTTCTGCACGGCAGCGCAGTCGTAGGCGCCGCGGATGATCTTGTAGCGAACGCCGGGGAGGTCACGGACGCGGCCACCACGGATGAGGACGATGGAGTGCTCCTGAAGGTTGTGGCCCTCGCCGGGGATGTAGGCGGTGACCTCGATGCCGTTCACGAGACGGACACGCGCGACCTTACGAAGAGCCGAGTTGGGCTTCTTGGGCGTAGTGGTGAAGACACGGGTGCAGACGCCACGCTTCTGAGGGTTGTGCTGCAGGGCGGCGTTCTTGGACTTGGCCTTGACGCTGACGCGGCCGCTACGAACGAGCTGGTTGATAGTAGGCAAAGCTCTCTCCTTCAATTAACCTATTGACGTGCTTTAATGTCGAATTTCGAAGGGCAGCGCAGCACCGTCACCCTGGAATTGGCGCGAGCAGAAACTTTACGCGCCATAATGCCCGTTGTCAAAACGCCACGGTTCCGGGCGTATCCTTCCTACACGCCATGCTCACATTGCAAGAGGCCCGAGGCAGAGCATGCGGCTAGCTCTCTTGCACGCTGATAGCCCGACTCGCAGCAGGCGCACGGGAATGCACACCTACCTAACATGGACAAAAACCGCCGGTTCACGGTAGTCCACACTTTGAAGCTCCTGATGTACGCCTGTACTATGTTGGTGAACCACATCGGGAGGGCTGCTGCTGCCCGAGAGGTCTTCTCATAGACAAGGAGGGATGTGTTCATGGACGGGTATCGCATTCTCGAGATCAAGCAGAGCGTCTTTGCAGACAACGACCGGGCAGCTGCCGCGCTGAGGAGCCGCCTCAGGGAGAGTGGCACCTTTCTCGTCAATCTCATGTCCTCCCCTGGCTCGGGCAAGACCACCATACTCAAACGCACCATCGAGGCACTCGCTCCCGACCTGTCCATCGCGGTCATGGAGGCCGACATCGACTCGGACGTCGATGCTGCCACCATCTCGACCACCGGCGCGCGCACGATTCAGCTTCACACGGGTGGCATGTGCCACCTCGACGCGGACATGTGTGCCCAGGGACTCGCGGGGCTCGCGGCCGACGATGCCGACCTGATCTTCCTCGAGAACGTGGGCAACCTCGTATGTCCCGCAGAATTCGACACCGGCGCCTCGGCCAACGTCACGATACTCTCGGTTCCCGAGGGTGACGACAAGCCCCTCAAGTACCCCCTCATGTACCAGGTGTGCGATCTCGTGCTCGTAAATAAGATGGATGTAACGCCCTACTTCGATTTCGACCTCGACAAGCTTCGCTCAAACGTCGCCCTGCGCAATCCCCGTGCGCGCGTAGTGCCCCTCTGCGCAAAGAGCGGCGAGGGCATGAGCGAGTGGTACCAATGGCTGCGTGATGGAATAACCGCCTGGAGGGCATAGGAGATGGACATGGCAGACGCACATGAGTGGACAACCCCTAGACCAGAGAGCCCCTATGGCGGATCGAGCGTCGGTGAGCGCGCGGCGGCGATGCGCGGCTCCCTCACCGACGACGAGCTCGCTGTACGCAACACCATCCCAGTGACCAATCCCGCCGGCGGGCCCCACCGCGTCATCGCCGAGGAACGCTTCGTGGAGAATGACGACGCCACGCACTACAGGCCATCCGATCCAGATCAGCCCGGTCCCGCATCGTACGGCGCCTACAAGGAGGGCGTCGCGCGCGAGGCTCAGAAGATCACCGATCGCGTAGGCCATAAGGTCACGCGTGAGGATCCCGACTACTGGGGGCTCGCCAGCGTCATGACTGCCGAGGAGGCAGAGGTCACCAAGTTCATGGGACGGCGCAAGCCGGTGACCCTAGACCAGCTCGTCAAGGTCTCGGGGAGGTCGGTCGACGAGCTTCAGCCCATCCTCGACTCCATGGCGATCAAGGGCATCATCGAATACAACTGGGAGAACCCCACCAAGACCAAGCAGTACGTCCTCCCCATGTTCGTGCCTGGCTCTGCCGAGTTTACCGTCATGAACCAGACGCAGCTCAACGATCATCCCGAGATCGGCACCTTCTTCGAGCGCATGACCTTTCTCCCGCTGGAGGCGGTCACCAAGATGGTCCCACCTGGAGGTTCGGGCATCGGCATGCACGTCATCCCCGTCGAGAAGGCCATCGAGCACGAAAACGAGACCGCGGACGTGGAACACCTCTCCCACTGGCTCAAGAAATACGACCGCTACTCCGTGGGAGCCTGCTCGTGCACCCTCGCCGAGCGCGCGCGAGGTGACAACGCCGGGCGCGACGCCCAGAACTGGTGCATCGGCGTGGGCGACCTCGCCGACTACTCCGTCGAGACAGGCAAGGGACATTACGTCACCTATGACGAGGTCATCGACATTCTTCTCACCGCCGAGAAGAACGGATACGTGCACCAGATCACCAACATCGACGGCGAGCACAAAATCTTCGGCATCTGCAACTGCGATGCCAGCGTCTGCTTTGCACTGCGCACGTCCCAGCTGTTCAACACACCCAACATGAGTCGCTCCGCCTACGTCGCCCATGTAGACGAGGAGAAGTGCGTCGCCTGCGCCGGATGCGTGGAGGTCTGCCCCGCCGGTGCCGTCCAGCTCGGTCAGAAGCTCGTCAGGGCGTCGTCTCCCATCTCCTATCCGCGCCAGAAGTTGCCCGACGCGTCAAGGTGGAGCGATGCCGACTGGGATATCGACTATAAGGACAACAACCGCATCGAGACGCACGACACCGGCACCTCGCCCTGCAAGACGGCCTGCCCCGCGCACATCTCCGTCCAGGGCTACCTGCGCATGGCGGCCCAGGGCCGCTACGCCGAGGCCCTCGCCCTCATCAAACGCGAAAACCCCTTCCCCGCCGTCTGTGGACGCGTGTGCAACAAGCGCTGCGAGGATGCCTGCGTCCGCAGCGTGGTCGACGAGTCCGTCGCCATCGACGACGTCAAGGCGTTCGTGGCGCAAAGAGATCTCGACGCCGCCACACGCTATGTCCCAGAGCCGGTCATTCCGTCGACCCGTGGCCGCTTTCCTGAAAAGATCGCCATCGTTGGCGCCGGTCCTGCCGGTCTCTCCTGCGCCTACTACCTGGCGGACATGGGCTATCGTCCCGTGGTCTTCGAGAAGAACCCGCTCCCCGGCGGCATGATGCAGTATGGCATTCCTGGCTACAAGCTGCAGAAGGATGTCGTCGCCGCGGAAATCGATGTGCTGCGCAAGATGGGCGTCGAGATTCGCTGCGGCGTCGAGGTGGGCGGCGACGTCACCATCGACGAGCTGCGCGCCGAGGGATTCAGGGCCTTCTACGTGGCCATCGGCTGTCAGGGCGGTCGCAGGGCGGGCGTCTGCGGCGAGGACGCCGAGGGTGTCTCCACGGCCGTGGACTTCCTGCGCGTCGCGCTCGACGACCCCGCCCATGAGGTCGAGGGGGCTACGGTCGTGGTGGGTGGTGGCAATGTGGCCATCGATGCCGCACGCGTCTCCATTCGCTGCGGCGCATCAGACGTCTCGATGTACTGTCTCGAGCAACCGAGCGAGATGCCTGCCCTGCCGGTGGAGGTGGCCGAGGCCGAAGAGGACGGCGTCCGCGTCATCAATGGCTGGGGACCCGCGAGCATCGAAACAGACGAGCGAGGACGCGTCCGCGGCGTGACCTTCAAGCGCTGCACGCGTGTCTATGACGCCAATCACGGCTTCGCGCCCGAATACGATGAATCTGACACCACCTTCGTCCCCTGCGATAACGTAGTGCTTTCGGTCGGTCAGTCCATAGAGTGGGGTACGCTTCTCGACGGCTCCACCGTGCGTCTCGGCCGCGGCAACGCCGCGGCGGCCGATTCCCAGACCTACCAGACGGAGCAGCCAGACATCTTCGTGGGCGGTGACGACTACACTGGGCCGAGCTTCGTGATTGACGCCATAGCCGCAGGTCACGAAGGTGCAGTGTCCATCCACCGCTACGCACAGACAGGCTCTTCGCTCACGCTTGGCCGCAACCAGCGTCACTACGTCGAGCTCGACAAGAGCGACGTCCTGCTCAACCCAGCCGACTACGACCACGCCGGCCGTCAGGTGCCCGCGTGTGCCAGGGTCGTCAGCATCAGGCACGTCTGGACCGACCCGCGCGAGACGCTCACCGAGGAGCAGGTTCGCACCGAGACGGCGCGCTGTCTCAAGTGCGGCGCCTCAATCGTCGACCCCAACAAGTGCATCGGCTGCGGCCTCTGCACCACTCGATGCGAGTTCGATGCAATCCACCTGCAGCGTGAACATCCCGAGGCATCCGTCATGTATCGAACCGAGGACAAGTTCAAGGCCATTCTCCCCTATGCCGCCAAGCGCGGGATCAACATCATCTTCAGGAGTGGGAGGAGCTAGCCGCTCATGCACGAGCTAGGCATCGTCTTTTATGCAATCGACTTGGTAGAGGAAGTGGGCCGAGAGAATCGGCTCACCTCCGTATCTGGCGTGACGATGTCTGTCGGAGAGGTGTCGGGCGTCATCCCCAGCTACCTTTCCGACTGCTGGCGATGGGCGGCCGACCGCTCCGGCCTTTTACGCGGTGCCAAGCTCATGATTGAGCAGATTGACGCGGTCACCGTCTGCAATGCCTGCGGAAAGACCTATCCCACCGTGGAGCATGGTCGAACATGTCCGTACTGCGGAAGTGGCGAAACCGTACTCCTGAGAGGTGATGAGATCGAAGTGAAGGAGATCGAGGCCTGTTAGTGGGGGCTCGGCTTTTGCCGCCGACCTACACCTCGGAGCCTAGCTGTGACTCCGACGCATGCTCAAGGCCTAGCTCTATGAGCATCGTGACGTGCTCGTCGGCAAGCGAGTAGTATACGCGCTGCCCATCTCGCCGCGCAGTCACGAGACCGCGATCGCGGAGCATTCGCAACTGGTGCGAAATGGCCGATTGCGAGACGGATGAGGTTTCCTGAATCTCCGAGACGCTCTTCTCACCCTGCGTGAGCTCCCCAAGGATCTGGAAGCGCGTGAAGTCAGACAATGCATCGAAGATCTGGGTGGCCTCATAGACCACGTCATCGTTGCCCAGAAGGTCCTCGATGGCGCCCTCGCTCATGACCCCACCCCCATATGCCGCACATTGACGTCAGTCATAGTGTACCCAACCCTGCGCGGTCTCCAAAGACCCCCACTGAAGCCATTTCCCGCGCATTCCCGCGTGAGCAGTCCACGACCTGCAGAAATATCGGTCGAATGGACGAGCACCAGAGAGAGTTTGTACGCATCGCCCCAGCCGCTTCGTAAAACAGCAGTTGTGGCGGACCCGCATGCCCGCACCTATGACAAGATTGCGACTTGCTCGTCCATTCGACCGATATTTCTGCAGGTGTTGGAAAGAACCGTAGAAGCATGGCCCCCGCAGCAAGCGATAGCGAGAATCGACGGGACATCTCAAGCGATTGCGGATCAAAAAAGCCCCGGCATATGCCGGGGCCCATAAACAACCGTGTCGCGACGAGAAGACTTATTCGTCAGCCTCGTCATCATCCTCGGCTTCGTGAGCCACGACCTGCGAAAGAAGGTCATCGAGCGAGCCAAGGTCCTCGTTGATGATATCGGAGTCGCCGTTAGCAGCATCGCCGCCGATGAGCTCGTCATCATAGTGGTGCTTGGACGGCGCCGCGGTGCCGAGCATGACGTCCACGTCCGCGTCGGGCGAGAAGACCATGTTCAGGAGCTGCGAGAGGTCCTCGGAATCGGCCTCGTCGTCATCGGGCTCGAGAATATAGAGAAGTCCACGGGCCTCGAGACCGTCGCGAAGCTCCTCGATTGCCTTCGCTCCAATGCCATCGATGCGCAGGAGATCGTCCTCGGTCTTGCCGATGAGGTCACCCACGGTCTCGATGCCAACCTCGCTGAATTTGTTGGTCCAGCGCTGCGACACACCAAGATCGTCGAAGAGGTAGAGCTTCGCGTCCTCGCTCGAGAGCGTGCGTCCGTTCTTGGAGTACACGCCACCGTAGCCGAAGTCGTCACCAACCCAGTCAAGCTGCTTCGGGAACTGCTCCTCGATACCCTTGAGCTCATCGGGCGCCCACTCGGGAAGGCTCTTGACCATCGGCGAGGTGGGACCATCAATCTTGTTTCCATGGTACGTGAGCTTGACGTCGTCATAGGCAGCAAGGCCGGTACCAGCAGGAATCTTCTTGCCCACGATGACGTTTGACTTGAGATCGAGCAGATGGTCCACATCACCCTCGATGGCAGCCTCCGTGAGGACACCGGCTGTGCGGATGAACGAAGCGCTGGACAGCCAGGAGTCGATGGAGCTCGCGACCTTGAGGGTGCCAAGGATGACCGGCTCTGCCTCAGGCGGGGTGCCTCCGGCGAGGGCAACGTTGCGCACGGTGTCCGCAAAGATGTAGCGATCCACGTACTGTCCGAGCAGGTACTCAGAGTCACCAGGGTTTGTCACCTGAACACGCCGGAGCATCTGGCGAGCGATGACCTCGATGTGCTTGTCGTTGAGGTCGACGCCCTGGGAGGTGTAGACGTCCTTGACCGACTCGACGAAGGTGTGCATCGTCGACTCGATGTCAGTAAGCTTGCGCAGCTTGCGGAAGTTGACGAAGCCATGGGTGATCTGATCGCCCGCGCGCACGACGATGCCGTCAACGATACCTGGCATGAAGCGGACGGACGCGGGAACGCGCCACTCCTCGATGATACGAGTCTCGTCATCGGCATCCACGATGCGGATGAGGTACTCGGTCTGCTCGGGAATGATGCGGAGGAGACCCGAGACCGGAGCGAGGTCTGCCTCGCGACCAAGGATCTTCTCGTTGACGTTGCCGACGACGTCGAACATGCGAGCCACCGTTGGGAGGCCCTGCGTGATGTCGTCTGCGCCAGCGACGCCGCCGGAGTGAATCGTACGCATCGTGAGCTGAGTGCCCGGCTCGCCGATCGACTGCGCGGCGATGATGCCGACGGCCGTACCGATGTTGACGGGACGCCTCGTGGAGAGGTCCCAGCCATAGCACCGCTGGCACACGCCGTACTTCGACTTGCAGGTAAGCAGCGCACGGAGCTCGATCTTCTTGAGGCCATGCTCGACGAGCATCTTGAGCTGGTCCTTCGTCTCGATGTAGCTACCAACCTCGACAAGAACCTCGCCAGTCTCCGGGTCAGCGATGTCGCGAATCGTGCAGCGGCCGATGAGGTCGATGTCTACGTCGCTCTCGCCGGACTTGATCAGCGGGTACGTGACCGCCTCGTCGGTACCACAGTCTTCCTCGCGGACGATGACGTCTTGCGCCACGTCGACGAGACGACGTGTGAGGTAACCGGAGTCGGATGTGTGCGATGCCGTATCGACGAGGCCCTTGCGGGCGCCATAGGTCGAGATGAAGTACTCAAGCGGCTCGAGGCCCTCGCGGAAGTTGGCCTTGATCGGCAGGTCGATGGTATCGCCGGACATGTCGGCCATGAGGCCGCGCATGCCTGCGAGCTGGCGAAGCTGCGTCTTGGAGCCACGGGCGCCGGAGTCGGCCATCATGAAGATGGGGTTGTCCTCGGCAAAACCCGTGAGCATCTCGGAGCCAAGCGTGTCCGTGCACTCCGTCCAGGCGTTGACGACCTCGACGTGACGCTCGCGCTCGGCAAGGAAACCGTCCTCGTAGTACTCGTTGATCTGGTCGACCCTGTCCTGCGTCTCCTCGAGAAGGAGCTGCTTGTCGTCGGGGATGACGGCATCCCAGACGGAGACCGTCAGGCCTGCGAGGGTGGCGTAGTGGAAGCCGGTTGACTTGATCGCGTCGAGAATCGGCTCGACCTCGGCCGTGTTATAGCGGTCGCAGCAGTCGTTGACAAGAGCGGAGATATCGCTCTTGACCAGCTTGTAGTTGATGAAGGGATAGTCCTGCGGCAGGCAGCGACGGTTAAAGATCACGCGGCCCACGGTGGTCTCGAGACGTGTGTATCCCTCGGTGACGTCGATGTCCTCGAACTTGCCCCTGCCAGCCATGACGCGGAAAATCGCCTGGTCGTCATTGTAGGTATTGGCATCGGCCGCGGAGATGCGGACGATGACCTTGGCCTGAAGGTCGAGATCGCAGTCAGCGTCCACGGCATGGAGCGCGTCGTCGAAGTTGGCGAAGATCCGCCCCTCTCCGCTGACGCCATCCTTCTCGGTGGTGAGGTAGTAGGAGCCGAAGATCATGTCCTGCGACGGCACGGTGAGGACCTTGCCCGACGCGGGAGAGCGAAGGTTGTTGCTCGAGAGCATGAGGACGCGCGCCTCGGTCTGCGCCTGCGTGGAGAGGGGCACGTGGACCGACATCTGGTCGCCGTCGAAGTCTGCGTTGAACGGCGCACACACCAGGGGGTGCAGGTGGATGGCCTTGCCCTCGACGAGCACCGGCTCGAAGGCCTGGATGGACAGGCGGTGAAGGGTGGGTGCGCGGTTGAGCAGGACGAGGCGGTCCTGAATGACCTCCTCGAGCACGTCCCAGACGGCAGGCATGCCACGGTCGATCGCACGCTTGGCACCCTTGATGTTCTCGACCTTGCCGAGTTCGACGAGACGACGGACGACGAAGGGCTTGAAGAGCTCGAGGGCCATTGCGGAAGGCAGGCCGCACTGGTGCAGCTTGAGCTGTGGGTCGACGACGATGACCGAACGGCCCGAATAGTCGACGCGCTTGCCGAGCAGGTTCTGGCGGAAGCGGCCCTGCTTGCCCTTGAGCGCCTCGGCGAGCGACTTGAGCGGCCGCCCACCACGACCGGTGACGGGACGACCACGACGACCGTTGTCGAAGAGCGCATCCACGGACTCCTGGAGCATGCGCTTCTCGTTGTTGACGATGATCGCCGGGGCGTCGAGGTCGAGCAGGCGCTTGAGGCGGTTGTTGCGATTGATGACGCGACGGTACAGGTCATTGAGGTCGGACGCGGCAAAGCGACCGCCGTCGAGCTGGACCATGGGTCGAAGATCGGGGGGGATGACGGGAACGACGTCGAGAATCATGTTGGCAGGATCGTTATCGCCCTTGAGGAAGGCGTCGACGATCTCAAGGCGCTTGATGGCCTTCTCGCGCTTCTGCTTCTGCGACTCGTCGGAGGAGATGATGTCGCGCAGGCTCTTGGCCTCTTCCTCGAGGTCGATGCCGCGAAGGAGCTCGCGGATGGCCTCGGCGCCCATGCCGCCCTTGAAGTAGATGCCGTAGTAGCGCCTCAGCTCGGAGAAGAGCCCCTCGTCGGAGATGAGCTCGCGCTCCTCAAGCTGCATGAACTTCTCGTAGGCATCCGTGCGGAGCAGCTTCTCCTCGTCGTACTCCTCCTCGAGGTCGGCGATGCCGGCACGAATCTCGTCATCGGAGAGGGGTTCGACCTCGCCGAACTCGTCTTCGGTGGCCTGACCCTGCTCCTTGAGACGAGCGATCTGGTCGTCGCGCTCGGCATCGAGCTCCTCGATGTCGGCGGCAAGCTCCTCCTTGAGATCGTCGGCGTCAGCCTCGCGGGCCTCGGTGTCGATGGAGGTGATCACGTAGCTCGCGAAGTAGAGCACCTTCTCGAGATCCTTTGACTTCATGTCGAGGAGGCGGGCCAGGGGGAAGCTGGACGGGCTCTTGAAGTACCAGATGTGACTGACCGGCGCGGCAAGCTCGATGTGGCCCATGCGCTCGCGACGCACCTTGGCGGTCGTGACCTCGACGCCGCAGCGCTCGCAGACGATGCCCTTGAAACGGATGCCCTTGTACTTGCCGCAGGCGCACTCCCAGTCCTTGACGGGGCCGAAGATCTTCTCGCAGAAGAGGCCATCCTTCTCTGGCTTGAGGGTGCGATAGTTGATGGTCTCGGGCTTCTTCACCTCGCCGCAGGACCAGCTACGAATCTCGTCTGCGCTTGCGAGCGAGATCTTGATCGCGTCGAAATCAGTGGTATCGAAATCTGCCACAGTCGCTACTCCTTATCGCTAGAAGCACTGCCGATGAGCACGTCGTCGGTTGAGGGGATGCCGATGAGGTCGTTCTCCTTGCCAAAGCCAGCAAAGACGTCAACCGGGTTTTCGACCACGGCATCCCTCTCCCGCTGGGGCTGCTGGGCATGCTTGTGGTACGAGATCGGCTCGATGTCGAGCGCGAGGGAGCGGATCTCCTTTACCAGTACCTTGAAAGACTCGGGAATGCCAGCGACGGGCACGTTCTCGCCCTTGACGATGGCCTCGTAGGTCTTGACGCGACCGTTGGTGTCGTCGGACTTGACGGTGAGAATCTCCTGGAGGACGTTGGACGCGCCGTAGGCGTAGAGTGCCCAGACCTCCATCTCGCCGAAGCGCTGTCCACCGAACTGAGCCTTGCCGCCGAGAGGCTGCTGGGTGACGAGGCTGTAGGGGCCAGTCGAGCGTGCGTGGATCTTGTCATCGACCATGTGGCCGAGCTTCAGGATGTAGCTCGTGCCCACGGTGATCTGGCTCTTGAACTCCTCGCCGGTACGGCCGTCATAGAGCGTGGTCTTGCCGCGCTCGCTGAGCTGAGGCACGAACTCCGCGTCCATGTGATCGCCGTAGTCAAGCATGGCCTTGTTCATCAGGTTGATGTTGGTGCGACGAATGACCTCGGCGACCTCGTCGTCGGTCGCGCCGTCGAAGACCGGCGTGGCAACCTGGATGGGGCCGGGCACGTAGATCTTTGAGTCGTCGGACTCGTCATCCCAGCCGTGGGAGGCACCCCAGCCGAGGTGGCACTCGAGCAGCTGGCCGACGTTCATACGGGACGGGACGCCCAGGGGGTCGAGAAGCACGTCTACCGGCGTGCCGTCAGCCATGTAGGGCATGTCCTCGATGGGCAGAACGTTGCAGACAACGCCCTTGTTGCCGTGACGACCGGCGATCTTGTCACCCTGCTGAATCTTGCGGCGCTGCGCGACGAAGACGCGGACGAGCTCGTTGACTCCAGGAGGGAGGTCGTCGCCGGCCTCACGCGAGAAGCGCACGACGTCGACAACGCGGCCGTAGGCGCCGTGGGGCATCTTGAGAGACGTGTCTCGCACGTCGTGGGCCTTGGCGCCGAATATGGCGCGAAGCAGGCGCTCCTCGGCCGTGAGGGCCGTCTCGCCCTTGGGAGTGACCTTGCCGACGAGGATGTCTCCGGGGCCGACCTCGGCGCCGATGCGGATGACGCCGTCATCGTCGAGATTGGTGAGCATGTCGGGCGAGAGGTTCGGGATCTCGCGCGTGATCTCCTCGGGGCCAAGCTTGGTGTCACGGGCATCGATCTCGTGACGAGAGATGTTGATGGAGGTGAGCAGGTCGTCCTGGACCACGCGATCGGAGACGATGATGCCGTCCTCGTAGTTGTAGCCCTCCCACGGCATGTAGGCCACGGTGAGGTTGGCTCCGAGAGCGAGCTCGGAGTGATCGATGGATGTGCCGTCGGCAAGCGGCTGGCCCTCGACGATCCTGTCGCCCGCATGGACGATCGGACGGTGGTTGATGCACGTTGACTGGTTGGAGCGCTCGTACTTGGGAAGGTCATAGCGCTCGGCACCGTAGGCCTCGGAGTAGACGGTCACATGGCTGGCGTCGACCTCGTCGACGACGCCGGCATGTGCGGCGCGGATGATCTCGCCGGAGTCGAGCGCGGCACGGCTCTCCATGCCGGTCCCAACGTAGGGGGCGTGCGTCTGAATCAGAGGCACGGCCTGACGCTGCATGTTGGCACCCATGAGGGTACGCTTGGCATCGTCGTGCTCGAGGAACGGGATGAGGTTGGCGGCCACGGAGAGCATCTGGCGCGGCGAGACGTCCATGTAGTCGACGTCCTCGACCAGCACCTGCGCGGGAGCGCCGAAGCTGCCGTCGAAGTCGCGCGTACGGGCGATGACGCGGTCAGGGTTGAAGACGTTGCCCTTGGAGTCGACCTCCACGAACTTGCCCGTCTTGGGATCGATCGGGGTGTTGGCGGGAGCGATGATGTGGTCCTCTTCCTCGTCCGCCGTCATCCAGTCAACTTGGTCGGTAACGATGCCGTTGACGACCCTGCGATACGGCGACTCGATGAAGCCGTAGTCGTTGACGTGCGCATAGAGTGCCAGCGAGCCAATGAGGCCGATGTTCGGGCCTTCGGGGGTCTCGATCGGGCACATGCGAGAGTAGTGCGAGTTGTGGACGTCGCGGACGGCCGTGGGCACGTTGGTGCGGCGGCTCGAGCCGGACTTATGCCCGGCGAGGCCACCAGGGCCGAGGGCGGAGAGGCGCCGCTTGTGCGTAAGACCGGCAAGTGGGTTTGACTGGTCCATGAACTGCGAGAGCTGCGAGGAACCGAAGAACTCCTTGATGGAGGCAACGATCGGACGGATGTTGATCAGCGACTGCGGCGTGATGTCGTCGGCGTCCTGGGATGCCATGCGCTCGCGGACCACACGCTCCATGCGGCTCATGCCGATGCGGAACTGGTTCTGGACGAGCTCGCCCACGGTGCGGATGCGACGGTTGCCAAAGTGGTCGATGTCATCGAGGTGCTTGGTGTCGTCTCCCTCGTGGAGCGCCAGCAGATAGCGCAGCGCCGTGACGATGTCCTCCTCGGTGATGACCTTCTTGCTGGCGTCGACATCGATGCCGAGCTTCTTGTTGACCTTGTAGCGACCGACGCGAGCGAGGTCGTAGCGCTGCGCGTTGAAGTAGAGGCCATCGAGCAGCGAGCGTGCGGAGTCCACGGTGGGGGGCTCGCCGGGGCGCTGGCGACGATAGACCTCGAGCAGGGCGTCATCGCGCGTGGTTGCGACGTCGCGCTCGAGCGTAGAGCGGACCACGTCGTAATCGCCGAGAAGGTTCATGATCTCATCGTCCGACTCGGCGATGCCGAGGGCGCGGAGAAACACCGTGGCGCTCTGGCGGCGCTTGCGGTCGATGGAGACGACGAGGTGCCCGCGCTTGTCCACCTCAAACTCGAGCCAGGCACCGCGGGCGGGGATGAACTGCGCGCGGTGGACGAGAATCCCGTTGTCCATCTCGGCGGAGAAGTACACGCCAGGGGAGCGGACGAGCTGCGAGACGACGATGCGCTCGGTGCCGTTGACGATAAAGGTGCCGCGATCGGTCATGAGCGGGAAGTCGCCCATGAAGACAAGCTGCTCCTTGATTTCGCCAGTCTCGTTGTTGATAAAACGAACATCGACGAAGAGCGGCGCCTGGAACGAAATGTCCTTTGCGCGGCACTCGGCGATGCTGTGGGATGGGTCACCGAACTGATGGTCGCCAAAGACCACCTGCATCGTGTGCGCGTTGTTCTCGATGGGAGAGAACTCGGCAAACGACTCGGCGAGTCCCTCGGCCATGAAGCGCTCAAACGACTCCCTCTGCACGGAGATGAGATTGGGCAGCTCCATGGTCGCGGGAATCTTGCTGAAGCTCTTACGTCCGGTACCTTCTTGTGGCGTGGTGAGAGAAATCTTTGCGGTAGACACCAGGCTGTTCCTCCTTCAAAAGGGTGGAAGGCGGCAATTGTCGCAAATTAAGAATGTAGTCAAGCAGAAACCATTCGTCAAGAAAGTATCTTGACTTAGCGGGTATTTTCTATTAAATTACTGTATTTTTCAACCCTTACCTGCGCAAACACCTTTTTGCGACCACCTCATAATGTGAAGCTTCTGTGACCATGATCTCGCATGGCCCTCGGCTTATTTTACGCGACTGCCCCGCCCTATGCCTGAGCTGCGGCGTATTGAACAAATATCAAGCACATTGGCTGTCAATGCCATTAGGCGAAAAGAGGGGCCAGGCACTGGGCCTGACCCCTCGAGCTAGCGCTGGCTCTGACGACGTTCACCGAGAGAGCCGTTCGCCCCCAAGCAAAAGCTACTTGAGGGTGACGGTTGCGCCGGCCCCCTCGAGCTGCTTCTTGGCGGCCTCGGCGTCCTCCTTCTTGGCACCCTCGAGAATGGCGTTCGGAGCCTTCTCGACGGCGTCCTTGGCCTCCTTCAGGCCGAGGGAGGTGAGGGCGCGGACGACCTTGATGACAGCGATCTTGTTGTCGCCGAAGGACTCGAGGACGACGTCGAAGCTCGTCTTCTCCTCCTCCTCGGGGGCAGCGGCGCCACCGGCTGCAGGGGCAGCGGCAACGGCGACGGGGGCGGCGGCGGAAACGCCAAAGACGTCCTCGAGCTCATGGACGAGCTCGGAAAGCTCGAGCGCGGGCATCTCCTTGAGGGCCTCGACGATCTCTTCCTTGGTAACGGCCATGTCATTTCTCCTTCTGGTTGGGGCCGCACGACTGCGGCCTCACGAATGTGTGATGGTGCGGGTCCGCTTACGCGGCGTTCTTCTGGTCGGCGATTGCCTGGAGCGCGGTGGCAAGCCCCCTGGCGGGACCGGCACACACCTGAGCGATGCCGGAGAGCGGGCTGCCGAGGACGTACACGAGCTTGGCCATGAGCTCCTCGCGGGACGGAAGGTCTGCGTAGGCCATGGCATCCTCAGCGGAGAGGGTCTGACCGTCGGCGATACCACCGATGAAGGCCATCTTCTTGAGCTTGGCGGACTGATCCTTGATCACCTTGGCGGCACTGACGGGGTCCTTCTCGTAGAAGACGTAGGCACAGGTGCCCGCGAGCTTCTCGTCGATGCTGGGCATCCCGGCGTTCTCGAGTGCGATCTTGACGATGGTGTTCTTGTACACCTTCATCACGGCACCCGCCTCACGAAGGGCGCGACGAACCTCCTGGGCCTCCTTCACGGAGAGACCGCGGTAATCGACCACGAAAACTCCCTTGGAGGTCTCAAGCGACTTGCTGACCTTCTCGAGCATGTCAATCTTGGACTGAGCTGGCATTAAATACACCTCCTCGATAATGCGACTAGGCACGAGCCGCCGACGCGGGCGGGCCTTCGCATAAAGAAGACCCCGCTTGGCACAGCCAAAACGGGGTCTTCGAGGATGCATATCTCCTGAGACCACCTCGGCAGGCGGGTTTCCCCATTGAGCCTTACGGCGCCGGCTGTCTTTGGCAGCGGAACGTGCGATGTACACGTGCGTATGCGATTGTGGCACGGGCCGAGACGTACGTCAAGCGGCACACGAGACCGTCATGCCACCAGGGTCCCGAGGGGAGCCCTGTGCTCCTTAGGCCGCGAGGCTACGCCTGAGCGGTGAAGTTGCGGGTAACGCTCGGGTCGATCTTGATGCCAGGTCCCATCGTGCTGGAGACGACGATGGACTTGACGTACTTGCCCTTCGCCGTGGACGGCTTGACGCGGAGAAGCTCGGTCAGGAGGGCACCGTAGTTCTCGACAAGCTTCTCGGACGCAAAGGATGCCTTGCCCATGGGGACGTGGCAGATGCCGTAGCGATCGGCGCGGTACTCGACGCGGCCGGCCTTGAGCTCGTTCACCATCTTCTCGACGTCCATGGTCACCGTGCCGAGCTTGGGGTTCGGCATGAGACCGCGGGGGCCGAGGATGCGGCCGAGTCGACCGACCTTGCCCATCATGTTAGGCGTGGCGATGGCGGCGTCGAAGTTGAGCTCGCCCTTCTGGATCAGCGCGACGAGATCGTCCGAGCCGACGATGTCAGCACCGGCGGCCTCGGCCTCGCGGGCCTTCTCGCCCTCGGCGAAGACGGCGACGCGCACGGTCTTGCCCGTGCCGTTGGGCAGCGAGATGGAGCCGCGGACGTTCTGGTCGGCCTTGCGGGTGTCGACGCCGAGACGGATGGCAACCTCGATGGTCTCGTCGAACTTGGCCGATGCGGTCTCCTTGGCGAGGGCCATGGCCTCCACCGGGGTGTAGAGCTTGGTCTTATCGATCTTTGCGGCTGCGGCGTTGAAGCTCTTTCCATGCTTAGGCATTTCTTACCTCCTGTGGTCTGCGGGCATTGCGCCCTCCCACATACGTGACGGTTTTCCGTCGGTTATCGAGAGGCGCCCTCGCGGGGCGCGTGGTGCCAGCGGTACTAGTCGGCGATGGTAACGCCCATGGAGCGTGCCGTGCCGGCGACGATGGCCTTGGCGGCGTCGATGTCATTGGCGTTGAGGTCCGGCATCTTGATCTCGGCGATCTTGGTGAGCTGCTCTTGGGTGAGCTGGCCGACCTTGTCGCGCTGAGGCACGCCGGAGCCGCTCTTGATGCCAAGCTCCTTCTTGATGAGCTGGGCCGCGGGAGGCGTCTTGCAGATGAAAGTGAAGGAGCGGTCCTCGTAGACCGTGATCTCGACGGGGATGATGTCGCCCGACTTGTCTGCGGTCTCCTTGTTGAAGGCCTGGCAGAACTGCATGATGTTGACCTGGGCGGCACCAAGGGCGGGGCCGACGGGAGGTGCCGGGTTAGCGGCGCCAGCCGGAATCTGAAGCTTGATAAAGTGAGCGACCTTCTTCTTGGCCATGACATTGCCTCCTGAGTAAAGTTCGTGTAGTGCTATCGTCGCGCCAGTTCCCGAGAAGCAATCCTCACCGATAACGGGACCGTGCGGGATTTCCTGCTAGCTGATCGCCGACACCTGGTCGAGCGTGAGCTCGACGGGCGTCTCGCGGCCGAAGATGGTGAGCATGACCTTGACCTTGCCGGACTCCGCGTTGACCTCGGCGACCTGGCCGTCGAAGTCCGCGAGGGGACCGGAGAGCACCTTGACGGACTGCCCGACCTCGAGACCCGTGGCCATGCGCTTTGTCGCGGGCGCGCCTGTGGGCTTGCCGCCGCCGCGCCTCATGATCTTGTCAAACTCATCGTGCCGCAGGGGCGTGGGCTTGCCGTCGATGCCGACGAAGCCAGTGACGCCAGGCGTGTTGCGGACGACCGCCCATGTGTTGTCGTCGACCTCCATGCGCACGAGCACGTATCCCGGGAAGACCTTGGCTTCCTTGGTCTCGCTCTTGCCTTCCTTGACCTCGATGACTTCCTCGGTCGGAATCTTGATGTCGACGACCTGGCTCTCGAGACCATAGGTCTCGATGCGGTGCTCGAGGTCGGTCTTGACCTTGTTCTCGTAGCCGGAATAGGTATGGATGACATACCAACGCTTGGACATGGTCTACCCCCTCAGGCCCGTGTAGCCGATGAGGGCAGCCACGATGCCGTTGTCGACGAGCCAGATAACCGCACCGAAGATGACAAGGGTCACGATGACCGCCACGGAGTAGTTCTTGAGCTCTTCCTTTGACGGCCAGATGACGCGGCGAATCTCAGAACGTACGTCCGAGAGATAGGCTGCGATGCGACCTTTGCGCTTTGCCTTGACCGGCTTGCTCGCCGGCGTCTTGACGGCATTGCCGGACTTGTCCGCCTTGGGCTTGTCGTCGGAGTCGGGTTCGGGCGTCGAGGTTGCCTGAGCGGCAGCGACGCGGGAGCGCTCCTCTGCTCGAGACTGACGGGCACTCCTCTTCTGACGGTCCTTGTTCGCCATCCCTCTACTCCTCAGATAGTCCCTTACATAGAAACCGGCTAACCTCGCACGGAGGAAAGCCGGTGGTGAAATCTGGCAGGCCAGGAAGGACTCGAACCCTCAACAAACGGTTTTGGAGACCGCCGCTCTACCATTGGAGCTACTGGCCTGTGATGGCCCACCTTATACTAGCGGGTCTCGCGATGAAGCGTGTGCTTGCGGCACCACGGGCAATACTTTTTCAACTCCATGCGATCGGGGTTGTTTGACTTGTTCTTGGTCGTGGTGTAATTTCGGCGCTTGCATTCGGTGCATGCAAGTGTAACAAGTGTACGCATGAATCCTCCTGAGAAACACCCTGTCAGTTCGAGGCCTTCCCGAACGTGACGCGATGGACTACGCTACCATCAACCGCCCAGGCTTGTCAACTTGGCGAATGTCTCGGAGACGTTCACACATAAATCTCAAACAGCCTGAGACACAAAGGACCCGATGCTCCCTGGAGCATCGGGTCCTTTCAAGTAGCTAGCGGAAACTACTCGATGATCGTTGAAACACGACCATCGCCGACGGTGTGCCCGCCCTCGCGGATTGCGAACTTGAGACCCTGCTCCATTGCGATGGGGTGGATGAGCTCGCAGTTGACCGTGATGTGGTCGCCAGGCATGGCCATCTCTACCTTGTTGCCATCGCTATCGGTGAGCTCGCTGATGTCACCGGTGATGTCGGTGGTACGGAAGTAGAACTGGGGACGATAGCCAGAGAAGAACGGGGTGTGACGGCCACCCTCCTCCTTGGTCAGGACGTAGATCTCACCCGTGAAGTGCTTGTGCGGGGTGACGGAGCCCGGCTTGCAGATGACCTGGCCACGCTCGATGTCCTCGCGCCTAATGCCACGAAGGAGGATGCCGACGTTATCGCCAGCCTCGCAGAAGTCCATGGTCTTGCGGAACATCTCGATGCCGGTGGCAGTGGACTTCAGGGTGTCCTTGATGCCGACGACCTCGACGGGAGAGTTGAGCTTGAGCTCGCCGCGCTCGACACGACCGGTGGCGACGGTGCCGCGGCCGGAGATGGTCATGACGTCCTCGATGGCCATCAGGAACGGCTTCTCGTTGTCACGCGGAGGCGTCGGGATGTACGAGTCGACGGTGTGCATGAGCTCGATGATGGCATCGACCCACTTCTGCTCGCCGTTGAGGGCGCCCAGTGCAGAGCCGCGGATGATGGGGAGGTCGTCTCCGGGGAAGTCGTACTCGGAGAGAAGCTCGCGGGTCTCCATCTCGACGAGGTCAATGAGCTCCTCGTCGTCGACCATGTCGCACTTGTTCAGGAAGACGACGATGTAGGGCACACCGACCTGACGGGCGAGAAGGATGTGCTCGCGGGTCTGGGCCATGGGGCCGTCGGTGGCTGCGATGACGAGGATGGCACCGTCCATCTGGGCAGCGCCCGAGATCATGTTCTTGATGTAGTCGGCGTGGCCGGGGCAGTCGACGTGGGCGTAGTGACGCTCCCAGGTCTCGTACTCGATGTGGGCGACGTTGATGGTGATGCCGCGCTGACGCTCCTCGGGAGCCTTGTCGATGTTCTCGAAGGCGGTGTAGTTAGCCTTGCAGCCCTCCTGGCTGGAGAGAACCTTGGTGATGGCCGCGGTCAGGGTGGTCTTGCCGTGGTCGACGTGACCGATAGTACCAATGTTTACGTGCGGCTTAGAACGATCGAACTTCTCCTTGGCCATTGCCATCCTCCTTCTGGAACCAGCTTCTTGGGGCCATTCCATGATACAAGACTACGCTTAATATGTTCAGCGGCGCCGAAGCGCCGCTTGGAACTCTGGTACCGGTGACTGGATTCGAACCAGTGACATCGCGGGTATGAGCCGCGTGCTCTAACCAGCTGAGCTACACCGGCAAGGTGCCGTGCGCCTGAAAAATGGAGCCCGCGACCGGATTCGAACCGGTGACCTCTTCGTTACCAACGAAGTGCTCTACCGACTGAGCTACACGGGCGTGGTGGGGATGCTTGGACTCGAACCAAGGAACCCAGAGGGAGCGGATTTACAGTCCGCCGCAGTTGCCGCTGTGCCACATCCCCATCTTCCGTTTTCAAGCACTTGGTGAGAGAGCGCCTCGTCAAGCGTTGGAAATATTACGACGGGAATAGGGTCTTGTCAACGTAATACTCCCGCCCGGGCGTAGCTGCCCCACGATTTCCGCACATTACCAGCCACAACGCGCAGAGAACGGCTGCTCTTTTGCCGATTATCTTCGAGAGTCATGGGGGCGATGCCCTGAGCTGCCGGAAGGGCGCGCGCAAGGCACCGGCCGCTGTCGCATGCGAAAGCCGCGCGAGGGGGGGGTCTGCCAGCCCGTCTTCCTCCACGAAAAAGACAGCCCAGGGACAGATGCGGGCCACAGGCTGACTATGCCCGCGGCCCGCGCAAACGTTAATGGAGCCGGTAGAGGGAGTCGAACCCACAACCCACGGTTTACAAAACCGTTGCTCTGCCATTGAGCCATACCGGCGACTTGCGACATTCTACCTGCTTGCGCGTGTTTGTGCGAGGGTCTACTTTCCGATGAGTCCCCAGAGCCTCGCGCGACTCTCGGGAGAGAGACGATCTTCTAGGGTGAGATGCGCATGGTTTCGCTCGGCGTTGGCCATCTCGGCGTCGGCGGCAAGCATCTTGACGTCTTCGATGAGGACCGAGCTCGAAAGCTTGGTCACGGGAATGCCGCCCACGGTGGAGCGAATCGTGTTATCCGAGGTGATGACGGTAACATCACGCATCTCGCGGCGCGCATCGGTGACGAGGCGTTCGATCACGGTGTCGGCCGTCTCCCCCGTTGCCGAGAAGATCAGGCGCACGCCCGCGCGCGAGACGGCGGGTCGGTCGTGAGAGACGTTTCCGGCCGCGTCGAACACGATCACTGGCTCATGGCTCCCCTGGGAATAGGCCGCCACGTCAGCCACGAGCTGCTCGCGGGCACATCCGAAGGGATCGTTGTCATCAAAGCCTATGCCCGTCTCCTCCATGAGGTCGGTATAGCGCGAGGTCTTGTGAATCACGTTGTAGCCGTCGACCACGAGGAGCGGGAGACGTCTATCGGACATCTTCGCTCCCCTGGCACTCACGACGGAGCCATTCATAGCAAAGCACGGTCGTGGCCTGGGCCACGTTGAGCGATTCCACCCGACCGCGCTGAGGAAGCCTGCACGAGAAGTCGCATCTCTCGAGCATGAGCCGAGAGATGCCCGAACCCTCGGAGCCCATCACGAGAGCGAGTCTCCCCCCCATGGGCGCGCGCCAGACGTCCTCCTCGGCGTGCTCTGTGGCGGCACAGGCCCAGAACCCCGCGGCCTTGAGGTCGTCGAGGGCGCGCGCGAGGTTGGGCACCTGCGCGATGGGGATGTGCAGCACCGCGCCGGCAGAGGTCTTGTAGGCACCCACGCCCACAGTGGCCGCACGCGCGTTGGCGATGACCACGCCCGCCGCGCCCACGACCTCGGCCGTGCGGACAATGGCGCCGAAGTTCCCCTCGTCGGTCACATGGTCGAGAACCACCACAAGCGCGTTGCCCGCGCCCGCAGCCGCGATGACGTCGGCGAGGTCTGCATACTCGAAGGGCCGTACGCGGACGACGACGCCCTGATGGGCACCATGGCTCGACATCGCGTCGAGACGTGCCTTGGGCACGCGTTCGCACTCCACGCCGCGACCCTCAAGACGTTTTACGAGCTTGTCAAGGACGGGGTCCTCATCGCCGGAAGCCTTGGACACGAAGGCCTGCCTCAACGGGATGCCCGCATCGAGGGCCTCGGCCACGGCGCGCCGACCCTCGATGAGGTCTCCCGTCGGCCTTGCCTCGCGATGCTGCCCACGCACATCCTGGCTGCGCTGATTGCGCAGACGGTCAGAGCCTCCGCGCTGGTCTTCCTTGCCGCGCTGGTTGCGGGCGCGTCCCGATGACTGGTCTCTCGCCATGCGCGGCACCTACGCCCTGCGGAGACGCGCGCCGTTGGCGGTGTCCTCGAGCACGAGGCCAAGGTCCGCGATGGCATCGCGGATGGCGTCTGCAGTACTCCAGTCCCTCGTCTCTCGGGCCGCCTGCCGCGCGTCGAGAAGCGCCGCAGAGGCGTCCTCGGTGGAGCTTCCGTCGTAGCCGGCATACGTGGCCGCAAGGTCCACGAGCTCGTGCGGGAGGTCGTCTGAGTCGGCGTCCGGAACGCTGATCCCGAGCACGCCCACGAGCTCGGCGAGGGTGTCGGCCGCACGCAGGCAGGGAGCCGTCGATGGCTTGGTGGCTTCGGCGAGGTAGGTGTTGGCGGTGGTCACGAGACCAAAGATCGCGGCAAGGCCGCCCGCGGTGTTGAAGTCGTCGTCCATCTGGCGCATGAACTCCTCGCGCGCCTCGTCGACGGCGGTGCCGAGCTGGCGATCGAGGTCGGTGAGAACGCCGTTCTGCTCGGCGTTCTGGGCCATCCAGCGAAGGTTCTTCACACAGGTGAGCAGGCGCTCAAGGGTGCCCACGGTGCCATCGAGGCGGCTGAACGAGAAGTCGAGCGGCGCGCGGTAGTGGGTCTGGAGCATGAGCAGGCGCACGGCGTCGGCCGGATACTTGTCGAGAACCTCCTTGAGGGTGTAGAAGTTGCCGAGGCTCTTGGACATCTTCTCCCCGTCGACGCGCAGCATGCCCGTGTGCATCCAGGTATTTGCGAGGGACCTGTCCCAGGCGCACATCGCCTGGGCGGTCTCGTTCTCGTGGTGCGGGAAGATGAGGTCGGCACCGCCGCCGTGGATGTCGATCGGCGTGCCGAGATAGCGGTGAATCATCGCGCAGCACTCGGTGTGCCAGCCAGGTCTGCCAGGTCCCCACGGGGAGTCCCAGCTGGGCTCACCGGGCTTGGCGGCCTTCCAGAGCGCAAAGTCGAAGGGGTCGCGCTTCTCGTCATTGACCTCCACGCGTTCGCCAGCGCGCAGCTGATCGAGGTCGCGGCCGGAAAGGACGCCGTAGGCATGGTCGGAGCGCACCGAGAAGTACACGTCGCCAGAGGGCACGGCGTAGGCGTTACCCCTCTCGATGAGAACGCGGATCATCTCCTGCATCGCGGCGATCTCCTGCGTGGCGCGAGGGCGGACGTCAGGGTCGAGTATCCCAAAGCGGTGCATCTGCTCGATGAAGGCAGCCGAGAACTCGTCGGCCACGTCTGACGCCGTGCGTCCCTGCTCGATTGCGCGATTGATAATCTTGTCATCCACGTCAGTGAGGTTCTGAGCGAAGGTGACCTGGTACCCCTTGTACATGAGATAGCGCCGAATCACGTCGAAGGAGAGGAACGTGCGTCCGTTGCCAATGTGAATCTGATCGTAGACCGTGGGACCGCAGACATACATGCGAACCTTGTCGGGCTCGATGGTCCTGAACTCTTCCTTACGATGGGTCTGGGTGTTGTAGACCTGCATTGCTCGTCACTCCTCTGGCTGCTTGCGTGAGTACACGCATTGTAGCAGCCACACCCCCGCGCGGCGCAACGGCACGTACGGGGTGACGAAACCGTGGACGGACGCGCCTAGGGCGTGACGACGCTCGCAAGCGCCGCAGACGAGGTCTTGTCGGCCGAGCCGTTCGCAACGGCGGTGGAGCAGGCCTTCTGGATGAGGCTGGAGCCAGGCACTATCTGAAAGGATGACGTCGCGGTGCCGGCATAGCGGCCCACGCCCGTCACGGTCACGGTAGCCGTACCGACATCTACGTTATTCTCGTAGGACACGGTGAAGTCGGTGCCCTCCACGAGCGAGGTAGATCCAAGGGTCACGCCAACCGCAGGTTCTACGGCGTCTTTGGTGTGGGCCTCGGAGGAGGACAGCGAGATCGTCGCGTCGGCGATGGGGACGGGGTCGGGATCCGAGACGTCAGACGAGACGTACCAGTACGAGCTGGCGTTGGACACGCGCACCGTAACGCACTCGTCGAGCACGCTGGTGGCACCCGTAAGCGAGTCGTGCGCGTAGAAGGTGCCATCCTCGTATCCCAGCAGCAGAACCGCATGCGGGCTCGAGCAGTTGCCCGCATAGAGCACGATCCCCGCGGGGTTCTCCTCGAGAATCTCAATGAGCTGTGCGGTCTTCTCCTCGTCGGTGCCACTGATGCTCCCGTGCTCCACGGCATACGAGGCAGAGGACGTGGGGACGGAGAAGCTCCAGGGCAGGCCACCCGACGTAGGAATGCTTGAGGTGGTGATCGACGCCCAGTTGGCGTCGCCGTTCAAGAGCGCGGCCCGACGCAGCATGTTGGTGGCGGCGTAGATGGTGCACCTACCCGTGCTGCCGGGCTCGTTCTGGAAGACGTCGTCGGCGAGCGTCTCCTGAATTGTGGCGGCGTTTGCCATGGTTGCAGGCATGGCGCCACATGTAACGACACAGAGGACGAGAAGAGCGAGCGCGAATGCGGAGAACTTTTTCGCAAGCCTTCCCCAAGCATGCGTATGCATGCCAATGCGCGGAATGTTCACGTTGCTGTCCTTCCCGGCCGCGCACAGGGGCGCCGCCGGTCGACGGCGCCCGTTTGGCTCGGATAAGGAGTGCGATGGTGCTTCGTGAGTGGTGCGTGTAAAGCGTTGGATCGCGTGCTATGCGCGGCCTTTCGGAGACACGGACCAGTGGTCGCGTGCGTTGCCGAGGATGGTACGCCTGCTTTTCAATCTTCTAGAAACACCCTCAAAGTCTTCGTGAGCCGCTCACGGTACCATCAGAGAATCAACGCATGCCCAAAGGCACCAAAAGCATGGAGCCCCCATGTATCCGCAGGTAAATACCCCTATTCTTAGTGAATTACGAAGACGTACGCCATTCTGGCAAGAAATGGTTTCAGGTTTGGGCCAACAGGCATCACATCGAGAGAAACAGGGAGCTATCCCTGCTCGAGAAGGGCGACTGCCCAGGCGCAGACGCCCTCTTCGCGGCCCACGAAACCCAGCCCCTCGGTTGTGGTGGCCTTCACGCCCACGCACTCCACGCCCACGCCCATGGCCTCGGCCATGCGGGCGCGCATGTCCTCGCGGTACGGAGAGAGCCTGGGCGACTGGGCGCCCACGGTACAGTCACAGTCCAGGATTCGATAGCCCCGCTCGCGCGCCAGTGCCGCCACGCGGGAAAGCAGCACCATCGAGTCGGCGCCCTCGTAGGCTGGGTCGCTGTCCGGAAAGAGTCGCCCGATGTCACCTGCCCGCATGGCACCGAGGATCGCGTCCATGAGCGCATGCGCAAGCACGTCGGCGTCGGAGTGGCCGAGAAGACCTCGCTCACTCGGCACGCTCACGCCTCCGAGCACCAGCTCGCGACCCTCCGCGAACTGGTGAACATCATAGCCGTGCCCGATTCGAAGCGTCATCTGGAGCCTCCCCAACCGCCAACGAGGCGCTGCTCGAGCGCGGCCTCCACCACGGCGAGGTCTTCGGGGATGGTGACCTTGACGTTGTCGCGCGAGGTCTCTACCACACGAACGCGTCCGCCGCAGCGCTCCACAAGCGATGAGTCGTCGGTTCCCTGATAGCCCTCCCTCGCCGCAGCGCGATGCGCGGAGACGATTGCACGCGTGCGAAAGACCTGCGGCGTCTGAGCGGCCCAGTAAAGGGAGCGGTCGGGGGTCGCCACGATCGTATCGCCCTCGACGAGCTTCAGCGTGTCAATGGCGCGGGCGGCGCAGACGGCCCCTGCAATCGATGCGTCGGCACGTACGGCGGCACATGCGCGCTCGATGTCATCCACTTCGATGAGCGGCCTGGCGGCGTCATGCACGGCCACGAGGTCGAAGCCGCCCGGCATCGCCGCAAGCCCGCTCATGACCGAGTCCTGGCGGGTATCCCCCGCTGGCGCAATGGCTGCGGGGCACCTCAGTGATAGGCGTGAAAGGATGTCGGAGGCGACCTCATCCGTTCGCTCGGGGGTGCAGACCACCACGATGCGCGCAATGGAGGGTGCGTGGTCGAAGGCAAGGATGGCCCACGACATAAGGGGCAGGCCGCAGAGGTCCACGAACTGCTTACCGCGGGGGTCGCCAAAGCGCTCGCCCGACCCGCCCGCCACGATGATGGCGACCGCATCGGGACGCAGTGGCTCTTCTCCCACGCGCATGACCTCGGCATACGCGAGAGGGCTGAGCTCGCTCATTACTTCGCCTGGCCCCTCATGCGATGAAGGCTGTTTGCGAGGACGCTCGGGTTGTTGAGGCCCATCTCGCCCAGGCTCTCGGGGTCGTCCTCTGCCGCGTGCAGGACCTCTTGCAGCGAACCGTACTCGCTGACGAGCTGATCGGCCATTCCGTCGTTGACGACGGAGATGCGCGAGAGCGTGCGCAGACCCAGCGACGTGATGACGGCGTCCTCGTCGCGGCCGTCGTCATAGCCGAGCACCTTGGCCACATACTTGGCTGACCTCAGCTGAGAGTTTGCCGTGTCGTGGAAGATGTTGCGAATCTCACGGGCCTTGGATTGGGACGAGTCATTGGCATAGTCGCGGATCATGAGCGTGTAGGCCTCGTCCATGCCTCCCACGAACTCCTCGCGCTGCATCTGCGTGGTGCGTCCCTCTCGACCGAGCTGCACGATGCACTGGTCCAGCTCCTCGCCCGCGGTGATGAGCGTCTCGAAGAGGTAGAAGACTTCGGTGATGTCATGCATGGTGACGAAGTCATCCAGCTCGAGACTCGAAAGGCGCAGCAGCGCACCGTCAAGGGTGGCACGCGTACTCTGCATGGCCACCGTGAGCTGGTTGACCACCGCCATGAGCTGTGAGACGGGCTTGAGCTGAAAGCCGCGACCGTCGACGTAGATGTTGACCACGGCGCGCCGCTCGGACACCGAGATGACCGTCGCCTTGGTGAGCAGGCTCATGCGAGCCGCGGTGCGGTGACGCGTGCCCGTCTCGGAGGTTGGCAGCGATGGGTCGGGGTTAAGGTGGTAGTTGGCTCGCAGGATCTGCGTGAGGTCCTTGTCGATGACCACGGCGCCGTCCATCTTGCAGAGCTCGAAGAGACGGTTGGCCGTGAACGAGACCTCGAGCTTGAACCCGTCATCACCCGCGGCAAGCACGTTCTCGGTGTCTCCGATGCAGATGAGCGCACCGAGATGGCCGGCGATGATCATGTCGAGGGCAACGCGCAGCGCAGTGCCCGGAGCGGTCTGACTGACTGCGGAGACGAGCCGCTCCTCCTTGTCGGAGGACATCTGGTCGATGGTGCTGGGGTCCATGGGAGGCACCTCCATATATACGGTCGGCCCGCACGTACCGAGCCGACCAGCCTGTCATTAGAAAGAATACGTCGCGTCACACCCCGTCTTGTCAACTATTCCTCGAACGAAGCAAGTCCACCAGTCTCAGGTGCTGAGATGACGGGCGTCCAGTGCTCCTTTGCCGTCGGCGCATCCATGTGATCGCGCTTTCTCGGGGCGGGAATCTCGCCCTGCGTCTTGGTGAAGAAGATCTTACCGTCCCTCACGTCCACCTCGACGATGTCCCCCGCCTTCCAGTCGCCTGCGAGAAGCTCCTCGGAGAGCGGGTCTTCGATGAGCGTCTGAATCGCTCGGCGCAGCGGACGCGCGCCATAGACCGGGTCGGCCCCCTCCTTGGCCACGAGCTCACGCGCGGCGTCGGCGAGGTCGATGGACATGCCGTTGGCGATGAGACGATCACGGAGGTCAGAGACCATGAGGTCCACAATGCCGTGGAGCTGCTCGGGCGTAAGGCTCTTGAAGACGACGACCTCGTCCACGCGGTTGAGGAACTCGGGGCGGAACACCTTCTTGAGCTCGGCGTTGACGCGACTCGTGATCTCCTTGTCGGAGAGACCGGCGGCTCCCTGGGACGAGAAGCCCATCGTGGACGTCTGAGAGATCTCACGCGCACCGATGTTGGACGTCATGATGATGATCGTGTTGGAGAAATCCACGTGGCGTCCCTGGCCATCGGTGAGATGGCCCTCCTCGAGAATCTGCAGGAGGATGTTGAAGACGTCGGGATGCGCCTTCTCGATCTCGTCGAAGAGCACGACGGAGTACGGGCGTCTTCTGACGGCCTTGGTGAGCTCGCCTCCCTCGTCATAGCCCACGTATCCCGGAGGGGCGCCGACGAGCTTGGAGACGGTGTGCTTCTCCATGAACTCTGACATGTCAAAGCTGATGAGCGCCTCCTCGCTACCGAAGAGAAACTCGGCGAGCGACTTGGCCAGCTCGGTCTTGCCCACACCGGAGGGGCCGAGGAAGATGAACGACCCTCCAGGGCGACGCGGGTCTTTGAGGGGCGAGCGGGAGCGGCGGATGGCCTTGGCGACCTTGGTGACGGCCTCGTCCTGTCCGACGACGCGCTCGTGAAGCGCATCCTCGCAGCGCAGCAGCTTGGACGCCTCGGCCTCGGTGAGGTTGGAGACGGGCACGTTCGTGATGGCGGAGACCACGTCGGCGATGTCTTGCTCGTCGACGATGACGATGTCCTTGTCGAGCTTGGCGCGCCAGGCCTCCTCGAGCTGGTCTCGCTTGGAGGTGAGCTCCTTCTCCTTGTCGCGGAGATGCGCCGCCTGCTCGTACTCCTGTGCCGAGGCGGCGATGGCCTTCTCGTCCTTCACGTGGGCGAGCTCGGCGTCGACCTGGGCGATCTCGGGCGGGAGGTTCGTGCGATGAACGCGTGTGCGAGCGCCCGCCTCGTCGATGACGTCGATGGCCTTGTCGGGCAGGAAGCGGTCCTGTACGTAGCGGTTGGAGAGCGTGACGGCAGCCTCGATGGCCTTGTCGGTGTACTTGACGTGATGATGCTTCTCGTAGCGGTCCTGCAGGCCACGGATGATCCTGACGGTGTCTTCGGGCGATGGCTCGCCGATGCTCACCGGCTGGAAGCGTCGCTCGAAGGCGGAGTCCTTCTCGATGTGCTTGCGGTACTCATCGGCCGTCGTGGCACCAATGACCTGAATCTCGCCGCGCGAGAGGGGTGGTTTGAGGATGGACGCCGCGTCGATGGAGCCCTCGGCTGACCCTGCGCCGATGACGGTGTGGATCTCATCGATGAAGAGGATGTCCTCGTCGGACTGCTCAAGCTCCCTGACGACCTTCTTCATGCGATCCTCGAACTCGCCACGATACTTGGAACCGGCCACGAGGCTCGCGAGGTCGAGCGTCCAGACCTGCTTGCCACGCAGGACATCGGGGACGTTGCCCGAAGAGATGAGCTGCGCGAGCCCTTCGACGATGGCCGTCTTGCCGACGCCTGGGTCACCGAGGATGAGCGGGTTGTTCTTCTGGCGGCGCGCGAGGACCTGCATGACGCGCTCAATCTCTTGGTCGCGACCGATGACGGGGTCGAGCTTGCCATCGGCGGCGAGCTTGGTGAGGTTGCGTCCGTACTGCTCGAGCATGGAGCCCTCGTCGCCTTGCTGACCCTGGGGCATGCCAGGCATGAAGCTCGGATCCATGCGCACGTCGGCCACCGCAGGTCCGTTTGCCTGGCCGCTCTTGGCAATGAGCTCGTTGACCGCGTTGCGCACCGCGTCGCCCGAGACGCCCATGGTTCGCAGGGCGTCCATGGCACGACCGTTGCCCTCGGAGACGATGCCCAGGAGCAGGTGCTCGGTGGCGATGTAGGTCTGTCCATGGGTCATGGTCTCGCGGTATGCGTCCTCGAGCACGCGCTTTGCACGAGGCGTGAAGGGAATGTGTCCGCCGGGGACGGGCTCGGTCTCCGCCGTGGCAAGCTCCTTCACCGTGGCAAGGGTCTCGTCGTACGTAACGTCGAGCTTGGATAGGGCCTGGGCGGCTATGCCGTCCCCCTCCTTGATGAGGGCGAGGAGAAGATGCTCCGTACCCACGTACATCTGCCCGAGGTTACGTGCCTCGTCCTGGGCGAGGCTCATGACCTTACGGGCCTTGTCTGTGAACTTCTCGAACATATGCTGGCGCGTCCTTCCGATTGCGATTCATTCGAACTGTGTTTACCCATGAAGGCTCGGTACCAAACAGATGGCGCAATCGTCGTTCGTGCTGGTGCTTGGCAGGGCTTGCGCCGTCGATGGCTACTCGACGGACGCTTCACCATCAAAGGTGTCACGGTCGGGAGCTATGGCCTTCATGGCTTCGATCACGCTTGCGAAGAGGTCGGCGAGGTCCATGTCATTGAGCTCGGCCCCCTTGCGAATGACCTCGCGATCGCAGCCCGCGGCAAAGCGCTTGTCCTTGTACTTCTTCTTGAGCGACTTTGTCTCGAAGTCCATCACGCTCTTGCTCGGGCGCATGATCACCGCAGCCTGGATGAGTCCGGAGAGCTCGTCACAGGCAAACAGCACGCGCTCCATTTTGAGCTCGGGCGCCGGCAGCGCCTCGTTGTTGTCGGAGTTGTGGGTCATGATCGCATGCGCGAGCTGCGGAGCGGCACCGGCCTCGGCAAGAAGCTCGGCGGCCTTCACGGTATGCCTCTCGACGTCCTGGAACTTCTCCCAGTCAAGATCGTGAAGCAGGCCGACGATACCCCAGAAATCCACGTTGGAGGGGTCGTACCTCTCGGCGTAGTAGCGCATCAGACCCTCGAGCGTCTCTCCGTGCGTGATGTGGAAGTGATCCTCGTTGTACTTCTTGAGCAGGTCAAACGCCACATCACGGGAGATTCCCGCATCGAGGGCACCCGCCATGTCGGCCTCGATGGCATCAACGGCGGCACGGGAGAGCTCGACCGCGACGGGCGCGGGCTCCAGCTCGGGAGCGGGCCCCGGTTCCGGCTCCGGCTTGGGGTCAGCTGGCGGAGCAGGCACCGGCACCGGACTCGCACCCACCTCGCTGTCAGCCGCAATCGCATCGAGCGAGGCGGCGGCGTTATCGGTCATCACGCCTCCCACCTGCGCCTCGATGTCGGCACGAGTGACGGCCTCGGGCTTCATCTGCGGAAAGAGCAGCACGTCGCGGATGGCGGGCGCATCGCAGAACAGCATGATCATGCGGTCGATGCCATAGCCGATGCCGCCTGCGGGGGGCATGCCGTACTCGAGCGCCCGCACGTAGTCGTAGTCGTAGCCCATCGCCTCGTCATCACCAAAGCCCTTGGCGGCGACCTGCTCGGCGAAGCGACCAGCCTGATCGACCGGATCGTTGAGCTCGGAGAAGGCGTTGGCGTATTCATGGCCTGATATGACCAGCTCGAAGCGGTCGGTCAGACGATTGTCCTCATCCTTGCGCTTTGAGAGCGGGCTGACCTCCTCCGGATAGTCGCACACGAAGGTCGGATCGATGATGGTGGCCTCGCCCAGATCGTCGTAGAGCTCGAAGACGAGCTTGCCGGAGCCCCAGTTGGGCTGCCACTCAATACCGTTGGCCTCGCAGATCTCGCGCAGATGCTCGATGGGGGTGTCCATGTCCACGTGCTCGCCCACCGCCTCCGAGGCGATGTCGGCGAGCGGGCGAGAGGTCCAGGTGCCGCTCATGTCCACTGGCTGTCCCTGATAGGTGATGACTTCGTGACCCTCCTCGCAACCACAGACCTCGCGGGCGATGGTCTTGAAGAGCCCTTCGGTGAGACGCTTCATCCCATCGAGGTCAGAGTAGGCGCAGTATGCCTCCATGCTTGTGAACTCTGGGTTGTGCGTGAGGTCCATGCCCTCGTTGCGAAACTGGCGGCCAAGCTCAAAGACACGTTCCATCCCGCCCACGATGAGGCGCTTGAGAGGCAGCTCGGTGGCGATGCGTAGGAAGAAGTCGCGATCGAGTGCATTGAAGTGCGTCACGAACGGCTTGGCGTTGGCGCCGCCGAGGATGGCATGCATCATGGGGGTCTCGACCTCCATGTAGCCGTCCGCCTCCATGTAACGGCGGATGAGCGAGATGATCTGGCTTCGGCGACGGAAGGTGTCGCGCACCTCGGGGTTCATGATCAGATCCACGTAGCGCTGACGGTAGCGCACCTCACGGTCGGTGAGGCCATGGAACTTCTCGGGCAGCGGGCGAAGGCTCTTGGAGAGGATCGTGAGGCTTGTGGGAGAGACGGACAGCTGTCCGCGGCGCGTGCGCAGGACGGTTCCCGTGGCACCGATGATGTCGCCGAGGTCGAGCTGGCCGAGAAGCGACCAGTCTCTCTCGCAGAGGTTGTCCACGCGGCAGAAGAGCTGAATGGAGCCCGTGGCGTCCTCGAGCACGACGAAGGCCGCCTTGCCTTGGTTGCGAATGGCGCGAATCCTACCGGCCACGGAGATCTCGTCATCGGTGCCGTCTCCATCGGCAAGGCCGACGTAGCGCTCCTCGATGTCAGCCGCATGGGCCGTGACCTCGGAGCGGACGGGATAGGGGTTAATCCCCGCATCGATGAGGGCCTGACGACGCGCGCGACGCGCGGTCCTCTCGTCGACGGGCGTGGGGTTGGCGTTATCGTCGGACATGGTTCCTCCGTGAGTGTGGTGGGCCGTCGGGACAAAAGAACCCCGCACCTGCGAGTCGCAGACACGGGGCGAAAACTAACGTACTCGCACGAACGCTAGCGGGTGATCGCCATGATCGTGTATTTCTTGGTCTTGCCGGAGGGCGTGACGAACTCGACCTCGTCACCCTTCTTGTGGCCGATGAGGGCGGCGCCGGCAGGCGACTCGCTAGAGATCTTGCGGTTGAGCGAGTCGGTCTCCGTGGTGCCTACGATCGTGAATTTGATCTTGCCGCCGTTCTCGTCGTCAAGCTCGACGGTGGTGCCGATGGAGACCTTGAGGCTACGCTTCTTTCCGTTGTCCTCCACGACCTTCGCCACCGAGAGAACCTGGCGAATCTCGGTGATGCGCGAGGCGTTCAGGGACTGATCCTCCTTGGCGGCATCGAACTCGGCGTTCTCGGAGAGGTCACCAAAGCCACGAGCCTCCTGGAGGGCGGCCTTGATTTCGTCGGTCTTCTCGCCTTCGCGGTACGCAAGCTCGTCAAGGAGCTTCTGCTTGCCTTCTGGAGTGAGAATGATTTCCTTGCTGTTGTCCATGCTTCGCTCTCTATATTCGTGATCGTGCGTTACTGTGCCTGTCTATGGCGGGAGGGCCTACTCGTCGTCAGAGCTGAGCTTAGCGCCGCACTTAGAGCAGAATGCGTTGCCGGCAGGGTTCTTGGTGCCACACTTGGGGCAGAAGGTGGAATGCTCAGCGGGAGCAGACTCGTCGACGTCGGCGTCATCCTCGTCCTGGATGACCTCCTCGGCCTCATCGTCCTTGCCGTCCTTGCCGTCCTTCTCGCTCTTTTCCGCCTCCCCGTCCTTGCCGTCCTTCTTGGACTTGTCGTCGTCGCCCTCGTCCATGCCCTCGCGAACGTTCTTGACGGTCTTACCAAGAGCAGAGCCGAGCTTGGGCAGATTCTTGGGCCCAAAAATCACCAAGACCACGACCAGGATAACGAGAAGCTCCGGAACACCCAATCCGAGAATCATGTGAAAGCCCTCCAATTTGAGTCTATCGCCGGCCCGTGGGCCGAAAACCGCATGTGTAGTATAGCCGAGCCGTAGCACTACTCACAATCTTCTAAACTGTGGGTGTAGCAACTTGTTATTGTATCCCCCAAGCGGAGGGTTTTAAGTCGTGCCAATACTACTAATTGTGTCGACCTTCATATGTCTTGCTCTTGTGGCCGTCGTTGCGATGCTGCCATGGCTGCTTGCCAAACGCGGCGTGACCATGCGCCGCACGCGCTTCGGGACCACCCTCGTCTTTGACTCGACGGATGCCGACGGAACGCCCGTGCGTCTGCTCAACGTGAACGGGACCTTTCAGAGTGTGAGCTATACCCAGCCCGGCCTGCGCTTTGAGCTCGCATGCGTGTATCACAGGAACATGGCGGAGGTCATCGAGGCCTGTGGCGCCCGACACGTACTCGTGGTGGGCGGCGGCGGGTATTCGCTGCCCAAGTATCTGGTCACGCACGGTGACGCAAGCGTTGACGTCGTTGAAATCGATCCCAAGGTTACGGCACTCGCGCGCGAGTTCTTCTTTCTGGGAGAGGCTGAAGAAACAGCGGGCATGCGTCTGCGCTTGGCAAGCGGCGACGGATGGGACTACCTGCGTTCCGCCGAAGAACCCTTCGACGTGGTCGTGAATGACGCCTTCTCGGGCAACCACCCGCTCGGACCGCTCAAGACGGACGAAGGCGCACGCGTGGTTCGGGAACACCTCGCCGAAGGCGGCGTCTACCTTGCCAACGTGCGTTGTGCCCTAGAGGGACGCAGGGCGCGCACTCTCAGGGAGGTCGTCGACGCGTTCGGAAGTAAATTCGCGCACGTGGCATACGTGCCGGAGTGGCCTGACAAGCCCACAGACCCGGGCAACAACACCTTTATTGCAAGCGACCGCGAGCTGAGCCTTCCAGAGGGCGCCGTCATCGTGAAGTAGGCACGGGTCATCCCACGCCGAGCGAGAGCAGCCAGCCGACAAGGGCGAGTTGGGCCACGAGCACGAGAGGCACCGTCACGTAAAAGCGGGGCTTCCTCGTCTTGTGGCGGAACAGAATCATGGCCAGCAGAGCCCCTCCCGCGCCACCCAGCACGGCAAGGGCGATCAGCGTCGCTTCGGGAACGCGCCATCCGCCCCGGCGCGCACGGCGCTTGTCTGCACCATACACGAGAAAGGTGACGAGATCGATGCCCACGAGATAGGCAAGGCCCACCTCTGGGAGTAGCTCTCGTGGTATGAGCTCAATCACCGCATGCCCCTTTTCCGACCAGAGGGTGTCGCCTGCAAGGATTCACGCTGTATTGCGGGCCGTATGCCGCCGCCAGCTCGCGTCTCCAGAACATGAGACGCGACGATGAGGCGCTCGCCCAGCTCTCACAAACCCTAGGTGTAGGTATTTTATTGATTTGTGTGCTGCGACCTTTGGTCATCTTGCGATTCAAAGTGTTATATTCTTACTTTTGCATATAATATCTTATATATTCATATTTATTGCATTTATATACAGCACTCTGGGAGGGCGCAGAAACATGTCACACAAACCTGCCGTTTTCTAACTCCTTCCTCGCCTAGGGGCCGTGCTTTCCACCAGCAGCCCCGTATAACAGTCGCGCTCGCCAGAGACTACGCGCTGCCAGAGCGCGATTCTTCGGTCCTGCGTCTCGCCTTGCTGCTTTTTGCTGCCGTCTTTCCTTCTTTGCCCAAGCGAAATGCGAATCCACTCGATTTCCTGCTCAAACTCCGAATATCTCATCACCTGACTCGTTCGCAGCGAAAACTGAACCATCCCCGCATAGCTTGCAAGCTGGTTTCTTCTGCGAGAATCCATCACCTCGCGCAGCTCGCTGGAGTGGTCAGAATACGCATCATAGTCAATCCGCGCGGAGACGGCTCCCCGTCTGCCGTGCGCAGCGATTGTAATGTCGGGGATCCTCTCCACGTACGTGCGACGCGACGCGAAGTCCATGCCGTCGTAGATCGCCAATGACTCGTTGAGGGTCACCTTGCCCAAGGCGTATCCGCCAAGTCTGGGCGGAAGCTCGAACTCCATCGCAAGCCCCCATTCCATCGGAGACCTTGCCCCGTCGTGAACGTACTTTAGAGCGCGCAGGGCCCGCGCCTTCCCATGGAAGCCGTCGGTCAGGCCGCCCGCAAAGGATAGGAGCTGCTTTGCTGAGGTGAGCGGGACGTCCTCGGCGCCCGGCCTGTATACGACGCCGGTGCCCTCAAGCCAGTCGAGCATATAGCTCGAGCACAGGGAGTTCCCCACCGCAATGGCACCGATGAGGTCCGTCACCCCCGCGACTTGAACAAACGTTAGCGCCGGCGAGGTGATCCATACGTCACGTCCTCGAATACCAAGCGGAATGAGTGCGCCCTTTGGAAGTGCCGATGAGCACAGGTGGCTCGATACCAGCGCGGTAGCGTGTCGAGCACTGGGTGACGACACCATCACATCGAGCTTTGGACCTCTGACGTCGAGCATCGTCATGAGATAGTCGGCAAGCGCCGCCTCTGGAGCGTGACCGGGAGCCTCGGCTACATACTCGAACTCCTGAAAGCGCGAGCAGGGATTTCGGTGATGCAGATACCAATTCAGAGCAGAATAGTGTGATATGCACACGTCCATGGCACACTCCTTTGTCGGGGGATGCGCCGATGGTATTCCCGTAGATGACGGGAATACCAAAATTGTTGAGAATCCACTTCCGCTATCTGACGACATCCTGACGGCAATCTGACGATAGATGTAGTTTTCCCTGCTCAGAAGTGTCGTCCGCGAGACCGTCGCAATACGGCTACGCACCGTTGCCGCGAGTCCTGTTATAGCCGTCGTCGTATGCGGAGAACGCGGTGATAGTATCGCGCTCCAAGTCGTCGAGCGAGCGGTAGCCGCTTCCCCGCAGCGCAATCGTGCGAATGGTAAACGCGTCACCATACGACCAGTCTGCGTACACGTCACCGTTGCCGTGACCAGAGAAGTGCTGGGTCACGCGGCTGAGCACGCGCTGTCCCTGGCCAACGTAGTACTTATCGCGCGTACTGTTATGCAGCACGTAGACGCCCGCGAACTCCTTCTCGCCAACGCTTCCAAAGCTCGCACGACGAGCGGCGAGAAAAGCTTCGGGCGTCATCTCGACACGCCCGCTCGCCAGGGCGCGGATGCGTCTTCTCACCGAACGCCGCCGGTGCGTGACGACAAACCCGACAAGTCCCAGCACGACGACGAGCGACAGAAGCGCAAACAACCCAAAGCGTCTCAATAGTGCGCGATACTCAAGAATCCGCGTCCAGTCCACCCCGTAGTAGCGCGACGTCGCGACAGCCGCGCACGTGAGCAGGCATGCCCATGCCGCGAGCCCCACAATGAGCGGGGCCCGCACCCTGCCGTGCTTCTTGCGCGCCATGCGACCTCCAGAGACGATATGATCAGCCGCCATTGTCGCACGAGCCCAGTTCGAGAACGAGCGCGGTCTATCACGAAAGAGAAGTTGTCCTTAAGGCCCCCCTGCATGATCTTGGTCTGTAGCCAGCGATCGGCAGGGGAAGCATGCCATGCCGCCAGGACCATACGAGCAGACCATCAGCAAGGGGCTGCGTCAGGAGCTCGACGACCTTCCCGCCAATCTTCGAGAGGAAACCCGCGAGACCGACTCGCGTAGATGGACCTTGTTCCTGGTCGACGCGCTCTTCAGAGATAAACAGGATCGCAAGCTAATTTGCGCTCGAGGACTCAGACGTCCCCGAGTCCGTGCTCTTCCAGTCATCAGGGTACGTGTTGTCCGACAGCACGTCACCGGCTGAGCTCTTCACCACAACGTGACAGCTCACGGGCTGCGCCGCAATCTGCTGGTACATGCACGCGACGAGTCCTGCCGCATACGAGTCAAACATGTCCTGTAGCCCGATCGTGGTGGTGCTCAGGGTGATGGTCACGCTAGCAAACTGGTCGTCGTATTCGACCGTGGCCACATTGGGATAGTTCTCCGATCCGGCCCATCCGTCAAAAGTGGTTGTCACGCTGTCGTGCATGCCATCTACGAGCTCGTTGTACTTGTCGGTGGACATGGTAGCCGTGTAGCTGCCATCCTCGTTTGCCGTGACGCCCGTGCAGCCCATCGCCTCCAGCGAGCTGACGTTCTCGTCCGCGGTCTTGTCCTCACTGAAGTAGATCTTGGGAAACGTCACCGTCGTAGTGGTGATGGTCTTCTCCTCCACGTTGCTGTTCTCGTCCGTTGCGGCCGTGGTAGTGCCCGAGTTGGACCCACACGCCGCGAGTGCCAACGCCACCACCGCGGTCATGGCGAAGGCCGCAACCTTTGTTTTGCTACGCATCTTTACCTCCCTGAATTGTATGGACAATGCCTGCGAACATAGCGCACGCATGTTGCGAAAGCGTTAGCTGGGAGCTGTCTCACGGCTCTGATTACGATGTTATTTTTCTGGGTATCTATTGGATTTATCGCTTTGGAAAGAAGGAGACCATGGCCCAAGCCGCAAGCGTTAGCCACCCCGCGTGGCAGGACTTCCCCATACGGCCTTTCCAGATCGTGCTCGAGGGAGGGGCCATGCGAGGCCTCTTTTCCGCAGGGGTGCTCGACTTCTTTCTCGACCACGGGCTTCTCGCCGAGTCGGTCATAGGCACGTCGATGGGCGCTGTCTGCGGCTATAACTACGCCAGTGGCGCCACCGGCCGCATGGCCTACATCAACATGAAGTATCGCAGCGACTGGCGCTTCATGTCTCTTCGGTCCAAGTTGCTAACCGGTGACCTCGTAGGTTCCGAGTTCATATTCGAGACCATCCCCAACAAGCTCGAGGGCATTGGCTCGGACTGGTTCACGGACTCGCCGATAAGACTCTCGTCCGTCTCCACCAACATAAAAACTGGCGGAGCCGACTACCATACGTTCGGCAAGACCGGCGACGTGGCCCGCGGCGCTCGCTACCTCATGGCAAGCACCGCCATGCCCTTTGCCAACAAGCCGATAGAGGTGGACGGCAAGCTGCTAATAGACGGCGGCACTTCGGACAGCATCCCCTTTGGTCGCGACCATGCGAGGTATCGTGGCCGGCAGGTGCTCGTCCTCACCCGCCCACGAGGATTCGTGCAGACCGAGGCGGACTGGACGGTGCCCGCAGCGCACGTGCACTACTCCAAGTATCCACGGCTCGTTTCGGCAATCGCCGCGCGGCCGCGCACCTACAACGAGCAGAATCGCGCCATCAACCGCATGCACGACTCGGGAGAGGTCTTTGCCATCTGGCCTGGCCCTGACCTTGACCTGGACATGGGCGAGAAGAATGGCGGCAAACTTCTTGCCGCCTACGAGTACGGACTATACACTGCCGCAGAGGTGTGGCCCAAGCTACTCGGCTTCCTTGGAATCGCCTAAAACCTGGAAAAGGTGACAGGTATCTTTTCCAGGTTTGGCGGTACCTTATGCCTGGGCAGCAACGACCTTGGCCCAGTCGCGCCTGAATCCCTCGAGGCCCTGGTCGGTCAGGGGATGCTTGAGACACTTCTTGAGCACTCCAAAGGGCACGGTGGCGATGTCGGTACCGAGAAACGCGGCCTGAGTCACATGGCTGGGCGTCCGGATGGAGGCGCTGATGATCTCCACCCTGCCATCCACGTTCTTGCCGTTCCAGTCGTAGTTCTTGATTGACGAGACCACGACGCCGAGCTGTGCGATACCGTCCTCGCCGATGTCATCGAAGCGTCCGACGAAGGGGCTGATATAACGGGCGCCGGCATTGGCGGCGAGAAGGGCCTGGGGCGCCGAGAAGACCAGCGTCATGTTGATGCGAACGCCCTCGGAGGCAAGCTGATGCGTCGCGGCGAGGCCTTCCGCGCAGATGGGAAGCTTGACGACGATGTTCGGAGAGAGGGAGGCGAGCCTGCGACCCTCGGCGATCATCTCCTCCGTCGTCTCGGCGGTTGACTCGGCAGAAACGGGCAGACCCGCGCACATCTCCGCAATCTTGACCATATGGGCCTCGAAGTCGGCAAGCTTGCCGCCGGTACGCGCATAGAGGGACGGGTTGGTGGTGACGCCGGCGAGGCAACCCCAGCTCATGGCTTCCTGAATCTCAGAGATGTCTGCGGTGTCGATGAAGAACTTCATGATGTTCACTCCTTATGGTCTGTAGGGGACGGGCTAGGGCGGGTGCCGTTACTCGGCGAGCGCCCTACGGATACGAGCGTTCACGCCTTCGAGGCGATAGCACTTGACGTACTGGCGAATCGGTCGCTTGATATGCTCGACAACGAACTCCTGACCGTCGATCTCGTTGGCGGAGAGGTTGGCATAGAGCCTGTCGATTTGCTCCTTGACCTCGCCGTTGTTGAAGACGTAATGACCGGAGATATCGAGGACGTCGAGCGAGAGCCCCTCATCGGCGAGAATGTCATCGGTAGTAAGCCTGGTGTCCTCACCGACCATCCATTTACGCCAGCGCTCGGTCTTGATAGCCTTCACGAGGAGCGTGTGCGCAAGGTCGGACTGGCCTTCCTCGGCAACGAGGCCTTCATCCACGAGAATCTGCTCCAGCTTGCAGAGCTTGAGGTATGCCCGGGTCTCCTCGGTGCCATACTGCGGTGCCACGTTGGAGGCGGTAACGTGGGCGGGAATATGCTCGAGCAGCGTGACGTCATCCAGGTAGTCGGCGTTGTGCTCCTTGAGGCCCACGCCATAGTTCCTTGCCATCTCGGCAAGCTCGCGGGCATTCTGAAAGTTGTAATGGCCAACCTGTTCGGTCATGCGGGTGAGGGTGCCGGTCTGGCCGACGATGAACGTAGGCATGGGTAGGCCGCGTCTGCCAAGCTCAACCCTGAGTTCCTCTATGAAAGTCTGGTACTTGTCGGTCGAGGTCAGACCGCCGTTGGTCTCCTCGGTACCCACCTCGTAGCCAATCTCAGGGAGGTTGCGGGCGCGGCGCTCATCCTCGCAGTATTGGATGAGGTCAACGGTGCGCCGAAGGACCACGTCAAGGGGAATGACCTTCCCAATCTGGTAGGGATCTTTTGTCGGATCAATCATGAGCAGGTCGAAGCCGGCCTCGATGTCGGCGAGATAGGACTGCTTCGCCCTGGCCATGGCCTCGTCCTCGGGCAGATGGGCGCTTCGTTCCTCGTCGCGCTGCCACGGGCCGCCGTGATCGCGACAAAGGTAGTAGTCGCCTGCATAACCTGCCTCATCGGCGGCCTTCTTGATGTCAGCGGCAAAGCGCGCCTGGTTCCAGCCGTTAACGTATCCGCCACCAAACTCGTCGGCATCCACCTGGTTGCGCGACGCGATGTACATGGGCGGAAAGCCATACTCCTGCGCAAGCTCGAAAGTTGCTTGTAGCAGGTTCGGGCTCATGGGCCCGATGCCCACGAGGGTGGCATCCTCGCTGGAGTCTTGGAGCTTGAGCAGGCCCTCGACGACCTTCTTGATGGGGAGCTTCTCAGACATGACGCCTTTCCTTTCCTGACCTAATCCTGGGATGACGTAGGATGGCCCATGTTTACTTGGCAGCTTCGACAGCTGCGAGCGCGTCTTCACGTGCGGCGGGCTTCGCGTCCACCTTGCAGCTCCAACCGCGCTTCTTTGCCTCTTCCTCGATGGCCGTCTTCGCCATGAAGGTGCGCGCTATTCCGACCGTACACGCGCAGACGGAAACTATTTTCATCTGCTTCCCCCCCTTCGCGGTTGGGCTTCCATTAGCCACATCATGCACCGCAAAGTTATAACGGCAAAGGGGAGTATCGGTAGATGCGCAGGTAGATGAATCATTTCTACTAGAAGGTTAAGCATTTAACTGCACATGAGCCCAGGGAAAGTACTGCGATGTATCTCTGTCAAGCTCCATCTTTCCAACTTCGGTGGGAGGCGTTTTACCAATCGCTCGTCACGATTGCTTCATATTCCCCTGGTGTCCCCCGTCTTCATTGCCAGCCCCTCAGCCCCCTCGCCGTCATATCATGAGAGACAGCCGAGGCAAAAACAGAGGGGGCGTCATGGCGATTGACCGCATCACCATCACCGAGGTGGCCAAGCTGGCCAACACCTCCACGGCAACGGTCTCCCATTACCTCAACGGGAAGTTCGAGAAGATGAGCGCACCCACACGCGAGAGCATTCGTCGCGCAATCGAGCAGACCGGCTATGTCCCTGGTGTTCAAGCCCGCAGCCTCGCCGGCAAGCCAACGGGCATCATCGCCGTCCTCATCCTCGACAACACCAACATCTGGGCCGGGCAGATATGCTCGGGAATCGAAGAGGTCGCCACTTCGGCAGGCTTCCAGACGGTGGTCTGCAACTCGAACTTCAGTGTCACGCGCGAGAAATCATACGTTGAGAAGATGCTGTCGCTTGGAGTGGATGGCTTCATCATCCAGCCCACCACGCACTTCCGCGACATCAATACGCGTATTACGCGCGCGGGCAAGCCCGTGGTGTTCTATGACTGCGACACCTTCGATTTTCATACGAGCTGGGTCAAGTCAAACCTCTACAACGGCATATACTCGGCCATCACCGAGTGCATCGACCGCGGATACGAACGGTTCGTATTCGCTGGCAGCAGCGTGGACAACCGCTCGCGCCAAGAACGCTTCTCGGGCTTCTCCGATGCAGTGTCCGCGCGAGACCTTACCTACGAGACGGTCGCCGTCGGACACGAGGGCCCTAACGCAGACGAGCTCGCAGAGTGGTTCCTGCAACACCTCAACACGGCGAGAAGAACGCTCGTATGCGTGCCCAACCAGTGGGCACTCGACCGCGTATACCAGGCCCTCATGCGCCAGCGACAGCTTGTGCCCGACCGCGTGGGTCTTCTCGGCATGAACAACGCCGACTGGGCACACCTCACCTCGCCGAGCATTTCCACCGTGGTGGAGCCCGTCCACGAGGAGGGCGTTCTTGCCTGCCAGATGCTGCTTGACATGATGCCCGAGCACACTGCCCGCGCCCGCCAGGAGATTCTCGACTGCACCACACGCTGGCTCGAGACCACACGGTAGCACCCTGGAGTCCCATTTCTGAGCGCAATCGCACATCCAAAGAAGAAGGGCCTTTCAGATATGCTTCTCGTCTCACTTCGAGGCCATGTTCCAAGCGCGGGAGCATATCTGAAAAAATCGACAATTCGTGGCAGCTGATTGATGTCCCAGCAGCACTACCCCGCGTACGCTGGATTCGCGACGCGCACCGAGCCGGGATACGCCCTGCACAGACGCTCCCACGCGACGCGTACCTCCTCCGGCACATCGACATGCGCCAGATAGTCCGCCCCGCAGGGTCCGTAGCCGCCCTCATCATCGGTTAGACGGGGGATCTCGCCCATGAGCAGCGAGAGATAGCGCGCCGGTTCCCACATGCCAAGCGGGGCGTCGTCGTAGGCGAGCTTGCCGTCGCGCACGACCATCCGCACGTCATAGGTGGCAAACCCCAGCGTTTGCACGCCCGGCATCTCTTTCTCTGCCTCGGCGATCATGCGTCGCTCCATCGTGGCGTCCTGCGAAAGGATGATGCTTTTGCAGGACACATGCTGCGCGGCGAGAAGATCGCGCAGGTAGGTGATGTTATTCCCGCAGTTGGTGGACCGCGTCTCCAGAAGGTCGGCAGAGAGACCGTGACGGCTCTCGAGGTACGTCTCGAAGACCTCCGCCTCAGACGCGCCATCTGCAAACGCGAGGTCGGGGCAGAGTCCGCGCACTCGTGCGCGAAACGTCTCGGTGGTGTGGCCCGCACCGCCCACGATGACGTAATGGCACGCGACCCGCGCGCGCATCGCGGCGGCAAGCACGTCTCCACCCGCAAGAATCGAGCCACCAAAGAGCACCATCACATCGGCCTGGGACCGGCCAAGGGTCTGTTTAACCAACGCGGCCTCAAGAGCGGGCAGGTCACGGGTGCCGAGAAACCCCGCGAGCTCGTTCATGTCCGAGGCAACCGCCCGCAGCGCACTGTCATCCATGCCCTCTCCCCTCACGCCAGGCGTCCATCTCCGACAAGCTCCGCGAGCGTTCGCGCCACGCCCGACTCGTCATTGGTCCAGCGTGTCACGTAAGTCGCTGCCACGCGAACGTCCTCCCCGCCATTACGCATGGCGTAGCTCTGCTCCACGACGGCGAGCATGTCGATGTCGTTGCGACCGTCGCCAAAGGCCACGGCATGCGTGCGGTCGATGCCATAGTGCTTGCAGAGCACCTCGACCGCATGCGACTTGCTCGCGCCAGCCATCATTATCTCGCAGAGAATGGCGCTCGAACGAGTTACGTTGAGCTGCGGATAGCGCACTGCGATGGTGCGCTCCGCCCAGGAAATCTCATCGGGCTCTCCGATGAGCAGGAACTTGTGCACGCCACGTCCTGCAAATTCCGTCGCAATGTCGCGACACTCGCGCGGCATGACCCCAACGTTGCGGGACTCGCGTTGCACCCGGGGATCGCTCGCATCGGCACACACCCAGTCGTGATAGCCGTAGACGCTTAGGCTCGCACGCGAGAAGGTCTTCTCGAGGTAACGTTTTACCTCGACCGCAAGATCAACGGGAATGGTACGGCTGAAGAGCTCGGTGCCATCGGCGTCAAGGACGTACGCCCCCGAAAAACACGCCATGGGACCAACAAGGCCAAGCTGGCACCAGACCGGCGCAAGGCCCTCGGGCGAGCGAGCGGTAACAAGGCAAAACGGAATTCCGCTGGCGAAGATGCGGCGAATCATGGCTACCGCGCTCGATGTGATGCGCTTATCCGTGGTTAGAAGCGTGCCATCCACGTCGGAGAATATGATTCCGACCTGCGGTTTATTTGCTTCTGACATTTCTCGCGCCGCCTGTACCATGGTTTTCTCCTAACGGGTACAGGCTATCGCAAGGTCCTTGGCTCCCGAGACGAGCCGCATGAATTAGCTTTAATGTACGGTATATTGTATACATTTATCGTGCACTTGGCACCGACTGGCCCCCGACTCCCCGCAGGGCGATTCGGACCGCCTCGTCCTCGTCGTCAGTGACGGTGACAAGGCCGGGGTCAAGCTGTGATACCGTGCCCGACGGGACCATCGTGTCCTGAATCCAGTCGAGCAGGCCGCCCCAGTAGCTGGTCCCCATCATCACGACGGGCCTGGGGGTAATCTTCTGCGTCTGCATAAGCGTGATCAGCTCAAACGTCTCGTCGAGCGTTCCAAAGCCTCCTGGGAAAATCACGGCACTGCTTGAGTACTTCACGAACATGGTCTTACGCACGAAGAAGTAGCGAAATGTCATGCCGAGGTTGACGTAGCGGTTGAGTCCCTCCTCAAGGGGAAGCTCGATACCAAGTCCCACCGATACCCCGCGCGCCGTGGCGGCCCCCCAGTTGGCGGCCTCCATGATGCCAGGGCCGCCGCCCGTGATAACGGCGACACCCTCGTTTGCAAGCCTGCGACCTATGTTCTTGGCCATGGCGTACGTCGAATCCGAACGGGCAGTACGAGCAGAACCAAACACCGCGACAGCAGGGCCAATCCCTGCGAGAGCACCAAAGCCGTCTACGAACTCCGCCTGAATGCGCATGACTCGCCACGGGTCCATGTGCAACCAATCCGCATCATCGTGCGAGGCGAGGAGGCTTCCCGTGGAGGTCTCCTCGGGAATCATGTGTCCGCGATAGATAACGGGTCCCTGGTGGTAGGTCATACCGGGCAGGGTCTCGTCGGGATGCGCATCCACAGGCGCCTGGCCCGCGGCCTTCTCGTCGTCCATAATGGCTCCTCTTCCCTGGGATTAGCTCTGGACCCACATCGATGCTGCGGACCCTTCCCATGATAGCCCGAGCCGGCGGAGAACGGATTGGAACGGGACTTGCGAGAGGTCCCCGCATGTCCATGGGTCATTTCGACATTTTGGCTCTCGTCATCGTTGCGGTCTACCTTCGTCATCTGGTAATGTTTGGTATCATGCGGTCAATTTGCGGGAGGCAACCATGGATGCACTGTCCACAATCGCAGGCCATCCGCTTGACCAGAACTCGAGCGTTCCACTCTACCTACAGCTCGAGGAGCGCATTCTCCAACTCATAGCCACGCACTCCTATGACGGAGGTGAGCCTCTTCCCGCCGAGACGGATATCTGCTCGGCGCTGGGCCTCTCGCGCGCGACCGTTCGACGCTGCTTTCAGGATCTCGTGGACCAAGGGCGCGTGACGCGGCGTCGGGGACAGGGCACGTTTGTCTCACGGTCGAGCGGCGAGCGTGGCGTTGACGTGGCACTCAACTTCTCCGCGCGCATGAAGGCCAAGGGCAAGGAGCCCACGTCTCGTCTCGTAAGCTTCCGCAGGGCCCACGCCTCTTCCGGCGTGGCTCGCCAGCTGCGACTGCCCGAAGGGGAGGACGTCTGGGAGATACGTCGGCTTCGCCTAAGCGATGACGAGCCCATGGAGCTTAACACCGCGTACGTGGCTATCGCGACCTGCCCTGGTCTTTCCAAGAAGGACCTCGAGGGTTCGCTCTATGCGCATCTCGCCGAGCGGAGCGGGATTCTTCCCGCCTCTGCCGAGGAGTACATCGACGCGGTCGCGCTTGACGCAGCCGAGGCGCGGCTACTCGGCCAGCGCGCGGGAATGCCGGCCTTCCGAACGCTTCGCACCACCGTCGATGCGTCTGGCAGGCCGTTCGAGGTTGCGGTGATAGTCAGCCGCTCCGATCGGACGCGCCTTCATGTGGTCATGGGCGGCAGTGGCTCGACCTTCTCCGTGGTATAACCTGGAAAAGGTGACAGGTATCTTTTCCAGGTCGGTGCGACTCGTCATTTGCGCAAGCTGGCCTGAAGGTCGTTGAGGCATACGATTCCACGCTTGCTCATCTCCACGAGCTCGGTCGTGTCGATCTCCTTGATGTCGTCGATTCCCATGCGCACACCGAGAAGCTCGAGCAGCATCCCCAGATTCATACCGGTAACCACGCGCACGCGGTCATTTGTGAGCGAGAGGCAGCAGTTGGATGGCGTTCCGCCAAGAAGGTCGACGAGTACAATCACGCCATCTCCCGTACTCACTTCTTCGACGGCGGCCGCCATCCGCTCGCAAAACTGGTCGGGAGCCTCGCCCGCTGCGAGACAGCAGGCTACGAGCTGATCGATTTCGTCCCCGAAGAAGAGCTTGCAGGAGTCTTTCATCCCCTGCGCCAAGAGACCATGGCTTGCAAGTACAATTCCGACCATGTCGGTCACTCTTCCTTCGTTCGCAGCTCACAGCACCTCTTTTGAGCCTATTTCGTAACAATAAAACGCGGTTCCTTGAATAACACGGTATTGCCGTCTGCCACGCTATGCGACGTCAGCTTCTCAAAAGCTACACCAGCATCCAGCAGGAGGAGACCAAGCCGTTCCATCGCCTCTGGATGATCCCTCTCTTTTTCTCCCGTACTTTTGGAGATGACAAACCTCGCCGTAGCGAGCATCTGGCGCTGGAGGGCGTCGTCAGTCTCGCCCTCCCCCGCGGCGGGCCTATCACGCTCCCCTTTGTCTTTGCTCTTTCCAAGCCCAGACCTCTCAAGGGCTTCGCCGAAAAGCGCATCCGTGTTCTCGTAATACTCGACAGCCTTTGTGAGCGCATCACCTTCAAGACCGAGCGCGACCTGGTAGGAGCCAGTCACCACCTCGGCACGCACGCGCTCCTTTGCCTTTGCCGACGTGGTGCCACCATTCCAGATGCGCATGGCAAGAGAGCATATCTGCGTCTCCAGAAGCATAGCAAGGCGGCTCTGCGCCTCATCATCACTTCCTGCCACGCCAAAGATGACGTCATCGCTCACGCCGATCTCGTAAAAGTGATTGATTATCGCCACCCATGTGTCGACGTATTCGTCGAACTTCAGGAGCAGCTGAGGCTGTCTTTCCCCGATACCTGCGCCAGGCTTCATCGTGAGACCACTCCTACTCGAGGTTTGCATGCCGACCCCTGACATCAGCCTCACTCCAACCGCGACGCCGCATGATCTCGAGGGCAATGACATCGCCCAGGAGGTAAATTTGCTGCTCGAACAAGGTAGACATGGGCTGCTTTGAGGGATATTCGCCTGGATGAGCATACTTCGTGCGGCCACTCATGATGAGCCTCGCATCGGAAAGCTCGGCAATGGTGCTTTCGGGCGTGCACCCCACATAGAAGACCTCACCACCAAGTCGTTTGGCGATTTGCGCAATGGCGACAGGCAGCGCACTCTCGCCCGACGATGACCCGACCACGAGCAGGTCGTCATCGCGCATGGGAAGCTCGGTTTCATCTCCCACGTAGTTGATGTCAATACCGAGATGTCCCATGCGCTTGACCCATGCCTTGAGCGAGATGAGCACGCGTCCCACGCCCATTACGAAGACGCGGCGGCTCGGCACAAGCAGCTCGTCGCATAGGGAGTCAAGCTGCCCCTCGTCAATGCGCGCAAGCGTTACGGAAAGCTCGTCGAGTATGAGCTGCGCCGAGCTATTCATCTGCGGTCTCGCTGTACATAGCCTTACAGATGGTGATCGAATGGTCAAAGATGCCCTGGCATAGTGCCGGAAGATCATCGAGGCTCGACTTATGGGTGATGAGGTCTTCCACGATCATGGCACCGGTATCGAGCGAATGAACGGTGTAGTGCCATTCGTTGATGGGCGTATCGGCGTAATGGGAGTTCCACATACCGACGAGGTTTAGCTCCTTGCGGAGAATCATGCTGTGCTGCTTGAGCGCAATCGTTGTGTCGCGTGCGGGATTGCCCATGAGAACCACGGTTCCAAAGGTACGCGCGCACTCGATGCATTGTCCAAGCGCACCGCCCGTGCCCGTGCCCTCGATCACGACGTCGGCAAGCTTGCCACCCGTAAGCTCCTTGAACGCCTCGACAGGGTTCGCCCTGGACGTGTTGATGACCGTTACTCCGTGCTCGACGGCATACTCAACCTTCTGACCCACGATCTCAGCAACTGCGACGGTCTGCGCACCAAAGATCTTCGCCCAGCGTGCGGCCATGATGCCGATGGGTCCAGCACCAAAGACGAGCACGTTGGCCCCGGGAAACACGCCACCCTTGCGATTGGCATGCTGTGCGACGGTGCAGGGCTCCACCATGCCAAGCGCGTCATTGCTCGTCGTATCGGAGTGCGTGGGCACGAAGTGCCATTCGGAGGGGACAAGACAGTACTCGGCAAAACCACCATCACTTCTGGAGCCAAGATAGTCGTAGTCCTCGCACATGGCGTAGTCTCCAGAGAGGCAGGGGCCACACTTTCTGCATGGGATGCAGGGAAAGATTGCGCCACGCTGACCGATGAGCGATGGATCAGCGTCATTGCCAACCTCTACGATTGCGCCGCCAAACTCGTGTCCAAGCGTGAGCGGATACTTCTGCTTGCTCGTGCCCAAACTAAAGATGCGTGGGATATCAGATCCGCAAATACCACAGGCGCCCACCTTGATTAAAAGCTGTCTGCCCTCGGGTATGGGCACAGGGATGTCAACGGTACGAAAATCGCCAATGGAGAAGAGCCTAGACGCCTTCATTGAAGTGCCCCCTCTTTCTGCCAGCTAGATGAGCGTCGAGAGATCGACCTTGTTGTAGGCGGGAATGATTTGAATGTCTATGTGCATGCCCCTGTCAATGAGCTCTCGGAGAACCCTCTTCTCCTCCTCGGACATCGAGATGTTCTTGTAGAGCTTCTTGCGGCCAGCAGACATACCCATGCCGCCAATGTTGAGATACGAGATGTCCATACCACCATCCACCAGGCTCTTTATTGTCTGGGGTTCCTTGACGATAATCATCGTGGGCTTTTCGAGACCGGCTTTGACCGTAGCGATAGAGTCTTCGATTCCCTCGATCTTGATTGAGATGCCCGTGGGCACGAGGAGGGCAAACATCTCCTGCATAAACGAATCCCTGCTTACCTTGTCATCGACAACAAGAATATGCTTGATATCGCTATATGCGTGAAGCCAAGCCGCTACGACCTGCCCATGGATGAGACGGTCGTCGATACGAACAAACTCAAGATTATTTTCCATGATCATCGCGCTCCCTTATCGGTCGAGGTGATGGCCAAAACGTAGCTGTCATAACGAGACTCAAAACCGTCAGGACTACCCTTGAGCATGGACGACGTGCCCGTGACCAAGCCCGTCGCCCCACCGGCAAGCATCTGTCTCGCGTTGCTCACAGTAGTGTTGCCATCGACAATGACGTCGATTGGATGATTCGCACGCGTGACGAGCTCGTGAATCCGCCTGAGCTTCTCAAGATGTCCCGCCACCATAGTCTGACCCGAAAAGCCTGGGCTCACGGCCATGACGAGAACAAAGTCGAGCACGTCGAGGCATTCCTCGATATAGTCCGGCGAGATGGCGGGGCTGAAGGCTAGTCCCGCCCGTATGCCTCCTCTCCTCAAGGTTTCGAGCAGGGCATATGGCTGTTGGCAGACCTCGGGATGAAAGCTCACCCAGTCACCGGTCCGGATATCAAAATAGGATACGAACCGCTCGGGGTCGACGCACATGAGATGGACATCGATGGGCAGGTTCGTAAGACCACGGATGCTCATGAAGTCGCTCGTACCGAGCATGACGTTTGGAACGTAGTGCCCGTCCATCACGTCAAAGTGGATGGCGTCGATTCCCACCCGCTCGAAGGCATGCATATAACCTTCAAGATCCTGCGACCTGCAGCACATGGCGGAGGGAAGAATCTTGGGCTTACAGATTTCCATGGTGACCCTTCTCAACCTGTCGCACAGAGGAGAACGGGATGCCTGGCACTGCGACTCGAACCAGGCATCCCGGACAGAACAGAACGGCCTATGCGTAGGTACCCATCATTGCCTTGATGGCAATGAGCACGAGACCGAGGGCGAAGATGACCAGAATGATGGTCATGGGCTTCATTCTCTTTCTAAGGAGTGCCCAAACTCCAAGTACGACGAGCAGCGGAAGCAGGCCCGGGAGCAACGCATCAAACACACCGGTCTGGAGGTTAAACTCGACGGCACCGAGGTTGTTCGTGAAGGTGAAGTCAACGAACGAGAGATCGAGCTTCACGTTGGAGGCGGTCATGGCGCCAACTACCATCAGGCCGACAATGCTCACCGCTTCAAGAATCTTGTTGAGGATGCCCGTCTGAAGCAGATCGACGATGACCGAACGACCCTTCTTATAGCCAAGCATGTACATGTTGTAGCCGAGTCCGAGCATGAGGACCTTGTAGATGACCTCAAAGAGAATTGGGCCAGCGAAGTTGCCCGCAAGGGCAAGCTGGATGCAGACGCCAGCGAGGATCGGGTAGCAGATGGACTGCGATACGACGTCGCCAATGCCGGCAAGCGGCCCCATGAGAGCGGCGCGCAGGGACATGATGTCATCGGCAGAGATCTCCTCGCCGTTGGCGCGCTTCTCCTCCATTGCTGCCGTGATGCCTTGGATGACGGTGCCTATCCACGAGGGCTCAGTGTTGAAGAACACTAGGTACTTCTTGAGCTCATCGGCCTGCTGGCTGTCGGGGTACAGCTCACGAATGACGGGGATGAATGCGTTGGTGTTTCCGAGGCCCTGGAGACGCTCGTAGTTGTAGCAAGTCTCGTCCGAGTAACCGAGGAACCAGTTCTTGACAAGCGTGGAGTGACTAAGCTCTGCCATGTTAGTTCGCCTCGATTCCATCGACGGAGTTCTCATCGCTCTTGTAGTTGTAGAGCAGGATTGCAATGATGGCGCCAAGCGCAGTTATGACCATCGTGGTAAGCCCTAGGAACTCCGCAAGAGCAAATCCGAGGAAGAAGTACGGAATGATCTTCTTCTTGCCGAGATAGTTCAGGAGCATGCCGATGCCGAGGGCTGGCATGATTCCGCCGACGATGGAGAAGAGATCCATGATCCACTGCGGGAAGGTGAGCAGCCAGTCACCAAAGGTTGGGCCGACCATCACGATCAGGAAGGCGGGGATGCCGTTGATGACGAGCGATACGATGAACGAAGGAAGATAGTTGCAGACGCGAACCATCCTGATGTTACCCTTGGCGAGGTAGCGCTCTGCCGCCTGGACCCAGAGGGTGTTGATGGTCATATAGGCATTCCACGAGAGCACTGCGACAGAGCCGAGGATGACACCGATGGTGGTTGCAGTACCGACATCCATTCCTGATACGAGCGCGAGCGCGGTGCCAACGGGACCTGCGAACATCGGGTTGCCGGGCATGGAGCCACCGGCGGTAATAAAGCCAACGTACGGAAGGTTAATTGCAGCAGCAATCATCATGCCCTGGACTGGTTGTCCCATGACGATGCCGACTAGGAAGCCCGACCACAGCGGGTACAGCCAGGTCCTCGTGATGGAGTGGCTAAACCACCACGTGCAGCACGTTGTAATCAATGCCACTAGAATTGCTTGGAAGACCATCTTCTCACTCCTTACTTTACGTCTCTGATTCCCTTGCGCCCCTCCTGGGTGCCCATAGCATCGTTTGTGCTGGCCAGGACCTCCTCCCTCCGCTGGCTGGGCGTATCTCGCAGCGATTTTTCCAGCGCCGTCGAGCGGAGAGTGTCTTCCCGCGCGCGGCATCGATATTGCCTATCGGAGCCTTAATGCGAGAATAGCATCGCATTTATAAATTGTGGTTTTTGCGTATTGCACTCTCTCATTTACGAAAGGTCTATCCCATCTGCACTTTGCTTGGAGGAATACGTGCTCACAAGAAGGCAATCCGAGATTCTCATCGACTACTACACGTGTCAGGATCGCTATCTTTCCGGTGCGGAGATTGCGGACGATCACGGCGTCTCGCTGCGCACGGTTCAAAACGACGTCGCGAGACTCCGCAAAGGCCTCGAGGGCTCTGGCGCACGCCTTGAATCGATCAACTCCAAGGGAACGCGTCTCGTCATCGATGACGAAGTGGCCTTCTCGGGGTACTTCGCCACAGTGCGGTCGGAATACATGCATAACTACGGCTTCGGGAACCAGCAGGCACGCATCAACCATATTATGAGGACCCTGCTCGATGCGGCCGATTACGTGAAGAGCGGTAGCCTTGCAAATGAGATGTATGAGTCACGCTCGCAGTTCAACACGGATCTCGGCAGGGTAAAGGCGATTTTCGCCGACTACCGCATCGAGATCGTTTCCAAGCCTGCCCACGGCATTAGGGTGCAGGGCAACGAACGAGACATTCGCGAGTGCATCATCAAAGAGAACCTCGACGCAGGCTGGGACATCTCCTCGAGCAAGTCGCCAAAGGCCATCATCGGAGAACCCGAGATGACGCTCATCAAAAACATCGTGACAGAGAAGCTCATCGCATCGCAGCTCACGGTCTCAGATGTCGTGTTTCAGAATCTCGTCGTCCATATCATGACGTCCATCAGACGCATTAGGCTCGGCCATTGCGTGGAGAACGACATCGAGCTGGGCGAGGCCTACCAACACATCGTCGAAGTCGCAAGTGACATCATGCGTCAGTGCTGTCGCGTCTTCGGCATCGAGTACTCGCAGGGCGAAGCCGATCTTCTCGCCCTCAACATTCAGGGAAAGCGCGAGTACTCCAGCGAGAAGTACGTTTCGCGAGAGATCAACGATTTCGTATTCGAAACGCTCTCCGTCATCAAGAGCTCGTTTGGCATCGACTTCATGAACGACATGAGCCTGCGCATCGCGCTTGCCCTGCACACGCTTCCGCTCATCACGCGGATGCGACTCAACATGCAGCTTACAAATCTTATGACCTTCGAAATCAAGCAGAGGTACATCATGGCGTTCAACATCGCCACCCTCTATGCCGAGGAGCTATCCAGGCATTACGGCATCAGACTCAGCGATGACGAGACGTCCTACATCGCGCTGCACTTCGGCGTGGCCATGAATCGAAATACACAAGGGTCGCGTAAGGTACTCCTCGTCTCGCCTGAGAAGAAAAGCAACACCATTCTGCTCCGCCAGAAATTTGACCAGTGGTTCGGAACCGACATCAAGAGCTTCGACATCGTGAACCCGAGCGTGGTAACGAGTGAGGTCCTGGGAAGATATGACGCGGTCTTCTCGACCGACGCCGTTCTTGCGGAAAAAATAGGTGCCGTATTTGTGAGCTTCTTTCCGCAGGATGACGACTATCGTCGCATCCAGCTTGCGCTTAACGGCTTTCGCAGCCTCAACGACCTTATCGGCAAGTTTGACGGCGACCTTTTCTTCGCAAGCGACCTTGATACAAAAAGCGAGGCAATCGACCTGCTCTGCTCTGCTGCCGAGAGACGCTTTGACCTCGACGGGCACTTTCGCTCATGCGTCCTTGAGCACGAGGAAAGTGCCAGCTCATACTTTGGGAATCGCATCGCCGTCCTGCACCCGGGCGCGCCGGCAACGGAGGACACGTTCGTGGGCGTGTGCATCAACAGCCGCTCAATTCCCTGGTGCGACGAGGACGAACGCGTGCGCCTGATACTGCTCGTCTCCATCGAGAAAGACAACCCCAAGGCATTCAACCTCTGGTATTACCTATCGTTTCTCATCTCGAGCAACTCGGCGGTCGAGAGCATCGTGAGGAAACCTACGCGGGAGAACTTCATCCAGACCATAGCTGACCTCTATCGCATGAATCTCGGCTCCGACGAGAATGAGCGCTAACCTGGAAAAGGTGACAGGTATCTTTTCCAGGTCGGCACCTACAGCACCTTGGAGAGGAAGCTCTGGGTACGGGGATTCTGCGGATGGTCGAGCACCTCGGTCGGAGCTCCCTCCTCGCAGATGACGCCATCGTCGATGAAGACCACACGGTCGGCGACGTCGTGCGCGAAACCCATCTCGTGGGTCACGATGACCATCGTCATACCCTCGCTCGCAAGCTCTCGCATGACGTCAAGAACTTCAGAGACCATCTCGGGATCCAAGGCCGAGGTCGGCTCGTCGAAGAGCATGATGTCTGGGTCCATGGCCAGCGCCCGCGCTATGGCGACCCGTTGCTGCTGACCCCCGGAGAGACTTCGCGGCTTAGCGTCGACCTTCTCGGACAGGCCCACGCGCGCGAGCAGCTGGCGGGCCTTCTCCTCTGCCTCCGACTTGGTCTTGAGCTTGAGGTTGACGGGGGCGTAGGTAAGGTTCTCCATCACCGTATAGTGCGGGAACAGGTTGAAGCTCTGGAACACCATGCCCATGTGACGGCGAATAGCATCGACGTTGGCCTTGGAATCGGTAATGGACTCGCCGTCCACCAAGATCTCGCCCTCGGTCGCATCTTCGAGGCGATTGAGACAGCGAAGAAACGTCGACTTGCCAGATCCGGACGGGCCGATCACACAGACGACCTCCCCCGCCATGACCTCGATATCGATGCCCTTGAGCACGTGGTTCTCGTTGAAGTCCTTTTTGAGGCCAGTGACCTTGATCTTGAGATCAGCCATCTAGACACGCATCCTTTTCTCGAGGCGACCAGACAGAACCATCAGGACGCTGATGATGGCCAGGAAGATCAGCGCGACCCAGGTGTACGTAGCAAACGAGTCCATGGTCCTGCCCACATACACCTTCGCCTGATTCATGATTTCAGGCAGGCCGACGGCGTACATGATGGTCGAATCCTTCAGGGTGATGATGCACTGGTTTACCAAGCTCGGAAGGCAGATTCGGACCGCCTGCGGCAGGATAATCTTGCGCATCGAAGTGGCATAGCTCACGCCAAGGCTGCGCGACGCCTCCATCTGGCCTGGATCGACCGACTGGATGGAGCCACGAAAAATCTCGGAGATATAGGCTCCCGCATTGAGCGTCAGGGTGATGAGCGACGCGGTGACGATGTCGATGCGAAACGACGACTGCGTGGCCGCCTGGATAAGCTGCGGAACGGCGAAGTAGATGTAGAACGCCTGCACCAGCATCGGCGTGCCGCGAATAATCCAGATGTAGAACTTGGCAATCGCGCGGAGCACGACGTTTTTTGAAATGTGCATGAGGCACACGAGAATGCCGAGCACCATGGCGATAACGAGCGAGATGCTCGTCACGTAGAGGGTCATCTGCAGGCCTCCGAGAAGAAGCGGCCATGCGGCTTGCAGCGTCGACCACAGCTCATCCAACAGCGTCATCAGATCTGTTCCCTCCTTACCCACCCATGGGGCCGCACGACATCAGTCATGCGGCCCCTCATGTCTTCGCCGGTCTCGAGAAAGCGCCTGTCGGGAGCGCCTAGCTCTTGAGGTACTTGCTCACGATCTCGTCGTACGTACCATTGTCCTTGACCTCCGCGAGGCCCTTGTTGAATCCGTCGAGAAGCTCGACGTTCTTGCCCTTGAGGACCGCGAAGCCGTACGGCGTGGAGAAGTCGCTCTCGTCCGTACCCACGACCTTAAGACCGTTGCCGTTGGCGACGCCATAGGCCATGACGGGATAGTCCTCGAAGCACACGGATGAGTTACCGGTGAGAACGTCCTGATACATGAGGTCGGACGTATCGAAGTAGGAGATGGTGAAGCCGTACTCGTCCTTGATGGACTCGGCCCAGTCGGCGCTCATCGTGCCGGTCTTGGCGGCAACAGTCGTACCCTTCGTGTCATCGAGACTTGCGACGGTGCCGCCGTCCTTGGCCGCGGCACACACGTAGGAGTCATAGTAGGGATCGGAGAAGTCGTACTTCTTCTTGCGTGCGTCGGTAATGGACATGCCGGCGATGACGCCGTCGGCCTGGCCAGATTCAAGTGCCGCCACCGCGGCGTCGAAGCCGAGGGACTGCAGATCGTAGTTGAGGTCCGCGACTTTCATGCATGCCGCGAGAAGGTCGACGTCAATGCCGACGAAGTCGTTGCTTTCATCCGTGAACTCAAACGGAGCGAAGGTCGTGTCGGTGGCGATGATGTACGTGGTCCCCGAGGCAGTGCTGGTACTGCTATCGGAACTGGTGCTGGCGGACCCACAGCCAGCGAGGTTGACGCCGGCGACCGCCGCAGCGCCACCCATAAGGGTGAGGAACCGGCGGCGAGACATGTTGTTTGACATTTGTGCCTCCTATATCTCATTCGCAGCTTGTGGTTATCGGCACACTCTACGCGAAATTGTTTTCCTTATGGTTAACAGACGTCGACAAGAATCGACAGCGCAGCTCCGAAGCACAAAAAACGGCAGGACCGAAGGAAGAATTCAGTCCTGCCGCCTGCAAAACCTGGAAAAGATACCTGTCACCTTTTCCAGGTCAGAACTCGAGGTTCTTCTCGGTACCCTCCTTGGAAAACATGTGCACCACGTTGCCGTCAAAGGCAAAGGAGACCCTGCGGCCCACCGGGAAGCCGTCCCGGTAAACCTCGTGAACCTCCTGCGTCTGAACGATTGCGATGACGTCCTTGCCGTCGCAGTCCAAATGGAGGTGCACGGAGGAGCCCATCATCTCGGATACGTCCACGGTACCGCTCAGCGTGTCATCGCCAGACGCGGTGATTACGAGGTGCTCCGGACGCACGCCCAGCGTGACGGGCTGCGGCTCCACGTTATTGGAGGCGAGACGCGCCTGCTTCTCCCCACACGGGGTCACGGTCACGCCATCGGTCTCGACCACGTACTTCTCGCCGTCCTTCTTGAGCTCGGCGTCGAAGTAGTTCATCTGCGGCACGCCAATGAAACCGGCCACGAAGATGTTAGAGGGGTGGTCGAATACCTCGTTAGGCGTACCAATCTGCTGGGCGATGCCATCCTTCATGATGACGATGCGATCGCCAAGCGTCATGGCCTCGACCTGGTCGTGCGTGACGTAGATGAAAGTGGTGTCAATCTTCTGCCGAAGCTTGATGAGTTCGGCACGCATCTGGTTCCTGAGCTTGGCATCGAGGTTGGAAAGGGGCTCGTCCATGAGCAGGACCTTCGGCTCGCGGACGATGGCACGGCCGATGGCGACGCGCTGGCGCTGGCCACCGGAGAGGGCCTTGGGCTTGCGGTCGAGGTACTCGGTGATGCCGAGAATCTCAGCTGCCTCGCGGACCTTCTTGTCAATCTGGTCCTTGGGAACCTTGCGAATCTTAAGCGGAAAGGCAAGGTTGTCATAGACGGAAAGGTGCGGGTACAGGGCATAGCTCTGAAATACCATGGCGATGTCACGGTCTTTGGGGTCCATGTCGTTTACCACGGTACCGCCTATGGTGATCTCGCCATCGGTGATGTCCTCGAGGCCAGCGATCATGCGCAGCGTCGTTGACTTGCCGCAGCCCGAGGGGCCGACAAGCACGATGAACTCGCGATCGGCAATATCGAGGTTGAAGTCCTTGACGACAAGGACGCCCTCCTCCGTGACCTCTCTGGAGTCCGAGCCGCTGTCGTCGTGCTTGGCCTTCTTGCGCTTTTTGGGTTCGGTGTTGGGATAGACCTTCTTCACGTGCTTAAAGCTGACCTCTGCCATTATCGTCTCGCACTCCTTCCGTACATGCGTGTCATGGCGGCGATGCGCTCCGTCAGCTCGGGGGTTATCTGCCCCGGCGAGAGACGCCACTGCCAGTTGCCGCCAAGGGTACCGGGCACGTTCGTCCGAGTCTCGGAACCAAGTCCTAGATAATCCTGCATCTGAGCTACGAAGAGCTCGGCCACGCTGCTCATGCCGCCGCGGATGAAGCCCCAGACGAAGCCCTCCTCGTCATTGAGGCCAAGGTACTTCTCCGCCATCTCGACGTCAGCCGGATCAGCCTCCGAACGCCAGCCCATGAGCGGCGCGTTGTCGTGCGTGCCCGTATAGCACGCACAGTGAGGCGCATAGGCGTGAGGCAGGTAGTTGCTCTCATCGCGAGAGTCGAAGGCAAACTCCAGCACCTTCATGCCGGGAAAGCCCGAATCGTCGAGAAGCTCTCTCACCTCTCGCGTGGGATATCCCAGATCCTCCGCAATGAAGCGCAGGTCGGGATACGTGCTCGAAAGGATCCCCACGAGATCCATTCCCGGCCCCTTGATCCAGCGCCCGCGCTTTGCCGTAGCGTCACCATAGGGCACGGCCCAATAGCTCTCAAAGCCGCGAAAGTGATCGATGCGAATGGCATCGTAGAGCTTGCTCACGCCACCGATGCGCTTGATCCACCAACCGTAGCCGTCATGCTTCATGGCGTCGTAGTCGTAGAGCGGGTTGCCCCAGAGCTGGCCGTCAGCGCTGAAGTAGTCAGGCGGAACGCCGGCTACGCCCGTAGGGACGTTATCCTCATCGAGCTGGAACCACTCGGGACTCGCCCAGACGTCGGCGGAGTCAAGCGCAACGTAGATGGGCAGGTCGCCCAAGATGCTCACGCCGTTATCGTGCGCGTAGTCACGCAGTGCCTCCCACTGTCTGAAGAAGAGAAACTGCATGTAGACATGGAGTCTCACCTCATCGGCAAGCAGCTCACGGTAGCGCTCGGCCGCGTCGCCACGGCGAAGGCGGATATCGTCTTCAGGCCACTCGGTCCAGGAAGTCATACCAAAGTGACTCTTCACGGCCATGAACAGGGCGTAGTCGGGAAGCCACATGAGGTTGTCGCCCACGAACGTGGCAACCTCGTCGGCATCACGGTCCCAACCACGGTCGGTAGCCTTTCGCAGGAGCCGCAGTCGATTCTCGTAGATCAGGCTGTAGTCCACGCGGGAGGGGTCCTCTCCCCACGGGAGGGCGTCCACCTCATCCTGCTCGAGAAGACCATCCTTCACGAGCAGGTCGAGATCGACAAAATACGGGTTGCCCGCGAAGGTCGAGGGGCTCTGGTAGGGGGAGTCACCAAAGCTCGTGGGACCGACGGGCAGCATCTGCCACCAGGACTGCCCTGCCGCAGCCAGGAAGTCCACGAACTCGTGGGCGCAAGCCCCGAGGGTGCCGATTCCGTGGGGAGAGGGAAGGGAGGAGACGGGAAGGATTATGCCACTGCTGCGGACCATGGCATTATCCCTTAACGGCGCCAGCAGCTACACCTTTGATGATGTACTTCTGGCAGACGAGGTAGAAGATGATGACAGGAATGATGGCGAGGAGGATGAGGGCCATCGTGGCGCCCAGGTCGACCGTGCCGTAGGAACCCTTGAGATACTGAATGTGGATGGGGATGGTGCGGTACTCGTTGATGTCGAGCACGAGATACGGGAGCAGGTAGTCGTTCCAGACCCACATGATCTCGAGGATGCCCACAGAGATGAGCGTCGGGCGAAGCATAGGGAGAACCACCGTGAAGAAGGTGCGGATGGGACCGCAGCCGTCGATGGCAGCCGCCTCCTCGATCTCGAGCGGAATCGATTTGACGAAGCCCACAAACATGAAGATGGCAAGCCCAGCACCAAAACCCAGGTAGATGATGGGGATGGTCCATGGCGTGTTGAGCTTGAGCGTGTCTGCAGTCTTGGAAAGCGTGAACATGACCATCTGGAAGGGCACGACCATCGAAAAGATGCAGAGGAAGTAGATCACCTTGCATACGGCGTTGTTCACCCGGGCAATGAACCATGCGGCCATCGAGCAGAACATGAGGATGAGAAACGTCGAGGCCACGGTGATGAAAACGCTGTAGAGAACCGACTTGTAAAACGGGTAGTTGCCAAAGGTCATGCCAGTGATGAAGTTCTGCAGGCCAGCGAAGCTCTCGTCGGTTGGAAGCGCGAACGTCTCGGTCTTGACGAAGGTGTTCTGCTTGAACGAGTTGATCACCACGGACACCACGGGAAGACACCAGATAAAGCACACCACGCCCAAGAGGATGGACAGGGCAGTCTTTCGACGCCTTTCGGCCGCAAGTGCATGCTCCTTGTCTGCCATTACTGCTGCACCTCCTTTTTGCGGGTATGCGCGAGCTGAAAGAGTCCAAGGCCTGCCACAAGCAGGAAGAAGATGACGGCCTTGGCCTGCGCTACGCCACGCATCGCCGTGTTGGCGTTGTAGAACGTGTTGTAGATGTTGAGGGCAAGCATCTCGGTAGTGTTCACCGTCGAGCCATCGGGCTGGATGATGTACGGCAGACCGCCGGTGAGCGCGAGGTTCTGGTCAAAGAGCTTGAAGCCGTTGGTAAGCGACAGGAACATGCAAATGGTAATCGAGGGCATCACGTTGGGAATGGTGACCTTCGTGAGCGTCTGCCACCGCGTGGCTCCGTCGATGCGTGCGGCCTCGAGCATGTCCTCGGGCACTGCCTGCAGGCCGGCAACGTAGATGATCATCATGTAGCCGATCTGCTGCCAGCACATGAGGATGATGAGCCCCCAGAAGCCGAACGTGGTGTTGAGCAGAATCGACGTGCTATATGCGGACAGGATGCCATCGAAGATCATCGACCAGATGTATCCCAGGACGATGCCGCCGATGAGGTTGGGCATGAAGAAGACCGTGCGGTACAGGTTGCTGCCTTTGATTCCCTGCGTGAGCGCATAGGCGACAGCAAACGCGATCACGTTGATAAGTATGAGGCTCACGATTGCCGTAAGCGCCGTGTAGCCAAACGAGTAGCGAAAGCTCTCGTCGGCGAGTGCCGACACGTAGTTCCCGATGCCGATGAACGTTGCGTCAGAGGTCAGCCTAAAGCTGCAGAACGAGAGATAGATTCCCTGGATGAAGGGCCACACGAACCCGATGATGAACGCGGCCACCACGGGGCCCAGAAAGAGCAGTCCCCAACGCCGGAGCGACCGGAGCCGAGAGTTGCTTGCCGTTATCTTGTTGCTTGTGCTCATTCTCAACTCCCTTGGCTAGAAGAGAGGGTCGGACGAACGCACCAGTCCGACCCTCGTGCCAGCAGGCACGGCGGCCGCTAGGCGTTGGCCTTCTGATAGTTGGTCGCCCAGCCGTCGACGAAGGCGGTCTTGACGAGATCCCAGTTGGTCTCGGACTGATCGGCGGTATAGGAGTTGAGCGCAGAGACGAGAGCGGCACGATAGTCGTTGACGTTGGGCTGGTAGTTGGTGGCCCAGTCCATGACGTAGCAGCCATCGGCGGTATACTTTGCAGCGTCGTTCAGATACGGGTTCGTGCTCTCGGGAGCATCGGTGAAGGGCAGGATGCCAAGCTCGTCAACCATGGACTGCGCGGCCGTGGGGTCGGTGACCAGCCAGACCATGAAGTCCATCGTGGCCTGCTTGTCCTCATCGGAGGCCTTGTCATTGACGGCCCAGCAGTTCTCGGTGCCGCAGTTGAGACCAGCCTTCTCCTCGCCCTTGACTCCGCAGTAGTACGGGATGCAGGAGGAGTTCTTGATGGTGTCCTTGACATCGGCGTAGCCAAAGGAGCCCGTGAAGATAAACGCCGCCTTAGAGCTGGAGAACTCGGTCACGGGGTCATGTCCGCCAGTCGCAAGCGTGGTGGGGTCGACGACGCTGTTGTTGATGGCAAGGTCAAAGAGGTTCTTGTAGTTCTCCATGTAGGTGCCCTTGATGGATGAGGGGCACTCGCTCCAACCACCATCGTCCTGCTCCTCGTAGTAGTACTCGAGATTGGCAAGGTGACCGGTGACGCGCCAGGAGGCCGAACTGTCGAGGTCGGTCGCAACGAAGGCATCAAAGCCGAGCGTCGCAGCGTTCTTGTGGATGTCCTCGACGACGGCCTTGAGCGAGTCGAAGTCCTTGATGTCATCGACGCTGTGGCCAGCCTTGTCGAGAAGGTCGGTGTTCACGACGATGCCGTAGCACTCGTAGCAGTATCCGGCAGAGACGAGCTTGCCATCCTTGTCAGACAGGTTGTACGCGTCGGTGTTCTGTGCCTTGACGATGGCCGTGTCGGTGAGGTCCATCGCGTAGCTGCCCCACTCCTTGACGCCGGCCTGGCTGCCGATGACGAAGAGGGTCGGTGCCTCAGACTTGTCCATCTCTGAGGTGAGGGTCTGCTCATAGGTGCCGGACGCGGCGGTGACCACCTTCACCTTGACGTTGGGATAGGCCTCCATGTACTTGGATGCGAGGTCCTGGGCGGTCGCATCCAGCTCGGGCTTGAAGTTGAGCCAGTAGACGGAGCCGGAACGATCGGCGCTCGTGGAACTGCTGCTTGTAGAGCTGCTGGTACCGGAACTGCTGCTGGAGCAGCCGGCGAGACCGGCAATGGTGGCGAGGCTTGCCCCGCCGACGAACGACCTGCGGCTGATGCTCTTCCCAAACATAAGACTTCCTCCTAGTCTTCCCGCGCGTCCCCTGACGCGCAATTTCACCAAACAAAGTCGAGCTATCGTGCGATTCCTACGGTTCCCCCGGGTCTCAGGGCCGTGTCCAGGCGAATGTGACTGCTCTTCGCCCTTCCCTCCACCGCGTCCACCAAAATCCTCACTGCCTCCTTTCCCAGCGTCTCTTGGGGCTGGGAAAGAGTGGTGAGCGTCGGCGTCGTATAGAGGGACGCCTCGATGCCATCGATTGCGATGACCGAGCAGTCCTCGGGAACCTTCATGCCAAACTCGTAGAGTGCCTTCATCGCTGCGATGGCCATCGAGTCGGCGACTGCAAAAATTGCCGTAATGTCGGGGCGACGGCTGAGCAGCGCAGCCGTCGCCTCGTAGGCGGCCTCCATGGAAAAGTCGATCGTCTCGCACACGAGCTCGGCATCCACGGGCAGCCCTCTGTCCTCGAGCGCCTGGCAGAAGCCCATATAGCGCAGCTCGCTGATGGAGCGGTCATGAATGGTGTCAAGGAGCACCGCGATCTTTGTGTGTCCCCGGTCGATGAGGTCACTCGTGGCCTGATAGGCCGCAGACCGGTCATCGATGGAGACCGAGGAGTACGTGTCCTTATCGAGATTGCCAAATTGGTTGGTGAAGGAGCAGCACACGAAGGGCACGCCGATGGAGATGGCCTCCTCGCGCGTGTAGTCGTAGCGCCCGCCGAGAAGAACGAGGCCCTTCAAACGCTTGGAGTTGACGAGATCGGCCCCCTCCGCGATCTCGTCGGAGCGAACGGTGACCTGATGGAGCACCATGTCATAGCCCGCCTGTGCACAGCCGTCCTCAATGGCACGGACAATGGGTACGAAGAAGGTGTTCTCGGCGCCGCGAACCACCACGCCAATGGAGTCGGTCTGAGTACGCACGAGGTCGCGGGCACTACTGTTTGGCACGTAATGAAGCTTTTGAACGGCCCCCAGCACCTTGTCCTTTGCGTCTTGGCTTACGTCTGGGTGGTTGTTGAGGGCACGCGAAACCGTGCTCACCGAGACACCGCAATACTCGGCCACGGTCTTAATTGTCGTCACGGGTTGCCCTCCCTCTGGCTCGAAAACAATACCGGAATCGTTACTGGTAACGTTTCCGGTAACTTTCTGAGTGTTATTTCATCACCAAACCGGTCGGGGAACAAGGAACTCTTCAGCTAATAGCCGATTTTTTGCCGTGAAAGGAACTGTTCGCGTGCCGAACGGTCATCTCCTTGATACCGGGACAGAGGCTCGCAAGAATGGGCGAGCAGCGTTCGTCCCCACGAGAGAGGCATCTCTATGGCACTCGCGACCGACCCGGAGTTGAGAAATAGAGTCATCTACTCGATGTTCGTGCGCAACCATACGACGGGGGGGACTTTCCGAGCAGCCATCTCTGACCTTCCGCGCATTGCCAACCTTGGTGTCGACTACGTTTGGCTCATGCCCATCCACCCCATCGGCGAGCTCGGTCGCAAAGAATCGCTCGGAAGCCCCTATGCCATTCGCGACTACCGCGCCGTCAATCCCGAATACGGTACGATTGATGACTTCCTTGCCCTCGTAGAGGCCATCCACGCCAATGGGATGCTCTGCATGATCGACGTGGTATACAACCACACCTCACCCGACTCCGTCCTCTGGGGTCGCCATCCAGGGTTCTTTTACCGCAGACCCGATGGCGGACCGGGCAACCGCGTAGGCGAATGGACCGACGTCATCGACCTTGACTACACGGCCCCGGGCCTTTGGGACTATCAAATCGATTCGCTGTGCTGCTGGGCGAGGGTGGTTGATGGCTTTCGCTGCGACGTCGCGCCGCTCGTCCCGATAGAGTTCTGGGGGCAGGCACGCGATAAGGTCGCAAGGGTCAATCCCGGTTGCATATGGCTTGCCGAAACCGTGCACCGCTCGTTTGGAGAGCTTCTTCGACGCGGCGGCACGGGCTGCGCGCGGGACACGGAGATCTTTTCCGTCTTTGACATGGAATACGAATACGATGTTCGCGAGGCCTTCGAGAGCTACCTGGGCGGGAAGACCTCTCTCGGCCACTGGCTCGACCTGCTTGACTTTCAGGAGTCGGTCTATCCCGACAACTATGACAAGCTGCGCTTTCTTGAGAATCATGACACCGCTCGCATTGCCTCGCTCACACGTGGGTCATTTGACCTAGAGAACCTTACCGCCATGTCGTTCTTCCTCAAGGGAACAACGCTCATCTATGCAGGGCAGGAGGTCGCGAGCGAGCACCAGCCCAGCCTCTTTGACCGCGATGCGATCGAGTGGGACACGGGACGCGACCTGAGCAACCTCATGCGCCGCCTGACGCAAATCAAACACGAAGTACTCGGAGCGCGCGATTTCATCAGCCTTCGTGCGGATGACGAACACGACGTCGCCGCGGTCACACGTGATGACGGTACACGCAAGCTGGGCATCTTCTCGCTGCGTGGTCAGGACGTCGACGTTGACGTGGAGCTATCTGACGGCACCTATGAGAACCTCGTGGACGGTCGAGAGGTTGTCGTGCGCGATGGCGTACTCCGCACCGACGGCAAGCCCGTCATCGTCTGCGCGTGACATGAGAATATGCAGAAAAAGGCCTCGAATGGACGAGCTCTCGAAAAATCTTGTGCGATTTGTCCCAGAGACCCAGGAGATGCCCAGTTGCGACAGGACTCAATATCCTGCTCAGCAACGCATCCTAAAACAACTCGTACATTCGGCCGTTTTTTCTGCAGGTATCCGAGGAGCAGCGCGTCTAAACGTCCTTCACGCGGAACCAGTAGCAGAAGAGCTTGTGGAACCCGCACTGCTCGTAGACGCTTCTCGCGACTGCGTTATCAGAAACAACCTGCAGGTAAGCATGGTCGGCGCCCTGTCTCCTGCCCTCGCGGAGAATGGTGCGCACGATTCGCGTGGCAAATCCGCGGCGACGATATGCCTCGTCTACGTGAACTGCATACACGCCGATGTAGTCGCGGTCGAGGATGCCCAATCCTGTTGCCACCACACGACCGCCCAGCCGCACGGAAACGGCGATTTCGTCCTTGGGGATGGCGTCGTACATGGCAGGAACAATACGCCGGTGAACGATGTCGTCCATGCGTTTGAGCGAGAAGAGGCCCTCCATCCAGGCATAGCTCACATTGTTCTCGATGGTAAGAGGAATGTCGGGATCTTCGATAAAGTCGAGACCGATGTCGTCGAGGCATCGCGTCATGACGGTAGTACGATGCTGCTCCACATAACCGCGAGCAGCAAGAAACGCGTCAAGATCTGAGCTACTCACGGGACTAATCTTGAAAACGCAGGGGGTCTTCCATCTGCGATAGACCGCCTCGCAGTAGGGGACCTTCTCCGAAAGGGGCAGATGGGGCTCTCCGATTTGCTCCACGCAGTTGGTGCGATGCGTGTAGAAGCTTGAGTAGCGAAGAATCCAGCCGTCATAGACCTGCATCTGCCACGATGGCCACGCGTTGAGCGAGAGGTCCTCGATTTTCTTGACTTCCGTGTTCATGTCCTCGATGTTTCGGTCCATGTCCCGCGAAGGGGACAACGCCCACGCTTGCTATCGGTCACAAACATGGTAGCCGATGCCCTGATCATACGGCGATAGAAAAGGCGCCCATGAGAGCCACACCGAAGTACCGTCATGCGAAGCCCAGCAAGACGTTCGTCTTTGGCGCCGGCCTGCCGGCTGGCCCGTAAGGGGGACCAGGGGGCGCCTCGTGTGAGTCACGTAAGGCGCCCCCTGGCAAGGAGGGGTATATGGCTGGCAAAAAACGCCGTGGCTTCCTACGCCTTTGCGGCGTCAGAAATCATGTCCTGCAAGAACTCGTAGGCCTGGTCGTCGGTGTAGCCCTCATGCACGACCTTGCCGATGGCCTGTGCCATCTCGATGGGATACGCGCTCTGGAAAATGTTGCGCCCCATGTCGACGCCATGGGCACCCTTGCGGATGACGTCATAGGCCATGTGCAGCGCGTCTCTCTCGGGCAGCTTCTTGCCGCCGGCGACCACGATGGGTACAGGGCAGGCGGCGACGACTTCCTCGAAGTCCTCGCAGTCGTAGGTCTTGACCATCTGGACGCCCATCTCGGCGATGATACGCGTGGCGAGCTTGAAGTAGCGACCGGTGCGCTCCATGTCCTTGCCCACGGCGCAGACGCCTAGCGTCGGGATGCTGTAACGGAAGCCCGCGTTGATGGTGCGAGACAGGTTATCGATGCTCGAGAGCTGACCGTCGCCACCAATGAAGGTCTGCACGGCCATGCAGTCGGCGTTCATGCGGATGGCATCCTCGACGTCGACGGCGACGACCTCATGGGAGAGGTCGGCCTGTATCATGGAAGAGCCCGATGTGGTGCGCAGCGCGATTGCCTTGGTAATCTCGGGCGGAACGCAGTCGCGCAGGGCACCGCGGGTCCCCATGAAGACATCGATATATGGTGCCAGCTGTGGAAGAAGCAGGTCGAGGCGCTCGAGGCCAGCGGTAGACCCCATGAAGTAGCCGTGATCGAACGCAAACATCACGGTATTGCCGCTCTTGGGATTGAAGATGTGGGCAAGATGCTTCTTCATGCCCCAATCGAGGCTGTTTGCACCCTTGACGAAAAAGCCCTTGTTGTTCGCGAAGGGAACGTCAGTGTGATAGTCCTTTGCCACCTTGAGTCCGTCGAGGTCTGCCATAAGAAGAGTCCTTTCTTTTGTCTGGCACGCGCTTGCGCACGTACGTCTTAATGCTATCAGCACCGCGATGGCCTTGTCTCCGTCGACACCCCGCGCATGTCGCCGATGACAAAACCAGCACCGTGCCTTGCGATGGGACTGCCGAGAAGCCCTCCCCGGCAGCCCCACGTGGCAATCGCTAGAAACTAGAAGTCGTAGTCGTCCACGTTGTCCTTGGTGAAGACCAGGCGCTCGGGCAGCAGGATGACGCCGTTGTTCTTGTCGGCGGTCGTAGCGCCATCGGAGATGCTGGAGTTCTCGAGAACCTCGCACTCGCCGATGTCGGGAATGTCAATCTTGTCGCCGACCTTGACGGTATTTCCGGCAGCAAGGTACGCGGCCGCGTAGCAGCCCATCGCACCCTGGAGGCCGCAGTCCCAGAGACCCCAGTTGTACAGGGTTCCGTTCGTGCAGTACTCCTTCATCGACTGCGGAGAGGCGAAGCCGGTGATGGTGATGGTGGTCTGGTTGTAGCCCTTGTTCTCGGCAGCCTGGCACTGGCCGGGGAGTGCGGTGGAGTCGTTGCAGATGATGAGGTCGATGTTGGGATAGGCATCAAGGATGGACTCACCGACGGTGATGGCCTTCTCGGCGTCCTGCTCGGAGTAGTAGTTGTCCTTATGGACGTTGACCCAGCTGGGATACTTGTCGGCGATGATCTTCTCGGCAGCCACGTGCCAGGAGTTCTGGTCGGTGACGGTGGCCTGCGAGTAGTGCCACACATAGTTGATGGCGTCGGTGTCGGGGTTCTTGCCACGCTGCTTGAGACCGGCGACGGCCATGTCGACCAGCATCTGGCCGAGGATGTCGGGGGTGCCCTGAGAGACCATCAGGCAGCGGTCCTCGGGCTTGGCATCGGAGTCCCACGTGCAGACGGTGACGCCGGACTTGGTGGCGGACTTCAGCGCATCGGACACGCCGGAGGCATCGACGGTGGAGATGCAGAGGGCATCGACGCCGGAAGCAACGACGTTGTTGATGACGGAGACCTGGGCAGAGACCGAGGCGGTGGAGTCGCCCTCGTAGTCGACCGTAAAGCCCCAGCTCTCAGCATGCTTCTGAGCGCCGTTGTTGGCGGACTCGAAGAAGGCGTTTCCCGTGACCTTCGGGATAAACGCGACGGTCAGCCCGGCAACGCTGGTGCCGGATCCGCTCGCGTCGGAGGCGGAGCTCGACGACGACGATGACGACGAGCTTTCCGTGGACGACGAGCCGCAGCCCATGAGGCCCAGCCCCAAAGCGGCGACGCCACTCACCTTGACGAAATTACGACGAGTAAGCTGATTCATAACCCTACCTCCCACTTTCGTTGACTAGCCCTTACGCTTTTGACGTTACCTTCCTTGCGAACAGCGAGTGCAGCCTAGTCCCGACACTAGTGTTGCTCGCCGCTGAACGACCGACGATGATGACGATCAGCAGGATTCCGATGGGAATGTCCAGGTACTGCGTGCTGATCTTGAAGCAAAGCGGCATTCCAAACCGCACGAGTCCTATTGCGAACGAAGCGAGCGCGACGCCTATGACCGAGCCCCTGCCACCCGTGACGAGCGTTCCGCCGAGCACCACCGCCGTGATGATGTCCATGGTGAGGTCGCTGCCGAGGTCTGACTTAGAGGTGCCCAGGTACGATGTGAGCAGAATGCCGGCAATGGCCGCCGAGAAGGCGCTCAGCATGTAGGTGCTCATGATCGTGAACCTCGTGTTGATGCCGGAGTACTCCGCGGCGCGCGGGTTGGTGCCCGAGAGAATGACCTTGCGCCCGTACTTGCTCTTGTTGAGCAAAATGAACGCGATGACCAACAGCAGCAGGTAGATGGCCATCTGCAGCGGGAACACGTCAAAGAACTTATAGCCACCCAGAATCTTGAACTCGTCTGGGAAGCCTGAGATGCCTTGGTAGCTCTCGGTAGAGGACATGGTCGAGACGATCAGGGCGAGCCCCGAGTAGAGAAATGACCCGCCGAGGGTAACTACCATGGCCTGGACGCGACAGTACGCGATCAGGAATCCCGAGAACGCGCCGCAGGCGACAACGACGACGATGGCCAGAAGAATGGCACCCCAGACGGAGAAGCCCCAGTCCTGCCATGCGACGCCGATGATGATCGACGTGAGTCCGACGAGCGACGCCACCTGAATGTCGATGCCGCCGGTGATCATGACAAACGTGACGGCAATCGAGATGATGAACACGGGCAGGCTGTCATTGAGGCTGGTGAAGAGCAGCTGAGGCCTCAGGAACTTGGGGTTGGCCGCACCAAAGACGACGAACTCGATGACGATGAGAGCGATGAGAAGCATGTTCCAGCTACCCTGGCCAGCAGCAAGCCTGGAAAACAGCGACGCTCCGGGCTTTGTCGCCTTTGTCTGCGTAGCCTCTACGGCCTTGGTCTTATCCTCTGCCATGCTGCTACTCACCTCCCTTCGCGGTCGCGACATCCGTGGCGGCAGCATCATCAGCGACGCGAGCCGCAAGACGGGCATGACGGTTCTTCTCGGCGCTGCGTGCCTGGATGAGGGCATCGGCAACGACGATGACGATGAGGATGACGCCGGTGATGGCGTTGTCGTAGTTGGACGAGAAGCCCATGAACGTGAGCAGATAGCTGATGGAGGCCATGATGACCGCACCTACGGCGGGGCCAAGCACGGACCCGACGCCACCGGCGAGGCTGATGCCGCCGAGGACGCAGGCCGCAACCGCCTTCATCTCGTAGCCGGAACCGGTCGTGGAGGTCACGAATCCAATGCGGCTGCAGAAGATGATGCCGGCGACGGCGGCGAGCATGCCGCATATCACATAGGCGAGCAGCATCGTACGGGTGGAGTTGATGCCAACGAGATTCGCGCCGGCGCGGTTGTCGCCGACGGCCTTGAAGTTGTGACCGTGGCGAGTCTTGGTAAGCAATATATGTATCACGACGGCGAGCAACACCGCACCGCAGTAGTAGACCGTGAGGTTGCCGACGGCGGTGACCGCCGAGAAGTCCTTGAAGGCCTTGGGCAGGTTCTCGACCCAGGCACCGCCGGCCACGAGATACATGAGACCGCGCAGCACGCCGTTGACGCCGAGCGTGAAGATGAGCGACGGAGCCTTCATGACCGCGACGCCCCAGCCGTTGATGAGTCCGATCAGGGCACCGATGAAGATGCCCACACAGCAGGCGAGCACGAGGTTGGAGCCATCACGTAGCATCATGCCCACGATGGTGGCGACAAGGCCCAGGTTAGAGCCGACGGAGACGTCGATCTCACCGATGAACAGCGTGAATGCCATGCCCACGGCGACGAGCGTATAGACGACGGACGTGTTGAAGCAGGCCGAGACGTTAGAGCTGCTGAGAAACGACGGGTTGATTGCGCCGACGATGAGGAACAGGGCGACGAGGAACAGCACGGAGCTGCTCTCCCTTGCCTTGAGTATCTTCTTGATTGCCTTCATGGTCGTTCTCACCTACCTCTCGGCCGACAGACGGTTCGTGCACAGGGGGTCACTCATTGCAAGGGGCATGGCTAGGCATCCTCCCCGTTCTCGTGATATGCGCCGAACGACGCGGCCATCAGATTGTCCTGGTTGATGTCCTTCTTGGCGAACTCGTGATTGATGCGACCCTGGTACATGGTGACCGCACGATCCGCCAGCTCCACGACCTCCTCCATGTCGGACGAGATGAGCAGGATCGAGACGCCCGTCTGCCGAAGCTCCTGGAGCACGGCATAGACGTCCCCGCGAGAGGCGGCGTCGATGCCACGCGTGGGCTCGTCGAGGATGACGACCTTAGGGTCGGTCGCAAAGGTGCGCCCGATGACGATCTTCTGCTGGTTGCCGCCCGAGAGATCGCCAAGATCCTGGCTGATGCCCGTGACCTTGGTACGAAAGTCATCCACGTACGACTGGGTAATCTTGTTCTCCTCGTCCCTCTTGAGGAAAAACGAGCCGATGCGGTTACCGCCCAGGAGCGCACTCGTAGTGTTCTCGGCAACGCTGCGCAGCGAGAAGATGCCGTAGTTAAAACGATCCTCCGACACGTAGTTGACGCCGGCGGCGATGACCTTCTTGGTGGAGAGGCCGGTGATGTCTTTCCCGTTGAGAAGGACCTTGCCGCCCAGAACCTTGTCGCGACCAAAGACGGTGGTCGCCATCTCGGTTCGGCCCGCGCCCACGACACCGGCAAGTCCGAGCATCTCGCCCGGATAGAGCTTGAGGTTCACGTGCTTGAAGCCATAGCCCGAGAAGTCCCTGAGTTCGAGCACGGGGTCTGCGTCGTAGTCGATGGAGCGAGCGGTCTTCTCGGCCCTCTCCGCGGTCTTCTCCGCGTTTGGCGGGAGCAGGCCCTTGACGAGGTCGTCGCGGGTGAACTCGGAAACGCTGCCGGTCATGGCGATGATGCCGTCTCGCATGATGCACACGCGCGTGGCGATCTCGAACACCTCGGCCAGGCGATGCGTGATGTATATGATGCCGATTCCCTTGGCCTTGAGACCGTCGATGACGTTGAACAAGGCCTTGACCTCGTCAAAGGCGAGTGCGGAGGTGGGCTCGTCAAGAATCAGCACCTTTGAGTGGCGCATGATGCCACGAAGGATCTCCACCATCTCCTGCTCCGCGATGGAAAGCGTGTTGGCCGTGCGGGAGAGGTCAAGATGCCAGCCGATCTCGTCTACGGCTGCCTTGAGTTCGGTCTCGAGCTCCGCCGGCGACTTGTCAAAACCCATGGTGATGTTCTCGCCAACGGTCATGTTCGGAAAGAGGAGCGGCTCCTGAGGAACCATGTAGACGCTCCTTGAGAGCGCCTCCTTGGTGGAGTTGTGCTCGACTTTCTCGTTGTCCATGTAGATGTCACCGGAGTCGTGCGTGTAGATGCCCATGATGATCTTCATGAGCGTCGACTTGCCCGCGCCGTTACCGCCGATGAGCGCAAGTACCTCACCGGGGAGCAAATCGATGCTCACGCCCTTGAGGACGGCGTTGGTTCCGAACGACTTGAAGATGTCGCGCACGGACAGGAGCGTGCTCTCAGGCGTGTCAGTATCGGGTACCTTCTGCATCCCGTCGCGTCTCCTTACTAGACAGAAATCATGGCTATCAAACAAATGTCTGACACCACGTATTCTTATGCCTGCGCGCTGCCGGCAACAGAGGCTCACTGGCATACGGTAGTTTTTAAGGCCTGTACGGTTGTGGTCCGCTGCGCACGCAGCGATGAACCCGTAGGTCGCACAGAGCGCGTATCTTCGTGTTATCGCAGTTAATTAGTGATTTATCCTCTCTTTGACAGCTCTTTTCCCTGTGGCGCGCCGCAAACTCGCACCGCTTACCGAGGTTTGCCACACATCCGCTATCACTGCACTCTCGCATCGTTTGGTTGCGTCCTACTATTGACTAGACGGATGTGCGCTGCTACGCTCATCCCGTACATTTGTTATATATAGTTACTTTTGTCTGGATTGGAGTCTTATGCTCGATCTCGACTACCAAATGATGGTCAGGGCCGCGTGGTACTACTACCTGCAGAACCATACGCAGCAGGAGATAGCCCATTATCTCGGCGTCTCGCGCGCCAAGGTAATCAGGCTGCTGGACACCGCCCGAAGGGAGGACGTGATTCAGTTCGTGTTCCGCCCCGACGACAGCACGCGCATGCAGCAGGAGAGGGCCGTCATCGAGCGCTTTGGCCTGCGCGACGCCTATGTGGTCCCCGCTCCGATGGCTGACGAGACCCTCAACGACTCCCTCGCGCGCGCCGCGTCCATGTACGTGGGTCAGCACATCGAGGACGGCGCCTTCGTGAACATGGGCTTTGGTGACACGATGGGCCTCGTACTCGGCTACCTCGCCAACAGCGGCAAGAAGAACCTCTCGATCATATGCCTCACGGGCGGCGTGAGCTACTACCTGCCAACCGTGAGCTCGAGCGTCTACAACATGAAGCTCTACCTCGTACCCTCCCCGCTCATCGTGAGCCGCCCGGAGGTGCGTGACGCGCTCGTGCATGAGTCGCAGATCAAAGACGTATTCAAGATGAGCAGCCACTCGTCCATGAGCCTGGTCGGCATTGGCTCCATGAGCGACGACGCCACGATAATTCGCAACGAGATTCTCTCAAAGAGCGAGTTCACGATGCTTGGCATGCAAAACGCGGTAGGCGACATCCTGAGCCACTTTATCGACAAGGACGGCAACCCCGTGGCGACGGATGTCGAGAGCCGTCTCATCAGCACCGATCTCGATGACCTTCGCACGATGGAAAACGTCATCGGCGTAGCAGGCGGCCCCGAGAAGCACGATGCCATTCGCGCCGTGCTCAAGAGCGGCTGCCTCGATGTGTTGGTAACTGACGAGCTCACGGCCCAGGCACTTCTCGACGACAAATAGGGCAGGGGCAGAAGGCAGGTCAAAGGGGAGGTTCGCATGAGCAAGTATCTGATGGCCATGGACGCGGGAACGGGAAGTGTTCGCGCCGTACTCTTTGACACGGACGGCAACCAGGTTGGCGTCGCGCAAAAGGAGTGGACGCACCGGGAAGACCCGCGCTGGCCCGGCTCCATGGATTTTGACTGGGTCGGCAACTGGAAGCTCGCAAGCGGCTGCGTGCGCGAGGTTCTGGCCAAGACCGGCATCGCACCCAAGGACGTGGCGGCCGTTTCCACCACCTGCATGCGCGAAGGCATCCTGCTCTACGATGCCGACGGAAACGAGCTCTGGGCCTGTGCCAACGTTGACGCGCGCTCCAATGACGAGGTCGGCGAGCTCATCCGGATGAATCCCGACCTTGAGCGGGAGCTCTACAGAGAAAGCGGCCAGACCTATGCGCTGGGCGCTCTCCCCCGCCTGCTATGGGTCAAGAACAAGATGCCCGAGGTCTACGAGAAGACCGCCACGCTTGGCATGTTCAACGACTGGCTGATCTATAGGCTCACCGGCGTGCTGTCCGTGGAGCCATCCAACGGGTCGACCACCGGCATCATGGACCTGCAGAGTCGCAGCTGGGACCCTGCCATCGCCGAGCGCTGCGGCCTTCGCACCGACATCTTCCACGAGGTCAAGGAGTGCGGCACGCTGGCTGGCGAGGTCAACGAGCGCGGCGCATCCGACACCGGCCTAGCCGTGGGCACGCCCGTCGTGGTCGGCGGAGGCGACTGCCAGCTAGGCATGGTCGGCGTCGACGCCTGCAAGCCCGGGGAGGCCGGCGTCTTTGGTGGCAGCTTCTGGCAGTACGAGTTCAACACCGACTCGGGCGCCACCGACGCGGAGTGCCGCGTACGCGTGAACTGCCACGCCGTACCGCACGTCTGGCAGTACGAGGCGCTCGCCTTCAAACCGGGTCTCGTGATGCGCTGGTATCGCGACGGGTTCTGCCAGGCCGAGAAGGAGCAGGCCGATCGCGAGGGCCGCGACGTCTACGACGTGATGAACGAGCAAGCCGCAAAGGTTCCCGCAGGTTCCTATGGCATGATGTGCTGCTTCTCCGATGTCATGAACTTCATCCACTGGACGCATGCGAGCCCCACGTTCACCAACTTCCAGCTCGAGCCAGACAAGTACGACAAGTACACGTTCTACCGCGCCATTCTCGAGAATACCGCCCTGCTCGTGAAGGGCCACATCGACCTCGTACGTGAGGCCACGGGCAACGAGCCCGCAGAGCTCGTGTTCGCGGGTGGCGCCTCCAAGAGCGACCTCTGGGCGCAGATTCTGGCAGACGTCACCGACAAGCCCGTCAAGGTGCCCGTCGTCAAGGAGGCCACGGCCCTGGGAGCGGCCATTCTCGCCGGCGTGGGCGTAGGCATCTACGCGAGCCCGGCAGAGGGCGCACACGCGGTAGTCAAGTGGGACAAGACCTTCTCGCCTGACGCCAAGGCACACGAGGTGTATGCGCAGATGTATCCCGTGTGGCGCGAAGTCTACGCTGCGCAACTCGATCTCGCCGAGAAGGGGATGACCAAGAGCATGTGGCGCGCACCGGGCCTATAGGCCTCGAGGCGCCACGCCAACACTAGGGAGTGACCGCCGCGGGACCGCCCGCACCCCTGCCGCGACGGAACATATTGATTGACGACGCCATCCGCTTTAGACGCACGTCGTTGCACGAGAGAGAGAAGACAGGCATGTTTGTAGTCAACGAGAACGACCTCGAGTACCGCTTCGGCGACTCTGGCCCCAAGTACCTCATGAAGGGGCCGCGCATGAACTTCGCCGTCGTGGCATTTCAACCTGGCCAGGATTTTCAGGCCCACTACCACAACGTCATGGAGGAGAACTTCTACGTCCTTGAGGGCAAGATCGACATTATTGTGGACGGTAAGGTCAGCACGCTCGAGAAGGGCGAGTTCATCCACATCGAGCCCGGCGAGATTCACTATCTCAAGAACGCCTACGACGCTCCGGTCAAGATGGTCTCGGGCCTGGCGCCGTTCCAAGAGGTCGACAAGGTCAACGTCGATAACCCGGCGTACTAGCGTCTCGTTCGCATCGGGCACTTCCGTGCGCGCGACAGGCTTCGGCTTGCCGCGCGCACGCGTCTTGGGCCACTGACAGAAGGAAGATCTGCGGGTCTCGGCTTTGGCTATGTCTCGCCGTTCATTCTGAGCTCTGTTTTCGAGCGGGACGGCATACCCAAAACCGGAGAGCTTCTTGGATATGCAAAAGCACTCATTTTTTCTCGGTGCGTCCGCCTGTGACTTTATTTGGCGCGCTGTATTCTGGGTACACGTCGTTCAATCGCGTCGTCTCCCGAGAAACCGTCGACCTGTGCAATCGGCGTGCCGTCATCGTTCGTTCCCGGCTCGCCCTCATAGTTGATGCCGATGAGACCATCGGCCTCGTCAACCTCACGCCGCAGACGCCGGTAGACCAAGACGGTGGTAATGACTATGCCGGTGGCGAGGCCCACCGAGATGATGTTCCAGAGTGTCATGTCACTCGCCCTAGTGACACAGACGGGTCATCGTTGGTACGGTCAAGTTGGTGCCAAGGCCGGTGTCGGTGAGATTGGTGCAGCCGTAGAAGCAGGCATCGCCCAGGGAAGTGACGGTCGAGTTGGTGCCAAGCCCGGTGTCGGTGAGGGAAGTGCAGCCGTCGAAGCAGGCCCTGCCTAGGGACTTAACGGACGAGTCGGCGGCAAAGTGGATATCGGTGAGCTTGGTGCAGAAGGAAAAGCATTCGTCGCTAAGGGAGGTGATATTGAAGGTGCGGCCCCCAGAATCGGTGACGTTTGCTGGTATGGAGAGGGCTCCCGCATCCGAGATGTCGATGGCAACGCCGTTGCCGTCTCCCACCTGCACGTCATAAGTTCCGTCGGCATTGACCGCGGTCACCTTGTAGGTGCAGGCGACGTCCGTGCCACCCACTTCGATAGTGAGGGCGACGACGTCACCCACACCGTAAGATTTGGATGTCGCAGATGGTGCGGCCAAGAGCGCCGTTGCGAACGATTCGCTTTGCGTGGCTTCGGAAACATCCGACTCGCTGACGTTGGCTTCGGTCGTGTCCACGTCCGTGTCCGTATCCGTGACGTCAGTCTCCTCCGCCTCAGAAGGCTCGGCTGCAACAGCAGCCGTAACGTCACCAACGCCCAAGGCATTTGCCACTTCAGCATAGGCGTTCAGAGGCATTAGGTTTGCAATCATAAGTGACGCAAACAGAATCAAGAGCGTTACTCTTAGGCGCCTTCCCCTGAAAACGATACGGGAGCCGCACGCAATCCGGGTCGTCCCTCTAGTCGTAGTCCGCTTCTTCATTACGCCCCTTCCCTTCGTGTACCCCGCGTGTTGCGCCGCAACCGTTGTGACGGCCAATCATTCGTATAACAAATTGACCAATAACGATGGTATGTCGTGCGCATCCCGCAGTCGGCTCGTTTTCACGAATCGCCTTTTTGGTGAACGAATGGGTTGGAGAATGGTGACACAGCTCGCAGCGAACGAGGAGGAGGTCACCAAGAATTCACCGATGACCTCCTTCCTCTATCCATTAAATAAGAAACGCCCGGACGGACCCCGAGGCCATCCAGGCTTTGGCTATGTCTCGCCGTTCATTCTGAGCTCTGTTTTCGAGCAGGACGGCATACCCAAAACCGCCCGAGCTTTGGCTATGCCATCCCGCTTGCTTTTTGACGGCAACCAAGCCGCATGCCCCACCGCGCCCCTATGCGAAGAGCGTCTCGCGTCCGTAGGCGTCCTTCCAGTTCTGAGTGAACTCGTTCACCGCTATCCCGGTACCCGGGTGGTCGACCATCGCACGGATAACGTCGGGACCGACCGTCACCGCCGGAATGCCGGCGAGGATCAGCTTGTGCACCTGGTCGACGTTCTTGAAGGATGCGGCAAGAACCTTGGCCTCCATGCCCTGAACCGCAAGCATGTCGATAAGGTCGCACACGGCCTCCACGCCCTCACCGTAGTTGCACATGCGGTTCACGTACGGAGCGAGATAGTCGGCTCCGTTCATCGCGGCGAGGAAGGCTTCCTCGGGCGAGTAGATGGCCGTGGCAAGAACACCGATGCCCTCGGCGTGAACGGCCTTGATGGCGCGAAGGCCCTCGCGCGTGACGGGAATCTTCACGTATGCGTTCTTGTCGCGCAGCCCGGCAATTCGACGAGCCTCGGCGACGATACCGTCGAAGTCCGTAGATACTGCCTGGACGAAGAGCTTCTGGTCGGGTGCGAGGTAGTCGATGATGTCGCCGATGGCCTGCTCGGGCGACTTGCCGCTCTTGGTGATGATGGTCGGGTTGGTGGTGACGCCCGCGATGGTGAGAAATGCGTCAAGCTCCTTGATCGCGTCGAGATCGGCGGTGTCGATGATCAGTTCCATGATTGTGTCCTTTCGCTTGGCCCGGGGCCGATGTCTGTATTCTGCTCCATCCGCTGGCATCTCTGCCAGATGTTTCCGTTCACGCTCGTCGTGGCAGCCTCATTCCCCACTCACCACGACCTCGAGGCCCGCCAGCTCACAGGTCCGCACGACGGGGGCCACGTCATCAGCCGTGAGCTGACGCATGCCGGCGCAGGCGTAGGCTCGCCCCGCCGACTCGTACTTGCCCTCGCCGAGCTGGTGGAACGGCAGCACGTCCACGCGATTGATGCCCAGGTCGCGAAGACTGGCGATGGTGGTGGCAACGTTCTCCTCGCCGTCCGTGTACCCGGGGATGATCGGCATGCGCCCGATCACGCGAGCGCCCATGCCGAGAATGACGCGCAGGTTGGCGTCGCGAATCTCGGGGTCGATTCCCGTCACCCTGAGACTTCGCTCGCGGTCGGCGATCTTGAAGTCCACGAGGAAGACATCTGTGGCGGCGGCGAGCGCAGCAGCGTCCACGAGCGGCACCGCAAGCGTCGTCTCGACGGCAGTGCCGATGCCCGCCTGCTTGCAGCGGGTAAGAAAGTCGACGGCAAAGCGCTGGCGAGACAGGCATTCGCCACCCGAGAGCGTAACGCCTCCCCCGCTTTCCTCGTAGAAGACCCTGTCGCGGAGGACCTCGTCGAGAAGGTCATCGACTCCGCGCTCCCTCCCAAGCATCTCCTTGGCGCCGGTGGGACACTCCTCCGCCGGCTTCTCGCAGAGTCGCCCGCCCACCCTTGGCGAGCAGTGGATGCAGAGTCGCTCCTTGAACGAGACCTCTGGCTCAAACGAAAGGTTCTCGGGATTGCAGCACCAAGGGCAGCGGAAGGGACACCCCTTGAGAAAGACCACCGTGCGGATGCCGCCCCCATCGTGCAGCGAGTAGCGCTGGACGTTGGTGACGGTCGCAATGCTGCCCACGCCCGCGTCAGAGGACATGTTCGGTCCTGTTGATGATGTCGTCCTGGATGGGACGAGAGAGCTCGACGAACATCGCGGAGTAGCCCGCCACGCGCACGACGAGGTCGCGGTGGTTCTCGGGATGGTCCTGCGCGTCGACCAGCGTGGCCTTGTCCACCACGTTGAACTGAACGTGCTGTACCCCCAGGCGAGAGAAGCTGCGCAGGTAGGCCATGAGCTTCTGGATGCCGCCCTCTCCTTCCAGCGTGGAGGGCGAGAACTTGATGTTGAGGAGCGAGCCGTTGGAGTCGAGCACGTTATCAAGCTTCGAAACGCTTATGAGACTTGCCGTGGGGCCGTGCTTGTCGCGTCCGGCCATGGGCGAGAGACCGCCGTCCGCGAGCTGCTCGCCCGCAAGCCTGCCGTCGGGCGTCGCGCCCACGACCGCGCCGAGTGGGATATGCGCGGAGACCGTGTAGCTGCCCGGTTGGAAGTTGCCGCCACGCGGGTTCTCGTACTTCGCGACCTCCTCGCCATAGTGGCGAAGCATGCGCTCACCGAGGTGGTCCACCTCGTCTATGTCATTGCCGTACTTGGGATAGCGGTTGATGAGGCGCTGGCGGAGGACCTCATCGCCATCGCCCTTCCAATCCCGTGCGAGCACCGCGAGAAGGTCCTGGTAGGAGATGACCCTATCGTCGAAGACCGCCTTCTTGAGCACGATGAGGGAGTCGGCGAGATTGGCCGTCCCCACGCCCTGGACGCCCGAGGGGTTGTACCGCGCTCCACCTGCGGTGATGTCCACGCCGTTCTCGAGGGAGTCGTGCACGAGAACCGAGAGAAACGGCGTGGCCGACGTCTCGCGATGCGCGAGATCGCAGGTGTTGCATCCCTCGGCCATAAGAGCGACGTAGCGGTCAATGGTGCGCTCGACGCCAGAGAGCAGCTCCTCGAAGTTAGCGAAACCGTCTGGGTTCTCGTCGAGGGTGATCTCGAAGCACTTGAGCATGTTGAACATCGAAATGTCGTGCAAGCCGTACATGCGGGCCGGGATGGAGAGCTCGACGCACCCGACAATGGCATAGTCACGGGCATCGTCCGGAGAAACACCGCGCCGCTCGAAGGCAGGCACGTTGACCTCGTCATTGAATATCTGCGGCAGGCCGTCACCCAGGCGGATAATCTCGGCCGCCTTGTGGAGCAGCGCGTCGGGGGTGAGCGCACTCATGCGCACGGAGAGGTTGGGCTGAGGCAGACGCGTGTCTCGCTGTATGTCGAGCAGGAGGGTCGAGAGCTCGTTGGTTGCATCTTCTCCGTTCTCGTCCACGCCGCCTACGACTAGGTTGTAGCCGATGGGGAAGCCGGCAAAGAAGCTGGCGCTCTCCGTGGAGCGCACGGCGACGATGGTAAAGGTCTTGAGGTAGAAGCACTGAATGAGCTCGCGGATGTCGGCCGGGCTCTCCCCCGCCGCGACACTCGCACGATAGTACGGCAGAAGGTACTGGTCCATGCGGCCAAGCGAGAGCGAGCTCGCGTTTGACTCGTGCTGGAGTGCCACCGAGACGAGCCAGACGAGCTGCAGCGCATCATAGAGGTCACGCGCGGGCTCGGTCGCAACATGGCCGAGGACGTCGGCCATGCGCCGCAGCTCCGTCGCACGCCCGGGAGTCGCCGCCGCCATCATCTCCCGAACAACCAGCTCGTAGCGATGCACGTAGGCAATCATGCCATCCATGCAGATGACGCCCGCCTGGTAGAAATCGTTGGCGGAATCGGCATCCCGGCAGCTGCGAACGTCAGCGGCAATGGCACCGAGGCCAAGCCTCAGGACCTCTTCGAAATCGGCGATGATGTGGCCTTGGCCCTTGTCGGTCTGGGCGACGGCAAAGACCTTGTCCCCCTCGGCCTCCGCGACCTCGGGCGCGCGATGCGCCACGTACCAGTCGTTGAGTGACCTGCCCGCCCAGAACGGGTAGAGTTCCTCGCGATAGGTGCGCTTGTCCCCCTCGCTCATCTCGAACGTGTCCTGCTGACGAGTCGCGAACTCGTCAAGTTCGTCCAAGATCCAGTAAGGTGACATCTCGGGAGAGACCACCCCTGCACGCGGCGTCACGCTGCGATTGCCCACGAGCAGGTCGTAGTCATCGATTACGATCTCGTGCTTCTCGAGCACGTTGCGAAAGGCCTTGGCCCGGCGAATCACGGGAGTCTCGCCCTCGGTCTGCTCGTAACTCTCCTTGTAGAGAAGTGCGCGCTCGAGTGAAATCCTGCGGGTGGAGGCCATGAGCCCGCTCTTGATGTGCTGCGTGCGCTCTGTAAGCATGGGATCCTCCTTGAGTTGCTTCTGCTTCTTGAAAACACTCTATCCTGATTGCTCTTTATTTACAATCAATATCTCTTGTTTATTATTATTTCACTGGTAGTTCATTACTCTCCGCCATTGGTTGAACCCGCGCAGGACATCGAGAGCTCCTACACGTGCATTACCCAAAGATGCTGTATTGTTTGCTATTGATTAATCGCGAACGCCCGTCATGGAGGTTGTCATGTTTCTTAAAGAACGGCAGGACCTCATTGCCTCGCTGATCAAGAGCCAAGGGCGCGTCACCGTGACCGAGCTGGCCGAGAAGTTCGAAGTCACCGAGGACTGCATCAGGAAGGACCTCAAAAAGCTCGACTCCGAGGGCAGGTGCCATCGGGTCTACGGTGGCGCGGTGGGAACGACCGAGCTTCCGGATCGCAACGTCTTCACGCGCGTCAATGACTATCGTCCCGAGAAAAGAGCGATAGCCGAGAAGGCGGCGCAGCTCATCAAGCCGGGCCAGACGATATTTCTCGATATCTCGACGACGAATCTCTACCTAGCGGAGCTCATCGCCAAGAAGGACGTGCGCTGCATCGTCGTCTCGAACATGCTCGACGTCCTGAAAACGGTCGCGAAGGGACCGGGGGTCACGGCGGTGTGCCCCTCTGGCAACGTGAACCTCGAGCTCAACGGCCTGGTTGGGGCGGCCACCCTCAACACGATCGAGCACATGCACTTTGATGTCTCGTTCATTGGGGCGGTGGGGCTCAACGTGGAAGACGACTCCGTCACCACGTTCGACATGGAGGATGGACTCATAAAGGCGACCGCCACGGCACGCTCGACCGAGTCGTACCTCATCACCGACTCCCATAAGTTCTCGCTTACCGGCAACTACGAGTATGCAAAGATCTCGCAGTTCACGGGCATCATCACCGATGACAGACGCCTGGCCGAGGCGCAGAAGATCAGGGAGCTGGGAGTCCGGGTCATCTAGCGCGGCATCCGAGCAAAAAGCAGAGAGGACACAAGGCGGGCCACCAGACATTGAACTGGTGGCCCGCCCTCTGTTGCCTATCGTGGTTCTCGCCAGGATGACACACGCTCGTGGCGGAACTGCACTTATCCGAGCTGCGACTTGATCTTGGCGACAATGGCATCCGCTGACTTGATGACGGCCGTGGCGGATAGGTTGACCTTGGGAAGCTTCGCAAAGCGCTCGACGTTCTTGATCGGCATGTTCGTGGTGAGGACGACGGCTGTCGCCTCTTTGATGTCTTGTGCCGTGATCTCGTTCTCGACGCCAATCGAGCCCTGGGTCTCGACCTTGCACTCGACCCCGGCCTTCTCGCATGCTTTCTGCAGCGCATCTGCCGCCATATAGGTGTGGGCGACACCCGAGGGACAAGCGGTAACTCCGAGGATCTTCATGTGATGCTCCTTTCTCCTGCTGCCCTGGGATGAGGCAGCGGGCGCTGTTACATCTCGATCTGAATATCGATGTCTTCGATTTCGTCGGTCTCAGGAGCGACGTAATCGGGCTTGAAGAAGAAGACGAGGGCCAGGTAGATGGCAATGCCGATGGCAAGCGAGATGAGATAGGTGAACACGGACGTGACGGGGAGCACGACCAGGCCGCCCCATGCTGCGTTGCAGTACGTTCCGAGGGCACCGGCAATGCCGCCCGTGATGGCGCAGGAGATGATGTTGATGGGCATGAGGTGCACGGGGTCGGCGGTGGTGTAGGAGATGGCGCCTTCCGTGATGCCGCAGCAACCCATGACGATGGCACCGATGCCCGCGTCACGCTCCTCCTGGGAGAACTTCTTCTTGAAGAGGAAGGAGGCAAGTCCGATGGCAATGGGGGGCAGGCAGATGGCAATGGCCACGGGCCCGAAGAAGGTGCAGTTGTTGCCAGCGAGGACCTCCGTGCCCACGATGGCGACACCCGTGGAGTAGGCAACCTTGTTGATGGGGCCACCAAGGTCGAACGCGATCATGGCACCACAGATGACACCGACGAGCGCGGCGCTGGCGCCGGTCATCCCGCTGAGCCACGTGGTAAGCGTGCTAAGCAGCCATGCGCACGGCGTGCCCACGATGCAGATGATGATGGTGCCGACAATCAGGGACGTAAGGATGGGGATGATGAGGATCGACTTCAGAGATTGCATCGATTTCGGCAGGTTGAGCTTCTTAAGCTGCGATGCGATGACACCCGAGAGGATGCCGGCGATGATGCCGCCGATGAAGCCCGAGCCAACGCTGACGGCAAGCTGGCCGCAGATGAGACCAGGGGCGATGCCGGGACGGTCGGCGTATGACTCCGCAATGAACGCGGAGAGGACGGGCACCATGAGCCCGAGGCCAACACCGCCGATCTTGCTCAGGACGTCAATGACGATGTTGCTCGCCTGTACCGAGCCCGCCGTCGTAACCGAGTTCATCGACAACATCGTTGCGATTGCGTAGAGGATGCCACCCGTGACAACGACGGGAATCATGTAGGACACACCGTTCATGAGGTGCTGTTGGAACTTACCTGCCGAACTTGCCTTCTCGCTCATGCCTCTCCTTACTTTGATTGCTGGATTCAGACCAGTATTTATTATTGGTCTGTATTGCTTTATCCGAAAGATAGGGCTATTTGCTATTGTTGTCAACAATTTTCTCGGTATTAGGCAGAGAGAATCTTGTTTTAGATTGGTCTGAACCGTTTACGGCAGTTATTCACCCGTCAAGGTTGGACGGATGCACAAGAAGGGCCAAATCCAACGAGACCCAACGTGCATCCGCACCCAAAACGCACGGGGAGCACCCGCCGTTGCGACAGGTGCTCCCTAGTTTGCCTTCTGTTGAAAATACCTGACCTTACGCGAGCTTGCCCACGCAAGCCTCCCGATCAGCGCGCGATCCTCAAGGTGTTGTTCTTCAAACAGCATTCTCCTTAGTTCTAATCCACTCTCTTCTGCATATATAGTTTAATAGAAACAGGCACGTGACCCAACCACGCAGGATGCCGAGCGTCGATGAGAGCCTGGACGAGAGCCCGCGCATGGCGTGCCGAGCAAAAAGGCCAGAGACGCTAATCTCTGGCCTACGGTTTTTGTGGTGCTCGCCGTCGGACGGGCCGTGGGCACGGGCTACCCCACGGTCACGTAGATCATCTTCCTGACGGGCATGCGGGAGACGAGCAGGGTGAACTTCCTGTCTTGGACGTCCCGGTAGTAGGCCTCCTCCGTCCCGTTGAACACGTAGGGGACGTGGACCACGTACTCCGTTCCCGGCCGGACGTTGACGACAGACCCCGCGCCCTTCTGGACCTGGGGCCAGAGGGAATCGTCCTCGTTTCCGATGTCGCATATGAGGTACTCGTTCCCGCGCTCGGGGACGAGGATGCTCTCGAACATGTTCAGCCCTCCCGAGGTCGTGCCTTCGTTCTTGATCCTGAGGGTCAGGTCGACAACGCATCTAGCGTTCCCATGGGTGCCCGCCTGGACCGTGCCGCCCCCGTAGGCCGCGAGGTACTCGTCGTAGGTCGTGACGTGCGCGCCCTCGACCATGACGGAGTAGCCCTCGGTGCCCTCGGTGCTCGTCTCGTCCTGGTACGCCCCCTCGAGCGGCACCCACTCGCCCTCTCCGTAGTATTCCAGCGGTATGGCCGGCAGCTCGGTGTTCACCCACCAGATCCTCGCCACCACGAGCCCTGCCGCCACCAGGGCAAGCAGCAGGCAGACCAGCCTCCGTACACGCGGGGCGCTCATCGCTGGCCTCCGCTCGGACGCATCTTGCCCACGTCCATGTGGTAGGTCGCGTCGCACACGCCATCGAGGAAGTCGGGGTCGTGGCTCGAGAGCAGGACCGCAGCGCCACGGTCCCTCTCCTCGCCGATGATGCCGGCGAGCCTGCCCCTGCTCTCCTCGTCCAGAGCGTTGGTCGGCTCGTCGAGGACGAGGAGGTCGGGTGCCTCCATGATCGCCATCGCGATGCCGAGCTTCTGCCGCATGCCGAGCGAGTACTTCCCCACGCGCCGACGGTCGTCCGGCAGGAGCCCCACGCGCTCGACCGCCCTCCTGAGGTCGCCCTCGCCCGTGACGCCCTTGATCGACGCGAGCATCCTCAGGTTCTCCATGGCCGGGTAGAAGTCGAGGAGCGCGGGGGCCTCTATCAGGAGCCCCACGCTCTCCGGGAAGGAGGCGTCCGCCCAGAGGTGCCTGCCCCCCACCTCCACCTCTCCCTCGCTGGGCCGCACTAGCCCGCACACGACGCGCATGGCCATGGTCTTACCAGACCCGTTGCGACCCTCGAGGCCCACGACCTGCCCGCGGTCGACCGAGAAGCTCACGTGGGAGAGCACCGTGTCGTGGCGGATCGTCTTGCTTACGTCGCGTACGTCGAGATAGCTCATTTCAAAGCGCCTCCAAAGAGAATGGCATGATGGGCGAGAAGAGCCCCGCAGACGATGCTGGCAACGCCCAGGACGCCGGCGATCGCGATCCCCAGGCTAGGGTCGATCCCGGCCTGGGTCAGGCCACGCTGGACCTCGACCTGATACGGGACGACGAAGACCAAGCTCCTCGCGACGCTCATGAGGTTGCCCGGAATCAGCGGCGTCATCACGTACAGCGACCCCGCGAACTGGGCGGCAACCACGACGAACGAGAGGCGGGCGTCGACGGCCAGGGAAAGCAGCAGCTGGGCCAGGGAGACGGCACAGGACACGAGCGGCACCTCCCAGACGAGCGCGACCATGTCGTACGGCGGCAGGGCCAGCGTCTCGTGGGCGAAGCCGGCGACGTCAGGAAGCGCGTCGGACGCGACCAGGCCCAGGCCCGCGTGTCCGGACAGCGCGAACAGGGCGCAGGGTGCCGCGACGCAGAGCCAGACGGCAACGCAGCCGAGCAGGGCCACGGTGCACTTACCAAGCCAGTAGGACGTCCTGTCTCCGCAGGCGACGAGCGCGGCGTCACCGCCGCGCACCTCGGCGACCAGCAGCACCCAGACGGACGGAAGCAGCACGAGTGCGAGCCACCCAAACGGTATCCGTAGCGTATGCTGGACCTCGACCACCCCCGAGGAGGGGGTGGGCTGGGACACCCCCGCCATGACGAACGCGACGTAGTCCGCCAGTGTGGGCTGGTAGTCGTACGCAACGAAGTACCGCGACCTCAGGAAGAGCTCGACGCACAGCCCAGCACTGACGACTGCACCGATGACGCATACGACGACCAGCGACAGACGCAGCGACCGCGCCTCGTAGCGTGCCACCCGCAACGATGGGAGCCGTCTACGCATCTCTCGCCGTCCCCCTCGGGCCGAGCTCGTAGCGACCGAGCAGCACCGAGCCCAGACCAAGCAGGAGCACGGCCATCCCCACGAACATGGCGACGCCCGTAGCGAGTGGGTAGGCGCAAGAGAACGTGGTCTGGGCCACGACGAGCGGGTCGACGCGATATGCCATGAGCCACGAGCCGGGCAGCGGGACGAGGGGAGCCCAGGCGGAGCCCGCCAAGAGGACGACGGACAGGGCAAGGGCGGGCAGGTATCCGACGACGAGGGTGCACACCAGCTGCCACAGCGCCAGGGCCACCGCCCCGGCCACCGTGAGACCCACGAACGCCATCACCCCGCCCGCAGGGATGGCGCTTGCAAAGAAGCCAGAGGTGAGGGTAGCGCTCGAGGCGGCGCCCAGCCCGGGCGTGCCGCCCATGACCAGCACCGCCACGGACATCCCCACGTACAGCGCCGCGAGGACCCTTATCCCGCGGAGACACGAAGCAAGGGCGACCATGAGCCAATACCTAGTGCGGCTGCCTACCTGGACGCACACACCCAGCCCGTATCCCCTCGTCATCTCCCTCCCGGGGCGCGATGCCGCAAGGACGACGAGAAACCATGGCATCATCCACTCGAAGGTGAGCGATATCGGGTTACCCTGCATGAGCCACAGAAGACCATCGCCCACACTGACCGAGCCCATGCCCATCCCCATGAGGGACATCTGCACATAGAGGGAGCACGACGAGAGGGCGCCAAGCGCAATGCCCCCCAGCGCGAGCGGGTCGACGGCGCCGCCGCTCGCCTCCAGCAGCAGGCCGAGCCGCGAGCCGTGCCTCTCGGTCATAGCACGTCCCTTTTCAGCGCGAGGGCGGGGACGAGCACCGAGGCGAGCGCCAGGATGGCGATCGCGAGGAGGAGCGCCTGGGTGGCGTCGGGGGACGACCTCACCCCCACGACCGAGAACAGGTCGAGCGACGGCAGAGCGGACCGGCCGGCATCCGACCCCATCGCCATGGAGAGGTACGTCTGCGCCTGCCTACCGACGAACGCGAGCACGTGGAGGGAAAGGTAGGCCGCGACCATCGTCTCCACGAACGATCTGTCCAAGGTCGAGACGGCGCATACCGTCGTCCCCCAGAGGCCCGCGACAAGGGCGACGATGGCCGTCCACGCGACGCAGTAGGCCCATGGGGCGCAGTAGAACAGCGATGACAGGGGTGCGTCACACCAGACCCCGAGGTACAGCACGTCGCTTATCCAGTTGGGGGCCGCCGGGGCGATGCACGCGCACATCACCAGGTTCGCAACGAGGGGGACCGCCACGCTCAGGGCAGCGGCAACGAAGGCGGCGAGGGCCTTCGCAACATAGCACGAGCGCCGGGACGCCCGCGACGCCTCCTGCGCGAGCACGCCGCTGCGCAGCTCGACGTTCCAGGCCCATGCGTAAGGGATGGCCGCCATAAGGGGCCAGACGAGCAGAAAGACCCCCGTGAACACGTCCGTGACCTGCACGGGGAGCCAGAAGGAGAAGCAAGTTGCCACGGAATAGCCCGGGTCGGTCGTGTTCCAGTACTGGAGCGACAGCGCGAGGGTGTTGCTGAATACCTCCTCGGAGCGGGCCGCCGAAAGGCAGGCCAGCAACATGCCCCCGGCCATCACGCCCCAGAACCAGGGGTTCCTCCTCCCGACCGCCTTCCGGAGCTCGGTCCCGAGCATCCTCCGAAAGCTACTCACCCGACGTCACCCCCTCTGGGGCCGTCGTGGCCGCACCGAGCTCGACCACCGGCGCCCCGTCCGACCAGCCCGTGAAGAGCACGACCTGGTAGCTCAGGTCGGTGGCGGGAGGGGTCGCGACGATCAGGCGCGTGCCCTGCACCCACTCCCGATACAGGTCCAGGGAGTAGCCGATCCTGGCGGTGACGGACTCGCCGGGCGCCGGCCACGTGTAGCTCTCCGCCTTCCCAGCACCGTAGACCAGCCCGGCCACGCCGGGGGCGGAGAAGTACGACGGGTACTGGGTGGTCCCGTCGATGTCGAGCTCGAACATCGACAGGTTGAGCGACGGCGCGCCATTCTCCGCCACGACGCTGTCCCTGCAGGTCGCGTCCACGTTCTCTATCCTGACGTCGAGGACGACGGTCTCACCCGAAGCATCCGACGGCCAGAACCCGTCGTCCTGGAAGCCGGCGGCCTCCGGCGACGTGTACACGACCGGGTCGGACACGGTGAGGCGCATCGTGCCAGTCCAGTCCCAGCCCTTGGCGAAGTCCCAGAAGTCCCACTGCTCCTGCCCCTTCGCGTCCCTCTCCCGCTCCTCCCCGACCAGGTCGAACGGGACGTTCGCCTGGTACGTCGCGGACGGGTCGGACTTGGTGTCCTGGGGCGCGTCCTCCTTCTGGCCGAAGGACGAGAGCCAGGGCACGCCGTAGACCCCGGCCAGGACGAGGGCGCAGGCCACGATGGCCACTCTCGCCGGGGTGACAATCCGATGGTGCATGTCTCCTCCTCAGGAGTGCGTGACGGGGGCAACCTGCCAGGGCCCACGCCCGGGCAGGTTGCGAGAAGCTAGGAAGCCGGGCATGGGGGACTGGGGAGACTAGTTCAGCGAGGGATTGCTCTCGTTCGAGTCGGGGCTCCACATTCCTGAGACCGAGCCGCTACCGCAATCCGACATCGAGGTGAGGCGCGCCCAGCTGCCACCGTTCTCGTAGACGTAGTTGTGGATGGAGAAATGACCCGTATAGTATGCAACGGCAACCCCGCCACGCGTGCGGTTTACCCAGCCCCCGCTCGAATACGTTGAGCCATCGATATAGAAGTTCATATGGTTAAGACCAAGGCTAGAAACCCTGAGGTAGCAGACCGAAGACGTATCCTTTTCTCGCGGGTTGGTCCCCTGGGTCGCCCCATCTCCCGAGAAGTAAAAACTATAAGTAGTGTTTGCTACATTGTTTGCCAGAGCCGGCGTGGCCGGTGCCACGGCGAGCACGGCAAGCGCCAAGCCGCAAACAAGGCCCAAGAGATGTGCCTTTGACCCATGCTGTTTTGTATTCTTCATTGCATTACCTCCCTTCTCTTGTCGGCCAATCATCGACCTATAACTACCTTAGGCATCTCGTTGTTAGACTATGTTAATGTTTATGGACGGTGCCTATAAACTTGCAAACGGTTATGTAACCTGTTTATTTCCTGCTTGAATTCTCAGACCAAGTGCAACGTCTTTGAGCAGTGGACTTCCTGGGGCGTCCTGAATCCGAGGCACTTGCGGGGCCCACGGTTCAGGGCATCATACACCGCCCGCACGTCCTCGTCGGGCACCGTGGAGAAGTCCGTCCCCTTCGGGAAGTACTCTCGGACGAGGCCGTTGGCGTTCTCGTTGGTCCCGCGCTCCCACGGATGGCGTGGTCGGCAGAGGTAGAACTCAACGCCCAGCTCGGCGGTGACGCAGGCATGTCGGGCGAACTCCTTTCCCCTGTCCGGGGTCACGCTTCGCAGGGGTTGGCCGCGAAGGGACTCCGTCTCCACCCTCGCGACCTCCTCCGCCCCGTGGGCCGACGCCTTGCCGCCGGCCAGGAACCTGCTCCGCCTGTCCACGAGGGTGACCAGGCAGGGACCGGAGCCCCTGCCGACGACGGTGTCCGCCTCCCAGTCGCCCAGGCGGGACCTGGCGTCCGCCTCGGGCGGACGCTCGGAGAGCTCGTGGGCCACGACGATCTTCCCGCGACGCTCCTCCTCCCCGGACCTGCGCCTACGCTTCCCGTGGTGGCGCAGCCTACCCGCCAGCCCCGCCTCCCTCGGGCGAGCTCGGGGGTGTCCGGGTCACGGCGGGCGATCGCACGGTAGATGGTCGCGCGCGAGACGGCGGGGCGGCCAAGCTCGAGGGCGACCCTGCCCGCCACCTGCTCGGGAGACCAACGCTCGTCAAGGATCTTCCTCTGCACGAGGGATCGCAGGGAGGGTTCGGACAACAGCCGCGGGCGCCTGCAGGCGAGCCGCCTCTCCTCGGAGAGCCGCTGCGCGGCCGAGGCACGGTAGGACCTCGCGCAGGAGTTGCGGGCCAGCTCGCGCGACACCGTCGACTTGCTCCTCCCGATCCGTCGGGCGACCTCCCCGACGGACACGCCGAGGTGGCGGAGGACCATCACGTCCTCACGCTCGCTTAGGCTAAGATGGCCGTGCTGGGCCATGGCTGCCTCCTGATGATGCTGTCTTCGCAAACACCATCGTATCAGGACGCCATGGCCCTTCCTGTCTGCTGACCGTTGCACTAGCGCTGAGAATTCAAGGTGGTTAAAAACCGTACGATTGTATACTAGATTCGCTTGTCGTGGTCGCAGCAGTCCCACCTCCCGCGAGAGCAGCTGTCCCGTGCACGTCAACCTGCACGGTGGTCGAGAGCGTTTCTACGGGCGCAATGCAGAAGAGATTGCGCACGATGCTCACCGCCTCGCTACCGAGACCGCCCTGGTCCGTGCGATGCCTTCCTCCGGGCAATCTTTTGTGGTACTCCCATCTTGTCATTATGGAGGGCGCACGGGCGAGAGTAGGACACATCCCTGCTGCGAGGGCACCGTCGCTGCTCCTCATCCAACAGAGAGCAGTGGGACACCGCACAGTTATCAACAAAGGATACCTGCGTGTCCTGGGCTCTATGGCCAAATACGCAGTCTCCGAATAGTAGATAATCCCAGCTAAACGCATCCACGACAAATGGAGTGACGTAGCCGTAATAAGAGAATAGATTAATTCTCAAAGCTAGCGACACCTGATTGGCAGGAGGTGAGCATAGTTCGGGCCATATGTCACAGCATGCTTCAATGAAGGCAGCACCCACATAAGACGGAGGTATCTGATGAAAAGAAAGTTCTTCCTGGTTGTGTCCTTCCTTTTGGTGGGGGCATTGTTCGCCTTTCCCACAACCGCACGCGCCATCGACTCGTCCAGCCTAGCAAGCGAGACGATTCTCCAAGATTCCTATGCGTCCCCCAGGCGAACCCCGATGCCGACCACCCGGACGTATCTGACGTCAGCGACCGCACGCAGCACGGCAACGGGAGGCTTTGCATACATTTACCTGAAAGTCAACGCAACCATCGATGCTCAGTACAATACGGTGATGCGCATTAACGGAGCTTGGGTATATCAAGCTGATGCAAGCAGAGCCTTCGACCACTGGCAAACCCTAAGCCTGAACTCGAATTACTCCGCCCATTCCATTCATGCAGCCGCAACGGGATACGTATACTTCGTCGGTGACTACGGGATGAAGGACAAATATTACCTAACCATCGACCACACTTGGGTACCCTAGGAAGGAGCGCGCGTTATGGATCCATACGTCGCCCTGATGACGCTCGCGTCAATCACCGAAGTGGTTGTCACCAAGCTGGCACTGCCCATTCTCGCATGCGTCGCCCTCATCAAGTACATCCGCAAGGGATAGCAGGATGGACGCGAAGAGTGTCGGGCAGACCATCGCCGAGCGCAGACACGGACTCGGAATCACCCAGGCCGAGCTCGCCGAGACTCTCGGCGTGACAAACAAGGCGGTCAGCCGATGGGAATGCGGGGCCGGGCTCCCCGACACCACCCTTCTCGAGCCTCTCGCGAAGACCCTTGGAATCGACGTTCGGATGCTCGTATGCGAGAACTTTCGTCCTCCCGCAACCCCCGAGGAGCCTGCTCGGGGGAGCCAGCCAAAGGTCCGCTGGACCGCTGCGAGAATCGCCCTCGTCATCACTATCGCGGTCGGGCTGCTGTATCTTGCCATGCTCCTCGCCTGGGAGGTCGTGAAGCCTCGGGGCTAGGCATGCCTCTTGCCTGCCGTTCATTGGTTGAGACCAAAATTGCTCATCGTATCTAGTAATTATACTAGATACGATGAGCAAACCATAAACGTTGAGGTCAGGAGTGGCAACGAGTCGAGGCGGAGCGGCAGGGCAGCCTTCCTCGACGCCCATCCCGGGACGAAGCGCCTCTTGGTCGGCGGCAGGGCGGGGGCATGCTCGGTCGAGGACTTTCTCATGGGCAGGATCGAGCTCTTCTACCGATAAGAGCCACGGTCTAGCCTGACAACGGTTTCCAGAACACAAGACCAATCGCGGCAAGCCCGCAGCCGAAGAGGGCAAGCGCAACCGATGGTGGCGAGACTCCGCCCGTTGGGCTCAGCGCACAAGTAGCGCACAAACGAAAAAGCCAGGGACACTAAGCCCCTGGCCTGCAATTTCATGGTCGGGTTGACTGGATTCGAACCAGCGACCTCTCGGTCCCGAACCGAGCGCTCTACCAAGCTGAGCCACAACCCGTAGCAGACGGTACTTTAGCAGAAAAACGCATCCAAACCAACCGTCAACACTGCCTTTGACCACCATCCACGCTCAATATCCGCGGACTGGGCAATTCTCTGCGCCGCCGACTCGCTCTCGCATATGGCAAACGAGCACGCTCCCGAGCCCGTCACCTGCCCGGCAACCACACCGTCCCTTGAGAGAAGCCACGTCTCCGCCTCCCCCACGGCCGGTGCGAGACGCTTGGCCGCGGGTGCGAGGTTGTTCGAGAGGTGGGCGGCCACACCTGAGACGCTGCCAGCACGCAGGGCCGCGCACAGGGACTCGTAGTCTGTGGCAACCGCGGGCTCGCGATCAAACTCCGCGTAGCACTCGCTCGTCACGCCGCCTTCGGTGCAGGGCATCACAAGAACGATGGGCACGCCCGCAAGCTCGGGAAAGGTCTCTGCCAGCGTGTCTCCTGCGCCCTTCATGAGACTCGGCACGGGATTGAGGAAGAATGCCACGTCGGCGCCCACGAGCCTGGCGGTCTCGACCACGCGCCTGTCAAGCGGATCGACCCCCCACCGCAGCGCGAGGGCACGGATCACGGCAGCCGCATCGGCAGACGACCCGCCCAGACCTGCCCGCTCAGGGATTCGATCAATGATGCTGATGCTCACGTCGGGAGAAACGCCGATGGCCTCCCCCAGCAGGTGCGCCGCCCTGTACGCCGTGGTCTTCTCGGCGGGAATCGCCAGCGCGGGCTCGTGTCGCACGACAAGTTCGTCGGCGTCCTCGATCACAAGGGTATCCGTCGGCTCGATGGGCAGCATGATGGAGTCCACGCGATGATAGCCGCGCACGTCCTTCTCGACATGAACGCCGAGGTGCACGTTGACCTTGCAGGGGGTAGTGACTACCTGACGGCCCGACATGAGAGAGTTGTGGGGCTAGTCATCAATACCGGAGAAGTCGAGCAGGCGCTCGCCGGTATTGGTGTCGTAGAGTTCGATGGTGCCCGTGAGAATGTCCACGTACTGGAAGGACTGACGTGCGGTACGCCCGCGGCGCTCCTCGACCTCGATGACGAAGAGGGAGGGGTGGGCGTTGACAAGCGTGCCCGTGCGCTCGACGATACGAGACCTGCCCATGTTTGCGCGCACCTTCAGACGCTGGCCCTGGAGCGCCATGAGCTCCTCGCGAATCTGGTCAACACGGTTGACGGGCGGAATCTCGTTTTCCATCAGTATCCTCCGACGCCCTTGCGGACGAAAAAGACCTATTTCACCGAACAGCTATCCTACGCTCTGAAAATAACGCTAACAAGGCATCTTGCCCCACCGTCACGACAAGACCATGAGTCTACATGCGTCCGGGGTAGATACGCAACCGTCTCGTGGGACCGCGTGCTACACTGCCGTCTGACACACGACGGCAGGAGGCCTGCATGTACGAAACACGCGCGGAGAGGGTCCTCGCGAACCTTGGCGAGATGGGTCTTGGGCAGATTCTCATCTCCGATCCGATGTCCATCTTCTGGCTCACAGGCTATTACACCGAGCCGTACGAGCGTTTTCTTGCCCTGTACCTAGCCGCAGGACGCGCTCCCGTTCTCTTTTGCAACCGGCTCTTCCCCGACGCCAGCGACAGCTGCGAGAACGTGTCGGTCTTCTCCGACGTCGATGACCCCGTGCCGCTGGTCTCGGCCGTCATCCGTCACGACGCGCCTCTCGGCGTGGACAAGGACCTTGCCGCCCGCTGGCTCGTGCCGCTCATGTCCGCAGGAGCCGCAAGCTCGTTCGTGCTCGGGTCTCGTGCCGTGGATGACGCCCGTTCGGTAAAGGACGCCCACGAGCAAGACCTCATGCGCACGGCCTCGACCACGAATGACCACGCCATGGCATGGCTCGTCGAGCAGGTGAGGCCAGGCGTGACCGAGGCGAGCATCGCCGAGCGTCTGCTGGCGGAGTATCGCTCCCTTGGTGCCGAGGGCCACTCCTTCTCGCCAATCGTGAGCTTTGGCGCAAACGCCGCAGACCCGCACCACTCCCCCGACGAGACGACGCTGCGTCCCGGAGACCCCGTGCTCTTTGACGTGGGCTGCAGGCAAAGCTCGTACTGCTCCGACATGACGCGCACGTTCTTTACCGCCGAGCCCACCGAGCACCAGCGCCGCGTATACGAGACCGTGCGCACGGCCAACGAGGCGGCCGAGGCCCTCGTGCGACCTGGCGTCACGTTTGCCTCGATAGACCACGCCGCGCGCGACGTCATTGGCGCCGCAGGGTGGGGAGAGTACTTCACGCATCGGCTGGGACACCAGATTGGCCTTGTGGACCATGAGCCAGGCGACGTGTCGAGCGTTCACAACGAGCCCGTGCGTCCTGGGCAGGTCTTCTCCATCGAGCCTGGTATCTATCTGCCCGGTGACATCGGCGTACGCATCGAGGACCTCGTCATCGTCACAGACGACGGCTGCGAGGTGCTCAACTCCTATCCCAAGGAGCTCACGGTCCTAGCCATGTGACGAACGGGGCCGCACCGGAGACGCTCCGATGCGGCCCTTGTCGGGCTAGTCCACGGGACACATGGAGAGTGCGGGCTCGTCAGCGACCACGACGCAGTCGCGGTGGAGCTGAAGAATGGATGCGGGGCATCTTGGGTCGATGTTACCGTAGACCATGTCGTACACAGCCTGCGCCTTTGCCGCGCCGCTCGCCAGGATGAGAATCATGCGTGCGTCCATGATGGTCTGGATGCCCATCGAGAAGGCCTGACGCGGCACGTCCTCCTCCTTCTCGAAGAGACGGGAGTTGGCCTGAATGGTGCTCTCGGTGAGGTCCACGCAGTGCGTGCCCTTGGCAAAGTGATCGTCGGGCTCGTTGAAGCCGATGTGGCCATTGACGCCGATACCAAGGAGCTGCAGGTCGGGATAGCCAGCGGCAGCAACCATCGCGTCATAGCCCGCACACATCGCCTCGGCGTCCACGGCAGTGCCGTCGGGCACGTGGGTATTCTCGAGCTTGATGTTGATGTGATCGAAGAAGTTGTCGCGCATGAAGTAGTGGTAGCTCTGCGGGTTGTCGTCGGAGAGGCCGCGATACTCGTCGAGGTTGAACGAAGAGACGCTGGCAAAGTCCAGGTCGCCCTTCTCGTACCACTTGATGAGCTGCTTGTAGGTGCCCTGCGGCGTGGAGCCCGTAGCCAGGCCAAGGACCGTGGTGGGTTTGAGAATGACCTGTGCGGAAACGATGTTCGCGGCCTTGCGGCTCATGTCGTCGTAGTCTGTGGTGCGAACGATTCTCATGGTTTTCCTCCCTTGTTTGTCCGGGCTCCTCGCCCGACACTCCTACGCTGCTGCACGCGTGCCGCAGCCGAACCTCCTAACCCAGCTTCTTTGCCAGGTCATCCAGAGCATGAAAGCGATGCGATATCTTGTTCTTCTCGTCTAGCGTGAGTTCCGCCATGGTCTTGCCCGGAGTGTCATCGGGAAGGAACAGCGGGTCATAGCCAAACCCGCTGTCACCGCGACGCTCGAAGCCGATGCTTCCCTCGCAGTCACCGTTGCCACAGAGCACTTCCTCGCCATCGTCATCGCGACCCACGAAGACCACGCTCGAGTGGAAGCGTGCGGTGCGGTCCGTCTCGGACACGCCCTCCATGGCCCTCACGAGCTTGTCGTTGTTGGCATCGTCGTTGCCGTGCTCGCCGGCCCAGCGCGCCGAGAAGACCCCAGGCGCACCCTCGAGCGCGTCCACGCAAAGACCCGAGTCATCCGCAACCGCCATCCGCAGCCCCGTCTCGTCGAGCGCCGCACGTGCCTTGATGAGCGCATTCTCGGTGAAGGTATCGCCGTCTTCCACGGGGTCGGGAAAGTCTCCCAGCTCGCCGAGAGCAACGAAGCGCACGTCAGACATCACAGGAGAGAGAATTGCCTCTATCTCGATGACCTTGTGCGCATTACCCGTCGCAACGACAACCGTACTCTCGGGATCAAGCGTAGACATGTCCACCACTGCCATGCATCCCTCCGATTCTAGCCACGAAAGCCCGTGACCTGGTTCTGGATCTCTACAAGGCGTGCGATGCCGGCCTGTCCCATGTCGAGCAGGTCGTTGAGCTGCTCGCGGTCGAGAAGGGCGCGCTCGCCCGTACCTTGCACCTCCACGATGCCTCCCGTGTCGGTTCCCACGAGGTTCATGTCCACGTCTGCATGGGAGTCCTCGGGGTAGTCGAGATCGAGCAGAAGCTCGCCACCCACGACACCCATCGAGATGGCTGCCACCTGTCCCGTGAGCGGAAGGCGGTTGAGCTTGTTGGCCTCAACGCGGGCCATGAGAGCATCATGAAGCGCCACCCATGCACCTGTGATGGACGCGGTGCGCGTGCCACCGTCCGCCTGAATCACGTCGCAGTCAATGGTGACCGTGAGATCATCGATCTTGTCGAGGCGCGTGACGGCACGCATGCTTCGGCCGATGAGGCGCTCGATCTCCATCGACCGGCCCTTGCGGCCCTTGTATTCGCGCGGCGTACGGCGGCTGCCCGAGGCGGGAAGCATCGCGTACTCCGCAGTGACCCAACCGACATGGGTACCCTTGCGCCAGTTGGGCACACCCTCCTCGATCGTCGCCGAGCAGAGTACACGCGTGTCACCAAACTCGGCAAGACACGACCCGCTCGCGTTCTTCATCACGTGAGACGTGAGCTTGATGGGACGCATCTCGTTTGCCGCACGGTCATACGAACGCATGCCGTCTCCAATCGCTAGTGCCTACAAGGGTACCACGCCACGCTAAAAATGGCCATCTACCTGCTGTGATATAACAGTGCCCGACACAACGGCCAGCTTCGATGCTCCGCTGCGCCGATCCCTTACCATAGCGAATGATAGACACCTGCAGAAAAATGGGCCGAATGTACGACCGTCGCTCGCTGAACCCTCACATGAACCATAGCTTCCTGCCGTTTTGTCCTCGAAAAGGCCGGCTGCAGCCATGCCCGCCAAAGCCGACGTCCATTCGGCCCATTTTTCTGCAGGTTGTCTCGCTAAGACATGAAAAAGGGGTCTGGCATTGCCAGACCCCCGCGCTTCTTATGGTGGGCGATGACGGATTCGAACCGCCGGCCTTGTGCGTGTAAAGCACCTGCGCTAGCCACTGCGCCAATCGCCCGTCCTTGGCGAGTTTATCACAGGTGCGGGATATACTTAGCCGCATGAACACCACACTCAAATCCCTCGTCAAGCTTCTTGACGAGAAGGGCCTCGTAGCGGCCACGCGCAATATCAGCACTCAGAGCGCCGAGACACTCGTTTCGGGTGTGGACTGCGACTCTCGCGTTCCGTGTGCGGGTCACATCTTCGTCTGCAAGGGACAGGCGTTCAAGCCCCAGTACCTTTCCGTCGCGCTTGGAAAGGGTGCCATCGCCTACCTGTGCGACGTGGAGCACGCCGATGAGCTCGAGTCTGCCGCGCCAGGCGTACCTGCAATCGTGAGTTCTGATCTGCGGCCCGCCATGGCCTACGCCGCCGCCGAGGCCTTCGACCGGCCCGACCATGACGTCGAGGTTGTCGGCATCACGGGCACCAAGGGCAAGTCGACCGTGGCCTACATGCTTCGCGCCATTCTCGACGGCGAGGAGCCTTACGAACACACGGGAGTGCTCGGCAGCATCGAGACCTTTGACGGCATCGAGCGCGGAGAGAGCCATAACACCACGCCCGAGGCGCCTGACCTCTGGCGCCATCTCGCCAACGCACGAGACTCTGGCCTTGAATACATGACCATGGAAGTGGCGAGCCAAGGCCTGAAGTACGACCGCGTGCTCGGCCTTGACCTGGGTATCGCGTGCTTTCTCAACATCGGACGCGACCACATCTCGCCCGTCGAGCACCCCGACTTTGAAGACTACTTCCAAAGCAAGCTCAAGATCTTCGACATGGCTAAGGTGGCTGTCGTCAACCTCGACACCGACCTTCTTGACCAGGTCATGGAACGTGCCGAGAGGTGCGAACGAGTAGTAACCTTTTCCGCCACCCGCCACGATGCCGACGTTTGGGCCAGCCGCGTGGAGTCGCTCTACGGGCTGGTGCAGTTCACGGCGCACACGCCCACCTGGACGGGACACGTGATCCTCGCCATGCCCGGACTCTTCAACGTTGACAACGCGCTCGCGGCCATCGCCATCGCCGACGTGCTCGGCCTCAAGCAGGAAGACATCGTCATGCCCCTCTGCCAGGCCAAGGTGCCCGGCCGAATGGAGCTGCTCGCCACGCCTGACCGCAAAGTCACCGCGCTGGTTGACTACGCCCATAACAAGCTGTCGTACCAGCGCTTCTTTCCCTCTGTGAAAGAGGAGTTCCCCGGCTTTAGAATCGTGGCGGTCTTTGGCGCGCCTGGCGGCAAGGCGTATGAGCGTCGCGTCGAGTTGCCGCAGGAGGCCGCCAAGTGGGCCGACTACCTCATCTTCACCGAGGAGGATCCCGCAAACGACTCCGTCGAGGAAATCTGCCAACAGATGGCCGACGCCACCCCCGACAAAACGCCGCATGAGGTGATCGTCGACCGCGAGCAGGCCATTCGTCGCGCCGTGGAGATTGGCTACGGCTACAAGGAGAACGCGATTCTATGCCTTCTGGCCAAGGGCGACGAGATGCGCCAGCACGAGGGAAACGAGTTCGTGCCATGTCGCACGGACGGGGACATCTTCCAAGAGGCGATACGCGAGCACGGCGTAAGGCTTGGCTGAACGCCGAGATACCAAGCTGGTCTGAAAGAGCCCGAATGCTGCATCTTTCTGGCTTGGCGCGCAGAAAAGGGGCCGAGACTCACGTCTCGACCCCTCCGAGTCGGTTCTGTATGGCAGGAAGCTAGAAGTCGATGGCCTCGTCGTAGTAGCAGGCCTTGAGGATCTTCTCCATCTCCTCCTGGGAGACCGAGCGCGGGTTGGCGCCGGTGCAGGCATCGAGGAGCGCGTTCGCGGCGACGGTCGGGAGCTTCTCGAGGAACTCCTTCTCATCAATGATGGAGCTGTCGGCCTTGATGCCGCCCTGGCCGTAGTACTTGATGCCCTGCGGGATGTTCAGCTTGTCGTTCATGTCGCGAATGAACTGGACGGTATTGTCGACAAGCTGCTCGTCGGTCTCGCCGGGAAGGTGCAGGATCTCACGCGCCACGTAGGCGTAGCGCTCGGCCGCACGGGAGTCCTTGGAGTTGAACTTGATGACGCGGCCGAGGTACATGGCGTTGGCGCAGCCGTGGATGATGTGACCGCCAGAGAACGCGGCACCGGTCTTGTGGGCCATGGAGTGCACGATGCCGAGAAGGCCCGACGAGAAGGCGATGCCGGCGATGCACTGCGCTTCGTGCATGTGCTGACGAGCGATCTTGTCGCCCGTGTAGGAAAGGGGAAGCCACTCGGTGATCTCACGGATGCCATGCAGGGCGTTGGCATCGGTAAACATGGATGCCGCGACGGAGACGTAGGCCTCGTAGCAATGGGTCAGCGCATCCATGCCGGTGTGCGCGCAGAGCTTGGCAGGCATGGAGTAGGTGAGCTCAGGGTCGACGATGGCGACGTCGGGCGTAATCTCGAAGTCGGCAATCGGGAACTTGATGCCCTTCTCGTAGTCGGTGATGATCGAGAAGGCCGTGACCTCGGTCGCGGTACCCGAGGTGGAGGAGATGGCACAGAAGTGAGCCTTCTTGCGCAGCTCGGGCAGACCGAAGACCTTGCACATATCCTCGAAGGTGCACTCGGGGTACTCGTACTTGATCCACATGGCCTTGGCGGCGTCGATGGGCGAGCCACCGCCGACGGCGACGATCCAGTCAGGACCGAACTCGCTCATGAACTGAGCGCCCTTCATGACGGTCTCGACGGAGGGATCGGACTCCACGCCCTCGTAGAGCTTGACTTCCATGCCGGCAGACTCGAGGTCGGCCTGAATGTCCTGGAGGAAGCCGCCGCGGCGCATGGAGCTACCGCCGGAAACGATGACGGCCTTGGAGCCCTTGAGGTTCTTCACCTCGTGGCGAGCACCCTCGCCAAAGTACAGGTCACGCGGGTTGGTAAAACGTCCCATAATTACTCTCCTTCTCGTTGGCCACCACCGATGGCGGCATTGTCAGGGGGAGGAATGTCCCCCTCGTGAGACCAAGGTGGGGGGTGACAAGAGCGTTTCTGCGAGAACGGGGGGTCCTGGCGCTCTTGCCCTCCCCATATCCAGTTCGTTACGATAGCAGAAGCATATTGGACATATTTCACTAATCGCATTAGCTAATCGCGGCCAGCTTGACGCCCCTTTTGCCCCCTGTCGTTTAGGGGCACTGGTCTGAGAAATCACGCCGGATTGGCTCGGGTCGCGAGAGGGTACGCGTTGCTTTTCTGGGCTTTAGGCCACTTGATGGCGTGATTGGTGGGCTGCGCGTAAGCTACCATAGGCACGAGAGAGGAGGGCGCATGGCATTCGACCCCAAGCGAGAGGACTACCAGCGACTGGCGCTGCGCTTTGCGCACACGCTCGACGCCGGTGACCCTGCGTCTGCCACACACTCCTTCACCAGCTTTGGCCGTCGTTTCGCGCAGGATCGCGACTCCCTGCCGCAGTCCGATTCCGACCGCGCCTTCCATCTCGTCGTACAGGCCACCGACCTCCTCGACTACCAGCTGCCCTTCGCATCCGAAGATTCTGCCGCGATGCTCCTTTCTCGAGGGCGAGAGTGCCTCGAGGAGGCACTCAGCCTCGATCCCAACTGCCACGATGCGCGGCGCATGCTCTTCTCCCCCACCGAGGCTGCGTTCGATGCACGTCATCAGTTTCTGCATGAGCACGAGGATGAGGTCGGTGCAGCCTGCTCGGCTGCCGCAAAGACGGCCGCCGAGGACGCCGAGCCCGAGCGCGCCAAGCTTGCGGCCGATATTGCCATGCGTCCTTACCTGCGGTGGATTGCCTCCATGGCCGAAGTCTCCCTTGTCTGTGGCCGCAACCGCGAAACCATCAGCCTCTGCGAGAGGCTCTTCTCGCTCGACCCTCACGACGCCGCGGACGCACGCTTCACCCTTGCGCTGGCCTATGCAAAGCTCGAGGACGACCAGGGTCTTGATGCTCTCGTGACTCGCTATTCTCAGCTCTCGCCCTACCGCACGCCCGATGACGGGTGGGTGCTTCTCTCCCAGCTTTCTCTTGCCCACAAGCGAAACGACCTCAACGCAGCGCGGCAGATTCTGGGACGCCTCATAAAGATCTACCCCAACTGCGAGTACGTCCTTGTTCGCCAGAGCGAGCTGCCCGACGGTGCCTTCGCGCGCATCCTCGTGACGCCCTACAGCGAGGACGAGATGATTCTGGCCGTATCGGAGGCCACCGTCATTCTCCAGGAGGGCAACGACATGACGGGCCGTGGTGTGCTGGGCGCCTGGCTGGCCCGTGAGGTCACGGCGCTCAACCCCGAAGCCGCCGAGGCCGCGATGAGGGACATGCGGGATGCAAGGGAGGGCGGCTTCTGATGGACGCCCGCGAGGAGCTCGTTCAGAGGTGCGCCATTCGCAGGCGCGAGAAAATCGGTACGCTCTCGGATGAGGGATTTGCAGAGCTCGTGCTTGCCGTACGCAACGACCCGACGGCGTTTGTCGACACCCCTTCCGAGGAGGCGCTCGTGGCTCTTGCCACGGCGCTCGCCACATACGAGCAGAGCCTCGACAATGACGACCTGCTCGATGACGATGAATACACTGCCACGCGCAAGCGCAGGCTGAGCGCCCTCGCAGACGCCTGCGATCGAGCGACATCCGTCGATTCCGGATGCGTGGACGCGCGACTCGTTTCGATCCTAGCCCACGACCTCGGACCCGATGATCTTCTTGCCCAGCTGCTCGAGCTAAGGGAGAAGGTGGATGCGCCCATCGTAGATGGCGACGCCTGGAGTGACGTGTTCTCGAGACCGAGCCTTCGACTTGATGCCGCCATCGTGCGCACCTGCCTCGATGGCTCTCGGTTTAAGATGACGCTCGACCGCGCGGAGAAGCTCATGGGCTCCGCACCGTCTGATGCGCTCGGGGCCCGCTACACCGCCGCCCTCGCGTATGCACGCCTGGAAGACGAGGCGGGCTTCGACGCGCTCGACGCACGCTTCGGACACAGGGGCAACACCTGGTCCAACCTTGCGCGTGCCGTCCTGCTCTATAAGCTCGGCCGCATGTCCGCTGCGCGACGGGCTCTGCGAGGCTACTGCGAGCTCTGCGCAGGAGCTGCGTACGCCCTGCTCAAACCTGAGTTCGTAGAGATCTACCTTCCCGATCGACCCACGGCCGCACCATCGAGCTTCGAGGAGGCCGTGCTGGCCGTCCACGAGTCCGAGCCGATCATCGCCGACGTGCCCGACTTCATCGCATGGGCGCAGTCGCAGCCGTGGCTCGAACAATCCGCCTCGCAGTTTGCCGATAAGAACGATTTCGACTGGTAGACGGGGCACCAGAGCTTGCGACACTGACACCAGGCTGCTTTGGTCTCCTAGGCCAGATTGCCGAGGGCCTTGCGCACCTGGCTCGCAATCGCGTCCGCGGACAGGCCGGCGCGGGTAATGAGGTTCTCGGGGTCATCGGCCTCAAAGTCGGAGTATGGCGCGGCAAGATGCAGGACGCGGGGACGGATGCGACGCGATGCGAGGCGCTCGGAGATGGCGCTGCCAAGACCGCCGGCGAGATAGTGCTCCTCGACGGTGACGACGAGGGTCTCTGGACCAATTTGGTCGATCGACGCCTCGTCAAGCGGCTCGATGGTGGCCATCTCGATGAGCTGGCAGGCAATACCCTCCCCATCGAGAACGCGCGTGGCGTGCATGGCGTTGAGCGTCACCCCGCCCGCGCAGACGAGAACCACGTCGGGGTCAGTGGCGGTCATAAGGACGCGAGCGCCGTCAAGCCCCGCGTCGCAGCCATCATCGTGCACGATGGAGCCGGCGGGAAGGCTTGGCATGCGCACATAGGCGGGCCGCGGCCGGGCGATAAGCTCTCGCAGGCAGCACCAGAACTCCGCGTTGTCTGAAGGACAGGCAACCGTCACCCCCTGCACCGTACGCATGAGTGCGACATCGTTGAGAGACAGGTGCGTCGATCCGAGAATGCCCGAGCCATAGCCCCCCGCAATGCCGACGAGAACCACGGGTGCGCCCATCGAGCCCAGACAAACGCGAATCTGGTCGAAGCAGCGCGAGGTGATGAAACTCGCATATGCGGGGGCCACCACGGCGTAGCCTTCGTTAGCCAGAGCCGCCGCAATGGTGACCTGGCTCTGCTCGGCAATTCCGCATTGAACGATGCCCTTGGGAAGGAGCTCCCTCATGCGATCGAGAGAAAGACGCCTGCCATAGTCGGAGACCACGCAGGTGAGAAGTGGGCTCGACTGCGCGGCCTCGCCCATCGCAAGCCCGAACACCTCCCTGGGATCAAGATTGCAGAGGCGGCCGGCACGCTCGGGGTCACAATAGTAGTTAGCCACGCTCGATCGCCTCTCGCTCTACCGTGAGCTCCGCCGTGACCAGCGAGCGCTGCTCGTCGTCCAGAAGGATGTCGTGCCACTCAACGCGATTTTCACCTGCGGCGACACCCTTGCTTTTGACGGTACGCGCGAGGATGGCGCGCGGCCTTGTCCCCACGCGCGCAAGGGCCCCGCGAAGGGCGATCACATCGTGGCCGTCAACCGTCTCGGTATCGAAGCCGAACGAGGCGAAGGTCTCATTCAGAGATCCCGCGTCGAGCACCTCGGAGGTCAAAGCATCAAGCTGCAGACCGTTTACGTCGACGACGGCAACGAGGTTTGCGAGCTTGTTATGGCCGGCAAAGGCCACGGCCTCCCATACGGAGCCCTCGTTGCACTCCCCGTCCCCCATGAGACAGAAGACGCGCCCACCCAGCCCAGCGCGAACCTTTGCCAAGGCGATTCCGCACGAGTAGGCAAGCCCCATGCCAAGGCTTCCGCTGGTCATCTCGACACCGCGAGCCATATCGCGTCGCGGCTCCTTGAAGAGGGTCGCGCCAGGGCCGAAGAGCCCCCTCTCGAAGTCGTCGTCTGTGACGAGCCCAGCCTGGCGCAGCGCCGGATAGAGCGCGAGCGCGGCATGGCCCTTGGAGAGCACGAAGCGATCACGGTCTGACGAGTCACCGCAGTCGGCAGCGTGATGCATCACGTCGTTGTACAGCACAGCCAGGATGTCTGCGCACGAGAGGCTTCCACCCAAGTGATAGGGATGGCTGACGTCGTCGAGAGCCCAACCTACCACGCTCTCGCGAATCTCGTGGGCGAAAAGCTGGAGCTCCGTTCGAGAGTGCTGCCGCGCACAATCCGTATACGCATGCGACGAGCGCGACTTCCTGTCTGGCGCCCCTTCGTTTTGGCGAAATTCCGTGAGAACTGGCTGGCCCTCCTTCATCCACGAGACGCTCCACTCCACCGGCACGCCCGACTCGAAGCAGATCAGCTGCTCAAGAGCAAGAAGGGGGTCGCCGACGGAACACCCGAGACAGTCGGCATGCGCGTCATCGGCCGCCACCGCGAAGTAGCGGACGCGCGAGCTCATGATCCTGCTCCCCGAACACCTCTCCACGGCGTCGAACGCAGACTCGTTCGTGTAGTCGGCGTCCTCGATGCCGGGGCAACCACCCATGTTGAGCCAGCCCTCATGACACAGGGTGGACTGCGAGCCGATGATACGGACGCGCTTGAGGAACAGGACGTCATCCCCCTCGTGAACCTTGAGCTCACGCGCAACTTCGGCGGGGGCAGCCATGACACGCTGTTCGATGACGCGCGTCACAAACTCCCTGTCCTGCGCCTTTAGGGATGCAGCAAACGAGAGCTTGCGGCTATCCGACGGACGGACGAGGTCTCTCTCGACGACGAAGGTTCCCTTGCCGTGTCTCTGGACGAGAAGTCCGTCGGTGGCAAGGCTGGCAATGGCACGCCGCACCGTGCCTCTCGCCACGCCATAGCGCTGCATGAGCTCATGCTCGGACGGAATGCGTGCACCTGGGTGCCACTCGTTCGAATCGATCTTCGCGCGAATCCGCGAGACGAGCTGCTCATAGAGGCGCCGGTCAGAGCCCCTGTCGATAGGACCGCCGCACGTCACCCTGGCGTCGATTCTAGGCCAAGAGCTTGTATCCGATGAGATGGTAGGCACTGCGACTGCCAATCTGTATACTACTTGTTCGCTACTAATGCTAGACAAGTAGTATACAAGCAATAGCTGATCGAGCGCCGCAAGAGCGGACTGCTCACGATTGCACCATGCAGCACGAGCCCGTCCGCCCTCCAGTCTCTATGGAGATGGGAGGGCGGACGGGCTCGTATCTTTGCTATACTACGCTACGCGTCCCCATCGTCTAGCGGTTAGGACATCGCCCTTTCAAGGCGACGACACGAGTTCGAGTCTCGTTGGGGGCACCATCACACGTTCGCGCCATTGGCTCCAGGATGCCTTGGTGCAAGCCATCAGCGGCGCAAGCCTGTACCGCACCTTGACGGGGTAACAAGAAGGGGGACGCCGAGACGTCCCCCAACCCAATTGGACGGCAGTCTCCTGCCGAGGAACAACTAGCTGATATAGCGCTTGAAGGCCTCGACCATGCCCTCACCCGTGGTCTGGGAAAGAACGTCGGCCACCGCAGCCCCGTCCATGAACATGCCCATCATGGCCTGGAGCACGGCCACCTGGTCCTCATCATGAGCGACGAGACCGAGATTGACGATGAGCTGCGTCTGCACGGGATGGTCCACCATGTCGGCCATGGCAGCAAACGGAACCGGCGCCTTCGTCTTGACGATCGCGATGTATGGCTTTGCGATGTTCTCTGGCTCCACGTGCGGGATTGCGACAGAAATCTTCTCAAACTCGAGGCCCGTGGGGTAGCTGGACTCGCGCTTGACGATGGCGTCGTACCAGGAGTCGTTGAGATAGCCCTGCGGCGCGAGCCTCTCGCCGAGCTTCTTGAAGAAGTCACGGTAATCGTCTGCCTCGAAGTCAAAGAAGACGAGCTCAGGCTTGAGCAGAGACGTATCGACCTGTGCCATGTTTTCCCCTCTCTATGCGAGCGGCTTGGCGCCGTTCGCAAAAACCTTGATGACAGATGTAAAGTCCCCAAGCAGGCGCTCATAGGCCACGGTGGTCATATCGTGCCAGTACACCACCGCGTCGGAAGACCTAGCCTCTCTGTCCTCCACCATGGCGCGCACGGCCTCACCAGCAAACTTGACGCCATACGTGTAGTAGTTGATCTTACGAATGCCAGCGTCGATGGCCTTGTGGTAGTCGCTATCCGAGACGCCTGAACCGCCATGCATGACGAGCGGGGTGTTCGCACGGCTGCGAATCTGCGAGAGAACATCAAAGTTGAGGTGCGGCTCACCCTTGTAGATGCCGTGCACGGTTCCAAACGAGCAGGCCAGGATATCGAGACCCGTCTCGTTGATGAAGTCTCGCGCCTGGTCGGGATTGGTATAGGTGGCACCAGACTCCTCGGCCGTACCGCCCTCGTCGCGTGCCCCGGCCTCGCGAGAGCCCATCGAGCCGAGCTCGCACTCGAGACCCGCGTCAAAGCTCGCACACATGTCCGCAGCTCGCTGCGAGTTGGCAACGTTCTCCTCATACGGAAGGTACGACCCATCAAACATGGCTCCGGTAAAGCCAATCTCGAGAGCGCGCCGCATGTATGAAAGGTGCTCACAGTGATCGAGGTGGACGCAGACCATGGCGCTCGAACGCTCCGCGAGCGTCACCAGCGTAGGTCCCATATAGTCGAGTGGGGCAAATGGGTCGTGACCCTCGGCGTGAGAGAGAATCACGGGATAGCCGGTCTGCTCGGCAGCGTCGAGCGCGGCACGGGCGGCCTCAAGGCTCGGCGTGTTGAACGATGCGATCGCCATGTTGTTCTGCTCGGCGATGGCGCAGATGTCACGAAGGTTGACAAGCATGTCTACTCCTCTTGAAAGTTTTAGCTCTACTCGACCTTGGCGGAAGCGGCGGCCGCTTCCTCAGCATCCTGCTCGTTAAGAGTGTGCTGGCCGTAACGGTGAAATACCGAGACAGCCTCTGCCACCTGAGCCTCGGTCATTTTCGCCATGGGTAGGCCGGTTGAGAGGGCAACGCTCACGGTCTTGGCGGCCTCCTCGAGGTACACGCAGGAGAAGAGTGCCTGGCGCAGGTCGCGCCCCACGGCAATGACGCCGTGATGCTTGAGAACGACCGCCAGCTGATTGCCGATGGATTCTACGGCATGCACGCCCATGGAAAGGGAGCCGGGATCGCCATAGGCGGCAACGTGACAGGGCCCCTCGACTGCATTGGCCATCGTCGAGAGGTTACAGGGAATCTCGTCCATCACGAGTCCGAGGCCGGTGGCATATGGCTGATGCGTATGGATGACGGCGTTTACCTTGGGCATCTTCTTGAGGATGTAGAGAAGCGCCTGCGTGTCCACTGACGCCTTACGCGTACCCTCTACGATGTTGCCGTCTAGGTCGACTACCAGCACGTCATTGGCAACCATGTCATCGTATATCATGCCCGAAGGCGTAACGAGCACGAGGCCGTCCTTCATGCGTGCGCTCACGTTGCCGCCAGACAGGGCGACAAGCCCATAGCGGTCAAGCTTTAGCGCAGCATCGAGAACCTCTTGCTTTTCCTTCTCGTACATGTGATTTCTCACTACTCCTCTTCGTGCGTGATCGTTGCACTTCTGTCCTCATGAGGCGTGACAGGCTCAGTTCCGACATCCATCTCATTTCCGCCGTCTCTCTCTGTAGCAGAGTCGGTGGAATCGGAGAGCCAACCCTCCTCATGCGTCGAACGTTGACGGCGTCTTTTCTGCCTCTTCTCGGCTCTCTGTCGCTCCTCGATAGCCTTGATCTGATCCGCATGGTCGATGTACTCCTGGTTGACGTTGCGCGCGCGGGCCTTGATCGAATCGGGGTGCACCCTATATTCAAGGTTGCATAGGAAGTCAAAGAGTTCGCGGCTGTCGTTGAACATCTTGGTGGGCACCCAATAACGTCCCTTGGAGATGGAATGATCGTTGACGCGAACGTAGGTCTTGCCCGAGCTGGGAAAAGGTCTCACGAGAAAGGTCTTGAGCTCAGAGATGACGTAGGTATTCTCGCGACCATATCCCGAGAACGTGATGGTGTCAGCGTCCTCGTCGACGATGACCCTCTCGGGGTTCGAGAGCGAGACGAACGTATTCCACACCTGATAGAAGCACACGATTCCCACGACAACGGAAAGCTCGGGTCCGATGCCGACGTTTGCGACGGCCATCCAGATGCAGGCGACGAGAACGGCGGCGCAGAGCACACCGACGGCAGTGACCTCAATCTGGTAGAACGGCGGTTCGTACACGTAGGTCTTCTTCATTGCGCTCCTCATAGGACCGGGGCCCGCACGCTTGGTGCAAGGCCCCGGTGCGTTACGTTTGGTTGCAAATCATTGGACGAACGAACTTATGCCTCTGCATTCTCGGCCGCGTGAAGGTTGGCGGCCTCCTTGAGGATGCGCTTACGGTTCCAGATTGCCATGACGATGGCAAGGGCAGCAATGGCAAGCATGCCGATTCCGTTGGCAAAGGTGCCGACGCGGGTGATGAGCCACGTCAGCGGGTTGGCGCCGTCGCAGATCGAGGAGATGGCGGTTGCGCCAGACATGTCGAACTGGACGTTCTGGGCAGCGGTGGTAATGAGGGGGCTGAGGTCCGTCGCGATATAGAGGCCGATGGTCAGGACGATGATGCCGATGATGATTCCACGGAAGCCGTTGTTGTGAACGACCGGGGTGATGAGGACAAACATCCAGGGGATGACGGCCAGGTCGGCGAAGGGCAGGACCTTGTTTCCAGGAAGGATGACGGCCAGGAAGATGCAGAGCGGGACGAGAACGAACGAGATCGCAAGGGTGACCGGGTGGCCAACGCCAACGGCGGAGTCGAGGCCGATGTAGATTTTGCCTCGGTTGGCAAAGTGCTTCTCAACAAAGTTAGAGGCAGCGTCAGAGATGGGGAGCAGGCCCTCCATCAGCAGTGCGGCCATCTTCGGGATGAGAACCAGAACGGCGCCGAGAGAAACCGCGAGCGTGAGGACCTTGGTGATTGAGGTCGCAAAGCTAGCGGGATCCCAGTAGGCGAGGCAACCAATAACGAGACCGATCAAGGTACCAACGAGCATGGGCTCGCCAAAGACGCCGAACTTCTTCTGCAGCGTATCGGTGTTGATGTCGATGTCACGGAAGCCAGGGATCTTGTCGAAGATCCAGTTGAACAGCATGGCAATGGGGGCATAGGCAGCGGTGAAGCCGTGAGGCAGCGAGACGCCTGGCATGCTGAGAGACTCCTCAACCAGCGGGGCGGTGTAGTCGCCAAGAACCATGATGATGACCATGTTCAGGACGGCGGCAATAATTCCCCACATGAGGCTGTTGGTAACGATGGCGACGAGGGCGCCGGTGAATGCGAAGTGCCAGTAATCCCAGATGTCAACGTCAACGGTCTGAGTCGTGTTGGTGAGCAGCATGACGATGTTCACGGCAAGGCCCAGCGGGATGATGATGGCGCCGACAACCGAACCCATGGCAATGGCGGCGGCTGCAGGCCAGCCGACGTCTACAACCGTCAGCGATAGGCCGAAACGCTCGACCATCACCTGGACGGCAGGAGAGAGCGTCGTGCCAAGCAGTGAGTTGATGACAAGGTTCAGTCCGATGAAGCCGATGCCGACTGTGAGACCCGCGCGCAGCGACTTGCCGAAGCCGGCCCCAAAGCAGCAGCCAAGGATCGTAAGTACAATGGGCATCATGACCGAGACGCCTAGGCCAGAAATGAATGAGAAAAAGCCGAGAAAGGCATCCATTCCCTCTTCCTTTCTTTTGAATACGTATCAGGACTTTTGGTGTTTACGTCGTGCACCCCAGTGTGATAAGCAAGCACTCCGCGGTTAGTGCATGCCGCACGCTAGGAGAAGTACCGTGACGGGAAGTGCTATTCCTCTTCCATAAGCTTGAGAATCTGCTCGTTGGGAACCTCGACGCCTCGACCCATGAGATAGGGCACCCCGTTGATATAGGGGCAATGAAGCTCGGTCGGTGCGATGGACGTGGCAACGATAAAGTCGTAGTTGCGGGACTTCTCGGGGGCAGAGGCCAGAGGAACCTGGGTGATCTCGTACTTACCCTTATAGCCGTGCGTGTCGAGAAGCTCCTCGACCTTCTTCCGGGCAATGGTGGAGGTCACGATGCCCGAACCACAGGAGAGCAGGATGTGCTTGATCTTACCGGCCATGACAAACCTACCTTTCTCGCACGATCAACCGTGCGCCCAATTGGTGTAAGTACAGTCTACTCGCCGATTACGATGACACGCACCTTGCGCGTGCGCTCCCGCGTGCGGTCGTAGTCGACGAAGAAGATGCTCGCGAGTCCGTTCATCTGGAGGTCCCCGCCCTCGACCTCGAGGGTCACGCTGCCGCCGACGAGGGTGGAGCGCAGGTGGGCGTCGCCGTTCCAGAGGGCGCGGCGGTCACCGCCGGGCAGGTAGGACGCGGCGTCTGGCCACGCCTCGACCTCCTCGAAGTGGCGCTCGCCGGGGTAGTTGTAGGTGGCCCAGTCGCGCTGCTCGGGGAAGACCCTCTGGAGGCCGTTGCTGAGGTCGGCCTGGAGGAAGGTGTCGCCGTTCGGCTTGCGGTCGTGGTCGAACTCCTCGGTGAAGACCGCGCACGTGGTGTGCTGGGAGATGACCGCGACGATGCCCTCGCCGACCCCGCTCTCGCGGACGACGTCTCGGACCTGCTGGGTGATGTCGAGGTAGGTGGGCTTCCCCTCGAGGGTGTCGACGACGACGCGCCCCTTGTGCACGGTCATGGCCTAGGCCTCCCTGGCGATGTCGGTGCGGGCGCGGTCGAGCGCCGCGAACATCTCGTCGAGGACCGCGAGCGGGTCGGCGGCGGCGACGATTCCGGAGGTGCCGCCGGTGGCGTCCCCGCCGTAGACGATGGCGTCGTAGACGTCCCGGCCGGTGGAGATCCCGGCCGCCTGGAGGACCATCGTCTGTGGCGAGACGGACTTGACCGCCTCGGTGCTCGCGCGGACGTAGTCCGCGCCCGCGACCCTGCCGGTGCCGATGAGGCTGGTCAGCTCGCAGGTCATGATGTCGGGGTGCAGCTCGGCGATGGCGCGGGCCTCCTCGACCGAGTCGGCGCAGACGCAGGTGAGGATGCCGACCTCGCTCGCCCGGGCGATCGTCCTGGCCAGCTCGCCCACCGTCATGGGGTTCTCGGCGTGGTTGAGGAACGTGGCCCTGACGCCGGCCGCGGCGAGCGCCTCGGGGAGGACGTGCCCCATCCCGCGGCCCGGGCGCAGGCTCTCCATGGTCTGGGCGCAGGGAATGAGGTGCGGGCAGTTCCCGACGATCCAGGGGAGGTCGACGAGCTGGGCGGTGAACAGCGACTGGAGGCCGTACCTCTCGCAGAGCTCGTCGGTCTTCGCCGCGAGCCTACGGAGGTCCTCGCCGTACAGGTACGACTTGGGATTGACGACGAAGAACGGCCGCCTGAGAACTATCTTCTCCATTTTGTCTTTCTCCCTCAAAGTTGTCTGTAAGCACATATACAACCATATGTTGTCACTGTGAATAAGATAGCACTTGTTCACTGAATAATGAACAACTTTGTGAAGAGGTGGGGAAATAGACGGTATGTTATGAGGGCTGAACGGCAGTACCCACCACTTCTTGGCCCGCTTTGAGCCATGTGAAGCTCCACTCGATGGGCGTCTCGTCATCCAGGCGGATCACCTGCTCAAGCAGCAGCACGGGCGACGACTCCTCGCAGCCGAGGTAGTCACCGTGCTCCTTTCCCGCCACGCGAGCCACATAACGCATGCGTGCCGACTTGATCTTTCGTCCAGCGCAGTGCTCCACGGCATCGAAGGCGGGCTCTTTGGTGAAGTCGACGTCGAAGAGTCCCGGGCACTCGCGCAGGCTGTTCCAGCCCTCCTGGCACATGATGGGCTCGCCATCGACGGTACGAACGCGCCTGAGGTACATGACCTGATCCCCGGGGCGCAACTCGAGCATCGAAACCACTTCGGGAGGAGCCGCCAGGCGCTGCTTGACAAGCACGTGCGTGACAAAGTCCTTGCCCTGCTCGTGGAGAGACGCGGCGAACGATATCGGGCGCTCGCCGGCGGGGTGTGAGATGCCCGCCTCTGCCACAAAGGTGCCAGATCCACGCACCTGAGTGAGTAGGCCCTCTTCTACCAGCGATTTTATGGCACGCCTAACGGTACCGCGGCTGAGGTCGAAGGAGTCCATGAGTTCGTGCTCAGAGGGAATGCGTCGCCCAGGCGTCCACTCGCGGGAGTAAACCTTCTCACGGAGGATGTCGGAGAGCTGGACGTGCAGCGGTATGGACTCGGTCCGAGCGAAGGAGCTGGTAGACGGTTTTACAATGCTGCTTCGAGAAACCGTGGGCGTCGTGCCGTAGGTATCGATGAGATCAAGTCCCGAGAAAACGTCTGACATTATGACAGCTCCAGTGAGGTATGGGGCGACGTGCCCCCGCGGACGAGCGTACAGACCTGTTGTATACCAGTTGTACTAGACAACTGGTTTTTATTTTGTCAATTGCAGGGTACCATCAAAAAAATGTCAAGGAGACGCATGGTGGGGGCGGTGGGACTCGAACCCACAATCCTTTCGGTCGCGGATTTTAAGTCCGCTGCGTATGCCAATTCCGCCACGCCCCCATGTACCAATCCTATGTCAGCGAACGCAGCACCGGCTTCCAGACCACCGGAGAAGGCTGCCCCTGGAGGGTAAGCGCCGTCGTGATGGAGAGCCCAAAGAGCAGGTCGCTCTCGCTTACGATCAAACGAGAGAAGCCCGTCTGCGTCATGAGTTCTGACACGGCAATCGTACCACCGAGAATAACGGGTGCTCGCTTCTCCTGGAGGCCCGGAAGAGCGGCGCGCGCCTCCACCGTGAGGGACGCGAGACGACCCTCGAGGCCGACGACGTCATCCGCAGAGAGCGTGGCCAGGTGAACATGACTTGCATCGTAGGGTACCAGCTCGTCTCTGATGGCAACGAGGCTCGTCGCCGTACCACCTGTGACCACGAGTGCGGCAGGGGCTCCCTCGCCATCACAGCGCAGCCCGCCCTCCTCGATGGCGGGCGAGAAGAGCCGCGCCGCGAATGCGTGGGCCTCGGCGAGGTCGGCTTTCGACGGCGGATTCGTCCTTGAAAGGAAGAGCTCGGTAAGGCGCCTGCATCCCACGTTGGTGGACCGAACGAAGGTGAGGTCGAGAATGCCACCGCCGAGCGTCCCACAGGCGAGCTCGGTCGAACCACCGCCATTGTCGGCCACGAGGATGCGCTGGCCCGGAAAATCCTGCGCCACGCCAAGAAAGGTGAGCGCACCCTCGATCTCGCCAGGGATGACGAGCGGCTCGAGACCGAGGGAAGCGAGCGCCTGCCCCAAATCGGGCGAGTTCGATGCGTCACGGGCGGCGCTCGTGAGCGTGCATGCCACGACTTCCGCCCCGGCCTCGCGGGCGGACTCCACGTAAGCACCCGCACATGCAAAGACGCGCTCCATCGCCGCCTGGGCCAAGCGCCCGGTCTCGGCAACGCCCTCGCCGAGATCGCAGATGGTGGAGTTCTTTGCGAGACGCATGACGCGCGCACCCTCGACGTCGGCGACGGCGAGGCGGGCGGTGACGGTTCCGATGTCTATGACGGCGACGCGCCTCATGCGGACCCCTCCTGATAGGCGAAGATGAAGTCGAGCACGGTGATGTACCACGGGTCGGAGTTGGTGGACGTGTCATTTGATGACGAGCTGCTGTCAAGGCCATCGACCTTGACGCCCGTCTCGCCCTGCGTGACATAGCCGCGCTTGCGCGCCTCGTCCTCGATGCCATCGCGAGTCTGAAGGCGGGTGAGCTCGTCTTGGAGGTCAGAGTTCTCCTGATCGATGTCGCTATAGCTGTTCTGGAGAATGCTGTTGGTGCGCCACGCCGAGTAGTACGTACGCGCCGGCGCATAGAGCATGGCGACGATGACAAGGATGAGGCCGACCACGATGAGCGGGCGCTTGTGACTTTTCAGGCGTTCGCGACGCCGCTCACGGCGAGCGGTCGTATCGTCGGCTGCCTGCGTCGCGGTTGCGTGGGCGCGCTTTTCGTCCGCCTTCTTCGTGGCGGTGCTCGCAGCCTTCCTTGTGGGGTGGGTCGTGCTCATGCCAGCTTCGTTTCTTGGTCGTTTTGGCATCTTTGGCGCCTGCCACGCAGGATATCGCACTGACAGAAGTTATACCAGACGAACGGCCCCAAGGAGACCTTACGCGCGCTTCTCCTCACCCTTAGCATGCGTCCACAGCTCATTTTGCTCGATAGTGGAAAGTTCGCGCACATCGCGGCCCTGCTCGCGAGCGAGCTCCTCCACGCGCGCCCAGCGATGACGAAACTTGCGGTTGCTCGCAGAGAGCGCCTGCTCGGCATCTATCCCCTCGCGGCGGGCAACGTTGACGATGGCAAAGAGCATGTCGCCAAACTCAAGCTCGCGCTCTTTGGAGCCAGGGGCCTCTCTCTCGAACTCCTCGCGCTCCGATGCAACCTGCCTCCAGACGTCATCTACGCTCTCCCACTCAAAGCCCACCTTGGCAGCGCGTTTCGAGATCTTCTGACACTGCATGAGCGCGGGGAGGCTCTTGGGCACACTGTCGAGCAGGCCTTCGGGGCGCTTGCCCTCCTTGCCCTCGTCACGCTTCACGCCTTCCCAGATCGTCATGACCTCGTCGGAGTCCGATGCGGCGAGGTCGCCAAAGACGTGCGGATGACGGCGGACGAGCTTCTCGTTTATTCCTCGGACCACGTCGCAGATGTCGAAGGAGCCCTCGTCCGCGCCTATCTGCGCATGGAGGGCAATCTGTTCGAGCACGTCGCCAAGCTCTTCGGTGAGGTGGGCGTCATCACGCTGGTCGATGGCATCCACCGCCTCGTAGGTCTCCTCGACGAGGTCGCGCGCGATGGATTCATGCGTCTGCTCCATGTCCCACGGACAACCGTCAGGCTGACGCAGCCGCCACATGATGCGTACGAGCGTATCGAACTCGTCCTGACGTCCTGGCGCCTCCTTGCGGGAGCGAATCCGAGCATCCACGGTTGCGACCGGGTCGCAGATCCGTTCCGTCTCCCTTCCCCTGGCGTCGGTTACGACCGGCACAAGGCCGCTCCTCTCGCGCCGGGCAGGGTGGTCGGAACCAATGGCGGCGATGAGAGCGGCAGACACCATGGCCGCAGCCACCGGACCTGGATGTAGCACCTGGTCAGAGAGCATAACGGGACTTCGGGGAATGACATGGTAGCCATCGACGAAGACCATGCGCCTGTGATGGTCGCAGAGGTTCGCGAGCATGTCGCCCATCCACGCAAGACTGCGGCCGCAGGGACGCGGCTCGTCCTCGTCGGCACGCCAAAGCGGGGAGAGAACGTAGGCGGGAGTCTTGGGAAAAGCCTCGACAAGGGCATCGAGGTAGTCGGCGGCATCTCTGCGGATGCGTTTGGCCGACTTCTTGCGAGCCCAGTCGTTGGTGCCATAGGCCACGATGACGGCGGTGGGCGGGTGCTTGCGGAGCCGGTCCAGCCCCTCGAGCGTGGTGGCATCGAAGACATGACCCGCGACGGCCTGGTTGAGAAGGTCGAGACCAAGCGTCTGTGCGACGCGCACCGGATAGGCAAGCGACGGGCAGCCCACCACGAAGCCCTGAGCGATCGAGTCGCCAAGAACGAGAAGGTATCCGCGGCCGGGCGCAGGCTCGAGCGAACCACTGGCGGCAAGGTTGCCCACGGCGACCGACATGATGCACGGGAGGTAGATGCGGACCTCGACGAGCACGCGGGCGGGGTTTTCGAAAGTCACCTCGATGCGTCCGGTGGCGGCAGGCACGGTATAGGCGTTACCACCCACGACCACGAGGTCGATACCGTCGATCACGCCGTCGGCGGGATTACCGATGCTGCCCACGCCATCCATGACCGAACGGTAGAGAGGGTGGTCATGGTCAAGGGCGCGCACGACGCGGCAGTCGAAGGCGATGCGGTTGCCGTTGGTCATGAGATCGATGCACACGCCAGCCGTGGCCTCGGCGCGATGAGCGCGGCCCAGCCCCTGAAGCGTTTCGAGCTGAGACCTAGTAAAGCGCCTTGGCATGACAAGCCCGTCAGGGCAGCGAACAAGGTCTACTGCGCCACGGATGAAACCCTCGATGGGAGCGGTCGTCTCGGTGGTAGCCGCCGAGGTGGCCCTTGGCTCATGATCCATGCGGACGCTTGCCATTCTGCTGGCAATGCGGTCGGGAACGTGTGCCACTTAGCCTTCCATCTCCTCGGGATATCTGAAGCCCCAGTCATGACGCAGCTGGGTCATAAGGCTCATGACGTCGGCAGAGGTCTCCATCTGCGCAAGAGCGCTGGCATCGCCGGCGACGGCGGCCTCGAGGTCGGACATGACGTAGCCCAGGGCAAGCTCTCTCTGACCAGCGGTGACCTCCTCGACCTCGCCGCTCTCGGTCCAGACGATACGCGCGCTGTCAGCACGCGGGTACTCCATGATCTCGATGTAGGCCTTGTCGGCGCTTATCATGGCGCGCTTGGGCTGCTTGGAGTGCATGGTGAGCGTGATGGACACCATCTGGCCCTCAGCGTTGCGCATGAGGATGCCGTCCATCTCATCAACGCCGGTAGGCGCGGGGTTCATGAGCGAGACCATCTCGCCAGGACAGCTCTCGAGGAAGAGGCGAGCCAGTGTGATGGAGTAGACGCCGATGTCGAGGAGCGCTCCTCCCGCAAGATTGCGATTGAAGAAACGATTTCTCATGTCGTAGTCCTTGTAGGACCCAAAGTTCTCCTGAACGAGGTTGACGGGACCAAAGTCGCCCGCCTTGGCACGGCGCACGAGCTCCTTGTAGAGCGGCATGTGCAGGATCGTGCAGGCGTCCATGAGCACGACGCCGTGAGCGGCGGCGATCTCGCATGCCTCGTCGAGCTCGTCGGAGTTGAGCGTGATCGCCTTCTCGCAGAGCACGTGCTTGCCCGCCGCAAGAGCCTTGCGCAGGTAGGTGATGTGCGTGTTGTGCGGCGTGGTGAGATAGACGGCGTCGATGTCAGGGCTGGCGATGAGCTCGTCGATGGAGTCGTAGACCCTGCCCACACCATACTTCTCGGCAAAGGCGATGGCCTTGTCCTGCGTGCGATTTGCCACGCCATCGATGATGCGCCCCTCGAGCGCAAGCGCCTGCGCCATCTGGTTGGCGATGATGCCGCAGCCGATGACGCCCCAGCGAAGCCGCGGGGCAGTTCCCGTGATAGCTACCTCTGACATGCCGTCTCCCCTCATCGAGCGACCGATACGATACTGATACCCATTCTACGGTCGGGGCTCTCGGGGTCGGTGCTCGAAAAGTCGTTCGCACGCGACGTTATGCATGTCGCAACGCTACGTGGGGATGGTTTTCTCGTCGCGATTGTCACGCAGGGACGGCTTTCTCGCCGAAACGTCGCGTGCGCGCAAATCTCGCGTCGCGCGACGAACCCTCACGACTCGTCCTCGCCGCCAAGCTCCTCGAGTACGCCGAGAACGGCTGGCATGATCTGCTCGTCCTTCTTGTGGAAGGGATATGCGAGCTTGTGGGTCTTGGGATAGTTGAGCGCGCCACGCCCCTTGAGCTTGAGCGCCACCTGCCGCGGAACGTCCACTCCCAGGTAGATGATTCGACCATTGGTAAGCGAGACGGACGTGCAACCCAGGCGCTGTCCGCGGATACGTACGCGGGCGCGGTCGAAGAGGTTGCGCCCGGCAAGCGGCAGGGCACCGAAGCTCTCCTCGGTCTCGCGCTGAAGCCTGTCCACGTCGGCGAGCTCGGTTGCGGCCGCAAGCCGTCGGTAGCAGAGCACGCGCCGATCCACCTCGGGGATGTACTCCTCTGCCAGGAAGAAGTCGGCGGAAAGGTTGATGGTGACCTCGGGTACCTCTATCTCGGCCGCCTCGCCGCGCGCCTCCGCAACCGCCTCGCCGAGCATCTGCGTGAAGAGGTCAAAGCCCACGCTCGAGAGGTTGCCGTGCTGCTCGGCGCCCACGAGCGAACCCGCACCGCGTATCTCGAGGTCGCGCATGGCGATCTTCATGCCGCTGCCGAGGTCCTGGTACTCGTTGATCGCCGTGAGGCGGTCGGTCGCCTCGGGCGTGAGGGGTGCCTCGCCGGGGAACATGAAGTAGGCGTACGCCTGGATGCGACCACGACCCACGCGACCCTTCAGCTGGTAGAGCTGGGCCAAGCCCAGGCGCTGCGAGTCCTCGATGATGAGCGTGTTGGTGTGCGGGTTGTCAATGCCGCTCTCGATGATCGTGGTCGCGACGAGTACGTCGATCTCGTGCTCCGAGAACTGCAGCATGACGTCCTCGACCTCGCGCGCGCTCATCTGCCCGTGCGCCACGCCCACGCGCGCTTCGGGCGCGGCCTCCAGCACGCGGGCAACGGCGTCATCGATCGTGGTCACGCGGTTGGACACGTAATACACCTGCCCCTTGCGCGCCAGTTCGGCGCGAATGGCGTCGGAGACCACGTCGGGGTCCCACTCCCCCACCGTCACCTTGACCGGCAGGCGCCCGGGCGGCGGCGTCATGATGAGGCTCATATCGCGGACGCCGCTCATGGCCATCTGCATGGTGCGTGGAATGGGCGTGGCCGAAAGCGTGAGCACGTCGACCTGCTCGCGCATGTTCTTGAGCTGCTCCTTGTGCTGCACGCCAAAGCGCTGCTCCTCGTCGATGATGACAAGCCCCAGGTCGTAGGGGTTGACGTCGGCCGAGAGCAGCCGATGGGTACCAATGAGGACGCTGACGTTGCCATCGGCAAAGTCCTCGAGGGTCTTGCGCTGCTGCGCAGGCGTGACAAAGCGAGAGAGAACGGCCACCTTGAGGTCAAAGGGCGCAAACCTCGAGAAGAACGTTTCATAGTGCTGCTCGGCGAGAATGGTCGTGGGGCAGAGAACCATGACCTGCTTGACGTCCTGGCAGCACTTGAACGCCGCTCGCAGGGCGACCTCGGTCTTGCCAAAGCCCACGTCTCCGCAGAGCAGGCGATCCATGGGCTTGCGGCCCTCCATGTCGGCCTTGATGTCTATCACGGCGTTTGCCTGGTCGGGGGTGAGCTCGTAGCTAAAGTTCGCCTCCATCTCCTGCTGCACGGGCGTATCGGTCGAGAAGGCATAGCCGCTCACGGACGCACGGCGCGTGTAGAGGTCCACGAGGTCGAAGGCGAGCTTCTTGGCGGAGCGGCGAGCCTTGCCGGTGGCGCGCGACCAGTCTGCCGTGTTGAGACGCGTGAGACGCGGAACGCCCCCATCGGGACCGATGTAGCGCGTGATGCGGTCCACCTGCTCAAGGGGTACGTAGAGCTTGTCCTCGCCCGCGTACTCGAGAAGGAAGTAGTCACGCTCGCGACCCGCCACCTCCTGGCGCACGATGTCAGAGAAGAGCGCGACGCCATGCGTGGCATGCACGACGTAGTCGCCTGGCTTGAAGGGGAACGTCACGCTCGTGGGGTCGACGCGACGGGCGCGGCGCCGGTTCTTTGCCGTTCGTGCCGTGAGGTCGGAGATCGAGAGCACGCCGATGCCTGCCGTGGGGATGATGATGCCGGCGGGAACGGGCGCGTCGAAGAAGGTCACGAAGCCGCGGCGCAGAGGCGCCACGTCGCGCGTGGCGGCAGGGTCGATCACGGGCACGGAGTTTTCAGCAGCAGCGCCGAGCGATTCCACGAAGGGGATGCTCTCGTCGTTGAGACGAAGCTCGAGCGACTCGCGGGAGCCACGGTCGGGCACGGCAAAGAGCACCGCTGCCCGGTCGTTCACGAGCTGTCGAATGCGGCCGATGAGCTTGGCGTCCGCGCCGGCGATCTGCGGCTGGACCACGTCGAGCTCCGCGGCGGCCGACTCGCCCGCCCTCATGATCGTCGAGAAGGACAGGCGCTGCTGGGTGCCAAAGTCCAGCTCGCGAGGCGGCGTGTAGAGGCCGTTGGTGCTCACGCGGGCAGATCCCGCCGCGGCGGAGACCTCGTCCATCGTTCGTTGGCAGTCATCGAAAAGCGCGCGCGGCTCGGCGAGAACCACGAGCGCGTCTCTGGAGATGTGGTCGATGGGCGAAGCCGTCGTGCCATAGAGCTCCACAAGGTAGCGCTCGAGCGCGGGTGCCGCAGCTCGCTGGCCAATAAGCTCGAGGTCGGCAGCCACTTTGGAGTTCTCCCGCGCGCGGCGGAAGAGAGCACGCTCGGCCCGAGCGACCGTCTCGTCAGTAAGCGCCATCTCGCGACAGGGCGAGATCGTGACCTCGCGAAGCTCGCCGATGGTCTGCCCGGTCGAGGAAACCATGCGGCGCACGCGATCAACCTCGTCACCAAAGAACTCGATGCGCACGGGACTCGTGGCTTGTGCGGGAAAGACGTCCACGGCGTCACCGTGCACGTGGAAGGAGCCGGGCGCCGCAGCTTCCCCGATGTCCGCATACCCCATGCCTACGAGAAGCGCGGGAACGTCTCCAAAAGGAACCTCGTCACCCACGGAGAAGGTGCTCGAAGCAAAGTAGCCCGACCCAACGGGCGGCACACGACGCAGCATCGCATGCGCGCTGGCAACCACGATGCACTTCTCGCCGGCCGCAAGGCGAGCCACGGCACGGCAGCGAGCGCCGATCACGGCGTCATCGGGAGCCTGGTCCGACCAAGGACGGTCCTTGCGTTCGGGATAGCGAGAGACGGCGTCCATGCCAAGCCAGGCGGCGAGGGCATGGGCCGTACGGTCGGCGGCCTCCTCGCCCGAAACCAGAAGCAGACAAGGCCGCGGATCCTCTGCCCAGAGCGCGGCAAGCACGAGGGGGCGTGCGCTCTGCGCCACGGCAAGCGTCACGTCGATACCATCCCTGAACTGGCTCAGAAAGTCGGTGAGCTCAGGGGAGGAAAGAAGTTGTCGAGAGACTCTGTTGATGAACATGGGGCCATTCTACCCTTCGAGACATGCTGCCCGCGAGCCGTTACTGCGACCCACGCTCATTCCACGCGAGGGCCCGATGGCGGTTCTGGCCAGCGCCGGTCGAAGCCAGCAGACGCACGGCCCCTGGCATGGGGTGCCATTCTAGCTTCTAGGCTACGACTTTGGCTCTCCGACTTTGGCTCTTGTGCGCAAGTCATCTACCTGCGAGTGCCTTTCTCGTATGCGAGATTCGACTTTGGCTATCCTCATATCCGCAGGTCGGTTAGGTGATAATACATCAAATCACGAGCCAGAGTCGAGGAGCAAAAGTCGTAGCGAGAGGGCGAGAAGGGCTCGCGCTCGACGCCAGCCCGCCCAAGGCAAGTCGCCCACGTCAAGAGCCTTCCTGTGCTAGCTCCGAAAACGATGAGAGTCGAGCGCAAGCCCCATGAGGTGCTCCGTTGCCTCCTCGACGTCTGCGGCCTTGGCCTGCCACGTCCAGTTGCCCTCAGCGACACCGGGCACGTTCATGCGCGCGGTGTCATCAAGTCGAAGCACGTCCTGGAGCGGCATGATGGCCACATCGTTGCTCGTGCCAAGGGTACGCGCGGCGATCTCGTCGGCAAGCGCCTTGAGGTCATCGGGGTTGTAGCGTGACTCGCACCATCCCATGAGGGTCTGGTTGTCATGCGTGCCGGTGTAGACCACCGCACCTGCCCTGGGCTCGTACTCCTCCCTGGGATCACCGTCATAGAACTGCACCACATCCATACCAGGAACGCCCGTAAGCGAGATGAGAGCACGCACCGCAGGAGTGACGACACCAAGATCCTCCGCAATGAGCGGCAGTGGCCCAAACTTGCCATAGGCGGCACGGAAAAGATCTCCCGCCGGACCAAACGAGTACTGCCCCTCAAGCGCACTCTTGCCCGCCTCGATGGAGAAGTATGACGAGAACCCGATGAAGTGGTCCAAGCGGACGTAGTCATAGACGCTAAAGGCACGCGCCAGGCGGCGAAGCCACCAGCCGTAGCCTTGGTTGCAAAGCACGTCCCACCGATAGGTGGGATTGCCCCAGAGCTGGCCGCCAGCCGAGAATTGGTCGGCGGGCGCACCCGCCTGATGCGCAGCGTAACCGCTGGCGTCGAGGTCAAAGATGCCGCGCTCCGCCCACACGTCCGACGAGTCCACCGAGACGTACATGGGCATGTCGCCTATGATGCGGATTCCCCGCTTGTTGGCATACGCTCGCAGGTCGCGCCACTCGCGCTCGAACTCGTACTGGAGACGGCGATGGCTCTCGAAGCCAGGAGCGATCTTTGGGTCCTTGGCGAGGGTAATCGAGCAGCTGCGATATTTCTCAGGCCACGTCTGCCAGGGAGCCCCGTCATAGAGGTCCTTGATGGAGCAGAAGATTGCATACGGCGTGAGCCAGTCTGCATTGTCGCGACAGAAGCACACGTAGTCCGGCCTATTGTCGATATCCGCGAGGCGGTCGAGCACCGTCTCGGAATCCTCCTCGAGAAGCGATACGTTTCCAGCAAACGCCGAGAGCCCCGCGTAGGGCGAACCGAACTCGTCGGTTGGGTTTATCGGCAGCACCTGCCAGTAGGTCTGGCCGCATTCCACGAGCCAGTCCACAAAGCGGCGAGCTGGCGCGCCAAGCGTGCCGGGACGATCGGCATTGGGAAGAGACGTCACGTGCGCAAGGACGCCCATGCCGGGCTCAAGGGGCTTCTCGAGCAGAGGTCGCTCATAGAATCGCAGCACCGCAGAACCCAGGGGCCATAGAAAGACGTCCGCCTGTCCATGCTCCACCTTGGGTGCACGTCCTGAGACGACGTCATCCACGCAGCCTTTGACCATGGGCACCTTGATGGTGCGCGCATGGTCGAGGCTTGCGTTGACGAGTACGCACACGCATTCGCCGTCATCCTTGCGCCAGAAGCCGAACACGTCCTCACCTGCGGCAAATGGCTCGAAGCTGCCGTCTAGAAGCACCGGCAGGGTCTTTCGCAGGGCGATGGCGTTGCGATAGATGGAAGTGCAGTCGTGGTCACCGCCATCCCAAGGGAAGGTGGCGCGGTTGTACGGGTCGCGGAAGCCCTCGAGGCCCCGCTCGTCTCCGTAGTACACGCAGGGTACGCCGGGAAGCGTCATCTGCAGGAGCACCATGAGCCACAGGCGTGACTTCGCGAGACCCCGCTGTCCCTCGTCCAGGCGATAGGAGGCCTTCTGGTCCTCGGGAAGCGTGTCGGGGTCGGGCGCACCACCAAGAGACGTGAACAGCCGCTCGCGATCATGGCTGCCAAGCAGGTTGAGCGACGAGTAGAACGCGTTGCGCGGATAGTTCTCGCCAAGCTGTTCGAGACGTGCCGTGAGCTCCGCGGCGCCGATGCGATTGCACATGAAGTCGAGCAGCGCGGTGCGGAGCGGATAGTTCATCACACCGTCGAGCTCCCTGCCCTCGAAGTACTGGCGCAGCTTGCCATAGCTCACCTTGTTGGACGCATCCTCCCAGACCTCGCCGATGAGGAGCGCGTCGGGCTTCTCGGCAAGAACCGCGTCCTTGATCTGGACGATGAAGTTGTCGGAGAGCTCGTCTGCCACGTCGAGGCGCCAGCCACGCGCACCGGCGCGCAGCCACTTCCTGACCACGCCGTCGGTACCGCAGATGAAGTCGCGAAACTCCTGGTCATCCTCATTGAGGTCGGGCAGGTCATCGACGCCCCACCACGCGGCGTAGGTACCGTCGTCCTGGCACTTGAACCAGTTCGCGTAGGGAGAGTCCTTCCCCTGCGCCGCGCCCAGCCCGGGGTAGTTGCCGAACTTGTTGAAGTAGCGAGAGTCGCAGCCAGCATGGTTGAAGACGCCGTCGAGGATAATCGAGATGCCATGCCTCTCGCACTCCGTGCACAGGCGGCGGAACTCGTCCTCGTCACCCAGCATCGGATCGATGGCAAGGTAGTCCGCCGTGTCATAGCGGTGATTGCTCACCGCCTCGAAGATGGGGTTGAGATAGAGCACCGTCACGCCAAGGGACTCGAGATAGTCGAGGTGCTCGACAATGCCCTCGAGCGTGCCTCCGTAGAAGTCCCACTCGGCAATGCGATCATCGTCCGTACGCTTGTAGGTGGGGGGCGTACTCCAGTCCTCAACGAGCGCACGAGCAGGACCCTTGCGAGGCGTGTCCAGCGAGGCGGCGGCGCGCTGGCGCCAATCGCGACCACGGGCAAAGCGGTCTGGGAAGATCTGGTAGACAATCCCGTCTCGATACCACATGGGCTGGTTCTCGCGTGGCTCGTAGACCGTGATCTGAAATGAGGGCGGGTCGCCATAGGCGAAGGTGCCCTCGCCGGTAGTCCAGCCCTCGCGAGCGCCATAGCGCCAGACCGAACCGTCGGTGGACTCGATGTCAAAGCTGTACCAGACGATACCGGTCTCGGCAGGCGTGTAGGTGGCGGAGTAGCGAGTGCGGTCACCCAGGGCGGTACCCCTCATCTCGATGAGTTCCTCACCGTGGGCGTCGGTCCAGACGCGAAGCGTGCAGAACACCACGTCATCGCTCCAGACATCAATGCTGATAGTAACGGTGCCGCCCAGGCGGGCGGCACCAAATGGATCCCTGTAGTCCTTCTCGGACGTAACGTGGCGCGCCCTCAATGACTACCTGTCTCTTCTTTTGTTATACCTGATGATCTCCGGGTGAAGACCATGGTAGATATCCATGTAGTCGTTGGCGGCTCGGCGCCAGCTGAAGTCCGTGGACATCGCCTGATACATGAGCTTAGCCCACTCCTCCTTGCTAGTCCAGAAGATTTCGCACGCACTGAGGATGGTGGCGGACATCTCCTCCGCGTTCATGTTTGCAAACGAGAAGCCCGTGCCCTCGCCGGTGAACCTGTTGTACGGCACGACGGAATCACGGAGACCACCCGTCTCGCGGACGACGGGCAGCGTGCCGTAGTGCATGGCGATCATCTGCGAGAGACCGCACGGCTCGAACTCGGACGGCATGAGCAGGATGTCGCCACCAGCGTACATGCGGTGCGAGAGGGCGTTGTCAAACGCGATGCGCGCGCACATCTGCCCCGCGTACTTCTGGTTGAAGTATGAGAACGCCTCCTCGTGGTCCTTGTCGCCGGTACCGAGGATGGCAACCTGTACGCCGCGGTCCATGAGACCATCCATGGCATAGCGGACAAGGCCGAGGCCCTTCTGATTGGTGAGACGACCGATCGAGACGATGAGCGGGCGGCTGGCATCCTGCTCCAGGCCAAGTTCCTCCTGAAGGGCACGCTTGCACTTCGCCTTGTTGGAGGTGTCCTGGACCGTGTAGCTGAAGGGGACCATCGGGTCGGTGTTGGGATTCCAGATGCCCTGGTCGATGCCGTTGAGGATACCGGTGAACGCGGTGGCGCGACGGCGGAATATGCCGTCGAGACCTTCTCCGTAGAACGGCATCTGCAGCTCGAGGGCATAGCTCGGGCTCACGGTGGTGAGCCAGTCGGCATAGCAGAGGGCACCCTTCATGAAGTTGATCGACTGGGCGTCGCAGCGCAGCTGATCCGCCGCGGCCGGGATGTTGTCAAGGCCAAGGATGTCCTGAAGCATCTTGTCGCCAAACTGCCCCTGGAACTTGACGTTGTGCACGGTGAAGACCGTCTTGACGTTTTCGCACTGCGGGACTCCCTGGTAGAACTCGCGCAGGAACACGGGACACAGCGCCGTCTGCCAGTCATTGCAGTGCAGGATGTCACACTCCAGCTCGGGCACCCTGCAGATGGCCTCGCACACGGCCTTCGCGAAGAAGGCATAGCGCTCTCCGTCGTCAAAGTAGCCGTAGAGGCTATCGCGCTTGAAGTATGACTCGTTGTCGATGAAGTAGAAGTCCAGGTCCTGGATCGTGAGCTTCTCGATGCCGCAGTAGTCGTTCCTCCATGCGAGGGGAACGTAGAAGTCCGCCACGTGTCGCATCTGGTCTCTGTACTCCTGCGGAATGGAGGAGTACTTCGGAAGAATGACCGCGACCCGTGCACCCGCGTGCTTGAGGGCGCGAGGGAGGGAACCGGCGACATCTGCGAGACCGCCCGTCTTGACGAACGGGACGCACTCAGAACCCGCGAAGAGCACCCTGAGCTTTCTGCGCTTGGCGTTGGTAGTCATCGGCCCTAACCCCGACCCTTCTCTTTGACCAGGATGTTCTCGGGCGTACCCCTGAACTCGGTGCCCGCCGGCACGAGGTTGTTGCGGTCGACGATGGCGTTCTCGATGCGTGCACCGCTCTTGATGACGCAGTCCTGCATGATCACGGAGTCACGAATCGTAGCGCCGGACTCGACGATGACGTTGCGACCGAGAACGCTGCCCGAGACAGAGCCGAAGATGCGGCAGCCCGCCGAGATGAGCGAGTTGGTGACATGGCTTCCCACCTCGTTCTTGGTAGGGGCCGTATCGTGTGCCTTCGTCTTGATGAAGCGGCCTTCGGGGAACAACTCGTCCGAGATGTGCGGATCGAGAAGGTCCATGTTCGAGCGGTAGTACGCCGTCTTGTTGAATATTGGCGCCACGTAACCGTCGAAGCCATACGTCTGGACGTTCACGCGCTCGAAGTCGTTCTGCATGGCTTCGAAGACGTCGAGGTAGTCGGTGGCCGTGTACCAGTCGAACATGTCAAGGAGAAGCTGACGACTCACGATGAAGCAGTCGAGGAAAGACGTGTCGCCAAACACGACACCGTGATGAACGCCGCGGACGCGCCCGTCCTGCACGTCGAACCCCGTGACGTCGATGTCCTTGTCCGCCGCGGTCTTGGTAAGGACCGTGATGTCAGCGCCTGACGCCTTATGCGCCTCGAACATCTTGGTGAGGTCGATGTTATAGACGAAGTTGGCCGTGGAGAAGATCACCGCCTCGGCAGAGCTACGCTCGAAGTAGACCTTGTTGTGGATGAGGTCGCGGAGCAGGAAGCGGGAGCCGGTGCGTGAGGTGCCGAACGCGGACCCTGGCAGGATGAACAGGCCACCGTTCTTGCGGTCGAGGTCCCAGTCCTTTCCTGATCCCACGTGGTCGATGATCGAGCGGTAGTTGTACGGCATGACCATGCCGACCGTGCGGATGCCGCTGTTGACCATGTTGGAGAGCGGAAAGTCGACGAGACGATAGCGGCCGAGGTAGGGCATGGATGCGATGGGCCTCGTGTCGCTCAGGGGTCCAGGGATCTTGGCGGAGTAGTTGCAGGTGATGAGACCAATGAGCTTCTCCATGACTAGTTCTCCCCCTTTCCGACCACGACATCATTTCCGATGACCGCCGTGTCCTTCGTGACGTCCACGCTTCCGACCTCGACGTTCTCCTCGACGCTGGCATTCTCGCCCAGAATCGCCCGGACGACGCACGCGCCTGCCTTGACCCTGGCACCCGGGAGCAGCACGGAGTCGATGACCTGCGCACGCTCGCCGACAAAGGCGTCGGTGGATAGGATCGAGTGCTTGACGGTACCAAAGACCTTGCAGCCGTTGGCAACGAGACAGTCATCGGCGGCGGCGTCCTTGCCGAAGAACGCGGGCGGCCTCGTGGAGGCGTTGCTCATGATCGGGAAGTCGTGGCTGTAGATGTCAAACTCGGGATTGGGGCCGAGAAGGTCCATGCTCGTCTCGTGATAGGAGGAGATGGTGCCCACGTCGCGCCAGAAGCCGTTGAACTCGTAGGTGTACAGGCGCTTGCCGTCAGCGAGGAGCTTCGGGATGATGTTGCTGCCAAAGTCGTGCTCGGAGGTCTGGTCGACGGCATCCTCCTTGAGCGTGTCGACGAGGAGCTTGGCGTTGAAGATGTAGATGCCCATGGAGGCGAGGTTCGAGTCGGGCTTCTTGGGCTTCTCGGTGAACTTGACGATTCTGTCCTCGCTGTCCGTGGTGAGGATGCCGAAGCGGGACGCTTCCTCCCAAGGCACGGGCATGACGGCGATGGTAAGGTCGGCGTTGTGCTCCTTGTGGCTCTCGAGCATCTTGCCGTAGTCCATGCGGTAGAGCTGGTCGCCCGAAAGGATGAGCACGTACTCAGGGTCCTGGGTCTCGATGTACCCCAGGTTCTGGGTCACGGCATCGGCCGTGCCGGCATACCATGCGCCGCCCGTCTGGGTGGCGTACGGCGGAAGGATCGAGACGCCGCCCTCGCGGTCATCGAGGTTCCATGCCTCACCGGTGCCGATATAGGAGTGCAATATGTACGGCCTGTACTGCGTGAGCACGCCCACGGTCGAGACGCCCGAGTTCGCGCAGTTGGAAAGCGCGAAGTCGATGATACGGAACTTTCCACCGAAGGACACCGCAGGCTTGGCAACATTGCTCGTGAGCGCGCCGAGACGGCTGCCCTGCCCGCCGGCAAGAAGCATTGCTACACATTCCTTCTTGCTCATTTCCCACTCCTTTCGATTTCTGTCCAAAGACCAACGCCTTACGAAACTCATCCCTCAATATGCCAGATGTCGGACATGTACTCGCGAATAGTTCGGTCGCTAGAGAAGTATCCCGCCTTGGCGGTATTGTGAAGCGCCGCCTTGTTCCAACGGTTACGATTGGCGTAGTCAGCGGTGAGCTCGTCCCACGCCTGGACGTAGGAGCTAAAGTCCTTGAGGACAAAGTCGGGGTCGTTGTTGGTCATGAGGTAGTCGTAGATTCCCTCGAAGTTGCCGGAGAGTCCCGCGAGGGTGCCGTCGCGGAGCTCGTCCACGATGCGGCCCAGGCGTTCGCGGTCGTCGTTGTACTGGTTCCAAGCCCAGTACTGGCCAGAGGCCTTGAGCGCATCCACCTCCTCGGTGCATAGGCCAAAGATCTTGATGTTCCCCTCGCCCACGAGCTTGGATATCTCGACGTTCGAGCCGTCGTATGTGCCCAGCGTGATCGAGGCGTTCATCATGAGCTTCATGTTGGAGGTGCCCGAGGCCTCGGTGCCCGCCGTGGAGATCTGCTCGGAGATCTCTGCCGCCGGATAGATGACCTGCGCGTTCGAGACCGCAAAGTTGGGTACGAAGGCGACCTTGATCTTGTCGTTGGCACGCGGGTCGTTGTTGACCACGTCGGCGACCGAGTGGATGAGCCTGATGACCTCCTTGGCGAAGGTGTAGCTCTGGGCGGCCTTGCCCGAGAAGATGAACGACGTGGGACGGGGGTCGTAGGTGGGGTCGTCGAGGATGCGATTGTAGATGTCGAGCACCTTGAATACGTTCAGAAGCTGACGCTTGTACGCGTGGAATCGTTTGACCTGCACGTCAAACACCGTGGACGTGTCAAGCACGATGCCCGTGGTCTCCTTGATGTAGGCGGCAAGACGCTCCTTGTCGGCCTTCTTGGCCCTCTCCATCCCCCCGAGGAAGGATGGGTCGTCCTCGAACGGGACGAGCTTCTCGAGCTCCATGGCATCGTCAAGCCAGCCGTCGCCGATGGCGTCGGAGATGAGCCTGGCATAGGGAGGGTTAGCCTGGGCGAGGAAGCGACGATGCGAGACGCCGTTCGTCTTGTTGTTGAACATCTCGGGATAGAGCTGATAGAACTCGTGGAGCACGGACTCCTCGAGAATCGAGGTGTGCAGCGCGGAGACGCCGTTCACGGAATGGCTGAAGATGATGGAGAGGTTTGCCATGCGAACCTGACCATCCCACAGGATGGCGGTCTTGGTGAGCATCTCCTGCCAGTTGTCGAAGGTCTTCGGGAAGCCCTCGCGAAAACGGCGGTCGACCTCCTCGACAAACATGTAGAGCCGTGGCATGAGGTTGCGGAAGGTGTTGATGGGCCACTTCTCCAGGGCCTCGGGCATGACCGTGTGGTTGGTGTACGAGATGGTCTGCTTGCAGATCTTGAACGCGAGGTCGAAGTCGACGTCCTTCTCGTCGACGAGGAGTCGCATGAGCTCGGGCCCGCACATGGCAGGGTGGGTGTCGTTGGTGTGGATGCATACGTGATCGCCCAGGTGCTCCCAGTCGGCGCCATATTCGCGCTCGTAGTTGCGGAGAATGGTCTGCAGGCCTGCCGAGACGAACAGGTACTCCTGCTTGAGTCGCAGGATGCGACCATGCTCGCCCGAGTCGTTGGGATAGAGGATCGTCGAGATGGCCTCGACGTCGGAGCGGAACTTGTTGGCCTTGGCGTAGTCGCCCGCGTTGAAGGCGTCGAGGTCGAAGTCCTCGGTATAGGGCTCGGCACTCCAAAGGCGCAGCGTGTTCACGGTCTTGCCGCCATAGCCGACGATGGGCACGTCGTATGGGACGGCACGGACGAGGTCCCCGCCCTCCTGGGTGAACCAGAAGCGCCCGGTGCCGTCCTCGTGGCGTACGACCTGGCCACCGAACTGCACGACCACGGAGCTGGCGTACTTGCGCGTCTCCCAGGGAAAGCCGTTTGCCAGCCAGTTGTCGGTCTTCTCCACCTGGCGCCCGTCCTCGATGCACTGGCGGAAGAGGCCGTAGCGATAGCGCATGCCGTTGCCATTGCCCGAGATGCCCTCGTGCGCCATGGAGTCGAGGAAGCACGCCGCAAGGCGCCCGAGACCGCCATTGCCGAGACCCGGATCGACCTCTTGGCGGCAGAGGGTCTCGATGTCGGAGCCCATGTCGGAGAGGGCGTCGGCCACGACGTCGCGACAGCCGAGGTTAAGCAGGTAGTTGTCAAGAAGCGGACCGAGCAGGAATTCGAGCGAGAAGTAGTAGACCTCCTTCTCTCCGTCCTCCGGGGTGCCGGCAGAAATATTACGCGACCTGCTGGCGATGAGCTTTGCCAGCACCGAATAGCGCTCCTGATCGGTGAGGTCCTCGAACTTCTTGCCGATCTCGGCCATGCACATCTCGCGATACTGCCGCTCAAAGTCCTGCTTATCCTTGAAAGTGCTCATGTTTCTCCTATTTTTTGACGGACGGAAGCATGTCGCCACGACAGATGCCAGTCCTCACGGGGAGGCCCAAGGCACACCTCGTAGCGAGACATGCAATTGGGGCCGCCCGAGAGCGACCCCAATAGTTTACTTCGTTGATGCTGTCGTGTTAGTAGCAGTCTTGTTAGCTGTCTGCTTCTTTTCTGCCGCGTCGGCCTGCTTCTTGATGGCGGTCGCGGCCGGCTTGGCGGGCGCCTTCGTCTTGGACGCCACCCCCTTGGCCTTCGTGGCCGGCTTGGTCGCTGGCTTGGCGGGTACCGTGGCCTTCGTGGCCGGCTTTGCGGATGTCGTAGCCTTCTTGGCTGCTGGCTTGGCGGCGACGACCGGCTTGGTTGTCTCGACCTTCTTCGTCGGCTTCTTCTTGAGGTCACCCGTGCGCTTGAACACGATGCCCGCCAGTGGCGGAACACGAATCACGATAGAGCTTGAGTGGCCGTTCCAAGACCCTGCCTCGGTCTCTATCTTGCCTTTGTTCGAAACGCCGGAGCCACCAAACGCCTCGTCATCAGAGTTGAATATCTCCTGGTAGACACCATCCTGCGGAAGGACAAAGCGGAAGTTCTCGCGAGCGTTCACGTCGAAGTTGATGAGAATCACGAGGTCGTCTTCCGGTTTGTCTCCCTTGCGCATGAAAGAGACGATCGACTGCTGCGCATTATCGGCGTCGATCCACTCAAAGCCCTTCTGCTCGAACGAATCCTCCCAGAGCGCTGGGTGCTCGTTGTAGAACTTGTTGAGCGCCGCGATGAAAGCCTGCTGGTGAGCGTGAGTCTCGTAGTTCTCTGCGAGGAAGTACTGAACGCCCTCGTAGTAGCGCCACTCGATGTACTGGGCAATCTCGTTGCCCATGAAGTTAAGCTTGCCGCCCGAATGCATAATCTGATAGAAGGCGAGTGTACGCATGCCCGCGAACTGGCGCCAGTAGTCGCCCGGCATCCGCGTGATAAGCGAGCACTTGCCGTTGACCACCTCATCATGGGAGAGCGGCAGGATGAAGTTCTCGTTGAACTGGTACATCGTGGAGAACGTGATCTTGCGATGGTTGCCGGGCCGCCAGGGGAAGTCGGTCTGCATGTAATGCAGCGTATCGTTCATCCAGCCCATGTCCCACTTGAAGTTGAATCCCAGCCCACCGACCTCGGGCGGACGGGTGACGAGCGGCCATGCGGTCGACTCCTCGGCAATCATCATGACGTCGGGATGGGACTTTCCGACCATGGTGTTGCACTGGCGGACAAACGCGATGGACGCGTCAGTCCTCCTCGGTGCCGCGCTTGTTGAACTTCTTCAGCCGTGGGTCATCGACGCCGAAGTTGAGGTAGAGCATGCTCGTGACGCCATCCATGCGAACGCCGTCGGCGTGGTACTCCTCTATCCAGTAGATGAGGTTTGAGACGAGGAACGTGCGGAACCTCGCCAGCGCGAGAAGTCAAACTTGTGGGTACCCCAAGTTGGGGTGAATCTCATGCTCGTAGAGCATCGTGCCGTTGAAGTTGGCAAGGACCCGTGCTCGTCAGCGCAAAAGCCGCCAGGCACCCAAGTCGAGAATCACGCCGATGCCCGCCTCAGTGGCAGGCATCGACGAAGTGCATGAACTGCGTAGGCTCAGCCAGTAGCGTGAGGTAGGGAGCGAAAGTAGCCCGTGGGTTGATAGCCCCAGGAACCGTCGAAGGGATGCTCCATGACGGGCATGAGCTCGATGTGCGAGTAGCCCATCTTGCTGACGTAGGCGACGAGCTCGTTGGAGAGATCGTCATCGTAGCTGTAGTAGGTTCCGCGCTGAGCCGGGAACTGATCTCCGGGACCAGGCCAAGTGCCATCCTCGCGGGGTTCTCCCTGCGGCTCGTCTCCGTGCCGCCTCCAGCTGCCCAGATGTACCTCGAAGATGTTGAGGGGACGCTTGCGGATGTCCGCCTTGGCTCGGGCGCCGAGCCAGGCACCATCCTTCCACGCGTAGTCGTCGATCCTCGCCGCGCGCGAGGCGGTACCCCCGGGCACCTCTGCAAAGAAGGCATAGGGGTCGGCCTTGTAGAGCCTGCGGCCGTCATCCAGCACGAGCAGATACTTATAGAGATGGCCCAGCTCGACGCCTGGGACAAAGCCCTCCCATACACCGCCCGAAACCGTCTCCTTGAGGGGGCTTGCGCTCTCGTCCCACTCGTTGAAGTCACCGATCACGTAGACGTCGTGCACGCCAGGGGCCCAGACGGCAAAGTGAAAGCCTCTGGTTCCGTCATCGTCAACGGCAGGGTGGGCACCCATCTTCTCGAAGCTCCTGTACCACTCGCCCTTTGCGAGAAGGTACAGGTCGTCATTGCTGAGATACAGGGAATTGTCACGCGTATCCATACTCGCTCCTATGAGTTCCCTGGCCCGTTACCTGCGGACCGCCTGCCTGACACCGCGTAACGGTGTCAGGAATTCTCCTTGCTGGTAGATTCTATCAATAAAACCCTGCTGTCTATCGGGTTCCGTACGCGTGCGCGGTCATTGATACCGTGCGCGGGCGCCCGGACAGAACGGCGAGGCTGGTATATGCTTCTGGCATCGCTTTATACGAGAGGAGTGAGATGCCCACGGAAACCCAGGGGGCCAGACGCGAACGCGCGATCGAGGTGTGCCGTCGCATGGGCGAAATGTACCCCAAGGTGGAGAGCGCGCTTACCTATGGGTCACCGTTTACGCTCGTAATCTGCGTGCTTCTCTCCGCCCAGACGACTGATGCCGCCGTGAACCGGGTCACGCCGGAGCTTTTTCGTCGCTGGCCGACCCCCCAGGCAATGGCGGGGGCAGACGCCAGCGAGGTCGGTGAGGTCATACGGACCATCGGGTTCTGGCGCTCGAAGGCCCAGCACTGCGTTGAAGCCGCGCAGATGATCGTTACCGACTATGACGGCGAGGTCCCTGGCACCATGGGAGACCTCACCCGCCTTCCTGGAGTTGGTCGCAAGACCGCCAACATCGTGCTCAACAAGGCGTTTGGAATCTGCGAGGGCATTGCCGTGGACACGCACGTATACCGAATCGCCTCTCGTCTCCGCCTTACCAGAGCGTCTACTCCGCTCGCCGCCGAGCAGGACCTTCTCGCCATCATCCCAAAAGACCTGTGGCCGCCCGTCAACGAGCAGTGGATTCACTTTGGACGCGAGGTCTGCTCGGCGAGAAATCCAAGATGCGCCGAATGCAAGCTGGCGGACATCTGCCCGTCCGCGGGCCAGCCGAACCGATACTTCAAGGGCAAGTCCGCATAGCGCGAGCTCTAGCTAAAGCACTCGACGAGACGCGAGGGCCTATCGGGTGCAGGCCGTCGCGTACGGAGGGTTTTCGCGAAAGAACCGTCCGTGCGATCACGTTCCACATGAGAAATGCCGCGTGCGGAGGGTTTCTGCGCAAGAACCCTCCGCACGCGACGCAATCGTCATCGGAGAGCGCGTTAGATGCTGGCAAGCGCCTGATCAAGGTCGGCGATGATGTCATCCACGTCCTCGATACCCACGGAGAGACGAACGAGGTCCTCGGAGAGATGCGCGGCCCGAAGCTGCTCGGCCGTAAGCTGGGAATGAGTCGTCGAGGCCGGGTGGATGATGAGGGACTTGGCGTCACCGACGTTGGCGAGATGCGTGAAGAGCCGGACGTTATCGACGATCTTCAGGCCCGCCTCGCGACCGCCCCTGACGCCGAAGACCACAACACCGCCAAAGCCGTGCCTGAGGATGCGAGAGGCGACCTCGTGTGATGGGTCATCCTCGAGCCCGGAGTAGCGCACCCAGGCAACCTTGGGATTCTCGCTGAGCCACTTGGCCACGGCCAGGGCGTTGTCGGAGTGGCGCTGGACGCGCAGCGACAGGGTCTCCAGGCCGATGCCGATGAGCTGGGCGGCGTACGGAGAGAGCGTAGGCCCGAAGTCACGAAGCTTGTTGGCCAGAACGCGCGTGGAGAAGGGCGCTGCGGGGGCGGCGTCGGCGAAGACGACGCCGTGGTAGGAGGGGTCGGGCGCGGTGATGGTCGGAAACTTGCCGGGCGTCCTCTTCCAGTCAAACCTGCCCGTGTCGATGACGGCGCCTCCGAGCGTGGCGCCGTGGCCACCGATCCACTTGGTCAGAGACTCGATGACGGCGGCCGCGCCGTCCTCTGCCGGACGATAGAGATACGGCGTCGCGAAGGTGTTGTCGACAAACACGGGTACGGGCTCGGAAAGGGAGCTGGCCGCGCTGACGATGGCGGGCACGTCGGCGACATCGACAAGTGGGTTGCCGATGGTCTCGACGTACCAGAGCTTGGTGTTGGACTTGGTGCTGGCGACAAAGGCATCGATGTCGTTGTTCTCGACGAACGTGGTCTCGATGCCAAGGTCGGCCAGGGTGTGCAGGAAGATGTTCCACGTTCCACCGTAGAGCGAGTCGGATGCCACGATGTGATCGCCCGCGCCCACGATGTTGGTGATGGCGAGGATCTCGGCCGCATGACCGGAGGCAACCGCCACGGCGCCGGTACCACCCTCGACGGCAGCCACGCGAGCGGCGACGGCATCGGTGGTGGTATTGGTGAGACGCCCGTAGACGTTGCCTGGCTTAGCCAGTGCGAACTTGGCGGCGCCATCAGCGGCGTCATCAAACTGGAATGCGGCCGAGGCGTAGATGGGCAGCGCCGAGGCACCTGTGACGGGGTCGGGAGTAAGACCGGCGTGAATCTGCAGGGTGTTGAAGTGCTTCTCTGGATCTTGGGTAAAGGTGGGGTCGAGTTCGAAGGCCATGGTGAGTTCCTCTCTGTATGCGGCTACCATGCGGGCATGAGTGCCCGGTGAAGGATGGGTGGCTCCATGGATTGCTGGGGCGATTACGCCCGGACTCGACCGAAGAAGGTATGCGCGATGAGTACCCGGAGCCTAGTGGAGTCCGGGCCCGCGCATGAACAGTCCCATGCAGATGAGGGTGTTGTATGTATGCTTCTTCTTCATAGCGGAAATCATAGAAGATTCCTAGGGATTGTCAACCACATCCTTGAGTATTGTCGGATGCGTAACAAAGGGGCCCGGCATATGCCGGGCCCCGACTTACCAAAGCGGACCGCATGGGCCTCTTGGCAACTAGTAGTTGATGCTCTGCTGCTCGAAGTAGCTGCGCGGATGGTTGCAGACCGGGCAGGTCTCGGGAGCCGTGGCGCCGACGTGCAGGTGACCGCAGTTGAGGCACTTCCAGACCTTCACGCCCTCACGCTCGAAGACCTCGCCCTTCCCGACACGCTCGGCGAGCTTGTTATAGCGCTCCTCATGAGCCTTCTCGACGTTCCCGACCAGGCCAAACCTCGCCGCAATCTCTGCGAAGCCCTCCTCCTGAGCAGTGGCGGCGAAACCGGCGTACATCTCGGTCCACTCGTAGTTCTCGCCGGCAGCGGCGTCGCGGAGGTTGGTGAGGGTATCGGGCACGGCGCCGTTATGGAGATACTTGAACCAGAGCTTGGCGTGCTCGGACTCATTGCCCGAGGTCTCGGTGAAGATGTTCGAGATCTGGACGTATCCGTCCTTCTTTGCCTGGCTCGCATAGTATGCATACTTGCGGCTGGCCTGAGACTCGCCGGCGAAGGCCGTCTCAAGGTTCTTCTTGGTCTGAGAGCTTTCGAAATCGACTGCCATTGTGTTCTCCTCTTCTCCCCGTGGGGACCGAAAAACAAATCGTCGGACACCTACACCTGCCAGAGACCGTCGCTCAGCTGACACATGCCTTCGTCGCGAAGCTCTTCCAGGATGGAAAGGACCTCCTCGATGTCCACGGCGATTCTACCCACTCCCGTCTCTTCTCTAGACAGCTCTCGCCAAACGGCTTCGAGTTCCACGCCATCGCAGTGGGCGAGAAGTATGCGAAGCGTCTCGGCGCGGCGCTGGCGATGTGACCCCTCGAAGCGCGACTGTCGCACGTGCGTGGACGACCTTCTTGACGGGTTGGGCACGTTTCTCTTGAGCCAGGCCCCGTAGTCGAGAAGCGCGTAATACCAAGAGCGCGGATCATCCACCGGATCATGGGCGTCGAGAGGGCAGCAGGCTCGCACAAGCGGTACCAGCTCTGCGTCGGACACATGCTCCGACATGGGAAAAAGCTCATGCAAGAAGACGGTACGCACGTTCGTCTCAAGGTAGACGGCCGGCAGGTCGAAGGCGAACGCACGGACGCCCGCAGCCGTCGCGGGCCCCACTCCCGGAAGCGCCACGAGAGCGCCCTGATCGCTCGGCACCTCTCCCCCAGACTCGGACACCGTCTGCGCGGCGCGGAGGAGCGCGATGGCTCGACGGTTGTAGCCGAGCCCCTGCCACTCCTCGAGCACGTCGGCCGTCGACGCCGCAGCGAGTGCGTCCACCGTGGGGAAGCGCGCGAGCCAGTGCTGCCAGCGACCGTCCACGCGAGCCACCTGCGTCTGCTGGAGCATCGCCTCCGAGACCCATACCGCATAGGGGTCGTGAGTCCGACGCCACGGGAGGTCGCGATAGAGCTCCGTCCCGCGCACGAGCACCAGCGAACGAAACTCGCCGAGACGGACGTCGGGCATGTGGCCTAGCCCTCCGCCACCACGGGCGTCTTGCCCGAGCTCACGAGATCGAAGCCACCCGTATAGCGAGGCATCTTGCCGTACATGACCACGTCGTACAGGCTCGCAGAGGCAAAGAACTCGCGAAGCATGTGCTCGGCGCTACACCACACCGGATTGAAGTGGCACTCGGGCATAAACGGACACGGCCCATCATCCTCGCCGGCGTAATCGCAGGTAGAAACTAGGATTGGCCCCTGAACTGCCTCGACGAGCTGCAGGAGCGTCGTTTCCTTGGGGTCGACGGCGAGCTTCATGCCCCCCCGGGCTCCACGCAGGCTCTCGACGATCCCCGCAAGTGCGAGGTCATGCTGAATGGAGCGAGCAAAGGAGTAGGGCACGCCGTTCTCCTGGGCGGCGATGCGCACCGAGACGACGCAGTCGGGCGATTTCACCAGTTCAGCGAGCATACGCAGCGCATAGTCGGTCTTTCTCGAGATTTCCAACGCTCCTCCTCAACCTATCGGCGACCAGCGCCTGACTCTTCCTTTTCGTCTTCTTCGTCCCAGTCCAAGACCTGCCAGTCGCGCGCACGCGACATCCCTGCCATCGCATGATTGGGACAGACTGCAAAGGCACCCTCGCGCGCAACCGAAAGGATGCCCAGGTCACTGCGGTGGTCACCATATGCATACGCAAACTCCCAGGTGCCAGGCCCGTAGTGCGCATCACACCAGCGTACGGACGCCCAGACCTTCTCGGCGCCCTCGACCACGGTCCCGAGCACCCTGCCGGTATAGTTCCCGTGGTCGTCTCTCTCCATCTCGGTGGCGATGTATCCGTCGGCACCAACCGCGAGGGCGGCCCTGCGGGCGATGACGGAAAACGTCGCCGACACGAGCAGCGTCTCGCATCCCTCCTCGCGCCTACGGGCGATTTCGCGAACGGCCGCCGGCCTAACGCGGTCTGCCATTACCTCGTCATAGAACGAGGAGAGGATACTGTCCACCTCATCTGCGGCGTGACCGGCAAGTGCCCCAAAGACGAGCTCGCGGGCCTCGTTCTGGCGCTTCGGAAGTCCGAGCTTGTAGCGCACCCCCCACCACCCGAGGGCGACCGCACGCTTTGGAGAAATCAGGCCGTGGCGCCAGAGATACGCAGCAAGAAGCGCACCCGACTGGCCGCGGACGACGGTGCCGTCAAAGTCAAAGACGGCCACCCGCACCATTTCTGATCTGCTGCCTGTCTCCACAAGCCTCCCAACGTCTTTTCCGTGCAAACAGATGGCGCAAATATGTTAGTTCGGTTCCCACACAACGGTAGCCCGTTTGTATCTCATCGCACAAATTGCAGATACCACATGACAATTATCAGGTTTTCCAGGCCCATCGCGACATGAAAAAGGAGCCCCATCTCTGGGGCTCCTCATATGTGCAATGGCGGGATATGCGGGGCTCGAACCCGCGACCTCCGACGTGACAGGCCGGCGCTCTAACCAGCTGAGCTAATACCCCGGGTGCCTTGCGCGAACGCTATTCTACACAGAAGAGTACAACCGTGTCTAGCAGCTAATCAAAAAACTTGCCTCCTCGCCACAAAACCCGTCCCTACTCAAGCGCAACGTCCGTCGTGGCACCCGTGGAGTCGGTCACGTGAACCGTCGATCCGCTGAGTATGGCCGCGGTTATCTCGCCCGAACCAGAGATGGTGTCTCCGTTGGAGTCGGTAACGAGGGTGGGCAGGGAGTCCGACCCCAACATATAGGCCGCGACGTCCCACGTGCCATCGGCGTTGTTCTCTGGAACGACTAGGACGTTGTTGTAGATGAGCAGCGAGAATGGCGTGCCGTCGACGCTGAAGACGGTTGCGAGCTCGTTGACGCCATCGTCGCCGACCACGGTCCAGAGACCGTCGCTCTGCTGCGAGAGCGTGAAAATGATTCCGTCATACGTCACGCCACCATCTGGCACGACGATGGAACTCGAGGACGAGCTCGAGGATGTCGACTGATCGGTGCTTGTGGAGGTGTTCGATGAGCTCTCGCCGCTCGTCGCACACCTGACGATGGCAAATACGGCGACCAGCACAAGCATGGCGGCGATCACCACGGTAACGATGCGGCGTGGATCGGTAGTGGGCTTCGAGCCGTGCCCGTGGCGCGTCTCGAAGCGGCGCTCGGCGTTGGCGCGTGCCCTGTCGGCCGCTTCGGAGGCGTTGCCTCGATCGGTCACGCGGGCGCCCTGGCCGGCCGAGAGCGTATTGAGCGCGTCGGTACGAGCCGCAGAGACATGCGACCCGTACTCATCGTCCGTGCGCGCCACGTTGATGGGCTGACCGGACGCGGAGGTCTCCCTCATGCGCGGCGTGGGTGCGGAACGGCGCGTGGGTGCGGGCTGTCCCGCGGCATGCCGCGCATGCCTACCTGCGCTCTGGTTGCTATCGTTTCGACTGGTTGCCATTGTGGCTCCCTTCGTCCATCCTGCTAGAGCTCGCGCCGCGCCTCGATGGCACGCCCCAAAGTGACCTCGTCGGCATACTCGAGGTCACCTCCCACGGGTAGCCCGCTTGCAAGCCTTGTCGCTCTCACGCCCAAGGGCCTGATGATGCGCGAGAGGTATGTCGCGGTCGTCTCGCCCTCCACGTCGGGGTTCATGGCCAGAATGACCTCCTGGACCTCTCCCGACGCAAGCCTGGCAAGAAGCTCCCTCACGTGCAGCTGCTCGGGCCCGATCTTGTCCATAGGCGAAATCACTCCGCCCAGGACGTGATACAGACCATGATACGCGCCCGTACGCTCCACCGCAGAGACGTCACGGGGCTCGGACACCACGCAGATGACGGTCTGGTCGCGCGAGGGATCCGCGCAGACGTCGCAGGTCTCTCGCGTTGCGTAGTTGAAGCATATGGGGCAGAAGTGCACCTGCTCCTTGACCTCGAGTATCGCCGAGGAGAGACGTCTCGCCTCCTCGGAGTCGGCTTCGAGGAGATGATACGCGATGCGCTGGGCCGACTTGGGACCAATGCCAGGCAGTCTCCCAAGCTCGTCAAGAAGGCGCTGCAGGGCACGCCCGTCGCTGGTTTCGGGTCTCACGACTAGAACAGCCCCGGAATGTTGAGACCGTTGGTGACGGAACCGATCTGCTGCTGCGCGGCAGCATCGGCGGACTCGAGAGCCTCGTTGACGGCGGCCACGATCATGTCCTGGAGCATCTCGACGTCTTCAGGATCAACGGCCTCGGGATCGATGGCTATCTCCTTGAGTCGCAGGTCCCCCGTTACGGTCACCTTGACCATGCCGCCGCCTGCCGAGGAAGTGACCTCGGTGGACGCCGCCTTCTCCTGCGCCGCGATGAGCTGCTCCTGCATCTTGCGAGCCTGGGACATCATCTGGTTGCGGTTCATACCGCCCTGCCTGCCGTATCCACCCTTTGACATGCGTTCCCCTTCCATTGGGTGACGAGACCAGCCAGCCGCTCGCGGCTACTCGTCGTCGTCCGCGTATTCGTCTCCATCATAGACGGGCTCGTCGGTAAACGCGCCGCCTTCACCGTCGGCGTCATCGTCCAACATCTCGTCAGCGTCTTCGCCGTTCTCCTCGATGACCGTTCTGATGCTCTGGCCGAAGGCGTCCTCGAGCATCGATGCGATGCTCGCGAGCTCGCTGGGAAGCGGAGCGCCATCGGCAGGCGCAGGTGCGGGCGCGACAGCGGGCTCAGGCACGGGCGCCGGAGCAGGCCGCGGGGATGGCGGGACGGTCGTCGGGTCAAAGTCTTCCTCGTATACCGTCACGTCCATGTCGTCATAGGGGACGGGATCGTCCGCGACCACGGAAGAGGGCTGCGGCGTAGGATCCCACGGCATCGGGTAACCGTGGTCGGGGGTGGGGGCGGACGCTGGATGTGGGTCGACCGTCGGCTGCGGGGCCGGCTTTACGACCGGCTGCGGCGCCGGCTGCGGCGCCTTCGCCTGATCGGCGCGGGCGATTGCCTGGTTGGCGAGGCTTGATTCGACGTACACGAGCTCTCGGGGACCAACGATCTGCGAAACAACGGGGATGATAACGTCGCGAACGTCGCTGCGCTCGAGCATGCGCGCTGCAAAGTGCGAGCCCTTGGGGAGCGAAACGGTGAGCTTGGACCCATCATCCGAGACGGCCGAGGAGCTCATGAGCAGAGAGCCCTTCGAGGGAACCCGGGAGACGAGCTCCTTGACGACGTCGCGCCATTTGCGCTGGAGCTCGCCGTTCCCCATGGGAGCAGGTGCCGACGCTGGCCGGGAGCTCCGCGCGGGCTGTGAGTCAGATACCGCCCGCGGCTCTGGGACCTGTGTGGGACGGGTCTCTGGCTGTGGTGCAGACTGCGGCGTGGGAGCCGGCTGCGGAGCAGGACGCACCGCTGCGCTGGGCATGGAGAGCGCGGCCACCTGTCGCTCGAGGTCCGCCACGCGTTCGGCAAGCCCGTCGAGCGTGAGGTCCGTCTCTGGTCGGGCGATTCGCGTGAAGGCAATCTCGAGAACGAGGCGCTGGTTGGTGGCTATGCGCATGTCGTTGGATGCATCGCCGAGAATGGCGAGCACGCGCGCGACCCGATCCACGGAGTCAAACTCGCCAGCCTCGCGTCGCAGCGCCTCGACGTCAGCTGTCGAACCCGCAATCACGTTCTGCGACGTGCCCACGGCAGAAACCACATAGACGTCGCGCACGTGCGCCGCAAGCTCGCGAGAGAACTGCATGAGGTCGCGGCCTCTGTCCACGAGCCGTCCTATCGTCTCAAAGAGTGCAGGTACGTCTCGACGGGCGAGCGCCTCGGTCACTGACCCGAGCACCGAACCCGAAACCTCACCGAGAAACTCCTGCGCCACGGCGCGGGAAACGTCACCTGCGCCATATGTGGAAATCTGTTCGAGGGACGTGAGCGCGTCCCGCATGCCGCCGTGCGCGTGCCGGGTTATGAGCTCGAGGGCCTCCTCGTCGTAGGTAAAACCCTCCTGCGCGCACACATAGGCGATATGGGCCTGTATCTCATCGGCGCCGATCGCATGAAAGTCAAAGCGTTGAACGCGAGAGAGCACCGTAGCGAGAATCTTCTGAGGGTCGGTGGTGCACATGATGAAGACGACGTGGCTTGGAGGCTCCTCGATGGTCTTGAGCAGCGCGTTGAACGCCGCTGGCGTAAGCATGTGAACCTCGTCGATGATGTAGACCTTGTACGCGCCACGCACCGGCGCGTAGTTGACGCGCGAGATGATCTCCTCGCGCACGTTGTCGACGCCGGTGTTGGAGGCGGCGTCGAGCTCGATGACGTCGGGGTGGTCGCCTGCGGCAATGAGGCGGCAGTCCTCGCACTCACCGCAGGGAAGCCCGTCGAGGCCGTTCTTGCACACGAGCGCCTTCGCGAGAATGCGCGCCATGGTCGTCTTGCCCGTGCCACGAGGCCCACAGAACAGATACGCATGGCTCGTACGCCCGTCGAGCACGGCGCGCTCGAGGGTTTCGACGACATGCTTTTGGCCAACGACCTGCTCGAAGGTCGTCGGGCGATACTTTGTGTAGAGCGATTCCATAAAGCCTCCGCGTGGGGAGTCCGTGTCCGAACTATCAGTATACCCACGCAAGGCGCGGGACCTTGAGCCCAAATTGACTGCCCAAGTTGATCCTGTCAAAGGCTGATTAGCCAGAAGTTGCAGATAACGACAATATTTTTGGCAGCATCGCGTAAATAATGTCGTTATCTGCAACTTCTGGCTACTGCGCGCGGCTCATGACGTCCGTCGACCCAATATCGGCGCTTTTGGGCCACCGATGGACGAAGGGGGTCAAAGAGCGAGGGCCCGCAGGAAAGTTGCGGACCCTCCAGGGAAAGTGTGGCCAGGCCGGGAAGGGAGGAGTTACTCAGGCCACATCGTGCTTGCATCATGCGCCACCCCTCGTCTCCGCGGACGAATCTGGCACAAGAGGTCACCTGCGCGACGCAGGTTGCGCACGGGCCCACCCGTCTCCATACGAGCGGTTCTCCAGCATCCCGCATCATCATTCGTCGCGCACAGAGGTGGGGTCGACCCGAAAGGGCCGACCCCAAGGAGGGGTGCGCGGGTGGGAATGGGAAGGAGACCTGGCCCGCACGGAATGCTTCTCGACAAGCGCCGCTCCGAGAGCGCGCCGGGGGATTAGTCCTTTTCACCATCCCCGTCATCGGCGACATCGACGGGGCGCGACTTCTGCTCCGCGAGCGCCTTGTTGGTCTTCACGGCCTTGTAGCCGAGAAACGCGCCAAGGGCCACGAGCACGGCCGTGCCGCCGTAGACGCCATACTGCCAGGGCGCGACGCCATACTTCACGGATGACCCGGGCACGAGGCCATTCATGGCGTTGGAGTTGACGACGGTATAGCAGACGTTGTGCATTGCCGTGCGCATTGCCGCCACGATGTCGGCCTTATCGGTGTTGGCGATGCTGCCGGTCATGGCAGAGTACGTGAGCTGCAGGTCATTGCCCGCGAGCAGCGATGGGTCCTTCTCCATGTAACCGTAGAGGTTGAAGTCGGTGATGACGGCGCCGCGAAAGCCCCACTCGTCGCGCAGCAGGTTGGTGAGGAGGCTCTTGCGACCGCCGGCCCACTCGGTGCCGATGTAGTTGAACGAGCTCATCACGGCCGTGCAGCCCGACATCTTCTTGGTGGACATGGTGCCCTGGTCATCGGAGATGTACTTCATGTCGACGGAGGGCCTCTTGACGGCGATCTCGAACTGCCTCAGGTAGCATTCGCGCATGGTCTGCTCGGTTGCCCAGGTCATGACGTGCTGGATGCGATAGGACTCCTGGTCGTTGAGGGCGAAGTGCTTCACGTAGCCATAGCAGCCGCGAGAGGCGGCTCCCTGAATCTCGGCGGCACAGATTGAGCCGCCGAGCACGGGGTCCTCGGAGAAGTACTCAAAGTTACGGCCGGCAAACGGCGAACGGTGCGTATCGCAGGCAGGGGCATACCATCCGCTATACCCGGAAGAGAGCGCCTCCTCGCCCACTGCCTGACCGACCTGCTCGATGAGATCCGTGTTCCAGGTCTGGGCCATGAGGTACTCGGAACAGTACGAGCAGTTGCCCGTGGAGCCAGTGAGGCTCGTGAAGCCGGCAGGACCATCGGGGTCGGAGGTCGCGGGCTTGGAGATGGAGGCGACCTCGGCCGTGTTGTAGGCGGCGTCGTTGATGACGGCGGTCATCTCGTCGACGTTGATCTGGTCGAGCAGAGTATCCCAGAGCTCGTCATCGTAGTCGACGCCTCGAAGGTCGATGAGCGAGAGTCCGTTGTTGGCTCCCGTCACGGGCATCGCGACGGTAGAGTCCTGCTCGTACTCGTACGCGGCGACGGTGATGCCGCAGTCAGCGGCCTCGCGATCCTCAGCAGCCTCGGGGAAGGTACCTCTGAAATCATCACGCGAGAAGGCCGTGCAGTTGTTCTCCATATACTGCGTGCAGTCATCGAACTGGTTGGAGAGAACGGTACCGGTGACCTCGTCGGTGGTATAGGTCTGCCCGGAGATGGTCACGCTCCTGGAGTCGACAACGGTGTGCGAGTCGGTACGGAGGCTGATCTCGTAGTCGCCGGAGTCGAGCACGAAGCCGCTCTTGTCGGAGCTCCACGAGGCCATGCTGCGCACGGGGAAGGTGACCTCGACGGTCTCGGAAGCTCCCGCAGCCAGCTCGCTCGTCTTGACGAAGCCACCGAGCACGACAGCGCTCTTGGGCGTGCCGCCCTCGGCGTACGGAGCGGCGTAGTAGATCTCGACGACCTGTTTGCCCGCCACGGAGCCGCTGTTGGTGACGGTGACGGAGACCTTGATGTCATCGCCGCTCGCCTCCACGGAGTCGAGAGTCTCGTCAAAGGTGGTGTAGGAGAGGCCATAGCCAAACGGGAACACCACGGCGGAGTCGTAATCGAAGCCAGAATAGCCGCCCGACCCCGCTTCTACGGCAGCCGTCTCGTAGTAGCGGTAACCGTAGTAGATACCCTCCTTGTACTCCACGAAGTACGCGGTGCCATCTGCCTTGAACCCGTTGGGGTTGGAGTCGTAGAAACCAGAGACGTCCGTGTACTGCCTGCCGCCGAAGTTGTCGAAGGTCGGATCGGCGGTGAAGTCGGCGGCCCAGATGTCGGTCGTCTTGCCAGACGGACTCGTGGCACCGACCAGAAGCTGGCCTACGCCGTTGGAGCCGGCAGCGCCGAGCGAGCCGATGTGCAGGATGGCGTCGACCTCGTAGTCCCCGCTCATGAGAGGACCAAGCTCCATGGTGGTGGAGGCGTTGATGAGGACGACCACCCTGCTGCAGGCAGACTTGGCCGCGGTGATGAGACCCTTCTCCTCGACGGTGAGCTCGAGCTCATGCTGGCCGTCAACGTAGTTTGCCGTCTCGCTGTTCTCGGTGAATGCCGAGGAGATGCCCGACTCGACGTCTCCCTTGAGGTTGCGAGAGAGGTCGCCGCCCTCGCCGCCGCCACGTCCGAAAACGATTACGGCGGTGGTGCCAGAAATGGATCCCTGGGCATCTGACGAGTAGTCTGACCAGGGAATCTCGCCAATGTAGTAGGCAGCCGTGGAGGGGTCATCCATCGTGATGGCCGCCTTGGGATAGGTGGCATAGTTGCTGCTGATGAAGTTGAAGGCAGTATCGTTAACGGTGAGGCCTGCGTTGACAATGCCCTGATAGAGAGTCACGCAGTCAGAGGAGTCAACGGTTCCGGAGCCGGCGCCGCCGTAGACGGGGTCCGCGGCATAGCGGCCGAGGAGGCTGATGGTCGTGCCGGCGGCAAGCGGCAGTGCGCCATTGTCGTTCTTGAGCAGGACGGCGCCCTCCTCGACGATCTGGGCCACAAGCTCGGTCGCAGCCTCTTTTGCCTGGTTGCGTCCGCGATAGGCGGCCTTGTAGTACGTAGAGTCCCAGCTCTCGGAGCCCTCGGCGTGGACGACGGTGGTCGGACGGCCTCCGAGGTAGTGGTTGAGCAGCGAGCTGTAGCTGTTTGCAGCGATGTTGACGCCCGCTGCGGCACCAAGAGAGATGACCGCGCCAGTGGTCTGCGCCACGAACTTCCTTCTTGTAACGGTCTTGGGCTTTCTTGTCATGCGAATCTCCTTCTATCGTTCTCCCACGCGAGAGGGGAATACCCGTAGCAACATAAACTTAGGCTAGAGGCCGTCTCTCTTTTGCACTTCGGCGCAACCTGCAACTCAGATGGCGCAGGTTGCAGAGAAGTGCGGTCATCGGATGCCAAAGCACCTGGTCACGAGACGAGAGAGGCGCACCGCCCCAGGTGTGGACGGTGCGCCTTTGGCCATGCGGTGTCTTAGCTCGGGCGCAGGTCTCGTGTCTTATCCAACCTTGCCCACGGGAACCTCGTCAGAGACCTTGACCTCGGTCTCGGGAGTGGTGAGCGGATCGACCTTGTAGGTCTTGACGCGGTCATCGTCGATGACGCCGGACCAGTTGAGGCCGAAGCAGAAGTCGTAGGTGTTGCCCTCGGAGTCGATGTAGCACTCCATGTCGCGGGGCACGTCCTCCTGGTCGCCTTCGACGGCTTCCATGTCGATAGGCATCTGGTGGTTGAGCAGGCCGTAGGGCTCCGCGGAACCAGCGATGATGTGGGCGAAGGCCTCGTCGGTGATGGAGTCGAAGCCCCAGAGGATAACGTCGGCGTAGCTTTCGATCTCACCGAAGCACATGGGACGATCGGCATCGATGACGAGGATGAGCTTGGCGTCTGCCGGCAGCTTCTCCTTGACGGAGATGACGAAGTCGAGGTCGGACTCGTTCGTGGCGTAGGTGGACTCACCGTAGTAGGAGCGATTGACGTACTCGCCATACTCGTCCTTGGGGTTGAGAGACTCCTTGCGCACGTTGGCGCCGTTGGCGGTGTAGGGACGATACTGGAGCGAGATGGGCTTCCAGTAGGGGCCCGGCTCAGCCGCAGTCCCCATGACGACGGTCATGAAGCTCGGACCACCCTGGACGCCCTGATAGGCATCGGCGGGGTTGTTGACCTTGACGACGGCGTACTTGACGTCAGCGAGTTCGGCAGCCGTAAGAGCGGTGATGTCGGACTCCTGGTAGGTAGCCTTCCCATCGGTACCGGCAGCGCCCGTGGGGTCTCCCACGGCGTCGGTGACGACCTCGAAGCCGAGGTCTTTGACGTCAGCACCAAAGCACTGATCGGCGGAGGCAGGCGTGGAGCCGAAGAAGCTCGCACTCGCCGCGGCATACTTCCTCGGGATGTAGACCTTGCCGTCAAGTCCTTTCTCGGAGATGACGTTACCGGCGTTCTTGAGCATGACGACGGACTTCTCGGAGGCCTCGATGCCGAAGGCGGCTGCGGTCTCGCTCTCGAGGATTTCCTTGGCCACTGAGCGGTCGGAGTACGGCTGCTCGAAGAGGTCGACGGTCATCTCGGCCTTGATGAACCTGCGAGCGTTGTCCTGGAGAAGGGCAAGCGCGTCGTCGGCTCCCATGTCGTCAACGAGGAGCTTGTATCCTGCGGTGGCGTCATCGATGTCCCACTCGCCGCCGATGGAGCCCACGGTGTTCTTCATGAGCTTGGCCCAGCGCTCGGGCTCGGTGAGGTCCTTGCAGCCGTGCATGATGGCGGAGACGATCATCCAGTCGGTGCAGATCCAGCCGTCCCAGCCGGCGTTGCGCAGAATCGACATGTTGTGAGAAGAGTAGGCGGAACCCACGGTCTCACCCAGCTCCTCGGGGTCGTTGGGGTCGTATGCGATGCCGTAGCAGGGCATGACGGCCACGGCGGCGCTGGTCTCGGAGTCGAGCTTGAAGCCGCCGTCGAGGAACGGGATGAGATGCGCGTTGAAGTTGGAACCGGGGAAGACGTTCCACTTGCCGGAATCGGAGTGGTCGTCGCGGCCGCCCTCGTTGGAGCCCTCGCCCACGAAGTGCTTCAGCATGACCGCGCAGGACTGGTCGCCCCAACCCTGGTCGTCGGTGGCATCGTCATCGCCCCACGTGGACTGCATGCCGGCACCGAAGGCCTGGATAAAGTCGCGGTTGAGGGCAGGGTCGCCGCCGCAGGAGCCGGAGAGACGCGTGCCCTTGGTCTCGGAGTAGAGGTCGATCTGCGGTCCGAGCTCGATGCGAACGCCGGTCGCACGCCAGGCGCGAGCCTGCCACATGCCGGCCTTGCGCCAGACGTCCTTGTCCATGGCGCAGGCGAGGCCGACGGAGCTGGGCACGTCAAAGAGGACGTACGGATCAGAGAAGTTGAAGTACGGAATGCCAAAGCGAGCGGTGTCCTTCTCGCAGACCTCCTGGCAGCCATTGATCCACTGAACGTCGGTGGCATAGGAGTCGATGGACGACGCGAGACGCGAGACGCCGCCGCGCGAGCCGTCCTCGACGAGGCTGTAGTCGGAGGTGTCAGTGGCAGTTGAGGTACCGCCCGTAGTGGCGTTGGCAAAGGTCAGCGGGAAGATCTGCTCGGCGGTGAGCTGGGCTGCGAGGTTTGTGGCGCGGTCGTTGATGGACTGGCGCCAGTCCTCGTAGAAGTCGAGCTTGCCGTCGCCGTTGAGATCCCTGAACGCGTAGCCGTCTACCTGGATGATCCTTGCCTCGTCCATGACGCCGATGGTGGGCGCGCTGTCGTCCTGGGTGACCTTGTACCATCCGTCACGGGTCTGCTCGCTCGTCCACTTGGCCTTGACGTCATCGCCATCGGGATCGATCGGGTACTTGTCCGACGACGGCACGGTCCAGCTTGTGGTGGTGCCCGTCGTGCTGGTGCCGGTGGAGCATCCCGCAAGGCCCGCAAGGCCAGCGGTTGCCGCGGAGCCGAGCAGGAAGTTCCTGCGTGTAACGTTTATGCTCATTCTTTCCCCTTCCATTGGTACATGTTATGGGGGCGTGGCCCCCGACCACGCCCCTCCCCCTTTACGCCCCCTCGCGAGGGGCGGTGAACCCTAGCCGTAGAAGTCGAAGCTGATGGTGTCGAAGTCGGCGATGCCGAAGTCGGCCGCGTTGCCGGAGAGGGTCGCCTGGTCGACGACCTCGAGCGTGATGGCCTCGCCCTTCGAGAGGGTGAGCGTGACCTCGGACTCGGTCCCCTCCCAGGTGCCGGTGTCGGTGAGCAGGTCGGCGTGGGCCGCGAGGGGCGTGACCTCGCAGGTGCCGTCCTCGTTCAGGACGACGTCGAGCATCTGCTCGTTGCCGCCGGCGGTGCCGTAGACGGTCTGGCCGGTGATCTCCACCGAGCCCCTCCACTGGCCCGCGTAGAACGACGTCGCGTCGAAGCTCGAGCTCGAGCTGGAGCTGGAGCTCGAGCTGGAGCTGGCGCCCGAGTCCGATCCCGATCCCGACGAGCCCGAGCCGCCGCACGCCGCGAGCGGCGCGCAGAGCGCGGCCGAGAGCAGGCCCGCCATGACGATGTTCTTGTTCATGCTCCCTCTTTCTCCTTCTGCCCGAGCCAAACGGCATGGGCTCCCCTTCGCCCCGCTTGACGAGGCAGCTTCCAAACAAGTGCGCGAGACGCGCAGACGGACCCAGACGATGCTGGGCCTCTGACTTGCATCTTCTATCGGGAGCAGACGGCAGTCGGCCTGAGAAACCTAACCTGTCCTCGTAGCGGCATAACTGACATCGAGGAAACGGCCAACGGCTCTGCGCACGAAGGGGCCAGCCCCCGTAGGAGCCAGCCCCTTCGCATGCCTCTTGCTGTCTTTCTCGCCAGGTGAACCCTAGCCGTAGAAGTCGAAGCTGATGGTGTCGAAGTCGGCGATGCCGAAGTCGGCCGCGTTGCCGGAGAGGGTCGCCTGGTCGACGACCTCGAGCGTGATGGCCTCGCCCTTCGAGAGGGTGAGCGTGACCTCGGACTCGGTCCCCTCCCAGGTGCCGGTGTCGGTGAGCAGGTCGGCGTGGGCCGCGAGGGGCGTGACCTCGCAGGTGCCGTCCTCGTTCAGGACGACGTCGAGCATCTGCTCGTTGCCGCCGGCGGTGCCGTAGACGGTCTGGCCGGTGATCTCCACCGAGCCCCTCCACTGGCCCGCGTAGAACGACGCCGCGTCGAAGCTCGAGCTCGAGCTGGAGCTGGAGCTGGCGCCCGAGTCCGATCCCGATCCCGACGAGCCCGAGCCGCCGCACGCCGCGAGCGGCGCGAAGAGCGCGGCCGAGAGCAGGCCCGCCATGACGATGTTCTTGTTCATACCAATCTCCTTCTTGTTTGCGTCAGGGCCCCTATCCCCGCCTGACCGCGTCTGCGATTCCTCTTGGTGCCCACCACTTTACCTATCACGCCCATACCCACCAATGAACCGAGCGCAGGTAGTCGAACTCGTGACGCAAGTTGCCAAAGTCGCGTCTCTTGCCACCTGAGCGAGTTGCCATCTTTCAGTGAAAGTGAAAACCTGTTACCTTTGTGTCCACGGCCCTGGCCGTATTCTACCGATACCGAGAGGGGGCTGCGAAGATGTACAGGTTCCTCGTTATCGAAGACGAGGCGGACATGGCAGCGGAGCTGCGCGCCCACCTCGACCGCTACGCCAAGACGCATGACCTCGAATTCGACGTCACCTGGGTCAGAACGGCATTCGAGTTTGTGGAGTCAAAGGTCACATACGACCTCGTCTTCATGGACATCGGACTTCCTGGCATCGACGGCATGGAGGCCGCTCAGCTGATGCGCACCTATGACGACGAGACGCTCATCATCTTCGTCACCAATCTCTCGCAATACGCCGTGAAGGGCTATGAGGTGGGCGCGCTCGACTTCGTGGTCAAGCCCGTCTCGTACCATAACCTCTCGATGCGACTCGACCGCGCCATGCGCATCCTCGAGCGACGCGAGGGAAAGAGCATCTGCATCACCACCAAGTTCGGAGCCCGCATCATTCCCATTGCCACCTTGATATACGTCGAGGTGCACGGGCACAACCTCGAGTACCATCTCACCAACGAGAAGGATCCCGTAGAGCTGCGAGGCAGTCTCGCTCAGCTCGAGACCGAGCTCGACCCCGGTCTCTTCGTGCGCATCTCCAACAGCTGCCTCGTCAACGCCGACCACATCCGAACCGTGGACGGGCCTGCCATGCGCATGTCCAACGGAGACGAGCTCGTCATTAGCCGAACCAAGCGCAGGGGGGCGCTCGAGGCGCTCGCGAACTACTACGGGGGAAACCGCTGATGGATCTTGGCCCCATGTTCAACTACGTGGTCAACGGCTTTCTCTTTAGCGTCCCCGCGCTCATGCTCGCGGCGCGTCTCCCCAAGCGACCCCACTACTATGCGCGCGTGACACTCTCCGTCGCACTCATCATCTTCTATCTCACCAACCCGTTTGCAAGCCTTATCCAAGGCGATACGATTGCCGTCTTCACGGCCATGACGTTTTACTTTGCGATCATCCTCGTCCTGCTCCTGGCCATGGTGCTCTTTGTGGCCGAGTCGACTCTCTGGGCGGCTGCGTTCTGCGCCGTGGTGGGATACACCGTCGAGAACCTCGGTGCGAGTCTTGGTGAGCTTCTCGGGCAGCTCCTGCGCATGGCCCGTCTTAACGTGGGTCTCTTCTCGAACGCGTTCTTTCGTATCGTGCTCTGCTGTGCTGTCACCTACGCGCTGTTCTACGTCATCGTCATTCGCCGCATGCGCGACAAGGCGCTCGAGATCGACCCGAGCAAGACGAGCTTCATCCTGGTCTTTGGCGTCGTGCTCATCAACATCGTCTTCGACATGGCCATCAAGTACATCCGAGCCTATAGCGTGCCCACGGGTTTCTCGCTGATCTTCCGCATCGTGCAGATCGCCGTGTGCTTCTATGCGCTCATGCTCGAGTTCGAGATGATCTATAACCGCCACCTCCTGCTCGAGGCGGCGACCACCGAGCGCATCCTGCACGACCGCGAGCAGCAGTACGCGCTTTCGCGCGAGAACATCGAGGCCATCAACATCAAGTGCCACGACATCCGTCACCAGATCCGCCATATCGAAGATGGCAGCACCGGCACGCGAGTGGACAAGACGGTGCTCGATGACATCGCCCACCAGGTGAGCATCTACGACTCCACCGTTCATACCGGAAACAACGCACTCGACACGATCCTTACCGAGAAGAGTCTGCTCGGTGAGCGCGAGCACATCACGCTCGGCTGCATCGTGGACGGACACGCACTCGACTTCATGAGCGACGCGGACCTGTACTCGCTCTTTGGCAACGCCCTCGACAACGCCTTCGATGCCGTGCGCGCGCTCGAGGACGAGGATGAGCGCAATATCTCGCTGCTTGTAAAACAGGCCGCTGGCATGGTCTCTATACACATCGAAAACTACTATGCGGGCGACGTGCGATTTGAGAACGGCATTCCTGTGACAACCAAGGATGACAAGCACAACCACGGTTATGGCATCAAATCGATGCGCATCATCACGCAGCGCTACGGCGGCTCCCTCACAATGGGCACCGAGGATCAGACCTTCTACCTCAACGTCCTCATCCCAGTCCCAAAACCCTGACTCATTTGTATCACGAGGGGCCTGTTTTTAGCTCATAATGCTGTTATCCAGCCCTTCGTGATACATTTTGGAGCAGCAATGGATGCGATTCTCTGCCGCGAGTCTGCTCTTTCGTATCTACGTGCAGGCAAGGGCGGCGTACCGGCAAGCCCGACCCTTGTCGCGACAGGCCTGCACGACATCAGGGCGCTCGGCCTAAGTCTCGACGGCCTCGACCCCGTGCACCTCCTCTCGTTCAAGGCGGCGAGACGCACCCATGCCCACGGGCTTGTGGTTCACGTCTGGTCTGGAAAGATGCCCGCGGGTGCCCTTCTCTCTACGGGCGAGAAGGACGTCCTTGTCACCTCACCAGAGTTTACGTTGCTACAGCTCGCAGGCCCACCCTATAGTACGAGCCTCCAGACCATTCGGCTCGCCTCCCTCATGATGGAGCTTGCGGGAACGTATCGCCGTAGCCCAACGAGCTATGGTCGTCCGCGGCTCACCAGCTACAACAATCTTTCCCGCTTCATAGAGACTGTGCCTCACGCTCGCGGACGCGAGCTCTATTGCCGCGCGCTTCACTACGAGATGGACATGTCGCTCTCGCCCATGGAGACTGCGATCGCCCTCTTGCTCACGCTGCCCGTGCGGTTGGGCGGCTTTGGGCTACCCAAGCCCATCCTCAACGTCCGTCTGCGCGGCACAGAACTGCGCACCGACACCTCAAGCCAGAGGGAGATTCTTCCCGACCTGTATTGGCCGGAGCAGGAGGTGGTGCTCGAGTACGACAGCAGGGAGCACCACGGCGAGACGGGCGGCGTCCTGGCAAATGACGAGAAACTTGCTCACGATGCCGGGCGAGCCAACTCGCTTGTCGCTGCAGGACGTCACGTAGTCACGGTCCGAAGGAGGCAGGCGACGAACCTAGGACGCTTTGACCTTGTCGCCAGACAGGTCGCGGCACTTCTCGGCAAAAGACTTGCCATGCCGAGCGTCGAGGAGCTTGAGAGGCGAGCAGAGCTGCACGCACTTCTCATCAGAAACTGAAAACGCATCACGAAGGGTGGGATAACTGCATTATGTGCGCCAAGACCGCCCTTCGTGATGCAAACCGGCCTCTTATTCTGTTGTCGTATCCCGCTGCTCGCGCCAGCGCCTCATCTTCTTGTGCCTGCGCACGTAGTACGTGGCGAGAAGCGCGACGAGTACTCCCTGCACCGCGCAGAAGGCAATCTGGAACCCGTATGGCGTAGGAGTCGCCGTGTCAAGCGCGTCTGAGTTCGCTACGGTATAGAGGATGTTCTTTGTGGCCTGCCTCAGCACCTGGTGTCCCTTTGCCGTGCTGGTCGTACTCTCGTCGAGACGCATGTCCTGCAGGAGGTTGAGCTCGAGGTCGTTTCCGGCATAAAGCGCGCGGTTGACGTCACTCGTACTGCAGGCCATCGTGCAGTCGGTAATCACGGTGCCGTGGAAGCCCCACTCGCCGCGCAGCACGGTGGTGAGAAGCGCGGTGCTCTCGGCGGCGGGTGTAGTGCCGATTCTGTTGAACGAGCTCATCATGGCAGTGGTGTCGCCTTCTTTCACGCAGATCTCAAACGGGCGCAGGTAGATCTCCCGCAGAGCCTGCTCGTTGAGCCATGTCGCCAAACCGCCGTTGTCTCGGTTGGTCTCTTGGTCGTTCACGGCGAAGTGCTTGAGATAGCCGTAGACGCCGTTGTCCTCGAGACCCTTAATCTCGGAGGAGATGACCTTGCCGGAGAGCAGACCGTCCTCGGAGACATACTCGTAGTTTCGGCCGCCAAAGGGGCTGCGGTGTATGTTCACCGCAGGAGCATAGAGGCCGCTTATGCCCATGGCCTTTGCCTCGTCGGCGAGAAGCTCGCCCACGCGTTGCGCCAGCTCCGTGTTCCACGTGTAACCGAGCACGGACTGACCGGTGAGCTGCGTACCGGTGACGCCTGCCATGATATTGTTGATACCGTTGGGACCGTCGCACTCCGTGGTGGCGGGCTTGCTCACGGAGTTGACGTTCATGTTGGTCCAGCCGCCGTTGCCCACGAGAAGCTCCATCTCGCGCAGCGTGCACTGATCGAGAAGGTCGTCCCACTTAGGGTCGTCGTAGTCAAGGCCCGCCATGTCGGCGAGAGTGAGGCCGTTGTTTGCACCGAAGGTAACGTCCTCGTCTGAAGAGTAGTCGAGCTCTTCGGGATTCTCGAGGGCGTCGACCTGCTCGGCCGTGGCCTCCTTGCTGGATGCGGCGCGCTCGGTGGGCATGGTGCCCGCCCAGTCGGCGCGACTCACATAAGTGATGCCGTCGTCAAAGCTCACGTCATCGAACTCGTTGGTGGCGGCGACCTTGTCAGAGCTGCGAGCGCCGTCGTTATCGTCGTTATAGATGACGTCCTTCTCAACGGTCACGGTTTGAGAGCCCACCACGGTGTGCGAGTCGGTCCGCAGGCTGATTTCGTAGTTGCCGGCCTCGAGTACGTACGCGCCGCCCTCGGCCTTGATGCCTGCATAGTCGTAGCTCGCCATGTCCTCCTTGGCGAAGCTCACGGTGACACTCTGGGACTCGCCGGGTTCGAGGAGCTTGGTCTTGTCAAAGCCACCGAGGACCACGGAACTCTTCTCGATGCCGCCTTTGGTGTAGGGCGCCGAGTAGTAGATCTCCACGACCTGCTTGCCAGCCACGCTGCCGGTATTAGTCACGGTCGCGTTGGCGGTAATCGTGGTGCCGTCGTCCGTCACGGAATCGAGCGTCTCGTCGAACGTGGTGTAGGAGAGGCCGTAGCCAAATGGATACTGCACCGTAGATGAGTAGTCGATGTAACCGTCCTCGGCAGCAGTCTCGTAGTAGCGATAGCCTACGTAGATGCCCTCTGCATACTCGACGTAGTGGTAGAGGTTCGTGCCACTCTCAGACGAGCCGGTACCCGAGAACATGGAGGTATCGGAATAGCTCGCGTTGGTATAGTCGTACGCACCGAAGTTATAGTAGCTCGGAGCACTTGTGAGGTCATACGCGAAGGTGTCGGCAGTCTTGCCGGAGGGATTGACGGCGCCCGTGAGTACGTTGCCAATGGCGTTGCAGCCCGTGGAGCCGGGAGTCCCCACCCAGATGGCCGCATCGATGCCCTCGTCCCCAAGAAAGCCCAGCTCCATGGCATTGGGGCTGTTGAGCACCACGACAACCGTACCAAAGTTCTCCTTGGCCATGGAAATGAGCGACTCCTCGTTGGGAGTGAGTTCGAGATAGCTGCGACCAGCCTCGGAGCCAGCGTAATCCGCCATGTCCATGGGAAGGTCCGAGCCTTCTCCACCCTTTCGCGTAATCACGACGAGTGCCACGTCTGAGTAGGACCTGGCCTCATCGATGGTGTCAGAATAGATGGTGGGGTCGAGCTCGTAGAGGTTCCAGTCGGTACCCACGAGACCCATGTCCTCTGCCGAAGTGGCGTTCTCGTCGTAGTAGTTCATGAGGTCAGGGTTGGGCTCGAGACCTGCGTTCTCAAGGCCCTGGTAGAAGTTCACGTTCTTGCTTGAATCCCCAGAGCCAGAGCCCGTGCCACCGTAACTGAAGTTGTTGCCTGCGGTCGAGCCGAGTACATTGACCTTGGTAGTGCCGGTCAGCGGCAGCGCACCGTCATCCTTGAGCAGGACGATTCCCTCTCCCTCCACCTCCTCGGTGATGGCAGCAGTCTGAGCGCTCGCCTCGGTCGCCTCCTCGGTGGTCGCACGAGCGCCGCTGTTGAGGAACGTGTTGAGCAGGCCCGAATACGGCCCCACCACGCCGACGCCCACCACCGTGACCACAACGACAATCGCAGAGACAAGGGTCAGCAGCACGAAGAGCAGTCGTTTCGGGCGCTTCACCTTCTTTTCGGGGTCTTTTGTCATTTCTCCTCCTCTTTTATCCTGGAAAAGGTGACAGGTATCTTTTCCAGGTTTTCCGCTCCCCGCAACCAGGGAGCCCATTCGCCACCTTGGATATAATTCAGGGTGTCTGGGGATTGGTGAAGTTGACTCAATCAGCTCGTGCCGTGACGCATTCGCTTGAAGGGGAGGCGAAGATGTATCGAGTGCTTATCGTTGAGGACGACCCCTCCGAGGTGGACAAGCTCCGCGGGCACCTTGACCATTACGGACGCGAGCATGACATGTCCTTATCTGTAGATGCGCTGTCCTCGGCGCTGGAGTTTGCCGAGACGCGCCGGTCTGCCGACCTCATCTTCATGGACATCAACATACCGGGCATCAACGGCATGGAGGCGGCCGAGCTTCTTCGGACATACGATGCCGAGACGCCCCTCATCTTCGTGACCGACCTCGCGCAGTACGCAGTCAGCGGCTACCAGGTGGATGCTCTCGACTTCATGGTCAAACCCGTGGAGTACGCGGACTTCACGCTGCGCATGGACCGAGCCATGCGCGTGATGCGCCGACGCGAGGGCAGGAGCATCACCGTGCCCACCACCGACGGCACGCGTGTGGTGGGGCTGCGCGACGTGCTCTACGTAGATGTTCTCCGCCACGACCTCTACTACCACGTAGCTGGCGGAGAAGTGCTGCGCATTCGCGGCTCGCTCACGCAGCTCGAGGCCCGTCTCGCATCCGAGGGCTTCGTCCGCATCTCGGCGAGCCACCTCGTGAACATGGCCCACGTCGCACGCATTCGCACGGGCTCGGTGGAGATGAGCAACGGTGACGAGATTAGCCTCGGACGATCCCGTAAGAAGCAGGCCCTAGAGACTCTCTCCGCCTATGTCGGCGGCAGCATCTGATGGACCTGGGAATCACTCGGCTGCCGCTCGCGAACATAGACCCGCTCGTACTTCTGGGTGCCTACCTCACCATCTGCCTCACCGTAGCCAGGCTTGCTCTTGGCATCGCGTTGCTCGCTCGAGGGCTCCATGCGAGGAACCGAGTGGGCTTGCGTGCCTGCATCGTGGTGGCATGCCTGGTTGCGGGCATGTCGCTCTTCTTCTCCGCCACCGTCGCCTGGCCTCAGGGTACATCGTTTTACCTCGTCCAGATGGCATCTTTCTCTCTACTCCTCATTGGGTGCGCAGCGGCCGTCCATCTTCTTTTCAAGACATCGTGGCTCGTGGCTCTCTTCGTGAGCACCGCAGGATACACCATCCAGAACCTCGCCTCTGGTACCGACGAGCTCATATCCGTGGCGTGGCGCAAATCGCCAATCCTCCATTCGATTGATGCGGGACAGCTCGTGGTGTTTTTGCTGGTCACAGCAATAATCTATGTTCCCTATTACCTCACCTTCGTACGGACGGTCCGCAGCGCCGGACTCGAGCGCGTGGAGGACCGCTCGATGGTCGTGGTCATGGCACTTGTGATGCTCGTCGTAATCGGCTTTGACCTCGTGATCAAGGGCCTCTCCAACGACGCGGGCGTCGGCCTGCAGTCTGTCGTGACCCTACGCGCGGTGCATGGTCTGGCCTGCCTGTTCACGCTCTGGCTCGAGTACGTGCTGCTCTACAGACAGAGGCTTGCCACCGACGTGGCAATTTCGCAGCGCCTGCTTACCGAGAAGGACCGTCAGTACGAATCAAGTCGCCAGAGCATCGCCGCCGTCAACGCCAGACTGCACGATATCCGTCACGACGTGCTGCGCAAGCTTGATGAGGCAGACGCAGACCTTGACCGCGATCTTCTCTCTAGCATTGCTCGCGAGATCAGCGTATACGACACGCGCGTCCGCACCGGCAATGAGGCGCTAGATACGATTCTCACCGAGAAGCGGCTTCTTTGCGAGCGCCAAGGAGTCACGCTGAGCTGCATCGCCGACGGCGGGCTGCTGGGGTTCATGGCGCCTGGCGACCTCTATGCACTCTTTGACAACGTGCTCGAAGCTGCCATGAGACTCAGTCCCACGTCGGTCTCGCTTGTTGTTCGCGGCACGCGTGGCGTGGTGAGCGTACACGCAGAGTGTGACGGTCAGGGCGAGACTGACTCGCTCGAGCAAGCACGCGCAGTCGCAGAGCACTATGGCGGATCGATCTCAGTACATGCCGGTCAGCTAGATGTGCTCATCCCCCTGCCAGAATAGCCTGCGCAGGATGGCAAACGCATCACGAAGGGAAGGATCACTGCGTTATGGGCGGTAAGACCGCCCTTCGTGATGCAAATCAGCTCTCTTGATAAGACTCTTGGAGAAGCTCGTGTCAGAGCGGCGTGCCCAGAAGAGGTAGACGAGCACCGATACGACGCATGCGAGGCTCACGACGGACCACATGGCAGCGTAGCCAAGGGCTGAGATGAGCATGCCGGCAACGCCCCCACCTAGGCCATAGCCGATGTCGTACCCACAGAGAAAGGAGGAATTGGCCGAACCGCGAGTCTCGTTGGTAGAGGTATGCACCGCCATGGACTGCAGCGATGGCTCGAGCCCGCCAAAAGCATAGCCCGCGAGCATGGCAGAGAGCACGTATGCCACAGTGTCGGGAGCGAAGGCAAGCAGCAGGAACGCGACGAGCATCGCGGCATTGCAGGTATAGACGAAGGGCGCCTCGCCCTTCTCGTCAACCAGCTTGCCTAGCGTCACACGGACGAGCAGCAGCATGCCCGACATGATAAGGAAGTAGATTGAACCCGAGGGCAATCCGTTCTCCGCGGCATAGATGGCCACGAAGTTCTCGAGCGCGCCAAAGGTAAACATGAACACGAGCATGGTCACCGAGGCGGGTAGGCTATCTCGATTGATGATCGTGCGCAGGCTGAGCCTCTTGCGCGGAACTTCGACACGCGACGCGTGGATGAGAGAAAAGAGCACGAGACCGATAACGGCGATGACGGCAGCCGTGGCATAAAGCGCCTTAAATCCGTAGCTTTCCATAAGCGTGAGTCCAAGCGCGGGCGCAATGGCGGAGGCGAGTGCGGTGGCCATGCCAAAATAGCCCATCCCCTCGGCAAAGCGCGGCCTGCAGATGACATCCGAGGCCACCGTAGCCGTGGTGGAGTTTGAGAAGGAGAGGCCAATGCCGTGTACCATGCGTAGGGCGATGGCTAGCGACGTCATGGGCACGAATACATAGCCAAGCGGCGCGAGGCTCGTGAGCGCAAGACCCACCACAAGCGCAATGCGTCGCACGCCGTTATCGAGCCACCAGCCCACGAAGGGCCGTACGACAACAGCAATGAGCGAGAAGGCGGCGGCGCAGACGATACCATTCGTCTTGGCGAGAGAGACCTCGAATGCGGAGTTTTCGTTAGCGGCTGCTACATGCGTGCTAGAGTGTCTCCTTGCGTGTAGCGCATGACGTCACAAGTGCAGAAGCAAGGCGCGTGGTTCCCGATGGGTGCCACGCGCCTTTTTTGTCGAAAGGAAGTCCCACATGCCCAAGAACCGCGCACAGAGGGTCATCTTCGGAATCCTCATGTCCCTTACCATGGCCTATGGCATGGAGGTCTACAACATTGCCTGGGAGATGGGCTACCCGACCATGGCCGGCGGCTTCTCCAACATGACCAGCGAGGTCTTCCTCGCCGCGCTCAAGGAGGCCGCATACATGTGGCTCCTCGTGTTTCTCTTCTCCAACCTCTGGGGCAACCGGCTGGGCGCCTACATGGCGTCGCGCTACGTCACGCCCGGGAGGGACAACGCATTCGTGTGCGGAACCGTGCGCGCCTGTTGCACCGTCCTCGTGATGTGTCCCACCATGAGCCTGGTGGCATCGATTCTCTTTAGCGTCGTCCTCGCTGGCAATCCCCTGAGCCAACTGCCCGCCATCTGGGTCGGGACCACTATCAAGAACTTTCCCATGGCCCTGCTCTGGAACCTCTTTGCCGCCGGTCCGTTGAGCCGCCTTGCGTTTCGTACGTTCTTCGGTCGCATAGGCGACAGGGACGAGGCGCTCGCGGCCGCCTAGCAACGTGACAGCCCTAGAGCCCGATGCCGCTATTCGGCCTTCTCGGCACTGCCTTTTCCCTTGTGGCTGCGCACGAGTCCGACCACGGTGGGGACGAGCGATACGAGAATGATGGCAACGAGAAGCAACTCGAAGTGTTCCTGCACCACGGGAATGCCACCAAAGAAGTAGCCGAGCAGCGTGAACAGGGTGGACCAGGTGATGCCGCCAAGAACGTTGAATGCCACGAAGTTGTGCCACTTCATGCCGCCCATGCCCGCGATAAAGGGCACGAAGGTGCGGATGAAGGGGAAGAATCGTCCTAGGAAGATGGCCAGGTGGCCCCACTTGTCAAGAAACTTCTCGCTCTTGGCCAGGCGCTCGGGCGTCATGGCCTTGACCTTGCCTGACGCAACGATCTTACGTCCAAAGAAGTGGCCGATCATGTAGTTGCATTGGTCGCCGATAATGGCTGCAATCCACGCAATGCCGAGCAGCAGGAAGATGTTGAAGCCCCCACCCTGGGCGAAGAAGCCCGCGGCAAAGAGGAGAGAGTCGCCGGGAAGGAACGGGAAGAACACCACGCCCGTTTCGATGAAGATGATGAGGAAGACACAGCCGTAGGCGGCAAGCGGACCTGCGGCAATCCAGCCCGCAATGGCAGTACGTGGATCGTGAAGCAAGCCGACGATGAACTCTATGAAGCCCATATGAACCAATCTGACGGTGTTTGCAAAAACGTCCTCGGCCGAAGTTCGGTCCGGGGACGTCACAAGCGCGTTCGGCGGGAACGGGTGCCCGCTAGAGGCCCCTTATGGCTGCTACCTTCCGGTCCTGACCAGGTTCGAGGTGTTGCGTCACCCGAACCCGCCCAACGCGCTCATACACACTTTAGCAGAGACGCGCTATGCACATCACAACGCCACGCGGAATCGAAGGCGATGACCGTCCTCGTCATCTGCCCCCTAAACCAAACAAAGGGCTGTTCTGCAGACCTCTACCCGACTATTCTTATCTCATCAGGCGTTTCTACATTGGGGGAGCATCCGTGATCAACAACTTCTGCAAGCACCCGCTCTGGGAGTGCAACGACCGTCTCGTCCGCGTGGCGCAGGGCCTCGAGTCCGCCGACCTAGTCATCCGCCACGCAGGGCTCGTGGACGTGTGCACCCACGAGATTCTCGATGACACCGACATCGCCATCGCAAGCGGCCGCGTGGCCTACGTTGGCATGAACGGACACACGGCCGACCATTGCATCGGCGAGAAGACCCAGGTCATCGATGCCACGGGTCTCTTTGCCTCCCCGGGTTTCATGGACGGTCACATCCACGTGGAGTCGGCCATGGTCGGCGTCGCCGAGTATGCGCGCGCCGTCGTACCCCACGGGACCACGGGCATCTTCACCGACCCGCACGAGGTCGCCAACGTCTGCGGCCTCGAGGGCGTGAAGGTCATGTTCGATGATGCCAAGCGCACGCCGCTCAAGGCCATGGTCACCATACCAAGCTGCGTCCCTGCCGCCACGGGCGTCGAAGACACTGGTTCCAGAATCGACGCCGCAGACATCCGCGAGGCCATGGGCTGGGACAACGTGGTGGCGCTCGGCGAGATGATGAACTTCCCTGGCATCCTCGGCGGCGAGACGGGCGTTCAGGACGAGGTCCGCGAGACCCTCAAGGCCGACAAGTGCGTGACCGGACACTACGCCGTTCCCGAACAGGACCGAGGCCTCAACGCCTATATCGCCGCGGGAATCAGCAACTGCCACGAGTCGTTCACCGTCGATGACGTGCTCGCCAAACTACGCCTGGGCATGTACGTGCTTCTCCGCCAGGGATCGGCGTGGCAAAACCTCCCCGTATACCTGCCGCCCCTCATCGAGGCCGGCGTCGACATGCGTCACTGCCTCTTCTGCTCCGATGACAACCACCCGCACACGCTCGTCGCCGAGGGCCACATGGATCGCGTGCTGCGGACAGCCGTCGCCCTTGGCCTCGACCCCGTGACGGCCATCCAGATCGCCACCATCAACGCCGCCGACTGCTATGGGCTTGCGAGCGACATGGGCTCCATCACGCCAGGCAAGTGCGCCGACATCGTGCTTCTCGACGACCTCGAGAACTTCAACGCCGAGAAGGTCTTTGTCGATGGCGACCTTGTTGCCGAGAGCGGGCACGCCCTCTTTGACGTCGAGCCCTTCGCGTGGCCCAATTGGATGACTCACACCATCGACTTGGGCATGGATATCACTCCCGAAACCTTCGAGATCCCCGTCGATAGGCCCGACGGGACTGCACGCGTGCGCGTCATCGTCCTCGAGCCCGGAGATGCCATCACCAAAGATCGCATTCTTGACGTACCGGTGCGCGACGGCAGGCTCGTGGCAGACCCCGCAGGCGACATCCTCAAGATCTGCGTCTTCGACCGTCACCACGGGGCCGCTGGCACCCACTCCCACGGCTTCATCACTGGTTTTGGCATTCATGGCGCGCTGGCGCAGACCGTGGCTCACGATGCCCACAACCTGCTCGTAGTCGGCGACAACGACGCCGACATGGCACTTGCCGCCAAGACGCTCGTGGAGTGCGGGGGTGGCGAGGTCACCGTGGAGGACGGTCGCGTGCTTGCCCTCGTCAAGCTGCCCGTGGCCGGCCTCATGAGCACCGGACGCGTGGAGGATGTTGCGGACGAGGTCTCCGCCTGCGAGGCGGCCTGGGAGCAGCTGGGCAGCAAGATGCCGTCGCCGTTCATGATGATGGGCGTCATGTCGCTTGCCTGCGTACCCGAGATTCGCATCACCAACCGCGGCTACGTCAACTGCGTGACGTTCCAGATGGAGGATCTGCTCGCAGAGTAGGAAAACCTGGAAAAGATACCTGTCACCTTTTCCAGGTGGACGGGGACCTCCGGGTGTACGACACCCCGAAGGTCCCCACTTTGGCAGCTGCCAAGCTTTGAATCAGCTCTCACAGTGCGAGGACACGGAATAGAGATGCCGTCGTGCGCTCGCTCCCTGCACGGCACTATCATTCCCCATTCGTCGCGCGAGGACGAGCGTCCTAGGTGCGAGCGGTCTGGTTCACAGGTCAAGCGCACGGTGCGGACAATTCCTACATAGGAGAGCTTTCAGGCGTCCGTTCGGGTAGGATTGACCACGTGCGAATCGGGATCGAGAGGAAACACATGGCAAAGAAATCCGCTGCGAGCAAGCGCGTCGACGTCGAGAACTCCAAATATGACGACTCCAGGTACGGAGACGTGCTCTTCTCCATCACCTACGAGGTAAACGAATACAACATCGACCAGGCGGCCGGATTCCTTGGCGGCGAGACGCCCAAGAACGTCTCTCTCGGCGTCTCTGCCCTGGGACTTCTCGGCCTTATCTTCGTCCTCATGAACAACGCCAGCTCACTCCCTCTCGCCTTCGCCATGCTCGGCGTCTCGGTGGTAGCATCGGCGGCAGCCACCAACTGGCACAAGATTCAGACATGGTTTGCCCGTCGCTCCAACTTGGGCATACGTGGCGAGAAGGACGATCGACGCCACATCGTCGTGACCAACGACTTCGTGGCCATCGAGGGGCCCGAGGACTACGAGGCCAAGCTTCCCCTTTCCGACCTGCGCCGCGTTGATGCCGACGACAGCATCTGCCTTGCATACTTTGGTCACAAGAACTATGCCTACTTTCCTCGCCCGGTCATGAGCGAGAACCGGTTCCATAACCTCGTCGTCTTCCTCAAGGACAAGCGTTCCAAGTAGCCAACGAACTCCACGCTCGGCGAATCGAGCTCGTGCTTTGTCTGTTGCGGGGTATGGTAAAGGCAACCTGTCAAGGAGGTTGCCATGAGCATAATCGGCGCATTCGCGGTTCCGCACCCACCCCTCATCATCCCAGAGGTCAGCCCAGGGGAGGAACGCAAGATTCAGCCCACGGTGGATGCCTACGACGAGGTGGGTCGTCGCATCGCAGGACTGGCACCAGACACCATCGTCATCTCGAGTCCACACTCGGCGATGTACTACGACTACCTGCACATCTCCCCAGGCACGCACGCGAGCGGCAGCTTTGCTCGCTTTGGCGCTCGTGGCGCCCATTATTCCTGCGACTACGACGCAAGGCTCGTGGACAAGATCTGCCAGCTCGCCGACCGCGACGAGCTCCCCGCAGGAACAGCGGGCGAGCGCGATCCCGAGCTCGACCACGCCACCATGATTCCGCTCCATTTCATCCAGCGGCATTACACCGATTTCGAGGTGGTTCGCATCGGCCTTTCAGGCCTTTCCCCCGCCATCCACTACGAGCTCGGCAAGCTCGTGCAGGAGGCGGCGGCGCAGCTCGGCCGGCGCGTGGTCTTTGTCGCATCGGGCGACCTCTCCCACAAGCTCCTCGAAAGCGGTCCCTACGGCTTCGCACCCGAAGGTCCGGTATTTGACGATCGGATCGAGAAGGACTTCTCCTCGGCGGACTTCCTCGACCTTCTGGAGATTGACCGCGGGTTTGCCGAGCGCGCAGCCGAGTGCGGCCTACGCAGCTTCCAGATCATGGCCGGCGCCCTCGACCGAACTGCGGTTCGTTCCGAGGTCCTCTCCCATGAGGGGCCCTTTGGCGTAGGCTATTGCGTCGCGTGCTTCTCGCCTGAGGGCGAGGAGGGCGCAGATGACAGCCGCGCGTTTCTTGACCAGTACGAGGACCGCAGAACGGATGACATGGTCTCCCGCAAGCTTGGCGAGGATGCCTACGTCTCTCTGGCGCGGGCGTCACTCGAGGCATACGTACTGCACGGCACCCGCATTCGCCCGCCAAAGGACCTGCCCGCCGAGATGTACGTCACACGGGCGGGCGCCTTTGTCTCGGTCAAGGAGTTCGGCGAGCTGAGAGGTTGCATCGGCACCATCATGCCCGCCCACGCCAACCTCGCCGAGGAGATATGCGCCAACGCGATAGCGGCGGCGGCCCACGACCCGCGCTTTCCGAGCGTGACCGCCGACGAGCTGGGCGACCTCGTCTATGACGTGGACGTGCTCTCGGAGCCCGAGCCCATCGCCAGCGAGGCTGACCTCGATCCGCGCCGCTACGGCGTGATCGTAAGCGCCCACGACGGGCGACGCGGGCTGCTCCTGCCCGACCTCGAAGGCGTGGATACCGTCTCCGAGCAGGTGGGCATTGCCGCACGCAAGGGCGGCATCGACCTGACGCGCGACGCATACACGCTCGAGCGCTTCACCGTGACGAGGCACGCATGAGCACCGATGGCCCCCGTACCGTCTGCGACACCTGCCCGCACGCCTGCTCGCTCGCCGAGGGACAGCTCGGCCTCTGCCGTGCGCGGCGAAACGTGGGCGGAACGGTGGTGGCCGAGAATTACGGTCGTCTCACCTCCATAGCCCTTGATCCCGTGGAGAAAAAGCCCCTCGCGGAGTATCGCCCCGGATGCACCGTGCTCTCGGTGGGAAGCTACGGCTGCAACCTACGCTGCCCCTTCTGCCAGAACCACGAGATATCCCAGGCAGACTCCGAGAGCGTGAGCTGGCGCGATGTGTCACCCGCCGAGCTCGTGGCACTCGCAGCACGATGTCGTGCGGAGGACCCGCGCATGATCGGGATTGCATACACCTACAATGAGCCGCTCGTGGGCTGGGAGTACGTGCGCGACTGCTCGATACTCGCTCATGAGGAGGGCCTCTCCAACGTCCTCGTGTCCAACGGATGCGCAAGCGCTCACGTGATCGAGGAGCTTGCGCCCCTCATCGACGCGGCAAATATCGACCTCAAGAGCTTCTCGCCCACGACCTACCGCAGCTGCGGCGGCGATCTCAAGACGGTCTGCGCGACCATCGAGCGCATGGTGGCAGAGCCGACCTGCCATATTGAGGTCACGACGCTCGTCGTGCCAGGCATGAACGATACCGATGGGGAGATGCGCGCCCTCACGGGATGGCTTGCCAGCCTCTCCCCAGACATCGTGCTGCACGTCACCCGCTTCTTTCCGTGCTGGAAGATGGCCGACGCGCGTCCAACGCCCGTGGAGACGGTCCATCGGTTGGCTGGAGTTGCTCGCGAACGCCTCGACCACGTGCATGTAGGCAACGTCTGAGGCTCTCGGCCCGATGACCCCAGGCAAGGCGACGTCCTCGTGGGGCACACGTACACGAAGGTGCCGCCGCGAGCGTGGATCTGCTCGCGGCGGCACCCTGCTTTGCCCTGTCTCTGATCGAAGCCTTCGACCATGCCCTAGGTGCGGTTGGCGCGATAGTAGGCGATGAGCGCCTTGGTGCTCGAATCCTGACCGGCAAGCGCCTTGTCGTCATGGAACGCCGGCGTGATCTGCTTGGCAAGCTGCTTGCCCAGCTCGACACCCCACTGGTCATAGGAGTCGAGGCCCCATACGGTGCCCTCAACAAAGGTGATGTGCTCGTACAGCGCGATGAGCTCGCCGAGCGCGTGCGCGTTGAGCTCCATGCCAAATATCGACGTGGTCGGGCGGTTGCCGGTGAAGCAGCGCGCGGGCACCATCCACTCGGCCGTTCCCTCGGCGCGCACCTCGTCGGCCGTCTTGCCAAACGCGAGCGCCTTGGTCTGCGCAAGGAAGTTGCCGAGGAAGAGCTCGTGTACGTCCTGCTCGCCATCCCTGGTGGGGTTGGCGGTGTTGACAAACGCGATGAAGTCGGCGGGGATCAGGCGAGTTCCCTGATGGATGAGCTGGTAGAAGGCGTGCTGTCCGTTGGTACCCGCCTCGCCCCAGAAGATCTCGCCCGTCTCGGTGGTAACGGGGGTGCCGTCCCAGCGCGTAGACTTGCCGTTCGACTCCATCGTGAGCTGCTGCAGGTATGCGGGGAAGCGGTGCATGTACTGGTTGTACGGGAGCACCGCGTGGCTCTCCGCCTTGAAGAAGTTGACATACCACACGTTGATGAGTCCCATGAGAGCAACGACGTTCTTCTCCAGCGGGGTGTCGCAGAAGTAGGTATCGATGTCGTGGAAGCCAGAGAGAAGGTCTGAGAAGGTCTTGGGACCGTATGCGATGATGAGCGACAGGCCCACGGCGGCGTCCACCGAGTAGCGACCTCCGACCCAGTTCCAGAAACCAAAGGCGTTCTCGGGATCGATGCCGAACTCGGCGACGAGCTCGAGGTTGGTGGAGACGGCGACGAAGTGCTTCTTGACGGCATCGGCCACCGACTCGTCAGAGCCGTCGATGGCGCCCTGGGCGACAAGCCCATCGAGCAGCCAGGTGCGAGCCTCACGCGCGTTGGTCATGGTCTCGAGCGTGGTGAAGGTCTTGGAGACGATGACCACCAGGGTGGTCTCGGGATCAAGGCCCTTGACCTTCTCGGCCATGTCGTTAGGGTCGATGTTCGAGACGTAGCGCACCGAGATGCCTGCGTCGGCGTAGGGCTTGAGCGCCTCGTAGATCATGACGGGACCGAGGTCGGATCCGCCGATGCCGATGGAGACGACGGTCTCGATCTTCCTGCCCGTGACGCCAACCCACTCGCCGGAACGGACGCGCTCGGCGAAGGCGTACATGCGGTCGAGAACCTCGTGCACGTCGGCAACGGTATCCTGGCCGTCAACGATGAGCTTGCCGGCATCGGACGCGGGACGACGCAGTGCGGTATGGAGTACGGCGCGATCCTCGGTGGTGTTGATGTGCTCGCCCGAGAACATCGCGGCGCGGCGCTCCTCGACACCGACCTCGCGGGCAAGGTCGCAGAGCAGTTTGATCGTCTCGTCGTCAACGAGGTTCTTGGAGAGGTCAAAGTGGAGGTCGTTGACGTCGTAGGAAAGCCTGTCGACACGAGCCGGATCTTCGGCGAACCACCGCTTGAGGCTGATGCCTCTCTCGGCGAGCTCGTCGTAGTGCCTCTGCAGCTTGGTCCAAGCACTGGTCTTGGTGGCATCCACCGGAGGATTGACGCTAGGCATCGTATGCTCCTTCTTGGTCACGTTCGTTTTACGGTCGTGCTGGTTTTAGGATAACGCCGCGCGAGCCGAGATTGGGAGTTTCTACGGCCATGTTAATGGAATGTCCCGTCATCGGAGCTAGTACGGCTCTCCAAGTGGAGGCAGCTGCTTGAGTCTTGCCCACATGACCTGCTTCTGACGGGCGTCTCCGAGCGCTGCGGCAAAGCCGCCGAGGTTGAGCACGCGCATGCCGCAGACGTGGGCCACCTTGCCCGGGGCGAGCAGGGCCTGTTCGAAGTCATCGAGAGCCGCAAGGTCATCGGCGTACGTCTCGCGAACCGCATCGGCGGAAGCCTCGTCGCAGCATACGAGCGTAACAGGATCGAGGGCGCAGAGCGCCTCGCGGAGAAGTGAGGCCTCGAGGGCCTTCTCGCCAGTCGCGTCGCAGGTCAGGACCGTCTCCCAGTCTTGCGGTTGGTAGCCGATGGCCGAGAGCGATGCCCGAAGAGCCGCTCCGTCCTCCCCCGAGAAGGGCTCCGCGCCAGCCAGCTCCCTCTCGGTGAGCTCGCCCTTGGCAAGAAGAACGGGCGAGAAGGCATTGCCCCCCATGACCACGCCTCGCCCCGCCAGCGCCGCGAGCTCGAACGTCGTCTTCTCGATGTACGCCCTACGCCTCAGGTCCCTCTCTGATGCCATGTGCCACCTTCCCCATGTCAGCCGACGTTGTAAACAAGTGTAAAACGGGTATAAGGCATGCGTGTATATTCGCGCGGGCTTTTTTGCCCGATACCTATTGGAGGAGACATGGCAAGCATCCCCATCACCACCGCAGAGTTCGACTCTGTCCTCGCGTCGTCGACCAAGCCAGTACTCATTGACTTCTGGGCATCGTGGTGCGGCCCGTGCCGAGCGCTTGGCCCCGTCGTGGAGCAGATCTCTGACGAGATGTACGATCTTCTCGTCGTTCGCAAGTGCAACGTCGACGAGGAGCCCGACCTCGCCACGAAGTTTCGCATCGTCTCGATTCCCACGCTCATTCTTTTCAAGGATGGCAAACCCGTCCACACCATGGTAGGCAACATGCCCAAGGCAGACCTCGTTGCAGAACTCAAGGCAAACCTGTAGCCTCGTCCATGCCACGCTGACATCATCTGGAACGGCGTGCCGTACGGTGCGCCGTTCCTGTTCTACCGAAAGAAGGCCAGATGGCCGAGAAGCCCTCCACAAGAAGATTCGCGCACGACGCCGCGGTGTTCGCGCGCCAGAACGTAAATGTGATCGTGCTCGCCGTCGTGGCCATCACCTTCATCGCCATTCTCCAGGAAGTCGCCGAGGGTGAGATCACATACCTTGATACCCTCGCGTACCAGTTCTTTGTCGTGCGCCTACGCTCCGACTGGCTCACGCCCGTCATGGAGGGGTTCTCGTCGCTTGCCTCGCCCGCGGTCATTCTCGTGATGACCGTCGTGGTGGCTGCGTTTGCTCCTGGCATGCGGCCAGGCAGGTGCGTGGCGCTCAACCTCGCGTGTGCGGTCGTGCTTAACCAGGTGCTCAAGTTCATCGTGCAGCGTCCGCGCCCCGACGGCTTTCGCCTGGTCTCGGAAGCCGGCTACAGCTTTCCTTCGGGCCACTCGATGGTCTCGATGGCGTTCTACGGACTTCTCATCTGGTTTATCTGGCGATACGAACGAGACCACATACTGCGCTGGGTATGGTGCTCGATCTTTGCGTTGATCATCGTGATGGTGGGCATAAGCAGAATTTACCTGGGCGTCCACTACGCCTCCGACGTAATTGCCGGCTTCTGCGTCTCGCTTGCGTGGCTCATGTTCTTCACCCGCATCATCGCTCCTGCGCTCATGGAGGAGACGCCTCCCGAAAGGAAGGCGTAGCGACTGTACCGTGCGCGACGTCTGTCCGCTCGGCATGATGCTTGTCGCGTGCGGAGGGTTTTTGCGTGTTATCCATCCGTGCGCGACGCAACAGCGCGGCATCTGTCGCGTGCGGAGGTTTTTTACGCGAAAGTCGTCCCTGCGATATACATTCATGTTGGATGCGTGAGGGAATTATTCTGCATTCAATCGCCGCCGAAGTTGACTTCTCGCTGGCCACCACTCATGAACTGGAATTTTGACAATTGCTGCCAGGCACTCGTCAGATATGTAGTAGCTACGCGTCAGGGAGTGGGAAGATTGCGCTGCTAGACTTCCCCCATGGAAACCAGACTCACATACCCCTCGTCCCTCAGGCTCATCCGTGCAGCGCGGAGAGATTCCTCGTTCACGGTGGAACGCTTGGGAAAAACTCCCGTATGGCGCAGGGATGAGCCGGCGTGCGACAACGCAAATAAAGCGCTGCTCGCCAGGCCTGACGAGACGCATGCGCTACGTCCCGATTCCAAGCTTTTCGTCCTGGTACCTCATGAAGGCTACCGCTCTAGAAGCATGCTTCGATGCTTTCGCATCTGCGAGGGCAATCTCCCGCCAGAATCATTCGTTCGCGTCAGTCGACCTGGATTTGAGCCGATTGTCACCGAGTCTCCAGAGCTTTGCATCGTTCGCGCCGCATCAGATCTCGCACTCAGAGTGCGACAGGGATATCTCGACAAGAACGTCGCGCTCATCCGTCTCATCGAACTTATCGACGAGCTATGCGGTCGATACGCACGTCACCCGTCGAACCCGCGAAGCGAACAGCCGAAATACGATCTCGAACCAATCACCTCTATCGAGCTTCTCTCGCGCTACCTGCGAGAGGCCCAGCACGTCCATGGGCTTGTCTTGGCCCGGCAGGCACTACCCTATGCTCTCGACAACCTCGGCTCGCCGATGGAGGTTCTTGTCGAAATGGCATGCTGCCTGCCCCCGCATCTTGGCGGAGTCAACCTACCAAAGCCCGTCTCAAACCAACCACTCGATTTCAGCGATCACGAACGATCGCTCGTCTCGCATAGTACGCTCCGTCCTGACCACTACTGGGAGAAATATCGCATCGCAGGCGAGTACAACGGCGGCAGTCACGACGGCGGGGATGCCAACGCCGAAGACGACCGCCGCGTATCCGACTATCAGGCGTGCGGGATAAAGGTGTTTCCTGCAAGGTTTGAGAATGTCTGCACCGGAAAGGGACTTGCTGCATACCTACGCAAAATCGTAGATGCGATGGCACAGGTCGAAGGTCGGGCATGGGAACAACGTATTTTTAAAATCCTCGACTCGAGCTCATACCAGCAAGCCCGCCAGGTACTCCTCGACACGATGCTTCCGCCCAACCCCTCGTGAGTAGCGCCTTGTCGCGTGCGGAGGGTTTTTGCGTGTTAGCCATCCGTGCGCGACGCAACAGCGCGGCATCTGTCGCGTGCGGAGGGTTTTTACGCGAAAGTCGTCCGTACGACACGTAGCTCGCCGGGGCCCCGTGCCTAAACCTACCACCTACTCGTCGTCCTCTTTCAGGTGAATGATGTGCTTCTCCACCACCTGGCCGTTATCACAGATGATTCGTCCGAAGGTGGGGCCGTCCCCGCGTGGGAAGGTGGGGCTTCCGGGGTTCATGACCAGCACGCCCGTGCGCGGGTCTCTCTCCGCGAAGGGGCGATGCGTATGCCCGCAGACGGCGATGTCGCAGGTGAGAAGGTCGAGTCGCTCACGATAGTGACAAACCTGCCAGCGTAGGCCACTCGAGAAGAACGTCATCTTCGCCTTGACCGACGGCCCAAAATCATAGGCCCAATCATTGTTTCCGAGACACAGCCGCACGGGCGCGATCTTATTGAGCGTGCGGAGGTCGGATGACGAGCAGATGTCACCGGCATGCACTATCATGTCGGCACCCCGAAGGTTCTTGAGCAGCTCCGCAGAGAGATAGCCATGCGTATCCGACACGATGTCGTAGCGCACTCGTGTCACGACTTGCGCCTAAAGGCCGAGGGCGCGCTTGAGGGCGACGACACGTCTACGAGAGACGGAGATCTTCTTTCCCTCGATGCCATTGACGCCCAGTTGGAGAATGCCAGACGAGACGACCTCGACATCCTCGACGAATTCGAGGTTGACGATGTAGCCGCGATGCACGCGGAAGAAGCCGTGCGGCGCAAGCTTCTGCTCGAGCTTTGCCAGGGAGATCGTGGAGAGGTAACGGTCGTTGTCGGTGTAGATGCAAGAGTAGTCGTCCTTGGCCTCGATGTAGCGAATCTGATCGATGGGCACGAGAACTTTCCGGCCGCTCTTGACCACCGGAATGCGTTCGACGGAGGAGTGCTGCTGCGGCTGGGGCTTTACGCGCGACTGGACCTTGTCGAGCGCCTGGTTGAGACGGTCCGTCTCGACGGGCTTCATGAGATAGTCCACCGCGTCGACATCGAAGGCTTCGAGGGCATACTCGCTGTATGCGGTAACGAAGACGACTGCAGGCGGGTTCTTGAGCTTGTGGAGCGCTTCGGCGAGCTGCATGCCCGAAGTCTTGGGCATAGAAATGTCGAGGAACATGATATCGGCCTTGCTCTCCATGAGCCGCTCGACAGCCTCGCGGGCACTCGATGCCTCTACGACGGAGTCCACGCGACCCGTCTCATCGAGCAGGTACTTGAGCTCGGAGCGGGCTGGCGCCTCATCGTCAACAATCATTGCTCGCAGCATACATTCCCAATCTCCCAGACGTTGGCACCAGCCAACTATCCTATTCTATACCTTACTCTGGCGTACCCGTCGCGCCCAGCATCGATACCGCATCAGCAAGACGCAGCGTGACGCATGTCCCCTCGTTGAGCTTGGACACGATCTCGACCCCAGAACCCACGCCGTAGAACTTCTCGATGCGCTCGGAGACGTTGCGCAGCGCAATGCCCGTACCCTTCGCGTCGGATGACGTAGGGGCGGGTTCGAGAAGTTTTTTGGCCACGCTCTCGCCCATGCCCAACCCGTCATCGGCAACGGCTATCAGAATATCATTTCCATCGGTCGCAACGTGTATGTCTATATGAAGAGGTCCCTCGTCGCTCATGGCGTGGCGCACCGCGTTCTCAACGATGGGCTGAACGATGAACGCGGGCATGGGCAGCGCCTCGCAGCCCGTCTCCACGTGCTCGACCTCGACAATTCGGTCTTCGCCAAAGCGAGCCTTCTCGATGGCAAGATAGCGCTTGGTCTGCTCGAGTTCACGCGAGAGCGGCATGATCGAATCGGAGTTCTCGAGGGTTCGTCGATAGAAGACCGAGAACTCGCGGAGAAGATCGCGAGCGCGTGCCGGATCGGTGCGTGTGAGCGATGCGATGGTGTTGAGCGTATTAAAGAGAAAGTGTGGGTTTATCTGTGCCTGCAGAGCTTTTACCTCGGCCTTTGCAGTGAGTTCCGCCTGCTTGTCAAGCTCATAGGAGGAGAGCTGCGTGGAGAGCAGGTCGGCAAAGCCCTGCGTCACCACGATCTGCGTGCGGTCGATGTCAAGACCCCGACGATAGTAGAGCTTGATGGTGCCCACCGTCCTGTCCTGAACCAAGAGCGGGGCGACGATTCCGAAGGCCTGCCCCGCCTGCCCCGAGCCCTGGATGAAGTGACTGTAGTGCTGGTCCTCGGAGTCAACGGACGCGAAGGTCTCTATGCGTTTGCTGGCGACGACCTCGAGCGTCGGGGCAGAGTTCTTGTCGCCCACCCCGATGGCGGGCACGTAATCGCCGGCGTAGGCGATGACGTGCGTTGTGTCAGTCATGGCAATGCCCCTGGCCGTAGTCTCGGGGAGAAGGAGCGCGCAGATGGCCTCGCATCCCATGGGGGTGAGACCGCCGCGCAGCTGACGAAGCGTGTTGGAGGCAACGCTCAGGGTACGCTCCGTGGCTTGGGAGCGCATGCTGTCCGGCACGAGGTTGATGGTCCCCCCCACCACGATTATCACGGCGAGGCCCGCGCCCGCAATCACCGCCGCCACGATGTTGCTCGTCACGATGCCGCTGGCGAGAACCATGAGGAACGCTGCGGCAGAGATTCCGAGAAACAGGTTGAACGCGAGCCCGGAATGCTCGTCAAGCCGTCCTACCATGCAGCCCCTCCCTTCGAAGCGCTGGGCGAACCAGTGCTCATGATTCGTTTCTGGAGCGCAGGATCGTTCCAGAGCGCATTCACGACGCTCGGCCAGGCCGAGACAAACGAGAGGTAGCTCGAGGAGGACGCGCGGGCCTCTCGGTCGGCGTCTCGCCAGCCGTGACGAAGAATATCGAGGTAGGCGTTGCGGTCCTCGTGACCATGAGAAGTGAGGGCGCGTCGGATGGCCGTCCGGTATATGCGTCCGCGCACGCTCGGCGAGACCCACTGCGCAGGGTACGGAGCGAGTGATTCGGGAGTGACCGTACGCAGGTCCTGGCGCGAATTCATCACGTCAAGCTTGCGATACTCATAGAGCCAGCGATAGACGTCCTGCAGAAAGACCGCGGCCATGGACGCCATCTCACGAGGAGGCTGCCATCGCACGAACCACTCGTTGTCAAACCAGACGTCAACGCCGTGGGCGCGAAGGTCAAGGACGTAGTCAAGGTCCTCGCCACGCGAGACGTAGGGATCGAAGGGAACCTTCGTGAAGGCGGCGGCGTGGATAGCGCAGCACCCTCCGCAGAGCACGGTCGAGCGCGTGATGCGAGCCTTCGAGAGGAGCGCGTTGCGCATGAAGTCGTTGAAGCCGTCGGCCTTAGACCAGTAGTGCTCGCTCCAGCGATAGGGCATGTCCGCGTATGGGGAGTCCGCGTAGTTGACATAGAAGCCCGTCTTGGCAAGGATGCGCAGGTTCTGGCGGGTCAGCGTATCAAGCCCGTACACCGCACGCACGAGATAGTCCTCATCGAGCGCCACCTCGTCATCATCGAGAAAGACCACGCAGTCGTGCCCGAATGCCGAAGCCACGGCGAGGCCCATGTTCTTGATGGCGCCGTAACCGCGCAGCGAGACCGTCTCGCCGGGAAGTCCGCGCATGGCCCTGGCCATGGCCCGGGAGATGACCGACGCCTCGCCGTCGCCGATGATGAGGGGGTTGAGACCAGGATGCGAGCGACAGATGCTGCCCACGCGAGCACGCGCGGAAGCCTCGCACGATGGGGGCGCGACCAAGAGCACAACCACGCGGAGCACACCACGCACGCGTTCGAGCGACGTGAGACAGTTTTCAAGCTCTGGAAGGGGCTTGGTGATGGGCGTCGCATAGTCATACGTACCGCGCTCACCTACGCGCGTCGGCTTGGCGTTCTCCGACCAGTACGTTGGTATGACGATAACGGGATTCACCTCGACCCCACAATGCTATTCGAAGCCAGGCGAGTCGCCAAGCTGGCTGCGCAGCGACGTTCGCCCAAGAGCTCGCACAAGAGGCAGTCCGAGCGCGTAGGTAACGATGGCCTCGCCGATGCCCGTGGAGACGAGTCCAAAGAGATACATGGGCAGATAGGCGCCATCAAGCGAAATGGTGGTAAAGGGAATGGTATAGAAGCCGATGCCTTGGAGCAGAAGAGGCAGGTACGCGGGGACGATGAGCGCGTTGGCGATGACGGGACCCGCCAGGGCCAGGAGGGTTCTGTCGCGATGACGCCAGGCAAACCATGCTCCGAGGGCGGTTGCGAGCGCACCAAAGACCACGTCGAGAAGACCGAGCGTACCCGTTCCCGAAATGACGATATTGGCGAGGTTGGCGATGACGCAGCCCAAGGCGAGACCCGGGATGGCATCGGAGGTGAACAGCGCAAGGACGCAGACGGCCTCGGAGATGCGCAGCTGTACGGGACCCCAGGCGAGAGAGCCCAGGAAGAGGACGGTGACGAGGGTGAGCGACGCATAGACCGCGGCAATCATGCCGATGCGAGCCACCGAGCGTGTGCGAGCCGCCTGACTCGCGGCAGAGCTGGGCGATGGCACGAGTAAAACCTCCAGAGAATAACCTTGCGGACACGCGACATCTGAACCAATGGTTCCATAGTAACGCAACGCGACGCAGGCGGCTTGCCCGTCCGGGTGCGAAATCTACCGTCCATGTGCGGCTTCGCGCTAGATGTCCAGGTGCATGCCCGGCAGGCGGAAGGTCTTTGCGCGCTCGTCATGAGCCCGACGAGCCTCGTTCTCAAATGCGAGCCTGGCGTCCGTCTCACCCATGACGTCGAGGATCCAACGCACGAGATCGGGGTTGGAGGGAAGGAGCGGCCCGATGAGCCACGTGGCGATGAGGTTGTTCTTGCGGAACCCCTCGAGCCTGCTCCGCTCGTTGAGACCAAAGCCAACCTCGTCGCTGAGGAAAAACGAGCTCTCGTTGCGGCCCTCCATGAGCGTGAACTGAATCTTGAAGCCAACGACCTCGATGGGCTTCTCGCCAGGGGCAGGCACGAAGGTGCCCACGACGACGTCGAGATAGCGCTTGGGCATATTTCGGTGCGTCACGAAGCCGAGGATCCCAAGGCCTTCCACGCTCGTGCCATCGGGGTTGATGATAGACGTGCCGAGGACCTCGGGAGCGCTGCCGGTGAAGAGCATGGGGACGCCGGCGTCGATAAGCTCGACGAGACGGTCACGGTACGGCGCGAGTCCACGAGCCGCGATGTCCTGCTGCATCTCGGTCATGCCGCACATGAGCACGAGCGATGGAACCTTGTCGGCGAGATAGGGCGTATCACCGTACGAGGTGTGCACGAAGGTCGCATCGGGCAGGCAGGCGCGCAGATACATCTCGTTGCCGTTGTCGCCCGCCTGGTTGCCAAACTCGGGATAGAGAACCTCGATGACGGTGCCGGTGTCGCTACAGCTCATGGCTGGCCTCCTCGATCCTCTTGGAGAGCATGTCGGCAGCGCCGCGCGCGACGTCCACGTTGGACACGCAGAACGCGATGAACGTGGTGTCAACGCTTGCGTAGTCCACTGCGGCGATTGCCTCGGGAACGCTGTCCGCGTGCGTCACGATGGCGGAATCTATCCCGGCGAGGGACATGCGGAGCACCTGATCGGTTGCCGTTTCTCCTACCACGACGATCTGTCTCACCTGCGGGTCAAGGAGATACTCGTAGTCGGCTTGGTAAAGCCAGCCCGTGAATTCGACCTCGGTGGACTTCTCCGCCATGTGGGCGTCCGAGAGCATGAGGACCACGGCCTTGGTCCCGGGCTCCTTGCGAATGGTGTCAAACGCGACCGAGGTCGCCGTGCCGTTCTCGCCCTTGGACGCGATGGTCACGACGCGGCTTTTGCCCACCTTCCGCTCCATGTAGCGCTCGGCGGTGATGTTGACCCTGCCGTCAAGCGAACGGGCGATCTGTTCTGGGGAAAGGCCCATCTCTCGAGCGGCGACCGTAGCGGCAAAGAGGTTATAGAGGTTGGCGACGGTATAGGTGCCAAAGCGGTAGGTATTGCGCGGGCATCCCCCGACGAGTCGCTCCTCGACCGTAAAGGTATGGGCCTCGCGGTCGACGGAGGTCATGACGTACTGCGCCTCAGGATTGGTGAGACCACACGAAGTGCAGCGCGCGCGACCGAGGTGGCGCAGGTGGCAGTAGTCGTACTCGAGCCTGCCGCCACACTCCGGGCACGCGGTGAGGTCACAGACGATGCCTTGCGGGTCGGGCGTGTCATCGGGCAGCCCGGCGATGGAGAAGAACACCTTGTTGTGGTTCTGGGGTGCCATGCGACACGAGATGAGGTCGTCCGCGTTGAGCACGAGGCGCGTGTCTGCGGAGATGTATCGGCTCATGATGCCGAAGACGTAATCGGGGTCGGCGCTGCGCGTAAAGGTGTCGGTATAGAGGTTCGTGACGACAAGCAGCTCGGGATCGAGCCGCGGGAGCACTGGCCTGAACGAGACCTCATCGAGCTCCATCACGGCGTAGCTCTCGCGCTGTGCACCGGAGACGGATGCATTCTTGATGAGAGTGCTCTCGATGCCCGTGCAGATGTTTCCACCGGCGCGGTTGGTTACAAGGCCATAGCCGTTATCCACGAGCAGGTCGGAGAGGAGGTTCGTGGTGGTGGTCTTGCCATTGGTGCCCGAGACAAAGACCACGCGCTCGGGCCTGTCGATGTGCGAGAGGAAGTCGGGGTCGATCTTCTCGGCAACCACTCCGGGCACCTGTCCGCCACGATGGTGAGTCAGGTTGAGCGCCCCAATCGCCGCCTTCGATGCCAACATCGCAAGGTAGAAGCGTGGCGTCTTCTGGGTTGTTGTAGTCACGGCGCCGTCTCCTTTGGCCACGTTTCAGTCGTTTTGACTTATCTATGATACGGACGGATGCGGCGACCATCCTCATCGCGGGCGAACTCATACCAAAGACCCAGAGACCTAGACGGGGTGACCTGGAAAAGGTGACAGGTATCTTTTCCAGGTTATAAAAAAATGACCTGGAAAAGATACCTGTCACCTTTTCCAGGTCACCCGACGTTATTGAGGAAGGCCTACTTGGCGGATTCCTTGACCTCGGGATACTTCTTGTGCAGGACCGCCATCAAGACGATGCCCACGATGAGGAGCACGACGGAGATCTCGAGGATGGGCATCTTGTACTCGAGCTCGTCAGCCGTGAGGTTGAGAGGCACTGCGGTAGCGATGACCGAGAGGATAAGCAAAACCACGGGCAGGTAGGTCTCGACCTTGAGCAGGCCGCTGTTACCGGGGACCCTGAAGGGACGCTTGGTGTCAGGATCGATCTTCCTGAGCTTGAGGAAGGCCGGGAACATGGGCACATAGGCCAGGAGCAGAAAGACGATCTGCGCGGCAAAGAGCACCCAGAAGTCAAAGCCGGTCACGGCGGAGATCAGGCAGAGCACAGATGCGACGACGCCGTTGGTGATGGAGGCACCGTTGGGCATGCCGGTCTTGGAGTCCACGACGCCCATGAAGCTCGGAAGCTGGTGGTCCTTGGCGGACTCGGTAGCAACCATGTTGACGCCGAGAGACCATGAGACCATGTTGCCAAACAGCGTGACGAGAAAGACGATGTTGACTATGGCGAAGATGGGCGAGGCCTCGCCGACCATGACGGCCAGCGCGTCAGAGATGCCGGAGTCGACGGTGAGGTCGGCGACGGGGATAGCAACACCGATGCCGAAGGCGGAGATCAGGTAGACGACGGCGATGGCGATGCCGCCCGCGATGATGGCCTTCGGAATCTGCTTGGCAGGGTTCTCCATGTCATCGGTGTAGGTCGCGAGAACCTCGAAGCCCATGAAGTTGAAGAGAATGATCGAGAGATACGTGAGCGAGTTGGTGTCGCTAAAGTTGGGGAGGTAGGTGCTCACGTCGCCCGCATTGGCGTTGCCGTTCTTGCTCATGTACATGAATCCGAGGATGCCGAGGACGATGGCGATGCCGACCTTGAGGATGGCACCCACGTTGACGAGCCACGCGGAGTCGGACGTCTTGGAGAAGCTCACGATGACGACAATCCAAATGAAGGCGAGCTCGATGACGAGCGATGGAATGACGCCCAGTTCGCTGCCGATGAGAAGGCCGATGGTGCTGGGAAATACGAGCGCGAGCGAGGCAATCCACAGGGGGAAGTTAACCCAATAGCACCAGGCGACGAAACCGGCCACCTTGCGCCCGAAGGCGCGCTTGACCCAGTCGTATACGCCGCCCTCGTCATCCGGATAGGTGGAGCCAAGTTCGGAGACGATCATGCCGTAGGGGAGCAGGAACGTGATGATAAGAAGAATCCACCAGAAGTACTGTGAATTGCCGATGGCGGCTGCCGGAGCGGCGGCCTCGGCGACGAACACGACGCAGATGATGTTCAGGATCGCGTCGAAGAGGCTGAACTTCTTGGTCTTTCCAGCCATATCAGTCCTTTCCTAGAAAGCGGGCGTCCCGACTTGCTGTCGAGGGGGCTATCCCTAGTTAATCACAAAAAATACTCTGTAACTACATTGAAACTACTTGTTTTTTACGTGAAGGCTACTTGGACTGGGGCGCCGGCTCCTGCTGCGTGATGCAGTGGATGTTGCCGCCGCCAAAGACGACTTGGTCGGTGCGAACGCCCACGGCCTTGTACGTGCCCTTGCCCCAAGCGGCGTCGAAGGCGGCCTGAATCTGCTCGATGGCCAGCGCGTCGTTCTTGTCGCCATACTGCGGAACGATGACACCGTGGTTGACGATGAGGAAGTTCATGTAAGAGGCGATCAACGGCTCGTCGGCCACGCGCGGCTCGGCGTTCTCGTCGATGTCGATGGAGTCGCAGGACGCCTGGTCCATGTGGAGCGGCTCGGCCGGCATGACCAGCTTGGCGACCTCGAGCTTGCGGCCCTTGGCATCGGTGGCCTGCGAGAGCGTCTCGTACGCAGCGCGCGCCTCGTTATAGAAGGGATAGTCGGGGTCGTCAGACCAGATGCAGAGCATCTTGCCAGGAGCCACGAAGCAGGCGACGTCATCGATGTGTCCGTTGGTCTCCTCGGGGTCGATACCATCCTTGACCCAGATGACCTTGGAGACGTTGAGGTACTTCTTGAGCTCGTCCTCCATGTAGCCCTTGAGCTCGTTGGACCACGGCTCGTAGTCGGTCACACTGGCATTTCTGCCGGGATCGAGCAGACACATCTCGGTGGTCACGAGGGTGCCCTCGCCGTCCACATGGATGGAGCCACCCTCGACGATCAGCGACTCGGGGCGATAGCGACGTGCGCCGGAGAGCTCTGCCATCTTGAGGGCAATCTGCTCGTCCTTGTCCCAGGGGAAGTAGAGGCCGTTGACGAAACCGCCGTAGGCGTTGAAATGCCAGTGGATGGCGCGGACCTCGTCCGCGTCATTCACGACATAGGTGGCACCGGTGTCGCGGACCCAGGCATCGTCTGTGGTCATCTCAAGCACATGGACGTTCTCGTCGTTCTCGAAAACGGCCTTGGCGTTGGCGTAGTCGACCTGGTTGACGCACATGTTGACGGGCTCGAACTGCGCGATGGCACGGGCGACCTCGGTGTACTGCTTCTGGGCCGGCTTGGCGCCCCACGCCCAGGTGTCGGTACGGTGCGGCCAGGCCATCCAGGCGCGTGTCTGCGGCTCAAACTCGCCGGGCATACGGAAGCCGTCTGACCTGGGATCGGATACGGACTCAATGATGGTGCGCATGCTAAGACCTCCGTTACGTAGATGGTGAAACCCTCATACCGGAAGAGGCCCTGCGACCTCCTCCGGCACAATTGCCTGATACTACCTGGACTGGAGCTCGTCGAGCTTTGCGATGGCGGCGTGCAGCTCCTCCTTGGCGGAGTAGTCGACGTTCTCGTCGTTGAGCGGGGTTCGCTTTCCAAACGCCGCGAGAAGGGCGCGGATGGAGTGCTTGCGGTTCTCGGCCTCGACCCAGCAGAGGGAGCGCTCGGGGCTGTCCATGACCTCGTCGGTTACCTCCTCCCCGCGAGTCGCAGGCAGGCAGTGCATGAACTTGGAGTTGGGGCCAGCGTAGTTCATGAGGTCCATGTCGACCTGGTACTTGGGATAGAAGACGTCCATATAGGAGACGCCGGACTCCTCGGCGTCATAGAGGCCGTACCAGACATCGGTATAGACGAAGTCGGCGCCCTTGATGCTCTCGACGTCGTCGGAGATGGTGATGGTGCCGCCCGACTTCTTGCAGTTTGCCTGTCCGATGGCGAGAAGGTCGGTCTTGTCGTTGCCTACCTGCAGGCCACCGTCGGTGATCTGGTGGCCCTTGGGCCCAAACTGAACGAAGTCCATGCCGATGATGGAGCAGGTGAACATCAGAGAAACGCAGACCTGGGTCGCGTCACCGATAAAGGCGAGCTTGCAGTCCTCGATGCGCTTGCCCTCGGGGAGGTTCTCGAGCATGGTGAGGAGGTCGCCCATCTCCTGCGTGGGATGGTTGTACTCGGACATGCCGTTGAGCACGGGTGCCGCGGAGCCCTGAGCGAGACCCACGACGTCCTTGTGGCGATCGACGCGGGCCATCATGATGTCGAGCAGCGAACCCATGACGCGCGCGGTGTCACCGAGGGACTCATGGCCACCGAGCTGGATGGTGCCGGGGCCAAAGAACTGGGCATGGCCGCCGAGGTCGCACATGGCCGTCTCGAACGAGATGCGCGTGCGGGTGGAGACCTGCTGGAAAATCATGCCGAGCGACTTGTTGCGCAGAAGGTGCGGGTAGTATCCGTCAACCTTGATGGCCTTCTTCATGGCGATGGCGAGGTCCTCTATGGCGAGGATCTGCTCCTTGGTGAGGTCGTTGGTGTCGATGAAGTCCTTGGGCATTGCCATGGCGCCACTCCCGTCTGCCGGTATCCCGACAACGTGGGCGCCCCGCGGCGCCCGATTGCTTTTCCTTCAGTTGCACTATCTCGCGTCGCCGGTTCAAATGCCAGAATAATTGGGTTTAGTGGATGCTGGTAGAATTACTACTTGCATAAACTCGCATTTCGTTGCACCTTTATCTCTATGCGTGCTGCTGCGGCGCATGGCCGACGGCACTTCCTGCCACGGCGGCGCCGAGAAGGGCAGTTCGAGGCGCGGAGGGAGATTGTTGGATTGAGCGTCGTCATCTTCACCTACACCATCGTTCTCATCATGGTGTGTGTGACCGCCGCGATTCTCTCGCTTGCGGATTTCTTCGTCAGCCGCAAGCAGGCCGTGCTCGCCCGCGTGGGCTTCTTCGTCTTCTACATCCTCGACCTCGTGGGCATATTCGGCTCCGAGTGGATGGTCCAGAACGTCCAGTTTAATCCGAGCGCCTACTACGCCATCGAGAACCCCGTCCTCAAGACGATTCTCAGCGCCGGCGTGCTTCAGTGCTTGTGGCTCATGATCACGCACGTCCTCGATGAGCATGATCGACGCGTCCAGCTGGTGCCGACCTGCGCATATCTGCTTGGCTGCGCCGTCGTGCTTGTCGCCATGCCCTTTGGGCCGCTCCGTCAGTGGGCGTACTACTCCATGCGCCAGGCGTACCTGATCTTCGCGCTCTGCTATGCCCTCGCCAAGTGGCGAAGATCCACTGACGAGACCTACCGCCAGCGCCTAGACAGATACCGACTGCCCCTCGTGATTATTGCCGTGCTTGTCGGGTGCATTCTTCTTGAGGACACGCTCGTGATTCTGGTGCTGCCCATCCCAAGCCAATACACGGAGTGGCTCACGCTGTTTCTCTCGTCGAGGAACTTCTCCGAGAACGCGATGATGCTCTATGTGTCCTACCTCTGCATCAAGAAGGCCGTTCGTCAGCTGCAGCTTCGCTCGACCCAGGCGCCGACAGCCACCGCAGCAACGAGCGAGGGGCAGAAGCTAGACCTCATGAGCCATATCGAGGACCAGCTGCCCGTCTACGTGAACACCCACAAGCTGTCGGCACGCGAGAGCGAGGTTCTCGCCCTGGTCCTGGAGGGTATGGACAACCGCACCATCGCCAACGACCTCTTCCTCTCCGAGGGCACCGTGAAGACCCACGTGCACAACATCATGAAGAAGACCGGGACGTCTTCTCGAGACGAGCTGAAGCAGAGCTTCTGGGCCGAGTAGCTGCAGGTGCCAGAGCTGCCCCTACCTGGAAAAGGTGACAGGTATCTTTTCCAGGTTTTACGCTAATAGTGGATGCGAGTACCAGAGATACCCCTTACGACCTCGGGCGCATTGTCAAGAGAGCCGATGATGGCCGTACGATTGGGACGGTTCTCGCAGAAGCGAAGGGCAGCGCGGACCTTGGGGGCCATGGTGTCTTTTCCAAACTCACCGGCATCGAGAAGGGCATGGATCTCAGGTACGGTCACGTCACCGAGAGGCCGCTCGTCCTTCCCGCCAAAACCCGTGCAGACATTGTCCACGTCGGTGAGAAAGACAAGCTCATCGGCATTGCAGTCGTCGCCAAGGAGCTCGGCGGCGTAGTCCTTCTCGATGACGGCAGGAATGCCCACATAACAGCCCTTATCATCAGGGTCTCGAATGACAGGAATGCCTCCCCCACCGCAGGCGATGACGATGAAGTCGTTGTCGAGGAGGTTGAGGATGCTCTCGAACTCTACGATGCGCCGCGGCCGAGGACTGGCGACCACGCGTCGGAAACCACGGCCGTCGTCGACGAACCTGAAGTCGGGATGCTGCGCTGACTGGGCATCTGCCTGCGCCTTGGTGAGGTGCGGGCCAATCTGCTTGGTCGGATTGGCGAGCGAGGGGTCATCGGGCTCCACCTCGATCTGCGTGATGACGGTGGCCACGTGCCATTTCTTATCACCCTTGTGCATCTCGGCGCCGATGGCCTGCTGGAGGTGGTAGCCAATGTAGCTCTGCGTCATCGCTCCGCACTCGGGCAGGTCGATGACGGGGATGTCCTTGTCATCGGGTGCGGCGACGCCAAAGGCGCGCTGGACCATGTTGACCTGCGGTCCGTTGCCATGGGTGATGATGACCTCGGCGTTGGTGTCGATTGCCTCGAACAGTAGCGGCGCCACCTCTCGTATGCGGCTGAGCTGGCGGTCGAGACCATCGCCGAGGGCGAGGCCACCAAGTGAGATGACGATGCGCCTGGGTCTGTCGGTCTTGCTGGTGACGGGCATGTTCCTCTCCCCTCAGAGGGTTGCCATGCTAGTAGTGGATGCGCGTGCCGGAGGTGCCCCTCACGGCCTCGGGCGCCCTCTCGAGCGAGCCGATGATGGCCGTGCGGTCGGGGCGGCCCTCGCAGAAGCGGATCGCCGCGCGGACCTTGGGCTCCATGGAGCCCTTCCCGAACTGGCCCTCGTCGGCGTACGCGCGGGCCTGGGCGACGGTAAGGTCGGAGAGGTCCCTCTGGTTCTTCTTGCCGAAGTTGACGGCGACGCGGTCGACGGCGGTGAGCAGCACGAGCACGTCGGCGTCGCAGTCCTCGCCGAGGAGCGCGCCCGCCATGTCCTTGTCGATGACGGCGGGGACCCCCCTGTAGCAGCCGAAGTTGTCGGTGTCGCGTACCACGGGGATGCCCCCGCCGCCGCACGCCACGACGATGAACTCGTTGTCGAGGAGGTTCAGGATCGAGTCGGACTCCACGATGCGCCTGGGGCGCGGGCTCGCGACCACGCGCCGGTAGCCGCGGCCCGAGTCCTCGACGAACTTGAAGGTGGGGTCCTGCCTCGCCTGCGACTCGGCCTGCTCCTTGGTGAGGAAGGGGCCTATGGGCTTGGTGGGGCTCCGGAACGACGGGTCGTCGGCGTCGACCTCGATCTGCGTGACCACGGTGGCCACGTGCCACCCCTTCCCCGTCTTGTGCATCTCGGCGCCGAGGGCCTGCTGGAGGTGGTAGCCGATGTAGCCCTGGCTCATGGCGCCGCACTCGGGGAGGTCCATGACGGGCACCTTCTCGTCCTTGCTCGACGAGATGGCGAACGCCTTCTGGATCATGCCGACCTGGGGGCCGTTGCCGTGCGTGATGATGATCTCGGTGTCCTCGTCTATGACGCCGAGGAGCGCGGGCGCCGCAGCGCGGACGCGCTCGATCTGCTCCTTGGGCGTGTCGCCGAGGGCGTTGCCGCCGAGGGCGATGACGACGCGCCTGCGCTTATGGATGGACTCAGCCATAACTCTCCTCCATACGATGGCCAGATGCGACCTAAGTCGTTGACGGGACACATGGTAGAGTGCCTGCCGCATTCTCGCTCGGCAGGGCGTGGACGGCTCATTTCTCGGACAAATGGTACATATTCATAAGATGATAATATACTTGCAAAATAATACATATATATAACTATATAGTCTGTTATATGCATCTATATCCACACTAAACCAAACGTGCAAGAAGCCTCGTCCCTATCGCCCTGCTCGTAGATTTTGGTTTAGGCCGTACTTTGCTAAGGACAACCACCTGGGCCAACAGGGAAAGAACCCTCAGATTCGTTTGTCGCTGGTCATCTGAGGGGCGAGAAAGCTATGCCAGAGTCCGAGCCTGTATCGCACGGTGGGATTTTGCACGTAAACCAACCGTGCGACACAAACCAGGGCCGTTGTTGTATCGCACGGTGGGATTTTGCACGTAAACCAACCGTGCGACACAAACCGGTCGCATGGCCATCTGTGGGCCGCACTTCTCCCTAGCTCTTGTCGACAGGCTTGGGCCTGCGTGGTCGGCGTGGACGACGTCGGTCGACGTCGGGTCCCATCTTGGCCTTGGGTAGCTCGAAGCCGAGGGTCCTCGCACGCTCCGCAGCACGGCTATGACTCACGTGCCGGATGATCTCGCCGAGAAGAACGACGACGATCACACCTATGAGCAGCGGAATCTTGTCCAGCTCAGTCGATGATCCGTTGAGTGGGATGCATGCCACGACGATTGAGAGGACGAGTTCCACCACAGGTACCCAGCAGAACAGGCGCATCGCCAGGCGTCCGCCCGGCACGCGGAAGGGACGCGTGCGGTCGGGATCAATCTCGCGCAGCTTGAGGAAGGCGGGAAACATCGGGATGTACGCAGCAAGTGTGAACACGATGTCAAGCGACAGCGCGATGGAGAAAACTCCCACGCCCACGTATTCGAAGAGTGGCTTTGCCAGCACGAGGGCGCTCGCGCAGATGCCGCTCATGATGCACGATCCAGCGTGGCGACCCTTGGAGTCCTCCCTGGCATAGACGCGCGGAAGGTTGCCCTCCTTCGCCGCCTGGTTGGTAACGGAGCTCACGCCATGAGACCAGCTGATCATGTTTGCAAAGAGCGAGAGCAGAAAGCCCACCGAGACAAGCATGAAGGGCAGGCTTCTCTCGCCAGCCATGACGGCCACGGCATCGGCGATACCAGAGGCCAGGCTGATCTCGTTGTGTGGAACGGCCGTCGAGATGCCCAGCGATACGAAGAGGTAGACGGCCACGATGGCGAGGCCGCCACCGATGATGGCCTTGGGCATGTCCTTCTTGGGGTTGTCCATCGAGTCGACGAATGTGGCAATGACCTCGCAACCCATGTAGTTGTAGATGATGATCGAAAGATAGGTGAGCGCGTTTCCGTCAGAGAAGTCGGGCAGCATCGATTGGGGCGTGAGCGGCTCCGCAAAGCCGTGCGTGTTCCCATACCAAATGCCCAGACATCCAATGCCCACGGCCATGACGATGTTGAGGACGGCTCCGGCGTTCATGATCCAGGAGATGTCGCCGACCCCCTGCATGCTCGTCCACACCACAAACCAGATGAAGGCCATCTCGATGAGGATCTCCGTCCAAAGCGGCATCTCAAAGCCGAGGATTCCGTTGATGGTGGTGGGAAAGAGCACGGTGATCGAGGCGAGCCAAGTGAAGTAGTTGACCCAGTAGTACCAGGCCTCGCGCGTGGCCCAGCGACGACCCATGGAATCGCGCACCCACTCATAGACGCCGGCGCCTTCGGCATAGGTGGTGCCGAGTTCGGCGACCACGAAGCCATAGGGCATGAGAAACGTGACGAGAAGGAATAGCCACCAGAAGACAGCAGAGTTGCCGATTGCCGCCGCGGGGGCGCAGGCCTCGATCGTGAAGACGACGCAGATGATTGAGAGAATGACGTCTCTGAACCTGAGTTTCTTCCTCGCCACGCGCTCTCCTCGCCATCCGCGAAGCCAAGTCCGAACCTATTGCATCTGATAGTGACCCACCATACGCTTCCTGCAAGTTTATGCAGGTTTAATTCGGGTGGACGTGGTCAGATGATTTGTCCCATCATGCGTTCCTTGCAAACCGCTTCTCGTACCCCCCCCCCCCCCCCCCCCCCCCCCCCCCCGACATGCAAAGTCCATCCATCTTAGCCACCTCGTGAACGGTGTCCCCCATATGAGGCGGCAGGAGGAGCGGACCTCCTGCCGCACGATGTTCCAAACTCTATGCGACGTCTTTCTCAAGAGAAGAGAGGCGCTTGAGCTCCCAGACGGCAGAACTCAGGCACAGGATTCCCGTAAGGGTATCTGCCACGACGAGTGCCCACCACATTCCATCAATTCCCATAGCAGAGCCCATGAGATACATGAGTGGGCAGGAGAAGACGACATAGCGAGAGAGTCCAAGCACCGTGGAGAGTGCAATCTTCTCGACTGTCTGGAAATAGGTGCTCATCATCATCGAGGTATAGCCCAGACAACAGGCAATAATGGAGATGCGCGTCGCCCCAGCGGCGAGCTCGGCAACCTCTGGATTGAAAAAGGCGCAGATAGGATAAGCGGCGATCCAGATGATGACCGTAAGAATCGCAACCGTTACGATTTCGTACACAAGCGAGGATTTGATTGTCTGCTTGAGACGACCGATAGCCTTTGCGCCGGCGTTAAACGCGGCGATGGGCTGCATGCCAAAGGCGAACGACTCGGCGACCATCATGATGATGTAGATAACATATCCGGAGATGACCGCAAAGACCGCGAGGTAAGTCGTTGCGTTGCCACCACCGAAGATGCCGAAGAGGTTGTTGGCGACGGTGTTGTAGACGAAGGTGCCTGCCTGAACCAGAAAGAACGGAATACCAATCTTGACAATCTGACCGCAAGTTGACCAGTCGAGCCTGGCGTCCCTAATGTCGACATGGAGGTCGGAGCGGTTGCCGAAATACCAGAAAAGGCCAATAGACATAAAGCCGATGGAAAGACCGTAATAGACGCCCGCGCCCGCGACTCCGAAACCAAACACGAAGGTAGAAAGGGCGAGCCAGACAATTGCAACAACTGCCGAGACGGTCCAGATGTTCGCGGACTGCTGGGGCTTCTCGTCGACGCGCATGACTGAGGTAATCATCTGCCCCATGATAGTGAGCGGCAGGAGCACACCAAAGGTACGGATGCCGCCAACGCAGTCAGCTAGAATCTCGGGGGTCGCACCGAAAAACGTAGCAAGCTGGGCGGTGAAGACCTCGAAGATCACGAGGATAATCACGCCGGTATACAGAGTGAGCCAAAAACCCTGCGAGAACGCATGCTGGGCACCGCTCTTGTCACCTGCGCCAAAGGCATTGCCGACGATGGTTGGCACTGCAGTGCTGAAAAGGCTGCCAAAAGCAAGGTTGATGTATTCGACCGACATGATAATACCCACACAGGCCAAGCCCTCTGCTCCAAGGCCGTTGCCCATGATAAGTCCCTCGAGCACGACCATGATGATCTGGGCAATCATTCCCTGCATGGTGATACGGCTATACTTCCACACAAGCCTGTTGATTGGTGCCACCGCAAGCTCGTGGTCCTCCTCAGCCTCGGTGGCGGCCCTCGTCTTCTCGTCTGCCATATGTGCGTCCCCTTTCAAACAATGGCTGCCATACGGGACGTGCGTCCCTCGTGAGCACCATAGTCAGGGGTGGATGAAGGTTAGACCAGACTACAAGGAGGTTAGCTGGGCGAAGAATGGGGTTATTCTCGATTACACCCCGTGCTTTCACTTCCATGCTGACAATACAAGCGCCATGCCGCGTCAGTAGTGCCAAAATGCTGTCATGAGATCCTGTCGGCTGGTTGTTCCAGCCTTGCTGTAGATACGGTGCAGGTGTGCCTTCACGGTACCCGTAGAGATGAAAAGGTCGCTTGCAATCTCTTGGGTACTCTTCTTGAGCAACACGAGACGGAGTACCTCTCGCTCTCGCCGACTGATGCCGTGGTCATCGCAAAAGCGAGGGAGCCTCATATCGATGTCGGAGACATAACGGTCCGTATCAAAGTCTCCAGTACCCTCGGCAGGGTGCTTTGCATAGACCGCCATAAGATCGCGTGCACTTCTAATAATCCCTACCGCACACACGATGGCAATCACATTTTCGGTGATATTACGCTCGGTAAGATGCCAGAAGAACGAGTGAAGGGGCGTGCCCATCATCGTTTCTGGATGGAAGCACATGATAAAGAAGTAGTCTTCACAGAGCATAATGACAGAAAGTGCGAACATCGCCCTGAAGAACGTCTTCGAGCGCTCAATGTCAACGCGCTCGTTCTTGGTGGCATGCACCTTGTACCACCAGAATCCATACCCCACCGAGAAAATCACTGCCAGGTCACGCCAGCCCCAATAAAGCATGTTCCGGACGGCGCCCGTAAGGTCACCGATAGGAGCAACGACGACGGCGACCACGCCGAATACGAGGGCGAAGGTGATAATCCGGCTCCTGTTAAGAGGTGCATGCACGCGCTCACACGTCCATGCCCAGACAAGGGTGATGAGGACAACGTCCAAGGGCAGGGTAAGCCATGGCCACTGGAGGCCGGCATTGAAGTACGCCTCTAGGTACGGTTTCTCCCCCATGTACTCACCATAGAAGATAATCGCGACTTCAAGCGCATAGCAGACAAGGGCCGCCGCCGAAACCTTGATTATCAACTTTATCCGAACACCTCCCACATTCATCCGCACATGTGCGGATGAATGTGGGAACCCGATACCCTGAGGGCCGGATCGGCCGGCCCCGGGAGATCGGAGGACGGCATGTCCGGAAAGAAGAAGAGCGGCTCCGCAAGGGCGGTCCCGAGGGCCTACGGAAGGCTCACGAGGCACGAGCGGGACACGGTCCAGAGGATGCTGGAGCGCAGGGCGTCGTGCAGGGAGATCGCGAGGGAGCTGGGCAGGTCGCCCTCGACGGTGAGCGCCGAGGTGGCGTCGCACAGGTTCGTGACGGCGCCGAAGGCCAGGCGCGGCGAGCGCGTGGACGCCTCCGCCGACCTGTCGGCGGCCTGCCCGCGCCTGGCGGCGTGGCCGCGCTGCTGCAACGGGTGCGGCCGGTACCGCGCGATCGGCTGCAAGCGCCGCCCCCACGTCTTCTACGAGGCCCGGGCCGCGCAGCTGTGCGCCGACTCGGTCCTCGTCTCGTCCAGGCGCGGGATAGACGCCGACGAGCCCGCCGCGGCGGCCAGGCTGGAGGCGATAAGGGACTGCCTGCGCCGGGGGCTGTCGCCCGAGCAGATGGCGGCGCGCAACGGCGGCCCGGTGGACCTGTCGCCGTCGACCATCTACCGCTGGGTCTCGGCGGGCTACGACGGCATGACCAACATGGAGCTCAGGCGCAAGGTCGGCTACAGGCCGAGGAAGCGCGCCGCGGGCCGGGCGGCGACCCGCCACTCCGCCCGCAGGTCGCATGCCGCGTTCCTCGCCCTCGGGGAGGACGCGTGCGCCGCGGCCTGGGAGATGGACACCGTCGAGGGGGCCCGGGAGGACTCCGCCTGCCTGCTCACGCTGCTGCACCGCCCCAGCAGGCTCCAGCTCGCGCTGCCGCTGGAGGAGAAGACCGCCGGGTGCGTCGCGGACGCCCTGGAGGGCGTCCGGGCCATCCTCGGCGCCGACGGGACGCGCCGCGTGTTCCGCGCCGTCCTCACCGACAACGGCGCCGAGTTCTCCGACGAGGCGGCGATCGCGGCGCTGCTCGGCGAGGGGCCGGGCGAGACGAGGCTGTTCTACTGCGACCCCAGGCGCAGCGACCAGAAGGGCGCCTGCGAGCGCAACCACGTCGAGATCAGGAAGCTGCTGCCCAAGGGCGCCGGAATCAGGTTCGACCGGCTCGCCCCGGCCGACCTGGCGCTGGCCATGTCGCACGTGAACTCCGAGCCCCGCGGCGCGCTCGGCTTCGCGACGCCCGCGCGCGCCTTCAGGGCGATGCTCGGGGAGGACGCGGCGGCGCTGCTGGACGCCTACGGCGTGGAGGACGTGCCGCTCGGCGATCTCGACCTGACGCCGGGGCTCATCGAGAGGGCGCGCGCAGAGAGGGGCGATGCCCCGCTGGCCTAGCCTAGGAGAAAAACGGAATAGACGGACCGACCGTCCGGCTGAGTCTGGGAAGAGGTGCCGGGCGGCGGGCGGAGCATGGCCACCGGACCCATCGAAACACATCTCCACCATTCCTTCAACTGGGAAAATGCCGCCCCCGGGGCCCGGATAGGACCTCGGGGGCGTTCGGTTAACTGCGGGAGCGTGCCGTCAGCTCAATGTGTTCGGTTGGGATCGGAAATCAACCGCCGCCGCCGAAACAAGCCAGTCATGACGCGAGGTAAGCGTCCACACCATGAAGCAAACCGAGCACGCCACAATCACCAAAAGCATGAGGGCGACCGTATAGATGAACCACGCCATGTCCATACGAGACGCCTCCCTTACGCTCAAAAATGCACGACATCATCCAAATCTATCCATCCACAATTTCAAGTGCAATGAGAATCAGTAGACGGCCAATGTCGTCGGCAGGGAGGGCGTCTCGCGTCATGACAAATGATGCCCCTACGCCTCGTAAATAACCTTGCCCCCCAAGACGGTTAGCGCCGCCCTCGTCGCAAGGACGTCGGCGGGCTCACACTCGAAGAGGTTGTGATCTAGCACGCATACGTCAGCGATCTTGCCAACAGCAAGCGTGCCGAGCCTGTCATCGATACCCATGGCATAGGCAGAACCATAGGTGTACGCCTTGAGCGCTTGCGCCATCGCAATGCGCTCGGCGGGGAACCATCCCTCAGGATTTGAGCCATCCTCTAGCATACGATACACTGCTCCATAGACCTCTTCCATGGGCTCGATGCCCACAACCGGAAAGTCAGAGCCAAGGTGCACGTTCGCGCCTGAGGCAAGGAGGCTGTGGAGCGGCCAAGAGAGTGCAGCACGCTCTGGGCCAACGGCATCGTCCTTTGCATGATCTGCCATATCGAGAAGCATATGCCATGGCTGCATCGCCGGAGAGACGCCTAACGCAGCATAGCGCGGAAGGTCCTCGGGTTGGATGGTCTCGTTGTGCTCAATGCAGTGACGCAGACCCTTTTTCCCATACTGCTTCTCACCTTCCTCGAAGCAGTTGAGAACAAAACGAATCGATCGATCACCAATGGCGTGAATACGCACGGGATAACCCAACTCACAGGCCCTAAGAATTCCCGCACGAATGCGCTCGGGGTCTTCGGCTGGCTCTCCGCAGGTCGCCGGTGCGTTGGCGTAGGGCTCAAGCATCCAAGCGGTATGGTCAGAACACACGCCGTCGATGAACTCTTTGAAGCCATTCCACTCAATGGTGGTGTCGGGATACGAGTACCTCGCCCTAATCTCATCGAGAGCCATGGTCTCGAGGTCGAACAGGTCGGTATAGGCAAACACGCGGAGAGGAAACTCGCCCTCACGGCTCATCTCAGCAAATATCTCGTAGGGGTTCACAAGGCTCACGAAGGTGGGGTGTACGGCTCCAACCGAAGTGATGCCGAGGCCATTGGCACGCCTTGCTGTCTTGGCAAAGGAACTCTTGGCTTTGTCCAGAGGAGGATTGTAGACACGCGACAGAAAGACCATGGCTGCGTTATTGGAGAAGATGCCCGTCGGCTCACCATCCTCGTAATGCAGTATCCTACCGCCTGAGGGATCGGGGGTATCACGAGTGACACCTGCCATCCTCATGGCAAGCGTGTTGGCACTCGAGGTGTGCATATCAACCTGCTGGAGAAAGACCGGGCGGTCGGAGATATACCTGTCAATCATTTGTGCCGTAGGCATCTCGGGAATCTCCCACTGAAACTGGATAACCTGGACGCCGAGAATCCATCCGTTGTCCGGGTGAACATCCGCAAACGCCATGACGCGTTCCATGCACTGCTCGAAGCTGGTGCAGTCGATAAGGTTGACACAGAAATCAGGATCTGTCGTCATCGAGCCCTGCGCAAAGTGCGTATGGGAGTCGATGAAACCAGGCATGATGAGCTTGTCTCCATAGTCTCGGACATCGGTCGCGGGGCTGACGAATGAATCCAAATGGAGATCATCGCCGCAGGTGAGAATTCTTCCGTCGGCAATTGCCACGCCACCTCCAAATGGCTGGCTACCATCACCAGTGAACACCGCACTGCTCTTGAGAACTAGCTCCGCCTTACCCATGGCTTCCTCCGACTCTATTTGGTGGAATAAGCACCGGTTGATGGCCACGATTGTGCCACCTGCGTGAAAAAAATGATTCCCCGAAGAAGGGTCCTGCATTGTTTGCGCAGGTAGCGATCTGGATTAACTAGGCTTAATCGCCGAGTGGCATGGATTACAGAAGGCGCAGCGTCAGTGTTTAGACAGAAGGCTGGATCACGATATTCAGGTACACATAAAGGCCCCGCACCATGATCGGTGCGGGGCCGTTGTCCAAGCATATGCGTGCCGGAGGCCTACGCCTCGGAGTACATCTGCTTGAGCTTGAGAAGATGCTGGTAGCGAGCCATGGCGCTTGCCTCGTTCTTCGCAAAGAGCTCGGTGGCGCGCTCGGGGAAGGAGCGGGTGAGGCTGCTGTAACGGGCCTCGTTCATGAGGAACTCCTGATAGCCGCCAGCCGGCTCCTTGGAGTCGAGCGAGAACTTCTTGCCGTCATCGGCCGTCGGATCAAAGCGGAAGCAGTTCCAGTAGCCGCAGTCCACGGCCTTCTTCATCTCGGCCTGGCAGTTCTTCATACCGCCCTTGATGGAGTGCATCTCGCAGGGGCTGTAGCCGATGACCAGTGACGGGCCGTTGTAGGCCTCGGCCTCGGCGATGGCCTTCAGGGTCTGGGCCATGTTGGAGCCCATGGCAACCTGCGCGACGTAGATGTAGCCGTAGCTCATCGCGATCTCGGCGAGGGACTTCTTCTTGATGTCCTTGCCTGCCGCTGCGAACTGGGCGACCTGACCGATGTTGGAGGCCTTGGAAGCCTGGCCACCGGTGTTGGAGTAGACCTCGGTATCAAAGACGAAGACGTTTACGTCGTTGCCGGAGGCGAGGACGTGGTCGAGGCCACCGAAGCCGATGTCATACGCCCACCCGTCGCCGCCGAAGATCCAGAAGGACTTCTTGGTGAGGTAGGCCTTGTCGGCGAGAACGGCCTTGGCAGCATCGGAGCCGTCCGCCTCAAGAGCCGCGACGAGTGTCTCAGCGGTAACCTTGGAGTCGACCGCAGAACCCCTGGCGTCAATCCAGGCATGAGCAGCGGCCTTCAGCTCGTCGGAACCCTTCTCGGCGATTGCCGAGACGGCGGTGACGAGACGGTTCTGCTCGGCCTTGTAGCCGAGTGCAAGACCAAGACCGTGCTCTGCGTTGTCCTCGAAGAGCGAGTTGTTCCACGCGGGACCATGACCGTCGGCATTGACGGTGTAGGGTGCGGTGGCAGCCGGGTTGCCCCAGATGGAGGAGCAGCCGGTAGCGTTGGAGATGAACATACGGTCACCGAAGAGCTGGGTCACGAGGCGAGCATAGCTGGTCTCGGCGCAGCCGGCGCAGGAGCCGGAGAACTCGAGGAGCGGTTTGTGGAACTGGGAGCCCTTGACGTTGTTGCCCTGGAGCTCCTTCTTCTCGGACACGTTGGCGACGCAGTAGTCAAAGACCTGCTGCTGATCGTGCTCGTCAGCCTGCGGAACCATGGTGAGGGCGTCCTTGGGGCAGGTGCCGGCGCAGACGGAGCAGCCCATGCAGTCGAGGGGGCTCACGGCAATCGTGAACTTGTAGCCGGTGTCCTTCGGGATCTTGACGTCAAGCAGACGGATGTTCTCGGGGGCGTTGGCGGCCTCGTCAGCGGTCAGCGCGAACGGACGAATCGTGGCATGGGGGCACACGAACGCGCACTGGTTGCACTGGATGCACTTGGACTCGTCCCAGTGCGGAACCATGACGGCAACGCCGCGCTTCTCGTAGGCGCTTGCGCCGAGCTCCCACTGGCCATCCACGTAATCCTTGAAGGCGGACACGGGGAGAAGGTCGCCGTCCATGTTGCCGATCGGGTTGAGGAGCTCCTTGACCTGCTTGATGACGGCCGCGCGTCCCTCGAGCGTGAGGGCGCTGGGGGCATCCTCGGCGGTAGCCCAGTCCGCGGGAACGTCAATCTTGGTATAGGCGGTGGCGCCGGCGTCGATGGCCTTGTGGTTGGCGTCGACGATGGACTGGCCCTTCTTCATGTAGGACTTGGTGGCGGCATCCTTCATGTACTGGAGGGCCTCCTCGGCGGGAAGAACCTTTGCCAGCGAGAAGAACGCGGACTGGAGGACGGTGTTGGTGCGCTTGCCCATGCCGACCTTCTCGGCCAGATCAATGGCGTCGATCATGTAGACCTGGATGTCGTTGCTGGCGATATAGCGCTTTGCCTCAGCGTTGAGGTGCTTGGAGAGCTCGTCGAGATCCCACTGGGAGTTGATCAGGAACGTGCCGCCAGGCTTGATGTCCTGAACGATGCGCATGCCCTTGGTGATGTAGCTGGGATTGTGGCACGCAACGAAGTCTGCCTTGGTGACGTAGTACGGCGAGCGAATCGGGGAGTCGCCAAAGCGCAGGTGCGAGATCGTGACGCCACCGGTCTTCTTGGAGTCGTACTGGAAGTAAGCCTGAACGTACTTATCGGTGTGGTCGCCGATGATCTTGATCGAGTTCTTGTTGGCGCCAACGGTGCCGTCGCCGCCGAGGCCCCAGAACTTGCACTCGATGGTGCCAGGGGCGGCGGTGTTGGTGTTGTTCTCGCGCGGAAGGGAGAGCTCGGTGACGTCGTCGACGATGCCGATCGTGAACTCGCGCTTAGGGGCACTCTTGGACAGCTCGGCATACACGGCGAAGGCGTCTGCGGGCGTGGTGTCCTTCGAGCCCAGACCATAACGTCCGCCCGTGACGACAAGGTCGGACTTGCCCGTCTCGTAGAGGGCGGTAATGACATCCTGATAGAGAGGCTCACCGATGGAACCGGGCTCCTTGGTACGGTCGAGAACAGCGATCTTCTTGACAGTCGCGGGAAGGGCGGCCACGAAGTCCTCGATCGACCACGGACGATACAGGCGGACCTTCACGAGACCGACCTTCTCGCCATTGGCGTTGAGGCTGTCGATGACCTCCTCGAGGGTATCGCAGAAGGAGCCCATGCAGACGACCACGCGGTCCGCATCTGCGGCGCCATAGTAGTCGAACAGGTGGTAGCTGGTGCCGAGCTTCTCGTTGATCTTGTCCATGTAGTCCTGGACGACCTCGGGAAGCGCGTCATAGGAGGAATTGCAGGCCTCACGGTGCTGGAAGAAGATGTCGCCGTTCTCATGGGAACCACGGGCGTGCGGGTGCTCGGGGTTGAGGGCATGGTCGCGGAACGCCTGGACGGCATCCATGTCAAGCATGTCGGCGAGGTCGTCGAAGTCCCAGGTTGCAACCTTCTGGATTTCGTGGGAGGTGCGGAAGCCGTCGAAGAAGTTCAGGAACGGCACCTTGCCCTCGATGGCGGCGAGGTGAGCCACGGGAGAGAGGTCCATGACCTCCTGCACGTTGCTCTCGGCGAGCATGGCAAAGCCGGTCTGACGGCAGGCCATGACGTCGGAGTGGTCACCAAAGATGTTGAGGGCGTGAGACGCGACCGTACGTGCGGACACGTGGAAGACGCCAGGCAGACCCTCTCCGGCGATCTTGTACATGTTCGGAATCATGAGGAGCAGGCCCTGCGATGCCGTATAGGTGGTCGTAAGGGCGCCAGCGCCGAGCGAACCGTGAACGGATCCAGATGCGCCGGCCTCGGACTCCATCTCGACGATGTCGACGGGATTGCCGAAGACGTTCTTCAGACCCTGAGCCGCCCACTGATCAACGTGATCGGCCATGGGGCTAGACGGCGTAATCGGGTAGATGCCCGCAACCTCAGTGTAGGCATAGGAGACCCACGCTGCGGCCTCGTTGCCGTCCATGGACTTAAACTTTCTCGCCATATCCTCTCCTTCAGACACGCGGACCATCGCTCATCGACGGCTCCACAAATCGTCTCTCAGCCATGCACTCCCTCGAGACGCATGCCCAGACATTTTGATGATACCCCATCGATTCGGGTGGACGGGGCAAGCAAGATGTTATATCAGCCCAAACACAAAGACCGACCTCAGATATGTCGGGATGCCTTTGCATCGGCGGATGCCAGGAGCTTTTCGTAGCCCTGGCGAAAGCGATCCGCGCGGTCGGCGAGGACGTCTGATGCGGGCACCACGCCGTACTCGTCCGAGACGAGAAAGGCCTCGTCATACTCAACGTCACCAGCGATGACCGAGTCGGCGAGACATTCCCTGCGCACGACCGTGAGGCCCACGGTGGACGCGAGGTCCGAGACGAGGGTGTCTGTGCCGGCAGGATGCGCCTCGGGATCGATGCCCCACACGAGGACGTCGCCGCAGACGAGCCAAAGCGTCTCCGGCGCAACGCCCGTCTCGCCAGCCTCGGTACACGACTGGCGAGCACGAGCGGCCAAGGCGGTAACGCTCCTCACCTTGAGCGGCTCATAGGGACCCACGGTCATGGCCGCCCGGCCGCACTCGTCCACGATAAGCATGAGAACGCCGTCGGGGTTGTCGTGCGACCCATCGTGCAGGCTCCACTCGATGTGCTGCTTTGCCCAAGCCACGAGTTCGGTAGTGACCTGGACATCGTTGATCCTGCGCTGCCCGAGGGCGCGCAGGTGACGGCCCTCCATGGGGAGAGAGCCCGAGGCAAGGCGCCAGCGGCACACGAGGGATGGCGCCCCAAGCGTAAAGCGCTCCTGATCCGTGACCTGCCGCATGGCCGCTCCTCCCGTTGGTTGCAAGCGACATCATACCCCGCCGACATACAGACGAGACGGACGGCGGGGCTCGCCACCTCCCCTACTCGGAGCTTAGTGCCGTTTGCCTGCACGCCGCATAGGTAAGCGCGAGATACGCGGCAAACGCTACCAGCACGGCCACCAGCACGGCCGGAAAGCTCACGCACTCCTCGGGCAGTTGGAAGAGCTGCGTGAGAAGCGCGCCCGCGATCGTAAAGCCGACGATGTCGTGCACGATCATCACCACTCCCGGGACGAGAAAGTAGGTTGCCACCTGAGCGAAGAGCGTGCGCGAGAGCTGCTTGTCCCCCGCTCCGAGACGCATGAGCTCGGCATAGCCCTCGCGATTGTCCGTCGCCTCGGAAAGCTGCTGGAGCGCAAGCACCGCGACCGCCGCCACCATGAACGTGATGCCAAAGAACAGAACGATGTACACGCACGCCCCAAAAGACGCCGAGGCCTCGGAGTAGTATTCCGCCGGCATGACCGCAAGCTGCGATAGGGCGGAGTTGCGGATTCCGATGGCCATGCCGAGAGCACACACGCCCACGGCGAGAAGCGCCGCGACGCAGGTGAGAGCAGAGCAGCTCGCCGAGACGTGCGCCTCGAGCTGTCGGCTCACGAAGCAGGTGAGCCCACGCAGATAGACTCCGCGCTTCGATCGCAAGACGTTCCCGATGACGGCGGCGAGAGAGCGTAGCACGAGGTAGGAGCCAACGCACACAAGCGCGATCATGGGAACCATGAGCGTGACGAAGAGGTATATCGAGAGACAGATGGCATAGCCAAGTCCCAAGCATATGAGACCTATCACAAAGTCGCGAATCACGGCACCGCGCGAGCGCACGACGGTCGCCTCGGACTCGCGATCTGCATGCATGAGATCGACGAGGTTCGTACGTCCGAGCTCACGTACGGCGCCAAAGGACGAGACGATCAAGATGAGCGCAAAACCGACCGCCGCAAGGGAGATGCCTGCGGGCGACACCACAAAGACCATGCGCCATGGAATGTCGAAGGCCCATGCCGCAAGCGCACCAAAAGCCGGCGAGAGCAGCATGCCCACCCCCACGCCCGCAACAAGGGCCGCCAGCGCCACCATGCCGCACTCGCGCAGGAGCACGCGCGCCACGGCACCGCGCGTGAGGCCCACGAGCATGAGCGTCGCGAGCTCGTGCTTGCGGCGACGGATCAGGAAGCGGTTCGCGTAGCGTGCGAGCAGGCAAAACACCACCACAGAGAAGAATCCCAGCGGGGCGATGTAGCTTGCCGCCCTTGCCATGATTTCAAGACCAGCGGCCGTGGCGGTGCCAGATGACAGCGCGGAAATGGTGTCGGCACATGAAGCGTAGGTATAGAGCAGGCACGCGCAGAACGCAAGGGTTGCAAAATAGACCGAGTAGTCTTTCAGGCTCCGGCGGACGTTACCCACCGCGAGTCGTCTTTCGAGGTTCATCCTGACTGTCCCTTCTGAATTTGACGCTAGAGTCCTCGTCCAATACCTGGAAAAGATACCTGTCACCTTTTCCAGGTTTTTACTCGCGGGCGCGTGACGTATGCGTGGTCACTATGCCGCGCGCCGTAAGGAAGGTGATAACGAAGTACGTTCCGTAGACGGCCACAAAGGCGATGGTCGTGGTGACAATCGCATTTGTCCAACTGCTTGAGCCGAAGAGGCTGACCACTCGAATGAGCTGGTATAGCGCCACGGAGGTATGCGCAAGCGCCACCACGAGCGGAAGCAAGAAGAAGGCGAGCGTCTGCGCCAAGAGCGAGCGCGTCGCCATACTCCGAGGGCAGCCGAGATCGGCCAGTAGTCGATAGCTCGAAATAGCATCGGAAACCGAGGACAGCTGCTGGATGGCGAGGATCGCAGCGCAGGCGATTACGAGAACGAAGCCGATGTAGATGGCCAGATACGAGATGATGGCCGAGCTCATGCGGTTGTTATGCACCCTCTCGGAACGCAGGCCGTAAGAGAAGCCGGAGAGCGCCCCATCGGGATTTGCCTGGTCAGAAAGGATTGAGGTGGCTTTGGAAAAATAGGCGTCCCCCGCCTCGGTTCCCACGGAATAGTTCATATCGACAACGGTGCTCGCGAGCTCCGCTCCTTTTACAAGATCATCCGGAACGACGACGATGTCGAAACTGCTGCCCACGTTTGAGATCGTCGACGAGAGACCCGATCCGGCGCTGTCCGACACGGGACTTAGCGTATGACCACCGACGCTGATTTGGGTTCCCGCGGCCATAACCCCGCTGTCGAAGTTCGTCATCGTTGCGGAATAGCTGGACAGTATCAGATACCCGTCCTCTCCAAGCTGCACAGAATCAAGCCCGTTAAGGGCACAAAGCTTGTTGTAGTCCGACTGCGTCATAAGGCACATGCTCATACTCGAGTAGTCGACCGAACCAGATGAGTCCCCGATGAAGTCGGGGCTGACGCCAGAAGCTTCGGAAAGCGCCTGCACGTTCAGATTTCCTCCGCCAACCAGGTCGGAATAGTACACGTTGGCATACGCAAGCTGGCTGGCTATCGACGAGAAGTCTATGCCGGCGTTCTCAAGCACCTGGTTTGCAGGCGTTATCTGCCGTGTATCATCGACACCATTCTCGGCATAGGAAAACACCAGTGACGCATCGTAGGGGCTCGACGTCTTGACGTCCGCGTCCAGACCAGAGCAGATGCCCATGCCACCAGAGACAGCCATGATCGCGAGGAAGAGGATGAACGAGATGACGGCCATGGATACCGAGACGGTATTTACCCTCGAGGAAAGCTGACGCACCGTGAACATGTTAAGGCCGCGATAGTAGGCGCCTCGAAAGGCCCGGCCTATGTGAAAGAGGATTCCCGAGAGGCCATAGAAGAAGACGAGCGTACCGAGGCAGACGATGCCCGTGGTGGTCGAGAAGGTCCCAAGCCCATCAAGGCTGTCAAAGGGAAGACCATCGCGAGTGAGCCGATAGTACGCCCAGGCGATAAGGGCGATACCCACGAGGCCGAACAGGAACGTTGCGGGGAGACTGCGCACCTTGACGCGCTCGTTCTTACGCGACGCACCCATAAGGTCGGCAAGGTCGACCTTCCGAAGCATGTGCAGGTTAAACGCGAGCATGACGAGAAATATGAGGACGAAGCAGCCAAGCGTAAACGCGGCCGCCATTGGTGAGAACTGAAACGCGAAGTTCGTGACCCGATCGCCAAAGAGAGCCGCCGTCACAAAGACGAGCAGCTGCGAAAGCAGAACGCCCGTGAGAAGGCCTATGAGAAATGAGGCGATAGACGCGATGGCGGTCTCGCAGAAGAGCACGACCGACACCTGACCCCGGGTCATACCGAGCAGCTGGTAGAGCCCAAACTCCCGTTTTCTTCTTTTGACCAGGTAGTTGTTCGCATATACCATGAGAAAGCCGAGCACGAAGGCAAGAAACACCGTGACACCGCGCATGAACTCACCAACGACCAGAATTACGGCGCGCGTATCAGTGGAGAGAAAGCTCGCCTGGTCCGAAATGGTGCTGAAGGCGTAGAACACCGCCACGCCGAGCACGAGCGTGATGAAGTAGACGGTGTAGTCACGCGCCGACTTGCGAACGTTGCCGAGGGCAAGCCTAAAGAACATCGTCCTGGCCCCCTCCGATAGTTGCCACGACGCCCATGATCTGGTCGAAGAACACCCGACGTGCAAGGTCGCCCCGGCGCAGCTCGGTAAAGATGCGGCCATCGCGGATGAAGAGCACGCGCTGGCAGTAGCTTGCGGCATAGCTGTCGTGGGTCACCATGAGAATCGTGGTGCCATAGGTCTTGTTGAGGGCATCAAAGCGCTCGAGGAGGAGCTTGGAGTTCTTGGAGTCAAGCGCGCCGGTGGGCTCGTCCGCAAGGACGAGCGTGGGGTTGGTGACCATGGCGCGACAGGCGGCGATGCGCTGCTTCTGGCCACCCGACACCTGATAGGGAAACTTCTCGAGCACGTCGGTGACCCCGAGCGCGTCGGCGATGCGGCTCACGCGATCGTCTATCTCCCCTGCGTGGACATGCGCGATGGTAAGCGGCAGGGCTACGTTCTCGCGACACGAGAGCGTGTCGAGCAGGTTGGAGTCCTGGAAGATGAAGCCCAGCTGCTCGCGGCGAAACTGTGCGAGCTGCTGCGAGCGCATGTGCGTGATGTCGGTCCCGTCGATGACGACAGAGCCCGAGGTGGGCCGGTCGATCGTGGCGATGCAATTGAGCAACGTGGTCTTGCCGGAGCCGGACGGGCCCATGATGGCAACGTACTCACCGCGGTCGACGTCAAACGAGACGCCTGCAAGTGCGCGGGTGGCGCTGCCGAACTTGCCGCCGTATACCTTCTCGACGTTTGAAACCTGAAGTGCCTTGGTCATGATGTAAGCCTCTCGATTACAGGTCGACTAGCGGGGACAGGCGACGAGAAGCACGAGCTCGGCGGCACCGAGCGTACAGCTGACAAGCAGCGAGGCAACCCTCTCGGCAAGGGTGAGCTCTCCGCGCAGGCGGCGATCGTTGCCCTCCCAGAACCTCTCGGCCTTTGGGTTCATCCTCATGACGTCCTCCATCTCCCAGAAACGGTACGCCACCATAATGCGCGGGTGGGGGTGGGGGCTGCCATCGATGCTCCTTACGGCTTGGTGACGCTTTCGTAAGGTTCCGCATCTTGGGGCGAAGAGTGCATCAGATCACCTGGGTGCGGTTGGTGGGAAACGTTAGCTTCACGCGCGTGTAGCTACCCTGCTCGGACTCCATGCACACGCCCACGCCCATCTTGTCGCAGAGCCGCTTCACGAGGTAGAGCCCAAGCCCCGTAGACTTTTTCTGGCCTTCGAGCCGACCGTTCTGGCCCACGAAGCCCTTGTCAAAGACGCGTGGCAGGTCCTCGGCGGGGACGCCCAGGCCGTTGTCCTCCACCGCGAGGTCAACGCACTCGCTCGCGCATCCACGGTTCCTCACCTGCGCCGAGAAGAGCAACCGTGGCGCAGGGCTCCGATACTTCACCGCGTTCTCGATGAGCTGACCCAGCACGAATCCAATCCACTTGGCATCGGCGTACACGGGCACGTCGAGCCCTTTCACCTCCACGCGCACGCTGCCGTCGATAAGGGAGCGGGCATGGGCCTTCACCGCATCGGTAACCACATCGTTGAGTCGTACGTTACGGATGACGTAGTCGCGGTCAAGCGTCGACGAGCGCGCGAAGTAGAGCGCTTGGTCGACATAGCCGTCAATGCGTCCAAGCTCGCGCGCAATGGAGGACGAGGCCTGCCCCGGATTGCAGTCCGCGATGATACGAGCCGCCGCGATGGGCGTCTTGACCTCGTGAACCCAAGCCTCCACGTACTCGCGGTACTCGGCCGCGTCGTCGTGAGCGGCATCTGCCTCAATGCGCCCGGCTCGCGCCACGGTCTCGATGGAGTCCCACGCGATCTCCCCCTCGACAAAGCTCGGATCTTCCATGAGCTCCACCGCGTTAAGCGGCGAGGTGCCATTGCCACTTGTGGCCTCCGACACGCTGCTCCAGAAGCGACGCCTTGGGAGGTAGTCGACGGTTACCCTCAGGACGCCGGCACTCGCGAGCAGGATATCGAGAAGCACGACCACGTCGTGATCCGTTCCCGCGCCCACCATGATCACATTCACGAGGAGAATCGAGAGCAGGGTCACGCATATGGCTGCCGCACGATCTCGAAGATATCGTACAAGTCTCATGGCCCACCTACACCGAGTAGCCAAGGCCACGGTGTGTGACCAGGTAGTCATTTACACCGAGCTTGCCAAGCGTCTGACGCAGCCTGTTGACGTTTACCGTGAGGGTGTTATCGTCCACGAAGGCGTCGGAGTCCCAGAGCTCCACCATGATCGTCTCTCGGGGCACGATCGACCCAGCGCTTCTTATGAGCAGGGCAAGGATGCGCAACTCGTTCTTGGTGAGCTCCACGGTACGCCCGTTGGCCGTCACGGTAGAGCGTGATACGTCAAGCGTGAGACCTTTATGCGAGAGGGCGGCCGCTGACATACCGCCCGCACGTCGAAGAAGCGCCTCGATGCGAACGAGAAGCACATGGCTGCTATAGGGCTTTGCGATAAAGTCGTCGGCACCGAGCGTCATGCACATGACCTCATCGATCTCGCCGGTGCGGCTCGTCACGACGATGATGGGCATGCTCGAGCGGCTGCGCAGCTCGCGGCAGACGACGGTTCCGTCAAGACTGGGTAGGTTGAGGTCGAGAAGCACGAGGTCGGGGTTCGCCTCCAGTGTCGTATCGACCACGTGGTCAAACGACGCTATGGTCACAGGCTCGTGTCCGTTCATCTCGAGCATCCCCGCGAGAGCCGAGCGTATGGACTCGTCATCCTCGATAATCGCGATTCTCGCCACGCGTGCCTCCTCGTTCAGCAATCCTGACGAAAGCTATTATTGCATGCCCCGTGAAGGGGTTCCATGCGGCATGCGCGGGAAGAGCGCTACGATACGATTCCGCACAGAAGCTCTGGGGGGTGATTTCGGTGAAGAGCCAGCAGGTGGTCGGACGCTTTGCTCCAACCCCGTCGGGTCGTATGCACCTCGGCAACGCCTTCTCATGCCTCATGGCGTGGGTCGCTTCACGAGCCTCGGGCGGTCGAATGATTCTAAGGGTCGAAGACCTAGACCCTCGCGCCCGGGATCGCGAGGCAGTCCGTCTTGTCCTCGATGACCTTACATGGCTTGGGCTCGACTGGGACGAGGGGCCCTACTTCCAGAGTCGTCGCGCGGGCATCTATGCCGAGGCGATCTCGCGACTCGATGCCATGGGTCTCACCTACCCCTGTTTCTGCACCCGCTCCGAGCTTCATGCGGCGACCGCGCCTCACGCCTCCGACGGCACATACGTGTACCAGGGTGCCTGCCGCAACCTCACTGCGGCAGAGGTGGCGCGCCGAACGTTCGAGCGTCCGCCTGCGACGCGCGTTCGCGTACCAGACGAATCCGACCCAGCATCTACGGTTCGGTTCTGCGACCTCGTCCGGGGGCCGCAGGAGGAGAACCTAGCCCGCGAGTGCGGCGACTTTCTCGTGCGACGAAGTGACGGCGTCGTTGCCTACCAGCTCGCCGTCGTGGTCGATGACGGTCTCATGGGGGTGAACCAGGTGGTACGCGGGAGCGATCTTCTGGGGTCCGTCGCACGTCAGACCTACCTCCACGGCCTCCTCGGATACGAAGTGCCGAGCTTCGCCCATGTGCCGCTTCTCGTGACGCCTGACGGCAGGCGCCTCTCAAAGCGCGACCTCGACCTCGACCTAGGTGTCATACGCAAGCGCGAGCAGGGTCCGGAGCGAGTGGTCGGCATTCTCGCCCACACCATCGGGCTTGCCGAGAAGGGCGAGCACATCAGTGCCGACAAGCTCGTGTCGCGCTTTTCGTGGGAGACGCTCGCGGAGCAGCGCGACGACATCGTCGTAGACGGAGAATTTCTTGCGCAGTGAATCGCATCGGTTGTGATAATCCCCTCTTGGGGGTATCATTCTCTGGCACCAACGTTCGGAGAGCTGACCGAGAGGCCGAAGGTGCTCGCCTGCTAAGCGAGTATAGGACTAAATCCTATCTGGGGTTCGAATCCCCAGCTCTCCGCCAGAATGTGCGGCCCGCCGGCATCAGCCGGCGGGCTTTTTTCGTCTCCGAACACCCTTGGTTAACCGCCGTTCGGGACTTTGACAATCGTGTGATTCTCCGCTCACCCTTGACGAGGACGCCTCGACGTGGCATCTTATCTAACTGCACGCGCCGTTACCTCAGCTGGATAGAGGACCTGACTACGAATCAGGGCGTCATAGGTTCGAATCCTATACGGCGCACCACGCTTATGTCTGAGCTCCCTTTTGGGAGCTCTTTTTTTGAAGCTTTTCCTTCTTTGTCTGTGGCTCGACCAGTCATGAGCCGGCGGGACGATACTGCAGAACCTCATCCTTTCCAAGCGTTGCGTAGGTGTATTCCACGCCAGCCGCATCGCAGGCATCCATCAGGTCAATGAGGGCATAATCCTCCCTGGAGAGGCACTCCTCGACCCGCGTGCGCACATCTCCCTGCCAGCGCTCTGCCTTTGCGAGCTTCTGAGCCGCCATCTCTTTCACGCCGATGCGCACGACGTGTCTCTCCTCGCCATATACCAAGAGCGCGGAGGGGCCGGTCACCTCCTCACGTACGAAGAAGCCACCTTGGCCCTCGTTGCCAACGTAAACCTCACGCACGTCACCCGCCTTCTCAAACCGAGCAATCAATCGCACGCCATCATTGTCCATGCCGTCGTCCTCCCCACTCCGTCGGTATCCTGATTCTATGATACCCGCTTGCTCAATATATTAGAACACATGTTCTTATAATTTAGATTTATTTCTCTGCTTTGTATTCTCCAGGTCCTTTAGGGTATCAGGTGAGTATCCACTCACAGAAATTGGAGCTGAGCATGAGCAGGGTAGGCGGTATTGGCGTGGCCTTCTGCGGGGGCGGCTTTCGCTCCTACGCAGAAGTAGCAGCCGTAGAGGACATCGAACGCAACGATATTCACATCGGTGCCGCCGCAGGAACCTCCATGGGTTCTCTCGTAGCCGTTCTTGTGGGCGCGGGCTTCTCTTCGTCGCACATCGCGGAACTTTTGGTCAAAATGGACCAGCGCGTGGTCGATGAGGGCGTCCTCAAAAACATTGGCTTCAAGGCTCTCGGCTTTCTTGGTGGTAGCAATGGTCTCGTAGACTCTACCATCCTCGAGCGCTTTGCCCGCGACACCCTCGAGGAGGCGGGCATCAAGAGCATGGCTGACATGGTCATGCCCGTGGCCTTCCCGGCCTGCGACATCATAAGCGGTGACCTCTGCGTCTTCACCAATGACGAGAGCCTCTTCTCAGATACGAACGGCGGCTGGACCTGCATCACCGGAGACCTCGACATCGCCCGATGCATCGCGGCTTCTGCCTCATATCCCCTCGTCATCTCCCCCACCGAGTACCTAGGGCGCACCTTCATGGATGGCGGCTGCCGCATGAACCTCCCCACACCGCTCTTTGACCGTACGCAGGTGGATGCCGTGGTCGGTGTGGGCCTGATCAGACGTGCACAGCCCACGTCGGACCTCTCGCCGATCAGCATAGCCAAGCGCACCATGAGCTGCGGGGCCAACCAGCTCGACCGCATCTATAGCCAGGTGGCGGACATCTACATCAACCTGCCCGTCTCTGGTGATGACGCCTTCCAGGCGGGAACCGGGCAGCAGGTTATCGCCGAGGCGCGCCAGATGATTGCCGACAAGCCCGTCGACTGGTCTCCCGCACGGCCGACCACCTTCGAGATGGTGCGGCGCACCGCTGTCGATGCCTTCTATCACATGGTGAGGACTCACAGCAACTAGCCCGCGCCGTAAGACGCCAAAAGAGGGGTGCGTCATCCCTGCGACGAGATGACGCACCCCTCTCCATGATGCCGACGATCGCTAGTCCTCGGGCCTGATGACCTCCACGCCACCCATGTAGGGGACGAGGGCCTCGGGCACCGTGATGGAGCCGTCTGCGTTCTGATAGTTCTCCATGATGGCGGCCATAGTGCGACCGACGGCAAGGCCAGAACCGTTGAGCGTGTGTACGAGGCGCGTGCCCTTGAACTCCGCGGGATCCTTGTAGCGAATGTTGGCACGGCGCGCCTGGAAGTCCCAGCAGTTGGAGCAGGACGAGATCTCCTTGTAGTTGTTGTAGCTGGGAAGCCAGACCTCGATGTCATAGCACTTGCGCGCCGAAAAGCCGATGTCACCCGTGCAGAGGGTGACCACGTGATAGGGCAGGCCAAGCTTCTGGAGAACGGCCTCGGCCTCGTTTACCATGCTCTCGAGCTGGTTCATGGAATCCTCGGGCTTGGCGAACTTGACCATCTCGACCTTGTCAAACTCGTGCACGCGAATGATACCTCGCGTGTCTCGACCGGCTGAGCCGGCCTCCTCGCGGAAGCACGGTGTGAAGGCGCAGTACCAGAGGGGGAGCTTGGAACCGTCAAGCACCTCGCCGCGGTGAATGTTCGTGAGCATGACCTCGGCCGTGGGGATAAGGTACATGTCGGGGTTCACATGATAGAGGTCCTCGTCGAACTTGGGCAGCTGGCCAGTGCCAAAGAGCGAGTCGCGATTGGTGATGACGGGTGGCCACCACTCCTTAAAGCCGGCCGAGGCGTGCGTGTCGATCATGAAGTTGATGAGCGCGCGCTCCATGCGAGCGCCCATTCCGCCAAGCAGATAGAAGCGAGCGCCGGCGAGCTTGACGCCACGATCGAAGTCGATCATTCCCGTGGAGGGGCCAAGGTCCCAGTGGGCGAGAGGTGCGAAATCAAACTCGCGGGGAACGCCCCAGCGGCGCACCTCCGGATTGTCGGAGTCATCCTTGCCGTACGGCACGGTCTCGTCGGGGATGTTGGGAATGGCGGCCACGAGATCGAAGAGCTCCTGCTCCACGGCACCGCGCTTCTCGTCAAGTTCGGCGATGCGGCTCTTGTTGGCTGCGACCTGGGCCTTGGCAGCCTCCGCCTCGACCGTCTTTCCCTCGCGCATAAGCTGGCCGATGGCCTTGGATGCCGTGTTTCGATCCGCCTGGAGACTCTCGACTTCGGCGATGGCGCCTCGACGCTCTCCGTCAAGCTCAAAGAACCTCTCGCGGTCCCAATGGGCGTTCTGCCTCGATTCGCAGGCCTTGTCCACGAGGTCGGGATTGTCTCTGACGAGCTTGATGTCGAGCATGTCTACTCCTTGGCGCTGAATGGGCCGCGTACGGCCCTGGCTGCTTGTGGTGTTGACGGACTGCGGACCGCCAACGGCTCTCCAAGTATATACTTGTGGCCAGGAAACACGGAACTTGCAGGAAGGTATGCCCATGCAGTCTATCAGCGATTTCTTCACCTGGCTCTTCAACGATCGTACGGGCGTCATCTGCCTCGTGCTCGCCGGAGTCGCGATATGCCTCATCATCTCGTTCGTGCTCGAGCGCAGGATGCGCAAGCAGTACTACAACCACAAGAAGTCGGAGAACGACTGGGACCTGTTTGACAGCGACGACGAATCCGACTCTGACGAGGGCGACGAGTAGCACGTAGACACGTGGATTATCACAAGAAAGGGGTCCTCGGCGATAGTCGAGGGCCCCTTCTAGTTTCATGGTGCGGGCGAAAGGACTTGAACCTTCATGGAGTTGCCCCCATACGGACCTGAACCGTACGCGTCTGCCAATTCCGCCACGCCCGCGTGTGGGAGAAATAGTACCGCATTCCTGCCTTGGTTGACAACAGGATTTCGCATATCAAGCGGCAGATGAGCAATCGCGGTAGAATAGGCCCACCGTCACGGCCGACGAAACAACACCCAAACCGCGCGAGGAGCCGCCGTGAGTGACACCAGACCATCACAGACCGCGCTGAGGCCCACGCCTGACTCGGCGGGCGCCAAGCTCCCCGACGAGGTTCTTCTCGGCCGTTACCGCGTGCTCTCACGCTGCGGCCACGGCGGGTTCGGCACGGTCTGCACCTGCTGGGACACTCGCCTGCAGCGTCGTGTGGCCATTAAGCGCATGCCCCTCATGTGCAGCGCGGACATGCGCGGCATCTCCACGTCAACCGTGGACGAGGCTCTCGCCGAGGCGCGCACCGCCTGCCTGCTCGCCCATCCCAACATCGTGACCGTCTTCGACTTCGAGATCGACGGCGAGAACGCCTACCTGGTCATGGAGTACGTGGATGGCCTCAATCTCTCGGAGCTTCTCGCACGCGTCGAGGGGGGCGCCCTTACGCACGAGGAGTGCGCGCACATGCTCTCCTCGGTGGGCCAGGCGCTCTCGTACGCGCACGAGAACGGCGTGCTCCATCTTGACATCAAGCCCACTAACATCATGATCGACCGTCAGGGCACGGTGAAGCTGGCGGACTTCGGGATGGCCACGCTTGCCTCCGCGGCGGGGTACGGTGGCGCGCGCGGCGGAACCGTCGGCTACATGTCACCCGAGCAGATCGAGGGCATGCTCGTAGATGAGCGCGCAGACGTCTTCTCTCTCGCCGTGGTGACGTGGCAGGCGCTCACGGGAAAAAGTCCCTTCGCCGCCGCCTCCGCCAGTGAGTCGCTCACCAAGATCTATCACGGGGCCAAACCTCCTCTCTCGAAGGTCGACCCCTCCCTCGCCGGCACCACGGAGAACGCGCTCATGCATGCCGTCGTCGCAGACGCAACCGCCCGCACGTCTTCCGTGGACGACTTCGTCGACGAGGTGCTCCCTGGCCTCGGCAGTACCGAGGAGGGTGCCGATTCGCTTCGCTGCCTCGTCACACAGTCCGAGGATGACAGTCTCGAGGATGAGTCGTGGGAGGTGCGCCACCTACCGCTCCGCGTGAGGTTCCCCTGGATCTTCCAGGCGTTTGACCGTACGATCACCGCACTCGCGACGCTCTGGTTCTGCCACCTCGTACTCCCCGCCATATCGGGTGGGTCCATCGACTTCGTTGTTGTCGGCTCGCTCGTGTGCGCGCTCGCCGCGGCCCTCTGGACGCCGCTCGGCTCTGCCCTCTGCGGGGCCGCCCTTGTATGGGCCGTCGCGGTGACGAACCCGACGAACGCATCGTTTCCTCTCGCTGCGCTCCTGGCGCTCGCCCTCGCTGCATGGTGGGTGTCGTGCGGACACCTCGAGCGCCTCTCGTCGGCTTCGTTGCTCGCCCCCTGCTGCATACCTTGGCCCATATCGAGTACCGCCATCTCTGCGTATGCGCTTGACCCGCTCCCGGCCTTCGCGACCGCCTCGGTTGGCTGGCTGTTCGGAAGCTTCTTCTCCCTTGCGCTGGACACGAGCTTCTCGGCGAATGCCATCGCCTACTACTTCATCGCCCTGATCAAGGCCCCCACCACGTGGCTCCTCGTGATAGGCTGCGGGGTCTCGGCCCTCGTCGCCTCCGCGATCGCCCTGCGCGGAAGCGTGTCTGCGGGCATCGCAGGGCAGGTCGTAGGCCTTTCCATACTTGTGTGCACCTACGTTCTCGCTGCTAGAGTGGAGAATGGCAGTATATGGGTCGCTCCGGATTTGGCCACCGTCGGCGTTGCAGTAGTCTTATGTATGCTTATGTGCATACTGACTGCCCTAAGAGGCCCACTTGACGGGGGCCAGGAAGGCGAGGAGCAGGATGAGCTTTCTTAACGATTTTGAAGACCGCATCGGCTCGGTTTTTGACATGGCGCCACAGGGTTACACCGAGCCCTTCTCCTTCAAAAAGCTCGCAAAGCGCGCTGCAAAGGAGATGGAGCACGAGACGTACGAGATAAACGGCACCGATACGGCGCCCGCTCTCTACACCGTGCTCGTCTCATCGGCAGACGACAGCCTTATGCGTCCGCTCTACAAACAGATTACCGACGAGACGGCTGACTTCGTCGTCTCCGAGGCGCAGCGCAAGGGATACTCCTTCGTTGGCAAGCCGCTTGTTCGCTTCATGGTCGATCCCTCGCTTAAATCCGGCAGGTTCGCGGTCTTCGCCGAGAACATCGACTCCAAGACGCTCACCCGTCTTCGCGAAGAGGAGCGGGCCTTCCTCGGCGGCAACTCGTCCGTGGGTGGCGCAGCAGCCCTCGCCCAGCCGGTAGGCGGCCGGCCGCGACCTCATGCGCGCACCAATGGCGTTGTCCCCGAGGCGACTCCGCTGATGAGTCCCGTGGTGGCCGCCCCGATGCCCGCCGCCACAGGGGACTCGCAGGTCGGCCTCGACATCATCCCCGACGAGTTTGGCGCCGCCGGTATCGTGCCCGTGATTCCGCCCACCTCGTCCTCCACCCCCCTGCCTGTCGTGAACGCGAACGTTGCACCCATGCAGCAGGTGGCGTCGGTACCGTCCGTAGGGGAGATTCCCTCCACCGCGCGTCGCTCGACGCCGCTCGTGAACATGCGCAACGGCTCTCCCGCACAGAATGGCGCCTCCAGCACCGCATCATGCCTGCTCATCGACCGTCAGAGCGGTCGCACCTATACGGGCGTGGCACCGTCGTTCGTAATCGGCCGCGAGCATTCGCAGGCCGACATCGTCCTTCATGACCCCAACGTCTCGCGCCGTCATGCCGAGGTCTCCTTTGATGGCCGCAGCTGGCACATCATCGACCTCCACTCGACCAATGGCACGCTCGTCAACGACATCGATATCGACGAGTGCATCCTCCGTGACGGTGATCTCGTCACCGTCGGGCTCGTGAATCTCGAGTTCAGGGAGAACTAGCATGATCGATCTCGTCCTCTTTGCAGGCCGCATCATCTTGATCGTCGTCCTGTACGTTTTCCTTTTCGCCGCGATGCGCACGGGAATCGGCCTCGTGAAGGGGCAGCGCACCGACTCGGCCATCTGGTCGGTCGATGTTGAGAAGGGCACTCGCTCGCTCAGAGGCCTGCACGTGGAGATTCTCGGGCCCGTGGTCATAGGTCGCTCGCCCTCGTCGGACATCGTCGTCGACGAGCCGTACGTCTCGGCCACTCATGCGCGCTTCACCATCCAAGGACCCGCGCTTGTTCTCGAAGACCTCAAATCTACGAACGGAACCATGGTCAATGGCCATCTCATCGACCAGCCCGTCACGCTGAGAGACGGTGACGAGGTCCAGATCGGCGATGCCATCATGCGTGTGGGCCGCCGATGACGACCGATGATCCAAACATCACCGCTTCGCAGGAGCCAACGAATGCTCCCGGACGGGCAGAGATGCCCGTCGAGGGTCGTGCTGGCGCCGACTCCGCGTCGGGAAGCAACGCCTTCATCTCGTGGGGCGCACGCTCTGACGTAGGTCTCGTACGCAGCCACAACGAAGACTCGTTCCTGCTCCGTACGCCACTTTTCGCTGTATGCGACGGCATGGGCGGTCATGCCGCCGGCGAGGTCGCGAGCTCCATCGCCGTGGAAACCATCGGCGAGAAGGCACCTGCGAACGCTGATGACGCGCTCCTCGGCGCAGCCGTGGAGTCAGCGAATCTCGCCATCATCGAGGGGGCTGCCGCGGGCAAGGGCAAGCTCGGCATGGGCTGCACGGCATCCGCCATCCTCATCGAGGGCAGCAAGATGGCCGTCGCGCACGTGGGCGACTCTCGCGTGTACCTGCTACGCCATGGCACGCTGGTGCGCGTCACGCACGACCACTCCTATGTGGAGGAACTTGTCGACTCGGGCCAGATAACCGCTGACGAGGCGCGCGTTCACCCATCGCGCTCCGTCATCACGCGTGCCCTCGGCTCTGATCCAGACATGTACGCAGATCACTTCTCGCTCGAGGTCAGCGACGAGGATCGCATCATCGTATGCTCCGACGGCCTTTCGAGCATGATCACCGACGCCGACATCGAGGCGCTCTCCGTCTCGAGCGTAACTCCGCAGCAAGCCGCCGACAACCTCGTGTCGGCCGCACTCACCGCCGGCGGCGCCGACAACGTGACCGTCGTCGTGGTCGACATCTTGAACGATGGCGTGGCAGATGCCGGTCGCCGCCGTGCCATCAGGCACTTCGCCGTGGTTCTCGCCGCCATCGTCGCAACGTTCGTGGTGGTGGGAGGCTGCTTCTATGCCTTCATCCGCAGCGAATGGTATCTCGGCGTCAACGGCGACACCGTGGGCATCTACCAGGGGGTCACCGGGAGCTTCATGGGAATCGAACTCTCCGAGCTCGTAGAGACGACGAGCGTCGAGGTCACCGACCTACCCGGCTCCGTACAGGAGCAGCTCGCGGAAGGAATTCGCGTGGACTCCGAAAGCCAGGCCAGCGAGACCATCAAGGCCTACCGCCAGCAGATTACCGACGAGAAGACCAAGGCCGCCGAGACGGCCGACGAGGTCCGCGACGGCGGCACGAGTTCCGGCGAATCGACCGCCTCGCCAGAGGCGAGCACGGCGGAAGGGGGCGAGTAGCATGGCGAAGACAGCAATCGGACGCCGAAACACCGAGCTCTTCCTCCTGTGCCTGGGCGCCGTCCCTGTCATCTTGCTCTATGCGATGTACATAGTGAACGACAACGTCGCCTTGAGCCTCTCCACTCTCGCCGTACCCATCGGGCTCTTCGTGGCTTTCGCCATGGCGCACGTCGCCATCAGAAGGCTCGCACCTGGTGCCGACCCCGCCATCCTGCCCATTGTGTTCGTGCTCGCGGGCATCGGCATCACCTTTGTGACGCGGCTCGCACCAAACGAGGCAAGTAGCCAGGTCATCTGGCTGTTTCTCTCGGTGGTGGCCATGATCGCCACGCTCTTCTTCGTGCGCAACCTCGATGACCTCGCGCACTACAAGTACACGCTCGGCGTCATTGGCGTCGCGCTCCTGCTCCTCCCCATGCTCATCGGCACAGAGATCTACGGATCCAAGCTGTGGATCATCATCGGACCCTTCTCCTTCCAGCCCGGCGAGCTTGCCAAGATACTCATCGTCCTCTTCCTCGCGTTCTACCTCGCAAGCAACCGAGAGGCACTCTCGACTTCGGCCGTCCGCTTCGGGCCCTTTAGTCTGTCGCGCTTCCGCATGCTGCTCCCGCTGTTCATCATGTGGGGCATCAGCCTGCTGCTCGTGGTCTTCGAACGCGACCTGGGCAGCGCCCTGCTCTTCTTCGTCTTCTTCGTGATCATGCTTTTCGTGGCAACTGGCCGCGTGAGCTACGTGATCATCTCGCTTGGACTGCTCGCTGTGGGCTTTGTGTTCTGCTATCACTTCTTCGGCCACGTGCAGACGCGCGTGGACATCTGGCTCAACCCGTGGAAAGACCCCTCGGGGAGCGGATATCAGATCGTTCAGTCGCTCTACTCGATCGCCGACGGAGGACTCACCGGCACGGGAATCGGCAAGGGGATGCCGACGCTCATCCCCGTCGTCGAGTCGGACTTCATCTTCTCGGCCATCTCCGAGGAGATAGGACTTCTCGGCAGCACGGCCGTCTTGATTCTCTTCATGCTCTTCTGCGTCCGCGGCTTTGCCACGGCGGCCCGCGCAAAGTCGGACTCCTCCGCCTTTGCGGCGGTGGGCCTTACGAGCGTTATCGGCTTTCAGGCGTTCCTCATCGTTGGCGGCGTCACAAAGCTGCTGCCCCTCACAGGCGTCACGCTCCCCTTCATGAGCCAGGGCGGTAGCTCTCTGCTTTCAAGCTTCATAATCGTCGGGCTGCTTCTTCGTGCTGGCGACGAGGGCACCGGTCGCGAGTCTTTGCTCGAGGCGGCACCCGACCTCGGTTCGGCACGCGTGAGCTCCCTCTCTCAGAGCGGCGCGCACGCGGCCGATATCATCCGAGGCAGTCATGCTCGCGGTGGCTTCGAGACGCAGGGCGCCGAATCCGGCATCCTGGGCAGGGTGGCCCTCGGCAAGCGCATAACGGCGCTCATCACCGTATTCGCGATACTCTTTGCCGTTCTCGTCGGCAACCTCACCTACTACATGGAGATCGACGCATCGACCATCCAGAGCATGCCCACGAACAACCACACCATCGCCAAGAGCTCCTACGTGCAGCGCGGTGCAATCATCACCTCTGACGGCGTCACGCTCGCCGAGAGCACCAAGCAGGATGACGGCACGTACGTGAGGTCGTATCCGCAGGGCTCGCTCGCCTCTCACACCGTAGGCTACATGTCCACGCAATACGGCGCGTCGGGCATCGAGCTCACCATGAACGACACGCTCACCGGCCACTCGGACTACTCGAGCTGGAAGAACGCGCTCTACTCGCTCGCCGGCATCCAGACGTCGGGATCCACCGTGGTGCTCACCATCAACTCCCAGATCCAGTCGGCGGCCGAGAAGGCGCTCGAAGGGTACACGGGGGCCATCGTGGTGCTCAACCCCACGACCGGAGCAGTACTTGCCAAGGCGTCGTCGCCCACGTACTCCAATGACCAGCTCTCCGACATCATCTCGTCGGGCACGGGAAGCCAGCTCGTAGACCGCACCACCCAGACGCTCTACTCCCCCGGATCGTCGTTCAAGGTCATAACCCTCTCTGCCGCGCTCGATACGGGCGTCGCAACGCTCGACGACATCTGCGACGCCGAGAGCACCATAACCATTGGCAATGGCACCGTATCCAACTACGGCGACTACGACTACGGGACGCCCACGCTCAAGGAGGCGCTTGCCCTCTCCTCGAACACCGTCTTCGGCCGTCTCGGTGTGCAGGTGGGAGCCAGCAAGCTCGTTGCGTACGCCGATGCCTTTGGCTATGGCACCAGCATCGGTCAGGACTTCTCCACCAAGGTGTCGCTCATGCCCCTTCCCTCCGAGATGACGGACTGGGAGACCGCATGGGCGGCCTGCGGCCAGCCGGTTGGCCAGCACGCCAGTCCCGCCGGCCCACAGACCACCGTCATGCAGAATGCCGTGGTGGCGCAGACCATCGCCAACGATGGCATCGCCATGAACCCCTACGTCGTCGACCACATCCTCTCGCCCGAGGGAACCACCACTTCGACGACCTCGCCCAAGTCGCTCGGCCAGGTCATCTCGTCGACCACCGCCGAGGAGGTCACGCAGGCCATGATCGGCGTCGTCGATCATGGCACGGGCACGCGGGCGCAGATCTCCGGCGTCACCGTCGCTGGCAAGACCGGCACGGCCCAGGTCGAGAACGGCAACATCAACTCGTTCTTCATCGGCTTCGCGCCGGCTGATAACCCCACGCTCGTCATCTCCGTCTGCATCGAGGGACTGGGCGATGACGTCGAGGGGTATGCGGCCGGAGTGGCCGGAGAGGTACTCGCAAGTGCCCTTAACACTCAGGCGCTTGGCGCCGGGACGTAAGGGACAGGCGCGGAGCAGTTTAGGAAGGGATACGTGGCCAGCGGCCACGAGTGGAATCGGAGAAGGAACATGCCAGAGAAGGCTCTTGGGGGAAGATACCAAGTTCAAGACAGGATCGGTACGGGCGGCATGGCCACCGTGTATCGAGGTCTCGACGAGGTCCTTGGTCGTGCCGTCGCCATTAAGACGATGCTTCCTCAATACGCTACCGACCCGTCGTTCGCAGCGCGATTCAAGCAGGAGGCGCAGGCTGCGGCGGCACTCCAAAGCCCCTACATCGTCTCGGTCTACGACTGGGGCAAGGACGGCGACACGTACTACATCATCATGGAGTACCTGCGTGGAACCGACCTCAAGAGCGGCATTCGCAAGCACGGCGCGCTCGACTGCAAGAAGGTCGCGCAGATAGGCTCGCAGATCGCGCAGGCACTCTCCGTGGCACACAAGCACGACATCATCCATCGCGACATCAAGCCGCAGAACATCATGGTGCAGCCGGATGGCAACATCAAGGTAATGGACTTCGGCATCGCTCGCGCCAAGAACAGTCACCTCACCACCGACAACTCAGTCCTCGGCACCGCGCACTACGTCTCCCCCGAGCAGACCCAGGGCAAGGAGCTCGGCCCCACGACCGACATCTACTCCCTCGGCATCGTCATGTACGAGGCGTCGACCGGTCGCGTTCCCTTCGAGGGCGACGACGCCATCTCCGTGGCACTCAAGCAGGTCAACGAGCAGCCCGTGCCGCCGTCACAGCTCAATCCCACCATCGATCCGCAGCTCGAGTCAATCATTCTCAAGTGCATGCAGAAGAATCCCGCCGATCGCTTCCAGACAGCCGACGAGCTCTATCGCGTTCTCCGCGACTATCTCGCCGGTCGCATCCAGGCGGTGAACAACGCTACCGCGATGCTCCCCGTTCAGTCCACCAACGTCATCGAGGACGCACGCAGGAGTCCGAACAGCACCTCAACCATGCCGCGCACCAGCCAGCAGCACTATCGTCCCAAGAGCGCGACCGAGCAGGCCGAGGAGGAAGAGGGCGCGCGCAAGGGCAAGCATCGCGCTGGTCTCATCATCGGAATCATCGCCGGCATCGCCGCTCTTGCCGTGGCCGCGTATTTCGTGATCACCATGCTCGGCCAGGGTACGGCCACCTACTCTGTGCCGAACTACCTCGGGCTCAAAGAGGCGGACGCGGTGTCGCAGGTCAACAGCAACAGCCACTTCAAGCTCGACGAGGTCACCTACAGCTACTCGGACAGCGTCGACGAGGGCTACGTCATGGATCAGTCCCCCAACGCCAACCGCCAGATGGCTGACGGTACCGCCATCACGCTCGTGGTGTCCAAGGGCAAGGAGCCCGCCGCGACGGTCACGGTTCCCGACCTCACGAACATGTCACCCTCCGAGGCAGTTGCGGCGCTCACCAAGGTTGGCCTCAACGGTCAGGCCGGTGACTCCGTCTACAGCACCGAAGTCGACAACGGCAAGGTCGCAGAGCAGACTCCCGCAGCCAACAGCACCGCAAAGGCGGGGGACACCGTTACCTACAGCCTCTCAAAGGGCACCGAGATGGTCACCGTTCCGAGCAACCTCTCTGGTTACTCCAAGTCGTACGTCACCGGGCAGCTCGATGGGGTCGGCCTCAAATATACGACCACGACCCAGTCCTCCACCACGTATGACGAGGGACTCGTCATCAGCGTGAGCCCGAGCAGCGGTTCCTCGGTCGCAAAGGGCTCAACGGTTACCATAACGGTATCGAGCGGCCCGGCAACCACGACGGTCCCGAACGTCATTGGTTCCACTGAGGCGAGCGCCCGCTCGCAGCTCAGCAGCTTTACCGTCAAGGTCCAGTACCAGTCGTCATCAAGCTATTCCTCGGGCACCGTCATCGACCAGTCGCCCAGCGGCGGGTCGACCGCCACCAATGGCAGCACCGTCGTTCTCACGGTCTCGAGCGGCTCCGCAGAGAGCAGCGACGCAGGGAGCTCGTCGAAATAACCGCTGCACCAGGGTATTGTTGCCGGCGAGCCGAGGCGAAGGTCTTGGCTCGCCGGCCTTTTGGTGGGGCGGGCGGGTGCTCGGCGCGGACCCCGGGCCCCTGGCCCGCAGGCACCGAAGCCCGACTGGTCGTTGGGCTTCGGTGCCTGCGAAAAATCCGGCTTCGGTACGGGCCTCTGGGGTGCCTGCCTGCGGGTACCCTTGTACGACTATTCGTCGGGCCAGGGTACGGCCAGTTGGGGCCGTACCAAAGTGCCCGCGTACCACAACGCAGCGAACTCTCGCTTAGTCGAGCTGTCTTTCGCTGGCGTGTTCCGTCTCGGATGATACAAGCCAGTCAAGCATCTCCTCGAGATTGTTCTGGACAAAATCCCAGTGATGCGTACCGGGAGCCACACGGAGATCTGCCTGGGCCCCCTCTTCCTCCAACGCATGTCCGAGGCGAAGATTGGACTCCAGCAGATTGTCTTCCTGCCCGACAATAATCTTTACCTGGGGGAACGCTTTCTTTGGGTCATCTATGCCCTTCGCAGTCCTTTCTGCCAGCGCCTTGATGAGCCACCGAGGATTGAGATCACTTTTTCGCGTCTCTTCAATCGGTTCAAATATCAGCATTTCTCCAGCCATGTCGCCCTGTTTGGCAATCCATTCAGCACGTTCCTCATAGATGTGAACTGCAGCCGAAAATGCAGCTATCCTCCCAAAAGTGTCTGGATATTTTAGACCGTTTCTCAGGGCTCCATAACCTCCCATCGAGAATCCGCCGATGAACGTTCGTTCTCGTTGCCGTGCAAGGGGGAAGAGGCTCCTCGTCACCTGAACGAGCTCCTCGCCAACATATGAACCAAAGTCGCCATAGCTGATGCCGTGTGGCCTCGTATCCAACCAGAAGCTATTCTCGCCCTGCGGCATGACCACAGCGAGATTGCGCTCGCATGCCCAGCGCTCAATGCGCGTGTTTGAAACCCATGAATTACAGTTGCCCTGTAGGCCATGCAATAAATAGAGCGTCGGATACGGAGCACGACCTCCCCTGTCGAACGGCAGCACCACACTCACAGAGACGTCACGTTTGAGACACTCTGACTTGAACTCCACGTGCAGCATTGCCATCGCTAACCCCCCCCCCCCGAATTACAGCCGCGAATGCATACAAAATGCACTTATATCAAGCTCCGCTCCAGAGCTACATCCTATGAATCTCGTCAGCCATGTCCAGAAGCACTTCCTCAGCCTGCGGCTCCGTGCCAAACAAGTCGAGAAACCCATGGTCGCACCCGCGATAGCATATGAGACGTATCTCCCTACCCAGCTCATAGAGCCTTCGAGAGAAGTACTCTGCGCCTATGCGCAGATAGTCGTACTCCGAGACCGCCACCACCATAGGTGGAAACTCCTCAAGTTGTTTGTCGCTTGCATAGACGACTGAGACCAAAGGGTCCTCATAGGTAGTCTTTCCTTGGATATAGACGCTTTTCTCTGCAGGAATCTCTATGCTCTTGCGAATGCGCTCGATGCGATTCCGAACCAGTTCACGTTCATCCTCTACCACTGGAAACAACTCCCAACTCCAGTCATAAATATCTTGAGTATGGTAGTTGCTGCTATCGCATGCAGGAAAAAGCAAATATGCACGAGCAATAACATGCTCAGAATCCTTGAGGATGCACGAGCAGGTAAGGCTTCCGCCAGCCGAGTCACCGCCGAGCATGATTTTGCTTGTGTCGATGCCCAGCGAGCCAGCGTTGTCATACACCCAGCGAATGCATGCCATGCAGTCATCAACAGCTGCGGGAAAGGGCGCCTCGGGAGCCAGGCGGTAATCTGGAAAGATAACTATGGCACCGCTTACCTCAGCCAGAAATCGCATTTGGTTATGGTAAATACGCTCTGTACCCGACGTGAATCCACCTCCGTGCAGGAAGATATATGCAGGTGTATTCCCTTTTGCCGACAAAGCCTCACGATAAGTAAAGACGTCGATCAGGTGCGTACCATCCACGTCAATGAGCTGCTCGGTCTCAGTAATACCGCCGCTACACAGGTCATAAGTAAACTTGTCGGGGCGCCAACGCTCATTGAGCAGACTATATCCGCTCCGCATACTCGCTCTCTCGGTAAACAGCACGCGCTTTCGCTCCATCGTCGCCTTGACACGCGAATCAAGTACGCATTCGCGATCGTCATCGGGAATGGGCTTCATATTCATTGGCATGCCACCTACATCTTCGACATGCTCCTTTCTTCTTATTGCCTCAACAAGTTCTTTGTCGTATTTTCGATTGTCCATGTCGTCTCCTTGTCCGCATCGCGGACCCGGCCAAGAAAGCTAGGCCGGGTCCGCGAGGAACTATCTCCTGGGAGGCCACCATCGCTGCATCCCATTGTGTGAGGCTAGGCCTTTGCCACGAGAGGCGTCTCGGCGGTACTCAACGTACCTGAGTACTCATCGCTGTTGAGCAAGACAACGACAACCGTGTCGTCAATACCCTCTTTATCAAAGAGCATCTTGTCAAACTTGGCAATTTCTGCGCCAGAGCTAATCTTTTGACCTGTAGAAACGAAGATATTGATACCGTTTCCACCAAGTTTTACGGAGTCGATCCCGATATGGACCATAACCTGGGCGCCGTCATCGGTAGTGATACCAACAGCATGGTTAGTTGCAGCAATCATAGTAACGGTACCAGAGACTGGTGCCTTGATGGAGTTAGACTCAGGTCTCATCCCAAAGCAGGGTCCAAGGGTGCCAGCAGCAAAGGTCTTGTCAAGAATGTCTGCCTGGGGGATAAACTCGCCCCTCCCGGGCATATGAACCTCAAGGTCGCCGTGGGCCGCGGAGGCAGACTGAAGCTTCTCGCCGTTTTCGTCCTCCTCGTCGTAGACCGAGTCATCAAAGCCAAAGGTATAGACGGTCACAAACGCAAGCACGGCCATGATTGCCAGCACGATAAGGGCATTACGCATATTGGTAACATCGTTGCTGGTGCCCAAGAAGAGCAACATGCCGGGAAGAGAGTTTGAGCCATAACCATATGACTTAAGTCCCAGAATACCAGCGGCAAGACCACCGAGCACAGAGGTAACGGCGACCGCGTAGAACGGCTTGACCATCTTGTAGCCAACACCGTAGGTGAAGGGCTCGGAGATGCCACCGATCAGACCAGAGAGTGCTGCCGGAATGGCAACCTGGCGGCAGGTGTTGTTGCGGGTCTTGGTTGCAACAGCGAGTGCGCAAAGGCCAGCGGAGAGCGTAAAGCAGTAGAACCAGATGGTGACGACGGTGTCGTAGCCAACCGTTGCGATGGCGTTGGTGGCAAGCGGAATGAGGGCGAGGTGGAAGCCGGCGCAAAGCTGCCCGACGGTAACGGAGAACAGGATAACGGCGGGAACCGCGAGCCATGGAATGTTGCTCTGCAGCCACGTGATGCCGGCAGCAAGACCGTTGGTGATGAAACCGCCAATGGGGCCGGTCACGGCGAGCGTAATTACTGACATCACGACGATGAGTACGAACGGCTTGAGGAAATAGCGAACGACCTCGGGTATCACGCGCCCGAGCCAGTGGTCGATCTTGGACATGACCCACACGGAGAGCACGATCTGGATGACGCCGCCGTTATAGGTCATGAGGTATACGGGAATTCCGAAGTAGTTGGCAAACGCCTGGCCCTGCCCAGTAAGAGTGCCTACGAGCGTAACCCAGCTGGGATAGAGGAGCGCCGCCGCAAGCAGCATGGCAAGGACGGGTTCGGTCTCGAACTTGCGCGCCGCGGTATATGCGACGAAGACGGGCAGGAAATAGAAGGCCGACTGTGCGAATCCGTTGAGAATGATATAGGTGGTGCTCGTTGAAGTGATTATGCCGCAGAGCTGTAGCAGGACAAGAAGGACCGAGATGAATCCGGCGGTAGTGAGGGCCGGAACGACAGGGCTCATGATGCCTGCCATCATGAGAAGGAAGCTTGAGGTCATCTGGCTGATCGACTTCTTGCCCCCCTCTTCTGGTGCTGCGGTACCGTTCGTCTTGCCAACCAGCTTCTGGACCTCGGGAAATAGCTGCTCGACCGCTTGGCCAATGATAACTTGGATCTCAGCGCCATTATCTTCGACACCTAGGACTCCTGATACTTTCTCGAGACCCTTGAGATCAACCTTTTCCTTATCAACAGGATTGATGCGAAGCCTTGTAGCGCAGTGATTAAGATAGCCGATGTTCTCCTTACCGCCAAAGCGCTCAACAATTTTTGTTGCTGTCTCTTGGTAGTTCTTGGACGCCATACCTTCCCCCTTCGCTCTTCGCTCTCGGGGTCTGCTTTCACGCAATTTTGAACCCCTCGAGCATGTCGTACGCAAGATAGCTATGGAAGGTACTTTCATCCAAATACTAATCTGTGAAAGGTACTTATATCATGGCGAACGTGAACGGAACTTCTATATAATAAACATCTTATGAAATTTACTTTTGTATACAAAAGACGGATGGCATTACTGAGGAATTGGGCTAGGGCAAATCGACTCTTGAAAATACATATTCCTCATGCATCTTGAGATAAGTACTGGAATCCTTTTTATGCGATGCGACAAGTGCATACAGCACCTCGATTATCGAAAACTCGCACACGCGCGAGTTACCGCGACTGCCGTCGAGGATGTCATCCATGATCGTAGCGAGAAAGACGTAGTCGGATTTCTCGGCGATAGGACCCTTGGCGTTACTGGTTACAAGCACGACCTTGGCACCGTGGTCTCGTGCGGCATTTTGCACCTGCTGAAGCACGCCCGACCAGCCCGAGCGGGAGATGACGAGCAGCACGTCTTCTTGCGTGAGGAGGGCAGCCATGGAAAGCAGTTTCTCATAGTACTGACTCGTAGATGCAAGAATGCCCAATCGTTCGAATTTGTATGCGGCGTCCATGGCGACGCAGGTAGACCTTCCCGCCGCGGCAACCTCCATCATGCGGGCGGAGCAGATGAGGTCTACGGCCTCGGCAAGCTGACGTCGGTCGAGCGAGTTGATTGACGAGGTGATTCCCATGACCTGCGCATCAAGAATCGTTTGGAGCGATCCCTCCAGATCATCCTCGTTGACCTTGCGCTCGAGATGCCCAGAACCTCCGAGAAAGCCTCCATGCAGCTGCATCGACGACTGCACGAGCGACATCTGGAAGGCGTGGTAGTCCTTCTCGCCCAAGCGCTTGACATAACGAGAGACGGTTGGAGCCGAGACGTCGCACTTTCGGGCAAGCTCGGCCTGCGAGAGGCTGACGGCGGAGGATTGGTGCTTGATCAGAAAATCGGTAATGCGCTTCTCGCCTGCCGACATGGATTCAGCGAGAGCGAGTATACGCGTGATGAGACTCTCGCTCGGGTTCTCGCCAAAACCTGATTGAACATCACCCATTGCGTACCTCTCGACGGCTAGAGATGAAAGTGAATTTCAACTTTGAGTATAGCCGCTTTCATAAGGACAACTGATGTGGCCCAGGGAACTTTGACGCGTTGCTAGGTCAGCGCTGGAGAGGTGGAAATGCGCCCTAAAAGCTGGAGACTATGCTTCTCTTCTTCGCGGATACGGGTTCGATGACATGCATATCACGAGACCTCAGCCTCGGACCTTTCCTCCCACCGATGCGGCGTTCGCGACGAAGGGCAATGGGGTGAAAGCTGCCTATGCTTCTAGGTTCCCGCATGTGCAATGGCATGCGGAGGCGCACAAAGGAGGCGGGCTTAGGAGCGGTGACGGCTAGCTCATTGCCTCCTCCCAGGAATGCATGCCCTGGGCTCCGTCCTGCAAATCATTTATTTGGAAGTATATTCCACCTGCCCAGGTGAGGCCGGAGTCGTCTGTGTCCCCTTCGTGATAGGAGACCCACACCTCGGTGCCAGCGGTAGCCTTGTCCACTATCGACTCCCAGCGTGAGGGGCTGCCGGCGTAGCGAAACGTCACCCGGCTCGTGTCACCCCCGCCTGAGGGGGAGAGTGGCACGAGCGTCAGCGTCTCACCTGCGCTGTCGACGGATACGACGGAGCCGCGAACGGTCAACACATGGCAGGGGCCGCTCCTCAGCATGTCGCCCTCTCCCGACGGGTCGTGCTTTCCGCAGCTGACGAAGAGGGCGCCAGCAAGCGTGAGCGCAAGGACGCCAAGAAGAATCCCGCGTACCCTTGCGGCTTTAGCTCGCATAGAGCACGCCCCCGGTATCGGTGAACTTTGTGAAATCACTGCCTGCAAAGAAGAGCTCAACAAGTTGCAAGCCGTCGTTTATGTCATAAGTCGCAAAGCCATGGGGAGATCCGTCGGCGTTGCAATAATTGACCATGCAACCTGCTGGGTTGCCGTCCAGGTCGTAATAGCCGATTGGGTTCGTTGCATGCAGATCCTTGCCTTCGTCAGGCGAGCTGGCAAGTTCGTTTGCCTGATCGAGGGCAACGCTGGCCGCGAATGCAACCTGGTTGTCTGTCCTGGTCTTTCCGAACGCATAGGTTCTTGTCGAGAATCCGGCACAAACTACGATAAGCAGACCCAGCAAAAGCATGGGGAAGCACTTTGCACCATTGCGGTGATTTCGCTTATTCATAGTACCAGTACCAACTCCACAGGAAGAAAGCATAAGACTTAAAGCAGTCTTAGCATGAATGCGCCTCACTGAATCACACAATCGTAAGCGGCAGGGAATGCATGACGAAAGGCGGTGCCCATCAAGCGCAATAAACCCCGTCCTGCGATGCATCCATCGACAAGACGAGACAACAGAGGCGCGACCCACCACGAGGTCGGGGGTGAGGAGGTCAAAACCTATTGGGGTAATACTTGGCGGTATGTCTAGTTCTTGGGGGGGTACTCCCTCCACTTCTCGGGCCTTGAGCGCCCAAGATCCGTGGGTCACATCACACCCAAGACAATCTCAGACAGAAGAAAGCAGGCCAGACGATTTAACCCGTCTGACCTGCGCTTTGTCTGGTGCCCCCGGGCCGATTCGAACGGCCGACACCCGCTTTAGGAGAGCGGTGCTCTATCCCCTGAGCTACGAGGGCGCGGGTTCACATTCTACCATCATGCAGACCTGCGCATGAGACGAACGTGACGTGCTACTTCCGCTCCTTCTCGGCCTTCTTGGCACGCTTGGCAGCCGCGGCCGCGGTGGAACGCTTGGACTCCTCGAGTCGCTCCCTCTCGAAGAGATCGAGAAGCTTCTTGTCGGTCATGCCCTGGACCTTCTTCTCGGCAGCCTTGCGCATGGGGCGACGCTTGATCCAGTCGTAGATAAAGCCGCCGATGATGAAGCCGTACGCGAGCACGAGCGAGCCCACCGAGACAACCCCGGAAAACGTCGTGAGCTCGGTATCTGCGCTGGGGAACACATAGACCATGACCAGGGAGATAATCGTCATGCCAAAGCCTATGCCCAGCAGTATCCACCAGACCTTCTCCGACCTCTTGTACTCAGGGTTGGAGCGCAGCACGAGGTCATATCCACGGTTGCGGAAGTCCTCCTTTTCGCGCTGCTTGCGTCGATCGGCTTTCTTGGCCTCCTTGGACGTGTCGGAGGAACCACCGGCATGTCCGGACGAGGTGGCCGTCTTAGACTTGGAGGCTGCGGACGAAGAAATCGTGCGGACGGACGAGGCCGCCTCGCGAGCAGGCTTTCCGCTCGCCGCAGACTTGCGCCCGATAGATTTTGAGCTTACCGCGACCTTCTCGTCGCTCTCGTCGGCTTCCTTCGTCTTGGGGCTGGAGAGCGATGAGACGTTCTCCTTTGCCTCCTTCTGGGCGCCCTCGAGGGTATCACGCAGGGACATTAGTTCTCCTTCATAGGCTTGAACTCGCTGCCGGTAATAATCTGGAACGCCTCCTGATAGCGGCTGGAGCTGCCATCGACGACCTCCTGCGGAAGGTGGGGCGCCTCGCCCGTCATGTCCCAGTTGGCCGCGAGCCAGTCACGCACGTACTGCTTGTCGTAGCTGGGCTGAACTCTGCCGGGCACATAGCCGTCAGCAGGCCAGAAGCGGCTTGAGTCGGGCGTGAGGCACTCGTCGATGAGGGTGAGCTGACCATCAATGATACCAAACTCGAACTTGGTGTCGGCAATGACGATTCCGCGCGTCGCCGCATACTCGGCCGCGGCCTTGTAGATGGAGAGCGACGCATCGCGCAGCTGTGCGGCGATGTCCTCGCCGACGATCTGGGCGCAGCGCTCGAACGAGATGTTCTCGTCGTGGTCTCCGAGAGCGGCCTTGGTGGACGGCGTAAAGATCGGCTCGGGGAGCTGCGATGCCTCGACGAGACCTCCAGGGAGCTTGATGCCGCACACGGTACCGTCTGCGTCGTAGGTCTTCTTGCCGGAACCGGTGAGGTAGCCGCGGACGATGCACTCGATGGGAATGGTCTGGGCCTTCTTGACGAGCATGGCTCGACCGATGAGATAGTCGGCGTAGCGCTGGTACTCGCTTGGGAAGTCAGAGACGTCCAGCGAGACCATGTGGTTGGGCATAAGGCTGGCAAAGCGGCTGAACCAGAACGCGGAGATACGTGTGAGAATCTCGCCCTTGTGCGGGATCTCGTCAGGCAGGATGAAGTCGAACGCGGAGATACGGTCGGACGCAACCATGAGAAGGCTGTCGCCACAGTCATAGATGTCGCGGACCTTGCCGTGAGAGTCCGGACGAAGCTCGATGTTAGCCAAGATGTGCCTCAACCTTCCTAGATGCCTGCCCATTTGCCCGCAAGCGCAGGCACAACGATTGTAGTGGATACGCGCTCGCCCATATATGCTGCAGTCGCATCGTCACATGCAAACCAGCCTGGTGACTACTTTTCCTGGCGTGGATGCACGATTCCACGACGCCCGCGGTTCTGGGGGATGCGCAGCGTGAACGTGGTGCCCCTGCCAAGCTCGGACTTCACGGCGATGGTGCCGTTGTGACGATCGATAATCTCCTTTGTGATGGAGAGGCCCACGCCGAGGCCCCCGGAGACGCGCTCGCGCGAGACGTCGGAGCGCCAGAACCGCGAGAAGGTCTGCGGGATGTCCTCCTTGGCGATGCCGATGCCGGTATCCTGCACCGACACGATGACGTCTGCGTGGTCTACGCCCACGGAGACCTTCACCCAGCCGTCTTCGTTGGTGTAGCGCATGGCGTTGCTCATGAGGTTGACGATGGCCTCGCGAATCATGTCGGGATCCACGTCAGCGTTGCACTCGCCATGGGGAGTCTCGTCAACAAAGCGCAGGTGCAGCCCACGTTCATGAAAGAGCTGGTGCTGCGAGCTCACGAGACTTCGCACGAGATAGACCATGTCGGTGCGCTCGGTCTTCATCTCCTTGGAGGAGTTCTCCAGCCGAGAGAGGCGCAGCATGGCATCGACCAGGCGAGACAGACGACGGACCTCGGACGCCACGGTCTCGAAGTGCTCGTCATCAGCAGGCAACACGCCGTCCTGCATCGCCTCGACCGTTGCCTGCATGGCCATGAGCGGGGTGCGCAGCTCGTGAGCCACGTCGCTCGTAAGGCGATGCTCGAGCTTTATGTCCTTCTCGAGCGAGGTCGCCATGTCATCGACGGTCTCTCCGAGCTGACCGATCTCGTCGGTGCCGCGCACGTTCGAGCGGGCTGTTAGGTCGCCGTTTCGAAGCTGCGACGCAGTGGACGTGATGCGCAGAATGGGTTTTGTGAGCGAGCGGGATACGAAGTAGCCGATGATGCAGGCGAGAACGACCGCAATGAAGGCAGCTGCGAGGATGGCGCCATACGAGTTCGCACGAAAGGCGGCGTCGGCCTTCGTGAGAAGGGCATCGGAGCCAAAGGCCCAGAGGCGCACCATGCCGACCACGTTTCCATCGTCATCGATCACGTCGGCAGTGACTATCGAATCCGCCGAGGTAGGCACCAGCGAAGAGGTCGAAGTGGAGGTCGAGGTGGTGTCTGTTTCCGCTCCAGAATCGCCCAGATGATGCGCACGCGACCAGGCGTCATCATAGAGGACATCGCCGTCTGCGTTGAGTACCTGAACGCCCACGTCAGAAGATGCCGCCGAGGCAGACGAGGCGTTGGCGAGGACTTCCTGGGTCCAGTCGCCCGCGATGTCGTAGGCTTCGGAGATGGCGTTGGCGGTGGACTGTGCGAGATCCTGCATGTTCTGCCGCGTATAGGCCTTGAACTGGTCCTCCCATACGCAGGCGAGAACAACGACGAGAACGGCTGCTGTCATGACGGCCGTGAGCGCAAACGAGAGCGTCATTCGCGTGGAGTAGGGCCATGACTTCTTAGGGGCGGGCTGTATCGTGTTGAAAGAGCCGCGCGGAGACGCGACGACGTCGGGGGAGCCGTCCTCGTCATTCGCCGTATCGCCAGGCGCATCGTATTGAGCCGTCAAGATCGGCTCCTAGATCTTTTCCGAGGAATCCTCGGTCTTCTCGGGGGCCTCGAAACGATAGCCGACGCCGTGGACGGTGTAGAGCCAGCGTGGGTTGCGCGGGTCGTCGCCAAGCTTGGCACGCAGGTTCTTGACGTGCGAGTCGATGGTACGCTCGTAGCCCTCAAAATCGTAGCCGAGGACCTTCTCCACGAGCTCCATGCGCGTGTAGACGCGGCCCGGATAACGCGCGAGGGTGGTAAGCAGCTTGAACTCGGATGCGGTGAGGTCGATCTCCTGCCCCTCCACCATCACCTTGTGACCCGAGATGTCAATCACGAGGTCTCCGAAGTCGAGAACCTCGAGCTGAGGCTCCGTTTCGGTGTGGGCGCGTCGAAGCAGCGCACGGACGCGAGCCACGAGCTCGCGCGGGGAGAAGGGCTTGATGAGATAGTCATCGGCACCGAGCTCAAGACCGATGATGCGATCCTCGACCTCGCCCTTGGCGGTAAGCATGATGATGGGCACGTTGGATGTCTCGCGAATGGCACGGCACACGCGCTCACCAGATAGCTTGGGGAGCATGAGGTCAAGAATCACGAGGTCAAATGAGTGCTTCTCGAACTCCTCGACGGCGCTCTGACCATCGCCCACCCCGCGCACGATGTAGTTCTCGCGCTCGAGATACGCGGCCACGGCATCGCGGATGGCCTTCTCGTCCTCAACCAGCAGAATCTTTTTTTCGTCCGAAGCCATACAGGCCTCCTTGTAGACGCTTGACGGTCAAATCTACGGCATACATCTAAGATAGTGTACCCCAGGACGCTCTTTATTTGCCGGCGTTCTACAGGTCAAAGGTACGTACGGTAACCGTCGCGGGATATCCCGTGGTGGCATCCTTGACCGTGGAGAAGGTCACGAAGGTGGTGCACTCCCCGTCGCGGGCGGGATACTCCCCGTAGTCAACCGTACGGTCCACCGAGGATATGCCCGTGTAGGTCTGTGCGTCGGTGTCAATAACGAAGTACGATGACCTGCTCTTGATCACGAAGACGCTTCCCTTGCCACAGCCGCCTTCGGAAGGCTCGCGATCGAGCTTTACAAAACCAGCCGACTCGGTTCCGATATAGGTACCCATCTGTCCGAGAAGTCCACCCGAGCTATAGCTCGCCTCCACGGAGACGAGAAAGCGGCCGCCCACGTACGAAGCCCTGAAGGGCTTGACGCTCTTGGGCATGACGAGCTGGTCGACTCTGGTGGAAAGATCGTCGTCAAGCGTATAGGCCGTAATGCCGTAGTACACTCCCTCGTCGGCGTGAACGCGCGGGGAGACCACCACGTACCCGTTGGAGACGGATGGCTTGGTGGCAAATCTGCCAGGCGATTCGACTGCGGCAGTTGCATCCCCGGCACCCGACGTCCAGACGTAGCAATAGGAGTTCTCCGAGGTTTTTGCACCCGAGGTGGAGGGTTGCACCTGCCAGATCACCTTCGCTCCGCTGCAGGCGAAGGGGGCCGGATCGTAGTCAGAGGTGCCCTGCCAGAGCGTCTTGGTCTCGCCCGTGAGCGCACCATCAGAGAAGGATGATGCGTAAAGCCACCAGTCGCGTGTAACGAGATCGAGCTCAAGCCACGCGTAGACCGAATCGGAGCAGCGGGCGTCATAGATGACCGCCGTCGATGAGCTCGTAATGGACTCCGGCACGACCTCGGAGAGCGTACCGGAGGCGAGCGACAGCGCTGAGCCCTTCACCATGGGTGAGGCCGAGGCGCCGGCCGTGGTCACGGGAATCCATGTTCCTTCGCCGGGGTGCAAGACGTTGCCGAGAGGAAGGCTCCACTCGTGAGCGGCAGCGTATGTCGAGTCGACATACGTATAGGAGTCGGTGACGCTGACCGCAGAGTCCTCATCCACGACGACGGGGTCGGAGTCCACGGACTCTTGGGAGGAGTTCGTGCAGCCAGAGAGGATTGAGACCATTGCTGCCGCAGCGGGCACCGAGACGGCGGTCGCCTTGAAGAACCCGCGCCTGGTAATGCCGTGCCGCGCGTTTTCTGTGCGATGAAGCCCCGTCATGGTCGTCTAGCAAGCCCGGGCGGACAATTGGGCTTCGCGCAGGGCGATGGACATCTGGTCCGCGCATGACGTGGGCCGTGGTCCGCAGGTGTTGCCAGCGAGAAGGTCGGCAACGTCATCGACGGGCTTGCCCTTCACGAGCTTGCCTATGGCTCGCAGGTTGCCGTTGCACCCTCCGTCAAACACCACGTTCTCGATGGTCTTTCCGTCATCGGTAATGTCGAGATGGATGGCCATGGAGCAGACGCCCCTCGGCCTGAAGTCATAGTGATACATGTCGCTCCTTTCACGCGAGTGCTCAGAAGGATACCCCGAGCAGGCGGTTCCTAGTCGAAGCTCAGCTCCTGGAGGCGGTCGAAGACCACGTCGATGCGAGACAGGAACGACCAGGGGTCGAAGATGCGATCAAGCTCCTTGACGCCGAGCGTACACGCAGGATCGGCCTCGAGCTTCTCACGGAACGTGGTTCCTGGCTGGCACTGCTGAATCTCGTGCCAGGTCGCCATGGCGTTGGACTGAACGATCTTGTAGGCCTCCTCGCGGGCGATGCCCGTGTCAACGAGGGCGAGCAGGACCTTGGACGAGTAGATGAGCCCCTTGGTCTTGTTGAGGTTGGCCATCATCTGCGCCGGATAGAGAATCAGGCCGTCCACGATGCGGATGAGGCACTGGAACATGTGATCAAGGGCAATGAAGCTGTCGGCCTGGGCGACACGCTCGGCGGACGAGTGCGAGATGTCGCGCTCGTGCCAAAGGGCCACGTCATCGAAGGCGACCTGTGCGTTGGCCTTGACCACGCGCGAGAGGCCGCAGACCTTCTCCACGGTGATGGGGTTACGCTTGTGCGGCATGGCCGAGCTGCCCTTCTGTCCCTTGCGAAACGGCTCCTCGGCCTCGAGCGTGTCGGTTCGCTGGAGGTTGCGCACCTCGGTGGCGATGCGCTCGCACGTGGCTGCCGTCGTAGCGAGGACACCCGCGAGATAGGCATGGTGATCGCGAGAGATGACCTGCGTTGACAGCGGGTCATGCACGAGCCCAAGGTGCTCGCAGACGTACTCCTCGACACGCGGGTCAATGCTCGAGTAGGTGCCCACGGCCCCCGAGATCGAACCGAAGGCCACGTTGTCCCGGGCGTCGCGGAGACGATCGAGGTCGCGCTTGAGTTCCCACGCCCAGCTTCCGAACTTCATGCCAAAGGTCATGGGCTCCGCGTGGATGCCGTGGGTGCGTCCCACGCAGAGGGTGTCTCGCTCCTCGAAGGCACGGCGCTTGCAGGTCTCGCCGAGCTGGCGGCAGTCCTCGATGAGGATGTCGGTCGCTTGGACGAGCTGGTAGCACAAGGCGGTATCGCCGAGGTCTGAGCTGGTCATGCCGTAATGAACCCAGCGGCTGGGCTTGGGATCGCCTTCGGGGACGTCATGGTCGATGTAGGAGCCCATGTTGGTGAGGAAGGAGATGACGTCGTGATTGGTCACGGCCTCGATGGCATCCACCTCGTCTTTGTCAAACGCGGCATGCTCTCGAATCCATCGCGCCTCGTCACGCGTGATGCCGCTTTCGCCTATCTCGGCATGCGCCTCGCACGCGAGCACCTCGATCTCCTGCCAGATGGCGTACTTGTTCTCGAGCGAGAAGATATGGCCCATCTCGGGACGGGTGTAGCGATCGATCATCAGGGGTTCCTTTCGAGGGTGGCGCCGCCTGGCGCAGATGACCAGCACCTTGATTCTAGCGCGGACGCGCCCACGGTCACCTGCGGGCGCGTCATCTGCAAGCATTCTCTAGCGGATTGCCTGCTCGGCAAGTCCCTCATCGACGTCGAGGGCAGCCTTGGCCTCCTTGAGCTGGGCCTCCACGGCCTCTCGTCCGGTTCCGCCATAGGTGTTGCGCGCGTTCGCAATGCCTGCGGGATCGAGGTCCTGGGCGACGTCATCCTCAAAGAGGTCGCTCGCCTCCTTGAACTCCCCGGGCGTAAGATCCTCGAGCCCCTTTCCGTTCTGCTCGCAATAAAGCACGAGCTCGCCCACCACACGGTGCGCATCACGGAAGGGCATGCCCTTCTTGGCGAGGTAGTCGGCAACGTCGGTCGCAGCGGTAAAGCCCCTGCCCGCCTGGGCGAGCATGGCGCTCGCGTTGATGGTCATGGTCTCGAGCATGCCCGAGGCTATCTCCATGCAGTCAGAGAGCGTCTTCGCGGCGTCGAGCGGGCCCTCCTTGCACTCCTGGAGATCCTTGTTGTAGGCAAGGGGAAGCGACTTCATCGTGGTGAGAAGCGCCATGAGGTCTCCGTACACACGTCCGGTCTTACCGCGTGTGAGCTCGGCAAAGTCGGGATTCTTCTTCTGGGGCATGATGCTCGAGCCGGTGGAGTACGCATCGGAGAGCGTGATGAAGCCAAACTCCGTGGTGCTCCAGAGGACGATCTCCTCGCAGAGCCTCGAGAGGTGCATCATGCCCACCGCGCAGGCATACTCAAGATCGAGCAGGTAATCGCGGTCAGAGACGGCGTCAAGCGAGTTGGGGATGGTCTCCGAGAAGCCGAGCAGCTCGCTCGTGCGCTGGCGGTCGAGCGGGTAGGTGGTGCCGGCGAGCGCCGCGGCGCCGAGCGGGTTGGCGTCGGCCTCGTCGCAGGCGGCGCGCAGACGTCCGAAGTCGCGGCGAAACATCCAGGAGTATGCGAGCATATGGTGCGAGAAGAGCACGGGCTGTGCGTGCTGAAGATGCGTGTAGCCTGGCATCACGACGCCGATGTTCTTCTCGGCAACGCTGACAAGGGTGCGACGCAGGGAGAGGTTGCCCTTCATGAGGTGCGCGCAGAGGTCCTTGGCGAGAAGGCGCATGTCGGTGGCAACCTGGTCGTTACGAGAACGGCCGGTGTGGAGACGGGCGCCAGGGGCACCAATCGCGTCGATGAGCTTGGACTCCACGGCCATGTGAACGTCCTCGTCGTTGACGTCCCACGCAAAGGTACCGTCCGAAATCTGGCGCGAGATGTCCTCGAGACCGGCATCGATGGCCTTCTGGTCATCTTTGGAGATGATGCCCCGCTCGGCGAGCATTTGGGCGTGCGCGCGCGAACCGCTAATGTCCTGCTGCGCCATGTTCTTGTCGACCTCGAGCGAGGCGCCAAACTCCTGCGTGAACGCATCCACGCCCTTCTCGAACCTACCGCCCCACAGAGCCATGAAAGCGTCCCTTCGCCGAATGTGTGTACAGCTTATCGCATCGACGGCGGGCGCCGCGTAGCGATGGAGGATGCTGGTCAGCCAGTAACGTACATTCTGCGCCTGATATTTGCATCTCCGCAGTTGGCAATCTCTTCTCGACGCAGAATGTGCACTATCAATCCATTAATCAGGTGCGGAGGTGCTCGTGGGCGTCGTCTACAACAAGGTCACGGCCCTTCAGATTATGCGAGCCATGAGGTCCGCAGGAAAACCCATGCAAAAACGAACCGACCTCTCTGCTCCCTCCCTTCCTATGTGTAGGCGATGGACGCGGGGCAGGCTTAGTCCCGAACGATTCGGCGGCGAGAAGGACCCGGTCAAGACCTATGTCGCGACACCCAGTGCAGACGAGCGCGTCAGGAACTCGCATGTCAAGAACACCGTCTACGGAACCGGGCTGCCACGAAACTCCCTTGTTGCGCTTGCGGAAGGCTCTGCAATGAGCGGGCCCGAGCTGCTCTTTGTCGAGATGGGAACCCTGATGCCCCCGATGGTCCAAGCGCTTCTTGGCATGGAGCTCTGCGGAACCTTCTCCCGAGATCCCATCGATCCCAGGCTTGGTCCCGTTACCTATGGGATACAGCCCGCGACGACAGTGGAGAAGATCGAAGGGTTTCTGGGCGCTGCAACGAGGCTCCGTGGACACGACCAGGCCAAGCAAGCCCTCGGGGTCATACGGGATAACGCCTGGTCTCCGATGGAGACGGTCATTGCCGCGATGGCCATGGCGCCCATCTCGGAGCTGGGATATGGCATGGGCAGCGTGACGCTCAACCCCCGTTTAGACCAGAGCCCCGCGCTCGTCGAGCTCGGCACACGACAGTCCAGGGTCCCCGATATGCTGTTCGACGGCACCGACGTCGGGTTTAACTACGACGGGAGAGGTCATCTTGACCTCGATGCAATTGTCCGCGCTGCACGGGACGGCGACGACGTATGGCGAGACCTCTCCGGAGTTGTCGAGGGCGTTCGGCACAAATCAATCGACGACCTGCGCCGCGACCGCGAACTTGCTGCCATGGGTTATGTCATCTTGCCCGCAACGAGCGAGGACCTCTTCGTTCCTGGTGCCCTCGACGCGCTCATGCTCGAAGCCATGCTCGCCATCGAACGGTTCTCTCGGGTTGACATGGAGCCGCAACGAGTCGCTCTTAGGAGCGAGGCGTTGCGGAGTCGCAGGCAGCAGCTCGTGTGGTCGCTGCTTCCTTGGGCGGAGGCCGAGGGCTTCGCGCGTGCCGCTGCCGCAGCCGACAGACGGGGATTTGCGACCGCAACGCTTCTGAATGAGACGGACTTCATACTTTGATAGTGCGCACTCTGCGCCGAGCGCTCACGTTTTCGCAGTTGGCAATTTCTTCTCAGCGCCAAGTGCGCACTATCATATTCTAAAGCATATCCAGAGCGAGTGATCGAAGGGGCCGCAGCCCAAAGACCGCGGCCCCACATCGGCTTCGATGCCAGGCGCCCTTACTCGACGGGCTGGAACCCAGAGCCAGGTCCCTGGACGCGCGACCAGGTCTTGGACTGCAGGCCATGGAGGTCGATGAAGCCGCGGGCGGCGGTGTGGTCGAAGGTGTCACCCTCATCATACGTAGCGAGGTTGTAGTCGTAGAGGCTGAAGTCGGAGCGCAGACCGTCGACGAAGAGGCCGCCCTTGCAGAGCTTGATGCGGACCTCGCCGGTCACGAACTTCTGCGTGTAGGCGTTATAGGCGTCGATGGCGTTACGGTTCTGCGAGAACCAGAGGCCACGATACACGGTGGAGGCCCACTCGACGTCGAGCTTGGCCTTCTGCTTGAGCGTCTCGGCGTCAAGGCAGAGGGTCTCGAGCGACTGGTGTGCCTGGATGATGAGCAGCGCGGCGGGGCATTCGTAGCACTCACGACTCTTGATGCCCACAACGCGGTCCTCGATCATGTCGATGCGGCCAAAGCCATTGCGGCCAGCAATCTGGTTTGCCTCGATGATGAGGTCGAGCAGCTCCATCTTCTTTCCGTTGATGGACGAGGGGACGCCGCCCTCAAAGCCGATAACGACGGTCTCGGGGTCGGCGGGGCAGTCCTCGGGGTTGGAGGTCATCGTCCAGATATCCGCGGGGGGCTCATTCCAGGTGTCTTCGAGGACGCCGCACTCGATGGCGCGACCCCAGAGGTTGTCGTCAATGGAGTAGGGCTTCTTGTGGGTGGTGGGCACGGGCACGCCGTTCTGCTCGGCCCACTCCATCTCGGAGTCACGCGTTGTGAGGTCCCACACGCGGACGGGAGCGATAAGCTGGATCGTGGGGTCGAGCGCGCGGATGGAGGTCTCAAAGCGCACCTGGTCGTTGCCCTTGCCGGTGCAGCCGTGTGCGATGTACTTTGCGCCATACTTGTGCGCGATCTCAACAAGATGCTTGGAGATGATGGGGCGAGACAAGGCGGAGAGCAGCGGATAGACGCCCTCGTACTTTCCGTTGGCCCAGATCGCCTTGGTCAGAATCTTGTCAGCGTACTCGGCTCGCATGTCTACGGCCTCGGAGGCGATGGCTCCCATGTCGAGCGCCTTCTGCTTGACCCACTCGAGGTCCTTCTCGTCCTGACCGACGTTGCCGCAGATGGCAATGACGTCCATACCCTTCTCGACCTGCAGCCACTTAACGATGACAGACGTGTCGAGACCGCCGGAGTACGCGAGAACTACCTTTTCCTTCTCAGCCATTTTGTTACCTTTCTATTGTTTGGGCCTTGATACCCCTTACACACGCGATACGCACGCGAGCCAGAAAGGCTCACGGGACAATGAGCACCCGACGACGCCGGGTGCCAGGCATAAGTTTCTTGGTGTTGAGGTTATCGACAGACAAGAACCTTGAGCAGCACGCACGGCATCGCGGGGCTGATTCGTCGGTTCTGGCGTCGGAGGGTGGCGATTGCATTGATGTGCATGTCGTTCGTGCCTCCCTCTCTGCTCTCTGGCGCGGGTCTGTTGATTTTCCAGACTATAGGCCGAGGTCGGCGACGCTCGCGCCACAGCGCGAGGTCCGAATCATTATGGTAACAATCGGCAGACGGTAGAAAAGTCTCACCTGAGATTAACCCAAGCCCAAGGAACGGTTAATCTTGTTGCTCGACCATACAATCAACCGAGGGCAGGAGCCCCGGCACCACCGAAGGGATGCATGGTCATGGATAAGCTCGATAAGGTAGAACTCGTTCGCGATAAGTGTGGCGTCAGCTATGAAGACGCCAAGGCGGCACTGGACGCGAGCAGCGATGACGTGCTCGACGCGATCATCTGGCTTGAGAAGAACGGAAAGGCTCGGAAGCAGACGGCCAGCTATACGACCGGTTCATCATCAGCTGCGAGTTCGGTCTCTCCCGAAATGGCCGCCGCACAGGCCGCCTATCAGGAGTCGAGCAAGAAGAGTCACTTCTCCGAGGACATGGACTCCCTCTGGGATACCATCAAGAGGCTCTTCCGCAAGAGTATCGACTACAAGTTCATCGCAAAGCGCCACGGTGAGGTCGTGCTCAACGTGCCGGTCATCGTTCCCATCATCGGCATCTTTGCTTGGGGCGCCACCATCTGGCTGCTCATCATCGGACTCTTCTTTGGTATGCGCTACCGCATCGACGGCGCAAGTCCCGTTACCGTGGATGTAAACGACGCAATGAACAAGGCTGCCGATGCGGCGGAATCGCTCAAGAACGACGTCTCCAAGAATGACTAAGGTTCTCATCATAGAGGACGAGGAGAAGATCGCCCGTTTCGTCGAACTCGAGCTCAGGCACGAGGGCTACGAAGTGGACAAGGCAGCCGATGGCAGGGCCGGCATCGAGCTGGCCCTCTCCCATGACTACGACCTAATTCTCCTGGACATCCTTCTCCCCCAGCTTAACGGCATGGAGGTCCTCCGCCGTATTCGCAGGGAGTCTTCGACGCCCGTCATCATGCTCACCGCCCGAGACGCCGTGATGGACAAGGTCGCCGGACTTGATGCGGGCGCAGACGACTACATCACCAAGCCGTTCGCCATCGAGGAGCTTCTCGCGCGAATACGCGTTGCGCTCAAGCGTCGCGAGGCGTCCGCAGGCGAGGCCCAGGAGGTGCCGAGCAGGACGGCCGTGGTCAAGGGGGTCTCTCTCGACGTGGACCGACGCGAGGTGACCGTAAACGGGGAGTCCGTCGAGCTCACGAACCGGGAGTTTGAGGTCCTGCGCCTGCTCATGGAGCACGTCGGCGTTGTCATGTCTCGCGAGCGCCTGGCGACGGAGGCCCTCGGCTACGAGTTTGTCGGCGAGACGAACAACGTCGACGTGCATATCGCGCACCTGCGGGCACGGATTGACGACCGCTTCGGAATCAAACTCATCGCCACGGTACGCGGAGTCGGGTATGTCATCCGAGAAACCTAGCAGGCGATTTGCATCGACCGCTTGGTCCATCAGCTGGAGTTTCTGGTGGCGCAAGCTTGTGAGCTGGCTTTTCTTTGACGTGTTGGCTGTCTGTTGCATAGCGGTCACCCTTATCCACGGCTACAACCAGACGCTTCCCGAGGGGACTATCGAGGGCTGGTTTAACCCTGCCCCGGGCGTAAGCGTCGCCGTCACTCCCCCAACCCGCGAGAACGGCCCTGGGGACATGCACTACGTCGTAACGATGGAAAACGGCCAGACGCATGAGTTCTTCTTGGCAAAAGACATCATCGGACTCTGGCCCGTCCTTGCGTGCCTCGGCGCCTTTGAGGTGATCGATCTTCTCGGCATCTGGGGTGACACGCGCCGCATACGGCGAAAGCTCCTCCCCCTCAACGAGCTCGCGCTCCGTGCCGAGAAGCTGGGTGGCACCGAACTTACGGGCTTTGACAAAATCGAAACTCTCGAGCAGGCCGTCGAGCGCGCAAATGTCGACTCCCCGCAGGTGAGCACTGGTGACGAGGACCTCGCAAGCATCGAGATAGCGCTTAACCGACTACTCCGACAGATGCAGGAGGCAAAACTTCAGCAGATGCGCTTTGTCAACGACGCGAGCCATGAGCTGAGAACCCCCATCGCCGTCATCCAGGGGTACGTCAACATGCTTGACCGCTGGGGCAAGTCAGACGAGGCGGTGCTCAACGAGTCCATTGAGGCTCTCAAGTCGGAGAGCGAACACATGCAGGACCTCGTGGAGCAGTTGCTCTTTCTCGCCCGCGGTGACTCCGGTAGAAACACGATGAAAAGAGTCGACGTAAATCTCGCCCAGGTCACAACCGACGTCTGGGAGGAGTCCTTGATGATTGACTCGTCTCACGTCTATGTCCTCGGCTTTGACGAGAGGTGTCGGGATGACGCCAGGTATCTGGTTACCGGAGACGCAACGATGCTCAAGCAGTCGATTCGCATAGTCGTGCAAAACGCCGCCAAGTACTCGCCAGCGGGCACCACAATCACCTTTGGAGTCGAGCAGACCAATGGCGGGGCGGCGTGCTCCGTGACCGACGAGGGCATTGGCATGAGCGCCGAGGCGGCGAGCCATGCCTTCGAGCGATTCTACCGGGCCGACAGCGCGCGCGAGTCGGGCTCGAGCGGGTCGGGGCTCGGACTCTCGATAGCAAAGTGGGTCGTGGATAACCACGGCGGCACCATCGACATCCTTTCTCGGGAGGGCGTGGGCACCCGCGTGACGATCACCGTCCCGCGGTAAGGACTGACTTGGCGGCGATCCGCTCCTTTTTTGTCAGGAACCGACTTCCCTATACCGCAGTGGCAGGCATAACGATGTTTATCATGTAGAGACACTGCAGCAGAGCATAGAAGGCGACGATGCCCACGAATATGACGTTCATCACGTCCTTCGAGGTGCGACCGACAACCCTCTCGATAAGTGGGTAGACAATCCAAACGATTGCCGTAGATATCACGCCAAAGCAAAGCGAGTTCTGCAGGCAGACCTGTCCCATGATGTTGAACGGCAAATCCGAGTAGTCCCAGAGCTGCAGCTGCGCGTTAACCACAAGGCCGAGGAAGAACTCGATTGCTCCGCAGACAAAGGAGTTGAGCAGAAAGCTCAAGACGAAGGGGGTGATGCGGTCATGGATGTGCGCCTGCAGCCAACGACGCGCGGGATACAGGAGCACTACGCACATGACAAAGCCGAAGCCTTCGGTCGGGAACGGATAGAACCATTCCTCCCAGAGGGAATAGTCGCTTGGCGTATATGTCCCCGAAACGATGCCCCAGCGGATGAGCATGCCAAAGCCTGCTTCCATCCAATGCCCGACAAGCGCGAAAATGCAGTAATACATGATAAGGTTGCGCCAGAAGACGAGCTCGTTGGGCTTGGGCAAGGGTGCATCGCGCTTGGGCTCCAGAGAAAACGGGGCGATAAGGACGGCCTTGACTCGGCGCGAGAAGACAAAGTACGCAACGATAGCGAGGTCGGGCACTACGGCGAGCACCAGTGAAGAGAAGTCGGTGGGAGATATCACGGCCAACGTCACGGAGAGGGCGACATTTGCCGCATAGACGACAATGCTGAACCCACGCGCAGCGCGCATCCGGTTGGAGAGAAGCCAGAGGCCTATGACATCAATGATAAGAGATGTCGTTGTGCGTGCCGTCTCCCAATTGTAGGCAATCTCCTGACCTGGTACGAGGCACAGCCCCGCCATCATCAGGAGAAGAGAGATTGCGTAATACACCATGAGCACGCGCATGAACCCCATCTTGTGCGGGTTGGAAAAATCCTTGCCCTTTGCCTTGGTCATGGCGTCTCCCATGCGTCTCCTATCGCCGCATCCAGAAAACTTTCGTCAATTATGTCATAAAATATTGGTCTTGTGCTTCATTTTCAGTCTGTTTTACGCCGCAAAGAACGAGTCGGCAAAAAGAATGCAGGCTGCAGACACTTTTGGCCTGCAGCCTGCATATGCATTAGTGGTGCGCCGTGTGGGGGTCGAACCCACGACCTTGGGATTAAAAGTCCCCTGCTCTACCAACTGAGCTAACGGCACGTTTCGCTCCGCGCAAACGGCGCTATTCTACCACGCGAGCTGGGTCATTCTACTCCCATGCCCATTGACCGTTGACAAAGACGTCGGTCTGCGTGCCGTCGGCGCCAATGCCCACGATGCCCATGTCATCAGTGCCAATCATGAAGTCCACGTGCGTGGCGCTCTGATTGACACCGCGGGCGAGAAGCCCATCCTTATCGAGGTCGATTCCGCCTTCGAGACACTCAGGAAATCCCATGCCCAAAGCGAGGTGGCAGCTCGCATTCTCGTCGTAGAGCGTGTCGTAGAAGAGGATGTCCGACTGGCGGATGGGCGTGTTCTTTGAGATGAGCGCACACTCGCCGAGACGACATGAGTTTTCATCCGTCTCAATGATGTGACGCAGCACCTCGTGACCCTGCTGTGCGTCAAACTCGACCACGCGACCATCTTCGAAGCGAAGCCAGAAGTCACGAATCATATTGCCATGGTGGATGAGCGGCATAGCAGAGTGCACCACGCCACTGACCCGCATGCGGTCGGGCGAGGTAAAGACCTCCTCCGTGGGGATGTTGGGAAAGAAGGCCACGCCATCCTGCGTGCGCGCCGCCCCTCCATCCCAGATGTGGGCACTGGTAAGGCCGACCGTAAGGTCAGTCCCGTTTGAGGCCGCATAGTGCAGCGCATCAAAGTGGTGGGAGTTGAGAAAGCGCTTGGCCTTCTCGAACGACGCGTTGTGGGTCTCCCAAGCGCTCTCGGGGTCTTCTCCCGAAGCGCGCGAGGTTTCGAGAATCGCAAGCCAGAGGCGGTAGACGGCCTCCGATGCCGAGAGGTCAGGAAAGACCGGGCAAGCCCAGGCAACCACGGGGACACCCGCGATACACCAGACGTTGCGGCCAAAATCCATGCCGTTTCGAAACGACGTGCACTGGGTGTTGCGAGCAAGAGCGTCCGCCGCTGGCTTGGCCGGATCGACGCCACGGAGGATGTTGGGGTCGGTACCCTCGAGAAAAAGAAACGCCGCACCCTGGTCGGCAAGTGAGTTCAGCTGCTCGACCTTCCACGCCGGGGTGACCTCGAAGAAGCTCGTCTCGACGTTCTCGTAGGTGAGACGCGTGATGGCATCGTCGGCCCAGATGACCGTCACGTGGCCTGCACCAGCGGCATACGCTGCCGAAACAACCCTACGAGCAAAATCCGCACGCTCCACGGGAGCCGAAAGAACAAGCTCCTGCCCCCGATGGATGGCGCAGCCCTTCCTCACGAGAAGATTGGCGTAGCGGCCGAGCTGGTCAGAGAGCGCCTCGCTGGCAAGGCGACACTCTTCGTCGGTCATCGGGATGTCGGTCATCGTGTTTCCTTTCGCGCGTTCGCAGCTGGGCCGCCGTCGCCCATCCACAAAAAGGGGGTCCCTGAAGACCCCCTAGTTTTCTCTGGAGCGGGCAACGGGATTCGAACCCGCGAATGACGGCTTGGGAAGCCGTTGCCTTACCGCTTGGCGATGCCCGCGCGTGTGTGGATTTTATCACACCGTAAATCTCGATTTGATTGACGTCGTAGATGAGCTGCGTTTCGACGCAATTGCAGCATGCGGCCGAAGCAGGCAATCCAACAATGCCGCGTCAGGCAACGGTCAGATAACCAGGTAATACAGGCCTGCCAGGCGTCAGGTTGCAGCAAGGTCACCCCTCTAGTCTTGTGCTCCCAGCGGCAATCAGAGGAGGTCCGATGACGGGGTTCATGGGGTGCGATGGAAAGGTGGGGCAGGGGGGACCGAGCGGCCGGCGCAGGCGTGACAGCTCCGCCCCTAGGGCACGGCTGCGAGGGGGAGATCCCCTCCTCGGCGGTCGGCCATCGGCACCCGGACATGCGGGGAGAGAGAGCAGCGCCCTGCTCACATGCTACGAACGCTACCCCACAGAGCGCTCCAGAAGACTTCCCTAGCGTGCTCGCGACGGATTCAACCAGAGGAAGGGAGAACGGTATGACGAAGGTGAATCAGGCGTCCGTGCGGCGACGCACTCGGCACGTCGTACGGGCAATCATCTGCATGTTAGCTTGCATAGGCCTCGTCGTCGGGCAGACATTCGGTTGCACGGGAGTACCACTGAGCGTCGTGGCCGTGGCCGAGGAGCCGGCAGCGTCAGTGGCACCGGCTACGCTCGCAGTGACGGGGGAACGCGATTTCACCTCGGTCCATGGTGGTACGTGGATGGGTGTCTCCTCGTCATGGTTTGGTCGCTACTACGCCGACGGCATCGATGACGACGCACACATCGCCTACTGCGTGGACTACTCAAAAAAGGGTGACGCCAACTCGACGAGCTTCTCTAATCCCGTCGCAGCCGATCCTGGCACAAGCTACATTCTTCAGCACGGCTATCCCTACACCACGGTCATTGCGGGGTCTTCGTGGTCGGAGGGTCAGGCTCGTGCCATCACGCAGATTGCCCTCTGGTACTACAACAACGGATATCATTCGCTCGATGAGAACATCAACGCAGAGGACAGATGGGCCTCGCTGCGCCCCGCCGCGTACGCGCTGTACCTGGATGGTAACTCATATGCAAGCAGCGGTGGTGAGGCGACCGGCTACGGAACCATCTACTCACCTACCGACCCGAGCGTTCAGACGATGATGCTCGCCACCAAACCACAGCTTGGAACCATTGTCGTCGAGAAGGCCTCCGACAACGTGGCGGTCACCGCCAGCAACGAGAGCTTCTCTCTCGAGGGCGCCGTTTATGGCCTATGGGGGTCCGACGGAACAGGTACGGGCCTCACCGCCGTCACGGACGCTTCGGGCAGAGCCGTTTTCTCCAACGTTGCCGCGGGCAGCTATCTCGTGCATGAAACCGCTGCGCCAAGGGGCTTCCTCCTCGATACAACCCATGGCTCGCACGGAGCGGCCGCGGACGGCACCTACGACGACGATGGCTGGTACTCCGTCACGGTAACGAGTGATCTCACGTCCACCGCCGAGACGTACGACACGCCTCGAATATCAATAGGGACGTCCGTACGAGATTCGGAAATGAACACGAACTCCTCGCTGGCGGACGAGTCCGTCACCATCATCGACACGGTTTCATATGAGTCGCTCGTTCCTGGGGTTGAGTACGTCGCGTCGGGCGAGCTCCATCTCGTCAACGACGATGGCTCCGACGGCGGTTTGGTCTCCTCGTCTGGCACGTCCTTCACTCCCACAAACGAATCGGGGGTCGTTGAAGTGACGTTCGTAGTTGACGGATCATCGCTGGCAGGACAGGCGGTCGTCGCCTTCGAGACACTCTCACGTGACGGAGTCACCGTGACCACACACGCAGACGTCGCCGACGAAGGCCAGACCGTTTCCTTCCCTAGACTTGGCACGGAGCTTACTGACGATCAGGGGTGTCACGAAGTTTGCAGTAGCGAACCAGTCATACTCGTCGACGTCGTCTCCTATGACAATCTCAAACCAGGCGTCACATACGTCATGACCGGAAGGCTTGTCGATGCTTCCTCTGGCGCCGCGCTCATGAACGAGGACGACGCACCCATCGTTGCCACGGCGGAGTTCGTCCCTACGGAGGCATCCGGCTCGGTTGATGTGCGCTTCGAAGTGCCTGCAGCGCTCGTCGCAGGCCGGCGAGTTGTCGCCTTCGAGACCTGCAGCAGCGACGGAGCAGGCGTAGCCGTCCATGCCGACCTGCAAGACGAGTTCCAGACGGTCAACGTGCCCAAGATCAGCACCGTCGCCCACGATGCCACGACGGGAACAGACACATCCCCCGTCTCAGCCAAGGCCACAATCGTCGATGCCGTATCCTACGAGGGCCTTACCCCTGGCAGTGAGTACGCGCTCGCAGGTGAGCTTCACCTGACTGGTGAGGATGACCCCGACTCTGCCGTTGTTGCCGCTGCAGGGATGAGGTTTGTTCCCGACGGAGCATCGGGTGTCGTAGACATGACCTTTAGCGTCGACACCTCAAGTCTCGGAGGACGATCGGTCGTCGCGTTCGAGACCCTCTCACACGACGGGCGAACGATTGCGGTACATGCAGACGCATCAGACGTAAACCAGACCATCGCCATCGAGAGTCCCGCTCCGCAGGAGACAACCCCCTCGACGGGTGACAGCTCGGCCGTCGGACTCGGCACATTCGCGGTAGTGGGGGTTGCGACAATCCTGGGTGGCATTCTTCCAAGGCTCCGCAAGCGAGGAGGTGCTACTGGGTAAGCTGTGAGCAACAGAGAGAGCCCCGAGAATCGGAGGACATATGAACACCAGCAACCTCGAGCTCTACATCAAGCCAGGGTGCCCCTACTGCGCAAAGGTCTTGCGCTTCATGAGCGAGAACGAAATCGTGCTCTCGCTCCATGACATCACCGACGGCAGCAGCAACCGAGACGACCTCATCAGAATCGGCGGAAAGGTACAGGTCCCCTGCCTCATCATTGATGGAAGCGCCCTCTATGAGTCATCTGACATCGTGGCGTACCTCGCAAAGCTCAGCTAGCGCCATCGTGCAAGGCAGGGGGGGCCATCGCACGCATGGCGATGGCCCCCCTCTTTCGCTGTCACATGACTCGTGAGCTACGAGCGCCTGATTACCTCCGTGACTAGCTCTGCGACCGAGGCCGCCTGATCGGCGTCCACGTTCTCGAGCGTGTCCTCGGCGGTGTGCGAAAGGGCGGGCATGCCAGTATCCTCGATGCCGACGAGCGTAATCGCACGGACAGACTGCCTCATGGCCAGGGTGGCATCAGTGGTTCCCTGGTCATACGCCACCTGAGTCAGAGGGATATGCAGGTCAGAGGCAGTTCCCGAAAGAAGGCGCATGAGTCGGCGGTCGGCGCGTCGCACGTTGAGCAGCCCTTCGCGGTTGAGTGCGGAGAGGTTGCCGGCACCAACGCAGCTGAGGTTGATGAGGAATGCGCCGCGGATGGCCGACCGATGCTTGCCGAGGAAGGCCTTCATGCCCGCATGGTCGATATCGGATGCACCGAGGGCCACGAACCAGATGTCATGCGAGATGAGCTCGTCGTCGGCCATGGAGAGGACAGCTTCACGGAGCTCCTCCTCACCCACGGCGCCTTCCGCGGCTTCTTCGGAAACGTCTTCCCCGTCATCCACCATGCGAAGGCCACTTCTCGTGGCGGCGCCGCCCTTCCAGCCGTTGGGGTCATCATCCCACTCGTCATTGTCGCTGACGCCGTGCTTGTTGCCAAAAATGCGAAAGCGGTGCTTCTTCTCGGCCGGTTCGGAACTCCTGCCCGACGAGGTAATCACAGGAATGTCAGGCACCCCAGTCGCAGGAGACGACACGGGATCCGAGGCGGACGTCGAGCTGCTGCCAGAGGTCTGAATCCTGCGGGCGTTGTTGGTGTTGTTCTGGGCGAGCTTCTGCGCCATGTTATCGCGAGGTGCCTGTGAGGTCGCGATGCGAGTGGCGTCTGGGTCGGTCGCAAACGGATCGACCGTCGCCTCGGATGGGTCGGGAAGGTCAAAGAGGGACGCGCGACGCGCGACGCTGCTGACCTTGGGAGCGTAGGTGGTCTTGCCCCATTCGGGATCTTCGGGAGCCGCAGGCTTTGGCGCGCGCGCCCTCGTGGTGGGCTGCGTGTCACCTAGGTCATAGGCTTCTTCAGAGTTGTAGAGACCAGTCGCATCCTTGTCGGGAAGGGTTTCGTCGGCAGGATCGTCCATAACCAGCCCAAATCCGGGCACGCCCGCAGGATCGACCCGAGTCTCCTCGGGGCCAGAGACGGTCCCCACATCAATGGGAGCTGTCTCGTCGCCCTCCGGCTCCGCCGTGGCGTACTTCTCTGGCTCATGCGCTGACGTCTCGTCGACGTATTCGATCTCGCAGGCCTCGGGCAAGATTCCGAGAGATTCCACGGTCTCCCTACCGTGTCGCACGCCCAGCACAGGCTCTGGCGTGGGTACCGGGGGGGCAGCCACAAGGGCGGGGGTAACGCGAGGCCTGTGCGTGACGGGAGCCTCGCCGGTGGGGCAAACCTTCTCGAGAACGCCGAGCAGGGCGGCGACGGAGGCCTTGTTGTCGTTGGCACCAAGCGTACAGGGAGAAAAGCGCTCCACGAAGACGCCGATGGCAAGAATGAGCAGCGGTATTGCGGCGATAAGGCCCACCCAGCTGATAACGCGACGAGCGGGAGCAGGGATAAAGACAAGGATCCTGATAAACGCGCAAAAGGCGACAGCGAGGGCGCAGTACGGGCTGTACTTCTTCAACACGGGCACGTAGCGAGCGACGACGGAGCTGTAGAGGAAGCTCTCGTGCGGCGCATCATAGTGCGCAACGATGACGATGGGGCGGTTTCCCTTGGCAGCAAGCTCTCCCGAGGCGGCATGATATGCCACGACGTTCTGAGAGCGTGACGTGGGTCCAAAGCCATTGAGGAGGTCGGTACCCAGGTAGCGGAGAACGAAGACGACCATGGCCACGGCAACAAGCAGCAGGCCGACGATCGTCACGGCGCCAGAACCGACCGCCAAGCAGAATGCGCCGACAAACAGAAGCGCGAGAAAGACCGCAGGGCCGAGCTTGGAGAACGTGCGCGCGTCGAACTCCTCGATCTCGGTGTCAACCTCGTGCTGCTTCATGAGATCCGATATGGTCTGAGCCGCCTGGAGCTCCTCTTGGCTGCCGGCAGGAGAAATGCCTATCTGCTCGTCCAGGTACTCCAGATAGTCGTGTGTCATGGCCATGCTGATACGTCCTTTACTGGGAGTCATAGCGCCTTACACAAACATGGTTCAGAGTATACGTCTTGATTTCGTGCATTGTTATAAAACCGCAGATATATCAAGGCGAGGGGTTGTTCTTTGCTCCGCTTGCGTGTATATACGGCAAGTTTGACGTGGCGCGTAGGTCGGATGGTCTATCGTTCTCTTACCACGCATGGATGCGCCCGGATATCCACGAAGCACGCAAGGAGCCGAGTCATGGACCCCGAACAAGACGAGTTTGCGGAGCTCAACGACGATGACGAGAAGGCGAGAAGGGTTCTCTCCCTCGCCCTTGAGTTCATGAATGCCCGGCAGGCGATAAGCTCGACCCGCATCGCACGCGACATCTACCCGGAGCTCTCCCCCGACTCCTTTCGCAAGGCCTTCCTGCGCGACCGCAAGAGTCTTTGTGACATCGGCATTGCGCTCGTGGGCGAGAAAGGCCCCGGTGAGGATGTCTGCTGGTCTGCCAACAGCGAAACGTCCTTCGCCCAAGGCGCCGACCTTGACGTAAAGGATGCCCTCGTCATGGACATAGCCTGTCAGCCGATTCTCGGAGACCCGGAGTTTCCCCTCAGAGACGAGCTTCGCTTTGCGCTCGCCAAGATCGACACCGCCTTCGGCGACATCACCTACCCCGCCGGATCGCGCGTGCTCCATGACGACAGGGTTGTGTCCGCGCTGCGCTCCTGCGCTCACGCATGCCATGCCGCGCGCATAACCTATACCGACGCCGCCGGCAAGCGCTCCGAACGTCTCGTCGCACCCTATGGCTTCTACGGCATGCGCGGAAGCCTCTACATGGTTGCGCCGCTCGTCGAGGGTGGCTTGGTGGTCGCGGGCTCCGTTCGCGTGTACAACGTCTCGCGCGTAAAAGCAGCGACCGAGGAGCCCGGGACGAGTTTCTCGGTTCCGCAGGATTTCTCGGTGGAGGACTACCGTCGCCTCCCCTTCCAGTTTGGCCCCACGGCCTGCGTCGCCACATTCGAGGCGCCCGCCTGCTCGGCACAGGAGGTCGAAGCGCTTTCCCTTGGCCGAGGGTGCTTTGTCGTGAATGAGAACGCCGTGGCCTGGACCGTGGACGTGAGCGATGTAGGTGACGCCGCCTCGTGGGCGATTGCGAGCGGGGTCCGCCCCACCGCACCGCGTGAGCTCGTTGATGAGTGGCGAAAAAGGCTCGAGGAGGTGAGCACGCATGTGTGCTAGGCGCGGAGCAGGACGGGTTGGTGGCGTGGAAGAGGCGCGTGAGCTCGTCACCCTTGTCGCCACCCTCAGTGACGAGGGCGCGAAGCTCGATGCCGAGACGATTGCGACAAGGCTTGGAACCACGTCAGACGAGGCCCGAAAGCTCCTCTCTCTCATTCTTACCGCAAGCACGTCTGACGGGGACTACCTTTCGCTTATAGAGAATGACGACGGCACCGAGGTGTCACTCGCCTTCGCCGAAGGCATGCATGGCAAAAGGCTTCGTCTCACGAGCGGAGAAATGCTCGCCATCACCGCCGCCCTCGATCGTCTTGGGGTGCCGGCCGACGACCCCGTGCGCAAGGCAATCGAAAGTTCGCTCTCATCCGCGGGCTTTGACGAGGCGGCGCTTCGCCGAATGCTCGCCCAGACACCCACTAAAAACGACTCCACCGTGCTCAGGGCCTGCGCGAAGGCGCGCTGCGACCATAGCGACCTCGTTTTTACGTATCGCCATGTGGGTGGGTCAGACCATGACGAGCGCCATGTGGCGCCCATTACGGTCAGGCTGGAAGACGATGCCTGGTACCTCGATGGCTTCGATCGCGCACGAGGGGGTCAGCGCACCTTCCGCGTGGACCACATGTCAAACGTCAGCGTCGTCACGCCGGCGGGCGAGGTTGCCGAGAAGGAGATCGCGCCCTCGCGCGAAGTGAGGATAACCTTACGAGACGAGCACTACCTCGCCCTCCTTCATTGGAAGCACCTCGAAGTCATCTCTCGCAAGGACGGCGTGATCAGCGCCCGCATACCGTACTTTGGTGGCATGTGGCTCCCCCGTATGGTCGCCGCCTGCTCCGGAACCGCCTCGACAGACGACCACGAGGTCAATAGCCTCGCGGTGGAGTATGCAAAGGAGCTTCTCGGCTAACTGGGGTGACTTCCCGTGCTAGCCGTTGTGGGAGCTGCGCCACGTCTCTATGTAGCGACCGACGTTTCTGGCGTCGAGCGTTGCGCAGGTGTGCGAAGGCAGGGATTTGATAAACGTCTTTCCGTAGCCCTTCTGCACGAGCCGCGGATCGGCAAGCACGAGCACGCCCGTATCGCTGGCGGTGCGGATGAGCCTGCCTGCCGCCTGCTTGACCTCGATCACGGCATCGGGTAGCGAGTAACGCCACCAAGCACGCTCTTCGCGCAGGTCGCGCTCTCGCACCAGGGGGTTATTGGGACTCGCGAAGGGAAGCTTGGGAATGACAACGCAGCGCAGGGTGTCTCCCGTTGCGTCGAAGCCCTCCCAAAACGACTTGAGCGCAAGAAGGGAGAGGGTCTTCTCGGCCATGAACCTCTCTCGTATGCGACGGGCAGAAGAGCCGCGCTCTTGGCACACCACGTCGAGCCCGACCTCGCTCAGCCGCGAGCTTAGGCCCTCGTAGGCACGCTCCATGTCGCGACGGTTGGTAAAGAGCGTGAGAACGGAGCCACCCATCGCAACATGTACGTCAAAGAGCAGGTCTTCGAGGGCCTGCGCATAGCCGCCTTCATAGGGCGACGGCAGGTCGCGGGTCACAACGACCGACATGCTCGAGTCAAAGTCGAAGCTGGAGTCAAGCCGAACGTCGGTGTGCTCGCCGCTTGGCAAAAGGTCGAGCCCCACGGCGTGGTCGAAGTGCGAGAAGTCGTCCCCCACGGCGATGGTCGCGGACGTGAAGATCACGCTTTGCATCTCGGGCAGCCAGCGCTTTGCAAGGTCAACCCCCACATCAATCTTCTCGGCACAGAGCTTCTCCTGGCCGATGCGTCGTTTGGATCGGGAGAGCTGGGCGGAGTAGACATAGGACTTGTCCTCTCCGGCGCATATGAGCCCGATGCCAGCGAGAAGGTCGCTCAGAAAGCGCCCTGACTCCGCGAGGTCCGCGCCCTGCTGCGGCGCGACCTCGTTGAGCTTCTCGACGGCCTCGCTGAGCAGTTTGGTTGCCTCTTCGAGATGGTCAGCGCAGGTATTTCCCGCCTCGGACACCGACGCCCACTCTGGCGTCTGGCGCGCACCCTCATCGATCCAGATGGTCACGTTGTCATAGGCTCCGTCGCCCTTCGCAATGGACCCGAGGTCATGCACGGCATAGAAGAAGTCACCGACGCACACCTGCGCCCTTGCCACGGAGGCGGCCACCTTTGTGAGCAGACGGATGATAAGCTCGGAGCCCTCGAGCGATGATGAGTTGACCATGGTGCCGTGCAGGACGCCGGTCTTCACGCCGCCGAGCATCTCGAAGCCCGCCCTGGACTCCTCGCCAGAAACCTCGACGGCCCACTGGCGGCGTGCCTCCGCCTCGAAGGCGTGCGCCTCGTCGATGACCCAATGCCTCACGGGCGGCAGTATCCTCCCCTCCGCCGTGACGTCACGGAGCAAAAGCGAATGGTTGGTCACCACGACATCGGCACTCGCGGCTCGTCTTCGCGCACCATGAAGGAGACACTCGTTGGGAAAGTACGGGCAGCGGCTGCGAAGGCACTCCCCTGGCGTAGTGGTGAGCATCTGGCGGGGTACGTATCGCCAGCGAATGCCCAGCGCATCGATGTCGCCGTCGGGCGACTGACAGGAAAACGCATAGGTCACCGCAATGGCGGTGAGCATGTCCGCGGACACGGCATTTCCAGATCGTCCATCGGAGGAGACGAGTCCGAGGGGCAGCTCGTCAAACACCGCGCGATCCAAGCGGTGCAGGCAGGGATAGTGATCGTAGCCCTTGAGGCTGTAGAAAGAGAGTCCACCAGGCAATACATGCGCAAGGGCGGGCAGCTCATGCGATACGAGTTGGTCCGTGAGCGCGTTGGTCTTGGTGGCAACACCAACGGTAACGTTGTTTCGCTTGGCAAAGAGCGCCTCTGGCAGGAGGTATGCGATGGACTTTCCCACGCCGGTGCCTGCCTCGATGGCGCGGTGCGTCGAGGTGGAGACCGCATCTCTCACCTGGGTGGCCATGGCCACCTGCTCCGGACGCCGCTCGTACGTGTCATACATGCGCGCCACAGCGCCTCCCGGGAGAAACTCCTCCTCTACCTCCGCGCGAGAGGGCACGTCGAAGGGCATCTGCCTCTCGGCGGCATCGGGCCTCGGAGTGTAGTGGGCCTCGGCAAGCAGGCCATGCCTCGTCGACTTGAGCGAGAAAGGCGTCTTGCCCCCCTCGGCGGCCAAGTGTGCGAGCACGGGCCTAAACGGCCAGTTCACATCGGGGTGCATGTCCGCGAGAAGGCAGAGGAGACCATGGGGAAGATCTGAGAGGGCACAGAGGATGATGCGCCACATCCCGCAGAGCGCGTCGACGTCATCGCTGGCTCGGTGTGTCACGGAGTCGCAGCCAAACGCCTCCGCCATGTCAGCGAGACGATGGGACGAGAGGCGCGGGAGAGCCACGCGGGAGAGCGAGAGCGTGTCAATCCAGGCATCGGAGACTCCGTAGCCACCGCGAACCGCCTCGATGAAGGTGCGATCAAACGTGGCGTTGTGCGCGAGAATGGGCATTCCGCCCACAAACTCAGCAAGACCCGCCACCGCGTCCTCCGGACCCGGTGCGTCGGCTACGTCGAGATTCGTGATGCCGGTGAGCCTGACGATGGGTTCGGGAATGGGCGTGCCCGGATGAACGAAGGTCTGATAGCGCGCCGTAACGATACGACCCGAGAGTCGCGCTGCCGATATCTCGATAAGCTTGCAGTCTTTGAAGGAAAGGCCCGTGGTCTCGGTGTCGAGAACCACGACATCGTCCTCGAGCAGCCCGAAGTCCGTGGTCCTCGCCCGATCGGCAAGGGTCAGGTAGTTGCCACGCACGCTCTCCGGCGTTCCCGGCAGCAGAAGAGCCTCGAGCAGGGCCTGACTGTCGTGCCCCTTTGATGGGTCGCTGTTTGTCATGTGCTACCTGCAGTACTCGGCGTGCTCCTCGAGGGCGTACTCGATGAAGCGCGTGCAGAGTTCGGGGAACTCGATGCCACAATTGCGGGCGGAGTCGGGTAGGAGACTGGTCTCGGTCATGCCGGGGATGGTGTTCGTCTCAAGCGCTATGGGTTCGCCCTCCGAGGTGACGATGAAGTCGGTTCGAGATGCGCCGCGGCACCGAAGCGCCCTGTGGGCGCGCTCGGCGAGAACCTGCGCCTTTGCGTAAACGCCCGGTTCAAGCCTTGCGGGAATCACATGATGCATGGAGGATGGCTCATACTTCACCTTAAGATCGTAGAACTCCGCACCCGTCACTATCTCCACGATGGGGAGTGCGTGGGCGTCGTCGTTGCCAATGACGGGAACCGTAATCTCAACGCCCCTGATGCACTCCTCGACGAGCACCGTTCCACCTTCGGCCCCGGCGACTCCGAGGGCACCTGCGAGCTCTCCCCTCTCGTTGACCTGCGTCACGCCAAAGCTCGAGCCGTTTCCAGCCGGCTTGACGAACATGGGGAAGCCAAATTCGGCTACAAGCTCGTCGATTTGATCCTCGGACAACATGTCGCCCGCCGGGATGTCGATACCGCGCGGGCATGGAATGCCTGCGGAGCGGTAGATGGTCTTCGAGACATCCTTCTCGGTCCCAACCGCAGACGCAAGAACCCCGGAGAAGGTGTAGGGCATGTGCAGAATCTCGAGGAGGCCCTGTATGCACCCGTCCTCGCCCCAGCGACCATGCATTGCGACAAACGCCACGTCATAACCGCTCGTCGCAAGTGACTGTACGAAGTCTTCGGAAGCAACATCGAGCAGGTCGACGCCTGAGAAGCCCGCTTCAAGCAGCGCGTCGCGACATGCAGCGGCAGACATCATGGAGATGCCACGTTCGTCTGACCAGCCACCACCGAGGACGGCCACCTTGAGCTGCTTAACCTCTTCCCGCGTCATGAGTGCTCCTCTGTTGAATCGGCTACCTGCGGTAGACTCAGCATGATACGTTTCGAATTGAGAATACTCCACCCAGGAGACTTCATTAGAGCGGGGTGCGCAGATGCAACCAGACAAGAACAATCAGCCTACCAACCCTTCAGCCGGCTCCTTACTCGACATTCGTTCGGTTGACGAGTCGGAGCTCGAGGAGATCATCGCCTCCCTTGGGCAACCACGATTTAGGTCGAAGCAGATCGAAGAGTGGGTCTGGTCGAAGAATGCCTCGTCCTTCGAAGAGATGACCAACATCCCAAAGGCGCTTCGAGAGCAGCTCGCAGCACGTTTTTCTCTTGGGGGGACCGAAGAGGTGACGCGCCAAGTATCCCAGGATGGTAGTCGAAAGTACCTTCTTAGGTTTTCGGACGGCGTCGCCGTTGAGTGTGTGGGCATGCCTACCAAGAACCGACTGGCAGTCTGTGCTTCGACGCAGGCTGGTTGTGCAATGGGTTGCGCTTTTTGTGCAACCGGCTCAGCAGGCCTTACCCGCTCTCTCTCTGCTGCCGAAATCTACGAGCAGGTCATGCACGTACGAGACGACTTCAACATCCGTGTAACCAGCGTGGTGCTGATGGGCCAAGGCGAGCCCTTCGCAAACTACGACGCGACTCTCGAAGCACTCCGCAAGCTCAACTCCTCCGACGGCGCAGGCATCGGCGCACGCCACCTTACCGTCTCAACCTGTGGCATCATCCCCGGAATCGCACGCTTCGCCAAGGAGCCCGAGCAGTTTACCCTTGCCGTCTCCCTTCACTCCGCAGTTCAAAAGACTCGCGACATCCTCATGCCCGGCGTCAAACGCTATTCGCTCATCCATCTTTACGACGCCATGGGTGAGTACGTGCTCAAAACAGGTCGTCGTCCCACCTATGAGTATGCCGTCATCTCTGGCATCAACGACTCAGAGAGTGAGATAACCGCACTTTGTGACTTCTGTCGCGGGACGCTTGCTCACGTCAATCTCATTCAGCTCAACGAGGTTTCTGGCTCAAAGCTTCGTCCGGCTTCACCTGAGAAGGTTCAGGAGTTCGTCTCCAGACTTACACAGGTTGGCGTCGAGTGCACCGTCAGAAACTCCCGTGGGCAGGATATTGACGCAGCCTGCGGCCAACTCCGCCAACGGGCCCTCAGGGCATAGCCCCTATCCTAGTTTTGTTCCGCAAAAAGGGGGAGACTGCTAGCCTTAGCCGTCTCCCCCTTTTTGCGTACATGTGTTCTTGTTTTAGAATCCCAGGTTTTCCCACTGCTTCGCCGTGGCCTGAACGTTAGCGAGTGGCTGATCATCCTCCATGACCTGGCCCTTTGCGGCATCCGCCATCTCAGAGAACTTTTCGTAAGCTCCCTCGATGGTCCGCACTGCTCCCTTAATGCTCTCTTTTGCCTCATCGTTGAGCACATAGGTGTAGGCGACATATGCTCCGCCGCTCATAAGTACCATCAGGACGAGCAGACTCTTAATCTTTCTCATCTGACTGTTCACTCCTCTCCCGAGAGCAAGTCCACAATCTTTGAGAGTTCTTCGTCTGATGCAAACTCAATCTCTATCTTGTTCTTTCCCCGCACCTTTTTGACTTTGACGTTTGTATCAAGTGCGATGCGGAGCTGACGCGCCGCCCTCTTGAAAGACTGGGGGAGGGGCTCCCTCTTTGCTGGTTCTCCTCCTCCGCCAGAAAATAGCGGAGCAAGGCTTTCTGTCTGCCTGACCGAAAGATTCTCTGCGACAACCTTTTCTGCAAGCCTTATTCGTCCCTCATCGCTAGGTACGGCAAGTATCGCCCTGGCGTGACCAGCAGTCAGCCTCCCGTCGCTCATGAGAGTCTGGACCTCTGCGGGGAGATCGAGAAGTCGGAGCTTGTTAGTAATTGCGGAGCGAGACTTTGAGACAAGCTTGGCAAGTTGTTCTTGTGTCAGGTCATCATCTTCAATGAGCTTCTTATAGCCCTGCGCTTCTTCGATTGGATTGAGATCTGCCCTCTGTAGGTTCTCGATAAGTGCAAGTTTGAAAATCTCATCGTCGGATACGTCTCTTACTATGACCGGTATTTCTTGGAGTCCCGCCGCCTTTGCTGCTTGGTATCGTCTTTCTCCTGCAACTATTTCATAGCCACTGCCACTCTTTCTTACAAGAAGGGGCTGCAGCACTCCATTCTGTTTGATTGAATCCGTTAGTTCGGCAAGCTCTCCTACGTCGAAGTTCTTTCGAGGCTGCCCTTTGTTTGGCTTGATTTTTGCGAGGGGGATTGAGGAATCCGGGTTCATAACCCCTATTTCTGCATCCGCCTCGCCCATGAGTGATTCTAGTCCCTTTCCGAGACCGCTCTTCTTAACCACGTCGCGTCACTTCCTTTGCAAGCTTTGCGTATGCAAGAGACCCCTTACTGAGATGGGCATAGATCGACACGGGAAGCCCGTGGCTTGGCGCCTCAGCTATCTTTACGTTTCTTGGTATGTAGGTCTTGAACACTTCTTTGCCAAAATAGTTTTCTACCTCTTCTACAACCTGCTTTGAAAGCGTTGTGCGATTGTCGTACATCGTCATTACCACACCAAAGACACGAAGACCGGGATTTAGCCGCGTTTTGACCATCTTCATTGATTCAATCAGCTTTGTTAGTCCTTCAAGTGCGTAGTATTCGCACTGGATTGGAATAAGGAGTGATTTTGCCGCCACCAAAGCATTCACCGTAAGAAGTCCCAAAGACGGGGGACAGTCTATTAGAACGTAGTCAAACTCGTCTTTAATCGAGTCAACAACCGTTTTTAGGACGTTTTCACGTGCCATTACTGAAACAAGCTCTATTTCTGCGCCTGCCAGCTGTATTGTTGCCGGAACAAGAAAAACGTTTGCTTCGATCGTGTTCTGAATAGTGCTCTCAATAGGTACTTCGTTCATTATTACGTCATAGATGTCGTTCTCGAGATCATCTTTGCTGATTCCATATCCACTTGTTGTGTTTCCCTGTGGATCAAAATCAATGACCAATACCTTCTTGTTTAATTCGCCAAGAGCTGCCGAGAGATTGACCGCTGTCGTCGATTTTCCGACACCGCCTTTTTGGTTAATTATTGCGATTACCTGTGCGTCTTTGTTGGGGTAGCCGCGTTTTACATCTCCGTAGCTCAAGCGATCCTCCAATACGTCCGGGCGTCTTCATTTTTGCTTCGTTCTTCTCTCTATGCTTGGCACAATATCTTAGGAGATTGTTTCACGTGAAACATCGAGAATGCCGATACTCTACCCATATTTGTTGCCCACTGTGCTTTTGCTGACACATTCCTTGGTGCCTTTTCTACTCGTTTCGCAGTAGCTCTGCCGTAGATATAAATTGCCTCGTATGGCCGCGCGCGAACCGTCATAGGCATGACATTAAACCGTACTATGGGTTCTTAAGATTGTTAAGAGGGATGTTGCTACAGGAATCGCCGATGGCAGAAGAACGTCTCTGTACAACTACATGTTTGTTTGCCAATATGCGCTGCTACATTCTCTATTTATGCACCAAGTGGTTGTAGCTTTGCCGTGCCAACCGGTCTCGGGAGACGCACCTTGGAGGAGCCCGTCTTCTCGTATATAAGCATTTCTCTGTGTCCAAGGCTTCTCGGTAGCTCAAATGTTTCACGTGAAACAAAAGACATGCCACAGATGGAGGCCGCTTGAGAAGCCTGCATAATCTCAGCATCATCGGGGTTTCCCTTTGCGATGAGCGCGTAGCCACCGTTGGCAAGAAATGGTTGAGCATACTCGATCAGTACGTTTGTCTTTGCAACCGCGCGCACAACTACACAACCATAAGAGCCAACCATGCTTTTGTCCAGCTCTTCTGCACGCATCTTTTTTGCCTGGAGCTGATCACGGAGCTCAAGTGAGGCAATGAAGTCATTGACCGCATCGACCTTCTTGCCAACCGAGTCGATAAGCAAACCTTGGTACCCAGTCATGATTCCAATGGGGATGCCTGGATAACCAGCTCCGGTTCCAATGTCCACGAAGGCTGCGATGGGAGCTCTTTCAAAGACGTGACAGCAAAGAGGGATAAGTGAGTCAAGAATATGAAGAACCAGGGCATCTTCAGCATTCACAATGCGCGTAAGGTTGACGACCTTGTTCCTCTCAATTACAAGCGACAGATGCCTAATAAGCAGTTGAATCTGGTGAGGCGTTGCGTCGACCCCATAGCCATGCAGAATTGTGGGAAGCACCACGCACAGATGATTTTCAAGATCGTTTTCCATACGGTCCTCCTGCCTATTCCTTCTGGTTCAGAAGGAATTGTCATTCATAAAGAAGGAGGGCGCACGCACGCCCTCCAGTTCACACGAAATATGTTTTGGGGGATGCGCTACTTCACCGCAGTAACAATTACCTTGCGATTAGGCTCCTCGCCCTCGGAGAACGTAACAACACCAGGATCATCTACTAGAGCGAGATGGACGAGCCGGCGCTCATATGCATTCATGGGAGGAAGCACCACACGTCCTCCCTGGTGCTTGGCACGCTCCGCAGCAGCATGTGCCACTGATTGGAGCTTGGTCTTACGACGGCTCTTATAGCTCTCGATGTCAACAACAATCGGGTAGTGAAACTTGGTGCGACTGCTCATCAAAGAGGAGAGGACCATCTGGAGCGCATCGAGGGTCCGCCCATGACGTCCAATAAGGACGGCAAGGTCTCCACCGTTAATGTCGAGGATAAGTTCGCCCTCATCGCCGTCATACTCGTCGACCGTACAGTGCGTCTCGCCGAAGAGTGCGAGGATGGCCTTGAGGAACGTGACTGCCTGATCGGCAACCTTGTCCGTCTCTTCATCAGTTAGAGCGATGCCAGCTTCATAATGCTCCCGAATGGAAGCGAAATCGTCGGCAGAGTCTATAGCGGTGGTCTGCTCATCAAGTACCTCTGGCTCAGAGTCAGCAGGAACCATGTCCTCCATACCAACCTCCCGCATAAAATAACGATAGGCAATAACATTATGCTATTGCCTATCTACGTGTTTTCTTCTATCTAACCCTTCTTATGGGGCCGAGGCTTTTTCTCCTTGCGGATGACATCGACCTCTACGGGCTGGCTGCTCATGCGAAGCTCACCCTCGGCCTTGGCCTTGTCGATGATCTTCTGTGTGATGAGCTTCTGCTGCACGACCTGCCAGATGGCGGAGGCATCGTAGTAGAGAAGGACGGCGGACGGTACGGACCAACCAAACCAGAGCATCATGACGGCCATTACGGCACCCATCGTCATGGACTGCGTCTTCTGCTCACTGCTCTGGTTGACGGAGTTCATCATCATTGGGATGAACGTGAGGATGCCGAAGGCAACGTCAAAGAGAATGTAGGGTAGCGCTCCTGCCCATCCGGCAGAGGCGACCATGTCAGCCACCGAACTCGAGATAGACGGAAGGATGCTATAGAAGTGAGCGTCGGCAGGGACGTTCCTTGCAACCGTAAAGAGTGCAAAGAAGATGGGCATCTGGAGAAAGATGGGGAGACACCCGGCAATGGGATTGAACTTGAGATTTGCATAGATCTTCTGCATCTCTTCGCTCTGCTTTGCAGGATCATCAGCATACTTTGCCTGAACCTCCTGGATCTTCGGCTGAGCGACCTGCATGCGAGCGGTGGAGGCCGTCTGCTTGTTCATCAAAGGAACGAGGCAGACTCGGATGATAATCGTGAGAATGATGACCGCAAGTCCCCAGTCACCACAAAAGCCCTCGATGCCCGCAAGCACCTGGGTCATAAAATTAATGAACCAGTCCCACATTGTTCCTCCGTCATCGTCCGCTAGGGAACGGGGTCGTAGCCACCTTTGTGAAAGGGGTGACACCTCAGAATCCTACGAATGGCTAGAATACCGCCCTTGCCTAGGCCGTATTTTGCAATTGCCTGTCTCGCGTACTCGGAACAGGTCGGTGTGTAGATGCATGTGACAGGGAAGAGTGGTGAGATGTACTGCTGATAAAACCGGATTGCAGCAGTGGCACCTCGCGCCAGCACCGATTCCCGTTTGTTGTCCATCTCAGACGCCTGCCCTGTCGAGCATCCTCCTCAGTGCCTTGGACACGAGCTCGGGCGAGCTGTCATGAGTGTCCTTGGTGGCGAAGAGAATTACATCGTAGCCATCTATCGGAAGTTCACAGCTGCGGGCGGCCTCACGGAGAATCCGCTTGCACCTGTTCCTAAAGACGGCGTTTCCAAGCCGTTTGGGCGCAGCGAAAGCAACCCTTGCATGATCGCTCTCGCTTGCCTTGGCCACGCGAATCCGCAGGAGAGAGCCGTTCAGCCTCTTTCCACACGAGAAGACCCGCTCAAATTCCTTCTTGGATTTGATGGTCTCCACGAAACATCACTAAACGGTAAGGCTCTTGCGGCCCTTGGCACGACGGCGGGCGAGAACGTTGCGGCCGGCCTTGGTTGCCATACGGGCGCGGAAACCATGGGTCGTAGCGCGCTTCCTCTTGTTTGGCTGATACGTACGCTTCATTTCTATTCCTCCCGATTGGGGTATTACGTCAAAGAGTGCTAAGCCCAAAGATTGTAAAGGTCATGTGCTATGGCTGTCAATTTATCCCCAAAATAACTGCGGATTTATCATGTACCTCCACGCCATGCATCGCTCGGCTCGCATGTGAAACGGGCAAGACGCTGGCCCCTACATAGAAATAGCTTTCCATTTCTAAGAAATCATACGTCCGAATGCTATTATTTCATGGTCTGTGAAATGATATTTGCGCAGTTTTCTACTATTGTTCACCAAGTGATGAAAACTTTCTTTTACATAGAATTCTCTTTGAAAGTTTTCATCAAGCGTCGAAAGTACGTTGAAAGGGGGAGTGATGGCACGAGACTTCTACCCGTTTGTCGAAGAATCGACAAACGTAGGCGATAGCGCTGGCGCCTCATGCGCTCCCTCGTTAGACGAGGTCAACTATTCTGCGAGAATCGCGGTCTACGATGACGCGGCGGCGGCGCCACGAGTCGTGATCGTCGAGCCGGCAGACCCGCGGGTATATCTTGAGGAGATCACCGCAACAGTTAACCGCCTCGCACACGAGCAGGGTGGAAGCATCCCCTTCACGGTCGTACGAGAGATCGTGGAAAATTTCATTCATGCCTACTTCATCGCTCCGACCATAACGATCCTCGATGCTGGCAACACCATCCGTTTCTCGGATCAGGGTCCCGGCATCAAAGAGAAGAACCTGGCGCTCGAATACGGTACCTCCTCTGCAACGGAGGAGATGAAACATTATATTCGTGGCGTAGGGTCAGGGCTGCCCTATGCCCAGCAGTACATGCTCGATAAGGGGGGTAGTCTCGAGATCGAGGACAATATCTCCAGCGGTACGGTGGTGACTATCTCGACGCGCCCATCAGGAGAAGCGCGGTCGTTCACGAGGGCGACGTCGGAGCAGGTTCCCGGAGGGGTTTCAAAGGATGTCTCCTCAGAAGCCCACCACCAAACCAAACCCGTACAAACCCGGTCTATTTCCGCAGCACAGAAATCGGCGGCGCTGCCGAGCATAAGCGAGCGAGGGCAGCTCGTCCTTGGATACCTTGAGGATCACGACTTCGCCGGCCCGTCCGACCTGTCGCGCGCATACGGCTACTCAAACCCGACCTGGTCCCGCGAGCTCAGCCTTCTTTGTCATCTCGGCATGCTCAAAAAGGTCGGACAGAAATACCAGCGCACGTAAGAGAACGAAGCGGTTTTCGACAAATTATGGGGTAAGGGCCGCACACCAAGTTGTCGCACACCTAGGTTTTGAACAATCTATAATGTAGCCCTTATTTTTTCGACGTCGTGGAAACGTGGACAATGGAACTCACTCTCGAATCAGATGCGGAAGCCCTGTGGCAAGACGCGCTAGACCTTCTCGCTCAGGAGGACCTTCCCGAGTCCGTGCTCGCCATGCTCAGAAACTGCACCCCGACGAGAATCGCAGAGGGCACCCTTTATGTTGCGACGCCCATGAGGCTCGTACTCAAGACCGTATCAAAGAACATAGAGGTGGTAGAGAGGTGCCTTACCACCGCCGCATTCGAGAAGACGGAGCTTGTGGTTGAGTTTACCCGGGCAGCAGATGCGGCTACCGTAACGACAAACTCCATAGCCTCTCGGGAGCAGGTGCAGAAATGGAACTCCGCGGGTGCTCCGGCACGCGTTCTCGGTGAAGACACATGGGACGAAGAAGAGGTCGAGGCAGAGAATAAAATCGAGAAGCGCAGGCGACGCAAGGCAAACCCACTCGTCGAGGATATTTCTGAGAACGACTCAAAGCTCACGTTCGATCGCTTCGTCATCGGGGATGAGAACAGATTTGCCTATCAGGCGGCGCTTCAGGTGGCGAACGGCGAGAACAAGAGCTACAACCCCCTCTTTATCTATGGGAAAAGCGGGCTGGGCAAGACTCACCTGCTCCGCGCCATACAGAACTACATCGCGAGAAACGACTCGACGCGCATATGCGTCTACAAGACGGCTGCCGACTTCATTACCGACTACACCGACGCAATAGGGCGCAAGCACGGTAGCGCACCTGATGTTCTCACACAGAACTACTGTGACATTGACGTTCTCATCATCGATGACATTCAGAACATGGCCGGAGCGGCGCGTACGATAGAGTTCTTCTTCAACACCTTCAACGTGCTCATCTCAAAGGGCAAACAGATCGTCCTCGCCGCCGACCGGTCTCCTGCGCAACTTGGTATGGGCAAGGACGGTTTCGACGAACGTATCACCAGCCGCCTTGACTCAGGCTTCCCAATATCGATCCAGGTACCAAGCTACGAGCTCAAATACCTTCTCGTCAGCACGTTCTGCGAGCGCATGATGGAAGATGCGAAAACAGAGCACGTCGCAGCCCCTGCCACACCCATCAACGACGACAACCTCCGCTTTATGACAGAGCGTGCAGGGACGAACATACGCGTCATCGAGGGATTCTGCCAGAAGTGCCTTATCGTCGCCGCTCAGTGTGAGACCGCGGGCGGCAATTTTTCGCACGAGGACATACTAAAAATCGCCAAGGAGAAGTGGCCCAACGGCAGGCGTCAGGTGACCATCGAGGAAATTCAGAAGGTTATAGAGACCTACTATGACATTCCCCATAAGGACCTCGTTGGTAGTAAACGCAACAAGGAACTCATGGAACCCCGACACGTGGCCATATGGCTCACGCGAGAGCTTACCGATACCACGCTGGCTGACATCGGGAAGCACTTTGGTGGGAGAAGTCATGCCACGGTTAAGCACAGCATCAGCGTGGTAGACGAAGCAAGAAGGCAGGACAAGAACTTCTACGACAGGGTGTGTCGCATCCAGGACAGCATCGTGGAGAACAACTAGGTTGCAGCTGTAGAGAAAGGCGTTGAAAGGTTGTTCGAGGAGCCATAAAAGCGTCCTCTAGGTGTTGAAGCGTTTTTCGACAGTACGGGCGGTGTTGACGGGAGTCAATGAGAAGAAGAAGCACAAGGAGCGAGAAAAACAGTGTGAGCCTGCTCTTTTGCGAGGTTTTCTACTTCTCGACAACATCTATTACTACTACTGGTCTTATGTATATATAGAAATACCTATAGAAAGGGACCCCATGAAGTTCTCCGTTAGCCAGTCATCTCTCCTGAAGGCCCTCTCTGTAGTGTCGAAGGGCATGGGGTCGACAACGCTCCCCCTCCTCTCTGGTATCTATATCAAGGCAGAGGCCGGGACGCTTGAGTTTCAGACGAACAGCCTCACCATCAGCATCCGTCATCGCATCGCCGCAAACGTCGAAGAGGAAGGGGAGACGGTCGTCTCCGGCAAGGTGCTGACAAACATCGTAAAGACCCTCGACGATGCCGCAGTAACCTTTGACGGTGGCGAGCGCATGGTCTCTATATCTTGCGAGAAGTCCTCCTTCCGGCTTAACACGCTTAACCCTGCCGACTGGTCGCCCTTCCCAGAGATCGCCACCGAGCAAACGATTGAGCTCCCGAGTAGCCTTCTTGCAGAGATGGTCGAGAAGGTCTACAAGGTTACGTCTAAGGAGACCACACGGCAGATTCTGCAAGGCGTCCTCCTCACCGTGGAAGACAACACCATTCGCCTTGTAGCCACCGACTCCTACCGTCTTGCCGTATGCGACGCCTCGGCCGACTCGCCTGCGGGCGAGGAGTTCCGGGCAATCGTTCCGGGCACTGTTTTTCACGACGTGCTCAGCATGCCGTCACTTACCGAGACCATCGCAATCGGTATAACCGGCAACCAGGTGGTTTTCTCCTTCGGCGAGACGACCTTCATTTCAAAGAAAATAGAAGGGAATTTTCCCAACTACAAGCAGCTCCTTCCCACCTCGTGCTCTACCTCGGTGAGAATCGGCGTAGAGGCCTTCTCTGCCGCGCTTAAGCGCGTCTCTGTCATCGCACAAACCAACTCATCGGTGAGGTTTGACATCGATGCAGAGGGAAAGGCCATGAAGCTGTCCTCAAGCTCTCCCGACCAGGGGGAGTCCTCCGAGATGATGGCGGTTGACGTCGAAGGCGAGAGCATGGCCATCGCGCTTAACTATCACTATGTCTTTGACTGCGTTAACGCTGCGGCCGACCGCAAGGAACTGCTTCTCGAGCTGCAAAGCAACATGCAGCCGGGGGTCTTTAAGTCCAATGGGAAGATAAACTACCTCTATCTGCTCATGCCGGTCCGGATGTAGCGTGGGACTCCTCGCAAGACAACTTCTCATGAGAAGCTTTCGGAGCTTCTCCGAGCGCGTCGTCGACTTTGGTGACGCTACCACGATTCTCGTGGGGCGTAACGCCACTGGTAAGACAAACACCGTCGAGGCGCTGCAGATGCTCACCGCGGGCTATTCCTTCAGGCGTCCCACGCCGAGGCAGCTCATCAATGACAAAGGTGACGCGGCACGCGTGGCTCTTCGTCTTGAGGGTGACGGACGCATCATGGACATGACATGTGACATCGCTTCGGGAAAGAGGCAGTACTTTCGTAATGGAAAGAAGTGCCAGGCAACAGAGATGCCTGGCACGCTCATGTCGGTTCTTTTCTGCCCAGACGATCTTTCTCTCGTCAAACGCGGGGCGTCATACAGACGGGACGAAATTGATGACTTCGGGCGGCAGGCCAACGCGGGCTACTCAAAGGTCCTCGCCGCTTATGCGCGCGCCGTTGAGCAGCGCAACAGACTTCTCAAGGAAGACACCCCTAACCTTGACCTTCTCGAGGCGTGGGACGCAAGCGTTGCCCTCGGCGGAGCGACCCTCCTCCTTGCCCGCATGAGGCTCTTTTCTAGGCTGAGGGAGAGCGTCTCTGATGTGTACCGCCAGATCAGCGGCGGAGAGGTTCTCAGCTGCTCGTATGAGTGTAGTCTCGGCAACGGCCTTGCTGAGCTCTCACGGGATGATCTTGCTGGTGTGTTTGCCCGTCGCCTTTTCGAGACCCGCAGCGACGACCTGCGTCGTCAGCAGACGACTATCGGGCCACACAGAGACGATGTCACCTTTGAGATAGATGGGCATGACGCCCGCGCGTTTGGCTCACAGGGGCAACAGAGAAGCGTGGTGCTTGCGCTCAAGATGTCCGAGGTGCTGCTCTCTGCAGAAATCCTTGGCGAGCAGCCGCTCCTGCTTCTTGACGACGTCATGAGCGAGCTTGACGAGAGCCGGCGCGAGTCTGTGCTCTCCTTCGTACACCAGGGCATCCAGACCGTAATAACCACCACAAACCTCGGCTATTTTTCAAAGGAGCTCCTGAGCAGATCAAGAGTGGTGAGCTTCGATGAGTAGTAACAGCGCATCTCTCTCCGACCTTCTCTCAGGTATGCTTGACGATGCAGGGCGCGCGGCCGTGAGCGAAAACCAGCAGGCGGGCTACCTTTGGAACAGAGCGAACGGTGACATCGAGAGGCAGCACACCACGGGAGTCTTTGTGATGGATGCCAAGGTGAAAGGGGTTGACCCCATTCTCGGCGTCTACATTGACACACGATCTCGCGTAGTAGACTTCACCGCAAACAGAGAGGTCTATCTCGCGAGGATATCCTCTATGGGCGGACGCTACTCAGACATCAAGTTTCTCCTCAACAAGAGGAAGGATCGTATCCGGCCTACCAACGGAGCTGCGATCGCGACCTCTATCGTCAAAGATCTGCCTGATCTTAGCAAGGAAGAGGAAGAAGAGATCAGGGTACGAGTCTCCTCGCTTCCCGCAAGTCTTAGGTCTAGTGTTTTTAGGGCGATGGCTCTTTCATATCAGAGAGATAAGAAAGAGGGTACCGAAACAGATAAAACGGTCCCCAGATAGCCCCAGAATGTCTCACATGCAGTTTTTGTTTGTAATGACTGGCTGATTTTTGCTTGTCCAGGCCCAATATTGCATAAGCGTATAATTATCTAGAACATCGCTCAGTATGAGAGAGGATGACAGTTGGCAGCAAAGAAAAAGGCGAACTCGTACGACGAGAGCGAGATTAAGGTTCTCGAAGGCCTCGAGGCCGTCCGCAAACGTCCCGGAATGTACATTGGCACGACGTCCTCCGCAGGTCTGCATCATCTCGTTTGGGAGATTGTCGACAACTCGGTCGACGAGGCCATGGCGGGTTTTTGTACGAGGATCAAGGTCAACGTGCACCCAGATAACTCCATTACCGTCGATGACAACGGCCGCGGTATTCCCGTGGGCCTCCATCCCCAGAAGAAGATCTCCACGCTCGAAGTCGTGCTTACCATCCTGCATGCTGGCGGCAAGTTTGACAACAACGCCTATAAGGTGTCTGGCGGCCTCCACGGCGTCGGCGTGTCTGTTGTCAATGCCCTCTCGCGCAAGCTTATCGCGCAGGTCAAGCGTGACGGAAAGATCTACGAGATGCAGTTCGAGCGGGGTAAGACCTCCGAGAAGATGAAAGAGGTCGGTACCACCAAGACCACGGGTACCATCATCACGTTCTGGCCCGACGACCTCATCTTCGAGACTACCACCTACAACTACGACACCCTTCACGACCGCCTTCAGGAGACGGCGTTTCTCAACAAGAACCTCAAGATCACGCTCACCGACGAGCGCGAGCTAACTCCCAGAGTTGACGAGTTCTGCTATTCCGGTGGCATCATCGACTTCGTAAAGTTCCTCAACGACGGGAAAGAGGTCCTTGCCGGCCTCTCCAAGCCCATCTACATCGAAGGCAAGTCAGATCCTGACGCTCCCGTTGCCCAAATGGGTGAGGTCGAAGTCTCCATGCAGTGGAACACCGGCTACTCAGAGCGCACCCTCTCGTTTGCGAACGACATCTACACCGAAGAGGGCGGCATGCACCTTGAGGGCTTCCGCACGGCCCTTACCAAGGTCATCAACGATTACGCTCGCAGGCAGGGCATCCTCAAAGAGAAGGACTCAAACCTCACCGGCGACGACATACGCGAGGGGCTTACCGCCGTCATCTCGGTCAAGCTGCCTGATCCGCAGTTTGAGGGACAGACCAAGGCCAAGCTCGGCAGCTCCTACATGCGTACGCTCACCAACAGGGTTGTCTCCAGTGGCCTTTCCGACTACCTCGAGGAGCACCCCAACCAGGCGAAGGAAATTCTCAAGAAGGCTAGCCAGGCCGCCAAAGGCCGTCTCGCCGCCCAGAAGGCGCGCCAGGCAACTCGCCGCAAGGGTCTTCTCGAGAGCGCGGCTCTCCCAGGAAAGCTCGCCGACTGCTCGGTGCGCGATGCCGAGATGACAGAGCTCTTCATCGTCGAGGGTGACTCCGCAGGTGGTTCGGCCAAGATGGCGCGTGACCGTTCCATCCAGGCCGTGCTTCCGCTCCGCGGGAAGATTCTGAACGTCGAGCGCGTCCAGGAGCACAGGGCCCTCTCGTCCGACACCATCACCTCGCTCATCACGGCCATCGGCACGGGCGTTGGTCCTGAGTTCAACATCGAGAAGGCGCGCTACCACAAGGTCGTCATCATGACCGATGCCGACGTTGACGGCGCCCACATCCGCATCCTCCTCCTCACGTTCTTCTACCGCTTCATGAAGCCGATGATCGACGCCGGCTACATCTACGTCGCGCAGCCGCCCCTCTATCAGATCAAGCCGAAGGGACGCAAGAACGGCCAGTACATCTACACGGACGAAGAGCTGGCCGTCGAGGCCGAGAAGTTCGAGGACTCCAGCAAATATACCGTCCAGCGCTACAAGGGTCTTGGCGAGATGGATCCCGAGCAGCTCTGGTCCACCACGATGGAGCCTAGAAATCGCATTCTGCTCAAGGTGACGATGGATGACGCCATGGCCGCCGAGCGAGCCGTCGCCGACCTCATGGGCACACAGGTCGAGAAGCGCAAGGACTTTATCCAGACGCACGCCAAGGACGTCCGCTTCCTCGACATCTAACGAAAGGCTAGACAGTGGCAGACGATAAAAACAGCAATAACGGCAGCATCGATGGCGATGACGAGGAAAACGACATCACCAGTGACGTCGACGACATCGACGATGACGAGAGCGACATCGACGAGGAAGAGGAATTCGACGCCGAGACTGGTCTGAGCCTCGGTGGTGCCGACCTCGCCCACACCATCTCCGACGAGGCCGGCACGCGTCTCGATCTCTCCGACATTCATGGTGGCACCCTCAAGCCCACCGACATGGCAGCCGAGATGAAGCAGTCCTTCCTCGAGTACTCCATGTCGGTCATCGTGGCGCGCGCCCTTCCTGACGTGCGCGACGGACTCAAGCCGGTCCATCGCCGCATCCTCTACGCCATGAACGAGGCGGGCATCGTACCGACCAAGCCGCACAAGAAGTCGGCCTGGACGGTCGGCGAGGTCATGGGCAAGTACCACCCGCACGGAGACTCCTCCATCTACGACGCCATGGCCCGCATGGCCCAGGACTTCTCGATGAGGCTCCCCCTCATCGACGGCCACGGCAACTTCGGCTCCATTGACGGTGATCCTCCCGCAGCCATGCGTTACACCGAGTCACGTCTCACCAAGGCGGCCATGGCCATGCTCGAGGACCTCGGCAAGGAGACTGTCGACCTCCAGCCTAACTACGACGAGTCGCTCACCGAGCCATCCGTTCTTCCGTCGAGGTTTCCCAACCTTCTCGTCAACGGGTCCAATGGCATCGCCGTGGGCATGGCAACCAACATTCCGCCCCATAACCTCAGCGAGGTCACTGACGCCGTCTGCATGATGATCGACAACCCCGACGTCACGACCGAGGAGCTCATGACCGTGCTTCCCGGCCCGGATTTTCCTACGGGCGGCATCATCATGGGAACGGACGGCATCAAGGACGCCTACGAGACCGGCCGTGGGTCTATTACCGTGCGCGCGAAGGTTCACGTGGAGCAGGTCAAGAACGGTAGGCAGCGCCTCGTCGTCACCGAGATTCCCTACCAGGTCAACAAGGGTCTTCTCCAGGAAAAGATCGCCCAGGCGGTCAACGAGAAGAAGATCGAGGGCATCTCGGACATGCGCGACGAGTCCAACCGCAAGGGTATGCGCATCGTCCTCGACCTCAAGAGCGGCGCCGTTCCCCAGGTCGTTCTCAACAACCTCTATAAGAGGACGCAGCTCCAGGCAAACTTCGGTGTCATCGACCTCGCGCTCGTAGACGGCGTGCCACGTACGTTGAGCCTGCGCGAGATCCTCCGCCACTACATCGATCACCGCATCGACGTGGTAACCCGCAGGACCGAGTACGATCTGGACAAGGCCAAGAAGCGCGTGCACATTCTCGAGGGCCTGCTCGTCGCCGTCGATAACATCGACGAGATCGTCCATATCATCCGATCCTCGCGTGATGACGCCGAGGCGAAGCAGCGCATGAACGACCGCTTTGGCCTCGACGACGTGCAGGGCGCCGCAATTCTCGAGATGCGCCTCAAGCGCCTGACCGGCCTCGAGCGCGAGAAGCTCATCGCTGAGATTGACGAGCTCCGTCGAGACATTGCCTACTACGAAGACCTGCTCGGCCATCCCGAGAAGATTCTTGCGGTCATCTCCGACGAGCTGCGTGACGTCTCAGCGCGCTTTAGCGACAAGAGGCGCACCGCCATCTCCCCGATGGTGGCCCAAGACATCGACGTCGAGGACCTTATCGCGGAGGAGGACATGGTCGTCACCGTCACGCATGCCGGCTACATCAAGCGCCTCCCCGTGGCCACCTATCGCTCCCAGAAGAGGGGCGGCAAGGGCATCCAGGGCCTGTCGCTCAAGGACAGCGACTTCGTCGAGGACCTCTTCGTGGCGTCCACGCACGACTACGTCATGTTCTTCACCAACTTCGGAAAGGTGTACCGACTCAAGGTGCATGAGCTACCGATCGGTAGTCGTCAGGCGCGCGGGTCGGCCATTGTCAACGTGCTCGCGCTCGCCGACGGCGAGTATCCCACGGCGGTCATCACCTGCCGCGACTTTCCCGAGGATGAATACCTCATGTTTGCCACGCGCAGCGGCATGGTCAAGAAGACGGCGATGTCGGAGTACGACCGCACACGGCGTGACGGCATTATCGCCATCAACCTCAGGAGTGGGGACGAACTCATCAACGTTCGCCGCGTCAAGAAGGGCGAGAAGGTCATTCTCTGCTCGTCCGACGGCAAGGCGATTCTCTTTGATGAGGGCGACGCTCGTGCCATGGGCCGTGCCACCTCCGGTGTTCATGGAATCACCCTCAAGGCGGGTGCCACGATGTTGGGCATGGAGATCTCTAACGGCAAGGGTGACCTGTTCGTTATTACCGAGAACGGCTACGGCAAGCGCACCCCCGTCGCCGAGTATCCCGAGCACAACCGTGGTGGCCAGGGCGTCTTCACCATCGCGATGACTGCCAAGAAGGGCAAGCTGGTTGCCTGTCGCGTGGTTGGGCCCCAGCACGAGCTCATGATCGTGTCTGAGGAGGGCGTCGTCATACGCGTGAAGTCCTCCGACGTCTCAAAGCTTGGACGCTCCACTCAGGGCGTGAAGGTCATGAACATGTCTCCCACCGACCACGTCTCGGCCGTGGCTCGCCTGGTCGTCCACAAGAAGAAGGCCCCGAAGGCTCTTGACGAGAACCAGGGAATGTTCGACCTGTCTGCGGCTGGCGCCAAGGACGCAGACGACGAGGAGCCCGTTGACATCGGCGGCGAGGAAGAAGTACCGCCCGATCTTCTCGATGACGACGACGAAGAGTAGCGGCTGATATAGGCACTGACTTGGGGCCCCGAGCTGGCATTTGCTAGCTCGGGGCCCCTCGACTAGGCGGCGATCCTGCCGACACCCGCAGGTAGCGCATCGGAGCCCCGCGGCGGGGCCGTCCCCCTCGCCGTACCGAAGCCGCGTCTCTCGTTTGGTTGTGGTACGAGGGCGCTTCGGTACGGCCCCAACTGGGCGTACCCTAGCCCGACGAATGGTCGGACTTCGGTACCCGCAGGCAGGAGCGCTTCGGGCCCGTACCGAAGTCGCACTTTTCGCAGGCGCCAGACCCCAGCGAGCCCCGGCGCTTCGGTACCCGCAGGTAGCGCATTGACGCCCCGCTCCGCGACCATCCTCCTCGCCGTACCGGACCCCGACGTTTCGTTCGGCTTCGGTACCCGCAGGTGGGAGGGGTACCGAAGCCGCGTCTCTCGTTGCGTCATGGTACGGGGGCACTTCGGTACGGCCCCAACTGGGCGTACCCTAACCCGACGAATGGTCGCGCTTCGGTACCCGCAGGCAGGGGCGCTTCGGGCCCGTACCGAAGTCGCACTTTTCGCAGGCACCAGACCCCAACGCTGTCGTTGGGACCCACGAGAGAGCTAGTCTATGGAGTTGAAGTCGTCAGGGGAGAGGGACTCCACGAAATCATGGAAGTTCGCGAGCTCGTGTTCGCGAGCGCTTTCCTCGATCGCGCCAAAGTCAGGCAACCCTGCCGTATCGAGAACATCGGTCTCTGCGTAGATTGGCGCATCCGTGCGAACGGCGAGCGCGATGGCATCAGAGGGACGCGCATCGATGGAAACGGTCTCGCCAGACGACCTCTCGAGTTCTACCAGTGCGAAGAAGGTCGTGCCCGAGACGTCGCTGATGCAGATGCCGCTCACGGTGGCGCCGAGATTATTGATGGCGGCCTGTAGGAGGTCGTGCGTCATGGGCCGGCCACCCTCCTGTGGCTCGACGCCCATGCTAATGGCCGTCGCCTCCACAGTTCCGATGCGAATCGGAAGCCGTGTGGGGTGCTCATCCTCTGCAAGCTCGTGTGGCTTGAGAACAACGAGCGAGGCTACGGGGCCATTTCCCACGACAACAGTCTGTATGTCCATCCTTCTTCTCGCCACAAACACTCCTCGACGCAATTGGTATCATGTCCGCATATCGTACCCATTTGAATCGTCTGAGCAAGCGAGAAGCACGGCTCGTGTGAAAAACGTATGCTAACGGATGCCTCAGAAAACCTTGCCAAAATGAGTTGACCGCGTCCGACCCGTCGGTTAGTATTGTTCCTTGCGTTGGGCCTGTAGCTCAGTTGGTCAGAGCGTCCGGCTGATAACCGGGAGGTCACAAGTTCGAACCTTGTCAGGCCCACCACTTTCTTGCCAATAGTCGCCCCAGCGTTAGCCGAGTCGCCGCTGGGGCGATTATTATTTTTACAGACAGTGGTAATGCGCACCTGAAAGGGGACGTAGCTCAGCTGGGAGAGCGCGGGCTTTGCAAGCCTGAGGTCGTGGGTTCGAACCCCATCGTCTCCACCAACAAAAAGTAGGCCGTCGAGATACTTCTCGGCGGCCTGTCTCTTGTTTGTCGCGAGGGCGTTCCTCTTACATCGCGTGCGCTGCGAGAAGCTCGTCCATCCAGTCAATGCACCGCCGATAGGTGTCTATGCCAGCGGGGTTCGTCACATCACGGTCAAAGTCGTGTGGCAGGCCATAGACCGTGACCATCCGTGCGTGCAATCTTCTCGCAAGCGCCTTTGAGATGGCATGGGGGATGTCTTGATCGTCGATGGACGCCGCATAGAATACGGGTGGCATGCTCCTTATCTGGATGTCGGTGAGGGAGCGCGCGCCAGTCTCGTCTGGGCTAACGCCGAGTAGGTCGCGCCATAATCCCTGCTGCCGCGCATATACGTAGAGCGAAAAGGGTCTGATGCGCCTTCGGTCCATGGCGATGATATTTCTAGGCGCGTCTCGCCGATCGCTCGCCTCTTAGCCGCCCTCGGCCATTGTGCCGCGTTAATGCGACGCGGATTCTCTTTACGGCGCGTTAATGCCCACGACGCTTATATTGAGCCATCCGAACGAAGGAGGAGAGGATGGAATACATTCGCGTCGTTATCGCCGTAGTGGCCGTGGCACTGCTTTGCTACTACGTGCGCATTCTTATGGTGGGTGACCGCTGATGGCGCACATTTTTATTGAGGTCGCGCTCGACCTGCTCATCTTGGTGCTGCTTGCATACCCGCTAGGCAGCTACATTGCCAAGGCCATGACGGGCGAGAAGACCTTCATGAGCAAGGTCGTGAAACCCATCGAGGGTGGGGCGTACCGTCTGCTTCGCATTGACTCAGACGAGGAGATGGGCTGGAGGCGCTATCTCGCCTGCGTGCTCGCCTTCTCCGCCGTGAGTCTCGTCGTGGTCATGGCGCTGCTCATGTGTCAGGGCTGGCTTCCCGGAAACCCCAACGGGTTCTCTGGCATGAGCTGGGACCTCGCCCTCAACACCGCGGTCAGCTTCGTGACCAATACCAACTGGCAGGCCTACTCGGGTGAGACAACGCTGGGTTGGCTTGCCCAGGCGGCCGGTCTCGGGGTGCAGAACTTCCTGACGCCCGCCGTGGGCATGGCCGTGCTCTTTGCTCTCATCCGCGGTTTCGTGCGCACCAAAGGGGAGGGCCTGGGCAGCTTCTGGGTTGACCTCGTCCGTGGCACGCTCTACGTGTTCCTGCCCCTCTCGCTCGTTCTTGCCATATGCCTTGTGGCCGGAGGTGTTCCTCAGAGCCTGAGCGCGACGAGCTACGTTACGCTCGACGAGCCCATCGCCGTCGACGCTACGGGCAATGTCATCGAAGGGGCCCAGATCGACACGAACGCCGGTACCGTCACGGTTGACGGACAGACGGTTGACGATGCGACCATCGTCACGCAGGAGGCGGTGCCCCAGGGCCTCGCGGCGAGCCAGGTTGCCATCAAGCAGCTGGGTACCAACGGTGGTGGGTACTTCGGCACGAACTCAGCCTATCCGCTCGAGAACCCAAGCCCCTTTACCGACCTGCTTGAGCTCATTTCTATTCTGCTGATTCCGGCGGCCCTCTGCTTTGCTTTCGGCATATGCGTCAAGAGCAAGAAGCAGGGGAGGGCCCTCTTCGCGGCCATGGCAATTTGTCTGGTCATCTCGCTCGTCATCATGATCGTGAACGAGCAGGGTGGTACGGCGCAGCTTGCCCAAGGCGGCTCGGTTGACCTTTCGACGGCCAGCCAGGCCGGCGGGAACATGGAGGGCAAGGAGTCGCGCTTTGGCATCGCGTCCTCGAGCATCTGGGCCGTGTTCACGACTGCCGCATCCTCGGGGTCGGTCAACTGCACGATGGACTCGCTCACACCCATGGGAGGATTTATCTCCATGGTGCTCATGGAGCTGGGCGAGGTAATCTTCGGCGGTGTGGGTAGCGGCCTCTACGGCATGCTCGGCTTCGCGATCCTTACGGTCTTCGTGGCAGGCCTCATGGTGGGCAGAACCCCCGAGTTTCTTGGCAAGAAGATTGAGCCGCCCGAGATGCGCATGTCGGTGCTCGTGTGTCTTGCAACGCCGGTGGCCATTCTGGTGGGTTCGGGCATTGCGGCCCTCGTTCCTCAGGTGGCGGGATATCTGGGCAACTCGGGCGCACACGGATTCTCCGAGCTGCTCTACAACTTCTCGTCTGCGGGCGGAAACAACGGGTCAGCCTTTGCGGGCATGCTGAGCAACACCGTGTTCCTCAACGTCTCGCTCTCTCTCGTGATGCTCTTCGCGCGGTTCGTTCCCATCGCCGCCGTGCTTTCCATCGCGGGCGGGCTGTCCGGGAAGCGTATGGTGGCCACCTCGGCCGGCACGCTCTCCACGACCGGTCCGATGTTCGTGTTCCTACTCATCTTCATCGTTATTCTCGTGGGTGCCCTGAGCTTCTTCCCGGCGCTCGCGCTGGGACCCGTTGCCGAGTTTCTCGGCAGTGCGGTATAGGGGGCGCTGTCATGGAGAAGAAAAACAGCCACGGCATGGACGCGACAATGGCCTGGAAGGCGGTGGGTGCGGCGTTTGCCAAGCTCTCGCCGCGCGCGCAGCTTACCAACCCCGTCATGTTCCTGGTGTACGTCTCGGCCATCATGCTCACGTGCCTGTGGGCGTTGTCCCTCGCGGGGACGGGCGATGCCCCCTCGGGATATACCCTCGCCATCGTCGCGATGCTCTGGCTTACGGTGCTGTTCTCGAACTATGCCGAGGCGCTCGCCGAGGGTCGCGGCAAGGCGCAGGCTGACTCGTTGAGAAAGTCAAAGGGCGACGTCACGGCGCACAAGGTGCCCTCGGTCGAGCGGCATGACGAGGTCACTGACGTGAGCTCATCCGAGCTGGTCAAGGGCGATTTCGTGATCGTGTACGCCGGCGAGCAGATCCCCGCTGACGGCACGGTGGTCATGGGGGCCGCCTCGGTCGACGAGAGTGCCATCACCGGCGAGTCGGCGCCCGTGATTCGTGAGGCGGGCGGCGACCGCAGCTCTGTCGTGGGCGTCACCACCGTACTCTCCGACTGGATCGTGGTCGAGGTCACCAACGATCCCGGCGAGAGCTTCCTCGACAAGATGATCGCCATGGTCGAGGGCGCCTCGCGCAAGAAGACCCCCAACGAGATCGCGCTCCAGGTGTTTCTCGTCGCGCTGTGCATTATCTTCATCCTCGTGGTCATGGCGCTTTACGCATACTCCGATTTCACGGCCGTTCAGGCGGGAATGTCCAATCCCAGCTCGGTCACCACGCTCGTTGCCCTGCTCGTGTGCCTTGCTCCCACAACCATAGGTGCCCTTCTCTCCGCAATCGGCATCGCGGGGATGAGTCGCCTCAACGAGGCCAACGTGCTCGCCATGAGCGGTCGTGCCATCGAGGCCGCGGGTGACGTGGATGTGCTCATGCTCGACAAGACGGGAACCATCACGCTGGGCAACCGTCGCGCCGACGAGTTCATTCCCGTCGACGGCGCGAAGATCGAGGAGCTCGCCGATGCCGCGCAGCTGGCATCGCTTGCCGATGAGACGCCCGAGGGACGCTCGATCGTGGTCTTGGCCAAGCAGCGCTTTGGTCTGCGCGGCCGTGAGCTTTCAGAGGCGGACGCTACCTTCGTGCCCTTCTCTGCCAAGACGCGCATGAGTGGAATCGACTACGCGGGCGACGAGATTCGCAAGGGCGCCGCCGATGCCATCGACTCCTATCTGGCCACCGGTGGTTCCGGCGGACTCTCAAGCGAGTGCAGGGAGGCCGTCCAGCGCGTTGCCCAGCAGGGCGCCACTCCGCTCGTCGTGACGAAGAACCATCGCGTCCTGGGCGTGATAGAGCTTCGCGACATCATCAAGGAGGGCGTTGCCGAGAAGTTCGCCGACCTGAGGCGCATGGGAATACGTACCATCATGGTAACGGGAGACAATCCCACGACCGCAGCGGCCATCGCCGCCGAGGCCGGGGTGGACGACTTCCTCGCCGAGTCCACGCCCGAGGGCAAGCTCGAGACCATCCGCACGTATCAGGCGCAGGGCCACATGGTCGCCATGACGGGCGACGGGACCAACGATGCCCCCGCCCTCGCACAGGCCGACGTGGCAGTCGCCATGAACACGGGCACGCAGGCCGCCAAGGAGGCCGGCAACATGGTGGACCTCGACTCGAGCCCCACCAAGCTCATTGACATCGTGCGCATCGGCAAGCAGCTGCTCATGACGAGAGGCGCCCTTACCACGTTCTCGATCGCCAACGACGTGGCCAAGTACTTCGCGATAATCCCAGCTCTGTTTGTGACCATCTATCCCAACCTCTCAGCACTGAACGTCATGGCGCTTCACTCGCCCGAGTCGGCGGTGCTGGCGGCCATCATCTATAACGCCTTCGTCATCGTGGCGCTCATCCCGCTGGCCCTTCGCGGCGTGGAGTATCGGGAGGTTCCGGCAGCCAAGCTGCTCTCGCACAACCTCCTGGTGTATGGCCTCGGTGGCCTTGTGGTTCCATTTGTCGTGATCAAGCTCATCGACCTGCTCCTCGTGGTCATGGGCGTTGCATAGGAGGTATGTGATGAAGACGTTTGTCAAGATGCTGCCTCGCGCGCTCGCGGTCCTTCTCGCTGCGACGGTCGTGCTGGGCATCGCCTACCCTCTTGTGATTCTCGGCGTCGGCCAGGCGTTCTTTCCCTATCAGGCCAACGGCAGCGTAATCGAGGTCGACGGCAAGGCTGTGGGCAGCGAGTTGCTCGCCCAGTGGTTCTCCGACGACGGCCATATGTGGGGTCGCGTGATGGACGTGGGCACCACCTCCATCGCGACCTCCGACGGGACGTCCACGCTGTATGCCACGCCGTCGAACCTCTCGCCCGCAAGCGACGAATACTCGCAGCTTATCGCCGAGCGCGTGGCAAGGCTGCGCGCCGCCAATCCTGACGAGGATGATTCGGCCATCCCGGTCGACCTCGTTACCTGCTCCGGGTCAGGGGTTGATCCGAGCATCTCGGTTGCTGCGGCGGAGTATCAGATTCCGCGCATCGCCACTGCAACGGGTCTTTCGACCGACGAGCTCGAATCGATCGTCGATAGCGCCACGACCGGCCGCTTCCTTGGCATCTTTGGAGAGGCGACCGTCAACGTGCTCAAGGTGAATCTCGCCATCGATGCGGCTCTGGGGGAGTAGAACAAGAAGAGAGGGCCATCGCGTGTTCGCGTCAGAAGACGTGTTCTTTAGCGCGACGAGGCGCATGACATGAGGGGAGGGTCGAGCATGAGGGACGACGAGGGAGAGCGGCCAGACCCCGATTCCATTCTGCGAGGCCTGGCGGCGGAACATCCGAGCTCGAAAGGGGAGCTCAAGATATTCTTCGGTTATGCCGCAGGCGTGGGCAAGACCTACGCGATGCTGCGTTCCGCCCACGACGAGCTGCATCGTGGCGTCGACGTGGTGGTGGGCTACGTCGAACCCCACGCCCGCCCCGAGACCCGAGCCCTTCTCAAGGGGCTCGAGGTCGTGCCCGCCCGCACCTTCGACCATGCGGGCGTCTCGCTCATCGAGCCAGACATCGATGCCATTATCGCCCGTGCCCCGCAGCTCGTCCTTGTGGACGAGCTGGCCCATACCTGTGCCGAGGGATCACGCCACACAAAGCGCTACCAGGACGTCGAGGAGCTCCTCACGGCGGGCATCGACGTGTATACCACCGTCAACGTCCAGCACCTCGAGAGCCTCAACGACCGTGTGAGTGCGATCACGGGCGTCGTCGTGGGCGAGAGGATTCCCGACCACGTCTTCGATGACGCCGACCAGGTCGAGTTCGTGGACATCGAGCCAGAGGACCTCATGACGAGGCTGCGCGAGGGCAAGGTCTACTCGAGCGATCGAGCGGAGCGTGCCCTCTGCAACTTCTTCGACGAGAAGAACCTCACCGCCTTGCGCGAGATCGCCCTGCGCCGCTGTGCCGACCGCGCAAACCTCGTGGTCGAGCGCGTTCGGTCCACCCAGGGGGGCAGCTACTACACGGGCGAGCACGTGCTCGTATGCCTGTCCTCGTCCCCGTCGAACGGACGCATCCTGAGGACGGCCTCGCGTATGGCCAAGGCCTTCGACGCTCATCTTACGGCCCTTTCCGTAGAGGTTCCCGGCCGCGAGCTCTCACCTGAAGACGAGCAACGCCTCACCGAGAACATGAGGCTCGCCGAGCGCCTCGGTGCGCAGGTCGAGACCGTCGCTGGCGATGACGTGGCACGACAGGTCTGCGACTATGCCCGCATGGCGGGAGTGTCGAAGCTCGTGCTCGGCCACAGCACCGTGCGCCGCCGCCTTCTTGGCCCCGTCCCGCTTACCGACCGCATCGTGGCCCTCGCGCCCGATCTCGACATCTTCATCATCCCGGATGAGTCGGTGGCAAGGTCCGCATGGAGGGGCCTCACGAGCAAGAACTCCCTCTTGCCGGCGGACATCGGCAAGGGAATCCTCATCCTTCTGGCGATTACAACCGCGGGCTATCTGCTTGAGTCGGTGGGCCTCTCGATCATGAACGTCGCCATACTTTACGTGTTTGGTGTCGTGGCCACGGCCATGATCGTCGAGGGGCGTGTTCCCTGCCTGGTCTATTCGGTGCTCGCGGTCGTCCTGTTCAACTACTTCTTCACCGAGCCGCGCTATACCCTCGTCGCATGGGACGCCCAGTATCCCGCCACGTTCGTGGTGATGTTCCTGACTGCGGCGCTTGCAAGCTCCATGGCACAGCGTCTCAAGAGCCAAGCGAAGGCGAGCGCCGAGGCCGCATACCGAACCCAGGTCCTCCTCGAGTGCGATCAGCTTCTTCAAAGGGCCAAAAATCCCGACCAGGTCATCGAGGTGATGGTGGGCCAGCTTATCAGGCTTCTGAAGCGAGACGTCGTCTACTATCCCGCCGAAGAGGGCCGACTGGGGCCGGTGAGGACCTTCCCGGCGAGCGGTGGCATCGTTGATCCCTCCTGTACGAGCGATAACGAGCGGGGCGTGGCAATCTGGGTGTTTCGCAACAACAAGCGCGCCGGTGCCACGACGGATACCCTCGGAAGCGCCACCTGTCTATATCTGGCCGTACGGGCTGTGGATACGGTGTATGGGGTCGTGGGGATCGTGATGGGTTCCGAGGCAATCGACGCGTCCGGCAGCGGAATCACCCTCTCGATTCTTGGAGAGGCCGCCCTTGCCCTCGAGAAGGAGCGCGCTCTCGCCCAGCGAGAGGAGGCGGCGGTTCTCGCTAGAAACGAGCAGCTCAGAGCAAATCTGCTGAGGTCGGTCTCCCATGATCTCCGAACGCCCCTCACGGCAATCACGGGCTGTTCGAGCCTCCTTGCGGAAGATGACGGGAGCATGTCCGCCGAGCATCGACACGAGCTTGCGATTGCCATCAACGATGACTCGATTTGGCTTGGCGGGCTCGTCGAGAACCTGCTCTCGCTCACGAGGATCGAGGAGGCTCACGTGAGCCTTTCCCTCGAACCAGAGCTCGTCGAGGACGCGGTAGACGACGCAATGCGTCACGTAAGCCGCGACGTCTCGGCACACCACGTCGAGCTGTCTCGACCTGACGAGCCAGTCATTGCCATGATGGACGTCCGTCTCATCGTGCAGGTGGTGGTGAACCTCGTGAACAACGCGATTCAGCACACGCCCAAGGGGTCGACCATTCACATCTCCTCGAGCAGCCAAGAGGGCAGGGCGGTAATCGAGGTTGCCGACGACGGCCCCGGCATCGCGGACGACGAGAAGGCCCGCGTGTTCGAGAGGTTCTACACGGTTGCGGACGACGAGGGCGATCATCGCCGCGGAACGGGCCTCGGCCTCGCGTTGTGCAAGTCGATAGTGAGTGCGCACGGAGGAGACATCGTCATCCTTGACAATCATCCCCATGGCGCCATCTTCAGGGTTACGCTGCCACTTGCGAGGGCCGATACCCCCGAGGACAGCTCGCGCGTTAACGCGGGAAACGAGGGGAGAGACGATGACGTCGACTGACAGGAAGCCGCTGGTTCTTGTCGTGGAGGATGACGCCGCCGTGAGGAGTCTCATCGTGGCGACGCTTGACATCGAAGAATGCCGTCACATGACCGCGGCGTCGGGAAGCGCGGCGATTGCGGCCGCGGCCACGCAGAACGTCGACGTTGTCCTTCTCGACCTCGGACTGCCTGACATCGATGGAGTCGAGGTCATTCGTAAGGTCCGGACCTGGTCCGATGTTCCCATCATCGTAATCAGCGCCCGCTCCGAGGATTCCGACAAGATTCTGGCGCTCGACTCAGGCGCCGATGACTACATCACCAAGCCCTTCTCGGTGGAGGAGCTCCTTGCGCGCGTCAGGGTCGTACTCCGGCGCCGCGCCCGGGAGGCTGCGAGCACCTCGACGTTCGAGAACGGAGACCTTACGATCGACTACTCCGCGGGGACGGCCTCTCTTGCAGGGGAAGAGCTACACCTCACCGCCATGGAGTACCAGCTGCTGTGTCTTCTCGCGCGAAACGTAGGCAAGGTGCTCACCCACGGCTATATTCTCCGCGAGGTGTGGAACAGCGCGTCTGACGGCGACCGCGCGAGCCTGCGCGTGTTCATGGCCAGCCTCCGCAAGAAGATAGAGCCAGACCAGGCAAATCCCCGATACATTCAGACGCAGGTAGGCGTGGGGTATCGCATGGTAAGGGTGTGAACCCGCCGCGGAAGGCATCCGAAACTTGATGTTCCGCCCCTGTCGTCGACAAGACCCGAACACGTCAAGCCATGGCCTTGCTGTGCACGAAGGGGCACCGCCGGCTGCAGGGGAGCTATCGCCCGACGCGAATCTGACTAGGGTCAAGAGCCGAGTAGAGTCTTCATTGACATATCGTTTAGCTTGCGTTTAATTTCTTTCAAACGATCTTTACGTGACTTATGCCGTCGAAATCGTATACTCCCACATAGAGAGAAGAGGCTTTTCTGAGAATGGGCTCAGAAAAACAGAGCGACGTAATTTTATGCATACCTCTATAGGGAATGGATTCAGAGGGCCGCACGGAATGGAATTAGTTAATATGTTTCTGTTTAAGAGACTTTGCAGGTAGGATTTATGGCAATACGTACTGCGTTTCTATCAGATGGACGTCCTCTAAGAAAACGCACTACGATTGCTTTGTTTTCCGAGAGAATGCAGGTGGCAACTCATGGGTGAAGCAGAAGGAAAGATGAGGGCACTCTATGTCGAGGAGCGCCGTGCGGAGATACTGAGAGTCATTGAAGAGAAGAAGAACATCTCCGTAAAGCAAATCTGCGAAACGTTCGGCGTTTCTGCCGTTACCGCAAGGGGGGATCTCGAAAGGCTCGAGAACCTCGGAAAGCTGCGCCGCGTTCACGGTGGGGCTTTTTCCATCGACCACACGCTTGTCTCCCTAGAACTTGATAAGAGAATGTCAATTAACTCGGAGGGCAAGAAGGAAATAGCGAAACTTGCCAACGGCCTGGTCTGCGAAGGGGACTCCCTGCTCGTTGACGCTGGGACAACTACGCTTGAATTCGTAAAAACCCTCTCCAACAAACGTAACATAACGATTGTTACACACGATTTACCGGTTGCTAACTACGCGGACGTCAGTCTGCCCAACGCCTCGGTCGTGGTCGTCGGCGGCGCGCTGAGAGACAACCATCACGACTGCTACGGGTCGATAACCGTCAGCGTGATCAACCAGCTTTACGTTGATAAGGCATTTCTGGGCGCCAACAGCTTCTCCCCCGAACAGGGCTTTATGACGGAGTCCCTGTTTGCAGAAGAGGTCAAGCACGCGCTGCTCGCACATGCAAAAGAGAAAATCGTACTGATTGATAGCTCGAAGCTCGGACATCATAATTTTAAGAAATTTGCCGACGTTAATGATTTCGATTATGTAGTTATGGACAAAGACGTTGATGGCAGGATGGGCGAGGCCATCCGAACGAGAGGGTGTAGGACTCAGCTGATGACTGCGGAAAACGAGTCAGACTCCTAGTTCGGTTGGCTGCTCGCTGAGCTTATTTCTCTTCCTAATGTCCGCACCACCCCATAACGTTTCGCGGTCATCTTTCGAAAAGTACGCTCAACCCTATTTTTTTACCGTTCGCTTCTGCTTTTACACTTTCGATTGACTTACGGTAGCCGAATGTTTTATTTCTATTACAGCAACGGCCACCAACGGTTCTCTTTTCCGGAGACTAGTCAACGAAAGAGGAAGAGATGCGAAAGTTTAAGTTTGGCGTTGATACTTTCATTTGGAGTGAGAACTTCTCCATAGACGACCTGTGGATTATCTCGAAGGCCGACAGCCTCGGTTTTAAGGTCCTCGATATTGCGGTCGCGCACCCCGAGTCATTTCCAACTCAAGAGGTAAAGAACGCGCTCGAGAAAACCAATCTCGAGGTTGTTACCACCACGACGCTCGGTGCGGGCACCAACCCCATCTCGCCCGATCCAGAGGTTCGCGCCGCCGCAGTCAAGTCGATGAAAACGCTGGTAGACATCAATGCCGAGCTCGGATCTCATATCATCGGCGGCGTCGACTATGCGGGCTGGGGATATCTGACCGGGCACCCGCGAACGAGTGACGAATGGGACCGATCGGTCGTCTGCATGCGCGAGGTCGCCGAGTATGCCCTCGAGGTCGCTCCCGACCTTTCGATTTGCGTCGAACCGTGCAATCGCTTTGAAACCCACTTCCTTAACACGGCGGAGGACGGCGTGAAGTACTGCAAGGCGGTTGGGACCAGCAACATGGGCGTTCACCTCGATTGCTTCCATATGATGCGCGAGGAGACGAGCTATTGGGGCGCCGTGCATACCTGCGGCAAGGAGTATCTCCGCTACGTCCATGTATGCGAGAACACCCGAGGAATTCCAGGGACGGGTCTAGTTCCCTGGAAGGAGTTCTTCGCGGCTCTCGAGGACATCGATTACGACGGCTACTGCGTAATAGAAAGCTTTGACCCCCGCTTTGAGGAACTGAATGGCCAGTGTGCAATCTGGCGCAAATTTGCCGAGACCGGTGAGGAGCTCGCCGTCAAGGGACTGTCGAACCTGCAGGCAATTGCATCCGAGGTGGATGCAGAAAAGGAAGGGAGAAAGTAATGCTCGTCAATCTCACTCAGATTCTTGCTGAAGCCGAAGCCGGAGGATATGCCGTTGGGTGCATCAACACGCCCAACGTCGAGACCCTTCGCGGTGTGGTAGATGCTGCAGAGGACCTGAACGTCCCCGTCATCATCGATCACGCTCAAGTGCACAACTCGCTCATTCCCATCGAGCTCATCGGCCCGAAGATGGTCGAGTATGCGCGACAGGCAAAGGTTCCCGTATGCGTTCATCTCGACCATGGTAGCGACTACACCTTCGTCATGAGGGCGCTGCGCGCGGGCTTCTCGTCCATCATGTACGACCTCTCCGCCGAGCCTTACGAGACCAACGTCGCAAAGCTTGCCGAGTTCACTAAGCATGCGCACGAGATGGACGTGACGGTCGAAGCGGAGCTTGGCGTCATGACCCTTGCGCAGGGCGAGGGCTGGACACACGAGAGCATCAAGAAGACCTACACCGACCCCGCGCAGGCGGCGGACTTTGCCACCAGGACCGGTGTCGACGCCCTCGCGGTCTGCTTTGGTACGGCGCACGGCATCTATGCGGAGCCCCCGCAGCTGGACGTTCAGCGGGTGAGGGACATTCGCGCTGCCGTTCCCGCCTCTACCCGCATTGTCATGCATGGCGGGTCGGGCGTTGACGAGAACCAGGTCATGCAGGCAATCTCCGCTGGCATTTCGAAGGTTAACTACTACAGCTATATGGGTCAGGCAACGACCAAGCACATGGCTGAGTATCTGCAGGGTGAGGGTGCGAACCAGTTCTGGCACGAGAACCACGAAGAGGCCTATCGCTTCATTCGCCAGTATGCCGGCCATATTCTCACCGTGTTCAAGAACGGCAAGTAGGGACTATTCGGGGGAGCTGCTCCGTGCTCAGGCCGGAGCAGGTGAGCGTTTGAGGGGAGGGAACATGAAAGTCGTAGGAGTCACCTCTTGTGCTACCGGCATTGCCCATACCTATATGGCCGCTGACGCCATCCAGAAGATATGTAAGAAGATGGGCTATGAGTGCAAGGTCGAGACGCAGGGGGCGGTGGGGATCGAGAACAAGCTCTCGAGTTCTGATATTGCGGCCGCTGATCTCATCGTCTTTGCAAATGACGTGCAGGTAAGCAAAATTGAGCGCTTTGAAGCATACAAGGACAAGATAAAGAAGCTCAGTCCTCACGAAGTCATCGCGCATCCTGACGTCATTTTTAAGTAATACACCCTAACTGCGAGGATTGTTCTCAATAAAGAAGAGAGGAAGAACAATGAGCGGAAAGTCCGCAAAGGAATTCGGCAAGGAACTCCAAGACGCGCTGCTCACGGGTGTTTCATACATGCTGCCGTTCGTTATCGGCGGCGGCGTTCTGATTGCGCTTGGTTTCCTGCTCGGTGGATACTTGATTCCAAACGACGCCTATGGAAGCAGCTTTGCCTCTACGGTGTTCTGGCTCGGAAAAGTTGCCTTTGGGTTCATGGTTCCTGTTGTCGCCGCATACATCGCATATGGAATTGCCGACAAGCCTGGTATCGCCGTTGGTATGGTCGGCGGCTGGATGGCCACCGACCCCTGGGGCGTTGGGCAGGCATCTGGTTTCATCGGCGCGATCATCGCGGGTCTTATCGCAGGGTATCTGGTTAACGCCCTTAAAAAGATCCCCCTCCCCACCCTACTCAAGTCGCTGCTCCCGACGCTTATTATCCCGGTGTTCGGCATTCTCATCGAAGGCGTCCTGATGTTCTACGTGATCGGCAGCCCACTTGCTGCGCTCACGGCGGCGCTTACCTCGTTCTTGAGTGGGCTGAGTGGCGGAAACCTCATTGTCCTGGGTATCATTCAGGGCTGCATGCTCGCATTTGATATGGGTGGCACCGTTAACAAGGTTGCCTATGCGTTTGCACTCGCCGCGATGGATGCCGCAAACTACATGCCCATGGCCGCAAACTTCGTCGGATCCATGGCACCTCCCCTGGGCATCGCCATTGCCATCATCGTCAGCAAGAAGATGCACGTTCGTAAGTTTCACGCGGCGGAGGCAAGCAACGGTAACCTCGTCGGCCTGTTCGTCGGTGCCTTCTCGATGATCACGGAGTACGCGATTCCCTATGCCGTCGCCGACCCCCTGCGCGTCATTCCGTCCCTCATGGCAGGGTCTGCCGTTGGTTGCGCCCTTTCCTATGCGTTTGGCCTGACGATGATGGCTCCTCACGGTGGCCTGTTCGTGCTCTTTGCGCTCAACAACATCCCGCTCTTCCTCGTTGCCCTTCTTGCCGGTGGCCTCGTGTCGGCCGGTTGCCTTCTCGCGCTCAAGAAAAACGTCACTGACGAAGAAGAGGCAGAAGCCGAGGAGAGCCTCGAGGCTTAGACCGTCCGCTCGTATCGGGTCAATAACTTTCCGGAAGGAACGTGTAATCAATGGCTAAGCTCGTAGACATACTTGAGAAGTTTCCCTTCCCGCCTGAGGAGAAGAAGCCCGCGCTGATTAGGAAGTCAGAGTACTCGACTGCGCTCTATCCTCCCAATGATGCTTCCACCTCGGACAACACCTTCACCATCATCTCGACGGACACCTTCATGCTCGGTATCTATGAGCTTGCCCCCGGCGGAGTCTTCCTTCCCTTGGACATCCACCCTGGCGATGAGTCCTACTACATTCTCCAGGGTCCCGTGATTCAGCGGAGCGGCAACGGACAGTTCGCATACCTCCAGACCGGAGAAGGACTGTTCATGCCCATGGGCGCGTGGCACTGTGCGCACAACTTCTCGGACAAGAAGACGCGCATCCTGTACTTCATCACGCCAAAGGCGTGGAGCAAGGACATTCCTCCCGCAGTCATTCCCTCCGACGAGGAGACCAAGTACTACAAGGGCGCAAACAACGACAAGCTTCCCAACATGCGAGGCGTGATCGAGGACATCTCGCGTCAGGGGTGTACGGATGACATCGGGCACTTCCCTGTGGAGGGTTCAGAGGCGCGAGCGACCGGCGCGGTCTATGCCGTTCGCGAGCACGAGAAGCTCAACAACATCCATGGTACGCACCATCCGATGCTGCTCCGCTTCATCACGAGCAACGACTTCGGCAACTTCGGCGAGATGATTCTCCCGGCCGGTGGCTATGGTCCGCGCTGCTCTGATCCAGATACCCACGATGGCGACGGATGTATCTACTGTGTCGACGGGCCAATCACGCTCAACCTCGTTGACCTGGAAGAGAGCTTCGTCCTCGAGGAGGGGGATACGTTCTTCCTTCCTGCCCATACGAAGTATCAGCTTGTGAACTTCGAAGCCAAGCCAGTCAAGGCGGTCTTCGGCATCACCCAGCTCTAACGGATTAATTCGGTTCAAACAGCGGGAGGCGTCGGTTTCCTCCGACGCCTCCCCTTTTCTCGGGAGTGAATGTCGTGAACATTGTCATGGGGAGCGATGAGGCTGGTTTTCGCCTCAAGGAGCAGGTCAGGGAATACTTGAAGGCCGCCGGTCATGCGGTCACCGACGTTGGCGCATTCTCGGAAAGTCCCGTGCTCTATCCCGAGATAGCGGAGAAGGCCTGCGAGAAGATCACGAGTGGTTCCTGCGAGCGCGGGGTGCTCATCTGTGGGACGGGCATCGGGATGGCAATCACCGCAAACAAGATACCCGGGATCAGGGCTGCCGTCGGCCACGACGTCTATTCGGCCGAGAGGAGCGTTCTGAGCAACGACTGCCAGGTCGTGACATTCGGAGCCAGGATAGTCTCGTACCAATACGTGACGAGACTCCTGGATACGTGGCTGTCATGCGCATTCGTTGATGGGCCAAGCACCCCCAAGGTCGAGAGAATTACCCAAATCGAGAGCAAGTATGTGAGGCGATAGGCATGCAGAGAATCATCAACGACCCAGACATGGTCGTAGAGGAGATGCTCCTTGGGTTTGCCCAGAGCAGGAGCGACCTCCTCCATGTTGATCCAGACAACCCGCGCGTGGTTCTCTCGAACTCCTTCTCCGAGAAGAAGAAGGTGGGCGTGGTTACCGGCGGTGGCAGTGGCCATTTTCCCGCGTTTATCGGCTATTGTGGCAGGAACATGGTCGATGCGGTTGCGGTGGGTGAGATCTTCTCGTCCCCCACGGCAAAGTCGTTCTATGACTGCATCAAAGATGTCGACCAGGGCCTGGGGGTCGCCGTTCTCTATGGTAACTACGCCGGGGACAACATGAACGTCAAGATGGCCCGCAAGAAGGCCGAGAAAGAGGGCATTCGCGTCGAGACCGTCGTCGCAAACGATGACGTAGCAAGTGCTCCTCGCGACGACCGCCCCCATCGCCGTGGTGTCGCCGGAGAGATTTTTATGTGGAAGGCGGGCGGGGCCAGGGCTGCGATGGGCGCCACGCTCGACGAGGTCATCTCCTGCGCTCAGAAGGCGATTGACAACACCCGTAGCGTGGGCATCGGCCTTGGGCCGTGCACGATTCCCGCAAACGGCAAGCCCAACTTCTCGATCGCGGACGGAACCATGGAGGTCGGCATCGGCCACCATGGCGAGCCCGGGATTCGAGTGGAGTCGCTCAAGGCTGCAAACGAGATGGCCGACGAGATGACGGAGGCCGTACTTCAGGACCTCCCCTTCGAGAGAGGAGACGAGGTCGCCGTACTCGTCTCCGGGCTTGGCGCTACGCCGGTCATGGAGCAGTACATCCTCTACAACCGCGTCGGCAGCACCTTGGCGCAAAGGGGAATCACCGTCTATAGGTCCTACGTGGGAAACTACTTCACGTCGCTTGAGATGAACGGAATAACCTTGACGGTGTTGCGGCTTGATTCCGAGCTCAAGCAGTGCCTTGACTATCCCGTTGACACTCCGGGCCTCGTACAGTGGGAGAGATAGCAATGCAGACGATACGAAATGCAAGGAATGCCAGAATCACCCGCTCGATCATCGAGGCCATCCACGAGAATGCTGCCTATCTCAGCGAAATTGACGGGGCGACAGGCGACGGCGACCACGGGGTCAACATGAACAAGGGGTTTCTCCTCGCCGGGACACGCATCGATGAGGACATGGGCTTCTCCGAGTCGCTCCTCGTGCTGGGGGACACGCTCGTCATGGACATCGGTGGCAGCATGGGCCCCATCTACGGCACTCTTTTCTCCGCGCTTGGCGAGGATCTGGAGCCAGCGGACGAGATTGACGCCCCCTTGTTTGCAAGGGCCCTTGATGATGCAACCCAGGCGCTGATGGACCTCGCGGGGGCACGTCTCGGAGACAAGACTCTCGTCGACACGATTCATCCGGCGGCAACCTCGTTCAGGACCGCCGTTGACGAGAGAAAGACATTCAAAGAGTGCCTTTCCGCCATGTCGTGCGGGGCGGAGCGTGGAAAAGAGGGCACGAAGCAGATGCAGGCAAGGATAGGTCGTGCCGCACGTCTGGGCGAAAGAAGCATCGGTTTCCTCGATGCGGGTGCAACTTCGTGCTGCATTATCCTCCAGGCGATGAGCAGGGCCATGCAGTCCGAGCTCTAAAGGACTGGGGGTCAACCGTCATCCGAACGCCGCCGCACCCCAACCATGGGTGCGGCGGCGTGTGATACAAACGAGAATGCGTGACCCTACAGGTACTTCTCGGCTATGCAGGGGTTCTCGCACGAGTGGCAGCTCATCATGCAGGGTCTGTCATCAAAGCGTCCTCCCGGCAGGGTGGCCGCGACGAGCGTCCTGTGATCTCCCTTGGCAAGATCCCTCACGACGTCGAGGTCGAGCTTGAGCGCGCATGTCATACGCTCCCCGTAGTCGTGATCGGCCCAATAGCAATGCACCGCATGGCGATACTTGATAGTCTCCGAGCAGGGTGCGATGTTTCGGGCGGTGTTGCCGATGAGAGCCTCCTTCTGCATCTCGTCCATGAGACGGTAGAGGTCGCCGCCCGCGCGGAAGCAGTCGTCGGTGGGGTCGTCGGTGGGGTCATAGGCCCACATGGCCCCGTCAAGCGACAGCGGTGGCTCCATCACGTCTGGCTGAGCCGACCACCAGCCCTGCGAGTTGGGCGAATAGGCGGGAGCGGAGCCGTAGTTTCCATCCACGCGCATCGCGCCGTCACGGTGATAGTCCGCGACCTTGGCGTGCTTGGCCTGGTTCACGGGAATCTGATTGTGGTTGACGCCCAAGCGGTAGCGCTGCGCATCGCCGTAGACGAAAAGCCTTCCCTGGAGGAACTTGTCAGGCGAGAATCCGATGCCTGGGACAACGTGGGCCGGGGTGAAGGCGGCCTGTTCGACCTCGGCGTAGTAGTTCTCGGGCCAGCGGTTGAGCTCGACCTCGCCCACCTCGATGAGCGGATAGTCCGCGTGCCGCCAGACCTTTGTGATATCGAAGGGGTTCTCGTAGTGATGGTTTGCCTGCTCTTCGGTCATGACCTGGATGTACATCTTCCACTTGGGGAAGTTACCTTCGGCAATGGCCTCGTAGAGGTCCCGGCCGGAGCTTTCCCGGTCGCGCGCCACGAGATCGGCTGCCTCTGAGTCAGTTAGGTTCTTGATTCCCTGCTCGGTACGGAAGTGGAACTTCACCCATACGCGTTCGTTGCGCGCGTTATACATCGAGAAGGTGTGCTCGCCGTAGAAGTGCATGTGACGGAAGCCATCGGGGATGCCGCGATCAGACATGACGACCGTGGTCTGATGGAAGCATTCGGGCAGAAGCGTCCAGAAGTCCCAGTTGTTCTGCGCACTCCGCATGCCAGTCATGGGGTCGCGCTTGACGGCGCGGTTGAGGTCGGGAAAGTTGTGGACGTCCCGGATGAAGAAGGTGGGAGTATCGTTTCCCACGAGGTCCCAGTTGCCCTCCTCGGTATAGAACTTCACCGCGACGCCGCGGATGTCGCGCTCGGCGTCTGCGGCACCGCGCTCTCCGGCGACGGTCGAGAAGCGAATGAAGAGGTCGGTTTTCTTACCCACGGCGGAGAACAGGTCCGCCTTTGAGTAGCGCGTGATGTCGTTCGTGATGGTGAGCGTGCCATAGGCACCCCAGCCCTTTGCGTGCATTCTGCGTTCGGGGATGACCTCGCGATCAAAGTGTGCGAGCTTCTCCAGGAGCCAGACGTCCTGCATCATGACCGGACCGCGAGGACCTGCCGTGATGCTGTGCTCGTTGTCGGCAACGGGAGCACCCACCGCATTGGTCAGCTTCTTGTACTCTTCCATTAAGACCTCCTTCTTTCCGTGCTGTTGCTAGTGTTCGTGGTGGACGGCCTCGGCCGTTCCTCCAAGACCTCCCGCGTGTTGCCTTGCCTGACACTCAGTGCAGACATAGTGCAGGGTGAGCTCGTACCCCGTGAGGTTGACGTGCGCCGCACGTTCAAGGCGGTCCTTAATGTCCTCGAGCGAAAGATCAGATACCTTCCCGCAGACGTCGCAGACAAGGTGTTCGTGAGGTGAGAGTGTCCCATCGAAGAGGTCGGGGCCGCCATGTATTTTCACGCGCCGAATGAGGCCGTTTGTGGTGAGATAGTTAAGGTTGTTGTATACAGTAGCTTTTACGATCGAGGGCATCGTACGACATGCGCGCAGGTAGACACCCTCAGCAGAGAGATGCATCCCTGAATCTTTCACGATTTTGAGGACAAGCTCACGCTGTTTGGTCAAAAGTCCTCCCTCGGCTACTTAATTTAGAATAATTCTAATTTAGTATTCCCAATATCAGGTAGGGTGGAGCCGTTCTTCAAGGCTATCGGCGAACGAGCCAAAACGATACATGGACGGGAAGGGGAGTTTGGCTTGCTTGCCGGACGCGCGTTGCGGTGGTGGTGGCACGGGAACAATATGCGATGACGTCTTTGTCTATAGGAGAGGAGAACGCACATGAGGTTCCAGGGTAAGAGCGTGGTTGTAACCGGAGCGAGCTCGGGCATGGGCCGCCAGATTGCCTATGACTTCGCCAAGGAGGGTGCGACCGTCGTGGCCGTGGCGCGTCGAAAGGAGCGTTTGGAGGAGCTGTCCTCTCAGGCTGAGAAGGACGGCCTGTCTGGCAAGATTCTGCCCTATGCGGGTGACATTTCCGCACAGGAGACAAACGAGGGCATGATTGACTTTGCGGTCGAGCGGTGCGGCAAGCTTGACGTTCTCGTCAATAACGCCGGCATCATGGATGGCTTCGAACCCGTGGCGAGCATATCCAACGAGCGCTGGGACAGGATCTTCGCCGTCAACGTCAAAGGGCCGATGTACGCCATGAGAAAGGCCGTGCAGGTCATGCTCGCGCAGGAGTCTCGCGGCAACATCGTCAACGTCGCCTCAATCGGGGGCACGAATGGGTGCCGCGCGGGTGCCGCCTATACGGCCTCAAAGCATGCGCTTGTCGGCCTGACCGAGAACACCGGCTATATGTATGCCCCCGAGGGCATCCGCTGCAACGCCATCTGCCCGGGCGGTGTGGACACCGAGATCAGCTCGTCCATGACCGACATCGACCAGGTCGGCATGGGTCGCATCATGGCCGGCCTCGACAGGGGCATTCGCACGGGCACGCCCGAGGAGATTGCGGTGGCGGTGCTGTTTGCCGCGAGCGACGCGGCGGGCTTCCTCACCGGAGCCGTGATCAAGGTCGACGGTGGCGTCTCCTGCAACTAAGAGCACGGGCGCGTCTATCGGACAATGCCTTACGCCCCCGTCCGCCTTGTCGTGGACGGGGGCGTGATCTGTGCGGCCCGTTTCAGAGAGGTGAGCGCCAAGGGTCTGATGCGCCTTCGAGCCATGTCGAGTCCTGTGCCGAGGAGCGCCATGACCCTCAGGCACTCTACCTGCGGTACCTTGGCCCAATAAATCGTTTGAATTCGGTACCCGCAAAAAAATACGACTTTGGTACGGGCCCAAAACGCGTCTACCAGCGGGTACCATACCCCAACAAATAGTTGGCCTTCGGTACACCCAGTTGAGGCCGTACCAAAGCGCCCTCGTACCACAGCGCAACGAGCTATCGGACTTTGGTACACATGCAAGGCACGTCTTCGCCAGCCTTTTCACACAAGACGGTTGGCTCGCTCCGCCATGACCACCATCAATACAAGAAGAACGGCGAGGTAGAAGGGATAGAGGCTTATCGAGACGTGCTCGGCGACAAGGCCGAAAACCGGTGCCATGACCGATCCCACATATGCGAAGGCCATCTGCATGCCCGTGAGAGAGAGCGCGTTCTGCTCGCCAAAGCGCCCTGGCGTGGCATGGATGATCGAGGGGTAGATGGGCGCGCAGCCGCAGCCGATCATCACGAGGCCTACGAGCAGAGTGGCATTGCCTGAGGGGAGAAGTACGAGCACGATGCCCACGCCCACGAGCATCTGGCCGAGTCGAATCATGGCCTTGTCGTCAAGGCGCAGCGTGAGAAAGCCGCCTGCAGCTCGACCTACGGTGATGCCCAGGTAGAAGAGCGAGGCCCAGCCCGCGGCCTCATCGGCGGAGATTCCGCGCGCAAGCGAGCAGTAGCTTGCGGCCCACATGCCGCAGCTGGACTCGAGCGCGCAGTAACAGAAGAAGCAGACGAACACCTCTTTCACGCCAGGAAGGGCCAGAAGCGAGCGCCGCGAGATCGCTGGGGTGCGCCCCTCGGTCTCGTGCGAAGGCGCCTCGGCCCTTGCCCAGAGCCTATGGCTTGGCGCGATGAGTCCGACGATTACAAACTGTATGAGGCCGATGGCAAGAAAACCCGTGTGCCACGTGCCCTGCACGAGACAGGCGGCCATGATAATCGGGCCCGCGCTGGCGCCCACGCCCCACATGCAGTGAAGCCAGCTCATGTGCCGCGCGGCGTAGTTGATGGAGACGTACGTGTTGAGTGCTGCGTCGATGGCACCCGCGCCGAGTCCATATGGGATTGCCCAAAGGCAGATCTGCCAGAAAGAACCAGCGGTGGAGAAGCCCACGAGCGCCAGCGCGGTGAGCGTCACGCTACCTATGATCGTGCGAAAGACCCCGAGCCGCCTTACCAGATGCACCGCAAGCAGGCTCGAGACGATGGTCCCCGCGCCGATGACGATGGTGACAATTCCCTGCCAGGACACGCCGGCACCAAGCTCAACGTACATCGACGGCCATGCGGCGCCGACGGCGGAGTCAGGCAGGCCCAAGCTCACGAAGGTTATATATATGACGGGGAGAAGCAGGCTCAAGACTGGCTCCATATCGCTGGCGTCGCCGTCTGACGACCAGACCATGATTGCAGAAGTGCTCGACCTCTTGGACAAAAACAGATTTGCACGCAGATTCCGCGAGAAGTGCGGGCGTATGCCGCCGTGGCGCCGCCGTGACACCCGTGGACGGTGTACCATCGTCTGGATACGGTGGCGGAGGGGAGGCGCGCTCATGGCACAAGACGAAGGTCAGCGAAAGCAGGGGGTGTCCCCCGAGCTCGACGAGCTCTCCTCCACGCTCATGGGCGACGCCTTTGACATGCTCGCAGAAGGCAAGGACATCAACGTCCTGCTCGTCGTGGAGGACGCCGCGGGTGTCGTCGCCCCGTACGTGTTCTCTGACGATGGCCCCGAGGAGTGTCTTGAGGGCGCTCGCGCAAAGGTCCGCTCGCTTGACCACGAGGACGGCGATCCAGAGACGAGGCTCGGTGCGCCCGTGCGCTACGCACTTACGTATGAGGGCGCCGTCGAGGGTGAGGGGGGCGCCTATCGCGACGCGCTTATCCTCGAGTTTGGTGAACGCGGCTACACGAGCTACTCCGCCTACTCGTTCGTAGAGGGCAAGGGGCGACGTGACAAGTTCCGATGGAGCGACCCCGCTCCGGCCGGCGAGATGAAGTCGCTGCTGTAGATGCTGCGATGACAAGCATGCGCACGTTTGCGCAGGCCGTACGTGCAGTAAAGTACCGAAGGAAAAACCAAGGCACAGATGAGCGGACGTGACGTGCGTCCGACATGCGCAATTCGAACGAGAGGGACACATGCGTCAGGAGAACATAAGAAACATCGCCATCATCGCCCATGTCGACCACGGCAAGACCACCCTCGTAGACCAGATGCTCAAGGCCACAGACGCCTTCCGCGAGAACCAGCAGGTCCAGGAGCGCGTGCTCGACTCCAACGACCAGGAGCGCGAGCGCGGCATCACCATTCTGGCCAAGAACATCTCAATCGAATACCGAGGCATCAAGATCAACGTCATCGACACCCCTGGCCACGCTGACTTCGGCGGCGAGGTCGAGCGCGTGCTCAGAATGGCCGACGGCGCAGTTCTTCTCGTTGACGCCGCCGAGGGTCCCATGCCCCAGACGCGCTTCGTTCTGCACCACGCCATCGACGGCGGCCTGCAGATCATGATCTGCGTGAACAAGATCGATCGCGAGGGCGCCCGTCCGGAGGAGGTGGTCAACGAGTCGCTTGACCTGATGATGGATCTCGGCGCCTCCGACGACCAGCTTGAGTTTGCCATGGAGCACGTGGTGTTTGCCTCGGCGGTCAACGGCTTCTCGCGCCTCTCGCCCGATGACGACAACGACGACATGTTCCCGCTTCTCGACATGATCGTCGACGGCCTGCCCGCACCCGAGGTCGACCCGTCCGGCCCGCTCGCCATGCAGTGCGTGACCGTGGACCACTCAAGCTACGTGGGCCGCATCGGCATCGGCCGTGTGTACTCGGGCACCATCCATCAGGGCGACAAGATCCTCGTGGTCAAGAACGACGGCTCCCGTGCCATGAGCCAGGTCAAGCAGCTCTTCACGTTTGACTACCTGGGCCGCAAGGAGTGCACGGAGGTCGAGTCCGGAGACATCGGCGCCGTGGTGGGCGTGGACTCGACCGACATCGGCGACGTCTACACCGACCCAGAAAATCCCGTCGAGCTCGAGCCCATCGAGATTGATCCCCCTACGCTTTCCGTCGTCTTCGAGGCTTCCACCTCGCCGCTCGTTGGACAAGATGGTGACGTCGTGGGAGGCAGGCAGCTCAAGGAGCGCCTGATGCAGGAGCGCGAGAACAACGTGACCATGCGCATCGAGGAGCTTCCCGACAAGACGGGAATCGAGGTCGCCGGACGCGGCATCCTACACCTGTCGGTTCTCATGGAGGACATGCGTCGCGAGGGCTTCGAGTTTCAGGTGGGCCGCCCGAGGGTTCTCTTCAAGAAGGGTCCCGACGGCCATCGCCTCGAGCCGATCGAACAGGCCGTGGTAGAGTGCTCGAGCGAGTACTCCGGCAAGGTCATCGAGGTCTTTGGCAACGCTGGTGGCACCATGAGCAGCATGGACACGGGTGTCACCCAGACCCATCTCGAGTTCAAGATTCCCACGCGCGGCATCATGGGCCTTAAGAACCGAATCCTCAACGTCACGCACGGTGAGGCCGTCTTCTACCACACCTTCCTCGAGTACGGTCCATTTGCGGGTGACATCGGCAATCGCCAGAACGGTGCGATGATCTCGATGAGCACCGATAAGGCCGTCGCATATGCGCTGGGCGCGCTCCAGGATCGCGGTTCGCTCTTCGTGGGACCAGGTATCAAGTGCTACGAGGGCATGCTCGTGGGCGAGCGATCAAAGCCCGGCGACATGGTCGTTAATATCGCGCGCACGAAGAGCCTCGGTAACCAGCGTTCCTCTACCGCCGACGTCTCCGTGCAACTCACGCCCCCCCGTACCTTCACGCTCGAGGAGGCCCTCGAGTACATCATGGACGACGAGTTCGTTGAGGTCACGCCCAAGAACATCCGCATGCGCAAGCGCATCCTGTCCGAGACCGACCGCCGCAAGTGGGCCGTCCGCAACGGCATGGTCAACAAGTAGGGGTCACTATCTGAGCAGGGCCCGTTCCTAGCGGGGACTCTCATCTCCGGCGCTTCCCTCGGGGGAGCGTCGGACTTTTCTTGCCCGCTGCGCCGCCTTCCTGACCGAGCCCACAATAGAGGGGGTGAGGTCCACGTCGGCGGGCGAGAGGATGTTGTGCTTGAGAGACATGCGCCGCGTCCAGACCGTGAGCGCAACGCAGATGACGGCTGCCCAGGGCTTGCCGAGGTGTGCATAGACCACGAGGACGTAGTATGCGCCTGCGCCGGCGACGGCGCAGATGGCGTAGAGGTTGTCCCTTCTGAAGATGTGAGGGACCTCGCCCAAGAAGACGTCTCGCAGCATGCCGCCACCGATGCCGGTGATGGTTCCCATGAGAATCGCGGCCATGGGGATGAGGTCGAAGATGATGGCCTTGTCTGTTCCCAGCACGGAGAAGAGCCCCACGCCTAGGATGTCAAACCACGCGATGACGCTCTGCCACCGCTCGAATGGCATCGGAAAGAGAAAGCCCACAATGCCCGTGGCTACGCTCGCGGGGATGGCGTAGGGGGACTGCAGCATGTAGACCCCGCCCTGCTGCATGATGATGTCGCGGATGAGTCCGCCGCCGAGACCGCAGATGAGTGCGAGTCCCACAAACCCCACGAGGTCGAGCTTGCGCCAGTAGCTGACGAGAACCCCTGCGATCGAGCCCACGACCACGGTGGCAAGCTCAATCCATACGGGCAGCGAAACGGCGGTGGCCTCGGGACCTGCGGCTGTGAAGAAGATGTCCATGCGGCTTCCTCGGTATGATAACGATGTGATTGAGCTGGGCGCTCGTGGCGGCCGCCCAATCGTAACACGGGCACAGTGGCGGGCTCGCCACCGTCGCTCCGCGGTAGCATGCAATTTTTCTGTCTCCGTGCGGAGGCGTTCGAACTCATGTATACTTTCTTTCGCATTTACAGGGAGAGTTGTCCGAGTGGCCGAAGGAGCACGATTGGAAATCGTGTATACGTCTAAAGCGTATCCTGGGTTCAAATCCCAGACTCTCCGCCAGTAGATTCTGCGGCGCCCGCGAGGGCGCCGCTTTCGCACCCCACGGAGGGGTGGCAGAGTGGTTGAATGCGGCGGTCTCGAAAACCGTTTAGCCCCTCGGGGCTACGAGGGTTCGAATCCCTCCTCCTCCGCCATTTGAGACTTTGGGTCGGTTCGCGATAGCGGGCCGGCCTTCTTTATGCGCTGTTGCGTGGGGACGTCACCTACGGCAGCGGTTTCATGGGCACCTGCAGAAAAACAGGCCGAATGGTCGACTGCTCTAGCAAGCATGGCCAATACCGCCTGCCTAGGGTTATAAAATCGCAGGAATCGTTATGTCTCATGAGCGAATGCGAGTATGCACCCGTCCATTCGACTCGTTTTTCTGCAGATCTCTCCGCCGTCGTCCGCAGCGAGGAAAAATGACAGGACGCGTGAACGGTGCGCGCTATGGGTATCATGGGGTCAGTCGCACGCTTCCCAACAGAGAGAGGATGCGGGGATGAGTAGTCTTCGCAGGCGGAAAGAGATAAGCGAAGCCGTCGCTGCGGCCGACGAGGCGCTTGCCTGTCTGCATCGCGCTGATGATGACCTGGGAAGTGCTAACAGCTGGGGGTTGTTTGACATCCTCGGCGGAGCACTCATCGCCACCGCAGTTAAGCACAGCAAGATCAACGATGCGAACGATGACCTGGAGCAGGCGCGTCGTGCACTCCAGACGTTCGCAAGAGAGCTGGGTGACGTCGAGGGGTTTATCGCCACGCGCGTGGAGGTCGATGACTTCCTCCATTTTGCGGATTACTTCTTTGACGGACTTGTTGCTGACTGGCTGGTACAGTCCAAGATCGGAGAGGCGCGCGGCCAGGTCAGGCGCGCCACTCGTCAAGTCGAAGAAATTCGCGCCGCGCTTCTTGGCGCATAGCCAAAGGGCGACATAGTATGCTTTGCGTTTGGGGTTTCGCTCAAAGGAGGACGACATGGCAGGTGACGTCAACGTCGAGGGTTTTCAGAGGGATAGGTACTTCTCGAGGTCGTGGGCACTACTTACGAGGGACAAGGGTTGGATCAAGCCCGTCCTCGTGCTGGCGGTGGCCATTCTCGTACCCATTGCCGGCCCGCTTGCCCTGCTTGGCTATGCGCTCGAGTGGGCTCGCCTGACCGCATGGGGAGTGAGCTCGGCTCCCAAGCAGCATGGCGTCCGCGTGGGCGAGTGCATCGGTAGCGGCTGGCGGGGCTTTGTCGTGGCGTTCGTATGGGTGTTCTTCACTTCGCTTATCGCATATCTTCTACGTAGGATTCCGATGGCAGGGTGGACGCTATATTTTGTATGGTGCATCTTCTCGATATTTCTTAACATGATGGTGCCCGTTGCCATGCTGAGGGCAACTATCTACCAGAAGATCGCTGCCGGCCTCAACGTTCGTGTCGTTTGGCAGATGGCAACGCATGACGTTGCCGGACTCTTCAGGATTCTCGGCATGAATGTGGTCATGTGCCTCATTTTCGGCATTGCGACATTTCTCGTCGCGATCGCGGGGTTCGCGACCTCGCTCGGTTCGCTCGTATACTCGGTGCAGGCGCTCGAGACCAATGCGTCACTCATGTCCACGCGGCTGTACTATGCACAAATCGCCCAGATCGTCATGCAGTTTCTCTACGCGCTGGGTCCCGCCCTCGTGGTCGCGATTGTCATCGACAGCATTGGCGCTGTCGTGATGTCTCTCTTGGGACAGACTGCGTATGCCTTGTGGATTCGCCAGTTTGACATACCTTCTTGGAGGGATGAGAAGGATCCGCTGCCTCCGTTCGTCATGGACCCTCGCGATCGGCCTGTAGCACCCCAGCCCCAGTACTCGCAGCAGTCCGGACCCTATCAGGGTGGAGGCGGCGCATAGCGACATATCCAAAAGTGGGTGCAATGTGGATTGTGTGATGCCCACGACGTCTCCTCGGTTGCCGTCGAGAGCGGAAAGCCGCGCCGTACTGGTAACCCTACCAACCCGCGTCAGATAACCAGAAGCTACCCGTCAGCTTGGTGTCAGACGTGTGTCCTACGCTTCTCCCAAGACCGCGTGGGGGAAGGGTGAAGGTGTCGTCGCCGTTTCTAGTTCGGGACTTCATATGCTATGATACTCGACCGAACCTTTCCTGCTCCGGGTGCACCCTTCACGTCCCGGAGCCACTAGCCCAGAGGAGGTGAACCACATGAAGGCTTATGAATTGCTGTACTTTGTCGATCCCGCGTCTGACGAGGCCACTCGAGCCGCCGTCATGAAGCGCATCGAGGTCGCTATCGAGGGCGGCACGGTCGACAACGTCGAGAATTGGGGCAGGCGCAAGCTGGCCTACGATATCGACAAGATCAATGAGGGTGACTACACCCTTATCAACTTCCATGCAGATCCCACGCAGATCGCGGAGCTCGATCGAGTCCTGCGCATCAATGACGCTGTCAAGCGTCACATGGTCGTGTGCCGTGAGGTCAAGGATTAGACATGGAAGGACAGGTCAGGTGCCTGCCAATGAGAGGTAGTGAGCCAGATGAGCATCAACAGAGTGAACATTTCGGGCAACCTCACGAGGGATCCCGAGCTCCGTTCCACTGCTAGCGGCACCCAGATTCTTTCGTTCGGGGTCGCCGTCAACGATCGTCGTCGCAACCAGCAGTCGGGCGAGTGGGAGGACGTTCCCAACTTCGTCGACTGCGTCGTCTTCGGCGCGCGTGCAGAACCGCTCAGTCGCTTCCTCTCCAAGGGAGCGAAGGTCGCCATCGAGGGCAAGCTCCGCTACAGCACCTGGGAGTCGAAGGACGGGGGCAAGCGCTCCAAGCTCGAGGTCGTCGTCGACGAGGTCGAGTTCCTCTCCTCGAGGAACCAGCAGGGCGGCGGCCAGCAGTACGGCCAGCCCCAGGCGGGCGGCCAGTCCGCTCCGTCGTACTCCGCTCCGGCGCCGGCCCCGCAGTACTCCCAGAGTCCCGTCCAGAACCCGCCGTCGGCTGACGTCTACGACGAGGACATCCCGTTCTAGGAATCGTAAGGGGTGGCATGCGTGCCACCAACAGAAAGGCAACATGACATGGCTCAGCAGAAACAAGATTTTCAGCGCCAGCCGCGTCGCAAGTACTGCCAGTTCTGCAAGGAGAATACCGAGTACATCGACTACAAAGATGTCCAGCTTCTCCGCAAGTATATGACCGATCGCGGCAAGATCAAGCCGCGCCGCGTCACTGGCGCCTGCACGCAGCATCAGCACGACATAGCGAACGCGATCAAGCGCGCCCGCGAGATGGCTCTCCTGCCCTACACCGTCCCCGTGGTCTCCAGCCGCGGCGGCCGTAGCCGTGGGTAAGAGCTGCAGTAACGAGAGAGCTCGCAATGCTAGGTAACGGACACAGCGACAACGGCACCCCGCCCAGCCCCGGCGGCATGGGCGGTACGGCTCCGCGCGATGATGCGAGAGATGCGGGCGGCGGAATCGTCCCCGTGGGTCCCGACATGTCGAGCGGGAATGACGTCGCGGCATGGAAGGGGTACCTAAGCTGCGCCCTTGGCGGCGTTGCGGCGGGTCTGCTTCCCATTGTCGCGTGCGCGGCGGTCTCCTACGGAACCTTCCTCGCCGTGCGCGGCAGAGGAGCCAAGGAGCTTGTGCTCAGCGCGGTCTTCTCGATCGTGCCGGCACTGGCCGTCTCGTTCGTCTTTGGGTACACCACGCCGCTCGAGGCCCTCGTGGCCTGCATCGCGAGCGTTGCGGTCGCACGGCTCGTTACCAAGCAGTCCATGAGCACGGGTGTCGGTATCATTACGGTTGCGGTTCTGTCGCTTGCCCTTATCGGCTGCGATGCCGTCGTGGCCTGGATGAGCAACACGACCATTCCTGAAATCGCCGAGGCAATCGTGGCGAGCTACCAGGCGTCGCTTGCCGACCTCCCTGTGGACACCATGGCCCAGGTGAACACCGTGCTTTCGGCGTTCAAGAACCTCTGGCCCATAAGCTATGTGGTCATGGGCCTCGGAGAATTCTGCGTCGCGTGGATTGGTGTCCAGACGGCCGCGAGAGGGCTTCGCCTGCCTCAGGACCTTCTGCCGCACCTTGCCGGCTTCGACGCTCCGCTCTGGACCGTCGTGCTGCTCGTCGCGAGCCTTCTGGGGCTTTCGCTGGGAAGCGTGATCTCATCTACCACGGGGCTCGTGTCGCAGGTGTCGCTGAATGCAGTGATGGTCTCAAGGCTTATCTTTGCAGCTCAGGGTCTGGCAGTGCTCTCGTGGCTCTTCCGTCAGAAGAGGATGGGCCCCTTTGCGGTGGCTTTTCTCACGCTGCTTGCGATTTTTCTCGAATTGCAGTTCTACATCATGACCATCGTCGGGCTCGTGGACGTGTGGCGCAACTTCAGGCACCTTCCGAGGGGCAAGAAGGTCACCGTCCAAGACGCATCGAATCAGAAGTAAGTAATAGTCGGCTCATGCCGACTGACCGAAGGAGTTTCCCATGAAAGTCATCCTCTTGGGTGAGCTTCGGGGTAAGGGCGGAGAGGGCGACATCGTTGACGTCGCCCAGGGTTTTGCGGAGAACTTCCTGTTCCCCAACAAGATTGCTACCCCCGCCACCCCAAGCAACATCAAGCAGCTCGAGGAGCGTCGTCACAGCATCGAGATGCGCGAAGCTCAGCGCATTGCCGATGCCGAGGCCACCAAGGCGGCGCTCGACGGCAAGAACGTGACCGTCGACGCAAAGATCGGCGACGAGGGCCAGCTCTTTGGCTCCGTCACCTCCACCCAGATCGTCGAGGCCATCAAGTCTGAGCTTGGCGTCGAGATCGACAAGAAGCGTATCGGCCGTGGGGCGACCATCAAGACCATCGGTTCCCACCCCGTGTCCATCGAGCTCTATCGCGACGTCACCGCTGCGATCAACGTCCTCGTCGGCGTCACCGCCGAGCCCGAGACCGTTGCGACCGCCGAGGCGACCGAGGTCGCCGAGTAGCTTCCTGGACTTTTCAACCAGCGGGTCTGCTGAGCTGGGGATTTCAACAACTCCCGCAGGTCAGCGGCCCGAAGGCCAGAGAGCCAAAAGAACCGTCGGTTCCTATGTGAACAAAACCCTGCGGGTGCAACAGCCCGCGGGGTTTTTGGTTATATTGCATCAAAACAACTCTCTTACCAGCTAATATAATAATCACAACGGATGGTGATTTGAATACTCTCATCGAGCGTGCGAGTGGTAATGAATAAAGCGCCATTACGATAAATCGCCGTGCTTCTCAACAAGGACATACCACTCGGAATTTTGTCGAAAACGTTGAAAACTTGCATTTGCCCCTGCTCAGGCGAAATACCTATCAACAATCGGTGTCGAAGGGACTTTTCGGCCAAAAAAAGACCTGCGCGGGAGCCTCTGATTGAGGTAGTATGCCCCCACAAATCACTGACGAGAGAGCCGGGAGGGATAATGTCCGAGGATGCCTATGACATCAATCCAACGCGGATGACCGAAACGGTCAGCAAGGCGATGCCGCAGGATCCAGAGGCGGAGTCCTCCGTCCTCTCCGCGATGATGATCTCGCAGGAGGCCCTTCAGGAATGCCTCATCGACCTCGGTTCCCAGGATTTCTATCTGCCGAGCAACGCCAAGATCTACGTTGCTATGCGCGAGATGTTCGACAAGAACCTTCCCATCGACACGATATCGCTTGCCGATTATCTCAAGAGCGCCGGTGAGCTTGACCGCGTGGGCGGGCGGACGTACCTTCTTGACCTTGGTAACAACTCGCTCGCACTAGCTGGCTGGCGCCGGCATGTGGAGATGCTCCACCGCGACACCACGCTGCGTAAGATGATCCAGGCCTCCGCGCAGATCACCGCCCTTGCCTACGATGCCCCCGAGGACACCAAAGAGGTCGTCGACAAGGCCGAGAAGCTCCTTCTCGATGTGACCAATCGAGACGTGCAGAAGTCCGAGCAGTCCATCGAGGAGATCATGGGCCAGCTCTACCTCGAACTGGGGGAGATGAGCGCTCGCGGAGACGTGACGCTCGGCGTGAGCACGGGCTTCCCCAGAATCGACGAGCACCTTCTCGGCCTGCGCCCCGGTCAGATGGTGGTCATCGGCGCCCGCCCCGGCGTCGGCAAGACGTCGTTCGCACTCAACCTTGCCGTCAACGCCGCAGCTGCAGGCGCTTCGGTCGCGTTCTTTTCGCTCGAGATGAGCAAAGTCGAAATCGCGCAGAGGCTGCTCGCCGCCCAGGCGCACATCGGACTGAAGGAGATTCGCTCCGCGCGCATACGCAAGGACCAGTGGGGGGACATCCTCGAGGCAACAAACCAACTCTCGAGTCTTGACATCATGATCGATGACACCCCCGGTACCACGGTGACCGAGATCAGAGCAAAGGCCCGCCGCATGCTCCATGACAAGGGCATGGGCTGCGTCATCGTGGACTACCTCCAGCTCCTCTCGCCGCCCGAGGGACAACGTCGTTCCGACAGCCGCGCAACGGAGGTCTCCGAGATGTCACGAGGCATCAAGATCATGTCCAAGGACCTTGGTGTGCCCGTCATCGCCTTGTCGCAGCTCAATCGCCAGGTCGCCGACAGGAAGGGCCAGAAGCCCCAGCTCTCGGACCTGCGCGAGTCGGGCTCCATCGAACAGGACGCCGACATCGTCATCCTCCTCGACCGCTCGATGACCGAGGACGAAGCCGCTCGTGATGATCGACCCGATCCCAACGTGACCAACTTCATCATCGCCAAGAACCGCTCCGGCGCACTTGGCGAGGTACCCCTCACCTTCCTCGCGGGTTCTACGAAGTTCGTCGAGGTCGACAGTCGCTATGATGACTAGGTGCGTGACCGTGCGCTGGGGAGACGTATCCCATGTGGGGGTCTCGTAAGCCGCCGACGCCATACGGCTCGTGCCGTATACTTTGGTTGTTCGGCCGTTGGCCGAAGTGCACATATCTGCTCACACATTTCGAGAGGGATGTCTATGTCGGCAACAGTGCTTGTGGGAACTCAGTGGGGCGACGAGGGCAAGGGCAAGGTCACCGACCTCATCTCGGGTGACTTCGACGTTGTCTGTCGCTATGCCGGTGGTGCCAACGCAGGTCACACCGTCATCGCCAACGGCCATAAGCTGGCGCTCCATCAGGTTCCGTCCGGCGTCATGTACAAGGGCACCTATCCCGTGATCGGTAACGGCTGCATCGTCGACCCCGAGGTCCTTCTCTCCGAGATTGACATCCTCGAACAGCAGGGCATCTCCTGCGCCGAGCTCAAGATCTCCGGAAACGCGCACATCGTCATGCCCTACCACAAGGACCTTGACGGTGCCCACGAGAAGAAGCTCGGCAAGAACCTCATCGGCACCACCAAGCGCGGTGTGGGTCCCACCTACATGGACAAGATGAATCGCACCGGCCTGCGCATCCAGGACATGCTCGACGAGAAGATATTCCGCGAGAAGCTCGATGCCGCCCTCGCCTACACCAACCCGATCCTCGAGAAGGTCTACGAGATGCCCGCCTATACGGTGGACCAGATCTGCGAGACCTACCTCCCCATGGCAGAGCGCATCCGTCCGTACATCGTGGAGAGCTCGCTCTTTCTCAACGAGCAGCTCGAGGCGGGCAAGAACATCCTCTTTGAGGGTGCCCAGGCCACGATGCTTGACATCGATCACGGTACCTATCCGTTCGTGACCTCCTCCAGCTGCACCGCGGGTGGCGCGGTCACTGGCTCGGGCGTGGGTCCCACCCAGATAAAGCGCGTCCTCGGCGTCGCCAAGGCCTATCTCACCCGCGTCGGCTCCGGTCCGTTCCCCACGGAGCTCTTCGACGAGACGGGCTCCCTTCTGGGCGAGGTGGGCCACGAGTACGGTGTGACCACGGGCCGTAAGCGTCGCTGCGGCTGGTACGACTCGGTTGTCGTCAACTACGCCGCGCGCGTAAATGGCCTCACCGATCTGGCGATTACCAAGCTCGACGTTCTCGGCTGCCTCGACGAGATCAAGGTCTGCGTCGCCTACGAGTGCGACGGCGTGACCTACAAGACCGTCCCGGAGCACCAGAGCGTCTTCTATCACGCCAAGCCCGTCTACGAGACCCTTCCCGGCTGGAAGTGCGACATCTCCGACGTCCGCGACTTTTATAAGCTGCCGCGCGAGGCCAAGGACTACATCGACTTCCTCGAGCAGCTCGCCGGCGTGCGTGCCTCGATCATCACGGTCGGCCCAGATCGTGAGCAGACCATCGACAGGTTCTGGAAGTAGGGTCCGTGGCTCAGGGGTCAACGGCCGAGAAGGCCTACGCAATCGTCTGTGACAGCGGATGCGACCTATCGCTCGGGGCTCTCGAGCGACTTGGGGTCGTACCCGCGATGTTTCATGTCGAGACGGCCGGTCTGGGCCCCGAGCAGCTCACCGACCTCGACGTCAAGGCCGCCTATGCTGCCCTTTCGGACGGTCATTTCAAGTTCGTGGCGACCGCTCCGAGCGCGGACGAGCTCACCGCCCTGTATCACGACCTTGCGTCACGGGGCTATTGCGACATCATCTCCATCCATGTCACGGCTGCCGTCTCGGGTGTCGTCGATGCGGCACGTACCGCCGCCGAGAGGGTCTCCGAGAACGTACGCGTCGTCGTGGTCGACTCGGAGTCGGGTTCTGCCGCGACGGGCATCGTGGTTGCCGGCACCGCCGAAGCACGCGAGCGTGGGGCCTCGTTCGACGAGGACGTCGACGTGGCCCGCGGCCTTGCGCATGGTGTTCGGCTGCTCTTTGTCCCCACGCCCGCCGCACGTCCCGTGCGTCGCATCCGCCGGGGTCGCGTGAGCATCCTCGGTCATGCCAACAACCTGCGCATTCGCCTCGCAGGGGAGCGTGGCCTCTTTACGCTCGCACATGGTGCGCTGAGCGAGGTGGTGCGCTCCTCGGACGTCATCGACCTCACTGGCAGGATTGCCCACGCCATGAGCGCCATGTCGCGCGACGAGGGGCCGCTCTGTTACGTCGAGGTGGATACGGGGGCCGGTCGCGCCATCGCCCAGCTCGAGAAGAACCTTGACACGAACGAGTTCGAGTCAAGGCGTCTCTGCGTCAGGCGCGCAAACCCCTGCGTCGCGGTCTATGCGGGTGTTGGGGCGGTTGGCATCGCCATTGTCCCCCAGGCGCTTCTCGACGGCTTTGCCATCGGCGCCTGCAAGGGCCTTGCATTGGATGGAATGACCGACTAGGACTCGGTCTCGAGGAGGTTACCCATGAGCGTCTCTGAAAAAGTGGACATCCTGCTACTCGGTTCCGGTGGACGCGAGCATGCGACTCTCGCCAGGCTTGCGGAGTCGCCGCGTGCCGGAAGGCTGTGGGTCTCGCCAGGAAACGGCGGAATGCTAAAGATCGCCGAGAAGGCCGATGTCGACCAGGGCTCTCCCGTCGACGTGGCAAGCTTTGCCCGCGAGCACAACATCGGCCTTGTGGTGATCGGCCCCGAGGCCCCGCTCGTCGAGGGTGTTGCCGATGCCGTGCACTCTGCGGGCATCCCGTATTCGGGCCGATTGCCGCCGCAGCGCAGATGGAGGGCTCGAAGAAGTTCGCAAAGCAGGTCATGGCACGCGCCGAGGTGCCTACGGCGGCCTATCGCTCCTTTACCAACGAGCAGGAGTGCACCGATTACGTCGCGCGCGCGACGGGTCCGCTCGTGATCAAGGCGGACGGCCTCGCCGCGGGCAAGGGCGTCATCGTGGCCAAGACCACCGAAGAGGCGCTCGCAGGCGTGCATGCCTGCTTCAACGACTTTGGCGCTGCGGGCAGCACCGTGGTGGTCGAGGAGACGCTTGCCGGCCCCGAATGCTCGATGCTCGCCCTCACCGACGGAAAGACGCTCGTTCCTCTGGCCACGTCGCAGGATCACAAGCGCGCCCTCGACGGCGACAGGGGACCCAACACGGGCGGCATGGGCGTGTACAGCCCCGTGCCCTTCCTCACCCAGGCCGAGTATGACTTCATGGTCAACGTGGAGAGGCGCGTCGTGGCGCAGCTTGCGACCAACGGCATCGAGTACAAGGGATGTCTCTACGGCGGATTCATGCTCACCGAGGAAGGCCCCAAGGTCCTCGAGTTCAACGCCCGCTTCGGTGACCCAGAGACCCAGGTCGTGCTCCCGCGCATGAAGGGCGACCTTCTCGACGTCTTCCTCAAGATCGATGCCGGCGAGCTCGACCAGGCGGAGCTTGCCTGGGAGGATGACTGCGCGGTGTCCGTGGTTCTCACCAGCGCCGGCTATCCGGGCAGCTACGAGAAGGGCAAGGTCATCTCGGGCATCGACAGGGCCGAGAAGCTCGAGGGCGTGACCGTGTATCATGCCGGCACCGCCATCGATGCCGACGGAGACATCGTGACCAACGGTGGCCGCGTGCTTGACGTCACCGCCGTTGCCCCCACGTTCGAGGCCGCGCGCGCCCAGGCATACGCCGCCTGCGATCTCATCGAGTTCGACGGCAAGACCTGCCGTACCGACATCGGCCTCAAGGCCACCAAGACTCGTGCGGACATGTAGGTGTGAGAGGGAAGCGATCATCCGTGGCCAACCATAACCAGATAACCCCAAGAGAGCCCGTTGCCGGTAAGCCCGTGGTCATGCACGACGAGTTTGAGTCGGCCGTCAACGACATGCGCGAGTCGGCCGAGGCCTTTACCTACGATGGAGACCGCAGGTCACAGGGCCATGAGTCCGGGGCCCCCGTCAGGCGCGGGCTCGTGCTTGGCAATGACGACCCCCGCGACGCCTCGCTTGCCGAGGCGCCTCAGTCGGAGGACGTCGTCTGGACCGGGCGCATCTTCAATGTCGACCGACTCCGCGTGATCCTCCCTGACGGACGCAACGCCATTCGCGACGTGGTGCGTCACCCGGGTGCAGTGGCCGTCGTCGCCCTCACCGAGGACGGACGCATCTGCCTGGTGCGTCAGTACCGCACGGCGCTTGATCGCGTGACGGTCGAGATTCCTGCGGGCAAGCTCGACCCGGGGGAAGACCCGCTCGAGTGCGCCCATAGAGAGCTTCTCGAGGAGACGGGAATGGTCGCCGAGCGCATGGCATTCCTCACCACCATCGCCACCTCCGACGGCTTCTGCGACGAGCTCATCCATATATACATGGCGACGGGCATCGCGTTCTCCAAGTCGAGCCCTGATGCCGATGAGTTCATCAACGTAGACCTTGTCGAGCTCACCGACCTCGTGGATGCGGTCCTCGACGGTCGCATAGAGGACGCCAAGACGGTGGTGGGTGCGCTCATCTGCGACGCGGTGTCACACAGACTCGCGCCCTACCTAGAGAACGAGTCCGCCGACGACAAGTAGACGTACGCCCTGGAGGCATCGGCGAACGTGCCGGAAGGTTGTTTTCCTGCACGGATCGGTGGACGAGGCGTGGCAGAGAGGGTGACCACGAGCTGCCATCACCGGAATGCGTATACTTGACCGAGATTGATTTGCCTTGGACGTTTATCGACGGGAAGAGATGCATGGCTAAGGATAAGCGCGAGTTTGCCCGCAGGCAGACCAACGCACTGTCAGGTGACGAGGCCGAGGAGCTGTTCGCAAAGCTCGATGAGACGGGCCACGTCAACGAAGACATTGCACGGCAGCAGCGCATGCGTCGCCAGGAGGGTGACGCCGCCGTTGCCATCGACCCGCTCGCCGGCGAGGACCCGTCTGGTTCCAACGTGGGCAAGGTGATGACCAAGACGGCCATCGGGGTCGTCATCATCTTCCTCGTGGTCGTCGTCCTCGCGCAGGTGTCCTGCGGCCTCGCCCGTCGCGCCAACACGGCCGACCTCTCCTCGAACGTCAACGTTCGTACCGTGGCATCAGCGCTTCAGGGTGGTGTCGAGTGGGGTAACGGCTTCACGCAGTTCCCCGAGGACTTCTCCGTGCAAGAGGCCGATGAGAACACCGGTCGCGTCGAGGTCACCGTCATCGATACGACCTCCTCCGACGTGCTCGAGTGCTTTGCCGGCTCGCAGATTCAAGCGTCGGCGCTTTCTGTCAACGCCCTGCTTAACCCCAGCATCAACACGGTCATCTATCACGTCAACGCGCATATGGACTCAAATGGGAAGTTTGAGAAGTCCCAGCTCTTTGGTTTCCTCAAGCCGACGGGAGACGTCACCGCGGTGATGACGTTCGTCTGGACGAAGACTCAGTCGTCCTCTGGCGTAAGCTTCTCCTGCACCATCACAGGCGTCTCCGACGAGCTTGCGGAGCAGCTGCACGACTCTGTGACAACGTCGTTTACCCCGGTAAAGATCCTGGGGCTTGACAGCTCAACCTCCACGTCAGACTCGTCGAGTAGCTCGGACTCGACTTCGAGCAGTAGCACATCCGCCCAGTAGCAACGCGTGGTGCGACGGCCTCCCCTGGGTAGGTAATAGTGCGCCCCCCTCAAATTGAGGGGGGCGCACTTGTCGTCGTATGGCTTCCCGAACGCAATGGCATATAAATGTCTCTCTTTACCAGTACATATCAGTGATATAGCTCTAGTGGATACGTTATGTATCTTACGCGGTTTCCCTGCGTAGTCAGAAAAGGGTGCAGCGAGAGCCACATATAGTAGTACGAAGAAAAAATAACGTGCTTCACTTGAACCGCAGCCGAACCAGAGCACACGACATTGTCGGGTGCCCTGGTTCTTCTTGAGAATAGCCATGTATTCAGGTCCGTGAATATCTGTGTGGGCTCTCTGACCTGAAGAAGAAGAATTTGGAGCTATAGATGAAACGATGCGAATGGATTAAGAGGACTCTAGTCAGTCTTGCCGTGGTTGTCTCGGCGATTGGCATAGCCATGGGTCCGGGCGTTTGTACGGCGTTCGCTAATGATGCGGCGGCCACGGCCCCCGACTACAGCAAGACGCTAACATCTAACGGTGATGGTACATACACAATGAGCCTCAGCGTGACGGGCAAATCAAGCGCATCTTCTGGCAAAGCTGACGTTATCGTGGTGCTGGACACATCCAGCTCCATGAACGACAACGTGCAGGAGTACGTTGCCTTGCCGTCCTCGTCGACCGACTATCAGAACAGTTCCTATGGGCTGGTAGACGGCGCGTACGTCGCGCTCACCTACAGCACGTACTACAGGAGATACTCCTACCAGGACTCGAGCGGCAAATCGCAGACATACACGGGGACACGCTACTACGAGGATGATGTACGTAAGTACGTTGCCTTGCCGTCCTCGTCGACCGACTATCAGAACAGTTCCTATGGGCTGGTGGACGGCACGTACGTCGCGCTCACCTACAGCACGTACTACAGGAGATACTCCTACCAGGACTCGAGCGGCAAATCGCAGACATACACGGGGACACGCTACTATGTAGCGGGCTACGAGACCCGCATGGATGTCGCACGGGATGCCGTCAACAACTTGGCAAAACAGCTCCTGGCTAGCAACACCGCGTCTGGAGTCAACGCCGAGGTGCGCCTCTCCCTCGTGACCTTTGCCAACACCGCGAACCCCGCGACTACGTGGACCGACAGCCTGAGCACATTCCAGGGCTATGTGAGCGCTGCTCAGATCAAGGGTGGCACCAACTGGGAGGATGCGCTCAAGACGGCCAACGCCGTCCAGACCCGTGATGACGCCGACACCTACATAGTTTTCGTCTCCGACGGTGATCCCACCTACCGGCTTACGCAAGTAAGCGGTGATACTCAGCGCGGTCCCGAAAATGGTAAGTACTATTACGGTACCGGGAGCTCAGACACCGGCGGCTACTGCTATTCATATGCGCTCGCTCAGGCGACGAACATCGTGAATAGCGGTAAGACGCTCTACTCCATTGGCGTCTTCGGCGATGTCACCAAAATGAAGAACCTTGCCACTCAGAGTGGCGCCGGCGCTGACAACTACCACAGTGCCGTCGACGCAGCTGGAATCAACGCCGCCCTTGCCAACATCATTGGCAAGGTTACCGCCTCCAGTTTATACAAGAACGCGACAATTACCGATGGGCTCACGATGCAGACGTCCGTGAACGCTGACCTCGCCACGGGAGGTGCTGCCGGGTTCACCTACACCCGCTCCGATGGTGCTGCGTACGATGGTCCCAAGGCTACGTTTGACGGCTCAACCGTTACTTGGGATATGGGTGACAGCCTGCTTGCCAACGGCGTGACCTACACCCTGAGTTTCAGGGTCTGGCCGAGCCAGGAGGCGTACGACACGGTCGCCGGCCTCCAGAACGGTACCATAAGCTGGGCCGATGTGGACCTGGACCAGTACGCGCGCACCGACAACGGTGACGGCACCTACTCCTACTTACTCAAGACCAACACCTCCAACAAGCTAAGCTATACGCAGGTGCTTACTAAAACCACCAGCGTGAAGCCGGGCGGGACGCTCAATTCCGATGGCTCCATTACGGGTACGGATGGCTATACCTACATCTTTGGTTCAAGCACCAAGGTTTGGACTGGGACCATGGACGTCTCTGGGACCACCGAGGCCGAAAATCCCACTGGCATGGATTTGAAGACCACCTCGGCGACCATCAAGAAGGCATGGATCGGCGGTAGCGCCACTGAGGGCGCCTCCGTCACCCTTGCGCTCTACATCGATGGCGTGCCAAGTGATAAGACCGTCACGCTGAACGAGGGTAACAACTGGACGACCTCGGTCGCCATCGTCCCTGGCATCGTGGACAAGACGGGAACGACGCTCGAGAAGGGCCACGACTACACCCTCAGCGAGACCACGGGTTCTACCGACTACTACGAGTTCAGCTCTGACACGGAACACCCGATGCTTGTTAATGGTGTGCTCAACTATGGCGGAGGTGACGGCGTCCTTACGGGCACCAACACCCGCAAGAGTACGCTCACGATCACGAAGTCCGTTACCGACAACAGTTCAGACGAAAGTGCTGACGCGAACCAGCTCTTTACCTACAACGTAGAGGTTACCGATCCGAACGGCTCCAACGTACGCTTCTCCGTCGTTGATGCTGCCGGTGTGGCTGTCACCGACGGCAGCCGAGTGTCTGGCGCGACTACCGAGTCGGGGAGCTATACCGCTACCAGCGGTTCGACGGTCACCGTCAAGATCAAGGCTGGCGAGAAGATATATTTCGATAAGCTGGCAAAGGGCTCCACCTACAGCATCACCGAGACTAACGTTCCCGCTGGCTACACTGTCTCTGCTATCACCAACAACGGTGGTGACGCCACGAGCACTGCACCAACGGCCACCGGTACCATCGCGCAGAACAACCTCGCATATGCCGTCGGCTACACCAATGCGTTCGACTCAGTGACTCTCTCCGGTGACTCTGCGCTCGGCGTGACCAAGGAAGTCACTGGGCATGATGCCATTGAGGCCTTCAGTTTCGGTCTCACACCTGATGCCAGCACGCAGCAGGCCATCGTCGATGGCGAGGTGAGTGTCGCCGACGGTGCCCTTGTCGCCACGACCTCCGACGGTATTGCCGCGGGTACGACTGAGGCGGTCAACTTCGGCGCCATTACCTTCTATGCTGAGGGTACCTACACGTTTGCCGCCACAGAGACCACTACGAAGACCGATGAGGGCTGGACCTATGACACCTCATCTCACGACATTACGGTGACTGTCACAAAGAACGACGACAGCCAGCTTGTCGCAAGTGTTCAGGGCAACAACCCGACCTTCACCAACGCCTACGTTGCCTCGCCAACGACCCTCGACACCAAGACCGCCTTCGGTCTGACCAAGCAACTTACCGGTCGCGACTGGAATAACGACAGCTTCACCTTCATGCTGACGGGCTCCGATGGCGCCCCGATGCCCACGAGCAACACCGCGACGGTCAGCGAGCAGGGCGGCACCGTCGACTTCGGTTCAATTGCGTACGACAAGGCCGGCGTCTACACCTACACGGTCGTCGAGGATGCGGGCAGTGAGGGTGGCGTTGCTTACGACACGGCTCCGCGCACCGTTACCGTCACCGTGACCGATGATGGTGCGGGCAAGCTCGCCGCTGCCGTCACCTCCATCTCTGGGAGCACGACCTTCACCAACGTCTACGATGTCAGCCCCGCATATGCCACCGTTACCATCAGCAAGATGCTGACTGGACACGACATGACTGCGGGCCAGTTCACCTTCAACGTGAGCGCTGCCGACAACGCCTCCGCCGCCAAGGCCGGGCAGACCTCGACGAGCTGGACCATCGGCTCCGGAGCTGCCAGCGATGGCAGCACCGCGGTTTCTCAGTTCCTGAGTAATCTCGAGTTCACGCATGCTGACGTTGATAAGACCTACAGCTACGCCGTCTCCGAGGCAAGCGGTGGAGTCGGCGGCTACACCTATGACACCGCCTCTCATATCGTTAAGATCGCCGTGACCGACAACGGTGACGGAACGCTCGCGGTAAACACTACCGTCGACGGCGTTGCGGCCGATACGGTCAGCTTTGGCAACAGCTACTCTGCCTCTGGTGAGCTTGGTGGCAACGGCTCTGTTTCCATCAATGGAACCAAGACCCTGACTGGTCAGAGCATGTCTGCGGGCGAGTTCTCCTTCAAGGTCGCTGACGCTTCGGGCGCTACGGTTGCCACTGGTACCAACACCGTTGATGGCACCATCAACTTCACTGGCATTGAGTACACCACCGCATCCGTGAAATCCGCTGTCGCGGATGGCCTCGCAGTCAAGAACACCGATGGGACCTACGCCTACACCTACACCGTCACCGAGAAAACCGATGGCCTGGCCGATCGCGGCATCACCGCCACGACCTCGGCGCAGACCATCAAAGTGACCCTCACCGACGATGGTGCGGGCAACCTGGTGCCGAAGGTCACGTATCCCGACGGTGGGAGCAAGGTCACCTTCGAGAACGCGTACGCGACCAACGAGGCTACTATCAACGTTGCCGGCACTAAGGTCCTTTCGGCCGACGAAGGGCTGAGCGCCCCGGACATCACCGGAAAGTACACCTTCACCCTCGCTGGCGACAAGCTTTGCACAACCACTACTGCCACCAATGATGCCAGCGGCAACGTGAACTTTGGCTCGATTGCTTTTACCGCCGATGACCTCGAGGGTGTCGAGCCTGCTGAGGATGGGTCTCGGACCAAGACGTTCGACTACACCGTCACCGAGAGCGGGAGCGTGTCTGGTGTTACCAACGACAGCTCCAACAAGTTCTTCTCGATTACGGTGACCGATAACGGGAAGGGTGTGCTCACCGCGACCTCGAGCGACCCCGCCTTCTTTAAGTTCACCAATATATATAGTGTCGCACCCAATGACCCCAGCGTGACCGATGACGTGACCATCACCAAGGACCTTGCTGGCCGGGACCAGGTTGCCGGCGAGTTCACCTTCTCCATGAAGGATGCTGACAACAAGACAGTTGCCACCGGCACCAACGCCGCCGATGGAGCCGTCACGATGACCGATCTCACGTTCGCCAAGCCAGGAACCTACACCTACACCCTCTCCGAGGAGGCCGGTACGGCTGGCGGCATGACCTATGACGCCACCACACACACCGTAACCGCCCAGGTAACCGACAATGGTAACGGCACCATGAGCGTTGCATGGACCATAGACGGCTCCAGGGAAAGCATCACCTTTACCAACGCCTATGCTGCAAGTCCGACCGAGGTTACCCTAGGTGCAGTCAAGCGCCTCGAGGGCAAGACCCTGACGGAGGGTGAGTTCACCTTCCAGCTTATGGATGCTGACGGGAACGTCGTATCCGAGGCTAAGAACGCCGCCGATGGCTCTATCACCTTCGACGCGATCACCTATGACGCGGCCGGTACCTATACCTACAAGATCGTCGAGGTCGGCGGCTCTGAGACGGGCGTTACTTACGATACGTCCAGCCACGACATCACCGTGGTCGTGACGGATAACCTCAAGGGCTCCCTGGTGGCAGACGTTACCGGCGCGAGTGATGCGGTGTTCACCAACACCTATGTACCGAACCCCAGCGGCTTCAATATCAATGCCACCAAGGTTCTTAAGGGCCGTACGCTCGCTGACGGTGAGTTTACCTTCCAGCTCCTCGATGCCAGCGGAAACGTTCTGTCCGAGGCCAAGAATGCGGCCGACGGGACCATCACCTTCTCCATCGATGGCATCACAAAGGCGGGCACCTACACCTACCAGGTGAAGGAGGTCGCGGGTAGCGAGGATGGCATTACCTACGACACGACAGTCCATACCTACAGGGTTACGGTCGAAGACGTCGATGGACAGCTTACGGTCACGAACAGCACGTGTGACGGAGGAGACCAGGCAGCCACCTTCACCAACACCTATACCAAGAAGGCGATCGTCAAGGTGCCCGACACCGGTGACGTCGCTGGAATAGGTGCCCTGGCGGTTCTCGCGGCTGGCGCGATAGCCATTGTCGCAGGTACCTTGGCTAAGCGGAAGAACGAGAAGTAACGCTAGCCTGATCACGTATTTTTGCTAAGGCGGTCGTCCCCCAGGGGGCGACCGCCTTTCTCGTTCCGAACAATGTGCGCCGTCGGGCAAAAATGGCGCCTCGGTATGCTTTTCGCCAGCAACGTTACTTGAGAAGCGCGGCAATCTCTCCGAGAACGCTCTCAAAGCTCACGCCGCGAACTTCGTAGTCGGGCTGCTCGCGCGTGACGCGCATGGCGTCGATGACGAACGAGCCGGCAAATTTCACAGCCTCGAGCAGACTACGTCCGCACATGACAGCCCCGAGCAGCGCCGACGTATAGAGGTCGCCAGTGCCGTGCAGCATGTACGGAAGCAGCTCCGAGGTGACCTCGGTCGTCTCGATATCCTTGCCGGCGATATAGTTGCGGATGAGGCCGTCACCACGGACGATGCCCTTGAGCACGACGACCCTGGCGCCCATGGCGAGAAGTGCCTGGATGTTCTCGTTCACGAACACGTCGTCGATGTTCTGGCCGCGGTACTCGAGGCCCGTGATGATGTGCGCCTCGGTGAGGTTGGGCGTGAGGATGTCGGCGCCGTTGGCGAGCGACTTCATCTCGTCGCAGAGCTCCTGCGTGTACGTGGGGTACATCGCCCCACCGTCGCCCATGACGGGGTCGACGATGCGAAGGGCCGTGGGGTGCTCGCGGTAGAGGCGCTGGATGCTCGCCACCTGCTCGGGAGCGCCAAGGAAGCCGGAGTAGATGGCGTCGAGCTCGATGCCCTCCTCGACCCAGGCGTCAAGATAGTCGGAGAGCATGTCGGTGGTGTCATGCATGTAGAACTTGGGGAAGCGGGTGTGTGCCGAGAAGAGCGAGGTGGGTACGGAGCACACGTCGCACCCGGCGGCCGAAAGCACCGGAATGGCCACGCCGAGGGAGCACTTGCCGTAGCCGCAGAGGTCGTGCACGGCTGCGACGCGCGGGATATATGCCCCTTCTCGCTTGTATAGATAGATGTCTGCTGGATTGCTCATGGTGGTGTCTCCTTACGTGGACTGATGGACCAACGTTGCGCGCAAGGATAGACCCATATGGCGGATAACACAAAGTCCAGAGGAACTGGTTGCCGTCGCGTAACACAGCTAGGGCCTCGTTGAGACCCTTTGGGCGCTGTACAGACCTCCCGTTAGCCAGAAGTTGCAGATAACGACACTATCTAAGACTCGATGTCGATAATAACGTCGTTATCTGCAACTTCTGGCTAACGTAGGACGCGCACGGCGCCGTCTCGTCACTCTCGCTTTTTACGTCATGGCAACGACCTGTACGTAGGTTCACCCCGCCTGTTGCACGTATACTAGACGGGTATGCACAGGGTAGTGTTTGGAGGACGCATGGCCGATATGCCGCTGGTTGGAATCATTATGGGATCCAAGTCTGATATGCCCGCCATGGAAGCCTGCACCGCAGAGCTCGACGTGCTGGGCGTTCCCTACGAGCTCGTCGTTGCCTCCGCGCATCGCGCGCCCGCCAAGGTCCACGAGTGGGCCTCTTCGGCGGCCGACCGCGGCATCAAGGTCATCATCGCCGCAGCAGGCAAGGCCGCGCACCTCGGTGGAGTCGTGGCCGCCTACACCCCGCTGCCCGTCGTGGGCGTGCCCATGAAGACGAGCGACCTCGGCGGGATGGACTCCCTGCTCTCCATGGTGCAGATGCCCTCTGGCGTTCCCGTGGCCTGCGTGGCAATCGGCGGCGCGAAGAACGCGGCCATCTATGCCACTCAAATTCTCGGAGCCACCATGCCCGAGTACCGCGCAAGAATCGTCGCACTTAAGCAGGAGATGGCCGAGAACTAGCCCCGCAGTCCGTCGTGTGCGGTCGCACTGGAGGAACAAGCATGGCAGAGAACTCAGGAAGGCACTTCTCGGTCGGCCCCGACTCGGATGATGCTGACTCGACGAGGGCTCCCAAGCCCTCGGCGGCGACCTCGCTCGGCGACACCAGCGGCTTCGTGCCCATCATGAGCAGCGACGGCCAAGGCGAGGGTGGGGGGCGTCACAAGAAAGACCACAGGTCGGGTGCCAGCCACTATAGGGAGACAGACCCCTACGACCTCTCTGGGAAGCGCTCGCGCGATCCGCGTAAGCGGCGTGCTCGCGTGGTGTCCACGGTTCTCTTTGTCGTGGGAATCGTTCTTATCGCCGTGGCGGGGGGCATGTGGCTCTATTCGCAGAAGCAGTATGCCGACCAAGATGCCGAGAACGAGAAGCTTGCGGCATATGCCACCGTTGACGACGCGGGCAACAGCGCGCCTGTCGTGGACTGGGCTTCCCTCAAGGCCATAAACGACGACGTGGTCGGCTGGGTTCAGATTCCAGGCACCGTGGTGAGCTTCCCCGTGTACCAGGCATCTGACAACGACTACTACCTGCACACCAATGCCGAGGGAAACTACTCGCTGGGCGGCCAGGTGTTCTTGGACTACCAGAACACGGCGCCGGGGCTCGTCGATCAGCAGACGATCATCTATGGCCACCACCTGAGAAACGGCGCCATGTTCAAGCCGATAGCTGACATGGACAACCAGGAGATGTTCGACAGCGTATCCACTGTCTGGTACGTCACCGAGACGGGCACCTACGAGCTGGAGCCGCTCTTCGTGTACTACACGAACGAGAACGACACCAACGTGCGACAGTTTAACTTCTCCTCGACCGACGATTTCCGCTCTTATCTCTCCAGCCTGCTTTCCACGGCAGTGACGAGCAGGTCAGATGCCGCGCAGGTCATCTCGGGCACCAATCACGTGCTCACGTTCTGCACCTGCAACTATATTGACGGCTACGGTCGCACGATTCTGGTGTGCGTGCCCAAGTCAGAGGCTGGCACGACTACCGACACGACTGCCAATACGACCACCGACGAGAGCGGCACCGTGGTAAGCGCCGCCTCCTCCACCGAGACGAGCGAGTAGATGACGGATCAGATGGCAGACGACAAGCTCCACGACGAGTGCGGTGTCTTCGGCGTGTGGGCGCCCGACCGTGACGTGGCGCGCATGACCTACTTCGCGCTTCGGGCGCTGCAGCACCGCGGCCAGGAGTCTGCGGGCATCGCCGTGGGTGACGGACACACCGTGCTCGTGCGCAAGGATCTTGGTCTCGTAACGCAGGTGTTCACCGATGCCGACCTCACCGCCATGCCCGGCAAGGTCGCCATCGGGCACTGTCGCTACGGCACCGCCGGCGCCAAGGGCTGGGAGTCCGCCCAGCCGCACCTCTCCGCGATCAATGACGTGATCATCGCCCTCGCACACAACGGGACGCTCGTTAACTTTGACTCCCTGCGACACGAGCTCATCGAGATGGGCATTCCCTTCCGGTCCAACACGGACTCCGAGGTTGCCGCAAAGCTTATCGGCTACTTCACCCAGCGTGGTCATCACCTGCGTACGGGTATCGCGCACACCATGCGCATGCTCGAGGGCGGCTATGCCATGGTGCTCATCCGCGATAACGCCCTCTACGCCTTCCGTGACCCACACGGCATCCGTCCGCTCGTGCTGGGCAAGCTCGACGACGGCGAGTGGGTCGTGGCCAGCGAGACCTGCGCGTTCGACATCGTGGGGGCCACCTACGTGCGTGACGTGGCGCCTGGCGAGATCGTACGCATCTCTGATGACGGTCTCATCTCCGAGCAGGGGATGCCCGCGTCCTCGCGTCGTGACTGCATCTTTGAGCACGTGTACTTCTCGCGACCTGACAGCGTGAAGGATGGCTCGTCGTTCTACCTCATGCGACACCGCATGGGCCGGCAACTCGCCCGTGAGACGCCCGTCGACGCCGATCTCGTGATTCCCGTTCCGGACTCCGGCGCACCTGCGGCAGAGGGGTTTGCCGCCGAGCTGGGCATTCCCTTTGGCACGGGCCTCATCAAGAACCGCTATGTTGCGCGCACCTTCATCCAGCCCACGCAGGAGCTGCGCAGCATGGGCGTGCGGCTTAAGCTCAACGCCCTGCCCGATGCGGTGGCAGGCAAGCGACTGGTCATGGTGGATGACTCCATCGTGAGGGGGACCACGTCCAAGCAGATCGTCCAGATGCTCAAGAACGCCGGCGCTGCCGAGGTACACGTGCGCAGCGCGAGTCCCATGGTCAAGTGGCCTTGCTTCTACGGTATCGACACGGCAAATCAAGACCAGCTCATCGCTGCCAACATGTCGCTCGAGGAGATCAGGGACTACATCGGGGCCGACTCGCTGGGCTTCCTCTCCACAGAGGGTCTTCTTGCGAGCGTTCCCGAAGGTGGGTACTGTACGGCATGCTTTACCGGGGAGTATCCCGTGCGAATTCCGCGGTCGTTCTATGAGGACAAGTTCCTGCCGGGCTATGAGCCCAATAATCTGGAGCCCGCCTCGCCCGGCTCTCAGATGTCGTTGGAAGAGATACTGGGAGAGGAGTAGACCCGCGAGAGGGGACGACTTCCCCCTCGGGCGCTCCTGAGAAAGGAAACAGCATGGTAGACCAGTCAAAGCACGTGACCTACGCTGATGCCGGAGTGGACGTCGACGAAGGCGCCCGCGCCGTCGACGCCATCAAGGCTGCAGTTGCCGAGACAAACCGTCCCGAGGTCATCGGGGGTCTTGGTGGCTTTGGTTCGTGCTTCTCGGTGAAGGCTTTCAAGGACATGGAAGATCCGATTCTCGTGTCGGGCACCGATGGCGTGGGTACCAAGCTCGCCCTCGCGCAGCTGCTCGACCGCCACGACACCGTGGGCGAGGACCTTGTCGCCATGTGCGTCGACGACGTGGTACCCATCGGTGCGGAGCCGCTGTTCTTTCTCGACTACGTTGCCATTGGCAAGCTTCGCGCCGAGCACGTCGCCCAGATCGTGAAGGGCATTGCCGAGGGCTGCCGCAAGTCCGGCTGTGCGCTCGTGGGCGGCGAGATGGCGGAGCACCCCGGCGTCATGAACCCCGATGACTACGACCTTGCCGGCTTCGTGGTCGGCGTCGTCGACCGTCCCAAGATGATTGGTCCCGACAAGGTGCGCGTGGGTGACGTTATTCTCGGCCTGCCCTCGAGCGGCATTCACTCCAACGGATACTCCCTCGTGCGCAAGGTCGCCATCGAGGGCAAGACCGTGGAGGAGCTCGAGCGACCGCTCGAGGAGCTCGGCGGCGAAAGCCTTGCTGATGCCCTCATGCGCCCCACCACTATCTATGCAGGGGGTCTCGTGGCCGCGCTCAGGGATGGTGCCCCCATCCATGCCATGGCCCACATCACCGGCGGCGGCATCACCGAGAACCTCAACCGCGCGCTGCCGGCTGATGTCGACGCCGTGGTCGATCGCGGCGGTGACGAGGGTCCCGCATGGGACGTGCCGCCCGTTATCGACTACTGCGTGAAGGCTGCGGGCCTCACGTCTGACGAGGCGTACAAGACCTTCAACATGGGCGTGGGCATGAGCATCATCTGTGACCCCGATGACGTGGACGAGGTCTGCGAGAAGCTTGCCGACCAGGGTTTCTCGCCGTTTATCATGGGTGAGTGCGTTTCTGGCGAGGGCAAGGTGACCTATCGATGAGCACCACGCTCGGCGTTCTCATCTCGGGCGGCGGCACCAACCTGCAGGCGCTCATCGACCGCATTGCCGAGGGCACGCTCGATGCGCGGATTGCGCTCGTGGTCTCGTCCCGCGCGGACGCCTATGGGCTCAAGCGCGCCGAGGCTGCCGGCATCCAGACCCTCACGCTTTCCAGGGAGATTTACGCCGACCCCGAGACGGCCGATGAAATAATTGCCGCCGAGCTGCAAAGATATGGCGTGGACTACGTGATCATGGCGGGTTATATGCGTATGGTGCACGGCCCGATCCTGGCTGCGTTTCCCAACCGCGTGGTCAACATCCATCCCGCGCTGCTCCCCAGCTTCAAGGGTGCACATGCCATCCAGGACGCCTTTGACTACGGAGCCAAGGTTACGGGCGTGACGGTGCACTTTGCCGATAACAGCTACGACTGCGGTCCCATCATCGCCCAGCGGTCGCTTGCGGTGGGGGAGGGCTGGGACGTAAGCGAGCTCGAGACCCACATACACGAGATCGAGCACGCGCTCTATCCCGATGTGGTGCAGCTCCTGGCCAAGGGACGCGTGCGCGTGGTCGGTCGCAAGGTGGTTATCGACGAGTAGTGCATCCTCGGGAGGTTCTTGCGACGGGCGAGCTACTCGTCGAAGAAGCCCTTTCGGCCGATGCCCACCGTGGCCCATCGCGTCGCCATGAGCTCCTCCTCGCGCCGCTCGCGATCGTCGGCGAAGGCCTTCTCGTCCGCCATGTCGGCAAAGTCATCGGGAGAGCTCTCTCGGTAGAGGCAGACCTCCGCACGCAGGAAGACGTACTCGTAGGGCTCGCCTGACGAGTCGAGCGACCCGATTCTCGACGAGAGCTTGCGCATGACCCAGTCGGCGTCCACGCGCGCGAGGTCCATGCCGCCGAGCATGGGACGCAGGTGGCCGTGATAGCTCCCCACGAACTCGATGAGCTCCACGGTGTCGTCTGGCGCGAAGCTCACCACGAGCTCGCCGCGATAGAAGAAGAGCGACGTGCCCTCGTCGCCTGCCACGGGCGTGCCGGCAGCGCGATCGTGTGCCAGCGTGGCCACGACCTGTTCGCGCGTGTCGCCAAAGCCCACGTGTATGCCGCGGCCCTCGATGCCGTCGAGCGGATAGAGCCCGAAGGCATACTCTGGTGGCTCAGGCTTGGGTTTCTGTTGTCTGCGCTTGTCGACCGGCCGTGTCGTGGCGGATTTTCCGCCGCGCTTCTTACCGGCCGGCTTGCCATCGCGTCCGCGCTTCTTATCGACGGGCCTGCCCGCGTGTCCGCGCTTCTTCGCGTCTCCCGGCCTGCCTCCGCGCTTGTCGCGCCCCTCGTTGCTCATCGTGTCTCCCTTGTGAGAATGGCGACGCTTTCCACGTGCTTGGTGTGCGGGAACATGTCCACGGGCGTTACGCGCTCGAGCCGATAGCCGTAGTCGCGCAGTATCGTGATGTCGCGCGCCTGCGTGGACACGTTGCACGAGACATATGCGATGCGCGACGGCCCCAGGCGCGTGATGCCCGCGAGGAACTTTGGTGTCGAGCCGCTGCGTGGCGGATCCATGATCACCACGTCAAAGCGGTCGGTGGGGCTGGCCAGGCGAACGGCCGCATCCATGTAGTCGGTGGCATCGGAGCGCAGGAAGCGGCAGCGCTCGCCCAGGTCGTTTGCCCGTGCGTTTCGTCTGGCGCACGCCACGGCGTCGCTCACCTGCTCCACGCCAACAACATGCAGGTCGTCTACGTGTGAGGCGGCACAGATTCCGATGGTGCCAGTCCCGCAGTAGGCATCGAGCATCCGCTGTCCGGAGGTGAGCCTTGCGCCATCGATTGCCAGCTGGTACAGCACTTCGGTCTGTGCGGGGTTGGTTTGGTAGAAGCTCGAGGGCCCGATCTCAAACGTGCAGCCTAGCAGCTGGTCATGCATGTTGCCCGGGCCATAGAGGGTCTTGTTGAGCCTGCCGAGAATGGCGTTGGTGCGTCGCGTGTTGACGTTCTGCACCACGCTCGTGAGCTCGGGGCACTGCTCGCGAAGCTCGGATACGAAGCGTTCGAGATGGGGGAGTTCGGACCCGTTGGTTACGATGACGAGAAGTACGTCATCGCTTGCGTAGCCGAGCCGCACCACGGCGTTGCGCAGCACTCCCTTGCCCTTGTCCTCGTCATAGGCGCTTACGTGGAGATGCTCGGCGACACGGGCCACGGCGTTGAGTATGCGGCGTGCGCGAGGATCCTCCACGAGACACTTCTCGCAGGGCACGATGTGGTGCGTGCCCGAGGCGTAGAACCCGCACCTCACGTGTCCGCCCTTGCCCGGCGTGAAGGGCGTGGCGGCCTTGAGTCGGTAGGCGACGGGCTCCTCCATGCCGCGAATCTGCTCTACGACGCCGCCATCCTTCTCGACGGCCTCGCCGAGAAGCTCTTTGACCTGGGCCTGCTTGCGTTCGAGCTGGACGGGGTAGGGAACGGCGAGCAGCTCACAGCCGCCGCAGGCGTAAGCGATTGGGCACGTGTAAGTGCGATATCCCATGGAGCTCCTTTCATCTCATATTAGAATACACCGCACCGTACCAAAGCCGAGTGTGTACAATGCCGCACAGATACGTACGAACCTGACCAGAGGGGAATGGCCCCTCAGGTCAGCAGAAACAAAACACAGAGAGGTTCCCCCATGACATCCGAGTCCAGCCACACGGTCGATTCCAACCGCGCCCTGACGATACGCTCGCTTGTTATCGGCGCGCTTGGATCGGCGGTTCTCACCGCAAGCTCGCTCTTCATCGCGCTGCGCCTGGGCGCGCTCCCCTGGCCCATCGTCTTTGCCGCGCTTGCGAGCGTGGGGGCGTTGCGCCTGATGGGCGGCCATAACCTTCACGAGGCCAACGTCTGCCATGCCGCCATGAGCGCGGGGTCCATGGTCGCGGGTGGCCTCGCCTTCACCATTCCCGGCCTTTGGATGCTCGGTGGGGCTGACGTCTCACTCGTCCAGGTGCTCGCCGCATCGCTAGCTGGTACCGTCCTCGGCCTCGCCGCCTGCGCCATGCTCCAGCCATATTTTATTCGCGAGCAGCGTCTGGCCTATCCCATCGGCGTCTCCGCGGCCGAGACGCTGAGGGCCACGTCTGACACGGGCGGAAAGGGCGGCAGGCTCCTCTTTGGCGGCATGGGCTTCTCTGCCATATACGCGCTGCTCAGGGACGTGTTTGGTATACTACCTCAGTATCTCGGCCTCACGACTGCCGTTCCCGGAGTAACCCTCGGCATCTATAACTCTCCCATGATGCTCTCCATGGGCTTTATGATCGGCGTCGTGCCCGCGCTCGTCTGGTTTGGTGGAACGCTCGTCGGCAGCCTGCTCATCGGCGCTGGTCTGCCCGCGCTGGGCGTCTGCACCATCGAAGAAGCCGCAGCCCTCCGCCAGTGCCTGGGCCTTGGGCTTATGTTCGGCGTCGGTGCAGGCATCGTGGTCAAGGGCCTTCTTCCCGTGGTGAAGCGCCTTGCCTCCAGCGAGAAAACCGTGCCCGGCACCGAGTCCGACGCAGGTGAGCGGATGCGCCGGCTGCACGCGAGCCGCAGCTTCGTGGGCGTATCCGCCGCGGTTGCCGCTGCCATTGCCGCCACGCTGCTAGGCCTCGGACTTCTCCCCAGCGTGATTCTCGTTGCGGGCTCGTGGTTCTGCGTCTACCTTTCCGGATGGCTCACGGGAACGACGGGCGTCAACCCGATGGAGCTCTTCGGCGTCATGGTGCTCCTGCTCCTGCAGGTCCTGTTCCACCAGGTCACTACCGCGAGCCTCTTCCTCGCCGCCGCCGTGGTGGCCGTGGCGTGTGGCATCGGCGGCGATGTCATGAATGACCTCAAGGCGGGAGATGAGCTTGGCACCGATCCCCATGACCAGTTCATGGGGATGGTCGTGGGTGGCCTTGTGGGCGCCGTCGTCGCGGCGTGCATGCTCATGGTTCTCAAGACCACCTACGGCGCTGACCAGTTTGGCGGCAACGGAATGTTCGTCGCGGCGCAGGCAAGCGTCGTGGCCACGATGGCGGGAGGCATCCCCAACGTGCCCGCCTTTGTCGTCGGCGTTATCGCGGGTGCCGCGGGTGCTATCGCGGGACTGCCGATAATGACCCTCGGGCTCGGCGTGTACCTGCCGTTTACCACGTCCTCGGGCGTTATCGTGGGAGCTCTCGTCCGTCTTGCGGTGGATCGCAGGGCCAAGGATAAGACCCCAGAGGAGCGGGCGCGGGTTAACGCTGGCGGGCAGACGCTTGCATCCGGCTTTCTCGGCGGCGAGTCGCTCGTGGGCGTGATTACGGCCCTCATCCTGATGTTTGGTATGCTCGCCAGCTAGGTTCCTGGAAAAGGTGACAGGTATCTTTTCCAGGTTTTAGGGGAGCCCATGAGCATGCTTCGGAGACCTGCAGATAATGGGGTCGAATGTACGACTTTATTTTTCTAGCTCCATAAGGGACATTTGCCATGTGCGGTTTCTCGGACTCGGAGGGGCTTCGACGGAACGCTCGCTGGATGAGTCGTACATTCGACCGGTTTTTCTACAGGTGTCCTGCGTTCGGGAGTGTGCAGGACACCCGCGTGTTGCTGCTGCGTGCCGGCGCACCCTTTCATTCGCAAAAACCTGGAAAAGATACCTGTCACCTTTTCCAGGTTAAATCTGGTATTTAAAACTAGATTTGCTAGTATAATAAACGTCGTAAGTTGACCTATACGTGGGCAATTTTGTGACTCGAAGTCAGAAATCACTTGCCTACCTGCAGGCCGAGGGCTATAGTTCTAGGTTAGAGATTTGAATAAAGTTCAAAAAATGTGAGATAAGCATCAAAAAGGCAAGTCGCGCATTGATGTACGGGAGGTAAGAAGGATGCAGTCAAAAATCGCGCACGCAGCAGAGCGCAAGGCATTCGAGATCGCGCTCGACCAGGCCCTCAGGACCGTTTCGGGCCCCGACCGCGAGAAGAACGTCATGAAGTTTATCGACATGGCGGGCAAGCTGCTCAAGGACACCAACCCTGGTGCAACTCGCGGCATGAGAGCTGCCCTTTACCCAGGATCAAAGTGGGAGAAGTACCTCTTCTCCATGATCGACGAGATCAACCCCAACGTCTTGCGCACCACCATTCTCAACGGCGGCTACGAGGCCGCCTTCCGCGGGCTGCGCAACACGACCGAGAACGCCGACAAGAACCAGTGCAACGTTCCCTGGATTATCCTTTTCGACCCCACGTCCGCCTGCAACAAGCACTGCGTGGGCTGCTGGGCCGCCGAGTACGGCAACCGGCTCAACCTCACGTACGACGAGATGGACAAGCTCATTTCAGAGGCGGAGGCCCTGGGGACGCACCTCTTCATGCTCACTGGTGGCGAGCCGCTCGTTCGCAAGGCCGACATCCTCAGGCTTGCCGCGGCACACCATGACAGCCTCTTCAACATCTTCACCAACGCCAGCCTCGTCGACGAGCCGTTCTGCCAGGAGGTTCAGCGCCTCGGCAACGTTATCTTCTCCGTTTCGCTCGAGTCCTACGAGCCTACGGTCAACGACGGCCGCCGCGGCGAAGGCTCGTTCCAGGAGGTCATGAACGCGTTCGACCTCATGCACAAGTACGGCCTGTTCTATGGCACGTCCACCTGCTATACCCGCAACAACGTGGAGCGCGTCTCGTCCGACGAGTTCATCGACATGATTATCGAGAAGGGCTGCCGCTACGCATGGTACTTCCACTACATGCCCGTGGGCGACGGCGGTAGTGCCGACCTCATGCCTACGATCGAGCAGCGCGAGTACATGTACCATCGCATCCGCGAGGTCCGCGCCGTCGAGGGCGGCAAGCCGATCTTTGCCATGGACTTCCAGAACGACGGCGAGTACGTGGGCGGTTGCATCGCCGGTGGTCGCGCGTACTGCCACATCAACGCCCGCGGCGACGTGGAGCCCTGCGTCTTCATTCACTACTCCAACGTCAACATTCGCGACATGAGCTGGCTCGACTGCCTGCACCAGCCCATCTTCCAGGCATATCGCTCTCACTACCCCTGGAACGACAATATGCTGCAGCCCTGCCCCATGCTCGAGAACCCCTACATTCTCCCCCAGATCGTAAAGGAGTCTGGTGCAAAGAGCTCTGACTACTCCGCTCCCGAGACGGCCGAGGAGCTTTGCGAGCGCACCACCCCGTACGCCAAGGAGTGGGCGCCCAAGGCCAAGGAGCTTTGGCTCGAAGAGCATCCGACCGGCAAGAAGGTCTATGACGACCAGATGACCTGCGAGAAGATCGAGCTCAAGGCCCAGAAGATCGCGTCAGAGGACGAGGAGAACGAGAAGACCCTCGTGACAAACGGTCGCTAACGCAATTGCATACAGCATATCCTAAACGAGCCGCAGGCCATCTACCTGCGGCTCGTTTTCTTCTTGCCGAGTAGCGCGTCTACGGCCCCTCCAACGTCGCTGCCCGATACCCTCGTGTGTCAGGACCTCCGTATGGGTATGGTGATATGAAGCGCTCGGGCCCGGCGCCTGGCGCAAGATCCAGCAAAGGCACGGTGACTCGCCGTCAAACTACTGCGGCGGCGTCGCCATGGCATGCGGCTTGAGGAGGAACCATGGCAGCAAAAGGCACGGAGAAGGTCAAGAACGTGGTCCTTGTGGGCCAAGGCGGCGTGGGCAAGACCATGCTGGCCGAGGCCATGCTCCACCTGACGGGCAAGACCACCAGGCTGGGAGGCCACGCCGGCACCAAGCCCACGCTGGATTACGACACCGAGGAGGGCGAGCGCGGCTTCTCCATCTCCACCACCATCGCCCCCATCGTCTGGGACGAAACGCGCGTCAACGTGCTCGACGCACCGTGCTATCCCGACTTCGTGGGCGACGCCTACGCAGCCATGAGCGTCTCCGAGACCGCCCTCTTCATGGTCGACGCCTCCGGAAGCGTGGGCACGGTCACCACCCGTCTGTGGTATGCCTCCGAGAACCTCTCTATGGCGCGCGCGATCTTTATCAACCGCGTCGATCGTCCCGACGCCGACATCGAGACGACCATGGCGGTGCTGCAGGAGCGCTTTGGCAACAACCTCGCGCCTGTCACCATCCCCATGGGTGCGGGCGACGACTTCAGCGGGGTCATCGACGTCGTGCACATGAAGGCCCGCCACCTCGAGAACGGCAAGGTCATCGTCGAGGACGTTCCCGCCGCATACGCCGACGCCGCCGAAGAGGCTCGCGCACAGCTCACCGAGCTGGTCGTAGAGGCCGACGACGAGCTCATGATGAAGTACCTCGAGGGCGAGGGCATCGCCCAGGACGAGCTCGAGGGTCTTCTCGGCAAGGCGTTTGCCGCGCGCGTCTTCGTGCCCGTCTTCGCGGGCTCCTGCGTGCGCGAGGAGGGTGTCATCTCGTTTATGGACGCCGCCGTGGCCTGGTTCCCCACGATGGCCGACTTTGGCCGCATTCCGCTCGTCAACGGCGAGAAGCTCGACATCTCCCCAGACGACGACCGCCCCGTGGTCTTTGACTTCAAGTCCCTCAACGACCCGCAGAACGGCCGCCTCTCCTTCCTCAAGGTTCTGGCCGGTACCGTCACCACGGGCATCGAGCTCATCAACGCGCGCACGCGCAAGGCCGAGCGCCTCAGCCACATCTATCTCATGACCGGCCGTGACACCGACGAGGTTCCGTCGGCGGCGGCTGGCGACATCGTCGTCGTGCCCAAGCTCGATGCCATGACGGGGGACACCCTCTCCGTCACCGGCAAGGTCGAGGCGGCCGCCTTCCGCTTCCCCAACTCGCTCTATCGCATTGCCATCGAGCCCGACACGCGTGGCACCGAGGGCAAGCTGTACGCGTTTCTCGAGAAGGCTGCCGATGCCGACCCCACCCTCAGGGTCGAGCGTGATGAGGACACCGGCCAGACGGTCATCTCGGCCATCGGTGAGGCGCAGGTCTCCGTGCTTCTCGATCGCCTTGAGGATCGCGTGGGCGTCACGGCGCATACCGTCGCGCTGCGCATTCCTTATCGCGAGACCATCCGGCGCGTCGCCTCGGCACAGGGTCGCCACAAGAAGCAGACCGGCGGTGCCGGCCAGTACGGCGACTGCTGGCTTCGCGTCGAGCCCAACCCCGGAAGCGGCTACGAGTTCGTTGACGAGGTCGTGGGCGGCCACATCCCACGCGGCTTCATCCCCGCCATCGACAAGGGCATTCAGGAGATCATGCGCGAGGGCGTCCTTGCCGGCTATCCGATGATCGACATCAGGTGCGCCGTCTACGAGGGCTCTTATCACCCCGTCGATTCCAACGAGATGGCCTTCAAGACCGCCGCGCGCATCGGCTTCCAGAAGGCCGTCGACCAGGCGGAGCCCGTTTTGCTCGAGCCCATGGCGCACCTCGTGGTCACCGTTCCCGAGAGCTACGCCGGCTCTGTCATGGGTGATGTCTCCGCCAGCCGTGGTCGCGTCGAGGGCATGGAGGCGGCGGGTGTCGGTGAGACCAAGGTCTCTGCCACGGTGCCGTATGCCGAGGTTGCCGACTACGCCACCCGCCTGCGCTCGCTCTCTCGCGGCACGGGAGAGTTCGAGCTCGAGATGACGGGCTACGAGCAGGTTCCCCACGATGTGCAGCAGAAGCTTGCACAGGAGTACCAGGAGCGGCGCGCCGCCGGGCAGAAGTAGTCGCACTGCGCTCACGAGAGCGCGCGGGGCGGAAGGGACTACGGTCCTTTCTGCCCCGCTTTTTCTACCGCGCCGTATTCGAGAGGTCTTCGCTCCGGCCCCGATGCCGTGCTGTATTCTCAAGGGGTAATCGCAAAGATTCGCATTGTCTCAAATCGCTATCATTGTTGTGGCATTAGTACACGTGCAAGGAGGCTCATATGCTTACTGCAGTACAGCTCAGGCCCGACGTATATTGGGTCGGCGGAATCGATTGGAACGCCCGCAGCTTCCATGGATATACCACCGAAGACGGCATCACCTACAACGCGTACCTCATCATGGACGAGAAGGTCACGCTCATCGACACCACCAAGGCCACCTTCAGGGACGAGCTTCTCGCTCGCATCTCGAGCGTAATCGATCCCGCCAGGATCGACGTCCTCATCGCCAACCACGTGGAGATGGACCACTCGGGCAACGTGCCCACCATCAAGGAGGTGGCCCCGAACTGCGAGGTCTACTGCTCCGCCCCGCAGGGCGTGAAGGGCCTCACCGCCCACTACGGCGACCTGGGTTATCACGGTGTCAAGACCGGAGACACGCTCTGCATCGGCAAGCGTACGCTCTCCTTTGTGCAGACGCCCATGGTCCACTGGCCCGATAACATGGTCACCTATGACGGCTATGACAAGATCCTCTTCTCGAACGACGCCTTTGGTCAACATTTTGCCAGCTCGGCCCGGTTTGATGACGAGAACGACCTCGGCGAGGTGATGAGGCAGGCGCGCAAGTACTACGCCAACATCGTGCAACCCTATGCGATGCAGGCACGAGCTGCGATCAAGTCCGTCCGCGGGCTTGGTGCCGACGCGATCGACATGATTGCTCCCGCCCATGGCGTCGTGTGGCGCAGCCACGTGGCTGACATCCTCGATGCCTACGAGACGACCTACTCCTCTGGCAAGGTGGAGGAGAAGGCCATCGTGGTCTACGACTCCATGTGGAACTCCACCGACAAGATCGCCCATGCCATCGTCGACGCGTTTCTCGCCAAGAAGATTCCGTGCCAGCTCATGGATCTCAAGACCAGCCACACCTCGGATTGCATGGACGTCTTTCTCGACTGCAAGTACGTCTGCGTCGGTTCGCCCACGCTCAACTCGCAGATGCTCCCCACCGTGGCGGCGTTCCTCACGTACATGCGTGGGCTCTCGCCCAAGAACGGCAATCGCGTCGGGCTCGCCTTTGGGTCGTTTGGCTGGGCACCCCTTGGTCCCAACGGCGTGCAGAAGGTCATGGAAGAGACGGGCTTCCGGCTGCCTGCCGGCAAGGCCTTCACCATCAACTGGATTCCGGGCCCAGAGATGGGACAGCAGGTCAGGGAGCAGGTCGACATGCTCGTCGAGGCGTAGCCGCGACGTGGGAAATGATCCCGCAGCGACGTCAGCGTGCGGATTGCAAGGTGACCACAGAAGGGGAGAGGGCTATGCGGGCTTCGAAGGTGTACTGGTGCGATTTGCGCACGCACGGGCGCACGAGCCGGCTGGAGAAGCTCGAGCACCTGTTGCGCGCGGCCGGTCTGGCGGACATGGACCTGGAGAATAGGTTCGTGGCAGTAAAGATGCACCTTGGCGAGCCAGGCAACCTTGCGTTTCTTCGTCCCGCCTACGCAGGGGTCGTGGCAGACGTCATACGAGAGGCGGGAGGGAAGCCCTTCCTGACAGACTGCAACACCCTCTACGTGGGTGGCCGCAAGAACGCCATCGACCATCTCGACACGGCATCCAAAAACGGCTTCAACCCTCTGACCTGCGGCTGCCAGGTGATAATCGCCGACGGGCTCAAGGGCACGGATGACGTGGAAGTCGCCGTGCCGGGTGGGGAGTACGTGACGCGTGCCAAGATCGGTCGGGCCATCATGGACGCCGACGTGGTCGTCTCGCTCACGCATTTCAAGGGTCACGATCAGACGGGCTTTGGCGGGGCCATCAAGAACATCGGCATGGGCTGCGGTAGTCGTGCGGGGAAGATGGAGCAGCACGCGGCAGGTCGTCCACACGTCGATCCCGACCGCTGCATAGGTTGCATGGCGTGCGCGCGTATCTGTGCCCACGGAGCCATCAGCCATCGAGACGAGCGACCGCGGCTGGCGACGATCGACCAGGACGCATGCGTCGGCTGTGGCCACTGCATGGGCGTATGCAACCAGGACGCCATCATCGCCAATGATGCTGCGGCATCTGAGATCCTTGGCCGTCGCATGGCCGAGTACGCCGCAGCCGTGTGTGCCGGGCGTCCCGCGTTTCACGTGAGCCTTGTCATCGACGTGGTTCCCAACTGCGACTGCTGGGACCTCAACGACTCCGCCATGGTGCCTGACGTGGGCTTCTTCGCGAGCTTTGACCCTGTGGCGCTCGACCAGGCCTGTGTGGACGCAGTCAACGCCGCCCCGACCATCCCGGGCTCGCTTCTCGCCGATGCGGAGGCGTCACGGCCAGACGCCCCGGACCCCCATGACCACATCCATACGATGAACCCCAACACCAGTTGGCAGGCCACGCTCGACCAGGCCGAACGAGTCGGCTTGGGAACGCGTGACTATGAGCTGGTGAAGGTGGGATAGAGACCGTCATGATGCGATGATGCCTCGCGATGGGTAAAAGACCTGCTAGACTTTCTCTATTGTCATCCGTTCTAGGAGGTTGCGCCGCCGCGCATGGACATAGCCATCTCGATTCTCGTGACCCTGCTTCTCACGCTCGTCAATGGGTACTTCTCCATGTCGGAGATGGCCCTCTCCACTGCCCGACAGGTGCTCTTGGAGCATGACGCCGAGGAAGGCGACAAGAAGGCCGCCGTTGCCGTCAGGATGATCGAAAGCCCTGGTGACTTTCTCGCCGCCATTCAGGTGGCGATTACGCTCGTTGGGTTCTTCTCGTCCGCATTTGCCGCCACCACGCTCTCCGAGCCTCTCGGTACGTGGCTCGCGGGCTTTGGCATGGATGTCGCCGTTGCCCATGGTCTTGCCACCGTGCTCATCACACTGATCGTCTCGTACTTCTCGATCGTGGTTGGTGAGCTCGTACCCAAGCGGATTGCCATGGCCGACGCCGAGACCGTCTCCAAGAACGTGGCAGGTCCGCTCTCTGCTTTTGCGACATGTGCGAAGCCGTTGGTCTGCCTTACGTCCGCGAGTGCGAATGGCCTGGCAAAGCTCATGGGCATCAAGGGCACCGATGACCGGCAGGACGTCTCCGAGGACGAGATTCGCTACATGGTCACCGATTCCGAGGACCTCTCCGACGAGGAGAAGTCGATGATCCATGACGTCATCGACCTCGGTGACACCATCGCGCGCGAGGTCATGATTCCGCGTGTGGACATGACGGCCATGGAGGACGACTCCACCCTCACCGAGGTCCTCGACGTCATGCGAAAGACGGGTTACTCTCGTCTGCCGGTCTATCACGAGTCCATCGATCGCGTGGTGGGTATCGCGCACATCAAGGATCTCATTACTCCGATTCTGGACGAGGACGACGGCGACGCGCCCGTCACCAAGTACCTACGTGCCGCGAGCTATGTGCCTGACACCAAGGACATCATTCCGCTGCTCTCCGAGATGAAGGGCAGACACGACCACATGGTCATCGTGGTGGACGAGTACGGGGGCACTGCGGGCGTCATCACGATCGAGGACATCGTCGAGGAGGTCGTCGGCGAGATCGAGGATGAGTTCGACCCCGACAACCGCTACATCACGCAGCTCTCCAACCGCGAGTGGTTGGTCGACGGTCGCTTCTCCATCGATGACGCCATCGAGCTTGGCTGGCCCATCGAAGACAGCGAGGAGTACGAGACGATCGCCGGCTTCGTGCTCGAGCTTGCGGACAAGCTCCCCCGTCACGGCGACGTCTTCGAGAAGGATGGCTACAAGTTCTGCGTGCAGTCGGTGCATGGCCGCAGGCTTCGGTCGATTCGTGTGACGGCGCCTGGGACCGACCCCAGCGAGGATGACCGCACGGAGCTCGCGGAGGGATAACGCCTGCTCCCTCACGAAAAGCCCATCCCCCGGTCAGCGCCTTTCGTATGTGCCCTCTCGCAAGAACAACTACAATATGGAAAGCTATATGTGCGCTCGTCTCGATGACGGGCCCGACCGAAGGGGAGCCTGCCCATGGCTCGGATTGTGGATATCAGGAAGGTCACCGTTGGCCCCAGGTTTCTTGATGCGCTCATCGAGATTCCAGGGACTGCACCACGTATGACCAGCGATGATCCCGAGGGCACCGCCCGTATCATGGGACTCATGCCCGCCCTTGCCAATCACGTCTGCCTTGGTGACTCGTCCCCGAAGTTTGGCGATGTCGTCGATAACACCGAGGTGGCCCACCTTCTCGAACACGTTACCGTGGAACTCCTCGCCTGCACCAACGTCGCTGGTGACATCACGAGCGGTCGTACGTCGGAGGTTGGCGAGCGCAGCTACGACATCCAGCTCGTCTGCCCAGACGACGTGCTTGTCATCGGTGCGCTCTCAAGTGCCGTATGGATTCTCGAATGGGCGTACGGCGGCGGTGGCGACCCCGCTCCCGACGTCGACGCCATCGCGAGTGGTCTTACGGGTCTCGTGCAGAGCCTTGGCGCCGATTCCGCCGACCAGCCCGGCGAGATTGCCGAAGAGGAGCATCCGGAGGCCGACCACGACGAGCAGGTCGAGTACGAGGATGCCGTACCCGAGCCGTCCGAGAACACCGATCCCGACTCTACGCTCATCGCCGATGCTGCCACGGCGGATCGGCCCGAGCCGGAGCCTACGACCGACGAGCTCGATGAACCCGACGGCATCGCGTCCGTGGCGGTCGAGGAGGCGGAAGAGCCTGAGACCGGCAAGCCCGAGCGTGACATCTACGACGATTCCCCGGCTCTTGATGACTGGAGCATGATTGATATCCCCAAGCCACGCCCCGTCCGCTAGGGCCCAGCTTGCGTTCATCGGCACAAGGCCTGATTCGCAGGATCGGGCGGAGGGTATAAAGCGTACGTGCGCCGCTGGCGCTCACTCTGACAGGAGGACCTCATGAGCAGCAAAGCACTCCATTTCGCCATTGGTAGCATCATCGGCGCTGGTGCCGGTCTCGTTGCGGGCATGATGCTCGCTCCGCGCTCCGGCGCCGAGAGCCGTGCCATGGCGGCAGACGCCATGAACGATGCGTGGGATTCCGCGGTCGACTCCTACGAGCGCGGCACGCGCGTCGTGAACGACAAGATCGGCGAGGTCCGCCCGTCCGTCGATGCCAAGACCGACGAGCTCCGCGCCAAGGTCGATCTTGCCAGGGAGCGCATGGATCAGCTCCGCGACTCTCTCTCGGATGTCGTCGCCACCACGTCCTCCCAGGTGCAGGACACGGTGACATCCGTTACCGACAAGGTCGCGTCCATGACCGACGAGGCCGTCGCCGCAAACGAGTCGGAGGCGCAGTCCGTGCACGTCGAGGTCGTCGAGCCCGAGACAGACGCGGAGTAGCTCCGTCGTGTGACCCGTGATCTGATTCTTGCTTCGAGACGGGAGTCACGACTGGTGGCGCCCGCCTTTTCTTTTCAGCACTTGTCGTATACGGAGAGGGGTCGTTCCCGTGCCCAAGATTTCTAATCTCACCGGTCAGAAGGTCTTTGTCACCAAAGAGGTGCGTAGACCCAAGGAAGGCAAGCCCGACACGAAGCTCTCGAAGCTCGGCAAGGTTCACATGGCGGTCTTCACCCCCGACGGTCGTCGCGTGGTGGGCCTTCTCGTCAAGCGTCCTGACGTGGTGGGCATGGTCAAACGCGAGGATGTCTTTCTCGCCGTCGACTCATACGTACCGATCGAGCAGGGCGTTCGCGTGACCCGCGGTGATGACGCCTTCGACGATGCCGCCCGCCAGCGGCTTCACGTCGACTGGGACGCCTGCATCCTCTGGGCGGGCATGGATGCCAAGACGAGCGATGGCAAGGTGCTCGGCTACGTCAATGACGCCGAGTACGAGGAAAAGACCGGCAAGGTCACCAAGTTTCTCATCGGAGACGGCGGTGTGGCGCGCGCTCTTGTCGGCTCGATAGAGATTCCGCCGTCGATGCTCATAAGCTACTCAAAGGGATGCATGATCGTCTCGCCGGAGGCCGCCGCCCTTGCGCTCAACGGTGGCATTGCCGCAAAGGCGGGGGAGGCTTCCGCAAAGGCCAAGGTCAAAGGAGCCGAGTTTGGCAAGAAGGCCGGAAGTGCGACCTCGGAGGCCGTGGACAAGGGCTCGTACGCGTTGGGCAAGGCGATCGGTAAGGCAAAGCGCGCCATCGAGGAGGCCCAAGCCGAAGGCAGCGAGCCGGAAGCCGAGTCTCAGCTGCCCGCAAAGGAGGCCGCTGACGTGCGCGTCTCTGAGCCTGTTGGTCAGATTCCCGGTAACGGTGGTCCTGCTGGCGAGGCCAAGACCTACGTACCCACGGGCACTACGGTGCCCTCAGGTACAAAGAGGACCACGGCCACGCCCAAGAAGACGACTGCGGTGCCTAAGGTCGATGGGGACAAGGTCGCCAAGGACATGGGCCGCCAGATCGGAAAGATGGGCAAGATGTTCGGCTCGTTCAAGGACGAGTTCGACAAGGCCAGCAAGTAGGTTGCGCACGGCGGCGGACTAGATACCCGTCGCCTGGAGTACGAACATCACCACGGTGAGAACGATGACCCCGATGACGGTGAACCACGTGAGGGCGTTCCATGCGCGACTGTTGGCGTTGGCCCCCATCACGTGCTTGTCGGCTGCGATCTTGACCAGGAACACGAGCAGCACGGGCAGCAGGATGCCATTGACGATCTGCGCGAACATCATGATCCCAAAGAGGTTGACGTTGGGGACGAGCACGATCACGGCGGAGATTACGAGGATGGTCGTGATGATGCCGCGATAGACGGGCGCTTCCTGCCAGGTGCGATCTGAGCCGCGTTCCCAGCCAAACGCTTCGCAGACGGCGCTTGCGGTGATGCCCGGAAGGACGCATGCCGCGAGGAACGACGCGCCTACGAGTCCCGCGCCGAAGAGGGCTTCGGCGTAGTGACCGGCAAGCGGTGCGAGTGCGGTGGCGGCATCCTCGGCGGAGCTAACGGTGACACCTGCAGGGTTGAGCACCGCTCCCGTGGCCAGGATGATGAACCAACTGATGACGCTTGCCACGACGGCACCCGTTATGGTGTCGACGCGCTGATAGGGGAGGTCCTCCTCGTGCGCGTTCTTCTCCACGACGTTGCTCTGGGCAAGGAAGATCATCCATGGTGCGATGGTGGTGCCCACGTTGGCCACGAGGAGCGAGAAGTACTGCGGCTCGTTCACGAACTGTGGGATGAGCGTATCGTGCAGCGCGACGCCCCAGTCGGGACCGACCATGATGCCGGCGATCACGTAGGTCACGAATATGCAGCTGATCACCAGCAGGATCTTCTCGATGCGCGAGTACGACCCGCTCATGGTGATGAGCCAGATGGTGATGGCGGCAAGTGGGACGGAGAGGTACACGGGTACGCCAAAGAGCCCCAGCCCTGATGCGATGCCAGCGAACTCGGAGAGCGTGACGGTCGTGTTGGAGACGAGCAGGGCGAGCATGGCGAAGGCGCTCATGCGTACCCCGAACTTCTCGCGAATGAGCGAGGCAAAGCCCTTGCCCGTGACGCATCCCACGCGTGCGGCGGTCTCTTGGGCCACGATGAGCAGGAGGCACATGATGGGTACGGTCCAGAGCTGCCCGAAGCCATAGGCAGCACCTGCGGTGGAGTAGGTTGCCACGCCGCCAGCATCGGCACCTGCGAGTGCGGCGACCATGCCGGGACCCATCGCCGCCAGGATGCGGTGGCGGTCGAGCTTCTGGCGTGGGGATCTGTTCTCGTTGTGTACCACGGCTACACCAGGATGACGCCGGGGCCGGTGATGGTCGCCGCGACTGCGACAAACACCACGAGCGCGATGGCCATGGAGACGAGCGAGAGCGCCGTGCCTGACGTCTCTTGGTTGCGGTCGTCACGGCGACGAAGAACGATCAGATACAGGGGAGAGAGGGCAAACGAGACAATCGTCGAGACAACCGCGCCCGCAAACCCGGCGCACAGCGCGCGATTGAGATCGGCCTCGTCGGCACCCAAGAGCATAGATGGGTTGAGCGCCGTGGCAAAGAGTAGGACGATGGCGGCAAACACCACGCCGAGCGCGAGGCTCTTGAGCGTGAAGCCCAGCATGGAGGGGGATGCCTCGTCATCCGGGTCGTTCTCGATGAAGAACTTGGTGACGTAGCTCACCGAGTCATCCGCGAGGATGAGTGCGATGGGCAGCGAGGCACAGGCAAGCAGCACGTTAACCGCCGGGATTCGCGCCTGGGAGATGACCGTGATGATTCCCACGCACGGGATCCAGAAGAAGAACCACAGCTCGTGGCCGAGAAGCCAACCGAGGTCGTGGCCGCGGTCATCGTTGGATCCGCCCGAACCTACGCCTGCGATCTGCAGGTCCTCCTCGTGCTCCTCCTCCATGACGTCGAGGGCGTCATCGACGGTCACGATGCCGAGAAGGCGCTGCTCATCGCTGACGATGGGCAGCGCGAGCAGGTTGTACTTGGAGATGGACTCGGCCACGTCCTCTTGGTCGTCCTCGGGGCCAGCAGTGATGAGGTCGACGGACGCGATATCCGAGAGCTTGGTCGACCCGTCGTTTACCAGCAGGTTGTTGAGGGTGACGGCACCTGCGAGGTGTTCGTCCTCGTCTATGAGATAGACATAGCGTACCGTCTCGAAGTCCTCTTCGAGGTTGCGCAGCGCGTCGATGGCAAAGGCCACGTTCTCGTCCCTTGGCAGGGCGAGAAACTCCGAGGTCATGATACGGCCAGCCGTCCCGTCGCGGTATCCGAGCAGCTGGCGGATCGCCTCTGCGTCCTCGACGCCCATGAGCTTGAGGAGTTTCTCGGCCTTCTCGGCGCCCAGCTCGTCCACGAGCTCGGCGGCATCATCGGGGTCCATGGCGGACAGCATGCGCGACGCGTCGGTCTCGGACATGTCGCCCATGATCTCGGCGGCCTTGTCGTCCTCGAGCTCGGCCATGGCTTCGGCGCGCTGTTCGTCATCGAGCTGGGCAAATACCTGTCCGCGCAGACGCGGGTCGAGCTGTTCGATGATGTCCGCCACGTCAGCGGGGTGCATGTCATCGAGCGTCTTGTGCGAGACGGAGAGCTTGACGCTGGAAAGGTCTCGTTCCACGAGGTCCATGTAACTCCACGCGATGATGCGCTCGGGAACCGGGTGCCCAAAGGTGCGTGCCACGCGTACGCCGATCCTTTCGATGCTCGGGGAGAGCGAGCGCAGGATGCCGCGCATACCCACCTCGGCGCCAAGGAGGCGAAGCTGGGAGGAGCTGGTGTCAGAGAGCTTGAGGTCGTTCACACGAACGACGCGCATGCCGCGCGTGTCCACGATCTGCTTGTTGAGGACGTCGCGGGCCAACAGGACCTCGGTAGGCTGAAGGTACGAGAAGCGAATGTCCGTGGACGGAACCTTGAGGTGAACCTCGTGCTCGTCATAGGTGTCCACATACTTGCGCCATGAGACCATGATGGGCGTGCGTCCCGTGCCCATGAAGGCCAGGCTGGTCACGCGCGGAAAGACCTCGCCCGTGGCGATGCCGAGGTCAGAGACCGTCCCGATCTTCTCGCCATTGGAGTCGAGGACCGGGTTTCCCATGAGCTGGGAGAGATAAATCATGCGTGCTCCTAACTGTTGGCGTGTGATGCATGGGTCGCACGCGCATTGTGCCAAGCTTCGGCACCGATCACACCCCTCACGGAGTGACCAATTGGGAGCACACCGCTGGGGTCATCGACTGTGAGGTCGAGGTTTCATGAGGACCCTTCTCTTAGGCAACAGACGTGGAGACCGTATGAGGCGGCAATCCACTGGCCTTCGCCATTGTACACGACGCGAGGACGAACATGCTGATTGGCAGGGGTATCCACGTAAGCTGACGATTACGATCTACGAGAGTCCTGCAGGGAAATGGTCCGAATGGACGAGCTTCTGGGAGACTATGCGTGAATTGCCTGAGCTGGGCCTGAGTATTCCCAGTTGGCGTGACGTCTGGCGCAGCTTCTTCTACATGCCTGGGGTTGGCTCGTCCATCCGAGGCGTTTCGCTGCAGGTCGTGACCAGGTTTACGAGCGGCGAAAACAACGTGCTTTGTCAGAGGATGGTCCGGCAGCCGTCATGGTGCTGTCGAACTTTCTCGGAAATACTGGCATCCAGACTCCCTGCGACGGTATCCTCCTCGAACCAGGAATCGGCCGGGGAGGTTTTCATGGACGTATGCATCTCTCATGTCTCAGCACTGTACTGGTTGCTGAGGAACAGGAATCCAAGGAATGGGCGCGAGCTCAATCCGGATGACCTGCTGCCGATTCGTTCTGTGTGCAAGGAGGTTGCAGACCACCTGCTTTATGTCCTCGACATCGATACCGGATGCCTTGATGTTCTCGTATCGTCTCGCGAAGGCAGGCGTCGCTCAAAATCATTGATGACTCACGTCTGCTCGCTTCGAGTTCCCGACGGCTCGTATCTCCACGTGGGAATCCAAAGTCTCGGAGCGTGCGTGGTGTCACCAGAGTTCGCCTATGTCCAGCTTGCTGCGATGTCCGATGAGGTCGGGACCATTTGGGTTGGAAATGCGCTCTGCTCCGATTACCGCATTGACGGCTACACCTTGGGTGGGGTCGTGTTCAGGCCCGACGAGAACGACGTTGCCCTGACGAGCGTCGCGCGTCTGCGTCGTTATGCCGAGTCTCTGCCTGCTGGGTTTTCCGGGAGGGACCGCGCCCTGCGCATGTTGAGGTACGTGCATGATGGAGCGAGGTCTCCCATGGAGTCTGGGCTGGTGATGGCATGTGAGCTGCCTCCGCATCTCGGTGGCTACTCGCTTGGGAAGGTCACCCTCAACAAGGCACGAACCGTGTTTGGGGGTATCGGTCGGATGGGGGACAGGTTGTACGTGAGACGCTATCCGGACATCCTCATAGTCGCCGCTGGCAGCAAGGGACCTCGTGTTGCGGGTGTTGATTATGATGCCGAATCAACCCATCGTGGCGAAGCACGACGACAAAGCGATGCGATTCGCAGAAACCAGCTGACCACAGTGGACTCGATGCGACATTTCACGCTTGAGAAGTTCCAGGTGATGCAGTACGAGCGGTTCATTGACGAGGTCGACAACATTCGGCGCTCGCTTGGTCGCCGCCGCAACGCAACAACCGCCCACATGGAGAGGCTGCTGCCGAGGACTAGATTTGAACTGTGGGAACGCGTTCTGTGCGGGGCAAGAGATCCGATCACCGGGAAACCGAGACGGATCGAGAGACCTGCAGAAAAATGCCCCGAATGGACGGGCCCAGATGAAGCGTGGTACACAGAGGACTGGTGACGGACCATCTTATCAGGGACTATATGAAAGAAGACGGTATGGCGCGGAGCCTACAACTACCAGGTCGTCCATTTGACCGATAATTCTGCAGGTCGTTCGAAGAAGCTTGGTTTTCGCTCAGCTCGCTGGGCATATCATTAAACGGTCGGGCAGCGAAACGGGGACCACGTGGGCCATAAAGAAAAAGAGGGGAGCTCGCGTCGGCGCAAGGCTCTGCACGTCATCGGTTGGGTGGCAGCTTCGCTGCTCTTGGTGGTCCTCGTGGCAGCCAATGTGGCTGTGGCCGTATTTGGCGATACCATCGAAGCGTATCTGAGCAACGGCAGTGTAGATATTTCCAACGAGAAGCTGGAGGCCACCATGAACGATGGTCGCGAGCTTGCCGAACAGATCGAGGGCGAGGGCATCGTCCTGCTGCGCAACGAGAACAACACCCTTCCGCTGCCATCATCCACTACGCGCGTAAACGTTTTTGGCTGGTCGTCCACCGAGTGGGTGTCAAGTGGTTCGGGCTCGGCGCAGACAGTCGGCACCCCCACCACCTTTCTTGACGCGCTCTCCAAGGCGGGCATCGAGTACAACACCGAGCTCACCGACATGTATCGCGGTTTCCTGGGAAACCGTCCGTACGCGAGCAGCGGTGCGCTCAACAGCCATTCTTCCGAGTATTGCCGGCTCTATGAGCCCGACATCAATGACAGGTCGTGCTACAGCGAGCAGCTTCTTCAGAATGCGCGTGATTATTCCGACACGGCCGTCGTCGTGATCTCTCGCGTGTCCGGCGAGAGCATCGACTGCCCCTCGCAGCAGTATCGCGTTCACAATCGCAACGGCAGCATTGACGTTGACGTCACGCGTAGCTACCTCGAGCTCTCACAGGAAGAGGAGAAGCTCCTCCAGTACGTGGGCGAGAACTACGGGCATGTGATCGTTGTGGTCAACTCGACCAATGCCATGGAGCTCGGTGAGGTCGAAACCCTTCCGGGCGTGGACGCGTGTCTTCTTGTTGGTACTCCCGGCGAAGTCGGGGCCAACTCTATCGCAAGCGTGCTTCTTGGCAAGACCAACCCCTCGGGCCGCACCACCGACACCTATGCGTACGACCTGCGCACGGCCGCGTCGTACGCGAACGCGGGTGCCATGGGCGAGGGCATCTACACCAACTCCAACGGCCTTTACCCAGACGATGGCACCCTCAACCCGAACGTGGGCATTGCCGAGACGTACGATGGTGTCCGATTCGTGGACTATGTCGAGGGCATCTACGTGGGCTACCGCTGGTACGAAACGGCCGACACAGAGGGCTTTTGGAACAACGTGGACAACGAGCACGGGCAAGGCTATGACGGCGTCGTGCAATACCCATTTGGCTACGGGCTCTCGTACACGAACTTCTCGTGGAAGGTCATGTCGCGACAACCAGGTGAGAACTCCTCGGTTGGGCGCGACTCCACCTACCAGGTCACGGTTCGCGTGACCAACACCGGCACCGTGGCCGGCAAAGACGTGGTGGAGCTTTACTGCACCCCGCCTTACTACAAGGGCGGCATCGAGAAGTCATCGACGGAGCTTGTGGACTACGCCAAGACCAAGCTGCTCCAGCCGGGAGAGAGCCAGGACGTGACGGTGGAGTTTGCCCTCAACGACGTGGCCTCCTATGACTACGACGACGCCAATAACAACGGCTTCTCGGGCTACGAGCTCGAGCGCGGCACCTATACGGTGCAGCTCAAGCGAGACGCGCATACGCTGGCGGACTGCGACTATGCTTCGACGAACCTCTGGCTGCCCGAGACCGTGCTCTGTGATACCGATCTCGTGACCGGTGCCATCGTCAAGAACCAGTTCACGGGCGACTCGGCACTCGACGGCGTGTCCATCGACGGCTCAGACTCCGGTGCCGACATCACCTATCTCACGCGAGCCGATTTCGGGGGGACTTTTCCCAAGAAGTCCGACAAGAACCGCGCGATGAGCGACTCCATCCGCGCGCTCAACCTCTACGGTTCCTCGCAGGTGGAGGCCGACGCCCTCAATTACTCAAGCCTTGTGGGGCAGGTCTCGCTTTCGGGTGCCACCTCGACCATCTCGACCCCGTACTATCAGCTTTCCGAGAGCGGCCAGCTCACCTCGCTCGGACGCACGCTCGGGGCAGACTACAACTCCGACGAGTGGAGCGCGCTCCTTGACCACCTCTCCGTTTCTGACATGGAGTCGCTCGTGCTGCACGGCTACATCTCCACGGGATCCATCGAGGGCATCGGCAAGCCGCTGACCAAGGAGGTTGATGGTCCCTCGCAGGTCGGGTCGTTCAATCAGCTTTCCTACGGCGTGGGATATCCCAACGCCACGGTTCTCGCCCAGACCTGGAACGAATCCCTTGCTAACGAGTACGGTCGCCAGGTCGGCCTCGAGGCGGCGAGCATCGGCGTGGACGGGTGGTATGCACCGAGCGTCAACATCCACCGTACACCCATGGGCGGTCGAAACTATGAGTACTACTCCGAGGACCCGCTCATCTCGGGCACCATGGGCGCCGCCGTGGTGGATGGCAGCCGCAAGTCGGGCACCTACTGCTACGTCAAGCACCTCGCTGTAAACAACCAAGACTCCTATCGCGACTCGCTCTATACGTGGATGACCGAGCAGAGTCTGCGCGAGATCTATCTCAGCGCGTTTAGGTACGGCGTGGAAAAGGGCGCCTTCACGGGCATTATGAGCTCGTACAACCGCATTGGGGCCACATGGGCCGGAGGCAACAAGGCGCTGCTCACCAACGTGCTGCGCGGCGAGTGGGGATTTAAGGGCTGCGTCATCACTGACTACTGCGACCACCAGAAGTATATGAATGCCGACCAGGCGCTTCGCGCGGGCGGTGACCTCTACATGGACGGCATCTTCCGCAACGGGTCGTTCTCGTACGGATACACGCAGGCGGAGCTTTCGGCCGCCATGGGCACGGGAGACGAGGCGAAGGCCATAGACTACTACGTCAACCTGCGGCGATCCACGAAGGACATACTCTACGTGTGGCTTAACGCCCGCGAGACGAACCTCAAGTATAACGAGCAGGTGCAGACTGCCGTGGAGACAGGCGATGCGTCGGCGGCCGAGGAGTTCATCGATCGTCCCATCAAGACGGGCGGCTTCCCGATCGTGGGCACCATAGTGGCGATCATGGACTGCATCGTGGCGCTGCTGATCGTGCTGCGAATCCACCGCGCCCTGGCACGAAGGGCGGATGCGCGGCGCGGAGACAACCAAGCGGGAGAATAGGCCAGGAGAGGGCGCGCGCGTTGCGGCGCGCCTGTATCGTATGGACGGATTGCCCGCAAAACCGTCCGTACGTGACGTTTTCGAGACGAGAAGTGTGCGTACGGACGGTTTCCTCGCGCAATCCGTCCGTACGCACAAGGTGCACCGTCACCACGAATCATTCCCGCAGGTGTACGGTTGATTGAGGCAAAAAAAGAACCCCGACCAGAGAGCCGGGGTCCCGTGCGTGCCGATGGCCTTATCGCTAGAACTTGACGCTCGGTGCTTGGCGCGCGGACTCCTCGGTGACGAGGAAGCCCTGGCGAGGCTGGAACTTGCTGCCCGCTACGATGTTGCCCGGGAACGTCTTGATGGCGTTGTTGTACGCGAGCACCACGTCGTTGAAGCTCATGCGGGCGTAGCTGATCTTGTTCTCCGTGTCGGTGAGGTCGGTCTGGAGCTGCTGGAAATTGGTGTTAGCCTTGAGGTTGGGATAGGCCTCGGCAACGGCGAACAGCGACTTGAGCGTGTTCGTCAGCATGTTGCTGGCTTCCATCTTGGCCTCGGGCGTGGTGGCGCCGGCGACGGCGGAGCGAGCCGCGGTGACCGCCTCGAGGGTGCCGGACTCGTGTGCGGCGTAGCCCTTGACCGTCTCGACGAGGTTGGGGATGAGGTCGTTGCGGCGCTGAAGCTGGGCGTCGATGGTCTGCCAAGCGTTTTCACACTTGTTGTCGGCCGTGACGATGCCGTTGTAGATGACAACGAACCAGATGGCGACAAGTACGATGACCACGATGAGGATGATGAGGGCAAGTGGCATTGCGCTCCCCTTTCTTTTTGCGGATCACGAGATGCGTGCATGTTCAGTATACCCGAGTGCATTACGGAACCCGCTCATGCCCCGGCAGACGCATGAGGCGGAGGGGGAGGGATTCGAACCCTCGGAACGCCGGAGGCGCTCGACGGTTTTCAAGACCGCTGCAATCAACCGCTCTGCCACCCCTCCAAGGGTGCGTACGGTACTATCCTACCCCATATGGTGACATCGATGGGAGACGCGCGTGGGCGAGAAGGACGATCAGTACATGCGGATGGCGCTGGACGAGGCCTCGCGGGCGGCGGGGCTCGGCGAGGTCCCCATCGGCGCCGTCGTGGTCTGCGGCGACGAGGTCATCGCCCGCGGATGCAACCGCCGCGAGACGGACGAAGACCCCTCGGCGCACGCGGAGTTCACGGCCATGGTCGACGCCGCCCACGCGCTTGGCCGCTGGCGACTCACGGGCTGCACGGTCTACGTCACGGTGGAGCCCTGCCTCATGTGCGCGGGCCTCATGGTGAACGCTCGCATCGACCGTTGCGTGTACGGTGCGGCCAACCCCAAGGGCGGCGCGCTGGGAACGGTCTTCGATGTGAGCCACGCGCCGGAGCTCAACCATGAGTTCGAGGTCGTGCCAGGGGTTCTCGCCGAGGAGTGCGCGGGGGTCATGCGCGCCTTCTTCCGCTCGCGCCGCGGATAGGTGCAAACCCTGGTGCCAAGAGCTAGAGGCCGATGAGTGTCCCGAGGAAGATGAGGACGGCCATGCCCGCAGCATATGCGAAGGCGTACTTGGCGATTTTGCCGAGGATCTCGCCGTCCTTGCCGGCAAGGCCACACGAGGCGCAGCCGATGGCGATGCTCTGGGGGGCGATCATCTTTCCGGCGCTTATGCCGAGCGAGTTGGCGGCCACGAGCCAGGTCTCGTTGATGCCGAGCGTCTGCGCGGCATGGAGCTGGACGTTGCCGAAGAGGACCTCGCTCGAGGTGCCCGAGCCGGTGACGAAGGTGCCTAGCGCGCCGAGCAGCGGCGCGACGAGCGGATAGAAGCTGCCAAGCGTGCCGACGAAGAAGGCCGCGACGCTTGCGATCATGCCGGAGTACCCCATGATCTTGGCGCATCCGAGCACGCCGAGCATGGTGATGATCGTCTTGCTCATCTGCTTGACCGTATCGCGCAGGACGCTCAGCATCTCGCCGAAGGGACACCTCTGAATGATGCCGCCCACGATGCCGCAGAGAAAGATCAGCACGCCAGGGGTGTTAATCCACGAGAACGTGAGCGTGGCCGTGGGGTCGCCTGCATAGATGTTGACGGTGCTCTTGAACGAGGAGAGCGGGTCATGGACAAAGGGCACGATCTTGCTCGTGACAAGGAGCACCACGAAGATCAGGATGAAGGGGCACCATGCGGTGATGGCGCTGCGAACGGAGAGGGGCTCGTCCGCACCCGCGATTTCGAGGTGGTACTCGTCAGGTACCTCGGCACTCTTGTGGCGCAGGCAGTATGCGGCGGTAGCGACCAGCGCAAATACGGCTCCCACGATGTCGGGCAGGTCGGTGCCGATAAACCGTGCGGCGGCGATCTCGGCGACGCCAAACGAGATGCCGGCGATGAGCGCCACGGGGACCATGCCCTTCATGGCCTTCTTTCCCCCGAGTACTCCCACCATGAGCAGCGGCGTGACGAGGACGAAGGGAAACGCCTGCAGGGCTTGGGTAAAGGCCAGTGAGATGGGCTCGATTCCCGTGATGGTGGCGAGCGTGGCGGTAGGGATGCCGATCGAGCCGAACATCGTGGGCAGGCCGTTGGCGAGAAGGCATGCAAGGATGGCCGTGACGGGGTTGACGCCGAGCGCGGCGAGCATGCTCGCGGGGATGGCCACGGCGGTGCCGAACCCCGCCATGCCCTCGAGGAAGTTGCCAAAGCACCAACCGATGAGAATCACCAGCACACGCATGTCGGACGACACCGAGCAGAGCATGGCCTTGATCTTCTCCATGGCTCCGGTGTGTACGGTGAGGTTGTAGGTGAAGACGGCGGCGATGATGACGATGACAATGGGCCAGAGGGCCATGGCAAAGCCCTCGAGCGCCGCCGTTGCGGCGTTGATGGCCGTCATCTTCCAGCCGATCAGGGCGCAGAGGGCGGCGACCACCAGCGCGCCGAGACTTGCCTTGTAGGCCTCCATGTGAAGGCCGCAGAGCGCCGCCACGAGCCAGATGATGGGTAGGAGTGCAAAGACGAACATTCCAAAAAGTTCGAGCATGGGGGTCTCCTCCGTGGTCATATATGCCGGGCGGACCTATGTGAGCAGTACTATGTAGATTTTATGCTCTTGACCCCCGCTAGATGACCTGAAATACGAAGAAGTCGAGATAGTGGGTCTCGGGGACGCCCCAGAGGATGGGATGGTCGGGTGCCTGCTGGCGCTCCTCGACCTGCTTGAGCTGGACGCCTGCGTCATGTGCGGCCTGGGCGATGGCACGGGACAGGAGGTCGCGCGTCATGAAGTGGCTGCAGCTGCAGGTGGCGAGATAGCCGCCGCGGGGAAGCAGACGCAGGGCGAGTGCGTTGATCTCGCGATAGCCCCGCGAGGCGTGCTCCACGGTTCCGCGACTTTTGGTGAAGGCGGGCGGGTCGAGCACGATGAGATCGAAGGGACCTCCCTCTTCGCGGAGGCGCTGCTTGTCATGCGCGAGCTCCGGTAGGTATTCCATCACGTTTGCGCAGGTAAAATCCATGCGCTCGCTAAATCCGTTGAGGCGGGCGTTCTCCCCCGCGAGGTCGCAGGCGGTCTGGCTCACGTCGACGCAGCGAACGAACTCCGCTCCGCCAGCAACTGCGTTGAGCCCGAAGGGGCCCACGTGGGAAAAGCAGTCGAGCACGCGCATGCCGTCGGCGAGCTCGCGCACGGCGCGACGGTTGTACTTCTGGTCGAGAAAGAAGCCGGTCTTCTGGCTGTTCTCGAGGTCGATGTCGTAGCGTATGCCGTTCTCCTCTACGACGCGGCGTGAAGAGAGGGCGAGCGGCACCGCGTCCCCTGGCGTCCACCAGCCCTTTTCGCGGGGGAGTCCCTCGAGGTCGCGGCTGGGGGTGTCGTTTCGCTCGTAGATGCCAACGACGTCCTGGCCGGCGCCGTGCAGCACGTCGAGCAGCAGCGGGTAGATGGTCGGCCGGAGCCGCTCCATGCCCACGGTGCCTACCTGAGACACGAGAACGTCCTCGTAGCGGTCCACCACGAGTCCCGGAAAGCCGTCTGCCTCCGAGAAGAGCACACGGCAGCAGTTGGTGTCAGGCTCGCAGCCGGGCAGGGCGCGCCTGCCCATGGTGGTCTCGCGGTGCGTCCATGCCCAGGCGAGCTTTCGACGCCAGAAGCCCTCGTCCACGCGGTCGTTGGAGTTGCGCGTGACAATGCGTATGCGAATCTTGCTTTGGGCGGAGAGGAGCCCCGTTCCCTGCCATGTGCCGTTCTCCTCGAAGACGTCCACCACCCCGCCGTTCGAGACGGACATGCCGTCGCTGGCGGGTTCGGTGCGTATGACCTCGTCCTCGAAGACCCATGGGTGTCCGCCGACGAGCGCCTTCGCCGCCTTGCGCGAGACGATTGCCCTGGGATACGGACGCTCCTGGTTCATGTGTGCTCCTCGGTGTGGCTGCGGTGGGGACAAGTATCGCGCAGACGTAGGGCCTAGTAGTGCCTGCCGTACCCTCCGCCAAAGCCGCGACCACGACTCCTGGAGCCGCTGAACATAGTGCGAGTCGGCTTAACGGCGCTGCGTCCGGGGTTGGGGACGATGCGCGTGCTGTCATACTCGAAGTCTGCAAGGTCCCACACGGGAACGAGCTTCTTGGTGAAGTACTCGATTTCACGAAGCGGGCTGATTTCGTCGGGGGCCACGAAGGTGTAGGCGTGGCCGGTGGCGCCGGCGCGCCCCGTGCGGCCGATTCGGTGGACGTAGTCCTCGGGATCCATCGGCACGTCGTAGTTGACCACGGCGTCGATGCCGCTCACGTCGATGCCGCGGCTCATGACGTCGGTCGCAACGAGCACCTGGCACCTGCCCTCGCGAAACTTCTCGAGGGCTTTCTCGCGGGCCTTCTGCGGACGGTCGGCGTGCATGACCTCGACCTTCACGCCGACGTTCTTGAGCGTCTTGCTCACATCATCCACGCGGTGCTTTGTGCGGCAGAACACGAGCACGCGCCCGGGCCTCTCGCCAGAGGCGCCTCCCGTGCGAAGCAGCGCTTCGAGCAGCTGGGTCTTCTGGCCCTGCGTGATGGGGCAGAGGTGCTCCTCGACGGTGTCGGCCGTCTCGCCCACGCGCGCGATCTCGACGCTTGCCGGATTGGTGAGCATGGAGTCGATCGTGCTCTTTATGGATGGCGGGATGGTCGCGGAGAAGAGCAGCGTCTGATGCTTGGCGGGCAGAGCCTGCATGATGCGGCGCACGCTTGGCCAGAAGCCCATGTCGAGCATGCGGTCAGCCTCGTCAAGCACGAGCGTCCGTACATGCGAGAGCTCCACGTGGTTGTGTTCCATGAGGTCGATGAGACGTCCGGGCGTTGCGACGAGCATGTCGCAGCCGCGATCGAGCTCGCTGATCTGCTGGTCGAACTTGGTGCCGCCCATGACGATGACCACGCGCTGGCCGGTTCTCTCGCATACGGTCTTGCAGACGCCGTCGATCTGCGCCGCGAGTTCGCGAGTCGGTGTGATGACGAGCGCGTGAGGCCCCTTGCCCTTGCTGCTGGCGATGAGCTGCAGCGTAGGGAGGGCGAACGCGGCGGTCTTACCCGTGCCAGTCTGCGCGGACGCCACGACGTCGCGGCCCTCGAGGACGAATGGGATGGCTTGCGCTTGGACGGGGGTGGGGGTTTCGAAGCCAAGGGAACTGACGCCGGAGAGGATTTGCTCGTTTAGCCCGAGCTCGGCAAATGTATTAGTCATAAATATAAGTATGGGGCAAGGGAGTGGGCTTTACCAGCGTACACACGGAACCAGCAGGCGAACGTTGCACTGGCGAAGCGTGTCCTTCTCTGTTGGGCGCAGGCCGTGGGTGACGCTTGACGTTGAGGGAAAATCGTCAACTGCGCAAACGCAGGAACGCGACGCAGGATGCGCGCTTGTCGCCGTGCGCTTCGGCATGGCGCCTCGGGGCCGAGGCTCAATCCAGCGGACACCTGCAGAAAAACGGGCCGAATGGACGAGTTCTCAGAAGGCTTCGCCAAAATTGCCTTCTGATATCGAAAAAGATCCAGTTGTTGCCTGGATGCAGGGCACCTAACGAGCCTGCACCAAAGGTAGCTCGTCCATTCGGCCCGTTTTTCTGCAGGTGTCCGCATGCACGATGCCGAGGAAAAATCGCCAACTGCGCAAACGCAGGAACCTAGCGCAGAATGCACGTCAATCGCCGAGTCGAGCGGTCGCAATCCGCCGAGCCTGTCCGCGCGTCTGCCTCGCGCGGGACGGATATACTATTTCGATACCAAAGGGCACGGACGGGGGACTTCCAGATGAGCTGGAACAGGATGCACATCGTTCCCATGACGCTGCGAATGCTGTAGCGCGCATTCGCGCGCGTCGTGTTCCGTCAACCCGTCAGCAAGAGAGAGCAAGCATGCCCATCAACATCCCAGACGGCCTCCCCGCTAAGAAGATCCTTCACACGGAGCGAATCTTTGCGCTCGAGGAGGAGGTCGCGGCAACCCAGCAGATTCGTCCGCTTCGCGTTGCCATCCTGAACCTCATGCCCACCAAGATCGAGACCGAGACGCAGATCCTGCGCCTCATCTCCAAGTCACCGCTACAGGTGAGCTGCGACTTCATGCGCGTCTCGTCTCACGAGTCCACGCACGTCTCGCAAGATCACCTCGTGAAGTTCTATGACACCTTCGACAGCTTCCGCGACAAGAACTACGACGGCCTCATCGTTACCGGTGCTCCCGTGGAGCAGATGGCCTTCGAGGACGTGGACTATTGGAAGGAGTTCTGCGACATTGTCGATTGGTCGCAGAGCCACGTCTTCTCGACGATGTATCTGTGCTGGGGCGCGCTCGCGGGCCTCTACTACCTCTACGGCATCCCCAAGAAGGACCTGCCGAGCAAGCTCTTTGGTGTCTTCCCGCAGCGCCTGTGCGACGAGTACAACTTCCTCACCAACGGCTTCGACGAGGTGCACAGCATGCCGCACTCGCGTCATGCCGCCGTCGACATCAACGAGCTCGCTAACCATCCCGAGCTGCAGGTTCTCTCCGAGGGCTTTACGAGTGGTCCGGCCATCATAGCTACGCGCGACTTCCACGAGATCTACGTCACGGGGCACTTCGAATACGGACGCGACACGCTGTCCGAGGAGTTCTGGCGCGACTTCCACAGGGGGCTGCCCATTCGTCTGCCCGAGAACTACTTCCCGGACAATGACCCCGAGAACCAGCCCATCTTTACATGGCGCGCCCATGCCAACCTCCTGTACCGCAACTGGCTCAACTGGATCTACCAGATGACGCCGTATGAGTTCGCGGAGATTCCTGGCGAGATCACCCGCCTTCGCGAGCACGTCGCCGACAAGTTCTAAAACCTGGAAAAGGTGACAGGTATCTTTTCCAGGTTTTTCATCTGATTGCGCAGCCGCGGGAGTCGAGCTGCTCTAGCCATGTCCTTTTTTGGAACCGCATGTGAAGTACCGCAGACGGTCATTACTAAGGCCATCTCGGATGGTATGCTTCAAACAATCCCATGTACGCCGTTGGCCTAGCGCCCTCTTGCGTCAGGCAAGGAAATGAGGAGGAAAGATGCCCGAGGTACCAGCCGTTCCAACCAGCATGGAGAATCCCGATACGCCGGCGGTGATTGTGCGTTCAGACGACGAGCTCATCGAGAAGCTCCAGGTCATGCGTGCCGCGCAGCGCGAGTTCGCAGACTTCTCCCAGGAGCAGGTCGACAAGATCTTTGCCGCGGCCGCCACCGCAGCCAACAAGATGCGCATCCCTCTGGCCAAGATGGCCGTGGAGGAGACGGGCATGGGCTTGGTCGAGGACAAGGTCATCAAGAACCACTACGCAGCCGAGTACATCTACAATAAGTACAAGTCCACCAAGACCTGCGGCGTGATCGAGGAGGACAAGGCCTTCGGCCTGACCAAGATCGCCGAGCCCATCGGCGTCGTGGCTGCTGTCATCCCGACGACCAACCCCACGTCGACGGCGATCTTCAAGTGCCTCATCTGCCTTAAGACGAGAAACGCCATCATGATCAGCCCGCACCCGCGTGCCAAGAAGTGCACCGCGCAGGCCGCGCGCGTCGTGCTCGAGGCCGCCGTCGCGGCAGGCGCTCCTGAAAGCATCATCGGCTGGATTGAGTCCCCCTCACTCGAGGCGACGAACACGCTCATGGCAGAGGCTGACATCATCCTGGCCACCGGTGGCCCCGGCATGGTCAAGGCTGCCTACTCCTCCGGTACCCCTGCCCTCGGCGTCGGCGCCGGCAACACGCCCGCCATCATCGACGACACGGCCGACGTCATCGACGCCGTCAACTCGATCATCCACTCCAAGACCTTCGACAACGGCATGATCTGCGCCTCCGAGCAGTCCGTTACCGTGCTCGATGGCGTATACGACCAGGCGAAGGCCGAGTTCGAGAAGCGCGGCGCCTACTTCCTCGCCGGCGACGAGCTCGACAAGGTTCGCCACACCATCCTCATCAACGGCAGGCTCAACGCCAAGATCGTGGGCCAGTCGGCTCACGACATCGCCGCGCTTGCGGGGGTCGAGGTGCCCGCGAAGGCCAAGGTCCTCATCGGCGAGGTCGACTCGGTTGACATCTCCGAGGAGTTCGCGCACGAGAAGCTCTCCCCGTGCCTCGCCATGTATCGCGCCAAGGACTTCGAGGATGCGCTCGCCAAGGCGGAGCGTCTCGTCGCCGATGGCGGTTACGGTCACACCTCCTCGCTCTGGGTAAACGTCAACGAGCGCGAGAAGATCGCCGAGCACGCCCACCGCATGAAGACCTGCCGCGTGCTCGTCAACACGCCCTCTTCCCAGGGCGGCATCGGTGACCTCTACAACTTCCAGCTCACCCCGTCGCTCACGCTGGGCTGCGGCTCTTGGGGCGGCAACTCCGTCTCCGAGAACGTGGGAGTCAAGCACCTCATCAACATCAAGTCGGTTGCAGAGAGGCGAGAGAACATGCTATGGTTCCGCACTCCTGAGAAGGTCTACTTCAAGAAGGGCTGCATGCCCGTGGCCCTCGACGAGCTCGGTACCGTCATGCACAAGAGGCGTGCCTTCATCGTCACCGACCAGTTCCTCTATAAGAGTGGCTTCACCAAGTCCATCGAGCGCAAGCTCGACGAGATGGGCATCGCCCACTCCAGCTTCTGGGACGTCGCGCCCGATCCCACGCTGCAGTGCGCTCGCGAGGGCGAGAAGCAGCTGCGCGCCTTCGAGCCCGACTGCATCATCGCCGTCGGCGGCGGCTCCGCGATGGACGCCGGCAAGATCATGTGGCTCATGTACGAGCACCCAGAGGCCAAGTTCGAGGACATGGCCATGGACTTCATGGACATCCGCAAGCGCGTCTACACGTTCCCCAAGATGGGCGAGAAGGCCTACTTCGTGGCCATCCCCACCTCTTCCGGTACCGGCTCCGAGGTCACGCCCTTCTCGATCATCACCGACGCCGACTCTGGCATCAAGTGGCCGCTCACCGACTACCAGCTCATGCCCAACATGGCCATCGTCGACACCGACAACATGATGACCCAGCCCAAGGGCCTCACCTCCGCTTCGGGCATCGATGTCCTCACCCACGCCATGGAGGCGTACGTCTCGATCATGGCGTCCGACTACACTGACGGTATCGCGCTGCGTGCGGCAAAGCTCGTCTTTGACTACCTGCCCCGCGCCTACGACAACCCGACAGACGTCGAGGCCCGCGACCACATGGCTAACGCCTCGTGCCTGGCCGGCATGGCCTTCGCGAACGCCTTCCTCGGCGTCAACCACTCCATGGCGCACAAGCTCGGCGCCTACCATCACATTCCGCACGGCTGGGCCAACGCCGTCATCCTCACCCGCGTCGCACGCTACAACGCGGCCGATCGTCCCACCAAGATGGGCACGTTCTCCCAGTACAAGTATCCGCACGCCAAGGCTCGCTACGCGGAGATGGGCAGGTTCTGCGGCTTTACCGGCGCTAACGACGACGAGGTCTTCGAGAACTTCATGAAGGGCATCGAGGATCTCAAGGAGCACATCTGCGTCAAGCACACCATCGCCGAGTTTGGTGTCGACGAGAAGTACTTCCTCGACACGCTCGACGAGATGAGCGAGAACGCCTTCAACGACCAGTGCACCGGCGCCAACCCGCGCTACCCGCTGATCTCCGAGATCAAGGAGCTCTATCTCGACGCGTACTACGGTCGCCCTGCCAGCTCCTACGAGGACTAACCCCACTATCGCACCAGAGAGGACTGAGCTTCATGGAACTTTCCAAGGATAAGTTGGTCATCGTCGAGCGCGGTAACAAGGTGGTCTACGACTGCGGAGACACCATCGTCAAGGTCTTCAACGGCAACAAGCCTGCCGCGGACATCTTCAACGAGGCGCTCAACCTCGCCCGCGCCAAGCAGGCGGGCATCGACGTTCCCGAGATCGTCGAAGTGGGTAAGGTCGACGGCGCATGGGCTATCGTCACCGAGAAGGTCGAAGGCAGGACCATGCGTCAGATCGGCGACGAGGACGCGGATGCGCGCGAGGAGCTGCTCCAGCAGTTCGTCCAGCTCCAGCTTGATATTCACGCCCACAAGGCACCGCTCATGAACCGCCAGAAGGACAAGTACTCCCGCATGATCAACGCGGCGTCCGACGTCCTCGACGAGGCGACGCGCTACGAGCTGCTCATGCGTCTCGATGGCATGAAGAACCACACCAAGATCTGCCACGGCGACTTCGTCCCGTCCAACGTGATCGTGCGCGCTGACGGTAGCGCCTGCGTCTGCGACTGGGCCCATGCCACCCAGGGCAACGGTGCGGCCGACTGCGCCATCACGTACCTGCACTTCAGGATGCGCGGTGCAGACGAGCTCGCCGAGAACTACCTCGACGCCTACTGCAAGGCTCAGGGTTGCACCAAGTCATACGTGCAGAACTGGCTTTCCATCGTCGCAGGTGCAGAGCTCTCGCGCGGTCGTGCGGTGGAGAAGGACTTCCTTCTCAGCTGGGTTGACGTCGTTGACTTCCAGTAGTCTCTAGGCGACTTGGGCTAGGTATGATGGGGCGGTGCCGGGGTGAGAACCTCGACACCGCCTTCACCATAACTGAGCAGGTCAAGACACTTATTTCGGTTACGTGGCGTTGCCGCCCGAGCGGTGGGGCAAAGACGCCTGATAAGAAGTATGCTGACAGCAAGCAAAAAGCACCCGAAATCCCTGGCGCCTGAGGCGCGCGTGCCGCAGGGCTTTTCGCGGCATCGATTTCTGTCCCATGGCAATGAGAGAATCATGATGCAGGTGTTATCGACTCCGGGAGGTGGTCGCATGGCGGAGGAGCAGCTTACGGACGAGTTGCTCGAGAGGCTCCTTGCAAGTTCCAGCCCTGAGTCGTACCTCAGCACGATAGAACCAGAGAACCGCACGCTCTCGGAGTACCTCTTCTCTCTGCTCCACGAGAAGGGCCTGGGTCGCTCTGCGGTCTTCGAGGCCGCAGGCATCGATCGTACGCATGGCTATCAGGTCTTCGAGGGCACGCGAAAGATTGGTCGCGACCGCGCCATCATGCTCGCCTTTGGCCTTCGCTGCACGCTTCAGGAGACTCAGCGTCTGCTGAGGTTTGCCGGCGTGGCCGAGCTGTGGTGCAAGGTGCGTCGAGACGCAGTCATCATCTACTGCATCAAGAACGGGCTTGATCGGGTGGCATGCGACGATGCGCTCTTCCGCAGGGGCGAGTGTACGCTGCTGCCCGAGGACTAACCTCATGACCGACGACGAGCTTAGATACTCCCTCGGTGTTGATGACTCCTATCGCGTCGTGCGGGTCCTTGCGGATGGTGCCTCTGGGCGCACCGAGCTTGTAACCTGCGGCACCAGCGACTTGTTCGTCCGCAAGTCCATTCCGAGCGAGCTCGCCAACCCTGAGGCATGGGAAGTCTCACGGGAGGTCTCGTGCCCTCAGGTGCCCGTCATCCGCCGCACGTACTGGCTGCCCGATGCATTCGTCGTGGTCTATGACTACGTGGAGGGGTTCTCGGTGGCCCAGATGATGCGCGACCAGGGGAAGCTTGGGCTACAGGAAGCGACGTCAATTGCAGTCGACGTCTGCGCCGCAGCGGCTGAGCTGCACCAACGAAGTGTCATCCATCGTGACATAACTCCAGGTAACGTCATCGTCAACGCCCAAGGGGCCCATCTCATCGACTTGGGGATCGCTCGTCGGTACGATCGGGGCGCACGTCATGATACCACCCGCCTGGGAACCTTCGGCTTCGCTGCGCCAGAGCAGTTTGGCTTTGCCCAGACCGACGCCCGCTCTGACGTCTACTCCATCGGCGCTCTCCTCGCCTTCATGCTCACGGGCGTGCTGCCGAGTGTTCCGGAATTTGACTCGGCACTTGAAGAGGTCTCGCCGGCGTTGAGAAAAGTCGTCGAGAAGGCCTGCGCCTTCGAACCGAGCGCACGCTACGCAAGTGCTTGTGAGCTCGCCCAGGCCGTACGCGCCGCTGTTCCAGCGCCGGCTGTCTCGCCAACTATTCAGAAGGCACCACAGGCCCTTCTTGCGGCGCTTCGAAACACGCATGGCGGCAGGCGTCGGGCTGCAATCTTGTTCGTAGTCGTCGGGGCTCTTCTCGTGCTGCTCTTTGTATGGGTGGGCGTTGTGTTGCTGATGCATCCCAAGTCATACTCCGACCCGCTGTCGGCCATCCTTGCCTTTGGTATTGCGGCGGGCGTGTTTGATCTCTGCGGCTTTCAGCCGTGTCTTGTGGTCACCCACACCCGTCCGTACCGTGATAGAGGGGGCCGCTTGGGTACCTACCTGAGAAAGTGCCTTAGGGATACGTGTCTTCTCGCCATATGTTTCCTTTTCCTCGTGGTCTTGGCTGTCGTGCTGAAGTCGCTGACCGGAGCATAGTTGCACATAGTATTGTTAGCTGATGGCTAATGAAACGCCGTCTCCTCGCAGGCATCATACCTAGATGTGCGCGAGGAGGCATGCCATGCGTGATGACTGGGAATTCGTGAGAAGCAGCTCTGATATAAAAACCACGCTCGCAGAGGCCGGCTGGGATACGCGCGACCTCCCTACGATCATCTCGGGCCATCTCGCGGAGAAGGGTGTAGAGAGAGGGGCGGCCGTCCGGCAATCTCGCCTCAACCCGACCTTTGCCTATCAGATTATGTCTGGAGCGAGGCATGCCTCCCGAGACAAGCTCATTCAGCTTGCCTTTGGGCTTGACCTTGACATTGATGAGTCCTGCGACCTTCTCGAGAGGGGTGGGTCGAGCGCCCTGCGCCCTTCCTGCTGCCGTGACGCGGCTATTGCCTACTGCCTTGAGAAGAGTCTGGGCGTTGACGCTTGTGACGACCTTCTCTGGGCCATAGGCGAAAAGACCATTCGAATCATGTAGCTGTGAATAGAACGTACGGCATACTCAGTTTGTCAGAAACCTCAATATTTGTTTCGCACCTGAGTCGACCTGCGCATGGTTTCAAAATTCGCAGAACGGACAGCGAAGTAAAGTACTTGCACTGCTGATTAAACTAAATAGATCAGTTCTCTCACAATATAATATATCGTACTAAAACCATACAGCCCATATAGCCTGCAAGTTTTCGGCTGTGAAGCTGAGCTAGTGAGTTCATTTAAACGGGCTCGATGCTCGTAAACAGATGACCAACGATGACGTGACACGAGAGAGAACGACACCTTAAAAAAACCTATCAAATAGTGCGTATTCTGGTCAATCGTAACGTTTGAAAGGGATACTGTTATTACAGTTTGGATTAACAAAGTACAAATTCTGCATAAGCGAACATGTCTGCTGTGAGGCTAACGGAGATATAGCCATGAGAAAAGGACTGTCAAAGATACTGCTGGGGCTCGCAATCGCATGCGCGGTGGTTATCGGCATGAAGCCATCTCAGGCTTTAGCCAGTACCGTTACCGTGAATACGCCTCGGGAGATATATACTGCCCTCGGCGCAGGAAACAGCATCATCTTGGGCTCTGATATCGACCTGAGCAGTTCGGATGCGCCGTTCCATATTGCCAGTGGAGCCGACAGTCCCGTTGTGATTGATCTTAACGGCCACACGCTCACTGCTGGCGAGAGTGCCTTTATCGTGGATGCCAATGTCTCCGCCTACGTTTACGACAGCGCGACTGGCGGCACGATGACCGGATGCACCGCTGATGAGCTGTTTCACCTGACAGACAACAGCACGCTAACCATTGCGGGCGGCACTTTCTCAAACAACGCACGCGTCGTCTATGGATGGGCCTCGACGCTCAATATCACGGGTGGCACCTTCTCCGGTAACATCAATACGGATGGGGCGGTCGGCGGCGTGGTCTATATGGACCATGGATCTACACTCAACGTCTACGGAGGCACCTTCTCGGGCAACACCGCGAGCGAGGGCGGCGCCCTCAAGATTGACAACTCGACGGCCACCATCGCGGGTGGCACCTTCTCCAACAACACGGCGACCAGCCAAGGCGGTGCCGTGAGCGTCTACAACACCACCCTGACAATGACCGGCGGAACCATGTCGGGTAACACGGCTGCCGCAACCGTGTGGGGTTCCGGCGGTGGCGCGATCTTCGCTGGCGGCACGAGCGTGTTCCACCTGGATGGTGGAACGCTTACCAGTAACTTCGCGACGGGCTCCGGCGGTGCCGTCCTGTTCGTCGGCACGACGATGACAGTCGGAAAATTGAATACAGATGGCACCACAGCATCTGCGCCATGGATCACAGGCAACACCTCTGAGAACCATGAGGGCGGCGGCCTGTCCCTCATGACGGGGGACATAACGATGTACGCGGCGTCGGTCATAGGCAACAAAGCGGGATATCACAAAGATGGAACTGAGAACACGGACTTCGCCGACTGGGGTGGCGGTGGCATCTTCGTCGCAGAGTACATGACGGCAAATGCCGATGGCACCTATGGCGCCACGCTCTATATTCCCACAACGGTCAACATCACCAACAACACGGCCGGCGGGTTCGGTGGCGGCGTGGCAGGGTGTTCCACGGGGCGTCTCGTGTTGTCGTCGAGCGCAACGACGGGGGCCGCGATCTACGGTAACACGGCAGACATGAAGCACGTCTCGGGTGCGACGTCGGCCAAGAACGAGGACCACACGTTCGCCCTGCAAAACGATGTGTTCATGGCCAATGGCGCCGACGACTACTTCTGTGTCTTCAGCTCTTCTATAACGAACAGCATGCTGGGTGGCTACGCAAACTGGACTGGCAGCGTGGACGGCGTCGCGTACACCGCGCCAACAGATGCAGACACTACGATAAGCTCCTCATCCGCCGTCGGGCTCAAGTCCAACCTTGGCAGTGACTACCAAGGTACGACTACGAAGATACAAATCTCTGATAACGAGTCGTATACCCATGGCGGCGGTATCCTCAGCAACGGCTACCTCATCTTGGGCAAGCCCACCACGAACTCCGTGGACACGGGAAAGCCCGTCGAGGTAATCGCGAGCAAGGCGCTTCTTGGCACGGACGGCACAGCGCTCGCGAACATGGACGACAAGACGTTCACCTTTACGATGAGGGACGATAACGGTAACGTCGTTGCGACTGGTTCGGCAGATAGCACGGGGAAGATTACCTTCGACCGCCGAATCGTCTTCAACAAAGACAACTGCCCCAATGACGAAAACCTCCTTACGTATACGATTACCGAGGACGCAGGCACCGATGCTGTCAAATATGACAGCAGTCCGATTACTATCGGGTTCCTCGTAACCAGGAACAACGTCGTCAAGACGCTCTCCGACGGCACTACGCTGACGTACACCTGGTACACGATTGACGATACGTCCATCGCCGTCATGAAAGACGATAAGGCCGTCGCGTTCACGTCCAAGTACCTTAATGACGAGTCCCACGGCGCGGTCATAACGCTTACCGATGCCGCGTTCACGAACAGGGAGATTGCCCCCGCCTCCGCGTCGCTCTCGGCCACCAAGACCCTCTCCGGCGCCGCGCTCTCCGACGGCGAGTTCTCCTTCCAGCTCAGGGACGCGGCCACCGGCGACGTCCTCCAGACCAAGGCCAACGTCGGCGGCTCCGTCTCCTTCGACGCGATCACCTACGACGCGGCCGGCACCTACGACTACACCGTCTCCGAGGTCCAGGGCGGCGCGGCCGGCTACACCTACGACGCGGCCGTCCACGCGGCCCGGGTCGTCGTGACCGACGACGGGCGGGGCCAGCTCTCGGCCGCGGTCACCTACGACGGCGGCGCGTCCGCGCCCGCCTTCGCCAACTCCTACGCGCCCGCCCCCGCCTCCGCGTCGCTCTCGGCCACCAAGACCCTCTCCGGCGCCGCGCTCTCCGACGGCGAGTTCTCCTTCCAGCTCAGGGACGCGGCCACCGGCGACGTCCTCCAGACCAAGGCCAACGTCGGCGGCTCCGTCTCCTTCGACGCGATCACCTACGACGCGGCCGGCACCTACGACTACACCGTCTCCGAGGTCCAGGGCGGCGCGGCCGGCTACACCTACGACGCGGCCGTCCACGCGGCCCGGGTCGTCGTGACCGACGACGGGCGGGGCCAGCTCTCGGCCGCGGTCACCTACGACGGCGGCGCGTCCGCGCCCGCCTTCGCCAACTCCTACGCGCCCGCCCCCGCCTCCGCGTCGCTCTCGGCCACCAAGACCCTCTCCGGCGCCGCGCTCTCCGACGGCGAGTTCTCCTTCCAGCTCAGGGACGCGGCCACCGGCGACGTCCTCCAGACCAAGGCCAACGTCGGCGGCTCCGTCTCCTTCGACGCGATCACCTACGACGCGGCCGGCACCTACGACTACACCGTCTCCGAGGTCCAGGGCGGCGCGGCCGGCTACACCTACGACGCGGCCGTCCACGCGGCCCGGGTCGTCGTGACCGACGACGGGCGGGGCCAGCTCTCGGCCGCGGTCACCTACGACGGCGGCGCGTCCGCGCCCGCCTTCGCCAACTCCTACGCGCCCGCCCCCGCCTCCGCGTCGCTCTCGGCCACCAAGACCCTCTCCGGCGCCGCGCTCTCCGACGGCGAGTTCTCCTTCCAGCTCAGGGACGCGGCCACCGGCGACGTCCTCCAGACCAAGGCCAACGTCGGCGGCTCCGTCTCCTTCGACGCGATCACCTACGACGCGGCCGGCACCTACGACTACACCGTCTCCGAGGTCCAGGGCGGCGCGGCCGGCTACACCTACGACGCGGCCGTCCACGCGGCCCGGGTCGTCGTGACCGACGACGGGCGGGGCCAGCTCTCGGCCGCGGTCACCTACGACGGCGGCGCGTCCGCGCCCGCCTTCGCCAACTCCTACGCGCCCGCCCCCGCCTCCGCGTCGCTCTCGGCCACCAAGACCCTCTCCGGCGCCGCGCTCTCCGACGGCGAGTTCTCCTTCCAGCTCAGGGACGCGGCCACCGGCGACGTCCTCCAGACCAAGGCCAACGTCGGCGGCTCCGTCTCCTTCGACGCGATCACCTACGACGCGGCCGGCACCTACGACTACACCGTCTCCGAGGTCCAGGGCGGCGCGGCCGGCTACACCTACGACGCGGCCGTCCACGCGGCCCGGGTCGTCGTGACCGACGACGGGCGGGGCCAGCTCTCGGCCGCGGTCACCTACGACGGCGGCGCGTCCGCGCCCGCCTTCGCCAACTCCTACAACGGACATGACGTGAGCTTCTCCAAGATCGATGCCGTCTCCGAGAAGGAGCTCTCGGGTGCGACCCTTAAGGTCACGTCCGACGCGGCCGGCACGACTGTGGTGAAGGATCTCAAGACGGACGAGGACCTCTCCTGGACCTCTACGGACACAGCCAAGACCTTCTCGCTGGTGCCTGGGACGTACTACTTCCAGGAGGAGAAGGCGCCCAACGGCTATGAGGAGGCCGAGACCATCGCGTTCACCGTGGAGACCGACGGCACCATCTCCAGCACTACCGAGGGCGCCGCATCTGGTTCAACCGTCACAATGAAGGACGCACGCACGACCACTCCAGTAACACCTCCCATGGTCACTCCTAATACAGGTGACATTACGGGGAATCCCGTTGGCGTGGCGCTTGCAGCTGGTGCTGCGCTTATCGCGGGCAGCGTCATTGGATTGCGTCGCAGGCGTGACGAGCGCTAAGGCGAGGCAATAGAAAGCACCTTTGGGAGGTCGGGCAAGAGTCCGGCCTCCCTTCTTTCTTGCGAGGGGGCCGATCCGGCTCTTGGTTCCATTGGGATGTCGACGTGCGTTCTTTAAGCCCCGATGACAATAATCGCCCTCAAGCTGGGTCCGTTTTTGTCGCTGAGGCTTAAAGAGTGCACAGCGAGTACCGCATCAGCGCTCTGCCCCCGTGCACCAGCGTACCTATTCGTCCTCGATGACCTTCACGCCGAGAAGTCCGACGAGGTCGACAGCCTGGTCCGCTTCGATTCGTGCGCCCGAGAGTTCGGTAAAACGGTCTGAGAGGCGAATCCCCGCCAGGTCGTTGCCGGAGAGGTCCACGCCCGAGAGCCGCGTGAGGAATAATTCCGCGCGCGTGAGGTTGCACCCTGCGAGCGTGAGCCTTTTGAGACGTAGCTGCGAGAGGCTTGCCTCGTGGAGGTCACAGTCCCTGAAGCTTACACTCTCGAGCTTGCTCTCGGCGAGGTTGAGAAAGCCGAGGTTGCTCGTGTGGAAGCGAACCGACTGCAGGTAGCTCTTGGCTGCATCGCAGCCCACAAGGCGGCAGTCCGTGAGCGTACAGCCCTTCCAGTAACTTGTGCGCAGGTCAGCACCCGTGAGATCGCACCCCACAAACGAGCAGTCGGTAAAGCTCGCACGCTGCACGTTGATGGCATCGAGCGAGCAGCGCGTAAACGTGACGTCCTCAAACTCGGCGTGTCCAAACGCGGCCCCCGACGCTACCTTGTCGGTGAAAGTCTGGCTCACCACCACGCCCTCGCCGCCCTCGACGGCGTCGAGAAGCTCGCTTTCCCAGATTCCGTCCGTCATGGGTCACTCTCCCCAGACGTGGTGCGTGAAGCGTCCGTCCTCGTAGACGCCATAGCTATGCGTGCCGTCCTTGGGAATGCCCACCGAGCCGGGGTTAAAGACCGTGATGCCGGGATGCCCGTCCACCCCCTGGAGCACCTTCACGTGCGTGTGGCCGTACACGAGCGCGGCGCCCTCGGACAGCTTAGGCCATGCGTCGACGGAGTTGTGCAGGCCGGGGCCATACACGTGGCCATGCGTGAGAAAGAGCTCGCGACCCGTCTCCTGATCCCACAAGACGTCGTACGTCGCCATGCAGGGAAAGTCGAGCACCATCTGGTCCACTTCGGCCTCACAGTTGCCGCGCACCGCGATTACCTGGTCGGCAATGCCGTTGAGCATGGAGATAACCTGCTTGGGGGCATAGTCGGCGGGGAGGTCGTTTCTCGGTCCGTGATAGAGCAGGTCGCCGAGAAGCACCACGCGGTCGGGCGTCTCGGCGTCGATCGCCGTCATGAGACGCCCGCACCAGCTTGCGGCTCCGTGGATGTCGGATGCGATGAGGAGTTTCATGGATGCGCCTCCCAGACGTGTCTGTGCATGTGCTGACGATTGTATGTCAGGAGACGGCCCCTTGGGGACGCTGCTGCTTCTTCGTGACGTCGGTCCCGTCGGGTCGAAGAGTCATCTCGTAGCATGTCGAGTCACCGGGGCAGATCGAGACGCAATGCTCGAAGACCTCGCCGCGTGCGTTGCGCGTGGTGCGTCTGATGAGAAAGGCGGGGTTGCCCGCCTTTCGGCCGAGGAGCTTGGCCTCCTCCTTGGTGAGAGTCACGGCTTCGTGAACTTCGCGGGCCTCGGCGGGCGCCGAACCGGAGAGCCGCGTGATGCTCTCGTAGAGCGACGACTCGACGTCGGCCTCGGTGAGGGTGGGACAGCAGCGCGTGGGGATACTCGACGTCTCGAGCATGATGGGACTGCCGTCGGCAAGACGTAGACGCCGTGCCTCAAAGACCTTCTCGCCAGGGACAAGGCCAAGCTTCTTGCGGACCACCGCACCTGGTTCGATGACTTTGAACGAGACGACCTTGGTGCCGGGCACCTTACCCAGGCGGCGCGTCTCCGAAGTGAAGCTGTAGAGTCCGTCGAGCTGGCGGCCAAGCTCCGGGCTCGATACAAACGAGCCGCGCCGCGGCCTGCGCGTGACCAGTCCCTCCTTCACGAGCAGCGCGTACGCCGACCGCACCGTTGACACGCCCACCCCAAGGGCCTGGCTCAGCGCGTTTTCCGTGGGCAGGGGAGCACCCACATCAAGCTCGCCTGACGAGATCTTGTCACGGAGGCTGGAAGCGAGCTGCTGGTAGAGAGGGATAGACGAGTATTCGTCAAGGGTCACGCTGTCGATGATGGCGGCCACGTCGGCCATGGAGCTCCTTCCGGACGCGGGCTTGCTGGTGCAAGTATGTGGCATGTGCCGATGCATGTGCGCGTGATGGAGGCCGGACTATATATCTTCCATTTCTACCATAGAAATGGTAAAAATGGGCCAACATATGATGCGGGTATCGAGACGACGCCACCACAATCTCAGGAGGAGAAGACATGAGGACCACCGAACCCAAGCGCAAGGCACTTCTCGACGGCATGAAGGGCGGGCTCATCGTGAGCTGCCAGGTCCAGAAGGACGACCCCATCTACACCGACGACATCGTGGTAAAGATGGCCGAGGCCGCCCAGTGGGCGGGAGCGGTGGGGATTCGTTCCAACATGCCGGAGCAGATCGTGGCCATCAAGGCTGCCGTCGACCTTCCCGTCATCGGCCTCTGGAAGGTCTGGCACGACGACACCGACGTCTTCATCACGCCCACCATGAGGGAGGTCGACGCCGTCATCGAGGCTGGTGCCGACATCGTCGCCATGGACTGCACCGCCCAGATCACCCACGAGGGCACCGTTGCTTGGGATTTGCTTGCGCAGGTCAGGGCCAAGTATCCCGATGTCCCGACCTTTGCCGACGTCTCTACCGTCGAGGAGGGACGTCGCGCCGTGGAGGCGGGCGCCGACATCGTGGCGCCCACGCTCTACGGCTACACCGCCGAGACCGCAGGCATCGAGGGCGCCGACTATCGCATGTTCGCCCAGTTCTGCCGCGAGCTCGGCGACGAGTGCTACGTGATGATGGAGGGCCACATCTACACCCCCGAGGACGCCATGAAGTGCGTCTTCCTCGGCGCGCACGCCGTCGTGGTCGGCTCCGCGATCACGCGCCCGCACCTCACCGCCAAGCGCTTCGTCGACCTTCTCGGCGGCTACCAGGACAACTGGCGCGACGCCGAAAGGGCCAAGCACTAGCTCGTCCAGGCACCGAGAACATCGGAAAGGACTGCACCATGGCACGCATCAGCATCGACGGAGCCCAGAACGTAGAGGTCAGCAAGCCCATTCCATCGGAGAAGACGCCGGCTGAGCAGCTGGCGATTATGGAGCGCTACACGCAGGTCCACCAAGACCACGCCGACGCCGACAGGGCTCGCCGCGAGGTCGAGTGCCTGAGGGTCATCTTCCCGGCGCTCTTTCGCCACGTCGAGAACGCGGATCTCATCGCCGGTCGTCTTGACTTTCTGCCCATCGGCTTTGGCTCGGTCACGAGCGTGGGTGGCGTCGGCCACTACTGCGTATTCCACAAGCTCCGCGCGTTTAAAGACGAGCTTGCCTCCGACGAGCAGCGCGCTCGCGTCGACGCCCTCTACGACTACTGGCTTGACCACGACGTCAAGGCCATCTACTGCGCCGACGTGCTCAACGAGACCACCACGGGCCGCTTCATCGACTGCGCGTATCCGTTCATGGCCACGGCGCGTCTCTCCGGCATGATGCTCGATTACGCCAAGCTCTGCCGTCTTGGCGTGCGCGGGCTTCTTGCCGAGGTCGGCTCCGCCGAGAAGAACGAGTTTCGTGCCGCCTGCATCGAGGCGCTTCTCCTCTTTCAGAGGGTGATCGATCGCCAGGTCGAGCTCGTGGAGGAGGCGCTTGCCGAGGCCGACACAAAAGCTCGCCGCACGGAACTCTCCCTCATGCGAGATGATCTTCTCGCCGTGCGCGAAGATTCGCCGCAGACCTTCCACCAGGCGCTCCAGCTTTTCTGGCTCTACGCCCTCGTCGCTGGCTGCATCAATTACGGACGCATGGACGTCGTGCTCGGCCCCTTCCTCGTGCGCGACCTCGAGCGCGGGACCATCACCGAGAACGACGCGCACCGCTACGTCAAGAGCCTCTGGACCATGATCGAGAATCGGCGTACCACCGTGAACGGGCGGGTCATCGTGGGCGGCAAGGGCCGTCCCGACCCAGACGCCGCCGATGCCTTCGCCCGCGTGTGTCTGCGCGTGTGCAAGGAGTGTCGCTACGTGGAGCCGCAGTTCACGCTGCGCTTCGACTCGACTACGCCCGCCGACATCATGGACATGGCCTATGACGCCATTGGCGCGGGAGCCACCTATCCCACGCTCTACAACGATGACGTCGAGGTCCCGGCCGTAGAATATGGCATGCGCCTGCCGCGCGAGCTCGCCGAGCAGTACGTGCCCTTCGGCTGTACGGAATTTGTCATTCAGGGAAAGAGCGTGGGCACGCCGAACACCCTCATTAACCTCGTCAAAGTTCTCCAGATGAGTCTCAACCGCGGCATCGATCCCGAGGATGGCATCGACAGGTCGGATGGCGTCCGCGTGGCGCCGCTCGAGGAGCTCACCTCCTTTACCGCGCTCTATGACAACTACAAGCACCTGCTCGACCACTACTTTGACCTCTCCGTTAAGGCGCAGCGCCATTCCTATGAGGTCATGAACGAGGAGGTCTCGTTTCTTTTCAGTTCAATCCTTATGGACGACTGCCTTGCTCGGGGGCGTGCCCTTCTCGACGGCGGCGTGGCGACTCTCGGCGGCACGGTCGAGACCTACGGTAACATCAATGCCTCCGATGCCCTCTGGGCGATAAGGTCGCTCGTGTACGACGAGGGACGATACACGCTTTCCCAGGTGGTCGACGCATGCAACGATGACTTCTCCGCACCAGGGGAGGAGCGTCTGCGCCTTGACCTCTGGCACGCCGATAAGTATGGCAACGATCTCGATGGCGTGGATAGCATGGCAAACGACCTCTACGAGTACGTGGCCAGGGGTATCCGAGACCGCGGCATCGCGTGTGGCATGGACTACTACCTCATTGTCATCTCCAACAATCAGACCAATACCGACTGGGGACACAAGACCGCGGCCAGCGCAGACGGGCGTCACGCAGGTCTCTACCTCAATCCCGCGAACAACCCGCAGGGTGGGGCCGCCACGAGCGGTCCCACGGCCATGCTTAACTCGCTTTCCAGGTTTGACGCGCGCTACCACGCGGGCTCCGTCCAAAACATCAAGTTCACCCCGCGCATGTTCAACCACGACCGCAAGAAGGTGCGGTTCCTCTTTGACACGTACTTCCGCCGTGGTGGCTGCCAGCTCATGGTGACCGTCTGTGACAGGGGCCAGCTCGAGGATGCGCAGGTGCATCCCGAGAGCTATCCCGACCTCATCGTTCGCGTAGCGGGCTACAGCGCCGTTTTCGTGGACCTGCCCAGGGATGTGCAGGACGAGGTTATCTCGCGCACACTCTGGGACGAGTAGGGGCGGGCGATGGAGAACGGTCAGGTAAGGCTGCGCGTCATGAACATCGAGAGGTTTGCCACACATGATGGGCCGGGCATTCGTACCTGCATCTTTCTCAAGGGCTGTCCCCTGTGCTGCCCGTGGTGCGCAAATCCCGAGACGCAGGAGCCCATGCTCCCCGTCCTGTTTCACGACGAAAGGAGGTGTGTGGGCTGTCGTGCGTGCGAGGCCGCATGCGGAGCCTCTGGTGCGGGTGCGATCTCGTTCGGGAGCGGAGCCTTCTCCTTCGACGCCACGCGCTGCACGAGCTGCCACGTCTGCGAGCGGGCGTGCCTTCACGAGGCGATTGCGCTCCAGGGCTACGTCCGTACCGTGGACGAGCTGCTCAGCCTTGTCGACCGCGACCGCGACTACTATGAAGCGTCGGGCGGCGGTGTCACGCTCTCGGGCGGGGAGCCCCTTATGCACGTCGCCGAGGCCCGCGCGTTTCTCGCCGAAGCCCATGCTCGCGGGTTCGATACCGCAGTCGAGACCACGGGCAACGTGCCCCGTGCCACGGTCTTGGGGGTAGAGCCGCTCGTCGACCACTTTCTCTACGACCTCAAGCATCTCGACGAGAAGACTCTACGCGAGGCGACTGGCGGGAATGCGGCCCTCGTGACCGAGAACCTCGTCCATCTTGCCAGGCAATGCTCGGAGAAGATCAACGTTCGCATCCCCGTCATTCCAGGATTCAACTTCTATCCGGACACCATTCGCTCGATGATTGAATGGTGTCGCGCGGTGGGTGTGACTCGCGTGAACCTGCTGCCATACCATACGCTCGGGCGCGACAAGTACCGGAAGATGGGACGCGCCTACACGGGTGTGGAGCACATGCTCGTTGACGCTGACCTCGAGTCATTCCACGAATACGCCCTCTCGCTTGGCATGGAGTCGAAAATCGGGGCATAAGAGGTCCCACAAATAGGAATCATCGGCTTGGTGAAGGCATGCCGGCAGCTCGAGTCTCCCAAAATAGCCGTAGCGCTCCGCAAGCTGAACGGATGTGCGCTGCGGTGTCTCGCTACGGCAAATGAGCGACGCGTTTCTAGGTGACCTGCAGAAAAATGCCCCGAATGGACGAGTCTCCTGAGAGCCTGTCGCAAATCGTCCCGTCGGCATCATAAAACGCCAGTTGGGAGTTGATACAAAATTCCCTCTACGGCTCGTTCAAAAATCCATTCGTCCATTCGGGGCATTTTTCTGCAGGTTTCGTCAAAGCAGACCGTAGGCGCTGCAATATTCCGGGTATCGCCGGCCAACGTACGGCAGCGGGGCGTGAGGAATCACTCATTTCAACATAAAGAAAGCGGCCGGTCCGAAAACATCGGGCTGGTCGCTAGTAGTTCGGCGTACAAATCGCGAGTTAGTCCTCGGCGATCTCGGTGATGGCACCTGCGGGGCAGGCATCCTGGCAGGCACCGCAGCCCACGCAAGAGTCGGCGTCGACGACGGTGGCAACCTCATCGACCTCGATGACGTCCATCGGGCAGGCATCGACGCAAGCACCGCAGGCGACGCAGTCGTCGGCATTGATAACGGGATGAGACATGATGGTTTCCTCTCTGTCTTATGTACGCACCCGCATGCCCTCTGCGTGCGGTCACGCCTCTTTCTGAGTTGAGGGTACTAAACGACGCGCGAGATACAACCCCGAATTCGCCCAAAAGGGCAAAATACACCCTGTCAACCCGTCTGAGCTGGGATTTGTGGTGTGAAGGTGGTGTGGTTTCGTCGCACGCTGCGACCAATATTTTGTTGGCGATGCCTGCAAGGATGCCTCGGCCTTTCGGAATCCAGGCCCTTGATTTTATCTGGCTAAAAAAATCTATTATGAAGAGACTTAGATTATGTATAGAATCAAAAAGCACGGGGCATAACCCATAGCGTAACAAGGCTTATTAAGGCGCGAGCGCGCAAAGAGCGTGTCTGTGCAGTGAGAAAGGAACGTATACCATGGGCAAGATTCTGGGAATCGACCTTGGTACCACCAACTCCGCCATGGCGGTCCTCGAGGGCGGCGAGCCCACGATTATCGTTAACGCCGAGGGCGATCGCACCACGCCGTCCGTCGTCGGCTTCCGCGCCGATGGCGACCGTATCGTCGGTAAGGCCGCAAAGAACCAGGCCGTCACCAACCCCACCAACACCGTGTTCTCCATCAAGCGTTTCATGGGCCGCAGGTATGACGAGGTTACCTCTGAGCTCAAGACCATCCCGTACAAGGTCAAGGCCGGAACTGGCTCCCGCGGAGTTGTCGAGATCGAGGGCGAGGATTTCACCCCCGAGCAGATCAGCGCGATGATTCTCTCAAAGATGAAGGCCGACGCCGAGAAGTACCTTGGCGAGACCGTCACCGATGCCGTCATCACCGTCCCCGCATACTTCAATGACGCTCAGCGTCAAGCCACCAAGGACGCTGGTAAGATCGCTGGCCTCAACGTCCAGCGCATCGTTAACGAGCCCACGGCCGCTGCCCTTGCCTATGGTCTCGACAAGACGAACATCGACCAGAAGGTTCTCGTCTTCGACCTCGGTGGAGGCACCTTCGACGTCTCTCTGCTCGACCTCGCCGATGGCGTCGTCGAGGTTCTTGCGACCAACGGCGACAACCACCTCGGTGGCGATGACTGGGACCAGCGCGTCATTGACTGGCTGGCCGACAAGTTCCAGAAGGAGAGCGGCATCGACCTTCGCAAGGATCCGATGGCCCTGCAGCGCCTGAAGGAGGCTGCGGAGAACGCCAAGAAGGAGCTCTCCTCCGCCCAGCAGGCTCAGATTAACCTGCCGTTCATTACCGCTGACGCCAGTGGCCCCAAGCACCTCAACTACACTCTTACGCGCTCCGAGTTCGAGCGCATCACGCGTGACCTCCTCGACCGCTGCAAGGCTCCCGTCACCAAGGCGCTGCGCGATGCGAATCTTCAGATCTCGCAGGTCAACGAGGTCATCCTCGTGGGCGGCTCGTCTCGCATGCCTGCCGTTCAGGACCTCGTGAAGTCCATGACCGGCAAGCAGCCCAACATGTCCGTCAACCCCGACGAGGTCGTCGCCGACGGCGCGGCCGTTCAGGGCGGCGTCCTCACGGGCGACGTCTCGGGCATCCTGCTGCTTGACGTCACGCCGCTGTCCCTCGGCGTCGAGACCATGGGCGGCGTCATGACCAAGATGATCGACCGCAACACCACGATCCCCACGAGCAAGACCGAGGTCTACTCCACGGCCGCCGACAACCAGACCTCCGTCGAGATCAACGTCTTGCAGGGCGAGCGCGAGCTTGCCTCCGACAACAAGTCGCTCGGCAAGTTCAACCTCACCGGCATCCCGTCCGCTCGTCGTGGCATCCCGCAGATCGAGGTCACCTTCGACATCGACGCCAATGGCATCGTAAAGGTTACCGCCAAGGACAAGGCGACCAACAAGTCGCAGCAGATCACCATCTCCGGCTCTACGGCGCTCTCCGACGACGAGGTCGACCGCATGGTCAAGGACGCAGAGTCCCATGCCGAGGAGGACAAGAAGCACAAGGACGAGATTGAGATCCGCAACCAGACCGACTCGCTCGCCTATGGTACCGAGCAGACCCTCCAAGACCTTGGCGACAAGGTTCCCGCTGACACTAAGTCAGAGGTCGAGGCCGCAGTTGCCGATGCCAAGAAGGCCCTTGACGGAACTGACGTCGATGCCATCAAGGTTGCGGGCGACAAGCTCCAGGAGGTCGGCCACAAGCTCGCCGAGATCGTCTACTCCAACACCCAGGAGCAGACGGCCGCCGACGGCCAGCCCACTGCCGGCAACTCCGGCTCCGCGGACGACGTTGTGGATGCTGACTACGAGGTCGTGGACGACGACAAGGACAACAAGTAACGCGTCGCTCGCGGGAGAACGAGGCAAGTTGAGAATCTCGGGGAGCGGTCGTCCAGGCCGCTCCCTCGATGCCCACGAGGAGGGTGATGTGAAAGTGCCGATTCAGACTGAGGGCGACAAGCACGAGACCCAGGGGTCCGGTGCCGTGCCGCTTTCGGATGACGTCGCCGAGTGCGTCGCCGCAGAGGTGGATTCCGAGGCCGAGGAGCGCGCCCACATCGAGGCGGCAATCCGCGCCGGCGAGGAGACCGCCGAGAAGGAGCTGGCATCTGACGCCGGCAGGATTCGTTCCGAGCGAGACGAGCTGCAGAAGAAGCTCGCGTCCGTGAACGATGAGATCGACTCCGCAAAGAAGGAGGCGGCAGACGCCTCCGACCGCCTCGTCAGGCTTCAGGCCGACTGGGACAACTACCGCAAGCGCACCGCCGCGGAACGTCTCGCGGAGCGTGATCGCGCCACCGAGAAGCTCGTCGGCAACCTGCTGCCCGTCATCGATGACATGGAACGTGCCATCGACCATGCCAGCTCGGTCGCCAGCGACGACGAGCAGGTCCGGCAGTTCGTAGACGGCATCTCGGCGGTGCACGAGAAGATGCTCTCGGCGCTCGAGAAGGAGGGCGTCGAGGTCATTGACCCCGCCGGCCAGGCCTTCAATCCGCTTGAGCATCAAGCCGTGGGGCGTGCCGAGGACGATGGGCAGTATGACGAGACGGTTGCCCAGGTCTACCAGAGAGGCTATCGCATGGGCGGCAAGGTCATTCGAACCGCCATGGTGACCGTCACCTATGGCGGTCCCAAGAGGCCGGTGCCAGTAGATGACGGACCTGCCGGAGATGGCGCCGATGAAGGCGCCAGCCAGCGGTAACGTCATTGACAACGCGCCCGGGCTGCAGGTTCGGGCGCACGTTTTTGAGAGGGGGCTCGTGCAAGGCTATGGCTGGAAACACAAAGGGTAATTACTACGACGTGCTGGGCGTGAAGCACGATGCTACCCAGGATGACATCAGGAAGGCGTTTCGCAAGCTCGCCGCCAAGTACCATCCTGACGCGGGTGGTGACGAGAAGAAGTTCAAGGAGCTCAGCGAGGCGTACACCACGCTATCCGACGAGAAGAAGCGCAAGGAGTACGACCAGGTGCTCATGTTCGGGGGCATTCCCGACGCCGGTTTCGGCGGCTCGGGCGGTCCTCGGCGCAGCTACTCCTATACCACCAACACGGGCGGGGGAGACTGGTCTGACATCTTCTCGAGCATGGCAAACGGAGACGGTGCGTTTGGCGGCTTTGACTTCTCATCGATATTCGGCGGCGCGGGTGGGTCTCGCGCCCAGCAGGCCAAGCCCACCAAGGGCGGTGACCTCACCATGGTAGTCGACGTCACGGCCGACGAGGCCTTCCGCGGAGCAACGCGCAAGGTCACGTATCGCGTCCCGTCGACAGGCGAGGAGCAGTCGCTCACGGTGAAGGTTCCCGCCGGTGCCGTGGATGGCGGCAAGCTGCGCTACCGCAATCGCGGCGAGTATGGCGTGAGCGGCGGCGCTCGCGGCGATCTCGTGATCACCACGCGCGTGGCCGAGCATCCCCTGTTCAAGCGCGATAGGGCTGACGTGCGCATGGAGTTGCCCATCAGCATGTACGAGGCCGTGCTCGGAGCCACGGTCGACGTGCCCACGCCTGACGGCACCGAGGTTCGTCTCAAGGTGCCCGCCGGCACTCAGGACGGCAAGACGTTCCGGTTCCGCGACCTCGGTGCACCCAACGTCAAGCGCAAGGACTCACGCGGCGCGCTCTATGTCACGGTGCGGGTAAAGGTGCCCACGATGCTCTCCAAGAAGGAGCGCGACGCGCTCGAGTCGCTCCGAAGCGCCGATACGCGCACGTATAGGGAGGGGGTCGAGCCCCATGAGGCGTAACGAGGACGAGGGCAAGGACAAGCCCCTGTACATGATCAGCGTGGCGGCCGAGCTTACGGGCATGCACCCGCAGACCCTGCGCGTCTACGAGCAGAAGGGGCTTGTCAACCCTGGGCGCTCGCGCGGCAACACGCGGCTGTACTCGCAGTCCGACATCGAGCGGCTCAACCTCATATCCAAGCTCACCGACGAGGGAATCAACCTTGCGGGCGTGGTCCGCATCATGGACATGCGCGAGCGCGCCCTAGAGAAGGACGAGGAGATCGACGAGCTGCGAGACCGCATCCGAGAGCTGGAGGACGAAGTTCACGAGTTCCGCATGCGCGAGAAGATCACGGCGCTTGCGCGCTACGACGGCAAGAACCCGGAGCAGCTCATGCGCGGTCTTCTCGTCAGCGGCAAGGACAAGTAGCGCCGCACATGCGGGCTATGGTCGAGTCTATCCGACCGATAAAAATCTATTGCCTACACACTTAGATTATTTGTATGGCGCATCATCGCCGTGGGAACAATAACTCCGATGACGCGAGCGGGGCGCGGCGCCTGCCGGGTCCTTAGAAGGGGTGATTCTATGAGACTAGACAAGTGGGCGGTCACGGCTCAGGAGGCCCTGCAGGCCGCCCTTGGCATCGCCGCCGACGCAGACGCGGGCCAAGTTCAGCCGGTCCATCTGCTCAAGGCGCTGCTCAGTTCGGGCGAGCGCAACATCAGTGCAATCGTAGAGCGCGTGGGTGTCGACCCCATATCCATAGAGTCGCAGGTAGACAATGCCATCGCGAAGCAACCAAAGGTTTCTGGCGGCATGTCGCAGATGGGCATTGGCAATGACCTGCTCAAGGTAGGCGACGCCGCGGAGAAGCTCGCGTCCAAGATGGGTGACTCCTACGTCACGTCAGAGCACCTTCTGTGCGCCATCGCCGATGACAAGTCCGACGCGGGCAGCATCCTGAAGTCGTCGGGCATCACGGGCAAGCGCGTCCAGGAGGCCTACGCTGAGCTCCGAGGTGACGAGCACGTTACCTCGCAGGATGCAAAACCACAGCTCAAAGCGCTCGAGCAGTATGGTCGAAACGTCACGGACCTTGCGCGTCAAGGCAAGCTCGATCCCGTGATCGGCCGTGTGGAGGAGATTCGTCGCACCATCCAGGTGCTCTCCCGCCGCACCAAGAACAACCCCGTGCTCATCGGCGAGCCAGGCGTCGGCAAGACCGCCATCGTCGAGGGTCTTGCAGAACGCATCGTCTCGGGCGACGTCCCGTCCAGCATCAAGGACAAGGACGTCATCGAGCTTGACATGTCCGCGCTCGTCGCCGGCGCCAAGTACCGTGGCGAGTTCGAGGACAGGCTCAAGAGTGTGCTCAAGGAGGTCGAGAAGTCCGACGGACGCATCATCCTGTTCATCGACGAGCTCCATACCATCGTGGGTGCGGGCGCAACCGAGGGTTCCATGGATGCCGGCAATATCCTGAAGCCGGCCCTTGCTCGTGGTGAGCTGCACGCCATTGGCGCCACCACGCTTGACGAGTATCGCAAGTACATCGAGAAGGACCAGGCGCTCGCCCGCAGGTTCCAGACCGTGCTGGTTTCGGAGCCCACGGTCGAGGACACCATCTCCATTCTGCGCGGGCTCAAGGAGAAGTACGAGCAGCACCACCGCGTGCGCATCACCGACAGTGCGCTTGTCTCGGCCGCCGACCTCTCGAACCGCTACATATCCGATAGGTTCCTGCCTGACAAGGCCATCGACCTCGTTGACGAGGCCGCCTCGCGCCTGCGCATGGAGCTCGACTCCATGCCCGCCGACATCGATGCGGTTGACCGGCAGCTCACGCAGATGCAGATCGAGGAGCAGGCGCTCATCAAGGAGGAGGATGCCGCCTCCAAGGACCGTCTCGTCACGCTGCGCAAGGAGATCGCGACCACTCGCGAAAGGCTTGACGGCATGAAGGCCGACTGGCAAAACGAGAAAGGTGCCATCGATCGCGTGCAGGACCTCAAGGCCAAGATCGAAGAGGGCAAGGTGGAGATGGAGCGCGTTACCCGCGAGGGCGACCTCGCCAAGGCGTCCGAGCTGCGCTACTCCACCATTCCCGGCCTTCAGCGCCAGTATGACGAGGCCGAGAAGGCTCTCACCGCGCGTCAGAAGGAGGGTGGGCTGCTCAAGGAGGAGGTCACGAGCGAGGAGATTGCCGAGGTGGTGTCTGCGTGGACCGGCGTGCCCGTCTCCAAGATGATGCAGGGCGAGATGGACAAGCTCAAGCACCTCGAGGACCAGCTGCACAAGCGCGTCGTTGGTCAGGACGAGGCGGTCTCCGCCGTCTCCGCGGCCGTGCGTCGTAGCAGGGCCGGCCTCTCGGATCCCAACAGGCCCATCGGCAGCTTCTTCTTTCTTGGACCGACCGGCGTGGGCAAGACCGAGCTCGCGAAGGCGCTCGCCGAGTGTCTCTTCGACGACGAGCGTGCGCTTGTGCGTATCGACATGTCCGAGTACATGGAGAAGTTCTCCGTCCAGCGCCTTATCGGTGCGCCTCCCGGATACGTTGGCTATGACGAGGGAGGACAGCTCACCGAGGCCGTGCGCAGGCATCCGTACTGCGTGATCCTGCTTGACGAGATGGAGAAGGCGCATCCGGACGTCTTCAACATCCTTCTGCAGGTGCTTGACGATGGTCGCCTCACCGATGGCCAGGGTAGGATTGTGAGCTTCAAGAACACGATCATCATCATGACGAGCAACATAGGGAGCCAGTTCATCGCGGCCGCCACCGCGAGCTCCGACCCCGACGAGGTGCAAAAGCAGGTCAACGATGCCCTGCGTACCGCGTTCAAGCCGGAGTTTCTCAACAGAATCGATGACGTGGTGGTCTTTCACTCGCTTGGTCTCAGCGACATCGAGCGCATCGTTGACATCCAGCTCAAGGATGTTCGCGCACGTCTCGCCCGCGAAAGAATCACGCTCGAGCTCACGTCCGCCGCGGTGCAGTCGCTTGCATTTGATGGTCTTGACCCGGTCTACGGCGCGCGTCCGCTTAAGCGCCTCATCCAGCGCCAGGTGGTGGATAACGTGGCCAACCTGATTATCGACGGCAAGGTGAGCGAAGGAGACGCCGTCCGCGTGGACGTCGGGGCCGATGACAGGCTCTTCGCCGTGCGTGCTGATGGGTCCGCGGCTCATGACGAGGCAGGCGGGGAGGTTAGTCCGGACGACGAACCAATTGAGCCGGATGACATGGAGTAGCCCAGAGGGGGCGGCCGCATTGCGCGGCCGCCCCCTCTGACTTCTCGACTCAGCGAGACCTGCAGAAAAACGGCTCGAATGGACGAGTTCTTGTAAGCGCCATCTAAACCGTCCGAGTGGTTCCGAAAAAGCCCAGTAAAAAAGAGCCCAAACGCCTCGCTCTGTGACGCCTCTCAAGTTGACTCGTCCATTCGAGCCGTTTTTCTGCAGGTCTCATTACGCTGACGCCCCAGAAGGAGGCACCGCCAGTCCTCATGGCTATTTTTGACGGCGATGTGCGGTGGCGTGCGACGGGGGTACGATTGTCAGGATATGGGTCTCGTTCCGGAGGTTGCACGATGAGATGTCCAAATTGTGGGGCTGAGCTCCCATCGCACGGTGACTTCTGCGCATCATGCGGGCAAAGGATCGACCCGGTTCCTCTTGCCAAGCCTCAGGCAGAAGAAGGCGAGACGGTTCTCATGGACATACCTGACGGCGAGCCCACTGTGGCAAGCGCGTCAGATGTCACCGTATCCGCAGGCGTCTCCTCGCGCGAGGAGACCGTTCTCATGGACCAGGGCAGGACTCGTCTTTTGGACGATGCCGAGACGCGTGTCTCTCCGCGCTCGGATGCTATTCCCACTGTGGCCTTCCCAGACGACACCATGGCCGCCCCGGCTCCCGTGGGAGATGGACTCGATGCGCTCGACGATCCATACGCGCCTATCGTGACGGGTTCGGAGCTCACGAACATCGCCCCCATTGCCAAGGGGGCGCCAGGGCGCCAGAGAACAACGGCGAAAGGCATGCGCGCAAATGGCCGATCGTGCTCGGCGTCATCGTGGTCCTCGCCCTCGTGGGGCTTGGTGCCTATTTTGCGTGGGAGCGTGAGCTCTGGGGTGGCAAGACCGTGCCTGACGTGGCCGGTCAGACGCAGGATGCCGCCACACGGACGCTTGAGACCGAAGGCTTCACCGTGAACGTGAGCGAGAAGGCCGAGGACGAGGGAATAGGCAACGTGCTCTATTCCGACCCGGCGGCTGGCAAGCGCATCGATCCCGCAAGCGGGGTGACCATCACCGTGGCGGTTTCCCGAACCATCCCCACCGTGGTGGGGATGACCGTGGACGCTGCGGAGAAGGCACTCTATGACGCTGGCGCCACCAATCTCACGGTTCAGTATCAGGCTTCGACCGAAACCGAGGGCACGGTCATCGCCGTGAGTCCCGATGTGGGCTCCGCGTTCGTCTCGTCGGATTCCATTGCGCTTACCGTGGCGCAGGCGTATGCCGTACCTGCCGTCGTGGGCAAGTCGCTCTCGGATGCCCAGGCGGCAATCCAAGCGGCGGGATACGTCTCTGCGGTGAGCTACGTGGACTCTGACACCAAGAACGACGTGGTCATCTCCACCGACCCTGCGGCGGGTACCCGGCTGGATCTCGGTTCGACCGTCACGCTCACCGTGCCCAACCCCTTCCCCTCCGATTACCACCAGCTGCTTGAGTTCTTTGGGTGCACGCCGGTCCAAGACGCCACGTACCTCGCGCAGCAGCAGTTCACCGTGATAACGGCGCGCAAGCTATCCAGCGGTAACGCCTTTGGCGTGTACCAGAAGGGCAATGACGTGCTCTACGTCACGGACGATCCCGAGACGGGTACGTATGACATCATGTCAAGTACCTACGACGCCCTCGCCAACGGATGCGCGGTCGGTGGTCTGAGACTCAAGCTTGACGCGGCCTCGCTCTCGACGGCGCAGACGGACGTCTCGACAGATGGCGTTCAGGCGGTCATGACCCTCTGCGGCCTTACGGGCATGTCGGCATCCTGCACCGAGGCGGACTTCTCGGGCACATCGGGCATCACAATCTCCGACGTGCACTTCATCTGCGCCTATGGCGAGCAGGACAGCTACGCATGGACGGTCCTGATTGGCGGCTATACGGGCAGTCCCAAGGTGGTCGTGACCGTGGCACCCAAGAGCCACTACAGTTCCAAGGACCTGTCAGGCTATGGCAATAGCGTCTGCAGGTACGTTGCGTACTCCGACCTCTTTGCGAAGTGAGCATGATGGATGATGACGAGAAGAAGCCCGAAGAGGCTTCGGCGGAGGACAAGCCGTTCGTTCGCGCCGAGAATGAGGACGACGACGGATACGATCCGTACTCGGATCGCCAGGCCAAGAAGGACCCGCTCTTCGAGCGCGACCCCTGGGATTAGCTCGTGGGCACCCCAATTGGCCTGCATGTATTGCCAGACGACGAGAACGACGACGGCGAGTATGGCGATGACCACAACGAGCGCGATGACCGACCTGACGTGGCTCTTCCTCTCACGTGAGGCGAAGATGTCACGTCTCCCCTTGGGGATCTCGAGGTACTGACCGTAGTGAAGGTCACGGCGAAGCTGCGGCATCTCCGAGCGGGCCTTGCGATACGAGCGGCCCGAGAAGACGTTTCCGCCGGTCGTGATGCCCGAGTCGTGAGTGATGCCCTCTTCGTCGGAGCCGTCGCCCGAGTAGTCATCGATGGGGGGCTGCGTTCTGTGTGCGGGGCGAGATCGTACGTAGGGAGTGGGGGCGGAATGCTGCGATACGGCAGGAGCGTCCCCAACCTCGTGCGTGACGTTTGGCACGGGACCCGTTTCGGTGCGCTCGATCTGGGGGACGTCGCGCTCGGCAGACGCGCCGAAATCCTCGGAATCGGTGAAGTTATCCATCTGATGCCTCCGGTGATGCTCGTGCAGCATTGGCAACATGATAGTGCACGAGGTCCACGTGCGCGAGAAACGCACGTTCTGTGCATGCGTACCCCGCGCGGACGAAGCACAGTTAATCTTATGCATAAGCACTTAGATATAATTAGTCTGTTCCGCTTAGAAAATCTTTGTGATGACGTATAGAACCCCTTTTACGGGGAACAATAGAACCATACCAAGGGGCGCAGACAACCGAAGACGCCCCACGAGACAGAAGGAGTGGTTATCATGACGAGTTTGATTCCCTACGATCGTTACCAGAGGGCACTGCGTACCTGGCCGTTTGACGACCTCTTCGATGTTCCGTTCCAGGCGATCACGGGCGCTGCGGACGTCTTCAAGATGGATGTCGAAGACACGAACGACGGCTATGTCGTTACCGCTGAGCTGCCGGGTGTCACGCGCGACCAGATCGACGTCGAGCTTAACGAGGGAAGGCTCTCCATCTCAATCGACAAGAAGGAGTCCGACGAGCACAAGGGCAAGAACTACCTGCTCAAGGAGACGGGCGAGTGGAGTGCCACGCGCGGCGTCTTTCTCAAGGATGCGGCTACCGAGGGTCTCACTGCCAAGCTTGAAGGCGGTGTCCTGACGGTGAGCGTCCCCAAGCAGGCGGAGAAGGCCAATGTCACAAAGGTCTCGATTGACTAAGACCGCGGTTTTGTCCGCCTCGAAGGGGTGGTGCCTTGGCACCGCCCCTTTTTTGTGGGAACGGGGGTGCACATCACGCTGACGGTGCAAGACGTCTTAGCTCCGAACTTTGGATATGCAACCTTGATCGTTCCGTGTCCGCATTTCGATTCAAATGGCATATCCAAGCCGAGAAGTCCCGTGGCATCTCCAAAGATGCCGTGCCCCATCACCAGACCGTCATCGGACGGTCCTGTGCCGCCACGCACAACGAGAGAAGACCATCGGACGTGCGTGCCTCGGTGAAGACGTCGTTTGCGGCCCCGGCACCCACGGCGGGAGCGAGGGTGCGCACGCAGACGCTCGGCCGGTTGTTCTCCATCGAGAGGTGCAGGCCCACGACCGTCTCGGTGTTGCTGGTCACCAGGAACGGCAGGATGGCTGCCGTCTGATCATTGGAGAGGTGGCCGGTCTCGCCAAGGATGCGGGTCTTGAGAAAGGCGGGGTACGGCCCCGAGGCGAGCATCCTCTCGTCGTGGTTGGACTCCAGCCCGAGGATGCGGCAGCCGTAGAGCGCATCCATGGCCTCATCGGTGACGTAGCCCGTGTCGGTGCACCAGCCCACCGCATCGCCCCCGGTCTCGAAGCGAAAGCCCATGGGGTCGTTGACGTCGTGGGAGGTGGGAAAGCACCGCACGTGCATGCCGCAGAGCTCGAGGTCCTGCGAGTGGTCCACGAGCGTGAACGGCATCTCCGTGAGGTAGCTTCTGCCTGCGACGGTGCCTGCGGTGGCGTACATCGGTCCGTCGTAGTGGTTGCAGAACACGCTGAGCCCCGACACGTGGTCGGAGTGCTCGTGGGTGACAAGCACCGCGCCCACACGACCCATGTCCACGCCGAGCTCCGCCGCACGTCGCATGAGCTCGCGACGCGAGATTCCGCAGTCGACGAGGACGTTGCCCCTGGGGCCTTCCACGACGGCTGCGTTACCCTTCGAGCCGCTCGCAAGGACGTGTAGGTGAATCTCGGGGGTCATGCCCCTCCCTCCGATGCCGTAAGATTGCAAAAACAAGAGTATACGCAGGGCGTGACACAATTGTCGGGAACCTCGGGGGAGTGCAGCTATGCCAAGCGTTTCTCGCAGGTATGCGGGACAGGTTGGCCGCTTCGAGCGGCCAAGTCAGCAGAACGACGACGAGCTTCGCTCGCCCGTCGTCCTCATGGTGTCAGGCGGTGCCGACTCCACGGCACTGCTCGTGCTGGCCGCCACATCCACGCTCGATATCGAGGACGGCCGTGGGCCGGCCCGCATAGCCCGCGAGCGTCTGCACGTGCTCCACATCAATCACCTTCTTCGCGGCATCGACGCCGAGGAGGACGAGGAGTTCGTGCGCGAGCTTGCCAGACGCTACGGCATCCCGTGCACGGCCCGTCGCGTGGACGTGGCGCGTCTTGCCGAGAGGAGCGGCGACAACAACGTGGAGAACGCCGGGCGCACGGTGCGCTATGCGGCGGCGACGGAGCTTGCCAACGAGCTGTCGGCGAAGTTCGGCACGCCCCGCTCGTCAGCTCGGATCCTCACGGCACATACGGCCAACGACCGCGCCGAGACCTTCTTCATGAATGCCATCCGCGGGTCCGGCATGTCGGGGCTGACATCCATCCCACGTCGGCGCAATCGCATCGTGCGCCCCCTGCTCGATCGTACCCATGACGAGCTCTGCGAGTTTCTGCGCATGCGCGGCATCGTATGGCGCGAGGACGACACGAACGCGGACACGCGCTATCTGCGTGCCTACGTGCGCCACGAGGTCATGCCCGTCATAGAGCGACGCAACCCCCATGTGACCGCGAGCCTTGCCACTACGTGCGACATCCTTTCCGATGAGGACGCCTACCTCACGTCGGTGGCGGCCCGAACCCTACGCGAGCTTACGCGTCGCACGGAGCCGGGGGTGGTGTCGGTGGACGCTGCCCGTCTCGCCGCCTGTGAGGTGTCCGTCGCACGTCGCGTCGTACGTGCGGCGATTCTCTCCGTCTGCCCCGATGCCCGCCTGGAGGCGCGCCATATCGCATGGGTGCTTGGCATCGTCGCGGCGGGGGAGGGCTCGCTCACGGTTCCCCTGGGCGTGGACGTGCGCGTGGAGTTTGGGCTGCTCACGTTTCGCGCGCGTACCGCAGACGTCGAGTCGGTCTCGGGATGGCTGTCCGTTCCAGGGGAGTTCGTCCTGCCGGGTGGGCGTAGTCTCGTGGCCCGTATGACGGACGTGCCGCCCACGGGCGACCTGCCTGCCTTCGCCCGGGCGCATGCCTTGGAATGGGGCGGTACGTCGGTGCTGCTCGACGCGGAGCTCTGCGGCGTTGATCCCGCGCGCGGTGGTCGTCTCTGGGTCGACGTTCCCCGCCCGGGGGACGTGCTCTGTCCCCTGGGGATGCACGGTCAGTCCAAGAAGCTCTCCGACCTTCTCGGCGAGGCGCGCGTCCCCGTCGTGGATCGCGCCTCCGTACCCGTGGTGCATGCCTCACCCATGGGATCCGTGCTGTGGGTCGCGGGAATCCGCGCCGACGAGCGCGTGCGATGTCTCCCCACCACGCATTACCTATTGGAATTGGACGTCCGTACAGCGTAAACTCTCTTCGTTGCACATGCGTGCTGGTAGGTTGGTGGCAAACGCAAGCAAAGTCGATCCGCTGCGGCGGACAGTCCCAGGAGGGAACACATGGAGGATCTACATCCCGATGTCAACAGCGTCATTCTCAGCGAGGAGGACATCAAGGAGGTCGTCTCCCGTCTGGGTGCCGAGATCAGCCGCGACTACGTGGACAAGAACCCGCTCATCGTGGCGGTCCTGCGTGGTGCGTTCATCTTCACGGCCGATCTCATGCGCGCCATCAGCGTCCCGTGCGCCGTGGACTTCATGGCCGTCTCAAGCTACGGTGACGGAGCCAAGAGCTCTGGCGTGGTTCGCATCGTCAAGGACCTCAACACCAAGATCGAGGGCCGCGACGTGATCATCGCCGAGGACATCCTCGACTCCGGCCTCACGCTCAGCTATCTCGTGAAGATGCTCGAGGGTCGTGGACCCAACTCGGTGCGCATCGCCGCGTTTGCCATCAAGGACATTCCAGGGCATACGCCCGCCATCCAGCCCGACTACGTGGGGACGCACGTGCCCAACGAGTTCATCGTGGGCTATGGTCTCGACTATGCCGAGCGCTACCGCAACCTGCCCTACGTCGGTGTGCTCAAGCCGCAGGTCTACACTAAGTAACCGCGGGTGGGGTGCGTGGCATCCCACCGAAAACGCCCACCAAGGAGTCAGCTTCCGTGCCAGACAAGAAACCACTTGACAAGTTCCCTTCGCCCAGCAACGGCAACCGCAGCCCCGAGCCCCAGAAGTCGGCGCTCATCTCCACGCTCATGCTCGTGGCCATCGTGGTGTACCTCTCGTTCACGATGGGCGTCAACCCGTTCGCGTCCAACACGAGCACCGATACGCTTGCCACCAACGAGTTCGTGACCGCCGTGAAGGACGATCGCGTCTCCACGGTCACGTTCAAGACCGAGGACGGCAGCATCACGGGCACGTACTGGAGGTCGGACGACGATGCGGGCAACTCGGACGCCCTCGTGCAGTACAAGAGCGTCTACGTGGGCACCGACTCCCTTGCCGAGCTCATGGCCAAGCATCCCAAGATCACGTACAAGATCGACACCTCGTCGTCGAGCATCCTCGAGACGATTCTCATCTCGGTGGTGCCCACCGTACTCCTCGTGGGCGTCTTCGTGTACTACATGCGTCGCATGTCCGACCAGAACGGCCGGACCATGCAGTTTGGCAAGACGGAGGCCCTCACCACCGAGAAGGAACGACCGGAGGTCAAGTTCTCCGACGTGGCGGGTATCGACGAGGCCGTCGAGGAGCTCAAGGAGGTCCGAGACTTCCTGCGAGAACCCGAGCGCTACCAGAGGATGGGCGCCAAGATTCCGCATGGCGTGCTGCTCGTCGGCCCTCCGGGCACGGGCAAGACGCTCCTCGCCAAGGCCGTGGCCGGCGAGGCGGGCGTACCGTTCTTCTCGATCTCCGGCTCGGACTTCGTGGAGATGTTCGTGGGCGTGGGCGCCTCGCGCGTCCGCGACCTCTTCAAGCAGGCCAAGGACTCCGCTCCTTGCATCATCTTCATCGACGAGATCGACGCGGTGGGTCGCCAGCGCGGTGCTGGCCTGGGCGGCGGTCACGACGAGCGCGAGCAGACCCTGAACCAGCTGCTCGTGGAGATGGATGGCTTCGAGGACAACTCGGCCGTCATCATGATAGCCGCCACCAACCGCCCCGACATTCTCGATCCCGCGCTTCTCCGCCCCGGTCGGTTCGATCGCCGCGTGACGGTCGACCGCCCCGATGTGGCAGGCCGCGAGAAGATCCTCGCCGTGCACTCCAAGAACAAGCCGATGGCCCCCGACGTCGACATCGCGCGAGTCGCCAAGCTCACGCCGGGCTTCACGGGTGCCGACCTGGCCAACCTCATGAACGAGGCCGCCCTTCTCGCCGCGCGCTTCCACAAGGATGCCGTGGGCATGGCGGAGATGGAGGAGGCCATGGAGCGCGTGGTGGCCGGCCCCGAGCGCAAGAGCCGTGTGATCACCCCCAGCGAGCGCAGGGTCATCGCCTTTCACGAGAGCGGGCACGCGCTGGTGGGCCATGTGCTCGAGAGTGCCGACCCCATCCACAAGATCTCGATCGTGGCGCGTGGGCAGGCGCTTGGCTATACGATGCAGCTTCCCGAGGAGGATCACTTCCTCGAGACGCGCAACGGCATGCTCGACCAGATCGCCGTCCTGCTCGGAGGTCGCACCGCCGAGGAGCTCTTCTGCGATGACATCACCACGGGCGCAAGCAACGACCTGGAACGTGCCACCAAACTTGCCCGCGAGATGGTCACCCGCTACGGCATGAGCAAGGAGCTGGGTGCGCAGATATTCGGCGAGGCACAGCACGAGGTCTTTCTCGGCCGCGACTTTGCCAACCACAACGACTTCTCCGCCGAGACGGCCAAGCGCATCGACGACGAGGTGGAACGCATCATGCGCGAGGCCCACGGACGGGCTCACGACGCCCTTGACGCCCGTCGTGACCAGATGAACACGATGGCGCACGTGCTGCTGGCCCGCGAGACCGTGGATGGCGAGGCCGTGCAGGCACTTCTCGACAACGAGTGGCCTGCGTACGTGGCGGCCCATCCCGACCAGGCGGTCGACGAGAACGGCAGCAGCGCTGAGGATGCCGCCGCCGTCCCTGACGGGCAGGCCGAGGGGTAGGATTCGTCGCGCGGGGTGGGTACAATTGTCTGCAGGCAGTTTCGCAGGCAGGATGGGAGCACCATGGGGATAAACGAGAAGAGCTACGAGTACGGCGCGTCGAAGTCGTCCATCCGCGAGATTGCGGCATACGGCAGTGCGCGCAAGGCGGAGATCGGCGCCGGGAACGTCTTTGACTTCTCGATCGGCAACCCATCCGTCCCGGCACCGGAATCCGTGCGCGAGTCCATCAAGCGCAGCATGGAGCTCCCTCCGTCGCAGCTTCACGGCTACACTCCCGCTGCTGGCCTGCCTGCTGCTCGTGCGGCCGTGGCCGACTCGCTCAACCGCCGCTTCGGGACCTCGTACGAACCCGATGACGTCTATCTCACCTGCGGGGCCGCGGCTTCCCTCTCCATCACGCTCAACGCGGTGGTCGTTCCAGGTGACGAGGTCATCGTCATCGCACCGTATTTCCCCGAGTATCGCGTGTGGATCGAGACCGCCGGTGCCACCTGCATCGAGGTCATGGCCGATGCGGACACCTTCCAGATCGACACGGAGGCCGTTGCCGTTGCCATCAACGAGCGCACCAAGGCCGTGATCATCGACTCTCCCAACAATCCCGTGGGGTCGGTCTACTCGCGCGAGAACCTCAACGACCTCGCCGTGGTGCTCGCCTCCGCGTCCGCCGAGATGTCTCATGGCATCTATCTCATCTCCGACGAGCCCTACCGCGAGATCACCTATGGTGCGGAGGTGCCCTGGGTGCCTGCCATCTACGAGCGCACCATCGTGTGCTACTCGTACTCGAAGAGCCTGTCGCTGCCTGGAGAGCGCATCGGCTGGATACTCGTTCCCAACACCAGCCCCGATCACGACCAGCTGTGCCATGCCATCGCGGGCGCTGGTCGCAAGCTGGGATTCGTCTGCGCTCCGGCCCTCTTCCAGCGCGTGGTCATCGATTGTGTGGACGAGCCCACCAACGTGGATGCCTATGCCCGAAATCGTGCGGCGCTCACCCAGGGACTCTCTGCGCTGGGGTACGAGTACATCGAACCTCAGGGTGCCTTCTACCTCTGGGTCAAGGCGCTCGAGCCGGATGCTCAGTCGTTCTTCGAGCGTGCAAAGGCCTTTGAGCTGCTTCCTGTTCCATCTGACAGCTTCGGGTGTTCCGGCTGGGTGCGTCTCGGCTACTGCGTGAGCTACGAGACGATCGTCAATTCCATGCCCGCGTGGCGCAAGCTCAAGGAGAGCTACGAATAATGGCAAAGAAGACCCGTACCTGCGGAAACTGCGTCTTCTGCAAGGAGAAGACGGGAATTGTCCGTACGACGACCGTATGCCTCTCTCCCTCTCGCGGCGATTCGAAGCGCGTCCGTGAGTCCGATGCTGCTTGCGCCGATTTTGTCCCGCAGGTAAGCAATGCCCTCACCGCCTTCTACGGCTATTCTGCGATGGCTCAGGGTCAGCCGCTCACAAGGACGGCTGCGGTCGAACCCGTCGTTGCCTCGGAGGCCTCCGTCGAAGAGCTTGAGGTACGAGCGGCCGAGGCTCGTGCCAAGGCAGCCGAGGCCCGCGCCTGTGCCGCGGAGGCTCAGGCGGATGCCGCCGAGGCTCGTCTCCGCGCTGTCCGCGCGCGCGGTGACGAGAAATAGGGGAGGCTCTACCCGATGGCCCGCATCGCCTGTGACGTACATACCCATACGCTCTTCTCGCGGCATGCGTACTCTACCGTGCAGGAGGACGTGTTCGCCGCCGAGGAGAGCGGCATGGAGCTTCTTGGCGTGACGGACCACTACTCGAGCATGCTCTTCGACGAGTGCACGCTCAAGGACTTCGGGTACTTCCTGAACCTGTCCGCCTGGCCGCGCGTGTGGCATGGCGTCCGCGTGCTCCATGGCTGCGAGGCCGACATCGTTGACCTCGAGGGTCACATCTTCGGGTACGACATCCCTGTGACCCATGGCATCGATGGTGATGCGATACCGTCCACCACGCTCAAGAGCCAGGTCCTGTGCAACTGCGACTACGCGATCGCCAGCGTGCATGGTAAGGACTGGGCCAATGGCGCGAGCATCGCGAGCACCACACGGATGTACCTCAATGCGCTCCAAGACCCGAAGGTCCTCATCCTCGGACATGTTGGCAGGGCAGGCGTACCCTTTGACCTCGATGCGGTTCTCACCGCTGCGCGTAGCCTTGGAAAGATGATCGAGCTCAACGAACAGAGCCTGCGCCGCGGTAGCGTGAGCGGACTGCAAGCGGACTGTCGTAGGATCGCGGTGCGCTGTGCCGAGCTGGGGACGATGGTCTCGTTTGGCTCGGATGCGCACGTCTGCACCGAGGTGGGCTCCCATAATTGCGTGAGCGCGCTGCTCGAAGAGATCCACTTTCCCGAGGAGCTTGTCGCCTGTCGCAGCGCGGAGGCATTCGAATCCGCGATGCGCGCCGCGTTGGGGTAGGGATTTGCGTCAGGCCTGCTGCTCCCGATTGAAATCACACGTGCAAATTCGCTCAGATGCCCCTTGCGAGTATCTGAGGACTGTGTCTTCATGCCGCTCTACGCATGTTTCGGTGTGGAACCGCGAGATACCTGCAGAAAAACAAGCCAAATGGATGCTCTCGTAAATCAACCCCCTTTAGTGGCCAACACTTCCTGCGGTTATATGCCGGAGGAGGAGGCCCGTGAGGCAAGTGCTCGGAAGGGGTCGTTCATCCGACTCGTTTTTCTGCAGGTATCTCTTTGTCCAATTTCTCTGCGTGCTCGCATGCGGATGAATCATGGGGTAAAGTTAGCCATAGTAAACGATTGGTGGCTACCTAGAAGCCCGAATGGAGTCAAGGAGACTATCCATGGCATTGGACACGCTGGAAATCGGCAAGGATGCGTACGTCCTGTCCGTTAGCTGCGACGAGGAATCCCTGCGCCAGCACATCTTTGACATGGGGCTTACGCCTGGTACCGAGGTCACCATGGTCAAGGCTGCCCCCATGGGCGATCCGCTCCAGATTCGGCTGCGCGGCTACGAGCTCACCCTGCGCAAGGATGACGCCGCCCGCATCGAGCTTTCCAATGTGCACGAGGCGCACAACATACCCCGCAGCAACCCACATCTCGGAAATGCCGCGCACCCGTCGCTCGGTGAGGGCAGCGCATCCGGCGAGGCGGCCGAAAAGACCCATCACTGGCACTCCGAGGGTGTGGTCGCGGCGAAGGGCGCACCGCTCACCTTTGCACTGGCAGGCAACCAGAACTGCGGAAAGACCACGCTCTTCAACCAGCTGACCGGGTCCAACCAGCACGTGGGCAACTTCCCCGGCGTCACGGTCGACCGCAAGGATGGCCAGATGCGAAGCCATCCCGAGGCTACGGTCACCGACCTTCCGGGCATCTACTCGCTGTCGCCCTATACGGGGGAGGAGGTTGTCTCACGCCGGTTCATCCTCGATGACAAGCCCGACGCGATCATCAACATCCTCGACGCCACCAACATCGAGCGCAACCTCTATCTCACGCTTCAGCTCATGGAGCTTGACGTACCTATGGTCATCGCGCTCAACATGATGGACGAGGTCACCGCCAACGGTGGGACCATCGACGTCAATGGGCTCGAGGCCGCCCTCGGCGTTCCCGTCGTGCCGATCTCGGCGGCAAAGGACCAGGGCATCGATGAGCTCGTCGAGCACGCCATCCACGTGGCGCGCCATCATGACCACCCGGGTAGGCAGGACTTCTGTTCGCCCGACGGGCCTGACGGCGGTGCCCTCCACCGCTGCATCCACGCCGTCGTCCACCTCATCGACGACCATGCGCAGGCGACGGGCGTCCCCGTGCGCTTTGCCGCGACGAAGCTCGTCGAGGAGGACGAACTCGTCTCGAAGTCGCTTGGCCTCGACCAGAACGAGCTTGATGCCGTGGAGCACATCGTCCACCAGATGGAGGTGGAGTCGGGCTCCGATAGGCGCGCAGCCCTTGCCGACATGCGCTTCTCTTTTATTGAGGGCATCTGCTCCAAGTATGTGGTCAAGCCCCAGGAGAGTCGCGAGCATGCGCGTTCGGTGACCATCGACAAGGTTCTTACGGGCAGGTTCACGGCCATCCCCGTCTTCGTGGCAATCATGGCGCTCGTGTTCTGGCTTACGTTCTCGGTGGTGGGCAAGGCTCTCTCCGGTCTGCTCCAGCTGGGACTCGATGTCCTTGGCGCGCAGGTCGACGCCGCGCTCGCCTCGTTTGGCACCAACGGCGTGGTTCGTTCGCTCGTGACAGATGGCATCTTCGGCGGCGTGGGCTCGGTGCTCTCGTTCATGCCCATCATCGTGGTGCTGTTCCTTCTTCTGTCCATGCTCGAGGACTCCGGCTACATGGCTCGTGTCGCCTTCGTCATGGACAAGCCGCTGCGCAGGCTAGGTCTCTCCGGCCGAAGCTTCGTGCCCATGCTCGTGGGCTTTGGCTGCTCGGTGCCCGCCATCATGAGCACGCGCACCCTTCCCTCGGAGCACGACCGCAAGATGACCGCCCTGCTCGTCCCGTACATGAGCTGTTCGGCAAAGCTCCCCGTATACGCACTTCTGACCTCGGTGTTCTTTGGCCAGTGGGCGGGCTTTGCCATGGTGGGCCTCTACGTCATCGGCATGGTCGTGGGCGTCGTCGCGGCGCTCGTGCTCAACCGCACTGCGTTCAAGGGCGAACCCGTTCCGTTTGTGATGGAGCTTCCCAACTACCGCCTGCCGAGCGTCAAGACCACCTGCCTGCTCGCATGGGAGAAGGCCAAGGACTTCATCACGAGGGCGTTCTCGGTGATCTTCGTGGCAACGATCATCGTGTGGTTTCTACAGACCTTCGATGTTCGCTTCAACGTGGTCTCTGACACGTCCCAGAGCATGCTCGCCATGCTCGGCGGACTCGTGGCTCCGATCTTCTCGCCGCTCGGCTTTGGATCCTGGCAGGCATCGACGGCGCTCGTCACCGGCTTCGTGGCAAAGGAGAGCGTGGTCTCGACACTTACCGTGCTTGTGGGGGCAGGTGGCCTTACCGAGCTCTTCTCGCCGTTCTCGGCCTGGGTCTTCCTCGTGTTCACGCTGCTCTACACGCCGTGCGTGGCCGCCATCACCGCCGTTCGAAACGAGCTCGGCGGCAGGTACGCGGCGTGGGTCGTCCTCATGCAATGCGGGGTCGCGTGGGTCGTGGCGCTTGCGGTGCACGCCCTTGGCATGATGATGGGCCTGTAGCGCTATCGGCGCCTGCGGCTCGCCTGTCGGGCTGCCCACGGACCGAGCCAGAGGGCTGCGAGCATGGCGGCAAACACGCCCGCGAACTTCCTTCCTGCCTCGCCGACGAGCGCGCCGCCGAGCGCGCCAAGGACGAGGTAGCCCACGCCCGCGAAGACGACGCTTGCAACGACGCGCAGGGTGCGCTCGCGGCGGTCAGCGCGTACGTCGAAGTTGACGAGGCGCCTCTCGGCAAACCAGCCTAGGAGACAGCCGCTGTATACGCCGAACACCTGATAGCCGCTGGCGGTCATCTTTGCGGGATCCACGAGCAGCTCGCCGTTCACGTAGTCCGTGGGGTACGACTTAAGCGTGATGTAGAGCACGAACGCAAGGCCGACGACGAGACCCGCAAGGAGCACCACGACGTCACGGGCGGGCTTGGCGTCAACCCAGGCGAGCGTGCGGTCGGCCACCCACAGCCCGGCGATTCCCACGAGCGCTGCGACAAGTACGTCCTGCGGCGTATGCACGCCCAGGTAGTTGCGGGAGAAGGCCACGACCACGCAAGCGATTACGCCTGCCACCGCGACACCCCTGCGCTCGTGTCGCTGGAGCCATGCGAGACCGCCGAAAACGCTCACGGCCGTCTGCGTGTGACCGCTCGGGAACGAGTAGTCGGTGGCGCTGGCCATCGCGCTCGCGGAGGGCGTGATGCGCGCGTCGCGAATCCACGGGCGATACACGCAGAAGGTGTTCTTGATCGTCTGGTTGATGACGCTGCCCGCCGAGTATGAGAAGAGCAGATAGGTCCCCTGCCGCTTGTCGACGAGCCAGTAGATGAGAAGCGCGATGGCAAAGGCCACCACGAGCAGGCCCGAGGAGAGAATGACGAACATCTCCTCAACCACCGGACCGAGCGCCTCGCGAAGACCTTGGAGTGCGAGCAGATAACTAACGTCCATGCGAGTCTTCCTTCCCTAGAGCCTGATCGTGAGCCCGACGGGGCAGTGGTCGGAGCCAGGCACCTCGCTGAGTATCGAGGCGCTCGCCACGTCCGCGGCCGCATCTCGCGACACGAGGAAGTAGTCGATGCGCCAGCCGGCGTTGTTGGCGCGGGCGCGCATGCGGTAGCTCCACCAGCTGTAGGCCTCGGTCTGGGTTGGGTGCAGCTGGCGAAACGTGTCCACGAATCCCACGTCGAGAAGCCTGCCGAAGCTCTCTCGCTCCTCGTCGGAGAAGCCGGCGTTTCCGCGGTTGGCAACGGGGTTGCGCAGGTCGATCTCCTCATGGGCCACGTTGAAGTCGCCGCAGGCCACGACGGCCTTCTCCCGGGCGAGGCTGGCGAGAAAGCCACGGAAGCTCTCGTCCCATGCGAGGCGCGTCTCGATGCGCTTGAGCTCTGGCTGCGCGTTGGGCACGTAGGCACACACAAACCAGTATGTGGGAAACTCGAGTGCGCATACGCGTCCCTCGTCGTCGGCCACCGGGCTGTCGATGCTCCGCACCACCCGAAGCGGCTCCTCGCGCGAGAAGACCGCGGTGCCCGAGTAGCCCTTGCGCTCGGCGTAGCTCCAGGTCTGCACGTAGCCAGGCAGATCGAGCTTGACCTGGCCCTCCTGTAGCTTGGTCTCCTGGATGGCGATGACGTCGGCCCCCAGCCCCTCGGCTATCTCGACAAACCCAGGCTCTTTCTTGAGTACGGCCCGAAGTCCGTTGACGTTCCATGAGACGAGCCTGAGCGCGCGCTTGTCAGCCATGTGTGGCTCCCTATTCTATGGTGATGTAGGTGCTCTCGGATTCGGTCCCGTCCGCCGCCGAGACGAGCCGTGCGATTTCCTCGCGCGTGCGGTGCGGACCCCCGTCGGCGGAGCCAAAGACGAACTCACGCAGCCTGGGAAGGTCCCTCTCGCCCTGGTCGTGGCCCATGTTGTAGGATGCGAGCAGCCTGCGCTTGTTGACGGTGCCGTTCTCGACGGGCATCTCGTCCGGGTAGATGGCCAGGCAGCGCCCGTCGCGCTCGAGCTCGTCCACGTGGTCGAGCGCGACGTTGTAGCGCTTCCAGCGTGTGAGCAGGGCGTTTCTCATGTAGGGATAGTCGCGGGCGACGCCTTGAAAGAGTGCGATGTCGTGCTTCGACGGCTCGGGCTTGCGGTAGCCGCGGGGACGCGTCGCCACGAAGACGAACTTCTCGAATCCGTCGCCTTCGGCCAGGTGGATGGGGATGCCCGCGCCCGTACCGAGGCCGCCGTCATAGTACACGGAGTCACTCACGGGCAGCGGCTTCATGGCTCCGGGCAACGTGGAGCTGGCGCGGACCCTGTCCATCATGTCCATCGCCGTGGGCATGTCGTCCTTTGTCCAGGTGACGGTGCGACCCGTGTCACGCTCGAAGGCCTGGATGCGGATGCGCGCGGGGTTGGCCACGAAGGCGTCCCAGTCAAAGGGCATGAACCCATCGAGCATGGCACCCTCGTAGAGATAGTCGGCGTTAAAGTATCCCTTGCCGCTCAGGAGCGAGCGCACCCCGCCCGTCTTTTCGGCGCCATCGTGTCCGAGAAACGCCATGCGCGTGCGCCTGAGGTCGCGCGAGACGTAGTCGACGGCATGACTTGCGCCGGCGGAGACGCCGCAGGCGTAGTCAAAGTCGATGCCCTGCTCGAGAAGGACGCGAACGATGCCTGCCGTGTAGCTTGCGCGGTAGCCACCACCCTCAAAGACCAGGGCGCAGTTGCGCACGTTGTTCCCAGGACCCTCCATGGTTACCTCCTTCTGACGCACGGGGCACGCTCGACCCATGGGCTCCGTCCATAGGCCGTGATTGGTTAGTTATGCCCATCTCCCGCCTGCAAGAAACTGCGGACGGGGCGCAAATTCGCAGCGTTACCATGAACACGTCCGATGGCTACGGCAGGGAGGCGTCCATGACCACGACAACCACCAATCCCGTCGAGGCGGCGGCGGAACTCGGAAAACGCGTGGACAAGGCTGGCAAGGTGGTCTTCTTCGGCGGCGCGGGTGTCTCCACGGCAAGCGGCATCCCCGACTTCCGTAGCCCCAACGGCCTCTACAACCAGCGCGGATACGCCTATGCACCCGAGACCATGCTCTCGCACTCCTTTTACGTCTCCCACGCCGAGGAGTTCTTCGACTTCTACCGCCACGTGATGTGCGTGCCCGATGCCAGACCCAACCGCTGTCACTACAAGCTCGCCGAGCTCGAGGTCGCAGGCAAGCTCACGGCGGTGGTCACGCAGAACATAGACGGTCTTCACCAGGCAGCCGGCTCTAGGCATGTGATCGAGCTGCATGGGTCCACGCATCGCAACATCTGCCAGAGATGTGGGGCCGTCTATTCGCAGGAGTGGGTCCTCGCTTCCGAGGGGGTGCCGCGGTGCGGGCGGTGCGGCGGTGCCGTGAAACCAGACGTCGTGCTGTACGAGGAGTCTCTCAACGAGAGGGACCTCGTCGCCGCCATGGAGGCGATCGCGAGCTGTGACCTGCTGGTCATCGGAGGCACCTCGCTTGTGGTGTATCCTGCCGCGGGTCTCGTGCAGTACTTCCGAGGGGATGACCTCGTGGTCTGCAACCTCCAACCCACTCCGCAGGATGCCGCCGCGAACCTCGTGTGCGCCTGCGACATCTCGGAGGCCTTTGATTTCTGACCCGCGAGGGTTCATCCCATTCTGCAGGTTTGGGCCCCTTTGCCGTGATAGCGGAGAATGCCCGCGTACTCGTTACAATAGGAACGTTACCTACGTGTCCGGCGCAGGAGGTCGATGAAGGTGCTCAGGGAGAACTATGCAACGTGGCAATGCGGCTCGCACGAGATCTCGCTCGCTCGCCCCCGCATCATGGGAATTCTCAACGTCACGCCCGACTCCTTCTCCGACGGCGGAGAGAACTTCGACGCGAAGGCGGCCATCGCCCGTGGCCGCGAGATGCTCGACGAGGGAGCCGACATCATCGACGTGGGCGGCGAGTCCACGCGTCCTGGCTATACTCCCGTCTCGTCCAACGAGGAGGCCGGGCGCATCGTGCCTGTCGTGCGTGCGCTCGTTGCGTCGGGCGCGGTCGTCTCCGTGGACACGCGCCATGCCGACGTCGCCAAGATGTGCATGCGTCTCGGCGCGTCTATCGTCAACGACGTGGAGGGCTTCACCGATCCTGCCATGATGAAGGTTGCCGCCGATACCAGCTGCGGCTGCGTTGTCATGCACTGGGACAAGGGGGGCCTTGGCACGCGGTCGCCTCGCCGACAGGTGCAGCTCGACGACTCCCGTCCCGCCCGCGAGGCCGTCACCCGAACCAACACCTCGCAGCACCGCTTTACCCTGCCCGACCAGGCGCCCATCATGCGGCAGATCATGGGCTTTCTCGGCGACCAGGCTCGCGACCTCATGCGGGCGGGCGTAGCTCACGATCGCATCTGCATCGACCCCGGCCCCGGCTTTGACAAGTTTGCCGACGAGGACGTCGTCATCCAGCGAGCCACGCGCTCGATGGTCTCAATGGGCTATCCGCTGCTCTGCGCCGTCTCGCGCAAGCGCTTCGTGGGCGCGATCTCCGGTGCGACCGACGCCGTCGCGCGCGATGCCGCCACGCAGGGCGTCTGCATCGCCGCGATAGAGAACGGTGCCCGCATCCTGCGCGTTCATGACGTTGCGGGCTGCGCGCAGGCCATCAACGCATACTGGGCCGTCGCCCAGAAGGACCTGCGTCAGGGTTTCGTGGGACTCGGCTCCAACGTGGGCGACCGCATGGACTACCTCGCCCGCGCCGTCCGCCTCATCGATGACATTCCCCTCACCTGCGTGGTATCGGTGAGCCACGCGTATGAGTCGGAACCCGCCTATGGGGTCGCGACGTCCGTCGCCAACGCCGTGGCGGAGATTCGCTCCGAGCTCCACCCCCTCGTCCTCATGCAGGAGCTTCTTGAGGTGGAGAACGTGCTCGATCGCGTGCGCGATCCCGAGGAGAAGGGCCACGGCCCTCGCACCATCGACTGCGACCTTCTTTGGGTCGAGGGCGAGGAGCACGCGGGTGCCAAGCTGACGCTTCCTCACCCACACCTCGGCGAGCGCGACTTCGTGATCATCCCCATGGAGGACCTCATGCACGATCCCGAGCGCTTTCTCGCTCACGCCGGCATAAGGGTCATGCCGCGCGAGAGTCGCGTCGGTCACGTGATGGCTGACCTCGGGGGGATTACGTGGGAGTAGGCGCGACGCCCCTTGAAGACCTTCTCGCTGCGGCCCAGGACGGCGCGCCTCACGGCACGTCTCGGGCGCGGGAGACGGATGGCGTCCTCGAGGTCGTCGTCGTGCTGAGGCCTGCGGTGGGAATGGCGTTTCTCATGGCCGTTCCGCATGCATGCGCGCTTGGCGCGCGTGACGCGCTTCTCGGGATGGGTGCCGTGGACGTGGGTATCTCATGGCCGTACGACGTGTGCGGCGAGAGTGGGACGGTCGTCACCATCCAGACGCACGCGGGCTATGGCGAGGGCATGTACGTGGTGTGCGACGCCTCGCTGGACCTCTCTCCCGTCGAGGGGGTCACGCTGCCCGCTGCCGAAGAGCTTGGCGAGACGATAGCGGCCGGCATCGTGGCACGCGTCGACGCATGGGCGGCGGGGGTTTCTGCCGCGGGCTCGGGAGCCACGCCGCTGGGACCGATTCTTGCCGACTACTACGACGCACTCGCCCTCATGGACGCCGACGTCGAGGTCATCTACCCCAACGGCCGCGTGTTCTGTCGGGGCAGGCTTGCCGGCATCGACGTGTGGGGCCGCGCCACGGTGCGCAACGCCCTTGGCGGCGAGATCGAGATCGCACCCGAGCAGGCCAGCATCCGTGCGACCGAATGACGCGAGCCCTTGTCGCTAGCGGTTGTTGACGCGCAGCCAGATGTCACGGATGCCGCGCAGCGTGAGGTCGGGGTCGACGCAGCAGAAGACGTCCGTCGCATGGCTCACGGTGCGCGCGAGGCCACCCGTGCCCACGACCGGGGCGGACTCGATGCCCAGCTCCGCCTTGATGCGAGCGACGAGACCCTCGGTCTGTGCCGCGGCGCCGATTACGAGGCCTGACTGAACGGCCGTCTCGGTGGTGTCGCCAAGGACGTGCGCAGGCGCCTCGATGGGGACGTTCGAGAGCTTCGCGGCGCAGTCGAAGAGTGCTGCGGCAGAGATCATGAGGCCTGGCGAGATGGTGCCGCCGCGATAGGCACCCGTCGCATCGACCACGTCAATGTTCGTGGCCGTTCCAAAGTCGACGACGATGACCGGTGCGCCATAGTCCGCGCGGGCGGCGATGGCGTTGGCGATGCGGTCGGCTCCCAAGCTGCGCGGATAGGGCATTCGAATCTCCATGCCATAGTCATCGCCCGGGGAGACCATGAGCGGCGCATGGCCGAGGACCTCGGTGAGGCAGCGGTTCCATGCGCGCGACAGCATGGGGACGACGCAGGCAACCCCGGCCTCGGTTACGTCCGCGTAGTCGAAGCCATCCATATGCAGGTAGCCGCCGAGACGCGAGCGGAGCGTATCGGAGGTGTCGGATTTGGTGGTGGCCATGCGCCAGCCGTGGCGCATGGCGCCCGTCTCGTCATAGAGCCCGAGCGTGCCCTGGGTGTTGCCTACGTCTATGGCAAGAAACATGCCAACCTCCCCGATTGCGTCTGAATGCCATTATGGGGCACTCCGCGGTTGAGGGTGGGCGGCGCAGCGAGGTGCCCATGCGGATCGGAACGGGTCCTGAGGCGAGGATTAGCCAGACATTGCAGATAACGACACTATGTAAGCCAAGTCTCGAAAATAGTGTCGTTATCTGCAATGTCTGGCTAAGCAGGGCGAGAAATAGCAGGCACCGTCGGTCGAGTAGGCCTACGGCGCCACCAGTTTCGAACCATTGGACATATTGGGCGTTCGCGAGAGACCCGGCCCCTAGTGGGCGCTGATGCTGAAGAACTCGTAGTTCCGGGCATGGCGAGAGATGGAGTACTCAAACGGTACGCCGTCATCGAGAAAACCCACGCCGACGACTTCGAGGAGTGGCGAGCTGGGCTCGACCTGCAGACGGCTGCACTCATCCTCGGTGGGTAGCACTGCGCGTATAACGCGATGGGCGCTGCCGATCTTGAGCCCGAGCTCATCCTCGATGTAGGCGTAGATGGAATCAGCCACATGCTTCTCGCGCAGGTCGGGGATGGTCTTGATGGGCATGTAGGTGTATTCGATCACGTGGGGCACGTCGTTGGCCGAGCGAACGCGACACACGTGATAGGCAAACTCATCGGGCTCCATGCCGAGCGCCTCGGCAACGTTCTCATCGGGGCGCACCACGGAGAAGTCGTATACGGTCGTCTCGACCTTCTCGCCGAGCGCCTCGTGCTCGGCCTTGAAGCCCGTCATCTGGCTTGACATGTTCCAACCCGAGCTCCTGCGAAAGTCCGTGTCAACAAGACCCTTCACGAAGGAGCCCGATCCGCGGCGACGCGCCACCAGACCGTGGAGCGTGAGCTCGTCCATGGCCTTCTTGATGGTGATCTTGCTGACGTCATAGTGCTCGCAGAGCTCGTCGGTGGTGGGCAACTGATCGTTTGGCTTGAACTCGCCGACCACGATGCGCATGCGGATGTCATCGGCAACGGTCTCGTACTTGAGCATGAGACGCCTCCCTCTTCCCCTACGGGACACATTACTCGCGTTTCCGTGAGAAATAATCCCTCTCGCAAGAAAAGCAAAAATAGTTCTTGATAGTAAAAAGAGAATGTGTATATTAATAATCAGACATGGATTAAATAAGTAAAAGACATGTCTTTTAACTACTCAAACACCGGCTGCTGCCGGAGGGTATGGAAAAGGAGAGAAGGATGAGCTCCAGCAAGCTTCCGCAGGACTTCTTCTTCGGTGCGGCCATGTCGGGTCCGCAGACCGAAGGCGCCTGGCAGCGCTTCGGCAAGGTCGAGAACATCTGGGACACGTGGTCCAACGAGCATATCGAGGACTTTCACAATCGGGTGGGCTCCTATGCGGGCAACGACTTCACCGCTCGATACGAGGAGGACTTCAAGACCCTGCGCAAGCTCGGGCTCACGTCATGGCGCACGTCCATTCAGTGGTCGCGACTCATGGGCCCGGACGGACAGCTCAACGAGGAGGGCGCGCACTACTATCACGAGATTTTCTCGGCGGCATCCAAGGCGGGCCTCACCACCTTCGTGAACCTCTACCACTTTGATATGCCGACCTACCTCTTCCGCCGCGGTGGATGGGAGAACCGCGAGGTCGTGGAGGCCTACGCCAACTACGCCCGCGCCGCTTTCGACGAGTTTGGGTCCGAGGTCTCCTACTGGTTCACGTTCAACGAGCCCATCGTCGAACCGCAGCAGCGCTACACTGCGGGGTGCTGGTACCCCTTCGTGCGCGACTTCTCTCGCGCTCGCGCCGTGCAGTACAACATCTCGATTGCCCATGCGCTCGCTACGAGCGAGTTTCGCAGCGCAAAGGCAGCGGGCACCATGCGCGCCGACGCCAAGATCGGTCTCATCAACTGCTTCACCCCGCCCTACACCAGGGAGAATCCCTCGGCGGCAGACCTCGAGGCCGTCCGGATGGCCGACGGAATCGATAACCTCTGGTGGCTTGACCTCGTAGCCAAGGGCAGCCTGCCCGAGGACGTCATCACCACCCTCGAGCAGCGCGGCGTCGTCCTGCCTCGACGCGCGGGCGACGAGGAGATCCTCTCCCAGGGCGTCGTTGACTGGCTTGGGTTCAACTACTATCATCCCGAGCGCGTTCAGGCCCCCGTCCGGGACACCGACGAGAGCGGCAATCCGGTCTTTGCCGACGAGTACGTCTGGCCCGACGCCGTCATGAACGAGTCGCGCGGCTGGGAGATCTATCCCAAGGGCATCTACGACTTCGCCATGACCATGCGTGACGACTATCCTGACCTCGAGTGGTTTGTCTCCGAGAACGGCATCGGGATCGAGGGCGAGGACGCCTTCAAGGATGCCGGCGGGACCATACAGGACGACTACCGCATCGACTTTGTTCGCCAGCACCTCCAGTGGATCGCAAAGGCGATCGAGGATGGTGCCAAATGCCGTGGCTACCACTACTGGGGCGTCATCGACTGCTGGTCCTGGAACAACGCGTACAAGAACCGCTACGGCTTCGTCGAGGTCAACCTCGCCGATGGCTACAGCAGGCGGTTCAAGAAGTCTGCCAAGTGGCTGATGCGCACAGCCGCTTCGCACGTGGTCGAATAGCTCGTCCACGCATAGTTAGTCTGTAAAATGTTGGAGGGAGAAAAAGCAATGGGAGAAGAGACACCGTCGTTTCTCGACAAGTTCGCCGAGGTTTCGGCCAAGGTCGGCAACCAGGTTCACCTGAGGTCGCTCCGTGACGCGTTCGCCACGATGACCCCAATTTACATCCTCGCCGGTATCGCGGTCCTGATCAACAACGTCGTGTTCCCGCTATTCCTCGCGGGCGACGCGCTCAGCTCCGCGCAATATTGGGGAAGCGCAATCACGCTTGGCACGCTCAACTTCTCGGCAATCATCCTTGCTGGGCTCATCGGTTACTGCTTCTCTAGGAACAAGCGCTTTGACAACCCGATCGCCTGCGTGGTCGTGGGCATCGCCTCGCTCGTCATCATGATGCCCCAGACCGTCACCGCCACCATCGATGTGAAGGCGGGCACCACCGCAAACATCAGCGGCGCGTTCCTCACCACCAGCACGGGCACCAACGGTCTCTTCGCCGCCATCATCATCGGCCTTATCGCCACCACCATCTTCATCAAGCTCTCAGGCATCGAGAAGCTCAAGATCAACCTCGGCGAGGGCGTGCCCCCCGCGGTCGGCGACTCCTTCAACGTCATGACCCCGATGCTCATCACGCTCTCGATCATGGCCCTGGTGTCCGCCCTGCTCTACGGTCTCTTTGCCACCAACCTGCTCGCCATCATCGCCATCTGCGTCACCGCACCGCTCAAGAACATCATGAACGCCGGCCCACTCGCCGTCGTCGTGATCTACACCTTCGCGAACCTGCTCTTCTGCCTCGGCATCCACCAGTCCACCATCTCCGGCGTCCTTGCCGAGCCCATCCTCACCGTCCTCATCGTCGACAACATGGCCACCTTTGCCGCTGGCGGCACCATCCCCGCAGACCACTACATGAACATGCAGATCGTCAACACCTTCGCCCTCATCGGCGGATCTGGCTGCACGCTCATGCTCCTTATCGACACGTTCCTGTTCTCCAAGAACAAGACGTCTCGCGACATAGCCAAGCTCTCCGTCCTGCCCGGCATCTTCAACATCAACGAGCCGGTCATCTATGGCTATCCCATCGTGTACAACCTGCCCCTGATCATCCCGTTTGTCATCATCCCCGACATCCTCATCGCCGCGACCTATGGCCTTACCTGCATCGGCCTCATCAGCCCCTGCGTGGTCATGGTCCCCTGGACGACGCCGGTCTTCCTGAGTGGCTGGCTCGCCACCGCCGGCGACTTCCGCGCCGTCATCTGGCAGGTCATCGAGGTTGCGATGTGCATGGTCATCTACCTGCCCTTCATGAAGATTTCCGAGAGGGCCCAGGCCAAGCAGCTTGAGAACGCCGTCGAGGAGTAGCGTCATCGCACGTCGCGTCGTCGCACCAACGGGGCGGTCGGAGTCCGACCGGCCGTCCCCACTCGGCCCCCGGCCCTGGGACCGTTTGCAAGGAAGTAGCGCGAGGGGAGTCTCGCGAGACACTAGTCAGCGCAGAGCGCAGAGAGGAACGTGTTCGTCATGAAGATCATGCTTGCCTGCAACGCCGGAATGTCGACCAGTCTGCTCGTCCAGAAGATGCGCAAGGAGGCCGAGGCCCAGGGCCTCGAGGTCACCATCGAGGCCAACCCCCTCAACAGGGCCCTCGAGAAGATCGACGGCTTCGACATCCTCATGCTCGGGCCTCAGATCTCCTATGCCAAGGACGATGCGGTCAAGGCCGTGGACGGCAAGATCCCCGTGGTCGTCATCGCCATGGCGGACTACGGCCGCATGAACGCCAAGAAGATCATCGCCGACGCCATCGCCGCGATCAACGCCTAGGAGGACGCCATGGCAGACAACGACCAGACAGGGCTCGACGACGACATGGGTCCGATGGAGGAGGCTTGCTTCCAGATCATCGCCTCCGTCGGCATGGCCAAGTCCAACTACATCAAGGCGATCGAGGTCGCAAAGGATGGCAAGCTCGACGAGGCGCGCAAGCTCGTCGAGGAGGGCAACGAGGCCTACCTCCAGGGCCACGAGGTCCACATGGGACTCCTCCAGGAGGATGCCGCCACCATCGGCAGCATCCACGTATCGCTCCTTCTCGTCCACTCCGAAGACCAACTCATCCAGGCCGAGACGTTCCGCGTGATCGCGCTCGACTTCATCGACCTGTACGAGCGGCTCAGCGCCTAGCGCGGAGCCAGGGCCGGTGGCCGCGCGCTTCCCCCTCGCGCGCGGCCACCATTGCGTTCGAGGAAACGGCGATCCGACGGTGCGTGTGCTGTCATAATGGTTCGAACGGTCGGTTGGCGCTCAAGGGGAGGAACCATGGAATCAGACAGCACTCGCGACATCATGTTCCCAAAGCCGGTCTTTGTCGGGAAGATCTGGGGAGGACGTAAGCTCGAGACCGAGTTTGGCTACGAGATTCCCGATGGCCTCGTGGGGGAGTGCTGGTCGATCAGCGCCCACCCCAACGGGGACTGCGTTATCGAGGGCGGCGCATGGAACGGTCGCTATCTGTCTGACCTCTGGACCAATGAGCCGCAGCTCTTTGGTGGTGCGAAGGACGACCGCTTTCCGCTGCTCATCAAGATACTTGACGCCCATGACTACCTCTCGGTGCAGGTGCACCCCGATGACGCCTACGCCAGCGAGCACGAGAACGGCAGTCTCGGCAAGAGCGAGTGCTGGTACATCCTCGAGGCCGATCCCGACGCTCGCATCATGATCGGGCAGAAGGCCCATGACCGCGACGAGTTTGCCGCCATGGTCAGGGAGCATCGCTGGTCCGAGCTTCTCAACGAGATCCCCATCCATGCGGGCGACTTCTTCGCCATCAATCCTGGTACCGTTCACGCTGTGAAGGGCGCGCTCATCCTCGAGACGCAGCAGTCGTCCGATGTCACGTATCGCGTGTACGACTTCGACCGCAGGCAACCTGACGGGTCGCAGCGCGAGCTTCACATGGCGCAGTGCCTCGACGTGATTGACTTCTCCGCACCCCTGCTCACCGACGGCGCCGTGGTTGCACCGGAGATCGACGGCATCACCAAGCTCATGAGCTGCACGTACTTCGATGTCTTTCGCGCTCGCGTGGCAAAGGGCTCGCCCCTAACCCTGCCGCAGGACAAGCCGTTCATGTGCGTCTCCGTGGTCGCAGGCGAGGGCGGAACCGTGCAGGCGGGGGAGGGTCCCGTGCACGAGCTTAAGAAGGGCTCGCACTTCCTCGCGCCCGCCGGCTGCGGTGACCTTGTCTTTGTCGGTGACATGGAGCTTATCGCCTCGTACGCCAACTAGCTCGTCCGGTATTGCGGGCGGGACGGCTCTCGATGTCAGTCCACGCTCTTTCTCCATACTGGGCCAGTTGTAATCTGCTAGAATACTGCAGCTTGACCAACCCCTAGCCTGGTCGGAAACCAGGCAAACCAAAGGAGTCCCAACATGAAGCAAGGTATTCATCCAGACTACGTGGAGTGCACCGTCCGCTGCACCTGTGGCAACACCTGGAAGACCCGCTCCACCAAGAAGGAGATGACCGTCGACCTCTGCGACAAGTGCCACCCCTTCTATACGGGCACACAGAAGCTCGTTGACACGGGCGGTCGCGTTCAGCGCTTTGCCGACAAGTTCGGTGGTGCAGCACAGGCCCGCCTCGACGCCGCAAAGGCTGCCAAGGAGGCCAAGGCAAGCAAGGCCGTCGAGGATCAGGCTGCTCGTAAGGCTGCCACCGAGGCCAAGGCTGCTGCCAAGGCCAAGCGCGCCGCCGCGTTCGAGAAGCGCGCCGCCAAGGAGGCCCCCGCCGAGGAGAACCCCGCCGAGTAGGTCGCACGTGCATCATGCAGGAAAGAGAGGAGGTCGACTTCGGTCGGCCTCCTTTTTCTAGGGACGTGGCGGGCGGCGTGGCCCGCGACGGGCGTCGGGCGTCAGGCGTCAGGCGTCGCGCACGGACGAGTTTGGCGAGAAAACCCTCCGCACGATACGCGCTGAGCCTCATGCCGTCGCGCACGGATGATTTTTACGAGAAAACCCTCCGCACGCGCACTCTCCACGAGAGAGGTGCCGCACGAGAGGGTTTTCTCTGAGGCAATTCGCCTACCGCCGCGCGAAAAACCTGGAAAAGATACCTGTCACCTTTTCCAGGTTAGACGAGCTTCTCGCCTGCTGGGGCTGCGTCGAGCGCATCGGTGAGCTGCTTGATGCGCCTCGCTGCCTCATCCTTGGTCTCGTGGTTGTAGCTGCAGACGCACTCGGCCACGACCGTCTCCATGGCCTTGTTGCGCAGTGCCGCGTCACGAATCTCGTCGTAGAATCCCTGATGCTTTGCCTGGTCAACGAACTGGGCCAGGTCCTTTTCGGGAATGCTTAGGTAGTGCGTGAACTCGCCGTCGTCCACGTCGAGCTTGCGGGCGGAGGCAACGGCGTCGAGTGCCACCGCAAGCTCGGCCTCCTCGCGTGCCTGCTCGTTGATGGATGCCTCGAACTGCGCGCGGCTCACACCGTTCTGCATGAGGAAGGCGTCGACGCCGAGGCCGGCCGCCTGTGCCTGCTGGGCAATCTCGGCCTCGAGAGCCTCGCGCGTCTCGGCGACGTCGGCCGCGGGCACCGATTGGTTGAGGCGCGAGACGAGAACGTCGAGGCACTTCTTGGTCTTGCTCTCCTCGGCGCCCCGAATGCCCACCTGGCGAAGTTGAAGGCGCACCGCCGTCAGAAGCTGGCCGCTGTCCTCGATGCCCTGGAAGTGCTCGGATACCCAGGCGCCGTCCTGGAGGTCGCTTGCGGTGCCACCTGCCTGTCGCACGATGCTCGCCACAGCGAAGTCGATCTCCTCGTCGGTGACGAAGGGGACAATGACCTCGATCTCGATGGGTTCGGCGGAAGAGAGCGTGTAGTGGGCCCTGCCGTCGATTATGAGCGGGGCGGGCTTCTGGATGGGCATGTAATCCTCCATGTCTGGTTGTTACTGGGTGCGCTGAAGTACGTATGTGTCCTTGTACCCGATACTCTTGTCATATTGAACGAAGAGGAAGGACTCCTTGCGTTGGTATAGGGTTTCGACCACGGCGACAACCGCGTCAGGGTCGTCCGAGGTGCCAAAGCCAAGGGTGACGCTCACCGTGCCGCCTGCCATCTCGGGAAGCGTGGCGACAAACACGGCGTTACCGCCTAGGCCTGAGGCGCCTGATTCGTCGATAGTGGCCGTGAACTTGACGTCGGAGAAGACGGTGTCGCCATCGCAGGAGTCGGCGTTATCTCCGGGATGGTCGTGGAAGTGTGCCACCCCGGAGATGGTTCCGGTGAGACGGGCGCCTGACGAGGTGTTCTGATATGAGCTGACGGTAATTTCGAGAGGCGTGGAGCTGGCGGCGAGGCATTTGGTTCCGTCGGTCTCCTGGCTTTGGAACGTGCCCGTCCATGTGCCCACGACCGAGTTGTAGCCTAGGGTTTTTGCATCATTGGAAACGTCGATGGAGTCAATCTCCCATATGCCGTTGGCGGCGCGGAAGGCAAAGTGCACGGTAAGCTCGCAGTCGTACTCCCCAAAGCCCTCCGACTTCTTGAGCTCGAGCTTGACGGTGTCGGTCTGGGCGTCGGCGTCGAACTCCTCGTCCGCCACGGTGACGCTGGCGTTGCCGTAGATCCCTACGAGAGAAAGCTCGTTCGCGTAGCTGGTGTTGTCGGGATCATTGGCGTGGAGCGCCTGGTCTGCCCGTCCGAGAATGACGCTCATGCTGTTGAGCATGCGGCTCTGGTCTACGCCGGCCGTCGCCTCGTATGAGAGGCGGACGTTTTGCTCGGTGCCGATGCCAATCCAGCTGCCGTCCACCTTCGCGTAGCCGAGAGTGGCCGTCTTGGTTACGGTGACGGAGGCGTTCTTGTAGATGGCCGTAACGTCTGCGCTGGCATAGCCCGAGGCACCAAACTGCGCGGCATCGCTCGTAATCGCAGTCTCGGTGCGCGTGCGCGAGCTTACCTCGAGACTGACAAAGGTGAGCTTGACGGCATTGCCGTAGAGATTGCAGTCATAGGAGGGCGTCGCGAGCCGCGAGGTGGCGTCGCTTTCGATGACGTCGGTGGGGGGGAGGTTGCTTGCATGAATGCCAGCTACCACGAGAATGAGCACGACTGCAACGGCACCTACGGCGAGCAGCACGAATGCCGCGCGATGACGCGAGAACGCATCCTTTATCCCAGCAAGTCCGTGCGGGTGGGCAGGCGTGTCGGCGGTAGGCTCGTCATGGGAGAGCACGCGAGTACCCGCCGCGAGCGTGGACCCGACCTCGGGCTCGGGCTCCGCTGCGGGCGTCTCCTCGGGCTCCGACTCGGTCCCGACTTCGGGCTCCGCCTCCGTCACGGGCTCCGCCTCATCCGCAGGCGTCCCCTCGACCTTGGGGGTCTCCTCGGGAGTGGTGCTCATGTCGTCCGTGGGCTCCTGCATGCCTCTCCTTGCCGACGCGTGTTGCGTGAAACTAGTTTCTCACACATCGGGGACTCCGATGTGGCTCTGATTGCCGCCTTGTGCGTCCCGTGGACGAGTGGTTCCGTCCTCTACCTGCGTGGGAGAATCATCCCTCTCGGTGGTATCCTCACATAGTTAACTACATGCTGCGCCGCCGCGTCGCGGCTTATTCAAGGAGAGCATCATGCGAGACAAGCTTCAGAAGCTCATCGCTGCATATGAGGAGTTGGAGAAGAAGATGGGCGATCCGGCCGTCGTCTCCGACCCCAAGGAGTATGCGCGCATTGCCAAGGAACACGCCAACCAGGCCGATCTCGTGGCCAAGGCGCGAGAGTACATCCAGGCCCTCGATGACATCGATGCCGCGAAGGAGATGCAGCGCGAGACCAACGACCCTGGTGAGAAGGAAATGCTCCAGGAGGACGTCGTATCCAACGAGGCCAAGATTCCGGGTCTCGAGGACGAGATCAAGGTCATGCTCATTCCCGGCGACCCCAATGACGAGAAGGACACCATCATCGAGATTCGCGCCGGGGTGGGCGGAGACGAGGCGGGCATCTTCGCGGGAGACCTCTTCTCCATGTACGAGCGCTTCGCCGCCAGCCGGAAGTGGAAGATCGAGGTCCTCTCGGCTTCCCCGTCCGATGCCGGTGGCTTCAAGACCATCGAGTTCAGGGTCACGGGCAACAAGGTCTACTCCGTCATGAAGTTCGAGTCGGGCGTCCACCGCGTCCAGCGCGTGCCAAAGACCGAGAGCCAGGGGCGCATCCAGACCTCCACGGCCACCGTGGCGGTGCTTCCCGAGGCTGATGACATCGACATCCAGATCAGTCCCGAGGACCTGCGCGTCGACACGTACTGCTCGTCGGGTCCCGGAGGCCAGGGCGTGAACACGACCTACTCCGCCGTGCGCATCACGCACCTGCCCACCAACACGGTGGTGCAGTCGCAGGAACAGCGTTCGCAGATTCAGAACCGCGAGGTCTGCATGCAGATGCTGCGCGCCCGCCTCTACGAGATGGAGCTCGAGAAGCAGCAGGCCGAGCAGGGGGCCGCGCGTCTCTCGCAGATCGGTCACGGCAACCGCTCCGAGAAGATCCGTACGTACAACCAGCCGCAGGATCGCGTGACCGATCACCGCATCGGTTTTAACGGCACGTACAACGGCGTTCTTCTCGGCGACACGCTTCCCTCGGTAATCGAGGCGCTCGCCGCTGCCGAGCGTGCCGAGAAGCTCGCTCAGGCGGTCTAGGCGCAGCAGCCACGCAAACGTGCGGCGTCGGCCAAGGTCGGCGCCGCTTTTATTGACGAGCACGGGGGAACGCATGGCAGAGCAGGAGCCGTGGACCATTCGCAGGATTCTCGCCTGGACGACCGACTACCTCGGTCGCAGGGGTGACGAGCATCCGCGCCTCTCGTCGGAATGGCTCGTCAGCAACGTGACGGGCCTCTCTCGCGTCGAGATATACATGAGCTTCGATCGTCCGCTCAGCCAAGAGGAGCTCGACGCCATGCACGCTGCCGTGTCGCGGCGAGCTGCGGGGGAGCCGCTCCAGTACGTAACGGGCGAGATGCCCTTTCGACACATCGTCCTTCATTGCGAGCGCGGCGTGCTCATCCCACGGCCCGAGACCGAGGTGCTGGTAGATGCCGCCCTCGGTGGTGTGGACGCGGCCGTGGCGGCGGATGTCGAGGCCGTACGCGCGCTCGAGATCGGGACGGGAACGGGTTGCATCGCACTCTCGCTTGCATCCGAGCGCCCCGGAACGCGCGTGGTTGCGACGGAGCTCTCGGAAGGCGCCGTCAAACTTGCCGTGCGCAATCGAGATGCGCTTGGGCTCGAGGACGTCGTGCGCGTGGTTCCGGGAGACCTTGCATCAGGAGTGGATTCGCGACTCATGGGCACCTTCTCGGTGCTCGTCTCCAACCCGCCCTACATTCCCAGTGCTGTGGTGCCAACTCTTTCCGAGGAGGTCATTGGCTACGAACCCGGCCTCGCCCTCGATGGAGGCGTGGACGGACTTGACGTATTCCGCCGCATCCTGGAGCAGGCGCCGCGAGTCCTGCGACCAGGGGGCATGTTCTGCTGCGAGCTCTTTGAGGACAATGTGACCCAAGCGGCCGAGCTCTGTCGCGAGCAGGGCGGTTGGACGAGCGTGGAGGTGCGCGAGGATCTCACCCACCGTCCGCGCGTGCTCGTGGCCGTGCGGGAGGGGAGTCTCTCCGACTTGCTCCCCGCAGGTGCGGAGAGCGCCGCGCGTCGGGCCGAACGCATCGTGCGAGCGAGCCAGGATGACGTTGATGATGGGGTGGTGAGGCGGGCCGCGCATGTGCTTCTTGCTGGCGGAGTCGTGGTGGTACCTACCGACTCCGTGTATGGCCTCTGCTGTACCGCAACGCCAGATAACCCTGCTCACCAGCGTATCTTTGACATAAAGCGCCGCGATTTGGCACAGACGCTGCCATGGTTCGTGGCTGACCCCTCCGGGCTCGACCGCTATGGGCGAGACGTGCCCGAGTGGGCGCACCGCCTGGCGGAGAAGTACTGGCCTGGTGCCCTCACGTTGGTGGTAAGAGCCTCCGACGAGGTGTCCGCGGAGTATGCGCAGGCGGATACAAAAACAGTTGCGCTGCGCGTACCAGACTCCGATCTCGTACGTGCCATCGTGCGCGAGGCGGGCGTGCCCCTAGCGCAGACGAGTGCCAACACGCATGGCCAAGCGGCCGCCACGACAGGAGCCGACATCGAAGAGCGCCTGATCGACATGGCTGACCTCGTGATAGACGCAGGGCCTGCGCCCGTTGCCGTGGCATCTACGATTGTGGACTGTACCGGTGTCGAGCCGCGAGTTCTGCGCGAGGGCGCAGTCCCGCTCGGAAGCATCGGGGTATAGACGCCGCGACAGACCGCCGCGTGCTATAGGTAGACGACCGACTTCCCTCGGCGCCTCTTGCCAACAGCCACTGGTTGCCGGCATCCATCCGCTGGCCCGACGTTGCCCCCTCGGCGGCCGCTTCCGTCTGCCGACTTTTTCTTACACAAAAACGACAAAGGTGAATGTAGCCCAAATATGGGGGGAGTATAGTGCCAATCACTATTTATCTCGGCTACGCATCGGTCGCGTCGGGAGAGGCCGCACAGGAATCACGCGGGATGGCACACGGGCACCGTCGGTCCCCGGATGAGAAGAGGCTGCGATGACGAGAAGGCAGAACCGGACGGGAAGGTCCACGCGGACCCCGAGCAGGCCGTGGCGCCGCCCCCGCGGGGCGTTGGCCGTGATCCTCTCGCTGGCCATGGTCGTCGGCATGGTCCCGCAGGGGGCGCTCGCGGAGGCGGCCGACCAGCTCGCCGCCGCGACGCAGCAGGCCGCGACGGAGCAGGCCGACGAGTCCGGGTCCTCGCAGCAGGCCGACGACCCGTCCTCCTCGCAGGAGACCGCGACGGAGCAGGAGTCCGAGGCCACGGATGGTACGGAGCCCGGGTCCGAGCAGGTGACCACCCAAGGCACCGCCGAGTCCGAGTCGGACGCGTCCGCGGAGGAGGCCGACCAGGCCGCCGATTCCGCCGAGCAGTCCGTAGCCGTCGCGGCCGCACCGGTCGCGGCCGCCGCGCAGCCCTCCGGCAGCACCGAGGGCGACGGCAACGGCCCCTCCACGCTCACCCTCTCCGTCACGGGCGTCGCCACCGGCGAGTCGACCGACGCGCTCGTGCTGGGCGACAACAGGGTGCTCACGGTGACGGTGGACTTCGTCCAGGCCACCACCCCGGAGGGCGGGGTCGCGAAGGGCAGCACCATCACCGTCACGCTGCCCGACTACTACAGCTTCGACCCCAGCTACGTGCCCGGGACGGTCGTCGCGGGCAAGTACACCATCGAGTCCGTCTCGAGCGACACCGGGACCAACGCCAACGCGAGCGACAACGTGATGGTGCTCGCCATCCCCGTCCCGGCCAGCCCGCAGGACCCCGCCCTCCTCGAGATGGGGTTCACCGTCAACCTCAACACGACGGCCATCGACGACGCGCGGGCCGACGCCGAGCGCGACGGGACCTGGACACCCAACGGCACCGCGGACGTCCCCGCCACCACGGGATTCAAGGTCGTGTCCGACGACAACGGCGGCAGGACCGTATCCCAGGCCGTGACCTACGCCCTCAAGGACTACGAGGGCATACAGGTAAAGTTCAACTATTATGCTGATGTCCAGGATTTCTATTTTAACTATATCGGCCAGATGACAGACTCCCTTGCCATCAACGAGCATGGCAAATCAAACTACGCCAGTCAATCTTATGCCAACAACCCCGTCTGGGTGACCTACAGCCTTCCAGACCCCTACACATACGGAATCGTCCGGGCGGCGAGCGTGACCCTTGCTGCACCCGATGGGTTCACCTTCAACGACTGGAATCCAATAGCTGGGCTTAGGGGCGAGGGGACGAGTTTCAAGAATCTTACCAACTCCGCTAGGGCTGTTATCAGCGCGGACGGCAAGACGGTCGTGCTCACGTGGAGCGATGATTGGTCTGACGCCTCTCTCACGCGCGTCATCGGCGACCTGCACCTCATGCCGGATGTCAGCCACTGGACGCAGCGAAACCAGGACGCGGGCGTACTCCTGCCCTCCGGGTCGAATTACGCCGTGGAGGCGTCAATCGCCATGGCCGACGGACGTGCCTATCCCGACTCAATCGAGATGAATGTCACCGGGTATTATGGGACCATCGACGAGGCCGTATGGGAGTCTGGCGTTAAGCGGGCGAGCGACTCCCAGGTTATTCTCGAGAAGGTGGCCGCGGGGACCTCGCACACCACGGGGGATGTGAATCCCTATACCATCGAGGTTGCCTGCTTCCATAACGAGGCGCGAGTCTATCCGACGAACAATGGCGAGTATTACGTTCCTGCCTCCGACGGCGCACCCACGACGTGCGTGATGACGCTCGACAGCCGCATCCTCGCCACCGACGTTACCATCTCGGGGGACCTCCCCGCATCGAAGAGCTTCGTTGCCGACGACACGGCGTGTCCGTGTCCATCGATGTCCACACGCAAGGTGTCGTCGCTCACCTACTACACCACGGCGCACCCCGAGGGAGTCCTGGTGGACCTGTCCGGCACGACGCTGGGCGAGACCTTCAAGCTCAGCGCGTACGCCACGCTCGCCTCGGGCGAGTACCTCACCAAGGTGTCGGTGACCTACTCGACGCTCGCCTACGCCTCCTCGACGTGGTCGAGCCTTGTCTACTCAACGGCCCCCACGGCCCAGAACGGCGACCTCTACCCCATCGACTACACCATGCAGACCGACGAGGACGGCACGGCTACCACGCCCTCTTCGACCAGGAACTACATCCTCGTTGACAATGCGCTCTGCCCCACGTTCGCCATCGGCGCGGTCAGGTCCCTCTACATAAACGGCCGCTACGGCGACGGCTCCGACGGCGGGGAGGGCTTCGCCCTCAAGGTCACCAACGACTTCCTGGGCGACGTCTACGACGCGGACGGCACCCTGCAGAAGAGCACGGGCGTGCTCACCCAGCTCGTGAACCCGTCGTTCGACTTCACGCCAAAGGTCGGCGTCAGTGCGGAATACGAGGACTTCTTTTCGAGTTACTTCACCAACGGCAAGGTCTACATGTCGGCCTGCGCGGGCGGGGGCTGGACGGCCGAGGTCACCACGATCAGCGCGGCCGAGCTCAAGGCTGGCGGCAACACCCTGACGGGGGCCCATACCTACGCCGTCCCGGGTCCCGCCTCCGCGACGGGCGCCTACGTGTGGGACCTCTACTCGGCGGGCTCCATCCCCTCCGACCAGGTGATCGTCGGCCTCGTCATCAGCAAGGAGGGCACGCTCGACATCAGCTCCCTCTCCAACGCGTGGGACGGGTCCGCGTCCGGCGTGGCCGTGGACAAGACGATCCTCTCGCTTGGCATCGACAACATGGAAACCCATCCAGTAACGGGGCTATATCAGGGCGCAGTCAGCATAATGGGAAATCAGGACGGATCTGCTGCCTACTTTGACAGAATGGGATCTTGGCCGACCGATTCTGCGGGACGTTTCTGCAGGGTAAAGTATGATAATTGCATCGATGATGACGAACGCCACGCTGAGAAGGGTGGCTACTATGTTCCATTCTATACGGCTGCGCGATTTCGGGGCGCCGAGCTCATCTTTCCCAAGGGCGTGTCCACGTCCTGGTCGGGCCAGCTCACGCAGGACTCCCAGACGCACTTCGAGGCCGACGTCACCCTCACGGCGACCGTCACCACCGCCTACGCCAGGCTCTACGCGGAGCCGGGAGAGTCCGTCTACCTCAGGCTCACGGACCAGCAGTACGCGTCGTTCGTCACCGGCACAGCCAAGATAGACGGCGTGCCCGACCCCGACGCCTCCGTCGTGGAGGTGAACGGCTCCAGGTACCTCAAGGTCACCTACCGCGGCGACGCCGAGGAGAAGGCCGTGGCGAGCGGGAAGCTCGGCAGCAACGCCACCGTGACCTACGAGCCGTGGAGGGTCACCTTCGACATGTACGCGGCGCCCACCACGCCCACCGACGCCACGCTGCGGCTCTTCGACGCGAGCGGCAGCTGGCTCGACCTCACCAACGCGGGGGACTTCTACACGTACGCGAGCGGCGGCACCACGTACCAGGTGGCGATACAGTCGAGAAGCACGGAAGGCCCTGTATATGATGGCAACACCTGGGCCAATACAGTTAATTATAACTCATGGGTCAAGGACGACCCCCTCTCCCTCTACTCGGACACCGCGGCCAACGACCTCCACTGGGCCCTGCCCGTCACGGGCTACTCCCTCACGCCCAACGCCTCCGCCACGACCGGCGTCATCATCCAGCCGGGTGTCTCCGGCCAGGCGCGCGCCGCGTCCGTCCAGCCGGTGAAGTCCTACCAGGAGGGGTCGCTCGACACCGCGATAGAGATCCTCGCCGGCAAGGAGAACGACGTCCGGAGCGTGGAGACCACCATCAAGATCCCGCGCGCCGGCGACGTCGCCACCACGGGCGAGAGGACCACGGTCGACCTCTACCTCACCGGGCCCATCACCGTCACGCGGGCCGCGTCCGACGCCGGATCCACCGACCCCGTGGTCACCTACTCCACCGACGGCGGCGTCACCTTCGTCGACGCGAGCGCCGTCACCGACTGGTCGTCCGTCACCCACGTGCACGTCTCCGAGGGAGTCCTCAAGGTCGATGACGCGGTCGCGCTCTCCATGCCTCTGCGCACCGCCTCCCACGGCGACGGCACCAGCCCCAAGGGCTGCTCGGGCGAGGCCTACATGGAGGCCCCCTTCCTCATCAACGGGTTCGCCGCCACGGGCCGCCTCAACGAGTACTCCTTCTCGGGAGAGACCATCTCCGGTGCCGTGTGGTACGACGCCAACCATGACGGCATGATGGGCGACGCGGAAGCCAAGGTCTCCGGCGCTGCCATGACGCTCTGGAAGGACTATGGTACCGCGGATGCCCAGCAGGTCGCCACGACCGTCACCGACGTCGACGGCACGTACTCGTTCTCCTGCGGGGTCACCTCTGCGGACGCCAATGCAACCGCCGAGTACAGAGGGCTTACGGCCGTGCTTACGGTGCCCTCCGACATGGTGACCACCACCTACACCGCGACAACCGACAGCAAGTTCTCCGCAGGGCAGACTACGACGGCGGCCAATCAGCGTGGCATTGACGCCATCCTCAAGGGTGACGCAACGGGCGTTGATGCAGGCGTCTCCAAGTTGGTCAACCTTACCTACGACGGTAACGGGGAGACCTCAGGCTCCGTGCCGGCTGCTACGACGGTATATACCGAGGGCACCACCGTCACGGTGCTGGACAACACGGGCGCCTCCGCCGACCCGGCGGCCCCCTACGCCAGGACCGGCTACGCCTTCTCCGGATGGGACACGCAGGCCGACGGCACCGGCACGGCCTACGCGGCCGGCGACACCTTCGCCATCTCGGCCGACACGACGCTCTACGCCCGGTGGAAGGCCAACGACTACCTGGTGAGCTACGTCTCCGGCGATCCCGACGAGGGCTCCGTCACGGGCGGGCCCGAGACCGTCGCCTATGGCGGCAGGCCCGCGATGGGGGGCGTCGCCGCCGCGCCCGCGCCCGGCTACAGGGTCGGGGGCTGGGCCTACTCCACCGACGTGGCGGGCGGCGCCACCGAGACCGGCGAGACCGCCGACCCCACCTCCGTCACCATCCTGGGCGACACCACCTTCACCGCCCGCTTCGTCGCCGACGGGGCCCAGACCTACGACGTCGCCTACGTGAGCGCGGGCGGCGGCACCGTCGACCACGCCCTCGACGCCGGCATCCAGGTGCTGGGCACCGACGGCGTGAGCGGCTCCACGGCCACGCCCGCCCCCGGCTACAGGTTCGAGGGCTGGTACGTGGGCGACGCCAGGGTCGACGGCGCGGGCGCGACCCTCGGCGCCGACGAGGCCGCGGCCAACGTCGCCTCCTCCGGCGGCGTCCGCTCCGACACCACCTTCACCGCCCGCTTCGTCGCCGACGGGGCCCAGACCTACGACGTCGCCTACGTGAGCGCGGGCGGCGGCACCGTCGACCACGCCCTCGACGCCGGCATCCAGGTGCTGGGCACCGACGGCGTGAGCGGCTCCACGGCCACGCCCGCCCCCGGCTACAGGTTCGAGGGCTGGTACGTGGGCGACGCCAGGGTCGACGGCGCGGGCGCGGCCCTCGGCGCCGACGAGGCCGCGGCCAACGTCGCCTCCTCCGGCGGCGTCCGCTCCGACACCACCTTCACCGCCCGCTTCGTCGCCGACGGGGACCAGACCTACGACGTCGCCTACGTGAGCGCGGGCGGCGGCACCGTCGACCACGCCCTCGACGCCGGCATCCAGGTGCTGGGCACCGACGGCGTGAGCGGCTCCACGGCCACGCCCGCCCCCGGCTACAGGTTCGAGGGCTGGTACGTGGGCGACGCCAGGGTCGACGGCGCGGGCGCGGCCCTCGGCGCCGACGAGGCCGCGGCCAACGTCGCCTCCTCCGGCGGCGTCCGCTCCGACACCACCTTCACCGCCCGCTTCGTCGCCGACGGGGCCCAGACCTACGACGTCGCCTACGTGAGCGCGGGCGGCGGCACCGTCGACCACGCCCTCGACGCCGGCATCCAGGTGCTGGGCACCGACGGCGTGAGCGGCTCCACGGCCACGCCCGCCCCCGGCTACAGGTTCGAGGGCTGGTACGTGGGCGACGCCAGGGTCGACGGCGCGGGCGCGGCCCTCGGCGCCGACGAGGCCGCGGCCAACGTCGCCTCCTCCGGCGGCGTCCGCTCCGACACCACCTTCACCGCCCGCTTCGTCGCCGACGGGGCCCAGACCTACGACGTCGCCTACGTGAGCGCGGGCGGCGGCACCGTCGACCACGCCCTCGACGCCGGCATCCAGGTGCTGGGCACCGACGGCGTGAGCGGCTCCACGGCCACGCCCGCCCCCGGCTACAGGTTCGAGGGCTGGTACGTGGGCGACGCCAGGGTCGACGGCGCGGGCGCGGCCCTCGGCGCCGACGAGGCCGCGGCCAACGTCGCCTCCTCCGGCGGCGTCCGCTCCGACACCACCTTCACCGCCCGCTTCGTCGCCGACGGGGCCCAGACCTACGACGTCGCCTACGTGAGCGCGGGCGGCGGCACCGTCGACCACGCCCTCGACGCCGGCATCCAGGTGCTGGGCACCGACGGCGTGAGCGGCTCCACGGCCACGCCCGCCCCCGGCTACAGGTTCGAGGGCTGGTACGTGGGCGACGCCAGGGTCGACGGCGCGGGCGCGGCCCTCGGCGCCGACGAGGCCGCGGCCAACGTCGCCTCCTCCGGCGGCGTCCGCTCCGACACCACCTTCACCGCCCGCTTCGTCGCCGACGGGGCCCAGACCTACGACGTCGCCTACGTGAGCGCGGGCGGCGGCACCGTCGACCACGCCCTCGACGCCGGCATCCAGGTGCTGGGCACCGACGGCGTGAGCGGCTCCACGGCCACGCCCGCCCCCGGCTACAGGTTCGAGGGCTGGTACGTGGGCGACGCCAGGGTCGACGGCGCGGGCGCGGCCCTCGGCGCCGACGAGGCCGCGGCCAACGTCGCCTCCTCCGGCGGCGTCCGCTCCGACACCACCTTCACCGCCCGCTTCGTCGCCGACGGGGCCCAGACCTACGACGTCGCCTACGTGAGCGCGGGCGGCGGCACCGTCGACCACGCCCTCGACGCCGGCATCCAGGTGCTGGGCACCGACGGCGTGAGCGGCTCCACGGCCACGCCCGCCCCCGGCTACAGGTTCGAGGGCTGGTACGTGGGCGACGCCAGGGTCGACGGCGCGGGCGCGGCCCTCGGCGCCGACGAGGCCGCGGCCAACGTCGCCTCCTCCGGCGGCGTCCGCTCCGACACCACCTTCACCGCCCGCTTCGTCGCCGACGGGGCCCAGACCTACGACGTCGCCTACGTGAGCGCGGGCGGCGGCACCGTCGACCACGCCCTCGACGCCGGCATCCAGGTGCTGGGCACCGACGGCGTGAGCGGCTCCACGGCCACGCCCGCCCCCGGCTACAGGTTCGAGGGCTGGTACGTGGGCGACGCCAGGGTCGACGGCGCGGGCGCGGCCCTCGGCGCCGACGAGGCCGCGGCCAACGTCGCCTCCTCCGGCGGCGTCCGCTCCGACACCACCTTCACCGCCCGCTTCGTCGCCGACGGGGCCCAGACCTACGACGTCGCCTACGTGAGCGCGGGCGGCGGCACCGTCGACCACGCCCTCGACGCCGGCATCCAGGTGCTGGGCACCGACGGCGTGAGCGGCTCCACGGCCACGCCCGCCCCCGGCTACAGGTTCGAGGGCTGGTACGTGGGCGACGCCAGGGTCGACGGCGCGGGCGCGGCCCTCGGCGCCGACGAGGCCGCGGCCAACGTCGCCTCCTCCGGCGGCGTCCGCTCCGACACCACCTTCACCGCCCGCTTCGTCGCCGACGGGGCCCAGACCTACGACGTCGCCTACGTGAGCGCGGGCGGCGGCACCGTCGACCACGCCCTCGACGCCGGCATCCAGGTGCTGGGCACCGACGGCGTGAGCGGCTCCACGGCCACGCCCGCCCCCGGCTACAGGTTCGAGGGCTGGTACGTGGGCGACGCCAGGGTCGACGGCGCGGGCGCGGCCCTCGGCGCCGACGAGGCCGCGGCCAACGTCGCCTCCTCCGGCGGCGTCCGCTCCGACACCACCTTCACCGCCCGCTTCGTCGCCGACGGGGCCCAGACCTACGACGTCGCCTACGTGAGCGCGGGCGGCGGCACCGTCGACCACGCCCTCGACGCCGGCATCCAGGTGCTGGGCACCGACGGCGTGAGCGGCTCCACGGCCACGCCCGCCCCCGGCTACAGGTTCGAGGGCTGGTACGTGGGCGACGCCAGGGTCGACGGCGCGGGCGCGGCCCTCGGCGCCGACGAGGCCGCGGCCAACGTCGCCTCCTCCGGCGGCGTCCGCTCCGACACCACCTTCACCGCCCGCTTCGTCGCCGACGGGGCCCAGACCTACGCCGCCACCCCCCTCACGGGCGACGCCACGCCGCTCGCAGGGCTGGCCTCGCTCGCGACGGTCGGCCTGGCCGCGGTCGCGCTCGGCCTGCGCCGCAGACGCGGGAGGAACGGGCGTTAGGACGGGCTCGATTCAAAGTTTTACGTGGCGGGGAGGCCAGGCAGAAACTGGCCTCCCCGCTTGTCTCGGAGAATGCCTGTGGAATTGGGCGTACCACCATATGCTGAGAGTCATCTGTGGCGATCTGGATGAATCACATGATCCCCCTCGTCGAACGATTGCGTGACGGTGTCTCTCCTCGTTCCCAACCCGCTGAGGTTGCGTTACGCTACAGATGTCTAAGCAGCCATGCGAGAGGGGTATCCATGCGCGTCGTCGTTGCGTCAGACCATGCGGGCTTTTGTCAGAAGGCAGACATCATCGCCTTCGTAAGAGGTCTTGGTCACGAGGTTGAAGATCTTGGCCCCGTCACCGACGATCGGGTGGACTATCCCGACTACGCCGATGTCGTCGCGCGCCGCGTGGGCGCTGGCACGGCCGACCGTGGGATTCTCATCTGCGGCACGGGGCTGGGCATGGCCATCACGGCCGATAAGGTCGCGGGCGTGCGCGCCCTCCCCGTCGACCGCACGGACTTCGCCGCCCTCGCCCGTCAGCATAACAACGCAAACGTCGTCTGTCTCTCGGGCCGCTTCGTCGACCTCGACGTCAACGAGGCCATCGTCAAGACGTTCCTCGAGACCGAGTTCGACGGCGGGCGCCATGCGTTGCGTGTGGATAAAATCATGCGTGAGGACGATCCCTCGTTCAAGGGCGTCGGCGAGGATTTTGGACGGTAGGACGCAACTGCCAGGTATCACGAACCATCATCGCGAGCAGACGCCGACCGCGACGCGGACGGCCCGAGTAGAGGAGACACCCTTGTCCTTTGAGCATCTGAGCGAAACCGATCCCGAGGTCATGTCCTTTATCGGCGATGAGCTCACGCGACAGCGCAACTCCATCGAACTTATCGCCTCGGAGAACTTCGTGTCGCTCTCCGTCATGGAGGCCGTCGGCTCTCCGCTTACCAACAAGTACGCCGAGGGCCTGCCCGGCAAGCGCTACTACGGTGGCTGCTGGGCAGTCGACGAGGTTGAGAATCTTGCGCGCGAGCGTGTGAAGAAGCTCTTTGGTGCAGGCTATGCCAATGTGCAGCCGCATTCCGGCGCACAGGCCAACTACGCCGCCATCTCCGCCTTTGCCAATCCTGGCGACACGATCATGGGCATGGCGCTCGACAACGGTGGACACCTCACGCATGGCTCGTCAGCAAACTTCTCGGGCAAGCTCTACCACGCGATCTCCTATGGCCTTGACCCCGAGACCGAGCGCATCGACTTTGATGACGCCGAGGACAAGGTCAAGAAGAACAGGCCCGTTCTCGTCATCGCCGGCGCGAGTGCCTATCCTCGCATCATCGACTTCGAGCGCTTTGCCCGGATCGCACATGACAACGGCGCTGCGCTCATGGTAGACATGGCCCATATCGCCGGACTCGTTGCCACGGGTCGTCACCCCAGTCCGGTACCCTGCGCCGACGTCGTGACCTCCACAACGCACAAGACGCTTCGCGGACCACGCGGCGGCATCATCCTCTCCAACACCCCCGAGATTTCCAAGCGCATCAACTCCGCCGTGTTCCCCGGCTCGCAGGGCGGTCCGCTCGAGCACGTCATCGCTGGCAAGGCCGTAGCCTTCGGCGAGGCGCTCCAGCCCGAGTTTGTCGACTACACCGATCGCATCCTCGTCAACGCCAAGGCCATCGGTCGCGGTCTGGAGTCACGCGGCCTACGCCTCGTGACCGGCGGCACGGACAACCACCTGCTGCTCGTTGACCTCACCCCTGCGGGTGACGTAACCGGACGCGACGTCGAGCTCGCGCTCGACGAGGTCGGCATCACCGTCAACAAGAACACGATTCCTGGCGAGAAGCGCTCGCCGTTCGTGGCGAGTGGCATCCGCGTGGGCTCCGCTGCTGCTACCACGCGAGGCTTTGCCGAGCAGGAGTGCGAGCGCATCGGCCAGCTCATCGGCGACGTCGTGCTGCACTTTGACGACGAGGTGGTCAAGGACCGCACGCATGCCGAGGTCCACGAGCTCCTCTCGGCGCACCCGCTCTATCCCGAGCTTGACTAGGCATAGAATTCCCACGAAACGTTCGCGCACCACTAGCAGAGAGGTACCATCATGGCTCAGATCGAGGACCCGCGCTTTACCATCGTCGATCACCCGCTCGTGCAGCACAAGCTTTCGATTCTGCGCGACAAGGACACGACCACCAGAGACTTTCGCGAGCTCGTGACCGAGCTGGCAATCCTCGAGGGCTATGAGGCCATGCGAGACCTCCAGCTCGAAGACGTCAACGTGGATACCCCACTCGAAGAGTGCACCTGCAGGCGTCTTGCCGGCAAGAAGATCGCCATCATCCCGATCCTGCGCGCGGGACTGGGCATGGTCGACGGCATCCTCACCCTCGTGCCGTCCGCGCGCGTGGGTCACGTGGGCATGTACCGCGACCCCGAGACGCACGAGCCCGTTCAGTACTACTGCAAGTTCCCGCCTGCAATCTGGGATCGTACCTGCCTGGTAGTTGACCCGATGCTCGCCACGGGCGGCTCGCTCACGGCCTGCATCAAGTTCCTCCGAGACGCAGGCGCCAAGGACATCCGTTGCCTCACGCTCGTCTCGGCTCCCGAGGGCGTGCGCACCGTGCTCGACTACGATCCCGACGTGCGACTCTATACGTGTGCGCTCGATCGCGAGCTCAACGCGAACGCCTACATCCTGCCTGGTCTCGGCGACGCAGGCGACAGGATCTACGGTACGAAGTAGGAGCGGCTCTGAGTTCGTGCCTGGCGCCGGTGTTTCTCGATTTTATCCACATGGCGGGCCCGTACCGATGACCGATCGGTGCGGGCCCGTGGCATTTCTCGGCTTTGGGTATGTCTTTCTGCTCGTATTGAGGCCTGCTTCCGAGCGTCGAGGCATACCCAAAGGTCTGGAAGGCTTTGGGTATGCGTAGCGGCTCTCTGTCAATAGAGAGCCTTCGAACTCTAATGCCTGCAATTTCAAAGCGCAAGGGATAATGGCGCCATGCTCTGTTTCGGCCCTCTCGCACATCGGCCGTCCGGATCGTCGGGATAATCCGACCGCTCGTTCGCGCGGGCGTGCGGTTTGCTGCGTTTTGGATGTATGCGCCGCGGAGGAGGCCAGGCTCGGGTTTAAGACGTCTGCGCCGGATGGGTACGGGGCTCTTGCCTGCGCTGCAATCATGCCTCGCCGCGCGAGCGGGGCAAGAACACCGCTCGGGGGATTGCTCAGCGGCCTGCGTGCACTTTGCCCTATATGGGCTTGAGCTGGGTGGTTAATTTTGCAGCGTACGCGCAATTTAGGCCTAGCTGCGATTGCGCTGAAAGGTTCGAGGAAGTACCGAGAGAGGCCATCCAGACCTCGCCATCGTCGAAGGATTTGGAGGGAGCATGAGGAGTACGTCTGAAAGACAGGGAGTAGCCATCGGCATTGCCGCCGCCTTCGTTCCATCCGTGGCGTTTGCAGCGGGAGACGGCTGGGGCCTTCTCGTCCCCAAGATCGGGGAGTTTCTCCCGGCGCTCGTCGCGTTCGTGGTCATAGCTGTGGTAGGTACGAAACTTACCGGCGGCGTGGTTGCCGGCGCGATGAACAAGCGCCAGGAGAAGATTCAGAGTGACATCGATGCTGCCGCCAAGGCTCGCACAGACGCCGAGGCGGAGCTCGCCGAGGCAATCGCCCGCAACGCAGAGGCTCAGCAGCAGATCGCCGCCATTCTCGTCGCGGCGCGAGCCGATGCGGCCGAGAACCACGACGCCATTGTCGCCAAGGCAAACGCTGACGCGGAGAAGATCGTTGACAAGGCACGACGTGCTGCCGTCTCAGAGCGCAAGAAGGCCATCATCGACATCTCCAACTCCACGACCGACCTTGCCGTGGACATCGCGGGCAAGCTCATCGAGAACACGCTCACGAGAGACGAGCATTACCTGCTCATCGAGAAGTACCTGCTCGAGGTGGGCAACGAGAACTAACCCACGCCATCCGCGGTGGCCGCTGCGTTAAGCTTGACGTACGTCGGTCGCAGAGGGTGAGGGGGTGGAGATGGACGAGCTGCTCGTCGACATGCTTGGCATCGCGCTTGGCGTCGCATCCACCATCCCGATGGCAAGCTTCCTCGGCAGGGCCGCCAACGGGGGTGGGCGGCGGGACTTCTCGCTCGGGCTCGCCTGTGCGATTGTTCCCCTCGTCGTAATCCAGGCGGCGCTCTTCGTGGTGTTCCTCGCACGACCTGCGTCGGTCCTGCCGTTCGGGGCGTGCTCGATCGCAAGCTTTCTCATTGCTGCCTTAGTAGAAGGTCTCGTCGCATGGAGAAGGATGGGGGAGTAGGACCTCTCGCTCGGACCGGTGCCAAATGTCGAATGTCTGTGAAACCGCGCTTGGGATTACAGGCAGAAAGGTAAGGTCATGGAAGAATTCTCGTGTCCTGATAGGGTACGAGAATAACGGGTATTAGCAGGTGCATACGCAATTTGAGCGTTCTTTAAAAGGGCGTAGACGCATCTGTTGGTATGGCGCAAGGCTCGGTGCTATCCTCATCTATTGCCAGAATGCTTCGGCGGTTGATGGTGGATGTGGGTAGAGGCCGAGAGCGGCTATTATGGTGGGACTGACTTCTTCGGGCTCACTCAGGCATCTTAACCAACGCCCCGTCGGGGCGCTCCGAGGAAAGTGAACGTACGACCTCGGTCGCGGCCAAGGAAGGGAAGGACGCAAAGTGGACGCACTCTCCAAGCTGCCAGATGAAATGAGCGAGCTCATCGACAGCTTTATGACGCACGCTATTGTCGGAGACACCACGGTCGGTCTCACGCAGTACATCTTCTGGATGAGCGTTGCCATCATCCTGCTGCTCGTCGTGCTCCTCGTGTTCAGGAAGAAGCAGTCGCAGGGTCTCGTTCCCCAGGGCTTCTTCGTGAACGCGGTCGAGTACGTCGTCGAGTTCGTGCGCGATGACGTCTGCAAGGGTCTGCTCGGTGATTCTTGGCGCGTGCACTTTCCCTTCTTGGCGGCGCTCTTCTTCTTCATTCTCTTCAACAACATCGTGGGCATCATCCCTGGTTGCCACCCCGGAACCGGAACAATGGGCGTCACTGCGGCGCTCGCGCTCTGCTCCTTCGGGTACTTCGTGTACTACGGCTGCAAGCGAAAGGGCGTGGGCGGCTACGTCAAGAGCCTCGCTCCCTCAGGCGTTGCCTTCCCCATAAACATCCTCGTCGCCATCATAGAGGTCTTCTCCACGTTCCTGCGTCCCATCACGCTGGCGATTCGACTCTTCTGCAACATGTTTGCCGGCCATATCGTCATGGGGACCTTTGCCATCCTGGCCTCGCTCTTCTTCGAACCACTCCTGCAGGGCGTCTCCGTCTCGGCTGTCGGTGATGCCGGCGTATCCGTGTTCTGGGTCCTTCTTCTGCTTATCATCTACCTCGTGGAGATTCTGGTCGCCGTCATTCAGGCCTACGTCTTCACGCTGCTCTCCGCCGTCTACGTCCAGCTCGTCGAGCAGGACGAGTAACGGCGTAACGGAAGTCTGGCAACTCGCGGGCGCCGCCCGCTCTTGCATAAGTTCGGTGTAACTCGCCCGGGAGGCCGGGCGAATGTCAAAGGAGGAACTGTGAACGTCATTGGATATGCTCTCGGTGTCATTGGCGCGGGCATCGGCATCGGACTTGCCGCTTATGGTGCAACCACCTCTATGGCACGCCAGCCTGAGGTCCAGGGTCGTCTGTTCACGATCTTCATCCTGGCCTCCGCTTTCGTCGAGGCGCTTGCCCTTATCGGCTTCGTTGTCGTCCTCATGCAGTAGGTACTTTGGACAACGCAGACGAAACGCTAAGTTGGAGGCACGCATGAACAGCAAGATGAACGGGCTCGGGATTGTCGCTGGCGCATCCGCCGCGGCGCTCGCCGCCTCCGCGATCGCGCCTACCACGGCCCTGGCAGAATCGACGACCGGTATGGACCTGCTGATTCCCAAGCCAGCCGAGTTCGTCCCGGCTCTCATCGCCTTCGTGGTCATCTGGGTCATCATGGCCAAGGTGGCCTGGCCCTCTATCCTCGGCATGATGGACAAGCGTCAGCAGAAGATAAAGGATGACCTCGATTCCGCAGCAGAGTCCAAGCTCAAGGCTGCGGAGGAGGCGAAGGAGTACGAGACAAAGCTCCTCAACGCCCAGAAGGAGGCCGACACCATCGTTGCCCAGGCCAAGAAGGAGGCCGAGGAGGAGCGCTCGCAGATTCTCGCGAAGGCCCAGCATGACGCCTCGGACATCATCACCAAGGCGCGCGGTGCGGTTGACTCGGAGCGCAAGAAGGCCATGATCGAGCTTTCGAGCTCCGTGGTCGACCTGTCGGTGGACATCGCCGGGAAGATCATCGGCAACGACCTGAGCGATGATGACCAGCGCAAGCTCGCGGAGAAGTACCTTGCGGAAGTAGGCACCACAGATGAGCGCTAACCACGGTGATGGCGATAAGATAGAGGCCTACACGAGGGCGCTCATGGAGGCTGCCCGCTCCGAGGGTAGGTCCAACTCCGACCTGGTGCAGTGGCAGCATGCCAAGAAGTTCTCGCCCGAGGTGCTCGAGACCCTGAGCGCCATGCACCAGGACGACGACCTCGACCTCATCGACCAGGTCGCCAAGCACTACAAGGAGCTCCTTGACTCCGAGGACAGCACGGTCTCGGTCACCGTGACCACTGCGGTTCCCATGGACGACGCCCTTCGCGAGAAGGTTCGCTCCAAGACGGAGAAGGATCTCAATAAGCCCGTCTACCTCGTCGAGCGTGTTGACCCCTCTATTGTCGGAGGCATTATCGTGGAGGCGCGTGGCAAGCGCTACGACGCATCCGTGCGTGCCCAGCTTTCCAACATCAGGAAGACGCTCTCGTCGACCTTCATCGGGAGTGATGAGCAATGACAGATACCACCAAAAGCCCCGAGCAGATGGAAATCAGCTCGGAGAAGATCATGGATACCCTGCTCGACCAGCTCGGCACCATCGGAGCGACGGTCGACCAGCAGGAGGCGTCCGAGGTCAGCGAGGTCGGCGACGGCATCGCTCGCGTGACTGGCCTTCGTACGGCCATGGCCGGCGAGCTGCTGCAGTTCACGAGCACCACCACTGGTCGCAGCGTATACGGCCTTGCCCAGAACCTGGACGAGGATGCCGTCGGAGCCGTTCTCTTTGGCGACGTCGACGTCATCAAGGAGGGCGACGAGTGCCGTACCACCGGCCGCGTCATGGACATTCCGGCGGGCCACGCCATGCTCGGCCGCGTCGTCAACTCGCTGGGTCAGCCAATCGACGGCCTCGGCCCCATCGATACCTCGCACCGTCGTCCGATCGAGTTCAAGGCCCCTGGCATCATGGCGCGCCAGCCGGTCTGCGAGCCGGTCCAGACGGGTCTCATGGCCATCGATGCCATGGTGCCAATCGGACGAGGCCAGCGCGAGCTCGTCATCGGCGACCGCAAGACGGGCAAGACGGCCATCGCGATCGATGCCATCGTCAACCAGCGCGAGACCGACATGATCTGCATCTATGTCGCCATCGGCCAGAAGGCCTCGACGGTTGCCACCATCAGGGAGTCGCTGCTCCAGCGCGGCGTCCTCGACAAGACGGTCATCGTCGCGGCCACCGCCGCTGACGCGGCGCCCATGCAGTACATTGCTCCCATGGCGGGAGCCGCCATCGGAGAGTACTTCATGTACAACGACGAGTATGGCAACCCCGCTGATGCCGAGCATCACGGCGGTCACGTGCTCGTGGTCTACGATGACCTCTCCAAGCAGGCGGTCGCATATCGTCAGATGTCGCTTACGCTCCACCGTCCGCCAGGACGCGAGGCATACCCTGGCGACATCTTCTATCTTCACTCGCGTCTTCTCGAGCGCGCCTGCAAGATGTCCGACGCCAATGGCGGCGGCTCTCTCACGGCACTCCCAATCATCGAGACGCAGGAGGGTGACGTCTCCGCCTACATCCCCACGAACGTGATCTCAATCACCGACGGGCAGATCTACCTGCAGTCAAACCTCTTCTTCCAGGGCCAGCGCCCGGCGGTCGACGTGGGCATCTCCGTGTCGCGCGTCGGTGGTGACGCACAGGTGAAGGCCATGAAGCAGGTGGCGGGCACGCTGAGGCTCGACCTCGCGAGCTATCGCGAGAAGCAGTCCTTCGCGCAGTTCGGCTCCGACCTCGACGCGACCACGCAGTATCAGCTCAATCACGGTGCGCACATGATGGAGCTGCTCAAGCAGGGCCGCTACGCCGCGCTCGACGTCGACGACCAGATCGTGTCCATCTTTGCCGCGAAGGAGAACCTCCTCGACGACATCGATCTCGACCACGTGAGCCTGTTCCGAGACGAGCTGGCAAAGTACATGCAGGAGAGGCATCCGGCGCTGCGCAAGTCCCTCAGTGACGGCAAGATCAGCGACGAGGCCTCCAAGCAGCTTAAGCAGCACATCACGAGCTTCAAGAAGCAGTTCCTGTCGACGCATCCCAACAAGGTCAAGGCAGAGGACGTCACCGTCAAGGCGGAGAGCAACGAGACGAACGCGCTGGACCAGAACGTAAAGGTCGAGGAGTAGCCATCCATGGCCAACCTTCGTGAAATATCAAGACGAATGTCGTCCATCTCGAGCACCATGCAGGTGACGCGCACCATGGAGATGATCTCCACCGCACGGATCCGCAGGGCGCTCAGCAGGGCGGAGCAGGCCGCTCCATACAAGGACGCCATCACCAACATGCTTGCCAACGTGGCCTCCGCCGGACTTGACGATGAGCAGCCGCTGCTCATCCGTCACATCGAGGAGAAGAACGTCCTGTTCATCATCGTCGCGTCCGATCGTGGGCTCGCTGGTGGGTTCAACGTCCTTCAGCAGCGCGCCGTCGAGCACGAGATGGCCGCCCTTGGGGCTCGTGGCATCGCGTCGTCCGTCATCACCTGTGGACGAAAGCCAACCGAGTACTTCGCATATCGCAAGATCGAGCCGGCCATGTCATTCGTGGGCGTCTCGTCCGAGCCGACGATGGACGAGGCGGACCGCATCGCCTCGTACGTCATGGACGGCTACGTCTCCGAAAAGATCGATCGCGTCATGCTCCTTTACTGGCACGCGAAGAACCGCGTTGACCAGGAGCAGGTTACCGAGCAGCTCCTTCCCATCATGAGGGAGCGACTCATGATGTCGAACAGGCCACGTACCCAGGAGGCGCTCACCGCGGTCGAGCACGAGTTCTATTCCGACTACCGCTTCGAGCCCTCCGCCAGCGAGGTGCTGGGCTATCTGATGCCGGCGTATTTCCGTACGGTCATCTACCACGCCCTGCTCGACTCGGCTGCCGCCGAGCACGCAGCCAGGCGTCGTGCCATGCAGTCTGCCACGGACAACGCCAAAGACGTCCTAGGCAGGCTCGGAAGGACGTATAACCGCGAGCGTCAGGGTGCCATCACCACCGAGCTCAACGAGATTATCGGCGGTGCTTCCGCATTGGAGGACTACTAATGTCAGAAACGCTTGAAGAGACGCGAAGCCCTCTCGAAGAGGCCGCGTACCAGAAGATGAACAGGACGGTGGGCACGGGCAGAATCACCCGCGTCGTCGGTCCTGTCGTGGACGTGCAGTTCCGCGATCAGGTGCCGGCGATCTACACCGCTCTCGTCGTCGACGGCGAGACGCCCATGGGGGAGGTCTCGACGGTTCTCGAGGTCGAGTCGCAGCTTCCCAACGGTGTCGTGCGCACCGTCGCCATGTCGTCGACGGATGGCCTCCAGCGCGGTCTCCACGTGCACGACACCGGTCGGCCGATGATGATGCCCGTTGGAGCGTCCACGCTTGGTCGCGTTTGGAACGTCATGGGACAGCCCGTTGACGGCAAGCCCGTTCCCGATGACGTCCAGTACTACCCGATCCACCATCCCGCGCCAGCGTTCGAGGACCTCACCACTCAGACCGAGATCTTCGAGACCGGCATCAAGGCCATCGACCTTCTCGAGCCCTACGTTCGTGGCGGCAAGACGGGACTCTTCGGCGGCGCCGGCGTCGGCAAGACGGTCCTCATCCAGGAGCTCATCAACAACCTCGCTCAGGAGCATGGCGGCACGTCCGTCTTCACTGGCGTCGGCGAGCGTACCCGTGAGGGCACCGACCTCTTCCTCGAGATGACCGAGTCTGGCGTCATCACCAAGACCTGCCTGGTCTACGGCCAGATGAACGAGCCGCCTGGAGCCCGCATGCGCGTCGCCCTCGCCGGCCTCACCACCGCCGAGTTCTTCCGCGACCAGGGCCAGGACGTCCTGCTCTTCATCGACAACATCTTCCGCTTCTCGCAGGCTGGTTCCGAGGTCTCCGCACTTCTCGGCCGCATGCCGTCCGCCGTCGGCTACCAGCCTACGCTGGCAACCGAGATGGGCGAGCTCCAGGAGCGCATCACCTCCACCAAGGAGGGGTCGATCACGTCGGTCCAGGCCGTCTACGTTCCCGCCGACGATCTTACCGACCCGGCCCCCGCCACCACGTTCACGCACCTCGACGCCACCACGGTCCTCTCGCGTTCCATCACCGAGCTGGGCATCTACCCAGCCGTCGATCCACTGGCGAGCTCGAGCTCTGCGCTTGACCCCACCATCGTGGGCGAGGAGCACTATCGCGTTGCCATGGCGGTTCAGGAGACGCTCCAGCAGTACTCCGACCTCCAGGACATCATCGCGATTCTCGGCATGGACGAGCTCTCGGAGGAGCAGCAGCTCGTCGTCTCCCGTGCTCGTAAGATTCAGCAGTTCCTCTCGCAGTCGTTCCATGTGGCCGAGAAGTTCACCGGCAACCCCGGTGTGTACTGCCCGGTCGATGATACGGTCCGTTCGTTCGCCGCCATCATCGATGGCAAGTGCGACGACATCCCCGAGCAGGCGTTTCGCTTTGCCGGAGACATCGAGGACGTGCGTCGTCGCGCTGCCAAGATGCAGGCCGAGGGCCAGGAGTAAGACAAAATGGCTGACCTTAACTGCCAGTTCGTGCGTCCCGACAGGCTCCTCTTCGGAGGGCCTGTCGCGAGCGCCATCCTCGTTACCGTGTCGGGCGAGCTTGGCGTGTGGCCTGGGCATGCGCCGGAGATCTGTGCGCTCGGCGACGGTGTCGTTCGCCTGCATCTTCGCGAGGAGGACGGCGGTGGCACCGTGGGCGTCGTCATCTCGGGTGGATATGCCCAGATCGACGGCAAGGAAATCATCGTTCTCGCCGACCATGCGCGTCGAACCGACGACATAGATTCCGACGTCGTTCGCAGGACGCGCGAGAAGGCCTTCGACGAGCTGGAGAAGTATTCCGAGGGTGATCACAGGCGCGCATACTACGAGAACAAGATCAAGTGGTGTAACCTTCTCCTGAAGCAAGTCGCCGAAACGCAGAGCGCCTAGTCACGGAGGATTCTTGGACGTCATCAAGATCGAGGGCGGTTATCCCATAACCGGCGAGGTTACCGTCGAGGGCGCGAAGAACTCCGCGCTCAAGCTCATGGCCGCCACCATCATGGCGCCAGGGGTTACGACCTTGCGCAACGTTCCCAACATCGCAGACGTGCACATCATGGGCAAGGTCCTCAAGTGCCTTGGGGCAAAGATTGAGGTCGTCGACGTCCACGAGCTGCGCATTGACACCACAGGCGTAGATAAATGGGAGACGCCGTACAGCCTGGTCGCACAGATGCGTGCCTCGACTGCCGTGCTCGGCCCTCTCGTCTCCCGCTTCGGCAAGGCCGTCGTTGCCATGCCGGGCGGTTGTAACATCGGCGCACGCAAGATAGACATGCACATCCTCGGCCTCGAGGCCCTCGGCGTCAGGTTCGAGGTCGATCACGGCGACATACACGCCTCGACGCCCGATGGGCTACACGGTGACACGGTGACCCTCGCCTTTGCGAGCGTCGGCGCCACCGAGAACCTGATGATGGCCTCCGTGCACGTGAACGGCACGACGGTCATTGACAACGCGGCGCGCGAGCCCGAGATCGTCGATCTCGCGACCATGCTCAACGAGATGGGCGCCCACGTGAGGGGAGCCGGCTCTCCGGTCATCGAGATCGATGGCGTGGGAGAGCTCCATCCCGTCGACCACACCGTCGTGGGCGATCGCATCGAGGCGGGGACATTTCTTGCCATGGGCGGCCTCGTGGGCCAGCCCGTGACCGTGCGTGGCTTCGATTGCCAGCATCTCGGGCTCGTCCTCAAGAAGTACGAGCAGATGGGCATCACGATCGAGCGGGGCGATCGCTGCTGCACCGCCTTCCGCGACGTCCCGCTCCGTCCCACCGACATCCAGACGCTGCCGTTCCCTGGCTTTCCCACCGACATGCAGGCACAGACCATGTGTCTTCTGGCACTCGCCCAGGGCAGCTGCGTCATCACCGAGAACGTCTTCGAGAATCGCTTCATGTTTGCGAGCGAGCTCCAGCGGATGGGTGCCGATGTCATCATCGAGGGCCATCACGCCATCGTGCACGGAGTTCCAGGCTTCTCTGGCACGCAGGTCAAGTCGCCGGATCTCAGGGGCGGCGCTGCGCTGGCCATGGCGGCGCTCGTCGCAGACGGCATCACCACCATCTCGGATATCCACCATATCGACAGGGGATACGAGGGCTTCGTCGAGAAGCTCTGCTCGCTCGGGGCAAAGGCCGAGCGTGACGTCGTTCCCGACGAGGCAGACTATCTGGCGGATTGATTGGGCCAGGGTCGGAAGACGGACGGGGGACCATGACGCGTAGGAATAAGACGGACGACAACGCCGGGTCGAACGAGTTCAGCAGGTCCAACACCGACGGTTATCGCATGCGCCTGCGGCGCAAGACGCGTAGGAGTCACATCCTGCGCACGACCCTCTTCGTTCTGTTGTTTGCCGTCGTCGGGTGTGGCGTCGCGTTTGCGGCATGGGTCTATAACATCCAGAGCCAGCTCAACAACTCCGCCGTGGTCACCGATGCGCTCAGGGCGAGCCTCACCGAGCGCACGGCACCTGAAGATCCGTATTACGTTCTTATCCTCGGTACGGACGGACGCCCGGGGGAGGAGGACTATCGCGCCGACACGATCATGCTCGTGCGCGTGGACCCCGAGAACAAGAAGCTTACCCTCCTCTCGATTCCGCGTGATACCAAGGTCACCTACAACGGCACGGTCATGAAGATCAATGCGGTCCACTTCCTTGACGGCGCGGCAGGGATGGTCGACGCCGTGAGCGAGCTCTGCGGCGTAAAGATAAGTCACTATGCCGAGATCAACTTCAACGGGCTCTCTGACATCACCGATGCCGTAGGGGGCGTTACGGTGGACGTCGACGAGTACATGTACGATGACGTGAACTTTTCCGACGTGGTGGAGCTCAATCCGGGCGTGCAGACGCTCAACGGCGCCCAGGCGCTCTTCTATACGCGCTGCCGCAAGTTCGCCAACGGCGACTTCACCCGCATGCGTCACCAGCGTACGTTCATCTCGGCGCTCGCGAAGCAGGTCCTCTCGTCCACCGATCTTCCCACGCTCACCAATGTGATCAGCACGTGCGCCGAGTACATATCGACCGATCTGTCGGTGACCGATGCGGTTTCGCTTGCGTATGAGATGACGGGAATCGATGTGGACACGGGTCTCTACTCCGCCTACGTGCCGTTCCTTGAGTATGCTGACATTGACGGTCAGTCCTACGTCGTTGCCGACGAGGACAAGCTCGCCGAGATGATGAAGGTCATTGACTCCGGGGGCGACCCTTCCTCGTACAACGATGGAGCATACGGCTCCGACTAATCGGGTATCAGTCCTTCAAAGCAACTACGCCCCTTGCGGCGAACACTGAGGGAGAACCATATGAGCGCCCAAGATACCCCTGACATCCATGTTCTGACGAAGGCGGGAGAGGATTACCTCGAGTCGATCTATCGACTCTCGCTCGATCAGGGGGATGGCGACAAAAGCGTTCGCTCCGTCGATGTCGCCGATCGCCTCGAAGTTTCCAAGGCGAGCGTCAACAAGGCCCTCTCGGTCCTCAAGGAGATGGGCATGGTCGAGCAGAGCCGCTACGGTCGCGTTACGCTCACGTCCGAGGGCGAGACGTATGCGGCCGGGGTGTGGACGGCCCATCGTACGCTTCGCGCCTTCCTTGAGCATGAGCTCGGCGTCGACCATGCGGTCGCCGATGGCGAGGCCTGTCTCATGGAGCACGTTCTCTCTGCTGACACCATGGAGCGTCTCACCAAGTATCTCGAGCACCAGGGCGTGAGCATCTCCTAGGGCGACGTGTGTTCATTGGATGGTGCCGTCGTCGAAGAAATGGAACTTGATGCCGCTCAACGTGACTCCCTGATACTTGCCCATGGTCTTAGGGTATGGTTTGAGCGGTTTTTGCGAGCACGCACACGCGTGTCGCTGCGAAAAAAGAAGGGACCAACCATATGAAGGCAGTCATTCCCGCCGCGGGTCTCGGAACCCGCTTCCTCCCCGCCACGAAGTCTCTCCCCAAGGAGCTCCTGCCGGTACTCGACAAGCCCGTCATTCAGTACGTCGTCGAAGAGGCGCTCGAACCCGATGGTGTTGACGGCGTCGTGATTGTCAACTCCCACGAGAAGCCGCAGATCGAGGAGTACTTCTCCGTTGACGATACCCTTGAGAACCTGCTTCGCTCGCGCGGCAAGGACGCCGAGGCCGACAAGATTCACGAGGCGGGCTCGCTTCCCGTCGAGTTCACCTACCAAGACAACCCGCGCGGTCTCGGCCATGCGGTGCTCTGCGCCGCTGACGCCATCGGTGACGAGCCCTTCTTCGTGCTTCTCGGCGACTACTTCGTGCCTGATCGCCAGATGTGCGTGCGCATGGCGGAGGTCTCGCGCGAGCACGGCGGCGCCTCGGTCATCGCCGTGGCGCCCGTTCCGGCCGACCAGGTGAGCCGCTACGGCATCATCGCCGGCGAGTGCGTGGGGTCGCTTCCCGGTACAAGCGCGTCGGGCGAGGAGGAAGGGGCCGTCTGGAAGGTCACGGGCCTCGTCGAGAAGCCTCGGCCAGAAGATGCCCCGTCTCATCTCTTCATCGTTGGCCGCTACCTGCTCTCACCTCGCATCATGGAGCTGCTAGCGGTTCAGGGACCGGGGGCGGGCAACGAGATCCAGCTCACCGACGCCATGGAGCGCCTGCTCGACGAGGAGGAGATGTACGCCCTTGTCGTCGATCCCGAGGAGGGCTGCGACACGGGTACCCCTGCGGCCTGGGCGGCGACGAACGCGCGCGTTGCCCTCGAGGGCCCTCAGGCCTCCGCGTTTCGCGAGGCTCTCGGCACGAGGGGTATGAGCCTGCTTGGATAGACGCGTCCACATCATCAGATTTGGCAACGACGGCTGGCACGCACGCTTCGACGAGGACTTCACCACGGAAAACGTGGCTCGCGTGGCGGATGCCCTCGGACTTCTCTGGGGAGACGCCCATCCGGGGGCAACCGTCTTCGTAGGCTACGACACCCGCCATGACGCGCGTGCCCTCGCCAGGAAAGCCGCCGGCATCCTTGCGGGCTATGGTCTCGACGTGCGCCTCTCCAGCGGAGCGAGTCCTACGCCTGCCGTCGGTTGGGCCTGTTCCCGCGAGGCGTCCGCTGTCGGAGGCGTGATTCTTACCGCAAGCGAACGCTCGTGCGAGTACGGGGGGATCCTCGTGCGCACGGGCGATGGCGGCCCCGCGTCGCATGACCTTCTCGACCAGGTGGAGCAGCTCGTTCCAAACGTGCCCGCCGAGGTGCGCGGTAGCTATGTCGAGGCGGACTTCGTGGGGGCGTACCTCGCCGATCTCGCCCTTCTGGTGGACGGGCGGGCCATCGCGGCCGCGCATCCCCGCGTCGTCGTCGATCCCATGTACGGTTCCGGTACGGACCGTCTGGCCGAGGTGCTCAGGGGCCTTGGCTGCGTCGTCACCCAGATTCATGGCGACCGGAGCGAGGACTTCGGAGGCATCCACCCCGAGCCTGCCAACCCTTGGACGGATGACTGCGAGCAAACCGTCGTCTCGACGGGCTCGGAGCTCGGCGTTCTGCTCGACGGGGATGGCGACAGGGCCGCTCTCATCGATGAGACGGGGCACATCCTCTCCCCGCACGAGCTTGCGCCTCTCATCCTCGGATACCTCGTGGAGGGGCGTGGCAAGAGGGGCCGCGTCGTGACCACGCTCTCCTGCTCGGCGAGCATCGTTCGGCAGGCAGAGCGTCTCGGTTGCGAGTACGTCTCCGTACCTGTCGGCTTCACGCGGATATATCGGGAGATGCTCGAGGGCGACGTGCTTCTCGGCGCCGAGGAGTACGGTGGCCTGAGCATACCGGCGCACCTCAAGGAGAGGGATGGCCTCCTCGTCTGCCTGCTCGCGGTCGAGTTGGTCGCGCGGGCGCACAAGCCGCTGAGCACCCTCGTGGAAGAGATGCGTTCGCAGATAGGACGCATGTGCTATACGAGGCGAGACGTTCGCATGGACTCGGCGGCCACCCAGGCATTTCGCATGATTCTGCCTGGCTTCAACCCAGAGAGCGTAGCCGGAAGGACTCCCGTCGAGGTGAGCCATGCCGATGGGCTGAAGCTCCAGTTCGAGGATGACTCCTGGGTGCTCATGCGCCCGTCGCGCACCGACTCTGTCGTGAGAGTCTATGCGGAGGCGCCCACGGAGGAGGAGCGCGACGCGCTCCTTGAGGCGACCTGCACCATCGTGCGTGGCGGCGCCTAGCCCCGCGCGCGTTTGTGGCGAAGGTGTGGAGCCGGCGATTCGCGACCCCCGCCGACGCGTCGATGCGTATAGTTAATTCCCGCGCCGATACGGGCGACCAGCCCCGACGAGCGCGGCGAACCTTGAAAACCGGATACTGAGATCGAAAGATCGACAAAGACAGACTAGCGAAATTCGAATCCCCGGCGGAGACGCCGGGGGCCAGTCAATTTCAGCGAATCCGAGATCAGCGGGATCTTAGGACAGGAACCCTCGAAGCTCACGAAGACGCCGGCCGCAAGGCCGGCCCACTTGAACGGAGAGTTCGATCCTGGCTCAGGATGAACGCTGGCGGCGCGCCTAACACATGCAAGTCGAACGGTTAAAGCACCTTCGGGTGCACATAGAGTGGCGAACGGCTGAGTAACACGTGGGCAACCTGCCCCCCTCATCGGGACAGCCTCGGGAAACCGTGGTTAATACCGAATACTCCGGGCCCCCCGCATGGGGGGCCCGGGAAAGCTCCGGCGGAGGGGGATGGGCCCGCGGCCTGTTAGCTAGTTGGTGGGGCAACGGCCCACCAAGGCAATTATGGGTAGCTGGGTTGAGAGACCGACCAGCCAGATTGGGACTGAGACACGGCCCAGACTCCTACGGGAGGCAGCAGTGGGGAATCTTGCACAATGGGCGAAAGCCTGATGCAGCGACGCCGCGTGCGGGATGAAGGCCTTCGGGTTGTAAACCGCTTTCAGCAGGGACGAGGCCGCGAGGTGACGGTACCTGCAGAAGAAGCCCCGGCTAACTACGTGCCAGCAGCCGCGGTAATACGTAGGGGGCAAGCGTTATCCGGATTCATTGGGCGTAAAGAGCTCGTAGGCGGCCCGTTAGGTCAGGAGTCAAATTCGGGGGCTCAACCCCCGCGCGCTTCTGATACCGGCGGGCTTGAGTTTGGTAGGGGAAGGTGGAATTCCCAGTGTAGCGGTGGAATGCGCAGATATTGGGAAGAACACCGGTGGCGAAGGCGGCCTTCTGGGCCACAACTGACGCTGAGGAGCGAAAGCTAGGGGAGCGAACAGGATTAGATACCCTGGTAGTCCTAGCCGTAAACGATGGACACTAGGTGTGGGCGAATGCTTCGTCCGCGCCGCAGCTAACGCATTAAGTGTCCCGCCTGGGGAGTACGGCCGCAAGGCTAAAACTCAAAGGAATTGACGGGGGCCCGCACAAGCAGCGGAGCATGTGGCTTAATTCGAAGCAACGCGAAGAACCTTACCAGGGCTTGACATTCAGGTGAAGCGGCGGAAACGCCGTGGCCGAGAGGAGCCTGAACAGGTGGTGCATGGCTGTCGTCAGCTCGTGTCGTGAGATGTTGGGTTAAGTCCCGCAACGAGCGCAACCCTCGTCGCATGTTGCCAGCGGTTCGGCCGGGCACCCATGCGAGACCGCCGGCGTTAAGCCGGAGGAAGGTGGGGACGACGTCAAGTCATCATGCCCCTTATGTCCTGGGCTGCACACGTGCTACAATGGCCGGCACAATGGGCTGCCAGCCCGCGAGGGCGAGCGAATCCCTAAAGCCGGCCCCAGTTCGGATTGGAGGCTGCAACCCGCCTCCATGAAGTCGGAGTTGCTAGTAATCGCGGATCAGCACGCCGCGGTGAATGCGTTCCCGGGCCTTGTACACACCGCCCGTCACACCACCCGAGTCGATTGCACCCGAAGTCGCCGGCCCAACCCGCAAGGGGGGGAGGCGCCGAAGGTGTGGTTGGTAAGGGGGGTGAAGTCGTAACAAGGTAGCCGTACGAGAACGTGCGGCTGGATCACCTCCTTTCTAGGGAGAACAACCTTCCTTGAAGAAGAACAATACGCAATGGCGAGTGGTTCCCGTCTTTTCCCGCTGATGTCAGTCCTTGTCGCGCGAGAGCGCTCAGTATCCGGTCTCGAGGGTTCGCCCTCCACGTACCTTGAGAGCTGCATAGCGTGACAAAATCGATTTTCTTCAATGAAGATCGCATCTGATCGCACCGGCGGGAGACCGCCGGAGTGCAAGTATGTTCGAGCCATCGAGAAGAAGATGGTAAGGGCACACGGTGGATGCCTTGGCACAGGAAGCCGACGAAGGACGTGATAAGCTGCGATAAGCCGCGGTTAGGCGCACATGGCCGTTATACCCGCGGATCTCCTAATGGGGCAACCCGGTGGGACTCATATCCCACCATCCCGCGCTGAACACATAGGCGCGGAGAGGGCAACCGGGGGAACTGAAACATCTAAGTACCCCGAGGAACAGAAATCAAACGAGATTCCCCTAGTAGTGGCGAGCGAACGGGGACCTAGGTCAAACCGCCAGACGCTTCGGCGCTGGCGGGGTTGTAGGGCCAGTCATCGCGCAGTTACAAAACCTCGTGGAAGCGGAACGGCCTGGGAAGGCCGGCGAGACAGGGTTAGAGCCCCGTACGCGAATCCGCGAGGACTGCCGACTGGTTCCTGAGTACCGCCGGACACGTGAAACCCGGTGGGAACCCGGGGGGACCACCCTCCAAACCTAAATACTCTCCTGTGACCGATAGTGAACCAGTACCGTGAGGGAAAGGTGAAAAGCACCCCGAGAGGGGAGTGAAATAGTACCTGAAACCGTGTGCCTACAAGCAGTCGGAGCAGGCCTTGTGCCTGTGACGGCGTGCCTTTTGTAGAATGAGCCAGCGAGTTACGGCGTGTGGCGAGGTTAAGCTAGCAAGCGAGCCGCAGCGAGAGCGAGTCTGAACAGGGCGTTCAGTCGCACACCGTAGACGCGAAGCCAGGTGAGCTATCCATGAGCAGGCTGAAGCGGGGGTAAGACCCCGTGGAGGGCCGAACCCACTTAGGTTGAAAACTGAGGGGATGACTTGTGGATAGGAGTGAAAGGCCTATCAAACCTGGAGATATCTCGTTCTCCCCGAAATAGCTTTAGGGCTAGCCTCGGACGTTTACCCGCGGGGGTAGAGCACTGAATGATTGCGGGGGCCTCACCGCCTACCAAGATCAATCAAACTCCGAATACCGTGGGTCCAGAGTCCGGGAGTCAGAATATGTGGGCTAAGCTGTGTATTCGAAAGGGAAACAGCCCAGACCGCCCGCTAAGGTCCCCAAATCCATGCTAAGTGGCAAAGGATGTGCGTTTGCTCAGACAACCAGGATGTTGGCTTAGAAGCAGCCATTCATTCAAAGAGTGCGTAATAGCTCACTGGTCGAGTGGACATGCGCCGACAATATACGGGGCTAAGCATGGTACCGAAGCGGCGGACTAGTTTTACTAGTGGTAGGGGAGCTTTCCATGTGGGGCGAAGCCGGGGGACGACCCCCGGTGGACCGCATGGAAGTGAGAATGCTGGCATGAGTAACGAGAGGGGCGTGAAAAACGCCCCCGCCGTACACCCAAGGTTTCCTGGGCAAGGCTAATCCTCCCAGGGTCAGTCGGGAGCTAAGGCGAGGCCGGAAGGCGTAGCCGATGCACAGCAGGTAGACATTCCTGCACCCCCGAAAGGGCGCTAACACCGATGGGGCAACGGAGAAGGGTAGCTAGACGGGGTTCTGGACGTCCCCGCGATGGCACGTAGGCCGGGAGGTAGTGAAACGCGCCTCCCGCGACGGCTGAGGTGCCGGACGAAGCGACTGAGTGAAGCTAGTGAGCCCATACTTCCAAGAAAAACCTCTAGGGAGCCCTCAGGGGCCCGTACCGCAAACCGACACAGGTGGGTGGGTAGAGCATACCAAGGCGATCGGGAGAACTATGGTTAAGGAACTCGGCAAAATTACCCCGTAACTTCGGAAGAAGGGGTGCCGCCTCCGGTGGACGGACTTGCTCCGCGAGCTGGGGGTGGCCACAGTAAATAGGCCCAAGCGACTGTTTATCAAAAACACAGGACTCTGCTGAAGTCGTAAGACGACGTATAGGGTCTGACGCCTGCCCGGTGCCGGAAGGTCACGAGGAGCTGTCAGCGCAAGCGAAGCAGCGAATCTAAGCCCCGGTAAACGGCGGCCGTAACTATAACGGTCCTAAGGTAGCGAAATTCCTTGTCGGGTAAGTTCCGACCTGCACGAAAGGCGTAACGACTTGGGCGCTGTCTCAACCATAGACCCGGTGAAATTGCACTAGTCGTGAAGATGCGACTTACCCGCGGTAGGACGGAAAGACCCCGTGAACCTTTACTGCAGCTTGACATTGGCTGCCGGTTCGTCGTGTAGAGGATAGGTGGGAGACGCTGAACCAGGGACGCCAGTCTCTGGGGAGTCACCCTTGGAATACCACCCTCGACGTTCTGGCAGCCTAACCCGCGACCGTCATCCGGCGTGGGGACCGTGTCAGGTGGGTAGTTTGACTGGGGCGGTCGCCTCCTAAAGTGTAACGGAGGCGCACGTAAGGTCTGCTCAGGATGGTCGGCAACCATCCCTTTGAGTGCAAGAGCATAAGCAGGCTTGACTGCGAGGCCCACAAGCCGAGCAGATGGGAAACCAGGTTCTAGTGATCCGGCGGCTCAGAGTGGAATGGCCGTCGCTCAACGGATAAAAGGTACTCCGGGGATAACAGGCTGATCTTCCCCAAGAGTCCACATCGACGGGAAGGTTTGGCACCTCGATGTCGGCTCATCGCATCCTGGGGCTGGAGCAGGTCCCAAGGGTATGGCTGTTCGCCATTTAAAGCGGTACGCGAGCTGGGTTCAGAACGTCGTGAGACAGTTCGGTCCCTATCCACCGTGGGCGCAGGAGATTTGAGGGAGGCTGCCCCTAGTACGAGAGGACCAGGGTGGACGGACCTCCGGTGTACGGGTTGTCAACCAATGGCATCGCCCGGTAGCTGAGTCCGGTCGGGATAACCGCTGAAAGCATCTAAGCGGGAAGCCCATCCCAAGATGAGATCTCCCTTCGGTAAGACCCCTTGTAGACTACGAGGAGATAGGCCGCAGGTGTAAGCGCCGAAAGGCGTTCAGCCGAGCGGTACTAATCGGTCGAGCTCTTCTTCACACGTACGCTCGGTACATGCGAGGTCGGGTGCGGTCTGGCTGGAGGGGATCGATCGCGTCGCGCTGTGCGGCCCTCAGGGCACGGCGGAGAGCCGCCCCTGACGGCAGAATGCCCGTCGTTGGTCAGCGACCATGGCGGGGGAGGTACACCTGGTCCCATTCCGAACCCAGAAGTTAAGCCCCCCTGCGCCGATGGTACTGCGGAGTCAGTCCGTGGGAGAGCAGGTCGTCGCTGACCAACGACGGGCATTTCATCGTTCGACGAGGAGGGCCCCCGCGCGCGTGCGCGGGGGCCCTCCCTGCGTTCGGCGGGTTTTATGAGGCGTGCAAATGGGTTATAGGACAAAACGCAGCGGTGACCCATGGCGCCACCGCTGCTGGAATGAGCAAAGCCAGGCGTCCCGCCTGCGGGGCATTGATGACCAGGCAGGGAACGCCCTTCGCCTATGCTGGGCCCGATCCCGTCGCGAGGGTCGGATTGCCCCCGGCCACGAACGACAGGACAGGGGGCGGCGCGAACGTCTGGTCAAGGTGCATTCCGCGCGACCATCGCGGCCTGGGACCGTGCCTATGGGGAGCGAGGGCGTGTCGGACTCGGTGACGGGGTGGTCGGAGCTCCACCAGTCGACTCCGTTCAGGACTGATCGTGATCAACCTCGATCAACACGTTTCGTCCTATAACCCGTAAGACGTTGGTGAAACGGGAGCAAGTTTCGAGGACGGATGGCCCTCATGTCGGAGCACCCGCGCAGACTCAATCTCGCTGTGTATGGCTGGCGTGTCGTATGAGTGCGTCCATCCCCTTTGGTCTGCGTGACGTGGATAAGAGCCATGGATTTTGTCCACGCGCGCAGACACGTCCAGCAGACGCGTAGTTCATGAGCGGCTAGCGATGGCCCCCATCTTCTTCTGCGATATATCTGCAGCTAGCTAGCTTTCCGGCGCCTAGCCCCGCGCGCGTTTGTGGCGAAGGTGTGGAGCCGGCGATTCGCGACCCCCGCCGACGCGTCGATGCGTATAGTTAATTCCCGCGCCGATACGGGCGACCAGCCCCGACGAGCGCGGCGAACCTTGAAAACCGGATACTGAGATCGAAAGATCGACAAAGACAGACTAGCGAAATTCGAATCCCCGGCGGAGACGCCGGGGGCCAGTCAATTTCAGCGAATCCGAGATCAGCGGGATCTTAGGACAGGAACCCTCGAAGCTCACGAAGACGCCGGCCGCAAGGCCGGCCCACTTGAACGGAGAGTTCGATCCTGGCTCAGGATGAACGCTGGCGGCGCGCCTAACACATGCAAGTCGAACGGTTAAAGCACCTTCGGGTGCACATAGAGTGGCGAACGGCTGAGTAACACGTGGGCAACCTGCCCCCCTCATCGGGACAGCCTCGGGAAACCGTGGTTAATACCGAATACTCCGGGCCCCCCGCATGGGGGGCCCGGGAAAGCTCCGGCGGAGGGGGATGGGCCCGCGGCCTGTTAGCTAGTTGGTGGGGCAACGGCCCACCAAGGCAATTATGGGTAGCTGGGTTGAGAGACCGACCAGCCAGATTGGGACTGAGACACGGCCCAGACTCCTACGGGAGGCAGCAGTGGGGAATCTTGCACAATGGGCGAAAGCCTGATGCAGCGACGCCGCGTGCGGGATGAAGGCCTTCGGGTTGTAAACCGCTTTCAGCAGGGACGAGGCCGCGAGGTGACGGTACCTGCAGAAGAAGCCCCGGCTAACTACGTGCCAGCAGCCGCGGTAATACGTAGGGGGCAAGCGTTATCCGGATTCATTGGGCGTAAAGAGCTCGTAGGCGGCCCGTTAGGTCAGGAGTCAAATTCGGGGGCTCAACCCCCGCGCGCTTCTGATACCGGCGGGCTTGAGTTTGGTAGGGGAAGGTGGAATTCCCAGTGTAGCGGTGGAATGCGCAGATATTGGGAAGAACACCGGTGGCGAAGGCGGCCTTCTGGGCCACAACTGACGCTGAGGAGCGAAAGCTAGGGGAGCGAACAGGATTAGATACCCTGGTAGTCCTAGCCGTAAACGATGGACACTAGGTGTGGGCGAATGCTTCGTCCGCGCCGCAGCTAACGCATTAAGTGTCCCGCCTGGGGAGTACGGCCGCAAGGCTAAAACTCAAAGGAATTGACGGGGGCCCGCACAAGCAGCGGAGCATGTGGCTTAATTCGAAGCAACGCGAAGAACCTTACCAGGGCTTGACATTCAGGTGAAGCGGCGGAAACGCCGTGGCCGAGAGGAGCCTGAACAGGTGGTGCATGGCTGTCGTCAGCTCGTGTCGTGAGATGTTGGGTTAAGTCCCGCAACGAGCGCAACCCTCGTCGCATGTTGCCAGCGGTTCGGCCGGGCACCCATGCGAGACCGCCGGCGTTAAGCCGGAGGAAGGTGGGGACGACGTCAAGTCATCATGCCCCTTATGTCCTGGGCTGCACACGTGCTACAATGGCCGGCACAATGGGCTGCCAGCCCGCGAGGGCGAGCGAATCCCTAAAGCCGGCCCCAGTTCGGATTGGAGGCTGCAACCCGCCTCCATGAAGTCGGAGTTGCTAGTAATCGCGGATCAGCACGCCGCGGTGAATGCGTTCCCGGGCCTTGTACACACCGCCCGTCACACCACCCGAGTCGATTGCACCCGAAGTCGCCGGCCCAACCCGCAAGGGGGGGAGGCGCCGAAGGTGTGGTTGGTAAGGGGGGTGAAGTCGTAACAAGGTAGCCGTACGAGAACGTGCGGCTGGATCACCTCCTTTCTAGGGAGAACAACCTTCCTTGAAGAAGAACAATACGCAATGGCGAGTGGTTCCCGTCTTTTCCCGCTGATGTCAGTCCTTGTCGCGCGAGAGCGCTCAGTATCCGGTCTCGAGGGTTCGCCCTCCACGTACCTTGAGAGCTGCATAGCGTGACAAAATCGATTTTCTTCAATGAAGATCGCATCTGATCGCACCGGCGGGAGACCGCCGGAGTGCAAGTATGTTCGAGCCATCGAGAAGAAGATGGTAAGGGCACACGGTGGATGCCTTGGCACAGGAAGCCGACGAAGGACGTGATAAGCTGCGATAAGCCGCGGTTAGGCGCACATGGCCGTTATACCCGCGGATCTCCTAATGGGGCAACCCGGTGGGACTCATATCCCACCATCCCGCGCTGAACACATAGGCGCGGAGAGGGCAACCGGGGGAACTGAAACATCTAAGTACCCCGAGGAACAGAAATCAAACGAGATTCCCCTAGTAGTGGCGAGCGAACGGGGACCTAGGTCAAACCGCCAGACGCTTCGGCGCTGGCGGGGTTGTAGGGCCAGTCATCGCGCAGTTACAAAACCTCGTGGAAGCGGAACGGCCTGGGAAGGCCGGCGAGACAGGGTTAGAGCCCCGTACGCGAATCCGCGAGGACTGCCGACTGGTTCCTGAGTACCGCCGGACACGTGAAACCCGGTGGGAACCCGGGGGGACCACCCTCCAAACCTAAATACTCTCCTGTGACCGATAGTGAACCAGTACCGTGAGGGAAAGGTGAAAAGCACCCCGAGAGGGGAGTGAAATAGTACCTGAAACCGTGTGCCTACAAGCAGTCGGAGCAGGCCTTGTGCCTGTGACGGCGTGCCTTTTGTAGAATGAGCCAGCGAGTTACGGCGTGTGGCGAGGTTAAGCTAGCAAGCGAGCCGCAGCGAGAGCGAGTCTGAACAGGGCGTTCAGTCGCACACCGTAGACGCGAAGCCAGGTGAGCTATCCATGAGCAGGCTGAAGCGGGGGTAAGACCCCGTGGAGGGCCGAACCCACTTAGGTTGAAAACTGAGGGGATGACTTGTGGATAGGAGTGAAAGGCCTATCAAACCTGGAGATATCTCGTTCTCCCCGAAATAGCTTTAGGGCTAGCCTCGGACGTTTACCCGCGGGGGTAGAGCACTGAATGATTGCGGGGGCCTCACCGCCTACCAAGATCAATCAAACTCCGAATACCGTGGGTCCAGAGTCCGGGAGTCAGAATATGTGGGCTAAGCTGTGTATTCGAAAGGGAAACAGCCCAGACCGCCCGCTAAGGTCCCCAAATCCATGCTAAGTGGCAAAGGATGTGCGTTTGCTCAGACAACCAGGATGTTGGCTTAGAAGCAGCCATTCATTCAAAGAGTGCGTAATAGCTCACTGGTCGAGTGGACATGCGCCGACAATATACGGGGCTAAGCATGGTACCGAAGCGGCGGACTAGTTTTACTAGTGGTAGGGGAGCTTTCCATGTGGGGCGAAGCCGGGGGACGACCCCCGGTGGACCGCATGGAAGTGAGAATGCTGGCATGAGTAACGAGAGGGGCGTGAAAAACGCCCCCGCCGTACACCCAAGGTTTCCTGGGCAAGGCTAATCCTCCCAGGGTCAGTCGGGAGCTAAGGCGAGGCCGGAAGGCGTAGCCGATGCACAGCAGGTAGACATTCCTGCACCCCCGAAAGGGCGCTAACACCGATGGGGCAACGGAGAAGGGTAGCTAGACGGGGTTCTGGACGTCCCCGCGATGGCACGTAGGCCGGGAGGTAGTGAAACGCGCCTCCCGCGACGGCTGAGGTGCCGGACGAAGCGACTGAGTGAAGCTAGTGAGCCCATACTTCCAAGAAAAACCTCTAGGGAGCCCTCAGGGGCCCGTACCGCAAACCGACACAGGTGGGTGGGTAGAGCATACCAAGGCGATCGGGAGAACTATGGTTAAGGAACTCGGCAAAATTACCCCGTAACTTCGGAAGAAGGGGTGCCGCCTCCGGTGGACGGACTTGCTCCGCGAGCTGGGGGTGGCCACAGTAAATAGGCCCAAGCGACTGTTTATCAAAAACACAGGACTCTGCTGAAGTCGTAAGACGACGTATAGGGTCTGACGCCTGCCCGGTGCCGGAAGGTCACGAGGAGCTGTCAGCGCAAGCGAAGCAGCGAATCTAAGCCCCGGTAAACGGCGGCCGTAACTATAACGGTCCTAAGGTAGCGAAATTCCTTGTCGGGTAAGTTCCGACCTGCACGAAAGGCGTAACGACTTGGGCGCTGTCTCAACCATAGACCCGGTGAAATTGCACTAGTCGTGAAGATGCGACTTACCCGCGGTAGGACGGAAAGACCCCGTGAACCTTTACTGCAGCTTGACATTGGCTGCCGGTTCGTCGTGTAGAGGATAGGTGGGAGACGCTGAACCAGGGACGCCAGTCTCTGGGGAGTCACCCTTGGAATACCACCCTCGACGTTCTGGCAGCCTAACCCGCGACCGTCATCCGGCGTGGGGACCGTGTCAGGTGGGTAGTTTGACTGGGGCGGTCGCCTCCTAAAGTGTAACGGAGGCGCACGTAAGGTCTGCTCAGGATGGTCGGCAACCATCCCTTTGAGTGCAAGAGCATAAGCAGGCTTGACTGCGAGGCCCACAAGCCGAGCAGATGGGAAACCAGGTTCTAGTGATCCGGCGGCTCAGAGTGGAATGGCCGTCGCTCAACGGATAAAAGGTACTCCGGGGATAACAGGCTGATCTTCCCCAAGAGTCCACATCGACGGGAAGGTTTGGCACCTCGATGTCGGCTCATCGCATCCTGGGGCTGGAGCAGGTCCCAAGGGTATGGCTGTTCGCCATTTAAAGCGGTACGCGAGCTGGGTTCAGAACGTCGTGAGACAGTTCGGTCCCTATCCACCGTGGGCGCAGGAGATTTGAGGGAGGCTGCCCCTAGTACGAGAGGACCAGGGTGGACGGACCTCCGGTGTACGGGTTGTCAACCAATGGCATCGCCCGGTAGCTGAGTCCGGTCGGGATAACCGCTGAAAGCATCTAAGCGGGAAGCCCATCCCAAGATGAGATCTCCCTTCGGTAAGACCCCTTGTAGACTACGAGGAGATAGGCCGCAGGTGTAAGCGCCGAAAGGCGTTCAGCCGAGCGGTACTAATCGGTCGAGCTCTTCTTCACACGTACGCTCGGTACATGCGAGGTCGGGTGCGGTCTGGCTGGAGGGGATCGATCGCGTCGCGCTGTGCGGCCCTCAGGGCACGGCGGAGAGCCGCCCCTGACGGCAGAATGCCCGTCGTTGGTCAGCGACCATGGCGGGGGAGGTACACCTGGTCCCATTCCGAACCCAGAAGTTAAGCCCCCCTGCGCCGATGGTACTGCGGAGTCAGTCCGTGGGAGAGCAGGTCGTCGCTGACCAACGACGGGCATTTCATCGTTCGACGAGGAGGGCCCCCGCGCGCGTGCGCGGGGGCCCTCCCTGCGTTCGGCGGAGGATGTGGGCGGAGACGATCATTGGTTCGCAATCTCACGCGACGCAGGGCGTCTTAGCCGAGGGCTCACACCGTTTGCGGAAAGTCACATTGTTACATCACTGTGACTTTTTCTGACGTGGTCGTACAAATACGTCGGAAAATACCGCTCACGCTTTCAATATTCTTTCAATAAGCCATAAATTGCTCCAAGGAACCCATCAAAATGCGCTTGAGGGGTGTTATTTTCTTTTCATTCCGAAGCCGTGATGGGCGTCTTGGGACTGACTGCGGTCAGTCCCGGTAATGGGGAGCTGATGATGGAAAACTCTGAAGCAAATCACAAGGCGGAGCCGGGAACCCTCCCGTATATTGACGCCCGGAATCGCCTGCGGGCGCTTGTGGACTACGAGGATGGCTGCCAGACGATCTTTGCCCTTGTCGCCGAACCTGGAATGGGAAGGACCTCGGTCATCGAGGGCATTATCGACCATGCAAAGTCTGAGGGTTACAAGACGCACCTCGTGAGCCTTGAGGGATGGAGCTCCGAGGACGCCGCGACAAAAATCGTGAGGTTGGCGCGCGATGCGGCGCATGGTCGCACATCCTCACACGTGATGGTCGCCATCGATGACATCCCCCCTGCAGACGAGACGGTAGTCAGACGAGAGGCCCGCGCCATCAGGCGCATGGCGGCCTCGGGATGCATCGTGGTTCTCTCCATGGTGCCCGAGGCCGAGCAGCTGCTCGAACCGATTGGTGCGTACTGTCGGATTGCGACGCGTGACCTTCTCTTCGTCGAACGCGCAGACGCCGGCCTTCGTGCCGCCCCGTTCCCCGTTATCGAGCTCACGCACGGCATACCCGCCCTCGTGTCCGCGTTCAGGCCAGGGCGCGGGGATTCACTCGTCGGCAGTGATGGCGTTCCTACCTCGTACTACGATGCACTGGTCAGATTGGTAAGAGGGTCGCTTAGGCCTACGCTCATGTCCGAGGAGATTGATGCTCGTCTCGCAATGCTTCTCCTCGGGAGGGGAAGCCTTGACGATCTGATGCGCGTCCTGGGACGAGGGGCTCTCGAGATTATCGAGGACCTGGATGGAAGAGCACCGCTTTTTGGTGTAAGCATCAGTGAACGCGGCTTTTCATGTGCGGGAATGTCAGGTCCATATGCTCTCTCCGCTTGCAATGAGCCACTCGAGGCTTTCTGCAGAGAGCGACCTCGAGTTGCCATCAATGCGGCTGACGTGCTTGCGAGTCGCGGGGCGTTTGCCAGGGCGGCGACGGTCTGTGTGATGGCGCACGATCCGGGGGCTCTTGCCGTGGCGAGAAGATGGGGAACCGAGATGCTCGATGCGGGACAGGCGAATCTCGTTGCTGAGGTGCTCGCATCCGAGGGCGAAAGAGGAGACCAGCAGTCTGCTCGGCGAGACATGCTGGTCTCGGCGCTGTCTGCGGTCCAAGATCGGCACGCCAACCTCCCGATGTCGTCCGAAGGCCTTGGCGAGGATGGATTCGACCGGGAACCATCCAATTCGCTGCTTATGTGCATGGCCCGTATGGCTCTCCAGGGGACGCGACCCACCCTCACGGATGAGCTGCTTGCATCCGCGTCTTTGGATGACCTGGGCTTTCATCTGAAGGTGTTTGGTCTCATGTGCGACGGCAGGGCGGATATTGCCTTCCGCATGCTTGTCACGCATGCTGCGCCCCAAGAGGAGCAGACCCTCTCGTCAGCACTCCTCGCTCTCGACTACGAGGCAGCAAGGCTTCTCATGTGCGAGGCGCCTGCTCCCGAGAGCGAGTCCATCGCAACGTCCATAGAGATGGTAAACGCGAGAGAGGTGGGTGGCTTTCGAGGCCTGGCACGCTCCGTCTATGCGATGGAGCTAGCCATGCGGGGCGCGCCAAGCATGGCCGATCTTGTCGAGGTCGAACGACTTGCGGTGGCAACGGAGAGCTCGGGAGAGGCTCTGCTACAGGTGGTCGCCCTGCTGGCGGGCGCGACCCTTGACCTCCGGACAGGATATGCCACAAGGGCGCATGTGAGGGCCTCGCTGGCAGAGTCCGTAGCTGAGGGCCTCGACTATGCATATGTGCGACAGATCGCCCACGTCATTAGCTGTGTTGCACGCTTTGAACTTGGCGAGCCCGTCCTTTCCAAGGAGCTTGACGAAATCGTCGACCCTCGCGAGAACCTAGACCTGGCAGTGGTCGCCGCCGTTCTTGCGTGCGCGATGACTGGCGACGCGAAGGACGATGTGCGTTGCGGTGCCTTCATCACGGATCGAGGCTATGTTCCTAGGGGCGCTTTGTGGATTCTCGTTATGCTTACGAACGGCGTCGGGAGGCTTTCCAAGCTCTTGGAGGCTGCGATGCCCGTTCAGTGGAGGCGTGCGGTCTCTGTCGCGCACGGGAACGTGGAGGAAGAAACGCCCCCCGAGTCCACCGACGAGGGAGAAGGCGTCCAGCCCGTCATTCCCGATAGGGGAGTCCAAGCCCCTGATTCTTCCGTGATGGTCTCGCTCCTTGGGGGCTTCTCCGTGTGCGTGGGTGGTCAGGAGATGAGCGAGGGGCGTCTCGATTACCGCAAGGCGAAATCGATGTTGGAATTTCTCCTTCTGTGTCGCAGGCATTCCGCGCAGAGGTTCCAGATCGTGGAACAGTTGTGGCCAGGAACGGACTACAGAGCGGGGCTTGACCGCGTCTACCAGGCGACGGCTACGGTACGCGCCGCCTTCTCGGAGATGTCCAGCAAAAAGGTCGACCCTTTTATCACGAGCAAGGCGGCCAAGTCGATGACCGTAAACTCGGCGGTTGTGCGTTGCGACGTCGACGACTTCAGAAACACGGCCCGTTCGGCACTTGCAAGTAACGACGAGGAGCGTGTGGTGGAGCTCGCAAGACGAGCAGACGAGCTCTACACCGGTCCCCTCTACATCCCTCCCGCCGATTCCTCCGGGTATGTGATCGCCTGCCGCTCCGAGCTCTGTCGGCTCCATGCCGACGCTATGGTTGCCGGTGCCGAGGCCGCCTATCGGCTTGGACGAAACCACGCCGCCGCGCGCTTCTCCGAAGTGGCGCTTGCCAGCGATGGCCTGCGAGAAGATGCGATTATCGTGCTCGTCCGGGCGCTGAGAGCGTCTGGCCGCGCGATAGAGGCCGAACGACGATACAAGGCATATGCGCGTCAATTGGTCGAGAAGACCGATAGGCCTCCATCAAGGATGCTGCGCATAGCCGCTGGTGAGGACTGTGGTTCCGAGGGGACATCGGAGGAGAGGAGAACCGAGGACGCCGATATCGACGACAGGGAATGAGGGTGCGCTTTTGGTGAGACACGGGAGCGGGTCGCATCTCAATGCTGCCTACGGGTAAAGTTATCGATGTTTATAGTCCAAGGGGAATCGCTCCCAGCTGAAGACCACCGAGGGAACATTCATGCCAAACTTTCTCTCAAAGATTCTATCCATCGGATCTGACAAGGAGATAAAGGAGTACCAGCGCACCGTCTCCCAAATCAACGACCTGGAGCCTGCGATTCAGGCGATGAGCGACGACGAGCTTCGTGGCCAGACCGCCCGCTTTCGCGAGCGCTATAACAACGCCATTGCCGAGGCGCGTGATCCCGAGGCTGCGGGCAAGGATGCGCTCGAGGACCTTCTCCCCGAGGCGTTTGCAACCGTTCGCGAAGCGTCTGTGCGTGCGCTGGGCATGCGCCACTTTGACGTGCAGCTCATAGGCGGTATCGCCCTCCATCGAGGAACGATTGCCGAGATGAAGACGGGCGAGGGCAAGACCCTCGTCGCGCCGCTCGCAGCATACCTCAACGCCATTCCCGGCAGAGGCGTGCACATCGTCACGGTCAACGACTATCTGGCCAAGCGAGACTCCGAGTGGATGGGTCTCGTCTATCGGTTCTTGGGGCTTGACGTCGGCCTCCTTCAGAACGGTATGCGCATCAACCTCAAGGTCCCCGCCTACAAGGCGGATATCACCTACGGGACCAACTCGGAGTTCGGCTTCGACTATCTGCGCGACAACATGGTCACGCGACCAAAGCTGCGCGTGCAGCGAGGCCACTACTACGCCATCGTCGACGAGGTCGACTCCATCCTCATCGACGAGGCCCGTACGCCGCTCATTATCTCGGGTGCAGGCACCAAGTCGGCAGGCACGTACAAGGACTTCGCGAGTGCGGTGCGTGGGCTTGTCACCGACGTCGACTACGAGATGGACGAGGCCAAGCACACCATCGCCGCCACCGAGACGGGTCTGCGCAAGATAGAGCGCGCACTCAAGATCGACGACCTCTACGCCGACCCTTCCGGACAGATGGTCAATCATCTTCAGCAGGCGCTCAAGGCTCAGTACATGTTTCATCGCGACCAGCAGTACGTCGTGGTTGACGGCGAGGTCAAGATCGTCGACGAGTTCACGGGCCGCATCATGGAGGGCAGGCGCTACTCCGAGGGTCTACACCAGGCAATCGAGGCAAAGGAAGGCGTGTCCGTCCGGGAGGAGAGCCAGACCCTCGCGACGATCACCCTCCAGAACTACTTCCTCATGTATGACAAGCTCGCGGGCATGACCGGTACCGCCATGACCGAGGACGCGGAGTTCCGAGAGGTCTATCACGTACCCGTGCAGGTCATCCCGCCCAACAGGCCGGTCGTCCGCGTCGACCATGACGACCTCGTGTACCGCAACGTAACCAACAAGTTCAATGCCGTCGCCGATGACGTCGCCGAGCGACACGCCCACGGTCAGCCCTGTCTGGTGGGTACCGTCTCCATCGAGAACTCCGAGCGCCTCTCCCGCATTCTCGAGAAGCGCGGAATCAAGCATGACGTCCTCAACGCCAAGTATCACGAGCGCGAGGCACAGATCGTGGCCCAGGCGGGCCGCGAGGGCGCCGTTACCATCGCAACCAACATGGCTGGCCGTGGTACCGACATCCTGCTCGGTGGTAGTCCGGGCTTCCTTGCTCTCGACGACCTTCGCGAGCAGGGCGTGGACGTGGATGGCATTACCGCGGAGCAGCTTCAGAGCATTGCGGCGTCAGCAGGCCTTGAGCTTGCGGGCAAGGACGCATCCGAGCTCTCCGGGCTTTTCTCGGGGCTTCTCGCGACATACGAGGCAAATGCTGCCGCGGTCGACTCGCAGGCTGGCGAGGACGACGATGTCGACGCGTCTGCCGATGACGACAGGGACGCCACCTCACATGGGGAAATTGCCGAGATAGCCGCAGTCGCTCTTGAACAGGCCCGTCGTACCTGCGAGGCCGAGCGCAAGCACGTCATCGCGGCCGGAGGACTCTGCGTCGTTGGTACCGAACGTCACGAGAGCCGGCGCATCGACAACCAGCTTCGTGGCCGCTCGGGCCGTCAGGGCGATCCCGGCGAGACCCAGTTCTACCTCTCTCTCGAGGATGACCTCATGCGGCTGTTTGGCGGAGACCGCATGGACAAGATCTCCGAGATGATGGCCCACTACGACATGCCCGACGACATGCCCATTCAGGCAAAGATGGTTACGCGTGCGGTCGAGAGCGCCCAGCGCAAGGTCGAGGAAGTCAACTTCCAGATGCGCAAGAACGTTCTCGACTATGACGACGTCATGAACAAGCAGCGCCAGATCATCTACGAGGAACGCAACAAGATCCTTGACGGCAAGGACCTAATGGCACATATCGAAGAGGTCACCTACGATGCGACGCAGCGCAGGGTGGCGGAGTGCTGTCCCGAGGGCGTGGATCCGGAGGAGTGGGACTCCAAGGGTCTCTACCTGTGGTGCGAGGACCTTACCGGTCGCAAGGACGAGCCCAAGCTCGATCCTGACTACGATCAGGGACAGGTCACCGACATGGTCGATGATTACGTCTCAAAGTGCTTCGACGAGAAGTCGAATCGTCTCGGCGACAACGCCATGCACGAGCTCTCCGCTCAGGTCATGCTCCGTGTCATTGATCGGCGCTGGATGGCGTATCTGCAGGAGATGGACTACCTCAAGACGGGCATCGGCCTGCGCGGCTTTGGTCAGCGCGACCCGCTCGTCGAGTACAAGACCGAGGCGTACGCCGCGTTCACCGAGCTCGTCAACACCATGTATGAAGACTTCCTGCGCACGATTCTGCGAATTCAGGTTGTTGCCCAGCCCGTCCCGCAGGTAACCTCCGAGGAAGATCCGGCCGAGCTTCGCGGTGCTCAGTACTCCGGGCCCACCGAGGTCGACGGCGATCAGGGCAAGCCGTCGGCACGTCTCGTCCGGAAGCCCGGCGCGGCCCCGCAGGGCCCTGCGGCGGCCAACGGTGTCGCCGGAGAGTCCAAGCCGCAGACCTATCGCAAGGCGGATGACCCCGATCCGTACGTGGGCGTGAAGCCCAACGATCCCTGCCCCTGCGGAAGCGGACTGAAGTTCAAGAACTGCCACGGTCCCCACGGGAAAAACCGGAATCGCTAGATGGCCGACATCGAGAGAGGCACCATCGAAGCGCTGGCAGCACGCCTTGCCGAGATTGAGGGATATCTGCATATCGACAGGAGCCGCGCGCGCGTGGCCGAGCTCGAGAAGGAGAGCGCCGAGCCTGGGTTCTGGGACGATGCGGATGGTGCCCGCGCCGTCATGGCAGAACTCGCCTCCGCCAGAGGGGACGTGGCGGGAATAGACGCCACGCACGACAAGCTCGACAACGCCACGGCCGCCTTCGACCTAGGCTCCGAGATGGCCGACGAGGACCTTCTCGCCGAGGCGGCGCAGCTCGCCACCTCACTCGAGTCGGACCTTTCGGACCTTGAACTCTCGAGCTGGTTTTCCGACGACCTCGATCACGGCGATGCGATCGTTACCGTCACGCCCGGACAGGGAGGCCTCGAGGCCCAAGACTGGTGTGACATGCTCTTTCACATGTATCTGCGCTACTGTGAGCGGCGCAAGTGGAAGGTCACCGTCAACGATGCCCCCCAGGCGGAAGTCATCGGTATCGATCGTGCCACGTTCACCGTCTCGGGGAAGGATGCCTATGGGATGCTTCGAGCCGAGCAGGGCGTGCATCGGCTCGTACGCATCTCGCCCACCGATGACAAGAAGCGCCGTCAGACCACCTTCGCGGGCGTCGAGGTGCTGCCTGTCCTGCCCGATGACATCGAGGTGGACATTGACCCATCTGACCTGCGCGTCGATGTCTATCACGCCACGGGGCACGGTGGCCAGGGCGTCAACACGACCGACTCGGCGGTGCGTATCACGCACATTCCCACAGGAACCGTCGTCACCTGTCAGAACGAGCGAAGCCAGCTTCAGAACAAGGCCTTTGCCATGAAGATCCTTCGCGGCAGGCTCTACGAGCAGGAGCTTGCCAGGCGTGCCGCCGCAATTGATGAGCTGCGTGGTCCGAAGCATGACATCGGCTTTGGCAACCAGATCAGAAGCTACGTCCTCTATCCCTACCAGCTCGTCAAAGACCTTCGCACGGGCGTCGAGACCGGTAACGTTGGCTCCGTTCTCTCTGATGGCGATCTCGATAGATTTATCATCGGGTATCACAGGTGGGTGACGGGGGGAGACGTCGAGAGATGAGCGATTCCTCCTGGCGCGTAACGGTTCGCGATACGATTCTCATCATCGTGGGATGTCTGCTCTTTGCCATCGGCGCGGACTGCTTTGAGATCCCCTATGGTCTCGCGGCCGGAGGTGTGACGGGTCTCGCAACGGTTATCTACGCCGTGACCGGTCTGCCCGTAGGTCTCATGAGCATCGTCATGAACGGGGTGCTCATACTCTTTGTCCTGCGGCAGGGCAATCGACGGTATCTCGTGCGAACCATCGGTGGAATCATTGCGCTTGGCGTGCTCATCGATGCCGTGGCGCCCTTTGTGTCCGCGTTCGGGGAGAGCGACCTTCTGCTCTGCGCTCTCTGGGGTGGCGTCATTACGGGCGTAGGCCTCGGCCTCGTATTTCGTACGGGCGGAAACACAGGCGGTACTGACATCATTGCGCAGGTCATCTCCTCTAAGACAAGCCTGCCGATGGGAACGGCCTGCATCATCGTCGACTCTGGCATCATTGCGCTCTCGGCCCTGACCTTCTCGGTTGAGCAGGCGCTTTATGCCGCGGTTGCCATGTACATTTCTGGAAGAGTTATCGACGCGGTGGTGGACGGCCCTCGCTCGGAGCGTGCCGCCTATATCATTTCCGATAAGCATGCCGAGATAGCCAACGAGATTCTCTACGCGCTCAACCGCGGTTGCACCGAACTCCAGGCGCGCGGCGTCTGGAGCGGCAACAGCCGTCCGGTGCTCTTCTGCGTGCTCGGCCGAAGTGAGATGGGGCATCTCAAGGAGATCGTTTCCGGGATTGACCCCGAGGCAATCGTGATCATCTCAGAGGTGCATGAGGTCTTCGGCGAGGGGTTCCGTCAAATCAACGGCAGGTAGCATGCGTTTTGAAACGCTTTTCATGGGTAGTTGAGAGGATTCGCCTGTGCGAACGGTGTTTTCGCATTTACCATGAAGCCAGTAGTGGGCTATGCCCGTCAACATGAGTGAGGAGTGGGAATGAAGTTCTTCATCGACACCGCGGACCTGGACGAGATCAGGGAGGCCGAGAGCTGGGGCGTGCTCTCCGGCGTCACCACAAACCCGAGCCTGTACGCCAAGACCGGCGGCAGGCTCGCCGACTTCGAGGACCACATGGTCAGGATCTGCGAGATCGTCGGCCCGGACGTGCCGGTCTCCGCCGAGTCCACGGCCGAGACGACCGACGAGATGGTGGCCGACGGCGTCCGCCTCGCCGCCCTCGCCCCCAACATCGTGGTCAAGCTCCCGGTCTGCGAGGCCTCCCTGCCCGCGACCCACGAGCTCGCCGGGCGCGGCGTCCGCGTCAACATGACGCTCGTCTTCTCGGCCACGCAGGCCATGCTCGCGGCGCGCGCCGGCGCGCGCTACGTCAGCCCGTTCGTCGGGCGCTTCGACGACATCGGCGACACCGGCACGGACCACCTGGCCGAGATCACCGCGTGCATCAAGAACTACGACTGGGGCTACTGGGCGGACGAGGGCGGCGTGGAGGTCATCTCCGCCTCCATCCGCGGGCCGCAGCACGTCGTGCAGGCCGCGCTCATGGGCGCCGACATCGTCACCGTCCCCATGTCCGCCCTCAGGAAGTGCGCCCGCCACCCGCTGACCGACCGGGGCCTCGAGCTCTTCGCGGCCGACTGGGCCAAGGTCGCCTCGCAGGCGTAGGGGAGGGGGGACCACATGACGAACGAAGAGCTCAGGGAGCACGCGAGGGAGGTCCGCAGGGGCATCCTCGTCGGCACGCACGCCGCGGGGTCCGGGCACCCGGGCGGGTCGCTCTCGTCCGCGGACATCATGACCTACCTCTACCTCGAGGAGATGGACGTCGACCCGGAGGACCCGGGGAGGGCCGACCGCGACCGCTTCGTCCTCTCCAAGGGACACTGCGCCCCCGGCCTCTACGCGGCCCTCGCCGAGAGGGGCTTCCTCCCCAAGACCGAGCTCGGGACCCTGCGCCACGTCGGCTCACGCCTCCAGGGACACCCCAACATGAACGACACCCCCGGCGTCGACATGTCCACGGGCAGCCTCGGCCAGGGCGTCTCCGCGGCCGTGGGCATGGCCCTGTCATCCAGGACGTTCGGGCCGGAGTACCGCGTCTACGCGCTCCTCGGCGACGGCGAGATCGAGGAGGGACAGGTGTGGGAGGCCGCGATGTTCGCCGGCAACCATGCCCTCGACAACCTCTGCGTCATCGTCGACAACAACGGCCTCCAGATAGACGGCACCATCGAGGAGGTCAACTCCGCCCAGCCCATCGCCGGCAAGTTCCGTGCGTTCGGGTTCCACGTGGTCGAGGTGGCCGACGGCGCCGACTTCGACCGGCTCCGCGCCGCCTTCGCCGAGGCCCGGGCCACCAGGGGCGCACCCACGTGCATCGTGGCGAGGACGGTCAAGGGCAGGGGGGTCTCCTTCATGGAGGGCCAGGTCGGCTGGCACGGCAAGGCGCCGAACGACGAGGAGTTCGCCATCGCGATGGCCGAGCTCGGGAGGGAGGGCTAGACATGGCAGACGTCAGGAGGGTCGCGACGCGCGACTCCTACGGCAGCGCCCTCGTGGAGCTCGGCGACGAGCACGACGACTTCGTCGTCCTCGACGCCGACCTGGCCGCGGCCACCAAGACCGGCAGGTTCAAGGCCGCCCACCCGGGGCGCTTCTTCGACGTCGGCATCGCCGAGTGCGACCTCATGGGCATAGCGGCCGGCATCGCGACGACGGGTCACGTGGCGTTCGCGAGCACCTTCGCGATGTTCGCCGCGGGCCGCGCGTACGAGCAGGTCAGGAACTCCATCGGCTATCCCCGCCTCGACGTGAAGATCGGCGCCACGCACGCCGGCCTCTCGGTGGGCGAGGACGGCGCCACGCACCAGTGCAACGAGGACATCGCCCTCATGCGCTCCATCCCGGGCATGACGGTGGTCGTGCCGGCCGACGACGTCGAGGCCCGTGCCGCGGTGCGGGCCGCCTACGAGACCCCAGGGCCGTTCTACCTCCGGTTCGGCCGCCTGGCCACGCCGGTGATCCACGGCCCGGGCTACGAGTTCGAGCTCGGCAGGGGCGTCGTCGAGCGCGCCGGCTCCGACGTGACCGTCGTGGCCTGCGGCCTCATGGTCCCCGCCGCCCTCGAGGCCGCCGAGGCGCTTGCTGCCGCCGGCATCGACGCCGAGGTCATCAACGCCCACACGGTCAAGCCCCTCGATGCCGACCTCATCGCGGGGTCCGCAGCCAGGACCGGGCGCGTCGTCACGTGCGAGGAGCATTCCATCATAGGCGGCCTGGGCGGAGCCGTCTGCGAGGCCCTGGCCGAGCGATGCCCCGTGCCGGTGCATCGGGTGGGCGTGCGCGACGTCTTCGGGGAGTCAGGTCCCGCCGTGGGGCTCCTCCACAGGTACGGCCTCGACGCCGAGGGAGTCGAGCGCGCCGTGAGGGAGATCCTCGCCTAGGTGCGCCGATCAAACGATCGACGAGGGCCTCCCTGCAGATGTGCGTCCTGTGGGGAGGCTCTGCTTTATCTGTTCACGCATCGGAAGATTCGGGACCGATGCAGGTCTCTGGTACTATTAACCAGTCCCTGCAACTTTATGCAAAAGGAAAAGGAGCATCTGTGGCCAACCACTTTCGCAGCAATGAGCGACAGGGGTCGGAGGGCGTGGATCTCTTTAACGAGACCACTTCCATGGCGGCATCCCAGGTGAGCGTCCCGAGCGTCGAGTCTGATGCGGATGCCACGGGTTCCTCTGCGACTGTCGAGAATACGAGTGCACCGCTCGAACAGGTCCACGTCGTGACTGCGGCAGATTCCGAGGATGTCACCGCGCAGCCGGGATACCAAAGCGTGTTCGAGTCGCTGAACGGCGCCGACGCGCCCGCGGTTTCCCGCACCGGCAATCCGACCATCTCGTTCAAAAACGTCACACTCATCTATCCGGCCCAGCCCAATAAGCCAGCGCTCGAGGACATCAGCCTCGACATCTACCCCGGCGAGTTCGTCTTCATCGTCGGGCATTCCGGCTCGGGCAAGTCATCGCTCCTACGTCTCATCACGCGCGAGCAGAGTGCTACCACCGGCGAGGTAATCGTCGCCGGTCAGGATCTCACCAAGCTTCGCAACAAGAAGGTCCCGTACCTGCGGCGCCAAATCGGCGCGGTCTACCAGGACTTCAAGCTTCTCACTGACAAGACGATCTACGAGAACGTGGCCTTCGCCCTCGAGTGTATCGGCAAGCCTCGCTCTGTCATCAACGCCCAGGTTCCCGAGGTGCTTCGTCTCGTCGGTCTTGGCGAGAAGATGGACAACTATCCGGACCAGCTTTCGGGAGGCGAGCAGCAGCGCGTCTCCGTTGCCAGGGCCATGGTCAACCGTCCGCCGCTGCTCATCTGCGACGAGCCCACGGGCAACCTCGACCCGGCCATCTCGCTGGGCATCATGAAGCTGCTCGACCGAATCAACCGCAGCGGCACCACCGTCGTCATGGCAACGCATGACCGCGAGATGGTCGACTCCATGCGCAAGCGCGTCATTGCGCTCGAGGCCGGCCATGTGGTTCGCGACCAGGAGAAGGGAGGCTACGGCTATTATGGTGCCCTCTAACTTCACCTACTCGCTTCGCGAGGTCGGTCACCACTTCCGCCGCAACTGGACGACGGTCCTCGGCGCTGTCGTGACCATCTTCCTTTCGCTCTTTATCATCGGCCTGTTCGTGCTGGGCTCGGCCATCCTTGAGAACATGGTCGGCTCCGTCGAGGACAGGGTTACCATCCAGGCGTTCCTCTCGGACACCGCCGATCAGACCGCGGTCGATAAGCTCCAGGCCAAGATCGAGGGCTGGGACAATGTCGAGAGCGTCACCTACAAGAGCAAGGACGAGGCGCTCGAGGAGTACCGCAACACGATGTCCAACCGCAACGCGGCAGACGCTGTGGCGGCACTCGACGGCGAGAACCCCATTCCCGCGTCGCTCGTCATCAAGCTCACCGATCCGCAGCAGGTCGAGGCTACGGCAACAGCCCTTACGTCTGACTCCGACTTCATCAGCGTCTGCGACGATCCCAACAATCCCACCTCCTCGGTGCAGTATGGTCGAGAGACCGTCGAGAAGCTCTTCAGCGTTACGAACTACCTGCGTATTGGTGCCATCGTGCTTGTCGCGCTGCTTACCTTCGTAGCGTTTGTATTCATCAACAACACGATTCGCCTAGCAATTACCGCCCGACGCCGTGAGATAGCCATCATGCGTCTTGTCGGTGCGTCCAATGGCTTCATTCGTGGGCCGTTCGTGATGGAGGGTACGCTCGAGGCGCTTATCGGTGCGCTTCTCGCGATCGTCGGCCTCAAGGTGAGCATGGACTATGCGCTGCCGAAGCTTGCCAGCAGCCTGCAGTTCCTCTCGTTCTATGTGTCCACGACAGATACCCTGGCTACCTATGGCATGCTCGTCGTGATTGGCGTTGCCATCGGTCTCTTTGGATCGGCCATGGCCATGAGGCGCTATCTCAAGGTCTAGCAAGCATTACCATCGATTTTTCGCAACGCGGGCGGCGCGGCTCTGGCTACGCCGCCCGCGTTGCGTTCGCGGGAGCGTGGGCGAAGCCTCCATAATCTGGGTACAGTGTGAGGAAGCCCTGTTCACATCGTCAGGATGCGAGGGAGGCAACATGACACGCAAGCGACCGCATCATGGTAACCGTCGTCGTGGTTCGGGAAAGGTGTCCGCGCACCACCGCCAGGTGCTTACGGGGACGCTGCGCATTACGCGTCCGGGCGTAGGTTCGGTGGAGACGCCCGAGGGCACCTTCGACCTCGCACGTCACGGCATGCGTGAGGGAATGAACGGCGACGAGGTGCAGGTCACGCTCATGGACGCGCATGGCGGGGGCAAGGTCGCCTGCGTACAGCTCGTGCTGGAGCGTGCCGTCACGACCTTTGTTGGTCGCTATGGGCTGGCGGGACCGCTCGGGGTCGTGACCCCGCTCGACGGTCGACTCGGACGAGACTTCTTCGTGGTGCCGGAAGACCGTTCCGCCGGGACGATTGGCGCGTCCGAGGGCGATGTCGTGGTGGCAAGAATCACGGTCTACCCCACGCGCAGCAGTGCGGCTGTGGTTACGCTCGAAAGGCGCCTTGGCACCGCGGACGAGCTTGACGTCAACGTGGAGTCGGTCATCGCCTCCTTCGGACTCGCTACGGAGTTCTCGCCGGCAGTTCTCGAACAAGCGGAGACGATCGTGCCCGACGCAGGTGAGGCGCTTGCCCAAGACCCATCCCGACGAGACCTGCGAGACCTCCTCTGCATGACCGTTGACCCTGTGGACGCGCGTGACTTCGATGACGCCGTCGGGGCGTCTCGTCTGGTCGAAGGTGGCTACGAGCTGTGGGTGCACATCGCCGACGTGACCCACTACGTGGGCTGGGATACGCCCATAGACAGCGAGGCCAAGCGTCGCACCTGCTCTGTCTACCTCGTGGACCGGGTGCTCCCCATGTTGCCGGAGCGGCTGTGCAATGACGTCTGCTCGCTGCGGCCCGGCGAGGATCGTCTGGCTATGAGCGTGCGCATGACGCTCTCTGATAGCGGGAAGCTCATCTCGGCCAAGGCGATGAACTCGGTAATCAGATCGTGCGCACGCCTTTCGTACGATCAGGTCGATGCGCTGTTCGAGGGTTACACGAGCGCCGCATCGCTTCCCTGCGAGGACGGCGCCAACGCCGCAGTGGCCGAGTCGCTCCTCGCGCTTGACGAGATTCGCGCCCTACGCGAACGGGTTCGTCACGACCGTGGCGCCATCGATTTCCAGACCGTCGAGGCCAAGGTGATTCTTGATGCCGACGGGCGCCCCACGGGCGTGAGCGTTCGACGTCGAACGCGTGCAACCGGCCTCATCGAGGAGGCGATGATTCTGGCCAACGAATGCGTGGCTCACATGCTCGCCACGGCAAACGTGGAGACCGCTTATCGCGTGCACGAGCGGCCTGCGCCCGAAGACCTGCGCCAGACCGTGCAGCCCCTTCGTGAGCTTGGGCTTCTTGAAGGCGGTGCGACCAGCCGCCTCGTGGCTGGCGAGCCCTCCGCCCTACAGGACGTCCTCGCCGCCGCGCGTGGTGGAGCGGGTGAGTATCTTTCTAATGCACTGCTGCTCAGGGCCCAGAAGCGGGCAATCTATCAACCGCGCAACAGCGGACACTACGCCCTTGGGGCACAGGCCTACTGCCACTTTACCTCGCCCATTCGTCGCTATCCCGACGACCTCGTCCATCGTGCGCTCAAGGCACATCTTGCGGGAAAGGATGGAGGCGCCGCGATGGCCGCCGTCACGAGGCGTCTTCCCCAGCTCTGCCACGACGCATCTTCGATGGAGCGCACGGCCGACGCGGCGTCGCGCGCCTCTCAGGACATCAAGATGGCAGAGCTCTTCTCGACGAGGGTGGGTCAGTGCTATGCGGGTGTCGTCACTGGCTGCGAGAGGTTCGGCCTCTTCGTCATGCTCGACGACAGCTGTGCCGAGGGGCTGCTCCCCGTTCGTGCGCTGGGCGAGCGGTGGCTCGCATACGACGATGCGCGCATGACCCTTACCGAGGAGTCGACGGGAAAGACATGGCGTCTCGGCCAGCGGGTCGTGGTGGAGGTGGCGAGCGTTGACGTGCCGCGCGGACGGATTGAGTTCCGCCTGCACGAGGACGTATGACTGCATGACGCCCCTCGCATGGGGGATAATGAACCACACGCAAGCACGAGCGCGGCGCAGGCCGCGATGGGAGGAACATGGATCGTACCAGCATGACCGATGAGCTCGAGCGCGCCGAGGGCATGATCGTCCAAGGTCAGGACGAGGCCGCTCGTGACCTTCTCGCGAGGCTCGCCGAGGATGTCGAGGAGTACGTGGACAAGAACTGCGCGCCCACCGAGGACGTCCAGTGGTTCAGCTTCCCCACGCTCTTCGAGCGCCTTGCCTATCGTCGGGTGGAGCATGACCCTCGCGAGCTGCATGACGCAGGCGAGCCCTTCGATCGCCTCTATGCCGACCTCGCGCTCGCCTGCGTGCGCACGAGCGACTACTCGGCTGCGTCCGAGGCCCTCAAGAGTGCGGTGCGCTGGAACCCCATGGGCTGTGGCTATCGCCTTGACCTTGCGGATCTCTTCAAGGTAGAGGGCAACATGCAGGAATACCTGGCACTCACCTACAGCGTTTTCGAGAGGGCGAGCGAGGCCCGTCACCTCGTTCGAGCCTTCGTAAACTTCGCGGGATGGTTTGAGGTTTCCGAGAAGCCCCGTGCTGCGGCGGCGGCCCTGCGAGCCGCAAGACGTCTGGGTGTGAGCGATTCCGCGCTCACGGCAGCGCTCGACCAGGCGGCTGGTTCCGAGCGCGACCCCGATGGCGTGACCGACGAGGAGACCACGCGGATTCTTGCCGAGGAGGGCCTTCCCGATGGGGCCAATGCCGATGTGGCAATCTGTCTCCTCATGTGTGCGACCGACGCGGCCGCTGCCGGCGACCGGTTCGTGGCCACCGAGCTCACCGTACGTGCGCGCGACCTCGTGGGAGAAGACGCGGCGATGACGCTCGTCGAGCTCATCCGCCAGACGGAGGCTGAGGAGGGTGGTGACACCTGTGGCAGATAGGCAGGTGCGTCCAGGCAAGAAGACCATCTCTCGCAACCGCGTTGCCAACCACGAGTACTTCATCGACGAGACCTTCGAGGCGGGTGTCGAGCTCACGGGCACCGAGGTCAAGAGCATTCGCGAGCGCGCATGCCAAATCACGGACGCCTTCGTTCTCGTGAGGGGCGGCGAGGCCTGGCTTCACGGCGTTCACATTCACCCCTACTCCAACGGAGGCGTCTGGAACGTTGACCCGGACCGCAAGAGGCGACTCCTCCTGCATCGCCAGCAGGTTGACTACCTCGACGGCAAGCTGCGCCTGAAGGGCATGGCCATCATTCCGCTCGAGATGTACTTCGACGAGCACAACCGTGTGAAGCTCTGCATAGGGCTCGCCCGCGGCAAGAAGCTCTATGACAAGCGAGATGATATGGCCCGTCGTGACGTGGATCGCGAGATTCAGCGTGCGCTCAAGGACCGTAGCCACTAGGAAAGGTGCTTCTCCACGACCGTGAAAAACGAACGTGGGGCTAAGAGAAATTGATATACTGCATGTGGCATTACGATTGGCGACGGGTGACAAGGAAGGATACGGATGGACGCGACGGCGCTCTTTAGGTTTACGAGTGGGCTCTACGTGGTTTCGTCAGACGCCGATGGCGAGGTGGGCGCTTGCATCATCAACACCGGCCTGCAGCTCACGAGCAATCCGCTGCAGGTAGAGGTCGTGGTCAACAAGCAAAACCACACCGAGCAGGTCATCGAGAAGGCCGGTCACTTTGCCCTCACGGTCATCACCGAGAAGGCCGACATGCTCTACATTGGCCGCTTTGGCTTCAAGACCTCCGCCACCTGCGACAAGTTCGAGGGGATAGAGACCAAGCGCACCGCGCTCGGCGATCCGTACACTCCCGCGTGCGCGGCTGCGGTCGTTGCCTGCGATGTGGTGAAGTCGCTCGACGTTGGGACGCACGTGATCTTCGTGGGCGAGCTCAGAGATGCGGAGCCGCTCTCAAGCGACGAGCCGATGACGTACAAGTACTACCACTCGGTGCTCAGGGGCAAGACACCCCCAAAGGCTTCGAGCTACGTGGGATAGGCATAAATGGCATTTGGAGGAATCCCGCAAAGGCGGGTCCATATAAGAGAAAGGAAATTCTGCCATGGCTGACGAGAAGAAGACCTACAAGTTCGTGTGCACCGTCTGTGGCTATGAGGTCGAGGTTGATACCCCCGAGCTTCCCGACGACTACGTCTGCCCCGTCTGTGGCGTGGGCCCCGACATGTTCGAGAAGGCCGAGGACTAGAGCTACCACATAGGCGCAAGGCCGGCGGCGCGGGACCAAAGGGTCCCGCGCCGCACCTGTCTCACGAGGGCATGAAACGATGCGGGCGGGGCTAACGACACGGTCTGGGGCTGTATGGCGTGTGCGTGGTCATCGGACTGGCCGTATGGGCATGGGTCTGCGTGCTTGGAATCGTGGCCCTCGGCCTTGCCGTCGGGCGGAGTCATGCGTCCCGCGAGTCGTATGGTGCCTCCGGAGCCTGTGATGAACCCATATCCGCATGACGTCCGTGTGACGTTTCCTCAAAGAGGCTGCCTTTCGAGCTAGAGTGTCTTCTCGGACGGTCGGAGCGGGGCGCTTTGGAGTGACTCAGATGTCTGAGATGGGTTTAGAGCAGGAGCTTGAGAAAAATCACATGGAGGTGCCTTGGCACGACTACGCCTCGGATCCCGAGGAGAACGTGGTCATCACCGACGCACCTCTCGCGGAGCGGGCTTCGGTGGTGGGTCGCGTGGGCATTATGCTCCTCGCCTGCGGCACGGGCGCATGGCGCGTGCGCAGCTCGATGAACATGCTGAGCAAGAGCCTCGGCATGAGCTGTTCCGCGAACATCGGTCTCATGACGATTGACTACACCTGTTTCGATGGCGATGACAGCTTCACCCGCTCGCTCTGTCTCACCACGACGGGCGTCAACACCTCCAGGCTGAGCCGTCTCGAGCGTTTTGTCTTCGCGTTTGACGAGAAGGGCTCCAGGCAGACGGGCGAGGAGATTCACTCCTCGCTTGATGACATCGAGTGCACTCACGGCCTCTACTCGCCCCTTTTGCTCGGTCTCGCCTCGGCCATTGCCTGTGGTGCGTTCACGTTTCTGCTCGGCGGCGGGCTGCCTGAGATGCTCCTGGCGTTTTTTGGCGCAGGCGTGGGCAATGCGGTACGAAGCTGGCTTGGCAAGCAGCGCTACACGCTCTTCATGTGTGTTGCGGTTTCGGTGGCGGCGGCCTGCCTCACCTATACGGTGCTCCTTAGGTTTGCCTGCGCCTTCATGGGACTCTCCGATATCCATGAGTCGGGCTACATATGCTCCATGCTCTTCGTGATTCCCGGCTTTCCGTTTATCACGAGTGGCATCGACCTCGCAAAGCTTGATATGCGCTCAGGTATTGAGCGGCTCACGTACGCGATTGTCATCGTTGCCGTGGCCACGCTCACCGCATGGGGGACGGCGCTGGCCTTCGGCCTCCAGCCAGGTGACTTTCCGGCGCTCGGGCTCGATGCGACCACCGTTCTGCTCCTCAGGCTCCTCGCGAGCTTCTTTGGCGTCTTCGGCTTCTCGATGATGTTCAACAGTCCCTTTCGGCTCGCCGCATATGCCGGGCTTGTGGGCGCGTTGGGCAACACGCTGCGGCTCGAGCTCGTGAGCTTTGCGGTGTGCCCTCCCGCCGTAGCGGCATTTCTCGGTGCGCTGGTTGCCGGGCTGCTGGCGTCGCTCATGAAGGATCACGTGAGCTATCCGCGCATCGCCGTCACGGTGCCCTCCATCGTGATCATGGTGCCTGGCCTCTACTTCTACAAGGCCGTCTACAACCTTGGCACCATGTCGCTCAGCGAGTCCGCCAACCTGCTTGCCGCCGCGGGGCTTATCGTGGCGGCGCTCCCCCTCGGCCTCATCTGTGCTCGCGTCCTCACCGACAGGACGTTTCGCCGCTGCACGTAGCGTGCATTGCCCCAAACTGGGTATACTGTCCCTGTCGATGAAAGCGTCGGCACGAACATTGACAACTCGCATGGTGGCAGCGTCCCCATCCCATCTCGTGGGGGTGACTGGTTTCGACAGGGTGAGTCTGAGGTGGGCAGCAGGTCGTGGTCTCCTCGCCACGTTAAACAGGGGTACCGTCAAATTGAATTGACGACAACACTTCTTTTGAGCCTCAGATGGCTCTCGCTGCTTAGTCTTAACTAACCAGCGCGTCAAACCGGGATGTTCTCCCGTTCCCGGGGCGGCGTCATTCTAGGGAGATGCACGTACGGACGTAGCCGGTATGCCGCACGCCAAGACTGAACCGACTGGGACGACAACCGCGGGTTTCCAGGTGCTTGTCGTTCGAGACTTAACTGGAGACTAAGCCTGTAGACACCTTCCAGGGGTTTGCTTTGGACCGGAGTTCGATTCTCCGCACCTCCACCAAAAGTTAATTGGACGAACTTGCCCGGCGGATACCGCGTTGCCGCGGTACGCGGGGGATTCGTCCTGTCGGCGCGGCTGCCGGAAGCGCGGCCGCGCCGACATGCGAGTCATTAGATGCATTAGGCATACCAAAATTGCTGAGATGCCCTCCCATACGGGAGGGCATCTCTCTTCGTGACAAGAACAGGGATGGCCCCTCCCCTGCCACGGTAGCACCGGGAGCAAGCACCTCTTCCCGCTCCCGGACGCCTCTCCTCCGCCCGCGTCGCCGCGCCACGCCCGCAAGGACGCGCCGTGGGCGGAGGAGGGACTTGCAACCACGGCAGGGGAGGGGCCAAAGGGGCCCCACGTTCTAGGGAGTCAACATGAGCGAGGTCGCAACCAATGGTCTGCCGGCAGAATCGAAACCCGTAAAGGACATGACGGAACAAGAGGTTACTGCCGAGGGCAAGCATCTTGTCCAGAGCTACCTCGACAGACGCGGCTATGTCGTGCTCGATACCGAATGGGACAGCGGTGACGGAGACTGCGTCGACATCGTCGCGGAGGACGAGGGTACCGCCGTTCTGGTCGAGGTCGAATCGAACCTTGCGCTTGGAGATGATGCCGAAGCGATGCCCGAGCTGCGCATCAACGAAGAACGCCAGAAGAGCCTTCGCCATCTCGGCCTCCGCTGGCTTGCCGCGCATCCCGAACAGGATGCAGTGCGCTTCGACGTCATTGCAGTCAACATCGTGGGAGAGCGGTGCGCGCGACTTCGCCACCTCGTCGGCGCATGGTCTTGGTCTGAGGACTAGCGCACGTACAAGGGCGATAGAAAAGCGCTCACAGCAAAAAAACGACCACTCACAGAAACGTGAGTGGTCGTTTTTTTAGCCGCCACGGCCACAGCCAAGCCCTCCCGCGGCCGCTCGCAAGCCGGGCAGGCACACCTAGCGCCTGTCTTGCGAGAGACCCCATCTTGACGCAGGTCTCCTCAGGGATGGGCGTGTCTCCTATGACGTCTGCCTAGCCTGAGGGTGCGTTGCCGCGGCATCAGCCGAAGAGTAGTAGGTCCCCCAGACGTCATCGGTATTCGTCAGGGCCGTGATTCCACCGGCCTGCGTGATGTCGAAGGTGCGTCCGGCAAATCGCACGAATGCGTCCGAGACGGTGCACTCTAGGTCGGAGCCGGTTCTGCCGCCCATGGTCCCGTCGCTCTTGGTGTCCTTGCAGTCGACGAGCGTCGTGGTGCCGGACTCATGAAAGTATAGCGTCGCGACAGAGCCGTCGTCGCCCTTCCAATAGAAGGCCTTGCCTTCTAAGGCTGCGTTCTGGTCCGCGTCGCCCGTAGTCGCTTCGGTGCCAGAACTGGCTGCCGACGCGCTTGCGTCCGACGCCCTGGCACGAGCAAACCACCCGATGGCGAGTGCCACCAAAACGACGGCGACAGCACCAAGTATGATTCTCTTTTTGTACATAGAAATCTCCTCTCGACGTCACAATCATACCTTGTCCGTTGGCCGGCCCTCGTCGTGGTGTCTCAGGTGCTGACTCTGGCATGTGAGTTAGATACATAATATATATATTGTAATATTCTTACATTAATTATATTATATACATAACGGGTAACCTCCAATGTGCCCGAAGACGGAAAGGAAAGACAGATGAACGTAAGCGCAGTAAGTAATCACGAAGACGGGAACGATTGTGATGGGGAAGAAGGGCGATGAGCGCCACAAATGGGAGTTTCGTCACCTGTATGCTTTGCCGTGACTGCCAGCGAGACTGCAAGCAGGCCTATTGGGCCGTCGTGATCAGCTGCGCACGCTACCTCCGGATCCAACAGCAAGCGGACTCGACCCCTCCACGGGTCTTGACGGAAAGGAATGAAGAAACATGGGCAACATCATCACGTTCTGTAACCAGAAGGGCGGGGTAGCCAAGTCGACAACTGCGGAGGCCTTCGCATCCATCCTCACGTCAGCAGGTGCAAGGATCCTCATGGTCGACATGGACGAGCAGCCCGGAAACATGTCGCTACACGTCGGTGCCGACAAGTCACTGCCCGGGACCTTCGAGTTGCTTGACTGGCGCGGCAAGGCGCCCTCCTCAGGTCACGTTACGGAGTGCATTCAAGACGTCATGCCCTTCGGTGCCATCATCGCCGCGGATATCGACCTTGGCGACAAGGACGCCGGACTTTTGGCGCGGATGTCCCCGAACACCGTCCTACAGAAGTGTCTGATGACGGTGCGAGACGAATGGGACTGGATCATCGTTGACACGCCTCCCGCGCTAGGGGTCCGAACCAGAAACGCCATCTTCGCCGCCGACTACGTCATCGTACCCTGCAAAGCGGATGTGTCGGCGGTTGGTGGAATGCAGTCACTCCTCACGGCCGTGGAGGAGGCACAGTCAGACGCCACCCATCCGATTTCGGTGGCGGGCATAGCGGTGACCGACTTCGACCCCCAAACCCTCCTCGAAAGGGAGATGGATGGTGTCATACACACGATGGCAGAGGGTTTCGGCGTCCCCGTCTTCGAATGCCACGTGAGGCATACGGTCCGGGCGAAAGAGGCACAGCGGCACGCGGAGCCACTCGTAACCTACGCCGCCGATTCTACGGCTGCCGCGGACTACCTGGGGCTCGTCGAGGAATTTCTCAACGAGGTCGGAGATTATACAATAAATGCGTAATGCACATTATGTGGCTAAAGGATGGTGGTAGCATGATGCCAAGACGTGACCCCGTCAAGGAGATGATGGGGGCTCGCCTATATGCCCATCCCGACAGGGGAGGGCGTGGCGATGGGACAGGAGGGGACGGTACCGTGTCGACGGACGGTAAGAAAATGATGTTCGTGGTGCCGGAGGACCTCCGGACCGCGCTTCGCCTGCGCAAGGCGAAGACGGACAAGGACATGAACGACATCGTCGTGGAGACGCTCGAGCGCGAGCTTGCCAGTGAGCTCAGGTCAATCCGGGACGAACGGGAAGAGCGGTAGCCTGACAGAGAGGGCGGAAATGGACGTTATCAACTTCATGAGGTCCAACCGTGACTACTTCGAGGACTTCGTGACGAGAAGCACCTATCACTCGAACGCCATCGAGGGTTCCACCCTCACGCGGGGCGAGACCTATGCACTCCTCTGGAACGACAACTCGATGACCGTGAAGACAACACCAAGGGAGTTCTACGAGGCGGTGAACCACAAGGCCGCCTTTGCCTTGGCTTGTGGCGGTCTCGAAGAACCGCTCTCGGAGAGGCTCATCAAGGATATCAACCGCGCTATCAACAAGGACATCAACGACTACGCTGGGTACCGTACCGTCGGCGTCGTCATCCTTGGTATGGACTACGTGCCTCCGGAGGCCAACCAGGTCCCACAGCTCATGATGCAGATAGTGCATCGGTACCAGCACGACGAGCGTGACCCGTTCGAGCGCGAGGCAGACTTCCACATCCACTTCGAGCACGTCCACCCCTTTGGTGACGGCAACGGGAGGACCGGGAGGATCCTCATCAACCGCGGCCTCCTGCGGGACGGCATCGCGCCTGCGGTCGTGTCCGTCGACGACAAGGCGCAGTACATCGAGCTCATCGATGGCTGGGACACGAGCGGCCTCGCCGCCATGCTCCGCGAGCTATCCGAAGCGGAGGCCGAGCGCATCGAGATTTTCCGCCAACCTAGGGAGCAGGAGAGGGTGCCTCGCCGGCACGAGGAGGTCCGGGGGGACTGCGAGAGGACGGCGGAAGGCGCCAGAGCAGGCGCTGGGGTGGGGGATCCGTCAGTCATCCCCTCATCGAGTGTCACATTCGCGCAGCTCGCCGAGGCCGATGCGAAACAGCCGAGGGTCAAGAATGAGGAGGCTCGGGGGGGGACGGCGAGAGGGAACGGACGGGGGCGATAGAGCGCGGTCGGAGCCCCTCCATTCCGTGGCAACCAGGAGCGGCCCCCGCCTTTCCAGGCGGGGGCCGCTCCGTCTTTTCCGGTCCGAGTTTCCGACCCCGTCGCGGCCGGGGGCCTTGGAGCCCCTCTTCGCGCCGCCGTCGAAAACCCTGTGTGAGCCACACGCGAGAGCAAAGAGCCCACCAGAAATAAGGAGTAACATCTGGTGTTAGCAAGTATCGTGCTTTGTCCGACAAATCTGCGATTTGCCGTCCAAAGCACCGCTCCCCGCGGCTTCGCCACGGAGCGCGACTTGGTCGGCTGCCGGCAGCCGACAAACCTGGCTGAGTCTCCTCAGTCAGGTAGGAAGAGCCTCCTCGTTGCGCCTTCGGCGCGGACGAGGCGCGGGGGAGACCCCGCGACCCCTGAGGGACGACCACTCCACATGGTCGTCGGCAGGGCACGGAAAGGAAGGGGCGACAAATGTCCCGAACCAGAAAGCTGGACGTCCGCGTAGGCGAGGCGGAATACGCCGCCGTTCATGCGGCGGCGAACGCGCTCGGCATGACGCCGTCGGCATACGTTCGCATGTGCATCGGTGCCGTCCGCAGATATGGGGGCAGCGGGGGTGACGAACCCATACTCATGCTCGATCCCCTGACCTGGACGCAGATTCTGCGCGAGGCGAACCACTGGGGAGCGAATTACAACCAGGGGGTGCACGCCCTCAACCGCATCGCAATGATTCTCCGCCAGGCGGGACCGTCGGCGCTGGACAGGGAGCGCTCGCGCGCGGGGCTTCTCCAGGACGCCAAGGTCGCGGCGAGGGAGCTTGCCATAGCCAGGGAGTCCATTGACCAGGTCGCGCAAAGCGCGGTCAAGGCGGCAGACAAGGCGCAGCTGGGGGTCCACCATGCCTGAGCTTAAGCCCATATCTGGACACGGGTCGGTGAAGCGACTCATCCACTACCTCACGCATGCCGACCCGAGGACGGGCGAGTCCAGGGCGCTCGAGAGGGGCTATATCAACTGCTCGGAACGGGACGCAGCCGGAAGACCGACCTGGACGCAGATGGATAGCACCCGCGCTGCATTCGGAAACGACGTCGCGTCGCGTGGCGGGAAGCGCGCTCGAACATTCGAGCACTTCGTCTTGTCCCCAGACCCGGCGGACTCGCCCACGGCGAAGGAGGTGCGTGACTTTGCCGTGGAATGGGCAGGGAGGCACTTCGGTAGCCATGAGGTCGCCGTCTACATTCACGACGACAATGCGAGCAAAATAATGCACGCGCACGTCGTCGTGAATAACACAGACCTCGAGACGGGACGAAGACTCGCCCCCAAGCTTACACCATCTTTCGAGCGAAGCATCTGGAGGGACGTCGAAACGATGGCGAGGGGACGGGGGTGGCGGAGCTTCCTGCCGTCAGACCAAGCGCAGAAGGACGAGCCCACCGCCCGCAAGCTGAGACCGCTCGAGAAGGACGATAGCGGGCTGTGGCGGGGTGCCATGGAGAAGGAGGCGATCAGGGAGCGGAGAAACGCGAGGAACTTGAGGGACGTTGCAGTCAAGGGCATAGACGAAAGCGGGCGCTGGTCCTGGGTAGAGGACGTGAGGGGGCGAATCGCGGTCGCTCGCGCCCTCTCGCGGACCGAAGTCGAATTCTTGAGGGAATGCGACGCGCTGGGCCTGGACGTATCGGAGAACGCCGCCCACGACTACACATACACGCATCCCTCCGCAGCGACGCGGCGCGTGACCGGTAAGCACCTCGGATCAGACTGGACGCGAGCCGCCATCGGAAGGCGGATGGCATACGACTCGGCCCGCCGGTGGCCGGTTCCAGACCTAGCGACGAGGCGAGCGGTCGAGAGGGCGGTCAACGCCTTGGGCGTAAGGGAAGTGGGCGTGGCCATGGTTGGAGTGGCGCGTGCCGATGCAGGCGTGTCGGCCAGGGCCGTGGCGGAGATGCTCGAGGTGCAGGCACGCGAGGACATCCGAAGCCTCGAGGACTATCGGGACGCGCGAGGGCGCGGGGCGGACGAGGCCTCACTCCGACGGGCCGAGGGCGTGGCGCGAGCCATCAACGCCGTGCCGGCCGGAAGGCCGCGCTCGGCGGGACAGAGGACCCCTTACGCGGAAAGGCTGGCTATGGAGAGGGAGAAAACAAGAGCCGTCGAGGCGACGGGAGGGCTGTCACAGGCCAACACAGGCGGGGGGACAACGACGGAGGAGCATGACAGAGCGGAGAGGGGAACTGAGCGATGAACATCGTGGTGAGGTACGCAAATGGCATGGTGGAAGAGTTCGACACGAACACCCTCACGTCGCCAGATCCCTTCAGGCGATCGGTGCGGGACTGCCAGGCCAACATCTGTACGGACGTTCAGGTGAGGCTGGACCTCCTCGAGGCGGAGGGCCTCCGTGTCGACGTGTACTGGTATGACACCCTTGCGGACCGGCTCACACGACGTGTGCGACTCAACCCGGACGGGACGTCTGTGGAGGTGGACGGCGACGGGGCGGGGACGGGGCTCGTGACGGACGTCCTCAACCGACAGCTCGCCGGGGTGCTCTACGTCGTCGACAGGACGGAGCTCGAGGATATAGACGAGGTCGAGATCGACGGAAAGGTGGCGCTGAGAAAGGTCGCGGGAGGGCTCGTGGATCAGATCCTCTTTGATAAGTGCGTGGCCTGCTACATGGGCAAGCATACGGATGACTCGATGGTCGACCTGATTCAGCAGCTTCACGAGCGCGTGAGGGCGGCACACCAGGACTGGGACGACGGGGAGATCGCCGCATCCTATGGGATCGGACTCGGGACCTATCTGCGCTTCTGCGGTGCAAAAGCCGCCCTCGATGAGCTGGAGTCGCATCACGCGGAGGGCGAGGAGCGTCTGACCCGCGCTTGCGTGGCTGCGATGGCGGAGGACCCGTCGGTGGCCCCGGTCGGCGTCGCGGGGCTGACGGGGGCAAGCCTACCCGAGGTGATGCGCGTATGGGAGCGAGCGCGAAACCAGGCGGACGATGAGGACGGCCAGGCTCTCGCGCCGGTGAAGGAGGATAGGATAGATCCACTTTTCCTGGACGAGCAGATTGGCCAGGACGACCGCTGATGCATATGTTATAGATTAGTTATATAATGTACATTAATCAGGTTAACTCCACTGACGACCTGGACCACGGAAGGAGCGGCAATGAAAACGGCGGAATGGGATCGCAAGAGGAACCTGCTCGGCAGCTACGCACGGACCCTGGACGATGGTGAGGTTCCCATGACGTGCCTTTGGCTCGGTGAGCATGACATGACCCCGGACGAGTGCGCCTGGCTCGCGGACACCGTGGCCAGGAGCGTCCAGCTCGTCCTGATGGCTGACGCACAGATGATGAGGTATCCCGAATGAGCACGAACAGGACAGGGATGACGGACGAGAGCGAAGGGAAGACGACCATGGGCGCTGACGAGACCGAGAAGAAGGAACCAGAGGGGACCACCCAGGAGACCAAGGGCACGGCCAAGCAGCCACGGCATCGGCGCATGGCCGTCATCGGCGGCATCGCCGCGCTTGCCGTCGTGTGCGGCCTGGGCGTCGCGTTCGCGAGCGGTGCGCTCTCCCCCACCGCACAGGTCGCCACCGACGACGGGTCCTCGTCCGCGACAGTCGCCCAGGCGTCCGACGAGGACGAGGCCCTCTCCCCGACCGACGTGGCAGCGCTTGCGGGCACGCTCTCCTTTGACGGCAAGGACGTGTCCGTCGGCGAGGCCGACGTGCGGGTCGAGGTCGTAGGCGGACGGGTGATGGTCACGCAGACCTCCTCCGACGACGCCGCCACCATGGTTGACGCGACCGCCCGGAGGAGCGCCGCGCTCGCCACGGCACTCGCCGACCAGAAGGTCGCCACCGCCGACGCGGGCTCTGGCACCAGCAGCAGCGGTGGTTCCTCCACAGGCGACGCCGTCACGGCCGATTCCGGAGCAAGTGCCAGCGACGCGGGGACCAGCGCCAGCACAGCCCCGGCGGGCGCCACGGTCACGGACGTGACGTGGGTGACCACCGACCCGACCGGGACCGTGGTGGTCGCGGTCTCCAACGCGCCCGAGACGGCACCGACCACCGGCACCACGGCCGAGGTCGTGAACGGCAGCGCAGGGCACGACATGACCGATGCGGCCTACGCCGCGATCGGCGGGACGGGCTCGGGCATGGATCAGAAGGGCGGAAGCGCCGTCACGGATCCCACGACCGGACAGGCGATCGTACCGGGCGCGACCACGACCACTCCCGCCCAGGAGCCGACCGAGCAGACGACCGACGCGGGCAGCTCGGCCGGCACTACCGGCACCACGACCTCGTCCTCGGGGGCAACGGGCTCAGGGGCGACCTCTGGCGGTTCCACCACGAGCTCCGGCACGACCAGCTCCGGGTCCTCCACGGCGTCCTCGGGCCACTGGGTGACTGTCACCGACTCCGCGGCCTACGACGAGCCCACGTACGGGCAGCAGTGGGTCCAGGACTCTGCGGCATACGACGATCAGGTTTACCAGTACACTCAGTACACCTTCAAGGATAGTTCTGGAAGTGTCACATATATCTGTACGAACAGTGATGATGCTTTTGATTATCAGATGTCAACAGGCCTTAGTTACAAAGATCAAGATATCTACAAGACCGTCCACCACGACGCCACCGGTCACTACGAGACCGTGCAGACCGGTACCGTCCACCATGACGCGGTGACGCACCAGGAGTGGGTCGCGAACTAGGCGAGGAACGGACGCACGGCGAGTCCGTTAACAGGGGTTATATGACGCAGGGGATCGACGCCGCCGCCGCGGCCGACCCCCTGCGTCATACGAAGGCGATGCCTACTCGCTGCGCGGCTCGGCGGGGTGGGGGGATGGGTCCCTTGAGGGATCGTTGTCGGCGGTCGATACGCGGTCGCAATCTGCTCGGACGCTCGAGTGCTCCGACATGTCCGCCAGATGGCGTGCCTCCCTCCAGGCGTCGGCTTCTGATTTGATGGCATGTGCGATTTCGCCGAACTTGATGGTTTTTGGCTCGAAGCTGAGGCTGCCGTCCATCTCCCTTGTGCCTATGGAGACGTAGCATTCGTGATCGACGGGCATTCTGACCAGAACGGTCTCGGAAGCTGACTTAAGACTTCGTATCTGCTTTCCTCTGACGAGGAAAGATGCGGACGCAAAGTCGCCCTCGCCGACCGTTCGACCGCTGATCAGGGTGCCTTTTGGCACAGCCACTCTCCAGGCGGGTCTCTCTGGGGTCGAGGAGATTGCTTCATGAACGAACTTCATGCTGATGGCAAATGCGTCCCACTTTGTCCTCCCCGCCGCCTCGCCATTGGACGGCACTTGCGGTACGTCTGACATATTGACGCTCCTATCTCTCAATGCAAGAGGGCCCCTCCAAAGGGAAGGGCCCATGGTAGATGGAGGGCGACGGCTAGTTGCTGGAGCGCCTACGTGCTCGCCAGCCGCCGAACACCGCAATCGCGCCTAGAACGACCACAAGAAGGGCTGGAGTTCCGGCGTCGCCTGTGGTGGGCAGGTTGCCGGTAGGTGTGCCCGTGGGTGTCGTGGCAACATGGACGGTCTGCCCCTCGTCGGTGATGTCGGCATGCGTGGCCACGGTCTTGCCGTCATGGCTCAGGTCCTCGAACGCGACGACGGACTTGCCGGAGAGCTCGCTTGCGTCGAAGGTGAAGTCGAGCGAAACCTCGCCGGATGACTTCTCGGCGGTGAAGGTCGTCGTCGCGGTGACGTCGGTGCCGTCGGCACCCTTGACGGTGCCCGCATCGGTGCCGTCTGCGTTCCTGACGTGGAGCGTGCCGGTGACGGTGTACTCGGTGCCGACGACGAGGTTCTCGTAGGCGACGACGTCCGTGATTGTCTGCGCCTTTGCGGCAGGTATCGTCTTGGTGCCGTCCGTCTTGTCGGTCGCGGTCGTGTGGATGGCAGGCGAGAGGAAGGTGACGGTCTGGTCGGTGTCGGTGATGTCTGCGTGGGTTGCCACGGTCGCACCGTTCTGCGCGAGGCTCTCGAACGCGACGACGGACTTGCCGGAGAGCTCGCTCGCGTCGAAGGTGAACGGGACGTCGACGGTGCCGGAGGCGTTCTCGGCGGTGAAGGTCGTCGTCGCGGTGACGTCGGTGCCGTCGGCACCCTTGATGGTGCCCGCGTCGGTGCCGTCGTCGGCGACGAGGTGGAGCGTGCCGGTGACGGTGTACTCGGTGCCCGGGACGAGGCCGCTGTAGCTGACCGTGTCGGTGAGCGTCGTCGCGGTCGCGCAGTTCGCGGCGTGAGCACCGTCCGAGGTGAGCTCGGTCTGGATGCCGATCGTCTTGTCATCGATGGTGCCCAGGTCGTAGTCATGGCCGTCGCGATGGGCGACGAGGGTGAATGAGATGGTGCTGTGTCCCACGTTCGAGCCGCAGCGAAGCTCGGTCACGGTGTAGGTGTCGTAGGGAAGGGCGCCGAGAGAGTCGTCCGCAGTCGTCGAGGTCGTCGTGCTGCCGCTGAACCAGATGCCCGCCGCGGAGCTGAGCTTGGCGTCGTCCACGGTGTAGGTGACGCCGTCGTCGCCGACCTTGATGCCTGCCACGCTCGCCTCCGCGAGCGTGTAGGACGTGCCGTCCTTGGTGATCGTGACGGCATCATCGGAGGTGTTGGTGCTCGCGTCGTGCGCGGCCCAGCTGTTGGCCGTGTCGACCAAGCCGTTCTCGTCGCTGACGACGACGTGGCTCTCGCCCGTGGTGGACGAGGTCACGAGGAAAGCGACGTCCGGCATGGTGGCCATGGTGCCCTCGTCCTTCTTTGACCAGGCGGCGTCGCATCGGATCACCTGCTCGGAGACGGTCGGGCCGACGAAGGTGTTGACGGACTCCACGGTGCCGTCGGACGTGATGTTGCTCAGGTGGACGGTCGAGTCGGTGAGGGTGTAGCCGGTCGGCGCCTTTGTCTCCTGGACGGTCACGGTACCCAGAGGGAATGTGGCTGAACCGCCCGCATTAGTGTACAAAGCATCCCCAGATACAAAATACTTATCGGGGTATTTTCCAGCGCCGAGAATGCTGGTTTTGCCATTCGCATCAGTCTTCAGTACCCACGTCCTCGTCGCCGTCGACGGGAGCGTGGCGGTGGTGTACTGGCCCGCGTAGTACTTGACGGTGAACTCCGCGCCCTCGAGGGTACCTGCACCGAGCGGACTCGCGAGCCCGGTCTCCGCGTCGAGCTTGGCAACAGTCAGCATGTTAGGATCACTCTGCGGCGCGTCGCTCACGGCCGCGGTGGTGGTGGCACCGGAGGTGACGGTTACGGCGTGCGCCTCGGTGTCGAGGGCGTAGCCCGTGGGGGCCGTGACCTCCTTGACGTAGTAGGTGCCCGCCTTGACGGAGAGCGGACCCGCGGATCCGTTGGCGTCGGTCGTGAGCGTGCCCACCTGCGTGGTGCAGGCAGCGTCGGAGTAGACGCCGTACACGGCACCGGCGAGGCTGTAGCATGTGCAGCCGTCGCTGATGGACGTGTTTGAGGAGCTCTTCGTGAGGGTGATGGAGCCCTTGGCCACGCCGCCCACCATGCGCTGGAGCGAGCCGTTACCCGAGTCCCAGATGCGGCTCACGCCCGCTTCGGGGGCGGTCTCGTGCCCTGCGCTCGTGGAGAACGCCACGGCCGCGTCATAGAGGGCGTGGGTGGCCTGATAGATGGGACTCGAGGAGGCGTAGTTGCCGTCGACGAGTGCGGTCGTACCCTGGATCTCGGCGTAGACCGCGTAGTTCGTCGCCACGTGCGCGTCGTCGCCGGAGACGCCGTAGACGTCTGCGCCGGGGTTGCTTGCGCTGTAGCCGTGGGCGACGATGTAGTCGAGCGCGTAGTCACCGGACCAGCCGGTGGTCGTGTAGACGGTTGGCTCCGAGGGGTGGCCCTTCCAGAAGTCCGCGCAGAAGAGCACGTTGCCGTCCGAGTCGGTGAAGCTGTGGATGGTGCCGCCCGCAGGCTGGCCAGGAACGACGTCACCCGTGGTGACGGTCGTGGACTCGTCGGCGTAGGCGACGGTCGCACCTGCGCCGAACAGGGAGAGAGCCTGGGTCGCGACGAGGGCGAGGGCGAGAAGGAGCACCCAAACCCTGCGAGGGGCAGCCCCCTTCCCGCCTTCGCGATGGGTGAGAACGTGTACTTTCATGTCTTCTTTCCTTTCCGGGCATACCGAGGATTGGAGCTCGGGGTGCCCATTGCGGTGTCGGTGTTGCGGTTTCGGGCGTCTGCTCCTCCCTTCTCTTGTCCGCTCGAGGTGCCGCCTACCCTCCGAGGACGTCCCTCGCCCACGACCCGCTCTTGATGAGGCCGAACATGAGCACGAGGCAGAGTGCGACCATCTTGAGAGGGGTGGTGAGTACCTGGACGATATCCGCGGATAGGCTGAGGGCGGCGTTTCCGGTGATGTCTGTGATGACGACGCCCCAGATTGCGGGGAAGGCGGTGAGGATGAAGACCATCACCGCACCTGCGAGGCAGAGGGCTATGAAATTTTTCATGAAGCTGATTCCCATGTGCCTGGTGCCCTCGAAGCCCAGGAGGGCGAAGGGGATGGGGGCGAGCATGAGGTAGACGTAGAGCTGGAGGGATCGCGCATAGACCATCAGGATGGCGACTACGTAGGTGATGAGGCCGACCATGGCAATGGGGATCAGGCAGACGAGGAAGATGACGAGAGAGCCGATGTCCGCCGTGCCCTTGTCGACGGTGATGGACATGTTGCCAAGGGCGGTGCCCGTGGTCACCGACCTGGTGATGCCGAGGAGGTCGTCGTAGGCGGCGGTGAGGAGGTCGCCTGAGTTGTTGATGAGCCACACGAAGATCGTGAAGAAGACCGCGAGGAAGAGGATCTCCTTGACGGCGGGAAGCGTGGCGCTGCCGTCGATCTTCTCGGAGATCTTGACGAGCTGCACGAGCATCACGAGGGCGAGGACGCTGTGGGCGATGGGCTTGACCGCGGTGTTGCTGATTCCGGCCGCGAGGTTGTAGAGGGTGTGGTTGTTGGACCCGAAGAGGTCCTTGAAGGGGCTTGAGAGGACGGAGCCGTCAATCATGGCGCGCACCACGCCGAAGAAGGTGTTGAGGCAGGCGTTGATCGCGCCGAGGATGATGCCCTCGATCCAGTTGTTGATGTCATCGGCCACGTTGAAGATGGAGGCGTGCGCAGGGGTGGGGAAGAGGACCATGAGCACGAACGCCAGAACGGCCGCAGAGGCGACGACCGCGACGACGCGCTGCGTGCGCTTTACCTGCGATGATGACGTTGCCATTTGCTACGCCACCTTTCCGCTGGCGGAGAAGGTCTTCGCGACCATATCGAAGGTGACGTAGACGGTCGACTTCGCCTTGTTGTTGAGTTTGAATATGAAAGTGATGGTGCCCGAGGCGTAGTCCTCTGTTGCGACCTTGTTCCACGTGGCGGACGTCGCGGTGGGGACGTTTGCGGCGACGTAGTCGGACAAGGCGGCTGAGAGCGCGTCCTGGCTGGTTTCGTGAGCGTCGTACCAGGTGGCGCTCGGTCCATCAATGGCGAGGGATGAGGAGGAAGAGGCGAGCGTATAGCCAGTGGCACAAGAGAAGGCGTCGCACGTGAGCGTCACGGTCGGGTTGCCGTCGGTTGCGAGGTCCTTCCTAACGCGGGCGATGTAGGACCCGTCCTTGGTCGTGAGGGCGAAGGTGAGGTCCGTATCCGATGTTGCCGCCGTCCAGAAGCCCTCCGGCACGTCGATGGCCGTGATGACGAAGGCATAGGACGACGTCTTTGCTGGGGACGACTCGATGAAGGTACGGTCGGTGAAGCTGACGAAGGACGTCTCCTGCGCCGCGGACCACGTATTCGCGGCAAGGTATGCGATGAGGTCCCGCTCGTCGTCCGAGTAGCTGTTGCGAAGGCTCACGGTGGCTGCGTCCAGCTCTGCGTCGTCCTTGTCCTCGTCGGTTGATGAGCCGGACGAGTCGGTGGATGAGGACACGTCCTCGGAGGGGATGGTGTGTATGGCTACACACCTTCCGACACTGAGGATGACGAAGAGAAGGAGCGCGACGGCACCGATGATGACGCCCCTCTTGTGGTTGCTTATGAAGTCTCCCATATCACTCCAATCAGGGGGTCTAGGACAGATCCTTGTTGCCCAACCAGCCCCACTTCGGGCTTTCGTTGTACTCGGCGATCCAGTCGTCGAGGTTGGTTACCTTGACATTTCCGGAGACGTTCTGCATGACCTTTCCGTCGCCGACGTAGATGGCGACGTGGCCATAGGTGACCGACGCGGCGGTATACGGTGCCGACGGTACCGCCACGATCATGCCGACCTTGAGGCTGTCCCTGTCGGAGCTCGTGCAGTACTGCCAGTACATGTCGCAGGCGTTGCCGCCAAAGTCGCCCGCGCCCGCATTGGAGAAGACGTTGGAGACCCAGGCGGCGCAGAGGCCCGCGCCCGGGGATGGAGTGGATTCGCAGGAGGACACGATTGCCTGCTGTGCGGCAGACGCGGCGGCGAGCTCCTGCCCGGAGCCGGAAGACGCAGTCAGCGCGGCATAGACCTCCTGTGCGACTGCGAGTCGGACGTAGAAGTGCGCGGCGCACTCGTCCGGCTGCGTCCCTGACGTGTTGAGGTACGCGGAGGAGACCGAGGCGCTAGGTCCCTCGTAGCCCGCCATCATCCCGAAGGTCGCCTTTGCGACGTCCGTTTCCGCCATGAAGGCGCCGTAGGATACGTCTACGTTCGCGTATTCGGGATAGGCGTCGTCGTAGTAGATCTGACGAAATCCCGTCATCCACCTGCCCTCTGCGGTCGACACGAACCAGTCGAGCTGGGTGTCCACGTCCGTCCAGTCCCTGCCCGCAGCTGAGGCGTAGGCCATGTAGTCGGTGGCTTCCCGGCTGGTTAGGCTGGAGGATGACGCTCCGCAATCGGTGAACTGGAAGAGGCCGATGGCACGTTCGTAGGCATAGTTGTATAGGCCGCTCATGTTTTCGTCGGATGTCGGGTTACAGCCGGACTCTGCCTGTGCGTTCGCGATGATCGCGGCCGTCTGAGCCTTGTTGTAGCCCTTGTCAAGGAGGTACCTTGCCATCTCGGCCTGCACTCCAGTGAGCGATCCGACGTCCTGGGTGTCGTCGACCGTGACGGCCGAGAGGATGAGGAGCATGGCCAAGAAGAGGCCGAGGAGGGTGGCGAGGGGCAGTGCGACGGGGATGCCGGCGGCCAGTCCGCCGCCGGCAGACGCCGGTGCAGCGGGCATTGGTGCGGCGGCGAGGCCCGCCACCGACGGGGTCTCCGCCATGACTGCGCTGGAGAACACGGCGCGACTGTAGTCGAGGTTGAGCCGCTCTTGGTACCTGCGGAGGGGGCTCTTCCTCTCTCCACCGTCTGGAAAGACCGAAGGGGCGCTGGTGCGAGAGCTGCCGGGCGGCGTCGTTGAGGGTCGTGCGGCTCCGTCCGCTTCCGGTGCGGGAGTGCCGCGGCGAGCCCTGATGGCGCTGTGCAGGGATCGGATGGAGCGACCCGCGCTATAGGTCTGCGCCTCGCCCTCGAGCTCGTCGCTCTGTCTTGCAAGGGCGGTAACGCCGACGGCGAGGGACCTGCCGCCGAGGGCGATGCGACGTCCTGAGACCACGGGAGCGGCTTTCCCTCGCGACAGAAGAGACTCGCTGAGAGTGTGACGCTCGGTGCGGCCGTCAACGAGCCGCCGACCCGCCTCTTCTCGAGCCGACCCCGACTCGGCGATGTCGGATGGATGGGCCCCACCATTGGTGACATGGATGTCGTTGTCGCGTGTCACCGCGACTCCTCCATGAAGGAGAGCTTCTTGGCATACTCCTCGGGGCTGGTGTTGAACATGTCGTAGAGATCGTTGCCCTTGGGGAAGTCATCGGTGATGGGGACGCGCGCGCTGTCCGCGATGAGCAGGCCCTGCCCGGGCCTTGCGGTGTCGTCGATGCAACCCTCCTCGCTGAGAGAGAGGTTGCGGTTGGCGACCCAGTAGCGCCTGTCCTCGTCGGCCTGGCGGAACAGGAGCAAGAAGCCCGACTGGCCCATGATTGCGCTCGACTCCTCATGGGCTGCCATGGCGGCGGAGGACTGCGCCATGCCCGTCATCACGCAGCCGAACTTTCTCGACTCGCGCCACAGCCGGCCAAGGTAGGTGATGATGGCAGGGTGTCCGAAGAGGCTTTGTACCTCGTCGATATAGATGTAGGTCGTGATGCCGTGGGCGTGGTTGCGGAACATGCGGCTCCGCTGGCTCTCAAGGTTCGCGAGCATCGTGAAGACGCGCATGTCCGTCGGGACCTCCTTCGTGTTGAAGGAGGTGATCCTCTTGGCGTCGTAGTCGATGTTTGACTGGTGGTTAAGGAAGCTCATGGGACCGGACGTGAAGCGGTCGAAGATGACGCGGAGCTCGAGGGCGTCGGCGCGCCCCATGTCCTCCGGGGTCTGCGAGAGGGTCCGACAGAAGTCGGAGAGGGTTGGGGAGGCACCGGCGCCGCGTTCGGCTATGGCTTCATGGTATGCCCTCTCGACGGCTGAGTTGATGACGGACCGTCTTGTCTGGGGCAGGGCCTCGCCACCCTCCGCCATGAGGGCGGAGGTCATCGCGAGAATGGCGTCCTGCTTTCCGGCCAGAGCGGCGTTCCAGCTCATGTCTGCGGCGGTGACGTCCCCCATGTCGAACGGGTTGCACCAGACGTTGGCGTCGGGACCGAGCTTGAGCTGGTTTCCTCCATTCTTGAGGACGAGGTACTCGTATTCTCCTGTGACGTCGTTGATGTATACCTCCGCCTTGGGCTCCGAGAGGATGGTGTTCTCGATCTCGCGCTTGACGGCGAAGCTCTTGCCGCTTCCGGACATGCCGCAGATGAAGCCGTGCGGGCTCACCAGCTTCTTTCGGTCGCAGATGATGAGGTTGTTGGAGAGGCGGTTCTGACCGTAGTAGCCGCCGCCCTCCATGTCCATCTCGAGCGTGGTGAACGGGACGAGGATGGCCGCCTCAGAGGTATAGAAGTCGCGCGAGACGCCGACGTGGTTGTGCCCGAGCGGAAGCACGGAGTTTAGGCCCTGCTTCTGCTGGAGGTCGAGCGTGGCAAGCTCGATGCCGCCGCCGTGGGCGCAGCGCACGATCTCCTGCGACTGCTCTCTCAGTTTCGCAAGGGTGGGGGCGTAGGTGAGGACGAGGCCCGTGAAGTAGAAGAGACGCTGGTTCTTGTGAAGGATGTAGTCGAGCGCCTTCTCGTTCTCAGACTTCGTCTCGGAGAGTTCCGGCGGGAGGATGCTGTAGTCGTAGCCTTGCCGCAGGGCAGTCCTCTGATTGTCGATAATCTCCTTCTGAATCCAGGCGGCCTGCCTCTTCACGAGCGCGATGGCCTGGGCCCTGTCGATTGGACGAAGGTGCCAGGATATGGCCATGGGGATGGCGAGGTCGAGGAGGTTCGATATGGAGCGGTCGTCGAGCTCGCTGCCGAAGTTCTCGCGCATGACGAGGACCTGGCACCACATGTCTTCGCTGCGGAAGTAGGCGGCCGCCTTTCCGTCAGGACGGAAGTCGAGCGAGGTCGGGCAGACGAAGTCCTTGGTCGTGAGCGGCGACTTGAGCGAGAGGTCCTTTTCGAAGTCGAAGACGAATGGCTGGCCGGGACGAAGGAGGCTATGGATGAGCTCGAGCCTTGCGGTTCCGTCGAGGACCTCCGTCCCGCTCCTCACGGAGGAGAAGAACTGCCTGATGCTGCCCCTCATGCGGGCGAGGGTGGTTGCTGCCCGCTCCGGGTCGGGTGCCGGCACGGAATATGTGAGATAGCGCTCGCGCTTGATGTTCGAGCAGCCCTCGCGCATCTTGTCGTTCAGGACCTTGTTGTACTGTTCGGCGAACCCCTTGAGCTCCGTGGGCTCGGACTCCACGTCGAAGAAAGTGCGGTTTCCGATTTTCTCTTCGAGGACAGGCCTGTTGACGAGTGTGTACTCGATTGTCGTGTCGGCGCCGAAATAGTTCAGGAGGTTGCCTAGGATGTCGAACGTTGATCGCTGCGCGTCCTCGCGCGCCGATTGGTAGGAGACGTCGGAGAAGGCGAGGGTTTCGGAATACAGTCCCCCCTCGACCTCGCAGATGCCGTTACGGAATATCCGCTCGAATCCGATGGCATCGTACACGTCCGTCGCGGCCGCTCGGCGTCGGCGCTGCTTTTGCGATGCGCCGGAGAGCTCCCTGTCCCTCTCCTTGATTTGCTTCGAGATGGTTTTGTTTCGGGCGGAGGTGGCGCGCTCCTGCTGTCTTAGCTCGGCGCTGGCATCGTCCTCCGCCTTCTGTGCGAGGTCGAGGTCACGCTTGAAGGCCTTGCGTGCCTTCCGGCGCTCCTTTCTCGTGGTGGGCATGCGTGCGCCTGCCCTCGTCTGGGGGAGGGATGACATGAGCGTCGCGAACTGGTCGCTCGCGACATCATTCGTTCCCCGGTTCCCACCATTCGAGTGCGTGCTGGCGCCTGGCGTACTTTTCATACGACGTGGAAACATGGCGATCCTCCTTGCCGCTCGGCACGAGCCCGGCGGCAGCGTATCTGCTGCGGTTTTCATAGACGAGATGTGTGGTCCCGAAGTTGTGACGGATCCAGAGAGGCAGCCACTCCTCGACCTTCATGTGGTCGGGCGTCCAGAAGGCCATTGCCCACAGGGGTAGCCCGACGGCGTAGGCAGCCCAGCTGATCGAGTCGAAGGGGATGCCAAGGACAAACCAGGCGTAGGCGCCAACGAAGACGCTCGTGCCGATCGCCGCAACGATGCACGTGAGAGTGCGCATGGTGAGACCGAAGACGATTTTTGCCTGGTACTTGGTCAGGTCCTTGTGAATTGGGACGCTGAGCATGGTTAGGACGCCCAGCTCGTATCGAGGCTGCCAAAATATGCGGCCGCGGCGATGATGACGCCGCCGCCTACGAGCATGGCTATGGCGCCGGCGAGCTGTCCGCCTCCGCCCTGAGCCCCGTCCTTGAGGCTCATTCCGAGGTTTACGAGCCCCATGACGACGAGGGCGCCGCCGAGAAAGGCTATGCCGCCGGAGAGCTTAGACATTACTTCTGCGAGCATGGTGTGTTCCCTTCAAATGGTTTGTCGGTCCGGTTCGGACACCGTTGTTGTGCTATCTTTCGAGGTGAGGAGAGAGAGGTTCCTTCTCTGGAGGCCTTCTTTCCTTTCCGTGCGGGTCGTCCGGCAGTGCTGGCGGGAGCTTGGGTGGAGCCAGGCTTCCTAGTGGCCATTTGGCCTCGTCGGCAAGGCCCGGGCGGCCCGGTCTTTTTCGGCATTCCCTCAGTCCTGTCCATGTGCTGGCCCTCCTCTCGACCATGTCCGCGCGGCGTCTCCGAGGGGTCGCCCACACGCTCGCCACTCTGCGTAGTCGAACTCTTCTCCCATGCCGCCGTTGGACGGGTCGGCGCACGCCTTGTAGATGGGCAGCTGACGGCCCGTGTCGAATGTGAGGTCCTTGTAGGGTCTGGCGTTTCCGACGAGGCAGATAGCGGTGTGCTCGGGAAGGATGGCGAGCTCGGCCGCCATACTCAGATCTCTGCCCTGTGCCTGCCTCGAGCGCGTCTGCTCTCCTAAGAGCCCTCCGCGTCGCGACCAGCTGGTGGCCGTGATGGTCTGCTTGCCCATCCACCTCGAGATTGTCTCTGGCGTGTCGCCATGCTGTCCCCCGGTGATGTAGAGGGTCGTCGCGCAGCCGTCCTGGATTGACTTTGCAGCGAACTCGCCATACTTTTCGGGCAGCTCGGAGACCGTCTGGGCAATGATGGTCATGTCGATGTTCCGCGAGCGGATGTTGTTGATGGCGGAGTCGATGTCTGGGAGGCGGCCAATGGTGCCGAACTCGTCAAAGATGCAGGATAGGGCATGGGGCAGCCTTCCTCCCTCGTTGAGCCGCTTGTTGCCGGCGGTGTGCATCGAGACATAGATGGTCTGCCACATGAGAATGGCGAAGAGGGAGTCGAGCGACCTGTCGACGTTGTCGCAGATCGCGAAGATGATTTTCCTTCGGCTTCCCATGCCAAGCTGCTCGAGGTGGAGGTCGTCGCGGCCGTCGTCGCCGCCGAGGACACGAAGGACCTCGGGTTGGTTAATGTAGGCGAATCGCGAGTTGGAGCTGATGAAGAACGACTTGAGGGTCTTGCCCGCGCCGCTCCGGAACCTTTTATAGAGCTCGAGGCTGCGGTCTTCTGTGGTCCTGAGGCCTTTGTGGCGGAGACGTCCTTCGCCCCTCCATTCGCCGGCGCAGACACCATCTCTCCGAGTCCAGGTCGAATCCTTCATGACAAGGGTCGATACGCGGGCGCGGACGCCGCGGGCGGGCGTCTTCTCGAGCCCGTCGTATGCATCTGGGTCGTGCTCTACATAGACGCCGGTCTCAATTTCCTTGAAGAGGAGGTCGAGAGGCGACTCGTAGTCGTCCCTGTCCTCAGCGGCGCCTGCGAGGCCGGTGAGGGCTATCAGATTTGCGAGCGTATATTGGTCGGGCGGGTACCAGTCTCTGAGGAAAGTGATGAGTGACGTGTACCAGAGCGCTTCCCCGTCGTCCCAGAACTTCTTGTCGCCGGTGGCGGGCTGCTTGCCATTGGTGTTTGCGATAAGACAGGCGACGAACACGGAGATGTCGTGGTCGCTTTTCACGTAGGCGAGAGGGTTCCAGCAGTCGGATGAGTCGGGGTCGATGAGGTCGAAGGTCCTCAGGTCGACGCCGTGAGAGACGATGGCGGTGCCGAGCTGCCGGACGAGGGTTCCCTTGGGGTCGGTGACGAAGAGGTCTCGGTCGGCGAACTGGAGGATGTTGGCTGCGACGAAGCTGTACGTCTTTCCGCAGCCGGATCCCCCGAGAAGGTAGATGTTCCTGTTGGGGAGTCCCTTCGTGCCGCGCTTGAGGGCAAGCTCCACCGTACTCGTGAGGATGATGTTCTCGGAGGGATGGTCCGAGTCGCGGAATTGCGCCATGCGTGATGGCTTCTCCCATGAGGCGGATCCCTGCTCTTGCCCCTCGCGCTGCGCCCTCCTGACGGAGAAGGCATAGGCGTAGATGCCCCAGGTGCAGCAGAAGAGGCCGAGCCCGACGATGGTCGCCATGGGAGCCGTCGAGAAGCCGATGGGATTGATGAGCAGATCAAGAGGGAGCCTCTGGAGGGCGGATCCGGAGAGGGCCTCTAAGGGGTCCGCCGCGCCAGCGGCTAACGCGCCCCACCTGTTGCCGACGTAGAGGGCAGCTGCGGATGCGACTGCGGTGATGGCCGCGATCTTCCCGGCATCCATGGTCTAGATCCTTTCCTCTATGGTGAGGTTTTTCATGTCGTGCGCGAGCTCTTGGGCGCTTCGGCCCTCTTGGGCGAGGGAGACCTCGGTGACGCGGTCGCAGTCCTCGCGGACGCTCTCGTGGCCCATGGGGCCTCTTTTGCGGGTTGGTGGCGTACGAAGGTCACGTCCAGAGAGCCTGTCGGCGTCCATGGCGACCTCTGCGGCATGGCCGTCATCCCGCGTGATGTCCTCTTCGGTTCTGTTTGAGAGGTCTGCGGCGCCCTGGTCCTCGATGGCTATTTGGTCGGCCCTGTTCATCGATGTCTCGCTCGCCCTTCCCTCCCGTTCGGTGATGTGGCCGGCGACCTCCTGGTCTTCCTTCGTGGCGGCGTCAATCGCCCTTGAGGCCGCGTCGATGGCCTTCCCGAAGTCATGGTCCATGACGGCGATGGCGTAGCTGTCAGGATCCGTGACGGGACTGACGTCGAAGCCCTGCTCTCTCACGGCGGCAACGATCTGGTCGCGGGCAGCGCGGGCACTTTCGTCGTGGCCGAAGTCGAAACGGACGGCGGTGCCGCCGGATACCAGCCTACCGGCGGGAAGGCGGCGCGCGCTAGAAGCGGAGGACGAGGCTTCTCTCCCCGCTGGGGAACTAGACGTCGACGTGGGTGCCTGGTCTCGAGCGTCGGACTCCGCGGCCCTTGCGGTCGGTCCCATCACTTTGGCCCTGATTAGGTCGCGGGCAACGTATGTTAGGTTGTTGACGAGGAACTGGGCGAGATCCTCGCCGGCGTCCGGTGAAGCCATTAGTTAGTCCCTTCTCTCGGGCAGGTCGGGGTGGAGCCCGACCTGCCGTCTTCCTTTCCGTGCGAGCCCCTACTGAGAGGGCTCCCTCGCCAGCTCTTCAAGGCGCGATAGACACTCCTGTGCCTCCTCTTCCGAGGACGCGCCCGGGAGTGCGGTGAGGCTTACAAGCGGGCTCGAGCCGATCCAGAAGCCCTCGGTGGTCTTCATGACAGATCTCTTCTCCGGTTTCCTTTGTGCGCTCTGAGGTGCGTGGAGGGGGGAGTGGGAGGAGAGGAAGGAGTTGTAGCGGCCATCGTCGCGCGGCATGAGCCAGTGAGATAGGGACGATGCAAAGGAGCGGTCGCCAGGATGTGCCTTGCAGTACCAGTCGGCGTAGGCGCGATAGGCGCGGACGATTTCGTTCGAATCCCATCCGTCCATGAGAAGAGCCGCAAGCGCAGCCTCTGCCTCTGGGACGAACTTCTTCGCCACTGGTTTGATGGATAGCCCGAGGAGCGTCGAGAGACATTCGCTCATGGGCATGAGCACGCTCGCGGCGGTCTGGTCCTCGTTCTTGTTCTTGTTTATGAAGTCAGAACTAGAACTAGTACTAGTAGAGGCGCCGCCATCTTGCGTCAATGAGGCATTTTTGCTGCTCAGGGACTTGTCTTCTTCTGTAAATGTGACGGGTAAATGTGACGCTCCGTCACATTTAGGAGACATATAAACCCCGTTAATGTGACGCTCCGTCACATTTAGATTGGGCAAATGTGACGCTCCGTCACATTTAGGCGCACATATCTCAGCTGTGGAAAAGGACCGCGCCGTAGCCTGGTCGATGGGGTCCTGGCAGACCGCATAGACGTTGATTGGCTTGCCGGGGCATCCCTTTGTCCTGATTGCGCCGCAGACGGCCACGAGCCCGGCCTTTTGAAGTCGAGCGAGGGACTTGTTGACCGTCTCGCGAGATAGGTCGAAGAGCATCGCAAGATGCCTTTGCGAGGCCATCATTGCTCCGGACGCATGGTTTGAAATCTGGTAGATTTTCGCATAGATGAGCAGGTCGGGTGATGTGAGTCTCAACCCGAGGCCGTCGGGAGACCACATCCACTCGTGCAGGGTGACGGCATCGCTATCACCGGTCTGAACGATGTCGGCGCTGTCAGTCGTCGACAGGCTCATCATGGTCCTCCTGTGGCTCCTGACAGGTGTCGAACGAGGGTGTCGGGGTGTCCTCGTTCGACACCTCGTGCTCCCGAATGAACCTCACGAGGCCGGCGCACATGTTCAGCTGGGCGGACGTCATTCCCACTCCTTCCGCCGGTTGCGGCAGACCAGGAAATCAAGCGTGCACTCGAAGGCGTCGGCCAGGGCATACGCGCGGGCGAGGGTCATTCCGCACCTTCCCTGCTCGTAGGAGGCTATCGTGGTCACCGAGATTCCCGTGGCCCTTGCAAGGTCCTCCTGGGACATCCCCAAGTCGACCCGAAGGCTGCGCACCCTTCGACCAACCTGCCGCTTGTCGTACGTCATAGGTCCCCCTTGCAACATACGAAATTCGTATCTAATCCGAGATTACATACGAATTAAGGATATGTCAACGACAAAAGTACCGATTTCGATGGTTGACCTTGTTGCGGGCGGTAGTATTCACTTGGGGAGGTCGTCGATGAACCTACAGTTGAGGGAACTTCGCCGCGCGAGAGGCTTGAAGCAGTCGGAACTTGCGAGAATGCTCCACACCACCGAGAGAGTGGTGGGGAGCTGGGAGAGGGGCGAGTCGGCCCTGCCCCTTGACGACGCCTGCGCCCTGGCGGACATACTCAACTGCACGCTCGACCGGCTTGCGGGGCGGCAGGTGGTCGCGGGAGGGCTACTGCTCGAGAGGAACGAGAAGGAACTCCTCGAACGATACGAGAACATGAACGAACGCGGTCAGCAGGTCGTCCTGGAGGTCGTGCGAAGCTTTGAGGGTGGAGCGCGCAACCGTCTCAGAAAAAGTGGAGGAGGGCCTCTGGCTCCTTCCAGCGCCGTGGGAGAGTGAAAACCCCACGTGAGAGGACGTGCAGCCATCTATGCCCGCTACTCCTCGCATAACCAGCGCGAGGAGAGCATCGAGATTCAGCTCGAGAACGACCGCGCGTATGCGGCTGACAACGACCTCGAGGTCGTTGCGGAGTATTGCGACTACGCGCAAACGGGCAGAGACACAAACCGAGCGCAGTTCCAGAGAATGATGCTCGATGCAAGGAGTGGTCTTTTTGACTACGTAGTGATCTACAAGGTCACTCGAATCATGAGAAACAGGGACGAGATGGCTCTCACGAGGGTCATGCTCCGTCGGTCGGGAGTGGAGATTCTCTATGCGGGAGAGTCTCTTCCCGAGGGGTCAAGCGGCACCTTAATGCTCGGGTTCCTTGAGGTCCTGGCGGAGTGGGAGAGTGACCTTGACTCCGAACGAATCCGCGATGGGGTACATAAAAACGCGCACGACTGCAAGACGAACGGATGCACCATCTTCGGGTACAAGACAGGGCCTGACGGGAAATATGAGGTTGACCCTCTCGAGGCAGAAGGCGTGAGGATGGCCTTCGGGATGGTTTGCCGCGGGGAGACGGTCGCGGCAGTCGTAAGGGCGCTGGAGAAGTATCCGACCAAGCGCGGTGGGAAGTGGCGCCAGCAGACGGTGACTCGGCTGCTTCGACGGCCACAGTACTACGGACTCTACTCGTATGCAGGATTTAAGTTCGAGGGCGGCATGCCGGCCATCGTCTCACGCGAGACGTGGGATGAGGCCCAGGCGAAGTTGGGGCACGGTCGACCACGACCTAGGGAGACCCAGATGAGGTACGTTCTGACAGGAAAGCTCTTTCACTCCTGCGGAACTGATGACGCGGCGATGGTGGGGACGTGCGGTACGTCATCGGGCAACCAAGGGAAGTACTACTACTATCGGTGCCTGACATGCAGGATGACCGTAAGGAAGACCACCATCGAGGCGCTCGTCGCCCAGGCGGCGAGGGATGCTCTGGATAATGTAGAGACAAAGGGCGTTGTTGCGGACCTTGTGATTTCATATGAGGCATCGGTCGATGGCGAGCCGTGTCAGTCCGAGGTCATCCAAAAAGAACTCGACCATATTCGGCTTGCATACAACCGAGTCTGGAAGGCAATCGAGGAGGGAACCGTCCCACCTGGCGGAAAGGAGCGCATTGACTCTCTTAAGGCACGGGAGGAGCTTCTTCTACAGGAGCTCCGAACGACACGTGCCATAGAGGGTCGTCGGCTGACGCGCGATGTGATCATTGGGTGGCTTGGTCGCCTCGACGAGATGGATCCTGAGGAGATCATTGCTAGTTTCGTCGAGCGTGTTTGGATTGATGGTGACGATGTGACCATACGCTTTGCATTTGACAAGACAGTAACAGTGAGTTCGTCTGGATTCTCCACGGCTCCACCAAAAACTAGACGGGCGAGCACACCCTGCGTATCGCGTTGCTGCGGTACGCGGGGGATTCGTCCTTGCGGTGGGGCTGCCTCAACGGTAGTCCCACCGATATGCGAGTTGTTAAGTACAACCAAACAAATTGTGCTAATCAAATTTGGTGCATGCAATAAGGCCACCCCGCATCGTCGGGAGCTAGCCCCATTACATCTCGCCACGGTTGGAGACATACAATACAGTACATCAGGCCTGTCCGAATCGTTCTGCAACGGAGTGGATGCTATGGAGGTCAAGGAGAAGCACGTCGAGCTCGTGGAACTTTTCAGTGACCTCATCTACGTCTATGCGATATCGAGGATGACGATGTTGATTGAGGAGCCTGCGGCTGGCATCATACAACCTCGTGATTTTGGACGCTATCTCGTGCTCTCCCTGGTTGTCCTGCAGGGTTGGCTCTACATGACCAATTATATAAATCGCTATGGTTCCTGGCGTTGGTGGGAGTACGTCATTTCTGGCGTGAATATGGTTGCGGCCGTTTACGTTTCAAACACTATCTCATCTAGCTGGGAGCAAATGTACGTTCCCTTCAACGCGAGCATGCTGGTGATGCTGCTCACCGTGGCGGGACTTTACTTTATTCAGATGCGCCTCGGGGAGCAGGACCTGGCGGCAGCCAAGAATTCCCTCTCGATTCTAGGAGTGGTGTGCCTGACGTACCTTCTCGCAGGCATCGCCATCGGAGTCGGGGCGCCGGCGGGAACCATAATATGGATTGATGTGATCGCCGTACTCATAGGGGCGTTCTTGCCCTTCTTCATGCGTGGCGATTTCGACATCTCCATCATCAACTGGCCTCACCTCACCGAGCGTTTCGAACTGCTGGTCATCGTCACCTTTGGCGAGGGCGTCGTGGGCATGGCGGGTTTCTTTGACGTCTCGTCTCTCTCGCTCGAGCCCATTCTCATGTTCATTGTACTTCTCTTGCTCTTTGGCTGCTATGCCGTCCAGATGCACAACCTAGTCGATCGGCAGGCGCAACGGCGTGGTCTGCGTCTTATGTTCTCTCACTATCTCATCGTAATCGCCGTTAATCTCGTTACGGTCGCGTGCAAGCTCTGCGGAGAGGGGGCGGCTGTCGGATGGATGCTGGATGCAACGATGGTGCTCTCCCTGGTGCTCTTTTTCGTTTCGCTCGTTACAAATAGCGCCTATTACAAGGATGGCATCGTGCTGGAGCGAGCAGACGTCGTCAAGATGGCCCTCGCCACAACGATGGGGTGCGCGGTGGTCATGGCGTCGGACGGCCGGGTGTACGCATTTCTTACAGGAGCCACCCTTGTGGCGGGGCTGAACCTCGCCGTTCTCTATTCGAAGCAGGTAAGGTTAGTGGCCCCATGAGGAAAGACGGCAGCGCATGAACCGCTCGCCACTCTAGCGTGCATGGTGCGAGGTCGTGCTCAAGAGGCCCGACAAGGATGTCAATCGCGCAAGCAACAAAGCCGCCAAGCTTCGCGTTTTATGGCGTGGCGACTAGTGCCGTCGGCAGCGTTTTGCCGTCCAGAGGCAGGCGCCGGCTACACAGACTGCGAGGGCCGCTCCCATCAGGAGAGGGGCGGCGTCATCACGTGTCGATGGAGTCGCGGTAACAGAAGTTTTGACGCCTGCGCCCGTATTGCTACCCGTGTTCGTGTTACCGCCTGTGCCCGTATTCCCACCTGTACCTGGTGATACGTATGTGTTTACAAGATCGTAGTTTATTGTGGAATACGTCGTGACGTAGTCCTTAATCTGATCTTCTAAGACTGAGTAGGCTATCGTGACCCCGTCCTTCTCGCTTGGAAGACTCGTGAACGAGTACGTCCAGTCCGTCGAAGGCCCCACGTCGATAGACTGGCCGGTATCAACTCCATTGGCGTACAGATGAATCGTGGCCTTATCAGGGCGCTCGCCATGGCTATTGTCGGAGTCGTCCCATCGTGTGGTCCCAACGACATCCACTGTCTGCTCCGCATTCCATGAGGCTACGAGCTCTGCGGAGACGGTGGCTTCCTTTCCCTTGTATACAAGAGCCCTTTCCTGAGCCTGGGAATTGGCATCGACGATGTGTCCAAACCAGGTATCTATCTTGAATCCTCCAAGAGAGATCGTGTACGACCCCGAAGTGTCTCTATGTGCAAGAACAGTGAACTCGGCGTAGCCATCAGTGCCTGGAGAGACGCAGAGTTCGGTACCTCCCCCGACAAAGCTTGCATCTCCCGAGAGATTCACCGTCATATCACTCCAGTTATGCAGTCCGTCGGTGTCATAGACTCGATAGACGTCACCCTCAGACGTTGAGGACACCCTCTCGAGGGAAATGGTGGGCGTGACGCTAAAGTTCTCGTGCCCCGCCGCTTGGGCGAGCAGCTTGTTGTAAAGCTGAACATACCTGCTGTCCGTCCCTAGGGGGACGTTCACCGTGGTCTTTGAGTCTATCTGTATGGCAATAGAGGGAGAGCTCGCCAGTGTGACCCCATCGGTAATATTCCAGGTTGCCTGCTGTAAGACGATGCGTACGACCCACAGGTCAAAGAAGTCGTCAAAGTTCTCTATGCCATAGCTGGCCAAGGTGCTTTGCCAGGCTGCGGGATTGTTCTCGAGCGACGATCCCTTGAAGAACGTGCTGTACCAGTAGTTTCCCTGGCCGTAAGTTGCCGAATCCGTATTTTTGAAAAAATTGTACGATGCTTCAAGAGCGGTTCTCATCGAATAGCCCGTGCTGGAGTCGATGACGTCGTCTATGAAATGTTCATCTGGACCCAAGCCAATAAGTGCTTTTGCCTTAGCAAGCACGTTGCTGATCTTTGATGTGTCACCGCTCCAGCCCGTGAAATAGTAAAGATATTGGATTCTTCCATCTAGGTCATCCAAGGACTCCTCGGTGGCATGCCCATTGACATACGCCTCAACACAGGGGTTTTCGATGAAATCCCCTGATGGAGTTCTGACTAGAGGGGAAACGTATATGCCATTCGCCAGCGTAGATGTCTTGAATGTAATTTTATATTTTATTTGAGGAAGACCAAACCTGAATGTCTCGAATCCTTGAGCCAGATTGCTCTCGTCTGTGACGGAAGCCCGTGCCGTGACCATTGTTTCGCCATTCACGGGACTTGCGCTCGCCTGCTCGACCAGAACCAACGCAAACAGCAATGCCAAGCAAGAAACGACCAGTCCGTATCTGCCTGCCCTTTTCACGTCTCCTCCTCGCCGACTCGGCTATGCAACGGCATGGCCGCACAGAGAACGTAAAACCAAAGCAATGATACGTCTACGCTGCGTGTGCAAGCTTGGAAAATATATCCCTCTCGTCTGTTCTAGTTGCGTTTCTCGCCTATGGACATGCCCCACGATTCGTCGGGCAAAGGGTGTTCTGGCATGGACAACGGGACGGGGCGCATCTCCTGATGGCGTCTGAACGCAACGAGTTTGTTTCGGTCAGACATCCGTGCGTTAGCTCATTACCCATCCGGCTCTAAATCGAAGAACTCAGATGCGAGAGGCGTCTGGTGATGCGATGGGATGTCATCGAAAAGAGAAGGTACCGCCGGAGTCCATTTTTGATTAGTTGGCGCATCGGGGCTATTCGTTCGGGCATCGAGCAATTTGTGTCTTGAAGGGTAGGTATACTCACTATCAGCTTTCCTACAGGGCGGAGTGATCGCGTGACGCATAGACTTAGAAGACTTCTCGCTACCGTTGCTCTCGCGCTCGCACTTGCGGGTGCCTTTTTAGGGCTTGATGCACGTCCCGCCCGCGCTGACGCGCTTGTGACGGGCGCTGCTATCGCCGAGTCGTCGCCTGAAAATGCGACTTCAGAGAACGAACAGGCTGTTGCGGCAACTGGCCAGACAGACGAGTCCCACGCCGTCTCGGAAGGTGATTCCGCTGATGGCGACAGGGCAGCCGAGACTGTCAAAGATACGACCGGCGGGGGAGACGGGCATGACGCTGTTGTTGCGGACGGCCCTCAGGACAAAGCCTCGGAGACGACCGACGGCACGGAGACGACCGACGGCACGGAGATAGCCGACGACGCAGAGACGACCGACGGCACGAAGACCGAGACATCCGACACGCCGCTGACGTCCACCCCTTCGACTGAAGATGCTGTCACAGAGTCTGCCAACGTTGCAAACGCGTCCACCATACCTGTCGCACCCAGCACGGTCGGGTGGGTTCAGGACGGGACGACGTGGCGCTACTCGGACGGAGGCTCGTGGCGTCAGGGCTGGCTGGTCAATGCGACGTTCCAAGACTATGGCCAGCAGCGCTACTGGTTTGACTCGGACGGCATCCTCAGGATGAATGCCCTTGTAGACCCCAACGTCGACGGCTCCGAGAGCTACTGGGCGTTCGCGCGTGTCGAGGGCTATGTCGTGCGTGGGAAATACGTCTCGTCGGACGGCTCCGTCTACCTCGCGAACAACGACGGCAGGCTCGAGGGCCCCGGTTGGGTCGTGACCTCGGCCTACGACGATGGGCTTCAGCGCTATTACGTCGATGAAACCAAGCACGCCGCAGTGGTGGGCTACTCGTCGGACGGCTGGGACCACTACACGCTTCCGACTGGCTATGTGCTTCGCGGTGCGGATACCACGAGCGGCGTCATGCGCTCCGCGGATAACGATGGCAGGCTGGTGGGGAGCGGCTGGCTCGTTACCAGCGCCTTCGGCCAGGGCCTCCAGCGCTACTGGGTCGGAGACGAGGGCGCCGTGGCAACGTCACGCCTCATCGACCCTGGCGTCGATGGCTCCGACTGGTGGGCGTACGCGACGCCCGCCGGCTACGTCGTGCGCGGGAAATACGTCTCGTCTGACGGCTCCGTCTACCTCGCGAACAACGACGGCAGGCTCGAGGACCCGGGCTGGGTCGTGACCTCGGCCTATGACGGCGGGCTCCAGCGCTACTGGGTCGACGCGACGACGCATGGCTGCCCTACCGGCTTTTACTCGGTCAGCGGCAGCGGATACTACGGCGTGCCGGGGGCTGGCTACGTGCTGCGGGGTTCATTGGGCAGCACGGCCGTGGCGGATAATGACGGCAAGCTCACGGCGACTGCGGGATGGCTCGTAACCGACGGTTTCGGCCAGGGTCTCCAGCGCTACTGGGTCGAGGCCGCTGGTGGCGTGGCAACGTCACGCCTCATCGACCCTGGCGTCGATGGCTCCGACTGGTGGGCGTACGCGACGCCCGCCGGCTACGTCGTGCGCGGGAAATACGTCTCGTCTGACGGCTCCGTCTACCTCGCGAACAACGACGGCAGGCTCGAGGACCCGGGCTGGGTCGTGACCTCGGCCTATGACGGCGGGCTCCAGCGCTACTGGGTCGACGCGACGACGCATGGCTGCGTCCCAGGCTTCTTCTCGGTCGGTGATGATGAGTACTACGCGCTTCCGTCGAGGGGATACGTTCTGCGCGGAACGCTCGACATCGGGGCGATGACATACTATGCAGACAACGACGGCGTACTCCTGACCCCCATGCAGGGTACCGTCCCAACCGCAAAGAAGGGCGTTTCCACCACGACGGTCTCCACTCCCGTCAACGCAATCTCCTACCTGTTCCTCCCCTCATATGCAAGTCTGAGCTCGGTTTCCCTTGCCACGCTTAGCCTAGGAGGTACCCCGACGGGCTTTCTCTTCTCCGCCTATGAAGGTGGCACGTTCTTGGCTATCTCGGCGGGAAGCTCCGTTGATCTAACCGCGTATTCGACGATTTCAGATGCGAACGGAGCCCTTCTCTTTTTGTATAAGCTGGGGAACAACTCCGTCGTACATACGCTTGCGGTCATGCTGTCCGGAGAGATTCGCACGGTCTTTGTTATCAGTGTTGACCCCGATAATGCTGGTCGTGCATATGTCGAGGCCAGCGCCGACCACACGGCAAAGGCGAACGTGGCCGTGGTCGTTGTCGATCCTGACGGAACCGTCGTCTACAACAAGGATAACGTCTCCTCTGGCAAGACCTCTACGATCAAGGGACGTGGAAACTCTACGTGGGGCATCGGCGACAAGAAGCCCTACCAGATCTCACTCAGCAAGAAGGCAGACCTCCTCGAGACGGGGGACTCCGACAACGAGTCCAAGAAGTGGCTGCTTCTCGCCAACGCGAACGATGCCACCCTGCTGCATAACACCATCGCCTATAACCTTGCCCTCGAGCTTGGCATGGATGGCACCGAGTGCGCACCGGTCGACCTCTATTATGACGGGGCATACCGCGGCAACTACCTCCTGTGCGAGAAGATCGAGATAGGTGATGGGCGCGTTGGGATATATGACCTTGAGGGTGATATCGAGGATATAAACACCGGCTCTGACATTGCATCCCATCCGACCAGCCAGACGACCAACAAGTATGGCTATACGTTCCAATATGTTACGGGGGTTGCCGATCCCGCGGACATTACGGGAGGCTATCTTCTCGAGCTGGACTCTGCCTGGTACTCATCTGAGCTCTGCTGGTTCCAGACGAGCGTGGGCATCTTCGTGGTGAAGAGCCCCGAGGCCTGCTCTCGCTCGTGCGTGAGCTATATCAGCGAGGCCACGCAGGAGGCCATCAGCAACCTGCTCGCGGGTAATGCATCCTCTGGGTATCAGCTCGATCTTAGCTCGCTGAGCTGGACCTATCTCATCAGCGATTATCTCAAAAATGTCGATGCCTTCAATACGTCCACGTACTTCTACAAGGACAGAGGCTCGACGACGTTCTATGCCGAACCGGTCTGGGACTTCGACGGGGCGTGCGGCACCCGTACCGATTATCCTACGGCGATTCTCTATAGCTATGAGGGGCTTCTTTGCGATGTGACGGACGGATGGGTCATCAGGACTCCCGCCGTACGAGAAAAGGTCGTAGACCAGTATGGGAAATTCTCTGCTCTCGTCCACAGTGTACTTCTCGGAGACTCTTCCGCGGTTGGCGCCAATGGGTATCTGCACTCCCTGCAGTACTACTACGAGCAGGTCGGTGCGTCGCAGAAAATGAATCAGGTGCTGTTTGGGCTGACGGCGTTTGGCAACGTGTTCAAACCTTTCTCGACATATGCGGCAAACGTCGAGTATCTGGAGACGTGGCTCTCGAACCGTATTCTCTGGTGGGATGGCGAGGTATCGAGACTCGCGTCGGGAATCGTCGAGAATGCGCCGACCGTGTATGACGGCGTGGACTACTCGGAGGTTTACGACTACAGCTACTATCTTGCGATGAACCCTGACGTGGCGGCCGCATTTGGTGATGACTCTGCGGCGGTGCTCCAGCACTTCGTCACCTATGGCATGGCCGAGGGGCGCGTGGCAAGTCGGAACTTCTCCGCCAATACCTACAAGGGGAGATATGCGGACCTGAGAGCTGCGTTTGGGAGCGATCTGTCCGCCTACTATTTTCACTTCATCAAGTATGGTTTCTTTGAGGGACGGATTGCCGTGTAGCGGGCATGCCTGGGAAACGTATGTAACGGTTGCCGTTCCGTATCCTTCTCGTTTGCGTCGGGTGGGTATAACCCTTACGTTACTCATCCGAAGGGAGGTACGGACAGATGGAGAACGGCGTCGGTACTGCACTTGTCCTTGAGGGCGGCGGCTTTCGGGGCATGTTTACGTCAGGCGTCCTTGACGTGCTCATGGAGCATGGCGTCGATGACTTCTCAAGCATCTGGGGCGTCTCGGCAGGGGCCATCAACGCCGCGGGCTTTCGCAGCCATCAGATTGGCCGCACCATGCGCATAATGCTTGCCTTCCGCGATGACCGCAGATTCATGTCGCTCTGGTCATTTGCAAGGACGGGCGATCTCGCCGGCGGCGAGTTTCTCTATGAGGACATCCAGAACGGTCTCGATCCCTGCGATATCGAGACCTTCAACAAGAGCCGCGTTCCCTTCTTTGCCGTCGCGTCCGACATCGTCTTTGGTACCGCCGCCTATCTGCCCACGCGGTGCTTTCCAGATGATGTGGCAAACGTACGTGCATCCGCCTCGATGCCTGCCGTTTCGCGCATCGTCGAGATTGACGGGCATCGATATCTTGATGGTGGAACCACCGACTCCATCCCCTTTGGCGTGGCGCTCGGCCTCGAGGGAGAGCGCAGGGTGGAGGGTCACGTCCCCGCGGCGAGGGCGGTCGTCGTCCTCACCCAGGACCGCAGCTACGTCAAATCGGAAAACTCCGAGGCCATATCCCTGCGTTCGCATCGCTATGACGGTTACCCCTTCTATCTTACGGCCCTCGAGACGCGTGGCGCACGCTACAACGAGCAGCGGGAGAGGCTCTGGGAGCGTGAGGCCGTGGGGGACTGTCTGGTCATCGCTCCCGAGAAACCCGTGGAGGTCAAGGTAAACGAACATGACGGCGCGCCGCTGCTCGATCTCTACCTGCAGGGACGTCGTCAGGCGGAGGAACGCCTCGAGGAAATCCGGGCGTTTGTGGCGGGAGAATAGCGCAAAGCCAGGCGACGGCAAAGGCCCTGACGCCGTCCAAAGACGATGCTGCAACCAATGCGGTCCCGACCAGCGGGTACCTTAGTGGAACTATTCGTTGAACCTTGGCACAAGCGAAAAAGACGACTTTGGTACATGCCGAGAACTCGTCTACCAGCGGGTACCTTAGCGGAACTATTCGCTGAGCAAAGGTACGCCCAGTTGGAGCCGTACCAAAGTCCCTCCGTACCGAAAGTCAACGAATAGTTAGGCTTTGGTGCGTCTCGCGTAGCCGACCCTGGCCCTCATGCCATGTGTTTGCCGCAAGGGCACCTACAAAAGCTGCGTGAGCACAACCCTATCGATGAGCGAATCCACGACGGAGCGTTCGGCCGCCTGGGTGCCTGACTGCATGACGTTCGCGGCACCCGTTGCCATGGCGAGCCTCATGGTGTCTTCGAGCGGCATCCCCTTGTTGACGGCGTAGGCGATTGCGGCCACGACCGAGTCGCCGGCGCCCACCGTGGAGCCCACGTGCACTTTGACGGGGCCAGCGTACCAGGTCTCGTTCTCGGTGCAGAAGACGGCACCCTCGCCTCCCATGGAGACGACCACCATCGGGATGCCTCTGCCCACGAGCTCGCGTGCGGCCTCGGCGACTTCGGGCACGCTCTTGAGCTCGCGACCCACGAGGGCGGAGAGCTCGTGGTCGTTGGGCTTGATAAAGTATGGCCTGCCCTCGATGCCACGTGCGAGCGCCTCGCCATCGGCATCGAGAAAGACGCGTATCCCGCCCATGCGCAGAACGCGACACCAACGCTCGTAGGTGTCAGGGCGAACGCCCTTGGGCAGGCTACCCGACACCACGACAATGCCGTCGGCGGGCACGGCGTTGGCGAGTTCGATGAGCATGTCGTTGAGCATGCTGTCGGTGACCTCGGGGCCGGGTTCGTTGATGTCGGTGTGGGTGTCATTGACCGAGTCCACGACCTTGAGGTTGGTGCGCGTCTCGCCTTCGGCAGGGATGGCATTTACGCGAATCCCGTCAGCCTCGAGCGCGGACTGAATCCACTCGCCAGTGTTGCCGGCGAGGACGGCCCACGCCTCGGTGACCCCGCCGAGCTCCTTGATGACCTTCGAGACGTTGATGCCCTTGCCGCCCGCATCGCGACGAAGCTCGGTGATGCGGTTGACCTCGTCGACCTTGAGGTCGGGGACCTGCGCGGTCTTATCAAGTGCGGGATTGAGGGTAACGGTATAGATCATCTTTCCTCCCTAGGCAAAGAGCGACACGCTATCCTTCTATTCTAGCGGGAGAGACGAGATGAGTGTACCTGCACGGAATCCTGGAAAAGATACCTGTCACCTTTTCCAGGATTCCGTGCAGGCCTTGTGTGCGGATATTTATTGACACGCGATGGCTCGCTCGCGCTATAATTTGAAGGCTTTTCCATAGAGCCCCGTAATCTCTAACAAAAGCGCACGGCAGCTCGTCCAGGGGATGCCGTGGAAATCAGGTACGTAGGAGGAGTCAAGTGAAGAAGTCGACTCAGTACGCCAAGTCTGGCGAGGTCGAGCGCAAGTGGGTGCTCATCGATGCCGATGGCGCCACGCTCGGTCGTCTCGCCACCAAGGCGGCAATGATCCTTCGCGGCAAGGACAAGCCGCAGTTTACCCCCAACACCGACACCGGTGACTTCGTGATCATCATCAACGCCGACAAGGTCGTCCTCACGGGCGTCAAGGCAGATCACAAGGAGTACTGGCGTTACTCCGGATGGCTCGGAGGCCTGCACACCGAGTCGTTCAAGGAGGCTATGGCCAAGCACCCCGAGCGTGTCATCGAGCATGCCGTGAAGGGAATGCTTCCGAAGTCTACCCTCGGCCGCAAGCAGGGCACCAAGCTCAAGGTCTACGTTGGCCCCGAGCATCCGCATGCAGCTCAGAATCCCGTCAAGATCGATCTGGAGGCTTAACCGATGGCTGACAACACCGCTGTTTACACCGGCACCGGCCGTCGCAAGGAGGCAGTCGCTCGCGTCCGCCTCGTCCCCGGCACCGGCAAGGTCATCCGTCAACGGACAGTGACGCCGCCCAGTACTTCGGCCGTCAGCAGCTCGTTGACAACGCAACCTGCACCCTTCCGCATCACCGACACCGTCGATTCGCTTCGACGTCATCGCGCTCTGCGATGGCGGCGGCATCAACGGTCAGTCCTGGCGCTCTCCGTCCTGGGCATTGCCTCGCTGCCCTCCTCGACGCAGGGCGAGTACCGCGACGAGCTCAAGAAGGCCGGCTTCCTCACCCGCGACTCCCGCTGCGGTCGAGCGCAAGAAGTACGGTCTCAAGAAGGCCCGCAAGCGTCCGCAGTTCTCGAAGCGCTAGCCTCTTGTTCGCAGATATTCGGAAGAGGGTCCGTCGTGGCTATGGCGGACCCTCTTTTTCGTACCATTGGAAGCTGTGCAGATAGCCTGGCTTGCGTTCGGGTTCGAAAAAAGGAGAAGAAATGAAGTACTTCGGAACCGACGGATTCAGGGGAGTCGCCAACGAGGGCCTTAACGTCGAGCACGCCTATAGGATCGGTCGCTTCATCGGCTGGTACTACGGCGCTCGACAGGCGAGCAAGGCACGCGTCATCATCGGCAAGGACACGCGCCGTTCGAGCTACATGTTCGAGTCGGCGCTCGTATCGGGACTCGTGGCCTCCGGTGCCGACGCCTTCATGTTGCACGTGATCCCCACTCCTGGTGTGAGCTATGAAGTCGTTGACGGCGGCTTTGACTGCGGCGTCATGATCACCGCGAGCCACAACCCCTTCACGGACAATGGCATCAAGCTCGTCAACCGCGAGGGCTACAAGATGGACGAGGACGTCCTCGAGCTCGTCGAGGCCTACATCGACGGCGACGATGCCGACGTGCCGCTTGCCACGGGCGAGGCCATCGGTCGCACCGTAGACTACATGCAGGGCCGCAACCGCTACATCTCGAGTCTGATCTCGAGCTGCGGCTTCTCGCTCCAGGGGTTCAAGATCGGGCTCGACTGCGCCAACGGCTCTGCCTCCAGCGTCGCTCGCCCCGTCTTCGACGCGCTCGGCGCGGAGACCTACGTAATCAACAACGCCCCCAATGGCTTCAACATCAACGTGGACTGCGGGTCCACGCACATCGAGCAGCTTCGTGCCTTCGTGGTCCAGCAGGGGCTCGACGTCGGCTTTGCCTACGATGGCGACGCCGATCGCTGCCTTGCCGTTGACGAGCGCGGCCATGTGGTCGACGGCGACCTGATCCTCTACGTGTGCGGCACCTACCTCAACAAGCATGGTCGTCTCGCCAAGCAGACGGTCGTCCCCACGGTCATGTCCAACTTCGGCTTCTTCAGGGCTCTTGAACAGGCTGGCCTCAAGTACGAGACCACCGCCGTAGGCGACAAGAACGTGTACGCCTGCATGCGCGAGAACGACTACTCCCTTGGTGGCGAGCAGTCGGGTCACATCATCTTCGGCGATCTCGAGAGGACGGGCGACGGCATCATGACCTCCCTGCGCATCATGGAGGTCCTGCGTGCCGAGCGAGAGAGGCTCTCCGAACTCACGCGGCCCGTTCGTCTCTACCCGCAGCAGCTCGTCAACGTGCGCGTGAGTGACAAGGAGGCTGCCATGGGCTCGCCCGAGGTCGGGAGGGCCGTTGCGGCGGCCGAGAGGTTCCTCGAGGGAAACGGCCGCGTGCTCGTGCGCGCGTCCGGCACGGAGCCGCTCGTGCGCGTGCTTGCCGAGGCGCCCGACGAGGCCCTCTGCCAGCAGGCGAACGGCATCATCCTCAACGCGCTGGCACCCTTTGGGGCCTAGCGCGCACCAGCTGCTAGAATCGTGTCACGCAGACTAATCGGACCAGTCCTGAGGGGGCAACATGTGCGGAATCGTTGGCTATACCGGTAGGAACCAGGCGTCAGACTATCTTCTGCAGGGGCTTCAGACGCTCGAGTACCGCGGATATGATTCCGCGGGCATCGAGGTTCTCTCGACGGACGGCGCCCTTCACGGCGTCAAGTGCGCGGGTCGCGTGGCAACGCTCGTGGAGCGCTGCGAGACTGCCAACCTCGTGGGCACCACCGGCATTGCGCATACCCGTTGGGCCACGCACGGTGCTCCCACCGATCGCAACGCGCACCCGCATCGCGACTGCACGGGTCGCATCGCCATCACGCACAACGGCATCATCGAGAACTTCCGTGAGCTCAGGGGCTATCTCACCCGCAACGGCCACGCCTTTGAGTCGGACACTGACTCCGAGGTCATCGCTCACCTCGTCGAGGATGCCTGGGCCGGCCCCTGCAGGGGAGACCTGCTCGCCGCCGTCTGCAACGCCTGCAGCCGACTGGAGGGTTCGTGGGCGCTCGCCGTGGTGTGCGCGGATGCTCCTGGCGAGCTCGTCGTGGCTCGCAATGGCTCGCCGCTCGTGGTGGCGTCCACGCCAGACGGCGCCTACGCCGCCTCTGACGTCACGCCGCTTGCCCCCATCACCTCGCGCGTGACGCCGCTCGAGAACGGCCAGTTCGCGCGCCTGCAGGAGTCGGGTGCCGTCACCGTGTACGACTCTGACGGTGCCGTCGTAGAGCACCCGTCGACCATCGACATAGACTGGGACGCATCCGCGGCAACGCTCGGTGGCTACGCCGACTTCATGGCAAAGGAGATCTCCGAACAGCCCGAGGCCATCAGCCGCCTGCTCAAGGCACACGTCACCGACTCGGGCATCAAGCTCGATGAGTTCTCGATGAGCGAGGACGAGCTCGCCTTGGTCGACCGCATCTACCTCATCGCCTGCGGGACCTCCTACCACGTGAGCCTCATTGCCAGGACGCTTATCCAGACCTGGGCTCGCGTGCCCGTCATCTGCGAGTTCGCGTCCGAGTTCAACTACGAGCAGGACGTCCTCGTCACCGACCACACGCTCTGCGTGATTATCACCCAGTCGGGCGAGACGGCCGATACGCTCACGGCGGCTCGTCGCATGAAGGGTATGGGTTGCAAGGTCTTCGCGGTGACCAACGTGCTTGGCTCCTCGGCTGCGCGCGAATCCGACGGCACGCTCTACGTTCAGGCCGGACCCGAGGTCTGCGTCTGCTCCACCAAGGCCTACACGGCCCAGATGGTGGCATGTGCGCTCCTTGCCCTTCGTCTCGCACAGGCGCGTGGCGAGATGGACCAAAACGAGATCGCTCGCCACTGTGCCGACCTCCAGACGTTGCCCGCACTCATCGACAAGGTCATCTCGCGCTCCTGGCAGGACAAGCAGGCGGCCGCGGTCTTCCGCCGCGCGCACTCGGCCCTGTTCCTTGGCCGCGGGGTGAACTCGACCACCGCCTTTGAGGGCGCCCTCAAGCTCAAGGAGGTCAGCTACCTCCATGCCGAGGCCTATCCCGCGGGCGAGATGAAGCACGGCCCCATCGCCCTTCTCGAGCCTGGCTTCCCCGTGGTGGCCATCGTTCCCGAGGATTGCGTGCATGACAAGACCATCTCGAACATCCAGGAGGTCATTGCCCGCGGAGCGGTGTGCGTCGCGGTGGCGACGGATGGTGACGAGTCGGTGGCGAGCCTTTGCGAGCACGTGCTCTGGATTCCACCCGTGGCAGACGAGCTGCTCGTTCCCATCGTCGCTGTGGTCCACCTGCAGATTCTTGCCCGCTATGTGGCTCGCAGCCGCGGATGCGACGTGGACAAGCCGCGCAACCTCGCAAATCCGTCACGGTGGAGTAGCGTATGTCCCTAGCTGGCATCGGGGTTGACATGCTCGAGATCACGCGCATGCAGCGCGTGATGGACCGCCGTCCGAGCTTTCTGCGGCGCGTCTTCACGGATGAGGAGCGTGCGTACTGCGAGCGGACCGCACGTCCCGCCGAGCACTACGCCGGTCGCTTTGCCGCACGCGAGGCCGTGCTCAAGGCGTTGGGCACGGGCTTCTCGCAGGGCATCGGACTCTCGGATGTCTCGGTCGCGCATGACGAGGTGTCGGGCAGACCGATCGTCGTCCTCTCGGGGCGTGTGGCAGAGGTGGCGCGCGAGCAGGGCGTGCGGGAGATAGCGCTCTCGCTCTCGTTCACGCGTGACGTGGCCGTGGCCAATGCCGTCGCCGTGACCGACGAGGTCAGGCCCCAGCCGGATGCGCGCGAGGACGCCTCGAAGGCGCTCGCCGCATCGTTCAAGGAGGCGCGCTCGGTCATCGACGAGCTCGAGCGCGTGCAGGAGCAAGAGATCGGCGCCATGGCGGTGCCTGAGGATATGGCCGAGCAATCGGCGGAGGAGTAGAACATGCAGCCCGTACTGAACGTTGATGACATCAAGCGCGTGGAGGTCGCCCTCACGAGGGTCGGCGTGAGCGTCTCCGAGCTCATGCACCGCGCGGGCTATGCCGCTGCCGCCGAGATGCTCGAGCTCGGTGGCATCGACAACGTGGTCGTGCTCACCGGCATGGGGAACAACGGCGGTGACGGCTGGGTCGCGGCCGAGGCGCTGCTCCGCAAGCACATCAACGTCAAGGTCGTGACCCCCATCGATCCCGACCAGCTTTCCGGCGACCTCGCGCGCCAGGTTGCCCAGAGTGCCGTCCGTGCGGGCGTGCCCACGCTCGTGGGTCCGTCGCGCGACGAGCTCGAGGGGCTCTTCTCCACGGCCGACGCCGTGCTCGACTGCATGCTCGGCACCGGATTTCACGGTGAGCCCCGTGCGCCCTTCGACATCTGGATCGAGTGCCTCAACGCCTCGGGTGCGCGCGTGGTCTCCGTGGACGTCCCGAGTGGTCTTTCGGCGCAGTCGGGCCATGCGCCCGGTGCCGCCGTCGTGGCCGACATGACCGTGACCATGCTCGCGCTCAAGCCGGGCCTTCTCGCCGATGACGGCAGGGACCTCTGCGGCCCCATCGTCGTGGCTCCGCTCGCCGAGCAGACCGAGCGTCTCGTGAACGATGCCGACCCCGTGGCATGGCGAACCGACCTCAGCGACTACCTCGAGGTCATGCTGCCTCCCGTCGCCTCTGTGGACAAGTTCTCGCGTGGCTCCGTGCTCGTGGTCGGCTGGGTCGTCGCGCTTCCCCTGGGGCTCCCATCATGGCGGCGAAGGCGGCGGCTCGCTGCCGGTGCCGGCTACTGTCACCTTGGCGGTTCCCGAGACGATCGTCTCATGCGGTACAGGCTCCACCTGCTCGAGATTCCCGTGATCGGCCTGCCCTGCCGATGCCGACTGGCGTCAGTCTCGAGCGAGGCTCGTGCCGAGGTCGTTCGTCTCGCCAGGGGAAAACTCCACCACGCTCGTAGGGACCTGGCATGCGCGTCACCTACGGGAGCCGTCTCGGATCGTCTCGGCGCTTCTCAGTGCCGACATGCCGCTCGTGGTGGACGCCGATGGTCCTCAACTGCATCTCTCGCCTCACGTCCGGTGCGCTGCCCGAGTTTCCCGAGCTGCTGAGAAGGACGGCTCCGCTCGTGCTCACGCCACATCGCAAGGAGCTTGGCAGGCTCGTGGGCAACGAGGACACGCCGCCCGACTCGCTTGCCGCGCAGCTCGAGATCGCGCGTAGGATCATCTGGGCCGACGGCGGCTCGGAGCTTACCATCGTGGCCAAGGGCACGGCCACGGGATGCGTCGGCGTCGAGCAGGCCATCCTGCCCAAGCCTGGTCCGTCGGCGTTGGCCACGGCAGGTTCCGGCGACGTCCTCGCAGGCATGATCGCATCGATGCTCGCCCAGACGGCAGGCAAGTTCGATGACTATCCGCTGCTCTGCGCCCTTGCCTGTGAGATTCACGGCTACGCTGGCTCCATCGCCGCGGAGCGCTTCGGCTCTCGTGGCGTCATGGCGACCGACATCATCGATGCAATCGGGCTCGCTTCCGATGCCGTCGAGGAGCACGTCACGTTCCCCGATGCTGACGGAGCGGCAGAGGCTTAAGGAACACGTCCTGGGGGTTGATGGCACATGGCAGCGAAGGTGAGTGTTCCAGAGGACAGATGGGCGTGGGTCGAGGTAGGACCTCGCCGCCCTGCGGCGCAACGCGAAGGCGCTCAAGGCCCAGATCAGGCCTGGTACCAAGATGATGGCCGTCATCAAGGCCGACGCCTACGGGCACGGTGCCGTGGCCTGCGCCAAGACGCTTCACTCGGCGGGCGCCGATCAGTTTGCCGTGGCTACGGTGGCCGAGGGCGTGGCGCTTCGCCAGGCGGGCATCGTCTGGCCGATTCTCATACTCTCTCAGCCGCCCGTCGGCTGCGTGGGAACGCTCGTGGAATACGACCTCATGCCCTCCGTCTACGAGGTGGACTTCGCGCTCGCGCTGGGCGAGGCCGCAGCTGCGTCGGGCAAGGTCGCCAAGTATCACCTGGCCCTCGACACGGGCATGACACGCATCGGCGTCCGCCGCGGCGACGTGGTCGAGATGCGCCGTGCGATCGACTTTCACCGCGGTATCGAGTGCGCAGGGACCTTCACGCACTTCGCCACCGCCGACGTCATCGGCGACTGGGATTTTGCGCTGCAGCTCAACCGCTTCCAGGAGGAGGTCCAGGCCCTCCACGACGCAGGCCTCGAGACGGGCCTCGTCCACTGCGACAACACGCCGGGCACGATTCTGCATCATGAGTGCCAGTTCGACATGTGCCGTGTGGGTATCGGACTCTACGGCCTGCACCCCGCCGAGACCACCGTGCCGCGCATCCAACTCGACCCGGTCATGAGCGTTCGCGCTCTTGTGACGCGCGCCGTGTATCCCGAGGTGGGCGATGGCGTGGGCTACGGTCTCACGTGGCGCGTCCCCAAGCGCAACATCCAGGTCGCCACGGTGCCCATCGGATATGCCGACGGCCTCGCGCGCACCCTCTCCAACAACATGGACGTGCTGGTCGACGGAATGCGCTGCCGCCAGGTGGGGCGCATCTGCATGGACCAGTTCATGTTCGCCGTCGACGTCAACGCGGCGCGTTCGTATCGCCCGGGACGCCCCGTCACCGAAGGCGACCTCGTCACGGTAATTGGTAGCGATGGCGACGAGGAGATCACGATGGACGAGATGGCCGCCAGCCGAGGGACCATAAACTATGAGGTGGCTTGCGACTTTGGCATGCGCCTCGAGAAGATCTACGTCTAGAAAGCTGCACACATGTCCGTCATGCACATTCCCGGTCACGAGCATCAGTCCCCTGGTGAGGTGGGCCTCGAGGAGATCTGCAGCCTCATGGGCGACTGCCAGCTGTGCCCGCTCGGTCAGACGCGCACCAACATCGTCTTTGGCGTGGGTAATCCGCGCGCACGCGTGATGTTCGTCGGCGAGGGTCCCGGACGAAACGAGGACCTGCAGGGAGAGCCCTTCGTGGGCGCCGCTGGCAAGAAGCTCGACTCGCTCCTCTCGGTGGCGGGGCTCACGCGCGAGGAGATCTACATCGCCAACGTGGTGAAGTGCCGCCCGCCTGGAAATCGCAACCCCAAGCCCGAGGAGATCGAGGCCTGCTCACCCTTCCTGCGCGAGCAGATACGCTCCATCTGGCCCGACGTGATCGTCTGTCTGGGCAATTTTGCCTCGCAGTGGATCCTCAAGACGAACTGCGGTGTCACGGGCCTGCGCGGTCGCCTTCACCAGGTGGGCCACTTCGTGGTGTGCCCCACCTTCCATCCTGCCGCCTGCATCTATCACTCCGACTGGCAACCACTGCTGGAGTCAGACCTCGCCATGGTGGGCGAATGGTTGCGCAGCCACCCCAAGGGAGGCACCCTCTGATGGAGAAGAGCTTTAGGACCACCTCTGCCGCCGAGACCATCGATGTGGGCAGGCGTCTAGGCGGATACCTGCAGGCAGGTGACGTGCTCGTGCTGACGGGCGACCTCGGTGCTGGAAAGACGCAGCTTACCAAGGGCATCGCTCAGGGCATGGGCGTATCAGGGGACGTCACGAGCCCCACCTTCACCATCGAGATGGTCTATCAGGGTGCCGAGCTGGAGCTCGACCACTTTGACCTCTACCGTCTGGACGATCCCGACCAGCTCGAGGACACGGGCCTCTTCGACGTGCTCGGCGCGGACGGCGTCTGCGTCATCGAGTGGGGAGAGCAGTTTGCCGACGAGATCGGCGATGCTCGCGTGGACGTGTTTCTGACGCGCCTCGATGACGAGGCCGTCCCTGGCGAGGAGCCGCCACGCAAGGTGACGCTTGTCGCGCACGACGCTCGCGGCGAGGAGCTTCTGGCTACGCTGTGAACAAAGCGTGACCCTCTCGTCCCTCCGGACGACACTGATTATGTCATCAGCTACAGAAATGGATTCGCCATGCTCGTACTTGCCCTCGATACTTCGACTGACATGCTCGCCTGCGCCGTTGGCGCCTGGACGCCGCGCGCTGACGAGACCGGCGCTGACATCGAGCTTCTCGCCACGGGCGACCATCTCTGCCGCCGACAGGCCAACGTCGAGCTCACCTCCACCTGCCTCGACGTGCTCGCGCGTGCCGGCCACTCCATGGCCGAGGTCGATGCCATCCTCGTGGGACGGGGCCCCGGATCCTTTACGGGCGTGCGCATTGGCATCGCCACGGCAAAGGGTCTCGCATGTGGCTTGGGATGCATGCTCCATGCCACGTCCACCCTTGACGCGGTCGCCTGGGAGGCATGGAAGGCAGGGGCGCGCGGACTTCTCGGGGTGGTGGGCGACGCCATGCGCGGCGAGGTCTACCCGGGCATCTACCAGGTGAGCGATGCTGGTCCCGTGCGTACCTTCGTCGTCGAGACCGTGTCCAAGGTGGATGCGTGCATCGAGGCGTGGGCCTCTCGCCAGGACGCGCGCGAGATGATTCTTACGGGAGACGGCCTCAAGAAGTACCGTGACCGCTTCGAGGCGGCGGGCTTTTCCCTCTACGTCGAACCGACGCGCTGGTATCCCACGGGGGAGGGGCTGCTTCGCGCCGCCGCATCGCCGTCGCGCTACGACGCCCACGAGACCGGCGACCCGGCGTTGGTGCTGCCCGTCTACACGCGCCTCTCCGACGCCGAGGAGAACGAACGCAAGCGCCTTGGCCTTGTCACGCCCGCAAGTCTCGAGGTCACGGGCGTGGATGACGCCCTCGCCGACCGTCATCTCCAGCTGCGGCCCATGAGCGTGAACGACCTCGACGTCGTTGCCGGTCTCGAGTCGGCAGCCTACGAAGGCACGACGCACACCCCTTGGAGCAGGAGGCTCTTTGACGAGGAGCTGGCCCAGCCCGATCGCTCCTGGTGGGTCGCGCATGACCTCGGACAAGTCATCGGCTTTGCCGGCGGTCAGATGGCGGGTGACGATTTCGAGATATCCGACGTGGTCGTGGCCGCGGACCATCGCCGCAGGGGCATCGCCGCGCGTCTCGTCTCGCGTATCTGCTACGACGCCCACGTGCTCAACGCCCAGACGGCCTCGCTCGAGGTCGGCGTGGATAACGATGCCGGGCGCGCCACCTATGCCTCGCTCGGCTTTGCCGAAGCCGGTCGACGTCCCGACTACTACGGAGAGGGCCATGACGCCCTCATCCTCAAGGTCGGCCTGCCGCTTGAGGTGGACGCCGAGCACGCGCTCGACCATGTGGAACCAGCTGCCTCCATCCGTCCCTGGCCCATCGTGGCGGGCCCCCGCAATGCCGTCTGCCAGCAGGCCATTGCCGATGCGGGTTCGCTCGTGCTCTCCATCGAGTCATCCTGCGACGAGACGGCCATGGCCGTCACCGACGCTCACGGCACGGTGTGCGCGAGCGTCGTCGCCACGTCCATCGACTTTCACGCGCGCTTTGGTGGCGTCGTGCCCGAGATCGCCAGCAGAAAGCACGTGGAGGCGATCGTGGGCGTCTTCGAGGAGACGCTCGCCAAGGCGGGCGAGCACTTTGGCTGCGACACGCTTGCCGCCTCCGACCTCGCTGCCGTGGGTGTAACCGCGGGTCCCGGCCTCGTGGGTGCCCTCGTGGTGGGCGTCGCTTTTGCCAAGGGACTCTGCGCTGCCGCTGACCTGCCCCTCATTCCCGTGCATCACCTTGAGGGGCACCTCCTTGCAAACCTCTTCGAGACCCCCGACCTCGAGCCGCCCTTCGTGGCGAGCCTGGTCTCGGGTGGCAACACCATGCTCGTGCACGTTCGCGCCTGGGGTGACTACGAGATTCTGGGAACCACCATCGATGATGCGGTGGGGGAGGCCTTCGACAAGGTTTCCAAGGCGCTCGGGCTAGGCTATCCTGGCGGCCCCGTGATCTCGAGGCTCGCTGCCCAGGGCAATCCCCGCGCCATCCACTTCCCACGTGCGATGATGCACAGCGGCGACTACTCCTTCAGCCTCTCAGGTCTCAAGACCGCGGTCATCACCTACATCGAGGGCGAGAACCGCGCGGGCAGGCCCATCAACCTCCCTGACCTCGCGGCGAGCTTTGAGGCGGCGGTCATTGACGTGCAGGTGGCCAAGGCGGTCACGGCCGTGGAGCAGACGGGCGTCTCCGACTTCTGCGTGGGCGGCGGCGTCGCGGCAAACCCCGAGCTACGTGCCGCGTACAAGAGCACCTTCGGCAAGATGGGCATTCGCGTGACGGTGCCGCCCATGCGCGCCTGCGGGGACAATGCCGCCATGATCGGAATCGCCGCTCTGCGCAGCTATCAGGCGGGCTTCTTTCGCGCCGCTCACGCTTGACGCGCAGCCGAACGCAACCTCTCGGCTCGTGGAGCGTCTCCGACGCTCCCGTGCGTCCAAGCTGAGAAGTAGCCGCGCGGCTGGCATAGCGGGCAGGCAGACGGTCGGGAGCGTGAGGGGGGGCCTTTCTCGCATGCGGATACGACTTCGGCCGGGGACTTTGGCCCATGGCCACAAGTCGTCTACCTGCGGGTGCCTTTTTCGCAATGATTTCGACTTGGCTCTCAGCGTTTCCGCAGCTAGGACGGTAGATAATGTTTCAAACCATGAGCCAAAGTCCCCGGCCGAAGTCGTATCCCGCATGCGAGAAAGGCTCTGGTTCGGCGCGCTGCCTGCTGGCGAGTAGCGCCGACGGAGCCTTATCGTTACCTGCAGGTTTCCTCTTGTCGCCACGCGCTGCGATAGCATCCAGCTGCCGCTATCGTGCTTTAGCAAGCTGGAGCATTAGGCGCGCATGCGCCGAGGCGTTGGGAGGAAGCAATGGATAGGAACAGCCTTTCTCGTCGTTCATTTGTCAAGGTTACCGGCGGTGTGCTCGGTGCGGGTGGCATGCTCGTGCTTGCTGGCTGCGGTCCCGCCGCCCAGAGCTCCGATAGCGGTTCGTCATCATCGACGAGCGCCTCCGGATCCGCGTCCGCCTCGGCTACGCTCGGCGATGGAGCCACCCTTCGAGTTGGCATGGAGGCCGCCTATGCTCCGTACAACTGGCAGGCGTCCGAGGAGTCCGACACCACCATCCCCATCGAGAACGTCGACGGGGGCTATGCCGACGGCTATGACGTCCAGATTGCCAAGAAGATCGCCGACGGCTTGGGCATGGATCCCGTCGCCGTCAAGATGAGCTTCGGCGGTCTTGTCGACGCCCTCACCGCCGGCCAGATCGACATCATCTGCGCAGGTATGTCCTATACCGCGGAGCGTGCCCAGTCCATCGACTTCTCCGACTCCTATCTCGATGACGGCATCTCGCTCATCGTCAAGAAGGACTCCAAGTACGCCGCTGCCACGTCGATCGCGGACTTTGCCGGTACCTCGGTCCTCGGCCAGAAGGACACCTTCTACGATGACGTCATCGACCAGATTCCCGACGTCAACCACATGACGCCCGTCTCGACGATTCCCAACGTGGTCGAGAACATCGAGCAGGGAACCTGCGACGCCATCACGTTCTCGTCGCTCAGCGTGCCCTATCTGCTCGAGGACTACCCCGATCTCGTGGAGGTCCAGTTTGCCGACGGCAAGGGCTTCACCGATGCCACCAACCCCGACAACGCGGGCATCGCCAAGGGGCAGGACGCGGTCCTCGAGAAGATCAACCAGATCATCGGCGGCATCTCAGATGACGAGCGCGCCGAGATCTGGAACGACTGCTCAAATCGCCAGCCATCCTAGGTGGGCCGGCACAAGACGAGAGAGGACACTATGGCAGAGACGCTTGACGAGTCGCGCCATCCCGCACGGCGAGGAGGGTTTGCGGAGTTCGTCCTCGCTGATCACAGGTACGTCCTGCTGGGCACGAGTGCCGTCGCGTTTCTCGGCATGCTGCTCTCGAGCCAGCCGCGCTCCTCGTGGAGCTTTCTCGCACATGCGTTTTCGGTCGAGTTCGTGATGTACTACGTGCTCGTCGCGTGGCTTCTCGTGGCGGTGGTGGCGCTCGCAACCAAGCTTGTCAGGCGTGACCGCTACGAGGAAGTCTCTCCCTTTACGAGACCGACCGCGCGGCGCGTCCTGCGCCATGTCTCCTATGTCGTCTGGGCGATCGTCCTCGTCCTTGTCGTCGACCGCGTGGTGCTGGGCGTCGCCGCCACGTGGGAGGTGGCGACAACGGCCACGTCGCGCCCGTCCGACTCCTTCGCGAGTGCGCTCTACATGCTCTGGCAGGGCCGCCAGATATTCTTGACGGGCATCGCCACCACTATTGAGCTGGCCGTCTTTGGTACGATCATCGCCTTCTTCCTCGCGCTTCTCCTCGTGTTCCTGCGCATCCAGAAGGTCGACCGTCCCGACAACGACCCCGTGCGCTTTCTCAAGGTCGTGGGCTCCGGCTTTGCCAAGGCCTACAGCACGGTCGTCCGCGGAACGCCGATGATGGTCCAGGCGGGCATCATCTACTTCGGCGGCTTTGGCATCATGCGCAGCACGGGCCTCTCCACCACGGAGATCAACGGCATCTGGTCAACCTTCGCGGCCGGCCTGGTCACGATCTCGCTCAACTCCACCGCCTACATGATGGAGGTTCTCCGCGGCGGCATCGAGTCGGTCGACGGCGGCCAGACCGAGGCGGCTCGTTCGCTCGGCCTCTCCCAGTGGCAGGCGATGAGCAAGGTCGTCTTTCCCCAGGGCATCAAGTACGCCATCCCAGGCCTCTCGAACGAACTTGTCATCAACATCAAGGACTCGTCGGTCCTTTCGGTCATCGGTGTCTTTGACCTGATGTTTGCGACCACGACCGTCGCCGGCATCTACTACCGCCAGACCGAGAGCTACATGATCGCGGCCGTCTGCTACCTCATTCTCACCATGGTCGCGACGAAGCTGCTCTCAAAGTTCGCGAGACACTTCGACGTCAAGGCGGGTCCCGTCATGGGCACGTCGGACACGCGCATCAAAGACGGCGGAAAGGCGTAGGACATGACAGTCGAGAACAGCTCCGCCGATCCCGTTATCCGCGTCGAGGGCCTGCGCAAGTCGTTTGGGGACCACGTGGTCCTGCGCGACATCGACTTCGAGGTCATGCCCGGAGAGGTCGTGACCATCATCGGCGCCTCGGGCTCCGGCAAGTCGACGCTCCTGCGCTGCATCAACCTCCTCGAGACGCCCGACGCGGGTCACGTGTGGTTTCACGGCGATGACCTCGCCGCCGAGCACGTCGACGTCAATCGCCTTCGCGAGAAGATCGGCATGGTCTTCCAGGGGTTCAATCTGTTCAACAACATGAACGTGGTGGATAACTGCACCCTTGCGCCTGTGACCCTCAAGAAGATGCCGAAGGCGGAGGCCGAGAGGGTCGCGCTCGAGCACCTCGACTCGGTGGGGCTCTCCGACTTCGTCCACGCCGACGTGGGTACGCTCTCCGGCGGGCAGAAGCAGCGCGTGGCCATCGCGCGCGCCCTCTGCATGCAACCCGACCTCATGCTGTTCGACGAGCCGACCTCCGCTCTCGATCCCGAGATCGTGGGCGAGGTCCTCGAGGTCATGCGCGCGCTCGCCGCCGAGGGCATGACGATGGTGGTCGTGACGCACGAGATGGCCTTCGCGAGAAACGTCTCCGACGAGGTCGTCTTCATGGATCAGGGCGTCATCGCCGAGAAGGGCTCGCCCGAGAAGATGTTCACGGCACCCGAGAAGCCACGCACCCGCGAGTTTCTCGCTCGCTACCTGGAATAGCGCCTGGGAAGAAGGGGGCAGCGAGCCCTCTGGTGCCGTGTCGCGCCTCCGCCGCCCGCCGTGCTACGATTGCCCCATCACAGCGCACGCGAGGAGGCTCCCATGCAGGACGGATTTGTTTCGGTCGCGGCAATGACGCCCGAGGTTCGCGTGGCCGACGTCGCATTCAACGTCGAGTCGATCATCGGTAGGGTCGACGAGGCCTGCGTCGAGCACGGCGCCAAGGTCATCGTCCTGCCCGAGCTCTGCGTCACGGGCTATACCTGCGAGGACCTCTTCTGGCAGGATGCCCTTCTCGACGCTGCCGAGGCGGGCATCGCCGAGATCGCCGCCCGAACGGCCGAGTATGACGCGCTCGTCATCCTGGGGGCACCCATCCGCGCAAACGCCAAGCTCTACAACTGCGCCGTTGCCATCTCGTCGGGCACCGTTCTCGGCGTGGTCCCCAAGCGCAACATCCCCACCTACAACGAGTTCTACGAGAGCCGCCACTTTACGTCCGGCCCCACCGACACGTCCGCGATCGACATAGCCGGTCAGCTTGACGTGCCGTTTGGCATCCGCCAGCTCTTCTCGTGTGATGACATGCCCTCTCTCGTCGTGGCGGCGGAGATCTGCGAGGACCTCTGGGTTCCCAACCCGCCGTCAATCGGGCATGCCCAGGCGGGAGCGACGCTCGTCTGCAACCTCTCCGCCTCCAATGCCATCGTCGGCAAGTCCGACTACAGGCGATCGCTCGTCACGGGGCAGAGCGCCCGTCTCGTCTGCGCATACGTCTATGCGAGCGCCGGCTGGGGTGAGTCCACGCAGGACCTCGTCTTCGCCGGTCATGACATGGTGGCCGAGAACGGACGCCTGCTCGCGGAGGGTAGGCCCTTCGGCGGCGGCACGGCCATCTCCGAGATAGACCTGCAGCTCATCTGCGCCGAGCGCCGTCGCATGTCCACCTTCCGCTGCGCGCCGGCACCCGAGAGTGCGGGCTATGCCGTGACGCGCTTCTCGCTGAGCATCCACGAGACTCGTCTCACGCGTCGCGTCGACCCGCACCCCTTCGTGCCCGGTGACCTTGCGCGGCGAGCCGAACGCTGCGAGGACGTCTTCTCCATCCAGGCATTTGGCCTGGCAAAGCGTCTGGTGCATACGCGTTCCCTGCACGCTGTGGTCGGCGTCTCGGGCGGGCTTGACTCCACGCTCGCTCTTCTCGTCACCGTACGGGCCTTTGACCTCGTAAATCTTGACCGCACGGGCATCATCGCGGTGACCATGCCGGGCTTTGGCACTACGGACCGCACGCATGACAACGCCACGACGCTCTCCGATGCTTTCGGGGTCGACCTGCGCGAGGTCAACATCTCCGACGCCGTGCGCCAGCACTTCGCCGACATCGGTCACGACGAGGAGGTGCGTGACGTCACCTACGAGAACAGCCAGGCTCGCGAGCGCACGCAGATTCTCATGGACATCGCCAACCAGGAGGGTGGTCTCGTCATAGGCACCGGCGACCTCTCCGAGCTGGCGCTGGGCTGGGCCACCTACAACGGCGACCACATGTCCATGTACGGCGTCAACGCGAGCGTGCCCAAGACCCTCGTGCGCCACCTTGTGCGCTATGTGGCCGATACCTGTGGAAACGACGATGAGGCTGCGGTGCTCTACGACGTGCTCGACACCCCCGTCTCTCCCGAACTCCTTCCGGCTACGGGCGAGGGCAAGATCAGCCAGAAGACCGAAGACCTCGTGGGACCATACGAGCTGCACGACTTCTTCCTCTACGAGGTGCTGCGACATGGCTCGAGCCCCCGCAAGGTCTACCGCCTTGCCCGCTACGCTTTGGGCGAGAAGTACGACGACGAGACGATCCTTAGGTGGCTCAAGGTGTTTTACCAGCGCTTCTTTGCTCAGCAGTTCAAGCGAAGCTGCCTTCCCGACGGACCGAAGGTGGGCTCTGCGGCAGTGAGCCCGCGTGGTGACCTGCGCATGCCGTCTGATGCCAGCTCGGCCCTCTGGCTCAAGGAGCTGGGCCAGTTGTAATTTTGTCCGGGGCTTGCCGGGGGGTGGTGACTGCTGGAGATGGTGACAGGTATCTTTTCCAGGTTTTCCTTTAAAACCTGGAAAAGATACCTGTCACCATCTCCAGCAGTCACCACCCCCCGGCAAGCGGCAACCACCCTTCACCGACGCATGGTAGAAAATCTAAGTGCCGAGCGTAAGATTTTTTCTTGTTTGGTGGATTAAGTACGTCTGTCTGGGTACTATTCACAACGTTGGTTTGAGCGACGCGCATCGTAGCGCGTTCGCACGGAAGGCGCCCGTTCGTGGCGCATGCAAAGGGAGGTTCGTTCACATGACTTTGAAGCCGCTTGGTGACCGCGTTCTGGTGAAGCCTGCACCCAAGGAGGAGAAGACCGCCTCTGGTCTCTACATCTCCAGTGGCGCTCAGGAGAAGCCGCAGCGCGGCGAGGTCGTCGCCGTTGGCGAGGGCAAGCGTGATCAGGATGGCAAGCGCATCCCCGTCGATGTCAAGGTCGGCGATCAGGTCTACTACGGTAAGTTCGGCGGCAACGAGGTCAAGATCGACGGCGACGAGTTCCTGCTCCTTCGCTCCGATGACATCTACGCCATCATTGAGGCCTAACTCTCGTTTCATTCAGCTTGGAGGATTACAAAATGGCTAAGGACATTCTTTTCGGCACCGATGCGCGCGGCAAGCTCGCCAAGGGCGTAAACACCCTTGCCGACGCCGTTACCACCACGCTTGGCCCCAAGGGTCGCTACGTGGCGCTCCAGCGTTCCTACGGCGCCCCCACCATCACCAACGACGGCGTTTCGGTCGCCAAGGAGATCGAGCTCAAGGACCCGATCGAGAACATGGGCGCCCAGCTGGTGAAGGAGGTCGCCACCAAGACCAACGACACCGTGGGTGACGGCACCACCACTGCAACGCTGCTCGCGCAGGTCATCGTCAACGAGGGCCTCCGCAACGTGGCCGCGGGTGCCAACCCCATCGCCATCCGTCGCGGCATCGACAAGGCCGTCGCTGCCGTCGTCGACGAGATGAAGAGCTCCGCACAGGACGTCTCCACCAAGAACCAGATCGCCGCGGTCGGCACCATCTCCGCCGGCGACCCCGAGATCGGCAACAAGATCTCCGACGCCATGGAGGTCGTGGGCAAGGACGGCGTCATCACCGTCGACGAGTCCCAGACCTTTGGCATCGACATCGACACCGTCGAGGGCATGCAGTTTGACAAGGGCTACATCTCCCCGTACTTCGCCACCAACAACGAGAACATGACGGCCGAGCTGCAGGACCCCTACATCCTCATGACCGACCAGAAGGTCTCCAACCTGCAGGACATCCTGCCTGTGCTCGAGGCCGTCTCCAAGCAGGGCTCCAGCCTGCTCATCATTGCCGAGGACGTCGATGGCGAGGGTCTCGCCTCGCTGATCCTCAACAAGCTTCGCGGCACCCTCAACGTGTGCGCCGTCAAGGCTCCCGGCTACGGCGACCGCCGCAAGCGCATGCTCGAGGACATCGCCGCCCTTACCGGTGGCCAGGTTGCCATGAAGGAGCTCGGCGTCTCGCTCTCCGACGTTACCGCCGACATGCTCGGTCGCGCCAAGTCCGTCAAGATCACCAAGGACGACACCACGATCGTGGGCGGCACCGGTGACAAGGGCGCCATCAGCGAGCGCGTCAACCAGATCAAGGCCGAGATCGAGAACACCACCTCCGACTTCGACAAGGAGAAGCTCCAGGAGCGTCTCGCCAAGCTCTCCGGCGGCGTCGCCGTCATCAAGGTCGGCGCGGCCACCGAGGTCGAGCTCAAGGAGATCAAGCACCGCATCGAGGACGCCCTCCAGGCCACTCGTGCGGCAGTCGAGGAGGGTATCGTCGCCGGCGGCGGCGTCGCGTTCCTGACCGCTGCCTCCGCGCTCGACTCCGTCGTGGCGGCCGATTCCGACGAGAAGATCGGCGTCGAGATCATCCGCAAGGCTCTCGAGGCGCCGGTGAAGACCATCGCCTCCAACGCCGGCTTCGAGGGCTCCGTCGTCGTCGAGAAGATCAAGAGCCTGCCGCAGGGCCAGGGCCTCGACTCCGCCTCCGGCGAGTACGGCGACATGATCGAGATGGGCGTCCTCGACCCCGTCAAGGTCACCCGCACCACGCTCCAGAACGCGGCCTCCATCGCGTCCCTCATCCTCATCACCGAGGCCACCGTCACCGACGAGCCGAAGGACACCTCGATCGAGGACGCCATCTCCAGGGCTGCCGCAGCTGGTGGCCAGGGCGGCGGAATGTACTAAGGCCATCGCCTCGCAAGTGTGACTCGGGCGCCCTCGGATTTGCCTGGCAAATCCGGGGGCGTTTTCTCGCTCGCTTGGCATGGCGGGCATTGTTGCAGTTGAGGTGGGGCGCGGATGCTTCGCGTCGTGTCAGGTGTCGTGTCGGCGTACAATAGCTACTCGCATGCGTGTGCAATAAAGGAGGGGACGTGGCCGAGAAGCGCGACATTCTCGATGACCTTATCGACATACAGTCGGACTGGCATAAAATTTCCAATCCGTTTGGGGACATTGCCGATTCTCTTGCCGAGGATCCGTCAAAGCGCAAGGTCTTCGATCCGGCGGACTACAAGGAGAAGCCCTGGTGCAACTCCAACCGTTGCCTGCGTACGGCATCAGAACGCGATGACGTCTGCTCGCGGTGCTTTGACGTCTGCTCCACGCACGCCATCACCATCCACAAGAAGAGCGTGAACGTCTCCGATGACCTCTGTCGCAAGTGCGGCCTGTGTGTTGCGGCGTGTCCGACGGAGGCCTTCCTCACGCGCAAGCACACATCGCGCAGCCTCTACGACCAGATTGCGCGAGCCGCATCTTCCTACGAGGAGTGCTACGTCACCTGCACCCGCGCGATCAAGCGTCTGCCCAAAGGCAACGAGATAGTGCTTCCCTGCGTCGGGCTAATCTCGAGCGAGCTGTGGTTCTCGCTGCTTGCCGACTATGTCAACATCAGCGTGTATCTGCCTGTGGGCATCTGCGACAAGTGTCGCACCACCATGGGCGAGGATACCTACGCCAACGCCATCGGCACGGCGGAGGAGTGGGCCGCGGCATCGGTGGGCCTCGAGGTGGAGAACGGCGAGCTCACGCACGAGCTCACCCGCGAGTACAAGCGCAGCCAGTTCGTGAGCGGCGCCATCAAGAGCACCGAGCGTCTCCTCTCGCGCACGAACCCCGCGCTTGCCGGCGCGCAGGCCGTGGCAAAGAAGATCTCCGACCACAGCAAGCGCCTCGACGCCCTCCAGAAGCAGCTCGAGAACGCCGTGGGTCTCAAGACGTCCAACAACCGCACGCGTCTTCTCACGCAGGATCGCAAGCTCATGATGGGTGCCCTCCAGCACGCGCCCGAGCTCGCCAAGAACATCGACCTCAAGGCCCCCGTCGTCGACTCGTCGCTCTGCTCGATGTGCGGGGACTGCGCCAACGTGTGCCCCACGCGAGCCATTGACATCGACAAGGACGGCAACGTCACCGTGCAGGACCCGTACTGCGTCAACTGCGGCGCATGCGTGACGATCTGTCCCGACGGCGCCCTCACGATGGAGACGATTGACGCCTCCGAGCTCATCATTCCCGACAAGGACGCCGAGGAGATCGCACGCCAGAAGGCCAAGGCCAAGGCCGAGGCGCAGAAGTACCTCGAAACTGGCAAGAAGCAGCTCAACAAGGTCGGGGATGCACTCGAGCGCATGAGCGACGACGATAAGTCCAAGTAACAAAGGAGATCTCACGTGTCACTGTCCATCGGCATTGTCGGCCTGCCCAACGTCGGCAAGTCCACGCTGTTCACCGCACTCACGCGCAAGGGCGGCCTTGCCGCCAACTATCCCTTCGCCACCATCGATCCTAACGTAGGTATCGTCGACGTGCCCGACGAGCGGCTCCAGAAGCTCGCCGAGATGGTCGATCCCGCAAGGATCGTCCCCGCGACGGTGGAATTCGTTGACATCGCCGGCCTCGTGAAGGGTGCCAGCGAGGGCGAGGGTCTCGGCAACCAGTTCCTCGCCAACATCCGCAACTGCGATGCCATCTGCGAGGTCATCCGCTACTTCAAGGACCCCGACGTCATTCACGTCGACGGTCGCGTCGATCCCGTCGCCGATGCCGATACCATCCAGACCGAGCTCGTGCTTGCCGACCTCGGCTCGCTTGACCGTTCCATCCCCAAGCTGGAGAAGGACGCCAAGCGCGACAAGGACCTGGCCCTCCGTCTGGCCATCGCACGGCGTCTGCAGGAGTGGCTCAACGAGGGCAACCGTGCAGCTGACCTCGACATGACCGACGATGAGCGCGTCGCCGCGCGCGACCTGTTCCTTCTCACCATGAAGCCGGTTCTCTACGTGGCCAACTGCGACGAGGACCAGCTTGCTGACAAGCCCCTCATCAACGGGCAGGAGGCCATTCCCATCTGCGCCGAGGTCGAGGCGGAGCTCGCCGACCTCGAGCCCGACGAGGGGGCCGAGTACCTCGAGTCCATGGGCCTCGAGCATTCCGGTCTCGAGACGCTCGCGCAGGCGGCGTACCGGCTTCTCGGCCTGCAGAGCTTCTTCACTGCAGGTCCCAAGGAGGTGCGCGCCTGGACGGTTCGCATCGGTGCCAAGGCTCCCGAGGCGGCGGGCGTCATCCACTCCGACTTCGAGCGCGGCTTTATCAAGGCCGAGACGATCGGCTATGACGACTACGTCACGCTTGGCGGCGAGACGGGTGCGCGTGAGGCCGGAAGGCTTCGCATGGAGGGCAAGGACTACGTCGTGCGGGACGGCGACGTGATGGTCTTCCGCTTCAACGTGTAAGTTTGACGAGAGAGACGGCCTTGGTGCTCTCCTGCCTGCGTGTACCGAAGTCCAACTAATCGTTTGGGTTTGGTACCGACGAAAAATGCGACTTTGGTACAGGTCTTCAGACCGTCTACCTGGGCGTACCTTAGTCCAACTATTCGTTGGTCCAGGGTACGTCCAGGTGGGACCGTACCAAAGTGCTCTCGTACCACAGCGCAACGAACTGTCGGACTTTGGTACAGCCCCTACTGGCGAGAGGGACAGCCTCGTTGCAGGTCCCACATTGGGCCTTCGGAGCCTGGCACCACGCTGGGCCCGTACGTCTCGATAGCTCTTGCGGCATCGTGCAAAAAAGAGGAGCCCCCGGCCTGGCTGGCCAGAGGCTCCTCTTTCGAACGCCATCCGTCAAAGCTAGCTGGTAATGTCTTCGCCGAGAACCACTACCACGTCGTATTTCTCTGAGTAGGTGCCGTCGTTCTTCGAGACGACCGAGCTGTCAAGCCCGAGGGTGTCTGCCACGCCAAGCGCCTCCGCGGCCTTTGAGCTGCTGCCGTTGTAGTAGACCGCCGTGGTGCTACATGTGCTGGTCGCATTGTCGGCGGTTGCCGAGAAGCCCGCGGCGATGAGGGCGTTTGCCTTGTTCAGGGCGAGGCCCGAGGTGCTGGTGCCGTTGAGCACGAGAACCGAGCCCGAGTAGGTGGCATCGAGTGTCGAGAGGTCGACGGTATCGCTCGTGGTCGTGCCCGAGCCAATCGATCCGGCGACGCCGGCGGTGAAGTCCTGGCTGGCATCCGAGTAGGGCGTCTCGCCGTTGCCCACGCGCTGCATCATCGTGGTCCATGCGTCGGTTTCGGGGACCTCATACCAGATGCCATTGATGAGCTGGGAGTCCGTGGGCGTCTGCCCCGAGTAGACGTCGTTATCCACATCGAGATTCTTGAACTGCGTTGCCAGGCTCAGGATGTCGGTTACGCTGAGGTCGGTGCTGACGCTGCTGGCGAGCTGCGAGACCGTGGTCGCCATCGTCGCGGGGTCTTGGGCGAGAACCTTCTTCACGATGGCAGCGATGACCATACGTTGGTTGGCGGCACGATAGAAGTCTCCGCCGCCGTAGCTATCGTAGGCGTGGCGGCTTCTGCACAGGCCGAGCGCCTCGGCGCCGTCAAGCGTCTGGGTGCCTGCCGGCAGGTCGATGCCCGCGTTGTCCATGTCTGAGACGGCCACGGGCAGCGTGACCTCAATGCCGCCGATGGTATCGACAATCGAGGTAAACTGCTCGAAGTCGAGCTCCGCGTAGTGGCTGATATCCACTCCCGCAAACTGGGAGACGATCTGCACCATATAGCTCGCGCCGCCAATCGAGTATGCGGCGTTAATCTTCTGCGTGCCGTTGTCACCCATGTCAACCATGGTGTCACGTGGAATCGAGACGAGCGTGATCTTCTGGTTCTTGGGATCGACGCGTGCGAGGATGATGCTGTCGGATCGATAGTTGGCCTGACTCGAGCCCCATGACTCGGCACGCTCGTCGTCCTTGTCCACTCCAAGGAGGAGTATATAGAACGGGTCGTCGTACTGGACCGTGACAAGCTGGTCCTTGAGCGAGGAGTCGATGCCCGCGGAGAGGCGGCTGTTGAGGTCGTTCATATAGAGCGCAACGGCAGTGCCTGCCGCGGCGATGACGATGACCACTGCGATGAGCACGCGCTTCACGATCTTGCCGCGCTTCCGACTCTTACGCGCCGCGGAGTAGTGCGTAGAACCGCTTGCGCGTGAGCTACCGTGCTGCGAGACGCCTGTTCGGTTTGACTTGCGGCCACCTGTATCGTAGGCGTCTGACCCAGAGTTTCGGGTGCTGTGGGAAAAACGGCTCGAAGAGGCAAGCCTTCTTTCCCCGCCTGCCTGATGGCGGGATTTTCTCTCGGCCAAGAAGGCTCCTTTTTCGCTCTCCAACCGTAGCTGGCAGGTTATGACCCACTGATGATAGGCAAACTGCGTGAAAGACGGATGAAGGACGGCATAATCAGCAATGCAAAACAAAAAACACAGCGCCGGCTAGCGTATGATTTTGCCCAAAACAAAGTAGCTTATAGGTGCTGGTATCCGATGGGGGATCTCATGAGCGAGTCTCGTCCAGATCAGTTTGTCGCAGTTCTCGACTTTGGCGCGCAGTACGGCCAGCTCATTGCGCGTCGCGTGCGCGACCTGCACGTCTACTCCGAGATAGTCCCCTGTGACATCTCGGCCGACGAGCTTTCTGCCATGGCACCATCGGCGATTATCCTCTCGGGCGGCCCAGCGTCGGTCTATGCGGACGATGCGCCCGACATGGACGAGAGGATCTTCTCGCTGGGCGTTCCCATCTTTGGCTTCTGCTACGGACAGCAGATCATGGCCGTCAAGCTGGGCGGCGCCGTGGGTCACACCGAGAAGGGCGAGTACGGGCCCGCGCATCTCGTCCGTCATGGTCACTGCCGCATCCTGGCCGAGACGCCCAGCTCTCAGACCGTGTGGATGAGCCATCGCGACGCCGTGAGCCAGGTGCCCGAGGGCTTCTCCATCACCGCCAGCACCGATACCTGCCCCATCGCCTCCATGGAGGACGCGAGCCGCAACCTTTACTCCACGCAGTTTCACCCCGAGGTTCGCCATACCGCCAACGGCAACAAGATGCTCGAGAACTTCCTCTTCAAGGTCTGCGGTCTCGAGCAGACCTGGACCATGGACAACATCATCGAGGAGTTGGTCGCGCGCATTCGCGGGCAGGTGGGGGAGAAGAAGGTCATTCTCGCCCTCTCTGGTGGCGTCGACTCGTCCGTGGTGGCGGCGCTCGTATACCGTGCCATCGGTGACCAGCTCACCTGCGTCTTCGTGAACCACGGGATGCTTCGCAAGGGCGAGCCCGAGATGGTGGAGGAGGTCTTTCGCGAGCAGTTCCACATGCCGCTCGTGCACGTGCATGCCGAGGAGCGCTACGCCAGGCTCTTGGCCGGTGTCTCCGACCCCGAGCGCAAGCGCCAGCTCATCGGCACCGAGTTCTGGAAGGTCTTCTTTGACGAGGCCCAGAAGATCGGTGACGTGGAGATGCTCGCCCAAGGCACCATCTACCCCGACATCATCGAGTCCGGCGCGCGCAAGACGGGCGGCAAGGCGGCCAAGATCAAGAGCCACCACAACCTCATTCCCTTCCCCGAGGGTGTGCACTTCGATCTCATCGAGCCGCTCGACCACTTCTTCAAGGACGAGGTGCGCGAGCTGGGCGTGAACCTCGGTCTGCCCGCGAAGATGGTCTATCGCCAGCCGTTCCCCGGCCCCGGGCTTGCCATCCGCATCATCGGCGAGGTCTCGCCCGAGAAGCTCGAGATCCTCAAGAACGCCGATGCCATCGTGCGTGAGGAGCTCGATGCCTATAACCAGCGCCTCTTCGAGGAGACGGGCGACCGCAACTCCGAGCACAGCTGCTGGCAGTACTTTGCCGTGCTGCCTGACATCAGGAGCGTGGGCGTCATGGGGGACGAGCGCACCTACCAGCGTCCCGTGATCGTGCGCGCCGTGGAGTCCGCCGATGCCATGACGGCCGACTGGGCGAAGCTGCCCTACGACGTCATCGGTCGCATCAGCAGCCGTATCGTGGACGAGGTGGCCGGCGTGAACCGCGTGGTCTACGACGTGACGCCCAAGCCGCCCGCGACGATCGAGTGGGAGTAGGCCGATAGGGTTCTGACCTGCATTTTTGAGTGCCGCACTGTGCCGCTGAGTTTCGTTTCGTACGAGAGTCATGGCAAAGCCACCAGCGATGTTGGTGAGTAAATGCGATAACCGAGCCTCCGTTCCCGCGTTGGGACGGAGGCTTTTTCTTTGTCGTTTTACTCCCTTTCACCTGCGATTTCGCAATTTACTCCCCCGTGTTTCAAGACGGCAAGGCACGGTGCGGCATTCGGAGGAACGGGAGTAAGGATTCATCCCAAGTGAGTAGACGCGCGATTTTTGTCCCCGAGAACGAATCGGGGCCGTTTTGGGGTCTGTGAAACTCAAATCGAACTCAATGGGCTTTTTGAAGGTCTCCGTATAGCGTTTCCCCAGTTGGTTAATGGGGAGTAAAGAATCTCGCCGTCTCAAGGAAAACGGGAGTAATCAGGGGAAATGCCGCTGCGTACTGCCGCGTACCGCCATGTAAGCCACCGCGTTTTTTACTCCCTATGTACGCCGGAAATGCCTTGGCATGCAATGGGGAGTAAAAACTCAGCAGACGCAGGAGCGGGCGGCGATCACCGCCTAGTCTGGCGTTCTGATTTGGTTGCGTTGATTGCAAAAAGCTAGGAGTCGCTACAGCGAGGCTTTCCAGTCCTCGTACTCGCTGTCGTCGATCTCGCCGTTCTCGAGCTGCGCGCGCTTCTCTGCCCACAGCTCGATTGCCATCGCGGCTTTGGGCGCGTGCGGCGCCATGGGGTTCAGGGAGAGGCCCGAGCCGTCGGCTGCGGGCACGATGCCGAAGGAGTCCTCGAGCCGCACGAGAAGCGACATGAGGTCGCCCGCGGTCTCGACGCCGTAATCCTTGAGGGCGTTGACGGAAACGACGAGCGCCGCGGAGATGGACTCCAGCAGCTCGGGCTTCACCGCGCGGATGCCGCTCTCGTAGTGGCGCACGGCCCCCTCGGTCAAGCCGACCGCCTCGGCGAGCTGCGCCTGAGTCATGCCTCGTAACTTGCGGTACCGCCTTATGTTCTCGCCTACGGACATGCGCCCTCCTCCTGGAATTACGTATTCGCACATCTTATCAGCGTACGCAAATGTACGCAATTCTATTGACAGTACAGATATGTACGTTTACTCTGAATCTGTAAACCGTACGTATATGTACGCTAATGATAGGAGGAGCCATGGACGAGAAGGTGGCGAAGACGCCGAGGCCGCACATGCTGGACGCCGACGAGGTCGCGGAGCTGCTGAGGATCAAGAAAGGCAGCGCCTACGAGGTGATCAGGAAGATAAACGCCGAGCAGGAGGCGCGCGGGCGCGTGGTGATCCGCGGGCGCGTCCGGAGCGACGTCTTCGACGCCCTGTACTTCCCGGAGGTGGACTGACATGCCGGTGTACAAGGACGACAGCAACGGCACGTTCTACGTGCAGTGCTACTACCGCGACGCCCGCGGCTCGAAGCGCCACAAGACGAAGCGCGGCTTCTCCTCCGAGGTGGAGGCCGCCGTGTGGGAAGGCCAGTTCAAGAGCCTTAACGGCGGGGCCATGGACATGACGTTCTCCGAGTTCGTCGAGGTGTACGCCTCAGAGGTGAAGCCGCGCATACGCGAGCACACGTGGATCACCAAGGAGTACATCATCAACGACAAGCTGGTGCCGTTCTTCGGGGACATGCGCATGTGCGACGTGAGGCCGATCGACGTCATCAGGTGGCAAAACGAGCTCACCGAGCACCGGGACGCCGACGGGAAGCCCTGGGCGCCGACGTACCTGCGCACGGTGAACAACCAACTGAACGCCATCTTCAACCACGCAGAGCGCTACTACGGCCTCACCGACAACCCGGTGCGCAGGGTCGACAAGATAGGCTCGAAGAAGGGCGGCGAGATGCAGTTCTGGACCAAGGACGAGTACCTGAGGTTCAGCGAGGCAGTCATGGACAAGCCGCTGTCGTTCCACGCCTTCGAGCTGCTCTACTGGACGGGCATCCGCTGCGGCGAGCTCCTGGCGCTCACTCCGTCCGACTTCATGCTGGAGAGCTCGCGGCTGCGCATCAACAAGTCGTACCAGAGCCTCCACGGCGTGGACACCGTTACCGACCCCAAGACGCCCAAGTCGGTGCGCACAATCGTCATGCCCGCCTTCCTGCGCGACGAGATGGCGGAATTCATAGAGCTCCGCGACGACGTCGCCCCCGACGAGCGCCTGTTCGCCGTGACCAAGCACTTCCTGGCCCACGAGATGGAGCGCGGGTGCAAGGCGTCGGGCGTGAAGCGCATCCGAATACACGACATACGCCACAGCCACGTGAGCCTGCTGATCGAGATGGGCTTCTCCGCGCTGGCCATCGCCGAGCGCATGGGCCACGAGGCGGTTGACATCACCTACCGATACGCGCACCTGTTCCCCACGAAGCAGGACGAGATGGCCGCCGCGCTCGACGGAGCGAGGGGGTAAGAAGGATGCCGTGCGAGAACAGCGCCCGCAAGCGCAGCAAGACGATGGCGTTCCGCTGCACGCCCGAGGAGCACAAGCTCATATGCGAGATGGCAGCTTGGAGCGGTATGAGCAGGCAGGACTACATCATCGCCAAGCTCACCGATACCCAGGTCGAGATGAGGCCCTCCGTGAGCGTTCAGAAGGCGCTGAGGGGCTCGATGGCGGAGTTGGCCAAGGAAGTACGGCTGGCGGTCTCCTACGGCGAGCTGAGCGATTCCCTGCAGCAGAGAGTCGAGCTCGTGATGAGGTTCTTCCTGGCACTCGGCGAGGGGGTTGACGATTCAGCGCCTGAACAGTTGCAGCGGGTCGCACCCCTGGAAGAGCCAGCGACAGCCGTAATGGATGCAGAATCCAACACCGCAAGCATCTTCGGAATGGGACGCGGTTAACACTCGTCTAAACGTAGACCTAGGGCTGCGATTCTTTAGTGCGATGATCGCAAAGCAAATAGTTAATCTTCCGGGAAAGGAAGTTAAGCGGTTCGCTCCTCGGCGTAGAGGATCTCGTTCTGCGCCTCCAGGATGCGCGCGGCGTCGCCGATGCGCTCGGCGCACCTCTCGCTTATCGACCTCAGGGCCAGGATTCCCTCGACGTCGAGCGGGTCCAGCTGGTCGGCGTGTGCCAGGGACTCGAGCAACTGGTCCAGGCCCCTCGCCAGCCTCCCGGCATCGCACACGGCATCAATCAGCTCCATGCGCTCCAACTTCTCTTCGTAACCCAACATCAGCTCGACTCCTTCTCTCAACGGACGTGTCGCGCAGCACCGTAGCCGTTCCATGTGGAGAGCCATCTCGCCGCCAGCGATCTCGTGCGCATATCGTCCGCAAGCGGCGCGGGAAAGCCGTCCGTCCCGATTCATGCTGCGGCACTTCAACCTGAGGTTACGCCGCCGTCCCCGCCACGACGTCGTCGTCAATCCCCGCAGGAGCCCAGCAACCGCCGACGGGCCGCATCCCACGCCCGGAGGGTCTCGGCGCCCACGCCGGATTCCATGCCGCACGCCTGCGCCCCTTTGATCCGAATACCCGCCCTGGCGCTCCTTGGACGCGCAGGGTCGCACGCCGGCGGGCGGCCAGCAAGGGTCGCGACACTTTTTCGGGTTCTTCGCCCCATGCGCTCCGCGCGCGAACAACGCGAAAAACTGCCGTCGGGAGATTTCTATATCCACGCCCGACTTCGCTTCCTCCCTTGCAGGCGCGCCCGCGCTGCATGCGACTCACGCGACGCAAGGCACGCCACAGGGGCGGGCCTTAAGAGTCTAAGGAGCAAGACATGAACGACATGAAGGAAAAGGCGATGGGCGCGGTCAAGGCCTTCCTCGAGCGCAAGGGCTACGAGATCGTCGACGAGGCCTGGCAGGGGCCCGAGGGCATCGGCGGGATCGACCTCGTGGCGGTGGACGAGGACGGGACCCTGGTGTTCGTCGACGCCACGGTCCGCATCGGGACGGACGGATTCCCCGAGGCCCACAGGGCGCGCGGGCTGCGCGAGGCGCTGGCGGCGACGTGGCTCTCCGGCAACGGCGACGACTACGCCGACACCCCGGTCCGCTTCGACGAGGTGGCGATGATGGTCGTCAAGGAGAACCGAGCGCTCCTGCGCCACCACGTCAACTGCTTCGGCGAGATGGAGCCGCTCTCCTAGGCGGCGCGCCCGGTCCCGGGCTCCCGGGGCCGGGCTTTTCCCGAATCCGGCCCCTGTACCACGAAAGCGTACATATCCGTACGTTTTCGTGGTACACTCCGCTTGTCGGACAAATCCGTACGGTTTTGTCCCGACGCTCCGAGACTCGGGGCGCGCCGGACCTGATGCGGCGAGGCGCGCCCCACACTAGAGAGGACGCGACCCATGCGCACGATAGCCATTTCCAACTACAAGGGCGGCGTCGGCAAGACGACGACCGCCGTGAACCTGGCGGCGATCTTCGCCGCCCGGGGCCTTCGGACCCTGCTCGTCGATCTCGACCCGCAGGCGTCTGCCACGGACTTCTTCGGCCTCTACGACCGGGCGGCCTCCGAGCGCCGCACCTCGGTCGAGCTGCTCTACGGCGGCGCCCCCGTGGAGGAGGTCGCCTACGCCGCCGGGGAGGGCCTCGACGTGGTGGCCTCGACCATCGACCTCGTCGACCAGAACGAGATGCTCCTGCGCGAGCAGCGACTCAAGTTCGCCCTCGACGACGCCTCGGGCTCCTACGACGTTTGCCTCATCGACTGCAGCCCCGTGATGCGCAGGCTCGCCTTCAACGCCTACCTCGCCGCGGCGGAGGGCGGCATGGTCGTCATCCCCGTCAAGCTCGACTCCACCGTGATGCGCGGCACGGCGCTCACCGTGGAGGCGACGCGCTCCATCGCGGACGCCCTGCGCATGCCCACGCCCAGATGGAAGATACTGCGCACCTGCGTGCCCGGCCGCATGACCAACGCCGAGGCCACGGGCGCGGCCGTGCTCGACGGCTTCTTCCCTGGCGAGCAGTTCGAGACGGTCATCCACGCGAGCAGCAAGGTCTGCGAGGGCAGCTGGCAGTGGAAGCCGGTGGCCGCCTTCGAGCCGGGGAGCCGCCCCGCGCGCGACTACGAGGCGCTCGCAGACGAGGTGTCCCGTGAGCTCGCCTAGCCAGGTGGCCGCGGGCTTCACTATCACGGGGCTCCTCGACGGCGCGTCGCGCACCCGCGGGCGCTACCCGGTGTCCGAAATCGCGGTGGCCGACATCGCCGACCACCCGGCGAACGCCGCCTACTCCATGGACCCGGCTGGCATAGCCGAGCTCGCCGAGTCCATACGCGAGGACGGCCTCACCGACCTGCCGCTCGTGCGAAAGGTCGGCGACGGCTCGTGGCAGATGGTCTCCGGGCACCGGCGCAAGGCCGCCTACGCGCTGCTCGCCAAGGACGACCCCGCCTACGAGAAGATGCCCTGCCGCGTGATAGAGGGCATCGACGACGAGCGGGCGGTGACGCTGCTCCACGCCGCGAACTACTTCACCCGCGCCCTCACCGTGACCGAGCGCGCCGCAGCGACGGAGGCGCTCAGGGGCGACGCCGTGCGCCTGCGCTCCGAGGACCCGTCGCTTTCCGGCATGCGCGTCGACGACGTGAAGGCCGCCATCATCGAGCGGCAGACGGGCCGCAAGGTCTCCGGCAAGACCATCGCGCGCGAGGAGAGGCTGGCCCGCCGGATCGCCGAGGACCTCTCGCCCGAGTGGGCCGCCGAGGCCGACCGCGGCAACCTCAGCGCCGAGGCGGTGCGCTCGCTCGCGGGCATGTCGAAGGAGCGCCAGGCGGAGATGCACGCCGCCATGGAGCCCTGGCGGCGCACCAAGCGGGAGCTCTCCGACTACGTGAGGAGCGAGGGCAAGACGCAGGCCGGCCCCGACGGGCGCATCGCGAAGGCCGCGAGGCTCGTCGCCGACTTCCTTGAGAGCCCGCCCGAGAGCCCGAGCGCGGCCGACCTCTCGCTGCTGCGCGAGATGGCGATCATGACCGCGCCCTACGCGGAGGCGGGCGGAGGAGCCCAGAAGGTTCGAAGAAGGGCCTCAGGTTCGAAATCCAGCAAGTAGCCTATGGCGTCCGACATCGCGTCGGGCGTCCATAGCACTTGGGGACCGGGCGGCCTCGGACCCGTCATGCCGCGGGCCGTTGGGGAGCCCGCTTACGCGAGGCCCGGTCCCAGAGGCGGCGCCCGAGCCGGGCTGCCGCCTGCGGGGGATCCCCCGCGCCCCTAGAGAGACGCGCCCGCCGCGCGGCGGGCCCGAGGAAAGGAATCCGCCATGGAAGAGGAAGCCGGCGCCGCCAAAGGCAAGGAGCGCCGCGTCACGTTCCGCATGGAGGGAGACGACTACGACGCGCTCTGCGAGCGGTGCGAGCGCGCGGGCCTAAGCAAGTCGGAGTACCTGCGCTACCTCGTGCGCATACCGCTGGCGACGGAGGCGAACGCGGGAGACGAGCATCGCATACTCGTCGACCGGAAGGCCCTGTGGGCGATGTCGCGCGAGCTCACGAAGTGGGGCTACCACTACAACCAGGCCGTGCACGCGATGAACCTCATCAACTTCCATGCGCGCCACGGGCACGTCGACCGGGACCTCGTCGCGGAGAGCATCCCGACGATCGAGCGAGAGCTCGCCGACGTGAACGCCGCGGCCCGCGAGATGGCGGCCGAGCTCGGGCGCATCGGGGCCGACTCGCTCGTGGAGGGCTCGCCATGCCGATCCTGAAGCCGATAAGCGGCCACGGCTCGACGGGCGGAATCCGCCGCTACCTCGAGAAGGGAGGCCGCGCCCTGGCGCGCGACCTGTTCAACCTGAGCTACGACGAGCGCGACGGCGGAGCGCTGGGAGACGAGGCCAAGGAGGCCTGCGCCTGGGACGCCGAGATGGACGCCACGCGCGCCGCCTTCGGCACGGACGCCCCCTGGAGGGGAAAGCCCGCGCGGACGTTCAAGCACTTCGTGCTCTCGCCGGACCCCGGCGACGACATCGACCTGGCGGCGCTGCGCGAGCTCGCGTGCTCGTGGGCTCTCAAGCACTTCGGCGACCACGAGATCGCCATCGTGTACCACGACGACAACGCCCGCGGCATACCGCACGCGCACATCGTCGTGAACAACGCGAATCTCCGCACCGGCTACCGCATGCAGACCCAGCACCCCGAGGACCTCAACCGCGACCTTCAGGACATGGCGCGCGAGCGCGGGCTGTCGGGGCTCTCCAACGACCGAGCTCCCGAATCCCCCTCGAGGGCGCGCGGGCATGCCGGCGCGGGCGGGCCCAGGAGCCGCAGGAGCGTCTACCTGGGCCGTGCCGAGAAGGAGATCATGCGCTCGGGCGGCTACTCGTGGGTCGGCGACATCCGCGCTCGAGTCGCGCTCGCCAAGACCACGGCGCGCGACGAGGCGGAGTTCCTCGGTATCCTCGACGCCCTGGGCGTGCACGTCGCCGACAACTCGGCCAAGGCGAGGCGGGACGACTGGGTGTTCAGCTTGGCCGAGGAGCCGTCCAAGAAGGTCAGCGGCGAGCGGCTGGGATTCGTCTACGGCAAGGAGATGCTGCGCCGCCGCTTCGAGCGCGAGGGGGCCTACCGCCCCACGGACGCGAGCGCCGCGCGCATCCGCGAGGCCGCCGAGCGAGCCCTCGAGCTCAACGACCTCTCGGAGCTGAGCAGGCTCTCCTCGGCGCTCGAGACCTGCGCGAAGTTCGACGTCGAGTCCATCGAGGAGTTCGGTCTCAGGATGTCGACGCTCGAGCGGCGCGGCCAGGCGGGCGGCGAGGGGTACCGCCGCCTCGAGGCCGCCCGCGCCTACATGGCAGAGAACGGGCTCATGCCCCTCAAGACCCGATACGGGAATGATGGCGGGCGCGGTGCGGCCGAGGGGAGCTTGCGCGACGGGCGCCGCGGGGACGAGCAGCAGCGCATACTCGCCGCCGAGCGGCAGCGGGCCCAGCAGGACCAGCGCAGGGAGAGGGGCCGGAGATGATGGTGAGGATAGAGTACGAGGGCGGCAGGACGACGCTGTTCGACACGCTCTCGTTCACGGAGGGGTCGCCGTTCTCCGGCGCGAACATGCTCACGGAGTTCGAGCTCGAGATGCGGGAGGAGCCCGAGAAGGGGCTCTGGCTCACGGCGAACTGGCACCAGGTGCGCGACGACTGGCGCGCCGACGCGCCCGCGGACGGCATCCCGGCGGCGCGCAGGTCCCGCGGCTGGCGCTTCATGCTGGCCTCGGAGGCCGAGCTGGGGCGCGCCCGCCGCGTCCTGCTCGACGGGGACGAGGCGTTCGCCCGGGTGCGGGGGTACCTGTGCGACGCGGCAGCGATCGGCGCCTGCTACCGCGAGTACGTGGGCCCTCCCTCAAAACCGCTGAAGTCGCAGATAAGGGACCTGCAGCGCGCTCTGGGGAGGGCGGAGGTCCCGGGCGTGCCCGACGAGCTGGCGAGGCTGCTCGCGCAAGAGAAGGAAGAGGGCGCCGAAAAGGGCGCCCGCAAGGTCAAGGAAGATTGGGGTGACGTCGATGAAGAGGCTTGGTAGGTTCCTCATGGCGGCGCTTAAGGTCACGCTGGGCTTTTTCGTCTGGCTGTTCCGCGCCGTGTTCAAGTGGGTGATGTGAGAAGAGGCGGGCAATTGCCCGCCTCTTTCCGTTGTGCGATTTCGATTTCCCACGGCTAGTCCCGGTCGTCGTCGCCGGCTGCGCAGCAGGCGTAGGCCGTGAGCGTGAGGAGCCCCATGAGGATCCCTATTCCGAAGGGCGCGAATCCCATGCTTCCACCTCCTTCGCGTAGACCACGGTGCGGGAGTTGCTCGTCTGGTAGCTGCACGTCACGAAGGCCCAGGCATGCGCGGCGTCCGAAGGCTCTTCCAGGACGACCTCGCAGCGGGACAATTTGTCCCCGAGGTAGGCGTCGAGCTCCGCAGCGCCGGCGAAGTCGGTCCGCTTGCCCTCCGAGCTCGCGTCGACCACGTCGGCCGCGAAGACCTCGAGCTCGATCTCCTTCTCGCGGGTGTAGACCCGGATGGTGCGGTGCCCCTCGGCGAAACCGCGCGACGAGTACTGCGCGAGCGGCGCGAACATGGTGCCGTCGGACATGTGGTGCCCGTAGACGATGACGAGCGGGCTCTCGGCTCCCTGCGCGCAGCCTGCGTCGATGTAGGGAGCGCCCCATGCGGAGCGCTCGCCGCCGGCGTCGTGCGTAAGGTAGAAGTCGGGCGATTCGGGCCAACCCTGGACGATCGGGTAGTCGACGGTCGTGCCCGGCACGCGCACCCATGCGACGACGGAGGCGGGAAGGGCGTCCCAGTCGATTCCGCCTCGCGCCTCTTGCGCCCCCATCGCCGCGTCCTCTTCCGCAGCGGGCACCTCGTGCACCACGTACGGGTTCCTCTCGGGCTGCGGCAGGGCGGCGAGCGCCGCCAGCGCCAGCAACGCCACTGCGACGGCGAGCGCCGTGGCGGCTTTCCCTTTGTTCATGTCCTCCCCCGTTCGCAGGGGAGGCCCCGGGCGGGCGCCCAGGGCCTCCGGTTCGGTATCGATGCGGCGCCGCTACTCTTCCGGCTCTTCGACAGGCTCTTCGGCCGCCTCATCCTTGCTTGCGCCGGCCGTCTTGCGCTTGCGGTACGCGAGCGCCCCGCCCGCGCCCGCCGCAGCTGCCATAGCGATGCCTGCGGCCACGGCGTAGCCGGTGCCGTCGGGGGCGTCGGCCCCGGTCTTGGCGTAGGGCTCCTCGGGCACCTCGGGCGTGCCGGGGTTGTCCACGACGACGCTCTGCTCGGCGGAGTCGATGTCCTCGTGGACCGCGACGACGTTGCCGGCGGAGTCCAGGACCTTCTCGAAGACGACGAGCTCGTCTCCCTCGGCCAGGCCCTCGGTGTCGAACTCGAAGGTCACCTCGACGGTGCCGGAGGGCGCCTCGGGCTCGAAGGGCGTGCGCGCGGTCACCTCGTTGCCGTCCTTGTCGAGGAACGGCTCTCCGGTGCCCTTGTCCATGAGCGTGCCCACGGCGATGTAGGTCTCGCCGGGGACGAGGCCCTTGTAGGCCACCGTGTCGACGACCTTGGCCTTGCCGGCCTCGATGACCTGGTCGCCGTCGGCGGCGTCAGCCACCTGCGTGCCCACCTCGACGGCGACGTGGACGGTCTGGCCCTCGTCGGAGAGGTCCGCGTGCGACGCCACCTCGGCGCCGTCCTTGCGAAGGCTCTCGAACACGACCAGGTCGCGGCCGCCGAGCAGGCTCGCGTCGAAGGAGATCTCGACGTCCTGGCTGCCCGTCGAGAGCGCGGGGACGAACTCTGCCTTGGCCCCCACGGGCATGCCCGAGGCGTCGGCCACGGGCTCGCCGGTCGCCTTGTCGACGAGGGTTGCCGAGAGCTCGTATTCCTCGTCGGCCTTCAGGCCCTCGTAGGCGACCGCGTCGACGACCTTGGCCACGGCGTCGGCCGAGACGTCCTTGTCGCCGTCCGCCCCGTCCTTTGCCGTGGTGGAAATGCGCGGGCCCTCCTGGTCGTCGAGGCCCATCCACACGGCCTTGGCCACCGTCGAGTCGCGATCGATCCAGAAGCTCCTGGTGATGAGCTCGAGGCCCTCGTTGGCATCGCAGCGCAGCTCGGTCATGGTGTAGGCGCCGTACGGCAGGGCCGCCAGCGAGTCGTCCACCGGCGCCGAGGAGCCGTCCTCGCCGAGCGAGAACCAGATGCCGGCCTTCGGATCCATGTCGGCGGCGGCAATCGGGCCCTCATGGCCGAGCAGGGCGTCGTTGGCGTTGGTGTCCCTCGAGTGCCTGTTCCAGCTGCTCGCGGTCGACGCGTCGCCGTTGCGGTCCGTCACCAGCACGTGAGTCTCGCCGGTGGCCGCGTTCTCGATGGCGAACGGGACCATGAGGCCGGCGTTGTCGGACTCGCTCTTCTTGGAGAGCTCGAGGTCGTTGCGCACCACCTGGTCGCGGAACTCGAGCGCGGCGCCGTCCGCGGAGGCGCTCACGATCTCGCCGCCGGTGCGGACCTCGAAGGTGCGGGGCTCGCCGTCGGTCAGCAGGTAGCTCCCGTTCGTCGCCGTCTCCCGCACGTCGTAGGTCCCGTACGGCAGTGCGTTGGCCGCGGTCTGCGCGGTGTAGGCGCCGGCCTCGTCGTTCCATGCGGTGGTCAGCGTGGCCACGGCTTCGCCCGGCTCGCGCCATTCGCCGTCAACGAGGACCTTGTGCGCCGAGCGGTTCGTGACGGTGAACTCGATCCCGTCGAGGCCAGGGTGCTCGCCAGGCGCCTCCTTGTGGCCGCTGCCCGCGAGCGCCTCGGACGCCTGCAGCTCCTTGTCGGACTTGGTCACCTGCACGCCGCCGCGGAAGACCTCGTCGGTCACGGGGTCGCCCGTGAGGTCGCGCACCTCGCCGGCCTTCACGGTGAACGCGACGGAGGCGTCGCTGGCGTCGTAGCCCTCGGGCGCGCCGGACTCGACGATGCGGTAATTGCCCGCGGGCAGGGCGTCGGTGCCGGTCGCGGCGACGTGCGACCCGTCCTCGGGCGCGGTCTTGATCGTGGCGCATACCTCGCCGTCGGCGTAGTACTTGCCGCCGACCAGCACGTAGCAGCCGGTCTCGTTAACGACGGAGAAGCTCGCGCCGTCGAGCGAGGCGTCGCCCTGGGGCTCCGCGCCCGCCTCGGAGTCCGTTTTGGCGACCTTGACTCCGCCCGTGGACCAGCTGAAGCTCACGAGCGTCTGGGAGCCGCCGCCGGTCCTGACGCAGAACGCCTCGAACCCGGCGGATACCTTGCCAGCGCCCGCCTTCATCTTGGCGAAGGTCCCGCCGATCAGCTCGGATTTCGCCCAGGAGGCGAACTCAGCGCTCGTGCCGTGCGTGGCAGCCGACTCGGACCCAGAGTAGGCGTAGGCGATGAGCACATGGCTCGCCGCGGCGTACTTCGCGTCGTCCCAGCCGCCGCCGTCGTACCAGCTACTCGGGAACATCGACGCGTCGAAGCCGGGAGAGCCGAACGAGAACCATATCGCCGCTGTCACGTCGCCGCTCGGCACGGGGCTCGTCGAGTAGGAGCCCGGCGCGGGCGTCGGGGACGAGGGCTCGGCGCAGTAGGCGATGTTCCCGTCGGCGCTCATCCACGTGGTGGCGAAGCCGCCGTAGGGGATCTTGCCGCCGATGGACACGTCGACCGTGCTCGGCGCGGCGTAGGCGGGCGAGGCCGCCACGGAGGCGAGCAGCGCTCCCGCCGCCAGGATGAGCGCCATGGCGCATCGGAGGAGCTTTTCCTGCAGGGTGCAGTCTTTCGCTGCGTTCATCTTTCCGCCCCCCTATCTCTCGACGCTTCGCTGTGCGCGGGGCGCCTCGTGCTCGGCGGCGCGGCTCGCCTGGCGAGCGTGCTCGACGCGCTCCGCGAGGTAGCGCGAGCGCCCTGCGTCAACGGCCTCCTTGAGCTGCGCCGGCATGACCTTCACGGTGTCCTTGACCGCGCGGCCGCCCTCGTCGAGCTCGGGCTGGCCGTCCGGGCCCATCACCGTCTTCCTCAGCCACACCTCGCGGTTCGCGAGCAGCGGTATGTCCCGGAAGTCGGACCCCTTGAAGCGGCTCTCGTTAACGAACATGGGGCTGAACTCGTAACCTCCGACGTCCATGCCGTCGACGACAGTGCCCTTGGGAAGGGTCGCCGAGTTGAAGGTCCTGGCCTCGCCGGTCGCGCGGTCGGTGTACTCGATGCCCTCGCGCACGAAGCTCTTGTGCAGCGAGAGGTACACGTTCTTCCTCTCTTCCATGTCTTTCCTCCTTTTCGTTTTCAATCGGTCCTTGTCTTCATCCGCCGGGACGCGTGCCCCGGCGCGGTGCCCCTATCTCATGGCGACCGCCCCCTTCCTCGCTTTTCCGCTAGAAGCCGCTCACGATGTCGCGCGCCCAGGAGCCGCTCTTCACGAGGGCCAGGATGAGCAGCACGCACATGGCCAGGTACTGCAGCGCGTAGGTGAGCCCGTTCGCGACCGCGTCGGCCGGGGTGCCCGTCCCGGGGTTCGCCCCGGTGAGCCCGCCGAGCACGAGCGGGAACGATATGAGCAGCACGAAGATGATGACGCCGGCGATGCAGACCGCCCCGAAGCTCTTCAGGTAGCCAAGGCCTATCTGGCGCGTGGCGTCCATGCCGAGGAACGCCAGCGGGATCGGGGCGAACGCGGCCATGATGTAGAGCTGGAGCGCGCGGGCCCAGCAGACCACGAGGGCGACGACGTAGGCCGCCAGCACCACGACCCAGCTGATGAGGCTCACGACGAGCATGGCGATGAGCGACGGGATGTCGTCGTCGGTGGTAACGACGGACACCTCGGGCAGGTCGAGCGCGCCTCCGGCGCCGAAGAGCGCCTCGACTCGGTCGATGGCGAGCCCGCAGACCTCGTAGATCGACGCCATCAGGTCGAAGCTGTTCTGTATGAGGAACAGGAACACGGCGAAGAACACGAGGAGGAAAACGACCTCCTTGACGCCGGGAAGGCTCTGGCTGCCGTCCATGCGCTGGGAGATCTCGATGAGCTTCAGGGTGAAGACCAGGCCGAGCACCCCGCACCCGATCGGCAGGATGGCAACCTGCCATACGCCCCGGGCGACGTCGTGCATGGTCAGGTCGCTCGAGCTCGTGAGCATGTGCGCGAAGTCGGCCGAGAGGATCCCGTTCGCGCCGATCGACCCGAGCACGCCCGTCTGAGCCTTGAACATCCAGTTGCAGCAGTCGCGCAGGAGGCCGCACAGCCAATCGTTGACGTCCCCGGCTATGTCGGCGTATGCCGGCTGCGCGGGGACGAGCAGGAGCGCGCAGAGGGCGAACGCCGTCGCGGCGGAGATGGCGAACGCCCTTCGGCGTCGCGATTCAAGCGCCCGCACGGCTACATCGCCTCCAGCGAGCCGCCGCGCGAAACCACGGTGACCACCGTCGAGGCGGGGTCGTCGAGCGTGAAGGTCGTCGACGCGACGTTCCCGGCGTAGTCGAGCCACACCTCCTTGTCCCAGGTGGCTCCCATCGCCTGCGGGGACACCTCCGCCGCCTTCCCGGCGACGGCCTCCTCGATGGCGGCGACGTCTGCGCCAAGCGCCTCGGAGAGGCGGCCGTCGGTGCCGGTCACGGAGAACGCTCCGTCTTGCGCCTTCTGGGGCACGTAGGCCTGCGTCAGAAGGTCGCATGCCAGGGTGCGGTTGTCCCCGTCGCCCGAGACCTGGATGAGCGACAAGCCTCCCGCCTTATCGCCGGTTCCCTTGACCTCGATGGGCACGCTTAGCACGCCGCCGGCCTCGGAGGGCTCCTCGGCCGAGAAGAACCAGGCGCGCTCGGTGCCGCCCGCGCTCTCCGCCATGGCGCCCTCGACGATCCGCAGCGTGGCCGTCGGGTCGTCGGCGCCCGTCCATGCGGTGTTCCAGAGCGCCTCGGCGCCCGAGGCGGCCTTCCCGGTTGCCACGTCGGCGCCTGCAGCCGCGGGCTGCTCTTGCTCCTGGGGACTATCCTGCGCGCCTTCCTGCGGGGCGATGGCGCAGCGCGCCGCGCCCGCGCCGAGCGCCACGACGAGCGCGCCTGCCGCGACGGCGGCCATGACCCTTGACTTTCCCTGCATTGGTTTCTCCTATCTCGCGGTGAGCGCGCAGCTGAAGCTGCCGATGCCGCTCGCTATGCGGCACACGTCGCCCGTTCGCGGCTCGTGTATGTACCTGTCGTCGCCGATGTAGATGGCCACGTGGCCCGAGCGGTAGAGGATGTCGCCGGGCTTCGCCTCCGAGAGCGGTATGCGCCTGAGCTCCTCGTACTGGGAACCCGTGTAGTGGCTTATGCGGATGCCCGCCTGCGCGTAGCAGTACTGCGTGAGCCCGCTGCAGTCGAGCGCCTTGCCGGGGGTCGAGCCTCCCCACACGTAGGGCACGCCGAGCTGGCTGTACGCCGCCTCGACGATCGCGTTCCCGTTCGCGGTCGAGTCCTTCAGGTCCTCGACCGTCATGGAGTCGAGCCGGTAGAGGCCCCATTGCGCCATGATCGACTTCAGGGACTCGACGTAGGACGAGTCGGTCGCCCAGCCGGCGTCCTTGAGCCCCTCGGCCATCCTGTCCGAGTCGCGCTTCTCGATCGCCTCGCGGATGAGGGCGTTGCCCGAGTAGCGCTCCGCCTGCAGGAAGACCCTGCTGCGGAAGCGGATGCACTCGGCGTCGCCGGTGAAGCGGATGAAGCTCGCCGTGATCTGGGTGCGCTCGCCGGGCACGTACTCCTCGCTGGTGGCCCAGTTCGCCTTGCCGGCCACCTCGGGGCAGCCCGCGTAGCCCGACCACCACTTCATGCCGAAGAGGTTGTGGTCGCGCTCTGCGAGCTGGCTCATGCGGTCGCCCTGGCCGGACTCCTGGATGATCTGCGCGATGGTGCAGCCCGCCGGGTGCCCGTACTCCTCCTGGCACTCGAGCGCCGCCTCGACCATCTCGTAGGTGATGTAGGGCGGCAGCCCCTCGAGGCCCTGCTTGGAGGCCGCGTCGTCCCAGAAGCCGAACAGCGCGCTCAGCAGCTGCGCGACGGCGAGCGCGCAGGCGACGAAGGCCACGATGCCGGCCACCGCCCCGAGCAGGGCGGGCGCTGCGCCCGAGACCGCGCCCGCGATCGCGGAGGCGGCGCCCTTCGACCCCGCAGCGCGGGCCGCCTCGCCCGACGCCTGCGCCGCCGCCTGGGCCGCCTGGTGCTTGGCCGGGGCGGTCGCGCCGGCTGCCTCGGGGCCGCGCGCGCCTCCCTTTGGGGCGCCGAGGGCGGTCGCCGCCTTGCGGCTGCCTTGGGCTGCTTTCTTCGCCTTCCTCTGCCGCAGCCCTCCCGCGGCCTTCTTGGCCGCACGCCCCGCGTCGTACATGCCCGAGGCGCCCTCGAGCTCCTCCGAGTCGTCGAGCTGGGAGACGGCCTCCCGGGCGATCGCCAGCTTCGCCGCATCGACGCGCGAGCGCATCGCGGCCGCCGCGCGCCGGTCGCCGGCTGGTTGGGACAATTTGTCCCCGAGCCCGCCTTCCGGCGCGTCGGGCCTGGAAGGGCGCCCCTTCGCCGTTGCGGCGGGGCCTCCCGCCTCGTCGAGCGGGCCGGCACCCTCCGAGACGTTTCCCAGGGCGTCGCGCTCGGTTTCCGCGACGTCGCCCGCGGTGAGCACGTCGCGGCGCTGCGCCCCGACCACCTCGAGCATCCCGCCGCCCTCGCTCGGGCCAGCCATTCCTATTCCTCCGCCTCTCGCGCCGCCCGGCGCATCTCGCGCTCGGCGACCTCTGCGGGCTTGGTGTTCCACAGGTCGTAGAGCGAGCCTTTCGGGAAGTCGTCGGTGATGGGCACGCGGATCCCGGCGCTGATGAGCAGACCCTCGCCGGGCTTGACGGCGTCGCCGATGTAGCCGCGCTCCGTGGCGGAGAGCTGGAGCATCTCCGCCCATGCGTCGAGGTCGGCGGTGGATTGCTTGTGCAGCAGGAAGAACTCGGAGTTGAGCACCATGTCGCGGGCCTCGGCGTTGGCCAGCATGTGGCTCGTGTTCTGGCTGATGCCGGTGCAGATGAGGCCGAACTTGCGCCCCTCGCGCCACAGGCGGGCGAAGTACTCGACCACCGTCGGGTGCGCGAAGAGGCTCTGCACCTCGTCGATGTAGAGCCAGGTGTAGTTGGGGCGCGGCGGCGTTACCATCACGCGGTTGCGCACCATCTCGAGCGCCGTGATCATGCCGAACACGCGCATGTTCTGGCCGAGGCCGTGCATGTCGATGTTGGTGATGCGGTTGTCGAGCGCCACGTTGCTCTGGCCGTTGAAGAAGGAGAACGCGCCCTTCACGTAGCGCTCGTAGCGCAGCGCGATGTCGGCGGCCTCGGGCTCGGGCTGAGCGAGCAGCGCCGCGTGGAAGTCGCCGAGCGTGGGCAGGCGGCCGTCCCTCGCGCACTCCCGGTACGCCTCGCCGACGCAGCGGGCGATGATCGAGCGGTCGCGCTCAGGCAGGCCCTCGCGGCCCTCGGCCATGAGCGCGCTCGAGAGCGCGAGCACCGCGTCGGTCTTGTACGCGAGCTTGGCGGCGTCGGCGCGGTCCGCGACGTCGGCGGTGTCGAGGGGGTTGAGCACCGCCGAGCATCCCGGGGCGAGCTCGACATTCGCGCCGCCGAGCGCGCCGACGAGGTTGCCGTACTCGCCGGCCGGGTCGAAGATCACGACCTCGTCCTCGGGGTGCGCGAGAACGGTGTTGGTTATCTCGCGCTTCACCGAGAAGCTCTTGCCCGAGCCGGGCTTGCCGCACACGAAGCCCATGGGGCTCGCCAGGCGCTTGCGGTCGCACAGCACCAGGTTCCCGCTCTCCTTGGACTGCCCGTAGTAGCCTCCGCCCGCCTCGTCGAGGCTCTGGCTGGCGAAGGGCATCTGCATAGCCACCTGCCCCGTGGTGAGGTAGCGGCTCACGGTGACGTGGTTGTCCCCGAGCGGGAGCACCGAGTTGAGAGCCTGGCGCTGCCGGAAGTGGAGCGGCTCGAGGCCGATCGTGCAGCCCTGCGCGACGCTCGTCACCTGCTGGACGCGGCGGTCGAGCTCCTCGAGGCTGTCGGCCCAGGTGTAGACGAGGCCCGTGTAGACGAACAGGCGCTCGGACTTGTTGCGCAGGAAGTCGAGCAGCTCCTCGGCCTCCTCCTTCGAGAAGCGCAGCTCGGGCGGCAGGATCTGGTAGTCGTAGCCCTTCTTCACGGCGCTCATCTGCTCGTCGATGATCTCCTTGTCCATCCAGTCGATCTGGCGCTTCACGAGCGCGAGCGCCTCGCTCTGCGCGATGGGCTGCACGTGCAGCGTCACGTTGAGCGGCAGCGGCAGGTCGATGATGGAGGCGAGGTAAGTCTCCTCGATGACCGACCCGAAGCTGCGCACCGCGAGCACCGCGCCGTAGCGCCCGTCGCTGCAGAAGCAGTCGGACCTGCCTTCGGGCTTGAAGTCGAGCGTGGAGGGCATGACGAAGTCCTTCGTGCGCGCGCCCGACGTCGGGGACAATTTGTCCCAGGAGAACTCGAAGCGCGACCCCGGGCGCAGCTGCCCCTGCAAAAGCTCGAGCCTCTCGGCGCCGTCGAGGGCGCGCGACGAGCAGCGTATGCGCGCGAGCGTCTGCTCCACGTCGCCCCGGATGCGCGCGAGCTTGGGCACCGCGGCGTCGACGTCGTCGGCGCCCACGGCGTAGGTCAGATAGCGGTGGCGCACGAGGTTCGAGACGCCCTCGCGCATCTTGTCGTTGAGGATCCGGTTGTACTCTTCGGCGAGCCCGGCGGTGGCGCGCTCCCCGGGCTCGAAGAAGACCTTGCGGCCGACCTCGTCGGCGGGGATGGGCGCGTTCACTACCTGGAGCTGCACGTGGGAGTCCGCCGGGAAGTAGTTGAACAGCGAGCTCATCACGGTGAAGGCCGTCTCGCGCGCCTCCTTGCGCGCGGATTGGTAGCTGATGTCGGAGAACTCGACCGTCTGGCTGAACACCCCGGGCATCACCTGGGCGATTCCGTCCTTGTACATGGCGTCGTAGCCGACGTAGGCGGCCATCTCGCGCGAGCGGTCGCGCTCCCGGCGGCGCCTCTGCCGCTCGGCCTCCGCGCCCTTCGAGGCGTCCTTGCGCCCGCCCGTGCCGCCGAGGAGCAGCCCGAGGGTGCTCGGGCGCTTCGGCCTATTCTCCTTGTTGCTTCTTGCTCGGCTCATAGAGCTCGGCTCCTTTCTTCTTGGCCCTGCGCCTCGCGCGCCGTCCCGGGCGGCCCGGGCGCGGCGAGCCCTCGGGGAGGCTCGCGGCGAGGCAGGGCTCGTACGCGAGCAGCTGCGGGGAGAGCTCGTGTGCCGCCAGGAGAGGCAGCAGCTCCTCGGCGCGCATGCCGAAGGGCCGCCAGAACCCGGCGAGCCAGAACGGCATGCTGCAGAGCATGATCGGGAAGGCCGCGTCCGCGACGTCGGCGTGCAGGCCCAGGTGGACGAAGGCCGCCGCCCCGACCGCGCTGCCGAAGCCGAGCGACACGCACGCGAGCGTGCGCAGGCTCATCTTCCCGACGATCTTCTCCTCGTACTCGCCGATGTCCTTCTGCACCGGTATCCGGAGCGCCATCCGCGACGCCCCCTATGCCGGCAGCCAGGACGTGTCCAGCTGCCCGAAGTAGACCGACGCGGCGATGATGATCGCGCCGCCGGCGATGGTGGATATGGCGGTCGCGATCTGCGGGCCGCCCTGCTGCTCCCTGATGGCCAGGCCGAGCGAGACCGCGCCCCACACGACCAGGAAGCCGCCGAGGAAGGTCACGCAGCCCGACACGAGCTTGATGACGTTTGCGAGCATGCTGCTCTCCTTTGCTTTCGGTTGACGATGTTCCTTGCCGTTCCTCCCCCGCGGCGGGGGAGGCCCGCGCCTGGCGCGGCCCCGTCACGAGTCGCCCTCCTTACGCCTGCGGTACTCGGCGAAGTCGAACGGGCCGCGGCGGGCCGCCTCCTCGAGCAGGCGCGAGCGCGGGTGGCGCTCGAGGCGGTACTTCCGGTCCATGAGCGGCATGCACCCGTTCACGAGCACGAGCGCGTCCTCGCGCGGCATGCGCGCCACCTCGGCGGGCTGTATGAGGTCGCGCTCGGAGATGCCGCGGTTCACGGTCCGGGTCCAGCCGGCGCCCCGCGAGTCGCTCTGCGTCTCGCTCGCCACCGTCTGCTTGCCGGCCATCTTGCTGATCTCCTCGTTGGTCTCGTTGGCCTTGCCGCCCAGGTAGAGCAGCGTGTCGCAGGCGTTCACGATGGTCTCGGCGTTGTTGTCGCCGTAGGTCTCCTTCAGCTGCGAGAGCGACTGGGCGATCATCGAGACGGCGATGTTCCTGCTGCGGGTGACGGCGATGGTCCGCTCGAAGTCGGGTATGCGCCCGATGTTGGCGAACTCGTCGAAGACGAAGTGCACCGTCGTGGGCAGCGAGCCGCCGTGCGCCTCGAGCGCCTCGGCGCAAAGCGCGCTCACGGCCGTATCCATGAGCAGGGAAAACAGGAAGTCGAAGGTCGAGTCGGTGTCGCTCATCGACGCGAAGAGCGCGACCTTGGCGCCCTCGTCGCCCATGTGGGCGAGGTCGAGCTCGTCTTTGGAGGTGAGGTCACGAACGGCACGGATGGACAGCGGCTTCAGGCGGACGTTGCAGCTCGAGAGCATCGATTTCATGGTGTCGCCGGCGGCGACGCGGAACTCGCGGTAGCTCGCGAGCGCGAAGTCGTCGGGCGGCGCCGGCTCGCGGACCTTGACCCACTCCCACGCGCCGTCCTCCTCGGCGAAGCCGCGCAGCGATCCGCCCTCCGCCGAAGCGCCGCCGCGCCTGACGTAGCGCTCGCCGGTCTCCAGCTCGCGGAACACCATGTCGAGCGGGCTCATGTAGCCCGGGTCGTCGCGGGCGTCGGCGAGCGAGAGCAGCGTGAGCAGCCCGTCGAGGTTTCGGTCGGCGGGCTCGCAGTGCATGACGAGGTAGGCCGTGAGCGCGGTGTAGACCAGGCGCTCGGCCTTCTCCCAGTAGGGGTCGCCCTTGTGGTCGGCGTCGCCCTCGGTGTTGGCGACGATGCCGCGGGCGAAGCGGATGACGCCCGCCTCGTCGCGTATGTAGGCTATGGGGTTGAAGCGCATGGAGCGCGTGAAGTCGATGGTGTCGAACGCGCGGATCTCGTAGCCGAGCTCCGCCAGCGCGCCGCCCATCTCGCGGATGAGCGTGCCCTTCGGGTCGGTCACGAAGAAGCTGGCGTTGGCCTGCAGGAGGTTCGGCTTGACGTAGTAGCGCGTCTTGCCGGTGCCGGGTCCTCCAACCACGAGCACGTTGTCGTTGGTGTCGGTGGAGAGGTCGAACCTGCGGCTCACGAGGCGGATGCGCGCGTTGTCGGTGAGGATGATGTTGTTGTCGGGGTCCTTGGAGTCGCCGAAGGGCGCGATGTCCTTACGCGTGGCCCACCTGGAGCTCCCGTGCTCCTCGCCGTCGCGCCGGGCGCCATTGGACCCCAGGGAGCGCGCCCAGGCGAGGAGCGCCGCGCACGCGCAGGCCGTCCCCGTGCACAGGGGAAGCGCCTCCGCGGAGAAGACGTGCCCCGTTCGAAGCTCCGCGGGGATCGCCGCCATGGCGGCCTCCGGGTCGATGATCGGGTTGGCGCCCGACGCCGCTACGGCCGCCGCCGCGAAGTCTCCCGCGGCGAACGCCGCCGCGGCCAGCGCTGCCGCCGCCTGCCACCTCATCTCTCGGGCCCCTCGATATGTCGCGGGCCGCGCTCCCGGCCGAGGCCCTGGCTGTGGGCCCTCGACGCCTCGCGCGCCCGCTCGGCGCGCTCCGCCAGCCGCTCGGGCGCCTGGCGCCTCTCGACTATCTCGGAGAGCCGCTCCCTTGCGCGATCGGCGGCCTTGCCCGTCTCTTGTTCCAGCTGGCGGAAGGCCTCGTCGACCTCGGGGGCGTCCTCCACCTTGAAGAGCAGCCAGTCGCGGCCCTCGCCTGGGATGATGTGGTGCTCGACCGACGCGGCGCGCAGTTTGTCGGAGACGACCTCTTTGATCGTCGCGTACTCGGGAAGCCCCGAGAGCTCCTCGAGGCTGAGCTTCGCGTAGGTCGGCACGCCGTCGGCCGCGATGGCCTCGGCGCGCCCGCCGGCGATGGTCCCGCGGATTCCCGCGAGGCGCTCGGAGAGCTCCCTCGCGCTGCGCGCCATTGCCTCGGTGCCGGCCTCCTGGCCGATCCTCAGCATCCAGTCGAGCAGCTTGCCGCCCGCCTCGTCCCCGTAGTCGCTCGCCATCCCGCGCCTCCCTTCCAGTCGAGATGAAAAGGGGCGCCTTCGCGCCCCGGTCGTCCCTATTCGGCCCCGACGGCCCTCTCGCGCGCCATGGGCGCGCGGGCTTCCTGCCCGGCGTGCGCGCGGCTCGTCTCGCGGGCGGACGCGGCGCGCTGCGCCAGCGGCTCGGGCGCCTTCTCGTGCAGATGGGCCCACTCGCCGCTGCGGCACTGCTCCGGCGTCGCCTCGCACATGTCGCGCATGGCGCGCTCGAACCGCTCGGGCTCCTGGGCGATGGCGCCGAAGCTCCAGCTCTCGAAGCCGGTCCACGCGTCGCCGTCGCGTTTGAGCGTCCACCACTCGTCGCCGGCGTTCACCTGCTGGATGAACGCGAGGTCGCGGTAGCAGAACCCCTGGCGTATGGCCCAGTTGCCCGAGCCGAGCGCCTCGCGGAGCCTGTCGACGCTCTCCGTGCGGGAGAACTCGTAGGGGTACTCCTCGAGAAACGGGTCGTCCTGCCAGTCGAAGCCGCCGACCTTGAGCCAGCCGTTCTCCTGGCACTTCTCCACGAGCCCGTCGTGCTCGCGGCCGGTTATCCTCTCGAAGCCGTCCATGGGCCCTCCGCCTTTCGTTTGTTGCTTGGCGGGCGGCGTCCTCGCGATGGGGGCACGGTGCGAGTCGGAGCAGACGTGCGTGCCGGCGCGTCGGCGCCGCCCAAGACGTGTATAGCGATTTCGATTGCGGCAGAGAGCAGGGCCGCCCGCGATGGGTCGAGCTGGGTCGAGCCGTCCGCGCCTCCACGGGAAGCGCACAAGCTAGCCGAGGCGGCGCCTGTCCCTTCCGCCCAGGTAGACGGTCCTGCAGGTCTGGGAGATCCTGCTCGCGATCGCCTCTGCCGTTACGCGCTCGCCGCGCCTCGCGAGCCTGTCCGCCAGCGCGCCCGGCGCGTAGTTCGACGTGACGATGGTCGGGCGCATGTCCTCGTAGCGCGCGTCGAGCACGCTGAACACGGTGCCGACGGACCATTCCGTCGCGTCCTCCTTGCCGAGGTCGTCGAGCACGAGGACGTCGCACTTGGCGTACCGCGCGACGGCGGCCTCGGTGCCGCCCTCGTCGAACGTGGCCTTCACACGCTCGAGCATGCCCTTGGCCGTCGTGAAGGCGACGTCGTAGCCGGCCTCGGCGAACAGCCTGGCCATGGCGGAGGCGGCGTGCGTCTTGCCGGCGCCGACGCCCCCGTGTATGTAGAGCCCGGCGCCCCCGTTGCCCGCGAACGAGGCGATGTACTCGGCGAACTCGGGGCGGTCGGCCTCGGCGGCCCAGTAGCGCCTGGGGATGCCCGCGCGCGAGAGCGCCTTCTCCCGGCGGGCGGCCTCCTCCTTGGCGGCGAGGGCCGCGCGCCTTCGCGCCTCGGCCTCCCGCTCGCTGGCCGCGCCCTCGCACGGGCAGGGGGCGGCAGAGACCCAGGCGACCCTGCCCGCCAGCGCCGCGCCGAGCGGATCGAGGGCGGCGCCGCAGTGCGGGCACGCCCTCGGCTCCGGCTCGTCGAAGGAGAGCCCGGCCGCACGGGCCTGCTCCAGGGTGATGAGTCCCGCTCGGTCCATCGGGCGCCCCTTCCTTATCTTCTGAAGTCCTTGTTGTCCCTTTTGCTTATTGGGTGGCATATCGTCAGGGGTTTCCCTGTCATTTCGTCAGGGGTTCGGGCTGCGAACCCCGACGGTTCGTCATCCTTGTTCGCGGCGAACCCTGTCATTTCGTCACCCTTTCGCGCCGGGAACCCTGACGAATCGTCAGGGGTTGCCAACGCTCCGGGCGGCAGCCTCTCGCGCACGATGCGGTATCGCTTGGTGGCATGCCCGCGCGCCGGGGCGTGCACGCCGCACTCCTCGATGAGGCCCTGGTCGAGCAGGTTGCGGATGGCGCGGTGGACGCTGCGCTCCTGCACGTTGAGGAATCGGGCCAGGCCGCCCTTGCTCTCGAAGTAGCCGCACCCGGCGTCGCAGAAGCCGAAGATGCGCGCGTAGACGAGCAGGGGAAGGCCTGAGAGGCCGAGGTCCGCCATCATGAAGTGCCGTACCGTCGCGAACTCGCGCGGGGAGGGGCCGTCGCGCCCCCTCGGGCCTGCGGCCGCCATGGCGCTAGCCCCTTCTTGGCGAGCCGACGACGCTGTTGCGCTCGACCCATGCGACGAGCTCGTCGTGCAGCACGATGCCGTCGCGCGTCTTGCCGCCGATGTAGCGGATCGGGAACGGGTCGTCGCGGTCCTTGGCGAGCCGGTACATGGCGTCGCGGCTGATGCGCAGCATCGCGCACGCCTCGTCGGCGCCGAATATCGCGTTTGTCGATGCGATGAGCCTCACCTGGCTCCTGCTAGTGCTCTTGGTCATGGTCGTCCTCGAGCTCCTTTCGTCTCGAGGCTCCCTCGCGTGCCCGGCCGCGGGCGGCTCCCGGGGCGGTCGCCGCCGTCATTTCCTGCCGCTCCTCGACTCGATGTAGGCGTCCACTGACGCCCTCGAAACCAGGAGCTTCCTGCCGAGCCTGTACGAGTCGATCTCTCCCGACCAGATGAGGTCGTACGCCTTGTTTCGGCTCGCCCTCATGTACTCCTGCATCTCGATCACCGTCATCCATTCGTCGCGATCTTGGTTGCCCTCGGGCGCGGCGCATTCGGCTGTGCGTGCCATGTTTCCTCCAATCTTCCCGTGCGGCACCGCGCGAGCACACCGCACGGCACCGTGTCCCTTTTCGTCTGCGCGACGATTGAACCGCCTGATGTCGATTGGTGAGCACGGCAGGAGCGGAGACGGGTCGAGGCGGGTCGAGCTGGTCGTGCCTTCACGAAACGGCCATGAGCCGCACGCCTTAGCTGCGAGCTAAGTCCCCGAAAAGTAAAAGGCGCCCATGCGGGCGCCTGCCTAGTAGCTGGAGTTGTTCGGCTGTGGTCGGAATGCTCCTCTTATGCGGTGCTGTCGTCCGGGGTCCGGCATCTGTCGTTCGCCTCTTCTGTCGTGTTTGATGTTGCGTGTTCTACGAGCGACCTTTCGCGGGCCTGCCGGCCCGTTGCCCCAGGTGCACCCAGGTAAATGGTACCCATCCGTTGGGACATAGACATTGTGGGGAAGATGTCTGGGTAAGCTGGAGTGGGCGAACGGGCGTCGGTTGACCAATTAGCGCTTTCTTTCGTAACGCTAGAGATAGCTTTCGTTGCTTAAGCAGGTGAATCGTTTGCGCTCGCTACGGTGATCAGATGAAGATAGTAATGGTTGATGCTGAATTTGACCGGAAAGCATAGCGAAGTTTTTCACTATGACCAAAATGATGGGATAATGTCCGAAATTACTTGGATGGGAGGCTTTATTTTGGCTGATGCGTTAATGGAAGCTGAGAAAATTAGGATTGATGTCGTGCAGGCTACTGACGAGTTAATTCGCCAACGCTACTCTCAATACCTTACGCCTAAAGAGACGGCTTCTTTTGCCGCGCAGATGCTAAGCACGCCTAAAAGTTTTCCGGCATGCTGCCTTGATTTGGGCAGTGGAACGGGCATTCTGACTGTCGCTCTTGCCGAGCGATTCGGCTGGAACATTAAAGCAGACGCCGTCGAGATCGATTCTGATATGGCGGCAATCTGTGATTCAACTTTGTCTGAGCTGAATATTGATCACAAAGTTATCAGTTGTGATGTATTAAGCCACGTTTTCCAGTCCGAATACGATTATGTAATTCTCAATCCACCGTATAAGAAAATGTCCTCCGGTGACTCCAGACAGGAGCTCCTTCCAATAAAGGCAACCAATTATTACTCAGCGTTTCTGACGCGTGCGATAGAAGCTTTGAAGCCTGGAGCGGAGTGTGTTGCTATTATTCCCCGCTCTTGGACTAACGGAGAGTATTTCGCCCCGTTTCGTAATTGGTTGTTTGACAGGTGCTCTATCGACTGGATGCATCTGTACGGCTCTAGAACTGAGGTGTTTTCTGACACTAATGTGCTTCAGGAAACAATGCTCTTGAAGGGTTGATTTCCGATCCCAACCGAACACATTGAGCTGACGGCACGCTCCCGCAGTTAACCGAACGCCCCCGAGGTCCTATCCGGGCCCCGGGGGCGGCATTTTCCCAGTTGAAGGAATGGTGGAGATGTGTTTCGATGGGTCCGGTGGCCATGCTCCGCCCGCCGCCCGGCACCTCTTCCCAGACTCAGCCGGACGGTCGGTCCGTCTATTCCGTTTTTCTCCTAGGCTAGGCCAGCGGGGCATCGCCCCTCTCTGCGCGCGCCCTCTCGATGAGCCCCGGCGTCAGGTCGAGATCGCCGAGCGGCACGTCCTCCACGCCGTAGGCGTCCAGCAGCGCCGCCGCGTCCTCCCCGAGCATCGCCCTGAAGGCGCGCGCGGGCGTCGCGAAGCCGAGCGCGCCGCGGGGCTCGGAGTTCACGTGCGACATGGCCAGCGCCAGGTCGGCCGGGGCGAGCCGGTCGAACCTGATTCCGGCGCCCTTGGGCAGCAGCTTCCTGATCTCGACGTGGTTGCGCTCGCAGGCGCCCTTCTGGTCGCTGCGCCTGGGGTCGCAGTAGAACAGCCTCGTCTCGCCCGGCCCCTCGCCGAGCAGCGCCGCGATCGCCGCCTCGTCGGAGAACTCGGCGCCGTTGTCGGTGAGGACGGCGCGGAACACGCGGCGCGTCCCGTCGGCGCCGAGGATGGCCCGGACGCCCTCCAGGGCGTCCGCGACGCACCCGGCGGTCTTCTCCTCCAGCGGCAGCGCGAGCTGGAGCCTGCTGGGGCGGTGCAGCAGCGTGAGCAGGCAGGCGGAGTCCTCCCGGGCCCCCTCGACGGTGTCCATCTCCCAGGCCGCGGCGCACGCGTCCTCCCCGAGGGCGAGGAACGCGGCATGCGACCTGCGGGCGGAGTGGCGGGTCGCCGCCCGGCCCGCGGCGCGCTTCCTCGGCCTGTAGCCGACCTTGCGCCTGAGCTCCATGTTGGTCATGCCGTCGTAGCCCGCCGAGACCCAGCGGTAGATGGTCGACGGCGACAGGTCCACCGGGCCGCCGTTGCGCGCCGCCATCTGCTCGGGCGACAGCCCCCGGCGCAGGCAGTCCCTTATCGCCTCCAGCCTGGCCGCCGCGGCGGGCTCGTCGGCGTCTATCCCGCGCCTGGACGAGACGAGGACCGAGTCGGCGCACAGCTGCGCGGCCCGGGCCTCGTAGAAGACGTGGGGGCGGCGCTTGCAGCCGATCGCGCGGTACCGGCCGCACCCGTTGCAGCAGCGCGGCCACGCCGCCAGGCGCGGGCAGGCCGCCGACAGGTCGGCGGAGGCGTCCACGCGCTCGCCGCGCCTGGCCTTCGGCGCCGTCACGAACCTGTGCGACGCCACCTCGGCGCTCACCGTCGAGGGCGACCTGCCCAGCTCCCTCGCGATCTCCCTGCACGACGCCCTGCGCTCCAGCATCCTCTGGACCGTGTCCCGCTCGTGCCTCGTGAGCCTTCCGTAGGCCCTCGGGACCGCCCTTGCGGAGCCGCTCTTCTTCTTTCCGGACATGCCGTCCTCCGATCTCCCGGGGCCGGCCGATCCGGCCCTCAGGGTATCGGGTTCCCACATTCATCCGCACATGTGCGGATGAATGTGGGAGGTGTTCGGATAAAGTTGATAATCAAGGTGAAGTCTCCAGCTCCAGCTACATGGATGTGTTCTATCCGAAGTACCAGGTGACCTGGGATATGATGAACGTTGCCGGTCCGAACAGCATGTTCATGCACTGCCTGCCCGCCAACCGTGGCGAGGAAGTCGTCGACGAGGTCATGGACGATCCCGAGCGCTCCCTGTGCTGGGTCGAGGCCGAGAACCGCAAGCACTCCATTCGCGCCATCCTGGCCACTCTGTGCCCCCAGAGCGAGCCCGACGAGCAGAAGGCTGCGGCATACCGCGCCACCATCAATGAGCGCATGGCCGCTCTCGGTAAGCACGGTCTGTAAGACGTACCAGGTCGGGCGAGCTACGGCTCGCCCGCCTTCGCAGGAGATGGGCGACCTCATGGCCATCGGCGAGGAGAACTGCAAGGTCTCCGACGACAACCGAGTGCATCAAGGGCGCCGACTTCATCTACACCGACGTGTGGTATGGCCTGTACGATGCTTTCTGATGGGCGGCAGCAGATGCTTGTCTCTTGCTGCCCATCATCTGCGCCACTGCGCGTAGGCACTGGCGCCCTGTCTGAAGTTAAACAGACCTTTCGAGTGTGCACGAAGTGATTGCGCCAACAACGAAGCCCCAACCTGCTCGCTAACTCATGGGCAAGCCACCTGAGACTACTCATTTCCCCTACTAGCAATGAAGGCCTGCAACCTGCAGTTTTGCAAACTGCTTGAAAGGCGCCTGCGTTGATTCACTTCCTATTGCAGCTGGCGGCTCGCACACGAAAAGGCACTTGAGTTTCAAAGCGGGCGTTTTCGTCGATATCGAACCTCTAAAGGCTGTCCGCCGTGCCCTTTGGGACAAAAACGAAAACTCAAAGCCCCGAGTTTGGAATGAGTTTTTGAGATTGCCCCGGCTTTTGTCCCCGAAGCCGATGAAACACGACATAGTGTTACTTGGCGGCACTCGGTTTGAGACGGCATCGAAAACTGAGGACAACTGGAATGTCGGGACAGTAAAACTGAAGCCATCGAGTGGGAGTAGGCCGATAGGGTTCTGACCTGCGATTTTGAGTGCCGCACTGTGCCGCTGAGTTTCGTTTCGTACGAGAGTCATGACAAAGCCACCAGCGACGGAGATGAGTAAAAGCGATTAAAGAGCCTCCGTTCCCTGCGTTGGGACGGAGGCTCTTTCTTTGCCGTTTTACTCCCTTGTCTCCGTTCGGGGATTATTTCTTGCTCATTTAGGGCTATTCGCGCTGAAAGATTTTGACTAGCTTGGTGTCCTTTATTTCGTAGACAATGTCTGCGACGTTCTCGACCAGCCTCTTATCGTGGGAGACGAACACTATCGTTCCGGCATAGGCGCTCATCATCTGCTCGAGGGCTTCGGCGCTCTTGATGTCCAGGTAATTTCCAGGCTCGTCCATGAGCAAGATGTTGTATCTGCCCAGCAGCATCTTCGCGAGTAGCAGCTTGATGACTTCGCCTCCCGAGAGAACGCCAACGTCCTTTGTCAGGTCGCGCGGTCCGATTCCCATAGAGGCGAGGATGCCTCGAATTTCGGTCATGCTGTACTCGCAACCATCCTGCATGAACGAGATCGCAGACTGACGGGCGTCGAACTTGTAGCCTGTTTGCTCGAAGTAACCGATCTCTGCCTTGGGAGAGATGTTGATACCGTCGGCGCGTCGAGCGATTGCCTTCAGCAGGCTGGTCTTTCCTGTACCGTTGCCACCGGTGATGGCCACTTTGGCACCGAGCGGTATCTCGAATTTCGCGTGGTCATAGAGCATGCAGTTGCCGAAGCTCAAGCTGAAATCGTCTGCCGAGATGGGAAATTTACTATGCAGTTCCAGGGCCTTGCTCTGGCGGAACCGCACGGCGCGAATGCTATCTGGGGCCTCAATCCCTTCGAGCGCTTCGAGGCGCTTCTCCATGTCCTTAGCCGCCTGGTACATCCTCTTCTGTTTGGTGCCGGTTGCTTTCTGATGCCCCAATCGACCTGCATACTCGTTGCTTTTTTTCGCAGCCTTCCGCTTGGCGTCGACCTGCCGTGCTTTTTTCCGTTGTTTTTCGATGGCGGCTTCGAGGCGATCGCGCTCGCGCATCGCCTCTTCGTATCGAGTCGCCTGAGCTTTGCGCTCTTCTTCTTTCTGTCGCAGATAGTCGGAGTAGTCACCCCAGAATTCGGAAATACCGCCGTCTTTGAGCTCCCAGATCTTGTCTACCACCTGGTCGAGAAAATGACGGTCATGGCTCACGATGAGCAGAGCCCCATCAAATGCCTTGAGTTGTCCGACGAGAAGGCGGATGCCGTCTTGGTCGAGGTGGCTCGTAGGCTCGTCGGCGAAGATCGCGCTTGCATGCTGGGAGAGTGCAGAGGCAATCTTGGCGCGTGTTTCCTCCCCGCCGCTCATCGTCTCCTGCGCCACTCCGGCGACGTTGAGACGGGAGAGCATCTCACCACTGTCCTGAGCCGCATCAAGGTCGAGTTCATCGAGTTGGCCGATGAGGGCAATGCTGCCGAAGCGCCTGACGTCGGCGTCCGCAATGGTAAGATTGCCGCTCAGAATTTTAAGCAGGCTGGTTTTGCCTGCGCCATTGTCTCCCACCAAGCCGATGCGATCGTAGGAGTAGATTTCCAACTCTTCGATATCTAGGATATCGCGGCCGGCATATTCCAAAAAGATGTCTTTAGCTTTGACTATGAGTTCCATAGGTTGAACCGCCTTTTGTGTATTAGCGTTTTACTGGAAGCGCAGCCATGCCAAAAAAGATTGCTCACGTCGATTTTTCGCCTTTGCCCAATTGCCGGCGCGAGCGTTTTGACCTTGCGCAAGCCGGCAAATCCGAAAATGATAGTTGGCGACGAATAAGGAGCGCGATGCGGAATGTCGGTGCAATACCTCGTCGTCGCAAGGGCTTGAAGGCTGACGCTTGAACCGATGGCTGCTGCCTCTTTTTTTCGAATACTTGGGCTATTGAATCTGCCCGGTATCTCTTTTCCCCGCGTTTCGGACGCTCGGAGCAAGCAGCATAGCCATCGCAAGCAGTACCATGGTCGCTCCAGAGCCGACGAACCATAACGGAGCTCCAAGCAGATCCGCAAAAACGGAGGGGGCTGCGAGGCCCATGGGCATGGCCCACGCCATGATGGTTCCGTAGAGGCCGAAAACGCGGCCTAGGTACTCAGGAGGTATCTGCTCCTGCATAAGGGCAGTCTGGGTTCCCGCGTACAACGGGGAGCATGCGCCCATAAGAAAGCTCACCGGCAGGAAAGCAGCGAACAATGACGGGCCGAGCGATCCGGATACGATTGCGGCAATGCCGAAGCCGGCAATCGCGGCGACCATGGTGAACGACCTATTGCGGAACCCTCCCGTGGCCGCCAAAATGCCGGACCCAGCCAGCATGCCTGCAGAAAAAAGGATTTCCACCAAAGCGGCATCCCCCGTGCTACCGCCAAAATGCCCCAAGGTCATTATTGGGAACAATGCCGCGAGCGGAGAGAACGCGAAAGCGAAGACGAACCCGCACCAAAGAAGGGCGAACAGCCCCCTGTACTCCCTAATCAGCTTGTAGCCGTCCGAAATCTCAGAGAAGAGCTCTCGAACCTTATTGGAAAAGGACAAGCTGCGGTCGGCTTCATCGAGGCCCCCTGCGTCTATCTGTGCGGCGAGGACGGCTAAAGAAGCGAAAAGCGCTCCCAGCACGTCGAGGACAATCATAGCGGTAATGCCCGCCACGGGATAAATCACTGCTGCAAGCGCGGCGCCAAGAATGTATCCGCCGGACTGAATCGCCTGAGTCACCCCCGATAGGCGAACGAGATGCTCTGGCGGGGCGAGATGGGGCGTGAGAGATTGGGAGGCTGGCGTGTAGAACGAAGTACCAACTGCACGGAGAAACAGGGCGATGAGAATTAGCCATGCAGGTAAGCTGCCGGCCAACGAGGCAATCGCCAAGGCGGCACCCACCGCGGCAATGAAGAGGTCGGCGCCGATGAGGACACGTTTCAAAGGCAGTCTGTCGACAACGGCGCCCGCAAGGATTCCGAACAAAGCAATCGGCAGAAAGCCTGCCAGCGATGCTAAGGAGAGGAGAGAAGACGACCCTGTCGTGAGGGCGAGATGCCAAATAAGACCCATTTGGAGAATCGAACTCGTCAATGTCGAAACGAGCTCCCCGCCCCATACGAAACAAAGCTTGAATTGCCATGAATGGCACAGCAGAACAGACCTGCCCCGAGAGGTTTCAAATATCATGGTTATGTCCAATCGTGAAATGGCGTGCAGAAAAACAGCGCGACGCCACAACAGCGCCGCTTTCTAGGCGCTCATCCACGTGCGGAAAAGACCAACCACGACACCCCTCCTTTGTTAATTCGGTCTGGCAAACCATGTAATATTAACGCGGCTTGAGTTTGCCTGTCAAGAATCGAGCATCGGTAAGGGCAATCCTCTCTGGCCATTCGATTCCTTTTGTATCTTTGGTTGCATAGGTGACCCGCCAGGGCTATTACGCGTGGAAGAGGCGCCTGCCGAGCTGGCCGATGAGGCGCTGAAGATGGCCCTGGTCAGGCGAAACGATCCCAAGGGATGCGTACATCATTCGGATAGTAAGAATGTTGCCAGCAGGTTTTGCGGCAACCGCAAAGGAGCCGTATCCTGCAGCTGGAATCACGTTGCAGCATCCTGACCCGCATTCCGATTGGCGGACGGCCCGCTTCGGCATCCTGACCAGCACAGCGATCGAGCCTTGTCATTCCTTGGATATGCCGGTTGCTCGGGGCGGTCCCGACGGAGGCCCTCGCCTCCCCGGTCCGTGACCCAAGAAGGGCAAGCATGCTGATCTGCATGGCTGGTTCCTCCTTTATGTAGACGACCATGCAAAGAAGGGACAACCGAGGAGGCAGGTTACTGATGCGGGCTCCCGCACGCCCATGACTACCCGACGGGCTGTTTTTCATCTCCGATGCCCGCATTGCAGCATGAACGAATGTGCCTCGACATCTCTGCTGGCATGGTACGACTGGGATCGCACCTCGACGCATCCTTGCGCATACTGCCTTCCAAGTTTCGAAACCGGGAAGGAAAGTGTATGTGAGCGACGATATCGGCGCCGATTCGACGCTCGAGAGGGAGATTGCGCCGATTCTATCCATCGGGGATGCATTCCCGAAGATTCTCATCACTCGCACGAGGCATGAGCCCCATACCCGGGAGGGCGTGCTCGTGCTGAATTTCGCGAGGTGGCTGCTTGGCGGGTAGGGTTCTGAACGTCGCATTGGGATATCGCGCGACAGGGCACGCAGGGCTGTTTGTGCCCGCACGGGAAACGCCGTCGCCATGCGGGCGGCCTGTCGTGTCCGATTAGCCTTTTGCTAAACAGGCTTACGCCAACTCATGGGCAAGCCACCTGAGACTATTCACTTTGCTTATCGTTGACAAAGACCTGTGGCCTGCGGTTTTGTGAACGGCTCGTAAGCCACCCGCGTCGACTCACTTACTGTTGAAGCTGGTGGTTTGCAGGCTCAAAGGCGGTTGAGTTTCAAAACGGGCGTTTTTCGGCGATATCGAGCCTCCAAAGGCGGCTCTCCGTGCCCCTTGGGACAAAAATAAAAACTCAATACTCTGAGTTTGAAAATGGTTTTTGAAGTTGTCCCAGCTTTTGTCCCCGAAGCCGATGAAACGCGACGTCGCGTCATTCAGCGGCACTCACTTCGAGATGCCGCCGAAAACTGGGTGCAACTGGAGTGACGAGACGGCAAAACTATAACCACCGAGTGGGAATAATAAGTCACGTTATCGTGAGGTTTCTTTACAGCGGGGAGACGTGTTTCTACGTTTCCCCGCTGTGTTGTCGTATCCTCGGAAACCTGCAAGCCACCGGATAGATGCGTGGGAGTTGGCAGGTGAGATTCTCCCATGGGCAGTATGGACCTGCAGCTAAACGGCTTGGTGATGGCATCGTTGCGGCATCGACTGGTACAGACAGCACGATAACGTGAGTACTACCTGGGTGACGAGAATGCTGGTACTGACGGGTCCGAACGATCCCCACAGACGGTCGGGTTTGGTACTCATATGGCACTCACGGCCATCGGCTTGTACTCAAAGGGGAGGAGTGCCAGCGCAAATGGGCATTGCGAACCCATCCGGGCAACCCCTACGATAATGCAGTCGCCGAGTCGTTTTTCAAGACGTTGAAGACAGAGCTTGTCAAGGGGCAGGTATACGAGGACCAGAAGGAGGCCAGACAGGAGATATTCAAGCACATCGAGCTCTATTACAATACGAAGCGCATGCACTCGACTCTTGGATATATGAGTCCTTGCGACTTCGAGCGTCAAAGTGCATGAAGATACTTAAAAATGTGTCCAATCGAGGTTACGCCCTCCAATCCTCCAAACATCGTCTGGTACGGATTATCGTCAGCACCCCCATCCGCACCTTAGAGGCTATCAAACACACCACTTCCAGGCGGTCTGCCTCGAGACCCCCATCTCGCGGGCGGCGTCGGCGACGTGCTCGCCGCCCCCGACCCTGTCGACCAGGGTCCTGCGCCCCAGTGGCGTGAGGCGTGCGCTGGGATGCTGTGACAAGGGAGGGCCTTCCTTTCTCGCTGCGAATCCAGTCAATCCACAGCTTGGGGGAAGCCCTCCCGTCTGTCACTCCTTATTCCGTTAACAACGTCCTGGCACGCAACAGCTAGCTCGTCTTTCCTGACACGCAGCAGTCTCCCGATCCTTATGGCGGGGATCTTCTGCCGCTCGATGAGCTTGTAGACCGACGTCTTCGATACGCGCAGGTATTCGGCGACCTGCGGTACGTCCATGAGGCCGTTGGGTAGGTCGTTCGCTTCGGATGTCGAGGAGGCAGCAGATTCCCGTTTCCCCGCCCTGGCATTCTCGCGGCTTTCTGCATCATTATCCGATATTCCCTGGGGTGCCGGGAACGCGTCGTGGGCATCTGGAGGATGTTGTCTTTCATGGGGCGGACCTACCGTCTCTCGTCTTGCATCTGGTGCCCCTAGGTCGCAACGAGGCCCAAGGAGTCGCGTCTCTTGGACGGACAAGCAGAGATGTACCTGTTGGGAGGCGTGCGTACAAAGCCTGACGGGACGCTAGGCAACGCTAAGGCTCGCTAGGTCATGACTCAATGAAAAAAGAGAGCGGCAGGATTGACCACTCTCCGCTCTCATGCATGCACTGCAATCCATTTGAACGATAATGTTTGTAATTACAAACAAATTAACAACGCCTACTTCGTGTTGGCGCAAGGGACGGCAGAGTAGTGAAGATCACATCCATCGCCATACGCAACCATAGCAGGATTTCTGACTGCACTATCGATGTCAGAGACAACTTGATACTGGTAGGAGCAAATGGCAGCGGGAAAAGCTCAATCATAAGATGCATAGATCTGGCGCTTGGCAAGACGACGCAGCAGTTGTACTACTCCATCGACAGCTCTGACTTCGAGGATGAGGAGCAGCCTTTTACCGTCGATGTCAAACTAGGAGAGCTCAGCGAAGATGAACTGTCGTTTTTCCCGGATGATTACGACGCCTCTGACAACTCCTTGACTGTCCGCATGGAAGCCGCCTTAGATAAAGGCGACCTCACAATTAGACGCTACTTTCCAAAAGGCGCTGGCGATGACAATTTGAGAAGAGAGCAGCTTGCGAGCATCGGATGGAGCATGATTCCTTCCGATTTCTCGACTACGCAGCTTGAGCCAGGTAGGAAGACCATTGTTGATGACTACCTCAAAGAGGTTGACGCCTCTGGAGACGAGTCGAAATTGGCCGACGCCATCGAATCCCTCTCCGATGCAATTAACAGTTCAGGCGCCTTTCATGCCGCGCTGAACTCTCTAGCAAACCAGCTTGATCCTGTGCTCGATGGAGGTATTACGACAAATAAGCTTCACTTCGTTCCCGAAGCTGCAATCAACGGAGATTTACTGAATAACGTGCGGCTTCAGATAGAGGGCAAATCTGGGACTGCTCGTGAGGCGACTGAGCAGTCTGACGGCACTAAGGCTCTTATCGCCTTTTCCATCTTTAACCTGCTTAATTCAGGCGGGATGATTGCCATTGACGAGCCGGAAACTCACCTGCACCCTTCGGCTCAGCGAAACTTGATACGCATTCTTAAGAGCACCGGGCGACAGCTCGTCATAGCCACGCATTCAGGAGTAATTGCTGGCGATTTCGAACCCGACAACATAGCGGTTACACGCGAGGGGTTTTCTCCCGTGCAGCCGAAGCGAGGCTTTCTCGCGGGTCAAGAAGACCAGAAGACTCTTGCAAGGTGGTGGATAAGCAGCAGGATTGAGCTTCTGACGGCGAAACAGGTCGTAGCAGTCGAGGGACAATCGGACAGGATGGTGCTGGAAAAGGTTGCGGAGAATACGGGGCGTCATCTTGAAAGAGACGGCATTGAAATGCTCGAAGCTGGTGGATGCCAAGAGATGCCGCATGTCTTAGAAATCTTTGGAGAAAGCGGATTCGGCCTCCGAGTCAGTATCTTGGTTGACGAGGATGCTGAAAAAAATATGGCTGATGCGTTAGAAATCGCGGCAAAGGATTTAACGTCAAAATCCGTTTACGTATCGAGGAAAGATCTTGAAGCGGAGTATGTAGCAGCCATCGGGGCAGATAGGCTGTGGAAGGCATTGGGAGAGTCAAGCCTTTTTACGCCAAACATGTTGAAGAACTGCACTATCTCAGATGACTTCGGAAAGCCTAGTGAAGATGAGCTTGCAGAGTTTTGCAGATGCAAGAAAAATAAGATTTCTTGTGCTGTTGTTGCTTGCAAGCTGCTGGACAAGGTCTCTGCACAGCGGGTTTCCAGCGTTATCGAGGTGCTACAAAATGCCGTTTAATTCGTATGAGGCCACTGATGAGCAGCAGAAGATTTTCGATTACGAGCCTTTTGGCATGGTAATTACCGCGCCGGCTGGGTGTGGTAAAACCGAGGCGCTTGCCTATAGGGCAAAAGGCCTTCTTGAGCGATACGATTTTTCTGGGAACGGCAGAAGATTGCTCATCGTCTCCTTCACTAATCAAGCGCGAGACAACATTAGCGAACGGCTTAAGAAGTACATTGGCGTGCAAACGCTAAGAGAGCATGTCACGGTTTGCAACTTTCACGGCCTAGCCTCACGAATCATTAAGGCGCACGGTCAACTCATAGGCATCGGGAGCGATTGGACCCTGGCGAGTGTTGACTGGGTGGGCAGAGAGCTTCGCGCCGGTGAATACGGGCGAGACGACAGCAACCAGGCTAGACAGGCCTTACGCGACGCAAAACTTACGTGCTTGACCGATGGCGACGTAAAGAAACAGCTTGAAGGCGTTAGTGGGCAAGCTGGCAAAATCGCCCGTAGCATCGAGAAAAAGCGAATCAACGAGAAGATGATTTCCTATGACGACCAAATCAGGATTGCACTGTGGCTGCTACGCGATCAGAGAGTAGCAGAGCTTTACAGAAACCACTTCTTCGCAGCGCTGGTTGACGAGTTTCAGGATTTGACGCCTCAACAGCTGAGATTCGTACAGGCGCTTTGCGGTAAGAACATCACTTTTGCCGGCGACCTTGCACAAAGCATCTATTCTTTTGCAGGTGCAGATGCAGGTTTTATACAGCAGGAGATTGCCAAGAGTTCTAGTATGCAGATAAAACTTCTGAAGTCATTTAGATCAGCTCCTATGATTCTAAATACCGTCAATTCTCTGTCGCCGCTGACTGGCAGCGAACACCTCAGTGCTGCCTTCCCTGTCCGCTGGGGATCGGGCGGAGCTGCCGGTCTTGCACCCTTTGACAACGAGAATTGCGAAGCTGCGTGGATTGTTGGCATGTCAAAGTCTATCTTGCGACATTGCCCGCATCAGCGAATTGGCATCATCACGAGAGCGGATTACCGCGCGTACGCCACAAAGAGGGTGCTGACGCAGAATGGTACCGAATTTACGGATTGGGGAAGCGGCATATTTAGGCCAGAGGTGGCAGGAGTCCTGAGAGACATTTGCTCTGATATAAAGACTCGATTTTTTGCAAGTAATCTTGAGGTTCTTCAATATATTCAGCAGAGGGCAGCTACCTATCACGTAGGTCAAATAGAGGAACTTGAAGAGGGATGCGGTTGGCTCTTTGACCAGCTTTTCCAATGCAATTTTGAGCTATCAAGAGTGCGTGAAATCGAAGAGAGAATCACCGTGCGAAGAGGAAATGAGACTATCGCAACACATGAAGGCGTTCACTGCCTCACGGGGCATGCTGGAAAAGGTCAGCAATTCGACTGGGTGTTTGTGCTTGGCCTTGAGGACGGAACTATACCTGACTATAGGGCGCAAAGCTCTGGGTCCAAGCGTGAAGAAGCCAGGGTGCTCTCTGTAATGATTTCCCGTGCGCGGATTGGCGTTTTTGGCACTTATATAAAAGTTGATACACAGAGGAATTACAGAAAAAGGCCTTCGGAGTTTATTGGGTACCTTAATAAGGTGCCTGGTTTCTTGTGCGGTAAAGACGATATTGAAATGTGGTGCAGCAAAGCTGACTGGCCGACGATAGCATTGATGTAGCTTGAGCTTTGTGAGACTGCGAGTAAGCGCGCTGGAATAATTTGCGATGTAGTTACTTGGTATGAGAAGAACCACATTTCCCCAGTTCAGAGCTGTCACTCTTCACTCGAAAATCGTCACTCTTGGGTCGGGGAGTGCCCCACCCCGCTAATACCGTTCCGTCCATGTATGTAGACACCGACCGTTTTGACCCACCTATCCAATGCCTGTGACCCACCTGTCCAACGAGATTGACCCACCCCATACGTTGCCTCACCTTTTATCCTGTCGGTCGAATAAGCGACCGCACAAGGAAAGGAGACGGCAACCATGGCTGTCAACAGAAGGCGGATACTCGAGCTCTATGACTATGGCGAGGGCTTGAGCATCCGGCAGATCAGCGAACCGTTGGGTACCTCACGCAACACCATCCGCAAGGTGATCCAGCAGGCAGGAGACCTCGGCATCACCAAAGAAGCGCTGAAGGCGGGGGACGGATCCGCGATCGACGCCTTGTTCGCTCAGGCAGGTAGGGCCGACAGCGACTATGAGCCCCTTGACTACGGATACCTATCCAGGGAGCTGGACTCACCAGGCGTCAACCTCAAGCTCCTTCGGACGGAGTACTGCCAGGAGTGCGCGAGCAGGAAGGCAATGCCATATCAGTACAGCCGGTTTTGTGGGCTCTACAAGGAATGGGCGAGAAAGGCCAACGTCACGAGAAGGATCCTCCACAAACCATCGTATGCCTGTCAGGTGGACTGGGTGGGTGATAGCGGCGAGGTCCGCTCGCGCGTGACCGGTGAGGCATCGAAGGCCTACTACTTCGTGATGACCATGCCGTATTCGGGGTGCATGTACGTAGAGGCGTTTCCCGACATGAGGATGCATTCGTGGATCGCCGCGCACAACCACGCATACCGCTTCTTCGGAGGAGCCCCCTGCATCACCATCCCCGACAACCTGAGGACCGGCGTGCGCAAGAGCGATCCCTACGAGCCGCTCCTAAACGAGGTCTATGGGCAGATGGGCGATCACTTCGGCACGGCCATCGTCCCCGCGAGGGTCTATTACCCCAAGGGCAAGGCCCAGGTCGAACGTACCGTCAAGATCGTGGAGACCTGGGTCGTCGCCTACCTGCGGCATAAGACGTTCTTCTCCTTTCCCGAACTCAACGAGGCCGTCTTGGAGCGCGTGGACGACCTGAACGAGCAGGTCGCAAAGGACAGGGGGGCCTCGCGCCGCGAGCTGTTTCGAAGAGACGAGGTAGAAGGGCTGCTACCCCTTCCCAACGACGACTTCGAGTTCGCCACGTGGCGCAAGACCAAGCTGCAGCAAGACGGCCATTTCCAGTTCGAACGCATGCGCTATTCGGCACCAGCCGCATACATCGGACAAGACCTCGACCTCAGGATCACGTCAGCGACCGTCGGGGTCTATGGGGGAGGCGATCTCGTCTGCATCCACAAACGACTATATGGGCGTATCGGGCAGTATTCAACCGTCGAGGAGCATATGCCCGAGCATCTGCGCGCGACCGCCGACAAGCTCTGGTCCGCACGGGGCTTTGCCGCATGGGCGCACAAGGTAGGTCCGGCGACCGAAGCCTGCGTGAAGGCGATACTGGAATCGAGGAAGATCGTCGAGCAGACGTATCGCTCGTGCAGGGGGCTCAGGTCGCTGTGCGACAGGAAGGGTCCCCAGGCCCTCGAGGCTGCCTGCGCACAGGCCCTCGAGCTGGTGAAGACCCCCAGCTACACCCAGGTCAAGAACCTCATGGCACAGGCAGAGGATGCGCCTGCCCCGATAACCGACCAGGACAGACTCGTCCGTGGCGCGATCGGCCCCATCGGATACCTACGTGACCCCTCCGACTATGCGAATCACCCGAGACGCGAGGACAAGGATGATGGCGATGAACGAACAGACCGTTAGGAACCTGATGGCGCAGCTGGGATACAGGGGCATGCTCGCGGAATACGAGACGCAATGCGACGGGGAGTGCCCGACCATGTCGTTCAACGAGCGCTTCGGCATCCTGCTGCAGGCGCAATACGACGCCAAGCGATCGGGCAGGATAAGGAACTTCCACCAGCAGGCGAAGTTCTCCCAGCCCTTCGCCTGCATAGAGGATGTCGATTACGCGGCGGACCGCAAGCTCGATGCAGGTCTGATCGGTGAGCTTGCGTCATGTTCGTTTGTCTCCAACAGGGAAAACGTGCTCGTCTTGGGAGCCTCGGATTGCGGTAAGAGCTTCCTGGGGTGTGCCCTTGGCAATGCCGCATGCCGCCATCAGGTGAAGACGAAGCACCTGAGACTGGCTGACATGTTCAACCTGCTCGCGAAGGCCGAGGCCGAGGGCAAGTACCTGAGGACCTTCAATGACCTGGCCAGGACACCCCTTCTGATCCTGGATGATTTCCTGGTATCCATCCCCACCATCAAGCAGGTGCAGATATTGCTCGAACTCGTGGAGCGGAGGGAGTACGGTGGCTCGACGATAGTCTGCACGCTGCTGCATCCATCGGACTGGCAGCAGCGCATCGACGAGAAGATCCAGGCGAACAGCATCCACGCACGTCTCGTGCCGAATGCCCACTGGATCGAGATCGGGGGAAACACCCCCATGCGCGAGCGCATGGGGTCGAATGGGTAGAGTCAAAAGACCCGGTCGGCATCCGACTTGCCGGCCGGGTCAATCCTCATGCACCGGGTGGTCATCCGAATCGTATCGGTGGCTCATTTTTGTTGGATAGGTGGGTCAAAACGGTCGGTGTCTACACCATGTAGTCAGTTGCACGCAATCGAACCGCGTTTCCGCAGGTCAAACATGTCACTCTTTGGTCGCGTAAAAATACTCTCCTCAAGTGACTACAGAGCGTGTAGTCACCGCTGACTACAGGGTGACTACACGGCTTTCGCGATAGGAGAGTAGAGGGAATACCAGCTCGCTTGCCCTGCTGACTACATGGAAACAGGCTATGCAACGATCGAGCGGGAATAGACGCATGCTCATTGTCCTGATGCTCCAACAACGAAAACGACATGCAAGAAAATACTTACATATTACCGACGAAAGAGTAGTGTTTTATTACCCTTAATGGTATACAACGTAAGTATGAAGTTCAGCGAGTACATATCAACTTTGCCCGATTCTTATCGATGGAATCGCCTACCTAATGCCATACTACGTTGACATGAAGAGCGGTGTTCAGGAATGGGCGGAGAAGCAGCTCGAATATGCCACGCAGCGCCTGGGCGATGACGAGTATGCGAACTGGAAGGACTCCTACAGTCAGCTGGGAGCCCAGAAGTGTACCAAGGTCAATGCCATCAATGCTCACTTTGATTACGTCAAGACGCATGGAAAACGCCCAGAAGCGGAGCTTGAGAAACTTCCCGTCGAGAGCGATTGCGAGGCCATGAGAGAGTCTTGCTGAGGGAGAAGATGATTAATAGTGACTGGCCCAATACGAATGGATCTTTATTCTCCAGGCAAAAGATTCAATAGCCCTGAATTCGCAAAGCAATTTCACGATTGCATGAGCAACAGCGAAAAAGATGCGAAGCCTAGTACTTGTCTGCTATGCGGTAAGCCAACAACTAGTTTCTGCAATTCGCACTCAATTCCAAAATGCTGTCTTAAGAACATTTCTGATGATGGTCATGTATATACAATTAATCAGATACTTAACTTTGGCCCTATAGACAGGGAAAAGGGTCTGGCCCGTACGGGTACTTTTAGATTGATTTGCAAGGAGTGTGATAACCAATTCTTCAAGAATTATGAAAACCCAACTGCTTACCTAGACGAACCAAATCAACAGATGCTCGGCCAAATTGCAACAAAGGACCTTCTTCTAGAGATTAATAAGGCATCCATCCTAATAGCTTTAGATGAAAAGACCGAACAGAATGATACAAAGGCTGTCAGAGAATTGGATTTTAGTGAAAATATGAAGGCACTTGGTAAGGCAGTGCACGCGGGAAGAGGCAAGGGATCTCCATACAAGCTCATCATGTTCCAGCAGCTAAACTACGTAGTGCCGTTTGCCTTTCAAGGGGTTGCTAATTTAGTCTCCGATTTTGATGGGCACATGATAAATAACTTGTTTTTATACAATCAATCGTATCGTCTTGAGCCTCTTCATATTGCAGTATTTCCCCTTAAACATTTTTCGGTCGTGCTTTTGTTTAGAAATGCGGCAGCAAAACGATACAAAAAATTTGAAAAGACGTTTCTGAATCTGTTACCAGAAGAGCAGCTAGCTGTGATTACAAAAATCCTGTTCTCTTACGTTGAGGAAATATACATCTCAAAAGCAATCAGTGAAGATGCAATAAACGACAAGGAGCTAGAATCGGCAATACGCATGAACCTGATGTATCTTGCATTTGGAGGTGATGAGGAATTTGTTATAAAAAAAGCATGCAGACAATACGCCATCAACAGCCTTCCGCATGTCCCTAATCTTCTCAGCAGTGCATATGCTTTATGAAATCGACTTGCGTGCCTCGGTACGCTGAAGTCGTTTTTGACGCCCAATCCAGGGGTAGCCAGTAACATCTCCGCTATTTCAAAGCATGGCGTGACACCAACAAGCACTAGAAAGAACCAGGGGGTCATCGATATATCAGAGAGTGAAAATAGTTTTGGTTTTTATTCCATTTTGCTGCATGTTACTCATCCATTAGCGGCGGTCAGTTTTTTAATATGGCTAAGATAAAGTCGTCCGAGCTTTCAGGGAGTAGAAACTGACAAGCAGCCCCGAAATCAGCCGATTCGGGATTTATTTTATGATTGACGACCTGCTTTTTCGCCGGGATGAGATTCTTAGTATAGTGATGAAGATGACATCGGAGGGCTTTTTATGATGCCGGAGCGTCAGCTGATTTTCTCCGCTTCCCACCGTTTGAACTTGCAGTCTCTGTATGGGTCTCAGTCGATTACGCTGGGAACTGCTCAGTCCAAGTATCTAAACTGAATGTTATCTCTCTGAGCCGAGTGTCATAGACGTCTGAGCTGATGCCAAGAAGGTCGAGAACGATGCACCTGTAGAGCAGGCTGAGCTTGCACAGGTAGAGGGCGCAACGTTTGCCGTCGAAGTAATCCCCCAGATTACGTTTGATATGCATGATACGAACTCTGCTGTTCTTAAGGTTGCTGAGGAGGTCATCATAGATGGCATCAGTCACTTTCTCTTTGCCGAAAATCACGCCACCGTACTTATCGATGAGAGTCTTAAGGCAGCATTTTAGTGTCGTGTCCCTTTTGCCTGGATGCAGCTCAGTAAACAGGTGCTTCCACTCCTGGAGGATTTCCACCATGGGCTCGGCCAGCTCGACCAGGAAAGCCAAGGAAACGTCCACCGGCATGCCGTTGTCCGAGACGGCATACAGATAGAGCTGATTGACTATGCTAAGCTCGTCGAGCAGCATCTGCCACCGTCCGAACAACTCGTCTGTCAGCGCATCCTCGAAATCGACTAGCTTGAGTCCCATGCCCTGCAGATAGTCTGCAGAGTTGAAGTAGCTCAGCCGCTGCAGGAAGGCATGCTCATGCACGGTAGCAGTATCCGATTCTGACGGCGGCCGCTCGTCCGAACCTCCTGCGAACTGTAGGTCCTTCAGGGGAACGAAAGGGCCGTCGAATATCATGAGCAGACGCTCGAGCTGATATAGCGGCTCCAAGAGATGTGACCAGTAGACGGGCTCCAAAGCCGTGATGCGGATCGTGCGCCTGGGTCCTTGAGCGATGAGTATTCGGCAGTCGGTCTCAATGGCAGTGCTGGGCATGTTGGAATCGGGCATTGTGCGGATCACAGAGCTAAGCTTCAGAACTTTTGGTCCGCCGAGAATCCCGCCTCTAAGCTCGTAGGTTGAGGTCACCTCTGTGAATTTCATCTCGTGTTCCATGTTTCTGTCCAATCAACCGATACCAGTCAAAGTCTGTGCCGACGATTTCGTGCGTGGTATTCTCGACTCTCCACACGGGGTGCTTGCAGTGACTGCCCGCTATGGCGACTGGATTCGAGAGTGGCGATATGTATTTTCCAATTGCGCGCGGTTCGTGCCAGTTGCGATTGAACTCGAACCACCCCTCCTCATACTCGCAGACATGAGCTTCAAGACGGCATCCGTCAAGCTGTCCATGTATGAGCCTTTGGTAGTAGACCCGGACTTTTTTGGACGAACCTAAGCGGCTGAACCAAGCCTTCTCCCATACTGGTTTGGGTTCAACCAGCCAAGTGACTTCTTGATTCTGTCCTCGTTATGGTATCTGATCCACTCATCAAGCATCGCCATGAATTCCTCGGCCGTTACATCCTGCCAATCCCTGTAGTAAAAGAACTCATTCTTGGGTCTGCCGAAAAGGCCTTCGCATGTGCTGTCATCCGGGGAGCAGGCCTTCCTTGACGTCGATCTGGCTATTCCGGCCTCATCGCACCTCCTGATCCAGCGGCCTCACCAATAATGAACTCCGCCATCCGAATGGAGGGCGGGCCCTTCGTCCTCTCTGGGTGCTGGTGTCGCATCTCCAAGCATGGTACCTACAAACTTCGCGTCGGGATTCTGCGGAGCGCTTCGTGAAACGACCTCGTCGTCGAGGCAGTCCATGATCGGTGACAGATGCGTCTTGCCGAACCCGAGTCCGGACTCGGTGACGTCGGTGAGCCGCGGTCCGTTCGGCTCCCTTGCATGGAACCTGCGCCTCACAAGGTTCCCGGGACGTTCTTCCCGCCCTCCGCCATGGGAACTATGGCGGCGTCTCTTAGTGTGAAAACATCCTGCCCTCGACACGTTTCCTGGCAGCATCGTCATCTTCGATCCAACGATAGAACACGCTTCGGGATGGATGGCCAAGCCTGGGCGCAGCTTCGGTAACCGTTCTGCATTCGACGAGCATCTCGAGGCCTGTCTTCTTCTGTTCTTCTGTGTAATGAACCATCTGGACTCAAATCTAGACCAATCCTGGTACAACTTTTCGTCCGGCCCCTTCTTTCCTCGTCCGACCTTCATTCTTCTGCCAACGGCCAGTCGACTAGGTAGCAAGCATCAAGGCCACCCTTGCCGGTCGCGTACGATAGCTCCTCATTGATTTTCAGCACAATGCCGACCAGTGCCGCTAGCATGAGGCAGTAGTCGGATTCCATTTCTTTCTCTGTGAAGTCGGATACCGAGCCAGATCCATGGTCGTATTTGTTCCTCAGCGCCAGAGCATTGCTGAACTTTGCATTGTTTAGCATATAGCTCAGGTAGTCTGCTTCATCCGGCGAGAACAGGGCGCTCGAGTATGCTATCGCCTTCTCCGACACCAGTTTCTCGATTTGCTCAGAATAGCGGACGAAATCCCTACGCCTTGCCGCCCCTCGTTTCCATACCAGCTCGATAAGACGCGCCCGCGAAGTCAGTTGTAGTATACCGTCGTCTTCGGTTTCCACGAATCCGTTGTCGATTAAATACTTTAGTTGAGGACGATAGACCTCGTAAAAATCGTTTTCCGTAAGATGCAAACGCGTTACCAGCCTGCAGAACTCGCGACCGTCTTTTGGATGTGTAGACGAGTGTGCGAGTGGCGATTGGTCGCTGAGAAGCAAGTTGGCAGGAAGTTCGAATTCTTCGCCCTCAACAAGGTACTTCCTGTCGAGCAGCGAGGGAACCCCCCCGAAGCCTTTGATGGTTACGTACGGGAAGTAGTCAGTATCAATGGACCCATTCTTTACATACAATGTGAATGCCCTAAGCGCGCGTTCGATTTCGGGTCCGACTGCCTTGCACTTGTCCAGCCAAGATGTCTCCTCGGTCGGGAGACTGATGCTGAAGCCCTCGATTTCAAACTCATCTTTGATATAGTCGTTGAAGAACCACCCAATCGCATCCTCGAGCCTTATTTTGCTCTCAAGCAGGAGCCTCCTGTATCCAAAAACCTCTTCGAGCGCGGCCATGTTCTCTATTCTTGCTTCAAGCGTCATCTGATACTCGTCATGAGGATGTAGGCCCATGGCCTTTAGCAGCGTCGATCCGGTCCGTCCGTGTGAGGCGCAATTCAGCACGCCGTCTCTCCCTACAAGATCAAAGACGTAGAGGAAGTTATTGAGTATAGTCGCTGGATCAGCGTATTCCCGAAGCCACTCCATGCCAAACGTGCGCTCGAGGACACCATCCTTATACCTAGCCTTCTTGCAAGCCTTCTGTTCTGGCGAGAACTGCACCACCGAGCCAAAGCGCACGCCGTCATTTGGATTGGGGAATATCTCCCTCTCCAAGGATCTAGTACGCCTCTGCGCCGTAACTCTCACTTCGGGAGATGGGCTGTATTTGCCGTTTGCACTAGACGGCCACCTGGCAAGGATGCGAACATGGTTGAGATTTACATCTGGAGGCGTGCAACCAAGATAGGACAGCATAACCTGGTCAACATCGACATTTGACAGCGACTGCGGCAAGCAAAGGTGCCTACTATCATTGCCGGCCACGGCGAAAGCGCCGATGATGGCCTCAGCTGAAATATGGGCATTGGCCCGCATGGCCTCAGCCAACGATGCATCATACCGATTCACCACCTGCTGATATCCTAAAAGGCATGGAATCTGATTTGGAAAAGCATCCAGCAGAGACTCGAGGCTCTCAATCGGCACATTGCTCCATAGGTTCGCCGCGGCAAGAAACTCCCAGAAACGTTCCGTGTACTGCTGCTCAACGCCATCAAAGACCGTCGAGAGGCTTTCGCTCTCGATGAGACTCGAAACCACTCTGCACCCGGCGTCAAAAAGCCTCCCAGCGGACTCGGTTAGCGCAGCGTGGTTCGCGCTTTTAAGAAAATTTCCGTAGGCCTCTGCAATTAACTTGCACTGATGTATCTCGATGGCGTCATTCACGGTTATGATGTTCTGCATGGTCCACTTTTCCAAAACCTCACCAGCTCGTTCGAAGTAGTACGACGCTGCAAGATCGGGTGCAGGAAAGTATTCAGCCCGGTTTTCATTGAAGTCGATAGGCATGCTGTGCTCCCATTCGATTAAAGCGGTCAATCAGGGTATTGGCTTCTCCAAATTTACTCACGCTACGCTTCTTGCAGGAAAAGAGTGTTTTCCGCATGCTGACACCCCTGCGAGACAATCAGTCCAGTGATTTTCAATTGATGAGACGTTTGCAGAATCTAATGCTCCCTTCAGACAGAGAACCCCTAATGCATATCATTGTATTGATTGGACTTCAAACCGATTCGGACAAAAGCTCAAGCAAGGCCAATAGGCTTGGGGGTGCGCCCCTTTTACTGGAGACGCCTAGGCTGCGATGCCCAGGCTCTTTCTGTATCGAAGCGGGCTGAGCCACCCCAGTGACTCCTTCTCTCGCTCTTCCGCATAGTAATGCATATATGTATCGAGTTCCTCCATGAACCCCTCGATCGAGACCTTGCCCCAGTCGTTGTAGTAGAAGAACTCGTTCTTGAGTCGGCCGAAGAACCCCTCGCATGCGGAGTTGTCCGGCGAACACCCCTTGGCAGACATCGATCGGACCAGCCCGTTCCTCTCGCAGAGTGCAATCCATCCCGGCCATCTGTAATGAGCCCCTCTGTCGCTATGGATCACTGGGCGCTCGTCGTCGGCCAGCTTCCGACAGGCATCCCCGAGCATCTCGTTGACCAGCTCGGCGTTGGGGCTCGTCCCGATCGTCCACGCCACCGGGAAGCCATCGAAGCAGTCGATCATGGGAGAAAGACAGGCCTTGCCGGCATCGATATGGAACTCGGTTATGTCGGTGAGCCAAAGCCTGTTCGGCCCGCTCGCACGGAAGTCGCGCCGGACGAGGTTCTCCGGAGCCTTCGATATCTCTCCCGCGTAGGAGCTGTATCTGCGCTTTCTCTTGCCGTAGGCCACGACGCATCCTTCCTCGGCCATAAGGCGCCTGACAACCTTGCCGGACAGGGTTATCGGGTTCTCCCGCGCGCGTAGCCGCATGCGGATGTAGCGATAGCCGCGCCTTCGCTTCGCCGTCTCGAACTCCTCGGCGACGGCGGCGCGGGCCTCCGTGTATTTGTCGGGTGCCGCCTTGGCCGCCTTGATGTAGTAGTAGCTGCTCGATGCCATGCGCATGGCACGCAGGGAATCCGTAACGCCGAATCTGGGGACGAGCGCATCGACGGCCAGCGCCTTCTCAGCGTTGGTCAACCCGTCGATGCTCCCTCCTTCTGAAGCGTTCACCGTCTCTTCCAGAGCCGCGTTCTTGAGCTCGAGCTCGCGCACCATTGCTTTGAGCTGCTCTTCGCCCAGTCCTTCGAGGTCGGTTCCGACTGCGTTCGCCACCTCTTCGGGAGGGATTTCGGGTATCTCCATGATTCCACCGTCCACGTACCTTCTCTTCCAGCTGCAGACGGTGGGCGCGGAGATCCCAAGCATATGGGCCACCTCGGTCAGCGTGAAGCCGTTGCTTCCGTATGCAAGGCCTATCGCTAGACGCACCGTCTTCTCAGGATACTTTACTGGATGTGGCGAGGACTTTCTCCTGCTGCCGTTGGCGGCGCGCGACCACAACGACGCGGTGGACTTGCTGATGCCGAACTTCTTCTGCGCCTCGCGGACGGAATGACCATCATTGCAGTAGCCGATCAGAGACTCTCGTACTTCTTTTGGATACGCCACGAGCGCTTCTCCTTGACTCGAAGCCTCCAGGATTATGGGCGCACCCCCCTTGCCCATTCTCCCATCGATAAGGCCACGGCAAGTCACCTTAAGACCTTGTTCACGGACTCGGATTTCAAGGGCAAGTAGGCGTCGTTCTAGGTTCGAGCACAAACGGGTTTTCGCGTGAAGCAGATGGAGTTCGACCGAAGTCGTTTCAAGCGAGCCATCGATTATGTAGTCAGTACGATTCCCGAATATTGCATTCCCCCTGTTCGGGACAATTACTCTCTAGTCGGAAATCGTCACTCTTCAGTTGTGGGGGTGTTCTTCCTAGTATTCGAAAAATTCGGACATGTAGTCAGCTGTGCGCAACCGAATTGCGTTTCCGCGGGTCATACGTATCACTCCTCGGTCTTGCGTAAATACTCTTTATTTGTTGTCGTACGTCAGGACGTTGTTTGCAGAATGGGACGTGACAAACAGGAGAGACTCCCCGAAGCTATGGATTGTCTAGGCCTGCAACCAGAAGCGAGCCCCTCCATGTCCCAACATCTCAGCGTATGACTCGCCCCGATAGGGCGCCGCACTCTCTGCGTGTTGATGCTCACCAAGAACTAGCCCTCGTACCTGCTGACCATAACACGGCCCTATATGCACTCCTCGGGCTCCCGATCCTGTCGTGCCGTCTTCCAGAAGAGACGATTCTTCTCCTCGAGGTCGTTGGCGTTATGGCAAAGGAAGAGGAAGAGAATCTCGATCATGTAGTTGAGGGAATTCTGCGAGAAGTGAAATCCCTTTGCAAGCAGGGCGTCTCTTGTCATCGTCTGGAGCACGATGTCGCCCCTCTTGGCTAACGGCGAATCGACGTTGTCAGTGATGACGATCGTCGTCGCCCCCACGTCGTTCGCGTTGTCCATTACCGGCTCGAGTCTTTTGGAGTATCCCGAGCTTGAAAGTATCATGAGGCAATCTCTGCCCGTGAGCTGTAGCGCGAGCTGCACGCTACCGTCGACGGAGAGGGGAGCGGAGCTTCTAATGCCGGCTTGGTAGAGCTTGTACGAGGCGTTCTGCGCAACGGCGAGCGTGTTGCCTACGGCTGAGACGAGCACCATATCCGACTGTTCGATCGTGTTTATCGCTCGCTTGAGAACCTTTTCATCGAGCAATGCTGTCGTGCCCTTAAGCTCCTCTATCTTGTTCTGGAGGATGTAGGCAAGGGAGTCCTTCGATTTGGAGAGCGAAATGTCGTTGCCGCTTTCGAGCGATGCCCCCGAGGCGGTCCGCTCCTCTCGTACGAATGCGAGGCGGAGGTCTGCGAAGCTGTCGAACCCGAGCTTTCTCACAAAACGGGACATGGTCGCTCGGGATGTGTCTGATTTGACGGCAATCTCGTAGGCATTGAAGGAAGATACCTTGTCGTGGTTTTCTAGGATGAAGTCCGCAATCTGTCTTTCTGAGAGAGAGAGCTCGCTATATGAAGCAAGAATTGTATCGGTGACGCTGACGCTCTGCCCCATGATTCCTCCTGTAAGCTCCTCGATTGCGAAATTTGGTTTCGCAATGTGATTCATTTTCAATGGCTATGGCTTACTGTGAAGCAATTAGATAATACCAGATAGACAACCTAATATCACCTAATATAAAAACCAGGATGACTATGGGCCACTTGGTGGACTATGCAACTCACGGATAATCATGTACCGTTTACGGAAAATAAGCACGAAAAATAATCCCATAATGAAATTCGATTTAATATCGAAGGCCGAGAATCGACCGTTCGGTTCCGGCAAGGGCATATTAGCGAAGATTGAAAGGTTGGCTATGGCGCTCGTAAAAGTGAAGGACCTGCTCGAAGATGCCACGAAGCATCATTACGGTGTACCTGCGATAAACTCGATTAATCCGGAGACAGTCCGCTTTGCAATCGAGGCCGCCGAACACGAGCGCCTCCCCATCATCGTCCAGTACTATCCGGGGTTCTGTGACTACATGCCCGTGAACGTCATGGCGTTTGCCGCCTGCCAATATGCGCGCAAGGCGAGCGTGCCCGTCGCGGTGCACCTCGACCACTCAAAGGGATATGACATCGCTGTCGGCGGCATTCGTGACGGCTTCCCCTCCGTCATGGTCGATGGCTCGTCTCTCCCGTACGAGGAGAACGTCAGGCTTACTAGCGACGTCGTGAACATCGGCAAGGTGTTCGACGTGGACGTCGAGGCCGAGCTGGGCCATGTGGGCGAAGGTTCGAGCGTGGATGACATCGTCAATACCGACTACTACACGAGACCCGACCAAGCCGTCGACTTTGTCGAGAAGACCGGCTGCGGCTCGCTCGCAGTGGCCGTGGGCAATGCCCATGGTCCCTACTGCAGGGAGCCTGACCTTGACTTCGATCGCATCAAGGAGCTCGGGGCTGCTGTCGACCTCCCCCTCGTCATGCATGGCTGCTCGGGTATCCCCGACGACCAGATGCAGGAGGCCGTAAACCTCGGCATGAGTAAGTTCAATATTGCGACCGAGTACTTCCGTTGCATCTATCACTCCGTCGAGAAGCACATCGCAGGCGGAAAGGTCTATGACGGCGATGGGGTGAGTCTCGGATCGTGCTGTGCCGACGATGCCCACGCGTTCGTAGCCAAGAAGCTCCAGCTGCTCAATCCCAATCACTTCAGCCTCTAGGGTTCACCAGGCAAATTCGGAGGGGAGGGCGGAAGACAATGAAGCGTTTCCTGATCATGAGCCACGGACACATGGCAAGCGGCATCAAGAGCTCGGTCGAGATACTCACTGGTCCATGCGAGGCCATTACTGCCATTGACTGCTATGTCGATGACAGCGACTATGTCCCGGCTGTTCGCGATTTCATCGAAGGCGGTGCCGAGGGTGACGAGTCGGTCATCTTCACGGATATTCTTGGCGGCAGCGTCTTTCAAAAGGTCATTCAGGAAAGGCCTGAGGTCCATGGTGTCATGCATGTGACCGGGACGAACCTTGCGGTGGTAATCGAGTGCCTTCTCACAGGTGACAGGCTCACTCCCGAAAAGGTCTCCGAAATCGCGACTCAAGCGTCTGGCCAGCTCAAGCTCATCACGATTGACGAGGGGAGGAACGACGGGGACCCGAGCGATGTCGCTGCCCAGGAGAACGATTTCTTTGCATAGGTTCATAGGTCATCCCAGAACGTAGGCGCTCGAGACAAGGAAAGGAGGATGCATGATTGTACAGGTCAGGATTGACGACAGACTCATACACGGCCAAGTGGCGCTCATGTGGTCGAAGTTCCTGGATACCAGGGGAATTATCGTAGCCAACGACGCGGCTGCAAGAAGCGAGGCGGTCAGCTCGACGCTTAAGATGTCCTGTCCCAGTTCGCAGCGACTGCTCGTAAAAACCGTTGATGATGCCGTCCGTGCGATCAATGATCCGCGTGGCAAGGGAATGAGAATCTTCGTGCTCACGAATTGTGTGCGGGATGCCCTCGAGCTCGTAAGGCGTTGCCCCGGTGAGATCAGCGAGGTGAACATGGCGAACGTCGGTCGCTTCGATGGCGCGAAGGCGAACGAGAAGACCAAGGTTATTACCGGTGTCGAACTGACGAAGTCCGAGGTCGAGGCTGCTCGCGAGCTCTGTTTGACAGGTGTGGACGTTTATCACCAGACGACGCCAAATGATTTTAAGACTGATGTTTCTGACATTATCGGCAGGCTCTGAGGACCTTCAAGGAAGGTCTCCACTAAGAGCAAGAATAAGGAGGTTCTATCAATGCTTGGTACTGCGTTGCTCGCCTTCCTGGCTGCTTTCATAAGCCTGGGTGGCAACTACATCTTCGGTCAGTGCATGTCTGAGCGCCCCCTCGTGGCAGGTCTCGTGGCAGGTGCCATTTTCGGCAACATCCCCGCGGGCGTCATGATCGGTGCTGCCCTCGAGGCAATCTTCATGGGCGCCGTAAACATCGGCGGTGCCGTCACGGCCGAGCCCGTGACCGCAACGACCCTTGCCGTTGTGTTCGTCGTGGTCATGCACATGGACCAGGGCGTGGCAATCGCGCTGGCCGTGCCCATCGGGCTCCTTGCCGGCCTGTTCTACATGTTCATGCACCTTTCCGTTTCGAGTCTTGGTGCTCCCCTCATCGATAGGGCCGCGGCTTCCGGCAAGGAGAGCAGAATCAAGCTCGTCCACTTCGGCGGATGGGCCGTGAAGTATGGTCTCTGCTGCCTGCCTACGTTCTTCGGCGTCCTGCTCGGTGCCGAACCCGTCAGCCAGATGATCAGCCAGATTCCCGCAACGGTCATTGCAGGCTTCACCGCCTCTGGCAACCTTCTGCCTGCCGTTGGTATGGCCATGCTCCTCAAGATGCTCTGGGACAAGAAGCTGGCCGTGTACTTCCTCCTTGGCTTCATCCTGGTCTCCTATCTGGGACTTCCTATGGTTGGCGTTGCCGCCTTCGGAATCGTGGTCGTGGTCGTGACCTCGCTGCGAGACAAGGAGGTCTTTGATCTCGAGAAGGCTAAGGGAACGACCGACACGGCGGACGGTGCGAGCCCGGCTATATCCAAGAGCGACGAGGAGGCATTCTTCGCATGAGTGAGATAAACGGTAGCGCCCAGAGCTCAGGTTCTAGCGCAGGCATCGAGAGGAACCCGCAGGAGATGCGCGTCAACATGAGCGCGAAGGATCTGTCCCCTGAGGACAGGAAGATGCTCCATAGCATCTATTGGAGGTCGTTCACCGAGTACTGCTTCTGGGCAGGCGAGGCGGAGGCAGGCTCCGATGGCTTCATCTATTCCATGATTCCAGCCTTCCGTCGTTACTACAAGACGGAGGACGAGCGTCGCGACGCCATGATGCGCCACACGACGTGGTTCAACATGACCGAGAACGTCTCGACGTTCGTCATGGGTCTCGTGGCCTCCATGGAGAAGGAGAACAGCGAGGTCGAAGGCTTCGACACCAGCTCGATCGATGCCGTCAAGGCGTCGCTCATGGGTCCCATGTCAGGTCTCGGCGACGCCATCTTCTGGGGCGTGCTTCGCTGCATCGCCGCTGCCGTGGGCATCTCGATCGCATCCACGGGATCGGCGCTCGGACCCATCCTGTTCCTGCTCATCTACAACATTCCATCCATGCTCTGCCGTTGGTGGATGACCGTCCTCGGATACAAGCTGGGGAGCTCGTTTCTCTCGAAGGCGTATGCGTCTGGCGTCATGAGGATACTGACCAAGGCTGCGGGTATCTTGGGCCTGCTCATGATTGGTGCCATGGCGGCGAGCTTTGTCAAGTTCAGCTGTGCCCTTGCGATTCCCGTGCCGAACGCGGATGCGGTCCAGATACAGACCTACCTTGACGCCATCTTCAAGGGTCTGGTCCCGTTCTCCCTCACCCTCTTTTGCATGTGGCTTCTGCAGAAGAAGGTCAACGTGGTCTGGATCATCATCGGAATCATGGTGCTGGGCCTTGTCTTCGGCATGACGGGTGTCGTGGCCGTTTCAGCGTAGACATCCTCGTCTTGATATGGCGTTCGTGCATCATCGTCGGCGTGTTCCCATTTCCCGTCGGTGACGATGCACGAACGTATTCTTGGTGCATGGTTCGGTAGGGCCGGGCCCATGCGAGGGAGGAATGAGAGGACCATGAAGACGAAGGCGGGAAGGGGACGGGGGCACTCGGAGGGTTGCCTAATGAGTGCGGATGTGGCTAGGGCCGAGGCTATGGGAGCAATCAAGGTAGCCATGGTCTCGCGGAGGGACCGTATCCTGATGGCAGCCCTCGCCGCCCTCCTGTGTGCGGCCTATGTCTCGTTGTATAGGGTCGGGAACGACGCGGCATGGGCCGTTCTCGCTGTTGTCGCAGGCGTGGGTGTCATCTGGTTTGGGTTCACGGCCGCCTCGTCACTCCAGTGGGCCAAGTCGTCCGTTGTCGCGCTTGACGAGTATGACGGGCATGCCAGCGATGGTGATGGGATTGCGACTGCAAGGACACGGGGCGAGGAGTAGGGCACGTCATCGCAAATGCGATGCGAACGGCCTAAACGTGGAGGAGGATCCGGATAATGGATGGTGATCGTGCGAGGTTGCTCGAGAGACTTCTGAATGGCGTCTCTGGCAAGGTGTCAGTGATCGGGTCAATGAATGCCGACTATTCCATTCGGGTGAAGCACCTTCCTCATCCCGGTGAGACCGTTCGTGGTGATGGGATCAAGCTGACGCCAGGTGGGAAGTCGGCAAACCAGGCGGTATGTGCAGCCACCCTCGGAGCGGATGTCATGATGGTGGGGGTTATCGGGGGAGACTCAAATGCCGAGTTCCTCATGACCTCCCTTGGCAAGGCGGGAGTTGATACGCGATTCGTCAGGAGATGTGATGCTCCAACGGCAGCCACGCTCATCGTCGTTGATGCTGCCGGGGAAAACACCATCGCATACTCACCAGGTTCGAACGACCTACTCACTCCCGCGCTGGTGGGAGAATGTGCGCGCAGCCTATGCATGACATCAGTGCTTGGTCTCTGTCTCGAGAGTCCCCTCCCAGCGGTGGTTGAGGGTGCGCGAGTCTGCCATGACCACGGGGTCGAGGTGCTGCTTAACTGCTCGCCTCTGTCTGGTGAGCTACCTCACGAGTTGGTCGATGCTGCGGATGTGTTTCTCTTCAACGAACAGGAGTTCTTTGACTGCACGGGCCTCGAACGTCCGTATGGCGACGATCCGGCACGCTATGACTGGGATGGTCTTGCGTCCGCAGCGGCAGATCTGGGATTCGACCGCCTGATCGTGACGCTCGGGGCTCGAGGTTCCGTGGTGGTCGATGGCGGCCCTTGTGTTCGCATCGATCCCTATCAGGTGGTGCCGACGGACACGACCGGGTGTGGTGATGCGTTCATGGGAACCATGCTCGCAGGCCTTGCCTCGGGGTACTCGCTCGCGGAGTCAGCAGAGATGGCTTCGGCCGTTTCTGCTTTCGCAGCCACACGCATGGGGGCGCAGCCTTCCTATGGCACCGCGGACGAGGTGCTTGGTGCGCTCGGTATGAGATGAGGGTTCGCCACATCGATGGTGGCGTCTATGAGGCGACCCAGCACAAGTTCGCCTACGACTCGAACGGGCGGGCTCTCGCTTGCGAGGAGATGGCGATGAAGGCGTCGAGCGAGGGGCAGCTACCATCATTTCACGAGGACTTGCGCCGCGTCCCGCACGAACCGAAGACGCTCTACCAACAGGTGATGCGGTCCATCTCCAAGCGTCATGCTCGTCACTACTACGACATATGCTGACTCGGTAGCTCATGGGCGAGGGATACAATGCTTGTCGAAATTGGTTCTTCCGTCAAGGTTGGTGCTCTCAAGGAGAGGTTCTGCCACACACCATGGTCGAGACTGATTGACGCTAGGACTGGTACTTGCGCCTCTTGTTGTTGCCCGCGCGCATCGGTGAGCTTGCGTGCGACAACGGTGGCATGCGCGATGGACTCGAGCCTGTGATTAATTGCTGGGCGACCGTTCGCAGAGCTCATGAGCACCAGATAAGTATCGAGGCTGGTCGAAGAAAGTTCTGGTAGATGGTACGAATCGAAATCGATGACCTCATCTACTTGTAGCGCTTATCATCGAGTGGGAGTAAACAAAGGCCAAGCTAGTGGTCTCTATACGACCGTCGCAAGAACGTCCATGAGCATCTCGTAGGACTCAACGGAAATAAGCTCCTGCTGGAGATGCCTGTCCTCGACTATCCTTACCAGCAGATCGTAGAGATGCTCCATTTCTATATGGTCTCCTGGCTCGACTGCCAGCAGGAAAACTATCTGTACGCTGTCCCCCTGCTCACTCCAGCGGAGCGGATCCTGCAGAATCGCAACGGCGACATGCGTCTTGATCGCCTGCGGTTTCATCGTGTGTGGAATGGCGAACACATCATTCATGCTTGTGTCTGCGACGCGCTCGCGCTCTAGGACGGATGCGTAGAACGCATCATCGACAAGACTATCCTGTTGAAGGTCGTTACACATCATTTCGAGGAGAGTGTCCTTCTCGACGTGCCTGGGCACGAGGCGGAAACACCCAGGTGAGAAGAAGCGACGAATCTGTTCGAAGGCCTCTTCCTGCTGGGTCGAAACGAGGCGTGAAATTGCCTTTACATCCCGCGGGCCGAGGCCGATGTCCACAAGGGCCGTGGGTTTGGGACAGTTTTCAAGGGGCACGGTGGATGCGATGAAGTCGAAGCTGTCGACCTCGCTGGCTGTCAGCAATGAGTAATCCTGGAACGAAATACAGTTGGCGGTCTCAACGGAGTCGGAGAAAAAGCTGTCGACCCTGGATTTTAGGGCAACACCCGCAGCCCTTCCAAAGCTGCAGACGATGAGCGCCCTTAGGCGATCCGGACGTTTCTTGGATCGCCTCTCGATGGCCGCACCGATATGAAGCGCGACGTATCCGACGTTCTCCTCGTCAAAGACGTAGGGCTTTTCGCAAAAGACTCGCGAAGTGGCCATGAGCGATATTTCAAACGCGAGCGGAAAGCTCATCTTGATTGTGTTGATGAGTGGGTTGCGAACCGGATTGCCGACCTCGACGGCGCGGAAGATCGATCCGATGTGGTTGGAGAGTCCTTGCTTGAGCGCTTCGTCTTCGCTGAGGTCAAAGCCGTAATCGGTTTTGATGAGCGCCAGCATCTGGTCGATGCGGGCGTCGACCCAGCATTTGTCTACCTGGCTGTCTGGAACGCGAGCGTTCATGAGCAGATGCCTGCAGATGTAGGAGCGTTCTGCCTCGGGGACCAGTATCCGAAACGATCTTTCGATTTCGTCACAGGCAGACGTCGAGAAGTTCTTGACCTCGTCTGGATAGGCGATTGATGGGGGTGTCTGCTCAACGATGCAATCGCTTTCGACCCTCGAAATCATGAGAGCAAAGTGAATCATGACATTCTTGAGCCCATAGTCCGTGATGGAGATGGCTGAGCAGCCAAGTCCGCGCTTGACTATGTCGGCGAGTTCATAGAGATCAATCTGCTCGAAAAGCACCTGCTCGTCTACTGAGAAGTTGGTCGCGTATGATTTGTACGACCTGTCGATCACTTCGTTGGCGAAGCAATCCCTCCGATCCTCTTCGCGGCCAAATAGCCTGAAGCCCTCGCCGCGCTTGCTAATGCATCCGATGCCATAGCGTCCGAGAACGTCTTTCGCCTGGCGAATATAACCCTGTATGGCGCTGTCGCCGACGATGACCTTGTCGGCGAGCTCGTTGGCCGTAATGAAGCCCTTGCTTTCGAGGAGCGTTTTAAGCAGAACGCGAAATCTGCTGTCAGCGGAGGAGAGGTCGGGGTCACCCTCTCCTCCTTGTTGTCCTTCGACAAAGGAAGCAAAGGAGTCCTCGTCATCGAGCACGAGGTGATATCCGGCGCCTCGCTTGAGAGAGATGCGTGCGCCGTGGCCGACGAGCGTGAGGTTCAAGCGCTTAATGTCATTACGAAGCGTCCTGTCCGTGATGCCCAGAGCTTCGGTGAGCTGGGTGACGGGCGTGAAAGTTGAGCCCCGCACGGCATCGAGGATGCGGTCGAACCTACGGTTTTCTGACACGGCAGCCTCCCCTCGGCATTCGCATGAATGGGCGCAATCCTAGGGCGCACCATTGTCGAGCGTAGCGCGACGGCAGGGCGACGACCTTGCTTTGTTCTTCCGCGCCCTTTCGGAAATGACGTCGCACGCGCCTTGCTGTTTTCCGTTTGCAGCCGGAAGTCAGCTCCATTGAGCGTCTTCCTTGCAGCTGCTAAAACTGTTGCCAGAAGGAGGTAAACATAATGTCCACAAGAAAGCTATTGAGCAAGCGTGACATTTTCTTTGGCGTCGAGGCGGCTTCCAAGAGCGAGCTGTTCGCATTTGTCGCAGAACGTGCGGCGGAGTTTGGGGTCACGGATGAGCCTGATGCCCTGGCAGCCGATTTGATGGCTCGCGAAGAACAGTTTACAACTGGTCTCATGGATGGTTTTGCCATTCCGCACACGAAGAGCAGCAATGTAAAAAAGGTTGAGGTTTTTTTCATTCGATCAAAAAATCCCATCCCTTGGGAGGCCATGGACGAAGAGCCCGCGCAATGTTTCTTCGTTCTTCTCGTTCCTATCGAGAACGACGGGAACATTCACTTGCGGATGATTTCGGAACTCGCCACCTGTCTTCTTGAGGATGAGTTCAGAGATGAGGTCAGGATGGTTGCCGACCCTGTTGAGCTTGTCAGCTACATCAACGAAGCCATTCAGATTCGAGAGGAGGAGAAATGAACATCGTCGGAATATCAGCGTGCCCGGCTGGCCTCGCCCATACCCCCATGGCGGCCAAGGCGCTCGAGAGGGCTGGAAAGAGCCTCGGCCACAATGTCAAGATTGAGCAGCAAGGCAGCATGGGCCAAGTCAATGCCATTACGGATGATGAGGCAAAGGCCGCTGACTTCGTCTTGATCGCCTCTGACCAGAAAATTCAGGGCATGGGTCGATTCGAGGGAAAGCCAATCATTCGCGTTGACATTAACGCGTGCATCAAGGCACCGGAAGCCGTCATCAGGAAGTGTGTCTCAGCAGTCATTTCAAAAAAATAGCCCCAAACAAAACTTCACATGCAAATGATCCGGGGACAAGCAAATGGCTTGCCACGTGAGTCATGCATTTGCACGGATTAGAGAACGGACAAAGAGATGAAAAAGTTTCTTTCGGAGGCCAAGGGCCATCTGATGACCGGCATCGGCTATATGCTGCCGCTGATTATCGGCTCGTCGCTCGTGGTCGCGCTTCCCACGCTTATCGCGCTCTTTATGGGAACGACGAGCCTTACGAAGGACCTCACTGGCTTCCTAGGATTTCTTTATCAGATTCAACAGGTTGGCTGGACCGGCATCGGTCTTGTCAACACGGTCCTCGCCGCCTTCATCGCCTACTCAATCGCCGACAAACCTGCCATCGGCGCAGGCTTTGTCGCGGGTGCCGTCGCCACGAGTACCAAGGCCGGCTTCCTCGGTGCTGTGCTCTATGCTTTCATCGCGGGTTATCTCGTTAAGTGGGCACTCAAGAACATCAAGATCACCGGTTCGGCCCAGTCCATTTTGCCTCTCGTGATCCTTCCCCTCATAGGGACCGTTGTCGTTGCGATCATCTCCGTCATCCTCGCAACGCCCCTCGCGGCCATTAACGATGCCATCGTGAACTGGCTGCGTGAGATGTGTACCAGTGGCACCAACAAGATCTTGATGGCAGCGGTGCTTGGGGCCATGATTGGCTTTGATATGGGTGGTCCGGTCAACAAGGCCGCGTGGATGGCTGGCAACGTCCTTCTTGCCGAGGGCATCTATACCCCGGCGGTGTTTGTCAACTGCGCAATCGTCATCCCGGAGCTCGGCTATGCCATCGCCGCCCTCGTTCGCAAGTCTCGCTTCTCGACTTCGATGCGCGACTCCGCGATGGGCAACTGGGCCATGAGCTTTGTCGGCATCACCGAGGGCGCGATTCCCTTCACCCTCGTCAAGGCGAGCCGACTCATCCCCGTCAACGTCATCGGTGCCGCCCTTGGTGCCGGCGTTTGCGCCGCCCTCGGTACTGACGCCATCATTCCCCCTCTCGGCGGTATGTACGGGTTCATTACCATGACGAACCCCTGGGGCTATCTTATCGGCATCGCAATCGGCGCTCTCTTCATTGGTTTTGTGGCTCCCGCACTCGTCGACTTCAATGTCGATCCCGATGCAGAAGACGAGACCATTAGTGAAGATGACATCGATATTTCCTTCGAGTAGCTCTTCGAATCAGGCTCTTCCTCCTCGAGTCCGGGCGTCGCGTGGGTGGCGACGTCCGGACGTTCGATGAACATGCGAGGGAGTAGACACAAGGATTGGATGACAAATGGGAAAAGACATCCATGTCGTGGCGCACACGCACTGGGATCGCGAGTGGTACTTTACGACCTCGCGTTCGAAGATATATTTGCAGAAGGACCTCGAGGATGTCATGGACACTCTTGAGAGCGCTCCCGACTTCACGTCTTTCATGCTCGATGGCCAATCATGTCTCGTGGACGACTACCTGGCTTGGAGACCCGGGGATACCGAGCGTCTTTCCAGTCTTGTTAGTGCGGGCCGTCTCGTGATCGGTCCTTGGTACACACAGACCGACCAGATGGTCGTCAGCGCGGAGAGCATCGTTAGGAACATGTACTTCGGGATGCGGCGTGCCGATGAGCTGGGTGGCTGCATGAGCGTGGGGTACGTTCCCGACTCGTTTGGCCAGGCCGGAAACATGCCGCAGATATACCGGGCGTTCGGGATCGACAGCACGCTGTTCTGGCGCGGCGTCTCGGACGACATGGCCAAGCATACGGACTTTGTCTGGCGGGGAGACGATGGCTCGACGATCCTCGCATCGCAAATCCCCAATGGCTACTACATCGGTGGCAACATTCCCGAAGACCCAGATGATGCCGAGGTTTTCTGGCGGACCCAATGCCTGGAGAAGGCGGGCGGTCGCGCGGCAACCGATAACGTCTATTTTCCGGTGGGTTTCGATCAGGCCCCCATTCGAAAGAACCTTCCCGCGCTCGTTGCGCAGCGTGCTGCCGTCGATCCCGACAACACATACAGAATCTCGAGCCTCGAGGAGTTCCTGGACGATCTCAGGGGGTCGGTCGGTGCTCTCGAAGAAGTTGAGGGCGAGCTGCTGGTCGGCAAGCACATGCGCATTCATCGCTCGATCTTTTCGTCGCGCTCTGACCTCAAGGCGCTAAACACCGAATTGCAGAACTACGTCGTCAACGTGATGGAGCCGGTCCTGCTCATGTCGGAATGCCTTGGCAATGAGTACCCGCGCGGGGCCGTTGACGCGTTGTGGAAACTCATGTTCGAGAACGCCGCGCATGATTCCATCGGCTCGTCTGTCAACGACTCGGTCAACGAGGACGTTCGCATGCGCTACAAACAGGTCCGGGATATCGCCACGAATCTGGTCGAGCTCCATTCCAGACTTATCGTCACGGGGATGATGGACACCGAGGATCAGCATTCCCTGACGGTGTTCAACACGATGCCGAATGACAGGTCGGGTGTCGTCACGTGCAAGATGTACTTGCCGGACGAAGAGTTCTCCCTGGTCATGCCTGATGGTTCGAGCGCGCCATATACGGTTCTCGAGAAGCGTGACCTCACGGATTACGTTCTTGCCCAGACGATACGCCTGAACCCCAGCAGGCATATCGACATCCCCGAAACGATATTCGAGTCAACGGTTGCGATTGCGGTGGATGACGTTCCTCCTATGGGATTTGTGCGACTCGAGCTTGTGAAGGGCGACTCGGGCGAAGAAGCCCTCGCTCCGCTTCCTGCGCTCGAGAATGATTTTTATCGCGTGGTGGTCAATGATGACGGGTCGCTCCGTGTCGAGTGCAAGGAAGGGGGCACCGTCTATGACCATCAGGCGGTTCTTGTTGAGAATGGGGACGACGGCGATAGCTTCAACTATTCGCCCCCTCGTTCGGACCTCGTTGTGCGCTCGACCGATTTTGCGCCGACGGTTTCCATCGACGGGTCCAGCGTTCTTCAGCGTGCGAGAATTTCATTTGACATGATCGTCCCAAAGGACCTTTCTGCTCGTGCCGAAGGAGTCTCCGAGGCGCACTTTCCCGTTGTGCTTGAAGTCGTTCTCGAGAAGGACTCACGGACTATTGGGATGAACGTCGAGGTTGACAATGCTGAGCCCCTGTCACATCGACTCTGCGTGCTTGTTGATGCGGGGTTTGCCACAAGGGTCAACTATGCCGACGAGCAGTTTGGTAGCATCGTCCGCGAGAACGTTCACGAGCGAGACATGAGCCTCTATCGGGAGAGCCTTGGCATGACCGTCGCGTCGTCGGAAGAAGAGAATGACGGTATGCCGCTCAACTGGATTCAATCCGAAGATGCGTGGCAAGAGCCGCCGATGGCCATCGAGCCCACGCAATCTTACGTGGGGCTTTTTGACAAGGATCGAGGCATCGGTGTCTTCCCACAGGGTGTGCGCGAGTATGAAATTGTGGATGACGAGCTCCGAGAGGGAGGAAGAGGCAACATACTGTGCCTGACGCTCTTTAGGACCTACGGGTTTATGGGCAAAGAGGACCTCCTTTATCGTCCGGGTCGCGCGTCGGGCGAGAAAACTATGGAGACCCCCGCGGCGCAGCTTCAAAAGAAGATGAAGTATTCGTTTGGGCTTCAGCCATTTGCCTCAAGCTTCAACAGGGCTAACGTGGCACAGGCGGCCCGCGGCTACAACACGCCATTGACGGCGTACGAGTACGCCCCCTTCCTCAACGGACGCCTTATATTCTCAGAGATGGAGAAGGTTGGTACTGCCGAGGCGAGCGACTCGCTGCTGTCCATCGAAGGCGATCTGGTCGTGAGCTCGATCAAGAAGGCGGAGAATCGCCCCGGCATCATTATTCGTCTCTATAACGGCAAGTGCCATGAGGAGGCGTCTGGTCGCATGGTCTTCGGTCGAGATATCAAGAGCGCTAGTTTTGTCGACCTTCGCGAGAGCGATCTCGGCGAGGCTGTTCACGTCAACCGATCAATCTCCGTCGGCCCTTTGGGGCACTGCAAATTCGTGACCGTCTACGTCGAGCTACAGGAGGTTTAGATGCAGGGAGATAATTTCTTGTTTGATTTATGTGGCTGAGGTATGATTCTCTCATCCAAGAACCGTCCCTCGAGGATTCGTGAGGTCAAGAAATGCTTTGGGAGCCGCATGACAAGGCCGACAGGATTGTCGTCATAAGCGATCTGCATCTTGGTGTAAGCGATGCGTTCTCGCAGGACATAGCCAATCGCCCATTGCTGGTGGACTTCGTCGAGGGTCTCATCGAGGTTGGCGATGTCCGAGAGCTGGTCATCGCTGGAGATTTTCTCGATGAGTGGATCGTGCCGCTCAGCTATCCGGAGCACGAGGACTCAGACGCCTTCTTCGTGGAGTGCATAGCCAATAACCGTGAGGTGTTCGACGCGCTTGGCAAAGCTATCGCATCAGGCATCAAGGTCGTCTATGTGCCGGGCAATCACGACATGACCCTATCCGAAGGTGTTCTTGCTAAGGCGTTGCCCGGTCTTGTTCAAGCTCGTGACGCAAAGGGCCTCGGCCGATATCTGACGGGCGACCGCCACGAGATTGTCGTCGAGCACTGCCATCGCTACGACGTGTATTCCGCTCCAGATACGGTTTCGAATCGAGGGATCGCCGATGGGGGCGACCCCATCTTGCCCCCTGGTTACTTCTACGCGCAGTTGGGCACGGAGTGGGTTGCGGAGGGAGAGCCCTCGAACGTGGTTGACTATCCTGCGGTAGACCGCGTGCCAGATTCATCCGATATCGACCAGCTTGGGGCATATCTGCACTACAAGATCATGACGGGTTCGCTTCTGACCCAGTACACACCTGGTATTGGATTCGAGGACAAGGTCTTCTCCGCATGTTTTGATGGGCTTGGAGGACGGTACTCCGAATACGATCTCTGCCCACGACTGACGGAGGATGGTACCATCTCCTCGCCGACTCTCTATCGTGATTTCCAGCGTACTTGGGATGCGCGTCAGGTGGCCAATGAGGTCAAAGTGAAGAACTCCTTCCTCGACGCCGCCACGGGGACTTCTCTTCCGGAGTATTTCCGTGGTCAGGCGAGCATGCAGTATCTGGACGATCCAGACTGCGGGGTGGAAGTGGTGGTCTTTGGACATACCCACATTCCCGACTATCGCTATTTTGGCGACAACCGCTTCTATGTGAACAGCGGCACCTGGATTGACATCAACTTGGACGCAGCCCCAGACCTTACTCGCACCTTCGCCCTGGTCACCACAGGTGATATCGACCTTGCCAGTCTCTGTCGGTATGAGAAGACTGGCACCGTGACGGATATATCAGAGAACAACTCCGCCGCTACCCGTCGCTGAGCCCGTATCTGAGCACTAGAGCCAACCACGTTCGCGATAACGGTTTGGAGCGACCCATTCGGTCAGGTCAAACCTCATTGCCAGTGAAAACACAAACCCCAGGCTATCAAATGGCGATTGATAGTCTGGGGTTCTCACTTTTATGGGATGGTCACCAACGACAACAAGTCAGCTGTGGCGCGAGGACGCCCAGCTCTATTCCTCATGGGCAGACCTTCTTTGCTTGCGGCCCAGCCAGAACCCCGACAGAATCAAAGACATACCTACGATCAGCAGCGCCGGAACCGGCCAGTTCGACTGGCCCGCCTGGGGCAGAGAGACGACGGCTGCTCCAGTTGAAGAACTTCCGGGCGTGGGCATTGTGGATGATGCGGGGCTGGGTGTTGCCGCTACCTCGACGGAGGTGGTTGCACCCTTGGTATTGATTGCTTCCAGTCTAAAAGTATATTCCGTGCCGTTGGTCAGGTCGGTCGCTTCGTAGCTGGTGGTCGATGCTGCCAAATCAATGGCCGCACCGTAGCTTCCGTTACCCTCCTTCACATACAGCTTGTAGCCGGTGATGGCACTGCCGCCGTTGAAGGGCGTGGACCAGCTCAGCGTAACCTTGGTGTCGCCTGCTGTGGCAGAGACCACGGCAGCGCTGGGGGCGATGGCGGGAATGTCCTTGCCGTCAGAGGTCAACGTCCCGCTGAATACGGAAGTGTCGACATCGGCAGTCAGCGCCACTTTTAAGGTCGCGCCCAGATCGGCATCGGTCAGCGTGTAGGTCAGCCCTGTCGCGTCTGGAATGGCGGTTTCTGTGCCGCCTGCCTCACGATACCATTGGACGTGGTAGTCCGTGTCCTTGGCAGGCGTGCCGGAAGTGGAGGTGAGCGCGGCGGTCAGTACGCTGCCCACAGCGGTGGCGCCGGTGATTTCTACCGTGCCCGTCAGCGTTCGCGCCCCGATTTTATATGCGGCGCTGGAAAGCTCTCCGCTGTAATTGCCGGACCCCGTGATTGTAACGGCCAGTTTTTTGCCCATGTCAGCGTTGGTGACGGAATAGGTTGCGTCCGTACTGACCTCTACGTCGTTCAACTTCCAGCTGTAAGACAGCGCGGCGTCCGGGGTTGTGCCGGTTACCTTGAGGGTGTCGCCAGCATCCGCGATGCCATCGCCGTTTCGGTCGTGGTCCAGCGTGATGATCGGGGTGCCGGAAACCGCCCTTGTGGTGATACTGGCGATCGTAGTGGCTTTCCCGTCGGCTTCGTTTACGAATTCATAGTTCTTGGCTGCGTTGCCAGTCAGCGTGACCGTCACGATGGCGTTGGCGGTGACGTTTGCAGCCTCGGAGGTAAACTCACCGGAAGCGGTGTAGTCGATACCAGGGATCAGACTCTCGTTGGGCGCCAGATCGCCAAAGGTGACTGCGGTGACGGTCGCCTCTCTAGTGCCGTCATACTCCTTGTCTGAGACTTGCGCAGAGGCTACGGTAATCGCTCTTGGCATGATGGACGTCGTTCCCGTGAGAGCGGTGGGGGAGGTGTACCATGCCTTGTCCGCGCCATCCAACGTTACCACGCAGGTGGCAACGGTCTTGTCGTTGTCCGCGTTTTTGTCGGCGGTGGTGAGGGATGCGGTAGCGGTCACATCGTCTGCGGCTTCGACTTTTCCACCCAACGTTACCGCCACATTGGAGAAGCCCGCGCTACCGTCGTAGGTCTTGGTGACGACGCTGCCAATATCACCGGAGAGTGGCTTTGCCTTTAGCGTGACCGTCATGCTGTCGAAACTGCTTGTTAGCACGTCGCTGCCGCCGTAGGCGGCGATGATGGACAGGTCTGTGCCGACGGGCAGTAGCCTGGCCGTGGTGTCGTAGACAAAAGTCGCCGTGCCAGTCGTGTCATCCACCGCAATGCTACCGGAGGTATTCAGCTTGACAAGCTCTGTTGCGGATTTCTGGTAGTAGAAGTCTACGGTGTTCTCTGCGGGTGGAGTGATGCCCTCCTCCAGCGTCAGTAGCATCACCGGCGTGGCAGTCAGGGTGATGGTGTCGCCATAGGTGTAGGTGCTGTCATCCTTGTCGTCATCCACACCTGGATCGCTGGTCGCCTTGGTAATGGTAAAGGAGACCGCGCCCGTACCAAGGTTGGTGTCATCCTCGTAGGTGACGGTGACGATATAGCTGCCGGGTAGCGTCGGTGCAGTTGCGCTGGGACCGTAGGTCGCGTTGGCGCTGGTGGTGCCGGAATAAGAGATTGTCTGCTTGCCGGTGTCCGTCAGTGCGTTGCCGTCCTTGTCGGTGACGGTGATGACCGGGGCGGAAGGGGTCTGGCTGTAAGTTCCGTTCGCCTGAGTCACCTTCACCGTGGCGGTGTTCTTGGGCGTAACGGTGACACTGGCCGCGGTGGTATTCACGCCGGTGGCCCATGCGGGCAGGGTAAGCGTGCCGGTAAAAGCCGTGGTGGTTGCGGACTTGCCGAAATCGGCGGGAACGTCGTTCCAGCTGACGGCGAGACTGTCCGTTTTCTGCGTGTAGCCGTCACCGGTATAGGTGACGGTCAGCTCAGTTGGCAGGCCGATGGCCTCGTGGCTGGCGTAGCCGTCGTCAGGCTTCACCATCAGGGAAATATCGGGTACTGCCGTGATGGCGGCATTCACCGGCTTCACGGTGACGATGAAATCGCAGGCCATGCCGTTGCCGGCCGTGGCGGTATAGGTGTAGGTTCCACCCTTGGCATCCCATGTGCCGGTGGTGGAAACATCGGTCAAGGGCAGCATGCCAAGGACAGTGCCGCTGTCATCCTTTGCTGTGGCGGTCAGCGTTTTCAGATAGGTTTCCAGCGTATCCTGGCTAGCGTTGTGGGCGTCATCTGCGAATATCGTCACAGGATCCACGGAAATCGAGCTGATGGCCGCGCCGGCAAAGACGGCCTCCGCTGTAATATTCTCCGTACCCTCTGCAGGAGTGCAGGTGTAGGTATAGGGACTTGCTGTGCCGGTCAGAGCCACCGCCGTGCCGTCGACCGTCAGGGTCGGCGTATAGCCATCGATGGCGGTGACGGTGTAGGTCACGGTTTCCCCCGCACCCACGGCGGTTTTGTCCGCCGTGACGGTATTGCCCGCAAAGGCTGCGCCGCCGCCCGATTTGGTGGGTGCGGCAACCGTCGCCACGGTGCTGATGGTGCTGCTGGCAGCATTGGACGCGAACGCGCTGTCCGTCGCCGCGTACCGGGCGGAAAGGGTGTAACTTTTGACAGCGGTCAGACCGGTAAAGCTGTCGGAGGTTTGCCATATACCGTCGTCAAGCTTGTATTCCACGCCGTCAGTGGCGGTTGCGGTAATGCCGGTGGCGGTTGCCGTGCCGGTGGGGGCTGCGGGCGCATCGGGCCGAGCCGGGATGTCCAGCGCCAGTGCCGCGCCGCCCACGGAATTGTCGGTAAACACCTTGCGGATATAAACCGTGCTGCCGATTAAATCGGTAATGGAAACCCCTGCGGCGGTAATTTCCGTGCCGCCGGTGGCATCATCCGCATTCGTGAAATATTGCAGCGAATAGCCGAGGCCGTCCGCCGCTTTCAACGTCTCCGCGCTGTAATCCAGCGCCGCGTCGCCTGCCGCCGGGGCGCTGGGCGTAAGGGTGAGGTTCTGGGTCTGTACGTCGGACTTGTAGGTTCCGCTAGCGGAAATCAGCGCCGCGTAGACGGTATATTCGCCCTCCTGCACCGGCATCCCGGTGAGAGTGACCGTTGTGTCCGCGGTAACGGAAATGGATTTGACGCCGGGTGCACCTTTCAGTTCGTCCGCGGTCGCATACGCATTGTTCGCGCCATCTTTTACCGCCAGATAGTACACGGTGCCCGCCAGCGTGGGGGTGGCGGAGGCCGCCGCGCCCGCGTCAGTGAGGTAGGGCACGCCCAAGATGAGGTCCGCGGTCAGGCCACTTGTAATCGAAAGCACGCCGGAATCGTCCGTTTTTGTGCTGCCGGTATAGCCGCTCTTGCCGCCGATGGTAGCGGTGCGACTGGCACTCTCCGGCAGATAGAGGTAAAGCTTGCCATTACCGTCGGTGGAAACATCGTTAAAGCCGTAGCTTGTATCTGTAACGCTGCTGCTGCCGGCGAGGGCGGTGTTTTTGCCCAGGGTGTCAACCATATTCACCGTGGTTTTGTAAACCCGTGTTGTACCGTCGCTGGTGGCGGCAACCGCCGTGTTGCTGCCGATCGTTCCGCCCGTGATGCTGCGGTTTGTGCTGACGCTGCCGCCGGTGATGGTCAGCGAGCCGCTATCTGGCGCAACCCAAGAGCTGTCATTGCAGCCGCCGCCGATAGCTATGGCGCCAGAATGGTCTGTTGCTGCATTGGCGGTGACGGTGCCGCCGCTGATGGTAACCGTGCCGCCGGCACCACCAGTGCTGCCACCGCCGCCGCCAATAGCAGCACCGATGTATGTGCTGCTGGCGGTAACGACACCGCCGCTAATATTAATAATACCGCCCGCGCCGCCAGTTGCACCGGTGCCGCCACCAATACCGGCACCGAAATGGCCGCTGGCATTCACTGTGCCGCCGCTGATGGTAATCGTACCACCCGCACCGCCGGTGCCGGAGCCGTAGCCGTAGCCGCCGCCAACTCCTGCGCCGTTCGTGCTGCTGGCGGTAACGGTGCCGCCGCTGATGGTAATCGTACCACCCGCACCGCCGGTGCCAGAGCCGTAGCCGCCGCCAATTCCTGCGCCCATGTTGCTGCTGGCGGTGACTGTGCCGCCCTTTATCAGAATGGTACCGGCAGAATCGCTATGGAAGTCCGAATAGCATGTTCCGCCGATGGCGGCTGCATAGCGGGAGGTGGCTGAAAGCATGCCGCCGCCATCTTCCAGCGTCAAGGTTGTTCCATCCGGAACATGGATTGCTGCGCCATAGCCTCCATTGTAATTAGAATTCGTATTAAGCGTATTCGTTCCCTCGGCATACAGGGTGAGGGAAGCGCCATTTTGTAAATCTATGCAGCTTTTGTTATCTCGAGATGTTGTGCCAGTACTCATCATGCTGACGTCTTTCAAGCGAATGCTTGCCGTCGTGCCATCTACAATAATTTGTGTTGTCTCGTCTGTTGCTGTGCCGGTAATCACGATGGTTTCCGTTTTGGGAATGTCTTTGCTGCCGCCTGCGTATCCCGCGTAGGTCACGGTGTTGGTGGTGGCATTCTTCTTAGTAATCGTGATGCTGCCGGAAGCAAGATTTAAGACAGCGTCCGCTCCAAGCACGCTGATTTCGTAGTCCTCTGTAAAATTTTTCCCCATGCCAAGGCCGTTTTTAACGGTGGCGGTGAGAGTCAGGGTTCCCGCCGCGGTGGCAGTGAGTGTGTTGTCCGTAATCGTTGCGCCGGTAGTTCCGGCATCCTTGACAGACCAAGCCACCGTGCGATAGCTGGCGTTGGTCGGCAGAACGCTGCTGGAGAGGCTCAGGGGCGTATTGATGAGCAGCGTGGAGGGAACCGCGGCCTCGATTGACGTTACGGGAACAGAAGGCACCGTGATGGTGAAGTCTTTAGTAAACGCTGTGCCGTAGGCGCTGCCGTTGGCCACGGTGGCGGTTAACACCAGCTGGCCGGGCGAGGTGGGCGTGATGCGGTTGCCGTCAATGTCCGCGCTGCCACTCTTTACGCTCCACGTCACGCTCCGATAGCTGGCGTCGGCGGGGGTGAAGCTGGGAGCCAGCGTAACGGCAGTGCCGTTTTGCAGCGTGTCTGGAATCCCACTGATATCAGTAAGGGCTGTGTGGGTAACCGTAACGCTAAACACTTGCGTATAGTCTGTTTTTCCCAACCCGCTGCCGACGATAGCGCGCAGCGTCACTGTGCCGCCCCCCGCGGCAGTAAGCTGCTTACCGGAAAGAGTTGCGCCGGTGCCCCCGGCGTCTGCAATTTCATATCGAACGTCTCTAAAGGTAGCGGTTTCGGGCATCGCCGTGCCGGATAGGGTGATGGTGCTGTTTGCGTTCATCGTGCTCGGCAGGCCGGTGATGCTGGTGACGGAGGCAAAATAAGTTTTCAGCTCGCTGCTGTTACTGCTATTCACCGTACCGTAATATGATGTGCCGTTGAGCGTAACCGCCGCATTGCCTGTGGGCAGATAAAGCCACACCTTGCCATCCTGCGGCTCTACGTCGTTTGCGGTGTAGGTATAGTCTGCACCGTTCATCTTCACGCTCAGGCTGGTTACGGCATCCGAGGTGGAGACATAAGCGCCGTAAAGCCCGCCGGAAATGGGCTTGATTCCATTGTTCAGCATGATGGTGCCGCCGGAAACGGTAACGCCAGTGCCATTGCCGCTGTCGTCTCTGCGTCCGCCGATGGCATAGAGGCCTGAATTTGGAGCATTGGGGGTGGAGACGGTGATCTTGCCGCCTGTGATGTTGATGTTATTATAGCCGCCGCCCTGATTGGATGCCAAACTGCCGCTGCCCAGCAGCGCGCCGGTGAACGAGATGCTGCTCGCCGTGTTGCTGAGGTTCAGCGTGCCGCTCTGCACCTTGATATTGCGGGCTGTAATGTTCAGAAGCGTGCCGCCGGCGATGCCGCCCGCCGCGCCCACCGCCGGGCTGCTAGCGGTGGCAGAAGTGGCGGTGATGGCGCCGGTTTGTGCAAAGGTGATGTTGGAGCAGTTGTAGGACTGCGTCTGGGCAGCGGAAGACACAGCGGGCGAGCCAATGGCCACGCCTTGTGCAGAGGCGGTCAAATCGCCGCTGCCGGTAAAGGTCAGGCTGCCGCTGCCGCCTTGTTTGACAATCGCGCCGCCGTACCAGACGTTTCCCTTGGTTGATGAGGCAAGAGTATTCGTCCCCTGAAGCTCGATGGTAACGGCTGCGCCGTTGTCTGAATTGCCGCGGCTGAGAATCATGGGTACGTTCTGCGCAAAGGACGTCTCAACGTCCACATTATTCAAGATAATGCGGACGTCGCCACTGGCTTGGGTGGTGTCGATAATGCCGCGCCATACCCCATTGGCGCCTGATCCAACAGACCACCAGTATTCCGTGGGCAGCGTAGTACTTCCTATTGTACTTCTCGTGTCCACATAGGTGCCGGAAATGGTGTAGGTACCGGCGCTTTTGATCATAATCGCGCCGACTGCATTAGTGTCATCGTGGGTGTCAAACCCACCGCTGGGGCCAGTTACCGTCAGGCCAAAGACGGTTGTCGTGGTGTCTCCCACCGCAAACGCTTTGACTGGCAGCAGGGGCAGCATCATGCACATTACTAACAGCGCGCCAAAAATTCTTTTTTTCATGACGTTTCCCCTGGTCGTCTGTTGCCTGTCGTGTTCCGTGCTGGTGACAGTCGGGTAAAGATGCTTTTCAAGTTGTCCGGCGGTGCTTTTCGCGCTGCGGTCGCTTTGGGAGGGCCGAGTTTCTTCCGAGGGTAATCTCGATGGCATCCGCCCCGATGTATCAGTGTCGTGCCCGTTCTTAGATGGGCCATGTTTTGTTCCACCGGTGCTCTTCTCTATAAAAGGTGCAGCATTTCCGCCGCTGTCTTCGCTTCGCCGCGGCGATGCACCCTCAGCTTTTGCAGAATGTGGTTGATATGAGTCTTTACTGTGGCCACCTTGATGCCTAGGATGTTTGCGATTTCCTGATTGGTGCAGTCGTGACAGATGAGCTTTAGAACCTGTCTCTCCGCGGGGGACAGCGGCTCGGTGAGCTGCGCCATGGGGCGAAGGAAGTCCGGATAGTTCACGGCCTGCACCCGCGTCTTTGCCAGCAGGCGCTTGAAGTATGGCGTGTTCTCCGTCCAGCCGCAGCTGGTCAGCAGAGGCAGCACCGCCGCACCGTACTGAGCCACCGGTCGGATGAAGCGGTACTCATAGGCCGTGTCAAGTGCTGCGCAAAATTCCGCCTTCCAGTTCTCGTCGCTTTGCCGGTAATGGCAGACGGCCATCAGGAGTCGAACGAGTAGTCCGTCCATCACGCGGGAACATTGCTCGCAGTAAGGCACCAGCAGCGTCAGCACAAGCAGGGCGGAATCATTGTCGCCCCGGGATATGTCCGCCATGGCACAGGTCAGGTAGCGGTAGCGCCACATCGTCCGCAGCTTTGGTACGGGCGAGGGAGCCTCGTCCCTGTACCAGTGCTCGACCTCCTCCGTTCCGCCAAGGCGCATGTAAATCCGCATGGCCATGGCGTCCATGTTGGGGAGAAAACGGACTTCTCCCCGCTGGACAAAGCTTTCCCGCAACGCCGAGAGTGTGGTCAGCGCCGCACTCGCGTTTCCCTGTGCCACCTGCAGGCGAATCAGCAGGCCCATTACGGCAAACTCCATGTCTGGCGTGCCGTTTTTGCGGATCTCGTCCATCCCCGCCACCAATGCCAGCAGTCGGGCGGACACGTCCTCGCCCTTTTCAAATCGGCTTTCGCATAGGGCGCAGTCTCCAAGGCCCACACCGTCTTTTCCCAGTACGGCCTCCACTGGCTTGCGGATGGTGGAATACAGAAGCTCATCCCGTTTGCTCCACTCGCAAAAGTCCTTGCCACCGTTCATGAGGCTGGGTAGGGTGCTGGTGACGGACAGGGCGGGCATCACGATCTCCCGGTTTACCAAAACCCGATACACGCCGCCGAACAGCTCCACCAGTCCGCGGCTGCCCCGATGGGGCAAGGCGATGTCCAGATAGGCCAGCTTACCCCGCACCTCCCCATATTCCGCGTCGCTCTTCTTGAGTTTGGTTCCGTAGTTTTCCAGCTCCCGATACCACCGTTCGCTGGTCTCAACATCCATGTTCAGCGAGGAGAACATGCTCATGCCGCACATAAGCGTGGTCGAGCGCAGGACTTCCTTCTCCGGAAGCATCTCGTAGTACTTTTCCATCTCGTAGTAGTGGCCCGCGCCCACATGCGTTTCAGCATTTTTCACCAGCAGATCAGACACCTTCTGGCGATCGCCGCTGCGAACATAGCAGTCCATGGCGCGGGCATAGTCATCTCGCAGCTCATAGTAAAGTCCGGCGCGCCCGTAGACCGCCCGCTGGTCCTCGACGGCGTAGAGGTGGTTTATCTCCCAGAGCAGGAATTCCCGGAAGATGGACTGAAAGCGGTAGTGCTCCACGCCATCGATTTCCAGCATGCTGGTATCCTGCACCAGCTCGGAGAGCATCTGCCCGACGTGGCTATCTCCGCTGACCATCCGTGCAAGTTCCGGATCAAAGCCATCGAAGGGGGCCAGATTCAGCAAGAGTTGGCGCATGGGGGTGGCAAAGCGGTGAAATACCGCGTCTTCCATGAAGCGGAAGAGCTCTCGTCGAGTGGCGTCCGCCATGGCAGAGTCATAATCCTCTCCATTTTGCAGCAAACGGCACAGTCCGGATACCGCCACGGGATAACCCTTGGTGTCTCGCGCGATGGCGGCAAGCCCTGTGTCGGAGATGGTCACGCCGCTCGATTCCAGCACACGGCGGATACTCTCCTTGTCCAGAAACAGCGCCTGCGCATCGATGACCGTCAGCAGGCCGGAAAACTGGAAGGGGAGTAGCCAGCCGGGCGTTGTACCCCTGCTGAGCAGCACAAAATGCCTGTTCTGATTGTCCCGAATCCATCCACAGAGGGTTTCCTGCTGCTCCGTGTCCTTGAGAGATTGCAGCTCGTCAACCACCACGGCCTCACAGCACGGGGGCAGCGGCTCACGCAGCGCGTCTGGCTGGGCGGCGCTATAAAAGGCGGACTGCTTCTTTTCCAATAACGTACGCATGACAGTCGTTTTGCCCATGCCAAAAGGTGCGCTGACGAGAATAACTCGATATCGCGAGAAACTATGTTCGAACAGCTCCCGCAGGGCGGGGGCGATGACGATGCTGGTCGACGTGTCCATGCGTGGCCCTTCTTGCTTTGCAGGGCGAATCTATAAAAATGAATTCGCCCTGAACTCACGTATTTTATTTTGCATCAAGGTGCCTTTGTTTGTGAATCCACCGAAAGTTTGAGAGCGGGTTTCATGGGTGCGTATTGTTTCCGAGTGGGCCGCCGACAGAGCGTCGACGAATAGGCGTGAATTTGGAAGGATTTGCGGGCCCTGTGATTTACGACGCCTTTGCCAGGGGGGAGGTATCGGCCTGCGAGTTCGGCGAGTGGATGGGACGGTGCAGGCTTTTACGAGGGAGCCAGAGGTGGGAGTGGGGAGACGGGTCGGGATATAGCACTTGCGATTAATTAATGTCCGATGCGAAGCATATCCTCTTAGCCGAAAGTTGGTTTGGAGGGAGACGTGAGAACAGTGCTCCAATGCGCGCATAAGGCTCAATGCCTAACACATGCGGTGAAAAAACGGTTGGTTGCATGCAGTCCAGCAGTGAGGCGATATGCCACGCGATCGCATGGCGCACTCGTATACTTAGCATGTCGTGCGCAATCGCTAAGGCATGTTGCAAACGTTGGATTGAAACAGTTTGAGGGAGTGGCAGAGGTGTTGCCAAAAACGGCCAGCGTACATTTTTGTACGTTGGCCGTTTGCCAATCCCAGAAACTGAACAAACTGTATTATGGATGATGAACTAAGTAAGAAATGGCAGGAGGTGTTGATTTTGAAACTCTATGCGCATACCGGTCCACGTTGCGAATCAGAATGCGAATCCCTGTCTTCTTCTCGAGGCATTGATGTGAGCGGCTGGCAACCTCTTCAGGATCATCTCGATAACGTTGCCAACAAAGCCTCGAGCTTTGCCAGTATTTTCGGCTATGGGAGATGGGGCTTTGTCCTCGGGGAACTTCATGATGCTGGCAAAGCAAGTGACGCCTTTCAGCGTAGGTTGCGAGGTAGCAGCCAAAGCGTTGACCATAGTACTGCCGGTGCAAAGATGGCGGTCGACAGGTATAACGGCAAAGGGCAGCATGCGGCAGATGGCACTCTCATGGCCTTTGCCATTGCTGGTCACCACGGACAGGTTCCAAATGGTTTTGATGCCGAGCGCGGTCGCTCGCTTCACGAGCGACTCGAGGCACCTGTTGAGCCCACACCAGCATTTGACGAGATGCTTGAGGCCCACTCGGTGAACCTTCCTCTTCCAAGTCAGCTTGAGATCGCTCCCTTCGGCAGGGGTGTGACGGGCAAGCTTGATGATCATGAGAGAAGCAGGAGAATCTTCTCCGCATTCATGTTCGATCGTATGCTGCACTCATGTTTGGTAGATGCAGATTACATTGACACTGAGGTGGTCATGACACCGGCGCTGGCGGAGATTAGAAAGTCCCATGCGGATGAATATGAAACGCTTTCGGAGCTTTTGGTAAAACTTGAAGCGCACATGGTCCAGCTAACCGCCGATTCGGAAGACTCCTGTGTGAATAGGGCCCGAGCTAGCGTTCTCGATGATTGCCGTGAAGCGGCAATGTCTAAGGCTGGCATATTTACGCTTACCGTGCCAACAGGGGGAGGAAAGACCCTCGCTTCTCTGATGTTTGCCTTGTCTCATGCGGTTGCAAACGGCCAGCAAAGGGTAATTTACACCATCCCATTCACAAGCATTGTGGAACAGACGGCAGATGTCTTTCGCTCGATACTGGGGTCGGAGAACGTCCTCGAGCATCATTCTAACTACGACTATCCGTTCGTGGAGATAGACGGTGAAAGCGTGAGTCCCGACCGTATGGCAACAGAGAATTGGGATGCCCCAATCATCGTGACTACAAATGTCCAATTGCTCGAATCTCTGTACTCCAATAGGCCAAGCAGGTCTCGCAAGGTTCACAGCATTGCTCGGAGCGTCGTGATACTTGACGAAGCACAGAAGCTCCCCGATGAGCTGCTTATGGCAACACTTGCTGCGCTTGAGGAGCTTGTCGCTGACTTTGGCTCAAGTGTGGTCCTCTGTACGGCCACACAGCCTGCAGTACAAAACCGATGGCCATTTGGCTCCCATCCCCGAGAGATTATCACGCATAGGGAACTATTTGATGATGCCTTTTCTGCCCGGTCGAGATTTGTCAACGACGGAATGATTTATGAGAGCCAGCTAGTGCAGAGCCTCTCGGCGTGCAAGAAAGCACTTTGCATCGTTGACACCAAAGCAAAAGCCAGAAGAATATTCGATGACGTTCGCAAAGATGTTGAGGCCACTGAAAGCGGGTGTCATGATGGCGTATTCCACCTGAGCGCAGGAATGACCCCTGATCACAGAACACAGGTACTGAATGAGATTAGGACCAGGCTGAATGACTCTGACAGCCGGTGCGTGGTTATCTCTACCCAGCTCATAGAAGCTGGCGTCGATATCGACTTTCCATTGGTATACAGGGAGCTTGCTGGAGTTGACTCACTGCTGCAGGCGGCCGGTCGCTGTAATCGCGAGGGCCGACTAAGGGGTGAGGGCGGAGCTCCAGAGAGAGGCATTGTCCACGTCTTCGAGCTGAATGGTCGTGACGGGGAAGGAAACAATGAGCCGGAGTTTGGCCAGGCTATCGGAACTTGGCTTGGCAAAATGCGACTGATTACCAAGCAGGTTATTGCTAGGCATGGCGGGCAGATTGACCCGGCTCTTTCCGACGATTTTTTCGAAGCCAGATACCAGCAGGGTGACCTCGACGCACGTGGCATATATGGGTATCTGAGCAGCAGGGCCCTTCCATCTCCACCACATCCATTCTCGACCCTCCCCTTTCAAAGGGCAGCCAACGACTACAAGATTATCGACGACGACTCCACAACCGTTTTTATTCTGCGAGAAAAGAAGGCGAGGGAGCGTTATGACTGTCTTCGGCACAGCAAGTATCCCGCGAGTATGGCCCGCGAACTACAGAGATACAGCGTCTCGATTCGCAATTATCAGTTGAACGACTATGAAAGGGAAGGTCTTCTGGAGCACTTTGGGCCAATCGTTGTTCTGAACACGCTCGATGGGGGGAGGTGTTTCTATAGCGACGAGGTGGGACTTCTCCCTCCTCAGGAGGGAACACTAAATCCGTTGATTCCATAACCATACCGACCGGATTGATGAAAGGAGGAAGTAATGGGATTTGGAATCCGAGTATTGGCAACTGGTCCGAGAGCGTGCTTTACTCGGCCAGAGATGAAGTCGGAACGCGTAAGTTATGACGTGATAACGCCGTCAGCGGCTCGTGGAGTTCTTGAAGCAGTTTACTGGAAACCTGCCATTTGCTGGAAAATCGACAGGATTGGGGTTCTTAACGAAATTGCATTCGAAACCTTCCGGCGTAATGAGCTTGGTGGAAAGTTGAGCTATGCGAATGCAAAAGCAGCCTTCAAGTCTGGCAAGGACGTCTACATTTCAGCAACTGAAGAGAGACAGCAAAGAGCAACGGTGCTCCTACGGAATGTTGCATACGTTATCGAGGCGCACTTCGAGCTCACAGACAGTGCTGGCGAGACCGATACGCCAGAAAAACACTACAACATCGCGGTCAGGAGGCTCAGGAAAGGGCAATGCTTCAGCCAGCCGTACTTTGGTTGCAGGGAGTTTCCTGTGGATATTGAACTAGCTGAAGGGATGGTGCCCAAGTCTTTTTATGCAGACATCCCCGAGAAGGATCTTGGATTTATGTTGTATGACATGGACTTCTCTGATCCCGTTGCGCCATCCCCGATATTTTATCGGGCAGTAATGCGTAATGGGATAATCAACGTTGCAGGGTCTTTGGACGAGGTGGTCAAATGATCGTTCAGCGGCTCTATGAGCTCTATCAGAGAATGGCGGAGGATGATGAGCACTCGAAAGGGGTCCCTCAACCTGGCTGGGGCACCGAGAAGGTCTCTTGGGCATTGAGCCTAACAAAAGAAGGTGAACTGGTTTCTGCTGTGCCTTTAATATCTGGAGAAGGCAAGGCTGCCAACAAGTATCTAACGATGATGGTTCCGGCGCACTCCGGTAGGTCTGGCATTGCCCCCAAACCCTATTTTCTGTGTGACACTGCCCCTTATTTCCTTGGAGAAGGAGGCGAGAAAGGTGACGGGAAGCGTGTTGCCGCTAAGAACCTCCATGAGACTATCCTGTATGACTGCGATGATGATGGCGCAAGAGCTATCCTCAGGTGGCTTGCGTCAGACAGCCCCTGCGAGGGAATTGCTGAAGACGTCATAAGCGAAATCGCAGAGGCAAAAGGAAATCTTACTTTTTATCTTTCCGGAGATGGATTTCCAATCTTCCAACGTCCTCTCGTTAGGAAGGCATGGGAGAGCTACCTCGCAGAACCTGGGCACGGTGAGGTGACTGGTCAGTGCTCCGTAACGGGTGAGGTTGGACCACTTGCGCGGCTATTTCCGCAGATCAGTGGATTACCTGGCGCCCAGCCATCTGGCGCATCCCTCATCTCGTTCAACCTTGAGTCTTTTAATTCCTACGGGAAGACACAGGCGTACAATGCATCGATTGCTGAGGATGTCGCCTTCGGTGCAGGCACAGCGCTTAAGTACCTCCTGACAAATAACAAACGCAGGATTCGTCTTGGCAATACCTTTGTTATCTTCTGGTCCGAAGGTGGCTCGTCGAACGACGACGATTTCCTCTGGTCTATGCTGGCGGGTCAACGGAAAGCTGAGGACGAGGAGACAAGTCAGCTGATTGCTGAGATATTCAATAACATGCGAGCCGGTAGGGTATATACGGCAAGCTTTACGTCAGAAGCCAAGTACTTCATCCTTGGGGTTTCACCGAATGCTGCTCGTATTTCTGTCAGGTTCTACAACGAGAGCACGTTAGGACAGCTCGCCGATCGATACGCGATGTATCTACAAGATGTCGATATGGTCGGCGTAAAAAACGTGTCTCTCCTCGCGCTTCTCAGACAAACCGCGGTATTGGGGAAGGAAGATAATCTACCGTTCACCCTTGTCAGTCCGAGTTTTGCCGCAATGCTCAACGGAACGGACTTCCCTATGTCACTCCAAAACACGGTGCTGTCGAGGATGAGGGCCGATCACGCTTCCCAAAATACCTGGGATATGGGACAGCGTGCGGCAATTCTCAAGGCATGCCTTGTCAGAAGACGGCGTCATGCCGGAAGACAAATTATGAGCGAAAGTGAGTTGAGTATGTCTCTTAACAGGAATAACACTGGAACCGGATATCTGCTCGGCAGGCTGTTCGCCGTGATGGAGAGAGCACAGCAAGGTGCTGTACCCGGGGCAAATGCGACTATCCGCGACCGCTATATCGGAGCAGCTTCCTCCACTCCTCAGCGGGTTATGCAGCCACTGCTTCGTAATTGCCAAACGCATCTCGGCGTTTTGCGTAAGGATAATCTTGGCCTTGCAAATATGCTTGAAAGAGAGCTTGACGAGATTCTGGGGAGCAAGTATGCCGGCGAGGGGCTACCCGCAACCTTGGATATCGATCAGCAGGCAGAGTTCTTTATTGGCTACTACCAAGAGCGCGCTGATCTCTGGACGAGCAAGAAAAAAACTACCGAAAGTGATGAAAGCTTTAGCCAGACCAATGAAAAGGAGAACTAACCATGCCTGAACCCATTATGAATCGCTATGACTTTGTTCTGTTCTTCGATGTAAAGAATGGTAACCCCAACGGTGATCCTGACGCTGGTAATCTGCCTCGCATCGATCCTGAAACCTCTCACGGCATCGTCTCTGACGTGTGCCTCAAGCGTAAGGTTCGTAATTACGTTGACCTCGTTAGAGGCGAGAAAGTAGATGAGCCAGATACTCCGGACGGAGAACTTGGCTACAAGATTTACGTGCAGGAGGGTGCTGTTCTCAATAACAGAAATGGTAAGGCTTATGTTCACTATGATATGACGCCAACCTCTAAGAAACTTCCTAAGAAGATTGAAGACCAGATTAAAATTACTAAGTTTATGACCGATAACTTCTATGATATCCGTGCGTTCGGCGCCGTTATGACAACCGAGGTCAACTGCGGTCAGGTTCGTGGCCCTGTACAGATGTGCTTTGCTGAGTCCGTTGACCCGATTGTTCCGCTCGAGATGAGCATCACACGTATGGCGGCCACAAAGGAGCAGGAAAACAAGGATAACAAGACTATGGGTCGAAAGCAGTATGTACCTTACGGTCTGTATCGAGCTGAAGGTTTTATATCTGCTCCGCTTGCTGAAAAGTCAGGCTTTTGCCAAGAGGACCTCGAGCTCTTCTTTGAGGCTCTCATGAATATGTTTGAGAACGATCGTAGTTCAGCCCGTGGTCTAATGTCTTCTCGAGAGCTTATTGTCTTCAAGCATGAGAGCAAATTGGGCAGCGCCCCTGCAAGCAATCTGTTCGATGCGGTAACGGTAAGCAGGACGATTCCAGACGGGGAAGCGGCTCGTTCTTTCAAGGACTACTCGATAGAAGTTGACGAGTCTGTAATTCCTGCCAGTATTGAAATGAAGCGTATCAATTACATTCCAACGACCGCATAAATCAATATGTACTCCGACGAAGACCTACTAGCATTGTCGGGCCTGCAGCACATTGCTTTTTGCGAGCGCCAATGGGCTCTCATCCACATCGAACAGGTCTGGGAAGACAATGCCGAGACGATGCGCGGTGAGTTTTTTCACGAGCGAGTAGATACAAAAGGCTATTCGTGTTCAGCGGGAGTAAAGGCTGAGCGGAGAGTGCGTCTAACGGAGCATGCCCTGGGTGTCTATGGGGTCGCCGACATTGTCGAGTATGACATGTCTGGCGATCCCATCGTCATTTGCCCAGTTGAGTACAAGGTAGGAGAGCCCAAGAAGAGTGATTGGGACAAAATACAGCTTGCGGCTCAGGCAATGTGCTTAGAAGAAATGACGAGCAAGCGCGTGACAGAAGGTGCCCTGTTCTATGGGAAAACGCGTCGGCGCGAGAGGGTTCAAATTGATGAGTCCCTGCGCGAGCGGGTTGTAAAACTAGCAAGCAGAATGCACTGTCTGTTTTCGTCTGGAGAAATTCCCCTTGCTGCGCTCATGCCTAGGTGCCGCCGATGTTCTCTTCATGACCTCTGTCTTCCAGAGGCATCAAGAATGCGTGCTAGTGAGTACTGGGCCCAAATTGAGAAATCCCTGGTGAAGTCATGAAGCGCCTACTCAATACCCTTTACGTAACAAATCCTGATGCAATGCTTAGGAAAAAAGACGACGCAGTTGCTGTTTATCTCGATGGAAACGAACAGGTGAGCATCCCATTCCACTTACTCGAGGGAATTGTCATCTATGGCCATGCGGGCTTTACCAATTCGCTCTTGGGATCCTGCGCCGAGCATGGGGTGGGAGTTGTAATCCTAGACGAGAGGGGTAGGTTCAAGTGCAGGGTCGAAGGGCCTGTGTCCGGAAATGTACTGCTCAGAAAAGCCCAGTATGAAGCGTCTTCTCTGCCTGACCAGAGCCTTGCTATTGCCAAGCGCTTTGTGATGGCCAAAGTGCACAATAGCAGAATCGTTCTTCAGCACGCGGTCAGAGACCATCCTACGGTAGAGGGAACAACCGCGACAGAGGCAATCGAAAGTCTCCAAATTAGTAAGAGCTCAGTATCTTCTGCAATGACACTTGATGAGCTACGTGGTGTTGAGGGAGATGCTGCGCATGTCTATTTTTCCGCTTTTGGAATGTTGCTATCTGCCCGGGGTATCACTCCCTCATTTGCTGGGAGAAATAGGCGGCCACCTAGGGACCCGGTCAACGCGGCGCTCTCATTCTTCTATACCATGCTGGCAAGAGAAATTGGGACTGCATGCGAATCTGTCGGCTTGGATCCTCAGGTGGGGTATCTGCATGCCTGTAGGCCAGGAAGGGATAGCCTGGCACTCGATTTGATAGAGGAACTGAGGGCCCCTGTTGTGGATAGATTTGTGCTATCGCTATTCAACCGCGGACAACTTTCCTCAAAAGATTTCGAAGAGAGCGGAGGGGCAATTTTCTTCAAAGATGCTGCGTTCAAGGACGTTCTTGCTCTTTGGCAGACAAAGAAGCAAGAGGAGATTATGCATCCGTTCTTGAAAGAGAGGATCCAGATAGGTCTGATTCCTCAGATACAGGCCCAGCTCCTCGCTCGTTATCTTAGAGGGAATCTTGACGATTACCCAGCCTTTCTCTGGAGGTGATGAGCGGTGTATGTACTTGTTACATATGATGTATCGAACTGCGACGCCGTTGGAGCGAGAAGACTCAGACGCGTAAGCAAAATCTGTACTAGGTATGGACAAAGAGTCCAGTTTTCGGTATTCGAGTGTCTCGTCGACCCTGCTCAGTATGAACTGATGAAGCATGAGCTTTCTGAAGAAATCGACTTGAATACGGATAGTCTTCGGTTCTATAACTTGGGAAAGCATTGGCAGAGTAGGGTTGAGCATATAGGAGCGAAAGCATCATATAACCCTCAGGGCTCGCTCGTAATCTAGTTCCAAAATGATCGCGCGAACCCCAAGCTATGGCGCAGACGCGGACATTTCGCGCAATGACCTAATTTGCTAGATGGCTGCTCAGAGAGTTGGCAGATAAGGTTCTCGGACATTGAGAATCGGATATTATTGAGGCTAGACGAGCATTCCCGCTGATGAACGACAGTCGCGCCCCGTACGGGGCGCGTGGATTGAAACCTCGGGTGCGCGCTGGCATAAACAAGTCGAACCCGTCGCGCCCCGTACGGGGCGCGTGGATTGAAACCACACCTACGGCACGGGGGACGCGAACGGATGGGGTCGCGCCCCGTACGGGGCGCGTGGATTGAAACCCGTGGGGAGTGGTACTCGCCGATGACGGTAGCCGTCGCGCCCCGTACGGGGCGCGTGGATTGAAACTCCACGATTGGGGAGTGAGCTGCTTGACATCCTGGTCGCGCCCCGTACGGGGCGCGTGGATTGAAACGAGGACGCCCGCGAGACCATGGAGGAGGGCACGGTCGCGCCCCGTACGGGGCGCGTGGATTGAAACGGCGTACGACAGACTCAGGCGGGCGTGGGCACCACGTCGCGCCCCGTACGGGGCGCGTGGATTGAAACCAGCGGGCGATACTCGCCTACGTCTTCGGCGTCGTCGCGCCCCGTACGGGGCGCGTGGATTGAAACGGTACGCCGTCGTAGGTTTTGACGCGAGCGACACGTCGCGCCCCGTACGGGGCGCGTGGATTGAAACTCCTCTGGGGACACGGGCTATCTTGAGTGGTCGCGTCGCGCCCCGTACGGGGCGCGTGGATTGAAACCCGGGCGGTGGCACGCTGCAGGACGTGCATGTGGGTCGCGCCCCGTACGGGGCGCGTGGATTGAAACCGCACCGCGCGCAAGCACGAGCAGTCGGTCGGCAGGTCGCGCCCCGTACGGGGCGCGTGGATTGAAACAGGCCATGTCAACGACTTTCGCGCAGACGGGACAGTCGCGCCCCGTACGGGGCGCGTGGATTGAAACGTACGACCCGAGCGACTCTCCACCACGCCCTCCGTCGCGCCCCGTACGGGGCGCGTGGATTGAAACAGGTGATAGGCGTGGGCGACCAGCTCGCGGCGATAGACGTCGCGCCCCGTACGGGGCGCGTGGATTGAAACCGGCAGGGTCCGCCGACCGCGAGAGGGAGGCAGGTCGCGCCCCGTACGGGGCGCGTGGATTGAAACTCCTACCACGGGCTCAAGGATGGTCCCCCACTCGACGTCGCGCCCCGTACGGGGCGCGTGGATTGAAACATTGCCCCACGGGAAAGATTAACACCATCGACACGTCGCGCCCCGTACGGGGCGCGTGGATTGAAACGTTCTGGCAGGCACCTTGCTCACGGTCTACGCGTGTCGCGCCCCGTACGGGGCGCGTGGATTGAAACGCGCTGATGGACGGGGGCGCGGAATGAGCGACGAGTCGCGCCCCGTACGGGGCGCGTGGATTGAAACGAGCAAGAGGGGCGCGTGGACCTCGTGGCGCTTCTGGTCGCGCCCCGTACGGGGCGCGTGGATTGAAACCAGGAGATGGGCCTTAACCTGGCCCAATCCGTCGTCGCGCCCCGTACGGGGCGCGTGGATTGAAACGTTATGTCCCCGAGGTTGGGGACAGTCGGAAATCTTGTCGCGCCCCGTACGGGGCGCGTGGATTGAAACGGACTGCGGGCGGTATTCAGGACGTCCGCTTCATGTCGCGCCCCGTACGGGGCGCGTGGATTGAAACCAGTCGCCGCTGTTCCAGTCGCCGCTGTTGCCGGTCGCGCCCCGTACGGGGCGCGTGGATTGAAACAACATCGGGTATCATGCAAATCAGAGAATGAACGAGTCGCGCCCCGTACGGGGCGCGTGGATTGAAACTCCTCCATCGTCGAGGTCTCCGCCCAGGTCCAGGTCGCGCCCCGTACGGGGCGCGTGGATTGAAACCTTCGATGGGCGATAATGGCAATAGCGCACCTTAGTCGCGCCCCGTACGGGGCGCGTGGATTGAAACACGTCGCAGCCCACGCCACCCTACGACGTTGGTGAGTCGCGCCCCGTACGGGGCGCGTGGATTGAAACGGCGAGAACGTCATCGAGCTGGGGAAGAACAGCAGTCGCGCCCCGTACGGGGCGCGTGGATTGAAACAACTAGCAGCACATACCACATATGGGGGCTACCGTGTCGCGCCCCGTACGGGGCGCGTGGATTGAAACTCCCTGCACGCTCGGGCGCGGTACGAGGGCGGCACGTCGCGCCCCGTACGGGGCGCGTGGATTGAAACGACCCGCTCTCGGAGCACCACACAGCAAGCAGATGGCGTCGCGCCCCGTACGGGGCGCGTGGATTGAAACTCGTTCTCGTCCATGGTGTGTCTCCTTCGTCTGTCGTCGCGCCCCGTACGGGGCGCGTGGATTGAAACATGATCTCCTGGACGCTCATCACCCACGCCATGGAGTCGCGCCCCGTACGGGGCGCGTGGATTGAAACATCGACGAGACGACAGGACTTGCAGCCCTCGACTGTCGCGCCCCGTACGGGGCGCGTGGATTGAAACAAGAACGAGCGGGAGCGCGACCGCCTTGCCAGCAGTCGCGCCCCGTACGGGGCGCGTGGATTGAAACCCAGCGCATTAAGCTTCCTTGTCGCCTCGAGCGAGAGGTCGCGCCCCGTACGGGGCGCGTGGATTGAAACACCTCCGTCGAGGTCATGGACCGTCTCGGCGTGTGTCGCGCCCCGTACGGGGCGCGTGGATTGAAACCCATCGAACCTACCTCACGCAACGTCCCCTCGAGTCGCGCCCCGTACGGGGCGCGTGGATTGAAACGAGAAGAAGGGGACAAGGACCGTGCAGCTCTACCGTCGCGCCCCGTACGGGGCGCGTGGATTGAAACCCCGTCCGTGGGGACGACGGGCTCGTGGTGTCCGAGGTCGCGCCCCGTACGGGGCGCGTGGATTGAAACTAAGGGCTTGGGCTACAGGTGGTGGACGTCTATCGGCGCGCCCCGTACGGGGCGCGTGGATTGAAACTCTTGGCAAATGGGTTGGTGATATCGAGCCAAAGGTCGCGCCCCGTACGGGGCGCGTGGATTGAAACGAGTATGGTCCCGTCATCTGCACCACGAACGCGGAGGTCGCGCCCCGTACGGGGCGCGTGGATTGAAACCAGCTCGCCCTCACCGCATTGAAGCGAGGCTATAGTCGCGCCCCGTACGGGGCGCGTGGATTGAAACTATGAGGCATACAAGAGAGTGGTGGATGGCAAGGTCGCGCCCCGTACGGGGCGCGTGGATTGAAACGGACGCATACATCCCTTTGGCCGAGAGCTACGAAGTCGCGCCCCGTACGGGGCGCGTGGATTGAAACCGAATCTGGTATGACCCCGTACCAGAGAACCCGCGGGGTCGCGCCCCGTACGGGGCGCGTGGATTGAAACCCGAAGGTGGCATCGAGCCGTACATGGCCGCGTTGTCGCGCCCCGTACGGGGCGCGTGGATTGAAACCTCGAGAGGTTCAGTGAGAACTACGAGGTGCTCTAGTCGCGCCCCGTACGGGGCGCGTGGATTGAAACTCATCTCGCCATCCCCGGTCAGCTCCTTGAGCGCGGGTCGCGCCCCGTACGGGGCGCGTGGATTGAAACCCATTGCGCCTCATTCGGTTGTCAAGGCAGACTCGTCGCGCCCCGTACGGGGCGCGTGGATTGAAACGGAGTGGTCAACTCAACTCCGAGAGGGGCGCGTGGATTGAAACAGACCCGGTCAGATGCCACACAACGGTCACCAGCCGTCGCGCCCCGTACGGGGCGCGTGGATTGAAACATCGACCAGGGCTACGCGCAGGACGAGGCCGCGAAGTCGCGCCCCGTACGGGGCGCGTGGATTGAAACACCGAGCCGACGATCATCGGTGTCGGCGACTACAGTCGCGCCCCGTACGGGGCGCGTGGATTGAAACACGCAGAACATCAGCGCCGGCGACGAGGACCCGTAGTCGCGCCCCGTACGGGGCGCGTGGATTGAAACTTGGCATAGGCGCTCACGATTTCCTGCAACTGCGAGTCGCGCCCCGTACGGGGCGCGTGGATTGAAACCGAGATAGTCAGATGCTGCCTTGGTGGCGTCCGGTCGCGCCCCGTACGGGGCGCGTGGATTGAAACGTACTGCTCTGCCTCGGCCAGCATGCAGTCCTCGGTCGCGCCCCGTACGGGGCGCGTGGATTGAAACCGCAAGCCGGACAACGACGGAGACGAGACGGTACCTGTCGCGCCCCGTACGGGGCGCGTGGATTGAAACGCGTAGGAAGGGCATATCCACGGAGCCGGACACCTGTCGCGCCCCGTACGGGGCGCGTGGATTGAAACCGGATCCCGTCGGCGAGGCCCGCGTCGATGTCGTGGTCGCGCCCCGTACGGGGCGCGTGGATTGAAACTTGTAGAACATGTCGTAGAAGCGTCCCATGCGGCCGTCGCGCCCCGTACGGGGCGCGTGGATTGAAACGTGCAGGACTCCGTGGGGGGCCTTGTCGAGACCAGTCGCGCCCCGTACGGGGCGCGTGGATTGAAACCCTGCAATGTCCGCGAGGGTCGACGATGGCACGAGTCGCGCCCCGTACGGGGCGCGTGGATTGAAACCTGGACTACGACGTCATCGTCACGATGACCAAGGACGTCGCGCCCCGTACGGGGCGCGTGGATTGAAACCAGAACGTCGAACCGTCCTCGCCGAGATGGGACGTCGCGCCCCGTACGGGGCGCGTGGATTGAAACCACGGACCAGCACTTCTGGGCCGACTCGGACGGTGTCGCGCCCCGTACGGGGCGCGTGGATTGAAACCCAGTCCATGCCTATTCCCCCTTGCCGTCAGAGGTCGCGCCCCGTACGGGGCGCGTGGATTGAAACTCGTTCTCGTCCATGGTGTGTCTCCTTTGTCCGTCGTCGCGCCCCGTACGGGGCGCGTGGATTGAAACTTCAGGACCATGAGGGCCTGCACGAACTGCTCCACGTCGCGCCCCGTACGGGGCGCGTGGATTGAAACAGCGCCATGCAGAACCCGCTCAGCAGCGGCTTGCTGTCGCGCCCCGTACGGGGCGCGTGGATTGAAACGACGGGAAGCTCGTGGTCTTCTGCGACTTCCGAGTCGCGCCCCGTACGGGGCGCGTGGATTGAAACGGGGTGCGCCAGTCGAACGGCATGGGGACGTCGGTCGCGCCCCGTACGGGGCGCGTGGATTGAAACCTCAGCGACGAGGTCATGTCGTTCGACGGCCCAGGTCGCGCCCCGTACGGGGCGCGTGGATTGAAACCACATCGGCATGCAGGCGGACGACGACGGGTTCGTGTCGCGCCCCGTACGGGGCGCGTGGATTGAAACACAATCATCATGGACCGCATCATGGACGCTCCCAGGTCGCGCCCCGTACGGGGCGCGTGGATTGAAACCACGAACAGATACCTATCGAAATGCAAATACGGAGTCGCGCCCCGTACGGGGCGCGTGGATTGAAACTGCTGTCTCTCGGGACGGGCCGTGACAATCACGACGTCGCGCCCCGTACGGGGCGCGTGGATTGAAACCCCGTGGCGAGCGTGCCGCTGATATCGGTCTGGAGTCGCGCCCCGTACGGGGCGCGTGGATTGAAACGTCAAGGACCCGTCGCTTGCGGCTGATGGGATGAGTCGCGCCCCGTACGGGGCGCGTGGATTGAAACATCCCGCTGCCGAAGTAGACGCATGCGATCTTCTCGTCGCGCCCCGTACGGGGCGCGTGGATTGAAACGATGATTTGGGCTATGGCCCCTGCCTTGACGGATGCCGTCGCGCCCCGTACGGGGCGCGTGGATTGAAACCTACCGGAACCCGTCACACGACGCTCGTCTCTTTGGTCGCGCCCCGTACGGGGCGCGTGGATTGAAACCCGATAAAGCAGGACGGCACCGTGGGCTGCACGGGTCGCGCCCCGTACGGGGCGCGTGGATTGAAACATCGACAGATACAGCAGGCAGGAGGCAATCGCATGAGGTCGCGCCCCGTACGGGGCGCGTGGATTGAAACCGAATCTGGTATGACCCCGTACCAGAGAACCCGCGGGGTCGCGCCCCGTACGGGGCGCGTGGATTGAAACCCGAAGGTGGCATCGAGCCGTACATGGCCGCGTTGTCGCGCCCCGTACGGGGCGCGTGGATTGAAACCTCGAGAGGTTCAGTGAGAACTACGAGGTGCTCTAGTCGCGCCCCGTACGGGGCGCGTGGATTGAAACTGGCGGAGCATCTTCGCGAGCTCGCCGATGAGGCACGTCGCGCCCCGTACGGGGCGCGTGGATTGAAACTCCGCCGACGGGCTGACCGGGACGTGCGGCGCGGGTCGCGCCCCGTACGGGGCGCGTGGATTGAAACCGACGTGGGGACCATCCGGTCGTTGGCGTAGCGAGTCGCGCCCCGTACGGGGCGCGTGGATTGAAACGAAGACCGCCGTCTCCAGCGGGGACACGACGCACTCGTCGCGCCCCGTACGGGGCGCGTGGATTGAAACGCTTTTGCCTTTGCCATGCGTATCCGTGCTCTGCTGTCGCGCCCCGTACGGGGCGCGTGGATTGAAACTTGCACACTGCGGCCACGAGGTGGGCGCCGCTGGTCGCGCCCCGTACGGGGCGCGTGGATTGAAACACCAGCCGCACGAACTCGAACCACGCCTTGCGCGTCGCGCCCCGTACGGGGCGCGTGGATTGAAACCCGGCCCTGTCGCACCGTGGGTTGTCGGCCAGCACGTCGCGCCCCGTACGGGGCGCGTGGATTGAAACCCTGAGACCTTGCCTTGCATGTCCAGATCGGCTCGTCGCGCCCCGTACGGGGCGCGTGGATTGAAACCTATGCAAAGCCCTCGGCCAGACGTGTCCAGAGATGTCGCGCCCCGTACGGGGCGCGTGGATTGAAACGTCGAGCCCGACGCTGCGGACGTGCTGCTCGGCGGGTCGCGCCCCGTACGGGGCGCGTGGATTGAAACGTGGTGTCGAGGGTGCTTTGGAGCCGAGCGTCGGTCGCGCCCCGTACGGGGCGCGTGGATTGAAACGTCGGAGGGGGCGAGACGGCATGAGCGACCTCATGTCGCGCCCCGTACGGGGCGCGTGGATTGAAACACGAACGGTGGTCGGCTCTGCTTCTCGACGCGCGTGGATTGAAACCTGTCATGCGTGGTCTTGGTGATCTCGACCGTCGTCGCGCCCCGTACGGGGCGCGTGGATTGAAACGTATCAGCTGCACATGAACTAAATAAGACATGGGTCGCGCCCCGTACGGGGCGCGTGGATTGAAACTAGGTTGGTTTAACTATGAATGAGATAATTGAAGATCGCGCCCCGTACGGGGCGCGTGGATTGAAACTCATCTTTAGTCGAAAACTACGCACTTAGATGTCGCGCCCCATACGGGGCGCGTGGATTGGAGCTCTCATAGTGTTTCTGTTACTTGGCGAACTTCCAGTCGATGATGCGGTTGGCGCCGTCTTTGAAAGATCTCCGCCCGTGGTCCCTGTCCCTGCGGCAGATACTCCCGGCACGTGCTGCGTGAGATAGTATTGAGGTAAAGAAGTTGCCGTCAGATGTCCTGTCGGAGGATCTGACCCTCGAGATGGACGTGAACATGATCAAGCTTGCACTTGCCGATCTTGACGACACCCTCATTCCCTTTGGCGCCGCCTGTGCGAGCGATCATGCTCGTGCTGCCATACATTCCGTGCATGACGCCGGCATGTCCTTCGGTCCCGTAACAGGGCGCGTTCCCGCAGCCATGGAATGGATGTTTTCGGGTGATGCAGCCTGCTATTCCACAGGAGCCTTTGCCAACGGGCAGATCGTGAAGGTGGAGGGCGAGGTCATACAGCTCGTTACGCTCCAAGGATGCTACCTGCAACGCGTTGCAAAAGTCCTCGATGAGATTGGCCGTGATGCTTGGCTTGCGGTTTACAGCCCTACCGACCTCTCTGACGTAAACATCGTGACCACGCGGCCCCGAAGCGTGATTGACAACCCGCCCAAGACTTGGGGCAGCGAGATCCACGGCATCGTGGAGAGTGTGTCTCCGGGTCCCTACGTCAAGGCTAACGTGCAGTTTTGCTGCACGCGCGAACAGATTTCCGTGATTCGCGACTGTCTCGCTAGGAAGATTCCCGAGTTGCGATTTGTCTTTCCGAGTCTTGTCGCCGAGGTTCTGGACGTCAACGTGGGGGAGTGGGACAAGGGAGACTCCGTCCGTCTCATCGCAAAACGTCTGGGTTTCTCGCTTGACGAGGTCGTGGTCTTTGGCGACTCTGAAAATGATCTCTCAATGATTGAAGCCGTGCCTAACTCTGTGGCTGTGGCTAACGCAGCATCGTCCGTATCGGATGCGGCCCGCTGGCATATTGGTCCGGCTGGAGACGATGCGGTTGCGGATGCCCTCCTTGACCTCGTTGAAGCAGCGAAGACAGGACAGATACCATCGTTCATGCGATAGCGATGAGAAAAAACGATTACATGTGTTTTGTAGCCGCGAATGAAGAATATGTCATTAGCCCTAGGCGGCTTCCGGCCATGTAATTCCCATTAGACTAGTTTGTTGCAAATGATGCCAACCGAGTTCAACCAGTTCAATTTACTTCGCTCGTTTTGAAGCAAGTTGAGCTGGTGTGATGATTATGTGAATATAAAATAGAGGAAATACATATCGATTTGGGGGTGATACCCAGATATGAATAAACGAACGGTGCATATTGTCCAAACCCTATCTCATTCGACAGAGCCCTGTAGCATAAGTGGACTGGCTCAGGAGTTTGGGGTCTCCGAACGTACCATCCGCAATGACCTCACCATTCTCAACGTCTTTCTTTCCAAGGAGTCATTGGGACAGATTTCGCTTGCTGCAAAGGGCATCGTCATTCTGCCAGATGGATTTTCAAAGGCAGAAGGACTTCTCCCCGTAGAGGACACCTTCGCCTACAAGATGTCAGCCGATGAGCGCAAGGAGCTTGGTGCCGCAATCCTTATCTCGGCAACCAGCTACATGACCCTCGGCAGCCTCGCCGATCTTTTCTCGGTAAGTAGGGCCACCATTCTCAATGACCTTGATGGAATCAAGCAACGAGTGCGGGAGACGGGTCTCGAGGTGGTCTCAAAACCGAGTTGCGGCATCATCGTGAACGGCGAAGAGGGATTGCGCCGAAAGTTCCTTCTTGGTTTCATATCGGGAGAGGCGCCTATCATTGGCAAATGGTTCTCCCTACCTGAGAACGCCTCGATGCGCGAAGACGCCATCATCATCAAGAAGATTCTTAACGAGCAGTGCCATGCATCGGGTTGTGATGTTCCCGACCAGCCATTTCAGCTTTTGACCTCCTATCTCTGCCTTGCTGTTTCTCGCGGCAGAAGGGGCATGTGCATAGGCGAATCCGATGTAGTTCTCAGTGGTTGCTCATCCGAGAACATTGGCCCCTTTGAGCGCAAGACCATCAAGCTCGTGAGTCAGTACTGCTCGGTTGACCTTGGCTCCAGCGAGGTTCTGGCCTTCGCTAGCTTTAGACAGAAACTTCGCGGCCAGGGTGAATCACAATTTAACATCTACGATATGCGGGTGCAGAAACTCTCGCGTGTCTTTATAAGAAACGTCTCCGACTGCATTGGCGTTGATCTTAACAACGACTATGACCTCTTTGAGTATCTCTCCAACCACCTTGAGTCAATGTTTACCACCGAGCCATCTCGCTTCCCCGAGAATCCCGCCCTGACCGAGTGCGTTAATGATCGACCCGAGGTTCTTTCTGCGGTCCAGGATAACCTGGGGCCGCTTGAAGACTATGCCGAGCGAGAGATTACGCATGTTGAAATCCTGTATATCGCCCTGCATGTCTGCGCAGCGCTTGAACGGCGTAAAAGTCAAAAAGCCAAACCGCGTGTGATTGTGGTGTGCGATGGGGGTGTCGGCACGTCGCAGCTTCTTGCCGAGGAGCTGCGTAACCACTTTGATATCAAGATAGTCAAGGTTCTCCCCGCGCACGACACGCCCTATATTGAAACGTACTATGCCGATCTGGTCATCTCAACGGTGCCTCTCTCCAGCTGTCCCGTGGACACCGTGGTAGTAAGGCTTCCACTCAGGGAAAAGGGATACCAGACGATCAGGGCAAAGCTTGCCACCATCGAACCAGTCATCAGACTTGCCGACCCTGAGGAAGAGGTTACCGCCCAAGGGATTCTCGAGCGGATAGAACCTATCATTCGCGAGCGCGTCCCCGATGACAGTGAGCTTATCAAGGCTATTCGGCTGGAGGTGTGGAACTGCTTTCACGCAACCCAGAATCTCGAAAGCCAACTTATCGCTCCGTTTCTTCATCAGCTCCTCCCGCCGAGCCATATTCAGCTCGATGCGGCGTGCGACGACTGGCGTAGCGCCATTCGTCTTGCGGCAAAACCTCTTGTGGAGATGGGCTATATCGAGGAGCGATATGTAAAGAGCATGATTGACGACACGGTGAAGTATGGGCCATACAGCGCCCTCGTACCGGGTTTTGCGGTGCCACATAGCGCGCCGGAGAATGGTGCGGTCAAGATGGGCATGAACCTCATCAGGCTTAAGAATCCCGTGAATTTTGGTAGCGAGGAAAATGATCCCATTCGATTCGTCTGCGTACTGAGCGCCGTGGATCACAAGATGCATCTTAGGGCGTTCACCAATCTGGTTGACCTCCTTACTTTGTCCAGCAATGGCTTTTTCGAGGCTCTCTCCGTGGCTAGGAGTTCCGAAGAGGCATCGCTCGCTATCGAGCAGTTCGAGTTCATGATTATTTAGGCGCGATGAGAGTCTCGCGATACCCTGTCGTAGTACAAGAATTTAATTTCAATAATGATATTATTCCACTAATTCGACCAATTTTTCTCATAAAGCCAACCACATTCTGGGGAAAGTTCCATTAACGCAAGTGTCTTCACCAAAAAATGAAGCAGCTTAGTCTTTTGTGTTTATTTTATGGATAATAGAATGTTTATAAAGGATGCCGAGACCGCCACGTGAGTGGCTCAAGGCAAATGACGAACGTGAGGTGAGGCTACTCGTGCTTGGCAAAGAAACTATCATGAGGGAGCTTACGGCGATTGACCTCGACGCCAAGAGCTATGAGCAGGTATTCGACATCATGGGTGCACGCTTTCTCAAGCTGGGATACGTTAACGATACGTACCTACCCTCAATCAAGAAGCGTGAGGCTCAGTACCCTACCGCTCTTCCCGTTGAACCGTATCCCATCGCCATCCCACATACGGAGGCTACGGCAATAATTCGTCCGTTTATTGCTCCGGTTCGCCTGAAGAATTCTGTCAAGTGGGGCGACATGTCCAATCCGGACAACAAGTTTGACGTGAGACTCGTATTCATGCTTGGTTTCAAAGATCCTGGCGAGCATATCGAGTTGCTTCAGATTCTCATGTACAACTTCCAGAAGCCCGAGTGGGTTGACAGGTTGTTCGTTGCTACGACCGAGGATGAACTTTACGACGCCGTTATCTCTATGGAGTGGAGGTCGGAATAAATCTGTGAGTACGTACGTTTCCATTGGACTCGAACAAAACGAAGGGAGGTATTTGATATGCCAATCAAGGTAGTCGTTGCGTGCGGAAGTGGCGTCGCCACTTCACAGACCGTGGCCTCGAAGGTCAACCGCATGTTGAAGGCCGACAAGATTAATGCTGAAGTTGAGGCGGTCGACCTCAAGAGCGTTGATCGTCACCTGAAGGGTGCTGCAGCCTACATCACCATTGTCAGAGACAAGAGGGAGTATCCCCTCCCCGTCATCGATGGAATCGCATTTCTGACGGGTGCGGGCCAGAAGGAGCAGTACGCGAAGCTTCTCGATGCAATCAAAAACTTTAAGGGCTAACGCTTGAAGACAGGCTGGCTCTAGAGCGAAGAGGAATAAAAAGAAGGGTGGTAACCAATGCTTGATGCTGCAAACGCTTGGGTTCAAGGCTTTCTAAGCAGCGTGGGCGCAGCCGTTTTCGTGCCTATCATCATGATCATCATGGGTATCGTTGTAAGGATGAAGATCAAGGATGCCATCAGTGCGGGCATTCTGCTCGGCGTTGCTTTTACCGGCATGTCGATGCTCATCAGCTACATGTCTGGCATCATCCAGCCTGTAGGACAGGCCATGCTGACTCGTCTCGGCATCGACCTTCCCATCATCGACGGCGGCTGGACAACCATGGCGGCCATTGCGTGGTCGTGGCCATACGCAATACTCATGTTCCCGCTTCTAATTGTTATCAACATCATCATGCTGATGCTGAACAAGACGGAGACCTTCAACGCCGACCTCTGGAATGTCTGGGGAAAGATCTTCACGGCCATCGGTGTCGTGGCGGTCACCGGCTCTGTGCCCCTGGCTTTTGTCATTGCGGCAATACAGATCGTCTTCGAGCTCAAGACGGCCGACCTCTTCAAGGACGAAATCTATGAGCTTACGGGAATACCTGGCGTTACCTGCACGCACAAGATGGTTTTCCTGAGCGCCATCTTCTATCCCATCGATAAGCTTCTCCGCAAGATTCCCGCCCTCGACAAGCAGGCTGACGCAGCAGCTCTGAAGGAGAAGGTTGGCATCTTTGCAGAGAACCACGTTCTTGGCTTCATCATCGGCTGCCTCTTCGGGGTAATGGGTGGATACGACTTCGCTGCCATCCTGACGCTTGGTATTCAGGCCGCGATGTGCCTTACGCTCTTCCCGGTTATCTCCAAGTACTTCATGGAGTCGCTGTCCCCGATTTCCGAGGCCGTATCCGACTACATGCACAAGAAGTTTGCCGACAAGCAGCTGGTTGTTGGTCTTGATTGGCCGTTCCTGGGTGGCTCGAACGAGATTTGGCTTGCCGTGATCTACAGCATCCCCATTACCGTTCTCTTCTCGTTCATCCTTCCCGGCAATGGTCTTCTTCCGTTTGCTGGCATCGTTAACATTGCCCTCGCGGTTCCCGCATACCTGGTCACTCGCGGTAACCTGCCACGCATGATCATCCTCTGCACGCTGGGCGTTCCCATCTTCCTGTATGTCGGCACTGCGTTTGCACCGTTCGTGACGGCCCTTGCTAACAGCACGGGTGCGGTTGCCAACCTCGGCACCTCGATGATTTCGAACTCCTGCATCGATGGCCCCGTCTTCACGTACGCGTTTGCAGAGTTCCTCGACATCATCCATGGGAACTTCTTCCCGATGATTATCCTGGTCATCTGGCTTGCTGGTTACTTCTTTATGTACAGGGACATCAAGAAGGAGGCGGCAGCCAAGAAGCTGGCGGCGGATGCTGCCAACGAGGCGGCGGATACCGCTACTGAGTAGGTCTGTCTCATGGTTTAGCCACAGGCGTGTTTTCCAGCGCCTGTGGCTAGGCGTTTTCACAATGTGACTTAATGGAAAGGGGCGCGTCAATGCTCGAAGATATGAAGCTCAAGGTCATGAACGTTGCGAAGCAGGCTCAGCGCGAGGGGATGTGCAAGCATAAGTCAGGGAACTTCTCCTCGAGAGACCCAAAGACGGGTTATATCGTCATCACGCCTACGAGTGTTGACCGCGAGAACCTTGTCGCTCCCGACATGGTAGTCATGGATCTCGATGCCAACGTCATTGAGAACCAGACGGGACTTCGCCCCACGAGCGAGGCACTCATGCACATCATGATTTATAAGACCCGTCCGGACGTGATGTCGATTGCCCATACGCACTCGATGTATGCGACCGTATTCGCCGTGCTAAACAAGCCTATCCCCGCCGTTGTTTACGAGATTGCAAATCTGAACTGCTCGAAGGCGCGCATCCCTGTTGCTCCCTATGGGCGCCCTGGTACGCCGGCTCTCGCCGAGTCTATCGTTGGTCCCGCGCAAGAGGCGGATGTCTTCTTGATTCAGGGACATGGCGCGGTTGCCGTAGACGAGACAAGCATTGACGAGGCATATCTCAAGGCTTGTTACATCGAAGAACTTGCCGAGCTCTATCACCACGCACTGACCGCTGGCGGGGGAAAGGAGCCTGATTCGTTCCCCGTCGAGGAGCTCCAGAAGTGGGAGTATCCAAAAGAGATCAAGTTCCCCAACAGGTGACATGCCCTCCAGAGCGCGCTCGTGTCTGATTTCGGTAGACACGGGCGCGCCTTCCAAATGCATTCACCGTACTGCCGCATTCATTCATGCCAATCCAAGCGAAGCAGACCATGGCGAAGAAGAGTAATCAGAAGCAGTTCAAGCTCCAGAAGGTGCATGAGCTCAAGAAGGTGCCACCCATCTCGATGAAGGCGCACGTCATCACCTTGGTCGAGCTCACTGTCGTGTGTGCCATTTGGCTCTTCTCGGCGTTCACGTTGTTTAACAACAGAGACGTTCTCTCTATGATCTTGTTGGGCGTCGTCTTCTTTCTCTGCGTGGTCTCGATGTACATGGTACGCGCGGCTCTGGAGTCTAAGCGTCGCTACGGAAAGGTCGACTCCAAGTCCTGCTTCTATTACAGTCAGATGGTCCAATACGACCAGAAGTGGTCTCTCTGGATAGGCCTGTCCTTCTTTGCCGTGTTCGCAGTGGGAAGGTGGCTCTTTCCCTCTCCAAACCTTGATATGACGGCTATCGATATTGCTACGAGCTTTTATCTGGGATATATCTGGACAACAAAATACAAGGGAGAAGAACGCACGCCCTTCCAGTACATGGAGACGGTCTTTCTCTTGTTGGCACTTGCATCGAACTATATTGTCTACTTCATATAAGAAGTGAGTGGCCATGAAAAAGATTATCAATACACCCGAGGATTACACTGACGACATGCTTAGGGGAATCTATGCTTCTTACCCCGATAAGGTAACGTATGCCGCCGGTGACCTTCGCTGCTATTGCGTCGCCAACAAGAAGCCCGGTAAGGTTGCCATCATTACGGGCGGAGGTACTGGTCATCTGCCGCTCTTCTTGGGCTATGTGGGTGACGGCCTTCTCGACGGATGCGGCGTTGGTGGTGTGTTTCAGTCTCCGTCGGCCGAGCAGATATATACCATATCAAAACAGGTTGAAGCGGGCGCGGGCATCCTGTACCTCTACGGCAACTATACTGGCGATATCATGAACTTTGATATGGCAGCCGAGATGCTTGAAATGGATGACATCGAGGTCAAGTCCATTGTCGGTGCTGACGATACCCTCTCCAGCAGCAATGTCTCTGCTCGTCGCGGTGTTGCTGGAATCTTCTTCATGTACAAGGCCGCCGGCGCCAAGGCCGATCAGATGGGTACCCTTGACGAGGTTCTTGCTGCTGCGAAGAAGGCTGGCGATAATGTTCGCACCGTCGGTTTTGCGTTGACGCCCTGCGTTGTTCCGGAGGTCGGTCACGCCAACTTCGAGCTATCTGATGACGAGATGGCCTTTGGTATGGGAATCCATGGTGAGCCTGGCATCTGGAATGGTCCGATTAAGACCGCCGATGAACTTGCCCGTGAGTCTGTGGAGGAGATTCTCAAGGACATGCCCCTCGCCAAAGGCGATGAGGTTGCGCTCCTTATCAATGGCCTTGGCGCCACGAGCATAGAGGAGCTCTACATTCTCAATGGTTCTGTTCGCAAGCAACTCGAGGCCAGGAACGTTAGGGTCTATCGCTCTTGGACCGGTGAATACGCTACGTCGATGGAGATGATGGGCGCATCCATTTCGATCTGCAAGGTTGACGACGAGCTCAGGGGCTACTTCGACTATCCCATCGACACACCCCTCATGAGTCAGAGGTAGCTCTTTGGGTCTGCTGGTAAACAGGGGAGGCGTGTAATGGAGAAACTTGTCATTAGTGACATACCCGAGATGTTCGACCACGTGGGTCAGGTTTTTGCGGAGAGGAAAGACGAGCTCTGCGCCATGGACGCCGTCATGGGTGACGGAGATCTTGGCCTAACCATGAGCAAGGGCTATGGAGTGCTGCCTGGCTTTATGCGCGACCTCGAGAGTGAGGGCGACATTGGCAGAATGATGTTCAAGGCGGCCATGAAGATGCAGAATACCGTGCCTTCCACTATGGGCACCCTCATGTCCTCGGGCATCGCGGAGGCCGGTAAGGCTTTCAAGGGAAAGACCGAGCTCGTCCCTGCCGACATGGTCACCTATGTTATCCAGTTTGCAGCTGGCATCAAAAAGCGCGGCAAGTGCGAACTGGGCGATCGCACCATACTTGACTCCATCAACGCTGGCGCCGTCAAAGCCGTCGATTACCTCTCTGCCAACCCCGAGGCCAGTTTCTCTGATGTTATGGCCGCTGCCACGAGGGGTGCGGAGGAGGGGTGCGAGGCGACCAGGGACATGCTGCCCAAGTACGGCAAGGCTGTCGTTCACGCCGCCAAGGCCAAGGGTATCGTCGATCAGGGCGCGCTTGCGGGCAAGTATATGCTCGAGGGTATCGAGAGCTACTTCGCCTGTCAGGACCAGACGGCAGGACTATAAGGTCATGGGGCGGGGAAAGACAGGCCTCGCCCTTCACGTGTATCGAAAGGCGGTCTCATCATGCTCTATAACGATCCGAAGGCTTTTCGCGAGGACATGCTCAAGGGCTACGTGGCCGCCTACCCCGACTACGTCGTCGAAGTGTCTGGTGGCGTGGCGCGTGCCACGAAGATGTCTGTGGGTAAGATTGCCGTCATCAACGGCGGCGGATCGGGTCACTATCCGGCTTTCTGCGGCATCGTAGGAGACGGCTTCATGGATGCCACCGTCGTGGGCAACGTGTTCACGTCGCCCTCCACGGAGGATGTTCTTGGCGTGGCAAGGTCCATTGAACAGGGGTCAGGCATCTTTATCGTGGGCGGCAACTATGCAGGCGACAAGATGAACTTCAACATGGCGCGCGACCGTCTCGTAGAGGAAGACGTCGACGCTCGATCCTTCTACATCACAGATGACGTGGCTGCCGCGAAGCCCGAGGAGAAAGAAAAGCGTCGGGGCAACGTGGGGACCTTCATGGTGTTCAAGGCGGCAGGCGCCGCTGCCGCAGCGGGCGTCTCGTTTGACGATCTCGTGCGCATCACCGCTAAAGCCAACGATCGTACCCGCACCATGTCAATGGGCTTCCGAGGATGCACGCTGCCTGGAGAGGCAGCTCCTCTCTTCCATGTGCCTGAGGGCAAGATGGAGGTCGGCCAAGGCATCCATGGCGAGCCGGGTGTGGGCGAGGATGATCTCAGGCCCGCGGCTGAAGTCGCCCGGATTCTCGTCGACCGCGTTTTGGCGGAAGCGCCCTCGGATGACTCCAAGCGTGTCGCCGTCATCTTGGACGGTCTTGGATCCACCAAGTACGAGGAGCTCTTCGTGGTATGGGGCACCGTTCGCGAGCTGCTCGAAGATAGAGGCTATACCCTCGTGGAGCCGCTTGTGGGCGAGTACGTCACGTCTCTCGACATGGAGGGCATCGCGCTGGCCGTGGAATATCTTGACGAGGAGCTCGAGACCTATTGGAGCGCTCCGTGTGACACCGCCTCGTTTCGCAAAGGTGCAAGCTCCATGGCGTCGGGCGAGCGCAAGGTATATGCCGAGGCCATCGAGGAGATTGACTCCTTCGAGCAGGGTTCCGTTGCCTCTGTTGCGGCTGCCGACTATATAGTCAGGGCCTTTGGCCGTATGAGCCAGGCGATTGCTGACGCCGAGCCCGAACTCGCTAGAATCGACGGTGTTGCAGGAGATGGTGACCATGGTCGTGGAATGGTCAAGGGCTCTGCCTTTGCCTATGAGGCCGCTCGGACGGCATTTGATAACGGAGCTGCGGCGGGTTCCGTCCTCAAGGAGGCCGGAAAGGCTTGGGCTGCCAAGGCTGGTGGCACCTCGGGCGTACTCTGGGGCTCCGCGCTTGAGGCAGCGGGTGACGTAGTGGGCGACCAGGCAATGGGCTATGATGCTCGAATTGCTGCCAAGGCCGTCAAGGCTGCCCGTGAGAAGATGCTCTCGCTCGGCGGAGCGCATCGCGGTGATAAGACCATGCTTGACTGCCTGATTCCCTTTGAGGAGGCTCTCGAAGTCTCCGCTGCAAAAGGAGAAACACTCCTCGATGCATGGACCGAATGTGCTGAGGTTGCCCAGAGGTCTGCCGAGGAGACGGCCAATCTCGTGCCCAAGGTGGGCCGCGCCCGTCCTGCGGCCGAACGCTCCCTCGGCACACCTGATGCGGGTGCTATCTCCATGGCCCTCTGCATCAAGGCCGTTCTTCCCAAGGAATAGACTTTCTAATTTTATTTCTCTGAACGACACAACTGGGCGTGCCTATCAAATGATATCAATGGGAGTGTGGTAGACCTCGACGAAGCGCCCCTCTCTCATATCGATGACCGTATATCCGCAGTTGGTCTGACGCACGCTCCAGAATTTGTTGAGAGGGATGTTGAACATGCAGCCCATGATTGCACAGTTGATGCCACCATGGGCTGCCACGAGGATGCACTCATGGTGATTCGACTCGGGAAGGAGAACCTCATCGATGAAACTCTGCGCACGGGAATACACATCATCAAAGGTCTCTCCTCCCTGGGGCGCCTGGTAGCGCTCGGGATGCATTTCGTAGTTGTACATGCCGTTGAAGAGCACAAACCAAGGCGTATGTTGGTAATGCATGCTCTCCTTGATGCCATAGCCATGCTCAAGCAGGCGTTCGTCTTTAACGATGGGAACGCCACGGCCGGCAAGAGCAATGCGGGCGGTTTGAGTGGCACGGTCGAGTGGACTTGAGAAACACGCGTCGAAGCGGTAGTCCGCAAGCTGATCTGCCAACATGTGTGCCTGCTGAACACCCGTCTCATTGAGCGGGATGTTTACCTGTCCCTGCATCTTCTTCCTGGCGTTCCAGTACGTAAAGCCATGGCGTATTAGGACGACCCTGCACGTCATCTTCGCTCCAATAAGTTGAGTTCACTTTGTCTTATTGTAGTTAAAGATACGTGTATATAGATCCTCTACCAGCAGAGCAATGAAGAATTGACAGGCAAGTGGGGGAGCATCGAGGTAAACTCCTCGATATGCAAGTCAGAAAAGACCGAGATAGCCGGAGGAAAAACTTCTGCTGGCTGAATTGCCGTCTTAATGAAGAGGGCCAGAGTAAAACCGCTGGTTTAGCCTGTCATTGGGCGTTGGCAGAAAACCAGGGAGCCCGACATGGCAATAATGGATGTGCTGCCCCAGCTCCGCAAGAAGCGCAATCTCACCCAAGAAGAGCTTGCCATCAGGCCCTATGTCACGCGATAGGCGGTCTCCCGCTGGGAGACGGGTGAAACGACGCCTGGCATCGATATGACCAAACTACTCGCTGCCACGCTTGACGTGCCCATCACGAGTCTCCTCGAGATGCCGGTGCATTACTGCGAGAGCCGCGGCATGATTCTCAGTGATACCTCTCAGTGCGGTACCGAGGTGGATGGATTGCTATCGGACCGCTATCGCAGATGGTGCTATGACAAGGGCAGTTTCGCATACGAGACCGACATTGAGCCCATGATCGAAGGCTGCGCCCCTCGCATAGCTGAGCACGGTGACTTCGCTCTTGGGCGCCATGCTGCTACGCCTCGAGCGGTGGAAAGACGATTCCCGCAACCACTAGCGTGCATCCCATGCCATGAAATCGTGCTATCTACGCTTTTTCTGCTGAGGCGGGTAAGTACCTGCAGAAAAAACGGCCAAATGTACGAGTTTCTAGAATGCCTCGCGCAAATCACTCCATCCATATCGAGAAAGCCCTGTTGGGATGGAGCCCGTAATCACTGCTTGAGTGCACTTCAGGATAAACCCGTCCATTCGGGCGATTTCTCTGCAGGTATTCCTGCTGCAGCGAGTTGCGTGAAGAAAGAAGGGACAATTGAACGTCAAAGCGACCGTATGGCTGCCTTTTCTCCAGCCGGACGGTCGCTTTGACGAATCGGATGCCCTCGTGCTTTCTAGAGCTCGTACTTTCGCTCGACATACCTGTCGTATAGCGGCTGCCAGATGGCGGCAACCTCCTTGGATGCGCGGTGCCCGTCGAAGTCCTCTATCGTTCTCCATCCGTCGGAGACAACGACCTCATCCTCATTGTCAATCGCCGTACCGACGTTGTAATAGAGGTTGCCAGGCTGCTTTCGAAACGCGTCCATGACGTCAGACTCGCGCAACGCGCTGATATATTCGTCGCGCTTGCCTTCCTTGATGACATACACCCCGTGATAGATGATCATGCCCATGCTCCTTTTCCAGGCCGATGTATATTGGTCCGCCGTTCGCGTCGGGTCTCGCGGCGAGAAACAACCTGCTCATCCTTGACGATGTCAATCCTAGAGCACAGAGCATCTGACCTTTGCGATTTGTTCGGGAGTCAGCCTCTCGAGACCGCCGACGGTTCCGCTGGCATTTCGAAGAAAACCCAAACAGGTATCTCCACTACGCCTCGCCCCCCATGGCTCTGTAGCCAATGATTACGGCCCACAGATAGGCGCAGGTCTTGGGAATCATGAGCGCGCCCACGGCAGGAACGGTGTCAGCAAAGAGCACCACAGGGATGTAGCAGGCAAAGCTGATGACCACCGTGAGCCAGAGGTTCTTGAACGGAGTGTCATCCTTCTCCCGTGCACTGCGGAAGAGCAGGACGATGATGATGAGGCCGAGGATGGCGAACGGGATGTTACGGTAGATTCCCCAGCTCAGGGGCGGTTCGACACTGGTCCAGGCATTCTGTGGGAAAAGGCAGAGCGCGATGCGTGCGAGAGCGAGCACCCAGACGGCAACAGTGAGCTTGGACCTGCCCTCAACGTGATAGCGCTCGCGCCAGACGTAGTAGAGCAGGATATAGAAGACGGTCATGGTGATGGACGTGATGAGCTTGCCAATGCCCAGCGCAACCGTGTAGTTTGCCAGTCCCGTCGTGCAGAGGGCGATTGCGCGCGGTATGAGGTGGAAGGAGTCACCGCATCCGAGCGTCACGGCCATCGCTCCGTAGAGGAGATACTGTCGCCTTCCCCTGCTTCCCTTCACCATCAGAATGCCCAACGCAATCACTGAGAAAAGATAGACGATATCAAAGAGGGTTTCGAAAATTGCCTGCATACTAGTTCCTTTCATGTCGAACACTGTTCATTTTCCTTGCACAAATGATGACCCGTCGGAGGTGTACTAACGTTAGCGATAGATGGTTCTACGAATTACTTCGGTTAGCACGTCACACGTCTCGTCGCCCCTGACTAGGGAAGACAGGAACGCCGAGAAGACGAGGCCGACGAAGTCCCCTCGTGTGAAGGTGTCGGAGAAGGCCGATGGGGAGACGCCGGAATCCGCGGCGAGCGACGTCAAGAGACCGCGTTCCATGTGTGAGAAGCAGCGCATCATGGTCGACCGCGCCTCGTCTTTTGCCGAGCTGGCAAAGTTCATGGAGTGGGCCATGAAGAAGTCCGGGTACTTCTCGGTGGCCTCGCGCACGCACGAGAAGAGCCAGGAGACGTAATCAGGAAATGGCGACGGCGCGGTTTCCTGCTGATCCATATGAAAAATGTCGCGCCAGATGCTCTCGACCGTTGCGGTGACCATGTCATCTTTGGATGGGAAGTAGTGATAGAGGGAGCCGAGGGCGACGCCGCAGCCCTGCGCGACGCGCCGCATGTTGAGTGCGGGCAGCCCCTCCTGCGAGACGACCTCTCGACAGGTTGCAAGTATCTCGTCTCTTGATGTCACGACGGTATTGATGGCGACCTCCTCCTAAATTGAACACTGTTCATGTTAGCGATATCCGCGATATGTTGAATCGCCGTCAAAGGGCTGCACGTTTCATACACATGCGCCCGCAGATCTAACGGGCGGCCAGTTTCTAGCGGCCGTCTACGAGCGCGCTCGCAAACTCTTCGAATGTATCGCTCCGCATGATTATCGCCGTGGTTCTCATCGTCGTGAAGCGGTCGATGATGATGTCGAACGCCTCCGTGAAGTGATGCATGTCCTCCCTGGTGAGCCCGATGAGCATGACGATGTTGACCGCTCCGCGTCCCCAGTGGATGGGCTTGTCGTTGTGCAGCACGCAGGCGAACGATCGCTCCGCATACTGGTTAATGGAATGGGGAACGGCTAGGCAGTCCGTGAACGCGGTGCTCGATACGCGCTCGCGCAACTTCACGTCTTGAATGAAGTCAGATCCGATGCAGCCTGCGTCCTGGCAAAGACTGCCGAGGTAGTCGATATACTCGCTGGACGATGCAAGTTCCACGTTTCGTGAGAAGAGCCGGTCGCTCAGGAGCCCGCGCAAAAACGCGCGAGCTCGATCGACCTCGCGGTCCTCGTTGATGCCCTCGACGGCGGAGCGGATGCGACGAATGTCGTGCTTACCCAAAAGCGGGGCGACAAGAACCTTGTACGGGTGGATTACCGGCAGGTCGATGGTCGTGACGAGAAGGTCGCAGGGTTTGGGGTCGGATACGTAGTCGTCATAGCTCATGACGTCGGTGATTGAGAGCTCGGAGACGAACGAGGTCTCCAGAGCCTGAGCGAAGGTACGAGAGAAGTCATGGTATCGCTCAACCACCACCACGCAGCTGATGGCGTCACCAGACTCCGCGTTCTTCTCGATGTAAGCTCCGATATGAAAGGCGATGAAGGCGATCTCATCCTCGGAGAACTCTACGTCGTAGAGCGACTGGAGACGATGCGTGTAATAGACCGCCATGTCGTAGATGGGAGCATAGCTCTGCTTGATCTGCTCGCCGATCGGATTTGGACAGCCTACATGGAAGACGGCTCGCTGGTAGGCGTTGAAGGAGTGGAGCGTGAGCTGCAGGAGGAAGTCATCGCTGAACGGGGAGAGGCCATAGTGGTCGGTCGTCTCTCGCGCAACCTTATGAACGCTGTCGAGGAACTCTTGGTCGATGAGCTGCGCGGCATTCGCGGTACTGAGCGTCGCATAGTCACCTCGGTCGGTTGAGAGGGCGATGAGAAGGATAATCTGTCGGAAGTCACGCTCGGGAATCGTGCAATGGAATTTGGTCTCGAAGAGGCTGGCGATTTTATTGGCGCACCTCAGAATCTCGTCACGTTGTTGGACTCTTTCGAGAAGCCCGTTCACGTCGATGAGGTCATCGGCGGCGTCGAGGACGTTCTCCGAGTCAAGGCGGATGATGATCACGAGTATGTGTACGAGCAGATTATTGAGCGAATAGTTTGAAAGCAGCAGTTCGGAGCTCTGACAGATGCCGACGAGCTCCGAGAGTATCTCGTCGGTGTCAAAGTCGGGAAACATCTTGGCCAATGTCTTCGTCGAGGTGAAGTAGCCATAGACGTTCTGCGTGGCGACATGTCCTAGAAGCCGGCGCAGATCTCTCTCCGACCCCCTGAGCGAGAGGTGCCAATCGTGGTTGACGAGCTTGATGTCAAAGGCGGAAAGCTCGCTGCGCACCGCCGGGAGCACCGTATTGGTGAAGGTGCTCTCGCTTATGCCCAGCTCGTCGGATAACTCGAAGAGCGAGGTCGGCGTCTTTGCATTAATGAGACGCGAGAGGACCATGCTGGTCCGTGCGGTCATGTCATCCTCTTGCGTGACCGAGGCGGAATCTTGTCTGTTCGCGCATGGTGCAACTGCCCCCGAGCTGGCCTTAATTCGATATCCCAGCTTCGATGAGATGATGCCTTGCTCGTCCGAGAGCTCAGAAACATAGTTTCGTATCGTGCGCTCACTCACGCCGAGCATCTTGGCGAGAACCGTTGCGGAGACCCAGGAGTCAGCGCTCTCGAGTACGCTGACGAGTCTCTTTCGCCGGTCTTCCTTCACACGGGCACCTCCGTGGTCACCTGCCGTTACCTCAGGATAGCATGTGCGCATGTTCCAGCCTGAGCCAAGAAACTCTCGTCTTTTTTCCTCGACGCGGAAAAATAGCAGGTGAGATGCTACGTCTTGCTCAGCATCCTTTCCTCGACGCGGAAAAAAGACGATTCGCGGCAAGCTCGGGCTCCTGCGAGTATGCAATCAGAGAAAGGCGCATCTGCAGAGAACGCGAAGAACGCTGAGAACCGAATAGCTTCGAGGGAAACAAGAACCACAACGTACTTTTCCATAACCAGCAATCATCGACACTCGCGGGCGTCGGCATAGTAATCAGTGCGCCGCGGCGCATATAAGGAGGTAATAGCCATGAGTGATGAAAAGACGATTCGCATTCTTCTCGCATGTGGCATTGGAGCCTCGACGGGCTTCATGGCAGCGAACATGAGGAAGATTGCCAAGAAGAAGGGAATCAACGTCACGATTCAGGCAGTAAGCAAGTCTGAAATCATGAACTATGCGGACAAGATCGACATCCTCATGCTCGGTCCGCACTTTTCGGCTGAGGTGCCTGACTATCAGAAGAAAATGAGCTCCTACGGCGTCAAGGTCACCTCGATTAATCCCAAGTACTATGCGTCCCTCGATGGTGAGAACATCATCAAAGACGGCATTATCTTAGCTCAGTCTGAGTAGTAGCTTTCGAACATTTCTGGCATGTTCAATAAGAAGAGAAAGGTGAAGTAATGACCGACGATAAGCATGCGGCCATGGAAGAGCGCCAATCCAAGATGCAAGACTGGATTCAGAACAAGCTCGTTCCTGCCACTAACAGGGTCACTCAGAACTATTGGTTCAGTCTCATCGCAGATGCAATTCTCATTATTGTTCCTTTTACCATGGTGAGCGCAATTCCGAGTCTCTGGAGCCTGCTTCGCAAGTTGATAACGGTTCTTCCTGATATCACGGCTCTTTCGACTTACTCGTTTGGTCTCGTGGGCATGTTTGTTGCCTTCATCATCCCTTACAACGCTATGGTTCGTGAGGAGCGCAAGGATCGATCGCTCATGGCGGGATTCTCGAGCATCGGCGCCTATATGATGTGCATGAATCCGACCACCACTGATGATGGCACGGTATTTACGATGTGGAAATTCGGTTCGGGTGGCATGTTCACCGCAATGGTCGTCGGCGTCCTGGTCGGTGCCATTTTCAAGGCATTTGCAACAAAGACGTTCTTCTCCGAAGACAGTCTTGTTCCTGATTTTGTCAAGAATTGGTTTGACACTATCGTTGGCGTGCTGCTCTCGCTACTTGCTGCTTATATCATCACTTTCCTGTTGAACCTCGATCTCTTCACGGTTGTCGGGCTCATTCTTTCGCCGGTCACCAACTTTGCCCAAACCCTTCCAGGGGTTGTCATCATCGGCCTGGTCATGGACATGTTCTACTTCTTCGGCGTTTCTGGCTGGTGCTTTACTCCAATTACTCTTCCAATCACGCAGGGAGCTATTGCAGCGAACGCAGCCAACTTTGCGGCGGGGCTTCCCGTCACCAACATCAATGCCTATGGGCTGTCTCGCTACTACATGATTGGCGGCGAAGGCAATACGCTGCCCCTGGCAATCATGATGATGTTTTCCAAGTCAAAGAAAAACAAAATGCTTGGAAAAGCGACGCTTGTCCCGTCTCTCTTTAACATCAATGAGCCGCTCTTCTTCTCCACGGTCGTCGATAACCCGTATATGTTCATTCCTATGCTAATTCAGGCAATTGTCCTTCCTGCAAACGCATGGATTTGGCTGAACTTTGGCTGGGCGGGTATGCACGTTCAGATGTTCGCAATGAACAACCTTCCCAATGCTGTCTCCGCTTATGTCCTCTCCAACGGAGATATCAGGAATGCAATTCTGGTCTGCGTAAATCTGCTTCTTGCAACACTTATCTGGTTCCCATTCTGGAAGGCTTATGATCGCAATGAGGCCAAGAAGGAGAGGAAGGCTGAGATGGAAGCAGAGTCCCCCGACGAGGTCAGCGCTTAGTAAATAATTTAAAAGTATGATTTTCCTACTGGTCGGGTTCGACTGGACAATCCTACTGAGAAAGGAAAGGCAAATGGAAGATGACGAGCTCAGCATGGTTGCTATGCAGGTTATCCTGAATGCTGGAGACGCTCGCACCTTTATCGATACTGCAATTGATCATCTGTCCGAATTTGACTTTGATGCTGCAGATGCTGACATAAAGTCTGCGACCAAAAAGATTTTGCTTGCACACAATGCCCAGACTGGCATGATTCAACGCCAGGTCTCTGGTGAGAAGATTGACTACTCCATTCTTTTCGTGCACGCCCAAGACACGCTTATGACTATCGACGCCGAGCTTCACATGCTCGAGAAGATGATTCCGGTGGTTAAGGCGCTCCATACGACAACCCTGGAAAAGTAGCATCTCTTGCTTTGACGTCCCATCCAGTTTTATTCGATTTTGTGGCAGGCATGGCTGCCATATGTTAGGAGCACGTTATGACAACGACCGAAACGCCATTTCCAGCAGGTTTTCTCTGGGGCGGTGCCACTGCAGCAAATCAGATAGAGGGTGCTTTCGACGAGGGTGGACGTGGACTTGCGACATCAGACTTCGCTCCTTTCATTGCTAGGGAGAACAATAGAGGCTATGAGGGAATGCCCCTTCCGCACAATGCGGCTACGCTTGATATGCTCAACGACATGCTCGAATGTCCTGACAAGTACAACCTTCCCAAACGTCGGGGTATTGACTTCTATCATCGTTACAAAGAACAGCTCGGAATGCTTGGAAAGATGGGCTTCAAAGTTTTTAGGATGTCCATCTCGTGGTCACGTATTTTCCCGAACGGCGATGACGAAAATCCCAATGAGGAGGGACTAGCCTTCTACGACGCGGTCTTTGACGAGTGTCACCGCCTAGGCATGGAACCGCTCGTTACGCTCTGCCACTTCGATACTCCGCTCAACCTTGCTTTGAAACACAAGGGATTTCTCTCCCGTCACACGGTCGATGCCTTCGAGCACTATGCAGAGACGGTTTTTACTCGCTACAAGGGGAAGGTCAAGTACTGGCTTACCTTCAACGAGATAAACAATGTTCTCACAAACCCCTTCACGTGTTGTGGAGTCGTGCTGCCTGATGACGGGACAGGCAATCCCTATACGAATAAGTGGCAGATGAAGTATCAGGCATCTCATAACCAGATGGTTGCCAGCGCAAAGGCAGTAAAGCGTCTACACGAAATCGATTCCGATGCAAAAATCGGCAACATGCTCTGTCGCCTTGAGAACTACGCCGAGACTCCTAAGCCAGAAGACCAGCTTCAGCTTCTCTTCGAAGATCACTTCAACTGGTTCTACACAGATGTTCAGGCTAAGGGCGAGTATCCCTACTACATCAAGCGCTTCTTCGACGAGAACAACATTACGATTGAGAAGGAACCCGGCGATGATGAGATTCTGAAAGAAGGAGTTGTCGACTTCGTTTCGATCAGCTACTACATGACCTATATCATGCGCTACAAAGGCGAGTCAGTGCCAAAGCCTTCGGGATCCCTTGTCACCAGCATTAAGAACCCCTATCTCAAGACTTCGGAGTGGGGTTGGCCCATCGACCCGACAGGCTTTCGTATCACGCTGAACCACATCTATGACAGATATCATCTGCCTATTTTTATCGCTGAAAACGGACTGGGTGCTGAGGATGCTGTCAATGCCGATGGAACCATCGATGATGGCTATCGCATCGAGTACCTGAGGGCGCATATTGAACAGCTGGGCGAAGCTATCAAGGATGGCGTCGACGTGTTCGGTTATGCGACGTGGGGTCCTCTTGATGAGGTATCCTCTGGCACGTCCGAGATGCGTAAGCGCTATGGCTTTGTGTATGTTGACGGAGATGATTACGGCAACGGAACCTACGACTGCAGTCCAAAGAAGTCCTTCTACTGGTACAAAAAGGTCATCGCAACCAACGGAGCGGACCTTTCGAATGGTTAGCTGACATTGTTCTCGAGGGGAGGGGCGCCATGTTCTCGAAAGTGACCACTATCACTAACGAGCTGGGATTGCACGCGCGCTCGGCTGCTGTGTTTGTCCGACTCTCACAGACCTTCTCCAGTGACATTTGGATTCGGGCAACGAGTGTCGATGGTGACTTCGTGAACGCAAAGTCCATCATCAAGGTGCTGGGCCTTAACCTGGAGAGGGGAGAAAAGATTGAACTCTCCGCTGAGGGTTTCGATGAGCGTGAGGCTGTAATGATGCTTGCAGAGACAATCGAGAAGGGGTTCGCGGAATAGCGTGCTCTACTCACGGAAAACGCCCGTGTCGGGGAACTGACGCGGGCGTTTTTGTATTCAGCCGAGAAAATAGTAGCCAAAGATATACAGATAGTTATGCATAGCCGTCCTATGTGTATCGCCGAAATAGAGAAAGCAAGGAAATGGTTATGAGATCTTTGATAAAAGACATTGCGTTGCGATATGCCCGCTCCGCTCAGGTTGAAGAGCTCGATTTATTGCGAACTCTTGCACAGATTCCTGCGCCGAGTCACCACGAGGAACGACGGGCTCGTTTTGTCCGCGACTGGTTCGAGCGTGCTGGCGCGCAGCATGTTGAGGTCGATTCTACAAAAAACGTTATCTGTCATATCAACGATGACGGGTGCCGTCCTATTGTAGTTTTTGCTGCCCATATGGATATCGCCTTCGACGATACGGGCGCGCTTCCGCTTGAGGAGGAGGACGGCGGCAGAGTACTTCGAGCCCCAGGAGTTGGCGATAACACTGCAAACCTAACGAACCTTCTTATGGCAACAAAATATCTCTTAACTAATTCTGTTGCAACCGAGCATTCGGTTCTCGTTGTTGCCAATTCATGCGAGGAGGGTCTTGGAAATCTAGACGGAACCAAGGCGCTATTTCAACGCTATGGGAACCGCATCACTGAGTATCGCTCCTTTGATGGATATTTCGGTCAGTGCACTAACGATGCCGTGGGTTCTCACAGGTTTCGTATCTCCTGCAAGACAACGGGCGGGCACTCATTCGTGGACTTTGGAAACCTAAGTGCTATCAAGGTGTTAGCGGATGTGATAGAGGGCCTTTATGAGGTTGAGCTACCGCTGGGCCCCAAAACTACCTTCAACATAGGAACTATCGCTGGAGGAACAACGATAAATTCTATTGCAGAAAGCGCCGACATGCTCTACGAGTATCGTTCGTCACTCGACTCTTCTCTAGAGTACATGCGACTGTATCTTGACGAGATTCTTGCACGGTATTCAGGTCCAGAGGTGACGATAGAGCTTAAGACGTTGGGTATTCGTCCAGGCAACGGAGAGCTCGACAACGAAATTATTAACGAGTTCACCGAAAAGAGCGATGATGCAATTAGAGAGATCCTAGATATGGAACCAGATCACTCTCCATTTTCGACGGACTCAAATATACCTTTGTCCATGGGTATTGCTGCCAATACGATAGGAACCGTTCGTGGCGGAAGTCCACATACGTACGAGGAATGGATTGAGACGAAAAGCCTTGAGTCTGGACTTGCACTTGTTCTTGCCCTGATGCTTGGCTACGCCCAATGAGGGGTAACGCTCGCCACGCATGACGGCACCCGCACTGGCATCCCGGTGCGGGCGTTTTTTGTGGCTGGCCCGCTGCTGGCGACCGCGATCTGTGTCGGTACCAAAGCTCAACTATTCGTTTGGCCTCGGTACTAAGGGACTTTGGTACGGCCACAACTGGATGTACCTTACCCTAACAAATCGTTGCGCTAGGGTATCTGCTGGTAGACAGGTTTTAGGGGTGTACCAAAGTCGCTTTTCTTGCAGGTACCAAAGTCCAACGAATCGTTGCGCTAGGGTACCTGCAGCTAGCCGCCATCTTATTCCTAACAGCGGAAAAAATACCGTATGCGTTTGTCTCGAAGCCGCGTTAGCCTGCTGATGGTTTGATGCAACTTTTCGCAGGAGGTGCGTATGAGGCGCGGCAACGTGCTGTTCATCCTAAAGCTCGTCGTACTTTTCGTGGGATCGTACCTGCTTCTTTCTGTGGTGTGCGGGGTCAATCCCCTTATCTCCACGATGACGGTGGCGGTCGGCGTGCCCGTCTTTGGTGTTATCCTGCCCGCTTGGCGGGCGAGCCACCGCATCGAGAGCGACGAAGCCGACGTCAATCAGTCGTGCAGGCCAATTCTCAAGAGGTACCGTCGCAAGCACAACGCCGATCGTCTCGTATCCGAATATGACGAATGGAGCACGGGAAAGCACAGCAGTCAGACTCGAACCCTCTTCGCGCAGGAAGTCGCTGCTGCCCTCATCGCGGAGGGCCTCTACGATAATGCGCGCACCGTGATCGAGGATGGAAGAAAGGCCTCAAAGGGCTGCCACCTCGAGAAGGACTACGTCGGATTTGCCTTGCTCTGCGAGGAGAAGATGGCGGTCGAGTAGATGGCGCAAGGGGAAATAGGGTTGGTCACATTTCACACCCTGCTTTCCTCTTGTCTATTCCAGCACGAGATAACCGCAGAGAAGCTCGACAAGCATATCAAACATGACAGGTGAGACAGCGCTTTCCTCGGGGTTGGGCGGAGCGTAGGGGAGTACGATCCGCTTGTCGGCAAACCTATCCTGCTTTGTCGCGCCGTCGGTGGTGACAAGCAGAATCTTGCCGTCCGTCCCATCAAGCGCTTCGAACGAAGCATGTCTGCAGTTTAGCGAGAAGATGATGAGCAGGTCCCTCTCGCCCATGGAGTCACAGGTTTCTCCCAAGAGGTCAGCGGGAACGGCATGGAAGAAGCGGTTTGTCTTGAACATTAGCTGTTCGAGCAGGAAGGCCGGCTGTCCGCTCTTTGCCACGCCCGTGGCAAAAACCCTGTCAAACGAGTTCACGTATGCTGCGAGCTCACGTAGATATTCGTCGGTGAGAAGCCCCTCGAGTCGCGGAAGCACTTGGTAGATGGTCGAGAAATAATCGAGGTGTCCTCCCACGCCAGTCCGACGCCCTCGCTGCTGGGCGAGCATGGCGACGAAGTCTGTGCGAAAGTCCTGATACCGTGCATACCCGAGGCCCTTTACAAAGCGCGAGAGCGCTGGCTGCGAGACGCCGCACTTCTCGGCGAGCAGGCTGGTCGTGAGAGAGACGATCTCTTCGGGATTCTTGATGACGTGGTCGTAGATGAGCTGATCGTTGGGTGTGAAATCAACCTTATGCTGCTCCATAGTCTCCATGACGTTCATCAGGTGCCTCCGACTCACTCCTCGTGTCAAGCAACTATATGAATATTATATTTAATTCATGAGGCCAATCATGGCAGCGAAAGGCATCTGCACTCAAACAGCAAGGTAAGTCTCAAACTTGTGTAAAACTAATATTTACAAAAGGAAAATCTAGTCGTATATTCTATTCACGCAACGTCAAGGTCCTCGCGGGAGCGGGACGGACAGAAGAGGAAGGGGTCATCATGGCAGTCGACTATGATGCGACCACAGACGAAATACTTCGTTTGATTGGCGGAAAGGGAAACATCGATTCCGTGACGCACTGCATTACCCGCCTGCGCTTCGTTCTAAAAGACGAGGGCAAGGCCGATGCGGATGCAATCGCAAAGCTCGATGGCGTGATTAAGGTCCTGAGAGCTGGCGGGATGTTCCAGGTTGTCATCGGTACTGACGTTGATACGGCCTATGATTTCGTGATTGCGAAGACTGGCCTCGCAGGGGGTGTGGTCGAGGATGACGAGGCGGCTGAGGAGGACAAGAAACTCGGCAAGCACAGCATGCTCGACAGCCTGATGGGCACTATCTCTGGTGTCCTTGCGCCAACGCTCTTCGTTCTTGCCGCAGCAGGCATCATCAAGGGTCTCACCTCGCTCTCTCTCACCCTCGGATGGGTTACGGCGGACAGCGGTGCCTACATGCTGCTCTACTCCATCGGTGATGCCTTCTACTACTTCCTGCCCATCATCCTCGGTTTCACTGCCGCCAAGAAGTTCAAGATGAACGAGATCCTTGGCGCGGCCATCGGTGCCACCCTCGTCTACCCAACGATGGTCAACATCGGGACCACGCTCAGCGTGGCCGGAACCGTCTTTTCTGGTACGGTCTTCGAGATGAGCTACTACAACACGTTCCTCGGCATTCCCATTGTCATGCCGGGCAGTGGGTACACCTCCAGCGTCATCCCCATCATCATCGCCGTCTACTTTGCCGCCAAACTCGAGAAGGCCCTGAAGAAGTCTCTCCCTGCTGCGGTCCGCGGCATCTTCACGCCCATCATCGTGCTGCTCGTAACTGCGGTTGTGACCTATCTCGTTATTGGTCCGCTGTCGATGCTCCTGTGCGGCTGCATCTCCGCGTTCGTGAGCTTCCTCTATAACATCCCGGTCGTTGGTGGTGTCGTCGCCGGCGCGATTATCGGTGGCGGCTTTGGAATCCTGGTTATGTTCGGGCTGCATTGGGTCATCATCGCCCTCGGCCTTTCGACCATTGCGGCGACTGGATTTGACTACATGCTCGCCTGCGGCAGCATCGGCCCCATGATCGGCATGGCACAGGGTCTCGCCATCTGCGTGTGCGCTGCTCGCCATAAGAACCAGAAGGTCCTCGACCTCGCACTTCCATCAACCCTTTCCCAGATCTGCGGTGTTGGTGAGCCCCTCATGTACTCGGTGCTCATCCCGCTCAAGAAAGAGCTGTACCTCAATATTCTCGCCGGGTGCGTTGGTGGTGCGGTGCTTGGCCTTCTCGGCACCAAGATCTACATGTTCGGCGGTAGCGGCCTCTTCTCGTTCCCCAACTTCATGAACCCCGCCGGAGGAATGGACGACCTCGTCAAGTACTGCATCGGTGTGGCCGTGGGTTGTATCTTCGCGTTCGTGGCCGAGCTCTTCATGTATAACGACGGACAGGCAAAGAAGCTGCTCTGATCCCTCTCCGTGCCTGCGTGCACAGAAGATCGGTCCCGTGCACGCAGGCTCCTATTTTTCTAACAGGCCCTCTGGGTCCGGTGGGTCGGACGGCAAGCGAACTTCGGTCGGTCTCGTCTTTTGAAGAGCCGTTGCCGAGCGCCAGGGCATCCGACTGGCTAGACGGTTCAGACCGGGTGTTCCGTCTCGCAGATAAAACAACGCAAGCACAGATAGGGGAGGACGATGAAGGTCAGTCGCAGGACATTCGTGAAAGGCGTGGGCGCGGTTGGCGCAACGTTTGCGGGTATGGGACTTGCGGGGTGTGCAACATCGTCGCAGAGTTCCGAGTCGAGCTCCTCCAAGGTGGAGACGGACGTTACCCTGCATGTATCAAGCACGCTGTACGGTACCGCTGACACGGGAAATAAGAGTTCGCTTAAAAAAACCCTACAGAAGACCTCTGGACCTGGGGATATCGACATCTATCACTATGATGACTCCGGCAACCGCGTTGCCTACCCAGAGGGAACCGTTGTCGCTGGCGACGCAGTCAGCTTCATAGGTGAGGCCATATTCGACCTTGGCGACAACTTGGATGATAGTAAGATTAATAGCAAATCCGCAATCGTCTCGGTGGCTCCCGGCGACGGTTATGGTGTCGACGAAATTACCTTGACTACCACAAAGGTTGACGGCGATTGGTATGGCGGCAAGTACTACTACACCCTGACCGAGAATGACATCAACTGGTATACCGGCGACTACGAGATTACGGATGACAACAGCACACGCGAGTGGAGTTGCTTTGGCGGAGACGGAAACGGATGCTATACCTTTAACCTGCAGGTGAGCGGCATTACGTATGACGGTGCCGAGGTTCCTGCCGTAATATTCCCGGTTCAGGTGTACATCTGGGGTCGTGATGCAACCGACCGAGGCGTGGCGTTTGACAGCACACCCACTCCCACGGCGGCACAGTCTTCCTCCGGCGTTGCCCAGACGAGTGATGTCCAGTGGACTTGGAAGGGAGACGGCGACCTTCCTATTCTCTGCGGAAGTAATGCGAATGACTTTTTCATCACTTGGCCGACGGGCACTGACGCCTCTTACGTTGCCCAAGACAACGTCAGCGTCACGCTCCACAGTCAGTACGGTGATTCCTATAAGCTCAAGAGCTCGGAGTATACGGTCTTTCCTTCCGTGAGCGAGACGCAGGTTGCCGTTACCTTCATGAACTGGCCGTACACTCCCGTTTACACGACGATGAGCATCGATGCTGCCGAGTCCGACCTGGAAGCGAGCGAGACCTTTGAGATTGCCAGCGTCTATGCGTACATGGTTCAGACGGGTGGCGGAGGAGTGACCGTCGATGGTACCGTTACCGCATACAGCTACTACGGGTTCTCTAACCTCACGTCGGTCGACCAGATTATGAATAATGCGACGTATACCCTGGGCATCACGAAAGATGAGGTGCAGCAGTACTTCGTCGAGTCCTCAGATGGAGAGGGAACCCTTTCCAGCAATGAGGGTGATGCCACTGCCTATGATGCGTCAGGAGAGGGCGAGTGTAACCAGCAGCTCATTGGGACGACGGCATGGGCAACGACTCGAGTCGACCAGACCGAGGACAAGACCGTGGACGGGGAGACCGTCACCCTTACCAAGACATATAGCACGCGCGGCATCAACAAGAGCATCGATGAGGCAAAAGAGGCTGGTCTCAAGCCTGCCGCAGGTTTTGCGTTTGGCGAGAAAATGACTCCCTACGAGCTTTGGCCCTGGCAAACCAGATTCCTAGCCGGCTACACACCCTCCAGGCCTGCTCCGACGAGCTTTCCCTATGTTGACTTTCCGTACGGATACTAGCAGAGGCCAGGTTGGGGTGATCGCGTCGTACCTGCCTGACTGAGACTTGCCCGTTCGTTCGCGTTCATTCATGGCAGGCTGGCGACGGTGTGTCGTCAACCTGCCATGTCTCGTAATCCTCGTCCCCCCTCCAGGAGAAGACATGTTCGATATGCTGCGCATCAACAGAGAACACTACGAAGGCCGTACCTATGCTGTCGACGGCAGAAGCATTGCCTGCAGGGCATATGTGGACGTTCCATACTGCATCCGTCCGGTCGATCCCATACAGCGCCTCAACGTCTTCGTGCCCGAAGGATTTTTCGTCGGTGGCTCGGTCAACGGTTATGACGCTGAGACGGCACCAGTGTTTCTCCCCAATTCTGTTGGTGGATATCTGCCTGGACCTGCGGAGGAGCCTGGGATAAACAAGAGGACTGGCATGCCCAACACGCTGTTTACGGCCCTCGAGCGCGGATGCGTGGTCGTGTCCGGAGGCGTGCGCGGACGCACGTCGGGCACGAGGAGCACCGAGTTCTTCGAAGGAGGGAGCACGAGCTTCCTCGGAGAGGATGGTGGTGTCAAGGTTGGTCGCGCACCTGCTCTCGTCGTTGACATGAAGGCCATCATTCGCTTTCTTCGTCACAACTCCGATGTGCTTCCTGGCAATGTGGAACGCATCATCACCAACGGCACCAGCGCGGGCGGGGCACTCTCTGCGCTGGCAGGTTCGACGGGCAATGACCCGAGCTATGAACCCTACCTCGACAGGATCGGAGCCGCGGACGCGCGCGATGACGTCTTCGCCTCGAGCTGCTACTGTCCCATTCACAACCTCGAGAATGCGGACGCCGCCTACGAGTGGCAGTTCTCCGAGTTGGCCGATTATCACCGCACCAAGCACATCAAGACCGGCAGCGGTCTTAGGCGCGTCTCGGACGACGGTGTTATGAGTAGTGAGCAGATGAACCTCTCGGCTGAGCTCAAAGATCTATTCCCCGCCTACGTCAACAGCCTGGGTCTTGTTGACAAGAGCGGACGAGCCTTGACGCTCGACGAGGGTGGTCGGGGGAGCTTTCTCGAATACATGATTGATCGCGTGATCGAATCTGCCCAACATGAGCTTGATACCCACTTCACGGCAGAGTGCCTTACCGACCTCGCGGCACTGGGAAGCGAGGTGGAGCGACTGGGCGCGCTCACCATTCGCGATGGTCGTGCTGTCGCACTCGACTGGGACGCCTATGTCCGTGCCATTACACGAATGAAGCCGACACCCGCCTTCGATGCGCTCGACCTCTCCAGTCCAGAGAACGAAGAGTTTGGTGACGAGCGCATAGAGGGCAGGCACTTCTCGGCGTTTGGGTTTTCTCATAGCTCTGTCGAGTCGGAGCTCGCCTCGCCCGAGATCGTGCGCATGATGAACCCGGTGGCCTGCGTCGGCATGGCCGACCTGGCACCTCACTGGAGGATACGTCACGGCTCCTTTGATCGGGACACCTCGCTTGCCATTCCAGCCATCCTCGCGCTGATTCTGCAGGGTCAGGGCGTAGACGTTGACTTCGCGCTTCCCTGGGGCATTCCCCATTGCGGCGATTATGATCAGGCTGAGCTGTTCGACTGGATTGACGGCATCTGCGGATAGCGCCGAAGAAATCTCCCCGAGCATGCGAATACTGGTCGCTGCATCAGAAAATGATGCTATCCGTGGGGCGACAATCGGTCACAATGTCCTCATCGACGGGCGCGATTGGACATTGACTGGTTGTGGGGGACAGCAGTGCGTGCGATTCGGAAGATTAACAACAATGCGGCCGTCTGCATAGATGCGAGGGGCCATGAGGTCGTCGCGCTCGGCAATGGCGTCGGATTTGGCACCATGCCGCACGAGGTCGACCTCTCCGACATCGTACGGACCTTCTATGGCATCGATAAGAGATACCTGGCCCTCATCGAGGAGCTGCCTGCAAAAGAGCTGGAGTTTGCCGCTCAGTTCTCTGATATCGTACGCAGTCAAGTATCCCATCCACTTTCCCCAAACCTGCCCGTCACGCTTGCAGATCACATTTCCTTTGCTATCAAACGTGCTCGCGAGCACATGATTATCACCATGCCTCTTGCCTATGACGTCGAGCAGACCTATCCGGTCGAATACAGGCTTGGTGAGCTCTGCGTCAATGGCATCTCGCGTACCTTCCAGGTCAAGCTTCCACGCAGCGAGGCAGTGGGAATTGCGCTTTCGATCGTGGGGAGCTCGGTGAGCCTGAGCGAGAAAAGGACTCTTGACGAGAGGCGCATGGAACGCCTTATCGACAAGGTTACCCTGACTGTCGAGCAAAGACTTAACATCGAGGTGCCGAGAGACTCGTTCGACTATGCGAGATTTGCCACGCACGTGCGCTATCTCATCAAGCGCGTCGTTGGGGGAAAGCCTTTCGAGACCAGTGACTCCGACCTCTATTCCATGCTTTCCGAAGAGTATCCCGAGGCTACGGCCTGTGCTACCGAAATCTCCCAGCTTATCAGCGATACCTATCAGACAGAGCTCGGCGAAGAGGAGAGGGCCTACCTCATTCTCCATGTGCATCGCGTCTATTCTCGTGCGCTGGAAGATTCCGAGGTTTGTCATTGACAGGCCGAGGGCCTAGGTGATAGATTTCAGTTGCATTGGGTGTTACTCAGCGGACTCCGCGAGGCACTACCAAGGCAGCGAAGGTCCAAGGGCCCGTTCGTTGCGGTAGCGGTTCGGGAGTTTTTTCATGTTTCCCCGCCACTTCTTCCAGAACACATGCGCACTAAGCCTTCGCATCTATCCGTAGGGGCTTTTGCATGAAGGGAAGAGCGATGGCAACAGATAACGACAGAATCGCCCGAGACGTGCTTGCGGCCGTTGGCGGCACCGAGAATGTCACCAGTGCGACGCACTGCATGACGCGACTGCGCATCAACCTCAAGGACGAGTCCATTCCCGACGACGGCAAGATGAAGGCCATCAAGGGTGTTCTTGGCGCACAGTGGTCTGGCGGCCAATATCAGGTCATCATTGGGCAGAACGTACCCAAGGTGTATGAGGCACTCATCAAGTTGGGAGTGAAGGGCGGAGGTTCAATCGACGAGAACCTCGACGCAGGCCTCACCAAGGAGAAGCTTACGCCCAAGAAGATCGGGCGGAACATCCTGAACTATCTCTCCAAGTCCATGGTGGGTCTCATCCCCCTCATGATGGGCGCAGCAATGTTTCGTACCGTCGCCGTCGTGGCGGGTCCGGGAATGCTCAACCTCTGGGCTGAGGACTCCGAGATCTACACCCTCTTCTACACGTGGCTCTACAATGCCGGATACTACTTCATGCCCATCTACCTCGGTTGGTCGGCAGCAAAACAGCTCGGTGCCTCTCAACAGCTCGGGATGATGATGGGTGGCGTGCTGATTGCTCCGACGCTCATTGGCCTCGCTACCGCAGGTACGACCACGACCGCCATCTATGGCATTCCCGCTGTGGTTAACAACTACTCCACTACGGTCCTGCCCATCATCCTGTGCATTCCCGTGCTTTGGCAGGTGGAAAGGTTTTTCAAGAAAGTCATCCCTGACATGCTGGCAACCGTGTTCGTTCCGTTCCTCACCATGTTCGTCATGGTCCCCGTGGGTCTCTGCATTCTGGCTCCCATTGGTTCCATCCTCGGCGGCTTCCTCGGCGTGACGCTCTTCAACCTTGGCAGTGCGGGTGGTATTGTCACCATCGTTGCCCTCGTGGTTATCGCCGCGTTCTGGGAGTTCCTCGTCATGACGGGCATGCACCAGGTCCTGATTGCCCTTGGCATCACTCAGATTCTCACCGCCGGATCCGAGGCGTGCGTTATGGTCGGCGGCGGTATCGCCCAGTTTGCAACCTGGGGAATGGCCTTTGGGGCCTTCTTGCGTCTCAAGGACCCCGACGCAAAGGGTGCAAACCTAGGCTACTTTCTCTCTGGATTTCTTGGTGGCGTGACCGAGCCTGCCCTCTATGGCTGCGGCTTCAAGTACACCCGTGCCCTCTCGGGCATGGTCGTCGGCGGCGCGGTGGGCGGCCTGATCGCCGGCATCTTTGGCGTTACCTGCTATGTCCTCGGCGCGACTAACATCCTGGGACTGGTCGCCTTCCCTGCGGGAGGTACCGGAAACCTCATCTGGGGTTGCGTTGCATCTTTTGCGGCATTTGGTGTTTCTGCCGTGGTGACCTATCTCTTTGGGTTTACGTCCCAGCAGCTCGAGGATGATAAGAATACCGCGGAGGCTGCCAAGCTCGCGGCATAGAACGGCGTTAGCGCATCCAGCGTATCGTTCGAAGACTTCGGGGCCGCACGCATACAATGGAGCGTGCGGCCCCAACCAAGGGAGAAGAGCCATGAAGCAGCTACTCATTCGCGCAGATGACCTCGGATACTCCTTCGCGGTCGACCTCGGTCTCGTGCGGAGCGTGCGAGAAGGCCTTGTGCGCTCCGTGGGTCTCATGCCTAACATGCCGGAGGCAAAGCGGGGCTTCGCGTGGCTTGGCGACAATGACATTGCCATCGGTCAGCACACCAACGTCTGCCTGGGAAATCCGTGCGCAGAGCCCGCACGCATCCCAAGTCTTCTCCAGGAGGACGGGACCTTCAAGTCAAGTCGCACCTACCGCGCCTGCTACAAGGAGGGCTACGACTTCGTCGTCTTTGAGGAGGCGGTCATGGAGATCGAGGCGCAGCTCAGCCGCTTTCGTGAGATCGTCGGTCGAGAGCCAGCCTACTTCGAGGCGCATGCCGTCATGTCAAACAACCTCACGCGGGCCATTACTCATGTGGCTGAGAAAAATGGCCTCAAGGAGCAGCCCTGCTCGTTTGACCCAACAGCTGTCGTGCGCTGCGGTTCTACCGATGTGCGCATGATCATGCGTTCTATGCAGCCCGGATATGATCCCACGGCAGCAATCAGGGAGGCAGCCGAGGGCATGGTTGACGGCGAGACCGTGGTCTTCGTCTGTCACCCCGGCTATCTGGACAACTTTATCCTCGAGAACTCCTCGCTCACGGTGGATCGCACGAAGGAGGTCGATGCCCTCATCGATCCCGAGCTGCGCACGTGGCTCGAGGGCCAGAAAGACCTGAAGCTCGTGGACTATCGAGATCTGTAGCAAGCGTCTATTCCAGACCCATCGTCTCGTCTAGGCCGAGAACGATGTTCATATTCTGCACGGCGGCACCAGAGGCGCCTTTGCCCAAGTTGTCGAAGAGTGCCGTGACGCTGACGCGGTCATCGTTGCCGCATACAACGATGCGCAGGTGGTTGGTACCGGCAAGTTCGTTGGCATAGAGCGTTGAGGCATTGGTGCCAAAGGGGAGCACGCTCACGAAGTGCTCGCTGGCATAGTACTCCTGAAGGCGCGCGCATATCTCCTCGGCGCTGGGGATGCCGTTGAGGAGGCGACTCTGCAACATGATGGTGGTGGCCATGCCCTTGTAGTAGCCGTCGACGATGGGCATGAACACGGGAGGATACGCGAGTCCTGCGACCTTTTGCATCTCGGGCAGGTGCTTGTGCGCGAGCGAGAGGCCATAGATGCCCGGCGCGCCAAGGGATGCGGGACGGTCCTGCGCCTCGTAGCTGGCAATCATTTTCTTGCCGCCGCCCGAGTAGCCCGTGAGCGAATAGCAGGTAACGGGATAGTCGGCGGGCATGATGCCCATGCGTACGAGTGGCGCCGTGGTGGAGATGAGACCCGTGGCATGGCAGCCCGGGTTGGCGATGCGTTTGCTTGCGGCGATGGCCGTGCGCTGCTCGGCGGAGAGCTCGGGGAAGCCGTAGGTCCAGCCATTGGCGGTGCGATGGGCCGTCGAGGCGTCGATGATGCAGGTCTCGGGGTTCTCTACGAGAGAGACCGCCTCGATGGCACCCTCGTCAGGCAGGCAGAGAAAGACGACGTCAGCGGCGTTGATAAACGTACGACGCTCGTTTGTGTCATGGCGCTTGTCGTCGTCGATGCGCAAAAGATCGAGGTCATCTCGCGCGCCAATGCGGTCGTAGATCTGGAGACCGGTGGTCCCGCTCTGGCCGTCGATGTACACCTTGGTCTTGCCCATGCGAATGTCCCTCCCGCGTTGATGAACCTTGGACGTTGAGTTTAGTCGAATTGTGGGGCAAGCGGGCTTCTCGGCGGGTGTCTCATCGTTCGTACGGCTTGGGTCAGTGGCCCGTCTCACGCTCCCCTTAGCCAGAGGGTCGCAGATAACGACATAATCAACGTCATCCGCTTTGGATAGTGTCGTTATCTGCGACCTCTGGCTAAGGGGAGCGGAGAACGGGCACTGAGTACCTTCTTTGGATATGCCAACCCCGCCGAAACAGAGCAGCATTGCAAACGAAGCCGCATATCCAAGGGCTTTGCGAACTGCGGCGCTCACGTCGTCGCAGGGGTTTGCCAACCAGAAAAGACCCCCTCCAGTTCGTGTCGAAGAGGTCATGGGGCTCGTCTGGTAAGAACCGCTACGAGCGATAGCTATGGAAGAACTCCTGGGTTTCGGGGTCGGTGGAGTTGTCCATGACATCGGCAGGGGAGCCGTTCTCGGCGATTCTGCCATGCCTGAGCAGCGTGATGCGGTCGGCGGCGCTGTGTGCGAAGCTCATCTCGTGTGTTGCCATGAGAATCGTGGCACCCTGCCTCCTTGAGCTCCGAGACCATCTCGAGGACCCTCGCCGACCAGCAAAGGATCGAGCGCCGACGTTATCTCGTCAAGCAGCAGAAGCTCCGGGTCGGTCATGAGTGCACGTGCGATTGCCACGCGCTGCTGCTGGCCACCCGAGAGGCGATCGGGATACTCGCGGGCCTTCTGCTCCATGCCGATGCGCTTGAGAAGGCTCATGGCCTTCTCCTCGGCACGGGTACGGTCCCACTTGTGGACCTTGCGGACCGCGAGCGTGACGTTGTTCAGAACCGTCATGTGCGGAAAGAGGTTGAACTGCTGAAAGACCACGCCAATGCGCGAGCGGGACTTGTCCTGGTTGATGCCCGGATCCGTGATGTCGGTGTCGCCAAGCCAGATCTGTCCGTCATCAACCTGCTCGAGCAGGTTGACACACTTCATGAGCGTGGACTTGCCAGAGCCGGAGGGGCCAAGCAATGCGACGACCTCATGCTTGCGTATGTCAAAGGAGACGTGATCGAGGACGAGGTTATCGCCGAACCTCTTGACCACACCGTCGATCCTCAGGACCTTCTCGTCATCGCTTGGCGCCATGGCCGTGCGATCGTTCTGAATCGTGTCAGTCATCAGACCATGCCACCCGTCTGTTCGCGCGAACGCAGTTTGGCGGAATACCAGTCGTTGAGCAAGATGAAGGGGACGCTCATCATGATGAAGAGCAGGCTCGCGACCACGTAAGGTGTGAAGTTGTAGGTCTTGGCCACCACGATCTGGGCGGCGCGGACGGCATCGACGGCACCCAGCGTCGAAATCAGGCCGACGTCCTTCTGCATGGAGATGAAGTCGTTCATGAGGGCCGGGGCGATCTTGCGCAGTGCCTGGGGGATGATGACCAGCCGCATGGTCTGGCCGGAGGTCAGGCCAAGCGATCGGGCCGAGGCTCTCTGCGACGGATGGACGTCCTGGAAGCCGGCACGAAGGACCTCGGCGATATAGGCCGAGTACGACATGACGACGGCCACGGTGCCGAGAACCGCCTTGTCGACGCGACCGAAGATGCCGAGCCCTGGGATGCCAAAGCCGATGAGGTAGAGCACGACGAGCATCGGGATGCCGCGCATGACCGTGGTGTAGAAGCGCGCAACCACACGGAAGGGAAACATGATCGCCGAGGTCGTGATACGAATCAGGGCGAGGGTGGTGCCGAGAACGGCAACTCCCACCAGTGCGATGCCGAGCACGCGAACGTTGAGCCAGAGGCCGTCCAAGACCTGGGGCCACGCCTGCATGAAGTAGTCCGGCGAGAAGAACGACTCCTTGACCTTGGGCCAGCCAGGGGAGTTATGAAGCGTCAGCGCGACGATGGCGACGAATACGATCGTGGAGACGATGCTCTTGACGACGGAGCGAATGTTCTCCTTCTTGCGGTACTCCTCGCGCTTTAGCTCGACGTCACTGACGCCGTCATGGGTAACGTCCATCATCCAGCAGGCCACCTTCTTGAGTGCCATGGGTCGCGTTGCGACATGTTCCGAAGAAACGAGAAGCGGCCGGAAGACATGTGGTCATCCGGCCGCTCGTGGAGGTTCTACGCAGTGAGCGTGGGAACGTCGGTGGTGTACTCGGCGAGCCACTTGTCTTGGAGCTCCTGAACCGTACCGTCGTTGATAAGGGCGTTCATCGCATCCGTGACATAGGGGGTCAGCGCGGAGCCCTTGGCGAGGGTGATGCCAAGACCGTACTCGTCCTCGGTGCCAGGAATCTGGCCGACGACGACGCCGTTCTCGATCTGCGAGGACTCGACCATGTAGACGGCCTGTGGCGTGTCGGTGACAAGGGCGTCGCACTGGCCGGAGGTGACTGCCTGGGCGGCAACGGAGTTGTCGTCATAGACGTCGATTCCGGTATCGCTGCCACCCTTGATGAGGTCCTTCACGTAGTCATAGGCGGTGGTGCCGACCATGACAGCGATGGTGGCGTTGGCAAGGTCGGAGCATGCCTTGGCGGAGGCGTACGTGCTGTCCTTGCGCAGGACGACAGCCTGGGTGGGCCGGAAGTACGCGGGCGAGAAGTCGACGGCCTTCTCGCGGTCTTCGTTGATGGAGACCTGCTGGAGGTTGATGTCCCAGTCGTGATCGCCAGGGGCATAGGCCTCGTCGAAGGTCGTACGAACCCAGGTGACGTCGTCGTCGGAGAAGCCCATCTTCTCGGCGAGCTTGTAGACCAGCGCTGCCTCGAAGCCCTCGCCGGATGCGGGGTCGTCGTTCATGACCCAGGGGGTGAATGCAGGGTTGCCGGTGGCGGCGGTGAGCTTGCCCTTCTCGTAGGTGAGCTGGGTGACGTCATCGGAGGCGGTGGAGCTTGAGGTGTCGGAGCTCGAGTTGCTGGTTGAGCCGCAGCCTGCGAGGCCGGCGGTGGCGAGGGCGGAGGCGCTGAAGGCGAGCATCTGTCGCCTGCTGATGACAAAATCACGCGTGAAAGCCATGAACGTGTCCTTTCGGGTCTGTTCGTCCGAATATGAATGCAACGCTGATTGTTCGAATAAGGGTTTCCCCTTTCCTTCCCCAACCTTAAGAATATAAGGCAAGATGGGCAGCTAGATGTTATTTTACATCGCTGTCATATACGTGGTTCTATGTGGTTAGGTTGGAAACCAGCTAGATATACTGGTATGGATCGACCATGGACGAAAAGAGAGGTCATGACGATGACAATCGCGGTGTTGAGCGCCTTGCGCAAGGAGTCCTCCGTCTTCTTCGACATGGAGGGAGACCCTATCATCTCCGAGTTTGGCATCGACTATGCGATTCGGACTCTGGAAGGTGTGCGTATCGTTGCGGCATGCGGTGGCATGGGTACGATCAACGCCGCGTCAGCCACCCAGTTTCTCATCGATCGCTTTGGTCCCGACACCCTCGTGTTCAGCGGTATCGCGGGCGGTCTCAACCCGCGGATTGGCACGGGCGACGTCGTCGTGGGCGAGCGTCTCGAGTGTCTCGACTCCGACATGGAGGTCATCGCGGAGTCAGCGCCTCACCTCATGAGCTTTCCGTCGGACGAGCATCTCGTCCATCTCGCCGAGCAGGTACTCTCCTCACGGGGCTTCGCGCGCGTCGCATCCATCCGCGAGGGAGGAGACGAGGGGCGCGCGGCCGTCTACGGCATGCCGGAGCCCCATGCCCCACGATACGTCACGGGCACCGTGGCCACGAGCGACCTCTTCTCGACCGATGCCGCGACCCTTGCGAGCATACGCAAGGACTATCTCGCCGACTGCGAGGAGATGGAGGGTGTCGCCGCGGCGCAGGTGTGCGCACGGGCTGACGTTCCGTTTCTTGCCATCCGCTCGATCAGCAACGTGTGCGGCGAGGCCTACGAAGAGCTCGACAACAAGGCGGATGACCTCGTCTCCACGGCGCGCCTTGCAGCCGAGGTGACGCTTGAAGTCGCTCGCAGGCTCGTGCGCGGGGAGTAGCCCCTACTCCGCGGCCAGCGTGAACCCAGAGTAGACAAAGCCCGGGCACACCATGCAGGAGACCAGCGCATCCTCGTCCGAGGGGACGGTTCGCTGCCAGACGCCCGCAGGTACGACGAGGTGTCCTTGAGCGCCGTCTGCGTTGACGTCAAGGATGGCCTGTACCGCGTGCTCCTTGTCGGGTGCCACGCCACTGCCTCCGAGCTCTAGCGTCACCGCACCGGGACCGTGCCAGAGCCATGCCTCGTCAGCGTCGACCACGTGCCAGTCGCTCGCCTCTCCCGCAGGGAGAAGGAAGTAGATGAGCGAGGCGAGCGGACGGACGTTCGTGGAGTGCTCGCCCATGTCGGCACCGGCGGCTGCAGCGTGGTCTGCGTTGGCGGCGATGCCAGACTGCCAGGTGCGCCGGTACCATCCGCCCTCGGGATGCGGCGACAACCGGAGAGACTCTATGATGCCGCGCGCGTAGGCGCTAGGCCCAGATTCGGTCATGGGAGATCCTTCCCTCGATGATGGTCGCGTGGCACGTGCCAGAACCGTGACGTATGAACTCCCTCAGTGTCGCCTCGAGCGCCTGTGGCGAGGACACATCGACGTCGATGTCAAAGAATGCGAGGTCAGCAGATGCACCGACGTTTATCTGTCCGATTCTCTTGGGCCCGGAGTTGAGCCCCATGGACTCGGCGCCGCCCAGCGTCACCATGCGGATGAGGCGATGAGAGAGGTCTTCCCCCTCGTATCCCTGGGCGATTGCCAGGTCGTAGAGGAAGGCAACGTCATCGAGAACGTCGAGGCTCGGGCTGCTGGACAAAGAGTCGGTGCCCACGGACAGGAGGTTGCCCTCCTCGAAGTAGCGGGCGATGGGTGCATCTCCCATGGTGCAGGTGATGCGGTTCGAGCGCGGACAGAGCGCCACCGAGACGCCCCTCTGGCGCAGAATCCTGCGATCCTCGCGCGACGCATGCACGCCATGGGCGATGTGCACGTCCGGGCCGAGGACGGCGAGCTGGTCGAGGAAACTGAATCGCGCTCGCCCCGGTTCCCGCACGCTTGAGGTCGTTGAAGCTCTTCCACTCCTTATGGTTCCATGCCCAGGAGGTGAGGCTCGTGAGCCGTGAGGGGACGGCACCCGCCTCGGCGGGCGTCTCTCCGAGATGGATGTGAAGCCTCATTCCGAGGCGGCGGGCAATGTCCGGCAGATCGAGCAGGGGGCCGGACCCAAGGGAGTAGGGCGCATGGGGACTGATGCCCAGCTCTGTGATTCCGCAATCCCTGAGATGCTTGATGTTCGCGAGCAGGGTGTCCGTGCCGGACCGCATCCAGTCCTCGTTGTTCCAGTCCATGACCTCCCAGTAGGTGATGCCGTGGAGGCCCTGGGAGCGTAGGGCGTCGGCCGCCTCGACGTCGGAGACGATGTCTGCTGCGGCGGTGGTGCCGGACTCGACGAGCTGGCGAGCACCCTCGTGCGCCCAGGTGCGCCAGGGCTTGGGGGCAGGATCGTCGTAGATCGCGTTGAAGGCAAGCTCCCAGGCGCGGAAGCTGTCGTAGTGGTTCTTGCCGACGGGCGCCATGCCTGTGTACTGAAGGTGCGTGTGTGCGTTTACCAGGCCGGGCGTAATCAGCCCGTCCCAGCGCAGGACCTCGCAGCCAGGCAGGCCCCCCCCGAGCTCCTCATGGAGCTTGCTGGTCATCCATTCCTCGGTGCCCACGTGGAGAATGTGCCCGTCGCGTACGGCGACGGCTCCGTTGCAGATCATGGGGCCCGTGACAGGGATGACCAGAGGGGCGATGTACAGTGTGATGGGGCTCTTCGTATCAGTCACGCTCGCTCCTCGTCGGCAGGGATGATCGTGTCGGTGTATCGGGTGCAACGCCAGTCGGGAACGGTGATGGGGCGACTCGTCTGGGGAGACATGCGAACACCGCGCGCCTCCAGGGCGAGGGTCGCGATTCTTCGGTCTGACTCGTCGGTAAGCCTGAGAACGTCGTTGGGAAGCTTGCCCCTGTTTCGAAGCAGATGGTCCACCGCGCAGAGCTGAACCGCAAAGCTGAAGTCCATTATCTGGATGGGGTTGCCGGGTCCGGCCGCGTAGTTCACGCCGTCACCGGCGGCAAGGAGGTGCAGCGTGGGACCCTTGGGTACCGTAAGTTCGGAGACCCCTGGCGCGTCTTCGGACAAGGTGAGCGTCCCTCCCGCTGCCGAGACCTCGTCGAGGGCGATCTCGTTGGCGATGCCGCCGATGACGACGATGACCGCGCCCTCTCGCATGAGGCCAAGCTCCCCAAGACCGACGGTGTGTCGTACCCCGGTCGCGGAGACGACGATGTCGCAGAGGGGAAGTGCCTCCGCGGCCGTGCATACGTCAAAACCGGCGAAAAGCGCCTGGAGCGCCATGGTGGGGTTGGTGTCCACGACCGTGACGCGGGCACCAAGGGCGCGTACCCTGCGGGCAAACCCCTCGCCCACGGGTCCGTAGCCGATGACGCAGACGCGGGCATGCGCGAAGACGTTGGGCCCGAGCAGTCTCATCGTGGTGGTGACGCAGGTCTCGCCCGTTCCGTGACGGTTGTCAAATCTGGTCTTGAGCTGGGAGTCGTTGACGGCGACCACGGGGAAGGGCAGCTCCTTCGCCCGTGCCATCGCCTGGAACGCCCGTACTCCCGAGGTGGTCTCCTCGGCGACGCCGACGAGCTCGGGGAGAAGCTCGGGGCGCTCCATCACAAGGAGCCGCGAGATGTTCGCGCCGTCATCGATGATGACGTTAGGTCGCAGGTCATCGAGGAGGCGCAGGGCACCCGCGTGCTCCTCGTCGGCGGTCCAGGAGGCGTTTGCCTCGATGGTGTAGCCATGAGCTGCGATCTCATCGGCAAGCCGCTGGTCGCACTCGTGGGCATGACAGTACACGCCGACCTTGGCGCCAGCAGCGGCGAGCCGCTCGACGAGGACCGCCGTCTTGGGTTCGACGATGAGGCTGCACGCGATGCGTACGTCCCTGAGGATACCGCTCCGGGCAAGGTCCTCGGCAAGGCGTGCCGACACGGGCATGCCCCTCTCGGCGCGGGCCCAGGCCTGTGCACCGGTGAGGGCGTGAGCCTTTGGCATGTCGGGATAGACGAAGTCGGCTTTTTTCGGGCATGTCAACGGGTATGAATCCCCACTCGCCAAGGCGGGCGAGAAGGAGCTCTCGCTCGCATCCGTCGCAGACGTCCTGGGGGACAAAGACGCGCGATCCGGCAAGCGAGGCGTTGGTCTCTTGAGAGATGGCGCACAACCATGTGGCAAAGGCGTTCGTGGAAGTCCAATCATTGGCACCAGAAGACGACATCATGATAGGCGAAAGGACGCCCGATGAGAAAAGCGGACTTCTCGGCGACGTTGACGGGCAATGCGCAGATGTCGCGGTTGGCTTACGCGCCTTGTCGCACAGGATGGCGGATGATGGTCCTGAGCTTGTCGGGATTGCCCTTGCGTGGGTCGGAGAGGTAGATCTCGTGATGTAGCCGGGCGTCCGAGTAGTCCGGCAGGTATCCCGCGTCTGCCGCGAACTCGTCCATCGCGGCGACGGTCGCAGGCTCCATGTCATAGGGTCCCACATGCAGGCACTGCACGCAGAGACCCTCGCGATACTCAAAAAGCTCAGCCTTCGAGAAGTCAGCGCCCTTCTTGCGAGACGCCTCGGCAACGGCCCACCCGAAGGTGTCGTGGCTCACGAAGTCAGGCAGGCGAATCATCGAGATCCAGCAGAAGTCCTGCTTGCGCGCAAGGTCAACGCCGACAACACCTTCCTGCCACCACAACCCCTCGAGCGGCGGAACCACGAAGGGGAAATAGCCCGCGATCTCGTGGGAGCCCTTGTAGCTCATCTTGATGGTGTACGAGATGCCGTAGAGAAGGCCAACGGCCTGCTGGTAGGGACCCTCCTCCTCGTTTGGGTCGCCCGTTCCACGCACGGCCACGAAGCGCATGGCGGGTACGTCCACGATGGAAGGCGTGCTTCTCGGCTGGTAGAGTTCCTTGAACTCGCGCTTGAAGTCGTACGGCATGGGGCCTCCCCTGGTTGGTTACCTCTCTGCGGCTAGGGCCTGTCGCACGCGATTGTAGTGCAGGAAGACGCCCCCCTCGTCGAGGCGGCCTATCTCCTCCCAGGTGGCGAGACGGCAGTCGATGGCCTCGGACTCCTGGAGCACCACGTCCTCCGTCGAGAAGTCCAGGTGAAAGTGGTAGATGTCCACGATGTAGTTGTCGCCTCGCCGTAGGTCCACGTTCTCGTAGTGCCAGACGGGCCTGAGCCCCTGACCCGATACGTCGAGGCCCGTCTCCTCGCCGACCTCGCGAACCACGGCATCCGCGGAGGTCTCGCCCGAGCGTACGCCGCCTCCGCTGACCTCCCACCAGCCCGCCGCCCAGTGCTTGTCCGTGGAGCGCTGCGTGATGAGAAACCTGCCCTCGGTATCCTCGATGATGGCGAGCACGTAGAGCATGTACTCGCCCTCCGCCAGGAACGCACCCACACGAGGGACGACCTGTCCGGTGCGGTTGCCGTCACGATCGTAGATGTCGATGAGCTCTTCCATGCGCGTGCTTCCCTTTGAACGAAATGCGTAGCCTCTACCAGCAGTTTATTTGACTATGCTAGTCACGTACCCACTCGGTTACGCACTTATCGAGACCATCTACGATGGCGTCCTTGTCCATGTGTCGGCCGATGAAGCAGAGGCGCGTGACGCGGTCGCCCGCGAAGGGGTCCCAGTCATCGAGGAGCTCGGGGTTGGCGTCGATGATCTGCTTCTTCTCGTCTTCTGGGGCGGAGTCCACGAAGAGGCCGTTCTCGGTGACGCTGACCTGCTTGCCAGCCTGCTCGAAGACATAGCACATGTCAGGGTCCTGGCCTATCCAGAGCATGCCCTTGCTGCGAATGACGCTGTCGGGCCACGTCTGGACAAACTCGGACAGCCTGTCGATGTCGAGCGGCTTGCGACGCTCGTAGACAAAGGTGGAGATGTCGTACTCCAGCACCTCGGGATTCTCGTGCTCCTCGGGATGCGCCATGGCGTCGGCCCATGCGGCCGAGTCGTAGGCCGCCTCAAAGCTAAAGCGGCCGGTGTCGAGAAGCTCGCTCATGGGCACGTCGCCGTTCTCGGCCTCCACGATCACCGCGTCTTTCTGCAGGCTTCGGACAATGGCCTTGAGCTCCTTGATCTGTGCCGGCGTGACCTGGTCGGTCTTGTTGAGGATGACCGTGGTGCAGAACTCGATCTGCTGGATGATGAGGCTCTCGATGTCGTCCTCGTCGATGTCGTCGGCGAGAAGGTCCTTGCCGCCGTTGAACTCGTCCCACATGCGGGCGCAGTCGACCACGGCAACGATGTTATCGAGGTCGAGCGGGGCGTTCCCTTCGTAGTTTGCCTGGTCGCAGTAGGCCGAAATGGTGTAGGCGATGGGAATGGGCTCACAGATGCCCGAGGCCTCGATGACGATGTAGTCGAAGTCGCCGGAGTCCGCGATACCCTGGAGCTGCTTTGCCAGGTCATCGGCGAGCGTGCAGCAGATGCAGCCGTTGGTGAGCGGGATGAGATTGTCGGTCTGGGAGAGACCGCCATCCTTGATGAGGCTGGCGTCCACGTTGACCTCGCCGATGTCGTTGACGATGACGGCGGCGCGGATGCCCTTGTCGTTGCCGAGGATGTGGTTCAGGAGCGTGGTCTTTCCCGCACCGAGATAACCAGTGAGTAGGATGATCTTGCACTGCGTGCTGGAGCTGGGCATATGCCCTCCTTGTCGGGCCTTGTGGTCATAAGGGGTTTGGTGGTGCCGGGTGCCTTATACCCGCTTGCGCACGGGTGCCAAGGTCACGAAGCTAACTTCACATCACGCAGGAGGGGCCGTCGTTGCCGCGGTCGTTGCCGCTCACGTAGTAGTGATCCGGGGCTTTCATCATGTTGAGCTCGCGTAGCTCGACTTCGCCCTCGACGTAGGGGAGGTAGTACTTGTCGATGCCGCACGCGTCAAGAGCGCACTCGCCGCAGTCGTCTCCCCAGGCAAGAGCGGTGGTCACGATCTGAATGCGCTCCTCGCGCGTGGTTTCTGCAATCAGGGTGCTCTTGGACATGCCTGCCTCCGCGACGTGGTTTGTTCAAAGTCAACGATAGCACGTGAACGGTGGCGGTTCACGACGGAAGGGCGATACAAACCTGGCGCCAGGCAATGGGGTGGGATGCGGACTCCGCTACAGCTGGCGTTGTTTAAGCCTCGATGACAAAAACGACTGCCATTTGAGGGTGTGAATTGTCATTGGGGCTTAAAGAACGTCATGGGGAAGACGTACGGCGCCGCTTTGTCCGTTGCCGCTGCGGCGACGTTCCAAAAGAACGGGACCGCCAAGACCTGTGATCGTCTTGGCGGTCCCTGTCAGCACGGATGCGTGTCGCGTGGACTAGCCGAAGTAGCGCTTGAGCAGACCGGCGAACGCCTTGCCGTGACGAGCCTCGTCGCGAGCCATCTCATGCACGGTGTCATGAATGGCGTCGAGGTTGGCGGCCTTGGCGCGCGTGGCGAGGTCGACCTTGCCGGCGGTGGCGCCGTTCTCGGCCTCGACGCGGAGCTCGAGGTTCTTCTTGGTGGAGTCGGTCACGACCTCGCCGAGAAGTTCAGCGAACCTGGCTGCGTGCTCGGCCTCCTCGTGAGCGGCCTTGTCGTAGTAGAGGCCGACCTCGGGATAGCCCTCGCGGAAGGCGACGCGGGACATGGCGAGATACATGCCGACCTCGGAGCACTCGCCGTTGAAGTTAGCGCGGAGGTCCTCGATGATGTCCTCGGAAACGCCCTCGGCCTTACCGATGCCAACGACGTGCTCGGCGGCCCAGGTGAGCTCGCCCTCCTGCTTGGTGAAACGGGAACCGGGGCACTTGCACTGCGGGCAGACGTAATCGGCGGGGAGCTCGTCGCCATCGAAATCCTCGACGTAGCCGCATACGGGGCAAACAAACTTCATGGTGGATCCTCTCTCTTTGGGGTGCGGTTTTAACTCTCGAAGGTAGAATAGCCTGTCATGACCTACATGGTGCCCAGAAAATAAAATATATGTAATAACGACAATAGCAATTTGATTTCGAGTCGAATTTGCGTGTCGAGACACCGACTCCATGAGCACATTCGTCCCAAAAAAGGCCGAGCACCCCAGAGGGTGCCCAGCCGATGTCGAGATCTTTCCTTCGTACCGGTTTCTAGTGATGAAAGAGCCTCATGCCCGTGAACGCCATGGCCATGCCGTACTTGTCGGCAGTCTCGATGACGTTGTCGTCGCGGATGGATCCGCCGGGCTCTGCGATGTAGCTCACGCCGCTCTTGTGGGCGCGCTCGACGTTGTCGCCGAAGGGGAAGAAGGCGTCGGAGCCAAGCGTGACGCCGGTCTGCGTGGCAACCCATGCGGTCCTCTCCTCTCGGGTGAGGACCTCGGGCTTCTTGGCAAACCACCTCTGCCACTCTCCCTCGGCCAGCACGTCATCGTGCTCGTCGGAGATGTAGACGTCGATGGCGTTGTCGCGGTTGGCGCGACGGATGCCGTCCACGAACTCGAGGCCGAGCACCTTGGGATGCTGGCGAAGATACCAGGTGTCGGCCTTGTTGCCGGCAAGGCGGGTGCAGTGCACGCGACTCTGCTGCCCGGCGCCCACGCCGATGGCCTGGCCGTTCTTGACGTAGCACACCGAGTTGGACTGCGTGTACTTGAGCGTGATGAGACTTACGATCATGTCGATCTTTGCCTGCTCGGGAATGTCCGTGTTCTTGGTCACGATGTTGGAGATGAGGTCGCGGTCGATCTTGAAGAAGTTGTGACCCTGCTCGAACGTGATGCCAAAGACGTCCTTGTCCTCGACCGGTGCGCACACGTAGCTCGGGTCGATCTGGACCACGTTGTACCTGCCAGCCTTCTTTGCGCGGAGAATCTCGAGTGCCTCGTCGGTGTAGGAGGGTGCGATGACGCCATCGGAGACCTCATGCTTGAGGTACGTGGCCGTGCGAGCGTCGCAGGTGTCGGAGAGCGCCGCCCAGTCGCCATAGGAGCTCATGCGATCGGCGCCGCGGGCGCGGATGTAGGCGCAGGCGATTGCGGAGAGCTCGCCCTCGTCATCCACGAAGTATACCTGTCGCTCCACGTCCGTGAGCGGCATACCGACCGCCGCGCCGGCAGGCGAGACGTGCTTGAACGATGCGGCAGCAGGTAGACCGGTGGCCTCCTTGAGCTCTTTTACAAGCTGCCAGGAGTTGAGCGCGTCGAGGAAGTTGATGTAGCCCGGCTTGCCGGAGAGAACCGTGACGGGGAGGTCTGAGCCATCCTTCATGAAGATGCGTGAGGGCTTTTGGTTGGGGTTGCAGCCGTACTTGAGCTCGAGTTCGTTCATGCGAGTCTCCCTAGTCTCCGAGGTTCTTGTTGTAGAGGGTCACGCTGCCGCCGACGTTGGCGTAGAGCGAGACCTTGTTGTCCTGGTCGAGTGCGGCCCAGACGTCATCGGGGTCGGGCATGTCGACCTCGACGGGCTCACCGGCAAAGGAGGGCAGAGGGTCGCCGTCGCCTTGGTAGGTGCTGATGAAGTAACCAATTCCCTCGTCGGCCCCCTCAAACGAGAAGAACTCGCGCAGGCAGCGGCCAGAGTCCTGGCGCTTGAGGATCGAGAGCTCGAAGGAGCCGTCCTCGTAGCTGATGCTCGAGATGCGGGGAGTGAAGTTGGGGCCATCAGGTTCGAACTCGCGGGCCATGCAGCCGTCGCGGAAGGAACCCCTCTCGACGATCGTATCGGTCTGGTCGCCGTTGGTCACCACGAGTGACGTGCCCATGGTTCGTACGGGATGGTAGATGATGAGACTTGGGTCGGCGAGAAGGGCAGAATCGTGCGCCTCGGTGCGAATGCCGTCGGCCGTGGTAACGAAGATGCGGTTGCGGCTGTTGGCGCTACGTCCCATGATCCAGTAGTAGACGCGACCCCCGCCCACCACGATGCCGCGGCCGGGATAGGGGTTGTTCCTCAGGAGCTCACACAGGTCTTGCATCGGCGCTTCCTTTCATCGACGCGTTGTCACCGCGCGGGCGACCCCCTAAAAAAGCAAAAGGGCAGGCCGTCCCAGCGAGAACGACATGCCCAGACGGTCGGCTCAATGATATGTGCACGCTGCTTCTCCGTGGTGCTCCACGATTGTCCGTCAGTAACAGCGCGGTTTTGTACGCGACGAGTTTATCACGTGATGGCGGGCCGCGATGTCACCGTTGCTCTTACTTGAGCTCGGGATCGAAGGCGCGGGCGTACTGTGCGAACAGCCGATCGAAGAAGTACGTGACGCCGAAGGTGGCGTAGATGCGGTGCAGCGAACTGCCCTCGTCGGAGCCCTCACCGATGGTGAGCACGTCGTCGAAGGCGGAGTGGAGCTCGCTGTCCTCGCTCGCGGTGACGATCACCTTGAACGCCCTGCTCGCCTCGATGCGCTTGCGCTGCCTGCGTGCGAAGCCGTTCGAGGTGGTCACGACGATGAGAAGGTCGTTCTCGGGCAGCGCGTGGATGCTGTTGATGTCTCCACCGACCTCCGGCACGAGGCGCACGGTCTTGCCCTCGGCGAGCATTGCCTGCTGAAACTCGCGCAGGGCGAGTATGGACGATTCGGTGGCGAAGACCACGATGTGATCGCACTCGTTGAGGGCGCTGACGGTGCGGAGCATTGCGCCGCTCTCGACGAGCGCGTCGATTCTACCGTAGATCTCGTCGAGGTCCTTGCGCAGGTTGCGGTGCTCGTCTCGCTCAGCCTTGTCATAGACGAGGTAGTGGTTGCGCAGCGACTGCAGCTCGGCTGTGGAGAGCCTGCGCGCCGGGATGATCTGGAAGCCAATCTCGCTCATGTGACGACCTCACCTTGAAAGAGGGACCTAGGTAGATTTTAGTTGATGGCATGCCCTATCCGCTAGTTTCATGCGACGTTGCTGGTGAATGGTTGCCTCCTGCGAGGAGCGACGCTGGAGGAACTGATCGCCCTACGACCTTGCGGGAAGATCCACGGAGACCTGTGCGAGTACGTGGCCATGTATTGCATGAAGTAGCTCGTTCATCCAGTATCCATCGGCGAGCTGCGGCAGTGCGTCGAGGGCGTAGACAGTGAACGTGTAGTCGTGGTCGCGATCGGGTGGCTGCGGCCCGTTATAGCGAGAGGCGAGCAGCGGGTCGTTGCTTCTCACCAGGCGGGACGCGGATGAGTTACGTCCCTGCACCATGCCATTCCACCGCTGGTTAGAGGCATCCTCCGGTATGGACAGGACTCCGTCTCGCACATTGTCAGACCCGAGGTATGCGCACCAGTGGATCCACGGAAACCCGCACACGGGTATGGAGTCAAAGTCCACGATAGTGAGTGCCAGCGCATTCGTCCCCTCTGGGATGCCCGTCACCTCGAAGGGGAACGAACAGGTAGGGGTGCCTGCATAAATATATCTTCTATCTGCATGCTTTGCATAGCGGTCGGGGAGGTATCCCCGCTCGTCGAGCCCCACGATTGTCTCCATGACGGCTCCTCTCGTCAAAGCGATCGGCTGCCACCATTGTGCATCGGAGCCGAGGGCTTTCTCTGTAAAAACTGGTTGACGCGGCTTTCTCTTGGGTTTATGGTGGCGCTCATGAAAAACTTCGCCGCACATACCGCAATGATGACCATGGTGGTCATGGAGATGTCCAAGCCCGGGCACCTCACCTTGGCGTGTGCCGCTGTGGGTGGGGACCGGGCGCCTAGATAGGCAGCTCCCGGCAGGGGGCCGCCTCATGGCCATCCCATCGAGCGGAGTCCCCCAGTGATTTCAATGGAACATGTTTCGAAGACCTATGACGGGGTCGTAGGCGACTGCGCCCTTGATGACGTGAGCCTCGTCATTCCCGACGGTGACGTCTTTGGCATCATCGGAATCTCGGGCGCAGGAAAGTCGACCCTCGTGCGCTGCATCAACCTGCTCGAACGTCCCACGGCTGGTCGCATCTTCGTCGACGGCACCGATGTCACGGCGCTCTCGCGCAAGGAGCTGCGCGGCTATCGCCATCGCGTCGCCATGGTCTTTCAGGGCTTTGGGCTTCTCGCCCAGCGAACCGCCCTCGAGAACGTGTGCTTTCCCTTTCTCGCCGAGCACGGCAAGGTAACCGCCGACGATCGTGCTCGTGCCCTCGAGCTTCTTGACCGCGTGGGTCTGGCCAACAAGGCTGGCTCCTATCCGGCGCAGCTCTCGGGTGGCCAGGCGCAGCGCGTTGCCATAGCCCGCGCCCTCTCGCTCGAACCCGCCTACATCCTCTGCGACGAGGCCACCTCCGCCCTCGACCCAGCAAGCACCGACTCGGTGCTTGACGTACTTCGCCGAATCAACGCAGACACGGGCGTGACGCTACTCGTCATCACGCACTCGATGGACGTGGTCGAGAAGATCTGCAAGGACGTGGCGGTTCTCGTGCACGGGCGCGTGGTGGAGCAGGGCGCAGTCGCGGACGTCTTTGACAATCCGCGAGACCCCGTCACCAAGGCACTCCTCGGAAGGGGTGGTTGGGGTGAGTAGCGCCGTGGGAGGTTTTCTCTCCACGTATTCCGAGCTGCTGGCAGGTGGCTTCGCCGACACGCTTCTCATGCTGTTCGTCTCGACGGGCATCGCCTACGTGCTGGGCACCCTTCTGGGCATCGTGCTCTACGTCACGGCCCGCGGCGGCCTGCGTCCGCATCGAGCGCTCAACTCTGTGTTGGGATGGATTATCAATATGACTCGCTCCATCCCGTTCATCATCCTGCTCGTGAGCGTCATGCCGCTCACGCGCGCACTGGTGGGAACCACCACGGGCGTACGGGGTGTCATCTTCCCGCTCGTGCTGTCGTCGACCCCCTTCGTGGCGCGCATGATCGAGCAGTCACTCGCAGAGGTCCCGCGCGACTCCATCGAGGCCGCCGCGTCATTCGGTGCATCCGTGCCCCGCATCGTGCGCTCGGCGCTTCTCCCCGAGGCGCTGCCTTCCATCGTGCGCGGCATCTCCATCACGCTCATCGCCGTTCTCGGCTACACCGCCATCGTCGGAGCCGTTGGCGCCGGCGGCCTGGGCGACATCGCCATCCGCTACGGCTACTACCGCTATGAGGACAAGATCATGCTCGTGACGGTCGTGCTACTCGTCATCCTCGTACAGATCATCCAGCTCACCTGCGATTTTTTTGCCAAGAAGATCGACCACCGATAATCATCCGGCGCCTTGACGCCACCTTTCCAGGGAGAGAACCATGACCAACCTCACTCGTCGCAACTTCGTTTCTGCCGGTCTCACCATCCTTGCCACCTCTACGCTCGCCGCCTGCGGGTCGTCGTCTGGCAGCTCCACCAGCGGTGCCGCCGAGGTCGCCACGCTTACCGTCGCCGCGTCACCCAGCCCGCACGCCGAGATTCTCAACGACTTTGCCGCGCCAAGGCTGACCGACGAGAACATCACCCTCGTCGTCAAGGAGTACACCGACTACATCCAGCCCAACGTGGCGACAACCGACGGAGACGTGGACGCCAACTACTTCCAGCACATCAACTACCTCAACAACTACAACAAGGAGAACGGCACCGATCTCGTGGGCGTGGCCGCCATCCACTACGAGCCCTTCGGCATCTATGCCGGCAAGTCGTCTGACCTGGCGAGCATTGCCGCCGGCGCCTCCATTGCCGTGCCCAACGACCCCACCAACGAGGGACGCGCCCTCCTGCTTCTGCAGCAGGAGGGTCTCGTGACCCTCACCGACCCGGACAACCTCGAGGCCACGCCCGTCGATATCGCCGACAACCCCCATGGCATCAACTTCGTCGAGGTCGAGGCGGCGGCCGTTGCCAGGCAGCTCGACGACGTGGACTTTGCCGTGATCAACGGCAACTACGCCATAGAGGCCGGCTTTCATGTGAGCGACGCCCTGGCGGTGGAGGACAAGGACGGCACGGCCGTGGAGCAGTACGCCAACTACATCGTGACCACCCCCGAGCTCAAGGACGACAAGCGCATCGCCGCACTCGTCACGGTCCTGACCTCGGAGGACTTCGTGACCTACCTCTCCAACACCTATGGCGAGGACGTGCTTCCCGCGTTCTAGCGGCCGCCGGTGCGTGGTGTTGGCCCATGGGCGTCACCAGGGGGCCAAGCTGTGCAGAGTGCGCATCGCCGATGTGCTACGGTGCGGTAAGAAGTTCCGCATCAACTCCGAAGAGGGGAGCCGTCCGTGACAGCCATCGTGGTTCTCATCGTGCTGGTGGTCGTGGTGGACGTGGTAGACGTCGCGGCCTACGTCAGATACCGTCGCCGGGTCGTTGCTGATGGCTCGTTTATCGTGTGCTCGTCCATGCACTACGCATGGCTCGGCATTGCCGGGCTCGCCGTGACGCTCACGGTGCTCCTCACCGACCACTCCTTCTGGGCCATCGACGTGCTTCTCGTGATTCTGCTGGTCGTCTCGCTCGTGCTGTCGGTAGTCTCCCTGCCCGGCGTGTGGGAGATGCGCGTGAAGGGAGACGACCTCTCGGTCAGGCGCTTCTGGGGGAGGGGAAGGTCGTTCACCCGTGAGGACGTCTCGCAGGTGGTTCTCAGTACGAGGCGTGCGAATTACCACATGTACCTGCGAGGGGAAGAAAGGCCATCCGTCACCGTCAACGGACGCTGCGAGGGAATCCTTGACTTCAGCTCATGGCTCGAACGCTCTGGCATCAAAGTCGAGCTCAAGGGCTAGGCGAGACGTGCGCACGGCTATCATGGTTCGGGTTGACCATGCCAGAGCGTGCGATCGAAGGGACGATACATGATTAAGGACCTCGTAAGGGACCAGGACATCCTCACCAAGAAGTGCGAGCGCGCGACGGCCGCCGATGCCGACGTGGCGCAGGACCTTCTCGACACGATGGCCTCCATCGAGGAATGCGGATGCCTCGCCGCCAATCAGATCGGCGTCACCAAGGCGATCGTCGCCTACGTGGACGAGAAGGAGGAGCCTCACGTGATGTACAACCCGCGCATCATGATGGGCCTCGGTGCCACCAAGGTGACCGAGGCTTGTCTCACCTATGGCGAGGAGTCCGACGTCACGCGCTACGCCAAGGTGAAGGTTGCCTACGACAGGCTGGTGGATGGCGAGCTCAAGGCCAAGCGAGCGGACCTCACCGGCTGGGTCGCCGAGATGGTCCAGCACATGATCGACCATTGCAACGGGAAGCTGATCTAGTCCCTCACGTTCAGGGGCTTCGAACAAAACGCAGGGGCGCGGGTGCCGAGAGGGCATTCGCGCCCCTGTCCTGTAGCGGGACGCGAAAGACGGCCGCAGGTAGAGGGCTCGGCTGTGGTGCTCCTCATCCTTTTCCATCCGCCGTTAAAAAGCTACCGTTCGCATTAACGTCCCTCTGAGAATCCCAAGCGCTTTAGTCGAGAAATGCGTTGCAGCTAGCGTACTGCGCACTCTGCACAAAACGAAAGTCCTTGTGCAGAGTGCGCACCTGGACGGAGCCTGCTGTGCAAATTGCCTTGCCAGCCACAATTTGTCCCTCATACACTTTGGCCAACAACGTGCGGAGCGTCTTCTCTCCCGGAGAGGGCCCTTGTTGAGACCGGCGTCCCGCTCGCATTGACCTGTGTGTTTGCGCATGGGGCGACCCATTGATGAGGGGAGGCCACCTTTTATTCACGGGCGCTCTTTGTGCGGTTCGTCCGGTTCTAATAGAGGAGGTAGAAAGTGGACAAGCAGGAAAAGATCAACGAGATCCTGGAGAACAGGAACAAGTTCCGCTCCCTGGACGTCGCCGTGCTCGAGGACTACACCGAGGAGCCGATTCCCGACCCATCGCCTCGCTTCACCAAGCTTATGGACATCTACTACGTCATGAAGAACACCATCGATATGGAGTACCCGTACTGGTACAACCGCTATTGGTGGCAGAACGAGGGCGACCTTCCGGAGATTCGCCGTGCCAAGGCAGAGGCTGCCGCCCTTTCCCACATGACTCCGACCATCTGGCCAAACGAGCTCATCGTCATGAACAAGACGAAGAACTGGCGCGGAGCCTTCTGCTTCCCCTGGGTCGACGCATCCTTCTTCAACGCCCAGGCAGAGGCACTCCTCGCCGAGGCGGACGCTCCCGCGCTCGCCGAAGCCGACAGGATGTCCGTTGTCGGCGAGGGTGGCGGCAACGTCACCAAGTCCTACGGCAACATCGTCTCCATCGCTCAGAAGTTCGGCCTGCGCAAGGAGGAGATTCCCGTCCTCGTCAAGGTGGCCCGCTTCTGGAACACCTGCTCCGTCGAGGTCAAGACCCAGGAGTACTCCGAGCTTATCCCCGAGTACTACAAGTACAAGGCCTATCGTGACTCCGTTCTCGTCATGTTCGACTCCTGGGCCATCCCCCAGGGCCGCGAGGTCATGAACTACTACCTGCCGCTCGAGTACGGCTTCGACGGGCTCATCGAGCTCTGCGACGAGAAGGTCGGCGAGGGCATCGGCGTCGTCGAGCACAACGACGGACTTCTCGGCATGAGCCGCGGCTACTACTACGTGGCCATGAAGGAGATCATCAAGGGTCTGTCCCAGTGGGCCGAGGGCTATGCCAAGAAGGCCACGTTCCTCGCCTCCCTCGAGAGCGATCCGCAGCAGAAGAAGGACTACGAGGGCATCTCCGTTGTGATGCACAACATCGCCCACAAGCAGCCGCAGTCCTTCCGCGAGGCTCTTCAGCTGACCCTGCTCCTTCACCTCGCGACGGTCAACGAGGATCCTCAGTCCGGCCAGTCCATCGGCCGTCTCGGCCAGATTCTCCAGCCGTTCTACGCCAAGGACCTCCGCGAGGGCAAGATCACCGAGGAAGAGGCCATCGAGCTTCTCGAGCTCTATCGCGTCAAGATCACCTCGATCGAGTGCTTCGCGTCTTCCGGCGTCACCGGTGGCGTGCTCTCTGGCAACACGTTCAACAACCTCGGCATCGGCGGTCTGAACCACGACGGCATGACTGCGGTCACCCCGCTCGAGTACCTCATCGTCGAGGCCGCGACGCGCGCCAAGACCACGCAGCCAACGCTCTCCGTTCTCTATGACGAGAAGATCCCCGAGGACTTCCTGCTCAAGAGCGCTCGCTGCACCAAGCTCGGCTTCGGCTTCCCCGCATACATGAACAACCAGACCGGCATGAACTTCATGATGCGCCACTACGGCGAAGAGGGCATGAACATCGACGATGCGCGTGCCTGGATGCTCGGCGGCTGCCTCGAGTCCGCACCATGCTGCTTCCAGCCCCTACACTATGACGGCAAGACCACGTGGATTCCCGGCGGCGCAGGCCCGACCTCAGGCACCGGCGTCCACTTCACCGGCCTTCCCAAGGTGCTCGAGCTCGTTCTCACCAACGGCGTCGACAGGCGCACGGGCATCAAGGTCTTTGAGCCCCACGGCCACAAGCTCGATACCTTCGAGGATCTCTGGGACGTCTGGAACATGTATCTGCGCGAGTGCATCGAGGTCTCGCTCAGGGTCAACAACATCCAGATGGACATCTGGGGCAAGATCAACCCGCCGGTCGTCACGTCGCTGCTCAAGCCCGACTGCTTCACCAAGGGCCAGCTCGAGACCAGCATGGGCGCTCGCTACATGGGCGTTCACAACTTCGAGTCCTGTGGCACCGTCACCTTCGTCAACGCGATGACCTCCATCCGCAAGAACGTGTACGACGACAAGAAGTACACGCTCAACGAGATGACCGACGCCATGCTCAACAACTTCGGCTTCAAGACCGCCTTCGAGACCGGCGTCTTCTCGCCCGACCATCGCGAGGCCACCGAGGCTGCCCCCAAGTACGAGAAGATCTTCTACGATTGCGTCAACGCTCCCAAGTACGGCAACGCCGACAAGTATGCCGACCAGCAGATGGTTGACTACGAGGACTTCATGACCCCGTGGATCTACGGCCTCCAGAACTGCTACGGCAAGAACTACTACATGTGCCAGATCTCCGTCTCCACGCACGGCCCGCAGGGTGCCATCACCCTGGCCGACGCAGGCGGTCGACTCGCTGGCACCACGTATGCCGACGGTTCCGTCTCCGCTGCTGCCGCGACCGACAAGAACGGCATCTATGCCGTCTTCGAGTCTGCGACCTGCTACGACCACTCCCGCAACCAGAACGCCCAGATGAACGTCAAGATTCACCCGAGCGCGGTCAAGGGCGCCAACGGCACCCGCAAGCTCCTCGACGTCATTCGCGCCTACATGCGCAAGGGTGGCTTCCACGTCCAGTTCAACATCACGAGCTCCAAGACGCTCCGTGCAGCCCAGGACAAGCCCGAGGATTATCGCGACCTCATGGTTCGTGTCGCCGGATTCACCCAGTACTGGTGCGAGATCGGCAAGCCCATCCAGGACGAGGTCATCTACCGCACCGAGTACGACCAGTAGGACCGGACTCTTTCCCGAAGATCCCCTCAAACGATTGGTTGGTGAACGAGACATGAAGCATTACGAGTGCAGGAACTACCTCTCGCTGGACTGCGAGAAGGGCATGTGCGCGATCGACAAGGCTATCGTCCCCATCGACGGCGAAGGCTCCGACGCCTGCCCGCGCTTCACCGACGGCTTCCTCTGCAAGTTCTGCAAGAACTTCGCGAACGCCGACGAGCACGGAATCGGCACCTGCAGCGGCTTCGAGCAGAAGGACTGGGCATACGCCGACTGTGGTTCCTTTACCTGCGAGAAGTTCAACCGCCAGTAAGTAGCACCTTAGGGGCTGCCGGTCGATGCGTCGACCGGCAGCCAGGCCCTCTGACACGATGGGGTCACTCGCGAGTCAATCCGATTGGCCTGTTCGTCCCCACGGGACGTTCGGACGTCGTGTCAGGGGGCCTTTACGTATAAATGTCTATCGACGTGGTACAAGGAGATTTCTCATGAGCGAGCGGCCCACGGGCATGATCTTTGACATCCAGAGCTTCTCGGTTCACGACGGGCCAGGCTGTAGGACCGACGTCTTCATGGATGGCTGCCCCCTCAAGTGTCGCTGGTGCGCCAACCCCGAGTCCCAGCGCCCTAAGAAGCAACTCATGTTTGCCGATAGGACCTGCAAGTGGGATCAGGGGTGCAGGGCGTGTCGCGACGCCTGTCCCTATGGGTCGCTTTCCATGAACGAGGAGCACGCCCCGGAGTTTAACTGGAAGATCTGCGCCCGGTGCGAGACCATCGAGTGCACGACCACCTGTGCTGCGGGCGCGCTCAAGCAGCCGGTGCGCGAGATGACCGTCGACGAACTCGTGTCGGTCCTCCTTCGCGATCACAACAACTGGGGCTCCAACGGCGGTGTCACCTTCACGGGCGGAGAACCGCTCATGCAGGTCGACTACCTCGTCGAAGTCCTCAAGGAGTGCCGCAAGAAGTGGATTCACACCGCCATCGAGACCTCCGGCTTTATCTCGACGAATAAGTTCCTCGAGGTTTTCAAGAGGATCGACTTCGCCTTCGTGGACATCAAGAACATGGACGACGAGGCGCACATATGGGGTACCGGGGTCTCTAACAGTCAGGTCCTCCAAAACGTCTCCGCGCTCGCCAACTCCAACTGGCAGGGACGTCTTGTGCTGCGCACCCCGATGATTCATGGCTACAACGACTCGGACGAGAACGCGCGCAAGGTCATCGACTTCATGAACGAGAATGACCTCTTCGAGATCAACCTGCTCAAGTTTCACCGCCTGGGTCAGACCAAGTGGGAGCAGCTCGGTCTGGAGTATGAGTACGCCACTAAGGGCGACATGACCGACGAACGCATGAGCGAGCTCCAGGACATGTATCTTGATGCTGGCATCGCCTGCTACGTGGGCGATGACACGCCGTTCTAGAAGACCAGGCATGTTCGGACGTACCGTCAATAACCGAGGGAAGGGGCTTACAGATGCTTTTCGATTCAGTCAACTTCGCGTCTTCCGTAAATGAGCTGACGACCTCCGGAAACATGAAGGGTCTCGAGGACTACCTGCTCGATGAGATCGTGCGCATGAGTGATGGCGGCGTCATTACCACGAGTGGTGTCGCGTCATGCTGCGGAAAAAGCGAGGAGGACCTTCAGGAGGAGGATACCGCCTTCCAGCGCAACCGCTACCAGGGCCTGATCATGTGCGTGTCAGAGCTCGCCAACCTGTATCGCAACAGCTCCGATTGGGACAAGTGCTTCGGCGTCTATGAGAGGCTCAAGGGATACATAGATGAGGCGGAACTCTCTGGTACCCCCATGCACCAGCGCGTACTTGTCAACGAGGCCTATGCGCGCATCGACGCACACGACTTCGACAATGCCATGAGCCTGCTCGACGAGGCGGAGGCGATCGTTGCGGGGGCCGACGGAGAGGTTCTCTCGAGGCTCTTCGACGCGCGCGCCGTCATTCTGAGGAGCACCGGCGACGAGGTCGGTGCTGCGGAGGCCGCCAAGAAGGCGGTCGAGTCCATTTCCGGAAACGCATTGAATGCGACCGAGTTCGTACAGATGGTCCTCAATCACGCGGCCACTCTCGCGCAGCTTGGCAGCCCCGAAGACGCCATGGGTGCCGTGGACGAGCTCCTCTCGCCAGACTCTGACGTCGTGCTGCCGGGTGACACGTACTACCAGGCACTCAACCTCAAGGCCATGATCTTCTTCCGTTCCGGTAACTTCAAATCAGCTGCGGACACCTTTGCCACGCTCATTGACGATGCAAACGAGAACGGCGCGCTCCAGAACCAGCTGCCGTCTCTCTGCCTCAACTGTGCCCACATGTACCAGCGCGCTGGCGATAACGAGTCAGCCGCGCGATATACGTCGATCGCGGCCGCGCTTTCGAGTGACAGCCGCTAGGTATTAGCCGTACGCGTATGTGAAACATGAGAAGGGATAGGTGCAATCCATGGAACAAATCACAAAGGAGACGGCCAAGAAATACGGTACCTGTACCGTCATAGCCGCGTGGCTCGCGGTGTTCTGCCTCTTTGGCTACCGCTCCTCGTTCTCCATCATGCAGACCTCGCTCCTCGAGGGCATGAGCTGGACCTCCACGCAGGCTTCGCTCGGCTATTGCTTCATGATGACCTTCTACGCCATCACCGCGTACTTCTCTGGTGGCCTGATCGACAAGAAGGGCACCAAGCCCGCCTACACGATCGGTGCCGTCTGCTGCTTCCTCGGCTTCTTCCTGACGTCGTTCATCCCCGAGGGCGTAAGCTACGCCTTCCCGCTGTACCTCTTCACCTATGGCGTCTTCGCTGGCGTGGGCACGGGCATGCTCTGGGTCTCTTCGACCGTCTCCTGCCGCAAGTGGTACGTGGGCGCTAGCTACGGCACCAAGTGGGGCCTCGCCTTCATGGGCGCCCCCATGGCGCAGCTTCTTCTCACCATCGTCGTCTCCCCGATCCTCAAGAGCGCCGGTTGGGCAGTGGGCATGAAGATCCTCGCCGTCATCATGGCCGTCTTCCTGCTCGTCGCCGCCGCAGTGGCTAAGCCCATGCCCGACAAGGTCGGCTGCCAGCCCTTCGGTCTTGACTCGCTTCCCAAGAAGAGCGAGTCCGCCGCTCAGAAGCCCGCTCACCAGTGGACTCTCGGCGAGGCCTTCAAGACCCGTGCCCTGTGGTGCGACATCTTCGCCTTCATGTTCTCCGTCATGGCCGAGTTCCTGATCTGGTCCCAGATCGTCCGCTACTTCACGATCGACCTCGGCTGGACAACGGACTCTCTCTTCGGTATGCCACTTGCCAACGTCGTCTACATACTCATCGGCTTTGCGGGTCTTTTCACCATGCCGCTCACGGGTAAGGCGTCAGACGCGCTTGTCAAGAAGATGGGCGTCGAGCGTCCGGCACGTAGGCTCATGCTCATCATCTCGCCGGCCTTTGGCATCGCAGGCACCCTGCTTGCGCTCACGGGCAACCTGCCGATCGTCTGCCTGGGCATGATTCTTCTCGCCGTGTACTGGGGCATCGAGCCCGGCGGTGCTGCCGGCTATGCGGGCACCGTCTTCGGCGGCGCGTCCCTTGGCAAGATCTGGGGACTGGCCACGCTGATCATCATGGGCATCGGCCCATCGTTCGGTACCTTCATGGGTGCCTTCCTGTTTGACAGCTTTGGTTCCTACGTGCCCGCGCTCATCTTTGGCGTCTGCGCGTATTCCGTCTCTCTTGTCGCCGCCCTCATGCTCCCCACCAAGGTCGAAGGGGAGTAGCACGGCACGCTCCGCACTCGTACGTACGCCACTATGAGAAAGGATTTACCATGCCTCAGCATGCAGTTTTCGTCCCTGCGCTCTACACTCGCAACGACACCATTGACTCCCAGCACAAGGAGCTTATCAAGCGCGTCAACGATCTCTACGACGCCATTGAGGTTGGTGGCGACGCTGCTGGTGCCAAGGCCAAGGAGTCGCTCGAGTTTCTGACTCAGTACACCGTCTTCCACTTCCAGGCCGAGGAAAAGCTCATGAAGGATGCGGGCTACCCCCTCTACACCGAGCACAAGAAGACGCATGATGCCTTCGTGCTTACGGTGCGTGACCTCGCCGACAAGCTCAACGAGATGGGTCCGACCCCAGAGTTTGCCAGCCTCGTCGAGAAGGAGTTCACCAACTGGCTCATCGAGCATATCCAGGGTACCGACATCAAGGCAATTGAGTGGATCAACAACAAGAGTGGCGACCAGATGGAGAACCTGCTCTAGACCTCTGGTCTAGGGGCGTGTGCCATCAGTACCATCAGGCGCGTCGAGGCAATCAAAACCGCCTCGGCGCGCCTCTGCTTCCGCGTTGCTACGGAAGGACCGTTCTACCAGGTCGGTACGAAGCTACCTATCTTGCGGGGCTCTGGGCCATGGCGAGGTCGGTCACGAACTTCGAGGCCTTTTCGATCGAGATGTCCTCCCGGATGGCCACGTCCTCGCCCTTCTGACGAAAGAACAGCTCGAGATCGTCTACAGACATGGGATAGCGAGCGCTCAGGCGCTTGACCTCCTCCTGGTACTCGGCGTCGGCTGCCTCGAGCCCCTCGGTCCTCGCGATGGCGAGAAGGACGGCGCGCGACTCGAGCTGTTTGGTCGCTGCATCCTCGAGCTCGGAGATGAACTGCGCCTCGTTGGTTCCCATGGCCTCGTAGTAGTCGTCAAGGTTGTGCGAGTCGGCCATGAGCCGGTCCTCCATCGCCATCGCCATGGAGATGGCGCGGTCGTGGGCGAGGGCCTTGGGAATGCTCACCTTGCTGGCGGCCGTGATGTGCCGTACGAGGGCGGTGCAAAGCGAGTCGGCGTACATCGTGTCGGTGAATTCGGCGGGGGAGCTCGCCGCCTCGCTCCCCGCAGCGGAAAAGTCGGTTTCGTCGAGACGCACCTGCCGGTAGTCGCATAGATGCACGGACGGATTGCCCATGCTTGCGCGATCGATGCCCGACAGCTGCCGTGCCCATCTGTTGCTTGCCATGGCGTTACCTCTCTAAGCTCCTCGCTAGAGCTCGTTGTTCATGAACTTGGTGACGGGGGAGGCGATCTTCTTCAGTTCCTTCTCGTTGATCAGGCGGATGGTGTCTGCGCTTGGGTGTGAGATGAGACCGCTATCCTCGAACTGCGAGAGCTTGTTGTAGAAGTTGCGCCTGCTCATGTGCATCGTCTCGCAGGCATCGCTGACGTTGTCCAGGTGGCAGATGCCGCCCTGCGAGTTCCTGACGAGAAACTCGGCAAAGATCTGAGATCCCGAGAAGAGGTCTATCACGAGTCCGCGCTTGAACATGTCATAGAGGCGAACGCTCGTCTTGAAGTAGAAGAACGCCGCGAACTCGGGGTTTCTCATGAACACTTCGTCGAACATCTGGTTGGGAATGCTCAGGAGCTCAGACGGGGAGCTGGCAATGCAGTTGCAGTAGAAGTTCTGACCCCAGTGGTTGCTCAGGTGTCCCGTGAACTCGTCGGGGACGTTGTTGTCCACGGCAACCGTGCGACCAGTGTATGACGTCGCGCAGTCGTCCACGCTTCCGGACACGAGATACCATACCAAGCGCGACTCGTCATAGGCAGGACAGAAGTTCACGCCTTTGTCCACATGGATGAGCTTGCAGACTTCCGGGTAGTTCTTGATGAAGGGATATATTCCGGTCTTCTCTAGTTCCATGTACGGGTCACTCACCCTCTCCAAGAAGAGCGACAGGTGGAACTTCTCAAACAATGTCCAGACACTTTAAATGTTACCCAAAACACACTTTATTCAGAAGAGCAAACTGCACATCACTCGGCCAAGCGACGGCCGCACGTGGGGCTCGTACGAGTGGTCCACCGCCTGAGCACATTTCACTTTCATTTGTAATCCCGTACGCCAAAATAGCCATAGATGGTTTTCTCAGTAGGAGGTGGCGCTATGTTCACCGATTTCGGCGGTTTGACCGACGATGCCGAGAAGGTCCTTACGCGTGCGAGGGAGATTGCCCTCTCTGCGCAACAGCAGCTCGTCGGCTCGGAGCACATCCTGCTCTCGCTCCTCAAGGGTGCTGGCGCTGCCACGAGCATCCTCAACTCATTTGCCATCCGGTACTCCGACGTCATGATTGTCCTGGGCCATTTGATAGCCGAAGGCGACAGCGGGGACCAGGGCGGCTACCTCGGACTCGACTTCACACCTGGTGCCATGAACGTGCTCAGCCGCGCAAAGGCGTACTCTGACGAAGTCCATGCGGGGATCATTTCCACGGAGCACCTGCTCGTTGGCATCGTGGACGTGTCCGATTGCAAGGCCCACCAGATTCTCATGCAGCTTGGCGTGCACATGGAGGGTCTGCGCAAGGTTGTGGACGAGGACTCGCTTGCCGCCGTTTCGCTTCTCAAGGAGCACAAGCTGGCAACCGACGACTCCTCGACGGAGTATCTGCACAAGTATGGAGTTGACCTCACCGAACGCGCCATAGAGGGCGAGCTGGACGCCGTCATCGGGCGTGAGACCGACATTCGTCACATCATGCAGGTGCTCGGTCGCCGACGCAAGAACAACCCCCTCATCCTGGGTGACCCGGGCGTGGGAAAGACCGCGCTCGTGGAGGGTCTCGCGCTCATGGTGGCGGCGGGCAGGGTACCCGCGTATCTGCGGGACACCCATATAGTGATGCTCGATGTCGCTGGCATCGTCTCGGGGAGCAAGTACCGCGGCGACTTCGAGGAACAGCTCAAGGGCGTGGTCAAGGAGACCATCGACGCAAAGAACGTGATTCTCTTCATCGACGAGATTCATTCCGTCGTCGGCGCGGGCAGTGCCGAGGGTTCCATCGACGCGGCGGCAATCCTGAAGCCGCCGCTCTCTCGTGGCGAGATACGCGTGATAGGCGCCACGACCGTCGACGAGTACCGCAAGCACTTTGCCACCGACCCAGCACTCGATCGCAGATTTCAGACACTCACCATCGAGGAGCCCGACGAGACCGAGACGCTGAGGATTCTGCGAGGACTTCGCGAGCGCTACGAGTCGTTTCACGGCGTGGAATACTCCGATGGCGCCCTCCAGACGGCGGTTCACCTCTCGAGCAGATATATGACCACGCGCTATCAGCCTGACAAGGCCATCGACGTCATGGACGAGGCAGGCGCTCGTCTGCGCTACGAGTCCACGATGGTGGAAGACGCCGAAGATGGGTCTGCTGGTGGGGGGCAGGACGAGGGGGCGGCAACGGACGCGTCTTCTCCCGAGGAGGGCGCCGACCGTCCGACCGTCACGACGGAGCTCGTCGCGCAGGTCGTGAGCGAGGCGACGGGCGTGCCCGTCTCGCAGCTCACCGAGGGGGAGACCGAGCGGCTCCTCACGATGGAGGACGCGCTTCGCCGTCGTGTGGTGGGTCAGGACGAGGCCGTCTCGGCGGTGTCGAAGACCGTTCGGCGCGTGCGTGCGGGTCTTGGCAACCCAAGGAGGCCGGGAGGTTCGTTTCTCTTCCTCGGACCCACGGGCGTGGGCAAGACCGAGCTCGCCAAGGCGCTCGCGGAGTTTCTCTTTGGGACCGAGGATGCCCTCATCACCTTTGACATGAGCGAGTACATGGAGAAGTTCTCGGTGTCGCGCCTCGTGGGTGCGCCTCCGGGATACGTGGGCTACGACGAGGGCGGACAGCTCACCAAGGAGGTGCGCCGCCACCCGTACTCAGTCGTCCTCTTCGACGAGATCGAGAAGGCCCATCCCGACATCTTCAACATTCTTCTTCAGGTGCTCGATGAAGGTCGTCTCACGGATAGCCAGGGACGCAAGGTGAACTTCCGCAACACCGTCGTCATCATGACGAGCAACGTCGGGGCGCGCGAGATCGTGCGCGACCGTTCGGTTGGCTTTATGAGCGACGACGCCGGAGTGGACGGCAAGGAGATGCGCCGGGACGTCAACAAGGAGCTCGAACGGCTGTTCAGACCCGAGTTCCTCAATCGCGTCGATCAGAAGATCGTGTTCAACCGGCTGGGCGAGGAGGAGGGCCTCAAGATCGTGGACCTCATGCTCTTAGACCTGAGGAGTCGCCTCCATGAGCACGACGTCGAGCTCGAGGTTACCGACGATAGTCGTCGCCTTCTCATGAACGAGGGCATGGACGAGCGCTATGGCGCACGACCCATGCGGCGCGTGATCCAGCAGCGCCTCGAAGACCCCATAAGCGAGGGGCTGCTGCGGGGCGACTGGCATGATGGCGACACGGTACGTGTGAGCTGCAAGGACGGAGACCTTGCGATCGAGTAGGGAGCTTGCTATGGCCAAGACTGACGAGTGCGGGCTTCTTCGCGCGCGCGACGCGATTCTCGCCACGGACGAAGGTGATCGCGACCTAGGTGCGCTCGTGGAGGTGACGAACGACCTCGGTGGCTTCTACCGGCATCGCAGCAAGCTCGAGGAGTCCTGCCAGAACTTCGACATCGCGCTCGCTGCTGCGACAAGCTACTACGGCACCACGGCTCGCATCGAGTATGCGGTGATTCTCGTCAACTATGCGGGGACGCAGCGCCTCATGCATCGGTGGGACCAGGCGATCGCACTCTACGAGCGGGCCATGGGAATTCTCGGCGGGCTCGGTGCGGAGAACACCTTCGAGTATGCGAGCGCCCTCAACAACCTGGGGCTCACCTACCAGGACATGGGCCATTTCGACGAGGCGCTGTCATGTGCCGAGAGGGCGCACCAGATCGTGTCCTCGTCAGTTCACGACTGGCAGGCCGAGGCCTCGTCGCTTGTGAACCTCGCTTCGTTCGCGCTTGCCAAAGGTGACCTCGACAGGGCGTCTGACCTTGTCGATCAGGCGTTTGCCATCTATGACGAGAGGGACGGAGGGCAGGCGTTCTATCCTGCCGTCAACCTGCGGGCGATCATCGACTACCGTAGGGGAAAGCCCGAACGAGCGCTGGCCGGCCTGAGCGCATGCGCAGACCAGCTGCTTGACACGTTTGGCGAGAACGCCGAATACGCCTCGTGCCTCGGGAACATGGCACAGGTGCTGGATGCGCTTGGAAGAGACGAGGAGGCGACGGGGCTGCGCGCGCAGGCGAGCGCGGTTCTCGCCGGACTCGGATGAACGCCCTCGACCTCAGCGAGCGATTCTTCTTTGAGATGGCGCTGCCGTCGCTCCAGCGGGAGTTTCCGTTGGAGTGGCAGCGTATGGGAGCAGGCCTTGTGGGCAATGGCTCCGACTGCTTTGGCTTTGACGACGAGATCTCACGCGATCATGACTGGGGCGTGGAGCTCTTCGTGTGGCTTTCCGAGAGAGACTACGAGTCGCTCGGCGATGACGTGCGAGCCTGGAAGCGCGAGCTCTGGACACATCACCCCGAGGTTGCGTTTCGAGAGGTGAGCTCCTATGGGACGCATGAAACGATAACGACTCCTGATAGGTTCTACCAGCACCTCGTTGGTTTTCCCCACGGACCGTCGAGCGTGCTCGAATGGCGACGCGTGCCCGAGGAGAGCCTTGCCCTGTGCGTTAACGGGAGGGTGTTCTCCGATCCGCTGGGGGAGTTCTCTCTCACGCGTCAACATCTCCTGGAGTACTATCCCGAGGACCTGCGTCGCAAGAAGATCGCCGCGCGATGCCTCGCCGCGGCACAGACTGGTCAGTACAATTTCCTGAGGTGCGCGCAGCGCGGCGACACGGTGGCCAAGGAACTTACCCTCTCCCGCTTCGCCCAGGACGTCATTCATCTGGTCTTTCTTCTCAACCGCAGGTACATGCCCTATTACAAGTGGTCATATCGTGCCATGTGCGACCTTGAGGTTCTCTCGACGGACGTGGCGCCGGAACTCGAGCGGCTCTGGTCCGACGAGGTGGTGGAGGGGGAGCTTGATCTAGGGACGCGACTGGTGTTCGAGGTGAGCTCGCGAGACCGTTGCAGGGCGGTCGTGGTGGAGAGAATCTGTTCGCTCATTGCGTGCGAGCTGAGGCGTCAGGGGCTCTCTGGCTCATCCTCGTCGTTTCTCGTAGAGCACGGCGAGGCGGTGCAGGCGACCATCAACGATCCTGACCTCGCACGCATTCCCACGCAGTACGAGTAGGCGGACTTCAGAAACGGGGGTTTTCATGGATGGGCAAAACGAGATGGTGAAGAGCATCGTCTCTAAGGAGTGGGAGTTCTTTACCAAGGTAAACAACATCGGCGGTCAGGCAATCTGCCAGCGCACGCCCGACACCTTTGACGTCATGCGCACGGCATGGCTCTCGGTCTGGTCGGACGAGGCGCTCGAGAGCTACCGCGACGACCTGGCGAGAGCCGGTCTCGAGGGCCGCAACCCGCTTGCAGAGAAATATGGCTACATGATGCAGAGCACGAGTCCCGGTGAGTATGCGGGCATCAGAGACCGGCTCCCCGTGATCTCGTTTCAGAAGGCGGCGATGATCGAGAGCGTTCTCGAGATCGAGATGGAATGGGCCGATGCCATGGCTGCCAAGTATCCCAGGTTCACGCGGAAGGGGAGACCGATGCGCTCCAAGGAGGACGACCTTGGCATGACCTCCATGGAGACGTATGCGCGTGGCGAGTTGAGCACCTTCTCGGAGAAGACCCTCGCTGCGCTGCTCTCATGGTTTGCGAGGGCCGCCTTGGAGGGCAGGAACCTTCAGGAGGAGTCCGATACGCTCCAGGTCCAGCTTCAGGGCTGGGACAATCTCGAAACCGTCGAGGCCTCGCTGGAGTAGCCCCTATCGCAGAAGCCAGGCGATTCCCCTTGCCGTGCGAAGGGCGGTCTCGCGAAAGTGGTTGCCGGGGTTCTTCTCGAAGAGCGTCTCCACGCCATGCGCTTGGTAGAGCTCGTGTAGGGCCTGCGTCGCTTCGCCCACGGAGCGCATCATGCGGTTGCCGGCGTGCGCCTCCTTGCTGCCAAGCGAGAGGTATGCGCGGTCGGGCATGCGAACGGGCTCGTGCGAGCGTGCGAGGTCGATGAAGCCCGGATACCAGAGCGAGCCCGAGACGCTGGCCACGCGCGCAAACGCACCGGTGGCAAAGGGCGACCAGACGGCAAGGAGCCCTGCCAGCGAGTAGCCGGCGATTCCGGACCAGGGGGGCGTTCCTTGCTGCGCCTCCACGACGGGCATGATCCGCTCGGTGAGAAGGGCCAGCTGGCCTGCGGCATGACCGCCGCAGGAGCGGCCGTCGTTCGAGATCGGCTCGCTTGGCCAAGGGGACAGGGCATCGTCCCAGTCGGGTGGGCTCACGGCGACGAGCGAGAAGTCCGGACAGTCAAGCTCCTGGCACCGTGCCCAGACGTCCTCGCCATTTCCTTCAAAGACGTGCAGGTAGATGATGGGGCCACCAGGGGTGTCGCCCCATATCGTGACATCCTCGCCCGAGACGATCATTGCTGGGCCCTCGCCTCGCGTACGATCTGGCGAAGGTTGCGCGAGAAGCGCTCGCGATCCTCGTCCTCGAAGGCGGCAGGGCCACCGGTGCGGCCACCCGCGCGACGCACCCTCTTCTCCTCATGGCGGATGAACATCATCGAGTCGATGGTGAGCGGGTTGTATACGTGACCGCGTACGCCGATGGCGCGGGCCCCCCGCCCAAGCACGATGCTTGCGAGGCCGATGTCCTGCGTCACGACCACATCGGTGGGCTGCAGCTCTTCGACGATGGCAAAGTCTGCCGAGTCCGAGCCCACCCCCACCTGAAGGGTCCGCACCCAGAACCCAGCACGCGGTTCGCGGGGGTCGGTTGCCCTGATGCTGCGTTCGAGGTTCTGCGTGGAGTTGCCGGCGATGACGCAGGGCACCCTCTCGGCACGTGCGACCGCGAGCGCCTCCCGCGTGACGGGACAGGCGTCGGCGTCAACAAAGAGCGTGGTCATGCGCATCCTCTCTTCCAGGGTCGACGTCGCATGGCTATTGGCGAAGCACCCCGACGGCGCGCAGGATCTGGGCTACGCTGCTGTCGCGCTGCTGGGGCTGGGGCGGCTCGTCTCGGTACTGGGTCATCATTTGCGAGAAGAGGTCGGCTGAGCTCGGCGGCGTGTAGGTAATCGCATTCGCGCCCGCGGCGATGGTCTCGCGGACCGAATCGTTGGTGGGACCGCCGGTGGCGATGATGGGAACGTCGGGGTTCTTTTCTCGGATACGCCTCACGAGGGCGGCGTTGTCCTTTCCGCCTGCGATGTTGACGATGGCGGCACCTGACGTCACGCGCTCTGCGATGTCGGTATCGGAGTTCACCACCGTGATGACGACGGGGATGTCGATCGACATGGCCACCGCCCTGAGGTTGACGTTGGAGATGGGTGCGTTGAGAACGACGGCCATGGCGCCCTGACACTCTACGTCGCGCGCGAGCGACACGGTACGGACGCCGTGGGTGGTGCCACCGCCGCAACCGCAGAACACGGGGATGCTGGAGGCCTTGATGATCGCATCGCTGATGGACTGCTGGGGTGTGAACGGATAGACCGCGAACACCGCGTCCGCGTCGCAGTTCTTGATGATGGCAAGGTCGGTGGTAAAGACGAGGCTTTTGATGGTACGACCGAAGATCTTGATGCCGCTTGCCTCGTCTATCGCCTCGGGCATCTTGAGGATGTTGTGCCTGAGCTTGGACTGGATGGTGGGAACGCCCTGTCGCTCGGTGGTGGATAGGGCATCAGCCGTGACAATCTCGGCGGGTTCGTTCATACGCGCCTCTTTCGGACGTGGTTCCTTGAGTAGCTAGATGGTACCCACGAAAAGAGCCTTTCTTCCATCGTCGCAAAAAGTCGAGAAAGGCAGCATTTCCTCAGGCGGTCGCTGTAGCGAGAGGCGCGCTTTATGGCATCCTCGACATTGGTTTTTGCCTTACGGCTACCAGACGATCAGCACCAGTCCGACGCACGTGAGCGCGATGCCAAAGACGAGGAAGAAGACCCCTATCCCGACGCTTCCCTTCGTGGAGAGGCGGACGTGCGGGTGCGTGCCATCGCTTGCGTAGATGGTGCGCACGTCTCCGCAACGGACCTCCTTGGCAAGGTCGCCGTCATCGGTGAGCGTGTGGTAGCGCTTGCCGTGCAGGACGAAGGTGAACTCGGGCGTGGGCTGCGAGTCGATGACGGCAATGCGCAGGCACCTGCCGCTCACGACGTTTGGATACTCGCGCGCATACCCGTGAATGCACGATATGCCCGCGACCAGCAACAGAAAGCCCGTGGCGAGGAGAATGGCGCCAGGCATGTACTCGTCGGGAATCACCGAGAGCATGGTGAGAAGCGCGAGCGCCGCGATGGCAAAGCACCAGAGCGAGAGCACGCGAAAGAACCTCCGACTGTCACCCAGCCGCCTACAGCTCGAACGGTACAGAAGAATGCCGCCGATGAGGCCGATGACCACGAATGCGAGAAACACGATCTGGAAGATGTCCATGTCTGATCAGGGATTCCTTTGCGTCTTGATGTTCCGATGCCGGCCGGGGCTATTCCTGCGAGACGGTGAGGGAGGAGCCGTCTGTCACTGCGGTGACGGTACCCTTGCGCGTGAGGTAGACCTCCGCGCCCGCGTCCTCGAGCGCGTGGACCGTCTCGTCATCCTCCTTCTCGTCCTTGCTCGAGGTGATGACCGCAAAGGACGGAGACGTCGCCGATGCGAACTCTTTGGTGGCCTTCTCAAAGACGCCGTGGTGGGGGACTTTGAGAAGGTCGCATGAGAGGTCCGTTCCGTCGCTGATGAGCTCCTCGATGCGGTCGGACTCGATGTCGCCCGCAAAGAGAAGGCTCTTGTCGCCTAGCGTGACGCGCGTGACGAGCGAGGAGTTGTTGCTCTCGTCGGTGGCGTACGACGAGCTGTCTGGCGGATGGATGACGTAGGCCACCCCGTCTATGGAGAGGCTCGTCTCGCCGCTCACCTGCTGAGCCGCGAGCCCTGTGTCCTCGAGGGCTGCGAGGTAGTCGTCTATCTCGTCAGAGTCCTTGGACAGATAGGTGGTGTAGACGGCTTTTACGGAAAAGTCCCTCAATATCGTAGCTGCACCGCCTACGTGGTCCTGGTCAAAGTGCGTGACGATCAGGGCGTCGATGGCAGAGACCCCGAGATTCTTTAGGGACGCTGACACGTCGTTTGCCGTGCCGGCCGTTCCGGTGTCGATCATGACGCAGGATCCCTCGGTCGTAAGGACGATGGCGTCGGCCTTGCCCACGTCGAGGAAGGTGGCCGTGAGCCGCGTGGTGCCCGCTGCCCTCGCGGCGTCATCGGACGAGCATGCCGAGAGAAGCGCCGCGCTTGCTCCAGCAGAGAAGGCCAGTGACACGAAGGAGATGGCCTCTCGCCTGGTGAGCGACTTTGTTTCTAAAATCATGAGAGGACCTCCTTTGCCGCTTTTCAAGAGGTTACTCGCATAGTGCTCGCGCAAGCGAAAAATCACAAGCTGAAAGACTTTCTGAAAGCGGCTGGTGGCATGGGGCGGGCCGTCTCCCCTCGGCCAAAGGATGGGTCAATGGTGGCTCGGCCCGTCTTTGTCCCGCCATTGGTTGTAGGTGTCGGTATCATCTATCTCAACGTAGTCACCATGAGCAACCCGAGGGAGTCCACCATGAGCAACCCCCTGACAAACGACCTCAACACCCTTCGTCAGGCAGCCGAGAGCACTGCGACTCCCGGCAGGTACAGGCAGGACCTTCACCTCGTGCCGCCCGTCGGCTGGCTTAACGACCCCAACGGCCTCTGTCAGCTGGGCGACACCTACCATGCATACTTCCAGTACTCGCCGTTTAACGCCGAGGGCGGCGTCAAGATGTGGGGACACAGCATGAGCGATGACCTCGTGCGCTGGTCTTACGAGGGTACGGCGCTTTATCCCGACCAGCCCTTTGACGTATCGGGTGTGTACTCGGGCTGCGCCTTCGTGGAATACGGGGTGATGCACGTCTTCTACACGGGCAACGTCAAGCGAGAGGACGAGTACGGCTACGACTACGTAAAGCGGGGCCGCGAGGCCAACACCGTTCATGTCATGAGCGAGGACGGCTTCAGCTTTGGCCCCAAGCAGGTGGTCATGACAAACGACGACTACCCCGCAGATGACACCGAGCACGTGCGTGACCCCAAGGTCTGGCGCTCGGGCGACGAGTACCTCATGGTTCAGGGCGCACGTAGAAACGACGACAGGGGAGAGGTCCTGGTTTTCTCATCGCCGGACCTCGAGAGCTGGACGCTGTGCAACCGTGTGCTCACCGACTACCCCTTTGGCTATATGTGGGAGTGCCCCGACTACTTCGAGGTCGCCGATGGTGGCTCTTGCGCCCGCACGTCTGAGGTCAAGGTGCTCTCGGTCTCCCCGCAGGGCTTGGTCGGCTCGGAGTGGGACAGGCGCAACGTGTATCAGTCGGGCTACTTCGTCCTGCGCGGTGACATCCATGGCGAGTGTCGCCTCTCGACCTTCGCGCTCTGGGACGCGGGCTTCGACTTCTACGCCCCACAGACGTTCAGGGCAAATGACGGTCGGCGCATTCTCATCGGCTGGATGGGCATGCCCGACACCAAGGAGTACATCAACCCGACTGTCGAGGACGGCTGGCAGCACTGCTTTACCATCCCGCGCGAGATTACCGCACGCAACGACCGCGTGCTCCAGAGTCCCGTGCGCGAGCTCGAACGCTATCGCATGGGCGAGCAGGTCGCCACGGGCAGCCTCTCGCACGACGGTGCCAGGGCCTTTGACCTTACGGTCACGGGTATCGACGAGCGGGGAGACGCGCTGCGCATCGAGGCGGCGGACGAGCTCGTGATCACATGGGACAACGGCATCTTCGAGCTGCGCTTCGTGAATCCCGGGAAGGACTCGGTGGGCGCCGGTCGCAAGGTTCGCTTCGAGAAGCTCGATCAGCTGCGCAACGTGCGCATCATCGGTGACGTCTCGTCTCTCGAGGTCTTCGTCAACGATGGCGAGCTGTGCTTCTCGACCCGTTACTACCCATGCCGCTACGGTCTCTCGGTGGAGGCGGCGGGTGCGCAGATCTCGTACTGGGACCTCGCCTAGTGCCCAAAAGGGGATGCCCAAAAGGGGACAGGGATATTTTGGGACATCAGGTACCGGCCGCATCATGGTGAATTGGCGATGCGCCCGATGTCCCAAAATATCCCTGTCCCCTTTTGGGACACGAAAAAGTCGTTGACAAAACCTAGTAAGGGACTAGGATTTATGTAGAGGCCTGATGCACGTCCGGGTTGGACGGCCGTCCTACCCCGGGGGTTAAACATCCATTTCTAGACAGGTATATCCGTCCTGAAACGGGAATAACCGTCCTATCTTATGTAGTGGGGTACTTAGGAGTCGGTGTCATGCACGATGCTGGCCCTGCCAAAGAGGAAGGAATCGACCCATGACGCTCAACGATATCATCCTGAACAGGCGAAATGCCATTGCCCTTGGTGTTAACGCCGCAGTGCTCGCTGGTCTCGCCGGCTGCTCCAGCAGCTCTGACAGCAGCTCGAGTGCGTCCACCTCGTCAGACTCAAGCACCAGCACCTCCGAGGGCACCATCAACAAAGACGCCTTTGACGCCATCGTCGACGCAGGCGAGGCCGCTGACGATGCCACCATCTCCGCGTCCGAGTGGGCGTCCAAGATTAAGAAGGCCGGCTCCTTCCGCGTCGGCTCGACGCGCACCTCCGAGCTCTTCAGCTACCTCGACGAGACCGATAACAAGCTTCGTGGCTTTGACGCCGGTCTCTACCAGCTCCTGACCGCCTACATCCTCGGGGATGCCACCAAGTTCGACTTCACGCAGGTCACTTCGGACACCCGTGAGTCCGTCCTCCAGAACGACCAGGTCGATGCCGTCTTCGCAACCTATTCCATTACCGACAAGCGCAAGGCGCTCATCGATTTTGCCGGCCCCTACTTCACCGCCCACCAGGGCATCCTCGTCATGGCGAGCAACACCGACATCAATTCGGCCGATGATCTCAACGGCAAGAACGTCGCCGTGCAGTCCGGCTCCACCGGTCCCTCGATCGTCGAGGGGGTTGCTCCCAACGCCACCCTCTCTGAGTACAGTACCGACGAGGAGGCTCGCGCAGCCCTCGAGCAGGGTCGTGTCGATGCCTATGTCATCGACGAGACCCTCCAGGAGGGTTCCATCGTCGCCAATCCCGGCAAGTATCGTCTCGTCAGCGAGACCATCGGTCCGGAAGATCCCTACGGCATCGGTCTTGCCAAGGGCTCCGATGCGGTTGCCTTCGTCAACGCCTTCCTTCAGAAGATCGAGGATGACGGCGTGTGGGAGCAGCTCTGGAAGGTCTGCATCGGTGACCGCACCGGCCAGACCGAGGCTCCCGAGCCGCCGACGATCGGCGCGTAGTCGGGCCAGTCAGGTCATGGCCCCTCGTTTCCAGGCCGACCTCAATGACGGAAACGAGTTCTCCCCTGACCTTTGCGTGGCTTGTGCTGAGGGGAGTCCCCGTGCATGTTCACACGAGGACTCCCCTTCCCTAGGCCGGAGGTGGCAATGAGCGTTTCCTATCTGTTCGAGACCTATGGCAGCATGTATCTGCAGGCGCTGCTCAACACGTGGGGGATGACCGTCGTCTCCTTCATCGGCTGCATGGTGCTCGCCCTCGTGATCACCATCATGCGCGTGTGTCCCATCGCACCCTTGCGCAAGGTCGGTGACATCTACGTCCAGATCTTCCGTAACATCGCAGGCATCTCGCTCCTGGTCTTCTTCTACTACGCGTTTCCCTATCTCGGGATTCTATGGGGCGAGCGTACCTGCGTCATCCTCGTCGTCATCCTCGTCGCCTCCGCCTTTGGCTCCGAGAACTTCATGAGCGGCATCAACACCATCGGCGTGGGACAGATCGAGGCCGCTCGTTCGCTTGGCCTCTCCTTCACCCAGATCATCAAGGACGTCGTCATCCCGCAGGCGCTGCGCTCGGCAATCCTGCCCATGACGAACCTCCTCATCGCCGTTCTTCTCACCACCGCCCTCGGCTCGCAGGTGCCCCTCAATCCCAAGGAGCTCACGGGCATGGTCTCATACATAAACACGAGGGACGTGGGAGGCATCCTGCCGTTCACGATCTCGGCCCTCTGCTACGCGGGCACGTCGTTTGCGATCGGTCTCGTCGGAAACAGGATTGACAAGAAAGTGAGGATCCTGCGATGAGCGCACCAGCAGACAGCATGTCCATGCGCGACGCGCTCTACGAGACCCCGGGTCCCAAGACGAAGCATCGCGTGCTCGTTGGCACCATCATCTCGTCCGTCGCGATTCTCGCCATCCTCGCCCTGGTCATGGTTCGCCTGTACGAGCAGGGCCAGTTTAGCCCGAAGTACTGGTCCTTCTTCGGCAAGTGGACCACGTGGCGCTTTCTCCTCGAGGGCTTTGCCGGCACCATGGAGGTCGCCCTCATGGCAGGGACCATCGCCCTCGTGCTCGGCATTCTCTTCATGCTCGGTCGCATCAGCAAGAACAGGGTCGTGAGCACGATTTTCCGCGTGATCATCAACTTCTTCCGCGGCATCCCATCGCTGCTCCTCATCTACTTCTTCTTCCTCGTGCTTCCGGGCTATGGCCTCAAGATTCCCTCGTTCTGGATGCTTGCCCTGCCCATCTCGCTCACGGCATCCGGCGTGCTCGCCGAGGTCTTCCGCGCCGGCGTCAACGCCGTGCCCCAGGGCCAGGTCGAGGCGGCCCTCTCCATAGGCCTCACCGACGGGCAGGTCATGCGCAAGATCGTGCTCCCGCAGGCCATCCGCTACGTCATTCCGTCGCTCATCTCGCAGCTCGTCGTCGTGGTCAAGGACACGTCGGTCGCCTATGTCGTGAGCTTCCCCGACATCCTCCAGAACGGCCGCGTCCTCATCAGCAACTACGACGCGCTCGTCTCCGTGTACTTTGTCGTCGCCGTCATCTACGTTCTCATCAACTACGCCATCAACCAGGCCTCCGTGTATGCCGCACGCAGGTCGGGCACCAAGATCATCGCGCGCACCGAGGAGAGCCCCGTCTAAGTCCGCGTTCCGTCCCACCGAATGGAGAGCGTCATGGCTACCCCGATCATCGAGCTCAGGCATGTTGACAAGCACTTCGGTCAGCTGCACGTGCTCAAGGACATCAACTTCTCCGTGGACAAGGGCGAGGTCGTCGTCGTTATCGGCCCCTCCGGCTCCGGCAAGTCCACGCTGTGCCGAACGATCAACCGCCTCGAGACCATCGACTCCGGCGAGATAACCATAGACGGCAGCCCACTGCCACAGGAGGGCAAGGACCTCGCCGCCCTGCGCGCCGAGGTCGGCATGGTCTTCCAGAGCTTCAACCTCTTCGCGCACAAGAGCATCCTCGAGAACGTGACCCTCGGCCCCAGGGAGGTAAAGCACATGCCTGCCGCGCAGGCCGAGGCGGAGGCCATGAAGCTGCTCGAGCGCGTTGGCGTGGCCGAGCAGGCACACAAGGTCCCGGCCCAGCTCTCCGGTGGCCAACAGCAGCGTGTGGCCATCGCACGCTCGCTCGCCATGCACCCCAAGGCGATCCTCTTCGACGAGCCCACGTCCGCCCTCGATCCCGAGATGATCAACGAGGTCCTCGACGTCATGACGAGCCTTGCCAAGGAGGGCATGACGATGGTCGTGGTCACGCATGAGATGAACTTCGCCCGTCGCGTGTCCAACCGCGTGGTCTTCATGGCCGATGGCATGATTCTCGAGGAGAACACGCCAGACGAGTTCTTCGACAACCCGCAGACCGATCGCGCAAAGGAGTTCCTCGAGTCCATCAAGGGACACTAGCGAGAAGAGCCGCCTGTCTACGATGCGTAGGTTGCCCATCTCTCTCGCGTCCCTCACAATCCTGGAAAAGGTGACAGGTATCTTTTCCAGGTTTTTGGGGGAGCAAACATGCAATACGTGACCGGTGAAACGATTCGGCGCCTCCGTGAGGCAGGCGGACTTACCCAGAGGACGCTGGCCGAGAAGATCGGCGTGACTGACAAGGCGGTCTCCAAATGGGAGACGGGTCGCGGTCTGCCCGACGCGGCCCTTCTTGCAAGCCTTGCCACGGCGCTTCACGTGAGCATGTCCGAACTTCTCACCGGAGCTGTCGTCACCAACGCCAATCGCTCGGCCAACATGCGGCGTTCGCATTTCTACCTATGTCCCGCCTGCGGAAACGCAATCTGGGCCACGGGAGAGGCATCCGTCTCGTGCTGCGGCATCACCTTGCCCCCGCTCGATTCCGAGGAGCCTGACGACGCACACCGCATCGAGGTCTCATACGACAACGCAGAGCTCTTCGTCCGTCTGGACCACCCCATGAGCAAGGACCACTTCGTCAGCTTCATGGCCTATGTCACGGATTGTCGTGTGGAGTTTCGCAAGCTCTATCCCGAGCAATCCTGTGAGTCAACGTTTGCCTACCAGGGCAGAGGCGACGTCTACGTCTGCTGTAACAGGCACGGTCTCTTTAAGCTTGCCCGCGTGAGCGTGTAACACGTGAATGCAGGGAGAATGATATACTTGCGCTATCATTAGCCATGGCCGTTCTCGAGAGTCCGTAAGGTAGCAGAAAAAGCCGCGGGCACCACCGTCTGGCTCGTGTATAACGGTTGGGTAGTATAGACAGCGTTTCAAGGATGCGTAGTACACATGAATCAGAATCGTCCCACGCCACGCTCCGGCACACCGCGCGAAGATTCCCCCCACCATTCCGCCTCGAGAGTTCCGGAATGGATTAATAAGCTAAATGACGAGATGGGCGACAAGAACGATGCGCAGGGCGCAAGCGATCAACCTCCCGTAGAGCAGCCCGCACAGAGCGCCACCCCCGTCCATCGGCTGGTGCGCGGTACGTCTCAAGAGCCTCAGTCGGTGACATCTCGTTCCACGACCCCAGAGGCCATGGGCAGGCGCAGCACTGCCCGCGCCACCGGTTCCGACCGCGAACGGGTCGCTCACGTGGTGCCCTCGCATTCAGCGACATCTCGCGACGAGGGTGCTCATGAGCCGTACGCCAGTCAGGACCGTCACAAGCGGGTCGTGACGAAACGCGCCGGTACGCATCGCGACGAGGAGGAGACGCAGGCCAAGCCTACGTACGAGCCGCAGCAGGAGGACCTTCCCGTCATCTCCGGGGAGGACGTCCCGGCGTATTCTCCGAAGCTCGCGTCCTCGCGGATCTTCTCGAAAAAGAGCACGCTCATCGGCGCGGCGGTTCTCGTTGCCCTCGTGTTGGTTGGCATTCTTGGCCTGCAAGCCTGGAACAACCGCGCCGTTGAGGTGTCAGTCAACGACACGAGCGTTTCCATCAAGGTGGGGTCGTCCCTTGACGAGCTCATCTCGACGGCGGGGCTCCAGCTTGTGCCGGGCAACTTCATGAGCATCGGTGGAAACGTCATCACCGAAGGGGGTGGTGACGCCTACGAGGTCACCCTTAACGGTGCCGCCCTCACGCAGGACGAGATCGCCAAGACGACGGTGGGCGATGGCCAGTCCTATGAGTTCTCCAACGGCACCGATACCACCGAGGCGTACGGGGAGCAGGTCATCGACCTTCAGCCCAAGCTCGAGGTTCAGGGCACGGCTGGCGCCATCACCTATGTTGCTCAGTGGGGCAAGGTGGGAAAGAAGCGCGTGAAGGTTGGCGAGACCTCGGGCGAGACCGTGGACGTCGAGGTGGTCGAGGCCGCCCAGGATGCCATCATCGTCAAGCACAACTTCAACTTCAACGATGGTCGCAAGCTCATTGCCCTCACCTTTGACGACGGACCATCGCAGTATACCCAGCGCTACCTGGACATCCTTACGCAGTATGGTGTCAAGGCGACGTTTTTCAACCTCGGACAAAACGCCGACACCTATCCTGACCTCGAGAAGGCCTGTATTGCCGCGGACTGTCAGGTGGCAAGTCACACCTTTGATCACAAGCAGCTCACGACGCTCTCGGGAGATGACGTCTACTCCGAGCTCACGACCGCCTTCACGAGCATCTACAACGCATCGGGTACGAGCACCACGATGCTCCGCCCGCCTTATGGCTCCTTCACCGATAATACCTGGCTGCTTACCCGGGGCTGCCTTTCCGCGTCGTTCATCTGGAACATCGACTCCGAGGACTGGCGTCTGCCCGGCTCAGACAAGATCGTCTCCAACGTCGTCAACAACGCGTATTCGGGTGCGATCGTCCTCATGCACGATGGGGGCGGCAATCGCGACGAGGACCTCGCGGCGCTTCCCAGCATCATTCAGACGCTTCAGGGCGAGGGATACACCTTCGTGACGCTCGACGAGCTCATGGCCGCCGACGAATCCATTCCCGATGACATCGCCACGGGCAATGCCACGATGCCCGCAGACTGCGTCTGGCCGACGGAGCTCGCGTAGGCGCGATGGGCTATTCGTCTTGGGCGGACTCTTGCCCAATGACGACGGTTCTCTCGCCAGGGGCCATGTCATCGTCTGAGCGGGTGCCAGGTCTGGGAAGCGTGGTCACGAGCACGATGATCACGGCAATTGCCGCGATGGCAAGGCAGTAGAGCAGGACGAAGTGCCTGAGAGGTAGGTCGGTCGCGGGAGCGGACTGCCCCGCGACGGGCTTCTCTGAGCGCTCGTCTCGCTCCACGTCCGGGCGCGCATCTGTCTGCTTGTGCATGCCGACCCCTCCCGTCGTCACGAGAACCCCCTCTCACGGTAACCGCGAGAGGGGGTCGATGCAAGCTGGTTCTTAGAGACTACAGGTCGCGGCGGGCATAGAGACGCATCGATATGGTCGCGCTTATCGCAAAGAGTGCGAGTGCGACTACGGGCAGAGCCACAAGAATGACCATCCCGGTGGTGAATGACTCGGGAATGCTCGATACGATGCCGTTTCCCATGGCAAGCAGGGCGAGTGGCGCCATGAAGAGGAGCACCACGAGCAGGCGAGCGCCTTTCGTGGTTCCGATCGTGAGGTAGACGGGCAGCACCACGGCCATGTATGCAAGCGAGAGGGATATCCCAACCAAGGCGAACATGAGGGTGTCTGAAAGGTTCCACCCCATGGTGATCAGCACCTCTCCGCCCGTTGTCGAGGAGAGCACCGCCGTCTCGATCGGACCTATGATTGCCGAGAGCGCAATGCCGAGGGCCGTGGAGGCAAGACAGGCCACCATCGTGGTCGCATAGCGGCCGAGCACCACGTCGCGACGGGAGACGGGAAGCGTGAGTCGGAAGGCCGCCCATCCGCCCGCGTCGTCGTATGCTGCCAGGGTCACGATGATCATGTAGGTGACCATCAGGGAGACCATGATCACGATGGCCGCGGAAGCTGCCGTCAGGACGCCAAACACCAGTACGCATATCAGGCTCGTGAGCGCGATTTGGGGTAACTGCCGACGAATGACGACAAGGTCGCAGAGAAACATCGTTCTCATCGGGCATCTCCTTTCAACATGAGGGTCATATACTTCTCGATGGTGGCTCGGTCGAGCGTCACATCGGGAAACTCGCGTGCAAAGGCGATACGGTCGAAAACGAGGACGTCGGTTGAGAAGGCCCCGTGCAGCACGCGCTTGTCTGTGCCCGTGAGCTTGCTTTCTATCACGGCGTCCACCTCGTCGGCTCGGCAGCGAGCAACGCCCGCCGCATCGCAGATGTCATCCTTGGATACGTCGAACACGATCTTGCCCTCGTCGATGCAGACGATGCGATCGGCGACATGTTCGAGGTCGGTGGTGATGTGGCTTGAGATGAGGATGGCGCGGTCGTCATCCATGAAGTCGCGCAGGATGTCGAGGGCCTCCTCGCGGGCAATGGGGTCGAGCCCCGCCGTCGGCTCGTCGAGAACGAGGAGCAGCGGATCGTGAGCCAGCGCAAACGCCAGCTGGAGCCTCATGCCCATGCCACGTGAAAGCTCCTTGACCCGCTTGCCTTCGTCAAGGGAGAAGTTGCGGCAGAGGCCGTCAAACTTGGTTGCATCCCAGGTCGCGAAGGTGGCCTTCCCGAGAGACGCCACGTCTGACACGCGCATCTCGCCCACGAAGGGACAGATGTCGAAGACGACGCCTACGCGCTCGTGCGTGGCGGCTGCGTGCTCGTCCGCATCGTCGAGAAGCTCAATGGTGCCATTATTCGTTCGTATGATGCCCAGCAGGGACTTGATGAGCGTGGTCTTGCCTGCGCCGTTGCGGCCGATGAGGCCCACGATCTCGCCAGGGTCCACGACAAGGTTCACGTCGTCGAGGGCGAAGTCCTTATAGTGCTTGGTGACCCCCGCAACGTTGATGAGGTGGTTCATGCCGTGCTCCTTTACTCGTTCTCTTCAAGCGTGTTGATTATCTCGTGTAGTTCAGCAGGGGTGATGCCTATGGCCTGGGCCTTGTCGATTGCCTGCGAGAGAAGAAGCTCAACCTGGTGCATGCGCTCCTCGCGGAGCAGCTCCACGTTGCCGCCGGTGACGAAGCTGCCCTTGCCCTGCACGGTGTCTATGAAGCCCTGCGCCTCAAGCTCGGAATAGGCCCGCTTCGTGGTGATGACGCTGATGCGAAGGCTGTTTGCGAGCGAACGAATGGAGGGAAGCGCTTCGCCCTGGCCGAGGGTGCCCGATAGTATCGCAGCCTTTATCTGTGAGACAATCTGCTCGTAGATGGGCTCATTGCTCGCGTTCGAGATTATGATGTCTATGGTAGGCCTCCCCGATGACTGGCATAAGTGTGTATATATGATAAGCACACTATATTCAGTAAGCCATGAATTGTCAACAGGGATTGCACGATTCGTGTCAGGGGAGAGGAACGGCTCGAATGACGGCTCTCGGATCGTGGCGTGCGATGTTCTCGGCCATGCCACGATCCAGTCAAGGGAGGTCTCATGAACGGTACCATGCTTCAGGGTTTCTCCTGGTGTCTACCCCCCGACGGTGATCACTGGAACCGTCTTGCCGCAAGTGCCCAGCGCTTTTCCGCCGAGGGCATCACATCCATCTGGCTCCCTCCCGCCTACAAGGGCCAGGCTGGGGTCAATGACGTGGGTTATGGCGTCTATGACCTCTATGACCTCGGCGAGTTTGATCAAAAGGGCGCCGTCGCCACCAAGTACGGCACCAAGGACGAATACGTGCGCGCGGTTCGTGCGCTCAAGGACGCTGGCGTGCAGACGCTTGGCGACATCGTGCTCAACCATCGCATGGGCGCCGACAGGAGCGAGAGGGTCCTTGCGACGGAGTGTGATCCCGTCGACCGCAACGAGCTCATCTCCGAGCCGCACCTCATCACGGCCTGGACGCATTTCACCTTTCCGGGGCGCAGGGGTCGTCATTCGCGCTTTAGGTGGGACTGGCGGCGCTTTCATGGCACCGACTGGGACGAGAGGGAGGGGCGTTCGTCCGTGTTCCTCTTCGACGGCAAGCACTGGGACGATGACGTGGACCACTCCGACAATGGCAACTACGACTACCTCATGGGTGCCGACGTAGACCTCACCGACCCCGAGGTCTACGAAGAGCTTCTCCGCTGGGGTCGCTGGTACCTTGCCCAGACCGACGTTGATGGCTTTCGTCTCGACGCAATCAAGCACATGAGTCGCAGCTTCTATCTGCACTGGCTCTCTGACCTGCGCGAGTCTACAAAAGACGAGCTCTTCTGCGTGGGAGAGTACTGGTCACCATGCGTGGACGACCTCGTGGCCTACCTTGGTGACGAGGGGTGCATGAGCCTCTTCGACGTGCCGCTGCACTACAAGCTCTTTGCCGCAGGCCGCTCGAACGGAGACGTCGACCTCTCCAAGATCTTCGATGACACGTTCGTCTCGGCAGATCCCGTGCATGCGGTGACCTTTGTGGAGAACCATGACACTCAGCCCGGGCAGTCGCTCCAGTCCTTCGTGGAGCCGCGGTTCAAGCCGTCGGCGTATGCGCTCATCCTCCTGCGCGAGGCAGGCTACCCCTGCGTGTTCTACGGTGACCTCTATGGCATGCCCAACGACGGAATCCCTGCGGTACGAGAGCTCCCCCTCCTCATGGAGCTGCGTCGCCGCTTTGCCTTTGGCAGACAGCGAGACTATCTCGACGATCACGACGTCATCGGTTGGACGCGCGAGGGAGACGAGCACATCCTCTCGGGCATCGCGGTGCTTCTCACCGACAAGGACGGTGGCGAGAAGGCCATGTGCGTCGGAAAGTCCCACTTTGGCGAGGTGTGGGACTGCGTCCTGGGCGACGAGGGGAAGGTCACCATCGACGAAGAGGGGTGTGCCACGTTTGGCTGTGGCTCAGGTCGCCTGTCCGTGTATCTCTCCGACGCAGCCGCCCTCGTTCTCGACCACGACTGGATTCACCTGGTGAGGACCGAGGACGCGAGCCCCTACGAGGGGCCCGATCCGATAGCCGCCATCGAGCAGACGATAGATGACGCCAACCAGGCGGGGAGGTCCTGGCTCCCCAAGGACCAGGGCGGCGACAGCGAGAACGAAAGTTAGCCATCGGGTGTTTCTCGGCCAGATGGCGCGTCTCGTCGCGCAGCCTGTTGAGCATATCTATGAAAAAGAACTTCTCGGCAGAGAGCTTCATGGCGCAGTGCTATGATGCTCTCCAGTAAATTGAACTTCAACAAGATAAATTGAACTCTAGCGTCATAAATTGAACTTATGGAGAGAGATGCTCGAGATGACCTTTGCATCCAAGCTGAAGCAGGCGATGGACGAGAGCGGCCTCAAACAGGTCGATCTCGTGCGCATGGCCTCCGAGCAGGGGCAAAAGCTGGGCAAGAGTCAGGTGAGCCAGTACCTGAGCGGAAGGACCGTGCCGCGCGCGGGCATGATGGCGTTTCTCGCCTCGGCTCTAGGCGTCTCGGAGGACTGGCTCTCCGGGACGGAGTCCGAGCAAGCGCCTGCATCCACCACCGCACGAGCCACCCATGAGAGGGGCACCAGCATGCGCACCTTTAACAAGTCATCCAAGCTCGACAACGTTCTCTATGACGTGCGCGGTCCCGTCGTCGACGAGGCAAACCGCATGGAGGAGGACGGCACGCAGGTCCTCAAGCTCAACATCGGCAACCCGGCGCCCTTTGGCTTTCGTACGCCCGACGAGGTCGTCTACGACATGCGCAACCAGCTCACCGACTGCGAGGGCTACTCCGCGAGCAAGGGCCTCTTCTCCGCGCGCAAGGCCATCATGCAGTACGACCAGCTCAAGGGGCTGCCCAACGTGGGCATGAACGACATCTACACGGGTAACGGCGTCTCCGAGCTCATCAACCTCTGCATGAGCGCCCTTCTTGACAGCGGGGACGAGATTCTCATTCCGAGCCCCGACTACCCCCTGTGGACGGCCTGCGCCATGCTTGCCGGTGGGGTGGCCGTGCACTACGTCTGTGACGAGGCTGCGGACTGGAATCCCGATCTCGACGACATCCGCGCCAAGGTCTCCCCGCGCACCAAGGCCATCGTCATCATCAACCCGAACAACCCCACGGGTGCCGTGTACCCGCGCGACGTGCTCGAGGGGATCGTAAGAATCGCCCGGGAGAACCAGCTCATGATCTTCTCCGATGAGATCTACGACCGCCTCTGCATGGATGACGTGAAGCACGTCTCGATTGCGAGCCTTGCGCCCGACCTGTTCTGCGTCACGTTCAACGGTCTCTCAAAGAGCCACATGATCGCGGGGTTCCGCATCGGTTGGATGAGCCTCTCGGGCAACAAGCGCGCTGCAAAGGACTACATCGAGGGGCTCAACATGCTCTCGAACATGCGCATCTGCTCCAACGTGCCTGCGCAGGCCATCGTGCAGACCGCCCTTGGTGGGCATCAGTCCGTAAACGACTACATCGTTCCCGGAGGTCGCGTGTACGACCAGCGCGAATTCGTGTACCAGGCGCTCTGTGACATTCCCGGGATCAGCGTGGTCAAGCCCAAGTCGGCGTTCTACATCTTCCCCAAGCTCGACGTAAAGAAGTTCAACATCACCGATGACGTTCAGTTTGCCGTGGACCTGCTCAAGGAGAAGCGCATCCTCGTGGTGCAGGGGTCTGGCTTCAACTGGTCCGAGCCCGACCACTTCCGCATCGTGTATCTGCCACGCATCCCGGTCCTCCGGGAGGCGATGACGAAGCTCGGCGATTTCCTTGCCACGTATCAGCAGGCATAGCGAAGCACCGCGAGCGCCCCAAGGCTCCGAAAGAGCGGGTGAGTGCGAAAAAAACCTCGGGATTCGGCAGCTCGCGCACGTCGGGGCGGATAATGCGTAACATCGTGTTATCAGTGCGAGAATCGTCGAGCAGAGGAGAGCGGCCTCGTGGAAATCACCGACTACACCCTCGAGAGCGAGGGCCTGCAGAAGAGCCTGGACGTGGAGGTCTATGGTAGCGCCGGACGTCCCGTCATCGTGTTTCCCGAGGGAGACTCGTCTTGTACCAGTTGGGAGAATGGCGGGATGGTCGACGCCCTCTCCACTCTCGTCGACGATGGGGCCGTGCAGCTTTTCTGCACCGATTCCGCTGATGACGGGGGCTGGTACTCTCGCTTCGCGCTCTCGGACTATCGCATCGATAACATCTCGGGATACCTCGGCTTCGTGGAGGACGTTCTCGTCCCCTTTGTTGCGGAGCACGCCTCCGTGCAGGATCTGCCGATCGCTGCCGGTGCGGGCATGGGTGCCCTCAACGCCACCCTCGCGGTCCTGCGTCGTCCCGACCTCTTCGGCGGCCTGCTTGCGCTCTCCGGCAGCTATGATGCGCGTGCCTTCGCCGGCGATGACTTCGACGAGCAGTGGGCGGAGTTCTCGCCGGTCGATATCCTCGACCAGCTTCCCGGCGACGACCTCGCCGGTCGTCCCCTCGCCTTCGTCTGTGGTCAGGGCGCTGGCGAGACGGGCATCGGCAGCCAGCGCGCCCTCGAAGGGCTTCTCGCCGACAAGGGCATCGAGGCCACCTTCGAGTACTGGGGCTTCGACGTGAGTCATGACTGGTCTTGGTGGCAGGAGGAGGCACGCCAGATTCTCCCGTGCCTCCTCGTGGCCGATGGCCTTCTCGACCGCAGGCTCTCCGCTCGGGCCGCCATCGCCAGGGCCGCGGCAGACCATGCCGTCGAGGTGCTGAAAGCCGACAAAGACGAGCTCTCCGCGGCAAACGCCGCCATTCGTGCCGCTCGCGCCAAGGCAAAGTCCACGGCTGCACGGGTGGGCACGGAGGAGGCGGTGATCGAGAGGCGCAGGGTCGTCGAGGCGAGGCTCGCTGATCTTGCCAGGGCCGCCTGGGCCAAGCGTGACGAGATCGCCGGCCTGTTGGCGGAGGCGGAGGAGAAGGCCTGCTCCGCTCAGGACGCGGCCGATGCGGCCGCTCGCGACCGGGCTTCCGCGGAGTGGATTGCCGGCGAGGCGAGAGCTGCCGCGGAGTGCGCCCTCGCTGACAAGGTCGCTGCCAACAAGCGCGTCTCCGCAGCCAAGGCAGCCATCAAAGAGGCTTCCGCCGACGTCGACAAGGCCGCGGCTGCGCTTGACGCCACCAGTCCCGAGGACGCTCGCGCCGAGTAGTCGTACCTGCCAGTGCATGCGTAACTCCGAGGAGGTGGGGGCATGGGCCCCGGCGTTCCAAATCAGGGGTCGCTTTTTGGCGCGGACATCGTGTCGTCATCGATGCCATCCGCGGAGCCAAGCGACCCCGACATGTCCCAGCCGCTTCCTGCGCGCGTACGTCCACGCACCCTCGACGAGGTGGTGGGTCAGGGTCACCTGGTGGGAGAGGGAAAGCTCCTGCGCCGCATGATCGAGGCGGACCAGATTTCGAGCATGATCTTCTGGGGGCCGCCCGGCGTGGGCAAGACCACCCTCGCGCGGGTCATCGCGCACCAGACGAGCTCTGCGTTCATCGACTTCTCGGCCGTGACCAGCGGCATCAAGGAGATTCGCAAGGTCATGGAGGAGGCCGAGGCCTACCGACAGCTGGGGCGACGCACCATTCTCTTTGTCGACGAGATTCACCGCTTTAACAAGGCGCAGCAGGACGCATTTCTCCCGTACGTGGAGCGTGGCAGCATCGTGCTCATCGGCGCCACCACCGAAAACCCCTCCTTCGAGATCAACGGCGCTCTCCTCTCGCGGTGCAGGGTCTTTGTCCTGCACGAACTGGACGAGGACGACCTCGTTCGCCTCATGCGCAACGCGCTTATCGATCCGCGCGGCTTTGGCGGCGAAGACGTGCGGATAGCCGACGAGCAGCTCTCGGTCATCGCCCGCTTCTCTAACGGAGATGCCCGCGGCGCGCTTTCCACGCTCGAGATGGTGGTCATCAACAGCCCGGCCGACGTCGACGGATCTGTCACCGTCGACCAGGCCACGCTCGAGCAGTGCGTCTCCCGCAAGGCGCTGCTCTACGACAAGCACGGCGAGGAGCACTACAACATAATCTCGGCGCTGCACAAGTCCATGCGTAACTCCGATCCCGATGCGGCCGTGTACTGGCTTGCGAGGATGCTCGAGGGCGGGGAGGACCCGCTCTACGTCGCGCGTCGCGTGACGCGGTTTGCGGCGGAGGACATCGGGCTCGCCGACCCGCATGCGCTCGAGGTGTGCGTGGCCGCCTTCCAGGCCTGCCACATGATCGGCATGCCCGAATGCACCGTTCATTTGACGGAGGCCGTGGTCTACTGCGCCATGGCTCCCAAGTCCAACGCCCTCTACGTGGCCTACGAGCATGCCAGGCGCGATGCGCAGGAGCAGATCGCCGAGCCCGTGCCCCTACAGATTCGAAACGCCACCACAGACCTCATGAGCAACCTCGGCTACGGTCGAGACTACCGGTACGCGCACGACAGCGTGGAGAAGATCACCGCCATGCCGTGCCTGCCTGACTCCCTCGCTGGTAGCGAGTACTACGTGCCCACCGAGTCGGGTCTCGAAGCCCGTTACGCAGAGAAGCTCGCGCAGGTAAAGGCCTGGAAACGCGAACACGCGGACGAGTGGCGCGACACGACCTCCGTCGAGGACGAGGACGGCGCGAGCAGCCGGAAGCCAAAGGACTCGCGAGGCTAGCCTCTATAGGGCACGACCGATTTGGCGGGGGTCTCGTGCCTGCCGATGAGGCGCTCCATCCACACCATGTCGTACCAGCGATTGAACTTGTAACCAACCTGCTCGAAGCGGCCGACCATGCGATAGCCCAGGTGCACGTGAAAGCGGATGCTCGCGTCGGTCAGAAAGGGATCGTCGGCAGTTCGCGGGGCGGCGATGCAAGCGTCCATGTTCTGGATGTTCATCGCGCCGCATGCCCTCTCGAGCGCCGCGTGCAGCTGGGTGCCGATGCCGCGTCCGCGCACGTGCTCGTCAAGGTAGACGGAGGTCTCCACGGCCCAGGCGTATGCCTCGCGCGGCTGGAAGCGCCCCGCGTAGGCATAGCCGAGCGGACGGCCTGCCTCCTCGGCCACCAGGTAGGGAAAGAACCCGAGCGTGTGCTCGATTCTATCGCGGAAGTCGTCTACGGAGGGAACGTCGTACTCGAAGGTGATCGCGGACCTCTCGACGTACGGTGCATAGATGGCAAGAAGCGACTCGGCATCTCCTGGCGTGGCAGTGCGGATGATCACGTGAACCTCCCAAAAGGGGACAGGGATATTTAACCTCCCAAAAGGGGACAGGGATATTTTGGGACATCTCGGCTGTTCGTGGAAGACTCAGCCACGGATTCTTGCAGGCTCGTCGGCAACCCAGCGCGAGAGCGCGTCGAGAAGCGTCCCCACGTCTTCGTCGGTGGTTGCCCAGCTCGTGGCGAGACGTATCGCCGTGTGCTCTTTGTCGCACTTCTCCCAGAAGCCATACTCGAATGCGGAGCCAAGCCAGGCAAGGTCTTTGTCGGCGGCGATCGGGAAGACCTGGTTTGTGGGCGAGTCGATGAGAAGCGGTACGTTTCCGTGTCGCAACGCTCCTCTGATGCGGTCCGCTGCACGGATGGCAACCTCGCCGATGTGCAGGTAGAGGTCATCGGTAAAGAGCGTGTCAAATTGGATTCCCGCGACGCGTCCCTTGGCGAGAAGCGCGCCGTGCTGCTTGATGATGGTGAAGAAGTGCGGGATGGTGCTTGGACGGGGAACGACGACCGCCTCGCCGAGGAGCGCGCCGCACTTGGTGCCGCCGATGTAGAAGGCGTCGCAGAGACGTGCGAGGTCGGCGAGGGTCACGTCGTTGGCGGGGCAGGCGAGGGCATAGGCCAGCCTCGCTCCATCGACGTACATCCGCAGACGATGCCTGTCGCAGGCCTCCTTGATTGATGCGAGCTCGGCCAGCGAGTAGAGCGTCCCGTATTCGGTGGGCTGCGAGAGGTACACCATGCCAGGCATGACCATGTGATCGTGGTTGTCGTCTGCCTCCCATGCGGAGCAGTATCCGTCGACGGAGGCCGCCGAGAGCCTGCCGTCCTTTCCGCGGACAGAGAGGACCTTGTGGCCGCCGAACTCGATGGCACCTGCTTCGTGAACGTTGATATGGCCAGAGTCAGCAGCAATGACGCCCTGGTAGCTGGCGAGAAGCGCATCGATGCACGTAGCGTTTGCCTGTGTTCCGCCCACGAGGAAGCGAATCTCGGCGTCGGGTGCCTGACATGCCGCGCGAATCTTCTCGCGCGCGGACTCGGAGTATGGGTCGAAGCCATAGCCTGCGGTCTGTTCGAGGTTTGTTTCGACAAGCCGCTGGATGATTGCGGGGTGAGCTCCCTCTAGGTAGTCGGATGCGAAGGAAGGTCTGGCTGTCGTCATGTGTGAGCCTCTCGTCTTGCCCTGTACGTTGCAAGCTAGTATGAACGCTCACATTCCATAATACAAACGATTAATATATATAATATCAATAACATTACATTATGGATAATGACAAAAAAAGAAGGATGACGATGAGCTCGTGAGCCATCGTCACCCCTCGTTCCGTCGTGCGCCTCGCCCTAGGAACGATGGATGCGGTGCAGACAGTCCATCATAGATGAGCTCGAACGCATGTCGCTCATCATGAAGCAGCCAGCGCTATCTGCAGCGCCCCTGCGGCGATAGTCGCGGTCCGCGAGCCCCGTCATATACCTGGCAATGCCATTGACGAAACCCGCTCCGTATCCGAGCGTGCCTGTCGTGTTCTTGATCGTCGCCGTTGTCATTGTCATCGAACCTCCTTGCAAGATGCTTGTTCTGTGTCTATTGTGTTACGAAATATCAAATAACACAAACAGCAGATAATCATATTAAATATGACATCTAGTTATGATTGGCGGTGTAAACGTGGATGCAGTCAAGTGCAAGGCGTTTCTTCTTGCAGTGGAATGCGGAAGCCTCACCGAGGTTGCCGAGCGGATGGGATACACGCAGCCCGGCATCACGCGCATGGTTCACTCGCTCGAGAAGGAACTCGGATTCAAGCTGCTCGTGCGGAGCAAGCGAGGCGTGGTGGCCACCGCTAACGGGCGTGAGATGATTCCCGCCCTCCGAGAGATGGTCCGCGTCCAGCGCGTGGCCGAGGAGCAGGGGTCCAACATATCGGGCATGCTCTCGGGTGTGCTCACCATAGGCTGCTACTGGAGCGTAGGGCAGCAGTGGATGCCCTCGATACTGGCCCGCTTCTGCGATCGCTACCCTGGCGTCAACGTTTCGCTGCACGAGGGCGGCGGCCGCGAGCTTGGTCGCATGCTTGAGGAGCGATCCGTCGACCTCTGCTTCTGCGCAGAGCCTGGCGAGGGCGTGGAGTGCGATTGGATTCCCGTGCGAAAGGACGAGCTTCTCGCCTGGCTTCCCGCGGGGCATCCCAAGGCGGAACTTGCGGCCTTTCCCGTTGCCGACGTGGAAGGCGAGTCGTTTATCGTTACCCTGCCCGGGGAGGACACGGACATCGACCGCTTCTTCGAGACCAACCATGTGACCCCGAACATTCGCTTCACCACGGGCAACGACTACACGGCCTACTGCATGGTGGAGGCGGGCCTTGGGATGAGCCTCAACAATCGCCTGCTCTCCGCGCGATGGAAGGGGGCCGTGGCTGAGGTGCCCTTCGATCCACCGCAGTGCATCTCGCTGGGCGTCGCCGTACCGTCGCTCAAGGACGTCAGCCCCGCAGCGAAAAAGTTCATCGAGCTGGTGCTCGAGATGCGAGGGGATCTGACGTAGGGGCGAGTCACGTGACCCGCCCCGGTCACCCTGCCTTTGCCGTAGGGTCACGGCGATGAAGTTCACGACCTTGTCGGCGTCTGCCTGAAGGGCCTTCTTGCAGCACGCCCCGCTACGCGAGGGAGGCCTCGACCCAAGAGCGCACGGTGTCTGCGGTCTGCTGGCCGTTGAGCAGCCTTCCCTTGCGGTACGTGGCGCCAGGACAGACCTGCTTCATGTGGCGCTCATAGGCGGAGATGCCACTTCCGCCCGAGGTTGCAAACGGGATGATGGTCTTTCCCGAGAAGTCGTGCGCATCGAGGAAGGTGTCCACGACGCGCGGCTCGACGCCCCACCAGATGGGGCAGCCCACGAAGACCACGTCGTAGTCGGCCATGTTTCGAACGGTGGTCGCGACCTCGGGGCGGGCGGTCTCGTCGGCGTTCTCTTTGCAGCTGCGGCTATGGGGATTAGTCCAGTCCACGTCTTCCTTGGAATACGCCTGCACGGGTTCGATCTGATAGAGATCGGCGTCCGCCACCTTCGCGATCGCCGCAGCTGCGCGTCCCGTTATGCCCGTCTCGCCAAGTACCGAGAAGTATGCAACGAGCGACTTTGCCATAATGCCCTCCTAGTCCTTTCCTGCGGTTATCGCAGGTTTTTTCCAAAACGGTAGGCTTCTTCACGATGGTTGCTCTCGCGAGTCGCGTCCGTCGTGCCGCAGCCCGTTCCGAGAACCATTCCAAGGTCTTCGAGGTGCAGATACCTCGCAAGGGTGTCTCTCTGGACGTACGAGCCGGTGCGCCTGCAGACGTCACCGCCTAGGCACGGATGCATGCTGCCATGCGCCACATCGATGACATCGACGGTATGACCAGCCTCACCTGCTCCGCGGATAAAGTCATCCGCCAGCATGTTCGACGAGTCCCTCCTGTGGGGGCTACTCTCGATGACAAGTATGTTCATATATGTCCTCCCTTCCATATAAGAGAGTCTTGCACTTAAAGTGAGCTTCAAGTCAATAATGAATGCGAAGAACCATGCAAGAGGAGGAGTTTGCCATGGAGAAGGTCTATACGATCGGCGAGGCCGCACGACAAGTTGGTCTTCCAGCCTCGACCGTTCGCTTCATCGAGCGACTAAAGAAGTCGGGCATGCCCATCCGCGAGATCAAGGAGTACATCGACCTCTACGTGCAGGGGGACTCCACCATAGAGCGTAGACGATCTGCCTGCGTCGCTCCGCTCGGCATGCCCCTTGACGAACTGCCCGAGGATATCCGGCGGACGAAGGAGCGATGCGGAATCCGACGCTTCTAGGATATTCTGATGTCATTGCTCCGTTGGATCGGCAAGCCCAGCCGCACGCTCGGCGAGTGAGAGGAGACGCTTGTGTTCAGACAGATGAGACGAGCGAAGCAGCAGCTTCGGGGCGAGGAAGCCGAAGCGATTCTGGCGAGAAACACCTCGGGGGTCCTCGCATGCGCGGGCGACGACGGATATCCCTATGCCGTGCCGGTGAGCTACGTCTACGCCGATGGCACGGTCTACTTCCACTGTGCGAAGTCCGGCCACAAGCTTGACGCGCTTCTCGCCGAGCCCAAGTGCTCCTTCTGCGTCGTCGATGCCGATGACGTGCTTCCCGAGAAGCTCACCACGAACTTCCGCAGCGCCATCGCCTTTGGTCGCGCGCGCATAACCGGAGACGCCGAGAAGGTCGCGGTCATTCGGCTGCTGGCCGAGAAGTACTCCGCGGACTATCCCGAAAAGATCGAAGCGGAGATCGCGAGTGCCATCTCGCGCATGGAGGTGGTCGCCATCGAGGTTGAGCACCTTACCGGCAAGGAGGGCGCCGAACGTGCCAAGGCTCACGCAAAACGTGGTGCTCAGGCAAAAGCGCATGAATTATCATGAGCGCCACGCACAAGAAATAGTCGACGCTCAGCGGTTGGCTATGGCGTTGCCAAGCGTAGTTCGACTAGCATCTTCTGATAGTAGTTTGTTTGACAGTCAAGGGGGTCTGCCATGGGACAGTACGTCGTCAATGAGTGCGATGGTCGCTACCAGTTCAATCTCTGCGCGAGCAACGGACATGTGTCTATCTCGTCGATCGTCTACCCTTCGAGAAACGATGCGGAGAGGGGCATCGAGGACCTTCGTCGCGAGGCGCCAAACGCGAACATCGAAGATGGCACCGAGAAGGACTTCGTGCGCATGCCTGCACCAAAGTTTCGTATCTATCAGGACTTGGGAGGCAAGTTCTTCTTTGCCTTCATCGACGCCACGGGCGAAGACCTTGCGCTCTCGCACAAATACGCCGAGAAGGACAGCATGCTGCGCCGCATCGAGCGCGTGATGGCCGAGTGCGACTCCTCGGTGGCAATGGGCTAACAATTGCCTTCTATAAACGTGTTTTCGAGACGGACATGCCAGAGACGGCGTGCCCGTCTCGTGCGTCGTTGCCGCGAGGATTCTAGGTGAGCTCGGCGGCCGGTTGGTACCACACGACCGTTCCGATGACATGGACCTGATTGATATCAAGGACGAAGTCCTCGCCGTGGTCGGTGAGGCTGTCTTCCGAAAGCATCGCCTTGGTGGCCCCCCTGTGCAGTCGGCGGATGACGGGCAGGGACGCCCCAATATCCGATACGACGACAGAGTCTTGGGCGGGGTTCGTCTCGGGATCGACTATCGCATGGCAGCCCTCGGGGAGGATGCTGTTCATCGAGGGGCCATCTATGAACAGCGCAAAAGCTCGTGGATGTCGGTCGAAAAGGGCTGGTGAAATATCGACGAAGCAGGTCGCGTCAGTCCTGAGGGTCTTTCCCATCAGGTCTGCTAGGTGGAGAACGGGAATGCGCGACCTGCCTACGTCCGCCGCGGTCAGGTCGCTCTGGCGAGCGGCAAGTCCGCGCGACTCCGAGCGAAGGTCATCGACCGAGAGGCCAAAGATGCTACGGAGAGCGTCGACGTTTGAGGTGCGGACGTTTCCGATGCTTCCCATCTCCCATTTGTTGACCGTCTCGCGGGTGACGCCGATTGCATCGGCCAGGGCCTGCTGGGTCATTTCACCATTGAGCTTTCTAAGCGCCCGGATGTTGTCGCCGATAACGCTCATGCTCTCCCTCTGGATGGTGTGCCCATAACGTCTCACACATCATTAGAGTTCATGCTAAGGTCTCAGAACAGAGACTTTTAACATCACCATCCTAGGCAAAGGACAGCCATGTCAGAGGAGAGCTCACCGATTGCAACCGCACGTCTCGCCAGCGCACTTACTCTTGACGATGCCTCGAGAATCACCGGTCTCAGCAGGGCAAGCTATGAGCGGCAGGAGGAGCATCCTCTCGAATTCACCATGGGAGAACTGCGCGCGCTTAGCTCAGAGCTGAACTCTGACGGTAAGGGCGTCATGCGCGCGTGGCTTCTCTCGTTTTTTGAGCTATAGGGGTGTAGTTACAGAAATCTAGGCACCGTGTAAGTGAGCTTAAAAATCATATCCTGGAAAAGGTGACAGGTATCTTTTCCAGGTTTTTCGTTCTATATGCCATTGCCGGCACTGTTGCGGCCATGAAAATCCTGGAAAAGATACCTGTCACCTTTTCCATGTCACCTTTTCCAACCAGCATGTCATCGATTGCCTTGGAGGCCGTGGCGTACGACTTCGCCTCGGCAGCGATCTTGCTCGTTACGAAGAGGTGCGAGCGATTGGTGCCGCAGCTGCGCACACCCTCTCCCACGCCGCGTTCGTTGCCGTAAGCTTGGGTATCGTGACACCGTTAGAAAGAGCGAACGTCTCATTCAGAACCATGCAACGGGTCTTCCTTTCTCTGGGGTTGTGACACTTCGTGTGTTACTTGCTGAGAATGTCGTACTTCTCGTCGGTGACGGGTTCGAGCCAGATGTTGCCGCAGTTCTCGCCAGGTACGCCGTAGGCGATGTGGCTGAACCAGCTGTCGCTTTTGGCACCATGCCAGTGCTTGACGCCAGCGGGGATGACGATGACCGCGCCAGGCTCAAGGGAGACGGGGTCTTTGCCCCACTCCTGGTACCAGCCCTCGCCCGCGGTGCAGATGAGCACCTGGCCGCCACCCTTGTCAGCGGTGTGGACGTGCCAGTTGTTGCGGCAGCCCGGCTCGAAGGTGACGTTTACGAGATCCACCCCCGCCTCGCCTGCGCTCGCAAGCGGGTTGAGGTAGCTGTTCCCAATAAAGAACCGGGCAAATTCGCCGTTGAACATTCCGGTGCCAAAAACATTGACCTTGTCGAACTCTTGCTCGTCTGCAATCTTCATGACTCTCTCCCTTGCCTGGAAAAGGTGACAGGTATCTTTTCCAGGTTTTTCATGGCAGCAACGTACAGAACGGACAATCCTGGAAAAGATACCTGGAAAAGATACCTGTCACCTTTTCCAGGCAAGAGCGTTGAGCGCACGGGGAAATCCGAGGTAGGGCACACAGGTAGCGATGGCCGAGCAGAGCGTCTGGGCATCGTTGCCCACGGCGATGTTGCCAGCTGCGTGGCTGCTGGCCTGTGGGTCGCAGCCACCCATCGTGATGATTGCAACGAAGGTGAGGAGCTCGCGCGTCTCAAGCTCCAGGCCATTGCGTGTGTAGGTGTCACCGAAACAGTACGCCGAGAGGTAGTCCTGCATGAAAGCCTGGTCGGCTGAGGCACCGGCGCGCATCGCAAGAATCTGGTCCTCCCCAAAGATGTCGCCCTGGGCCTTGATGCCCCTCTCCAGACGGGTTTCCTCGTCGGTCGTCGACTGGCTCGGCAGTGGCAGGGAGACCCCCTGCTCACGGAAGACCTCCGCGAGCACGCGCAGACCATGCTCCGCGCGAGTAAAGCCAATGTAGGGTGCCACCTGATGGAAGACCTCCTGCAGCTCTACAGGCGTGACGCCCACGGTCATGGCGGCGCGTATCTGCTCGGCGAGGTCTTCTGCCTCGAGCGTTGCGAGGCAGGTCACCACTACGAGGGCTCGACGACGGTCATCGAGCTTTCCCTGCATGCGTGTCTCGGCGTAGATAAAACGGTTCTTCACGGTCTCAAACTCGGGGAACAGCTCGGCAAGGTCGTTTTCGGTCACCCCGAGTGAGGTCATGACCTCCTCAGTTTTTCTGGTTCTGTCCATCTCTCACTCCTCCTGGCCTGGAAAAGGTGACAGGTATCTTTTCCAGGTATCTTTTCCAGGTTTTTCATGGCTGCAACGTACAGAACGAATAATCCTGGAAAAGATACCTGTCACCTTTTCCAGGCCAAAGAAGACATTCCTCTCGTTAAATATCCACGTGTGGCATAAACTTGCTTCTATCGGTATATCGCGTGTGCGGATGACGCTCCATGACCAGCAGTCATGTGGCCGACGCTTATGCCGCACCTTTGAAAAAGTGGACATTGAGGATAACCATGGAGAAGAGCGAGCACGTTGACCTGCGCGTCCAGAAGACGGTTGAGGCCATCAAGACCACGTTTCGCGAGATGGTTCTCGAGATGGACGCCGGTAGGATCACCGTGAGGGAGCTCGCCGATCGAGCTCGCATTCATCGCAAGACCTTCTACCTGCACTACACCTGCATCGAAGCCCTTGCCGAAGATGTCATCGCCGATCTTGCCCAGAGCTACTTCGACAGAATTGACGCCATTGACCCCGATATGCCCATCGACCAGACAAACCGCGTCTTCTTCGAGTTCATGGAAGGCGAGCGCGAGGGAGAGCTGCTGCGTCGCCTGGTGATGGTTCCAAGCTATCGAGACTTCTCCAACAGGCTCTTCGCCGCCACGCTCCAGCACAACCGAGCACGGCACAACGCCTACGCGACCCTTTCGCCCGAGCGTCAGAGCATCGTCAACGTTTTTCTCACCCAGTCAACCCATAACATGTACCTGCGCTGGGTTGAAGATGGTCGCAGGATTCCCTTGGATGAGATGGTCGAGCTCTCGAGCGCGCTTCTCGCACATGGTGCCGCGCAGTTCCGCGATGGGGTGCGGGCAGCTCAATCGCGCTGAAGCCCTTCTGACGAGCCGGTCGCGGCATGCTGGAAAAGATACCTGTCACCTTTTCCAGGTTATGCGACATTGGGTGCGACGAGGTCGATACGTCAGGGCGATGGCTTCGGAATGGCAACCTCGAGGGCTTGGAGGCAGCATGGCAAGGTCGCAGAACATCGAGAGCTACGTGCGATGGCGCGGTGACGTTCCCTTTTCGGAGAGCCCGTTTAACGACGTGGACAACCTCGTACTCTCCAAGCTCGCCTACTACGACTTCTCGGTGGCGCCCGAGGCCGCGGGTACGACGGGCATCGAGCTCGGCGAGGCGTTCAGGCGCTACGGAACGTCCATCGGCCAGAAGGGCATCTTGGACGATTCGGGTACGTTTCTTGCCGCGGTCGCCGCGGCGCCGCGCTTTTCTCACCTGGGCCTGAGGAACTATGTGGACATCGATGGCGTCGAGTACGGCACACAGTTCTGCGCCATGGAGTTTGTGCTGGGGAGCAAGCTCTCATACGTGGCGTTTCGCGGTACGGACAACACTATCGTGGGATGGCGCGAGGACTTTGAAATCAGCTATCGCGAGGTTCCTGCCCAACGTCGTGCCTTGGCCTACCTCGAGCGCGTACTCCTTGGTGGGCGTCGCTACTACGTGGGCGGCCATTCGAAAGGCGCCAACCTCGCCATGTACGGAACCGTGTTCCTCCATCGCGAGCAGCAGGACCTCGTGAGCCACGTCTACGTCAATGACGGGCCGGGCCTCTGCCCTAGCGTCGTGTCCGTCGCGCTTCCCGTCGGGTATGCCGAGAAGACCACGCGCATCCTGCCCGAGTACAGCGTCTTCGGACGGCTCTTCGAGATCCCTGGAATTTCCGAGAAGATCGTCTCGAGCTCCTACGAGGGCATTATGGAGCATGAGCTACTCTCGTGGGAGGTCTCGGACGGAGGCTTGTCGCTCGTGCAGAAACACGACGCGGCAAGCGAGTGGGTTGCCGCCACGCTCGACGAATGGCTCGAGAACGTCTCTGCCAAGGAGCGCGAGACCTTCGTGCGCGAGCTCTTCTCAGCACTTGGGGCCGGCGGGAGTCGACGCACCAGCGAGTTTGGCGCTCGTGGCATCGACGGTCTCGAAGACGTGCTCCATGCCATGGTGAGCGCCAAGCCCGGCGCAAAACGCGCCCTTGTAAAGCTGCCGGTGGTTGTCCTGCTGGGCAACGTCCTGCGCCAGGCGAAGGATATGGGTCCTCTCATGTGGGCGGTGACCGATCCCATCGCACATATGGTGGAGCTTGTGCTTGTGGGCATGCTCTTTCTCCTGGCACCAGACAATGCGCTGCTCGCCATCACTTCGTTCGTGCTCCTTGTCGTGACGGCTGGACTCCTGGCCGAGACCGTCATTCGCTTGTATCGAAAGGACTGGCAGGTAGGTGACGAGGGCTGGCGCATTACCGTATCGGTGTGCGCGGCGGTGCTGTACTTCGTGACGCTCGTGAAGAACGACGCGCTCTACATCTACGGGAGCACGCTGCTTGGCATCGCGCTCACGGGCGGAGCGGTGGGGTATGCGAGGCGAGCTCTGAAGAATCGCGGCAATGGTCCCGTCTTCTGGTTTGAGATTGCGCTCGCCGTGATGATTGGCGCGTGCGCGAGCTTCATCCTCGTCGCCCCGTACGAGACCCTCGCGGGCTTCTCGATCACTCTCGGCCTGGTCCTTGTGGCCTGCGGAGCGACCGAGCTCGTGCTCTTGTGGCAAAGGGGAGAGGGCCCGCTGACCTTCAGCTAGGTTCTCGGAGGGCAACGCCAACGCCGAAAGCCCGTCGTGAGCCCTAGCCAAACATCACCGAGCTTGCTACGACGAGGATGACAACGACAAGCGCGAGACCGCCCATCATGAGCCATGCCTGGAGACGTGCAAAGTTGATGGTCCAGCCTATGCCGAACCGCTTGTGCAGAAACACGCTCGCGTCGTTGGGATTGAAGTAGAACACGCCGAGCTTCCAGTACCCGTCGTCATCGTCCGCAAGTCTGGTATCTCCCTCGACCTGCCCAGCAACACGGCTCCCTGCCTGGCCGTATTTTATCGACAAGACCAGCGCGGCACCTACGCAGGCAAGAGACACGATCATGACCACGGCGGCCGCCTGAGACATGGTGAGAACGTTTGCGAACGAGAGCGGCAGGCACACCATGACCGCATCGATAAGCATGCCAAAGACTACGAGAAATACGCTTTGCGCGTGGGCGAACAGACCGTAGGCATAGGCAGACGAGGCAGGCGCCGCAGGATCAACGGCCTTCTTTGAGTGAACGATCGAGTAATGGGAGAACAGCATCGCAACAAAGATCACGAGTTGAACCAGCAGGGGGAATGCCAGTACGGCAGGACTCTTGTCGACCCATGACGTGATATGCCCCGAAAGATTCATGTGCATAGGAACCTGATCGGGCATAGACGGATACAGCGCCCAGCTCAGGGCAGCCGTAAACACGATGACGGGAACGTTGAGAAGCTCCCAGGCGAGCGGGAGGGGGCGAGGAGTGTCCCTCTCTCCTACCAGGGCCGCATGTATTGATGCCTGCGCATGCCATCCTCGCTCGTCCTTAAGACGCAGAACCGCCTTGCGGTAGTGGAGCATGAGCAAAAAAGACCCAATGACAACTGCAAAAATGCTCACGGTGAGTACGATCATGGCAACCTGCTCGTTTGCGTTGGCGACAAGCACGCCGATGAGCACGGTGCAGGCAAGCGAGAGGATAAGCAGACTTGCCGTATAGCGAACCTTGTATCCCCTTATGACCGGATCTGTTTGGGCCGTTGCGGGAACCGTTACCGCAAAGCACTCGCTCTTTCGCATGAGCCATGGGGTGATGGCGGAAATGACTCCGGTAAGCGGGATGAGGACGATGGTAAGCACCAAGAAGATTGTCGTATCCATGATCAGTGATCTTCCTTTGCGACAGCCTGAGATTTTTTACTGGTTGCGTATTCGCTTTTGTAGGCGACGGCGGCTTGCTGAGCTGCCCTTGCAAGAAAGTCCTGCTCGGTACCGCCTCGTGCCTTATGGGCAAGAGCAAGCCTGAGGAGTCCATCCGACATGCGGGCGTCCTCGTCTGCCGCGCGATGCTGGATCGAGGCAAGCGTGCGATCAGCCACCACGGCGCCCGCTCGTCCGCGCATAACGAGATATCCCTCGTCGCGAAGAACGCCGTAGGCCTCGTGAACGGTATGGAAGTTGATGCCAAGATCGGCTGCGAGGCTTCTTACCGATGGCAGCTGGTCTCCCTCCTCGAGCTCGCCAGAAGCGATGGCGGCGATTATCTGCAAGCGAATTTGCTGGTAGATTGGATCGGAGGACGTGGTGTCTATTTCTATAACCATATGCTTGTCCCTTCTGTTCTAGTACAACTATAACATATAGAACGGAAGAATCAAGACGGCCACCTTCGATTTTCTCGAGGACCCGGGCCTGCGAACACCTGCAGCCGCGCCATGGCCAAGACCAAGCCGAAAGGAGGCACTTTGCTCGTGTGCCGCCTGACAAAAATGGCAGCGGAGGTGGTACCGTTTTTCCATAGCTGGAGCCTCGGCCGCAGGGTCGCGGCTTCTCAAGCGGCATGGTCTCGTCCAGGAGCAATTCGGCACACAGACAGGGGTCCCATGGAGGTCAGGCATACGCGCGAGGAGGACGTCTCTCGCCTCATGGAGATATACGCCCGTGCGCGTCACTTCATGTCAGAGCACGACAATCCCACGCAATGGGGGACGGTCTGGCCACCCGAGGCACTCATCCGCAACGACGTGGCACATGGTCGCAGCTATGTCTGCGAGCAGGACGGTCGCATCGTCGGCACGTTCTTCTTCGACTGCGGGGCAGGCGTCGAGCCCTCCTACGCCGTGCTCGAGGACGGTACGTGGCTGTCAGACGACTCGTACGGGGTGGTGCATCGCATTGCGTCCGACGGCAGCGTGCCGGGAACGGGAAGCTTCTGCATCGAGTGGGCCTTCGAACAATGCCATCACCTGCGCATAGACACCCACGCCGACAACTACGTCATGCAAGGGCTTCTCGCCAAGCTCGGGTTCGTTCTCTGCGGCACCATCTACGTCTGGGACGATGGGACGAGAAGTCCGCGCCTGGCGTTCGAGCGCCTTGCGTGAAAGGGCGTCATGCGCTCGAAAGAAGGAATATCTGTGATGAATGCCAGAGTTTCTTTATATGTTCTACGCAGGCGGTGCGGTTTTATCCGTGAATGGCATTTTCTCCAGTAAGAATGATGCACGATATCGAATTCAACCCTTTACCAGCGGAAACGTCGACACGTGGGCTGACCGTTAAAGGAAATGAAACGATGTGAATGCAAATGTTTAATAAAACATCGCAGTCAATTGCATGAATAAGCTATATATGCTGCAGTTTTGTTTCCGAGCTTGAATAGGCAAGGTGAAAAAAGTAACATCGCGTTGTGCACGTTGGTAAAGACGAGCGGCAATGTCTGGGTTGGTTGACTCGATCGGAGATACATCATGCGCAAGACCAAGGCGTTTGAGGGCAAGAAGCACGTGTACGACACCGAGAAGGCCGAGCAGGTTGCCAGCCGTACCTTTGGCACCTTCGGCGATCCTGCGGGATACGAGGAGACCCTGTATGCCACCAAGGCCGGTCTCTACTTTGTCGTAGGCAAGGGCGGCGAGGAGTCTCCGTACGCCGTGGAGGACATCAAGCCGATTTCTCAGAAGGACGCCAAGGCTTTCGAGGCGTAAGTTCGTCTGGAGAAAAACGCATGGCCAAGCAGGTTGGATGCCACGTCGTCCAGCCTGCTTTTTGTGAGGGCTTGTGACGTAGCGCCTGTCCCGCTCGACGCCTTTGGACGGTGATGCCCAGCTGACGGCTCGAATCTCGGCGTGCGTCTCGCCCTCACGGCCTATCGGTCGCGGCGCATCTCATCGACTACGAGCTTGTGCGCCCTCTCCTCGAGAGAGAAGTCGAGGTCGTCGCGGTAGGAGCTGCCAAGCATGCGACTCAGGACCTCTCTCATGAGAAAGGGGTTGCGGATGAGCGCCGGACCCATTGCCCAGGTGGAGAAGAAGTTCTTGTACAGGACGCCTTCGACGCCCTTGGACTCAAGGCCCTCGCCAGGGCCCCTCACGTTGTGGAAGAGCGGATACGGATTGGGTCCCTGCAGATACGCGGTCCTGTTCACGAAGCCATAGAAGACCTCGGTCGCGTTAAAGACGGGGGTGGCCACCATATCGGTGACGTAGACCTCGTTTTTCTCCACGCCCCTGTAGGGAAAGAGGCCCACGCCGGGCAGCTCGTCGTTGTCCTTGGTGGTGAGCGACGTTCCGAAGAGCTCCTGGGCGTTGCCGGTTACGAAGAAGACCTGGCCCGCGTCGATATGGGCCCGCACGTCATCTGCGTGCGGCACGAGCGCGCGTGCGGCTTCCGCGAGGTTGGCCGCCTTGCCATGACCAACATAGACGAGGTCGTATCCGTCGAGAACGAGGTCGTCCCACAACTCGGGACGGTCGACCTCCACCTCGAGGCCCGACTCCTTGATGCGCTGGCAGATCGCGTCGACGTTGCGGTAATCGCCGTAGAGGTCGAGAACCTGGGAGTAGAGATGGAGGATTCTAATTCTTGCCATCGCGAAGCTCCTCCAGTATTCTGCCCTCGTCGCCAAATGCGGATGCGGCAAAGACGTAGATGCTACCCACGGTCTGTCTGAGGAGCTCCTTGACTCTGGAGACGTCGATTGCATAAATTATGTCCTGCACGGGGTAGCCTGCGACCTTGAGACAGGCGGCGGCGTCGAGCGCACGCGACCCGAGGCACACGACCTTGGATATCGTGCCACACAGCCGCCCAAAAGCCACGTCATAGAGCCACGAGATGTCTTTGAGGTCCGTGTAGAGGGCGTTGTTCACATAGAGCACCGCGACCTTCTCCTTGTCGGGTTGCTCGATGGCATAGGAGATGGACTGGTCGAGGGACGCCGCGTTGAGCTTGGTCATGAGGACCATGGCCTTGCGGCCCTCGAAGTCGAAGGAGTCGACACGTGACTTCTCCACGTCGAAGTCCGCGACGTCGGCTGCGAATCGCTCTGGGGCGACGGCGCCGCTCCCACAGCACACTGCGGCGGCTCCCACCGCGTTGAAGAGGTTGTAGGGGGTGTCAAAACCGGTTGCCACGCGGGTCCCGTTGATGAGGAGCGACCCGTTCGAGAGGTCGGCCTCGGATCCCGAATACTGCGTCGCGGGTGTTGCGAAGCCGCAGCAGGGGCAGCGAAACTCTCCGAGCTGGTTGTAGTGGTAGTACTCGTACGAGAGCGTGTGAAAGCAGACCGGACAGACCTTCATGTCCTGTGTGCCGCTCTCGCTCGTCGAGGTGGACGTCGCGATTCGCTCCATGCCAAAGTAGATGGGCTCTTTGGCATTGCATAGCCGCTGGCTGATGGGGTCGTTTGCGTTGAGGACGAGCGTCGCGGCCGGGACCTTGTCCACCGCAGCCTGCAGCTTGTCAAACACCACGTCGGGGTGGCCGTTGCGCGTGACCTGGTCTCGCAGGAGATTGAGCACGAGAAAGTAGTCGGGTTTGATGTCGTCGAAGACGAAGCGCGCCATGCATTCGTCGACTTCGAGAACCACGTAGTCGAAGTCGACGGTGCCGTCGTATCCGACGGCATCGAGAACCGTCGTCGCGATGCCCGGCTTCATGTTTGATCCCCTGGCGTTATTGAGAACGGAGTAGCCGGCCTTCCTCAGAACGTGGGCGATCATGTTCGACGTGGTGGTCTTGCCGTTTGACCCCGTCACGGCGATGACCTTGCCGGGGAAGCTCGTCTCGGAGAGCACCTCTGGATACATGCGCAGGGCGACCTCGCCCGGCAGGTTGGTGCCCCTTCCGATGGCTGCGCCAATCCTCGAGAGCCCTCTGCTCACAATGGAGGTGCTGATGAATCGAATGCCCATGTCCGCCCTTCCCCGAAAGTGCCCTGGAGCCCATGTTCGGTCATGACGAGAGGCGCACGAGGGGGCAGATGTAAGTGCCTGCAAAGTTGAAAAGAGCCTGATACCTGCGAATATATATTTTTATAGCTTGCCGTAAGCCTTGGAGAATGACTGTGTTGATGGTCGCGTGTCTGTCCCACCGAGACGTGCGCCACATACGATGCACCCTGTCGAGAGAATCGCTGCGGTCTATGGATGAGATCTTCCGGGGGGTTGTATGAAGAAGTGGCTCAAGGATAACGTCACCGGAATCGTGGTGGTGCTCGGCATCTTCGTTCTCTGGTTTGCGGTGTCCGCGCTTGGCATCGTTGATGACGAGTTTCTCCCGGCGCCCGACGAGGTGTGGGATGCCCTCGTCGCCATCAGCGTCTACGGCTACAAGTCCGATACGCTCATCGGTCACCTGGTGGCGAGCCTCGGACGCCTTTTCGTGGCGCTCGTCATCGCCATCGCGACGGCTGTTCCGCTCGGGCTTCTGAGCGGCCTCAACAAGCATGTGCGCTCGGCGTTGAGTCCCGTGATCGAGTTCTATCGCCCGTTGCCTCCGCTTGCCTACTACACGTTGCTCGTACTGTGGCTTGGCATCGGGGATGCCTCGAAGATCACCCTGCTCTTCCTGGCGTGCTTTGCGCCGATATACATTGCGTGCGTCGCCGCGGTCCTCAAGATTCCGGCCAACTACACCACGGCGGCTCGTACGCTGGGCGCCAACGCCAGGCAGACGTTCACGCTCGTCGTGCTGCCGTACTGCCTGCCCGACATCTTCACGGGCGTCCGCACGGCCGTGGGCGTGGGCTATAGCACCGTGGTCGCCGCCGAGATGGTCGCCGCGTCCTCGGGCATCGGTTGGATGGTGCTCGATGCGAGCAACTGGCTTCGCTATGACGTGGTCTTCGCAGGCATCCTCGTGATGGGCATCACGGGAGTCGTCGTTGACGTGGCGCTGAGGTTTGCCGAGAGACGCATCGTGCCCTGGAAGGGGCAGCTGTGATGACGCGTACGATCTCGCGGCGAGTCTTTCTGGGAGGCGTCGCGTCCATCGGCGCCGCCGTGGCGCTCGACGGCTGCAAGCCAGGCAACAAGGACGACTCCACAGAACTCGTCACGGTTACCATCGGCTCGCTGGGCCTCACCAACATCGAGTGCATCGCGCTCCATGAGGGCTACTTCGAGGAGGCCATGCCCGACGTGGAGGTGAGCGTGCTCTCGTTCTCTGCGGGCCGCGACATCAACCAGGCCATGGCCACGGGCGACGTCGACTTTGGCATCGTGGGCTCCCTGCCCACGGCCATTGGCCTCTGCAACGGCATCGACTATGAGGTGCTCTACTCCACGGCCATTCTCACCAACACCGAGGCGCTCGTGGCGAGGCTCGACTCGGGCATCGATTCCATAACCGACCTCCCAGGCAAGACCGTGGCGACGACCTTCACCTCGACCTGCCATTACAGTCTGCTCTGCGCGCTAGGGGCTTCTGGTGTGGACGCAAGTGACATCGACCTTCTCGACATGCAGCCCGACAGCATCGTGGCGGCATGGAGCCGTGGTGACATCGATGCTGCGTATACCTGGGACCCTTCACGCACCTCACTTCTGGAGGACGGCGGAAAGGTCGTTCTCACGAGCGGGGAGGTGGGCGACATGGGCTATCCCACCGCCGACTTCGCGCTCGTGCGCTCGGGGTTCGCGGAGTACCACCCCGATTACGTGGTGGCATACCTCGAGGCCATGCTCAGGGCCGAGGACCTCTTCAACAACGATCGTGCCACGGCGTACGAGATTATCGCCGACCAAACCGAGATGAGCTCCGAGGAGGTCGAGGGGATCATGACCGACAGCTACATCACCGGAACCGATCAGCTTGGCGTTGACTACCTCGCCGGCGGCTTCGCCCAACTGCTCGTGAACATGTCGGAGTTCCTGCTCGAGCAGGGTGACGTAACCAAACCGCTGGATCTTGATGCGGCACAGGCCGGAGTGGCCCCGAAGTATCTCGAGGAGGCGCTTGAGTCATGACCCAGGACGGGAGCGGTCCCATGACCGACAAAACGAACGCACTGATGGCCGTCAGCCATGTCACGCTCGACTATGACGCGCAAGACGATACGACCCGCGCGCTCGACGACGTGAGCCTGACCATCGACAAAGGCGACTTCGTGTGCATGCTCGGGCCATCGGGCTGCGGCAAGTCGACCCTGCTCAACATCATGGCAGGCCTTCTCGAGCCTACCAAGGGGACGGTCACGTTTCGCGGCCAGGACGCCGGAGGCGTCGACTACCGTCGAGCCGTGATTTTCCAGCAGCCGGTGCTCTACCCATGGATGAGCACCTACGATAACATCGCCTTCGGCCCGCGCGTGCGCGGCGTGAACGGAAGCGAGATCGGACGCCGCGTGGACAAGTACATCGATCTCGTGGGACTTGCGGAGTTTGCCGAGCGCCCTCCCTATGAGCTCTCTGGTGGGATGCGCCAACGCGCCGCCCTTGCGCGCGAGCTCGTGAATGACCCCAACATGATTCTCCTCGACGAGCCATTCGGCGCGCTCGATGCGTTGACCAGGGTCAACATGCAGGGCCTCGTTCGTGAGATCTGGGACAAGGACGGGCGAACGGTCTTTCTCATCACGCACGACGTGGATGAGGCGCTCATGCTGGGCACGCGGGTCCTCGTGATGTCGTCGCGTCCAGGCAGGGTGGTTCGCGAGGTGGAGTGCGCCTATGCCCGCTCCGTTGAGTCTGGCGACAAGGACGTTATGTACTCCGAGAGCTATCTACGTCTTCGTCGCGAGATTCTCGAGATAATCAGCTCACAGTAGTGCGACATTACTACAAGGAGAACGTATCGTACCAACTGAGAGGGGCCTCGCATGGGCAACGCTGTTCTTGACACGATTCACGAGCGTCGAGCCATTCGCAGCTTCTCGCCGGAGATGCCTCCGCGCGAGGAGATCGAGCAGGTCATCGATGCCGGCATCTGGGCGGCGAGCGGTAAGGGCAAGCAGGCTCCCATTGTCGTCGCCATCACTGAGAAGGGCCTGCGCGACCAAATTTCGTCTATGAACGCACGGATCATGGGTGTTTCCGAGGAGCTTGACCCCTTCTATGGCGCGCCCGTCATCCTCGCCGTACTCGCACGCAGGGACGTGGCCACCTATGTCTACGATGGCAGCCTCGTCATCGGCAACATGATGCTTGCGGCCCGTTCTCTCGGTCTCGGCAGCATCTGGATTCACCGTGCCAAGGAGGAGTTTGACTCCGACGAAGGCAGGGCGATTCTTACCAGCCTCGGCGTGGAGGGCGATTACGAGGGCATCGGGCACTGCGCGCTCGGCTACGAGACGGATCCTACGCCTGCCGGAGCCGAGCGTAAGCCCAACCGCGTCTTCTGGGCGGAGTAGGGGGGAGGCCTTCTCGCGTCGAGGGCAAGGCCATGCCGACCCTACTTCCTGCGCTTGCCGTTCTTTGACGTGGCCGCTGGGCGTGCCGCCTCTTCCTCGGCGGCCCTGGCCATCGCGTCCTCGTCATCTTGGATGGTGGCCGCCTGGTCGGCCAGGAGCGACCCCACCACGCTGGCGACTACCGTGACCGTGAGCGCGGTTATGACGTTTGCCGCGCTGGGCGTTGAGGACGAGGACATCGCGTACAGCACCGAGAAGACGCACTCGAGGAGCGCAACGATTGCGAGAAGCACGAGTGCCGAGGCGATGGTGCCCCTGCGCCTTGCCTGAGGGTTTGAGTAGCGGCGTTCCAGATTGGCCTTGGTGTCACGGTACAGGTCAGATGGGGTCATGGGTCTCCTTGCGCAGCCTCCTGAGTTCATGACATGGTACGTCAGCGTGTGATGTCGTGCTCGTGACAGGCCGCAAACGTTGCCTTATCGTGACCACCTCTGGTGAGAGCAGGCAGAACACGTATAGTAAGACCACGAAACGCTACGGGAGCGAGGAATCATGGCCCAGATCAGAGACGTCGCCGCGCGGATGAAGCTCGAGAGCCCTGCGATGGCCACCTCTTCGGCGGAGCAGCGCGACGGAGCGCTTGCCCTCATCAAAGACGCACTTCTCGCCAACAGCGAGTCTGTCTTCTCCGCAAACGTCGAGGACCTCGTCGCGGCCGAGGAGAACGGCGTGGCGCCCGCGATCGTCAAGCGCCTGCGCTTTGACGAGCATAAGCTCGCAGACGTCTGCGCGGGCATCGACGGCCTTATCGGCCTGTCTGACCCGGTCGGGCGCGTGCTCTTGCGTCGCGAGCTTGACGAGGGCCTCACGCTCGTGCGCCAGAGCTGCCCCATCGGCGTGGTCGGCGTCATCTTCGAGGCTCGGCCGGATGCCCTCGTCCAGATTTCGGCGCTCTGCATCAAAAGCGGCAACTGCGCCATCCTTAAGGGCGGTTCTGAGACGCTTCGCACCAACAAGGCGCTGTTTCAGGTGATTCATGCGGCCGCCGTAGAGGCGGGCCTTCCCGAGGACTGCCTTTGTCAGGTCGAGGCGCGCGAGGACGTGGCTTCGCTCCTTGACTGCTACGGACTTGTGGACCTGCTCATCCCGCGTGGCTCCAACGCCTTCGTGCGCTACATCATGGATAACACCAAGATCCCGGTCATGGGACATGCTGACGGCATCTGCCACATCTATGTGGACGAGGACGCAAGCGTGGAGAGGTCCGTGCGCGTGACGGTGGACGCCAAGGTCCAGTACACGGCAGCCTGCAACGCCGTGGAGACGCTCCTCGTGCATCGCGGCATCGCCCCGGTCTTCCTGCCCGAGCTCGCCAAGGCGTTCGAGGCGGAGGGGGTCACGGTTCGTGGCACCGATGAGGTGCGCGCCATCATTGCATGCGAACCCGCGACTGACGCAGACTGGTCCACCGAGTACCTCGCACCCATGATCTCCATCAAACTCGTCGACTCTGTCGACGAGGCGATCTCGCATATCAATCGCTATGGCTCGCACCACACCGATGCGATCATGACGGAGAATGACGCTACTGCCGAGCGCTTCATGCAGCTCGTGGACTCCGCTGGTGTATACCAGAACTGTTCGACGCGGTTTGCCGACGGCTTTCGCTACGGCTTTGGTGCCGAGGTGGGCATCTCCACGAGCAAGCTGCACGCGCGCGGGCCCGTGGGACTTGACGGACTCGTCACATACAAGTACAAGATCTACGGCCACGGGCAGGTCGTGGGCGATTACGCGTCGGGCAGAAGTCAGTTTCACTTCCGCGACCTCGCGTAGGTCGCATCGCACGAGCGGTCGCACTCTGGCGGATAATAGGGGCGTGCCCCTCGTTTCTTTGGGCTTTCTCGTACGAATCGGCTGGGGGTGATCGTGGTGGCGTCATCGAGTGTCGTGAACCTGGAATCCCTGCTCATGCGTACGCGCGATGCGATCGCGTCCGGCGATCAGATCAGGGCCGTCGTCGCCATCGCCACCATCGCCGACTACCGCGACCGTCTCAGTCCCACGCAGCTCACCGACATCCTTGAGCGCACCTGCGCCTACGGCTCCCGCAACCTCGTGGAGTGGACGTTCACCGCTCTCGAATCCTTCCCGTATCGTGGCTGGGCGCTTGCGCTTGCGCTTCGCTGCGCTCGCGAGGACGTGTCCCGCTATCTCCTCGGCCGTGGCGTGGACCTGCTCGAGGACGTTCGGCGGGAGGACAAGTACCGCCCGATCTCGGCGCACGAGAGGGGCCTCTCACGTCACGACCTCACGCGAAGCAGCTCCGGACTTCTTATCGACCCCTTTGGACGCTCCGTTGCCTCCGAGGTGTTTTCTCCCTTCTCTGGTAACGAGCAGCTGCTTGGAGGGGCCTTCTCGACCACGACGGATATTGCCGCCACCTGTGATCTCGTGGGCAGGCTCGCCTGCGAGGCCGCCTTCGACTCCGTGGTCTTTGACGATCTCCTGCGTGCCGTCATCGCCCACGCGAGCGACGTCATGGATGCGCCCAGAAACTACGCGCCTTATGCCATGGACGCATGCCTCGGCCTGGCCGCTCGCATGATTCGTCTCTGGCACGAGGACGGGCAGGGCGGAAAGGGCGTCGACCTTGTACTCGGCGGGTTCCTGCAGCCGTGCGTACATCGTCGTATCATCTCGTTTATATGTGCGACCGCGCCCGAAGTGTTTGTCTCACGCATTTCGTCGCTTACCTGGCTGCGCAATGATCCCCAGCTCATACGTGTCATGACGCATTACTTGGCCCCCCTGGACGCCGACGCGGCGCGCCCGCTCCTGCAGCTCCTCGCCCGCAACGGCTACATGACCGAGCTCGAGATCGTGAGCGAATGGCCCGGCATCCTCACCTCGGAGAACATTGACGAGGCCATGGCGGAGGCTTCGGGCGCTGGCAGGGCCGAGGCGGCGGCATGGCTTCTCGCCCGTGGCCAGGAGCTCGTGGGAGACCATGACGTCGATGGCAACGGCGTTCCCGATGACATAGACGACCTTCTCCTCTAGGTGGTGACGAGGATGGCTATCGAACAGGTTGCAGAGACGAGCGACGAGGTTCGCGAGAAGCGCGAGAGGCTTGCGCTTGCCGTGGTTGAGCTCGCGCGCGACCGCGTGGTGGCCGAGCATCACTTTCTCGCGCCGGCCGTCGGTGCGCTGCCCGAGGAGATTCGCGTCATGGGCAGGCCCTTTGCCACCGACGGCGTCACGCTCTTCGTGGACCCCGATTGCGTTCTCGGCGACTTTGCGCGTCTCCGCAAGCCGCCCACTCGCGACTACGTGCACGTGCTCATGCACTGCCTGCTCCTTCACCCCTTCGTGGACGTCAAGGGAGATATCGACCCCAAGGCGTGGGCGCTCGCCACCGACATCGTGGCCGAGAAGCTCACGCGAGAGATATGCGGGGTGCGAGACGGGCAGCGCGGCGAGGCCGTCTCCATCGTCCTCGAGCAGCTGAACGATGACCTCGGTGGACGCGTGACGGCGGAGCGCATCTATCGCGGCCTACGACACGGAAAGTGGAGAGAGTCCGCGAAGGACTGGCGGACCGTCTTTGAGGTGGACTCGTCCGAGCTGTGGTTTCCCACCAAAGACGAGGAGAAGCACCAGAACGAGAAGTCCGACAAGGGAGATGCCAAGAGCTCTCCTGCGACCTCGGCTCCACTTTCGGACGAAGACCGTGACGCCGCGAAGGAGCGATGGGCGCGGATGGCCAAGAGCGTGCGCGTGGACCTCGAGACCTTCTCGAGGGGCTTTGGCCAGCAGCTCGGCGACCTCAAGCGCGAGCTGCGCGTAAGCACGAGCGAGCGCACGAGCTACCTCGAGTTCCTTCGCCTGTTTGCCCTGCCGCACGAAGCCATGCGCGTCTCGCCAGACGAGTTCGACTACATCCTGTACACCTATGGCATGAAGCTCTACGGCGACATGCCTCTTATAGAGCCGCTCGAATACCGTGAGCAGCGCCTCGTTCGTGACTTCGTGATAGTGATAGACACGTCGGGCTCGGTTGACGGTGCGGCGGTGCAGAAGTTCGTCGACACCACGCTCGATGTGCTCACGAGCGAGGGGGCCTTCTGCGACCGCGTGAACGTGCACGTGATTCAGGCCGACGCGGCGGTGCAGCAGGACACGGTCATTCGGAGCATGGATGACCTGAGAAATTGGCGCGATGGCTTTGAGCTGCGCGGATTTGGCGGGACCGACTTCAGGCCCGCCTTCGTGTATGTGGACGAGCTGATAAAGTCCGGTGACCTTCGCGAGCTCGCGGGCCTGCTCTACTTCACGGACGGCTGGGGGGTCTATCCGACCCAGGTGCCACGATACAAGACGGCCTTCGTGTTCTATGACGATGACTACCGCCCTCAGTGCGTGCCCCCCTGGGCGATTCAGGTGGTGCTCAGACCAGGTGAGCTTGAGAACGAGTCTGTGGAGCAACGGCTTTGGAACGGCGAGCGGGACACGAACTAGAAGAGCGTGGCAACGGGAACGGTCGCCCTTGTCAGGGAAGGAACGGACGATGAACATCAGGCAGGCAACCGAGCAGGTCGAGGGCGCAGTTCGCGCATACATGGCCAAGGATGATCTGGGCATCAACCTCATTCCGCCCCAGATGCAACGGCCCGTGTTCCTCGTGGGCCCTCCAGGCGTGGGTAAGACTGCCATCGTTCAGCAGATCGCCGAGCGCATGGGCATCAACTTCGTCTCGTACTCGATGACGCACCACACGCGCCAGAGCGCCATCGGTCTCCCGTACATCGAGGAGGCGGAGTACGGCGACAAGACCTATCGCGTGAGCCGCTACACCATGAGCGAGATCATCGCAACGGTCTACGACGTCATCAAGGAGTCCGGCATCCAGGAGGGCATCCTCTTCCTCGACGAGGTCAACTGCGTGTCCGAGACGCTTGCTCCGGCCATGCTCCAGTTTTTGCAGTTCAAGTCGTTTGGCCAGCATCGCCTGCCTTCGGGGTGGACCATCGTCACGGCCGGCAACCCGCCCGAGTACAACCGTGCCGCCCGCGACTTCGATCCTGCCACGCTCGACCGCATGAAGCGCATCGACGTGGAGCCCGACCTCGGCGTCTGGCGTGACTATGCGGTGGCACATCAGGTGCACCCCGCCATCATCACCTACCTCGAGAGCAAGCCCGACAGCTTCTACCACGTGCGCCAGGTCGTGGACGGGACGCGTCTGGTCACCGCTCGCGGTTGGGAGGACCTCTCGCGCATACTCGTGGCCTACGAGCAGGTTGGCCTCCGCGTCGACCAGGAGCTCGTCTCGCAGTATATTCAAGATTCCGACATCGCGGAGGACTTCTCGCTCTTCCTCGAGCTCTTTGCCAAGTACCAGAGCGACTGCCGCGTGAACGACATCCTCGATGGCACGGCAGGCTCCGAGATGTCCGCGGCTGCCAAGGAGGCACCGTTCGACGAGCGTGTGGCGATCATGAGCCTGCTCGACTCCGCCCTTCTCTCCCGCGTCCATGCCACCTGCGAGTACGAGCGTGCCGTCCGCGAGACGCGCGACATCCTCGTGGCATTGAGAGACGAACCCTCGTCGGCGGGCATCGTCCTCGCAGACGCCCGCTCCGAGCTCGCGCACCTCTCGGCGGGCGGCGGATCCGACGAGCGCATTCGGGTGACGGCGGTGAAAGTGGACATCCTCGGGCGCGTGTGCGAGGCCATGGTGCAGAAGGATGGCTCGACCTCGCTCGATCGCGGAAAGAAGCCGTTCAACGACTCCGTCCACGAGCTCGCCGAGCGGACCCGCTCGCTTTCGAAGCAGATCGACGTCGCGCTGGGCTTCGTGGAGGAGACCTTTGGCGACGGCGAGGAGATGCTCGTATTCGTGACGCGCCTTGCCGTCGACCCGGAGTTCATGGCCTTCGTCTCGCGGCACGGGTCCGACTCCTTCGTGTCGCACAGCAAGGGTCTCATGGTCCGCGACCGCAAGCACGAGCTTCTCGACGAACTGGACAAGCTCTCCGCCGAGATGTCGGCCGTGAAGCAGGGCGACAAGCCCGACGTGAGCGAGCTATAGCGGGCCATCTGGTCGCTGCTCCCCACTTCCTCAATCCGAATCCCCTCGGGCAGGCGCCCAAGGGGATTTCTCGTCGCTGCGACCGCGTGGGTGTCACGGGTGCCGCCCGCCTGTCGGGCCCGCGCAAGAACACCACCGTGCATGGAGCTGACAGGTACGTCTGAACCGCTCCGCGCCCATGCTTGACAGGAGGGGCAGGTCTCTCTAGACTAACCTTTGAAAACATGAACATTCACTCATAAAACGACGTGAGAGGTGCAAATGTCGGAGAAGGAAAACAGAATCAAACTCGTCAGGATCATCGTCTCTGCAGTTCTGCTCGTCATCGCCATGGTAGTCCAGCGGACAACCATCCTCCCCACGTGGACGTATCTTCTGATGTTTCTTCCTGCCTACCTCGTGGCTGGCTATGACGTGCTCGCCGAGGCGGGGGAGAGCGTCCTCAAGGGCGAGGCCTTCGACGAGAACTTCCTTATGTCTGTTGCCACGGTGGGCGCGCTTCTCATCGGCTTCGTGCCTGGTGGCGCACCCGAGTTTGCCGAGGCCGTCTTCGTCATGCTCTTTTTCCAGGTGGGCGAACTCTTTGAGGACATCGCGCAGGACAGCAGTCGCAGGTCCATCTCCGAGCTCATGAACATTCGTCCTGACATCGCCAACGTCGAGCGTGACGGCGAGGTCCTGATCGTCTCTCCGGATGACGTGCGCGTCGGCGAGACGATCGTCATCCGCCCGGGAGAGAGGATCCCGCTGGATGGGGTGGTCGTGGAGGGCAGCTCGAGCCTCGACACCGTTGCCCTCACCGGCGAGAGCGCCCCTCGCGACATCACTGTGGGCGACGATGTCATCTCCGGCTGCGTGAACGTCTCGGGCGTCGTACGTGCTCGCGTGGCCAAGGAGTTTGGCGAGTCGACCGCGTCCAAGATCCTTGACCTCGTGGAGAACGCCAGCGAGAGCAAGTCGAGAAGCGAGAGCTTCATCTCGCGCTTCGCGCACGTGTACACGCCCGTCGTGGTCCTTGCAGCCATCGCCCTCGCCGTGATCGGCCCGCTCGTCTCCGGTGACTTCGCCGGCAACTTTGCCACCTGGCTTCTGCGCGCGCTCACCTTCCTCGTGGTCTCTTGTCCCTGCGCGCTCGTGATCTCGGTCCCGCTCACCTTCTTCGGTGGCATCGGCGGCGCTTCGAGAAGAGGCATCCTCATCAAGGGATCAAACTACCTCGAGGCTCTTGCCAATGCGGACGTTGTCGTCTTTGACAAGACCGGTACGCTTACCCGCGGCAGCTTTGCCGTCACGGCCGTACACCCCTCCGTCATCGGCGAGACCGAGCTCCTGCACCTTGCCGCTCACGTGGAGCATTTCTCCACGCACCCCATCGCCGCCGCGTTGCGCGATGCCTATCCCAACGTGAGCGATGGGTGCGTGGTGAGTGACAACCATGAGATCGCGGGCCAGGGCATCACGGCCAACGTCTGCGGACGCGTGGTCGCCGTGGGCAACCCACGGCTCATGGAGACCGTCGGTGCCGTTGCCACGGTCTGCGAGCATGACGTGGGCACCGTGATTCACGTGGCGATCGACGGCACGTACGTGGGACACATCGTGATATCTGACCAGGTGAAGGAGGACTCCGCCGACGCCATCAGCGCCATGCGCGCGGAAGGAGTCCGCAGGGTCGTCATGCTCACGGGCGATCGCGAGGAGGTTGCCCGCGAGGTCGCGGGTAGGCTCGGGCTGGACGAGTACCACGCCGAGCTTCTGCCGGCGGACAAGGTCGCACAGGTGGAGCGCCTCATTGACGGGAAGGCCGCTGGCGAGCGCCTCGCCTTCGTGGGCGACGGCATCAACGACGCGCCCGTGCTCGCCCGCGCGGACGTGGGCATCGCGATGGGTGCCATCGGCTCCGACGCCGCCATCGAGGCCGCCGACGTGGTTCTCATGGACGATAGGCCCTCCAAGATCGCGACGGCCATCCGGATATCCCGCCGAACGCTGCGCATCGCCCGCGAGAACATCGTCTTTGCCATCGCGGTCAAGGTGGCCGTGCTTGCTCTGGCCGCTGTCGGTCTCGTGCCCATGTGGCTCGCGGTCTTCGCCGACGTGGGTGTGATGATCCTTGCCGTCCTCAATGCCACCAGGGCTCTGAGGTAGGTCTCCGCCCTACTTGTTGTTAAGCTTGCGAAGCTGCTCGTAGAGGCTGTCGATATAGCTCTGGTAGTCGAGTGGCTCGAGGTGAGGGAAGGCGCGCACGACGCGTCGCTCCTGGCGGTTGAGGGCGTGCGAGAACTTCTCGCCGAGCTCTTCGAGGGACGGAATCTGCGGCATGGAGGGTCGCTGCACCGCGGGCATCTGCTCGCCGATCTTCCCCACGGCGCCCGAGATGTGCTCGGAGAGCGACCAGTCGCGCACGTGCTCCCAGCCAACCATCTGTGCGAGGGCCGCCCTCGAGGGCACGCTTTCGCGCAGGGTTCCCATGCGGTACTTGAGGTCGATGAGGATGCCGTCGAGCTTGGTGCGGAAGCTCTTGAGTCCGAGGTTGGTCACGATGAAGTCATAGCAGAAGACGACTAGCAGCACGAGCGCGACGACAATGAGCATGTCGCTCGGAATGCGCCTGATGAGGAACGAGAATACCGGCTGTGCGAGAAGCACCACGCAGACGATGCCGACACCAAACTCGAAGAAGCCCCCGATCCATACGCGACCGTGCAGGTTGAGCGGTCGCTCGGAGTAGTCCCACCAGCGAGCGTGATAGATGCGCTCCATCGCGTACGAAGTGACGTATTCGATGACGCAGGTGAGAAGCCCGCCCACCAGGAAGAGAAGCACGGGGTTTCGGACGTCGCCGAGGACCAGGACGGCCGCGAGCGAGCCCGACCCGTAGATGGGCAGGTACGGTCCGTTGAGAAATCCGCGGTTGACAAACTTGCGCTGCCGATACGAGCAGGCCGTAGACTCGCAGCACCAGCCGGCGAAGCTGTACATCATGAAGAGGATCCAAGAGGCCGCGATGCCGTTCAGACTAAGCATCTCTGTCCTCGCCACGCATACGAATCTTGAGCGCGAAGCCGTGCGCGGTCTCCCTCGAGGCCACGAGCTTGTCAGCGATGCAGAGAATCACTCCCTCGCGACAGGTGGGCGGGGTGGGGGTGAGGGGAAACATGTGGTGCCTGATCATGTTCTGCTCGACCTTTCCCACATTGAAGTCGCGAACGGCGTTCTTGCAGGCGGTGCCTGGATGCCTGTACCCATGGAGCCGGTGGCTGGGATCGGGGTCGTGCCAGTCGTAGAGGAAGTAGTCGTGGAGGATGGCACCGCGCATGAGCGCGCGCTCGTCCACGGGAATCTGCAGGGTGCGGGCGATGAGGACGCAGTGCGCCGTGACCGCCGCGGAGTGCGCGAGGACGGACGTGTCGCCATGCTGTATGCACGCACTCTCCACCCTCATGCCAGGAGAGGCGAGGATGTCCGAGCAGTGTCGGGCGATGAGGATGGCGGGCGTGTCGCTTTTTTCGATGGGCTTGCGTCGAGGCATGTCTTTTCCCGGTGCTAGAAAACGAGAACGTGGGCTATTGTCCGACAGTCGTGCAGGTAAAACAAGGCTCTCCACGGTTTTGACGAGCAAGTAGCTGCAGGGATACGCGCCAGTCGCACGTCCGTCACCTCGCCTCAGAGCGCTGTGTCTGATTCTTTAAGCCTATTTGACAAAATGTACCCGCAAAACCATCTGGATTTTGTCAGACAGACTTAAAGAATCGAAAGCGAAGGTATTCCCCTGGGGCCAGTCTCGGTCGCCGTCGCTGTGGCGGTGTCGCAGACGCGATGGCGTATCATGACGGCGCTGGCGTCGGCGCGAAGGGAAGTCCATGATCGATGAGAGTTGTCCTATCGAGAAGGTCCGCGAGTTCTTTGGTGGTGATCGCTTTGCCAGCGAGGCATGTGGCTGTCGCGTGGTCGAGGCTGCGCACGGGCACGCCGTCTGCGAGTTCGACGTTGCAGAGGGGCACCTCAACGCCCAGGGCAACGTCATGGGTGGTGCGGTCTTCACGCTCTGCGACTTTGCCCTTGCCATCGCGTGCAACATCGGCGAGAACCCCACGGTGTCCGTGGAGAGCTCCATCCATTACATGAGCGGTTGCAGGGGTACCCGGCTCATTGCCACCTGCGACGTCGATAAGTCAGGTCGTTCGCTTGGATTCTATACCGTAAGCGTCACCGATGACATCGGCACGTCTGTGGCGCGGATGACCGCGACGTGCTTTCGTCGCGCGGACGGCTAACCGCGGCGCACGGACGATCGCGCCGGGGCGCCGCGGCTGTTGCGGAGACGTATTTGTTCTCGCCTTCGTCTCGTACTGTTTACGGGAGGCAACGTCGTGGCAACCGTGGTAACACTGCTCGGCAACCTATGCACCCTATCATCTTCCTAGGCTATACCCCGTCTAGGGAGGTAAGAAATGAACGCTGCAGACACTGGTTTTATCACCATCTGCGCCGCCCTCGTGCTCATCATGACACCTGGTTTGGCGTTCTTCTATGGTGGGCTCGGCAGGCGCAAAAACGTGGCGAACAACATCATGACCTCGTTCTTCTGCATCGGCGTGGGCATTGCCATGTGGTGCATCGTGGGCTTCTCGCTGTCGTTTGGCGCTGATCACGGCGGCGTCATCGGCGGGTTCGAGTACCTGTTCATGAATGGCGTCGAGACGGCGGAGGACACCTTCGCACCCACCATCCCGCTTCTCGCCTTTGCCATGTTCCAGATGATGTTCGCCGTCATCACGCCAGCGCTCATCGCCGGCTCGATCGCAGGCCGCATGCGCTTCAAGGCGCTCTTCTTCTTCGTGGTGCTCTGGTCGCTTGTCGTCTACTACCCCGTGGCGCACATGGTCTGGGGCGGCGGCTTTCTGGCTCAGATCGGTTCGATTGACTTTGCGGGCGGAAACGTGGTCCATATCTCCTCGGGCGTGTCGGCGCTCGTGCTCTGCAAGATGCTCGGCCGGCGCGAGGGCTATGAGAGCGTGAGCTATCGCGTGCATAACGTGCCGCTCGTGGCCATCGGCGCGGCGCTCTTGCTCTTTGGCTGGTTTGGCTTCAACGCGGGGAGCGCCCTTGCGGCCAACGAGCTCGCCGTGCATGCCTTTGCCACCACGGCCATCGCCGCGGCCGCGGCCGAGCTCTCCTGGATGCTTCTGGATGTGTTCACCTGTGGTAAGCCCACGCTCGTCGGCGCGTCCACGGGCATCGTGATCGGCCTTGTCGCCATCACGCCCGGCTGTGGATACGTGCCTCTGGGGGCGGCGTTCATCATCGGGTTCTCTGCCAGCATCGTGTGCTTCTTTGCCGTCTCGGTCATCAAGAAGAAGTTTGGCTACGACGACGCGCTCGACGCCTTCGGCTGCCATGGCATCGGAGGAATCTGGGGTGGCATCCTCACGGGCGTCTTCGCTTCGCAGGGGGTTAACCCCGCGATTCGCTGGAACGGCCTTGCGTTTGGCGACTGGCACCTCTTTGTCGCGCAGCTTGCGGCCATCGTCATCACCATCGTCATCGCCATCGTGGGGACGATCGTCTGTGCCAAGCTCGTTGGTCTCATCTGTCCGTTGCGCGTCTCCGAGCGAGACGAGCGCGTGGGTCTCGACATCTCGCAGCATGGCGAGCGAGCCTATCCTTCGTTCAACGGCCTGGACGACTAGTCACGTCAGCTGAAGTCCCCTTGGAGGTAGAGACATGTTCAAAGTCGAGGCAATCGTTCGCGAGGAGGCGCTTGAGGACGTCAAGCAGGCCCTCTTTGACATCGAGGTACGCGGAATCACCGTTTCGCAGGTCATGGGCTGCGGAACGCAGATGGGCTACATGCACTACGTGCGTGGCAGCGCGTCGACGATGACGATGCTCCCCAAGGTCAAGTTCGAGGTCGTGGTGTCTACGGCCGAATGGGCCGACAAGTGCATCAAGGCCATCTGCGGCACCTCTCGTTCCGGACGCGTGGGCGACGGCAAGATATTCTGCTACGAGATCGACCGCGCCGTGCGCATCCGCACGGGCGAGGAGGGCGTGGCCGCCATACAGCCCGGCCCTCCCGAGACCGACGAGGACGAATAGCAGAACGCGGACACTGTCTGTTTGAGGTACGTTCGAGGGGCCCTCTTGGGAGAGAGGGGCCCTTTCTGCTCCGTCTCTGAGCGGTGACGCAGCGCGGTCATGCTCGCCTAGCCCTTGGCTCGGATACGGTCCCTCTCTTTTCATCGTGCAAAATAGGGTCAGAGGTGGGCTTTGGCCGTGCGTCTTCCGAGGTCTTGGGCCGAGACGCCTCTGACTGCCCCTGGCTTTGGATGAGGATCGAGTAGTAGAGGTCCGTGATTTCGTGAATCGCCATGACGAAGGTGGCCGGACTCGTCCGGTGGCCTATCTCGGCGGCATAGACGGGGTAGTCGAGCACGATCGTCGTGATGGCCCAGGCCTCGGTCTCGGGGTCCTCGCCGAGGATGCCGGTGGAGGAGAGCACGCGAAGGGCCCCTTCGGAGATGTGCCGTATTCTCGTGCGCACGTCCTTGCCACGTATCTTGACGTTTTGCAGCACGACGAGGTCGGAGCCGACCGCATCGATGGAGTTGATGATGAGCTTCAGGATCTCCCTGCTGTCGGCTCCCTCGATGATGCGCTCGATGCGTAGGTAGATATCCGAGTTGAACTCGTCGAGCAGACGCTCGGCGAGCTTCTCGACGAGGTCGTCTCTGCTCGCGTAGTGGCGATAGAAGGTTCCACGGTCAACGTGCGCGCGCCTGCAGAGCTCCGTTACCGTGACCTTGTCGAGAGGCATGGCGTAGAGCATGCCAAGGAGTGTCTGCTCGAGAACATGCCTCGTTCGGACGATCCTCTTGTCTTCCGTCATGCGTGGCCTCCCAAGTTATACCTACAAATTATGTGAATGGTGTAGGTATAACTCCGTTTGACCTTCGTAGGCCAGTGGAATTTGAAGTCTGAAAAATGGTAATAATCTACTTGAAGTCAAAAATCCTCCATCAGGGGGGATTGGACGGGAGGCACTGACATGCAATCCAAAATGGCCCATGCTGCCGAGCACAAGGCCTTCTCGGTTATCATCGACCAGCTCATCAAGACCGCAAGCGCGGATGATCGCGAAGAGAAGATCGACAAGCTCATCGACATGGCGGGGAAGCTGCTCAAGGACACGGTCCCGGAGGCGGCTGCGGGCATGCGCACCGCGCTCTATCCAGGGTCAAAGTGGGAGAAGTGGCTCTTTGACATCATTGACGAGTCGGACCCCAACGTGTTCAAGACCATGCTCATGAACGGTGCCTACGAGGCCGCCTTCCGCGGGTATCGAGTCACGTTCGAGAAGGCCGACGAGCTGCAGTGCAACGTGCCGTGGATAGTGCTCTTCGACCCGACGAGCGCCTGCAACAAGCACTGCGTGGGCTGCTGGGCCGCCGACTACGGAAACCGTCTCAACCTCTCCTTCGAGGACATGGACAGGCTCGTGACCGAGGCCAAGGCTCTGGGAACGCACCTGTTCATGCTCACGGGCGGCGAGCCTCTCGTGCGCAAGCACGACGTGGTGCGTCTCGCCGAGAAGCACAACGACTGCCTCTTCAACGTCTTCACCAACGCGTCCCTCGTCGACCAGGCGTTCTGCGATGACGTCAAGCGCGTGGGCAACATCATCTTCTCCGTGAGCCTCGAGTCGTATGAGGCCGGCGTGAACGACGGTCGTCGCGGCAACGGCTCCTTTGACGAGGTCATGCGTGCCTTCGACCTCATGCACGCCAACGGCCTGCTCTATGGCACGTCCACGGCATACACCCGCACCAACACCGAGAACGTCTCGTCCGACGAGTTCTTCCAGCTGCTCGTGGACAAGGGCTGCCGCTGGGCCTGGTACTTCCATTACATGCCGGTGGGAGAGGGTGCCAGCGCCGACCTCATGCCTACCGTCGAGCAGCGCGAGTACATGTTCCACCGTATTCGCGAGGTGAGGGCGTTTGAGGGTGGCTACCCGATCTTTGCCATGGACTTCCAGAACGATGGTGAGTTCACGAAGGGCTGCATCGCAGGAGGACGCCTCTATTGCCACGTAAACGCTCGCGGTGACGTGGAGCCCTGCGTCTTCATCCACTACTCCAACGCGAACATCCATGACATGAGCTGGGTTGACTGCCTGCACCAGCCGATGTTCCAGGCCTACCGTAAACGCTGGCCGTGGAACAAGAACGAGCTTCAGCCCTGCCCCATGCTCGAGAACCCCGCGATTCTGCCAGCCATGGTCGCCGAGGCCGGTGCGGCGAGCACGGAATACGTCGCTCCCGAGGGTCCCTACAAGATCATGGAGCGCACGGTACCATACGCGCGCGAGTGGGCGCCGGTTGCCAAGAGGCTCTGGGAGGAGGAGCATCCTGACGGCGAGAAGTATGACGGTGCCTCCGCCGACGTGGTGTCAACGAGAAGCAAGCTCATCCGGGAGCAGGACAAGGATGGCGAGCGAGAGACGGTTCTCGTCTAGGACGCGAGCTCCCCGACGGGGTTCGACGTGGGGACGGACACCAGAAACACCGTGGCAACCATGAGAACGAGCGCCAGCCAGTCGGCGGGCACGAAGGACGTCCCGAGCCACGCCGATGAGATGACCATGGCACTCACGGGCTCGATCGTGCCGAGCATGCTGCCGCGCATGCCCCCCACGATCGAGATGCCGTGCAGGTAGAGCCCAAAGGCGAGGAAGGTTCCCACAAGGGTGAAGGCAATCAGCGCGAGCCACCCGTCGACGCCCATGACGGGGAGGGCTTCGCCTGCGCCGAGGGTCATGGCGAGCGAGGTTGGCAGGATAGGTGAGATGAGCCAGGCGACAAGGGCCGTGAGACCTCCCACGAGCATGCCGAGGCCTGTGATTGGGAAGCTGCCCCACCGTGCGAACATCCGCTTGGGATAGGTGATGTAGATTGCGGCTGCCGCGGCTGTCGCGAGGCCCCAGACGAGGCCCTCGGTCGATATGTTGATGCTCGAGAGGCTTCCGCCCGTGGCCACAAGAACGGTTGCGGCGAACGCCGCCACAAAGGCGAGCAGCTCCGCCGTGCGCGGGCCGCGTCTCTCAGCGACGAACGCGGCGAGCATGCAGAAGACGATGTTGAGCGCCTGAAGCACCGTGGCCGTGCCTGCGTTGGTGAGGCTGACCGTGACCACGTAGGTCACCTGGACGAGAAAGAGCCCCAGACAGCCAAAGACGACGAGGTTCCTACGGGTGGGAGCGTCGCGGAGGATGGCGGCAATCTTTTTCCTCTCGGTAACGAGAATCGTGACGAGAAACGCCGTGGCCGCCCCGAGCATGCGGATAACCGTCACGAGCAGCGGAGCGATGGCGTAGTGCTGAAAGAGGTACTGCGAGCACGTTCCTGAGAAGCCCCACAGGGCAGCCCCGAGAAGCGTGATGATGACCCCGCGTGCGAACCTGCCCACTCCATGCCCTCCAATGACACCGAGGGCCGTATCCCCCGCGTTGACACAACGTTTTACAGTAGATGAGGCCGAGAAACGACGCCGAGCCCAGGTTCCCTATGCCTCGGCATCCAGCGTGTCGCGAATGGCGAGGATGAAGTCGCGGGTGTCGAGCGTGGTGGGATTTGGCAGCGTGGTGATGTGTGCGAGGTCACCCGTCATCCTGCCGGACTCGATCGTATCGACCGTGGCCCTCTCGAGGCGGTCGGCAAAGTCCACGAGCTCGGGCGTGTTGTCAAGCTCGCCGCGCTTGCGAAGCGCTCCGGTCCAGGCGAAGATCGTGGCGACCGAGTTGGTGCTGGTGGGCTCACCCTTGAGATGCCTGTAGTAGTGACGCTGCACGGTGCCGTGCGCGGCTTCGTACTCGAAGTGGCCGTGGGGGCTCACGAGCACGGAGGTCATCATGGCAAGCGAGCCATAGCCTGACGAGAGCAGATCGCTCATGACGTCGCCGTCGTAGTTCTTGCACGCCCAGATGAAGCCGCCCTCGGTCTTCATGATGCGGGCCGCCACGTCGTCGATGAGGGTGTAGAAGTACGTGATGCCCGCCGCCTTGAACCTTTCCTCGTACTCGGCGTCGTACAGGTCGGCGAAGATGTCCTTGAAGTGGTGGTCGTAGATCTTCGAGATGGTGTCCTTGGTGGCAAACCACAGGTCCTGGTGCGTGGAGAGCGCGTACTCGAAGCAGCTGCGCGCAAAGCTCGAGATGGAGTCGTCGAGGTTGTGGACACCCTGGACCACGCCGGCGCCGTCAAACTCATGAACGAGGGCGCGTTGCTCGGCGCCGTCCGCTGCGGTGTAGACAAGCTCGACCCTACCTGGGCCGGGGATGCGCATCTCGGTGTTCTTGTAGATGTCTCCATAGGCGTGGCGGGCGATCGTGATGGGCTTCTTCCAGCACTTGACCTGCGGTTCGATGCCGGCAACCTGGATGGGTGCGCGGAAGACGGTGCCGTCGAGCATGGCGCGGATGGTGCCGTTGGGACTCTTCCACATCTCCTTGAGGCCGTACTCCTCCACGCGGGCGGCGTTGGGGGTGATGGTCGCGCACTTGACGGCGACCCCCAGGCGCTTGGTGGCCTCGGCGGAGTCGACCGTGACCTGGTCGTCCGTCTCGTCACGGTGCTCGAGGCCGAGGTCGTAGTACTCGGTCTTGAGATCGATGTAGGGTGTGAGCAGCTCATCCTTGATGATCTGCCAGATGATGCGAGTCATCTCGTCGCCGTCCATCTCGACGAGTGGGGTTGCCATCTGTATTTTGGCCATGAGGGGACCTCCCAAGCTGGTTCGTGTGCGTGGACTCATTGTAGCCGTGCTCCGATGAGGCTACCGAATGGTCACGAAGGCGTTACGCGTGCCGGGGAGGGCTGCCGGGGAGGGTGACAGGTCCTTTTCCTGGAGAAGGTGACAGGTATCTTTTCCAGGTTTTCTGGAAAACCTGGAAAAGATACCTGTCACCTTCTCCAGGAAAAGGACCTGTCACCCTCCCCGGCAGCCCTCCCCGGCACTCCGGCAGCACTAGCCGAGCCAGGAAGGTATGGCAGCGCTTACCATGCGGGCGCAGGTGCGCGCCTTTTCGAGTGGCATCGTCGCCACCGCCTCATAGCCATCGTCGCGCTGTGCCACTACGAGCGCGTGCGTGGCGTCGAGGGGAAGGAGGAGCTTGATGCCCTCGTCGGCGGGGTCATAGGCCGGCGCAACAATGCCGAGGCCCTTTTCGGCACGGCGAAGGACGCCCGTCACGTGTCGTTCGAGCGGCTGAGAGAACTGACGCCAAACGCTCGGGCTCACGGTCACATGGTCACAATGGGCAAAGGGCGGGACTGGGACATCACCGAGGTAGCAGGCCGGCAGCGGCAGCTCGTCGAACGCCTTTTCAAGGCGTATGCCCAGCTCTCCCCGTCCTGCGGCGCAAAAGCCCGCGAGCTCCCAGGGGATGTCTCCCGTACGCGGCGTGAGGCAGGCGTAGACGTCATCTCCGCTTGGGGTGATAAGTCCGGTGTCGAAGGCGGCAAGCGAGCCGTCTGTTGCCACGGCGAGCTTGCCCTCGCGCACGAGGCGGTGGAAGGTCACGACGACGTACTCGCGCAGAATCGCGCGGTTGGTCTTGCCAGGATAGTCCCAATGCTCGGGGACGGCAGTGGCGGCGAGCTCGGAGAGAAGCTCGTCCCAGGTGCCGATGAGCGCGAACTGCGTGAACTCGCGGACGGGGCTTGCGGCGACAGGGTGCGTGTTCGCGAGGGCGGAAAGGCCGGTCCAGGCACCCTCATCGCGCTTCTCCGCGCCGCCGATACCGGGCGCGTCCAGCCTCTCCGTTGGCTTGATGCCTATGTTCACCTGTTCAATAGTCCAGTACTTCCCTGCAACCGCCTTGGCCGACCGCCGCAGCGTGATGGTGATGGGGGCCAGGCCGTCCTCGCGAAGGTAGCGTAGCGGAAAAGTCACGTTGCTGCGCGTACCTTCGAAGGTGCCTGTGGAGCGAGAGACGCGCCAGTCCTCGTCGAGGACTGCCATGGGGTCGACGTCGAGAGGCAGACTCTGGTAGAGAACGCTTAGCGGGCCATCCTTAACCATGACGTCCTCCGAGAAGTGCTGAGGGAGGTCCGACTGAATCTTGTGTGCGAGTACGGACTCCACGACGGGTACGCTGACCGTCTCCGTCTCAGCGCTCGCCCTCTGGTATTCGCCTTCCATCCCTTCGTAGGGGTTGTACGTGATGGTGAGGTTGATTGACGGCGTGGGGGTGGATGCGACCAGGGCCGCAGGCTCCGCGGCGAGCACCTTGGACTCTGGGGCGACGTCCCCGGCGGGCTGCCCCTCAGGCTCTCCTTGTACGTCGATCGGTTTGGTCGCCCGCTCCTCTACGGGGGCCTGCGCATCCACGCCTACCCCGGACGAGACATCGTTTGTCCCCTCGACAAAATGACGGGGCTTGGTCGGCCTCACCATCTTGGCGCCCCTCCGCTTCCAGGGCTTGCCCCTGCCCTTGTCTCCCATTGAAGGCTTGTCGACGGTCGCGAGCAGCTGGTCTGCCGCAGCGTCCGGCAGCACCGTGGCGTATACGCGCCCGCCCTTGAAGACCGTGAGCTTTACGAAGTCGAGTTCCTCGAGAATCTCCTGCGTGTCCGCGCATGCGAGGTCGGCCGGCGCCATGCCGTCGGCAGCGAGAACGTCATCGACTCTGGCGAGCATCGTCTGCTTGCCCGTGCCAAGCTCGCGAGAGAGAAGCTGATAGAGGTAGAGGCGGTTTCCTGGTGTGATCGTGGCCATGTTCGAGTTCCTTAGGCATGTCTGTCGGCGGATGCGCCGAGCGCGTTTTCGTCTCTAGATTACTACGGGTGCGGGTTTCGCGTTGGTCGTCGGGCCACAGGCCCTCCGACTTCCGTGTGAGCTTGTGGTTGCTGGCATATTTTCAGGAATCTCAAGTGTTTGGGCATCATTCGTGGAACGCAGGTCTCGCTCGACCAGACGGGTCCATTCTTGTGCACAATCCTCCTAAATCAGCTTTGGGAAGGGAGAGCGATGGGCAAGAGAGCCAGAGCTGCAAACATCGTGCGCATGGCGGTGCAGGCGGTATCGTTCGTTTTGCTGCCAGGACTCTTTGCGGAGGCGCTTTCGGGCGTGGGCGTTCTCGTGTCCGCCATCGCAGGCAGATCCTTCTCCGTCTCGCTCGCATCGCAGGCGATGGCAGCCATCGTTACCATCGTGCTCACCGCTCTCGTCGGACGCGTGTTCTGCGGATGGGTATGCTCCTTCGGGGCGATGGAAGACCTGCTCGGCGTCATCGGGCACAGATTCTCTGCCCGGGTGAGGGTTTCCCGCGAGGTCGACAGGTGGCTCAAGCTCGTGAAGTACGGCATACTGGCGGCGGTCGTCCTCTGCTGGTTGAGCATCATCACCCTATCGGAGTCGTGGAGTCCCTGGGAGGCGTTTGCCTTGCTGGCAACATGGCCACCGGACCTTGCAGGAGCCCTCACGAGCTATGGAATTGGGTTGGCACTGCTTGCGGCCATCATGCTCGGATCGCTATTCGTGGAGCGCTTCTTCTGTCGCTACCTCTGTCCGATGGGTGCCATCTACTCAATCGTCTCGCGCGTTCGTCTCGTGCGCATACGCAAGCCGAGAAAGACGTGCGGAGCGCGCTGCCATGCCTGCACCTCCACCTGCCCGATGGGCATCTCGCTGCGCGAGGTGGACGGGGTATCGTCGGGGGAGTGCATCGACTGCGTGCGCTGCGTCGCCATATGCCCTCGGAAGAATGCGACTCTCGGGCCCGTCTCGCCAGATGCCACGCCCGTGGTGACGGCGGCCTGCGCGGTTTCGATCCTCGGCCTGTATTCCGTGGGAAGCGTGGCCGCGAATGGATTTGCGCAGGGTACGTCCCAGACCGTCGTGGCGATAACTCAGACGCAAGCGAACGAGGACGTCGAGTCACAGTCCACGACGAGCGCGACCACCGTCGACACGGCCACGTCCGATGTCACCGCGACCAGCACGACCACCGGTACCACGACATCGGGTTATGCAGACGGCACCTTTACCGGCAGCGGGACCGGACACAAGAATGGTACGACCACCGTGGCGGTGACCATCTCCGACGGCGTCATCACCGACATTACCACCGTGAGCACGCAGGACGACAAGCCCTACTACGACCGGGCGTACTCAACCGTGGTCTCCGAGATCATCGAGGAGCAGGACACCGACGTCAGTCCCGTGTCCGGTGCCACCCACTCCTCCGACGGCATCATGGAGGCCGTGGCAAACGCGCTCGCGCAGGCGGCGGCATAGCCATGACGACATGGGCGAGCACGAGGTTTTCCGCGCTTGGTACCGACTGTCTCATCCGCGTTCGCGGGTCTGCCAACGAGATGCGCGGTACGCTTGAGGCGGTCCGAGGCCGAGTGACGTCCATCCATGACGAGATGAACATCTTCGACCCCTGCTCTGCGGTGAGCGAGCTCAACGAGGCTGCGGGGACGGGCTGGGTCTCCGTGTCCCAAGACGTGGCGCTCGTGCTCGCGCGCGGCCGCGAGCTGGGCGAGGCCACCGAGGGCGCCTTCGATGTGACCGTGGCTTCCCTCGCGGCGCTTTGGAAGCCGTGCATCCACAGGGGTTGCGTGCCAACGCCCCGAGAGGTCGAACTTGCGCGCCGCAGTGTTGGCTGGAGCCACGTGCGCCTCGATGCGACAACTCATGAGGTGGCGATCGATGTCGGTACATCCATCGACCTCGGGGGCATCGCCAAGGGGTTTGTCGCCAACGAGGTCGTGGACATCCTTCGTGACCGCGGAGTTTCCGATGCCCTCATCGACCTCGGTGGTAGTGTCACGGTCTTAGGAAGCCCCGGAGGGAGGGAGCCGTGGTCGGTGGGCGTACAGAACCCGCTGGCCTCCACGGGTGCTCCGACCACGCATCTGCTTGTGCGTAATGCCTCCATCGTGACCTCTGGCACCAACGAGCGGTTCTTCGTGCATGGTGGGCGGCGCTACCACCACGTGATCGACCCGCGTACGGGGTGGCCGTCACAGACGGGGCTGCTGAGCGCCACCGTCATCGCACGCGATGCGCTCGTGGCCGACGTCCTCGCCACCGCCATCCTCGTGGCGGGCGCTCAGAGCGGCGTCAGTTGGGTTCGCTCGCTTGGCCTCGAGGCGATTCTCATCTTCGAAGACGGAGGCGTCGTCTCCACGGCTCCGCTTGACGTCGAGCTGGATCCCTGCTGACCCGCTTCCCTTGCGCTCCGTCTGTCGAGAATGACCTCGTGCGTCGCGCCTACTCAACTACCATGGAGCCATCTGGTGTGCGACGGGAGGTTCCCATGAAACTTGACGTCAGACGTACGGTCCTCATAGGCTTCGCGTTCTTCTCGATCTGCGCGTTCTGGCAGATGTACAACAACGTGGTCCCGCTCATGCTCACCAATACCTTCCACATGAACGAGACCCTCTCCGGCGTGATCATGGCGGCCGACAACGTGCTCGCGCTCTTCCTCCTGCCCATCTTCGGCACGATCTCCGACAGATGTCACCATCCGTGGGGCAAGCGCATGCCGTTCATCGTCTTCGGCACGATCGCGGCCGTGCTGCTCATGGTCGTGCTGCCTGTGATTGACAACTCTTATGCTTCGGGCGCGGCCATCTGGAAGATCGCCGCCTTCGTCGTGGTGCTCCTCGTCCTGCTCGTGGCCATGGGCACCTATCGCAGCCCCGCCGTCGCCCTCATGCCCGACCTCACCCCAAAGCCGCTTCGTTCGCGCGGAAATGCCATCATCAACCTCATGGGCGCCGTCGGCGGCATCCTCTACCTCGGTATCGCCGCCGTGCTCTACAGCAGCGCGAGCACCGCGGGTCTCGACCATGTAAACTACCTGCCCCTCTTTGCCATCGTCGCGGCAATCATGGTCGTATCGGTGGCCGTCGTCTTCCTTACCATCCGCGAGCCCAAGATCGAGCATGAGGTTGCGGCGTACGAGGTGGCGCACCCCGAGGAGAATCTCACGGAGAGAGACGAGTCGGGCAAGGAGGTCCTGCCCGCGCCCGTGCGTCATTCGCTCGCGCTGCTCCTCGTTTCCATCGCACTCTGGTTTATCGGCTACAACGCTATGGAGACGTGGTTTACCACCTACGCTGCGGCGGAGTGGGGGATGGCTCTCGGCGACGCGTCGCGCTGCCTCATCGTGGCCAACCTCGGCGCCATCGTGAGCTACATCCCTGTGGGGAGCATCGCCAGCAGGGTAGGTCGAAAGCGCACCATACTCGTGGGCATCTGCATGCTCGGCGGCGGCTTTGCGTTCTGTGCCGCATGGACCTTCGCAGGTGGCGGCTTCTCGCCCGTGCTCTACGCGATCATGGTTCTTCTCGGCATGGGCTGGGCAGCGATCAACGTCAACTCGCTGCCTATGGTCGTCGAGATGTGCAAGGGCTCTGACATCGGCAAGTTCACCGGCTACTACTACACGTTCTCGATGGCCGCGCAGACCGTGACGCCCATCGCGGCGGGATGGCTCATGGCAAATGTAAGCTATCGGTCACTTTTTATATACGCAACGATATTTGTCCTGGCAAGTTTCGTTACTATGCAGTTTGTGCATCATGGCGACACCACGAACATCGAGAAGCGCGGCCTGGAGTCCTTTGACGCCGACTAGCGCATGAGAGGAGACATCGTGGAATCCAAGCTACTGAAGGGCGCCGGTATCGTCGCGGGCGCTACGGCCCTCGCCGTCGGCGCCACCTGCGCCGTTGTTGCGCCTCGTTGGGGAGACACTGCCGTCGACGTGCGCTGGGGCGTCGTGCGTCGTCACCGCTATGCTCACCGAGGCCTGCACGACATCACGCTCGGCATCCCCGAGAACTCGATGTCCGCCTTCCGCCGCGCCCGCCAGCATGGCTTTGGCGTAGAGCTCGACGTGCATCTCACGGCGGACAACCAGGTCGTCGTGATTCACGACTCCGACGTGCGCCGCATGTGCGGCGTTCCCGGCATCGTGGAGGAGATGACGCTCGACCAGGTGCGCAAGCTGCGTCTTGCCGGCACCGACGAGCGGATTCCGATGTTTGACGAGGTTCTCTCCGTGTTCGAGCCCTGTGAGGACGGGGACGTGCCCGCGCCGCTCATCGTCGAGGTCAAGAGCTACTGTGACGACGAGGCGATACTTACCGCAAAGACGCTCGCCGCCCTCGATGCCCACGACGTCACCTACTGCGTCGAGAGCTTCGACCCGCGCGTGCTCTCATGGCTGCGCAGGAACAGGCCGGACGTGGTTCGCGGTCAGCTGTCGCGAAACTTCCTCCGCGACAGACAGAGCGACCTCGCGCTGCCCATGGCATTGGGGGCGACGCTGCTCATGGGCAACGTCATCAGCAGGCCGGACTTCGTGGCATATCGCTTCGAGGACCGTCACGAGGTCAGCGCCGTCCGTCTCGTCTGCGGTCGTTTGGGCGCGCGCCTGGTCACGTGGACGGTGAGGTCGGAGAAGGACATGCTTCAGTCCGAGGCCGAGGGCGCACCGGTGATCTTCGAGGGCTTTGTCCCCACCAGCGTCTCCACCATCCGCTAGCGCGCGGCACCCGTCATGAGAGACCGAAGTTGCGGCGATGCTTGTGGCCCATCCTGCGCTTGAGGTCACAGTTGCGCAGGTTCTCGACGGTGCTCTCCATGCCGTGCGGCACATAGCCGATGGCGTTTACGTCTGCGGGCAGGTAGTCCACGAGGCCGAGCCTGTCGGTCTGCTCCATGTGCTCGGGCATCCCTTTTGGGGTGGCCTCCAGCGCGTAGACCGAGGCACCCCTGGCGGTGAGACGGTCCTCGTACTCGCTCGAAGGTCCGTCGACGCCCGCCGCGCGCGCGTCATCGGTGCTCCACAGGAGGTCGTAGCCCGCGATCCTCAGCTCCTCGATCGTATAGTCGCGAAGCGGCTGGCTGTCGGTCTTGAGCCTCACGCTGCCCCCTGGGGCGAGCACTCGCCGATAGTCGGCGAGACGGGCGATGTCGGTGAGGCGCTTGCGGGCCTCGCGCGTGCGCGGAAACGGCGTAGGAAAGTTGAGATAGATGCGCGAGAGCTCTCCGGATGCGAACACCTCGGTTACGCGCATGCCCGTGGCGGGCACGATGACCACGTTGAGAAGGCCACTCTCGCACACGGCCTGTGCGGCGTAGGCGATGCAGAGCGGTTCGGAGTCCATTCCCACGAAAAGTGCGTCTGGGTTCTGCCGGGCCGCTTCGACGACAAACGACCCCTTGCCGCAGCCGAGGTCGAGACGAACCTCCGGAAAGCGGGCGAGTCCCTCCTCCGTGAGGGGGTGGCATGCCTCGGCCCAGCGGCCCGCCCAGAGGTACGGGTTTGGCTCGATGGCGTCGGCATAGCGCTCGAGACGCTCCTCGAGCACGAAGTTCTTTGATACGCGTGCGTGGATGCCGTGCATGGCCCTTCCCTAGAGCAGCTGGTCGAGCGTGGCACCGTACGAGGGGAGAAACTCCCGTACGAAGTCCGCTACCTCGGGTGCGTGCGCCGCCATCTCGTCGACCTTCGAGCGCGTGCTCTGCTCGGCGGTCCTGAACTCCGCGTTACCTGCCTGCGCCTCGTCGATGCACTTGATGAGGGCGGAGATCTTGTCGGCCGCCTTGACCAGATCGCGGAGATAGACGTCGTCCTCGTCATCGGTGCCGCGAAGGATTGCCTCGTAGGTGGGGCGCAGGTCTGCGGGAAGAGAGGACAGGAGCGTCTCCTCGGCGCTCGCCTCCACGTTCTTGTAGGCGTCGCGAATGGAGCCGTTGGCATATTTGACGGGCGTTGGCATGTCGCCCGTCACGATCTCGGACATGTCGTGATAGAGGCCTATGAGTGCGGCCTTCTCGGCATCGAGGTTTCGACCGTAGCGCACGTTGCCGATCGTGGCGAGGCAGTGGGCGATGGCTGCGACCTCGAGCGAGTGTTCCGAGAGGTTTTCGGGGCGAGCGCTGCGCATGAGCGCCCAGCGCTCGATGTACTTCATCCTCGAGAGGAGTGCGAAGAAGTGAGACTGGTCTTCCACGGGATGCCTCCGGTGTCTGCGTGTGTTTCGAGGGTCAATCGTAGCGCATGACGGTGCCTGAAGGAGGACGGGAGCTACTCGTTGATGTGTACGTGGGGCTTGTCGGTGTACTCGTGAAAGCCTCCCATGTAGACGAAGTAGTCGGCGAGGGCGTCCGCAAGCGACTGGTCGTGGGTGGCGATGACGAGCGTCTTTCCCGCATCCCTGAGCTCGCCCATAAACTCCAGCAACCACTTTCTCGTGCGGGCGTCGAGGCCCCCGAGCGGCTCGTCGAAGCAGTATGCGTCGGGGTTCATGGAGAGGATGCACGCGATGGCGACCTTCTTCTGCTCGCCGCCCGAGAGCGTGTACGGCGCACGCTCGCGCAGGTCGTCTATGCCCACGAGGGCGCAGACGTCGTTCACGCGACGCGTGACCTCGTCCTCGCCGAGCTGCATCTGTCGCGGGCCGAAGGCGATCTCGTCGACCACGCTCGGGCAGAAGAGCTGAGCGCCGGAGTCCTGGAAGATGAATCCCACGTGCTGATGAAGACGCTTGGAGAAGGAGGGGTCGCGCATGCTCCGGTCGGTGACGGGCTCGCCGTCAAAGCGGTAGCTGCCCTGCTGTGCGATCACGAGACCGCTCATGGCCTTGAGCAGCGTGGACTTGCCCGATCCGTTGTCGCCCATGAGCACCACGCAGTCGCCCGCATCTATCTCGAGGTCAATGTGGCGCAGCGCGGGGCGGTCCCCATAGGCAAAGCAGAAGTCCGAGAAGCTCATGAGCGCGTGGCTCGACTCGTGTCGTGGCGAGTGGAGTCCTGCGGCGTGGTCAGGATAGTGGGTCATGCTACATCAGCCCCTGAAGGTAGACAAAGAGCGCGACGAGAAGCGTGAGCGCGACAAGCCACGCGACGTTCACCGCGCGCCAGGTGCGGCCGGGAGGCATCGCGTACTCCCCGTCAAAGCCTCGACAGCGCATGGCGTCAAAGGTGGTCTGCGCGGAGTCGTTGGCGCGCAGAAGGAGCATGCCCCCCACGCCGCCAAGCGAGCCGGCCTTGTCATCGTTTCTCCCCACGCTGCGCAAGCGCAGTGCCAAGAGCATCTCCACGGCAACCCTACCCAGGTCATAGATGGCGCGCATGGCGAGGTCAAACGTGAGGACGATCATGCTCGGAACGCGGAAGGCCCGCAGCGAACCCGTGAGCTCGCCTGCGGGGGTGGTCACGGCGACGGTCATGGCAAGGCTCGCCGAGACGAGCACCTTCGTGCCCATGAGCGCGGCGGAGTGTGACTGACCGAGCAGCGTGGCGGGCAGCATGAGGACGAAGGTGAGGGCCGCGGCACCCGCCGGGATCGATGCGACCCTCCTCAGGCTCTCGGACGGAAGAAGGCAGGCGCGCACGAGCACGATGGCGAGCATCACGAGCACGAAGGAGAAGTTCGTGGAGAGTGACGTGAGCAGGATGCAGACAAGACCCATCACCAGCTTGAGTGGTGCGGACGGCGAGAGGCGGGTGGGGCGTCCCGCATCGAGCCGAAGCCGTGACAGGAGCCCCGTCATCGAGAGCAGGCTGCGCGTGAGAAAGCCGTCGCGGTCGGAGCCGGGACGGTAGCCCTCCGACGAGGCGAGCCACGACGGCAGGCTCTCGCGCATCGTGTCCTTATCGCTAGCCAAAGTCGATGGCCTTTCTGGAGAGGCCCGCAAGCAGGCGGAAGATGATCACGAGCAGGGCGACCCCGATGACGGCGGAGAGCACGTAGCCAATCCAGTCGGGCAGGGCGCCGAGCGAGTAGTCGGGGAGGAGGGCCTGCCACTCCCACGCTTCACCCATGCCGGCGGGCGTGTAACCGACGAGCGCCGAGACGTCCTCCACGCCCCACTCGCCCCAGGCGTCGCCCACGGCGAGAAGACCGAGGGGCGAGGCGACGACGAGCGCACCGACGAGGACGAAGACGGGTCTGAGCGCGGCGGCTCCCTCGGGGCCGTCATCCTGGCGCTCGAGGCAGAACGTGGGAGCTGCCTTTCGCACGAAGGCGAGGATGCCCACGGTGAACGCCACCTCGGCCATTCCCCAGATGGTGAGGTGTCCCACCATCATCGCGGGAATGGAGACCCAGAGCGGGTAGGGGCAGAAGAGCGCGTTTCCAGCCGCATCGGTGAAGAGGAGCGGCTGTATGCCAAACTCGATCGCGGCGACCAACGCCGCGCAGTTGATGCCCACGTACGACCCGATGGCGGCACCGAGGAGCTCGCCCCTCTCGCCAGCCACGCGGCCGCGTATGAAGCGGTATACGCCAAAGCCGACGAGCGGCAGCACGAAGGCCATGTTGAAGCAGTTGGCCCCAAGGGCGAGCACTCCGCCGTCACCGAAGAAGACGGCCTGGATGGCGAGGGCGATGCTCACCGAGAGCACGGCCGACCAGGGTCCAAAGAGAATGGCGACGAGGGTACCGCAGACGGCATGACCCGTGGTTCCGCCTGGCAGGGGAATGTTGAACATCATTGCCAGAAACGAGAAGGCGGCGGCGATGCCCAAGAGGGGCATCTTCTCGGCGGGGACGGTCTCGCGCACCCTCCTTACCGCATGTGTCCAGACTGCTACCATGGCGACACCGAATACGCCGCAGGTAGACGGGCTGAGATAGTTCTCGGGAATGTGCATTGCTTCTCCAGTCACGCGAGTTGCCGACAACGCCGCCGTTCAATTTTAGCCAACTTTATCCTTGTGCTTCGCGCGTGAGAGATGCCGTAGAGTGCGTGCGGGTCGGTCGCCTGAGGGTATCATCCCATGAGAACCCTACTTTCGACGCAGGAGGTGCGCATGAGTCGCAGGAAGCACCATCTCGTTCGCAGTCTGGTCATCGTCGTCGTGCTCGCCGTCGTGGCGTGCGTGGCGGTGCTCGGTGTGAGCGCGGCGCAGGTCTATTCGAAGTCCCTTGAGGCTCGCACGCAGTTCTCCACGCTCTCGCAGGAGCTCTCGAGCGGTGACGTAGACGGGGCGCAGTCGACCGCCTCGGAGCTTAGGACCACCGTAAAGGACATCAACGACCAGCTTGACTGGCCAGTCTGGCAGCTTGTCGAGAAGATTCCGGGACTTGGTATCGAGGTGTCCACGGCACGCACGCTCGCATCTACGGCAGCCACGCTCGTCGATGACGCCATCACGCCCGTGATGGAGGACGTCGCGACGCTGCAGGATGACGGCGCCATCGCCTCCGACGGCACGGTCGACACGTCGGGTGTGATTTCCAATCCCATAGACACGGCCGCGTTGCTCTCGTCCATCTCAAGTGCCGAGACGGTCGTGAACTCCTGCAGCGAGACGATCTCGTCCCTGCCCACGTCGAACATCCCGCAGCTGGAATCCGCTCGCGAAGCGATGGCCTCCGGCCTCGCGTCCGCCGATGGCACGCTCGGTGGGTACTCGACCCAGCTCAGCACCGTGGTCAACGCGATTTCGTCGCTCGCGTCGGTAATGACCGGTGCATAAAAGGAGGGAGCCACCATCCATCGGTGGCCCCCGTATATGCGAATGCGATTGCGTCCCTGGCTAGTCGTCGTCCTCGTCGAGGATGTTCTGGAGCGTGGCCATGAGCGGTGGGATGATCTGCTTCTTGCGGCTCACCACGCCCGGCAGCACGGCCATGCCGTCCTTGGGCTCGACCTCAAAGGCGCGCTCCACGATCTCATCGGTGCCGTTGCCGTAGTAGAGCAGCTCGGTCGTCTTGGTCTTTACGTCGGTGAACATGTAGAAGACCATCGGGAGCTCTTCGGCCTTGGCGGCCTCGGGGAGCCAAGGCCCCACGAGCACCTCGGCGGCCTTGCGGCTGTTGTCGGTCATGTACGTGCCCTGGCCCACGCCGAACTTGACGTTACCGCGAGAGAAGACCTTGAAGTCCTGGTGAAAGACCTCCTCGGCGGTGCGCCCGGTGAGGTCGGCGCCCGCCTCGAACATGGCGTCGGCGTACGTGGGAATGTCCACCTTGCATATCTCCGCGAGGGTCTCGGCCGCGGCCTTGTCCTTCGGCGTGCAGGTGGGGGAGCGGAACATGAGCGTGTCGGAGAGAATCGCAGAGAGCATGAGACCAGCGATGTTGGCGGGAATCTCGACCCTCTGCTCGCGGAAGATGTCAAAGAGAATCGTGGACGTGCAGCCTACGGGCATGTTGCGGAACATGACCGGGCCCGCCGTCTCGACGCAGCCGATGCGGTGGTGGTCGATGATCTCCATGATCTCGGCCTGGTCGAGCCCCTCGACCGCCTGGGAGCGTTCGTTGTGGTCCACGAGGATGACGTGCTTCTTCTGGACGTTCAGCATGTTGGGGGAGCTTACGAGACCGGCGTAGTCCCCGTCCTCGTCGATGACGGGGAAGAAGCGGTGGCGAGACTTGGCCATGATCTTCTGGGCGTCATCCACGGAGGTGTTGACGCTGAACTTGAGGATGTTGCCCTCGAGCATCTTGGCGCGTACGGGGATGGCCATGTTGATGAGACGCGCGGCGGCGTAGGTGTCATACGGCGTGACGATGATGGCGCAGCCATGGCGTTCGGCGGAGGCGATCACGCGCTTGGAGACCTCGGCGCCGCAGCAGATGATCAGGCAGCCGGCATCGCACTCGACGGCGAACTGCTGGGTCTCGTACCGGTTGGTGACGAGGACGATGTCACCGGGCAGGACGGAGTCCTCCATCATCTCGGGCGTGGTGCCCACGCGTATGTGGCCCTCCTTGACGCGGCCGTTGGGGTCGCCGATGACCATCTTGCCATCGAGGGTCTGGATGATGTTGGAGTACTTGGTCTCGGCATTCGCCAGCGCGCCGGTATCGAAGATGTCCATGTTCGCGTTGGCGATGTCCTTCACGGCGATGAGACCGACGAGGTCCTTCTTGCCGTTGGTCACGCAGAGGGTGTCGAGCCTGATCTTCTGCATGAGGTTCCATGCGGAGTAGAGGCTCATCTCCTTGTCGATGCCCGGCTGGTGCTGGATCTCGATGTCTTTGATCTGCGGGGTCACCGTGGTGATGAGGGGCGGCTCGTCGAATCCGAAGTGCTTGAGCACGAAGGCGGTCTCGCGATTGATGGTGCCGGCGCGACGCGCCTCGTAGATGGGCTCGTTAACCTGGTTCTTAAGATAGGCGTAGGAGATGGCCGAGCAGATGCTGTCCGTATCTGGATGAAGATGTCCGATGACATTGACCTTGCGGATTGACTCTGGCATGTCTGAGCTCCCCCTTGATGTGCGTCATCTGAGGTATGACGTTGACGCGTCCCCTTCTCACTGGTAATGGAATTGTTGCACTTGGGCGCCGTGCCTGCCGCTTGCGTCGGGCTAGGCTGACGAATACGGGTCGTGAGCGGCGCACTTTTAGCCTGAACTTGGAGATGGCGTGGAAGCGGTGTTTCGGGGGCGAGTCATCGCGCGGTGAGCCTGGACGGCTTTTCTCCCGTAGAATGTACCTGACCACCGAAACGATTTTCAAGGAGCAGACATGGCCGAATTCGTGTACCAGTTCTACAAGGCGCGCAAGGCGCATGGCGACAAGGTCATTCTCGACGACGTGACGGTGGGCGTGTACCCGGGCGCCAAGATCGGCGTCGTGGGTCCCAACGGCGCAGGCAAGTCCACGCTGCTCAAGGTCATGGCGGGTCTCGAGGACGTCTCCAACGGAGAGGCGCACCTCACCCCCGGCTACTCGGTGGGAATCCTCCAGCAGGAGCCTCCCCTCGAAGAGGGCGAGTCCGTCATCGAGAACGTCCGTCTCGCCTTCGGGGACATCCTGGCAAAGGTGGACCGCTTCAACGAGATCGGCAACGAGATGGCCGACGCGGACGCCGACTTCGACGCCCTCATGGACGAGATGGGCCGACTTCAGACCGAGATCGACGCCGCCAACGGCTGGGACCTCGACAGCCAGCTCTCCCAGGCCATGGACGCCCTGCAATGCCCCGATCCCGATGCGCCCGTCTCGCAGCTCTCCGGTGGAGAACGTCGTCGCGTGGCGCTGTGCCGGCTGCTTCTCGAGGCTCCCGACCTGCTCCTCCTCGATGAGCCGACCAACCACCTCGACGCCGAGTCGGTCCTCTGGCTCGAGCAGTTCCTGCATTCCTACCCCGGTGCCGTGATGGCCGTCACGCACGATCGCTACTTCCTCGACGACGTGGCCGAGTGGATCTGCGAGGTGGACCGCGGACAGCTCTACCCCTACGAGGGCAACTACTCCACCTACCTCGAGAAGAAGGCCGCGCGTCTCGAGACCCAGAACCAGCAGGACGCCCGCCGCGCCAAGAAGATGAAGTCGGAGCTCGAGTGGGTGCGATCCAGCCCCAAGGCGCGCCAAGCCAAGAGCCGTGCCCGCCTCGAGCGCTACGAACAGATGGAGACCGAGGCCCTTGCCTCGAAGAAGCTCGACTTCACAGAGATTCAGATTCCCGTGGGGCCGCGCCTGGGAAGCAAGGTCCTCGTGGCAGACCACCTCTGCAAGGGCTTCGGGGACCGCGTGCTCATCGAAGACCTCTCGTTCACGCTGCCGCGCAACGGCATCGTGGGCGTGATCGGGCCCAACGGCGTGGGCAAGACCACCCTCTTCAAGACCATTGTGGGGCCTCGAGCCCGTGACCGGCGGCTCGCTGGAGATCGGCGAGTCGGTCAAGCTCTCCTACGTCGACCAGATGCGCGCCGGCATCGACCCCGACCGCACGCTCTGGGAGGTCGTGTCCGACGGCAACGACTTCATGCAGGTCGGAGATACCGAGATTCCCAGCCGAGCCTACGTGGCGAGCTTTGGCTTCAAAGGCTCCGACCAGCAGAAGCGCGCGGGCATCCTCTCGGGTGGCGAACGAAACCGCCTCAACCTCGCGCTTACGCTCAAGCAGGGCGGTAACCTGCTCCTTCTCGACGAGCCCACCAACGACCTCGACGTCGAGACGCTCGAGAGCCTCGAGGAGGCGCTCGAGCGGTTTCCTGGCTGCTCGGTCGTGGTGAGCCACGACCGCTGGTTCCTCGACCGCGTTGCCACGCACATTCTCGCGTGGGAGGGCGATGACGAGAATCCCGGGCGCTGGCGCTGGTTCGAGGGTAACTTCGAGGCCTACCAGACCGATCGCGAGAAGCGCCTCGGACCTGAGGCGTCCAAGCCGCACCGCCTTCACCGCAAGCTCACGCGTGACTAGCCTTTCGCGCGGTGACGCCACGTCCTCGTTTGAGGTTTTCCCCGATTTGCGTATTCTTTTCATGGCAAGAAAACGAAGACACGTGGATTGGCGGCACAGCGGATGACACAGCTTGGCATGTTTGGCAGGCGTCGCGGCAACCACGGGTCACAGGTTCCGCCCACGTTCTCACGCGGGGGGACCAAGGACGCACCGGGCAAGAAGCGCGCGAACACGTCGTCGGCGGCATCGGCCAGCAGGAGCCAGGCACGTCAACAGGCATTATCCGCAAGCCCTTACGAGACCCATTACGGCACCGTCGCACCCCGAGAGGAGCTCTCGCTCTCGTATGCCGCGCGCAGACGTCAGCTCGCTCTTCAGCAGAGGAAGCGGGCTCTCGCCATCGCCGGTATCGCTGTGGCCGTGATCGTCGTGGTGCTTCTCGTCATGCGCGGCTGTTCGAGCTAGGAGAGGGCGGGGGAGAGGTCGAGGTCCATGTCGACCCCGCCGTCGATGCCGTTTACCGAACCGTTGGTGGCATACTGCCACATTACATACCTAAAGCTTGAGGTGGGGGCCGTGGTATCGTACTGCGCCACCCAGAGGTCCTTCGAGACGGACGTGAGGTCGTAGCGGCCGAGGTCGTAGGCGCTTCCGTAGACCATCGAAGAATATCCGGCGCTCTCGATGCGCTCGCAGAAGGCCTTCGCCACGGCGGTGACCTCATCGTTCGAGAGCGAGTCCGGTCTGCCGTCCCCACCCGAGCTCTCAAGGTCGAAGACCACGGGCAGCTCGAGCTTGGCACCCGCAAGCTGCGCAATCACGAAGTCGGCCTCCTCGCGCGCCTCGTCCTCGGTGATCGCCTGCGAGTAGAAGTAGACGCCCGTGTCGAGCCCTGCCGACTGTGCGCCGCTAAGGTTGGCGCGGTAGTTGTCATCGGCCGCCACGCTGCCCGTGGAAGACCCGCGATAGCCCAACCGCACGTAGGCAAAGGTGATGCCGTCGGCCGCCACGGCAGTCCAGTCAATGGTTCCGTTGTGTACCGACACGTCGACCCCCGTGCGGGACTTGACCTCTCCGTTTACGGCGTATACGTAGCGACCCTCGCTGTTGAGATAGAGGTTTGACCAGTCATAGGGGCAGACGTAGACGGGGTCGAGGGCGTCTTGAACGGTGAGCGACGATTCGCCTCGCATACCGTTCAGGCCTGACGAGAAGAGCGAGAGCACGATTGCGATTGCAGCGGCGCCCACGACGAGAGCGACGAGAAGCGCTGCGAGCACCGAGGTGAGTCGCCCGAGCCGATGCCTGCTGGAGGCTCGCCTCCGGCGCGAAGAGCGACGGCGCGAGCTGGTGCTCGTCGAACGTGCGGACGTCTGCCGTGAGGATGACGTCCGACGTGACGAGCGATCAGGGCCGCTATGTCTTCTGGGCTGTGCCATGATGCGACTATACCAAGAAGTCGTGTTGGACTTATCGGCGGGAACCTGACCTGACCTTCCCTAGGAGGGTTGTCCGAGTCGCCCGCGACAATTGGGCGGCAGTAGGAAATTTGTAAGTTATGGGGGTATGCTTCAGGTCACTGGCGTCAAGTACCCCTATAAAACGGATATATCAGGGAAATCTTTGAAAAGGACATCCGTGGGCGCGTCAAGGTGAAGAACGGCTCAGTCTTTACCCAGATATACGATTACGTGACAAACAACTTCGGTGCGACTGCCTCACTTACCAACATCCCCGACGATCTTGGGAAGAAACAGCACGTAAGGATTAGAAGAGAGACGCTCAGCCGGTACCTTCAGATTCTCGAGGACGCAAGGATCATCAGCAAGTGCACGCGTTTTGGCATGAGGTCTCGAGAATCGCTCAAAGGCGAGCAGAAGCGCACCTGGACGACCTGAGTTTCCACTTCGCCCTGAACACCGACAATCGCATTAGCTACGGACCCGTTTTGGAGGACATCATCTACTGCCATACGAAGAGTAAGGGCCACGAGGTGAGCGTCGGACGTATCGGCCCGCTTGGGCGCGACCTCATTCCGAGAGACAGAGAGATGAGCTACGCATACGTCCAAGTAGCCATGACAATCATGGATGACCCAAAGGCCGAGGATCGTGCATGCCGTCCGCCTGAGCAGATTAGGGACAATTACCCCAAGTTCACCATCATGCGCAACGATCCGATTCAACATGGAAACGGAATCGCCCACGAGGACATAGTCGGCCTCATCCAGGAGGGACGGGACTTCAGCTAATCAAGGGGCTGTTGGAGAATGCGTGTCCTGAGGGAAGAGGCCAGCCGTCGGTGCCTCTCATAGCGAGAGAAAGAGCTGGTGCACGCGCGGGTCGTCGTCTAGCTCGGGATGGAACGAGAGACCGATCTGGGACTGCCAGCGTACGGCTACGATGTTGCCGTCAATCCGAGCAAGTACCTCGCAGTCCTCTTGAGCCCTGACGACGAGCGGAGCCCGTATGAACGTCATGGGAATGGCACCCAGCCCCTTGAGGTCTGCGTTGGCGTGGAAGCTTCCGAGCTGCCGGCCGTAGGCATTGCGCCTGACCGTGACCGGAAGCGTTTCGAGCCACGTGGAGTTGTGCTGGCTGTCGACGATGCTCCCATCTCCGTTGACGTCATCGATGCGCTTGGCCATGAGAATCAGTCCCGCGCAGGTGCCGAGCGTGGGCATGCCCGCCTCGACCATCGAGCGCAGCGGCCCGAGCATATCGAGCTCGCGGAGCATCCGCCCCTGTGCCGTGCTCTCACCCCCGGGAAGCACCAACTGGTCGAATCCCTTTCCTAGGTCCGACGCCTGTCTCAGCTCGACGCATCGAGCGCCCAGCTCCGACAGCATGTGCTCGTGCTCGGCAAATGCACCCTGCACGGCCAGGATCCCGACGCGTTCGGACGGCATCAGCGGCCACGCTCTTCCATGATGAGGTTGATTTCGTCGGCGTTGATGCCCACTAGGGCCTCGCCGAGACCGGCGGAGATTCGTGCGACCAACTCCGCATCCTCGTAATTCGCGACGGCCTTCACGATGGCGTCGGCGCGCTTGGCGGGATATCCGCTCTTGAAGATGCCGCTGCCCACGAAGACGCCCTCCGCACCAAGCTGCATCATAAGCGCGGCGTCGGCGGGGGTGGCTACGCCACCAGCGGCGAAGTTCACCACGGGAAGCCTGCCGTCGTCGTGCACACCGCGAACGAGTTCTACGGGCACCTCGAGGCGCTTGGCCTCCTCGAAAAGCTCGTCGTCGCGCAGGGACTGCACGTGTCGTATCTGCGAGTTGATGAGCCGCATGTGACGAACGGCCTGTACGATGTCGCCCGTGCCCGGCTCTCCCTTGGTGCGAATCATCGTCGCACCCTCGGCGATGCGGCGCAGGGCCTCGCCGAGATCGCGAGCTCCGCAGACGAATGGCACGTCGAAGGCGGTCTTGTCGATGTGGTAGACATCGTCTGCAGGCGAGAGGACCTCGGATTCGTCGATATAGTCGATGTTGATCGCCTGGAGGACCTGGGCCTCGACAAAATGCCCGATGCGGGCCTTGGCCATGACGGGAATGCTCACCGCCGCTTGGATGCCCTCGATCATCTGCGGGTCGCTCATGCGAGACACGCCGCCGGCAGCCCGTATGTCTGCGGGGATGCGCTCGAGTGCCATGACCGCGCAGGCGCCAGCCTGCTCCGCGATGCGTGCCTGTTCGGGATTGGTCACGTCCATGATGACGCCTCCCTTGAGCATCTGGGCGAGCTCCCTGTTGAGCCTTACCCTGTCTTCGCTGCTCCTTCGTTCCATGGCATTCCTTTCGTCCGTGTGAGGAATGCTGTGGAGTGTATTGCTTTTCTGGTTATACAGATATACTCAAAAAACAGCAAAACTGTATGGTCAGATTAAGCCCAGAACAAGGGCGCTGATACCACCAGGAGGGTCTGTCATGCTCACATACGACCTCGCGGACCGTGGCGAGCAGAGCCTGTACGAGAACCTCTATCGTCACATTCGGGACGATATCCTCCGGGGCAACCTGCGACCTGACGATCGCCTTCCCTCAAAGCGCGGGCTCGCGGAACATCTTGGCGTGAGCGTGATAACCGTCGAGGGGGCATATCGCCAGCTGGCGGCGGAAGGATACGTCAGCTCTCGCGAGCGCAGCGGGTATTACGTACGTCCGATTTCGGTGCCGCCCCGTGCGGAGGCGATTCATTCGGCACGCGAAGCGCAGGTTCGACGCCCCTATGCAATTGCAGACTTCACGTCTGCATCTGCGGGTGCAGATCCGTCGTTCGCACGGCTCTGGGAGAAGACGCTTCGAGACACGATCTCCAACGAACCAGAACGGGAGCTCTTCGCGGCACAGCCTGCGCAAGGGATGCCGAGACTGCGGGAGGCCCTCGCGGCATGGCTTGCCCACGCCCGTGGCATGGCGGTAGATCCGGACAGGATCGTCATCGCTGCGGGTGCGCCGCTGCTGTACGGCCTTATCGCTCTCCTGCATGGGGCAGATGGTCCAATAGCCTTGGAGTCACCCGGATACAGGAGGCTTCAGAGCATTTACGAGACGATGGGCACACCTGTCGTGGCGGTTTCGCTGGACGACGAGGGAATCGATATGGCAGAGCTCGACAAGAGTGGCGCCTCGTTGGTGCACGTCATGCCCTCGCATCAATTTCCCATGGGAATCGTGACGAGCGTATCGCGGCGCTACGAGCTTCTGGGGTGGGCCTCGCGAACGGCGGGACGCTACATAGTCGAGGATGACTATGACTGGGAATTCAGGCTTGCCGGAAAACCGATACCCTCGCTCGGAAGCATCGACGCCGAGGGCAGGGTGATCTACCTGAGTACGTTCTCAAAGAGCCTGAGCCCAGCACTGAGAATCGCATTTGGCGTGTTTCCGCCCGCATTGGACGATTCCCTCGGGCGCGTGTTGAGGTGCTTCTCGTCAACCGTCGGTACCATCGAGCAGACCACGCTTGCGCATCTGATGGAGTCCGGAGAATACGAACGACATGTCAACCGATACCGCAACAAGTCTCGCAACGCGCGCGACCGGCTGCTCGAGGTCCTGCGGACGTGTCCGGCTGCGGACAAGTTCTCGTTCGAGGAGTGCGACTCCGGGCTGCACTTCGTGCTCCGCGTGGACACGTGCGCAAAAGCTGCAGACATCGCCGAACAGGCGGCAGAGAAAGGCGTTGGGCTGGCACCGATCGAGCGGTACGACATGGGTACGATGCGGGTTCCGGATGGCAGTGCGCGCTTCGTGATGCAATACGACGGCGTCGACCCAGAGTCATTCGAGCGCGCCGCGGCCGTCATCTGCGCGGCCATAGAACTCTCCGAGCGATGGTGTCGCTCGTGACCCAGCAAAATAGCAGGGCTACCACACGGGCACATAGAGTCTCCGTAGTCGAAGGTACCGCTGCCATGGTGAAGCTTTCCCTCCGCATCGAGCCGACGGAAGGCATCGCGCATGCGGACGAGAATCTCAGGCTGGATGTCCAGCGTGTGGTGCGCCGGAAGCACCCGCCCTGCTGGTAGAGCTGCGACCTTCTCGAGGCTCGCCAGGTATGCCTGCGGGTCGGTTGAGGGGTAGTAGGCAAAGAGCGTGTCCTTGTAGACCAGGTCGCCGGTGAACAGATACCCGCGTGCGGCCTCCCAGAAGCACATGTGCCCAGGCGAATGTCCGGGGGTGTGGAGTACTTCGATCACGTGACCGCCGAGGTCGATGATATCGCCGTCATGCAGTACCCGTGTCGGCGTTCCCTGAAAGAACTCGTAGGTGCCGACGTCGTAGTCCTCTGGCAGGTCGCAGCGGTCCACGACCATCCCACGGACGGTCTCTATGTCGAGGGGAAACCCGCCAGAGAGCCAGTCAAGCTCATCTGCGTGTGCGTAGAAGTCCGGATAGTGCCGATGTCCGCCTATATGGTCCCAGTGGATGTGCGTGGCGACGGCCGTCACCGGCTTGTTCGTGAGTCCGTCCACCTCCACCGAGATATCGCAGATGCCGAGTCCCGTGTCGATCAGCAGGGCCCGCTCGTCGCCCTCGAGCAGGTAGCTGTGTGTCTCCTCCCAGTGGCGACACTCGCTGATGGTGTGGGTGTCCTCATCAATCGTCTCCACCGTGAACCAGGGTCTCATCGCCAGTTCCTCCCGTGCAGTGTCTCATGTATGAGCTGTGGGTGCAGTTTCCGTCCGTGGCTAACCCCTTGGGTGGGTTGCCGACCATTATGAAGCAGCGCCCGAAGGAACGGCAATTACCCTACCACGGGGAAAGTGTCTGCGACGCCGTCACGCAGTGCCATCTATGGCTCCCGAATTTCCTTCGGAGTATGACAGAGTCGCAAGACGATATATGACATGTTCTTTTCCAGTGCAGTAAGGTTGACCGACGAGCCATCAGAGTGGCCGCCAGCCCCGGCATGGGTCAGACCGGTCACTGTCGTGTCCCCTGCCATTTGCAGCGCAACATCATAACGTGCCCGATTGCGAGAAGGGCAATCCAAGCCAGGTCAAGGATATAAATGTCCGGGAGAGGGGTTGTGTCGCCATCACTGGTGTGGTGGCCGTGTTGACGCGGGTGTTTCTGCTCCCCGGCACAATGGCGTTGATGTTCCCCTGGGCGCAGTGGGTTACGGTGGCGCAAACCTCGGTAGCGAGATTCTCGACAAATGCAGCTCAGAATAAGAGGATCCGAGTTATCGGCCGAGGTGGCCCAGCTCTCGAGGCGGACGCGCGGTCCCTGATGCCGACTTGATTGGCGAAGCTGTGGCCGATACCGAGTGCGATGAAGAGGGCCATCATCGATGAAGGTGTCTGCTTTCCCCGCGGCCAGCAAGCATATGCGGAGAACCAAGGAAGTATTGACATCGTACCTATCATGCATTACAACATAGGTAATCTATATTGCAATGCATGATAGGTGGTAAAAATGATTCCGTCACAAATGCTGAAAGGAACTCTGGAGGGATGCATCTTAAAAGTAATCAGCCACAAAGAAACCTATGGGTACGAGATATCTGAAAAGCTACAGGAATATGGGTTTACGAATATTTCAGAAGGGACTATCTATCCGCTTCTGCTTCGATTGGAGAGAAACGGGCTTGTGATAGTAAAACACCGGGAATCTCCGGTAGGTCCTAAGAGAAAGTACTTCTCTCTTTCACAATCTGGGAGAGAAGAAATGGACTGCTTCTATTCCAACTGGGTTGAACTGGAAAATGCAGTAAACGCTTTGTTCAAGGACGGAAAGTGATATGAACAAGAAAACAAAAGAACTGAACCGGATAAACAATTCTTTAGACAAGCAGGTGAACCCTGAGAATCAGGAAGCATTTACCGACATGATTTGTTACCTGCGAGGGGCCAACATTTCTGGATATCATCAGGAGCTCGTACGTCACGATTTAACGGAAATGGTACTTTCGGCCCAGCAACGGGGGGAGAATCTCCGCGCAGTTATCGGGGAAGATTACCAGGCATTTTGCGATGACGTAATTGCCAGTCTGCCCCCGGCAACCCCAAAGCAAAAAGTGATCGACTTTCTTGACATTGCCTGCTGGTCCCTGTCCATTCTCGGCGCTATCAACATTGTGATTTCAAACGAAACGATTACTTTGATTCACGATCTTATTTTTGGAAGTTTCTTTGGAAATCCGCTAAACTGCAGTATTTCTGTTTCGATCGGGGGCGTCGTATCCATTGGCATTGTTATCACGGCAGCCATTATCATAGTGAACGTTATTACAAGAAGGGCGTTTCAGATTGGTAAGCAGAAGGGAAACGACCGACTGAAAGCTGGTTTAGTGGGATGTGGGCTTATGGCAGCCTTTCTACTCATTGCGCGGCTGGGGCAGACAATACTTTTTACAATCAATATTGTACTTGCATGTGTGATTGTACTGGCACTCTATAGTGCTCACAAAGTGCTATCACAATTGGCATAATACCGACCATGCTATGCGATCGGTCATAAGCAAATAATAAGCAGCGGCCTCTAAAAAATTGAGAAAGCCGCTGCTTTGCCGTGTAAAAGCAATACGGTGCAATCGACATGCTCTTTGATTAGAACTTTTTCATGCATGTGAAGCTGTAAATCCACATACGCCAAAAGCAAGAAAAAGCCGTTGATTTTTTCTAAGTAGTGCTATATCCTATAAATGTAAAGTTTGTTTGACATTAAGGAGGTTATGCTATGAGAAAGATGGATGAGATGGAGTTAAGAGTAAATCAGAAAGGAATTAAATGGAGCTGGGCGTTTACTGTATTCTCCCTTTTTATATGGGCTGGATATAGTTTCATTAAGGGTCAAGAAGTTTCAATGCCATTTTTCCTTCTGATCCTACAGTTTTTGGTGTACTTTCTGATTACGAGCATCGAGAAAATGAGAGTTGACGACAATGGCGGTAAAAAACAGCTGCTCATTTCCTTTGTGATCATTCTTTTTCTCGTTGTATTCGGTGGAATTTTGTATTTTACGATTGGTCATTAAGCACTATGAAGAACTGCGTAAGAGAACTACGTAAAGCAAAAGGCTACAGGCAGGAAGATTTGGCTACGGCGGTAGGTGTTACTCGTCAAACCATAAACGCAGTCGAAAATGACAAATACGACGCATCTTTGCTGTTAGCTTTTAAACTGGCAACCATACTAGGAACGACAGTAGACATACTTTTTGAGCCTGATCTTACGGTGTCGAAAAGACCGTAGGCGAGTATACGTTACCGTGTTCAATCTTTTGAAAGGATTCGAGCAGACAACCCCGCGGCGAGGTGACAGCGCGCGTGAGAGAAAAGCGCTGGACGCAAATGCGGCTTATGCCAAGGCGTACTGTCGGTTTACTGGTAAGACCGTGCGGCGGGCCTGCTCTCTCTTACTGAGGTGACGCTATTTTTTGACTCGTGCAGCCGTTTCCCTTTGCTCCGTGCTGGCGTTAAGCCATATGCGGCGCATCGTGTATCTATAAGGCCTAACGTCTCGATTGCTGCCGATAGAAATATAGTGATGGGATTGATTTGTCAGACTTCAGTCTCAGTTTCTTTACAGCTCTTGGTTCTGTACCTTCAAGAGGAAAATTCAGGCCTGATTCAAAATGCCGATGGCCCTGGGATGATGTGGATGGTGAAGCAGTTGATGTTTCACTGAGAGCTAAGCCGAATGATCATCGAAAATCGAGCAGCTTGACCGCCTCGATCCGTGCCCTCGAATACAAAACAGGATTTCGCAAGTTCCTCGGTCGTTTCCATCCGTTAGGGCGTGCTCGTCTGGTCTCCGCAGGCCTGGTTTCCCAAGGCCGTTCGGCTTCCGGATGTTTTGAGCATGCGGCATTCTGGCACAATTCAGTCATAGGATGGATCCCCGGCGACAGCATGCTGCCGTCGCCCGAGAAGAAGGAGGCTGCTCATGAGAGAGCTGATCGCCTACTGCGGGCTGGACTGCGAGAAGTGCGACGCGCGCATCGCCACGGTCAATGACGATGACGCCCTGCGGGAAAGGACGGCGCGTCTTTGGAGCGAGATGAACCAGGTGCCGATCACGAAGGAAATGATCAACTGCATGGGATGTCGCGTCGACGGCGTGAAGACGTTCTACTGCGACAGCATGTGCGAGATCAGAAAGTGCGCGCTTGCGAAGGGCCTCGGCACATGTGGCGATTGCGACGAGCTGGAGGGATGCAAGACCGTGGGGATGGTGCTCGAGAACAGCCCGGATGCCCTAGGAAATCTTAGGGGTACCGTATAAAGAGTGCTGCATAACCAGAGGAGCGGCCCGTACAGGCCGCTCCTCCACTGCAGACGCTGCGACAGATATATCGTTCAATCTCGTTCCAAGGCGTCGAGTGGTTCGGACGCAGGCCTCGGGTGGCTCCGTTGTCATCCGTCCTTGTATCGCTCGCTCTCTATCGTCCGTGCCTATGACCTGATAAAACCAAAGGGATACTCGGGTTTGATGTAGCCGAGAAGGAAGAGCTCGTCTGGCAGCACGCGAGCGACGATGTTGCGCGTCCCATCGTCCGGGAAGTCCCTGAGGGCAACCTCGACCTCTCCGCGATAGTGCTCGAGATTGTCATTGACTACCATGACGTCGCCGCGATGAATGACGTCGCCGCTTGACTTGCGCGGCGGAATCGAGACGGTGCGGTAGCTTTCTCTCGGAAGAGAGGACCGAAGGAAGTACTCGGAGGCATCGGTCCTCGTGAAGTGGCCAAAGCCAAAGAGGTCATCCTCTTCAATAGCCGTCGTCCCGGGGTCCATGCGTACGCGCATGGTCGTACGCGTGAGATCGGTTTTCTCAAGGGCGGCAAGCTCGTCTTCGGAGGCAAAGCAGTTGCCTATCAAGATGTCATCGATAAGCCCGGACGCGAGCAGATGACGTGACTGAAGATCGATGGGTCGCGACCTGTCATTCTCGCAGGTGGGAAGACCATCAAATACATCCCAAGGTCCGAACGTGTCCGGTTGACGGCTCGAGACGAAGGCTGCGGTGCGCAGCCCCATGCCCCGATACTTCTTCGAGAGCTCCGTGAAGCGTCCCTCGGCAAGACCTGTGAACCTTTCAGGGTAGAAATTATGGCACACGCACATGTTCTGCGCATCGGCGCCGCGCTCGATGAGAAGATCAAGGGCGATGTTCGAGCTTGCATTGAACTGTACGGATATGTAATAGGGATTCCTGGTTATTGCGATGTCACCGTAATCGCCTAGGTGTCCGTCGAGACGGATGGTGTCGACGCCCATGTCAGCGAAGGGCTTGAGGTTGATGGCCGTGGCTCCCAGGTGGTCGAACACTTTCGGGTTGGTGTCGACGGTGACGCTGAAGCCATGGTGATGAGCGATCTTCATAAAGCGCCCGAACTCCTCGAGCGTCTCTTCCCTTGTCTTTTTCACGGAAAGCAGACACGTGAAGATGCGGTCGAAGCCATGTTTTGCCGCGAGCTCCATATAGGCCTCATCGGCATCAGGAGTCGAATGCTCGGGGTAGACCGATATTCCAAGATGATGCATGCTAGCTCCTTCCGAGCGTGGCGTCGGCAGGACGACTGCCCTGCCGACGCGGGGGAGAGGTGCGTTGGGCCTCGCAAGATTGATTACGTAGGGTCTAGAGAGTAACCGAGTCGAGATCGATGGAATCTAGGTCCACATCAGAGTCCGTAGAGAAGGAGGCCTCCTCCTTGAGATACTGCTTGTCGAGCGTCTTGATGAAGGGCATGTACACAAGCGTACCGATAGCGATGAGAATCACCTGCCAGATGGCCCCCTGCCAGCCGCTCACGAGGAATCCGGAGATGATGGGCGGTGTTGTCCAGGGAAGCATGACACCGTTGCACAGCGGTACTATCCCTGCCGCCATGACGCCATATGTCGTGAGAATGTTGATGGTTGGGACGAGCAGGAACGGAATGAACATAATCGGGTTGAGCACGATGGGCAGGCCGAAGATGATGGGCTCGTTTATTTCGAAGATGCAGGGGCCGAGAGAAAGCTTCGCAAGCTTCCTTATGCGCTCGGAATGGCATGCGAGGACGGCCGCGATAAGCAACGACAAAGTCGAGCCGGCGCCGCCAAATGTGGCAAAGAGGGTCTCAAACTGATAGTTGATGATGTTCGGCAGAGGCAGACCCGCCGTAAGCGCCGCCTGGTTCTCAGCAGAGAGCGAGGTCAGGATGGGCATGTAGACGGAATCGGTGATGTTGGTACCGTGGATGCCAAAGAACCAGAGAAGGTGCGCGAACAGGTAGATGATCGTCTGAGCCCAGACCGTCCCACCCAAAGACGTGAGCGGGGCCTGGAGCAGCGAGTAGACGAACGTAAAGGCGTTGTCCCAGGGCGTGAGCACGAACAGGACGCAGATGAGCCAGATGGCGCCAAACGTGACCGCCATGGGGATGAGGGCCGAGAAGGCGCGCGAGACGGTGGGCGGGACGCCCTCGGGCATCTTGATGGTCCAGTCCCTCTCTATGACGAGCTTGAACAGCTTCACCGACAGGAAGCCCACGACGATGGCGATGAAGACGCCCTTTGCGCCAATCCAGCCCAGGGGCAGGCTTGCGACGCGATAGACCTCGGCCGAGCCGTCGGGGGTGTACTCGGTGAACTGCGGCATGAGGATGAGCCAGCTCGCCAGGGAGACGATGCCGGCGGATGCGCGGTCCTTGATGCCGATGTGTTCGGCAAAGTTGTAGCCGATGTTGAATGCGATGAAGAGGGCCATCATCGATACGGTGCAGCTTGCGGGAATGGCGATGAGTGCGGACAGTGTGTAATCACCTATGGTCGTGGCCTTGAGGAAGGTGATCCAGGCCGGGATGGGGAAGTTCGCCACAAGCGTGAACATCGATCCGATGATCAGCAGAGGCATAATCATCGCAAACGAATCACGTAACGTAAGCAGATACTTGTTTTTTCCGACGGCTGATGCGAGCGGCATCAACTTGTTCTCAAACTTGTCCATTGTCTTCAAGATGATCAGCTCCAATCTCTTCTCATATGCCTGTCGAAGGCACGCTACATGCCCTTCTCGTCTGTTGACCCCTTTTTGATCAACACAATCGCTGCCTTGAGCACGCGCTCGCCGTTGAGGGCTCCGTAATCCTCGGAGTTGATGACGCCCACTGGGATGCGTGCGCCGTACTTCTCGTTGACACTATCAAATATAAATCTAACTTGAGGTCCGAGCAGAATGCAGTCAGGCGTATTGCTCTCTACGAGGTCGTCAATCTCGTTTGATGAGAAGGCCTCGACCCTTACTGGAATGCCGTGGGCGTCGGCGACCTCCTGCATCTTCTTCGCAAGCATGCTCGTGGACATGCCTGCACTGCAGAACAAGTCGATCTTTTTCATGTCATCCTTCCTTTGTGCGGTCCTCTGAGGTCGAGTGGGGATAACGCTAGGGGCCACCTGGCTATTCCTCGCGCACCTCGCGTACGACCGACTTTTTCTCCGGTGTTGACTCGACAAGCTGTTTGCATAGGCCGACGATCTGCTGCGCAAGGTCATGGACGGTGATTGCGTTCATGAGGTGATCTTGACCATGGACCATGAGCATCGTCATCGGTTCATGCACGTCTCCTGCGACCTCCTTCCTGATTTGCTTCGTCTGGAACTCGTGCGCTTCGTTAAGGGCGCCGGTGCTCTGTCTCATAAGGTCATCCGCACGACCGAATTCGCCTCTCCGAGCGGCCTCGATGGCCTCGATCGCAAAGCTTTTTGCGTCTCCCCCGTGTACTATGAGGTTGAGCACGATTGCCTCGGCTTCGCCTTCGTTCATTCGCTGGGCCCCCTTCATATACTTCTCTGTTGGTGAAACGCGGCAGAACTCCCTAGGGGGACCTGCGGGTTCCCCTCGATTTCGAAACCTTGTCATATCCGTTTGCCTTTGCTACGTACCAGGGAAGGTTTCTTGGACCGGCGTGCGACGATTGCCGTCCGTAGAACTCCCAAGGTTCTCAAGCAGACTGAGAAGCGTCGCGAACCTCTGATTCGCGAGCAGGTCGGAGATGGCACGCTCGTTCATGAGCAGCGAAGCCATGCTGCGATCGAACTCCCTCACGGCCGTGCCCCCGTTCCTTGTGATTGAGAAGAGAAAGACCGCGCGTACGGGTATGCCATCCCAGTCGATGGGCTCATCGAGCAGACAGACCGCAACCACGGTGCGCTCTCCTACGGGGTGGGCTGGGTGAGGAAAGGCGACTCCGTTGCCGAATGCGGTTCTCGCGAGCCGTTCCCTTTCCTGGACGAGTTCGGAAAAGTGCGGTGGCATTCTCTCATGGATCTCGAGGGCGTTGCAGAGAAAGACGATGGCTTCGTCGCTTGTCGAAAACGTCATGTGAGGGAAGAAGAGGTCCTCGAAGAAGCAGGCCACGAACCCACGGCCCTTCTCCTTCCGACGCAGGATGCGCCGGATGTTCTCTGCATCGACGTTCTCAAGAAGGAGGTCGGCTTGGCAGACGGGAACCGGAAGGGCGGCGTCTATCGGAACGGTCGAAAAGATATAGTCGATGTTCGTGAAATCCGTCTCGGTAAGATTCACGACATCACAGGTAGTGACTTCGCTCACATAGGGGCCAAACTCTTCCCATATCTTTGCAGACAGCAGTCGTGCCGTTCCTACTCCCGAAGAGCAGACGACGAGAACGTTCTTCTTGGGGAGACCGGTCTGCTGCCTCTCGAGCGCGAGCGCAAATGCGAGGGCGACATATCCTGTCTCTTCCTCCGACAACACTGAGCCGTACTTTCTGACAAGGACGCCAGATGAGTCAACCGCCATGAGATATGCCAGAGGAAAACTATGCTTTATATCCGCAAGCAGGGGGTTCTTCACGGGGATGCGATAGTGCAGGCGCACGGAGAGCGGCACGATATGTCGAGCCAGATTCATGCGAAGCTCGAGGTCATTCCTGAAGTCGAAGCGAAATCCCTCCCAGACCGAGCTAAGCATCTCGGTGACGGTCTGCCACACGTCGTTGGAAATGACGACGCTCCCTTCGGTGCCAGTGCCGTCCGGAGTCTCTTTTGAGGCAAGGTGAATCGCGATGTAGGCGATTTCCTGTCTCGGGAAGGCTATGCCGAACTTCTCAGAGATGATGGCCGCGAGACGTTCTGCGATGGCATACTCGTGTGTCTTGCGTATCTCGTCGAAAGAATCTGAGAACATGGGAATATAGCAGTCCTGACGAATCCTCTTTACTGCGATAACGACGTGTACCACGAGATTCTGTCGAGCGATCGTGTCAAGTACCACGTCTTCTCCATCGAGAACCTCTTCGATGCAGCGGGAGACCTCAGCCACCATTGCGTCATCGGTACGTGCGCTTGTCTGCGATATCCCGTTCTCGCCATCGATGACGAGGCTTGCCAGGCAAAGGCGTCGATCGACCTCCCTTCCCATAACGCGGATTCCATAGTGGGGTCGGCGTGTCAGGGAGAGGTTGAACTTTACAAGAACCTCCTCCACGCGTTTGATGTCTCCCGAGATTGTCTTACGAGAAACGTAGAGAACGTCCGAAAGCGCATCGAGGGTTATCCAATCGCTGCGATTGAGGAGGTCGTTGAGAAGGTAGAGCTCGCGTCCCTCGGGCGTCTGTGGCATCACGCTTCCCCGCGAGGCGCCATTGTCGTGCATGAGCCTATCGAAGAGCTCTTGATTGCTGATGACGAGCTCGTAACCGCAGCCACGTTTCGCCAATACATGGGCGGCGTCACCCATGGTCGCGTTCGCGCGATTGACATACGAGCGAATCGTGCGCTCGCTTACGCCAAGCTCCTTCGCGAGCCTAGAGGAGGGGACGGAGCCACGCGCATTGATGTAGTTCACGAGCCGTGCGATCCTGTCATCCATGATGCTCCTCCTCGATTTTCATGATAGGAGCATCATGGATGACATTCCATTTCCGAATGTTCCGTGTCTCGCGGAAGGTGACTTCTTCGAAAGGGAGTAATCCTCCCAGAAACGCCACCGACGCCACTCACACGGCCGTCAACCGTCGCGACCTTCGCGCGTGGCCATCCGTTTTCCTAAAGAGACCCGAGCGAGGCCAGCTGCGGAAAGCTCTCCTTTTCCGCGGCCGTCAGCGCGCGCTCGAAGACGACCCCGTCGAAGTCATCATAGCCGGCAAACGTGTGAAGTCCCACGTTGCCCAGCTTGGACGTGTCTGCGAGCAGTACGGTGGTTCTCGACTGCCTCGCCGCCGTCCTCTTGAACTCGACCTCTTGGTAGGAGCGAATCGTGGGACCCTCCGCAGAGAAGCCGTCGCACCCAAGGAAGGCCACGTCAACGTTGACGCCCTCCATCGCGCTCAGGGCCCAGGCGCCCACGCACGAGTTGCTCCTCGTGCGATAGAGCCCACCCGTCATGAGAACCTGGTTGCCCGAGCGAGCGAGTACCTGGCACGCGTCCACGGAGTTCGTGATCACGGTGAGGTCATCGCGCATGGCGAGGAGAGACGCGAGGTGCAGGACGGTGGTGCTCGTGTCGAGAAAGACGCTCGCACCCTCGGGCACGAGTGCTGCGGCACGCTCGGCAATGAGGGTCTTCTCGGCCGGGTGCATGGTCTCCTTCTGCGAGAAGTCCGTCTCGGGCAGAGCGGTTGAGAGCGTGACGAACCCGTGGCCCTTTGAGATGACGTTTTTCTCCTCGAGCGTGGCCAGGTCCTTGCGGATGGTCTCGGTGGTGACGCCGAGCAGGTCGGCAAGCCCCGAGACGGTTGCCTCTCCGTTGGTCATGACCTCGTGAAGAATCTTGTCGCGCCGCTCCTCGACCGATGCTCTCATCTGCCGCCTCCCATGTCTGCCCCTTTTAACGCGATTCTATCTCACTTGGCATACTTCCAAAAAACAAAGAAAAGTATTTGTGAAGTATTGAGATACGCAAATTCTGGCGCTATATTGTGATTATCGGAAAAAACAAAGCGTACAGATTGGCTAATAGTGAAAAAGCAAACTATAAAGATTATCCCGTACTTCCAACCTCGCATCTGGGGAGGTACGCGCATGCTCGAGCGTTACGGCTACGAGACGGACGTTCGTCCCGTGGGGGAGGTCTACAACGTGGTCGCGCTTCCTGGTGGCGCCGACTGCGGGATCGATGGCTCAGACCTCACGCTCTCCCGGCTCTACGACGCCGAGCCAAGCTGGTTTGACTGCGACACCGCCCAGCTCCCCATCCGCGTGAACATCCTCGACCCGCTCGCCGACCTCTCCGTTCAGCTGCATCCGGGCGACGAGTATGCGATGGCCCACGACGGCTCTCGCGGAAAGCCCGAATGCTGGGTCATTCTCGAGACGCCCGAGGATGGCAAGATCGAGTATGGTCACAACGCCCGCACCAGGGAGGAGTTCGTGGCCATGGCAAAGGCCCACGACTGGGGTCACCTCCTCAAGTACCTTCCGGCCAAGCGAGACTGGTTCATCGACCTGCCTGCCGGCACGCTCCACGCCATCGGTCGCGACGTGCTCACCTACAACGTCTCCCGCAACGCAGACCTCACCTATCGTCTCTTTGACTATGACCGCGTTGACCCCAAGACAGGGTCGGGCAGAGAGCTCGCCATCGACAAGGTCATCGACTGCGTCAACGTTCCCGATGCCGCGGAGGGCTTTGTGTGGTTTGAGCCGCATGACCAAGGCGACCTCGAGATCACCGACTACTGGGACGAACCAGGTCTCTACACGGTCTCGCGCGTGAAATGCACAGGCTGCGACACCTATGAGCTGCCGCGCTTTGCCTTCTACACCGTGGTCGAAGGCGCGGGCGTCGTGAACGACGTGCCCCTCAAGAAGGGTGAGACCGTGCTCGTGCCCGCAGGAACGGGTGAGTTGCGTCTTGAAGGTGCGCTCGATGGGTTCGTGGCAAGCTATCGCAACGAGAAGGGAGAGTGAGCGGCATGGCATACAAGAGGCTGCACGTCGCTCTCGATCTGTTCAGCACGAGAGACGCGCTTGCTATGCTTGAGAAGGTGGGTGCCTACGTTGACATCATCGAGCTGGGAACCCCGCTCATGGTGGCGGAGGGCGCGCGCGTGGTGAGCGCCGTTAAGGAGCGGTGGCCGGAAAAGATCGTGTTTGCGGACATCAAGGTCATGGATGGCGGATCGGAGGTTCCAAAGTCGGTTGTCTCCGCGGGGTGCGACATGTTCTCCGTGCTGTGCGCTGCCGACGACGCAACGGTGAGGGCGGCGATCAAGCTTGCGCACGACAATGGCGTCATGGTCCTTGCGGACATGTGCAACGTTGCCGACCTGTCGCGACGCGCTCGCGAGGTTGCTCCTCTCGGCCCCGACTACCTCTGCTGCCATGTGGGCTACGACCGGCAGGCCACGGGGGCAGACCCTGTCGAGGAGCTCAAGGCTCTTGACGTGGTGGACACGCCCAAGGCTATAGCTGGCGGCATCAGGCTCGCCACGTTCCAGCAGGCCCTGGAGAGCTCCGCCGAGATCATCATCTCGGGAGGCGGCATCTACAACGCGCCCGACCCCGCAGCCGTCGCGCGCGAGATGCGCGGGATGGTCGATGCGTACAACCAGACGTACGAGAGATAGCAGAGGAGGAGCGATGAACACCAACGAGATTGCCGTCGCAGGTGCGACACAGCTTGCGCAGTGCCTGTCCCGGGTGAGGGAAGACCAGCTCGACGGACTCGCGGACGCCATCGTCGCCGCGAGGGGCGTCTACGTGTGCGGCGCCGGTCGCTCCCTGCTCATGCTGCGTTGCATGGCCATGCGCCTCATGCACCTGGGGTTCACGAGCTACGTCGTGGGCGACACCACGACGCCCGCCTTCGATGAGAAAGACCTTCTCATCGCGGCGTCGGGTTCTGGCTCCACCTCGAGCGTCGTGGGCGTAGCCGAGAAAGCCAAGGCCCTCGGGGGCACGCTTGCCGTCATCACGACTAGGGCCGACTCAGCCCTGGGCAGGATGGCGGACCATCTCGTGGAGGTCCCCACCCTTGCGGACAGGGAGGGTGGGGAGGGTGGGGAGCGGCCGCTGCTTCCGGGGGGCTCCCTCTTTGAGCAGGCAACTCTTCTCATAGGCGACGCCATGGTCCTGCCGCTCAGCGCGAGACACGGGATTCCCACTGACCGGGCCTTCGCGCTCCATGCGAACCTAGAGTGAACCACCCTGTGCCATGAGGCCTATGGTCCGGGTGTCCGAACGTCCTCCTTTAGCCGGCGAGCTGCGTCTTTGCGGGGTACACGAGGTAGCGTGACCAGAAGAAGACGCCGGCACTCGCGAGGGCGCAACCCAGGCCCGTGTAGAACACGGCGATGAACTGCTCGGGTACGAGCCCCGAAGACCGGAGCCAGATTCCGCCGGTCATCATGCAGAACATGATGCAGTAGGACCGCAGGTCAAAGAAGTGCCATACGGGCTTGGTCTCCTGCTCGTATCCGTGGATGCGCGAGGTGTGCTTGTCGCCCATCTTCAGGAACATTGCGCCGAACACGGCAAAGACCACCACGGAGAGTACGATTCGAAGCGGTGTGACCGAGTCGAGTCCGAGGTAGGCCAGAACGCCCAGGCGCGCGACGTTGAAGCCTGCCGCAAACCACACGCACCCTGCGATGGCAAGCAGGGTGCGCTTCTTCACGTGGAAGCGAGGGCAGTCGTCTCTACGCATGCCGCAGTCCCTCCTGCTTCTTCAGCGAGACGATGAGAAGGATCATCCCCGCCCCCAGGGCCATGTGTCCGCACCCGGCGATGCCCGAGATGGCGGCGTCCGCCCCGGTCGCGAGGGCAATCCCCAGCACCTGGACGACGCCTCTCACCACGAGCATGGCGACCGTGAGAACGAGGCCGGCGTTATAGGTGAGCATGAACGCACGGAAGGTCCTAGTCTCCTCGAGCCCCCCGCTTCGTGCGAACAGGGCGATGACGATGAAGACCAGCATCCCGAGGATGAAGAGGTGGGCGTGCACCACGCCGAGCGCGGTTGCGCCCGTGAAGTCGTTCCATTTGGTGAACTCTCGATAGAACACGCCACCGACCATGCCGGCGATCGCGTAGGCCAGTGCGATGTTGAGGTACTTTCTCAAGACAGCTCCTTCCTTCAAAATGAACGATGTTCATATTATCCATTTGCACCGTTCGTGGTCGGCCACAAGGAAGGGACTGCACATTTGATTCACGTGCCGAGGCCGTGCGAATGCATCGCGCTGGAAGTCAGGCGTTTGATGGGGGTATGTCGCCCGCCTGTCTGCGGGTACCGGAGTACAACTAATCGTTGGGGTTCGGTACTGGCGAAAAATACAACTTCGGTACAGGTTCAAAACGCCTCTACCTGGGAGTACCGTAGAGCAACGAATCGTTGGGCTTTGGTACGCCCAGTTGGGACCGTACCAAAGTGCCCTCGTACCACAGCCCAACGAGACATGGGACTTTGGTACCGTGCTCACGACGCTGTCGTACGCGGGCGGCTACCTCCGCACGATCAGCCTCTCGCTCACGGGTTTCTTGGAAATCGGGTCCGGCTCGGAGATGGGGTTGCCGACCACCATCTGGCTTATGAGCTTCCAGCTGGCGGGTACGTCAAACGTGCGGGTGACCTCGTCGTCGATGATGGGGTTGTAGTGCTGCAGGTTTACCCCCAGCCCCTCGGCGGAGAGCGCCGTCCAGATGTTGACCTGCGCCATGCCCGAGGCCTGCTGCGACCACACGGGGAAGTTGTCAGCGTAGGCGGGGAACTGCTCCTGGAGGGCTCGCACCGTGTCGGTCTCCTCAAAGAAGAGCAGGGTGGCGTGCGCGGCGGCAAAACCTGCGACCTTGGTCTCGGTGGCGGCAAACCTAGTGGCGGGCACCTTTGCGCGTAGCGTCTCGAGCACGATCGACCAGAGCCTGGCATGACTTTCTCCAAAGAGCGCAACCACGCGCGCGGTCTGGCTGTTGAAGGCGGAAGGGGTCTGAACGAGGCACTCTCCCACGATCTCCTCGATGCGTTCGTCGTTTACGGTGGTGTTCGCATCCAGTGCGTAGCGACTGCGACGGTGTTCCATGGCTTCGTAGATGTTCATGTGAGCCCCTTCTCCTTAATGATACTTGTATTATACCATTAAGGAGAAGGTCTAGTCATGAAACACGAGATGAGCTGGGCCTAGTTCACCACGCTGCCATACTCGAGGTAGGTTACGTATGCGAGCAGGCTCTCCGTCTTGGCGGTGTCACCCGTGGCGTTGCCGCTCGTGTCGAATGCGTTCCACGTTCCGCTCGCATCCTGGTATCCGTCAACGTTGAGAACGGGCATCGTGGCGCGCGAGGCGAGGGTCGCCTTCTGGAAGTCGGTCAGAGGGGCGCCGACAAGGTCCATGAGCACGTCCCCTATGGCCGAGGCGGACTCGTCGCGCACCTCGGAGGTCTGGCTGCTGCCGGCTACGTCGTAGTTTGCCCAGATGAAGTACTCGGTGTGGAACTGCCGCTCCGCGTGTACCACGTCCGAGTCGTCAGTGTTGCTCGCGTCGTTGTACTCGCTCGCGAGTGAGGGCTGATGGTCGCCAAAGAAGAGCACCACCACGGGACGGTCAAGAGCGCGTAGCTCGTCGATAAACTCCTCGAGCGCCTCGTCCGACTCGTTGACACAGTCGATGTACTCGTTGAGCTGCGAGTCATTTGCGCTTGCGGAATCCGTGGTCGAGTAGTGCGTACGATCCTTGGTGGGTATGGTCCCCGTGGTGTAGGGACTGTGGTTCTGCATGGTGACGTCGAGCACGAACTGCGGGTTATCGGAGCTCTCCAGAACTGCGAGGGCCTTGTCGTAGGTGGCAGCGTCGCTCACGTTGTCGTGGTAGGTCTCGGCATCTTCGAACGCATCGACGTCGTAGAAGGTGTCAAAGCCCATCTGGTCGTAGACCGTGGTGCGGTTCCAGTTGCTGCCCAGGTTGGGGTGGATGGCGGTGGTGTCGTAGCCCAGGCTCTTGAAGGTGCGGGGCATGCATTCCACGTCGGAGAAGCTCACCTGCGTGTAGGGGTACTTGTACTCGCCGATGTAGTGGAGGTTCACGCCGGTGAGCACCTCGAACTCGGTGTTGCAGGTGCCTCCGCCAAAGATGGACACGTAGCAGTCGCCCTTTGCGAGTGCGTCGGTGAGTCCCGTGTTGACGTACTCCGTTCCCGTGTAGCCCGCGTTTGCGATGTCCTGGTAGACGGAGAGGTCCGAGTACGACTCGTTCATGATGACGATGACGGAGGGCTGCGTCTCATTGAACTGGGCTTCGGCCTCGGTGCGGGTGTCGCCCGCATTTGCGTCGTACTCTCCGGCGAGTTCGCTCTCGGCCTCCTCCGCGGCCTCCTCGGTGTAGCCTTCGGGAACGGGAACCTTGAGTGCCTGGAGCTCCTTGATGAAGCAGGGCCAGAAGCCTTGGGCAGCCGACGAGCGCATAGCGTCCCAGTGGTTGAGGTATACGCCGAAGTCGCTGCCATACTGCGGGATGGTCACGAAGCAGCCGAGCGCGACGAGGCAGAGCGCGGCTGCGGCGGCGCATCGGACCGGGCGCCGGCGCAGGATGGGGGCATCGACCGCGGCGGGCGCCGCAGGGAGGATGTATGCGGCGCAGGTAACGCCGATGCACGCGTAGGCGATTGCCTGGACTACGGCCGAGTCGATCTCGTAGATGTAAGACCCGCTCACTTCGGCAGCCGTGCCCAGCGCCATGAGGTCGGCGGGGGTGATGGCGGCATCTTTGAAGAGAAACACGAAGTAGTTTGCGATGCCGATGACGAGCATGATCACCACGCCCGCGGCGACTCCCACCCCATGCCGCTGCCCCACGAAGTAGAGGATGAGAAGGACGAGGGCGATGATCACGGCTTCGACGGATGCATACTGAAAGGCGATGACGCGGTAGCTCGCGTTCCAGGGCACCTCTACGGCAAGGCGGGCAAACTCCACGCAGAGAACGAGCAGCACGACGGTTGCCAGCACGTGCAGAGCCCGAGCCTTGCGACGGACCTCAACCTTTTTCTGGTGCCTGCTGCCGCCACCCGCGGATCTGGTGGCGTAGCGGCAGCAGGTCTCGGCAACTCGATTGCGGGGGAGCGTGAGCGCGGCTGCTGCGAATATCGCCATGCAGGAGTTTGAGATGTCGTCCTGTCCGCCGGAATAGAGACCGCGCGCGCACCACAGATCGAGAAACACGAGGGCGCCCACGAAGGGAAGCACCCAGAGGACCGTCGACGGCCTGACGTGCCGAAGCGCCAAGATCGTGCCGTGCCCTCCGTCCGAGCGCGCCCTTAGCCAGCCGTCGGCGGCGGCATAGACGAGGGTGATCGCCAGGAGGACGAGAAGCCACAAGGTGACGGTGGGGCAGTAGAAGGATGATCCGTAGGTTCCTTGCATGGCATGCTTTCCGGTGTGGTTGAGCAGACCTTCACATTCTAGCCCCACCGTGGCTACGCCATGAAGCGAAGAACCGCCTCCGCGCAACCGTCGTGGTCGTTGTCGCGGACCACGAAGTCGGAGGCAGCCTTGAGCTCGTCGGTTGCGTTGCCCATGGCCACGCCGAGGCCCGCCATCTGAACGAGGGCCATGTCGTTGCCGCCGTCGCCGACGCCAACCGTGCGCTTGAGATCGACTCCGAGCTCTGCGGCAAGGGCCACGAGGCCTGAGCCCTTGCTCACGCCCCGCGGGGTTATCTCGATGCTCCAGACCTCCGAGACCGACGTCTCGAGTCCGGCTCCCTCGAGGCGACGGTTGACGCGTGCGAGCGCGTCGAGGTCGGAGAAGTGCAGACTGACCTTCTCAAAGCACGCGTCTGTCTCGAGCATGAAACCGGACACGTCGACGACGCGTTCGGCAAGACGCTCGAACATGGGCCGATAGTCTGCCATGCCGTAGGAGGCCATGCGTGGAATCTGGCGCTCGTTGACGGCAAAGGCGCCGTTGCCGGAGACCTCGGGCATCACCAGGTCACCCTCGGGGAGAAACGCCCCCACGATCGTCTCCACCTGGCGAGACGTGAAGCTCGTCTTATCTACGACGCGCGAGAGCCGTGCGTCGTAGATAAGCCCACCGTTGCAGGTGATGGCGTAGCGGATGCCCACTCCCAGGAGCTGGGGCTGGTAGTCGCCCAGCTGCGTGAGGCTGCGTCCGCTTGCCACGGCGACGCGATCGCCGCGCGCGGTGGCCTCGGCGATCGCCGCAAGAGTTGCGGGCGAGAGGGTCTTCTCGCTCGTAAGCAGCGTGCCGTCCATGTCGAAGGCGATGAGCTCGTGCCTTCCGCGTTCCATGCGCTCCCCAATCGTACGGCTGGTGGGCCGAGATGGGCGATGGGTAAGGTCCCTGACCCCATCGCGCGTTACCTGTGATAGAAGCTCCCGCGCTCGAACTTGGGCTCGCAGCATACGTTGATGCCCAGCCTGCGATAGGCGTTCTCATCGGTGGGCGAGATGATCACCGAGAAGTACGCGTCGCAACCCGCAAGATCGCTCGTTGCAGCGATGACGCGATCTGCCTCGGGATTGGTCGCCGAGCTGATCGAGAGGGCGATGAGCGTCTCGTCAGAGTGGAGCCGCGGATTGTGGCTGTGCAGGTATTCGGTCTTGAGGTGCCCGATGGGTACGAGCGCCTCGTCGGAGACCACGTAGGTATCCTTGTCCACGCCGGCCACGGCTTTGAGCGCGTTGAGGAGCAGCGATGACGCGGCGCCGAGAAGCTCGGAGGTCTTGCCGGTGGTCAGGGTTCCGTCGGGGAGCACCATGGCACCCGCGGGCTTACCCGTGACCTCTTCCTTGAGAAGCGCCGCCGCATGTGCGGGGGAGTAGTTCTCGTCGATACCGACCTCACCCATGAGCAGGCGAATCTTGTCGAGCTCGCGCATACCCTGGCCCGTGCGGGCGAGCTTCTCGGAGGTGCGAAAGAACCGACGCACGATCTCGTTCATCGAAGCCTCTTGGCACACGGCGTCATCGGAGATGCAGTAGCCCACCATGTTGACGCCCATGTCGGTGGGGCTCTGATAGGGGCTTTCTCCCATGATTCGCTCCATCATGGCCTTGAGCACGGGAAAGGTCTCTACGTCGCGGTTGTAGTTGATCGTGACCTGGTTGTAGGTCTCGAGATGGAAGGGGTCGATGATGTTGTTGTCGTCGAGGTCGGCGGTGGCGGCCTCGTATGCGATGTTTACGGGGTGCTTGAGCGGGAGGTTCCACACCGGGAAGGTCTCGAACTTGGCGTAACCCGCATTCACGCCATGGGCATGCTCGTTGTAAAGCTGAGACAGGCACACGGCAAGCTTGCCGGAGCCGGGACCGGGGGCCGTCACGACGACGAGCGGGCGCGTGGTCTTGATGTAGTCGTTCCTGCCGAAGCCCTCGTCCGAGACGATTTTGGCGATGTCGGAGGGATAGCCATCGATGGGGTAGTGACGAAACACGGGAATGCCCAGGGACTCGAGACGGGCCTGGTAGATCTCGGCCTTGCGTTGACCCGAGAAGCACGTGATCACCACGCCCCCGATGGCGAGACCCATGCCGCGGAAGACGTCCATGAGACGCAGGACGTCCTCATCATACGTGATGCCGATGTCGGAGCGGCGCTTGCCCTGCTCGATGTCGTTGGCGTTGATGGCGAAGACGACCTCGGCCTCGTCGGCAAGCTTGCGAAGCATGCGTGCCTTGGAGTCGGGGGCGAAGCCGGGGAGGACCCGGCTTGCATGGTAGTCGTCAAAGAGCTTGCCGCCGAACTCGAGATAGAGCTTTCCCCCGAACTGGTCGATGCGTTCTTGAATCCTGCCAGCCTGCATCTGGATGTACTTGTCGTTGTCAAAGCCGGTGCGCATGGGCCAGATGCCCCTCTCCGATGGTCGCCCGCATGTTTCAATAGGAAGATTATCCATTATAGAGGGAGGTGGTGCCTCAGGTCGTGGCGAGGTTTCTGGCGGATGGCCGCGAGGCTGGGAGCTTGGGAAGCCGTGCCTTTTGCGAGGGTACCGAAGTCCCATGTCTCGTTTGGTTGTGGTACGGGGACGCTTCGGTACGGCCCCAACTGGGCGTACCAGAACCCGACGAATGGTCGGGCCTCGGTACCCGCAGGCAGGCGCGCTTCGGGCCCGTACCGAAGTCGCACTTTTCGCAGGCGCCAGACCCCAGCGAGCCCCGGCGCTTCGGTACCGGCAGGTAGCGCGTCGGAGCCCCGCTCCGCGACCATTCTCCTCGCCGCACCGGACCCCGACGATTCGTTGCGCTATGGTACCCGCAGGTGGGAGGGGTACCGAAGCCGCGTCTCTCGTTACGTCGTGGTACGGGGGCGCTTCGGTACGGCCCCAACTGGGCGTACCAGAACCCGACGAATGGTCGGGTTAGGGTACCCGCAGGCAGGCGCGCTTCGGGCCCGTACCGAAGTCGCACTTTTCGCAGGCACCAGACCCCAACGAGCCCCGGCGCTTCGGTACCCGCAGCAAGTCGTCTTGATATCGACGCCCTCGCCGCTCAACTGCGTCTACGGCAGCTGCTCCATGCAGGTCTTCATCACATTCATGCCCATGGCCTCGTAGAAGGCCCGCGCTCCGGGATTGCACTCCCAGACGTTGAGCGTCACGTTGTGAAAGCCGTTCTCGCGGGCCCAGCCAAGCACGTGATGGTAAAGGCCCGATCCCACGTGCCCACGGCGAGCGTCGACGTCGACGCAGAGGTCATCGACGTAGAGCGTGCGTATGGGCTGCATGTTGTTTGAGCCTGAGAAGTCCTGCACCTCGCAGAACGCGTAGCCGAGAATGACGCCCGGCTCGGCGTCTTCCTCCACGGCCACGAAGACGGGCCGCAGGTCATCGGCAATGATCTCGCTCAGTTCGACGTCGGTGTACTTGCGCGTTCCCGTCACGAAGAGGTCGGGTCGCCCCTCGGCGTGCACCGCGAGTACCTGCAGGAGACACTTGTCGATGCCGGGGATGTCTGCCTCCGTGGCATGTCTGATCTGCATGTCCATCCCCTATCGAGAATCCTGCTCGGCCGAGCATCCGTTGGCGTCGAGCCATCGTTGTGCCTCATCACGACAGGCGCAGGTTCCGCCAGTTTGTCGCCACGAACTGATAGAGCGGGGTCCGCCTCGGCGACATGGCCCTGCGCCGCAGCGACGCGAGCCTTGCGGAAGGTGTTCGCGACCTCCTGCTGCGGTCTGTCGATGAGCGCGTCGATGGCGCCGATCCTCTGGTAGGCGCTCACCCAGTCGCCGCGCATCTCGGCGAGGGACTCCTCGGCGGCGTCGAGCGAGAGCCTCGCGATGCGGGCGAACGGCGGTTCTCGACGAGTTGTTCTCCAAGGAGCTTCTCGAGCTGGGCACGGGTGCTCTGAAGCGACGCACCGTCCCCCAGCGTATGGAAGGCCGATGCCCTCACGTCCAGGATGGAGATCCAGAAGGTGTCTTTCGGGTTGCGCCGACTCGCCCTCTCGGCCCAGGCGAGGCCGACGTCGGGGTAGCCCAGCAGGACGCTGCATGTGGCGTACCAGGTTTCGAGCATGGTCATGGTCTGGGCCCGAAATCTGAATCTGTCGAGCAGCGGGGTGATGACCTCCAGAAGCTTCTGAGGGTCGCGATCGTGCGTGAGCACCTGGAGGACCTCCACCCACGCCTTCCTGATCTGGAGGCCTTCGATGATGCCGATCAAGAGGCCTACCATTATGCAGGCGAGAAAAAACGTGGCAAGGCTGGTGGTAGACATCGCGGCCACGACGCCCACCACGATGACCCCTCCGATGCACAGGCCGATGACGAGGTGATAGCGGTGCAGAAAGGCGGTCGTCACTTGCTCTGACGGCATGTCGACATACCTGGAGGGATGCCTGTCCTTTGCGGTGAGAGCCATGGGCGCCTCTATCTCTGCTCCTGGACGAAGCGTATGAAATCGTGCAGCTCGCCCTCGGTGCGTACGCGTGCGGTGTACATCTGGTTACCCATGTCGTCGGAGAGCGCGCGAGGAATGCGCCGCTGCATGACGATGCAGCTGCCCCACGTGTCGAGAATCTCCTGGTGGGAGTGCACGTACTCATGCACGTCTCGCCTGCCTGCGTAGACGCACCAGAAGGGGTCGTCGCTTTCGGGGATGCCGCGATGGTCTGCCGTGACCATGTTCGCCCAGATCTGGTACACGTCGGTCGAGTGCGCGAAGTTCATCATGTCGGGGGTGTAGCCGCCTGTGGGGCGGCAGTTGACCTCGAGGCCCACGTAGTCTCCCTTGGCGCCAAGGCCGGGCTTGTCGTCGGCCAGACGGAAGAACTCCATGTGGACGAAGCGGCTCTCGAGGCCGAAGCTCTTGGCGGTGGCGCGGCCCAGATGCTGGAGCCTGGGGTCCACGCTGGGTCGCGACCAGTAGGCGAGGTCGAGCTGCCTGTGCGCGAGCTCCGACATCGAGGGCGGAAACTCCTCCTGATTCTCAAAGAGGGGTTCTCCTCTTGAGTCGAGGATGGCATCGTAGGCCGCGATGCCGCTCGAGGGGACAAACTCCTCGAGAACGTACGGCTCGTTCGTGGGAAAGACCTCAAAGAAGTCCTTGAGCTGCGTCTTATCGTCGATTTTTGCCGTCCCGCCGGCACCCATGCCGTATTCGGGCTTTGCGAAGACCGGATAGCCCACCTCGCGGGCGAAGTTGCGTGCCGCCTCGATGGAGGTGACCCTTGCCTGACGAGCGGAGGGCACGCCCGCAGCGGCATAGAGTGGTTTCATGCCGGCCTTGCTCTGCCATTCGGCCATCCGAGCGGCTCCGACGCCCGAGGTTACGTGGAAGTCATCGCGCAGGCGCGCGTCGAGAGAGAGCCAGTACTCGTTGTTCGACTCGATCCAGTCCACCTTTCCGTACTTGTACGAGAAGAAGGCGACGGCGCGAAAGACCTTGTCGTAGTCCTCGAGCGAGCTTACGTAGTAGTACTCGGTGAGCGCGTTCTTGAGCTGGCATGAGATGCCGTTGTAGGGGGTGTCGCCCACGCCCAGCACGTTCACGCCGTTGCGGCGCAGCGCAGCGCAGAAGTTCCAGTAGGTTTCTGGGAACTGCGGAGAGACGAAGACGAAGTTCATGGCTATTCCTCCTGTTTGGCGATGTCATCGAGCACGATGGGGAGAAAGTAACGGATCTGCTTCTTCCACCACGGCCAGTCATGATTCACGTCGTGGCCCCAGAAGTCGCACCAAGCATGAACGCCTAGACGGTGGAAGGCGTCATCGAGGATGTGCGCGGTGCGCAGGCCCTCGTCCTCCCACGCGCCTTGGCCCACGCATATGACCAGCTCACGATCGTTGTAGAGGTCCACGTAGGGATGGCTGGGGGACATGTTGGGAAGAAAGTGCACGGGTGAGTTGGCGTAGAGCGTGCCGTTCATCCAGTCGCCGAAGAAATACGAGGCGTCGTACACGCCAGAGAGCGCGATGCACCCCTCAAAGAGGTCGGGACGACGCAGCGAGACAATCACGGCGTGCGTGGCGCCCATGCTGCAGCCTGTGGTAAGGGGACGCAGGTCGGAGTGGTTGACCTCGTGCACGAGGGGAACGAGCTCGTCGCAGACGTAGCGATAGTAGGCCTCCTGCACGTCGACGCGCCAGAGCTTGTCGCCACCTAGCTTCGACCAGCTGTCCTTGTCGACGGAGTCCACGCAGACGAGTTGTATGCGACCTTGCTCTATGTGGTCGGCGAGGTTGTCAACCATGCCGAAGTCCTCATAGTTTGTGCAGGGAGAATCCTGCGTTGGGAATACGATCATGGGATAGCCCGCGTTGCCGTAGACGATGACGTTCATATCACGGCCGAGATTCTCGCTGCGACGGGTGATGAAATCGCGATTCATGTTTGGGTACGTTCCTCTCACAGTGCCTGCTCGCATGCACCTATGGTAGCGTTCAAACATTACGGGCGTGTTCCATGCCATTGGCATGGAAAGATCTCCCGCGCGGGCGTGCGTTGGGATGCCGGAGGGGAAGGGGACGTTCATGACCGAGAAGACCAAGCGGGCCTTGAGAGGTGCTGGCTTTGCGCTGCTGTACGGCATGATTGCAGGCGTTGGCCTGGGTGCCTTCGTCTTTCTCTTTGCCTTTCTCACTGGTGGGTTCAACTGGGTGGTGGCCTGCCAATGGGTGCAGCGCTTTCTCTTCGTGGTCGCGCCCGTTGGCATTATCCTCGGCGGCTTCGGCCTGATGCGCTCAGGCAAGGAGTATGAGGGCAGTGACCTGGGCTTTACGCGTGACATCGAAGACTCCGTGAACCCTCACGAGGACCTGCGCTCCGTGCTTACGATCCCCGGAATAGGGTGGCCCACGGCCATCGTCATTGGCTCGCTGGGCATACTTGTCGTGGCAACGGCGTTTGACTTCGTGTTTCTCAAGCTTCTCGGGCTGTGACCTGGAAAAGGTGACAGGTATCTTTTCCAGGTTTTTGGAAAAGGAGGTGTCTGCCTGCTGCGGATCCCCATTGGCTAGTGGCGCAGCGACTGATTGCTCTCGCGGTGGATCACGACGAGTGTGCATGCGCTGACTCCGCACGCACCTTGCAGTAGCCCCTGCCACCCCTCGACGCGTTTCGCTGGAAAACCTGGAAAAGACACCTGTCACCTTTTCCAGGTGAAACTGCCCATCTTCCATGCGGTCGCCCTTGAGCAGGGAATGGTGGACGTGACGCGCAGCCGGTCCGTGTCCTGCGGGTACCACCGCGTCGTCATCGTGACCTCGCCGTCGTTCACGAAGATCTCCACGATCGAGGTGTCCACGAGCACGCGCAGGTCGTTCACGCGGCCAGCCGAGAGCGCAGAGGCGGGCAGGCGGCGAACGGTGCGATAGGCACCCGCCATGCCAGTGAATGCCAGCTCGATAAGACCCTTGGTCACGAGGAGCTCGAGGTCGGCATTGAGAAGCACGCGTCCCTCGCCCGAGACGCTTTCGAGCACGAGGTCGCAGGTGCCGGGAAACGTCGCGCCGACGGCACCCGAAAGGTCAAACTGGTCGTATCGAGACGAGCCGACCGTGCCCGTGGCGCCCGCCGCTCCTTCCGTGGTGAGCGCGACCGTCTCGGTGCGTAGGGAATCGATTTCATAAACCGGCAGCTGGCAGATGCGCTCGGCGTCGTTGAGGGAGAGCTCGCGTGGGACGGTGAGCGTGTGGGTCCACTCGCGCGTGGGGTTGTCGTACTGCGTCTCTATGTCGGGGACGCTCGCCCAGCCCACGAGAATGGTGCGACCCGCCTCGTCCTCGAAGACCTGCGGCGCGTAGAAGTCAAAGCCGTAGTCGAACTCGACGAAGCTCCGCTCATCGATGCACTGGTAGGGCCCTGTAGCGTCCATGAGGCCGGGATCGCCGGCGAGAAGGCCCGTGACTGTCCCCTCCACGGGGAAGTATCCGGAGTTGTGTATGTTCTCGAACGAGAAAGTCCGTTTGGGCACGCCTTGGGGGCACACGAGGAGAAACTCGCGTCCATCGATGCGTGCCACGTTCGGGCACTCCCACATGTAGCCAAAGGCGGCATCGCCCCTGTTCGTGGCGGAGCCCTCGAGTCGCCAGGCGAATCCGTCGGGGCTCTTGTAGAGAAGAACCATCCCACGGTCGTCCTTGGTACGAGCACCGAGGAGCATATGCCACGTGTCGCCCTCTCCCCAGACCTTGGGGTCGCGCACATGGCACGAGCAGTAGACGGGATAGCCCTCGTTGCCGAGCACGAGCTGCTTCTCGCCAAAGTGTTCGCCATCGGAGCGTACGAGGACCTCGTTTGCGAGACGGCCCGAGTAGTCGTAGTCGTGGACGCCGGGGAGGAGCTGGTTTCCGGTGTAGTAGCACCACATCTCGCCGTCGCGTATGACGGCCGATCCGGAGTACGAGCCGTTCTCGTCAAGCTCGCAGTCGGGCATGATGGGGGTGCCCATCCATCGCCAGTGTACGAGGTCCTCGCTCTCCCAGTGCGCCCAGCCGTGCGCCGGGCTGGGCCACAGGCGCCGGTGCTGGTGAAAGAAGTGATAGGTTCCGTTGAGCTGGCAAAGACCGTTGGGGTCGGTCATATCGCCCGTGGCGACCTGCAGGTGAAAGCGCAGACGCCAATTGTGCCTCTTGTCAAGGGAGTCGCGCATTGTCATGGGTACAAGCCTCCAGGGTGTCGATGGCTGATGATGAATCGGGCGGCCGCCGGTGCGACCGCCCGATATCTGTCGCCTTAGGCGAAGGGGAGAGGCATCGAGGTGCCTACTTGACGGCGATGAGCTTGTCTCCGGCAACGAGCGTCTTGCCCGTGGAGGATGAGATGCTGGCGTAGGCGTCGGTGTTGGTGATGATCACCATCGTGGTGGTCGGAAGCTCGGCCGCCCTGATCTGCTCGAGGTCGACGTCCATGAGGAGCTGTCCCACGCTGACCTTGTCGCCCACGGCGACGTGTGCGGCAAAGGGCTTGCCTTCGAGCTTGACGGTGTCGATGCCGATGTGGAGGAGAAGCTCGCAGCCACCGTCAGAGAGCAGGCCGATGGCATGGCCGGTCTCGGCAAGAACGGTGATGGTGCCGTTGACGGGAGAGAAGACCTTGCCCTCGGTGGGCCTGATGGCGCAGCCGTCGCCCATGACCTTGGCTGCGAACAGCGGATCCTCGACACTCTCCATCGGGATGACCTCGCCAGCCATGGGGGCGACGATGGTCTCGGGCTTCACGTCGGCGGCGGCGACGGCGGCATCGCCAGCGGCGCTGGCTGCGGCCTCGGCGACGGCGGCATTCTGGCCGGCTGCGGCCTGGGCGCCGGAGGCGACCGCGGCAACTGCCTCAGGGGTGGCGGCAGGCTTGGGGTCCTTGTACAGGGTCCAGGTGATGCCGAAGGCGATGGCGGCGGCAACGAGAATGCAGATGGCGTACTGGAGGGTGTTTCCGGTGGTGATCAGGAAGCCGAAGATGCCGGTGATGCCGTAGGCGATGGATACGACGCCAAGGATGGAGACGAGCGCACCGCCAACCGCCGCACCGATCATGGCGGCGATGAAGGGCTTCATGTTGGGCAGGTTGACGCCGTAGATGGCGGGTTCGGTGATGCCGAGCCAACCGGAGATGCCGGACGGGAGTGCGAGCTCCTTTGTCTTCATGGACTTCGTCTTCACGAAGACGGCGAGGCAGGCGGCACCCTGGGCGACGTTGCAGCAGGAGATGATCGGGTTGAAGCCGTCCACGCCGGTGTTGGCGATGAGGGTCGCCTCGAGGGCGTTGAACATGTGGTGCACGCCGAGGACGACGGTCACCGGGTAGATGGCCCCGACGAGTGCGCCGCCGAGACCGAACGGAATGGCGAGAAGGAACTGGAAGCCTACCATGACGAGGTTCTCGAACCAGGCAAAGACGGGACCGATGACGGTGAGCGTGAGGGTGCCGGTGACAAGGACGGTCACGAGCGGGGTGACGAAGAGGTCAAGCATGTCGGGCACGTGCCTGTGCAGCCACTTCTCGAGCATGCACATGATGAGCACGGCGATGACGACGGGAATGACGTGGCCCTGATAGCCCTGGAGCGTGACGTTGTAGAAGCCGAAGAGCTGAACCTGGGGAATGCCGCCGGCGGAGATGATCGCGCTGGTCGTGGCGGAGGCGGCGTTGACGACGGAGCCGGTGACGGAGGACAGCCAGTCAGCCGCGCCCTGGGTGCCGACAACCTGGTACGCCGAGTTGCCGTAGGCCTGTATGGCGCCGGGGATGGACCAGGCGTTGATGAGCGCAGTGTGGTTCATGATCATGCCGATAACGCCACCGAGAAACTCGTTTCCACCGAAGACGCGGGCGGCCGAGAAACCGATGAGAATCTGCAGGAACACGAAGGAGGCGTTGGAGAAGGTGTGAATCAGGATGTACCAGGAGTTGGTGTCGAGGGCACCACCCATGGCGTTGTTAATGCCCTCGGTGAGGCCCATGAGCAGGCCAGAGGCGACGATGGCAGGGATGATGGGTACGAAGACGTCACCGAGCGCCTTGATGGCGCGCTGGAACGGGTTAGCCTTCGCGGCAGCCGCCGCCTTGGCTTCATCCTTGGAGCTGGCGGAGATGCCGGCGAGGGCGATGAACTCGTCGAATACCTTGTTGACGGTGCCCGTGCCATAGATGACCTGCAGCTGGCCGGAGGCCTGGAAACTACCTTTTGCCCCTGCGGCGTTGTCCACCTTGGCCTTGTCAACCTTGGAGTCGTCTGCGACGACGAGACGCAGACGGGTGGCGCAGTGTGCAGCGGAGACGATGTTCTCGGGGCCACCGACGGCCTCGAGGATCTCCTTGGCAGCTTGCTTGTGGTCGAGTGCCATGTGTTCCTCTCTTTCTTGCCCAGACGTGCTGTTAAGTGGAGCCGACCCAACGTGGTGCCCTGCAGTGCCCACGAATGCATGAGGATGATGTGGAATCGTTCTCATATTTGCCATGGTATAGTCGCGTCGCAGTGGGTGCGGAATGCGTGTAGTAACGCATCCGCAAACGGATGATTTTTTTCCGTGAATGGTTGTTAGCGGGTGGACTCGCGACGACGTATCTCGTAGCCCATCTTGAGCTCGCGGGGTACGGAGTCGAGGTTGGACATCGCGTCTACGAGCATACTCGCGGCTTCGCGGCCACTTGTCTCGTAGAAGTGATGCACCGTGGTGAGGCTGGGATAGGAGATGGACGAGATGACCGAGTCGCCCACGCCGGTTACCTGGATCTCCTCCGGCACCTTATGGCCGAACTCGCGAAGACAGGTGATGGCGCCGAAGGCGATGATGTCGGTGGCACATACGATGGCGTCGACGTCAGGTACGGTCTGGATGAGCTGCTCGGTGCAGGAGTAGCCCGCATCGACGCTGAAGTCTCCCACCAGGACAGCACCGGGCGCAGGCTCGATGCTAGCGTCACGACAGGCGTCCAAGAAGCCCTTGTGACGCATTTTACCAGCTGATATGTCGTTCTCGAGTACCCCCACGTAGGCGGGATGGCCACTCGTGCGGAGTACCTGCTCAGTCAGGTCGTAGACGGCGCGATAGTCGTCCTGGAACACGCACGAATGTCCCGTAAGCTCTTGTCCGAGAATCACGACGGGCACGTCGAGCCCCTTCATCGCACGTCTGTGGGCGGATGTGAAGACGGTTGCGATGAGAATGACGCCGTCCACCTTGTTGCGCTCGGAAAACATGCTGAGGTATTCGACCTCGAGCTTCTCGTCATTGTTGGTGTTGCCGAGGATGGTCTGGTAGCCTTTGCGTGCGAGGACCTTGGTGATCCCGTTGACCATGCGATTCACTGACTCCGAGTTGAGCCTGGGAATGATGACGCCCACCAGATGCGTCTTGCCCGTGCGCAGCGACTGCGCATGCTGCGAGGGGACGTATCCCGTCTCGTCGATGATGTGACCTATGAGCTCGCGCTTTTCCTGAGAGACGTAGCCGTCGTTGAGGTAGCGCGATACCGTTGCTCTGGACACGCCGGCGCGGCGTGCGATTTCGTTGATGTCCATACCAAACCCCCGTGCCACGGTGTGGGAACGCTTTCACATTAGCATCATGCGACGATGCGTGCATGTGGCATCAATGTACATCGACGACATGTCTCGAAGACTCTTCATTTTGGATATGTTATCTGATACAGATGCTGGTCTAAAAACAAAAGGTACAACATATCCAAGTTCCAGTTCATGCCTCTGGGTAAGACGGCCACGTCTCGCACGAAGGGACGACGTGCTCGTTCGGGCGTCTCGAGCCGTACGGGCCGTAGGGTCGTCGATCTTCGTCGACAGACCGACTGCTCGTCCCCAGTGGGCGAAGTTCCTTTGACGGGGGTGCGGGACGGGCCTATTCTCAACCATGGAATAGCTGCTGCATGAATTCCAGTGTTTGGCCTGGCGACGCACGGTGCCGTGCCAAAAGGGCGATGCGGTGACCCAGTGACTGGGCGGCGTCCGCCGCCCGCCGTTGGTTGGGGGACGGAATGCAGGGCAGGACCTATCGCGTGGTCGGTACGTCGGTACCTCGCGTCGATGGCTGGGCCAAGGTCACGGGGCAGGCCCTCTACACCGATGACATGAGCGTGCCGGGGATGCTCCACGCGGGCTGCGTGCACGCGCGCCATCCGCACGCCATCGTAGAGGTGGACGTTTCTGCGGCCCTTGAGGTACCTGGCGTGGTCTGCGCCCTTACCGAGTCTGACTTTCCCACGGCTCAGAGCAAGTACGACTGGTTCTACTGCACGTCGCACCCGCGCATGACGGGCGACGTTCTCGCCGTAGTCGCTGCCACGTCACCGGCGGCTCTCGAGCGGGGCATGGCCGCGGTTCGCGTGAGCTACCACAGGTTGCCAGAGGTCTTCTCGCTGGACGAGGCGCTTGCTCCCGGCGCGCCGCAGGTGCGTGAGCGCGGCGTGGGTCTCACCGACGGCGTGCCCGACGCGTCCAAGAAGGGAAACGTCTTTCTCGAGTCGTATCGTCCCATTCGCAAGGGAGACGTCGAGACGGGCTTTGCCAAGGCCGATGTGGTCGTGGAACGCAGCTACGAGACACGGTATGCCGAGCACGCCTACATCGAGCCCGAAAGCGTGCTCGTGATTCCTCGGGGTGACGGGGCCTACGTGGTACGCTCCTGCTCGCAGCATGGTCATGCCCCGCAGGAATTCGTGGCCGAGGCGCTGGGCATCCCCATGAGCCGCATCCAGGCCGTGTCGAGCGTGGTGGGCGGCTCGTTTGGTGGCAAGTTCGAGCTCGTGGGACTCATGTGCGGTCGCGCAGCCCTCGTCTCGCAGGTGACGGGTCGCGCGTGCAAGATGACCTATTCGCGTGAGGACTCCATCCTCGAGAGCACCAAGCGTCATCCCTTCCGTTCCACCATTCGCATCGGGGCGATGCGCGACGGGCACATCGTGGCGTACGAGGCGGCGCAGGTGGAGAACGGTGGAGCCTACAACAACCAGGCGCCCTGGATGAATATCCGCGCCGCCGTCCACTCCGCGGGGCCGTACGAGATACCCAACGTGCGGACCGACACCTATGCCGTCTACACCAACAACCCCGTGCCGGGGGCCTTTCGCGGATACAGTTCCCCGCAGGTCATCTACACCAACGAGATGATCATCCACGAGCTTGCGCATGAGCTGGACATGGACGTTGTTGATCTCAAGCGACGAAACCTCCTGCGTCAAGGATCGATCACCGCCACGGGTCAGAGGCTCGTGCACGAGACGCTTCTCGTGCGTCTGATGGATGACGTCGTGCGTGACACCGACTATCGTCGGAAGGCCGTTGAGTGGCCGCGCGAGAAGGGCGTCTGGCGGCGCGGCATCGGCCTCGTGACGAGCTATCGGGGCACGGCGTTGGGCGGTGAGTCGGTGGATGCCTCGGGTACGTTCATGATCTGCCTTCCTGATGGCGGCCTCGTGGTCCGTCCTGCGCTCATGGAGTTTGGACAAGGCCTGCAGACGGTCTACGCCCAGATTGCCTCGGAGGCGACGGGCATCGCGTTCGAGAACGTCCGCTTGGAGCCTGTGGACACCGTCGCCGTCGCGGACAGCGGTCTCACGGTGGCGTCGCGCGGTACCGCGCAGGGCGGTCAGTCCGTGCGGATGGCGGGCGAGAAGATTCGCGAGATGCTCCTCGAGACGGCTCGCGAGATGCTGGGCGTCACCGCAGACGAGGAGGTGGGCCTTCACGACGGCCGCTGCCTTGTGGTGGGCCAGCCCGGACGGAGCGTATCCGTGGGAGATGTCGCCACCACCCGTAAGTATGCGGGGCTGCCCTTGGCCACGTACCAGTGGTACGTTCCGCGTCCGCTCGCAAACGACTTCGCCACCGGACAGGGAGAGGCGTTCACCACCTACGCCTATGGCGCCTGCGTATGCGAGGTCTCGGTCAACGTCCATACGGGACAGGTGGCGGTGGATCGTGTGAGTGCCTATCACGATGTTGGCCATGCCCTCAACCCCGAGCTGGTGAGGGGCCAGATTTATGGGGGGATCATCATGGGGCTGGGATACGGGCTCTGGGAGGACCTCGACCTCGATCACGGCCGCATCCGTTCGGACAACCTCGACGCCTATCTCGTCGGCACGGCAGACGATGCGCCCCGAATGAACGTGCGCCTCTACGAATGTGACGACCCGGAGGGCACCTATGGTGCCAAGTGCATCGCCGAGGCGGGCTCCGAGATGGTCGGGGCGGCGGCGGCGCTTGCCGTGAGCCATGCCATCGGACATCCCGTCAGAAGCATTCCCGTGACGCCCGAGTCGGTCCTTGCGGTGCTCGACGGGGGAGGCGATGCCTGATGGGCGGAGTCATCGTGAATATGTGCGTCAACGGAGAGGACCTCGAGCTTCTCGTAGACCCGACCGCTCGCCTCATCGACGTGCTGCGTGAGGACCTCGGCCTCACGGGAACCAAAGAGGGTTGTGGCATCGGCGTCTGCGGGGCCTGCACCGTGCTCGTGGACGGTCGCGCCGAGAATGCCTGCCTCGTCCCTGCCGCCTCGCTGGACGGCCACGCGGTCACCACCGTAGAGGGACTCTCCCTTGGCGGTGACCTCGACCCCCTGCAGAGCGCGTTCCTCCGCCATCACGCGATACAGTGCGGATTCTGCACCCCTGGCCTGCTCATGAGCGCGCGGGCGCTTCTCGACGAGAACCCCTCGCCCACCGAGGGCGAGATTCGGACGGCAATACGCGGCAACCTCTGTCGCTGCACGGGATACGAGCAGGTGGTGGCCGCCATTGCTGACGTCGCAGGTGTCGAGACCCGCGCCGTGCGCGCAGAGCAAGACGAGACACGCCGTCCCGGCGAGGTGGCCGACGAGGGGGCGATCGCGTGAACGTGGGCGGGTACCTGCGCGTATCGACGATCGATGAGGCGCTCTCGGCAGCTGCCGACGGGGCGATGGTCATATCCGGTGGAACCGATGTCATGGTCAAGGGCCGCGACAGCCGTGCGTATGCGGGACGCGTGCTCGTGGACCTAGGCCAGGTGGACGGACTGCACGAGCTTGTCGCACATGCAGGCGGGGTGGAGGTGGGTGCGGCGGTGACGCTCTCCGAGCTCGTGGAGAGCGAGGTGGCATGCGCTGCCGTGCCGCTCCTTGTGGAGGCTGCGCGGCACGTGGGGTCCGTTCAGACCCGCAACCGCGCTACGCTTGCGGGTAACGTGGCGAACGCGTGCCCCGCGGCGGACTGCATCCCCGCGCTCATGGTGCTCGGAGCGAGCGTTTGCGTCATGGGACCGACAGGCGAGCGCGAGGTGCCCATCGCGGAGCTCTTCCGGGAGACGCCCGCATGTCTGCGTCACGACGGCATGCGCGTTCGAACCTGCTACTTTCCCGATCCTGCGACAAAGAAGCTGCGACTCGCCCCTGGCGAGCTCATCCGTTCCGTCCGCGTGCCTGCCGAGGACGCGGACGAGCGTCACCTCTTCTTCAAGCTCACCGAGACACGAGGTGTGGGACTCGGCGTCATGAACCTCGCGCTCGTCGGGCGTGTCGAGGGCGGCGTGGTGCGCGAGCTGCATGCCTCCATGGGGGGCCTCTTTGCCAGGCCTTGTCTGATCGACGGCTGCGTCGCGCCCGTCGTGGGGACCAGGGCGGGTTCGGAGGGCCTTGCTGCCTGCTCGGCGCTTCTTGCCGAGAAGATCGCTGCGGAGTCACCTCAGCTCGCGAGGTATGCGTACAAGGTGCGCGTGGCACCGGCGCTTCTTGCCGACGGCATTGACGCGCTGGTGAGTGAGACGACGCTTGAGAGGTGCGTGCGATGAGGGCCGTGTGCGCGGGATGGGTTATCGTGAGCGCCGATGACGTGAGACGTGACGCAGCGGTGCTCTTCGACGACGTGCAGATCGCTGACGTGATGGACGCAGCGGAGCTTCGGCGCAGGCTCGGGACGGGCGAGGTCTCCCTCACGGAAGTGCTCGAGCGACCCGGCGCGGTGGTCTTTCCCGGCTTCGTGAACGCACACGAGCACCAATACGGCGTGCTCAGCCACGGCATCCCTCAGGGGAGAAACATTACGGACTTTGATGGATTTCTGCGATCGTACTGGTGGCCTGCAATCGAGGACCGCATTCGCAAGGAGCAGGTGGTCGCAACGAGCCGCTTTACGATGACGGAGATGATCCGCTCGGGCGTCACGGCGTTCTGCGATACCCTCGAGGCCCCGTACTGCGAACCCGATACCCTCGTCGAGCAGGGCGAGCTCGTGGAGGACGCAGGTATGCGCGCGGTGGTGTCGCTCGAGAGCTCGGAGCGCGCGGACGAGGAAAACGGCGAGGCATGCCTGCTGCGCAACATCGGTGCCGTGGACCACTTCGCCTCGCGGGATGGTCTCGTGCGCGGCGCCGTCTGCACGCACACCACCTTCACCTGTCCCGAGCGCATGATCGCCCATGCGGCGGAGCTTGCCCGCGAGCATGATGCCATGCTGCAGTTTCATCTTTCCGAGAGTCGCTACGAGCGCGACTGGACGCGATCCCACCTAGGCTGCGAGCCCGTGGACGTGTACGAGCGCGTGGGTGCGCTCGGACCCGACGTGCTCGCCTCGCAGTGCGTGAAGGTCTCGCCTCGCGAGCGCGCGACGCTTCTCGCCCACGGGGTCCGCACAGCGCATATGCCCATCTCGAACTGCGAGGTGGGCGGCGGCTTTGCCCCTGTTCCCGAGATGCTTGCGGAGGGATTCGCGCCGGCGCTGGGCACCGACGGCTACGTCAACGACTTCTTTCAGGTCATGCGTGCGGCATGTCTCGTCCACAAGGCGTCGCACGAGACCACGGCCGTCATGCCCGCTCGCGAGGTCTTTCGCATGGCGACGTGCAACGGCGCCCGTGCGATGGGGCTTGCCGACGTGGGTACGCTCGAGCCCGGCATGTCCGCCGACCTCGTGGTCTACGAGGACGGCCAGCCTACGCCCATCACCGAGGGCAACATCTTCGACCAGCTCGTGATATTCGGGAATCGCGGCAACGTGCGCGACGTATACGTCGCCGGCCGTGCGCTTCTCGATGACGGCGAGCTTACGACCATCGACGAGGAGGCGGCTCGCGCCAGGATGCGCACATGTGCCGACCGCTTCTGGAGGGGGACGTCTGACGAGTGAAGACCACCATGTTCGGAACGGAGCTTCAGTCTCCCGTCATCATCGGTTCGAGTCCCGCGAGCTTTGGTGCCGACGCCATGATCGCCTGCCACAACGCCGGCGCGGGAGCCGTGGTATCGAAGACCATCAGCCACGTTGCCGCGCACAATCCCGACCTCCATATGGTACAGGTGGGTGCCGGAGCGCTTCTCAACTGCGAGAAGTGGACCGACCTCACGATGGAGCGCTGGCTCGACGCGGAGATGCCGCGTGCGGTCAAGGCGGGCGTCAGGTGCATCGCGAGCGTGGGCCACGCCGTGGAGGACTCCCGTCTCTGCGTGGAGCGTCTCGAGGACATCGGCGTCATGGCGATAGAGCTCGTCTCGTACAGAGACGAAACGATCCTGCCCATGCTCGAGGACACCAAGCGCCGTGCGAGCATCCCCGTCATCGTGAAGCTCTCTCCCAACGGCACCGATCTTCTGGGGCACGCCCGCCGCTGCATCGATGCGGGCGCCGACGCGCTTACGGCCTGTGATTCGGTCGGTCCCGCGATGCGCGTCGACATCGAGACGGGCAAGCCGGTCGTGGGCAGTCCCGATGGCGCGGGTTGGCTCACCGGCGCACCGATCCTGCCCCTCGCCATCCAGCGCATCTGCGCGCTGCGTCGCGCATTCCCCGATGTCACGATCGTCGGTCTGGGAGGCATCTCCCAGTGGCAGGACGGTATCGAGATGGTCATGGCGGGCGCAGACCTCATGGGCGTGGCCTCGGCGGTCATCCTTCAGGGTCCGACCTTCATCACCCGCATGAACGATCGCGTGGACGAGTGGATGGGCGATCACGGACATGCGAGCCTCGACGAGATTCGTGGCTGCGTCCTCGGCCATCTGCCCGTGGAGCAGGACGAGGGATACGAGATGGGCTTCGACTTCTCGCACTGCCGTCACTGCGACAGATGCGTGCGGGCTTGCGCCTACCGTGCGCGCAGCTTTGACGGCGGCGGCTATGCCATGGTGGACGAGTCGCGCTGCCGTCACTGCGGGCTTTGCGTTTCGGTCTGCGGCTTTGGGGCCCTTTCCGTGGAGAGGGGTTCTATCCGCTAGCCTGGGCTGGCGGCATCACTGGGCACGGCGGCGCGTATCGGGCGCCGGGAGGGCACGTTCTTGGAATCGATAGAGCTCATCATCAACGATCGAAGCCACCAGGTTCTCGTCGAGCGCAACTGGACGCTGCTCTACGTGCTGCGCGAGATGCTCGACCTCACGGGCACCAAGTGCGGCTGCGCCACCAACGACTGCGGCGCCTGTCGCGTGATCGTGGACGGGGAGGCAAAGAACTCCTGCGTCCTCATGGCGCGCAACATGCAGGGCAAGAGAATCGAGACCATTGAGGGCCTTGCGCACGGCATCGAGCTGCACCCCATCCAGCAGGCCTTCATTGACGCCGGAGCCGTGCAGTGCGGCTTCTGCACCCCGGGTATGATCATGAGCGCCAAGGCGCTTCTCGATGCGAACCCCAACCCTACCGACGAGGACATTCGCGAGGCGATTCGGCCCAACCTCTGCCGATGCACGGGCTACGTCAAGATCGTCGAGGCGGTGCGGCTTGCCGCGCGTCGCATGGGAGGGAAGGCGAGCGGTGATGAGTGATCCCAGAAACGGCATCGTAGGCAAGCCCACCCCCGTCTTCGACGCACGCCTCAAGGTTACGGGTCAGCTGCGCTACGTGGGCGACATGAAGCTTCCGCACATGCTGTACGGAAAGATGCTCCTCTCCACGCACGCCCACGCGCGCATCGTCTCGATAGACACGTCCGCCGCCGAGACGCTGCCCGGAGTGCGTGCCGTGGTCACCTGCCGAGACGCGCCCGACGTGCGGTACAACGGCAACGGTGAGGATTGGGACATCCTCGAGAGCGAGCGTGTGCTCGACGACCGCGTGCGCTACGTGGGCGATCGCGTGGCGGGGGTGGCTGCGGACAGCGAGGGCATCGCCGCAAAGGCAGTCAAGCTCATCAAGGTCGAGTATGAGGACCTGCCCGCCTACTTCGACCCCATGTCGGCTGCGGCCCCCGGTGCCGTGAGGCTCCACGAATGGAACGAGAACGGGAACGTGCTCTGGGAGGTGGACAACTCCTCCGGAGACCTCGATGCGGGCCTTGCCGAGGCGGACCTCGTGCTCGAGGACGACCTCGTGGTTCCCGCCGTCCATCACGCCGCCATGGAGACGCACGGCTGCGTGGCGAGCTTCGACGCCGACGGCAAGCTCACGGTGTGGTCGAGCTCGCAGGACGTCTTCGGGATGCGTCGGAGCCTCGCAAAGGTCTTCGGGCTGCCCTATAGCAAGGTGCGTGTGATCGCACCGGCGCTCGGTGGTGGCTTCGGCGGCAAGATCGACCTCACCTGCGAACCCGTAGCGGCCCTGCTCTCGTACAAGTGCGGCCAGCCGGTGCGTCTGGTCCTCAATCGCCAGGAGGACATCGCGGGCGGTCCGACCCGCCACGCCGAGAAGATTCACGTGCGCATGGGATTCAGGGCCACGGGCGAGCTCACGGCCATCGACTACGCCGTCTACGTGGCGGCTGGTGCGCACTCTGGTGGCACCATGAGCGTGTGCTGGGCTGCCGGTGGCAAGATATTCAAGCTCTTCAAGGTTCCCAACCTGCGCTATCATGCCATTCCCGTGTACACCAACACGCAGAACGCGGGAGCCATGAGAGGCTTTGGCTCTCCCCAGATATTCTGGGCCTTCGCGACGGAGCTGAGCCGTGCCTCTCGTGAGCTGGGCATTGACCTCGCCGACCTCTACGACATGAACCTGTTCGATCCTGATGCGAGCGACCTGCGCGGCGAGGACCTCGGAAATTACCGCGTGCGCGACTGTCTTGCCCGCGCGCGGGAGCTCTTCAGCTGGGATGACGAGGTTCGCGCTGCTGCTGACCAGCGCGCGGAGGGTGGCCGCTACCGCGTGGGCGTCGGTCTTGCTGTGGCGCCGCACGGTAGTTCCATGCACGGCGTGCTTGCGGACACCTGCGGCATAGCCATCAAGATGAACCTCGACGGCTCCATCACCCTCTTCTCGGGAATGAGCGACATGGGCAACGGCTCCAACACCACTCAGCGCATGGTGGTGGCCGAGGAGCTGGCCATGCCGCTCGAGAACATTGCCCTCGTACATACCGACACGGAGCTCACGGGATATGACGTGGGCATCTTCGCGTCGCGAGGAACATACGTTGGTGCTGGTGCCGCGCTCGCGTGTGCGCGGGAGGCAGAGGCGAGGATTCTCGCCGAGGGCGCCGAGCTTCTCGACACGAGCGCCGAGAAGCTCCGTCTCGCGCGCAACGGCGTGGAGGTCGAGGCCGACCCCGCGCGCTGGGTCTCGATGGGGGAGGTTGCCAGGCATGCGCACGACGCCGAGCGCGACATCTACGTGGGAGGCAACTACGGCTCCACCGCCGTGCCCGCCTCTGCCGGCGCGCACATGTGCAAGGTGAGCGTGGACACCCTGACCGGTGAGGTGAAGCCGCTGCGCTACGTGGCCGTGCACGACGTCGGAAGGCCGCTCAACCCCATGGGGCTCGAGGGCCAGGTTCACGGTGGCATCCAGATGGGGCTTGGCTACGCGCTTTCGGAGGGTCTCGAGACGGACGAGACGGGAAGGCTTCGTCAGCGCTTCCTACGCGACTGCCATCTCTTTCGCGCCACCGACATGCCGCGCGACATAGAGGTCGAGTTTCTGGACAGCGAGGAGCACACCGGCCCCTTTGGGGCCAAGAGCGTGGGTGAGTGCGGGTTGGTGCCCGTGGCCGGCGCCGTGGCCAACGCCGTGGCCAATGCTTGCGGGTGCTCGTTTCATCGCCTGCCCATCGGGAGGGAGGACGTCCTGTGCGCACTCGCATCGTCGGTGCAAGGGTAGTCACGCCCGGTGGCGTGCGTGAGGGAGACCTCGTGCTCGACGACGTCACGGGGAGGATCGTCTCCGTGGGCGGAGGGGAGCCCGCCCTGCCAGACGAGGCCGTGGTGATGGCGCAGGGTGCCTGGGCGGTGCCCGGCGGCGTCGACCCGCATGTGCACTTCGGTGGCTTTGGACCGCCGACCATCGCGGACGACTTCACGACGGGCTCGTGCGGCGCCCTCGCAGGGGGTACCACCACGGTGATGGACTTCTGCGAACCTGCGATGGGGGAGACGGTGGCGCAGGTCATCGACCGTCGAATGGCCGACGCCGAACCCTCGGCGGTGGACTACGCATTTCACTTCGTGCTCTCTGAGGATTACGAGAATCTCCTCGGCGACCTCGCCCTCGTTGAGGAGCATGCGGGAATCCGCGACTACAAGCTCTTCACGGTCTACGACAACACGACGCTTGCCGCAGCCGACCTGGAACGGATCTTCTCGCGACTGTCAGGGGATCAGCGACGCAGCTTTCTCGTCCATGCCGAGGATGCGCGCATGGTCGACGCCCTGCGCTCCCAGGTGGGCGATACCACCGACTGCTCGGATCTCGCACGGACACGTCCGCCCGAGGTCGAGGTCGCCGCAACGACGCTCCTGCACGGTCTCGCGGAGCGCTACGGCGTGCGCGTATGCATCGCCCACTCCACGGCCAAGGGTACGATGATGCTTCTTGGCAGGCCTATGAGCTGCGGCGCATTTGAGGCTGAGACGTGCCCTCACTATCTTGAGTTTGGTAGCGAGCGGCTCTTTGGGCCCGACGGCGCGCTCTTCACCATGACGCCGCCCCTTCGCGGCGAGGCCGACCGCGAAGCGCTGTGGACCGCCGTGATGGATGGCTCGCTCAAGATGCTCTCAACCGACCACTGCCCCTATACGCGAGCCGAGAAGCACGGCACCACCTATCAGACGGTGCCCTGCGGCGTGGATGGCGTTCAGGTGCGTATGATGTACGCGTATTCCGAGGGAGTGCGTCGACGTGGGTTGAGCATGGAGCGATTCGTCGCGCTGACCTCGTCAAATGCAGCTCGCTTCTATGGCATGTGGCCGCGTAAGGGAGCACTTATCGCAGGGTCGGACGCTGACGTGGTGCTCGTCTCGCCCAAGGGAGAGACGAGCTGTGGCATGGGGACGTGCGCCTCGGCCCTCGACTACTCCATATGGGAGGGTCGCGTGCTCGAGGGCCGCATTGCGCGGGTGTTCAAGGGCGGGCACGAGGTCGTGGACGAAAATGGCATCGTATGCGCCGAGCGGGGGAGCGGGCGCTTCCTGAGAAGATGACGTCTGGTTTGGAGCTTGCACGATGAACTATTTCGACTGTCATGCGGACACGCTGACCGAGATTGCAGATGACGATGAGACGCTGCTCAGAAACCGACGAGACCTGGACCTCGCGCGCGTGGGAGTTTTTGCCGAGCGCTACACCCAGGTCTTCGCCGTGTGGAAGGACGTGGGGCTCTTTTTCCCCGACAAGGCCGATCGGTGCTTTGAGGCTTGTTACCAGCGGGCCCTCGACCTCCTGCGTGCCCAGGGCGACCGCATCGAGCTTGTTCGCTCCGCAGCCGAGATGCATGCCGCCCACGAGGCGGGTCGCGCTGCGGCGTTTCTCTCCATCGAGGACGTCTCGCTCATGGGAAATCACGTAGACAGGCTGTACGAGCTGGGATTTCGCTTTGCCATGCTCTGCTGGAACCATGACAACCGATACGCGTGCGGAGCCGCCTGCGATCAGCGACGCGGACTCACCGACAAGGGGCGTTCGCTCGTGCGCTCCCTCGATGACCAGGGCGTGGTTCTCGACGTGTCGCATCTCTCCGACGCGGGGGCAGAGGACCTGCTCGAGCTCGTGGATGGTCCCGTGATGGCGTCACACTCCGATGTCCGCGACGTGTCGGATCTGCCGCGCAACCTCGCACGCTGGCAGGTGGCCGAGATCGTCCGCCGAGGAGGGCTCATAGGTCTCAACTTCTTCGCGCCCTTCGTGAGCGCCCAGGGAAACCCCACCACGGACGATCTTCTCCGCCATGCGGACTACGTGCTCGAGATGGGTGGCGAGGACGCGCTCGCGCTCGGGGCGGACTTCGACGGTTCTGACGGGCTCTTCCCTGCGGGTGTCGTCGGTGTGCAGTCGATGCCGGGAGTGCGTGCCCGGTTTGTCGCGTCGTTTGGCGAGGAGCTCGCGGAGAAGATCTTCTATGCCAATGCCGCCGCCTTTGTCGACCGCGTCCTGTAGGGAAGACGAAGCGACGCGCAACGGCAGGCGCTCGTGGCGGGGTGCTACTGGAGCAGCGCCTCGCAGACGCCGTAGTAGCACTCGCAGACCTTGGTGAGCTCGGAGATCTCGATGTACTCGTCCACCGTGTGGGCGAGGTCCTCGCGCGAAGGGCCGAGCCCCAGCGTCTTTATGCCCGCCTCGCCCGCGTAGTGGCTGCCGTTGGTGCAGAAGTTGTACTGCGTGAGCTCGGGCGAGAAGCCCTTGGACTCGAGCTTGGCCTTGACCTTCTGCACCCACTCGGCATCCTTGTCGAAGAGCCATCCCGGGAAGAAGCGCTCTGCCTCGATCGTCTCGCCGGTATAGCAGGTCTCCCTCGCGGCCGTATAGTATGCACGTGCCTTGAACTGCGGGTCGTTTGTGGCGAGCTCGTTGAGAAGCCCGTTTATCGGTGCGAGCACGTCCTGCTTGGCCTCGCCCGTGAGCAGACGACGGTCATACGTTGCCGTGCAGCGCTCGGGCACCACGGAGGCTCCGGGGTAGGGGTCGCTCTTTATGTCCACGAGCTCGAGGATGCCCTTCCCGAGCACGGGATGATTGGTCGGCTCGAGGCCGCGTACGCCTTCGATGGCCTCGCACATCTCGTAGACCGCGTTGATGCCCTTCTCGGGGTTGGCCGAATGCGCGGGCTTTCCCGTGGTCTCTATCTTGATCTCCGCGCGGCCGCGCTGGCCGACCTTGATGTTGCATAGGCTCGCCTCGCCGATAATGACGTAGTCGGGTCTGGTGATGGCCGACACGCTTCGCGACGCCACTCCTTCGAAGCACTCCTCCTGCACCACGCCCGCCACGCAGATGGTACCTGCGAAGTTGCGTTCGATATCCCGGGCAAACCAACCGACGGCCTTTACGAAGGCGGCGTCTGCGCCCTTCATGTCGGACGTGCCGCGACCATAGATGCGCTCGCCTACGATGCGCGCCTCGAAGGGTGGATAAGTCCATACCTCCGCGTTCTCTGCGGGAACGGTGTCGATGTGTCCGTCAAAGAGGAGGGTGGGGCCAGGTCGATTGCCGTGAATGGTGCCGATGACCGAGCCGTATCGGTCGATCAGCGTCTCGTCGTAGCCGAGGGACTCCATCTCGGCCTTGATGCGCCGCGCCACAGCGCACTCCTCGCCCGAATAGCTGCGAGTTTGGATCAGGCTCTGACAGAAGCCAACGAGCTCCTGCTTGCGGGTATCGTTCACGGATGCTCCTCTCGTTCGAGCCGTCCCACACCGAGACGACTCTGGTGCGGGTGGCACGAACCTCCGAGGTCCGTCGGTTTCCCAGCTTCCGCTCCACATCATAGCTGGTGACGTGTTCTACCGATCTGCCCTTGCGGCCAAAGGTCGGCAGTGGACGTGTCACGGGAGTCACGTGTCGCCGTACCGAAGTCCTGTCTCTCGTTGCGTCGTGGTACGGGGGCACTTCGGTACGGCCCCAACTGGGCGTACCGGACTCCGACGAATGGTCGGGCCTCGGTACCCGCAGGCAGGCGCGCTTCGGGCCCGTACCGAAGTCGCACTTTTCGCGCGCACCGAACCCCAACGAGCCCCGGCGCTTTGGTACCCGCAGGTGGCGCGTCGGAGCCCCGCTCCGCGACCATTCTCCTCGCCGTACCGGACCCCGACGTTTCGTTCGGCTTCGGTACCCGCAGGTGGGAGGGGTACCGAAGTCCCATGTCTCGTTGCATCGTGGTACGGGGGCACTTCGGTACGGCCCCAACTGGGCGTACCGGACTCCGACGAATGGTCGGGCTAGGGTACCCGCAGGCAGGCGCGCTTCGGGCCCGTACCGAAGTCGCACTTTTCGCGCGCACCGAACCCCAACGAGCCCCGACGCTTTGGTACCCGCAGGTAGCGCGTCGCATTCTCCGAAGGCATCCACGCACCTACTCGGTGGCATATGCTCCATCCCATACGACCTTGCGGTAGCGCACCGGATCGGTGTCTCCCTCGGTCGAGAAGAGCAGCACCTTGGAATCGCAGCCAAGGTCGAGCTGCTCGCGCAGCCCGGAATACGCGTCATCGGTCATAATCGCGGAAATCACGCCCATGCCCACGGCACCAGACTCGCCGGACGTCACCGCGGGATCGCCCTTGACTGGAGCGGCCAGCATGCGCATGCCCTTAGCGGAAACCCAGTCGGGGCAGGAGACGAATGCCGTAGCGTGGTTGCGCAGGATGTCCCAGCTCATGATGTTTGGCTCGCCGCACGCGAGACCCGCCATGATGGTCTCGAGGTCGCCGCCCACGGTGCGCGGACTCCCGTCGCCAGCAAGCGCACCCTGGTAGAGACAGTCGGCCGCGCCTGCCTCCATGACTACAAACCGAGGGGGATCGTCAGGGAAGAGGTTGGTGAAGAAGCCCACCATCGAGCCTGCGAGCGAACCTACGCCAGCCTGCACAAATACGTGCGTCGGGCGGTTGACCTCGAGCTGGCGGAGCTGCTCGGCGGTCTCCGCGGCCATGGTGCCGTAGCCCTGCATGATCCATGACGGAATCTTCTCATAGCCGTCCCAGGCGGTGTCCTGAACGATCACGCCATGCTCGGCCCGTGTCGCCTCCTTGGCGGCGAGACGAACGCAGTCGTCGTAGTTGAGCTCCTCGATCGTAACCTCCGCACCCTCCTTGGCGATGTTGTCAAAGCGGGTCTTGGTCGATCCTTTGGGCATGTGTACGACGGCTCTTTGCCCCAGTCGATGCGCCGCCCATGCAACACCGCGTCCGTGGTTGCCGTCGGTGGCGGTGAAGAAGGTCGTCTGGCCAAAATCCTTGAGCAGCTCATCGGAGGTGAGGTAGTCGTAGGTCATCTCTGACACGTCGCGGCCGGTCTCCTCGGCGATGTAACGAGCCATGGCAAAGGATCCGCCGAGCACCTTGAACGCGTTGAGGCCAAAGCGATAGCTCTCGTCTTTTACGAAGAGGCCACCAAGAACCAGGTCAGTGGCCATGCCGGCAAGATTGGCAAGCGGCGTCACCGAGTACTGGGGAAAGCTCTGGTGAAAGGCGCGTGCCTTCTCGACGTTTTCGATTGACATGATGGGAAGATTCTTGTCCTCGCTTTTGGGCATTGCGTTGACGACCCACCTGATCTCCGGCTGCATTTCGTTTTCCTCAATTTCTCACAACGTTATGTTTGTTATCAATACTTTTAGCTTGTGCTTTCAATTTAGGCATGCTGTCGGCATTTGACAAGGCATACGAATCCAAGAGACTGCTTCTGTCGCAAACGACGCGTCCTTCTCGATGAACGGAGGGCGGGGCGCAGCCCAGCACCAGGATCATCTCGTCTATCTCGCAAAGACCGAAGACGGCAGGGTGCTTCGTTCGAGCACGATTCTCTTCCGCGGCGAGGAGAGTGTCCGCATCGTAGGCAAGCCCGTCTCGTTCATGAGCCGAGAGGACAAGGTGCGCGTCATTGGTTTTCTCAACGGTAGCGGTGCGTTCCTCGTAACCAAAGCGGGCCAGAAGGCCTGCATGTACTTTGGGATCTCCAAGTACACGCCTGGCGTCCTTGGCGCCTGCGAAAAACCCGACTTCGGTACGGGCCCGAAACGCCCCTGCCTGCGGGTACCTTGGTGCAACGATTCGTTGGGCTAGGGTACGCCCAGTTGGGGCCGTACCAAAGTGCCCTCATACCGCATCCGAACAAACTTAGATACTTTGGTACCGCTGAAGGTCGTTGCACCGCCGCTGGGGCATGACGCAAATCCGTCAGCACGACGCGATTCTTGAGTCATGCCTCAACCTACCAGCTATTTCGACCAACATCCTCAATCTCCCGTCAGGCAAACGTCAGATTCGTGCAAGGTCGCCAGAGGATAATCGCCCACACCAACGGGAGAGGTGGACGACATGGCTGTCTTCATCACGCATCTATCGGCACTCTGGATCTACTGCAGTCCCCGTACCGCGGAGCTGGCGAGAAACGCGCCGATAGCGGAGGCTCCAGACTTTGAACACGCAACGGCGGGCATGGCAAGAGACGAGCTCCCGCGCATCATGCAGATGCTTGGACTATCAGCCCGTACCTTTGACCACCTCGATGTTCTTCTTCCCCGCGCCGCTGCGCGTCATCCGCAGGAGCTCATACGCCTCCATTCCTGGTCGGGAGATCTGCCGTCGCGCTCGTTCGCTCGTCTCGGAGCCAATATCTACATCGCGGTTCCCGAGTTTGTCCTCTTCCAGCTTGCTCCGACGCTCGATAGGGCAGATCGCATTCAGCTTGCAGAGGCCGTGTGTGGCTGGTATCTGCCAGCGGACAATGGCGTCGGTTTCGTTGTGCACGAACCGCTTGTCTCCGTTGGAACCTCGGATGTTCTGAATGTCGCGGGCCATTGGGGATCAGGCAACGCCACGGCTCTCAGGTCAGAGATTCTCGGCAACTCACGGTCAGCGATGGAAAGCTCTCTCGCCCACCTCGTGTGCTTGCCTCGGCAATTTGGAGGATATGGCCTCACCCGACCCGTTCTTAATCAAAAAATCTATCTCAGCGGCGCGGCGAGAAGGATCTATCGGCACGAGTACTGCGAGGCGGACCTCATGGCGCTAGGCACAAGCGACATCTACGAGTACCTCGGAGCGGCGTTTCACCGTAACCCCGAGCGTGACATCATGAGGACGCTCGCGCTCGAACACGACGGATACCGCGTGCACGACGTCACGATTTACCAGCTTGTCGACCCCATGCAGCGAAACGAACTCATGCGTAGGTACGCAATGGCAACAAGGGGGCGCCTCTATCCGCCGACCAGGAGAATTATCGAGCGACGGAGGTCGCTCATCGATAGGTGGGTACCTCGACGAGAAGCGATTGCCGAGGACGGGAGCACGGTCTGGGAAAAGCCCTTCTGGGCCATGCCTGTCGCCTTTCTTGATCAGTAACGCCATGCCCTCGGGCGTTGCTGGTGGGCCTCGTGGCTGGCGAGAAGTCTTGACCTGCGGGTACCGAAGCGCCGGAGCTCGTTGGGGTTCGGTGCCTGCGAAAAGTGCGACTTCGGTACGGGCCCGAAGCGCGCCTGCCTGCGGGTACCCTAGTCCGACCATTCGTCGGGTTAGGGTACGCCCAGTTGGGGCCGTACCGAAGTGCCCCCGTACCACGATGCAACGAGAGACGCGACTTCGGTACCCCTCCCACCTGCGGGTACCGAAGCCAAACGAATCGTTCGACCTTGGTACGGCGAGAGTGCCACGTCGCTGGGAAGACGGGTACCATCGTTCGCAGGTAGCGACGAGGGGAGCGGAGACACCCATGAAGCCGAGGACGGGCGTCTGGATCGACGACAACGAGGGTGGCCGCATCTTTGGGCCGGGTCCTGCCGAGCTTCTCGCCCGCGTTCGCGAGCGGGGAAGCCTGAGGGCTGCTGCAGCAGACATGGGCATGGCCTACACCAAGGCCACGACCATCCTGCGCCGTGCCGAGAAGGGGCTGGGCGTATCGCTCACCGAGCGATCGATCGGAGGCCGAGGGGGTGGTGGTTCGCGGCCCACCCCCGAAGGCGAGCGGCTGCTCGAACGCTACGATGCGTGGCGCAGGGTCTCCGAGCTATCCGTCCTCGACCTCTATGGGGCGTGTCTCGCCGGCATTGGAGACGTGCCTCGTCTGGGCTGCGTGGTCATGGCATCTGGCGAGGCCCGACGCTTTGGCGCCCAGAAGCTCCTGGAGCCGCTCGCCGGAAGGTCCATCCTCGCTCGCACGCTCGATGCCATCCCTCGCGACGTCTATGACGTGGTCGTGGCCGCGCGCTCCGTCAGGGTGGCCGAGGCCTGCCGCGACCTGGGGGTAGATGTCAGGATGCATGACGGTGCGCTTCAGAGCGACACCGTGCGCGAGGGGCTCGCGTGCATGGGAGACCGCGGGGGCTGTCTCTTTGTGCCTGGAGACCAACCGCTCGTCTCGGTGGCGAGCCTTCGTGCGATGGGGGAGGAGTTCTCGCGCTACCCGGGGAGCGTGGTGCGTCTTGCCTGGCATGGCGTGCCGAGAAGCCCGACCCTCTTTCCACGTGACCTTTTTCCGGCGCTTCGGGCGATGGCGGGCGACGTGGGCGGCTCGCAGCTGCTGCATGACCGTCCCGAGCTCGCGAGTCGCACACGCCTTGTGGAGGCAGCGAGCGAGCGCGAGCTCTTGGACATAGACACGGCCGATGATCTGCGCCTCATCGAGCGAGAGCTAGAAGGGGAAGAATAGGCTGACGGTCGCAGGCCGGCATGATGACCCCTCGTCCTGCTACCGCTCGTCTGTGGAATCCTCAGGCGAGCCGCTCCTCTTGGGGAGGCGACCGGCCCGCCTGAGGGCGTCTCGTAAGATCCACTCGACTTGGCCATTGGCGCTGCGCATCTCGTCGGCCGACCACTTCTCAACGGCATCCCAGATCTCTGGGTCTATTCGTAGCGGGTATTGCTTACGCACGGCCATGACAACTACCTACTGGTAAAGGGAACCGGCGTTGAGCACGGGCTGAGCGTCGGACTCGCCGCAGAGCACCACCATGAGGTTGGATGCCATCGCAGCCTTGCGCTCGTCGTCAAACTCGACGACGCCATCATCGGAGAGCTGCTTGAGGGCCATGTCGACCATGCTCACGGCACCCTCCACGATCTTCTTGCGGGCCGCGATGACCGCCTCGGCCTGCTGGCGGCGCAGCATTGCCTGCGCGATCTCGGGTGCATAGGCAAGGTGGGTGAGACGGGCGTCATCGACAAGGACGCCGGCGGGGGAGAGCCTGCGCTGGAGTTCGGCGCGCAGCGCGTCAGAGACCTCCTCGATGTTGGAGCGCAGCGTGATGGAGATGTTGCTCGTGTCGTCGTCCTCCATGTGGTCGTAGGCATAGATGCTGGCGACGTGGCGAAGGGCGGTCTCGGTCTGCATGCTCACGTAGCTCTCGTAGTCGTCTACGTCGAAGACGGCCTTGGCGGTGTCGCCCACGCGCCACACCACGACGGTCGCGATCTCTATGGGGTTGCCCATCTTGTCGTTGACCTTCAACCGGTCTCCGTTGAGCGTACGAGCGCGCGTGGAGATCTTGGAGCTGCGCACGTGGCCCTTGAGGCTTACGCTCTTGGCACTCTCCTTGTCGGGCTCTATGCCTGTGCTTACGCTATCGGACGTGGGTCCGAGACCGCGTGAGTAGAAGGGGTTTGCCCAGCGCAGGCCCTCGTCGCGGACGGTACCCACGTACTTGCCAAAGAGCACGCAGACGCGCACCTGGCCGGGCTGCAGCGTGAAGAAGCCGTTGGAGAAGATTATGCCGACGGCCAGGACAAACCAGCACGCGATCATCTCGAAGATGGCAAAGGCGGGCTCGGATATGCCTGCGTCGTCCGCGGCGGACAGCGCCACGACGGACATGATGAACATGAAGATAGACACGACGTATAGTGCGATGGTGACGAAGAGCATGACCCAACCGCTTGCAGCATGGGCCTTCTTCTCGACGCTCATGGTCGATCCTTTCCGTGCGAGGGTCTATCCTCCCCTATGGAGGCGCTACCCTCGATGTAGGTACCATTGTGATATCACTATGAGTTCTAGTCAATATCTAAAATGAGAAAAGCGACGCGTGTGGCGCTCGCGTCAGGGACAGGCCACGGACAGAGCCGTAGGTGACGGGGACATCGACCAGGGACGCGAGACGGGCTGCCTGTTTGCAAAGGAGGTCCGTCTCGCACTGGTTGACCACCACGCGGGAGGCGAGCGCCTCTGACCTGATGACGGAGGCGACCATGTCAGCCGTGACAAGATCATCGGGGCTAACGCCCGCGAGCTCGCAGAAGCGCTCCCAGCGATGTACTGACTCGCGGACGGGACGCCCGAGGCCCGAGGCACCCACCACGAGAATCGTCTGCGTGGAGTTCTCGGGGATGACGGGTTCGTGAGCGAGATGCGCCTTGAGGGGCAGCCCGCGCGAGCCGTCGGCCTCCACGAGCACGTAGTCTGCCAGCTCGGCAATCCGCGCCCACGAGAGTGACGGCGACGTGAGCTTGCCATTCTTGGCGCGGGCACCCACCTGTACCCTGCGGCTGAGTCGCAGGGCCGTGGCGAGCTCCTCGCGCGTGGGGTCGAGAAGCACGGGGCAATCGTCGCAGGGAAGCACGTGCGTGGACGTGGACAGCACGACCGTGCCGTCCAGCACGCAGGCCAGCTCATGGATGAGGGTGGTCTTTCCGCCGCTTCCCACCACTGACGTAATGCCTGGTACCACATGGAGCAGAGTATCCATGAGCGACCCTAATAAAAAGTAATGGCTGTCACGTGCTCTTCCCGTCGTTACGGCTGCGCCATTTGCCACAAGCCGATTGTGCCCCAATGTGGGACTTGGTTTTCCGTGAGCGTTGTAGTCTTAAAAGTATAACGGTGGACGAGAAGGGGTCTTGCCAAGGAAAGGACGAACGACATGCAGGTAGACGCTAGGAACATGACGTGCCCCAAACCGGTCATCCTCGCGATCGAGGCCCTTTCCAAGCTTGGGCGCGAGAAGCCCCTCGAGCTGCTCGTGGACAACGAGACCGCCGTTGGCAATGTGAGCCGTCTCGCCGCCGAGAGGGGCTGTCTTCTCGATGTTGCCAGGCGCGATGGCTATACCTCGCTCACCCTCACGCCGACGGGCGCCGCCCACCCCGTGTCCGACTCTCCTACCGCAGGAGCCGCCGTCTGCGACCTGCCCGTCGTACCCGCCTCCGTCATCGCCATAGGCTCCGACGCCATGGGTCGTGGCAGCGACGAGCTCGGCAGGATTCTCGTCAAGGGACTGGTGTACGCGCTTGCGCACCAGGAGGGCGTTCCGCGCACCATGCTCTTCTACAACTCGGGCGCATGCCTCACCTGCGAGGGGTCGGAGAGTCTCGATGACATCCGCGAGCTCGAGTCACGCGGGACCGAGGTTCTCACCTGCGGTACCTGCCTCGACTTCTATGGCATTCGCGAGAAGCTCGCCGTGGGCAGCGTCACGAACCTCTACGCCATCGCCGAGGCCGTCGCGGCACAGCCCGGCGTCTTCTCGATCTAGGGCCCGCCATGCTCGTCGTGGTGCGAGGAGCGGGGGACCTTGCCTCGGGGATAGCGGTGCGCCTGCACCGCGCCGACATGCACGTCGTTGCGCTCGACGTCGCCGTTCCCACGGCCGTTCGCAGGACGGTGGCCTTCTCCGAGGCGATTCGCCTGGGCGAGACGCACGTGGAGGACGTTCGGGGGGTGCTCGCGCACGGTACGCACGAGGCTCTCGCAGTCGCATGCGCGCTTGACGTGGCCATCCTCGTCGACCCGTCGGGCGAGACGATCTCCGCCCTCGCCCCCGACGTCGTCGTGGACGCGATCCTTGCCAAGCGCAACCTCGGTACCACTCGAGACATGGCGCCCGTGGTCATCGGCGTGGGTCCTGGCTTTACCGCTCCCGTGGACTGCCACGCGGCGGTGGAGACCAAACGAGGCCATGAGCTGGGGCGCGTGTACTACGAGGGCTCGCCCATCCCCAACACGGGCGTGCCGGGAGACATCGGGGGACACTCCGTCGAGCGTGTGCTGCGTGCGCCTGCCGACGGTCTCTTCGAGCCCGTCCTCAGGATCGGTGACGTGGTGCGCGCGGGCGACGTAGCTGCCGTGGTTGCCGGCGTGCCCCTGCGCTGCGCCATCGATGGCGTGCTTCGCGGGCTCCTCCAGGAGGGTGTACTCGTGACGCCGGGCATGAAGGTGGGCGACATCGATCCGCGTGGCGATCCGAACCTGTGCCGCACGGTCTCTGACAAGGCGCGCGCCGTGGGCGGTGGCGTCCTCGAGGCCATCTGCGGACTCTCCGGAAGGCTTGGTGACTAGCATGGGCATCCCGGACGTCAAGCTCACGAAGCTCGCCGAGTGCGCGGGCTGCGGCGCCAAGGTGGGCGCCGGGCAGCTGGCCGAGCTCCTGTCGGGACTCGCCGCGCACCGCGACCCCGACCTGCTCGTGGGCTTTGACACGAGCGACGACGCGGCGGTCTATCGCATCACCGACGACGTCGCCGTCGTGGAGACCGTGGACTTCTTCCCGCCCATCGCAGATGACCCGTACACCTATGGAGCCATCGCCGCCGCCAACGCCCTCTCCGACGTGTGGGCCATGGGCGGCGAGCCCAGAGTGGCCCTCAACGTGATGGCCATACCCGAGGACATGCCTGCCGACGTGGTCCGCGAGATCTTGCGCGGTGGCTACGAGAAGGTCCTCGAGGCCGGTGCGAGCATCGCGGGCGGCCACTCCATCTATGACCCCGAGCCCAAGTACGGTCTCGCCGTGACGGGAGTCGTGAACCCCTCCCGCGTGCTCACGAACGCTGGCGCGCGCGTGGGAGACGTGCTCGTGTACACCAAGCCGCTCGGCATCGGCGTCACCGTCACGGCGGCCAAGGGTGGCCTTGTCGCCGAAGAGGACGAGAGGCGCGCGGAGAGACTCATGATGTGTCTCAACCGCTGGGCGCGTGACGTCATGGTCAGGCATGACGTGCACGCCGCGACCGACGTCACGGGCTTTGGCATGATGGGGCACCTCCTCGAGATGGCACAGGCGGCGGGCGCGGACGTCCTCGTGGACGCCGACGAGATCGAGCTCCTGCCACACGCCCTCGAGTGGGCGGCCCTTGGCGTTCTGCCACAGGGCATGTATCGCAACAGACGCTTCGCCGAGTCAGAGGTCGCGGCGGGAAGCGTTTCGCAGGCGCTTCAGGACCTGCTCTTCTGTCCGGAGACCTCGGGTGGCCTTATGGTCTGCGTGGCGCGCGACGATGCCGACGCCCTCGTGGACGACCTGCGCTCCGATGGCCGCGTTCCCGCGGCGTTCGTGGTGGGAGAGGTCGCGCCGCACCTCGGCGGTCCGCGCATCACGCTTCGGGGCAGGGGACGGAGGAGCTCATGACCGACTCGCACGAGACGCTGCGCGACAAGGAGTTTGTCTCGCAGCTGGTGGAAGAGCTCGAGGCGGGTCGCGACCTCGCGCTCTGCTCGGTGTTGGCCACGAAAGGTTCGATGCCACGACCGGCGGGCGCTCGCATGGCGGTGCGCGCCGAGGGGAGTCCGACCGGAACCATCGGCGGCGGGCATATCGAGCAGATGGTTCAGGCGCGCGCCGTCTCGCTGCTCGCATCGGACGTCGCGTCCGGCGAGCTCGCGTGGTACACGCACGCCAGGACCGGCATGGCCTGCGGCGGGGACGCCCTTGTGGGCATCATGCGTCTTACGCCCGGGCACCTAGGATTCCTGCGCGAGCTTCTCGCCACGCTCGAGGCGGGAGCGACCTCCTGGCTCGTGGATCGCTGGTCCGGTGGGTCTTCCCGGCTGATGCTCGCCCCGCGAGATGCGCTCGACCCTGCCGAGGCCGCGCTCTGCTCAGACGTGATCTTCTGGAGTGAGGAGAGCTCGACCTACGTCGAGCCCATTGGCCCCGACCCCATCGCCTACCTCTTTGGCGGCGGTCACGTGGGAGAGGCCCTCTCGCCCGTGCTCGCGAGCGTGGGCTTTCGCGTCGTGATCGTCGACGACCGCGCCGAGGTTGCCGTGCCCAAGCGCTTTCCGGAAGCCGAGCGTGTGGTGCTTGTAGACTTTCGACGTCTTGCTGCGTCGGGCGTCACCGTGACCCCGAGCGACTACGCGGTGGTGCTCACGCACGGCCATGCCGCAGACGTAGACGTTCTCGAGCAGGTCGTGCCGGGCCACCCCGTCTACGTGGGATGCATTGGAAGCCGCGGAAAGGCGGCGTACGCGCGTGACGCGTTGAGGGAGCGTGGTCTCGACCCCATGCTCGTGGACGCCATTCACCTGCCGATCGGCGAGAAGATCCTCGCCGTGACGCCAGCGGAGATCGCCGTCTCGATCGCGGCGGAGATGATTCGCTGCCGTGCACAGAGGCGACCCGAGAGGCCGCACTCGCATTCTGCGGCAGAGGGGCAGGTGAGCCGGCAGAGCTAGCACCTTGCGCCGCATCAGAGGCGCGCTCGCTGGCACGTGATCAAGACGTGGGGAAGATGTCTGACAACATTGAGAGGGACAAACATGGTTACTAGTATGACCAGGCGTTCGTTTATGTCCGCTGCTGGCCTTGCCGCCGCTGCGGGTCTTGCGGGCTGCTCGAGCGGCAGCACCGCAGCCGACTCGTCGAGCTCCGCGACGGGTGCGAGCGGCGCCATCATGGTCTTTGCGGCTGCGTCCATGACCGAGTCGCTCACCAAGGCGGGCGATCAGTTCATGGTCGAGAACCCAAACGCCACGCTCGCCTTCAACTTCGACTCATCGGGCACCCTCAAGACTCAGATTCAGGAGGGCGCCGACTGCGACGTGTTCATCTCGGCCGGACAGAAGCAGATGAACCAGATGGACGCCACGGCGAGTGCCGACGTCAACACCGAGGGTCTCGACCTCGTGGACTCGGACACGCGCTTCGACATCCTCGAGAACAAGGTCACCCTCTGCGTACCCAACGACAACCCCAAGGCGGTCTCGAGCTTTGACGACATGGCGGACAAGCTCTCCGCGCACGAGATCTTGCTCGGCATGGGCAACTCCGACGTGCCCGTGGGCCAGTACACCCAGAAGATCCTCGCGTACTACAGCCTCGATGAGACGGAGCTCGCCAACGCGGGATGCATCACCTACGGCACCAACGTCAAGGAGGTCACCTCACAGGTGAGCGAGGCGGCCGTGGACTGCGGCGTCATCTACAAGACCGATGCCACCTCCGCCAGTCTCACGATGGTCGACGAGGCCACCGAGGAGATGTGCGGCCGCGTGGTGTACCCTGTCGCCGCGATGAAGGATGCCCCCAACCACGACGGCGCTGTCGCATTCCTCGAGTTTCTCAAGGGCGACGAGGCCACGGCCGACTTCGAAGAGGTCGGCTTCACTCCCATCGCAGGCGAGTAGAGGACCCCGTGGACTGGTACCCGCTGCTAAACTCGCTGAGAATCGCGGCAATCTCGACGATCGTCGTCTATCTCCTCGGAGTATGGCTCGCCAACGTCGTGGCGCACTCGCCGCGGATCGTGAAGGGCGTCCTCGACGTCGTGCTTACGCTCCCGCTCGTGCTCCCTCCCACGGTGGTGGGCTACCTGCTGCTGCGGGTGCTCGGACCCAAGCGGATCATCGGTCTGTGGTTTCTCCAGACCTTTGGCATCAAGCTCACGATGACCTGGTACTCGGCCATCTTCGCCACCGTGGTCGTGAGCTTTCCGCTCATGTACCGCACGGCGCGCGGCGCCTTCGAGGCCTTTGACGAGACGCTCGCCGACGCCGGCCGTACGCTCGGGAAGTCAAACCTCTGGGTGTTCTGGCGGGTGAAGATGCCTTGCTGCAGACAGGGAATCATCGCCGGCGCCGTGCTCGCCTTCGCTCGCGCGCTGGGCGAGTACGGTGCCACCGCCATGATCGCAGGCTACACCCCAGGCGTTACGGCGACGGTCTCCACCACGGTCTACCAGCTATGGCGTACGGGCGACGACGCCGGGGCGTTCCAGTGGGTCCTCGTGAACCTCGCCATCTCCGCCGTGGTCCTTCTCGCCATGAACTTCTTCGAGCAGCGCTCGCGCACCCAGCGAAGGGGGGCGTGAGATGGCCCTCTCCGTGGATATCGAGAAGTCCCTCGGAGACTTCTCGCTCGACGTCTCGTTTGCCTCCGACTCGCCTGCCGAGACTCTCGCGCTGCTTGGTCCCTCGGGATGCGGCAAGTCCATGACGCTCAAGTGCATCGCGGGGCTCCTTCGCCCCGATCGCGGTCGCATCGTGCTTAACGACCGCGTGCTCTTTGACTCGCAGGCCGGCGTCAACCTTGCGCCGCAGAGGCGCCGCGTCGGCTACCTCTTTCAGCAGTACGCGCTCTTTCCCCACATGAGCGTGGAGCAAAACGTGGTATGCGGCGCCACGGGCGCGACGTCGGCCGACCGTTCTGAGCGCGCTGCCGCCCAGATCCGCGCGATGCACCTCGAGGGGCTCGAGCGCCGCAGGCCATCCGAGCTTTCCGGGGGCCAGCAGCAGCGCTGTGCCATGGCACGCATCCTCGCGGGGTCGCCCGAGCTCCTCCTTCTGGACGAGCCCTTCTCGGCGCTCGACGGGTATCTGCGCTGGCAGCTCGAGCTCGAGCTCACCGACGTGCTCAAGACGTTTCCAGGGGGGACCGTCTACGTGAGTCACAACCGTGACGAGGTCTATCGCATGTGCGACACCGTGTGCGTGCTCTCGCATGGCCGATCCGACCCGCGCGTCTCGGTGCACGAGCTCTTCGAACGACCGTCGTCACTCGCAGCGGCGCTCATCTCGGGCTGCAAGAACATCTCGGCCGCTACGACCATCGGAGAGGGACTTCTCGACTGCTCGGACTGGGGCGTCACGCTTCGTACCTCGCTGCCCGTCGGCGAGGGCGTCACGCACGTGGGCGTTCGCGCGCACTACTTCTCCGTGGGTGGCGAGGAAAACGTCATCCCCTGCTCCGTTGACCGCGTTATCGACTCCACGTTCTCCAGCATCGTCATGGCGCGCACGCCGGGAGGTGCCCTCCTGCGCTACGAGCTTCCCAAGGAGGAATGGGCGGCCCTCGGCGAGCCTGCGCGCGTGACGCTCTCCGTCGACCCGTCATGCGTCATGCCCCTCTCGGACGGTGATGCCCGATGAGAGATGCCTTCGGCCGTGAGATCTGCTACCTGCGCCTCTCCGTCACCGACAAGTGCAACTGCAGGTGCACCTACTGCATGCCCGCCAAGGGAGTTCCGACCCGCACGCACGATGACGTGCTCTCGTTCGAGGAGATGGAGGCCATCGTGCGCGCGGCCTGCGAGCTGGGCGTACGTAAGGTGCGCCTTACGGGCGGCGAGCCGCTCGTGAGGCGCGGAATCGTCGGTCTCGTGGCCATGCTCGCCCAGGTGCCGGGGGTGGACGAGCTTGTCATGACCACCAACGCCACGCTCCTCGCACCGATGGCGGCGCGCCTGCGCGATGCAGGCCTCGACCGCGTCAACGTGAGCCTCGACACGCTCGACGCCGAGCGCTACGCCCGCATCACGCGTACGGGCTCGCTCGACGACGCCCTGCGTGGACTTGCCGCGGCTCGCGAGGCGGGCTTTGAGAACACCAAGGTAAACTGCGTTCTCATGGGTGGTGTGAACGACGATGAGATCATCGCCCTCGCGAGCCTCGCGCGCGACGCGGACCTCTCGGTGCGCTTCATCGAGCTCATGCCCATGGGGGAGTGCGCCAGCTGGCCTGCCGGTAGGTTCGTTTCCGCGGATGTCGTCCTCCGCTCCCTGCCGGACCTCGAACGCGTTGGCAGCGACGACGTGGCCGAGCTCTACCGCATGCCCGGCTGGCAAGGCACGGTGGGCCTCATCCGCCCCGTGAGCCATCGCTTCTGCTCGGGCTGCGATCGCATTCGCGTGACCGCCGACGGAATGCTCAAGCCCTGCCTCCACTCTGCTGCCGAGCTGCCCCTGCGTGGGCTTGCAGGCGAGAGGCTCCTCTCGGCGATTGCCGAGGGCATCGCGGCCAAGCCCGTGGGACACTCCTTGGGTGAGGGAGGCTCGCGTGCGAGCCAGACTCCTCGCGACATGAACGAGATAGGAGGCTGAGCGATGCCGCTCACCCACTTCAACGACGAGGGGCACGCCCGTATGGTGGACGTGTCGGAGAAGTCCAAGACGCAGCGCGTCGCCCGCGCGGCGGGCAGGGTGCGCATGAGCGCGTCCACGCTCGAGCTCGTGCGCACGGGCGGGGTCGAGAAGGGCGACGTGCTCGCCGTGGCGCAGGTGGCCGGCATCATGGCGGCCAAGCGCTGCTGGGAGCTCGTGCCCATGTGTCATCCCGTCCAGCTCATGGGCGTGGACGTGTCGTTCTCGCTCGACCGGGACGGTGTGGCCATCGAGGCCGGCTGTCGCTGCTGCGGCGAGACGGGCGTAGAGATGGAGGCTCTCACGGCCGTGAGCGTGGCAGGTCTCACCATCTACGACATGTGCAAGGCTCACCAGCGCGACATGGTCATCGATGAGGTCCGCCTTCTCGAGAAGGACGGCGGCAAGAGCGGCCGCTTCGTGCGCGAGGAGACTGCGGGACGGGTCATGGCCGTGTGCACGAGCGCGCGCAGGGGCGAGCGCAAGCACCCCGTGGACGCCGTCACGCTCGTGGTGGGTCGCGGCATCGAGGGTGACGCGCACGCGGGTGGCTGGCATCGCCAGGTGTCGCTTCTCGCCAACGAATCGGTGGACGAGATGCGTTCGTCGGGACTCGAGCTCTCGCCCGGTGACTTTGCGGAGAACATCCTCACGGAGGGCGTGGACGTGAAGCGCCTGCCCGTGGGATCGGTGCTCGACGTGGGACCGTGCAGGCTCACCGTGACGCAGGTCGGCAAGGAATGCCACGCCGACTGTGAGATCCGCCGGCTCACGGGCAGCTGCGTCATGCCCACCGACGGCATCTTCTGCGTGGTGACCAGGGGAGGAACCGTGCATGCCGGCGACGGCATACGCGTGGTGAGGGAGGGATAGGCATGAGGCTCGTGCGCACCGAGGACAGCGTCGGTCAGGTGCTCTGCCATGACATGACGCAGATCATCCCCGAGGGAGAGGGTCGCTTCAAGGGTCCGCGCTTCAGGAAGGGGCATGTGGTGACCGGGCAGGACGTCCCCGTGCTCCTCTCCATGGGTAAGGTGAACCTCTACGTCTGGGAGATGGAACCCGGGATGGTGCACGAGAACGACGCCGCCCGTCGACTCGCGGCACTCTGCTTCGGCGAGAACTGCGTGGCGTCCGGTGACCCGGTCGAGGGAAAGATCGGCATCAGGGCGACCCGCGAGGGCGTCTTTCTCGTTGACGCCGGCCGTCTCCTCGCGGTGAACTGCGCCGACGATGTGATGGTCGCCACGCGAAAGGGCGGCTTCGGCGTCGAGGCAGGCGACATGCTCGCCGGCACGCGCGTGATTCCCTTGGCCATTGCCGAGGACAAGCTCTTGGCCGCCGAGAAGGCCGCGGGAGCCGAACCCCTCATGCGCGTTGCACCGTACGTGCTGCGCACTGCGGCGCTCATCGCCACCGGCTCCGAGGTGGCTGCGGGTCTCGTGAGGGACGCCTTCACGCCCATCATGGTGGACAAGCTCGCGGCATACGGAATCAGGACCACCTCCACGGCTACGCCGGGTGACAACGCGGACGTGCTCGCGGCGTGTATCCGCGAGGCGCTCACCGACGGCGTGGACCTCGTGATGTGCATGGGTGGCATGAGCGTGGACCCGGATGACAACACGCCGGGAGCCATCCGCCGTGCGGGCGCCCGGGTCGTGACGTACGGCTCGCCCGTGCTTCCCGGCGCGATGCTCCTTGTCGGCTACTTTGACGAGGACGGTCGCAGCGTGCCCGTCCTCGGCGTTCCCGGCTGCGCGATGTACAACGAGGCCACGGTGCTCGACCTCGTGCTGCCCCGCATCGCGGCCGGCGTACCGCTGTCCAAGCGCGACTTCGCGGCGATGGGCGAAGGCGGGCTCTGCCTGGGATGCAGGCCCTGCACCTTTCCCCACTGCCCCTTCGGGAGGTAATCTCATGGATGATAAGACGTACGAGGCGTGGGTCGTCACGGTTAGCGACCGCTGTGCCGCAGACGAGCGGGAGGACGCGAGCGGCCCTGCGCTCACCAGACTGCTTGCTGGTGCGGGCTACCGTGTGACCAGGGCGTTCGTGGTGCCCGACGAGCAGCCGCAGATTGCCGACGCGCTTCGCCACGCCGTGGGGGCGGATGTGGCGCTCGTGGTGACCACGGGTGGCACGGGCTTCTCGCCTCGCGACGTCACGCCCGAGGCGACGATGGAGGTCTGCGAGCGTATGGCGCCCGGCATTCCCGAGACGATGCGTGCGGCGAGCATGGCGATAACCCCGCGTGCCTGCCTCTCGCGCGAGGTTGCGGGCATCGCGGGCCGGACGCTCGTGGTGAACCTGCCTGGCAGTCCCAAGGCCGCCGTGGAGAACCTCGGCGCGGTGATGGAGCCTCTAGGGCATGGCCTGCGCATCCTTCGCGGAGGGCAGGCGGACTGCGCCTGCGCTATGACAGACAATCAGAGTTGACGGGACGGTCGAAGAGCTCACGAATCCGCTCGAGGTCGTGTGACTGGCCGAGGGCCCACATGGTCTTGGCGACGAGCGCCTCGGTGGTCATGTCGCGTCCCCTGAGGATTCCCGGATGCTGGGCGTAGGGGCGACCGACCTCGTAGATGCCGAGGTCAAGACCCTCTTCGGGTACCTGGGTGGTCATGACCACGGTGCGTCCCGAATCTGCCCATCCGAGCACGGAGTCTCGCAGGGACTCGGGGATACCGCCGATGCCGAAGGTCTCGAGGATGAGAGCGTCGCAGGAGTCTCGAAGAAGGTCGAAGGTGGTGGGGGAGAGCGAGGGCGTGAGCTTCATGACCACCACGCGCTCGTCGAGCGCCTCGTAGGAGCGCAGCTCGGTCGGCTCGGGTACGGCCATGCCGCTGGGGCGTACGATGCGATCGTTGCGAATCACGGCGAGGTCGGGATAGTTTACGCTGGTAAACGCGTTGAAGCTCATGGTACGCTGCTTGCGGGCGCGCGTCCCGGCGATGACGTGCCCATCGAAGACCAGGCACACGTCGCGGCTCGTCTCGTCGCAGGCGTAGAGGACGGCCTGGTAGAGGTTGAGCTTGGCATCGGTGAAGGGGTTCGCCATGGGCTGCTGCGACCCCGTGAGCACGATGGGCTTTCTGCTGCCCTGGATGAGGTACGAGAGCGCGGCGGCCGTGTATGCCATGGTGTCGGTGCCGTGCAGCACCACGAAGCCGTCATAGCGGTCGTACGCACGTACGATGCAGCTTGCGATCCTGAGCCAGCCGTCGGGGTGCATGTTGGTGCTGTCGATGTTCATCGGCTGTACCACGTCGAGGTCGCAGACCTCTGCAAGCTGGGGCACGCGAGATGCGAGCTCCTCTCCCGTCATCGCGGGTACGAGGCCGTTCTCCTCTGGTAGAGACGCTATGGTTCCACCCGTCGCAATGAGCAGGACTCGCTTCATCGTTCGCTCCTCTCCGCCTGGACGTCGAGAAACGCGCAGGGGTTGCCGTGCTCCCTGACGAGCGCTGCCACGTCATCGGTGGCGACGAAGACCGTGGCCGTGTTGTCGAGCGGGTGGGCGCAGATCATCTGGTGATGGAGGCTCTCGTCGAAGACCATCATGACCGTTCGTGACTCGTCGTTGAGCACGGCGAAGGGTGTCACGCTGCCACGACCGATGCCAAGCATCCGCCCGAGGGCGTCTACGTTCGCAAACGAGAGCCGGCGGCTGGCGAGACGGTCCTGCAGCATGCGAAGGTCGATCCGTGCGTCGTCCGGTGCGGTCACGAGCCAGAAGTGGCGGCTCTTGTCATCGCGGAGGAAGAGGTTCTTGCACGGGATCGCTCCGTATGTCTCGCCTGTCGCGCAGATACCGGCCTCGTGCGCGGCCTCGACGGTGAGCACGGGGCCGTGGTGCAGCACGTGGTGCTCGACGCCGTGTGCGTCGAGCAGGGCATAGATGTCGGCTTCGGTGAGCATGGGCCTCCGTTCGCGTTGGTCACACCATCGTAGCCGATGGCCAACCTGGCAAAGGCCCGAGCCGGCTAGAGTGCGCAACTCCAGCGGACGTTCTCGTCGTCGACGCTTCGCGCGTTGAAGGAGTCCTCGACGAACTGCAGCCTCTCGCAGCGACGGTCGCGTACCACGTGGGCGGGCACGCCCGCCACGGTGGTGTCGTGTGGTACCTCGTGCACCACCACGGCACCGGCTGCGATTCTGGAGTTGTCACCGATGTGGATGTCGCCGAGAACGGTCGCGTTGGCACCCACCATCACGTTGTTACCGAGGGTGGGGTGGCGCTTTCCGCCGTGCTTGCCGGTCATTCCGAGCGTGACGCCCTGATAGATGAGGCAATCGTCGCCGATGATGGCCGTTCCCCCGATGACCACGCCGATGCCGTGGTCGATCGTGAACCTGCGACCGATCTGTGCGGAGGGAAAGATGTCGGCGCCGAACCTGCGTCGCGTGCGCTTGGCGAGAAGGAGCGAGAGGCTCCGCATGCCGTGCAGGTAGAGCCAGCGGTGCCAGCGATACGACCACACGATGCGCGTGCCGGTGGAGTAGAGGCAGATGTCCCTGAGCGACTCCGCCGCCGGATCGCGGTCAAGCGCAGCCTGCGCATCCTCGCGCATGAGGGCGAGAAGCGAGAGGCCACCGTCAGACGTGCGGCCCATCAGAGGTCCATGGAGAGATAGCGCTCGCCCGTATCGGGGAGGATGGCGACGATGGTCTTGCCTGCGCTCTCGGGACGCTCGGCTATCTGGATGGCGGCGGCCACGGCGGCGCCGGACGAGATGCCCACGAGAAGTCCCCTCTCGGAGGCGAGGCGCTTCTTCGCCGCAATGGCGTCCTCCGAGGTTATGGGCACGATCTCGTCGACGACGGAGCGGTCGAAGGTGTCGGGTACGAAGCCGGCGCCGATTCCCTGGATCCTGTGGCTGCCGGAGGGCCTTCCCGCGAGCACCTGTGACTCTGCGGGTTCCACGGCGATGCCGAGCACAGAAGGCTTCTGCTCTTTCAGGTACCTCGCCGAACCGGAGATGGTGCCGCCGGTGCCCACGCCTGCCACGAGCACGTCGACGGTGCCGTCGGTGTCGCGCCAGATCTCGGGCCCGGTGGTCTCGTAGTGGGCGCGCGGGTTGGCGGGGTTCACGAACTGGCCCGCCACGATGGAGCCAGGGGTTGCGTCGCGGAGTTCGTCGGCCTTGGCGACGGCGCCCTTCATGCCCTCCGCACCAGAGGTGAGCACGATCTCGGCACCATAGGCCGCAGCGAGCTTGCGACGCTCGATCGACATGGTCTCGGGCATGACGAGAACCATCTTGTAGCCACGCTCGGCCGCGAGCATGGCGAGACCCACGCCCGTGTTTCCGCTCGTGGGCTCGATGACGGTGCCGCCCGGCTGAAGCGTGCCGTCCTTCTCGGCGGCGTCGAGCATGAACTTTGCCACGCGATCCTTCACGGAACCACCGGGGTTGGTGGCCTCGTACTTGCCGAGGATGGTTGCGTTGCCGCTGGCGAGGGCGGTGAGGTCCACGAGGGGCGTGGATCCGATGAGCTTCTCGGTCTTGTCTGCAAACTTCATGGCGTCTCCCTCTGTCTGGATGCGAGGTCGGCCGTTATGGCTTGTCTCGCGGTGACAAGAGCGTGCCACTTAAAACCCCAGTAAACAAGTAGGAATAAGCATTTCGTAACAAATTCCCATTTGTTTGGTAGGAATTTCAGGTTCCATCACTTGAACCAAAAGCGACAAATCCCGCATGAGTACCGTCGCTTCAACGGTATTATTTGACATCGACGCTGAAATGAACTGACCCGGGCGGCACCGAGTCGGTAGACAACGCGTGCCATTCGCCATGGTTTCGCGGGGGCTCCACCCCCATTGCTTAGAGGAGGGTTCTATGGCAACAATGCTCGACAACATCAAGGCAAAGGCGATCTCCGTCGCTGTCAACAAGGCCTTTGACATGCTCTACGACGACTTCGACGGCAACCTGCCCAAGGTCGAGTCCATGATCAACAAGTTCGTGGGTTCTGGCGACGAGATCAACGATGCCCAGCTTCGTCTCTTCAACATGGTCATGGGCTATCTCAAGACCCCGGGCAACAACTGGCGCGAGCTCATCCTCCACGCGATTGACAACATCGACCGCGAGGTCGCGCGCACCTTCGTCAACAACTTCTTCGTCAACTCCGTGACCATCGGCGGCAACGTCCAGCGTCGCGTCAACGATGCCGAGGGCTGCAACTGCCCGTGGGCCATCCTCATGGACCCGACTACCCGCTGCAACCTCCACTGCAACGGCTGCTGGGCCGCCAACTACACGAGCGCCAACCACCAGGACCTCACCTTCGAGGAGCTTGACTCCATCATCACGCAGGGGGTCGAGATGGGTACCTACGTGTACCTCTTCACCGGCGGCGAGCCAATGACCCGCAAGAACGACCTCATCAGGCTTTGCGAGAACCACCCCGACTGCTTCTTCTCGGCATTTACCAACGGCACCCTCGTGGACGAGAAGTTCGCTGACGAGATGCTTCGCGTGAAGAACTTCATGCCCGCCTTCTCCATCGAGGGCTTCGAGGAGGCCACCGACTCTCGTCGCGGCAAGGGAACCTTCCAGAAGGTTACCCACGCCATGGACATCCTGCGCGAGCGCAAGCTCCCCTTTGGTGCCTCCATGTGCTATACGAGCCAGAACTTCGATTCCATCGTCTCCGACGAGTACGTCCAGTTCCTCGTGGACAAGGGCGTTCTCTTTGCGTGGATCTTCACCTACATGCCCGTCGGCCTCGACGCCCCCACCGAGCTTCTCGCCACCGCCGACCAGCGTGCCGCGATGTATGACATCGTTCGCCACAACTGGCGCAACAACGTGCCCCTCTTCTTTGCCGACTTCTGGAATGACGGCGAGTACACGGGCGGCTGCATCGCCGGCGCTCGTCGCTACATGCACATCAACGCAGCCGGTGACGTGGAGCCCTGCGCGTTCATCCACTACTCAGACTCCAACATCCGCGAGAAGAGCCTGCTCGAGTGCTACAAGAGCCCGCTGTTCAAGAGCTATCAGGCGCACCAGCCCTTCAACAGCAACATGCTGCGTCCGTGCCCGTTGCTCGACAACCCTGGCATGCTCTCCGAGATGGTTCACGAGACGGGTGCCAAGTCCACCGACTACGTGCGGCCCGAGGACGTCGACGAACTTGAGAGCAAGACGACGGCAGCCGCCGCCGCATGGGCGGAGAAGTCCGCGCCCATCTGGTCGGCGAGCCCCAAGGGCAGGCTCTCCGATCGTCTCAAGGAGGAGCAGGGCGACCCCAACGCCTGGATCAAGTACTAGGCTTCGGCATCAGATGACGTGACGAGCGGGCGGCCTTTGGGTCGCCCGCTCTTTCTTGGAAAAGACGACGAGCTAGTAGAGGGGTAGCTCCCCGGTGATGGGGTCGATCTTGTCGGCGGGGAGGGGCTCAAAGGCGAGACAGGTGTAGGTAGGTTCTCCATGAAACTCCGTGAAGCCTGCGTCGCGGATAAGCGCAACGAGAAACCCCTGCTCATGACCTTGCCCTGCGATGTCGAGGAGCTCGTCTTCGGAGTCCACGTAGACGCAGACCTTGGCCACTCCCGCATCAAACCAGTCCGAGAGCGGCGTGATTTCGTCCGCGGGGTGATCGAGGTAGATCCAGCTCTCGTCGCCTGTCATGCGGACCTCGTCGAGTCGCCCCTCGCGCACGAGGGCCATGAGCGCGGCCTCTACGCAGGCATGACCCGCCTGAGCGGCTATCTTCCCCTTGCGCATCTTGAGGTCACGGCGCATCACGATCATCTGTTTTGCCTTGTACGATGACGAGGGCATGCCTTTTCCTTCTATCTCATTGGGATGATGCGAGGTAGCTCGAGTCTATCGTGACCTTGCAGATCGCCTGGGGGTACTCCGTGCTCACGACCTGCTGAATGCGGTCGCAGAGCTCGTCGTCTGTCATCGTGAGGTCATGCGGGCGCACGCAGTCGAAGATGACGTTGGTGTGCGTGGGGCCGGGCACGGTGCGCAGGTCGTGGATGGAAAGACGAGGATCGATATCCTTCACGTGCAGGTTGATCCAGTTTCGCATGTCGTGGATCGCGGGATCGTTGGTGACGATGGGGTCGAGATGCAGTGTCATCACGAGACCCTCGCGCTTGAAGTCCTGCTCGATGTTGTCGATGAGGTCGTGACTCTCAAAGACGTTCGCCTCGCCTGCCATCTCGACGTGTGCGCTTGCGAACTGTCGTCCTGGGCCGTAGTCGTGGACCATGAGGTCGTGCGTACCGAGCACCCCGGGGTAGCTCATGATCTTCCCCTTGATGTGCTCGACCGTCCGTGGGTCGGGAGTCGCGCCCAGAAGCGGGCCGATGGAGTCGCGGATGAGGGTGAAGCCGCTCCAGAGGATGAAGGCACCCACGGCGACGCCGGCCCAGCCGTCGAGGTCAAAGCCTGTGAGGCTGGAGATGACGGCCGATGCGAGGACGGCGCTCGTGGTGATGACGTCGTTTCGCGAGTCGATCGCGGTGGCAATGAGGGTGTCAGACGAGATGCGCCGGCCGATCTTGTTGTTAAAGGCCATCATCCACAGCTTGACCACCGCCGATGCGACGAGTACGACCACGACCGTGGGGCCGAAGGCGGTGTGCTGGGGGTTTGCGATCTTGCTGATCGACGACATGACGAGGTTTATCCCGATGGCGGTTATGAGCACCGACACCGTGAGGCCCGCAAGGTACTCGAAGCGACCATGCCCGAAGGGGTGGTCGTCATCGGCGGGTTTGCTCGCGAGCTTGAAGCCGAGCATGCTGATGATGTTGCTCGAGGCATCTGAGAGGTTGTTGATGGCGTCGGCCACGATTGAGACGGATCCGACCATGATGCCCACCATGGCCTTGCCAACGCAGAGCAAGACGTTGCACACGATGCACACCATGCCCGCGAACTGCCCGTATCGTGCCCGCACAATGGGGTCGGACACGTTGTCGGCATCCCTTACGAAGATCCTCACGAGCCAGTCCGACATTGTCGCATCCCTCCAAACCTTGACGTACGGCGGTTCATGAACGAGATGAAGTGTACCCGCTTTGCAGGCGTTCGAGGCCTACGAGAGAAGGGCGAGCAGGAGGTCCTCCGCGTTGTCGTCGGTGATGACGGGGGCGTGTGACGCGTCGATGACGCCTGTCTCTCCCAGGAAGCTGCAGGAAGCATCCGTGGCCACCACGATCACGTTGTCGCTCGCCGAGGGATTCGATGGGTCGCAGGGAATGGCGTGTACGTGGGAGAAGACCTCAGCAAGCGTGCGCAGGGTCGCCTGGAGCATGAGCGACTCCGGACCCTCGGTCGCCGAGACCACGTTCACAAGGTAGAGCCCGCCCTCGACGAGACGTGTCCTCACCGAGCGCGCAGCCTCGGCAGTGGCGAGCGAGGCGGCGGGGTGGTGGCCCGAAAACGAGTCGTTCAGGATGGCGTCGTAGCGTGGTCGGCCCGAGGTGCCATCGAGGAAGGCGCGACCGTCGCCGCTAAAGCTGCGTAGGCGCTCCGAGCCCGCGCGGCCGCACTCGCGGATGAGGTCGTCGAGAAAGAAGTGGCGGCGCGCGATGCGGGTGATGGCGGGATCGACCTCGACCACGTCTACAGCGGTCTCGGGATGGTGGAATACGAGGTGCTTTGGGTAGGAGTACCCGCCCCCGCCGATCATGAGTGCGTTCGAGATGGGCATGCCCGTATCGAACATGGCGTCAAAGGTGCGGAGATAGTCAAAGACGAGGTCGTAGCGACGTTCGCCAAGGTAGGTGGCGGACTCGATCGTCCCGTCCACCACGAGCGTGCGGACCGTCTCGCCGTCCTCGTCCACGAGGTCGAGCACGAGCGCAGGTCCTGCCATTGTGTGCATTTCCAAACGAATGCCCGCCCGCTCGAGCTTGCGCTGGCGGTGCGCGCCCATGCCCGCCGTCACGGCGGCCACGATGCCACCAGCGGCGAGAAGGGGCCACGCCCGCCTATCTGACGCCAACCTGACCAAACTCGTCCCTTCCGTCGGATTCGATGAAACGAGTGTCTCACACTGCGGTTATGCGTGCGAGCGACACGGCGGGAAGCGGCGTCCGACCACGGCGGTATCCATCAGGCGCTCGGATGGCGCGCTACCATGCCAGCATCGAGGGGAGAGAGCATGGAAGTCGCGCGCGTTCTGGAGATTGCCGTGATAGCGGTGACGCTTGCGGTCTGCGTGGTCACGGACATGCGACGCAGGGTCATTCCCAACCGCTGCGTGGCGATCGTGGCAGTGGTGCGCGGGGCATTTCTCCTCACGTCTTCGTGCGGGGGCGAGACGTGCGCGTCGGCATGTATCGGTGCGGTGGAGGCAATCGCAGTGTTGATGATATCCGCCGGCGTTTCGCGGGCTGTCTTTGGTAGGCCGGGTATTGGTGGGGGAGACGTGAAACTCGTCTCCGCTCTCGGTCTCTGCCTTGGGGCGGTGTGGACGCCCGTGCTGATCGCGCTGACGAGCGTCTTCATCGTGGCGGCTCAATGCGGGCAGGCAATCAGGCACGGAAGGACGGGCTGGTGTCGCGTCCTCGAGCGAGCCGCCCCTGCGGCCCCTGCCATCGCGCTCGCGGCGATGGTGACATGCGGGCTATCACTTTATATGTAGAAACTGTGATGATAGCGAAAGCGAGCCAGATTAAGAAAGCGAAAAGTGGCGTTTAAATAGTTTCTTAAACTATAAGCGCTATAACGGAGGTTGGCGCACGACGGACCCCCCAACTTCCATCCTGCGCCGGGCTCTGGGCGTGGAGGCGTTGTCTCTGCGCCCGCTCCTATTCGGGACCGAGGACGCTTGGTCGAGGATAGACTTGGTACATGCGAAGATGTCCGACCAGACGGGGGACACATGATCAGGCTCGTTCTCTCCGATCTTGACTCCACGCTCATCTGGAGCGAGAACCACGTCATAACACGGCACGCTCTCGAGGCGATACGTGCCCTCCAGGGGGCAGGCGTACGCTTTGCGCCGGCCACCGGGCGCATCTTCGCCGATCTTGGCTGGATGTTCGACGGTGACGAAAAGGCCTGTTCCACTGCGGTCACGAGCAACGGTCAGCTCATCTACCTCGACGGGAAGCTCATTCACTCCGTTTCGCTCGACGCCTCTGCGCTCCAGCACGTGGCCGACACGGTCGCCGATGCGCCTGACGCCTTTCTCGTGGCGGAGTACGGCAAGGAGAAGTATGCGGTGGATGCACCGCACGCCACCATCCTTGCCCATCCCGAGCTCTTCTGGCACGTGGACCTCTTCTCCGAGAGGGTGCCTGAGCGGCCCTGCTTCAAGGCTAACGTTCGTGTGCTTGCGGACATGGACCGCGGCGAGGAGGTTCGCGCGATGCTCGCGGCGGCCTGTCCCGAGTTTTCGTTCGTCTTTCCCATGCCTGGCCTGCCCCACATCGACATTACGCCTGCTGGCTGGGACAAGGCGCAGGCCGGCGACTGGCTCGCGGACCTTCTTGGTCTCTCGCCCGAGGAGGTCTGCTGCTTTGGGGATGCCGACAACGACGTTGCCCTGCTCGGGCGCTATCCCAACTCGGTCGCCGTGGCAAACGCCACCCGGAAGGCATCTCGGGCGGCTCGTTGGCACGTGGGGCCCGCCTGTAGGGATTCGGTCGCAGACGCCCTGCTCGAGATAGCGGAGGCGGCTCGAACCGGGGACATGCCCCCGTTCATGCGCGGGTAGGCTCGTCGTCTCCCAGAATACGTACCCGTCATGTAACAAGCTGCGATTGGTGTTCTTGCCTGGCTCTTCCAGCGGCTAGGATATGTTCCACGAACCGACAGGGGGAACAGCCATGAGAATCGTCGACAAGCTCGCCGCGCGCCAGACCTACTCGCTCGAGATCTTCCCGCCCAAGGGCGAGATGCCTCTTGAGGACGCCTACCGCATCTCCGGCGAGATGGCCAGGACCTCTCCTGACTGGATCTCCGTCACCTACTCTGCAGGCGGGACGGGCAACAGGCTCAACACCGCCAAGATTGCGGCGTCCATCGAGAGGGACTTCAACACCACGGCGCTCGCGCACCTCACCTGCCTCGGCGCCACTGGCGCGGACGTGGACGCCTACATCACCGAACTCGTGCATCAGGGCATCCAGAACGTGCTCGCGCTGCGCGGGGACCGTCGCCCCGGCGTGGGGGAGGTCGACTTCGCCCACGCCTCCGACCTCATCGCCTACCTTCGCGAGTTTGGCTCCGACCTCTGCATCGGTGCGGCGTGCTATCCCGAGGGGCACGTCGAGGCGGAGAGCCTCGAGAGCTCCATGGAGGCGCTCAACATCAAGCAGGATGCGGGCGCCGACTTTCTCGTCTCGCAGCTCTTCTTTGACAACGAGACCTTCTACCGCTTTCGCGAGCTCTGCCTTCGCCATCGGGTCAAGCTTCCCATCGTGGCGGGCATCATGCCCTTTACGAGCGTGAAGCAGATTCAGCGCATGGCGTTCAGCTGCGGGGCGTCCATTCCCGCCAAAGTCGTGAAGCGCCTCGTCCGTGCTGGTGACGACCCTGTCGATCAGGCCAAGGCCGGCATCGAGTACGCCTGCGAACAGCTCGTTGACCTTGCCGCCAACGGCGTCGACGGTCTTCACGTGTACAGCATCAACCACCTGGAGATAGCCCAGGCGGCCCACGATGCTCTCGTGGGCTGCGAATATCCTGGAGCGTGAGCTTCATGGTCTCCGGATACGTCATAGACGCCATCGACCGCTCGGAGGTCCTGCGCTACCTAGGCTACGCGGGCCAGAGGATCACGACCGAGCTCGACGCCCGCATCGATGACGTGGTCGCGCGCTGCATCCAGATCGGGCGTCCGCGTGGCGTCTGGCGCATCTTCGAGGTGGCTGGCACAGGCAGGCGAGATGACGGGACGCCGTTCGTCTCGCTTGCGGGGACTTCCCTCGTGCTCTCTGGCCGTTCCATGGAGGAGCATATGGCCGGTGCCGTGGCGGTGGGCGTGATGGCCGTCACCGTGGGCATGGACGTGGAGCGCGAGATTCGCCGCCTCTCACTCACTGACCACGTCGAGCAGGTCGTCTTCGATGCTGCAGCCACCACGCTCGTGGAGCGCGCGGCGGACGCCTGCGAGGCGGACGTCGTCGCCAGCGCGGCCAGTCGCGGGCTGTTCTGCAACAGCCGCTTCTCGCCTGGTTACGGGGACATGCCCCTGGAGGTGCAGCCCGTGCTCCTTGCCGCACTCGACGCCCAGCGCAGGCTGGGCATCACGCTCTCGAGCACCCTGCTCATGACGCCCACAAAAAGCGTCACCGCCGTGGTGGGCGCGTTTCGAGATCAGCGACGTTCGTCGCATCCCAACTGCGCCGACTGCCTCTGTCACGACTTCTGTACCATTCGCACGAGCGGAAGGACCTGCCGTGGATAACAACGCACTTCCCGAGGGTCGCCTTGCGCAGCGCCCGCTCCGCATCAAGGATGATCATCTCGCCGCCGTGCTACGCGGCGAGGACTTTCTGCTCCTCGACGGCGCCATGGGCACGCAGCTGCAGTCGCTCGGCCTCGAGGCAGGCGAGATTCCCGAGCTGCTCTGCCTTTCCAATCCCGACATGATCACGCGGGTCCATGCCGCCTACGTCACTGCTGGCTCTGAGGTGGTGAGTACCAACACCTTTGGCGCCAACAGCGCAAAGCTCGGCTCTGCCGCAACGGTAGACGAGGTGTTCCTGGCTGCCGTCACCTGCGCCAGAGCTTCCGGCGCTCGCTACGTGGCGGCCGACCTCGGCCCTACGGGTCAGCTGCTGGAGCCCATGGGCACCCTCTCTCCCGACGATGCCTACGAGCTCTTCGCCGAGCAGGTGCGCGCGGCGGACGTTGCCGGTGCCGACCTCTTCATCGTCGAGACCATGGCCGACCTCGCCGAGGCCAAGGCCGCCCTCCTCGCCTGCCGTGAGAACTCCGACCTGCCCGTCTTCGTGACCATGACCTTCGACGAGGACGGTCGCACCTTCCTGGGCACCACGCCCGAGGTCGCCGCCATCACGCTCTCGTCTCTCGGCGCCGCGGCCGTGGGGATCAACTGCTCGCTCGGGCCTGACGACGTGGCCCCGCTCCTGGAGCGCATGCTCCCCTGGGCGAGCTGTCCTGTCATGGCGCAGGCCAACGCTGGGCTGCCACGCGTCGAGGTCGGCGTCACGCTCTACGACATTGACGCCGACGCGTACTGTGCGGCCGTGGGGCGCATGCTCGACGCCGGCGTCACCATCGTGGGCGGTTGCTGCGGAACCACACCTGCCTATATCGCCGGCGAGAAGTCCCTGATCAAGGGTCGTACACCTGCTCTGCGTCACGTGCGCGACTGCTTTGTGGTCGCAGGTCCGCAGGAGTACACGGCAATCGAGGCGGGCCAGGTGGGCGTGATCGGCGAGCGCATCAACCCCACGGGCAAGAAGCTCATGAAGGAGGCCCTGCGCACCGGCAACCACGACTACGTCATGAGCATGGCCATCGAGCAGACCAGACGTGGCGCCCAGATCCTCGACGTCAACGCGGGCCTTCCCGAGATCGACGAGAGGGCCGTCATGTGCCAGCTCGTAGACGAGCTCCAGGGTGTCTCCACGCTGCCGCTGCAGATCGACGCCGCCGATCCCGAGGTCATCGAAGCGGCCGTGCGCCGCTATCCCGGCAAGGCGCTCATCAACTCGACCAACGGCAGACGCGACACCATGGACGCCGTGCTGCCCATCGCCAGGCACTACGGCTGCGCGGTCGTGGGCCTCACGCTCGACGAGGAGGGCATACCCAAGACCGCGGAGGGACGACTGGACGTGGCGCGACGCATCGTGGCCGAGGCGGACCGGCTGGGCATCCCCCGACACGACGTGGTGATTGACTGCCTCGCCATGGCCGCCTCCACCGATCAGAGCGCTCCGCGCGCCATCCTCGACGGCATTCGCAGGGTCAAGGCGGAGCTGCCGGGCGTACGCACCGTGCTCGGGGTGTCGAACATCTCGTTTGGCCTGCCCTTCCGCTCGCTCGTCAACGGCACCTTCCTTGCCGCGGCCTTCTCCGCTGGTCTCGACCTCGCGATCGTCAACCCCAACCTCGCTCGCATGATGGACGTGGTCGATTCTTGGCGTGTGCTCACGGGCGAGGACGAGAGCGCCCAGTACTACGTGGCGCACTACGCCGATCGCTCGGACGCCGCAGGAACACCTACGCCCGCGCCTGCAAGAAACGAGAACGCCGGTGCCGCTGTCGCGCCGGTGGCTCCCGTCACTCCGGAGCAGCGCGTCTTCGACCTCGTGCTCGCGGGTCGAAGGGGACCCGTGCCCGACGCCGTGCGCGAGGTGCTGGCAAGTCACGACGTGCTCCATGCCATCAACGAGGTGCTCATTCCCGCCCTCGACGAGGTGGGCGTGCGCTTTGAGAGGGGCACGTTCTTCCTGCCGCAGCTCATGGCCTCGGCTGAGGCCGCCAAGGCGGGCTTCGAGACGATCAAGGAGATCGGCGCCTCGTCGGGTTCTGGAGAGACGGTGCCCGCGAAGGGAAAGATCGTGGTCTGCACCGTCAGGGGCGACATTCACGACATCGGCAAGAACATCGTGCGCATGCTGCTGGAGAACTACGGCTACGACGTCATCGATCTCGGACGCGACGTCGATCCGCAGCTCGTGGCCGATGCCGTGGTCGCCGATCACGTTGGCCTCGTGGGACTTTCGGCGCTCATGACGGGAACGGTTCCCGCCATGGCCGACACCATCGCGCTTCTCCGCGAGCGAGCTCCCTGGTGCAAGGTGGTGGTGGGCGGCGCCGTGCTCAATCCCGAGTACGCGAAGATGGTCGGCGCGGACTACTACGCCAAGGACGCCACCGAGACGGCACGCATCGCCGCCGAGGTCTTGGGATAACGGCCGCGCATCGCCCTCTGGCGTCACCGGCGTCGCGCACGGACGGTTTTCTCGCACGGATCGTCCGCACGGACGGGCCTCGGGCCACCGGCGTCGCAAATGGACGGGCCTTGGGCGGCTAACGTCGCGCACGGACGGTTTTCTCGCACGGATCGTCCGCACGGACGGGATTCGGGCGGCCGGCGTCGCGCACGGACGGTTTTCTCGCACGAGTCGTCCGCACGGACGGGCCTCGGGCCACCGGCGTCGCGCACGGACGGTTTTCTCGCACGGATCGTCCGCACGTGCACCTTTCCCGCGTGCGGGTGTCGTCCCAAAGGCCCCACCCCCTCCATATTTCCAGACTTTGTTTCCGACCTGCGACCAAAAGAGAAACGATGGGCGTCGTGTGCCATAGTCACTAGACAAGGCACCCGATTCGCGGGCGTCACCGCCGGGAGGCAGATTATGGCTAGGCAGGAAGCATCATGTGCGGGGTTCGGCGAGCGTGCAAGCGTGCACGTCCTCGTCGGCGCATCCGCCGAGCTTCTCGTCCTATCTGGCCTCCTGCTACCCTGCGCGCGCTAGGGCACGATTCATCCTTGCGCGCGTTATTGTGTCGCCGTTGCGATTGAACGCCGGGACACCAGTTTTCCCAGTTATGGTTCTCTGTACAGCATGGGTTTATCGATTGTCGCGGCCTAGGTCCGCGTCTGCAATAAAACGCCCCGAGGGAGACCGACCGAGAGGAGCACCACATGACTCGTAAGATTGACATCTTCGACACCACGCTTCGCGATGGAGAGCAGAGCCCTGGCGCCAGCATGAACACGGAGGAGAAGCTCATCATCGCCCAGGAGCTCCTTCGCATGCACGTGGACATCATCGAGGCCGGCTTCCCCATCTCCTCCCCAGGCGACTTCCGCTCCGTACAGGAGATCGGCCGCCTCGCAGGAGACGACGCCGTCGTGGTCGGCCTCACGCGTGCCGTTGACAAGGACATCGACCGTGCGGCCGAGGCCCTCAAGACCGCCAAGCGCCCCCGCATCCACACCGGCCTTGGCGTGTCGCCCCAACACCTCAACGAGAAGCTGCACATCTCCGAGGACGAATGCGTCGAGCGCGCCGTCCACTGCGTCAAGTACGCCAAGCGCTACGTCGATGACGTGCAGTTCTACGCCGAGGATGCCGGCCGTGCCGACCAGGCGTTTCTCGAGCGCGTGATCCAGGCGGTCGTCAATGCCGGAGCAACCGTGGTGAACATCCCCGATACCACCGGCTACCAGCTCCCCGAGGACTTCGGCCGTCGCATCAAGGGCCTCGTCGACAACGTCATCGGCATCGAGAACGTCACGATCTCGGTCCACACGCACAACGACCTCGGCATGGCCACCGCCCTCGCGATGGCTGGCGTCCGCAACGGCGCCAGGCAGGTGGAGTGCACCATCAACGGCCTGGGCGAGCGCGCCGGCAACACCGCGCTCGAAGAGGTCGTCATGACGATACGGATGCATGGGGAGGAGCTCGACGCGCATACGGGCATCGTTACGACCGAGCTCACCCGCGCCTCCCACCTCGTGGAGCGCATCACCGGCATGACCGTTCAGGCCAACAAGTCCATCGTTGGCGCCAATGCCTTCGCGCACTCTTCCGGCATCCACCAGGACGGCGTCCTCAAGGCGCGTGACACCTACGAGATCATCGACCCCGCAGACGTGGGAGCCGCGGGTTCTGAGATCATCCTGTCGGCTCGCTCCGGCCACGCCGCCCTGCGGCACCGTCTCGGCGAGCTCGGCTACACCTTCGAGGACGCCGAGTTCGACGAGGTCTACAACCGCTTCCTCGAGATCGCCGACCAGAAGAAGGAGGTCTACGACGAGGACCTCGAGTCGATGGTCCAGGAGCGTCAGCGTGACGTCACCGCCATCTACGCGCTGGACGCGCTCCAGGTCTCCTGCGGCGATCCGCTCGTACCCACGGCAACGGCTACGGTCACCGACGAGAACGGCGAGAAGCACGTGGTCTGCTCCACGGGCACCGGTCCGGTCGACGCTGCCTACAAGGCCATCGACCAGGTCGTCTCCGTCCACGGCGATCTGCAGGAGTTTGCGGTCAAGGCCGTCACCCGCGGCATCGACGCCATCGGTGAGGTCACCGTCCGCATCCAGTCAGACGACGGCAGGATCTACACCGGCCGCGGCGCCGACAACGACATCATCGTCTCGTCCGCCAAGGCATACGTCAACGCGATCAACCGCATGATCCAGACCGCGCGTCAGCACGAGGGCGAGTAGTCCCCGAGAGGAGCAGCAGAACATGTCACGTCCCATGACCATGGCCGAGAAGATACTGGCCGACCACGCTGGCCTCGACGAGGTCGTTCCCGGTCAGCTCGTCGAGTGCGACCTTGACGGCGTCCTCGCCAACGACATCACGGCACCCATCGCCATCAAGACCGTGCGCGAGATAGGTGCGGGCGTCTTTGACAAGGACCGCATCTTCCTCGTGCCCGACCACTACTCGCCCAACAAGGACATCAAGTCCGCCGAGCAGACCAAGGTGACGCGCGACTTCGCGCACGAGAACGCCATCACCAACTACTTCGAGCAGGGTTGCATGGGCATCGAGCACGCCCTCCTCCCCGAGCAGGGCATCGTCGTCCCCGGCGACCTCGTCATCGGCGCCGACAGCCACACCTGCACCTATGGCGGCATCGGCGCGTTCTCCACGGGCGTGGGCTCCACCGATGCGGGCGTGGGCATGGCAACGGGTCGAGCCTGGTTCAAGGTGCCCGAGACCATCCGCCTCGTCATCGACGGCGAGCTTCCCGCGGGCGCCTGTGCCAAGGACGTCATCCTCTACGTCATCGGCATGATCGGCGTCGATGGCGCGCTCTATTGCGCCATGGAGTTTTCCGGCACCACCATCGAGAGCCTCTCGGTGGAGGGGCGCCTCACCATCGCCAACATGGCCATCGAGGCCGGCGGCAAGGCCGGTCTCTTCGAGGTCGACGAGGCGTGCCGCGCATACGTGGATCGTCGTGCCAGGCGCCCGTATCGCGAGTACCACCCCGACGTGGACGCCCAGTACAAGCAGGTCATCCATATCGATGCGGCCGATATCGTCCCCACGGTGTCATGGCCTCACCTGCCGAGCAACACCCATTCCGTGGCCGAGAGCCGCAGCATCACCATCGACCAGGCCGTCATTGGCTCCTGCACCAACGGTCGCATCGAGGACATGCGCGCCGCCGCCGATGTCCTCCGCGGCCGCACGGTCAACCCGAACGTGCGCTGCATCGTGATTCCCGCCACCCAGGGCGTGTGGCTTCAGTGCGTGCACGAGGGTCTCATGGACGTCTTCGTCAACGCGCACTGCGTGGTGTCCACGCCCACGTGCGGCCCGTGCCTGGGTGGCTACATGGGAATCCTCGCCGCAGGGGAGAGGTGCGTCTCGTCCACGAACCGCAACTTCGTCGGCCGCATGGGCGATCCGACCTCGGAGGTGTACCTCGCCAGTCCCGTCGTCGCCGCCGCTTCGGCCGTGGCTGGTCACATCGCGCTGCCGTCCGACCTGTAAGGTCTTCGGACGGGTTTCTCCGCTCTCTGTCAGGTCCTCTTGGGTCGCACGTGCGAGACAGCCGGCCACAGAGGTCATGTACCGCCCTTTACGTGCAGAAAGGAAAAGCGCTCATGCAGTTTAAGGGGACCGTCTTCCGCTATGGACGCGACGTCGACACCGACGTCATCATCCCGGCTCGTTACCTCAACACGTCCGATCCGGCCGAGCTCGCCAAGCATTGCCTCGAGGACCTCGACGCCACGTTCGTCTCGAGGGCAAGGCCCGGAGACATCATCGTCGCCGAGGAGAACTTCGGCTGCGGCTCAAGCCGCGAGCATGCCCCCGTGTCCATCAAGGCGGCCGGTATCTCGTGCGTCATCGCCAAGAGCTTCGCGCGCATCTTCTACCGCAACTCGATCAACATGGGCCTGCCCATCCTCGAGTGCCCCGAGGCCGTCGACGCCATCTCCGACAGCGACGTCGTCTCCGTGGACGCGGACGAAGGCACCATAACCGATGAGACCACAGGCAGGGTCTTCCAGGCCCAGCCGTTTCCTCCGTTTATCCAGGAGATTATCAACGACGGTGGCCTCGTGGCACGCACCAAGCGCGTCATGGCCGAGAAGAACGCATAAGGAGCGAGCCCTATGACCACCAAGACCTATCGCATCTGTACCCTTCCCGGTGATGGGATCGGCCCGGAGATCATGTCCGAGGCAAAGAAGGTCCTCGCGGCCATCGGCAAGAGACATGACGTCGAGTTCGTCTGCGAGGACGGCCTCATCGGCGGGGCCGCCATCGATGCGACCGAGGCCCAGGGTCGCAAGCCCACGGCGCTCCCCGACGAGACTCTCGCCGCTGCCAGGCAGGCCGACGCGGTTCTTCTCGCTGCGGTCGGTGGGCCCAAGTGGACTAACACCGAGGCGAACAAGGCCCGTCCCGAGCAGGGGCTTCTCGCCATCCGCAAGAACCTGGGACTCTTCCTCAACCTGCGTCCGGTTCGCATGTTCCAGAGCCTCATCGGTGCCTCGTCGCTCAAGCCCGAGCTGCTCGAGGGCGTGGATCTCATCATCGTTCGTGAACTCACGGGTGGCCTCTACTTTGGCAAGCACGAGCGCGAGTGGGGCGTGGACGGCGCCGGTCCGGACGGCGAGAAGGGCGAGTGGGCCTGCGACACGCTCGTCTACAACGAGTACGAGGTAGATCGTGTCGTGCGCTGGGCCTTCGACGCCGCTCGCCGTCGTGGCGGTCACGTCACCTCGGTCGACAAGGCCAACGTGCTCGAGACCTCTCGGATGTGGCGCGAGGTCGCCCACCACATCGCAGAGGAGTATCCCGACGTCACCGAGGATGACATGTACGTGGACAACGCGTCCATGCAGCTCATCGCCAACCCGGGCCAGTTCGACGTCATCGTGACCGAGAACACCTTCGGTGACATCCTCTCTGACGAGGCCTCCATGCTCACGGGTTCGCTCGGCATGCTCGCCTCCGCGAGTCTCGGCACCGGTACCGCGCTCTACGAGCCGAGCCACGGGTCGGCTCCTGACATCGCGGGCAGGGACATCGCCAACCCTATTGCCCAGATCCTCTCCGTCGAGCTCATGCTCCGCTACAGCTTTGGCATGGACGGCGCCGCCGACGAGCTGGCCCATGCGGTCACGACCGTCCTCGACGAGGGCTGGCGCACCGTCGACATCGCCGACGAGTCCACCCCCGCAGGCCGGGTGCTCGGCACCGTCGCCATGGGCGACAAGATCGTCGAGACCATCAGGGACGGCATTTCTTCGGCAGGGGAATAGGAGGAGCCATGGGCAAGCTCACTGGAGCCCAGATACTGGTCCAAACCCTCATCGACCAGGGCGTAGACACCATCTTCGGATATCCTGGCGGCACGGTGCTCGACATCTACGACGCGCTCTACGACCATACCGACCAGATTCGTCACATCGAGACCACGCACGAGCAGCATGCCTGCCATGCGGCGGACGGCTATTCCCGCTCGACGGGGCGGACGGGCGTCGTGCTCGCCACGTCCGGTCCCGGCGCCACGAACCTCGTGACGGGTATCGCCACGGCCTACCTCGACTCCGTTCCCCTCGTCGCCATCACGGGCAACGTGGGCAACGGCATGATCGGCACCGACGCCTTCCAGGAGCTGGACATCACGGGCGTCACGTTGCCGATCACCAAGCACAACTACTTCGTCCGCGACGTCTCGCGCCTGCAGGAAACCGTTCGCAAGGCCTTCGAGCTCGCGAACTCGGGCCGCAAGGGCCCCGTTCTCGTGGACATTCCCGCCGACGTCCAACGCCAGGAGGTCCTCTACGAGAAGGCGGCCCCTCTGCCCGACCCAGAGGAGCCGGACCTCGACGCGACCGACCTCGAGGCCGCTGCCGCGGCCATCAACGAATCCAGACGTCCCTTCATCTACTTCGGCGGCGGCGTGTTGGCATCGGGTGCCGGTGACGAGGTCATCGAGCTCTCGCGTCTCATCAACGCCCCCATCGGCTGCTCGCTCATGGGCATCTCGGGCATTCCCACCAACACCCCGCGCTTTCTCGGGATGGAGGGCATGCACGGCCATTTCGCGAGCACGAAGGCCATGAACCAGTGCGACTGCCTCATCGCCCTCGGCGCTCGCTTCAACGATCGTTCCACCGGTGACCGCACGAGGTTCGCGCCGAGCGGAAAGGTCGTGCGCGTGGACATCGACTCGTCGGAGTTCTCCAAGACGCTCGATGACCGCGTGGAGGTTCTCGGCGACGTCAAGACCGTGCTTAGGCACCTCATCCCACTCGTGGACTCCAACACGCACGAGGAATGGGGACGCCACGTTCGCGAGCTGCGCGCGGAGGAGAAGGGCTACGCCGACTACCGCGAGACGCTCACGCCCAAGCGCATCATGGACATCATCAACGAGAAGCGAGACCCGACGACGACCGTCGTGACCGACGTCGGCCAGCACCAGATGTGGGCGGCTCAGTACCTCACCTTCGATCGCCCGCGCTCGTTCATCACCTCGGGCGGCCTCGGTACCATGGGCTTTGGTCTTGGGGCCTCCATCGGTGCCGCGCTGGCCACGGGCGAGCACGTGGTTCTCGTCACTGGCGACGGCTCATTCGCCATGAACATGGCCGAACTCATCACCGCAGTGGACAACCAGCTGCCCATCACCGTGGTCATGCTCGACAACCACGTGCTCGGGATGGTGCGCCAGATGCAGTCTCTCTTCAAGCGTCAGCGCTACTCGCAGACGACGCTCGATCGCCAGGTTGATTACGTCGTCCTGGCGCAGGCCTTCGGTGTGGGCGCCACCCGTGCCACCACGCCCGAGGAGTTTGCCGGACAGCTATCGGCCGCCCTTCTCGTCGATGGGCCCACGTTCATCGAGTGTCCCATCGACAAGGACGAGTTTGTCACCCCCGTGCTTCAGATAGGTGCCTCCATGGACGAGCTCATCGTGAACATGGATGACGTCAAAGCAAAGATGGGCAGGTAGAGCATCGTGAAGACATACAGTATCGCAATCATGGTGCGAAACGAGTTTGGCGCGCTCAACCGCGTCACCAGCATGTTCCGTCGCCGTCAGTTCAATATCACCGGTCTCACGGTCTCCGAGACCGAGACGGAGGACCTCTCGCGCATCACCGTGCAGTTCGAGGGCGAGGACCGCGCCAAGACCCAGCTCGTGGCCCAGCTCGCCAAGCTTCCCGACGTCATCTCGTGGAAGGAGTTCGATCCCGAGGACTCCATCTCGTGCGAGCTCCTGCTCATCAAGATGGCAAACAATGACGCGACGCGTTCCTCGGTGCTCGACGCCGCGGAGGCCTTCCATGCCAAGACCGTCGACTACACGCGCGAGTCCATCGTGTTCCGCATCGCGGGGCAGACCCATCGCATCGACAACTTCATCGACCTCATGCGTGACTTCGAGATTCTCGAGGTCTGCCGCACGGGCGTGGTCTCGCTCGAGCGCGGCCACGGTGTCATGAGGAGAAACGTGGCAAGTGTGTAACAGGTTCTTCCGCTGCTCGAGACCTTTCCAAGAGTGGCGATAAGGTGGCTATACCAGCAAATGAGAGAGGGGTATTCCAAATGGCTTTCCAGATGTACCACGAGGCCGACTGCGACATTACCAAGCTCGACGGCAAGAAGGTCGCCGTTATCGGCTATGGCTCCCAGGGCCACGCACACGCGCTCAACCTCAAGGACTCGGGCATCGACGTCAAGGTCGGCCTCTACGAGGGCTCCAAGTCCAAGGCCAAGGCCGAGGCCCAGGGTCTCGAGGTCGTCTCTAACGCGGAGGCCGCCAAGTGGGCCGACGTCATCATGATCCTCATCAACGACGAGCTCCAGGCCAAGATGTACAAGAAGGACATCGAGCCCAACCTCACCGCTGGCAAGACCATCGCCTTCGCGCACGGCTTCAACATCCACTATGGTTGCATCGTGGCGCCCAAGGACGTCAACGTCATCATGGTGGCGCCCAAGGCCCCCGGCCACACCGTCCGCTCCGAGTACCTTGCCGGCAAGGGCACCCCGTGTCTCGTCTGCGCCCACCAGGACGCCACGGGCGATGCCTTCGACCTCGCACTCGCCTATGGTGCCGCCATTGGCGGCGCTCGTGCGGCGCTTCTCGAGACCGACTTCCGCACCGAGACCGAGACCGACCTCTTCGGCGAGCAGAACGTCATCTGTGGTGGCGTGACCGACCTGATGCAGGCGGGCTTCGAGACTCTCGTCAACGCTGGTTACGATCCCCGCAACGCCTACTTCGAGTGCATCCACGAGATGAAGCTCATCGTCGACCTCATCTACGAGAGCGGCTTCTCGGGCATGCGCTACTCCATCTCCAACACCGCCGAGTACGGCGACTACACCTCTGGTCCTCGCGTCATCACCGATGCCGCCAGGGAGGGCATGCGCGAAAACCTCGCCCGCATCCAGGACGGTTCTTTCGCCAAGGAGTTCCTGCTCGACATGTCCGACGAGTCTCACCAGGTACACTTCAAGATGCTCCGCCAGAAGCAGGCCGAGCATCAGCTGGAGAAGGTCGGCAGGGAGATTCGCGACATGTACTCCTGGAACGACAAGGATAAGCTCGTCAACAACTAGCTCGTCTTGACGGGGCGGGGGAAGGTCTCCGTTCCGTCTCCGTGGAAAGATGGTGCGCGCGCTCCTCGCCGATTGCGCATTCGCTTTCGCTCCACTACATTGGGTTTCAAGCAAGGTTGTTACTCCCCGGAGGCATTACTTGCGTGGCACGAGCGGTGCCGCGTGGTGTGCCCCGGGGATTTTCTTTGCCCGAGCATCGCCGCTTCCGTGGCGCCGCGTTTTGTGATTCGGTTGGCAGACCAAGGAAAGAGAGACGAGCATGAGGATGAGAGAAGGCTTCTTCTGGGGCGGCGCCACCGCCGCAAACCAGTACGAGGGCGCATGGGACGTCGACGGCAAGGGTCCCTCCCTGCCCGACCACATGCGTGGAGGCGACAAGGACACACCGCGCCAGATAGACGCCGAGCTCAAGGTCGATGCGCTCTATCCGAGCCACGAGGCGACCGACTTCTATCATCACTACGAGGAGGATATCGCCCTCTATGCCGAGATGGGCTTCACCATGTTTCGCCTGTCGATCAACTGGGCGCGGTTGTTTCCCACGGGCGAGGAGGGTGCGCCCAGCCAGGCGGGTCTCGCATTCTATGACAGAGTCTTCGACTGTCTGCGAGGCCACGGCATCGAGCCGCTCGTGACCATCAGCCACTACGAGCTTCCCTACAACCTCGTCGAGAAGTACGACGGTTGGGCGGACCGCAGGCTTGTCGACCTCTACTTTGCCTACGGAAAGGTCCTTCTCGACCGCTGGCATGACAAGGTTCGCTACTGGCTCACGTTCAACGAGATCAACATCGGCACCATGACCCTTGGTACGGTTCTCTCGCTTGGAACGCTCAGGGGATACAGCGGAACCATGGCTGACGTCCCCGACAACGTCCAAGAACGCTACCAGGCGCTGCACCACCAGTTCGTCGCCTCAGCCAAGCTCGTCAAGTACGCTCACGAGAACTACCCGCAGGTCAAGATGGGTAACATGGACTGCTTCATCCTGAGCTACGCGGCAACCTGCGATCCGGCTGACATCCTGGCCAATCAGCAGGAGATGCGCCGCATGAACTGGTACTGCTCCGATGTCCAGGCTCGCGGATACTATCCGAGCTATGCGCGGCGCCTCTGGAAGGAGAACGGCATCGAGCTCCAGATGGAGACGGGTGACGAGGAGCTGCTGCGCGAGGGGACGATTGACTTCTACAGCTTCAGCTACTACATGTCCGATGTCGTGGGCACCCATGACATCGAGCAGACCGCCGGCAACTTGACCTTCGGTGGCAAGAACCCCTACCTCGAGAGCAGCGAGTGGGGCTGGCAAATCGATTCCAAGGGCCTTCGCTACGCCCTCAACGAGATCTACGATCGCTACCAGCTCCCCCTCATGGTCGTCGAGAACGGCTTCGGTGCTCTGGATGCCGTGGAGCCAGACGGCTCCATCCACGACCCCTATCGCATTGACTACCTGCGCAGGCACGTCATCGACATGGAGGAGGCCGTCGAGGACGGTGTCGATCTCCTGGGCTACACCTGGTGGGGTCCCATCGACCTCGTCTCTGCAGGCACGGGCGAGATGCGCAAGCGCTACGGCTTCATCTACGTCGACAAGCACGACGATGGCACGGGCGACCTGCACCGGTCGCGCAAGGACTCGTTCTTCTACTATCAGAAGGTCATTGCAAGCAACGGTGAGGACATCGGGTAGACTGATAGCACTATGGCATGGCATCCCGCGACGAACGAGAATTCGGGCGGATACGCTCTGCGTGTCTGTCTGGTTGAGGTGTGAGGTGCTCTGGAAGAGAGAGGTGACCCCATGGGGTTGTTTGGCAAGTTCAAGAAGCCTTCGAGGCCTGAAGCGCTAGACGTCAGCGCTCCGGCAGGCATCGTTCTCGCCCCGGTCGCAGGCGATGCCATCGCTCTCGAGAACGTGCCCGACCCGGTGTTCAGCAGCGGCGTCATGGGCAAGGGCTGTGGCATTGAGCCGACGGGCGAGGTCGTCTATGCCCCCGTCGCGGGTACGCTGAGCGCTATCGGGGCCCCCAACTATCATGCCATCGGCATTGTCGGTGACGACGGCGCCGAGATTCTCATTCATGTCGGGGTCGATACGGTCGAGATGAAGGGTGACGGCTTCACGATCTTTGGCGAGAAGGATGCGCATGTGCGTGCTGGTGAGCCACTGCTGAGCTTCTCGAAGAAAAAGATCGAATCCGCTGGTCATGCGGCGACGGTCATTATCGCCCTCACGAACACCGATGACCTTGCTTCCGTTGAGCGCGTCAAGATCGGAAGCATAAGCGCTGGCGAGAAGGTCATCTCATTCCAGAGCTAAAGTCGATTGAATGTCACGCACGTCTTGGGGGCGGCTCCGAAAGGTGCCGCCCTTTCTCGTGCTCTCCGAGACTTCTCGCGGATGGCCGGTACCGAAGAGCCGGGGCTCGCTGGGGTCTGGCGCGCGCGAGAGACGCGACTTCGGTACGGGGCCGAAGCGCGCCTGCCTGCGGGTACCTTGGTGCAACGATTCGTTGGGCTAGGGTACGCCCAGTTGGGGCCGTACCGAAGCGCCCCCGTACCACGACGCAACGAGAGGCGCGGCTTCGGTACCCCTCCCGCCTGCGGGTACCGAAGCCGAACGAAACGTCGGGGCCCGGTGCGGCGAGGGGGGGCGGCCCCGTCGCGGGGCTCCGACGCGCTACCTGCGGGTACCGAAGCGCCGGGGCTCGTTCGGCCTTGGCGCCTGCGAAAGGCGCGACTTCGGTACGGGCCCGAAGCGCCCCTGCCTGCGGGTACCGAAGCGCGACCATTCGTTGGGCTAGGGTACGCCCAGTTGGGGCCGTACCGAAGCGCCCCCGTACCACGACGCAACGAGAGACGCGGCTTCGGTACCGATGCGAGACGTCCGTCCTCAGCGTGCCGCTCCCTGCACGGGGCGTCTTCCTCAAACCTGCGGATAGTTCACAGAGGCGCAAAGGTCAAGGGGTACCATTGAAGCCTACGCGGCTCGTCCGCATGTGATCGTCAAGCTATCGCGCGCATGGCATCCGGGAAAAGGGCCCTGCTCGCGGAAGGGAGCTCCACGTGAAGTCTGACGCCATCAAGCTCGGTCCGGAGAACGCCTCCCACCGCCTGCTCTATCACGCTCTCGGATGGACCGACGAGGAGATCAAACGCCCGCTCGTCGGTATCGTGAGCTCCTACAACGAGATCGTCCCCGGCCACATGAACATCGACAAGATCGTCGAGGCCGTCAAGATGGGTGTAGCCATGGCAGGTGGCATGCCCGTCGTCTTCCCGGCCATTGCGGTGTGCGATGGCATTGCCATGGGTCATGTCGGCATGAAGTATTCCCTCGTCACGCGAGACCTCATCGCCGACAGTACCGAGGCCATGGCCATGGCCCATGGCTTCGATGCGCTCGTCATGGTTCCCAACTGCGACAAGAACGTCCCTGGCCTGCTCATGGCCGCCGCACGTCTTGACCTGCCCACCACCTTCGTCTCAGGCGGCCCCATGCTCGCCGGTCACATTGACGGTCACAAGACGAGCCTCTCCAGCATGTTCGAGGCCGTGGGCGCCTACACCGCCGGCAGGATTGATGAGGAGCGTCTCCACGAGTGGGAGTGCAAGGCCTGTCCTACCTGCGGATCCTGCTCGGGCATGTACACTGCCAACTCCATGAACTGCCTCACCGAGGCCATTGGCATGGGCTTGCGCGGCAACGGTACCATCCCTGCCGTGTACTCCCGTCGTCTCGAGCTTGCAAAGCATGCGGGCATGGCCGTCATGGACATGCTCGAGAAGGGCATCACGGCACGCCAGATCATGACCAAGGAAGCCTTCATGAACGCCATGACCGTGGACATGGCCCTTGGCTGCTCCACCAACACGATGCTCCACCTGCCTGCCATTGCACACGAGTGTGGCGTGGAGCTCAACCTCGACATCGCAAACCACATCTCCGAGCGTACGCCCAACCTCTGCCATCTCGCGCCTGCCGGTCCCACCTACATGGAGGACCTCGACGAGGCGGGCGGCGTCTATGCCGTCATGGCCGAGCTCACCAAGCGAGGGCTTCTCGACACCGCCTGCATGACCGTCACGGGCCACACGGTGGGGGAGAACCTCGCCAACGTGGCCAACGAGAATCCCGACGTCATCCGTACCGCGGAGAACCCGTTCTCCGAGACGGGTGGCATCGCCGTGCTCCGCGGTAACCTTGCGCCCGACGGATCCGTGGTCAAGCGTTCCGCCGTCGCCCCCGAGATGCTCGTCCACGAGGGCCCCGCACGCGTCTTCGATTGCGAGGAGGACGCCCAGCTGGCCATCAACGCCGGCAAGATCAACGCCGGCGACGTCATCGTGATTCGCTACGAGGGCCCCAAGGGTGGTCCCGGCATGCGAGAGATGCTCACCCCAACGTCCTCCATCCAGGGCATGGGGCTTGGCGGATCTGTCGCCCTCATAACCGACGGCCGCTTCTCCGGAGCCACGCGCGGCGCCTGCGTCGGACACGTCTCGCCCGAGGCGGCATCCGGCGGGGCCATCGGCATCGTCGAGGAGGGCGATATCATCTCGATCGACATCCCCAACAACGTCATCGAGCTCAAGGTTTCGCAGGAGGAGTTCAATGCCCGCATGGCCGCGTTCGTGCCCAAGGCCAAGGAGCTCACCGGCTACCTCAAGCGCTACGCAAAGCTCGTCGGCTCTGGTGCCACCGGCGCCGTTCTCGACTAGGAGAAGCCATGACCTCCGTTCAGTTCACCGACCTTCACTTTAGGATGAGCACGCTCACGGTTTTTCGCGCGCTGCTCGCCGACCCCGTCATCGACGCGCTGGGTCTCTGCGTGACACGGGCCTCGGTGGTAAAAGACCTTCTTGGGGACGGTTCCGATGAGGAGGGCCGCGACTTCCTCTCGGAGTCGTATGACCTCTCGCTTGACTACGCTGAGTTCGTCTCGCTGCTCTTTGCCTCCGAGGCCAAGGGCCTCTCGGCCTACGTCCGTGACGCCGTGGTCGATGATGAGAACGTCTACCTGCGACGCGTTGGAGCTGGTCAGGGGGTTGGCCCTGCGATGGAGTCTGCCGTCGCCGACGAGCTGGCCACGCTCCAGGAGCTCGCCGACCTCACCCCTGCCGACTTTCTCGACATCCTCCCTCCCGTGATGGCGGATTCGCTGTCGGGCTTTGACACCGAGCACGTGGACCTCGTAGGGACGTACCGCGACCGCCTGGCAAACATCGGCAGCTACGGCTATGGCATGTACGCCCGCTATCACGTGTTTCGCGTGGATGACGAGGGCAGCATCGTGCCCGTGCGCCATCCCGATCCGATCCGTCTCTCCGACCTCGTGGACTACGAGCGCGAGCGCAAGATCATCCTCGACAACACGCGCGCCCTCGTGGCCGGGCTTCCCGCAGCGAACATCCTGCTCACCGGTGATGCGGGTACGGGCAAGAGCTCCACGGTCAAGGCCGTGGTCAACGAGCTCGCGCCACAGGGCATGCGCATCCTCGAGGTCCGCAAGGAGCAGCTGCGCAACATTCCCGTCATTCTCGACGAGCTCACGCGCAATCCGCTGAAGTTCATCATCTTCATCGACGACCTGTCCTTCTCGAATGATGACGATAACTTCGCGGCGCTCAAGGCCATTCTCGAAGGCTCCGTGTCCGCCAAGTCGGACAACGTGGCGATCTACGCGACGAGCAACCGTCGTCACATGGTGAAGGAGCGCTTCTCCGACCGCGAGGGCGATGACGTCCATCGCAACGACACCATGCAGGAGATCATCTCGCTCTCCGATCGCTTTGGCATCCGAGTCTCGTTCTCAAAGCCAGACAAGGCAACCTACCTCGACATCGTTCACAAGCTCGTAGACGATGCGGGAATTCGGATGGACCAGGACGAGCTCGACCTTCTTGCCGAGCGCTTCTCCACCCGCCGTGGTGGTCGCTCCGCCCGTGGCGCGCGGCAGTTTGTGGACTCGCTCCTCTCGCAGCAATAGGGCGTCCCGAACGTCTCAGGAGAGATGTCGGAGGAGGTGTTCGTATGCGCAGGTCGTTCGTGCTCGTGCTCGGCAACCATCGGGGGTCGTTTCTCGAGGCCGACCGCGTGTTCGCGCGTCTTGGGCTCGACATCGTGCGAGCGAGCTACAACAAGGTCATTGACGTGCACACCTTCTTTGTGGAGGCCGAGGGTACCCCAGAGCAGATGACGGCGGCCGAGGCGGGTCTGCGCGAGCTGGGGGTGCTCCCAGACCAGCAGCGCGTGGGTACGATCTTTCTTTTGGAGCTTCGTGTCGAGAACGCCCCCGGGGCTCTCGAGCCCATTCTCGCGCTGGCCGACAAGCACGGTCTCAACATCACCTATTTCAACGCCAAGGTCTTGAGCCCTGGCGAGCAGGTCGTGCGTCTGGGGACGCATGCTCACGGGGTTGATCGCCTTGGCGGGTTTCTCGCCGACGTCCGTTGCATCTGTCCTGCCGAGATCCTGGACTATAACCGCAACGAGCACGTCATTGACACCAACCTCTTCTACCTCACCTTCGTGCGCGGCATCTCCGAGCTCATGGGGCTCTCGTCGCAGCAGGAGGAGGAGATTCTGGTGAATGCCAACCGCATCGTCCAGAACCTCGAGCACACCAACAACGACCCCTTCAGACCCTTTACCTACATCGAGCGGTTTGCGCGCGACATCCACGCATACCACGGAGCCGGATACGCTGCCAACGCACGAATCACGCGCTTTGCCACGCACGGGGGAGTCCGTGGGCTGCTCGTGGAACCGCCGGTCGGAAGCGACACCTGGGTCCTCGAGTGCACCGATTGCCTGCTCATGGTTGACTCTGGCTTCTCCTGCTATCGCAGGGAGCTTCTCGACGTGCTCCACGAGGCCTATCCGGACTGGGACCAGCGCCATCGCGAGCTCTTCCTCACGCACGGAGACGTGGACCACGTGGGGTGCTGCGACCTCGCGTCGCGCGTCTACGTGATAGACCGCGTGCTTGAGCACTTCCTGCTGCAGCTTCATGGTGAGCCCGACTGGCGCATGCAGATTTCCACCCACATGCCCTATGTGAGCATCGGAAACGCACTTTCGAGGTATGAGATTCCAAGCCTCGATGACTTCGTCTCGCTGGGGAGGCGCCCCGATGACTCGACCGAGCCTGTCGCGCGGTGCACCTCGCCGCAGGGCGGGCCGGCGATGCTCGATATCGAGCCGTTCCACTTTGAGGTGTGGGAGGGTGCGGGCGGCCATGTCCTGGGCGAGACGGTCCTTGTCGACCGCGAGCAGCGACTGTGCGTCTCTGGTGACGTCTGGATCAACGTCCACGGCGAGACCAAGCCGCAGACGCGGTTTAACTCGCTCGCGCCGTTCCTCATGACATCGGTGGATTCTGATCCCGCCCTCGCGAGGGAGGAGCGGGCCTACCTGAGAAAGATCCTCGGCCCGGGGCACTGGCAGGTGCTCGGAGGGCATGGCGCACTCATGGAATACGACCTCTAGGCGAAAAAGGACCCCTGGGCCGGTTCTGCCCGTAGCGCCTGACCTTCTCCCCGATTCCTGCGTTCGAGGTTCTATTGCCTGTCGGAAGGTGCGTCCGCTCGATGGTATCCTTAGACGGACGCGCCGCGCGTGTGGTGAAGACGCATGAGGGGGAGCTATGGAGTATCGCAGGCTCGGCAGGACCGGTCTCATGGTTTCCGAGATCGGTTTTGGTTGCGAGTGGCTCGAGCACGCCACGCGCGAGACGGTTCAAAAGATCGTGGACCGCGCCACGGAGCTCGGCATCAACATCATGGACTGCTGGATGAGCGACCCTGCGGTACGCTCCAACCTCGGTGATGCCATTCTGGGCAACCGCGACCACTGGTACGTGCAGGGTCACATCGGCTCTGCCTGGGATGGTGCGCAGTACGTGCGCACGCGCGACGTGGAGAAGTGCAAGGTGGCCTTCGACGACATTCTCTCTCGCTTCCATACCGATCACATGGACCTCGGCATGGTCCACTACATCGACTCCCCGGCGGAGTTTGAGCAGGCCATGGGTGGTGCCTACGGCGACTACGTGCGCGATCTCAAGCGTGAGGGCACGATCGGCAGCGTTGGCATGAGCACCCACAACCCGATCACGGGCAAGATGGCCGTCGAGTCGGGTGACGTGGACATGCTGCTCTTCTCGGTGAACCCTGCCTACGACATGAAGCCCGCCTCCGAGGACATCGAGACGCTCTTCGGTGACTACGGTGACGAGGCAAATGCGATGGACCCCGACCGCATGGAGCTCTATCGCATGGCCGAGGCCAGCGACATCGGCCTCACCGTCATGAAGTGCTTTGGCGGCTCGCGCCTGCTCGACCCCGAGCGCTCTCCTTTTGGCGTGGCTCTCACGCCTGCGCAGTGCATTCACTATGCGCTCACGCGACCGGCGGTGGCGAGCGTCCTTTTGGGCTTTCGCAGCCTCGAAGACCTTGAGCAGGATGCGTCCTACGAGACGGCCACGTCTGAGGAGCGCGACTACGCGAGCGTTCTCGCTGCAGCACCCGAGCATCCCGTGAGTGGTCTGTGCACCTACTGCGGCCACTGCGCACCATGCGCCGCAGGCATCAACATCGCCCAGGTGAACAAGTTCTACGACCTGGCCGAGGTGCAGGTCTCCAAGGGCTTTGACCTGCCCGAGCTCGTCCGGGGCCACTACCGCGCGCTCGACGTGACGGCGGAGGCCTGCATCGGTTGCGGCGCCTGCGAGCCTCGCTGTCCCTTCGACGTTCCCATCATGGAGCGCATGGCACAGGCGACCAGGCTCTTTGGATAGGATGACGACCTCATGATCAAGGCGATTTTCCCTTGGCGGTCGGACTGTGAAGGTATCCGTCAAACGCGGGCGTAGCGACGGTTCCAATCTGCGAAAACGAATATCATGACGAGGTCTGACGGTCCCGAGCGGAGGGATGCTCATGCCTACCTGGAACATCGACCACAAGGTAAAGGCGGCGTTCTTTGATGCCGATGGCACCATGCTCTCGTTTGCCACGCACGCCATGCCCGAATCCACGCACCACGCCCTGCGAGAACTGCGCACCACGGGCGTCAAGTGCTTTCTCGCCACAGGACGCGCCCCCTACCAGGTCGATGACATCCCCATTGGCGACCTCGAGGCCTTCATCCTCTTTAACGGTCAGTTCATCCTCAATCGCTATGCCGTCCTCTACCAGGAGCCCGTCGACAGAGATGACGTCGCCACGGTGGTGCGCCAGGTTCACGAGGGGCTCTACCAGGCCCTGTTTCTGGAGAGGGACAGGTGCTACCTCAGCGGATACGATGAGCGCGTACGAGCGTCAATGGATGCCGCGGGTCTCTCCTATTCTGTGGCGGACATCGACCAGGCCTTCGAGCACGACATCTTCCAGATGAACGTCTTCCTCGGTCCTGGCGAGACGGGCGTGCTGAGGGATGCGACCAAGCACCTCAAGCTCACGCGCTGGACCCCCAACTTCGTAGACGCCTTCCCCATCAGCGGAGGGAAGGCTCGTGCGGTGCGTCGCATGCTCGAGATGTACGACCTTCGCCCCGAGGAGGCCATGTGCTTTGGCGACGGGGGCAACGACCTGGGAATGTTTGACGCAGTGGGCACCTCGATCGCCATGGGCAACGGCAATCCCGAAGTAAGGGAGATGGCCAGCTTCGTGACTGACGGCGTGGACGAGAACGGCATCTGGAACGCCTGCGTGCGCCTTGGCCTCATCCACGGGGACCTCCTCTCGTGACGAAAGCCCGCTCCCTTGCATGCGACGACGCGGGAGAAGGGCGGATAACGGCCGTACCCTCCCTCATCGATGCCCGCGAGGCGCTCGAGCGCCACTTTGGCTATGCGAGCTTTCGGCCCGGACAGGAGGAGGTCATCTCGGCCATCCTCGCTGGTCGAGATGCGCTTGCCGTCATGCCCACGGGGGCCGGAAAGTCGGTCTGCTACCAGATCCCCGCCGTGCTTCTCGGTGGGCTCACCCTGGTGATAAGCCCGCTCATCTCGCTTATGGACGATCAGGTGCGGGCCCTCAAGGAGGCTGGCATCCGTGGTTCGTACCTCAACTCGAGCCTCAACGCACGCCAGCAGGAGATCGTGGCGCGCCGTGCGCTCGACGGCTGGTACGACATCATGTACGTGGCTCCCGAGCGACTGCAGGACGCGCGGTTCCGCTCCTTCGCCGCCGCTGCGGGCGTACCGCTCGTCGCCGTGGACGAGGCTCACTGCGTGAGCCAGTGGGGCCAGGACTTTCGTCCCGCCTATCGCGACATCGCAGAGTTCGTCGACAGCCTGCCCGTGCGTCCCGTGGTGGCGGCCCTCACGGCGACGGCAACGCGGGAGGTGCGCGACGACGTCGTGGACCTCATCCGCCTGCATGACCCAATCGTGCAGGTCAACGGCTTCGATCGTCCCAACCTCTCGCTCTTCTCGTACGAGCTCACGCCCAAGCGGCGCGAGCAGTTCATCGTGGGCTACGCCACCCGCAACGCCGTCCAGTCGGGCATCGTCTATGCCACCACGCGTAAGAAGGTCGACGAGCTCACCGCGTCCCTGCGCGCCGCATGCGTGGCGGCCGTCGCCTATCATGCGGGCATGGGCAACGACGACCGCACCGAGGCGCAGAGGCGTTTCGTGACGGACGACGCGCACGTGATGGTGGCCACGAACGCCTTCGGCATGGGTATCGACAAGTCGGACGTGCGCTACGTGATAAACGCCGGTCTACCCCTCTCGCTCGAGGAGTACTACCAGGAGGCGGGACGTGCGGGCCGTGACGGCGAGCCGGCCGAGTGCCTTCTCCTCTGGGGCAGGGGGGACATCCGCACCTGCCACTACCTCATCGATAACACGGAGTTCGCCCCTGGTACGTCCGTGTCCGAGCGACGCCGTCTGATTGGCAATCGCGAGCACCTTCTCGGCGAGATGATCGGCTATGCCATGAGCGACTCCTGCCTTCGCCGCCGCATCCTGCGCTACTTTGGCCAGGATCTAGACCAGGTTCCCCAGGAGTGTCTTGCCTGCTCGGTCTGCACGGGAGCCGTGCCAGACGCCTATCTGCGCCATGCCGACGTCTCTGGCAGCGTTGGTCGCGCGCGACGGGGAAGGCCATCGGACGAGGGAGGGGGCCCTACGGTCTCCGATGCCGACGAGCTGCTCTTCCAACGTCTGAGAGCCCTGCGCAAGACGATCGCCGACGCAAACTCCGTCCCGCCCTACGTGGTCTTCTCCGATGCCACGCTGCGCGGCATGGTGAGACGTAAGCCACAAACCCCGGACGAGCTGCTGCTCGTTTCAGGCGTGGGCGCGATCAAGCTCGACCGCTACGGCGACGTCTTTCTCGAGGAGATCAACCGCCTATAGCGAGTGGATAAGGCGCTCCGCGGCGGAGCCCGATACGCGATGCCGCGCCGCCAGCTCGAAGTGCCGCTCGGCTATGCCGAGGCCGACCTTCGAGAAGCTCCCGCCAGTGGCCGAGGCATGGACGGTGTCGCCGTCCGCTTCAAGCCGAAAGAGGAAGCGCTGCTGTCCCAAGGCCGTCGGAGCGAGCATGACGGCCTCCATGCCGTGGTCGAACCACGCCGGCGCGTCGAGCACCCTCATCTCGGAGTGCCTGCGATCCGTATGGCTCTTATGAGGAACGCCCTGGTCCTCGCCGTAGCCCATGGCCACCACCAGCGCGAGTCGCTCGTTTGAGTTCATGCGGCAGACGGTGCGCTTGCGATCGAAGGTTCCACCCACCCAGCACGAGTTGAGACCGAGCTGCTGGGCGAGAAGTACGATGCCCTCGCCGTAGTAGCCCATGAGCTCGTCCTGATCGTCTCCCTCGATGCCGACAAACGCGAGGTAGTTGGACACGTTGTGGAAGCGTCCGTAGCACCTGAGCGCGTTCGAGAAGGCGCCGGGCTCGTTGCGTACGAGCTGGATGCTCAGACCCGAGGCCGCATTGGCCTCGTCGATGGCGCGAATCAGCCGCTCGACCACCACCCCATCGATGGGTTGGTCCGTGTACCTGCGCACGGAGTGTCGTGTCGAGATCGCTTCGTTGACGTCCATGTCGGCCTCCCCAGTTCGTGCCCGTCATGCTCGCCGTCTCGACGAGATGCCGAAATTGTTCTCATTTGTCGCCTGGTCTATCATTACTATCCACGAATGCATGCGAATGACATGAAGGAGCAGGTAATGGACCATGTCAGTCTGGGTACCACAGACATCAGGGTCTCACCGGTTTGCATCGGTGGCATGAGCTTTGGTCGGGTCTTTCCGGACTTTCATCAGTGGGTCATCGATCAGCCCGCCACGCAGGAGGTCATCGCCCGCGCGCTCGACCTGGGCGTGAACTTCTTTGACACGGCCAACACCTATGCACGCGGCACGAGCGAGGAGTACATCGGCACCTCCCTGCGCAACCTCGGGGTACGGCGTGATCAGGTGGTGCTTGCGAGCAAGGTCTTCTTCAACGAGGGACACCTCCGCGCGACGGCAATCGACCGTGAGATCGACGGGACGCTCCGCCGCCTCGGCACCGACTACCTCGACCTCTACATCATCCATCGCTTTGACTACGCCACGCCCATGGAGGAAACCATGGGAGCGCTCGACCGCCTCGTGCGCTCCGGCAAGGTGCGCGCCCTCGGCGCAAGCGAGATGTACGCCTATCAGCTGCATGACATGCAGATGGTGGCCGATACGAACGGCTGGACGCGCTTCTCCTCCATGCAGTGCCACTACAACCTGGTCTACCGGGAGGACGAGCGCGAGATGATTCCCGTGTGTCGCGAATACGGCATGGCGCTCACGCCCTACAGTCCGCTCGCGAGCGGTCATCTCACGCGTCCCACCTGGGATTCCTCCTCGGTTCGCTCCACGACTGACGGAACCATGCGCGACAAGTACGACCACGAGCGCGACATGGACCTGCCCGTCGTGGCACGCGTCGCAAGCCTCGCCGAGAGGCGCGGCGTGCCCATGGCCGACATCGCCCTGGCCTGGCACTGGGCGAAGGGCATCACGGCACCCATCGTGGGCTGCTCCAAGCCAAGCCGCGTGGACGATGCCGTGCGTGCGCTGGACGTGCATCTCGCGGCTGACGAGGTGGCCTACCTCGACGAGCTCTACCAGCCGCATCCCCTTGTGGGGCCTATCGCGCGTCCGGGCGAGGTCGCACTCGCCGGAACCTCCGTCAACCTGACGCCTGCGGAGAAGCGATAGGGGAGATTCTTGTCTCGTGAATCGGGTATCATCTTCTTACGATGATGCCATAGGGGCCTCTTCGTCTGGTCATGGGAAAGGCGATTTTGATGATTACGCTTATGGGTGTCCTCGTGTTTGCGGGAATGCTCTGGGCAGCCGGCTGGCTTGCCACCTTCTTCTTCAGGATGCTCGGCTGGGTTGTCATCGTGGGGTTCAAGCTGTTCGGATGGGCTCTCCTCGCCGCTGGCTTTCTCGTCCTGCTATCGCTTTCTGTCGTGCTTTTCCTGCCGCTGGGTGTGGCGATTCTCCTTGTCGTGCTTTGCGTGGCCGCGTCGCGCAACCACGCGGAGGCTCATTCGTAGCAGGCGTTTTCTTACGAGGCAACAGAGGGGCGGGTCGGCCATCGGGTCGGCCCGCCCCTCTTGTCGGTCGGTTCGACCGCTACAGCAGCTCGCCCTTAGCGCGGGCATACATCCTCCGCGTGACCACGAGAAGCGTGACGTAGCCACCTACGGCGCAGGCGAGAAGCGCGAAGTAGCTTATGGGCAGGGCGGCGAAGTCGAGCGTGGCTCCGATGGCGGTGAACGGCAGCACCGTGGCCAGCACGATTCCCATCGCACCGAGTAGGGTGAGCTGCAGCGAGGCGTGGCTCTCCACGAAGGGCACGTGCGTCGTGCGCATGAGGTGGATGGCCAGCGTCTGCGTCCACATGCTCTCGACGAACCAACCCGCCTGGAAGGTCGAGACAAAGAGAGCCTGGCTTGCGGGGTCGGTGCAGTTCGCCCAGGTCTGTCCCACGACCATGGGGCAGATCCAGAAGAAGAGCCCGGCAAAGGTGAGGATGTCAAAGGCCGAGCTTACGGGCCCGAAGAGGAACATGAAGGAACGGACGGACGAGGAGTCCCAGCGCCTTGGCCCATGAACGAGGTCGTCATCGACGTTGTCCCAGGGGATGGCCGTGCACGAGAGGTCGTAGATGAGGTTGAGCAGGAGCAGCTGCACCGCGGCCATGGGCAAAAACGGCAGGAGCGTGGATGCAACGATCACCGAGATGATGTTGCCGAAGTTGCTGCTCACGGTCATCTTCACGTACTTGACCATGTTGGCGTAGGTACGCCGCCCGCAGATGATGCCCCGCTCCAGCACCATGAGGTCCTTCTCCAGCAAGATGATGTCGGCGGCCTCGCGCGTTACGTCCACCGCGGATTCGACCGAGATGCCGCAGTCGGACGCATCCATCGCCGCGGCATCGTTCACGCCGTCGCCCATGTAGCCCACCGCATGTCCGAGCTCGCGCAGCAGGCGCACCACGCGGGCCTTCTGGGCGGGGGAGAGCTTGGCAAAGACGGAGATCTCCTGCACGCAGGCGGCAAGGTCCGTGTCGGACATGCCCTCCAGGTCGGATCCGGTGAGTACGCCGTTCACGGGGATGCCTATGGCCTCGCACACGTGTACCGCCACGCGGGCGGAGTCGCCGGTGAGCACCTTCGTGGAGACGCCATTCTCGGCGAGCGCGCGAATCGCCTCGGCGGCATCTTCCTTGGGAGGGTCGAGAAACGCGAGGTAGCCGATGAGCACCATCTCGCACTCGTCATCGCAGCCGAGCTTGTCGGCACCTGCGGGGTCATCCTTCTTCGCGACGCCGAGAACGCGCATGCCCTGGTCGGACAGACCCTCGGCGCGAGTCATCACGGCGCGGACGAGCTCGGGCGTGAGCGGCTCCACCTGGTGTCCGACCTCCACCATCGAGCACACCGAGAGAATCTCCTCGATGGCGCCCTTGGTGATCATGAGGGTCCTTCCCTCGTCATCTCCCACCACCACGCTCACGCGGCGGCGCTCGAAGGAGAAGGGCAGCTCGTCTATGGCACGCCACCTGTCCGTAAGATCATCGGCGCTTAGCGTGCGGTCGTCACGAGCGTCCTCCTCGAGCGCACGGCTGATGATGGCGGAGTCGATGAGGTTGCGCAGGCCCGTCTCGAAGAAGCTGTTGAGGAAGGCATAGCGCAACACGCGTGCGTCCTCGTTGCCCATCACGTCGAGGTGGCGCTCGAGCACCACGCGGTTCTCGGTGAGGGTACCGGTCTTGTCGGTGCAGAGCACGTCGATGGCCCCGAGGTCCTGGATGGAGTCAAGGCGCTTGACGATGACGTGCTCGCGGCTCATGTCCACGGCGCCCTTGCCCAGACAGCAGGTCACGAGCATCGGCAGCATCTCGGGCGTGAGCCCCACCGCGACCGACAGCGAGAAGAGCAGAGAGTCGATCCAGTCGCCCTTGGTGAGCCCGCAGATGAGCAGGACCGCCGGAACCATCACGAGCATGAGGCGAACGAGGAGACGGCTCGTGTCCTCGAGCCCCTCGTCGAAGGCCGTATGGCGCTCGCGAGCGCCGAGGGTGGCCGTCGCCTCGCCAAAGAGCGTGCGCGTCCCGGTGGCCACGACCACGCCCGTCGCGGTGCCCGAGATCACGGTGCTTCCCATGAAGGCGAGGTCAACGAGGTCGGAGACGATGACTTTGGCATCGGGCTCCCGTACGAGCGAGTCGAGCTTCTCGAGGGCCTCCGACTCTCCCGTGAGCGACGACTGGCTCACGAAGAGGTCATGTGCCCGCACGATCCGCAGGTCGGCGGGAACGATGTCACCAGATGACAGGTGGATGATGTCGCCCACGACGACCTCGTCGAGGGGAAGCTCGCTGCGGCCGGCGTCCGCGCGCTGTACGTTGCAGGTGGTCTCGATCATCTCCGCAAGGGCCTGTGCGGCGTTGCCGCTGCGCTCCCCCTGCACAAAGCGGAGGGTGCCCGAGACGAGCACCATCACTCCGATGATGAGGGGTGTGGTGAGGTCGCGGCTGGCGGTCTCCGAGAAGACGTAGTCGGTGAGGACCGACACGACCGCTATCGCGATGAGAATGTAGGTAAAGGGGTCCGCAAAGGCCGCGAGAACACGACGCGGGAGTGAGTCATGCCTGACGTGCGAGACTGCGTTCTCGCCATAGAAGGTGCGTGCGGCCTCGACCTCGGCGGACGCGAGACCCCTTTCGCTCGTGTTGAGCTCATCGTAGACTTCGCCTACGGACAGCGTTGCCACATGACGAAGCCACTCGCGCTGGGCTCCCGTGGGCTGGCTGCTCTCTCCGACGCGAATGGACGTGCGGAAGGTCTTGGTGGTGGGCGTCATTGCGCCACCTCGCAATCCCGGGATGTGCTGCTCGCGTCCGCGGTGACGGACGTGGCCTGGGAGTGCGCGTGCGCTGACTATGCGGCGTTACGCCCTGTGGTGCGAGCCATCCCGTCTGGCAGGCATCTCTCCCACGAATATGTCAAAGCTCTGACTGTGACTGTGACTGTCACACATGGAGAAAACCTCCCTTAAGACGAGGGCAGCGCCCTTGGACTTGATTTCGTGAGTATACGCGTTCGCGTCGGACATGTCTTCGTGATTTTCCGAAATGCGAATCCCCTGACAAACGCCGCCGACAGTAGCTGCGCGCCGTGGGCACCTGGAGAGATCGTTACATCGTGTGCGTGGAGAAGATGGGCTTGTCCTCCCAGGCCACGATCTCTCCTGCGGCAAGCGACGCGGGGACGTCGATGATGCGCTGGTTGCTCGATCCGCGGAAGCGAAGCGAGATGTCGTAGTCGTCCTGCATAAAAGGGCCGTCGACAAGGACGTCGAGCGTGGCGAGGATGCGGTCGGTGCATTCGAGATGCCACGCGCCCCCCGTGAGCTGTTCCCAGGTGTGCCCCGAGTACATCCAGATGTTCTTCTTGGGGTAGGTGGCGCGCACGCGTTCGAGGAAGTCCACGAGACCCGCCTGGTTCTCGGGCTCCATGGGTTCGCCGCCGAGGACCGAGAGCCCGTCTACGTGGGCGGGCGCAAGGCTTTGTAGTATCTCGTCTTCGACGGTGGTGGTGAAGGGTCTGCCGGAGTTGAAGTCCCATGCCTCCGAGTTGAAGCAGTTGGGACAGTGGAGGCGGCATCCCGAGACGAAGAGCGTGGTGCGCACGCCGACGCCATTGGCGATGTCGCAGTGCTTTATGCTTGCATAGTTCATGAGAAACTCCCGTACGGGGGCATGATGCGCACGCCCCGCGGTTCATCAGTGTCGCGGTCAAAGCAAACGACGCCCCCGAACCTTCTGGAAAGGCCGGGGGCGTCGTCTTTTTTGTTACAGGTGCAGCACGCGGTCCTTGATCTCCTCGGTACGGCCCTGGTTCCAAAACTGGGTGCCGATGTAGCCGCAGGTGCGACGAGCGACGTTCATCTTGGCCTGGTCGCGGTTGCCGCAGTTGGGGCACTCCCAGACGAGCTTGCCGTCGTCCTCCACGATTCTGATCTCGCCGTCGTAGCCGCAGCACTGGCAGTAGTCCGACTTGGTGTTGAGCTCGGCGTACATGATGTTGTCGTAGATGTACTGCATGACGCGGATGACGGCCTCGAGGTTGTCCTGCATGTTGGGAACCTCGACGTATGAGATCGCGCCGCCGGGGGAGAGGCGCTGGAACTCGCTCTCGAACTTGAGCTTGGTGAAGGCATCGATGTTCTCGGACACGTGGACGTGGTAGCTGTTGGTGATGTAGCCCTTGTCCGTGATGCCGGGTATGATGCCGAACCTACGCTGAAGCGACTTGGCGAACTTGTAGGTCGTGGACTCGAGGGGCGTGCCGTAGAGGGAGTAGTCGATGTTCTCGGCGGCCTTCCACTCGGCGCACTTGTCGTTCATGTGCTGCATGACGGCGAGCGCGAACGGCGTGGACTCCCTGTCGGTATGGCTGCGGCCGGTCATGTACTTGACGCATTCGTAGAGACCGGCATAGCCCAGGCTGATGGTGGAGTAGCCGCCATACAGGAGCTTGTCGATGGCCTCGCCCTTCTTGAGACGGGCGAGGGCGCCGTATTGCCAGAGAATCGGTGCCGCGTCGGAGAGGGTGCCCTCCAGGCGGTCGTGGCGGCAGCGGAGCGCACGATGACAGAGCTCGAGGCGCTCGTCGAAGATCTCCCAGAACCTGTCCATGTCACGACTCGAGGAGAGGGCCACGTCGGGCAGGTTGATGGTTACGACGCCCTGGTTGAAGCGACCGTAGTACTTTGGCTTGTCCGGTTGGTAGTTCCCGGCGTTGGCCACGTTGTCATAGCCGTTGCCAGAGCGGTCGGGCGTGAGGAAGGAGCGGCAGCCCATGCAGGTGTAGACGTCGCCCTCGCCCTCTGCCTCGCCCTTGGAGAGCTTGTACTCCTTCATCTTCTTCTCGGAGATGTAGTCGGGCACCATGCGCTTGGCGGTGCACTTGGCGGCCATCTCGGTGAGGTAGAAGTAGGGGGTTCCCTCGGCCACGTTGTCGGGCTCGAGCACGTAGATGAGCTTCGGGAAGGCCGGGGTGATCCAGACGCCCTCCTCGTTCTTCACGCCCTGGTAGCGCTGACGAAGCATCTCATCGATGATGAGCGCGAGGTCATGCTTCTCCTGCTCGCTGCGAGCCTCGTTGAGGTACATGAACACCGTGATGAACGGCGCCTGGCCGTTGGTGGTCATGAGCGTGACGACCTGGTACTGGATGGTCTGGACGCCGCGGGCGACCTCGTCTCTGAGACGCTTCTCCACCACCTCGTCGATCTGCTCGGGCGTGGCCTGGAAGCCGATGGTCTCCATCTCGGCGTAGACCGAGCGGCGAATCTTCTTGCGGGAGACGTCCACGAACGGCGCGAGGTGCGTGAGCGAGATGGACTGGCCGCCATACTGGCAGGAAGCCACCTGGGCGATGATCTGCGTGGCGATGTTGCAGGCCGTGGAGAAGGAGTGCGGACGCTCGATGAGCGTACCGGAGATGACCGTGCCGTTCTGCAGCATGTCCTCGAGGTTGATGAGGTCGCAGTTGTGCATGTGCTGCGCGAAGTAGTCGGCGTCATGGAAGTGGATGATGCCCTCCTCGTGAGCCTTCACGATCTCGGCGGGGAGAAGGGCGCGGCAGGTGAGGTCCTTGGAGACCTCGCCGGCCATGTAGTCGCGCTGAACGGAGACGACGGTGGGGTTCTTGTTGGAGTTCTCCTGCTTGACCTCTTCGTTGTTTGATTCGATGAGCGCGAGGATCTTGTCGTCGGTCGTGTTCTTCTGGCGCTTCTGGTTCTGCGCGTAGCGGTAGATGATGTACTTGCGCGCCACGAGGAAGTGGTCAAGGGCCATGAGCTGGTCCTCGACGAGGTCCTGGACCTCCTCGACGGTGACCGTGTGACCGGCCTCCATGCATTCGTCGGTGACGTTGAGAGAGGCGAACTTGACCTCACGCTCGGTGAGACGCTCGTCCTCGGGCACCTCCTGGTTGGCCTTGCGGATGGCGCTGGCGATCTTCTCTACGTCGAAGGTGACCTCTGACCCATTGCGCTTGATAATTTTCATGACGGTTCCTTCGCTGCAAGTGGCTCGTGCGCGCGTACAAGCGCCTGAGCTGCACTGTTCGGCATTTTGGTGTGCGTGAATTACTATGACACAACTTGTTGTGGTCGTATGTTGACAACACCACCAGATATTGTCGATAAGTTGGTTGGCTACTCTGTTTGGCCGAGCAAACCCGCAGGTGAGGGTAGTGCCTGCTTTCGCATTTTTTCGCTTGCTGATTCTTCCAGATTTCCGCGAACGGCAAAATCTCACGCGAGCATCACTGACAAGGCGGCGGCAGGGGGACAGACGACCGGTACGGCCTACAACTCGATTGAGTCCACGCCATGCTCGGCCATGCGTCGGCCGATCTCGTCGATGATGGGGATGCCCGACGAGCACCCGATCCTCTCTGCGCCGCAGCGCACGAACTCGAGGAAGTCGTCTGCAGTGCGGATGCCGCCGGCAGCCTTCACATGAACGTCGGCGGGCACGTTGGCCCTCATCAGACGAACGTCGCTAAAGGTGGCGCCGCCCGTCCCAAAGCCCGTGCTCGTCTTCACGAAGTCGGGGCGTACGTCTGCTGCCACGTGGCAGAGCCCGAGCTTCTCCTCGTCGGTGAGGTAGCAGTTCTCGAAGATGACCTTCGCCGTGGCGCCCGACGCATGACAGGTGCGGACCACGCTGCTCATTTCGTCGCGCACGTAGTCCCAGTTGCGATTCTTGACTTCGGTGAGGTTGACCACGTAGTCGATCTCGTCGGCTCCGCACCCGAGGGCGTCGCGCGTATCGGTGACCTTGGAGTAGATCGTCGTCTGGCCGAGAGGAAACGAGATCGCCGCCCCGACGTGGACGTCCGTCTTCTCGAGGAGCTGGTTGCAGAGCTCGACCTGGCACTGGTTGACGGCAACCATGCGAAAGTGGTGGTCGCGAGCCTCTTGGCAGAGCCTGCGCATGTCATCTGAGCTCGCATAGGCATGCAGGTTTGTGTGGTCAACGAGACGAGCGAGGTCGTCGAGGGTGTAGCGCTTCATGGGAGTCCTCCTTGGCCTGCGGAGACGATGGTGTCGCGCACGGACGGTTTTTGGGTGTGAGCTGTCCGTGCGGACGATATGCGCATCGATATTGTCGCGCACGGACGGTTTTTATGCAAAAACCCTCCGCACGACACGTCGCGTCTCGCGGGTGCCGTGCGGAGGGCCTTGCAAGAGCCAGTACTTACGCGAAGGTGCGCTTGACGCTGGCCCTGCCTTCGCTATCGGTGAGGGCGATTATCTCGTCTCCCTCGTTGATGACGGTGTTACCGTTGGGGATGAGGACTTTTCCGTCCGGTCTCTCGATGGCGACGAGGATGGACTTCTCGGGTAGCTTTAGGTCCTTGACGGAATGGCCGACGACCTGCGAGTCCGAGCTCACCTCGAACTGGATGATCTCGTTATCCCCACGCGCGAGCTTCATGAGCGTCGCCATCTCCTTGGGGTTGAGCCCCTCCTCCACGAAGCGCGCGAGGGTGGACGCCTGGTTGATGCCCACGTCCACGCCCATGCCCTCGTTGAACATCCAGGAGTTGTTTGGATTGTTGACGCGGGCGACCACGCGACCGACGCCGAACTCCATCTTGGCGAGCATGGAGACGACGAGGTTCACCTCGTCCTCACCCGTAACCGCGACCACGACGTCCGTGTGAAGGATGCCGGCCTTCTCGAGCACTGCGGGGTCCGAGCCGTTGCCACGGACGATGTCCGCAGGATCGATGTCACAGGAGAGCTTGGCGATGGCCGTCTTCTTCTGCTCGACGACCTTGATCGAATGGCTTTCGCTGGCGAGGAGCTTGGCAATGTAGGACCCGGTCTTGCCGCCTCCGACGATGATGATGCGCATAGTGGTCTCCTACCTGTTGTCGCCGAGCATGTACTTGAACTTTGCGGTCGAGTTAGAGGAGACGACCGCAAAGATGACGTCACCATGGCCGAGCAGAGTGCCAAGCGTCGGGATGAAGGTCTCGTTGTTGCGCGAGATGGCGGTGATCGTGATCTCACCGATGACGGTGAGGTCACGGACGGGATGCCCCTCGAGGAGCGTTGGCACGTCCGCACGCACGAGCTGCACGTCTCCCGATCCGATCTCGGTGACCGTGTCGAGCTCGTGGTAGGTCAGGAGCTCACAGGCGCGGCGGATGCCCCAGCTCGTGGTCGAGATCGTCTGGATGCCCAGGCGGCGATAGGTCTCCGCCTTCTCGATGTCATAGAGGCGTGCGATGACGCGGGGTACGCGATAGGTGCTTCGCGCGACGTGTGCGATGACGATGTTCGCCTCATCCGAGGCCGTGCACGCGATGACTGCGCTCGCACGTTCTACCTTCGCCTTTGTGAGGACTCCGCGATCGAATCCGACGCCGACGACCTTCTGGCCCATGAAGTCCTCTCCAAGGGCGTCGAACTTGTCTGGGTCCTGGTCGATGGCGGTAACGGAGTATCCCTGCCTGTCGAGCTTCTTGGCAAGCCCGCTTCCCATGCGTCCCAGTCCCACTACGATGACGTTCATTGTCGGGCCTACCTCTCTGATTCCTGCGACGTGGCAGAGTTCTTTGACTTCCTATGGTACGCACGGACGATGGCCTTGCGCGTCTCCTCGATGGCGAGTACCACGAGCGGCATGACGGCGAGCAGGGCGTAGTCCTCCAGGTTGAGGGGGCACGTGTGGAAGATGCCCTGGAGCGGCGGCAGGATCGTGATGAGGACGATGAGGATTATCTCGAAGATGATGCCGATGTTGATCTGCCTGTTGGAGAAGAGGCCGACCGAGAACACCGACGCCTCCTCGGTGCGGCAGTTCCACACCTCGCCGATCTGCGTGAAGACGATGGCGGCGAGGGCCATGGTGGTGGCACGGACGTAGATGGGGTCCATGTCGGCGCCGACGCCGAACATGGGCAGACCCGGCTGCCAGCCACCCTGTATCTGGGCAAAGAAGTAGGCGATGAGCGAGCCTGCGGCACCAAGCATGCCGTACCAGAGGAACGCGCGACGCATGACGTGCCCGTTGAGCAGCGATTCATGAGGGTTGCGGGGCGGGCGATCCATGACCGTGCCCTCGGGAGGCTCGGTGCCAAGGCCCAAGGCGGGCAGCATGTCGGTGCCCAGGTCGATGGTCAGGATCTGCATGGTGGTGAGGGGCAGGGGCACGGCACCGCCCGAGAGCAGGAACACGGCGGACGGCACGGCCTCGGGCACGTTGGAGTTCAGGATGTAGAGCAGGAACTTGCGGATGTTCGAGTAGACCGCGCGACCTTCCTCGATGGCGTGCACGATGGAGGCGAAGTTGTCATCGGTCAGGATCATGTCCGCGGCCTCCTTGGCCACGTCCGTGCCCGTGATGCCCATGGCGACGCCGATGTCCGCCTTCTTGAGGGCGGGGGAGTCGTTCACGCCATCGCCGGTGACGGCGACGATCTCGCCCATCTCCTGCAGCACCTCGACTACGCGAAGCTTCTGCTCGGGCGCCATGCGGGCGAACACGACCTCGCCCTTGAGAGCCACCTTGAGATCGTCATCGGAGGTCTTCTCAAGCTCAAGGCCAGAGAAAACGCGGGGATGCGAGCTCTTGACGATGCCGATCTTCCTGGCAATGGAGACGGCCGTGAGACCATAGTCGCCGGTGATCATGACGACGCGGATTCCGGCGCGGCGACACTCGGCCACGGCGTCGGCCACCTCGGGACGGGGTGGGTCCTGCATGACCTCGAGGCCCACGAACGTGAGGTGGCACTCGATGTTGTCCGGGGTGTATTCGCTCATGGCGCGGGGGATGGACTCGTCGTCGGCGGTGATGGGGCGATAGGCCACGGCGAGCACGCGCAGGCCCTCGGAGGCGTAGCCGTCGTTCGCGTCCATGATCTTCTTGCGTAGCTCGTCCGTCAGCTCGACGGACTCTCCGTTCACGCGCACGCGCTCGGAGAGGCGCACGACCTCGTTGGGCGCGCCCTTGACATAGGCGACGCGGAGGGCGCCGTCAAGGGGGTCCTCGAGCTGGTGGATGGTGGTCATGCGCTTGCGGCGGCTCTCGAAGGGCAGCTCGCGCACGCGTGGCGTGGCCTTCTCCTGGTCCTTAGGCTCGATGCCGGCCTTCTGGGACGCCACGAGCAGGCACGCCTCGGTCGGGTCGCCGAGGACGGTGTAGCGACCGCCCTCGTTCTCGGGGGGGAGCAGACGCGCGTTCGAGCAGAGGGCGCCGGCGGCGACCAGAAGCGACAGGTCGGGATCCCTCTTGACGTGGACGGCCTCTCCATTCAGGCGAACCTCACCCTTGGGCGCATAGCCCACACCCGTCACCTCGTATTCGTTGCTGGCGGTCCAGAGGTGGTTGACGGTCATCTCGTTTTGCGTGAGGGTGCCCGTCTTGTCGGTGCAGATGACGCTCGTCGAACCGAGCGCTTCGACCGAGGAGAGCTTCTTCACGAGGGCGTTGCGCTTGCTCATGCGCTGGACGGCCATGGCAAGCGAGAGCGTCACCGTGGGGAGGAGCCCCTCGGGAATGAAGGCCACGATCATGCCGAGCGAGAAGATGAACGATGCCGCGAAGCTGCTGTGTACGATTAGGATGTTGAGCGTGAAGAAGGCGATGCCCATGCACAGGGCGAAGATGGTCACCTGCTTGGTGACGCGATCGAGCTGTTTCTGGAGCGGGCTCTTTGCCTCCTCCATGTTCTGCGTGAGGTTGGCGATCTTGCCGAACTCGGTGTTCATGCCGATGCGGGTGACGACGGCGCGACCGTTGCCCTCGGAGACCGAGGTGCCGGCAAAGATGAGGTTTGGCGTCTCCGCGGCGGTGAGGTTCTCCTCGAGCACGGCATCGGCGGTCTTGCGCACGGGGTTCGACTCGCCCGTGAGCGTGGATTGGTCGACCTGCAGGTCGGCGGAGCGAACGACACGTGCGTCGGCGGAGATCTTGTCCCCCTCGGCGAGAATCATGATGTCGCCGATCACGAGGTCCTCGGCGAGGACCTTCTGCTCCGTGCCGTCACGAATGACGTTTACGTAGGCGGGGAGCATCTTCTTCAGGGCCTCGGTCGCCTTGCTCGCGCGAAACTCCTGCCAGAAGCTGAAGCAGCCGTTGATGACGTTCACGAGCCAGACCGCCACTCCTAGCTCGGGCATGCCGGCACCAAACGCGATGCCTCCTGCGACCCACAGGAGAATGGCCATGAGATGCGTGAAGTTGGAGAGGAAAACGATGATGGGCGACTTCTTCTTGGTCGTCTCGATGAGGTTCTTGCCTTCCTTGGCCTGTCGCTCCTGCGCCCCCTGCGAGGTGAGACCGGCGGGGGCCGACTTGAGCGCCGAGAAGACCTCGTCGCCGTTCAGCCTCTGGATCTCCTGCGACTCCTGGAGAATTGAATCGACCACTTCTGCGCCGACCTTTCGTAGACGGGGTGCGGCCGACCGGCCGCGCCCGTTCGGACGTGCGTCCGTGAGGATAGACCTTTTGACCAGGAAGGCAAGGTATGTAAAAAGAAGATGCCAGTAAGCATAAAGTTGGCATAAAGGCAGCGTGAGGAAGCGATTAATCCCCCAGCGTCTAGGCGGTGGAAAACGGGTGCCTAAAGGGGTGAGAGCGGTCTCTAGACGCGCATCATGCGATATCCGACCCCCACGTGCGTCTGGATGTAGCGCGGATGGGCGGGGTCGGTCTCGATTTTCTTTCGAAGCGAGCCCATGAAGACGCGGAGCGAGGCGAGGTCGTTCTCTTGGCTCTCGCCCCAGACCTGTCGAAGGATGTACTGGTGCGTGAGGACCTTGTCCACGTTTCTCGAGAGCAGGCAGAGCAGCTTGTACTCGATGGGGGTGAGGTGCAGCTCGTCTTCTCCGATGAAGGCGACTCCGGCGGCGTAGTCGATCCGGAGATCGCCGTTCACAAAGGTCGACGCGGCCGCCTGATCGTCGTCGGAGAGGTGTTCGAGCCTTCTCAGCGTGACGCGGACCCGCGCCAGGAGCTCTCCCACGGAGAAGGGCTTGGTCAGGTAGTCGTCCGCCCCCGCATCGAGCGCCGCTATCTTGTCGGTGTCCTCGCAGCGTGCGCTTACGACGATGATCGGCATCCGGGACCAGGTCCTGACCTTACGCACGACGTTGACGCCGTCCATGTCGGGAAGGCCGAGGTCGAGCAGCATGACGGAGGGGTTCTGGGTCGCGGCGGCCGCGATGGCCGCATGCCCCGTGGTGGCCGAGAGATGGCGATAGCCGCAGGAGTCGAGCGTGGTGGATATGAGGTTCCTGACGGCTGCGTCATCCTCGACGACGAGAATCTGTGGTCCAACGCTACTGGCCATCAATCGGGACCTCCTCCGCGGGCAGTGTGAAGCAAAAGACCGCACCGTGCGGTGCGTTGTCACTAACCGTGATGATACCCCCATGGGCCTCGACGACGGTGCGGCAGAGCGCAAGACCGAGCCCGACTCCCCTGCTGCCGTCGGAGAGGCCGCCCCCAGCGGTGTAGAAGAGGTCGAAGACGCGGTCCTTCTCCTCGTCCGAAACGCCCGGGCCGTCGTCGGAGACGCTGATGCTCACGAAGCGTCCCTCTCGCCTGGCGCAGATCGTGACGTGCGACCCCGCCGGCGTGTGCGCGATCGCGTTGTTGACGAGGTTGACGATCACCTGGACGATGAGGTGGGAATCCATTCTCGCGAGGAGGGGGACGTCGGTGGGCAGTGACCTCGATCTCGTGGCGCGCGGCGTCGGAGCTCACGTGTCGGAGGGCCTCGTCGATGACGTCGCTCACGAGCTTCGCAGGGCGAGCGAGAGATGCACGCCTGCCGTTCTCGAGCTTCGTCACGGTGAGGAGGTTCTCCACGGTGCCGTTGAGCCACTAGGGCATCCTCGTAGATGTCGGATACGAGCTTGGTCTTGCTTTCGTCCTGAAAGGGACGAAGAGGCCGATGAGGAGGATGTCGGCATTGCCCGAGATCGCGGTCAGGGGGGTTCTGAGGTCATGGGAGATCGATCTGAGGAGATTGACCCTGAGCTGCTCGTTCTTTGCAAGCACGGCAGCCTCTTCGCGCTCGCGGACTGCCCTGCTGGCGCTCAAGGGCGATCGCCGCCTCGCCGACCACGGAAAGGCAGGTCGCCTCCTCCGCCTCGTCGAGCGCCTTGCCACCCACCATGACGCCTACGACGCCAAAGGTCTCGTCGGGCGTGTGAACGGGCAGATAGAGGCCTTGGGCAGAGCCAAAGCACGTCGTGCCCGCACCCGAGGGCGAGAGGTTGACCAGGGCCCTTCGCGCGACCGAGGGCTCGTCGGCCAGCGGAGATCCCTCGTGGGACGCAAGGGCACGCAGACCTCCCAGCTGGTCGTCGTCCGAGGGAAACCAGAGCACGCTTCTTTCCAGCAGCGTCTCGAGCTGGGTGCCGATGACCTCGACGATCTGGTCGGCGCCGGTGCAGTCCGACAGCAGCTGGTCGGTCCTGAGGAGAACGCGCAGACGTCGCGACGCTTCCTTGGCAGCCTCGGCCTGCTCGCGCAGCCTCATGGCGAGCGAGCTTGCGAGAAAGGCGACGATGAACATGACGATGAAGGTGCCCGGATACTCGGGACCCCAGGCAAGAAGCGAATAGCGTGGCGTGGTGAAGAAGAAGTTGAACGTCACGACGCTCAGGGCGGATGCCACGAGGCAGTAGACGCGTCTCGAGGTGACCAGGGCGATGACAAGAACGCCGAGCACGTACGTTATGACGATGCTCGCCTCGGTAAATCCCAGCTCGTCGAGGAGGGTGGCCACCGCCGTGACGGCAACTATGACCCCGGCTGCACGGAGGACTTCCGTAAGCACGTTCGGGCGCCTACCCCTGGGATTGATCCGCTTCTCGAGCGAGAACAGGCCGCAACCCCATGCGTCCCCCCGTGTCATGGACATCCTCCTCGCTCGGCCGTTAGCATTAGATGATAGCCGAGTACCTGAAAGATGTCAGACCCGAGTCCTATCCCTGTATCGCCCAGAGGCTTAGGACGATGACGAGGATGAGAAGAAGCAGGATGACTATGGCAAGGGCAGGGCTGAGAAACAGGGAGTCCGTCTCGTCCTCGGAATCCTCGGCCTGCGTGTCAACGGGACGCTTCTCGCTCTTTTGCGGATCAGCGTGGCAACGAGTGGCAACGCCATGTGCGGCGGTTACGTTCGGCTGCATTTCGACGCTCCCTTCGTGCGTGCCCAGAGGAGGCACTCCCAAAACCTATGGCATGATTGAACGCCTTCAGGGATTAAGAGGAAATGAAGGTCGCGCAGGTGAGCTAAAGGTGCGATAAAGGGTGCCTTTGGGCCATGGCGGTCGCGAAGTGCATTAGGAGAAAGCAGCTTGGAACACCTGTGCCCCTAACGCTCTATCGCAACGACTCCAGGCCCAGCAGGGCTGCGCCGATGGCACCGCAGAGCTGGGAGTCGGGGTGAGTGCGCACCTCCGCACCGAGTAGGTCTGCCAGCGCTCCGACCACGCCCTCGTTTTGGGCTACGCCGCCCGTCATGAGGTAGGGAGGCTCGGCACCTACGCGATGCGCGAGCGTGGCCGTCTTGCGAGCCACGGACTCGTCAAGTCCGTGGATGATGTCGGCTACGGGAGTGTCGTCGGCCACGAGCGAGACGACCTCGCTCTCGGCGAAGACCGTACACATGCTGGAGATGCGCACGGCGTGCCTCCACGTCAGCCCCGTACGGCAGAAGTCGTCGAGGGGCATCTCCATGACACGCGCCATGGCCTCCAGAAACCTCCCCGTACCTGCCGCGCACTTGTCGTTCATCACGAAGTTGACGACCTCGCCCGTGGGGGAGAGGTGGATGACCTTGGAGTCCTGGCCGCCGATGTCGATGACCGAACGAGCGTCTGGCGCGAGATCGTGCGCTCCGCGCGCATGGCAGGTGATCTCGGTGATCGAGACGTCCATGCCGGGAACCGCGTCGCGGCCATATCCCGTGGAGACCCTGAGCGTCACGTCGGCGTCCGTGAGGCCGGCGCGCCTGAGCACCTCCGCCTTCGACCGCGCGGCGGACTCGCTCGCCCGTGCTCCCGTGGATAGGATGACGCTGGCGACCATTCTGCCCTCGCCGTCCACGATCACGGCGTCGGTCGAGGTGGAACCGGAGTCGACGCCCATCACGAAGGTGTCGCGCCCGATCGCACCGCGCCCGCCCGCCACCTCGTGAGCCGCCTCGGTTCCGCGCAGCGTCTCGCCAAACGCCTCGAGCCTCGTGCGAAGCTGCCCGGCGCTCTGTGACGTGCCGTCAGTCTCGATCTTGACCATGGGGACGCCATCCTCTCTCATGACCTCGCCGTACTCGAAGCCGTAGTAGTCGCAGAACTTCATGGTGTGGTACACGATGCCACACCGTCCGTCTCCGCCGCGCAGGGTGGCTCTCGTCGCGACGTCGTCCATGCGCATGCATGGCATCTGGTCGAGGAGTGCGTCGACGTACCAGTCGAGGAAGGCGTCGAGGGAGTCCTCGGCCCCGCCTCCTTCCTGGTCGCATGCCGCGCAGGCCTGCGACCTTTCCGCTCGCGCGAGCTCGGGGGGCGGTGTCATGAGAAGCTGGCGGTTCGTGCAGGTGGCGTTTTCCACGGCGTGACCCAGGCTGTGCTCCACGGCTTCGAGCAGCGGCGCCGTGGCATGGGCGCCGAGGAGCGTGACCCGCGGGTCGGTGCGCGCGACGCAGGGCTTCACGCCGGCAAGCGCGATGCCGACGTCAAAGCTCGTCCCGGCAAACGCGGCGTAGCTCCGCGCGAGGTCGGCCAGACGAGCACGGAGAAGCTCGCGCTCCGCCTTGCCCCGCTTGTGCGGGAGGTCGAGCAGGTACACGAAGTCGAGCCTGTCCTCGTGCACGAGCACGTCATACACCCGTCGCATGACGTCGCAGCAGTTCACGACCACGACCTCGCGCGCGTCGGGTGCCGTCATGCGTTCGATGAGGGCCTTGCCGTAGCCGCAGAGGTTGGCGTGGGCCAGACGGTCCGCCTCGTTAAACGACGAGACGTCCGCCTCCGCGAGCTCGCAGCGAGCTCCAAGGCCGCGCAGCAGTTCGACGGGAGTGTACTTGCAGGCGTAGAGCACCACGTGCTCGCCGTGTCTGCGCCTACCCGATGCCGCGCTCATGGCGTCGCTCCTCCCTCTGCTCGCCGACCATCTCGAGGAACTGCCGAGAAGCGCGTTCCCATCTGACCCTCCATGCAGTTGGACCGGTCGCAGGCGTCTCCGTCGAGCACGAGCACGGGATAGCCCGCCTCCTCCAGCGACTGGACGGACGACCTGCTGCGGCACCTGCGGTCTGCTTGCAGCCCCAGTGGCAGAAGAAGACGACGGCGTCGGCGTCGGTGACGTCGGCCAGGCGCCTCAGGGTCTCGGCGCGTCCTCGACGCAGGGCCCGTTGAAGCAGTTTCCTCACCACGCGCTCCGCCATGAACTCGTAGGGATGGTCTGCGGAGAAGTAAGGCGCCCTCGTCTGGAGGCATGTGCGAGAACATCATGTCGGTGGCCACGACCTGCGCCTCCTGACTCACGTTGAGCCTGGAGGCGATCCTGTGTGACGAAAGTAGGGCGTCACATGACCCCACACCAGGCTGATGCCATCGTAGCGCGGTGCCTGGTTGTAGTCGCGCGCCATCTGGCCCACCATGCGCTCCACTTCGGGCGTGCCGAGCATGAGGTGGAGGTCGAGCATCTGCATCTCGTCGATCGTCATGGTGTTGGCGAGATAGCGGCCGCGGCGTGCGGGCAGCGTGCGCATGAGGTCACGGTCCGTGCGCATGGAGCAGGCGCAGAGCTCGAGCAGCCTGTCGTCGTCGAGATGCGCGTGGCAGCAGTCCTGCGCCATCGTCGCCATCTCGCGGAGCTGGTCCGCCACGTATCCGACGGACTCGCGCGTCACATCGACGGGGACGTCCACGTAGTAGCGGTCGCAGCCCCAGTGGCGAGCGAGCGCCTTGAAGGTGAGGTTGTTGGCGTCGCACACCGCCGACGTGCTTGCGAGCATACGCGGTCGCCTGATGACCCCCGAGGTGGCCATGCCCATGAGGATGCGGTGAAACGAGCAGTACGTCTCGGGCACGCCGCGGTTCTCCGCAAAGGATATGAAGCCCGACTCGGCCTGCGCGCCGCTCGCGAACGAGGCCACGGCCTCGGCGGTGGCGGGATGCACTCCAAGGGCGTGGAAGATCTCGTTGGGGCAGAAGATGCTCGTGATGACGGCGCCTCGCGGGTCACCCAGCGCGCGCGTGACGCTGTCCATGAAGATCGAGTTGCCCATCTGGCCGGAACGGTAGAGCCTCCCGTCGGGGATGACCCTGCCCTTCTCGGTCATGATCCGGAAGCCCGTCATGAGCCAACGGCGTACGAAGTCGGGCCTCTTCTCGATGCCGTCTGCGGCGACGTTGCCGTACCAGCCGATGACGCGCTCCCCAATCGACCCGTCTGCCACGGCTACTCCTCGCCGCGTCCAATGAGCTCGGTGATCTCGAAGTCGACGTTCGATGCCTCGATGGCCTCGCGTGGGCCAAAGACGCAGATGCCCTGGGAGCACGACCCATCCGACAGTGCCCCGGCAAGCGTACGGACCGCTTCGGGCGTCGCGGCGAGCTCCTGGCGGCGTATGTCATCTCGCCAGCCTTCGGGCCTGTCAGAAAAGGCGAGCATGTCCTGGCGACGGGCCATGGCCCTCGGCTTGGTGGGAGCGTCGTGGCTCGCCACGGTGGAGACCACGTAGCCGGAGAGCTCGTCTGCCTCGGGACTCCAGCTACGCAGCCACTCGGTCGCGCCTGCGTAGCGTCCGAGCGTGGCATCGACCGATGGGTCGCGGTACGACCAGAAGGCACGGATGCCCTCCGTCTTGCGCTTGAAGCCCACGCCGTAGGCACCGCCCTTCACGCGGACCTCGTTCCACAGGTAGTCGAGGGAGAGGGCGCGCGTGGCAACCTCCCAGGCGCCGGAGGTGCCGGTGTCGGTTGCGGACGGCGAGAAGCCCTCGCAGACGAAGCTCACGTTGGCGGGGACCGCGAAGCCCTCGCACCTTGGCCTGGGCGTGGGGATTCTCAGGACGTGCGGGGTGCTGCCGGACGGGGAGAGCCCGAGCGTGCCGCCCGTCTCCCAGAACCGCTTGCGGTCTTCGGGAGAGCCGATGAAGCTCACCGTGACCTCGTCGGAGGTGAAGATGGTGCGACAGAGCCTGGCAAGCGTCGCCGAGAGGTCCTCGAAGCGCTCGTCCCAGTGCGCGAGCAGGTTCTTGAGGAAGAGGTAGTAGTCGATTCCCGACATCTGCCCCGCGACAAGCGAGGCGGACGAGAAGTACGTGGAGACGCGGCCCAGGGAGGCCGAGTGCCCTGACCCGATGAAGTACTGCTCGAGGCCGATCCTGCGCTGGGTGAGGATGTCATGCATGTCGGCGGCGTCGGCGAACGAGGTGCGCCCCCAGACCTCCTGGGGTATCTCCGCCAGGCGGTCCACCTTCTCCGCCAGCGCGCTTGCGCCCACCACGAGCGTGGGGCGCGCGTAGGAGAGGTCGGAGTCGTGCGTGTACGTCTCGGCGAAGAAGCCGAGGCCGCCGAGGCTCTCCTCGATGAGCGTGTCGAGGTCGGAGGCGGAATGGTCCGCGGTGTCGAGCTTGCCGAGAAGGTCGCAGAGCACGCCCACGTAGGGCAGGTCGTCAAAGCTCAGGCGCCGCAGGTCGAAGTAGTGGTAGACGTAGTCGATCCTGTGGGTGTCGAGCTCATGTGCGATGCAGGGGAGGGGGGCCTCGGCAGGCGCGGCCTGGGGCTCGGGCTTGGGCCGTCCGATGTCTGCCACCGTGAGCACGGGCAGGGTGGCCATGTCGTCCGGTGCGTCGGGACGCTCCTGCTCCTCGCGCAGGGAGGCGACCTCGTCGATCACGTGCAACCGCTCCTCGCGTGTCATTGCCTTGCGGCGTGCGGCGAGCTCGGCCGTCTCCTCGCTCGCGTCGCCCTCGGTCACGGGAACGAGGGCGACCTCGGCGGAGTGGGTGTTCTCGGACACGAGTTCACGAAGAAGCCGCTCGAAGTAGCCCTCGTCGAGACCGGCCTTGATGTCTGCGAGCGCGCCCTCGTACCGCACGTAATCATAGGGGCGGTCGTTGTCGTAGAGCCAGCTTGACATGACCTGCATGGAGAGGGCGACGCCGTCCGGGTAACCACCCCAGTCACCCTCGCGCAGGTTGAACTCCGCCTGGGCGAGCGAGGCCGAGAGCCTGTCACGTGCGATGCCGCCCTCGGCGAGCTCGGCACAGACGGACTCCACGAGCGAGCGAAACTCCTCGGCGACCCCTTCGTGCGCACCCTTGAGCTGAAAGAGCACCTGCGGCTGGTACACGCCATCGACCAGTATGGCCAGAAAGTCGTCGGCGAGTCCGGCGTCGAGGACACGCCTCTTGAGCGGTGCCTCGTTGGAGCCGGCTATCGCGTCAAGAAGGATGTCGGTTGCCAGGACGCGCTCGCGGTCGGCGGAGGTTCCCACCACGTAGGCGAGACCGACGGAGGCGTTCTCCGGCGTCGTCGCCATGTCGATCCGGGAGAGGCCGGCGGCGATCGCGGGCTGCAGCGGCAGGGGATTGGGCTCCCCGACGTCACGAAGCGCGGCGGAACGGAAGTGCTCGTCGACAAAAGCGAGCTCTCGGTCCACGTCAAGGTCACCGTAGAGCACGGTGTAGGAGTTGGCCAAGGCGTAGTGGCGGGCGTGGGTGTCGAGGAACCGCTCGTAGGTGAGCGTGGGGATGGAGCGCGGGTGCCCGCCGGATTCGAAGCGGTAGGGCGTGTCGGGAAAGAGGGCGCGTTGGATACCCAGGTAGAGAACCTCGTCGGGATCGGAGAGGGCACCGCGCATCTCGTTGAAGACCACGCCGTTGTAGGTGAGCGGAGCGTCCTCGTCATCCATCTCGTAGTGCCATCCCTCCTGTTCGAAGATGCGGGGGCGGCGGTAGATGGCGGGATGGAGCACGGCATCGAGATAGACGCCCATGAGGTTCTCGAGGTCGGCCGTGTTGGTGGAGGCTACCGGATACATGGTCTTGTCGGGGAAGGTGAGGGCATTCAGAAACGTCTGCATCGACGTCTTGAGCAGGTTCACGAACGGTTCCTTGACGGGATAGGAGTCGGAGCCGCAGAGGACGGAGTGCTCGAGGATGTGGAAGACCCCGGTGTCGTCCGCCGGTGGCGTCTTGAAGGCGATGGAAAACGACTTGTTGTCATCGGGGCAGGCAAGCCACAGGGCGCGGGCACCGGATGCGTCATGGCGAAACACGTACGCGCAGCCCGAGATCTCGGGAAGGTGTTCTGCCGAGATGACGGTGAACCCGGCGTGCGTGGTCCCCGCGGAAAGCGTCGGGATCGGCGTGGAATAGGTGATGGTGGCGTCTGTCATGGCATTCCTCCAGAGCGGCTCGTGTGCGCCTCGACCTGTAGAATGTAGCATGACGCATCCGGCCAGAGAGCCATGGCAGGCCTTTGCCACAATTGCGCCAGCCCCGCCCTCGACCTTTATATAAAAAGACGGGCCCTCCGTAGAAGGCCCGTCCGCATCCTGTGCCTTGTATCCGTCGCTAGATTCTTTCCATCTCCGCGAGAACCGTCGAGTACCAGAAGTCCGCGTTGCTGGGGCAGTACTTCACGGCGCCGGCGTAGGTGAGGTGGCCGCCATAGCCGCTGGCGAGACCCGAGGTATGTGCCCAGATCGCCTCGGACCAAGAGCTCCAGCTGCTGCTTCCCCAACCCCAGGCGTTGTACGAGCGGAAGCAGTAGCGTCCTTTGCTGCTCTCGACGCACGAGATGGCAGGCGAGAAGCGCGGGTCGACGCCATAGGCCCAGGCCGCCTCGGCGAAGGTGGTGCCATATCCCGCGAGCGGCGAGCCGGCGAGGTAGGAGTCGATGCGTGCCCCCCAACCCGCGACGAAGGTGTCCTTGTTGCTCTCCCAGTCAACCGGGGAGGCGGAACTATCGGAGGGCGTCTCGACCGTGGTGCTGTTGCCCGACTCGGTGGTGAACGATGACGATGAGCTGGAGCTTGTTGCCGTGGCGTCGGCGGCGGCCTGGATGGCAGCCTGGCGCTCGGCGGCCTCCGCGGCGGCCTCCGTGGCAATCTGGTCCTCGAGGGCGGTGCGGGCGGCGACCGCCTCGTCGAGAGCGGTGGATGCCGCCTGCGCTTCGGCTTCGGCATCGGTGAGCTGCTGCGTGAGCGTCTCGCGGGTCGAGTTGAGCTCCTTCTGGGTGGCGGCGAGCTCGGTCAGCGCGTCGGAGCTGGACGACTGGATGATGTCGAGGTACTCGATGACGGCGATGAAATCATTGAAGTCCTCTGACGAGAGGATCAGCTCGATGAGCCCCGACGTGCCCTGTTGCATCTTATAGAGCGTGCGAATGGAATCCGAGGCCTTCTCCCGCTGCCCGGGCAGCTGCGCCTCGAGCACGTCGATGCGTGCCTGGTTGTCGGAGATCTGCTGCTGAAGATCGGCGACGCGCTGGCTTGCCTCGTCATATGCCTGGCTGCTCTCCTGAACCTGCTGCTGAAGCTCATCGAGGGTCGAGGCGTGCGCGGGAATGGCATTGCAGGAGAGCACGACCACCAACGAGACCGCTGTCGCAAGTCCGATGGCCAACCTTCTTTTATGTGCCGCGTGCGACGTCAAACTACAAACCTCCGTGATCGGTGCCTATCTGATCTAGGCAAACGCTCAAGCGTGGGGCTTGTAATTCTACTGCGATTTAAGGAAGCCCACGGTACCTACATGGTATAGCTACCCGTTTGACCAGCAAAAAGGTGTTTTCATCTGCGATTATGCCGGTCTTTCACGGTTCTCGGCAAACGGTATGGTTGGCGGCGCCAACGTTTTCGTTACTTGATGACCAGCGTATCGCAGGGCGCTGAGCGGGTGAGAAACGTTGAAATCGAACCCATGATCGCGTACTTGATCGAGGAGAGGCCGCGCGCACCGCAGATTACGAGGTCGGGGTGGATCACGTCGAGCATCTCGTCCTTGAGCGTCTCGCGGATGCGGCCGGCCTTGACGATGACCTCGACTTTCTTGATGGTCGGCTCGTTCTCCGCGAGGATGATCTGGTCGGTGATGGAGTCACGGAACGACTTCTCGAGCGCGGCGATGAGGTCGGTGGGATAGGTTCCCGCGGTCTCGAGGGCCGTGGAGTCGATCACGTGTCCGATGTAGAGCTCCGCGTTGTGGTTGGCGGCCATGATGATGGCGCGGTCGAGCACCTTGGCCTGTGTCTCCGAGCCGTCGAGCGATACGAAAATCTTGTCGTAACCCAGATCTTGGTAGGTGGTCATGATTGGTCCCCCTTACGGTTGGGTGCATGCCACGAGCTTACGTAGCTAATCTACCCGTCAAACCACCCGGTGCCACCATCCCATCCGCGGACGGGGGAATGCGTCGTTCGGTCGTAAGTTTTTTCGCGGGAGACGAGGCGCGTGCCCCACACCGATGCGCGTGGGGCACAATAGTAAATGGGTTTCCCATCATGAGGAGGAAAACTTTTGAACATCATCGAGCTTCTCAAGGCGGCGCTCTTTGGTCTCGTGGAAGGCATCACGGAGTGGCTGCCCATCTCATCGACGGGGCACATGCTGCTGCTCAACCAGTTCGTGCCGCTGGACGTGTCCGCGGACTTCTGGAACATGTTTCTCGTGGTGATTCAGCTCGGAGCCATTATCGCCGTGCTCGTGCTCTTCTTTCACAGGCTCAACCCGTTCTCGGGCACCAAGACCCGTATCGAGCGTCGCGACACCTGGTCGCTCTGGGCAAAGACCATCGTTGCCTGCCTGCCCGCCGCCATCATCGGCATTCCGCTTGACAACTGGATGGAGGAGAACCTCGGGAGTCCCTACGTCATCGCAGCGGCCCTCATCGTATACGGCGTCGCGTTCATCGTCATCGAGAGCGTGCGCGAGCGCAGGGCAACCGCCATGGCGAGCATCCCGAGCGGGACTCCCAAGCACCTCGCGCTCTCGGCGCAGCCAAAAAGCCCGACCGAGTTCGCCGACTCCAACGCCCGCGTGCAGGAGCTCGACGACCTTGACTGGAAGACGGCCATCGGCATCGGTGCCTTCCAGGTGCTCTCCATCGTTCCGGGCACCTCGCGCTCGGGCTCCACGATCATCGGCGGCCTCATCCTCGGCTGTTCGCGAACCGTTGCGGCCGAATTCACGTTCTTCCTCGCCATTCCCGTCATGATCGGGGCATCTGGCCTGCGTCTGGTGAAGTACTTCCTCAAGGGAAACTCGTTCACGATCGACGAGGCTGCCATCCTCGGCGTGGGCTGCGTGGTGGCCTTCGTCATCTCTCTCGTGGCCATTCGCTTCCTTATGGGCTTCGTGCGCAGGCACGACTTCAAGCCCTTCGGCTGGTACCGCATCATCCTCGGTGCTGCCGTCATCGCCTACTTCGCGCTCGTGGCGTAGCCCCTGGTCCTGGAGATGGTGACAGGTGTCTTTCCCAGGTCTTCGTGTGAAGACCTGGGAAAGACACCTGTCACCATCTCCAGGACCAGGGGCTACGCCACATAGATATGGTATCGTTCTCATTATTCTTTGTTGCGAGGGATGCGTGGCCTTTCACGACGACTGGAGTCCCATGATCAAGCTTATTCTGACCGACATGGACAACACCCTGCTTCCGTTCCAGAGACCCGCGAGCGAGCGGGCTCTTGGCGCCATTCACGAACTCACCGACCAAGGCGTCTTCTTCGGACCAGCCAGCGGTCGCGATTGGGACTCAGTCCTCGCGTCGTTTCGTGGCGACGAGTCGTGCATGCAGACGGCGCTTCTCTCCAACGGCAAGAAGATCTACGCCTACGGTACGCTTATGAACCAGACCGCCATGGACCGCCAGAGCATCATGATCATGGCGAGGATGGTCTACGACCTGCCGGGCGTATACGTGAGCGGTCGCGGGGACATGGGTGGTTTCGTATCGGGGACCACGCTCGAGAGTCTCATGGGCACTACCTGGGGCTCGCGCCGCGCAACTGAGATCTGCGAGCCAGATGACATTCCGGGTTGGCCCATAATCACCGCCGCACTGCACTTCGAGGAGGGTTCAGAAGCAATCGACAACGTGGAGTGGGGCGAGAAGGTCCGCGCCGCCTGTCCCAAGCTCGACCTCATATCGCCAGGGTCGCGCATGTTCGACTGCGTTCCCAGGGGCTGGTCAAAGGCATCTGGCCTGCGCATTCTGCAGCTGCTTCTCGCCGCGGGGAACGACGAGGTCGTGTGCTTCGGTGACTCCGACAACGACTACCAGATCTTGAGCTCGGTCGAGCACTCCGTGGCCGTGGCAAACGCCAACGAACGCGTGAAGTCCGTGGTGCGCCACCATATCGGATTTTGCGACGACGATGCCGTGGGTCGCGCGCTCGAGGACTTAGCCAGGCTGGGCGACGCCGCCTTTGAGAAGTGGGATGCGGCGTATCAGGGCTAGCTCATGACGGATGGACCGATGTACCGGGCCGGGAAGGCCCATGCTCGTCATGAAGGCCGCACCTTCCCTCTCGGCCTTTGGATGATGTCGCGCACAAACTGGATAAATGCCACGATTCCCCAGGATTCGAGGACCCCTTCGTCACCGAACAGCGCTGAGGCCGAGCACGTTCGTGCAGCTAGTCGATTGCACGGCTCTCGTTCCAACCGGGCATCTTGAGGTCAGGCGCCTCTGCCGTGGCATACATCTCCGCCATGGTGTCCCTCATCGGGTAGGCGAGGGAGCACTCCGCTTCGAGCGTGGTCTCGACCGTGAGGTCGGGTTTCTCGGCGGGAAACCAGCGGCTCGAGAAAACGTCGGTGCCGTCGTTGGCGTAGACCTCGATCACGGAGCCATCCACGAGGGCGCGCAGGCTCGTGAGCTGGCGCAGGTGGATGAAACGGTCCGTCCTGCCGGCGGCAGAGCCCTTGTCGAGGTAATTGATGGCCAGACGTCCCTGCGCGTAGCTGATCTGAAACGAGTCGTCCAAGGTGAGCGTGCCCGCCTCAGACGAGATGCGCTCGAGTGAGATGTCCGCGTGGCGGCCCTTGATCTGGATGGGTTCGTCTCGGCGGAGGGTCTGCCTCGTGCCGCGAAGCCGGCGTAGCTCCTCCACGGGGCTCTGCCTGAGCGTCCCGGTTTCTTCGTCGCGCGTGACCACTCGGGGCACAGTGAGACAGTGCCACCAGTCGAGGTTATCGGGTGCTGCCGTGTAGCTCTTGTCAAAGGTGCCCAGCCAGCCGACGAGGATCCAGCGGCCCTGCTCGTCCCGGAAGGTCTGGGGTGCGTAGAAGTCGTGACCATGGTCCCACTCCACGAAGCTCCGCTCGTCTACCTCGCGGGTGTCGAGAATGCTCTCGGAAAGAGGGATGTAGCCCGACTGCCACAGGTTCTGCCACTTGTCGTAGAAGCTTGGCAGTCCTTGCGGATTTATCGACAGGTAGTCGTGGCCGTCGATCTGCACGATGTTGGGACACTCCCACATGTACCCGAAAAAGCACCTGGGATTGATGGACTGGCGAAACGTCCAGGAGTATCCATCGTCTGAGTCGAAGAGGAGCGCCATGCCGTGGGTGTCCACGTGACGGGCGCCGAGGATCATGCGGAGCCTCCCGCCCTCCAGCCAGACCTTGGGGTCGCGAACGTGCATGCTGCACGACTCGGGGTAGTCTGCGGCGGGGATGACCATGCGTTTGTTGACGAGATGTATGCCATCCTCGCTCTCGACCGTGAGCTCGTTGGCCTGACGACCGGCGCAGACGAAGTCGTAGTCCTTGTCGCTGTGCCCGGAGTCGGGGTCGATGACGTTGCCCGTGTAGAATACGCGCATCTTGTCGCCGCCATCAGAGGCGGTGCCCCTCTCGACGTAGGTGGTGCCGGTGAAGGTGCCGTGCCTGTCCTCGGGGATGCTGGGCTCCAAAGGTACGCCGTCATAGTGCCAGTGGACGAGGTCGGTGCTGGAGAAGGCGCCCCAGCCCTTCTGGTCCACTTCGGGCCAGGCGTGATCGTACTGGTAGAAGAAGTGATAGACGCCGCGAAACTGGCAGCATCCGTTGGGGTCGTTCATCCAGGCGCGAGGGGAGCGGAGGTGAAAGCCGACGTTCCATGTGCTGTTGGGCATGATGCTCCATCTTAGCGGGGCTGTTCGACGCCCTGACTATACGGTAAGGCGAAGTGGGTGCAGCGCATATGAGAACGATTTCACATAGGCATCAAAATCGTGTGTCGTAGAAGGGGGCGCGGCATCCGTCCACCATTGAGCCCGGCCGGTATGGGGGGATTACCGCGGGATATCGTCGGCTGAGAGGTACTCCTCGGCAGTGAGGGGAAGCTGCGCGAGGCGGAAGTGACCGTCAGTGCCGACGACGGTGGCAATCGAGGCGTTGCGAGTGCGCATGGTCTCGCTTCTAATCTTACGGGCGAGGGCGCTGCCTGCACCGAACTCCAGAAGAACGTAGCGGAGAAAGGCACCGTGACCGACTACGAGCACCCGGTCGTCGTCGGCACCCGCATCGTACATGGTGGAGAAGGCGCTGCGCACCCGTGCGCGGACCTGCTCACCCGTCTCGCCGTGGACCGACGAGAAGTCCTGGTTCACGAAGCAGCGCGCAAAGGCGAGCCGACGACCGTCATAGGGATGGCCGTCGATGTCACCGAAATCGAACTCGCGCAGGTCGTCGAGGGTCTGCACGGGGAGGTCGCGACCGTCGGTGAGAATGGCGGCCGTCTGGAGGACGCGCTCCAGGGGAGAGGCATAGCAGCTCGCGAAGGATATGTCCGCGATGGCCGCCGCCGTGGCGCGAATGGCCGGAACGCCCTCCGGGTCAAGGGGAGAATCCGCGCGGCCACCCTGAATCACGTGGTCGCGGTTGAACTCGGTCCTGCCGTGTCGAACGTAGGTAAAGGTGACGGTCTTCATGGGTGCCTCTCGCATGTTCATGGAAAAGTTGACCTGGAAAAGGTGACAGGTATCTTTTCCAGGTTTCCGGCAGCTCGAGAACCTGGAAAAGATACCTGTCACCTTTTCCAGGTCACCCACCCGGGCGTACGTCCGTCCACCAGCAGCTCGCAGACAGACTTCATGCTCATCGTGACCAGAGCCCTGGCCGCCTCGCGCGACTCGTAGGCCAAGTGAGGCGTGACGATGCAGCGCGGGCTGTCTACGAGCCGCTTGTTGGGATGCGTCTCGTCGGCGAGCACGTCGAGGCCCGCGGCGCGTATCGTGCCCGTCTCGAGGGCGTCGGCTAGCGCCCCTTCGTCCACCACGGCACCGCGCGAGGTGTTCACGAGAAACGCCGTCGGCTTCATGCGCGCAAGCTCACTCGCCCCTATAAGCCTTTCGGTCATGGGGATGAGCGGGCAGTGGAGGCTCACGACGTCGGAGCGAACAAGCAGTTCGTCGAGCGTATCGACCTTCTCGCAGCCTGCCGCGGCGAGCTCGTCACCTGCCTTGGTGGGCGCCCACACCACCACGTGCATGCCGAGCGCCTGCACGATGGGCGCCACGCGGCGCGCGATGCTGCCAAAGAACACGAGCCCACAGGTCTGGCTCGAGGCGCGTCGCATCTCGTAGCCAAAGTGCGGGTCCCAGCTGCCGGCGAGCACGTCGCGGTTTGACGCGGTCACCTGACGCATGAGGTCGAGCATGAGGGCCACGGCGTGCTCGGCCACCTCGTCGGCGCAGTAGCCAGGGCAGCTGGTCGTGAGGACGCCTCGTTCGGCCAGTGCCGCCACGTCCACGTGGTTGAGTCCGATGGACATGCTCGCCACCAGACGAACGCCCGCCGAGGACATGACGTCGGCCTCCGCGGCATCCACCGGCATGAACTCGCCGAGAACCGCCTCGAAGTTCGCAAGCTCCGCAGCCGTGGGACTGGCCATGGGCTTATGGGCCATGCCGACGAGCTCGAACTCATCGACGAGTCCGCGTGACGCGAGATAGGCCTCAGCGACGTCAGTTGCGCCGTCGAGCGTGTACAGAAGGACGCGGTGAGCCATGCACATCTCCTCGCTGGTGGGGTGTAGCCTGTACAATAGCTGTTTCCTGGAAAAGATACCTGTCACCTTTTCCAGCAGGCGAGAGGAACGAACGATGAGCGACGTGACCCCAGACACGACCCCGGCGCCGCGGCCGCCAAAGACGACTACGCCACCCCTGCCGAAGAGGGCGGACATGGACGGGGCGTCCTGGGTTCGCCCCACGAGCGTGGGACTCACGGTGAGCATGGTGCTCTATCTCGTCGCGGTCGCCCTGTGCACGATGCTTGCGATGATGGGCCGCGTGGTCGAGGAGGTCGTGCTCGGCACTCTGGCGAGCGTCGTCTTTATCGCGCTGTGGATCGTGGCCTGGCTCTTTGCCAAGAGCTTCTTCTCCGAATACCGCGACGAGCCGCTCTCAGCGGAGGAGCGAGACTACGTGGCGGAGCATCCGACCGCGCCCGACGCCAGACGCCTCGTCCGACTGGAGAAGATCGGCCACATGCTCGTGGGCAGGACGTCCGGCCTCAAGTCGATGTCCGCGAGCGCCATGAGCGAGGAGGAGGCCGAGATGACCTGGGCGTGGTACGAGAGGGTCGGCGACCCGCAGGTCGTCCGCATCGATGCCGAAGACGGCATAGGGCTCACGGGCCACGTGTATCTCCTCGATCCCAAGAGCCGCAAGTGGCTTCTCTTCATGCATGGCTTCAAGGGCCGCTGGACCGAGGGCTACCTCTATGCGCGTCGCTATGCCGAGCGCGGCTACAACATCATCATGCCCGAGCAGCGCGCTCACGCCACGAGCGGCGGCGGCTGGATCTGCATGGGAGGTCGAGAGGGGCGCGACGCCGTAGCGTGGTCAAAGTGGCTGGCAAAGACCTATGGCCGCAACATTCGCATCGTCTTGCAGGGCCACTCCATGGGAGGTGCCACGGTCTGCGTCGCCTGTGGCGAGAGAGACCTCGCTTCGCAGGTGAGGGTTACCGTCGAGGACTGCGGGTACTCCGACCCCTGGAACGTCTTCGTGCCCATCGTGCACAAGGGGCTCCACCTCACCGTGCATCCGCTCCTTGACTTCACGAGGTTTCTCGTGAGCAGGCAGGAGGGAGGCTGCGACCTCGCCGAGATCGACGTGGCAGCGTCGGTGGCGCACGCGCGCACCCCCCTGATCGCGTTTCACGGCGAGGATGACGTCTTCGTGCCTCCCTACATGGCTCGCCGCATCTACGAGGCCGCGGGTGGCGCGGCCGCGGGCGACGACAAGCGCCTCGTGTACTTCCCGGGCGCCGGTCACTGCCAGTCATGCCTCTCCGACCCCGAGCGATACTTCTCGGAGCTCTTCGGCTTCGTGGACAGGTACATGTAGCGCAGGCGTGCCCATCGTCTGGAACCGTGCGAGCGAGGCCATAAATGTCTCCTGGTGCGGATAGACTTCTCCTTGCACAGACAGAGAGAACACCGGGAGACGCATGATCGAAGCATCAGAGACCTCGCTTTCTGGGAGCGAGCCCACACGCAGCACGCCAACGATCGACGTGGATAGCCTCAACCCCGCGCAGCGGGAGGCGGTCCTGTGCACCACGGGGCCGCTTCTCGTGCTCGCTGGTGCGGGCTCCGGCAAGACGCGCGTGCTCACGTACCGCATCGCGCACATGATCGCCGACGAGGGCGTGCGTCCCTGGCAGGTCCTGGCCATCACCTTCACGAACAAGGCGGCCGCCGAGATGCGCGAGCGTCTCGGTCAGCTCCTGCCCGGTACCACGCGCGGCATGTGGGTCTGCACCTTCCACGCCATGTGCGTGCGCATGCTTCGCGAGGACCCTGAGCTCGTCGGCTATGCGCCCAACTTCACCATCTACGATGACGATGACTCCAAGCGCCTCGTCAAGTCGATCATGAACGACCTCGACATCGACGCCAAGCAGTTCCCGCTGCAGGCCATCCGCTCGCGCATCTCCACGGCCAAGAACGCGATGGTCTACCCTGACGAGATGGAAGGCACCGCACAGGCCCCGCTCGACCGCAGGGCCGCGCAGGTCTACCGCGTCCTGCAGACCCGTCTCGAGCGCGCCAACGCGATGGACTTCGACGATCTCCTCGTCCGCGCCTATGAGCTCCTCTCCAAGAACCCCGGCGCCCTCTCCAGCTATCAGGAGCGCTTCCGCCACATCAGCGTGGACGAGTACCAGGACACCAACCACGTGCAGTACGCCATCACCAACCTGCTGGCGGGCCGCTACCGCAACCTCATGGTGGTGGGTGACGACGACCAGTCCATCTACTCATGGCGCGGCGCCGACATCAAGAACATCCTCGCCTTCGAGAAGGACTATCCCGACGCGTGCGTGGTCAAGCTCGAGCAGAACTACCGCTCCTCCGGGCACATCCTCAACGCGGCCAACGCCGTCGTGGCCCACAACTCGCGCCGCACGCCCAAGCGACTCTTTACCGATGCCGGCGACGGCGAGAGGGTTCGCGTGTACCAGGCCTCCGACGAGCGCGACGAGGGCCGCTGGATCGGTTCGGAGATCGAGAAGCTCCACGACGCGGGCACGAGCTACGACGACGCGGCCGTCTTCTATCGCACCAACGCGCAGTCGCGCGTGCTCGAGGACATGTTCCTGCGGGCGGGCGTGCCGTACAAGATCGTCGGTGGCACGCGCTTCTTCGACCGCCAGGAGATTCGCGACGTCATGGCCTACCTCAAGGTCGTCGTCAACCCCAACGACGACGTGGCCGCCCTGCGCGTCGTCAACACCCCGCGTCGCGGTATCGGCTCCACGTCGATCGGCAAGATCCAGTCGTATGCCGTCTCCAACGGCCTGTCGTTCTTCTCGGCAGCCGAGTCGTGCATCGCCGAGACGAGCCTGCTCAGCCCCAAGGTCCGCAACGCGCTCGGCGAGTTCACGGGTGCCGTGGAGGCGGGCCGCGCCATGACGGGCGGTCTCTCTGACGTGGTGGAGGCCATCGTCGACAGGTCCGGTCTCCTGAAGGCGCTCGAGGCGGAGCATTCGATAGAGGCCGATGGCCGCATCGAGAACATCAAGGAGTTCTTCGGCGTGGCCGCCGAGTTCGACGAGACGCACGATGACGTGGCAGAGACGCTCGAGAGCCTCGAGCAGCTGAGACGGGCGGGCGCCCTCGACCAGCCTCCCGTAGCTCCCCCCGCCCCCGCGGTTCCGGGACTGCCCCCCGTCGCTGCGGAGAAGCTGCCCGCGCTCATGGAGTGGCTCGCCCTTCGCTCCGACCTCGACTCGCTCAACGGCTCACAGAGCGCCGTCACGATGATGACCGTGCACTCGGCCAAGGGTCTGGAGTTTCCCGTGGTCTTCGTCGCCGGCATGGAGGAGGGCATCTTCCCGCACCAGGCGCACGAGGGCGATCCCGCGAGCATCGAGGAGGAGCGCCGTCTCGCCTACGTGGCCATCACGCGTGCCCGCAAGCGTCTCTATCTCACCTACGCCCTCACGCGGCGCACCTTTGGCTCCGTGCAGGCAAACCCACGCAGCCGCTTCGTGAACGAGGTTCCGACGACCGACGTCGAGGCCGTGGGTGTGGGCTCGGTGGGCCTTTCCGGCGTGGGCTGGGAGAAGCGGGGCGACCGTCACGGCACCTTCGGCAGCGGCCGCGGTTCCGACGTCTACGGCGGGCACGTCTTTGGCTCGCGCACGCGCTCCACGGGAGGCTCGTCTCGCCCGGCGGACGTTCAGCCGACTCCCATCCTCCGCGACCCCGTCAAGGCGGCGGAGTCGTTCGCCGTCGGCGACCACATCTCGCACAAGACCTTCGGACCCGGCGTGGTTCTCGCCACGTCCGGCGATACCATCGAGGTCAAGTTCATCCGTACGGGCAAGACGAAGAAGCTCATGAAGGGCTTCGCGCCTATAGTCAGGATCGAAGGGTAGGCATGGACCAGGCAGCCATCTCGGACTTCATAAGCAAGGCCATCACGCTCGGCACGGCCGCGCTCATCGCGGCCGTGGTGTCACACCTGCTCGTCGATCTCGTAAAGCGCTCCACGGCACGGATGGAGCTGCGCTTTGCCTCTATCTTCAACAATCTCGTGCGTGCCGTGGTGTGGATCTTCGCGCTCCTCTCCGTGCTCGAACCCGTCTTCAACATTCAGCCCACGGCCTTCGTCACGGCCCTCGGCGTCACGGGCGTCGCGATCTCGCTCGGCCTGCAGGACACGATCTCCAACGTCATCGGTGGCATCTCCCTCATGACGAGTCGCGTGATCCAGCCAGGCGACTGGATCACCGTCGGCGGCATCACGGGCAAGGTCACCGACATCACATGGCGCTCCACCATGGTCACCGACCGCTCCGGCAACGTGGAGGTGATTCCCAACTCGGTGCTCAACAAGACCGCGCTCGTGCGCCTGGAGGCCTGGGAGGTCACGCGCGTGGACGTGCCCGTCAAGATCGGTCGCAACGCAAACCTCGACGCCGTGCGCGCCGACATCATCACGACCGTGACGGCGGTTCTGGGCGTCGACCTCTACGAGTGCATGGATGTCGAGGTGGTATACTCCGACATCTGTGTCGACGGCTTCAATTGCATCGTTCGTCCGCACGTCAAGTATGGCGTGAGCTCGTCTGGCGTCACGACGCGCGTCGTGACGGCGCTGGCGGACAAACCGTGGGTCGCCTGTCATGAACCTGTGGGCAACACCGATGACCTGTCAGAGAATCAGGAAGGGTAATCATGGAGAACATCGCGAGCTTTACCATCAACCACCTTCTGCTCGAGCCCGGCGTGTACGTTTCGCGCGTCGACCACGACCCTGCGACGGGCGCCGTGGTGACCACGTACGACCTGCGCGTGACGGCGCCCAACCGCGAGCCCGTCATGGACACGTCCGTCATGCATGCCATGGAGCACCTCGTGGCCACCTATCTCCGCAACGACCCCACCTGGGGACCGCGCATGGTCTACTTCGGTCCCATGGGCTGCCGTACGGGCTTCTACCTCGTGCTCTTTGGCGACTGGACGTCAGGGCAGGTCGTGGAGCCGGTGCGTGCCGCCTTCGAGTTCGTGAAGGAGTTCGAGGGCGAGATCCCCGGCGCGAAGCCGGCGGAGTGCGGCAACTGGCATGACTCCGACCTCAACATGGCAAAGTGGTGGGCTCGTCGCTACGTTGACGACACGCTCGCGAACATCGACGAGGAGCACCTCGTCTACCAGCAGTGAGTGGGGACGGGGGGTCTTCGACCAAGGAGGAGCGGATGGCGACCGGCATCATCGGGGCCATGGACGTGGAGGTCTCGCTTCTGCGCGAGGCCATGAGTTCCGTGGACGTCAGGCGCGTGGCTGGCATGGAGTTTGCCGAGGGGCTCCTCGGCGATACGCCCGTCGTCGTGGTCAAGAGCGGCGTGGGCAAGGTCGACGCCGCCGTGTGCGCGCAGGTGCTCGCGGACCGCTTCGGCGTGACGGCGATTATCAATACCGGGGTGGCTGGTGCTCTCGACCCGCGCCTCGAGGTCGGTGACATCGTCGTGTCCGTCGACGCCCTGTACCATGACGTCGACGCCACCAACTTTGGCTATGCCCCCGGTGAGGTTCCCGGCCTGGGCACGCTCTCGTTCGCGGCAGATGCGGGCCTTCGCGAGAAGGCCGTCCGAGCCGCCCGTTCGGTGGCACCTGGGGTCTCGGTGTGGGAGGGTCGCGTCGCCTGTGGCGATCAGTTCGTGCGCACGGTCGAGGCCAAGGAGCGCATCCGCTCGGTCTTCGACGCGACCTGCTGCGAGATGGAAGGCACCGCCATCGCCCAGACGGCATGGCTCAACGGCATCCCGTTCGTGGTCGTGCGCGCGATCTCTGACAAGGTGGGTTCGACGACGACGGTGGAGTATTCGGCCTTCGAGGAGCAGGCCGCACGCCACTGCGCCGCGGTCGTTCTTCGGATGGTCGGGGAGCCGAGCCTGTAGCTGCGCCTAGAGTCCTTGGACGCAGACGCCTACCAGGTCGGGCCCCGTGTGCACGAGGAGGTCGGCCGAGACGCCCGAATACACCACGTCGGCGACGTTGTCGATCTGCGCGCGGAGCTTGGTCTCCAGCTCGTGGAACATCTCGCAGGTGGCCGAGCAGCAGATCGCGAGACGCACCTCGGGGTATTTGCGTGCCTCCTGCGCGGCCAGCATCACCTGGGTGTCAAGCGACTTCTCCCAGCCACGGGCCTTCTTGGCCATGACGTAGTAGCCCCCGTCGTCGCAGGTGATGACGGGCTTGATGTTGAGCACCTTGCCGATGCGGTACACGGCCTCGCTGATGCGACCACCCTTGCGCAGGTAGGTGAGGGTCTTGACCGAGAACCACACCGACGTCTTTCGCGCCACCGCCTCGAGTGCCGACCCGAGCATGCCGTAGGGTACGCCGAGCTCGACCATGTTTACCGCCTCGATGACGACGGTGCCCGCGGCTATGCCGATGCTGAGCGTGTCGACCACCGTGACGGGAAAGTCCTCGAGCTCGTCTGCCACCATGCGAACGGTATGGCAGGTTGCCGAGAGCCCTGACGAGATGCTCACGAAGACGGCCGACGTGTAGCCATCGGCGCGGGCCTGCTCGAAGGTGCCCTTGATGACCTCGGGCGATGGGAGCGATGTGGTCGGAATCTCCTGGGGGAGGCGAGCTACGAGCTCCTCGGGCGTGATGGTGACCCCGCTCTCGTAGGTGGAGCCATCGGAGAAGATGATGCGAAGGGGCACGATGCGGACATCATGCTCTTTTACGAACTCCGCGGGTGTGTCGGTCCCGGTGTCCGTGATGACTGCGATGCGCTGTTCGTTCAACGTTGCTCCTCCCAAGCCCCCCCAGTAAAGTCTATGGAACAATCATAGTATCGGGGTAGCGCAGATGTATCTAGAGTGCAAAACTAGATAATGTAACTACACGTATTACACGCAGCCTGAGGCGAGTCGTAGGGGAGGAACCATGGCAGGTGACGAGGTCGAGCCAGAGGTGGTTGCGCCATCTGATGTCGATGCCGCGCGTGCCGAGCTCTTCTCTCGCATGGCGTCGATTCACGTGTCGCGCTATTCCGAGCTGCCCCGCCTCGACCTCTACCTTGATCAGCTGCTCACGCTTGTCCAGGACGAGCTCTCGTTCATGAGCGTGCCTGGCGAGACGGTCCTCACGGGCTCGATGGTGAACAACTACGTCAAGCTCAAGCTCGTCCCGGCACCCGAGAGGAAACGCTATTCACGGGCTCACGTTGCCTACCTCGTCTTCGTCTGCTCGCTCAAGCGCGTCTTCTCCATCGCCCAGGTGCAGTTGCTCATCGGCCTTGGCCGCGAGGCGGATGTTGACCTCGAGCAGTCCTACGACGAGATGTGCCGAGCCCTCGAGGAGGCCGTGGCGGCGCGCTTCTCGACGGACGTCCCCGTGCCGAGCGCCGTGCACCTCGCGGACAAGGCGGGCGGACCCGTGTCGTCAGAGGTGTCCGACCTGCTTCAGGCCGCCTTGTCCGCGCTTGCGGACAAGGTTTATGTGGAACAGCTCATCACATTGGGCTCCCAATCAGTGCAGGATGTTAAAATCTAGGTGTTATGTATCTTGTAGAACACCTCTAGGAACAACGAAAAGGCAGCAATCCATGACAAGCATCTACGGTGACTCCGCAGTCATCAGAAGAATCGAGGCCAAGTCCTCCTTCCAGAAAATCACCTCCAACGGGACGATCGCGGCCTCGGTCATGGTCATCGCGGCACTTATCGCCGTTGCGTTGGCCAACTCCTCGGTCTATGAGCACCTTCACGAGTTCATGGAGGCTTCTCTCATGTTGGGCGTCGGATCGTTTTCGATGTCCATCACGTTCGAGGCCTTCGTGAACGACTTCCTCATGGCCATTTTCTTCCTGCTCGTGGGCATCGAGCTCAAGTACGAGTTCACCGTGGGCCAGCTTCGCAAGCCGCGTCAGGCAGCCCTGCCCATGCTCGCAGCCTTGGGTGGCGTGCTCGTGCCCGCCCTCGTCTACCTCGTCATCAACCGCGGTGGTGCCGTGCACGGATGGGCGACGCCCATTGCGACCGACATCGCCTTCGCACTCGGGGTGATGTCGCTTCTGGGCGACCGCATCTCGTCCGAGACCAAGGTCTTCTTTCAGACGCTTGCCATCGCTGACGACATCCTGGCCATCGTGGTCATCGCGCTCGTCTACGGCCATGCGCCGAGCATCCCCTGGTGCATCGCCACGCTCGTGGTGGTTCTCCTGCTCTGGGGCATCAACCGCATGCGCGTGTATTCCTGCAAGCCCTACCTCATCGTGGGCCTCGTGCTGTGGGTGTGCATGTACAACTCGGGCATCCATGCCACGCTCGCCGGCGTCATCCTTGCGTTCTTCCTGCCGTCCCGCTCTGACGTGCGCCTCCCTGCCCTCAAGGACTGGCTCAGCAGTCGCGCCCACGAGCTCGACGACAAGTACGACGATGAGCGCCACGTGCTTGGACAGCATGACTTCACCGCCGGCGCAGAACGAGTGGAGCGCGTCATGCACCACGTCACGCCGCCGCTCCAGCGCGTGGAGCACAATATCTCGGTGCCCGTCAACTTCTTGATCCTGCCCCTGTTCGCCTTCGTCAACGCGCAGGTCAGAGTCGTCGGCATTGACATCGGGGCCATCCTCGTCGATCCGGTCACGCTCGGCGTGTTCTTTGGTGCCGTGGTGGGCAAGCCGCTCGGCATCATCCTCGTGACCTTCGTCCTCGTGAAGATCGGCTTTTCCAAGCTGCCGCGACACGTCGACTGGATACAGGTCATCGCCGTGGGTCTCATGGGTGGCCTCGGCTTCACGATGTCGATTCTCATCTCCGGTCTCGCGTTCACCGATCCCATCGAGATCATGGCGGCCAAATGCGCCATTCTCGCCGGATCTCTCACCGCGGCAGTCGTCGGCATCGCCTTCGTGCGGATAGCTTACGGCATGCGTGACAAGAGACATCCTCGCATCGATGATGCCGACGACGAGCTCGATGAGCCTTCTATGACGTAGATGCCCGTCGGGCGGAGCTCGCAGGTTTGGTCGTGACTCTGCTCGATGCCGCCTTGCTACTCCACCGTTCCGTAGACGAAGGCCCAGCCATGGGCCGTCACGATGGAGTTGATCTGGTCGCAGAGGCGGGCTCGGCGATACGAACCGGCTGGTATGAGGCCTACGACTTCCATGAGCTCCTCGCCGAGGTCGAGTATCTCGGCCTCGACCACCACGTCGATCTTGCTCGCGCTCTTGGAGGGGTTGACGCGGTAGATCTCGTCGATGAGACGCTGCAGCTCCCCGTATTCGTCCGAGCGGGAGCTCGGACGAATGGGACCTCGGGTGTTAGAAGATGTTTTCATGGGTAGTATGGTACCAGCTTATTGCTCCCCGCGAGCCTATACTCGAAAACAGACCAACCTGAGGAGGAACCAATGCCCAACGCATACGAGCTGATGAGCGATGCCGAACTAGACGCCGCCATCGCCGCTCTCGAGGATGAGGCCAAGCGCCTGCGGGCCCTCGACCTCAAGCTCGACATGGCTCGTGGAAAGCCGAGCCCCGAGCAGACCGCGCTCTCCCGTCCCATGCTCGACCTCATCGACTCCACCACCACGCTTGACGATGGCGGGCTTCCCGTTGACAACTACGGCGTGCCTGACGGCCTTCCCTCCGCGCGCTCCCTCGCGGCGCAGATCATGGGCGTCGACCCCGCCAACGTGGTGGTGAACGGCTCGTCGAGCCTCAACCTCATGCACGACCTCGTGTGCCACGCCTACACGCACGGCATCGGAGGCAACAAGCCGTGGTGCCAGCAGGGCAAGGTCAAGTTTCTCTGTCCCAGCCCCGGCTACGACCGTCACTTCCGCGTGACCGCGCACTACGGCATCGAGAACGTTCCGGTGCCCATGCTCGAGGATGGTCCCGACATGAAGACGATCGTCCGCCTCGTCGAGGCCGACCCCGCCGTCAAGGGCGTCTGGTGCGTGCCCAAGTATGCCAATCCCACGGGCATCACCTACTCTGACGAGGTCGTTCGCCAGTTCGCGAACATTCATCCCGCGGCGCCCGACTTCCGCATCTTCTGGGACAACGCCTACGCCGTTCACACCTTCGCCGACGAGGACACCGAGCTCCTCAACATCTTCGACGCCCTCGCCGAGGCGGGGCAGACCGACCTCGTCTATGGATTCGGCTCCACGGCCAAGGTCACCTTCCCGAGCTCGGGCATGGCATACGTCACCGCGTCTTCGGCCGACATGGCCGAGATTCGCAGCGCGTTCTCCGTCATGCGCGTCTCGCCCGAGAAGTTCTCGCAGCTCGCGCACGTGCTCTTCCTCAAGGACCTTGACGGCGTCAAGGCCCACATGAAAAAGCACGCCGCCGTGGTCGGCCCTCGCTTCGCGCTCGTGGAGCAGAAGCTTGCCGAGGGCCTGGGCGCCCTGAACTGCGCGACATGGACGCATCCCAAGGGAGGCTACTTCGTCTCGTTCGATGGACCCGAGGGCTCTGCGAAGGCCATCGTCAAGCTCGCGGCCGACCTGGGCGTCAAGATGACCCCTGCGGGAGCCACCTGGCCCTATGGCAACGACCCGCATGACACCAACATCCGCATCGCCCCCACCTACCCCTCTCTCGAGGAACTGGGTCGTGCGCTCGACGTCTTCGTGGTTGCCGTCAGTCTCGTCTCGGCGCGCCTCGCCAAGGCCGCACGCGCATAGCGGCATTTGGCCGAGTTCTGTAAAATCGTCTTTCATGCGCATCGCCTCGCCACCAGCGGGGCGATGTGCTTTACCCTAAAATGCTGCGGGAGTAGGTGTCGCGTCACCATCCGGCCGAGAGGAACTGGCTGATTCATGAACAACAAGCCATCCAAGAACAAAAGCAGGAGCAAGAACACGAGCACAAGCAAGAAGGGCTCGTCTGCTGGTAAGGCGCCAGCAAGTTCCAAGACTCAACTAGGCGGACTCCCGCTCAGTGCGAGGATCGCCATCGGCGTCATCGCCGTGGTCATGGCGCTCTCCATGATGCTGCCCTCGCTCTCGGCGATCTTCTCCGGTGATAGCTCCTCGAGCGATGCCACCACCGACCAGAGCAGCTCCACGGACACGTCCTCCTCCTCGAGCACGAGCACGTCCGACTCATCGAGCTCCTCGACGACAAGCACCGTAAGCACGATCGACACCAAGTACTCCGCGCTCGTCTCCGCGCTCGAGGCAAAGATCGCCAACGACCCCGAGAACCTCGCCACGCTGCTCAACCTCGGTCGCGATTACATGCAATGGGGCGTCCAGGTGGTCTACAACGGCACCACCGACGCGGATACGTCGCACGGAAACGACCTTCTCAACCAGGCCGTCTCGTACTTCAACCAGTACCTCGCGCTCAACGACTCCACTTCGGTGAAGGTTGACTGCGCGCTCTGCCAACTCTACGGGGGCGACACCTCGGGCGCGCTTGCGTCGCTCAAGCAGATCACGACCGACACGCCTGACTATGGCCCCGCCTGGGCCAACCTCGGTCTGGTCTACGAGATGTCAGGCGATACCGACTCGGCGATCTCCGCATACGAGAAGGCGCAGACAACCGACGCGAACGACGAGTACGGCGCCAAATCCTATGCAACGCAGCGCATCGCGGCAATCAAGTCGAGTTCGACGACTTCGAGCAGCGGTTCGTCGACCACGTCGTCGTCTAGCACGACGACCGGTCTGTCAGACACCCTGGCAGGCATCTCAGACACCAGCCTATAAAACGTTTGGGGGTACTATGAGTCTGACCATCAACAACACCGCCGCAGCCAAGGGCGCGCATCTCGTGAGCGTCTCAGGTGAGGTCGACGTCTCAAACGCATCCGAGCTTCGCGATGCGATAGACGCCGTGCTCTCTGACGGTGCCTCGTCCGTGAGCGTTGACATCTCCGACGTGTCCTATATTGACTCCACGGGCATCGGAGTCCTCGTGGGCGCCGCGCACCGTGCCGTTGACGAGGGCGTCGCGTTCTCGGTGGCGAACCCGCAGCGTAACGTTGCGCGCATTCTTTCGTTGCTGGGCATGGGCGAAGAGCTTAACGTTTGTGGCGGAGATTAGGTCTTCGGGCAGACTCGTCCGTCCTTTGGGTATAACTAGGCTTCACAAGCACACGACGCGAGAGGTAGCACAGCCGTGTTTGGTATCGGAGAAACAGAGCTCGTTCTCATCCTGCTCTTTGCGTTCATGATTTTCGGTCCTGACAAGCTGCCGGGCATCGGTCGTACCGTCGGCCGTGCCCTGCGGCAGTTCAGGGATGCGCAAGAGGGCTTCACCAAGGTCGTCCAGACCGAGATCGTCGATCCCGCCACCGAGGCGATGAACGACGCGCCCAAGAAGCCCAACCGCAAGCGTGGCGAGACCGCGGATGATGACGCGGACGCGTCCGCGGGGTCCTCGGAGCGTCCCGCCAAGTCCGAGACCTTCGCCGATCGAAAGAAGCGCCTGGCCGCAGAGAAGGCGGCTCGCGAGCTGGACGCCGCCGAGACGACGACATCTGCGAGCGTCGCATCCGACGCCGACGCCGATGCCGACGCCGATGCCGACGCTGGCACCACGCCCGTCGAGGAGGCCCCCGAGTCCGAGCCGGCTAAGCCCGAGGCGTCAAAGCCCAAGCCCGCGAGCGCCCAGGACCTCTATTCCATGAAGCCCTCGCGTACGGTACGCGCCAAGAAGGATGTTGACAGCGAGGTCGCGCCTGCCGCGGAGACCCCCGTCGAGGAACCCGCCGCAACGACCGGGAAGGAGGATGGGAGCGAGGAGGCCTAGGGCCCATCTGCACCCAACCAACCCATGCCTATCGGACCAGCACGCATGCCCCTGACCGACCACCTCGGTGAGTTTCGTCGCAGGCTGACAATCATCGTGGTCGCGGTTCTCATCGTTACCGTCGTGGTCTACGGGGCGACGCCCACGCTCATCGACATCATGATCGACCCCATCCGCGAGGCCATGCGCGGCAGCGCGCTCACCGTCACCACGGTGCTCGGCGGCTTTACCATTCGCTTCAAGGTGGCGTTCTTCTTCGGCTGCATCATCTGCACGCCGATCATCATCTGGGAGATCATGGCCTTCTTCCTTCCTGCGCTCAAGGAGAAGGAGCGCAGGTGGGTCGTGCCCACCGTGGGTGCCATGGTCAGCCTCTTCTTCCTGGGCATGATCTTCTGCTACTTCGTGATTCAGCAGGCTGCCTTTGGCTGGCTGCTCGACCAGACCTTCGACTTTGCCCAGAACCTTGCTGACGCCGAGGACTACCTCAACATCTTCATGCTGCTCGAGATAGGCTTTGGCATCGCATTCGAGATTCCCCTCGTGATCTTCTACCTCTCGATCCTCCACCTCGTGCCCTACAAGACCTTCCGCGAGCAGTGGCGCTACATCTACGTGGGCCTCATGGTTCTCTCCGCCGTCGTCACGCCCGACGCCTCGCCGGTCACGATGATCCTGATGTTCGCCGCGCTCATCGCCCTCTACGAGATCGCCCTTGCCGTCGCACGCTACGCCATCATCGCACGCGACGGAAAGGCCGCCCTCAAGTGGTCACGTGAGGACTACGAGGAGCATGAGTTCGAGAAGGAGTAGCCCGTCTCGCCATCGTTCGTGCCGTCCACGACCCAAGAAGGAAACCGACTCTTGATTCTTGTTGTCACCGAGAAGAACGATGCCGCGCAGCAGATCGCGCGACTGCTGTCCGAGTCAGGCAAGCCCACCGCCGACAAGGTCTACAACACGCCCATCTATCGCTTTCGCCATGGCGGCGATGACTGGGTGACCATAGGCCTGCGCGGACACATCCTCCAGCCGGACTTTCCGCCAGACCTCAAGTACGACAAGAAGGAGGGCTGGTACGGTCTCACCGCTGACGGCGAGCGCCTTCCCGCCGACATCCCCGACGCCCTCGAGCGTCCGCCGTACAAGAGCAAGCGCAAGCCCTTCGTGGCCGACGGCGTCGACATCAAGGGCTGGAAGATTCCGAGCCTGCCCTACCTCGTCTGGGCGCCCATCGAGAAGCAGCCTGTCGAGAAGGAGATCATCCGCTCGCTCAAGAACCTCGCCAAGAAGGCCGACGCCGTGATCATCGGCACCGACTTCGACCGCGAGGGCGAGCTCATCGGCTCGGATGCGCTCAGGCAGATTCGCTCCGTGGCCCCCGACGTCCCCGTCTCACGCGCCCGCTACTCCGCGTTCACCAAGGGCGAGATCGACCACGCCTTCGCGAACCTCGTCGAGCTCGACCAGGACCTCGCCGACGCCGGCGAGAGCCGTCAGTACATCGACCTCATCTGGGGTGCGGCGCTCACACGCTACCTCACCACCGCTCGCTTCTCCGGTCTGGGCAACACCCGGTCCGCCGGTCGCGTGCAGACGCCCACCCTCGCCCTCGTGGTCGAGAAGGAGCGCGAGCGCATGGACTTTGTCCCCAAGGACTTCTGGGTCATCTCCGGTGAGGCCGAGAAGGGCGGGGAGGCCTTCAAGGTCGTTCACGCCACTGCGAAGTTCTGGGACAAGGACGAGGCCGACGCGGCGTATGCGCACGTGAGAGACGCGAAGACCGCCACGGTCACCGCCGTGACCCACAACAGCACGACCCAGAAGGTGCCCGCTCCGTTCAACACCACCTCGCTCCAGGCTGCCGCGGCCTCGGAGGGCATCTCGCCCGCCCGTACCATGCGCCTCGCCGAGAGCCTCTACATGAACGGTCTCATCTCGTACCCGCGCGTGGACAACACCGTGTACCCCTCCTCGCTTGACCTGCGCGGCTGCGTGCGTGCACTCTCCTCGGTGCCGCAGTACGCAGCGGCCTGCAAGGAGATCCTTGGCCAGGAGAAGCTCCACCCCACGCGAGGCAAGACCGAAGACACCGACCATCCGCCCATCTATCCCACGGCGGCGGCAGATCCCGATGACCTCCAGCCCGCCGAGTGGAAGCTCTACAACCTCGTCGCGAGGCGCTTTCTCGCCACGCTCATGGACGCCGCGCTGACCGATCACACCAAGGTGGCCCTCGACGTCTCGGGCGAGCCCTTCTCGGCAGCGGGGTCGGTCCTCGTGAAGGCCGGCTACAAGGCCATCTATCCCTATGGCCAGAAGAAGGACGACCTTCTCCCCTCGCTTGTCGAGGGCGATGCGTGCGACGTCACCAAGATGGGTTTCGCTGCCAAGCAGACCGAGCCTCCCGCGCGCTATAGCCAGGCCAAGCTCATCCAGGAGATGGAGCGTCTCGGGTTGGGCACCAAGTCCACGCGCGCCTCGATCATAGACACGCTCTACCAGCGAAAGTATCTCAAGAATGATCCCTGCGAGCCGAGCCAGCTGGGCATGGCCATCATCGATGCGCTCTCCGAGTATGCGCCGCACATCACCACGCCGGGCATGACGGCCGAGCTCGAGGACGACATGACCAAGGTCGCCAAGGGCACCGACACCCAGGACGAGGTCGTCACGCACTCGCGCGCGCTCCTCGCCGGCATGATGGATGGGCTCATCGAGCACAAGGATGACCTTTCCGAGGCCATAGCAGATGCGGTGACGGCCGACGCCAAGATCGGGACCTGTCCCAAATGCGGCAAGGACCTCGTGGTCAAGACCTCTGCCAAGACCCGCGGAAGCTTTGCGGGCTGCATGGGCTGGCCCGACTGCGACGTCACCTACCCCCTGCCTCAGGGAAAGATCGAGGCGATCGACGGCGACGGCGCCATCTGCCCCGAGTGCGGCGCGCCACGCGTCAAGGTGCACCCCTTCCGCAGCCGCGCATATGAGATCTGCATCAACCCCGCCTGCCCCACCAACCAGGAACCCGACGTCGTGGTGGGGGAGTGCCCCGCGTGCAAGGCCGCCGGAAGCCACGGCGACCTCGTCGCGCACAAGTCCGAGCGCACCGGCAAGCGCTTCATTCGCTGCACCAACTACGACGTCTGCGGCACGAGCTATCCGCTGCCCGCGCGTGGTGCGCTGCACGCCACGGGCGAGGTCTGCCCGGACTGCGGAGCGCCCGTGGTCGAGGTCATCACCCAGCGAGGTCCCTGGCGCATCTGCGTGAACATGGACTGCCCCGGCAAGGAGGAGGCCGCCGCCAAGAAGGGCTCGCATGCACGTGGTCGCGGAGGCGCTGCGAAAAAGTCCGGTGCGAAGCGTTCCGGTTCCAAGAAGACCAAGTAGCAAGGGGCTCCTACGGGAGCCCCTTTTCGTGCGGGCACTCGGATTTTTGACGGCCGTCCTCGTACGCTTTTGTCGCGACTACGACCGTCCGGCGATGGCGAGGTCGTGCGAACCTGCTAGCATCTAAAGTTCAGTCCGCCGCGCCAAAGGTGCCGCATCATTGGGGAGGGACCAGAATGTCAGTCGAGCCTGCAGTCGCCACGACGCGTCGCGGCACCCTCGTCACCTTCGAGGGCATCGATGGCTGCGGGAAGTCCACGCAGGTAGAGCTTGTGGCTCGTATGTTCGAGAACGCGGGCATCTCCTGCGTTCGCCTGCGAGAGCCTGGCGGCACGGCCATCTCCGAGGACATCCGTGCGATGCTCCTCGACCCGTCCAACGCCGAGATGTGCGATGAGTGCGAGCTCCTCCTCTACGAGGCCTCTCGTGCCCAGCTCGTGCGTCAGGTCATCGAGCCCGAGCTCGCGGCCGGCACGCTCGTGGTGTGCGACCGCTTCTACGACTCGACCTACGCCTACCAGGTCGGAGGCCGTGGTCTCGCATCCGACCTCGTCGCTCGGGCGAACGCGCTCGGCAGCTGCGGCCTCGTTCCCGACCTCACCGTCGTGCTCGACCTCGACCCTTTCGAATCGCTCGCTCGTGCCACCGAGGGCGGCGCTGACCGGCTCGAGGGGGAGGGGCTTGCGTTCCAGCGTCGCGTGCGCGAAGCCTACCTGCGGCTTGCCGCAGCCGAGCCCTCGCGCGTTCGTCTCGTGGACGCCTCGGGCACCGTGGACGAGGTCCATGCGCACGTGGCCGACGTCATCGCCGGGGTCGTGCCCGAGCTGAGGGGGTGCGGGACAGATGCCTAGCGACCTCTCGGTTGCCCCCGCCCTCGATCGCATCATCGATCAGCCGCGGGCCAAGGACCTTCTCGCCGCTGCCGTCCGTGAGGATCGGATGAGCCATGCGTACCTCTTCGTGGGTGCCCCGGGCAGCGGCATGGCGGATGCCGCCGAGGCGCTGGCCATGTGCGCGATTTGCGCCGACGGTGGTGACGGCAGCTGCGACGAGTGCATTCGCGTGGCGCATCGCACGCACCCCGACGTGCACTGGTTTGCCCCTGGAAGCGTGACGGGCTATCTCGTGGATCAGGTTCGCGAGGTCATCGCCGACGCCTCCCTTTCGCCCGCGCGAGCCAGCCGCAAGGTCTACGTCATCGAACGTGCGGAGCTTCTCCGCGGCGCCGCTGCGAACGCCCTGCTCAAGACCATCGAGGAGCCACCATCGGATATCGTCTTCATCCTCGTGGCGCGCTCGGAGGAAGCCGTCCTGCCCACCGTCGTCTCGCGATGCCAGGTGGTTCGCTTTCAGGTGGTTGCTCCTGACGTGGCTCTTTCCGAGGTCGTGCGCTCTGGCGCCACGGAGCAGGAGGCGCGCATCGCCCTCTCCGTGACGGGTACGCCCATGCGGGCGATGGAGTTTCTCTCGTCCGCCTCGCGCAGGCAGGTGCGTCGAACCGTCGTGCGCATCATGGGCGAGCTCGCCCGCGACGACTCGTGGGACGTGCTCCAGTCCGCGCGTGAGCTTCTCGACGCCGTTCGCGTGCCGCTCGCCGACATGAAGGACGCGCAGGAGGCCGCTCTCAAGGAGAACTCCGACTTTCTCACATCCGCCGCACTCAAGCAGGTGGAGGCCGCCAACAGGCGCGAGCTGTCCGCCCGCGAGCGTTCGGGTATGATGGAGGTCCTCGCTGCCATCGATTCCGTGCTGCGTGACGTCTTGCTTCGTTGCGAGGACGTGGCGGAGCCCATCGTCAACGCGGACGCCGCCGACGTCATCGATCGTCTCGCCGCCGCAACCAGTACGCAAGGTGCCCTCGAGGCCCTTGAGGCGAGCAGCCATGCCGCCGACGACCTCGAGCACAACGTTTCGTCTCAGCTGACCCTCGAAGTCATGCTCTTCAGCATCAAGGAGGCACTCGCATGCCCACCGTCATTCCGGTGAAGTTCAAGTACGCCGCTCGGGACCTCTGGTTCTCCCCGGCCGACACAGGCGCCCAGGAGGGCGATCACGTCATCTGCACCACCGAGCGCGGACAGGAGATCGGCCTCGCCGTGGCCGATGCCCACGAGGTGACCGACGAGCTGCTCGCCGAGACCATAGGCCATGCCCACCTCCGCGACGTGGTGCGCATCGCCACCGACGACGACCTCGACCGTGCCGAGGAGCTTGCCGACAGGGGCGAGAGGGCCATGCCGACGTTTCGTCGCCTCGTCGAGGAGAACGGCCTCGACATGAAGCCCGTGGGCGTGGAGTACCTCTTCGACGGGGACAAGGCCGTGTGCTACTTCGCCTCCGAGGACCGCGTGGACTTTCGCCAGCTCGTGCGCGACCTCGCGCGCGAGCTTCACGAGCGTATCGACATGCGCCAGATCGGCGTCCGCGAGGAGGCGGCCGTCGTGGGCGGCTATGGCCATTGCGGCCAGGAGCTCTGCTGCCAGCGCTTCGGCCTCTCCTTCGAGCCCGTCTCCATTCGCATGGCCAAGGAGCAGGACCTCCCCCTCAACTCGACAAAGATCTCGGGAGCCTGCGGTCGTCTCATGTGCTGCCTGCGCTACGAGTTCGAGGCATATCGCGACTTCAAGGGTCGCGCGCCCAAGCGCAACGCCGTGATAGACACGCCGCTCGGCAAGGGTAAGATCGTGGAATATGACACGCCCAAGGAGCAGATCTGCCTGCGCCTGGAGAACGGCAAGCAGATTCGCGTGCCGCTCGCCGACATGACCGCGTCGGAGGCCGCCACCAAGAAGTCGCAGGAGCTCGGCTGCGCCTGCAGGCCCGACACCGTCGCACGCGACGTCCTCGACCGCCTGCAGTCCGCTGACGTGCAGATGGCCCTCGCCGAGCTTGATCGCAAGATGGGCGTCGTCCCTGCCGAGACGGTCGACCAGTCCGACATCTTCGTCGAGCCCAAGCGCAGACGCCGTCGCGGGGGTTCCCAGGACGCTCAGGAAACCGAGGCGCCCGCCGCGACCACCGGCGCGGACGAGACGAGCGATTCCGCCACTCCGAGTCGCCGTCGACGTCACAAGAACCGTGGCGCTCGCGGCGCGCAGGGCGAGGAAGTCGTGCAGGAGACGCAGGCGTCCGAGCAGGCTGGAGCACCCGCACAGTCCGAGGAGGCCCCGCGTCGTCGTCGCCATCATCGCGCTGCCGATACGGACGAGGGCACGCACGAGGCCACCGAGCAGGACGCGCAGTCCGCGCCCAAGCGCGCGGTCAAGCGCACCCGTCACCCAGGTGACAGGGGAGGTGCGGCCTCTCAGCAGCAGACGGGCGGGCAGCAGCCCAGACCCAGAAACCAGGGGTCGGCATCGCAGGCCCAGCAGCAGGGTGACGGCGAGGCCAAGCCCAAGAGGCGGCGGCATCGCGGCTCCCGTGGAGGCGGCAACGCCCCTGGTACCGAGTAACCTGGAAAAGGTGACAGGTATCTTTTCCAGGTTACTGCCGACGCGCAGGGGCATCCCATGCACTGGGACATGGCCGAGAGGAGCTTGGATGTACGGACTCAAAACGGAAAGCAGCTTTGATGCCGCGCACTTTCTCACCGACTACTACGGCAAGTGCGAGAATCTCCATGGCCATCGCTGGCGTGTGGTGTGCCATCTGCGTCAGGATACCCTCGGCGTCGATGGCACCATGCGCGGCATGGTGGTCGACTTCGGCGTCTTCAAGCGGGCCCTGCGCGATCTTACCGAGGAGCTCGACCACACCTTCCTCGTGGAGAGGGGCTCGCTCATGCCCAAGACGGTCGATTGCCTTAAGGAGGAGGGATTCACCCTCTCCGTCCTACCGTTTCGCACCACGGCGGAGAACCTCGCACGCTACTTCGCCGAGCGCATGATCGAGCGGGACATGCCCGTCTCGCAGGTGGACGTCTACGAGACCCCCAACAACTGCGCGAGCTACTTCGTCGACTGAGCTGGGTGCCGTAGGTGAGAATGCTCCGTCGCAGCTATACTTTCTTTGAGAAAGCTTGAGGAGGGGAAGAGTATGGCCGAGAGGGTACTCCATGGCGTCAACCTTACCGGTTGGCTGACGCTCGAATCGTGGGTCACGCCGGAGATATTCACAGGCTCTGGTGCCCTCGACGAGCCCGCCCTCATCACGGCGCTCGGTGAGCGAGCATATGCCGAGGTGGTCCGTCGCCATCGCGATACCTTCATCACCGCCGACGACTTCGCGCGGATAGCGTCGCGCGGCCTCAATGCGGTGCGCCTGCCCGTTCCCTGGTACGTCTATGGTGCCGACGGTCCAACCCCCGGGCCCTATGTGGGCTGCATCGAGCACGTCGACCATGCGCTCGAGTGGGCCGAGGAGTATGACATCAAGGTCATCTTCGTGCTGGACATCCATCCCGGAGATTCGTCCCGCGGCGGAGGAGACGATGCCGTCTCAGATCCGCGAAGGTTGCGCGAACATGCGCTCGACGTGATATCTTCGCTCTCCAGCCGTTACGCGTCGCGCGTGGGCTTCTTCGGAATCGAGCTCGCCGACGAGGTGACACCCCAGGTGCGCCGTGGGCTCACGCTCACCGATGGCACCCCCGTCCACTTCCTGCGCAACTACTACCGCGAGGCATACGAGCTCGTTCGCGCGGCGGCGGGGACAGATCCCGTGGTCATCATGCCCGACGGAGGCTATCCGACGGTCTTGCGGCACTTCATGGCACAGAGTCGCTACGTCAACGTCTGGCTCGACTGCCACCTCGATCGTACGAGCCTCAAGCTCGACGTGACCGGTCCCTCCGGCGTACGTAGGCTCGTCGCGAAGACCCGCGAGCACATCGCCGACGCCAAGCGCTGCGGCATGCCCGTCATGGTCGGCACGTGGTCCGCGTCGCTGCCCATGCCCGACTCCGCGATGACGCCCGAGGGGCGCATCGCGCTCGAGCGCATCTACACGTCCGAGCAGCTCGACGTCTACGAAAAGCTTCCCGCATGGTTCTTCCAGACCTGGAAGACGTCGGGACTACTCGTGAGCTGGGATGCACGTCTCGCGCTGGCCACCTTCGAGCGGGGAATGCTCTCGTGACGATGCCGTGCGAGGGAATCCTCTCGGTGGTGGGGACGCCCATAGGCAACCTCTCCGACGCGTCGCCTCGCGTCCTCGACGTGCTCGCCCACGCTGACGTCGTCCTCTGCGAGGACACCCGCGTCACGGGCAAGCTCCTCTCGGCCTTTGACATCCGCGCGTCGATGCAGCGCTGCGACGAGAACGTCATGGCCGAGCGCGTCGCGCCGACGCTCGCGCGGATCGCCGCCGGGGGGCGCGTGGCCTTCGTCTCCGATGCGGGCATGCCGGGCGTCTCCGACCCAGGCCAGCGTCTCGTGGACGCCGCGCTCGACGCCGGTTTACCCGTGGAGGTCGTTCCTGGCCCCTCGGCCGTCACCTGTGCGCTCGTGGCGTCGGGCATCGCGTGCGAGCACTTCTTCTTCGAGGGCTTTCTTCCGCGCAAGCATGCGGCTCAGCGCGAGTGCCTGAGCGAGCTGGCCGCGATCCCCGGCGCGCTCGTGGTCTACGAGTCTCCCAGGCGCGTCGCAGCAACGCTTGCCGCCGTCGCCGAGGTCATGCCGGCGCGCCGCGTGGCGCTCGTCCGCGAGCTCACGAAGGTGCACGAGGAGGTCGTACGCGACGTGGCGCCCGCCTTGGCGCAGACGGTCGCAGGCCGCGACGAGATTCGGGGCGAGTGCGTCATCGTCATCGCGCCGCCCTCCAGCGCCGAGCGCGACGCCCAGCGCCGAGCGGCGTCGGACGTGGCGGGACTCACGCTCGACGAGGCGATCGCCCGGGGCCTGGCGCAGGGAGAGTCAAAGACGGCGCTTGCCAAACACCTGGCCAGGTCCTTTTCGCTTGGGAGGGCCGAGGTGTACGACCGCGTGGTCGAGCTTGCGGCGTTGGAGTAGGGGCCGGACGGGACTTTACGGCCTTCTCGCCAGACCTCGTGTGTTGATACGTGCCCCAGAGACTGCGACGCATGGCTCGTGCGATACAATCGACCAGTTACAGAGCCAAAACTGTCGTGAGGAGACGCGTGTCATGGCCCAGACCGAGAAGCAGCCGTTCTTTATCACCACGCCCATCTACTACGTTAACGCCGCACCGCACCTTGGCACCGCCTACTGCACCATGCTCTGCGACGTGCAGGCGCGCTATCGTCGTGCCGCCGGCTATGACGTCAAGTTCCTCACGGGCATGGACGAGCATGGCGAGAAGGTCGCCGAGGCCGCCGCATCCCATGGCATGACGCCCCAGGAGTGGTGCGACTCCCAGGCCCCGCTCTTTGAGGACCTCTGGCAGGAGCTCGAGGTTTCCAACGACGACTTCATCCGCACGACCGAGCCGCGTCAGTACAAGGCGGTCCAGCATCTCTGGAACCGCATGAGGGAGTCCGGCTACCTCTACAAGGGCAGCTATGACGGGTGGTACTGCGTCCCCGACGAGACCTACTTCACCGAGAACCAGGTGCGCAAGTCCGATGAGGAGAACCATACTCCCGACCAGCACCTCTGCCCCGACTGCGGCCGTTCGCTCGAGCGCGTGCAGGAGGAGTCCTACTTCTTCAGGCTCTCGGCCTTCCAGGACCGACTGCTGGCGCTCTACGACGAGCACCCCGACTTCGTCCAGCCCGACTTTCGCATGAACGAGGTCCGCTCCTTCGTGGAGGGTGGCCTGCAGGACCTCTCCGTCAGCCGCACGAGCTTTGACTGGGGCATCCCCGTGCCCTTCGACGACAGGCACGTGACCTACGTCTGGTTTGACGCCCTGCTCAACTATGCCACGGCCGTGGGCTTTGGAAACCCCGACATGGCGGCGGAGTACGCGCGTCGCTGGCCGGCGCAGTACCACGTGGTGGGCAAGGACATCATCCGCTTCCACTGCGTGATCTGGCCGGCCATGCTTATGGCCATCGGCGAGTCCCTGCCCGAGCACGTCTTCGTTCACGGCTTTCTCACGGTGCGCAACCTCGAGACGGGCAAGGCCGAGAAGATGTCCAAGTCCCGCGGCAACGCCATCGCCCCGCAGGACGTGGTTGACCTCCTCGGCGTCGAGGGCTATCGCTACTACTTCATGACCGACGTCATCCATGGCGAGGACTCCGCCATCAGCTTCGATCGCATGGAGCAGGTCTACAACGCCGACCTGGCCAACAGCTGGGGCAACCTCGTCTCGCGCGCCTTCAACATGAGCGTGAAGTACTTCGACGGCAAAACGCCCGCTCTCGCTGACGGCTGGGCCTCTCGCGAGAACGCCCTGCGCGACGTCGCCCTCGACATCGAGGGGCGCTACGCCGAGCACATGGACAGGCTCGACTACGTGGGTGCCAAGGACGTGGTGATGGAGCTCGTGCATGCCGCCAACCACTACATCGAGGACACCGCCCCCTGGGCCGTGGCCAAGGACGAGGCCCGCGCCGAGGAGCTGCGCGACATCATCGTGAACCTCCTCGAGTCCATCCGCATCAGCGCGCACCTGCTCTCGCCGTTCATGCCCGAGTCCTCCGCCGAGGTCCTGCGTCGCATGAGCCTCGGGGCCGAGGTCTCGACCGACGACCTCGCCGCCGCGTGTGCGTGGGGCGGCCTGGTGGGCAATGTGCCCGTGACCAAGGGCGAGGCCCTCTTCCCGCGCCTCCAGCCCAAGAAGTAGGCGGCATGAGCGCGTCCTGGCTCGCCAATCCACGCGAGACCCGCGCGGTCCTCGACCGCTTCGGCCTTGCCACCAAGCACCGCCTCGGCCAGAACTTCCTGGTCGATGACGGCGTCATCGCGCGCATCCTCGATCTTGCCCAGATAGGTGAGGATGACGTGGTGCTCGAGGTGGGACCGGGCATCGGCACCCTCACCGTGGCGCTCCTCGAGCATGCCTCGGCGGTCTGCTCCATCGAGGCGGACCGCGAGCTCGAGACCGTGCTCGCCATGACCTGTGCCAGGGACTCCGATCGCTTCGCACTCGTGATGGGAGACGCCCTGCGCGTCGGCGAGAAGGACGTGCGCGCCGCGCTCGCCGCCATAGGCACGGGGGCCGCACCGCGCATGTTCGTCTCCAACCTGCCCTATCAGGTGGCGACGGCCCTCATCATGCGCGTGCTCGTCGAGGCCCCTGCGGTGGAGCGCCTCGTGGTGATGGTGCAGGCCGAGGTCGCAGACCGTATCTGCGCCGCCCCGGGCTCGCGCGACTACGGGGCCTATACGGCGAGGCTCGGGCTCTATGGGCAGGTCACGGGTCGCTTCGAGGTGGGCCCCGAGAGCTTCACGCCGCAGCCGCGCGTGAACTCCGCCGTGGTGCGGATAGACCGTCTCCCCGAGCAGCACCTCTCCGTCCAAGGGCTCGCCGACGCCTCCGCCGTCATCGACGCGGCCTTCGCGCAGCGCCGGAAGACCATTCGCAACTCCATGGCCGCCTCCGGCTACGACAGGGACGTGCTGGACGCAGCCTTTGCGACCACGGGCATCGCCCCTACCGCCCGCGCCGAGACTCTCGCCACCGCGCGGTTCGTCTCGCTGGCTGCCGCGCTGGGCTAGCGTCCGCGCATACGGCTCCCGATTTCTCGCCAGCTCGGGTCGTCTCTCGACGATTCGTTGTGGTTGAATGTATGGCGTACGACGCAGATGGCAGTGCGCCACGTATGACCAGCGAGAGGAGCCCCATGCTCATCGATGACAAGATCTGGATCGCACAGGGTGATACCCCCTGCGAACTGCTGCTCAATCAGGCAAACCGACACGGGCTCATAGCTGGTGCGTCGGGCACGGGCAAGACCGTGACCCTCAAGGTCATGGCCGAGGGGTTCTCGGCGGCGGGGGTTCCCGTCTTCATGGCAGACGTCAAGGGCGACGTCACCGGCATGGCCGAGCCCGGCCAGATGACGGGCTTCATCGAGAAGCGGTGCGCCGACACCTTTGGCCTCAATCCTGCCGACGTCAGGTTCCGAGGGTGCCCCTGCCGCATCTGGGACATGCTCGGAGATGCGGGCATCCCCGTGCGCGTCACCGTGTCCGACATGGGCCCCGTTCTTCTCAGCAGAATTCTTGGCCTCACCGACGTGCAGGAGGGCGTGCTCAACATCGTCTTCCGGGTGGCTGACGACATGAACATGCTCCTCATCGACCTCAAGGACCTCCGTAGCATGCTGACCTACGTCTCGGAGCACGCGAAGGAGTATCAGACGCTCTACGGCAACGTCTCGCCCGCGTCGGTGGGGGCCATCCAGCGCACGCTCGTCTCCGTGGAGGACCAGGGCGGCGACGTCTTCTTCGGCGAGCCCGCGCTCGACCTCGGCGACTGGTTCGCATGCGCACCCGACGGTCGCGGCTACGTGAACATCCTCAATGCCGCCAAGCTCATCCAGATGCCCCAGATCTATGCGATGTTCCTGCTCTGGATGCTCTCGTCGCTCTTTGACCGCCTTCCCGAGGTGGGTGACCCCGACAAGCCCACGTTCGTCTTCTTCTTCGACGAGGCGCACCTGCTCTTTGACGACATGCCCAAAGAGCTCACCGACAAGATCATCCAGGTGGTCAAGCTCATCCGTTCCAAGGGCGTGGGCGTCTACTTCATCACCCAGTCGCCCTCCGACGTTCCCGACGAGGTTCTCTCCCAGCTCTCCAACCGGGTGCAGCACGGACTGCGCGCCTACACGCCCGCCGAGCTGAAGTCCGTGAAGGCGGCCGCGGCGTCGTTTCGTCCCAACCCCGCGTTCGACTCGGTCGAGGCCCTGCAGGACTGCGGCACCGGCGAGGCGCTCGTCTCGTTTCTCGATGCAGACGGCAAGCCCTGCATCGTGCAGCGCGCCAAGGTCCTCTTTCCGCAGTGCCTCATGGGAAAGGCGCCCGATGCGACCATGGACCAGGTTCGCCAAGACCAGCAGCCGCTGCTCTCTCGCTACGGCGACGCCGTCGATCGCGAGTCGGCCTACGAGCTGATCAACAAGAGGCGTGCCGATGACGAGGCGAGCGACAAGCTCGCCGCCGAGCGTGCCGCCCTCGAGAAGGAGCGTGCCGCCGTTGCCGAAAAGGCCGCAAAGGAGCAGGCGAAGGCAGAGGAGAAGGTGCGTCGTGACTCCGAGAGAAGGCTCGAGCGCCAGGAGCGCGAGCACGAGAAGCAGCAGGAGCAGATGCGCAAGCAGGCGGCCTCCATGTTCGGCACCATCGGTCGTGAGGCGTCACGCCAGCTCGTGCGTGGCATCTTCGGCAGTCTCAAGCGCTAGGCATGTCTCGTAAAGAAGAGCTCACCACGGCCGACATCGATGGGTTGACCCTCGACGACGGCATCCTCTTCCATGACAGGAAGGGTCGTGCGCGCGACCTGCGCCGCGTGCAGGTGCCTCTGGCCGACACGCACGGCCATCTTACGAGCTTTCGCGGGCATGACCCCGCCATGGTGATCTGTCGCGCCGCCCTGGCGGGCGTGCGGCTGCTCGTTGTTCCCGTCGATCCCGTCGACGAGATCCCCCGCAGGTTTCTGAGCCCGCGAGCCTTTCTCGTCTGGCTCGACGAACAGGTCGAGAAGGCCGCCGAGAAGATCGAGCTCTTCTCCCGCGCGGGCCTTGTGCCCCCGGCGTTTGGCGGTGACGTGCCCGACCTCGTGGATAACGTGCGCATCGTCGCGGGAGCCCATCCCTACGGTGCGGCCGAGCTCGACTCTGCGGCGCTCGGGAGGCTCGACGAGCTTCTCGCCAGCACGCGATGTGTGGGCGTGGGTGAGATCGGGCTCGACTTCGGGCCGTACAACGAGCTCTCGGCAGATGTCCAGGAGGCGGCCTTCCGCAGGCAGCTGCGCGTGGCGCACGAGCATGGCATACCCATCGAGCTGCACATCAGAGACGGTGCAGACGACGCGGGCTGCGCTGCGCATGCGCTCGCCGCGCGCGTGCTGGCCGAGGAGGGCGTGGGCGGCGCAGGCTGCGACCTTCACTGCTTTACCCAGGGACCAGAGGTGATGGCGCCCTTCGTCGAGCTGGGCTGTCACATCGCCTTCGGCGGTGCCGTCACCTTCTCCCGTTCCGATGACGTGCGTGCGGCCGCGGCGGTCTGCCCGACGGACCTCATCCTCTCCGAGACGGACAGCCCCTACATGGCGCCGGTTCCCCTCCGCGGCGAGGAGTGCGAGCCCGCGATGGTGGCTCTCACGGTGGATTGTCTCGCCGACGTGCGTGCGGCGGCTGCGGAGGGTCAACGCGAGACGCGCGAGGCCCTCTGGACAAACGCCCGCAGGCTGTTTGGCGTGTGAGGCTGAAAGTCCGTGCCGTGAGGATTTGGTGCGAGCGAAAAAAGCGACTTTGGTACACCCCTCTAACTCGCCTACCTGCAAGTACCTTAGCGCAACGAATCGTTGGTCGAAGGTACCCGCAGGTGGGGCCGTACCAAAGTGCTCTCGTACCCTAGCCCAACGAATTTTTGGACTAGGGTACCAGCGCCGTTTCGCAGATGTCGAGAGGTCCGCGCAAGAAACCCGGCACCAGAGCAAAACCGTTCCCGTCCGGCTCGCCGCTAGTGCGCACACGTGCTACTCTCTTCTGAAGATGACCCCCGTCTGCACAGCCGATGGGGGTCGTATGCGCATTCGAGGTGCAGAGCTCGTCCGTGGTCTTGCGCTTGGTGCGACCGAGCTGGTCTGGCCTACCCGATGCGTGGGCTGCGACATGCCTGGCGACCTCGTCTGCGAGGAGTGTCGGAAGGCCCTCCCATGGATCTGCCAGCGCTGGGCCTGTCCCACCTGCGGCGCCCCCTTCGGCCACCTCACCTGCACGGAATGCGACCACGGCTGGGAGACTCGCTCCGTGGTATGCGCGATGGGCTTCGAGGGGGCGGCGGCGCACATGGTCACCTGCCTCAAGGATGCCCACGAGCTCCGCCTGGCACCCGTGATGGCGCTTGCCATGCTCACGGCCCTCGAGGAGGCCGCGGCGTGGCCCGCGTCGGATGGCCTCCCGCGCTACGACCCCGCCTCCGTTGACGCCGTCTGCTTTGTTCCAGCGACGTCTGCCGCGTATGCGCGTCGTGGCTTCGATCACATGGATCTCGTCTCACGGGCCCTCTGCACGGAGACGGGCCTGGCACTCCACGACGTCCTTGTTCGAGAACATGCCCGTGACCAGCGAATCCTTGGGCGAGAAGAACGTGCGTCCAATCTGGGTGGCTCCATGCGCACGTGTGACGAGGTCGCAGGCATGCGGCTCCTCCTTCTCGATGACGTGGTCACGACGGGCTCATCGGTGCGCGAGGCGACTCGTGTCCTGCTCGCGCGAGGGGCCGTCTCCGTGACCGTCTGCGCCCTTGCCCGGGTGTGGTGACGGTTTCAACTCCGCGTCAGTCTCGCCGCCATTGGCCCAGGGCGGTATAATCACTCAAGCCTCACCCAGGTCTGTGGTTGCGGGGGCGCGCCCCCTAGTCCATGGCAGACGAGGCCAAAAGGATCCACGTAAGTCCGAGCGTGCGCGTTCGGGCGAGCATGGCTCGTCCTAGAAGTCAGTCGTACCGCCCGTCACATTCAAGAGACATCCGGTCTCGCGGGCGAGAGGGTTACTAGTGAAGGCGCCGCGGCGTCCCGAGCAAAAGCCCCGGTGCGCGAGTGTGGGGTCAAATACCAGGTCAGCTGGGTGAGACGTAGTAAATGCGAGGAGAGGCGAGGTAGAGATGAAATCAAGGAGAACGCTCCGTGCACTTGCGGCGGTTGCCGTGCTTGCGGTCACCGTCATCCTCGCAGGCTGCTCGATCGGTCCCTTTAGCTTCGATCTCGGCTCCTTCATGACGCCTACGTCGGTCTCCGACGCCAAGGCCGCTCGTCGTTCGGAGCGCACGAGCACCGTCTCCTCCGGCACGACCATCGAGGATGGGGTCCTCACGGTTGGCCTCAGGGTCTCGAGCAGCACCGCCCCCATGTGCTATACCACCTCTGATGGCGAGTACGCAGGCATTGACGTCGACGTCGCCGCGGCCATCGCCGACCAGCTCGGCCTTGACGTCAAGTACGTGAGCGTCTCGGGCGTCAGCGCCAACCTCGGTTCCACCTGCTGACATCGTGATGGACGTCAAGTCGTCCGAGGACTCGAAGTGCACGGTCGTGGGCTCAGTACGTCGAGACCTGCCTCGGCACTCTTCCATCCGCGGTAGGTGCCACCACGCTCGCAGTCCTCGGACCTCAGCGGCAAGAGCGTCTCCCTCCAGGACCGGGTCGGTCTCCGCGCGTACGCTCTCCAACACCACCCTCGTGCTCACCGAGCGCTCGTGCTCCAACCTCAACGAGGCCTTCGAGTCCCTTGAGGCCGGTTCGGTGGACTTCGCGCTCTGTGACTGCCTATGCTGGCGCCTACCTCGCGTCCGCGTATCCGCGACATCTCCCTTGTCAGGCACGCTTGACGCGCCAGCTGCCTGCCGGCATCGCCGTCGCTTCGGATAGCACCGATTTCCAGACATCCATCCAGGGCGCGCTCAACTCCATCCAGTCCAACGGAGTGATGGGCATCATCCGTTCTCGCTGGATTGGCGGGATGAATGACCTCACCTCGTCCGACCAGATCCAGGGAATCGCCTCCTCCAGCGACACGGCAACGACTACCAAATAGGGGCTCGCTCTCGGCGCATCCGTAAAAGAGGTTATTCTTCCTGCGCCGTTTGGGTAAGAAGGCAATAGGGCGTCGCCCATCCCTGGGCGGTATCGTCCTCAGGCAACCAACGGGAGGCACACATGGTGGACATCAAGATCTCCGGCCGCAAGGTCACCGTTTCCGATACGCTGCGCGCGCATGTCGAAGAAAAGGTGGGCAATGCACTCAAGGTGTTTGATATCCAACCCATGAACTGTGACGTCGTTCTCCGTGTTGACAAGAACCCCTCCAACCCCGACAGAAAGACCGCCGAGGTAACGGTCTTTGTCCGCGACAACGTGGTGCGCGTGGTCGCCAGCTCGGACGACATGTACTCTGCCATCGATGATGCCGCCGACAAGGTCTCCCGCCAGCTCCGCAAGTACAAGACCCGCGTGGTCGATCGCCGTCAGCGCGCTGCCGCACCAAAGGTGCCCGTGTCCAGCGTGGATAACCTTGCGAGTCTCATCGAGCCCTCGCCGCTCGGAGACGACGAGGACAACCAACTTGTTCGCGAGAAGTACGTCGATCTCGTGCCCATGAGCGAGGAGGAGGCACTTGTCCAGACCGACCTGCTCGGTCACGACTTCTACGTGTTCACGAACGCCACCACGGGTCTGGTGAACGTCATCTACCACCGTAGGCACGGTGGGTATGGCATCATCAAGCCCAAGATTGAGGAAGAGAATGAGCAGTAAGAACGGCTCGGAAGCCATTGAGTCTGCTCAGGTCGAAGGAGCCTCCAATGCCCAGGCGACGCAGGAGTTGGCACGCCTGGGCAAGGCCTACCACAAACGTCGGAACGTGAACATCATCGTGGATTCCTGCGCCGACTTCGCGCAGGGGGTCGCCGAGCGCCTTGGCGTGCAGGTGATCGAGTTCTCCTACGTGGGTCCCGATGGCGAGCATCTCGATGACAACTGGAGATCGTGCACCCCTCACGACTTCTACGAGGGCATGCGCAAAAGCAGGGACTTCCACTACACCACGGCTGCGGTCACGCCCGGACGCTACCTCGAATACTTCGAGTCGGCAGCCAAGGAAGGCACCCCGACGCTCTATCTGGCGTTCACCGCGGGCCTGTCATCATCCGTCTATGCCGCCGAGCAGGCCGCACAGCTCGTCCGTGACAAGTATCCCGACTTCGAGATCTACGTGCTCGACAACGTATGCCCCTCGTCCGCTGCCGAGCTCCTTGCCATCGAGTGCGTGCATCAGGCATCGATGGGACTCAGTGCGAAGGAGCTCTACGAGTGGGCCATGGATGCGCGGTACTTCGTGCATGGCTACTTCACCATCGATGACATGAAAGTCCTCGCGGCGGGCGGTCGCATTCCGCCGGCCGCGGCCAACATCGGGGGCAAGCTCGACGTCAAGCCGGAGCTTTCCTTCGATACGGGCGGCGCGCTTACGGTCAACGGCATGTGCCGGGGTCGCAAGAAGGCGCTCCGGGCCCTTGTCCAGGAGTTTCGCGACAACTACGCACACGAACCGTCCCTGCCCGTCGGCATCATGTCATCCGACTCCGAAAGGGACGCCGACTGGCTGGAGGGACAGATCCGGAGGGAGAAGGGCTGCGAGGACATCACCGTGATTCGCAGCTCCGTCGGTCCCACCCTCGGTGCGCACGTCGGTGCAGGAATGGTGGCCATCACGTTCTGGGGCACCGACCGTCGCGACAAGATGTCGCTCAGCGATCGCATCGCATACAAGGTCCGTGGTGACAGACCCGATTCCAAGCAGTAGCCCAGCCATTTCGGAAGGATCATGTCCATGCACATCACGCGCAACAGCAAGGTTGCCTTCGTCGGTACGGGCATAATGGGCGCACCCATCGCAGGCCATATCATGGATGCGGGCTATGACGTCACGGTCTACAACCGCACCAGGTCAAAGGCCGAGGACCTTCTCGCTCGTGGCGCGCACTGGGCCGACAGCCCCGCAAAGGCGGCCAAGGACGCCGATGTCGTCTTCACCATGGTCGGCTACCCCACGGACGTCGAGGATATCTACCTCGCCAAGGACGGCCTCATCCGCGCCGCCAGGCGCGGGGCGTACCTGATCGACCTCACCACCTCCTCCCCGCAGCTCGCACGTGACATTCACGATGCCGCCGAGGTGGAGGACAAGCATGCCTTCGACTGCCCTGTCACCGGCGGAGACGCGGGTGCCATCGCAGGCACGCTCACCCTCATCGTGGGAGCCACGGAAGAGGACGCCGCACCCGTGCTCCCCATCCTCCAGACCTTCTCGGACAAGGTCTTCTACATGGGCGGCGCCGGCAAGGGGCAGACGGCCAAGCTGTGCAACCAGGTCTCGCTCGCCTCGTGCATGGTAGGCTATGCGGATGCCATGGCCCTCGCCGAGCAGGGAGGTCTCGACGTGGCACAGATGCTCGAGATGGTGGGCTCGGGCATGGGTGGCTCGGTCGCGCTCTCCAGGCTCGCGCCCAAGTCCCTCGAGGGCGACTATCGTCCCGGATTTCTCTGCGAGCACCTTCGCAAGGACATCGGGCTTGCGCTTCAGCAGGCCGAGGATCTCGACATAAGCCTTCCAGGGGCAGACACCGCCTTCGCGCTCTATGACACGCTCTGCGAGATCGGCGGCAGGCGGCTGGGTACCCAGGCGATCACGCTGCTCTATGCCGATGCGGCCGACCAGACCGCATCCGGTCTCGACTGGTCGCTCCTCGAAGGCGAGGACTCCGAGGAAACGCCCGCAGCCGACCCCGACCCAAACGACCCCAGGAACTTCTACCACCTCCCGCACCGCCACGGGCAGGCGTGACGCATGATTGACTTCGCATTTGCCATACTCTTCATCCTCTTCCTCGGCTTCGGCATCATGCTTGGCATGAACCTAGGAGAGGGGTGGGCGCAGGGGTGCGTCACCAGGCGTGACTACCTCATCGCCAACCTCAAGATCTACGGCATCGGCGTGGTGGGCATCGCCGTCTGCATGGCGCTTACCGTCTATGTGGTCACGGGCATCCCGTTTGGGATCATCGTGGGTGGCATGGCAGGCTGCAAGATGGGCTTCGGCGAGAGCGTGGGTCCATGGAAGTTCATAGACAAGACCTTCAGGGTCAACAAGGACCACCTTCGGAGGTCTAAGAACGGCAACGCCGAGGCGGTTCGCCGTGCTCGCAAGGAGGGCATACCCGAACCCGAGCTCATGAGCGTCGCAGGCTCCGGGACCCCCGACAAAAAGAAGAAGCCGAAAGGAAAGAACTGACACATGAATGATACCGATGTCCCGCAGAGCTCCATCGCGGTGTTCATAGACTACGAGAACCTCGCCCTTGGTACGGGCAAGCGAAAGCGCAACGGCCATCAGGAGCCCGGACCGTTGCCTGACGTGAAGCTCATCTTCGAGCGTCTTGTCGACAAGGGTCGCATTACCACCAAGCGGGCCTATTGTGATTGGCAGCGCTTCTCCGATGCCGTCACGCCTCTGCATGAGCTCGGAATCGAGCTCATCGAGATTCCTGACCGGGCATTTACCGGCAAGAACTCCGCTGACATTCGTCTTGCCGTCGATGCCGTCGAGGCCTGCCTCACGAAGGACCACATCGATACCTTCGCCATACTCTCGGGCGACTCCGACTTCTCGCCGCTCGTCTCCAAGCTCAAGGAGTGCGGCAAGATTGTCATCGGAGTGGGCATGAAGGAGGCCACGAGCTCGCTTCTGGCCGAGGTCTGTGACGAGTTCATCTTCTACGAGGACATCGCCAGCAAGACGGGCATCCCCGGCTTCCAGGGCAAGGTGCCCAAGGAGAAGGAGGAGTGCTACCAGCTTCTCTTCGAGACGATCGACGCCCTCCAGCGCGAGAACGACAGCTTTATCCTGGCCTCTCGCCTCAAGGACACGATGCGCCGCAAGCGCCCGCAGTTCTCCGAGGCGTCCTTTGGGTACCGTTCGTTCTCGGCACTCATCCGCGAGGCGGCCAAGCTAGGCTTCATAGACATTCACCAAGACCCAAAGAGCGGCACCGTGGTCGTTGATGGGTTCTGCGAGTAGAGAGAGGTGCATCATGGCCGAGGAGAACGAGGGCGTGGCTGCCGAGCAGGACCTCGACGCCATTGTCGACGAGCTCGTGGAGGGACTCTCGAGTTCGAGCAGGCGCAGGCGCCAGGAGGTCTCGCACGAGCTGGCGACGTATGCCAAGTCCGACCCGGACAAGGTCGCGGGGCACATCGCCGAGCTCGTCGATGCGCTGTACCGTCCCGAGGCGCAGACGCGTTGGGAGATCCTCGACGCGCTCACCGCGCTCGAGCCCACGTACACCGAGGACATCGATCCTGCGTTCGATGGCGCCGAGGCGTCGCTCTTCGACGATGACTCGTTCACGGTGAGGCTGGCGTCGTTCCTGTTTCTCTGTGCCTATGGGTCGGCGTCGGCCGAGCGCTCGGACCGGGCATGGCCCCTGCTTGACGAGGCGATCCAGTGCTTCCACGGCGATGCCGAGTACCATGACATGCTCGTGGGCCTTGTCGACTTTGCCCGCGGTGACATCTCCAAGCAGACCGCCAAGGCGCTCGCCTCGCGCGTGGAGTTTGACTCGACCAACGGCATGAGCTACATCAAGTCCTTCTCGGCCGAGATCATCGCGGAGCTCAAGGCCCGTTCCGCGTAGTTCAAGGTTGTCGACAACCTTGTGTGAGGGTGAGGGAGTCTTCTCGCCGGTGTGAGGCCACGGGAGACTTTGCGATAAAATCACAACGTTTCGGACATTCGAGCGAGTGGTGCGTCGAGCCTTGGTGCCCACCGACCTAAGAGGTGAATCTATGTCAGAAGAGATTGACAAGAAAGAGACTGATACGGTTAAGAAGAGCTCCGGCAAGGGCGTGCTGTCCACTCCCGTCTGGGCGGCTATCGCCGTTGCAGCGCTTATCGTGGGTGTTCCTCGTGGGTCGTTTCGTAGCTTGGCCGCTCCACTGCCGTCTCGCTTGACGGTGCAACCACCTTCTCGCAGGACCAGCTCGACAACACCATCGCGACCTATGCCTACGACTGGCAAGACCTACAACGTGACCGCTCGCGAGGTCATCGAGGCAAACACCTCGCTTGACTCCGCCTGCCAACTGACGACGGTACCTACAACGTGCCCACCGCCGACAACACCATAAGCTTTGCCCGCAACCAGATCGTGCTTCAGGCGGCCAAGGATCAGGGCTTCTCCGTGTCCGATGACGACGTCTCGCAGTACGCCACCGACACGCTCGGCACCGACGACTACTCCACGATCGCCTCCTAACTACAGTCTTGACGAGGACACCACCAAGGCCATCCTCTCCGATGCGGCGCTCATGAAGAAGCTCCGCGACTCCTGTGGTCACCACCTACGGTCCCCACTTCGCCCCACTGCTCCCACCGCACCCAGCGACGGCAACAGCGACACTGCCACCGCCGAGTACGCGCAGTACATCATCGCGCTCGCCGGCGACGAGTGGGATTCGACCAACAACACCTGGGCCGGCACCGACGGCACCTACTACGCGGCGCTCTCCAGCTATGCGATCTCCAATGACTCCGCGACCTACGCGGCGGCCGAGGCGGCCTACTACGTGGCCTACAGCGCGTACAACACCGCCTCTAGCTCGGTTTCGACCGAGTGGACCAACTACGTCAACACGCTGCTCTCCAACGCCACGATCCAGATTGGCTCGCTCGCGGTCTAGCGACGACGTCATGATGCACGACTCGGCGGGGTCCTTCGGGACCCCGTTTTTTCTTGCCGGGGAGCGCTTGGGGATGAGGGGCGGATGAGGGGCACCAAAGTCGCGTATCTCGTTGGGCTACGGTACGCGGGCACTTTGGTACGGCCCCAACTGGGCGTACCGGGGCCCAACGAATGGTTGGGGTATGGTACCAGCAGGTAGGCGCCCCGGAGGGGTGTACCAAAGTCGGACTTCTCGTCCGTACCAAAGTCCAACGATTCGTTGGGGTAGGGTACCAGCAGGTAGACGGGGTACCAAAGTCGCGTATCTCGTTGGGCTACGGTACGCGGGCACTTTGGTACGGCCCCAACTGGGCGTACCGGGGCCCGACGAATGGTTGGGGTATGGTACCAGCAGGTAGGCGCCCCGGAGGGGTGTACCAAAGTCGGACTTCTCGTCCGTACCAAAGTCCAACGATTCGTTGCTCTAAGGTACCTACCTGCCCTGCATTGGGTACCATGAGACCAGTGACAAGAGGGGAGGGTCGCATGCGCGTGGCGATAAGCAGCTGTCTTCTGGGCGCTCCCGTGCGCTATGACGGGGGAGCAAAGCCCAACGCCGCCGTTCTCGGGCTTGCCGAGAGGGTCGACGTGGTTCGCGTGTGCCCCGAGACCGCGAGCGGCCTGCCCGTCCCACGGCCTCCTGCGGAGCAGCGCGACGGACGCGTGTGGCTACGCGACGGTACCGACGTCACCGAGGACTTTGCCCGTGGCGCCGAGAAGTGCCTTGGCCCCGTGATTCGCTCTGGCGCGCCACTTGCCATCCTCAAGGCAAAGAGCCCATCCTGCGGACACCGTGTCATCTACGATGGAACATACACTGGAAGTCTGATTGCAGGCGATGGCGTGTTTGTCCGTCGCCTTGAGAAAGAGGGGGTCTGCGTGGTTACCGAAGAGATCGTCGAGTCCTGCAAGCCGTCCGTTGAGCATCCCGTTGCCATAGTCTTGGGAAGCGGCCTCGGACATCTGGGAAGTCTCGTCAAGCCCGTCCGTCGTATCGATTACCACGACATCGAGGGCTTTCCGACGGATGCCCGTCCCGTGCCTGGTCATAGCTTCGAGGCCACCATCGGCACCATCGATGCCGTGCCCGTAGTGGTCTATCCCGGCCGTATCCACCTCTACCAAGGCTATTCCGCCGCCGAGGTTACCGCCCTCGTGCGTCACGCCCACCATCTGGGCTGTCGTGACATTATTTTCGCATGCGCCACGGGGTCTGTGCCAGGCAACGCCCACAAGGGCCTTGGCATTCTCACCGACCAGATCAACCTCACGGGACGCAACCCGCTTGCCGAGTGGGACGGCCTCCACGACGTCGATACCCCCTTCATTGACATGAGCGAGGCGTACAGCCCCTTCCTGCGCACGATTGCTCGCGGCGTTGCTGACGATCAGGGCATCTCCGTGGAGGAGGGCGTGCTCGCGGGTACGCTCGGCCCCTGCTTCGAGACGCCGGCAGAGGTCGCGGCGCTGCGCGCGATTGGGGTCTCGTACGTGGGCATGTCCACGGTGAACGAGGTCATCATGGCCAACGCGCTTGGGATGAACGTGCTCGGACTCACGCTCGCCGCCAACGAGTCGGGAGCGGCCGACACTACGCACGAGAGCGTCCTTGCCGAGGCCACACACCATGCGAATGACTTTGAGCGTCTCGTCCGCGGGGTTCTGCGCCTGCTGTAGGTTGACGTGCCTGTGGATGGCCCGAGAATTGCCAACTCGGTCTTGAAATGTGGGGAGGTCAACCGTATAGTAATAGCTTGCGCCAGCTTAGCTCAGTTGGTAGAGCACCGCTCTCGTAAAGCGGGGGTCATCAGTTCGAGTCTGATAGCTGGCTCCAGAAGAAGCGCAGGTCAGAGGTGTAAAAGCCTCTGGCCTGTTTCTTTTTTTCAGAAATGGTGTCAAAAGATGGTGTCAAAAGATGGTGTCAAAACAAGGGTTATAGGACAAAACGTGTTGGTCGGCCCTAGTCCCAATCGGTCCTAAACGGCGTCGACTGGTGAAGCTCCGACCAGACCACGGCATCGCCCCACTCCTTCGGCCCCACCTGCTCGCGGTCACCGTACGCGTAGTCGCGGTACAGCCGGTCTATCTCGGCATCCGTCGGCATGGCCCTGAGTATGCCCGCCGACGTGAGCGGGCACTCCGTGTGCAGGTAGCACCACCAGAAGACGGCCTTGACCCTGCGCATGAGGGAGAGGCCGCGATGGTCACGCAGCATGGCCCCGGGCCGTGCGTCGGCGCCACCCTCTATCGAGTTGTTGGTAGCAGGCAGCGGACCTAGTCTCATGACGAGGTCAGGGTCGACATAGGTGAAGAGCGTCCCCTGCCTGACGAGGGTCGCAGGCGAGTCCCTCGCCTTGACGAGCCTCTCATGGGTGTAGGCAAGGCGACCATGGTCGTCGCGGGTACGCTCCGCCAGGAACGCGTCCCAGCGCGAGCACCACGACGCGTAGGAGGCCACCCGGGCCGCCGCCTGCCCCGAGTCGGCGACGTGCAGCAGCCGGCACGCGAGGCCGTAGGGCTCGACGCCTGCCCTGAGCTTGGGACGCGAGGTGGTGTACCTTCTGACCTGGCAGAACGCATGGAACGTGCAGCGCTGGACCCTAGTGCCGGGCCATGCGCGCCTGACGGCCTTGGCACATCCCGAGCCCCCGTCGCCCGCCACCACGCCGGGAGGGGCGATACGGGAGAGCGGGGCCTCCCAGGACCTTGAGTTCTCGCTCCTGGCCACGTACCATCCGAGGACGTGTTCGTCACTCCTGGCAATGAGCACGACGACGTTCCTGGCCAACCATATGCCATCAACGTAGACGACGCGGAAGACCTCGTCGACCAGCGGAGGCATCGGCCATATGTCCCAGAACCTCGAGGTCCTGCGTCTGAAGGCTCTCCCGCCACCGGGGAGGTCGGCTTGTCTTGCGCCAGACAGAAGCCATGCCAGGAACCCGTCGAGCCCCTTGGCGGAGCGGTCGATCGGCCTCGTGGAGGTGGCTCCGCACGACGGGCACCTCCACCTCTGGGAGCCCGCCTTGGTCCTGCCATACCTGATCATCAAGGCCCCGCACGCGGGACGCCTCGCTCTGCCCATCGGCCGCTCGCTTCTCCTCGTGGGATAACGAGCAACTAACTTGGCACTTCTGGCAATGCCTAGCTGCGACATCGGGGGAATCTACCAACACGTTTTGTCCATCCATGTAGTTGGCCGTCACCAACTAGAACGACTCATTCACATGGGCCTAGCAGGGGGTACACGACAATTGACCAACACGTTTTGTCCTTTAACCCTTTCTGCAAAGAGGGATTCTTTTGATAAAATTTGTGCGTGCATGGGATGATAAAGAGAGGGAACCCGAAACATGGAAGCGCACAGCATGATAAAAGATCGTAATTTTTATAGCGTCAGTGCGCTCATTGCACTTTGCTTTTTCTGGGGCGGCTCCGGCTTTCTGGTATGGTCCTCGCAGCTTGGTCAGTTTTTCGATGGTGATGCTGTTCTGCTGATTACAGAATGCATCGGATATCTCATTCAATTTATAGGCGTTGTCCTGTGTGGACTAGCTGTTAAGTATATTCCCAAAGTTGCTTTTTCACGGCATATCTTACCTATGGTCGGGATTGTTTTTGTGCTTTCAATCATTACTTCCGTTGCACTGAACGCCATTGCCTTCATTATTGTCGGCGGTGTGGTTGCAAACTTGGCCTGCGGTTATGCACAGGGACACTACCTTACGTATTTAACCTGCCTCGTACCACAACAACAGCGGGGACGCTCATTTGCATTTGCCTATGCCTTAGGCGCAATAGGCACCTATATCGTATCTACTCTGTGCGGCGGGCTGTATTCCTATGGCGTAATTATTGCTATTGGCGTGGCAATCGGTCTTACAACGCTTCTAAGCCATCAGTCTTTTCCTGATCTTCGTAGCGTTATTGCTTCGCAGCCGACAAGCACCATGACAGATATGAAGTATTTCCGAAAGCTCTTTGTTCAGATGTGTGCATTGGTTTTCCTGTTTAATATTCTCTATAAGACATCTTTCTATTTCTCCGAGATCATCTATATCAGCGGAGCAATCCATGTGGAGTTCGTCCGGGCGTTTAGCGCTATCGGTTTAGTCATTGCGGGTATTGTAAACGACCGAAATCGCAAATACGGATTGATCACCTGCCTGATTTCTCTGCTATTCCCGTTCCTTTGCCTCACCTTGGCAGATATTCCGAATGCAGCAGCAGCTCTATGCATTTCCTGTTTTATCCTTCTCTCCTTTATTATGGTCTATCGCGCTGTCTGTATTAGCGATATGGCAGGCAAGGATGTATATTTATTGCCATTTGCCGGCATGGGGCTTGGCATTGGCCGCCTTGGAGAAAGCCTCGGAACATTTATTGGATATGAGCTAAGGACACAACAAATTGCGCTGATTGGTATTCTCTCCATACTGTTTGTAGCTGCCGTCCTGCTGTCTTTTCATATTTTTCAAAAGGTCTACACCGTTACGCAATCGGAGCAACAAAAAGAGGAAGATGCGCTGTCGGATTTTGAAAGCCGATACGAACTCTCCGAGCGTGAAAAGGAAGTCTTCCGCCTTATTGTTGCCGGGAAATCGAATGCAGAACTGGCAGACGCTTTGTATGTATCCAAAAGCACAATCAAATTCCATATCGGCCATATTCTCAAAAAGACAAAGTGCACTAACCGTTCCGAGCTAATTAAAATGTTCCGTTCAGGAAATGGTCATATCTATTCCGTCTTTGCGGAGAAAAAATAAGGAATCCCTCTTTGCAGAAAGCGCCTCGCTAAGGTTACCCAAGACCTTCTGAACCGCCCCCTTCCCTATAGAGGCCTCTGAAAGCGAGCGCTTTCGGACGTCGCGTCGCCCGATCGAGCGCAAGGGGCGCTTTCGCCATCTTGCCGACAGGGTCGTTCATCAGATGGAACCAATCGAGGAAGTCTCGTTAAGACGGCCAGAAGAAGCAGGAGAAACTTGCACCCTATCTGGCATAACGAACCTGCTTCAACGACCTGCACGAGAGATTACAAAGTAACGATTCCATCCCTATGCATCGACCTATACCTCACCTATACCTCACTCAAAACCAATCTGTACCTCATACGGACTGTGCTATTTCAGACAACATTATAAAATCAATTGTCTAATGGCGAGCGACAAACCATAGCGCATTTACTTGAGGAAAAGGAGGAATTATATATGAGGTTAATCCGAAAAGGGAGTGCCATTTTGCTGGCGCTGTGTGTAGCCCTATGTCTCATGCCGACAGCGGCATTTGCGGCGCAAAATTATGAGCTGTGGGTCAACAACGAGCAGATCACATCCGAACATTTGACTGTAGACTGCGGTACCGGCACGGCGGTATATGATCCGTCGGCCAACACGCTGACCCTGACAAACGCGGAAATAACTACGGGCTGTGCGCAAGATTGGCTTTATTCTGGCATTATATCCCGCATTGACGGATTGAATATCATCCTGAACGGAACCAACTCCATCACGAATACCGGCGGAGAGGGAATCAGCACTTATGATTCTCGCTCACAGGATTTAACAATTTCCGGCAGCGGCACACTGACCATATCACAAGACACAGCTTATTATGGTTACGGTGTATATTGTACAGGTAATTTGACGGTGGAAGGTACGACGCTTGATATCACTTCTGCCTCGAGTGGTCTATGGGCAGATGAAGATATGCTGATCAAGAACAGCAATGTTACCATCAATGCAGTTGCAGTAGACACCAATGTTATGGGCCAGATTGTCAAAATAAGCGGCAACGGCCTTGTTACCAACACGGGAACGATCACGGTGACGAACAGCAGCATTTCCGCTTCAAGCGCACTGATGGCGGCGATCCTGCTGGGCAATGATACAGTACCCGGTGCACTTGTACTCAACAGCGGGAGCCTCGAACTCAGCGGCGTACAGGGCATTTACTCCAATGTGAATGGCAGCAGCATCACGCTCAACGGCGGAGATATTGATATTACGGCGACTGATAAAACAGTCACCATTGAAGATGTTACCTATAACAATCAGATGCAGCTTATTTCGGGGACACTCTCAGGGACAAGCTGTAAAATCTACAAAGAGCCCTCCATCAGCCCAATTACGCTGCCTGTCTACACCATTGAAAGCGCCAAAGACACCGATTATGTGCTGCGTGAAGACTTGACGGCGGTATTTACGCCGAGCGTGGCGGTAACCGCCAGCGATCTGGAAGACTCCAAATCGCTGAAGATCGACTATTACAATCCCATGCAGAACCCGACAGGCCTTGAGAGCGGTTATACGAAGCTTGTGGAGTACAGGGTTTTCTTCAGCGAGCTGGAATATGCAGGGGATACCTTGCAGGGCACCATCACCATCCCGCTGCCGGACGGCTGCGATGCCTCAACGGCTAAAATCGTTGGCGGTGTAACAGCAACTACATCAACGGCGACAACGGTTTCTTTCCCACTGACTCTTGATGTGGATCAAGGCAGCGGAAGCGTTTCAACGGACCTAATGGTTGAATACAAGGACGCCGCGCCCGCACATACCCACTCTTGGGCATCCGAATGGACAACGAATGCGACTTACCACTGGCATGAATGCACGGCGGCAGGCTGTGACTTGACGCCTAATACGGCAGACGCTGACAAGGACGGCTATGGCGCACATGTGTACGACAACGACCAGGATACGACCTGTAATACCTGCGGTTATGTCCGCACAGTAACACCGCATGCTCCGGAAATCATAGAAGGCATGAATTCACAGTGGACGCAAGGCAGCAATAAGGGGCTTAGATTCAAGTCGGATGCAGATCATAACGACTTCCTCCGTGTTGAGGTAAATGGCAATATACTTTCCACCGATATGTATACGGTAAGTTCTGACAGCACGATCGTCGTGCTGAAATCCTCCTATCTCGACACCCTTACGACTGGAAAATATACGATCGGCATCGTTTCTACGACCGGCACAGCAACAACAAACTTTGAGATCGTAGCAGCCGTAAGCAAGACCAACCCTAATACCAGCGTTCCTCAGACGGGCGACAACAGCACGGCATGGCCGTGGATTGCGCTGCTGTTCGTTTCGGGAGTGGCCTTGGCTGCGAGCGGAATCAACCGGCACGGTAAAGAAGCATAAAATACAGCAGTAATATTGCACGACGAAAGCGGTCTCCCTGTTGCCAAGTGTCACAGAGAGGCCGTTTTCATCTCGATATGCTTTTGTGGAGCTAATCGTCCCGCTGGCTTTCCAACGCGGCTTTTCCGGGTTCCGTCGAGCATCTCGCGATATCTCGGCATCATCTCGACGAAACCCCATTTCATGGCGGTGGACATAATCGCCTTACGAACGGTGCCCCAATCGACTTTGTCACGGTAAAGTCCCAGAAGCAGTGCCGCATCGTAGGAATCACGGGCCCGGCTGTTCTCCTCGCCTCTCCTGACGAGGGTCTCGAACTTCTCGGCGATGACGGTCTCCGGCGGATACGACAGCACGTCTATCGTCCCGTCGTCGAAGATGGGCCGATAGGGATAGCGAATCGTCGCCGGTGGTGATGTCGATCTTGCAGGGCGCGCTGATTCCATGACCTTGCATATACGATTTGTCCATCTCGGCGGTCTACCTTTTGCCCCTTTTCCTTTCAACACCAGTATTTACCCACTCGTCGAATATTCTCGCGCTCTCAGTATTCTGCCCCAAATCACATGCTAATAGATACTAATAACATAATGTAATAACAAATGAGAGGAGCAAAAAGGAACTACGAGAGCAAGATAGAACTCGAAGGTAATCGACTTCAAGTAAGGGGTTGAGTGATGGTATCTCTGATACAAGCGATTCTGATTGCGCTGGTTGCGGCCCTGACCTGGCTTGATGGTGCCTGGCTTGGCGAGATGAAGTTTCGTGAGCCCATTGTGACGGGCTTTCTTGTCGGACTTATCCTCGGCGATGTGAAGAGCGGGGTAATGATTGGCGCACAGCTCCAGCTCATCTGGATGGGAGCGGTGAACATCGGGCCGACCGCGCAGCTTGACATAGGAACGGGCGGTACGATCGGCGCGGCCGTCGCCATTGCGACCGGAACGGGTGCCGAGACTGCAATACTGTTCGGTCTGCCCATCTCGGTGCTCATGCAGTTCGTCAATACGCTGCTCATGAGTGCCTATTCTGGTGCGATGCTGGTCGCCGATCGAAAGATTGACGAGCTGAGCCTCGGTGGAGTCAACGGGGTCCACTACCTGTGCGGAATCATCTCGTTTCTTGCATATTTCCTCTTCACGTTCCTTCTCATGTACTTTGGCGGTGACTTCATGGGAGGCATCGTCGATGGCTTGCCCGCGTGGGCGTCGACCGGCCTGAACGGCGTTGCCGCCATACTGCCGGCCCTCGGGTTTGCGCTGCTCATGAGCATCATCATGGACAAGTCCCTCATCCCATACTTCGTCATCGGGTTTATCCCGATGGCCTTCATCGGGCATGACATGTCCATGGTGGGAATCGTTGCGATTGCGACTTCCATTGCCGCCATTATCTTCATGCTTCGCAACGTCAACCAGGATGCCGTCGTCAAGCAGGCCTCTGACGTCGACGACGAGTGGGAGGACTAGAGCCATGGCAGAGATAAAGGAAATCGATATTGTCTCATCCGATGACGATGCCTCGAGCGCATCGGGAGCGTTCGGGCAGTCTGGCCCCGCGAGCCAGCCCGAACACGGCAAGAGGGACATCCTCTCCTCGGACGAGTTCGGTTTGACCAAAGGTGACTTCACGAAGATCTTCTGGCGGAGCTTCACCTTGCTCGGGTCTTTCAACTACGAGAGGATGGAAGGTCTCGGCTTCCTCTACTCGATCATGCCTGCGCTTCGCAAGATCTACAAGGATGACTCCGAGGGTCTCAAGGCCGCCATGCACCGGCACATTGCCGCCTTCAACATGACGGTCGCGCCGTCCCCGTTCGTCATGGGCCTCACCATCGCCATGGAGGAGAATGCGAAGAAGGATGCCTCGATGGACCCAGCCTCCATCAACGCGATGAAGGTCTCGCTCATGGGACCGCTCTCCGGCATCGGCGACACCTTCTTCTGGGGAATCTTCCGCATCCTGGCCTGCTCGCTCGCATTGGGCTTCGCGACGCAGGGTAACCCGGTCGCACCGCTTGTCCTCCTTGTCGTCTTCAACCTTCCGAACTTCCTGACGAGGTGGTTTGGTCTCATGATCGGCTATACGAAGGGGAGCTCATTGCTCGCCTCGCTCGAGAAGAGCGGTCACATGAAGCTCTTCACGCACTGCGCGGGCATAGTGGGGGCGGTGTCGATCGGTGCCATGATTGCGACGCTCGTCGTGATCAGCTGCCCGCTCACATTCAACGTCGCTGGCCAGGACATCCTCATGCAGGACTACCTCGATCAGATCCTGCCCGGTCTACTGCCCCTGGTTGCGACCCTGTGCATCTTCTTCTCAATCAAGAGGGGCATCAAGACCCCAGTTATCATCCTTGGAATCATCGCGGTCGGTTTCGCGCTGGGCGTCCTTGGCGTCATAGCGCTGTAAGGAGGAGACGTGGCAATCGTAGACGTACGAATCGACGACCGGCTCGTGCATGGGCAGGTCTGCAGCAACTGGATCCCCTACTACTCGCTTGACCGCATCGTGATCGTTGATGACGAGATCTCCCAGGACGAGCAGCGCAAGGCCATCCTCAAGCTCGGTTGTGCGGGACGCTGCAAGCTCTCCGTCTTTGATGCCGTCAAGGCTGCCGACAAGTTCTCGCGGGGGATTGACGAGGGAATCAGGGTGATGATTCTCTGCAACCGTCCCAGACCTCTCGTGCAGATGATGGGGAGCGGCTTCAAGGTCGACCACGTGACCGTGGGCAACATGTCGACGAAGCAGGACGCGCGGCAGATCCACAACAATACGTTCGTCTCTCCGGACGAGGCGCGTGACTTCGGGGAGCTGGTCGCGCATGGCATCCCCATCTGGTCGTGGATCGTGCCCACGGAGACGCGGAAGGACATCACCAGCCTATTCGAAGCAAGGGAAGGGTAGCAGAAATGCAGCAGACCGTATTGGACAACATCAACAACCAGCCCGTGGTCCTGCGACGCGTCTTGGACGAGAGGGGGACCTTCGTTGACCCCTTTGTCGCGAAGTTGCATGAGCACCAGATAGAGAAGGTCATCTTCCTGGGCTCTGGGACCTCGTACAACGTGTCGACCATAGCCTCGTACTACTTCAAGCATCTTGCCGGGATGTCTGCCGAGGCATACTACCCGACCGTCTTCAAGAACTACGAGAGTCCCGACTGGACGGGGCTCGTCGACCATGCGCACATCCTCTGCGTCGGCGTAAGCCAGTCAGGAACGTCTGTGTCCACCTGCGAGGCGATGGAGCACGCTCGCGCGCTCGGCTGCAGGACCCTTGCGATCACGGGAAACCTTGAAAGCGAGATAACGCGACATGTCGATGTGACGACCCACCTTCTTGTGGGAGAGGAACTTACCCCTCCCGAGACGAAGGGCTATACCGTTTCCGTGCTGAGCGTCCTACTGTGGGCGGTCGAGGCTGGTCGCGAGAGGGCGTCTCTGTCTCAGGAAGAGGCCGATAGGTTCATTCGAGAGACGCAGGACGTAGTCGACGGATTCCAGGACGTGTTGGCCGATGGGCTGAGCTGGTACGAGCGAAACAAGACGTCGATCGTGAGCAGCGATAGGCTCTACGTCCTGGGCTATGGCGTGGACTACGGCTCCATGCTCGAGGGGATGCTCAAGGTGGGCGAGATGCTGCGCGTTCCGACGATCGGCTATGAGATGGAGGAGTACTCCCATGGTCCCACGATGGCCCTCAAGCCCAATCAGACCATCCTCATGATCGGTACCGATGACGTCGAGTTCGAACGTCTCCTCACCTTCCGCAAGACGTACCGGAAGTATACGGACAGGGTCCACGTGATAACGTGCCGCGATCTTCCCGATGCGGATGGCCGGGACCTCGTGTTCAGCCCGAAGGCAAGCAAGTATCTGGCACCCCTTCTATATACCGTCCCCTTCCAATACCTTGCCGCAAGGGGCGCTGCTGACATCTATATCGACACGAACGTCGACCCTTGTGCCGAACCGCTCTCGCACTACCCGACGGAACGGGTGTGACGAGATGGTCAGATTCGTCGTCGCAAGTCACGCAAGCCTTGCAAGTGGTCTGGTCAGTGCCTTGGAGCTCATCTTGGGACCTCAGAGGGACCTTGCGGTGGTGGAGTTGCTTCCTGACGAGACGAATACGGAGCTTTGCGCAAAGGTCGATGCCGTCCTTGGAGAAGCGGACGAGCCAGACGGAACCATGGTGTTCTGCGACCTTCTCGGAGGGTCTCCGTTCCAGGCTTTTGCAATTCGCTCGCTCGGACGGGAGAACATGCGGGTCGTCTATGGCACGAATCTCGGCATGCTGCTCGAGATGACCGTTCTCAGAAACGGCGACGCCTCTCTTGACGAGATTGTGTCCAAGGTGGAAGAAGTTGGCAGGACACAGATTGGTGTGCTTGCGGACCAGTTTGACCCCTTGGACGATGACGACTTCTAAAGACCGGGAGCCTTATCGTAAGATGGCATGACGGAGGGGCCTTCCGTTCCTCTGCCATGCCATCGAGACGCGGAATGGGCGAAGGCCTGCCTCGTCTTGTGAGGGAGATAACACAAGTGGGATCGGATGCCATGAATCTCGATTACATCGTCATAGATCGTACGTCTACCGTTCCGCTCTATGAGCAGCTTCGCGTCTGCATATCCGATGCGATACGTCGGGGGGTCCTGAAGGCGAGCATGCAGCTCCCGACCGAGAACGAGATCATCGAGAGCTGTGGCGTGTCGCGTCAGGTGGTGCGACAGGCCTACGGCGCCCTCGTGCAGAGCGGTCAGGTGATACGCGAGAGGGGTCGCGGCACCTTCGTCAAGGCCGAGAACTACGGCGTGTTTATGAACAAGCTGATGAGCTACCAAGAGGAGCTTGCGCTGAGCGGGAAGGTCCCCAAGACGGAGGTGCTGGCCGCCTGCCGGCAGAGCACACCCGAGGAACTGTCCGGTCCGTCTGACCTGGGTGATCCCGAATGTTTCTACCTGGAGAGGCTGAGAAGCGCCGACGGGAAGGCCTCGGTCCACATCCAGACCTATCTTCCGTACTCGCGGTTTCCTGGAATCGAAAGATTCAACTTCGCAGCCCTCTCCCTCTATCATACGCTGGCAAAGGAATACGGCATCCATCTACGCGACGCGAAGAGGTCGTTGAGTGCCGAGAATGCCTCCGACAGAGAGGCTGGGTTGCTGGGTGTCGAAACCGGTAGGGCGCTGCTCCTTCTTGAAAGCCATACCTTCGACCGTAATGGTGACCTAGTGGAAGTGAGCTTCGAGCACCTCGTGGGTGACACATGCCATTACGAGTTTGAGGTTGCCGCCGGAAGGTAACGCCGGTTGGGTGGATGAGATACTAAGCTCTGACCGCATATTTCTCTTGCATGATCCTTGGATCTGCTCCAACCCCCAGTGTCAGGAAATGGATGGAATCGACATTTAGATGTATCCGATTCGATATCCGGTTCACGTCAACCGTGACCGCCTCAGAGACAACGTCTCCGGCAAACGACGAACACGCGTTGGTCGAGGCGGACAGGCATATTGCCACACAGGAGCATGGCAGGACTGGACTCATGCGGATGTGGCACTGCCCATGAAAGGGGCGACCGTCTTGTCAGAACGCCCCGACCTCCATGCCGCCCCCTCTGCAGCTCGTAGATTGTCCTGCCGTGCTTGGCGCGCCACTCGGCGCAGTCGATAGTTTCCCTTGAGGACTTAGCGAGGTTCATCGACCCATTCGCGACCCTCCAATCGGCGTGTGCATGGATGGCACGTTCATGTCGTTGCAGCACGGGAGTGAAGGCTCTCTCGCAATTCGGTCGCGTAGATAGAGGCTGTGTACGACGCGATACGAGCTGACGAGGCCCGTCAGATCAAAAACCTTCGACGGGACGTACGGCGAAGCGCATTGGGCTTAGCCGGACGCTTGCTCTGGATGAGTCTAGGTGAACATGACTCAACGGGTCGCGCGCTCCTGTTCATACGAGAAAAAGGAGAACACTATGACAACACTAGCTATCGCCAATGAAGCCCATGCGGCCATGGGAATAATCATGGCGATTGTCCCCTTCGTTCTCATACTCTTCATACTCAATATCATCGACGCCTGGAAGGTCTTCACCAAGGCGAGCGAGAAGGGGTGGAAGTTGTTCGTTCCTTTCTGCTCCACCTATGCCACATTCAAGATTAGCTGGGAGAACGTGCGCATGTTCTAGCTCTGATTTGCGTTCATCCTCCGTGTCAGCCTTGACATCTTCACCATCATCCTTGGTCTTGGCTCCGCACGCTACGTGGGTTCTAGGGCCACGGGGCCAGGCTCACCAGCTCTCGAACGCTATCCCCTTTTTTGGAGGTCGCTGGGTCCTCTTTTTTGTTGAATGTCGAACATTACTGCCACGACCCTGACGAGAGATGCGCCCCCAGCGAATCGCGTCGCCGTGTGTTGACCCCTCCGTGTGTGCCTTGACAGCGCAGCTCGTCCTATTATCCTTGACATGTCAAACATTGACACGTCAAGGAGATGCGTCGGATGGGCAGTAGTGCGGGATGGAACAACACGGACCAAAAACACCGAGTATGGACGACGAGATGGCTGGTCGCTCCCTGAGCGATTTTCATATGAGGCTCTACCGGGCCTTTCATGCTCAGAAGAATTGCCTGCGGCCGTTCGCGGCAAGTCTCGGGCTCGGTTCGGGGCAGCCCAAGCTGCTTTCATATATTGCGGTCCACGGATCGTGCACGCAGCGCGAATTGGCGGAATACTTCGAGATAGACCCCTCTGCCGTCTGCCGTATGCTTGACTCGCTCGAAAAGGACGGCTTCATCGCCTGCCTTCCCGCCTCTGACCGTCGTACGAAGGTGATCGAGCTCACTGACCGTGGACGCGAGGCCATCGTTGCGTGGGACGAGCGCTGCGCCGCGGCGGAGTCTGCCATGCTCGACGGGTTTGCGCCCGAGGAGCGTGACCTGTTCGGCGACTACCTCGAGCGGGCGCGTACGAACCTGAAGACTTGGGCGTCCAAGGAACGGAGCGAGGCCGATGAGTGACCTCGGGTTCTTTATCCGCTGTTTTGGCTCCTACCGCCGCGACCTCGTATTCGCGGCCCTGCTCGTCGTTCTCGAGTCTACGCTTGAACTGTTCATTCCCGTCCTGATGGCATCTATCATCGATGCGGGCATCACCACGGGAGATACGTCGTTCATCCTGGGTAGGGGGGCCGAGATGGCCACCTGCGCCCTGCTGGCGCTCGCCTTCGGCCTCGGGTACGCGCACTTCGCGGCCCGCGCGTCCATGGGACTCGGGGCCAACCTACGCGAGGCCGAGTACGCCCAGGTTCAGCGTTACGCCTTCTCGAACCTCGACCACTTCGAGGTCTCGTCGCTCGTGACGCGCATGACCACGGACGTCACCGTCATCCAGAACGCCATGACTGCGGGCATCAGGCCCATGGTCCGTGGCCCGGTGATGCTCGTGATGGGCCTCGTCCTCGCCGCGTACATGAATGCCCAGCTCGCTATTGTCTTCTTTGTCGTGCTGCCGTTCCTCGCCATCGCGCTTGCCTTCATCGTGCACCACGTCAGTCCGCTCTACCGGTTGCTGCAGTCTGCCATGGACCAGGTCAACGACGTGGTTCAGGAGAACCTCACGGCCATTCGCGCCGTCAAGGCCTACGTGCGTGGCGAGTACGAGGAGGAGCGCTTTAGTGTCGTGAACGAGAGACTCGCCTCCACGGCCACCACGACCTTCCGCTACGCCGTCCTCAACATGCCAGCCTTCCAGCTCGCCATGTACACGGCATGCGTGCTCATCCTATGGCTCGGCGGGCAGATGATTCTGGCGGGGACGCTCCAGGTGGGCGAGCTTACGGGCTTCATGAGCTACGTCCTCCAGATCATGAACTCGCTCATGATGATCTCGAACGTGTTCCTGCTGCTCGCCCGTGCGCTGACGAGCGTGCGCCGGGTGAGCGAGGTGCTCGACGAAAGGCCGGCGATCGAGTCGGTGCCCGGCGCGATCGACGTCGTCCCGTCCAGCTCCGTGGAGTTTCGCGACGTCTCCTTCAGGTATCGTGCCTCGGCCCGGGAGAACGTCCTCGAGCACGTCTCCCTCTCATTCGCCGCTGGCACCACGGTGGGCATCCTCGGGGGTACGGGCTCGGGGAAGACGTCGCTCGTGCAGCTCGTCCCTCGCCTCTACGACGTCTCTGCGGGCTCCGTGCTCGTGGGTGGCCACGACGTGCGCGACTATGACATCGTGGCCCTGCGCGACGCGGTGGGCATCGTCCTCCAGAGCAACGTGCTGTTTACGGGCACCGTCCGGGAGAACCTTCTCTGGGGCAACGAGCAGGCCTCCGACGAGGACATTCTCGAAGCCTGTCGTCTCGCCTGCGTCGATGAGTTCCTGGGGCGCATCGGGGGGCTCGACGGGGACCTGGGCCAGGGAGGGGTGAACGTCTCGGGCGGACAGAAGCAGCGCCTCTGCATCGCCCGCACGCTGCTCAAGCATCCGCGGGTCCTCATCTTTGATGACTCCACGAGTGCGGTTGACATGGCCACCGACGCCAGGATTCGCGCGGGGCTTGCTGGCGTCACCGGCGTGACGAAGATCATCATCGCCCAGCGCGTCAACTCCGTCATGGACGCCGACCAGATCGTGATTCTCGACGATGGCCGCGTACATGCTACGGGGACCCATGCCGAACTGCTCGCGCACGACCCCATCTACCAGGAGCTCTATGAGTCCCAGACTGGGTCGGGCATGTCCGTTGACGAGGTCATGGCCGCGCCCAGCCCCCTCGTCGCCGTAGGGGGTGGCCGCGATGCCTAGGGGAGGAGCTCCCAAGCGTCCGAAGGACCTGCGCCGCACGCTCAGGACGTTCTTCGCGTACCTGGGCCACGCCAGACTCTCCCTGCTCGTGGTTGCCGTGCTCGTCACGGCGAGCGGGGCGGCCAACCTCGTGGGGACCTACATGATCAAGCCGGTCGTGGACGCGCTCGCAGCGGGGGACGTCGGGGCCTTCATGCGCTGCGTCGAGCTCACGGCCGTCATCTACGCCGTCGGCATCGTCTCGTGCGCGGGATACACGCAGACGATGGTGAAGGCCGCGCAGCGGGTGGTCTTCGACATCCGCAGGGACCTTCTCGCCCACATCGAGACGCTCCCGCTCAGGTTCTTCGACCGGACGAACCGCGGAGACGTCATGAGCTACTTCACCAATGACGTGGACACCATCTCCGAGGCGCTCAATAACAGCTTCGCCAACCTCGTCCAGGCGCTCATGCAGGCGGTCGGCACGCTCGTGCTGCTCTTCGTGCTCGACTGGCGCCTCACGCTCATCACGATTGCCTTTGACATCCTCATCATGCTCTACATACGCTTCTCCTCGACGCGCAGCAAGCGCTACTTCTCGCTCCAGCAGGAGACCCTCGGCATGCTGGACGGTTACGTCGAGGAGATGGTGGCCGGACAGAAGGTCGTCAAGGTGTTTAACCGCGAGCCCCAAAACCTCGCCGACTTCAGAGAGCTCAACGAGGGCCTCCGCGTGGCGGGCACCACTGCTCAGGCGTATGCGTCCACGATGGTGCCTGCCACGGTGTGCCTTACCTATGCCAACTATGCCATCGTCGCCGTTGTCGGTGCGATCTTGGCCATCGGTGGCCAGACGGACGTGGGGAGCCTTGCGAGCTATCTCGTGTTCGTGCGCCAGGCGGCCGTGCCGTTCAACCAGATCACCCAGCTGGGGACCTTCCTCCTGACGGCGCTGGCTGGTGCCGAGCGCGTCTTCGACGCCATGGACCTTGCCTCCGAGGTCGATGACGGTTCGACCGAGCTGGTGCATGCAGGATCCGAGGGCTCGGGCGGCTGGGCCTGGCAGACGAGCGGCGGGGAGCGCGTCCCTCTCGCCGGGGACGTCCGCTTTCACGACGTGAGCTTTGGCTACGAGCCAGGCACGACGGTCCTTAAGGGGCTCAGCCTCTTTGCGAAGCCGGGCCAGAAGATCGCCTTCGTCGGGTCGACCGGCGCGGGCAAGACCACCATCACGAATCTCATCAATCGCTTCTACGACGTGGACGCCGGCTCCATCACCTACGATGGCATTGACGTGCGCGACATTGCCAAGGCGTCGTTGCGCCGCTCCCTCGGAATCGTACTCCAGGACACGCACCTGTTCGCGGGCACCATCTCCGATAACATCCGCTTTGGCAGGCTTGACGCCACTGATGCGCAGGTAATCGAGGCTGCCAAGATTGCCAACGCGGACTCGTTCATCCGCCGCCTGCCGGACGGCTACGACACGCTCGTCACCTCGGATGGAGCAAACCTCAGCCAGGGCCAGCGCCAGCTCCTCGCAATTGCGCGCGCCGCCGTGGCCGATCCGCCGGTGCTCATCCTCGATGAGGCGACGTCGAGCATAGACACGCGCACCGAGCGTCTTGTCGAGCGGGGCATGGATCGGCTCATGGAGGGCCGCACCGTCTTCGTGATTGCGCACAGGCTTTCGACCGTGCGCAACTCCAACGCGATCATGGTCCTCGACCACGGTAGGGTCATCGAGCGCGGCACCCATGACGAGCTCCTCGCGCAGAGGGGGGAGTACTATCAGCTCTATCACGGCATGCGAGAGCTGTCCTAGCTACGAGACGGCGTGTCGCGAGGAACTTATCTGCCCTAGCAACTTATCGCAGAGGCGAAACCATACGGGTCAGCAAGTCCACGTAGCCCTTGGGGTGGTTGAGGCTGAATTCGCCATGACCGTACTGTTGCAGAACCTGCAACCTGCTGTCGGGAATCGTGTCATGCAGGATCTCGGCAGAACGTAGCATCGCCTTCCGCTCCTTGCCACCTACAAGAATGGTTGTCTTGGCTGCTGCGCCTGACAGCCCCGGCTTTATCACGTAAGAGGAGCTCGACTTCAAGAATCGAATCATATCCTTTTTCTGTATCTCGCAGGTGTCGCGGTAATAGTCGTCAAACAGCTTTGCCTGAATTCCGAGCGACTTGAACTGCATCTCGGAAAACCACTTCTTCTTGATCAGCCCATAGCTTGCACCAAACGTCGGAGCGATCAGGGCCGATGTCAGTGTCATGGGTACGACCAAGGCGCTTTCGATGATGGCATAGGTGCAGATGGTGCTCCTCTGCGAGAGCGCCTCCACAAGGATCTGTCCGCCAAGGGACAATCCACCCATGGCTAGGATGCTGCCATGAAAACGCTCGTCAATGTAGCCTATGAGCTCGCGGGCGTTGTCCTCGATCGTCGTGAAGGGCGCATCGCTTTCTGCATGTCCGTCCAGCACCGGTAATACGACGTGATAGCTTTCCTCGAGCAGGTTTGCTTCGTCCCGATAGTTCCACCACGAGAGGCCACCGCCGTGCAGGAGCATGATGACGTCCGAGTTTTCTTCGCCGTACTCCATCACTCGCATGCTGGCCCTCCCGGGTCTCGGGTGAATCACATGGACGGTTCCCTGTGCAGGTTCTGTCTCGCCTGCGCCATCGTCTGATGATACCGTACGGGGAGACCCAGCCTGTCACTGGGGGCGGCCAGTCGAACAACGGGCGAATCGCCGTCGCCGTAGACGGCGTTCCTGTCAGATGGTCTCTTCTGCCTGTGGCCCATCAATGACGAGGCAGCCATACTTCTTCATAGCCTCGTGCCATTCTCTTGCGAGGGGTTTATCGGTCACGATTCCGTCGAGTTCGCTGAAGTCGCAGAGATGGACGTACTGAGGTCATGTCGAACTTTGAGAAGTCCGCGATGAGGTAACTTCTTCTGTGCATGGCTTAGGAGCGGCTTCTCCTCACGGCGTTCCAGCGTTCCGTCGAGTCGGTTATTCCAGTTTTGGAGGGAGAGAGATCTACTCGATATGAATGCCGTATCAACGAAGTAGTCGGCGAGCGTGTTGACGGTAATATCGCCAGTAGAAGGCTTTCTCGGTGCTTGGCGTAGTCACCAGCCGACCTGCGAACGAGGTGGATGTCGCTTGCACTTTGCACACAGGTTCATGATCATCATATTGTTCGTGAGCACGGTGAGCCTCATATCCTGGAGCTCCTTGGCGATGTAGTAGGAAGTCGTCGAGTTGTCGAGGAATAGGGTGTCGCCGTTCTTGACGAAGGGTCTGCAGCGCTGCGCGATGGTGTCCCTTGCTGTCGACTGTAGGTACCGGTTCTGATGTTGGCATCGACCTAGGTTCTCGACGCCCGAGGCGATGAAGGCGCCGCCGTAGGAGCGCATGAGCACGCCGTCGGCTTCGAGGACCTTGAGGTCGCGCCTGATCGTTTCGTCGGTCACGTCGAACTCGCGTGCGAGGTCCGTGACGGTCGCGCTCTTCTTCTCCAGAACGATGTCTCTGATTTTCTGCCTGCGCAGTGCAGCAATCATACCCGCTTCTTTCTCATGTAATAGGAAAGCAGCAATAGTCTTCCCCTTTGAGGCCTCACGGTTCCCGTCGATAACCCGCATATCTCACTTTGCCTAAGTGTGCACTAAACAATAGGCAAGTGGTGGCTTTATGACCGTTCACCGACAAAAACAACGCTAACAGTCAGTTTTAAAGATAAATAGTCACAAACAGACATGAAGTCATTAAACTACAGGTTGATTTAGGCAGTAATTCTGTTGTTAGGTTTCTGTTTATGTTGATTTATACAAGGAGGTTTGAATCTTGTCCGAGTTAGGTGCGTTCCCCTCAGAGGATGAGGCACGAGAGGCGATTGTGCACGTCGGCCGACGTATGTATGACCACGAGTATGTCGTCACGAACGACGGGAACATCAGCGTCAAAATCGCGAGCGACCGCATTGTGGTCACTCCGACGGGCGTTTCGAAGGGTTTCATGACGCCTGACATGATGGCGGTGATGGATCTTGACGGCAACATTATCGACCGCGGGGGCATAGGACCGAGCAGCGAGGTCAAGATGCATCTTCGTGTGTTCAAGGAGAACCCCTCCGTTGGCGCAGTGGTCCATGCACATCCCATTTACGCGACGTCCTATGCCATCGCGGGCATTCCGCTTGACCAGCCGATCCTCTCCGAGGCAATGCTGCAGATCGGGGCTGTTCCCGTGGCGCACTATGCCAAGCCTGGCACATACGCCGTTCCCGACAGCATCGCCCCGTTCGTCGAGGACTACGGAGCCGTGTTGCTTTCGAACCATGGGGCCCTTACCTGGGGCGTCACGCTCGAACAGGCATTTTCTCGCATGGAGGTCCTCGAGAACTACGCCCACATCAGCTTCAACGTCCGGGCGTTGGGTCAGAGCCGTGGGCTCTGTGAGGAGCAGGTGAAAGGGCTTATCGACATCAGGAAGAGCATGGGGCTCGATCCTGTGGTTATGCCGAGGGGGGAGTCGAGCGTCTCGAACGTTGAGGACGTTCTTCCCACGGCGACGATGTGCTAGGGAAAGGAGAGGAATCGATGCTACTCAGGAAAGACCTCATTCGGGTGAACGCTGACTACGATTCGCGAGAGGAGGCGCTTCGCTCCTTTGCAGAGGAGTATGTCAAGGCCGGCGTGGTCAAAGACACATATCCCCAGGCGATTCTCAACCGTGAGAAGGTGTATCCCACCGGCCTGCCAGCAGTCGCCTTCGACATTGCCATCCCGCACTGTGACAGCAAGTACGTCAACGAGGCTGCCATAGGCGTCTGTACGCTTGCGCATCCCATTGAGTTTAATCAGATGGGAGGCGGAGAACCGATTCACCCGGTGATGCTGTTCATGCTCGCAATCAAGGATCCCGACGCTCAGATTTCGACCCTACGGAAGATTATGGGCGTCATCCAGAACAAGGACCTCCTTGAGAAGATTCGCCAAGCGAAGACCGAGGACGAGGTCTACAACCTCCTCGCTCCCGAGTTGGATAAGTAACGAGCGTCTGTTAAACGGAGGAAAGAGAAATGTCTACAAGAATCAAGATCCTGTCCGTATGCGGTTCTGGGGTTGTTACGTCCCACATGATCGCCAACAAGATTACCGACATGTTCGCCGACGAGGGGTATGACGTCGAGGCTGACGAATGCAACCCCTCTGAGCTTGATGGCTACCTCTCTCGCGAGAAGTTTGATTTCATCGCCTACTCGAGCCCGATTGGTGATGCCCACGGGGTCCCTGCATTTAGCGCCATGGGGCTCATCACGGGTATGGGCGAGGACGAGTTCATGGAGGAGACCCTCAAGGCTCTTCACGAGGCTGGCAAGTAGGGGGGACTCGTGGTCGGACTTGGTTTGGCAGGATAGCAGCATCACGTCATTTTCTAAGAAGGAGGAGGTTACATGGATGTGTTTTTGAATGCCTTGAACATTTTCTTTACCACGTTCAAGGCAGCAGTTTTCGTTCCCGTGTTCATTTTTATCATCGCGGTGGCGATGGGGGTCAAACCCAAGAAGGCGTTCTTCTCCGCGCTCTCTGCGGGCGTCGGCCTCGAGGGTTTCTCCCTGGTTATCGGCTCGTATAGCCCGATACTCTCGCCGATTATCAATAACATGATCAATAGCGGGGGAATCAACCTTCCCATAGTCGATATGGGATGGCAGACAACGTCAATCATTGCCTACTCATATCAGGTCGGAATGATTTATATCGCGGTCGCCATTGCGCTGCAGGTCATTCTTTACCTTGTGCACTACACGACAGTCTTCCAGGCAGGCGACCTCTGGAACAACTACTCCTACTTCGCCTGGGGCTCCTGCCTCTTCGTTCTGACGCAGAACTTCTGGCTCGCCATGGCCTGCATGGTCGTACAGCAGCTCTACACGCTCCTGTGTACGGAGGTCATCGCCAAGCGTTGGTCCACGTACTACGGCTATCCGAACTGCACCATCGCTTCTCTTCACACGGCGACGGTCGGCATCTTCGCTGTGCCCCTGAACCTACTGCTTGACAAGCTTGGCCTGTACAAGGTCAACGCAGACCCTGCCACACTCCGCAAGAAGCTTGGCTTCATGGGCGAGCCCATGACGCTCGGCCTGTTTCTTGGCCTGTTCATTGGTATCGTCGGTGACTTCAACAAGCTCGGCGACATCGCCACGTGGGGCGAGATCACGACCTGTGGCATCGCCACGGCGGCTGTCATGGCTGTGTTCCCGAAGGTCTCCGGTATCTTCGCCGGATCCTTCTCGGCCATCACCGAGGCAAGCAAAAAGAAGATGAAGGCCGCAGGAAACGAGGGCCGCGAGTGGTATCTCGCCGTCAACGACGCCACTGGCTATGGTGAGGCCGCGACCCTGATCACCGGCATCCTCCTGATGCCGACGACGCTGCTCATCTCCTTCGTCCTTCCCGGGAACCTCGTCCTGCCCATGCTCGACTTGGTGGCCATCCCCTACATCATCCAGCCGTTCGTTGCCTGCTCGAATGGCAACATCGTGAAGTCGTTCATCGGTGGTCTTCTCTTCATGATCGCCAACCTGTACTTCTGCACGCTTACCGGCCCGGCGTTCACCCAGGTCGCCACCTCGACCGGTATCGACATGGGCGGTGCGACCATGATTACCTCCCTGGTCATCCTTGGCCAGCCTGTCGGTGCCATTATCTTCCTGGCGTTCCTGAGCCAGAACCCAATCATCATCGGTGTCGTTCTCGTGGTCTATGTGGCCAGCTACTTCCTCGTCCACAAGAACATGGGTGCCATTCAAGAGTTCATCGAGAACAGCGCCCTTAACCACACAACCAAGAAGGTCATTGCGGAAGTCGAGTAGGTCTTCCCTCTCTGCTCTTTCGCCGCGGCGGGGACTTCCCCCTCTCCACCGCGGCGACGAGCTGCGACGGAATGGAAGGAGCACAAAAAGGTGTCAACTGATTTGAGAGTCAAACAGGAGTGCAAGACACTCATCAAGGAGTCTGGCGTTCGCATGCTCGACAGCGGACTCACGGTTGCCACGTGGGGCAACATCAGCTGTTGCGATCGCGAGACGGGCCTCATGTACATCACGCCGAGCGGCATGAACTACCACGAGATTGTCGAGGACGACATCAACGTCTACGACCTCGAGGGAAATCTGATCGAAGGCCATCGAAGGCCATCGATAGAGCTCGACCTCCACAGGGGCATGTTCGTCGCGCGTCCTGATGCCTGTGCATGCATTCACACGCACCCCATTTTCTCGACCGTGTTCTCGTCGGTCGGCGAGGACATCCCCATCAACATCCATGACGAGGCGGCACAGGCACTGGGCGACAACGTGCACTGCGCAAAGTACGCCCTCCCAGGTACCAAGGAGCTCGCGCATGAGGCCGTCAAAGCCATGGGCGAGAAGTCGAATGCGTGTCTTCTGCGTTCGCATGGGCTTGTGACCATAGGCGCGGACATGGAGACGGCCTTCAAGATCACGACTGTGGTCGAGATGGTGTCCGAGATTGAGTGGCGCATCCGCGCCATGGGCATGAGCTACGTACCTATCTCTGACTCGAACGTATCGGCCATGCAGGAGTTTGTTAAGACGAAGTACGGTCAGTACTAGGCTGTTCGACTGACCTGTTCTACGGGACGTGATTAGAAGAGGGGCTCACATGACCGGCATCTACACATATAAGTTCAAAGTCGATCCACAGCAGTTCCGCAAGGCGCTGTACTTCAACACCTTTGCGAGAAAGCGTGGTCAACTCATCCTTGTCATGATTGCGTGGGTTCTCGGCATCGTGCTCCTTCTCATCAATCTCGTTGGAGGGGTGGAGATGTCGAGTGTCATGCAGCTGTGTGACATAGTGATTCTCGCCTCCATGCCCCTGTTGATTTTCTCGTGCGAACATGGATACAGAAACTACCGTAGCTCTACCCAGTGCGACAGGGAGCGAACGGTCTCCCTTGGAAGGGACTGGATTAAGTTCCGCATCAGTGGCGACCCGGACTCCGAGAAGACCGAGTGGCATAACGTCATGGCAGTCTTCGAGCTCTCCGATATGTTCATCATCTACCGTGATGCCGACCTCATGGTGATTCTTCCGAAGTCGGTCATCAAGGCAGAAGACCTTCTCAAGATTCGCTCTTTCTTTGCAGATAACCTTGGGCGAGGCTTTCGATACCAGCGCTCAGGCGTTCCGCTACTTGTCGGATAAAACCAGAGAAGCTCCGGTGGTCTTCTGCCGCACGGGTTGAGTGCGTCCAGAATCGTACATCAAACACCACCACCAGAGAGCGCGAGGGACGACCTATATGAGGCTCGTCCCTCGCGCTCTTTGGTGATGTTCTACACCGTGAAGGGGAGACGAGGCCCATCCGTCGCATTGCGTATGGATAACCTATCGCTGTGGGGTGGCCGGACGCGCCGTTTTTCGTCGGGGCATCTCGGTGTGATCATCCCCAACCGCTCGCCGAAATGATGGCCGGAGTATTCTCATGGGCGCCTTCCCAGCGCTATTCGAGTTGGCGGGCAGTGTCCATTCGTTTCAGAAAAGGTTGAAGAGAACTGGTTTTGCGAGGAGACCCCATTCTGTACGATGCTCATTCCCGAGGAGGGAAGACATGAACAACCGTCTTAACACATTGTTCGAGGCGCTGTGCAAACGGCAGGAGCAGCCAACGGTCGACGATCTTGCACGTCGCCTGGGCGTGAGCACGAGAACTGTCTACAACGACGTCGATAAGCTCAACTCCCTTCTCGGCTCCCTGAAGCTCGAGATCATCGCAAACAACCGAGGGACCCTCTCGTATCCCTGTGGCCTTACGACCGACTTCTCGAAGCTGCTCGACGACGAGGAACTCCTCTATATAGACCCAGAACTCAGACGATCTCGCATCGCAGAGCATATCCTCATGCTTTCCGACGGCTTCAGCATTGACGGACTGCTGGAGAGCTACGAGGTCTCGAGAAACACGCTGTTGAGGGACATGCGCGACATCCGCGAGATGTTCCTCTCCAAGGGGGTCTCTCTCGAGTCGAAGTCATTCGTCGGCTATGTCGTTCGTGGTGACGAGGCGTTCGTTCGTAACCTGCTTGCCTCGATGCTTTTCGAGGACAGGCTGTTCTTCGAGAGCATTTCTGAGGAGGACGCCGCATTCGTGAGGGAGGCCTCGCGAATCATTGATGAGATGGCCAGTGATCTTCTGGTCGAGTTCAGCGAGGAGTCGGTCGAACGGCTCGTCTGCACCGCCTACGCCTCCTGGAAGAGGGTGCAGATAGGCAAGCTGATTCCCGGCTCCTCCGCGCATAGGACCGAAACGAAGGAGCTTGCGGTCGCAAAGAGACGTTCGAGCGAGTTGGAACGGTTGCTGTGCACGAAGATTACGTCAGGTGAGCTGAGCTATATCGCTGACAAGCTCAAAGAGGCTTCCGTCTTTAGATACGACGAGGTCATATCCGAGAACTGGATAGAGATGAACCTCCTCGTCAGCAGGTTTATCGAAGAGGTGTCAAGGTCGTTTCCAGGTGCTGGGTTCGAGCAGGAGGACGCTCTCTATGAGGGTCTGCTCAACCATCTGAGACCAGCCTATTGGCGCGCTGTCAACCATGAGCACATAGACAATCCCATGCTCGGATTTGTGACGGAGCAGTGCGCCGAACTTCATGAGGTCGTGTCGTGCGCTTCGCAGATTCTCGATAAGGGGCTTGGCGTTATCTTCCAGGAAGGGGAGGTCGCCTACTTCACCTTGTTCTTTGCGGCCTCGCTCGAGCGCTCTCATAAGGTAGCCCATAGACGCGTCAGTGCAATCGTGGTCTGTCGTGAAGGCATCTCTACCTCTCAGATTCTCAAGGCGAAGCTCTACGCCGAATTTGATTTGAACGTGGTTGGGGTCTACAGCGTCCGCGAGGCACGAAGCTGGCTCTTACAGAACCATGTCGATGTCGTCATTACGACTGTCCCGTTTCGGGCGGAGGGGCAGGAGGTCATCGAAGTCGAACCCCAGATACTTGAGAGGGATAGGAAACGCCTTCGGGCACGTCTTGGATCGAGCAGGGTCGATGTGGATGTTCAGGAAATCATTGAAATCGTCGAAAGATACGTGCGCGTTGATGAAGGAGCTATCGAGAACCTGTCTCGTGAGCTTAAAAGTTATCTCGGCATTCTGCCGAACGACCAGGAAAAGAAGGGAAGGTATCAGCCCATGCTGAAAGAGGTTCTCACGCGAGATCTCATCGAGGTTGGCTTCGCTGCCGAGGACAGGGATGCCGCTGTACGCGAGGCGGGTCGACTCCTTGTCGACAAGGGATTTGCCACCGAGGGATACGTCGACGGAATGATTGAAAACGTCGAGGTGAACGGGACGTACATCGTCATCGCCCCAGGAATCGCGATGCCTCACGCCCGCCCCGAGAAGGGGGCCAAGGGAATCGGGTTCAGTGTCATCACGCTTGCCGAACCCGTCGTCTTCGGGCATCCCACGAACGACCCCGTCAAGCTCGTGATCGCCCTATGTGCCGTCGACCACCAGACGCACCTCAAGGCCCTTTCCGAGCTTGCCGACATTCTCGCCGACGAGACAAAAGTCCGGCAGATCGAGGACGCTCGCTCTGCTGACGAAATTGCAAACATCATTGAAGGGAGCAACTAGATGTACAAGATTGTGACCGTCTGCGGTGCTGGCGTGGGGAGCAGCATGATGCTTCGCCTCTTTGCCCAGCGCATCCTTGACGACGAGGGCATCGAGGCAACCGTCGACGCCTCGGACATCGGGTCCATCGACCCCAGCAGCTACGACATGATCATCACTACCAGCTCGTTCGCAGACGCCATGCACGAGACGAGCACCCCCATCATCCGCATCGACAACATGATGGACAAGGCCTATTTGAAGGAACAGCTTCTCCAGACAATCGATTCGCTGAAGAACTAGGAGGCGACAGTGGATATCTTTCTGTATATTGTCAACAACTATCTGAGCCAGTCCGTCTTCATCATCGGACTCGTGGTTGTCCTGGGCATGGTCGCCATGAGGAAGAAGTGGAACCAGATTCTGCCCTCGGCAATAAAGGCCATGATTGGCTTTACCATGGTCAACGTGGGAGGGCAGACCCTCGGTACGGCACTGCTTCCTTTGGCTACCATGATCTCGAAGGTCTTTGGAAACACCCAGGCTGCCGCGACGGACATCGGAACCGCTTCGGCTGAGTACATGGGAGAGATCGGCACCGAGCTCGCCTTGATATTCGCCTTCGGCTTCCTCGTGAACCTCCTGCTCGCACGGTTTACCAGGTTCAAGTTCGTGCATTTGTCGGCGCATGTCTCGTTCTTCTATGCCGGACTCATCGCGGCGCTCCTCAAGTACAACACGAGTCTTCCGTTCGGGGCCATCGTTGCCGTTGGAGCACTGATCCTTGGCTGCTACATGACCTTCTCCTGCGCATATGTTAACCACTGCATCAAGGGGGTCAAGGGCGGAGAGGACATCACGCTGGCCCACTCCAGCTCTTCTGGCCTCCTCATCTCGACCTATCTTGCCAAGGCCTTCGGAAACAAGGAGCATGACCTCGAAGAGATCGAGATTCCGAAGCAGTTCTCGTTCCTTCGCGAGATGACGATCGCCCTTACACTCGTCATGACGCTGCTCTTCCTGATCGTTGGCGCTCTCGCCGACCCTGCGTGGGTCTCGGCCAACATCTCGTCTGGCAAGGACATCCTGGTCTATTCCATTCTCCAGGGCATCAGCTTTGGCATGTGGATCACGGTCATCATCACGGGCGTGCGCATGATGCTCGCTGAAATCATCCCCGCATTTCATGGCATTGCCGAGAAGGTCATTCCTGGCGCCAAGCCAGGTCTTGACGTACCCCTGCTCTTCCCGAACTACCCCACCTGCGTCATTGTCGGCTTCCTGTGCAGCCTTGCCTCCGGACTCGTCGGTATGGTGATCCTTGCTGCCGTCGGCTATCCGGTGGTCGTGTTCCCCGCCCTCATCCCGACTTTCTTCACGGGTGCTGCCACGGCAATCTTTGGTGATGCCCATGGTGGGGCGCGAGGTGCCGTCATTGGCTCGCTCGTCAATGGCTTCCTGCTCATCTTTGGTCAGGCACTCCTGCTCCCCATGGTGGGTACCTATGCCCCGATCATGCGCATCCTCAGCGAGACGGACTACTGTGTCTACGGTCCTATCCTCGGCTGGGTTCTCCGCGCCCTTCCGCTTTAGGAGATGTTGGGAATGATGCTGCCCGCCAAGCCGTTGGGCAAGAGGATGGCCTTCTTTCTAACCCTGGGGTATCCGGATTGGGAGACGTTCTATGGCGTGCTCGACTCGCTCGAGGCACATGGTGTCGGCTTTGTCGAGCTGGGCGTACCCGTTGAGAGCGCTGCCGATGACGGCGAGACCATCCGTCAGGCCAATCGGCGGGTCTTTTCCGGCATGACGCGAGAGCTGATCGTCGGTGCTCTTGAGACGATCCGGGAGCGCTATTCGTTCAAGACGATTCTCATGACGTACCAGGAGGGAGTCGAGCGATTTGGCATTGCCGAGTACGAGCGATGGCTCTTTGACTCCCTCCTCTGCGTTGACAGAGAGTATCCTGCAGGCATGTTCCCGGACCAGGTGCTGCTCTTCACTGAGGAGACGGCAAAGACCCAGGTGAAACGTGCCGTCGGGCTCTCGTCCCCCTTCGCTTACGTGGTGACGGGCCTTGGGAAGACGGGGGGAGAGGGACCTCTTCCCGAGAGGTACAAGACGACCATCGATCTAATCCGTGAGGTTTCGGAGATTCCCGCGTTCGTGGGCTTCGGAATCAGGTCGGGCGCCGATGTGAGAGAGGTCCTCTCGAACGGTGCCGACGGTGCGATCATCGGCTCCGAGCTGATTCGTAGAATCGACCAGGGCGGAGTCGGCGCCGTCGACGGATACCTCGACTCGCTTGGGCTGGTCTGCCTGGGCTAGTCAGGATGCTTGTTATGCGACGAGGACGGGCAGGGGGAGCAGATCCCCCTGCCCGTCTCTGGTAACAAAGAGATCCCCCCGGTAAAAGTCAGTTCTTTCTGCCACTGCCCCCTCTTGCTGACGATGGGCGACAGCGATTCGGGATGGGTATCAGTTCTCTTTGACGTGTGAACCATGCGCAGGTTACATAGGGTGACTGCCGAGGTTGCTTGGATGACGTTGGGCATTAGGGGTTGCATATCGCTACCTGCGTGCCTGGTCAGTACCAGCAATGTCCTTCTCAAAAATCCCACCACGAAAATTCTTCTAGATGAGCGGTTGCATCCTTCTCGCGGCTTCGCGAGGAGGCTTCTAGGTCTCTGTCGATGGCCTAGCTAAGTGCCGCAAGCCGTTGGAAGGAAGTTTTACACCATTTAAAAGTAATATGATGAAATAAAACTCCTTCAATACTAACTTCTTCTACGAGAAGGATTTCTTCTCTGCTTCTCGTGCATGTAGGCAATCTGCTGTAGTCGTCCAAAGAGGAAGAGAATGATGAACAAACTGAGGGTTGCGGTGGTGGGTGGCGGTCTCTATGGGAAGAACCATCTCGATGGGCTCCAATATAATCCAGATGCCGAGCTTGTTGCCATATGCGACAGCAACCAAGCGACTGCCTCAATGGCAGCCGAAGCGTACGCAATAGAGGCTTTTACTGACATCGATGAGATGTTGGATAACGTTGACGTCGACGCTGTGACGGTTGCTACCCCGGACCCCTTTCATAAGGAGCCCGTCCTCGCATCTATTCGCCACGGTAAAGACGTGCTTGTGGAGAAGCCCCTCGCGACGACATCGGCGGATGCCTACAAGATTATCGATGCTGCCAACGATGCGGGCGTCAGGGTCATGGTCGACTATCACAAGCGTTGGGATCCAGCATCGATAGCCGTATTCAACAAGCTTCGCGAGGACAAGACCGGAAATCCCGTTCGGGGTTACATGTGCATGGACAACATTTACGACGTGCCCGTCAACTGGCTGAAGTGGTCGGCGGACTCCAGCCCGGTCCACTTTGTCGGAACCCACTGCTATGACATCATCCGCTTCTATATGGGGTGTGACGTCACTCGCGTCTACGCTGTTGGCCACAAGGGAATTCTAAGGTCAAAGGGCATTGATACCTGGGATAACATCACCGCCATCCTCGAGCTTGAGAACGGCTGCACTTGGACCGTTGAAAATGCCTGGATTCTTCCGAACGGTTTTCCAAAGGCAGATGACGGGAGAACCGAGATACTCTGCGAGAACGAGCTGATTCGTGTTGACTCGCAGCGGAGGGGCGTTGAGTTCGTTAACGAGGACAAGAGCTCAACACCAAACATCTGCTTCAATCAGATTTTTAATGGTCATCCGATTGGTTTCTGCTTTGATCCAATGAACGACTTTGTGGATTGCATCCTAAATGACAGGCCCTTCCGAGCCGGTCTGAATGATGGGCTGGAGGCAGAGCTCATAGCCGAGGCGGTTCACAAGAGCGCGGAGACGCATCAGGAGGTCGCGATTGAGCGGCGTGGCTAATAGTCAACCAAGAAGAGGGCTGTTATGGGCAATCTGAAGCTGGTTCGTGTCGACTATCGTTTGGTACATGGGCAGATCGTTGCGAAATGGATTAAGTTCTGCCCGATTGACCGGCTCATTCTTGTCGATGATGCGCTGACGCAGGACGATTTCATGTCTGACATTTATCGTATGGCGGTTCCGCAGCAACAGGTCGACATCATCAAGGCAAGCGATATTCAGAGCTCCCTGGACTCGAAAGACGATGACGTCCTCTTGATCTTTAAGGATGTGGCTGGGGCCTATCGGGCATGGAAGAACGGCATCGAGCTCCCGATGTTAAACGTGGGAGCAGTTCCGAATGGGCCAAACCGAAAAACCGTTATCCAAGGCGTGGCACTGTCAAGCGAGGAGTACAGAATGCTGAAGGAAATGAAGGACGGAGGTGTGGGAGTCTTTCTTCAGCCGATTCCCGAGAACGACCCAATCAGCATCGAATCGATTTCAAGAAAAATCAAATAGCAGCGAAAAGGGGGATGATATTCCATGAGTGGTGCCCAATTAGTCTTGATGGCTGTAGTTATGGGTCTGATGTACTGGATTGCCCGTGGAATGATTGGTGGTTACTTCGCGTTCTTCTATATTGCATCTCCAATAGTGGTCGGGGTCGTTGCCGGCCTGATCTTCGGAGATGTTACCAAGGGCCTCATCATAGGAGGCGGAATTGCAGCTGCCTTCGCCGGCATCATAGCTCCCGGCGGGAACTTGCCCACAGACTCCGCGCTGGCCGCCACGACAGTCATCCCAATCGCACTTGCCACCGGCCTCTCCGTCGAGCAGGCCATCGCATTTGCCGTTCCCATGGGACTTCTCGGCGCGTTTGTTACGAACCTTCGCAAGGCAGTGAACGTTATTTTCGTACATCGTGCTGATAGCTATGCCGCCGAGGGCAACACGGCTGGGATTACGAGGTGCGCCATCCTTTGGCCACCACTCATCGAGCTGCCCCTGCTGTTTCTCCCCGTCTTTTTGGTCGTCATGTTTGGACAGGACGCGATGCTTGCGTTTATGAACGTGGTACCTGCCTGGGTGATGAATGGGCTCCAGGTCGCTGGTGGTGTTATGCCTGCGATTGGGTTTGCGCTCATCATGAACATGATCGGAAAGCCTCAGATGATCCCATATACCATTATTGGTTTTATCCTGGTCAAGGCCATAGGGCTTAACAATATTACGGCTGGTCTTATGGTGGGGTGCGTTGCCGTGCTGGTCGTCATGGCAAGGCGCGAAATGGAAAAGGGAAAGGCAGGTGCATGATAACCATGTCCGAGAACTCAACTCCCGTTGCCGAGCCCAACGATGAACAGGGACATGCCCTTCTCACCAAGCATGACGTCAACCGCGTTATCGCTCGCTGGTACATAACCTGTGAGATGTCGCTGAACTACGAGCGCATGCAGTCGATTTCGTACACCTATTCCCTTATCCCGGTGCTGAAGAAGCTCTATCCGAAAAAAGAGGACCTGATACCTGCCCTGCAGAGGCACCTTGAGCTCTTCAATACGAACGCGACTGCCGGCGGGCTCATCCTTGGAACAACGCTTGCAATGGAAGAGCAGAAATCGCAGAACCCAGATTCCATTCCAGGAGAATCGGTCGTCGCTGTGAAGACCGGCCTTATGGGTCCCGTGGCGGCCTTTGGTGACTCGTTCTCTGCCGGCACCATTACTACCTTGTTCATCCTTGCATCGTGCGCTCTCGCTCAGACTGGTTCAATTGCTGGCTTCTGGCTTCTTCTCATCGGTACCATGTATACCCTGGGTGAGCTCATTGTCTTTACCCACCTCACCTATACAAAGGGCAGAAGTGCAATCAAGGACATCCTGAACTCGAGCCTGATGAAGGACATCATCGAGGGTGCCAATGTCCTTGGCATGGGCATGATGGGCGCACTGGCGGCATCGATGGTTACCCTGAGCATTGCCATCACCGCAACCTTCAACGAGGCTACGCTTACGGTGCAAGACAAGATCGATGGCATTATGCCAGGTCTCCTGTCCATTGCCGTGCTGTTCCTCTACTATTGGCTCATTTCCAAGAAGCATGTTTCCGTCGTAAAGCTTGTCCTGTTTACGATCGTTGTTGCGCTTGCTTGCTCGGCGATTGGCCTGTTCTAATCCTTTGACATGCGGGTGTTCATAAAGATAGGCAAGCGGGACATCGCATGATTGATGTCCCGCTTTTTAGAAGCCTTGGGAGGCCATGATATGAGGGGAATCGTAATCGCCAGTCATGCCCATCTAGCAGATGGTATGGTCGAGGCGCTCGAGCTGTTTTTTGGCGAACAGCCTCAGCTTGAGGCCGTCAATCTGCTGCCAGGCGATGATCTGGTTGCGTTTTCTGGAAAACTGTCTGATTCTGTTGCGCGCGTGAACGACGGCGATGGGGTCGTGGTGTTTTGTGACCTGCCGTTTGCCTCTCCCTGCAATGTTGCGGGCAGCCTTTTGAATAGAATGAGTGTAGACGGTGGCCTGCATGTCATTGCGGGAATGAATCTTCCAATGATTCTCGAGTTTCTGGGCAGCCGCGACGGTTCAGAAATGAATGCCAGTGATCTGATACGGGTGGGAAGGGAAGGAATGGTCGACCTCAATGCACGCCTTGGGGAGAGGACAAGCGACTAAGCTACTTTAGGTAGAGGCTTCTCGTATGAACGCTGCACGGGGGAGATGTTCGATGCATAGCGCTCTGATTGACAGGATCGAATCGGCAAGGGACTTCCTGACGCCAAAGGAGGTCCTTCTCGCAGATTATATATTGGAGCACGCAGACGAGGTGCTTTCGATGCCGATTAGCGTGCTCGCCAAGAAGAGCGGCGTAAGCGAGGCGACCATCGTCCGATTTGCAAGGTCGATGGAGCTGAAGGGCTTCTCCGAGATGAAGCTTGCTCTGGCGGCGGCAACTGCGCCAGCGCAGAATCAAGTTGAGCTTGCAAACATCAAAAAAGACGATACGCCCGGAGAAATATATAGGAAGACCGCCGAATTTGCGGTCAAGTCGATTCGCAACACGGAGAAGCTTCTCGACGAGGGAGAGCTTGAGCGTGCGGCTGACGCAATCTACCAGGCTTGCAGAGATGGGAATCGAGTATATGCATGCGGCTCCGGCGCAAGCGGGATACTTGTCGAGGAGTTCCAGCTCAAGATGATGAGGCTGGGCATCGAGGTCGTGTACTACAAGGACGCTCATGTGCAGATGGAGTCATTTCTTAATAACATCCACCAGAGCGACGTGCTCGTTGCCTTTACCGCCCTGGGGCGTTCTACCGAGACGCTGCAGTGCATTGATATCGCGAGACGAAAGGGCGCAAAGGTCATTGTGGGCACGCAGTACGGAAACCAGGACGTGGTCAAGAAAGCGGACATCGCATTGCAGACCGCGTGCATAGAGAATGACAAGAGGCTGATCAGCGCTACCGTACTTATCACACTTTCAACGGTAATAGACGCCCTCTTCTTTTCTCTTGCCGTAAAGGATTATGAGAAAATAGAAAAGGACGTAGCCGATACCAGAAAAGAATTCAAAGAGCTCGGCTTGGCCGACAGCTGACGTTCTGCCGCTGGCCAGGTCCCGCATGGGGCTCAGCTCGTCCGCCCCATGTCCTCCCCAAGCGTCCGAAGCATGTGGCGGGGGACGGCATGCAGTGCGTTTGAGCCGACGGATGCGGTCGCGGCGGCGCGCGCGTCCTCGGTTGCGCATGACGTCACGTAGGCGTGGGCGAAGCGCGAGAGCATGGCCACGTCGTTGCCGCCATCGCCGTAGACGGCGACCTCGTCGTGAGGGACTCCCAGGTAGTCGGCGAGCCACGCTACGGCCACTCCCTTGTCCACGCCCCTGCTCGTGATCTCGAAGAGGGACGGCCTGAAGGGCGCATTGGTGACGGTGTCGGCGTGGGCGGCGAGGAAGGACTCCAGCTGGCGGCGAGTTCCGGCGTCCGATGTGCGGATGTTTGCCTTGCAGATCTGGTGGGAGAGCACCTCGGTCGCCGAGGCATCAAAGACGAACTCACCGGCAGGGCCTGAGCCTCGGCCACGCCTCATGCCCCTCATGGCGAGCGCCACGAAGGGGTTGGGCGGCGTGTTTGAGGCCTGAAACGTGTCCATGGACGCGGTCACGTAGGTGCGGTCCGTCGCAATGAAGGCAAATGGGAGTCCGGGAAAGGTGGAGAGCAGCTCCTCGAGGAAGGTGCGGTCAAGCAGGCTGTGGTGGATGAGAGCACCGTCCGCGTCATAGACGAGCGAGCCGTTGGCGCAGACGACACTCACCGGCAGTCCGTCAAACCCGAGGTAGGTGCTCGCACGCACGCAGCGACCGGTGGCGATTGCAAAGTGGCGGCCTTGGTCGCACACCTCGCGGACGGACGAGAGAATCGTGCGGTCGACGCCGTGCGTAACGTTGAGGAGCGTGCCATCCAGGTCGCTTGCGAAGAGTCGTATCACAGGTATAGGTCTTTCGACGGGAGCGTGGTCATCGAGGACAAGGATAGCGCCAGCCGGGCGGGAGGGGCTGCCGCCGTCAGTCGGCCTTCTCCCCCTGCACCTCATCTGCATCTAGTGGGCCTGAGGGGCCCAATCCTTCAAATCGGGTAGAGCACCTGCTGAGACGGCCCAAAAGTAGATGCTTGCCGTGCTGCCGTAGGGGGAGAGGCGCCGGCGGTGCTGCTCAAAGATCTTGGGAGTGATAGCGCGGTGATGATAGACCATGCGCATGCCGCGTTGGATGGCCAGGTCGTCAAAGGCCAGGATGTTTGGGCGAGCGAGCGAGAAGAGCAAGATCATCTCGGCTGTCCACGTACCGATTCCGCGCAGAGAACGAAGGGTCGCGATGGCCTCGGCGTCGTCCATGCGCTCCACCGCCTTGAGATCAAACGAGCCGTTGTCCACGCGCTCGGCGAAGTCGCAGATATACGTAGCCTTGCGATGGCTCATGCCGCAAGCCTGCAGTGCCAAGGTGCCCGTGGCGATAACGTGGGGTGCATTGATGGTGTTGTCCATCAGGCGCTGCATGCGTCCCCATACGGTGGCAAGCGCCGCGTTGGAGATCTGCTGCGAGACGATGTGGTGAACCACGGCCGAGGAGAGATCGGTATCAAGCGCGCGATCGATATGCCCAAGCCGGCCCATGACCTCGCCTAGGCGTGGGTCCCGCGAGCTGAGATAGCTCGTTTCGGTAACTCCATAGGGAAAGACCTTTGCTTCTGTGATCACCTTGACGATCTACCCTCTCGTATCTCCGCGGAATGCGGCAATCGCTGAACAGAGTATGCCTCCAATAGGCCATGTCAGCCAAAAGAAGCTTTGCGCATGGAAGGCCGGAACGAAAAGCAACAGAAGACCGAGTGCGGTGGCAACCAGCATGATGCCACCATAGAGACCATCGCTCTTTTTGGTGGCGCGCACCTGCTCTTGCTTGTCGGGGCTGAGCTCGGCGATCCTTTCGTCGGAGAGGTCCTTCAAGGATTCGCGATTATAGGCGTCGAGGTCGCTCCTGTTTCCCATGAGCGAACCGTAGACGATGAGAAATACGCCGAAGGCGGTGAACATGAGGAAAACGGCACCAGAGAGGGACTCGTTCTCCTGCAGGATGACGGCGCTCACGATTCCCATGAAAATGAGGGTTATCCCGGATACCAAGCACGTGGTGAACAGCTTTCGATTCTTCCTGCACTGCTCGGCGGTGTAGAAGTTCTCGATAAAGGGATGATCGTGCCTGAAGGCGTTGCTCTCGACGCCTGTCGGGATGATGAGGGCGAGTCCTGCGGCTACGCCGATGAACAACGAGACCACGGAGAAGGCACTGGGGTCTGCCCCGGCTATCACGGAGGTATTATCAAAAAAGGCTGCTCCAGCCACGCCAAGAAGTATGAGGGCGACACCAAGGGCTATCTTCCAAGAGAAGCTCCGCATCATCTCGTCGTAGCCGCAGATGTCTGTTGCGCGGGCATCTGCCGGTAGGCTTTGAGCGGGGTCGCCAGGGAGGTGGGTAAGGTCTCCCTTTACCAGACCGTCGATGGTGCAATCAAAAAGATCGCAGAGCTTGAGTAGCTTGTCCATCTCGGGATAGGCCTTCTCGGCCTCCCATTTTGAGACGGCTTGGCGTGATACGCCAAGGAGCATGGCGAGTTGCTCCTGTGTCATGTTGCGCGTGGCACGTAGGTATTGGAGGTTATTCCTGAAGCTCATAGCGCTGCCCTTCGGTTGGTGTCATTAGCGTTTCTGGATGGTGTTGTCGACAGGTTCATGATGCTGCGCGCATGAGATGTCCCTCAACCAACTTGAGGCTGCTTTTTTAGAAGCTTAGCAATCTTGCGGTTGCTAAGCGCAGGTAAAGAGGGTACTACGTACATGCCCTTTCTAGCTCTCCTTATCGTATCCGGTCATGTCATCGCGCCGTCTAGGGCAGTCACGGGATGCTGGCCCTGGTTGTTGCCTACTACCAGACGCCCTACAGTTTTTTGTGAAGCAAGCGGCGTTCGTGCTACTGGTGCATTTCCCATAGTTGGTGCGTGCGCCACAACCACATGATAAATAGAACGGAACAGCCTTTGTATCGATGGCTCGCATCTCTGGCGTGATGCCATCAAAGCCACTCTGTCGAATCAGCCGGACAAAAATCCCTGCTTCGTTGTGCCCCGTGATTTTGGATGGCGCCTTGTTCAGCTCATCCAGCATCTGGGTTGCGTCTTTCCCAAAAACGTTGCCGCAAAAATACGAGTGCTAAAGGAGAGGTGCTGCCATTTGATAAAACCATTTGGCACGACAGTGCAGACTCCGAGTGATGATGTTCTTCTCATCCCTGTTCACTGGTATCGAAGTCTAATACTGTCCGCAAAACACATTCGAAAAAATATCCGCTCTTCAATGACCTGCACCGCCCTTTTCCCCTTATACTTCAGGCAAATGATAGGAAACCAGACGTAAGGAGTCATCATGGCAGATGCAGCATCTTCCGCAAGGCCCTTCGGCTACGGTATGTGCAATCCCGTCATTCGCAAGATGGCAAAGAAGGCGAACACTCTCGAGGAGACGAAAGTCGTTGCCACGTACCAAGGCATCGCTTACAAGACCATCTACTTCCTAGTGCTTTGTGTGCTCGGCTATGCGGCTTTCTTTGTAGCGCACAGCCTTCTCATGGCCAATGTGAATGCATATGGCGGCGCAATTGTGGCCACTGATTTCGATAACCTTACTGGCATCATCGCTCTTAATACCTGTGGGCCTGAACTGCTCTTTGCAGTGGTGGCGGGTGCCATCGTTCTGTTTGCGCCTCTCCTGGCCTGGCTCATCCGTCCGATCATTCCTGTCGTGGGCACGCTGTATGCCCTGCTGGAGGGTTATTTCATCGGTGCGCTCACCCAGGCTCTTACCGCCGACTATAAGTGGATCTCGCTGGTGGCCTTCATCCTCACGGCTGCTATCGTTGGATCCATGCTCTTTCTCTACGTCCGTCGTATCGTTCGCGTGAGCAATAAGTTCCGTACTATCGTGTCCGTCCTGTTCTTTGCCATGATCGCTGGTGGTATCCTGCTCTTCGTTCTGAGCTTTGTGCCATTCATGGCTCCGATCATCGCGGGCTTCGCCACGTTTATGGGTAGCCCCGTCGTGGGCATCATCTCCTCGGTCGTCTTTATCGTCATCGCGGCACTCTTCTTGCTGGTGGACTTTGACACCATTGAGCAGTGCGTTGAGGGCAGGATGCCCAAGAAGCTCGAATGGATGGCGGCCTTCGGTCTCGTCTACACCGTCATCTACATCTACTTCAAAATCATCAACCTCATCCTGCAGATCGTGGGGAACTCCAACGAGAAGTAGCCTCTGAGCGCTCTTTCCTCCATGGCGTGACGTGTGGGCGTCTGGTGCCATGCGACTTGATTGTTGCCGGATGGGTATGTAAAAAGACATCCGGACCATGGCTGTGGAGGAGTTCTCAACGTGACAAAAGATGGCATCGGTGCATTCCTCGAGCGACAGAGGAAGGGTTACTTTGCGCCGCATACCTGGGCGTTCTGGCGCGGACTCATCGTGTGCTTCTGCGTCTTCTCCCTCGTGGGTCACTTGCTCGAGTTCCCGTACTGCACGTTCATGGGCAACTTCGGCATCGTCTCCACCGGCTATGCCCTCTGGACTGATCCGTGGTTTCATCCCTATTGGGTTTACGGCATTGGGGCCGTGGTCATGACGCTTGCGCTCGAGCCGTTCAAGGAGAGTCTCTTTCGGCGTTGCAAGACCGTGGGCGGGGCTCTTCTCGTAACCTTCGTTGTCATGGTGATTCTCGCCATGCTCATGGAGCTCCTCATCGGCGAGCTCGTGAACCAGCCCGACGCGGCGGGAGTCTATCCCTACTGGGATAACTCGCGGCTGCCGCTCAACATCGCGGGGCAGGCCTGGCTCGTGAACGACCTCGCCATAGGCGCTGCTGCCATGCTCTATCTCTGGGTGCTCTACCCCCTCATCTGCGAGGGGTTCGCACGCCTATCGCCTCGGGCCGCCAACATCGTCTTTGGGGTCATCGTCGCTGTGTTTGCAGGTTGTTGCATAGCGTCGTACTCGATCCTGTCGCTGTGGTAGATGCCTTACCCGGGCCCGCCCTGCACTCGGGGAATTAGACTTCGACGCGAACGGCGTCGTCTTTCGCTCGGGTGAGCGATGGTAAGGAGGAAGACGATTTCCCTCAAGAGGCAACTCCCTCTTGACCATCGAGTCGTGTTCGATCATCCTGTGTATCGATAGGCTAGCAATTGCTAGCCTATGCGAGAGGGGAAAGCAGGCATGGCTGACGATCTCATGGGATACCTCGAACGAGGAGTCGCCGACGTGGTGCGCGACATCGTCGCGGCGGCGGCAGACGATCCGCGCGAGGCGAGGTTCGCACTTACCTTTGCCACGGCGAGCAAACGCGCCACGACACGACGTGCTCGGGCGGAGGGGCGTGGAGTCCATGTGCCGCCCTTCCTCGTCTGCAGCATTGCCAGCCGCTGCAACCTCCATTGCTCGGGCTGCTACGCATGGACCAATCGCATCTGCGGCGTGCGCGAGGATCCCGGGCAGCTTTCTGCGCAAGACTGGGAGCGCATCTTCGCGCAGGCGTCCGAGCTAGGTGTGAGTTTCGCTCTTCTCGCTGGCGGAGAGCCCTGCCTTCGCCCCGACGTGCTTGAGATGGCGGGCGGACGTAGGGATACCCTCTTTCCTGTCTTCACAAACGGGATGCTCCTTGACGGAGAGACGCTCTGCCTGTTTGACCGGCATCGCAATCTCGTTCCCGTGATCAGCGTCGAGGGGGATGCGGAGCAGACCGACGCCCGACGTGGTGTGGGCACCTACGCGGCGGTGGTTCAGGGAATGCAACGCCTGCTTTCCCGAGGGCTGCTCTTTGGCGTCTCCGTTACCGTCACGAGGGACAACCTCGACCTTGTCATTGGACGGGAGTTTCTCGACGACCTGCGTCGCAGGGGGGCGCGTGCGGTGGTCTTCGTGGAATACGTACCCTTCGACGGATCGAGAGACCTAGCGATAGATGAGGCGGGACGGGAAAGACTCGCCCAGGGCCTTCTCTCCTTGCGCGGGGATTTTTGCGACATGGTGCTGATCTCGTTTCCCGGAGATGAGGTCCTGAGCGGGGGCTGTCTCGCCGCTGGTCGAGGCTTCTTTCACATAAACGCTCGCGGCGGCGTCGAGCCCTGCCCGTTCTCTCCCTACTCCGACACGAATCTTGCCGAGTGCTCGCTTGAGGAGGCTCTCGATTCCCCTCTTTTCAGACACCTTCGCGAGCGAGGACTGCTCGAGCAGGAGCATGAGGGAGGCTGCGTGCTCTTTGCCCATGAGGCCGAGGTCCGCGCGGCGCTGGCGTGCAAGGAGGGAGAATGAGCACCCGCGAGCGCATTGTGGACGAGGCGCTGACGCTCTTCTCGACCAAGGGTTACGCCGGGACCACCGTCAGAGACATAGCGAAGGCCGTGGGCATCAGGGATGCGTCGCTCTACAAGCACTTTCCCAGCAAACGTGCCATATTTGACGTCTGTACCAATGACATGTCCGGCCGCATGGGGCAGCTCGGCAGGCGACTCGGAATTCTCGCTGGGGACAAGGCCTCCCTCTCCCGAGCGTCAGTCGACCTCGAGACGCTTCGGGCGATAACCAGGGAGGCCTTCCTGTTCTACCTGGAGGATCCCTTCGCCTCTCGATACCGTCGCATGCTCGAGCTGGCGCGGCACGACGTGCCAGAGCTTGCGAGCCTCTATCGCAACCTCTTCATGGACCAGGCCGTCTCATATCTAAGCGCCCTCCTCGCAAGAGACCCCATTGTGGCCGTGCGTGGAGAAGATGCTCGGGAGATGGCCCTCGAGTACTATGCGGTCTTTTTCTTCCTGCTCTGCCGATACGATCAGGACGAGGCGGGGAGAGACGAGGCGCTTGCACTGCTCGATGCCCACGTGCGTGCCTTTGCAAGGAACTATGGATTTACGGGCGGTGTGGCGAGTGATGGCTGAAAGACCCCGCAAGTCCTATTTAGAGAAGCGGACGACCTCGTCCCTCACGTCATCGAGGATTCCCCTGGCGACGGCAAGGTCGTTCTCGTCTACGTAGAGGCAGCTCGTCAGGGTGCATGTGCCCCTGAAGGTCGAGACGCTCAACTGGAAGGAGGGTGGCCTCTTCGTGGCGGCGGCGATGAACGCCCCCCTCGTCTCGAGTGAGCCGAATGTCAGACGACCTTCATCGATAATGCCGAGGTTGGTATAGGAGACCACGGGAATTCCCGCCAATGCGAAGAAGATCTGCCTCAGCGCCTTTCGCGGTAGGACGTGTGCGATTGCGTGGAACAGCAGGGGCCCCTTGAGGCAGCCGAGGCTCTTTTTCTGCTCCCTCATCTGTCCGGCGACATCGGCAAGCACCTCACCGAAGCTCTCGCCATCTCGTATCGTGAGATGACAGAAGTAGCTGGAAGTCAGGTTGCAGATGCCAAACGACTGTCCGGGATGACCAAAGCGTCGTAGGTCGACGGGGCAGGGGAGGATGACATCCTCGCATCCCGTCCTCTTGTAAAGGGCGCGGGCATAGGCCGCCAAGAGCAGGTCGTTGACCGTCGCTCCTGCCGACCTTGCCACATTGGCCGCCGCACGAAGCGACGAGGCATCGATCGTGGCGCGTACCAGACGGGCTTCTGCGTCACCGTTTCCGGACAGAAGCTCTGGCGTTGGGTTGTCGCCTGCACCTGCCCCCTTTGCGAGCACGGCATGTAGCCGGTCTCTCGCCCCGAGGTTCTGGGATACCTGACCGAGGTCCCTCCTCAACGGATATTCTCGCACGAGGTCAAGGCCATCGGAGCCTTCTCCCAGTGCCGTGTAGATCTTTGCGAGGAGATAGAGGTACTGCTTGAGACCTGCTCCGTCGCAAAGCATGTGGTCGACGACGATGCAGAGGGTGTCCGCCTCGTCCCCGTGCACCACGCTGATGTGCAGGCGAGGGCCCATGTGGTGGTCGAGAGGCCTGAGCAGCTCGGAACAGGTGAGAGACTCGTCATTGCCGTCGTCGATTGCGCACACGACGTCTGTGGCGTCGCACCCCGAGTCGATCCAGCGCCCGGTCTTCTCGTCAAAGACGTACAGGATTAGAGGGGCGGCGGCAGTGGAGACCCCGACCGCATCTCTCAGGAGCGAGACGTCGATGTGCGAGCCGAGGTCTATCTCGCAGCGAATGAGGGGGTCGTGAGCCTCTCTGTAGAAGGACTGCATGAGCTCAAAGGGCTGTACGACGTGCGGGTATTCTCTTCTCACCTGTCCTGCATCCTCTTCTACAGTTTAGGAGCACTGCATAAACGCGAAATGAGCGAGACGAACTCAGCTATCTTCGCACATGAGAAAGGCGATGGCTATGGTTTCTGTTGCCCGCACGGCAGTTCATGTCATGGCGAACGCGCTTAATCCCTCGCGCGCATCCTCAGGACGACGCCCTCGAAGGGTCTGAGTGCAGGCGTCGTGCCATCCCATGCGCGAGAGTCATCGTAACTGTCGAACAGGATCTCCCACGCGCCAGATGAGACGAGTCCCACGACTTCGGATCCAACGCGCGCATCTTCGCATGAGATGTTCGAGAGCACGAGAATCGAGCCCTTCTCGGCCATGACCCGTTCCACGTTTCCAGACACTCCAATCGGGATGTTCCCAGAGCGCAGATAGGCGATTACCGGCACGGCAGCATCATCGAGGAAGCGGATTCCTCCCGTGGCGATGACGGGTGAATTCTTGCGTAGGGCAATGAGCTGCTTGTAAAACGAGAGCACCGAGAGCTGATCATCACTTTCGGAGGCGACGTTGATGAGCGATTCGTCGCAGGTGGAAGTGCTCTTGGAAGGTTCGATCCACGGGGTGCCCATCGTGAATCCCGCGGCATGCCCCATGCCCCATTGCATGGGGGTCCGTCCGTTGTCGCGCGAACGCTCCGCAATTATGGTAAGAGCCTCATCGCTGGAGAGCCCGCGCTCCATGAGGATGTGGTGGTAGTTGAGGCTCTCCACGTCGCGCCACTCATCGAGCGAGTCGAAGTGGGCGTTGGTCATGCCCAGCTCCTCTCCCTGGTAGACATAGGGGGTGCCACGCATGAGATCGCAGCAGGCGGCGAGCATCTTGGCGCTCTCGCGATGAAGGGCTCCATCATCGCCCAGACGCGACACGATGCGCGGCTGATCGTGGTTGCACCAGAACAACGCGTTCCAGCCTCCGCCCGCCTGCATGCCCTCCTGCCAGGTCTTGAGTAGATGCTGGAGCTGGGCGATGTCGGGACTAGCGAGGGTCCACTTGTCTCCATTCCCATAGTCGATTTTGAGGTGGTGAAAGCTGAACGTCATCGAGAGCTCATGGCGAGAGGGGTGCGAGTATCCGATGCATTGGTCGAGCGTCGTGGAGGACATCTCTCCGACGGTTACGTAGTCGCAGATGCCAGTACGTCTCACCAGCTCGTTGAGGTACTCGTGGACGTGTGGGCCATCGGTATAGAAGCGCCTGCCATCCCCCTCGTGGTCATCCTCGAGCATCATGGGCTTGGAGATGAGATTCACCACGTCAAAGCGGAAGCCGCTCACGCCCTTGGCCTTCCAGAACTCGATGACCTGTGCCAGGGCGTCCCGCACCTCGGGGTTGTCCCAGTTGAGGTCCGCCTGCGTGACGTCAAAGAGATGCAGGTACCACTTACCCAATGACGGCACGTATTCCCAGGCGGGGCCTCCGAATTTTGACGTCCAGTTGGTGGGGGCAATACTCGGGTCTCCATCTCGGAAGATGTAGTAATCCTGGTAGCGCTCATCGCCGGAAAGAGCGCGCTGGAACCACTCGTGCGACGTTGACGTGTGGTTGAAGACCATGTCGAGCATGATTCCTAGGTTCTTCCGATGCGCTTCTCGCATAAGATCATCAAAGTCTGTCATGGTACCGAACGCCGGGTCAATCTCGCGGTAGTCGGCCACGTCGTAGCCGTTATCGTTTTGTGGGGAGACAAAGAATGGTGTAATCCAGATGTAGTCGACACCCAGGGAGGCGATGTACTCGAGTTTGCTCGTGAGTCCTCTGAGGTCGCCGCGACCGTCTGCGTTTGAGTCGCAGAATGACTTCGGGTACACCTGGTAGACCGTCCTGTTGCTAAAATCCATGACGATTCCTCCTCCTTTGATTCCGCGCTGATGCTGACGGCAGGCCGTTGACATCAGCGCGGGTATGGATGCTATCCCTCTAGGGCGAGAGCTACTTGCCGGTGTTGAAGATCTGGCTAGCCGCTGCACTCATGTCGATGCCACCAGCGACTTCGGCGTCTGTGCCGATGCCCTTCTTCTTGCCCACGACGAGAACGAGCACGAATGGAATGACGACTGCGATGAGCATGCAGAGGGCAAAGATGCCCATGTACTGTGGCTGGATAGAAAGGATGCCTGGGAGACCACCTACGCCGATGGCGTTTGCTGTGACGTTACCGCTCGTGCAGACCAGCGCGGCGCATGCGGAGCCAATCATCGCGCAGAAGAATGGGAACATGTACTTGAGGTTCACGCCGAACATGGCAGGCTCGGTGACGCCGAGGTAGCAGGAGATTATGGACGGGATGTTGACCTGCTGCGCGCGGGCATTCTTCTTCTGAAGAAGTGTCATGCCAAGGACGGCAGAGCCCTGAGCGATGTTGGAGAGCGCAATCATGGGCCAGAGCATGGTTCCGCCGTAGTCAGCGATGAGCTGCAGATCGATTGCGTTTGTCATGTGATGGAGGCCTGTGATAACCAGAGGTGCATAGAAGAATCCGAAGACCGCGCCGAAGATAAGCTTCAAGGGACCGGTGATTCCTGCATAGACAATCGAGGAGATGCCGGAACCAAGCCACCAGCCTATGGGGCCGAGCACGAAGTGGGCGGCGATGACGGTGAGCACGAGGCTGCAGAACGGGACGACGATCATTGACACCACTGCTGGCGTGATCTTGCGGAAGAACCGTTCAAGGTAGCCGAGGGTGAGTGCGGCGAGAATGGCTGGGATGACCTGCGCTTGGTAGCCGATCATATTGATCTTGAAGTAGCCGAAGTCCCAAAAGGGAATCTGATTTGCGGGGGTCGATGCGACGCTGTAGGCATTCAACAGCTGTCCCGATACGAGCGTGAGGCCAAGCACGATGCCGAGCATGGGTGTGCCGCCCATCTTTTTCGTTACTGACCAGCAGATGCCCACGGGGATGCCCATCTGGAATACGGCTTCGCCGATGAGCCAGAGGAAGCTGTCCACACCAGTCCAGAACTGGCTAATGTCACAGAGCGTTTTGGTCCCGTCCCCGAAGAAGTAGATGGAGTCGATGCAGTTCCTGAAGCCGAGAATGAGGCCACCTACGATGATTGCGGGGATGAGCGGTGCAAACACCTCGGCGATGGCACCCATGGCCTTCTGGAGCAGGTTCTGATTCTCGAGACCCGCCTTTTTGACAGCTTCCTTCGAACTCTCCTCGACTCCTCCGAGCGCGATAAAGTCATTGAAGAACACCGACACGTCGGTTCCGATGATGACCTGGAACTGACCGGCCTGCGTGAAGCTACCCTTCACACTCGGAAGGTCCTCGATAGCCTTGACGTCCGCCTTTGCTGGGTCATGCAGCGCGAAGCGCATGCGTGTTATGCAGTGGGACACTGCCGAGATATTCTCCCTACCTCCCACCAGCTCTAGGAGCTTCTCGGCATCCTGTGTGTACTTTCCCATTGTGGGTTCCTCTCTTCCGTCCTGCACGATGTTCTCGCCCCCATGGGCGAGAACATCGTGCAGGTAACTCATTTGAATAAGTTAAGTCATCCATATGTGTTACGGCAGACGGTATGATAGTGTCGGCAGGTGCGCTACTTATTCAAATAAGTGGAGGAGACCGTGGTAAGAGCTATCTATGACCGAATCTACAAGGACATCCGTCATGCGATTGAGAGGGGAGACTATCCCTACCAGTCTCTCCTTCCCTCGGAGGCAGTTCTCGTGAAGAGGTATGAATGCTCGCACAACACGCTTCGAAGAGCCCTGGCGATTCTTGCCGAGGAAGGATTCGTGCAGCCCATTCACGGTAAGGGTGTGCTCGTCCTTTATCGCCCGCGGGAACGGGCGCTGTTCGAGATTGGTGGGATAGAGACCTTCAAGGAGGCGGCGCGCAGGAACAGGCTTCACACCACGACGACGGTTACGCATTACGAGCCGCTCACCTGCGATGCTGAGCTCTCCTCGGTGAGCGGATTCGCTAAGGGGACAGACCTGTTCTACGTTGAGCGCGTGCGCTCTCTCGACGGAAAGCCCGTCATTCTTGACAAAAACTACTTCCTTGCAACCGCAGTTTCAGGGCTAACGAGTGAGATAGCCTCGCATTCCGTCTATGAGTATCTAGAGCGCGAATTGGGCATGTGTATTACCACGAGCAAGCGCACCATTACTGTCGAGCACGCCGATCCCAATGACGAGCATCTGCTCGACATCGCGGGTGTTGACTATCTTGCCGTCGTCACGAGTCAGACCTTCAATGAGGAGGGGACGATGTTCGAATACACGCAGTCGCGCCATCATCCCGACTACTTCTGCTTCTACGATACGGCCACGCGCAGGAGATAGAAAGCTCCGGCAACGTGAGCGGGTCGGTACAATCCCCTGCGGATGATCGTTACTGCGAGACCTTGGGCTTGGGTCGATCGACCCTGAGCAACAAGACGAGTGCCATCGCGACGCAGACGGCCAGATCCATAGGGACGTCGTCTGCGAACGTAGTTGCAAATCCATCCTCGACGGCCTCGTTGATATCGATGCTTGCAAACGGCGTCCCATTGCGTAGGACGTCGCAGCCTGTCTCGTCGTCTCTTGACGCAAGGGAGAGGCCCTCGCCGTGGAGCCGATACAGTATGGAGAACTGCTCCATGTCCCGTACGGCCTCCACCTTGTCAAACCCATCGACTCTGACGGTAATCCGCACCATGTCAAAGCCCATGAAAGGAGTTGTCCTCTGAGCGAGCGAACCCGACTTCCGTCCGCTCCCATCGCGAATGATGAGGTCTCGTGATCCCAGAGGGGTCTTTGAATTTTGCGCCTCATATGCGATGGTGCCACTCTTGGTGAGTGCGAAGATGCGGGTCAAGCTCGAGTCTCGTGTTGGCTGCAGGACGAGGCGCGAGACGGAGTTCGCGATGTCCGTGCTCGGCGTCGTGGTTGCGACACTCTCCACGTCTGCTAGCTCGTCAAGACTCATGTGATAGGCACGGGCAAGCTCGGCGGCCTTATCGAGTGTCGGAGCACCTTGATTGCATTCCCAGTTTGACACCGTCTGACGTGTCACTCCGAGGAGGTTCGCGACCTCCTGCTGACTTAGGCCCTGGTGTCTGCGAAGCTCTGCGAGCCGTTCTCCGAGCATAGCTCCTCCTATGGATATGTGGTCGTGTTCTGTCTTCCAGCTCGAAGTATCGAGGTTTCACGGAGGCTTGGAAAGCAAATCGAATTGGATTCTTGTCAAATTCGTTTTGCAGGAGGTCCCATGTAACGTTCATGTTCGCTCGGGGGAGTGAGACGCCCCTCGAACAGTCGGGCGGCAAGAGAAGAGGATTCTCTTGCCGCCCGATGCGTATCATTCTTGGTGGGACAGACCGCCTCCATCTATAGCGCTGAGATGAACCTATGCAGCGCCGCTCGGCCGGCATCGTCCCACTTGAAGACTCCGGCGTCCTCGAGCACGTGTCCAAAGACCGCACCAACCTCATCGCGAAGTATCGTCTCGGAGTTGTACTCGTCAAACTCGGGATGACGCTCGATTATGCCGAGCGCCCATTCTGCATGGGGTGCCGAAAGTGGATCGTTATCGAGCGGCGTATACCCGATGAGATGGCGTCGAACGGAGTCCAGCTCGTTCACCAGGCGCGGAGGCAGAATCGCGAGACCCATGACCTCGATGAGTCCGATGTTCTCCTTCTTGATGTGATGCCACTGGGCATGCGGGTGAAAGACCCCCAGCGGATTCTCAGCCGTGGTTATGTTGCATCGAAGCGCCAGGTCAATCTGGTAGGCACTTCCAACGCGCCGTACGATGGGCGTAATGGTGTTGTGCCGCGTGCCATCCTCGTCATACGCGATGATGCCCGCCGACTCGTCTGACCAGCCGCGCCACACGTCGAGTACGCGCACTGCCGCCTCGAGTAGCGCCCCTCGGCTTGCGGACGTGAGGCGCAGGACGCTTAGCGGCCATATGAGCACGGCCGCATCGACGCTCGCGAGCCCAGGGAACGAGAAGCGCTCCGCCCCCTTGGCCACCGTCATGGGGAAGACGTGCCGTCCGCCTTGGAAGTGGTCATGACTGAGGATCGAGCCGCCCACGACAGGCAGGTCGGCGTTTGAGCCAAAGAAGTAATGGGGCAGCAGGTCGATGAGGCCGAGCAGGCAGGAGAAGCTCTTCTCGTCGATGTGCATGGGCCTGTGCCGGGCACTCATGGCGATGCAGTGCTCGTTGAAGTAGGCATACGGGCTGTATTGCAGCCCCCAACGCTCTCCCTCGAGCCGAATGGGAACGATGCGAAGGTTCTGACGAGCTGGGTGGGCGCCTCCTGCGGATGCAGCCGATCGACCCGGATAGCCCTCGTTCTCGATGCAGAGTTGGCAAGCGGGATAGACGTTGTCTGTCGAGACTGCGGCGCCGGCTCGAGCGATGTCGCGCGGGTCCTTCTCCGGCTTGGAGAGATTGATGGAAATCTGTAGGTCTCCCCAGCTCGTGGGCGTCTCCCACCTGATGTTTCGTGCATTGGCGGCCCGACGTACGTAGCCCACGTCACACGAAAGCGAATAGAGGTAGTCGGTCGCGTCGCGTGGGTCCGTCTTGATCAGGGCGTTGAAACGAGCGGCGACCTCGGAGGGGCGTGGCGTGACGACGCCCATGACGCGCATGGCGGCGCGGTCCCGTCCGCTCTGGGTGTTTTCGGTGACGCCGTTTTCGATGGCGGTCTCGGCGAGCGCTCGGCAGGTGGCCTCAAGGTCTATATCGGCCGTGCCGTCAGAATATGCGGGTTCGGTGCCACCCACGGCTTCGAGGATGAGGTTATACGCCCAGATGCGATCATCCTCCTCGATGAGGCCGAGCCTTGACGCATAGGCCACGAGGTTGGCTGCATTCTCTCCCACGTTCCGTACCTCGGTTGCATCGCGTGTTACATCCATTGGGTGCGCGCTCCTTTCTGGACAACAGCGTAGCGCTTACAGAAATCCTCGCCGAGCTCGCCACGCTCTCCCGTTCGAGCCTGGTAACGGCCTTGGAATTCGCATGACGTTTCACGGCCTTTCCTATCTCGTCGTATGGGGAAAGCCAATGACACTCTCCTTGCCATCGGGCCAAGCGCCCACGGACTTTCAGGGGCACGTCACGTTGGATGAGCATCTCACGTCAGAGGGCTGTGCGCTACCTGGAGAATCTCCTGCATGAACGTCTTTGGCCCATGCTTCCTGCTATGCTCGTGTTCGTTTTGGCGACTTTGCGAGAAAGGCAGTCATGGGGCGTCCTACCACCATCGAGTGCGTGTTGTTTGACTTTGACGGAGTAACCGCTGACACCGAGGCCCTCAGCGTCCAGCTTCTCATAAAGCAGTTTCAGGCGATAGGCGTCAATCCCTCCGTCGAGGAGCTCGAGGCGCTTGCGGGAACGGCGGGGGATGACTCGCTCCAGCAGATTCTCGATGCCCATCACTCCAGTCGCACCGTTGCGGAGCTCTTTGCGGATAATGCGGCGAACGGTGCTGTCTATCGCAGGATGGACATCAAGCCCTCTCCGGGCGTCGTTGACCTCGTTCGGGCAATCCGTGCGCGCGGGATTCTCGTCGGGCTCGTCTCCCAGACCCTGACCTGTCAGATTATCTACGCGCTCAATCGCTTTGGGATGACGTCGCTCTACGACGCGATTGTCTGCGGCGACATGGTCGAGCGCTTCAAGCCGAACCCGCAGCCCTACCAGCGCGCGCTAGGGTTTCTGGGCGCCAGCCCCGCCAGTACGATTGTCTTCGAGGACTCGCCAACGGGCATAGCCTCGGCACGAGCCGCCGGGACGTATGTGATCGGCTACCGCGGTGGCAGCCTCAGCCAGGACACGAGCGAGGCGAACGAGAGCATCGACACGTTCGAGGGCTTCTCGCTCTAGCGCGTGAGACGGGCTTCTATCCTACGGTGTCCATCGTGTATTTGAGGTCGCTGCCAAACTGATAGACGTTCTTGGTGTAGAGCGCGCGGCCGAACCAATCGATCTTCTTGTCGTACTGGTCGGGATGGCCGAGGATGAGGTCGGCGGCGTCGATGAGGTATTGGAGCGTCACGGGATGCAGGTCGATGGTGCCGTGGCCGGGAAACACGCCGCTGATCTGGTCTCCGTGTCTGTCAAGCGCCGCCTGCAGCCTGTCGCGCATCGAGCGGATGGTGCAGTACTCGGGGTAGCGCTCGCCTTCGTCCAGAAGGGCGCTCGTGGAGTCGCCGATAAAGAAGCAGCCGGTCTGACGGTCGAAGAAGCCCGACTGTCCGGCGGTGTGTCCGGAGAGGTGGACGAGCTCAACCTCGTACCTCCCGCCTGAATCGGTGGCACCAAGGTCGAACACGTGCCCATCGGGTACCCCGATGACCTTGTACTCTCGGAAGGGAACGAGGTCTGCCGGGTCGAAGTCTGACGCGGAGGGTCTGCCATCGTCGTTGAGCAGAAGACCTGCCATGTAATCGGGCGTCTCCTCGTCGCGCAGGCTCTCCGCGTCGAACTCGTTGATGTAGACGGTATCGAAGCAGGCGTTGCCACCAATGTGGTCAACATGCCTGTGCGTGTTGGCGCAGACGATCTCTCGCCCGGGCGCCAGGTGCTCGCAGGTGGCGCGCAGGTCTCCCAGGCCAAAGGCGGTGTCGATGAGAAGGGCCTTCTCGGGTCCGATGATGAGATAGCTCCACACGTCTCCACAGCCTGCCATGATGGACGGACTGAAGATGGCGTAGGTGTTTGGACGAAACCCATAGCACTCCACAAAGGGATTGACCTCGGGATAGTATTCCTTGAGGTCACTGTGCTCGCGAAGCACCTTCATGAACGACCAGCGCGAGACCTTCTCCCTCTCCGGCTTGAAGTTGTGCACGGGGATGCTGCTTTTGATGGGACGAGGATCGAGGTCCATGGCGTTTCTCCTGTGACGGTTGGCTGGCCTCATCCTAGGGTTGGCTGCGGCAGAGGCAACCGTTGCCTCGTCGCTTCGACAGCCAAGGGTACAATTCGACACTCAGGGCAAGGCATTGGCGAGAGCGATCTCCTCGCTGACGGCATGGTCATCTTTCTCATGTCTCGCCTCGCATGGTAGTGTTGTGCCTTGGCTGGCTGGCACATGGGGGATGGGAACGGGGACATGTCTGCATCTGAGACGAGAGACGAGATTCTGAGGCATCTCGACAAGATTACGCGGGAAATAAATCCTGGCTCCGTCAACCCGTTTACAACGGCGAGAATAGCGTCGGACTGCATGGTGAGTCGCAACCTTGCCAGCCAGTACCTCAACGAGCTCGTCCGCGACGGCCTGATCGTCAAGGTCAACGCACGACCGGTGCTCTTCCTTCACCGCAGGGGCCTCGAACGCTATCTTCAGACCACGCTCGACCGTTCCGAGTATGCTTCCATGCGAGACCTGCTCTCTACGGTCGGTGCCGTCGAGCGCTGCGACTACGACAAGGCGATCGGTTGCGACCTCTCGCTCGGCGCCTGCGTCGAACAGTTGAAGAGCGCGATGTGCTATCCGCCCAACGGCCTGCCCGTCCTCATCGTTGGCGAGCACGGCACGGGCAAGTCGCTCATCTCGCACCTGACCTACGAGTACGGGGTTAACTCCGGCGTGCTGCCCCAGGACTCCCGCTTCGTCCCCGTTGACTGCTCTCGCTATGGCGACAACGGCCAAGCCCTCGAGCGCGATGTCTTTGGGAACGCCTCCGTCACGGGGGCGGTGCGAGAGGCCAACGGCGGCGTGGTGTACCTCCATCGCGTTGACCATCTGTCGCCGACGGTCTCCGAGCTTCTCCTGTCGAGGGTCACGGAGGAGGAGCAGGTGCGAATCAAGGATGCCAAGGCGCCCCGTCCCGTGCGCTTCATCCTTGCGACCGCCCGTCCTGCCGAGGGTAGGGAGGTGGCGGCTCTCTCCCGCATCCTTCCCATCACGGTCTCTCTCCCGCGCTACTCCGAGCGCACCGAGGAGGAGCGCTCCGTCCTCGTCATGCACTATCTGCGCACGGAGGGTCGGAGGGTCGCCTCCGATGCCTCCATCAGCCGCGGTGCGCTTCGGGCTCTGGTGGGAGCCGACTTCGCCGAGAACCTCGACGGCCTCAGGGCCTGCATAACCAACTGCTGCGCAGGTGCCTACCTGAACCGAGATGACGAGCGATTGACCATACGCTCCTATAACCTGCCACCTCACATCCTGGGTACGACGCCGCCGCAGGCGGACGATGACCAGCTGGTCTCTGGCGACAGGCGCGTCACCTCGGACACGTCATCGCACACGATTGCCTTCTTTCAGCAGATGGTCGACTCCTACCTGTCGTATCGCAGCGGGGACATCTCCTTCGACGAGTTCTTCATGGCGGCGTCAGAGGCCATACATGCCAACCAGGATCTTAGAAACTTTGATGGCCAGAACGTGAGCCCCCGGCAGAATGCGCACGAGCGCGTCCTGAGTCCCGTGATCGAAGAGGTGAACGGCGAATATGGCATAGAGCTCTCCAGAAAGGTGGCGCGCTCTCTGGCGCAGTCCCTCTCCATCCAGCTCTGGGGAGGCCTGTACATCTCCCTCTGGCGCCGGAAGAACCATGAGGTTCTCAAGCAGATGGTCGCGACGCTCAGCAAGAGCTCCCAGACGACGACCGTCGTGGTGGAGCAGATCGCGGCAAAGGTCAGGGCCGCCCTGGGTGTGGAGCTTGACGAGCTTACCCTCCTGCCGCTCTACCTCGAGGTCAAGGAGGCCATCAATTCGACGATGGACGGCCGCGACGTTCTCGGCGTCATTCTCTGCCATGGCTACTCCACCGCGACGAGCATCGCCGACGCCGCAAACAGGATTCTCCGCCAGCGGGTGTTCGAAGCCATCGACATGACCTACGAGCAGGAGATCGCCGACATCGCGGGCCCCCTCTCCAGGCTGCTCGAACGCTTTACCTACTGCAGCACCGTCGTCGTCCTCGTGGACATGGGGTCGCTGGCGCAGATCAGCGACGTGATTCCGGGCGTGATCAACGGCGACCTCTACATCGTCAACAACGTTTCGACGGGACTTGCGCTCGAGGTCGGGGAGGCGCTTGTCGCGCACGAGAGCGTCGATGATGCGCTCCGTGCAGGCATCAGTGCGTGTTCTCCCACGTATAGAGTCGTGCGTGGAACGAAGGGACATGAGGCGATCGCGTTTTGCTCCGAGGCGGGGAGCCTCGCCGCCGACAAGATCAGGCAGCTCGTGCAGGACAGCCTTCCCGAGCAGCTCTCCGTGCGCCTGATCACCTGTGACTACGCCGAGCTCGAGCATCACGGAGACCAGGCGACGGTGTTTGGAAGCTACCGCGTCCGGGCCCTCGTGGGCACCATGAACCCGGGCATCACGACCGTTCCCTTCGTCGCGCTCGGGGACATCCTGTATTCGGGTACCTCGGACGCCCTCGACCGCGCGCTCGCTCGAGTTCTGGGGCCTGAGGAGATGGCGGAGTTTCACGCGAGGCTGCTGAGAAACCTCACGCTGAGAAACGTCGCCGAATCGATCACCATCCTCAACCCGGAGATGCTCTACGTGGAGGCGGACCGTGCCATGCACGAGCTCTCGCACCTCTCGGGCGAGACCATCGACTCCCGGCGGCAGATAGGGCTCTACGTCCATCTCTGCGGGCTCATCGAGCGTCTCGTCACCAAGAACTTCGTCGACGACTACCCTGGCGTCGACGAGTTCGAGCGAGAGAACGAGGACTTCATCCGTTGGTTTCGCCTGTCGTTCGGCGACATGTGCAGGCGGTACAAGGTCGAGATACCCGTGTCGGAGGTCGCGTACGTTCACCACATGCTGAACGTCGACATGGCCGACCGCAGCGGGATGACCCAGACGGGCGGCAAGACCCTCGAGGACGAGTAGCGTCAGCTGACGCCTTGCTGCGCCCTGTGGCCGTGAGTGTCGAAGAGAAGTGTCGACAACTTCACAGAACCTTTGTTACCCCTGGCGGGCGCTGTCGAAAGACCATGCGCGCTGGCGAGAGGTCTCGGCGTGGCGGCACCTTCTCGACCGCGTTGCTATCTTAGCCTCCAGATACACGTGGGGTTGCACGTGGGGTGCGAGCGCAATCCCATACGTCCCGTTTTCAGACCACGGCAGTTCGGAAAGGAGAGAGTGCATGAGCATTGTTGCAGGAAGGATTGACTATCGCCTGTTGCACGGCATCGTCCAGGGTTTCTGGTGTCCCACGTACGCCACCCAGAGAACCATGATCATCGATGACGCCACCGCAACCGACGAAGTGCGCAAGACGGCCATGAAGATGTCAAAGCCTTCCGGCCAAGCGCTGTCGATCATCACCCACGAGGTGGCATTCGACAACTTCAAGGCGGGAAAGTACGACGGCCATACGGTATTCGTCATCGCGCGCGACCCCCAGACGTTTCTCGACCTCGTCGAGCGGGGGCAGAACATCCCCATCCTCACGCTCGGCCTGACCGAGCTACCGCCTGAGGGCACGCCCGGCGTCAAGGCCGGCAGAAGGGCCTTCATCCGCGAGGAGGAGATTCCCGTCTACCAGAGAATCGCTGCAGCAGGCACCAAGGTCGAGGTCCGCTATATGACCACCGACAAGTCCGTTCCAATCTCTGAGTACATCTCGATCTAGCGAAAGGCGGTTGTCATGACGATTAATGCGCTTCAGTTCATCCTGATCGTTCTCCTGTCGGGCTTTAGGGCTGCAGACATGTACTCCACGCAGCTCTTCCCGTTCCAGCATGCGCTCATGTGCTGGGTGGCCGGAATCATCCTGGGAGACCCCAACACCGGACTCGTCGTTGGTGGCACCATCCAGCTCATGTCCATGGGCGCGGCTGGTCTCGGCGGCTCCTCTGCTCCCGACTACGGCATGGCGGGTCTGGTTGCGACCGTCCTCGCCTGTCTTGCCGGTACGGACGACATCTCCGTCGGCCTTGCCGTGGGCGTTGCCGTGGCAATGCTCTACGTTCAGCTGGACGTCCTCTTCAAGATCTATAACTCCTGGGTCTTCAAGGTCATCCGCAGCCACGCCGCGAAGCGCGAGTACGACAAGATGCTTCACTCCTTCTTCCTGTCCCACGTCTACCTGTTCCTCCAGGGCGCGCTTCCCATGGCCATCGTGCTGGCCTTTGGCCAGTCCGCCGTTGACGCCGTCCTGGCGTTCATGCCCGCCTGGTTTACGGGTGGTCTCACCATCGCCGCGGGCATCCTTCCCGTCACGGGCTTTGCCATGCTCCTCACCTTCATGCCCGTCAAGAAGTTCTATGCGTTTCTAATCGTGGGCTACGTGCTCTCTGCCTACCTCGGTCTGACCGTCCTGCCCATCGCGCTTCTCGGCGGGGCAGTGGCAATCGAGTACTTCAGGCTCAAGTCCAGCACCACCGTAACTACGGCCGCTATCTCCGAGAACGGGGGTGAGCTCGAAGATGAGTAACTTCTTCAAGCCCGCAGATTTCAAGGACTTCGACGAGGCTCCCGCACCACAGCAGCTTCCCGATGGTTCGTATGAGCCGGTACTGACCAAGGAAGACCTCAACATCTGCAGCCGTCGCATGTGTCTCATGGACACGGTCTCCTACTCCTATGCGACCCAGAATGCCCCCTGTGCCGCGTTTTCCGCCTACTACGCGCTTCGCAAGATCTACGGCAGCGACGAGGACGCCTTCAACACGGCGATGCTGAACCAGCTTGACTGCGTCTTCAACGCCACGCCGCCCGTATCCGGACTTCTCCTCGGCGCGGGACTTGCTGTCGAGGACAGGGGACACCTCGGTGGCATGGAAGCCGAGAACGACCTCAAGGTCGGACTCATGGGCCCGCTCTCTGGCATCGGCGACGTCTTCATCTGGATTCTCCCGATGACGATCCTCGGCTCCATCGCCGGCTATATGGCCATGCAGGGAAGCCCCGTCGGCATTCTCCTCTGGTTCGTGCTCTGGATGGCAATTCTTGGCTGGCGTATGCAGAACTACAACCAGGGCTACAGTGCTGGTGCTCAGGTCATCACGAATATGGCCGACAAGCTCAACATCCTTACCGACGCCGCGTCGATTCTCGGCCTGACGGTGGTGGGGTCGCTCATCTACTCGGCCATCAAGATCTCGACTCCGCTCACGTTCCAGTACGGCGACATCTCGCTCGCGCTTCAGACGGGCGTGCTCGACGCGATCTTCCCGAACCTCCTTGCCGTCATTGCCGCGGTTGTCGTCTACCGGCTCATCAAGAAGGGCGTCAAGCTCAACTGGATCATCCTCGGCATCATCGTAATCAGCTGCGTCTGCTCGGCCTTTGGCATTCTCGGCTAGCACTCCTACGTGCTTCCGGTGCGAGCGGCTGGTGCGTTCATCCGCCGCTCGCATCCGGGAGCCCCTCCGCGAAGACAACCACGGGAGAGGGTTGCCTTCGATGGGGTACGCCATGTGTCCTACACTTGCCGTTAGTCGCCTTGTCTGGGTCTCCTTCGCATTGGGAGGGAATAGACCCTGGAAGTGGAGAGAGAACCATGAGACATGTCGTCATTGCCTCGCACAACAGATTTGCCAGGGGACTTGCGGACACGCTCGACTTTTTGGGTAACAAGACGGAGCTCGATGTCATCTGCGCGTATGTTGACGAGACGCCTCTGGTGTCACAGGTCGACGAGCTCTTCTCGGCTTTCTCCCCCGATGACGAGGTGCTCATCCTCACGGATATCCTTCAGGGCAGCGTGAACCAGGCGTTTGCGCCATACATCAACGATCACGTTTTTCTCGTGGCCGGGGTCAACGTGGCCCTGTCCCTCGAGCTGTGTCTCTCGGCGGAGGGACTTACCGTCGAGGGCATCGAGGAGGCGATCGAGATGGGCAGACAGTCCATGCGCCTCATCAATACCTTGCAGATAGAAGACGGTGAGGATGACGAATAGCGATTCATGCAGATGCGTTGGTCGTAGAAGGGGGAGTGGGCTCATGCTCATCGGTCAGGTCATCAGGAACGTGAAGGACTACTGCAGCGGTTGCGACCTATGGACAGGCGCGCCGATCGACGATGCCACCACGCGTGACCAGGTTACCTATGGAAGCGTCGACCAGGAGTGCACGGGCATCGTGACGTGCATCTGGCCGACGGCGGACGTCATCCGCAGGGCCATGGAACTGGGTGCCAACCTCATCATTGCGCACGAGGCCCTCTTCTGGAATCACGGCGACCACCAGGATGTCATTGCCGGCAACAAGACCTATCTCGCGAAGAAGGAGCTTCTCGACGAGTGGGGCGGTGCGGTCTGGCGCTGCCATGACTACATCCACTCCAAGGTGCCCATCGACAGAGACGGTGCCATGGTGGACGGGATCTTCTACGGGCTGGGCTGGAAGCTCGGCTGGCTGGACCGTCGCGTGGGAGACGTCTCGCTTGGCCTTGACTTCGAGATTCCCGAGATGAGTGGCAGAGAGCTCGCGGCCTATCTCGTGAAGAGGCTCGGCCTCAACGGTACTCGCATCATCGGCGACGCGGACGCACGCGTGCGCCGCGTGCAGGTGCCCATGCACGTGCTGGGCGATGCCAAGGCGGATACCGACGAGATCGAATACGTAGACGAGAACAACGTCGACGCACTTGTGACCATGGAGTTCATCGACTTCACCACCAGCGAGTACATTCGCGACGCCGGTATGCTCGGCCAGAACAAATGCGCAATCACCATCGGGCACTTCAACCTCGAGGAGCCTGGGATGGAGTACATGGTGAGGTGGGTTCCCACAGCAATTGGTACCGACGAGATTCCCGTCGCCTTCGTTTCCATGGCCGACACGTATCAGTATGTGACCAGGTAGGATGGTAACATCTGGGCACGATCGAGACAGGAGGGGTCCCGTCGTCGCCTTCTTCGACGTCGATGGGACCCTCACATACAGAAGTCCCGAGACGGGTCCCACGAGCATTCCACGAAAGCGGGTGGAGAATGCCGTGCGGAGTTTCGTGGCTGCTGGCGGCATCGCGGCTATCTCGACGGGGCGCAACATGCTGGGCCTCGAGGGGCCGCTCGCGGAAATGCCCTTTCGTGGCCACGTGACCATGGACGGGACCTATGTCCTTCTTGACGGACAGGTCGTGCTCGAGCGGCTATTTCCGCAGCGTCTCGTGAAGCGTGTCATCAACGAGATGACACGCGTAGGCATGAGCGCCCTGATCGAAGGGGTGGAGTGCTGCGTTGCGTTTGGTGACTACGACGTGGGCGACTGGGACGTGCCCGTCTGTCGTGGCATAGATGAGCTGAGCATGGTTGATCCCAGTCTGCGATTCGGCAAAGTAGACTTCCTCGCCTCGCAGCTCTCCGCTCTGCGAGCGAGCGAGCTTCTCTCTCGGGAGCTTACCTACTACGACGTTGGCGACGGCTGCGGGGAGCTCGCGATGCCAGGCACGAGCAAAGGCCGGGGAGCCAAGGCCCTCCTTGACGCGCTCACGAAGAAGGAGGGAGTGGCCCCCTCGCGCGTCTATGCCTTTGGCGACTCCGAGAACGACGTCCCCCTTCTCGAGATCGCCGACGTGGCAGTGGTGATGGGACAGGCCTCGCCGCACGTTCTCGCGCACGCCGACTACGTGACGGACAGCGCCGAGCATGATGGTGTGGCAACCGCGCTCGAGCACCTTGGGCTGGTATAGGGTACGTGCGGGCAGGCAAACCCGCCGGTGTTGAGCCCTTGCAATCCTGCAAGTGGCAAAAGATGCTCAGCTTGGCAGAAGGCTCGACGATTTCTGCGCGACGATAGCGTCGCAAGGCTCTCCGTGGCGGTAGAGACGGAGAGCTTCGCGGACACCTGCAGAAAAACGGGCCGATTGGACGACCGCTCTAGCAAGAGCCGCCGCAACATACCTTCTGGGACCATAAAACGCAGGTAATACTGCTTTAATACGAGGACCTGCACTATGGAGCCGTCCATTCGGCCCGTTTTTCTGCAGGTTGCCTGTGGAGTAGGTGGTGCGTGCATATTTCTGTGGCGACGATGGCGTGCCGCACACATTCCCTCCATCGTGAACCGGTCTGAAGAAGTACCCCTCTCACCTGCGAATATTTCGACTGGCAGTCAATGACGTTCCGCGTGGGAGACGAATCCGTTTCGCGCGACGGACCCATCGTTTCCCGCGTCTCACAGCTCTCGAACTGCCCGTTACGTCTCTGGCGCTCGCTGAATTCGTTCCGATAATTGACCTCATCCAATACCGGCAAGGCAGGGATAGGCGTGACGAGCGCCAGATGGGAAGGTCGAGACCATGAAGGAACTCGTGCTCATCATTCGCCCGGAGATGCTCGAGGAGCTCAAGCAGATTCTGGACAAGGTGCACAGCGGCGGCATGACGGTCATGAGCGTCATGGGCTGCGGCACTCAGAAGGGCTTTGCCAGCGACAAGGGCGTCAACGAGATTCGCGGATTCAAGATGAACATAAACCTGCTCCCCAAGATCCAGGCAAACGTCGTGGTCAAGGACGAGGATGTCGAGGCGATCATCGCGGACGTCCGCGAGCACATGGCCGACGGCAAGGTGGGAGATGGCAAGATCTTCATCCGCGATATGGCCGATGCGGTTCGCATCCGCACGGGCGAGCGCGGCATCGAGGCCCTGTAGGCGGCGCCCTCTGTCGTCGGGAGAACCGAATCGCCTGGAATAGGGATGGTGCCCATGAGCGCTGAACCAATCGTCCAAATAAGGGACATCAACAAGTTCTACGGAGACAACCATGTGGTGAGGGACCTCAACCTCGATGTTCTTGAGGGCGAGTTTCTCACGATACTGGGCTCCTCGGGTTCTGGCAAGACCACGACGCTGCGCATGGTCGGCGGCTTTGAGCAGCCCACGTCGGGGGAGATCTTGCTGGGCGGCGAGAACGTGGCCGACCGCGAGCCCTACGAGCGCGACGTCAACACCGTGTTCCAGAGCTACGCGCTCTTTCCGCACATGACGATCTTTGACAACGTTGCCTATGGGCTCAAGATGCGCAGGGTACCCAAGGATGACATCGTCAAGCGCGTGACGGACATCCTCGCCCTTGTCCAGCTCACCGCATTCGAGGGTCGTAGACCCTCCCAGCTCTCCGGTGGGCAGATGCAGCGCGTTGCCATCGCACGAGCGCTGGTCAACCATCCCAAGGTACTGCTTCTTGACGAGCCCCTCGGCGCCCTCGACCTAAAGCTCAGAAAGCAGATGCAGCTCGAGCTCAAGCGCCTCCAGCGCAAGCTCAACATCACCTTCCTCTACGTCACGCATGACCAGGAGGAGGCCCTCACCATGAGCGACCGCATCGGCATCATGCACGACGGCGTGCTCGAGCAGGTCGGCGTTCCCAAGGACATCTACGAGGAGCCTGCCAACCGGTTCGTGGCCACGTTCATCGGCGAGACGAACCTGTTCGACGGGGTTGTCAATGCGGTGGGCGGCGACATCGCGCGACTCACCATCGAGTCGGGCACCGTGCTCGGCAGGTGCTCTGGCCTCAAGGTCGGCGAGATGGCCTCCGTGTCGGTGCGTCCGGAGCGCATGCGCTTCTCGACGATGCCGGTGGACGGCTTCTCCATCGAAGGCATCGCACGCGAGCAGGTCTACGTGGGGTCGGTGCTCAAGAGCATGGTCGAGCTTCCCAACGGCCAGGAGGTCCGTCTCGAGCGGCTGGCGAGTGACCCTCTGCCTGCTGATGGTCCGGTCTACCTGTACTGGGACCCCCTGGATGCTCGCGTTGTCCAGTCGCCCGACCAGGCCGTCTACAGCGCGCTGCAGACCGCCACGTTCATATAGGGGGAGGTCGAGATGAAGCTCGGCAGCCATGAGTTCCGCTCCAACACGTTGCCTGCGGCCATCACCGTCATACCGGCCGTGGCCTGGCTCGCCCTCTTTGTGGCAATCCCCCTGGTCTACATACTCGTCATGAGCTTCTGTAGCATCGACGAGTACTACAACGTCACGCTCCAGCTCACGCTCGGCAACTACGAGAACCTCCTCAACCCAAGCTACGTGCAGATCTACGTCCAGTCGCTCGTGATTGCGGCGCTCTCGACGATTATCTGCCTCGTGCTGGGATATCCCTTTGCGTACCTGATCTCGCGCACCTTCAAGGAGCACAAGATCATCCTGTACATGCTCGTCATCATCCCGTTCTGGACCAACTCGCTCATCCGCATCTACGGATGGAGGACCTTCCTCGGGGCGAGCGGCTTTCTCAACACCGCGCTCATGTCGCTCCACGTCGTCAACGAGCCCGTCGACTTCCTGTTCAACCAGGGTGCCACCATCCTCGGCATGACCTACGACCTCTTCCCGTTTATGGTGCTGCCCCTCTACACGGCCATCGAGAAGCTCGACGAGTCCCAGATCGAGGCCTCGTCCGACCTCGGCGCGCGGGGCCTCGCCACGCTGTTCAAGGTCGTCGTGCCGCAGACGGTGAGCGGCATCTTCTCGGGCTGCATCATGGTCTTCATCCCGAGCCTCGGCGCCTTCTACATCTCTGACATCCTGGGCGGCGGCAACTCCGACGTCATCGGCAACCTCATTCAGCGGCAGTTCCAGAGCGGGAACAACTGGCCGCTCGGCGCGGCGCTCTCGATAATCCTCATTGCGATAACCCTGCTGCTCGTAAAGGTCTACCAACGCTCCGGCGGCGACATGGAAAGTCTGGGGGTGTAACCATGGCTCTAAAACGGCAGCTGCGCGAGAAGCTCAGGCATCGTGGCGGCATCGTCTACTGCGCGATCATCTACGGCGTCCTCTTTCTCCCGATCGCGGTCATCGTGGCCAACTCGTTCAATGCGACCGACACCAAGCCGTACATGTCGTGGAAGGGCTTCACGTTTGACTGGTACGCAAGGCTCTTCTCCGATAAGTCCCTGCTCAGCTCGTTTGGGAACACCATGGTGCTGGCCATCGCCACGACCATCATCGCGACCGTCATGGGCACGATCGTCGCCGTGGGGATGTACCGCTACATGTTTCGTGGCAAGGGCATCATCGACGGGCTGCTCTACATTCCCGTCGTCATTCCCGAGATTGTCATGGGCATCTCCCTTCTGGTGCTCTTCACGAGCATCCACCTTCCCCAGGGCATGCCCTCGCTCGTCATCGCCCACGTCACGTTCTGTCTGCCGTTCGTGATCTTCAACGTGCGGGCGCGCCTCGATGGCTACGACCAGTCGCTCGAGGAGGCGTCGATGGACCTCGGGGCAAACAAGCTCAAGACCTTCTTCGGCGTGACGCTTCCCATGCTCGCGCCGGGCATCGCGGGAGGCGCGCTGCTGTCGTTTACCCTCTCCATCGACGACGTCGTCGTGAGCTTCTTCGTCAACGGCCAGACCATGACGTTTCCGCTCAAGGTCATGCAGAGCATCAAGAGCGGCGTCGCCCCCGACGTGAACGCACTCTCCACGCTGATTCTCATCGCCACCATCCTGCTCGTCGTTCTGACGCAGAGCAAGATGGTGCCAAACCTCGTCTCCAAGCTGCGCAACCGCAGGTCACGCGCCCTGCGTTCCCAGGATTGTGCAGGTACGTTGTCCGTCAATCTGAAGGAGGAGTCATGAGAGACACCATGATGTCGAGAAGGAGCTTTCTGCACACGAGCGCTGCCGCGCTGAGCCTCATGGGCGTCACGGCCGCCGGTCTCACGGGCTGCGGTGGCAGCAGCTCCGGGGACAATGGGGAGCTGAACATCTTCATTTGGACCGAATACGTGCCTGACTCGGTCATCAGTGACTTCGAGAGCGAGTTTGGCATCACGGTCAACGCCTCGACCTTCTCGACCAACGAGGACATGCTCGCCAAGTTCACCTCGGGCGAAGACGATGCCTACGACCTGCTTCAGCCGTCCGACTACATGGTGAAGCTCATGATCGACCAGGGCCTCATCCAGGAGATGGACACGACTAAGCTCGAGAACCTCGGCAACATCGGTAGCCAGTACCTCGACCAGGACTATGACAAGGGCAACAAGTACTCCGTGCCCTACATGGGGTCGGTCACCGCCATCGCCGTCAACACCGACAAGATCACGGACACCATCACGAGCTACGCCGACCTCTTCGATGCCAAGTACGCCGGTGACCTCGTCATGCTCGACGACTATCGCGAGGTCTTGGGCATCGCCGCCGAGAGCATCGGCATCTCGAACAACGAGACCGACGAGAGCAAGCTCGAGCTCGTCCGGGCGCAGGTCATGAAGCTCAAGGACAACATAAAGGTCTACGACTCAGACAGCCCGAAGTCAGCCCTCATCAACGGCGACTGCGTTCTCGGTGCCATCTGGAGCGCTGAGATCGCCTTGGCGCAGCGTGAGAACTCCGCCATCCAGATCGTGTTTCCCAAGGAGGGCGCCGAGATCTCGACCGACAACTGGGTCGTTCCCGCAAACGCCAAGAACGTCGAGAACGCGATGAAGTTCCTCGACTACATGATGCGTCCGGAAGTGGCCAAGACCATCTCCGACGACTATCCCTACGTTCAGCCCAACACCGCCGCCATCGCGCTCATGGACGACGACTTCAAGAACAACCAGGCCGAGAACGTCCCCGCCGAGGTCTTCGAGTCGGGTCACAGGAGCGAGAGCCTGCCCTCCGACACGCTCAAGATCTACAACGACATCTGGACCGACCTCAAGAGCTAGGCCTGGAGCGCATGCGAAAGACGATGAATGGCACTTCGTATCGAGAGGGGCGAGAGCATGGGTAGCACGGAGGACGAGAAGGTCGAGTTCCTGTTCCTGAGCGAGCCGGACATCATCAAGGCGGGTTGCACGGACATGCCGCTGTGCATCAACGTCATGGAGGACACGTTTCGTCTGCTGTCGCTCGGCGACTATCGCATGAGCGGCAAGAACGAGAACTCGCACGGCGCGATGGTCGAGTTTCCCGAGACGTCCCCTTTTCCCAACATGCCCCTCTCCGGTGCCGACCGGCGCTACATGGCCATGCCCGCCTACCTGGGCGGAAGCTACAACATGGCAGGCGTGAAGTGGTATGGGTCCAACGTCGCCAACCGCAAGCACGGCCTGCCGCGGTCGATTCTCACGCTCATGCTCAACGAACCCGTGACGGGAGCGCCCGTGGCCCTCATGTCGGCGAACCTCATCTCGTCGTACCGCACCGCCGCCGTTCCCGCCGTGGGCGCACGTTATCTGGCGAGAAAGGACGCGCACGTCGTGGGCATCGTGGGCCCCGGCGTCATGAACAAGACGACGCTCAGGAGCTTCATCATGGAGTGTCCCGCCATCGACACGGTTCGCGTGAAGGGACGTGGCGCCCGATCGCTCGAGTCGTACGTGGAGTACGTCCATGCAAACTTCCCGCAGGTCACGACTATCGAGATCGTCGACACCATCGAGGGGGCGGTGCGTGGGGCCGATCTCGTCTCCGTGGCGACCAACGAGAACGGCGGCATCGAGACCTATCCGTACATCAGGCGCGAGTGGGTCAAGCCCGGCGCCTTCATCTGCATGCCGTCCGACGCGAACGGAGACGAGGAGCCCTTCATCGACGGCACCTGGAAGATGGTCTGCGACAACTATCTCATGTACGAGGACTGGCGCGACCAGATCGGTCGCTTTGACGTGTGCGGAACGCTTGGCAACAAATGGGTCGACATGATCGATGACGGCAAGCTCGACAGGTCTCAGGTCGTGGACCTCGGCGACGTCGTGCGCGGGGTTGCGCCCGGTCGCGAGTCCGATGACGACATCTTCTGGTTCAGCATCGGTGGCATACCCGTCGAGGACGTCTCCTGGGGCACTGCGGTCTATCGCAAGGCGGTCGAGCTGGGCATTGGTACCAAGCTCAAGCTCTGGGACGAGCCGGCGCTTGCCTGATGCGCCTTAAGACTGGCAAGGACACTGACGACAAGCAAGGCAGGTGATCTTTTGAGCAGGATTGCGCAGCATCCGATTCTCGGCTCCCCGGAGAGGGGGAACCTCGTCACGTTCTCCTACGACGGGAGGGATCTCGAGGGCTACGAGGGCGAGCCCATCGCCATGGCCCTCCATGCGGCGGGCGTGGTCATTCATCGCTATACCGCCAAGCGGCATGACCCACGGGGGGTCTTCTGCGCCATCGGGCGCTGCACCGACTGCGTGATGGTGGTCGACGGCAAGCCCAACGTGCGCACCTGCATGACGCCGCTCATGGCTGGCATGGACGTGCGAACGCAGGACGGGGTCGAGCCCCTCGACGTGTCCGATCCGCGCATCGAGCGCCTCGCCTCCATGGTGGAGCGCGTGGCGGCAGAGGGGGGCGAGTAGGAGATGGAGCGTCACGATCTTATCGTCGTGGGTGCTGGCCCCTCGGGCCTCTCGGCGGCCATCGAGGCTGCCAAGGCGGGCATGGACGTCGTCGTGTTCGACGAGAACGCCCGTCCGGGTGGTCAGCTCTTCAAGCAGATTCACAAGTTCTTCGGCTCCAAGGAGCATCGCGCGAAGGTACGCGGGTTTCGCATAGGCGACGAGCTTCTCCGCGAGGCCGCCGCCGCAGGGGTCCGCGTCTCGCTCGACTCGTCCGTCCTCGGTCTGTACCAGGACAGGGAGGTTGTCGTCAGGCACGGGGGCGAGGTCTTCCACATCAAGGGCGACGCGGTCCTCGTTGCCACGGGCGCGTCCGAGAACACCCTCGGCTTCCCGGGCTGGACGCTCCCCGGCGTCATCGGCGCCGGTGCCGCCCAGACGATGATGAACCTGCATGGGGTGAGGCCAGGCGACCGCATCCTCATGCTGGGATCGGGCAACGTCGGGCTCGTCGTGGGGTTCCAGCTGCTCCAGGCTGGCTGCGACGTGGTCGCGATCGTCGATGCGGCGCCGCGCGTCGGCGGCTACGGCGTCCATGCGGCAAAGATCGCCCGCTGCGGCGTGCCGTTCTACCTCTCCCATACGATCGTCGCCGCCGAGGGGCGCGACTGCGTCACGGGGGTCACGATAGGGGAGGTGGACAAGGCGTGGAGGATGGTCCCCGGCACCGAGAAGCACTTTGACGTGGACACCATCTGCATCGCCGTGGGCCTCTCGCCCATGAGCCAGCTGCTCGACATGGCCGGGTGCGACATGGTCGATGATCCCGGGCGCGGCGGACTCGTGCCCGTCTGCGACGAGAGGGGGGCGACGAGCGTGCCGGGCATCTTCGCCTCTGGTGACGTCTCGGGCATAGAGGAGGCGTCCTCCGCGATGATCGAGGGGCGCATCTCGGGAGCGACCATTGCCGACTACCTTGGGTATCTCGACCACGATGACGAGAAGGCAAGGGTCGACGCGCTCGAGACGTCGCTCGACTCCCTTCGCCAGGGCATGTTCGCCCCCAAGAACCGCGGCAGGGTGGTCGAGAGCACGGACGAGGGCTGTCCCGTCTCTCGCAACCTGCTTGAGCATGGCTTTCTTTCTGATGACGAAGTCTGGTCCTATCCCGGGACGACTCATGCGAAGGGGGTTCACGCGGTTATCGAGTGCAGCCAGAACATCCCCTGCAACCCCTGCCAGGATGCCTGTGGGAAGGGCTGCATCTCCATCGGGGACAGCATCACGTCGCTGCCCGTCGTCCTTTCCGAGAAGAGCTGCATCGCGTGCGGCATGTGCGTCGCCTCCTGTCCCGGCCAGGCCATCTTTCTCGTCAACGAGGAGGCCGCCGAGGACTACGCGACGGTGACCCTGCCCTACGAGTTCCTCCCCCTTCCCGTGGCGGGAACGAGAGGCGGGGGGCTCTCGCGCTCGGGCGAGGAGATCTGCGACGCCGTGGTGGAGTCCGTCCGCAGCGCCGGCGCCTTCGACCACACCAACCTGCTGACGATACGCGTCCCGCGGGACTGTGCCATGCGCGCGAGGTTCTTCAGGATCGGGCGCGGTGAGTCTTGCGAGGACAAGGAGGTGCTCTCATGAGCGACGATCTGATCTTCAGGGCCGGCGGCGCGGGGCGCTCGACCTTATCGCCCGCGCCCCTGGACCGTTCCAAGGGACCAGGCGAGTTCGTTCCCGCCCCCGATGACGACGTTCTCGTCTGCCGCTGCGAAGAGGTCACCAAGGGCGACGTCCGTCGGGCGGTTCACGACGGCATGTACACGATGACCGAGGTACGACGATACCTGCGTGTGGGGATGGGCCTTTGCCAGGGGCAGTCCTGCACGAAGCTCGTGAGACGCATCATGGCCTCTGAGCTGGGAGTCTCTCAGGCAGTGCTCGACGCCGAGACCTCGCGTGCGCCGATGCGGCCCGTCGAGATGCGCGTCTTGGGCAGCGAGGGAGACGCGAGGGAAGGTGATGGGCGATGACGGAGCGTATGAGCGGGGAGACTGACGCCCTGGCCGGCATGGCCGACTTCGTCGTCGTGGGCGCGGGTGTCATCGGATGCGCCACCGCCTACAACCTGGCGTTGCGCGGACATTCCGTCATCGTCCTCGAGAGGGACGAGAGCATCGGCAACGGCGGCTCGAGTCGCAACGGCGGCGGCGTGCGCCAGTCCGGTCGAGACGCGCGCGAGCTGCCGCTTGCGCTATATGCCGTCGAGAACATCTGGCCCGGCCTCTCCGACGAGCTGGGGGCCGACGTGGAGTACGTCAAGCGCGGCAACCTCCGCCTGGGAAAGACCGAGCGCCACCTCGAGGTGCTCCAAGGGCTGGCTCGGACGGGCGTCGAGCATGGACTCGACATGCGCATGCTCGGTGCGGACGAGGTGAGGGAGATAAACCCCTACCTTTCCGACGAGGTCATCGGGGCGTCGTGGTGCCCGACGGACGGCCACGCAAACCCTCTGCGCACGACCCTCGCCTTCTACCGTCGCGCGCGTGAGCTCGGGGTCCGCTTCGTCTCGGGCGTACAGGTCACGGGGGTCCGCAAGCTCCACGGCCGTGCGCGCCAGGTGGCTACGACCACGGGCATCTACGAGGGAGACGGCGTCATTCTCGCGGCGGGCCTCGGGACGCGTCTGCTCGCCGCGAGCGTCGGCATCGACGTTCCCATGCACGGCCTGCTCATCGAGGCGCTCGTGACCGAGATGGAGCCGACGATGTTCCCGCAGATGCTCGGGACGGCTGACGCCGACTTCTACGGACACCAGACGGCGCATGGGTCGTTCGTGTTCGGAGGGGACTCTGGCCTCGAGGAGGCCAACGGCTACGCCGGCGGCGTTCCCACGTCGAGCATTACCGCCCCGGCGATCTGCCGAAGCATCATGAAGTACGTTCCGCGTCTGGCTGACGCCAAGATCGTGCGCACCTGGGCCGGTTGGGAGGACGAGTGCGCCGACGGCGTGCCCGTCATCAGCAGCGTTGACGAGGTGCCTGGTCTTACGCTTGCGTGCGCCTTCACGGGCCATGGGTTTGGCATCTCGCCAATCGTGGGCAGGCTCGTCGCGGAGCTCGCGTGTGGCGAGAGGACCACGCTCGACGTGAGCGCCTTCAGGTACGATCGCTTCCGCGCCTGGGCCTAGGGGGATGGCTGATGGATGCCTTCAGCTTCAGCATGCCGACGAGGATCGAGTTTGGTCGGGGAAGGGAGTGCGAGTCCGGTCGTCTCGTCAGGGAGTTCGGGGGAAGCAGGACCCTCGTCCTCTTTGGGGGACGGTCGGCCCGCCGCTCCGGGCTTATCGACAGGGTCGAGAGGTCCCTCGAGGATGAGGGTGTCGGGTTTCTCGAGCTTGGGGGAGTGAGGCCCAACCCCGGGAGCGACCTCGTCTACGAGGGGATCGCTCTTTGCCGGAAGGAGGGCCTGGATTTCGTCCTTGCCGTTGGCGGCGGGAGCGTCATCGATACGGCCAAGGCAATCGCGGCCGGCGTTCCCTACCCAGGCGACTTCTGGGACTTCTTTGGAGGCTCGCGGACTCCGGGCGAGGCGTTGGGCGTCGGGGTCGTGCTGACCATCGCCGCAGCGGGCAGCGAGGCCTCACCGGACTCGGTGATCACGCAGGACGAGACGATGCTCAAGCGCGAGACGAGCTCCGAGGCGCTCCTGCCGTGCTTCTCGGTCATGAACCCCGAGCTCACGGAGACCCTTCCCGCCTATCAGACCGCCTGCGGCATCACGGACATGCTCTCGCACGCCTTGGAGCGCTATCTGACGAACACGCAGGAGGTCGAGACGAGCGATCGCCTGCTCGAGGGGCTCATGCTCGCCATCATCGAGGAGGCCCCGAAGGTCATGGCCGACCCGCATGACTACGAGGCCCGGGCAAACCTGATGTGGGTCGCCTGTCTCGCGCACAACAACGTGGCCGGGGTCGACAGGAGCCAGGACTGGGCGAGCCATGACATCGAGTATGCGCTCTCCTCGCGGTTCGGATGCGCCCATGGCGCGGGGCTGGCCGTCGTGATGCCCGCCGTCATGAGCTACACCTGCGGGCACGACCCCGTACGTCTCGCCAGGTTGGCCGTGCACGTCTGGGGGTGCGAGGACGTCGAGGGCGGAGACGAGGCGACGGCGCGCGAGGGCATCGCGAGGTTCCGCACGTTTCTCGCATCGCTGGGCATGCCCACGACGCTGGCCGAGATCGGGGCGGGTCCCGTCGACATCGGCGTCATGGCACACGAGACCTGCTGCTCTGGCGGTCGCACGGGTAAGGTGGGCGGCTTCGTCTCGCTGGACGAGGAGGACGTCCGCCGCATCCTCGAGCTCTCGCTCCGGTAGGGCCGAGGAGGGCCTCAGGCAACCTGGTTCTTGGAGAGGGGTGACCTGGAGAAGGTGACAGGCCTGGAGAAGGTGACAGGTATCTTTTCCAGGTTTTCCTGGAAAAGATACCTGTCACCTTCTCCAGGCCTGTCACCTTCTCCAGGTCACCCCTCTCCAGCCTTTTCCGGACCGTATCACTTCCGAACGAGCGCGGGCGCCTTGCCTGCAACGAATGCCGCCACGAGCAGCCATGGAAGATCGGACAGAGGAAAGCACAGCACGAGAATCGATACGGCGAGGACTGGCTTTCGCGTGACTCCGGCGAGAAGTGCGGTCGTCACGATCGCCACCGAGAGCAGGGGGTTAATCCCGAGCAGCGCCGAGATTCCGTAGCCAAAGCTCACCCCTGCGAAGATGTTGGGGAAGAACAGGCCTCCCATCCAGCCTCCGGCCAGGCAGGCCTGGGTGGTGGCAAGCTTTACGACGCCGGTCGCGAGAAGGGTTGCCGCGCCGGTGGTCTCCCATGAGCCGATGAGCTCGCGCGCCTCCGCCTCTCCCGAGAACAGGATTTTGGGCAGGGCAAGCGAGACGACTCCAAGCAGCAGGCCGCAGGCAAGCTGTCTCACGAACGGCTTCGATCCAAAGAGAGAGAAGCCCGCGTCCGCCAGCTTTCCAAAGAGGCGTGCGGACTGTGCGAGCAGATACCCGAGGGCGACGAGCAGCGGCGTCCATGCCAGGTTGGTGAGGATGTCACCGTCGATGGCATCGAACCTCGGCAGTCCCGCCCCTCCGCCAAACAGGGACAAAAACACCTTCGCGCCGAGGAGGGCACCCGCGATAGAGAGCGCATAGAGCACGATGCGCGGCGACTTCCTGTATGAGAAGTGCTCGAAGTCGGCCCCGGCGTCCTCGAGCGGTGCCACAAGACCGAGGAGGGGAGTGCCAAACACGGTCGAGAGCACGGCGGCGATCGAGACGTCTGCCGTCCGAACGGCCCTCACCCCCGCATGGCGCAGCGTCTCGCCTATCCAGGTGACTGCGGCCGCCGCCAACCCAGAAATGCCAGCCTCGGGGCCTACCGAACCGCCAAACACGAGAGGGAGCAGGAAGGAGACGACAGACTTCCCGAAGCTCCTCACGTGATAACCACCCGTGGCGCGCACTTCGGAGAGGACCTTCTCCAGGGAGTCGAGCGGGTCGGCGACCAACGACCAGCAGCCGATGATAAGGCCGCCTACCAGGCAGATGACGACGGGAAACGGGGGGAAGGCCTCGCTGCCGCCCGCGATGCCCCACACGACGTCAGCGAGCCACTCCTGTCCTCGGAGGAGCGCAAGCACGAGTACGCCCACGACAAAGCCGACGAAGGGGGAGAGAAGGGCCACCCCCGCAAACGTCCCGAGCAGCCTGCCCTTCCCGGGAGGCTTCGGGGCGGCCTCTCGAACGGGTCTCCTCCCCCCGCGCTCGTCGTCCGCCTGCGCCGGGGGCTGGTCGTCATGCATCAATGTATCCTCCCGTGATGTGTCGTGCTGCAAGCATAACACATCGGGCGTGAAGACGGTGTTGCGGCGGGCAGATGAACTCGATGTGCAGTGCCGACGCCCGCAGTGCGACAAGCCTAGTGGTTTTGTCCGCGCACCCCTATAATGGCAGGTGTTTCAAGTCATATTCAGCTTTATAAGCTGTTGGCGGTGAGGGCCATGACGGGAAAGAGCGACAAGGACGCACGTCGGGCGACGCGGCGCAGTGACGTAGGGAGGGGCTCGGGCATCGCCTTGGTCCTTGCCGTGGTCGGGCTCCTCGTGGCGGTCGGAGTTGCCATCGCGGCTATATCGTATGCGAGCAGCGCCAACGCAGGCTCTGACGAGACCGTCAGCTCCGATGGGTCCGTCTCGCGAGAGGTCGTTTCCGACCAGGCGGCATCATCGAGCGACGTCGCGCCGGATTCGTCGAGCTCGAGCACGGACGAAGCTGCTCGTCAGGCAGATCTCGAGCTTGACCCCACGCGCACGACCGACTGGCTCGATCACAGCAACGGCGTAAAGACCGTCTACCTCACCTTTGACGACGGTCCTTCCGAGAATACCGAGAAGGTCCTCGACATTCTCGACAAGTATGGCGCTCATGCCACGTTCTTTGTCACGGGTGCGATGCCAAACTACTACGACATGATCGGCGAGGCGTATCGTCGCGGCAACACCGTCGGCATGCACACGTTCACGCACGACTACGCCTCCTGCTATGCGAGCGTGGACGCGTATTTCGGCGATCTCGACCAGATCGCTCAGGTTATAAGAGACCAGATTGGTTACGTGCCCTATCTCATGCGCTTTCCGGGTGGATCGTCAAACACGGTCTCGAGGAGATACTGTTCGGGCATCATGTCGACCCTTGCGTCGGAGCTTCCGGCGCGTGGCTACCAGTACTACGACTGGAACGTGAGCTCGGGTGACGGCGGCGGGACGCTTCCCGTCGACGAGCTCGTGGCAAACTCCACGGCCTATGGCAACTTCACGAACGTGATCCTTCTCTGCCACGACTCGAGCGCCAAGACCACGACCGTCGAGGCGCTCCCGCAGATCATCGAGTACTACCAGGCGCAGGGCTTCGTTTTCAAGGCCATCACGCGCGAGACCGTCGTCGTTCACCACGGCATTCAGAACTAGCGCTCGATCCCTCGTCAGTTATCCGTGTTGTCCGGTACGGTCGATCTATCGGTGCCGCCGTCGCAGAGCCATCCGGCGAAGAGGCAGCCACCGAGAAGCACCTCGAAGATTCCGAAGATGACGATGGTGATGATGTTTCCTGCGCACATGATGTTCTCCCTTGTTCGACGCCCTCGCTTTTGACGATTCCATCCTCGCATCTACCTAGGTGACGAGCCATCGAAGTGGCTTACCCTCGGCTTTCGTCTTTGTAAGGTTTGCTAGAGTTGTGCACATGGGCGCTGCGGCGCCATGCGTCGTCGGAGGAGGCAGGCCATGGGCAAGAGCAAGCGCACGAAGAGGGAGCAGGGCGAGACGACCGTCGACAGGGGCGTGCTCGCCACGCACCTCGCCGAGACCGCCAGGCTCTCGCTCTCCGCCGAACAGGAGCGTGGCGTGGGAATAACGCGTTCGGCAGGCGTGCTCGCCGTCTGTGCCTGCGTGCTGGCGGGCGGCGTTCTCGTGGCCTCCGCCGTGCTCTCGCAGTGCCTTTCGGGCTGGCGTTGCGGTGCTCTCGGCGTCGCCTGCGCCGTCGACGTGGCGTTGCTGCTCACGACCGTCGTGACGTCGCTTGGCGCGCAGACGGTTGAGGGGCATGTGCGGCTGGGCTCGCCAAAGGACTTCGAGGTGGGTCTCGCGGCGCTGATCCGGACTCGAGCCAAGGTGGACTCTCTCGACGCGACCGAGATGCTCTGCTCGTCGTTTGACCTCGTCTTCCAAGATCTTCGCGAGATAAACGACGGAAGGCGCGCCGCGGTCAAGACCGCCTCGGCCTTCCTCTACGCCGCCCTGGGCGTGACCGTGGCCGCGGCGGTGCTGCTCTGCGTCCTGGCTTTCTTGATGGGTTAGGGGAGCGGCGGGCGAGGATGCCTGGGGTCGGTGTGGTACCATCCCACCATCCTGCGAGGGAGTAGTGGCATGCGTTCGCGCGTGCGGTGCGTCAACACACTGGCATGAGGCCTGGTGCACCTTAATCAACGAGACTCGCGGCGGGGCCGGAAGAGGTCCTGCCGCGAGTCTTTCTTGTTGCTTTTGAGAGGAGATGGCATGGGCCTGATCGAGCTCTTCTTCATTGCGGTGGGTCTTTCGATGGATGCCTTCGCGGTGTCCATCTGCAAGGGGCTCGGCATGAAGCGGGTCAACTGGAGGGTCGCCTTCGTCCTGGCCCTCTTCTTCGGCGGGTTCCAGGGGCTCATGCCGCTTCTCGGCTGGGCACTCGGCAGCCAGCTTCTGTGGCTCATCGCCCCCATCGACCACTGGATCGCCTTCGTCCTTCTCGCCTTCATCGGAGGGAAGATGCTCTGGGAGGCCGTGCACGAAAATGGCGACAAGGACGACTGCAGGCCTGCCGACAAGATCGACCTGGGTGAGTTTCTCATCCTGGCCATCGCCACCTCCATAGACGCGCTCGCCGTGGGCATCTCGTTTGCGGCCCTCGCCGTGGATATCGTCTCGTCGTCGCTGCTCATCTTTGCCACGACCTTCGTATTTACGCTCGCTGGCGTGAAGATCGGCAACGCGTTCGGGGCGCGCTACGAGAGGCCCGCGAGCATCACGGGAGGCGTCATCCTCATCCTCCTCGGAGCCAAGATCCTTCTCGAGCACCTGGGCATTCTCGTCCTCTAGTAGAAGCGACCCTGCGCCGTTGCCGGCAGCCTCTTGCCGACCATCGTTCTTTAAGCCTCAATGACAATTGCAGTCATCGTTTGAGGTGCCATTTTGTCGTTGAGGCTTAAAGAACGAAACGGCGTCGTCTGGACGGCGGTCGCCTTTCAACCGGGGGATATGCCAAGGAAAGCTGAGTGTGCGCACGATGCTCAACTGTTAGATTCGGATGGCGCCCACACACGCCCGCTCAGATGACGTTACAATGATGGCCCCGTGAGTGGTGCGTCGAATGACGCCAGAAACAAACGAGGAGCGCCCGGACTCATGCAAAAAAAGCGAATCTCCTGCGTCATACCCTGCTACCGCTCAGCTGGTACCATCGGTGAGGTCGTCGGACTTCTCGAGGAGACGATCTCCGTCCGTGCGAACGAGTACGACCACGAGATCATCCTTGTGAACGACGCCAGCCCCGACGACGGTGCGACCATAACCGAGCTGCGGCGTCTCGCGACGGAGAGCGAGCATGTCGTGGTGGTGAACCTCGCTCGCAACTTTGGGCAGTTTCCTGCGATCATGGCGGGCTTTGCCCAGGTGAGCGGCGATATCGTGGTCGTTCTCGACGATGACATGCAATGTCCGCCGCAGGAGATGTTCCGTCTCGTCGACAGGCTTGTGAGCGATGACCTCGACATCGTGTACGCCTACTATCCCGACCGCGAGTTCGCGGCATGGCGAAACTGGGGCAGCTCGTTCAACACCTGGTGCGTGAGGCATTTCGCCGGCGTGCCCAAGGACCTGCAGATCAACAACTACTATGCCGTCAAGCGCTACGTGGTCGATGAGGCGCTGCGCTATGAGAACCCCTATCCCTACATCGACGGCCTCCTCGTACAGTCCGTCGGAAGCTATGCGAACGTCGAGGTCACGCACCACGCCCGCGAGAAGGGCCGTTCGGGATACACGCTGAGGAGTCTTACCGCGCAATGGCTCGACGGCGTGACGCTCTTCTCCATCGTGCCGCTGCGCATCGCCTCGGCCCTGGGGCTCGTCTTCGCGCTCGTGGGCTTTGTCACCTGCATGGTCTTCATCGTGCAGAAGATTCTCGACCCCACCATCACCGAGGGATGGACCAGCCTCATGGCCGCGCTGCTGTTCATGGGCGGCATCATCACCCTCGCGGTGGGTATGCTCGGAGAGTACGTGGGACGCATTTATATTTCGGTCAACAAGAAGCCGCAGTACGTGGTGAGAGACGTCATCGATCGACGCGACGAGGGAGTGAGGCCTCATGATTAAGTTCAACGTTCCGCCGTACATGGGGACGGAGTTCGACTATATGAAGCAGGCCGTCGCGACGGGCAACATCGGAGGCGACGGCGAGTTCTCCATGAGGTGCAAGCACTGGATCGAGGATCGCTTCGGCGCGCAGGCGGCCTATCTCACCACGAGCGGGACCTCGGCGCTCGAGATGGCGGCATGGCTCTGCGACATCGGGCCCGGAGACGAGGTCATCCTTCCCAGCTTTACCTTCTCGTCCACCGCGACGGCGTTTCTGCAGAGGGGCGCCCGTCTGGTCTTCGTGGACGTTCGTCCCGACACCATGAACATCGACGAGACCAAGATCGAGGCGGCCATCACCCCCAGGACCAAGGTCATCGTCCCCGTGCACTACGCCGGCATATCCTGCGACATGGATGCCATTATGGAGATCGCCCTCGCGCACGGCCTCAAGGTGGTGGAGGATGCCGCGCAGGGCGTCATGGCAACCTATAGGGGGCGTGCGCTGGGAACCATCGGTGACTTCGGCTGCTACTCGTTTCATGAGACGAAGAACTACTCCATGGGCGAGGGCGGCGCCATCGTCATCCGGGACTCCGCGCTCAACGACCGTGCGGAGGTCCTGCGTGAGAAGGGAACCAACCGCTCGCGCTACTTCAGGGGTCAGGTGGACAAGTACACGTGGGTCGACTATGGGTCGAGCCTTCTGCCCTCCGACATGCTTGCCGCCTATCTCTGGGCCCAGCTCCAGGAGGCCGACAAGATAAACGACGACCGCCGCGCAACGTGGGATGCCTACTACCAGGCATTTCTCCCTCTGAGCGAGCGGGGTCTCCTGGGAGTTCCCACGGTACCCGAGGGATGCGTTCACAACGCTCACCTGTTCTACGTCAAGCTCGCCGACCTCGCCGAGCGTACGGCCTTCATGGGCTTTCTCAAGGAGCGTGGCGTGCAGTCGTCGTTTCACTACGTTCCCCTGCACTCCGCCCCCGCAGGCCTCAAGTACGGACGCTTCTCGGGCGAGGACGTCTATACCACGCGCGAGAGCGATCGCCTCACGCGCCTGCCCATGTACTACGGCATGGCCCCAACCGATCGGGACAAGGTCATCGAGACGGTCCTGTCATTCTTCGAGGGCCGATAGTGGTCGGTGGCAGACAAGGCCGTGGCAGCGCGCTTCTCGCGCTCCACGTGCTTCTCGGCATATACTCGCTCTCCGACGTAGCGAGTAAGAAGGCAGCGCAGGCCGAGTTCCTGAGTCCTGGATTCATCGCGCTCTACCTGGTCGTCCTGGCACTTCTGGCCGTCTACGCCATCGGGTGGCAGCAGGTGATAAAGCGCATGCCGCTCTCGAGCGCCTATGCCAACCGCGCCGTCACGGTGGTGTGGGGCATCTTCTGGGGCTGCACCCTCTTCGGCGAGCAGATGAGCGCCGGCAAGCTCGTGGGTGCCGCGCTCATCATCTGCGGCGTGGTCCTCTTCGCACGTGCCGACAAGAGGGACGCCGGGCCTGCGGGCGGCGACGAGGGGACGTCATCATGACGTCGGAGTTTGGACACGTTGCCGTCCTGCTCGTATCGGTGTTCGTGAGCGCCGTGTCGCAGGTGATGCTCAAGAAGGCGGCGATGAGAACGTACCCCTCCCACGTGGCGGAGTACCTGAACCCCCTTGTCATCGTCGCGTATGTGCTCTTCGTGGGCTGCACGCTTCTCACCATCCTGGCCTACCAGGGAATCCCGCTCTCCCTGGGTCCGGTTCTCGAGGCAACGAGCTATCTGTACGTGACCGTCTTTGGGGTTACCATCTTCCATGAGCACGTGGGACGAGAGAAGATCATCGCACTTGCGCTCATCGTCGCTGGAATTTTCGTCTTTGCGCTATGGGGATAGGAGGGCGTCATGAGGGAAGGTAGTGCCACCGCGGCTTCGGGCATCCTCGCGCGAGGCCCCCTTGCGTGGATCGATCGGCGCGCCCAGCGGGTGAGAGCCTGGGACGTTGCCCACCCCGGCCGCAAGAGGTCGTCGTACTGGCGCTGCTTCAACCTCGCGTTCGTGCTGCTCGCCTGCTTCTGCGTGGGGATGTATCTGGTGAACGGTCGGGCCATCCTCTGGAGGACCGATGGCTACGAGCAGTACTATCCCTTCTTCGCCTACGAGGGAGAGTGGCTTCGCGGAATCGTCTCCTCTCTCCTGCACGGTCAGGGGCTGCAGATTCCGGCTTGGCAGTTTGGCCTTGGTTACGGCTCCGACGTCATTATTTCGATCGACAGCCTCTTTGACCCGGTTAACCTTCTGTCCGTCCTTGTGCCCGTGAAGTATTCCGAGTACCTCTACCAGGCACTCATTATCTTCAGGCTCTGGCTTGCCGGAGTGGGGTTCTCGCTCTACGCGCTGAAGCGCGGCCGCAGCCGCTTTGCTGCGCTCCTGGGCTCCCTCACCTACGCGTTCTCGGTCTCGCTTCTCGAGGGACTCGTCTGGCCGGGCTTTCTGGTGGGTGGCGTGCTCTTTCCCTTCGTGCTCCTCGGCGTCGAGAAGGTGTTTCGGCATGAGCGGCCCTACGCACTCGTGGTCTCTCTGACCATCCTGCTCGCCGCCTCGTACTACTTCGCCTACATGATCCTCATCCTCCTCGTCGTCTACTGCGTCGTGCGCGTGGTCCAGATCGAGCACGGCTTTGTCCTGCGACCCTTCCTGGGGTGGACGGCCAAGATCGGTGGCGGTGCTCTCCTTGCGGCACTTCTCTCTTGTGCCGCCCTCGTTCCGGCCCTCATCGAGGTCCTGAGCCTCAGCCGAGCCACCACGGCCGAGACCACCCAATCGCTTCTCTACTCGTTCACGTACTACCTCGACGTCGTGCCCGGTCTCGTGGGGTCGTACACCGTGGGAAGCGACTGCAACGTGGGGTATGGCGCGGTGGCCTTCATCTCGTGCGTGCTGCTGTACCTCTCGGGCAAGGGCAGGCGCGCCCTCAGGGTCGCTCTCGTGGCGATGACGGCGATGCTGCTCGTACCGGCCGTGGGAAGCGCCCTCAACGGGTTCAACTACGCCACCAATCGCTGGGTCTTTGCCTATGCGATGCTCGTGGCCTACGTCGTGTCCGTAATGGCTGAGAACCCCGAGGAGATCGACCTCAAGAGGGTTCTCTCCGTGCTGGGCGTCACGGTGGTTCTCGCGGCATGGATATTCCTCATCCCCCGCGAGCGCACCGAGCAGAACGTGGCGTCGCTTCTGGCGATCGTGCTCGTGGTCGTGCTCCTGCTGCTGGCCGGTTCGAGCCTCCGCGCCCGCCGCGCCGTGCTCGTGCTGGGCGTGCTCGGCTCCCTCTGCCTGAACATGTTTTACTTCATCGATGCGAACGAGGGTGGATGGGCTGCGACGAGTCTTCCCATAGGCAGTGTCTACCAGCGCTTTGTTGAAGATTCTCCGCTCAACGCCGTGGCGCAGGTGGATGATGACTCGTTCTGGCGCTATGACGTCGACCCGGCCAGATGGTCGTCGACCACCGACTCGTATCGCATTCCCCGAAACGGGTCCCTGCTCTTTGGCCTCAACGGCTACACGTTCTACAGCAGCGTCTATAACTCGTCGATCGACCGCTTCCAAACGGAGCTCGGGCTCAATGACGACGGCATCAACTTCTCGTACAGAAACCTCGAGGGCAGGGCCGTCCTCGAGGAGCTCCTCGGCACCAAGTACTACCTCGTCCCCGACGACGGAGGGGAGACCACCGCCTACGGCTATGACAATCCTGTCTCCACCACCACGATCAACGGGCATTCCTACACCGTCTACCAGGGGGACTCCACGCTGCCCCTGGGATTTGCGTTCTCGAGCGTGATCACGCGGTCGCAGTACGAGAGCCTCTCCATGCTCGAGCGTCAGGAGGCGCTGCTCCAGGGCGTGGTGATAAGCGACAGCGATGCCGCGTCGACCTCCGTCGCCAAGACCGACCTCTCCCTTTCCACCTCGACCGTCGAGTCGAACGTGGTGGCGACGAGCGGCTGCACGGTGAGCGACGGTCAGGTGGTCGCCACGTCGGACAACGCCACGGTCACGCTCTCCGTGGCGGGCCTGGCAAACAGCGAGACCTACCTCGTGTTCAACAACCTCGACTACGAGTCGGAGAGTCTCCTCACGCTCGTCTCGTCCGAGTCGTTCTCCTCCAAGCGCTGGTACCTCAAGGCCAAGGCGCTCGCCGTGGCGCTTTCCACCACGCCTACCACCGCATACTCGATCTATGGCAAGGCCGACAAGGGATCCACCAACCGTTGCATCACCAACTTCGTGAGCAGCTCGCACATGTATGGCGGCAAGCGCGAGTGGACTCTCAACCTGGGCTATTCGCAAGATGCGCAGTCGACGGTCACCATCACGTTCTCGAACGCGGGGACCTATACCTTTGACAAGATGTCCATCGCCTGCCAGCCCATGGATGCCGTGAGCTCCGAGGTGTCCGCCCTGAGCGCGAATGCCCTTGAGAACATCCAGGTGGGCACCAACACCGTCTCGGGTACCATCTCCGTTGATGCCGAGAAGATGCTGTTCCTCTCGATTCCCTGGTCACAGGGGTGGAGCGCGACGGTCGATGGCGAGCCCGTCGAACTCATCCAGGCCGACACGGCGTTCATGGCCATCGACCTTTCCGCCGGTACGCACGATGTCGTGCTGACCTATCGCACGCCCGGGCTCGACCTCGGCCTGGCGCTGACGGGTGCGGGTCTGCTCGTGGCCGTCGGTCTCGTCGTGGTGTACGAGCGCAGGGCCCATCGTCCCAAAGGAGATTAGGCCTCGCGGCGAGACGCTCCTATCGGCCGGACGCCCTGCTCGTCGCGTCCGCGGAACCGGGAAGCGCCGTCCTCAGGATGAGATAGACGAACTGGTCGATGGGTAGTCGGTTGCCGTCCGCGATCCACGCCTGCACCGCAGCCACGATCCCCGAGAGGTAGAACTCCTCGATGATGTGCCCCTCGGCCTTGCTGACGCCTTCGCTGGGCAGCACGAAGCGTCCGAGGAGGGGCTTGATTACCTCCTTGAAGCGGTTGGCAAAGGCCGGGTCGCCGCTTTCGCCGAGAAGGACCGCGATGTAGCTGCTGTATTGCTGGGCCATCTGAAGGATGGTGCCCATGTGGTCGGTGAAGTCGAGGCTCTCGCCGCGCATGAGACGATCGTTGACGAGCGACTCGATGCTGCCCATGACCATGTCCTCGACCTGTTCGAGCACGTCGTAGACGTCATGGTAGTAGAGATAGAAGGTCGCGCGATTGTAGCCCGCACGGTCGGTTATCTCGCGGACCGTGATCTTATCGAGGGGCCTGTCGGCGTAAAGGTCCCAGAACGCCTCGCGGAGGTTTTCCCTTGTCTGTTCGGTGACCTGCGGGTTCTTGTTCATGACGTTCCTCCGAGATGTCTCATGTCACCGCTCGACAATTGCACCACCGGTGTCGAGCAGTGCTTTGGCTTGCTCGCTCCAACCAGTATACTTCCCACTAGACAACATGTTGTCGAGTGATTTCTGAAAGATGCCTGAGGAGACGGATGGCGGAGGCGGGCATGGCGTACATCGAGTTCATGGACGTGGTGAAAAGCTACGGCGTGGGTGCCGCGCAAATTAACGCGCTCGACGGCGCGACGTTCAACGTCGACCGCGGCGAGCTCGCCGTGATTCTCGGCGCCTCGGGTGCCGGCAAGACCACCACGCTTAACATCCTCGGCGGAATGGATGGTGCCACCTCTGGGCAGGTGATGGTGGGCGGACGTGACATCAGCAAGGCGAGCGAGAGCGACCTGGTGCTCTATCGACGCTCGGACGTGGGATTCGTGTTTCAGTTCTACAACCTCGTGCCCAACCTCACCGCTCAGGAGAACGTCGAGCTCGCGAGCCAGATCTGCCCGGACTCGCTCGACGCGGCCGTGACGCTCTCCAAGGTGGGGCTCCAGGACAGGCTCGACAACTTCCCGGCACAGCTTTCGGGCGGTGAGCAGCAGCGCGTCTCAATCGCTCGCGCGCTGGCAAAGAACCCCAAGCTCCTGCTCTGCGACGAGCCCACGGGGGCTCTCGACTACCAGACGGGCAAGCAGATCCTGCAGCTGCTGCAGGACACCTGTCGAGAAGAGGGCATCACCGTCGTCATCGTGACGCACAACGCGGCCCTCGCGGGTATGGCGGACCGCCTCGTCCGCTTCAAGAGCGGACGTGTGATCGACATGAGGGTCAACGAGGATCCCAGGCCCATCTCTGAGATCGAGTGGTAGGCACATGGTCCGGGAGACCTCCCACAAGACCTTTGACCTCGGCGTCGTTCGTACCATTCGGGGAACGCTCAAGCGGTTCGTGGCAATAGCCGTAATCACCGCCCTTGGCGTGACCATGCTCGTGGGCCTGAAGGCGGCCTGCGTCGATCTGCGGAAGTCTGCTGACGAGTTCTTCGATGCGCAGTCGCTCTTTGACGTTCGCGTGCAGTGCACGCTCGGGCTCACGCAGGGCGACGTCGATGCCCTCGCCTCGCTCGATGGGGTCGAGAAGGCCGAGGGCGGCTGGGCCGAGACGGACTACACCACCGTGGGGTCGGGGTCCTCGAAGGTCGACGTGCGTGCCCTCTCCGACTCGGGCATCAACGAACCCGAGGTCATCGATGGGAGGTTGCCGGAGACGGCCGATGAGATCGCCGTCACGCAGCGCTATCTCACCGATTCGGGCGCCTCGATCGGCGACACCGTGACCTTTCGCAGCGAGGCCGACGAGAAGGCGGCCACGACCTCCAGCGACAGCCTCGTGGACGTGGGCACCGACACGGCCGTCTTCGAGCGCAAGGAGTACACGATCTGCGGCGTGGTGCTCGATCCCATGGATATCAACGCCGGCGGACAGTCCATGTCGTTTCGCTCCACGGGCGGGTCCGACTACGCCTTCTTCGTCCTGCCGGAAAACGTGACCACCAGTGTATTTACGGTAGTCTACCTGCAGGTGAGTGGTGCATCTTCACTCCTGTGCTACTCCGATGGGTACGACGGTCTCGTGAACGCCGTGCGTGACGAGATAGAGCAGATTCGGCCCAACCGCGAGGAGGGGCGCACCACCGAGGTGCGTGCCGACGCCAATGCGACCATCGACGAGAAGGAGCGCGACGCCCTCTCAGAGCTTGACGACGCCGAGTCGAAGCTCGACAGCTCCCAGACCGAGATTGACGACGGACTGGCACAGCTGTCGTCGGGACGAGAGGAGCTTTCGCTGCAGGAGGCGCTGGCCGAAAGCGAGCTCGACTCGGCACAACGGCAGATAGACGAGGGGTACGCGCAGCTTTCGGCGGGGGAGACGGAGCTCGACTCGCAGGAGACGCAGGCCCGCGATGCGCTCTCGCAGGTGGATGCCGGTCTCGACCAGGTCGCGGCGGGCGAGGAGCAGACGAAGGCCGAGTGCGCCTCGCAGAGGTCTGCCCTCGACGCACAGGCGAAGACGCTTGCCGAGAGTCGCGCGCAACTGGAATCGGCGGCGCAGACCATGGCTGCCGCCCTCGGGAGCAACTGGCCGGCGGATGCCTGGAACACACTCTCGCAGACGGGAGACCCAGACGCCCAAGCGCAGGTGGATGCTGCCGCCACGGTATACGTGGCAGCTGCGGAAGCGGCCATCGACGCTCAGGAGGCGCAGCTGGACCCGACGACCGAGGAGGGTGCCGCCGCCATCGCACAGCTCGAGGCCCAGCGCGCGAAGGTCAGGGCGCTCGCCCGGCTCGGTACGTCCATGACGTCCGTGGTGCAGGGCGAGACGCAGCTCGCGGACGGCTACGCCCAGGTCGACGCCTCCCAGGAGGAGGCGCTCGCCCAGCTTGCGGCGCAGCGCGAGGGGCTCGAGTCCACGCGCACGACGCTCGTCTCGGCGCTCGATCAGATCGCGCAGGCACGAGCCCAGCTCGTCCAGACCCGTGCCACGCTCGACGCGAACGCCGAGGCGCTCTCGGAGCAGCGCGCCTCGGCCCGCTCGGAGTTCTCGAGCGCCCGCGACGAGCTCGACGCGAACGCGGCGACGCTTGCCGACGCCCAGGACAAGCTCGACGATGGCCGCACCGAGTACGAGGGGCAGCGCGACGATGCGCTCCGGAAGATCGCCGACGCGCGCGACGAGGTGGCGAGCATCAGCGACGCCGTGTGGTACGTGCAGGACCGCTCGAGTCTCTCGAGCTACGCGAGCGTCGAGTCCGACGCCTCGTCCATAGAGGCTCTCGGCACGGTGTTTCCCGTCGTCTTCTTCGTGGTGGCGGTGCTCGTCAGCCTCACGACCATCACGCGCATGGTGGAGGAGGAGCGTGAGCTCATCGGCCTCTACAAGGCGCTCGGCTACAGCCGCATGCGGATTCTCTCCAAGTACGTCATCTACGCGCTCTGCGCCTGTGCCGCGGGCGGGCTTGTGGGCTCCCTTCTCGGCTTCGTGGTCCTGCCCGCAATAGTCTTCGTGTTCTTTGGCATCATGTACGCCCTGCCGACGTTCACCCTGTACTTCGACCCCCTGAGCGCCGTCGTGGCGGTGATGCTCTTTACCGTGGGCGTCGTCGGTGCCACGGTGCTCACCTGTCGCGGGGAGATGCGCGAGAGCCCCGCCTCGCTCATGCGCCCCAAGGCGCCGCGCGCGGGGTCGCGGATATTCCTCGAGAACGTGCGCCCGCTCTGGAGTCGCATGTCGTTTCTCGGCAAGGTCACCGCGAGGAACATCCTGCGCTATCGCCGTCGCTTCCTCATGACCGTCTTTGGCATAGCGGGATGCACGGCCCTTCTCATCTGCGGATTTGGCATTCGCGACACGGTCATCTCGCTGCCCGGGCGCCAGTACGGGTCGGGGGGCGTGACCCAGTACGACCTCATGGCCGTGACCTCCTCCGATGACCTTGACGGCGTCGCGACCGACCTCCTGGCTGACGACGGCGTGGACGACCTCGTGAAGGTCTATACGGACAGCGTGACGATCGTGACCGGTACCGACCGAGAGAGCGCCCAGCTCATCGTCGTTCCCGACGGCACGTCGCTTGACGGCTTCGTGAACCTACGGGACGAGACCGGTGCGAACGTGGCGCTGACGAACGATGGTGCACTCGTAACCGTCAACGCCATGCAGGTGATGGGTCTTTCCACGGGTTCCGCCGTCACGCTCGAGGACAGTCGGCTCGACCAGGGCGCCACGACCGTGGCGGCGGAGGTTTCAAACTACCTCGGCAACACCGTCTATCTCACCGCGAGTGCCTACGAGGACGCCTTTGGCGAGACGGCCAAGCCCAACGCCGTTCTCGTCCACCTAAACGCGGACGCCGACGGCCAGATCGCCTTCTCGGAGAATCTCGCGCGGGACTCCCGCATACTCTCGACCGTATGCACGCAGAAGTACGTTCGTGACTTCTCGGGTGCCTTCACGCTCATCAACATCGTGGTCTACGTGCTGCTTGTTCTTGCTGCGGCACTCTCGTTCACCGTGGTGTTCACGCTCTCGAACACCAACATCTCGGAGCGCGAGCGCGAGCTCGCCACCATCAAGGTGCTTGGGTTCAACCGTCGCGAGGTGTATCGCTACGTCAACAGGGAGACGCTCGTGCTCACGCTCATCGGCGTCGCGGTCGGTCTGCCTCTGGGGTACGCGCTCGCACGCTGCCTCACCTACGTGCTCAAGATGCCTTCGCTCTACTTCGACGTCACCGTGGCTCCGACCTCGTACCTCATCTCCGCGCTGCTCGCCGTTGCGTTCACGCTCGTGGTCAACGTCATGACCAACCGCTCCCTCGACCGCATTGACATGGTCGGTGCCCTCAAGAGCGCAGAGTAGTGCTGGATGTGATACCTTACTCTCCCCTTACAATTCATGATTACCCTCTCCTTACAATTGGGACAGCCATCCATGCCCCCGCCGGTGGCACGTGGATCGAAAGGCAGAATTCATGATCACGGTCTCCCAGTTTTTGGGCATGCTCTCCGAGAACCCGTTTCTTCTCGTCGTAATGGTGCTCGTCTTGGGCACCATTTTCGTGAACGGTGCGACCGACGCGGCCAACGCCATCGCAGAGGCGGTCGGCACGCGTTCCATCGGCATCGATGCCGCCATCATAATGAGCGTCTTCTGCAACTTCATAGGCCTCGTGGTCATGACGTTCATTTCCACCGCCGTCGCCGACACCATCTCGGGCATGGTCGACTTTGGCGGAGACACCCATGCGGCGCTGATCGCGCTCGCCGCGGCGACGGTCGGCATTGTCGCCTGGGGCGTGGGCGCCTGGATCTTCGGCATCCCCACGAGCGAGAGCCACGCACTCATCGCCGGGCTCACGGGGGCCGCGCTCGCGGTCCAGGGTGGCCTCGGCGGCGTCAACTGGAACGAGTGGGTCAAGGTCATCTACGGCCTTCTGCTCTCGACGGGGCTTGGCTTCGTCGCAGGCTGGGCCGTCGCTGCGCTTATCCAGGTCGTCTGTCGAAACTCTGACAGACGCCGACTCGACGTGGGCTTTGGTCGCCTGCAGGTGCTTGGCTCGGCCTTCGTGGCGCTCATGCACGGTGCCCAGGACGGGCAGAAGTTCATGTCCACGGCCATGCTCGCCATCGCCCTCTCCGTAGGAAAGTCCGTCGGTGACATGGGCGGCTTCCCGCTCTGGCTCGAGGTGCTCTGCGCGGGCGTCATGGCCATCGGTACGGGCATCGGAGGGCGTCGCATCATCAAGAAGGTGGGCATGGAGATGGTGCAGCTCGAGAAGTACCAGGGATTCGCCGCCTCCGTCAGTGCCTCCGTCTCCCTTCTCATCGCTACGCTCACGGGCCTGCCCGTCTCGACCACCCACACCAAGACGGCGGCCATCATGGGTGCGGGCGCCGCCAAGGGCGTGCGCTCGGTCTCGTGGGGCGTCGCAAAGGAAATGGTGCTGACCTGGGTCTTCACGTTTCCGGGCTGCGGCATCATCGGCTTTTGTCTCGCCAAGCTCTTCCTCGTCCTGTTCTAAGGAGAAAACGACATGCCGCACGCCAAGAAGGAAGACATCTTCTACACCATGCTCAAGGAGTTTGCCGGCAAGGTGGAGGACGCCGCCGAGCTCTACTCCGAGATCCTTCTGGACTATCCAGACTCGTATCCAAAGATCCCCCGCATGCACGTGTACGAGCACGAGTGCGACGAGATGGTCAAGCGCATCATGGGCGAGCTCTATCGCGCCTTCGTCACGCCGTTCGACCGCGCGGACGTCTCGAGCCTCGCCCTGGCGATGGATGACATCGTTGACAACATGGATGGCGTGATCACGCGCCTGGACCTCTTCAACCTTGACGAGACGCGTCGGGAGGCGCAGCAGATCGCAGAGCTCTGCCTTCACGCGGCACGGGAGTTTCGTGTGATGATCGATCACCTGCCCAACTACAAGAACGATTCCGTGGTCATGGAAAAGGCCATCGCGATCGGAAACATCGAGAACGAGGGCGATGACGTCTACCACGCCGCGCTCTATCGCCTCTTCCACGAAGATATCGAGGACCCCCGTCACGAGCTTGCGTGGCTGCGCCTCTTCGACCGCATGGAGATGTGCACGGATGCCTTCGACAAGGCGGCGGGCGTGGTTCGCTCGGTCGTGATGAAGAGCGCGTAGCGAGCCGCCGACGGTCCCTCTCGCGCCGGCAGGTCGGCCAATGTTAAAAGCTCAGCAAGGGTGGGCGTACGAGCGCAAATAGTGGCTATGGTAGAAAACCAGCTCACATAACGAGGGCGTATGTCCGTGCGTCCGCAGACGAGAGGATCAACCATGGTTGAGAAGAAGGACGTCGACTGGGGTAGCCTGGGCTTTGCTTACCAGCACACCGACTTCAGCTACGTCTCCAACTACAGTGACGGTGCCTGGGACGACGGCGTGCTCACGTCCGACCACACCGTCGTCATGTCCGAGTGCGCCGGTCTCCTGCACTACTGCCAGGAGGTCTTCGAGGGTCTCAAGGCCTACACCACCGATGACGGCAGAATCGTCTGCTTCCGGCCCGACCAGAACGCCGCGCGTATGTATGACTCGGCGCAGCGCATCTGCATGCCGCCGTTCCCGAAGGACCGCTTCGTGGAGGCCGTCGAGAGGATCGTCAAGGCCAACGAGGCATGGGTCCCGCCCTTTGGCACCGGCGCCACGCTCTATATCCGTCCGTTCATGTTTGCGACGGGAGACGTCATCGGCGTCAAGCCCGCTGACGAATACCAGTTCCGCATTCTCGTCACTCCCGTCGGCGCCTACTACAAGGGCGGCGTCAGGCCCGTCAAGCTCCAGGTCTCCAAGTATGACCGCGCGGCACCCCACGGTACCGGCAACATCAAGGCGGGCCTGAACTACGCCATGTCTCTGTACCCCTCCGTCGAGGCTCACAGCAAGGGCTATGCCGACAACATGTTCCTCGACCCCCAGACCCGCACCTTTGTCGAGGAGTCCGGCGGCGCCAACTTCCTGTTCGTCAAGAAGGACGGCACGCTGGTCGTTCCCCAGTCGCACACCGACTCCATTCTTCCCTCCATCACCCGTCGCTCCCTCGTTGACGTCGCCGAGAACTACCTCGGCATGACCGTCGAGCAGCGTCCGGTGCGCTTCGACGAGATCGGCGACTTCGTCGAGTGCGGCATGTGCGGTACCGCTGCCGTGATCAGCCCCGTGGGCGAGGTCGATTCCGACGACCAGAAGATCGTCTACGGCATGGAGCAGGTCGGACCCGTCATGAAGCAGCTTCGCGAGACCCTTACGAGCATCCAGTCCGGCGAGCTCGAGGACAAGTTCGGCTGGGTCCACGAGATCGCGTAAAACGCCTGCGGCTTTTGGGGACGCCCCCGGGCCTGCCGAGAGAGAACTCTTCGCCGTGCATAGTGCGGATCAGAGGGGCCTTCTCAGCAAGCCCGGGGGCGTCCTGCGTTCTTTCGCGTAAACCTGGAAAAGATACCTGTCACCTTTTCCAGGTATGACGGCCCGCAGTAAGCCAGGCATTGCAGATAACGACATTATCTAGACGTATGGTCGCAAAATAATGTCGTTATCTGCAATGCCCGGCTTACTGCGGGCCAAAGCAGGCTCACATGGCATCTACCGCTCACGCTTTTCAATCGTCCGCTTGTCAGTTAAGTGATTTTCTCGGCCCGAGACGTCGGACCTTTGCTACGATTTCCAAGAGGGTATAACATAGGCATACGAAATATTACCTAAACACGACACAAACGGACTACGGGGGCGACGGTGGCAGACAGGATGACACCGATCGTCGCCAAGGTGTCCCCGCAGGAGAAGGAACGATTCTTCGAGGCCACCGAGCAGATCGGAACAACACCCTCCAATGCGATTCGCATGTTTATCGCGGCGTTCAACCGCGAGGGCACCTTTCCCTTCGAGATAAAGGCGCCCGAGGCGAGTAGGGTGGGAGACCGAGATGCTTGCTGAGCTGCGATGGGGATTTCTAAGGGCGACGATGTGGCTTTCGCACAGGCTTCCCTGTGCCGCCACAAGGAGGCTGTGCGCCTCCTCGGTGAGCACGTCGATGCGTCGCATGTGGCTCGACCTGTAGTTCGGGTAAGGAATGCCCATGGCCGTCATCGACGTCCACGTTCACATCTACCCCGACAAGATCGCCGAGCGGGCGACCTCGAGCATCAGCCGCTTCTACAACATCGAGATGGACGTCTCGGAAGGGTCGGTCGACCGTCTCATCCAGGTGGTCCGCGACACGCCGATAACCGACTGCGTCGTGCACTCCGTGGCCGTGCGTGCGGCGAACGTCGAGTCGATCAACAACTTCATCGCGCAGACCTGCGCCGCCCACGCGCATCTCGTCGGCTTCATGACCATGCACCAGGACTACGAGGATCCTGAGTCTGAGATCGACCGCGCCGTGGGGATGGGGCTGCGTGGCATCAAGCTCCATCCCGACACCCAGGCCGTCAACATGGACGATCCGCGCCTGATGCGCGTCTACGACCTTGCCGACCAGCGCGGCCTGCCCGTCATCATCCATTGCGGAGACTATCGCTACGACTACTCGCATCCGCGTCGGCTCAAGCGCGTGCTGCGGGAGTTTCCGAACCTCGTGGTGGACGCCGCCCACTTCGGGGGCTGGTCGGTCTTTGACTACGCGCTCGAGTTTCTCGAGGACGAGAGGTGCCTCCTCGACATGTCGAGCTCGATGCGCTTTCTCGGGCCGCGTCGTACGCGCGAGTTGGTCGAGGCGTATGGACCGGACCGCATGCTCTTTGGCTCCGACTTCCCCATGTGGAATCCCGGCGAGGAGCTTGCGCGCTTTCGCGCGCTGGGCTTCTCCGCGAAGGACTACGAGAAGATGTGCTGGCACAACGCCGAGCGCTTCGTAGGGATGCAGATGGGGGAGTAGGCCAGTGGCCTCCGCTACGTGGTCTGCGCCTCGACGAGGGGGTCGATTCCCTCGAGACGCATGGCGAGCACGGCCGCGCCATAGGCACCGATGGCGGGGGCGATGCTCGAGGTTCCGACGTACGGGCATGGTGCGTCGCTCTCCGCCAGCAGCGCGCGCAGGTGTCGTTCCACGGGTTCGCGCAGGAGCTCGCCCGCGCGTGCGAGGCTGCCGGCTATGACCACCGCCTCGGGCGACAGCGCATCCACAAGCGGCTTTGATCCGCGAGCCACGTTGCCGGCGTAGTGTTCCACGGCTGCGCAGGCGGCGGCATCGCCCTTGCGTGCAGCCTCGAAGACGAGGGAGTCATCAAGGCTGGCGAGGTCGGGCCCGGCGAGGCGGAAGAGCCTCGACGTCCCGTCATGCTCCGCCTCATGACGTGCGAGACGTACGAGCGCGCCCGCCGACCCGTACCTATGGAACTCCTCATCGGCGACGGAGGCCTTCGCGATCCAGCTGCCGAGCTCGGTGTCGTCATCTAGGGGGAGACCGTCTCTCACCACGGCAAGGCTTACCGTGGTGCCCAGCTTGAAGAGGAGAAAGTCGTCATAGCGGTTACCTACGCCAAACTCCGCCTCACCCGTCGCCGCGCAGAGCGCGTCGTTGGCAAGCAGCATGGGGACGTTCAGGCGCTGACGTGCCACCGAGACGACGTCCGTCTCCTCGGTCCATCCCAGAGCGGGGGAGAGTAGGACCACGTTCTCGTCGGGATCCACGGCCCCGGGGATTCCAAGGCAGGCCGAGTCGATTGCGCTTACGTGAATCCCGACGTGATCGCAGGCCGCCTGCGTCGCACCCCATACGCTTTCGAGCACGGTCTTGATGCTGCCATCTATGCGCGTGAGGGCCTGGGCGTCACCAAGGAGATGGCCGAGGTCATCGATGAGGGCGGCACGCGTGGTGGTGCCACCGATGTCAACGCCGAGAAACGCCATGGGTGCTCCCTGTGTGACACTATCCACGGCAACGCGAACCTGACGAAAGCCATCACCTTAGTCTGCCACGAATCGGCGGGAAAGCCATCTTCATTTTGTCAGCGGCTCCTTCTCCGTTCCGCATGCGCACGCGAGAGAGGGCTGGGGGAGCCATTATGGCGTACCTGCGGTTTGTGGAATGGGATGGGTGCCGTGGACCGTCACCTCTGCGGGGGTATACTTGCTGCTCGAATGACCGTGGAAGGTGGCGTGCGCCGCGCGTCGCTTGTGGCCGCGGTCGTGAGTTCGCGCTGAAGGCGCGAGAGGAGGCTTCACCATGGCACAGAAGATTCAGGGTACCGAGGACCTGTATGGCGGATACATGCGCGCCTGGCAGCGCATGCAGGACGTGGCCCGCGAGCTCTTTGGGGCATACGGCTTCGACATGATCGAGACGCCCGCGATCGAGCAGGTTGACACCTTCGTCCATGGCATCGGCGAGTCCACCGACGTGGTGCGCAAGGAGATGTTCCGCGTGGTTTCCGGGGCGCTCTTCGAGAACCTCCTCGAGGCGGGCACCGAGTCTGGCCTCAAGGCCAAGCAGCGCATGGCCATGCGTCCCGAGGGGACGGCGGGCGTCGTTCGCGCTGCGGTCGAGAACAACCTCGTGCCTCAGGGTGCCGCTCCCATCAAGCTCTGGTATGCCGAGCCCATGTTCCGGGGAGAGCGTCCGCAGAAGGGACGCCTGCGTCAGTTCCACCAGATCGGCGTGGAATGGATCGGCGCGCCCGATCCGGCGGCCGACGCAGAGTGCATCATCGTGCTCATGGAGTTCTATGAGCGCCTGGGCTTTGATCCGTCTAGGCTGTGCCTTCGCATCAACTCGATGGGAGACGCCACCTGTCGTCCCGCCTATCGCGAGAAGGTTCGCCAGTTCATTCTCGCCCATGCCGACGAGATGTGCGAGGACTGCCTCGAGCGGGCCGACATCAACCCCCTGCGCGCCTTCGACTGCAAGAACGATCGCTGCAACGAGGTCATGAAGGGCGCACCGCTGGTCGTCGACAACCTCTGCGACGACTGCGCCGAGCACTACGCGCAGGTCAAGGCCTATCTCGACGAGGCCGGAATCGCTTACGTGGAAGATCCGACGCTCGTGCGCGGGCTCGACTACTACACCCGAACGGTCTTTGAGGTGGAGGCCATAGACGGCGGCGTGGGTGCCATCGGCGGCGGCGGGCGCTATGATGGGCTCATGGAGCTCGAGGGTGGAAAGCCGACGCCGGGCATCGGCTTTGCGGTGGGCTTCGAGCGCATCGCGCTCGCCCTTGCCGCTCAGGGAGGCTCGCTCGAGACGTCGGAGCCCTCCTGCGTCTATGTGGCGTGCACCTCTCCGAGCGAGCGCGACGTCGCGTTCAGGGCGACGCTCGCGCTGCGTCAGGCAGGCATCCGTACCGAGGCCGACTACCAGGGACGCTCGCTCAAGAGCCAGTTCAAGCAGGCCGACAGGCTTGGTGCCGCGGTGTGCGTCGTAATCGGGCCCGACGAGGTCGCGGCAGGCGTCGTGACCCTGCGCGACATGACCACGCACGAACAGGTCAGCGTGCCCCTGGACGCCTTGGCCGCGGCCGTCACGTCCCAAAAGGGGACAGGGACTTTTTAGGACATTCCTGTTGCATATTCTTCGGGTCGTTCTTTTTTGGATATGCCTATGATCTCGAAATCGCTGCTCGTACGCGTGTAGGATTCTCCCCATCTTACCGTGGGGAGGTCTTCTATGGTGCGCGTGGCGAGACGTGTTGCGGCTTCAGGTTTTTATCATGTGGTTCTCCGCGGCTGCGGAAAGCAATACATCTTTGATGATGATGCCGACAGGTGGCACTTCTATGACCTGATGAAGCGCGAGCTGATCGAGAGGGGCGTCACCGTTTTGGCCTGGTGTCTCATGTCGAACCACGTCCACCTCCTGGTGCTCGACGAGTCCCGCGTGCTCAGCGAGGCGATGAGGAACCTCTCGTCCTCGTATGCCCTCTACTTCAATAGGAGAAGCGGGCACGTGGGCCACCTGTTCCAAGAGCGGTTCGGGAGCTTTCCCATCGAGGACGAGGGCTATCTGCTGGAGGTCGTTCTCTACATTCACAGCAATCCGCAAAACGCCGGTCTGTGTGATGCGGACCGGTGGTTCTGGAGCAGCTACCACGAGTACGTGGGGCAACCCGAGGTCACGGACACCGCCCTGGTGCTTGAGCTTGCCGGAGGAAGGGACGGGTTCGTCTCGTGCAGCGCGGCCTATGGCGAGATGACCCACTGCTTCGAGGGGAGAAAGAGAGTTCCCGAGAGCGATGTCGGAGTCGTGGCCAAGAGGGCTTTGGGAGGAGTCGACCCTACGGACGTAAAGACGTTCGAGCGAGATCGTCGCGTGAAGGCGCTTGTGTCGCTTCGGGCGACGGGGCTCTCCGTACGGCAGATCGAGCGACTGACGGGCATAGGCGCGAAGACCATAACGCGGTCAACAAGGTGACGCCGGGACCCAAGGGGGGGCAGGTGACCCAAAGGGGGACAGGGATATTTTGGGTCCTTAGCGGATGTCCCAAAATATCCCTGTCCCCCTTTGGGTCACCTGCCCCCCCTTGGGTCCCGGCGTCACTGGTAGCGAAGAGACTCCACCGGATCGAGCTTGGCGGCGCGTCGCGCGGGACCGTAGCCGAAGACCATCCCGATGAGCACGCAGATGCCCGTCGCCATGGCGACGGCGGTGGGGGAGATGATCGGAACGATCTGGCCGATTCCGGCCATGCCCGACGCCACGCTCGCAAGCGCCCAGGCGCCCCCATAGCCGAGGAGTATCCCGAATACGCCGCCGACGATGCAGAGCATGACGCTCTCAAGCAGGAACTGCTTGGTGATGTCGGAGCTTCTCGCGCCCAGCGCCTTGCGCAGTCCGATCTCGCGTATGCGCTCGGTCACGTTCGTGAGCATCATGTTCATGATGCCGATGCCGCCGACAACGAGCGACACGCCCGCGACGGTGGTCATGAGAAGCTGGAACGAGGCCATGGTGGCGTCGAGCTGGTCCATGATCGACTTCATCGTAGTGATGGAGACCGCGTAATCCTGGTTCTCCTCGCTGATGTCGAAGTATTTGATGAGGAAGCTCTTCGTCTTGTCGCCGATGGTGCTCATGTCGGCGTCCTCGCGAGCGTAGCCGATGATCTGGTCGATGGAGGAGTACCCGCTCACGCGCGTGGTGAGCGTGGAGTAGGGCATGTAGATCATCTGGCTGTTCATGCCGCCCGCCTCGACGACGCCCACGACCGAGTAGGAGTCGTCGTTGATGCGGATGCTCTGCCCCACCACGTCGGTGGCGGAGGAACCCCAGAGCTTGGTGACCACCTGCTGGTCGATAACCACGCTCATGGAGCTGCCCGTGCATTCGTCGGCGGTGAGGAAGCGGCCGCTCACGAGCTTGGAGCCCACGGCGGTGAAGTAGTTCTCGTCACAGCCGATGATCTGTGCCGAGTCGAGCGAGCGCGTGCCGTTGGTCGCCTTGCCGCTGTAGAACGAGGTGGCCGACACGAACTCGTAGTCGGGGACGTTGAGCTCGAGCTGTTTGAGGTCGTCCATCGTGACCTGGCGCGTGTCGGGATAGCAGTAGATGTAGACGAGACGAGACTGATTGAGGCCGAGCTGTCCCACGAGCGACATTTTGATACCGTCGATGAGAGCCGTCATTGCGATGACGGCCGCGATGCCGATGACGATGCCGAGGATGGTGAGCAGGCTGCGCACGCGGTTGGCTCGAATGGCCGTGAACGTTTCATAGAGGAGGTCGCGCAGCCTCATGCGATCGCCTCCCCTTGGATCATGGCCGCCTCGCGCTCGACGAGATGAGCCCTGAAGGCGTGCTCCTCCTCGGCGGTGAGCAGCTTGCCGTCTCGGATGTACACGGTACGGTCTGCCCAGGCGGCCACTTCGGCGCCGTGGGTGATGACGATGATGGTCTTGCCCTGACGCTGCATGCGGCGGAAGGTTCTCATGACCATCTCGCCCGTCGCGCTGTCGAGATTGCCCGTGGGCTCGTCGGCGAGGATGAGCGACGGGTCGTTGACGAGAGCGCGGGCGATTGCCACGCGCTGCATCTGACCGCCCGAGAGCTCGTTGGAGCTGTGCTCGTAGAGGTCCTCGGGAAGGTCGACCGAGTGCAGCGCCTTAAAGGCGCGTAGCTCTCGCTCACCCACCGGGACGTCAGAGTAGACGAGCGGCAGCATGACGTTGCGCAGCACGGTGGTACGTGGCAGCAGGTTGAAGGACTGGAAGACAAAGCCTAGGCGCGTGGCGCGAACCACGGCGAGGTCGTCGTCGGAGAGGGACGAGACCTCGAGGCCCTCGAGCCTGTACGATCCCGTGGTGGGGGAGTCGAGGCAGCCGAGGATGTTCATGAGCGTGGACTTGCCCGATCCGGACGGACCCATGATGGCGAGAAACTCGCCGCGCTCCACCGTGAGCGAGACGCCGCGCAGCGCGGGCGTGAAACCGGCTGCGGTCTCGTAGATGCGGTAGACGTTCTCGACCTCGATGACGGGGGCTGCCATGGCTAATACGCCACGGCCGCGGCGGAGGCCGTGTTATCGCCGCCGGTGGAGCTGCTCGAATAGCCCAGGAGCTGGACAAGGTCGCCCTCGGACACGTTCCCCTCGATGACCGCGGTGGAGGTGTTCTTTGCCACGATGGTCACCTCGCGCTCCTCGGCCGCGCCCGTTTGCGCGTCGGTGACCACGTACACGCTGTACGTGGAGTCGCCGACCTGTACGAGGGCGGAGGAGGGCACGGTGAGCGCATCGGGCACGCTCTGGAGCTTGATGGACACGCTGGCCGTCATGCCGGGCTTGAGCTCGGCCACGGGGCTGGGAATGAGCAGGTCCACGCCGTAGGTCACGATGCCGGTGGACCCGCTCGAAGAGTCTCCGGTCGCCATCGTGGAGATGTGCGTGACGGTGGCGTCGAGCGTGACGCCGGGTAGCGCCGAGAAGGTTACGGTTGCCGACTGGCCCACGGCGATCTTGGAGATGTCGCTCTCGTTGATCTGCACGGTGACGGTCATCTGCGAGAGGTCGGCAATCTGGATGAGGCTGCCGCTGGTGGTGCCAGTGGAGCCAGAGGTGCCGGTGGAGCCGAGCGAGGAGCCCGATATGGCGTTCATGACCACGATGCTGCCCGCGGTGGGTGCGGTCACGGTGCGCTTGGCGGCCTGGGCCACGGCGTTGTCGTAGTTCTGCTGCGCGGTCTGCTGCGCGAGGACGGCGTTCTCGTAGGCGGACTGCGTGTCATAGACGGCCTGCTCGGTACCCGTGTCACTGTAGTAGGCATCGTAGGCGTTGCTGTAGGTGGCATATGATGCGCTCGTGGTGTTCTTGGCGGTCTTGAGGTCGATCTCGGCCTGTTTGACGGCCTTGTCGAGGCTGTCGTTCTTGATGGTGAAGAGCGTGTCGCCCGCGTTGACGACCGACCCCTCCTGCACGTTGACCTGGTCGATGATGCCGTCGACCTCGGGCGTCACGACCACTGACGAGACGGGCTTGACGGAGCCTGACGCGGAGACTGCGTCTTCGAAGTTCTCGCGCGTGACCGTCGCGGTGGGGATGGAGCTGTCTGCGGTACTGCCGCTATCGGGCTTCTGGCTGAGCCACCAGGCGATGCCGATTCCTGCTACGACGCCGACGATGATGGCGGTGCGAATGATCTTCTTGCGTCGACGCTGCTTGCGATGGCGCGTGAGGCTGTCGTAGGCGAGCCTGGCCTCCACGTCCTCCTCGCCCGCGTCCTCTTTGGCCGTGGTGGAGAGGGTGGCGAGGGGAAGCTGCTCGGTCTCGACCTCGCCCGTGGCCTGGTCGTCCACGCTGCCCTCGACGGTGGGCACGTCATCGATGGAGGAGCCATCCCTCACGACGGCGTCCTCGTCGTGCGGCGAGGGCTCTGGCTTTGCGTCGGGGTTTTCGTCCTTGCGGATGAAATCGAACATCTCTCCTCCAAGGTGCACACGGTCGCGGTGTGTTTGAGGTGCATTCGGTGCAGGCGGCTATCATCTACTATGCGCCATGCGTCCGATCGTGCTATGCGAGAGCATACAAGAACGAGCGGACATTTTTGGTCATTATTCAGCTTACGTTTGTGTAAGGTATCGTCCGTGCAGGTAGATGTCTTGGCAAGGTGGTGGACAGCGTGGCAAAAGACGAGATTGCACACATCGTCTCGATCGGTGAGGAGACCATCGTCGCACGGGTCGGCGAGGACTGCTCGGCAACGACCCTCGCGCTCGCGCTCGGCATGTCGCGCGTTTCGGCGGACGCGGCCCTGCGGCGCGGCCTGGTGCGTCGCGCCGACTGGTCTGCGCTTGCGGGAGCCTCTCGCGTGGCGGCGGGCGAGACGGTCGAGGTCCTGCTCGAACCCTCCGCGACGGCTCGACCCACGACGGCCGCGCCCGCGGACGTGGTCTGGGAGGATCCCCTCGCGCTCTTGGCTGACAAGCCCGCGGGCCTTCTCGTCCACGGTGACGGCACCGGCGCGGGGACGCTCAGCGACCGCGTGCAGGCGCACCTGGCGGCCGAGGGCAGCCATGCCGTGGCGCAGGCCGTGCAGCGTCTGGACGTGGAGACCACGGGCCTCGTGCTCTTCTCCAAGACGGAGCAGTTCCAGCCCGCCTTCGACGCGCTCGTCGCGGGAAACACCATGCAGAAGCGCTATCTCGCCGTGGTCATGGGCAGCTTTCCCCAGGGAGAGACCAGCATCGAGCAGCCTATCGGACGCGACCGTCACGACGCTCGCCGCATGCGCGTCTCGCCCGCGGGAAAGCACTCGCTCACGCGCGTGACGCGTCTTGCCACGGAGAACCGCCGCTCGCTCCTGCTCGTGGAGCTCGCAACGGGCAGGCGTCATCAGATTCGCGTGCATCTGGCAAGCCTCGGCTTTCCGGTCGTGGGCGACACCCTTTATGGGGGAGCCCGCTCGGAGGCGGGCCTCATGCTCCACGCCTGGGAGGAGCGCTTCGTACACCCCGTGACGGGCGAGGCGCTTTGCCTGCGCACGCCGTGGCCCGCGAGGTTTGGTTCATGGGAGGCGCTCGCGAGCGGGATCTGAGTCATACTTACTGAAACTGGGCACCGGAAGCACGGAAGAAGGGAACGCATATGGCCGATACCATGCGGGGCGTCTACACCAACCTCACTGACATCCGCAGGAAGGTCTTCAGCGAGGTGGCGCGAGTCATCTACGGCGCGGCGAACAACTCCGACTGGACCTATGCCGATATGGACGAGGCCTTTGAGGAGCTGCCCTACAAGATCGTCCCCGGCGACGTGGCCACCTATCGCGAGAGCGTCTTTCTCGAGCGAGCCATCGTGACCGAGCGCATCCGGCTTGCCTCGGGCCTCTCGCTCCAGGGCGTGGACAAGCCCAATCACATATCCGACGGCTTGGCTGCAGCGGCAGGTCCCGATCAGTACTACGAACCGCCGCTCATAAACGTGATCTCCTTCGCCTGCAACGCCTGCAAGGACAACGTCTACGAGGTCACCAATACCTGTCAGGGCTGTCTGGCGCATCCCTGCCGCGAGATCTGCCCCAAGGGGGCCATCTCCTTCGTCAACAAGCAGGCGTTCATTGACCAGGACGCGTGCATCCACTGCGGACTCTGCCAGAAGACCTGCCCCTATCAGTCCATTCACCACTACGTACGCCCCTGCGCCGAGGCCTGCGGCATGGATGCGATCGGTTCCGACGAGCACGGTCGCGCCGAGATCGACCACGACAAGTGCGTTGCCTGCGGGCAGTGCCTCATCAACTGCCCCTTCGGCGCCATCGCCGACAAGAGCCAGCTCGTCCAGGTCATCTGGTCGATTCTCTCCGGCGACGAGGTCATCGCCGCCGTGGCTCCCGCCTTCGTGGGCCAGTTTGGAGGCAAGGGCAACGTGGGCAAGCTCCGCGAGGCCTTCAAGCAGCTGGGCTTCTCGGGCGTCGAGGAGGTCGCCCTCGGTGCTGACCTCTGCAGCGTTCAGGAGGCCGAGGACTTTCTCGCGGAGGTTCCCGGCGAGCTGCCGTTCATGGGCACGTCGTGCTGCCCCGCCTGGTCGTCCATGGCCAAGAAGGAGTTTCCCGAGCACGCCGAGTGCATCTCCATGGCCCTCACGCCCATGACGCTCACGGCTCGGATGATTCGAAAGCACCACCCCAAGGCGAAGATCGTCTTCGTGGGACCGTGCTCCGCGAAGAAGCTCGAGGCCATGCGCACGTCCGTCCGCTCGGAGGTCGACTTCGTGCTCACCTTCGAGGAGATGGCCGGCATGATGGATGCGCGCGACATCGACTACCTGGCCCTCCATGATGACAACAAGTCCGACTTCGACGTGGCGAGCGAGGACGGTCGCAACTTTGCCGTGTCGGGCGGCGTCGCCAATGCCGTCGCCAACGTCATCCGTCGCGGTCATCCCGAGGTCGAGGTCAAGATCGCCTCGGCGGAGGGCCTTGAGGGCTGCCGCAAGATGATGAAGGACGCCGTGAAGGGAAAGTATCCCGGATACCTGCTCGAGGGCATGGCCTGTCCGGGCGGTTGCATCGCAGGTGCCGGCACGCTGCAGGGCATTAGCAAGTCCAAGGGTGCCGTGACGCGCTACGCCAAGCGATCCCCGCACAAGAACGCCGTGGACAACGAGTTTCGCAGCCTCATCGGCGAGCTCGAGTACTCGGACGACGGCATCAAGCCGAAAGACGACCAGACCGAGTAGCCGCAACCTTTCGTGCGTCTCGAAAGGTCGAGACCGACGCAAAGAAAGGGGCCAGGAATCTTCGCATCCTGGCCCCTCGTTTTTTCTAGTTTGGTTGCAGCCCTGGCTGCTACTCCTTGTCGCCGTTGACCGAGGCGAAGAAGGTCGCCTGGTTGAAGGCGTCCTTGATGGTCTTGCCATGGATGAATGGGAGGGAGAGAAACTCGTCGACGGTGCTCACGAGCTCGGAGCAGTCGACGAAGTGGTTCTTTGAGTTGCGGCGACTGGTGTCCTGGGCGCGCCACGCCTCGTAGTTCACATCGGTGAGATAGTAGACGTCGGAGCCGACCTTCATGTAGACCGAATGATTGACGTGCAGGTATTCGGCCAGGCCCTCGTAATTGATGTCGAGTGCCTCAGCAGCTTTCTTTCCCATGGCATGTCCTTTCCGTCGAAAGACCAGACCTGCTTTGAAAGAACTATACCCCCCACGTAAGGCCGTATCGAGTTCTGTTCCAAAAGGTTCTGGCAAGCGTTGCAAAACTGGGCGTAGGCTGAATCAGCCGCAGGTGAAAGCCCATGGAGGATATGTGTATTGTCTCGCTAGGCGAGGATGGCCGCCTCGAGTTCGGCGGGTGTGTCGACGATCCTCCCGGCACCCTGCGAGGTGAGCCACGAGCGGTCGCGAAAGCCCCATGAGCAGATGATGCAGTCGCAGCCGAGGTTGTGCGCCGTGGCGATGTCGACCTCGGAGTCGCCTACGTAGACGAGACCCTCGCGCGTGGCGCCGAGGTCGGCGAGGATCACGTCGCACATGTCGGGCGCGGGCTTCTTGGGGATGCCCGCCCGCTCGCCCATGGCGTAGTCGAAGATGCCGCCGAAGTACTCCCTCGTGAGCGCCTGCACGGCAAAGTCGGCCTTGTTGGAGACGAGCGCGCACCTGACCCCGCGTCCGCGCAGCCGCGAGACCATTTCGAGCATCCCGTCGTAGGGTTGGGTCGCGTCGTTGTTGTGCGCCGCGTAATAGGTCTTGAAGACGTTGAAGGCGCGCAGGAAGCCCTCCTCGTCCGTGCCCTTGGGCACGGACTCGCGCATGAGGTGCTCGATGCCGTTGCCTGTGGCGAGGCGGACCTCGTCGATGGAACGTCCGGGCATGCCCTGCGAGGCAAGGGCGTGGTTCACCGCCGCCGTGTAGTCCGTGAGGGTGTTGAGCATCGTCCCGTCAAGGTCGAATATCGCGGTTCTGTATGGCATGCCCTCATCCTCTCGGCTGGTTCTCTCGTCGTGAGGGTACACGCGCGAGGGGCTTAGACCTACTCGCTCGCGTCTATCGACATGGAAACGACAGCTCGTGTGTGGCGTTGCGGCAGATAGTTTCCGAATGCTTACATGGTGGGCCGACGAGGTCGGGTGCGTAGTACAATCGCAACTCACGTGCGGCGACACGCTGTCTACGCTTCGCCGCCGTCTGCTGGGAAGCCGCCCGTTCCGACACGGGGCGGCAGAGACGAGAGGAAAGATATGGATTCTCACTCCATGCACACCCACACCTGCGGCGAGCTTCGCGCCTCCGACATCGGCGAGGTGGTCACCCTCACGGGCTGGGTGTGGCACCGTCGCGACCACGGCGGCCTGATCTTTGTCGACCTGCGCGACCGTGACGGCGTCACGCAGGTCTCGTTTGACCCCGAGGTCTGCGACGCGCGCACCTTTCACGTTGCCGAGACCATCCGTCCCGAGTGGCCGATCATGGTCACGGGCACCGTCCACGAGCGTCCCGAGGGCCAGGACAACGACAAGCTCGCCACGGGAGCCGTCGAGGTCTACGTCACCGGCATCGAGGTCCTCAACACCTCCAAGACCCCCGCGTTCCAGATCGAGGACCACGTCGAAACCGCAGAGGACGTGCGCCTGCGCTACCGCTACCTCGACCTTCGCCGCCCGAAGATGATGGCCAACCTCAAGCTTCGCTCCGACTTCACCTTTGCCATTCGCGAGGCGCTCCATGGTCGCGACTTCATGGAGGTCGAGACGCCCGCCCTGTTCAAGTCCACGCCCGAGGGTGCACGTGACTTCCTCGTGCCGAGCCGCTCGCAGCCTGGCCACTTCTACGCTCTCCCGCAGTCTCCGCAGCTCCTGAAGCAGCTGCTCATGGTGGGCGGCGTGGAGCGCTACTACCAGGTCGCCAAGTGCTTCCGCGACGAGGACCTGCGCGCCGATCGTCAGCCCGAGTTCACGCAGGTGGACATCGAGATGAGCTTCGTGCGCCAGGACGACGTCATGGGTGCCCTCGAGGACGTGCTCTCCGACGCCTTCGGCCGCATGGGTGTCAGGATGGAGATGCCGCTTCGCCGCATCTCGTACTGGGACGCCATGGACACCTACGGCATCGACAAGCCCGACACCCGTTACGACATGAGGCTGCACGACGTCACCTCGATCTTCGGCAGCTCCAAGTTCAAGCTCTTTGCCACTGCTGCGGCGGATCCCGAGCTCTACGTCAAGGCCATCAACGCCAAGGGCGCCGGCAAGTGGCCGCGTGCGCAGATCGACAAGCTCGCCGACGTCGCGTCGGGATTCGGCGCCAAGGGCCTCGCCTACATCGCCTTCCGCGAGGATGGCTCGGTCACGAGTCCCATCGTGAAGTTCTTCTCCGACGAGGAGATGGCAAGCCTCCGCGCCGAGATGGACGTGGAGCCCGGCGACCTCGTCATGTTTGCCGTTGAGTCCCGTCTGCACGCCGACGAGATTCTCGGCGGCATGCGCTGCCACATGGCGGATGCGCTCGACGTGCCGCGCGAGGGTCACGACTTTCTCTGGGTCGTCGATTTCCCGCTGTTCCACTGGGATGCGGATCGCAAGGCCTATGCTGCCGAGCACCAGCCCTTCACCCAGCCCGACGAGGACGGCATCGACCGCCTCGAGACGGACCCGCTCTCCGTGGGCTCGCACACCTACGACTTCGTCATGGACGGTTACGAGGCTGGCGGCGGCGGCATGCGTATTCACAACGCGGAGCTGCAGATGCGCATCCTCAGGCTCCTGGGCTTCTCCGAGGAGCGTGCCAACGCCCAGTTCGGCTTCCTCATGGAGGCCCTCGAGTTTGGCGCGCCTCCCATGGGCGGCTTCGCGCTCGGGCTCGACCGCGTATGCATGCTGCTCACCGGCTCCGACTCCATCCGCGAGGTCATGGCCTTCCCCAAGACGAGCAGCGGCAGCGATCTCATGAGCGCCGCGCCCTCCGAGATCACCGGTGCGCAGCTCAAGGAGGTCTCGCTCCGGCTTCTCTAGAGACCCGGCGCCTCGGTTGCGTTGACATGGGGAATGAATGCCTCCCCGGCCGCAATGGTCAAACCGCCCTCGGGCTGATGGCTTCTGTCGGGGCGCACGTGCGCCGTAGACGGGCTGTCGGCCCGATTTCTTTGGAGGAAGCGCATGAGGGAGTTTCTGAGCGTGGGTCTGGGCGGGTTTATCGGCAGCGTCAGCCGGTGGGGGATAGGTCTCTGGCTTCGAGCCTTGCTCCCCGGCGTTCCCCTGGGCACGTTCGTGGCCAACGTCATCGCAGGCCTGCTCATTGGGGTGATCACGGGGGTCGACCTCGCAAGCCCTCTGCCGGCGGAGCTGCGGCTGTTCCTTGCCGTCGGCCTCTGCGGTGGCCTCTCCACCTTCTCGACGTTTTCGAGCGAGACGGTTCAGCTGGTGGAGGCAGGCAACTGGGCGGGTGCCGTGATCAACGTGGTCGTGAACGTGGGCGTGTGCATCGTGGCCGTCATCGTCGGGCTGCGGCTGGGCGGGCTTGTCGCCAGCGCCTAGCGTGCCGGGCTCGGAACGCAGCTGAGACAGACGGGCTGCTCGCGCTCGTCGCTACATCAGGGATGACTCGGCGCGCTTGCGGATGACGATGTACTCGCTGAGCAGGAGCACGAGGAGCATGGCCATGATCACGATGCTCGAGACGATGGCGCCGGCAAGTCCGGAGAAGTTGATGAGCAGCAGGGCGACGGGTATGGCGAAGACGCAGGCGATGAGGTAGAGCCTCATAACGGACTGCTGCTCGCGAAGCACCGTGATGATCTGGTAGAGGAAGTCAATCGCAGCGCACACGCCGCCCGTGCCCACCATGACGTAGACGAGTGGCCTGAACTGCTCGAAGTCGATGCCGTAGAGGAAGCTCATGACGGGGATGCCGATCCAGCCCATGAAGAGCGCCACGACGCCGGTGATGACGGCGATGACCGCGAACATGGCCAGAACGATGAGGTCGAAGCGTTTGTGCTTCTCGGGCGTGGCCCAGATGTTTGCCAGCCTCACGAGCTGCGGCTTGTAGATGAAGCCCACCATCATGAGGATGGCATGCGCGGGAAAGTACATGGCGTTGTAGTAGAGCTGGTTGTCATACGACAGCGTGCCTTCCATGGCGAACTTGGGCATGGAGTCGATGAGGTTGTAGAGGAACAGCGCGAGGAACAGCGGAAAGCACTGTACGAAGAGCTCCTTCACGCCGCGCAGCGACAGCGGCAGGCTCTTGTCGGTCTCGAACAGGGCGAGCGGCAGCGTGAAGAGGGCAAACGAGACGATGGCGCCGATGGCCATGCCACGCGAGGCCCACACGAGGTCGCGCGTGACGAAGAGCACCACGGTGAAGACGACGAAGGCGAGCGCGCAGCGAATCGCCTGCGAGAGTCCGGCCAGGTAGAGCTTGTCCTTCTGCTGGAGGCGTCCCTCGTAGACGTCAGCGAGGGCGTCGATGGCGCGGAAGAGCAGCACGCCCATGCAGATGGACTCCATGGTGGTGTCGTAGCCGCGGATCCTGCAGTAGATCAGGCCCACGCCGAGCATGGCCACGCAGGTGATGACACGGTTGAGCTGGTAGTCGTAGAAGGACTCCATCTCGTCAAGATCGGACACCTGGTAGGTGCGTACGCCGTAGTTACCCAGGAAGAGCAGGAGCGTGCCCACGACGAAGGCCATCGAGAAGTAGCCCGCCTGCTCGGCGCCCACGAGCTGGGTGCAGACGATGGTGAGGAGCGGGAAGAGCCCGCCCCAGGCAGCCTGGCCAATCGTGTTGCAGACGTAGTCGCGCGTGGTTCGGTGGGCCATGTACTGCTCGGACTGCTCGGAAAACGACCTCGAGTAGACCGCGCCGAGGAGGCGGTCCCACCACTGGTTGACCGTGCGAGCGAGCAGGCTCGGCTCGGCGGTCTTCTCCACGGCCCTGCCGCGGCGGGCTCGCCCGCTCGGCTTGCCGCCCGACGCCTGGTAGCGCTCGCCGTAGCGTGGCGTGGCGTGCTGCGCGTCTCTGGTGGCGCCCGCACCCTCGTCGTTGTTTTTTCTGAGCTTTGCAAACGGATTCTTTGGCATGGCGGCTTCCATGGGTAGAGTCGTTGCTACGAAGCACGATTGTACCTCGCCTCCGCGACATGAGTCCGCCTTGTGGCGAACGAGGGCGCACTGCCGCGAATAAAAGCGTGTCGCGCGCATTTCGTTGATGTGAAGGACGCTTGCATTGGTGGCCGTCGCACGTATGGTTGGCGTAGTCCAAGGAAGCCGAGCAACACACGAGGGGGACGTCTTGTCCGACATCAAGAGGATCATTGAGCGCGTGGACCTGCCCGAGGGAACCGACGTCGAGACGGTCGCTGCCCACGTAACCCTTGCCGAGGTGGACCTTCCCGAGGAGATCCGCGACAACCTGGCCCTTTTCCTGCGCCTGGTTCGCAGGGTTCTCGAGGAGTACGACCCCAGCCTGCGCTCCGCCTTCGACATCCTGCTCACGGATGCCATCGCCGCCAATGCCGATGACGCCGAGGAGACCCGGGGTGAGAGCGAGGCCTTCGCGCGTCTCGTCTCCTTCATCGATGACATGCCCGTCGACGAGGCCACGATCATCATGAGGGCGTTTGTCGCCTACTTCCATCTGGCCAACGTATGCGAGGAGAACTACCGCGTCTCGTCGCTGCGCGTACGCGAGCACGACGTGTCCGTCAAGGCCGTGGAAGACCCCATCAACGACATGACCGTGGCCTATCACAGGCTCGTCGACGAGTGCGGTCGCGGCAAGGCCATCGCCCTTCTCGACCGCCTGGAGTTTCGCCCGGTGTTCACCGCCCATCCCACCGAGGCTCGCCGCAAGGCCGTGGAGGGCAAGATTCGCCGCATCGCCGTCCTTCTCGAGAAGCGCCCCAGCCTCTCGGGCATCGAGCTCAGGGAGAACGAGCGGCTCATGCTGCAGGAGATCGACGCGCTCTTTCGCACGTCTCCCATCGCGCACAAGAAGCCGACCCCCGTCGAGGAGGCCGACACGATCGTCGACATCTTCGACAGCACGCTCTTTGACATGGTCCCCGAGGTCTATCGTCGCTTCGATGACTGGGAGCTTGGCGAGAAGGCCGGCACCGTGCCGCCCATCTGCCCCGCGTTCTTTCATCCCGGCAGCTGGATCGGCTCGGATCGCGACGGCAACCCCAACGTCACCGCAAGGGTGAGCCGCAAGGTCGCGGAGAAGTTCCGCACGCACATGCTCGAGGCGCTCGAGGAGCGCACCCGCTACGTGGGACGCAACCTCACGCTCGACGTCATGTCGACGCCGCCGTCGGAGCAGCTCGTCAACCTCTGGAACCACCAGGTGGAGATGAGCGAGACGCTCTCCTCGCACGCGCTCGAGATCTCCGCCGACGAGACGCATCGCGCCGCCATGCTCGTGATCGCCGACCGTCTCGACGCCACCATACGCCGGACCGCAGACGTCATGTACCACAGCGCCGACGAGTATATCGACGACCTGCTCGTGGTGCAGCGCTCGCTCGCCAAGGCCGGGGCCGCCCGCACCGCCTACGGCCCGCTCCAGAAGGTCATCTGGCAGGCGCAGACCTTCGGCTTCCACATGGTGGAGATGGAGTTCCGTCAGCACTCCGTCGTCCACGCGCGAGCCCTCGAGGACATTCGCGAGCACGGTCGTTGGGGCGAGAGGGGAGAGCTTGACCCCATGACGCGCGAGGTGCTCGACACCTTCCGTGCCATGGGCTCCATCCAGCGCAAGAACGGCATCGACGCCGCGCGCCGCTACATCATCTCCTTCACGCAGAGCGCCCAGAACGTGGCCGATGTCTACGAGCTTGCTCGTCTCGCCTTCGCCCACGAGGCGGACGTGCCGACGCTCGACGTGATTCCGCTCTTCGAGCAGGTGGCCGACCTCGAGAACGCCGTCGACACGCTCAACGGGGTCATCAACCTACCTGACGTGCAGCGTCGTCTCGCGCAGACGGGCCGCCGCCTCGAGGTCATGCTCGGCTACTCCGACTCATCCAAGGACGCTGGTCCCACCTCTGCAACGCTCGTCCTTCATAAGGCCCAAGCCGACATCGCCCGATGGGCCGAGGACAACAACATCGACCTCGTGCTCATGCACGGCCGCGGCGGCGCCGTCGGCCGCGGCGGCGGCCCTGCCAACCGAGCCGTTCTCTCTCAGCCAAGAGGCTCGGTCAACTGCCGCTTCAAGCTCACCGAACAGGGTGAGGTCATCTTCGCGCGCTACGGGGACCCCACGCTCGCCCGCCGACACGTGGAGTCGGTTGCCGGCGCCACGCTCCTGCAGTCCGCCCCCTCCGTCGAATGGGTCAATACCGAGACGACCGAGCGCTATGACGGGCTTGCCTCCGCGCTCGATGCCGCCTCGCGCGAACGCTACCTCGATCTTCTTGGTACCGAGGGCTTTGCCGAGTGGTTCTCCACGGTCACGCCCCTCACCGAGATCGGTCTCATGCCCATTGGCAGCCGTCCCGCCAAGCGTGGTCTGGGTGCTAAGTCCCTCGATGACCTGCGCACCATTCCATGGATCTTCTCGTGGTCGCAGGCCCGCGTGAACCTCGCCGCCTGGTATGGACTTGGTAGCGCCTGCGAGAAGGTCGGCGACCTCGCGCTTCTCCGCCAGGCGTACGCCGAGTGGCCGCTCTTCACCACCTTCATCGATAACATCGAGATGTCGCTCTCCAAGACCGACGAACGAATCGCCCGACTCTACCTTGATCTCGGCCATCGAGATGACCTCACCGAGAAAGTCATCGACGAGATGGCGCTCACGCGCAGGTGGGTGCTCGACATCACCGGTAACGCGTGGCCGCTCGAGCACAGGCGCGTCCTCGGTCCCGTGATTCGCATGAGGCTGCCATTTGTGAACGTGCTCTCCGTGGAGCAGGCACACGCCCTCCGCGAGCTTCGCGAAGGAGATGGCAAGCTCACGCCCGAGGAGCGGGAGCGTTTCGTCTATCTCATCCTGTGCACCGTGTCTGGTGTCGCCGCGGGACTTCAGAACACGGGGTGACGATCGGTTTAGGGGCCGTGGCCGCGCCGCGCCTTCGGTTCATCCTGCAAATGTCCTCGGCTGAGGGATAGATGCGAGAAAACGACAGATTTGTGTGCCTAGCTCGGCCAGCTGTTTGTGGTGTTGCATAATGATGCATAAATCATCAATATTAATACGTAATTATTCAATTCTATTAATAACGATCTGGCCACTTCGTATGTCTCGAAATGAGCGGCACACAAAACGGTCAAAAATGAGCACCTCGTCTCTCGCCATGGTCCAAGGGGGCTCTGCATTCCAACCATTTGTGCTTCAGAGCGGACTAGGGCCGTCGCCATGAGGCATGGACCCCCGCTAACCGGAAGTTCTCGTCAGCACATAAAGTTATCTCAGGTATACTTCTTCATAAAGTAAGTTATAGTCAACTTATAGTGCAGCCCGATTACCCCTACCTGGCACGCGCGAATCCCTCTCCTCGCGTAAGCACAGGTCTTCGGCACCGTCAGCAAAACCCTCTCTCGGCTGGCGGTGCCATTCTTTTGGCTAGACTGGAAGTATGGATAAGATGCTCACATACCGTGACTACGCCCGTTACTCTCGCCTCTCGACCGACGAGATCTATGCGCAGTGCGAGGTCGATGCGTTTCGTGCAACCGGCCCTGGCGGCCAAGGCGTGAACACGACCGACTCCGCCGTGCGCATGCGTCATGTGCCCACGGGCATCGTGGCTACGAGCCGCGAGCAGAGAAGCCAGCTCCAGAACCGCCTGTCATGTCTGGCAAAGATTCGCGCAGAGCTGGAGCGTCGCGGGTGTCCGCCCAAGGTGCGCCATGCCACGAAGCCCACCAAGGCGTCGGTGAGACGCCGCCTTGAGTCAAAGCGCTGCAGGTCGGACGTCAAAAAGAGGCGCAGACGTCCGGGAATGGAGGATTAGCGATGTCTGCTTCTGGCGCCGCCGCGGCCGTGGGTCGCGGGCATGTTCTTCTCGCCGTGTGCTGTGCGCTCTACCTTGCCTGGTGGGCACTTTTCTTCAGACCTGGCTCGCACATAGAAGGGCCACTCTATTGGTTTGGCGTGGTGCTCATCCTGGGCGCCGCAGCCTGCGGCATCGTTGGGTGCTTCTCGGCGGCAGCTGCGCTTTCGCAGCTGCCTGGCGCGGAGGCCTTCTCGCCCATACCATACTTTGTGGCCGGCGTGGTGGCGTACCTGGTTTTGGCATTTGTGACCAACAGGTTCTTTGGCAGGCCGATAACCACCGAGCTCATGCTCGTCGTCGCGTGGTGCGCCTTCGAGTGCGCCGTTGTGGGTGCGCTCTCGTTCGTGGACATATCCCAGCAGCGGGCCGTCGTGCTCTACGTGCTGGTGGGAGTGCTCGCCGTGGCGAGTCTTGTCTGCTATGTGCTCTACTACCGCCTGGATCCCTGGCCGGCGTTCTACGATGGGATGGCGCCGCTCGTCTCGGTTGGGGTAGCGGCCGTGATTATCGCCGCGTCAGTTTAGCCGGAGTAAGAAACCTGGAAAAGATACCTGTCACCTTTTCCAGGTCCAGAAAAGCGCCCCATGCCGGTTTGGCACGGGGCGTCGACAAACGCTGTGAGGCAGAAATCTGCTACTTGGCCTTGCCCTGGTTGGCGACGGCGTTGATCTTGGCCTCGATGGTGGCTGGGTCGCCAATGTAGTGCTTGTCGAGGATGTTCCAGTCCTTGTCGAAGGTGTAGGAGCAGGGAATGCCGGTCGGGATGTTGACCTCGAGAATCTGCTCGGGAGTGAGCTTCTCGAACTGCATCACGAGGGCACGCAGGCTGTTGCCGTGGGCGGCGATGAGAACGCGCTTGCCGGCAACCATCTGGGGCTTGATGTTCTCCTCAAAGTAGGGCCAGGCGCGGGCGATGGTGTCCTTCAGGCACTCGGTGTAGGGGAGGTCCTCGGCGGGCACGTCACGGAACATCTCGAGGACGTGCGGGTCGCGCGGGTCGTTGGGCTCGAGGGCGGGCGGGCAGACGTCAAAGGAGCGGCGCCAGATCTTGACCTGGGCCTCGCCATGCTCGGCGGCAGCATCGGCCTTGTTCAGGCCCTGGAGGGCACCGTAGTGGCGCTCGTTGAGCTGCCATGCCTTGGTGACGGGGAGCCAGTTGCGGTCGAGCTCGTCGAGCACGCAGTTGAGCGTATGGATGGCGCGCTTGAGAAGGGACGTGTAGCAGAGGTCAAAGTCGTAGCCAGCCTCCCTGAGGGCCTTGCCACCGGCATGCGCCTCCTTGCGCCCGGTGTCTGTGAGGTCGACATCGGTCCAGCCTGTGAAGAGGTTCTTGAGGTTCCACTCAGACTCGCCGTGACGGATGAGGACGAGGGTCATGGTCTGGTCGTTGTCCATCGGAGGATTCCCTTCTCTTGAACGTTTTGCGCGGCATTGGTACCGCCCCTGATACAGTATGACCCTAAAGGGTATAGTTTTCTCAGGCTAACATTTGTAATGCGTAAATTATCGTGTAGATGGTAGGGAGCGTGAGTGAAATGGGCATCACGGACATCGTGATCGTCGTGGCCGTCGCGGTGGTCTTCGCACTGTGCGTGCGCTACCTCTATACATCAAACCGCAACGGCTGTTCTAGCTGTGGCAGCAAGAGTACATGCGCCTCCCGGCTCACGGGCCGCTGCAGTGCTGCAGACGACATGGTGAAGCGGGCCGACCAAGCCCTCGGCAAGGCCCTCAAGCACGAGTGACGAGATTTTCTTGCCAGTTGCGCCGTCCGTCGACCCATAGGTCCAAAAGCTGAAACAGTCGCGAAACACGCATGTGAGAACGTAAGCGCGATTGAGAATCTGCGATCGGCACCTGGAAAGGGGACCGCATGGGCACCCAAAAGGATATCGACTTCGTTCTACGCACCGTCGAGGAGAGGGACATCCGTTTTGTCCGGCTTTGGTTCACCGACGTGCTCGGCAACCTCAAGTCGTTTTCGATATCGCCAGAGGAGCTCGAGGAGGCGTTTGAGGAGGGCATCGGCTTCGACGGCTCGTCGGTCGACGGCTTCGCCTCGCTCGAGGAGTCGGACATGCTCGCCTTTCCCGTGGCGGACACTTTCCAGCTCCTTCCGTGGCGTCCGAGCGAGAGTGGCGTGGCGCGCGTGTTCTGCAACATCAAGACGCCGTCGCGAGAGCCCTTCGAAGGCGACCCCCGCGGCGTTCTCGAGCGCATCTTCCAGAAGGCCGACGAGCAGGGCTACGTCTACAACGTCGGTCCCAAGATCGAGTACTTCTACTTCGACAACGACCTTCGTCCGATACCGCTGGACACCGCGGGGTACTTTGACCTCACGCCCATGGACGCCGCGCGCGACCTGCGCCGCTCCACCACGCTTCTGCTCGAGCAGATGTCCATCCCGGTCCAGTACTCCTTCCATGCCACCGGCCCCTCGCAAAACGGCATCGAGCTTCGCTTTTCCGAGGCTGTGAGCTGCGCCGATAACATCATGACCTCTCGCCTCGTCATCAAGCAGGAGGCGGCCTCGAAGGATATGTTCGCCTCGTTCATGCCCAAGCCCATCTCGGGCGTCCCGGGCTCCGCGATGTTTTTGTACCAGTCGCTTCTCGACCATGACGGCGAGAACCTCTTCTGGGCGCCGAAGGACGATCACCCCGCGCACCTCTCCGAGATCGGCCAGCACTACGTGGCGGGCCTGCTCAAGTACGCGCCCGAGTTCACCCTGGTCACCAACCCCACCGTCAACTCCTACAAGCGCTTCATCCGCAGCGGCGAGGTGCCCAACTACGCCACCTGGGGCCGCAAGAACCGTTCCGCGCTCGTGCGCGTTCCCACGCACAAGCCCGGCAAGCACATTGCCACCCGCGTCGAGCTGCGTAGCGCTGACCCCACGGCGAACCCCTACCTCGCGCTTGCGGTCACGCTGGCCGCGGGGCTCAAGGGCATCGAGGAGGAGCTGCCCCTGCCGGAGGAGTCCACCTGCGACACCTTCCTGCAGAGCGAGCGCGAGCTTGCCGCCAAGGGCATCGAGCGCCTGCCGCGAACCCTCGGCGAGGCCGTCGACTGGTTCGAGCGCAGCGAGCTCATGCACGAGACGCTCGGCAATCACATCTTTGACTACCTCGTGCGCGAGAAGCGCGCCGAGTGGGACGAATTCTGCACGACCGTGACCGACTGGGAGCGCGAGCATTACTACGGCGGCGTATAGGCGAGGCGCGCCAGCGTAAGACCTGTAACGGGGCGGGAGGCATTGAGCTTCTCGTCCCGTTTTGTATTGCATAGGGTGTCCAAAGAATGCAATAAAATGCAATTTATATGCATATATGCATAATTCACCAGTCAAAATATGCACGAACACGTAGAAATACCCAGCTCGTGAATGACAATCTTGTTAAGAAAGGCGGAGGCGAGAGAATCTGAAGGCCGTCTGAGGGACACTGCTGTGCACGCGGAGGGGTGGCATCAAGGCCGTAAAAATTCCCTCACGCATAGGGGAAGGAAACAGCGTCATGCAGAAACTATCCAGAAGGACCTTCGTCACCGGTACGTTTGGCACTGCGCTCACGCTCGCCCTGGGCGCCTGCGGTTCCACCAGCACCGATTCCGGCTCCAGCTCTGCGACGTCAACCTCGGCGGCAAGCTACATCCTCGTCAAGGAAGGCACGCTCATCGGTGCCTCCGACATGGCCTATCCGCCCCTTGAGTCCATCCCGGACAACTCCACCACGCCCGAGGGTTTTGAGATTGACCTCATGGCCGCCGTCGCCGGCAAGCTCGGCCTCACCATGGAGTGGCTCGACCCCGTCAAGTTCGACACGATCATCCCGCTCATCAAGCAGGGGGGCAAGGCCGATGTGGGCGTCTCGGCGTTTACGATCACCGACGAGCGCAAGGAGGAGATCGACTTCTCCGACTCCTACCTCGACTCCAACCAGGGTCTCGTGACCAAGGTCGGCTCCGACAAGACCGATGCGAGCTCCCTTGACGTCGCAGGCGTCAAGGTCTCCGTTCAGTCGGGCACCACGGGCGAGTCCTGGGTCGAGGAAAACCTTCCCAACGCCACCTGCGTCCCGCTCGACGACGCCATCCAGGCCATGACGGGCGTCCAGACCGGTCTCTACGACGCCGCCGTGGCCGACCTGCCTGTCATGAGCTATCTCTGCACCAACTCCTACACCGACTGCAAGGTGGCTATCGAGATTCCCACGGGCGAGCAGTACGGCATCGTCATCTCCAAGGAGAACACCCAGCTCACCAAGGACATCAACTCCGCCCTCGCCGATCTCAAGAGCGACGGGACGATCGATGACCTTGAGACCAAGTGGTTCGGCACCACGCTCTAGCGCGCAACAGGGGACGGGCGTTGCGACGCCCGGAAGAAGGGACGTCTGATCAGCATGAACAACCTCACTCGTAGAAACTTCGTCACCGGCACCGCTGCCTCCGTCGTCATGGCGGGTCTCGCCGCATGCGGCTCCACGAGCTCCAGCTCGAGCGACACCTCGAGCTCCGCGAGCACCAGCACCGCAGACTACACGCTCGTGACCCCCGGCACCCTCACGTGCATCGCCGAGCTGGGCTTTGCCCCGTTCGAGTATATGGACGAGAGCACCGGCGAGGCCAAGGGATTTGACATCGACGTGGCCAACGCCGTCGCCGAGAAGATGGGTCTCACCTGCACCTTCCTGCCCAACCAGAAGTTCGACACGCTCGTTCCCACGATCAAGCAGGGCGGCAAGGCCGACATCGCCATCTCGGGCATCACGATCAACGACGAGCGCGCGAAGGAGATCGACTTCACCGACCCCTACGTCGACTCCAACCAGTCGCTCGTGGTTCTCGCCACCTCGGATGACAGCTCCGACACGCTCAACGTGGCGGGTAAGAAGATCGCCTGCCAGGCGGGCACCACCGGCGAGGAGTGGATTCAGGAGAACATGCCCAACGCCACCTGCGTGCCCCTCGATGACGTCGCGGCGGCGATGGCCGGCGTCGAGACCGGTCTCTACGATGGCTTCGTCATCGACCTTCCCGTCTCGTCCAACCTCATCGCGAAGTCGTTCACCGACCTCAAGGTCGCCGAGGAGATTCCCACGGGCGAGCAGTACGGCATTGCCGTCTCCAAGGACAACCCCGGCCTCACCGCCGCGATCAACGATGCGCTTGCCAAGATCAAGTCCGACGGCACCATGGACAGCATAGAGACCACTTGGTTCGGCAGCACGATCTAGTCCCGCACCAGCACGGACGGCACGGCTCGCGGGGTCTCCTTCGGGAGGTCCCGCGTACGGTTTATTAGCTGCAAGGAGGCCCCATGGAGTTCTCAAGGCACACAGGCGTTCTCGGCTCGCTCGCACGCGCGCTCTCGGTGCTCTGCCTCGCCCTCACCCTTGGCTTTGCGTTCAGCCTGGCTCTCGCGCCGACCAGCGCGGAGGCGCTCACCACCGACAAGGCCACCGCGCGCCCCAACGAGGACGGCGGCTCTGGCGTCATAGGCGGCATGGACACGCGTCTCACCTGGGAGGGTACGGTAGAGGCCGGTGAGGAGGTCTCCTCCATCACGCTCGCGCTTCCCGAGGGCGCCACCTTTGACGGCTCCACCACGCGCATCACCGTGCTCGACGGTCTCACCCGCATCGACGTGAGCGGTACCGCTCAGAGCAACGGCGACTCCGTCACCGTGACCTTCGACGAGCCCATCGGCGCGAGCTCCCTCGTCCGCCTCGAAATCACGGGCATGCAGTTTCCCTCCGAGGGCGGTGACTACTCCGTCTCCGGCACCTATGTCAACGCCGACGGCGAGCAGACCCTCGACAACTCGCCCGCCATCACCGTCATAGCCAACACGCCGCTCCAGTCGATCGTCAACTGGCTTGACGAGCAGGAGTGGGTGAGCGCCTGGAACTCCAACTCCTTCCTCGGCATGTTCCTCAAGCCCCAGCTTCTCGTGACGTCGTTCGCCTCGCTGGTGCCTGGCTGGCTGCTCTGCCTCGGCATCGTTGTGATCGCGTACCCCTTCGCCCTGGCGCTCGGTCTGCTCTTTGCCATGCTCAAGATCTCGCGTCACAGGTTGCTTCGCGCCATCGCCGTGGTCTACATCAACATACTGCGTGGCACCCCGCTCTTCCTGCAGATCTACATCATGTTCTTTGGCCTGCCCATGCTGGGCATCAACATCAACAACAACCTGCTCGGCGTTATCGTCATGGCGGTCAACTCGTCGGCCTACCTCGCCGAGATCTTCCGGGCGGGCATCCAGTCCATCCCCGTGGGTCAGTACGAGGCCGCATCCTCGCTCGGCATGAACCACGTGCAGACGATGTTCTCGATCATCATCCCGCAGACCGTTCGTCGCGTGATCCCCACCATCACGTCCGACTTCATCACGTCGTACAAGGACACCTCGCTCCTCTCGTCCGTCGGTGTCATGGAGCTCATGATGTACGCCAAGAACCTCACCACCGTTACGGGCAACATCACCCCGTACATGGCGGCCGCCATCTTCTACCTCATCGTCACGCTGCCGCTCATCAAGGTGGTCGGCACCGTCGAGGCGAACATCGCCCGCTCCGAGCGCGGTGGAGGCCCCAGGCCCAAGCGGCGCGTGGCGTCGGCCGTCGAGAGCACCGAAGATGCCCCCGAGGCCTCCGCGGACGGTGGCCACGGCGAACCGTTCGAGTCGGGGTCTGGAGATGTCCTCAAGACGCTGAGCGCTCCGTTCCGTCCCAGCACCGAGACCCCTGGAGGTGTCGCAGATGTGCGCTAGGAAGAGCCATGAGACCAAGATCGAGGTACCCGCCACCCTCGACGCCGAGAATGCGGCACGCATCGCCCTAGCCGCGGACAAGGACCTCACCTACCACGGATTCGCGGAGGGCGAGCATCCCATCGTGCGCATCGAGCACCTCAACAAGTCGTTCGACCAGACGAAGGTTCTGCGCGACATCAACCTCGACGTGTGGCCCGGCGAGGTCGTCGTCGTCCTCGGACCGTCCGGATCGGGCAAGTCAACCATGCTTCGTTGCATCAACCTCCTGGAGACGCCCACCGCGGGACACATCCTCATCGACGACCAGGAGATCACGGGAAAGAGCAACGCCGACGCCAACAGGCTTCGTCGAGACGTGGGCATGGTGTTTCAGAGCTTCAACCTCTTCCCGCATCTCACGGCCAAGCAAAACGTGATGATCGGCCAGACGAAGGTGCTCAAGAAGTCCAAGGCGGAGGCGGAGGCGGAGGCGCAGAGGCAGCTCGAGGCCGTGGGCCTCGCCGATCGCGCCGACTTCAAGCCGCCCCAGCTCTCTGGTGGCCAGCAGCAGCGCGTGGCCATCGCCCGTGCCGTCGCCATGCATCCCGCCGTGCTGCTCTTCGACGAGCCCACCTCGGCGCTCGACCCCGAGCTCGTGCGCGGGGTCCTTGACGTCATGCGTGACCTCGCCAAGAACTCAGGCATGACCATGATCGTCGTCACCCACGAGATGGGCTTCGCTCGCGAGGTGGCCGATCGCGTGGTCTTCATGGAGGACGGCGTCGTCGTCGAGCAGGGCAAGCCCGACCACGTCTTCGACCACCCCCAGAACCCTCGCACCGCGGAGTTTCTGGGAAGCATCGGATAGCGCGAGCTCATCGCGTCCCCCATGCGGGCAAGTCATTTGTTTTTTTTTGCGAGGATCACATGCGTTTATACGCACGTGCTATGCTTTCTGCATCGAATCTCATAGGTAGGGGGATTTCAGGGTGCACCATAAAAACATCCTGCTCATATCTGGGACCACGCGCCTGCACGACCGCATGAGGGAGCTGTCCCATGCAATCGATGTGTCGATTGCCCTCGCGAACGAGGAGACCTTCGCTCAGGCCGTGGCCTCGGGGCATGAGTTTGACCTGGTCATTCTCGATGCCAACGGCATGGAGCAGGAGACGCTCAATGCCGTCGATTCCTTCGTCGCCGAGAACGGCTTCATTCCGATGCTCATCGTACGCGATCTCGACAAGCTTTCCACGATGCGCATGCCCATGCAGGGCAAGAACGACTTTATCCTCTCGTCGGCGAACGAGACCGAGCTTGAGGTCCGGTGCTCGCTTCTGCTCTGGCCTGGCGAGGAGAGCGCATCCGCGGACATCGTCACGGTTGACAACATGACCATCAACCTGGCAACCTACCAGGTCTACATTGACGACAAGCCCGTGGACCTCACGCTCATGGAGTACTCGCTCCTGAGCTTTCTGGCCACGCATCCCTCCCGTGCCTATTCGCGCGAGACGCTTCTCCACCGCGTGTGGGGCTTTGAGTACTGCGGCGGCACCCGTACGGTGGATGTGCACATCAGGCGCGTTCGCTCCAAGGTCGGACCGCAGGTGGCAAGCCACATCGTCACCATCCGCGGCGTGGGCTACCTCTTCAGGATCTAGACGATTGACATCGTGCGCTCGAAAGGGACCCTTCGGGGTTCTTTTCTTTTGCACACGAAGCTTCATGGGTGGCCGATTTGATGTCGCGATAGGAGCCGGGATGCTTCGCGTGCGCGGACTCAACCGATTTCTACCGTTTGGCGAAAAGGACCCCGTGCCAAGGAAAGCGCATGGCCATCAGACGGAACATGACGAAAGGCGTCTTGATGGCACCTTGGAACCGGCTCCATCCCTGAGCTTGCATCATGGGCGCTATCAGAAATCGTAAAGCATTGTCCTTCGAACGTGTCAGAGCGATTGCGACTTGATTCATCGGGTCCATCGAGGGTACATTCGAAATCTGAATGACGGAAGCGCCGTCATGAGTCATCGGGAGAAAGGCGCGAGATGGATTACGATACCGATGAGACCCGGGAGTCTGGTCAGGGCGACCATACGACGCCTAACGGCGGCCAGCATGGGCAGGCGGGTGGGGATCAGCCAACCGCGTCCAGTCCCGCGCAGCCCACGCAGGTGAACAACGCGCAGCAGGCCTCGTCGACGGCCTGGTACGACGCCCAGCAGGCGCGCCAGCAGGTCACCCAGTCCGACCAGGCGCCTCAGTCGCAGCAGCAGACCTGGCAGAACACCTATGCGCAGCAGCAGACGGGCGCGCAGCAGGGCGCCTCTCAGGAGCCTGCGCAGCAGACCTGGCAGCAGACCTACTCCCAGCAGACGGCACCCGTCGCGCCTGCGGCGCCCGTGCAGAAAGACGAGAAGCACAGCGAGAAGAAGCACGGGTCAGGCTTCGGTGCGGGCAAGGGGGTGCTCTTCGGGATCCTCGGCGGCATCGTGGGCGCCGGGATTCTCACGGGCTGTCTCTATGCGGCGGGTGTCATTGGGCCTACCAGCTCGTCCTCGAGCGGTAGCTCGGGCAGCGCCATCACGATCAACACGTCTGACGAGGACGTCTCCACGGCGACGGCGGTTGCGGCCAAAGCCACTTCGTCGGTCGTCTCGGTGTACTGCACCTACAGCGACGGCACGGGCATCGGCTCGGGCGTCATCCTCGACACCGATGGCAACATCATCACTAACTACCACGTGATCGAGGATGCGACCGCCATCAGCGTGACCATCAACGGCAACAGCTACGAGGCCACGGTCGTAGGCTCGGACAGCTCGTCCGACCTCGCCGTGATCAAGGCCGATCTCAACGGCGACTCGGTGACGCCCATCGAGGTGGGCGACTCGTCCAAGCTCTCCGTCGGCGACTGGGTCATGACCATCGGCAGCCCGTTCGGCCTCGAGCAGTCCGTGTCGCAGGGTGTCGTCTCCGCCCTGTATCGCAACGAGCTCATGGAGTCCACGGGCGGCAACACCATCTACGCCAACCTTATCCAGGTGGACGCGGCCATCAACCCCGGTAACTCCGGTGGTGCGCTCGTCAACTCCGAGGGGCAGCTGGTGGGCATCTGCACGCTCTACTCGTCTGACACCGAGAGCTTTGCCGGCATCGGCTTTGCCATCCCAGGCAACTATGCCGTCGAGATCGCGGACAAGATCATCTCAGGCCAGACGGTGACGCACGCCTACATCGGACTCTCCATGCAGACCGTCAACGCCCAGAACGCTCAGACGAACCACCTGTCGGTAAACCAAGGCGCCTATGTGGCCGAGGTTCTTGCTGATAGCCCGGCCGAGTCGGCAGGCATCAAGGCCGGTGACATCATCATCGCCATGGACGGCGAGGACATCACCTCCGCCGACGGCATGATCTTGGCGGTACGCTCGCACGAGACCGGTGACATGGTCACGGTGACCGTCATGCGCGGCGACGAGAAGAAGGAGTTCACCGTCACCCTCGGCTCCGACGAGGCGCTTCAGTCCACGTCGACGGACACCAACACCGAGGGCACCGACTCGGGCACCAACACCAACTCCGACGTCCAGCAGCAGCTCGAGCAGTGGTACGAGCAGATGCAGCAGCAGCAGAACAGCACGAACGGCTCGACCAGCGGCAGGGGCTCGTCCGACTCCTCGTCGACAAGCTCCACCAACGGCTACACGGTGACATCCACCGCCGCCGGCTGGAAGGTATAGGTCTTTCTGGGACATCGACTCGGCGGGGGCCTCCTTCGGGAGGCCCCCGTTTCCTGTCTCGACCATTGATGTCCCCCTACACGTGTAACCTACCAAGTGAGAAACCATCGGATGGAGGTTGGTATGGCAGACATCACGTGCCCTCACTGCGGAACGGTCTTTCAGGTGGAGGAGTCGGACTATGCGGAGCTCGTGCGCCAGGTGCGCGACGAGGAGCTTAAGCGGCAGGTGGAGGAACGCACGCAGGCCATTCGGGCGCAGGCGCAGGCCGAGGCGGGCGCGTCTCTCGCCAAGGCAAACGAGAGGATCGCGAGGCTCGAGGCGGAGGTCGACAAGAAGCAGGATGCCGCCGAGCTCGCACGTGCCACGACCACGGCCAAGCTCAACGAGAAGATGACGGAAAAGGACGTGCGCATCGCTCAGCTCGAGCGGGACCTCTCCACGCAGAGAGCCTCGCAGGAGGTCGACCGGAGGGTTGCGCTCCTCGCGTCCGATACCAAGATCAAAGAACTTGAGCAACAGGTTGCCAATCTTACGAGCTCGTTTGACGCAGAGAAGACGCTTGCAGTGACGACCGCGACGGTCGAGGCAGAAAAGCAACTAGTTGCCCTTAACGGTGAGCTCAAGAGCGCGGCCCTCGAGAGGGCCAACGCCGTCTCGCAGGTCCAGCAGAAGATGGACGAGGCGCTCAAGTACAAGGATCAGACCATCCGGGATCGTGATGACGAAATCGAACGCCTGCGCGATCAGCGCGTTCGCCTTTCCACCAAGATGGTGGGCGAGTCGCTCGAGCAGCACTGCGAGACCGAGTTCAACAAGTGGCGCGCCACGGCCTTCCGAAACGTCGACTTTCACAAGGACACAGAAAACATCGAGGGAACCAAGGGCGACTACGTCTACGTGGAGAAGGACGAGTCCGGGATGGAGATCCTCTCCATCATGTTCGAGATGAAGAACGAGGAGGACGACTCCGTGCGCCGCAAGCGCAACGCCGACCACCTTTCCAAGCTCGACAAGGATCGTCACAACAAGGGGTGCGAGTACGCGGTCCTCGTCTCCATGCTCGAGCCCGAGAGCGACCTCTACAACCAGGGAATCGTTGACGTGTCGTATGAGTTCGAAAAGATGTACGTCATTCGCCCCCAGTTCTTCATTCCCATGATCACCATCCTCCGCAATGCCGCCCTCAATGCCGCGGGCGCGCGCAGGGAGCTTGCCGAGATGCGGCGACAGAACATCGACGTCACAAACTTCGAGACGGCACTCGACGACTTCAAGACCAAGTTTGCCAACAACTATGGCATCGCAAGCAAGAAGTTCTCAGTCGCCGTCGAAGAGATCGACAAGACCATCGACCATCTGCAGAAGGTCAAGGAGAATCTCATCTCATCCGACCGGCAGCTCCGTCTTGCAAACGAAAAGGCCGATGCGCTCACCATTCGCAGGCTCACGAACAAAAACGCCACCATGAAGGCGAAGTTCGCAGAGGCCGACGAGGCGAGAACGCTCGCCGTCGGAGCGGACGACGAGAGGGATGCCGCCGAGCCCGACTCCGTGGAGTAGCTGATACGAGCGTCCTTCTGGGCGGCTTCGGCCAAACCTATCCTTGACTAATACCCTATGGGGGTATATTGTGACATCGATGATAAACCCCTAGGGGGTATATGTCGAGACGGAGAAACCATGACGAGCGAGACCAACGACGCGAACTGCTGCTGCGGTGCCACCAAGAACACCCCACGCTCTCCCGAGCTCAAGCGCGACGTGACCAGGCGCATCAATCGTGCGGTCGGCCAGCTCAACGGCATCAAGTCGATGATCGATGAGAACCGCTACTGCGGAGACGTGCTGATTCAGCTCGCCGCGGTGGAGAACGCCGTGAAGGCCATCTCTCGCGAGATCCTGCAGGATCATCTCGAGACCTGCGTCGTCGAGCGCATTCAGGCCGGTGACACGGAGGTCGTCGACGAGGTCATGCAGATTCTCAAGAAGTTCTCGTAGCCCAGGCGCCCCCAGAAGCCGAAGGGAAGTGCGTTACCGTGAAGGAGACGTTCGACATCACCGGCATGACCTGCGCCGCGTGCGAGTCGCGCGTGCAGAGGTCCGCCTCGTGCGTCGCGGGCGTCACGTCGGCCAATGTGAACCTGCTCAAGAACTCGATGGAGCTCGAGTATGACGGTCGCCCCGAGACGGTCGAGGCGGTCGAGGCGGCCATCGGGTCCGCTGGCTACGGTGCCGTGTCGCGCATGCCCAAGGGAGGGGCGCGCGACCGGGCATCAGGCATCGTGGACCCTCAGATCAGCGCACGAAAGGCCATCAAGGAGAAGCAGAACCAGCTCGTTTGGTCGCTCGTCCTGGGCATCCCGCTCTTCTACCTCGCCATGGGCCCGATGCTTGGCTGGCCCGAGCTCCCCACCTTTGCGGGGATGGGTGGCATGATGGCGAGTGCGGTCACGCAGCTGCTCCTTGCCACATCGCTTCTCTTCGTGAACCGGCACTACTTCGTGTCGGGCTTCAAAACGCTCGCGAGGCTCTCGCCCAACATGGACTCGCTCATCGCCATCGGCTCGGCGGCGTCCTATGCGTTCAGCCTCGTGGGCATCTATCAGATGGCCTTCGCGCTTGGCGCCATGGACATGGAGGCCGCGCACGCCGCGATGGATCATCTCTACTTTGACTCCGCGGGTACCATTCTCGTCCTGATCACGCTGGGCAAGTACTTCGAGGCTCGAGCGAAGGGCAAGACCACGAGTGCCATCTCGGCGCTCATGAACCTTACGCCCAAGACCGCGACCGTCCTGCGCGAGGGCGTCGAGACGCAGATTCCCACCGATGACGTCGTCGTGGGTGACGTCCTCGTGGTTCGCGCGGGTGAGACGGTGCCCGTGGATGGCGTGGTGGTCGAGGGCGGCGCCGCCATCGACGAGTCCGCCATCACGGGCGAGCCCATTCCCGCCGAAAAGACGTCCGGTGACGGCGTGACCGGTGCCACCGTCTCCCGACGCGGCTGGTTTACGATGCGTGCCTCCGCCGTGGGCGACGACACCACGCTCTCCGGCATCATTCGTCTCATGGACGAGGCGACCAGCTCCAAGGCACCCGTCGAGCGTCAGGCCGACCGCATCGCAGGCATATTCGTGCCCATCGTCCTTGCCCTCGCGACGCTCACCTTCGTGCTCTGGCTCGCACTCGTCGCGCCGGGCGACGTTGGCACGGCCTTGGGTCATGCGGTCTCCGTGCTCGTGATCTCGTGCCCCTGCGCCCTCGGGCTTGCCACGCCCACGGCCGTCATGGTGGGCATCGAGCGCGGTGCCGAGGCGGGTATCCTCATCAAGAGCGCGGAGGCGCTCGAAACCGCCTGCGGCGTGGACACCGTGGTCCTCGACAAGACGGGTACCATCACCGAGGGAACCCCACGCGTGTGCGATGTCGTGCCCGCGGATGGCGTGGACGAGCGCGACCTTCTCTCCGTGGCCGCCGCGCTCGAGCGCAGGAGCGAGCATCCGCTTGCGGAGGCGATCTGTGCCCATGCGGACGCTCGAGCCAAGGACATGGACGCGGGCGTGACGGTCGAGGACTTCGAGCAGGTGTCCGGGGGCGTCAGTGCCATCGTAGACGGCGACAAGGTGCTTGCGGGAAACGCCCGGCTCATGGCGGACGAGGCCGTGGACCTTCATGCGCTCGAAGCCAGGGCAAACGTCTTTGCCGGACAAGCCAAGACCCCGCTCTTCTTTGCGAGAGGCGGTCGCGTGCTAGGCATGGTGGCCGTGGCCGATGTCGTCAAGGAGACCTCGAGGGAGGCCGTCGAGCGCCTGCGCGACATGGGGGTGCGCACCATCATGCTCACGGGTGACCAGGCCAGAACGGCGCAGGTCATCGCCGACCAGGTGGGTGTCGACGAGGTGGTTGCGGGCGTGATGCCAGAGCAGAAGGAGCGCAAGGTGCGCGAGCTCCAGTCTGCCGGCGACAGGGTTGCCATGGTGGGCGACGGCATCAACGACGCTCCCGCTCTTGCCAGCGCGGACGTGGGCATTGCCATCGGGGCCGGCACTGACGTGGCGATCGAGTCGGCCGACGTCGTGCTCATGAGGTCCGATCCACTCGACGTGGCGACCGCGATCGAGCTCTCCCGCGCCACGATGCGTGACATCAGGCAGAACCTGTTCTGGGCGGTCTTCTACAACGCCGTCTGCATCCCTGTGGCGATGGGTGTGCTCTCGCCCCTTGGCGTCACGCTCAATCCCATGGTCGCTGCCGCCGCGATGGGTTTCTCGTCGGTGTTCGTCGTGGGCAACGCACTCAGGCTCTTTGCCTGGAGGCCGCGCGAGCGTCATGGCGTCTCGACGCTGATGGGGACAGGTCTCGTACGTAATGCCTCCGCGGAGGCGCAGGAGAAGGGATCCGAGAAAATGACGGAGAGGGTACTGAACGTCGAGGGAATGTCGTGCCAGCACTGCGTTGCTCACGTGACCGATGCGCTCGAGGCGGTGAGGGGCGTCAAGAACGTGCGCGTCTCGCTCGAAGATGGCACGGCGACGCTTGAGGCCGGCCTGCTTGTCTCCGACGACAGGCTCGTAAGGGCCGTCGAGGATGCTGGCTACAAGGCGACGGTCGCGTAGGGCGCACCAACGTACGCGCACGCGGAAAGTCTGGCGCGGTGGGTGATCCCGTCATTTACGATGTGTCTGCCCGTTGTCCACTTGTGATTGGGAGGAATGATGAATAGAGGCGAAGCCAGGATTGGCGCGCTGGAGGCAGGCGGCACGAAGATGGTTCTCTCGGTGGGCGCCGCAGACGGTACCATCGAGGAGCGTACGGAGATTCCGACGCTGGGACCTGCGGACTGCATCGATAAGATGGTCGCTTGGTTCGCGGCGCGCAAGATAGATGCGCTGGGCATCGGCGCGTTCGGGCCCACTGGCGTGAATCCCGCGTCGCCTGAATACGGCAGGATTCTCGAGACGCCCAAGACGGCATGGAAGCACTTCGATCTTCTCGGCGCGTTCAGGTCGCTCGGTATTCCCATGGGTTACGACACCGACGTCAACGCGGCATGCCTGGGGGAGGTCACCTTCGGTGCCGCGAGGGGCCTCGACAACGTGGTCTACGTCACCATCGGCACCGGCATCGGTGCGGGTGTCATGGTGGGGGGCCAGCTTCTGCACGGCATGCTGCACGCTGAGGCGGGTCACATCCTTCTGCCCGTCGAGCCAGGCGACGAGGGAAACTCCGTCTGTCCGTATCACCCCGACTGCTTCGAGGGGCTTGCGTCCGGTCCCTCCATCGCGCATCGTTGGGGAGCCAAGGGCTCCGAGCTCGCCGACCGCGACGAGGTCTGGGACCTGGAGAGCACCTATATCGCCAGGGGCATGGAGATCTACATCGCGTGCTATTCGCCGCAGATGATAATCCTCGGCGGGGGCGTCATGAAGCAGACCCAGCTCTTCGCCCAGGTTCGCCAGAAGACGCTCGAGTATCTCAACGGGTATCTCGTCTCGCCGGAGCTCGCCGACATCGATGGCTACATCGTGGAGGCGGGTTGCAAGGGTGACCAGGGCGTGCTCGGCTGCATCGAGCTCGGTCGTCGGGCACTCATGGCCTAGCGAGGACTACGGATCGATGGTGCGGCGGCTGGGGTGCCCAACCGCCGCACGTTCTCGCCAGCCATCGTTAAGCTCCGATGACAAAATCACCCACCATGCTGGGACGCGTTTTGTCATCGAGGCCTAAAGAATGCGGACCGTATGAAGTCCCGCCCCGCTTTGGCCGACGGTGCATCGTTCGGCGTGTGACGAATACAGTCCATTTATGTGCCTCGATGCGCCATCTTCCACGACGCGGAGCTCGGCTCATGGGGCGTCTCCCGACCTCTGTGCGCTCCAAGGCACGGGGCACGCCGTATGCGGCAAGGAGACGAGCAAGGTAGCCGTGGTCTCTGACCTGCCGATACGAGAACCGCACGACGCTCGCACCGCTCATCGTGATGCGTGACTCGCGCTGACGCTCCGCGACGAGGACACCGAGCGTGCCGCGACCTTCCGTCATGGCAGGGTCGAGATACTTCTCCCATCCGTCGAGCTCGCCGATGATGCGACGACCGTCTGGACACGTCCACAGGAAGTCGACGCGGTATGTCGCACCATCCATGGGGTCATGCAGTTCCACCTGCAGGTCCGGAAGCTCAAAGCCTTCCTCGATGATGGCTGCGCGCGCCATGGACTCGCCGCCGTTCTCCGCACGGGGGTCAGCGAAGCGACAGACGCACCGTGCACGTCGCACACCCGAGACGCCATGAGAGTCGTTGGCAAACAAGTCGCACAGCCACGCCCGCGAACGGCCCGTCCTGCGAAGCGCGGAGTCCGCTACCGCCAAGGCGGCATCGAAGGGGAGCATCCTGAGGCAGTCGTGCACGGTCTGGTCGAATGGCGTCACGCGCATGCCGTCCACGATGATCCCGTTTCCACCTCCCACCACATGTCGCATCACGAACCTCGACCCATGGGCACCCGAGCCGTCGTGCGCGACGGCGTCAAGCCTGCCCAGCACCTCGTTGGGAACCTCGAGCCCATACGCGACTGCGGCTGACATGGCGCAGAAGACCCATTTGGTCCCCTGGTCAGACAGGGTGCGCATGACATGCCTGAGCTGTTGGTGTCGCGAAAGCCCCTCCCATCTTCCCCGCCTGGCGAAGGCTCCGGGATAGGGGCGTACGAGTTCGTCTTTGCCTGCGAGGTATCTGAGGCGACGGCCCTCCTGGGGCGTCATCGGCACGGCGCATCGCCCGCGCGCCTCGGCGGACGCGATGATGCGGTCGCAGCCTTCTCTCGTCTCGGCACCCATGCTTTCCTCCTCGGAACGGTTCCTGGTGAGGGGGTGCTTATACCCAGCGCCGGCCACGTCCGTACCGTGCTGGCCGAATGGCAACGGGCGTTCGATGGCGCGTTTCTCTCGCCAGGCGTTCTTTAGGCATCGATGACGATATTCCGGGAGGAGAAGGGTCTAAAACCGTCATCTAGGCCTAAAGAACGCCTGGCCTTCGGAAGGGTACGGAAAAGGGGCCCTCACGTGGTCGTGCGCCGTCTCCCGCACCATGTCGCCGCCATCTGGATGCGGTACCCTTCTAGACGTGAAGTCGGCCGGCGCGAAGGGATGCACATGACAGGCGAGACGAGCGACGTTCAGGGTTCCCTCTTCGGTGACGCCCTCGACGAGGGCCGGCAGACGACGGCACCGGCGCAGCGCCAGACCCCTGCCGAACGCGCAGCCGAGCTCAACCGCATCCTCGCCCATGCAGCCTTCGCCTACTATGCGCTCGATACCCCCGAGATGAGCGACGCGCAGTTCGATCGCCACCTCGGCGAGCTGCGGGACATCGAGACAACCCACCCCGAGCTCGTGATGCCGGACAGCTACACCCAGCGCATCGGCGGCTACGTCTCTGAGCAGTTCGCCGAGGTGCGCCATGCCCAGCGCATGTACTCCATCGATGACGCCATGGACCTCGCCGAGCTGGACGAGTGGCTCGCCCGCACCGACGAAGCGCTTGGTTCGACCGACGCGAGCCCCGTGGCCTACACCTGCGAGCTCAAGATTGACGGGCTGGGCATCGCGCTCACCTACCGAGACGGACGACTCGTGCGTGCGGCCACGCGCGGGGACGGCACGGTGGGCGAGGACGTGACCCAGAACGCCCTCACCATCCACGATATCCCGACCACGCTCGGCCGCGCGGGCCTGATGCGCGTGGCCAATGGTGGCTTCGACCAGTCCATCGAGGTCCGCGGCGAGGTCTACATGCCCAAGCACAGCTTCGTTCGGCTCAACGAGGAGCGTGACGCCGCGGGAGAGCAGGTCTTCGCCAATCCGAGAAACGCCGCTGCGGGATCGCTGCGTCAGAAGGATCCCAAGGTCACCGCCCACCGCGACCTCGAGACGTTCATCTATGCGGTGGCCGACGAGGAACCGCTCACGGTTTTGACACAGAGCACGTTCCTTGACTGGCTGGGGGAGTGCGGGTTCTCGGTCAATTCGCACGCGCGTCGCGTGACGAGCTCGCGCGAGGTGCACGATTTCTGCGCCGATGCCCTCGCGCATCGTGACGAGCTGGACTACGACATCGACGGCGTGGTGGTCAAGGTCGATTCGTTCGCAGGTCAGGCTGCGCTCGGCTTCACCGCCCGCGCCCCGCGCTGGGCCATCGCGTTCAAGTTCCCGCCCGAGGAGAAGCGCACCGTCCTGCGAGAGATTCGCGTGCAGGTAGGCCGTACCGGCGTGCTCACGCCCGTGGCGGAGTTCGATCCCGTGGTGGTGGCGGGCTCGACCATCGCCCGGGCCACGCTCCATAACATCGACGAGATCCGTCGCAAGGACGTTCGCGTGGGCGACACGATCGTGGTGCACAAGGCAGGCGACGTCATTCCCGAGGTCGTCGGGCCGGTGGATGACGACGGTCACGCCGCCCGTCCCGTGTGGCAGATGCCGTGCACCTGTCCCAGCTGCGGCAGCACCGTGGTGCGCGAGGAGGGCGAGGTGGCATATCGCTGCCTCTCCATCGATTGTCCCGCGCAGGCATCCGAGCGCCTCATCCACTGGGGCAGTCGCAACGCCATGGACATCGATGGCCTTGGCGACGAGATCGTGGGTCGCATGGTGGAGCAGGGCATCCTCACCGACGTGGCCGACTACTACGACAGGCTCAGCGCAGACCTGCTCGCGGACGTGTCCACCGGTCGGCAGAAAAAGGACGGCGAGGACATCGTGGTGGGCAGGGTGGTGGCCGAGAAGGTCATGGAGCAGGTGGAGGAATCCAAGGGACGTGGCCTCGCGCGCGTCCTCTTCGGCGTGGGCATCCGTCATGTGGGTGCCAACGTGGCCGCGCTCCTCGCACGGCACTACGGCTCGCTCGAGGCGCTCATGGCGGCAGGCGAGGAGGACGTCGCGCTGATCGACGGCATCGGTCCCAAGATCGCTGCGAGCGTCCATGAGTTCTTTGCGGTGCGCAGGAACGTGGAGGTGCTCGAGCGCCTGCGCGAGGCCGGTGTGAGACTCGACGAGGAGGTGGCCGAGCCCGAGCGGCCGCAGACCCTCGTGGGACTCACGTTCGTGCTGACGGGAACCCTGGGAAGCTTCCGACGCGAGGAGGCGGGAGCTCAGCTCAAGGCCCTCGGGGCCAAGGTGTCGGGCTCGGTTTCCAAGAAGACGAGCTACGTGGTTGCCGGCGAGGCCGCGGGCTCGAAGCTCACGAAGGCACGGAGCCTTGGCGTGCCCGTGCTCGACGAGGAGGCCCTCGCGCGCATCCTCGCCACGGGCGAGCCACCGGTCGTTGGATAGGGGATGGCGATGAGGCATATTCGCAGGCATGTGCTGCCCTGGTCGGTGGCCTTCTTCGTGCTTGGATTCCTGCTGCTCTACGTCATCCCCTCCTTCTCGCAGCTTCCCTACCTCGTAGATGGCGGCCTCCAGCGCGTGATTCTCACGGCGGTCACCTTCGCCATGATCTGGCTGCTGGGCGGCGCGTCGGTTCTGCGACCCTCCCTCGTGGGCGTACGCTCGGCGCTGCGCGAGGCGAGCTATCCCATGGTGGTCTCGCTCGTCCTCGGTGCCATCAACCTCGCGGTCGATGCCGGGATCATCTTCGCCTACGGAGATGCCTACCTCTCGCCCACGTGGCTCCTCAACATCCTCGAGGCACTCTTTCTCTGCGTCTTCGTCGGTCTCTTCGAGGAGGGCCTCGTTCGCGTGCTGCTCTTCTGCGGCATCCTGTCGCGAGGCGGCGGCTCGCGCAACGGCATGGTCGTCGCCGCGTTCGTCTCGTCGATCGTCTTTGGTGCCATTCACGTGCTGCCGGTGCGTGGTGCCGTTGACGACCTCGTGCTTGTCCAGATGCTGCTCAAGACCGTGCAGGCAGCCCTCATAGGGCTTCTCCTCGCGTCGACCTTCCTGCGTACGCACAGCTACTATGGCGTGGCACTCGTGCACTGCCTCGCGGACTTCCTCCTCTTCGTGCCTGAGGTCATCCTGGGCTCTGGTGACATGTCAGGCGGCTACGTCTCGCAGGCGGGCGGCATCGAGGCCGTCGTCCTCATCGTCTCCTACGTATTCGCGGTGGTGCTCTACATGCCTGCGGTCGTCAAGTCCATGCGCCTTCTTGACGAGGCGCTCGTTCCCGATCACGGCTGCTTTGTCGAGAGCTGGGTGCCTCGGGAGACGGTCTCTACGATGCGTGGCGCCTCGCCGCGGCCTCCCGAGGGGCTCTCCGTTGCCCCCGCTCCGTTCGTCGCGAACCAGCTTGCGACCAATCCGGTGCCACATAGGCAGACGCCGACCTATCCACCGGGATGGCCGCGCTGATAGGGCGTCATGCAGGCCCCGGGTCTATTCAGGCAACCAAAAGCCTTGTAGAGCTTGACGTGAGTCCATGTTCCCAAAGTTCGCTTTAAGGTTTGAACCATAGAGTGTCATCAACCGAAAGGAGATGACGGTCATGGTTCAGCTCACGTTCAGGCGACGCGAGATCAAGTTCGTGCTCACGGACGACCAACGCGGCGACCTCACGTCCCTCATGCGGGACTACATGTCGGCGGACGAATACGGTCCGTCCACGGTCTGCAGCGTCTACTTCGATACGCCGAGCTTCCTCCTCGCGCGTCGCTCCATGGGAAGCCCGTCCTACAAGGAGAAGATTCGCGCTCGTAGCTATGGTGTCTGCGGCGATCACACTCCCGTGTTCGTGGAGCTCAAGAAGAAGTACGACGGCATCGTCTACAAGCGTCGCTGCACGCTGCCGCCCGCCGAGGCACAGGCCCTGCTCGCCGGTGCCCGTACGCCTCAGAGCCAGGTCGAGCGGGAGCTCGACTATGCCATCTGCCGCTACGAGGGGCTCGCGCCCGCGGTCTTCGTCGCCTATGACCGCGAGGCGTTCTACAGCCCCCTCGACCATGACTACCGCATGACCTTCGATCGCTGCGTGCGCGTGAGATGGGACCATCTCACGCTCGACTGGGACGACCGGGGCAGACGGATCCTTCCCGAGGGGCAGAGCATCCTCGAGGTCAAGACGAGCAAGGCCATCCCGCTCTGGCTCGTCCGCTACCTTGACGAGGAGGGGATCCGCAGGACGACGTGGTCGAAGTACGGTACCGCCTACCGAGAGTGGCTTCGCTCGTCCCCCTCGTCCCAGCCCTCATGGACGCCGGCATCCGTGCCAAGGGACGGACGGGTCCCGGCACGCGATCGCGAAATCTCATACGCATAAAGGATGGTATCTGTCATGTTGGACTCCCTGTTCTCGACCACCTCCACCACGACCGCGATCTCATTCGGGGAGCTCGTCGCATGCGTCGTCGGTGCGCTCGCCCTGGGTTTCGTGATCTCGGTGGTGTACTCCTTCCGCACCCACCACACCCGTAGCTTTGCCACGACGCTCGCCCTGCTCCCCGCGATCGTGTGCGTGGTCATAGCGATGGTGAACGGCAGCGTGGGCGCGGGCGTCGCCGTTGCCGGAGCCTTCAGCCTCGTGCGCTTCCGCAGCGTCCCCGGCTCGGGGAAGGACATCAGCTTCGTCTTCCTCGCCATGTGCGTGGGCCTCGTATGCGGCATGGGGTACGTCTTCTACGCCGCCCTCGTCACGGTGATCATCGGTGGAGCGTACCTGCTCTACCAGCGCTTCGGGTTTCGTGGTCTCACCTCCGCGAAGGACCGCGCGCTGCGCATCACCATCCCCGAAGACCTCGACTACGTGGGAGCCTTCGATGACCTCTTCGCAAGGTACACCACCTACCACGAGCTCGTGTCCGTGAAGACGGTCGGCATGGGCTCCCTCTTCAGGCTCGTCTACAACGTCGGCATCGCCGACCCGGCCTCCGAGAAGGCCTTCATGGACGATCTTCGTTGCAGGAACGGCAATCTCGAGATATCCCTCGCCCACCAGGAGGCCATAGCCGATGAGCTCTAGAGACATGCACGTGCATGCGTCCATCGCACGAAGGGTCGCCGCGGCCGGCCTCTCGCTCTCCCTCGCCCTTCTCCCGCTCGCCGGCTGCGCCTTGTCGAGTTCCGATGACTCAGGCTCCTCGTCGACGTCCGTTGCCACGACCGGGTCCACCGCCTCCACGGTCGTCGCGAGCGGCGACGCCGTCCAGGTGCTCGACGACACGGACGTCTTCACGGACCGTGACCTCGACCCGAGCTACGACGAGTCCGAGGCCATCACCATCGCGCTCTCCGACTCCGGGTCCACGGTCTCGGGCGGTGGCGTCGACATCGACGGGTCGACCGTGACCATCACCACCGCGGGTACCTACGTGGTCTCGGGCACCCTCTCGGACGGCCGGATCGTCGTGAACGCGGACGACTCCTCGAAGGTCCAGATCGTCCTCGACGGTGCGAGCGTGTCCTGCTCGTCGAGCGCCGCGCTCTACGTGATCAACGCCGACAAGGTCTTCCTCACGCTTGCCGACGGCACGACCAATGCGCTTGCCACCACGGGCGACTTCGTCGAGACCGATGACAACAACGTGGACGGCGCGGTCTTCGCGAAGGATGACCTTACCATCAACGGCACGGGCGCGCTCGATGTCACCTGCTCCGCAGGTCACGGCATCGTATGCAAGAACGACCTCAGGCTCGTCTCGGGTGCCGTCTCCGTCAATGCGAGCAGCCACGCCATCCAGGCCAAGGACTCCGTCGCTGTGTGCGGTGGTACCTGGGACCTCGCTGGCGGCACCGACGGCATCCACTGCGCCAACGACGAGGACACCGCCAAGGGCTGGATCTACGTGACGGGTGGAACCATCGGCATCACCGCAGCGAGTGACGGCTTCGACGCGAGCGGCGTCCTCCAGATCGACGGCGGGACCATCACCGTGAACGCGGGCGACGACGGGATCCATGCCGAGTACGCGCTCGCCATCAACGGCGGCACGATCGACGTGCGGCAGTCCTATGAGGGGGTCGAGGGGTCCAAGGTCTACGTCACCAGCGGTTCCACCACCATCTGCTCGACCGATGACGGCATCAACGCGGCGGGTGACCCGTCCACCACCAGCTCGGGCCTTGGTGGCATGGGTGGTGGCATGGGCTCCGATGACTCCGCCTACCTGTTCGTCTCCGGCGGTGTCGTCATCATCGATGCCCCCGGAGGCGACGGGGTGGACTCCAACGGCGACTTCGACATGACCGGTGGCGAGGTCTACATCTCCGGCCCCACCAACGGTGGCAACGGCTCGATCGACTACGGCGACGGTGCCACGGCCACGATCACGGGGGGCACCATCATGTGCGCCGGGGCATCGGGCATGCAGGAGACCTTCGGTACGAGTTCCTCCCAGGCCAGCGCGCTCGTCTCGCTCTCCGGCTCCGCGGGCGGCACCATCACGGTGAGCGACGCCTCGGGAACCGTGCTCGGGTCCTTCGTCTGCGTCGAGGACTACGACGTGGTGGTGGTGAGCTGCGCCGGCATGGTTTCCGGTGGCAGCTACACCATCACCGCAGGCTCGGACTCAACCACCATCACGATGGACTCCGTGGTCTACGACGATGGCGGTTCGGGCACGGGTGGCGGCATGGGCCAGATGCAGGGCGGTCCCGGCACGCGAGGCACCAACGCCCCCACAAGCCCGTCATCATATGCTGGTGGCACGAAAGCATAACGTTTCGCCAGCGTCACGCACTCGTCGGCCGTGCGACCCCTCGTCTCGGGGCCGTATGCCCGACTCATGACAAAACGCTTTCTTTTCGTAAAGGTTTCGATTCAAATACATGCTCATGCCAAGTCTGATACAACATGGATTCGGTCCGGTAGCGATCTCGCATCGCTTTCGTGGCCGGGATGCTCCCTAAAATAGACTCAGTAGTGTATGAAGGTGACGAGAGGGGATAGTCATGACTGCACACGATGGCGAAAGGCCACCGATCAAGGTGGGCAACCAGGGACTGTACCGCGAAGGGTTCGAGCACGATGCCTGCGGCATCGGCGCGATTGCGAATATCAAGGGAGTCAAGTCCCACCAGCTACTCGACGATGCCCTTTCGGTGCTCGTGAACCTCGAGCATCGTGGGGGGAAGGGACTCGAGGAGAACACCGGCGATGGTGCCGGCATCCTCTTCCAGGTGCCCCATCGCTTCTTCCGCAAGGAGGCCCAGAAGTGCGGCCACCTGCTTCCCGACGAGGGTGACTACGGCGTTGCCATGGTCTTCTTTCCCCAGGACGTCGAGGGAGGGACCGTGGCGAGACGCATCTTCGAGGAGGGATGCGCCGAGATGGGCATCCCGCTGCTCTTCTGGCGCGAGGTCCCGATCGACCCGCATGACCTCGGCGAGACCGCGCGCGCGGCCATGCCCACGATCCTCCAGGCGTTTCTCGGCAGGCCATCCGACATCGCCGCCGGTGACGAGTTCGAACGCAGGCTCTATGTCTGCCGTCGTGCCATCGAGAAGGCCGCCGAGAACAACGTGGCGCTCTCGGGCAAGATCTTCTACGTATGCTCGATGTCCGCGCGTACCATCGTGTACAAGGGGATGCTCGTCGCCACCCAGATGCGTCGCTTCTACCTTGACCTCAACGACGCCTCCGCGGAGAGCGCCCTTGCCCTCGTGCACTCCCGCTACTCCACCAACACCACGCCCAGCTGGGAGCGAGCGCACCCCAACCGTCTCATCGTCCACAACGGCGAGATCAACACGCTGCGCGGAAACGTCAACTGGGTTCGCGCCCGCGAGTCGCAGCTCTACTCGCCCGTGCTCGGGTCCGACCTCGGGCGCGTGATCCCCGTCATCAACCGTGAGGGATCCGACTCCGCCATCCTCGACAACGTCCTCGAGTTCCTCACCATGAACGGGAGACCGCTCGCGCGTGCCGTGACGATGCTCCTTCCCGAGCCCTGGGACAAGAACACGCAGATCTCGGAGACGCGCCGTGCGTACGATGCCTACCAGTCGATGCTCACCGAGAGCTGGGACGGCCCTGCGGCCATCGCCTTCTCCGACGGTCGCATCACCGGTGCCGCCCTCGACCGCAACGGGCTGCGTCCCGCACGCTACTACGTCACGCGCGACGACCGCCTCGTCCTTGCGAGCGAGGCAGGCGCCCTCGCCATCGAACCCGAGGACATTCTCCAGGCGGGCTCGCTCGGACCCGGCCAGATGTTCGTCGTCGACCCCGCACAGGGGAGGATCCTCTGGGATGACGAGGTCAAGGACGTCTTCGCCAGCCAGAAGCCCTTCCGTGACTGGATCGATGCCAGCACGCTCGATGTGGACGACCTCCCTCCTGCCGATGCGAACCCCTTCGCCCATCACGATGCGGACGTCGCCCTGCCCGTTCGCCTGGCACGTCACGGCTACCACTTCGATGACGTGGAGGAGGCCGTTCGTCCCATGGCGGAGAAGGGTGCGCCGCCCCTGGCGTCCATGGGTGCGGACGTGCCGCTCGCGGTGCTCTCGAAGCGGCCGCGCTCGTTCTTCGACTACTTCAACCAGCTCTTCGCCCAGGTCACGAACCCTCCCATCGATGCCCTGCGCGAGAACTTCGTCACGTCGACGGTGCTCTACCTCGGCAATCACGGCAACATGCTCGAGGACTCGCGCTCCAACTGCCGTCTCATCCGCTTCGATGACCCCATCCTCACCGAGGATGAGTTCGACCGCATCGCCTGCCTCGACAGGCAGGGCTTCCGCTCCGCGCGCTTCTCGATGACGTATCGTCGCGACGGTGGCGAGAACGCCCTCTCAAATGCGCTCGCCGAGCTTGACGCGAGCGTCGAGAAGGCCGTGCGCGCCGGCGCGAACGTGGTCGTGATCTCGGACCGCGCACAGGACGGCGAGGTTTCCATCCCGTCGCTTCTGGCCGTGGGCTCGGTGCACAACCATCTCATCCACGCGGGCATTCGCATGCGGGCGGACCTCGTCGTGGAGTGCGGCGACGCCATCACCCCCCACGACTACGCCGCGCTCGTGGGTTACTCCGCGTCGGGCATCTACCCGTACATGGCGCATGACTGCATCCGAGACCTTGCCGGACGCGGTGCCCTCGGCGTCTCCGCCGAGGAGGGGATCGCCAACTACGACAAGGCCGTGACGGTCGGCATCGTCGCCATCATGAGCAAGATGGGCATCTCCACGATGCAGGGCTACCACTCTGCCCAGATCTTCGAGATCGTGGGCTTCGAGCAGGCCTTCGTCGACAAGAACTTCGCAGGTACCGTGAGCCGCGTGGGCGGGCTCGACGTGACCGACGTTGAGCGCGAGTGCAACGAGCGCTATGACGAGGTCGAGGCGCAGAAGGCGAGTCCTGCTCCCAGCCAGCTTCCGAGCTCGGGGATAACCAAGTGGCGCCCGCTCGGTGGCGAGGAGCACATCATCACGCCACAGGTCGTCTACCTGCTGCATCGCTCGGTGCGCGAGAACGACCCGGAGCTCTTCCGCCAGTACAGCGAGGCGCTGCACCCCAAGGGTCGCGCCATCGTCCTGCGCGACCTGCTCGAATTCGTTCCCCGTGCCAGCGGTCCCGTGTCCCTGGACGAGGTCGAGCCGCGTGAGTCGATCGTCCGACGCTTCCAGACGAGCGCCATGAGCTTCGGCGCCATCTCCGACGAGGCGCACCGCACGCTCGCCATCGCCATGAACCGCATCGGCGCCAAGTCGAACACCGGCGAGGGCGGCGAGGATCCATCGCGTGAGACCACGCTCTCCAACGGGGACTCGGCGAACTCCAAGGTCAAGCAGGTTGCCTCCGCGCGCTTCGGCGTGACGAGCCGCTACCTCGTGAGCGGCGAGGAGATCCAGATCAAGATGGCCCAGGGTGCCAAGCCCGGCGAGGGCGGTCACCTGCCCGGCAACAAGGTGTGGCCGTGGATCGCCAAGGTCCGCAGCTCGACTCCGGGCGTCGGTCTCGTCTCGCCGCCTCCCCACCATGACATCTACTCCATCGAGGACCTCGCGGAGCTCATCTTCGACCTGCGCAACGCCAACCCTCGCGCGCGCATCTCGGTGAAGCTCGTCTCCGAGGCGGGCGTGGGCACCATAGCCACGGGCGTCGCCAAGGGCGGGGCGCACAAGATCCTCATATCCGGTGCCAACGGTGGCACGGGTGCCGCCCCGCGCGACTCGATCTACCATACGGGCCTGCCCCTCGAGCTCGGCCTCGCGGAGACCCAGCAGACGCTGCTGCGCAACGGCCTGCGCTCGCGCGTGGAACTCGAGGCGGACGGCAAGCTCATGGATGCCCGGGACGTGGCCGTCGCCGCACTCCTCGGGGCCGAGGTCTACGACTTCGCGACGGCGGCGCTCCTCTCGATCGGCTGTCTCATGCAGCGTGACTGCCAGACGGACACCTGCCCCATGGGCATCGCCACGCAGAACTGCGAGCTGCGCCGTAACTTCCGTGGTCGTCCCGAGGACGTCGTCAACTTCATGTACCTCGTGGCAGACGAGCTGCGCGAGATCATGGCACGTCTCGGCTTTCGCACCGTGGAGGAGATGGTCGGACACCCCGAGTGCCTGCGACAGGTCAAGATGCCCGACAACTGGAAGGCCAACAAGATCGACCTCTCGCCCGTTCTCGCGCAGACCACCAACGAGTACGGTCGCGACGTCCCGGGTGCCGCATGCAGGCACTACCTGCCTGAGATGGGTCCTGTGGACACGCTTGGCACCACGCTCGACGCCACGCTCTTCGTGCCCTACACCGCGACGGCCAGGCGCACCCTCACCCCGACGCGCTTCCATGCCGACATCGCCAACGTCAACCGTTGCGTGGGTACCATGCTCGGCTCCAAGATCACGACGGCGCATCCCGAGGGGCTGCCGGAGGAGTCCGTCATCATCGACTGCGAGGGCTCGGGTGGCCAGAGCTTTGGCGCGTTCCTGCCCGCAGGCATCACGATCAACATCTCGGGCGACGCAAACGACTACTTCGGCAAGGGGCTCTCGGGAGGCGTCCTCACCGTCGCGCCGTCTCCTCGGGCCACGTACAAGTTCGACGAGAACGTCTCGATTGGCAACGTGGCGTTCTATGGCGCCACGGGCGGCAGGGGTTTCGTGAACGGGCTTGCGGGCCAGCGTTTCGGCGTGCGCAACTCGGGTGCGACCATCGTGTGCGAGGGGGTGGGCAACCACGGGTGCGAGTACATGACCGGTGGCACCGCACTCATCCTCGGACCCGTGGGAATCAACTTCGCCGCAGGCATGAGCGGTGGCGTGGCCTACGTCTATGACGAGGACGGCACGCTTGCGGACCGGTGCAACACCGACATGGTGTCGCTCGAGCCGCCCACGGCACGTGACCTGGGCATCATTCATTCCCTTATCGAGGAGCACGTACGGCGGACGAGAAGCCCGAAGGGCATCAAGATGCTCTATCAGTTCAATGACATCCGCGGTCGCTTCGTGAAGGTGATCGCGCACGAGTACGAGGTGGCGCTCGAGCTTGCCGAGAAGGCCGAGATGGCCGGTGCAACGCATGACGAGGCCATCGAGCTTGCGTTCGAGACCATGAGGAAGGGGATGTAGCCATGGGCAAGGTCGGAGCTTTCATCAACGAGGGCAGGGTCTCGCACCGCGAGCGGCCCTTCTCCGAGACCGTGGGTGACTATGGCGAGTTCGCCCTGCCCCTGGCAGAGAGTGACCAGCGCGTCCAGGCGAGCCGCTGCATGTACTGCGGCGTCGCGTTCTGTCAGGCAGGCGTCTGCTTCGGGGCCGCCCGCAGCTCGGGCTGCCCCCTTCACAACCTCATCCCCGAGTGGAACGACCTCGTGTGGCGCGGCCTTTGGTCCGACGCCGCCGAGAGGCTCGCGCTCACCAACCCGCTGCCCGAGTTCACGGGACGCATATGCCCGGCACCCTGCGAGGCCGCCTGCAACCTCGGCCTCAATGCCGAGCCCACGACGATCAAGGATGACGAGCGCGCCATCTCCGACCACCTCTGGGCGGCGGGCGGCCCCGCGCCGCTCGCACCCGCACCGGCGGGCGCGCCGAGCGTGGCGGTGGTGGGGTCTGGTCCCGCAGGTCTCGCGTGCTCGTGGGAGCTCGCCCGTCGTGGCTGCCATGTCACGCTCGTCGAGCGTCACGATCGTGCAGGTGGCCTGCTCATGTACGGCATCCCCAACATGAAGCTTCCGAAGGACGTCGTCACCCGCAGGCTCGATCTCATGCGCGAGAGCGGCATCGACGTCCGGTGCGGCGTGGACGCATGCGATGACGGGGTCGCGGCCGGACTCCTCGCGGACTTCGACGCCGTGGTCGTGGCGGCCGGTGCCGCGCAGGCACGGACGCTGAGCGTTCCCGGCTCCGACCTCGACGGCATCCATCTCGCCGTGGAGTACCTCACGGCCCAGACGCGCGCCCTTCTCGATGGGGATGCCACCAACTCCGCCGTCTGTGCCCGTGACCTCGACGTCATCGTGATTGGTGGCGGTGACACGGGTACCGACTGCGTGGCCACGGCACTTCGTCAGGGCGCACGAAGCGTCCGTCAGCTCGAGTTTCTCCCTGCCCCTCCCGACGTGCGCGCCGACACCAACCTCTGGCCCGAGTGGCCGAACGTCAAGAAGACCGACTACGGTCAGCTCGAGGCTGCCGCCAAGCAGGGGGCCGATCCCCGTCTCTGGGCGACCGACACCCTCGAGGTCATCGCGGGGGAGGGTGGGGGCGTCTCCGGCCTTCGCGTGGCCTCGCTCGACTGGTCGGGTGGCAGGCCCCAGAGGATTGAGGGGTCCGAGCGCATCCTTCCTGCGCAGCTCGTGCTTCTCGCCATGGGATTCACGGGGCCGGAGCGTTCCGTCCTCGACTCGCTCGGTGTCGAGGTCGCGGACGTCCGTGGTGGTGCTCGACCGGTGACTGCGGACGTCTCTGGCCATCTCGCGAGATCCTCTGGCGAGACGCCCGTCTATGTGGCCGGTGACGCGCGCAACGGATCCACGCTTGTGGTCACGGCGATCTCCGATGGGCTCGCCTGCGCCAATGAGGTGGCTGCGGCCTTGCTCAAATAGCGACGGGAGGGTTTCCTGGAGGGGAGGTTGTCATGACTCAGACGGCGACGGATCTGCCCGGACGTGGCGCTGTCGATGACTCGCACAGCCTCTTCGGAGGAGCGCCCGACGGACGGCACCCCGAATCGTCGGTGCCGTCCAGACTCGTTTGGCTCGAGGACGGTGTGGAGCGTGCCTTCGATGACGCGGAGTCTACCACGCGCACCTGGCTCGAGGTCTCATCGGAATGGGTTTCACCGACGAGGCGTGATGACGTCTCGAGGAAGCCCTCCCCACCGGACAAGCTCCTCTGGGTGTGAGGCGCAGGGACGACTTCGACGGACGGCGCCCGCCCTAGTCGTCCTCGACGCTGCGACCCTCGTAGTTGACGTGGCCAACGAGCTTGGCGATGAGCGTCTCGTCATCGCGGACGTACGCCTCGGCAAGTTCGGGGTAGAAGAGACGGGCCTGGTCGTAGAGGTCGGCAAACGAATCATGGCTCGTCTCGTCCGTGAAGGGGCGTGTCCAGGCCCTGCGGTCGAGGTTTGCGCTCACGCACTCGTCCGTCCTCCTGACGTAGTGCGCCATGGACTCGGCCATGGAGTGCGGTCTTGCCATGCGCTCGATGGTGCCTATGAGGCGGGAGTGCTGCGACCCTGCGGGGTCGACCCTGCGGTATTCCCAGTCGTAGTCGCGCAGGGAACCCGCGTACTCCTCGACGCCGATGGTGATGCCATAGACATCGAGTGCGGTCTGCGCAAAGAGGGCTCCCGCCGCGTGGTCGATGCGCTCGGTGCGCATGAGGTTGTCTGCCACGGGGTGCTCGATCACCGTGGCATGGCGCTTCTCCCAGAGAAGCCAGGAGTCGAGGTCGGACTCAATGACGGCGTGGATCTCGTGCGGACTTCCGGCAAGGTCCTCGCTGAAGTCCATAAGCGCGAACTGCTGCGCGAACACGAAGGGATGCACCATGCGATCGAGCACGTAATGGCCCAGAAGACCGAGCGCGAAGGCGCGACCGATGCGTTCCTCTCCCACAGGGAGATGGCTCACGCCTTGGCGAAAGCTCATGAACGCCCTGGTCATGCGTACCGATTGGAACTCTCGCGCAAGACGATGGCAACGGATTGCGCGGGCGGGGAGCGCGGAGAAGCATACGAAGAACGGGTCGGGCCCCTGGTTTCCGAGGAGGAACGCGAGAAGCTCCTCGTCGCCGTCGATGATACCGGCCGGGAGCGCTCTGACTACGTCCTCGCCGAAGATGTGGTGCGTGATGACCGCGGGCATTCCGTCTTCCTCGCCTCTCTTGCGTGTCGTTCGCCAAGGGCGAATGAGTAACCTATCGACAGTACCACAAGCGGGCGACGCGGGGCGTCCCCCGCTTGTTCAGGTTATTCCAAGACGGCTGCCGCATGGCCTTCGGCATGTCTCAGCCAGTGGCCGTAGCGATAGTAGAGCACGAAGGCTGCCGTGGTGAGCACATAGGTGATGGGATAGACCACGAGCACCGTGCCCAGGTCGTGCCGCATGGGTACCACCACGAAGAGCCATATCACGCGGAAGAGGCAGGTGCCGACCATGGTGATGAGCATGGGCCGCAGGCTTTCGCCGCAGCCGCGGATGGTTCCCGATATGTTGTCCATGCAGGAGAAGAGCACGTAGAATGGTGCGATGAAGTAGATGGTGTAGACCGTGATCTCGCAGATCTCATCGTCGGCCACGAAGAAGCGGGCGAGAGGGCCGGCGAAGGCCACGACCGCGCCCGAGGCAAGGCCCACGATGACGCAGGTGAGCGCAAACGAGACGCGCAGCCCCCGCCGCACGCGATCGTAGTCATGGGCACCGAAGTTCTGGGCAGAGAAGGTGGTGACCGAGACCCCGAGCGCATCGGTGATCATCCAGACCATGTTATCGATGCGACCCGAGAGACCCCAGGCGATGACGGTGCTCGCGCCGAACGAGTTGACGGCTGACTGGATGATGATGTTCGAGATGGAGTAGGCGGACGACTGGAGCCCCAGGGGTATGCCGGTCTTGATCATCACCTTGCACGTGTGGGCGTCGATGCCCAGACGTCGAAGGTCAAGGCGCCATGGGCCATCCACTCGCGTGAGGCGCCAGACGGTGATGGCGGCTCCCGAGAAGAGCGAGATGGCCGTGGAGATGCCTGCCCCGAGTGCCTCGAGGTGCAGGAATACGATGAAGATGACGTCACAGACCACGTTGATCAGGCAGGTCACGGCGACTATCAGCGAGGGGGACCGCGTGTCCCCCACGGCGCGCTGGACCGCCGAGCCCATGTTGAAGACAAGCGAGAAGACGAACGCCCCGAAGTAGACGCGCGAGAAGTCGAGCGCCTCGTCCATGAGCGCCGCGGGGGTGCCCATGAGTTCGAGCATGGGCTGCACGAAGACGAGGCCAAGGAGCGAGAGCCCGATTCCGCCCACCAGCGAGAGGGTCATGGCCGTGTGCACCGAGGTGCCGAGTCGCTCGGTCTGGCCCGCACCGAACTGCTGGCCGCAGATGATGGCGCAACCCGTGCCCACACCCACGGAGAACCCGACCACGAGGTCGACGAGGCTCTGCGTCGCCTGAATGCCGCCGAGTGCCGTGGTGGTGGCGTACTGCCCGATGACGTAGGTGTTGACGAGCGAGTAGGCCTGCTGAAAGAACGAGCTGAAAAAGACTGGCAGGCAGAGCCGCAGGAGCTGCTTCCAGATGACTCCCGTCGTGACGTCGAGCGAGCCGCCCGAGCTTCTCCGTGCCATTGTTCCCCCAAGCTGCCGCACACACATCAGTCGAGCATATCAGCGTGGCCGTCGACTGCGGTCCTCAATCTGGATGTGCACAATCCGACTATGCGTCCCTGGTGCGTTCCGTAGGGTATGACATGCGGTTTGTTTTGCATTTCGAATACCATTCGCGGAGGATTGGTCTCGCCGGTGGCCGTGGCGGGCGGTCACGGTTGCATGTACGAGGCACTTTAAATGCGCCGCATGTAGACTTGGATGCATTCAGGGTTCTTTAACATAAAACATGAGTACGTCTCCCTGTCTTTCGTGCCGTCTGTCGAAAGAAATAGAAAACAGATGAGGGAAACATGGATTATGAGACAGGATTGCGCCGCACAAGGGAACGGCGAGGTCATTACCTATGGCACCACTAGGAAAAGGGGATGGGAAGCATGAAAGAGAATCTGACGCGTAGACAGTTCGTGGGAGTGGGTGCGCTTGCCGCGGGGCTTGGGCTTGCTGGCTGCAGCAGCTCTTCTTCCGATGCGAGCAGCTCAAGTTCCTCCAGCTCGAGCAGTTCCGGGGCTCTTCGCGGGTCCACCACCGATGACTATGACGCCGATCTCGTGAAGTCGGCGCAGGGCGAGGGCTCGCTCGTCGTCTACGGCTGCTGCGAGGAGCCCTACATCTCCGCCGCCTGCGACAAGTACACGGAGATCTTCGGCATCAAGACCTCCTGGCAGCGCCTGTCCACGGGCGAGGTCCTGGCCAAGATCGAGGAGGAGAACGGTTCGCCGTCCGCCGACATCTGGTTCGCCGGCACCACCGACCCCTACAACGTCGCCTCCACCGAGCACCTGCTCGAGACCTACAAGGCCACCAACGCCTCGCACATCATGAGCGAGAAGTACACCTCCACGGACAACACGTGGGTCGGCATCTACAAGGGCATCCTCGGCTTTCCTCACCAACAAGGAGGACCTCGACGACAAGGAACCTCGATGCTCCTGGCGACTGGCCCGACCTCCTCGACTCCAGCTACAAGGGTCCTCATCTGGAGCTCGAACTACAACACGGCCGGCACCGCCAAGCTGATCCTCAACACCTGCGTCCAGAAGTACGGTCACGACGGTGGCATCCAGTACCTCGTCGACCTCGACAAGAACATCGCGCAGTACACCAAGGCCGGCGGCGGTCCCTCCAAGTCCCTTGGCACCGGCGAGTGCACCATCGGCATCGGCATGCTGCACTGACGGCATCTACCAGATCGTCGACAACGGCTATGACAACATCGGTCTCGTCCTCCCAAGCTCCGGTGCCTCCTATGAGGTCGGCGCGACGGCCGTCATCAAGGGTGCCGCCCATGAGAACGCCGCCAAGCTCTGGCTTGAGTACTGCCTGACCCCGACTTGCGTCAACCAGGCCGCAGGCACCGGCTCCTATCAGTTCCTCGTCATCGACGACGCGACCCAGCCCGAGGTCGCCACGCAGTTCGGTCTCGATCCCGACAACGTCATGGACTACGACTTCGAGGATGCCAAGGAGCATACCACCCAGTACGTCAACGACCTGATGGCCGCCCTCGAGGCCGCAGGCGAGAACACCGCCGACACCACGCGCTTCAAGACTGCCGAGTAGCCTCGGCCATGTCGGTCGCATTCTAGTTCTGGCGCGTCGGGCAGGTGGAGAAACGCCTGCCCGACGCTGCGTAACGAGGTACCGGACCCCACGTATGGGAGGGGACAGCGCATGGCCACCGTTCAAAGCGCGCAGCTCGACCGGAAGAAGCTGATGGCCGACCCGGTCATGGTCACCACCATCTGCGTTCTCGTCGTGTTTCTGGCACTCTTCATCCTCTATCCGTTGGCCATCCTGCTGGTGGACTCCTTCATCACCGAAAACGGACCCACGCTCGAGGTCTTCCAGCGCATCCTTGCCATGACCTCGTTCAAGAACGCCTTTGTCAACACCATGGAGATCAGCATCGTGACTGGTCTCGTGTCCACGCTCGTCGGCCTGCTCTTCGCCTACGTGGAGGTCTACGTCAATCTCAGGACGAAGCTACTTGCGGGCATCTTCAAGGTCGTCTCGATTCTGCCCGTCGTCTCGCCTCCGTTCGTCCTTTCGCTTTCGATGATCCTGCTCTTTGGAAAGTCGGGACTCATCACCCGGTCACTCCTCGGCATCAAGGACAACAACGTCTACGGCTACTGGGGCATCGTCATCATCCAGATCATGACGTTCTTTCCCGTGTGCTACATGATGCTCCGAGGGCTGCTCAAGAACATCGACCCATCTCTCGAGGAGGCTGCGCGCGACATGGGCGCCTCCCGCTGGAAGGTCTTTACGAGCGTCACGATCCCGCTGGTCCTTCCTGGTCTCGGTAACGCGTTTCTCGTTACGATGATCGAGTCGATGGCAGACTTCGCCAACCCCATGATGATCGGCGGCAACGTCGACACGCTCGCGACCTCCATCTACCTCCAGATCACGGGCGCGTATGACAAGCAAGGTGCCGCCGCCATGGCGGTCATCCTGCTCTGCTGCACGTTCTCCATGTTCCTGATCCAGAAGTACGTGCTCGAGGCCAGGTCCACGGCCACGCTCAGCGGCAAGGCGAGCCGCGCGCGCATGCTCATCACCGACAAGTCCGTGCGCATTCCACTCGCGACCCTCTGCGGTGCGGCGGCGATATTCGTCATCCTGATGTACGTCTCCGTTGTCTTCGGCTCGCTGTTCAAGACATGGGGTCGCGACTACACGCTGAGCCTCAGGTGGTACGATCGCGTCTTCAACCACCTTGACGGTGGCAAGGCCTTCACCGACTCGTTCGTCCTGTCGTTCATCGCGGCGCCGCTCACCTCGCTTCTTGCCATGATCATCTCCTATCTCGTGGTCAAGAAGAGGTTCGCGCTTCGCGGCTTCATCGAGTTCGTCTCGATGCTTGCCATGGCCGTCCCTGGTACCGTCCTCGGCGTCGGCTACATTCGCGGCTTTGCGAGTGGCCTGTTCCATACGGGCGTCATGCAGTGGTTCTATGGCTCGGCGATCCTTCTTGTCGTGGTCTTCGTCATTCGTTCGCTGCCCACGGGCACGAGGTCGGGCATCTCGGCGCTTCGGCAGATAGACAAGTCCATCGAGGAGTCCGCGTACGACATGGGCGCCAACAGCTTCCAGGTCTTCATGACCGTCACGCTGCCGCTCATCAAGGACTCGTTCCTGTCGGGTCTCGTGACCGCGTTCGTCCGGTCCATCACGGCGATCTCGGCCGTCATCCTGGTCGTGACCCCGCAGTTCCTGCTCATCACGGTCCAGATCAACGAGTACGCGAACCGCGGCGAATACGGTGTCGCCTGCGCGTTCTCCACGATTCTGATACTCATCACGTACGCAGCCGTCGCCCTGATGAACCTCTTCATCAAGTTCTTCGGCACCAGCAAGTCGACCACTGAGGAGGCCTAACGATGGCAAAGGAAAAGAAGGGCGTGCGTCTCGAGCATGTCTCGAAGATCTACAACGACCCCAAGACCAAGCAGGACTTCTACGCCGTCCGCGACGCCAACATTGACATCACCCCCGGTGAGTTCGTGACGCTGCTCGGCCCCTCGGGTTGCGGGAAGACCACGATCCTGCGCATGATCGCCGGCTTCGAGAGTCCTGACGAGGGAGAGATCTACCTCGCCGACGAGCCCATCAACGAGCTCACGCCCAACAAGCGCGACACGGCCATGGTATTCCAGAGCTATGCCCTCCTCCCGCACTACAACATCTTCGACAACGTGGCCTATGGTCTCAAGCTCCGCAAGCTCCCAAGGAGGAGATACGGGAGAGGGTCACCAAGATCCTCGGTCTCGTGGGCCTCGATGGCATGGAAGACCGCATGACCAACCAGCTCTCCGGGGGACAGCAGCAGCGCGTTGCGCTCGCACGTGCCCTGGTCATCGAGCCGGGGGTTCTGCTCTTTGACGAGCCGCTCTCGAACCTCGATGCAAAGCTTCGCGTGGACATGCGCAACGAGATCCGCCGCATCCAGCAGACGGCGGGCATCACGGCCGTCTACGTCACCCATGACCAGTCCGAGGCCATGGCGCTCTCTGACAACATCATCATCATGAAGAAGGGCGTGATTCAGCAGATAGGGGAGCCGCACGTCATCTACTATCACCCCGCCAACGAGTTCGTGGCCGACTTCATCGGCGAGTCCAACTTCCTGCGCGGCACACTCAGGGAGAAGGACGGAGACTCCGGTGTGGCGGACATCGAGGGCCATGGTGTCGAGATCGGTAACGTTGAACACCTTAGCGTAGGTGACCCTGCCGTGCTGGTGCTGCGTCCCGAGTCTGCCGAAATCGCGGACGAGGGGCTGCTCCCCTGCACGATCACCCTCTCGCGCTTCATGGGCAACTACCAGAACTACCAGGTGCGCGTTGGCGGGCATCTCATCAAGATCACCGACTTCAACCCAAAGAATCACAGGATCTACGAGGTTGGCGACAAGGCGTTCGTGCAGTTCATGAAAGATGACGTCCACGTGCTGTGAGCCCTGCAAGACGTTCTCTATCGACAAGAAGGCGCCCCTCTGGGAGGGGCGCCTTCGTTGCGTGGCACTCGAAGATGCAGCCTAGACGTAGAACAGCATCTTGTTGTACGAGGGAACCGGCCAGTAGTCGCGGCCGCAGACCTTCTCCATGGTGTCGACCGTCTTGCGCAGGTGGTCCATGGAGGAGATCACGACGTCACGGTAGTAGTCATCCTGCTCCCGCGGGTCAGTCTTGGCCTGAGCCTCGGCGTTGTTCGCCTCAAGGTCAGAAACCGCCTCGGTGATGGCGTTGATGCCGTCGGTCAGGGTACGTACGAGCTCCTTCTCGGCCATCGCATCGATGCCGATCTCGGCCTTGGTGGCAACCGTCGTGGCGATGTCACCTGAGTAGGTGAAGAGGGCGGGGAGGAACAGATGGCGGGTCATGTACACCATCGTGTTGGCCTCGATGTTGAGGAGCTTGCCGTACTGCTCGGCCTTGGCGATGTAGCGGGCATGAATCTCGGATTCGGAGAGTACGCCGTACTTCTCGAAGAGCGCGATGTTCTCAGGCTTCTCCAGGGCGGGCAGGGCATCCGGCGTGGACTTGAGGTTGGGCAGGCCACGCCTCTCGGCCTCGGCCTCCCACTCCTCTGAGTAGCCGTTGCCGTCGAAGATGACGCGCTGATGGTCGCGGAAGGTATGACGCACGAAACGCATGGCCACCGGGATGAAATCCTCTTCGGAGACGCCGTCCATGTACTGCACGAAGCGGTCGCACTGCTCGGCCACGGCGGTGTTGAGCACCACGTTGGGGTCGGAGAGGTTCTGCTGGCTGCCGCACATGCGGAACTCGAACTTGTTGCCGGTGAAGGCAAAGGGGCTCGTGCGGTTTCGGTCGGTGTTGTCGCGCAGGACGTCCGGCATCGCCGGGACGCCGAGATCCATGGTCTCGCGCTCGTGGGCCTCCGCGTGCTCCTTCTTGAGGAGAGCCTCGACCACGGGAGAGAGGGCGTCGCCGAGGAACACGGAGATGATCGCGGGAGGCGCCTCGTTGGCACCGAGACGGTGGTCGTTGCCCGCCGAGGCGACGGACATGCGAAGGAGGTCGGCGTGCGTGTCGACACCTGCGACGAGACAAGCGAGGATGACGAGGAACTGGAGGTTGTCCTGGGGATCGTCGCCCGGCTCGAGGAGGTTCTTGCCGTCGGCGCACAGCGACCAGTTGTTGTGCTTTCCAGAGCCGTTGACGTACTCGAACGGCTTCTCGTGCTGCAGGCAGACGAGACCATGGTGAGAGGCGATGAGCCTCATCTTCTCCATGGTGAGGAGGTTGTCGTCGACGGCGCGCGACCCCATCTCGAAGATGGGGGCGAGCTCATGCTGGCAGGGTGCGACCTCGTTGTGCTTGGTCTTGGCGGGGATGCCGAGCTTCCAGAGCTCGTCATCGAGCTCCTTCATGAACTCGTTGACCGTCGGACGGATGGCACCGAAGTAGTGCTCCTCGAGCTCCTGACCCTTTGCGGGCTCGCAGCCAAAGAGCGTACGACCGGTGAGGATGAGGTCGGGGCGGGTCTGGTAGTCCTCCTCCTTGATGAGGAAGTACTCCTGCTCGGGGCCGATGGTGGTGTAGACGCGGCGCGGCTTCTGGCCGAAGAGCGCGAGCATGCGCTTGGCCTGGTTCTCGAGGGCGACCTCGGAGCGGAGCAGCGGCGTCTTCTTGTCGAGCGCCTCGCCGGTATACGAGATGAAGGCGGTGGGGATGCAGAGGACCTCGTCCTTGATGAAGGCAGGACTTGTGGGATCCCATACGGTGTAACCCCTGGCCTCGAACGTGGCACGCAGACCACCCGACGGGAAGCTCGACGCGTCCGGCTCGCCCTGGACGAGCTCCTTGCCGGAGAACGCCATGAGGACGGTTCCGTCGCCGCGCGGGGTGATGAAGCTGTCGTGCTTCTCGGAGGTGATGCCGGTCAGCGGCTGGAACCAATGCGTGAAGTGCGTGGCACCATGCTCGAGCGCCCACTCCTTCATCGCGTGGGCGACCTCGTTGGCAATCTCGAGGTCGAGCGGCTCGCCATCCTTGATCACATGCATGAGCTTCTTGTAGGTGGGCTTTGGTAGCCTCTCCTGCATGTCCGCATCCGCGAAGAGAAGGCTTCCGTATTCCAGAGAGACTTTGTCCGTTGCCATGTGCGCCTCTTCTCTTGGTCGTTGTTCGTCTGTGTGGCTTCGTGCCGGCACGGGTCTGATTGTCGCACGCCTGCGCAACAGGCTCGTGCCCAACACTCGCAATACTCTAGCCGTACTTTGTTTCGTGAGGGTGAAGGGTTGGAGACCACCTGTGTCATAGGCGGGTTTCCTGGTGGTTGCGCGCCCCGACGTCGCGGCAGGGCGCGCGTCTCTCGCCACGGGTACAATCAGGGCAGACAACGAGTACGGAAGGAACTGCCATGCCACAGGACGAAGCCGGCGAGAAGACCACGAGGACCATAGCCGTCATCGACGGGAACTCCCTCATGCACCGCGCCTATCACGCCATCATGCAGCCCATGAGCGCGCCGGACGGACGTGCCACCAACGCTCTCTTCGGCTTCTTCAACATGTTCGTCAAGCTCGTGGAGTCGTTCGGGCCCGATGGCGTGATCTGCGCCTTCGACAAGGGCAAGCCGCGCGTGCGCATGGAGATGCTTCCCCAGTACAAGGCGCAGCGACCGCCCATGGACCCCGCGCTTCACGAGCAGTTCCCCATGGTGAAGGACCTTCTCCGCGCGCTCGACGTGCCCGTGTGCGAATGCGAGGGCTGGGAGGGCGATGACATACTGGGCACGCTTGCGCGCCGCGGCGAGGATGAGGGCTACGACATGCTTCTCTTTACCGGTGACCGCGACATGTACCAGCTCGCCACCGACCACGTGAGGATCGTCTCCACCAAGAAGGGCGTCTCGGAGGTCGCGATCATGACGCCCGAGAGCGTGGACGACCTCTACCACGGCATCAGGCCCGACCTCGTGCCCGACTTCTACGGTCTCAAGGGTGACAGCTCCGACAACATCCCGGGCGTGCCTGGCATCGGGCCCAAGAAGGCGTCGGCCCTCATCGTGCAGTACGGTTCGCTCGACGAGGTCATCGCCCATGCCGACGAGGTCAAGGGCAAGATGGGCGAGAACCTCCGCGCCCACGTGGACGACGCCCTGCTCTCGCGCAGGGTCGCCACCATCCGTACCGACGCACCGGTCGACATCGACCTTGCCGACGCCAAGTTCCCGACCTTCGACCCCGACGAGGTCACGCAGGCTTTCTCCGCCCTCGGCTTCACGGGACTGACGGCTCGTCTCGTCCGCCTTGGCGGTACCGGCACGACCGCACCCGAGGCTTCCCCGGAAGACGTGACGCTGCCGTCACCGCTCGAGGGTGCTGGGGCGGAGAAGGCCATCGACGCCGCGGTCTCGTCCGGCGCATGGGTCGGCGCCGCGCTCGAGCGGGCCGACCAGCGCAGGGGGCAGCAGTCGCTCTTCGAGGGGGAGGAGCCCGACGTGGTGTGGCTTGCCGTCGGGGGCGAGCTCCTTCGCATGGAGGGCGACGCGGGTGTGGCGGCCCTCGTCTGCCTCTTTCGCACGGGGCGTCTCGTCTCGGGAGACGTCAAGGCGCTGCTCCGGGTGGTGTGCCCCATGGACTCGGCCGCGGAGGCGGCCCTCGATGCGGCGGAGGTGGACCCGGCCCGCATCTTCGACGTGGGCGTGGCGGGCTACCTGCTCGACTCCGACGAGGGTGACTTCTCCGTGGCGAGACTCTTCGAGAAGTACGTGGACGGCGCGCTTCCCGAGGCGACCATCGACGTTCCCCAGGCGGCCATCGACGCCATGGCGGTGCCGACCCTGCGCGAGAGGCTCGACGCGGCGCTCGAGGCGGACGGCTCGCGCGAGCTCTTCGACCGAATCGAGATGCCGCTTCTCCCCGTGCTCGCCGCCATGGAGCGCACGGGACTCGCCGTCGACCCTTCCATCCTCGCCGAGCAGTCGCGCGAGCTGGGCGTCGAGATTGGCGAGATGGTCGCTCACATCAAGGACGAGGCGGGGGAGGACTTCAACCTCGATTCCCCGCAGCAGCTCAGTCACATACTCTTTGACGTGCTCGGTCTGCCCACCTTTGGTCTCAAGAAGACGCGTACGGGCTTCTACTCGACGAACGCAAAGGTGCTCGCGGACTTGGCCGCCAGCCATCACGTGGTGGCCGACGTCCTCGAGTACCGCGAGCGCGCCAAGATCAAGTCCACCTACCTCGACGCACTGCCGGCCGACATCCTGGGTGACGGTCGCATCCACACCACGCTCAACCAGACCGTGGCGGCGACGGGCCGCCTCTCGAGCTCTGACCCCAACCTGCAGAACATCCCCACGCGCTCCGAGCTGGGGCATCGTGTGCGCACGGCCTTCACCGTCCCCGAAGGGGCGGTGTTCCTCGCCTGCGACTACTCGCAGATCGAGCTCAGGCTTCTTGCGCACCTGTCGGCGGACGAGAACCTCGTGGCGGCCTTCAACAGCGGGGCCGACTTCCATGCATCCACGGCGGCGCGTGTCTTTGGCGTGCCGGTGGAGGAGGTCACGCCCCGGCTTCGGAGCCGCGCCAAGGCGGTCAACTTCGGCATCGTGTACGGGCAGCAGGCGTTTGGCCTGGCGACCTCGCTCAAGATCTCCCGTACCGAGGCCCAGGAGATGATTGACCGCTACTTCGAGGCCTATCCTGGCGTGCGCGCCTTCCTCGACCAGTCCGTCGCGTCCGCGCGCGAGAGCGGCTATGCGGTCACCATGTACGGCCGCAAGCGGCGCATCAAGGACATCGGCAGCAGCAACTTCCAGCTTCGCTCCTTCGCGGAGCGCACGGCCATGAACCACCCCATGCAGGGCACCGCGGCGGACATCATCAAGATCGCGATGGTGCGCGTGGAGCGGAGCCTGCGCGAGGAGGGTCTGCGTGCCAAACTCGTGCTGCAGATCCACGACGAGCTCGACCTCGAGGTCCCCGACGACGAGGTGACCGCGGTGTCGCAGCTCGTCGAGCAGGCCATGGAGGGTGTCGTCGAGCTGCTCGTACCCCTTACGGCCGAGGTCTCCTTCGGCTCCAACTGGGCGGAGGCCAAGTAGTGGCGAGCTTCGACGAGCTCATGGCATCGCCGGCGGGAAAGGGGCTCGTCTCGTCGCCGTTGGATGACGAGCGCATGCACGTGGTCATCTACACCGACGGATCGTCTCGCGGAAATCCCGGTCCGGGTGGGTATGGGTCGGTGCTCATATACACCGACCCCTCGGGCAGGCGTCACACGCGCGAGCTCAGCGGAGGCTATCGGGACACCACGAACAACCGCATGGAGCTCATGGGGGTCATCGCCGCCCTCGAGGTGCTCACCCGTCCGTGCGACGTGGAGGTGCACTCCGACTCCCAGTACGTGGTCAACGCCTTTAACCAGCATTGGGTCGAAGGCTGGCAGCGTCGTGGCTGGAAGACGGCCGCGAAGCAACCCGTGAAGAACCCCGACCTCTGGAGACGCCTCCTCAGCGCCATGGGTCCGCACGACGTCACATGGGTCTGGGTGAAGGGTCACGCCGGCCACGAGCTCAACGAGCGCTGCGACGAGCTTGCCACCACGGCGGCCGATGGGTCGGACCTCGGGGAGGACTCCGGGTTCAGCAGGTAGTCCCCGGGAGGCTATGCGCCGCTCACGTCCGTCTTTCCGATCATGATGTTCAAGATCTCCACGTCGGTGGGGTGCATGCCCACGCGACCGACGTATCCCATGGAGCGGATGGTCTCCTCGGCATCGGCTCCCACGAGGCCATCGCCTGCAAGGAACGAGCCTTCCGAGAGGGCCATGTCACAGCCGAGGATGGCCGCGTCGACGGCGGCCGAGATCTTTGCGGCGCAGCTGGGCTTGGCACCATCGCAGACGATGCCGCCCACGTTGGCGATGGTGTTGACGATGGTGGCCTCGTACTGGGCGAGCGAACCCCCGCGCAGGTAGCAGATGCCGGCCCCGGCCCCGGCACCGGCGGTGACGGCGCCGCAGAAGGCCGAGAGCTCTCCCACGAAGTGCTTGACGTGCACGGCCGTGAGGTCGGAGAGGACCACGGCCCGCACGAGCTCCTCGCGTGGGCTCCAGAGCTCATGGGCGTACTCGAGCACGGGCATGGAGGCCGTTATCCCTTGGTTCCCGCTTCCGCAGACGATGACGACGGGGAGCGGGCAGCCGCTCATGCGTGCGTCGGAGCCGGCCGCTGCCGCTGCCTTCGCCTTCGCGACCACGTCGTTGGGGCGGGTGGACAGGAGCGTGCTGCCGATGTTGGCGCCCCAGTCGCCGCGTATCCCCTCGTCAGAGATCCGCTTGTTGAGGTCTATCTGCCGGCCGACGCTGGCCTCCACGTCGGTAACGTCTACGACGTGCGCGAACTCCCAGATGCTCTCAAGCGTGAGCCTGGAGCGGTCTGCGCCTGGGATTCGAGTCCGTCCCTCGTGGCCGGCCGTCGAGACGCCGGCGACGCTGACGTTCTTGCCGTCGAGCGTGAGCTCGGTCACGTTGGTGTGGCGCTCCTCGATGCAGGCGACGGCGACGTGTCCTGCCGCGGTCGCCGTGGCTCGCACGTAGAGGTTGGGAACGTCCTGCGCGAGGCTTACGGTGCAGTAGCCGGTGGCGAGCAGCGTCTTGGCACGGTCGATGTCGGCGGGGGAGAGGGACTCAAGCACCTCGAGCGAACGCGTGGCGTCTCCGCCCACGGTGCCGAGGGTGGCCGCCGCCTCGATGCCCCGAAGGCCCCCCGAGTTGGGAACGGTCACGCTCTTGACGTTCTTGATGATGTTTCCGCTGCAGGTCGAGGAGATGGACTCGGGCTCGGCGCCGAGCGCGGCGCGCGCGAGAGCCGCGGCGTAGGCGACGGCGATCGGCTCGGTGCAGCCGAGCGCGCACACGAGCTCCTCCTCGAGAATGGCGATGTGATTGCGGTAGCTGGCCTCGTCCATGGGTCTCTCCGTCCGTGGGTGCGTGGGATGGTCCTACTTTAGCGCTTGTCGTCGGGACATCTCCTGCGGGAGGGGACGGCGCCCGGGACGCGCATCGGCGTGGCCCTGCCGAACGGGGTCGTCGAGAGGTTCGAGAGGGCTGCCGTTTGCGACTGATTTTCATCCCTTTGCATTGCTTGACATAGTTCATCTTGTGGAAACACATATATTTTCAGTGAGAAATTAAGCTCGTGCATAGTGGGAGGCATGAGAGCCGAGAAGGCGTCTGGGCAGTCGGATGGCGTCCGGTGGGCTCGTTCGAAGACGGAGAGGCAAATGGAGAACCGTACGGGCAATGCGGCGAGGGAGAATCGCGAGCGCGTGATGAGGGCGATTCTGGAGCACGGCTCGCTCTCGCGTACCGAGATCGCCCAGGTGAGCGGTCTTTCACCAAGCACCGTCACGCGTATGGTGGCCTGTCTCATGACCGAGGGCGTTCTTGCCGAGGATACCACCCGCGTGCGCACGGAGGGGCGCAGCCGCATCCCCGTCGTGGTCAATGAGTCGTATGGCCAGATGGCAATCGCGTGCCTCTCGTCGCAAGGCGTCACGCTCTACCGATACGACATGGCGCTCGAGCCCTGCGCCGAGCCCGCCACGCTCGACTGCGACGGCACGGCCACCGACCTTCTCCGCGCCGTTTCCCAGCAGCTCATGCGCGGCAGCACGGAATTTGCGAGAACGCTTCGCGCGATGGGCGTCCTTCGGTGCGATGACGCATGGGATGCGGTCGGTGGCCTGTCCGACCTGCTCTCGCGCCGTCTGGGCGTCCCCGTGTTCGAGCGCCGTGCGGAGGATTGTGCGGAATACCGGATCACCCATGACGAGGGCGAGTCCGCGAACAAGAACCACGCGCTCGTGAGCCTGGGCACCGAGGCGCTCGTCGCCATCGCGCAGGGGGGTCGGCAGGTGGCGTTTCGTCGGGGCGCCTATGCCAACCTGAGCCAGCGTCTCGCCGGCATGGGCGAGTGCGAGGCGTCGATCGTCGACCGTCTCGTGGACGCCCTCTCCCTGATGGCCGACCTTTTCACGATTGATGCGATCTTCATGATGAGCGCCAGAGACGACCTTCTCCTCTGCGGCGTTCCCGTCCGTCTCGACGACGTGGTGCGCGCGGGCAACCGCGCGCCCGACCTCCCAAGGGTGGTGGTCGTCAGCCAGACGTCGAAGAGATGTCACGAATCATGACCGCGCAGGTAAGAACCGCGATTCTCTGCGCGGGATGAGTCCCGTGCGGCGTGGTCGGCAGGTAGTGGTGCAAACGTGGAGAGGAGACTGCTGTGATCGTTCTTGTGAGGTGCGACGACCGTTTGATTCACGGCCAGTGCATGACGGTGCTGGTGAAGGGCAACCAGATCGAGCAGATTATCGTCGTCGACAACCTGACGGCGAGCAACTCGATCCTGAGATCCGTGTTCAAGGCGGCGGTACCCGCCGACATGAAGGCAGGTGTCTATACGATCGACGAGGCCGCCCCCCTCATCCGCGAGGCCATGGCCAACACCACGCGCACGCTCGTGCTGATGAAGTCCCCCGAGACCTATCGGGCCCTCCTCGACCAGGTCGACGGTCTGCCGCTCGAGCTGAACGTGGGGCCCATGTCAAAGAGGAAGGGCACGACCGAGGTGCATGCGGCGGCGCACCTTCTCCCCGTGGAGGCCCAGGCCGTGAAGGACGTCGTCGCCAAGGGCGCCCACGTGTACTTTCAGCAGGTCCCCAGCCAACCCGTCATCGAATGGGACGACGTGAAGGACAGGTTCTAGCGGATCCGATCGTAGATCCGAGAATCAATAGGTCCCGCTTCGCGCGGGAAAAATGGTCGGAGTGAGTGGAAAGGAAGGTATTGCTATGAGCTTTCTGCAGGCACTACTTCTGGCACTCTTCGGGTGGATGGGTTCGATCTACTCGCCGGTGCTCATAGGAGGTCTCGGCGGATGGTACACGATCGGTCGTCCGCTCGTGTCCGGCCTGATCATCGGCGCCATTCTCGGTGACGTCAAGACGGGCATCATCATGGGTGCTGCCATCCAGATGCTCTACATCGGACTCGTGACCCCCGGCGGCACCATGCCCGCCGACGTCAACTTCGCGGCGTGGATCGGCATTCCGCTTGCCATGGTCGCCGGTGCCGGAAAGGAATACGCCCTCGCCCTCGCGGTGCCGCTCTCGTCGCTTGGCGTCCTTGCCGTCTATGGCCTGTGCGCCATCAACCTGTTCTTCGTGCACAAGCAGGACGCGCTGGTCGAGGCAGGGCAGCTTCGACGCCGCCGCCCGCTATTCCCATCGTGGGCCAGATCACCAACTTCGTGCTGCGCTTCTTCCCGATCCTGCTGATCAACTACTTTGGCGCTGACCTCATCACCCAGCTCGTGGAACGCAATGCCGGTCCAGGTCACCGACATCCTCCAGATCTTCGCCAACATGCTCCCGCTCGTCGGCTTCATGCTCCTCATGCGCATGATCTGCAAGCGTGACGTCGACCTGATCCTGTTCTGTGTCGGCTTCGTGTTCGTCTCCGTCATGAACCTGGGCATGATCGCAATCGTCATCCTCTGCGCTGGGCATCGCCTATCTCGACTACCGTAGCACGAGCTCGACGCCCGTCTCATCCGAAAGGGACAGGTGAGTAACATGGCAGAAGACATCAAGGAGCAGCTGGAGTCCTCGGAGATGGGTGGTGCCAAGAAGCTTGAGCAAGGCTGCCATCCGTCGCCGCGCATACAAGGACTTGGATGTTCTATAACCTTTCCGTCCAGAACTTCGAGCGCATGCAGGGTCCCGCCATCATCAAGATGCTGGCTGACGTGCGTGAGGACCTCTACCCAGGCGACAAGGACGCGCAGCAGGAGATGCTCGAGCGCCACGAGGTGTTCTTCAACACCGAGCCCTATCTGGGCAGCATCGTCCCCGGCATCGTGCTCGGCATGGAGGCCGGCAAGGCAGAGGGCAACGACGAGATCTCGTCCGAGTTCATCAACTCGATCAAGACGGCGCTGATGGGGCCCTTCGCTGGCATCGGCGACTCGCTTCTTCCGGGTACGCTCATCCCGATCCTGCTCTCCATCGCTCTGGGCATGTCGCCGAACGGCGAGATCACGGGCCCGATCTTCTACATCGTGGCCTTCCTCGCGATCATGATTCCGCTTACCTGGTTCCTGTTCAGCTATGGCGTGAAGGCTGGTGCCAACGCCGCCGAGATGGTTCTCGCGGGTGGCATCAAGGACAAGGTCACGCGTGCCGCAGAGGTTATCGGTCTCGTTGTCGTGGGTGCCGTGTCCGCCCAGTACGCGCACTTCAACATCGGTCTCGTCTACGCCTCCGGTGACCTTACGATCAGCATCGCGGACATCCTGAACTCCATCTTCCCGAGCCTGCCCGTCCTGCTCATGGCCTTCCTGACCTACTGGCTCATGGTCAAGAAGAACTGGTCTGCCGGTAAGACGATGCTGCTCATGCTCGTCATCGCCATCGTTGGCTACTTCACCACGATTCTTGCGGTGTAGCCGTCGGGTGCTCCTCGAAGGGCATGCCCTGGGCGCGCGTTCCGCTTCGTGCGGGGCGCGCGCCTCTCTCACGAGGACGGATGAGCCGCGCACGGTCTTGGTGGCCCAAACTTTTCAGCCACGTGCGGGGGGGCACCCCCCATCTGGCGTAGAAATGGTAAATCACACAAGGTAGTGCTTGAAATCTAGGCACAAGAAACGGTATCTTTACTACCGTATGGGCAATGGGGCTCATGCAACGTATCTGTCGGCCCCCGAGAGCATGTTGGTTTCCACGTAGACGCCGCGATTGACTTGGCACTGCAGGCAGCGATCATGACGACCGGGGCCCCGTTTTGGAAGGGGTCCACCTTTGAGTGAGATTCAGAACTCGTCCATCTTCTCCCTGGATGACATATCCGACGAGGAGATGAACAGCCTCATCGACGGTACCGTTACCGATTTCGACGAGGGCGATCTTGTCACGGGCACCGTCGTCAAGATTGAGCATGACGAGGTCCTGCTCGACATCGGCTACAAGTCAGAGGGTGTCATTCCCGCTCGCGAGCTCTCCATCCGCAAGGACGTCAACCCCGCCGACGTCGTTGCTCTTGGCGACAAGATCGAGGCCCTCGTTCTCCAGAAGGAGGACAAGGAAGGTCGTCTCGTCCTCTCGAAGAAGCGTGCCGAGTACGAGCGTGCGTGGAACGCGGTCGAGGAGAAGTTCAACTCCGGCGAGACCGTCGAGGGCGAGGTCATCGAGGTCGTCAAGGGTGGCCTGATTCTCGACATCGGCCTGCGCGGCTTCCTGCCCGCCTCTCTCGTCGACCTCCGTCGCGTCAAGGACCTCGCCGCCTACATGGGCACCCGCATCGAGGCTCGCGTCATCGAGATGGATCGCAACCGCAACAACGTCGTCCTCTCTCGTCGCATCGTCCTCGAGGAGGCTCGCAAGGCAGAGCGCCAGGAGATTCTCTCCAAGCTCCAGGTCGGCATGCACCTCAAGGGCACCGTCTCTTCGATCGTCGACTTCGGCGCCTTTGTCGACCTCGGCGGCATCGACGGCCTCGTGCACATCTCCGAGCTCTCTTGGAACCACGTCAACCACCCCTCCGAGGTCGTCAAGGTCGGCCAGGAGGTCGAGGTCCAGGTTCTCGACGTCGATCTCAACCGCGAGCGCATCTCCCTTGGTCTCAAGCAGACCACGGAAGATCCCTGGCGTTCCCTCGTCAAGAAGTACCCGATCGGCGCCATCGTCGAGGGTACCGTCACCAAGCTCGTCACCTTCGGCGCCTTCGTCGACCTCGGTGATGGCGTTGAGGGTCTCGTTCACATCTCCGAGATGGCCAAGAGCCATGTCGACGCTCCGGCGCAGGTGTGCACCGTGGGCGATGTCGTGCAGGTGAAGGTCATGGAGATCGACCTCGACCGTCGTCGCATCTCCCTGTCCATGAAGTCCGCGGCGGAGACGCTCGGCGTCGACGTCGAGGTCAAGCCGCTCGACGAGGACGCTCCCGTCGACGAGGACGCCGCCGATGGCATGTCCGCAGAGGATGCTCCCGTCGAGGAGACGCCCGACGAGGGCGCCCCTGCCGAGGAGGCTTCCGCGCAGGATGCCCCCGTCGAGGAGTAACCTTCGAGGTAAGCGCACGACGTGCGGGGTCGCCCTTGGGCGGCCCCGTTTTTGTGCGGGCGATGGGTTATGGAGCCGTGCCGCTCCCTTCGCGTCGCCTGCGCATCGGCGGTGGTATGGTCGTGCAGCCTGAATACCTACGTTCTGGAGGAATCGAATGGCTGATCGTATGACGTCCTCAGGCGGAAGGCCCCTCATCGGTGTCACGCCACGCTGGGTGGAACCCGTCGAGTACCTGGGCGAGATGCTTGCTCCGAGCGAGGCCATCGCTGACAACTTCGCCGACGCCATCATCGCGGCCGGCGGCATGCCCGTCGTGCTGCCTCTCACCGCCGACGAGGACCTGATCCGACGCTACGTGGACCTCTGCGACGGCTTCTCCGTTCCCGGTGGTCAGGATCCCGACCCGAGGCTCTGGGGCGAGACGGACAACACCACCGCCGAGAAGCCCTGCCCCGAGCGCGATGCCTTCGAGGTGCCTCTCGTGCGCATGGTCGCCGAGGCGGACAAGCCGCTCTTTGCCACATGTCGCGGCCTGCAGATCATGAACGTCGCCCTGGGGGGCACGCTTTGCACGGACGTCCCCCACCTTCCCGTGCCAGAGGGAACGGCGCACTGGCGACACGCCGCCTCGCTCGTCGACGTGGTCCATCCCGTCGAGGTCATGGCCGGCACGCTGCTCTCGCGCTGCACAGGCGACATATCTCCGATCCAGGTGAACTCCGCTCATCACTGTTGCGTGCGGCGCGTCTGCGAGGGAGGGCGCCTCTGCGCTCGCTCGGTCATCGATCACGTGCCCGAGGCCGTGGAGCTTCCCGCGAAGCGCTTCATGCTGGGTGTGCAATGGCACCCGGAGTATACGTGGCGCAAGCTCGAGACCGACTTCGGCCTCTGGAAGGCGTTCGTCTCCGCCTGCTAGCCACGGGTTTCATCGGGGATCGTAGGAGGACGATTGGGAGGCGCGACATGAGTGGAGTCCTGGTCACCGGCTTCGAGCCCTTCGGGGGAGAGACGACCAACCCGTCATGGGAGGCCGTGAGGCTGCTGCCTGACGAGATCCGCGGCATCGTCGTGAGGAAGCTCGAGGTACCTGTCGTCTTCGGCCTCTCCGCGACCGTCGTGCTCGATGCCATGCGCGAGACGCACCCGGATGTCGTGGTGTGCGTCGGCCAGGCGGCGGGACGTGCCGGCCTCACCGTCGAGCGCGTGGCGATAAACGTGGCCGACTCGACTGCCTCGGACAACGATGGGGCGGCGCCCGCCGACGAGCCCCTCGTGCAGGGGGGCCCAGCCGCCTATCTCGCCACGCTTCCCCTCAAGGCCTGCGTGGCAGCGGCGCGCGAGGCGGGCGTGCCCGCATCCGTCTCCGACACCGCGGGAACCTACGTCTGCAACCAGCTCATGTACCGCGTCCTGCACGAGCAGGCGACGGGCCGCGCGGGGGGATTCGAGGGCGGGTTCGTCCATGTGCCGCTCGCGTGCTCCCAGACGCTCGACAGGCCTTCGGCACCGAGCCTTCCCGTGTCCACCATGGCGATGGGCCTTGAGGCCATCGTGCGCGCCTGCCTGTGTGCCATCGCCTAAAAAAGACGCAGCATGCGGCGAGCGATCGTCTGGCGCCCCTGCTCGCATCACATGAAAGCTCATGAATAAGCCCAGTTAAAAGGTATGCTTCTCTGTTAATTGTGCGTTACCAGAGCCCGGCTTATCCAAGTGGGGATGAGCAGGTAACGCATGCTGCCTCTAACAAACCGCATGAAGACGAAGAGCAGAAGTGCGGTCATCGACCGGGGCATGAAGCGTGTCCTGCAAAGGAAAGGCTGGCGACATGAAGAACCTCATCTCTACGTCCATCTCTCGTCGTGGCTTCATCAAGAGCGGCGCAGGCGTCGCCGGAATAGCAGCCATGACCTCGCTCGTCGGCTGCTCCGGGTCCGACTCCGGCAGCACGACCACGTCCGACAAGAAGAAGATCATCCGCTTTGGCCAGAAGAACGCCAAGCAGGGTCTGGACATGCAGAAGTCCACCAACTCCTCCTCGTCTTCCGTCGCCGACTCCATCGTCGAGGCACCCCTCAAGTGGACCGAGGACCTAGAGCTCGTCCCCTGCCTGTTCACCGAGGTTCCCACGCCCGAGGATGACGGTGTCACCTACAAGTGCGTCCTCAAGGAGGGCGTCAAGTTCCACAACGACGCCGTCCTCACCGCCACGGACGTGAAGTACTCCTTCGAGCGCATGTTCAAGCCCGCGACGGCAGCCAAGTCTACCTACATGTACGACATGATCGTAGGTGCCAAGGACATGCTCGCCGGTACCGCCACCGAGCTCTCCGGCCTGACCATCCAGGACGACACGCACCTGACGTTCGTCCTCGAGTACCCGATGGCCACCTTCGCCAAGAACCTCGGCATCAACTACGCCGACATCTTCCCGCACGAGGCCTGCGAGGCCGCGGGCGACGATTGGGGCAAGGGCACCGACATCATCGGCACCGGCCCCTACAAGATGAAGGAGAACGACGATACCACCGAGGTGGTTCTCGAGCGCTTCGACGACTACCATGACGGCACGCCAAACCTCGACACCATCGAGTACTACTACGTTGACGACATCAACACCAAGCTCCTCAACTTCAAGAACGGTGACCTCGACTACTGCGACCTCGATGCGACCCTGCTCCAGCAGTACCAGCAGGATGCCGATGTCAAGGACCTCATCACGCAGTACCTGCCGCTCGGCGTCGAGTTCATCAACCTCAACCTCAACGACCCGGCGCTCTCCGACGTCCGCGTCCGTCAGGCCCTCTCCCTTGCCATCGACCGTCAGGAGCTCATCGATACCGTCCTCTCAGGTGCCGGCCAGGCTGCCTCCGGCTGGCTCAACCCGCAGACCCCCGGCTACGACGACACCGCCGAGGCGTTTCCCTACGACGTCGACAAGGCCAAGTCACTCCTCGCGGAGGCCGGCGTGTCGGATCTGTCCCTCACGGCCAGCGTGCGCGTGGGTCTCGACCAGAAGATCATGGTCGCCGTTCAGGGCTATTGGAGTGCCATCGGCGTGAACCTTGCCGTCAACACCTCCGACGCAGGCGTCTGGGCCTCCGACTGGGCCGCCGGCAACCTGCAGATCACGGCCCTCGCCTGGTTCCCGCTCTACGCGGACGGCGACAACCACATGTACACCTACTTCTACAGCGAGAACGCGGCCAAGAAGTCCTCGTTCTACAACAGCCCCGAGTTCGACGCCCTCGTGGTCAAGGCTCGCCAGTCCACCGACGAGAGCGAGCGTGCCGACCTGTACAAGCAGGCCGATAACCTCCTCACGCGCACCGACTTCGCGACCCTGCCGCTGTACTATCCCAAGTACCAGTTCGTTGCGAAGGACTACGTCGAGAACGCCAAGGTCGGTAACCTCATCTACCACATGATGGACCTCGACGTCGACACGTCGAAGTCCGACTACACCACCGAGGCGTAACGTCTGCCAGTGCAGGTTTCGGCGCCCTGGTGCGAGAGCATCGGGGCGTCTTTTTGGCACATCTGCCACAAATGACGACGTGCCTGTAGGGGGTCTCGCGGCCTCATGCATCGAAGGGAACGAGCGGATGAGAAACTTCCTCATAAAACGGATTCTCCAGGCCATCGGCGTGATTCTGTGCATCTCCGCAATCACGTTCTTCGTCCTCAACATCGTGCCAGGAGATCCGGTGCGCGTGATGATGGGTGACATGGCCGACGAGACCACCATCGAGCAGGTTCGTCACACGATGGGTCTCGACAAGCCGGTGATTGACCAGTACGGAGACTGGCTCGTCAACATGCTCCATGGTGACTTCGGCACGTCGTACACGCAGAACAAGTCGGTGTCGGCACTCATGGGCAACGCCTTCAAGGTGACGGTTCAGCTGGCGGGCTATGCCTACCTGTTCGCGCTCGTGCTTGGCGTGGTGGTGGGCGTGGCCTCGGCGGTGAAACACGGCACATGGGTGGACCGGGCCCTCATGGCGCTCTCGATCTTCGGCATCTCGGCACCCGCCTTCTGGGTGGCCATCATCCTCCAGATCGTGTTCGCGCTGAACCTGCACTGGTTCCCGCTGTCGGGCGTGAAGGCCCCCATCTACTTCTTCCTGCCCACCATCGCCCTCGGGACGCGCTATGCGGCGAGCATCGCCCGCGTGACGCGTACGAGCATGATGGAGGTCCTGAACCAGGACTTCATGCGCACGGCCGAGGCAAAGGGCCTCAAGACCTGGGCCATTGTCATCAGGCACGCCCTGCGCAACGCGCTCATCCCCATCATCACCATCGCGGGTACGCAGCTGGGCGACATCTTTACGGGATCGATCCTCATCGAGTCCATCTTTGCCATGCCCGGCATGGGCAAGCTCATGCTCGACGCGATCAATGCTCGCGACCTGCCTCTCCTGGAGGGTGGCGTCATGTACATCGCCGCCATCTGCGTCGCGGTCTACCTCGTCGTCGACATCCTGTATGCCGTGGTTGACCCACGCATCCGGCTTAGTGGGGAGGCGGCGGAATGAGGAAGGACAACATGGACCCGGCCACTGGCGAGGACAAGTCCGGTACCAAGCGCGAGCGTGCGGAACGCGTTGCGGTCGATGCCTCCGAGGCCCAGGCGGCCGAGAGGGCGAAGACGGGCAAGAGGCGCGCCTCGAGCTACTGGGCCGTCAGCTGGGGAATCTTCAAGAGGAACAAGCTCGGCGTGTTCTGCTTGGGCGTGGTGATCGTCCTGGTGCTCGTGGCCGTCTTTGCGCCCCTGCTCTCGCCCTACGATCCCGACGCCCAGACGCTCACCAACATGCTGCAGAGCCCCTCGTTCGCCCACCCCTTCGGTACCGACGAGTATGGGCGTGACATCTTGTCCCGCGTGCTCTACGGCTGTCGCATCTCCCTGTCCGTTGGTGTGGTCTCGCAGCTCATCGCTCTGTTCATCGGCTTTTTCTCGGGTGTGTGCGCGGGCTACTTCGGTGGCAAGGTCGACGCCGTCATCTCGTTCATCATCCAGGTGTTCTCGAGCTTCCCGTTCCTGCTGTTCGCCATCGTCGTGATGTTCGTGCTGGGGCCGGGGCTCATCAACCTCTACGTGGCCCTGGGACTGCTCATGTGGACCTCGACGGCGCGCCTCGTGCGCGGCGACGTGATGAAGCTCAAGGGCTCGGAGTACATCCAGTCATGCATGATCAGCGGCGGCAAGCCCATGCGCATCATCATGAAGCACCTGCTGCCCAACTGCATCTCGACGCTCATCGTCGTGTCGACCCTGGGCATCCCCAACGCGATCCTGTCGGAGGCCACGCTGTCCTACCTCGGTCTGGGCGTGCAGCCCCCCACGGCAAGCTGGGGCTCCATGATCTCCGCCGCGCAGACCTACATCCAGACGGCGACCTTCTACAGCGTCATTCCCGGCATCGCCATCATCATCACGGTCATGGCGTTCAACCTGCTGGGCGATGCCCTTCGCGACGCCCTCGACCCCAAGATGCGTTCCTAGGGAGGGACATTTCATGGCTGAAGAGACAAAGAAGCGCGAGGTCCTTCTCGACGTCAACGGGCTGTGCGTGACGCTGTTCACCGAGGATGGGGCGCTGCCCGCCATCAAGGACCTCTCCTTCAAGATGTGCAGGGGCGAGACCTTTGCCGTGGTGGGGGAGTCCGGTTGCGGCAAGTCCATGATGGCCCTCTCCATCATGGGCCTCATTCCGCAGCCGCCTGCAAAGATAGTGGCGGGCTCCATCGAGTTCGACGGGACCGACCTCACCAAGCTCTCGCGCGACCAGCTGCGCGACTACCGTGGCAACAAGATCTCGATGATCTTTCAGGAGCCCATGACCTCGCTCAACCCGGTCATGACCTCGGGCCATCAGATTCGCGAGGGCATCCTCGTGCACAACCCCAAGATGAGCAAGGCCGAGGCCGACGCGCGGGCTCTCAAGATGATCGAGCTCGTGGGCATCCCCGCTCCCGAGAAGATCTTCAAGTCCTATCCCTTCGAGCTGTCGGGCGGCATGCGCCAGCGCATCATGATCGCCATGGCGCTTGCCTGCCAGCCGTCGCTGCTCATCTGCGACGAGCCCACCACGGCCCTCGACGTGACCATCCAGGCCCAGATCCTAAAGCTCATCGACCAGATGCGCGAGGAGCTTGGCACGGCCGTCATGCTCATCACGCACGACATGGGCGTCGTGTCGGAGATGGCCGACTGGGTGCTCGTCATGTACGCCGGTCACCTCGTGGAGTACACGGCCTCCAAGGAGCTCTTCACCAACTCGAAGCACCCCTACACCAAGGGGCTCATCAGCTCCATCCCGTCGATTGACACCGACGTAGACGAGCTGTACGCCATCCCCGGCAACGTTCCGATGCTCAGCGAGCTGCCCCAGGGCTGTCCCTTCAATCCGAGATGCCCGTTTGCCAAGGACGTCTGCCGCGAGCAGTGCCCGCAGATGACGCCCTGCGACGGAGACGAGAACCATACGGTCGCCTGCTGGAAGTACACGGACAGGTGGGGGGAGTAGACGTGGACAAGAACCTAGACGCAGCTGACGTCGTGCTCGAGGTCGAGCACCTCACCAAGCGCTATCCCATCAAGAAAGGACTCCTCGGCAAGTCGGACGCCTGCGTGCACGCGCTCGAGGACGTGAGCTTCGAGGTGCACCGCGGCGAGACCTTCGCCATCGTGGGCGAGTCGGGCTGCGGCAAGTCGACTACCGGCAAGTGCATCCTGCGCCTGACCGAGCCCACGTCGGGTACGGTCATGCTCGACGGCCAGGACTTCACCAAGCTCTCTGGCAACGACCTGGTCAATGCGCGCAAGAAGCTCAAGCTCATCTTCCAGGACCCCTACTCGTCGCTCAATCCGCGCATGACGGTGGCCGACATCATCGCCGAGCCCATCGACATCGCCGGCACCTACAAGTCGCGCGCCGAGCGCGACGCACGCGTCGACCAGATCATGGGCGAGGTGGGGCTCGACCTGTCCTATCGCACCCGCTACCCGCATGAGTTCTCGGGCGGTCAGCGCCAGCGCATCGGCATCGCCCGGGCCATCGTGCTCGAGCCGGAGATCGTCATCTGCGACGAGCCCGTTTCGGCGCTCGACGTCTCCGTCCAGGCAAAGGTCATCAACCTGCTTGAGGATCTGCAGGGCAGCCTCGGTCTGTCCTACGTCTTCATCAGCCACGACCTTTCGGTGGTCAAGCACATCGCCGATACGGTCATGGTCATGTATCTCGGACACATGATGGAGCTTGCATCCAAGACGGAGCTGTTCGGCAGCCCGAGCCATCCCTACACCCAGGCCCTGCTCGACGTCATCCCCCGTATTCGCCAGGAGCGCATCCGCGACAAGAGGATTCTCCAGGGGGACGTGCCAAGCCCCACCAACCCTCCCTCGGGATGCTGCTTTCACACGCGCTGCACCAAATGCATGCGGGTGTGCAGCGAGCTCGCGCCCGAGCCGCACGAGATCTCGCCCGGCCATCTGTGCGCCTGTCACCTCTTTGACGAGAACCTCACCGACGAGCAGCGCACACCGGCCGTCGAGGTTCCTCTCGATGCCGAGGTTCCGGAGGCGTAGGCACGCCCACCAAGCACGTCGGGCCTGTCCGTGACCGCATTGTTTTCACGTCCTGCATGGCAGAAGGGAACGTTCGTATGAGTGACGTGGTCGACCGCTTCATCAGGTACTGCGAGGTCCAGTCCCAGTCCGACCCCCTCAAGGCGGACGAGGTGCCCTCGACGCAGAGTCAGTTCGACATCGCCAACGTCATCGCCGACGACCTGCGCGAGCTGGGTGCCGAAGGCGTCGAGGTGGACGGCCACGCCTACGTGACGGCTCACTGGCCCGCGAGCAAGGGTTGCGAGGGCCTTCCCTGCCTGGGATTTTGCGGGCACATCGACACGGCCTGGCAGATTGAGTGCGGGGCGGTCCATCCCCACGTCGTCCGCTACGAGGGAGGCAGGCTCGTCATGGGCGTCGTCGACGGTCGGGAGGTCGCGACCACGCCTGCCGACAATCCGGCCCTCGACCACATGGTCGGCTGGGACATCATCACGACCGACGGCACGAGCCTTCTGGGCGGCGACGACAAGGCGGGTGACGCCGAGGTCGTGAGCTTGCTCGCGCGGCTCAAGGCGGACCCCTCCATCCCGCATCCTCCCCTCGCCCTCTCCTTCGTGCCCGACGAGGAGATAGGCCATGGCGCCGCCCTGCTCGACCTCAAGAAGTGGGGTGCGACCTGGGGCTACACGCTCGATGGCGGTCCCATCGGCGAGTTTAGCTACGAGTGCTTCAACGCGGCCGAGGCCAAGGTGCGCGCCACGGGATTCTCCGTGCACACCGGCACCGCCAAGGGCCTCATGGTCAATGCCTCCGAGGTCATCATGCGCATTCACCAGCTGCTGCCGCCACAGGAGCGCCCCGAGTACACCGAGGGCTATGACGGTTTCTACTACCTCGAGCGCATGGAGGGGGGCTGCGAGCAGGCACTGGCCGACTACATCATCCGTGACCATGACCATGATCGCTTCGAGGAGCGCAAGCGCGTCATCGAGAAGGCCGTGGACTACGTCAACGCCTGCTATGGCAAGCAGGTGGCCACCGTCGAGATCTCGAACCAGTACCTCAACATGGCCGACGTCATCCATGATGACATGCACCTGGTTGACAATGCCGAGAAGGCCTACGCCGCCTGCGGCTATGACATGAGGGTCATCCCGATGCGCGGCGGCACGGACGGTGCCCAGCTGTGCTATCGCGGGCTACCGTGTCCCAACCTGTCGGCTGGCTACTACAATGCCCATGGCGTGAAGGAGTTCGTGCCCGTTCCCGAGCTCGAGGGCATGGTCGACGTGCTCCAGGCCCTCGTGGGCCTGTATGCCACGCCCCAGGATGAGAGGTAGGACGATGGAACCCAGTACCGTTACCGCTTCGGACATAACCGCCGATGCCAGCTGGCTCACCTCCACCACGAAAAGGCTCGTCGAGTGCGACAGCACCGTGGGCTACTATGCGCAGATAGAGCCGCTGATCTCTGACATGCTCGCGGAGTGCGGACTGTCCATGTGGTGGGACCGCAAGCATACGGGCTACGTGCGCCTGGAGGGGCTCGATCACTCGCACAGCGTGTGCATGGGAGCCCACCTGGACACCATCGGGCTCGTCGTGCGTGGCTTCAACGACGATGGCACGTTGCGGGTGCGCAAGCTCGGGGGCATGAACTACGCGAGCGCGGAGGGGGAGGGGTGCCGCATCCACTGCCGCGACGGTCGCACGGTGGATGGCCAGGTCATCTGCAACCACCACTCGGTCCACGTCTTCGAGGACGCCCGCACCATGGAGCGCGACGACGAGCACATGTCGGTCTCGATCGTCGGTGACGCGCGCTGCCCCGAAGACGCTCGCGCCCTCGGTGTCACGCAGGGAGCCATCGTCGGTATCGACCCGCACTTCGTCAGCTACGACAACGGCTTCATCGCCAGCAGGCACCTCGATGACAAGGCCTGCGTGGCGGCCCTCATCGGCATGACCCGCTGGCTCCATGAGACGGGTACCAAGCCGGCCGTCGATACGCTGCTCGCGTTTCCCATCTATGAGGAGATCGGCCATGGCGGCACGTTCGTGCCTGACGAGGTCGAGGAGTACGTGGCGCTCGACATCTCGCTCATCGGCCCGGACTACGACTCCGACGAGCACCAGGTGGGTATCATCGCGGCTGACTTCAAGGGTCCCTACGACTGGGACCTCACCAATCGCCTGATCGCCGAGGCCTCCTCCGTCTGCCCGGAAGGTAGTTGGAACACCCAGGTGGCCTTCCACTTCTCCACCGATGCCATGGCCGCCTACGTGAGCGGACGCAACCTTGCCGCCGGCGCCTTCGGGCCGGCCTGTCTCAACTCGCATGGTCGGGAGCGCATGCACGTCGACGCCATCGTGGAGACCCAGCGCCTGGCGACCGCCTACGTCTGTGGAATGGGTAGATAACGCTTCGATACGCCGGGACGAAGGGGGCCGATGGCCCCGCCCGGGCCTCGAGCCATGTCACTCTCCATCCTAGGCTGGTGCATGATGTCGAAGGTCACCATGGCCTGCGGAGAGTGACGCCGTTTTTTGTGTGCATGGTATGCCCGGCGGGGATACGGGTAGGAACTGCCTATCGAAAAACATGGGACAGGGGGAGTGGCAATGGCCAAGGGTGACTTCGAGCGCAAGGCGATGCAATGGATGGCCGGCAGACTCGGACCGGACGACCTCGTGAGGTTCACGACCGACCTGGCCGTCGTCTTCTGCGTCATAGAGCTCTTCGTGCACACCACCTGGCTCGGCATCGTCTCGCTCGTGCTTCTCGCCTATAGCATCTGGCGCATGTGTTCTAAAAATCTCGGGCCTCGCGCAAGGGAAAACGAGCGGTTTCTCAAGATGCTTGGCCCCGTGCGTCCCTGGTTCCAGAATCCCAAGGCTGCATGGACCGAGTCACGCACCTATAAGCACGTCAAGTGCCCCTCGTGCGGCCAGCGCGTGCGCATTCCGCGCGGCAAGGGCAAGCTGCGCGTGACCTGTCCCAAGTGCCATGACAAGTTCGAGGTACATTCATAGGGCTTCACGATCCTGGCGGGCACAAGCCCGTCTATCGTGAGAAAATTGTCTCCACCCAGAAACGAACCGCAAACGACGCCGGATGGGGGATGCCATGTACGTCATCTTTCTCGCAGGTGGCATCGCCTCCGGTAAGTCTACCGTCGCGCGGACCATGGAGTCGCTCGGGGCGCGCCGGATCGACCTTGACGCGCTCTCCCGTACCGTGCTCGAGTCAGGGGCTCCCTGTCTTGCAGAGGTTGCCAGCGCCTTTGGCGAGGATCTCGTGGATGCGGGGACGGGCGTGCTCGATCGCTCCCTGCTCGCCGCCCGTGCCTTCGCAACGCCACGGGACGCAGCACGGCTCGAGGACATCGAGCTTCCCTTCATTCGCGAGGCGCTCGTCGCGCGGCTGCGAGAGGCGGAGCGCTCTTCTGTGGGTGACGTCTGCGTGGTGGAGGTTCCCCTCCTCGATCGCATGGGTCCCCTCCTCGACATCGCCGACGAGATCGTATGCGTGACCTGTCCGCTTGCGGTTCGCCGCGCCCGTGCGGTGGGGCGGGGCATGGATGCGGCCGACTTCGATCGACGCGTGGCGAACCAACCCTCTGATGAGTATCTGCGCGCTCGCGCCGATACGGTGCTGGACAACGTTTGCGGACGGGGGGCTCTCGTCTCGGCGGTGCGCTCGTGGTGGGACGCGCGTACAGCCTCTGGCTGGACGGCTAGGAGGCGATCGGACCGATGAGCCGCCACATGGGAAGTTTTTTTCGCTGGTACAGGGTGGTGCCCCTGCTTGCCATTGCGGCTACGCTCGCGGCGTGCCTCGCCTTCGACTCAGGACCCGCGCTGCTTGCGCGGACCTTTCTCTATCCCGTGAGCTATGCCGATCAGATTCAGGAGTCGGCGGACCGTCATGGCGTGGACGCCCGCCTCGTGTGCGCCGTCATCAAGTGCGAGTCAGGCTGGGACGCCACGGCCACGTCGTCCGCCGGCGCGGTGGGTCTCATGCAGGTGATGCCCTCCACGGCGGAGTCGCTCGCCGACATGGGCCTCGTGGATGCCACCGCATGGGACCCTGACAACCTCACCGATCCCGCCACCAGCATCGAATACGGAAGCGCCTACCTCGCGTACCTACAGGACAACCTCTCATCGATGGATGAGGTGGTGGCCGCCTATAACGCCGGGATCGGTACCGTGAACCAATGGCGCTCGGATGGCGGGGACATCGCTGACAACATCAAGTATCCCGAAACGAGCAGGTATCTCGAACGCGTGAATCGAGCCTACGACGGTTACGTAAGGTGCTACCCCGATGGAATCACCTCTCAGGGGTGAGAAGCGAGCGATACACGTCCACGAGGGCATCGTCGTAGTTGAGCTCGAGCAGCATTCCCGTGAAGGCCTTCGCGGGGCGGAAGAGGTTGGCGTCGGTGCAGGCGCGCGCACACGCCGCCGTGGTCCTGCGCATGTCGGACGTGCTGCCGTAGGGGAGCCCCGCCGCCTCGATCATCTCTCTGGCCTCTTCGCCGGTGACCCTTTTGAGCTGCGAATCGTTGGCGAGCAGCTCTTCGAGCTCCACGTTCGCCTGGTCCGCCACGTCGGAGCGAAGCTCCGCCGCGCGCACGTAGCAGGCGGCTGCGAGCTGTCCTTGACCGAGCTTCCACTCCATGAATGCCAGGCGATAGAAGCAGATGCCCAGATCGCGAGCGGTGCCGGACATGGCGACCGCCTTCTTTATGAGGTCGGATGCCTCGAAGACGCATGACTGCTCCTCGAGCGTGCGCACCTTCGTGAGCAGGGCGTCGGGCGTGGCGGGCGCGATTCTTATAAGCTCGTCGCCGTGTGCGAGAGCCTCGTCGTAGCGACCAAGGATGTTGAGGATGCGCGCCGCCTCCGAGTGGCCCACGTAGTAGGCGTCGGGCACGAGGCGGGTGGTTCGCACGTGATCGTCGAGGTTGCGATTGTAGTAGACGCGCTCCGCAATCGAGTTGAAGTAGCGATACACGTTGTCCGCATCATCGAGGTACATGCCCATCTCGGTAATGGGGCCGAGCGTCCTGTCGAGTGAGGCGAGCGCATCGTTGAGACTCTCCGCGTCGAGCTGCTCGTCATCGCCGAGAACGTTACGTACGTGAGCGACCGTCGAGGAGAGGGAGTCGCCGTTGACGAAGACCTCCGCGAGACGTTGGTGGTCCGAGACGTCCACCGCGCCATCGACGAGGACCTTGGCCGTGCGGTTGCAGGCCTCCATGACCGTGATGTCGTTGGTGGCGTTGCGGGCGGACATGAGCTTGGAGACCGCGTCTCCCGTCGTGGCGATCTGGTTGGACAGGATGTCGTTCCATTTCGAGGCCCTGAGCGAAATCTCGTAGATGCCGAGCTCGCACACGTGCTGCGCGCCGGTCGCCTCCTCGAGCGCCGCGGAACAGGCGGAGCCGTCGAGCTCTGCGTCCCGATAGCGAAGCGCAGGAAAGACGGTCTCGTCGCCTCTGGTCAGGAAGGGCTCCACGCAGGTGAGCCAGTCGTTCGAGTCAAAGGCGACGCGCACGGCGTCACCTTGAGGAAAGCCAGTCGTGTCAAGCGCGGACGTGTGCGCCACGGCGCGAAGCTGACCCAGGGAGGTCGCGTCGAGACGCAGCGAGAGAATCGTCTCCTTCGAACGGTGCTCATGGCAGTTGACCACGACGGTCGAGATGCACCCATCGGCCTCGAACGCACCGCGCGCGGCAAGGAGCGCGACTCGGAGGGCGTAGGCACGGGCCGCGCAGACGCGTCCGGCATCGTCCGGCGAGACGATCGAGAAGCACGCGGGCCTCGGTACGTCGAGCTCGAGGAGAAAGGTGCCCGCAGCGAGGTTTGCCTGCATGTCAAACTGGAGACGAAACGCGGGTGGAACGCCCTCGGCAAAGTCGGCGAAGCGCTTCCGTGCCTCCCACTCGCCCTCTCCCGCGGGAGCGGATGCACCGGTCTGGTCCTGGTCAACCCGAGGCGCGGGCGTGAGGTCGGCGGTGGACGCGAGGATGTCGTGCAGGCGGTGGTCGAGCGTCGGGGCATCGCCGCCCCTGTCCGTATCGCTGGGGCGCAGGTCCACGTAGAGGTTGAGCGCGGCCTCAAGCATGACGAGGCGATCGTACTTTTCGGGGGTGAGCTCGTCGTCGCGGAAGAGGAGCCAGTACCGGTCGTTTCGCATGAGCCTGTTGGCGGGTACGGCGGGCATGCCCTCCCAGGACGCAAGGCCTATTCTGCGAAGCAGGTCGGGTAGCGGCGCATATGTGCCGTCGTCGTGCGCGAGGAGGTCTGCGAGGACGCCGCGAACGTCCGTGGAGCGCAGGACCACCTGCATCAACGGGTCGACCTTCTCGGGGTCGCTCGATGCCGCGAGGGGGAGGTCTTGGGCGCCGGGTCGATTGCGGAGCCGATGGGCGGACAGCACCACGAGCGCCACGAGGGAGAAGGCGCCCGAGAAGACGGCCATGTCCATGACGACGTGGGACGGAGAGAGCCGTACGTCGACCACCGCGGTGACGAGGAGGGCGCCCGCGCTGGCCGCGAAGACCCCCACCGCCACGAGGAGGACAGAGAGGACGACCCGTCCGAGGGCGTCGTCACCGCTTTTCCTGCCGTCTGCCAAGGAATGCTCCCTTCCCGTTGCCCTGATGACCTGATTCTATCGCATGCCCGTGGCATGAATGCAAGTTGCGGCGATACATCGAACAAGTGTTTGTAATTCGTCTCATGGGGTACACTGGTGACACACGGCGAGAGGAGCGGGCGCATGACGGACGTGTCCACGACCATGGCGACATCAGCGGAGCGCTATGGTGGCGAGCTCAGGAGGTTCGGGGTCGAGGACGCGGGACAGCCGTTCAAGGTCGTCTCGCCCTACGAGCCGTCCGGGGACCAGCCCCAGGCCATCGACAAGCTCTCGCAGGGCATCCGCGACGGGCTGAGATACCAGACGCTCATGGGGGTCACGGGCTCGGGAAAGACCTTCTCGATGGCGAAGACCATAGAGGAGCTCAATCGCCCCACGCTCATCATGGAGCCAAACAAGACGCTTGCCGCGCAGGTTGCGTCCGAGATGAGGGGGCTCTTTCCCAACAACGCCGTCGTCTACTTCGTCTCGTACTACGACTACTATCAGCCCGAGGCCTATGTTCCGCAGACCGATACGTTCATCGAGAAGGACGCCTCCATCAACGAGGAGGTCGAGAAGCTCCGCCACCAGGCAACGTCGAGCCTCCTGTCGCGCCGCGACGTGATCGTGGTGGCCTCCGTCTCGTGCATCTACGGCATCGGCAGCCCACAGGACTACGCGGGCCTCGCGCCCAACGTGGACAAGGAGGTCCCGCTCGAGCGCGACGACCTCATCCGCAGCCTCATCGACATCCAGTACGACCGCAACGACTACGACCTCCAGCGTGGCATGTTCCGCGTGAGAGGAGACGTCATCGACGTCTTTCCGCCCTATGCGGACAACCCCCTGCGCATCGGTTTCTTTGGTGATGAGGTCGAGCTCATCGCGGAGATCGATAACGTCACGGGCGAGGTGGTCCGCGAGCTTGACGCCGTTCCCATCTGGCCCGCGTCGCACTACGTCACGGAGCGTCCCAAGGTCACCCGCGCCCTCACGACCATCAGCGACGAGCTGGAGCAGCGCGTGGCCGAGCTCAAGGCCTCCGACCGCGTGCTCGAGGCGCAGCGCCTCTCGCAGCGCACGGCATACGACCTCGAGATGCTCGAGAGCATGGGCTACTGCAACGGCATCGAGAACTACTCGCGCCACCTCGACGGCCGTGCCCCGGGCGAGCCTCCCTACACGCTCATCGACTACTTTCCCAAGGACATGCTCTGCATCATCGACGAGTCCCACGTCACCGTTCCGCAGATACGCGGCATGCACGAGGGCGATCGCTCCCGCAAGATCACCCTCGTCGACCACGGATTCCGCCTGCCCTCGGCGCTTGACAACCGCCCGCTGCGCTTCGATGAGTTCGAGGCGCGCATACCGCAGTTCATCTACGTGTCGGCCACTCCCGGAGACTACGAGGAGTCGGTCTCTCAGCAGCAGGTCGAGCAGGTCATCCGTCCCACGGGACTTCTCGACCCCAAGATCGAGGTACGACCGGTGCGCGGGCAGATAGACGACCTCCTCTCTGAGATCAAGGAGCGCACGGCTCGGCACGAGCGCGTGCTTGTCACCACGCTCACCAAGCGCATGGCGGAAGACCTTACCGACCACCTGCTCGACGAGGGCGTGAAGGTCAACTACATGCACTCGGACACAGCCACGCTCGACCGCGTGGAGATCATCCGCGACCTGCGCCAGGGCAAGATCGACGTGCTCGTCGGCATCAACCTTCTGCGCGAGGGGCTCGACATTCCCGAGGTCTCGCTCGTGGCGATCCTTGATGCCGACAAGGAGGGGTTCCTTCGCAACCGACGCTCCCTCATCCAGACGATGGGTCGAGCCGCCCGCAACGTCTCCGGTGAGGTCATCATGTACGCCGACGAGGTCACCGACTCCATGCGCGAGGCAATCGACGAGACGACCCGTCGTCGGTCCATTCAGGAGGCCTACAACAAGGAGAACGGCATCGAGCCGCAGAGCGTGCGCAAGGCCATCTCGGACATATCGGGTTTTCTCGCCGAGGCCAACGCCACCGTGGGCAAGCGACAGCGCAAGGACGGCGTCTTCTACACGGCGTCGAGCGAGGGTGGCAACGACCGAGGCGCCTCGGCCGGGGAGTCTGCCGCCGAGGCCGTCGCGGAGGAGCTCTCCAGGCTGCCCAAGGACGAGGTCATGCGCATTATCGCCTCGCTCGAGGAGGAGATGGCATCCGCGTCCGCCGACATGGACTACGAGGAGGCCGCGCGCGTCCGTGATCAGCTCGTCGAGCTCAAGACCCAGATCGAGGGCACGACTGCCGACGAGGTCATCAGCCGGCTCAAGGCCAACGCCCGAAAGGGGAGCGCACACGCCACGCGCAGGCGCTACCATCCCAAGCACTAGCTTTAAGGCCAGAATCGAGCAGCCATGCCCTTCGACAAGCAGAACGTCATCTCATATCTCGGGACCCAGTTCGACTCCTTCGATGCGCGCGAGCTCACCGACGTCGACAGTCTCGTGCTCGCGTGCATCTCCTACTATCAGGTTTCTGACGAGGCGTTCTCGGCGCGGACCCACGAGGGGATTTCTCTCGTCGACCTCTATCGCGCCGACTGGTTCGATGGCCTCACCCGTGGGCTCTGGGACCCCGACGGCCTGGTGCGGCTGCTCGGTGCCATCGTGGCGAGCCCTCGCTTCCGCGCTCTGCGTCTCTGCGATTACGTCTCGGAGATGGATCCTCGTCGCGAGAAGCAGTTCTCCGCATGCACCCTGCGTTTTCCATCCGGGGATGCCTACGTGTCATTTCGTGGCACGGACAACACCATCGTCGGCTGGAAGGAGGACTTCAACATGGCCTTCGAGACGCGCGTGCCCTCGCAGGCGCGTGCCGTGCGCTATCTCGAGCGCGCGGCCTCGCTCACCGAGGGACGGGTCTTCGTGGGAGGCCACTCAAAGGGTGGTAACCTCGCCGTGTACGCGGCGGCCATGTGCGACCGAGCCACCCATGCACGCGTCAATGCGGCGTTCTCGCATGATGGTCCGGGCTTCACGCGCGAGACGCTCTCCTCTCCCAGCTGGAAAGAGAGCGCCGGACTCATCCACAAGACGGTGCCCAAGTCATCTCTTATCGGCATGCTCTTCGAGCAGCAGGAGGAATACGTCACCGTGGAGTCCACGACGGTGGGCATCCTGCAGCACGACCCCTTCTCGTGGGTCGTCGATGATCTCGGGTTCTTGCGGACGGAGGGCATCTCGGGTGGTGCCGTCTTTCTCGACAGGAGCCTTAACGAGTGGATCGCGAGCATGAGCCGAGAGGAGCGCGAGAGCTTCGTGGACACGCTCTTCTCCGTCTTCTATGCCAGCGGCGAAGACACCTTCGCTCACCTTCACAGCAACTGGCGAACGGCGGTTCCCGCAATGCTTGCGGCGGTCTCCAAGCTTGACGAGGAGGAGCGAGGCTACATCACCCGTGCCGTCACGCTTCTCGCCGAGGCGCTCTTCCCGGACGTCGCACCATTCGGCGTTTCCGACCCCAACAAGACGGGACTGCGACAGATGCTTCGCACCGAGCTTGCCCCCGGGCCGTCTGAGCAGGTTGACGGCCCGTCTGAGCAGGCGTAGCGTCAGACGCAAGAGGTTTCGGGTAAAGTGAGAGTACGCGGGCGCCCATCCCGCACGTCGAATCGAGGGGGAGTCATGGCTGCAAAGATTGTCGTCGCATGCGGAAGCGGTGTCGCCACGTCCCATACGGTGGCCAACAAGATTTTCAAGCTGCTCGAGGCTCGTGGCATCGAGGCGGACGTGGTCGCCGTCGACGTGGCCTCTCTCGCCGACGCGCTCGTCGATGCCGATGCCTATGTCCCCGTCGTCAGCACGCACGAGGACTACGACGTGCCCGTGTTCAACGGCGTAGCCTTCCTCACCGGCATGAACGAGGAGGAGGAGCTCGATCGGCTCGTTGCCGCATTGGGCGACAAGTAGTCCGTGGCCCCAACGGCACTCGACAAACTGCCCACGTGGCTTCGGCAGCTCACTTCGTATGCGCTGCTCGGTTGCATCGCCGTGGGCGTTGACGTTCTCGTCTACGAGGTTCTCACGGATGCGCTTGGCATATATCCGCTCGTCTCCAACGTGGTGAGCGCATCCGTGGGAATCACGACCTCGTTTTTTCTCAACAGGCGATTTACCTTCAAGGTGACGGACAGGCCCGGCAGACGCTACCTCATGTTCTTTGCCGTCGGCATGACGGGCATGCTCGTCCAGGAGACTGTCATTTGGGCGTTGCTTGCCTATGCCACCGCAAGCAACCTTCTGGCAAAGCTCGTCGCCGTGGTCACCGCAGGGCTCATGCAGTTTCTCCTCAACAAGACGGTCTCGTTTAGGGAGCTCCCCGACAGGGTCTAGCGCGGCTGCCTCAGCGAGGCCACGACAAGCTCGGCCGTGTGGATTCCGTCCGCCGCGGCGCTCATGATGCCTCCCGCGTATCCGGCACCTTCCCCGCAGGGCCACAGGCCGCGCGTGCTCACGCTTTGGCCGTCGTCGCCGCGCGTCACGCGTACGGGTGCGCTCGAGCGCGTCTCCACTCCCGTGAGCACGGCATCGGCGGCGGAAAACCCACGCAGCCTTCGCTCCATGAGAGGAAGGGCGTCGCGGATGGTCTGCCAGACGTAGTCGGGGAGGCATGACGCGATGTCGCCCCATGCGACGCCGCGAGGATAGGTGGGTCTCACGTGTCCGCCGCCGCTCGACGGCACGCCCTGGAGAAAGTCACCCACGAGCTGGGCGGGGGCCACGTAGGCTCCCCCTCCCGCGGCGAAGGCGGCCTGCTCGCAGTCTCGCTGAAGTCTCACGCCCGCAAGGACGTCATCTCCGGGGAGGTCATCGGGAAAGACGTTGGCGAGAAGTCCTGCGTTGGCGTTCTCGCCTGCGCGGTCGGAGAGGCTCATGCCATTGGTGACCACGCCGCCCGGCTCGCTCGCGGCCGAGACCACGAAGCCACCGGGGCACATGCAGAACGAGAAGGCACTCCTACCCGAGGGCAGATGCACGGCGAGCTTGTACGGGGCCGCGCCGAGAGCGGGGTGTCCCGCCGACCTGCCATAGAGCGCGGCGTCGACGTCTGCCTGAAGGTGCTCGATGCGCACGCCCATGGCGAAGGTCTTGCGCTCCATGGAGACGCCGCGGTCGCGAAGGAGCTCGAAGACGTCGCGCGCCGAGTGCCCGCAGGCGAGGATCACGCAGGATGCCGCCACGCGCTCCTCGCGAAGGCCGCCCTCCGCATCACGGGTCTCGAGGGTCACGGAATGGACGGCACCGTCTTCCGTGCCGATGTCCGTGAGCTTGCAGCGGCAGCGAACCTCTCCTTCCGCCCCCTCGATCATGCGCACGATGTTCGTGACCACGCTGGGAAGCACGTCGCTTCCCACGTGCGGCTTGGCGTCCCAGAGAATCCGACGCTGGGCGCCCGCCTCCACGAAGGTCTCGAGGATGAAGCGGTGCGAGGCGCTCTTGGTGCCGGTCTGGAGCTTGCCGTCGGAGAAGGTTCCCGCCCCGCCCACGCCATACTGGATGTTGCATTCGGGGTCGAGGACTCCCGTCTCGTTGTGGAGGGTCACCACGCGGCCTCTGCGCACGGCGTTATCGCCACGCTCCACGAGCAGCGGCTCGAGTCCGGCGCGTGCGAGGGCAAGGGCGCAGAAAAGGCCGGCGCAGCCCGCACCAACCACGATGGGGCGCTCGGAAGCCACCTCGCCCGTGGAGGCGGGCAGCGAGAAGGGGGTCTCGCTTGCGCGCGAGACGCCACCGTCTGCGTGTCGCTTGGCCAGACGTCCCAGGAGTGACGCTTCGGCGTTGGCTTCGCCGGAGAGGTGGATGCGCGTCGTGTAGGTGACGAAGATCGCGTCGCGCTTTCGCGCGTCGATGGAGCGTCGGCGCAGCTCGATGGAGAGAAGGTCTTGCGGGGAAAGGCGGAGCTTGCGAAGCAGGGCCGCGCGCACCGCGCGCAGCTCGGTCTCGTCGCTACCGTCAAGGCTCGTGACGGGCACCTTGACTCCCGTGACCTCGATCATGTGCGAACGCCCCCCTGTATGCGTGCGGAAGCCGCGATGCCTGCGACCTCACCGCTGCGCCAGGCCCACGATAGGTTGAAGCCGCCGCAGGCCCCGTCCACGTCGAGCGCCTCTCCGCAGGCAAAGAGCCCGGGGACGCTCACGGCCTCCAGAGTCGCTGGGTCAAACTGTCCATTGGCAAGTCCACCACGCGTGACCTGCGCATGGTTTGTCTCCGCAAGGCCTGATACCGTGAGTTGGACATGACGTGCCTCGTCAAGGGCCGCCGCAACGCCTGCGCTCGCACCGAGTACGCGCGCCAGCTCCGGGTCGAGAAGGCCGTCCGCCGTATCGAGCCCGATCGCACGGGCGACGGCGTCGTCCGACACGTCGGCGAGAAGGTCGAGCGAGAGCACGTCTCCCGGCAAGGCGACGCGCGACATGTCGAAGATCACGATTCCCGATAGCCCATAGCTGCGCAGAAGCACCTCGCCGTGCTCGCGTGCGATGATGCTGCCTCTGCGCGAGAGCGTGACCTCGGCCATCACGCGCCGTCCGTCGAGCGCAAGGATGGACGCTGCCTCGCAGGCGAGCGGACAGAGCGCAGGAGTCGTAGGCATGACATCAAGATGCAGGTCAGAGAGGGCGTGAGCAATACCGCCGCCCGTAGCGACGACGAGAGCGCTCGTCTCGGCGCTCGCTTGACCGTCGGAGAAGACCTCTCTCCACGTGACGGAAAATCCCTCGGGCGTTCGTTCCATGCGCTCGACCTCGCGTGCGCAGGCGAGCGTGACCCCTGCGCGCCGCGCTCGGGAGAGAAGCACGCTTCTCACCGAGTCCGCGCGGTTGCTCGTGGGATAGAGCCTGTCATCCTCGCTTCTCCAGGCCAGTCCGCAGCCCGCGAGAAAGGCGAGCACGTCTGCGAGGTACGTCTCGCCGACCACCGCCGAGACGAAGGCGGGGTCGTTGTAGCGTCTCGGCGAGAGGCCTAGATTGGAGAAGTTGCAGCGTCCGTTGCCCGTGGCGAGAATGCTGCGCCCGCACTCGACGTCGCGCTCGATCGCCACCACGGTGGCGCCGTGCTCGGCCGCCGCTATCGCGCAGGCAAGGCCGGCGGCACCTGCGCCGCAGACGATGACGTCGGGATCGGTCGGTACCGACGTGTGCTTTGCGAGCGCGAGCTGACGCGCACGGAGCTGCTGTCGAGATTCCTTGCGGACGTGGGCGGGCATCTGCGGCTACTCTCCGTCGAGACTGGTATCCACGAGCTCGGACACCTGGATGATGGTCTGAACGGCGTTCGGGAGAAGCCCCTCGGGAAGGGCGTCCTCGATGGTGCCCTCGTCGCATGCAGCGGCGAGCGTGGGATTGATGGGCAGCTGGCCGAGGGGGGAGACTCCGAAGGCCTCGGCCGTCTCGGCGAGACGGCTCGGGCCGTAGGGCTCGATCCTCTCACCACAGTGCGGGCACTCGATGTAGGCCATGTTCTCCACGAGACCGAAGACCGGCACGTGCATCAGGCTGGCCATGTTCACGGCCTTGCCCACGACCATCTGCACGAGGTCCTGCGGACTCGACACGATCACGACGCCCTCGATGGGCAGCGACTGAAACACGGTGAGCGCGACGTCGGAGGTTCCTGGGGGCATGTCCACGAGGAGGTAGTCGATGTCGCCCCAGATGGTCTCGGAGTAGAACTGCTTGATCGCATTGGCCACGACGGGGCCGCGCCAGAGGACGGGCTCGGTCTCCGACTCGAGCACGAGGTTGGCGCTCATGACCCTGATGCCCCCCTTGGAGGTGACGGGTACGAGCATGTCATCGAGGCCCGTGGCGCGCGCTCCGGAGAGTCCGAGCATCCTGGGGATGGACGGACCGGTGATGTCGGCGTCGAGAACGCCGACCTTGGCACCGCGGCGGGCAAGCTCCACGGCGATGACGCCCGTGACGAAGGACTTGCCGACCCCGCCCTTGCCCGAGATGACTCCAACCACGTGCTTGATGTCGGAGCTTCCGTTCTGCTCGAAGACCTGCGGGCCCTGGTCGCGCCTCCTGCCGTGAAGGACCTCGTCGACCTCCTTGCGCAGCTGCTTCTCGTCGATGTCTGACATGGGTCTCCTCTCCCGCGCCTCTCGGCGCAACGGTGCATACGTGACGATTCTACCCGAGTGCGGCGGGCGCGAATGGTCCATACTCGTGCCGTAGAGAAACGATGCGCAGCGCGCGGAACGGGAGAGAGAGCCATGATCTTTACGTCCATTGAAAACGTCGAGGATAACGACATCACGAAGGACCGCTTTGCCAGGGCCATCGAGTGGCTGCGTACCGCCGACCTCGCGAACGTGCCGCTGGGCCGCAACGAGATATCCGGTGACGACCAGATATTTGCCAACGTGATGGAGTTCACGACCGCCGCACCCGCCGAGAAGAACTACGAGGCGCACCGCCGCTATGCCGACGTTCACTGCGTCATCAGCGGAGCGGAACGCATCGGAATCGCGGACATCGGTGAGGTCGAGCTCCAGGGCGAGTTCAACGAGGCCGATGACTTCGGCGTCTACGCCAATGCCAGGCGCGAGTCCTGGGTGACGCTGCGCGAGGGCGACATCGTGGTTACCCCGCCCTGCGACGCCCACAAGCCGGGCTGCTCGGTCAACGGACCGGCGACGCTGCGCAAGGTCTGCGTGAAAGTTCTCGTCGACTAGCACCAGGTCGGGAAGACCTGCAGAAAAACGGGTCGAATGTACGAGCTTGTCTCGAACGCGTCACGGGAAGAGGCCCGCGCTCAGTTCCAACTGGGAATTCTTGGTACCGCCAAGGCCTCTTTGCATGTCGTCTCTCCGAGACGCGTACATTCGACCCGTTTTTCTGCAGGTGCCTTCCCCGTGCTCACCGTGCAGGGGCCGTTCGTCTTTCCGCACCGTAGAACCTCGGTTCGGCGATACTCATGTATTTATCGAAAAGCAATAAATAAGTATTGAAAAACGATAATACATTGGTATCCTCATGGTTGTATGGTTTGGTGCGAATCGGAGGCCTCATGTCATATCGAGAAATGTCAACAGTGCTCAAGTTGGTTGACCTGCTTGCGTGCGCCGCGTGCCTGTTCGTGCTCGCTGCGGTGATTCCTGATCTCGAGGCCCGGCGCGTGGTGCACCAGGGTTCCATGCTCGGCTTTGCCGCAGGAATAGCACCACTGCTCGCCCTTGGCATCCAGGCTTGGAAACTCTTTTCTGCGATAGGGCATGGCGAGACCTTCACCGAGAAGAACTCGCGCCGCCTGCGGACCATGAGTTACTTTGCCGCATCCGACGCGGCGATATGGCTCCTGCTCATAGTCATCGGCGTACTGGTCTCGGACGGCTTGGCCTTTTCGGTCGTCGCGTCGCTCTCCGTCGCCTTCGTCTTTGTCTTCACGCTCACGGTGGTCTGCGCGGCGCTCTCCCATCTTGCCTCCAGTGCGGCAGACATCAAGTCCGAGAATGACCTCGTGGTGTAGACATGGGACGCATCGCGGTTAACCTCGACGTGGTACTCGCCCGGCGCAAGATGAGCCTCACCGAGCTCTCGGAGTGCGTGGGCGTGACCATCGCCAACCTTTCGATCCTCAAGACGGGCAAGGCCAAGGCCATCAGGTTCTCGACGCTCGAGGCCATCTGCCGCGAACTCGACTGCCAGCCCGCCGACCTGCTCGAATACGTATCCGACGAGGAACCATACAAAGAGGAGTAGGAGCATGTCACAACTGTCTGCCAAGGGGGAGCCCCCGACGCTCCCAAGCCATTCGTCTGTCGATTCCGCCCCGAGGGCGGCCGGCGAGAAGCCCATGGTCTCGTTTGGCCCGCGCGACTGGGCCGCGGTTGCGTGTGCCGCGGGGGCTTGCGCTCTGGTGGTGCATGGCGGTCGATGGTCTCGTGTTCTCGTCCATGTTCGTCCTTGCCGGTGGGGCCGCCTTCTCGGCGGCGGTCCTCGGCTTCTTTGCCTGCGCGCTTGCGCTGCTCGGACGGGGGGCACGGCATACGCGTGGGTCGGCCGCCATGCTCGCGGCGGTGGTCGTGCTCGCCTGCGTGCCCGCTGCGACGAGCGATTCCTACGTGCGCGCCTGCAACGCCTTCGTGCTCGCCGCGGCGTGCATGCTCGAGTATCTCATGCTCTCGGGATGCGCCGATGACGTCGCCCTGCGCGCGTCCGGCGTCGCGTGCGCACTCGGCTTCTTCCTTCGCTCGCAGTTCGCGCGCTTCTCTCATCCGCTGCGTGCCCTCGCGCGCATGGGTCATGGCAGGGCACGCCCGTATCGGGCCGCGCTGCTCAGCGTGCTCGCCGCCCTTGCGCTGCTCTGCGTGGTCCTGCCCCTGCTCGCACGTGCCGACGTCACCTTCGATCGCGTGCTCGGACGGGTTCTTGCGCGGCTGGGGGGCGGCTTCGAGACCAACTTCATGCGCGTCGCGCGCTTTGCCTTCGTGGCACTCGTGACCTCGTCGCTGCTGGTCTCGCTCCTACGGGGGGATGGGGCGCGTGCGGCGCTGCCGAGGGGGAATCGTGCGCATGCGGCGAGCGTGGCGTCGGTGCTTCCGGCACTCGTAATCCTTGATGCGGTCTACCTGGTCTTTGTTCTCGTGCAGTTTGGCTACCTCTTTGGATCGGCGAGCGTCTCGGAGGCCGCCGGCGGATATGCGCACTACGCGCGGTCCGGCTTCTTCGAGCTTGTCGCCGTGGCCGCCATCAACGTGTGCGTGCTTCTCGTCACGCTCTGGGCGCGAGGGGGTGCCGCCCGCTCCCGTGCCGTGGATGCATCGCAGCTTGTCCTCCTCGCGCTCACGCTCGTCATGGATGCGTCGGCCGCCTGGCGCATGAGGCTCTACATCGGCGTGTACGGATTCTCCGAGTTGCGCGCGTTCACGCTGTTTGGCATGGTCGCAGTCGCCGTTGTGGTGGTGCTCTGCGCCGTGCGCGTGATGCGACCGGGCTTTTCGCTCTATCGAGCGGCGTTGGGAGGTCTTCTTACCCTGTGGTGCGTGTTCGCGCTCTCCGGCGTGGATGCGTGGGTGGCCCAGTTTAACGTGGATGGCTATCTCTCGGGCGGCATCGAGACGATTGACGTGACATATCTGGCCTCGCTCTCCGAGGACGCATGGCCCGCCCTCGAACGTCTTGCGAGGGAGGATGCGTCGATGGCCGACGAGGTGAGCGAGCAGCTGAGCCCGACCTCGACCCACCTCGGTCGGCTGCACGGCGACTGGGCAGTTCGTTCGCTTCCGTCGCTCGTGTCGGGGGAGTAGGCCCCTGCGTCTAAGGTGTGCGTCGTGCGGTCTCTAGGTCGCCGCAATCGCTGCATGCGGTTACTCGAGTACACTCAAAGACTGTACAAAATCGCAGTTGGAAACCACAAGAGGCAGGCATGGCAAACGACTCCATAGTCATCCGCGGCGCTCGCGAGCATAACCTCGCCAACGTGGACGTCGACATTCCGCGCGACAAGCTCGTCGTGATCACGGGGCTGTCCGGCTCCGGCAAGTCGAGCCTCGCCTTTGACACGATCTACGCCGAGGGTCAGCGTCGCTACGTCGAGAGCCTTTCGAGCTACGCTCGTCAGTTCCTCGGACAGATGGACAAGCCCGACCTCGACTCGATCGACGGCCTCTCGCCCGCCGTCTCCATCGACCAGAAGACCACGTCGCGTAACCCCCGCTCCACCGTGGGCACCGTCACTGAGATCTACGACTACCTGCGCCTCCTCTTCGCCCGCGTCGGGGTCCCCCACTGTCCCGAGTGCGGTCGCGTGATCGAGCGCCAGACCACCGACCAGGTTGCCGATAAGATCCTCGCGGCTGGTCAGGGCCGTCGCGCGCTCGTGCTCGCGCCCGTGGTCCTCGGCCGGAAGGGCGAGTACGCCAAGCTCTTCGAGGACCTCAAGAAAGAGGGATTCTCGCGCGTCCGCGTCGACGGCGAGGTGCGCGACCTCGACGAGGACATCAAGCTCGAGAAGAAGCTCAAGCATACCGTCGAGGTCGTCGTCGACCGCATCGTCATCCACGAGAAGTCGATCGGCCGCATCGCCGAGGCCGTGGAGCAGGCCACCAAGCTCGCTTCCGACAAGGTCGGCGTCTATCTGCTGCCCGACCGGGACGACCCCGAGCGCATGCCTGGCGAGCTGCTCCAGTACTCGCTCGCCCTCGCGTGCCCCGAGCATGGACACTCGATCTCCGACCTCCAGCCGCGCGACTTCTCCTTCAACGCGCCCTACGGCGCCTGTCCCGACTGCGACGGCCTCGGCTTTCGCAAGATCGTGGACGCCGCCGTCCTCATCGAGGACCCGTCGCTCTCGGTCGCCGACGGCGTCTTCGGCAGTCTCTTCGGCCACTCCAACTACTACCCGCAGATTCTCTCGGCGGTCTGCAAGCATCTCGGTGTCTCCGACCAGACGCCCTGGTCCGACCTTCCCAAGAAGGCGCAGGACGTGCTTCTCGACGGTCTCGGCGCCACGAAGATTCGCGTCGACTACGTCACGCGCGACGGACGTAACACGCACTGGTTCACCACGTACTCGGGCGTGCGCAAGATACTCTTCGACAAGTACCAGGAGACCACGTCGGAGACCATGAAGACGCACCTCGAGAGGTACATCCGCGAGGTTCCCTGCTCCACCTGCCACGGCGCGAGGCTCAAGCCCGAGTTTCTCGCCGTCACCGTGGGTGACAAGAACATCTCCGAGGTCTGCGGCATGTCGTGTCGCGACTGCCTCGCCTTCTTCGACGGCCTCGTGCTCGACAGCCGTCAGCTCTTCATCGCCGGGCCCATCGTCAAGGAGGTCAGGGAGCGCCTGCGCTTCATGGTCAACGTGGGCCTCGACTACCTCACGCTCTCGCGCGCGGCCGCCACGCTCTCGGGAGGCGAGGCCCAGCGCATCCGTCTTGCCACGCAGATAGGCGCGGGCCTCATGGGCGTGCTCTACATCCTCGACGAGCCCTCCATCGGCCTGCACCAGCGTGACAACAACCGTCTCATCGACACGCTGCGTCGCCTGCGCGACCAGGGCAACACCGTCATCGTGGTCGAGCACGACGAGGACACGATCAGGGCGGCCGACTACGTCATCGACATGGGCCCCGGCGCGGGCGAGATGGGCGGGCACGTGGTCGCCGCGGGTACCCCCGAGCAGATCGAGGCCAACCCCGATTCCATCACCGGTGCCTACCTTACCGGCGCGCGACAGATTCGACTGCCGGAGGAGCGCCGCCATCCGGATCGCGGCCGCATCACGATCACGGGCGCCGAGGCCAACAACCTGAAGGACGTGACGGTCGGCATCGAGCTCGGCACGCTCACCGTGGTCACGGGCGTCTCCGGCTCGGGCAAGAGCTCGCTCGTCACCGATACGCTCGCCCCCGCGCTCACCAACGCGATCCACCACTCAAAGCGCATGGTAGGCACCTATCGCACCATCGAGGGCATCGACCTCATCGACAAGGTCATCGACATCGACCAGAGCCCCATCGGGCGCACGCCCCGCTCGAACCCGGCCACCTACATCGGCCTCTGGGACGACCTGCGCGCGCTCTATGCGTCCCTGCCCGAGAGCCGTATGCGCGGCTACTCTCCGGGGCGCTTCTCGTTCAACGTGTCCGGAGGCCGCTGCGAGGCCTGCAAGGGCGACGGGCAGATCAAGATCGAGATGAACTTCCTGCCCGACGTCTACGTGCCCTGCGAGGTCTGCCAGGGACGGCGCTACAACCGCGAGACGCTCGAGATCACCTACCATGGCAAGTCCATCTCGGACGTGCTCGACATGACCGTCACCGAGGCGCTGGCGTTCTTCATCAACATCCCGCGCATCAAGAACAAGCTGCAGACCCTCTGCGACGTGGGCCTTGGCTACATCCACCTCGGCCAGCCTGCGACGACGCTCTCGGGTGGCGAGGCGCAGCGCGTGAAGCTCGCCAAGGAGCTTCATCGCACGCAGACGGGCCGTACCTTCTACATCCTCGACGAGCCCACCACGGGCCTGCACTTCGAGGACGTCCGCCAGCTCGTCGACGTGCTCGAGAAGCTCGTGGACGCGGGCAACACCGTGCTCGTCATCGAGCACAACCTCGACGTCGTCAAGATGGCCGACCGCATTCTGGACATGGGTCCCGAGGGCGGCGACGAGGGTGGCAGCGTGGTCGCCTACGGCACTCCCGAGGAGGTCGCGGAGGTGCCCGGGAGCTACACGGGCACCTACCTGAGGCAGGTCCTCGACCGCGACCACGCTCGTCTCGCCGGGGAGGCGTAAGGACCATGGCGAGGAGGGAGAAGGCCACCAAGACCAATGCCATGCGCGAGCTGGAGGGCGCCGGCGTCTGCTTCGAGTCCGTCACCTACGAGGTCGATGAGTCGGACACCTCCTCCGAGCTGGGGCTGCATATCGCCGAGACGCTCGGCGACGATCCCGCGTCCTCGTTCAAGACGCTCGTCTGCGTGGCTCCCTCGGGCGACCACGTGGTCTGCTGCATCCCGGTGGCCGCCGAGCTCGACCTCAAGAGGGCCGCTGCGGCGGCAGGTGAGAAGTCCCTCGAGCTCATGCACGTGCGCGACCTCGAACGCACCACCGGCTACGTGCGCGGGGGCTGCTCGCCCGTGGGCATGAAGAAGCGCTTTCCCACGATCGTCGACGAGACCGCCCAGCTCTTCGACCTCATCCACATCTCGGGTGGGAGGCGAGGCCTGAGCCTCGTGCTCGCCCCCGCCGACCTCGTCGCCTTCTGCGAGGCGACCTACGCAGACCTCACGCGAGAGGGGATGTGACATGTCCGCACCCAAGCACATGCGCAGGGACGCAGCCATCGAGGCGCCCGAGGAGGGCGCTGCACGGAGTGACGAGAAAAACGCCCAGGTAGGTCGTAGTGCGGCCCTCATGAGCTCCCTTGTCATCGTGAGCCGTCTCACCGGCTTCTTCCGTACCTGGGGGCAGGCCTACGCCATCGGCGTCACGGTCATGGCGAGCTGCTACTCGGTCGCCAACAACCTGCCCAACAGCCTCTACGAGCTCGTCGTGGCAGGCATGCTCACCACGGCGTTTTTGCCCGTGTACATGTCGGTCAAGAAGAGGGCAGGCCGCGAGGGTGCCAACGAGTACACCTCCAACCTCGTGTCCATCATCCTCGTGATCATGGGCGCGACGGCGATCCTCGGCTTCATCTTTGCGGCGCAGCTCGTATGGACGCAGTCCTTCTCCGCGTCCTCCGACTTCGACTTCGACCTCACGGTCTGGTTCTTCAGGTTCTTTGTCATCGAGGTCGTGCTCTACGCGCTCTCGACCATCATCTCCGGTGTGCTCAACGCCGAGCGAGACTACCTCTGGAGCTCGGCGGCTCCCATCTTCAACAACTTCGTGACCACGGCCTCGTTCTTCGCCTATGCCTTCCTTGCGCCGAGCAACCCCCAGCTCGCACTCGTGGTGCTCGCCCTGGGCAACCCCCTGGGCGTGGCGATTCAGGTGCTCGTGCAGATTCCCTCGCTGAGAAGGCACGGCATTCGCCTGCGCTGGCGCATCGACCTCCACGACCCCAACCTCATGGAGACGGTCAAGATCGGCGTGCCGTCGCTCGTGGTCATGCTTACGTCGTTCGTTACGACGTCGGTGCAGTCCTCCTCGTCGCTTTCGTGCACGGCCACGGGCGCCTCCATCTCGTACTACGCGCGTCTGTGGTACACGCTTCCCTACGCCGTCCTCACCGTGCCCATCACTACCGCGATGTTCACCGAGCTCTCCGACAGCTGGGCCAGGCATAAGCTATCCGAGTTCAGGCAGGACATCTCGAGCGGGCTGAGTCAGATACTCTTCTTCATGGTCCCGTTCATGCTCTACCTCATCGTGTTCTCGGTGCCGCTCATATCGATCCTCGCGGCGGGCAATTTCACCTCCGACCAGATATGGGTCACGGCGCAGTACCTCATCTTCGATGCCATCGCGCTGCCCGTGTACGCCATCTGCATGTACCTCCAGAAGGTCGCCTCGGCAATGCGCCAGATGGTGCTCTACGCGCTGGCGAGCGTGCTCGGTTCCGTGCTCCAGGTGGTCATCCTCCTGGCATTTACCCAGTACCTGGGCCTCAACTTCGTTGCGGCATCCTCGTTTTTCTTCTTCGTCGCCATCGACCTCGTGATGTTCGTGAGCCTGCGCCGCAAGCTCGGTCCGCTGGGCCTGCGCTCCGCGTTGGTGACCTTCGCAAAGTCGCTTGTGATCGGCGCCGCCGGCGCTGCCGTGGGCTATGCGCTGCTCTCCCTGCTCAACATGACCCTTGGCGACTGCTCGGGCGCCACCATGCGCTCCGTCCTCTACTGCGTGCTCGCCGGCGTACCCTCCCTCGTCGTGACCTACGGCCTCGCCTTCGTGCTCAGGATGCCCGAGGCTCGCCTCATCAAGTCGCTGACGCGCCACTTCCTGCACAGGGGGTAGCCGGTCGCCTCGTGCCGATTCGGTGGTGTCGTTTGCAGAGACACTTTAGTGTGCTAAAGTACACGGCACCATCTGGGACGAGGACCAAGGCGTCCCGACGCGAAGAAGGGAACCATCGTGATAGCAGGTACCCCCAGGGGATTTCGTGACATCCTCCCGCAGGAGGCGCTCGCGCGCGAGCGCATCTCCAGCACCGTGCGTGACTGCTGCTCGGCCCATGGGTACCTGCCCGTGGAGACCCCGCTTCTGGAGGACCGCGACGCGTTGGAGCGCGGGGGTCGCATCAAGGGCTCGCCCTTCCAGCTCTTTGACGTCGACGGCAGCCTCCTCACGCTTCGCCCCGACCTCACGCTGCCCATCGCCCGCCTCATCGCCACGCGCGTGGGCGCCGACGAGCTTCCGGTGCGCTTTCCGCTATGTCGCACCGGTCGTCCGCGAGGAGTCGTCGCTCAAGGGTCAGCCGCGCCAGTTCACCCAGCTCGGCGTCGAGCTGGTGGGTGACGAGGGAACGGCGTCGGAGACCGAGGTCGTGCGCCTTCTCTCCGAGGTGCTCTCGACGCTCGAGGTCCCCGCGTGGCGCATCGTCTTTGGCTCCGTGACGCCCCTCACCTCGCTTCTCGACGAGTGCGCTCCCTCTGCGAACTTTCGCGAGCGCGCCCTCGCCCTCGTCCACGAATCAGACCTCGTGGGACTCGACGAGCTCGTGGCCTCTGCCGGAGAGCGCCTCTCGCCTGCGGCCGCCAGTGCCATCCGCGCCGTCCCGCGGCTTAACGGCGGCGTCGAGGTCATCGAGAGGATCGATGCGCTTCTCGCCGACGCGGGGGTTGCTCCCGAGGCCCGCGGCACCATCGAGCTTGCGCGGCTCGTGGGCAGCCTCGACGACCTCTTCGAGGAGGGCCGCGTCTCCTTCGACTTCTCGATCATCAACTCCTTCGACTACTACACGGGCATCATCTTCAAGGGATACGCGGAAGGCATCGCCGCGAGCCTCGCCTCCGGCGGCCGCTATGATGCCGTGCTCAAGAACCTCGGGCGTCCGGACGTGGCGGCCTGCGGCTTTGCCATCTCGCTCGAGCGACTGCAGGAGATTCTCGGTGAGCCGGGCGAGTCGGGCGTGGTCACGCCGGGGGTTCGTCTGGTCGAGCGGCCGCTGCGCATCGCCGTGCCCAAGGGATCGCTGCTCAAGGACACCATTCGCGTGCTCGAGGCGGTGGGCCTGCCCGTCGAGGGTCTGCGCGACCCCGGTCGCAAGCTCATCATCTCGGAGGACGGCGTCGAGTACGTGATCGTGCGCGCCCAGGACGCCCCGGTCTTCGTGGGCCACGGTGGGGCGGACTGCGGCATCTGCGGCAAGGACTCCATCGTGGAGGCGGGTCTCGACCTCCTGCAGCTCGTCGACCTGCGCTACGGTCGGTGCAGGTTCATCGTGGCCGAGCCGGCCGCCAATGCGGGTCTCGCCGAGCGAAACTACTCGTGGCGAGGCACCGTGCGCGTGGCGACCAAGTACCCGCGCATCACGCAGGCCTACTACGACTCCATCGGGCAGCAGGTGGACATCGTCACCCTGCACGGGAAACATCGAGCTCGGACCCATCGTGGGCATGACCGACCGCATCGTCGACATCACCGCCACCGGTTCCACGCTGCGCGAGAACGACCTGGTGGTCATCGATGACGTCATGGAGTGCACGGCCCGCTTCTTCGCGGGCCCCGCAGCCTATCGCTGCGACAAGAGGATTCGCGACCTTGCGGCGCGGCTCGCCGAGGTCTCGGGTGAGGAGATGCGATGAGAACCGTGAAGCTGAGTGGCGGGCGCACGCTCACCACCGCCGACCTCAACAGGTCGGGCGCCCTGCCCCGCGACGTCATGGACGCGGCGGGGGCGATCGTCGACGACGTGCGCCGTCGTGGGGACGAGGCGGTCCGCGCCTACTGCATGAGGTTCGACCACGCGTGCCCGGAGGCGTTCCGCGTGCCCGAGTCCGTGATCCGCGGTGCCCTCGACATGGTCGACACAGGCTTTCTCGACTCGCTCCGTCGCGCGCACGACCAGATACTCGCCTTCCACGAGAGGGAGCGCGAGGAGTCGTGGTTCATGACGCGCGACGACGGCACGATCATGGGCGTGAAGGTCACGCCCGTGGCCTCCGCCGCCGTCTACGTGCCGGGCGGACGCGCGCAGTACCCCTCGACGGTCCTCATGGACGCCATCCCGGCAAAGGTCGCCGGCGTGCCGCGCGTGGTCATGGTCACGCCGCCGCAGCGTGACGGGTCGCTCAGCGCCTACACGCTCGCCGCCGCGGCCGTCGCGGGCGTCGACGAGGTCTACGCCGTGGGTGGAGCCCAGGCCATCGGTGCCGTCGCCTATGGCACCGAGACCATCCCTGCCGTCGACAAGATCGTGGGGCCGGGCAACGCCTACGTGGCGGCCGCCAAGCGCCACGTCTCGGGAGACGTCGGGATCGACATGGTCGCGGGCCCCTCCGAGGTCTGCGTGCTCGCCGATGCCACCGCCGATCCCGTGGTGGTGGCCGCCGACCTCATGGCCCAGGCGGAGCACGACCCCATGGCCTCCTGCTATCTCGTGACCTGCGATGCCACGCTCGCCGAGCGCGTGGCTGATGCCATCGAGCGACTCGTCGTGCAGAGCCCGCGCGAGGAGATTACGCGAACCTCGCTCGACGACCGTGGCGTGGTCGTGGTCACCGACACCCTCGACGCCGCGATAGGGGCCGTCAACGTGGTGGCGCCCGAGCACCTCGAGCTCCACTGCGCCGATGCCATGGGCCTTCTCGGCAAGGTGCGCAACGCCGGCGCCATCTTCGTGGGTGCCTGGAGCTCGGAGCCCCTCGGCGACTACGTGGCGGGTCCCAACCACACGCTGCCCACCGGAGGCACGGCTCGTTTCTCCAGCCCCCTCGGCGTCTACGACTTTCAGAAGCGCTCGAGCGTGATCTGCTACACGCCCGAGGGAATGGCGGCGGATGCGCCGGCGGTGCAGGACATGGCACAGGCGGAGGGCCTGTGGGCGCACGCCCTCTCCGTGGGGATGCGCCGAAGGCTCGTGGAGGCGGGGCACCGATACCTTCGACGACGTCGCTGCCGCCTGCGAGGATGCCATGCGTACCGCCTGGCCTCGCAGGCTCGACGAGCCCGGCATCCTCGGCCCGCGGGGGGAGTAGCCATGACGCTGAGCATCTCTCCCGAGGTCCGCGCCCTCATGAGGCCCGCCGCCGCAGCGCTTGAGCCCTACGACCCCGCCTTCAGGCCCACGCGCATCAACCTCTCGGCGAACGAGAACACCTATCCCATGCCGTCCGCCGTGCGCGTCGCGCTCGACGAGGCGCTCGTCGCCACGCCCACGAACCGCTACCCCCTCGCCATGTCCGACGAGCTGCGCGTCGCCCTCGCACGGTGGCACGGCGTGACGGCCGACCAGGTCATCGTGGGCAATGGTGGTGACGAGCTGCTCTTCAACGTCTTCCTCGCCTTCGGCGGTCCCGGCCGCACCCTCGTGACCTGCCCGCCCACCTTCGCGGTCTACGACCTCTACGCCGGTCTGGTGGACACGCCCGTCGTGAGCGTCGCGCGCGACCCCGAGACCTTCGAGCTCGACGTGGACGCCGTCGTGGAGGCGGCGCGGACGGCCAACGTCGTGATCGTGACCACGCCCAACAACCCCACGGGCGACCTCCTCGCGCACGAGGGCATCGCTCGCGTGTGCGAGGCCTGTCCCGGGGTCGTCCTCGCCGACGAGGCCTACATCGAGTTCGGCGGGGCGGGCGCGAGCTGCGAGGGGCTTCTCGGCACCTACGACAACCTCGCCGTCCTGCATACGTTCTCCAAGGCGTTTCAGATGGCAGGGGTCCGCCTCGGCTACGTCCTCGCCAACCCCAGCGTGGTCGCGGCGCTTGCCGCGGTGCGCCAGCCCTACTCGGTGAACGTGTTCTCGCAGGCGGCCGCCCTTGTCGGCGTCCGCATGCGAGACGAGTTCGCGCCGAGCATCGCGAGCATCGTCTCGGAGCGCTCCCGCCTGGTCGACATGCTCGACGGGCTCGCCTCGCTTGGTGTGCGCACCTGGCCGAGCGCGGCAAACTTCCTGCTCGTGCGCCTGCCGAACGCGTCGGTCGTCCGTGCGCGCCTGCGCGACGAGTACTCCATACTGGTGCGTGACTTCTCCTCCACGCCCGGTCTCGCGGACTGTCTCCGCCTGACCGTGGGCACGCCCGAGGAGAACGACGAGGTGGTCGCAGCCGTTCGATCGATTCTCTCGGAGGTATAGCCATGGGCAGAACCGCAACAATCGCGCGCAGGACGGGCGAGACGGACGTTCGGGTGACAGTTGATCTCGACGGTACGGGCAGAGGCGACATCCAGACCGGCGTGGGCTTCTTCGACCACATGCTCACGGCCCTCTCCCGCCACTCGCTCGTGGACATGACGGTCCACGTCGAGGGCGACGTCTGGGTGGACGACCATCACACCGTGGAGGACACGGGCATCGCGCTCGGGCAGGCCCTTCGCGAGGCGCTCGGCGACAAGGCGGGCATCCGCCGCTTTGGTGACGCGCTCGTGCCTCTCGACGAGGCGCTCGTCATGGCGGCCGTGGACTTCTCGGGTCGTGGCGAGCTCTTCTGGGACGTGGGGATCGGTCCCGAGAAGGTGGGCTCCTTCGACACGGAGCTCGGCCACGAGTTCTTTGCGGGTCTCGCCCGCGACGCCGGCATGACGCTGCACCTTCGCAAGGTCACGGGCGACAACGCGCACCACATACTCGAGGCCACGTTCAAGGCGGCCGCCCGCGCGATACGCGCCGCCGTCGAGCCCGACCCGCGCGTCGAGGGTGTCCCCTCCACGAAGGGCGTGCTCTGATGGCAGGCGGCATCGTCGTCGTCGACTACCACAAGGGAAACCTCCTCTCGGTGGTACGTAGCCTTGCCGACGTGGGCGGTGCGGCCGGGGCGTCCGATGACCCCACGATCATCCGTGGTGCATCGGGGATCGTGCTGCCCGGCGTGGGCAGCTTCGAGGACGCGATGCTCTTCATGAGCGAGTCGGGACAGAGCGAGGCGGTGCTCGACGCGGTCGGACGCGGCGTCCCCTTCCTCGGCATCTGCCTCGGCCTCCAGCTTCTCTTCGAGCGGGGGGACGAGCGCGTGGCGCATCCCGCCGACAGCGGTCGCTGGGCACGTGGCCTGGGCGTGCTGCACGGCTCGGCGACGCGCCTCGCGTCCCCGCGGCTCAAGGTCCCGCACGTGGGCTGGGACCAGCTCGAGCTCACGGACCGTGGTCGCGCCTGTCCGCTCTTCGCGGGCGTGGCCCAGGGCGCCAACGTCTACTTCACGCACTCCTTTGCGCTTGGCGAGGACGTCGAGGCGGCCGACGTGGCGGGGCGCACGCACTACGTGCGCAGCTTTGCCTCGGCGGTGTGGCACGAGAACGTCTATGGGGTCCAGTTCCATCCCGAGAAGAGCTCCAAGACGGGGCTGGGCATCCTCACCAACTACGTTCGCATCGTAAGGGGTCTCGCATGATCGTCTTTCCCGCCATCGACCTCGTCGGTGGTCGCGTGGTTCGTCTCGCCAGGGGGGACCGTTCGAGGATGGACGTGTATTCCGACGATCCCGTGGTCGTGGCGCAGGACTTCCTCTCGCGCGGGGCCACATGGATTCACGTGGTCGACCTCTCGAGCACCTTCGAGGAGGATGCCGAGGCGTGCGCCGCAAACGCCGGGGCGATTCGCGGGATCTGCGGCGTGAGCGGCATCTCGGTCGACGCCGGCGGGGGAGTGCGCTCGGTTGCTGCCGTGGAGCGACTCGCAGAGCTCGGAGTGAGGCGCATCTCCATCGGCACGGCGCTCGTGCGCGATCCTGCCTTCGCCGCAAACGCCGCTCGCGACTTCGCCGACCTCGTCGTCGCCGACGTCGCCGCGCGCGACGGTCAGGTGAAGGTCAACGGCTGGCGTGAGGGAGCGTGTCTCTCCGCCGACGTGCTCGTGGCGCACCTCGCCGACCTCGGTTACCGTCATCTGGTCTTTACCGACATCTCACGCGACGGCATGCAGACGGGCGTCGACGTGGACGACTACCGCCGCATCGCACGGGTGGCGGGCTTTCCGGTCGTGGCGAGCGGCGGCATCGCGAGCCTCGATGACGTTCGCGCCCTCGCGGTGGCCGGGCCCGAGGTGATTGAGGGCTGCATCACGGGACGCGCCATCTACGAGGGAAACTTCACGCTCGAGGCGGCCCTTGCAGCCGCCGGGGCCTAGGCTCGCACGCCGCCCGCCCTCCGTCAGGTTCTCGAGAGGAGTCACCATGCTTACCAAGCGCGTCATCCCCTGCATGGACGTCAGCAACGGACGTGTTGTCAAGGGTGTCAACTTCGTTGACCTTCGCGACGCGGGCGACCCCGTCGAGCTGGCCAGCACGTATGATCACGAGGGGGCGGACGAGGTCGTCTTCCTCGACATCACCGCCACCTCGGACGAGCGGGCGACCACCATCGACCTCGCCTCGCGCGCGGCGGCCGAGCTGCGCATCCCCTATACGGTAGGCGGCGGCTTTCGCGACGTCTCCTCGTGTCGCACGATGATCGCGGCGGGTGCCGACAAGGTCTCCATCAACTCCGCGGCCGTGAAGGATCCCACGATTCTCACGCTGGCGGCCGAGGCGTTCGGCTCACAGGCCGTCATCTGCGCCATCGACGCCAAGCACGTTGGCCCCGGTGACAGGTGGGAGGTATACCTCGCGGGAGGGCGCATCCCCACGGGGATCGACGCCGTGGGCTGGGCCGAGGAGGCCGCTCGCCGCGGTGCGGGGGAGATTCTTCTCACGAGCATGGATCGCGACGGCACCAAGGACGGCTTCGACATTCCGCTCACCCGTGCCGTCGCCCGCGCGGTACCCATCCCGGTCATCGCATCGGGTGGCGTGGGGACGCTCGAGCACTTTGCCGAGGGCATCATCGACGGCGAGGCCGATGCGGTTCTCGCCGCGAGCGTCTTCCACTTTGGCACCTTCACCATTCGTCAGGTGAAGGAGTACATGGCAAGTCAGGGCATCCCCGTGCGACTCGACTTCTAGGCCCGCGTGGCTTACGGGAGCCGACGCCTGGGGTGCGCTACTCTGCCGGCAAAGCCGAGACCTCGCCGTTCTTGCAGGCGATCACGAGCGGCCGCGCCTGCGTGGCATCCTCGTCAGAAAAATCGGCGCGATAGTGTGCGCCACGGCTCTCCGTACGCGCCAGCATGGCCGTGACGAGGGCGTTTGCCGAGACGAGGGATTGGTGCACCTGGATGGTCGCCGCGACCTCCCGCCAGTCCTCACAGGGGCGAGACGAGCGTGCGAGCCTCTCGCCAAAGGCGGAGATGGTCGCGCGGGCCAGACCCAGCCCCTCCTGCGTGCGGATGACGAGGCAGCTCTCGCTCATCGCATGGCGCAGGTCACGCATGACGTCGGATGCGAGCGGCGAGAAGGTCGCATCGAAGGTGACGTCGGGAGAAGAGGGGCCTAGCGGGTGCGCCGCGGCCCACGTCGCGGCGGAGCGGCCAGCGATGTGGCCAAACACGAGGCCGTTTGCGCTCGAGAGGCCGCCGAGGCGATCGGCTCCGTGCATGCCGCCCGTGGCCTCGCCGCAGGCGAAGAGTCCCGCTATGCCGCAGGAGGCGTTCGCGTCGATGCGGATGCCGCCGTTGGAGGCGTGTGCGTAGGGCGCGATGCGCACGTCCTCGGCGGGACTCGAGCCAAACGTGTCGGTAAACCAGTCAAAGTACGTCTGCATGAATTCGGGCAGCACGTCGGGCAGGTCGTAGGTCACGCGAGCCCCGGCCTCGGCCGTCTCGGCGAGGGCGAGGTCGACCGCCTTGTCGGGAAGGCTCGCCGTGAAGGGGCCGTGGGCCGCCCTGTCCTGGAGCAGCTCCGTGGCATCCTTCGCGTCCAGGCCCTCCACGTGCGCGTAGCGAAACGTCCGCTCGTTAAAGACCACGTTGCGCACGGGAGAGAGAAGTCCGGGCATGATCTGGATGAACTCCACGTTGACGAGGCTCGCCCCATGCGCGAGGGCCACGGCCTGAGCCGTCCCCGTCACGTCGGACGTCGTGAGCGTGCGCTCGAAGAGTCCGCCAAAACCGCCGGTGGCGAGGACTACCGCACCCGCGCGCACCAGGCGAGGGGCGCGCCGCTCGCGGTCAAAGAGGACGGCGCCGGACACCTCGTCGCTCGTCAGGAGGTCGAGAAGGTCGTGGTGGGGGAGGAGCGTCACACCGAGGCGGGAGAGCTGCGTCGTCGTGGCCTCGCGATACGACTCTCGACCAAGGCCGTGCCAGCTGCGATGCTTGTGGTCAAAGCAGGGAATGAAGTCGCGCTCGTCCGCTCGAGCCGCGCGCCTGAGCTCCACGCCGCGCGCCTCGAGCGCATCCACGGCGGGGCCGACGCCCTCCACCAGCACGCGCGCGAGTTCGGGCGAGGCCATGTCGCGACCCACCTCGCATATCGTGCACACGAGGTCGTCCACGTCTGCGTCGCCGTCCGGTCCCACGAGTCCGAGACCCCACGTTCCGGCAAAGAAGCTCGAGCCGGAAAACGTGGAACCTGCGCTTGCGAGCGCCACGCGAGCCCCCGATGAGGCCGCGGCAAGCGCCGCAGTGGTCCCGGCGATGCCCGCGCCGATGACGAGCACGTCGAATTCGTCGATCGTGCCGATGCCTTTTGCGTCAAGAGTGCGAGCCATGACGGGTGCCTCCAAGCTCGAGGATGGGCTGTCGTGTAGTAAAGTGTGGGAACGCAAGCCATGAGGAGGCGCCATGTCCCAGACAGTCGCACCAGATTATACCTACGCCGGCGAGAATGTCGAGCGTATCGCCCTCGCCGCCGCAGGCGTGAAGTTTGACGCGCAGGGGCTTATCCCCGCCGTCGTGCAGCAGGTGGGAACCGGCGAGGTTCTCATGGTCGCATGGATGAACGAGGAGTCCCTGCACCTCACGCTCCAGACCAAAACGTCGTGGTTCTGGTCCCGCTCGCGCCAGGAGCTGTGGAACAAGGGCGCCACCAGCGGAAATATGCAGCAGGTACGCCGCGTGCTCGTCGACTGCGATGCGGACACGCTCGTGGTCGAGGTGGACTCGCCTGGTCCTGCCTGCCACACGGGCCACAGGAGCTGCTTCTTTCGCGAGCTTATCGAAGACGCCGGTACGGGAGAGTGACCTCTTCTCCGAGGCCCGCCCGTTTCTGTAGCTATGGCGCATCTGACCCGTCCGCGCTGCTGGGGTCGTAAAATCAAAGGGTGAACACTCGCGGACGTAGGCCGTTCTCGACGTCCTGACATTGGAGCGCATTGCATGAATCTGACTGAGCTCTCGTTTGACCAGCTCGAGACCGAGGCCGCGCGCCTCGGCGTGAACCTGCCCATCGAGCAGACGCAGGCGTGGGCCACCTACGAGGACACCATTCCCGGCCGCACGCAGTGGGGTTGCGCCAGCATCGGGCGCAACGGTAAGACGGTGGCCCTTATCGCGTTTGCCGACTATGAGACTCACGGCTACCACTACCTGCGCGCTCACCACGCGCCCGTCTGGGTGTCCGCGCCAACGCCGGACGAGGAGTCCGAGGCGCTTCTCGCCATCCGCGACTACGTGCGCGCGCGAGACAAGAAGGTCGTCTTCGTGAGGCTCTCGGTCACGTCCGACGCGCCGCAGTGCAGGCCCGTGCTCTCCACGATTCCCTATGACATGACCGTCGTGATCGACGTGACCGGTGGTGACGAGGAGATTCTCTCCCGGATGAAGCCGCGCGGCCGTCGCGACGTGCGCAAGGCCCTGCGCGAGGCACCCGTGACCTGTGCGGACGAGACCGAGCAGGCGACGGCGGACTTCTCGGAGTACTACGCCATCATGCGGGAGACGGGCGAGCGCGACGGCTTCGAGCCGGCGCCCATGTCCGACTACGAGGACATGATGAGCATCCTGGGACCCGCGCACGTTCGCCTCTTTGCCGGGCGCGATCCGGAGGGCAGGGTCGTCACATGGTCGATGGACACCATTTCGGGTACGCGCGGCGTGCGTTACTACGCCGGCTCGAGCAGTGCCACGATGCGCCTCCACGTGACCGACAAGCTCCTCTACTTCGAGCTCTGCGAACTGGGACGCCTGGGCTGCGAGGACGTTGACCTCATGGCGATCGGATCGGACTTCTCGCCCGCGCTCCTGGGCCTCAACGAGTTCAAGACCAAGTTCTGCAAGGAGGGCGGCTGCTCGGTCGCACCCGACCGCGACCTGCCCGTGCGTCCGCTCTTCTATGCGTCGCTCGAGAAGGCAAAGCGGCTCATGAACGCCAGGCGCGGCGCCGACAAGGACGTCACCCCCAAGGACGCGGAGTAGCGATGCCTGCCGAGAAGAGCGTGACCGCCGCACGACCCATCGTCCCGCGCGAGGACCTGCTCCCCGTCATCCTCGGTGGCGACATATCCGTCTACGCCTACGCCCGCGAGTTCCACGAGGCCTATGGCGTCAGGTCCGTTGGCATCAACCAGGCGTTCATCGCCGTCATCGAGCATTCGCGAATCTTTTCTGAGCTGGTGCTGACCACGTCCATAGAGCCTGGCGAGCTTCTCGAGAAGATAGCGGGCCTCGCCAGCGCCGACCCCTCCAAGAGACTCGTCGTGGTCCCCTCCACGGACGCCCTCGTGTTCTCCCTCGACGCCGTCAGAGACCAGCTGCCCAAGAACGTGATCTGTCCCATCCCGGGGCACGACGCGCTCGTTCGCTCCTGCGACAAGGTCGAGTTCGCGCACGCCTGCGAGAGGCTCGGCCTGCCCACGCCCGAGACCGAGATCGTGAGCCTTGCGGGAAGCGCGGCCATCACCCCTACGTCCATCGAGTTTCCCGTGGTCGCCAAGCCCGCGCGGTCGGCCGAGTATACCCATCTCTACTCCCGGGGGTTCAGGAAGGTCTACTCCTTCTCCTCCCAGGACGAGCTCGACGCGCTCTGGTCGGACCTGCGCGAGGCGGGATTTTCGGGGGAGTTTCTCGTCCAGCGTCTCGTCGCCGGTGACGACACGCACATGGGCGCCCTCACGTTCTACGTGGGCTCCAATGGTGACATGCAGGCCTTTGGCGCCGCACAGGCCCTTCTCGAGGACCACGCGCCCACCATGCGCGGCAACTCCGTGGCCATGGTCGCCCGCGTGGAGCCCGGGCTCATGGAGGGGTGTCGCGCCCTCGTGGCCGAGCTCGGCTATACGGGCCTCGGCGAGGTGGACGTGAAGCGTGACCCCAAGACGGGCAGGTGGCTCTTCTTCGAGCTCAACCCACGTGCCGGACGCAACTCCTACTACATGGCGGCGGCGGGCGTGAACCCCATGCGCGCAGCGGTGGCTGACCTCGTCGACGGATGCGGCGCCGGGCTTCAGATTGCCGACGAGCCGGCGCTCTACACGCTCGTCCCCCTCTCGCTTCTCGAGCGCTACCTCACCGACCCCGACCTTCTCGCCGACGTGCGCAGGCTCGTGGCAGACGGTCGGGTGTTCGACCCGCAGCGCTATGCTCCCGACATGGGCCTTCGTCGCCGTCTTGACGTGGACCTCACCGAGAGAAACCAGGTGCGCAAGTTCGCACGCTACTACCCCCGGCCAACCGACACCTCGTTCTAGGGCTGACGAGATGACCGCCCGCGACCCCGGATACACCCCCGACCTCTCAGAGGTGGTGCCCCTCGAGCAGGGCCTGCCCGAGCTTCGTCGCCGCGTGGACGAGGTTCCCACGAGTCCCGGCTGCTATCTCTGGAAGGACGCGCACGACGAGGTCGTCTACGTGGGCAAGGCCAAGAACCTTCGCGCACGCCTGCGCCAGTACGTCACGCTGCAGGACGACCGCGAGAAGATTCCGCTCATGATGCAGGTCGTCCGCGACTTCGACTACATCGTGGTGGGCTCCGAGCACGAGGCGCTCGTGCTCGAGCGCAACCTCATAGCGCAGTACCACCCCTACTTCAACGTCGACTTCAAGGACGACAAGTCCTACCCCTTCATCGCCATCACCGACGGTGACGTCTTTCCCGCCATAAAGTACACCCGCGAGAAGCATCGCCGCGGTACGCGCTACTTTGGTCCCTACACCGACGCCCGCGCGGCGCGCGAGACGATAGACACGCTGCGCAAGGTGGTGCCCATCTGCACCGCCACCTGCGTGGAGTGGAAGCGCTGCCGACGCGAGCTGGAGCGCAATCCCGACGAGGCCGCCGTGGCCAACATCGTGTTCGCCGACAAGGGCCGTCCGTGCTTCGACTATCACGTCGGTCGCGGTCCCGGCGTGTGCGTGGGCGCCGTCGACACCGTGGAGTACGCCGCCCACGTGCGCCAGGTGGAGAGGTTCCTCTCGGGACAGCGCTCCCAGATCGTGAGCGAGATCGAGGAGCAGATGCGCGCCGCCGCCACCGACCTCGACTTCGAGCGGGCGGGTCGACTCAAGCAGCGACTCGAGAGCCTCGTCTCCCTTGACGATCGGCAGCAGGTCACCTTCTCCGCCGAGGTCAACGTGGACCTCATAGGCATCTACCGCGAGGAGACCATCTCGGCGGCCTGCGTCTTTGTCGTCCGGGAGGGTCGCACGGTCCGCTCCGTGGAGCTCATTCTCGACAAGGGGCTGGACGTCTCCGAGGAGGAGCTCGTGGGCGGCTTCGTCAAGCGCTACTATGACGAGACCGCCGACGTTCCCGCCGAGGTCGACCTCACGCTCGAGCTGCCCGATGCCGACGTGGTGGGGGAGTGGCTCACCGAGAAGCGCGGTCGCGCCTGCCACCTCCATCACCCGCAGCGCGGCGAGAAGAGGCACCTTCTCGACATGGCCTGCGACAACGCGCATCACGCGCTGGTGCGCTACATGGTGCGCACGGGCTATGCCGACGATCGCACCAACCAGGCCCTGCTCCAGCTTGAGAGCGCGCTCGCGCTCGCCTCGCCGCCGATGCGCATCGAGTGCTTCGACGTCTCCACGCTCCACGGGAGGTTCACGGTGGCGAGCATGGTGGTCTTCTCGAACGGACGACCCGACAAGTCCCAGTATCGTCGGTTCAAGGTACGCGCCGACCTCGACGAGGCAAACGACTTCCTTTCCATGGAGGAGGTTCTCGGCAGGCGCTACGCACCCGAGCGCATGGCCGACGAGCGCTTTGGGTCAAGGCCTGACCTGCTCGTGGTCGATGGCGGAAAGCCTCAGCTCACGGCCGCCATGAACCAGCTCGAGGCGCTTGGCCTCGATATTCCGGTATGCGGGCTGGCCAAGGCCGACGAGGAGGTCTTCGTCCCGTGGGACGACACGCCGGTGGTGCTGCCATCAGGCTCCGCCTCGCTCTATCTCATCAAGCAGGTGCGTGACGAGTCCCACCGCTTTGCCATCACCTTCCACCGCGAGCTGCGCGACAAGGCGATGACCGTCTCGGTGCTGGACGAGGTCTCGGGCGTGGGTCCCAAGCGCAAGCGTGCGATCATGAAGGAGTTCGGCTCCCTGAAGCGCCTGCGCGCCGCCTCCGTGGAGGAGATCGCCGCCGTCGGGGGCATCCCGGCCGACGTCGCCCGCTCCGTCTACGACGCCATCCATGCGTAGGGACGCCTACCTCCCCTGATCCGTGAGAGCTATACGTGGTAAAGGATGCATTTTTCACCGAGCTTCTGTATGCTTTCATGTTGTTCAACAGAGCGGGCAGAGAAATTCAAGCAGGGAGGCTCGAGTGTCAAACATCAAGAAGGTGGTCGTCGCCGGCGGCGGCATCCTCGGTTCGCAGATCGCGTTTCAGACGGCGTACAGTGGCTTCGACGTGACGATCTGGCTGCGCAGCGAGGGCTCCATCGGCCGTTGCCAGCCCAAGATCGACAAGCTCAAGGCGTCCTATCTCAGCGCCATCGAGGGCATGAAGACGGCCAAGAGCGCCGCTGACCCCGCCTGGTGCCAGGGAATCGCGGAGTTCGGCTCCTTCGATTCCGCCGCGTGCATCGAGAGGGTCAACAAGGCCTACGAGGGTCTCAGGCTCGAGCTTGACATGGCAAAGGCCGTGGCCGATGCCGACCTCGTCGTCGAGTCCATGGCCGAGGTCGCCGACGAGAAGGCCGCGTTCTTCGACAGTCTTTCTCCGCTCATGCCCGGGAAGACCATCGTGGTCACGAACTCCTCATCGCTTCTGCCCTCCCAGTTCACGAGCCACACGGGTCGCCCCGACCGCTACCTCGCGATGCACTTCGCCAACTCCATCTGGAAGATGAACGTCGCCGAGATCATGGTTCAGGACAAGACGAGCAACGAGTCCTTTAACCAGGTCATGGAGTTCGCGCAGGAGATTCGCATGATTCCTTTGCCCGTAAACAAGGAGAAGGCGGGCTACCTTCTCAACTCCATGCTCATCCCGCTTCTCCTCTCGGGTCTGGATCTCTACGCCAACGGCGTCTCCGACCCCGAGAGCATCGACAAGGCCTGGACCATCGGCACCGGCTCGCCCAAGGGACCGTTCCAGATCTTCGACACCGTGGGTCTCACTACGGCCCTGAACATCGTCGACCAGTACCAGAAGGTGCCTGGCATCGTGAACCCGCTGCTCAAGAAGATGATGATGCCGTATAACTTCAAGGAGCAGAGGGCGATTCTCAAGAGCTACATCGACGCCGGCAAGCTCGGGAAGTCCTCCGGCGAGGGTTTCTACAAGTACAACTAGCTGGTCGTCTTTGCGCCCGCCTGGAGATGGTGACAGGTATCTTCTCCAGGTTTTTCCAGAAAAACCTGGAGAAGATACCTGTCACCATCTCCAGGCGGGCGCCACCTTCTCCAAGACCACTCTCTAGAGGGAGATTCTATGCAGCCCAAGGTCTCGATAATCATCCCCACCCACAACAACGAGAAAACGATTTCGGTGGCGTTGGACAGCGCCTTGGGACAGACCCTTCGCGAGATCGAGGTGATCGTGGTCGATGACGCGTGTAGCGATGGTACGCCGGGCATCCTCTCCGCCCGTGCGCAGACCGATCCGAGGCTCACGATCATCACGCACTCCGAGTGTCTGAGCGCCACCGTTGCGAAGATAGATGGTACTGCGGTGTCGACGGGAGAGTACGTCATGTACCTCGATGCCGACGACGAGCTGGAGCGTGACGCCTGCGCGGTGCTTTACCAGGAGGAGCTTCTCGATCCCGTGGACATCCTCCACTTTGACACGAGGGTGAACGTCCTCTACGACCACGTGCAGGGGGCCGCCGTGGCCGATCATGTAAGCAAGGGTCTCCCTCCGCTAAGGGGAGAGGGGCTGTTCGACGCCTGCTACCTGAGGGACGAGGTGGGCTGGACCACCTGGAACAAGATGTATGACGGTTCTCTCTGCAGGAAGGTTTACAGCCAGCTGGAGCGGGAGAGAACCCCGCGTGGCGAGGACGTCTATGCGTTCTTTGCGCTGTCGTTTTATGCACGGAGCTATCGGAGGCTGAGGGGAAAGGCTCTGATCACCTATAACTTCGGGGCAGGTGGGGGTGGGCGAGGAGAGAAGATGCTCACTGAGCTTACCGTTATATGTCAGGTTGCCCCTGCGCTCGATGCGATTCAGCGCCTTATCGACCGAGATGGCATGCCAGAGAACTGCCAGAGGGCCTGCGACAGACAACGCTGCGCCCATCTGGCCGGGGCGGTCGATTGCTTCTCGAGGCTTTCCGATGACGAGAGGGCATCCGGACTCGCGATTCTTCTCGAGTACTGGGATGTCCGCGAGCTCTCGAGCAATATCTCCCTTCGGCTCCTGACGGACAGAAACGAGGTCGTGGCGCGCGACGTGGCGATGGCAGGGCTGCAGGCGCGTCTCGATGCGGCCGACCGCGATGTGTCGGTTCTCCGTCAGGAGGTCGCCGCCCTGCGCTCCTCGCATTCCTGGAAGGTCGGACAGGCTCTGATGTGGGTTCCGGATAGGGTGAGGTCACTGGTAAGGCGCATCTGATCCTAGAGATGGCGAGCCCGGGGAGGGTGGCGGGTGCCTGGAGATGGTGACAGGTATCTTTTCCAGGTTTTTAAAAACCTGGAAAAGATACCTGTCACCATCTCCAGGCACCCGCCACCCTCCCCGGGCTCATACCCCATTCCCCTTGACTCACAAAAAGTTAGCCTTATACTACTTAATAGTTAATCAAGTCTAACTATGTCGGCGGATGCGGTCTGTCCGTGTTCCACCAGCAAGGAGGGGAGAGAGATGGAAGAAGTCATCGGGACCATGCCAATCACCAAGAGGAGTGCGGGAAATCCTCGCACATCCGGTGCTCAGCTTCCGCTTTCCATGATTCGTGCGGGTGAGACCGCTCATGTTCTCCGGCTTCGTGGCAGGGAGGAGTTTCACCATCGCCTCGAGACGCTCGGTTTTGTCGAAGGTGCCGAGGTCTCGATTCTATCGCGTGCCGACAAGGACGTCATCGTGGGCGTCAAGGGCGCCCAGCTCGCCATCGACGAGACGACCGCATCGAAGATCATCGTGTGCTGACGCCCTCATGATTCCACTCGTTTGATGGCCTTGTGTACCAATCTGCCTCGTGCGCGAGGCGTATGCAATGACATGCTAGGAAGCATGTCAGGAGGGGGAGAGACATGGCAACACTGAGAGACGTGCCGGTGGGTTCGAGCTGCACGGTGTCTGCGCTTACGGGTAGGGGGGCGGTCAGGCGCCGCATCATGGACATGGGGCTCACGAGGGGGACGAGCGTATACGTGCGCAAGGTCGCACCCCTTGGGGATCCCATCGAACTGACCGTGCGAGGCTACGAGCTCTCGATTCGCAAGAGCGAGGCGGCGGACGTGGAAGTGCGTGACGTCGCACGCTCCTAGGGCGGAGTGCCTGCTGGCCGAAGGGCCGTTTTTTCGGAACGATGAGTTAGCTTGAGATAACAAATGAGACCGTACGAGGGGTGTGTACCCTACGGGCGGACAGGAGTTGTCGTCAGACTCCGGACTGTGAAGGGAAGACATGGCTTCGAATATGCACATAGCGCTTGCGGGCAACCCAAACTGTGGAAAGACCACGCTGTTCAACGAGCTCACGGGCTCGAACGGCTACGTGGGCAACTGGCCGGGCGTCACGGTCGAGAAGAAGGAGGCGGCTTGGAAGGACGATCGAGGCATCATTCTCACCGATCTGCCTGGCATCTACTCGCTCTCTCCGTATTCCCCTGAGGAGGTGGTCTCTCGCGACTACCTCGTAAATGATCGTCCCGAGGCGGTCATCGACCTCGTCGACGTCACCAACCTCGAGCGCAACCTCTATCTCACCACCCAGATCCTTGAGGTGGGTCTTCCTGTGGTGGTGGGCCTCAACATGTGCGACCTTCTCGCCAGGGGCGGTGACGAGGTCGATGTCGGAAAGCTCTCGGACGAGCTCGGCTGCCCCTGCGTCGAGGTCTCCGCACTGCGGTCCTCCAACCTTGATACGCTGATGAGAAAGGCGACTGAGGCAGGGAGGCTCCACAAGGTGATGGCGCCCCGTCACGTCTTTGCGAGCGAGGTGGAGACTGCGCTCGAGTCCATTTCGCATGTCATCGACGGCCGTTGCGACCCCCAGCTTCTTCGCTGGTTCGCCATCAAGGTGTTCGAGCGCGATACCGCTGCAATCAAGCCGCTTGGTCTCAGCGACGTCGAGCTAAGGACAATCGAGTCCACGATCGAATCCGTCGAGAAGGGCTATGACGACGACGCCGAGTCCATCATCACCTCCGAGCGCTACGAGTGGATCGCCCGCGTCATCAAGACGTGCGTCACGAAGGCACCCGCGAAGCTCTCCACTACGGCAAAGATAGACCGCGTCGTGACGAGTCGAGCCCTGGGCCTGCCCATTTTTGCCGCCATCATGATCTTCGTGTACTGGATTGCCGTTTCGACCGTGGGAACGGTGGCAACGGATTGGGCAAACGACGGCTTGTTCGGAGATGGCTGGCATCTGTTTGCCATTGGCTCGGCAGAGTATCAGGAGGCAGATGACGCCTGGACGGAAAATGACTACCCCGACCAGGTCAGCGCATATATCGCTGCCGCCGACGAGGCAGGCGTGAACGTCGACGGCGTAGCTGATGCCATCGCCGCCGAAGCTCCCACGAGCAAGGACGAAGCTACCATCGCAAGCTTTGAGAGGGCTGCGGGGGAGGCCGGCGTCATCGCCAGGGCCGTGCCCGTGAGGGATGCTGACGGCAACTACCTCGATACCGAGGGCAACGTCGTCGAGACGACGGGTACCGGTGAGGAGGAGACGCCCGTTCTCGTCGCCGGTCAGGAGCTCGCCACGGTTGACGTCGACGCCGCGGCCTTTGCGACTGCCGTCGAGACGCCCCAGCCCGATCCCGCCGACTATGGCATCTGGGTGCCTGGTGTTCCCACGATCGTGTCCGGCTGGCTTGAGGCCGCTGGTGCCTCCGCGTCCGTGACCTCTCTCATCATCGATGGCGTCATCTCGGGCGTGGGAGCTATCCTCGGCTTTGTTCCGCAGATGATTGTGCTGTTTCTGCTCCTGTGCCTCCTCGAGGACTGCGGCTACATGAGCCGCGTCGCCTTCGTCATGGACCGCGTCTTTCGTAAGTTCGGTTTGTCGGGCAAGTCGTTTATCCCCATGCTCATCAGCTCGGGCTGCGGCGTGCCAGGCATCATGGCGACGAAGACCATCGAGAACGAGGCCGATCGCAGAATGACGATCATGACCACCACGATGGTTCCCTGCGGAGCCAAGCTGCCCATCATCGCAATGCTCATGGGGGCACTTATCGGTGGTGCCGGCGCGTGGTGGATCGCTCCGCTCTTCTACTTCATGGGCGTGGCCGCCGTTATCATCTCCGGCATCATGCTTAAGAAGACCAAGCCCTTCGCGGGTGATCCCGCACCCTTCGTCATGGAGCTCCCCAACTACCATCTGCCTGCGCTCAGGAGCTGGCTCATGCATGTGTGGGAGCGCGTCAAGGCGTTCGTGGTCAAGGCTGGTACCATCATCTTCGCGGCATCCATCGTGATATGGTTCCTCTCCAACTTCGGCTTCGCGGGATGGGATGGCGGAACGGGCGCGTTTGGCTACCTGCCAGGATTCGCGGATGTCCCTAGCGGCTACATGGACTTCTCGCTGCTCGCTAGCCTCGGAAACGCCCTGTGCTGGATCTTTGCACCGCTTGGCTTTGCCAACTGGGAGGCTACGGCAAGCTCCATCTCCGGCCTCATCGCAAAGGAGAACCTGGTCTCCACCTATGCCGTGCTCTTTGGGTTGGGCGGCTCGGTGAGCGAAGCCTCCACCAGTCTCTGGACGGCCTTCGGTTCCATGTTCGTGGTCGATGGCGTCATGCACACCGGTGCGATGTTTGCCTTCGTGGCCTTCAACCTGCTCTGCGCGCCATGCTTTGCAGCCATGGGTGCCATGAAGCGTCAGATGGATGACACTCGCTGGTGGTGGTTTGCCATCGGTTATGAGTGTGGCTTCGGCTGGATCGTAGGCCTCATCGTGAACCAGTTCTACGAGCTCTTCGTCTTTGGCAACTTCGGTTTCTGGACGGTGGTGGCGATAGCTGCGCTGGCAGGCCTTCTCTTCCAGCTCTTCCGTCCGATGCCCACGTACGAGAAGAAGAACGAGACCGCCTAGCTTCGACTCGCCCGGTCCTGGAGATGGTGACAGGTATCTTTTCCAGGTTTTCCGGAAAACCTGGAAAAGATACCTGTCACCATCTCCAGGACCGGGCGAAAGGGACTAGAGCAGTTCGCCGTAGCGCTCGATGTAGATCTTCTTCACGGCGGTCTCGAGAAGCATGTAGCATCCGATGATCAGCACGAGCCATCCGAAGTAGAAGCCCGGGAGAGCGGCCAGTCCCAGTGCCGAGCCGATACCCGTGAACGGGAGGATCGTCACGAAGATGCCACCTAGGATGGTTCCGAGGAAGACCGGTGCCGACGCCCGACTCTGGACGAAGGGAATCTTCTCGGTGCGAATGAGGTGGATCACCGTGGTCTGCGTCCACATGGACTCGACGAACCAGCCCGCCTGGAACGTGGCGACAAACAGGATCTGTCCCGCCGCATCGAGTGAGGCCCAGGGTCCGCCGCACACCGCAGGGCACACGACGAAGAAAAGGATTGCGTAGGTCATGATGTCAAAGACCGAGCTGGTGGGTCCCATCCATGCCATGAACTTGCCGATGGAGCTGGCGTCCCACTTCCGCGGACGCGCGATGAACTCCGTGTCGACGTTGTCCCAGGGAATCGCCGTGCAGCAAAGGTCGTAGACGAGGTTCAGGAGCAGCAGGTGCACGGCTGCCATCGGCAGGAACGGAAGGAACGCGGAGGCGATCAGCACCGAGAAGATGTTACCGAAGTTTGAGCTGGCGGTCATCTTGATGTACTTGATCATGTTGGCGTAGGTGCGCCGGCCTTCGACGATGCCCGCGTCGAGGACGTCGAGGTCCTTCTCGAGCAAGATGATGTCGGCCGACTCCTTGGCGATGTCCACCGCGTCGTCGACCGAGATGCCTGCGTCGGACGCCCGCATGGCCGCAGCGTCGTTCACGCCGTCACCCATGTACCCGACGGTGTGCCCCTTCGTACGAAGCACGGAGACGACGCGCGCCTTCTGCGAGGGGGAGAGCTTCGCGAACACGGTGGTCGTCTCGGCGCGGTTTGCCAGCTCGGCGTCGCTCATGCCCTCGATGTCGCTGCCAAGAAGGGGGTTCTCGGCGGGAAGTCCGATCTGTCTGCAGATGAAGCAGGTCACGCGGTCGGAGTCGCCCGTCAGGATCTTGGTCGTGACGCCATGGCCTGCGAGGGAGCGCAGGGCGGCGGCGGAGGAGTCCTTGGGCGGATCGAGAAACGCGAGGTAGCCCAGGAGCGTCATGTCATGCTCGTCGTCGGCGTCGAGCTTCTCGCCGTAGTCGGGATCGTCAATCTCCGCGACCGCCAGCACGCGCATGCCGTCGTCGGCCAGCCGATGGGCCTCGCTCGCGACGCGCGATCGTATGTCATCGGTGAGGGAGACGACTTCTCCTTCGATCTTCGCCTTCGAAGAGGCCTTGAGCATCTCCTCGACGGCTCCCTTGGTGATGAGGCGCGTGTGCCCGTTCGTCCCGCGTACCAGTACGCTCATGCGCCGGCGGTTGAAGTCAAAGGGGACCTCGTCTATCTTCTCGAAACGCTCGTCGATGCCATCGAGCTTGGAGTCGTTGGAGGTCTCGCGCGTACACGCCTCGATGATCGCGCGGTCCATGAGATTCTTGAGGCCGGTTTGGAACGAGCTGTTGAGGTAGGCGTTGCCCAGCACCTCCGTGCTGGGCTTGCCCTCCAGGTCGAGGTGGCGCTCGAGAATGACCTTGTTCTGGGTCAAGGTACCCGTCTTGTCGGTGCAGAGGACGTCGATGGAGCCAAGGTTTTCAATGGCATCGAGCTTCTTGATGATGACCTTCTTGTGCGACATGCTTACGGCGCCCTTGGCCAGGCACGTCGTGACCAGCATGGGCAGCATCTCGGGCGTGAGGCCCACGGCGACGGAGATGGCAAAGAGAAGCGCCTCGAGCCAGTTGCCCTTGGTGAAGCCGTTGATGAGGAGAACCGCAGGCACCATCACGAGCATGAAGCGGATGAGAAGCCACGAGACGCTCTCGATGCCCTTGTCAAACGCCGTCTTGGCCGGTGCCTTGGAGAGCTGCGATGACATCTCGCCGAGCATGGTGGAAGCTCCCGTCGCCACGACAAGGCACGTGGCACCGCCCGACGAGACGTTACTGCCCATGAAGACGAGGTCGGGCTGGTCGGTGAGAGATTCCTCGCTGCTTCCAGCCTCCGCGGTCTTGTTGACGGGCACGCTCTCCCCGGTGAGGGCGCCTTGGCTTACGGTAAGGTCTTTGGAGACGACCACGCGAAGGTCGGCGGGAATCATGTCGCCTGCGGCTACGTGCACCACGTCACCCACGACCAGCTCGCTAAGGGGGACCTCGCTCACGCCCGTCTCCGCGCGCTCGACGCTGCAGGTGACCTTGATCATGTCGAGCAGCCCTTGTACGGCGGCATCGCTATGGCCCTCCTGGAAGAAGCGGAGAAGCCCCGAGATGAGGACCATGGTCACGATGATGATGGCGGTGGCGGGGTTCTTGTCGCCGGGAGCCGCAAGGATGACGTCTGTCACGAGAGAGATGATGGCGAGCACGATGAGGATGCCCGTGAATGGGTCGGCAAACGACTTCACGAGGCGCTTTGGTACGGACGCCCGCTTGGCATGGTGGACAACGTTGGAGCCGTAGCGCTGTCGCGCGGTTTCTACCTGCTGGGCGTTCAAACCGGTGGTGCTGCTTCCGAGCGTCTTGTACGCTTCCTCCACGGAACAGGCCGACAGCGTGCGCATCCGGGTCTGTGCCTCGTTTTGTGCCTGCCCACCGGGAGCTACCACCTGAGTCTTGTCAGCCACCGTCTCCACCGTCCCCTTGGTCGCATGACCCTGTTTGTGGGAGAGTGTATCCAATTCGATGGACAATAATCCTCTCAAAGAGTGATGTCATCTTCTCTCGCGCGCACGCGCGTGTATCTGACTCACACTTGGCTCCGAGAAGGACGCACGGCCCCGGAGGGCCGTGCTCGCAGTCCTATGCCAGGTGGGGGAACGCGTCTCTTCCTGCGAACGACGCATTCTCGCCCAGATCGCGCTCGATGCGCAGAAGCTGGTTGTACTTTGCCACGCGATCGCTTCTGCAGGGCGCACCGCTCTTGATCTGGCCGGCGTTGGTGGCGACGGCGATGTCGGCGATGGTGGAGTCCTCGGTCTCTCCCGAGCGATGGCTCACGATGACGCCGTAACCCGCGCGCTTGGCCATCTCGATGGCGTCGAGCGCCTCGGTGAGGCTACCGATCTGGTTCACCTTCACGAGGATGGCGTTGCCCGCTCCCAGGCTGATGCCCTTGGCAAGGCGCTGGGTGTTGGTGACGAAGAGGTCATCGCCCACGAGCTGGACCTTATTGCCCAAGCGCTCGGTGAGCTTCACCCAGCCGTCCCAGTCCTCCTCGGCCAGTCCGTCCTCGATCGAGATGATGGGATACTTCTCCACGAGCTCTGCCCAGTAGTCGATCATCTGGTCGCTCGTGAGCTCGCGACCCTCGCCGGCAAGGCAGTAGAGCTTGCGGTCGGAATCGTAGAACTCGCTCGAGGCGGGGTCCATGGCGTACATGAAGTCGACGCCTGGTCTGAAGCCGGCCTTCTCCACGGCTTTCTGGATGTATTCGAAAGGCTCCGCGTTGGTCTTGAGATCGGGTGCGAAGCCGCCCTCGTCACCCACGCCCGTGGCATGGCCCGACTCCCTGAGCACGCCCTTGAGCGTGTGATAGACCTCGGAGCACCAGCGCAGCGCCTCGGCAAAGCTGGGGGCGCCGACGGGCATGATCATGAACTCCTGGAAGTCCACGTTATTGTCGGCGTGCACACCGCCGTTGAGGATGTTCATCATCGGGGTGGGGAGCGTGTGGCTGTTGGGTCCACCCAGGTAGGCATAGAGGGGGAGACCCGAGGAGTCCGCTGCGGCCCGCGCCACGGCAAGCGAGCAGCCCAGGATGGCGTTCGCACCGAGCCTGCCCTTGCCGGGCGTTCCGTCTGCGGCGATGAGGGCCGCGTCAATCGTGCGCTGCTTGTTGGCGCACATGCCGACGAGGACGTCCGCACACTCGCCGTTCACGTGTGCCACCGCCTTGCCCACGCCTGCTCCGAGATAGCGCCTCGCGTCTTTGTCGCGCAGCTCAACGGCCTCGAAGGCACCGGTCGAGGCACCTGAGGGCACCATGGCGCGGCCCTTCGAGCCATCCGCCAGCCTTACTTCCACCTCGACGGTCGGGTTGCCGCGCGAGTCGAGAATCTCAAGCCCCTGCACGCTTCTGATCTCTTCGAACTCATCCATGTCAAGCTCCCTTGATCTGGGTGGGACGCCGCCGAGTCGAGGTGCGTCCCCCAAAGTGCGTTATCCATATGCTACCCACGAACACGGGTCGCCAATTCATGAGTTAGACAAAACTAACAATTGGAGAACAATGACGGGACTGTAGCCGCCGACCCAACGGCCGCCTCTTGGCTCGTGTGCGTTACCCCACGATGAGCGCCACGTTGAGTGCCGTGACGATGAGGCCGATGATCACGAGCAGCACCTTGAGGCCTCGCCCGTTGGCATAGCGGCCCATTACGCGCCCGGATGACGTGAGGTAGATCTGCATGAAGATGGTGAGCGGAAGCTGCAGGGAGAGGAGCACCTGCGACCACACCAGACCTTGGAACGTGTCCTCTACAAAGAGCACCGCAATCGTCGCGACGACGAACGACCCCACCATGCCCCAGGCGCTGTGCTTGTCCCGGACGTCATAGGGTTCGCCTGCCATGCCGGCCGAGATGGTGCCTGCCGCCATGCCTGCCGTTATCGACGAGCTCACCCCCGCAAAGAGCAGTGCGAGCGCAAAGATGGTCGACGCCGCCGACCCCGCGATGGGAGTCAGCGTCGCCGCCGCCTGCGCAAGGTCATCCACCTGGATTCCCGCCGAGAAAAACGTGGCCGCCGCCAAGATGATCATTGCCGAGTTGATGGCCCAGCCGATACCCATCGAGAGGAGCGTGTCAACGAACTCGCCGTCAAGCCGCTTCTCGATGGCATCTTCTCCCAGGTCGTGGGTACCCCTGCTCTGGATGACCTCCGAGTGCAGGAACAGGTTGTGTGGCATCACCACGGCCCCGAGCACGCTCGTCACCACCACGAGCGAGCCCTGGGGAAGCGAGAGCGTCACCCACGATCGCGCGGCTTCTGGCCAGTCGACCGGCACCATGAGGACCTCGATGAGAAACGAGACCCCGATGAGCGACACGAATCCGATGATCCAGCGCTCCACCTTCTTGTACGAGTTGGACAGCAGCATAAAGACGGCAAGAGCGCTCGTCAGCACCGCGCCTATCTTGATGGGGATGGAGAAGAGCATCTGGAGCGCGATGGCGGCGCCGAGCACTTCGGCCATCGCGGTGGCCGCGCAGGCGGCGAGGGCCGTGCCTAGCAGGATGCGGCTCACGGGCTTGGGGAGATAGGCCGTCGCCGCCTCGGAGAGGCATAGTCCCGATGCAATTCCCAGATGGGCCGCGTTGTGCTGAAGGACGATGAGCATGATGGTGGCGAGCGTGACCATCCAGAGCAGGGAGTAGCCATACGTAGAACCTGCCGCCATGTTCGAGGCCCAGTTGCCGGGGTCGATGAAGCCTACGGTCACAAGGAGTCCGGGCCCGATGAACTTGAGGATGTCGCGGCCGCCACGATGGCCTGCCTTCATTTCGGTGCCTAGAAGACTACGAAGTCTCATACGTTGCCTCTCGTCAGGCGAAGGCGAAGCAATCGCCCATGACAATAAGTTAACTTGAGATAACTATAGGACTACCCTGATGTCGTGGCAAGCGACCGTTCTGTCGACCCTGTACGGCGGACCACCCGTGGGGTTTGGGCGGAGTGGGCTTCATCTGTTCTGCTTGTTGCGATATTCATCGAGGGCCTTCTGGTACGCAACTCCTCGCCTTCTGAAGACGCCCGTGAAAACCGCGGTCAAAATTGCGAGGATTATCAGGTACGTGACCACAAAGCTCACGCATGCCCACGGGTTTTCCACGGGCAGCCACCGCCCGAACCATGCGCAGGCCGAAAGTACCGCGAAGTACGTGAGACCAAAGCCGAGCACGCGTGTACGGTAATCGAGCTTGGAGCTCACGCGATAGTTAAACCAAAGCTGCTGGCCTATGCCGCCGCCTAGCATGGCTGCGATCCAGCTCAACGTATAGCGCGTGGATTCGTCCGGCCCGTTTAGCGCGATCGAGACGATTGCCCATATGAGAAATACCGCTACTACCCCTACGCTGCCGACGAATATGCCCATCGCAATCGCCCTGCCCGCCGTAACGTGCTCCTCTGCGGTGAAGACCCCGTAGACCGGGTCTGTGGTGCGGTTCTTCTCTATCATGATTCCAGCTCCTTTCGCGCCTCCCTAGAGGACGATTCCAATCTTCTGTTGTATGGCACGCGCGAAACTCCTGGTGACGAGGACTTTCGTGCTGCCTGTCAGCTCGAGGTCGAGCCTGCCGTTGAGCTCAGGGCGAATCGACGTTACGTGGTCGAAGTTCACGAGTACCTGGCGTGACGCGCGTACGAACTCGGTGCCGTCGAGGGCGGCCGCCAGCTCGAAGAGGCGCATGGGGCTCTCGAGGGTCTCTCCGGTGAGCGTGTGAATGAGGGCGTGTCCATCGATGGTCTCGATGTGGGTCACATCTGCAAGTGACACCATGCGTCTTTCGATGCTCGCCCCATTGGGGTATCCCACGACCCTTCCAGAGGCGGCGCGAATCTTGTCTACGATTCGGGGTACGCGCGGGTCTCCAGGTGCGGAGACGACCGTGACTTCGATTTCAGAGCGTCCCTCCTCCTCGATCACCTTGATATCCATCGCTTTGTTTCTCCCTATGGGTTGATGTCCGTGCGGATCAGCCGGCTAGCGTGACCCTACACGTCTGATGACGAAAAACGCATGCGACTGCACCAAGTTGCGGCATTCGGCATCCGAGTTGCAATACCATCACGTTGAGCGACGGTAACGAGGTCCCTTGGCCTGGCGATGCGTCTAGGTTCGCAACGGCGGCGTGGCTTCTTCGTGCGCTTGGGCCATGATGACCGATGGTTTTGATCGCTGCGTACCGCGGAATGCGTGACTCTCTGACTACCTGCAGAATTATCGGCCGAATGTACGAGTTGATTCTTGGCATGTCTTGAACGGGGGTGTTGGAGTCGGCTTCAACTGGGTTTTTCTGCGCTGCGAAGTCCATAATCGCGATGTCTCTCAAGAACTCGTACATTCGGGGCATTTTTCTGCAGTTCTCTCAGACCTCCTCCAATCCCCTGGTGTTTGAATCGGAGATAGTGGGGCGATCGGCTACCGGTTGGTGTGCCGCTTTTCTGGCGGGCATCCCTTGCACGCTTTGCATATATATTTATATTTTAATTAAATACATACACTATGAAAAGGGTGATATCAAACAAGCTGCAGCATATAACGGTTAAACATCATCCGAGCGTTTACTGCATGCTAACTGGCATGTCTTGGTCTTTATTTACCTAGGCCAATGGACTTAACTGAAAGTCAACTTCAGAGAAAGGAGGTGACTATTCCGTGCGCATCGTTCAGCTACTGACGGCATTGCTTGATGCTTCGGGTCCGGTGGAGATTTCAACCATGGCCCGAAGGATGAGCGTCTCGCAGAGAACCATTCAGAACGACCTTTCGTTTCTACGTGCTGCTGGCCCAGAGCACGGGTTTGAAGTCACCACGAAACGAGGTCGCGGTGTCGCCGTCGTCGTCCAAGATCCAAGAAAAGTTCAAGGGTACGTCGGGTTCCTGTCAATGGATGGGTCTCTGCCGACGGAGAAGCGCCCGTCGGCAATCCTTCAGCTCATCGCCCTTGCACGGGGCTACGTGAGTACCGAGGAGCTTGCCGACGGCCTTTCTCTCAGCACGGGTACGGTGAACCACACGCTGCCCGAAGTCATCGCCCTGGCCAGTCGATATGGCTTCGAGATCGAGAGAACGAGGCATCACGGGACGCGTGTCACGGGCAGCCCGGTCAAGCTTCGTGAGTATCTTGCCGCCGCCTACGTCTCTGGGGATCGTGCCGTTATCGGTGGCGTTGCACATCTCGAGACGGGTATCGTGGGTGTTACGGAGGTCCTTTCCGCGGCTCTCGGTTCTGAGGGTATCAGGCTTAACTACGAGGAGTACAAGCTTCTTCGGGCTCTTCTGCTCATGACCGTGGTCATGTCTCCTCTTGCGGAGGAGGGCTCCCTGCCAGGTCTCCCGGTCATCGACTCCCGCGCCGGCAGGGTCGCCGAAAAGGTGTCGGAGGCGGTTGCCAGGAACATGGGAGTCTTCCTTTCCGCTGGTGACGCAGCGTTCTTTGGCGGCGAGCTCGCGAAGCGCGCCAACCTTTCGGCGGATATGACATACGGTGCCGCGGAGACACGTGCGCTCATCCTTGCGTTTCTTACCAAGGTGGACGAGCGGTACGGCTCCAGCTATTTGGAGGATTGCGCCTTCATTGACATGCTCGACGCCCACGTGGCGCTTCTGGTAAGCCGGCTCATGACGGGCACCAGCTTCTCCAATCCCTTTGCTCAGGAGATCCAAGTTACGAAGCCCCTGTGTTCGGACCTTGCCGTCCAGCTCTGCGAGGAGCTCACGAAACGGTATGGGGTCATCCCATCCACGGACGAGGTCGCCTTTATTGCGATGCACTTCGCGGCCCATGACGAGCGGGTGAGTCAGAATCGCATGCGCGGCTACGCGAGGATCGTCGTGGTCTGCTCTACGGGAGGCGGTGCTGCCACCCTTGTAAAGATGCAGCTTGAAAGTGTGTTCCCGGACGCTTGCATCGAAGCGCTCTCCTATCTCGAGCAGAAGAGAATCAAGGAGATTGAGCCAGACCTCGTATTCACGATGGTTCCGCTTTCCGAAGCACCCTGCGCTCCGACCCTCTACATCAAGGAGATTCTCAGCGACTCCGATCTCCTGGCGATTCGCAAGACGATCCAGCACGGTCCCCTCGAAGGCTCACACGTCGTGGGCACCGACTCCACGGTCTCCGGGCTCATCGCGCCTGAGCTCTTTGCCCGTACTCAAGCATCTTCCTACGAGGGTGTCATCAGGTCGACGGTGGCGGACTGCGTGAGGCTCGGCCATGCGCCCGAGGAGCTCCTCGACCTCGTCATGACAAGAGAGCGCTTTGCCAGCACTATCTACATGAACGGCGTCTGCATTCCCCATCCCGTCGAAGCCGTGGCGACTCGCGCTGCGATTGCTGTGAGAATCCTCGAGATTCCGCTTCGCGAAGACGGCAGGGACATCTCGATAGTCTTCCTCCCCTGTCTTACCAAGGAGCTCGTCGGGCTCTACAAGCCGATCAGCCAGTTTCTCTATGGGTTGATGAGGGACCCGGGAAGGGTGAGGGAGCTGCTGTCCTCCACCTCATCAGACCAGCTCGTTCAAAGGATTAGAAAAATGGAGGTGCATGACGATGAATGAGCAGCTGATTCTCGAGCTGAGCAATGCGGACGCCATCGCCGGTGACGAGGACGAGGTGCGCGCGATTCTCAAGTGTGGGTGCCTGCCGCATGTCGACGAGGTTCTTTATGACGGCTTGGGAAGCGTCATATTTCACAGGAGAGGCCCAGAAAGCTCCCCCAAGGTGCTCTTCATGGCCCACATGGACGAGGTCGGCTTTGTCGTGAGGTCCATCTCCGACATTGGCATGCTGTACCTGCTGCCCGTGGGTAGCGTCATTGACAAAAGCAAGGACATGCAGCTCGTAAGGGTTACCACCTACTCTGGCGAGAAGCACCGCGGTCTGCTCAACGTGACGCGTGACGCTGCTGGCAAGGTTGTGGACACCTACGTCGACCTTGGCGCCTCCTCTGCCGACGAGGTTCGGGCCCTCGGTGTCGCGGAGGGAGACCGCGTGTGCTTCGACACCATGGCGAGCGTCCTTGCCAATGGTGTCGTGGCTGGTAAGGCCATGGACGACCGCACCGGATGCTACGTCATCGCGGAGGCGCTCCGACAACTGGGCGACTCCCACCCCTGTGACCTCTACTTCGCAGGAACGAGCAGCGAGGAGGTGGGTACGCGCGGAGGAAAGACCGCGACCGAGCTTGTGGCTCCCGACCTGGCGATCGCGGTGGACACGGCAAACCACTCCGAGCTCGATCGCGGTTTTGAGAACCACCGCCTCCTCGGACACGGTCCCATGGTTGAGCACTACGACAAGACCATGTCTCCTAACCGCAGGATGCTCGCCTTCGTGCGCAATCTGCTCGAATCCGAGTCGGTTCCCTACCAGCGCGACATGTTCGGTGGGGGAGGAACCGACGCGGGGGCCTCGCATCTTGTGGGTACGGGATGCCTGGCGATGGTCCTTGGCGTACCCCTGCGCTACTGCCATGGAAGCTGCTCGCTTGCGCATCCGATGGACCTCGATGCGGCAGTGCAGGCGGTTCTGCTCCTCTGCGAGCGACTTGATTCCGACGTACTGCGAAGTTTTCTGACCTGCTAGGACCTCGACCCTGACAAGCGCGACCCACGGAAGGAAGTTTCCATGAATGATAGCGAGATGCAGATTCTCTCGATGATCTCCTCGGCGGGAGACAGCAAGTCCAAGGCCATCGAGGCCTTGAGGAAAGTGAAGACCGGCGAGTATGACGCCGCCCGCGAGCTGCTCGAGGAGGCCAGGAAAGTCGATCTCGCCGCGCACAAGGTGCAGACGGAGCTCATATCCACCGAGCTAAACGCCTCAGAAGACGAGCGCCCAGCTATGACGCTGCTTATGGCGCACGCACAGGACCACTACATGTCCGCGCAGCTTGCGCGCGATCTCATCGGTGAGCTCGTAGACGTGTTCGAGGCAAGGGATAGCAGGTAAGGCAGACAGGCAGGAAAGGTCGAAAAGGAAGGAAGGTATCAGTCATGAAAATTGTGCTCTGTTGTGCGGGCGGCCTCTCCACGACCATGCTCATGGATGCTATGAAGGAGGCGGTGAAGAAGAGTCCCAAGCTCAACGAGTCGGACTTCGACTTTGTGGCGATTCCCGTGGACATCCTGGACACCGAGGTCGGCGATGCCGACGCGGTGATTCTCGGTCCGCAGATTGCGCACAAGCTCGACAGCGTCAAGAAGGCGCTGGGGGACCGAGATGTGCCCGTGATCGTGGTCGACAGCTCGACCTACGGTCAGATGGACGGCGTGACCGTCCTCAAGAAGGTCCTTGTCGAGCGCAAGAAGATCGAACTCAAGAAGGAAGGGAGGTAGTCTCATGGCAGAAGAGGAGAAGAAGAAGGGCTTCGAGAATGCCATCGACCGCTATCTTTCGCCAATCGCCAACTGGATGGACAAGGAAGTCCACCTGAGCGCAATCAAGAAGGCCATGGTCGGCCTTACCCCGCTCCTGATCATCGGCAGCTTCTGCCTGATTCCTGCGGCTATCCCCAACATGATCGGCGAGGACAACCCCGTCTCGCAGTGGATTGTGGCAAACGGTTCCGCGATCGAGCTCGCCAACACCGTGGGTATGGGCATGATGGCTCTGTACGCTTCGGTAATCATGGCCTACCACCTGGCCAAATCCTATGAGCTTGACGTTCCCGGATGCGTGAGCATGGCCCTCATCGCCTTCCTCATGCTATCCGTGAGCTTCTCCGACGACGGCACGCTCGTCACCAAGTATCTCGGTGCAAAGGGCCTCTTTGCCGCAATGTTCGGTACGATCTTCGCGGTCGAGCTCTTCCGCTGGTGCAAGAAGCGCAACTTCACCATCAAGATGCCCGACTCCGTGCCCGACTTCGTGTCCCGTTCCTTCGAGATGATCCCCATCTCCGTGATCATCATCAGCGTCTTCCTGGCAATTCGCCTCGTGTGCACCAACGTCTTCGACGTCATGCCGCCACTGATCTTCACGAACCTGCTCGCCCCGCTCGTCGGCTCCATGGATAACCCGCTGGCGTACACGTTCCTCAAGATGCTCCAGTGCCTGCTTTTCTTCTTCGGCATCCACCCGTCCGTCCTGAGCCCGATCACAAGCCCCATCTCCACCCAGTTCCTCGCGGAGAACATCGCCAACTACCAGGCCGGTCTGCCACTCACGCACTTCTACTGCCCCGGTCCCGAGTCCGCCTTCGGCAACTTCACCGGTACCGGCGTGACCTTCGGACTCGTCCTCTGGTGCATGCTCTCCAAATCTGACGCCCTCAAGAAGATTGGCCGCGTCGCCCTCATCCCGGCCCTCTTCGGTATCAACGAGCCGATTCTCTTTGGCGCTCCGATCGTGCTCAACCCGTTCTTCTTCATCCCGTACGTCATCGGTGGCGGCCTCATCGGCTCCATCGGCGGCTGGGCGCAGTGGCTCGGTCTCATGGGCAAGTCGTTCTTTACGCCACCGTACGTCGGGGTTTTTCTCGAAGGCTTCCTCACCAACTTCGATTGGCGATCAATCGTAGTAAACGCGGTCCAGATGATTCTCTCGATCGCGTTGTGGTACCCGTTCTTCAAGGTCTACGAGAAGCGCTACATCGCGACGGAGAAGCTCAGCTCCGGAAGCTCCCTGCTCTCTGACGAGGACCAGGCCCTTCTTGACGACATGGATCTCGGGCTCTAGATACGACCCGCTCACTTGCCGGGCGTCGTCTTCGGACGGCGTCCGGCCGCATTTCGCAGACGGCTGCGTCTTGGCTTCGATAGGAGGGAGCCTTCGGATGGCATGCAACATCGACAAGCTTCGCGACCTTCTCGACAGAAGGGGCCTCGACGCCGTTCTTGTCAGAAGCAAGACGATGAAGGGCTGGATGGCCACCCAGACGGGCGGCGGCTGCTCTGTGGTCATCGACCACGAGGGGGCGTTTCTCGTCCTCGACGGCCGATACGTGGCGGAGGCGGGGGAGAAGGAGCACGACCTCGTGATCGACCTCCTGCCGAGTCAGTCTCGCGAGGCACTGTACGACCGACTCGATCGGATGGCCCGCGAACGCGGCTGGAGGCGCCTCGGACTCGAGGGAGACGAGACGCTGGCCAGAGACTACCTGCGCATCTCTCGGTTTGTCGAGGAGCCTGTCCTTCTCGACGACGACATGGCAATCCTGCGTGCGGTGAAGACCGACGAGGAGATCGACAAGATCCAGCGCGCCGTCGACGTGACAGACGACATCTTCGCGACCGTGGTGCCACAGCTGCGCGTGGGCATGACCGAGTTCGACATCAGTGCCCTTCTTCAATACGAGTCGATCCGCCGCGGTGCGCAGAAGATGGCCTTCGACACCATCTGCAGCATCGGCGAGCGCACCGCCTTTCCCCATGGCCGCCCCACGTCCCGCGCGCTGCGACTCGGGGATCACGTGATGATGGACTTTGGCATCCAGCTGGACAACTACCAGTCGGACATGACGAGGGTCTGCTTCATGGGTGAGCCCGACGAGAAGATCATGGCGATATACCAGATAGTCAAAGCCGCCCAGGAGGTGGGGATCGCGTCGATCAAAGCGGGCGCCGACTCCGAGGGCGTCGATGCCGCCGCCCGCGCCGTCATAGGAGAGGCCGGCTATGGCGAATGCTTTGACCACGGGCTGGGCCACGGCATCGGCGTTGACGACTCGACCGAGCTGCCGCTCCTGCGTCGGGGAAAGCACTACGTACTCCAGGAGCACATGGTGATGTCCTGTGAGCCGGGCATCTACGTTCCCGGTGTGGGTGGCGTGCGCATCGAGAACGATGTGGCGATTCTTGGTGGGGTTGGCGTTTCGCTCAACAAGACCACGACGGACCCGATCATCCTGGAGGCGTGACGTGAGGTATGACTTCGACGAGGTGCATGATCGCAGGGGGACCTACTGCACCCAGTGGGACTACATCCAGGACCGCTTCGGAAGGCCGGGAATCCTGCCCTTCTCGATCTCTGACACGGACTTCCTCCCACCTGGGCCCATCGTCGACGTGGTGACGCAGATGGCGTCGCGTGGCCAGTACGGATATACCCGATGGAACCACCATGACTACAAGGGCTCAATCGCCGGTTGGTTCGAGAGGCGCTACGGCACGAGGATCGACGAGGGCTGGATCGTCTACAGCCCGAGCGTGATGTACTCGGTATCGCTTCTCGTGCGCCTCCTGACCAGGCCAGGTGATGGCGTGCTCACCTTCGACCCGATGTACGACTCCTTCCCGGGTACCATCGAGGGTAACGGCAGGCGCATGGTGAAGAGCACCCTCCTTCCCGCTGCCTGTCTCGACCCCACGGATGACGCACACAGGACGTTCGAGATTGACTTCGAGGAGCTCGACCACCTTGCGACTGACTGCAAGGCAATGCTGCTCTGCTCCCCACATAACCCCACGGGCAGGATGTGGACGGCAGACGAGATGGACCGCATCGTCGGGGTATGTCGCGACCATGGCCTCTACCTCATCACCGACGAGATTCACGCCGACATCAGCGTCTGCGGACGTGCGAACATCCCGGCGCTCTCGAGACTTGGCGTCTACGAACGGATCGTGACAGCCTCCTCGCCGACGAAGACGTTCAACACGCCGGGACTCATCGGCTCATACGTGGTGATTCCCTCGCCCGAGCTGCGCGAGGCGTTTCTCAACCAGACTCGACACGTGGACTACCTCAACTCCTGCAGCACCCTCGGCATGTACGCCACGATGGTCGGCTACAACGAGTGCGAGGACTACGTCGAAGGGCTCTGCGACTACGTTCGTGGCAACATGGGCGTGCTCAGGGGGTTTCTCGCGGAGAGGTTTCCGCAGCTGTGCTTTGACGTGCCCGATGCCACCTACCTCGCTTGGATTGACGTGAGCGGCCTAGGAGTTGGCTCGGACGAGCTCCAGGACGCGCTCGTCAACGTGGGTGGCGTGGGCATCATGCGAGGGGAGACGTACGGTGACGCGGGCGAGGGTTATCTTAGGATGTGCATTGGCTGCCCGAGAGAGAAGCTTCGGGACGGACTCGCCCGCTTTGAGCGCGGAGTGCGCTCGCTGGGCATCGAGTAGTCGCTGACGCGAAGGGGTCGAGATGAGCAAGAAGAGCAGAGGCAAGGTAGCAAGGGCGTATGGAGCAAAAAAGAGCTCGGCAAAGCCTCCGATGATGATTCCGTACAGGCGTCTTGGCGCGTACGTGATCGACTGGGCAATCTCGGGCGTTCTCATCGGGCTTCCAGAGGTGTTTGCATTCGCGCTGGTTACTCACAGCTCCGATATGTTCAGCGACATGTACGTGTTCAGCTCGATGGGCTACTCACCCGTCTACGCCTACGTGTGCTGCGTTTTATCGCTCATGTTGTTCTTTGCGTACTACGTCTGGATTCCTTTCAAGGTATGGCCTGGTCAGACGCTTGGCAAGCACGTCCTCGGCTTGAGCTGCGAAAACCGAGGCGGGGGCGAGATGACCCTCGGCACGTATGTCCTGAGGGCGGTCGTCGGTCTTCTCGTCATCGAGGGCGTCTCGACCGTGATGACGCGTTACCTCGTGCAGACTCTGACGCTTATCACGGGATTCTACATGGAGTCCGTGATAACTCCGGTGGCATACCTTCTCACGATGGTCTCCGGAATCCTCGTGGTCTGCACGCAAAGACACCTTGCGATTCACGACTACATTGCCGGGACCCGTGTCGTGGAGCTTCCGAGAGGCTGATCAAAAGCCGCGACTTTGGGCGGACGGCATGGAAAAAAACTATTCCGCCCCAGACGGCAAATCTCGCCGACAGAAGCATGCAAAGGCTATGGCCAAAGATGTTGCGCCCACCACGAGGCAGAGTATGACGGGGAACAGTTCCACGGTCTGGTCCATCAGCGGGTGCGGGTCAAAGAACTTGAATGGCGTGAGATAGCGCAAGATCGTCGGGTCGTCCATTGACGAGCAGACGACTCCTATCATGTAGAACACCAACACGCTCAGGTTCCCGGCGCGCGCACCGACCTCAGGGGAGCGAAACAGTGCGGAGAGCATCGCCCCCAGGCCAAAAAACGTAAAGCTGACAGCGGCCAGGGCAGCGGAGAAGACCGCGAACACCCCGCTCATGTCGGAGGAAAGCCCGAGTTGGGCATATCCGGCCTGGGAAAACGCGAAGTTGAGTAGCGAGAACGCGATCAGGAAGATCAGGCCGGCAAGAATCTTCTCCCCGAGAACGGACGAGCGGGAGCGAGGCTTGGTGAACAGGAACTCGTACGTCCCGTCCACGCGTTCCCTTGATACCGCGACTTGGCCAAGATGCACGGCGTATAGCGCGGCGACAATCATCACGTAGACCTCGAGAATGGCATAGAAGCCATCTATGCCGCTCACGTCGAGTCCCGAGAAGCCCATCACCGCCAGGAGGATTTTCGGAAACGAGTTGATGAGCGCATCGACCGCGTCCATGCCCCCTGCCTCGACTCCGGTGTACTTCACCATGCCGGCGAACACGAAAACGAAAAGAACCATCGACCAGATGAGAAATGACTTCAGGCCGAAGCGCAGATCATGGATGAAGACGTTCACATGATCTCCCGTCTATCGTGTCGGAACATCAAGTGTCCGGTAGCGGACGAACGATATGGCAAGACATGCGACGGTTACGGCAAGCGCGCACATGACGTAGCCGTCGTCATAGGAACCTCCAGCGAAAACCGTTGAAGGATCGAAGTATTGAGACGGAGAGAAATAGCGAAGCGCCTGCACCTCCGTCAGGTTCACCAGCGCCGTCATGACAAAGCCCATGAACCCGAGCGTCGTGGCAAGCCCCGATACGCTCCTGATTCGACTCGTGAAGACGGAGAGCAGCACAGAAAGCGAGAGGAAGACCAGCTGCGTCCCGGCCATTCCCAGGGCGACGAGGATGACGGTGGAGACGGAGAGCGAGCTCTCGCCCGTCTCCCCATACAAAAAGACCGAGACGGCGACAAAAACAAGATTGATGATAAGAAGGCCCGTGACGCAGGTCAGCAGCTTCGCGCAGAACACACGCGTGCGACCGAGCGGTTTGGTCAGCAGGAAGTCGGTGCACCGGGAGCGCCTCTCGCGGGTGAACACGGTAAGCCCGAGGGAGGCTGCCATGATGGCGCCGATGAGGACGAGGTAGAGGTTTCCAAAGGAATAGAAGCCCCCATAGCTGAAGATGTCGGTGACGTTCATGCCGAACATGGTCGCAAACTGCGAGGGAAATCCCGAGAGCATGGCCTGGACCTGGTCTTGCGCAGACAGATAGACCGGGTACACGCCGAGCATGAACATCATCAGGAGTCCGCTCAGCACCACCGTCTGGAGGAGGATTCCTCGTATCTGCTGACGTAGCTCGAACGCAAACACGTTCATGACAGTCGCCTGGCGTGGCGAGGGTGATTCTGCGAATCGGAATAGTAGTGCAGGAAGACCTCTTCAAGCGAGGGCTCGACGATTTCGACGTCAAGGAGGTCGACGCGCGAAAGCAAGCCGACGAGGTCGTTGCAACTGCCTTCGTAGAGGAAGCTCGCGTGTACTCCGTCTATGGTCACGGCGCGGATGCCGGGAAGGGTCAGGTCGGCGGGGGTGAGTACGCGGCGACTCGAGAGGCTGACCCTTCTGGCCGTATCCGCTACGAGGGAGGCGATGTCCCTCGTTTCGATGATGGTGCCGTCCTTGATGATGGCAACGCGGTCGCAGATGTGCTGGACCTCGCTGAGAATGTGGGAGGAGAACAGGACCGTCGCGCCTTGCTGGTTCTCCGTCTTGATCAGGTCGAAGAACCTCTTCTGCATCAGGGGGTCAAGCCCGCTCGTCGGCTCGTCGAGGATGATGAGCTTGGGGCTGTGGAGCAACCCCTGGACGATGCCGACCTTCTTCTTGTTTCCCAGGCTCATGTTCTCGATCTTCTGGTTAAGGTCAAGCTCGAGCAGGTCGGCGAGCTCGCCTATTCTCTTCGAGCAGTCTCTTCCGTAGAAGCTCGCGGAATATTTCAAGAGGTCCCTGGCGCGCATGTGGTCGTAGTAGAAGACCTCGCTGGGCAGATAGCCTACATCGGCCAGTATTCTCACGCTGTCCTTTTCGCAGTCAAGCCCGAAGACGGTGGCCTCTCCGCTTGTCTTTCGGATGAGGGACAGAAGCAGGCGGATGGTCGTCGATTTCCCCGCACCGTTCGGGCCGATGAACCCGAATACCTCGCCTTCCTCGACCTGCAGGTTGACGTCAACGATTCCACGGGACTTTCCGTAGCACTTCGTCAGCCCGTTCGTCTCGATTACGGCTCCCATAGAGACCCTCCTGTCGCTTTCCTTCCAGAAGTACGAGACCTGTCCAAAGACGTTGGAGCCGTCTGTCTTCTCGGCGACACCCAGCGTGGCATCGAGCGCGATGATAACTTTAACTTACATATCATACGTGAGTTTTGTCTCGTTGCGCATGACGAGTGAAGGATGGCGTGGCGCAGGCAGAGGCTGATGTCAGCTATGGCGTTGTCATTTAGGGGTATGGCCCCCACGCTAGGCTTGGAGTACTATAGCTGCAAGAAAGTTGAATATGATATCTTGGGTCGCAAGAGAGTTCGGCTGAGGAACCACAATATGCGCGTCAGGGCACGAAGAGAAAGTCGTCGGCGGTAAATACGAGAAGGCCCCAAATCCTTCGCTTGCGTGGCGCAGGAAGATGCTCGACCGTCTAGGTCGACTCTTCGACGAGGAAAAGTGCGGCGTCGAGTCAAGAAGAGGTCGGGTGGGCTTCTTCGCGATGGTCAGATAGGCGCAGATTAGTGGCAAGGAGCCTGGACAGGGCTCATTGCCAAGGACGGCTCCGTTGCTCGTCTTGTCCGTAACGGAACTTAGGTCACCTAAAGGGGAGAGACGCATGGCAGATACAATGAGAAGGAGCCCCGTCCTAGCCAGGGGCAGGAGGGGGCGGTTGCTCAGGGCGTGCGTCGCGATCCTGCTCGCGGTCGCCATGCCGCTGTCGGCGACGCCCGCGCAGGCTTGGGCGCAGGCCCCGTCCGCCGAGGCCCAGGAGGCGCCCGCCGCTCAGGGGGACATCGCGAGCGGCACCTCCGGCACCTGCACCTGGGAGATAGACGCGGACGGCGGCATGACCATCAGGCCCACGGACGGCACGAGCGGCGCGCTCTCGAGCGGCGGCGAGTGGCACGTGTGGGAATGGAGCAGCTACCGCTCCCAGATAAAGACCGTGATGGTGGAATCTGGTGTGAAGGCACCGGCGGACATGTCCTACATGTTCTCCTACTGCGACTCCCTGACCTCCATCGACCTGTCGGGTCTCGACACCTCTAGCGTGACGGACATATACCGTATGTTCTACGAGTGCCCGGAACTGACCTCCCTCGACCTGTCGAACTTTGACACCTCCAAGATAACGACCATGAGCCAAGCGTTCTGCCACTGCGACTCCCTGGCCTCCCTCGATGTGTCGAACTTCGACACATCCGGTGTGACGGACATGTCCGGCATGTTCTCCCTCTGCGACTCCCTGGCCTCCCTCGACCTGTCGAACTTCGACACCTCCGGTGTGACGGACATGTCCGTCATGTTCTACGGTTGCTCATCCCTGGCCTCCCTCGACGTGTCAGGCCTCGACACCTCCAAGGTGACGAACATGTCCTACTTGTTCTACGGTTGCTCATCCCTGACCTCCCTCGACCTGTCGGGCCTCGACACCTCCAAGGTGACGAACATGTTCGGCATGTTCTACGGCTGCGCGAAACTGAGCGAAGTAAAACTTGGAACAGCTTTCAAATTCGTCGGAACCAACTCCTGCTTCCCAACACCTCCTACCACCGATGCCGCCGACCACGCCTGGACGAACGTGCCCAAGGGGTTGACCTATAGTGCTACGGACCTGCAAACCAACTACAATGGAGCGACCATGTCGGGCACCTGGACATGGGCGGTTGTCTCTACCATCACCTACGCCGCCACGACCGGCGGCAGCGTGAGCAGCGCCTCCGAGTCCGTGGCCCCCGCGACGGGTGCCGCCGCGGGCTCCGTCGCCACGGCCGCCGCAGGCTACCACTTCACGGGCTGGACCAACAACCTGGATGGCACCACGACGACCGACGCCGCCCTCACCAAGGACCAGGTGGACGCCGTCGCCAGGACGTCCGGCGCCTACGTCCCCGCCACGTTCACCGCCCACTTCGCCGAGGACGACCCCGCCACCATCACCTACGCCGCCACGACCGGCGGCAGCGTGAGCAGCGCCTCCGAGTCCGTGGCCCCCGCGACGGGTGCCGCCGCGGGCTCCGTCGCCACGGCCGCCGCGGGCTACCACTTCACGGGCTGGACCGACGCCTCGGGTAGCGTGGTCTCCACCGACGCCGCCCTCACCAAGGACCAGGTGGACGCCGTCGCCAGGACGTCCGGCGCCTACGTCCCCGCCACGTTCACCGCGACCTTCGCCGAGGACGACCCCGCCACCATCACCTACGCCGCCACGACCGGCGGCAGCGTGAGCAGCGCCTCCGAGTCCGTGGCCCCCGCGACGGGTGCCGCCGCGGGCTCCGTCGCCACGGCCGCCGCAGGCTACCACTTCACGGGCTGGACCAACAACCTGGATGGCACCACGACGACCGACGCCGCCCTCACCAAGGACCAGGTGGACGCCGTCGCCAGGACGTCCGGCGCCTACGTCCCCGCCACGTTCACCGCCCACTTCGCCGAGGACGACCCCGCCACCATCACCTACGCCGCCACGACCGGCGGCAGCGTGAGCAGCGCCTCCGAGTCCGTGGCCCCCGCGACGGGTGCCGCCGCGGGCTCCGTCGCCACGGCCGCCGCGGGCTACCACTTCACGGGCTGGACCGACGCCTCGGGTAGCGTGGTCTCCACCGACGCCGCCCTCACCAAGGACCAGGTGGACGCCGTCGCCAGGACGTCCGGCGCCTACGTCCCCGCCACGTTCACCGCGACCTTCGCCGAGGACGACCCCGTCACCATCACCTACGCCGCCACGACCGGCGGCAGCGTGAGCAGCGCCTCCGAGTCCGTGGCCCCCGCGACGGGTGCCGCCGCGGGCTCCGTCGCCACGGCCGCCGCGGGCTACCACTTCACGGGCTGGACCAAGAACGGTGACGCCTACTCCGCCGACGCCGCGATCGACCCCACCCCCGTCTACGCGGACGGTGACGCCTACGTCGCCCACTTCGCCGAGGACGACCCCGCCACCATCACCTACGCCGCCACGACCGGCGGCAGCGTGAGCAGCGCCTCCGAGTCCGTGGCCCCCGCGACGGGTGCCGCCGCGGGCTCCGTCGCCACGGCCGCCGCGGGCTACCACTTCACGGGCTGGACCAACAACCTGGATGGCACCACGACGACCGACGCCGCCCTCACCAAGGACCAGGTGGACGCCGTCGCCAGGACGTCCGGCGCCTACGTCCCCGCCACGTTCACCGCGACCTTCGCCGAGGACGACCCCGTCACCATCACCTACGCCGCCACGACCGGCGGCAGCGTGAGCAGCGCCTCCGAGTCCGTGGCCCCCGCGACGGGTGCCGCCGCGGGCTCCGTCGCCACGGCCGCCGCGGGCTACCACTTCACGGGCTGGACCAAGAACGGTGACGCCTACTCCGCCGACGCCGCGATCGACCCCACCCCCGTCTACGCGGACGGTGACGCCTACGTCGCCCACTTCGCCGAGGACGACCCCGCCACCATCACCTACGCCGCCACGACCGGCGGCAGCGTGAGCAGCGCCTCCGAGTCCGTGGCCCCCGCGACGGGTGCCGCCGCGGGCTCCGTCGCCACGGCCGCCGCGGGCTACCACTTCACGGGCTGGACCAACAACCTGGATGGCACCACGACGACCGACGCCGCCCTCACCAAGGACCAGGTGGACGCCGTCGCCAGGACGTCCGGCGCCTACGTCCCCGCCACGTTCACCGCGACCTTCGAGGCGACGCGCGCCGCGGCGCCGTCGGGTGGCACCGCCGCCCTCGCCGCTACCGGCGACGCGTCCGGATCCACGGTCGCCGCGCTCGGCCTGGCGGGCGCCGTCCTCGTCCTCGTCGCCCTCCGCACGAGGCGGAGGGAGCGCCCGTCCGCCTGACGTACGCATAAGAGCGACCCTGAGACGACAAAGCATCTGTCTACGCTCGTGTAGCGATATCCTCACGGGCTCTGTTGGTGCCGTTGCGGGGTCGCTCGTTGGCAGTCACAAAAAGACGACAACGATCAGTGCCATTCATGACGAGTGCGGGCTCTGTCTGACTGCATCCTCGGTCAACGGCGGTTTCAGTGCGGGGATGAAGCCCAGTCTCGACGAACAGGCACGCGGACTCGCGGTGAAGGTAGAGGGTGTTGACGTTGCGCTGCAGGAGAAGAGGGAGAAGGTCGAGAAGAAGGGCTTGAATCCCGATGTTGTACGATAGGTCTCGCGCCGACCTCAAAACTCGTGCTTGACCGAATCATAGCGGCGGTGGCCATCTCCCTTGGTGTCTGGATGTCTAGGCCAGGTTTCAACGAGCTTGCGAATGGGGACAGCAACGTCTTTGGCGGCGCATGCGTGATTCTGTTTTGCCGCGCCTTCTGGTTCTTTGCCCACAGGGAGACCGGGCATTTCTTCGAAGCTCGTCGGCAGACAATGTCTTGATAGTGTCTGGAGAACCGTCCTCGATGCTCTCCCGACCCGCTTCGTCTCTTTCCTGCCGTGCGTGGCGTCGGCCATGTTGATGGGACCCAAGCTGTCCAGCGTCCGCTCAGCCGCAATGGCTCCAGACGCTTGGCTGCCTCCGCACTTCCCGCGATAAGCTCACGGGGAGGTTTACTTAAAATGGCCCAGGGCTCATCATCCCGAACCCCGCCACGTCCTCGAAGCCTATGCGCCCATATATCCTGGCAGCGGTGGGGTCCGTGTAATAGAGCGTCACGAATCTCATCCCCTGGCGAAAGCACTCCTCGCACGTGGCGCTCACGACGGCGGTCGCAAGTCCCCTTCGCCGCATCTCGGGTCGCGTGGCGACGCCGGATATCATGGCTCCCAGCTTTGACGCGGATGAGACCGACGCCGTGGAGAGCAGGGTGTCACCGCAGAAGATCCCGAACGTGCTGCAACCGACCTGGGCCGCGGCGACCTTTCGCTCGATCGCCTCGTCCCTCTCCCTTGAGCCACGGCGGACATGGGTCGATCCCGCAATGGTTTCGAGCGCGTCGAACAGCGCGTCGTAGTCTCGCTCACCCAGTTTCCTCAGCGTACATCCTTTGCCCGGAGAGCCTGCCGCACCCGGTTTGACGGCGACGCACCTGGCCAGCCGGCACTCCTCCAGGACGTATTCGCCAAAGAGGGGATGGAGCCTCCTGGCTATGTCAAGGCGCGCGTTGATGTGCCTCGGTCGCCTGCCGGCGGAGCTGATCCATCGTGCCACCTCGTCCGGGTCGAACATGCCGTCCTGGCTATAGACGACATAGTTGTCGCGCAATGCCAGCGCAATGGCGCCCCACCGGTCACCCAGGCCTCCGAAGGCGGCCATGGTGACGGGCTCAGAGACCCCATATGCCTCTATGTCCCCGGAGAAATAGAGGTTGACCTCGGGTTCCTTGGAGATGTACGCAAGGATCCTCGTCCGGTCATGCTCGGTGCACGCTCTTTGCACGATGGTTTCCCTTCACCAGACCCTAGCGTGAGATGGTAGGACGTACTACGAATGTCGTTATCGGCTCATCCAGATGCCGATACAGATTGTTACCATGGAAGAACAACAGAGGCAAACGAGATGCCATCGCCTTTCCGTGAAGTCAATGAAAGCCTTTATGTAATGGGCCGGGGTTGCCGTGGGAAGGCATTCTGCGATGGCTAGGCCTGGCAAGAACCTATCCCTGTTCAGGTTGTCCTTCCTGCTGAACAGCACGGCACTCGTGATGCCCATCCTTCCATTCTGGTGGACTGAATCGATGGGCGTTTCTATGGAGGTCTATCTGGGCGTGCTTTCCATGGTGTCCGTCGGCGCGCTTGTCCTGGACCTCCCTCTTTCGGCGTTGGCGGACCGGATTGGGGCGAAACTGACGTATGTGCTTGGGTTGGGCGTGTTCTCGCTCTCGTTTCTCATCGCCTCCCGCGGGCAGACTGTGGAGGCCTTCTATCTGTACGGCCTCTCGAACGCCTTTGCAGAGGGCTTGATCTCGGGGTCGAACAACGCGCTTCTGAAGTCGGTGGTCGGCGAAGAAAGCTACCGAGACGAGCTCTACACCCTCAACCGCTGGTACTACCTTCTGACGAGCCTCCAGTTCTTTCTTGGCGTGTTTCTCTACCTGCGTGCCCCTCGCGTGCTGCTCCTGCTCCAGGCGGTCATGCTTTTCGGGGCCTGTCTGAGCGTATCGGCCATCACCGTTGATTCAGCTCAAATCCCCTTCAGGAAAAGGGATCGTCAGGGGGCGCACGGCATTAAGTTAAGTAAGCTTGCAGATATCGGATTTGTCAAATACCTCGTGGGGACGTTGGCCCTCTGCCTCCTGTTTGGGTACTTCAACGGTCTGATGCAGTTCCAGAACCGAACCATCCAGCTTTTGTCTGGCCAGTTCTCGCTCGGCATGGGCGACCCCCTGTGGACCGTTGCGGTCTTTCTGTTCCTTGGCAACGTGCTCACCTCGCTTGGCGTCGGAAAGCGGGTCGAACATGCGCTGGGAGGGCTGAGCACCGCGGCCCTCACCCTCGCGTTCCTTCTCGGGGCGATAGTTGCCAGCGCACGACCCGGCCTGTCCGCTTCGCACCCGACTGGCACCAGACGTAATCGAGATGCTCCTTGTCGCGAGGCAACGGGATTGCCGGTCTTGGCCTGACGTACCAGACAAGGAGAGGTTGCTCGAAGGCTATCGATTGCTGCAGGCCGAGCTTAGACAGGGCTAGCCGGCCCTGGCATGGGTGGAGCCACACGTCACTTTCTGCCTGTCCATGTGCACTCCATAGTCGATGCGGTATAGTATCTCCCGTAACGGGGAGCTGGGGATTTGGCCTGGCTGAGAGGTGGCACCTAATGCCGCGACCCTAAAACCTGATCTGGGTAATGCCAGCGTAGGGACAAGAGATCGCACTTCTTGGACCCCACGGCTATGGCGTGGGGTCCTTTTTCCTGCGCCGGAAAGGAGTGCGAATGAACTGTTCCATAGCCATTCAGTACCTGCCCATGAATGCGGGCTCCGACGACGAGGTCTGCCGCATCGTGGACGAGGTCATCGCCGCCATCGACGCCTCGGGGCTCGACTACTACGTGGGTCCCTTCGAGACGGCCGTGGAGGGAGACCTTGACTCCTGCATGGCACTCATCAAGCGCTGTCTCGAGGCCGGTGCCAAGGCCGGTTGTGCGGAGAGCGCCTCCTACGTCAAGATCTCGTATCGTCCCAACGGCGACGTCATGACCACCGAGCACAAGATCGGCAAGTATCACCAGACCGATTCCGAGTTTGATTCCAAGGCAGAAGGCGCGGTGGCATAGCGTGTCCGCCCGTCCATACGAGAAGGAGCTTGCGAGGCAGCGTCGTCGGCGCGTGGTCATCCCCGTGTTCACGACGCTGGGGATCCTCGCGGTGTGGCAGGTGGTCGTGCAGTTTGGCATCGTGCCCAACTTCCTGCTGCCCAGCCCCACCCAGGTCATCTACGCGCTTGTCACCGACATTGCGCTTCTCGCCGGCCACGCTGCCACCACGCTCGTGGAGGCGGCGGTCGGCCTTGTGCTCGGCGTGGGACTCGGCTTTGTGATAGCGGTGCTCATGGATCGTTTTGAGGGGTTCTACCTGGCACTCAAACCGCTCATGACCATCTCGCAGACCATTCCCACCGTGGCCATCGCACCCCTTCTCGTGCTGTGGTTTGGCTATGGCCTTGCTCCCAAGGTCGTGCTCGTAATCATCTCCACGTTCTTCCCCATAACGGTCTCGCTCGTCTCTGGCTTCCAGTCGGTGGACCCTGACATGATCGACCTCATGCGCACCATGCGTGCCTCACGCTGGCAGATATTCTGGCAGGTCAAGATGCCCGCCGCTGCGGATCAGTTCTTCTCGGGGCTGCGCATCAGCGCCACCTACGCCATCGTGGGTGCCGTCATCGCCGAGTGGCTCGGCGGGTTCTCGGGCCTAGGAGTCTATATGACGCGCGTGCGCAAGTCCTTCTCGTACGACAAGATGTTTGCCGTAATCATCATCATCTCTGCTCTGTCTCTCGCGCTGATGAAGCTCGTCGACGTGCTCCAGCGCGTGCTCATGCCCTGGAAGAGGGCGGAAGGGAAGTAACCATGTCCAACTCAATCAACCGCAGGCAGTTTATCCGCGGAGCATTTGTCGCCGGTGCCGCGACCGCCCTTGCCGGCTGCGGGTCGTATAACGGCTCCTCGGCGAGCGGGTCGTCAGATGCGTCCTCTTCGGCTGGTTCGTCAGAGACCACCAAGATCACGTTCTGCCTCGACTACACGCCCAACACCAACCACACGGGCATCTACGTGGCCCAGTCCAAGGGCTACTTTGCCGACGAGGGCCTCGAGGTAGAGATCGTGCAGCCCGCCTCGGACACCGCCGAGACCATGCTTGGCACTGGTCAGGCGCAGCTGGGCGTAAGCTACCAGGACTACATCGGTAACGCGCTCTCTGCCGACAACCCGATCGCCATCCAGGCCGTCGCTGCCATCATCCAGCACAACACCTCGGGCATCATGAGCCGCAAGGAGGATGGCATCACCTCCGCCAGATACATGGAGAACCACGTGTACGCCACGTGGGACATGCCCGTGGAGCAGGCCACGATCAGGCAGGTCGTGGAGGCTGACGGCGGCGACTACTCCAAGGTGCAGATGGTTCCCTACGAGGTCGATGACGAGGTTGCCGGCCTCAAGGCCAACATGTTCGACGACGTGTGGGTCTATGAGGGGTGGGCCGTGCAGAACGCCATCGTGCAGAGCTACGACGTCAACTACTTCAGCTTCATCGACATGGACGACGTCTTTGACTTCTACACGCCGGTCATCGCTGCAAACAACGACTTCTGCAAGAACAACCCCGAAGTCGTGAAGGCATTTCTCCGCGCTGCCAAGAAGGGCTACGAGGACTCGGTCTCAGACCCCGAGGGATCGGCGCAGATTCTCTGCCAGGAGGTGCCGGAGCTCGACTCCGCCCTCGTGGAGCAGAGCGCGAAGTACCTCGCCGACCAGTACGTCAGCGACGCCAAGAGCTGGGGCGTCATCGACAAGGACCGCTGGGCCGCCTACTTCCAGTGGCTGGACGACAAGGGCCTCGTGACCAACCGGCTCGACGTCAACGCAGGCTGGTCCATGGACTATCTGGAGGCATAGGTGGCCGTCCCCGCCCTGGAGGCGCGCGACCTCACGCTCGCGTGGAACTCCTCGGACATTATCGTGAGAGACGTCTCGCTCGTGGTCTGGCCCGGCGAGATCGTCTGCCTCGTCGGCAGGTCCGGCTGCGGCAAGACGACCATCCTGCACGCGCTCTCGGGACTCACGCAGCCTGTGGAGGGACACGTCATCCTCCACGGGGAGGATGTGGCGGGACGTCCCGGGCACGTATCCTACATGCTGCAGAAGGATCTGCTCCTGCCGTCCAAGCGCATCATCGACAACGTGTGCCTGCCGCTCGTGATAGGCGGGATGTCGCGCGATGACGCCCGCGCCGAGGCCGAGCCGCTCTTTGAGCGCTTCGGCCTCGCGGGTTCCGAGCACAAGTGGCCCTCCGAGCTCTCGGGCGGCATGCGGCAGCGTGCCGCGTTCATGCGCACCTATCTCATGGGCGCCGACGTCACCCTCCTTGACGAGCCCTTCTCCGCGCTCGATGCCATCACGCGCGTGGACGTGCGCCACTGGTTCTGCGCCATGGCGCGGGACCTGGGCCTCTCTGCCCTCGTGATCACGCACGACGTAGACGAGGCGGTGTCGATGGCGAGCCGCGTGTACGTGCTCGCCAGTCCATCTGGTGCGGAGGAGCCGAGTCGCGTGGTCGGCGAGGTCGCCATTGACCGAGCGGCGGACGCCGGCGAGCAGTTCGAGCTCACGCCTGAGTTTCTCGCCGCCAAGCGCGAGGTCATGCGACTGCTGTGACCTTCTCGCCACGTCCTTGTCACCTCAAGGCTGCTATAGTCAGCAGAAGAGGGAACGAAATCTTGGTCCCAGGTCCAGAGGAGGATGTCATGCGCATCGAGCTGTCCACGTGGCCCGCCGTCGAGAGATACTTCGGCCAGGGTAACGACCTTGTCGTAATGGCCATCGGGAGCACGGAAGAACACGGTCGCCACAATCCGCTCGGCACCGACACCCTGGCCCCCAACCTACTGCTCGATCTCATCGAGTGGGAGACCGACAAGGCGGGTGCGCCCGTCCTCATCTCGCCGACCATTCCCTTCGGCAACGCCGACGACCTCCTCGGCTTTCCCGGCACGCTCTCCATCGGCTATGACATGCTCCGCGATCTCGTGGCCAGGCTCACGGACCAGCTCTACGACTACGGCGCGCGCCGCTTTCTGATCATCAACGGCCACGGGCCGAACATCAAGCCCATAACGGAGGTCTGCGAGGATCTCAACCGTCGCGGCTGCCTGGCGGCCCTTGCCAACTGGTGGCTCATGGCAGGTGAGATCGACCCCGCGTGGGGCGGCGGGCACGGTGGGGCCGAGGAGACGGCCGCCGTCATGGCCGTGTCTCCCGGTCTCGTCGACAAGAGCGAGTACGGACCCATGGGGCTTGCCAACGATATCTCCGACGAGCTTGTCACCGTGTCGTGGGGAAGCATCTCGTACAAGGGCGTCACGGTGGGGCTTCCGCGCGATGCGTGTCGCTACGCCGCCAACGGCTGGATGGGTCCCGACGATCCCACCAAGGCCGATCCCGCGTGGGGCACCCAGATGATGAAGAGCGTCGCCGCCTATCTCGTCGACTTCATCGGAGCCCTGCGTCGCGCCCCACTGCCAGAACCCATGCCCGTCCGCACCACCAAGGCATATCCCACCAGGTAACCAGCCGCGGCCGACTCGCCGCGCTAAGGAGGAGTTTCATGACGTTCGATCATCAGGAGGTCGCTGACCTTCTCGGCAGGCTCTCCGAGGCCAAGTCCCCGTCTGGCTTCGAGGACGAGACCGTGTCCGTGGTCCGCGACTTCTGTGACGGGTGGGCGCGCGTGGAGGAGAACACCCTTCGCGACGCCCTCGTCACGCCCGGAAACTTCTCGGGCACCAAGCCGGTCATCATGCTTGACGCCCACGGCGACGAGGTCGGCTGCATGGTCAAGTCGATTCGCTCCAACGGCTGCATGACCTTCGTGCAGCTCGGTCGCTTTGCCGCCAACGTCCTGCCTGGCCAGGACGTCTACGTGCGCAACACGCTTGGCCAGTGGGTCCGTGGCGTCATCGGCGTCAAGCCCCCTCATTTCATGTCCGCCGCCGAGAAGGCCTCGGGCGACGTCCAGATGATCCTCGACATCGGTGCCACCTCCAAGGAGGAGGCCGTCGAGACCTTCCACATGGGCATGGGCGAGCCCGTGGTACCCGCCACGAACTTCACCTACGACCCCGAGACGGGTGTCGCCATCGGCAAGGCGTTTGACTGCCGCGCCGGCGTCACCGCAGAGCTTCTCGCCCTTCGCGAGCTGGCGCGCCGGGATGACCTGCCGTTTGACGTCGCCGCCTCCGTCTCTTCCATGGAGGAGGTCGGGGAGCGTGGCGTCTCCGCCGCCGTCCGCCACTTCGAGCCGGCGCTGATGTTCGGCTTCGAGGGATGTCCCGCCGATGACACCTTCACCATTCCCGACGACGTCCAGACCGCATTTCACAAGGGGCCGATGTTTCGCTACTTCGACTGCTGCATGATCACGCACCCGCGCTTCCAGCGCTTTGTTCTCGCGTGCGCTCGGGAGGCGGGCCTGCGCTGCCAGACCTCGGTGCGTGAGGGCGGTGGCACCGACGGCGGTCCCGTCCACATGCTAGACGTTCCTTCGGTCATCGCGGGTGTGCCCTGCCGCTACATCCACGCAGGCACCGCCATCTGCGCGCTGGATGACGTCGAGGAGGCCGCCGCCGTTGCGGTCGCCACCGTCGAGCGTCTGGATGCCGCCGTCCTCGCCAGCTTCTAGGAAGTGTGCATGGACGTCATGGAGGGCTACGTTCCGTTTGCCGGCTATCAGACCTACTATCGCGTTGTCGGAGATTGCGCGCAGGGTCGCCTGCCGCTGCTCTGCATCCACGGCGGTCCCGGCGCCGCGTACAACTACATCAGCTCGCTCGACGGCATCGCCGAGAGCTACGGTCGCGCCGTGATCTACTACGACGCGCTCGGCTGCGGCAAGTCGCCGTGTCCGCCGCTGCCTGACAAGTGGAGCGCCGAGTTTGCCGAGGAGGAGCTCGTCGAGGTGCGCCGCGCGCTCGGGCTTGACCGGGTGCATGTTCTCGGTCAGTCGTGGGGTGGCATGCTCGCCATGCAGTACGCCACGCACCGTCCGTCGGGCATAGCCTCGATGGTCGTGGCAAGTGGGCCGGCGTCTCTCGACCTCTGGCTCGAGGAGGCGGCACGCCTTCGCAGCTACCTGTCCGAGGACATGCGGGAGGCGCTCGTCCAGGCCGACGTTGACGGCGACTACGATCGACCTGAGGTGAAGGCCGCAAGCAACGAGTACTACCGCCGCCACGTGCAGGCGCAGCTCGACGACGAGCTCGACCCCGTCTACGTGCGCCCTGCCGACGAGCCGGGCCGTGAGCTCTACGAGTTCATGCAGGGCAAGAGCGAGTTTGTGGTCACGGGTAAGCTCTCTGGTTGGGACATCACCGATGACCTGCATCGCATTTGCATCCCGACGCTCTTTACGTCGGGCGAGGCCGACGAGTGCACGCCCTTTATCGCCAAGCAGGTCGTGGACCGCATCCCCGGTTGCGAGTGGGCGCTCTTCAAGAACGGCACGCACAACGTGCACGTGGAGCAGATGGACCTCTACAACACGACGGTGGAGGAGTTTCTCGAGCGTCACGAGTAGACGTTGAAAGGGGAGGATTGCATGCTTCTCGAGAAGTCGTCCTGGCCGACGGTGGAGACATACTTTGCCAAGTGCGACCTCGTGGTTCTTGGCTTCGGCTCGACGGAGAATCATGGGCGACACAATCCGCTGGGGACCGACTGGATGGCCCCGACGCGCATCCTCGAGCTGGTGGACGAGAGAAGGCCCGAGATTCTCGTGGGTCCCACGCTGCACCTTGGTTCCGCCGACCATTTCGCGGACTATCCAGGCACGCTCTCCCTTGGCGACCGTCTGCTCTACGAGGTGGTGCGACGCATCACGGGACAGCTCTACCATTACGGCGCAAGGCACTTCGTGCTTGTCAACGGCCACGGCGGTAACACCCGTGCCATTCAAGACGTGGGATACGAGCTCAACGACATCGGCTGCCAGGTGGCCCTTCTCAACTGGTGGAAGCTTGCCGGCGAGCTGAACTCGGAGTGGGGCGGCGGTCACGGCGGCGCGCAGGAGACGTCCGCCGACCTCTGGATCGACCCGGACTCCGTGGACCTCGACGCGCTCGGACCGCAGGACCTCGTCGACGACGGCGGTCGTGCCATCGGGACCGTCGGCTTTGATCAGGTCTCCTTCGAAGGAGCCACGCCGATGCTGCTTCGTCGTGCGCGTCGCTATGCCACGAACGGCTGGATTGGTCCGGATGACCCCGCCGACGCTTCGTCGGAGTGGGGCGAGAAGATGCTCACCGCCACTGCCGACTGGACCTGCGACTTTATCGACGCGTTTGAAAAGTCGCCGCTGCCCAAGCCGATCGACCGCGTCTGGCCCCTGCGCCAGTAACCTGGAAAAGGTGACATGGAAAAGGTGACAGGTATCTTTTCCAGGTTTTTTCTGCCGTAACGGGGAGGCGTCGCGTGCGGATGGTTTTCGCGTAAGAATCCTCCGTGCGCGACAACGAGACTCGCAGAATGCGTCGCACGGACGATTCTTGCGCAGAAACCCTCCGCACGCGCAGCATCCCCGCGCGACGCATCCGCTCACCAAGCGTTTTTCGCCTGAAAAAGGGGTCCCGACATCGCGCCGGGACCCCGGTCGTTCCTTGGTGCCTTTCTTAGCCGGCGAGCTCGGCGTAACGAAGCTCGGGGGTGCGGCCTGCGTCGACCATGAGGTTCTGGAACTTGTCGGAGCCGACCTTGTTGAGGGCCTTGTGCAGGATCGGGATGATCGGCATATCCTCGGCGGCGATTACGTCGGCCTCGTGCATGAGCGCGACGCGGTCGTTGTCATCCACCGTTTGGCATGCCTCGTCAAGCTTGGCATCAAACGCCGAGCTTGAGTAGTGCGAGACGTTATCGCCCACGCCGGTGTACATCAACGGCTGCAGGAAGTTGTACATGATGGGGTAGTCGGCCGTCCACCCGCGGGACCCCAGCTGGAAGGTTCCATCGACGTAGTGGGAGAGCATCGTGGCGTACTCGAGCTGATCGATGTTGACGGTGATGCCTACGGCGGCCCAGTTCGCCTGCATTGCCACGAACTCGTCCGTGCTCTTGGAGGAGCTGACCATGATGGAGAGCGTGATGCCGCGGCTGCCGTTGGCGTCGGCGGGATAGCCCGCCTCGTCGAGAAGCTGCTTGGCCTTGTCAACGTCATAGGCGGTGTAGACCCAGGTAGTCTCGTCGTTTCCGGCGATTCCGGGCGGGACGATGTCACCCGATGGGGTGGCGGTACCCTCGTAGAGGGTGTCGCAGAGCGCCTGGCGGTTGATGGCGAGCGACATGGCCTGCCTCACGAGCTTGTTGGAGAGAATCGCGTCGTTCACGTTGTAGGCGAGATACTCCGTGTACATGACCTGTCCGAGCAGGACCTGCTTGCCCGGGGAGACCGTGTAGCCATCGTCGGACTCGCCGTAGGTGCTGACGGTCTCCTTGATGCGGCCCGCAGGGATGTCGCACATGTCGAGGTTGCCCGCCTGGAACTCGAGGAACGCGGTGTCGGTGTCCTTCTGGATGGAGAAGTTCACGGTGCCTACCTTGGCGGGATTGTCTCCGCCGTAGTCCGCGTACTTGGTCATGTTGATGTACTGGCCGTCTTCCCACGTGCCATCCATCATGAACGGACCGTTGCCCACGGGTGCCTTGGAGTACTCGCTAAAGTTGTCCTTGGCGCAGTCGGGGATGGGCGCCAGCGGAGTGCACGACACCACGAACGGGAAGTCGGCATAGGGGGCGGAAAGTGCGACCTGCAGAGTGTCGTCATCAGGGCAGGTGACGCCCTCCAGCTCGTCGGCAGTGCCGCCGACCACGGCATCATATCCCTTGACCAGGGCGAGGTGATACGAGACGACAGACGGGGAGTCGGTCGTCTTGGGATTGCAGATGCGGTTCCACGCGTACATGAACGACTTCGCGGTGACGTCGGTGCCGTCATGGAACTTCAGGCCCTTCTTGATGTGGAAGGTCCAGGTGTCGGCTGAGTCGTTGGACTCCCAGGACTCGGCCGTAAGCGGCTTGAGCTCCTCGGAGGAGTAGTCGTAGCGGGTGAGCGGGTCAAAGAGCTGAGCCGCCACGGCCGCGCCGTTGAACTCCTCGATGTCAAAGGGATCGATGCTCGTGGGGTTGTCGATGTAATAGCTGAGCGTTGCTGCGGCGCCGGCGTCATCGGCCGCCGTCGACGAGCTTGATGACGAAGAGCCGGAGCTGCCGCTCGAGCATGCGGCAAGACCCATCGTCGCACCTGTGGCGGCAGTTCCCTTGAGGAATGCGCGCCTGTTCATTGATAGTGCCATTTCTCCTCCTGTCCTTCTCGGGGCGTTCCCTACGCCCCGCCCCGTCAGTGCAACTGACATACAGACTGACATCTCGAATTCTGAATCGTTTCCTTCATTCTCGACGGGAAGGAAACGATTCAGAAGCAAATCGTTACCAGCATGAACCACTCACGGGTTTGTTCTATCCTTTCAGTGACGGACTACTTCGGTCAGGAGGATGACATGTGGATGGCGAGAAGCACCTGGACGCAGGTGCGTGACTACTTTGATGCAAATGACCTCGTGTTTATTGGCGTGGGCTCAACGGAGTGCCACGGGCGGCACAATCCGCTCGGCACCGATACGATGGCACCCGATGCGATTCTCTCCCGCGTCGAGGAGAGGGATGGGTCGTTTCTCATCGCTCCGACGCTTCCCTATGGTGCGACCGACGACCTCGTGGGCTATCCCGGGACCATCTCGCTTGGCGTGGATGGCCTCTGTGACGTGCTTACGAGCATTACCGATCAGTTCTACGACTATGGCGCGCGCAGGTTCGTGTTTCTCAACGGCCACGGTGGCAACGTGAAGTCGCTCACGACGTGTGCGATGGAGCTCAACGACATGGGCTGCCTCGCTCCGGTGGTCAACTGGTGGCGCATTGCCCCGCAGCTCAATCCGGCGTGGGGTGGTGGTCACGGCGGCGCCATGGAGACGAGCGCCAACCTGGCAATAGACCCCGAGTCGGTGGACCTCTCCCAGGTGGCGGACGAAGGCCTTCTCCCCGATGTTGGCCCTGACATGCCGTCAACGGGCTGGTGTTCCGTTCACTACGATGGCGTCAACGTTGACCTTCCGCGTCGACTCTCGCGTTTTGCGAGCTCGGGATGGGTGGCAGAGGGCTTTGACGATCACCCGAGGGAGGCAAGCGCCGAGCTTGGCCAGGCGATGCTCGACGGCACCTCCGCGTGGCTGATAGGGTTTGCCCATGCCCTTCAGGCAGAGCGACTTCCCGAGCCGATCGACTTCGAGGACGCAACGGGGCATCTGGACTAGAGTCAGAACCATCCACGAAAAAGGCGCCAGGCTCGGAGTCATCTTCCGGGTCTGGCGCTCTTGTGTCGGTTGACGGTACCTCTCTTGCTAGGCCAGCTTGAGGAATGCGGTGTAGCCGCGGTAGGCCTCATATACGTCGGCCTTGCTCACGATCTCCCAGGGAGAGTGCATCGAGAGCACGGGAACGCCGCAGTCGATGACGCTCATGCCGTAGGTGGCGAGAATGAAGGCAATCGTGCCGCCGCCACCGGCCTCGACCTTACCGAGCTCGGCGGTCTGGAAGTGCACGCCGCCCTCGTCCATCACGCGGCGGATGGTTGCGACGTACTCGGCGTCCGCGTCGTTCGAGCCCATCTTGCCGCTGCCGCCCGTGTATTTGTTGAAGGCGAGACCGTGGCCCAGGTAGCAGGAGTTCTTTGGCTCATAGACCGAGGCAAAGTTGGGGTCGAAGGCTGCCGAGACGTCTGATGAGAGCATGCTCGAGTTGCGCAGGCAGCGGCGCAGCCTGATGTCTCCGCCCTCGCCGGCGAGCTCGAGCACCTCGGCCATGGTGTTCTCGAAGAAGCGGCTGCTCATCGACGTGGCACCGCGCGAACCGATCTCCTCCTTATCGACGAGGATCGTGACGGCGGTGCGTGTGGGAGCCTCGCAGTCGAGCTGGGCGATGAGCGAGGGGTAGGCGCAGGAGCGGTCGTCATGGCCGTACCCGAGAATCATCGAGCGATCGAGGCCGAGGTCGCGAGCGGCGCCAGCAGGCACGATCTCGAGCTCGGCGGAGAGCAGGTCCTCCTCGTCGATGCCCAGGGCCTCGCGCACGATGGCGAGAACACCTGCCTTGACGTCGTCCTTGTCGCCGTCTCGCCCTTCGGGGTCTTTCACCGCGATGGGCCTGTTGCCCACGATGACGTCGAGAAGCTCGCCGTCGATGAAGTCAGAGGCCTTCTTGTCCATCTGCTCGCGATCGAGGTGGGGGAGGAGGTCGGAGATGCAGAAGACGGGATCGTCATCATCCTCGCCGATGGACACGGGCACCGTGGCGCCGCTCTCGAGCGCCACCACGCCGTGAATGGCGAGCGGCAGGGTGACCCACTGATACTTCTTGATGCCGCCGTAGTAGCGCGTGTCGAGCGTGACGATCTCGTTTTTCTCCTCGACGGGGTTCTGCTTGACGTCAAGTCGCGGAGAGTCGATGTGAGCCCCGAGGATGTTGACCCCGCTCTCGAGCGGATCGGAGCCAAGCTTGACGAGCATGAGGCTCTTGTCACGGATGGCGGCGTAGACCTTGTCGCCTGCGACAAGCCTTTCCCCGGAGGCGATCCGGCTCTCGAGGCTCTCGTAGCCGGCCTCCTCTGCCATGCCGATGGCCGTCTCGCAGCACTCGCGTTCGGTCTTGTTGTCCGAGATGAAGGCCTTGTAGCCCTCGCAGAAGTAGTTCAGGTCGTCGAGCTCCTTGTCGGAATAGTCCTTCCAGGCATTCGGTCGTTCCATCTGTGATCCTCTCGTGGTCGTGCTTGCTGCCATTACGTCGTTGATGTCGTCGTCGAGCTGGTGTTCTTTGTTCCGGTCGTGGTGCTCGAGCTGGTCCCTGTCGTCGAGCCTGTCGTTGATGTACCGCCCGTCGTCCCGCTCGTGGTCCCACCTGTGGTGGTTCCGGTCGTGTCTCCCGTGGTTCCGCCCGTCGTGTCTCCCGTGGTCCCACCTGTGGTTCCGCCCGTGGTGGAATCGGTCGTGGAGCCCGTGGTGGAATCGGTCGAGGTGGAGGAGGACGAGCCGGTGTCGGTGGTCGGGGTGCTGCTCGAGCTGTCCGACGAGGTGTCGTCGGTCTTCTTGGGCGTCTCCGAGGTCGAGGTGGTGTCCTTGTCCTCGCTGGTCTGCTCCGTGGTGGTGGTCGTACCGAGCTTGGTGCCGATACCAGCACCCTGCGTCGCGAGGTTTACCACGATGGCATAGATGATGACGGCGACAAGGGCTACGGCCACCGTGATGATCGTTGCGGTGCGGGCGGCCTTGGTCGTACGACGCCGGCGCGCGGCGCGGCGGACGTTTTCCGGCGCGATGGGCGTGCCCGTCCCCATCACCGTGCGTACGGTCGCGTTGCCATCCGCAGGCTGTGGACGCGACTGCTCGACGGTGCGGTCTGCTGGCGAGACAAACGTATCGGCATCGTCGCTTGCCATGCGTACCGTACCCTCGGGTCCGAGCCCGTCGTCGGAGATGTTGCTGCGGAGCTTGTCGGCCGAGGCGTTGAGGATGTTCTTGTAGATCTGCGTAGCGAAGGCGGATGCCGCGGCACCAATGGCGGCACCGATGATCGAGCCCGCAATGCCGATCTGCGTGGAGAGCGCAAAGGCCGTGGCCGCCGCGAGCGAGCTCGCGATGATCTGCGCCATGGAGAGGTCCTCGAAGATGCCCTTCTTGGAAGAGTCCTCGTCGGTTGCGCCGTTGTCCTGTGCCAACACCATCGCCTCCTGGATAGCGATTCTTTCGTCGGTTCTCTCGTTGACTTGGAATCAGAGTATAGGGAAGGCCGTGAGCGTGAGCGGCAATACTCACGAAGAAGCGACAAGCTGTAGAAGAAACCAAAGTGAACGCATTTCGCGCGTCTCCCGAGCCGTGGAGTATCTGAGACCGTTCTCGCGCTATGATAGGCACTAGCAATGCCCCACAAACCATCAGTCATTTTGGAGGCAACTATGCTCGTTAACGCAACTGCTATGCTCCAGGCCGCTGAGAAGGGCCACTATGGCGTCGGTGCGTTCAACACCAACAACCTTGAGTGGGCCGCATCGATTCTCGATGCCGCCGAGGAGCTCCAGTCCCCGGTCATCATCCAGTGCACTGGTGGTGCCGCCAAGTGGCAGATTTCCTATAAGATCGTCGCTGACATCGTGAGGGACCTCGTCGAGGACAAGGGCATCACCGTCCCCGTCGCGATGCACCTCGATCACGGCTCCTACGAGGACGTCTTCAAGTGCATCGACGCCGGCTTCACCTCCGTCATGTACGACGGCTCCCATGAGCCTGACTTCGAGACCAACCTCAAGCGTACCGCCGAGGTCATCAAGGCCGCCCACAACAAGGGCATCTCCGTCGAGGCCGAGGTCGGTGGCATCGGTGGCACCGAGGATGGCGTGACCGCCAAGGGCGAGCTGGCCGACCCCGATCAGTGCGCGCAGATCGCCGAGCTGGGCGTGGACTTCCTCGCCTGCGGCATCGGCAACATTCACGGCATCTATCCCGCCAACTGGGAGGGCCTGTCCTTCGACCAGCTTGCCGCCATCAAGGCCAAGACCGGCAACCTGCCGCTCGTCCTCCACGGTGGCACCGGCATCCCCGTCGACCAGGTCAAGAGGGCCATCTCCCTCGGCATCTGCAAGATCAACGTCAACACCGACCTGCAGCTCGTCTTTGCGGCTGCCACGCGCAAGTACATCGAGTCCGGCGCTGACCAGCAGGGCAAGGGCTACGATCCTCGCAAGCTCCTCAAGCCCGGTCGCGACGCCATCGCCAACCGCACCAAGGAGCTCATGCTCGAGTTCGGCTCTGACGGCAAGGGTTGGGCATAAGTTCGGTACGAGACACGTTCATCGGTAAGGAAGGGGTCGGCCCAGAGGGTCGGCCCCTTTTTTGTGCCTCCGATTTCTCCGTAACGACAGGCCGTCGTCTCTGTAGTCGACAAGCACGTACACCTCGTCTTGCCCGCCGGTCAGAAGTTACATGTCGAGCGCATTGGCCCTTTTACCGAAAACATAAAAGGTTTCAGACTTCAATAGGTATAGGTGTATGAGAGAAAAACGGGTCCATGCCGTAGCGCTGTTTCCTAGCGGAACCTTCGAACAAAAAAGATGCATGAAAGGGCCACTGATGCGTATTCGAAATCACTGCGGAATTCTTGTCGGAATTCCCGTTTTCCTCGGAACCGTAATTGCCTGCATCCTGGCGCTCACATTTCCTGCGAGGGCGTTTGCCAGCTCGGTCGTAACGGCTCCCACATCGCTCGTGGCTGGTAATGCCGTAGTCTCGGGCCTTTCCATTGTCTCGACCGTCGACGGCACCGACTATACTGACGCCGCCCTTGGCGACACCGGTGGCTATGACTCCTCGGGGACCAATAGCGTTTGTCGCACCTTTGACACCGTTACCTATACGCTCGCCTATACCACGGCGCTCAAGAGCGGGGTCACGGTCGCTGGCTATACCGAAGGCGACGTTTACTTCAAGGCGGTCATTCCCAACGCGACCTTGGCTGAGGTTCAGTTTGACACGGGCTCGCTTACATGGGCAAAGAGCTACAGCCAGTATCAGGACGGCAGCAACGTCGTGCTCGAGGGCATACGTCACGTCACCAACGGAGACCTGCCGGCGGCCATTCCCGGCACCGGCACGCTCTCCATTTCCGTCCTTGTGAAGGCTGCGGCGGATGGCAGTACGTACACCCCGCAGTTCTCCGTCTGGCTCGATGGCGACTCGGCCAATGCGAGGTTGGTTACGGCGAAGACCTTTACCGTCTCGGCGAAGCTTTCCATGAACGTGAAGCTTGCCGAGGCCTCGGGTGGTATCGCCTATGGCACGCAGACCTTCAGCAATGGTGCGAGCGGTGCCACGACTGGGCAGGGCATCGTTCAAAATTACACTGCGAGCATCCAGGTTGGGAGCGACCAGACGTCGAAGGGGGCGGAGGCACCCTCCTCTACGAAGCCCATCACGTTCAAGATCGATCTCACTGGTACGCATACCAAGGTGGACAAGACCACCGAGAACGCGACGGTGGGCATCTCCTACATCAAGGACGCCGCCGGTAAGGCGACCGTCACCTACGTGGACAACGGTGACGGCACGGTCACGGTGACGGTGAGCAACTACGAGGTTCCCGAACTCACGGCATCGAGCGCGGCTCCTACCACCCTCATCAATCTCACGGTGGGCGTCTTCGAGGGGCAACCGCAGGTTATTCCCGATGACGAGAAGTACGAAATAGCGATAGAGGATACGGACCTTAGCGCGACAGGCGTCTCTGGCGAGTCCCTTGCAGCTGCGACGCCTGGTACCAACGATAATCAGACCGTCACGACCGATGACAACGTCGTGACCCCATACGAGTACCTCACGGGTACGATAGCTGTGACCTGTACCGAGTACCCTGGGACCATGTCCAGCTCCACGACATACCAGGCGCTTGACCTTGACGATTCCATCTCTCCCTTTACCAGTAAATTCACTGGACGAGGGTCGGGTACCGAGACGACGGGAGAGCTTCTCACGATTCGCACCTCAGTCGTTGACTGGACGGGCATGACAACGATGCAGAACGCCTTGGGCGCCGTTGACTTCCTTCTCAAGTTCGATGACAAGACGCTCGAGGTTCCCGACACCGAGTCATGGCATGTCGATGTGACAGAGGCGGCCGAGGGAGGAACGGACGACGCCACGGTGGTCATTCGCTATGCTGCCAAGGAGGACGGAACCGGTTGGGCAAGCCTTGACGAGTTCAACGAGACGGGAATCAACGACCGGGCATCCACCAACAGCACAAACCTCACCTTCTACGACTCGCTAGCTGACCTCAAGGCTGACGGCAAGACCTGCGTGGGCATACTGATGGAGATTCGTGGCATCACGGCCTACGGCGTGAAAGACGACTTAACGAACAACGGACCGGGCATCATCTCATATCTCCAGCTCAGGGTAAAGAGCGATACCAGTCTCATCTCCGACAAGGCCGTGGGCTTCTATGGGTATGACTGCCGCATGTACTCGTCATCGCTCTATATTCCTTCTGCAAGCGAGCATGCCGAGGACATCGCCAACGATCCAGAAAAGCCGGCGATGTATGACGTCTCGATTCGCTATGACGGATGGGACGATACCGTTTGGAACACAGGTTACGCAGCGTCTGCCTGGTGGTCTCCGCGTGGCTACGACTCAAGTGGGAATAAGACGACTGGAGTTCACGATAATCTCTTAGCCGGCAGCTTCTATGTGACCGGCATGTCCACCACGACGAGCTACGTCATCGAGTCCCAGAACTCCGACGGTTCACCGAAGTTGGTCTATGATCTCGGTGCCGGGGAGAACAAGGTTGACTATTCGGTGACGCCGACCGTTGAGTCACCCAGCGACAGCACGGTATCCGTGAAGTACATGTTCAGTGTGCCGACCGGCATGACGCTCGACGAGGGCAGTCTCGTCCTCGGAGGCACCTATGACCCCGTGACGGGGACGGTCTCTGGTGGAACAAAGGTTGCTATTACCTCGTCCGACACCTATTCCACGGGGATTACCTACTGCGTAGAGGTCGATCGACTTCCGCTAAGCCAGATAAAGACGCTGCACTATTCGACCACCATCGACTCCACAGCCACGAACAACCAGGAGTTCACGTCATTTGGCTATGACTATGTCAGAACGCCAGCGAAGGACACCATCTCCTCGTCCAACGTCTATCGCACCGTCTCCGTCATAAAGGTCGGGGAGGTACGCCTCGCCAAGACCGTCGAGACCGACGCCGGCACTTCGGCCACGGGAACCGTAGCGAGTGCCAAGAACGGGCTCACCTATCACATCGTCATGCGGAACACCTCGCCGATCGACATCGAGGACATGAGGGTTCTCGACGTGCTACCCAACAATGGCGATGCGCTCGGTACGGACATCACGGGTTCCTACAAGGTGAAGGAGGTCTCGCTCGACCTCAACGGACAGACCGTGTCAGGAGACGGGATCAAGCTCTACTACACCACCGCGACTGACGTCCAGGCCTCTGGCTACAACTCTGACAGCGTCAATCTCGCGGATGGCACCTGGACCGAGGCGACCAACACGGGTACCGATGCGGCGCCCACCTACGTGGTCGACGAAGGCGCCACAGCCATCGTCGTCGCGGGTGTCCTACCTGCGGACGGTGCGGAATACCAGCTTAACGTTGCCCTCGATACCTCGGGGTGCCTCGGCGAGCTTGGAAACCGCGCCACCATCTCCTCCCCGAACATTCCTGGGGACACGCTGAGCTCCAACGGTACCGAGACCAGGGTCGAGCTTCAGGTCAACGTTACCAACACGCTTACGAACATCGTTACGAACAACTCTGCCGTTACCACCGCCGGCGGCAAGGACTACACCGAGACGCTCACGGCCAAGGATGGCTATCAGCTTCCCGAGACCATCACGGTCAAGGTGGATGGCGAGGAGCTTACGCAGGCCGTGGATTCTGACAACCCGCAGGCCGGCGAGTACACCTACGACTCCGCCACGGGCAAGGTCATGATCCCTGGCGTCTCGGTCACCGGCGACATCGAAGTTATCGCTGCCGCCACGCCCGTCTACACGCTCACCAACACGCTCGCTCACATCACGACCGACCAGGACATCACATCTACCATCGTGCCGGGAACCGACTACAAGGAGACGCTTGCGCCTGAGGTGGGCTACGAGCTGCCCGACTCCGTTACCGTCACCATCGGTGGCACCGCCCATGTCATCCCGACCGGCACCACGCAGGATGGCCTCTCCTACGACAAGGCGACGGGTAAGGTGACGATCGATGGGGATTCCGTCACGGGGGACGTCACTGTCGTTGCCGTGGCCACGCCCATCAGGTGCACGGTCTCCTTTGCGACCGACGAGGGCGGTACGCTTGCTGGTGGCGCGAGCCAGACGGTCGACTACCTTGGTAACGCGACCACTGGGGTAACCGCGAAGCCTGAAACCGGCAAGGTATTCCTCGGCTGGGAGTACGAGTACACGGGTCTTGACGGTGTCGTCTATTCGGGCACCACCGCCAACTACACCACTGTCACCATCCATGGTGACGTGACGTTTACGGCCAAGTATGCCGGCGCCGGTACCGTCTCGGCGACGGCAGACCATGGCTATGTGAAGGTCGCCGCCTCAACGGAGGTTCCCACCGTGGGCACCGATACCAGTGACACGACCGCCCTTGTCAAGGGCGAGAGCGGGTATCCCGCCTCCGTAGGCTTTTCCGCGCAGGACAACTACCACGTCTCCTCGATTGACGTTCGCGACGAGTCGGGCGTCGTGGTGGGGACGCTTGACCCCACGCTCACCACACCCCAGGCCCTTACGATAAACGGTGCCACCCATACCTTTGCGGTGACGACTGATGCCGATGGAAAGGCGGGCTCCATCGTCACCGACGACACGGGTGGTGGCATCGTCTTCGACGTGAAATGCGTTCCTGACTCCCATGTACTCACCAATGTGCTCACGGGCCTCGTGAGTAGCAAGACCGGAACGCAGACGGTGACCTATGGCACCGACTATACCGAGACGCTCACACCCATCTATAAGGCGGGCGAAACCTACAAGCTCCCAGACGTCATTTCCGTAACGGTTGGCAACGTCAGCCTTACCCAGGCAAAAGATCCCGCCAACCCTCAGACGGGGGAGTTTGGGTATGACTCGGCCACCGGCAGCGTGACCATCTGCGGTGGCGAGATCACCGGAGACGTCGTCATCACCGCCCAGGCCAAGCTTGGCGTGGAGAACGTTCTCACTAACATGGTCACGAACAACACCCAGACGAGCATCTCGATGGGCGATTCCTACACGGAGACGCTCTCCCCTGCAGAGGGATATCACAACCCCGCGACCGTCAAGGTGACCGTGAGCGGTGTCGAGCTCACGCCTGCGGCTGATTCCGCCGCGGACCCGCAACCTGGGGAATACGTCTATGACCAGACTACGGGCGTCGTGACGGTACCCGGGTCATCCGTGACGGGCTCGCTCGTCATTACCGCCGAAGCCGTGAAGACCGCCAAGGTCGTCTCGACCGTCACCAATGGCTCCAACGCACGAGGCGACAGCGAGGTCGTCGATGACGGCACCGCCTATGACACCACCTTCTCCGCCAACGACGGCTATGCGCTGCCCAAGACCGTTGACGTCACCGTGGGGGATACCACCTACACCATCATGAGTGGGGATACGTCGGATACGGGCATCACCTATGATCAGACGACTGGTGCGCTTCACATCCCTGGCTCGCTCGTGAGCGGGACCGTGTCCATCAACGTCGCCTGCGAGCAGGAGCAGACCCCTGTCACGCCCGAGAATCCCTCTACGCCGGGGACAGACGGCTCTGGCACGAGTACCGAGACCGTGACAAAGGTGATGGCGACGCCTAACACGGGAGACACGACGAGCTGGCCAACCATGGCCCTCATCGTCGGAGGAGGTCTCTTGCTGGCCGCCGCGGTGACCGCTCGTAGGAATGCGAGGAGAGACGACCACTAGCACCATGCCATGAGACAGAGCTGATGCCATGCAAAATCCGGGGGCGGTGTCTTGGACGGCACCGCCCCCGGCCTTCTTCACTGCATGGCGTCAGCGACTACTCGGCGGCATCCGGCTCTCTCACGAGGTCGGCGAGGGTCTTGCTGTCAAGGAAGGCGCTCGTGACCTTGCCCAGGTCGCGCCACACGCCGATGGTGGTGCAGGTGTCGATTCGCGGGCAGAGGTCATCGTTGGTGCACGAGAGGCACTGCACGGGTGCGAGGTTTCCCTCGGCGGCGCGTAGCAGCTCGCCGACCTTGTACTCCTCGGGCTTGCGCGTGAGTCGGTAGCCGCCTCCCTTGCCGCGCTGGCTCTCGACGAAGCCCGCCTTGTGCATGAGCGAGATGACCTGCTCGAGGTACTTGCGCGAGATGTTCTGACGCTTTGACACATCGCCGAGCGAGACCCATCCGTCATGGGACGCGAGGTCCGCCATCGCGCGGAGGGCGTACATGCCCTTCGTGGAGAACATTCCTGCCATACCTCATCCCTCTCTTCTCCGCGAGATTCGCGGGTCTAGTGCTGGTCTGCCGTCCGTCCCTCGAGCATCTCCTCGAGGGTGCGCCACGCGAGCTCGGCGCACTTCACCCGTGCCGGCATGTGGGCGATGTCCTTGAGGATGGTGGCGCCCTCGAGCTTTTCGAGTTCGACCTCGTCGGTCTGCTCGCCGGTGATCATGCCCTTGAAGAGCTTGCAGAGCGAGATGGCCTCCTCGGGGGTCTTGCCCACCATGAGGTCGCTCATGATGTCGGCCGAAGCCTGGCTGATGGCGCAGCCGTGGCCGGTGAACGCCGCCTCCTCGATGGTGCCGTCGTCAGCGAGGCGAATGGAGAAGGCGAGCTCGTCTCCGCACGTGGGGTTCACGCCCTCGTGCGTGCAGGTGGGGTTGTCCATCTCGTACTTGTAGTCGGGATTTGACACGTGGTCCATGAACTCGGCGTTATAGAGATCAGTTACTGCCATGAAAGACCTGCCAAACCTGTCGGAGGGCGTCAATCAGACGGTCAACGTCCTGTTTGTCGTTGTAGAAGGCCACGCTTGCGCGGCAGGTGGCGTTGTTCTCCACGCCCAGCTCGACGAGAAGGGGCTGCGCGCAGTGGTGACCGGCGCGGATGCACACATCGTTCATGTCGAGAATCGATGCGACGTCGTGGGGGTGTACGCCGCGGACGTTGAACGCGACGGCGCCCACGTGACGCGAGCCCTCGACCGGTCCGATGATGTCGACGAAGTCGAGCGAGGCGAGTCTGTCGGTGAGATGGCGGGCAAGGAGACGCTCGCGTGCCTCGACCTTCCCCATGCCAACGGACTCGAGGTAGGTGAGGTCGGCGTCAAAGGCGTAGCTGCCCGCCGCATCCTGCGTGCCGGCCTCGAACTTCTGCGGCACAGGGGCCCATGCGGCATCCGTCTCGGTGACCGAGTCGATCATCTCGCCTCCCGTGAGGAAGGGAGGCATGGCATCGAGCACCTCGGGCCTGCCCCACAGCACGCCGATGCCCATGGGGCCTCCGAGCTTGTGCGCCGAGAAGGCCATGAGGTCGCAGCCGATCTCACGCACGTCCACGTGCACATGCGGTACCGACTGCGCGCCGTCCACCACGAAGTAGGCACCCATCTCGTGCGCGCGCCGCCCGATGGCCGCCACGTCATTCTCCACGCCGAGGACGTTCGAGACATGCGTCACCGAGACGATCTTCGCACGAGGTCCGATCTTGGCGGCGACCTCCTCCGGGGTAATGCGGTAGTCAACGTCCATGCGCAGATAGACGAGGTTGGCACCCACCTCGCGACAGAGCTGCTGCCATGGGACGATGTTCGAGTGGTGCTCCATGATGGAGATGACCACGTCGTCGCCAGGGCCCACCGCGACGTGTCCGAGCGTCTTTGCCACGAGGTTGAGAGACTCGCTCGCGTTGCGCGTGAAGACGATCTGGTTGCCCTGCGGCGTTCCCTCGTCATCCACGGCGCCGATGAACGAGGCGATATGCCTTCTGGAGGCGTCGATGGCGGCCGTCGCCTCCACGGAGAGACGGTAGAGGCCGCGCAGCGGGTTGGCGTTCATGGTCTCGTAGAAGCGTCTCTCGGCGTCGAGCACCGCGATGGGACGCTGCGCCGTGGCGGCGCTGTCGAGGAAGGTGAGGCTGGGGTTGTGCGCCAGGAGCGGAAAGTCGCCCTTGTAGGGGCTCTCGGCGATGGCCGTGAGCTCAGCGTCGGTAAGCATTCACGCCTCCTCGTCCGCGGCGGGGGAGACGCCCTCGTCGAAGTCATGTGCCACGTCGGTGCCGAGAACCGCCTCGGCACGTCGGATGGCCGCCTCGTGAGAGCTTTGCTCGGGCGCGTGGATGAGGGCGTCCTCAAAGAGCGCGCGTACGAAGAGCTGCTCGGCCTCGTGGCGAGAGAGGCCACGGTCCTCGAGGTAGGCGATCTGCTCGGGGGAGACCGAGCCGATGGTGGCACCGTGGTTGCCGGCCACGTCGTCCTCGTCGCAGAGGATGACGGGCATGGTCTTGTTGACCACGTCGTCGCCGATCACGAGCACGTTCTCGGCCTCGCTACCCTTGGAGCCGCGCCCGCCGTGCACGAGGTCGATCGTGGCGCGCAGGCTCTTCCTGGCGGCGCCGTCGAGCACGCCGGACTCGAGGATCTGGGCGCGGGTGTCGCGGCCACGCTGGCGCACGACGTGGTTGATGTCGAGCACCTCGCTGCCGTTGGCGAAGTATCTGGTGTTGAGGTCGATTCTGGCGCGACGTCCCGCGAGGTCGGCGGCGAGACCCATGGCCACGATGCCGCCGCCCAGGGCGTACTGGCGAACGTCGATGCGGGCGTCGTCGTCGGCGTAGATGCCCACGCTCTCCAGGTGCTGTTGGGCGTCGGTGGCGCCGATGACCTCTACGATCGAGACGCGCGATCCCGCCTCGGCGATCACGCGCAGAAGGGAGGCCGAGGTGGTGGCCTTCTCGCCCGTCCCGGTGACGGAGACGACGATGGTGACCCTGGCTCCCTCGCGAACCATGACGCCCGTATCAAAGACCTCGCCCTTGTCGGCATCGATCGAGATCACGACGGGCTCCTCGCGCATGGTGCGTGCGGGGACCTCGACGTAGCGTGCGTCCGCCGCCTGCGACGTGACCCACTCGGTGACCTTGGCGCCCATGCCCGTCTCGACTTTGGAGAAGAGCTGCGGCAGCGCGAAGTAGACGTCGCCCTTGCGGGAGATCTTGGGAACCGTGAGCGTGACGTCGTTGGCGTGCAGGCGGTTCCAGGTCTGTGCGGGCGGCTGGTTGACGCGGCGCAGGGTGATCGAGGGAGCCTCGGGCGCCTGGGTGTTCTCGCTGGGCATTAGCCTATCGCCCCTTCCATCTCGAGCTTGATGAGGTTGTTCATCTCGACGGCATACTCCATGGGGAGCTCCTTCGAGACCGGATTGGCAAAGCCGTTGACCACGAGCGTGCGCGCCTCGGCCTCCGAGCAGCCGCGGCTCATGAGATAGAGCACGGTGTCGTCGGAGATGCGGCCGATGGTGGCCTCGTGGCCCACCTGCGCCGTGGCGTTGCGCACGTCCATGGCCGGGATGGTGTCCGAGCGGCTGATGTTGTCGAGCATGAGCGACTGGCAGCTCACGGTGCAGCGCGCGCGATCGGCATGGCGACCCACCACGACGGACGAGCGAAACGTGTTGATGCCGCCGTCCTTGGAGATCGACTTGGTGTTGACCGAGGCCGTGGTGTCGGCTCCGTTGAGAACGACCTTGCATCCGGTGTCGAGGTCCTGCGTGGCACCTGCGAAGGTGATGCCCGTGAACTCGCAGCTGCCGCGGTCCCCGGCGAGGATGGTGGTGGGGTAGAGGTAGCTTACATGGCTGCCGAAGGAGCCCGACACCCACTCCATCTCGGAGTCCATGCCAACGGTCGCGCGCTTGGTGTTGAGGTTGTACATGTTCTTCGACCAGTTCTCGATCGTGGAGTAGCGCAGGCGTGCGCCGTCCTTCACGAAGAGCTCCACGGCGCCGGCGTGGAGGTTGGCCTCGTAGTACTTGGGTGCGGAGCAGCCTTCGATGAAGTGCAGGTTGGCACCCGGCTCCACGATGATGAGCGTGTGCTCGAACTGGCCTGCGCCCTGCGCGTTGAGACGGAAGTAGCTTTGCAGGGGGTAGTCGAGCGTGACGCCCTCGGGAACGTACACGAAGGAGCCTCCGCTCCATACGGCGTAGTGAAGCGCGGCGAACTTGTGGTCGGTGGGCGGAATGAGCGTACCGAAGTACGCGCGCACGACGGGCTCCCACTGGGGGTCGTGGAGCGCATCCTCGATGGTGGTGTAGACGACGCCCTGCTTGGCGACCTCCTCGCGCATGTTGTGATACACGATCTCGGAGTCGTACTGGGCGCCCACGCCGGCGAGGCTCTCGCGCTCCGCCTCGGGGATGCCCAGGCGCTCGAAGGTGTCCTTGATGTCTTTGGGGACGTCGTTCCAGTCTTTGGCCTGCTTGGTCTTGGGCGAGACGTACGTCGTTATGTGGTCGAGGTCGAGGCCCGCGATGCTCGGTCCCCAGTTGGCGGACATGTCGCGGCTGTGGTAGAGGTCGAGGGCGCGCAGGCGCAGCTCGAGCATCCATGCGGGCTCGTCCTTCTTGGCCGAGATGGCGCGTACGATGTCGGGCGTCAGGCCGTCCTCGTAGCGCTCGTATCCCTCCTCGGACTTGGTGAAGTCGTAGAGGGAGCGGTCGACGTCTGCGACCTGCGTGCGCTCCCTGTTCACTCGGCATCACCCTCAAAGCGCTCGAAGCCGTTCTTGTCGATGTCGTCGATGAGCTCGGCGGGGCCCTCCGCCACCATGCGACCCTTCACCATGACGTGCGTACGGTCGACGGAGAGGCGCTCGAGGATGCGTGTGTTGTGCGTGATCATGAGCAGGGCGCCGTCGCAGGACGTGCGGTACGCCTCGATGCCCTTGGAGACCACGGTGAGGGCATCGACGTCGAGTCCGGAGTCGGTTTCGTCGAGAATCGCGAGCTTGGGCTGGAGGAGAAGGAGCTGGAGCATCTCGATCTTCTTCTTCTCGCCGCCGGAGAAGCCGACGTTGAGCTCGCGCGTGAGGAAGCTCTGGTCGAGGTCGAGCCGGTCGGCGATCTCTCCGACGCGCTGGCGAAACTTGCGGGCCGTGGTCTTGAGCTCGGGGCGCATCTGACTGATGGTGCGCAGGAACGAGTAGAGCGGCACCCCGGGAACCTCGACAGGGGCCTGGTAGGAGAGGAAGATGCCCGCGAGCGAGCGCTTGTCCGCGGAGAGAGTGGTGATGTCCTGGCCGTCGAAGGCGATGGAGCCCGCGGTGACCTTGTAGACGGGGTCGCCCATGATCACGTGGCCGAGCGTGGACTTGCCGGCACCGTTGGGGCCCATGAGGACATGCGTCTCGCCCGCGCCGACCGTGAGGTCGATGCCGTGCAGGATGGATGCGTCCTCGGTCCCGGCGGTGATGCCGCTCACGTTGAGAAGTTGGTCTGACATGTTCTCTCCAATGCGTTGGCGCGCCGTGAGGCTCGTCATTTCCCCTGTGGCGACATCGAGCGGTGACTCGAGCCGCGAATCTAATTCATACTCATTTGTAGGATATACCGTGGAGGCAAAAATCACGTGCGTTTCCAGCTCTCCATAATTCCTACGGCTATGGGGGTATTTTACCCATGGAGAGTCGGTAGAACGTGAGAATCTCGCAGACGCGGAGGGGTCAAAAGGTTTCAAGATACTTTTGGCCCCTTGCGTCTTGGGTCAAGAGCATCTCGGAACCTTTTGACCCAAGAGGGAAGCGTGCGTTGAAGATCTGGACTGGCATCGGAAACTTCGTCGGTGGCAACATGGCGTTCATCTCGCCTGTGTGCCTGCTGCTCGGCGTGGTCTTTCCTGACGCCTTCGCCTGGATCGCGCCCTATGTCACGGCGATGTTCGCCTTCATCACCTTTCAGGGGGCGCTAGGCAACAACTTCTCCAACCTAGCCACGACGGTTCGGCATCCGCTGCCCATGGTGCTCTCCCTGGTCACGTCTGCGGTGCTCATGCCCGTCCTGGCATACCTTCTTGGCAGCGTGTTCTTTGGTTCGGACCCCAGCATCGTGTGTGGTCTCGTACTCGAGTACTCCGTGCCCATCGCGGTGCTCTCGGTCATGTGGACGGGACTCTTCCAGGGTGACCTCTCGCTCACGCTCGCCACGCTTCTCGTCTCCACCGTGGCCTCTCCGCTCACCATCCCCCTGACGCTCAAGCTGCTTCTCGGGCAGACGGTGCAGGTGGACGTGATGGGCATGATGACCAGCATGCTCCTCTCCATCGCGTTGCCCGCGTGCGTCGGCATGGCGGTGAACGACCTCAGCCACGGCTGGGGCAAGCGCACGCTCTCGCCGGCCGTGGCTCCGGCGGCACGCATACTCATGCTGCTCGTCTTGATCTCAAACGCTACGGGCGTGGCGTCCTACATGCGCAACCTCACGCCCATGCTCGTGGGTGTGGTCGTGTTCATCGGCATCTTCGCGTCCACGGGCTACGTGTGGGGTATCGTGCTCGCGCGTCTCACGCACCAGCCGTGGGGCGGCATCGTCTCGATGACCTACCTCTGCGGAATGCGCAACATCTCTGCCGGTGCGGTCATCGTCGCCGCGTACTTCCCCGGCGAGGCCATGTTCCCCGTGATCATGGGGACGCTCTTCCAGCAGATTCTCGCGGCGGTTTTCTCGGTGGTCACCAAGCACCTCGTGGGTGAGCCCGAGCCGCTCGGGGGACAAAAGAACGTGGAGTCTGCTCCTCAGACGGCAGCGCGCCGACTCTGACTTGCGCGTTTGAATTCCTTGTAGTATGAATAGTTCTCGTTGCGGAGTCTATTGATTGGCGGTCGGTCATGGCGGGCGTGGTTAAAGGGCGTGAACTTGTCATCATCCCCTAGTCGGGGCCCGAACCACCGTCTCTGTCCAGACTCGTATCACCAGGAGTCGCTCCATGCCATTTATCACGCCCGAGAAGGGGCCCTTCTCGACGCCAACGCGGCGTCTCGTCGCTACCAACTTCCTTCAGCAGCTCGGATTCCAGGCCACGTACTTCGTGGGCATCATCGGCTGCGCGACCTACATCCTCGGTGCGGGCGCGCTCGAGATCTCCGTTCTCGTCCTCTGCCTTAACGCGTTTCTCGTCATCGGCAGCTTTGTCGGCGGCGCCGTGATCGACGCCATCGGGCCGCGCCGCACCCTCGTCGCGTCGCTTTCGGCCATGAGCGTGGCGGGCTTCATCGGCTGGTTTGCACCGGTGAGCTACCCCGTGCTCTACCTCATGGGCATCATGGGCGGCTTCCTCTTCGGCGTGGGCACGACTGCCATGGACGCGTACCCTCGCTACATGGTCGACGGGCGAGGCGAGCTCAAGCGCATGAACAGCCTTAACAACACCGCGACCTGCCTCTCGGTCATCGTGGGTCCCACCCTCGGCGGCACCATGACGACCATCCTCCCCACCCAGTGCGTCTTCTCCATCCTTGCCCTCTGCGTGCTGCCGGCCATATGGCTCGTCTGGAGGACGCCGGAGACCAAGTGCCCCGCTCGTGCGACGAAGGGGGACAGGCGAGGTGCGAAGGCCTTTCTCTCGGACATCGGCGAGGGTATCAGGATTACCTTCACCCATGACGAGCTGCGGCTGCTCTTTTTCATCGGCTTTTTGGGATTCTTCTGCTATGGCGCCTTCGACTCGCTCGAGTCTCTCTTCTACCGCGATTATCTCCAGGTGGGAACCGAGTGGATGGGCTGGCTCTCGGCGTTTGCCGGCGTGGGCTCCACGCTGGGGTCGCTCTTCATCCTGAAGGTGCCCTCAAAGAAGCTCTCGATGAAGCTCCTTTCCGCGTTTCTGCTGCTCACGGGCGTGGGATCTATGGTGTACACGGGTACGCCCCTTCTTGCCTGCGCCGTTGCGGGGCAGGTGCTCACGGGTCTGGGGTTTGGCGCGATGGGTCCGGTGCGAAGCACGCTCACACAGGAGCGCTGCGACCCCAGCTACGTGGGTCGCGTGATCTCGGTCATGCGCGTGGGCCTCAACAGCGCGGGCGTGCTGCCGCTTCTGGTGGCACCGTTTCTCGCCAACGCCTTTGGCGTGCAGCCCGTGCTCTTTGGGGCGTCGACGCTCACTGCCGTGATATCGGCCGTCTTCATCGCCTACACGGCGAAGAGGGGCGTGTAGCGATGATGGGCCAGAGTCGTCTCCGGTGGGCGAGAATGGCCCCGTCACTTTGGCTCCCCGGTGCGACGACCTGACCTGCGGGTGCCTTTCTCGCCTGCGGCATACGACTTTGGCTCATGGCGTTTGTGCAGGTAGATGCGTTGATAGAAACATGAATCATGTGCCAATGTCGTTGGGCATAATTCGTTTTCCGCATACGACTTTGGCTCGCGTAATGGTGCGCTTTGTTGCGCGCCCGTCTCGGTCACATGGTTCTGGCCCGCACGGCGAGTTTGTGTCCTAGAATGACATCCATTGAACGCACCCGGTCGCACAGGAGGACCCATGGCCCTGAGCAGGGAAGACGTCGCTGGTATTGCCGACTACGCACGGATTGACCTCACCGAGCGGGAGCTCGACGAGATGACGACATACATGAACGAGGCGGTAGGGCTTCTCGCACCCATCCGCCAGTACGACCTCGAGGGGGTCGAACCCACCTTCCATCCCATTGGCGACCTCTCCAACGTGATGGGGGAGGACGTGGTGGACGACTCCGTGAGGGCGCTTGACATTCAGACGGCGCTCCATAACGCCGGCTCTTCGCAGGAGCGCTACTTCCGCGTGCCGTCGATCCTGGGCACCGAGGGAGGCGATCAGTAATGGCAAACCTCGATACCCTCGCCGCGTCTCAGATCGCCGCAGGTATCGCCGCCGGGGACTTCTCCGCGACGGAGGTCGCGCACGCCTCGCTCGATGCCATCGAGAAGCGCGACGTCTCCGTGCGGGCCTTCCTCGAGGTCTCCGCCGACCTTGCGCTTGAGACCGCCGCCGCGACCGACGCGGCGCGTGCGGCTGGCGAGAAGCTCGGTCCCCTCGCGGGCGTACCCGTTGCCTTCAAGGACAACATGCACCTCGTGGGCACGCGCACGACCTGCGCGTCCAAGATGCTCGAGAGCTACGACTCCACGTTCACGGCCACCTGCGTGGCGCGCATGCTCGCCGCCGGGGCCACGCCCATGGGCAAGGCCAACATGGACGAGTTCGCGTTTGGCTCGTCCACCGAGTCCTCCGCCTTCCATCGCACCAACAACCCCTGGGACACCGACCGCGTGCCCGGCGGGTCCTCGGGCGGTTCCGCCGCGGCCGTCGCTGCCGGCGAGGTCACGCTCTCCCTGGGGTCGGACACGGGCGGCTCCATTCGACAGCCCGCCTCGCTCTGCGGCGTCGTGGGAATGAAGCCCACGTACGGTGCCGTATCGCGCTACGGCGTCGTGGCCTTTGGCTCGTCGCTCGACCAGGTGGGCCCCTTCGGCCGTTCCGTGACGGATGTTGCGCTGGCCATGAACGCCCTCGTGGCCGGAGGCAACGATCCCTATGACTCAACTTCGCAGGACTGTCCCGTGGACTTCCTCGAGCATCTCGAGGAGCCCGTGGAAGGCCGTCGTGTGGGCATCGTTCCGGCGCTCATGGAGATGGAGGGCCTCACGTCCGAGGTCAGGGCTGCGGTCAGGACCGCCGCTAGGACGCTCGAGGATCAGGGAGCCCGCATCGTAGAGGTCGACCTCCCCAACATCGCGTCGGCCATCGCCGCCTACTACGTGATCGCCCCGTGCGAGGCCTTCTCCAACCTCGCCCGCTTTGATGGCGTTCGCTACGGCTATCAGGAGAAGGGCTGCACCACCCTCGCCGAGCAGACCTCCAAGAGTCGCTCGCATGGCTTTGGCCTCGAGGCGAAGAGGCGCCAGATGCTTGGTGCCTACCTTCTCAGCTCGGGGGTCTATGACAAGTACTACTATCCTGCGCAGCAGGTGCGCACGCTCATTACCCAGGACTACCTGCGCGCCTATGAGCGGTGCGACGTCATTCTCATGCCAGCGAGCCCCCGTACGGCCTTCAAGTTCGGCGAGATCTCCGACCCGACGCAGATGTACGCAGGCGACATGTTCACGATCTCCAGCAACATTGCCGGGAACGGCGGAATCTCCGTGCCCCTGGGACTCGGTGTCGACTCCGGTCTTCCCGTCTCGGCTCAGCTGCAGGGTCCCGCCTTCAAGGACAGGACGCTGCTGCGGTTTGCCCGTGCCATCGAGCGGGGCTTCTCCGCTCGCGGCGTCGTCGCGCCCGATTTCGCCGGGAAGGGAGGTGAGCTCGCATGAAGAAGCTCGCCGAGGTTCTCAAGGACTGGGAGGCCGTCATCGGCCTCGAGGTGCACACCGAGCTCACCACGCTCGACACCAAGATGTTCTGCAACTGCCGTCTCTCTCACGACGACGAACCCAACACCAACGTATGCCCGGTGTGTCTGGGCATGCCTGGTGCGCTGCCGGTACCCAACAGGAAGGCCATCCAGAGCATCGTGATGGCGGGGCTCGCCACCAACTGCGAGATTCAGAAGCACTCGATGTTTTATCGCAAGCACTACTTCTATCCCGACATGGCAAAGAACTTCCAGACCACGCAGGGGCCCGTTGCCTTCTGCATGTACGGTCATCTCGACTTGGAGGTTTCTGGCGAGAGCTCTTCGGAGCGGCCCGACGGCGCGGGCGTGGAGAAGGCCGCGGATGGCTCCTACGTCGCACCCGTTCGCATCCTGCGCATTCACATGGAGGAGGATGCCGCCAAGATGGTGCACGTGGGCGGCGAGGAGGGTCGCATCACCGCGGCCACCGAGAGCCTCGTCGACTACAACCGCTGCGGAACGCCCCTCATCGAACTCGTGACCGAGCCGGACCTACGCACGCCCGAGGAGGCGCGCCTCTTCATGGAGAAGCTCCGTGAGACCTACCTCACGCTCGGTATCTCCGACTGCTCGCTCGAGAGCGGCTCCATGCGCTGCGACGGTAACATCTCGCTGCGCCGACGCGGCGAGACGCGCTATGGTACCAAGACCGAGATGAAGAACATCAACTCGTTCAAGAGCCTGCACGACGCGCTCGAGTATGAGATCTGCCGCCAGGCTGAGGTGCTGGAGGAGGGCGGCGTCGTCTACCAGGAGACCCGTCACTGGGAACCCAGCCGCAGGCGCACGATCGTGATGCGCGTGAAGGAGACGGCCGACGACTACCGACTCTTCCCCGACCCCGATCTCGCACCCTTCGACCTCACCGACGGCTTCATCGAGGAATGCCGCTCGCGCATTCCCGAGCTACCCGATGCAAAGCGCGACCGCTATGTTGCTGCACACGGAATCAAGAGGGCCGATGCCGCCCAGATCGCAGGCGACCCCAAGGCGGCGCGCCTCTTCGAGCGCGCTGTCGACGGCGCAGGCGAGAAGGTCGCGGGAACGGTCGCCAACGTGATCGTGAACCTGCTGCCTGGCCATGAGGGAGTCTCGCCCGAGCAGCTGCGCAGCATCGCAGGCCTTCTCGCTGAAGACGCCATCACCTTTGCGCAGGCTCGCGAGGTGCTTGACCTTGTTGACGGAACGGATGACGACCCCGAGAGCGTTGTGGACGCCCGGGGCATGCGCCAGGTATCCGATGCCGCCGCACTCGAGCCCGTCGTGACCGAGGTGCTTGCTCGCTGTCCCGACCAGGTCCAGCAGTACCGTGACGGCAACAAGAAGGTCGTGGGCTTCCTCGTCGGTCAGTGCATGAAAGCTAGCAAGGGGAGTGGCAATCCAAAGCTCTTCAACCAGCTGCTTACGCAGAGGCTTGAAGGGTAGAAGCCCTGCGTCTCATGAGCTACTACGTCTACATGGTGCGCTGCGAGGATAACTCCTACTACACGGGCATCGCGACCGACGTGTCGCGTCGCATGGCCGAGCATCGCTCGCAGACGGGACGCTGCGCAAAGTATACGCGTACGCATCGTGTGGTAGAACTCGTAGGGCTTTGGACCGCCCCCGACCGCTCGTTCGCGAGTGCCCTCGAGTACCGCATCAAGCGTCTCTCACGTGACAGGAAAGATGCGCTCGTCGCCGAGCCCGAGCGGGCAGATGCCCTCGTGCCGTTGCGTGAGGACGGGGGGGATGGGGGAGAGGTTCTCGCCCGTCGCCGCTGCGGAGGTGGCTCGGCTCTGGGAGGCGTCTGCGAAATGACGAGCGCCAGTGCCCCAGTTGCGTGTAACCGGTAGGTTTGTGTGCCCATCTCTTCAAGCGCTTCTAAGCGTGGGATTTGATTTCCATAAAAATGAATATTGAATATAATTTATGCATTACATAGCATATTTATGCATCTGAGTCAGAGCGCGAAAAAAGCAGCCACACAAACCTACCGTTTTTTAACACCTACCTTCTGGCGACTCCCAATGCCACGATGCGGTCGCACGGGAAAACCCAGAACGCAATTCCGAATCACTCGCTTGCGGCGGCTCGCCCCGTCTCGAATGCGGCAAGATTGGCATCCACGGTCTTGGGCGGTACGCGTTTGGCGATGGCATCATGCCAGAGAGCCTCGTCAAAGTCGAGCGCCGTGGAGAGTGCGCCCACGAGCACCACATTGGTCGAGCGTGGGCTGTCCAGTTCGCGGGCGATGCGCCCGGCGGGGATGAGCTTGGCACCCATGGACTTGAGACGGGCGTCCACGTCCGTCGGCATGTCAAAGTTACCGATGTTCACCGAGACGGGCACTATCTGCTCGTCGTTCACGAACATGCGACCGTTCTCGGCGAGGAACTGCTGTGCGCGAAGAGCCTCGACGGCCTCGAAGGCCACGATCACGTCGGCGCAGCCTGGGTCGCACACCATGCTGTCCACGTGCTCTCCCACGCGGATGACGGTGCTCACCGAGCCACCGCGCTGAGACATGCCGTGAATCTCGGAGACCTTCACGTCGAGTCCGGCCTCGGCCGCCGTCATGGCAAGAAGGTTGCCGGCGAGGATGGTGCCCTGACCACCGACGCCCACGAGAAGGATAGTCTTGGTCTGCATGCTAGTCCTCCTTCTTGATGCAGCCGAAGGGGCACGACTGTACGCACTGGTCGCACCCGATGCACTGGTTGACGTCGATGATGGCCTTGCCGTCGGCGTCGCGCCCGAGGGCGGGGCATCCGATGCGGATGCACGTTCCGCAGGCGCGACAGTCGGTGATTGCGGGCGCAGGGCGGCGCGTTCGGTCCACGAGGCGGCATGGCGCCATAAAGACAATGACGCTGAGCTGGTCGGAGTTCTCCACGGCGGCCTTGAGGGCGGTGCGGATGGCCTTGGCGTCCTGCGCATCCACCTGCGCCACGTCATCAACGCCGAGGGCACGGACGAGGGGTACGAGGTCGAGCGCCTTACCTGTGGGGTTGTCGAGCGGCCCTGTCTTGTGCGACGAGTCCGTGAGCGTTACGCCGTTCACGGGATTTCCCTGCGTTCCGGTCATGGCCGTGGTGCGGTTGTCGAGGATGCAGAGCGTGCCCGTACCACCGTTGTACACGGTGCCGAGCAGGCTCGTGATGCCCGAGTGCGCGAAGGTGGAGTCGCCGATCACACCGATGACGGGGCGTCCCGTGCGGTCGGTTGCGCCGGCGAGCTCCATGCCATGTGCCATCGAGAACGAGGCGCCCATGTCAATCACGGAGTGACATGCGCTGTACGGCGCGACGGCACCGAGCGTGTAGCAGCCGATGTCGCCGGTCACGATCGCCTTGATGCGACGAAGCTCGCAAAAGACGAGACGGTGCGGGCAACCGGGGCAGAACGCCGGTGGCCTCGGCGGGAGATCCGTTGCGGCGTCTCTGTGTCGAGGCGCGTCCACGCCGAAGGACTCGCGGATGCTGGCAGGCTTGAGCTCGCCAGCAAGGGGCAGGGGGCCTGCGCAAGGCGTTGACAGCACGATGCCCATGGCAAGGATGCGCAGCGAGAGGTAATCGCTTGCCTCCTCGACCACGTAGCACTCGTCCACGCTCGCCGCGAACTGCGCGAGGCGCTGCGGTGGCAGCGGCCAGGAGAGGCCGAGCTTGAAGGTGCTCGCGTCGGGCAGCGCCTCGCGTACGTGCTCATACACGGCCCCGGCGCAGATGACGCCGATGCGGGTGTCGCGCATCTCGGCACGGTTGAGGTCGGTCTGCTCGGCAAACTCCACCAGACGCTCGGTGCGAGCGTCCACCACGAGGCGACGCCTCACGGCGTTGGCAGGCATCATGACGAACTTCCCGATGTCGTCTGCATAAGGACGGGGGGCCACGTCGTCACGCCTGCCCGTTGCGGAGGTCATCGTGCGAGTGTGCGCCACGCGCATGGTCTCGTGGAGCATGACGGGGGCGTCGAACTCCTCGGAGATCTCGAAGGCGCGTCTCGTCATGTCGTACGCCTCCTGCGAGTCCGCCGCGTCAAGGCAGGGGATGCGGGCGAAGGCGGCGTAGTTGCGGGAGTCCTGCTCGTTCTGGGACGAGTAGCACGACGGGTCGTCGGCGGCCAGGATGACGAGGCCCGCGTTGACGCCCGTGTTGCATACGGACATGAGCGGGTCGGCGGCCACGTTGACACCTACGTGCTTCATGGCCGCGAGGGTGCGCACGCCGCCCATGGCGGCACCGATCGCGACCTCGAGCGCGACCTTCTCGTTGGGCGCCCACTCGCAATGCGTGTCCTCGTGGCGTACGAGCGACTCGAGCGTCTCGGTGGAGGGGGTGCCGGGATAACCCACTCCCACGCGCACGCCGGCCTCCCATGCGCCCTGCGCGATGGCCTCGTTTCCAGAAAGCAGCTGCTTATCCATGGTGTTTCTCCCCTGTGCCCTTAGCTTTGGTTCTCGCGGTCGACAAGCCCCGTGGCGCCGTAGCGGTCGCGGAGCAGCGGCTTCTCAATCTTGCCCGTGGCGTTGCGCGGTACGTCGGCGAAGATGATCTCGCGTGGCCTCTTGTAGCGAGGCAGGCCCAGGCAGAAGTCGGCGACGTCCTGCTTGGTGGTCCTGCCCATGTAGTCTGGCTTGAGCTGGACGATGGCCGTGGCGGCCTCGCCGAGACGCTCGTCCGGCAGGCCGATCACGGCGACGTCCTGGATGGCCGGGCAGGCGCTCATGAAGTCCTCGATCTGAACGGGGTAGAGGTTCTCGCCTCCCGTGATGATGACATCCTTCTTGCGGTCGACGAGCCAGTAGAAGCCCTCGTCGTCCTGACGGGCCATGTCTCCGGTGTGGAGCCAGCCGTCGATGAGCGTCTCGGCCGTGGCCTCGGGGTCTTTGTAGTAGCACTCCATGAGGCCCGGTCCCTTGACGCAGAGCTCGCCCACGGCACCCTGCTCGACGACGTTGCCCTGCTCGTCCACGATCTTGCACTCCCAGCGATAGCCGGGAACGCCGATGGCGCCGACGTGGTCGACGTTCTCGATGCCCAGGTGAACGCAGCCCGGACCGATCGACTCGGAGAGGCCGTAGTTGGTGTCGTAGTCGTGGTTGGGGAAGACCTGTCTCCAGCGCTGGATGAGGCTCTTGGGCACGGGCTGCGCACCGATGTGCATGAGGCGCCACTGGTCAAGCCTGTAGTCCTTGAGCCGCACCGTGCCATCCTCGATGGCGACGAGAATGTCCTGCGCCCAGGGAACGAGCAGCCATACGATGGTGCACTGCTCCGCGCTCACGGTCGAGAGGATGGTCTCGGGGCTCACGCCGCGCAAGAGGACGCCCTTGCCTCCACAGGTGAGGCTGCCGAGCCAGTGCATCATGGCGCCGGTGTGGTAGAGCGGCGGGATGCAGAGGAAGGTGTCCTCGTGGGTGGTCCCGTGGTGCACGGCCTCCATCTCGGCGGCCTGCGTGAGGCTCTGGTGGTGGTGCAGGATCGCCTTGGGAAAGCCCGTCGTGCCCGAGCTGTAGTAGATGGCCGCGTTCTCGTTCTCGGAGAGCGGGATCATGGGGTCGGCGCTCGAGCAGAACATGGCGAGCTCGCGATAGCTCTCGGCCCAGGTGGGGCAGTCGTCGCCGACGAAGAAGAGCAGGCGCCCGCGCTGGATCTTGGGCACGATCTGCTCCACGCGGCCGATGAACTCGGGGCCAAAGATCAAGATGTCGGCATCGGACTTGTTGATGCAGTAGTCGATCTCGTCGGCCGAGTAGCGAAAGTTGAGAGGCACGACGGTGGCACCGGTCTTGAGCACGCCAAAGAAGATGGGAAGCCATTCAATGCAGTTGTAGAGCAGGATGGCGACCTTGTCCTCCTTGTGCACGCCGCGCGAGAGGAGCAGGTTGGCAAAGCGGTTGGACTGCTCGTTGAAGACCTGCCAGGTCATCTCGCGGCGGAACGACTCGTCATCCGTCGCCTCGACCAGGTCATACTCGCGCCACGTTACGTGGCGGTTCTCCTGCATCTCGGGGTTGACCTCCACGAGCGCCGTCTCGTTGGGCCAGGCGGCTGCGTTGTGCCTGAGCATATCGACAATGGTCATGTATGCCTCCAGTTTTGCGGAACGGACTCTGTAATGATACGTGGCTCCGCCCGAACTGGCGCCAACAAGTTGCGCAGCGGACCTTGATTTTATGATTCGCGCTACTTCACGGCCGAGAACAGGTCGTTCAGCGCCTCCGTCATGGTGGGGTGCGTATAGATCGCATCGCGCAGGGTCGTGTAGGGGACGTTCGCGTCCATGGCGAGCTTCACGAGGTTGATCGTCTCATGCGACTCCTCGCAGAAGAGGTGCGCCCCGAGGACGAGGCCCGTGTCGGCGTCGACGATGGCCTTGAGCATCCCGACGGGCTTCTCGAGCACGTTGGCCTTGGGGATGGCGGCCGCGGGCAGCGTTGCGACCTTGATCGACCGTCCTTCCGCCCGCGCCTGCTCCTCGGTGAGGCCCACACGCGAGAACGGCGGGTCTATGAAGACCGAGTAGGGTACGGCACCGCGACTCGCGGTCGTGTGCGTGCCGTCTCCCAGCACGTCGGAGGCGACGATGCGGAAGTCATCAAGGGAGATGTAGGTAAACTGCAGGCCTCCGACCACATCGCCCATGGCCCAGACGTTCGGTGCGGTCGTGCGTAGGTGCTCGTCCACCCTCACGGCACCGCGGTCCGTGAGCTCGACGCCGGCCCGCTCGAGCATGAGTCCCTCCACGTTGGGCCTCCTGCCGGTTGCCACCAAGACCGCGTCTGCCGTCAGCTCGCTTGCCTGTCCAGCCTTGTCGAGCGTGAGGACGGTCCTTTCCTCCGCGTCACGTGCGCCCAAGGTGCGCGTGCCGAGAAGGACGTCGATTCCGCGTGACCTCAGGCTCTCGAGGACGGCGTCGGCCACCTGCATGTCCTCGCGGGGAAGAAAGCGGCTGCCGTCGGCGATGATGCTCACGTGCGAGCCGAAGTTCGCGTACATCGAGGCGAACTCGAGCCCGATGTAGCCTCCTCCGATGATGGCCAGCTCACGGGGGAGCACCGCAAGATCCAGCAGGGTCTCGCTCACGAAGACGTTGTGGCTCTGGGCGAGCCCTGGTATGGTCGGCACGAACGGTCTCGACCCCGTGTTGATGAAGATCTTCTCACCTTCGATGACGCGCGTCTCGCCCGACTCCTCCACGGCGACGTGTCGCGAGTCGAGGAAGCTGGCCGTGCCATCGACAACGGTGGCGTTGGCCATATCGGCCACCTTGTGATAGTTCTTGCCGCGCAGAGCGCCGGTCAGCGCCTCCTTGTGGGTAATTGCCTGGGCGTAGCGCTCCTGCCGCTCCTCCCAGGTGCCGCCCGCGACGGCGCTCTGCGCGGCGCGATGGACGAGGGACTTCGTGGGGATGCAGGCGACGTTGATGCAGGTGCCGCCATACATCCCCTTCGACTTCTCGACGAGGGCGACCCTCTGGCCCCTTGCGGCGAGCGCTGCGGCGAGAGTCTTCCCGCCCTTGCCGAATCCGATGATGATTGCGTCGTAGATATCGTTTCTCTCGCTCATCGCCTTGTCCTTTCATCGTTCTCACCGGTAGATGATCCGAAGAGATGTGCCTCCATATCTCCCACCCGAACGTGCGATAGCTGTTCGAGGCAACCCTCGTTCAGCGTGTCGTAAATTGCGTCCATGACACCTGCCATGCCTGACGCGACCTGGCAGTCCATGTCGGAGTCGCCACTCCTCCACGTCGATGTGACGAGCTTTTCTCCCACGGCGCGCGCCACCACGTCGAGCGTGATGTCGCGCGCCGACTCGATGGGTCGATACCCACCCCCGGCCCCCTGCGCGCTCATCGCCAGTCCGGCTCGGCAGAGCTGCGCCATGACCTTTCGAACGCGTGCGGGATTGGTGCAGATGTTCTCGGCGAGCTCTGCGCTCGAGAGCGTGCACGCCATGTGGTCGAGGTAGACCAGGGCGTGAGCCGCCAGGCTGAGGTCACCGTTCATGAGGCGGCCCCCGATACGGTGCCGAAGGTCCATGACGTGATGCCGCCGTCCATGTTGTACACGTGGGCGTAGCCCAGCTTCACGAGGGCGGCGGATGCCTGCGCGCTTCTCACGCCCGTCCGACAGTAGACGATGAGCGTCGCGTCCTTGTCGGGGAGGGCGGCGATATCGGTGTCGCCAATCGTGTCGAGAGGCACGAGCACGGCGTTTTCTATGTGCGCGTCCTCGTACTCGCTCTGCGTCCGTACGTCCACCACGGTCACGGCACCGTCATCGATCATCTCCTTGGCCGCGCTCGGCTGGATGGTGGTGTAACCCGTCGCGTTCGACGAAGCCGACTGCGAGCAGGCGACGAGCGCCATTGCCGCGATCGTCGCCAAGACGATGCCTGCAAGCAGACCTTGGCGAGACGGTCGGTGGATGCCTCTCATGTGGTCACCTCTCCTCGGTGATGGGCTTGCCTTCGCCATAACTGTACCCATATTGAGTACAGTTATACATGCGGCCTTGTCCTTTTCGCATGCGAACGCGACCGCCTACAAGCTGTCAGGGTTGACCGAGCGCGACCGTGGATAAAATCGAAGGTGTCAGGATTCCAACGAGAGGAGCGAGATGGACCTCCTAGACTGCCGCTTCGACGGCAACGGTCACTTCAAGATTGGCGATCACCCCACATCGACGCACATCGACAAGGGCGAGCGCATTCGCTACGAGGAGCTCACCGAGCAGAACAACATCCGCATGTCCGAGCTCCAGGCCAAGCTCTGCGCCGACGGTCGCGAGGGCGTGGTGGTGATGCTCCAGGCGATGGACGCCGCGGGCAAGGACTCCACGATCAAAGACGTCATGAGCGGCCTCAACCCCCAGGGCGTGATGGACTATAGCTTCAAGCAGCCCTCCAAGGAGGAGCTCGCGCACGACTACCTCTGGCGCGCGGTGATGCATCTGCCCCAGCGTGGCTATATAGGCCTCTTTAACCGCAGCTACTACGAGGATGTGCTCGTGGTGCGGGTACATTCCATGCAGCACGGCTACGTCATGCCCAAGCGCACGACCGACATGGGGGAGGACGAGTTCTTCGATCGTCGCTACCGTCAGATTCGCGACTTCGAGGAGTACCTCTGGGAGAACGGCTATCGGCTCTTGAAGATCTTCCTCAACGTGAGCCCCGAAGAGCAGAAGAAGCGCTTCCTCGAACGCATCGACGACGAGTCCAAGAACTGGAAGTTCTCCTCCTCCGACCTCGCCGAGCGCCAGCTCTGGCCAACGTACATGGATGCCTTCGAGAAGTGCATCGACAAGACCGCCACGGAGCACGCACCGTGGTATGTGATCCCGGCAGACCAGAAGTGGTTTGCCCGCTGGCTCGTCTCCGAGGCGGTGGTGAAGGTCCTCGAGGACTGTGACCCATGCTATCCCAAGCTGCCTGCGGAGCAGAAGGCCATGCTCGCCGAGTATCGCGCCAAGCTCACGGGTGGGGATGACGTGGAGGACCATAGGGGCAAGTAGCGGCACATGACGGAAGATTGAAGTCGCCGTCCTCATGAGGTAGACCTAAGGGGTATGCGGCCCCTCTCGGAAGGATGCGTCATGTGGCTTATCGCGGCGGCCGGGTCGGCAGTCTTTGCCGGCATCACGTCGATTCTCGCAAAGTGCGGCATCCGTCGTACGGACCCCGACGTGGCGACGGCGATTCGCACCATCGTGGTGCTTGCCTTCGCCTGGCTGATGGCCGCGGTGGTGGGGTCGGCGGGGCAGGTGGGTTCCATCGGTCCCCGCTCGCTCCTCTTCCTCGCCCTCTCGGGCCTCTCCACGGGAGCGAGCTGGATCTGCTACTTCCGCGCGCTCTCCGAGGGTGACGTCAACAAGGTGGTCCCCATCGACAAGTGCTCCACGGTGCTCACGGTGATTCTCGCCATCGTGCTCTTTGGCGAGGTGCAGGGTCTCGCCGTCAAGCTTCTGGGCTGCGTGGGCATTCTCGCGGGAACGTTCATGATGCTCGAGCGCCGCGAGCAGGACCATGGCGTAACCAGTGGCTCGTGGCGATGGTACGCGGTGGGTTCCGCGGTGTTCGCCGCGCTTACGAGCATTCTCGCGAAGGTGGGCATCGACGGCGTCGAGTCAACCCTCGCCACCGCGGTGCGCACCTGCTTCGTGCTCGGGATGGCGTGGGTCGTGGTGATCATGCGCGGCAAGGTGGGGCAGGTACGCGGCATCGACCGCCGCGAGCTCTTCTTCGTGTGCATCTCGGGCGTAGCCACCGGCGCGAGCTGGCTCTGCTACTACTACGCCATCCAGAACGGCATGGTGAGCGTGGTCGTTCCCATCGACAAGCTCTCGATCGTGGTGTCGATGGCCTTCTCGGCGGTCGTGTTCGGGGAGCGATATACGCGACGCTCGCTCACGGGACTCGCCCTCATCGTGGCATGTACGCTGGCGATGGCCTTGTTTGGGTAGTCACCGCCCGGACGCCGCGGGCATCTGCGAGAGGGGCTAGTACCTGTTGTGGATGTGTTCCGCAGAGCCGCGCAGACCGTTCACGCTCATCACGCTGTCGTCATCGAGGACGATGGCCCCCGCAAGGGTTCCAAAGACCTGGTGCTGGTCGGAGACGATCACGTTGGCCACGCTCGTGTTGTCGGTCCGGTCGATGTGTGGCGTGAAGACGAGCTCGAGGCGCCCCTCGTCATCCATCATGTGCCAGGGGTTGAGGTAGAGGTAGGAGCCATCTGCTCCCTTGGGTATCCCAAAGTCAACGCGACCCAGCTTGTGGGCTATGCCGTCCACGAAGACCATGTTCTCGCTCGCCGCCGTGGTGTCGCCGAAGCCGTACCCGAGGTTGAGCCCCACCACGTGTCCCGCTTGATAACCCTGAGCTGCGGCCCAGTACCAGACGTTGTCGTAGGTCCACACCCCACGCCCCCAGTCCAGAAGGCCGAGCGCCCCTGTGGGAGCAAACTCATGAAAGAGCGCGCCACGCCTGAAGCCGCCGCGTGCGCGCATGCCGATGATCTTGCGGTTGTAGTAGAAAGCGGACGCGTCGTCGGCCCATGGGGTGCAGATGACCATGGAGTCGCGCGGTACCTGGTCGAGCAGGACCTCCACCTCGAGATCGTCGTCATCGTCGAAGTGGGCCATGGAGAAGGAGAGGCGACGTCCCTGCGGGACATGGGCAAAACGCACGGAGCAACGGCCGTTCTTCCAGTCGATGTCACCCTCGTCCGAGCTTCTCGGCACGCCCATGCGTCCGAGTGGCAGCGCGACTATCTCCGAGGTGGTCTTGAACGTGTCGTTTGAGAAATCCATGACAGATGCGGAAACAAGACCCAGGTAGCCAAGGTCAGAAAATGTGAGCGCCACGGCATACTCGTCGTCGTTCACGAGGTAGTAGTCCCAGTCCTTGATGCGAAACGCTGGCGCGGCGATGTCCTCGCGGTTGTAGTAGAAGGGCGGGCGAAATGCGTAGCCCGGTTCTCGGAGGTGACCCTCGGCGTCGAGGAGAGAACCGGACCCAGTGATGAGGTGATCAGACATGACGAACCCCCAAACGACCAACGATCGTTGACTACCTGCAGTTTTCCCTGTCGTGGGCAGATGGGCGCACTCAGGTCGGCGTATGGGCGATGTGACGGCCCCTAGCGGGTGGAGGAGACGTCGGCGACCTGGCGCGCATCGCTGGCGCCGAGGTCTGCGGAGAAGACCGGCGTGTAGGCAAGCGGGCCCCCCTCCGGATGGTGGCTCCACATGAGTCGAATGGCAGTCGCCGCGAAGAAGACGGGAACGACCTCGACAGGTGCCTCGTCTACCAGGCGTGCATTGCGTGCAAGGGTGATATGGGGTCGATAGGGTCGCGCTTCGACCGCGACGTCGCGGGAGGTGAGCTCGCGCACGAGACGCGTCTGCAGCGCGATCAGGTCGTCGAGGCCTTTTCCAGGGGTGATGCCTCGCCATATCATCAGACGATTGTGATGGTCAAAGAAACCGAGCTCGCCGAGGGCGAGCTCCAGGGGGTGTCCCTTCAGTGCCGTAAAGCTCATGGCCTCTCGTGCCCGTTTCTCGGCGTCGACGTCCACGTCGCCGAGAAACGCAAGCGTGAGATGGAGATTCTCTCGTGTGCTCATGCGACCGGTGCGTAGGTGCGGGGCGAGCGAGGCCTGGTCGGCCACAAGCGCGTCTGCCACCTCATCCGAAAACGTGATGCCCATGAAGAGTCTTTTTGTCATGCGCCCATTGTATGGCCAAAACATTGGCGCTGAGCAGGCGATTATTTCAGTTGTGCCGTCTATCGCAAGACTCGATTTCGAATGGTTGCCAACGGTGATTCTGACCCGATGAGCGGCGGTGGAACATTCTCGAGACGGAACGCCGAGATTTGGGTATCCTTGCAGTAAGAAAAGGTAGTCGCAACGGGGTTTGCGGCTGACCTGGGAGGTGATGCCAATGAACGGCGATGAGATTTCACAGAAGGTGTCCCGCGGGTGGCGTCGCGTGTCCCGTCTTTATCGGTAGGCCATTCAAACACGAGGCCACGTCGGCGATACGAGAATCGCAAAGTCTCTAAGTAGACAGACGGAAGAACCGATGCCACCGCGCAGGGGCCAGAGCGTCAACTCTATTGGACGCTGAGGAGAAAGGCTTCTGGCAAGAGGATGTAACCTCGTCGGATAAGAGCTGAGGAGGAGAGTCCAAAGTTCTAGATAGAGTTTGTACCCGCGCGGGCGGCCTTCGGGCCGCCCGCTTCTTATGCGCGTCGACGAGAACGGGGCGATACGGAAAGAAGGCTGCCGCGTTCGAAAGCCGGACCTGTCCCCCGTGGTTCGTCTGCCACTCGTTTGGTTGACGGGTGTCTTCTCTGTGCACGGATGTTACGATTTTCGCATCCGCGAAGCGCGAACGTGCGGGGAGGGCTCATGAGGTTCTCGATCAGGCAGATTGAAGGGGTGCCCGGCCAGGCTCGCTACGTCCTTGCGCGCGGAGTCGAGACCATCGGTACCATCGCACGCTCCGAGCGCACGAACTCCGGTGCGCTGCTCTATGACGTGTCCGTCCGCAACGTATCGTGGCAGGTTCGTATGCCGTCTGCGATCGAGCGCGCCGAGGCCCTTGGAACGAACGAGCGGCCGGTCATCCTGGTGGGGTCAGCTTCGCGTGACGGCTCTGCACGTACCGGGCGCATCAGCTCGCAGGACGAGCCAGACGGTCTTGTGGGTAGGGTCGAGTTCTACGAGCTGGAGCTGCGTGGACGTATATGTCGCGCCTATCCCGTGCCGCTGGGGCAGCGCGGCTACCACCTGCCCATCTATGAGGTGCGCAACCCCGAGGACGATGAGCTGGGCGACCAGATTGCCGTTGCAAAGGGCAAGGGAACGTCATGCCACACGCCCAAGGCCTTTCACGTGGCGTGCGTTGACGGTCACGCGGCGATGGTCGCCGCATTGTTCGTATGCTATGACTGCCATGTGGGCCACCTCGAACGGTCGGATGGTGGCAGAGCGCACGTGGGAGGCAGGTTCCGGCTTCTGGGCGGCGGTCGCGCCTCCGAGCTGGATGATCCTAATTTCGAGGAGCGCGTGGGGGAGTAGGGCGCCTGGCCACGCTACTCGGCGATGAGAGCGAGTCGTCACTTTTCAGGTAGGAATAATGACGTCGAAGCAGAGAATATCGCCCTCATTTCTGAAGGCGAGGGTGCCTCCATATTTTTCGACGATACCCAGAACGGTTGAGGTATCGGAGGCGGCTATCGCCGTGTCCTCGGGGGAATCGCATTCCAAATGAATGGATGAGATGCTCCCACGTTGTCGGATATCGAGAGAGATCGTATGTCGTTCTTTGTCGCCTATTCGTTCGATGGTACTCATGCCGAGGTTGATGACGGCCTCTACTACTGAGTATGTATCGACAGGTTCCATGGTTAATGCCGACCCATCCGCAATGTAAGTGAGCGTCACACCGATCGTTGACGCGAGCAGACTCTTCTCGGTGAGGATTGTGTCCAGTGCCTCGTTGCCGGTATGCGCCTGTGCATTGAAGATGTTTACCTCATCGGAGATGGATTTGAGTACGTTTCTATCAAGGCTATCGTCGCCCTCGGTTCCTAGCCTCCATATCTGGTGTCGTATGTCGTGAACGCGCCTGTTGATGGCATTGATGGTCTGTCTAGAAGTCTCGTATTGCTGTGCGCTCTTTGCCAGCATGCCCGAGAGCGTATTCACGTCCGTCTCGAGTGCCTTCTTGAAGAGCATCTGATATTCGGCGTAGATGCTGTACATGCAGACCACGATGTAGACCACCCAGAAAAATACGAGGACCTGACTGGTGTTATCTCCGGCGTATGCGAGGGAGCGGGCGAGGATGTTGAATTCGATGGCTGCGAGAACCACCACTGCAGAGAAGGCAATCGTGCGATGATCTTCGACGATACGTAGACCATTGCTCCTCATGCGGCGAATCATGAGGCGATAGGCAATGCAGTACACCAGAGCGGTGCAAGCGGCGTCGCGTGCGAGTACGGCGGGCTGCAGGAAGCTCACTCCCTCGATGCCGTGAAGATAGGTGGAGAGCAGGGCGTCAACTCCAATCGATATGTTCCACATGGAGAAGCTCATCGTGGTGCAGAAGATAGCCATCCAGTAGCTCATCTCGTGACGGACTCGGACGGTGATGGTGACCGCCAGGAACGTGAGAGCAAACAGCAGGCCGGTGGAGAGGGGGGAGAAGCCTGTGGCGTTGAACGCGTCTGGGAAGCTCCAGTAGATTACCGCAACGACGAAACAACCAATGGCTGATATGGCGACGACGGCGGCAGTCTTAACCACGGAATGAGGTCGCGTGGGTGTTAGCCAGGCAAAAAGCCAAGCACCCACCAGTGCCGTGACGTATCCGTTGAGTGCATAAATGGCTATCTGAGGCAAGGCTTCTGGCATTAGATGCTGCCACCTAGGTAGCTTGCGATTGCCTTTCGCGCCGAGAGTCTTCTTGACCTGCTGAAATAGAGTTCGGTGCCGTCCCTGAGAGTGACCTTTTCGCTGTCTGCCCCTATGACGTGCGCCATATTGGCGATGCTGGAGTTGTTGACGCGCACGAACTGATCCTGGGGGAGCTCTTCAGACGCTTCTCTAAGCGTACTTCGCACGATGACGGACGGCCGCCCTCCCGCGAGATGGTAGGTGACGCTGTGACCGATTACTTCTGCGTACGAAAGCTCCCCTAGCTGTATAAGGCTTGTCTCGCCCCTTATCGAGATGGCGATGACGGTTACCGCCCTGTGTCTGAGCGCCCGCATGACCTTAGCCATATGGGTTCGGAAGCTCGTGTATGCCACCGGTTTGACCACGAAGTCGAGGGCGTCCACCTCATAACCTCGTAGGGCGTACTGGGCAAGGTTGGTCACGAAGACCAGGGGCGTATCGGGATCGTAAGTCCGAAGAAGGGCAGCGGCATCCATACCGCTGGCGCCAGGCAGCTCGATGTCCATGAAGATGAGATCAGGCTTCTCCCCCGATGACATGAACTTTTCGGAAGACTGGTACCAGAGAACGTGAAACTCCTCGTTCTTCTCGATGCCGTAACGTTTAAGACACGATGCGAGATTGGCTCCTTCCGCACGGCTGTCTTCAACGATTGCGACCCTATACATGCTCCACCTCCCGTGGCGATCATATCAGAGGTTATCACAGCTCATACGGCCGTTTGGAGGAATGGTCGCGTAAGCCGGACAGGTTGCGTCATGTTCGGCACAGGTTATGCTCCGTCCACTTTTCGTGGTCGGGAGATTCGCGCATTCTTTCGTCAAGGACAAAGGAGGTCATCCGGCCTCGGAAGGGGAAGGGAACTATCATGATGAACGTTACTCGTAGAAATTTCCTTGAGGGAGCCGCGAGTGTAGGAGCTCTTCTTGCGGTGGCGGGTTGCTCGGGTGCTGGCGTCACCGACGCGGAGAGCTCGGCTCCAGCGGCGGAATCGTACCCCCTCGACCCCGATGGTGATGGGGTGAAGGCCAAGTACACGACGGAAATCGTGGGTGACGTGCGTACTGGTAACGGATGGACGAAGGTGACCAATGAGGATGGTGCCGTTCTCGGCCTCATGGACGCGAGCAGGCTAATCCAAGTCGCCGGCTACGCGTTCAAGGATCTTGACGGTGATGGCAAACTCTCTCTCTGGGAGGATTGGCGCCAGAATGTCTCCGACCGGTCCGCCGACCTTGCGGACAAGCTCGACTCCGACGAGGCAATCGGTCTCATGATTCACGGTTCAACCTTTACTGTCAACACTGACCTCACCGCTGACCTGGGTGTCTCTCTGCTTGGTGGTTCTGACGGCGATCCCACGAGCGTCCAAGACGCCATCAACAACGGAATTCGCACCATGCTTAACTTTGGGACGACCGATACTGGCAAGAACCTTGCCAGTTGGAACAATCTCGTCCAGGAGGCGAGTGAGAAGCAGGGCTACGGAATCCCGTTCTGCATCTCGAACAATCCACAGACCTTCGGTTACCCAGCAACCCCGGGACTTGCCGCGAGCTTTGATCCCGCCCTTGTCACCGAAGCAGCAAAGTACCAGGCAAGATGCTATCGTGCAACGGGAGTGGCAACCTTGCTCGGCCCCCAGATCGGACTGAACACCGAGCCCCGTTGGAGTCGTGTTTCGGGTGCTCTTGGTGAGGATCCGGCACTTGTCCGCGACATGTCCAACGCCATTATCTCGGGCATGCAATCCACTTATGACGAGGAGGGCAATGACAAGGGTTGGGGTGCGGACTCTGTCGTGTGCCAGATGAAGCACTTCCCAGGTGATGGCTGTGCGGAGTCTGGGCGTGAGGCGCATTCCGCAGCGGGCAAGTTCAACGTCTACCCTGGTGACAACTTCCAGACCCAGCTCATTCCCTTTGTTGATGGCGCAATGAAGCTCGATAGCTCGACAGGTGAGTCGGCGGCATGCATGACCAGTTACTCTATCGCCTACTCCGATGACGAGGAGTACGGTGAGCTTGTCGGTTCGGGCTTCTCAAAGTGGAAGGTCGACCTTCTGCGCAATGACCGCGATTACGATGGTCTCATGTGCACGGACTGGGGCATCACGAACGATCTCGGGGGTGCGCTCGCCACCTCATGGGGCATGGAGAACGCTACTCGTGCAGAGCGGCATGAGAAGATTGTCGAAGCAGGCATGGACCAGATTGGTGGCTCCTTCGACCTCATTTCTGCCAAGGACGGCTACGGGCTCTACGTTGCCGACTATGGCGAAGATAATGCTCTCGCGCGCTACCGGGACTCCGCACGTCGCGTGCTCAAGACCTTTTATCTGGCCGGTCTCTTCGAGAATCCCTATTTTGACTCCACTGTCGCAGATGATGTTCTCGAGGACGAGGATGGCCAGTCGGCCGCTGCCGAGGCATGTGATAAGGCCGTTATCATGCTCAAGAACACCAACCAGGTCCTTGGCAAAACACCCGGCGAAAACAAGCCCAAGGTCTATGTACCGATGAGCTTCGCTGCAGCCTCCAAGGCGACCATGTCTTCTGCGGCGGCTTCCGCCAGCTGGAGCCTTCCGGTGGAGGCCAACGTGCTTGGCGAGTACTTCGAATTGGTGACCGACGCCGTAAGCGCCGATGCAGACCCTGCGAACCTCACCGAGACCGATGTCATTCGCGCGTCTGCGGACCAGCTTTCCGGATGTGACTTCGGAATTGTGTTCGTCGCGACACCGAGCACGGGCAACGGTTACGTTGCTAACGCAGGTGGTACCTTTACCTATCTGCCCATCTCGTTGCAGTACGGCGCATACGTGGCCGATGGCGAGAGCGTGCGGAGGGAGTCCATCGCCGGTGACGTAGTCGACGGAGTCAGGGAGAACCGTAGCTACTACGGCGCATCTACCGTTGCGACCAACCTTGGGGACATGCAGCTTGTCCAGGGTACCAAGCTGCTTCTGGGGGGCGTGCCCCTCGTGGTATGCGTTAATGCAACGAGACCGATGTGCTATGGCGAAATTGAACCCAGCGCCGATGCCATCCTCATGGGTTTTGGCATGAACGACCTGATGCCGTTCATTCATATCGTGTCCGGCCAGACGGAACCAAGCGGCCTCCTGCCGTTTCAGATGCCCAGAGATATGGATACCGTTGAGGCGCAGCGCGAGGACACCCCGCGCGACATGGACTGCTATGAGGACTCTGCGGGCAATGCCTATGATTTCGCCTTCGGCATGAACTGGTCTGGCGTCATCGAGGACGATCGCGTGAGGACGTACAAGGTTGATCCGATTCTGAGGCCCGAGAACTAACGGATCACGGAAACGCTATCGCCGCGGAGGCGAGAGGGATTATCCCGCTCGCCTCCGCGGTACGTCAGAGGGGGGGGCTAACGTCCGAACAGATGACGGGACAATCTCAGATTGCACTGTCACCGGGCATGGGTTTCTGGATGATCCTAATTTCGAGGAGCGCGTGGGGGAGTAGGGCGCCTGGCCACGCTACTCGGCGATGAGAATCCTCTCCACGTAGGCGACGTACATGGTGTGGTAGTTCTCGTCGTTCTCGCCGCCGTGATACCAGCGGTCGTGCGCCCGGGCGTCGACGAAGCTCTCCGGGTCCAGGTACTTCACGAGCGCCTTGCGGCACACGAAGGTGAGCGTCGACTCCTCGTAGACGGGCGTGCCGTCGACGAGGACCGGCGTGAGGCCCGTGGCCGCGGTCTTGTCGAGGTCGCGGCCACTCCTGAAGCCAAAGACCTTGTGGGCGTCGTGGAGCCTCGCGGGGAGAAACGACAGCGTAAAGGTGTCGTTTGCGTCCATGAACTTCCTGGTGAAGCGCGACTGGCGCACGTACACCGTAATCGCCGGCCTGCTCCAGAAGGTGCCCAACCCGCCCCAGCTCACGGTCATCGCATTGCAGTGCGAGGTGGAGTCACCCGCCATGAGAAGGCCCCACTCCTTGTCGAGGCGATGGAAGACTCGCTCGGTGTACTCGCTCGGATCAAGCTCGATGAAGGCCATCACGCGCTCCCGTCTGCTCGTTGCATGACATACCCAGTATAGGGGATGGCCGTTAGGTACCACGCCCTATCGCGCCGTGACTCATGCGCGATGCATGCGGTGGTCGGTCGGGTCGGCATAACCATGCCTGCGTCCGCGAAGGTCGTCGTCCTCTTCGGGGCGCGGGCCGTAGCCAAAGTCCCGACGGCATCCGCGACCGCGGCGGAAGTCGTCGGGGTCGTCGCCCATCGCCACGAGCTTCTCCTTGAGGGAGGTCGTGAGCGCGTCCACGACCTTCTCGAACTTGGCGAGGTCTTCCTGCGAGAGCGAGGAGAACGTGTCCGCCTCACCGACCATGTCGTCGACGCCCGGCGCCGCCTGCGCGCCCTCCTCGGTGAGCCTGACCACCGTCACGCGGCCGTCCGTCTCCGACTTGGATCGGGTCACGTAGCCCTTGTCCTCGAGCTTGACGAGAAGCTCGGAGAGGGACTGCTGTCGCATGTCGAGAAGGTACGAGAGCTCGCGCTGGCTTGTCTCGGGGCGGTCCTTGAGGAGCGCGAGCACGCGTCCCTGTCCGCGCATGGGGTCGCCCACGAGACCGGCTGCCTTGGCGCGATACGCCTGGTAGCGGTGCATGAGGCGTGCGAGGCGCCCAATCTTGCGGGAGAGGGTGAACTCTGGGTCGTTGGTGAGTTCGTCGTTCATGAGACGTCCTTTCGTCTGGGGTGCCCGCACTTGCACAGGCACCTGCCTATTTCCTTTCGACCAATAATAACAGGCACCTGTTCAAATACGACGGAGAGATGCGACGCCATGGGTTCTCCATAAACACAGGTACCTGTCATAGTTCGACCGCCTGTCGGGATGGTTTTCAATCTAGAACATGTGTTCCAGTTCGTGTATGATGGTACAACACCTGAGAGGGGAGGGCGCAGATGGAGGACGTGCTTGCGGGGCTCAACGAGTCGCAGATCGAGGCCGTCACCACTACGGAGCACTATGTTCGCGTGGTCGCCGGCGCGGGGTCGGGCAAGACGCGCGCCCTCGCCAGGCGCTTTGCCTACCTCGTCAACGATATGGGCATCATGCCAGGCAACATCCTCTGCGTCACCTTTACCAACAAGGCCTCCAACGAGATGCGCCAGCGCATCCATGCCCTCACTGGCGACAATGACACCGGCTACGTCAACACCTTCCACGGCTTCTGCGTATCGGTGCTTCAGGAGGACTCGTCGGCGGTGAGCTATCCCAAGAGCTTCCTCGTGCTCGACAACTCGGACATAGACTCCATCCTCAGAATCATCTACGAGGAGCGCCGGCTCACGCTGCGTGACATGACCTTCTCGCGGGCACGCGACATGTTTGAGATGCGTAAGCTCTTCATCGAGCCCGAGTACTATCGCGACATGATCGACATGTCCGCAGAGGCCCTCCGCGCCAAGTACGAGTCGGCGACGAGCACCGAGGACATCCTCTTCTACGGGTATCTCTACCAGGAGAAGAAGTGCTTTGGGCTCGACTACAACGATCTCATCAAGTTCACGCTGCACATCTTCGAGCGCAACCCCGGGATTCGCTCCAAGTGGCAGTCCCGTCTCGAGTACGTCATGATCGACGAGTTCCAAGACATCGACGGTCTGCAGTACGAGCTCATGGAGGTGCTTCAGGGCTACCACCACAACCTTTTCGTGGTAGGCGACCCAGACCAGACCATCTACACCTGGCGCGGTGCAAACGTTCGCTACCTGCTCGACTTCGACAAGCGCTTCCCGGGCACCCGCACCATCATGATGAACGATAACTACCGCTCCACACCCCAGGTGCTTGCGGTGGCGAACTCGCTCATTGACAAGAACGAGCAGCGCATGAAGAAGTCCCTCGTGGCACGGCTTCCTGCGGGCGGACCCGTGCTCTGTCATCATGCGGAAGACTCCGCACGGGAGGCAGCCTGGATCTGCGAGCGGGTAGAGGAGCTCCATGCGGGCAACGACGGCATTGATGGCGCGGCTGCGAGAGATCCCGTCGCCTACCGTGACATCGCGGTCCTCTATCGTGCGCATTACGTCACGCGTGCGGTGGAAGAGGCCCTCGTCCGCGAGAAGATCCCCTATACCATCTATTCGGGCGTGCAGTTCTTTGACAGGCGCGAGGTCAAAGACGCCCTGTCCTACCTGCGTATGGTTGCGTATCAAGACGATCTCTCGCTGACGCGCGTCATCAATAGTCCCAAGCGAAACATCGGCGAGCAGCGCATGAGGTTCCTCCGGCGGTTCTCCGACGGACAGCAGATCTCGCTCTTCGAGGCGCTGCGCCGCTCGCTCGATGACCCGCTCTTCAAGGGTACGGGCGCGCGCGCCTTCGTGGGGCTCATCGACAAGTACTCCGTTGGTGGCGAGGGCCGTACGGTGTCAGAGCTCCTTGCCGCGCTGCTCGACGAGTCGGGATACGAGCGAGCCCTGCGCACGGAGGGCAGCCAAGAGCGACTGGACAACCTGGCGGAGCTTCGCCAGTCCGTATTCGAGTATGAGAACCAGTGCGGCGAAGAGGCCACGGTCGAGCATTACCTCAGTCACGTGGCCTTCTTCTCCAACGCCGACCAGGACATGGAGCGTGACAAGGTCAAGCTCATGACGGTGCACTCGGCAAAGGGTCTTGAGTTTCCGTACGTCTTCCTCTGCGGCATGAACGAGGGCGTCTTTCCGTCGAGAAGGGTTCGCACCATGGAGGGCATGGAGGAGGAGCGACGACTTGCGTTCGTGGCATGCACGCGTGCCGGGCGGCAGCTCTTTCTCTCGGATGCCGAAGGGGCCACGCTCGACGGTCTGCCTCGCCATCCCTCGAGGTTCCTGTTGGACGTCGACCCTGCCCTTCTCACCTTCGATGCGCCTCCGCGTGACTCGCTCGTGCGTGAGGCCCGCGACTACGTTGCCACCAGGAGCCTGATGCTCACCCATGTCGGCGACTCTCGAGTGCTGCCCGCGGGCACGCGCGTGCGGCACCGGGTGTTCGGCGCAGGCTCGATCCTCTCCGTTGATGCTGACCGTGGTGCCTACGCCATCCAGTTCGACGAGATGGACACGTCGAGGTCCATCTCCACGAGGACGAAGCTGGAACGCCTGTGAGCATGCGTGTGCGGGGAGCGAATGCGTCTGTCGCGTGGGGTATCCTGTTCGGGCACAGACGGCTCCATACGGAAGCAGCGGTGAGAGATGCTTAGAATCAGCCAGGCCATCCTGCACGTCTTTGACTTTGACAGCGGCAGCACGTTCTTCTCGGAGGGTGCCCTCGACCTCTCGAATCGCGCCACGCGATCGTATGTCCAGCGCCACCTGCGCAAGATCTCGTCCAACGCGGAAAGCAAGCATGGCGAGTTCTCGCCTGACAGCAGCTTTGCCGAGGAGCTTCGGCTCTTCTTCACGGGTCAGAACGACTTCGTGGGCTTCTCCGTGCAGATCGCCCAGTGGTTCTGGGAGGAGCTTCGCCGCACGGAGGACCTCGAGCAGTGCGACCTTCTCGTGGCCGACTTCACCGACACGGACGGCGGCAAGGCGGACGGGGGACCTGACGACCCCGAGACGGATACAACCTTCGAGGGCGACGCGCGCCGTCTCTTCGCCATCATCCTCCTCCCGCGCAAGCAGGCCTTCATCCATGAGATCGACCCTCAGTCCAACGAGATCTTGCGCCAGGACTCCACGCTTCCCAATCCCACGCAGAAGGTGGAGAGCTACGTGCTGGTGGACGCCGACACCATGGCCATCGACTTTCACGACAAGGAGAGGGGCGTGGGAGGGGAGACGAGGCAGATCATTCCCGAGCTCTTTCTGCAGTGCTCTACCGAGGCGTCGAGCCATGAGGTGATAGACCAGGTCACCGTCATCGTGAGGGACATCGCCGAGGAGTATGGGCTCACGCCTGCCGTGGAGGTGTCGCGCGCCAAGGTGGCGCTCTCTCGCCACGCCGACCTCGAGCAGTCGGTCACGCCCGCGGAGGTGGGACGCGAGGTCTTCGAGGATCGCCCCGAGCTTGCGAGGCACTACGAGGAGCGCATCGCCGAGAAGCGGCTTCCCGACGAGGTGCCCGTAAGGCGCGGCGTGGCCAACCGCCTGACCAAGACGCACCGCATCCGTACCGATACGGGCATCGAGATAAGCTTCCCATCCGACCTGGCCGACAAGCCCGGCTACATCGACTTCGTCACGGGGCCGGACGGACGCATCTCCATCAACATCCTCAACGTCGCCAGCATCGAGAACAGATAGCACCTGCGCCAGCGAACCCTCGGTCTTCCGGGGAGGTCATGGACGCCTGACGGTCAAGGTGACGCCGGCGGCTAGGGAGGCGAGCGCCCTTGGTAACCACCGTCCACCCATGTTCTTTTGATAGTTGCATGGGTAAGGGGGTATCCTAGACAGCAGTCTTTCTGCACCATAACTGAACTCAAGGAGACCGCATGTCAAGAAATCATCACGTCATAGAGGGTGACCCCGCATTCTCTCCGAGAAGCGTCACTCGTCGTGACGCGTTGAGGTTCCTCATCGGTGCCGGGATGTTTGCAGCAACAACCCTCCCCTCGGTCGCCAGCGCTGAGACCACTCAGGAAAAGCTCGACTCCACGCAGAACGAGTATTCCGCCGCGCAGTCAAAGCTCGACGAGATTGGTCAGGAGTACGCCTCTCTCAACGCAGACCTCGATTCTACCCTGAGCCAGATCGATACCACGCAGTCTGCCATCGACCAGAAGCAGACGGAGATCGATACCAAGCAGGGTCAGATCGACCAGAAGCAGACCGAGGTCGAGGCCAAGCAGACCCAGCTTGGCGAGCGCATGTCCAGCGCCTACAAAACAGGAAACCAGAGCATTCTCGATCTCATCCTCTCGTCCTCATCCTTCGAAGAGCTCACGTCGAACATCTACTACCTTGACAAGGTCACCGAGGCCGACAAGGACATGATCGAAGAGATCAAGACCATGAAGGCCGAGCTCGAGACCGAGAAGGCCGAGCTCCAGACCGAGAAGGATGATCTCGAGACCCAGATGGCCACCCTCGAGGACCTCAAGTCTCAGCAGCAGCAGCAGCTCTCCGAGATTCAGGCCAAGCAGGATGAGGCCCAGACATACGTCTCGCAGCTCAGTTCCGAGGTTCAGGCGCTCATCTCCCAGCGTGACGACGAGCTTGCCGCCGCCCAGCAGGAGGCCGCGCGCATCGCAGCCGAGCGCGCCGCTGCGGCGTCGGGCGGATCGTCCTCCTCGGGTGGGTCCTCCTCAGGCGGGTCGAGTTCGGGCGGGTCATCCTCAGGCGGATCGGGTTCTGCGGCAGCCGTCGTCTCGGCGGCCGGCTGGACTTCCTCCACGGGAGCGGGCTACTGCGCCGCATGGGTCTCCAACGTCTTCTCCAATGCGGGCGTGGGCAACTTCTACGGTAACGCCTGCGACATGTACTGGGCGTACTGCTCGAGCTCCAACACCTCTTCCATCCAGACCGGCATGATCGTGGCGGTGCCGAGCGAGCCGTACAGCTACGCTGCCATTCTCTACGGCCATATCGGCATTTACATCGGAGGCGGCACGGTACGGCATTGCGCTTCCGGCGTGGTCAAGTCGCAGAGCCTCTCGTCGTGGATCAGCGAGTTCGGCGTCACCACCACTCCTCGATGGGGCTGGCTCGGCGGCGTGGTGCTGTCGTAGTCTCAAAGCCATATGCGTATGGGCGGCCATCCTCTGGGGTGGCCGCTTTTTTCTGCCGCGAGTACCTTCTCGACCGATGAGATTCGCATATCCAAGGGGTGGCCACCTTTGGGTATGCTTCTCGTCTTGGTTCTGCAGCCAGAATTCGATGCCTAACGCATATCTGAAAACACGTGAATCTCCCCGTCACGTCTCGTCCCTTTTGTCACTCGCACGCCGAGCGGCTATGATGATGAGGAGAGAAACGTTGTCGCAGACGCCATCGGGGGACCGCTATGCTCGTCGAGCTCTTCATTCGCGCTTTCTGTGATACAGACGCCTATCCGCTTGCGGCTGCGGTTGGCGCGACGACCGTTGCCGTTGCCGGCCTTGTGGTGGCCGCGCTCACCGTCATCGGCTGGTGGGGCATCTTTCGCAAGGCCGGCGTACCTGGATGGAAGGCGGTCATCCCCGTCTACAACGAGTACGTGCGCTGTCGCATCTCTGGAACGAGGATCGAGCTCTTTGCGGGTGAGCTGGTCTTCCTCGTGGCAAGCTTGGTCTTCTCCATTCCGCAGGTTGCGGCCCTGACGGGTGGGGCACCAAGGATCTCGGACGTATGCTTTGCCCTCTACGTCTTTATCTACGCCGTCGTGTGCTTCAACACGAGCAAGTCTTTCGGCGGCGACCTCGGCCTCGCGGCGGCGCTGCTCTTCCTCGAGCCGATCGTCTCAATCTACCTCGGCTTTGGCGGCCCCACCTATGCCGGTCCCGCAAGGCCGGACAGTCGTCTCATGCCCTTCAACCTCGATCGCTACTCTACCGAGGGTGACATCGTGGAGAAGGACGGCCACCTCACCTACCGCGACCGTCCCTGCGGGGACGATACCGAGGGGAAGTAGTTCCTCACTCGCCTGCGTTGCGTATGGATTACCCATGCGATGCTAAGTGTCTTGTCACCTGTAAAGTATGGTGTCATACTAACTGCCATTGCCGGGGTGACGAGAGGGGAACCATGGTCTCAGGCGAGATGCTCCAGGAGATTCGGCGGCTCAAGAAGGAGAGGGACGCCGTCGTCCTTGCGCACTACTACGTGACGCCGGACGCCCAGGACCTCGTGGACTATGTCGGCGACTCCTTCTTCCTCAGCCGTAAGGCGGCGACGCTTGACTGTGCGACGCTCGTGTTCGCGGGCGTTCGCTTCATGGCCGAGAGCGCAAAGCTCCTCTCGCCCGGCAAGACCGTGCTCATGCCTGAGCCCTCGGCCGACTGTCCCATGGCACACATGGCGCGCAGGGAGACCGTCGATAGCGCTCGCGCCACATACGGTGACAACTTGGCCGTTGTCTGCTACGTCAACTCCACGACCGAAATGAAGGCCTGGTCAGACGTATGCGTAACCTCGTCAAACGCTGTCGAGATCGTGCGTGCCCTTCCGCAGGGCAACATCCTCTTCATCCCCGACATGAACCTCGGCCACTACGTCGCGACGAAGGTCCCGGAGAAAAACGTCATCTTGAACGACGGGTTCTGCCCCACGCACGAGTCGATTGACGTTGCCGAGGTGGAGGGGGCCCGCGCCGAGCATCCTGGCGCCCTCGTCCTCGCGCATCCCGAATGCGGCTCATGGGTGCTGGAGAAAGCCGACGTGGTGGGTTCGACCTCGCAGCTAATCGATGCCGCCGTGAGGTCTGACGCGCGCGAGTTTGTCATCTGCACCGTGCACGGCGTGATTCATGAGCTGGAGCGACAGACCGCGGGTACCGGCAAGCGATTCTTCTTCCCACGCACCATGCCCGTCTGTCCCAACATGGCTCGCATCACGGCCGAGAAGGTCCTCGCGTGTCTCCGCGACGGAACGGGTGAGGTGGGCCTGCCCGACGAGTCCGTCATCGCGCGCTCCACCGCTGCCCTTGACCGCATGCTCGAGATGGCGAGGTAGATCATGACACGCAGAGTAGAGTGTGACGTCGTCATCGCGGGTTGCGGGGTTGCCGGCCTTTACTGTGCCCTCAACCTGCCCTCGTCCATCCGCGTGGTGCTTCTCTCCAAGACCGACGTCGAGTCATGCGACTCGATGCTCGCCCAGGGAGGCATCTGCGTGCTGCACGACCAGGACGACTACGAGTCGTTCTTCGAAGACACGCTCAAGGCGGGTCATTACGAGAATCGCCTCGAGTCGGTCGACATCATGATTCGTTCGTCCCAGACGGTCATCGACGACCTCGTCAAGCGAGGCGTGCGCTTTGCCCGCAGGTCCGACGGCGAGCTCGACTACACCCGCGAGGGGGCACACTCGCGCCCGCGCATCGTCTACCACGAGGACATCACGGGCGAGGAGATCACCACGCACCTCTTGGCCTGCGTCCGTCGTCGGCCGAACACGACCATCATGGAGCATACCGTGATGACCGACATACTGGAGGGGTACGACCAGCGCGGCCGACGTGTGTGCCGCGGCATGGTCGCCGAAGACGAGCGACTTGGGCGCGTCGAGTTCCATGCGCCGGCGACGGTCATGGCCACGGGCGGCATCGGCGGCCTGTACGAGCACTCCACGAACTTCCCGATTCTCACGGGTGACGGCTGCCGCATTGCCGCGGAGCATGGTGTGCTTCTCGAGCACATGGACTACGTGCAGATTCATCCCACCACGCTTTTCACCGAGAAGCCCGGTCGCGCCTTTCTCATCTCGGAGTCGGCGCGCGGCGAGGGTGCCATCCTGCTCAACGACGCCGGCGAGCGCTTCACCGACGAGCTGCAGCCGCGCGACGTGGTCTGCGCCGCGATAACCGCCGAGATGAACCGCACCAACGCCAGCCACGTGTGGCTCTCGTTTGAGAACGTGCCCGAGTCCGTGGTCCGCAACCACTTCACGCATATTCGCGAGCACTGCATGGAAGAGGGTTACGATATCCTTCGCGCGCCCATCCCGGTGGTTCCGGCGCAGCACTACTTCATGGGCGGCATTCACGTGAACTCCGATTCCGAGACCACGCTGCCGCATCTCTTCGCAGCGGGTGAGACGGCCTGCAACGGCGTCCACGGCAGAAACCGCCTCGCCTCCAACAGCCTGCTCGAGTCCATCGTCTTTGCCAAGCGCGCTGCCGACAAGATCATGCACGACCGTTTTGCCGATGATGCGGCCGAGCAGCTCGAGGACGTGACCCGCGAGTTCAACCGCGTCTTCTCCCGTTCCACCAGCGTCCCCGACCTCGCAACCATCGCGGGCATCAACCGATAGGAGCACCATGACCGACCCCATGATCTTGATGACGATCGACGATCACATTCGCGCCGCCCTCGTGGAGGACATGCCCTTTGGCGACGTGTCCACGCAGGCGGTGATGCCCGAGCCGCGCCAGGGGCACGTGGAGCTTCTCGCCAAGCAGGACGGCATCATCGCCGGGCTTGACGTCTTCGCTCGCGTCTTCGCGCTGCTCGACCCGCTCACCGTGATGATTCCCTCTCTGGCGGATGGTGCGGAGGTCTGTTGCGGCGACCTCGTGGCCGACGTCGAGGGAGACGTTCGCGCGCTTCTCGAGGGCGAGCGCACGGCCCTCAACTACCTGCAGCGCATGAGCGGTATCGCCACGTACACGCATCGCATCGCGGTGGAGCTCGAGGGCACGGGCACGACGCTCGTGTGCACGCGCAAGACCACGCCGGGCATGCGGATCTTCGAGCGCGAGGCCGTGCGTCTGGGAGGGGGCTCGCTCCACCGCTACGGCCTCTCCGATGGCGTGATGCTCAAGGACAACCACATCGCTGCGGCGGGCGGCATCGCCCGGGCCGTGGAGGCGGCGCGCAGGGTCGCTCCCTTCGTGGACAAGGTCGAGGTGGAGTGCGAGACCCTCGAGCAGGTCGGGGAGGCTCTCGAGGCAGGCGCCGACATCATCATGCTCGACAACATGGACCATGAGACGATGGCACGGGCAGTCTCTCTCGTCGGCGGTCGGGCGCAGACGGAGGCATCGGGCAACGTCTGCGCCGAGAACGCGGCAAGCTATGCTGACCTCGGCGTAGACTTCCTTTCGTGCGGGGCACTCACGCACTCCGCGGGTATCCTCGACCTGAGTCTCAAGCATCTTGAGGTCATCGACTGATTGGCATGGGCATGACAGGAGAAGAGCGCAGGAACGGCATTGTCGAGACGCTGCGCACGGCGGGTGGCCCCCTGTCGGGAGCGGCGCTCGGCTGCGCATGCGGCGTGAGCCGTCAGGTGGTGGTGCAAGACATCGCCCTGCTCAGAAGGGGTGGCGTGCCCGTCGTCTCGACCAACCGCGGCTACGTGCTTCTGCCTGGCAACGCCCGCCCCACGCGCGTGCTCAAGTGCCACCACAGCATAGAGGAGGCGCTCGAGGAGCTCAACATCGTCGTTGACCTCGGCGGATGCGTGGAGGACGTCTTCGTGAACCATCGCGCCTACGGCGTCATATCTTCGCGTCTCGACGTCCACAACCGTCGGGATGCGAAGAGGTTCATGGACGACATAAACTCCGGCGTATCGACGCCGCTCATGAACCTTACCAACTGCTATCACTTCCACCACGTGTCTGCCGACTCCCAGGAGTTCCTCGACGAGATCGAGATCGCCCTCGACGAGCGCGGATTTCTCGCAGAACCGCTTCCCTATGAGACGAGCCTTCTTGAGAGTTCGAATTCCTAGCCGCTCGCAGTGGTATCCTGTGGCCTAGTGGGTTATGGAATTCGAGGAGGTCACGTGGAGGACGTTCAGCTATCGATTCCCCGTACGGTCGCTCAGCAGACGCTGCGTATCGTATCCATCATCATGGCGATACTCGCGGCCGTGCTCGTCTTTGGTGGCGCGCTTGTGGTGTGGTCCGGTCTTACCACAAACGGATCGGATGCGGTCGGACATACGGCGCTCGACGGCGCCACGGTCCTCGGTGTGGGGACCGTGCTCGGATTCGGAGCGCTCATCGTGGCCTCCGGCGTCCTTCTGGCGGTGACCTCCCGGCTTGGCCTGCGTGCCGCCCGCGACTCTGCGAAGGTCGGTCCGTATCGCTTTCTCTGCTATCTCGTGGGTCTCGTCACGCTCGTGGCCATCGTCTGGAGCTGGGGTGCGGGAACGGTCCTTCTCTTCCATCCCGTGGTCCTCATGATCACCATCACGTACGTGCTCGTATGCTCCACCCTCGCCGACCAGGTGCAGCGCGAGCATGACGAGGGCATCGTCGGGCCCGCCTACTGGCGCACGCACCACCAGCGCACGTTGCATCTCATCTCGTGTGCGGTCATCGCCATGTCGGCGATGCAGGCGGTGGTGGCCATCGTGCTTTACATCCTCGTGGGAAACCTCGGTGCCGACGTGAGCCTCAGCATGGTGGGCAGCGTCGTGAGCGCAGGCAACGTGAGCATGTCCGCGCTCGTCTCGGGCATTATCTCCGCTGTGGTCGACCTCTGCGTGGGCATCCTCGGCGTGCGCGGGTCCAACCACCCCGAGAAGATCCTGCCCTACCTCGTGATCTCGTGCCTCGGCTTTGCCGTGGACGTGGCGCGCCTCGTGATGGACATGGTCGTCAACGGGCTTGCCGGCGTGCAGGGCAGCTCTCTTGCCGACATGGTCTTCATGGGCGCCTGCGCCTTCCTTGCCTGGAGCATCTGGCACCAGCCGCGCTCGACCGCCAGGGTCCTCGCCGAGGAATAGCCCCGCTCGGTCACCAGCATCATGGCGTCCCCTGCGGACGCGTGCGTCGTGCACTGTCCTCGGGGCAGCTCGCGCCCGCCTGGCCTAGAGCCGCATGAGGCGTGCGATCGAGACGATGTAGATCTTGAGCGCGGTCTTCATGCTCTGCTCCGAGATGCCCTCGTCGGGACCGTGTTCCATGCCGACCCACGCGGGAACCTGCTCCTCGGGGTCATGCGGTCCGAAGGCGCAGGCACGCTTGAAGTGGCGAGCATAGGTGCCGCCGCCGATGACGACGGGCTTGCCCTCGCGTCCGGTGTACTCGTCGTAGGTGGCGAGAAGGGTCTGGATCTCCGACGAGGTGGGCTCGATGTAGAAGGGCGGCTCATCGGCGAGGACGCGATAGCCGCACCCGGCACCCTCGGCGAGCTTGGACATGGCGCTGGTGATGCCGTCGCCCGTGATGGAGGTGGGATAGCGGGAGTCGATGGTCTGCACGAAGCGACCCTCGCGCGTGCGAATCGTGCCTTGGATGCAGGTGAGCGGACCGAACTTGTCATCCGCGGCGGCGATGCCGGAGGATGAGCCGTCAGTCGAGGCCGTGAGGGTGCGCTCGAGCTCGAGGAAGGTGCGCTCGTCCTCTCCGCAGACCCCCGCATCGAGGAGGTAGCGCACGAGCACGCCGATGGCGTTGACGGTGTCGGCGGGCAGTGATGCGTGACCGCCCTTGCCCTGTGCCGTCACGCGGGCACGGCCGTCGTCAAGGTATTCGATCTCGATGCCGTCTTCCACGGGCAGCTCGTCCGCGTGGGCACGCACGACGGCACACGCCAGGCCAGGGATGGCGTTGGGCACGGTTCCGCCGTCCAGCTCGATGATCTTGTCCCCGGCGATCTCCGCCGAGGTAAACTCGCCGTGGTAGACGCCCTTCTCGCCGCAGACGAGCGGGAAGTCGGCGTCGGGGGAGAAGCAGAAGACCGGCTGGGGGAAGCGCTCGAGGTAGTGGGGAACGTCGCCCATACCGGTCTCCTCGTTGTTGCCGATGATGCAGCGAAGGGTGTAGGGGAGCCTTTGGCCGGTCTCGGCGACCTGGCGGCAGAAGAAGTGCGCGGCATAGAGAGAGAGCACGAACGGGCCCTTGTCGTCAAGGACGCCGCGGCCCAGGAGGTAGCCGTCACGACGTGTGACGTCGAGCGGATCGACTGTCCATCCCAGACCGAGCGGGACGATGTCGGTGTGGGCGATCGTGGCGACGTAGCGTGGCGACTCTCCCTCGAGGTCGGCGTAGCCAAGATAGCCGTCGAGGTCATGGGCATCGAGGCCCAGGCGACTGGCGATGGCGATGGCGCGGGAGAGCGCCTCGTACGGCTTGGGACCCCAGGGCTTGCCCGGACCTGCGTGGTCGAGGTCCTCCACCGACTCAACCTGCACGAGAGTGCGGATGTCCTCCACGACATCCTCCCAGACCTCGTCGACGTACGCGTCGACCCGTGCCTTGAGCTTCTCGTCTGCCATACCGACCTCCAAGCCTGCCTACGATTGGTTTCGGGATACATGGTAGCCGAGACGGGACGCCTTGGGGCCCGCAATGGCGTTGCTACATCACGTACAGGAGCACCGAGACGACCATGAGGATGCTGCCGGCAAGCGTGAACAGGTGAAAGACGAAATGCAGATAGGGGATGCGCTTGAAGGCGTAGAAGACCGCGCCCACGGTGTAGCAGATGCCGCCGGCAAGGAGGAGGGCGAACGCGGGCATGGGCAGAAGCTCGATGAGGTCGGAGGCGCAGAATATCACGAGCCAGCCCATGGCCACGTAGATGACGGCCGAGAGCCACTTGGGCTGGCGCTCGCGCATGGCACACTCCGCGATGATTCCCGCGGCGGCGATGCTCCACACGATGGCGCAGAGGGTCGGACCGCCGTGGTCGGCGAGGGTCACGAGCGCATAGGGCGCATAGCTTCCGGCTATGAGCAAGTAGATGCCACAGTGGTCGAGCACGCGCAGCCGCCGCTTTGCCTCGGGGCTGACGATGGCATGGTAGAGCGTCGAGAACGTGTACTCGACCACGAGCCCGCCGCCCATGAGGAGGGCTGCGACGAGACGCGTTCCGCCGCCATGGGCCTGCGCCTCCACCACGAGAAGCACGAGCGCGGCGACGGAGAGGACCGCGCCCACGCCGTGCGAGACCGAGTTGGCGATCTCCTCGCCCTTGCTGTACTGACGGACCTCGCGCTCTTGGGTCTTCTTGGCATCGAGATTCTCTGTCATGACCTGACTCCCGTCCGGACGATACGGGGAGCACACACCCGCATGGTAGTATTCCATCAGTCGAATAGCAGTATCTTATCTAGTATTTAAGACTAGATAAGCTAGATATAAGAATTGTCATATCCTTCACACATTCGGGAGGTTCGACCTTGAACCACAAGCGTTCCTTCATCATCTATGTAGTCGTCTTTGGCTTGGCGCTGATTGCGAGTGGCGCCTTTCTCGTCTGGTTTGACACCGACACGGTCGCGAAGCTCGACATCATCAACTCGTCCGCAGTTCTGCAGTACCTCGCCGTGACAAGCGCACCGGTGGCGGAGTTCTCGGCTGGTGCGCTCGTGGCCGGTGCGCTCGTTCGCTGGCGCGAGCCAAAGCTGTCACGGGCGGTCTCCATCGTGATCCGCGTGGTCTCGCTCGTCATGCTCGTGCTTGCCGTGGCAAGCCCGCTCGTCACGTCGGGACTGCCTGCGGCCGTTCGCGTGCTCTTTGCCGTGGCGGTCTTCGTCTCCATCAAGCTGCCCGTGACCTATGTGGTCGCCGGCGGGTTGCTGGGTCTCTCGCTTGCGCGTCCGGCGACGCTCGACCCCCGGCCTGACCCGGATGCGGATCCCTTCTCCGAGGACGAGTAGGGAAGCGGTAGCCTCGCGCGAGCTGCGACTCATGCGACAATGGATGCGTCAAAAAAAGAGGGGGTCTCATGGAGAGAAGAGACGTGCGCGACCTGCTTGAGCAGGTCGCGGCTGGCGAGACGGACGTGGACGTCGCTACTCGGCGGCTGGCCTCCGAACCCTTCGTCGACCTCGGATACGCCAAGCCCGATCTGCATCGAGGCGTGCGCCAGGGCGTGTCGGAGGTGGTCTATGGCGCCGGAAAGACGGCTGACCAGATCGTGGGCATCATCAACGCCCTCCTTTCGGGCGGGCAGGACCGCGTGCTCGTGACCACGCTTGACGCCGAGAAGGCCGCGGCCGTTGCCGATGGTCTCGACGTGCCTCTCGACTATCGGGAGCTTCCCCGGCTGGGGCTCGTGGGAGGGCTGCCCGAGCCTGACGGCAACGGCCGGGTGGTCGTCTGCGCCGCCGGCACGAGCGACCTCTACTGCGCCGAGGAGGCGTCCGTCACCGCGGAGGCGCTCGGCAGCCGCGTGGTGCGCCTCTATGACGTGGGCGTCTCGGGTATCCACAGGCTTCTCGCCCACGCGGATGACATCCAGGCCGCGTCCGCCGTGGTGGCCGTGGCGGGCATGGAGGGGGCGCTCGCGAGCGTGGTGGGCGGTCTTGCCGCCTGCCCTGTGATCGCCTGCCCCACGAGCGTGGGCTACGGAGCCTCGTTCGGTGGCCTTGCGGCGCTTCTCGCCATGCTCAACTCGTGCGCGAGCGGCGTCTCCGTGGTGAACATCGACAACGGCTTTGGCGCGGGGTACCAGGCGGCCCTCATCGACCACGCCACGGCCCGGCGCTAGGAGAGGGGGAAGGTATGGGCAGGACGCTCTATCTCAGGTGCGAGAGCGGCATCTCCGGTGACATGGTCGTCGGTGCGCTGCTCGACCTTGGGGCGGACGAGAAGGGCCTGCGCGCCGCCCTTCTGGGCCTCGGCCTGGACGGCTTCGAGGTGCGTGTGGGTCGCAAGACGTGCGGGGCGCTGGACGCCTGCGACTTTGACGTGGTGCTCGACCAGACCCACGAGAACCACGACCACGACATGGGCTACCTCTACGGTGACCTTGACGGCGAGGGAGATGGCGGGCGCCACCACGGGCACGAAGACCATGAGCATGAGGGCCACCATCACCACCACGAGCACCGTACGCTCGCCGACGTCACGGCGATCCTCGATGCGTCGACCCTTCCCGTACGCACGCTCGCTACGGCGCGACGCGTCTTCGACATCCTCGCGGCCGCTGAGGCCAAGGCCCATGGTACCGACGTCGGGCACGTGCGCTTTCACGAGGTGGGTGCCGTGGACTCGATCGTCGATATCGTTGCCGCCGCATGGTGCCTCGACAACCTCGATGTGACCGACGTGATCGTCTCGCCGCTGGCGGAGGGGGAGGGTCGCGTGCGCACCGCGCACGGCGTGCTGGGCGTCCCCGTCCCTGCCGTTGCCAACATCATTGCGAGCGAGGGTCTCGCTCTCGCACGGCTTCACCGAGAGGGCGAGTTCGTGACTCCCACGGGCGCGGCGATCGCGGCGGCCGTTCGCACGCGCGACGACCTTCCCGAGACGTATCGCGTGCTTGGCGTGGGCATGGGCTCTGGTAAGCGCGCCTACGATCCGCCGTCGACCGTCTGTGGAATGCTCATCGAGGAGGTGGCTGGCACACCTGTCGCGAAGACGTCCTTCTCGACACCCGACCTCTGGAAGCTCGAGACCGAGGTGGACGACTGCACGGGCGAGGCGCTCGGGCACGTGCTCTCCCGCCTCTACGATGCGGGTGCCCGCGAAGCGCACTTTCTACCCGTCGTCATGAAGAAGGGCAGGCCAGGCCATCAGATCGAGGTGCTTTGCGACGAGAAGGACATACCCGTGCTCGAGCGGGTGATCTTCGAGGACACCACCACGATCGGTATCCGTCGCATGCCCCTCTGGCGCACTGCCCTACCGCGCGAGGAGGTCGAGCTCGCAACGACGTGCGGTGCCGTTCTCGCCAAGCGCGTGACGCTGCCTACGGGAGCCGTGCGCGTCTATCCCGAGTACGAATCCGTTGCCGCCGCCTCGCGCGAGAGCGGCACCCCCTTCCAGGACACCTATCGCGCTGCGGTGGCCTCCGCCGAGAGCCGCGAGGCGTAGAGGCGGAACGCTGCGATGACGTTGGTGCAGGAGCGTTGCGTCGCACGGACGGTTTACGGTTAAAAACCGTCCGTGCGACGCGTTAGTGACGAGAAAGACATCCGTACGGACGAATCATGCGCGAAAACCGTCCGTGCGACGCAACGCTTCCACGCGTTCCCAGATGACGTGCATGGCAACGAACGAGCCCACGAGTGCCGCCGCATAGGGCACGAGATAGCCTGGATTGCCAAAGACTGCGGCCACCGCCATAAGCGGCGAGCCGTATGCCGGGGTGCTGACGAAGGCGAAGTTGGTGTCGAGGACCTTGTTGAGCGGGTAGATCACGGCGAGGTAGGCGGCCACGAAGGCAAGCGAGGTTCGCAGGTCCTCGCGTCTGGGACGAAGGTCGCCACCTGCCAGGAGCATGAGCACGAAGGCGACGAGAAGACCGTGCTCCGCAAAGCCGCAGAGACACGGGTAGGTGTACGGCGCGCAGCTCGTCCAGCCGGGAAACACGAGCGCGAGCAGGGCGCCCAGGAGTCCGAGCGTGAAGATGACCTCTCCCGTGGCCCGATTGGGCCGAAGCGCATAGACGAGGAGCAGGTACTCGCACATGTTGCAGGTATGGAGCGGCCACCACTGCGGACTGAATACGCCCCATGAGGCCATGAGGACGTCGTCGCCTGCGAGAAGCACGAGCGGCACGAGGGCGACGATAAGCATCATGCGCCGCCGGGGACTTCCCTTCTCGGTGCCTCTCGGTAGACTGCGGTAGCCACGGACCACGAGCACGTCCATCACCGCGACGGCGGCGAGCCAAGCGACGTGCGCGGGTCCAAAGGTCGGGAAGCCTATGCCGCTGCCCCACATGGCTGGCTCGGGCGTGAGAAAGCCATATCCGTCCACCTGCTCGCCGCCCTAGTTGTCCGATCGCGAGAAGGCATTGCGCATGCGCATGCTCGTCTCGTAGAGCACGTGGTCGAGCAGTTCGTCCGTCTCGGTGCGCAGGAGTGCGGCTATGCGGCGGTTGGCCTCCTCGAGTGGCTCGTGCGCCGCTACGCAGTCCACGTCACCATCGCGGATGGCGCGGTCGGTCTCTCCGATGATGGCACGAGCGGCGGCGCCTACCTTCTCCTGGTAGCGCTCCACGTGAGGCAGGTTTGCCCCGAAGTTGGCGTCGGCGAGCGCTGCCACGACGCGGTTGGCCCAGTAGAAGTTCTCGGTGGTCACGTGCGTGGTGGTGTCTGCGAGGTAGCCGGGCGTGGTGGTGACGTTGGCGTAGAAGGGCACGAGCACGTTGAAGACGTTGGAGCCGTAGGCCACCCACTCGAGCGCGCGTGATGCGAGGGGCTCGTAGGGGCGAAGCTGGAGCACGGCGAGATGGTTGTTGCGATTGATGCCGATGGGACGATACATGCCGCGCGAGGCCGGCGTGCCGAGCGTGCCGTAGGGGTCGAAGGGAGTGCCCTGGTAGTGAAGGGAAAGAACGTACTTCACGTCCTCGATGGTGACCTTTCGCTCGGGTACGCGACACCATGGGATGTCATCGTCTTCGGGGCGGTAGTCGGCCGTGGGGCCGTCCCAGGTGTTGCTCGTGGCGTTGAGGTGGCGCTGCATGGCCCAGGCGCGAGGCGTGTTGTACACGTGGTCGGCATCGGAGCGCGAACCAAAGGCGTCACGTGGGTTGAGGCGGCCGTCGAGAGAGACGTCGAGATGATTCTCGTCGACGAAGGCGCCCATGTCGGCCGAGCATAGGTGCTCGCGCTTCTCCCCGAGGGCGTCAACGAGGTCGAAGGAGTCGAGTCCGAGCTGGTTGGGCATGGTGACGTAGCAATCGTCGGGAACGCGGCGAGCAATCCAGTGGTGACCGCCCACGGTCTCCATCCACCAGATCTCGTTGACGTCACAGAACGCGATGCCGTTGCTCTCATAGGTACCGTAGCGCTCGAGGAGGCTTCCGAGAATCCGAACCCCGTCTCGCGCGGAGCGCATGTAAGGGAGTACGAGCGTGACCATGTCCTCCTCGCCGATGCCGCCTGCGACCTCGGGCTCGTATCCCTCCTCGCCCGGTGTGCCCACGGCAGGGCGCAACGTCACGAACGGGTCGGCCCCGAGTACGCGCTCGTTGGTGGTGAGGGTCTCGGTGGCACTCATTCCCACATTGCGGATGGAGAAGCCCGCCTCCTCCCAGAGACCTTCCTTGCGGTCTGCGTTGGGAAGCGTGGTGTAGCGGCGGCCGCCTTCGGGGAGGGGAATGGTCAGGTGGGAGATCACGCTCGTGTAGGAGGACTTGCCCGCGGGGTCCACCACGAGGAACTGCTTGGGGTCAAAGGTTCCACCGGCGGAATCCTCGTTGCGAGCCACGATAGTTGACCCGTCGTAGCTGGCATTTCTTCCGACCAGAATAGTAGTGCAGGGCATGGTTCCTCCTCGAGCGCAGACGTGTGGACACTCCTATGGTACAGCGTGCGCAGGTGAGACGAGCTTTGGGTATGCGTGTGGGACCGAAGTGGGATTCTTGTTCCGAACGTAGGGGCATGCCTAGGGAGCCGTGCCTTTTCAGATATGCGACTCGTCTTGAATCGGTCGTCGATTTCGATTGTGGACGCCTATCTGAAAGGTCGGGCTTCGAAGCTTCTCGATGACGAGGGGCCGCCCCTGCGTGCGGGCGGTCCCTCGTCGATGTCACGTCCGGGATGTGTCGTCGTTACCAGATGTTGTCGTTAACGTAGAGCTGCATGGGATAGGAGAGGTACTCGACCTGCCTGAGCTTCTCGGCGGTGACGTAGCCGGCCGGAGCGTCGATGACGGTCGGGATGCGGTTGATCATCGTGGCGCAGGTGTGGCGTGGCGTGTCCGGCTTCTTGAGCTCGAACTCGCAGTCCGGCTCGCCGAGGATTCTCCATGTCGCGAGGTCGCCCTCGTCGGGACCGTAGACCTTGCCGATCTGCGACGTCACGATGACAGGACCCTGGAACGTCTCGGTGGTGACGACGGTGCTCATGCCGATGACCTTGCCGGCGGGAATGGTCTTGCCCATCGTGGAGGAGTAGGTGTCCTGCTCGGCAATGTAGGGGACGTTCTCCTGCCTGTTCGACCTGAGGGTCCAGCCGAAGCGGTTGACCAGCGCCTCGTTGGAGTTCCAGACGTAGGAGGGGACGATGTCGTCGGGGTGGGCGAGCTTCTGCTCGAACTCGTCGGGAGTCATGTCGACGCCGTGGACCCGTGCGAGCGCGAGGCCGTAGTCCTCGACGTTGTACGAGACGGCGCCCTCGATGCGGTCGATGCGGTTCACGCCGCCGGCGACGCTGGCGATGATGTTGATCCAGTAGATGTCCTGCATGCCCGATCCGGTGACGGTGCAGTCGGTCTCCTTGGCGATGGTGTCGATCTGATTGGTGAGCGCCGCAGAGGTGGTCCAGGGGTAGATGGCCTCCTCGCAGGTGGTCACGACGTTGATGCCACGCTCGACGCACTTGATGACGTGCGGATATATGTCGCTTACAAGCGAGAAGAGCGTCATGACGGCGATGTCTGGGTCGGTGTCGTCAAGGACCCTGTCAGCATCGTCGGAGATGATGGTGCCGACCTTCGTGCCAAGACCCGCGTAGTCACCGACGTCTTGCCCGATGACCGCCGGGTTGTTGTCGATGGCGCCGACGATCTGCGCACCGTGTTCGTAGAGGTATCTGAGCGTGAACTTCGACATCTTGCCGCAGCCGTACTGGACTACCCTGATCTTCTCGAGATCCATGTATCCTCCTCTGACATCTGGCCGCTCCTTCGAGAGCACTACGGCTCTTGGTATACGGCCTGGCGCGAAGGGAGGGGAGGAGAAGACGGGCTGTGGGTCGTGTTTGTGCCGCGGGCGTCCGACCTCCTCGGGTGCATCACATTTGCGGGACGCCCGTCCGTATGGCCACGAGTCACCGAAGGGGAGCCCCGGAAGGGCGAAGAGCGGCCGACCACCGCAGGGGTGTCCGGCCGCTCTCGTAGCGAAACGCAGTCCTTGTCACCAGGACCTAGGCGTTGAGCTCGTCGGGGTTGTCGGTGACGAGAATCTTGACCTGCTTCTTCTTCTCGGGGCCGGTCAGGGTCTCGAAGCCCTCGCTCACGATGTCGTCGAGAGCGACCTTCTTGGTGATGAATCCCTTGGCGGGGATCTTGCCATCGCTCAGGAGCTTGATGACGTCATCGAAGTCGTTGCCGTTGTAGCAGATGGAGCCACAGAGCTTCTTCTCGGGGATGACGATTGCGTTGAGGTCGAAGTTGATGCTCTTCTCCCAGATGGAGGTGACCACCACGGTGCCGCCGTTGTGGACGGATGCGACCTCGAGGTCGAAACAGGCCTGGCTACCGGTGCACTCGAAGGCGATGTCGGCTCCGAAGTTGTTGGTGCGCTTCATGATCTCGGCGACCACGTCGCACTCGCTGGGGTCGAGGACGACGTCGGCACCGGAGTTCTTGGCGTACTCCTGACGGACGGACTTGCGCTGGATCATGATGACCTGGCTTGCGCCCATCGCCTTGAGGCTCTCGAGGGTCGCGAGTCCGATGGTGCCGGCTCCCGCGACGACGGCGCTCATGCCCGGCTGGAAGTTGCCGGCGCGCAGCGAGTGGTAGCCCACGGAGATGGGCTCGACGAGAGCGGCCTTGTCATAGGGGAGATTGTCGGGGATCTTGTGCACGAACTTGTGGCGGAAGGTGGTGAAGTCCGCGAAGCCGCCGCCCTTGCCCGCGAGCCCATGGAAGCCGAGGTTCTGGCAGAGGTGCGTGTTGCCGGCAAGACATGCGGGGCAGGTGTCGTCGCACACGACGGGCTCGACCACGACGCGGTCACCCGGCTTGACGTTGGTGACGCCCTCGCCGACCTCGACGACCTCGCCGGAGAACTCGTGACCCATGATGACAGGTGCGGCTTCGCCGGTGACGGGGTGGGGTGTGCCCACGGGGATGAAGATCGGTCCCATGAGATACTCGTGCAGGTCAGAACCACAGATGCCGCACCAATGGAGCTTGACCTTGACATCGTAGGTGTCATCGATCTGACACTCTGGAACATCCTCGACGCGGATGTCTCCCGCCTTGTACCAACGTGCTGCCTTCATGCGAAAACCCCTTCACTCTGCACCGGAGGCCTGATGCCTCGGGCTGCTGTTCGAGAGTGTACAGGGGCGTCATGAAGACTTATCGATAACCGCGATAGTGAATTTCTCGGCCGTTGGTGGGAGCCAATCTCGCATTCCGGTTGCGACTTTGGCACATCGACTTCTGCCCATGATTCAAGGTATTATCACCTAGCCTACCTGCGGAAACGTGAGGTGCCAAAAACGAGGTTGGCACACGAGAAAGGCACCCGCAGCTAGGGCCTCTCACGAACGGGGGCCAAAGTCGATGGGCCAAAGTCGCGTCTCGCCGGCGAGAATGGCTCCTCTGTCAGGAGGAACGCTCGTCACCGTGGCTCTGACGGGGGAGGTCGTGTGACAGGTGTGCGTTGCGGGCGAGAAGTGCGGTGCGGCGCAACGCGGGCAGGCGAGAGGCATCCATGGGAGGCACGCCCTCGAGACGATAGGGTATTCCGAGCGCCTGGTACTTGGCCACGCCCATGGTGTGATAGGGGAGAAGGTCGAGTCCCACCACGTTGGTCCATCGTGCGATGACGCGACCCATCGCGGCAAGTTCGTCGCCGCCGTCGGTGATTCCCGGCACCACCACGTGGCGAATCACGGTGGGGATGTCTCGTCGTGCCAGCTCGTCTCCGAGGGCGAGGGCGTGCTCGGGACCCATGCCGCAGAGCGCGCGATGCTCCTCGGCGTCTGCATGCTTGATGTCGAGAAGCACCATGTCGCAGTCATCGAGCACGTCGTCGAGCGCCTTGCTCGGCGCGCCGTCGGAGGGCCAGGTCGCACCGGACGTATCGAGTACGGTGTGCACGCGCCCGTGCGGGCTCTCGTGGGCGGCACGAAAGATCGCGGAGACGAACTCGGGCTGTGCCAGCGGCTCGCCTCCGCTCACGGTGATGCCGCCGGTGCGATAGAAGGGCCGATTGCGCTCGAAGGCATCCATCACCTGCGCCACGCTCGTCTCGGTGCCTGCGGAGAAGTCCCAGGTGTCGGGGTTGTGGCAGTAGGCGCACCGCATGGGACAGCCTTGGCAGAAGACGACGAGCCTCGTGCCCGGTCCGTCCACGGTGCCGAACGACTCGAGCGAATGGACGCGCCCGCATACGGCGAGCGGGTCTACCGTCCCTACGTTCCGTTTGATGTTCCCCGTGGGACCCAACTACATCGACTCATGAAACGTGCGGGCGATGACGTCGTTCTGCTGCTCGCGCGTCAGCGAGTTGAACTTGACCGCATAACCCGAAACGCGGATGGTGAGCTGGGGATACTTCTCGGGATGCGCCTGTGCGTCAAGGAGCGTCTCCCGCGTGAAGACGTTCACGTTGAGATGGTGTCCACCCTCCTCGACGTAGCCGTCGATCATGGATACGAGGTTGTCGACCTGGTCGTCAGAGATGCTGCTGGTACTCATGGCTTCGCTCCTCTCGCGGGAAGACCTGGAAAAGATACCTGTCACCCTTTCCAGGTTACTGGATGCCTGCCTCGCAGGCGCAGGGGACGGGGTTCTCTATCTGGATGTCGAGTCCGTCGAGATCGAGCTCCTCGCCCGAGAACATGACGGGTTGGGACTTCCCGAGTGCGTTGGGGACGATCGAGAACGTGTTCGAGATGCCGTCCTGGGTGTCCTTGAAGGGCAGCTTTGCCACGCTGGCGAGACTCGCCACGGCTCCGTGCGTGTCGCGCTGGTGCATGGGGTTCGCACCCGGAGCGAACGGCGTGCCGGCGCGTCTGCCATCGGGCGTGTTCCCCGTCCTCTTGCCGTAGACCACGTTTGACGTGATCGTGAGGATCGAGGTGGTGGGGATGGAGTTGCGGTAGGTCTTGCGCTTGCGGACGTACGTCATGAACCTCTCGACCACGTCGCGGGCGATCTGGTCCACGCGGTCATCGTCGTTTCCGTACTTGGGGAAGTCACCTTCGATGTCGAAGTCGACGACGAGGCCCGCCTCGTTGCGTATGGGCCGCACCGTGGCGTACTTGATGGCGGAGAGCGAGTCTGCCACGACGGAGAGGCCGGCGATGCCCGTTGCGAACCAACGCGTGACGTGCTCGTCATGAAGGGCCATCTGCACGCGTTCGTAGCAGTACTTGTCGTGCATGTAGTGAATCGCGTTCAACGAGCTCACGTACACGGCCGAGAGCCAGCCCATCATCGCGTTGAACTTGTCCACGACGTCGTCATAGTCAAGCACGTCGCCTTCGACCGGACGGAACTTCGGGCCGATCTGTACCCCCTCGATCTCGTCCACGCCGCCGTTGATGGCGTAGAGCAGGCACTTCGCGAGGTTTGCGCGCGCGCCGAAGAACTGCATCTCCTTGCCGATGCGCATGGAGGAGACACAGCAGGCGATGGCGTAGTCATCGCCGTGGTAGACGCGCATGAGATCGTCGTTCTCGTATTGGATCGAGCTCGTGGCGATGGAGATCCTCGCGCAGTAGCGCTTGAACGCCTCGGGCAGGCGCGTGGACCAGAGTATCGTGAGGTTGGGTTCGGGTGCCGTGCCGAGGGTCTCGAGCGTGTGGAGGTAGCGGAAGCTCATGCGCGTGACCATGGAGCGGCCATCCACGCCCATGCCGCCGATGGACTCCGTCACCCACTGGGGGTCTCCCGAGAAGAGGTCGTTGTACTCGGGCGTGCGTGCGAACTTGATCATGCGAAGCTTCATGATGAAGTGATCCACGAACTCCTGGACCTCTTCTTCCGTGAATGTCCCGCGTGCGAGGTCCCTCTCGGCGTAGACGTCGATGAACGTGCTGGTGCGACCCAATGACATCGCCGCGCCGTTCTGCTCCTTCACGGCCGCGAGGTAGCCGAAGTAGGTCCACTGGATCGCTTCGGCCACGTTCTGGGCGGGGCGCGTGATGTCGCAGCCGTAGATGCGGCCGAGCTCGGCCAGCTCGCCCAACGAACGGATCTGCTCCGAGAGCTCCTCGCGGTGACGGATGACCTCCTCGGACATGATGGATGACGTGCCCGCCTTCTCGGCCTTCTTCTCGGCGACGAGAGCGTCCGTACCGTAGAGCGCCACACGACGGTAGTCGCCTATGATGCGCCCACGACCGTAGGCGTCGGGCAGACCGGTGATGATGTGGGAGTGCCGACACGCGCGCATCTCGGGGGTGTAGACGTCGAAGACGCCGGCGTTGTGGGTCTTGCGGTACTTGGTGTAGAACTCGACGATCGTGGGGTCGACCTCGTAGCCGTTGTCCGAGCAGGCCTGCATCGCCATGCGGATGCCGCCATTGACGTGAAGGGCCCGCTTGAGGGGCTTGTCGGTCTGAAGGCCGACGATCTTCTCGAGGGACTTGTCGATGTAGCCTGCGCCATGGCTGGTGATCGTGGAGACGACCTTGGTGTCCATATCGAGGACGCCGCCATGCTCGCGCTCCTGCCGGAAGAGGTCCATGACCTCGGCCCAGAGGGCGCTTGTCGCCTCGGAGGCGTCGGCGAGGAACGACTCGTCACCATCGTAGGGGGTGTAGTTGCGCTGGATGAAGTCGCGGACGTCAATCTGACGTTGCCAGTTTCCGCCGACGAAGCCCTCCCACGCCTCTTTCTGCGTGTCCTGCATGCGGTGCTCCTTCCGAGCCACATCCCCGTACCGGGTCGACTCTGCTTTGGGCCACGGCAGGCGTGGCGATTTCCACATGACCGACCAGCGGAGACCATGGATGATGGCCTTGCTGGGGTTTCCACTATACACAAGATATGGTGTGATTATGCCGACATATACGCAACATTTGGTTTTGTCGTGAGTTTATGAGAGTCGTACGGCAGGAACGGGCGGCCCACCTGCGGAGAAGTCCCGTCTCGGGTCGGGGTGTCCGCCGCGCGGCAGGGCGCCGCTTTTGGATATGCCATGGCGATCGGATCTGTGGCCCAGTCCGACCGCCGTGGCATATCCAAAGAAAAAGGACCCCGCCATTCGACGGGGTCCTTGGGACGTACATGCCAAAGGAGACTACGCGGTCTTCTCGTCGGTGTCCTTGGAGGCGGGCGCGATCCAGAACTTGAGGAGCGGGAAGCTCACGATGACGGCGAGCAGCGTGTTGACCACGGACGCGATGGTGCCGGACAGCGCGGCGTCCATGCCGAGGCTGGTCTGGCAGAAGCTGGTGACATGACCCGGGAGAATCAGGTTCACGACGACGATGACCACGGCGAGCACCGCATACTTCCAGCCGGACTCGGCTGCCGACGCGTCCGACTTGAAGACGAGCCTCATCTGCACGAAATAGTTCACGACCTGCGCGAGGACCTCGGCGATGAGGAAGGTGCAGAAGCCGCCGAGACCGTTGGAGCCGGAGCCCGTGTAGTCGAAGATGAGAAACCTGAAGGGCGAGGTCAGCTGCATCGTGTTGATGAGGACCGCCGTGCCGACCCACGTGCACACGAATCGGGTGACCGTGGAGATGTTCGATAGGATGTTGAACAGGATGAACTGCCAGAGCGCCTCGTGCCGCTCGGTCCACCCCTTGAAGCCGGACTTCTTCTCTTCCTCTGCCATCACGCGATTTCCTTTCCTTCTTGTCTACTTGGACTCGAGCGTCCTGAGCCTGGTGTCGAGCTGGCCGTTCTTGACGAGGTTGGCGACGAACGCGTAGATGATGGGGATGATGGCCCAGACGAACCACACGAGCAGGAGACCCTCGCCCGTGAGGACCTTGACGATGAGTGCCGGGACGAGGCCGATGAGACCCCAGCCCCTGGCCTCGCGCACGAGCGCATCGACCACGCCCATGTCCACCATCCCGCTCGTCATTTTGGCGAGCGCACGGAGTGGCATGTTCCAGATGAACAGCACGTTGAGGTTGGGCTTTCCCGAGGCGTCGGCGAGCCTCTTGAGAAGGAACAGGACGAGCCAGACGATCCAGAAGATGGGGGAGCGACCGTGGTTGAGGTCACGGAAGCAGGCATTGCGGTCGATTCGCGCCCTCGTGTCGGGAACGTCCGCGCCGAGGAGCGCGACGAAGTGCTCGTCGGTGACGTCGGTGACCTTGCCGGTCTCGTAGGGGGTGACATCCCTGCCGCCATAGGGGTTGGTGGTGCCGGTACCAAAGATCCGCACGTTGGAGGAGAGCCTGATGTCGTCGGAGGAGGCACCTACGCGAAGCTCGTAGAGGCCGCCCTCGACCTCCCAACGGTTGGTCCCGACGTCAAAGTAGCGGAAGGCCTTGTCGCCGAGGGCGATCGTGATACGCCTCTGCTCGCCCGGAGCGAGCGTGACCCTCTGGAAGCCCTTGAGCTCCTCGGCGGGACGGAAGACGACGTGCTCGGGCTTTGCCACGTATACCTGGCAGACCTCGGTTCCCGCGACGCCACCCGTGTTCTTGACCGTGAAGGTGACGTCCCATTCCGTGGACTCGAGGTCGGAGTACTCGAAGGAGGTGTAGCTCATGCCATAGCCAAAGGGATAGGCAACGGGGATGCCTGCGGTCTTGTAATAACGATAGCCCACGTAAAGGCCCTCTCGGTACTCTGCGGTCCTCTCCTCGGAGGGGAAACGACCTGCGGTCGGGGTGTCCTCGAGATGGATGGGCCAGGTCTCGGTGAGCTTGCCCGAGGGGTTGACGCGGCCGCACACGACGTCGAGGGCGGCGCCGGCACCCGCCTGGCCACCGAGCGCGCAGTACACCACGGCCTTGGCGTCGCGAACCCAGTCCGTCTCGACGGAGGAACCGGCTGAGAGAAGGACGACGACGTTCGGGTTGACCTCGGCGATGGCCTTGACGAGGTCTCTCTGGTTGTCGTTGAGCAGCATGTCGCGACGGTCGACGCCCTCGCTCTCGGCGAGCTCGTCAAGCCCGAGGCAGAGGAGAACGACATCCGCACGTCCGGCGAGTTCGACGGCCGCATCGCGCTTCTCGGCGTTCACGCCACCGTGACGTTCGAAGCCCGGCTCGTAGCCCACGAGCGCGAGGTCCGTCTCGCCGGCCATGTCGAGGAGTGCGTCCACCTTGGTGGAGTTGACGGCTGACGATCCGGCGCCCTGGTAACGCGGGGTCTGCGCGAAGTCACCGATGAGTGCGACCTTGGTCCCCGCTGCCAGTGGCAGGATGTCACAATCGTTCTTGAGCAAGACGATGCCCTCGGCGGCAGCCTCTCGGGCAAGGGCGTGATGGGCCTCGACATCGAAACTCGAGGGCGCCTCGGCCACGGTCTGGTGCGTCTCCATGGCGAGCTTTATGACGTCGAGCACGCATGCGTCGATGTCTTCCATGGAGAGGGTGCCCGCCTTGACGGCGGCGAGAAGCTCGCGTGTCGATCCGTTGCCCGGTGCGGGCATCTCGAACGCGGACTGGGCCTGGACTCCGGCGACATGGTCGTTCGAGCCGCCCCAGTCGGTGACGACGGCGCCGTCAAAGCCCCATTCGTCGCGGAGGATGTCCTTGAGAAGGTGCTCGTTCTCGTTGGCATAGGTGCCGTTTACGAGGTTATACGAGCTCATGATGGTCTTTGGTGCTGCCTCGCGCACCACGATCTCGAAGCCCGTGAGATAGATCTCGCGGAGCGTGCGCTCGTCGATGACGGAGTCGGACGCCTGGCGACGGGTCTCCTGGCTGTTGACGGCGAAGTGCTTGGGGCAGGCCGCCAGCCCGGTCGACTGCAGGCCGCGCACGTAGGCTGCGGCCATCTTGCCAGCGAGGTAGGGGTCCTCGGAGAAGTACTCGAAGTTGCGGCCGCAGAGCGGGCTGCGCTTGATGCAGAGGCCAGGGCCGAGGATAACGTTCACGCCCTGAACGGCGGCCTTCCTCCGCCATGGCACGACCGATCCTCTCGCCGAGGTCGGGGTCCCACGAGTCGGAGACCGTGACCGCGGTGGGGAAGCAGGTGGCCGGCTCGGATGCGTTGAGGCCGAGATGGTCGGCGGCGCCCGCCTGGTGTCGCAGGCCGGTGGGGCCATCGGAGAAGGCGATCGCCGGGATGCCAAGCCGGGGGTTCGGCCTGCTCCCGAAGGTCGTGGCACCCTGGAGCAACGCGCACTTCTCCTCAAGCGATAGCGAGTCGAGCATCTCTTGGTAGCTCATCTTGTCCCCTTCGTGTGGGCGTGCCCGCGTCTGTCCGTCTCGCCATGGTACGTGTCTTGTGCGTGCCGCGCGCGACCGCCCCGTCATGTTCTAGGCCAAGAGTACGGACGATGGCCGCGCCTGGAGCGGGTCTGGCGCAACCTGTCAAAAAGGGGGCACGGTCTGCAGGCCTCCTTGGCAAGTGGCCATGCCATGCGACGCGGCACCTTCTCCCTCAACCTTCGTGGCAACGGCGACGAGGACGCCGAGAATGGGTATCTTAACCATCGCTGATGCACATCCTTGCTATGTGACGCTGGAGGCCGCATGCTCGAGCTCAGGGACATACGAAAGCAGTACGTGACGTCGTCGCTCACGCAGGTCGCGCTCGATGACGTCTCGGTCGCCTTCAGGGACAACGAGTTCGTGGCCATCCTCGGACCGTCTGGTTCGGGAAAGACCACGATGCTCAACGTGATCGGCGGACTTGATCACTTCGACTCGGGCGACCTTCTCGTCGACGGCATCTCCACCAAGGAGTACCGCGACCATGACTGGGACACCTACCGCAACAATCGCATCGGCTTCGTGTTCCAGAGCTACAACCTCATTCCCCATCAGACGGTGCTCTCCAACGTGGAGCTCGCCCTCACGCTCTCGGGCGTCTCGGGGGCGGAGCGCAGGGAGCGCGCCATGGCCGCCCTCGATCGCGTGGGGCTGTCCCAGCACGTGGACAAGCGACCGAGCCAGCTCTCGGGCGGTCAGATGCAGCGCGTGGCCATCGCCCGAGCCCTCGTGAACGACCCCGAGATCCTTCTCGCCGACGAGCCGACCGGTGCCCTCGACTCCGCTACGTCGCTGCAGGTCATGGACCTCCTGAAGGAGGTCGCGCAGGATCGTCTCGTCATCATGGTCACGCACAACCCCGAGCTCGCGGAGCGCTACGCCACCCGCACCGTCCGACTCGCCGATGGGCAGGTCACCGACGACACCGACCCCTTCGACCCCGCCGCCGTTCCCGGACGCGCCGCCAAGCCGGCTCGCAAGACCTCGATGTCGTTTCTCACGGCGCTGGAGCTCTCCTTCAACAACCTCATGACCAAGAAGGGCCGGACGCTCATGACGGCCTTCGCGGGGTCCATCGGCATCATCGGCATCGCCGCGATCCTCGCCCTGGCGAATGGCGTCAACCAGTACATCGCCGATCAGGAGGAGTCGATGCTCACCATCTACCCGCTCTCGATCACGAGCACGAGTCTCGACGTGACGTCGATGATCGCCGACAGCACCAGCGTGCTCGGCACCACCACCTCCTCCTCGGACGACTCTGGCTCTGGCGAAGACACGGTTGGCACCGCAAAGACCATCACACGCATGGCGGGCAACATCGGCAAGAACGACCTCGCGTCGCTCAAGGAGTATCTCGATAACAATGGAGGTGGCATTAACTCGCAGGTCAACGACATAGAGTATCTCTATGACGTGACGCCTCAGATCTTCAAGTCGGATACCTCCGAAGGCGCGGTGCAGGTGAATCCCGACACGACGTACTCATCGCTCGGCATGAGCACGAGCATGCTCTCGTCGCTCTCCTCATCCATGTCCACGAACTACTTCAGGCAGATGCCGAGCGACACCTCGCTCTTCGAGGACCAGTACGACGTCAAGGCGGGCCACTGGCCCGAGGCGGCCGACGAACTCGTGATCGTGCTCACGAGCCAGGGAAACATCCCCGACATCCTCGAGTACGACATGGGACTGCGTAGCTATGACGAACTCAAAAGCGTGATAAGCGAGCTCTCGAGCGCGAGCACCGACGAAAGCGTCTCGACCGTCAGCATCGAAGATGCCTCATACAGCTACGACCAGCTCATGGAGCCCACGTTCAAGCTGGTCAACGCTTGCGATACCTACCAGTACGAGAGCGACTACGGCGTCTGGACCGACAAGACGGATGACTCGTCGTACATGACCAACCTCGTGGAGAACGGAACCACGCTTCACATCGTGGGCATCGTCCAGCCCAAGAGCGCGACGGACTCCGCCACCCTTTCGACGGGCATCTACTACACGCCTGCGCTCACCGATGGCCTCATTGACGCTGCGGCAAGCTCGCAGGTCGTGCAGGACCAGATCGCCAACCCCGGCGTGGACGTCCTCACGGGCAAGACCTTTGACGAGGAGGCGAACGAGTCTGGTGACACGACCCTCGACCTGAGCTCGCTCATCTCCATCGACTCGTCCAAGCTCGCCTCTGCGTTCACCTTCGACACCTCGAACATCAACGTGGACCTCTCGGGGCTCGACCTTTCCGGCATCGACGTCTCGAACGTCTCTCTGCCTTCGATGGACCTCTCTGACCTCGACCTTTCCGGCATCACGTTGCCGAGCCTCTCGGCAGGTGACCTCGCCGCGCTCTTCCCCGAGCTTACGGGCGACCAGATCGCGAAGATTCTCTCGTCGGTGACCGTGAAGTTCGTGGACGGGGGTCAGGAGATGCTCTCGGCCGCCCTGTCGAAGGTGGCCTCTGGCTGGGCCGGCTGGAGCGCGGCGAACCCCGGCGGCACCGTCGCCGATTACATGGCGACCGACGAGGTGCGCACGACCATCGCCACCGCCGTGACCTCTGCCATCGACATGGAGGATCTCCAGAAGCAGCTCGTGGATGCCATCGCTGAGGTCATGGGCACCGATGCCAGCGTGGACGGCATCGAGAAGGAGGTCGCCGACCGCCTGCTCTCCGTCTACCAGGAGAAGCTCGCCTCGGCGCTGCAGCAGACCATCGCCACGGCCGTCCAGAGCTACATGCAGACCGCGATGACCTCGCTCATGACGCAGATGAGCTCGCAGATCGAGCAGCAGGTCTCGAGTGCCATGCAGAGCGCCATGGGCCAGATGGTCTCTAACATGGCGAGCGCCATGCACGTGGACGAGTCGGCCATCGCCAGCGCCTTCCAGTTCAACATGGACGAGAAGGAGCTCTCCGAGCTCATGACCTCGCTCATGTCCACGACGACCTCCACCTACGACAGCAACCTCGCCAAGCTCGGCTACGCCGACCGCAGCAAGCCCTCGGAGATAGACATCTATCCCAAGGACTTCGAGACCAAGCAGGCCGTCACCTCGATTCTCGATGACTACAACAACGACATGAGCGCCGCAGGCGAGGACGACAAGGTCATCACCTGGACCGACCTCGTGGGGACGATGATGAGCTCGGTCACCCGCATCGTCGACATGGTGTCGGCCATGCTCGTGGCGTTCGTCTCGATATCGCTGATCGTCTCATCCATCATGATCGCTGTGATCACGTACATCTCGGTGCTCGAGCGCAAGAAGGAGATAGGCATCCTGCGCGCCATCGGCGCGAGCAAGCACAACATCTCGAGCGTCTTCAATGCGGAGACCGTGATCGAGGGTCTGGTGGCCGGCGTGATGGGCGTTGCGATAACGTTGCTGCTCACGATACCCGCCAACGCCATAGTGGAGGCTCGCTTCGGCGTTCACGACCTCGTTCGGCTGCCGGCGCAGTATGCGCTTATGCTTATCGGCATCAGCGTGCTGCTCACCTTCCTCGCCGGCTTCATTCCGGCCAAGAAGGCCTCGCGCAGCGATCCCGTGGAGGCGCTCCGTAGCGAGTAGCAGGGGATTCGGTGCGTCTCGCTACTGTCTGAAGTAGGGTCTCACCGACTCCGCGAGCAGGCTTGCGATCTCCGTCTCGGAGGCAAACGACAGGTCGCCCGCCACGGTGGCCTTGAACGCGCTTGCCATGGTGGCGTAGTCGATCATGAACTGAGGGTCCCACCTGCTGTTCTCGCCGTGAACGATGCCGGCGGAGAAGATCGAGCCGCAGCTCGAGATATCAGAGACGGACACGACCTCGGTCTTCGAGTTGAAGGTCCCCTCTCGGTTGACCAGGCCGCCGCGGAAGCTCGCCGCGTCATACCGGTCCATCGAACGGGCGAGAAAGCACACGCTCTCCAGCGGATAGTCCAACATGAGTCCCCTGCTCCAGTTGAGGCAGTAGTCGAAGACGTCGTCTCCAGACACCTGTGCGTCATCGATGGAGATGATGTCGTCCTCCGAGGCGATAAGCACGTCAAGCAGGGGAATGAGCTTGCCCCAGGCGCGCTGGGCCTTGTCGCGTGACCACAGGGTGTTTCTGTAGTTGAGATCGCATACGGTGCGAATGCCGCGACCCCTGCAGGCGCGGAGCCCCTCGAGGCAGGCGGTGGTCATCTCATCGGAAATGGCGGGGATGACGCCCGAGAAGAAGAACACCTCCACGCCGTTGAGCATGCGGTCCCAGTCGAAGTCCTCGTGAGAGGCATTTGCCATGGCGGTGCCGGAACGGTCGTAGGTGACGATCGTGGAGCGAATGGACCGGCCTCGCTCGGTGTAGAAGAGACCCATGCGGTCGTTCGAGCGAATCACGCGAGAGGTGTCCACGCCATAGCGGGCAAGGGTCATGAGGGCGTTGGTGCCTAGCCGGTTGCTCGCGAGCTTGGTGGCGTAGCTCACGCTCTCACCCTGGAGGGCGAGGGAGATGGCGACGACCGTTTCGGCGCCTGCGTACGAGATCTCGAGGTCACGGGCGATCTCGAGACGCTCGTGGGCGCTGGTGGCGAGTCTGATGAGGGGTTCGCCAAAGCAGAGGACGTTCATGAGCGGCCTGTTCTTCCTGCGCGCCTAACTAGTACTTTGGCTTGCGGACGCGCGTGATCTTCTTGGGTTGAAGCCTGCGCACGAAGGCGAGACCATCCTGCGAGCTTACGCTCTCGGACACCTTCTTGAACTGGATGCGTATTGGTGCGAAGCCGATGTCCATGTTAGCCTTGGCGAGCCTCTTCTGGCCCTTGGTAAGCCCATCGTACCAAGCTTCTTGGTCCTCGGGCACCACGCAGAGGTAGTCGTCGTCGTGCAGCTTGAGAAGATAGACCTCCTTGATGCGGTCCCAGGAGATGAATCCGCAGGAAAGCGCACCCGAGTGGTCGGTGATGCCCCTCTCGTCGATGAGAATGGCGTCATGGCGAGCGACGATCTTCCAGACGTTGTAGGCGATGACGCCCACGGCGAGGGGAAAGCCCAGATAGCCGGTCATGATCTTGATGAACTCGGGGTTGTCCGCATAGGGGAGGGGCTGCGTGATCGCGAGTATCGATGCGGTGAGAAGGCACAGCCCCATAAAGACGAGCAGGGCGTGCATGACCCAGCTGTTGCTTACGGAGAGGTGCTCTTGCGTGGTTGCCTCGGACACGGTGCGTTCCTTCCCTAGCATCTCTACTACTTCGCGGGAGTACGGCGTGAATGATACAGCAGACTCCCGACGGTCGTGGTCGCATGGAGGTAGATATGGACTTAAATATGAAGAAATAGTGAATATATAGAGAGATAGCCTATTAAATACGAACAAAATAGCGAACAAAAGATGGAAGAAATGTGACTAGACCCCGTATTTGGAAGCGAGTACCGACAATGGCTATGAAGGAAATATGATTCCAGTCGTGGATTCACCCCTTCCACTCGCGTACGAGGGGGTGGTGGCATGTTCGTATTTCAAAGGAGATCAGGGGGGAGGACAAGATGGCAAAGAAGCCATACATCGTTGGCGTCACCGCATGCCAGATTGGCATCGCGCACACCTTCATGGCGGCTGAGTCACTGACCGAGGCGCTTGAGAGGGCTGGGTGCGAGGCCAAGATCGAGACCCAGGGCGCAACTGGTGCGGAGCACGTCATCACGGACGAGGACATCGCCCGTGCTGACGGCGCGATCATTGCGGCCGACGTCAAGGTCAAGGACAAGGGTCGCTTTGATCCAGTGCCGACGCTCGTGTGCAAGACCAAGGAAGTCATGACTGTCACGGCGGCCGCAGAGGTCGTCCAGGAACTATTGGAGGCAATTAGCTAATGGCTGAGATTCAGCGCAAGAACGCCAAGAAGCAGTCCCAGGGCCAGGTCATCTGGGACGCGGTGCTCACGGGCGTCTCCTACATGATTCCGTTCATCGTCGGCGGCGGCGTCCTCTGGGGCATCGCCAAGGCCATGGGCGGCTACAACATCGGTAATGACCTCAAGGCGATCGACTCCTACACGCAGTACACCCTCGCCATGGTCATCTATCAGATCGGTAGCTCGATCTTCGACGTGTCCGTGCCCATCATCGGCGCCTATATCGCCTATGCCCTTGCCGACAAGCCCGGACTTGCGCCCGGTTTCTCGGTGGGCGTCATCTCCAACACGATCAAGGCGGGCTTCCTTGGCGCCGTTCTCGGCGGCATCACCGCGGGCCTCATCGTGAACTGGCTCAAGAAGCGCTCCAAGAGCGTTCCCGACTCCATTCAGTCCGTATTCCCGATCCTCATCATCCCGGTGTGCGCCACGCTGGTTAACTCCCTGCTCATGTGGTACGTCATCGGCGTGCCCATCTCCGCGCTCATGACCGTCATCGAGAACACGCTCATGAACCTCCAGGGCACATCTGGCTTCATCTTCGGCGCCGCCATCGGTGCCGGCATGTCCATCGACCAGGGTGGCCCGATTTCCAAGGCGGTCGCCCTTGTCGCCAACGGCCTCAACGCCGACGGCATCTATGGTCCCGCAGCCTGCAAGATGTGCGGCGGCATGCAGAACCCGCTCGGCGTCTGCATTGCCCAGATCATCGACCGCTTCACCGGTAAGCAGAAGTTCACCGAGAAGGAGCGTTCGACCACCGTGTCCGGCCTCGTCCTCGCCTGCTGCTACATCCAGGAGTACGTCATTCCGTTCCTGGTTCAGGACACCTGGCGCTGCCTCGTTCCCTGCATGATCGGTGGCGCCCTCTCGGGCGGCCTCGCCGGCTTCTTCGCCCTCGAGTCTCCGGCCGTCCACGGCGGCGTCTTCGTCATCGCAATGATGAGCAACCCGCTCCAGTTCGTTCTCTTCTGGTTTGCGGGCGCTGCGGTCACGGGCGTTCTCTACTTTCTCCTTCGCAAGCCCGTGGACCAGAATTCCGAGATGGCCGGCAACGGCGTTCTCGATCAGCTCCTCGGCTAGTTCGTACCATCGCTTGTAGCCCCTTGCCTTTCTGGGGAGGCACCTCCACGGCGCCTCCCCTCACGAAGGGGTGACGGGTCGATCCCCCTCATCGGATTATCTGCTGGAATGTCGATCTGCTGACCACCCACGCTTCGCCGGCGAGTCAGGCGTCTTTGGAGGACTCACACATGTACGTCTCCGTCAAGGAAATGCTTCAGCACGCAAGCACCAACCGCTATGCCGTTCCCGCTCCCAACTGCCCGGACTTCAACACCGTTCGCGCCGCTCTCATGGCGGCTGCCGCCGAGAGGTCCGCGGTCCTCATCGACGTGTCTCCGCGTCAAATGAACATGCACATCCCGCCCGAGGTCGCCGCCGCCATGGTGCGCGAGTACGCCGAGCCCCTCGACGTGCCCGTCGCCCTCCAGCTCGACCACGGTGCTGAATATGACGATATCTGTCGATGCATCAAGGCAGGCTTCACGAGCGTCATGGTCGACGCCTCGAGCCTGCCCTTCGAGGAGAACATCTGCCGCGTGAGCCAGATCGTCTCGCTTGCCCACGCCCACGGCGTCAGCGTCGAGGCGGAGCTCGGCCACGTGGGCCAGGCCGCTGACGGCGATGGACGGTCCGACGACATGTACACCAAGGTGGACATGGCCGTGGAGTTCATCGACCGCACCCGCTGCGACGCTCTCGCCGTCGCCATCGGCACCGCGCACGGCAAGTACCCCGCCGACTACGTGCCCAGGCTCGACTTTGGTCGTCTCGCCGAGATTAAGGATGCGGTCGGCGACTACCCGCTCGTTCTCCATGGCGGTTCTGGTGCTGGCGACGATAACTTTAGGAGGGCCGTCGAGAACGGCATCAACAAGGTGAACCTCTGGACCGACTACTCGGCGGCCTACGTGAAGGCGCTTCGCGAGGAGCTTTCCTTCGCCGAGCATCCCGACTACATGCTTCTCTCCGGGGCATGCGAGGAGAAGGCCTCCGAGTGGCTCAGGCACTACATGAGGCTCTTCGGATCCTCCGCTAGGTATCATTTCTCCGAGAAGACCGTCGAGGCGACTGACTAGCCATGCTGCGATTTCTCTTTGCTTCCGATTCGTTCAAGGGCACGATCTCATCCGCTCGCGCCGCGGAGCTCCTCGCGGATGCCGCCCGTGCCAGGTTCCCCCAGGCCGAATGTCGCCAGACCATGGTGGCTGACGGCGGAGAGGGTACCGTGGATGCCGTGGTCGGTGCCACTGGTGGCGAAATCGTGACCGCGCGCGTCAAGGGTCCGCGCGGGGCGGCGCTCGAGGCACGCTACGGCATGCTCCCGGGTCGCCGTGCCGTTATCGAAATGGCGGCCGCCTCGGGTCTGCCCCTGCTTGCCGCCGCCGACCGAGACCCGCTTGCCACGAGCACCTTTGGTACGGGCCAGCTGATTCTCGATGCGCTCGACCGCGGGGCTACGGACGTGAGCCTTGCCATCGGTGGCTCCGCCACCAACGATTGCGGCATGGGGTGCATGCGGGCGCTCGGCGTCCGCTTTCTCGACGCCTCGGGCCTCGAACTCGCTGGCATAGGTGCTGACCTAGGGCGCGTTGCCAACATCGACATCTCGGGCATGGACCGGCGAGTTCGCTCCACCACCTTCCATGTGATGTGCGACGTTGACAACCCGCTCGTGGGACCCCGCGGCTGTGCCGCGGTGTTCGCCCCGCAGAAGGGCGCCACGCCCGAGATGGTCGTCCGGCTCGAGGCCGGCATGGTCTCTCTTGCGACCGTTCTCGAACGCACCTTCGGCGTGTCCGTCACCGACGGCTCAGGTATGGGTGCCGCAGGTGGTCTGGGCGCCGCCGCCCGTCTCTTCCTTGGCGCCCAGGTCGTTCCCGGCATCGACTGGGTTCTCGAGCTCGTGGGGTTTGACGCGCTTCTCGATGGCGTCGACCTCTGCGTCACGGGCGAGGGACACGCCGACTCCCAATCCGCTCACGGCAAGGTCATGAGCGGCGTCGCCGCCGCCTGCCGGCGCAACGGCGTTCCCTGCGTCGCCATCGTGGGCGGGATGAGCGCCGACGCCCGTGAGCTCCTGGGCTGCGGCATCGCGGCACTCGTCCCGACCGTCATCGACGCCGGCTCCATCGAGGACGTCCTCGAGCATGCCGAGGAGAACTATCGGCTTGCTGCCGAGCGCATGTTCTCGCTCGTGGCCGTCGGCGTAGCGGTTGGGGGCGGCTCGCTGTGATTAGCGGAGCTAGCTGCTGGAACGCGTCGCTCCAGCGCGACATGACCCATCGGGTCATCGACGGTCGCGAGCGCTACGTATTCACTGGCATGCGGCCGAGCCTCTATCATCTGCTCTTTGACACCGCCGTGCGTCAGCCGAACTCCATCGCCATCGTGGACGATCTGGGTCGCACGACCTCATACGAGCGGCTCCTGCGACTCGTGGATGACTTCGCCGCCCACCTCGAGACCGTGGCGGGGGTTCGTCACGGCGAGCACGTCGGCCTTCTCATGTATGCCGACCTCGAATTCGTCGTCGCGCTCTTCGCCATCTCCAAGATCGGTGCCGTGTGCGTGCCCATCCCCACCAAGTATCGCAAGCCCGAGGTCATCTCGCTCATGTATGCCGCGGACCTTTCCGCCATCGTCGCGGGCGAGGAGTTCGAGAAGTGGGCCTCTGCCTTCCCGCTCACCGACTCAAGGGTCGTGTGGGCGCATGGCGTGGGGGTCGGCTATGGCTTCGAGGCGTCGCTCGGACGCGGCTGTCGCGACCATGGCCTGGGGCGCCTCGAGGATCCCGTGATAATGATGTTCACGAGTGGCACCACCTCTGCCGCCAAAGGCGTCGTCCTGCGCAACTACAACGTCGTGCATGCCGCGATGGCCTATCAGCGCCTCATGGGCACCACGGCTCAGGATCGCTGCCTCATCCCCATTCCCATCTACCACGTGACGGGACTCGTCGCGCTGCTCGTACAGTTTGTCTTCGCGGGCGCCACCGTCTACCTGCACCGTCTCTTCAACGCCCACCGCGTGCTCGAGTGCGTGCGCGACCAGCGCATCACCTACCTCCATGGCAGCCCCACCTCGTTTGCGGAGCTGCTGCCGTTGCGGGCGGACTTTCCCGACCTGCCGAGCGTGCGGGTCATGCTCTCTGGTTCGAGCTACGAGCCCGTGAGCGCCATGCGCGCCTTTCACTCATGGATGCCCGCCGCCGCCTTCCAGGTGGTCTACGGCATGACCGAGACCTCCTCGCCCGCCCTGCTCTTTCCGGGCGATGCGCCCACGTCGATCTACGCGGGGGCTACGGGCAAGCCCGTTCTCGGCGTGGACGCGAAGATCGTGGACGAGGATGGCGCCGAGGTGTCCGCTGGCGCGACCGGCGAGCTCATGCTCTCGGGAACCTGCGTCACCGAGGGCTACTACCGCCACGACAGTCCCGACATCACCGCGGATGGCTGGCTGCGCACCGGTGACATGGCCTATGCCAACGACGAGGGCATGGTCTGGGTCGTGGACCGCAAGAAGGACATGATCAACCGAGGCGGCGAGAAGGTCTGGTGCTCCGGCCTCGAGGAGGTTCTCTGCGAGATCGATGGCGTCTCGGAGGCCTGCGTCACGGGCATCCCCGACGACCTCTACGGCGAGGTTCCCGTCGCCGCCGTGGTGCGCGCGCCCGGCTCCTGCATCGTCGAGGAAGAGGTCCAGAGAGACCTCGAGAGCCGCGTTGCGCACTTCAAGATACCGACGCACGTGATATTCGTCGGCACCATCCCCCAGACCAGGGGCGAGAAGCCCGACAGGGCTGCCGTTCGCGAGGCGGTTCTCGCCTCGATCAGGAAGCGGAAGTAGGAGAGAAGAGCATGGCAGACAAGAATCTCAGGGCTACCTTCGTGACTCCGGAGGCGGTGGCGGCGTCCATCTCGGACGGCAGTACCATCTGCACCATAGGCATGACGCTCGTCTCGGCGTCCGAGTCCAACCTCAAGGCCATCGAAAAGCGCTTTCTCGAGACCGGACACCCCAGAAACCTCACCCTCCTGCACTCCTGCGGCCAGTCCGATCGTGCGCGCGGCATTCAGCACCTCGCTCACGAGGGGCTCGTAACCACGATCATCGGGTCTCACTGGGGACTCCAGCCCAGGTGGATGGAGATGATCGCCAGTAACAAGGTGATCGCCTACTGCCTCCCGCAGGGTCAGATCGCCCAGCTCTACCGTGCCATGGCGTGTGGCCTGCCCGGGAAGATGAGCAAGGTCGGCCTCGGCACCTTCATCGACCCTCGCGTGGAGGGCGGCAAGATGAACGAGCGCACGCGGTCCGAGCCCGACATCTCCGAAATCGTCGAGTACCACGGCGAGGAATACCTGATGTACAACGAGGTGCCCATAGACACCCTCCTCATTCGTGGCACCACCTGCGACGAGATGGGTAACATGACCACCACCGACGAGGCCATGAAGCTCGAGGTCTTCAACGCGGTGCTCGCCTGCAGGCGCTATGGAGGCCAGGTGATCGCCCAGGTGCGCGAGGTCGCGCAGACCGGCACCATCAATCCCAAGGACGTCACGGTCCCGGGCGTCTTCATCGACAGGGTCGTGGTCTGCCCCAACCCGGAGGAAGACCATCGCATGACGTCATCCATCTACTTCGACCCGTCCTACGTGGGCAGGCTGCGCCGTCCCATGGCCGCCCTCGAGCCTGCGGAGTTCAACGTTCGCAAGCTCATCGCCCGCCGTGGCTGCCAGGAACTCTACCCCGGTTGCGTCGTCAACCTCGGTACGGGCATTCCCAACGACATGGTGGGTCGCGTCTGCGCCGAGGAGGGGCTTTCCGACAAGGTCATGATCACGGTCGAGAGTGGCATCTATGGTGGCGTCCAGCTCGGTGGCATCGACTTTGGCATCGGGCAGAACCTCTATGCCATGGTGAGCCACCCCGAGCAGTTCGACTATTACGACGGTGCGGGCGTCGACGTCACCTATATGGGCCTCGGCGAGCTTGACGGAGAGGGAAACGTCAACTCCACCAAGATGGGCGACCGCTGCACGGGCGCCGGCGGCTTCGTCGACATCACCCAGAACGCCAAGTGCGTCGTCTACCTCGGTACCTTCACCGCCAAAGGTGCGAGGTACAGCTTCGATGGCAACGAGCTGCGCATTCTCCAGGAGGGTGCCGTCAAGAAGATGGTCAGCCGCGTCGGCCAGGTCTCCTTCAACGGGCCGCGGTCTCGCAGGAGCGGCCAGCGCGTGGTCGTCGTGACCGAACGCGCCGTGTTCCGGCTCGTGCCCGAGGGCGTCAAGCTCATCGAGATCGCTCCCGGCATCGACCTCCAGACCCAGGTCCTCGACATGATGGAGTTCGAACCCATCGTCGCGGAGGACCTCGGGACCATGGATGCCCGGCTCTTTTGCCAGGACGGCCCGTCCGGTCTGGCGGAGGGCTTCGGGGACTAGCGCCCAGCACCCCTCAATGCAAATCACCTGGGACCGACAAGAAACCTCGGACACCTGGGAGAACACCACGGAATCTATCGTCAGGCACCAAAGGGAACAGAAGGTAGGAAGATGGAGAACATCAAGGTCGCAGTTATCGGCTCGGGTCTCATGGGCGGTGGAATCGCGCAGGCCTGCGCGGTCGCGGGTTGCGAGGTCGTCAACGTCGACATAGCCCAGGCTCCGATCGACAAGGCCCAGGCGCTTGTCGACGGCCTCATGCAGAAGAAGGTCACCAAGGGAAAGATGACGCAGGGGGAGAAGGACGCCATCATGGCGCGTCTCACCTATAGCACCGACTACGCCCAGCTGAGGGGTGCCAGCTTTGTGATCGAGGCCGTTCCCGAGCGTCTCGACTTCAAGCGGTCCACCTTTCGCGCGGTTGACGAGAACGCCGACGCCGACGCCGTCCTTCTCACCAACACGTCAGGCATCGACATCAACGAGATCGCCGCTGCCACCACGCGTCCCGAGTCCGTCCTGGGCATGCACTTCTTCTATCCCGCACCTGTCATGAAGCTCGTCGAGCTCATCCGCGCAGAGAAGACCTCCGACGAGGCGTACGCCAAGGCCAGGGAGTTTGCCGACGCCATAGGCAAGACCTCCGTCGACGCCCCCAACCAGGCGGGGTTCATCGTGAACCGCGTTATCAACATGTACGAGAACATGGGCGCCGCGCTCGTTCAGGAGGGCTGCACGCCCAAGGACGTCGACACGGCCATGAGGCTCGGCTGCAACCATCCCATGGGCCCCTGCGAGCTCATGGACTTCGCGGGCCTCGACGTCGTGTGCGCCTCGATGATGAACCAGTACGAGGCCTTCGGCGACGAGCTCTACAAGCCCTCCCAGGTCATCAGGGACATGGTCGACGCCGGCACCCTCGGTCGCAAGACCGGCAGGGGCTTCTACGACTACTCCAAGTAGCATCCAGCCACAGCAACGCACGCCAGCGGGAAGTCGCCTTCCCGCAGGGACGAGGAGAGAGACCATGAGCAACAGGAATTTTCAGAACGGCCCCGATGACATCGTGATCGTCGCCGGCGCTCGAACCGCCGTCGGCAAGTTCGGTGGCACCCTCAAGGACATGTCTACCATCGACCTGGGCGCCGTTGCCGTCGCCGAGGCGGTAAGGCGCGCGGGAATCGATCCCTCGCAGGTCGGCGAGGTCATCATCGGCAACGTGGGCGGCTGGGGTCCCAATGGCTTTCTCGCGCGCGCCATCTCGCTCAAGGCCGGCATGCCCAACGGGTGCACCGCCTATTCCGTCAACCGTCAGTGCGGATCTTCAGTGCAGGCCATAGCCGACGCCATGCAGGAGATTCAGACGGGCTTCCGAGATATCGTCGTCGCCGGCGGTGCCGAGTCGCTCTCCACGCTTCCGTACTACGTTCCCTCCGCACGCTGGGGTGCGCGCATGGGGCACAAGCAGTTCGAGGACGGCGTGGTCGATGCCCTCGTGTGGCCGCTCGATGGGAACCACAACGGCATCACCGCCGAGAACGTGGCCAAGAAGTTCAACGTCACCCGCGAGGATCAGGACGCGTTCGCCGCCCGCTCGCAGCAGCGTGCCTGCGCCGCCGTCGAAGCCGGCGTCTTCGCAGACGAGATCGTTCCCGTCGAGATCAGGGGTCGCAAGGGAAAAGTCACGCTCTTTGATACCGACGAAGGGCCGCGCGAGGGCACCACGGCCGAGTCGCTCGGCCACCTGAAGCCCTGCTTCGTCTTCGACGGCAGCGGTACCGTCACTGCGGGTAACTCGTCCAGCCTGAACGATGCCGCTGGCGCGGTCGTCGTCATGAAGCGATCCAAGGCCGAGGAGCTTGGCTGCACTCCGATGCTCACCATCCGCGGCTGCGCCGTCGCTGGCTACGACGCCACCCTCATGGGCTACAGCCCGTACTTCTCGACCAGGCAGCTCTGCGACCAGCTCGACCTCGACGTCAAGGCCATAGACATGTTCGAGCTAAACGAGGCGTTTGCCTCCCAAGCCTTCGCCGTGTCTCGCGATCTCGGCATCGATGACGAGAGGCTCAACATCTACGGCGGCGGCATCTCCATCGGCCATCCCATCGGAGCCACTGGTGCCATCCTCACCATCAAGTGCGCCTACGAGCTCCAGCGCACCGACAAGCGCGACGCCATGGTGTCCATGTGCATCGGTGGCGGCCAGGGCATCTCGATGTACTTCACTAAGGGATAGCCCGAGAGGACATGCGTCGAGAGATCGCCGTATTCGTATCATCCGAACTGCGTCTCATTTGAAAGGACACTCCATGGTCAACTTTGAGTACCTCGTTCCAACCAAGGTGGTCTTCGGTAAGGACACCGAGCTGGAGGCCGGTCGTCTCATCAAGGAGTTCGGTGGCCACAAGGCCCTCATCCACTGGGGAGGCGGCTACGTTCGTGACACCGGTCTTCTCGCCCGCGTCGAGGAGGGCCTTGTCAAGGAGGGTGTGGCATACGTCGAGCTTGACGGCGTCGTGCCCAACCCGCGTCTCTCGCTTGTCAAGGAGGGCGTCGAACTCTGCAGGAGGGAGGGCGTGGACTTTGTCCTCGCCATCGGCGGGGGGTCTGCCATCGACTCCTCCAAGGCCATCTCCTACGGACTTGCCAATGACTTCGAGCTCGAAGACCTCTTCCTCGGCAAGGTGAGCACCGACAGGATCGGCAAGATGGGTGCCATCTCCACCCTGGCCGGCACCGGTTCGGAGACGTCCAACTCAACCGTCATCAACATCGACACCATGGGCGCCAGGATGCTCAAGCGCTCATACAACCACGAGTGCGCGCGGCCCCTCTTTGCCATCATGAACCCCGAGCTCACCTACTCACTGCCCAGGTATCAGACCGCTGCCCCCGGTGCCGACATCATGATGCATACCATGGAGCGCTACTTCACCACCGAGCGACACGTCGAGCTTACCGACGAGATTGCTGAGGGCCTGCTCAGAACCGTCAAGACCATGGTTCCCGAGGCGCTTGTCAACCCCAAGAGCTACACGGCCCGCGCCAATCTGCTCTGGGCCGGCTCCCTCTCTCACTGCGGCCTCACCGGCACCGGTCGCGTGGGCGATTTTGCCTGTCATGCCATCGAGCACGAGATCGGCGCCATGTTTGACGTCGCTCACGGTGCTGGCCTCACCGCAATCTGGTCAAGCTGGGCAAAATACGTCATCCACGTTGACCCCGAGCGTTTTGCGCAGTTCGCGGTCAACGTGTGGGGCATCCAGAACGACTTCCACGATTCAACCGAAACGGGTCTGCGCGGCATTGGCGCCTGGGATGAGTGGTGCCGCTCCATCGGCATGCCGACGAGTCTGCACGAACTCGGCGTCGATCCTACCGCCGAGCAGATTCACGAGATGGCCCAGGGCGCCATCGATGCCCGAGGCGGGGACTACGCCGGCAACTTCATGCGGCTTCACCTTGAGGATGTCGAGAACATCCTCAAGAACGCACGATAAGCATCATTTGAGGCTGAATTACCCAGCAATGGGATATTATGGAAGGGGTGTCAGCTCTGCTGGCGTCCCCTTTCTTGTCACCTAATGGTTAGGAGAATGAAGTGAGCGATTTCGTCAAGGCAGAGAACGTCTTTGTCAACCAGAGCATCGCATCCCGTCAGGACGCGCTTCGCTTCATTGCCGACAAGGCGCAAGAGCTTGGTGTCACCAAGGACGCCGATGCCGTGTACCAGGCCTTCCTCGCGCGCGAGGACATGGGTGAGACCGGTATGACCGATGGTTTCGCTGTTCCTCACGCCAAGGCGCCCGCCATTGACAAGGCGGCGGTCGTCGTCCTTAAAAACGACCACGCCCTCGACTGGCCCTCTTTTGACAACAAGCCCGTTGACGTCTGCATCTCCCTTCTCGTTCCCGATGGGGAGGCCGGCACCACGCACATCAGGCTTCTCTCCAAGACCGCCGTCCTGCTCATGAGGGATGAGTTCAAGGCCCTGGTGCGCAGCACCGATGACCCCCAGGCAATTGCCGACGCCATCAACGCCGGTATCGACGAGGAGTAGGCTTCCGTCACAAAAGGGCGTTCGAGTCCCGCAGGCATCAGCCTGCGGGACTTTTTTGCGTCGTCGCGCTTCCGGAAAATGGCCTGGCCCCTCACGCTGACTCGAAAAAACGAACACCTGCAGAGAAACGGGCCGAATGGACGGCTGCTTCAAGGGAGCGTGCCCAAGACCCCCTTTATAACTCGCAAATCCGCAGGAACGATTGGCGATTACAAGAGCTTTGAGAATGAGGCCGTCCATTCGGCCCGTTTCTCTGCAGGTCATTGGGATTTGTGCGGAGAAATCGCATTGGATCGGGCCTAGTGGGACGCAGGGACTGATTCTCGGGTTTGGATTCGTGGGCAGGCAAGCGGAGTCACTGGTACACTTGTTCCAGGAGAAGGCGCGAGGAGACGGAGGGCTGATGTTCAAAAAGGCTACCGACAAGCGTGTGGCGGTTTTCCTGGCGGACGGACTCGAGGAAGTCGAGGGCCTCACTATTGTTGACCTGCTCTTTCGTGCGGGTATTCCCTGCGATATAGTCTCTGTCTCACGCTCGCGAGAGGTTATATCGAGCCATCGGGTTGCCCTCGTGTGCGATTGCACCGTCTATGACGATGACTTTTCGTTCGATGACTACGACATGCTCGTGTTGCCGGGAGGCATCCCCGGCACGCCCAACCTCAAGGCCTGCGATTCCCTCATCGACGCCCTCGCTCGTTTTGCCGAGGATGGCCGCCAGATCGCGGCCATCTGTGCGGCACCCTCGATTCTTGCCGAGCTGGGACTTCTTACGAGTCGTCGTGCCACCTCCAACCCCAACTTCCAGCATGTGCTTGCGGAACATGGCGCCAAGCTCTGCGAGCATGACCCCGTGGTGGTTGACGGCAACATCATCACGAGCCAGGGCATGGGCACGGCCATCGCCTTCGGTCTTCAGATCGTGCGGCACTTCCTTGGGGACACGGCGGTCGATCGCGTGTCCTCGGGCATCGTCCTGCACCCCTAGGCTCCCATGGCAACGCGTGGCCGACAGTACCTCGTGATAGACCTCAAGAGCTTCTACGCCTCGGTCGAGTGCGTCGAGCGTGGCCTCGACCCGCTCGAGGCCCGTCTCGTCGTGGCGGACCCCACGCGCACCGAGAAAACCATCTGTCTGGCCGTTTCGCCCGCACTCAAGGCTCTCGGCGTGCGCAACCGCTGCCGTGTGTTCGAGATTCCCAAGTCCATCACATACGTCATGGCACCACCTCGCATGGCACGCTACATCGAGCGGTCGGCAGACGTCTACTCGGTCTATCTGCGCTACGTCGCTCCCGAGGACATCCACGTCTATTCCATCGACGAGGCGTTTCTCGACGTGACGGGCTACCTCGATCTCTATGGCTGCACGGCCCGCAGCCTTGGCGAGCGCATCCGCGAAGACGTCGTCCGCTCGACGGGCATCCCGGCGGCGTGTGGCCTGGGCACGAACCTCTACCTCGCAAAGGTCGCGCTTGACATCACGGCCAAGCACAGCCCCGACTTCTTTGGCGTGCTTGACGAGGAGACCTACCGCACCACGCTCTGGAATCACACGCCCATCATCGACTTCTGGCGCGTTGGGCCAGGCACGGCGGAGCGCCTCGCAGGCCTTGGGATACACACCATGGGGCAGGTGGCCACGTATCCGGCCGATCCGCTCTACAACCTGCTGGGCGTGGATGCCGAGATCCTCATCGACCATGCCTGGGGCGTCGAGCCGGTCACGATGGCGGATATCAAGGCGTACAGGTCCCAATCGCACTCGCTCTCAAACGCCCAGGTGATTGGCTGCGACCGTGACTTTGACGGTGGCCGCATCATCGCCAGGGAGATGGTCGACTCGCTCGCCCTCGAGCTCGTGGACCAACATCTCGTCGCGGGGTCGGTCTCGCTTTACGTTGGCTATTCGGTCACGCGGGAGGAGCGCGACGCCATGGGCGACCTCTCGTCGGCGCGTGCGTGGCGCTCGTCTCCGTCGGACGGGGGAGGGGAGCGTCTCGTCTCGCCGACGAATTCGCATGAGACGATCCTTGCGGCGGCGATGCGCCTCTACGACTCCAATGTTCAGCGAGGCCGCAAGGTCCACCGGCTGGGGCTGACGCTGGGCGACGTGATCTCTGAGGATGAGCCAGGCATTCAGCCCGATCTTTTCGCGGACCCGGACAGGCTTGCCGACGAGCGCCGCCGCCAGGAGGCCATCTCGGCCGTAAAGAAAAAATTTGGCAAAAACGCTTTGCTCAAGGGTATCGATCTTCTTCCTGAGGCAACCGCACGCGAGCGTAACATGCAGATTGGGGGTCACCGTAGTGGCGAGTGAGCACCCGCACATGCCTCTGTCCGAGCGAGCGAAGATCTTCGTGCCCTTTGACCCCCTCAAGGGGTTTCGTGCGGCGCTGTCCGATCGCGAGCGCGTGCGCGTTCCCGAGGAGGACCTCACCGAGGAGGACGCTCGCGAGCTTTCGGATTGTCTCGCACGCGTCACGAAGGGGAGTATGGTTGCGGTCACGTTCTATGATGCCGGGGCGTACCGGCGCATCGAGGGCTGCGTGAGCCGCGTGGACCTCGCGGCTCGCGAGCTCGTGGTGGTGGATGTCCGCGTGCCCCTTGACGCCGTGAGGCGCATCGAGGTGTAGCGGAGCCGGCCCTCTCGTCCAAAATGGGTAAGATAGCACGATGGCTACAAGCGGGGAGGCGGGCATGGCATACGTCGAGTTTCGAGACGTACGCAAGGTGTACCAGATGGGTTCGGTGGAGGTCCATGCCGTCGACGGCATGGACTTTGAAATCAACGAGGGCGAGCTCTGCGTCATCGTAGGTCCTTCTGGCGCCGGCAAGACGACCGTGCTCAACATGCTTGGCGGCATGGACTCCTGCACGAGCGGCACCATCATGCTCGACGGTCGAGAGGTGAGCGGCCTCTCCGAGCGTGACCTCACGATGTATCGCCGCTACGACATCGGCTTCGTCTTCCAGTTCTACAACCTCGTCCAGAACCTCACCGCGCTCGAGAACGTGGAGCTCGCGAGCCAGATCTGCCGCGACCCGCTTCCCGCGGCAGGCGTCCTTGACCAGGTGGGGCTTGCCGACCGCATGGACAACTTCCCCGCGCAGCTCTCGGGAGGCGAGCAGCAGCGCGTGGCCATAGCCCGTGCGCTGGCCAAGAATCCCAAGCTGCTTCTCTGCGACGAACCCACCGGCGCGCTCGACTATCAGACGGGCAAGCAGGTCCTCAAGCTCCTGCAGGACAGCTGTCGCGAGGGTGGGCATACGGTGGCCATCGTCACGCACAACTCCGCGTTCACGCAGATAGCCGATCGCGTGATTCATGTCCGCGAGGGCAGGGCGCGTGAGGTGTCGATAAACGCGGCGCCGCTCGATGCGATGACGGTGGAGTGGTAGGGACATGACCTCGGCGTATGCGCGCACGATCGCCAGGAGCATCCGAGGCTCTCTCGGACGCTTCCTCGCCATAGCGGGCATAACGGCCCTCGGCTGCGGATTCTATGCTGGTCTTCAGATGACCGGTCCCGACATGCGAAGCGCCGGCGACCAATACTACGACGGCACCGACCTCTACGACCTGCGCGTCATTTCTACGTCAGGCTTCTCCGACGACGACGTGGACCGCCTCGCCGCCATTGACGGGGTGGGCGCGGCCATGCCCTCCATCACCACCGACGCAATGGCGCGCCTGGGAGGCGAGCAGCTCGCGGTGCGGGTCGGCTCGCTCGATGCGGACGCCGCGGAGGGATCCTCCTACGACGGCGCCTACAAGGTCAGCTCCGATGACTCCGACTACCTCAACCGCGTGATCCTCGTGGATGGACGCTGGCCCGAGAAGGCGGGGGAGTGCGTGGTCTGCGCCGACAAGATCACGGGAGACTACGGCATAGGTGATACGCTCACGCTCCTCTACGGCACGCGAGACCTCGCCGCGACCTTCTCCTGCGACGAGTTCACGATAGTGGGCACCGTGACCTCGTCCAACTATCCCTATACGGGCTCGTTCGGCTCTACCACGCTCGGGTCGGGCATGATCGCCCAGTACGTCTACGTGACGCAGGACAGCTTCGCGAGCGACATGCCCTATACGGAGGTATACCTCACGGTACCTGCCGCGTCGTCGCTCGTGAGTGGTACCGACGAGTACGACGCCGCAGTGGGTGAGGTCCGGAGACGCATCGAGGACGACGAGGGCGTGCTTGCCTCGGCTCGGCTCGCCGACCTTCGGTCGACCGCGCAGGCGAAGGTCGACGACGCGCAGACGGAGCTTGACGAGAAACGTTCCGACGCCGAGCAGGAGCTCGCTGACGCGCAGACGAAGCTCGACGACGCGGCTGCGAAGATAAGCTCCTCGCAGCAGCAGATCGATGACGGTCAGGCGGAGTACGACGCGGGCGTGACGGAGCTCGCAAACGAGCGCGAGTCGGCGAAGGACCGGTTTGCGGCCGCCGAGGAGGAGATCTCGTCAAAACAGGCGACTCTCGACGCCACGACGACCCAGCTTGACGAGTCGCAGACAGAACTGGACGCCCAGCGCAAGGCCTATGACGCGCAGGTTGTCACCGCGCTCGCGGCCCTCGCCGACCAAGGCGTGTCCGCGTCTACGCTCGCCGATGCGGCGAGTGCGATAACGTCGCAGCTCGAGGTGGTTGCGGAGCAGGACGCGCAGCTCACGGCCGAGCTCGCCTCGCTCTCGGAGGACGACCCCTCCTATGCCGCGGTCGCCGCGGCCCTCGCCAAGGTGAAGGCCGCCGAGGAGACGCTCTCAAAGGCAGGCGCCGGCATCGCCCAGCTCGTCTCGATGGGGGAGCAAATCGACGAGGCGCAGACGCGGATTGACTCTGGGCGCAAGGAGGTGAGCGACGGCGTCGCGCAGCTCGCCGCCGCGAGCTCGCAGCTCGAGGATGAACGCGCGACGGCAGAGGGGCAGTTCGCGTCCGCCCAGGAGACGCTCGACGCCTCTGCCGACAAGCTCGCGTCGTCGCGTGACGAGCTTGCCGCCGCGCGTGCGGAGTACGAGGACGGCGTGACGCAGTACCAGGCCCAGAAGGCCGACGTCGACCAACGGCTTGCAGACGCGCAGGCACAGGTCGACGACGCGCAGACGCAGGTCGACGACCTCAAGGCGCCCGACGTCTACGCCCTCGACCGCACGCAGAACGAGGGTACCGTCACCTACGACGACGACACCCACCGCATGGACTCCATCGCCGACGTGTTCCCGTTCATCTTCTTCCTCGTGGCGGCGCTCGTCTCGCTCACCACCATGACCCGCATGGTGGAGGACGATCGCGTGGAGATAGGCACGTTCAAGGCGCTGGGCTATTCCACGGCCAGGATTGCCGAGAAGTACCTCGTCTATGCTGCCATCGCAGGCTTCTCGGGTGCTACGCTCGGCATTCTCGCCCTCACGCAGGTGCTCCCTCGCATCGTCATGTCAGCCTATGCGATCATCTACACCGCACCGATGCTCGCCTTCCCGATGCCGGTGAACCTGTCGACGGCGCTCCTCTCGGGTGGTCTTGGCGTGGGCGTCACGCTGGCTGCTACCTGGGTCGCCGTTGTCTCGAGCCTACGCGAGACCCCCGCCACGCTCATGCTTCCGCGCGCCCCCAAGGCCGGCAAGCGCATCCTGCTCGAGCGCGTCACGCCGCTGTGGAGCCGTCTCTCGTTTTCATGGAAGGTTACCTGCCGCAACCTCTTCCGCTACAAGCGGCGCTTCCTCATGACGGTCGTTGGCATCTCGGGCTGCACGGCCCTGCTCCTCGTGGGCTTTGGCCTGCATGATGCCATCTGGGACATCATCGACTGCCAGTACGGCCCCATCCTTCACTACAACACGGTGGTCGGACTCTCCGGTGACGCGACGACTGATGATGTGGACGCCGTCGAGACCCACCTCGACGAGACGGGCGGTGCCACGGGAACCGTGCGCGTGCAGCAGGAGAACATGCGTGCCGGCTCCGACACGGGCACATACGACGGCACGATGCGCATCAACGTGGTGATTCCCGAGGACTCTGGAAACATCGGCGATGCCATCAGCCTCGACGAGCGGATCGGCCACGTGCCCTTGGCCTTCGACGACGACTCGGTGATCGTCACCGAGAAGCTCGCAACCAGGCTTGGCGTGGGTGTCGGCGACACGATCACGCTCTTCGACCAGGACGACGTGGGCAACGCCGTGGGCGACGGACATGCGCTCACGATCACGGGGGTCTGCGAGAACTACGTGGGAAACTACGTCTACGTGGGCCGCGACGCGTGGAAGGGGGTCTCGGCGACCGTTCCGGTCTTCTCGACGCTCTACACCACGGTCACGGAAGACGCTGATGCTCGCTCGAAGCTCTCGGAGGAGATCGGGGGCATGAACGAGGTCTCCACGGTTGCGTTTACCGACGAGTCGATCAATCTCTATCGCAACATGCTCTCGGTCGTCGACCTCATCGTCGTGGTTCTCATCGTGTCCGCTGCGGCGCTCGCGTTCATCGTCCTGTATAACCTCACGAACATCAACGTGGAGGAACGCGTCCGCGAGATAGCGAGCCTCAAGGTGCTCGGCTTCACGCGCCGCGAGGTCTACGCGTACATCTTCCGCGAGATCGCCCTGCTCGCCGTGATCGGAGACGTGCTTGGCCTCGTGCTCGGAATATTCCTCGAGCAGTTCGTCGTTACGACCGCCGAGGTCGACTACGTGATGTTCGGCCGGACGATTCACCCCGCAAGCTTTGCCTACGCCTTCGCGCTCACGCTTGTCTTCGCCGCGCTCGTGATTCTCTCCATGCGTAGAAAGCTCGACCGAGTCAACATGGTGGAGAGTCTCAAGAGCGTCGACTAAGGGTATGACGAGCGGTTTGGCGGAAGTGTGTCAGAGATGATAACAAGCGGACCCGTGGGTTGACTCAGGGTGAACATATGCTAATCTTCTCGGAACGAAATCGCATATAATTTGCATTTTGTTCTTATATTATGCAATAAAACTAAGAGATAATGGGTGATGATTGCATAATGGACTACGCACAAGACAAGTATGCAAGCGCCAACACGGAGGATGCGACCATGGAGCACTACCGACCCCTTTCCATCCCTACGACGGACGGTGCCTGCGATACGTACGGCTTCGTCCCGTGCGAGGGTGGCGTCTGTGCTGCCGCAGGCATCAGCGCCGCGGGCGTCAGCGCGGGATTTCGCCACGAGACCGGCCGACGCGACCTCGCGCTCGTCGCGGCGGACGATGTCTGCGTCTGCGCCGGTACCTTCACCACCAACCAGTTCTGCGCGGCGCCCGTGATGCTCTCCCGCGTCCGCGCCGCTCGTGGTCGCGCCCGTGCCATGGTCCTCAACTCGGGCAACGCCAACGCGAGTACGGGTGAGCCGGGCCTCGAGACCGCTCGTCGCTCCGCGTCGCTCGTGGCCGACGCCCTCGGTTGTGATTCCGATGACGTGCTCGTGGCATCCACGGGCGTCATCGGGGTGCAGCTTCCCCTTGCCCCCTTCGAGACGGGCGTACCCGCGGCCGTGGGCGCCCTTGGCCACTCACCCGAGTCCGCTCACGAGGCCGCGCTCGCCGTCATGACCACGGACACCCACCCGAAGGAGGTCTCCTTCGTGGGCGAGGTCCCGCAGCCTGACGGCACCACCGTCACCGTGCACGTGGGCGGCTTCTGCAAGGGCTCTGGCATGATTCAGCCGAACATGGCCACCATGCTCTCGGTTCTCTCCACCGACGCCCCCCTTGGCCCCGAGGCGGCGCATGCCGCGCTCCTCTCCGCGGTTCGAGTCAGCTTCAACAAGGTCACGGTCGACTCCGACACCTCCACCAACGACACCTGCGTGCTCCTTGCCACCGGGCGAGCCGGAGGCGAGCAAATCGACGAGGGCTCGGTTGGCTTCGAGGTCGTGGCGGCCGCCATCAGGGCCGTCTGCAACCACCTTGCGCGCGAGGTCGCCGCCGACGGCGAGGGTTCGACCAAGCTCGTGACCGTCAACGTCATGGGTGCCGCAGACCAGGGGGACGCGGATGCCGTCGCGCGCTCAATCGCAAACTCGCCGCTGGTAAAGACCGCCATCTTCGGTCATGACGCCAACTGGGGTCGCGTCGCGGCGGCGGCGGGCAAGTGCGGGGTGAAGTTTGACCAGTATGGCGTGGACATCGACCTCATGGGCGTACCCGTGTGCAGGAAGGGTCTTACCGTGCCCATGGACGAGGACGACATGCTGCGTCGCTTCGAGGAGCCCGAGATCACGATCGCCATCGACCTTGGTCAGGGGCACTCGTCCTCACGCATCTGGACCTGCGATCTCACGCATGACTACGTCACCATCAACGGGGACTATCGTACGTAGCACACGCTCGTCAGTCACCTATGTCAACCCATGCGAGCGGAGAAGCCATGAAGAGTCACGACAAGAAGGAGCGCGAGATAGCGCTGTCCAAGGCGGAGGTGCTCATCGAGGCGCTGCCCTGGATCAACCAGAGCAAGGGCAAGACGGTCGTCATCAAGTATGGCGGCGCAGCCATGGAGGATCCCGAGCTCATGCGTCAGGTCGTGGGCGACGTCGAGTTGCTCAAGCTCATCGGCGTGCGCGTCGTGCTCGTGCATGGCGGCGGAAAGGCGATCAACAAGCTGCTTGGCCGGCTCAATCTACCCGTGGAGTTCAAGGACGGGTTGCGCGTCACCGACGACGCCACCATGGAGGCCGTGCAGGAGGTCCTCATCGGCAAGGTCAACCAGGAGCTCGTCTGGGCCCTCAACGAATACGGCCACAACGCCGTGGGTATCTCCGGCGCCGACGGCAAGACCTTCAAGTCCGAGCAGATAGATCCCGCGCTCGGGCGCGTGGGCTCCATCAGCGAGGTCGACACCAGCCTCATCGAGACGATTCTCGAAGACGACTACATCCCCGTGATAGCGAGCGTTGGCTGCGGGCCGGACGGCTTCTACAACATCAACGCCGACGTCGCGGCCGGCAAGGTCTCCGAGGCGATAGGCGCCGACAAGCTCATCTACCTCACCGACGTGGACGGGCTCTTTCGCGACAAGGACGATCCCGACACCCTCATCGCCCAGCTCACCAAGTCGGAGACCCAGGAGTTCCTTGAGTCGCAGACGCTCGACGGCGGAATGATCCCAAAAATCCAGTCCATCTACGACGCGCTCGACGCCGGCGTCGGTCAAGTTATTATCATCAATGGTAAGTTTCCGCACTCGCTGCTGCTCGAGATCTTCACCGACGAGGGCATCGGCACCATGTTTCTGCAGGACTAGGGAGGAGAGACCATGTCCACTGATATTCGGAGCACTGTCCCCACGAGCGTGATCGAGGACGACCAGACCTATCTCATGCACACCTACGGACGTCTGCCCGTGGAGTTCGTCTCCGGAAGGGGTGCCATCCTCGTCGACTCGGCGGGCAACGAGTACATCGACTGCCTCGCCGGCATCGGTGCCGTGAGCCTGGGTCATGCGAACCACTCCGTCGTCGCCGCCCTCAAGGCGCAGGCCGACAAGGTGTGGCAGGTGAGCAACTACTTCTACGAGGAGAACCGCAACGAGCTCGCGCGCGACATCTCCGAACTCCTCTCCGCGCTCTGCGACGAGGACGGTCACATGATGGGCTCCACGGGGACCACCTGGCGCATGTTCTTCTGCAACTCGGGTGCGGAGGCGAACGAGGGCGCCATAAAGATCGCCCGCCGCTGGGGCGAGGTCAAGCTGGGAGGGGCCTCGGGCATCGTCACCGCCAGGCAGAGCTTCCACGGCCGCACGCTCGCCACGCTCGCGGCGACCGGTCAGGACAAGTTCCACGAGAGCTTCCAGCCCATTCCCACGGGCTTTGCCTCCGTGCCCCTGAACGACCTCGAGGCCCTGCGCGACGCGATCGACAATCCCTCCGAGGCGACGGGTCCCGTGTGCGGAGTGCTGCTCGAGTGCGTTCAGGGGGAGGGCGGCATCTGGCCCGCCGACTACGACTACCTGCGTGCCGTTGCCAAGCTCTGTCGCAAGCGCCACATGCTGCTCCTCATCGACGAGGTTCAGACGGGCTTCTTCCGCTGCGGCTCGCCGTTCATGTACCAGCGTGCGGGCATCGAGCCTGACGTCGTGAGCATGGCCAAGGGCATTGCCGACGGCTTTCCCATGGGCGCCGTCGCCGCGCGTGCCGAGGTCGCCGACCTCATGCGCCCGGGTGACCATGGCTCGACCTTTGGTGGCAACGCGCTTGCGGCTGCGGCCGGCCGCGCCACCGTCGAGACGCTCATCAACGAGAACATCGGCGAGCACGTGCTTTTTACCGGTCGCCATCTGCGGCATCGTCTCGAGGCCATGCCGCATGTCACTCAGGTACGTGGCCACGGGCTCATGCGCGGGGCGCAGTTTGACGTGCCCATCGCCACCGAGCTCGTGAACGCCGGCCTTGGCAAGGGAGTCATCCTCAATCACATCGGCGACTCGGTTCTGCGCTTCCTCCCGCCGCTGGTCATCACCCGCTACCAGGTCGACACGGTCTGCGACAGGCTCACGGACCTCATCGACGAGCTGGCGTAGGGGCTGGTGCGACCAAGGACGTCTTTCGGGGCGGCATCTGACTGAGGTCGGAGCCGCCCCGGTCTTTGCACCTAGTCCTTCTCGGTCGCCTTCGTGCTGCGATCGGGCACGCGCAGCATCATCGCGAATCCAGCCACGAACAGCACGGCGATGGAGAGCACGCCGAGACTTGCGTTGCCCGTGATGGCCGTGAAGGTTCCCACGAGAAACGTTCCGAGGATGGCCGCGTACTTGCCGAAGATGTCGAAGAAGCCAAAGTACTCGTTTGCGTGCTCCTTGGGTGCGAGCTTGCCAAACTCGGAGCGCGAGAGCGCCTGAATGCCACCCTGGAAGAGGCCCACGGCGATGGCGAGGATCCAGAACTCCCTCGCCGTGCGCAGGAAGAAGGCGGCGAAGAGGGTGATGCAGAGGTAGGCCACAATGGCGATGAGCAGCATCTTTCGCGTTCCGTTCTTCCGGGCGAGCTTGCCATATATGATGGCGCTCGGGAAGGCGACGAACTGCGTGACGAGAAGCGCGAGCACAAGCTGCGTGCCTGCGATTCCAAGGTCAGAGCCATAGCTCGTCGAGAGCTTGATGATGGTGTGGACGCCGTCGATGTAGAAGAAATAGGCGATGATGTAGTTCCTGATTCCGCGGTCGGCCCAGATGGCTCGCAGCGTGGTGCCGACGCCGCGCACGGCCTTGGCGATCGCATGGCTCTCGCGCGGCTTGAAGTGGTGCTGCTCGACGTTGCGCAGCATCGGGATCGTGAAGGCGACCCACCATGCGGCGGTGATGACAAACGAAATCTGCATCGCGGTCTGCAGGGAGATTCCCAGGGTGTCGCGGGCCAGCACCACGGCGAGGCACACGATGAACGGCACGCACGAGCCGATGTAGCCCCACGCGTAGCCGTTGGAGGAGACCTCGTCCATGCGCTCGTCGGTGGTGGCGTCCACGAGAAGGGCGTCGTAGAACACGAACGATGCGTTGAGGGCCACCGACGAGATCACGTACACCACGAGGAAGGCGATCGCGCTCGTGGGGATGCCCATGGCGACGCAGGCGACGGCGCCCGTTCCCACGCAGCCGGCGATGAACTTCTTCTTCATGCCCTGCATGTCGGCGATGCTGCCGAGGATGGGCATGAGCAGCGCGATGACGAGCGATGCCACCGTCTCCGTATAGCTCCACGCAACCATGACGGGCCCGTCGGCTATCGACTTGAAATAGATGGGGATGACGCTCGTGGCAAGAAGAACAAGTGCGGAGTTGCCCACGTCGTACATGATCCAGCTGCGTTCGACCTTGTTCGCCTTGGTTCTCGCCATGAATGCCCCTCTCGGTTTTTTGTCCTTCCTCCCATGGTAGATTTGAATAACAACGTGATGTTTCTGTCATGGTTACGATTCGGTCAGGGTATCGTACGGTCACGATGAGGATTGCCTTCTCGGGGTGGCGTGGCCTTCGAAGGGGGTGCGACCAAGGTAGACTCGTGCCATGTACAAAGTCATCTCCCTCCGACGCTCTCGTGCGATAATCGTCGGAGAACCCGCGTGAAAGGACGAGTCGTGCCCGCGATCATCACCCATGACCTCTTTGCCCAGGGCGTCATCGACGACGTCCGCACCATCCTGCCCCTCTCGACCGCCGACGAACGTGATGCCTTCCTCCTGGGCAGCCAGGGCCCTGACCCGCTCTTCTTCCTCGTGGCAGATCCGCTCATGCGGCGCTTCGCCTCGATGGGGGACACCATGCACCACTCCCGACCAGCCCGCCTGCTCGTCTCCATGAGGTGAGGGTGCGTCACGGCTCGGCGGCTTCGAGCAGCGGGTCGCACGCGCCTACGTGGCGGGCTTCGTCTGCCATTACCTGCTCGACTCCGCGGTGCATCCCTTCGTCTATTCTTGGCAGTACGGTCCTTTGCGACGCCGGCGTCGACGGACTCGACGGCACTGCGGCGAGAAGGTCCACGCCGAGATAGAGCGCGATCTGGACGAGGCCCTGCTTTTTGCTCGCCGAGGCGAGACGATCCTCACCTACCGTCCGTTCGAGCGTTCGCTGCCGGGTTCCGCGGGGTGCTTCGCGCCATAGACAAGGTCTACTTCTACGCGGCGCTCTGGACGTACGGCACGGCCATCGACACGATGACCTTCTCGACAGCCGTGCGCGCCTATCGCGGCGTCATGGGACTCCTCTACGCCCCCCGCGATTGTCGACGCCTCGTGGTCGGCTCCATCGAACGCACCGTCACGCACAGTCCCTTCTCGCTCTACTGCGCGCTGTCGCACCGCAACCGTGCCGAGGCCACGTCGGACTTCGACAACCGCGCCCACGCTCGCTGGACCGATCCCTTCACGGGCGAGACGAGCGTCGCGAGCTTTCTGGACCTCCTCGACGAGACCGCGGCGCGCGTGGTGCCAGCGGTGGGACGGGCTCTCTCGCCGGACTTCGACGAGACGGCGGCGGCTCTCCTCACGTGTGACCTCAACTTCCTGGGGGAGCCCGTGCCGCTCGATGGGCACCTTGACTAGCGGTGACACCATGACCAGCGAGGCCACCCACCACGTTATGCAGGCAAACAAGGGCAAGAACACCTCTCCTGAGCTCAAGGTTCGGTCGGCCCTGCGCGCCGCGGGCCTCACCGGTTACCGCCTTCACTGGAAGAAGGCCCCCGGCCGTCCCGACGTCTGCTTCCCCGGTCGCAGGGTGGCCATCTTCGTCAACGGCTGCTTCTGGCACCGGTGCCCCCACTGCGAGCTCCCCCTGCCCAAGTCCAACGTACGATTCTGGGAGGAGAAGTTCGAGCGCAACGTGGCCCGCGACGCGCGCGACAACGCGCTTCTCGTCACGAGGGGCTGGACCGTGGTCGTGGTGTGGGAGTGCCGCCTCAGGAGAGATCTTCTGGAGTCGACGATGCGCGACGTCATACTCGAGATAGATCGTGCGGGCTCGGGCGAGCCGCGCGTGGCGCGCGTGGTGGAGATAGGCGCCATGCCGGCCTGGAGGCTGCGCCTTGCTCAGCGCCGGCTGAGGAAGGGTCGTGGGCGTGTCAGGTGAGCGCGACGCGAGACGTCAGTTAGGGGTAGGCTTTAGGTATCGCCTGAGTAAGGCGCACGACGAGAGCAGGAGGCCATCGGGTGTCCACATACGTCTTCTCGGATGTCCACGGTCATGCCGAGCCGCTCGACCGCGCCCTCTCGCGGGTCTCGCCCGCGGAGGGCGACAGGGTCTTCTGCCTTGGTGACATGATCGATCGCGGCCCGGACCCCGTGCGGGTCATGCGGATCGTGCGCTCGATTCCCAACGCGACCGTCCTCATGGGCAACCACGAGGATCTCATGCTCAACTTCTTCGCCCATCCCGACGACCACATCTCCGTGGCCAACTGGGCGATCAACGGCGGAAAGATGACCCTGAACGGACTCGAGGCCATGGACAGCGACGAGGCCGTCGAGCTTGTGAACTGGGCTGACACGCTGCCGCGTTGGTCGTACACGCAGGTGGGCGACCGCTACTACCTGCTCTGCCACGCAGGTCTGCGCCCCTCCTCCTTCACGTCCCGCAAGGTCTGGAGCGACGCCTCGGTAGAGGCGCTCCTCAAGGCCCAGGACCCCGATGACCTCGTCTGGATTCGAGAGGAATTCTGGGGCGTGTCGACCGGTCTCGTGGGCGAGGATGGCCTTGGTCCCATCGTGGTCGCGGGCCACACGCCCACGCCCTACCTCAACGTCATGACCGACCTCATCGACCGCCCCACCCGCAACGACGAGGGCGTCGCGCAGATGGTGCGCGTGGGCGCCTGCGAGGCCACGGGCGGCGTGGCCGACCGCTGGGACATCGACTGCGGCGCCGCTGGCGGGGCGGGCTATGGTCAGGTCATGGTCCTGCGTCTCGATGACGGCGAGGAATTCTGCGAGCCGATACGCGAGGGGGAGTAGGGCTTGCCACCATCCGGGCGCATCGTGCATCCGCTCGCGCCGGTCTGCGACGACCACTCTCGCGTGCTCGTGCTCGGCACCATGCCGAGTCCCGCGTCACGCGCGGTGAACTTCTACTACGGCAACCCCCGGAATCGCTTCTGGCGCGTGCTCGCGGCCCTTTGGGACGAGCCGGTGCCCGAGGCCAACGAGGGGCGTCGTGCGCTCTGCCTCGCTCATCGCATCGCCCTCTGGGACGTCCTCGCAAGCTGCGACATCGTCGGTGCCAGCGACGCCTCCATCGAAGAGCCGGTGCCAAACGATCTCTCGCTCGTGCTCGACTCCGCGCCCATCGAGACGATATTCTGCACGGGGTCCACCGCCGCGCGCCTCTATCGTCAGCTCATCGAGCCTGTGCTCGGCAGGTCCTGCGTGGCGCTGCCCTCCACGAGTCCCGCCAACGCGCGGATGCGCCTCTCGGACCTCGTGTCCGCCTACGCGCCGCTGCGTGACGCCTGCAGGTAGGGTAGCGCTCCTAGGCGCCCGTTCGAGGCCCCTCTCGCTCGGGGGGGCATCGATTCTGCCTTGTAGGGCCCCTGCCGCGTCCGCCATGTCCGTCATCCTCCCGCATCGGCCAACGCAGAAAATGGCATCGCATGGACGCGTGGGTCTTGAGACGCGCCGCAAGCAGCCGCATCTGCCACAATGACTGCATCGCATCGCACGTGTGAAGTCGAGCACGAGAGGGTCACATGGATCTGCACGAGATGAGGGACGAGGGGTTCGGGAAGCTCTTCGTGAGCGTTTCCGCAGAGGGGTTGCTGCACGGCTGCGTGCGTACGGAGGCCACGGAGGACGAGGGCTGGGTCCGTCCGCAGCGGTTCTCCGCCGCGCAGCTCAAGGCCATCGGAAGCTGTCAGGCATGGCATCCGGGACTCTATCGTCAGATGGCGGCCTGCACCGCGGGTGTCACCGTGGAGTTCGAGACGGATGCGGAGTCCGCCGGTCTCGAGGTGCGCGTCGACCATCTGCCACGTGGCTCGCAAAAGGTGATCGATGATGCGGAGCGCGCGGGTGCGCACGGTCCCTTCGATGGCCTCTCGTGTGACGTCGACGGTCGCCACCTGCCTCTCGTTCTGCCCTCCGAGGGTGACGATCTCGTGGAGTTCCTGCTCGACGACCCCGATGGCGTGCCCGAGCCTGGTGTGCGGAGCCTTCCGGGGATGGGCAGGACCCACCACGTGCGCATCTGGCTTCCGTGTCTCTCGGGATGCGCGGTCGGCCGCGTGGTGGGCGACGGCACCTTCGTGAGACCCGTGCCGTCCCGGCGGCATCTGCTCGTGATCGGCGACTCCATAGCCCAGGGCTTCGTGGCCGGGGACCCCGCCCTCTCGTGGCCCTCGATTCTCTCCCTGCGCTATGACCTCGACCTCGCGAACCAGGGACTCGGCGGCCAGGTGTTCCAGGCGGGCGCCCTGGCGGGCCTCGCGTCGGCCATCGACCCTGCCATAATCGTGGTCGCCCTCGGCGAGAACTACCGATACGAGCCCTGCTCCGCAAGTGCCGTGTGCCGCGATGTCAAAAACGCGCTGTGGGAGGTGGCCCATCTCTGGCCCGACGTCCCCACCTGGGTCGTGACGCCCACCTGGCATGCCGAGGACGTATATGCCACGCATCCGCGCAGCTGCTACGATGCGGTTCCCGACATCATCCGCACCGCCGTGGCACCGCATGAGGAGATGCACGTCGTGGAGGGGCTCGCCCTTCTCGACGCGAGCCCCCTCCTGCTGGCCGATGGCTCGGACCACCCCAACAGGCTCGGCAGCCTCACCATCGCAGACCGCATGGGCCTCGTGATCGACTCCCTCTCCGAGCCCGCGCAGGCTCGTCGCGCGCGAGCCATCGAGATCCTCGAGAGCGCCCCGCTCTGTGCGCTGCCGCTGCTCGAGCCCGTCCGCCGTGGCATGGGAGAGGTCGAGTTCGCCCGGCCCGGCGCCGTCTTCATGCGGCTCGGCAGACTCGAGCAGGTGCTCTGGGCGTCGGACCGCAAGCTCGGTCGTCAGGTCGTCTCGGCGTTCGCGACACCCGAGTATATCGTCGCCCTTGGGGACGGCATCGACAGAGACGTGCGTCGGCTGCTCGGTTCCGAGCACAACTATCCCTGTCACCTGGCGGTCTACGAGAAGGCCGTGCCCGTCGAGATAGACGAGGGACATGAGCTGCGCATCCTGGGACCGTCGTTCCTCCGTGCCTTCCTCGAGCACTACAGCCATCCCGAGTGGCTCGAGGACGGCGAGGCCGAGTCGGCCCTCGCCGCAGGCAAGGTCATCGGGGGTTTCGAGGATGGTCGTCTCTGCGGCTTCGTGGCCGAGCACACGGAGGGATCGATCGGTATGCTCGAGGTGTTTCCCCCCTATCGGCGTCGCGGGTGGGCCCGTGCGCTCGAGGGTGCCAAGATCAACCAGCAGCTCTCGCTCGGCTATGTGCCCTGGTGCCAGGTCTGGCCCGACAACGTCGCCTCGCTCGCCCTCCAGCACTCGCTCGGACTCACGGTGCTGCCCGCTGGCGAGATGCACTTCCTCTTCCAAGAGGGGATCTAGCGCATCTGCGTGCGCTGTCGGCGTTGCTGCGGGCGACATCGGCTCCGGTCTCCGTGGGGATGTTCTATGTGCGGAAACGATCTTGCGTACAATACGTAGCCACCTATTGGCATCTTTGTTACGTTCGCCGGATCGGGCAGGATTCCGGCGAGCAGGGAAAGCGTGCATCATGACCCCACTTCATGGCCGTGACCTTGAGAGCGAGTTCCTCTCCATCGCGAGCGAGCTCGGAGGTGACGTGGAGAGCCGCGAGCAGGGTGATGCCTATCTCGCCGGCACCCACGCCCTCTATCATGGCGGACCGTGCTCCTGGGCCCTCAGTCCCAAGATCTTCGACTCCGGTCAGATTGACATCCTTCGTGATGCGGCCGAGACCATGGGTCGCATCATGGACAAGGTGACCGACCGCTACCTCCGTGACCCCGACTTCCGCGCGCTCTTCAGGCTTCCCGCCGACCTCGAGCGCATGACGCTCGTCCCCACGGGCTACGCCCAGCTCATCCCTCTCGCCCGCGTGGACGTCTTCTTCGACGAGGAGACCGGCGACTATCAGTTCTGCGAGCTCAACACCGATGGGTCTGCCGGCATGACCGCTTCCGTCGAGGTCACCCATGCGATCCAGGCGTCGAGGACCTACCACCGCTTCGCCGAGCGCCATCCGGACATCGAGACCTTCGATGTGCTCGACGCCGCCGTCGATGCCGTGTATGACACCTATCGCTCGTGGGCCAACGCCGATGGCGGGACCCATCACCCTGCGCATCCGTCCTGCGCCATTGTCGACTACACCGAGAGTGCGAGCATCGACGAGGTCAACGACATCATCGAGCGCATGGCCGAGAAGGGCATCTACGCCCGCTTCGCCGACATTCGCGACCTGCGCATAGAGCGTGTCGCCGGCGTGGTCGGCCTTGTCGACGACGCGGGTCCCGTCGACTGCGTGTATCGTCGCGCCGTCACGAGCGAGATCGCCGAGAAGCCCTGCCCTGGTGCCGATGCCCTGGAGGAGGCGGCCCGCCGGGGGCTCGCCTGCCTCGTCGGTGGCTATCGTACCTGGCCGTGCGCGACCAAGACGGTCTTCGCCGTCCTGCACTCAAAGGCCGTGCGCGACGTGCTCGACCCCGCCGAGGTCTCCTTCGTGGAGCGGCACGTCCCTGCGACGTACCTTCTCGACGAGGGGAGTGACCTCGCACCGTACTCCCAGAAGGACCGCTGGGTCGTGAAACCGGCGGGTTCCTACAACGCCGTCGGCGTGAGGGCCGGTCTCGACTGTGCGTCCGACGCCGAGTGGCAGGATGCCCTCTCGTCCTGCGCCAGGTCGGGCGGCGTCGTGCAGGAGTATGCCCGCCAGTACGCCACGCCCGTCATCGAGGGCGGCGCCGTGGCCGACGGCGTCGATCCCACGGAGTACCGCATGGCAAACAACATGGAGGGGCTCTTCCTCTTCCGCGGCAGGTTCGCGGGCGTGTTCACGCGCTGCGGCTATCAGAACGTCATCGGCGAATGGACCCACCGCATCAACATGGGCTGCCTCGTCGTGAGGTAGGCTCGGTGATGGGGTGCAGCGGCGGCCGTCGGAGCCTCTCCGCGGCCGCTTTTCCTTTGCGTCCGGCACGCGCGCTAGAATGACCTCAGATACCACGCAGACGGTAAGGAGCCGCATCGCCATGCACATCGCCACCAATCCGCTCGCCCCCGGTCTCACGGGCGAGCTCTCCGAAGGAGCGGAGCGTACCGTCCGCCATCAGCGGTCCACGGGCGAGCTCTCGACCTTCGCGACCCCCGACCTCGTCGCCGCTCGGCGCGAGTCCAAGTTCGACGGAGGCACGGCCCTTCGTCCCGCCTTCGTGCGCGACTCCGAGAAGATCATGCACATGCCCGCCTACAACCGGCTCGACGGCAAGACCCAGGTCTTCTCGTTTCGGGCAAACGACGACCTCACTCGTCGTGGCCTGCACGTGCAGCTCGTGGCGAGGGTGGCTCGGGACATCGGTCGCGCGCTCGGGCTCAACCTCGACCTCATCGAGGCCATCGCCCTCGGTCACGACATCGGCCATACGCCCTTCGGGCACGCGGGGGAGCGCTTCCTCAACGACGTCTACCACGAGCGCACGAGCAGGTGGTTCTTCCATAACGTGCAGAGCGTCCGTGTGCTCGACGTCCTTGGTGGCCGCAACCTCTCGCTCCAGACGCTCGACGGCGTCATCTGCCACAACGGCGAGTTCGAGCAGCAGGTCTTCGAGACGAGCTCCCTGTCGACGTTCGACGAGTTCGACCGCGGGGTCGAGTCGTGCTGGACGGACGGTGACGCCGTCATCGGGCACCTGCGTCCCATGACGCTCGAGGGTTGCGTCGTACGGATCTCCGACATCATCGCCTACGTCGGCAAGGACCGCCAGGATGCCCTGCGCGCCGGCATCTGCGACGAGACGTCGTTCGACGACGGTCTCGGCGGCGCCTACAACGCCTGGGCGCTCTCGGCGTTCTCCGCCGATGTCATCGAGCACAGTCTGGGTAGGGACCGCATCGGGATGAGCGAGGAGGGATTCGCCGAGCTCTCTCGCGCCAAGCGCGAGAACTACGAGAAGATATATGGTGCCGCCGAGGTCAACGGTGATTTTCCTGCGGGCGTGCGCGAGCTCTTCGGGCTGCTCTACGAGCACGAGGTCGCGGCGCTCTCCGCCGGTGACGAGTCCGCCGCGGTCTTTGCCCATCACGTGCTTCCCGTATCCCGGCACCTTGAGCCCTACGCCCGCAGCTACGACTGGGAATCAAGTCCCGACCAGACGGTGGTCGACTTCATCTCGTCCATGACGGATGACTATTTCATCGCCACCTGCGAGGCGCTCTTTCCCGAGGCGCGGAGCCTCTTCCCGCGCAGGGGCTATTTCGACGGCGTGATCGCATAGCCCTCGCGGTCGGCTCGGCGTACAATCGTTCGCATGGACAACCTCTTCTCCGACATAGAGCGCTACAAGCGAAACGTCAACGCACCTCTTGCCGTGCGCATGCGTCCGCAGACCCTCGACGGGTACGTCGGACAGCAGCAGGCGGTGGGTGACGGATCGTGGTTGCGTCGTGCCATCGAGCACGACACCCTCTCGTCGGTCATCCTCTACGGTCCGGCCGGTACGGGCAAGACCACGCTCGCGCGCATCATCGCCAACACCACGCACGCCGAGTTCGTGGAGGTCTCTGCCATCTCGGGTACGGTCAAGGACCTCCGCCGCGAGATCGACGCCGCCGAGAGCCGCCTTCTCGCCATGGCCCGCCGCACGATACTCTTCGTCGACGAGATCCACCGCTTCAACCGCTCGCAGCAGGATGCCCTCCTCCACGCGGTGGAGGACCGAACCGTCATCCTCATCGGTGCCACCACCGAGAATCCCTACTTCGAGGTCAACTCCGCGCTCATCTCGCGTTCGCGGGTGGTCGAGCTCCAGCCGCTCGATGACGAGTCCGTGGGCGTGCTGCTTCGCCGCGCCGTGAGCGACGAGCACGGCCTCGCGGGGGCCTACGAGCTCACCGACGAGGCCCTCGAGCAGATCGTCTCGCTTGCCGGCGGTGACGGTCGCGCTGCGCTCACCTCCCTCGAGCTCGCGAGCCAGATGGCCGACGACGGGCATGCCTCGGCGGAGCATCCCGCACGCATCACCGTCGACCACGTGCTCGAGGCCAACCCCCGTCACGGTCTGCCCTACGACAAGTCCGGCGACATGCACTACGACATCATCTCGGCCTTCATCAAGTCGATGCGGGGGAGCGACCCCGACGCGACGCTCTACTGGCTCGCCCGGATGATCGATGCGGGGGAGGATCCCAAGTTCATCGCGCGTCGAATCATGGTCCACGCCTCCGAGGACGTGGGCAACGCCGACCCCCAGGCCCTTCTTGTGGCCGAGGCCGCCTTCAGGAGCGCCGAGGTGATCGGCTATCCCGAATGTCGGATCAACCTCGCGCAGGCCGCGCTCTACGTGTGCCTCGCTCCCAAGTCGAACGCCGCCGAGGCCGGCATCGATGCCGCCCTCGCCGAGGTTCGCTCGGGCCCTCGCCGCGAGGTGCCCGGCAACCTGCGCGACCGGCATCGTCCGGGATCGGGTTCGTACGGCCCCTACCTCTATCCGCATGACTACCCGTCGGGTTGGGTCGATCAGCGGTACCTTCCCGATGGACTCGGACGTGGGAGCTTCTACCACGTGAGTCCGAGGGGCTGGGAGGCATGGCGAGAGGAGTCCATCGGCCACGATCGTGCATCATCGGAGGACAACATGGGCAAGGCTGGGCGCACGAACGGGTAGAATGATGTCGCTTGGGATGCGCGCAGGCCGTCCCGTATCAAACGATTCCCCAAGGGAGGGGCACAAGATGAGTCTGAGCATGCTCGACATCGCCCTGATCGTACTGGTCCTGGTCGCCGTCTGGGCCGTCGTCGAGCTGGCGCTTACCATACGGTCCGCGCGAAAGTCCATAGACGAGGTCGTGACCTCCGCCAACGAGACGATCGCACAGATTCAGCCCATCATCGTCAAGGTCGACGGCATGGCAGACGAGCTCGATCCTGCCGTCAAGCAGATTCCGGGCATGCTCGAGAAGACGACGGTGACCATCGACAGCGCGACGGCCACCCTCGACGGCCTCAACGCCATCCTCGGTGACGTGGGCACCGTCACGAACGTCGCGTCCAATGTCACCGCCACGGTGAGCAGTGCCGCCACGTCTGCCGCCTCGGGTGTCGTGGGCGTCATCTCCAAGGTGGCCGGGCATGGCAAGGCACAGGACCAGCAGCACCAGCTCGACGGCGCACGCGACGACGAACCAGCTCCCGAGGGGGGCGAGGCCGCGCGGCGAGGCTCCAACTACTTCGTCTACGAGTCCGCCAAGGCTGCCGGCGCCGAGAAGGGCACGCCCACGGGCGATGCCTGCGAGGACGAGTAGGGGATGACCATGCCGGACAAGAACGTAATCCTCAGCGTGCCCGCCGAGGCACCCTTCGCACGTGCGGTTCGCATGATGGCGGCCAACCTCGCCGTCTGCTTCGACATGAGCGTGGATGACGTCGAGGACGTGCGCATGGCCGCCGAGGAGGGTTTCATCTACTCCTGCGCCACGCGTCCGGACGAGTGCCGCATCACCTTCGGGCTCGATCGTGGTGCCATGACCATGGACTTCTCGCTCGGTGCCAAGCTGCCGGCCGACGATGACCTTGGGGGTGACGGCCAGTCGCTCGACCTCGTGGAGCTGCTTCTCTCCGCGGTGTGCGATGACTTCGGCGTCTCGGAGGACGGCGCCGCCCTGCACCTGGTCAAGAGCGTAGGCGCGTAGATGACGGCTTCCGAGACCGGCGAGACCACCCGCCGCATGCTCAGACGCACTCCCAAGGGGAAGGCCGCCTGGGACAAGGAGCGTACGCGCGAGCTCTTCCGCGTGTACGGGGAGACGGGCGACTCCGAGGTGAGAGACCAGCTCATCATGAGCCATCTCAACCTCGTGCGCTTCCTCGCCTCCAAGTTCAAGAACAGGGGAGAGCCGCTCGACGACCTCGTCCAGGTGGGTACGATCGGTCTCATCAAGGCCATCGACCGCTTTGATCCCAGCCGAGGGCTTGAGTTCACCACGTACGCCACGCCCACGATCATGGGGGAGATCAAGCGGCACTTCCGTGACAAGGGCTGGTCGGTGCGCGTGCCGCGCCGTCTGCAGGAGCTCTCGGCAAAGGTCAACCAGGTAACCGACGAGCTTACCAACGAGCTCTCGCGCAGCCCCTCGGTCGATGAGATCGCGACCAGGCTTGGCGTGAGCGTCGATGAGGTGCTCGAGGCCATGGAGTCGTCGAGCGCCTACAGCTCGGTGCCTCTCGAGGGTGGGTCGTCCACCGACGAGGACGAGGCTCCCTCGGTACTCGACCACTACGTCACCGAGGACGCCGACCTTGCGGGTTCGGACGATCGCATCGCGCTCGACGAGGCGATCCATGACTTCTCCCCGCGCGAGCAGGAGGTCATTCGCATGCGCTTCGTCGAAGGCCTCACCCAGGTCGAGATTGCCGAGAGGCTCGGCATCTCCCAGGTCCAGGTGTCGAGGCTGCTCCGGCGCACGCTCAAGCGCGTGCAGGATAGAATCGATCCAGACGGCGAGATGCACCAATGACGTGGGGTCGTCTCCGGTTCCTGAGGTAGTCAGCCCGGAGGCGGGGGAGGATGCATGCACGACAATCGGGAGACCAACGGGGACGATGAGGGCTATGCCACGTGGCGTCGTCGCGCCGTCGTGGCGTGGGCGGTCATCGGTGTCATCATCATCTTCCTGCTTGCCATACGCGGGCTCATGCTCGTCGGGTCGGCCGTCGAGCTGCTGCTCATAGGCGGTATCATCGGCTTCATCTGCAGTCCCATCACCAATGGGCTCGAGAATCGCGGCGTCAATCGCGCCCTCTCCGCCCTCATCGCCCTCATCATGGTGATCGGCGTGCTCATCGCGATCGTCGTGGTCTTCGGTACCCCGTTCGTCGACCAGACCCTTGCGGTGCTTCGGTGCGTACCCTCGTATATCGCGCAGTTCCAGGGCTATCTCTCCGACTTCTGGGCCAGCTACGGCTCCGCCAACAGCGCGGGTCTTCAGGACACCGTCACCTCGGTCGTGAGCTCGCTCTCCTCGGTCGGGACCGACCTCGCGTCCTCCATGGCGCGCCAGCTGAGCACGAACCTCCTGGACAACGTCATCGGCACGGTGGGCGACCTCGTCAACTTCTTCCTCGGACTCGTGCTCGCCTATTGGCTCGTGGTGGACTACCCGACCATCGTCCGCGAGCTCTGCACCATCGCAGGCCCGAAGCACTCCGATCAGATGACCCTCATGTTCGCCGTCCTGAGCCGCTCCATGGGCGGATACATGCGTGGCCAGCTCATCACGTCCCTCGCCAACGCAGGCATGGCGTTTCTCGGGTGCGCGCTCATCGGCCATCCCTACGCGGGACTCGTAGCGACGGCCACGTTCATCCTGCACTTCATCCCCGTCATCGGCCCGTTTTTCTCGGCATGCCTCGCGATGGTTCTCGCGCTTGCGGTGAGTCCCACCATGGCCCTGTGGACGCTCGTGATCATGGTCGTCTCCGCCAACGTGGCCGACAACCTGCTGTCACCCCTTGTCATGCAATCCGCCGTCAAGGTCCACCCTGCGCTCACGCTCGTGGGCATCGTCTTCGGCAGCGCCCTCGGCGGCATCCCGGGCATGGTTCTCGCCATCCCGCTCACCGCGGCGGCGAAGGGCGTCTTCGTCTACTTCTTCGAGGAGCATACGGGTCGCCAGCTCGTCTCCTATGACGGGGCCTTCTTCAAGAGCACCCCCTTCCATGACGCCGACGGCAACATCCAGCCCACCTACGACGCCCTTGATGACGACAAGTTCTTCGAGAGCACCCGTCTCATGTCGCGCGAGCAGGCCACGCGGGTCAAGCGAGACGAGCGGCCCGCCGGCATGCCGCGCACCATGGCGGAGCGTCTGGGTGCGTCGACGAAGAGCCTCGGGTCCCGACATCGCGCCCGAAGCGAGTCCCATGCGCAGGAGTTGCGGAACAACGCCGAGGCGGGTGCATCCCCGACGCGCGACGATGACGGTGCGCTAGACTCACAACGGAACAAACCGCGTCGCTGACGACGCGCGACTTCGCCAGTAGCCCCATGCACAACGAATTACGAGGAGAACCATGACCACGTTCGACTACAAGACCATGACCACCGCAGAGATCCGGGAGGACTTCCTTCGCTTCTTCGAGTCGAAGGGCTGCAAGCTCTACCCATCCTCGTCGCTCGTTCCCGACGATCCGTCGCTCCTTCTCGCCAATGCGGGCATGAACCAGTTCAAGGAGTACTACCAGGGCACGAGGACCATGAGGGCGATAGGTGCCACGTCCTGCCAGAAGTGCCTGCGCACCAACGACATCGACAACATCGGCGATGCTCGTCACCTCTCCTTCTTCGAGATGCTGGGTAACTTCTCCTTCGGCGGCTACAGCAAGGCCGATGCCATCGAGTGGGCCTATGACTTCATCGTCTCTCCCGACCACCTCGGTCTGCCCGCCGACCGCCTGTACATGACGGTCTTCGAGGATGACGACGAGGCCATCAGGCTCTGGCACGACCAGGGTGTGGCCTACGACCACATCTCGCGTCTCGGTGCCGAGGACAACTTCTGGGCCGCGGGTCCCACCGGCCCCTGTGGTCCCTGCTCCGAGGTCTACTTCGACCAGGGACCTGAGTTCGATGGCGAGAGGCCCGGTGATGACGGTGACCGCTACCTCGAGTTCTGGAACCTCGTCTTCACGCAGTACGACCGCCAGGAGGATGGCTCGCTGCCCGACCTCCCGCACCGCAACGTCGACACCGGCATGGGCCTCGAGCGCATCGCCGCCATCATGCAACACGAGGGTTCGAACTACGAGGGCGACGTCCTGCGCACCCTCATCGGGGTGGGCGAGAGGCTTGCAGGCGTGACCTACCACGAGAACCACGCCACCGACAGAAGCCTGCGAATCGTCGCGGACCACTCCCGCGCCGTGGCGTTCATGATCGGTGACGGCATCCTGCCGTCCAACGAGGGGCGCGGCTACGTCCTGCGCCGCCTGCTCCGTCGCGCGATCTACCACGGACGTCTCATGGGGATCGAGGGCGCCTTCCTCACCACCTACACGCACGAGGTGACCGGCATCCTCGGTGACGTGTACCCGGAGCTCGTCGACCAGCAGGCGCTCATCGATGGCATCGTCTCGGCCGAGGAGGAGCGCTTCGGCGCCACGCTCGACGCGGGCGAGGCGAGCCTGACCGCCGAGCTCGCACGTCTCGGCGAGGGCGAGGTCCTTTCCGGCGAGGTTGCCTTCAAGCTTCATGACACCTACGGATTCCCCATCGACCTCACGCGTGAGATCGCGGACGGCGCCGGCCACGGCGTGGACATGGCCGCCTTCGATCGCGAGATGGAGGCCCAGAAGAGCCGTGGGCGCGCGCAGGCGAACCGCGACGCATGGGGAACCCACAACAACGTCTGGGTCGCGCTCTCCGACGAGCTGGCCGCCACCGAGTTCGACGGCTACGACTCCGATGACCTCGCCGGCTGCAAAGTCGTCGCCATCATCCGAGGCGAGGAGTCCGTGAGCCGTGCCGAGAGGGGCGACGAGGTCTCCGTCGTGCTTGACCGCACGTCCTTCTACGGGGAGATGGGAGGCCAGGTTGGCGACACGGGCCTGCTCGTCGCCGACGCCACGGGCGTCCGCGTGAACGAGACCAGGCACCACGAGGGCGGGCTCATCTCGCATGACGGCATCGTCGAGCAGGGCACCGTCACGGTGGGCATGACGCTCGAGGCGCAGGTCGACCATGGTCGTCGTGAGCTCATCCGCCGCAACCACACCGCGACCCACCTCCTTGACGCTGCGCTCAAGCAGGTGCTCGGTGACCACGTCAACCAGGCCGGCTCCCTCGTGGCTCCCGACCGCCTGCGCTTCGACTTCACCCACTTCGAGGCCGTGACGCCCGACGAGCTCGAGCGCGTCGAAGGCCTCGTCAATGCCGAGATATTTGCCGCCGAGACGATCGTGACCAAGGTCATGGGCATAGAGGAGGCCAAGGCATCCGGTGCCGTCGCCCTCTTCGGCGAGAAGTACGGTGACGTGGTGCGCGTGGTCTCCACCGGCAGCTCCGACACGCCCTACTCGCGCGAGCTCTGCGGAGGAACGCATGCCCGCAACACCGCGGAGCTCGGCTTCTTCAAGATCGTCTCGGAGAGTTCCGTAGGGTCTAACGCCCGGCGCATCGAGGCCGTGACCTCTGCGGGTGCCGTCGAGTACGTCGACGAGCGTCTCGCCGAGGTCGCCGAGGTCGCCGCCGCGCTCAAGTGCCGTCCGTCCGAGCTCGCCGAGCGCGTCGCCAAGCTCCAGCAGGAGCTGCGCGACACCCAGAAAAGGCTCGAGGCGGCCACGACCGGCTCCTCGTCCGACCAGGTCGCCAGCGCCTACAGGGCTGCCGTGCGGCTCAAGGGCTATCGATGCGTGGTCTCGCGCCTCGAGGGCCTTTCGGGTAAGGACCTGCGCTCCGCCTGGGACGGCATCCGTGATGCGGCCGATGGCGAGCCCGTGGCCTGCGTGATTGCCTCGGCCACCCCCGATGGCAAGGTCGCCCTCCTTGCGGGCGGCACCGACTCCGCCGTCGCTGCGGGCTTCTCTGCAGGCGATGTGATACGGCAGGTCGCCGGTCTCGTCGGCGGTCGTGGTGGCGGTAGGCCAAGCATGGCCCAGGCGGGTGGCTCCGACGCCTCGGGCATTGACGCCGCGCTCGACGCCGCCAGGTCCCTTCTCGGCGCATAGGAGGTGTCCGTGAGGGCGCTCGCGCTTGACATCGGCGAGAAGCGCGTCGGGGTTGCCGTGAGCGACCCCGACGGTTGCGTCGCCTCGCCCGTGTGCGTGCTGCCCGCCGACGAGGTCCTTGGGCATGCCGCTTCGTTCAGGCGCGTGCTTGGGGACTGGGAGCCCGACGTCCTCGTGTGCGGTCGCCCCATGACGATGGCGGGCGAGTTTGGCCCCCAGGCGGAGCACATCGACGAGCAGGCGCGTGCGATAGCCTCCAACTGCGGACTTCCGCTGGAGTTTGTCGATGAGAGGCTTTCGTCACGGGAAGCCAAGCGTATCCTTCGTGAGCGTGGTCTCAACGAGAGGTCCATGCGCGGTCGAGTAGACATGGTCGCCGCGTCCCTGTTCCTCCAATCCTGGCTCGATGCCAGACGAAACTAAGAGGGGAAGCTCCATGCCCACCTCCGACCAGCCCAAACGTGCCGCTCACTTCAGGCGCCAGCCTGTCGGGGATGCCGCTCCGGACGCCTCTGGCATCTCTTCCGCGCCCGAGACGGGGCCAGTCGGTCGGACCAGCCACCACGCTCGCCCGGGTCGCTCGCCCGAGCCGGAGATCCCGGTCATCTCCTCGCCCAATGCCATGTCCCCGCACCCTGCACTTGGATCCACGCACATCTCGAGCCGTACGGCGGCCACCACGCGCCACGTTGCCGTCAAGGCGGACGCGCACCAGGACCGCGGTGGCATCCGCTCGCGCGTCATCACCGTCGTCGTGGGCGTCGCGGTGATCGCCGCCCTCGGCTTCGTGGGTCTCCGCTTCGTGCTCCCCCTGTTCTCGGGAGGCACCACGGATGACAGCCGCTCCATCGTGGCTGGCCAGACCGTCGAGGTCACCATCCCCGCGGGTTCGAGCGCGAGCCAGATCGCCCAGTCGCTCTATGATGCGGGCGTCATCTCGAGCACGAGCGACTTCCTCGCCCAGGTGCAGCGTCGCGACATCAGTGCGAGCCTCAAGAGCGGCACGTACACGTTCGTTACCGGTGGTGACATCGATTCCATCTTCGCGCTGCTCACTACGGGGCCCAACTCCACGTCCGCGTCGCTGACCATCCCCGAGGGATACACGCTCAAGAAGATCGCCTCGGCCGTGGAGACGACCTTCGGCGTGTCGGCCGACGACTTCATCGCCCAGGCCACGGTCTCGAACTACATAGGCGACTACCCCTTCCTCTCCGCTGCCGCCAACGACTCCCTCGAGGGCTTCCTCTTTCCCAAGACCTACGACTTCTCAGGAAAGACCGTCACGGCCGACCTCGTCATACGCGCCATGCTCGACCAGTACAAGATCGAGATGGCCAAGATCGACTTCACCTCTGCCGAGGCCACGATACGGAGCACCTACGGCATCACGATGAGCGATTACGACATCCTCACGCTCGCCTCGATCATCGAGCGCGAGGCCGTGACCGACGACGACCGTCCGCTCGTCGCCTCCGTCTTCTATAACCGCCTTCGCGATGGCATGAAGCTCCAGAGCGATGCGACCATGGGGTACGTCACGGGTGGCGAGGTCACCGCGGACGACCTCAAGACCGACAGTCCCTACAACAGCTATCTCCATGGCGGCCTTCCGCCGACCCCGATCTGCTCGCCCGGCGTGGCGTCCATCCAGGCTGCCCTCGAGCCCTCGTCCACCAGCTACTACTACTTCTTCATCTCGGGTACCGTCCACCAGTTCTCCGAGACGTACGAAGAGCACCAGCAGGCCATCGCGGCCGCACAGAACTCGTAGCGCGGCATCGTGGGCATCTTCTCCGCGGACAGGTACGTGGCCTCGCTCGACCTCGTCGACGTAGGCGAGCTCAGGTCCTGGGGCGTGCGGCTCGTCCTGCTCGATCGTGACAACACCTGCGTCCCGCGTGGTGCCGAGGTGGCACCCGAAGGGGTGCACGCATGGTTCTCGAGGGCGCGGTCGGCGGGTCTCGAGATCTGCCTCGTCTCGAACAACTTCCACGCGCGCGAGGTGCGGATCTCGGCCGACGAGCTCGGCTGCGATGCGATTGCTCACGCCATGAAACCCGCCCCTATCGCAGTGTGGCGTGCGCTCGCGCTCGAAGGCGTACCTGCCGAGCAGACCGTTCTGATCGGTGACCAGGTCTTCACCGATGTGGTCGCCGCCAATCTCGCGGGCGTGCGCACCATCCTCGTGCATCCCCAGACACGGCACGACCTCTGGTACACGCAGCTCCTTCGTCTTGTCGAGGAGCCGATCCTTCGTGATGCGCGCTTCGAGGGCGAGGACGACTCCCAAAGCCAGGCCCGCCTATGACCTCATGCGCTCGGGTGCTAGAATCGAGCGGAGAGACATCGGGCGAAGGGGAGCGTTGGAACAGCCGAGTGCAACATACGTCGCCCACGAGGGGTGTGACCACATCTTCTTCGTGGGCTTTCTCGGAGTGGGAAAGTCAACCCTTGCGCGTAATCTCGGTCAGCTCTTCAACCGCCACTACGTGGATACCGACCAGCTCGTGGAGCGTTCCCTCGGCAAGACGGTCGCTGAGGTCTTCAGCGAGGATGGGGAGGACTTCTTCCGGGACGTGGAGACGGTTCAGCTCGGGCACCTTCGCGTGCGGAAGTCGCTGCTCGTGAGCTGCGGAGGCGGTATCATCGAGCGTGAGGAGAACTGCGACCTCATGCACGACATGGGCGTCGTCGTCTTTCTCGATGGCGACCTCGTCGATTCGCTCCGTCAGATCAGGCGTCCCGAGAAGCGTCCCGACCTGGGTACGGCTGCGCATGCCGAGGAACTCTACTGTCACCGTCGTCCGCTCTACGAGGGGACGGCAGACATCACCATTGACGTGAGGAACAGGACGTTCGAGCAAGTCGCCCTCGAGTCGGGCAAGCTGCTCTGGGAGAGGGGACTTCTATGAGCGAAGAAGAGATTACCCAGGAAAAGCAGTGGGTGACCCTGCGTTCCGGGTCCATGCAGGCGTACATCGGGCACGGCAACGTTGCGAACGTGGGCCACGAGCTGAGATGTGCCGTGGGCAAGCCGCACTCCCTGCTCCTCGCGCATGCGCCGGAGGTGGACGATGCCCTTGTCGAGTCGCTTCGTCGCGACCTCACGTGCGAGGGCTTCTTCGTCGTGCTGGCCGACCTTCCCTCGAACGAGGAACCCTGCAGCATCCGGTCGGTCGAGACGCTCTGGCAGGAGCTTGCCCGTGCGGGCATCACCTCCGATGACCTTCTCGTCGCCGTCGGCTCGGTCGACCCGCTCTCGGTGGCATCGTTCGCGTGTGCCTCATGGTGTGGTGGCATGCAGCTTGCCATGGTTCCCACCGACCTCGCCTCCGCCCTCGTGGCTCCCACCACGCCCTTGCCACTCTGGCTGCCTGGTGTGGAGCGCCTCGTCATGCAGGAGAGCCACACACGCTACCTCTTCTGCGACCTTGGGCTCATGGACCTCGATGGTGCCTCCGAGTCGGTCCTCTATGCCCGCGCCCTGATGGTCGCCATCGCGATCTCGGACTCCGACAAGACCTTCGGCAGGCTTTGGGATCGCGCCGATGACATCGCCACAGGCGACCTTTCGGTGCTTGAGACCCAGATCGCCGACACGCTCAAGAGCCGCGGGCACACCATCTCCTCCACGAGCGCCGCCACCCGGCAGTCGGCGGAGTACGGGCAATCCTTCGTCTGGGCCCTGCGTGGCCTCGTTCGCGAGGACGTTCCACCCTCGACGCTCCTCGCGGAGGGCATGCGATTTTCCGCACGTCTCGCCGCGGGTGCTGACGACCTCAGCGTGGATGACGTGCTTGCCCAGGACGAGGTTCTCGAGAGGTTGGGGCTGGGCTACGTCGCCTGCGAGGTGAGTCCCGACGAGATGGTCGCCGCCCTCAAGGCCGAGTGCTTCCGCAGGTCGCGCAGGTTCATGATCTGCATGCCCAAGGCGCTCGGTCGCGTTCGGCTCTCCGCGGTCGAGGATGACCTTCTCCTTGAGCACATCAGTGCCTGGTGCGCGGCGCATGCGGGCCTTCTGGAAGACGGCGATCCCGTCGACGTGGACGGAGATGGCACCAAGCCTGCGGCGGGGTAGTCGCGGGAGACATCGGCAATTTGGAAGAAAGAGGCTTTCTATGGCAGATGCAGCGGCCTGTGCGAATCGTGTCGGTCGCTTCCGTGAGCACATGGCGGAATGTGGTTACGACGCGGCGATCATCCGTAACAACCCCGACCTCAGGTGGCTCACCGGTGCCGAGCGCACCTTCGACGACGAGACGGCCCATACGGCGTTCATCACGCAGGACGGTCTCTGGCTCCACACCGACTCCCGCTACTTCAACACCTTCCTCACGCGCCTCGGACCCGACACGCCCTGGCACATCGACATGGACATCGTCGAGCCCGCATGGTGGGCGGCACAGCGCGTCCGCGAGACCCGCTCGCGTTCCGTCGCCGTCGAGGACACCCTTGACCTCGCGTTCTATGACGACCTCTCCAGCGAGTGCCTCCGCGCGTCGGTCGCCTGCCTCAACCCGCGCATGCACGGTGACATCTGCGACCTGCGCAAGATCAAGGACGCCGAGGAGATCGAGCTTATGCGGCACGCGCAGGCGACGACCGACGCCGCCTTCGAGCACATCTGCGGCTTCATCAAGCCTGGTCTCACCGAGCAGCAGATACGCGCCGAGCTCGAGAACTACATGCTCATGAACGGTGCCGACGCGCTCTCGTTCGACTCCATCATCGCCACGGGCGCCAACGGCGCAAATCCGCATGCGCAGCCAGGCGAGACGGTCGTGCGCGAGGGTGACCTCATCGTGATGGACTACGGCGCAGGCTACCATGACTATCACTCCGATATGACCCGCACCGTCTGCGTGGGTGAGCCCTCCGAGGAGCAGAGGAGGGTCTACGACGTCGTCCGTCTCGCCCACGAGACCTGCGCCGCCGCCGCAAGGCCCGGCTGCATCGGCACGGACATCCAGGCCCTCGCGGTGAAGGTCATCTCCGATGCGGGCTACGGCGACTACTTCAAGCACGGCCTCGGCCATGGTGTCGGCCTCGAGATACACGAGAGGCCAAACTTCGGCCGCAGCTACCCATTCCCTGTCCCCGAGGGCTCCGTCGTCACCATCGAGCCAGGTATTTACCTGCCTGGTAAGTTCGGCATCCGTCTCGAGGACTTCGGACTCATGACCGCCGACGGCTTTGCGCCTTTTACCCGCTCAACGCATGATTTGGTCTGCATTCCCTGCTGATGCCGTGGGACGAGCAGGGGGGTTGCCTTTGAGAGGCCTGGGATAAAAAATGCATCCCAGGCCTCTTTTATGGATACGTTCACCTAGATTACGAATTTTTACGACTCCCCACGCACGAAAAAGGCTAAGATATGGACGAAACATGGAGCCATGAGGGAGAAAGTGTGAATCAGAGCCTCATGTATTCACGTCCGCAAGCAATGCAACAAACGAGAAGGAGGTAAGAAGTGGTAAGTATTGTTCTAGCAAGCCATGGCAAGTTCGCCGAGGGCATCAAAGAATCAGGACAGATGATCTTTGGTCCGCAGGAGGACGTGTCGGCGGTCGTTCTGACACCAGACATGGGTCCGGACGACATGCACCAGAAGCTGCTTGACGCAATTGCCACGTTCAACGACCAGGAGCACGTCCTTTTCCTGGTCGACCTGTGGGGGGGCACTCCCTTCAATCAGGTCTCCCGTATCATTGAGGAGGAAAAGCACAAGGACTGGGTCGCCATCACCGGGCTCAATCTCCCCATGCTCGTCTCCGCGTACGGCTCTCGTATGGGTGCCGGCACCGCCGTTGACGTGATGAAGGAGATTTTCCCCGAGGCAAAGCATGGCATCAAGGTCAAGCCCGAGGCACTCGAGCCTGCCGATAGCTCTGTCGCCGCTGCACCCGTCGCTGCTGCATCGGCGGCATCGGCCATCCCTGCGGGCACCGTTCTCGGTGACGGCCACATCAAGTATGCCTACGTTCGCATCGACACCCGCCTCCTCCACGGCCAGGTTGCCACGGCGTGGACCAAGCAGGTCTCTCCCGACCGCATCCTCGTGGTCTCCGACGGCGTCTCGCACGACGAGCTCCGCAAGAACATGATCGTCCAGGCGGCGCCTCCCGGAGTCAAGGTGCACGTCATTCCTGTCGACAAGCTCGTCCAGATCGACAAGGACCCGCGCTTTGGTGCCACGAAGGCCATGGTCCTCTTCGAGAACCCGCAGGACCTGCTCCGTGCCGAGAAGGGTGGCGTCAAGTTCGACAGCGTCTGCATCGGGTCCATGGCCCACTCCGTCGGCAAGACGGTCGTGAGCCAGGCCGTCGCCTGTGACGAGGATGACGTGAAGACCCTCAAGGCGATCCGTGACAACGGCACCAGCTTCTTCGTCCAGAAGGTCCCATCCGATCACTCTGAAGACATCTGGGCGCTTCTTAAGGCCAAGAACATGGCCTAAGGGCCTGACACAAAGAAGGAGGAGAGTAAATGAACCTATTCACGATCATTCTGATCGTCATCGTGGCCCTTCTTGCAGGCATGGAAGGCGTCCTCGATGAGTGGCAGTTCCACCAGCCCATCGTTGCATGCACCCTCATCGGCATCGTGAGCGGCCATCCCACCGAGGGCATCATGCTCGGCGGCTCGCTCCAGATGCTCGCCCTCGGCTGGGCAAACATCGGTGCTGCCATGGCTCCTGACGCGGCGCTCGCTTCCGTGGCATCCGCCATCATCATGGTGCTCGCCCTTGATGGCGGCACCACCGACACCTCGACCGCCATCACCACGTCGATCGCCCTTGCCGTGCCGCTGTCGGTCGCAGGCCTGTTCCTCACCATGCTCTGCCGTACGCTGTCCATCCCCATCGTTCACGCGATGGACGCGGCGGCCGAGAAGGGCAACTTCGGCGCCATCGACCGTCTGCAGATTGCAGCCATCCTCATGCAGGGCGTCCGTATCGCCATCCCCGCGGCCGTTCTGTGCTTCGTTTCGCCTGAGCTCGTAACCAACGCCCTCAACGCGATGCCTGCCTGGCTCTCCGGCGGCATGGCCGTCGGCGGCGGCATGGTCGCTGCAGTCGGCTACGCCATGGTCATCAACATGATGGCCACCAACGAGGTCTGGCCGTTCTTCGTCCTCGGCTTCGTGCTGGCGGCCCTCTCCCAGCTCACCCTCATCGCCCTTGGCGCCATCGGCATCTCCCTCGCCCTCATCTACCTGGGCCTCAAGGACCTCGCAAAGCAGGGTGGCGGTGCCGGCGGTGGGTCTGGCGACCCGCTCGGCAACATTCTCGACGACTACGAGTAAGGAAGGGAGTGACTAGCAATGGCAGAAGAGATTAAGACCACTGAGAAAGCCCAGGATACCAATAAAGTTGCACTGTCCTTGGCCGACCGTCGTGCAGTCTGCATGCGCCACCAGTATCTGCAGGGCTCTTGGAACTACGAGAGAATGCAGAACGGCGGCTGGTGCTACTCCATGATCCCCGCGATCAAGAAGCTGTATCCCAACAAGGACGACCAGATTGCCGCCCTCAAGCGCCACCTCGAGTTCTACAACACGCACCCCTACGTCTCCGCCCCCGTCATCGGCGTCACCCTCGCACTCGAGGAGGGGCGCGCCAATGGTGAGCCCATCGACGACCAGACCATCCAGGGCGTCAAGGTCGGCATGATGGGCCCGCTCGCCGGCGTCGGCGACCCCGTCTTCTGGTTCACCGTTCGACCGATTCTCGGTGCCCTCGGTGCCTCGCTTGCCCTCGGTGGCTCCATCGTCGGTCCGCTCCTGTTCTTCATCCTCTGGAACGTCATTCGTCTCGCGTTCCTCTGGTACACGCAGGAGGTAGGCTACAAGGCTGGTATGTCCATCTCGAAGGACCTCTCCGGTGGCATGCTCGGCAAGATCACCGAAGGTGCCTCCATCCTCGGTATGTTCGTCATCGGCGCGCTCGTCGAGCGCTGGGTGTCCATCTCGTTTACGCCGGTCATCTCCACGATCACGCAGCAGGATGGTGCCTACATCGACTGGACGCAGATTAGCGCCAACGCCGACGGCATCAAGAGCGCGCTCACGCAGTATGCCTCGCTCGGTGTCACTGGCCTTGACCAGATCAAGACCGTAACCCTCCAGCAGAACCTCAACCAGCTCATCCCCGGCCTCGCTGCGGTGTGCCTCACGCTGTTCTGCTGCAGCCTCCTCAAGAAGAAGGTCTCGCCGATCGTCATCATCCTTTGCCTCTTTGGCGTAGGTATCATCGGTCGCGTCCTCGGCTTCATGTAAGGGGAATGCCCGCAAAGGATTGCGGACATGGCTCGACATTGAGGGCCGCACCCTGTAGTCTTGGGTAGTTCCCAAGAGGGGTGCGGCCCTTTTCGCGCACGCATCCAAACCAGAAGGCGCATCCATGGCACAGTCTCAGAACACCAAGGTCGAGTACACTACCAGGGCAACGTCGATGCACGGGCTCTCCGTCTACGGCGACATCATGATCGGTGACGTTGCCTTCGAGTTCTATAACGAGCGCAATCCCGAGGACTACATCCAGATTCCCTGGGACGAGTTTGACCACGTGGCGGCCGAGGTGCTTCCTGGCAAGAAGATAGCGCGCTTTGCGATCTTCACCAAGGAAAACGGCCACTACACCTTCTCGGCGCATGACAACAAGGCCACGCTGCGCGCCGTCCGCGAGCACGTGCCTGCCGACCGCCTCCAGAAGTCAGAGAACTTCTTCCAGGTGGCGGGTCATGGTCTGACTTCCATCGGTCGTGCGGTCACGGACAAGCTCGGAAGGAAGTAGGCATGGCGGGCGCGGTCGAACTCAGACTCAACGACACGGTCGAGGTCATGGGGAACGGCAACTGCTTTGTCAGCGGGATCATCCCCAGGCCTGGGACCTTCGAGCTGGGAGATGTCGGGCTGGAGTTCATCCCCGAGGACGGGAAGGGGAGGGTTCAGGTTTTCTGGGACATGATCGTCTCGGTGGACGTGGACCTCTTCCGCGGAAGCGTCCGCACCATGGAGGTTCATACCAACACGGGTCTTGTGCACGTCATCGTGATCGACGAGGACGTGGCGGCTCTGCGTTGCATACGTGACCATATCGGTCGCGAGAAGATCGTCGACGTGAACGCCCGTGCGCGAGATCAGGGACCTTCCGGCTCGGATGTGCTCGCGACCGCGAAGGCGTTCTTCTCTTCCCGGAAAAGGTGACGGGTATCCTTTCCAGGTTTTCCCTCGCCTTCTGCTCGTTTTCCGTAGCGCGGTGCGTCCGGGCCTTATGACGGGTGTGCCACGCCTATACTTCTAAACCGTATATGGGCATCCCTTGGACGGCAAGGGCAACAAGAGAGAAGAGCGACCAGTGGCAACCATCAGCACCTCTGACTTCAAGAACGGCATGGGTCTCAAGATCAACGGCAAGTACTACACCATTGTCGAGTTCCAGCACGTCAAGCCTGGCAAGGGTGGCGCATTTGTCCGCTATAAGATCAAGGACCTCCAGGCCGGCCGTACCATCGACCAGACATGCAATGCCGGTACGAAGTTCGAGAGCGTGCAGCTCATCACCAAGGAGATGCAGTACCTCTACAACGATGGCACCGCATATTACTTCATGGATAACGAGACCTTCGAGCAGGTTCCCGTCGACGTCGACTTCATCGGTGACAACACCAAGTGGCTCAAGGAGAATGACAACTGCCTTCTCCTTTACGCCGACGCCGAGCTTCTCGGCGTTCAGCCTCCGATGTTCATCGAGGTCGAGATTACCGAGACGGATCCTGGCTTCAAGGGCGATACCGTTCAGGGTGGTACCAAGCCCGCAACCATCGAGACTGGCGCCGTCATCCAGGTCCCGATGTACCTCAACCAGGGGGAGACCGTCAGGGTCGACACCCGCGACGGTAAGTTCGTCGCCCGCGTCTAGCAACATGCACCTTCGCCGCTCGAGACCCGCGAGACGTCCCTCGAGGCGTGCGCGGGTCTTTCTTTGGCGTACACGCCACCACCGAGTTTTGTCGCGCAACGTCTATACTAAGTGCACTGATGATTGAGCGCCGCGGCCCAAGGGGCCCGATTCCACAGGGAGGGTTTTCAATGTCCGAGAACGAGCTTCGCGTTTCTGGTATCGGCATCTCCAAGAGCGTCATCTCCACGATCGTCTCCCTCGCCGCGAGCAAGGTCGACGGCGTCGCCTCCGTCGGGGGCAATGACATCGCTTCGAGTCTCATCTCGGTCTTCACGAGCCGCACCGTCTCTCAGGACACGGCGGTCGAGTCAGACGTCGAGGATGACAAGCTCAGGATCGGCGTTCACATTGCCGCGTTCTATGGCTACCCGTTCACCAGGCTTGCCAGCGACATTCGCGCGGCCGTCGTCAAGGCGGTTTCCGAGCAAGTCGGCGTCGACGTATCTGCCGTCAACGTTTGTATCGACAGCCTCGTCTTTCCCAAGGAGTAACTTGTCCACTCAACTCACCGGGCGCACCCTCGCCCGTAGCCAGGCCCTTCAGCTGCTCTTCCAGGCTGAGGCGAACGGCCGCACCGTCGAGGAGGTCCTCTCAGACGAATATGCCCTGTCCGATGGACCTCTCGACCCATATGCCGAGCAGCTTGCGCTCGGTGCAGATGCCCTCCGCCATGATCTCGATCTCGTGATCTCCACGCGGTCGGCCGCGTGGAGCGTTTCGCGCATGCCGGCGGTGGATCGCAACCTCCTGCGCCTTGCCCTCTACGAGATGCTCGAGATCGATGACGTGGCCGTCCCCGTGACCATCGACGAGTGTGTCGAGCTTGCCAAGGTCTACGGTACTGACGATTCGTATCGATTCGTGAACGGCCTTCTCGGCCGCGTGTCTGACGACATCGACGCCGGCGTCGACATCTTCATGAAGGCTCGCGATGCCGCCTATGGCCATGAGACTGACGATGAGCCCGAGCCCGAGCCAGCAGCCGAGCCCGAGCCAGCAGCCGAGCCCGAGCCTACCCCCAGCCCTGACGTCGTCGCCGACGAAGCTGTGGAGGAGTAACGCCGTGGCTAAGCCAGACACAGCAAAGTACCAGACCTTCGAACAGATCACCTCGCGCCTTGGTGACATCGTCGACCAGGTGCGCGACAAGGACGTCTCCCTCGAGCGTTCCCTCGATCTTTTCGACGAGGCCATCACGCTCGGCTCCAAGGCCGTCGACCTGGTGGACGTGACCGAATTCACGCCCGAGGAGGAGGCGCGTCTGCGGGAGGAGACGGATGCCCCCGAAGACGTCCCCGCCGCGGGCGCGGCTGACGGGACGCAGGCGTAGTGACGCGAGTGCAACGCCACAGGCTTGACGACGAGCTCGTCGAGCGTGGGTTCTTTCGGACGGCTGGCGAAGCCCTTCGTGCGATTCTCGCTGGCGAGGTCTCTACCTCCAGTCGCAGGCTTACCTCCGCGGGCGAGCAGGTCGAGCGTGGCATCGAGCTTCACGTGCGTGGCCGCAGCGCCTTCGTGAGCAGGGGAGGCATGAAGCTCGAGCGAGGTATCGAGGCGTTTGGCATCGATCCGCGTGGTCGTGTCTGCCTAGACGTAGGATGTTCGACGGGTGGCTTCACCGACTGCCTTCTGCGTCATGGCGCGGCGTCCGTGCTTTCCGTCGACGTCGGCTACGCGCAGTTTGACTGGACCCTCAGAAACGACCCCCGCGTCACGCTCCTCGAGCGTACCAACATCATCGACGTACCTGCCCAGGGCCGTGCTCCCATGATCGACCTCGCTGTCTGCGACGTGTCGTTCACCTCGGTCCTGACCGTGCTGCCCGCCGTGCTTGAGCTCCTCGGGCCCGAGGGTGCGTTCCTCACGCTCGTGAAACCGCAGTTCGAGGCGGGTCACGAAGACGTGGGTGAGGGTGGTGTCGTGCGCAGCGCCGACGTCCGTCTCGCCGCTTTCGAGCGCGTTGCGACCGCGTTTGCGCAGGTGGGCCTCGGACCCGTGGCAGCCTGTGAGAGTCCCATACATGGGCACAAGGGTAACGTGGAGTATCTGCTGCTTGGCCGGTGCGGCTCGCCTGCGGCCGTCCTTGACCTTGCTGCCGTGGTGCGTGATGGGACCGTTGCCAGCGCGGCGTCACGAGATTCCGCGCGGATGATAAACTCGGGTGTGGCAGGCGCTTGATCGAGGAAGGGCACTCAGTGAAGATTCTCATCGTTCCGAACTTCTCAAGGCCCGACGCTATGGATAGCGCCCGTCAGCTCGAGGAATGGCTCGTTGAGCAGGGCGCGGATGTTATCTGGGCTCACGACAAGAGGCTCTTTCCCGACAAGCGCGTGGACCCCTCGGGCTGTGACCTCGTGGTCTCGCTCGGTGGTGACGGTACGCTCCTGCGCGCCGCGCGCATCGTGGCCTACTCGGAGATTCCCATGCTCGGCGTCTCCTATGGCCATCTCGGCTTTCTCACGAGCGCTGGTCCCGAGGACCTCTTCGCGGTGGTCACCGATGCCCTCGCGGGCGAGCTGCACGCCTCTCGTCGCGCGACGCTCGACATCGAGTCCAAGTTCGAGGACGTGCAGGGCAATCCCTATACCGTTCGCAGCTTCGCCCTCAATGACTTCGCGCTCTCGCACGGAAGCCAGGGCGACATGGTCGAGTTCGACGTTTCCGTCTCGGGTAATCACATCGACCGTCTCCGCGGCGACGGCTTCGTGGTCTCGACCGCCACGGGATCAACGGGCTACGCCCTTGCCGCCGGCGGCCCCATCGTAACGCCCGAGTTCTCGGGCATGGTCTGCGTCCCCGTAGCCCCTCACACCATCATGGCTCGCGCCTTTCTCACCTCGCTCTCCGATGCGGTGGAGATCGGGATGTCCGAGGATCGGCGCGTGAACTGCCATTTCTTTGCCGACGGGTTGCCCGTCGCCCGCGACGAGGGCGACCTGCCCCTTCGTGCGACCGTGCGCCGCGGCGCCGGTGACATCATCCTGCTCGACCACAGCGCGCAGAGCTTCTACGCCTCCGTCTCGCGCGTCTTCTACGGCAAGGCGGGCCGATAGGATGCTCGACGAGCTGCACGTATCCGACGTTGCGCTTATTCATGACGCCACGCTCGTTCCCTCATCGGGGCTCACGGTGCTCACGGGCGAGACGGGCACGGGAAAGACGGCCCTCCTCTCCTCGATCAAGCTGCTTGTGGGCGAGCGCGCCGACGCCGGGGTGGTTCGCGAGGGCGCCGATCACCTCGAGGTGGAGGGGCGGCTCATCGAGCGCGGGGGAGACCCCGACGGAATCGTGGTGCGACGGAGCGTCTCGGCGGATGGTCGCGGGCGCGTGCAGGTGGACGGTCGCATGGTGTCCGCTCGCGAGCTCGCGCAGCGCGTGGGGCCGATGGTCGACCTCTGCGGGCAACACGAGCACCAGCGGCTCCTTTCGGTCGTCCACGCACGTAGACCTGCTCGACTCCTGGGCCGGGAGAATCCTGCGGCCTTCCGCGCTTGCCGGCCTATGACGAAGGCCTTCGATGCGGCGCGCACGTGCGTCCGACGAGCTTCGCGCGATCCGTGAGACGAGTCGTGCCTCCACGGATCGTCTCGACGAGGCGTACGTTCGTGCTCAGACGTATCGACGAGGGTGGGACCGCGAGAGGGCTGAGTACGAGGAGCTCGAGGAGAGGCTGCCGCGCATGGAGCACGGCGAGGCGCTCATGAGCGCCTAGCTCGAGCTGCCCATGACCTGCTCTCCTGGTGATGATGGCGTGACCGATGGGACTTTCTGCGGCCGTGCGCGCGTTGCGTGAAGGCGAGCTCCTTCGATCGCGTCCTCGCCAGGCACTGCGGACGCGCTCGAGAGTGCCCTCATCGACATCGAGGACAGTCTCCTCGGAGCTCTGTGACTATGCGGATGAAGTTGACTTCGACCCCGCGGAGCTCGAGGAGGCGCAGGGGAGACTCGCCAAGCTCGAGGGTCTCATGCGTGCCTACGGCCCGCGCATGGCCGACGTTTTCGAGCGCCGAGACCGGGCCGCCGAGATCGTGGAGGCGTCACAGGACGGTGGGGAGCGCGAGAGTGCGGCCGTCCTCAGGCTCGACCGGTGCGAGCGTGAGCTCGCCTCGGCGGCAGATGTGCTCGATGCGCTGCGCACCTCGGCCGCTCCCGGCCTCTGCTCCGCGATCGCCGCCCAGATGGCTCTGCTCGAGATGGGGTCCGCCTCGGTGGAGGTTAGCCAGGAGCGCCTGCCGCGGGTGCAGTGGACCCGCCAGGGACCGAGCCGCGTGGAGCTCCTCTATCACCCGGCCGCGGGCCTCGCCGCGCGGCCGCTGCGCAAGATCGCGTCGGGCGGCGAGGTCTCGCGCGTCATGCTCGCCTGCAAGGTCGTTCTCGGCGAATCCGACGGCTGCGACACGCTCGTTTTTGACGAGGTGGACGCAGGCGTGGGTGGTGCCACCGCCGTGGCGCTCGCCGACGTGCTCTCGACGCTCGCCAAGACGCACCAGGTGGTCGTGGTCACGCACCTTGCCCAGGTGGCCGTGGCCGGAGACGTGCACTACCTCGTCTCCAAGTCGTCGGGCGACCTGCCTGAGACGACCATCCGCGAGATCTCGGGCGAGGAGCGCGTGCGCGAGGTCGCCCGTATGCTCTCGGGTGACGCCACCGACGCCTCGCTCGCGCATGCCCGAGAAATGCTTGCCCGCTGGTAGCATCCGACTCGCGCGCCGTGTTTCCCACACGTGAATGATTCGTTCACGAAGGAAAAAACGCATCGCTCGGGTGGCGCGGACGCCTCGAGACGTCGTAGAATTAAGCCCCGTAGAGAAATCCGTTTTAGGTCCTACGGGAAGGTCGGTACTAATGACCAAGCACATCTTCGTTACCGGAGGCGTCGTCTCCTCGCTCGGAAAGGGCATCACGGCAGGCCTCGCTCGGCCGTCTCCTCAAAGCTCGTGGCTACAAGGTCATGATGCAGAAGGCAGATCCCCTATCTAAACGTCGACCCAGGCACCATGAGCCCGTTCCAGCACGGCGAGGTCTTCGTGACCGAGGACGGCAAGGAGACCGACCTCGATCTCGGTCACTACGAGCGGTTCATTGACGAGAACCTCACGCGCGAGTCCAACTTCACGACGGGCCTCATCTACCAGTCGCTCATCCAGCGCGAGCGCGCCGGGGACTTCCTCGGAGGGAACCGTTCAGGTGATTCCGCACGTCACCAACGCCATCAAGGAACGCTTCCGTCGCATCGAGGAGCAGACCGGCGCCGACGTGGTCATCACCGAGCTTGGCGGTACCATCGGTGACATCGAGGGTCAGTCCTTCGTGGAGGCCATCCGTCAGTTCCGCAAGGAGAAGGGCTCTGGTAACACCCTCGTGATCCACGTGAGCCTCGTGCCGTACATCGCGGCCGCCCACGAGGTCAAGACCAAGCCCACGCAGCACTCCGTGAAAGAGCTGCGCTCCATGGGCATCCAGCCCGACTTCATCGTGTGCCGCTCCGACCACGAGGTCGATGCGTCCATTCGGGCGAAGATCGCGAGCTTCTGTGACGTGGAGCCCAGCTGCGTCTTCGAGAACTCCGATTGCCCGTCCATCTACGACGTGCCCATGCACCTCGCCGAGCAGGGCTTCGATGTGAAGGTCTGCGAGAAGCTCGGACTCGATCCGCGCGAGTCCGACATGGCCTCATGGAAGGCCTTCACCGCAGCGCTCCATGCCGACAACAGCCAGGATGTGGTCACCAAGATCGCAGTGGTCGGCAAGTACACCCAGCTGCCCGACGCGTACCTCTCGGTGATCGAGGCCCTTCATCACTCCGGCGTGTTCTACGACCGCCATGTCGACATACGTCTCGTTGACGGCGAGGAGCTCAACGAGGAGAACATCGCCTCCGAGCTGGCTGGCGTTGACGGCATCCTCGTTCCTGGTGGCTTTGGTCTGCGTGGTACCGAGGGCAAGATTCTCTCGGCGCGTCTCGCTCGAGAGAGCAAGGTACCCTACCTCGGCGTCTGCCTTGGCCTGCAGATGGCCGTGTGCGAGTTTGCCCGTGACGTGGCGTCCATGCCTGGGGCCATGTCCACCGAGTTCGAGCCCGATTGCGCCTATCCCGTGATCGACCTCATGCCCGACCAGGAGGACATCACCGACAAGGGCGGCACCATGCGCCTGGGTGCCTATCCCTGCAAGGTCATGCCGGACACCCTTGCGGCCGAGGCCTACGGCGAGAAGCTCATCTACGAGCGCCACCGTCATCGTTACGAGGTCAACAACGTCTATCGTCAGCAGCTTCTTGCCGCCGGCCTCGTGATATCGGGCCTCTCGCCGGACGAGCGCCTCGTCGAGATGGTCGAGCTGCCCGAGAGCATGCACCCCTGGTTCGTGGCAAGCCAGGCGCACCCTGAGTTCAAGAGCCGTCCGACGCAGCCCGCCCCCCTGTTCCGCGAGTTCGTCCGTGCCGCCATCGCCCACCGCGAGGGCTGCGACCGTCATGACGTGAAGCCAAGGGAGTAAGCCCGTGGATCTCGCGCACGCCTGCGCGGAGTATCTCGACTACCTCTCCGTGGAGCGGGGAAGCTCACCCAATACGGTCGAGGCATACGGCCGCGATCTCGGCCGCTACCTTGCCTACCTGGCGCAGGACGGCGTCACGAGACCTGACGAGGTCACGCGCGGGGAGATTCGCGGACACATCGAGACGCTCGAGGACGTGGGCCTCTCGCCGGCGTCGGTCGAGCGCGCGGTGTCCGCGATCAAGGGGTTTCATCGCTTCATGGTGGCCGAGCAGATCACCGACGTGCATCCCACGGCGGAGCTGCCCCTTCCCGCCAAGCCCTCCCGCCTGCCCGACGTGATCTCACGCGAGCAGGCGGCGGCCCTTCTCGACCAGCCGTTTCCGCGCACGTCACCCGGCCAGCGCGACCGCGCCATGCTCGAGGTGCTCTACGGGTGCGGACTGCGCGTCTCGGAGCTCTGCGGTCTCGACCAGCGTGACGTGGTGCTCGAGGAGGAGGTGCTGCGCGTCTTTGGCAAGGGGTCGAAGGAGCGCGTGGTTCCCGTCATGGGAACGGCCGCCGCGACGCTGGCGGGCTATCTTGACGAGTGGCGGAGTGGTCTCGTGGGGAGGACGAGCGTGCCGGCCGTCTTTCTCAACATGCGCGGCGGTAGGATCAGCCGCCAGTCCGTTCACTTGATCGTGGAGCGCTACGGCCGCATGGTCGGCATCGAAGGGCTTCATCCACATACGCTGAGGCATAGCTTCGCGACCCATCTCCTGGAGGGTGGCGCGGACCTGCGCATCGTGCAGGAGCTTCTCGGCCATGCGAACATCTCCACCACGCAGCTCTACACCCACGTGGACCGCACTCACGTGCGTATGGCCTACCTCTGTGCACATCCGAGGGCGCAGGCGCGAGGGTAGGGGTGTGATGGCCGGTACCGAAGCGCCGGGGCTCGTTGGGGTTCGGTGCCTGCGAGGGACGCGACTTCGGTACGGGCCCGAAGCGCGCCTGCCTGCGGGTACCGAGGCGCGACCATTCGTCGGGTTCTGGTACGCCCAGTTGGGGCCGTACCGAAGCGCCCCCGTACCACGACGCAACGAGACATGGGACTTCGGTACCCCTCCCACCTGCGGGTACCAAAGCCGAACGAAACGTCGGGGTCCGGTGCGGCGAGGGGGACGGCCCCGTCGCGGGGCTCCGACGCGCTACCTGCGGGTACCGAAGAGCCGGGGCTCGCTGGGGTTTGGCGTCTGCGAAAGACGCGACTTCGGTACGGGCCCGAAGCGCGCCTGCCTGCGGGTACCGAAGCGCGACCATTCGTTGGGCTAGGGTACGCCCAGTTGGAGCCGTACCGAAGTGCCCCCGTACCACGACGCAACGAGAGATGCGACTTCGGTACGGGCCCGAAGCGCGCCTGCCTGCAGGCCGCCTGGGCCGTTCGCCCCCTGGGTAATGCCAGCTGATAAAAGACCAGTTCAGAGGCATAGAATCTATCCTTATTGCGCCTACCTGCGCATTCACATCCCGCCCACATTGTTTTGTCGCGGCCAAGCCGCGCAAGCTTCGCCCGCATCCCCGAAGTGGTGTGCGAACACTCGTGCCGCACAACATCTGGTGGCGGGTTTGGTGCGCAGCTGCCGCCAGAGGACGAGTTTTGCCTATGGGTGTATCTAAGTGTTTTTTAGTGTGGCTAGATGTGGGTAATTGTCGTATAGTTTGTCTCACGTTCTCAAGGGAGGACGACTGGCTACATCGCACGAGAGGAGGATGACATGCTCACTGGTCAGTACCAGCGCAGTCTGGACTCCAAGTCTCGCGTCACCCTTCCCGCCATCCTGCGCAAACAGTTTGACGAGATGGTCCAGTTCGTTCCTCGCAAGGACGCGCTTTACGGCTATGCCCCTGAGGCGTTCGAGGCTTGGGTCAACAGCCTGAACCTCAACCCGAGGAGCCGCGATGACGCCGAGACGCTGCTTCGCCTCAACTCGATGGCCGCTACGGTGGAGATCGACTCTGCCGGTCGCGTCGCCCTCGGGAAGATTGACGAGACGGCCCGCGGTCAGCGTGCACGACTCGGTCTCGACGGCGACCTCATGATCGTCGGCGCAGGCGACCACTTCGAGATCTGGAACGCAGAGAAGTGGAACGAGAAGTTCAACGCCGACGACGCGGTCGACAGGCTCGAGTCGCTGCTCTTCGTCGAGTAACCATGGGGGAGAACGCCTTGACAGACGAATATCGGCACGTACCCGTGATGCTCGCCGAGGTTCTCCGCGAGCTCGACCCACAGCCAGGAGAGGTCGTCTGCGACTGCACCCTCGGCGGGGCCGGGCATTCGGTGGAACTGGCGAGAAGGGTGGCCCCAGACGGCCTCTCCATCGGGATCGACCAGGATGACATGGCCCTCGCCGCAGCCACCGAGCGCTTCTCGCGCGAGGTTCCCGAGGCGACCCACCTGTTCCTCAAGGGGAACTTCGCCAACCTGGATGACCTTCTCGTGGAGGCGCAGGTTCCCGGCGTCGACTGCTTCCTGTTCGACCTCGGCGTCTCGTCACCCCAGCTTGATATCCCTGAGAGGGGCTTCTCGTACAACGAGGACGCCCCGTTGGACATGCGCATGGATTCGGGGAACCACACCCAAACCGCAGCAGAGGTCATAAACACCTACACCGAAGCCGACCTCACCCGAGTCCTACGCGTATACGGCGACGAGCGCTTTGCGAGTCGCATCGCTCACGAGATCGTGACCACGCGCGAGAAGGAGCCCATCGAGACGACCTTCCAGCTCGTGGACGTGATCAAGAGGGGGATTCCGGCGGCGGCAAGGAGGCATGGCGGCCACCCCGCGCGCAAGACCTTCCAGGCCCTGCGCATTGAGGTGAACCACGAACTCGACGCGCTCGACAGCGGTCTTCGCGCCGCCGTTCGCTGGGCCGATCCCGGCGGCAGGATCTGCGTCATCTCGTACCACTCGCTCGAGGATCGCATCGTCAAGCACGTCTTCTCCGAGCTTTCACAGGGGTGCACCTGCCCGCCGGACCTTCCGGTGTGCGTGTGCGGAAACGTGCCGATAGTCAACGTCAGGACGCGCAAGCCGCTTGTCGCTACGGACGAGGAGATTGCCCGAAACCCGCGGGCGAGAAGCGCACTCACGCGCGTGGCGGTCAAGCTCGACGCCTCGGACGCGAGAAATACGGTACGACCGGTCGAGAGACCGTTCGCATAGAACCATCGCAGCGGACACGCACCACGAACGCACTACGAACGCACCACAAACGCAGCTTAAACGCACTACGAACGCACCACAAACGCAGCATTTACGAAGCACCAGACCAGTATCGATGCGGCATCGACCGCGAGATGGGAACCACGTGATGAGGTATCAGGGATCAGAGGCCCTCGACATGGAGACCGCCGAGAGGCGTGCCACGAGGCATGAGGAAGCGCGTGCGCCACGCTCCTCGTTCTCCGTTGTTACGGGCGGCGGTCTCGATGCGCGCGCCCGCAGGGGCGTCTCCACCGAATTCCTCACGCGTGTGAAGATGGCCGTCGCGGTCTCGATGACGCTCATCGCCCTCGGCGTGTGCCGCGTTGCCCTCACGACCGCGTCAGTGTCGCTTCTCCAGGGCAACGTCACGCTACGCTCCGAGATCAAGGAGGCCAAGTCGTACAACGACGACCTCCAGGTCGAGCGCTCGATTCTCTCCAGCGCGTCGAGGATCGACCGAATCGCCACGCAGAACTACGGCATGGTCCTCTCCGACAGCTATGACGTGCTCGACCTCACAGCCACGAACGATGGCGCGTCGACGACTGCCGACACGGCTTCCGCACAGACCGATTCCGAGGTCAGCGGCACAACCCAGACTGATGGGGAAGCTGCGCAGACAGCCGAGGAGACGGACGCGGCAGCCAGCGAAGCGTAGACTCTTCTCCGTGACAAGCAGAGACAGAAATAGCCGCCCCAGGCGGAGGGACGTTCCAGAGGCCTCGTATGACGAGGCCTCTCGTGCGCGTTATCGTCGGAGGTCCTCACGTCCCGGCGGTACGGGTTCGGGGGACTTCGACAAGGGGCTGACGATGACGCGCCGCGGCTTTGCGGCGCTCTTCGGGGTCGTGGCCGTCAGGCTCTTCTGGCTCCAGATCGTCGACGGCTCAGACCTCGCTTCGGCTGCCGAGGCGAACCGCACCAACGTGGCCACCCTTCACGCAAAGCGTGGCACCATCTACGATCGCAACGGCAACGTCCTCGCGATGAGCATCGACTGCTCCACGGTCTACTGCAACCCCCAGAACGTCCACGACCCGTCGGGCCTCGCCACCATACTCGCAAACATCCTCGGTGGCGACTACAACGACTATCTCACCGATGTGACTGCGGACACGACCTTCATCTACATCAAGCGTCAGGTGGACGACGACGTTGTGAAGAAGCTCAAGGACAAGCTCAGCGAGAGTGACATCGAGGGCATCTACTACCTCGACGACACCAAGCGCGTCTATCCCTACGACGGGACCTGTGGCCAGATTCTGGGGGCCGTGGGCACGGATGGCCAGGGCCTCACGGGTCTCGAGCTTCAGTACGAGGACGTTCTCACCGGCGTCGACGGAGAGATGATCATGGAGACGGGCCTCGGCGGTACGCCCATCGCGGGCGGAACCTACGAGGTGAACGAGGCCGTCGATGGCGTCGACATCATCCTCGGCATCGACATCAACATTCAGGAGAAGGCCGAGGCCGCGCTCTCGGATGCCGTGAAGACCTACAAGGCGGAATCCGGCTCCGTTCTCGTCATGAACCCCAAGACCGGCGAGATCCACTGTGCCTGCTCGACGCCGTTCGCCGACGTCTCTGACCTCTCGACGGTCGACTCCGATGGGCTTACCCTCAAGCTCGTCTCGATGTCCTATGAGCCAGGCTCGGTATTCAAGGTCATCACCACCGCGACGGGAATTCAGGCGGGGCTCTTTACCTCCGACTCGGTCTACCCCATCCCAGAGACCATCCAGGTCGGCGACGACACCGTGCGCGACGATGACTCGCGAGACTACACGATGGACATGACCATCCGCGAGATGCTCAGGCGATCCTCCAACGTCGCCATGGCCTACCTCGTTCAGGACGTCATCGGTGCCAAGACCTTCTCGGAAGGCGTGGACGCCTTTGGCATCGGACACAAGACGGGCGTCGACTATCCCGGAGAGTCGACGGGAATCGTCAAGTCATATGAGAACTATGATGGGTCTACGGCGGGTTCGATGGCGTTTGGTCAGGGCGTCGCCGTGCCGATGATTCAGATCGCGAGGGCATTCTCCGCGGTGGCTAACGGCGGCACGCTCGTGACCCCGCACTTCCTCACCATGAAGGGTGACGAGGAGGTCGAGTGGAGCACGGGGGGGAGCCCCATCTCCGCGAGCACGGCCGCCCAGGTCACTGACATGATGCGTACGGTCATGCAGGCGGGTACCGGTCAGAACGGCCAGGTCGCCGGCTACGACATCGCGGGCAAGACGGGCACGGGAGAGCAGGGCTCGTCGGAGGGTGGCTACGCGGAGTACAACTACACCGCGTCGCTCTGCGGCTTTGCGAATGCCAGCGATCCCGACGTCCTCGTCTACGTGGGGCTCAACGGCGTTGCCTACCTGGCAAAGGACTCCGCCGCGCCGCTCTTCGCGACCGTCATGTCAGAGACCGTCACCGACATGAACATCCCGCCTGCGACTTCAACCGTAACGGAGGGCGCATGATTTGCCTTACCACACAGGAGATGGCCTCGGCGACGGGGGCGGAGGTTCTCGTTCCCGCAGCGTCTGCGATCGAGGGTGAGGTCGTCATCGACTCCCGCCTGGTCGAGACGGGCTCGGTCTTCGTCGCCTTCCGTGGCGAGCAGGTCGACGGCAACGCCTACCTCGGTCGTGCCGTCGAGGCCGGTGCCGGTGCCGTCGTGGCGAGTGCCGACGTGACCGTCGACGTGCTTGACGCCGCGCGCGCGAGCGGCTGCGGCGTGCTGCGCGCCCAGGACGACGACTGCGAGGAGTTCATGCTGCGTCTTGCGGGGGAGTGGCGCCTCCGCCATCCCGCGTGGACCGTCGTGGGCGTCACGGGCTCCGTGGGCAAGACGACCACCAAGGACATGCTGCGCGCGGGCATCGCCACCTCGGCGCGCGTGCACGCCACCTCCGGAAACCTCAACAACCTCATCGGCCTCCCGCTCACGGTGCTCTCGGCACCCGAGGACGCCGAGGTGCTCGTCTGCGAGCTCGGCATGAACCACCCGCATGAGATCGACCGCCTCGCCGCAGCCTGCCACCCCACGCTCGCGGTCATCACCAACGTGGGAACGAGCCATATAGGACTTCTCGGGTCGCGAGAGAACATCGCGCGCGCCAAGGCAGAGATCGTCTCGGGCATGGAGGCCCACGAAGGGCTTGCGCCCTGTCTCGTGCTTACGAGCGCCAACGACTACGCATCCCTCATCGAGGGCGAGTTCGCGCGTCCCGCAGGCGTGCGCGTGCTCTATGCAGGCTCCCGGGAGACGGATGACGTCCGCTCCGAGGACATGGACGTCGACGAGGCGGGTCTGCCGTCCTTCGTCGTGCGCATGACGGACGGCTGGTCCCGTCGTGTCAGGCTCCATGTGCCCGGTCGCCAGGTCGTGGGCGACTTCCTCCTGGCGATGGCCGTCATCGCCCTGCTCGGTCTCGATCGCGACGCCGCGGCGGATGCCATCGCCGCCATGCCCGCCACGAGCATGCGCCTCTCGGTGGCCACCTCGCCTGCGGGCGTTCGCGTGATCGACGACTCCTACAACGCAAGCCCCAACTCGATGGCGGCTGCGCTCGACGTGCTATCCGAGATGCGCTGTGACGGTCGCAGGGTTGCGGTGCTCGGCGAGATGGGCGAACTCGGCGCCCAGGAGGATTACCTTCACGCCCTCGTGGGGGCGTACGCTGCCGCAAAGCCGCTCGACATGCTCGTCTGCGTGGGCGGCACGCTCGCCGCCACCATGGCCGAGTCAGCCCGCACCATGGGTTTCTCGGATGACAGGATAGTCACGTTCCCCACGGTCGAGGATGCGACGGCCACCATGCGTCCCGTCCTCGGCGAGGGCGATCTCGTGCTCGTGAAGGCCTCTCGTGCCGCGGGACTCGATGCGTTTGCGAAGGGAGTGCTCGCCTGATGATCGGAAACCCACAGTATCCCACCTACCAGGTGTTTCTGGCCGTCGCCATCTCGGCCATCGTGGTCCTTGTGCTCATGCCGTACTTCATCCGCTTTCTTCGCAGGGACGGGATAGGCCAGCAGATCCGCGCTGACGGGCCGCAGAGCCACCTCGTGAAGCAGGGGACGCCCACCATGGGTGGTCTCATCATCCTCGCGGGCGTGATCGTGACCTGTGCGCTGTTCGCCTCGTGGACGACCGACCTCATCCTCGCCCTGGTGGCCACCATCGCCACGGGTTCGCTCGGACTTCTCGATGACATCGAGTCGGTGGCGCACAAGCGCTCGCTTGGCCTCACGCCCACCCAGAAGATGGTCGGTCTCGTCGTCATCTCGGTGGCGTTTTGCCTCTGTGCCGTAAACCTCTGCGGCATCTCCGCCGAGGTGCGATTCCCAGGTGGCTTCGCCATCGACCTCGGCGTGCTCACCACGACGCTTGACCTTGGCGGCATCTCCGTCAGCATCCCATGGCTCTACGTCATGTTCGTGTTCCTGCTCATGGCGGGTCTCTCGAACGCCGTCAACCTCACCGACGGCCTCGACGGCCTCGCGGGCGGGTGCGTCATGGTCGTGATGCTCGTCATGGCCATGGTCGCCTTCAACTACGACGAGCTCAACCTAGCCGTGTTCGCGGGAGCCATCGCGGGTGCCTGCGTGGGCTTCCTCTGGTACAACTCCTACCCCGCCTCGATCTTCATGGGCGACACGGGCTCGCTCGCCCTCGGCGCCGCCCTCGCCGCCCTCGCCGTGCTCACCAAGACCGAGGTCACCTCGCTCATCATGGGGGGTCTCTTCATCGTCGAGGCCCTCTCCGTCATAATCCAGGTGGCGAGCTTCAAGCTCACGGGCAAGAGGGTCTTCCTCATGGCGCCCATCCACCATCATTTCGAGAAGAAGGGCTGGTCGGAGACGAAGGTCGTCTTCCGCTTCTGGATCGTCTCCGCGGCGTTCGCCGCGCTCGGCTTCGCCCTCTACTTTCAGCTCGGCTAGGAGGCACGCGTGACCAGCGCAACCAACTTCCTCGGGGACGTCTGCGTCCTCGGCGCGGGACGTACGGGAGAGGCCGTCTGCCGCTACCTCGCCACGCTCGTGCCCCGGCGCGTGAGCTCGGTCACCCTCTATGGTGGGTCGAGCTCGTCGGCTGGCGAGATGAGCCATGCCCTCGAGGCGATGGGTGTACGCTGCGTCCTCGGGACCGAGAGCGTGGACGGCACCTACGACCTCGTCGTCGCGTCACCGGGCATCTCGGAGTTCTCCCGCTTCTTCTCATCCGCGCGCGAGCACGCGGATGAGGTCATCGGCGAGCCCGAGTTCGCCTTCCGCGAGAGTCCCGCGCGCTGGGTGGGTATCACTGGCACCAACGGCAAGACCACCACGACCACGCTTACGGCCGAGCTCCTTCGTGCGGGCGGCATGCGCGCCCAGACCGTGGGCAACATCGGTACCATAGTCACCGGCGAGCTCGCCTCCCGCGAGGAGGGGTCGTGGTTCGTGGCCGAGCTCTCGAGCTTTCAGCTTGCCACGGCCGTCCGCCTGCATCCGCGCGTGGCGTGCCTCCTCAACATCACGCCCGATCATCTGGAGTGGCACCGCTCCCTCGAGGCCTATGCGGCGGCCAAGGAGAGGATCTTCGCCAACCTCGATGCTGGGGACCTCGCCGTGGTCTCGGTCGATGACGCACGGGTCCGCCTTGTCGCAGAACGTCTCGAGGCGCGGGGCCTGCGCGTGTGCCGGCTGAGCGTCCACGAGGAGCCTGACACCCCCTGTGCCGCGTTTCTCCGCGACGGCATGCTCGTCGTGCGTCTCGATGGCGCCGAGACCTCGGTCGCCACCGTCGACGAGCTTCCTATCAAGGGCGAACACAACGTCGAGAACGCCCTCGCCGCCGCGACGATGGCGCTCGAGCTGGGCGTCCGCATCGATGACGTCCGCCGCGGCCTCTTGGCCTTCCACGCGCTCGAGCATCGCATCGAGCCCTGCGGCGAGGTCGGTGGCGTTCGCTTCGTCAACGACTCCAAGGCAACCAACACCGACTCCGTGGAGAAGGCCCTTACCGCCTTTCTCCCGGGCACCATCGACCTGCTCCTCGGCGGCCACGACAAGGGCACCGAGCTCTCCTCGCTCGCCTCGGCCGTGGCGGCCTGCTGCCGTGTGGCCGTGTGCTACGGCGAGGCGGGGGAGCGCATCGCCTGTGCTCTCGAGCGGGCCGTCTCCGCGTCCGGCTCTTCGCTCGACGTCATCCGCGCCCCGCACATGACCGAGGCCTTCGTCGCGGCATGCGGGCGGGCCCTTCCCGGCGATACCGTGCTGCTCTCGCCCGCGTGCTCGTCCTTCGACGAGTTCGCCAACATGGCCGAGCGCGGCAACCTCTTCAAGCGGCTCGTGGCCGCACATACCGCAGAGGTGGTCTAGCGTGGCGAGGACGTCCAACACGAGGCGGAGACGTCGCGAACGAGACGAGCACGAGATCTTCGGCGTGCCTGAGCGCTTCATGAAGCCCAGGCTGGTCATCATCGCGGTCACGTTCGTGCTCGTGTGCTTTGGCCTGCTCATGATCTACTCGGCGTCGTCCGTTACGGCGCTCACGTCATCATCGCTGGGCAACGATCCGGCATACTACGTCAAGCGTCAGCTCAGGGCCGCCGCCATTGGCGTCGTCATCGCCGTCGTGCTCGCGCGTCTGGACTATCGCGTGCTGACCAAGCATCTGCTGCGCTACGTCTGGCTGGCGACCGTCATATTGCTGCTCCTCATCTTCACGCCTTTTGCGGGCTCCGATGCCTACGGTGCCTCGCGTTGGATCTCCATCGCCGGCTTCACGCTGCAGCCATCGGAGTTTGCCAAGATCACCATCATCCTCACGGCGGCCAACCTCGCCGCGCGCTACTTCGAGGATCGCTCGATAGACTTCAACCACTTCGTCGGACTCCTCGTCCTGGGCGTGGGGCTGCCGCTCGGTCTCATCCTCCTGCAACCGGACAAGGGATCCACGATCATCGCCTGCGTCACGCTCCTCATCATGGCCTACCTTGCGGGCATCGACAGGCGCATCTTCATAGGCCTTGCCGTGCTCGGCATAGCGGCGGCGCTCTACCTCTCGTTCGGCGACAGCTACTCCCGCGCGCGAATCATGACGATGCTCGATCCCTGGGCGGACTACTACGGTGCTGGCTACCAGCTCATCCAGGGTTTCTATGCCTTTGGTTCGGGAGGGCTCTTCGGCGTGGGGCTCGGCTTCTCTCGTCAGAAGTACTCGTACCTGCCCATGGCGTACAACGACTTCATCTTCGCCGTGATCGGCGAGGAGCTCGGATACGTGGGTACGCTCGGCACGCTCGTTGGCTTCGCCATCTTCGCCTGGGCGGGCTTCCGCATCGCCAAGTACGCCCCCGACATGACCGGCCAGCTCATCGCGGCGGGCTGCACCTCGCTCATAATCTTTCAGATGCTCGTCAACATATGTGGCGTCATCGGTATCATGCCTCTCACGGGCAAGCCGATTCCGTTCGTCTCGTATGGTGGCACGACGATCATGTCATGTCTCATGCTCGTGGGACTCATCGTGTCGGTGTCACGCCGGTCGGTGCTCCCCGAGACGGTCTATGACGACAATCGCCGTTCTTGGCAGATGACCGATGACGGGGGGGCCTCTCTCGTGGGCACCCCCATGCCACGCTCGGCGAGACGGGGGCAAGGCGATGCGGCACCCCCGCGCGGGAGCTTTCGCGTGATGGACGGTGGGTCATCCCAAGGCAGAGAACGTCTCTCTCCTTCGTCTCGTCAGCCAGGACGCGTGACCACCGACTCGTCGGGTAGGAGGAGGATCGACCTCGGACCGAGTGCGGCCGAGAGGCTGCGCGGTTCGGGTGGCAGCAGGCGTTCCAGCGACAGGGGGAACAGGCATGACTAGGGCACTTGAGGTTGCCATCGCCGCAGGAGGTACCGCAGGTCACATCAATCCCGCGCTTGCCCTCGCGGAGGAGCTCCGTTCCCGCGGGCACCACGTGACGTTCTTCGGGCAGACGACCAGGCTCGAGGGGACGCTCGTTCCCCAGGAGGGCTTCGACTTCTTCCCGATCGTCGTGACGGGGTTCGATCGCTCGCGCCCTTGGACGCTCGTCTCGGCGCTCGTGCGCGAAAGGAGCGCCGCCTCGGCGATCCTGGCCCACTTCGGGGAATCCGGACGTCCCGACGTGGCCGTCGGTTTCGGTGCCTACGTCGAGCTCCCTCTTGTCAGCGCCTGTCATGCGGCGGGCGTGCCCCTCGTGCTCCACGAGCAGAACTCCGTCCCGGGGCTTGCCAACACGAGGTCGGCGAGACGGGCGGCAAGGGTGTGCGTCTCGCTTCCTCAGGCGGTCTCCGCCTTCAAGGACCACGTTCGGAGCCCCGAAGACATCGTCATCACGGGAAACCCCGTGCGTCAGAGCGTGGTCACCGCCAGTCGCGCCGCCGGTCGGGCGGCCTTCGGGATTCCCGAGGACGCCACGATGCTTCTCGTGTTCGGGGGCAGCCTCGGTGCCGTCCACCTCAACAGGGGCGTGTGCGCGCTCAAGGACGAGCTTCTCGGGCGTGAGGGCCTCAGGATCGTCCATTCGACGGGACGGGACGACTACGGCTCCGTGGTGGCGGCCCTGGACCTCACGGAGGCCGAGCAGGCCCGCTGGCAGGTCATGCCCTACATCTCCAACATGGGCGAGGCGCTTGCCGCCGCCGACGTGGTGGTCTCCCGTGCGGGTGCGTCCTCCATCGCCGAGATTGCCGCCCTCGCCGTGCCGAGCCTGCTCGTCCCGTATCCCTTCGCCACGGCCGACCACCAGACCACCAACGCCCGCTACCTCGTGGACGCCGGGGCCGCGGTGCTCGTGGCCGATGACGACATCGATGCCCCCACCTTCTCCGAGCAGCTCGTCTCGCTTGTGGACGAGCCCGCGCGCCGCGGTGCCATGCGCGCTGCGGCACAGGGACTCGGTCAGGATCGCGCCGCGACGGCTCTCGCAGACCAAGTGGAGAGTGTCGCGGCGACTCGGGATTAGGCTTGATATCGGCTAGAGTAGAGACGTCATGCGCACCCGCCCAAGGACGGGTGACCGAACCCATGTTCCGCACGTCGGGCACGTCATGAAGAGGTTACCAACCATGTCTGAATCCCTCGCCGAGACCAACATCTCCAGCGCACACTTCATCGGAATCGGCGGTGCCGGCATGAGCGGCATCGCACTCGTCCTCTACGAGCGCGGCTGCAGGGTCACCGGCTCCGACCTCAAGAACTCCCACTACGTCCGCGAACTCGAGTCCGCGGGCATCGACGTCACCATCGGTCACGAGGCCTCGACCATCGATGGGGTCATGCCCGACGTCGTGGTCACCTCGACCGCCATACCCGATTCCAACCCCGAGGTCGTGCGCGCCATCGAGCTGGGGATTCCCATCTGGCCCCGGGCGAAGATGCTCTCGTACCTCTCGCTCAACGCCGTCACGGTGGCCGTCGCCGGCACCCATGGCAAGACGACCACCTCGTCCATGATCGCCACCATGCTCGACAGGCTCGGCATGGACCCCTCGTTTCTCATCGGTGGCGTCGTGGAGGGATACGACACCAACGGGCGCAACGGAGAGGGCGGCTACTTCGTGTGCGAGGCCGACGAGTCCGATGGCTCGTTCCTCTACCTCAACCCCACGATCGCGGTGGTCACCAACATCGAGGCCGACCACCTCGACCACTACGGCACCCTCGAGAACATCGAGAAGACGTTCTGCAAGTTCATGGACCTCGTTGGCGACGGCGGGACGATCGTCGTCAACGGCGATGCGTCCCACTGCGCCGAGCTTGCGCGTTCGACGGGTCGTCACGTCATCACCTACGGCTTTGACGAGGGCAATGACTACGTCTGCCTGCCCGAGGGTCCCCATCGTGGCATCGAGAGCAACTTCGGCGTGAGGGTACCCTCGGGTACGAGGGTCGACGTGACCATTCACGCCAACCCCGGTCGTCACAACATGGCCAACGCCACGGCGGCGATTGCCGTGGCGGGCGCGCTCGGAGCCGACCTCGACAAGGCTGCCGCGGCGCTCTCCGAGTTCAAGGGAGCCCGGCGTCGCTTCACGCACGTGGGCGACGTGGCGGGCGTGACCGTGGTCGATGACTACGGCCATCACCCCACCGAGATACGGGCGACGCTGGGTGCCGCCGCCGACCTCGGCTTCGACCGTATCGTCTGTGTCTTCCAGCCGCACCGCTACTCGCGTACCCAGGCGCTTTCTGACCAGTTCACGCATGCCTTCGACAAGGTCGACGTGCTGCGCGTGATGGATGTCTTCTCCGCAGGCGAGCTGCCCATCCCGGGCGTGTCAGGCAAGACGGTCGCCAACAGGGTCATCGCCGGAGGCGACGTGGAGGACGTTCGCTACGTCCCCAATCGTCGAGAGCTGGTCGATGACCTCGTGGGCATCTGCCGTCCGGGAGACCTCCTCATCACCCAGGGGGCGGGCGACGTCACCACGATAGGCCCCGCGTTCATCGAGGCGATGCAGGCGCACGAGAACGACAAGGCGGATGGCACGCGGTGAGCCTCTTCAATGCATACATGAACCTTTCCGGGGCCACTGATGCCGAGGTCCTGAGGAACGAGCGGCTCTCCCAGAGGACCACCTATCACATCGGTGGCCCGGCGGGACTGTTCGTGACCGTCAACAGCTATTCTGCACTCGTGAAGGTGCTCTCGGTCCTTGCCGCCGAACGCATCGACTGGGTCGTCCTTGGCAAGGGATCCAACATACTCGCTTCCGACCGAGGCTATGACGGCTGCGTCATCGTGCTTGGTGGGGAGTTCTCCCACGTCTCGGTGGGTGAGGGCGGCCTTGTCACCGCCGGTGCCGGCGTGGTGCTCGGGAGGCTCGTCAACGAAGCCCTCAAGAACTCCCTGTCAGGGCTCGAGTGCTGTGTCGGCATCCCCGGTACCGTGGGTGGCGCGGTCTCCATGGACGCCGGCTCGCGCCACGAGTGGATCGGGCGGGTCGTGCGCGACCTCGTGGTGCTTCGTCCCGGCGAGGGCATGCATCGCTATGAGGGATCCGAGGTCGACTGGGGATATCGTCACACGTCGCTCGGTTCCTCCGAGATCATCCTCGAGGTCACGTTCGAGCTCGAGCCAGGCGAGAAGGGGGCCATCGGTCGCGACATGGACCAACGCCTGCGTCGTAGAAGGCAGAGTCAGCCTGCAGGCAAGGCCACGTGCGGATCCGTCTTTCGCAACCCAGGGGATCGTTCGGTGGGCATGCTCATCGAGAGCTGTGGTCTCAAGGGCTTCTCCGTGGGAGGGGCGCAGGTCTCGGACGTCCACTCGAACTTCGTCATCAACAAGGGTGGTGCCTCCGCAACTGACGTCGTGGCCGTCATGGGTCACGTGCACGACGTGGTCCTCGCGCGCCATGGCATCGACCTCCAGCCCGAGGTCAAGCTCCTCGGGTTCTCGAGGTAGGCGCGACCATGGCAAAGGATACGAGCAGAAAGGCCACGCCTCGTGAGAACGCCCAGCCCAAGCAGGGTTCCGTGTCGCGCGCGGCCAAGAAGGGCACGGCGCTTCCCAAACGGAAGGCCGTGAGGGTCGCTGCTCCGAGCACGTCAAGGGCAGTGAAGGCCCCCAAGGTTCCGAGGGTCACGAAGACGACGAGAACCAGGACGTCTCAGACCACCACCTCCCGTACGAAGGTCACTGGAGCACGGTCCGTACCCGCGTCAAAGGAGGCTGCTGGCCTCCCGTCCTTCCTGAATGGTGGCGCTTCGGCACAGGGGCGACAGCGCTCCGCGAGCATGAGCGCTCGTGATGCCCGTGAGCGGCGCGAGCGGCACAACCGTGCGCCCGTGGGAAGGGTCGTCGCACGAGTCCTCATCGTCGTGGGGGTCCTCGCCGCTGCGGCGCTTATCGCCTATGCCGTTCTCAGGAACTCCCCGACCTTCGCCATCACCTCGATCGAGACGGAGGCCACCGAGCACGTCTCGGTCAGCGACATCCAGAACCTTGTGAACGTGGAGAGCGGAACGACGCTGCTCAACGTGGACACGTCCGCCATCACGGCGTCTCTCGAGAAGAACCCCTGGATTGCCTCGGTAAGCTACACGCGTGACTTTCCGGGCACCCTCAAGATCACCGTCACCGAGCGCAAGGTCTACGCGCTCGTCACCATGAGCAGCAGCTCGGTGGCGTGGTACCTCGGCGAGGGGAACGTGTGGATGGAGCCTGTCAAGATAGCCACCACGGCCAATCAGAGCGTCGAGGATGCCGCGCTCGCGCAGGCGACGTCAGAGGGTGAGCTTCTCATCACGGGGGTCCCGGCCACGGTTCAACCCGTTGTGGGGGCGGGGGCAAACGACGCGGTGCTCGATGCCGTGGCGACGTACCGCAGCAGCTTCTCCAGTGACTTCGCCTCGCAGATCGTGAGCTTCTCGGCGGCGAGCGTCGAGAGCATCTCCTGCGTCCTCTCGAGCGGGGTCGAAGTCTCCCTCGGCTCGCCTACGAACATCTCGTCCAAGGAGACGGTCGTCACGGGGCTCCTCGATAAGTATCCGGGAGAGCTGACCTACATCAACGTGCGCGTGCCGTCGAACCCCTCGTATCGAAGAATCACCTCGGACACGGTTCAGGCAGGATCCGGTGCGACGGGTTCGGCAACCGGCACCTCCGAGTAGATGGTTCCACCTCGACCACGACTGACTCCACGGCCACCAGCACCACCGAGTAGGTGCCCTTCGCCAGAAGCTCTCGAAGGCGTTTCTCAGCGCATTTCATGCAGCGGTAGAGGGGAACATTTATTAACGCTAAAGCTGAGGATTAGGGTATGCATATCGAGATTTACCCCTTCTACCTGCATATTTAACCGTTTACACAAATGTGTTGACGTGACCCGTCCCGTTGTGCAAATATACCTCGCTTTACTTGAAGCGTTGAGTTTAACTTGAGGTTTAGAGTTTCTACCAGCGACTTTATGGGAGCATCAAACGAGCTCGATCGCACTTGTCCAACGCACCACCAACGAAGAGAGGCTAGCGGCGCTGCCTCACCACATGCGCCACACGAGGAGGAAACGATGATTAAGGACACGGACACCCTCAGCAACTACCTTGCCGTCATCAAGGTCGTGGGCGTGGGCGGCGGCGGCACCAACGCCGTCAACCGCATGATCGAGGAGGGCATCCGCGGCGTTGAGTTCGTTGCCATCAACACCGACGCGCAGGCGCTCGCCATCTCCGACGCGGACATCAAGGTCCATATCGGCACCGACATCACCAAGGGCCTTGGCGCTGGCGCCAACCCCGAGGTCGGCAAGGAGGCCGCCGAGGACTCGCGCGACGAGATAAAGCAGGCGCTTGCTGGTTCTGACATGGTCTTCATCACCGCTGGCGAGGGTGGCGGCACCGGAACCGGTGCGGCTCCCGTGGTCGCCGACATCGCCAAGAACGACGTGGGCGCACTTACCGTGGGCATCGTCACCAAGCCGTTCACCTTCGAGGGTCGCAAGCGCACCAACTCCGCCACCGAGGGAATCAAGAACGTCTCCGAGAACGTTGACACCCTGATCGTCATCCCCAATGACCGTCTGCTCGACCTCTCAGAGAAGAAGACCACCATGCTCGAGGCCTTCCGCATGGCGGACGAGGTGCTGTGCCAGGGCACCCAGGGCATCACCGACCTCATCACCGTCCCAGGCCTGATCAACCTCGACTTCGCTGACGTCTGCACGATCATGCGCGAGTCCGGCAACGCCATGATGGGCATCGGTACGGCCTCAGGGGATAGCCGCGCCACCGACGCCGCGTCCGAGGCCATCTCCAGCCCGCTGCTCGAGACCTCGATCGACGGAGCCACGCGCGTCCTTCTCTCCATCGCGGGCAACAAGGACATCGGCATCCAGGAGATCAACGATGCCGCCGACCTCGTCGCCAAGAACGTCGACCCCGATGCAAACATCATTTTCGGCACCGTCGTCGACGAGTCCCTCGGCGACCAGGTTCGCGTGACCGTCATCGCCACCGGCTTCAACGGCATAAACGTCCAGCAGTCGCTCCCGACCATCGCGCCGGCGGTCGTCCGTCCTACGAAGAACAACAGCTCCAAGAGCAGCCCTGCACCGGCGCCGCGTCCCTCCTACCAGGCTCCCAGCACGCCGATTCCGTCGCGTCCCGCCGCGTCGTCCTCGAGCAACGACAAGGAGTTCGACATCCCCGACTTCCTCAAGCGTAGCCGCATCTAGCATGACGAACCCGACGCTTATCAGAGCGAGCGTCGATGGCGTGACCCTGCTCCGGGACGAGAACGTCCCATGCGGGGTCACGCTCGCTTTTACCGAAAGGGGCGGAGGCGTCTCCGAGGGGGCCTATGCCTCGCTCAACCTCGGTGACGCCTGTGGCGACGACCCGCTGCTCGTTCGCGAGAACCGACGTCGCGCGCTTGCGGCTATGGGGTGCGGCGACCTTCTCGACAGGCTCGTGAACCCACGGCAGGTGCACGGCGATCACGTGGTCGTCGTCACGTCAGGGGACGACGCCTCGGTGGCGGCTGCGCGCACGGAGGCGTGCGCCGGCGCGGACGCGGTGGTCTGTACGGCTCCTGACGTGCCCGTTCTGCTCTGCTATGCGGATTGCGTTCCCGTGATCGAGGTTGTGCCGGGTGGCTTTGCCGTCGTGCATTCCGGATGGCGCGGAACCATCGCGCACATCTCGGAGAAGGTCGCGCGCGTCCTCATGGATGTCACGGGCGCCTCGCCGGACGAGCTCGTCGCCTACATCGGCCCTCATGTCGGCGTCGATGACTACGAGGTCTCGCAGGAGCTTCTCGACCGCTTCGTGGCGGAGTTCGGCGAGTGCGTGCGGGGCGATGGCCGCAGCCTCGCCCTGTCGCCCGCGGTGCGCGCGGCCCTTGCCGGTGCCGGCGTCTCGGGCGAGCACGTTGTCGAGTGCGACGTCTCGACGGCGCGGGCAACGGATAGGTTCTACTCGTATCGCGCGTCGGGTGGCTACTGCGGTCGCCACGGTGCCCTCGCCTGCATGAGACGGGACGACGGGTTACGACTCGTTGATACTTTTGCGAAGATGTCGTGTCAGCGCTCCTGACAGGGGATGATAGCAGTGTCCGCTTTGGCGAGCGTGATAGCGCGTGTGTGTGGATTGAGGTCCTGTGATGGTGATCGAAGACAATAAGGGCTACGCGCTCTTTCTCGTCGAGCGTCGCGAGGCCATTCTCGCGAGAATCGCGGAGGCGGCTGCCAGGTCGGGGAGAAACCCCGATGACGTTCTCCTCCTCGCGGTATCCAAGACGGTCGGGCCAAAGGAGGTCGCGCTTGCGCATCGTGCGGGCTACCGCGCGTTCGGCGAGAACCGACCCCAGGAACTCACGAGGAAGCTTGCCGCCCTCGCCGACGACCCCGAGATGTCCGGCGTCCGCTTTGATATGATCGGCAACCTCCAGACGAACAAGATCAACCAGGTGGTGGGCTGTGCCTCGCTCATTCATTCCATCTCTTCCGCTCATCTCGCCGAGGCCGTCTCGAAGCGCTCCGCCGCGCGCGGCGTGGTGAGCGACGTCCTTCTCGAGACCAACGTCTCGGGTGAGGAGAGCAAGTCTGGCTTCTCGCCCACGGAGCTCGTGGCTGCGATCGATGGCATTCTGACGCTTCCGGGCATCCGAGTTCACGGGCTCATGTCGATGGCACCCGCGCATGACGCCGATGAGGCGAGGAGGACCTTCTCGGGCCTTCGCACCCTCGCCGAGGACCTGCGCGATCGCACGGGACTCCCGTTCGAGGAGCTCTCCTGCGGTATGAGCGATGACTATCCCATTGCGGTGGAAGAGGGTTCCACCATCGTCAGGCTGGGCAGAACGGTATTTGACCCGAACTACGTAATACAATAAGGGCAGCTAGGCAGGCTTAACGCCACTCGGCGTATGAGGAAAGCGAGAACACGATGGGTTTTCTAGATTCGATTAGGGACCGGCTTCGCGGCGACGACTACTATGACGACGATGACTATTACGACGATGAGCCCGATGCGCACGGGCGTGCGATGGGCGACCCCCAGGCCACGGGCTCTCGCTCCAAGCTGTTGGGGAACACCTCGCGTCCCGAGGCAGAGAGCATCTCCGTCTACACGCGCTCCGGCCGTCCGGTGAGCACCCAGCCACCCGCCTCCAACTACGACGAACCACGCCCGTCTCGCTCCTACGTCGCGCCCGAGCCCTCGTCGCCCTACGCGTCCGACTACGAGCCCGCAGCGCCGTCGACCGGTAACACGACTCCCGGCGACAGGGGCCTTCGTCCCGTTGCGCGCGTGACCTCCGGTCGGCTGCCGCCCTATGTCCTACGCCCGGTCTCCTACGATGACGTGCAGTCCGTCGTGCGACGCGTTCGTACCAACCAGCCGGTCGTCCTCGTGTTCAAAAACACCAACATCGAGGTTGCCAAGCGCATCCTCGACTTCTCGTTCGGTCTTTCGTACGGCGTCAGCGGCGCCGTCGAGGAGCTCGGCGACCGCGTCTTCGTCGTGCTTCCGCAGGACATCTCGCTCTCGCAGGCCGACCTCGACAAGCTCGTATCCGACGGGGACCTCGCAAGGTAGAGATGAGGGACATGAACAAGCTTAACTTCGTCGTCGGCATCGTTGGTGCCGGATCCATGGGTGCCGCGATCGCCTCGGGTCTTGTGGCCTCACGCGTGGCGGAACCTTCCGCCATCATGGTTGCCAATCCCTCGGAGGCGCCCCGTACGACTCTTGAGAAGCTGGGGATCCGCGCCTTCGCTGACGCCTCCGAGATGGTAGGCTCCAATCCTGACGTGGTGGTGCTTGCGGTGAAGCCGCAGGTTCTTCCCGGCGTTCTCGCCGAGCTTGCCGACTCCCTCGCGGGACGCACCGTGATATCGATCGCCGCCGGCGTGTCCCTAGCCACGCTTGAGGGTGCGCTGCCTGCGTCTCGCGTGGTGCGCGTGATGCCCAATCTCCCCGTGAAGGTGCTTTCGGGCGCTACGGCCATCTGTGCGGGATCGCGCGCCACTGCCGATGACGTCGAGCGAGCCTGTAGCATCTTCGGGGCGCTTGGCAGTGCCCGCGTCATGCGCGAGGACCAGCTTGATGCCGAGGGGGCCGTGGTGGGCTGCGGTCCAGCCTACGTCGCGCTCTTCGCCGACGTTCTTACGCGTGCCGCCGTGGAGCATGGCATGTCCTGCGCTGACGCTCGCGAGATGATTCTCTCGACCATGCGCGGCGTGGCCACGCAGCTCCTGGAGTCGGAAGAGCATCCGCGCGCCTACATGGACAAGGTCACCTCGCCTGGCGGCACCACCGCCGCGGGTCTGCGCGCCCTCGAGCCTGACCTCTTCCTCGCCGTCGAGGACGCCGTGGACGCAGCGCTCAGGCGCACCGATGAACTCGCCGGAAAATAGGGAAGGATCAACCGAATGACCCTGTACAGTCTCATCGTGAAGCTCTTTGACATCTACGTGCTCCTCATCGTCATCTGGTGCGTGATGTCATGGATTCCTCGCGGGAACTCGATGGTGGACTCCATCCGCGAGGCGCTCGGCATGCTCGTGGAGCCATGGCTCAACCTCTTTCGCCGCATCATCCCGTCCTTTGGTGGCATCGATTTTTCTCCTATTGTGGCGATATTCGCGCTTGAACTCCTCGAGCGCCTGATAGTGGCTATAATTCCTTAAGGTACGTGCGTCGGTAGCGACGTTCATACGAAGACGAAAGGGAACAAGAATGGCAATCACACCAGCAGATATCGAAGCAAAGACCTTCTCTCCCTGCAAGCGCGGCCAGGATGGCTATAACACTGACGAGGTGGACGCCTTCCTCGAGGAGCTCTCCACCGAGGTTGATGCGATGCTCCAGAAGATCGCCGATCTCAAGAGTCGCCTGAACAGCACCGAGCAGCAGTACGCAGCAGCTCAGGCGCAGATTGCGAACCTTGAGGAGCGGCAGACCTCCGGCGTGCCGTCGCTCGCCCTCGCACAGCCCGTCATCACTGCGGCTGGCGGCTCCGCCTCCGAGGAGCAGATTTCCCGCGTGCTTATCGTCGCTCAGCAGAGCGCTGACAAGATGGTCGACGATGCCCGTGGCAACGCCGAGCGTATTCGTAACGAGGCTGACCAGAAGGCCCGCGAGGTTATCCGTCAGGCTCTCGCCGAGAAGCAGAACGAGCTCGATGAGATCGATCGTCTCAAGCAGTCTCGCGAGGACTTCCGCTCGGAGTACAAGAACCTGCTGCAGCACTTCCTCGACGATGCCGATTCCGTCTTTCCTGCGGAGAAGCTTCCCAGCGCCCCGACGGGCTCTTCGCCCGTGCGTCGCTCCATCTCTTCGCAGTCCTCTGTACCCGTGAAGAACACGTCCATGGGCGACTTCGGCGACCTCGACTAGACTTGCGATTCATCAATCGTTCGGGACCCCGCTTCGTGCGGGGTCTTTTTTGTGACGGTGCGCTGTGGCACGAGGGCGCTTCGGTACCCGCAGGTGGGAGGGGTACCGAAGTCCCATGTCTCGTTGCGTCGTGGTATGGGGGCGCTTCGGTACGGCCCCAACTGGGCGTACCAGAACCCGACGAATGGTCGGGCTAGGGTACCTGCAGGCAGGCGCGCTTCGGGCCCGTACCGAAGTCGCACTTTTCGCAGGCGCCAGACCCCAGCGAGCCCCGGCGCTTCGGTACCCGCAGGTAGCGCATTGAGGCCCCGCTCCGCGACCATTCCCCTCGCCGCACCGGGCCCCGACGCTTCGTTCGGCCTCGGTACCCGCAGGTGGGAGGGGTACCGAAGTCCCATGTCTCGTTGCGTCGTGGTACGGGGACGCTTCGGTACGGCCCCAACTGGGCGTACCAGAACCCGACGAATGGTCGGGCCTCGGTACCCGCAGGCAGGCGCGCTTCGGGCCCGTACCGAAGTCACGCCTCTCGCAGGCGCCAGACCCCAGCGAGCCCCGGCGCTTTGGTACCCGCAGGCCGGGGCTCCGTGGGTCGTGATCTCAAAGGTGCGCAATCGTTTCGAGAAGGCTCAACCGTATAGCGTGTACGCAACGTCTAGGACGTCCGTACGAAAGGCTTTGCCATCGTTGCAGATGCCTCAAACCTCCAGGCGCTTGATGTCGTCTTCAGCCAGTGCTCCGGGGCTAGTGCCCGCATAGCGTCCGGGAACGTAGCTGCCCGTCTCATCGGAGCGTGGATCGAGCTCGGGCAGACCTTCCCAGAAGCGCTTTGGCATCCAGTGCATGCGCAGGTCGTATCCACGCTCCGCCTTTCCGCGCCCATCGAGCGTGATCCCATCGTAGAGGCGCTTCCACATGGCGCGAACGTAGCGTTCGTCCTGCGCGAGGTCGTCTCTCGATGCGAGCCTATCGACAAGTGCCTGGTCGAGACGGACCATCCGGCTTCCACCCGTTCCCGCCTCGTGAAGTGCGGCCACACGGTGCACGGGGTCGACGAGGCAGAAGCGGTCAGTGCCCATGCGCGTGACGAAATGCTGTGCCACGAGCGGTACGGTGTTCTCGCTTGGTCTGAACACCGAGAAGAACGAACCGTCCGAGAGACGCGAGAAGCGCACGAACTGACGGGTCCTCTCGCACTCACACGAGACACGACGAGCCAGGGCGTCCGTGGCGCGCACCTCTGGGCTGGTGGACATGGTGCGTATCCCGCCGCGCACGTCAAAGCCCAGACGCACATAGCGATGAATCACCTCCGGCATGTCGGGGGAGTCGGATGCACAGGCGAGAAATACCTTGCGCATGCACGCGGACCTGCAGCGGACGGAGCAGCGACCGTCCCGCTGCCGACGACATCCCTCCGAAACCGCTGCCTCGAGACCCTGCCAGACGCGTCTGGCAAGACGTACGACCGCGTCGTCTTCCGTGGAAGGTGCTGCGACCGTGACCTCTGCGAGCCGGGGTCGGCAGAGGCTGGCGGGCATGAGGCGAATGCGGTCCGCTGGTAGGTGCGCGAGATATCCGACGCCCACGGCCGAAAGCACACCTTCGACGGAGGCCTCGCAGGCGAGGACGATAGATGAGCCTTCGCAAGCCGCGGTTCGTGCAGCGCAAACCGCACGCCGCATCTCCTCAGAAGAGGGAGAGCTGGGGTGACTCGATTTCGCGACGTGTGCGGTTGTAGGTGCTACGCCGAGCATTGCTCACCGCCTCTTGCCGGATGAGCTCCGCGTCGAGTGCCACGCCTCGGTCGGCTGACCCCGAACAGGTGAGGAAGGGACGGGCACGTCTGAGCGTGATGTTGAGGTTGCGTAGGTCGTCGAAGGTGAGCCGGTGGGTGCCGCGCGTGGCGATGATGCGCCTTGCCCCGACCGGGCCGATGCCCGGCACGCGCAGGAGCAGCTCAAGCGGTGCGTCCATGACCTCCACAGGAAAGCGGTCGATGTTCTTGAGGGCCCAGGCGAGCTTGGGGTCGAGGTCGAGGTCGAGCCAGGGGGCATCTGGCGCGACGAGCTCAGATGGAGTGAATGCGTAATAGCGCATGAGCCAGTCGGCCTGGTAGAGACGGTGCTCGCGCCGCAGCGGCACGGGAGTGCCGGGCTCTGGCAGGCGGCTGTCATCCATCATGGGCAGGTATGCGGAGAAGAACACGCGCTTGAGGTCGAACCTGTCATAGAGTGCCTTTGAAAGTTGGAGGACGTGGTTGTCGTCTTCGGGCGTGGCACCTACGATGAGCTGCGTCGACTGGCCCGCCGGTGCGAAGCGACGCCTGCGTGCTGACACCGTGGAACGCTGCCTGAGCGTAAGGCCCTGCCTGTTGGTGAAGAGTGGCATCGGCGCATCGGCATCTGGTGACCCTGCGGATGGAAGGCGCCGGGCGGGTTTGCCGTCGGTCAGCGCGAGCGCCTCTTCGTCGCGCTGGTGGCGAATGTGCGCCATGGGGCGGGTGATGGCCTGCTTGTCCTTGTCGGGGCAGAGCGACGAGAGCGAGGCGGAACTCGGGAGCTCGAGGTTGACGGAGAGCCTGTCCGCGAGCCGACCGAGGGCATCGACCAGTTCGGGAGAAGTCCCGGGTATGACCTTTGCGTGTACGTAGCCGTTGAAGCGGAGCTCGTCTCGAAGGATGCGTAGGCACTCGATCATGCGCTCGGTGGTTGCATCGGGCGTGCCGAGCACACCCGAGGAGAGGAAGAGGCCCTCGACGTAGTTGCGCTTGTAGAAGTCCACGGTGAGTTCGGCGAGCTCGCGTGGAGTGAAGGTGGCTCGTCGACAGCTCGCCGACCGACGGTTAACGCAATAGGCGCAGTCAAAGCTGCAGGCGTTGGACATGAGAACCTTGAGTAACGTCACGCAGCGACCGTCGGGCGTGAACGAGTGGCAGCATCCTGCCGCCGTGGTAACGCCAACGCCACCTGCCCTCGGCCCGCGCTCAGATCCCGATGAGGTGCAGGCCACGTCGTACCGAGCCGCCTCGGCGAGAATCCCGAGCTTGTCGAGTGTGTCCATGAGCACCTCCTGACATCGAACATATGTTCTCAGTATAGCAGAGAACAGTACATGTGTTCGATACTGTCAGGACTTTTTGACCAGCTCCCATGATCTTTTCCGGCAAGCCGTCGCCTGTGCGTACGGATGTCATGGGAGAAAGCAATTGCGAAGTGGGCCTATGAGCCGGGTTCTGTCGTGGACGATCATTTATCTACGAACGCCGTTGCCGACGCCCTCTAGCGCGCAACCCGAGCGCGGTGCGGGCCACACCATGGCGCTCCTATTTGCGTTTGCTCCGGAAGGGGCTTGCCAAGCCGTCGTGTTGCCACGACGCTGGTGGTCTCTTACACCACCGTTTCAGCTTTTCCCTTTACCTTGCGGTAGGTGGGAGTCTTCTTTTCTGCGGCGCTTTCCGTCGGGTCACCCCGCCAGGCCGTTGGCCTGCTTCCTGCCCTATGGAGCCCGGACTTTCCTCATGACGCTCTCGCGCCCCGCGATCGTCTGGCCCACTTCGCAGGTGCGATTCTAGCACGATGCCACGCCTCGTCTTCGCGAGGGGCGGAGGTTGTGTAAACTCAGTCAGAAATGAGCGCAAGGGGGACGCATGAGAATCGGAAGCCTGTTTAGGAGGAGAGGCGATATGGACAAGCGACCTGCGCCGCTCGATGTCACGGCCTGCGCGGACACGATCCTCGCTCCGGTGAGCGGTATTACCGTAGGGCTCGAAAGCGTGTCCGATCCGATCTTCTCGCAGGGGCTCATGGGTGCCGGCGTGGGAATAACGCCCTCGTCAGACGTGGCATACGCGCCCGTCTCAGGAACGATCGCAGCCACGACCAAGACCAATCATGCCGTTTCCCTCGTGTCTGACGACGGTGCCGAGGTGCTCATCCATATCGGGATGGATACCGTCATGCTGCACGGCGAGGGCTTCTCGCGCTTTGTCGAGAAGGGCGACCATGTCGCTGCGGGTGCTGCGCTTGTGGCATTCGACCGCGCTCTCGTCGCTGAGCGCGGGCTTGACGCGACCGTGGTCGTGACGGTCCTCAACAGCGACGCGTACGCCTCGGTCGGGGTTCTCGTCGACGGTTCCGTCGCTGCGGGTGCCGAGCTCCTGCACATGGAGAGGTAGCCATGACCGCGCCAAGCTATCGGACGCTTTGCGCCAGGGCGGACGCCTCGGCTGAGGTGGAGGATCGTCGCAGTCGCTTTATCGCGCTCATGCGTCACGTGGAGAGCGAGGCCGAGGCAGACGCCTTTGTCGCCGAGGTTCGCGCGCGTCATCACGACGCCCGTCACAACGTGCCCGCATGGATTCTCGCGGATGGTCGCGAGCGTTGCTCCGACGACGGGGAGCCTCAACGAACGGCGGGCATGCCCGTGCTCGAGGTGCTGCGCGGTGCCGGACTCGCGGACGTGTGCTGCGTGGTCACACGCTACTTCGGCGGTACGCTGCTCGGTCCGGGCGGCCTCGTGCGCGCCTACACGGGAGCCACGCAGGCGGCGGTGGCCGGCGCCGAGACGGATGGTCGGGTGGTCGAGATGACCCTCGTCACGCGCGTTGTGGTGCAGATTCCCTACTCGGCATACGATCGCGTGCGGCGCATGGCGACAGAGGCGGGTGGACGTGCGGCCGATGTGGTCTTTGCCGAGGACGTGCAGCTTGTCTGTGCCTTTCGCTCGGGTGAGGAAGCCGCGTTCGTCTCGGCGATGATCGAGTTTGCCAACGGAGAGGAGTTCTGCCACGTGGGGGAGCCGCAGTGGGCGGCCTGGGAAAGGTGACATGGAAAAGGTGACAGGTATCTTTTCCAGGTTAGGGCTTCTTGAAAAACCTGGAAAAGATACCTGTCACCTTTTCCATGTCACCTTTCCCAGCTAACCCCTTCTAGACGAGCACTCCGCGATCCGCGAGCTCGGCCTCGAGCCTGGCTGCCGTCGTGAAGACGTGACCCTGCATCCCGATCACCTCTGCGCCACGCACGTTGTCCTGGTTGTCGTCGATGAAGAGGCATTCCTCGGGCGTGAGCCCGAAGCGCTCGCAGAGCGTGAGGTAGATGAGCGGGTCGGGCTTCATGAGCTTCTCCCAGGCGGAGACCACCCAGCCGTCCATCGCGTGAAACGACGTAATCCGGTCCTTCTGGTGCCACCAGCGCACGCCGGCATTGGAGAGCAGGTAGCAGCCATAGCCAGCCTCGTGGAGACGAACGACGAGCTCGTTTGTCCCCGGAATCACGCGCTGGTGGCAGTCCCAGTTGGCGAAGCACTCGTGGAGCGTGGGCCAGAGACGCTCGGGGAGGTTCGAACGAGCCACGCGCTCCATGGTCGTCTCGGTGACGACCCCCGCGTCAAGCAGCGACCAGGTCGGGCTGGAGAAGAGCGCGGCGTCGAGCAGCGCGGCGTCCTCGTCGCTCTTTGCGTAGGCGCTCGCATACTCCAGGCCGTCAAAACCCAGAAGCACCTGGCCCATGTCGAAGACGAAGTTTCTAAGCGGGGCTCTGACAGTACGCTCCATGAGCGTGCTCCTCCTTTGCTAGACGAGACGGGCGAGCGAGCCCATCGGGTCCCAGGGATCGAGGACCGTGGGCTTCTCGGTGTCATAGGTCTCGCGCTCCTCGGGCGAGAGGTACTTCTTATCAACGACGACCTGGTAGACGTACTCGTTAAACCATGCGTCGGAAAGGGTGTCGAAGCCGTCGCGACCGTGGTCCTTGCCCCAGCTGTTCTCGACCTTCCAGAGCGTGGGCTCGCCGTCGGCATCGAGGTCGACGCCCTCGAGCACCATGGCGTGCGTCATGACGGACTCGCCATAGTCGAGACGCCCGGCCTTGTCGAGCGCGCCCTCCACGGGAAACCCGAAGAGGCCGTCCACGTCGAGGGCGTTCGTGTCCATGATGCCCTCGTCGCGCAGGTAGCTCTGCGCGACGTCGCAGCCAAACCACACGGGCAGGTTGTCCCTGAGCTGTGCGATGGCCGCGTGCTTGAGCTCGATGGGCTCGAGGTTGAGGTAGCGCACGCCCCCGTCCTCAACCACGTTTCCCAGCCGGCTCACGGTATAGGTGTGACCAAAGGGCTTGTCGGCGGTCGGGGCGCTGATCAAAGAGACGTAGTCGTCGAGCTCCATGCCGACGGCCTCGTCAAAGAAGCCCTGCGGGGTGTAGACGCCGGAGAGCACGAGCTTCTCGTCCTTGTCGCGCAGACGCACCGAGAAGGATGCGGGAGGCTCGCCGAGGCAGGTGACCATGAGATGATAGACGTCTTCCATCATGGCCTTCTTCATCTCGCGCAGGCTCTCGGCATTCTCGCCGGCCGCGTGCGTCTCGCGCAGGCGCTTGGCGGCGCCGCGCAGGTAGCGCGTGAGATAGCGGTCCATGTCGGAGGTGTTGCGCGAGCAGGCCGTCTCGGGCATGGCTTCCTTGGGCACCACGCCGTACTTGCGCACGAGGCTCTTGAACATGTCCCACTGTCCGCCGTCGCCGATGGGGGCGTCGAGGAGAAACGCCATGAGACGGCCGGTAAGCGGCTCGTCGAGCGTGTCGAGGACGTTCTCGAAAAACCAGTTGCTCTTCTCCATCTTGTCCCAGAAGAGCGGGTAGCACTGGCTGAGCTCGAAGGTCTTGAGGTCATACTTCTTGATGACGCGGTAGCGCATGGTGTTGAGGCTCGCGAACATCCAGCAACGGCCGGAGCGCTGCTGGTCCGTTCGGTCACCCTGCCTGACCTCGACGTCGAAGGTCATGGCGTTGGCACCCACGCCCTCAGGCGTGCGTGCGGCCGCACGAAGCCCGCAGCTGCTGACGGCGTTCTTTGCGACGACGTTGGCGCGCTCCGAGTCGAAGTCCTCCCGTGCGGCGGCAAGGTCGTCCGCAGTGATGCTGATCATTTCATCCATGGTTTTCCTTCCGAAGGTACGTGTCGTCTCTGTCACGCTCAGAGGATAGCACGCAGGGCAGACGTCGATGTCGTCCGTCGGCTGCGTGCTATGCTTGCACGAAAAAGTCTGAGAAAGCCAGCTGGGGAGGAAACATGGTGCCGTCCGATGCCGAGCTCGCCGCACTGCTGCCCGCATGCGCGGTGCGTGTGGTGACCCTCCTCGAGGAGGCCGGCTTCGAAGCCTGGGTCGTGGGCGGCTGGGTGCGTGACGCATTTCTCGGCTCGTCCGTGCACGACGTGGATGTGACCACCTCCGCACCTTGGCGCGAGACCGAGCGCGTGCTTCGCGCCGGAGGCATCGAGGTCCACGAGACCGGAACGGCGCATGGTACCGTGACGGCCGTGATCGACCACGAGCCGGTGGAGGTCACCACCTATCGCGTGGAGGGCGCGTACTCCGACCTTCGCCACCCCGACGAGGTGCGCTTCGTGACCGACGTGCGCGAGGATCTCGCCCGCAGGGACTTCACTGTCAACGCCATGGCCTTCCATCCCAGCCGAGGCCTCCTCGATCCGTACGGGGGCCGAGAGGACCTCTCGCGTGGTGTCATTCGTGCCGTGGGAGACCCGATGCGTCGGTTTGGCGAGGACGCCCTGCGCACGCTGCGTGCCGTGCGCTTTGCCTGTCGGCTGGGGTTTGTGATCGAGCCCGCCACGCAGGAGGCGCTCACGGCGTGCGCGTCGGAGCTCGACGCGATAGCGCGCGAGCGCGTGGGTCAGGAGCTGAGCGGCATCATGGGCTCGGGCCACATGGCGTGGGCGCTGCGCAACGAGTTCGTCGTAATCTCCCGTGCCATACCGGAGCTTGCCCCCATGGCTGGCTTCGACCAGCGAAATCCCTACCATACGTATGACGTTCTCGAGCACACGGCACGGGTCTGTGCGGGTGTGGAGGAGTTCTGCGGGGGCGTGACGCCGCAGTCGCTGCGGTGGGCGGCGCTTTTCCACGACATCGGCAAGCCCGTTTGCTGGAGCGTGGACGGGGAGGGCCGCGGCCACTTCTACGGGCACCCCAAGGTGGGGGCCGACATGGCGCGACGCATCATGCGTGCGCTCTCTCTGCCCGGTGACCTCATCGCCGACACGGTCGCGCTCGTGAGCCTGCACGATCGCGGCGTGTGGCCTGCCGCGCGCAGCGTGAGGCACATGCTCGCCGCGCTCGACCGGTGCTGTCCCGGCAGGGGGGAGAGCCTCGCGTACCAGCTGCTCGATCTCAAGCGGGCTGATGCGCTGGCAAAGGCCTCGCATTGCACGGGGTATGCCGTGGAGCTCGACGCAGTGACGATCGCCCTCAGGCTCGAGGTCTTTCGAGGGGCGACGTTTCGCGTGTCCGATCTTGCCGTGAGAGGGGGAGACGTGATCCGCGAGTGCGGGATCGCCCCCGGTCCCGCGGTGGGCGAGGCGCTGCGCGATCTTCTCCGGCGCGTCGTTGACGCCGAGCTACCCAATGACCGAGACATGATGCTCGCCGAGCTCCGCCGGCGGGGCCTGGGAGGGGCTGGAAAAGGCTGGAAAAGGTGACAGGTATCTTTTCCAGGTGTCCGAAAACCTGGAAAAGATACCTGTCACCTTTTCCAGCCTTTTCCAGCCCCTCCCAGGCCCCGCCGGCGGAGCTCGGCGAGCATCGGGAGCATAATGTGCTGCGGGCGGTTCGCGTGACGCGCCTACAGGAGGAGGACACCCATGACTACGTTGCGGAGTCGCAGCTCATAGCCATCGCCCTCATGGGCGTCATCATCGTCGCGTGGTGCCTGACGGCGTTGCTCGGAGGCACCTTTAAGTCCGAAAGCGCGCTGGTCCTTGTCGCCGACCTCGTTCCCATCCTCCTGTACTACCGTGCCATCAGCCGCGAGAGCCACTCCCAGTTCTGGGAGGGCGTGCGCAGGGAGGAGACCCCTCTCGCCGAGGGTGAGACCCTGTCCGCGACGCCCCCTGCCGACCTCGTCCTCGATGAGAAGACGGGGTACGTGAGGGCTGCTGCGGATGGTGAGAGGCCCTGCGTGCGCGTCCGCGCCTGGGGCGAGTTTGCGGACGAGCACGATAGCGAGTCATTTCTCCGCTATGCCGAGCGGCTCGTGAAGCCCATATCACCCTCACGGCGGCCTATCCGTATGATGAGGCCATCTTCGGAACGCTCCTCGTTCCCAAGGAGGAGCTCGTCATCGCCGACACTTGCCTGGACGGACGCGTCGCGCTGGCATACTATCTCGCCGACGGCGTTCTGACCCCCATCGCCGAGGACGACCAGGCGAGAAGGTTCCTCTCCTGGTACATGGACAACCAGTACCTGCGCAAGGAGTCTCTCGTAGCCGTCATCTACGAGGTTCAGGATCTGGTGATGGGAAACAACGCGGCCTTCCTCGTCGATCTTGACGCGCGGCTCGACCAGCTCGAGGCGAGCATCTCCGAGAGCGTGACCGAGGTGCCCCGTGACTTCTCCGCGTACGTGAGCACCACCAGGAGAGACCTTGGGGTGGCGCAGAGGTTCTATCGCCAGGTCGCGGATGCCGCGCGGGACATCGCGGTGGATGAGAGCTGCCTCGACAGGCGCGAGCGGCATCTTTTCTCGGGGCTTCAGAACCGCGCCACGGAGCTCCTGAACGACACCAAGGACCTGCGCGACTACATCTTTCAGATACGAAGCGGGTATCAGGGGCACATCAACGTGAGGCAGAACAACGTGATGTCCATCCTCACGATCGTGACCACCATCGCGACGCCCATCGCGCTCATCACGGGGTGGTACGGCATGAACTTCGATAACATGAGCGAACTCCACTACCAGAGCGCCTACGGCATAGTCGCCATCGTCGTGGTTGCGATCGTCACGCTCGAGGTCATCTACTTCAAGAAGAAGCGCTGGTTCTAGGGGCATGTCAGGCGCGGTGGCCCGTTATCAACACACCTCTTTGGGGGGTGCGGGTCTGAGGGGCGTCATTCTCGCGGCCTCGAGTTGCGTGAAGTAGCTCTCGAACAATAGCTGAAAGAAGTAATGGAACATGAGCCTGCTGGACAGGTCCATGTCGTCGTAGCGAATCTGCTTGTCGATGACGAACACGGGGTAGTCCGAGAGCTTCGAGAGGCTGTTCTTGGAGAGGCCCGTCACCGATACGACGGTTGCCCCGCGGCTCTTCGCGATGGCGGCCGAGTCGACGGAGACCTTCGTCTCGCCGCTGATGCTGACCGCGAAGACGAGGTCTCCGCTGGTCGCCCTTTCCGCGCTATGGCGCATGACATGCCTCTCGCTGAAGGTCTCGACATGCTTGCCGAGCACCTCCAGCTCCTCGCTGAACTCGAGGCAGGGGTATTTCGAGAGCCCCGAGCAGAAGAAGATGATGCGCTCGGCCCTCCCGATGGCATCCACGATGCAGTCGACCGTCTCTCGGTTGATGAGGTTCTTCGTCTTGACGATCTGCTCGTCAAGCGACGTCTTTTCTATTTCGAGCTCGCTTGCGCCCATCGACACCAGGAGGGAGGCCTTGAGCTCTGAAAATCCCTTGAACCCAAGCTTGTGGGCCATACGGGTGATGGTGTTGGGCGCCACGAAGAAGTGCCCGGCAACGGCCTTCGTCGTCATGCCCGAGAGGTCGCCCCGGTTGGCGATCACATACTTCAAGATCTCATATTCACCCGCGTTGAGGTCGTTTTCGTGGGCCCTGACGCAGTCATAGAAGTTCATGCGCTCTCCTTCTGCCCGGCACCATTGCGGGGCCAACGCGGACAAGGGTACCTCATTTTGCGTGCCGTCCGACACATACATGTTTCGAATGACGACTCTTGTGTCGGGTGGCCAAAATTGGCGGTCCACTCACGCGAGTGACCTCGCTCGCGATATAACGGACGCGCGGTAGGGATCTGACTGGCCAGAGGTCCTCCTGCGAATCCCATACATCGTCCCTGACGACAGGTTCGGCAAGATGGAGGAGCAAATCAATGAAGAAGCTTCGCGTTGCGATAGTGGGGGGCGGATCAACCTGGTGCCCGGGAATCCTCAAGGCCCTCACGAACCACCAGGACATCTTTCCCCTCGCGCGTGTGGTGCTCTACGACACGGACGGCGAGCGTCAGCGGCCCATCGGCGAGTTCGGCAAGATCCTCTTCAGGGAGGAGGCCCCTGGCGTCGAATTCGGATATACGACTGACAAGGACGTCGCCTACGAGGGTGTGGACTTCGTCCTCTGCCAGATTCGCACGGGCGGGTACGGCATGCGTGACAAGGATGAGAAGATTCCCCTCTCCATGGGCATCATCGGGCAGGAGACGGTAGGCCCCGGCGGCATGGCGTACGGCATCCGCTCCATGACCGACATGATCGAGATCGTGAACGACGTGCGTGCGCACAGTGCCGACGCATGGATCATCAACTACACCAATCCCGCCGCGCTTGTGGCGTATGGTCTGGAGAAGGCCTTCCCCGACGAGCATCATGTCCTCAATATCTGCGATCAGCCCGTCAACCTGCTGCGGTCGTACGGAAGGCTTCTCGGTCGCGACTGCGGGGACTGGGAGCCCACCTACTTCGGACTGAATCACTTCGGCTGGTTCACGCACCTCTACGACAAGGATGGCACCGACCTCGTTCCGCTGGTCAAGGAGTACGTCAGGGAGAACGGCTTTCTCCCATCGGATGCCGAGGAGCGCGATCAGTCCTGGCTTGACACCTATGCGATGGTAAGGGACATGCTCGAGGACTTTCCCGACTACCTCCCCAACACCTATCTCCAGTACTACCTGTATCCCGACTACAAGGCGTCTCATCTCGATCCCACCTACACCCGTGCGGACGAGGTCGTGAACGGCCGCGAGAAGCGGGTCTTTGCCGAATGCCGCAGGGTTGCCGAGGCGGGTACGGCGAAGGGGTCCTCTGTCGTGCAGAACAGCGCCCACGGCGACATGATCGTCGAGGTCTCGGCGGCGATTCTGCTCAATGCCAACAAGACGTTTGTCGTCATGGTGCCCAACCACGGAATCATAGAGGACTTCCCTGACGACGCCATGGTCGAGGTCGCCGCAAGCGTGGGTTCGAACGGTCCGCACCCCTATGCCGTCGGTACTATCGGAACGTTCTATAAGGGCCTCATGGAGAACCAATACGCCTACGAGCGCCTTGCCATTGAGGCATACTTCGAGCATTCGTACGAGAAGGCCCTGCAGGCACTCACCCTCAATCGTCTCGTGGGGGACGCCAAGAAGGCCAGGAAGGTGCTCGACGCCCTCATCGAGGCCAATGAGGGATATTGGCCAGAGCTGAGGTAGGCCCGCCGTGCCACCATCCGGGCCCTGACGGCACCGTTTCGTGCGAACGGCTCGTCGCCTCCATGACAACATCTCCCCCTCTCGCTTGAATGAGGTCCCCATGAACAAAAAGGAAGTACTCGCAAAGTTTCAGCGTCTTGGCAAGGTGCTGATGGAACCCGTCCTGATTCTGCCCATTGCCGGCATCCTCGTCGGATTCGGCAACGCCTTCACGAACGCGACGCTGCTCAAGGCGGTCCCCTGGCTCGGCGTGCCTGTGCTCAAGTTTCTCTTCTCGCTCATGAAGGTGTCCGGCAACGTCGTGCTTAACAACATCCCGGTCATCTTCGCGGTCTGTCTGGCCTATGGCTTCGCCAAGTCGGAGAAGGCGACGGCCGCGCTCTGCGGGTTTATCGGATACATGACCATGAACGCGGTCATGGGCCTGTTTCTCACCCAGACCGGCGTCATCGACCCCACGAACCTGACGACGGGGCAGAGCACCATCCTCGGCGTCGTGACGCTTGACACGGGCGTCATAGGAGGTCTCATCTCAGGTGCCCTCGTCGCGTACCTACATAACCGGTTCTATAAGATCGAGCTTCCCGCCGTGTTCTCCATCTTCAACGGCACCCGCTTCATCCCGGCTGCCACGCTCGTCTCCTGCTCCGCCCTTGGTCTGGTGATGTCCTTCGTCTTTCCTCCGATTCAGGGTGCGCTCTCTCTCATAAGTGCGTTTATCGGCTCAACGGGCGCGCTCGGATCGTTTGTCTACGGCACGTGCGAGCGGCTGCTCCTGCCCTTTGGCCTGCACCACTTTATCTACCTTCCGTTCTTCTTCACCTCGTTGGGTGGGACCATGACGGTCGACGGCAGCGTGGTTACGGGCGCGGTGAACATCTACAGTGCCATCCTGAACTCGCCCACCGCCCTCTTTAACATCGATGTCAGCCGTTTTGTCATGAACGGTAAGGTTGTGTTCGCCATGTTCGGTCTTCCGGGCGCCGCCCTCGCGTTCTATCGTACGTCCCTGCCGGAGAACCGGAAGAAAATCGGCGCACTGATGCTTGCGGTAGTCATCCCGTGCGTTATCACGGGCATCACCGAGCCCCTCGAGTACTCCTTCCTCTTCGTCGCCCCCATCCTCTTCGTCTGCCACGCGCTGCTCTGCGGCCTCGCCTATGCGTTGACGTTCCTGCTCAACTTCAACGTATCGGGCTCCGCGACGTTCGGAGGACCGCTCCTCTCTTGGATCTTCAACGGCATTCTGAGCGCAGACAAGGGGTCGAACTGGCAGGTGCTCCTCGTTCTTGGACCCGCCTATTTCGCAACCTACTACTTCCTCTTTAAGACGCTCATTCTCAAGAAGAACCTCAAGACGCCGGGGCGAGTGCCACTCTCCGAGTCTGGTGACGGGGCGTCCGTGACGGCCGTAGGCCACGATGCTGCCGCTCCCCTGCAAGACGAGCTCATCGCGCAGATCATCGACGCCGTTGGCGGCAGGGGAAACATCTCCTCGGTCGATGCCTGCTTCACGCGGCTCCGCATTCAGCTCCAGGACCCGAGCAAGGTGGCAGATGATGCCGTGTTCACGGAGAAGCTCCACGCGAACGGCATCGTGAGGGTGAACGGAGGCGTGCAGATCATCTATGGGAACAAGGCCTCGCTGTACAAGACGCGAGTCCGCGAGGCGCTCGCCATGGAGTAGGCGTCCGTGAGGGGTTGACCCGAAATCAAGGGGCGGCGATCTGGAATCTTCCGGGTCGCCGCTCGTTTGCGTGGCGACCAGATGAGAGCAGACGCAAAAAGGGGACCCTCTATGAGGATCCCCTGACCTGTTGGTAGCCCGTAGCAGATTCGAACTGCTGATCTCCGCCTTGAGAGGGCGGCGTCCTAGGCCGCTAGACGAACGGGCCGTATTCGATTGGGCAAGACATTGGCTGGGATGGAGAGAGTCGAACTCCCGTTGACGGAACCAGAATCCGCTGTCCTACCACTAGACGACATCCCAATTGATGCCCTGCGCTTCTCAGCGCGTTGAACACTTTATCGGAAAAACCCGATCGACGCAACCGTCAATTTCCGCGAATATGAAAAAGTCTCGCCCTCGTCCACGAACCCGCCGCAATCCACTCCTCATGCAGTGGGGTGCGCCCACCCGCATGGCCCCATCCATATGGTCGTCTCGCGGCTTGAATGGGAGTACGAGCGGGTATCATAGGTTTGTTTAAGGCACGTCGCCACGCCAGGGAGGGGAGACATGGCAGACGCCGAGAAGGCAAAGCCCAAGATAAACGTCAGCGCCAGTCGCGTCTCCTCCGCCGGTAAGGGGGCGGATGCCTCCGAGGAGGAGAACAAGCAGAAGGCGCGGAAGGGTGCCTTGTTCATCCTCGGCGTCCTTGTCATCTACGTGCTCTTCCTCATCTTTACGGGGCAGATGACGGGGTTTATCGACGCGCTTCATAATGTCGACGCAAGCTGGATCGTCCTTGCCTGCCTCGGTTATCTTGGCTATTTCGCCTTTGGCGTCTTTGCCTACGTCATTGCCGTGTGGCTTGACCACGACTCGCCTGTCGGCGTGCGCGACCTCATGAGCGTGGAGTCGTCCGGTGTCTTCTTTGGCAACCTCACGCCTATGATGGCAGGCTCGGTACCCTCGCAGATCTACCGTCTCACGCGTACGGGCCTCGACGTCGGTGAGGCGTCCGCCACGCAGTTCACCCGCTTCATCATGTTCCAGTTCGCGCTCGTCCTCTTTGCGTTCCTGATGCTTCTCGCGCGCTTCGAGTTCTTTCTCGATACGTATGGCGACATCGTCTTTCTCAACCTCGTCGTCTTTGGCATGCACGCCTTCGAGCTCGTCATGCTCTTCGTGATCTGCCTCTGTCCGAGGTTCGTGAAGTGCGTGGGCAACTGGGCCATCAACTTCGCCAACAGGCATGGTTGGCTCAAGGACTACGAGCACTGGTACGAGATGGTCAACACGCAGGTGGACGAGTTCTCTACCACCTTCAAGCGCGCCGCGTCCGACATACCCAACATGGCGCTTACGTGTGTCGTCACGATGTGTCAGCTCTTCTGCCTCTACATGATGCCCTGGTTCATCCTCAAGGCCTTCGGCATCGACGGGGATTTCCTCACCTGCCTTGCCGCTGGATCCATGGTGCAGCTCGTGTCCACGGCAGTGCCCCTTCCAGGCGGAACCGGCGGCGCCGAGGGCGGCTTCGCGCTTTTCTTTGGCGGGATGTTCGGCAGCAAGGCGACGGCGGGGTTTCTCGTGTGGAGGCTCTGCTCGTTCATCGCCCCCACCCTCTTTGCCGTTCCGTTCCTGGGAATGCGTTCCGACCGCACCGAGTCGATCTACCACGAGGTCAATCGTAGGCTGGCCGCATACAGGGCTCGCACGTCCCGTGGCGGCAAGCGCACCAGGCAGCCGGCGGGTATCAAGCTTCCCACGAGCAAGCTCAGGCAGCCGCGTTCCGGCAAGGGCTCTGGGGTCAAGGTTCCGAGCAACAAGAGGTAGTCCGGATCCAGCCGACGCGCGGTCGCGCTTTGGTCCCCACCATCCGTGCGATTCGATGGGCAGGGAGGTCCCTGCGGACTTCTATGGATGTGGCAATCGCTGGCGGGAGGCTATGGGAGGCTACATCCTCGAAGGCAGGTGTCACAAAACGTCAGGTTTGTGCGGCCTGCTTTCCCAGGGCGATTTGCCGATGCATAGATAGACGATATATATGAATATTTACATGTATATATGCAAAATATACGTATACAAAAACTATGCTGTGGTACTCATGGCGATGGATGCCACACAAACCTAGCAAAGACGTGCACCTCGCTCGATGTTCTGGCAAGAGAAGAGGATGATTCCTGCACCGAGGCGCTGCAAGACCGATGAACGGGCCCGTCGCTTCTCGCGACGGGCCCGTTCATCGGTCCGATTCTTGCGTTACATCGCCAGAGGCAGCGCGCGATCGATGCGCGCGAGCGCGACGTCTCTGCCAAGGAGCTCCAACGATTCGCTCAGGGGCGGCGAGACCTGGTTGCCGCATTCCGCCACACGCAGGGCCCCATAGAACTTGCGCTTGTTGACGCCGAGCCGCTCGGGAAGTGGTTCGAGGGCGGCATCGATGTCAGCCGTCGTCCATTCGCCTACGGCTTCGAGCGTGGCGCGGGCGGCTTCAAGGAAGCTCCTGGAGCCCTCCTTCTCGAGGTTCTTTGCCACCGACCTCTCGTCGAGGACGACCTCGTCGCCCTCGTAGAGGAAGCGTGCCTTCTCGACCACGTCCGCCGCGAACTTCGTGCGCGGCTTGAGGATGCTCGAAAGCAGATCGAACCAGGAGGGTCGATCCTCGTACGTGCCCCTTTCGAGTCCTGCATCCGCAAGCTGCGGCACGAGCACCTGTTGCGAGAACTCCGCATCGGACATGTCCTGGATGTAGTGCTGCTGAATCCAGTCGAGTTTGGCCAGGTCGAACGTGGCAGGGTTCTTGGAGAGGTGGTCGAGCGAGAACTGCGAGGCAAGGACGTCGCGCGGCACGATCGTCGTGTCGCCGTCGAGCGACCAGCCAAGGAGTGCGAGATAGTTCACGAAGGCGTCAGACAGGTAACCCGCGTCGCGATACTCCTCGACGGAGGTGGCCCCATGGCGCTTGGAGAGCTTCTTGCCGTCCGCGCCGAGAATCATGGAGATGTGCGCGAAGACGGGCACGGGCATGCCGAGAGCCTCGTAGACCATGACCTGGCGCGGGGTGTTGGACAGGTGGTCATCCCCGCGAATCACGTGCGTGATGCCCATCATGGCGTCGTCCACGACGGTGGCGAAGTTGTAGGTGGGGGTGCCGTCGGAACGGAAGATGATGAAGTCGTCGAGCTCCCTGGCATTGAAGGTGACCTCGCCGTGCACCGCGTCGTGGACCACGACGTCACCGCGGTCGAGCGGGACCTTGATGCGGATGGTGTACGGCTCGCCTGCATCCACGCGAGCCTGCGCGGCGACGGGATCGATGCCGCGGCAGGTGCGCTGGTAACCCTGGAAGGGGTCCTTGCGTGCCTTTGCGGCCTCGCGGTCGGATTCGAGCTTCTCTGGGGTGCAGAAGCAGTAGTAGGCCCTTCCCTCGGCGACGAGCCTCCTTGCCGCCTCGCGGTAGAGGCTCAGACGATCCGTCTGCCGGTAGGGGCCGAAGTCACCACCTGCGCCGGGACCCTCGTCCCAGTCGAGGCCGAGCCAACGCATGGCGCGGAGGATGACCTGCGTGTTCTCGTCGGTCGAACGCGTCGGGTCGGTGTCATCGATGCGCAGGATGAACGTACCGCCGTTGGCGCGGGCGAACGCCCAGTTGTAGATTGCGGTGCGGGCACCGCCCACATGGAGCTTTCCGGTGGGGGAGGGTGCGAAGCGTACGCGGACGGGCTTGTCAGACAAGAGGTGCTCCTTCGTGCTTGTCGAGGATATGTGACACATAGAGTATACGTATCCAGCGTGCGTCACATGAGTTTGGTGTCCTCGAGCTTCCGTATGAACCAGTCGTTGAGACGCACGACCGGCTTGCTCAGAACCAGGCCGAGCAGCAGGCACGGGAGGATGTAGGCGAGCAGCATCGCCATCTCCGTGGCCCATGTGGCGTCGTAGTAGCCGCCGATGCACTCGTGCATGCACGAGATGGCATGCACGAAGGGCAGGAAGGGATAGCAGGCATGGAAGAAGTCGGGGAGCATCTCCTTGGGAAAGGTGCCGCCGGCTCCGGCGACCTGGATGACGAGCAGGAAGACGCAGATCGCCTTGCCGACGTCGCCGAACGAGACCGTGAGCGAATAGGTTATGTTCACGAACACGATTGAGGTAAGGCAGCAGGTGAGCACGAACATCACGGGATGCACACACTGGATGCCCAGGTAGAAGAGGTCTCCAAGCGAGACGAGCAGTGCCTGGAGGACGGCGAGGACAACGAAGGCACCAAGACGGCCCATGTAGGCGTGGCGCGGACGCGCGTCGCCTGCGGCGACAAGCTCCTTCTCGGACACGACGACCTTGAGCATGGCCACGAGCACGATGGCACCCACGAAGAGGGAGAGCGTGGTGTAGAAGCCCGCCATGGCCGACCCGTTGTTCTCGATGGGATAGACCGCAATGCGATTGATACCCACGGGGGAGGACAGGAAGCTTGCGAGCGACGACGGACTTGCCGAGAGGACCGTGCGAACCTGCTCGACGTCTCCCGAGCCCAATGCGGCGTCAAGCGAACCCACGAGCGTGTCGAGGTCATCGGCCATGGCGTTGAGCTTGGCTGCCGAGTCGTCGAGCGAGGCCCTGATGTCGGTGAGGTCGTCGGAGGCGAGCCGGGAGGTCTGCTGGAGACTCGATACCGTGCTGTTGAGAAGCGTCGAGACGGTGTCCGCGGAGGTCGCGGCGTTGTCGATGCCGTCGGCGAGGGCGGAGATGGATGACTCGAGATTGGACTCGTACTCGCTCTTGACAGAGCCTACCTGCGACTTGTTGTCGGAGATGAGTCGAAGGAGCGCCGCGTGGTCCTCCTGTGCGCTGGTGACGCCGCTCTCGAGGTTGTCCGCCGCCGAGGCGAGTCGGTCGTGGAGCGCCTGCTGGGTGGAGAGGATTCCGTCCACGCGAGCGATCACGGGGTCAAGCACAGCTCCGGAGTCGTCTCCGAGCTCGTCTCGGATCGCGACGAGGCTCTCCCGGAAGGCGGAGTAGCCGTCGATGACCTTCTGCACGCGCTGGGCGATGTCACGGAGCTCGGCGGCAGCGTCCGTGGAGTCGGTCTCGGCGGTGGTGAAGGCGTTGTCGACGGCGGACGAGACCCCGTCGAAGCTCGCGCTCGTGGAGTCGAGCGCGGTGTTTATGGCGCTCGTGGCACCGTCGACGGCGGCATCCGTCTGACGCACGCCCTGGGCGGCGCTATCGAGGGAGTCCGACAGTGACGACGAGGAGCTTTCCGTGGCGGCGAGCAGGCTCGTGGAACTGTCCACGATCGACGTGGCAGAGGAGAGGAGCCCCGAGTACGCGCCGAGGTGCGACGCCGTGGCACGCAGGCCGGACGAGCTCGACTTGAGCGTGGAGTCGAGCTTCTGCCCCGCCAAGGCCACGTCATCGTCGTCGAGGTAGTCCGAGATCTCCGAGAGGGCACCCGCGCCCACCTCGCTCACGGTCTGTGCGAAGGTGGACTCCACGTCGGTGCGGACGGCCGTGGCGGCCTTGTCGGAGACGATCGACGCGATGGCGTTCTCCTTCTCGTTGCTGTAGTACACGATCGTCGCGGTCTGGGGATCTCCCGAGAGGAGCGTCATCATCTTCTCGGTGAAGTCCTCGGGGATGACGATGGCGGCATAGTACTCGCCGCTCCTCACACCCTCGATGGCATCGCTCTCGTCGGTGACCACGTAGCCGATGCTCGTGCTCTCGCTCAGCTCGGATGCGGTTCGCTCGCCGATGTTGATCTCGACGGGGATGAGGTCGCTCGTGTAGCCGGAGTCCGAGTTCGCCACGGCGATCTTGAGGTTCCTGGTGTTGCCGTAGGGGTCCCAGCTGCCCGCGATGTTGAACCACGCGTAGAGCGAGGGGATGACCACGAGGCCGACGCAGACGACAAGCGCGATGACGTTGCTCGTCGCGTGCGCGCAGTCCTGCCTGAAGATGCGCCATGCCCGTCTCATCGCCGGTCCTCCCCCTTCTTGGAGGCGTGCTTCTTCTCGCCGTGCTTCTTCTTGGACGGCTTCCCCTTGCCCTTCTTGCCCTTCTTGGCCTTCTTCTTGTCATCCCGTGCGCCCGGTCGTTCGTCCTTCGCGGACAGGGGCCTCAGGTGAACGGTGGTGATACCGGCGGTGTCGGTGGTCTCGTCTGGGGCGACCGGTACGCCTGCGCGCTGGATCTGCAAGACGTCCTCGGGCTGGCTCGTCTTGGCGAGGGCGGCGTGCATGCTGGACTGGACGTTGCCCACGCGGTGCCTGAGCCGCCTGAGCGGAGTGTCGTAGTACTCCTTGTCAAGCTTCTCGCCAAGCACCTGGTACATCTCGTCTTGCGAGAGGTCCGCGAACTCCGCTTGGCGGCGCATGGATTCGTGAAGGTACTCGATGATGACGAGCATCGCACAGAGGGCGACGAGACAGACGATCCAGACGATGAACCAGAGCGATTTGTTCGAAGCCGCGAACATGACCACGGTGAGGCCTATCGGCAGGGCGAGCAGGGCGATGAAGCCCCAGCGGATGATCCTGGGGTAGATGCGCTCGAAGCGAGCGGCGCGCGCGGTGACCTCGTCTCGGTAGGCGTCGTCGTGCAGGAGCGAGCGGATGATGGACGAGATCTTGTAGTGCTCGACCACGATGCCGTTCTTCTCGCAGATCATCAGGTCGGTCTGTGCGAGCCTCTTGTCAAAGAGGACGTTGATGTTGAGGAGGTGGCGTCTACAGCCCACGCCGATGAGGAGCGCGGGAATCACGAAGAGCAGCAAGCATGAAGCAGGTTGTCGACAGTAGTAGTTGCCGTAATAGCCGGCTATGGCCTCGCGCATGGCGTTGATGCCATACGTGAAGGGCAGCCATGGGTGGATGGCCTGGAAGAAGCTCGGCATCATCTCGATGGGATAGGTGCCGGACGAGCCGGGAATCTGCAGGATGACGAGCAGGACGCAGAGGGCCTTGCCGATGTGCTTGAAGGCGATCGAGAAGGCAGTAGATGATGTTGACGTAGACGAACGACTCCACGATGCCGACGAGGACGAAGGCCCTTGGGGTCGAGGCACTGGATGCCGAGGATGAGGTCGCCTACGCAGCAGACTGACTGCCTGGAGGATGCCGAGCAGCATGAAGAGCAGCCAGCGGCCGAAGTAGCTCTGCCATGGCTCGAAATCGCCGATGCCCTCAGTCGTCGACCTCGATCTTGTAGATTGCCACGAGCACGAAGCCGCCCACCCAGAGGGCGAGGTCGGTGTAGAAGGGGGCGACGCCCGAGCCGTAGTTGTCCACGGGATAGATCGCCACGTCTTCGAGGGTGACCGGGTTGGCCATGAACGAGGCGATGCCATCGGAGTCGAGGTCGAGCAGGTCGGAGACCTTCTTCATGACCGCCGAGCTCTGGATGGCAGAGATGTCGGTGGCCGTTTGGTCGAGCGTCTCCTCGATGCCGGCCAGGGAGTCCTTGGTGAGGCTGGTCGCACCCTCGGCCTGCGAGAGCGTACCGCCGAGCTGCTCGAGTACCGCCTCGGTCTCGGTGAGGGTGGGCGACAGACCCGCGAGCACGCTCTTGAGGTTGCCGGAGGCGTCGGAGAACGAGTCGAGCGCGGCGTAGAGCTGGGGGAGCGTGGTGGTGGAGAAGCCCGACTGGAGCGTGGTGACGCTTTTCGCGCCCGTGGATATCGCATCGTTCACCGAGGACGAGACGCCCGAGACGGTATTGGCCGTGTTCGAGACGTCGGAAGACGCGGTCGTGAGCGCGTCTATGGTCTCCTGCTCCTTCTCGACCTGACCCTGAAGCGTTGCGATGACCGCCTCGAACTCGTCCTTCCTCTCGTCCGGGATGTAGGGTCCGAGCGTCCGCAGGTCGGAGACGAGCCGGTTGTTCTCGTCCACGATGCCCTGCGCGGTCTCGAGGGCCCCGTTGACCGTTCCCTGGACCTCGCCGACCCTGCCCGCGATCCTGCCGATGGCGGCGTTGGCATCAGCCGAGACGCCTGTGATGAGGGTCGTGGCGCTGGCAAGCGACGACGAGATGTCCGATGAGAGCGAGATTGAGTCCCGGCGTGCGGTGAAGAGGATGTCGGTGGCATCGGCAAGGGAGTCGTTCGCCTTGGCAACCTCGCCCTCGAGCTGCTCGAGCGTGTCCTCGGCGCCTGCGATGCTCGTCCGCGCGGACTCGATGGTCGCGTTTGCGCCGTCGATGTCTGCCGAGAGGTCGTCGAGCGACGACTCGACGTCGTGGATGCGCGTGACCACGTTGGTTGTCGTGGAGGAGGCGTCGCCCACGGCGACGCCCGAGGCGCCCTTGAGCTTGTCGACGATGACGCCCGTCACGGTCTTCACGAACGTCTCGTTGATCTGGGTCTCGATCGTGGAGGCGCCCGTGTCGGTGACCTTGGGTGCGATGGGGTTGATCTTCTCGTTGACGTAGTAGTCGATGTCCGGCTGCGACAACGTGCCCGTGAGGACGCTCCCGAGGTCGGAGGTGAAGTCGTCGGGAATCACGATGGCGGCGTAGTACGTACCCGAGTCGACGCCGTCGAGTGCATCATCTTGGTTGGTAACGACCCATCTGAGCTGGTCGTTGTCGGCGAGACGATCGAGGACCATGTCTCCTGCGTTGACATAGCCGAGGTCTCCTCCGAGGTCGGCACCCTGGTCGTTGCTCACCACGGCCACGCTCATGCCCGACGTGTTCGCATAGGGGTTCCAGTTGGCGGCGATGTTGAACCACGCGTAGAGCGAGGGGATGATGCAGACGCCGATGGTGACGATGGTCGCGATGGGGTTTCGCAGGATGCGCTTGAGGTCGCGCCAGAATATCTTCAGTGCCGTTCTCACGCCCCAGTCCCTCCGTCATGCTCTCGAGTGAAAAAGCAGCATGTTATAGGTATTGTTCAGATTACCCCCGCCTAGGACAAGGACTTTATCCCCAGCGGCCAAGGAGTTTACGCACTCGTGGTTAGTTTTTTTGAAATGCGCTCAAAAAACAATGTGATGATGTTAGAATCGCCTCGTTTGCATAGATTGGGAGGAGCCATGCCACTAATTGACGAGAAGGTCGCAGAGGATTTCTCTGCGGGACTTCACGGGGCCAGCGCGGTCGCAATGGAGCATCTGGAGGCAAGGGTTGGTAAGCAGACCTCGAAGCTGAGATCAGGCGCGAAGACGCGCAAGAGCGCCGCGACGCGCGAGAGAATCATGGTGGCCGCATCCGAGCTCATGACGGAGCGCAGGGGCACCGACTTCCAGATGAGCGAGGTCTCCGCTCGCTGCAACATGTCTAAGGGAGCCCTATATTACTACTTCGCGGACAAGAGCGCGCTTATCGAGGCAATCTTCGACCGTTCGGTTGACGCGCTCGTGGGCTCGATCGAGGACGTGGTGGCCAGGGCCGCATCGTCGATGGAGTCGATACAGGGCCTCGCGCTCGTCTTCGCGTGCGGGATCCGCGAAGGTGGCCCGCTCTCGTTTGCCATGAGTCGCGAGCTCCTCAACGCCAACCGAAGTGACATGCTGCCCACCTTCGAGACGCACCTCGCGCGCGTGATTTCCATCATCATCGCCCAGATCGACCGTGCCAAGCAGGAGGGCGTCGTTCGCAGTGAGGTAAACAGCCGTCTTGGTGCCATCTCCACCTGCGGCGCGTTCATCTTCGCCGCGCTCGAGAGCGCCTACGAGGCTCCGGACGCAATGAGCAACGAGGAGCTTGCCGACCAGCTCGTCGGCATTGCGATGAGCGGCCTCGGCACCGAGATGGCACGGGACCAGATCCACGTGCAGGTTGCGCAGTAGGGCCCCTTTGGTTTGTGGCTATCTGACTGGATTGGGTATATGGTCAACCAGTCAAGAGGATAAGCGCCTCACGGCGCGTGAAAGGATCAGCTCAATGGCACACAGGAATTACCTCTTCACTTCGGAGTCGGTCACCGAGGGACACCCCGACAAGATGTGCGACCAGATCTCTGACGCCATCGTCGATGCGATCTTCAGGCAGGAGGCCGAGCTCCAGGCCCAGGGATACGTGTCGCCCGAGGGCAATCCCGCCAACGTCAACAACGTGCGCTGCGCCATCGAGACCTTCGCCACCACGGGAACGATCGTGGTCATGGGCGAGGTGCGCACCGAGTCCTACGTCAACATCCAGAAGGTCGTCCGCGACACCGTGAGCCGCATCGGCTACACGCGTGCCAAGTACGGCTTTGATGCCGAGACCTGCGGTGTCATGAATCTCATCCACGAGCAGTCGCCCGATATCGCCCAAGGCGTCGACGGGACCTTCGCACGTGCCAACGACGAGGACGAGATCGACAAGGTCGGTGCCGGCGACCAGGGCATGATGTTCGGCTACGCCTCCGACGAGACCGACGCGCTCATGCCCATGCCCATCTACCTCGCGCAGCGCATGGCGGAGAGACTCGCCAACGTCCGCAAGAACGGCTCGCTCGCGTACCTGCGCCCCGACGGCAAGACCCAGGTCACCGTCCGCTACGAGAACGACAGGCCCGTGGAGGTCACGGCCGTCGTCGTCTCCACCCAGCACGCCTCCGACGTGAAGCTCGCGCAGATTCGCGAGGACATGATCGACCACGTGATCGAGCCCGTCCTCGACGAGGTCGGCATCGAGTGGAAGCACGCAGACATCTACGTCAACCCCACCGGCCGCTTCGTGGTGGGTGGTCCCATGGGCGACACCGGCCTCACGGGTCGCAAGATCATCGTCGACACCTATGGTGGCATGGGTCGTCACGGCGGCGGTGCCTTCTCCGGCAAGGACTGCACCAAGGTCGACCGCTCCGCGGCGTACGCCGCGCGCTGGGTCGCAAAGAACATCGTGGCCGCGGGACTCGCGCACAAGTGCGAGCTCCAGCTTGCCTATGCCATCGGAGTCTCGCGCCCGCTCTCCGTCATGGTCGACACCTTCGGAACCGGCACCGTTGACGATTCCGTGCTTGACGCTGCCGTGAGGAAGGTCTTCGACCTGCGTCCCGGCGCCATCATCCGCGACCTCGACCTTCGTCGGCCGATCTACGAGAAGACCGCGGCGTACGGCCACTTTGGTCGCAAGGACCCCGACTTCACGTGGGAGGCGACGAACCGCACCGAGGCGCTCGAGGCCGCCGTCGCCGAGCTCAGCAAGTAGGATCTCTGCTCAGGGCATCCGTGACACGCGCCGTCACCTCCGGGGGACGGCGCGCTTGTGTCGCTGGGGCGTGGCGGCGTTATTCGCCTACAATCAATCATCTACTGCCATCGCGTGCGAGAGGGGGGACCAGCCATGCGCTATGCGAACGTCGTGCTCGACATTCCCACGCGGTCCCTCGACGGGGCGTTCAGCTATGCCGTTCCGGCGGAGCTCGAGTCCGTGGTGGCCGTTGGCGCCACCGTGCTCGTGCCGTTCTCGCATCGCGGCGTGGTGGGCTATGTGGTGGGAACCGCCGACAGGCCGGCTGACGGGGTGGACCCAGAAAAGGTGCTGCCCGTGGGGCAGGTTCTCGCGGACCCCGCGTTTGACGAGGTGGCGGCGAGCGTGGCGGTCTGGCTTGCACACGAGTACGCGTGCCCGCTCTGCGATGCGGTGCGGCCGTTTCTGGCTCCTGGCCAGAAGGTGAAGGTCGTGCGCGAGTCCGCAGGCTCCCCGTGGGAGCTCGTCAGCGAGAAGGCCGGCCCCGTCGACGTCCGGTGGGCGAGCCTCGCGGAGGGGGGCGTCTCCTTCGAACCCGCACGAAACGCGAGCCGTCAGCGCGAGGTCGTCGAGGCCCTCAGGCGCGGCCCCCAGCGCGTGGCCGAGCTCGCGGCCATGATTCCCGGTGCGTCCACGGCCGTCGCAGCGCTTGCCAGGCGGGGCGTCGTCGTCGTGGAGGAGCGCCGGCAGGTTCGTGGACGCGAGGGCACGTCGCTCTCGTCGGCTGTCGCGCCCCGCCCCGAGCACCTCACGAACGGGCAGCTTGACGCCCTCGCCGCCATAGACGGGGCGCGCGAGCGCGGTGCCGGTGACGTTGTGCTCATAGATGGCGTCACGGGGTCGGGCAAGACCGAGGTCTACCTCGACGCCATCGAGCGTACCCTGGCGGTCGGTCGAGGTGCGCTCGTTCTCGTGCCGGAGATCTCGCTCACGGCCCAGACGGTCGGGCGCTTTCGCAGCCGCTTCGGCGACGACGTCGCCGTGCTCCACTCGCGCCTTTCCGTGGGCGAGCGCTTCGACCAGTGGGACCTCGTCCGCAGGGGCGAGGCGCGCGTGGTGGTGGGTGCCCGCTCGGCTCTCTTCGCTCCGCTCCGCAATCCCGGTCTCATCATCATCGACGAGGAGCACGAGGGCTCCTACAAGCAGGACTCGTCTCCTCGCTACCATGCGCGCGAGGTGGCCGCCCACATGGCCCGCGTCCGTGGCTGCGCGCTCGTGCTCGGCAGCGCGACGCCCTCGCTCGAAAGCCTCCGACGCTGCGAGGTCGGCAGCTTTCGCGGAGCCTCGTGGACGCGCGTCTCGATGCCCGAGCGCCCCGGTGGCGCCGAGCTTCCCAAGGTCACCATCGTCGACATGGCCGAGCAGTTTCGCGGCGGCGCGCACTCGATCTTCTCGGCTCAGCTCGCAGACGCCCTTCGGCGTGTGGTGGAGCACCGCGAGAAGGCCGTTCTCCTGCTCAACCGCCGCGGATTCGCGAACTTCCTCATGTGCCGCGAGTGCGGGTGCGTGCCCGAGTGCCCCCACTGCTCCACCGCCCTCACGTATCACGAGCGCACGCACTCGCTGATGTGTCACAGCTGCGGCCGGAGCTGGCCCGTGAAGGCCTTCCCCGATCCCTCGACGAGGTGCCCCAACTGCGGGAGTCGTTACCTGGCCGCCTTTGGGGTGGGTACGCAGAGGGTGGAGGACGAGCTGCGCATGCTCCTGCCCGACAACGTGGAGGTCATTCGCATGGATGCCGACGCCACGCGCACCAAGGGGGCTCACCAGCGGCTGCTCGAGCAATTCGACGCCGCCGAGTGCGCCGTGCTCGTGGGCACGCAGATGATCGCCAAGGGGCCTCGACTTTCCCGAGGTCACGCTCGTGGGCGTCATCAATGCCGACACCATGCTCAAACTGCCGGACTTTCGTGCCGCCGAACGCACCTACGACCTCCTCGAGCAGGTCTCGGGGCGTGCCGGCAGGGGGGAGCGCGCGGGCGAGGTCATCGTCCAGACCTACTGGGCGACGCACCCCGCCATCCGTGCCGTGGTGCGCCACGAGCGAGACACCTTCCTCGCGCCGGAGCTCGACGAGCGCTCCGACTGCGGGCTACCCGCCCTTCGGTCGTCTCGCCAACGTGGTGGTGTGGGGGAAAGAACGCCTCGGCGGTGAGCGACGCGAGCGCTCGCATGGCCGCGTACGTGCGCGAGGAGGTGGAGGACGTTCCTGGCTGGGAGGTTCCTCGGCCCCGTCCGACTGCGTCCAAGGCGCGCGTGAAGGACAACGTCCGCCGTCACGTGATGGTCAAGGCTCCCGTAGGATGCCGACCTCGGAGATGTGCTCTCAGTCATGCTGCGGCTCGCCTGGGCAGGCGGAATGGGTATTAACATGGCACTGGACATTGATGCATACGACATGGCATAGCGTCGCGTGTCATGACAGATGGGAGAAAGATGGATCCACTCGAGGAGATAGTCCTCTCGCCCGACCAGCGCCTTTCCGAGGAATGTGCGCCGATCGAGGACCATAGACTCGGACTGTCAAGAAGCTCGTCAGGCGCATGCTGCGCGACATGTACGCCGCCGACGGCTGCGGCCTCGCGGGTCCGCAGGTGGGGGACATGAGGCAGGTCGTGGTCATCGATTGCGACTACGGCCACGGCAAGAAGAACCCCTACGTCCTCATCAACCCGAAGGTCATCATCGCTGACGGCGACGAGCGCGAGAGCGGCGAGGGCTGCCTGTCGTTTCCGGGCATCACGGTGCCGGTCACGCGGCCGAGCCACGTGGTGGTGCAGGCGCTTAACCTCGACGGCGACCTCATGCAGTACGAGGCCGCCGACAACCTCCTGGCGATCTGCCTCCAGCACGAGATCGACCACCTGCACGGCGTTACCATGATCGACCATCTCACGCCCAGCCAGCGCGTCACCGCCATGCGTGACTACCATGACGCCCTCGAGGCGGGCGCGCGCCCCGGTGACGTGGACGTAGAGTACTGACGCGGAGGTAGCAATGCGCATCATCTTCATGGGCACGCCGGAGTTCGCCGTGCCGTCACTCGATCGTCTTGCCCACGAGAGCGAGGTCGTGCTCGCGGTCACGAGGCCCGACGCCGTGCGCTCGCGCGGCAGCGACCTCGAGCCGTCACCCGTCAAGGCCTGTGCCGTCAGGCTGGGCATTCCCGTGCTCGAGACGAGCCGTATCACCCCCGCGGTGCTCTCCGCCGTTCGTGACGCCCGTCCGGACGTCATCTGCGTGGTGGCGTTTGGCTGCATCCTTCCTGACGAGCTGCTGGCGATTGCCCCGCTCGGCTGCGTCAACGTGCATGGCTCGACGCTGCCGCGCTGGCGAGGCGCCGCGCCCATCCAGCGCGCCATACTCGCGGGAGACGAGCGTGCGGGCATTTCGATCATGCGCATCGTCCGCGGCATCGACGCCGGGGCGTATTGTCGCCAGGCCGAGGTCGAGATCGGCGACAAGGGCTGTGCCGAGCTCATGTCCGAACTCGCCGAGGTGGGCTCGCGCGAGCTCGCCGCCGCCCTCGCCCAGATGGCGGATGGCTCCGTCGCGTGGGTCGAGCAAGATCCCGCGCTCGTCACCTCCGCCGCCAAGGTCACCAAGGCGGAGATGCGGCTCGACCCCTCGGACACGGCTCGTGCCAATGCCCGTCGCGTGCAGGCGTCCACCGACGCCGCACCGGCTCGCCTCGAGCTGTCCGGGAGGGGGCTTCGCGTCCTGGCGGCACGACGAGCGGACGATTCCCTCGGAGAGGGTGACGTCGTGGTGAATCGGGGCCGCGTGGTGCTGGGCTGTGCGGACGGGGCTCTCGAGCTGCTGTCGGTCAGGCCCGATGGCAAACGGGAGATGACGGCGGGCGCATGGGCCGCCGGCCTGCGCGAGCGCGAGCTCTCCTGGAAGAGGTGCTAGCCCATGGCCGATCTCGCTCCGGCGCGCGCCGCCGCGCTCGACCTGGCGTCCGAGCGTCGTCGCCGAGGCGCCCGCGCCCGCGACCTACTGCGAGGCTCATCTCGCATGGACGCCCTCGACGAGCGGGACCGTGCGCTGGCCACTCGTCTCGTCATGGGGTCCGTCATCGCGCAGGGCGAGCTCGACCGCGTGATCGATGCGCACCTGCGTCGTGCGGGCCATCTGGAGCCGCGCGTTCGCGACGCCCTGCGCATCGCCACCTTTGAGGTGCTCTACCTCGCGACGCCCACGTCCGCCTCGGTGAGCCAGGGAGTCGAGCTGGTGAGGTCCGTCTCGTCGCGTGCCGCGGGACTTGCCAACGCGGTGCTGCGTCGCGTCGCCGACGAGGACCTGCCCGCGCTGCTCGCGGCGCGGGCGCGCGTGGAGGCCGGTACCGGTGACGAGGCCGACCTTGCGCGGGTGGGCGCGCTTCCCGAATGGATCGTGCGAGACGCCGTCGTCTCGTGCGGATCGGGCATGGTGACTCGGGTGGCGCTCTCGGCGCTCGATGCACCCCCTCTCTACGTGGGCACGAACCGAGCGAAGCATGGCCAGGACGAGGCGCGCGCCCTGCTCGAGGCCGTGGGGTGCGAACCTGTGGCGTGCGGGGTCGATGGTGCCTTCGTGCTCGGGAGACCGTCCGCGCTCGCCGCGTCCGGGCTGGTGGAGGCGGTGGACGTTCTGCCTGCCGACCTCGCGGCCCAGCACGTTGCCATCATCGTGGCTCCGCGCCCTGGGCAGGCGATGCTCGAGATCGGGCAGGGGAGGGGCACCAAGACCGTGCTCATGGAGTCCGCGGCGATTGCGGCGGGGGGGCACGCCCGGATCGTCTCGGTGGAAGTCGACGCCGGCAAGGCCCGCGTTTCCCGTCGACGCATGGAGCGGGCGGGGGTGGCATCGCATACGTCCACGCAGGTGCTGGATGCGACGCTTCTCTCTGGCCGAGGCCTTCCCGCCGAGATTGACACCCACTTTGACGTGGTGTTCATCGATGCGCCCTGCTCGGGTACGGGCACCTTGAGGCGGCATCCCGAGATTGCCTGGTCACTTGAGCCAGAAGCCGTGGATCCCGCCCGGGATGACTCGCTGCCTGCGCTTCAGCTGCGGATCCTTCTTGCGTCCGCATCGCGCGTCCGCCTGGGCGGCATGCTCTGCTATGCGACCTGCTCTCTCCTCGCGGAGGAGGACGAGCACGTGGTGGAGGCGTTTCTGGCGAGCGATGCCGGCATGGGCTTCGAGCTCGCGGACGAACCCGCTCGCCTTTGGCTTGACGCGGTCGCTCCGATGTGCACTACCTCGCTCGCATGGCGCGCGTCCGGTAGGAAACGGGCTGGTTTTCTCAGGGCCTTACGATATCCTCGTCGACACCTGCAGAAAAACGGGCCGAATGTACGAGCTTTGGATGATTCTGCGTAAATTGCCTCGACAGGCTCCAGAAAATCCCAGCTGGATCATGGACGGGCACGTATTTCCAGGACTCATCTAGAGTTGGCTCGCGCAATCGGCCCTTTTTTCGGCAGGTTCCCGGCAACCTTTGCCATTTCATCTAAAAAGGGGCCCCGCGCCAGGCGAAACCCCCAAGTCGTTGCATGATCAGAAGACGTTATTTGCTGCGCTGATCGGTGTTGTAGAAGCCCGAGCCCTTGAAGACGATGCCCGAGCTCTCAAAGACGTGCTCCGCCTCTTGTCCGCACTTGGGGCAGGTGACCTTGGGATGGGCGCTCATGGGGTGCTCGATCTCAAAGCGCGTGCCGCAGCTGGGACATTGATAGTCGTAACGAGCCATTGTTCCAATTCCTCCGGAGAATAGCGTGCGTGTGCAGACGTAAGCTTACCCGTACGCCTTTCCCATCGGCCCGTTATCATCAAAAAAGCCGTAACGGATAACAAAAGGAGCCACCATGCCCATTAGCGGAGCAATCTTCGACTGCGACGGTACCATCGTCGACTCGATGGGAATGTGGAGCACCGTGTTCGACGTCATGTGCGAGCGATACGGCGTGGCGTCCGACCCCTCCTTCTTCGGGAGCATCGAGACGCTCAGCCTTCGCGACGAGTGCGGTGCGCTCTATGGCGAGAAGCACGTGGGCACGAGCGCGGACGATCTCTACGAGGAAATCTGCGCGTACGTCACCGACAAGTACGAGCACGAGATATCAACCCTTCCGGGCTGCGAGGCCTTTCTCCGCACGATGCACGAGGCGGGCATCCCGATGGCCATCGCCTCTTCGACGCCCGTCCGGGAGGTGCGGCGCGCGCTTGAGGCACATGGCCTGTCGGACTGCTTCGACGCGGTCGTGAGCACCGAGGACGTGGGCGGTCGCGACAAGGAGTACCCGGACGTCTACCTCGAGGCGCTGCGGCGCATCGGTACCGACCGCGAGACCACATGGGTCTTCGAGGATGCCCCCTTTGGCGTGCAGACGTCCAAGCACGTAGGTTTTCACGTGGTGGCGATCTTCAACGAACGCGACGGGCGAGACGAGAAGGCCATCCGACCCTATGCCGACATCTTCGTTCACGGCTATCCCGAGCTCTCGCTCGCGCGCATCCGCGACTTTGCCGATTCTCCGTCGCATGTGGAGGGTGTCATGCACGCCCTGGTGGTCGACGGATCGCCTTGTCCGAGTTCGCCCACGCTCGTGCGCTCGCTCGCCTTGGCTGCCGACTACGTCATAGCCGCGGACCGCGGCGCGGAGGCGCTCTGCGTCGCCGAGGTGGCACCTGACGTTTTTTGTGGAGACTCTGACTCGGTCGGCGAGGCCGCGCTCGGCTGGGCCGGGTCCGTCGCGACCTCCCAGATAGACTTTCCGTCCGAGAAGTACTCGACGGACCTCTCCATCGCCATCGACTGCGCGCGTCATGAGGCCAAGCGCCGAGGGCAGGCCCTTCAGCTCACCGTGACCTGCGCTACGGGTGGCAGGCCCGACCACGCGCTCGGGGTGGTGGGGCTTCTCGCGCGAGCGGCTGATGCGAGCCCGCGTCTCGTGGAGGACGACTACGAGCTCAGGATCGTCTCGCCGGAAGGTACCGCGAGCTGGCGGCTGGGAAAGGCCGGCGTCGGCAGGACCTTCTCGGCCATCGCCGTCGCACCGGGTACCGTTATCTCGGAGATTGGCATGAAGTGGGACCTCGACCACCACGAGATGGGGCTCCTCGACGACCTGGGCGTCTCGAACGTGGTCGAGTCGGAGGACGCCGTCGTGGAGTGCTCGTCCGGGGCCGCCGCCGCGTTCTTGATCTGCTAGGGGAGAAGGCCCTGCGGGTCTGCGCAGGTACGCAAAAGAGGGGGTCGCGCTGGGCGACCCCCTCGAGGCTACGATTGAGCGAAATGCTAGCTGCGCGCCAGGTTGCCCTTCTTGAGGCACTTGGAGCAGACGTTCATCTTCTGGCTCTTGCCGTCGATGACGACGGTGACGTGCTGGATGTTGGGCTTGAACGTGCGGTTGACGGTGCGGTGGGAGTGGCTAACGGAGCGACCAGCAACAGCGTGCTTACCGCAGATATCACAGACCTTCGACATGATTGCGACCTCCAAAGGGCGCGGCGCCTTGTGCGCCCGCTATTTCCAAAAGCTGTATGAATATAGCACAGCGCCTGTTCTGCGCAAGTCGAGATCGAGACTTCTTGTGGCGGTTTTGTATCGTGGCCCCAGGGTGCCGAGAGACTGAATATCGAAGAAAAGCATTCTGTGATGATTGACGTCCACCGCTTCGGGTAGGCTGTGACAGATCGATTTTTGCGAGTGGGGGGTTGTGTGGGCATACTCAAGTTTTTCCGAGGGCATCTCCTGGCACTTGCGTGCGTGGCGGTGCTCCTCGTGGTTCAGGCGTACTGTGACCTCTCTTTGCCGCAGTACATGAGTGACATCGTCAACGTAGGCGTGGGCCAGGGCGGCATCGTTTCGGCAGTGCCCTCGAAGATTAACGTTCAAGACCTCTCTGACCTCGAGATGTTCATGGATGATACGGATCGCGATCTCGTTGAGTCCTGCTACTCGGAGGCCAACGACTCGGGCGTGCGTACCTTCGTCGGCAACCCGTCGCTCATGAGCGCCGACTCCGAGCTATCGGACGCTTTCGCGGTCCCCGAGGCCGTGGCCCTCGTCCTTGAGGACGGCATCGACGCGTCGTCGGTACCGGGGCTCTCCCTAAAGCCTGGCACCACCTTTGACCTCGATGCCGTTCGCTCTGCATATCAGGCGGGCCTTGTGACTCGCGACCAGCTCGTCTCCGCTGCGTCGGCGCTCGAGGAGTCGCTTGGCCAGACCGCATCCACCGTCGTGGGCGCCCGCGCCGTGGAGTACGTTCGCCAGACCTACGGGAACCTCGGCATGGACCTCGACGCCATCGAGTCCGACTACCTGCTACGTACGGCGATCACGATGCTCGCCTTCTGCCTCGTGGGACTGCTCGCCGCCGTGAGCTGCGGACTCATGGCCGCCCGTACGGGTGCGGCCATCGCCAGGGACACCCGCCACGACCTCTTCGAGCACGTCATGAACTTCTCTCCCGCCGAGGTCGGCCGCTTCTCGCAGGCAAGCCTCATCACGCGGTGCACCAACGACGTGCAGCAGGTGCAGATGACCCTCGTCATGTTCATGCGCATGGTCATGCTCGCCCCCATCACGGGCATCGTGGCCGTCATCAAGGTCGTGGGCGTGCACTCGGGCCTCGAGTGGACGATCGTCGCGGCCGTTCTCGCCCTCGTGGGCGTGATGGTCGTGCTGTTCTTCTTCACCATGCCGAAGTTCCGCCAGATGCAACGACTCGTGGACCGCGTCAACCTCGTGGCTCGCGAGATGCTCGACGGCCTTCTCCCCATTCGTGCGTTTGACAGGGAGACGCACGAGCTCCAGCGCTTTGACGGGGCATCCTCCGAGCTCATGTCCACGCAGCTCTTCACCAACCATGCCATGGCGCTCATGTTGCCGCTCATGATGTTTCTCATGAACGCGATCACGGTCACGATCGTGTGGTTTGGCTCGCAGTCCGTCTCGACGGGTCTCATGCAGGTGGGTGACGTCATGGCCTTCATCTCGTATGCCATGCAGATCGTCACGAGCTTCCTCATTCTCGCCATGGTCGCGATCATGCTCCCGAGGGCCTCCGTGGCGGCCGGCCGCATCCAGGATGTGCTCGACTGCCCGCTCTCGATCACCGATCCATCCGACCCCGCCGTGCCTGAGCCCGACGCCCCGATGGGCGAGCTCGTCTTTGACCACGTAGGCTTCGCCTACCCTGACGCCTCGTCCAACGTCGTGTCGGACGTCTCGTTCTCGGTGGGCTCAGGCTCTACGCTCGGCGTCGTGGGATCCACGGGCTCGGGCAAGTCCACGCTCATCCAGCTCATTCCGCGCCTCTACGACGTCACCGAGGGATCCGTCCTTCTCGATGGCGTTGACGTGCGCCGCATGTCCCTTGCCGATCTGCGCTCGCGCGTCGGCTATGTGCCCCAGCAAGGCAGGCTCTTCTCGGGCACCGTGGCCTCCAACATCGCCTTCTCTGACGCGAACATGGCCGAGGAGGACGTAAGTCGCGCGCTGCACGTCTCGCAGTCCGAGGAGTTCGTCTCAAGGATGTCCGATGGCGTGGGGTCGCTCATCGCGCAGGGGGGCTCCAACGTCTCGGGAGGACAGCGGCAGAGGCTCGCCATCGCCCGTGCCCTCGCGGCTCACCCCGAGGTTCTCGTGCTCGACGACTCCTTCTCAGCTCTCGACTACGCCACCGACGCGGCGCTGAGGAGCGCGCTCGCCCAGGAGGAGAGCGACGTCACCGTCGTGGTGGTTGCGCAGCGCGTGGCGTCGGTCATGCATGCGGACCGAATCGTCGTTCTCGACGAGGGCCGCGTGGTGGGTGACGGTACGCACGAGGAGCTGCTCCGCACCTGTCCGGCCTATCGCGAGATAGCCATGAGCCAGCTCTCCGCCGCAGAGCTCGGGCTCGAGGCCGAGGTCCTGCCCTTCGTGCCCGCCGACTCGGATGGAGGCGAGGAGTAATGCCCCAGGAAAACCACAGACAGGGTGGAGGTCCTCGCTTTGCCCACCCGGTGGACAAGGCAAAGGATTTCCGCGGTACCGTGAGCAGGCTCTTTGCCTACCTCGGAAGCCATCGGGTGGCCATGCTCGTCGCCATCATCTGCGCCATCGCCTCCACGGTGTTCAACGTGGTGGGACCGAAGGTCCTCGGGCAGGCCACGACCGAGCTCTACACGGGCATGGTGGCCCAGGTGCAGGGAACGGGCGGGATAGACCTCGGGCGGATCGGGACGATCCTGCTCACCCTGCTCGCGATCTACCTCGCCTCGGCGGCGATGGGCTTTCTGCAGGGCTGGATAATGGCCAGCGTCACCCAGCGGGTCACCTACGGCCTTCCGCTGCCCAGGTCGCCGAGAAGATCAGCCGCATCGAGCTCTCCTACTTCGACTCCGAGAGGCCACTCCAAGGGAGACGTCCTCTCGCGCATAACCAACGACGTGGACACGCTCGGCACGTCGCTCAACCAGAGCGTCACGCAGCTCATCACCTCCGCGGCGCAGCTCGTGGGCGTTCTCGTGATGATGGTCACGATCTCCTTGCCGCTCACGGGCATCACATTGCTCACGCTGCCCATCTCGCTCGGGATCGTCGGGGCGGTCGTCTCGCGCTCCCAGAAGTGGTTCAAGGCGCAGCAGTCAACGTTGGGCAAGGTCAACGGCATCGTCGAGGAGGACTTCGCCGGGCAGGAGGTCATTCAGGTCTTCGCCCGCGCCGACGTCTCGGTGGACGAGTTCGACGAGAGCAACGATGCGCTCTACGAGAGCGCGTGGAAGAGCCAGTTTCTCTCGGGGCTCATGCAGCCTGCCATGTCCTTCGTGGGCAACCTCGGCTACGTGGGCGTCGTGGTCGTGGGCGCGGCGCTTGCCGTGCAGGGCAGCATCGCCGTCGGTGACATCCAGGCCTTCATCCAGTACGTGCGCAACTTCACGCAGCCCATCACGCAGCTCGCCAACGTCTCCAACATGATCCAGCAGATGGTCGCCGCCTCGGAACGCGTCTTCGAGTTTCTCGACGCCTCCGAGGAGCCCGACACCCACGTGGCGGGGGAGACCCTCGCGAACGACGAGGGTGCCGTCTCGTTCGAGCACGTGCGCTTTGGCTACCTGCCGGACAAGGACGTCATCAACGACTTCTCGCTCGACGTCGATCCAGGCCAGACGGTGGCCATCGTCGGTCCTACCGGTGCTGGCAAGACGACCCTCGTCAAGCTCCTCATGCGCTTCTACGACGTTCGCGGCGGCGCCATTCGTGTAGGCTCCCACGACGTCCGTGACCTCGCCCGTGACGACCTGCGCGACAACTTCGCCATGGTGCTCCAGGACACCTGGCTCTTCCAGGGCAGCATTCGCGAGAACATCCGCTACGGCAGGCTTGACGCCACGGACGCCGACGTCGAGGAGGCGGCCCGCACCGCGCACTGCGACCACTTCGTGCGCACGCTCGCGGGCGGCTATGACTTCGAGATCAACGAGGAGGCGTCCAACGTGAGCCAGGGCCAGCGCCAGCTGCTCACCATCGCCCGCGCCGTTCTCGCCGACAAGCCCATCCTCATCCTCGACGAGGCCACGTCCAATGTCGACACCCGCACGGAGGAGCTCATCCAGCGCGCCATGGACGAGCTCATGCGCGGTCGTACGAGCTTCGTCATCGCGCATCGCCTCTCGACCATCCGCAGCGCCGACGTCATCCTCGTCCTCGAGGAGGGCGACGTGGTGGAGCGGGGCACGCACGACGAGCTTCTCGCCCGGGATGGGGCCTACGCGCGCCTCTACAACTCCCAGTTCCAGCACGCATAGGCTCCGCGCCACCGATGCCGCACCCGAAGAGTCCCGCGCTGGTCGCCTCAAGGCGTGGCACCGTCACCGCACTGGGGTATACTTGGCTCGATTGGTTATCAATCTCCCAGAGATCATGCGAGAGGAGACTCCATGTCTGGTACCGTTCCGGGAACGCTCAGGGTGTCAAACGACTGCATCGCCGACCTCGTGGGCTATGCCGCCCTCGAGTGCTACGGCGTCGTTGGCATGGCTGAGATCGACGAGCAGAGCAGTGTGGTGCATCTGCTGCCTACGTACCGCCTCCGCAAGGGCATCGACGTGGACGCCGTCGGCGGAACGGTCACGGTGGACATCCATGTGGTCGTCGAGCAGGGCGTCAACATGTCGTCCGTGGTGGGTAACCTCACCAGCTCGGTCAAGTTCCTGCTCAAGCAGATTGCCGAACTCGAAAACGTGGAGGTGCGCGTGCACATAGAGGGCATGCGTACCGCTCATTAGGCCAATCCGCATACCCCAGGAACAGAGGTTCACCGAAGATGATATCAACAGTCATGCGCACCTGTTTCCCCGCGGCGGCCAAGGTTGTTGCCGACAAGTCAGAGGAAATCAACAAGCTCAACGTCTTTCCCGTCCCCGATGGTGACACGGGCACGAACATGTCGCTCACGCTCGGCACCGTGGTCCGCGAGGTGGAGATGCTGCCCGCCACCGCCTCGATGGAAGACATCGCCAAGGCCATAACGCACGGCTCCCTCATGGGTGCCCGCGGTAACTCCGGTGTCATTACGAGCCAGATCCTGCGCGGCATCGCCGAGGGCCTCTGCGACGCCAAGGACCAGAGCGCCCCCTCGCCGGCCGACATCGCCCATGCGTTCCGACGCGGCGTGAAGGTCGCCTTCAAGGCCGTCCGCAAACCCGTCGAGGGCACCATCCTCACGGTCCTCAAGGACGTCTCCGCAAAGGCCGACCAGCTCGAGCGTTCCAAGATGAGCTGCACCGAGGTCCTCGACGCCCTCGTCGTCGAGGCCTACGAGTCGGTCGCGCGCACGCCCGACCTGCTGCCCGTGCTCAAGGAGAACGGCGTCGTCGACTCCGGCGCATATGGTTTCGCCACCTTCCTCGAGGGCTTCGTCAATGCCGTCGAGGGCAAGGGCGAGCTCACGGAGTTCAAGACCACGATCGATGCCTCCGAGGCTCATGCCCTCGCTGACTCCAGGGTCGCCATCGAGCTCAACGACGACTGGGAGGGCTCTGAGTATCGCTACTGCAACGAGTTCCTCTTCCACGCCGAGAAGCCCTTCGAGGCCGATGACGCCCTCACGTATCTCGCCACGCTCGGCGACTGCGAGCTCGTCGTGGGCTCGTACCCCGACTTCAAGGTTCACGTGCACTCCAACGAGCCGAACCGCGTCCTCGAGTACATGCTCGGCTACGGCCAGGTCTTCGAGGTCTTCATCCACAACATGGACCTCGAGGTCAAGGATCGTACCGCCAAGATCGCTGCCGACAGGGCCGCTGGCGGGGCGGGTGCCACACCTCGCAAGTCCCTGGGGTTTGTCGCCGTCGCCGCCGGGTCAGGCGAGGAGTCCATCCTCGAGTCGCTCGGCGTCGACGTCGTCGTCTCGGGCGGGCAGACCATGAACCCGTCCACGGCCGACATCCTCGCAGCCGTCGAGAGCTGCAACGCCGACAACGTCATCGTCATGCCCAACAACGGCAACATCCGCATGGCCGCCGAGGCTGCGGCGTCTGCGTGCGAGACCTCCAGGGTCGCGGTCGTTCCCACCAAGTCGGTGCTTCAGGCCTTCTCGGCGATGTTCTCCGCAGACACCGAGAGTTCTCTCGAGGACAACGTCGAGGCCATGACCGAGGCCCTCGCGGGCATTCGCGACGGCGAGGTCACCACCGCGGTGCGCGACTCGGCGGCTGCCGACGGCAGTCCCATCCACGCCGGTGACGTCATGGGCATCGAGGGCGGTGCCATCGTGGTCGTCGGCGCCGACGTCGAGAAGGTCACGATAGACCTCGTCAGCAGGATGCAGGCGGACGAGGAGGGCGACACCCTCACCATCCTTGCGGGTGCCGACATGGACGACGAGGCCTTCGGAAGGATCATCTCCGCCATCAGGGAGGCCCAACCGGACCTCGAGATCGACTCCCACCGCGGCGAGCAGCCTCTCTACCCGGTCATCTTCTCGATTGAGTAGGTAGGCGTCCGGCCAGATGGCTGCCACTCCCAACATCGGAACCGCCTCGGAGAGGCTGCAGAGGACCTGCAGCCTCTCCGACAACGTGTCACGGCTCCGCTATCTCTCGGGGAAGACGGGCCTCGCTCGCGGCGAGGCGCTCTCGCACCTGGGAATCACGTCCGTGCGCGACCTCCTGCTGCACGTTCCCCATCGCTACCTCGACTTCTCCAACGTGGTTCCCATCAGTCATGCCGACGTGGGTGCTGACGCCACCATCGTGGTCACCGTCGACACGGTCACGCTCAAGCGTCCCCGTCCGCGCATGCAGATCGTCGAGCTTCAGGTGCTCGACGAGACAGGCGTGCTCGTGGCCACCTTCTTTCGCCAGGCATGGATCGCCGACCAGGTGAAGAAGGGCGACCGTCTTGCGCTCTCGGGCAAGGTCACGTTCGGCTTTGGCTTCAAGCAGATGAAGGCGCCCTTCTACGAGGTGCTGGACGATTCCGGCAATGCGGGCGACTACGCTCGCGTGCTTCCCGTGCACCCCGTCTCCGAGGGCATCTCCGTCTCGTGGATGCGGCGCATCGTGGCCGCGGCTCTCGGTGACGTGGGTGACGTGGCCGACTGGCTGCCCGCCCGTCTCGTCGCCTCGCACGGTCTCATGACCCTCGGCCGCGCCTTGCGCGAGGTGCACTTTCCCTCGACCGTCGCCTCCGCCGAGCAGGCGAGGCGGCGACTCGCCTACGACGAGCTGGTCTGCCTCCAGCTTGCCCTCTTTACCCGCAGGAACATCGAGCTCCACGGCGTCGAGCCCACGGCCCACGTGGTCGATGGCCCGCACATGGAGGCCCTGCGCGCCTCCTTCCCCTTCTCGCTCACCGACGAGCAGCGCACCGCCTCCTCGCAGATCCTTGCCGACATGGCTTCCCCCCACGTCATGAACCGTCTCCTCTTGGGCGACGTGGGTACAGGCAAGACGGCCGTGGCCGCCATGGGGCTCGCCGCCGCGGCCGACACGGGCACCCAGGCGGCCGTCATGGCACCGACGTCGGTGCTCGCCCGCCAGTACGCCGAGAGGCTCGGTCCGCTCATGGACCGTGCCAACATCCGCTGGGTCCTCGTCACGGGTTCCACGCCTGCCGACGAGCGCGCCGTCTCGGCGAGTGCCGTCTCGCGCGGCGAGGTCGCGGTGGTCTTCGGGACCACGGCCATCCTCTCCGGCGACATCGACTTCCGCTCGCTCTCGTTCGTCGTCATCGACGAGCAGCACCGCTTTGGCGTCGACCAGCGTGCCGCACTGCGCCGCAAGGGTGTAGGCGCCGACCTTCTCACCATGACGGCGACGCCCATACCCCGCACGCTCGCGCTCTCGCTCTACGGTGACGTCGACTGCTCGTTCATCCGTCACAGACCGCATGCCGGCGCGGGAGTGGAGACCCACGTCATCACCCCCGAGAACCTCGACCTCGCCTACGGGGCCATCCGTGAGGCCGTGGAGGCGGGCCACCAGGCATATGTCGTCTGTCCGCTCGTGGATGACGCCGACGATGGGTCGGACCTCGATGACGTCCCGGAGTCCGTGTGCACCACGACGGGCATGCACTCGGTTGCGTCCGCGGCCGCCGACCTCGCCGCGCACGCCCTGCGAGGCATCTCGTGCGACGTCCTCACGGGCCGCATGTCCGCCGCCGACAAGGACGGTGCCATGGACCGCTTTCGCTCCGGCGAGACGGACGTGCTCGTCTCCACGACCGTGATCGAGGTGGGCGTCGACGTGCCAAATGCCACGGTCATGCTCGTCTTCGACGCCGATCGCTTTGGCCTCGCGACGCTTCATCAGCTGCGCGGGCGCGTGGGCAGAGGCGAGACCTCCGGTGCGGTCTTTCTGGAGAGCGCGGCCAAGAGGGGCACCGCGGCGCGCCGTCGCCTCTCCGCGCTCGAGGCCACGACCGATGGCTTCGACCTTGCCGAGCTCGACCTCAGGCTCCGCCGCGAGGGCGAGGTCCTGGGCTATCGGCAGCACGGGGGCGTCTCCCTCGAGATCTCCGACCTCGATGGTGACCGCGACCTCGTGGAGGCCGCGCACGCAGACGCCCTGGCCATCGCCGACGACGACCCGCATCTCGCATGGCCCGAGCACGCGACCATGGCCATCGAGGTGCGCGAACGTTTCGGTGCCTACTTCGAGGAGTTCGAGCGCGCATGAGGATCGTCGGGGGAAAGTGGCGCGGCAAGCCCATCGAGGCGCCCAAGGGTAGGGGAGTCACGCGTCCCACGACCGACCGGACGCGTGAGTCGGTCGCATCGATGATCCTCTCCGCCGAGGGGCTCGACCTTTCCGAGAAGGGCGTGCTCGACGCCTTCGCGGGCTCGGGGGCCATGGGACTCGAGCTCGTCTCGCGGGGGGCGGCCCGGTGCACCTTCGTGGACTCCGACCGCACGGCTGCGGCACGCGTCACGCGCACGGCCTCCGCGCTCGGCGCAATGCGCGGGGAATGTGAGGTCGTCTTCGGCGACGTGTTTCGGCTTGCGGATAGGGGTACCATTCCCGGTGCGCCATTCGCGGTGGTCTTCCTCGACCCGCCCTACGCGACGGACGCGACGCTCGTCTCGGGACTCGTCGACAGCCTCTGGGGGCGAGGGCTTCTCGTCCCGGGCGCTCTCGTGGTCTACGAGCGCGCACAGGCGGCGGCCTCCCTCTCGTGCGCGCACGCCGTCTTGCTGAGGAGCAGGAGCCATGGGATCACCAGCGTCGATCTTCTGAGAGCGGAGGGGGGCAATGAGTAGCGAGAGCATCACCCACGTCGTCGTGCCAGGTACCTTCGACCCCGTCACCTATGGCCACATCGATGTCATTCGGCGCGCGATGCGTCTCTTTCCGCAGGTGACGGTAGCCGTTGCGGCTTCTGTTGCCAAGGGTGGACACGGACCTGCGTTCTCCCTCGACGAGCGCGTGCAGATGATCAGGGAGGCTCTCGAGCACGAGGGCATCTCCGATGGCGTGAGCGTCGAGCCCTTCTCGGGACTTCTCGTCTCGTTCTGCCGCGACCATGGGGCCGGAGGCATCGTGAAGGGTCTTCGGGCCATGACCGACTTCGAGTACGAGCTCCAGCAGGCCGACCTCAACAGCCACATGGCCCCTGGTCTCGAGTCGATATTCGTCATGTCCAATCCCGACTTCGGATACGTCTCCTCATCCATCGTCCGTGAGATCGCGTCGATGGGGGAGAGCGTCGAACTGCTCGTTCCGCCCAACGTCCAAGAGCGCCTCAAGTCGCATTATTCAAGCCGATGACAGGTCGACGCGTGGGTTTGTCCCTAATCTGATACCATGCTAGGAAGAAATGTGCCTGGGGTCGCGGTTTTCGTGCCGGCGTCAGAGCGCTAGGTGTTTTCACGAAAGGAGACCCATATGCAGCCGGGTGAGGAAATCGAGAGCCTGGTCGACGAGCTCGAGCAGATGGTGACCGAGGCCAAGTCCCCTCTCACTGGCGGTGGTCAGAAGAAGATCATCGACGCACAGGACGTGTATGAGATTCTCGACGAGATTCGCAGGGTCTTCCCCCAGGAGTTCCAGGATGCCCGCCGCATTCTCAAGGCGGAGCAGGAGACGCTCGACCGCGCCCAGCAGCAGGCCGACTCCATCATCGCCGACGCCCAGCAGCAGGCGATGATCCTCGCTGGCGACCAGGAGATCGTGCGTCTCGCCCAGCAGCAGGCCGAGTCCATTCGCGACCAGGCATCCCAGTACGAGCGCGACACCCGCTACAACGCGGAGGAGTACGCCGACACCGTCCTCTCCCACCTCGAGGAGAACCTCAAGTCGCTCACCAACTCGGTCGGTCGCGTTCGCCAGACCCTCGACGAGAACTCCGGCCCACGCAACACGTCCAACAACGTGCCTTGGTAGCCTGCATGAACACGGTGATCTTTGCTCTTGACGAGCGTCTCGGCAACCCCGGTGACACGCTGTCCGTTGCCGGGCATGTCGACCAAGATGGCTATACGCTCGGGGACCATGCCTTTTCGCTGCCGTCTGGCATCGACTACGACGTCGCGCTCACCAACGCCGGCGAGGGCATCCTCGTCACAGGCATCCTTACGACGCACGTCGTCGGCGTCTGTGACCGCTGCCTCGAGGAGGCTGCGTTCGATATCGCCGGCGAGGTCGACGGGTACTACCTCTTCGAGGAGCCCGAGCACCCCGACGGCGATGACTCGGGCGATGACCTTGACTACTTCCTCGTCCGCGATGACCATACGGTCGACCTCGCGGAGGCGCTCTCGTCCACGCTCATCATGGAGACGCCCTTCGTGGTGCTCTGCAGGCCTGGCTGCAAGGGGCTCTGCCCCGTGTGCGGTGCCAACCTCAACGAGGGCGACTGCGGCCATGCGGCGCAGGTCGAGAGGGACCGTCTGGCCACCAATCCCTTCGCGGTTCTCAAGGACCTCGACCTCGGCGATGCCCACGACGAGGGCGACGATGGTTCGAAGGATGGTGACGAGTAGGCTTCTTCGTGGAGAAACGTGAAAATGATCGGGTATGCGACGAATGTCTCGCCATGTCGCACTTCTCGTGATAGAATTCATTTTCGTATGAATCGGTAAGTTCGTTCCGCCACCTCGGGACGTTGGAAGACTGGAAGCAGAGGTTCAAGATGGCAGTACCTAAGCAGAAGAAGGGCCGCGGCGCTACGCACTCCCGCCGCTCGGCCAACAGCAAGCTCGCCGCTTCGGCACGCTCCGTGTGTCCCCAGTGCGGTGCACCCAAGCTGCCGCACCACGTGTGCCCCAACTGTGGCTACTACAAGGACCGCGAGGTCATCGTCACCGAGTAGCGAGCCAGCACAATGGCCAGAGAGGCCGGTCCCATTGGGGTCGGCCTCTTTTCGTATCGAGGGCTCGGACCCTCGCGAGCGGAGGAGAGTATGACAAGGGTTTGCGTCGACGTCATGGGTTCGGACAGGGAACCCTCGGTTCTCCTCGAAGGCATCGCCGCCGCCCTTGAGGCCGACCACGACCTCGAGGTGCTGGTGGCTGGTGCCGAGGAGTTCGTCTCGCCTTTCGCGAAGGCGCAGGCGCGCGCCACGGCGCTCGTCACCACCGAGGTCATCACCATGTCCGAGCACCCCGCCAACGCCGTGCGGCAGAAGAAGGACGCGTCCATCGTCCGGGCTGCGGCCGCCGTGCGCTCGGGTGACGCGGACGGGCTCTTCTCTGCGGGCTCCACGGGCGCAGTGCTCACGGCGGCCACGTTTGGCGTCGGGCGGATCAAGGGCGTGCGTCGTCCGGCCCTGGCCTCGGCACTTCCCGGCCTCGACGGTCGCCGCACGGTCTTTCTCGACATGGGCGCCAATGCCGACGTCAAGCCCGACGCGCTCGTCCAGTTCGCCCATATGGGTCGTGCCTACTCCCAGGTGGTGCTTGGCGTGGCCGACCCCACGGTGGGGCTGCTCTGCAACGGCTCCGAAGAGACCAAGGGCTCCTCGACGGCGCTCGGGTATCACGCGGCGCTTGTCGAGGCGGACTGCCACTTCATAGGCAACGCCGAGGGTTCCGACCTGCTCGGCGGCAGGTTCGACGTGATCGTGACCGACGGCTTCACGGGCAACGTGGCGCTCAAGGCCACGGAAGGTGCGGCAAAGTACATCGTGGCGCAGATCAAGGCCTCCGTCTCCTCGTCGAAGCGCGCGGCACTGGGTGCGCTCCTGCTCAAGCCTGCGCTCAAGGGCATGTCCTCTGCGCTCTCGGGCGACGCCTACGGCGGCGCGGTGCTGCTCGGCCTGCGCGCGCCCGTGGTCAAGGGACATGGCTCCACGAGTTCCGAGGCGGTCAAGAACGGCACACTCGCCGTGGCCGAGGCCGTTCGCGGCAAGCTTGTGGACAAGATCGCCGAGGCCTGTGACATCGCGGGCTAACGGGTAGAATCAACTGCGGAATCATCGACAGCGTAGGCGGTTTGGGATGCGGTGCCGCCACCGAGGAGGAACCATGGATCGTGATGCCATACGCGCACGGGTCATCGAGGTCGTCAACGACACCCTCGATATCAAAGAGGGCACTACGCTCGACGAGTCGACGAGCTTCGAGGACCTTGGTGCCGACTCGTTTGACCTGCTCGAGCTCGTGACTGCCCTCGAGGACGAGTTCGGTCTCACCTTTGATGACAAGATCCTCGAGAGGATCAAGACGATCGGGGATGCCGTCGACGGCATCGTCGACGGACGGTAGGGGGGCTCTCGCTTCTTGAAGATGTACCAGAGGGTGGCCGAGATCGAGCGAATCTGCGGTCACACGTTCCAGGACAAGTCACTCATCGAGTCCGCCATCACGCATCCGTCCGCCGTGGAGGGCAAGCCCGTCTCCGCCTCGTACGAGCGCCTGGAGTTTCTCGGCGACTCGATCCTCGGCGCCATCGTGGCCACCGACCTCTTCGAGCGCTTTCCCGCCATGGACGAGGGCGAGCTCACGCGCATCAAGATCTCGCTCGTCTCCGGCGAGACGCTCTCGAAGGTGTCCAGCGACCTCGGGATCGCGCCCCTCATCGTGATGGGGGAGTCGGAGCGGGGCACCGGTGCGCGCGGCATGCACTCCGCGCTCGAGAACGTCTTCGAGTCGGTGGTGGGCGCGCTCTATCTCGACGCGGGCTATGACACCACCCATGCCTTCGTGGTCGACTGCGCTCGGCGAGTACGTCTCGCCGACCCTCGCGCTCAGGGCGGTGAGCCCCAAGTCGAGGCTCCAGGAAGTCACTGCAGCGCGAGATGCACTGCGCACCCGAGTACAGGCTCGTGAACGAGCAGGGTCCCGCTCACGACCCCGTATTCACCTCGGTCGTCATGGTCACCGGCGCGCGCATCGGCCGTGGCGAGGGTTCCTCCAAGAAGAGCTCCGAGAGCGCCGCCGCGCAGGACGCGCTCGAGAGGCTTGGCTACGGCTATGACGGCCAGCCCATCGACCGATCCGGGGACCTCGATGCATCCATCGGGGCAACCGACTAGAACACGAAAGGCGTCCGACCTTGTACCTCAAGTCGCTTTCTCTCAAGGGCTTCAAGTCCTTCGCGGACAAGACCCAGATGGTCTTCGACCCGGGCCTCACCGTCGTGGTCGGCCCCAACGGGTCGGGCAAGTCGAACGTCTCCGACGCCATCCTCTGGGTCCTCGGCGAGCAGAGCGCCAAGATGCTTCGCGGTCAGGCGATGGAGGACGTGATCTTCTCCGGTTCGTCCGCGCGCGAGCCCGTGGGCGTGGCCGAGGTCACGCTCGTGCTCGACAACGTCGACCACACGCTGCCCATCGACTTCTCCGAGGTGGCGATCACGCGGCGCATGTACCGCTCGGGCGAGTCGGAGTATCTCATCAACGGTGCCCCGTCGCGCCTCATGGACGTCCGTGACATCCTTCACGACTCGGGCCTCGGCATCGACACGCACTCGATCATCTCGCAGGGCAAGCTCGACTCGATTCTCGCGAGTCGTCCCGAGGAGCGGCGTGCTCTCATCGAGGAGGCCGCCGACATCGCGAAGCATCGCAGGCGCAAGGAGCGCTCCGAGCGCAAGCTCTGCGCCATGGACGAGGATCTCGCGCGCGCCAAGGTGGTCTCGCGCGAGATCTCGCGCCAGCTCAAGCCTCTCGAGCGCCAGGTTGACAAGGCACGCCAGGCACGTGAGCTCACCGACCAGCTCTCCGAGCTCACCATCCAGCTCGCCGTGGATGACCTGCGCCAGCTCCAGGAGAGCTATGGCCGGCTCTCGGCCCAAGGCAACGAGGCCGACGCCGCCATCGAGCTCGCCCAGTACCGCTATGACGAGAAGGCCCGCGAGCTCGACAAGCTCCAGTCGCTGCTCGAGCAGAAGGGGCTCTTCGTGGGCGACCTCGGCGAGCAGCGCCGACGCATGCAGGACATCCTCGGTCGCATGGAGGCCGACATGCGCCTTCTGGAGGAGAAGGGCAAGAACATGGTCTCGCGCCTCTCCGACATGAGGATGCAGCTCTCCTCCATGGAGAAGCAGCGCTCCGACGTGAAGGGCGAACGCGCGACCGTGGCCGCCGACCTCGCCTCGCTCGTCGCGCGCGAGGACGAGCTACGTGCCAGCTGCGAGCGTCTCGCGAGCGCCTCGCATGACGCCGTGGCATACCGGCGTGGCCTTGACGACGAGCTCTCGCGCATCACCGCCGACGAGCGCTCCGCCCGCGCCGAGGCCGATCGCGAGACGCTCGCCTACGCAAAGCTCGAGGACCAGATCTCCAATGCCAAGGTCGAGGACCAGATGTTCTCCGCGCGCCTCGCGCAGATCGGCGAGGCGCTGAGCACGGCCAAGGAGGCCGTGTCGGAAAGGACCGCCCGCAGGTCGACGGTCGAGGGTGAGCTCGCCGTGGCACGCGCGCGGTCCGAGGAGCTCGTGGCGGCCATCGCCACGGGTCAGAAGGTCCTCGCCGATGCGCGCGCGGGCGAGTCGGCCGCCCGCGGGAAGCTCTCGTCCGCGCAGGCGACGCTTTCCGCCCTGCGCTCCGTGGACGCCGACGTGGAGAAGGCGAGCCCCCTCGTGGCCGCCATGACCGCCGACGAGGTCGTCTCCGGCGCGACGGAGTGCAGGCTCGGTGACCTCATCGACGCCGATCCCGAGATCGACTCCCTCGTCGAGCGCCTTCTCGGTGACGACCTGTCCGCATTCGTCGTGCCTGCGACCGAGGACATGGGCGTCGTCGCCGACCGCGCCCTCGCCCTCTCGCACGTCGACGGCCGCGCGACGGTGGTCTCGCGCACCCTCGCGACGGAGAGGCCGACGTCATCCGCCCCTGGCACCCCGCTCGTCGATCGCCTTCGCGTTCCCGATGACGCGCGCGGACTCCTCGACGCGCTCGTGGGTGACGTCCGCATCGTGGCCGGTGCCTCCGAGGCCGTTGCCGCCCATGCGGCGATGCCTGCCTACACTTACATGACGACCTCGGGCGTGACCGTTCTGCCCGACGGGCGCATGGTCATCGGCACCAGCCCGTCCGCCGAGGCCGGCTCGCTCGACCGCAAGCGGCGCATCCGCGCCCTCGAGGACGGCATGGCCGCGCTCGAGGGAAGAAGCGAGGAGAGCGTTGCCGCCGTTGCCGCCGCCGAGACATCGCTCGCCGAGTCACGCGACGCGAGCGCACACGCGAAGGGCGAGGTCGCCCGCCTCACGGGCGAGCTTTCGTCGCTCGTCTCGGAGCTCGGCCGTCTCGAGAGCCAGCTCGACGCCTCGTCCTCCGAGCTCGCGCAGGTCACGAAGGCGCGCGACGCGGCGGCGTCCAAGGCCGCCGACGCACGCGTTCACATCGAGGGCCATCGTAGCGCCGCGGCCGCCGCCGGCGAGCGTGCCGATGCGCTCGCCAAGAGCCTCGTCGAGACCTCTGGCACTCACGAGGACGCAATCCGGGCGCAGGGCAAGGCCGCGCACGAGCTCTCCGACGCCCGTATCGAGCTTGCGACGGCGGGGGAGCGCAGGAGCAGCCTCGCCTCTCGGGCGCACGAGCTCGTCTCACGGATGGGCGACCTCGACCATCGCCTTGTTGCCACGACGCGCGGTTCGCGCTCTCTCGAGGTCGTTCGTCTCCGTGTGGACCCCCTCTACGAGCGCTACGATGCCATCCATGAGCGCGCGCTCGCCTGGGCGGCCCGCCTCAAGGACCGCGCCTCTCTCGCCGAGGCGGACTCTGACTCGCTCAAGCGCACCATCAACGATGCGAAGGACGCCGTGAACGAGGCCTCGCAGGGACTCGAGCGCACCAAGCAGGCCGCCAACGACGTCAGGGTCGACCTCGGACGCCTGGAGGTCCAGGTGGAGAACGCGATTGCCGCGATCACCGCCACGGGCGCCGTGCTCGACGAGGCGCTCGAGATGCCCGCGCCTGACGACCGCGAGGCCGCCGAGCGGACCGTGGCCACGCTGAGGGGCAGGCTCGAGC